>Ga0213826_1000001_pt1 | contig 1811927 bp, 1689 predicted proteins | sample MC6MC0899MG_FD_180668 | JGI IMG/M metagenome (GOLD analysis project Ga0213826, IMG submission 180668) | Enriched soil aggregate microbial communities from Iowa State University, Ames, United States - MC6-MC0899-MG | ecosystem: Environmental > Terrestrial > Soil > Unclassified | place: USA... | reverse complement strand
ATGGTGGTACAGCACAAAAGTGGGGGTGATCGACCTGAAGAAAAAGTCGATCACCATGGGTAAAGGATGTTAAAAAGTGTTCACCATGTCCCCGAACACCTGTCTACCATGTCCCCGGACTGTACACCCGCAGGCGGGAGAGGGGACTGATTGGAGAACGCTAATTGAAACGTTATTTCTGCATCGGCAGGTTGAGACCGTGCTCCTGCGCGCAGCTTTGCGCTAATTCGTAACCTGCATCCGCGTGACGCATCACGCCGGTGGCCGGATCGTTCCACAGCACGCGGCCCAGACGCGCATCGGCTTCTTTGCTGCCGTCACACACAATCACCACGCCGGAGTGCTGTGAAAAGCCCATGCCGACGCCGCCGCCATGATGCAGACTCACCCAGGTCGCGCCGCCTGCAGTGTTCAGCAGGGCATTGAGCAGCGGCCAATCGGATACCGCATCCGAGCCGTCTTTCATCGCTTCGGTTTCACGGTTCGGTGACGCCACGGAACCGCAATCCAGATGGTCGCGACCGATGACGATCGGCGCTTTCAGCTCGCCGTTACGCACCATTTCGTTGAACGCCAGCGCCGCTTTGTGGCGCTCGCCGAGACCCAGCCAGCAGATACGCGCCGGTAAGCCCTGGAAGGCGATACGCTCCTGCGCCATGTCGAGCCAGCGGTGCAGATTCTGGTGATCCGGGAACAGCTCTTTCAGCTTGGCATCGGTTTTGTAGATATCTTCCGCATCACCTGACAGCGCCACCCAACGGAACGGGCCTTTGCCTTCGCAGAACAGCGGGCGAATATAGGCCGGCACAAAACCCGGGAAATCGAAGGCGTTTTTCACGCCCTCATCCAGCGCCACCTGACGGATGTTATTGCCGTAATCCACGGTCGGGACGCCCATGTGATGGAAATCCAGCATCGCCTGCACATGTACCGCCATTGAGGCGCGCGCGGCTTTCTCCACCGCTTTCGGGTTGCTGACACGCTCGGCTTCCCAGCGCGCCAGATCCCAGCCGACCGGCAGATAACCGTTAATCGGATCGTGTGCTGAGGTCTGATCGGTGACGATGTCCGGCTTCATGCCGCCCGCTTTGGCACGTTTCACCAGCTCCGGCACGATTTCAGCGGCGTTGCCCAGCAGACCAACAGAAATGGCACGTTTCTCTTTGTTGGCCTGATCAATCAGCGCCAGTGCTTCGTCCAGCGTATAGGCTTTGTGGTCGACGTAGCGGGTGCGGATACGGAAATCGATACGTGATTCCTGGCACTCAATCGCCAGCACGCTGGCACCGGCCAACACACCCGCCAGCGGTTGTGCGCCGCCCATGCCGCCCAAACCGGCGGTGAGGATCCAGCGGCCGCTGAGATTGCTGTCGTAATGCTGACGACCCGCTTCAGCGAAGGTTTCGAAGGTACCTTGCACGATGCCCTGCGCACCGATGTAGATCCACGAACCGGCGGTCATCTGGCCGTACATCATCAGGCCTTTTTGATCCAGTTCGTGGAAGTGATCCCAATTGGCCCAATGCGGCACCAGATTCGAGTTAGCCAGCAGCACGCGCGGCGCATCGGCATGCGTACGGAACACGCCCACCGGTTTACCGGACTGGATGAGCAGCGTCTCTTCCGGCTGCAGGGCGCGCAGCGAACGCAGGATCTGCTCAAAGCACTCCCAGTTACGCGCGGCTTTACCGATGCCGCCGTACACCACCAGATCTTCCGGGCGTTCTGCCACGTCAGGATCGAGGTTGTTCTGGATCATGCGGTAAGCCGCTTCAATCAACCAGTTGGCGCAGTGCAATTCATTACCGCGCGGCGCACGGATTTCACGGGCTACAGCCTGAGTCAAAGTTTCGCTCATCATCGATTCCTTAATTAACAGTCTTACGCTGGCTTGGCAGCAGCGCGGTAAGAGATTCAGGCCATGCAGGTGCGCTGGCCCACAGACGCATGGATTCGATATCCGGCGCCAGTAAACGGTCGTGATCGAGGAAGGCCACCTTCTCGCGAATGCGGCTCATCTCTTGCTCCAGCGTCGGCGAACTCTGCAGCGGACGATGGAAATCAATGCCTTGTGCCGCAGCCATCGCCTCAATGCCGACCACAGCGGCGGTGTTGAAGCACATGCTGCCGAGGCGGCGGGCCGCGTAGGTCGCCATCGAGACGTGATCTTCCTGGTTAGCGGAGGTTGGCAGGCTGTCAACGCTGCCCGGATGCGCCAGCGATTTGTTCTCAGACGCCAGCGCTGCAGCAGTGACCTGCGCTATCATAAAGCCGGAGTTAACGCCGCCATCATTGACGAGGAACGGCGGTAAACCGGAAAGGCCGGTATCCAGCAGCAGCGCCAGACGACGCTCGGAGATCGCGCCGATTTCGGCAATCGCCAGCGCCAGAATATCGGCGGCGAAGGCCACCGGCTCGGCGTGGAAGTTACCGCCGGAAATCACATCGCCACTGTCGCTGAACACCAGCGGATTATCGGAGGCGGCGTTGGCTTCAATCTGCAACACGCGCGCGGCGTGCGACAGGTTATCGAGGCAGGCGCCCATCACCTGTGGCACGCAGCGAATCGAGTAGGGATCCTGCACGCGGCCGCAGTGGGTGTGTGAGCCGAGGATTTCACTGCCAGCTAATAAAGAGGAGACGGCAGCGGCAACGTTGATCTGTCCCACCTGGCCGCGCGCTTCGTGGATCCGCGCATCGTAAGGTTTCACCGAGCCTTTAATCGCTTCCAGCGACAGTGCGCCGGCCATCAGGCCCGCCGCGAACAGGTTTTCCGCTTCGAACAACCCGCGCAGCGCCAGCGCATTCGAAACCTGCGTGCCGTTGAGCAGCGCCAGACCTTCTTTGGGGCCCAGCACAATCGGCTGCAGGCCAACGCGCGCTAAGCCTTCGGTCGCGGGGATTAACTCGCCATCGACGCGTACCTGACCTTCGCCCAGCAGCATCAGGGAAAGATGTGCCAGCGGGGCCAGATCGCCTGACGCGCCCACCGAACCTTTCTCCGGGATGCACGGCATTACACCGGCGTTGAACAGCGCCAGCAGCGCTTCAATCAGTTCGATACGCACGCCAGAGTGACCGCGCGCCAGGCTGATAATTTTGGTGGCGACCACCAGACGCGCCACGTTGTCCGGCAGCAAATCGCCGAGGCCAACGCTGTGCGACAGCACCAGATTGCGCTGCAGCTCGGCCAGCCGCGCTGAAGGGATCTGCGTCTGCGCCAGCTTGCCGAAACCGGTGTTGATGCCATACACCACTTTGCCGGATGCGACGATGGCATCGACGGTTTCATGGGCACGCGCAATCGCTGCTCGCGCTTCATCGGCCAACGTGAGCGTTACCTTGCTTTGATAGATGGTGCGCAAGGTAGCGAGGTCCACTTCACCGGGAACGAGGCGAATTTCCTGAACCGAACCTGACATAGTCTACTCCTGTCTATACAAGTGATCTGGCATGAATGGGACGCCGATATTTTGCGATGTGGCTGTCCGATTTGCCGTGGATTGCGATGAGTGAAGCATAAGTGTCTAATCTTGTCTATACAAGTAGCAAGCGCTATGCCAGATTGTTCTTGTTCTGTGAAATACGACGCAATGCGCGTTATGCAGTGTAAACGCAGCGGGATTGCACCGGAGCAGGGCGAAAGCTGCACCAATACTGGGCGCCTTGCACAATTAGATGTATATACATTTACGGGCTGAGACAGTAAACTTTGGGCATTATTCTTTAAAGGAACAGGAAATGGCGGAGCAAACAGCAGTAGCACAGCTGGCTGCGGCGATGGGCGATGAGCCTGCGCCGATTTACCAGCGGGTGAAGCAGGCGATCGTCAGCCAAATCCGCGAAGGTCACTGGAAAGCCAACCAGCGCGTGCCGTCTGAGAGTGAGCTGGTGAACGAGCTGGGAGTCAGTCGTATGACCATTAACCGCGCGCTGCGTGAACTCACCAGCGAGGGTTTTCTGGTGCGCATGCAGGGTGTGGGCACCTTTGTCGCGGAGATGAAGGGCTACACCGCGATGCTGGAAGTGCACAACATCGCCGATGAGATCGCGCAGCGCGGCCATCGTCACAGCTGCAAGATTTTGTCGATTGGGCAGATGAAGGCCGATCCGGAACAGGCGGCGGTGCTGGGATTATCCACCGGGCAAACGCTGTTCCATTCGTTGATTGTGCATTACGAAAACGATCTGCCGGTACAGCTGGAAGATCGCTTGGTCAATCCGCTAGTGGCGCCGGATTATCTCAGCCAGGATTATCATCAGCTGACGCCGTACACCTATTTGATGCGCGTTGCGCCGCTGACCGCCGGTGAGCATATTGTGGAAGCGGTGCTGCCGGATCTGCGTCAGCGTAAGCATCTGGCGCTGGATGAACATGAGCCGTGCCTGCTGATTCGTCGTCAGACGTGGAGCGACAACAAGATTGTGACCTACGCGCGCCTGTTGTATCCGGGATCGCGCTATAAGTTGCTGGGGCGCTTTAGAGGACACGGCTAAGCGTGACAAATAACAGTCTGGCATCCGGCGTTTGCGGTGCCAGCTCAAGCTTTTCATCCAGCCACCAGATCCCCTGATCCACTTCTAGCGTCTCTCCGGCCGTAGTTTGCCATATTCCCGCCACCACCCACGCCACGCCGTTTTCACTGCTGACCGTTTCTTGCGCGATGCTCACCGCCGATCGCCAGCTGTCGCGCCGCGTCATGATATTGAAATCCTGACAGCTACCCGAAATGGTGGCTTCAATCGCCCATTCACCGGGAAACGCCCACGGCTGCAGCGAGGTTAAGCGCTGCTGAGCCTGTTCACTCTGCAGTAAAACGCTGTCGCCGTGTAGCAGGGTAATCACGCGATCAATGCCGGGAAAAGGTGAAAACGGCCCGTCGGCGGAGATGGTAGCGATGCTGGCGCGCCAGGCAAACTGCGCGTCGCCCGGCGGATAGCTGACGATTTCTCGTGTTTCACCGCCGCCGTTGCGCCAGCGGCTGACCGCAAGCTGGTCGTAGGCAAAACGGGTGCTCATTGTAATGCCCTCATCGCCCCGGCAAAGTTCGCTGCTGCACGCTCTTCTGCCGCATGATGGCCTTCGCTGATCACCTGCTTGCCCGCCACAAACACGTCGCGGATCTGTTCGCGCTGGCCGCCAAACAGCCAGCGGTTCAACAGCGCTGTGCTGCTAACGCTGCTGAGGAACGCGTCTTCTGCCAGCACCAGCCAGTCAGCACGTTTGCCTACCGCCAGTTCACCCGCCGGCAAACCACATGCCTGCGCGCCGCCCTGTGCGGCTTGCTGCCACAGCAGATCGCCTACGGAAGGTTGATTGGGCAAGGTGATGCGGTTGCGACGACGATCGTGCAGTCGCTGGCCGTACTCCAGCCAGCGCAGCTCTTCCAATGCGCTAAGCGACACGTGGCTGTCGGAGCCAATGCCCCAGCGGCCGCCGCGCGCGATGTACTCCACCGCTGGGAAAATGCCGTCGCCGAGGTTGGCTTCCGTGGTCGGACACAATCCCGCTACCGCGCCGCTTGCCGCCATGCGCTGAATTTCGTCGTCATCAAGATGAGTGGCGTGAATCAAGCACCAGCGCTGATCGACCGCGAAGCGGTTGAGCAGCCACGCCACCGGACGCTCACCGCTCCACGCCAGGCTGTCGTTAACCTCTTTCTCCTGCTCGGCGACGTGAATGTGCACCGGCACATCCTGCGGGCAGGCGGCTAATACTTCGTGCATCTGCGCTTCATTTACCGCGCGCAGCGAATGGAAGCAGATGCCATGATTAAGCAGCGGCTTATCCGCGCTCCAGCTCGCTACGCGCTGCTGCTGTTGCAGATAGGCGTCGGTTTGCTGAATGAAACGGCGCTGGCCATCGCTGGCCGGCTGCGAACCAAAACCGCTGTAGCTGTAGAGCACCGGCAGCAAGGTTTGACCGATGCCGGCGGTCTCCGCTGCCGCCATCAGTGCCAGCTGCATGGCATCATCGGCGTAGGGTTTGCCGTGCGCATCGTGGTGCAAATAGTGGAATTCCGCCACCTGGCTGTAGCCGCCTTTCAGCATGTCGATGTAGAGATGCGTGGCAATAGCACCAACCTGCTCGGGCGACAGGCGCTGCACTATGCGATACATCAGATCGCGCCATGTCCAGAAGCTGTCCTGCGGATCGCCCGCTACTTCAGCCAATCCCGCCATCGCGCGCTGGAAGGCGTGTGAATGCAGATTCGCTATCGCCGGAATCACCGGTCCGGCAAGACGCGTGGCATCGCCGGGCTCGCTGTTGGGCGCGAGTTGGGTGATCTGTCCGACTGCGTTGGTGGTAATCAGCACGCGCTCATGCCAGCCGTCGGCCAGCAGTGCGCGTGGGGCAAAATAGGTTGTCATGGTTGATCCTGCATGGCGGAAAGTTGTATATACATATACATACTTTGAAGCGCAGTGTAAATCGCCGAACGCGAAGGGGAGTGGGATGGCAGAAACAGAGCAGATCGACAGCCTGTGGCTGGGGGCCGACATCGTTACGATGCGTGACGGGCACTACAATCTGATTGCCGACGGCGTGCTGGCGGTCGATCAGGGAAAACTGATTTGGGTGGGGCCACGCAGTGAATGCCCGGCTTTTGCCGCGCGCGAACAGCACCAATTTTCCGGCGGCATCATCACGCCCGGTCTGGTGGATTGCCATACGCATCTGGTGTTTGGCGGCGATCGCAGCCAGGAGTTTGAGCAGCGTCTTAATGGTGTGAGCTATGCAGAAATCGCTGCACAGGGCGGCGGCATTCTCTCCACGGTGCGCGCCACCCGCGCGGCCTCGCAGCAAGAGCTGGTGGCAAGTGCGCGCTGGCGGCTGGATCGCCTGCTGGCGGAAGGCGTCACCACGGTAGAGATCAAATCCGGTTACGGCCTCGATGAGACCAGCGAACTGACCATGCTGCGCGCCATTCGTGAGTTGGCGGAAACGGTGCCTGCCGATGTGCAGGCCACTTGCTTAGCCGCGCACGGTTTCCCGCCGGAGTTTAAAGACAATCCGCAAGGCTGGATCGATATCATCTGCCAGCGCCTGTTACCGCAGGTGAAAGCAGAAGGGTTGGCGGATGCGGTGGATGCGTTTTGCGAGCATTTGGCCTTTTCTCCTGAGCAAGTTCGCACGGTCTTTGATGCCGCCAAAGCATTGGGCATGGCGGTGAAACTGCACGCCGAGCAGCTTTCGGCGCTGGGCGGCGCGGCACTGGCGGCCAGTTACGGTGCGCTCTCCGCCGATCATCTGGAGTACGCCACCGCAGCGGATGCGCAAGCGATGGCGCAGCACGGCACCGTGGCGGTGTTGCTGCCGGGCGCGTTTTATCTGTTGCGTGAAACCCAGCGTCCGCCGGTTGCACTGTTTCGAGAACACGGCGTAGCGATGGCGCTGGCCAGCGATGCCAATCCGGGCACCTCACCGGCGCTTTCGCTGCGACTGATGTTGAACATGGGCTGCACGCTGTTTGGTTTAACGCCGGAAGAGGCGTTAGCGGGCGTGACCTTGTGGGGCGCCAAAGCGCTGGGATTACAGCACTCGCACGGTTCGCTGGAAGCGGGCAAGGTGGCGAATTTTGTTCACTGGCCGCTGGCGCGTCCGGCTGAGCTGGTTTACTGGCTGGGCGGCGAATTGCCGTGCCAGGTTATTTATCGTGGAGAAGCGCAATGACACCTTTTCATTTCACCGCCGGTAAGATTCCGCTGCTGGTCAGCATTCCTCACGCCGGCACGCAGTTAACGCCGGAAGTGGACGCCGGGCTGAGCGACGCAGCGCGCGGCCTGCCGGATACCGATTGGCACTTGCCGCTGCTGTACGATTTTGTGCGCGATCTCGGCGCCAGCGTGTTAATTGGTCACTATTCACGTTTTGTCATTGACCTTAATCGCCCGGCGGATAATCAGCCGCTCTACACCACGGCGACCACCGGCTTGTATCCGGAAACCCTGTTCGACGGCAGCCCCACCTTTGCACCGGGTAAAACGCCGAGCGCCGAGGTACGCCAGGGTTATCTGGACACGATTTGGCAGCCTTATCATCAACAGCTGCAGCAGGAGCTGGCACGCCTGAAAGCTGAACATGGTTACGCGCTGCTGTTTGATGCGCACTCGATCGCCTCGGTGATCCCACGTCTGTTTGAGGGGCGTTTACCGGATCTCAACATCGGTACCAATGATGGCGCCAGCTGTTCAACGGCGGTGATCAACGCGATCAAACAGGTGTGTAATGCGCAAAACGATTACAGTTGGATCGCGAACGGACGCTTTAAAGGCGGCTATATTACCCGCGCCTACGGCCAGCCGGAGCATGGCGTGCAGGCGGTGCAGCTGGAGCTGGCGCAGCTCAATTATATGGATGAAACCCCGCCGTTTGCCTGGCAGCAGGATCGCGCTGCGCAGCTGCAGAAGGTGCTGAAACCGCTGATGCAGGCGTTTTTAGACGCCGGTAAACCTAAGTAAATCCCCGCATCTATTCGTAGCGGTGCAATTTATTGCACGTTATTCAGATTGGCAATGTGGTCGCCATTCATACGCGCGATTAATCGCGCCGCTACGATTCATGATCCTGCACCATCACAATGCACACCTTGCCTCCTCGCGGTGCAATATTATGTCCATCGCGTGACCATCTCCCTGAATTTGCGGCTTTGCCGATTTGGCATAGTGCTTGCTAGGTTGTATGTACAAGTAAAGACCGCGCAGCGATTATGAATTTTTATACTGGCTGGCTCACAAAAAGCTTATGCCGACAATGATCTGCCGCACGCTAACTTGTATATACATGAAAGGTCATCTGCAAATATTGCATAAGCAGAGACTGCCAAATTCGATTAATAGCCAGGAGATGCCGCATGACGCACCGCTCCCCGATTCGCCGTTTTTGCCTCACGACCCTGTTTGCCAGCCTGATGATCAGCGGCATTGCCGTCCAGGCGAAAGAGTGGAAATCGATCACCATCGCTACCGAAGGCAGCTATGAACCCTGGAACCTGACGCTGCCGGGCGGCAAGTTGGGCGGCTTTGAACCGGAACTGATGGAAGACCTGTGCAAGCGCATGGGCATTCAGTGCAAGCTGGTGGTGCAGAACTGGGACGGCATGATCGCCGGCCTCAACGCCGGAAAATATGACGTGATCATGGATGCGATTGTCATCACGCCAGATCGTAAAAAAGTGGTTAACTTCACCACGCCATACGCTTCAACGCCCGCCACCTTTATCACCACTAAAGACAATCCGCTGCTGCCGGCCGATCACAACATCATCAAGCTGCATGACGATGAGAAAGCGATCAACGCGGCAATTGCCCCACTGAAAGCGGCGCTGAAGGGTAAAACCATTGGTATCGCTTCCGGCACGGTTTACACGCCCTTTATCGACAAGTACTTCAAAGGCGATACCGAGGTACGCGAATACACTTCTTCGGCGGACGCGATGCTCGATCTGCAATCCGGTCGTATCGATGCGGTGTTCGATGACGTGACCTTTGCGCAATCAATGCTGGCGCGCAAAGAGAACAACAATCTGGTCTTCAGCGGCCCACAGCTCGGCGGTCCAATTTGGGGCGAGGGCGAAGCGATGGGCGTACGCATGGCGGATAACGATCTGAAAGCCAGGCTCGATGAAGCGATCCATGCCGCGCTGGCTGACGGCACGGTGAAAAAGCTCAGTGAGAAGTGGTTTAAAACTGACGTAACTCCGTAAGTGAGGTGAAAGATGATGAGCCTGCTGAGTTTTGGTGCTGATGGTTGGGGCCGGCTGATCCTGAGCGCCGCCTGCACCACGCTGCTGCTGTCGCTGGTGGCGCTGATGATTGGTGCGGTGGTCGGTTCCGGTGTGGCGGCCGCCAAATTATCGCCTCAGCGCTGGCTGCGCTGGTTGGGTGAAGGCTATTCGGTGGTGTTTCGCGGCATCCCGGAACTGCTGGTGATCTACCTGTTCTATTTTGGTGGATCCGGCCTGATTACGCTGGTTGGGCAGATGTTCGGCGCAGATGGCTTTATCGAAGCGCCGCCGTTCCTGATTGGGGCGCTGGCCATCGGGCTCATCTCGGGTTCGTATCAGGGTGAAGTGTATCGCGCGGCGCGTCTGGCGCTGGCCAAAGGCGAAGTGGAAGCGGCGGTGGCGATTGGCATGCCGCGCTGGCGCATCGCGCAACGCATTCTGCTGCCGCAGGTGGTGCGTTACGCGCTGCCGGGCATGTCGAACGTGTGGCAGATGAGCCTGAAAGACTCGGCGCTGGTGTCGGTCACCGGCATCGTCGAGCTGATGCGCGCCAGCCAGGTTGCGGCGGGATCCACGCGCGATTACTTCACGTTTTATCTGGTTGGCGCTGCCTGTTATCTGGTGCTGACGCTGGTGTCTAATCATGCGTTTCGTCGGGCAGATTCGCGCCTTGGTCGCGCGTGGCAAAGTCGCACTGCGGCGCAGCATTAAGGAGCAGCAGCATGATCGACTTCGCTTTTCTCTCGGATACCTTCCTCAAACTGAGCGCCGCGCTGCCGGTGACGCTTGGCCTGTTTATCAGCGCCTTTCTCTGCGGCGGCATATTGGCGATTGGCATTTTGTCACTGCGCATGAGCCGCTGGCGGGTGCTGAGCGGCTTCGCACGCGGCTACATTCTGGTGTTTCGCGGCTCGCCGCTGATGATTCAGCTGTTTCTCATCTATTACGGTCTTGGCCAGTTTGGCGTCATCCGCCACAGCTTCGTCTGGCCGTTCCTGCGCGAGCCATTTATCTGCGCGGTACTGGCGCTGTCACTCTGTACGGCAGCTTACACCGCTGAGATTTTGCGTGGAGCGCTGCTCGCCGTGCCGGCTGGACAAGTGGAAGCCGGTCTCGCCTGCGGCATGTCACGCTGGCTGCTGCTGCGCCGCATTATCGCGCCGATCATGCTGCGCTATGCGCTGCCGGCGTATTCCACCGAAGCGATTTTGCTGGTGAAGTCCACCGCACTCGCCAGCCTCGTCACCGTGTGGGACGTGACTGGCGTGGCGCAGCAGATCATTCAGCGTACCTATCGCACCATGGAGGTGTTTGTCTGTGCGGCGGCGATCTACCTGATCCTCAACTTTATTATCGTCCAGCTATACGCGCTGTTAGAGCGCCGTCTGACCCCGGCGCATCGTGTCGCAAAAAAGCCGATGCCCGCCGTTAAACCGCTTGCCGGAGAGTAATATGCATTCCACATCACCCGTTACCTTATCCGCCACTGATATCCATAAATCCTTTGGCGCGATGGAAGTTCTGAAAGGCATTTCGCTACAGGCGCATCAAGGCGATGTCATCTCGATTCTTGGTGCCAGCGGCTCGGGCAAAAGTACCTTGCTGCGCTGCATCAACCTGCTGGAAACGCCGGATGCTGGCGTGGTGAGTGTCGGCGGCGAAACCATTGAGATGAAACGCCATGCGCGCGGCCATCAGCTGGCGGCCAATCCGAAACAGATTGAGCGTTTGCGTTCACGCCTTGGCATGGTGTTCCAGAGCTTTAATCTTTGGTCGCACATGACGGTGCTGCAAAACGTCATTGAAGGGCCGCACTATGTGCTGAAGCGCGACAAGAAAAGCTGCATCGCCCAGGCAGAGCAATTGCTGGATCGCGTTGGCTTACTCAATCGCAAAGATTTCTACCCGGCGCAGCTCTCGGGCGGCCAGCAGCAGCGCGTGGCGATTGCCCGCGCGCTGGCGATGGATCCGGAAGTGATGCTGTTTGATGAACCGACTTCGGCGCTCGATCCAGAACTGGTGGGCGAAGTGCTGAAAGTGATGCGCAGCCTGGCGGAAGAGGGGCGCACCATGCTGGTGGTGACGCACGAAATGGGCTTTGCGCGCAACGTCTCCAACCGCGTGGTGTTTATGCATCAGGGCACCATTGATTGTCAGGGCGCGCCGGAAGAGATGTTTGGCGCCCAGGGATCGCAGCGCTTTAAGCAGTTTATCTCCAGCCATCACGGCGCGGAGCAGCCAGCATGACCATTGTATGGGGCGACAGCCCATTAACCTGGCAAGAGCTGGTGCAGGTGGCGCGGCACAACGCGGAACTCAGTTTGAGCGTCAGCGCCTGGCAGCGCATTGCGCAGGGGCGCGCGATTGTCGATGAGATTGTCGCCAGCGGCCAGATCGCTTACGGCATCAATACCGGCCTCGGCGCGCTGTGCAACATCACGCTGCCGGAAGATCAGCTCAGCCAGCTGTCGCGCAATACGCTGCTAAGCCACGCCTGTGGCGTGGGGCCGCTACTGACGCGGGAGCAGGCGCGCGCCATTCTGTGCGCGGCGATTGCCAATTACAGCCACGGCAAATCGGGCGTGTCGGTAGCGCTGGTGCAGCATCTGCTGGCGCTGCTCAATCAGCAGATTACGCCGCAGGTGCCGTCGCAGGGTTCGGTCGGCTACCTCAGTCATATGGCGCATATCGGCCTGGCGCTGATTGGTGTCGGCGACGTGGAGTATCAAAACCAGATCATGCCCGCGGCGCAGGCGTTAACGCTGGCGGGATTACAGCCTTATCGTCCGGGGGCCAAAGAGGGTTTGAGCCTGGTCAACGGCACGCCGTGCATGACCGGCTTGTCCTGCCTGGCGCTGGATGATGCGGCGCGTTTGCTGGATTGGGCCGATGTCACCGGTGCGATGAGTTTTGAGGCGCTGCGTGGACAGCGGGTGGCCTTTGATGCCGAAGTGATCGCGCTGAAAGCCAGTCCGGGCATGCAGCTGAGCGGTCAGCGCTTACGCGCATTGCTGAGTGATAGCCCGCTGCTGACGACCAGCGTTGGCATTCGCACTCAGGATGCGCTCAGCCTGCGATCCATGCCGCATGTACATGGTGCCAGCCGCGATCAGTTCGATCACGCGGCGCGCCAGATTGAAACCGAACTCAATGCCTGCACCGATAATCCGCTGGTGCTCGGCACGGCGGATAACTGGCGCGTAGTGTCGCAGGCTAACCCGCACGGCGAATCGGTGGCGATGGCGGCGGATCTGCTGGCAATTGCCATGGCGGAAATCGGCAGCATCGCTGAGCGGCGGCTTGATCGTTTAGTCAATCCGCTGGTGAGCGGCTTACCGGCGTTTCTGGTTGCGCAGCCGGGCGTTAACTCCGGCATGATGATTGCGCAGTATGTGGCGGCGTCACTCTGTGCGGAGAATCGCCAGCTGGCGCAGCCGGCGGTGCTGGATAACTATGTGACCTCGGGTTTGCAGGAGGATCATCTCAGCCTCGGCACCGGCGCGGCGCTGAAGCTGCTGAAGCTGGTGGGCAACGTGTGGCAGATTCTGGCGATCGAGTATCTGCTGGCGGCGCAGGCGCTGGATTTCCACGGCGAAGAGCAGCTGGCGCAGGGAACGGCGCAGGCATTGCGACGCTTGCGCGCGGTGGTTGCCAACTGGCAGGAAGACCGGTGGCTGGCACCGGAGATCGCGCGGGCGGTAGAGGTGTTGAAGAGCGGTTTGTAACATGGTCGCCATTTACGGCGACCTGACCAAGGATCAGCGGCGAGCGTCCGGCCGTACCAAATCGAAACGCAGTTCTTCGCTGATGCCGTAATAGGCCGACGGGCCTCCGGCACGCAGGATCGGCTGCGCTTTGGCCGTTTGATAAATACCCTCTTCCAGCAGGGCTTCATCAATATGAATGGCGACCGCTTCGCCCAGCACCAGCCAGCTATCAATCGGCTGGCCCTGGGCATCCTGCAACTGAATCAACTGCGTCAACTTGCACTCAAAATTCACCGGGCTTTCCGCCACCATGCTGACATTGACGTGTGACGCTGCAAGCGGCGTTAATCCCGCCAGCGCAAACTCATCCTGTTCTGACGGCACCGATGCGGAGCTCTCATTCATCGCCTCGGCCAGCGGACGCGTGGCCAGATTCCAGACAAACTCTTTGGTCTCTGAGATATTTTGTACGCTGTCTTTCCAGCCGCTGCTGGCAAAACCAATAATCGGCGGATGATAGTTAAAGCAGTTAAAGAAGCTGTAGGGCGCTAAATTGCGTACGCCGCGGGCGCTTTGCGAGCTGACCCAACCGATTGGGCGAGGGCCGACGATGGCGTTCAACGGATCGTGCGGCAAACCGTGTCCAGCGCGGGGCTGATAAGAGTAACGCTGACGAGTCATAACCATCCTTATAAGAGAACCTGAGTGTGGTGCACTAATCTCATCTAATACGGTGAATTCGATTAAGCGCATTGTGCGATGCCGCTAGCCAGAGTATCTTACGCCCGCGCTATTTTCCGGAGAAACTATGAACAAGCCAGCCGCCACGTCACCTTTCCATCCGCGTAACCGCCACCAGGGCCGTTATGATTTTGCTGCTCTGACCGCAGCCCATCCGCCGCTGGCGGTGAAAGTGCGTCCCAACGGCTACGGCGAGTTGTCGGTGGATTTCGCCGATCCTGAAGCGGTGATGCTGCTGAATCAGGCGCTGCTGAAGCTGTTCTACAACCTCAACTGGCAGCTACCCGCAGGTTATCTGACGCCGCCGGTGCCGGGCCGTGCCGATTACGTGCATGCGCTGGCCGATCTGCTGGCGAGCGACAACGGTGGCGTGGTTCCACGCGATCTGGATGTAATGGATATCGGCTGCGGCGCGAACTGCATCTATCCGCTGATTGGCAACGCCGAATATGGCTGGCGCTTCACCGGCACCGATATCACCGCCGAAGCGATTACCGTGGCCGGGCAGATTGTGGCGAGTAATCCGGGCTTGCAGCGCGGCGTGCGTCTGCGTCGGCAAAAAGAGGCCTCGGCGATTTTCGCCGGCGTGGTGCATAAGAATGAACGCTATCATGCGGTGCTGTGCAATCCGCCTTTCCATTCATCTGCGGAAGAGGCGGCCAGCGTGGGTCAGCGCAAAACGCGCAACCTTGGCTTAGGCAAAAATGCGCCGCTCAATTTTGGTGGCCATCACAACGAATTGTGGTGTGACGGCGGCGAGCGCAAGTTCGTTGGTCAAATGATCGCTGAAAGCGTGACGCACTCAGACGCCATTATTTGGTTCACCTCGCTGGTCTCGCGCAAAGAGAATTTACCGGCGCTGCGCGACCAACTGCGCGATCTCGATGCTTATGAAGTGCGCATCATTGAAATGGCGCAAGGGCAGAAGCAGAGCCGCTTTATTGCCTGGACGTTCCAGCCGCCGGTGACGCGCGCCAAACGGCTGAAACGCTAACCTCATTGCGCCGGCGGCAACGCCGGTAAGCTGGCAGCGGAGGGAATATCGCTGCCGGTTTGCATCACTGCTACCGTTTGATGCGGCGCTTTAATGCCGGCCGCATCAAAATGCTTCTTCACCTTATCATCCAGCGCAAAACGTACCGTCCACTGCTTCAGCGGCTGGGTGGTGAATGACACGCGCACGGTAAAGGATTGGTTGGTTAATCCCACTAATCCGGCAAAACTCGGCTCGCCAATCACCATGCCGCGAATCTCCGGGTTCTCCAGCAGCTCTTTCACCGCGCCCTGCAGCGTTTGGTTAACGCGTTCGGTATCTTCACTGCGATCCACATCATAGTTCGCCACGAACGAGCCGATGCCACGCACAAAGTTGGCGAAGGTGGTGATCGATGACCACGGAATAATGTGATACGCGCCAGTATCCTGACGCACGCCCACCGAGCGAATCGACATGCGCTCTACGGTGCCGGTGATCGGGCCAATGGTGACTAAATCACCGGTGTTCATGCCGTTCTCAAACTGGATAAAAATGCCGGTGATGATGTCTTTCACCAGCGTTTGCGAACCGAATGATACCGCCAGACCGAGCGCACCGGCACCGGCTAGCAGCGGCGCAATATTCACGCCCACTTCCGACAGTAAAATCATAATGGTGATGGTGCTTATTACTACCGCCAGCGCGTTACGAAACAGCGTCAGCAGCGTGCGGGTGCGTGCGCTCGGCATGGGGCGGCCGTGCGAATCCGAGGCGAGGCGACTTTCGATCAGGCTTGCCAGCAGCGTCCAGCCGACTGCCGACAGCAGCACAATGATCACGATACGAATCAGCACATCCACCATTTTTTGGCCGGCGCCAAGCGTGAGCCAGTGCCAGAGATCAAACAGATTCCATGCGTTGAGTAGCAGCAACAGCGTGGCAAACACCGTGACCACGCGCGCCAGTTTCAGCAGCGCTTTCACCCAATCGTTCACGCGCTTTTGCAGCTCGGGATAGTTGCGGCGCATGTCGGGCGACAGCGTGACGGTTTTGCCAATCCAGCGCGTCAGCATGCCGGAAATCAGCGCGGCGATAACCACGATCGCCAGGCTGCGCACCGTGGCGGACATCATAAACTTCAGGCTGTCGCCGGGATTGAAGATCGAGAACAGGAACAGCGCGATAAAGTAGGCGCTGGCCAGCCAGTGCCACACCATGCCAAAGGCGCGGATGAACAGCGCAAAGAAGCTCAAGCTGCGATCGGCAAGACGCGACAGTTCATGATGGATGTTGCTTTTGTTGCGGAAAATCAGCCACAGCGCCCAGCCGGTCATGATCCCCATAATCAGCATGTTGACCAGCGCCGCCACCTGAATATTCACCTGATTGGAGACAATCGGCACCACCACCAGTAAACCGTAACCGATGATGCCGCTTAGCCAGCTCAGACGCGTGTTCCAGTAGCTGGCGCGCGCATCGGTTAAGTGGAAGAAGCGCAGCGTAGGGAAACGCGGGCAGAATATCAGCCGCAGCACCGCTTTAAAGAACTCAATCAGCGCGAAGGCGTTAAGGAAAAGGCCTTGCTGATAGGCGATGGTGCGGTTGTTGTTGTGATAGTTGTCGCTGATGATCTGACCGACAAACAGCGTCAGCGCTAGCAGCACAATATCGAGCACAAAGGCCATCAAGATAGTGGCGGGCAAGTGCAGCCACTTGGTGCGCTCAAGGTTTTGATCGCGTCCCCAGCGGCCCATGCGGCGCCACACCGGCCACATCAGGCGGCGTGTCAGCCAGTAAAATGCAAACACCGCGGCGGAGAGCGCAGCGAAGTATTTCAGCGCGTTGAAGAAGGTTTGCTGGTTAAAGGATTTGTGTGGCGCATTGGTGATGTTGTCATGCAGTTGCACAAACTGCGCGGCCACCGCGCCGCCATATTCACGCGTTACGCTGGTGACGCTCTCCAGTACCGTGAGATCGTCCTGATTGGCCTGCGGCGGCGCCAGCACCGGTTGATCGCTGGTGGATTGGCTGTTGGCAGCCTGACGTAACTGATCGATCAGTTCCTGGCGCGAGGCGTTGTTATCCAGAATATTCGCCAGCGCGGCATAGGCGGCTTTTTTCTCGTCTAAGCTGGGTTCGTCTTCGGCTTTATTATCCGCTGCCGGGGTTTGCGACTGCTGTGCTGCGACGGCCGCCTGCGGCAGATTAACGGCTTGCGCCGGGGGAATGAGAAACAGAGTGAAAAAACTGAAGAGTAACCACACGGCTGAACGCCATGGTGGGCTGGCAGACGACATCGCTTTTCTCCTTTAGCTTCGCGCAGCGGCACAAGAGAGAAGTATAGTCAGTGATGGAAGGTGAAGATTTTGAAAAGGAAAATTGAATCGTGGTACCTGCCGTAGTGGCGCGATAAATCGCGCCGCTACAAATGCTGCATGTAAAAAACCGCCGCCGAAAATGGGCGACGGTTTAATGGCAGAGCTTAGGATACGTGCTGCAGGAACTCGCGCAGACGGTCGCTCGGCGGGTTGGTGATCAGATCGTCCGGGTTACCATCTTCTGCGATGGTGCCTTTATCGATAAAGATCAGACGCGAAGCCACTTTTTGGGCGAAACCGACTTCGTGCGTCACGATGACCATCGTCATGCCTTCTTCCGCCAGATCCTGCATCACTTTCAGTACTTCGTGACGCAGCTCGGGATCCAGCGCTGAGGTTGGCTCATCAAACAGCATCATCTTCGGTTTCACCGCCAGCGCACGCGCAATCGCCACGCGCTGTTGCTGACCACCGGAAAGCTCAGACGGGAAGTGGTGTGCACGCTCGGCAAGGCCCACTTTACCCAGCAGCTCACGCGCCAGCTTATGCGCTTCCTCTTTCTTCGTACCACGCACGCGAATCGGACCAAAGGCGACGTTATCCAGCGCGCTCATCTGTGGGAACAGATGGAACTGCTGGAACACCATGCCCGCTTCCTGACGAATCAGTCGCTCATCCACTTTCGGATCATTGACCTTCATGCCATCGACAACCAGCTCGCCGGTGGTGATCTCTTCCAGCTTGTTGATGCAGCGCAGCAGCGTGGATTTACCGGAACCGGACGGTCCGATAATCACCACTACTTCGCCTTGATTAATCTTCAGGTTGATGTTGTGCAGAACCTGAGTCTGGCCGAAATTCTTCGAGACGTTTTTAAATTCAATCACAGAATTTTCATCCTTTTCTCAATACGGCGCAGCACAAAGCTCAACACCAACGTAATAACCAAATAGATAATGGCAACGGCGCTCCAGATCTCCAGCGCGCGGAAGTTACCGGCAATGATCTCCTGACCCTGACGCGTCAGTTCGGCCACGCCAATCACGATAAACAGCGACGTATCTTTGATGCTGACAATCCACTGATTACCCAGCGGTGGCAGCATACGGCGCAGGGCCAGCGGCATGATCACATAACGCAGGGTCTCGCGGCGCGACAGACCCAGTGCCAGACCCGCTTCACGGAAGCCTTTATTAATCGACAGTACCGCACCGCGCGTGATTTCCGCGATATAAGCGCCGGAGTTGATCATGATGGTGACCACCGCCGCGCTGAACGGATCGATACGCAGATCCGGGAAAGCCATCGGCAGGGCGAAGTAGATAAACATTACCTGAACCACGATTGGCGTACCGCGAATCAGTTCGATGAAGACTAAGGCGATGTTGTTGGTGATCCAGCCGCCGTAGGCGCGGGCAAAACCGGCAACTAAACCGATAATTAAACCGCCGACCAGGCCGAGGACCGAGATCAGCAGGGTCATTTTGGCGCCTTCGATTAAAATCGGCAGGGCAGGCCAAATGACGCTCCAGTCAAACTCCATGGTGTGACTCCAAAATCTGTTGCGTGGAAATGTAAAAAGCAGGGAGTGTCAGGCTCCCTGCTGGAAAAATCGGCGCAAGCCGCAATTATTTTGGTTCAGTACCGAACCATTTTTTATAGATGGTGTTGTAAGTGCCGTTGTCGCGCAGAGTTTTCAGGGCGCCGTTCACTTTTTCACGCAGGTCGTCGCTGCCTTTCGGGAACGCGATGCCATACTGCTGCGCTTCAATTGACTCGCCAACCGCTTTGAAGCGGCCTTTACCGGCGGTGTTGATGAAGTACAGGATGTTCGGCGTATCGTGCAGCACGGCGTCAGCACGGTTAGTGCCTAACTCCATGTACGCGTTGTCGATGTTAGGGAACTGGCGCAGGTCTTTAGACTTGATGTGCGCTTTAGCGTAATCCACCGAACCGGTGCCGCTCTTCACCGCCACCACTTTGCCGTTCAGATCGTCAATGCTTTTAACGTCTTTTTCATTCTCGCGCACCATCACCAGCAGGCCGCTTTTGTAGTAGCCGTCAGAGAACTCGATGGCTTTTTTACGTTCTTCGGTGATGGTGATACCCGCCAGCGCCAGGTCAATATTTTTGGTTTGCAGCGCAGGAATGATGCCGCTGAAATCCATTGGCTTGAAGGCGTAATCGAGTTTCAGTTCTTTCGCGATGGCATCCCACAGATCGATGTCAAAACCGACGTATTTATCGCCTTGTTTGAACTCAAAGGGAACAAATGCGGTGTCAGTTGCGACGATCAGTTTTTTGTCTGCTGCGGTGGAGGAAAGCGAGAAGGCCAGCGCCAGCGCGGCCACGGAGACTTTAATCAATGACTTCATCATTTTTTTCCTTATTACCCCTCAGGCCTGGTGGCCCGATGTACGGCCTATCATATGAAAAAATTATGCCAACTTTTCATTTTGCTCGAAATCAGTAGTTTTAAGCACTTGCTGACACGATTTTGCGCAGAGGAAAAGTTTTGCACCATATTGGTGCTTCATTTTGGTGCGTGGTGCTGTTGTGGTGCAGGCACAGTGTGCACCAAGGGCGGGGAGAGCGAAAGAAGGGATTAAGGAAATGTTAACAACGTCAAAAAAAGCACCACAATGTTACAGACGTAAAAAAAGGCGGGATAACCCGCCTTCGTTATAACACTGAAATTTATTCAATATTCGATTCGATAAACCACAGGAATTTATCCAGATCGCGCGATGCCGCAGTGAAGATATCAGCGGTATCTTCATCGCTGACTTCAGTGATAGCTTTACGCGTGTCGTTCGCCACAATCGCATAGCGATCGGCCAGCGCTTTCAGGTGATCCTGCACGCTATGAATGTTCAACGGATAGCTTTTCAGTGGTGTTTTATCGTTAACGATCTGAGTGGTACCCAGCGCCACGCCGCCTAACTGAACTACACGTTCAGCGATAGTGTCCTGGTGATCGGTAATGGCGGTACGAAAACCATCCAGCATCTCATGTACGCCAATAAAGTTGGCGCCACGCATGTTCCAGTGCGCCTGCTTGGTGATCAGCGACAGGTCAATAAACTCCACTACCAGACGGTTGAGCACCTCGATGGTCGCTTTTTTATCGCTGTCAGCGACGTCATTACGGGTGTAAATCAGATCAGACGATTTAGTTTTAACCAGTTTTGCGGTACTCATCATTAATGTCCTCTTATTGATGGTTGTCCTAATCAAGCACGGAAATAAGTATAGCAGCAGTTTTTTAACTTGCAGGGTTGATTAAATCAATGACAGGAATAGATAAACCTTAATATTGCTCAGGGATTGTGCATCTTGATGATTATTTCAGTTAAAACAGATGCTTGTGAGGCATGTTAATTATTTATTAAACGTGTTGCAAAATAATAACGGAAAAATCTTAATACCGCGTTAAAAATGATAATGAGAATGCTTCTATATTTAGCCTGCCGCGCAGCAGGCTGAATTATTGAATATTTATTGCGGATGCGTAATGTCGACTTCGCTTATTTTTGCGCTTTTTTGTTTCATGGTGAGCGTTGAACCGGCCGAGGCGATGATGATCGCCAGCAGCGCAATCCACTGCTTCAGCGTCAATAGCTCGCCCAGGAATAACATGCCTGATAACGCCGCCATCGCCGGTTCCAGACTCATTAAGGTACCAAAAATGCGTGCTGGCAGTCGTGTCAGCGCCATCATCTCTAAAGAATAGGGAATGGCGCTGGAGAGCAGGGCGATAAGCAGTGCCAGCGGCAATACTTCCCAATGCCAGATGCCCGGCGCGGCAAAGGTCAGGCCGAGCGGCACAAAAATCACCGAGGCAATCAGCGAACCCATCGCCACCGTCGCCGGACCATGCTCCGCGCCGGCACGCTGTCCTGCAAGGATATACACCGCCCAGCAGGCACCCGCACCTACCGCCAGCAACGCACCGAGTGGATCGATATGACTCATCCCTTCACCGATGGGCAACAGGAACCACAAACCCGCCACCGCCAGCAACACCCAAAGAAAATCAAGCGGACGACGCGCGCCGATCAACGCCAAAGTCAGCGGACCCAAAAACTCCAATCCGACGGCAACGCCCAGCGGCACGGTGCGAATCGCTAAATAGAAGAGATAGTTCATGCAGCCCAGCGCTAAACCGTACATCAGCAGCGGTTTGCGCTGCTCGCGCGTGAAGCGCAAACGCCAGGGTTTAAAGATAATGCAGAGAATCAGGGTGCCAAGACCAAGACGCAGCGCGGTAATGCCAGTGGCGCCAACGGTGGAAAACATCGATTTTGCCAGTGAAGCGCCGCCCTGTAGTGAGAGCATGGCAATCAGCAGCACAGCAACAGGGAACAACACTGGGGCCATATTTTTGGTCGTCAGAGGCGCAGACATCCTGTAATCCATTCCTTTTATTTATTAACAGCAGAGCAACAAGCGCTCAGTGTAATGGAATCTCAGGCAAATAAGGAGACGCGAATCGGGGAAATAAAACGCGCTGGCAGGTCAGAATTTGGCCATTTTTAGTGCCATTTCCGTAAAGAAACGTCAGGTTAGTTTAGGAATTTACTTAAAGGCATTTTTTGTGATCGTTATTTATGTTGCAGGAATATGATGCTTTTTATAAGTAAAATGAATGACATAGGAAACTTCATTAACTTTCTGTTACACCAAACAATCTGTTAGACAACAAAATGCGGGCAGAGTTTCTTGCTGTTTTTTGTTATATTTAGAGCGTTGTCAGGAGAGAAGTATATTCACATTTGAGGTGGTTATGAAAAAAATTGCATGTCTTTCAGCATTGGCTTGTGTACTTGCAGTTTCTGCAGGTTCTGCCATGGCACAAAGCACCGTTACCGGTGGTTACGCTCAGAGCGATTATCAAGGCGTTGCTAACAAAGCAAACGGCTTCAACCTGAAATATCGTTACGAAGACGGTACTAACCCACTGGGTTGGATCGGTTCTTTCACCTATACCGAAAAAGATCGTACTGATGCTGGCGCTTATAACAAAGCTCAGTACTACGGCATCACCGGTGGTCCTGCTTACCGTCTGAACGACTGGGCGAGCATCTACGGTGTTGTTGGTGTGGGTTACGGTAAATACCAGCAGAACGACAATTCAGTACGTTCTAAGTCTGATTCAAGCGACTACGGTTTCTCTTACGGTGCGGGCATGCAGTTCAACCCAATCGAAAACATCGCTGTTGACGTGGGTTACGAGCAGAGCCGTATCCGCAACGTTGACGTTGGCACCTGGATTGCTGGCGTAGGTTACAGCTTCTAAGTTCTTGCTTAGACCAGTTGCACAATAAACGGTCCTTCGGGACCGTTTTTTTATGGGCGCGATTAACGATTTACCTGCCGCCAGAAACACAAAGCCCGCTACATGAGCGGGCTTTATTGGAATTTGTATGCGTCGGGAACATTAGCCGCGCCAGATCAGTTTTGGGCACGGACGTTCAACCAGCTGTTTGCCGGTGAGCTTTTCAATCAGCATCAAGCGCAGCGCAAACGGCGAGCGGGTCAACAGGCACAGCAGCGATTTCAGCTCAAAAATCGGTTTGCTTTGTTCAGCCTGGAAACATTTGCCACAGTCGAGGCAGTTTTTCATGGTAGTCATGTTCACCTCCCGAGTGAATGACGACATTTCTTTGTAGCCTTTATAAGCTATTCGCTTACATTATCAACAAAGATAGCACTGGCTATACTCTTTAGCCAACACTATTTAGGAAAAATTTGTGCTTATTTGTGCCTGGTTTACAATGGGCGCAGCCAGCCCGCACCGCAGGTAAAGTGCGGCAGATAATAAAGAGGAAGTTAGATGAGTCGTCGTGCAAAAATCGCCACCAACATGCCCCAGGGCCCGCTAAAAGAGATAGAGGAGCATGTCGAAGGATTTCGTCAGGTGCGCGAGGCGCATCGTCGTGAGCTGATCGATGACTACGTTGAATTAATCTCTGATTTGATTCGTGAATTTGGCGAAGCGCGTCAGGTGGATATGGCTGCCCGTTTGGGCGTTTCCCAGCCGACCGTGGCGAAAATGTTAAAGCGTCTTGGCACCACCGGTTTGGTTGAGCAAGTGCCGTATCGCGGTGTATTCCTCACCGCCGAAGGCGAGAAGCTGGCTGAAGCGAGCCGCGTCCGCCATCATATTGTTGAAACTTTCCTGTTGGCGCTGGGCGTTAGCCCGGAAACCGCGCGCCGTGATTCAGAAGGCCTGGAGCATCACGTTAGTGATGAAACTTTGGCCGTGTTCCAGAAATTCTACGAGAATCGCTAACTACAAGGCCTTCCGCCATCATGCCCAATCTGCTTCGTTCTTTTATGCGCGATCGTATTTTGCATTTGTTGTTGCTGTTGGGTGTGATCATGTTGCCGCTGGCGAATTTCCGCTGGTCGCAACTGCCTTCCGCTGTGGACTGGCATACCATCATGACGCTCACCGGCTTACTGATGCTGACCAAAGGGCTGGAAAACAGCGGCTATTTTGATGTGCTCGGCGCACGTCTGATTCAGCGTTTCCAGCATGAACGCGCATTGGCGTTATTCATGGTGTGCGCCGCCGCGTTGCTCTCAACTTTTCTCACCAACGATGTTGCGCTGTTTATTCTGGTGCCGCTCACGCTGACGCTGCGTAAATTCTCGCGGCTGCCCATTTCGCGCCTGATCATTTTCGAAGCGTTGGCAGTGAACGCGGGTTCCTTACTGACGCCGGTTGGTAACCCGCAAAACATTCTGCTGTGGAGTCACGGCACGCTTAGCGTGCCCGGTTTCATTGCGCAGATGGCGCCGCTGGCGGCATTTTTACTGCTTTCGCTGATGGCGTTAACCTGGTGGAGTTTCCCGGCGCGCGCGATCCAAAAGCATGAGCAGAGTGAAACTCAGGCGTGGCGCAAACCGTTGTTCACGATTAGCGTGCTGCTGTATATCGTATTTATCGTCGCGCTCGAGCTGAAAATGACCGGCTGGGCGCTGCTGCTGGTGGCGGCCTGTTTCCTGATCATGGCGCGCAGCGTGTTGATCAGCATCGACTGGAGTTTGCTGCTGGTGTTCGTGGCGATGTTTATCGATGTCTTCCTGTTGATGCATTTGTCCTGGCTGCAGCCGCACTTTGCCGCTATTGGTCAGCTAGGCGAGGGCGGAATCTATTTGCTGGCGATTGGCTTGTCGCAATTCATTAGTAACGTTCCCGCCACCATTCTGCTTTTGCAGAAAGTGCCACCGTCGGAGGTGCTGGCGTGGGCGGTGAATATCGGCGGATTTGGCTTATTGCCGGGTTCGCTCGCCAACCTGATTGCCTTGCGGATGGCGCAGGACGCGCGCGTTTGGTGGCGTTTCCACTTGTTTTCTATCCCGATGCTGGCCTGGTCGATGTTAGGCGGATGGCTGCTGTTACACCTCATGCGTTAGCACCGTGCCAATGTCGGCTTATGTAAAGTTGCATTGGCATTTGTCAATTTCCCATCTAAGGTTATGTTGACCGTTTTTGCCCGGGAATCGGGACAACTGCCTACGATGAAAAATTATGGAAAACCAGAATCAACCGTCTGAACGCGATCAGCAGGATCCGCAAAAAACCGCCAATACCCATCAAGATAACAACGAACCAGAACGTAAACGTCCCGGAAAGAAGCCACTGATTTTTCTCGCCATTGTGGTGGTGATTATGATCGTGGTGGGATTATGGTTTTGGCTCACCACGCGCAATATCGAAAGCACGGATGATGCCTTTACCGAAGGCAATGCGGTGACCATCGCGCCGAAAGCGGCCGGATATGTGGTCAAGCTGCTGGTGCGCGATAACCAGCGCGTGAAGCAGGGCGATTTGCTGGTGGAGATCGATGCGCGCGACAGTGAAGCGCAGCGCGATCAGGCTAAAGCCCAGCTTGGTCTGGCCCAGGCGCAGCTGCATCAGGCGCAGGCGCAGTTAGCCTTGTCCCGCGTGCAGTATCCGGCACAGCGCGATCAAGCTCTCGCCGATCAGGCCAAAGCGCAGGCCAATTTGCTCAACGCCCAGGCCGATTATCGTCGCCAGCGCGGTGTTGATCCCCGTGCCACTTCACAGCGCAATATTGATACCGCCGCCGCGCAATTGCGTTCGGCTGAAGCGCAACTGCAAAGCGCTAAGGCGCAGGTTGAAGTGGCTTCTCAGGTGAAGCTGCAAATCCGCCAGCAGGAAACCAATGTGGAAGCGCGTGAGCAGCAGGTTGAGCAGGCGCAGGCGCAGCTCAACACCGCCGAATTGAATCTCTCTTATACCCAGGTTCGCGCACCTTACGATGGCTTTGTCACCAAGCGTAACGTGCAACTCGGCACACTGGTGCAGGCTGGCAGCGCGCTGTTCTCGCTGGTTTCGCCTGAAATCTGGATTAATGCCAATTTCAAAGAGTCACAGCTGGCGCGCATGAAGCCGGGTAATAAAGTGGAAATCAGTGTTGATGCCTGGCCGGATATGAAGCTGGAAGGGCATGTTGATAGCGTCCAGATGGGATCCGGTTCCCGCTTCTCCACCTTCCCGGCGGAAAACGCCACCGGCAACTACGTGAAAATCGTGCAGCGCGTGCCGGTGAAAATCGTTATCGATAAAGGATTGGATCCCAATCATCCGCTGCCGCTGGGCTTGTCGGTTGAGCCGAAGGTCACAGTGGAATGAGTGCGAGCGAAAGCTGGCGTCCGGCCAGCAATCCGTGGCTGGTCGCCATTACGGTGACGCTGGCGGTGTTTATGGAGATCCTCGACACCACCATCGTTAACGTCGCGCTGCCACACATTGCCGGTTCGCTCTCCTCCAGCTACGACGAATCGACCTGGGTTTTAACCTCTTATCTGGTGGCGAACGGCATCGTGTTGCCCATTTCGGCGTTCTTCAGCCGCCTGTTTGGCCGCAAGCAGTTCTTCCTGATTTGCATCGTGATGTTCACCATCTGCTCCTTCCTGTGCGGCATCGCGACGGAGCTGTGGCAGATCATTCTGTTCCGCATCCTGCAGGGCTTTTTTGGCGGCGGATTGCAGCCGGTACAGCAATCGGTGCTGCTCGATTACTTCAAAGCGGAAGATCGCGGCAAAGCCTTTGGTCTATCGTCGATTGCGATTATCGTCGCGCCGGTGATTGGTCCGACGCTCGGCGGCTGGATCACCGACAACTACAGCTGGCGCTGGGTGTTCTTCATTAATATTCCAGTCGGTATTTTGACGGTAATGGCAATTTACCAGCTGCTGGAAGATCCGCCGTGGGAGCGCAAGTGGGATAAAGGCCGCCTGAAGATCGACTACATTGGCATCAGCCTGATCACGCTGGGGCTTGGCTGTCTGCAGGTGTTCCTCGATCGTGGCGAAGATGAAGATTGGTTTGCCTCGCACTTCATTCGCCTGTTCGCCATGCTGGCGGTGATAGGCATTATCGGCGCCATTTATTGGCTGCTGTATGCCCGCAAACCGGTGGTCGATCTTAGCGTAATGAAGGATCGTAACTTCTGGGTGGCGGGCTTGCTGATGGCGGGCATGGCGATGATTTTGTACGGCAGTTCGGTGGTACTTCCCCAACTGGCGCAGCAGGATCTCGGTTACACCGCAACCTGGTCGGGGCTGGTGCTGTCGCCCGGCGCAATATTGATTGTGCTGACGATACCCATCGTGCTGAAGCTGATGCCGATTGTGCAAACGCGCTACATCATCGCGTTCGGCTTCACCTGCCTTGCCAGCGCCTTCTTCTATTCCACCCGGCTTACGCCCAACGTTGATTTCACCACGCTGGTGTTAATGCGCAGCGCGCAGTCGATTGGCCTTGGCTTCCTGTTTGTGCCGCTGACCACCATTGCGTTCATCACCGTGCCGCAGCGATTAAACGCCGATGCGTCGGCGCTGTTCACCATGTTCCGTAACGTCGCGGGTTCGATCGGAATTTCGCTGTCGACGGCGGGCATTACCGAACGCATGCAGACGCGATCGGCCACCATGGTGCACAACATGTCGCCGCTCAATGAGCCTTACAATCTCACGCTGCAGCATTGGGCTGATTCGATCCGTAATTTCACCACCGCAGTGGGCGATCCGCTGGTGCTGGCGAGCGGGCAGCTCTACCAGGAGATGATCGCGCAGGCCCGTATTCTGGCGTACATCGACGTATTTACGGGCCTGAGTATCGTGGCGTTGCTATTGATTCCATTTTGTTGGTTGCTTTCGCCGATCAAGAGCGAAGGCAGTGCAGGAGCACATTAAAATGAGTAAGTTTTCGCGCTCTACGCCGTCACTGACGTTGCTGGCGCTGTCACTGTTGCTGGCCGGATGTGCCGTAGGACCTGATTATCAGCCGCCGCAGGCGCACACGCCGGGCGGTTACCATGATTTGCCTTCACAGCAAGCGTCTAAGCCGCTGGCGGCAGCAACCAATCCGCTGTGGTGGAAAAGCTTTAACGATCCGCAGCTTGATAGCCTGATTGAGCGCGCTATTGCCGGCAACTTAACGCTGCAACAATCGGTGCTGCGTATTGCCGGGGCGCGTGAGCAGCTGGCGCAGGCGCGCGGTGGGTTATTCCCTTCGCTTAACGGCTCGGCAAAAGTGACCCGTCAGCAGCTCGGTTTAAAAGGCTTGCTGAAATCCAACGGCGTTTATGACCAGGTTGATAGCGATGTCGCCAGCCAGCTGAACGGTTTAGACCATTCTGTCACCCTTTATCAGGGCAGCTTTGACGCCAGCTGGGAGCTGGATCTGTGGGGCAAAGTACGCCGCCAGATGGAAGCTGCGGATGCGCAGCAGCAGGCGGCCATAGAACAACGCAACGATGCGCTGGTCTCGCTGGAAGCCGAAGTGGCGCGCGCCTATCTGCAATTGCGCGGTTCGCAGGCGGTGTTGGCGACCTTGCAGCAGCAAATTGAGGTCGCGCAGCAAACCTGGGAACTGACAAAAAGCCAGCAGCAAAACGGCTTAGCGCCGACCACGGATGTGGAAAATGCCCGCGCGCAATTAGCCTCGCTGAATGCGCAGCTGCCGCAATATCAGGCGCAGCAGTTGCAGGCAATGAACGGTTTGGCGGTGCTACTGGGTAAAACACCGGGCGCACTGGATAACGAACTGATGAACAAAAAACCGCTGCCTGATTTGCCGAAATTGGTGCCGGTGGGCATTCCGTCGACGCTGGCGCGGCGACGTCCGGATATTCGCCAGGCTGAAGCCACACTGCATGCGCAGACCGCGAATATTGGCGTATCCGTTGCCGAGCTGTTCCCCAGCTTGTCGCTCACCGGGCAACTGGGCGTGCGAAATACCGATGCCAGCTATCTGGATGACTGGAGCAGCCACTTCTTCAGCGTTGGTCCGTCGCTGTCGATTCCAATTTTTCAGGGCGGCCGTTTAGTGTCCAGCGTAAAATTGGCGCGCGCGCAGCAAGCCAGCGCGGCGCTTGATTATCGGCAAACGGTATTAACTGCGCTGCAGGATGTGGAGAACGCGTTGGTCAGTTATCGCGCCGATCAGCAGCAGGTTATAGCGCTGGATGAAACCACCGGCGCACTGCAACGTGCATTTGATTTGGCCAGCGACAGTTATCGTCAGGGTATTTCCACCTTCCTCGATGTATTAGATGCGCAGCGACAACTGGCGCAAGCTAAAGCGCAATCGACGCAGGCGCGGATGCAAAGTGCACTTGATTTAGTGGCGTTATATAAAGCGCTGGGCGGTGGCTGGGAACCTTATCAAAACGTCAATTTGCCGGACTATTCTGTGTTTGGTCCCGCAACGGAAGTGCATTAATTTCCCTTAGCAGCCGGTTAAACACCGGCTTTTTTTATCGGCACGATATGAAAAAATGAGATTCTTCTCTCATCCCGGGCAATATAATAATCCGTGATGAAAACAGGTTTTACGTTACACCATTAATCCTTGCTTACCATTATGCTCACTAATGCTGCAGCGCGTAATAGCCGCTAAATGATTGTTTATTACCTGGGAATATTGCTTTGAAATCGATTCCAGTTGCTACATATGGAACACATTACGCTTGTTAATTCAGGGTTAATTAAAGCGGTTATCCGCGTTTTAAACCCTAGCGTAAGAAATATGTAAGCAACTTCAGATTAATCCGGGCAATAAAATTAATTTATTTTTTTATTTGAATTAGGTAATCTTGCCACTACAGTTTATTTAACCCCCTTAAGCAAGGACATTGTGATGAGTGACGCATTTAAAGTTCTGAACAACATTCGCACATTACGTGCACAGGCTCGTGAACTGCCATTGAGCGATCTGGAAGAAATTCTGGAAAAATTAACGGTTGTCGTGACTGAACGTCGTGACGAAGTAAACGCTGAAGAAGCGCAGAACCGCGAAAAAGAAGAGAAGCTGTCTAAATATCGCGAAATGCTGCTGGCTGATGGTATTGACCCGAACGAATTACTGGGCGCTCTGGAAGTTGGTAAAAAACGCGCTAAGCGTGCACCACGCCCGGCAAAATATTCCTACACCGACGAAAACGGTGAAGTAAAATCGTGGACCGGTCAGGGCCGTACACCAGCAGCGATTAAAAAAGCGCTGGATTCAGGTAAAAGCCTCGACACTTTCCTGATCAAATAATCCGCACAATCCTTGTAAGTGGGAGCCGGGGGCAAATACCCCCGGCTTTTTTGTTGTTTTTATTTCTTTATGAGCAACAACACCTTTAGCCCAACGTAACGTCTGCCTCTGGCGCAGAGGTGGCGTCCGGGTGCCCGCTTCTGGCATAATGCCCGCTGTTTTTTCCTCCACTGCGTAACAAAGGTCAATGCCGTGTTAGTTTCCAGCAATATCACCATGCAGTTCGGCAGTAAGCCGCTGTTCGAAAATATCTCCGTTAAATTTGGCGGCGGTAATCGTTACGGTTTAATCGGTGCGAACGGCAGCGGTAAATCTACCTTTATGAAAATACTGGGCGGCGATTTGGCGCCAACGGGTGGAAATGTTTCCCTCGACCCAAATGAGCGTATCGGTAAGTTACGTCAGGACCAATTTGCCTTCGAGCAATATAGTGTGCTGGACACCGTGATCATGGGCCACAATGAATTGTGGGCAGTGAAGCAAGAGCGTGACCGTATATATGCATTGCCAGAAATGAGCGAAGAGGAAGGCTATAAAGTGGCCGACCTTGAAGTCGAATACGGCGAGATGGACGGTTACAGTTCAGAATCACGTGCCGGTGAATTATTACTGGGCGTTGGCATTCCTGTGGAGCAGCATTACGGTCCGATGAGCGAAATTGCGCCGGGCTGGAAATTGCGTGTCCTTTTAGCGCAGGCATTATTTGCCAATCCTGATATTTTGTTGCTCGATGAACCGACCAACAACCTGGATATCGATACCATTCGTTGGTTGGAGCAAGTGCTCAACGAACGTAACAGCACCATGATCATCATTTCGCATGACCGTCACTTCCTGAATATGGTGTGCACGCACATGGCGGATCTGGATTACGGCGAACTGCGCGTTTATCCGGGTAATTATGACGAATATATGACCGCGGCTACCCAGTCACGCGAACGTTTATTATCGGATAACGCCAAGAAGAAAGCGCAAATTGCCGATCTGCAATCGTTTGTTAGCCGTTTTAGCGCCAACGCCTCTAAATCGCGTCAGGCGACTTCGCGTGCTAAACAGATTGATAAAATTAAGCTGGAAGAAGTTAAAGCCTCCAGCCGTCAAAACCCGTTTATCCGTTTTGATCAGGATAAGAAGCTGTTCCGTAATGCGCTGGAAGTTGAAGCGCTGACCAAAGGTTTTGATAACGGTCCGCTGTTTAATAAACTCAACCTGATGTTAGAAGTCGGCGAGAAATTGGCGATTCTCGGTGCCAATGGTATCGGTAAAACTACGCTGTTGAAAACGCTGGTCGGTGAACATACGCCGGATAGCGGCACAGTGAAATGGTCTGAGAATGCGCGCATTGGTTATTACGGCCAGGATCACGCGGAAGACTTCGCTGACGATCTGACGGTATTCGACTGGATGAGCCAGTGGAAGCAGGAAGGCGATGACGAGCAGGCGGTGCGCAGTATTCTTGGTCGTCTGCTGTTTGGTCACGACGAGATCAACAAGCCCGCTAAGGTGCTGTCCGGTGGTGAGAAGGGTCGCATGCTGTTTGGCAAGCTGATGATGCAAAAGCCAAACATCCTGATCATGGATGAACCGACTAACCACCTGGATATGGAATCGATCGAGTCGCTCAACATGGCGCTGGAGATGTACGAAGGCACCCTGATTTTTGTCTCGCACGACCGTGAGTTTGTGAGCTCGCTGGCTACCCGCGTGATGGAGATGAAAGCCGATCGTATTATCGACTTCACGGGTAATTACGAAGATTACCTGCGCAGTCAGGGCATTGTTTAAGGTTTGTTAGGTTTCGGCGCCGATCAGGCGAAAATGCCGGGTCGCTGCGTAACGACGGTGTAAATACTTCCCCGTAACCTCGTCCGCCGCATCCCTGCGGCGGAGGCTTTACTCCGGACCCGGCATACACGCCTTTATGCACGTCAGCTGCCAGCGTTATACCTCGCGCAAGGTCGTCATTCATGGCGACCTTGTTCACCACATACTTCACAATGCGCATCCTGCGCCACCTTCATGCTGCGGAACTCCGCGCTCATCGCGTCGTACATCAATAAGCGTGCGCTAGCGGGGTGACCGAACGCCGTTAGCACTTTTAAGGTTTCCATCGCCTGCATAGCACCGACCACACCCACCAACGGCGCCATCACGCCAGCTTCCACGCAACTTAACACCTGATCGCCAAACAAGCGGCTGATGCAGCGATAACACGGCTCGCCGGGCTGCCAGGTAAACACGCTGAGCTGGCCTTCCATGCGAATCGCTGCGCCGGAAATCAGCGGCACCTTGTGCTGAAAACAGAGGCGGTTGATCTGCTCGCGGGTATCGACGTTATCGGTGCAATCCACCACCGCATCATGGCGCGCAATTAACGTGCTGAGCTGCGCGTCATCCAGCTGCGCATCAATCGGCTCCAACTGGCAATGCGGATTAATCTCTGCCAACTGCTGCTGCGCCGAGGCGACTTTCGCTACGCCAATTTTCGCATCACTGTGCAGGATCTGGCGCTGGAGATTACTGAGGCTAACGCTATCGAAATCGAGCAACGTGAGATGTCCCACACCCGCCGAGGCCAGATAGGGCGCCGCCGCACAGCCGAGTCCGCCGAGGCCGATCACCAACACCTGTGCCGCCTTTAGCTTTTCCTGGCCATCAAAATCAAAACCGCGCAGGACAATCTGACGGTTATAGCGCAGCATCTCTTTATCGCTCAACTCAACGCTCATTAGCCCTCCAGCAGGCTATTAAAGGCTTCGATCTCCACCCATTCGCCCGGTTCCACATCGCCGCGCTCGCGCTCCAGCACCACAAAGCAGTTGGCCAGCGCGAACGAGCTGAACACGTGCGAACCTTGCGCACCGGTGCTGCGCACTTCCAGCACGCCATCGTCACCGCGGCTGAGAATCGCACGTTGGAAGTCGAGACGACCCGGCGATTTCTTCAAACGCTGGGTGGCGCGCGCACGTTGGCGTAGCGGCATGATGCGCGTGGTTTGGCCGGTTAAGGTGGCCAGCAGCGGCTGAACTAATTGATAGAAGGTTACCGCCGCAGAAACCGGATTGCCCGGTAAACCGCAGAACCAGCTGTTGGCCAGGCGACCAAAAGCAAAGGGTTTGCCCGGTTTGATCGCCAGTTTCCAGAAGGTGATAGCGCCGAGCTCTTCCAGTATCGCACGGGTGAAATCGGCTTCGCCAACCGACACGCCGCCGGTGCTGATCACCACATCGGCCTGGCGATCGGCTTCGGTAAAGGCGGTACGCAGCGCCGCCTGATCGTCGGCAATCACGCCGAGATCGATCACTTCGCAGCCCAGCTTGTTAAGCATTAACGCCACGGTAAAGCGGTTGGTATCGTAAATCTGACCTTCCGCCAGCGGCTGGCCGACCGCCTGCAGTTCATCGCCGGTGGAGAAGATTGCCACGCGCAGTTTGCGCAGCACGCTGACTTCAGCAATCCCCAGCGACGCCAGCAGCGGCAGTTCGGCCGCACCAAGGCGCACTCCGGCGTCCAGCACCTGTTTGCCCGCCTGAATGTCTTCACCGATGCGACGAATATTTTGCGCAGCCTGCACCGGCGCGGTAATGACAATGCCGCCGTCGCGTTGCTCCGTTTGCTCCTGCATCACCACGGCATCACAACCGGCGGGAATTGGCGCGCCGGTCATGATGCGGATCACGCTGCCCGCGGGCCACGCACCGTTAAACGGCGCACCGGCGAAGGCTTTACCGGCCACCGGGAACACGCGATCGGGTGCGATGTCGGCCAGACGCAGCGCGTAACCATCCATCGCCGAGTTATCAAACGAGGGCACATCGAGCGGCGAGTTGATCGGCCTGGCGGTGATACGTCCGGCGGCCTCAAACAGCGAGACGTTGATCGAATCGCTAATCGGCGTCAGCTGTTGCAGCATCTTTTGCTGCGCGTCTTCGAGGGAGATTAATCCTGCGGTAAAAGGTTCCATGTCCATCTCTGCCTGGTTAATTTCAGATGCGGTCTATTATGGGTAATGCGTGGCCGTTAAGCGAGAGTGCACTTTACTCAATCAATGCACATTCCGTAGCGGCGCAATTTATTGCGCGATAAATCGCGCCGCTACGGAATGTGCGAATGGTAAAAATGGTTTTCCTGTTTTACAGGTGCGCATCCGCTAAGCACATCACAACCAAAAAAGTATAATCCACAATAAAAGGTTATGACCGCGCAGGCAGTTTCTGCTTTACAAGATGAGGGTGCCTTTCTATAGTCGAAAATTGCCAAAAAAAGATGAAAACCATTCTAAATCAGTGTTTTTGGTTCTGATTCCTTAACAGGGTACCGGTTATGGCTAAAGCAGTTATCGCAATTCACGGCGGTGCAGGCGCGATTACGCGTGCGGCAATGAGCGCCGAAAAAGAGCAGCACTATCGTCAGCAACTCACCGCAATCGTTACCGCAGGCCAGCAAATTCTTGCGGCGGGCGGCAGCGCGTTAGATGCCGTTACCGAAGCCGTACGCCTGCTGGAAGAGTGTCCGCTGTTTAACGCGGGCAAGGGCGCGGTGTTCACTCATCAGGGCACGCATGAACTCGATGCCAGCATTATGGATGGTCGCACGCTGGACGTCGGCGCGGTCGCGGGCGTCAGCCACATCCGCAATCCGATTCTGGCGGCGCGTAAGGTGCTGGAGAATAGCCCGCACGTACTGTTTATCGGTGCGGGCGCAGAAGCTTTCGCCGCTGAGCAAGGTTTAGCGCCGGTCGACGCCGATTTCTTCTCCACGCCGGAGCGCTGGGAGCAGCTGCAGCGCGCGCTGCACAGCCAGCAGATGGTGCTGGATCACGATGGCGAAGCAAACAGTCACAGCGACGATCCGCTGGACCCGGATCGCAAATTCGGCACCGTCGGTGCGGTCGCGCTCGATCTTCAGGGTAATCTGGCGGCCGCCACCTCAACCGGCGGCATGACCAACAAACAGGCCGGTCGCGTGGGCGATTCGCCTTTAGTCGGCGCAGGCTGCTACGCCAGCAACGACACCGTAGCGGTCTCCTGTACCGGTACCGGCGAAGTGTTTATCCGCACGCTCGCCGCTTACGACGTGGCGGCGCAGATGCATTACGCCGGACGCTCGCTGCAACAGGCCACCGCCAACGTCATTCATGACAAAGTGCAGGAGCTGGAAGGCAGCGGCGGGCTGATTGCCATTGACGCCGCAGGCAATGTGGCGCTGCCGTTTAACAGCGAAGGCATGTATCGCGGATTCGCCTATGTGAATGGCGATGTTGAGGTAGCGATTTACCGCGACAGCTAAGGAGCAGGCATGACGGACCAACAGCTGCAGTTTGCGCCGGAGCAGGTTCTGGCGGTGCGCGATCTTAACGTGCGCTTTGAGCATGAAGGGCGCATTACCGAAGCGGTACGCAACCTGTCGCTCGACCTGCATCGCGGTGAAACTCTGGCGCTGGTGGGCGAATCGGGCTCGGGCAAATCCGTCACCTCGCTGGCGCTGATGCGCTTGATTCAGCAGGCCGGCGGCGAAGTGAGCGGAGATATCCAGCTGCGGCGTCGCAATGGCGAGGTGCTGGATGTGATGCGCGCGTCGAACGGTCAGATGCGCAAAGTGCGCGGCGCCGATATGGCGATGATCTTTCAGGAGCCGATGACCTCGCTCAACCCGGTGTTTACCGTTGGCGAGCAGATTGCGGAATCCATCCGTCTGCATCAGGGAAAAAGTCACCAGCAGGCGCTGGCGGAAGCGCGGCGCATGCTCGATCTGGTGCGCATTCCCGAAGCGCAAAATGTGTTATCACGCTATCCGCATCAACTCTCGGGCGGCATGCGACAGCGCGTAATGATTGCCATGGCGCTGTCGTGCAAACCGGCGCTGCTGATTGCCGACGAACCTACCACCGCACTCGACGTCACTATTCAGGCGCAAATTCTGCAGTTGATCCGCGTGCTGCAAAAAGAGATGCAGATGGGGGTGATTTTCATCACCCATGATATGGGCGTAGTGGCGGAGATGGCCGATCGCGTGCAGGTGATGTATCGCGGCGATGTGGTAGAGCGCGCGTCGGTGCAGCAGCTGTTTGCCGACCCGCAGCAGCCCTATACCCGCGCGTTGCTGGCGGCGGTGCCCAAACTGGGGGCGATGCACGGCCAGCCGCTACCGGCTAAATTTCCCTTATTGCATAGCAACGGACGTGAAGAACTGGCCGCACCGCAGGACACGGTGCGTCACGATCGACCGCCGATTTTGCAGGTGCGCGATTTAGTCACGCGCTTTGATATTCGCGGCGGTTTACTCAATCGCGTTAAACGCCGCGTGCACGCGGTCGAGAAAGTCAGTTTCGATCTCCATGCCGGTGAAACGCTGGCGCTGGTGGGGGAATCCGGCTGCGGAAAATCCACTACCGGGCGTTCGCTGCTGCGGCTGGTAGCCAGCCAGGGCGGTACCATTACTTTTGACGGCCAACGCATCGATGCGCTGCAGGGCAATGCGCTGGCGTCGCTGCGTCGCGATATCCAGTTTATCTTCCAGGATCCTTACGCCTCGCTCGATCCGCGTTTGACCGTGGGTTTTTCGATCATGGAACCGCTGCTGGTGCACAAAACGCTGGATCGTCGTCAGGCAGAGAAGCGCGTTGCCTGGCTGCTGGAGCGTGTCGGCCTGCTGCCGGAACATGCGCAGCGTTATCCGCACGAATTTTCCGGCGGCCAGCGCCAGCGCATCTGCATTGCGCGCGCGCTGGCGCTCAATCCCAAAGTGGTGATCGCCGATGAATCGGTGTCGGCGCTGGATGTGTCGATTCAGGCGCAAATCATCAACCTGATGCTCGATTTACAGCGTGAATTTGGTATCGCTTTCTTATTTATCTCGCACGATATGGCGGTGGTGGAACGCATCAGCCATCGCGTGGCGGTGATGTATCTCGGACAAATTGTGGAAATGGGGCCGCGTCAGGCGGTATTTGAGCAGCCGCGCCATCCCTACACAAAAAAACTGATGGCCGCGGTGCCGGTGGCCGATCCGGCCCATCGGCATCGTGAGCGGGCGCTGATGGTGGATGAGATCCCCAGCCCGATTCGCCCGCTGGGCGATGAGCCAGAAGTGGCGCCTTTACTGGAAGTGGCACCGGGCCATTTTGTCGCCCGGCACGCAATTAGCGGCGCCTGAGCAGCAAACAACCGCACATCTTTGGATGTCGCGCATGACAGGGATTACAGGAGAACGATAACGATGCACCATATTATGCGAAAAGGGGTTATCACTGCCGGTTTGTTGAGTTCGGCGCTGGCGCTGCCCGCGTGGGCGGCGAAAGATGCGGTGATTGCGGTGGCCTCGACTTTTACCACGCTCGATCCGTATGACGCTAACGATACGCTGTCGCAGGCGGTGGCGAAGTCCTTCTATCAGGGCTTGTTCGGCTTCGATAAAGACATGAAGCTGACCAACGTGCTGGCGGAAAGTTATCAGGCGAGCAGCGACGGCCTGACCTACACCATTAAGCTGCGCGCCGGCGTGAAATTCCAGGATGGCACTGACTTTAATGCCGAAGCGGTGAAGGTGAACCTCGATCGCGCCAGCAATCCGGATAACCATCTCAAACGCTATAACCTGTTCAAATATATCGCCACCACCGAAGTGGTCGATCCGAGCACAGTGAAAATCACCCTGAAGCAGCCGTTCTCGGCCTTCATTAATAATCTCGCGCATCCGGCGGCGGTGATGATTTCCCCGACCGCGCTGAAGAAATATGGCAAAGAGATCGGCTTCCATCCGGTAGGAACCGGCCCGTTTGCCTTTGATACCTGGAACCAGACCGACTTCGTGAAAGTGAAAAAGTGGGACGGCTACTGGAAAAAAGGCTATCCGAAGCTGGATAGCATTACCTGGCGTCCGGTGGTGGATAACAACACCCGCGCGGCGATGCTGCAAACGGGCGAAGCGAGCTTTGCTTTCCCGGTGCCGTTCGAGCAGGCCAAACTGCTGGAAGGCAACAGCAAGCTCGATGTGGTCACCACGCCGTCAATCATGCAGCGCTACATCAGCCTCAACGTGACGCAAAAGCCGTTTGATAATCCGAAAGTGCGTGAAGCGCTGGAGTACGCCATCAACCGTCAGGCACTGGCAAAAGTCGCCTTTGCCGGTTACGCCACGCCAGCCACCGGCATCGTGCCGCCGAGCATCGACTTTGCGCAGAGCTATCCGGCAATCAAATATGATCCAGCCAAAGCGCGCGAACTGCTGAAAGAAGCGGGCTTCCCGAACGGTTTCGAAACCACGTTGTGGTCATCGCACAACCACAGTACCGCGCAGAAAGTGCTGCAATTCACCCAGCAGCAGCTGGCGCAGGTGGGCGTGAAGGTGAAAGTGACGGCGATGGATGCCGGTCAGCGTGCCGCTGAAGTAGAGAGCAAAGGGCAGAAAGAGAGCGGTGTACGCATGTTCTACACCGGCTGGTCCGCCTCGACCGGTGAAGCTGATTGGGCGCTGACGCCGCTGTTCGCCACCACTTCATGGCCGCCAGCCATCTTCAACACCGCCTTCTACAGCAATCCGCAGGTGGATAAAGATCTCGCCGATGCGCTGAAAACCACCGATCGCGACCAGAAAGCTAAGCTGTACAAAGACGCGCAGGATCGCATCTGGAACGATCATCCGTGGATCCCGCTGGTGGTGGAACAACTGCTGTCAGCCAACAATAAAAACCTCAGCGGTTTTTATGTCATGCCCGATACCTCATTCAATTTTGATGAGGCCGATCTGAAGTAACAGACGCGGCCAGCCTTAGCGGGCTGGCCGATGCTGCGCAGGACTTCGCATGCTCAACTATTTTCTCAAACGATTACTGGGACTGATTCCCACGCTGCTGATTGTGGCGGTGCTGGTGTTCCTCTTCGTCCATTTGCTGCCAGGCGATCCGGCGCGCCTGATTGCCGGCCCGGAAGCGGATGCCTCAGTGGTGGCGCTGGTGCGTCAGGATCTCGGCCTCGATCAGCCGCTGCTCAAGCAGTTCTGGCACTTTATGATCAATGCGGTGCAGGGCGATTTCGGCCATTCGCTGGTCTCGAAACGTCCGGTAATTGACGAAATTGCCGCGCGCTTTTTCCCGACGCTGTGGCTGACACTCAGCAGCATGGTGTGGGCGGTGATATTCGGTATGGCGATTGGCATCACCTCGGCGGTGTGGCGCAATCGCTGGCCGGATCGCATCGGCATGACGCTGGCGGTGTCAGGCATCTCGTTCCCGGCGTTTGCGCTCGGCATGCTGCTGATGCAGGTGTTTTCCGTCGAGCTCGGCTGGTTGCCGACCGTTGGCGCGGATAGCTGGAAACACTACATTTTGCCATCGATCACCTTGGGTGCTGCGGTGGCGGCGGTGATGGCACGCTTCACCCGCGCGTCGTTTGTGGAGGTGATGCAGGAAGATTACATGCGCACCGCGCGCGCCAAAGGGGTGCGCGAATCGCTGGTGGTGGTGAAACACGGCCTGCGCAACGCGATGATCCCGGTGGTCACCATGATGGGCCTGCAGTTTGGTTTCCTGCTCGGCGGCTCGATTGTGGTGGAAGTGGTGTTCAACTGGCCAGGCTTAGGCCGCTTGCTGGTGGATTCGGTCGAGATGCGCGATTACCCGGTGATTCAGGCCGAAGTGCTGCTGTTCTCGCTGGAGTTCATCCTGATTAACCTGATTGTCGATGTGCTGTACGCGGCAATCAACCCGGCAATTCGCTACAAGTAAGGAGTTGCAATTGAAGAACTGGCGACGAGCCGCGGCATTGAAAACCCTGCCGACTATCACGGAAAACCGGGTACGCACGCCGTGGCGCGAATTCTGGCGACGCTTTCGCCGTCAGCATGTGGCGCTGCTGGCCGGACTGTTTGTGCTGCTGCTGATCGTGGTGGCGTTTATCGCGCCGCTGATTGCGCCGTTTGATGCGGAAAACTATTTCGATTACGACCGGCTAAACGAAGGGCCGTCGCTGATGCACTGGTTTGGCGTTGACTCGTTGGGGCGCGATATCTTCAGCCGTGTGCTGGTGGGCACGCGTATCTCGCTGATCGCCGGTTTCTTCTCGGTGGCGATCGGCGCGCTGATCGGCACCGTTTTAGGTCTGCTGGCGGGCTATTACGAAGGCTGGTGGGATCGCATCACCATGCGTATCTGCGATGTGCTGTTCGCTTTCCCCGGCATTCTGCTGGCGATTGCGGTGGTGGCGATTATGGGCAGCGGCATGAGCAACGTGATTGTCGCGGTGGCGATCTTCAGCATTCCGGCGTTTGCCCGTTTGGTGCGCGGCAATACGCTGGTGCTGAAACATCAAACCTATATTGAGTCGGCACGCAGTATTGGCGCGTCGGACTGGACCATAATTATGCGTCACATCCTGCCCGGCACGGTGTCGTCGATTGTGGTCTATTTCACCATGCGTATCGGTACCTCGATTATCACGGCGGCGAGTTTGTCCTTTCTCGGCCTCGGCGCGCAGCCGCCCACGCCGGAGTGGGGCGCGATGCTCAATGAAGCGCGCGCCGATATGGTAATTGCGCCGCATGTCGCCATCTTCCCGAGCCTGGCGATTTTCCTCACCGTGTTGGCGTTTAACCTGCTGGGTGATGGTTTGCGTGATGCGCTGGATCCCAAATTGAAGACCTGATGGTGGGTCCGGTCGCCATTTATGGCGACCTCTTTAATAACCGCACTACTCCGGTCTTAGAACGTTTCCCAATTGTCATTACTGTGCGCGGCGGCAGGCTGCGCGCGGGTTGGTGTTATCACCGGTTTCACCACTTTCGCCACCGTTGCAGTCGCCTGGCGCGTGCCGGTTTTGAAGCGGGCCACCGCAGAAGAGAGGCTGCTGGCCTGCTGCTCCAGCGACGCTGAGGCGTTAGCCGATTCCTGCACCAGCGTGGCGTTCTGCTGCGTGACGCGATCCATCTCGTTCACCGCCTGACCAATCTGGTCGATGCCGCGGCTCTGCTCATCGGACGCTGAAGCAATCTCGCCCATGATATCGGTGACGCGGGTAACAGCGCTGACGATTTCCTGCATGGTTTCACCGGCGCTGCTCACCTGCTGCGAACCGGTGTTGACACGCTGCACGGAATTCTCAATCAGCAGTTTGATCTCTTTCGCCGCCTGAGCGCTGCGCTGTGCCAGATTGCGCACTTCACCCGCAACCACGGCAAAACCACGGCCCTGTTCACCGGCGCGCGCCGCTTCCACCGCCGCATTGAGCGCGAGGATATTGGTCTGGAAGGCGATGCCATCAATCACGCTGGTGATATCGGCGATTTTCTTCGAGCTGTCGGCGATATCGCGCATGGTTTTCACCACGCCATTCACCACATTGCCGCCTTTGTCGGCGGTTTCCGAGGCGGTTTTCGCCAGCTGCGTGGCCTGACGTGCGTTATCGGCGTTCTGTTTCACCGTGGCGGTCAGCTGTTCCATGCTGGCGGCGGTCTCTTCCAGCGATGCCGCTTGTTGCTCGGTGCGTGAAGAGAGATCGTTATTGCCGGTGGCAATCTCGCTGGCGCTGCCAAAAATCGCATCCGCGCTATCACGCACATTGTTAATGGTGCTGAGCAGCGACTGCTGCATATGGTTGAGGCTGGCGGCAATCGATGCCATTTCACTGCGGCCTTCCACCTGCAAACGGGCGGAGAGATCGCCGTCGGCGAAGCGCTCCATCTGCTGCTGTACCTGCTTCATCGGTGCCAGCAGGATGCGACGCACCAGAATCCACACCGCAGCCAGCAATAGCACCACAACTATCGCCATCACGGCGACCAACACCAGCATGTGCTGATAGTTATTATCATATTCCGCATTGCGCTCGGCCAGCAGCTGCACGTTTTGCTCGCGCCATTGCTTGTACGCGACTTCCAGATCGTCCTGCGCCTGCTGGGCGTCAAGGTTGCCATAGGCGGCGTAATCATTGGCTTTCAGGAACGCTGCCGACTGTTTCAGCAATTCTGCGAAGGCAGCAAATTTAGCGTCGACTACACTGGCTGAATCAGCGCTTTGTCCGGCAATGCGCGGCATGTTCTGGTAGAGGTCATAATGTTGCTTTGCTTCATCCAGTGATGCACCTGCGCTGATCAGCAGTTTGTTGATGGCGGCGACGGACGCTTCATCCGTTTGTTTTTTTAGGATACGAATGGCGACGCGGTTAATGATCACGCGCGTTTTCACCAGCGTTTGCCAACCGTCGGCCAGCTCACGCTGCTGATGTGACAGCTGATTACTGGTGGTGAAATTATGCTGTCCGGTAATCAGTGATGATAAAAACAGCGAGCCGGAAATCGCCTGCATCGCGGTGAAAACCACCAATATCATCATGATGGCTGTCACAATTTTCATTCGTTTAAACATAGGTGCGTCTCTGAGGAAGTAGGCTGATATCCAGGTTATCGGTATAAAAGCAAATCGCTTAAGTGCGAGCAGGAAATAATTACGTCACGGGACGATGAGAGGCGGGAAAAACAGATGAAAGCGTTTAACTACGAGCAGGATTTCAAGCACATCAATTTTCGCCAGCAGCCTGAGCTGTATCAGGTGGGGCGTGGCGAGCAGGGCGTGCTGATGGTCGAACCCTATAAAAGTGAGATTCTGCCGCACTGGCGTTTTCGCACCGTCGAGCTGGCAAAAGAATCTTCACAGCAGATTATGCAGCTATTTGAGGCATATCGCGCGCAGGACGATTTTGTCGGTATGGACATGGCGCGCAAATATATTCAGATGGGTTATACGCGTGCACGCCGCTACAGTAATCATCAGGGCGGGCGTAAATATGACGAGGCGGGCAACGAACTGCCGCGTACCACAGAAAAAGAGAAGGCCGCTGCGGCGGCCGTTTTCAAAGCGTGCTGGGATAAACTGCGCGCGGATACAGACTATCTGGCGCGCAAGCGTGCGCACCAGCAGAAGTATGGTTAAACGCGCGTGCCCCACAGATCGTATTCATCGGCGTGTTCCACTTTAACGCGGACCACGTCGCCGACTTTCACCTGACGATCGCCGTTCAGATAAACCGCGCCATCGATTTCCGGGGCGTCAGCCATGCTGCGTCCCACCGCACCTTCTTCGTCCACTTCATCAATCAGCACCAGCACTTCGCGGCCGATTTTCTCCTGCAGACGTTCGCTGGAGATCTTCTGCTGCAGCTGCATGAAGCGATCAAAACGATCCTGCTTCACGTCGTCCGGTACCTGATCCGGCAGCTGGTTAGCAGTTGCGCCATCTACCGGGCTGTACTGGAAGCAGCCAACGCGATCGAGGCGCGCTTCCCGCAGGAAGTAGAGCAGCATCTGGAAATCTTCTTCGGTTTCACCGGGGAAACCGACGATAAAGGTTGAACGCAGCGTCAGCTCCGGACAGATTTCACGCCAGCGCTTAATGCGCTCCAGCGTACGCTCTACCGCGCCGGGACGCTTCATCAGCTTGAGGATGCGCGGGCTGGCGTGCTGCAGCGGAATATCGAGGTACGGCAGAATCTTGCCTTCGGCCATCAGCGGGATCACATCATCCACATGCGGATAAGGATAAACGTAGTGCAGACGCACCCACACGCCGAGTTTGGCTAACTGCTCGCACAGGCTCACCATGCTGGTTTTCACCGGCGATCCGTTCCAGAAACCGGTGCGATGTTTAACATCCACGCCGTAAGCGGAGGTGTCTTGTGAGATTACCAGCAGCTCTTTCACGCCCGCTTCGACCAGACGTTTAGCTTCGTCGAGCACCGAACCGATTGGGCGGCTATCAAGATCGCCACGCATTGATGGAATGATGCAGAAGGTGCAGCGATGGTTGCAGCCTTCGGAAATTTTCAGGTAAGCGTAATGACGCGGCGTCAGTTTGACACCTTGCTCTGGCACTAAACTCAGGAACGGATTGTGTTCTGGTTTTGGCACATAAGTGTGCACGTGCGACAGCACCTGCTCGTAGCTGTGCGGGCCAGTGATCTCCAGCACCTTCGGATGCACTTCGCGGATCTGATCCACTTTGGCACCGAGGCAACCGGTGACGATCACTTTGCCGTTCTCGTTCAGCGCTTCACCAATCGCTTCCAGAGATTCCTGTACGGCGCTGTCAATAAATCCACAGGTGTTAACGATGACGATCTCCGCATCATCGTAGCGTGGCACCACGTCATAGCCTTCAGTACGCAGCTCCGTCAGGATGCGTTCAGAGTCGACAAGGTTTTTCGGACAGCCGAGGGAGACGAACCCCACGCGCGGTGGATTTTTGACATGGCTCATAAGGATAAAAATTCATCATAATTAGTGTGGATAGGGGGGCGATTGTACAGAGGTTGCCGGGGAAAATGTATAGGCTGTGTAAGAATCTCCTTATGGGGTAACTAATGCATGATGATTGTGCTTAACTCTGTTGGCGGTGCGGCTCACTCGCTGGCGCAATGGCCCTCTGTGGCGATCCGAGTTGTGTAAGCTGGCGCCTTTTGCTTAAATGTTGGGTCGGTGAAGGTAAGTTGTTATCTTCACTGAAAATTTCAAATCGCACTGATAGTGAATCCTCACTGCCAGGGCAGAAGTGGATAATGTGAGAGCAGACATATGCAAGAGATCGTCAAAGGTTTTCTGAATTTTCAACAGAATGTGTTCCCTGAAAGGAAGGATCTTTTCAAAAGTTTGGCATCCAACCAAAATCCCAAAGCCCTGTTTATCTCCTGCTCAGACAGCCGTCTGGTGCCAGAGCTGGTGACGCAGTCGGAGCCGGGTCAGCTGTTCGTGATCCGAAACGCCGGTAATATCGTGCCACCGTTTGGTCCAGAGCCGGGCGGCGTGTCCGCAACCATTGAGTACGCGGTTGTCGCTTTGGGCGTGACCGAAATTATTATTTGTGGTCACTCTAACTGCGGCGCCATGAACGCCATTGCTTCCAATGCCGATCTCGAAACCATGCCCGCGGTCGATCACTGGTTGCACTACGCCAACGCGGCGAAAGCGGTGGTGGAAGAGCGTAACTACGATTCCGTTGAGAAGCGTCTCAACGAAATGGTGAAAGAGAACGTGATTGCGCAGCTGAACAATATCAAAACACACCCTTCCGTAGCGGTAGCGCTGCGTAAAGGCAAAATTCGCCTGCATGGATGGGTTTATGATATTGAGAGTGGCGGAATCATTGCCCTGACCAAAGGCGGTGAATCCTTTATTTCGCTGTCGGAAAACCCGGAAACCTGCTTCGAGTAATTCCGCCTAACCACCTGCATTGCAGGTGGTTATCCTCGCAACAGTGCGCCAATCACACTCAACGATCTGCGTCCGGGCATCGACGAGATGGTACGCGATGCGCTGACCTTCCCCGCACAGTAAATTCTCGCCCGGCGGCGTGCCGGGCTTAATGTTTTGTAAATCCTGCACATCCTTTGTCACGCGCTGACTACGCTTTACGGCAGACTGCGATAAAGGAGAATGCCATGCGTTTACTGCCCGCCGCGCTGCTGTTTGGCGCTTTAAGCACGTCCTTACCGTTATTCGCTGCCGATGTGCAGGTTCAGGTGCTTCAGGACAAGCTCGACCATCCGTGGTCCGTGGCTTTTCTACCCGATAATCAAACGCTGTTAATCACTGAACGATCCGGCCAGCTGCGCAGCTGGCAGCCGGGTAAAGGCTTGTCGCCACCGATCGACGGGGTGCCGAAGGTGTGGGCGAATCGTCAGGGTGGCTTGCTGGATGTGGTGCTGGCACCGGACTTCGCCGAAAGCCGCCGCGTGTGGCTCAGCTACACCACCGCCGATGCCAACGGTCGGGCGGGTGGCGTGGTGGGTTATGGTCGCCTGAGCGATGACAACCGTCAGCTGAGTGACTTTAAAGTGGTGCTGGAGCAAACGCCGAAGCTGTCGGGCGGCGCCAATATCGGCACGCGACTGGCATTTGATCGCCAGGGCTTTCTCTATATCGCCTTCGGTGACAACTTCGCCAGCAGCAGCGCGCAACAGCTGGATAAGCTCTCCGGTAAAATCGTGCGTCTGACCAAAGACGGTGAAATCCCGCCGGACAATCCGTTTGTTGATCGTCAAGGCGCGCGCGCGGAAATCTGGTCCTACGGCATGCGCAATCCGCAAGGGCTGGCGCTCAATCCGTGGACGCAGCAAATGTGGGAAAGCGAACACGGCCCGCGCGGTGGTGATGAGGTCAACATCCCCGAGAAGGGCAAAAATTACGGCTGGCCGCTGGCGACGCATGGCATTGATTACAGCGGGCAGAAAGTGCCGGAAGCAAAGGGCAGTGAAGTGGAAGGCACTGAGCAACCGCTGCATTTCTGGAAAGTCTCGCCGGCCATCAGCGGCATGGCGTTCTACAACAGCGCGCGCTTCCCGCAGTGGAAAAATTCCCTGTTTATTGGTGCGCTGAAAGAGAAGAGTTTGATTCGCTTGCAGGTCAACGGCGAGAAAGTGGTGGAGGAGCAGAGATTGCTGGAAAATCGTGGTGAGCGTATTCGAGATGTGCGGCAAGGCCCGGATGGTTATCTGTACGTGCTAACCGATGAATCCAACGGCAAGCTGCTGAAAGTGGGGCTGCCAGACACAGCCAGCGCCCCACGCGGTTAAATTAGCGTGCCCAGTTACACACTTCCCATCCGCGCTGTTGTGCTTCCTGCAGCAGCAGCGGATTGGGATTGACCACCCACGCATGATCGGCATGTGCCAGCAGCGGTAAATCATTCATCGAATCGCTGTAAGCCCAGGTGCGTTCAAAGCGTTGATCTTGCTGTAACGCTTTCCAGTCACTGAGGCGTGTCACTTTACCTTCGCGATAGGTCATGGTGCCGTAGGTTTGTCCGCTGTAGCGTTCATCCACCACTTCCACGCCAATCGCTAGCGCGCCGTGTACACCAAGGCGTTCGGCGATGGGCACCGCAAGATGATCGCCGCTGGCGGTGATGATCATTACCGTGTCGCCGCGCTGCTGGTGCCACGCAATACGCTCGCGGGCGGCAGGGAACACGCGCGGCATGATGTCGCGATGGATAAAGCGGCGTACCCAGCCTTCAACGGTCATCGTAGCCATGCCGGCGAGTGGCGCCAGCGTGGTGTTCATATACTCTTCAATGGATAACGTACCGGTGTGATATTGCTCCATCAGGATTTTCTCCTGCTGGATGATCTCTTCGGGGGCAAAACCCTGTGAAACCAACCAGCGCAGCCAGAGGCTGGTGCTGTCTTCACAAATTAGGGTTTCGTCCAAATCGAAAATGGCTAAGTCCATCGCGGCTCTCCTCAGGCTGACTGAGTTCAGGTTAGCGGAAATTTGTGACTGGCTTAACCGTTCTGCGAAAAATCGGAATTACACGCAAAATTTTTCAATAGTCAGATGGGCAAAAGTGGCGGCGCTGCGCGGTTGGTGCCAGGGTTACTCTAATAAACTCTATAAAACTTTACGATTGAGCGGTTTTTTTCGCTGGCCTGAACCGTTAGCGTGGGGCAAGACATGTCTTGCCTGCAAGAAAACCGAGATTTAACAAGGACAATCTGGTCACGCTCATGAGAAAAAACACCTTCGCTTCTGTCTGGCGGCCGTTGGCTGCGTCTTCACTTCTTTTACTCTTTATCCCCGCAGCCACCCTGGCTGAACAGGCACCTGCGGCACCGCAAATTGACGCCAAAGCCTGGATTTTAATGGATTACAACAGCGGCAAAGTGTTGGCGGAATCCAATGCCGATCAACGCCTCGATCCCGCCAGTTTGACCAAAATGATGACCAGCTATGTGGTCGGCCAGGCGCTGAAATCGGGCAAGATTCACAACGATGACATGGTTACCATCGGCCAGGATGCGTGGGCAACCGGCAATCCCAAGCTGCGCGGCTCATCGCTGATGTTCCTTAAGCCCGGCGATCGCATTCCGGTCTCTGAGCTGAATAAAGGTGTGGTGATTCAATCTGGCAACGATGCCTGTATCGCGCTGGCTGATTATGTCGCGGGCAGCCAGGTTTCGTTTATCGGGTTGATGAACAACTACGTCAAAGCCTTTGGCCTGCAAAACACCCACTTTATGACGGTACACGGCCTGGACGCCGAAGGGCAGTACAGCACCGCGCGTGATATGGCGATTATCGGCCAACGCCTGATTAGCGATGTGCCGGAAGAGTATGCGATCAACAGTGAAAAAGAGTTCACCTTCAATAAGATTAAGCAGATGAACCGCAACCGTCTGCTGTGGAGCACCAATCTCAAGGTGGATGGCATTAAAACCGGTCACACCTCCGGCGCGGGTAACAATCTGGTGGCGTCGGCAACCGAAGGCGATATGCGGCTGATTTCCGTGGTGCTCGGTGCGGCGACCGATGCCACGCGTTTCCGCGAAAGTGAGAAGTTGCTGACGTGGGGCTTCCGCTTCTATGAAACCGTGACGCCGATTAAGGCCGATAAACCGTTTGCGCAGCAGCGCGTTTGGTTTGGCGATCGCAGTCAGGTCAATCTTGGCGTCGCAAAAGACGCCGCGATCACCGTGCCAAAAGGGCAGATGAAAAACCTCAAGGCCAGCTTTACCCTGAATTCACCGCAGCTGGAAGCGCCGCTGGAGAAGAATCAGGTGGTGGGCACTATCGATTTCCAGCTGGATGGCAAAACCATTGAGCAACGTCCGCTGGTGACGATGGAAGCGGTGCCGGAAGGTGGCTTTGTTGGTCGCATTTGGGATTTCATCATGATGAAATTCCACGGCTGGTTCGGGAAGTGGTTTAGTTGAGACAAAAACGGTGCGCTTGATGCGCACCGTTTTTTACAGGCTCGTCATTAATGGCGACCCCATCGCTTACTCACGAATCCACCCTTTCTTAATCGGCATGGCGAACAGCGCGCGATACACCTGATGCGTAAACGCCAGCATGCGTTCGCCATACAGCTGCCACGCCATGTGCGACGCCAGACAACCCAGCAAGCCAACCAGGAATCCGCCCAGCATATCCAGCGGCCAGTGCACGCCAAGATAGACGCGTGACCAGGCGATGGCGCTGCCTATCACCAGCAACACCACACCTGACCAAAGGCGATGCCAGAAGATAAATGCCAGCGCAAAGGTGAAAATGGTGGTGCCGTGATCGCTCGGATAGGAATCATCAGGTCGGTGTGACAGTAACTGATGGCCAAAACCAATAGCGAACGGACGCGGATGCGGCAGCAACTGGCCGACGCACCACGAAATGCTCAGCGCATACAGCAGCGCCATGCCGGTTTTTAGCACCAGCTCGCGTTGAGACTGCACCTGATCGCGCGGTCCCCACAGCCACAGCGCCACAATCAGCAGTGGTACGATGGCGATCACATCTTTGGCGATAAAAGTCGCCAGAGTGATCAGCCACTGCGGTGAATCCTCTGTAGCGTTAATCCATAAAAAGAGCGTGTGGTTCAATGCTTCCATCACCATTCCTTGTCCTCGTCTTGTTTACCCGAAAAACAGCAGAGCAAAATTGTCTGCAAAATAAAGCTGATAGCCTAGAAGCGTCCGAACCAGTAATAAATAGTCGCGCTCTTAATCTTATCGCGGGTTGTTGGAGTGTTTAACTTTGATGAAAGTTGCATGAAGATTTAAAAAATCGACATCAGAGTGGCAGGGTGGAATTTTTGTCTGAGAAGAACCTTAAGCGGCAGAATGGCAGCCATAAAAAAACCCGCAAGTCAGTGACCGGCGGGCTCCACAATTTGGGGATTTCAAAGAAAAGCAGTGGCACTTATTCAGACTGCGACCCCAGAAGAAAGTTCTGGACAGCGCAAAAATATTTTTATAAAGGCAAAAGCGGCCAGATTATCACGATCAGGGTACCGGCCAGCGTCAGCAAAACATTCGCGATCGCATACGTTCCTGCATAGCCCAAGGCTGGGATGCTGCTGCGCGCGGTATCGCTGATGATCTCCATCGCTGGCGCACAGGTGCGCGCGCCCATGATGGCACCAAACAGCAGCGCGCGGTTCATACGCAGCACGTAAGCGCCGAACAGATAGCAAATCACCACCGGCAGCAAACTCACCAGCAAGCCACTTAGCAGCATCAACGCGCCGGCGCTGCCGAATCCGTGCTGCAAGCCGCTGCCCGCGCTCAGACCAACGCCCGCCATAAACACCATCAGGCCAAACTCTTTCACCATCGTTAGCGCACCCTGCGGGATGTAGCCAAATGTAGGATGGTTAGCGCGCATAAAGCCCAGCATGATGCCTGCGAACAACAATCCAGCGGCGTTACCGATGCCGAAGCTGAAATTGCTGAACTGGAAGGTGATCATCCCGACCATCAAGCCGACGATAAAGAAGGCGCAGAAGGCCAGCAGATCGGTGATTTGGCTGTGAATGGCGATAAAGCCAATGCGATCGGCCAGGCTTTTCACGCGACGCGCTTCGCCGCTTACCTGCAGCACATCGCCTTTGTTCAGCATAATGCTGTCATCGATCGGCATTTCGATTTGGCTGCGAATCACCCGGTTAAGGAAGCAGCCGTGATCGGTCAGTTTGAGATGACTCAGGCGCTTGTTCACCGCATTGTGATTTTTCACCACGATCTCTTCGGTGACGATGCGCATATCCAGCAAATCACGGTCGAACACCTCTTTGCCGTTACGGAAACTGGGATCAAGACGCGCGTGCGCATCGGGATAGCCCACCAGCGAGATATCGTCGCCCAGCTGCAGCATCGCGTCACCGTCCGGGCTGGCGAGAATACCGTTACGGCGCAAACGCTCGATGTAGCAGCCGGTCTGGCGATGAATGCCCAGCTCGCGCAGGTTTTTACCGCCGCTCCACTCCACCAGTTCCGGACCCACGCGATACGCGCGGATCACCGGTAGAAACACTTTGCGCTGGCTATCAGCGTCGAGGCCGCGCTCGCGCGCGATTTGCTGCGCGCAAGTCGGCAGATCCTGATGCTGCAGGCGCGGCAGATAGCGCGCGCCAAAAATCAGGCTGACTAAACCTACCAGATAGGTGAGGGCATATCCGAGGCTGAGGTTGTCCTGCATCAAGGTGAGCTGATGGCTGTCGCTGATGCTTTGCCGCAACGTATCGCCAGCACCCACCAGCACCGGCGTTGAGGTCATTGAACCGGCCAACATGCCCGCGGTTAAACCAATATCCCAGCCGAATACTTTGCCGAGCGTCAGGGCGATTAACAGCGCGCTGACCACCATGACAATCGCCAGAAAGAAGTAGTTTTTACCGTCGCGGAAAAATATCGAGAAAAAGTTAGGCCCGGCTTCCACGCCAACACAAAAAATAAACAACATAAAGCCAAGACTTAATGCGTCAGTATTAATGGCGAAATGCTGTTGACCTAAAATCAACGAAACCACCAGGACTCCAATGGAATTACCGAGTTGGACCGAACCGAGGCGTAATTTACCTAAGCAGAGTCCGAGGGCTAAAACGACAAATAATAACAGAACGTCATTTCCGCTTAACAATTCTGCGACGTTAATGTTCACGGTTTAACTTCTTCTTAACCTGTAACCAGTTGATGAGAGGGACTTTTTTCGCTATCTTGTGCCGAACGTTAAGGTTCTTGCAACAAAAGCGTTCAAGCCGAAATCTAAAGCGGCGTCATTCTAATCATAATTAACACCCTCAGCTATCGGCAGTTTTCATTCCTTTCGCCTCCAGCTGTTTCTTTTTATTTCCAGTCGTGCGCATCAGGGCAGTAAAAGTTTCATAATTGTTAACGTCAAAGTTGAGGATAATTATGTTGCAGCGCAATAATCGCTGGCCAGCATCCATTCTGGGCGTGATGCTTTATACGCTGGTGTTTATTTATGCACATCATTTCTGGGCCGCCGCCAGTGAACAAGCCGTTCGCGGACAGCCAGAATTACTGCTGTTTTTACTGCCGGGATGTTTGATGGCGCTACTGCAGCCGGAAAGTCCGCTTATCAGCACCTTGTGGGTCGCGCTAGGCGGTACGCTGCTGGGTATGATGTGGTTGATGCTGGCGGTGCCAATGACGCAAAGCGGCTTGTTGATTGTGGCCTGGAGTTTGAGTGCGCTGTTTTGGGCGGGCTGTGGTGCGCTGCTGGTGCGCTTGCTGCGGATTATGCTGGCGATGCGAGCCGAATAGCACCTGCAAAAACGGGCCCGCAGGCCCGTTCTCTTAGGCTTCGATACCCAGGTTTTCTTTGGTCCAGGCAGCGAATTCGGTGTAACCACCGATGTGCTGATCGTCGAGGAAAATCTGCGGCACGGTTGTCACCGGCTTGCCGGCACGGGCTTCCAGATCGGCTTTAGTAATGCCGGTGGCCTGAATATCCACGTACTGATAGTTAAAATCGTCGCGCTCGCTGGTCAGCTTAGCCGCCAACTCTTTCGCACGTACGCAGTAAGGGCAGCTAGAACGGCCAAAAATCACTGCAATCATTGCTTCTCTCCTTCCGCTGCTGTTTTGTGACTAGAATCACATCACAGCGTGAATAATGCGTCACATCATGCCCGCCCATCCTGCTTAAAGGAAGAAGAATATACCTGTTACTCTAATACTTACCGCCTATACATTGGGTAAAATGCGGCTAACGCTGAAAGAACAATCAAGGAACCATCGCATGCGTAATCTCGCCACATTACCCAAACCCGTGTTGCTACTCGAAGTGCTCGGCGTGCTTGCCGTGATTGGCGCCTTGTTGCTTACCAACGATTGGGTGAGCGCACCTGATTTCATCGCCAAAAAGCCGCTGGCGACGCTGCTGTTTTTTCTTGGTATCGCGCTGATGCTGCCTGCCGCATGGATGATGATGTGGCGCACGGCGAAGGCGATGGCCCCGCAATTGTTCAATCATTCCAACAAAAAGAAGTAACCACCGGAGAGAATTTATGACGCCGACTATCGATTTACTGTGCAGCCACCGTTCCATTCGCGCTTTTACCGAACAGGGCATTGACGAGGCGCAACGCAGCGCCATCATTGCAGCGGCACAAGCGGCTTCGACCTCCAGCTTTTTACAGTGCTCCTCAATTATTCGTATCACCGATCCCGCTAAGCGCGAGCAGCTGGTCCAGCTGACCGGCGGCCAGCCTTGGGTCAGCGCAGCGGCGGAGTTTTGGGTGTTCTGCGCGGATTTCAATCGTCATCAACAGATCTGCCCGGATGCGCAACTGGGGCGTGCTGAACAGCTGCTGCTCGGTTGCGTTGATACCGCGCTAATGGCGCAAAATGCCATGGTGGCGGCGGAATCGCTGGGCCTTGGCGGCGTATTTATTGGCGGGATTCGCAACAGCATCGCTGAAGTGACCGAGCTGCTTGAACTGCCGAAGTTTGTGCTGCCGCTGTTCGGCTTCTGCATCGGTCATCCGGCTGATACACCCGATGTTAAACCCCGCATGCCGCACGCGATGCTGGTACATGAAAACCGCTATCATGCAGTCGATAAAAATCTGTTGGCGCAATACGATGAGCAAATTACCGCCTATTATCAGCAGCGTGATAGCAACCAGCGTTCCGAAACCTGGAGTCAGCTGATTCAGCGTCTGATTATCAAAGAAACGCGTCCCTTCATACTGGATTACCTGCATCAGCAGGGCTGGGCGACGCGCTAAGCACAAGGAACTCTTTAATGAAAATGGCCATTCTCACTCGCGATGGATCGATCTATTCGTGTAAGCGTCTGCGCGACGCCGCGGAGGAGCGTGGCCATCAAGTGCAGATGATCGATCCGCTCTCCTGCTACATGAACATCAATTCCGATTCGCCCGCAGTGCACTACCGCGGCGAGGCGCTGGGGCATTTTGATGCGGTGATCCCGCGCATTGGCACCGCTACCACTTTTTATGGCACTGCGGTGCTGCGCCAGTTTGAGGTGCGCGGCAGCTACCCCCTCAATGAATCGGTGGCCATTACCCGCGCGCGCGACAAACTGCGTTCGCTGCAGCTGCTGGCGCGTGAGGGCATTGATATGCCGATCACCGGTTTTGCTTCTTCGCCGGATGATACTGATGATTTGATCGCGATGGTGGGCGGTGCGCCGCTGGTGGTGAAACTGGTGGAGGGCACACAGGGCATCGGTGTGGTGCTGGCGGAAACGCGGCAGGCAGCGGAGAGCGTGATTGACGCTTTTCGTGGCCTCAATGCCCATATTCTGGTGCAGGAGTTCATCAAGGAAGCGCAAGGACGCGATATTCGCTGCCTGGTGATTGGCAATGAAGTGGTGGCGGCGATTGAGCGCGAGGCGAAAGAGGGCGATTTTCGCTCCAATCTGCATCGCGGCGGCAAAGCGCGTGCGGTGGAGATCACTGAACAGGAGCGCAAAATCGCGGTGAAAGCCGCCTGCACGCTGGGGCTGGAAGTGGCCGGTGTGGATATCCTGCGCGCCCAACGTGGTCCGCTGGTTATGGAGGTAAACGCCTCACCGGGACTGGAAGGGATTGAGGGCGTTACCGGTTTAGATATCGCCACCATGATGATCACGTGGATTGAGCAGCACGCTTGCCCCGGCTATCGTCCTAAAACCGGCGGCTAACCGGCGCTTTTCAGCGGTTTTCGTGGCATCCAGATCGGTTTTTCCGTAAGCTAAGGCGCTTATTTCTTCACCCCACAGGATATTACGATGGATTCACTGGTCGTTCCGGACATTGACGTACTGCGTCGCTGGCTGGATCAACAAAATATCACCTGGTTCGAATGCGATGCCTGTCAGGCACTGCACCTGCCGCACATGCAGAATTTTGACGGGGTGTTTGATGCAAAAATTGACCTGGTGGATAACGTTATCCTCTTCTCCGCGCTGGCAGAAGTAAAACCTACGGCGCTGATTCCGCTGGTGGGCGATCTCTCGCAGATCAATGCCAGTTCGCTAACGATTAAAGCCTTTGTTGATATTCAGGACGACAATCTGCCGAAGCTGATTGTCTGCCAGTCGATCAGTACCAGCGCCGGATTAACCTTCGGGCAGTTCTCACACTTTATGAAGCAGAGTGAAGAGGGCGTTTCTATGGTAATCATGGAAGCCTTTGCTAACCACCTGCTGGTGGTTGAAGAAGAAGAGGAGCGACAGCCGAGCTCCAGCAGCCACGCGATGCTGCACTGAGTTCCCCGCCTCGCTAACTGCCGCTTTTTGCGGCAGTTTTCATTTTTGCCCCACCACTTTTTATTCTGCACTTTGCCCTTTATTGCCAGATATTAGTCGTGCTTTATGCCACTAGTGCCAAACCCCATAGCAGAAACATGCATAACTCATCGCAAAAAGGCGTTTTTTAAGCTGGGATCTGGTGAAGGTGGTGCGGGGGGGCTATTCTTGCGGGGCTGCTTGAGACGTGCAACCTCAGCGCAGGTATAGGTTTTTGCTATTAAACTCCCGCTGAATATTGATTCATTGTGTGCCTGTGATTTAACAGAAAACGCAACGTCCGGATCGCCGTGTATGCAGCGTTGTGATGACCCGCTCAGGAGGAAGTAAAACATGTTCAACCAACGTCAAAAATGGTTGTCAGGTGTGGTTGCTGGTGCATTGATGGCTGCGGCCGGCGGTGTGCAGGCCGAAGGCAGTACGGTACATGTGTATAACTGGTCCGATTATATCGCGGCGGATACCGTGCCGAACTTCGAAAAGCAGACCGGCGATAAAGTGGTGTATGACGTCTTTGATTCTAACGAAGTGTTGGAAGGCAAATTAATGGCGGGCAGTACCGGCTACGACGTGGTGGTGCCGTCGTCCAGCTTCCTCGCGCGTCAGCTGCAATCCGGCGTATTCCAGGAGCTGGATAAGAGCAAGCTGCCAAACTACAAAAACCTTGATCCCGAACTGATGAAGAAACTGGAGCAGCACGATCCGGGTAACAAATTTGCGATTCCTTATCTGTGGGGCACCACCGGCATCGGCTATAACGTCGATAAAGTGAAAGCCGCACTGGGCAAAGATGTGCCGCTGGATAGCTGGGATTTGGTGCTGAAACCGGAAAACCTGGAAAAACTGAAAGGCTGCGGGGTTTCCTTCCTTGATGCGCCGGAAGAGATTTTCGCTACTGTGCTGAACTACCTTGGCAAAGATCCCAACAGCTCTGACGCGAAAGATTACTCTGGCGCAGCCACTGATTTGCTGCTGAAACTGCGTCCGAACATCCGTTACTTCCACTCGTCGCAGTACATCAACGACCTGGCGAACGGCAACATCTGCGTGGCGATTGGCTGGTCAGGCGATATTCTGCAGGCGAAAGATCGTGCGGATAAAGCCAACAACGGCGTGCATGTCGGCTATATCGTGCCGAAGCAGGGCGCACTGGCATTCTTTGACATGTTCGCGATTCCAAAAGACGCGAAAAATGTGGAAGGCGCCTACCAATTCCTTAATTACATGATGGATCCCAAAGTCATCGCTGACGTTTCCAACAACATGAACTACGCCAACGGTAACAAAGCCTCGCTGCCGTTGATCAATGCGGACGTGCGCAACAATCCGGGCATTTTCCCAACGCCGGATGCCATGGCCAAACTGTTTGTGCTCAAGGTCCAGGATCCGAAACTGGATCGTGTGCGCACCCGTGCATGGACTAAAGTAAAAAGTGGTAAGTAATTCGTTCTGAACGATTATTGCCTGAAGACGACAGCAGAGGCGCAGTAATGGCCTCTGTTGTGCCATTTTTAGCGGCTGGCTGTGCCGCGCGATTTTAGCGCCGGAGAAATGTTAGTGAACGACGCGATTCCCCGCCCCCCAAATAAAACGGCTAAGGCGATGACGCCGCTGCTGGAAATTCGCAACCTGACTAAATCGTTTGACGGCCAGCACGCCGTGGATGATGTCAGTCTGACCATTTACAAAGGTGAGATTTTTGCGCTGCTGGGCGCATCCGGCTGTGGTAAATCGACCTTGCTGCGCATGCTGGCGGGATTCGAACCGCCCACCAGCGGCCAGATTGTGCTGGATGGCCAGGATCTCTCCCATGTTCCGCCGTATCAGCGCCCGATCAACATGATGTTCCAGTCCTACGCACTGTTCCCGCACATGACGGTGGAGCAGAACATCGCCTTTGGTCTGAAGCAGGACAAACTGCCGAAAGGCGAAATCAGCAGCCGCGTTGAAGAGATGCTGTCGCTGGTGCATATGCAGGAGTTCGCGAAGCGTAAGCCGCATCAGCTCTCTGGTGGTCAGCGTCAGCGGGTGGCGCTGGCGCGTAGCCTGGCGAAGCGGCCCAAACTGCTGCTGCTCGACGAGCCGATGGGCGCACTGGATAAAAAGCTGCGTGACCGCATGCAGCACGAGGTGGTCGATATTCTCGAGCGTGTCGGTGCCACCTGCGTGATGGTGACGCACGATCAGGAAGAAGCGATGACCATGGCGGGCCGCATCGCCATCATGAACCGCGGTAAATTCGTGCAGATTGGTGAGCCGGAAGAGATCTACGAGCATCCCACCAGCCGCTACAGCGCCGAGTTCATCGGTTCGGTGAACGTGTTCGAAGGCTTGCTGCGCGAACGCGGTGAAGACGCGCTGATCATTGATGCGCCGGGCCTGGTGCATCCGCTGAAAGTGCAGACCGATGTTTCTGTGGTCGATAACGTGCCGGTCCATGTGGCGCTGCGTCCGGAAAAAGTGATGCTGTGCGAAGAAGTGCCTGCCGATGGCTGTAACTTTGCCGTGGGTGAAGTGGTGCACATCGCCTATCTCGGCGACCTGTCGATTTATCACGTGCGTCTGCGCAGCGGCCAGATGATCAGCGCACAGTTGCAAAACGCCCATCGCTACCGCAAAGGCGCGCCAACGTGGGGCGATGAAGTGCGTCTCTGCTGGGACGCCGACAGCTGTGTGGTTCTGACGGTTTAAGGGGGCGATATGAGCCAGATTTCTCAACGCAGCGAGCCCGAAGTGGTGGGCACGCCGCTGCAGCGCTGGGCGACGCGCATCAAGATGCAGCACGGCCGCAAGCTGGTGATTGCCTTACCGTATCTGTGGCTGATCCTGCTGTTCCTGCTGCCGTTCCTGATCGTGCTGAAGATCAGCTTTGCCGATATTGCGCGCGCCATTCCGCCGTACACAGATTTGGTCACCTGGGCCGATGGTCAGCTCAATCTGGTACTGAATCTCGGTAATTACTTCACGCTGACTGACGATCCGCTGTATGCCGATGCGTACCTGACGTCGCTGAAAGTGGCGGGCATCTCTACCATTATCTGCCTGATGATCGGATATCCGCTGGCGTGGGCGGTGGCGCACAGCAAACCGTCAATGCGCACTATTTTGCTGCTGCTGGTGATCCTGCCATCGTGGACCTCGTTCCTGGTGCGCGTTTACGCGTGGATGGGCCTGCTCAACAACAACGGCATTCTCAACCGCTTCCTGATGTGGCTCGGCGTTATCGATCATCCGCTGGTGATCCTCTACACCAACACGGCGGTGTATATCGGGATCGTTTACTGCTATCTGCCGTTTATGGTGCTGCCAATTTATACCGCGCTGACGCGTATAGATTATTCGCTGGTGGAAGCCTCGCTGGATCTCGGTGCACGTCCGCTGAAGACCTTTTTCAGCGTGATTGTGCCGCTGACCAAAGGCGGGATTATTGCCGGCTCAATGCTGGTGTTTATTCCGGCGGTCGGCGAGTACGTGATCCCGGAACTGCTCGGCGGTCCGGACAGCATCATGATTGGGCGTATTTTGTGGCAGGAGTTCTTTAACAACCGTGACTGGCCGGTAGCGTCCGCGCTGGCGGTGATCATCCTGTTGATTCTGATATTGCCGATTATCTGGTTCCACAAGCATCAGAACCGTGAAGTGGGAGAGAAAGAATGAGCCAGTTACCGACTATTCGCTCTCCGTGGCGCACTGTGATTCTGCTGCTGTGCTTTATGTTCCTCTATGCGCCGATGCTGCTGCTGGTGGTTTATTCCTTCAATAGTTCGCCGCTGGTCACGGTATGGGAGAGCTTCTCGTTCCACTGGTACAACGTATTGTTCCAGGATCAGGCGATGCTGGATGCGGTGGGGCTCAGCCTGACCATCGCCGCGCTCTCAGCCACCATGGCGGTGGTGCTCGGCACCATGGCGGCGGTAGTGATTGTGCGCTTTGGCCGCTTCCGTGGACACAACGGCTTCGCCTTTATGCTGACGGCGCCGCTGGTGATGCCTGATGTGATCACCGGTTTGTCCCTGCTGCTGCTGTTTGTGGCGATGGGCAACACCCTTGGCTGGCCGAGCGATCGCGGCATGCTGACCATCTGGCTGGCGCACGTGACCTTCTGTACTGCTTACGTGGCGGTGGTGATCAATTCGCGTCTGCGCGAACTGGATCGCTCAATTGAAGAGGCGGCGATGGATCTCGGCGCAACGCCGGTGAAAGTGTTCTTTGTGATCACCGTACCGATGATCGCGCCCGCGATCGTTACCGGCTGGCTGCTGGCGTTTACCTTGTCGCTGGACGATTTAGTGATTGCCAGCTTCGTGACCGGCCCAGGCGCGACCACCTTGCCGATGGCGATTTTCGCTACCGTGCGTCGTGGCGTCAATCCGGAGATCAATGCTTTAGCCTCGCTGATTCTGTTTGTCGTCGGTTTAGTTGGTTTTATCGCCTGGCGCTTTATGGCGCACGAAGAAAAGCAGCGTTTACGCGATATTCAGAAAGCAAAACGTGGCTGAAAGCCGTAACATTTGTCACTATAAGAACGGGCTGATTTTATCGGCCCGTTTTATTATGGTTACGGAGCGACACCATGTCGGAAACCCTGAAACACGGTTCAATGATTAACGCTACACCGGTGCCCGTGATGGTGGCGGGCAGCGCTATCATCATTACGCGTTGCCTCAGCGTGTTGATGCTGGCCAACGAACTGGGTTACGACGAACTCGCCAACTTCGTGCATCGCAGCGCGCAAGCCTGGGATTCTACCCTGATTTTTATCGCCAGCCAGCTGATTTTCCTGTTTGAACTGCGCTGCGCCTTTATTCTGATGCGCGGCAACAATCGTGGGCGCTGGGGCTATGTCGCGACGCAAATCATTGTGCTGATCTACATGTTGATGGCATCGGTGGGCTGGATCTACCCGGAAATTTTTAGCATTCCCGGTGAGAGTAATGCGCAGATCATTCATCACACGCTGCTGCAAAAGCTCCCGGATGTGTTGGTATTAGGGCTGCTGTTTGTGCCGGCCAGCAGTCGCGCTTTTTTCCGGCGCCGGTGATACAATCGCCCCCCATTTTTTCTCCCGATTCTGACTACAGGCATTTGCATGCATTGCGCGCTTTATGATGCCGGTCGCTGTCGTTCGTGTCAGTGGCTGGAAAAACCCTATCCGCAACAGCTCAACGATAAGCAGTCGCTGCTTGAACAACTGCTGGCTGAAAAGCCGGTGGGCGAATGGCTGCCGCCGGTGCAATCCGCGCAGCAAGGGTTTCGCAATAAGGCCAAAATGGTAGTCAGCGGGAGCGTAGAGCGGCCGATTTTAGGCATGGTGGCGCGCGACGGTGAACCGGTCGATCTCTGCGCTTGCCCGCTCTATCCCGACAGCTTCAGTGCGGTGTTCGCGCAGCTCAAACCTTTTATCGCCCGCGCCGGTTTAACGCCCTACAACGTGGCGCGTAAACGCGGTGAGCTGAAATTTCTGCTGCTGACGGAGAGTACGCAGGGCGGCATGATGCTGCGTTTTGTGCTGCGTTCCACCAGCAAGCTGCAGCAGCTGCGCTACGCCTTGCCGTGGCTGCAACAGCAACTGCCGCAGCTGAAGGTGATTTCCGCCAATATTCAGCCGGTGCATGTGGCGATTCTTGAAGGCGACGAAGAGATTGCGCTGACGCCGGATCAGGCGCTAGCGGAGCGCTTTAATCAGGTTCCGCTCTATATTCGCCCGCAAAGCTTCTTTCAGACCAATCCACAGGTTGCAGCCAATCTCTATGCCACCGCGCGCGATTGGGTCGCGCAGTTGCCGGTGAGCAGCATGTGGGATCTGTTTTGTGGCGTCGGGGGATTTGGCCTGCACTGCGCAACGCCCGAAATGCAGCTGACCGGCATCGAAATCAATGCTGAAGCCATCGCCTGTGCGCAGCAGTCGGCGCAGCAGCTGGGATTAGAAAAAGTGAGTTTTGCCGCGCTGGATTCCACGCAGTTCGCCACTTCACGGGAAGCGGTGCCGCAGCTGGTATTAGTGAATCCGCCACGTCGCGGTATTGGCGCAGAGTTGTGTGCTTATCTCAGTGAGATGGCGCCGGATTACCTTCTCTATTCCAGCTGCAATCCCAGCAGCATGGCGCAGGATATCGCGCGTCTGGCCAATTATGACGTGAGCCGCGTACAGCTGTTCGACATGTTCCCGCATACCGCGCATTTTGAAGTGCTGTGCTTGCTGAGCAAGAAGGGTGGGACGGCGTAACGTTCACCTGCACGGAGGACGTGCAGAACCTGGCAGGCAGCACGCTCCGCCATCCCATAATGCTTATTCCGGGAACCACTTCTGATTGATTTGCTGCCAGGTGCCGTTGGCCTTCAATGCCACTAACGCGCTGTTCAGCTCGTTCAGCAGCGGCTCATTGCCTTTGCGTACCGCTATACCTAAACCGGTGCCGAAGAAGTCGGTATCGGTGATGTGCTCGCCTACCGCGCTAAGATCGTCATTGGCCTTGAGCCACTGATTCACCACCGCCGTATCACCAAACACGCCGTTCAGGCGACCGTTTTTCAGGTCGAGAATCGCGTTCTGATAGCTGTCATACGCCACCGCAATCACCTCCGGATGTTTCTCCAGCAGGTATTTCTGATGTGTGGTGCCGTTCTCAACGCCAACACGTTTGCCTTTCAGCTGGCTGAAGTCGGTGAACTGGCCTTTATGCGCAATCACAATCGCCGAGTTAGCGTAGTAAGGTTGGGTGAAATCGACCTGCTTGCTGCGATCGGCGGTGATATCCATGCCGGAAATCACTGCGTCATAGCGACGGAATTTCAGCGACGGAATCAGGCTATCGAAGGCGTTGTTGGTGAAGGTGCAATCCGCTTTCATCTGCTGACACAGTGCTTTTGCCAGATCGATATCGAAGCCCACGATTTGGTTGTCGTGATCAAGGGATTCGAACGGGGGATAAGTGGCGGAAGAGGCGAAGCGGATTTTTTCCGCCGCATAAGCATTCATTGCCAGAGTTGCCAGCGCAGCAGCAACGATCCATTTTTTCATTATGTAACTCCTGTAAACCATGCCAGAGACGGAACGGGTTACACGATGCCAGTTAATGAATTTATATGCAATATTTTTGCTTATTAATTTAAACGAACAGCGGGCGCTTTTTTAGTGCGCCCGCAGGGAATAAATCAGTTACGACGCTCAAATGCCAGCGCACGCTTCTCGACCAGACGCATCATCAGCGTCAGCAAGCCGTTAACCACCAGATAGATCAGGCCAGCGGCAGCGTATACCGAGATATCGTAAGTGCGGCCATACAGCAGTTGTCCGTGGCCCATTACTTCCATCAACGTAATGGTGTAGGCCAGCGAGGTACTTTTAAATACCAGCACCACTTCGTTGGAGTAGGACGACAAGGCGCGCTTGAAGGCGTACGGCAGCAGAATGCGCAGCGTATCTTTGCGGTTCATGCCGAGCGCCGCGCAGGATTGCCATTGACCGGACGGAATGGCGCGCACCGCACCGTAAAACAGCTGCGTGGTATAAGCCGCACTGTTGAGCGATAGCGCCAGCAGCGCACACAGCCACGGCTGCGACAGCAGATGCCACAACCAGGGAATGTTTTGGATGCTGGGGAACTGGCCGGGACCGTAATAGATCAGGAAGATCTGCACCAGCAGCGGCGTGCCGGTGAACAGCGTGATATAGCCTTTCACTAGCCAATTGAGCACCGGCACTTTGAGCGCCAGCACGATGGTGCAAAGTACAGAGAGCACCAATGCCGCAATCAGCGATGCCACGGTCAGCGTCAGGCTGGTGTGTAGCCCTTTCAGCAGCTCGGGTAAGTAATCCAGCATGCTTAAGCCCCTCGCTCGAAACGCGTGGTGCGCAATTCAATGCGGCGCAGAACGAACTGACTGAACAGCGTGATAATCAGATAGATCGCCGCCGCCACCAGATACCAGGTAAACGGCTCTTGCGTGCGCGTAGCGATACTTTTGGTTTGCAGCATCAGATCATTCACGCTGATCAGCGATACCAGCGCAGTATCCTTCAGCAGCACCAGCCATTGGTTACCCAAACCGGGCAGCGCGTGACGCCACATCTGCGGCATGATCAGGCGCAGGAAAATCGCCGACTTCTTCATCCCCAGCGCCTGGCCCGATTCCCATTGACCCACCGGCACCGCTTTCAGCGCGCCGCGCAGGGTTTGTGATGCATAGGCGGAATAGAGCATCGCCAGCGCAATCACACCACACAGGAAGGGACTGACGTCGAAGTTTTCAATTTGCACCTGCACCGGAATAGCGAACAGGCCGAGATTGATGTGGAAGCCATCGGAGAGCGTTAGCAGCAGCTGTGAGGCGCCGAAATAGATAAACAGCACCACCAGAATTTCCGGCAGGCCGCGAATCAGTGTGACCAGCGCGGTACCGAGCCACGCCAGTGGTTTCCAGCGCAGCGATTCCCAGCCAGCAAAAATCATCGCCAGCACAAGGCCGGCGATCAGTGCACAAACGGCAAGGCCGACGGTCATACCGGCGGCGCTTGCGAGTGGAATCATTTCATTCATCAGAAATTACTGCTGGAACCATTTGCTGTAGATGGTTTTGTAGGTGCCGTCAGCTTTGATCTTCTCCAGCGCCGCATTGAACTTGCCCTGCAGCTCGCTGTTGCCCTGACGCACAGCAATACCCAAACCGGTACCGAAGTAATCTTTGTCCGTCACTTTCTCACCCAGCGGCGCGAGGTTGGCGTTCTGCTTCAGCCACTCGTTCACTACCGCGGTGTCACCGAATACCGCATCGATACGACCATTTTTCAGATCCAGCACGGCGTTCTGGTAGCTGTCGTAAGGCACAACGGTGATGTCGCTGTGTTTGTCAGAGAGGTATTTCTGGTGCGTGGTGCCGTTCTGCACGCCTACACGTTTGCCTTTCAGCGCGGCCACGTCAACCATTTTGCCTTTCTGCGCGATGAAGATGGCAGAGTTGTCGTAGTACGGCTTGGAGAACAGCACTTGCTTCTCACGATCTGGCGTGATGTCCATGCCTGCCATCACCGCGTCAAAACGACGGAACTTCAGGCTGGGGATCAGGCTATCGAACGCCTGATTAGTGAAGGTGCAGGTCGCATCCATCTCTTTACACAGCGCGTTAGCCAGATCGACATCAAAGCCCTGAATTTTGTTATCAGAGTCGACGAATTCAAACGGAGGATAAGAAGCCTCGGTAGCAAAACGCAATGTCTGTGCCGCTGAAGCGCTCAGGCTCAGGCCAGCAAGGAGGGCAGCAATTACAACTTTTTTCATTAGAAGCATCCTGACTTAATGCGAAAGATAATTAGCAAACGCGTCGGTTTGCGGCTGTGTAAAGTGGCTGGCATCGCCTTGCTCAACAATGTGACCGTTTTCCATATACACCACGCGGCTGGCGGTTTTACGCGCCACTTCCACTTCGTGCGTCACGATCACTTGTGTGATGTTGGTTTGTGCCAGCTCACGAATAATGCTGACGATCTGGGCGGTGATTTCGGGATCGAGCGCAGCGGTCGGTTCATCAAACAGCAGCACCTGCGGCTCCATCATCAGCGCACGGGCAATCGCTACGCGCTGCTGCTGGCCGCCGGAAAGATGCAGCGGGAAGCGATCGGCGTAAGGCGTCAGGCGCAGACGGTCCAGCAGCTTTTCAGCACGCGCACGCGCGGCGTCCTTGCTGAGGCCGAGCACGCGGCACGGCGCTTCAATCAGGTTTTGCAGCACGCTAAGGTGCGGCCACAGATTGTATTGCTGGAATACCATGCCCACGTTCTGCCGCAGCTCGCGAATCGCGCTATCGGAAGGGGCTTTGGTGAAATCAAACTGGTTGCCGGCAATCTGCAGGCTGCCGGAGCGCGGTTGCTCCAGCAAGTTGAGGACGCGCAGGAGCGAACTTTTACCCGCGCCACTCGGGCCGAGCAACACCAGCGTTTCACCCTGCGGACAAGCCAGGTTGATATCGAACAGGGCCTGATGGGTACCGTAAAAACAGTTTATGGCGTTTAGTTGAATACTCATGCGCAAAAAATGAATAGTAATTAGTGTCGCGGATTTTAACGTCACCAGAATAGTTATGCAATTGTGGTGGGTTAATATTTATTAAAGAGCAGTGAAACCTCCAAAGCGTAGCACAAAATCGCGCAACTCAAGGTGGATGAGGGCTGGCGAGCCCTATTTTGTTCACAAAATATCAACAAAAAGCGCCGCAAGGATGCGGCGCGCTAAACAATGGTATTAACGGCGGGAAAAGTGAACGGTTACTTTTTCGCTTCCAGCAGCTGCGTCAGCGAACCGCCGCCAGCGTGGGGCACCTGGCCGACATAACGCACATCATCAACCACCCAGCAGGTGCCTTCGTGGATCATCAGCACTTCATCTTGCCAGGTTTTGCTGTCGCGGCTCAGCTCAACCCGCAGCGGAATATTGCGCGCGTCGCGGTTAGGAATGGTGGATGCGCTGGCCACGTCCGCTGAAGTTGGGCCTTGCGCCAGGCTGGAAAAGAGATCGCCGCGGGTCCACGCCGCTGGTTTCGGATTCTGGCTGCTGGCACTCAGCAGCTTTTGATACAGGCGATCGCTCAGGTAAGGGCGATATTTCGCCAGCGTGTTGCTGTCTGGCAAACCTTGCGTCGGCTGGCTGACGCGTAAATCGTAGAACTGTTGCGCCACGCCGTCCGGACCCCCTTCAACGCAGGCAGCGGTGCGCGGGCCATTATCCTTAATCACTGGCTCAACGGTGGTACAAGCACTTAGCAGCAACGCTGCGGGAATAAGCAGCGCAAAGGCATTGTTTCTCATCTCGATTTCCTTATTGTTCACTGGCAAAGCGCCATTTTTAGCATAGAGTATAGCCTTGCTTTTAAGCGCTACGAGCTGATTCAGAAAAGGAGAACACCATGAAATTTTCTACAACGCCCACGCTGGAAGGACACAGCATCAGTGAATATTGCGGCGTGGTCGCCGGTGAAGCGATTCTCGGCGCCAATATTTTCCGCGATTTCTTCGCCGGTATCCGCGATATCGTCGGTGGCCGCTCTGGCGCCTACGAAAAAGAGTTACGCAAAGCGCGCCAGATCGCCTTTAAAGAGCTGGAAGAGCAGGCGAAAGCGCTCGGCGCCAACGCGGTGGTGGGCATCGATATCGACTACGAAACTGTCGGCAAAGAGGGCAGCATGTTGATGGTGAGCGTCACCGGCACCGCCGTGATTATTCGCTAATGCGCGTGGTTGTCCTGCTGGCGATGGCGCTGTTACTCAGCGCTTGTCAGTCATCGATTGAAGCGCGCCACGGTTACTGGGTGGATACCGCGCATCCGGCGCAGGGCGCGCGGCCGCGTATTAAGGTGGTGGTGATTCATTACACCGCTGAGGATTTCTCCAATTCGCTGGCGACGCTGACCGATCGGGAAGTTAGCGCGCACTACCTGATTCCGCAGAATCCGCCGCATAAAAACGGCAAGGGCGTGGTGTGGCAATTGGTGCCGGAAAGCCAACTCGCGTGGCACGCAGGCCCGAGTTTCTGGCGCGGCGCAACGCGTATTAATGACACTTCGATTGGTATTGAAATCGTCAACAGTGGTTATCGTCGAACCTTAACGGGTTTGCAGTGGCAGCCCTTTACGCCGCAGCAGATCAGCGCGCTGATGGCGCTGGTCAAAGATATCACTCAGCGCTACGGCATCGCGGCGGAAAATGTGGTCGGGCACAGCGATATCGCGCCGCAGCGTAAGCAGGATCCCGGTCCGCTGTTTCCCTGGCAGCAGCTGGCAGAGCACGGTTTAGGCGCTTGGCCCGAGCAGGCAACGGTGCAGCGCTATCTTAACGGACGCGCGGCGGATGAAGGCGTGGATCAGGCAGAACTGCTGGATGCGCTGCAGCGCTATGGCTACGACGTGGCGGCGGCGACCACGCCGCAGATGCAGCGCAAGCTGATTGCGGCGTTTCAAATGCATTTCCGCCCGCGTGATTATCGCGGCATCGCCGATGCAGAAACCCTGGCGATCGCCCGCGCGTTATTAGCGAAGTACGGCGCGGCGCAGTGATACGCGGCATTGGTTGCCATAAATGGCGACCGTTTGTTTACTGCTGCAGGAATGCCTGCCAGTGCGCCACCAACCGTTGCAGATCCTGACGGCTGACATCCAGATGCGTGACAATACGCGTTACGGGCCCAACGCTGATTAGCACATCGCCCGACTGCATCCAGCTTTTCAGCGCGTCAACTTTCTCTGATGGCACCTTCACAAACAGCATGTTGGTGTGCTGATTGAGCACTTCAACACCGATGGCGCTGAGCTGCTCGCCTAACCATGCCGCATTATCATGATCCTCTTTGAGACGCGCGACATTGTGCTTCAACGCATACAGCCCCGCCGCGGCCAGAATGCCCGACTGGCGCATGCCGCCGCCGGTCATTTTGCGCCAGCGACGCGCTTGCTCAATGTAGGCTTCATCGCCACACAGCAGCGAACCAATCGGCGTGCCGAGGCCTTTTGACAGGCAGATGGTTAAGGTGTCGCAGTAACGCGCAATCGCTTCCAGCTCCACATTCTGTGCCACCACGGCGTTAAAAATACGTGCGCCATCAATGTGCAGCGCCAGCTTGTGCTCGCGGGTGAAGATCCACGCTTGCTCCAGATAGCTCAGCGGCAGCACTTTACCGTGATGGGTGTTTTCCAGGCTCAACAGACGGGTGCGGGCGAAGTGGAAATCGTCGGGTTTGATGGCGGCGGCCACTTCCGCCAGCGGCAGGGAACCATCTTCCGCATGCAGAATTGGCTGTGGCTGAATGCTGCCAAGCACCGCTGCGCCGCCGGCTTCATATTTGTAGTTGTGCGCCTGCTGACCCACGATATATTCATCGCCGCGCTGGCAGTGACACAGCAGCGCTACCAGATTAGCTTGCGTGCCGGTGGGGAAGAACAGAGCGGCGGCTTTGCCGCTCAAGCGTGCGGCTTCAACTTCCAGTGCGTATACGGTGGGGTCATCGCGGTAGACATCATCGCCGGTTTCGGCTGCCATCATGGCATCGAGCATGGCAGCACTTGGGCGGGTTACGGTATCACTGCGTAGATCGATCACGTCGCTCTCCTGAAATAAAAAAGCGGGCGAAGTGCCCGCGTTATCATCATGTCTGGCCTGAATTGTTTTACCTCAGCCAGTTGGTTTTCGCCAGCTCCACGATCTCATCACCGCGTCCATTCAGAATGGCACGCATCATGTAGAGGCTGAAACCTTTGGCCTGCTCGGCTTTAATCTGCGGCGGCATCGACAACTCTTCTTTGGCGGTAATCACGTCAAGCAACACCGGGCCATCGTGCGCAAAGGCTTCCTGCAGCGCGCCGTTAAGATCGGAGGCTTTCTCGACGCGAATGCCTTTGATGCCGCAGGCGGCGGCGATGGCGGCGAAATCAGGGTTTTCGAGGTCGGTGCCGTCGGTCAGATAGCCACCGGCTTTCATCTCCATCGCCACAAAGCCCAGCACGCTGTTATTGAAGATCACCAGTTTCACCGGCAGCTTGAGCTGCGCCACCGAAATGAAATCGCCCATCAACATGCTAAAACCGCCGTCGCCACACAGCGCCACCACCTGACGCTGCTTGTCCAGCGACTGCGCGCCCAACGCCTGCGGCATGGCGTTGGCCATCGAACCGTGATTGAACGAGCCGATCAAACGACGTTTGCCGTTCATCTTCAGATAGCGCGCTGCCCACACGGTTGGCGTGCCGACGTCGCAGGTAAAGATGGCGTCGTCATCGGCGTATTCGCTGATTTGCTGGGCCAGATATTGCGGGTGAATCGCCAGCTTATCGTTAGCGGTGGCCAGTTCGTCCAGCCCTTTGCGCGCATCGACATAATGCTCCAGCGCTTTGTCCAAATGCTGACGATCGGTTTTGCTGGTGAGCTGCGGCTGCAGCGCATGCAAGGTGGTTTTGATGTCACCCACCAGCGCCATATCCACATGGCTGTGTGAGCCAAGGCTGCCCGGATTGATGTCGATCTGAATGATTTTGGCATCGGCCGGATAGAAGGCGCGGTAGGGGAATTGCGTCCCCAGCAGCACTAAGGTATCGGCATTCATCATGGCGTGGAAACCAGAGGAGAAGCCAATCAATCCGGTCATGCCGACATCGTAAGGGTTATCATATTCGATGTGCTCTTTACCGCGCATCGCGTGCACAATCGGCGCTTTTAGCGTTTCTGCCAGCTTCACCACTTCGTCATGCGCGCCAGCGCAACCGCTGCCGCACAGCAGGGTGATATTTTTCGCTGCATTCAACGTTTCAGCTAAGGCGGCCACTTCGCGGGCGGTTGGCACCACGTGCGGCAACTGCGGCGGATACCATTCGCTGCGTGCGCTTTCCGGGGCCGGCTGCAATGCCACGTCGCCGGGGATCACAATCACTGATACGCCACGATTGAGAATCGCTTTACGCATCGCAATGCCTAGCACCTGCGGCAGCTGCTCCGGATTGGAAACCAGCTCGCAATAGTGGCTGCATTCGCGGAATAATCCTTGCGGGTGGGTTTCCTGAAAATAGCCGCTGCCAATTTCGCTGGAAGGAATGTGGGCGGCGATGGCCAAAACCGGAACGTGATTGCGGTGGCAATCAAACAAGCCGTTGATGAGATGCAGGTTGCCCGGTCCACAGGAACCGGCGCATACCGCCAATTCACCGCTGATTTGTGCTTCAGCGCCGGCCGCGAAGGCTGCCACTTCTTCATGGCGCGTCGGCATCCATTCGATGGTGCCCATGCGATTCAGGCTGTCGCTCAGCCCGTTGAGAGAGTCACCGGTGACGCCCCAAATGCGTTTCACGCCGGCGTTTTCCAAAGTTTTTGCCAGCATTGCCGCCACAGTTTGCTTCATCGTTATGCTCCTTTCTGGTGTTGAGCCATCCATGCCGATGGCGAAAACGTGTCAGTCAGAAAGCGTAGACGATGAAGCTGGCGTGCAGGCGTGAAAAAATGCGTTATGCCGAGAACAGGGCGATAAGGATTGGCGCCAGCAAACTCATAATAAAACCGTGCACAATCGCAGCGGGCACGATCTCCATGCCGCCGGTGCGTTGCAGGATTGGCAGCGTGAAATCCATCGAGGTTGCGCCGCTCAAGCCCAGCGTCATGCTGCGTTGACGGGTTATCAGCAGCGGGATCAGCATAATGGTGATCAGCTCACGCAGCAGGTCGTTGAAGAAGGCGGCGCTGCCTATCACCGGGCCGAACGATTCGCTCATCAGAATGCCGGAGAGCGAATACCAGCCGAAACCGCTGGCTAACGCCAGGCCGGTTTTGATCGGCAGATCCAGCAGCAGCGCGGCCATTACGCCGCCCACCAGCGCGCTGCACAGCGATACCAGCGCCACCAGCATGCCGCGGCGGTTGATGGTGATTTGACGCAGCGTCATGCCGCTGCTGCGCAGCTGAATACCGACCAGCAGTAGCATCAGCATCAAGGCGTATTCACTGATGGTCGAGGCGTTACGCAGCGGCGCCCATTGACTCAAACCGAGCAGAAAGCCCGCCAGCACCGAACCGCACAGCTTGAGCGACTCCAGCGCCATATGCAGACGCGACGGCAGCGCTTGTGGCTTGTGCTGATGACGCCAAGGCCAGCGTCGCTCCAGCAGCCACAGCGCCAGTAGCGAGCAGGCAAGAATGCTCAGCATGCTCACCAGCGCGATGTGGAAAATGGCCAGCAAATTGCTGCTCAGGTTATCGAGGAATGCCAGGCTGGTGCCCATAAAGAACAGAATGATGTAGACCAGCGCGCTCAGCGTGCGGGCAACCGCCTGTAAAAGCGTGGTGTGGCGCAGCGGCAGCAGATAGCCGAAAATCAGCGGCAAAAGGATGATAATCAATCCGTACATGTGAGGTTTCTATCCATGATTTGCGGGCTGCCACGCTAGCGAAAAACGGTTGAAGTGTAAACCTTTTCCCCTGGCGCTGACTTGACCAACGCAGCGTGGCGGACCATGCTCAGGCAAAGTAGCAGATGGAATGTATGATGATTCTGGAACATATCGATATTCACGGTTTTCGCGGTATTAATCGGCTGTCATTGCCGTTGACCAACACCAATGTATTGATTGGGGAAAATGCCTGGGGTAAATCGAGCCTGCTCGATGCATTGACGCTGTTGCTGGCGCCCGCCGCCGAGCCTTATCAGTTTACCGAACACGACTTTCACTTCCCGCCCGGCGACATTGATGCCCGCATGCGCCAGTTGCAGCTGGTATTTCGTTTTCGTGCCCAGAGCGATGATGAGAATGCGTTGTTTCAGCCTTTCTGGCAGCACGATGAGCATGGCCGCTATATCCGTTTCAGCACGCGTGCTAAACGTCAGGATCAGGGTGTAAAAACCAGCTGGCGTTTCATCGATCAGCATAACGATGTGTTGCCTACAGCAGGCACCGACGCAGCGTTGGCACATCTGCGCGCTTATTATCCGGTATTGCGTTTACGCGATGCGCGTTTTGGCCGTCGTAACCGCCATGCTGATAACGATGCGGAGCGGCGTGCGACGACGCTGACGGCATTGGCGCAGGAAGTGGAAAAGCTGACGCGCGATTTGGTGGTGCGCCCGCAAACGCTGAGTGACGATCTGCTGCGTCAGGGATTGCATACTATGCAGCAGCTGCTGGAACACTATTTTCTGGTGCAGCAGTCAGGCAGCAGCGCGCCGCGCGTGGCACCGGAAGTTCGCGATGGCAGCGAAGGCTGGCGATCGCTGGATAAACTTAATCACCTGATTGCCGGCACCGAATCACGCAGTCGTCAGGTGATTCTGCTGCGCATGTTCTCGCTGTTGATTCAGGCGCACGGCAACGAGCCGCTGCCGGCGGGTGCGCATCCGCTGCTGCTGGTGGAAGATCCGGAGACGCGGCTGCATCCCATTATGCTGTCGGTGGCGTGGAATTTACTGGAACTGATGCCGCTACAGAAAATCGCCACCACCAACTCGGGTGAACTGCTGTCGCAGGTGCCACTGGAAAATATGTGTCGGCTGGTGCGTGAACCCGCGCGGGTGGCGGCATGGCGCATTGGGCCAGAAGGTTTAAGCGCTGAAGAGAGTCGCCGTATCGGTTTCCACATCCGCGTGAATCGTCCTTCGGCGCTGTTTGCCCGCTGCTGGCTGCTGGTGGAAGGCGAGACCGAAGTGTGGATTATCAATGAACTGGCGCGGCAGCGTGGCTATCACTTCGCGGCGGAAGGAGTGAAAGTCATTGAGTTTGCGCAATCGGGCTTGAAACCGCTGCTGAAGTTCGCCCAACGCATGGGCATCGCCTGGCATGTGCTGACCGACGGCGACCAGGCGGGCAGCAAATATGCGGCGACTGCCCGCAGCCAGCTACCGTCGGCGTCACGGGAAAGCGATCATCTCACGCAGTTTCCGGCACCGGATATTGAACATTTTCTCTATAAGCAGGGTTTCAGCGATGTTTATTACCAGACGGCGCACCTGCCGTTAAACGCGCCGATGAACACGCGGCGTATTATTAGTAAAGCTATTCAGCACAGCTCGAAACCTGAGCTGGCGATTGCCGTCGCGATGGCTGCGGCTGAACGCGGGCCACAGGCGATTCCGCCGTTGCTGGATCAGCTGTTTGCGCGCGTGATGTGGTTGGCTCGCGGCCGGGCGGATTGAGGAAAGGGTGAGATGCGCCAAATAAAAATGCCAGCGTCTGCGGCTGGCATTTTTTTTCGGGAGTGGTCAGAATACGTGAAACAGCATGCGCGTTAAGCGACCGCGGCTTGCGTGGCTTCACAGGGCACGATCAGGCTGGCATGATTGCCTTTTGGTCCTTCATGGACATCAAACTGAACCTGCTGGCCAGCTTTCAGCGTTCTGTATCCCTCCATCTGAATCGTGGAGTAGTGTGCGAAGATATCGTCGCCGCCGCTAATCGGACAGATAAACCCGAAGCCTTTGGCGTTATTGAACCATTTTACTGTACCCGTCTCCATGCTTTTACTTCCCTCGCAAGACATTTTGATAAGTAGGTGAGGTCATCGAAGCTGTGAGTCGAGTTTGTTTAAAACTCAATCAGCTTGTGTTAGTAGAATGTAGAGAAACGGACCTTACCGTCAAGCAAACGGCCCTGGCGGACGGGGATAAATTCATCAAAATTTGAGGCAGTTAACGCTATTGCAAATTTTGTGATACAGGTCGCGCATGTGCTTTTAGGGCCAGTTTTTATCAACTGAAAACCGGCTTGACAGGCATGTTAAACTTTAGGAATGGGCGCAGAGATGTGCACAACCGTAACGCAGAATTTCGACGGAACATTATGGCAAACACAAACGACTGGCTTAATTTTGAACATCTAGCCGAAGATAAAGTACGCGAAGGGTTAAAGCCGCCTTCAATGTATAAAGTCATTCTGAATAATGACGATTATACACCTATGGAATTTGTTATTGACGTTCTGCAAAAGTTCTTTTCTTATGATATTGAACGTGCAACGCAGCTGATGTTGAAAGTTCACTACCATGGAAAAGCAATCTGTGGTGTATTCACTGCAGAAGTGGCGGAGACCAAAGTAGCCCTGGTGAACAATTACGCACGAGATAATGAACATCCGTTGCTGTGTACGCTAGAAAAAGCCTGAAGCCATCTCCATATAGGAGATAGGTTGTCAGAGCGATAATTGGGGGAGGTGCCAAATGCTCAATCAAGAACTGGAACTCAGTTTAAACATGGCTTTCGCCAGAGCGCGCGAGCACCGTCATGAGTTTATGACCGTCGAGCATCTGTTGCTGGCATTGCTCAGTAACCCGTCGGCCAGAGAGGCACTGGAAGCCTGTTCGGTGGATATCGTGGCTCTGCGTCAGGAACTCGAAGCCTTCATCGAACAAACCACGCCGGTGCTGCCTGCCAGTGAAGAGGAGCGCGATACCCAACCTACGCTCAGCTTCCAGCGTGTGCTGCAGCGCGCGGTATTCCACGTCCAGTCCTCCGGTCGCAGTGAAGTCGCAGGCGCGAACGTGCTGGTCGCGATTTTCAGCGAGCAGGAGTCGCAAGCGGCTTATCTGCTGCGCAAACACGAAGTGAGCCGTCTCGATGTGGTGAACTTCATCTCCCATGGTACGCGTAAAGACGAACCCGGCCAGCCGCAGAACAATGCGGAGAATCCGGTTAACGAAGAGCAAGCAGGCGGGGAGGATCGTATGGAAAACTTCACCACCAATCTTAATCAGCTTGCTCGTGTCGGCGGAATCGATCCGCTGATCGGCCGCGATAAAGAGCTGGAACGTACTGTTCAGGTGTTATGCCGTCGTCGTAAGAATAACCCGCTGCTGGTGGGGGAATCGGGCGTGGGTAAAACCGCGATTGCCGAAGGGCTTGCCTGGCGCATTGTGCAGGGCGACGTACCGGAAGTGATGAAAGAGTGCACCATCTATTCACTCGACATCGGTTCGCTGCTGGCGGGTACCAAATACCGTGGTGATTTTGAAAAACGCTTCAAAGCGCTGCTGAAACAGCTGGAGCAGGACAGTAACAGCATCCTGTTTATTGATGAAATTCATACCATTATCGGTGCCGGTGCGGCATCGGGTGGCCAGGTGGATGCGGCGAACCTGATTAAACCGTTGCTCTCCAGCGGCAAAATTCGCGTGATGGGTTCAACGACCTATCAGGAATTCAGCAACATTTTTGAGAAGGATCGTGCGCTGGCGCGTCGTTTCCAGAAGATCGATATCACCGAGCCTTCTGTGGAAGAGACCGTGCAAATTCTTAACGGCTTGAAACCGAAGTACGAAGCGCACCATGACGTGCGTTATACCGCCAAAGCGGTGCGTGCGGCAGTGGAGCTGGCGGTGAAGTACATCAACGATCGTCATCTGCCGGATAAAGCGATTGACGTGATTGACGAAGCCGGTGCGCGTGCGCGTCTGGTGCCCGTCAGCAAGCGTAAGAAAACCGTTAACGTTTCGGATATTGAAACGGTGGTGGCACGTATTGCGCGTATTCCTGAGCAGAGCGTGTCACAAACCGATCGTGATACGCTGAAAAATCTCGGCGATCGCCTGAAAATGTTGGTGTTTGGTCAGGATAATGCGATTGAAGCACTGACTGAAGCGATCAAAATGAGCCGTGCAGGTTTGGGCCAGGATCGTAAACCGGTCGGTTCCTTCCTTTTTGCGGGCCCAACCGGTGTCGGTAAAACAGAGGTTACCGTCCAGCTGGCAAAAGCGCTGGGTATCGAGCTGCTGCGTTTTGATATGTCCGAGTATATGGAACGTCACACCGTCAGCCGTTTGATTGGTGCGCCTCCGGGCTACGTTGGCTTCGATCAGGGTGGTTTGCTGACTGATGCGGTGATTAAACATCCACACGCTGTGGTACTGCTGGATGAGATCGAGAAAGCGCACCCGGATGTCTTCAATTTGCTGCTGCAGGTAATGGACAACGGTATGCTGACCGATAACAACGGCCGTAAAGCAGATTTCCGCAATGTGGTGCTGGTGATGACCACCAACGCCGGTGTGCGTGAGACTGAACGTAAGTCGATTGGCCTGATTCATCAGGACAACAGCACAGACGCAATGGAAGAGATCAAAAAGATCTTTACCCCAGAGTTCCGCAACCGTCTCGACAACATTATCTGGTTCCGTCACCTGTCTCAGGAAGTGATTCATCAGGTAGTGGATAAGTTTATCGTCGAGTTGCAGGCTCAGCTGGATGCGAAGGGCGTATCGCTGGAAGTGAGCGATGATGCGCGCGATTGGCTGGCTGATAAAGGCTACGATAAAGCGATGGGTGCGCGTCCGATGGCACGTGCCGTACAGGAAAATCTGAAGAAACCGTTGGCGAATGAACTGCTGTTTGGTTCGCTGGTTGATGGTGGATCGGTATCAGTAGCGCTGGATAAAGATAAAAACCAGCTTACTTACCACTTCCTGAGTGCGGAAAAACGTAAAACCGAAGGTACAGTACACTAAGCGTTTTGCAGATATGAAAAAGGCCGGATGCGAATCCGGCCTTTTTTTTGCGCTAAGTTTGTGCAATCAGCGCGAGATAGAAATATCTACTTAGCGACTACGGAAGACAATGCGGCCTTTGCTCAGGTCGTACGGGGTCAACTCGACAGTCACTTTGTCGCCCGTCAGGATGCGGATATAGTTTTTGCGCATTTTACCGGAGATATGAGCGGTAACCACGTGCCCGTTTTCAAGCTCTACGCGGAACATGGTGTTCGGTAACGTATCCAGTACGGTACCTTGCATTTCAATATTGTCTTCTTTGGCCATCGAATCCTCTGGGTGTACTACCAAACTGTTGAACCGGCAAGATAATGCCGAATTCCATGATTTATGTAAAGAACCGTTGATGATTTTGCCAACGCTTCGCCGTGCGTCGCGCCGTTGCGCGTGCAGTACGGATAAATTAGGGTGTTTTTTGACGTCTGCGGGGGATTAGCGGGCTAAGAATCTGTAGCAATCGGCATCAGTTGCACAATCAAAACAGCTTCGGGAAATGTGTGAGATTCCCAACCTGGCAATTCCGGCTCGCCACAGCGAAGCGCGGACGACATACCAAACTCGCTTATTGTATCACTTTTGTCGGGAATTGTGTGCAAAACATCGGTGACCGATGTCAAAAAAGGGTTTGTGTGTGCCAGCAACTCTCGGAAACCGGTTGCCACGCCAGCGTTTGCACGTACTGCAGATAATCAACGCGAGGAATTTCCACCGCACCGAGGGAAGCGGTATGCGGATTCAGCACCTGACAATCAATCAGCCGGCCCTGATGCGCCTGAAAATGTTGTGCGAATACCCAGAGCGCGGTTTTCGAGGCATTTTCCTGACGGCTGAACATCGATTCACCGCAAAAAATTTGCCCCAGCGCCAGGCCATACATCCCGCCGACCAGTTGCTGCTCGCACCAGACTTCAATCGAATGTGCATGGCCCAGTTCGTACAACCGCAACCACGCACGTTTCACTTCGAAAGTGATCCATGTCCCTTCCTGACGGCCGCTGGCGCAGCCTTCCAGCACCTGCGGAAACGCATGATTCATGGTGACGCGATACGGTGAGCGCTTATGGAAGCGCGCCATACTGCGGCTGAGATGGAAAGATTCTGGCAGCATGACCGCGCGGGGATCCGGCGACCACCAGAGAATCGGATCGCCAGGAGAAAACCACGGAAAAATGCCTCGCTGATAAGCATTCATCAGGCGGGCAGGGGAGAGATCGCCGCCCATCGCCAATAATCCATTGGGCTCGCGCAGCGCCATTTCCGGTGGTGGGAAATTTAATGAATCTCGTGAAAGCTGTATCAGTCTCATTGCATCAATCACACTCAGGGCTGTTGGCTAAGACTATAGCGTAAAGCGCTGATGGAAACGCCAGTAGCGGCCTGCTTTTGAGATTAATTCGGCGTGCGAACCGGATTCGATAATTTGTCCCTGATCCATAACGCAAATGCGGTCCATGGCGTCTAAACCACTTAAGCGATGCGTTACCATAATCAGCGTTTTGCCGCGGGTGACGTGTTGCAATAACGCCAGAATTTGCTGCTCGGTGCTGGCATCCAAACCTTCGGTAGGTTCATCCAGCAGCCACAAATCGCCATCATGCAGCAGGGCTCGTGCTATCGCCAGACGACGCAGTTCGCCGCCGGACAACGGTCGACCGCCGTCGCCCATCCACGCATTCAATCCTTCGCTGTGTTCGGCGAGATGGGCCAGACCCACCTTGTTCAACGTATCAACCAGTTGCTCATCGCTGGCATCGGGTTTTGCCAGCAGGAGATTGTCGCGCAGCGTTTGGCTGAACAGATGCACGCGCTGTGTTACCACGCTAATTCGGCTACGCAACGAAGCTTCATCCCAGGTGGTGAGATCGCTATCGTTGAGGCTAATTGAACCTTGCTGCGCTTCCCAACCGCGGGTAATCAGCGCCAGCAGACTGGATTTGCCGCAGCCGGTTGGACCGAGCAGCGCCAAATGCTCACCTGCATTTAACGATAGGGAAAAATGCTGCAACACCGGTTCGGGGCGCTGCGGATAGCTGAAGCGGATGTTTTCCATTTTCAGGCTGATACCTGATGGGCTAATGATTTTTGCGCTGGGAAAACGGATCGCGGCGGGCTGTTCAATGATTTCCTGTACCCGCTTAGCGGCGCTGGTCACCTGCGACAGCGGCAGAAACGCTCCGGCAACCGGGGCCAGCGCTTCAAACGCCGCCAGTCCGCAGAACACAAACAGCGCGATCAATGCGCCCGGCGAACTGTTTCCACCCACGCCATTCGCGGAAATCCATAGCAACAGCGTAACCGTCGCGCCGCTGATGACCAGCAACAGACTTTGCGCCAGCGCCTGCAGGCAATGTTGTCTGCGTTGCGCCTGTTGCCACTTCTGTTCATCGCTATCAAGTTGGTCGCGCCACTGTTGTGCTGCACCATAAATTTTCAGCTCAGACAGGCCAGTAATCCAGTGCGTCAACTGCATGCGCCAGTTGGCCTGATGCTGGGCGATTTGGTGTCCGGCTGAGGTGCCAAGCCGCCAAAACAGCGGCGGCATGAGCAACAGCGTCAAAAGCATCATACCGCCGAGCAGCAAAGCTAACGGTACATCCAGCAGCGCCAAACCGCAGGTGACCACCACAATTACCACCGCTGCACCGATTAACGGCGAGATCACACGCAGGTAAAGATGATCGAGTGTATCCACGTCGCTGACAAAACGGTTGAGCAATTCGCCATGACGAAAACGAGCCAGCTGTTCCGGCGATAGGGCGATGACTTTGCTGAAGGTGAATACGCGCAAATGTTGCAGCACGCGGAAGGTGGCATCGTGGCTCACGAGGCGCTCAAAATAACGTGCAGCCGTGCGCGTGATCGCCGCGCCTCGCACGCCGGCAGCGGGCAACATATAGTTGAACGTATAAAGTCCCGCTACGCCCGCCAGCGAAGAGGCGGCAAGGAACCAGCCGGATAAAGTCAGCAATCCGATACTGGCAAGCAAAGTGATAATGGCGAGAATGATGCCAAGTCCCAAACGCCATGGATGACGGCTAAACAGACGCAGGAAAGGCAACAAATTATTCATTATGCGATCTCCTTCTGACGATGCTGCGCCATTTCACGCAAAGGTCCATCTTGTTCAATCAGCTGCTGCCAGGGACCTTGTTGCACCAGTTGCCCGGCCTGCATCACCCACACTTCATCCCAGCTAGGGAGCTCGTTGAGTTGATGCGTGATCATCAGCGTGGTCTGCTGGGTGGCCGCCTGCTGCAGTGCGCGGATAACATGTTGCTCACTTTGGCTATCCAGCCCAGAACCGGGCTCATCAAGCAATAGCAGTTGTGCCGGTTTAAGCAGCGCACGCGCCACGGCAATACGCTGCGCCTGACCGACGGAAAGCCCCACGCCGCCATCGCCTAAAAGAGTATCTAATCCGTTTGGCAGACGATCTAAAAACTCGTCAACGCCCGCGCGCTGCAGAACCGACATGAGCGTCGCGTCATCAATGGGGCTATTAAGCAGCAGGTTTTCGCGTAGCGTTTGCGCGGGTAAATGCGGATTTTGGCCAACCCAGGCAATATATTGTTGCCAGCTATCGCGGTTGATATCACGCAGCTCCTGCCCATTAACCTGCAGTGAACCTTGATAAGGCAGGAAACCCAGCAAGACGTTCATCAGCGCGGTTTTGCCTGCACCGCTTTGTCCTACCAGCGCTACACGTTTACCAGTATCGAGAGTGAAATTGAGCGATTGAGAGAGCGCTTCACCGCCAGCAGTCATGACCACCAAATTCAGAGCCTGAATATGCAGCGGTGTAGTGAGAGAAAGCTCGCGAGAAGCATGCTCTTCGTGTGGATCGGGACTTTCGCGTAGAAACTGGTCCAGCGCATCAGCTCCGCCAATCGCTTGCGCTTTGGCGTGATAAAAGGTGCCTAAGTCGCGCAACGGCTGGAAAAATTCAGGCGCCAGAATAAGTGCCAGGAAACCAGCAAACAGCGTTACGCCGGTGCTGTAATGACCAAAATTCAGTTCGCCGAGATAAGAAAAACCGAAATAGACCGCGACGACAGCAATCGCCAGTGAGGCAAAAAATTCCAGCACGGCAGATGAGAGAAACGCCAGGCGTAATACTTCCATGGTACGTTGCCGAAAATCGGTGGTGCTGGCGGCAATTGCTTCTTGCTCTGCCGCAGCGCGATAGAACAGGCGCAGCGTTTCACGTCCACGCAGACGATCGTAAAAATCACCACTTAGCCGGGCGAGAGCAACAAAGTTGCGGCGATTGGCATCTGCAGCGCCCATGCCAACCATCGCCATAAATAGGGGAATCAGTGGCGCGGTGACCAGCAGAATCAATCCCGCCGCCCAGTTAATTGGAAAAATGGCGATCAATATGGCTAACGGAATAAAGAGTGCCAGCGACATCTGAGGCAGATACCGCGCGTAGTATTCCTGCATCTCTTCGATTTGTTCGAGCAGCAGCGTAGCCCAACTGCCTGCTGGCTTACCTTGAATCCAGGCGGGACCGAGCACATTGAGTCGATCCAGAACCTGCTGACGCAGCGCACGGCGAATGGCAACGCCGGCGCGATGTCCTGCCATTTCGCGGGCGTAATGCAATCCGGCGCGCAAAACAAAGCACAGCAGCAGCAACAGAAAATCGGTGAGCAGTGATGCGCGCGGTTGCTGTGCGACAAGCAGATTTTGCAGCAGCGAAGCCAGTAACCAGGCTTGGGCGATAATGACCAATGCGCCAGCAAAACCCAGCAGCGAAGCCGCACGTAAGTTGCGCGCACCGTGATGACGTTGCTGACGGAGCCAGCGGAGAAGTTCTTGTTGCCGTGATTTGTTCATGCGATGCCGTTTGGTAACTCAAAAGAGATGTGAATCCCGGATGAAAACCCAGCAATATCGGGCGCGTGAACTGTAGCACGCAGGTAACAAAAAAGGCGACCAAAACTGGCCGCCTTTTAGCGATTATGATCAGGTTATTAACAACTTACTTATCGTTTTTAACCAGTCCATCGAGGAAGCGTTCCGCATCCAACGCCGCCATACAGCCGGTACCGGCAGAGGTAATGGCCTGACGATAAATATGATCCATCACATCGCCGGCAGCGAACACGCCTGGGATGCTGGTTTGCGTGGCGTTGCCGTGCAAACCAGACTGCACTTTGATGTAGCCATTCTCCAAATCCAGCTGACCATTAAAAATTGCGGTATTTGGACTGTGGCCGATGGCGACAAACAAACCAGCGACGTCCAGTGATTCAGCCGCTTCACCTTTGGTAGACAGCAGTTTCAAGCCCGTCACGCCCATTTGATCGCCAACCACTTCATCCAGCGTGCGGTCGGTGTGCAGCACGATGTTGCCATTGCGCACTTTTTCCATCAGACGGTCAATAAGGATTTTCTCAGCGCGGAAACTGTCGCGACGGTGAATCAGATGCACTTCTGCAGCAATATTAGCCAGATAAAGCGCTTCTTCAACGGCAGTGTTACCGCCACCAATGACGGCAACTTTCTGATTGCGGTAGAAGAAGCCGTCGCAGGTCGCACAAGCAGAGACGCCTTTGCCTTTGAACGCTTCTTCTGATGGCAATCCGAGATAACGTGCCGATGCGCCAGTGGCGATGATCAACGCATCAGCAGTGTATTCACCGCTGTCGCCGACCAGACGGAACGGACGGTTCTGCAAATTGACGGTATGAATGTGGTCAAAAATGATCTCGGTGTTGAATTTTTCAGCATGCTCCTGCATGCGCTCCATCAACGCTGGGCCAGTCAGATCGTTTGCATCGCCTGGCCAGTTCTCCACTTCGGTGGTGGTGGTGAGCTGACCTCCTTTCTCCAGTCCGGTAATTAACACCGGATTCAGGTTAGCGCGCGCTGCATATACCGCAGCAGTATAACCGGCAGGGCCGGAGCCCAGAATGAGCAGCTTACTGTGTTTGGCCGTACTCATGCGTTCCTCAATTTTTTTCTGACAACATAGTTTTTGATTGTAGGGAAATTAACGCCGCAAAAAAAGGCTCCAGCAATTTTGTTAACAATCACTGCGAGCGGCGTAGACGATGAGTGCAAGTTTTGCACGCGCGTTGCGCCAAAAGGGGGCAATGCTCGGCAATTAGTGGTGCAGCAGCATAAAAATTCTCATTTAAAAACAGCAACCCAGAACTCTATCTGGCATCTTGTACTGAATTTGGATGTTTTACTTTGACAATCGCCTGCGCTTTTGCGAAAACATTGGGAGAAGCAGAGAATATTTAGCGATTCAAAACAGAATTTCATTTCTGTTTTGGGCTTTTTAGCCGAATAAACTCAGCCTGACATTGGTAGTGACGCATGATGTGGACAGACAACATGCGTCATACGGATGGACGCGTTACTGCACAGGCTTATGGTCTTCACTTCAGTAAGGCCCTGAACAATGAGCGTTTTCAGGGTGTGGCAGGTTAAGGGAAGGAATTAAGAGAGACAATAATAATGGTAGACAATAAGAAACGCCCCGGAAAAGATTTAGATCGTATCGACAGAAATATTCTGAATGAACTGCAGAAAGACGGTCGAATTTCTAATGTCGAGCTTTCCAAACGTGTTGGATTATCGCCAACTCCATGTCTTGAGCGCGTGCGCCGCCTCGAGCGTCAAGGCTTCATTCTGGGCTACACCGCGCAGCTCAACCCGCATTATCTTGATGCTTCACTGCTGGTTTTCGTTGAGATTACTCTGAATCGTGGTGCGCCAGATGTGTTTGAACAATTTAACGCCGCCGTGCAAAAACTTGAGGAAACTCAAGAATGTCACCTCGTTTCCGGTGATTTTGACTACCTGCTGAAAACCCGCGTACCGGATATGTCCGCTTATCGTAAATTGCTGGGTGAGACCTTGCTGCGTCTGCCGGGCGTAAACGACACCCGAACTTACGTGGTGATGGAAGAGGTCAAACAGAGCAATCGTCTGGTGATCAAAACCCGGTAGTGCAGGGCAGGTGCAAAGCTTGCAGGATTTCGGTACACTCCTGTGAATTCATACAGGACCAACGTCGGGCATGCCCGACGTTGTTGCCTTCTTAATTTACAGGCACCTGGAGAGTTCTCTTGAGCCAGGAATATACAGAAGATAAAGATGTTTCGTTACAACCGCTGAGCAGTGGACGTCGTCTGCTGGAAGCGTTGCTCATTCTTGTGGCCTTGTTCGCCATCTATTTGATAGTGTCGCTGGTTAGTTTTAACCCGTCAGATCCAAGCTGGTCACAAACCGCATGGCACGAACCTATCCATAATCTGGGTGGTAGCGTCGGCGCATGGCTGGCCGATACGCTATTGTTCATCTTTGGCGTGATGGCCTACGCCATTCCTCCCGTCATTATTGGTCTGTGTTGGATCACCTTCCGCCAACGCGATCGTCAGGATTACATCGACTACTTTGCCGTTGGTTTACGCCTGATTGGCGTTCTGGCCTTGGTGGTAACGACCTGTGGTCTGGCGGCGCTCAACGTAGATGACATCTGGTATTTTGCTTCCGGCGGCGTAATCGGCAGCCTGGTCAGCAATGCGATGGCGCCGTGGTTCAGTTCGGCTGGCGGCACCTTGACGCTGCTGTGCGTCTGGGCTGCCGGCATCACGCTTTACACCGGATGGTCATGGCTGACGATTGCCGAGAAGATCGGCGGCGTGGTGATGGGTGTTCTGACCTTTGCCAGCAACCGTTCACGACATGACGAACCCTGGCAGGAAGAAGAATACGACGACGAAGAGCTTGCTGATGAGGTGTCGCCTCCGATGCATGCTGCACAGTCCGTTAATGACGACGATGATGTCTTGTTAGCTAAACCGCGCAAGGTGAGCGAACCGGTTGCTGCGGAGTTGGGCGACGATCCGCTGCTGGCGAAGGCGAGTGCGGCAACTGCCGCTGCAATTGCGGTTACTACGCAAGCTGCACAGCAAACTCCAGCTGCACAGCAAACTCCAGCTGCTATGCAGCCTGCTCCAGCCGCATCTGCTGAACCCGACGCAATGCCACGCGTTGCCGAAGCCACGGCTCAGTCGATTCCGGCTCCTCAGCCTGTTGCTGCAGCACAACAACCAATCGCGCAGCCTTCTGCTCCGCTCTATCGTTTCGAGATGCCAGGTGAAGCAGCACCTTCACCGTTTTCGCCGGCTGATGACGATGAGGGCCCGAGCATGGGCAACTGGCAGGATGCCGCTTCATCTTCTGCACCTTTAAACAGTCTCGCCGCCGCTTCACTTGCCGCTGGAGCAGTCAAAGCAGCGACATCACCTGCTGCTTATTCACCTGCCTTCGATATTGTACCTGAGCGTGATTACAACCCGCAGGTGAAGCAGGGCATTGGTCCAGAGTTGCCGCGTCCAAACAAAGTTAAGTTGCCAACACGACGTGAGTTAGCTTCGTACGGCATTAAGTTGCCCTCGCAGCGCATGGCGGAAGAACAGGCTAAAGATGCTGAGCAGCAACAGCCGGAAGTCACTGCGTCTTACAGCGTTCCTCCACAGGAAGAGGATGTTGAGCTGCAAGAGGCGCAGTTGCGTGAAGCCTTCGCGTCGCAGCAGCAGAATCGTTACGGTGAAAGCTGGCAGGAAGCGTCTGAGCCTGATGATGAGGATGCATTGCAGCAGGCTCAACTTGCACGTCAGTTCGCTGATCAGCAGCAGCAACGCTATACCGAACCTGAAGTGAAGGAAGCACCGGTATTTAATCTGGATACATCGTCTGCCTTTGATTTTTCACCAATGAAAGATTTGGTCGACGATAGCCCGAGCGAGCCACTGTTCACTATTTCTGCATCGCCAGAGTCAGAAGAGCCCGCGCCGTGGCAACAACCCGCTGCGCCGGAGCCATCGCCATTGCCGTCGTTGAGTGCTGAATCCAGCCCATGGTCGTCGCCGGAACAGGAAGCTTATTCTGCGCCGCCTGCACCAGTGAAACCTGCTGCGCCTGTGCAGGACAGCTTGTTCCATCCGTTCCTGGTTCGCCATGAACAGCCGCTGGAAAAACCTTCTACGCCGCTGCCCACGCTGGATCTGCTCACGTCACCACCGGCAGAAGAAGAGCCGGTGGATATGTTTGCGCTGGAGCAAACCGCGCGGCTGGTTGAAGCACGCCTGGCTGATTATCGAGTAAAGGCGGAGGTTGTAGGTATTTCACCTGGTCCGGTCATTACCCGCTTCGAGCTCGATTTAGCGCCAGGCGTTAAAGCTTCCCGTATTTCTAACTTGTCGCGTGATCTGGCGCGTTCTCTGTCTGCGGTTGCCGTGCGCGTGGTGGAAGTGATTCCAGGCAAGCCTTACGTCGGGCTTGAACTGCCAAATAAACATCGTCAAACCGTTTATCTGCGCGAAGTACTGGATTGCCCTAAATTCCGTGAAAACCCGTCACCGCTTGCAGTGGTGTTGGGTAAAGACATTGCTGGCCAGCCGGTGGTGGCTGATTTGGCGAAAATGCCGCACTTGCTGGTTGCCGGTACCACCGGTTCCGGTAAATCTGTGGGCGTTAACACCATGATCATCAGCATGCTGTATAAAGCCACGCCGGAAGAAGTGCGCTTTATCATGATCGACCCGAAAATGCTCGAGCTGTCAGTCTACGAAGGCATCCCTCATTTGCTGACCGAAGTGGTTACCGACATGAAAGATGCGGCCAACGCGCTGCGCTGGAGTGTTGGTGAAATGGAGCGTCGCTATAAACTGATGTCTGCGCTGGGCGTGCGTAATCTTGCCGGCTATAACGAGAAGATTGAGCAGGCTGCCGCGATGGGTCGACCGATTCCGGATCCGTTCTGGAAACCGGGCGATAGCATGGACACCACACCGCCCGTGCTGGAAAAACTGCCTTATATCGTGGTGCTGGTCGATGAATTTGCCGATCTGATGATGGCGGTCGGTAAGAAAGTCGAAGAGTTGATTGCTCGTCTGGCACAGAAAGCGCGAGCGGCGGGTATTCACCTGGTGCTGGCGACACAGCGTCCGTCGGTTGATGTGATTACCGGCCTAATCAAAGCCAACATCCCGACGCGTATCGCCTTCACCGTTTCCAGCAAGATCGACTCACGTACCATCCTCGATCAGGGCGGTGCAGAATCGCTGCTGGGGATGGGTGACATGCTGTACATGCCGCCAAACTCCTCAATGCCTGTACGTGTGCACGGTGCATTCGTGCGCGATCAGGAAGTGCATGCGGTGGTTCAGGACTGGAAAGCACGCGGTCGCCCGCAATACATCGAAAGTATTACTGCTGGTGAAGAGAGCGAGAGTGCAGCTGGCGGAATGATGGGCGATGAAGAGCTGGATCCGCTGTTTGACCAGGCGGTCTCTTTCGTGGTGGAAAAACGTCGTGCCTCCATTTCTGGGGTTCAGCGCCAGTTCCGTATCGGTTATAACCGTGCCGCACGTATCATCGAGCAGATGGAAGCGCAGGGCATCGTTTCTGAACCGGGACATAACGGCAACCGCGAAGTGCTTTCGCCGCCGCCACACGAGATGTAATTTATCGCGTGCAGTTGTCTGCTTATGGGCCAGTTAACACTGGCCCATTGTTTATCTGTTGGTCGATCCCCATATCTTCGGGAGCTTTCGGCTTTTTCTCCTATCGAAGAGACGGGGCGGCAACTACGTTTAATGCTGTAAGTGTCGGGAAACAATAAATAAGGAATCGAATCAGATGAAATTACGCGTTATTGCCTGTGGCCTGTTGGCCAGTTTTGTTTCCGCATCAGTATTGGCGGATGCGTCCAGCGATCTGCAACAGCGTCTTAATAAAGTGAACAGCTTCCATGCCAGCTTCAGTCAGAAAGTGACCGATGGCAGCGGCGCCAACGTGCAGGATGGTGAAGGCGAGCTGTGGGTGAAGCGCCCAAGCTTGTTTAACTGGCACATGACCGCGCCAGATGAAAGCGTAATTATTTCTGATGGCAAAAATCTGTGGTTCTACAATCCCTTCGTTGAACAAGCCAGCGTTAGCCTGTTGCAAAATGCAGCCAGTAATACGCCGTTTATGCTGATTGCGCGTAACCAGCCAAGCGACTGGAAACAGTACAACATCAAGCAGCAGGGCGATAACTTTGAACTAACGCCAAAGAGCAGTGATGGCAACCTCAAGCAGTTCACCATCAATGTGACATCGTCTGGCACCATCAATAAGTTCAGCGCGATTGAGCAAGATGGTCAGCACAGCGATTATCAGCTGAAGAGCCAAAACAACGGCGCTATTAGCCCAGACAAATTCACCTTTACGCCGCCAAAAGGGGTAACGGTGGACGATCAACGTCAGTGAGGTCACGGTGAGTAACCTGTCTCTGGATTTCGCTCCATCGAATGAGTTTCAGCCGCTGGCCGCGCGTATGCGGCCGGCGACGCTGCAACACTACATTGGGCAACAGCATTTGCTGGCGCCCGGTAAACCGCTGCCGCGCGCCATTGAGGCCGGGCATCTGCATTCGATGATTTTGTGGGGACCGCCTGGGACAGGGAAAACGACATTAGCCGAGATTATCGCCCATTACGGTAAAGCTGATGTTGAGCGCATTTCTGCTGTCACTTCTGGCGTGAAAGAGATTCGTGAAGCGATCGAGCGTGCCCGACAAAATCGTCAGGTGGGTCGACGCACCATCCTGTTTGTCGACGAAGTCCATCGCTTTAACAAAAGTCAGCAGGATGCTTTCCTGCCGCATATTGAAGATGGCACCATTACGTTTATTGGTGCCACCACAGAAAATCCCTCGTTTGAACTCAACTCGGCGCTGCTATCCCGTGCCCGCGTATATTTACTCAAGTCTCTGACCACTGCAGATATTGAACAGGTTCTGTTGCAGGCGATGCAGGATGACGAACGCGGTTATGGCAAAAGCGATATTGTGCTGCCGGATAATACGCGCCGTATGATAGCGGAACTGGTGAACGGTGATGCACGTCGGGCATTGAATACGCTGGAAATGATGGCGGATATGGCTGAAAGCAATGCCGAAGGCCAGCGTGAATTAACGCCACAATTACTCAACGAAGTTTCCGGTGAAAGGGCGGCGCGTTTTGATAACAAAGGCGATCGTTTCTACGATCTGATCTCCGCTCTGCACAAGTCTGTTCGCGGTTCAGCACCCGATGCGGCACTTTACTGGTATGCAAGAATCATCACCGCCGGCGGCGATCCGCTGTATGTCGCCCGCCGTTTGCTGGCTATCGCCTCGGAAGATGTGGGTAACGCCGATCCGCGCGGCATGCAGGTTGCGCTAGCGGCCTGGGATTGCTTTACGCGCGTCGGTCCAGCCGAAGGCGAAAGGGCGATTGCGCAGGCGATTGTTTACCTTGCCAGTGCACCCAAAAGTAATGCCGTTTACACCGCTTTCAAAGCCGCGATGCGCGATGCGCGCGAATTTCCTGACTACGATGTGCCAGAACATTTACGCAACGCCCCAACCAAATTGATGAAAGAGATGGGGCTGGGCAAAGAGTATCGTTATGCGCACGACGAGACTAACGCCTATGCCGCTGGCGAAGTCTATTTCCCGCCTGAAATGGCGCAGACGCGCTACTATCAACCGACTAATCGCGGGCTCGAAGGGAAAATTGGCGAAAAACTCGCCTGGCTGGCTGAGCAGGATCAAAATAGCCCGATAAAACGCTACCGCTGATAAACACCTTACGGTAAGGTGAGCAAGGATTTCATTGCATTCCATAGGGATGCAAGTCCCGCCATTCGTTCAATCAACCTTTTATTACACAGGATTAGCATGCTCGATCCCAACCTGCTGCGTAACGAGCCAGACGCAGTCGCAGAAAAACTGGCACGCCGAGGATTTAAACTGGATGTGGAAACCTTACGTTCGCTTGAAGAGCGTCGTAAAGTCTTGCAGGTAGAAACTGAAAATCTGCAGGCTGAGCGTAATTCCCGATCCAAATCCATCGGTCAGGCCAAAGCACGTGGGGAAGACATCGAGCCGCTGCGTCAGGAAGTGAACGCGCTGGGCGAACGCCTGGATGCGGCTAAAGCAGAACTGGATGCCCTGCAGAACGAAATTCGTGACTTTGCCCTCGCATTGCCAAACCTCCCGGTTGACGAAGTCCCGTTGGGTAAAGATGACAGCGAGAATCAGGAAGTCAGCCGCTGGGGCCAGCCGCGCCAGTTCGATTTCCCGGTGAAAGATCATGTTGAGCTGGGTGAAGCCGCCAAAGGTCTGGACTTTGCCGCCGCGGTGAAATTGACGGGTTCACGTTTCATTGTGATGCAGGGCCAGATTGCGCGTCTGCACCGTGCGCTTAGCCAGTTTATGCTTGACCTGCACACGCAGCAGCACGGTTATCTTGAAACCTATGTTCCGTATCTGGTGAATCAGGAAACGTTGTATGGCACCGGACAGCTGCCGAAGTTTGGTGAAGATTTGTTCCATACCAAGCCGCTGGGCGAAGAAGCGGGTAGCAGCAACTATGCGCTGATCCCTACCGCTGAAGTGCCGCTGACCAATCTGGTGCGTGATGAGATCGTTGAAGAAGAATCTTTGCCGCTCAAACTTGCTGCGCACACGCCATGCTTCCGTTCTGAAGCCGGTTCGTACGGGCGCGATACGCGTGGTTTAATCCGTATGCACCAGTTCGATAAAGTGGAAATGGTGCAGATTGTGGCGCCTGAAACCTCCATGGATGCACTGGAAGAGTTGGTGGGCCATGCTGAGAAAGTGCTTCAGTTGCTCAATCTGCCATACCGTAAAGTGCTGCTTTGCACCGGCGATATGGGCTTTGGCTCTTCCAAGACCTACGACCTGGAAGTTTGGCTGCCAGCACAAAACACCTATCGTGAAATCTCCTCTTGCTCCAACATGGGTGATTTCCAGGCTCGTCGTATGCAGGCGCGCTGCCGTAGCAAAACCGACAAGAAACCGCGTTTGGTGCACACGCTGAACGGTTCTGGTCTGGCAGTGGGTCGTACTCTGGTGGCTGTGCTTGAAAACTATCAGCAGGCAGATGGCCGCATTGAAGTGCCAGAAGTACTACGTCCTTATATGGGCGGACTGGAATTCGTTGGCTAATCAACGCGCAATTATATAAGCCCGGCAATGCCGGGTTTTTTGTTTCTTAAGCGGCAAAATAATTATTTTTTAGTCGGAATTAATAAGAAATAAACGTTATCGACAATAAATGGCTCTTAAGCATTAAAAATCGTAAATTCAAATAGATAGATGCCAGACTTGTATTCCTCATCATGCTTCTAACCCTCTGAAGATAAAAAAAATAAATTGTTCCGCAGCAAATCGTGCGGCGACGAATTTTTGCACATTGACTTTAAGATAGCGGATGGCAAACTGCGCGCAATTATCGTCATCTCTTTTGGTTTTATTCCCTATGTCAACCTGGTCGCGCCCCGTCGTTTTGCTGCTTTGCGGCTTAATGCTTATGACGGTGTCTATCGCTGTGCTTAATACGCTGGTACCGCTCTGGCTTACCCATGATCAATTGCCAACCTGGCAAGTGGGAATGGCTAGCTCATCGTATTACACCGGTAACTTGCTGGGCACCTTGCTCGCGGGCTGGTTGATTACTCGTTATGGTTTTAATCGCTGTTTTTACCTCGCCAGCGTGCTTTTTGCCGTAGCGACCATGGGCATGGTGATACTGGATGGTTTCTATAGCTGGACATTACTGCGCTTTACCGCAGGTGTCGGTTGTGCACTGATTTGGGTGGTGGTTGAGAGTGCCTTGTTATGCAGCGGTACCGTGCGTAATCGCGGTCAGTTGCTGGCGGCTTATATGATCATCTATTACCTCGGCACTGTTGCAGGCCAGTTGCTGGTGAGCCGCGTGTCGACCGAGCTGCTCCACGTGATTCCATGGGTGACTGCACTGATTATCTGTGCGGTATTGCCGGTAGTGTTTGTGCATGTCAATACCAGCGCTGCGACAGAAGAAGCTTCAACGGGGCGCCTTTGGGTTATGTTGCGTCGTCGTAGTTCTCGTCTCGGCATCAATGGCTGCATTATTTCCGGTATCGTTCTCGGCTCACTTTATGGCTTGATGCCATTGTATCTGTCACATCAGGGCATGAGTGATGCAAACGTCGGTTACTGGATGGCGTTACTGGTCAGCTCCGGCATTGTAGGTCAGTGGCCGGTAGGACGTTTAGCTGATCGCTTTGGTCGCCTGATGGTGCTGCGTGTGCAAGTGTTTGTGGTTATCCTGGGTGCGATTGCTATGTTAGGTGATACTGCGATGGCGCCAGCGCTGTTTGTGCTTGGTCTTGCGGGTTTTACACTTTATCCGGTGGCGATGTCCTGGGCGTGCGAAACCGTCGCGCATCATGAGTTAGTGGCAATGAATCAGGCGTTACTGTTTAGCTATACCGTGGGCAGTTTGGTGGGGCCGGGAATGACGTCAATGCTGATGCAGAATTACTCTGACCGCCTGCTGTTTGTGATGATTGCTGCAGTTGCACTGGTTTATCTGGTGATGTTACTGCGCAAAGCCGATCATCAGGCTACTCCTGTCGCACATGCTTAACGCATTCCCATGAAATAGTAAAAAGGGGAGCCGGTGGTTCCCCTTTTGTTTGCGGTTAATACATCACTTCATGGCCGTAGCTGGCGAGGATATTCTTCACTCGCTCCATGGTTTCCTTGCTCGGCGGCTTAACACCATCCAGCTTGTACTCTTCGCCCATGGCGATCCATTTGTGTTTGCCTAACTCGTGGTAAGGCAGCAATTCGATCTTCTCTATGTTATCCATATCTTTGGTAAACTCACCCAAGCGATGAACGGAGTCATCATCATCGGAGTAGCCAGGCACCACTACAAAGCGGATCCAGGTGCGTTTGCCTCTCTTCTGCAGATAGCGCGCAAAGTCCAGCGTACGATGATTGGAAACGCCCACCAGAATCTGATGCACATCATCGTTAATCTGTTTTAAATCGAGCATTACCAAATCAGTGGCATCAAGCAATTCATCGATCACCGGATCGTAGCGACGAACAAAGCCGTTGGTGTCGAGACAGGTATGAATGCCTTCTGCCTGGCAAGCGCGGAACCAGTCACGCACGAACTCCGCTTGTAAGATCGCTTCGCCACCCGACGCCGTCACGCCACCGCCAGATGCATTCATGAAGTGACGATATGAGAGCGCATCCTTCATCAACTCTTCAACGGTAACTTCTTTACCGCCATGCGTGTCCCATGTATCGCGGTTATGGCAATACAAGCAGCGCATGAGGCAGCCCTGAAAAAAGGTAATGAAGCGGATGCCTGGGCCGTCAACGGTGCCGCAGGATTCAAAGGAGTGGATACGACCGATGGTTGACATTGCGATGAGTTCTCCAGGTGAGCCTGAATATCAGGCAGCACAATCTATGTTGTGCTCTAAAAGTGAAAGTCGATTTTGCCAGGTCGCCAGCACCAGCAAACTGGCAAAACGGACTTGTGGAGAAAAGGCTCCCGCAGGAGCCTTTCAATCTCAGTGAACTACGATTACAGCGACTGTGTGAACGTACGGGTAATTACATCTTTCTGCTGCTCTTTGGTGAGCGAGTTGAAGCGCACAGCATAACCGGATACGCGAATGGTCAGCTGCGGATACTTCTCAGGATGTTCCATCGCATCCAGCAACATCTCACGGTTCATCACGTTAACGTTCAGATGCTGACCGCCCTCAATATTGGCTTCATGGTGGAAATATCCATCCATCAGGCCAGCAAGATTGGTTTTACGCACGTTATCATCTTTACCCAGCGCATTTGGCACGATGGAGAAAGTATAAGAGATGCCGTCTTTCGCGTAAGCAAAGGGCAGTTTCGCGACGGAGGTCAGTGAAGCCACCGCACCTTTCTGATCACGGCCGTGCATTGGGTTAGCACCCGGACCGAATGGCGCACCCGCACGACGTCCGTCTGGCGTATTACCGGTTTTCTTACCGTAAACCACGTTAGAAGTGATGGTCAGCACTGACTGAGTTGGCACCGCGTTACGGTAGGTTTGCAGTTTCTGAATTTTCTTCATGAAACGTTCAACCAAATCGCACGCCATGTCATCAACGCGAGAGTCGTTATTACCAAATTGCGGATATTCGCCTTCAATTTCAAAGTCTACCGCTAAACCATCTTCATCACGGATGGTTTTCACTTTGGCGTATTTGATGGCAGAAAGTGAGTCAGCCGCAACAGACAGACCCGCGATACCACAGGCCATGGTGCGATAAACGTCACGATCGTGAAGCGCCATCAGTGAAGCTTCGTAGCTGTACTTATCGTGCATGTAGTGAATGATATTCAGGGAGGTGACGTACTGCTTAGCCAGCCAATCCATGAAGTGATCCAGGCGCTCCATCACGGTGTCGTAATCAAGAATCTCGTCAGTGATTGGTGCTTCTTTCGGACCCACCTGCATTTTCAGTTTTTCGTCAACGCCACCGTTGATTGCGTACAGCAGGGTTTTTGCCAGGTTGGCACGCGCACCGAAGAACTGCATCTGCTTACCGACAATCATTGGGCTAACGCAGCAGGCGATAGCATAGTCATCGTTGTCGAAGTCAGGACGCATCAGGTCATCATTCTCATACTGCAATGAGGATGTATCGATAGACACTTTTGCGGCGTATTTCTTAAAGTTAACCGGCAGTTTTTCTGACCACAGGATGGTCATATTTGGCTCCGGAGATGGCCCCATGGTGTAAAGCGTATTCAGGAAACGGAAGGTGCTTTTAGTCACCAGAGTACGGCCATCGACGCCCATACCCGCCAGTGATTCTGTTGCCCAGATTGGGTCACCAGAGAACAGCTCATCGTATTCAGGTGTACGCAGGAAGCGCACCATACGCAGTTTCATCACCAGATGGTCAATCAGTTCCTGTGCTTCTTCTTCAGTCAGTTTTCCGGCCTGAATATCGCGCTCGATATACACATCAAGGAAGGTGGATACGCGACCAAAGGACATTGCCGCACCGTTCTGAGATTTCACCGCCGCGAGATAGCCATAGTAAGTCCACTGAACGGCTTCTTGAGCATTGGTAGCGGGCAGCGAGATATCTGAACCATACTTCGCAGCCATCTCTTTGATCTGACCCAGTGCGCGGTGCTGTTCAGAGATCTCTTCACGCAGGCGAATGGTGGCTTCGAGGTCAACGCCATTCTCCATATCGCTCTGCAGAGAATTGAACTGCGCAACTTTGTCTTTCATCAGAAAATCGATGCCGTACAGCGCAACGCGGCGATAGTCACCGATGATACGACCGCGGCCATAGGCATCCGGTAAACCCGTCAACACGCCTGATTTACGGCAGCGCATGATGTCAGGGGTGTAAACATCGAACACGCCCTGGTTATGGGTTTTGCGGTAATCAGTGAAGACTTTTTTCAGCGCGGGATCAAGTTCGCGGCCATAAACCTTGCAAGAACCCTCAACCATTTTGATGCCGCCAAACGGGATGATGGCACGTTTCAAAGGTGCTTCAGTTTGCAGGCCAACGATTTTTTCCAGCGATTTGCTGATGTAGCCGGCATCGTGAGAGGTGATGGTTGAAGCCAGATCGGTGTCAAAATCTACCGGCGCGTGGGTGCGGTTCTCGATTTTGATGCCTTCAAGTACGCTGTCCCACAGCTTAGTTGTGGCCGGCGTCGCGCCAGCGAGGAAGGATTCGTCGCCTTCATACGGTGTGTAGTTTTTCTGGATAAAGTCACGGACGTTGACGCTGTTCTGCCATTCGCCGGCGCTAAATCCTTCCCAGGCTGACGCCATTTTTTCATTCAGTTCGGACATGATATACCTGCCTTATTTAGGGAGACTTTGACGTATGGCGCGCTGACTCAGCACGCCCGTACCAATTCATTAATGCACCGGCTCATCGCCACGCAGATAGATTACCCAGTAGGTCAAACCGACTAATAATCCGCCGCCAATAATGTTGCCGATGGTCACGGGAATCAGGTTGTTAACAATAAAGTTACTAACGCTTAGTGATGGGAACTGTGCTGCGCTTGCACCAGCCATTTGCCAGAATTCCGGGCTGGAAAAATCACGGATAACGATGGCCATCGGGATAAGGAACATGTTGGCAATACTATGTTCAAAACCGCAGGCAACAAACATCGCCACTGGTAGGATCATCGCAAACATTTTGTCCATCAGACTGCGGCCGGAATAACTCATCCACACCGCCAGGCAAACCATCAGGTTGGCGAGCGTACCGAGACTCACTGCTTCAATAAAGGTGTGATGCATTTTATGGTCAGCGGTTTGCAGGACATTCAAACCCCAGGCACCATTCGCCACCATGTGTTCACCGGCTAACCAGATCAGCGCGACAAAGAACAGCGCACCAAACAGGTTACCGATATAGACCGTCAACCAGTGTCGACCGAGTTGCAGCCAGGTGATACGGCCGCTGGCTTTTGCCACCACGATCAAAACAGTTGAGGTGAACAGGTCAGCACCGCACACCACGACTAACATTAAACCGAGCGAGAAACAGATACCGCCGATCAGTTTTGCTATGCCGTAGGGCATTGCTCCACTTCCGGTGGTCGCAGTGATATAGAAGACAAATGCGATTGAGATAAATACGCCAGCAGTGATGGCAAGGAAGAAGGTGGTTAAAGGACGTTTAGTAGCTTTATATATGCCGGCTTCTTCTGCAACTTTCGCCATTGCCGCCGGTAATAATGAATTAAAAGGGTTGTCAGCTTTCACACTAACGCTCTCCAAAAATTGCCTGTAAAGATATTAACAAAGGAGTATAGGTCAGAAATTGATGTGGATCATATTTGACCGGAAGGTCGCTGATAAGCGAAGCGTAAATGCGTCTGAGTGCTGCTTAAATTATTGAATTTATTGTAATAAATAATTTTTAATTTATGCAAAATAAGTTGAAGGTGGCTGCGGGCAAGACTAGATTTTGTTAAATATCATTAACGATTAAAGCTGAATTGTTATTTAATAATGCACTTAAATCTCTTTGTATGATCAATATAAAAAAATGGCACTGATTTTTTCAGTGCCATTGACCAGTACCCTAATTTCTATAAATGGAAATTTAAGCGTTAAGGCTATTTTTGTGACCAATAACGACGTTTAGCTGTCTGCAGCTTTTCATAGGCAGCGAGTAATGATTGATGCGCAGGGAAAGCTTTCAGATCCAGATCGACCGCTTGCAATCCATAGAAGGGCGCTTCGCCACTGATTGCCGCTGAAGCAGCCTCAACAGCAGCCTGGCCGTACATACGAATAAAGGCGCGATGATATTGTAGCGGATCGCGTTCCTCTTCCATTGCCAGCAGCAGCAAGGTTTGCAGACAGCGGTAGTAGTTTGCGCGCTCTTCACTAAAGATGGACTGATTAAACTCCATCGTCCATTCAGTCCAGATCAGAGCCTGATCCAGGTCGCCGCCGGCCAGCGCCAGCATGGCTTTCAGCTCGCCAATACGTAGCGTGTACCAGCCATTATCTTTGCCTGATGCCAGACCCAGCAGCTCGCGCACGCGAGTAAAGTCATCATGACCTTCCTCATCCAGTTGCACAATCAGCTCGAGATAGGTTTCGGGTTCCCATTGGCTGTCTGGCAGCGCCAGCAGGGTTTTGCGCAGTGGTGCGCCCATGCTGTTATTTGCCAGCAGCAGATCTTCTGCTGGATAAATATCAGACATGCCCGGCACGATAATGCGGCAAGCGTAAACACTCAGATGTTCATAGTCAGCGATATAGACTTCTTTATCTTCCGCACGGAAGATCGCCATTAGCGTATCAAACTCTTCGTGAGTGGTACCCGCAAAGCTCCAGTCGACGAAAGGATAATCGGCATCGTCTTTAAACATATCCCATGAAATCAGGCCGCTTGAATCGATGAAATGCGTTTCCAGGTTAGCGTGTTCCGCTACCTCTTCATCATCGAACGTCGGCGGTGTGAACACGTCGAGATCTTTCAGACCACGGCCCTGCAGCAGTTCAGTAACGGTTCGCTCAAGTGCGACGCCAAAGTCCGGATGTGCGCCAAACGAAGCGAAGCAGGTACCATTTGCTGGATTGAACAGCACAACGCAGATAACCGGGTATTTGCCGCCGAGTGACGCATCGTATGAGAAGATTGGGAAACCTTCTGCTTCCAGACGTTCAATTGCTTCAATTACGCCAGGATAACGCTGCATCACCTCTGCTGGAATTTCTGGCAGGCTGATGGATTCGGCGATGATGCGATTCTTAATATGACGCTCAAACACTTCAGAAAGACCCTGTACACGCGCTTCGTTCGCGGTGTTACCGGCAGACATACCATTCGAAACGTACAGATTACCGATGATGTTCATCGGGATATACACTGTTTGCTGGTCAGATTGACGGGTAAATGGCAGGCCACAAATTCCACGCTCGTCATTGCCGGATTGCAGATCAATCAGCTCAGAAGCACCCAGGCTCTCATCAGGATCATAGAACTTGCGCAGGCGCGCATCCAAAATGCCTTCTGGCAGGCTGTCGTCCTCAGTGAGCGGGAACCATTTTTCATTCGGATAGTGAACAAAATCACCATTAGCGATGGATTCACCCAACCAGAAATCGGCGAAGAAATAGTTAGTAGAGAGGCGCTCAAAATATTCGCCCAGCGCTGAAGCCAGAGCGGCTTTTTTGCTAGCACCTTTGCCATTTGTAAAGCACAGCGGGCAGTCGCGATCGCGAATGTGTACTGACCAGACGTGTGGCACCGGATTCAGCCAGGAAGCTTCTTCAATGTTGAAACCAAGGTCTTGCAGTTTCTGCTGAAAGCGAGCAATGGAATCTTCCAGTGCGGCGTCTTTTCCGGGGATAAACGTTTGCGTCATGGTGGCGCTCTCTTAAGTCAATGGGGTGGGCGTAAAGCGCGCAATAATACGGGTTTTATGCGTGCTTCGCTATTCAGTCAGCCAAATTTATCTCAGACTGGTTAAGGTTGTTACGCCATTACGCTTGCCGATTTTTCTTTCTGGAACAACCTCACAAAATTCCATGGCTTAATGCATTTATGACATAAGCTGCGGTGAAGCTGGCTCTGGAAATGTGATCGCTGCCGGATTAATGATTGCAGCCATCTGGAGGCAATGATAAAACCGGTTGGGTATTCATAACCGTTCGATATGACAGTGGTGAGGGGAAATGACTCAGGTTTATAATTTTAGCTCTGGCCCGGCTATGCTGCCGGTAGAAGTGCTCCGTCGCGCAGAACAAGAACTGACAAACTGGCACGGATTAGGCACCTCGGTGATGGAGATCAGTCACCGCAGTAAAGAGTTTATTGCTGTTGCAGAAGCGGCAGAACAAGATTTTCGCGATCTGCTGAAGATCCCAGCCAACTACAAAGTTTTATTCTGCCATGGCGGTGCGCGTGCGCAGTTCGCGGCCATTCCCGGCAACTTGCTGGGTGATGCAAAAACCGCGGATTATATTGACGGCGGTTACTGGGCTCACAGCGCAATTAAAGAAGCCGAGAAATTCTGCTCGCCAAATACCATTGATATTAAAACCACGCGTGATGGTAAGCGTGCTTTATTACCAATGCGTGAATGGCAGTTAAATGGTGATGCGGCTTATGTCCATTTCTGCCCGAACGAAACGATTGACGGCATTGCTATCGATGAAGAGCCGGATTTTGGCGATAAAGTCGTAGTTGCCGATCTCTCTTCTACTATTCTGTCTCGTCCAATCGATGTGAGTCGCTATGGCGTGATCTACGCTGGCGCGCAAAAAAATATCGGCCCGGCGGGCTTAACCTTAGTGGTTGTGCGCGAAGATCTGCTAGGCAAAGCACAACGTTATGTGCCTTCTATCCTTGATTACAAGGTGCTGGCCGAAAACGAATCGATGTTTAACACTCCGCCGACTTTCGCATGGTATCTCTCTGGCCTGGTATTCAAATGGCTGAAAGAGAAGGGCGGCGTGGCTGAGATGGACAAACTGAATCAGGCAAAAGCCGACTTATTGTATGGCGTGATTGATAACAGTGCGTTTTATCGCAACGATGTCGCAAGCGAAAACCGTTCACGTATGAACGTGCCATTCCAGTTAGCCGATTCCTCATTGGACAAAGTGTTCCTGGAAGAGTCTCTCAAGGCTGGGCTGCACGCGTTGAAAGGCCATCGCGTGGTTGGCGGTATGCGTGCATCGATCTACAATGCGATGCCGCTGGAAGGCGTTAAAACGCTGACTGAGTTCATGGTCGACTTCGAACGTCGCCACGGCTAATTGCTTTTTTCATGCCAGCTTGTCTGGTACCAGACCCCGTCACACGATGGGGTCTCGTATTTTCTGGAGATTTGGTTTCACATGCAGGACTCCCTGACTCTACAACCGATTAATCGCGTTGACGGCACGGTAAACTTACCGGGTTCAAAAAGCGTCTCGAACCGCGCACTCTTGCTGGCCGCGCTGGCAAAGGGCACCACCCGCCTGACTAACTTGCTTGATAGCGATGACGTTAAGCACATGCTGAATGCCCTCAAAGCGCTGGGTGTCAGCTATACGCTCTCAGACGATCGCACCGTATGCGAAGTGGTAGGTAACGCGGGCCCTTTACATGCTGAACAACCGCTTGAGCTGTTTCTCGGTAACGCAGGTACAGCGATGCGACCTTTGGCTGCCGCGCTCTGTTTGGGCGAGCAGTCAATCGTTCTGACTGGCGAGCCACGCATGAAAGAGCGTCCGATTGGTCATCTGGTTGATGCACTGCGTCAGGGCGGAGCAAAGATTGACTATCTCGAACAGACCGATTATCCGCCAGTGCGTCTTAATGGCGGTTTTGTTGGTGGGGAAGTCAGCGTCGATGGCAGTGTATCCAGCCAGTTCCTCACGGCATTGCTAATGACCGCGCCACTGGCGCAGCAAGACACCATCATCACCATTAAAGGCGATCTGGTTTCTAAGCCTTACATTGATATCACCTTGCACCTGATGCGCTGCTTTGGTGTGGATGTTGATAATCAGGACTATCAGCGTTTTGTGGTTAAAGGGCAGCAACAGTACCAGTCTCCAGGCGATTATTTGGTGGAAGGTGATGCGTCTTCTGCATCATATTTCCTCGCTGCCGCTGCCATTAAAGGGGGTACCGTACGTGTAACCGGTATTGGCCGCAACAGCGTGCAGGGCGATATCCGTTTTGCTGATGTGCTGGAAAAGATGGGCGCAGTGATTGAGTGGGGAGATGACTATATCTCTTGCACACGCGGATCGCTGACGGCAATCGATATGGATATGAACCATATTCCCGATGCGGCAATGACCATTGCAACCACAGCACTGTTCGCAGAAGGCACCACGCTGATGCGCAACATCTATAACTGGCGCGTAAAAGAGACCGACCGTCTTGCTGCGATGGCGACTGAGTTACGCAAAGTGGGGGCGGAAGTAGAAGAAGGACACGACTTTATTCGTGTTACACCCCCGACTCAGTTGCAACATGCGGATATCGGTACTTACAACGATCACCGTATGGCAATGTGCTTCGCACTGGTGGCTCTGTCGGATATGCCGGTAACCATCCTTGATCCAGGCTGCACTGCGAAAACCTTCCCGAGCTATTTCCAGCAGTTGGCGAAAATCAGTCATACTTCCTGATCGTCTAACCCGGTGCACAGCGCCGGGTTTCTTTGCTCTCTTCTGGCCTTATCAGGCGGAAATTCTTCTGAATCTGTCTATATTTCTAGCGCTGTCTACGCTAAAGGGTACTAACCCGACGCAGGCAGCGTATAATGCCGCGCAATCCAGGCGGCCTGGAAGGGCTGACAATAAGCACGCAGCAACAGGAGAGAACAATGACGGCAATCGCCCCGGTTATTACCATCGATGGGCCAAGTGGCGCGGGTAAAGGGACTTTATGTAAAGCGATGGCGGAGTCGTTGCAGTGGCACTTACTGGATTCTGGCGCTATTTATCGCGTTTTAGCATTGGCCGCACTTCACCATCAGGTGGATATTGAGTCCGAGGAAGCATTAGTACCGATGGCTGCGCATCTTGATGTGCGTTTTCTATCGGTTGACGGTGAAATGCAGGTGGTTCTTGAAGGTGAAGATGTCACCGGTGAAATCCGCACGCAAGAAGTCAGCAACACCGCATCGCGCGTTGCCGCTTTTCCGCGGGTGCGTGAGGCATTGCTTCGACGCCAACGCGCATTCCGCGAAGAGCCCGGTTTAATCGCCGATGGACGCGATATGGGAACCGTAGTTTTCCCTGATGCGCCAGTGAAAATATTCCTCGACGCTAGCTCGGAAGAGCGTGCGCATCGCCGTATGCTACAGTTGCAGGAGAAAGGCTTTAATGTTAACTTTGATCGCCTTTTATCCGAGATAAAGGAACGCGACGACCGCGATCGTAATCGTGCCATCGCCCCTTTAGTGCCTGCCACAGATGCTCTGGTACTGGATTCAACCAGTATGTCGATTGAGCAAGTGATTGAAAAGGCGCTTGATTATGCTAAGCGTAAGTTGGGCATTTAATCTTTCGGCAACCGAATTGCTGTAACCCTGTACCAAGGACCCGGTGCAGGGCATGTGAAACAACCCCATCCGACAATGAAGTCAGGTGGACGTTAAATTGAAGAATCCTAAGATTATCAATATGACTGAATCTTTTGCTCAACTCTTTGAAGAGTCCCTGAAAGAAATCGAAACCCGTCCGGGTTCCATCGTTCGTGGCGTTGTTGTCTCTATCGACAAAGACGTAGTTCTGGTTGATGCGGGTCTGAAATCTGAATCTGCAATTCCTGCAGAGCAGTTCAAGAACGCAGCCGGCGAACTGGAAATCCAGGTAGGCGACGAAGTTGACGTTGCGCTGGACGCAGTAGAAGACGGCTTCGGTGAAACCCTGCTGTCCCGTGAGAAAGCTAAACGTCACGAAGCTTGGATCACGCTGGAAAAAGCTTACGAAGACGCTGAAACTGTTACCGGTGTTATCAACGGCAAAGTTAAAGGTGGCTTCACAGTTGAGCTGAACGGTATTCGTGCGTTCCTGCCAGGTTCACTGGTAGACGTTCGTCCGGTTCGCGATACTCTGCACCTGGAAGGCAAAGAGCTTGAATTCAAAGTAATCAAGCTTGATCAGAAACGTAACAACGTCGTAGTTTCACGCCGTGCAGTTATCGAATCTGAGAACAGCGCTGAGCGCGATCAGCTGCTGGAAAACCTGCAGGAAGGCATGGAAGTTAAAGGTATCGTTAAGAACCTCACTGACTACGGTGCATTCGTGGATCTGGGCGGCGTTGACGGCCTGCTGCACATTACCGATATGGCTTGGAAACGCGTTAAGCATCCGAGCGAAATCGTCAACGTGGGCGACGAAATCACTGTTAAAGTGCTGAAGTTCGACCGCGAGCGTACCCGTGTATCTCTGGGCCTGAAACAGCTGGGCGAAGATCCTTGGGTTGCTATCGCTAAGCGCTATCCAGAAGGCACTCGCCTGACTGGTCGTGTAACCAACCTGACTGATTACGGCTGCTTCGTAGAAATCGAAGAAGGCGTTGAAGGTCTGGTACACGTTTCAGAAATGGACTGGACCAACAAAAACATCCATCCGTCTAAAGTTGTAAACGTAGGCGATGTGGTTGAAGTAATGGTTCTGGACATCGATGAAGAGCGTCGTCGTATCTCCCTGGGTCTGAAGCAGTGCAAATCTAACCCATGGCAGCTGTTCGCTGAGACCCACAACAAAGGCGATCGCGTTGAAGGTAAAATCAAGTCAATCACTGACTTCGGTATCTTCATCGGCCTGGACGGTGGCATCGACGGTCTGGTTCACCTGTCTGACATCTCCTGGAACGCGACTGGCGAAGAAGCCGTTCGTGAGTACAAAAAAGGCGACGAAATCGCTGCCGTTGTACTGCAGGTTGATGCAGAGCGCGAGCGCATCTCTCTGGGCGTGAAGCAGTTGGCTGAAGATCCATTCAACAACTACATCACCCTGAACAAGAAAGGCGCTATCGTGACTGGTAAAGTCACTGCAGTTGACGCGAAAGGTGCTACAGTAGAATTAGCTGACGGCGTAGAGGGTTACCTGCGCGCTTCTGAAGCTTCTCTGGACCGCATCGAAGACGCAACTCTGGTTCTGAGTGTTGGCGACGACGTTGAAGCTAAATTCACTGGCGTTGACCGTAAGAACCGCGTTGTGAGCCTGTCTGTTCGTGCAAAAGACCAGGCTGATGAGAAAGAAGCTATCAACACTGTTAACACCAAACAGGATGAAGGCAGCAACTTCTCTAGCGCGATGGCTGAAGCGTTCAAAGCGGCTAAAGGCGAGTAATCGACCTAAGGCACCGGATGATGAAAATCGTCCGGTTTCGGTAAAAGCTGTCATACCTTTCCAAATAAGGATTAACCGGAGGTTACATGACCAAGTCAGAACTAATTGAGAGACTTGCTGGCCAGCATACTCATATTCCGGCGAAAGTCGTTGAGGATGCGGTCAAAGAGATGCTTGAGCACATGGCCACTACGTTGGCCCAGGGCGAGCGCATTGAAATCCGGGGATTCGGCAGCTTTTCTTTGCATTACCGTGCACCGCGTACGGGTCGTAACCCGAAAACGGGCGACAAAGTGGATCTGGAAGGTAAATACGTTCCCCACTTTAAGCCGGGCAAAGAATTGCGTGACCGTGCGAACATCTACGGCTAAGCCGTTACCGAACGATAAAAACGACACTTTAGGGTGTCGTTTTTTTTTGTTTAGAGTATGCGGAATTGAGATCTGCTTTCCAAAATGAAGTCTCATCAATGTAATCTCTGCAAAAGTCTCGGAATCCTTCGCGACACACTCTCTTTTCAATGAAGTAAATCCCTGCTTTTCTCGGCACACTCTTCCGCCAATGAGGGAGAGTAATAATGCATATGAACTGGATTGTTCTTGCCAGATTGATGATTGCCTCGGCATTGCCGTTGGGCATATTGCCGCATATACCCGCTGCCAACGGAATAGTCATCATGGTTGTATTCGCTGTGGCGCTTGGGTTGATGCCAATCACGTTGCTACGGCTTGCAGGAATTGCTCTCTTAATGGTGGCATGGACATTGACTGAAGCCCGCCAGATGGTCAATGCCATTGGGGATCTGACTGCCGCCTCAATTGAAGCCACTGTACGTGTGACTGAAGTTCGTGAACAGAAGCAGCAATTAACCGTGCAAATCTTGCGTGTCGGTCAGCGTTATCAGTTTCCACCTCTCTTTGTCACGCTCAATAACGCTTCGATGGAGCAACCGTACTGTGCCGGTCAGCGCTGGCAGATGAAACTGCGACTGCGTGCCGTCCACGGCAGATTAAATGAAGGCGAGTTCGATCTGCAGCGCTTTGCCTTGTCTAATCACACGCCGCTGCAAGGGCGCATCATCAGTAAGCAGGTGGAATCGCTAACTTGCAACTGGCGGACGCGTTTAATTAATCATCATCTACCCGCATTCGATACGCTCAAACAACCGGCAATTATGCAGGCTTTAGCGTTTGGTATACGTACCAACATGACTGAAGAGCAGCGACAGTTGCTGCGGGAAACAGGTACTGCCCACTTGATGGCAATCTCGGGAATGCATATTGCATTAGCTGCCAGCGTTGGATGGTTGTTGGCACGTGCTATCCAGGTAATTTTGCCGGGTCATTTGATTGGTCATTTATTTCCGCTGCTGGTTAGTGTTATGACCGCAGCGACTTACACGTGGGTTTCTGGCAGTCATGCACCGGCCCAGCGCGCGATGATCGCGCTCATATTATGGATAGGGATGCGCAGCGCCGGTTGGCAGCTCAGTGGCTGGCAAGTCTGGACGTTATGTATCGGCGCTTTGCTGGCACTGGATCCATTAACTGTGCTGTCAGAGAGCTTTTGGTTGTCGGCACTGGCTGTCGCGATGCTGATTGCCTGGTATCAATGGTTTCCATTACCACATCGCTTTCGCGCAAAGCGTCGATGGCTGTTATTGCAATTGCTACATCTGCAGTTAGGAATGATGATCCTCATGGCCCCACTACAAATCTTCCTGTTTCAGGGAATAAGCCTGAGTGCGTTATTAGCGAATCTGATCGCGGTGCCGGTTGTGTCTTTTGTCACGGTGCCACTGATATTGCTGGCAATGCTATTGCCAGTGGCGCTGATTTCAACGGGATTATGGTCTCTGGCGGATCTTTCCATAAGCCAGGTCATGCTCCTGCTGCAGTGGTTACCCGCTGGCTGGTGGGCATGGAGCGATACGTTACCTGCTATCGTGCTGCTGTGGGTAGGATTAGTTCTCTGGCGCAGCAAGCTGATTTATCGCAGTGTGATGCCGTGTTTTAGCCTGATACTCGCAATCATCCTCTGGCGCAGCGCTGCACAGCGTGATGACTGGCAAATCGACATGATTGATGTGGGGCATGGCCTGGCGATTGCCATTACACAGGGCAATGAAGTGGTGTTATATGACGTTGGACCGGGTTGGAAACAGGATGATGCCGGTTCGCGCGTCATTCTGCCATGGTTGCAGTATCACGGCAGAAGCCTCCATTCTTTGATATTAAGCCACAAGCATCTTGATCACCGTGGTGGGCTACACTCATTGCTCAAAGTTAATCCAGCGGTAGCAATTCGTAGTGCCCTGGCGGAAGACGGACACCTGCCATGCTTCCGTGGTCAGCGGTGGCAGTGGGGAAAATTGCAATTTACCGCTTTGTGGCCGCCGGAGAATCAGACCCAGGGACAAAATAACGATTCCTGTGTGGTGCGAGTCGATGACGGGCTCTTCAGCGTGTTACTCACCGGGGATATTGAGTTAGAAGCCGAGAGAAAAATTGTCGCGCTGGAAAAAGAGGCTCTGAACGCGACAATTTTGCAGATTCCGCACCATGGTAGTCGGACTTCATCAGGCGCATTACTGTTACGTAATGTTGCTGGGAAAGCAGCAATTGCTTCGGTGGCGCGGTATAACGCCTGGCGTATGCCTGCGCCAGCCGTGGTGCAACGCTATCGTCAGCAAGGCTATATGTGGTACGACACGGCACAATCGGGTCAGATTCATGTGGGTATCAGACAAGGTCATTGGCAAATTAAGGGCTTAAGAGAGCAAATAATGCCTCGATGGTACCATCAGTGGTTTGGCGTCAAACGCGATTCCAGGTAGAATGAGCGGCTATTTCAAACAGCGTGAATAAATAATGCATCAAGATAAAGATCTCTCAACGTGGCAGACATTCCGTCGACTCTGGCCGATGATTGCGCCCCACAAGGCTGGCCTGTATGTGTCAGCGGTGGCGCTGATACTCAATGCGGCAGGCGATACCCTGATGCTCTCTCTGTTGAAACCTTTACTGGATGATGGCTTCGGTAAAGCAGACAGATCCGTAATGCTGTGGATGCCGCTGGTGGTAATTGGCCTGATGCTGGTACGTGGCGTGACCAGCTATATCTCCAGTTACTGCATCTCATGGGTGTCCGGCAACGTGGTCATGAACATGCGTCGCCGCCTGTTCGGCCATATGATGGGCATGCCGGTAACCTTCTTTGATCAGCAATCAACGGGGACGCTGCTGTCACGCATCACCTACGATTCTGAACAGGTGGCCTCTTCCTCTTCCAGTGCACTGGTTACGGTGGTGCGTGAAGGGGCCTCAATCATTGGCCTGTTCATCATGATGTTCTATTACAGCTGGCAGCTGTCTTTGATTCTCATTGTGCTGGCACCGATCGTCTCCTTTGCTATTCGTACTGTTTCCAAACGTTTCCGCAGCATCAGTAAGAACATGCAGAACACCATGGGACAGGTCACCACCAGCGCCGAACAGATGCTAAAAGGGCATAAAGAAGTGCTGATCTTTGGTGGCCAGGAAGTGGAGGCCAAGCGTTTTTCTCAGGTCAGTAACAGGATGCGCCAACAAGGCATGAAACTGGTGTCAGCATCTTCAATCTCTGATCCGGTAATCCAGTTGATTGCCTCGCTGGCACTGGCATTTGTACTTTATGCCGCCAGTTTCCCAAGCGTGATGGAAACGCTGACAGCCGGTACCATCACCGTGGTCTTCTCATCCATGATCGCCCTGATGCGTCCGCTCAAGTCACTGACCAACGTGAATGCACAGTTCCAGCGCGGTATGGCGGCTTGTCAGACGCTGTTCTCGATTCTTGACAGTGAGCAGGAAGTGGATAACGGTAAGCGTGAAATGGATCGTGCTAAGGGTGATGTGGAATTCCGCAACGTGACCTTTACCTATCCAGGCCGTGAAATTCCTGCGCTGCGTGATATCAACCTGTCGCTGCCTGCCGGTAAAACCGTTGCACTGGTCGGCCGTTCTGGCTCTGGTAAATCCACTATGGCCAGCTTGCTGACGCGCTTCTACGACATTGATAGCGGTGAAATTCTGCTGGATGGCCACGATCTGCGCGAATACACCCTGCGTTCACTGCGTAATCAAGTGGCATTGGTTTCCCAGAACGTTCATCTCTTCAACGACACCGTCGCCAACAACATTTCTTATGCCCGTAATGGTCAATACACGCGCGAGCAAATCGAGCAGGCTGCGACCATGGCGCATGCAATGGACTTCATCCAGAAGATGGATAATGGCCTTGATACCGTGATAGGTGAGAATGGCGTGCTGCTTTCCGGTGGTCAGCGTCAGCGTATTGCGATTGCGCGTGCGTTACTGCGTGACTGCCCGATTTTGATTCTCGATGAAGCCACATCAGCGCTCGATACCGAATCTGAGCGGGCGATTCAGGCCGCACTTGATGAGCTGCAGAAAAATCGCACCTCACTGGTGATTGCGCACCGTCTGTCGACCATTGAGAAAGCCGATGAGATCGTCGTAGTTGAAGATGGTCGCATTGTCGAACGCGGTACTCACAGCGTGCTGCTTGAACAGAAGGGCGCCTATGCGCAGCTTCACAAACTGCAGTTCGGTCAATGATCGAACGCATCTGGAGCGGGCGTTCGCCGTTATGGCTGCTGCTATGGCCACTGAGTCTGCTTTATGGGGCGATTACCCTATTGATTCGCCTCAGCTTCCAGCGCGGTTGGCGAAAAAGTTGGCGCGCGCCTTGCCCTGTGATTGTGGTGGGGAACCTCACCGCAGGTGGGAATGGTAAAACGCCCGTAGTGATTTGGTTGGTGCAGGCGCTGCAACAACGCGGAGTACGTGCTGGCGTGGTGTCGCGGGGTTACGGCGGAAAAGCTGAACGTTATCCGCTGCTGGTTACCGCTGAAACGCCCACGGCGCAGGCCGGCGATGAACCTGTGCTGATCGCTCAACGCACACAGGTGCCGGTCGCCGTTGCGCCACGGCGGCGTCTGGCGGTAGAAGGCTTGCTCGCTGCGCACGATCTGGATGTGATTATCACCGATGATGGCCTGCAGCATTACGCGCTGCAGCGCGATCGCGAAATTGTGGTGGTGGATGGGATGCGTCGTTTTGGTAATGGCTGGTGGTTACCGGCTGGGCCGATGCGTGAACGCGCCTCACGACTTAGCACCGTAGATGCGGTGATTGTTAACGGCGGCGATGCGCAGGCGGGCGAAATTGCGATGTCATTGCAGCCCGGTCTGGCGGTCAACCTGATCAACGGTGCAAGCGTGGCGTTAGCGCAATTGCCGGAAATTGTCGCGATGGCCGGCATTGGTCATCCGCCGCGCTTCTTCAACACGCTTAAGCAGCAAGGCATCAAGCCAGTGGCTGAAATTGCCTTCGCCGATCACCATGCTTACAGCGAAGACGAATTGCGGCGTCTGACTCAGGCAGATCAGTGCTTGCTGATGACGGAAAAAGATGCGGTAAAATGCCGTAGTTTTGCTCGCCCAAACTGGTGGTATTTGCCGGTTGATGCGCATCTGCAAGGCGCGGCGGTGACAACCTTGTTAGACGATATCACCCATCTCTGCACTACCGCGCGCGACGCCCGTTCGCGCTAACCACCGAAAAGGGAATGGAGTTATGAACCTCGTCGCTTCCCTCTCGTTGCAAACTGCTCGTCATCTGCATCTGGCTGCTCAGGGACTGTTACGTCCTTTAGGCCGACGTGCGCGCTTTGCCGATATACACGCGACTGTGCGTCAGATGTCTTTGCTGCAAATTGATACCATCAATGTGGTGGCACGCAGTCCTTATCTGGTGCTGTTTAGCCGCCTTGGCGCGTATCAGACCAACTGGCTGGAAGAGGCGCTGGCCTCGGGCGCATTATTTGAATATTGGGCTCATGAAGCCTGTTTTATTCCTTCTGAAGATTACCCGTTGCTGCGCCACCGCATGCTGGAACCGCAGCGACTGGGCTGGAAGTACAACCAGCGATGGGTTGAGGAACATCAACAGGAAATCACTGACCTTCTGCAACACATCTCCGCCAACGGCCCAGTGCGAGCAGCCGATTTCAGTAATGATAAACAGACCAAACCGGGCTGGTGGGCGTGGAAGCCGCATAAGCGTCATCTGGAGAATTTGTTCAGCGCGGGTCAGTTGATGGTGGTGGAGCGGCGCAACTTCCAGCGGGTTTACGATCTGCACAGCCGCGTGATGCCGGACTGGATTGATGAACAGCATGCGTTAAGTGAAGACGAAGCGGTGTTACAGATGCTGAGTCACAGCGCATGCAGTCTCGGCATTTTCCGTGGCAGTTGGTTAGCCGATTATTACCGGCTCAAACGCGCACCGCTCAAGTCATGGCTTGAGGATGCGGCTGCGCGCGGAGAAATTGTGCGTGTTGAGGTCGAGCAACTGGGCGAAATGTGGTTACACCACGCATTATTGCCGCTGCTGGAAAAGCCACTCTCTGCCACACATACCGCGCTGTTGTCACCCTTTGATCCAGTGGTTTGGGATCGTCGTCGCGCGCTGGAGCTGTTTAATTTTGATTACCGCATTGAGTGCTATACGCCTGCGGAAAAGCGCAAATATGGTTATTTTGTCCTGCCGGTCCTGCATCGCGGATTATTGAAAGCGCGCATTGATGCCAAAATGGAGCGTCAGGCGCAGCAATTAGTGGTTCGTGCATTCTGGCTGGAAGAGGGCACACGCATCAGTAACGCTTTCCTTAATGACGTCCAAAAAGCCATTAATCGCTTCGCCGCGTGGCAAGGCGCCAACCAAGTGATTATCGAAAATGCGCCGGCAGAACTGCTGGCTGCCTGGTCAACTCGCTGGTCGATTGGTGAATAAAGCTGCCATTTGTCCGGCTTGAGTGCATCATTCACGCGCACGCTATTATGCTATGCTACCCGTCTGAATCGGTCCTGAATGGAGAAGATTATGGATCACCGTTTACTCGAAATCGTTGCTTGCCCGGTATGCAACGGAAAACTCTATTTCAACAAAGAGCAGCAAGAGCTGATCTGTAAACCGGATGGCCTGGCTTACCCGGTACGTGACGGTATTCCAGTGCTGCTGGAAGTGGAAGCGCGTACGCTGTCTGTTGAAGAGATTCATCCATGAGTTTTGTTGCCATTATTCCTGCGCGTTACGCTTCAACGCGTCTGCCCGGCAAACCGCTGGTGGATATTCAGGGTAAACCGATGGTGCTGCACGTTATGGAACGCGCCCGTGAATCGGGTGCCGATCGCGTGATTGTCGCCACCGATCATCCGGATGTGGCAGCGGCGGTAACGGCGGCCGGCGGCGAAGTGTGCATGACGCGGGTCGATCATCAGTCCGGCACTGAGCGTTTGGCCGAAGTGATCGAAAAGTATCAGTTTGCCGACGACACGATCATCGTTAACGTGCAGGGCGACGAGCCGATGATCCCGGCGGAGATTGTACGTCAGGTAGCAGGTAATCTGGCGCAATCTGAAGCCGGGATGGCAACGCTGGCGGTGCCGATCACCGATGCAGAAGAAGCCTTTAACCCGAACGCGGTGAAAGTGGTGATGGACGCCAAAGGTTATGCGCTCTACTTCTCACGCGCCACCATTCCCTGGGATCGCGAGCGTTATGCGCGTTCGCGCGAGCAGATTGGCGACACGCTGCTCCGCCACATTGGCATCTACGCCTATCGCGCCGGTTTCATCCGTCGCTACATCGCGTGGGAACCTTGCCCGCTGGAGCTCATTGAGTTGCTCGAACAGCTGCGCGTGCTGTGGTACGGTGAAAAGATTCACGTCGCGGTGGCAAAAACTATCCCAAGTGTTGGGGTGGATACGCCGGAAGACCTTGAGCGGGTTCGTCTCGCTATGCAGGGTTAATCTCCGACCGGCCAGCGGCTCTCGCTGGCCTGAAAGTTTGATCTGGCGCTAAGCTTTGCGCCGCCATCACCTCCAGCATATTCCAGCCCTTTGACGTCGGAGGATATTGCATGGAACAGCTCCGTTCAGAACTCGCGTTGGTGCTTGGTGAAAGCATCAGTCGTCTCGAAACCATTAGCGAGCAGGCGCACACGCGGCTGTATGCGCTTTACGATAACGCCGGTAAACCGATGCCGCTGGTGGCGAAATATTTTCGTCATCAGGGACGCGCTGCGCTGGAAGCTAAAAAACTGACCATGCTCGGTCATGATGGCTTGATCGCCGTGCCTGCCGTGTTTGGTCTGGTGCTTAGCCAGCAAAAGCCGGTACATGAAATGTTGCTGATGGCACGCTTTAACGGTGTTTCTGCGGAAGCTCCGGCCCGCAGCGCAGCACGCTGGGAACAGCTGTGCGAACAGATCGTCGAAGGCGTGCTGGCGTGGCATCGTATCGACAGCCATGGCTTAGTCGGCAGCGTGGACAGCGTGCAGGAAAATAACTGGCCCGCATGGTATCGCCAGCGAGTGGATGTGTTGTGGTCAACGCTGGGTTATTTGTCACCGCCGTTTTTTACACTGGAAGATCGTCAGATTCTGTTTCGCAGCCGTCAGCTATTACCGCGTCTGTTCAACGGATTTGACGATCCCTGCGTATTGATGCACGGCAACCTGCGCTTAGCCAGTATGTTAAAAGATGCGCACAGCGATCAGCTTATTGCCATGATGCAGCCAGGCAACATTCTCTGGGCACCGCGCGAATACGATCTGATGCGCCTGGCGGATAGCGGCGCAGAAGCGTCACTGCTGCAGCACTATCTGCAGCGGGCGCCCGTGGCGGAAGGTTTTCTCTGGCGGCGCTGGTTGTATCAGCTGTGGGATTGCGTCGACACGTTGGTCAGCAGCGGACAGTTTGACCGTCCGCGCTTCGATCACGCCCGCGCGCAATTACTCCCCTGGCTGGGTTGAGGTGAGATAGTCACCGCGCAGCTTCTGCCAGGTTTGTCCCAGCGTTTCATAGATCGCACGCTCACTGTGTGCTAGCCACAGCGGTGACGGAATAACGCGTTCCCACCAGTTTAGCGGCGAGGTCACCGCCAACTGATTTGCCGGTGCGGCCAGCGGATTCATGCCGGCACTTTGAAAGAAATGCATGGCACGCGGCAGATGGTTGGCGGAAGTCACCAGTAAGAACGGGTGTTCACCAATCGTCTGTTTCACCGCGCGAGCTTCGCCAATCGTATCTCTTGGTTGATCCAACTGAATAATCGCTGCTGATGGCACGCCCAGACTTTCCGCCACTTCGGCCGCCACGCTGGCGCTGCTGCGTGGGTTTTCGCCGGCTGCTGCGCCCGTAAAGATCATTTTGGCCTGCGGATAGCGCCGCCACTGACGCACGCCTTCGGCCACGCGCGGCAGACTGTTATTAATCAAGTTGGAACTCGGTGCCCAATTCGGATTGAAGGTATAGCCGCCGCCGAGCACCACGATATAATCGACCGGCTCGTTACCGTTCCAGGTGGGATAATGATTTTCCAGCGGTGACAGCAGGCGATCGGCAACCGGCTGCAGGCTCAAAATCAGTAGCAGCAGCCAGCTGCAAGAGATGAGGATTTTGCCGCTTTTTTGCCAGCGGCTGAACCAGAGCAGCAAAAGTCCTGCCGCCATCAGTAATAACAGCAGCGGCAAGGGAAGCAACATCCCGCCAATGACTTTTTTAAATGCGAAAAACATCGAATATGGCCTCTTTTGTCCAAAAAAACAGCTGCCAGACGGTTACTGCGGCATGAAAGGTTCATTCTTGTTGAGCCTGTGACAAAATAGCACAAGTTGAATGCAGCAAAGCGGAGCCATCATCATGCAGGATCGTAACTTTGACGATCTGGCGGACAAATTCTCACAGAACATTTATGGCACGCGCAAAGGGCAAGTGCGCCAGGCGATTGTCTGGGACGAACTGGAAGCTCTGTTACCGACATTGCCTGCCGGATCCTTGAAGGTGCTGGATGCCGGCGGCGGCGTGGGACAAGTCTCAAGCGGGCTGGCGGCGCGCGGTCATCAGGTTGTGCTGTGCGATCTCTCTGCTGAGATGCTGAAGCTGGCGGAAGCCCATGCGCTTGCCGCGGGTGTGAGCCACAACATGCAATTCAAACAAATTAGCGCCCAGCAGGTGGGCGAACATTTGGATACGCAGGTTGATCTGGTATTGTTTCACGCGGTGTTGGAATGGGTCGCGCATCCGGAAGAGGTGCTGCAAGCGTTGTGGCACACGCTCAAGCCCGGCGGCGTGCTGTCGTTGATGTTTTACAACGCGCACGGCTTAACCTTCCGCACCCTGACGCTTGGCAACTTCGGCTATATGCGCGCCAATATGAGCAAACGTAAAAAGCGCACGCTGTCGCCCGATTTCCCGCGCGATCCGGATGATGTGACGCGTTGGCTGACAAACTGCGGATTTGAAATTGAACGGCGTGCGGGCATTCGCGTCTTCTGTGATTACATGAAGCCGCAACCCGGCGCAGGGAAGAGCGTTGAGGAAATCATTGAGATGGAACGGCGTTTCTGTCGCCAGGAGCCCTTTTTAAGCTTAGGGCGCTATATCCACGTGACCGCGCGCAAACCCAGCCAGAAGGATCAACTATGAGCGAATTTTCCCAGACGGTCCCCGAATTGGTGGCATGGGCGCGCAAGAACGATTTTTCGCTTGCGCTGCCGGTAGAACGTCTGGCCTTTTTGCTGGCCATCGCCACCTTAAACGGTGAGCGCATGGACGGTGAGATGAGTGAAGGCGAGCTGATTGACGCGTTTCGTCACGTTAGCAAAGCATTCGAACAAACCCACGAAACTGTGCATGTCCGTGCCAATAACGCCATCAATGACATGGTGCGTCAGCGCTTGCTGAACCGCTTTACCAGCGAGCTGACGGAAGGGCACGCCATCTATCGCCTGACGCCACTCGCCATCGGCATTACCGACTATTACATCCGCCAGCGCGAGTTCTCCACGCTGCGCCTGTCGATGCAGCTGTCGATTGTGGCGCAGGAGTTGAAACGCGCCGCGGATGCCGCCGAAGAGGACGGTGATGAATTCCACTGGCATCGTAACGTGTTTGCGCCGCTGAAATATTCGGTGGCGGAAATCTTCGATAGCATCGACATGACGCAGCGTCTGATGGATGAGCAGCAGCAAGCGGTGAAAACCGATATTGCCGATCTGCTTAACAAAGACTGGCGCGCGGCGATCTCCAGCTGTGAAATGTTGCTGTCGGAAACGTCCGGTACGCTGCGTGAACTGCAGGATACGCTGGAGGCGGCCGGCGATAAGCTGCAGGCCAACCTGCTGCGCATCCAGGATGCGACGCTGAGCAGCCCGGATCTGGGCTTTGTCGATAAGCTGGTGTTTGACCTACAAAACAAGCTCGATCGCATCATCAGCTGGGGCCAGCAGGCTATCGATCTGTGGATCGGCTACGACCGCCATGTACACAAGTTTATTCGTACCGCCATCGACATGGATAAGAACCGCGTGTTTGCTCAGCGTTTACGCCTGTCGGTGCAAAACTATTTCGATCAGCCGTGGGCGCTGACCTACGCCAATGCCGATCGTCTCTACGATATGCGCGATGAAGAGATGACGCTGCGTAATGACGAGGTGATGGGCGAGCTGCCGCCGGAAATGGAATACGAAGAGTTTAATGAGATTCGCGAGCAGCTGGCCGCGATGATCGAAGAGGCGCTGCAGATTTATAAGCAGGAGCAGAAGCCGCTCCATCTGGCCACGGTGATGCGCGACTATCTGTCGCAGTATCCGCGCGCGCGCCACTTTGATCTGGCGCGTATCGTCATCGATCAAGCGGTGCGACTCGGCGTGGCCGAAGCTGATTTAGCCGGTCTGCCTGCGCAATGGCAGGCCATTAATGATTACGGAGCCAAGGTGCAGGCACATGTCATCGACAAATATTGAACAAGTGATGCCAGTCAAACTGGCATTGGCTCTGGCAAACCCGATTTTCCCGGCGCTCGATAGCCAGTTACGCGCGGGTCGCCACATTGGCATTGAAGAGCTGGATAATCACGCCTTCCTGATGGATTACCAGGAATATCTCGAAGAGTTTTACGCGCGCTACAACGTTGAGCTGATCCGCGCGCCGGAAGGCTTCTTCTATCTGCGTCCGCGTTCAACCACTTTGATTCCACGCTCGGTGTTGTCCGAGCTGGATATGATGGTGGGCAAAATTCTTTGCTATCTCTATCTCAGCCCGGAACGTCTGGCGAATGAGGGGATTTTTACCCAGCAAGAGCTGTACGACGAACTGCTGTCGCTGGCCGATGAGAGCAAACTGCTCAAGCTGGTCAATCAGCGTTCCACCGGTTCCGATCTTGACCGCGCCAAGCTGCAGGAAAAAATGCGCGCGTCGCTGAGTCGCCTGCGCCGTCTCGGCATGGTGTGGTTTATGGGCAACGACAGCAGCAAATTCCGCATCACCGAATCAGTGTTCCGCTTTGGCGCCGACGTGCGCAGCGGTGACGATGCGCGTGAAGCGCAGCTGCGCCTGATACGTGACGGTGAAGCGATGACGCTGGAAAGTGCGCCGGCTGCGACTGAGAACGATGAAGCAGATAACGATATTGACGCTGAAAGCGACGCGAGTGATAACGCGGAGGATGAACAAGCATGATTGAACGCGGTAAATTTCGTTCGCTAACGCTGATCAACTGGAACGGCTTCTTTGCCCGTACTTTTGATCTTGATGAACTGGTCACCACGCTTTCGGGCGGTAACGGTGCGGGTAAATCCACCACCATGGCCGCCTTCGTGACGGCGATGATCCCTGACTTAACCTTGCTGCACTTCCGTAACACCACCGAAGCCGGTGCAACTTCCGGTTCGCGTGATAAAGGTTTGCACGGCAAGCTACGCGCCGGCGTCTGTTATTCGGTGCTGGATGTGGTCAACTCACGCCATCAACGCGTGATTGTTGGCGTACGTCTGCAGCAGGTAGCGGGACGCGATAAAAAGGTCGATATCAAACCATTCAGTATTCACGGCTTGCCGAGCGATTCACAGGCGACCGATATGCTGACCGAAATCCTTAATAACCGCCAGGCGCGCGTGTTGCCGCTGACGGAAGTAAAGGAGCGCGTGGAAGCACAGGAAGGCGTGCAATTCAAACAGTACAACTCGGTCACCGATTACCATGCGGTGCTGTTCGAGCTCGGTGTGGTGCCGCGTCGTCTGCGTAACGCCAGCGATCGCAGTAAGTTCTATCGCCTGATTGAAGCTTCGCTGTACGGCGGTATCTCCAGCGCTATCACCCGTTCACTGCGCGATTACCTGCTGCCAGAAAACGGCGGTGTGCGTAAAGCCTTCCAGGATATGGAAGCCGCGCTGCGGGAAAACCGCATGACGCTGGAAGCGATTCGCGTCACCCAATCCGATCGCGACCTGTTTAAGCATCTGATCTCGGAAGCTACCAACTACGTTTCCGCCGACTACATGCGCCACGCCAACGAGCGTCGTATTCACCTCGACGGCGCGCTGCAGCTGCGTAATGAGCTGTTTACCAGCCGCAACCAGCTGATTTCCGAGCAGTATCGCCACATTGAAATGGCGCGCGAGTTGGCCGAGCACAGCGGTGCTGAGAGCGATCTGGAAAGCGATTATCAGGGCGCTAGCGACCATCTGAATCTGGTGCAAACCGCCATGCGCCAGCAGGAAAAAATCGAGCGTTATGATGCCGATCTGGAAGAGCTGACCTATCGCCTCGAAGAGCAGAACGAAGTGGTTGCCGAAGCGCGCGAAGTGCAGGAAGAGAATGAAGCACGTGCCGAAGCAGCTGAGGTGGAAGTCGATGAGCTGAAAAGCCAACTCGCCGATTTCCAGCAGGCGCTCGACGTGCAACAGACGCGGGCAATCCAGTATCAGCAAGCCTTGCAGGCGTTGGAAAAGGCGCGTACGCAGTGTCAGCTGCCTGATTTAACTATCGATAACGCGGCCGAATGGCAGGAAACCTTCCAGGCGCGTGAAGAAGAAGCCACCGAGCGCCTGCTGCGTCTGGAACAGAAACTGAGCGTCGCCGAAGCGGCACACAGCCAGTTTGAGCAAGCGTTAGCGTTAGTTACCAGCATCGCCGGTGACGTCAGTCGTCAGGATGCGTGGCAAGTGGGGCGCGAATTACTGCGCGACGCTGGCAATCAGCGCCACCAGGCCGAACAGCTTTCCTCGCTGCGTCTGCGCCTCAATGAATTAGAAACCCGTCTGCGTGAGCAGCATGATGCTGAGCGTTTGCTGGCGGATTTCTGCAAACGTCAGGGCCAGCAATACGATGCGGATGCGCTGGAAGGCTTGCAGCGTGAACTCGAAGCGCAGATTGAGCAACTGAATAGCAGCGTTGCCGATGCCGGTGAACGCCGCATGTTGATGCGTCAGGAGCTGGAGCAGCTGCGTGAACGCATCACTGCGCTGACCGCGCGTGCGCCACACTGGCTGGCGGCGCAGGAAATCCTGACGCAGCTGAGCGAGCAAACCGGTCAGGAGCTGACCAGCAGCCAGCAAATCACCGAATTTATGCAGCAACTGCTGGAGCGCGAGCGTGAAACCACGGTTGAGCGCGACGAGCTGGCCGCGCGTAAGCGCGAAGTTGAACAGCAGATTGAACGTCTGAGCCAACCGGGCGGTGCGGAAGATGCGCGCCTGACGCAGCTGGCGGAACGTTTTGGCGGCGTGCTGCTGTCGGAAATTTATGATGACGTTACGCTGGATGACGCACCGTACTTCTCGGCGCTATACGGTCCATCGCGCCACGCCATCGTAGTGCCAGATCTGTCGCTGGTGCGCGACCTGCTCGACGGTTTAGACGAGTGCCCGGAAGATCTCTATCTGATTGAAGGCGATCCGCAAGCCTTTGACGACAGCGTATTTAGCGTCGAAGAGCTGGAAAAAGCGGTGGTGGTGAAAGTGGCTGAGCGTCAGTGGCGCTACTCCCGCTTCCCGAAAGTGCCGCTGTTTGGTCGCGCGGCGCGTGAAAACCAGCTTGAGTTGCTGAACAACGAACGTGAACAGCTGGCTGAACGTTATGCCACGCTGTCGTTTGATGTACAGAAAACTCAGCGTCTGCATCAATCCTTCAGCCGCTTCATCGGTAGCCATTTAGCGGTGGCGTTTGATGAAGATCCGGAAGCGCAGATTCGTCAGCTTAACAGCCGTCGTGGCGAGCTGGAGCGGGCGCTGGCGCAGCACGAGAATGACAATCAGCAGCAGCGCGCGCAGTTTGAGCAGGCAAAAGAGGGCGTCAGCCAGCTGAACCGCCTGTTGCCGCGCGTAAATCTGCTGCTCGACGACACGCTTGGCGATCGCTGTGAAGAGATCCGCGAGCGCGTCGAAGAAGCACAGGAAGCCGCGCGCTTCCTGCATCAGCACGGCAGCAAACTCAGCAAGCTGGAGCCGCTGATTGCGGTACTGCAAAGCGATCCGCAGCAGCACGAACAGCTGCAGCGCGACTATCAGCAGGCACAGCAGCAGCAGCGTGATGCGCGTCAGCAAGCCTTTGCGCTGACCGAAGTGGTGCAGCGCCGCGCGCACTTCAGCTATGAAAGTTCGGCTGGTATGTTGGGTGGCAACAGCGATCTCAACGAGCAGTTGCGTCAGCGTCTGGAGCAGGCGGAAGGCGAGCGCAGCTGCGCACGCGAACGTCTGCGTGGACATCAGGCCCAGCTGACGCAGTATTCGCAGGTGCTGGCATCGCTAAAAAGTTCTTACGATGCCAAACGCGACATGCTGAAAGAGTTGCAGCAAGAGATGCAGGATATCGGCGTGCATGCCGATGCCAGTGCAGAAGAGCGCGCGCGCATTCGTCGTGATGAGCTGTATAGCGCGCTGAGCCACAATCGCGCGCGTCGCAACCAGCTGGAAAAACAGATCACCTTCTGTGAAGCCGAAATGGACAGCCTGCAGAAGAAACTGCGCAAGCTGGAGCGCGATTATCATCAGATTCGTGAGCAGGTGGTCAGCGCGAAAGCGGGCTGGTGCACGGTATTGCGTCTGGTGAAAGAGAATGGCGTTGAGCGTCGTCTGCATCGTCGCGAGCTGGCCTATCTCAGCGGCGATGAGCTGCGTTCCATGTCGGATAAGGCGCTGGGTGCGCTGCGTCTGGCGGTGGCGGATAACGAACATCTGCGCGATGTGCTGCGTATGTCTGAAGATCCGAAACGTCCGGAGCGTAAGATTCAGTTCTTTATTGCGGTGTATCAGCATCTGCGCGAACGTATTCGCCAGGACATCATTCGTACCGACGATCCGGTTGAAGCCATCGAGCAGATGGAGATTGAGCTGAATCGTCTGACCGAAGAGCTGACGGCGCGTGAACAGACGCTGGCAATCAGCTCACGCAGTGCGGCGAACATCATTCGTAAAACCATCCAGCGCGAGCAAAACCGTATTCGCCAGCTGAACCAGGGGTTGCAGGCGGTAAGCTTTGGTCAGGTGCGCAGCGTGCGCCTCAACGTGAACGTGCGTGAAGCGCACTCAACGCTGCTGGATACGCTGTCGGAAGAGCATGAACAGCATCAGGATCTGTTTACCAGCAACCGCTTAACCTTCTCGGAAGCGCTGGCGAAACTTTATCAGCGCCTGAATCCGCAGATCGATATGGGCCAGCGCACGCCGCAAACCATCGGCGAAGAGCTGCTCGACTACCGCAACTATCTTGAGATGGAAGTGGAAGTGAACCGTGGTACTGACGGCTGGCTGCGTGCAGAAAGTGGCGCGCTCTCTACCGGTGAAGCGATCGGTACCGGGATGTCGATTCTGGTGATGGTGGTACAGAGCTGGGAAGAGGAATCACGTCGTCTGCGCGGCAAAGATATTTCGCCGTGTCGTCTGCTGTTCCTTGATGAAGCGGCGCGTCTCGATGCGCGTTCGATCGCCACACTGTTTGAGCTGTGCGAACGTCTGGAGATGCAGCTGATCATCGCGGCGCCAGAGAACATCAGCCCAGAAAAAGGCACCACCTACAAACTGGTGCGTAAAATGTTCAATAACACCGAACATGTGCATGTGGTTGGGCTGCGCGGCTTCTCGGCAGATCCTGCACCGAGCAAGGATCAAAGTCCTAAGGTCGGTCTTGAATATGAGAATTCATAGCGCTTAATCTGGTTAAAAAACAGCACTACGTTTAATCTGTATGCGGCATCTGCACTGAGAGGCAGATGCCGTTTTTTATTCGTATACTCAACATTATGAGTATGGCTGTACATGGCGATCACAGGGCGCTATGTCATTGGTGAGAAGGGGGCAGGGATGTTGCTAAACAATAAGAGCAAAATGAGTCGTGCTGCAGTAGCACTCGGTTTGTCACTGGTACTATCGCCGCTGGCTGTGAGCCATGCGGCCATCACCTCCACGCTACCCAATTCAACGCACCACAGTTCGATGTCGGTTGCTGCCAGCCAGCAGCAGATTCAGCAGGCGTTCAGCGCCACTGAACAACCTTTCTATTTGCCCGGTTTAGCCGGTATTTATGCGTCGCGCGATATGGCTCCGCTATGGCAAGACCCGCAAGCGGTGCAGGCTTTCCAGCAGCAATTGGCGGAAGTGGCGCTCTCTGGCGTGCAGCCGCAATTCACCCGCTGGGTTGAGCGTCTGACCAATCCGAACATCAAAGGCCTGGCGCGCGACATCGTGCTCAGTGATGCGATGCTTGGTTATCTGCAGTTTGTTGCCAATGTGCCGACACAGGGCGAAACCTGGCTCTACAGCAATGTTCCTTACAAGCTGACCATGCCATCTCTGGCGGCCATCAATCAATGGCAAAATGCGGTGAACGGCGGCGGCAGCCGGACTTTTGTGGTCTCGTTGCAACCGCAGCATCCGCAATATGCGCCGATGCATAATGCGCTGAAAACGCTACTCACCGACGATCGCCCATGGCCACAGCTGCGTGATACCGTTACGCTACGCCCAGGGCAGATCAGTAATGATGTGCCTGCGCTGCGTGAGATTCTGCAACGCACCGGCATGTTGACCGCCAGCCATAGTACTACGCCAACGCCGGCGGAAGACGCGGTGCCAACTGCGCCGGTTCCGTTGAGCCAAAGCAATCAGCCGGTGGCGGTGAGCCCGTCTGCAGCAAACTTTGATGATATTGATGCGGCTCCGGCTCTCGCGGCGACGCCTGAAGTGGCCAATAATGTGGCTGCCAATCCGACGGCAACCGGACCCAACGTCTATGACGCTGCGCTGGTGGAGGGCGTTAAACGCTTCCAGCACTGGCAGGGATTGGCCGATGACGGCGCAATTGGTCCGCGTACCCGTGAATGGCTGAATGTGCCGCCGCAGATGCGTGCTTCGCTGCTGGCGCTCAACATCCAGCGCCTGCGTCTGCTACCGGATGATATGCATAACGGCATCATGGTGAACATTCCCAACTATTCGCTGACCTACTACAACAACGGCGCCACCATTTTGTCATCACGCGTGATTGTGGGTCGTCCTGACCGCAAAACGCCGCTGATGCGTAGCGCGCTGAATAATGTGGTGCTCAATCCACCGTGGAACGTGCCAACCACGCTGGTGCGCCAGGATATTGTGCCGAAGGTGAAACAGGATCCGACTTATCTGTATAAGCACGGTTATACGCTGTTGTCGGGCTGGAGTGCGGATGCGGAAGTGATCGATCCTTCGATGATTGACTGGCGTATGGTGTCGGCCGCGAGCTTCCCGTATCGCATTCGACAGGCGCCGGGCGCAACCAACTCACTGGGTCGCTACAAATTCAACATGCCGAGTTCGGATGCGATTTATCTGCACGATACGCCGAACCATAACCTGTTCCAGCGCGATATTCGTGCGCTCAGTTCGGGCTGTGTGCGCGTGAATAAAGCCTCAGAACTGGCCGATCTGCTGTTGCAGGATGTGGGCTGGAACGACGGCCGTATCTCAGACACCTTGAAAGAGGGAAATACCCGTTACGTGCCGATTCGCCATCGTATTCCTGTGAACCTTTACTATTTAACCGCATGGGTCGCAGATGACGGCCAGCCGCAATATCGTACAGATATTTACAATTATGATAATCCCGCCCGTTCCGGTAGTCAGGTACTGCATAAAGCCGGTCAGTTGTTACTCTAGTAATTGATTTGGCTGTTTTCTCTTCACATGAATTTAACCAAGACCAGTCTCGAAAATTTGATTTTGAGCTGGTTTTGGTCTTCTGCAACATATTCTGGGTTGACTGACTCTTAGGCGGACGTTAATGTTCGGCCTTGTGTACTTTTCGCACATATTTTATCCGCTTTAGATTAGGTAACCTCGCTTCATGGCTAATATTGATTCTCAACGTCGTCGATTACTCTTGATTGGAGGCGCAGCAGCAGGATTATCACTGCTTCCTGGCTCCGCTCTGGCTTCGCTTTCCACCGCCCGCCCACGAGTATTGACGCTTAGTAACCTTCACACCGGTGAAACCCTTAAAACAGAGTTTTTTAACGGTAAGCGTTATGACAAGGATGAGTTAGCCCGCTTAAATCACTTCTTCCGTGATTACCGCGCCAATCAGGTGAAGACCATCGATCCCCATCTTTTTGACCAGCTTTACCGCCTGCAAACATTGCTGGATACGCGCAAGCCGGTGCAGTTGATCTCGGGTTACCGCACCTTAGCCACCAACACCATGCTGCGTGAATCGGGCCCGGGCGTGGCGAAAAAAAGCTATCACACAAAAGGACAAGCGATGGATTTCCACATTGAGGGAATTTCGTTGAGCAATGTTCGCAAAGCGGCGTTATCTATGCGCGCCGGTGGTGTAGGATATTACCCGCGCAGCAACTTCGTACACATAGATACCGGGCCCGCAAGGCACTGGTCCTGATACCGGCAGCGCTGCGTGTGTCGGTCATGGAGCGCTATGAACTACCAAATTATTCCGGTTACGGCTTTTTCCCAAAACTGTTCAGTTATATGGGATGACGAAACCCAACAAGCCGCACTGGTCGATCCCGGCGGCGATGCGGAAACCATCAAAGCCGTGCTGGCAGAACGTGGTTTATCGCCATCTCAGATCCTGCTCACGCATGGACATCTTGATCATGTTGGTGCCGCTGCCGAGCTAGCGGCACATTATCAGGTGCCCATTGTCGGTCCGCATCCGCTCGATGCTTTCTGGTTAGATAATCTGCCCACACAAAGCCGCATGTTCGGTTTGCCCGAGTGCGCGCCGCTCACGCCCGATCGCTGGCTGGAAGAGGGTGAAACTGTGCAGGTTGGCAATGTCACGCTGGAAGTGCTGCTTTGTCCGGGCCATACGCCGGGACATATTGTGTTCTTCGATCGCGTTGGGCGTCTTCTGATTTCGGGAGATGTGATTTTCAACGGTGGCGTTGGACGCACCGATTTCCCGCAGGGCAGCCACAGCGACCTGATCGATGCGATTGAAACCAAGCTGTTGCCGCTAGGCGATGATGTGACTTTCGTGCCGGGTCACGGGCCTATCTCAACGCTAGGCCGCGAACGCATCAGCAATCCGTTCCTGCAAGAATAAAAAAATGGGCCCTTTTGGCCCATTTGTCGTTATTTACCGCCTGATTTATAAAACTGCGACAATCGCCTCACACAGCGCCGACATATTATCTGGCGTCATGCCTGCCACGTTAACGCGACCCGAGTTCACCGCATACACGCCAAACTCCTCACGCAGGCGCACTACCTGATCTTTGGTCAGGCCGCTGAATGAGAACATGCCGTTCTGCTTGATGATGAAGCTAAAGTCTTGATTAGCGCCTTTCTCCGCCAGTGTGTTCACAAACAGCTGACGCATGCGCTGGATGCGCTGACGCATATCGGCCAGCTCCTGAATCCAGATGGTGCGCAGCGCGTCATTGCTGAGGATGGTGGCGACGACCGCCGCGCCGTGTGACGGCGGGTTAGAGTAGTTGGCGCGAATGGTGTATTTCACCTGGCTAAACGCAGTTTTCGCCACGTCGCTGCTCGCTGCAACCAGCGTTAATGCACCTACACGCTCATTATACAAACCGAAGTTCTTCGAGTAAGAGCTGGCAACAATCAGTTCCTGATGTGAAGCGGCAAAAATACGCAGCCCTTGCGCATCTTCATCCAGACCGCGAGCAAAGCCCTGATAGGCGAAATCAAACAGCGGCAACCATCCTTTCTCTAGCGACAGTTGCGCCAGCTGTTGCCATTGCTCTGCAGACGGATCAACGCCAGTTGGGTTGTGGCAGCAGCCGTGGAACAGCACTACATCGCCTGCTTTGGCTTCCTGCAGCGATGCCACCATGGCGTCGAAATCCAGGCTGTGGCTTGCGGCATCGTAATAATCGTAATCACACACTTCAAGGCCAGCAGCGTTGAAGACATTGTTATGGTTCGGCCAGCTTGGGTTGCTCACCCAAACGCGCTTGACGCTGGTCTGGTTTGCCAGAAAATCTGCCGCTACGCGCAGGGCGCCGGTGCCGCCTGGCGTTTGTGCGGTACATGCGCGACCCGCAGAAATCAGCGCGCTCTCTTTGCCGAACAGCAACTCCTGCGTGCATCGTGCGAAATCCGCCAGACCATCAATGCTCAGGTAGTTCTTGGTGGTTTCATTTTCCAGCAAATACTGCTCAGCTTTTTTAACACTGGTGAGGACCGGCGTTTTACCGGTTTCATCTTTATAAACACCAATGCCAAGATTGATTTTATTCGGCCGGTCATCGGCACGAAAAAGGTCAGCCAGTCCCAGAATAGGATCGGCGGGTGCGGCAGAGATCGATTCAAACATGAGTCAGTTCCGTTTGGGTGAACTTTAGCGAAATGAGCTATCAGGTTAACGTCAGTCGGCACGCTTGCCAACCGCTGATATAAAAAAGAAATATGTCGGTGAGATAAAGTAGAAAAGCTAATTGCGAAGCCGATCACTGAAATGCAAAACGGAGCCCAAGGGCTCCGTTTTTAGGTATTACGCAATGCTAATCGGTTGATTAGAACTGGTAAACCAGGCCAACGCCAACTACGTCGTCGGTGCTCACGCCCTGAGCGCGGGTGTAATCGTTGTCATCCAGCAGGTTGATTTTGTAGTCAACATAGGTAGACATGTTTTTGTTGAAGTAGTAGTAGGTACCCACTTCGATGTATTTAACCAGGTCAGCATCGCCACCCGCGAAGGTTGCACCGTTAGCGGTGTTACCATTCAGCTGCTTGCCTTTAGACTGCAGGTAAGCGATGGATGGACGCAGACCGAAGTCGAACTGGTACTGTGCAACCACTTCGAAGTTCTGAGTTTTGTTAGCAACCTGACGAGCGGTGCTACCGTAAGCAGTGGTGTTACGTGATTCACCGTAGAATGCTGCCAGGTATACGTTGTTCGCGTCATATTTCAGACCGAAACCGTATGCGTCAGCTTTGTCGCCGTTACCATCTGCAATCTGAGCGTTAGTACGGTCAGAAGAGAAGTAAGAACCTACTGCGCTAACACCCATACCGGTGTCATACGCTACAGAAGTACCCCAGCCGTCACCGTTCTGAGCCAGTGGATCACGAGAACCTTCGTTTTTGCCCTGGTACTGCGCTGCGAAGCTCAGACCTTGGACCAGACCGAAGAAGTTGCTGTTACGGTAAGTCGCCAGACCGCTTGAACGACCAATCATGAAGTTGTCGTTGTCTTGATACAGAGTATCGTCACCGAATACTGGCAATTGGTCAGTGTAGGACATTGCGTCATAAATAACGCCGTAGTTACGACCGTAGTCGAATGAACCTGCATCACCAAATTTCAGACCTGCAAAGCCCAGACGGGTTTTGTTGCCATCCTGAGCGTCGCCGCCTTCGGTGTTGTTAGCCTGAATGTTGTATTCCCACTGGCCGTAACCGGTCAGTTGGTCAGTGATCTGAGTTTCACCTTTGAAACCGAAGCGAACATAAGTTTTGTCGCCATCATCGCTAGCGTTATCAGAGAAAGAGTGACGTGCATCGACTTTACCGTACAGGTCCAGCTTGTTGCCGTCTTTATTATAGATTTCTGCTGCGTTTGCTGCGCCGGCAGCTAACAGAGCAGGGATAACCACTGCAAGAATGTTGCGCTTCATCATTTTTTATTACCCTCATTGGAGTTATTTGGACATCTGCCACTGCTGCCAAGAAATCTTTACAGAACCTTGAAAGAAGTTTGATGTCTCCTGTGTCTGCACGCATCTTTCCATCACAGGGTTGCTAATTCTAGCCCGAAGATGATTCAAATCTCGCAATTAAGTATCAAAAGGAAAAATTGTATGACAATTTGTAAAAATTCGGGAACTTTGTGAGAGAACTCTAAATTTACAAAAATAAAAAAAGGCCGGCTAGGCCGACCTCTTTATATATATGAATTACTTATAATTAATCGCTAAATTTAGAAATTCGCGTTGCGAGGAGTACGTGGGAAGGGGATAACATCCCTTACATTTTGTACGCCGGTGACATAGGCGATTAATCGTTCGAAACCTAATCCAAAGCCGGCATGTGGCACGGTGCCGTAACGGCGCAGGTCACGATACCACCAATAATCTTCTTTATTGAGTCCCATTTCTGCCAGACGTGCATCCAGCACATCCAGACGCTCTTCACGCTGTGAACCCCCGATGATTTCGCCGATGCCCGGCGCGAGAACATCCATCGCCGCTACGGTTTTGCCATCTTCGTTCATGCGCATATAGAAGGCTTTGATGTCTTTCGGGTAGTTTTTCACTACCACCGGCGCTTTGAAGTGCTGCTCTGCGAGATAACGCTCGTGTTCGGATGAGAGATCCACGCCCCAGGAAACAGGGTTCTCAAAGCTCTGGCCGCTTTTCAGCAGAATATCAACCGCATCGGTGTAATCCACCTGAGCAAAGTCGGTCTGTACGAAACGCTCCAGACGCGCAACCGCATCCTTGTCTACACGCTCAGCAAAGAACGCCATGTCGTCGGCGCGCTCGTTCAGCACAGCCTGGAACACATATTTCAGCATGGATTCTGCCAATGCGGCCGCATCATCCAGCGTCGCGAACGCCACTTCCGGCTCCAGCATCCAGAATTCCGCCAGGTGACGGCTGGTGTTGGAGTTTTCGGCGCGGAAAGTCGGTCCAAAGGTATACACCTTAGACAGCGCACAGGCGTAAGTTTCGGCGTTGAGCTGACCCGATACGGTCAGGAACGCTTCTTTACCGAAGAAGTCTTTATCGAAATCGATTTTGCCCTGCGGATCGCGCGGCAGGTTTTCCAGGTCCAGCGTCGAAACGCGGAACATCTCGCCGGCACCTTCGGTATCCGAAGCGGTGATCAGCGGAGTAGAAACCCAGAAATAGCCGTTTTCGTGGAAGAAGCGATGCAGCGCCTGCGCCAGCGTATGACGCACGCGCGCCACAGCGCCCACCAGGTTGGTACGTGGACGCAGATGCGCCACTTCTCGCAGGTATTCGATACTGTGACGTTTCGCCGCCATCGGATAGGTATCCGGATCGTCAACCCAGCCGGTAACTTCGACGTTAGTCGCCTGCAGCTCGAAAGCCTGGCCTTCGCCCGGCGATTCGACCACTTTACCGGTAATGATTACCGAGCAGCCGGTGGTCAGACGCAGCACTTCATCCTGATAATTATTCAGAGAATTATTGACGACGGCCTGAACGGGATTAAAGCAGGAACCGTCGTAAACGGCGATAAAGGAAAGACCAGCTTTGGAATCTCTTCGGGTACGCACCCAACCACGTACGGTGACTTCACTGTCAACCGCGACACGGCCGTGCAGTACATCCGCTACAGGCACAACGCTCATAAAGTTCTCTCTATATATAAAAGAAGGTGGATAAAAGCCCTTTTTCAGGGTTTTGCTATGTTACTTGCGAGCCCACAGGAAACAAGCAAAATTGCCGGGTAAACAGGAGATTTGTTGCGTGAGAGCAGGGCGCAAGCGCCCTGCTATAAGAATCAGCTGGCTCTTTTGACCAGCGGTAGATCGAAGGCTTTGCGCAAGGCGCGCACGAAGGCTTTATCCTGGCAAATGGTTTTGCCGGGGCTGTCGGAGAGTTTTGCCACCGGTTTGCCATTGCAGCTCACCAGTTTGATCACGATATTCAGCGGCGTAACGCCCGGAATATCGCAGGACAAGCGTGTTCCGATACCGAACACCACGTTGGCACGTTGGCCGAAGTGCCGATAGAGCGCCAGCGCTTTGTCCAGATTGAGGTTATCCGAGAACACCAGCGTTTTGCTTTTGGGATCGATATCCAGCCGCTGATAGTGCGCAATGGCTTTTTCACCCCATTCCAGCGGATCGCCGGAGTCATGGCGCAGGCCTTGATAACGATGCGCAAAGCCCGGGCCAAAGTCGCGCAGGAAAGCATCCATGGTGATGCAGTCGGTTAAAGCAATACCTAACTGATCGTCATACTCATCCAGCCAGGATTGCAGCGCCGCACGTTGGCTGTTCGCCAATACCGGGCTGATTTGCTGGTGTGCCTGGAACCATTCATGCGCTTGCGTACCCACCGGATTAAGCTGCAGGCGGCGCGCCAAATCGTAGTTGCTGGTGCCCACCAGCCACGGAAACTCCGCTTTAAGCGTAGCGACGATCGCTTCCTGTACCGCTTTGGAGTAGCGGCGACGGGTGCCGAAATCCATTAGCTGGAAGCGCGACATATCCCAATCGCCGACCTGCTGACGGAAATTCGTAAGCTTGTGCTGCAAGTGCGCAACCGCCTGATCCACCCCCATCTGCGGCGTGCGATGGCGATGCACCACCTCACTGATCAGCGCCAGCAACGGCACTTCCCACAAAATCACTTCACGCCACGGCCCGCTGATCTGAATGGTCAGATGGCCGTTGTTGTTACGTACGTTGACTTGTGAGGGATCGAGGCGGAACTGGCGTAGCCAGTCAAGGTAATCGCGTTGGAAGAAAGGCAGCCCGCTGAGGTAGTGATACTCATCGTCGCTCAGGGCGAGCGTTTGCAGGGTTTCAATTTGTGCGCGGATCTCGTCCGCATAAATACCGAGCAGTTCGTCGCCACGGCAGCGAAATTCCGCCGTAACCGGGACATCATAATAGCGATGATAGACGGCCTGCTGCATGTGAAGCTTATACGCATCGGTATCAAGCAGCGTGGTCAAAATCGGGGAAGCATGTCCAGTCATGGTGCGTTTCAGCATCCTCTTCCGCGGAGCAGAGCCCGGTGTTCAACAAAGTCATAAAGACGCAGGAGTATAAAACAGTAATGACCGCGATCACACCATAATTGCGGGTGGCAGGTCGAGGGTCATTTGTGCCATTGTTAATGAATTGTAGCCTTTTCAACGAACGCACGCATTGACCGTGGCAACAGAGGCACAACCCGCTTAGACTTTGACGGGTCAACATATTAACGATTTAACGATGCGAGAAGGACTCATGACGCAACAGCCGCAAATTAAATATCGCCACGATTACCGTGCGCCGGACTACACCATTACCGATATCGACCTGACTTTTGATCTGGATGCGGCTTCGACGCGTGTCACGGCGGTCAGTCAGGTGAAGCGTTTGGGCGCTACCGATGCGGAACTGCGTCTGGATGGCGAAGACCTCACGCTGGTATCGCTGGCGGTGGATGGCAATCCGTGGCCGCATTACCGCGAAGAAGAGGGCGCGTTGTTCATCAACCAGTTGCCGGACAACTTCACTCTGACCATCATTAATGACATTCATCCGGATAAAAACACCGCGCTGGAAGGGTTATACCAATCCGGCGATGCGCTCTGTACCCAATGTGAAGCCGAAGGTTTCCGCCATATTACGTGGTATCTCGATCGCCCAGACGTGCTGGCGCGCTTCACCACCACCATTATTGCCGATGCCGCGCGTTATCCTTATTTACTCTCCAACGGTAACAAGCTGGAGAGCGGTCGCCATGAAGATGGCCGCCATTGGGTGAAGTGGCAAGATCCGTTCCCGAAACCGTGCTACCTGTTTGCGCTGGTGGCGGGTGATTTCGACGTATTACGTGATAGCTTTACCACGCGTTCAGGCCGCGATGTGGCGCTGGAGATCTTTGTCGATCGCGGCAACCTTGATCGTGCTGATTGGGCGATGACCTCGCTGAAAGCCAGCATGAAGTGGGATGAAGAGCGCTTTAACCTTGAGTACGACCTCGACATCTTTATGATCGTCGCGGTGGATTTCTTCAATATGGGGGCGATGGAGAACAAAGGCCTTAACGTCTTCAACTCCAAATATGTGCTGGCGAAAGCCGAAACTGCCACCGACAAAGATTACCTCGGCATTGAAGCGGTGATCGGTCACGAATATTTCCACAACTGGACCGGCAACCGCGTGACCTGCCGCGACTGGTTCCAGCTCAGCCTGAAAGAGGGGCTGACAGTATTCCGCGATCAGGAGTTCAGCTCCGATCTCGGTTCGCGCGCGGTGAACCGTATCGATAACGTACGTGTGATGCGCGGTGCGCAGTTCGCGGAAGACGCCAGCCCAATGGCGCATCCGATCCGTCCGGATCAGGTGATCGAAATGAACAACTTCTACACCTTAACGGTGTATGAGAAAGGGTCAGAAGTGATCCGCATGATGCACACCTTGCTGGGCGAAGAGAATTTCCAGAAAGGCATGCAACTCTATTTCGAGCGTCACGATGGCAGCGCCGCCACCTGCGATGATTTCGTGCAGGCGATGGAAGATGCCTCGAACGTCGATCTGTCGCAGTTCCGCCGCTGGTACAGCCAGGCGGGCACGCCAATCCTGACGGTGCGCGATGACTACAATCCAGAGCTGGAACAGTACACGCTGCACGTCACCCAGCGCACGCCGGCCACCGCCGAGCAGAAAGAGAAGCTGCCGCTGCACATTCCGCTGGATATCGAACTGTACGATAACGAAGGCAAGGTGATCCCGCTGCAGCATAACGGTCATCCGTTGCATCACGTGCTGAACGTCACCGAAGAGTTCCAGACCTTTATTTTCGATAACGTTTACTTCCAGCCGGTGCCATCGCTGCTGCGTGAATTCTCTGCGCCCGTGAAGCTCGACTACAAATGGAGCGATGCGCAACTCACCTTCCTGATGCGCCACGCGCGTAACGACTTCGCGCGCTGGGATGCGGCGCAAAGCCTGCTGGCAACCTACATTCGCCTCAACGTCGCACGTCATCAGCAGGGCCAGCCGCTATCGCTGCCGCTGCATGTGGCTGATGCGTTCCGCGCGGTGCTGCTGGATGAGCAGGGCGATCCGGCGCTGAAAGCGTTGATTCTTTCGCTGCCGTCTGAAAATGAAATCGCCGAACTGTTTGATGTCATCGATCCGCTGGCGATCTCAGCGGTGCGCGATGCGCTGGTGCGTACGCTGGCTAAAGAGCTGAGTGACGAATTCTTTGCGCTCTATCTGGCCAACCAAAGCAGCGAATACAAAATTGAGCACGCGGAGATTGGCAAGCGCACGCTGAAAAATGTCTGCCTCGGTTATCTGGCCTTCGCCGATGCGGCACAGGCGGACAAGCTGGTGCAGGCGCAATATCAGCAGGCAAACAACATGACCGATGCGTTAGCCGCGCTGGCTGCCGCGGTGGCGGCGAACCTGCCGTGCCGCGATACGCTGCTGGCGGCCTACGATGAGCGCTGGCATCAGGATGGTCTGGTGATGGATAAATGGTTTGTGCTGCAAGCCACCAGCCCAGCGGCGGACGTGCTGAGCAATGTGCGTGAGCTGCTGAATCACCGTTCGTTCACCATGGGCAACCCGAACCGTATCCGTTCACTGATTGGTGCGTTCGCGTCTGGTAATCCCGCGGCGTTCCACGCTAAAGATGGCAGCGGTTATCAGTTCCTGGTGGAGATGTTGACCGATCTCAACACGCGCAACCCTCAAGTGGCTGCACGCATGATCGAGCCGCTGATTCGCCTGAAACGCTACGATGCCGATCGTCAGGCGCTGATGCGTAAAGCGCTGGAAACGTTGCAAGGGCTGGATAAGCTGTCGGGCGATCTGTACGAGAAAATCACCAAGGCGTTAAACGCGTAAGAAAACCATGCGCAATAAATTGCGCCGCTACGAATAAATGCACACATCCGTAGCGGCGCGATTTATCGCGCGTCTTCAATTAACTCTGCTGCGCAAACTTCAACGGCTGCTCTGACGAGCCGCGCTTCATCACCCGATCCAGCACTTCCGCTTCCAGCTCTGCCAGACGTGCCGATCCGCGACGGCGTGGGCGCGGTAAATCGACGATCAAATCCAGGCCAATCTGGCCTTCCTCAATCAACAATACGCGATCGGCAATAGCTACCGCTTCGCTGACATCGTGCGTCACCAGCAGCACGGTGAAGTTATGCTGCTGCCACAGCGACTCAATCAATCCCTGCATTTCGATACGCGTCAACGCATCCAGCGCCCCGAGCGGCTCGTCGAGCAGCAGCAAACCTGGGCGGTGAATCAGCGCACGCGCCAACGCCACACGCTGTTTCTGTCCGCCGGATAACGCGGCAGGCCATTCATTGGCGCGATCCGCCAATCCCACCGCTTCGAGCGCTTCCAGCGCGGCGGCGCGCCATTCGCGGCCTTTCAGTCCCAGCCCTACGTTATCAATCACCTTTTTCCACGGCAGTAAGCGTGAATCCTGGAACATCAAACGCGTATCTTCGCGTGCCTCGGATAACGGCGCATTGCCCGCCAGCAACGCCCCGCGCGTGGTGGATTCCAGACCCGCCAGCAGGCGCAGCAAGGTACTTTTCCCGCAGCCGCTACGGCCGACCACGGCGACGAACTGCCCAGAGGGAATATGCAGATCGATATTATTCAGGATGGTGCGATCGCCATATTGCTTGCTGACGCCATTCACACCAACCGGCGTACCGCGATTTAAGCGCGCCGGATTTAGGGTTGCGTTGCTCATGCGTTCTCCTTCACTTGGTAGGCCGGATGCCAGCGCAGCCAGACGCGCTCCAGCAGTTGTGCCGCGACGTCGGCGAGTTTGCCGAGCAGGGCATAGAGAATGATGGCCACCACCACCACGTCGGTTTGCAGGAATTCACGGGCGTTCATCGCCAGATAACCAATGCCAGAGTTAGCGGAAATGGTTTCGGCGACAATCAGCGTCAGCCACATCAGGCCAAGGGCAAAACGTACGCCAACCATAATCGAAGGCAGCGCACCCGGCAGAATCACCTGAATGAACAGGCTCCAGCCAGACAAGCCGTAGCTGCGCGCCATCTCGACCAAACCCCGATCAATATTACGAATGCCGTGATAAGTATTCAGGTAAATCGGGAACAGCGTGCCCAGCGCCACGAGGAAAATCTTGGCGGATTCGTCGATGCCGAACCACAAAATCACCAGCGGAATCAGCGCCAGATGCGGCACGTTACGCAGCATCTGCACCGAGGTATCCAGCAAGCGTTCGCCGACGCGCGAGGTGCCGGTAATCAAACCCAGAATCAAACCAATCGAGCCACCAATAGAGAAACCGATGGCGGCACGCCAGCTGCTGATCGCCAGGTTTTGCCAAAGTTCTCCGCTCACCGTCAGCTTCCAGAAGGTGATGAGGATGTTTTCCGGTGACGGCAAAATGCGCGTCGACAGCCAACCCACTTGCGATGCCAGTTGCCACAGCGCAATCAGCACCACCGGTAAAACCCAGGGCAGTACAGCATTCGTTAGCTGTTTTTTAACGTTCGCCATCATCTGCTCCTTTAGCTCTGCGACACTTTTTGCGGCGTGAAATCATTGGCCACCGCTTCACCGTGCGCTTGCACCACGCGCGGCTTCGGCACTTCCGGAATCGCCAAATCGAGGTGCGGGAACAGCAACTCACCCACGCGATAAGCCTCTTCCAGATGCGGATAGCCGGAGAGAATAAAGGTCTCGATGCCGAGATCCTGATACTCCTGCATGCGCGCCGCCACGGTTGGGCCATCGCCCACTAACGCGGTACCTGCGCCGCCGCGCACCAGGCCGACACCGGCCCACAGATTCGGGCTGATTTCCAGCTTGTCGCGACGTCCACCGTGCAGTGCGGCCATGCGCTGCTGGCCTACCGAATCGGTGCGCGCAAACGCGGCCTGCGCTTTGGCAATGGTGGCATCGTCGAGATGGGCAATCAGGCGATCCGCCGCTTGCCACGCTTCTTCATTGGTTTCGCGCACAATCACGTGCAGACGAATCCCGAAGCGCACGGTGCGGCCTTGTGCCGCCGCTTTGGCGCGCACTTGCTCAATCTTCTCTTTAACTAACGCCGGCGGTTCGCCCCAGGTGAGATAGACATCGACCTGTTCAGCGGCCAAATCCTGCGCGGCATCTGATGATCCGCCAAACCACAGCGGCGGACGCGGTTCCTGCACCGCTTTAAACATCAGACGCGCACCGCGCACCTTCACATGCTTGCCTTCGTAATCGACGGTTTCGCCTTCGCTTACCAGCCGCCAGACGCGGGTAAACTCAGCGGACTCTTCATAGCGTTCACGGTGATCGAGAAACACGCCATCGCCGGCTAACTCTTCCGGATCGCCGCCGGTGACCAGATTAAACAGCGCGCGACCATTCGACAGACGATCCAGCGTGGCGGCCTGACGCGCCGCCTGCGTCGGTGAAATCACGCCCGGACGCAGTGCGACGAGGAAACGCAGACGCTGCGTAACCGGAATCAATGACGCCGCCACCAGCCAGGCATCTTCACAGGAGCGACCGGTGGGGATCAGCACGCCGCCGAAGCCAAGGCGATCCGCTGCCTGCGCAATCTGTTGCAGATAACCATGATCAACCGGGCGCGAACCCTCCGCGGTGCCAAGATAGTGACCATCGCCGTGCGTCGGGAGAAACCAAAATACGGATACGCTCATGATTAATTTCCTTTAGGCTGGGCGGATTGTGGATGCCAGATGCGGTCAGCAATATTCACTTTTACCGGCATCAGATGATTGGCATAAAACAGATCGGCCGTTTGCTGTTGGGCCTGCGCGGTATGGGCGCTGACCGGCGTAATGGTGGTCGGTGGACGATGGTCGAGATAGCTGGCAATCACCGGTTTCGGTAAGCCCATCGCATTCGCCAGCAGATCGATACTCTGGTCGCGCTGGCTGCGCGTTAACGCATCGGCTTCGCTGAAGGTATTCAGGACCTGCTGCACAAAGGCGCCGTTCGCCTCGGTGTATTTGCGCGTGGCTAAATAGAAGGAGCCGGTTTGATTGAGTTTGCTGCCGTCGGCCAGCACGCGCACGTTGCCTTGCAGCAGCGCGGCAGAGTAGTAAGGATCCCAAATTGCCCAGGCATCAACATCACCTTGCTGAAACGCGGCGCGCGCATCGGCGGGCGTCAGATAGGTTGGCTGAATGTCTTTAAAGCTCAGTCCGGCCTGTTCCAGCGCACGCAGCAGCAGGTTGTGCGAGCTGGAGCCTTTCTGGAACGCCACTTTATGCCCTTTCAGTTCGGCCACGCTGTGAATCGGGCTGTCTTTCGGCACTAAAATCACTTCGGCTTGCGGCTTGGGTGGCTCCGAGCCGACATACAGCAGATCGGCACCTGCGGCCTGCGCAAACAGCGGCGGGATGTCGCCGGTGCTGCCCAAATCGATGCTATCGACGTTAAGCGCCTCGAGCATCTGCGGGCCCGCCGGGAATTCCACCCACTTTATGTTGGTGTGCGGGAAGCGCTGCTCCAGCAGCTTGTGGGTTTTGGCCAATACCATGCTCACCGAACCTTTCTGATAACCGATGCGCAACTGTTCTGGTGCGTCGGCGGCCTGCGCGCTCACGCTCAAGGTGAGCAGCGCCGCGACGGCTGGCATGAGTAAACCCGTCAATATCCTTTTCATCTCTCTTCCTTTATACCGCTTGTGCGTAAGGTGGGTGGCGACGATGCAGCGCGTGCCAGAAGGTATCCAGCGCTTCATCAATGCGTTGCGACAGCAGCGGATCGAGCAGCGGCTGGCGGTCGTAATCGGTAATCTGGCCGTCAGTGGCGAACACGCCGTGCAACACTTCCTGCGCCTTTAGCGCGTTGAGTACTGGCTTCAGCGCGTAATCCACCGCCAGCAGATGTGAAGCACTGCCGCCGCTGGCCAGTGGCAACACCACTTTGTGTTCCAGCGCGCGCTCGGGCAGCAGATCGAGCAGGGTTTTCAGTGCGCCGGAGAACGAAGCCTTATAAATAGGCGTGGCGACAATTACGCCATCCGCCAGCGCCAAATCGGCTTTCAACGCGGCCAATGCGGGAGAATCGAAGCGTGCATAGAGCAAATCTTCAGGCTGGAAGTTGTGAATATTCCATGGAATCACTTCGACACCGCGTGCTTCCAGCGCGTGCTGGCACAGGCTCAGCAGCGCAGTAGAGCGTGAAGGGAAGCGAGGGCTGCCCGCCAGCGTAATAACCCGCATGGTCACTCCTTATAACTGAAAGTTATTGATTATCTGATATTCAGAACTGATGTGTTCAATACTGTCAGAGCAGGCAGCGAGGCTTAAATGATTTATCTGGTAATCCTAAGTCGCAAAATGGGATAGCCAGTGACATATAAAGAGGGGATGAAAACGCAGATTTCAGGCGCTTAGGTATAATCTGAAAAGCGAGGCTGCAAGGGTGCAGTTATATAAATCCTGCGGCCTCAGTGAATGACGTTAATGATTAAAGGGCGTGATGCATGGGTAAAACAGAGTAGTAACCAGAGAAATATATTTACACAGACCGCGCAGTTACCGATTGCATGCAGTGCTTGGTATTGAAAGTTATGAGAAAAGATAAATAATTCTCCACTATTCCCTCCTCCATGAATCGGATAAAACTGATCAACCGTTGTTTATTTCCTAATTTAACGTGGTTTTTATTTCACGAAATTCATGTCTAAACGCGAATAAAGGTTAATAAAATACGCACTATTCAACCCGCTTGTTACAAGTCATGCAAATTTTCGCCGATCAACATCACACTTCATGCAGCTGCGCTGAACAATTAATTTCGTAAGTTACATGTTAATGCTAATCGTGGTTGGAATTAAAATTCCAGGCCTGTTTATAATTGGTTGAGCTAATTTCCGCTAGAACACGATAACGATATTTCACTTATTTATTTACGCCCGCGTTTTGTGGCGTGAACTGCCGTTGCGGCAAATCAATTTATTTTTAGGGAGATATATATGGGTAGTTCTTCATTTGCTCAGGATTTGACTGAGCAGCGGGTCGCGCCTGCCACCTTCAATCGCATCTCACCCTCACCTAACGCTGCAGAAGAGCTGGTATGTTACTGGCTGCAACCCGATGCTGCGGGATCGCATCTCACCTCGTCATTGCTGCCGACCTTTCCGCACAGCACGCCGGCTGAAGATGATTTCCTGCTGTTCAGCGCTGAGCGCAGCGCCTTGCCGGTCAGCCTGCTGCAGGACGTGGCAAAGCTCAGTGACCAGCGTCCCGAACTGAACTGTTTTGTGGTCTCACTGGCGAAGCGCGAGCTGGCGAACGGTTTACACTCTTCTCTGCAGCTGTTTCAGCAACTGCATGCGCAGCGCTGGTGGCAGCAGGGCGGCTTTGCGGTAATCTTGCGTGCTGGCCTGGCCCGCGCGGGAGGGCCGCTGACGCGTATTCAGGATGTGATGCTGGCCGGCTTACTGCATACGCAAACCGCGTGGGTGCTCGACTACGCCAGTGAAGCGTCGCTGACCACTAAAGCAGAGGCCTCGCCGCGCTTAACCTATCAGCAATTTATTACTGATTATGAAAAACTCACGCGTTTGTCACACTATATTCCGGAGCGAAACCGCTATCGGGAAAGTTATTTACGCAGCGGCTTATTACAATTAGTCCAGCACGAGTTAAGTGGCGCCGATAAATTCTCAGATAATACCCGCCATGCATTAACCTACTTTGCGGAAAACTTCCCGGCCAAAGGTGCAATGGAAAAACTTATGTTGAAACAACCTGACATCTATTTCTCCATGATGAAAATGAGAAAAAAGCTGGGCGCTTAGCACCAACGTTAATTTTAAGAATAACTCCGGTGTGCGCGTGAATACTTTTATGTCACGCTTAAGGCCACTGAGATAATCCCCAGATGCCAAAACACCTATGTCTATAAAACGTAACGCGATTGCCAACTATGTTGGTCAAATCTATCTGACGCTGTCAGGTATTTTGGTTGTACCACTTTATATTCAACACTTAGGTATGGAAGCCTACGGTTTAGTGGGCTTCTTTTCGATCTTATTAACCTGGCTGCAATTACTCGATGCCGGTGTTTCGACCACCTTGATGCGGGAAGCGGCGCGCTATCGTGCTAATCAGGCGGAATTTGTCTGGTTCCCGGCGCTGTTTGCCACGCTGACCAAATTCTTCTTGTTCTCCACGATTGTGCTGGTGGTGTTGGGTTGGCTGGCGACGCCGTGGATTGCCACGCACTGGCTGGATGCGCGTCATCTTCCGGCGGGCGATGTGGTGATTGCCGTGGCGATTATGGTGATCACTGCGGCGATTCGCTGGCGCACCAGTCCGTATCGCAGCGTGATTGTGGGCTTCGAACATCAGGTGTGGCTGAACGGCGTCAACCTGATTATCACCACCTTGCGCACCTTTGGCGCGGTGCTGGTAATTCAATTCTTCTCTAATGCGGTATTGGCGTTTTTTGTCTGGCAGTTGCTGGTGTCGATTGCCGAAGCGGCCTGCTGTATCTACAAATCCTGCCAGCTGATCCCCAAAGCGGCGCGCAAAGAGAAGCGCGGCGATCTGAAAGAGGTGCTGAAACCCTTTATTCGTTTTGCGCTCAGCGCGGCATTTTCCAGCGCGGTGTGGACCTTTATTTCGCAAATCGACCGATTGGTGCTCTCCAAGACGCTGCCGCTAAGTGAATACGGTTCATTTACCGTGGTGGCGACCGCCGCGACCGGTATTCTGCTGCTGAGTAGCCCGATCATGCAGGCCATCGTGCCACGCATGACCGGCATGAAAACCCGCAAAGAGGGCGATGCGGAGTCCTTAAAACTTTACCGCTACACCACGCAGGCGGTGGCGATCTTTATGGCGCCGCTCAGTATCACCATCGCCTGTTACGCCGGCCCGCTGCTGTGGGCGTGGACGCAGAAAAGTCAGATTGTTGATGAGATGTCATTTGTCCTTAGCCTGTACGCATTAGGCAGTGGCATTCAGGCCATCTGCGGTTTGCTCTATCACCTGCAATACATCAACGGCAACCTCAAGCTGCACATGAAAGGCTTCACCTGCTTTGCCGTGCTGCTGGTGCCGCTCAACATCTGGTGTGCCATTCACTACGGCGCACTCGGCACCGGTTGGCTGTGGCTGGGCCAGAACATCTTCTATCTGGTGGGCTGGGCGTGGCTGGTGCATCGCCGCTTTGCGCCGGGCATTCATTTCACCTGGTTAACCCGCGACGTGATGCTGATTTGGGCGGTTTCTGCCGTCGTCGCCTGGCTGAGCACCATGCTGCCGATCGAGTGGAACCAAAATCGCTGGCTCAACCTGCTGTGGCTTGGCTTGATTGGCGCGTTCAATCTCGGCGTCTGCTGTCTGCTGCACAGTGTGGTGTTGAAGCGTCTCAGAATTCCGTTGTTTAACGTTGAGGAAAGAGGATGAGCATGATGTCATCTCACCGTATCCCTACGGTTTCGGTCATCATACCGAACTGGAATTGCGCGCCCTGGCTGCCAGAAGCGATGGGTTCATTGCTGCGTCAGTCATCGCCGCCGGAACAGATCATTGTTATCGACGATGGTTCCAGTGACAGCAGCGTAGCCTGGCTCACGGCGTTTGCGGCCCAGCATCCGCAGGTGATCCTGCTGAGCGGTGAGCGCGGCGGCGTCAGCGCCGCGCGTATGAAAGGGCTCTCTGTCGCAACTGGTGATTTTGTTTACTTCATGGATGCGGATGATTTTGTCTCCACCGATTTGTTCGCCGACTTTCGTCGCGTGCAGGCGCGCCATGAAGATATCGATCTGTTCTGCTTTGGCGCGAAAATGTTTTTTGATGTGCCTGCCGCGCAGCGCCACTATCAAACCATTCACCAGCGTCATGTCAGTGGATTGCTGCCCGGCGGCAGCACCAGTTTACGTACGCTGATGCAGCATCAGTCGGCGCATCGCGTCGTGTGGAGCAGCATCATTTCGCGTCGCTTGATTGATCAATTGGCGCTGCAGTTTCTGCCGATTCAAAACCATGAAGATGCGCCTTACATGTTTGCGCTCTATCTGCAGGCGCGTAACATTTATTGCACCAGCCAAAGCTACTACTACAAACGCTTTATGCTGACGTCGCTGTCGCAAAGCACGCGCGATTTTTCCTATGTGAAAAATTACTTTATTGCGCGTGAAAGCAGCGAACAGTTCCTGCGCGATCGGCAACTGCCGGTGGATGCGGCGTTGCTGGATAGCTATTACCAAACGGTGATGCACAGCTGCCTGGCGCAGATGCGCAAAAATCACATGGTGATCCCAACGGATTGGCAACCGCAGGTGAATCAGCTGGTGCGCAATGTGTTGCAGCACAGCGCGCGTCTGAAGCTAATGTGGTATTGCCCGACGATTTACAGTGGCTTGCAGGCGTGTCGCGAACAGCTTGGCCGCTATTCTGCACGACGCTGATAACGATCAAATTGTGATGCAGTAGAACAATTTACTTTTGCGCCAGCGCACCTTACCATTCTGGCGCACATTTTCCCGTGCACCCCGACTTCCCTGGTTTCCGTCATTGAGGAGAGTGCATGTTATATCCTATCGTCCGGCCAGCGCTGTTTAAGCTTGATCCTGAGCGTGCGCACGAACTCACCTTTCAACAACTGCGTTTTATTAGCGGCACTCCGCTGGAAGGGCTGATTCGCCAGTCGCTGCCATCACGTCCGGTAACCTGCATGGGATTAACCTTCCCGAACGCGCTCGGCTTAGCGGCCGGTCTCGATAAGAATGCCGAGTGCATTGATGCCTTCGGCGCGATGGGCTTTGGTTTTGTCGAAGTGGGAACGGTAACGCCGCTGGCACAACCGGGAAATGATAAACCGCGTATGTTCCGCTTAGTGCCTGCCGAAGGGATTATTAACCGCATGGGGTTTAATAATCTCGGCGTTGATCATCTGATTGCCAACGTTAAAAAGTCGCGCTTTAAGGGCATTCTCGGCATCAATATTGGCAAAAATAAAGATACGCCGGTCGAGAAAGGCAAAGACGATTATCTGATCTGCATGGAAAAGGTATATGCCCACGCCGGTTATATCGCCATCAATATTTCGTCACCCAACACGCCAGGATTACGCACGCTGCAATATGGCGAAGCGTTGGACGATCTTCTTTCTGCCATCAAATTAAAACAGCAAGAACTACAACAAAGGCACCTTAAATATGTGCCGGTGGCGGTAAAGATCGCGCCGGATCTGACTGAAGAAGAATTGATCCAGGTTGCCGACAGTTTGGTGCGCCACAATATTGATGGTGTGATTGCCACCAATACCACGCTTGATCGTTCGCTGGTCACCGGCCTTAAATACGCCGAAGAAATGGGCGGATTAAGTGGTCGTCCGGTGCAGTCACGCAGCACCGAAGTGATTCGCCGCCTGGCGCAAGAGCTGCAGGGCCGCTTACCTATTATCGGCGTCGGTGGTATTGATTCGCTGGTTTCTGCGCGTGAGAAAATTACCGCGGGCGCAACATTAGTGCAGATATACTCTGGATTTATTTATAAAGGCCCAAGCTTAATTAAAGATATCGTGACCTACCTCTAAGACATTTCCCACTTTACTGCGCCGAGGGGTTTATTTATCCCTTCGGCTCGTTTATATTTTGTCCTGCTGATGCATTTTTCAGCTTTTTCTCAGATTTATTTTTTTAATTAAGCGCCGTTTAGCGCAGCGATAAACCACAGGGCAGATCATGAAAATCAAACCTGATGACAACTGGCGTTGGTATTTCGACGCTGATCATGACCGCATGATGCTGGATTTAGCCGACGGCATGTTATTTCGCTCGCGCTTCTCGCGCAAAATGCTGACGCCTGATGCCTTTAATGTCAGCGGTTTTTGCGTTGATGACGCCGCGCTCTATTTTAGCTTTGAAGAACGTTGCCGTCAGAGTGGATTAAAAGGCGATCAGCGTGCGGAATTAGTGTTAAACGCGCTGGTGGCCAGTCGTTTTCTCAAACCCCTGATGCCAAAAAGCTGGCACTTCACGAATCATGCGCACAGCTGGCAGCCAGCAGCGGGCGATATGGTGGCGGTGACGCTGGCTGATAGCGGCGAACAGGCACAACTGTTTGTGGTTGAAAGCGGTGAAAATGCCGCGCTGTGCTTATTAGCGCAAAACGCGCTAACCGTGGCGGGTAAAGGTATGCAGTTGGGTGATGCGATAAAGATCATGAACGATCGTCTGCGTCCACAGCAGCAGGAACAAACCGCCCACTTTGCGCGGGCGGTGTAATCGGCTTACGCCAGTTCGATATCGCCTGCCGGAATACAGCTGCAGCTTAAGATGGTACCATCCGCGCGCACCGCGCTTTTCTTCAGTGCCTTCACTTCACCCGCCACCAACGTCACTTTGCAGCTGCCACAAATCCCGGCGCGGCACGAGTAGGGAATGCGGAAACCCTGCATTTCCAACTGTTCTAGCAGCACTTGCTGATTGTCGCCGCTAAAGCTCGTCCCCTGATAATCGATGCTCACCGCACTGTGGCTGCTGGCGGCTGGCGCCAGCGTTTCGACCACGGCGCCCGCACCGTAAGCGCGTGGGGTTTGCTTCTCGATAATGGTCACCGCATCGCCGACGCGAATAATGCCGCTATTAAGGGCGATCAAATTCAGGCCGAAATCGATATCGCCGCTGCCATCCTGCGCGCTGCGAAAACCCTGCAAGGTCGAGAGCGGTTCGCCATCAGGATGTTTACGGCCGCTTTCGGTACCGACGGTGGTAAACACGCAGCGGCTGCACGGCTTCGGCATCTCAAAGGTGATCTCGCCAATTTGCAGGCGTTTCCAGCTATCTTCTTCCCAGGCAGCGGCGCCGCTCACCACCAGATTGGGACGGAACTGCTCAACGCGCACGCTGGCCGGACAGCGCTGCTGCAGATCCTGCAACGAGGCCATATTCACCAGCAGGTAAGGAAAACCGTCGGCAAAGCTTAGCGGCACATGATCAAAACGCTTCACGCGGCGCGTCGGTTGCACGCCGGTCCAGCGCAGCTGCACCGGACGCGGGAAGAAGGTGCTTAACCAGCTGTTGATCGCGTCAGGCGCAACGCGCGCGGTGAAATGGTTGCCCCAGACTTCGGTGGGTGACTGCTCAGCGGTGAAATCAGCGAAGCGGATCAGCGCCTGCGAACCATCCGGTGCCTGCAGAAACAGCCCGTCCGGCAGCAGCGCCGGGGTAAAGCGCACCATTTCCGGAAACTGGCGGGCGGTCACGAACGTGCCGTCCCGTTCGGTCACCATAAAGATGCGATCAAAGCCCAGACCGCTTTCCAGCACCTGCGCATGTGACAGTTGCAGACCGCGCATAGATTTAACGGGATGGATGTAAAGGCGTGAAAGCGTAATCATCACCACTCCAAAAAAGGGGTCATAAGTTTTAAAGAAGCTAACTTTATGACATAGCACGCTGATTCGCTATAATGCGCAGCAATTTAAGCAAGAGTAAAAAGTGACGATATGAATTCTCTGTTTGCCAGTACGGCGCGTGGGCTCGAAGAGCTGTTGAAAAGTGAGCTAGACGCGCTGGGTGCGCAGGATTTGCAGGTGGTGCAGGGCGGCGTCCACTTTCAGGCCGACGACCATGTAATGTACCAAAGCCTGCTGTGGAGCCGTCTGGCTTCGCGCATTTTGCTGCCGCTGGGAGAATTTGGCGTCTGGAGCGATCTCGATCTTTACGTGGGGGCGCAAAGTATCCCGTGGACCGAGATGTTCGACAGCAACACCAGTTTTGCCATCCATTTTAGCGGCACCAACGAGGTGATCCGCAACAGCCAGTTCGGTGCGCTGCGCATTAAAGATGCCATCGTCGATAGTTTTACCCGCCAGAATCTGGAGCGCCCGAACGTTGATCGTGAACAACCGGGCATCCGCATCAATGCGTGGCTGAACAAAGATCGCGTCAGCATCGCGCTGGATCTAAGCGGTGATTCACTGCATCAGCGCGGCTATCGCCAGCAAACCGGCGCAGCGCCGCTAAAAGAAACCTTAGCGGCAGCCATCGTGATGCGTTCCGGTTGGCAGAGCAGCACGCCGTTGGTCGATCCGATGTGTGGTTCCGGTACGCTGCTGCTGGAAGCGGCGTTGATCGCCTGCGATCGCGCGCCTGGCCTGCTGCGTACCCATTGGGGCTTCAATCGCTGGAAGAAACATAATCAGGCTGCATGGCAGGAAGTTCATGCTGCCGCAAAAGAGCGCGCGCGCGTGGGTACCGCCGCTGCGACCGCCCGTTTCTTTGGCTACGATAATGACAGCCGCGTGCTGGAATCGGCGCGCGCCAACGCCCGTCGTGCAGGCGTGTTCGAGCTGTTCACCTTTGCGCAGCAGGATGTGATTAAGCTGAAGAATCCGCTGGCGGGCAAAGAGATTACCGGCACGGTATTGAGCAACCCGCCGTACGGTGAGCGTCTGGAAAGCGAACCGGCGCTGATTGCGCTGCACAGCCAGCTGGGCCGCATCATGAAGCAGCACTTCGGCGGCTGGAATCTGTCGCTGTTCAGCGCTTCGCCAGAGCTGCTGAGCTGCTTGCAACTGCGTGCCGATCGCCAGTTCAAAGCCAAAAATGGCCCGCTGGAGTGCGTGCAGAAAAACTATCAGCTGGCTGCGACCAGCGCAGAAGGCGGCGCGCAGATCGCCGAAGATTTTGCTAACCGTCTGCGCAAGAACCTGAAGAAGCTGGATAAATGGGCGCGTCAGTCGAATATCGATTGCTATCGTCTGTATGACGCCGATCTGCCTGAGTACAACGTAGCGGTCGATCGTTACGCTGATTGGGTGGTGATTCAGGAGTATGCGCCGCCGAAAACCGTGGACGCCAACAAAGCGCGTCAGCGTCTGTTCGATGTGATCAGCGCTACACTGAGCGTGCTGGAGATCCCGGCCAATCGTCTGGTAATGAAGACCCGCGAGCGCCAAAAAGGCAAAAGCCAGTATCAAAAGCTGGGCGAGAAGGGCGATTTCTTCGAAGTGCAGGAATTTGATGCGCGCCTGCTGGTGAATCTCACCGATTATCTGGATACTGGTTTGTTCCTCGATCACCGTATCGCGCGCCAGATGCTGGGCAAAATGAGCGCAGGCAAAGATTTCCTCAATCTGTTTGCGTATACCGGCACCGCCAGCGTACACGCCGGTTTGGGTGGCGCGAAAACCACCACCACCGTGGATATGTCGCGTACTTATCTGGAGTGGGCCGAGCGCAACCTGCGCCTTAACGGTTTAACCGGCCGTAATCATCGCCTGATGCACGCCGATTGCCTGAGCTGGTTGCGTGAGAGTGACGAACAGTTCGATTTGATCTTTATCGATCCGCCGACGTTCTCTAACTCTAAGCGCATGGAAGACGATTTCGACGTGCAGCGCGATCACATGATGCTGATGCAGAACCTGAAACGTTTGCTGCGTCGCGGTGGCACCATTATGTTCTCCAACAACAAGCGCGGCTTCAAAATGGATCTCGACGGCTTAGAACGTCTGGGTCTGCAGGCGCAGGAAATTACCCAAAAAACGCTGTCGCAGGATTTCGCGCGCAACCGTCAAATTCACAACTGCTGGCTGGTTAGCCACGCCGGTAAGGAATAAGTTTTATGTCACTGATCAGTATCCATGGCGCTTACCTCTCGTTCAGCGATGCGCCGCTGTTGGATAACACCGAACTGCATATCGAAGAGGGCGAACGCGTCTGTCTGGTTGGCCGTAACGGCGCCGGTAAATCGACGCTGATGAAAATCATCAACGGCGAACAGCCGCTGGATGACGGCCGCATCATTTATGAACAGGATTTGGTGGTGGCGCGTCTGCAACAGGATCCGCCACGCAACATTACCGGTTCTGTTTATGACTTCGTTGCCGAAGGCGTGGCCGAGCAGGCGGAGCATCTCAAGGCTTATCACGCGATTTCCCATTTGGTGATGGAAGATCCGAGCGAGAAGAACCTGAACGAGATGGGCCGTTTGCAAACCATCCTTGACCATCAGAATCTGTGGCAGCTGGATAGCCGCATCAACGACGTGCTGCAGCAGATTGGTCTGGATGCGGATACCGAGTTGTCTTCGCTGTCTGGCGGCTGGCTGCGTAAAGCGGCGTTGGGCCGCGCGCTGGTGAGCAACCCGCGCGTACTGATGCTCGACGAACCGACCAACCACCTTGATATCGAAACCATTGATTGGCTGGAAACGTTCCTCAAGACATTCACCGGCAGCATTATCTTCATTTCGCATGACCGTTCGTTTATTCGCAACATGGCGACGCGCATTGTCGATCTTGATCGCGGCAAGCTGGTTTCCTGGCCGGGCAACTACGATCTGTTCCTGACCGGCAAAGAAGAAGCGCTGCGTGTCGAAGAGATGCAGAACGCCGAGTTTGACCGCAAGCTGGCGCAGGAAGAAGTGTGGATCCGTCAGGGCATCAAAGCGCGCCGCACGCGTAACGAAGGCCGTGTACGTGCCTTGAAAGCGCTGCGTAACGAGCGCTCTGCACGTCGTGAAGTGATGGGCAAAGCCAATATGCAAGTCGGCGAAGCGGCACGTTCAGGCAAAATCGTGTTTGAGATGGAAGATGTCAATTACAGCGTGGGTGGCAAAACCCTGGTGAAAGACTTCTCTACTCAGGTGCAGCGCGGCGACAAAATCGCCCTGATTGGCCCGAACGGTTGCGGTAAAACCACCTTGCTGCGTTTGATGCTGGATCAGCTGAAAGCCGACAGCGGCCGCGTGCATTGCGGTACCAAGCTGGAAATCGCTTACTTCGATCAGCACCGCGCTGAGCTGGATCCGGATCGTACCGTGATGGATAACCTCGCTGAAGGTAAGCAGGAAGTGATGGTTAACGGCAAACCGCGCCACGTGCTCGGTTACCTGCAGGACTTCCTGTTCCATCCGAAACGCGCCATGACGCCGGTGCGCGCCTTGTCCGGCGGTGAGCGTAACCGCCTGCTGCTGGCGCGTCTGTTCCTCAAGCCAAGCAACCTGCTGATTCTCGATGAACCGACCAACGACCTCGACGTCGAAACGCTGGAATTGCTGGAAGAGCTGGTGGATGGTTATCAGGGCACCGTGATGTTGGTGAGCCACGACCGTCAATTCGTCGACAACACCGTGACCGAGTGCTGGATCTTTGAAGGCAACGGCGAAATCGGCACCTTTGTCGGTGGCTATCACGATGCTCAGCAGCAGCGCGCAGCCTATAAGCAGGGTAAAGCCTCGCAGGCTAAACCGGCTACACCGGTGAAAACCGCTGAGAAAAGTGACGCCGCCAAACGTCCGGCCAACAAGCTAAGCTATAACCTGGCACGTGAGCTGGAACAGCTGCCACAAAAACTGGAGCAGCTGGAAACCCGCATCGGTGAGTTGCAGGCTAAAATGAGTCATCCAGATTTCTTCAGCCAGCCACACGATAAAACCCAGCCGGTTCTGGATGCGTTAGCGCAAACCGAGCAGGAGCTGGAAGTGGCGTTCGAACGCTGGGAAGAGCTGGAAGCACTGAAAAACGGCGCGTAATCGGAAGGAGTCAGCATGTGTGCAGCGGATCAAGCGCATCAGTGGAGTCTTTGTCCACAGTGTGATTTAACAGTAAAGCTGCCCGCTGTACCGGTTGGCAGCCGTGCGCGTTGCCCGCGTTGTCACACCACGCTGCAAGCCAACTGGGAGGAGCCGCGTCGACGTCCGACCGGCTACGCCTTTTCGGCGCTGTTCATGCTGGTGCTGGCCAATCTGTTTCCTTTCATCAATATGCACGTCGCGGGATTGAGCAGCCAGATATCGCTGCTCGAAATTCCCCAGGTGATGGATCGCGAAGATTACCGCAGCCTGGCAACGCTGTTTCTGCTGTTTGTGCAGGGCATTCCTGCCTTCTGCATGATCACCATTATTCTGCTGGTCAATAACGTCCGCATGCCGCACAGCCTGCGGCTTGGGTTGGCGCGCGTGCTGTTTCAGCTGCGTAGCTGGGGCATGGCGGAAATTTTTATGGCCGGCGTGCTGGTCAGTTTCGTTAAGCTGATGGCGTATGGTGAGATTGGCCTCGGCAGCAGTTTTTGGCCGTGGTGTCTGTTCTGCGTGTTGCAATTGCGCGCTTTTCAATGTGTTGATCGCCGTTGGGTGTGGCACCGCATCAATCCGTTACCGCCGTTGCCGAAAACGCCGCTGGCCGGTGTTAGCGGCCTCAAGCAAGGTTTGCGTAGCTGTCCGTGTTGTACCGCGATTCTGCCCGCTGACCAACTGGCGTGCCCGCGTTGTGGTGTGAAGGCGCATGCGCGCCGCAAGCACAGTCTGCAGTGGACGCTGGCGCTGCTGATCACCTCGGTGATGCTCTACATTCCCTCGAATATCATGCCGATCATGGTGACCGAAACGCTCGGTTCGCAATATCCTTCGAACATTATGGCCGGGGTAATTTTGCTATGGAGCGACGGTTCGTGGCCGGTGGCGCTGGTGATCTTCATCGCCAGTATCATGGTGCCTTCGCTGAAAATGCTGGCGATTGCCTGGCTGTGCTGGCACGGCAGCGGACGCGGTGGGCGCGATGATGAAAAGATGCACGTGGTTTATGAGGTGGTTGAATTCGTTGGCCGTTGGTCAATGATTGATGTGTTTGTAATCGCCGTTCTCTCTGCGCTGGTGCGGATGGGTCGGCTGATGAGCGTGTATCCTGCGCCGGGCGCGCTGCTGTTTGCCATGGTGGTCATCCTCACCATGTTTGCCGCAATGACCTTTGATCCGCGCCTGCTGTGGGATCGACAACGAGAAACTGAACGTAAGGAGCCGCGTCTTGACGGACAACCATCACGGGACTGCTAAGGTCGACCAGATTAAACGCTGGTCGCCGGTCTGGATTGTACCTATTGTCACGCTGTTAATCGGCGGATGGATTCTTTTTTATCACTTCAGCCATCAGGGCCCGGAAGTGACGCTGATTACCGAGAATGCGGAAGGCATCGAAGCCGGTAAAACCACCATTAAGAGCCGCAGCGTCAACGTCGGTGTGGTGGAAAGCGCGGTTCTGACCGACGATTTGCACCATGTAGAGATTAAAGCGCGTCTTAATTCGGGCATGGAAAAGTTGCTGCAGGGCGACAGCGCATTTTGGGTGGTGAAACCGCAAATTGGTCGCGAAGGCATTACCGGATTGGGCACGCTGCTTTCCGGTGCCTATATCGAGCTGCAGCCGGGCGCGAAGGGCGATAAGCCGGAACGTTATCAACTGCTGGATGCACCGCCGCTGGCGCCGCCGGATGCCAAAGGCATTCGCATAACGCTCGACAGTAAAAAAGCCGGTCAGCTTAATGCGGGCGATCCGGTGCTGTTCCGCGGTTATCGCGTAGGTTCAGTGGAAACCAGCAACTTTGATACCGATAAACGCATGATGACTTATCAGCTGTTTATCTCGGCGCCTTACGATCGCCTGATCACCACCAACGTGCGTTTCTGGAAAGACAGTGGTATTGCCGTCGATATGTCTGCATCAGGCATGCGCGTAGAGATGGGATCGCTCACTACGCTATTCAGCGGCGGCGTCAGCTTTGATGTGCCGGACGGCGCTGAGCTGGGCCGGGCGGCGGAGAACAAGGCGGAATACCATCTGTACGACGATCAGCGCAGCATCCAGGATTCGCTCTACAGTGCTCATACCGATTTCCTGCTGTTCTTCACCGATTCAATTCGCGGCTTGCAGGTTGGCGCACCGGTTGAGTTCCGCGGCATTCGTTTGGGTACGGTGTCACAAGTGCCTTATATGATTCCGGGCGTGAATCAGGCGCTGAATACGGATTATCGTGTGCCGGTGCTGATTCGCATTGAGCCGGATCGGTTTGTTAATCGCCTGGGCGGAGATTTCAATCTTGAGCAGCATCTGCAGGATGGCAAAAAACGCGGTCTGCGTGCGACGCTGAAAACCGGCAACCTGCTGTCTGGCGCGCTTTTTATCGACCTCGATTTCTACGATAACGCACCGGCGTATCAAGGCCCGAATCAGGTGGCTGGCCTGGAAGTGATTCCAACCGTCAGCGGCGGCCTGGCGCAGATTCAGCAGAAACTGATGGCGGCGCTGGATAAGATCAACGGCTTGCCACTTAATCCAGTGCTGAATGAAGCCACAGGTACCTTGAAAGAGAGCCAGCGCACCCTGCAGCGGCTGCAGAAAACGCTGGATAACCTTAATCAGATCACGGCGAATCCGGCGATGAAAACCCTGCCTTCAGACATGCAGCAAACCCTGCGCGAACTGAACCGCAGCATGAAAGGGCTGCAGCCAGGTTCACCGGCTTACAGCAAGCTGGTGGGCGATATGCAGCGGCTTGATCAGGTACTGCGAGAACTGCAGCCGGTGCTGAAAACGCTGAATAGCAAAAGTAACGCGCTGGTGTTTGAGGCCAAGCCGGGCCAGGATCCACAGCCAAAGAGGGCGAAACAGTGAAAAAAGGGCTAATTATCGGGGCGCTGTTGCTGCTGGCAGGCTGCAGCAGCACCATTGAAAATACCTATTATCAGCTGCCTGCGGGCAGCAATGTGGCGCGCGTTGAAAGTGCCGCGGGCACTGGCCAACCGATGATTTGGGTTGAGCAAGTAACGGTACCGGATTACATGGCGGGCAATGGCCTGGTCTATCAGACCAGCGATGTGAAGTACGTGATTGCAGCCAATAACCTGTGGGCCAGTCCGCTCGATCAACAGCTGCAGCAAACGTTGATCAGTAATCTCAGTAAAGCGCTACCTGGCCGCCTGGTTGCCGGTGCGCCGCTGGGCGATACGCACGATACGCTGTCGGTAAACGTTACCGGTTTCCAGGGACGCTACGATGGACAAGTGGTGGTGAGTGGCGAATGGTTACTGCAGCATCAAGGACGCCTAATCAAACATGGCTTTAATCTGACGCTGCCGCAAACCGAAGATGGCTACGATGCGCTGGTACGTACTCTGGCTCTCGGCTGGCAGCAAACCGCACAACAAATCGCAAATAGTGTCGTTTCGCTAAATTAAGATTTGTTCGATGCTTATGCTAAGTCCTTGATTTACTGTAGTGTGATCGCAGTCAAATCAGGGGCTTTTTTTATTGCCTAATCAGCCAGATAGACGATCAACTGACAATTCTACATGGCACTTTAACGTCAAAAACATGACATTGGCGTGAATTTTGCGCATTGACCTTTCTTCGGCATCGGGTTAGAACATTACTGTGGTTGAACATTATATCGCCACTCTTTCTTTCCACCCAGATTCCACCAGACCTGAAATGAGGGAAACGAGGCATGAAGAGACAGAAGAGAGACCGCCTGGAACGAGCACATTCACGAGGCTACCAAGCCGGTATTACGGGCCGCTCGAAAGAGATATGCCCTTATCAATTGATCGATGCACGGTCTCACTGGTTGGGAGGTTGGCGTCAAGCCATGGAGGACAGGTCAGCGGTGGCCTAGCACTGCTGGATGTCTAACATTATGGAAGAAACCTCCGCTGCGTGCGGAGGTTTTCATTTGGAAGGATTAGAAAGCTGAAGTGTCTTTGAACAGACCCACTTTCAAATCGGTCGCAGAGTAAATCAGGTTCCCGTCAACGAAGACTTCGCCATCTGCCACGCCCATCACCAGTTTACGGTTAATCACACGTTTGAAGTGAATTTTATAGGTCACTTTTTTGGCAGTAGGCAGGACTTGTCCAGTGAACTTCACTTCACCCACGCCCAACGCGCGGCCTTTACCTTCTGCGCCCAGCCAGCCGAGGTAGAAACCCACCAGCTGCCACATCGCATCCAGGCCGAGGCAACCCGGCATTACCGGATCGCCAATGAAGTGGCAGTCAAAGAACCACAGGTCAGGGCGGATATCCAGTTCGGCTTCGACGAAACCTTTATCGAATTTACCGCCGTCTTCGGTCATTTTGACCACGCGGTCCATCATCAACATGTTGTTGGATGGAAGCGGCGGTCCATTTTCGCCAAACAGTTCGCCGCGACCCGAGGCAATCAGGTCTTCTTTACTATAGGATTCGCGTTTATCTACCATGTTCTCAATATGCCTTCTTTTAGTGAAGCCCGAATATTAGCGAACAGTTGTACGCTGAGCAATGTTATCAGCTGTGGTTGAACCAGTTGAGCCAACGCAGTGGCCACGGACGCAGGCGAGCTTCCTGCTGGTTCAGCTGGGTAATACGTTCCTGAATGGTGCTAAGCAGAGATTCGCCGCTTTCACTCTGCCAGGCAATGCCGGTCAGCAGCGGCAACGCTTCATCTACGCTCTCAATGGCCCAAAGATGGAATTGTCCGGCCTTAACCGCTTCCACAACATCCTGATTCAGACTGAGATGGCGCGCGTTACTGGCAGGGAAAATGACACCTTGCTTGCCGGTCAATTCACGTGAATGACAGATTTGGAAGAAGCCTTCAATTTTTTCGTTCAGGCCGCCGACGGGCTGCACGTTACCAAACTGATCAACTGAGCCGGTCACCGCAATCTGCTGGTTAACCGGCTGATTAGCCAGCGCACTGATTAACGCACAGAGCTCGGCCAGCGAGGCGCTGTCGCCATCCACTTCGGAGTAGGATTGTTCAAACACCAGTGAAGCGGAGAAGGGCAGCTGTTGCTCCAGCTCCAGCTCGGCAATCAGGTAGGCTTGCATAATCATCATGCCTTTCGCATGGATGTTGCCACCTAATTCGGCTTTGCGCTCCACATCGGTGAACTCGCCATCGCCCGGATGTACCACACAGGTAATGCGCGAAGGTTCTCCCCACGGACGCGGATGGCCTGGGAACTCAACCACCGAAAGGCCGTTGATTTGCCCAACCACTTCGCCTTCGGTTTCAATCATGATCTGATTAAGCAGGATTTCATCACGCATGCGATCGGCGAGGAAGCCTTCACGCCATTGGCGCGCTTCCAGCGCTTCTTTCAACGCTTCGCCATTGATGCAGTCGCCATGCAGCGCCGCTTCTTGCAGCTGGCGACGCAGCCAGCGCGGGCAAAGCGGCAACGTGTCTTGATCACCGGTCATGCGTGCTGCTTCGGTGATCAACAATGGCCAGAAATCGGCTTCAGGCTGCGCTAATCCGGCTTGTTCGGCTTGCGTTAGCGTCCACTGGCACCATGACGTCATGTCATCTTCGTCGAGAATTTGTAAGCTCTCTTCGAATTCGCTATACAGCGCCATCTCATGAACTTCGACGTCCATTTCCTGGAAGGCGGCCAGTGCATCACGGTCGCCACACAGTACCAGACGCACTTGCAACGGTAGCGGGGGAATGGCAACGGGCAATGGTTGACGCTCATCCTGTGAATACCAATCGAAGCGACCTTGCTCAATACACTTACGCAAACGCAGCCACAGCAGCGGCTGTGCCAGTAAAGTGTTGACCGCAAGAATCAACGTACCGCCATTGGCGCGATGCAGTAAGCCCGGTTCAGGCTGCACACGGTCTTTATATTGACGTACGCAACCGAACAACTGTTCAGCTTCAATCCAGTCGGCGAAATGCACGCCGCCCTGACTGGTGAAGGGGCGATTGATATCGGTTGGCGGTAGAAGACTGACGGTATCACCCATCACATGATAGTCGCCACCGTAAAGAGAAATCTCATCCGGCTGGAAACGTTGCGCCGCATCGGCGATGCAGGCCAGGTAATCGCTGTTTTCCTGACTGCGTAACAGCAGCAGCGGAAAACCCAGGGTTTGATGATGCAAATGCGCCAGCGCATTCAGCAGACGCGGCTGAACCGCGGCAAGACTATCGCAATCTTCCAGTGAGACGTTCGAGAAAATGGATTGGTAGCGGTCGCTATCCGGCTGCAGGGCTTGCCACGTAATTTGAGTGCTGGTCAAAATATTCGCATTAGTCTGATTTAGGAAAAGCGCGATTATACAGGAATCAACCTGGTTAATCACGGCGGAGTTCCGGCCCGGATTGTGACGGCTGCAACATGTTTTTCCTTGCTGCATCCAGGAAAAAAGCTGTTATTCTTAGTTTGTTACGTGATCACGATGAGATTCCGATGAAATACCAGCAACTCGAAAATCTTGAAAGTGGATGGAAGTGGAAATACCTGGTGAAAAAGCATCGGGAGGGTGAACTGATCACCCGTCATCTTGAGCTTAGTGCGGCGCAAGCTGCGGTCGATACGTTGTTGTCGATGGAAAACAGCCCGGTTGAGGTTAACGAGTGGATCGCCCAGCACATTCATCCAGATTTGGAGAATCGTCTCAAGCAGACGATACGTGCACGTCGTAAACGTCACTTTAATGCTGAGCATCAGCACACGCGTAAGAAATCGATCGATCTGGAATATCTGGTGTGGCAGCGTCTGGCAGGATTGGCGCATCGTCGCAGTAATACGCTGTCAGAAACCATAGTTCAGTTAATTGAAGATGCTGAACGCAAAGAGAAGTACGCCAGCCAGATGTCTACGCTGAAGCAAGATCTGCAGGCGATCCTCGGAAATGGTGGCTCGGAAAAAGAGTAGAATCCCTTTTTCGTTCTCATTACATTCAGCCATAAAAAAACCCCGCCTTAGCGGGGTTTTTTACTGCGTGATAACTTAAGCCTGTGGCTGAGTTACAACGTCTTTGATACCTTTCACGTCAATTTCAACGCGACGGTCTGGCGCCAGGCAGTCGATCAGGGCATTGCGGCCTTTCACGCTGTCACAGGTGTTGCCAGTAACTGGGTTGGATTCGCCCATACCGCGTGCAGAGATCTTGTTAGAAGGGATACCTTTAGATACCAGGTAATCAACTACAGATTGCGCGCGCTTCTCAGACAGTTTCTGGTTGTACTGCTCTGAACCGATGCGATCGGTGAAGCCCAGTACTACAACAGAGCCGTCTTTCGGATCCATTGAGCTCAGCTGGCTGTACAGCTGATCAAGAGCCTGCTGACCTTCTGGCTTCAGAGTAGATTTGTTGAAGGTGAACAGAACGTCAGACTTCAGGGTGAAACGCTTGGTTTCAACAACTGGCGCTGGAGCTGGAGCCGGAGCTACAACTGGCGCTGCATCTTCATCCTGACCGAAACGGTAAGAAACGCCTACGCTCAGCATGCTGTTGTCTGGACGTGCACCAACGGTACCTGCGTCACCGATGTTGTTAACCCACTGGTAGTCCAGGCGAGTTGCCCAGTTTTTGGTCAGTGCGTATTCAACACCAACAGCAGCCAGCGGAGAAACGCCGGTGTCGTGGTCGCTGATGCGAACGCCGTTGTTGTTCTGAGTTGAATCAGCACGCCATACCATACCACCCAGACGGGTGTAGACATCGAAGTCTTCGGTAATTGGGTAGCTCAGTTTAGCAGCCAGCTGAACGCCTTGTGCTTTGAACGCGCCGTTGATGGTGTCGCCTTTGTTAGGCATACGGCCCAACCAGTCGTAGCCCAGCTCGAAGCCCAGGTACGGGTTAGCCTGATAACCCAGGAAAGCACCAGCACCCAGCTGAGATTCGTGAGTTGGACCGTCGTTGTTCGCGTAACCGTTACCGTAGTAACCAGTATCGTGATACTGAGACCAGCCCAGTTTAGCACCGGTGTACCAAGTGTTATCTTTAGGTGCGGCCTGCGCTACGGTAGCGAAGCCAGCCAGTGCCACTGCAATTGCGATAGCTGTCTTTTTCATTTTTGCGCCTCGTTATCATCCAAATAGGCAATGAGCAAAAAGGTTGCTCTTTGTGTTAATCCTTCGCCGGGTCTAAACGCTCGCTTTTGACTCTACCGAAAAAACGGAGGTTATTGAGCACCCTGGCGAGCTAAAGTCTACAACGAGATTGGAAACTTACAAGTATGATGTGACGCCGGGCAGCAAAAAAACAGCGATTTATACACACATTTTAACAAATCATATGGCTAAATCTTCGGTATTAGAAAACAAAAAAGCGTCTAAGCCATTGTCATAGCTGGCGGGAAAAGAATCAGTAGCTTAGATGCAACTTTTGCAAAAAAAATGCTGAGAAAATTCCTGGATTTACTTAATGAAACAAATCTGAGGGAATTTTTGACGCATTAGGTTGTCTGGAATGAGCATATTGACGTCCCTGTGGACGCAAAATCAGACCGAGTGCTTCACCTTCCGCCGCTGCTTGTTCCAATTCTAAACGCTCTTCATCACTCAATTCGTACGGAATCCAGGCAAGCACGACGCTGTAGTTACCTGTACGTAATGCCTTCACCATACTTTCAACGGTGTTAAAACGCTCAGATTCGGTGATATGCATACTCTTTTCTAACGGCAATCCCGACTGCTGCATCCAGCTACGATTTAGCTTATGAGCCGGAGTGAGCCACAGCTGCCAGCGCGATTGCTCGCTCAACTGTTTTAGTACCGGAAGCAGCATAAGTTGCATCATTTCAGGTTGTTCGCTGGAGCGCAGTTCAGTGATTCCACCCAGCGAAGGTTGCGCTAAGCCAGGTGAAGCGAAACGGTGTGAACGATCAGCAGGGCCAGAGAAATGAGTACGCATAATTTAATCACTCAGTAATGAACTGTATGGATGTACAGTAATGACTTCCTGGATAAAGATCAACCTCAATTTCTGAAAACGCCTCGCAATTTCTGCACAAGATCCCGCACTCCTGCTTTTATTCATTGAACAGCTAAATCGTTTTTTTTATCTTCTAACCAGATGAATCTGCGAGCTTTTATAGGAAATTTCCCGCGCATGGAATCCATTGAAGGGGGCGTTATGAAGAGATATAACCCGGTAGTTGAGCAATCGAAAGCGCAGTTGGCGGCATTAGGTAAAATTGAATCACGTACGCAATTTGGGGGGTATGCGCTGACTATTGAGAAGGTGATTTTTGCTTATATCAATGAAGATGCGCTTTATCTCCGAGCCAGCGAGGCGCTTCACGTCTATAACGCACAGCGTTCACTCGAACCGCTGATTTACCGCAAGCGTGGCGTGCCGGTGACCTTAAGCTACTTCAAAGTAGATACACAGTTATGGCAAAACCCCGAACAATTATTGCAGTTATCGGCTAGCTCATTGCGCGCCGCACAGGAGGAAGCGGCTACCAGACTTGTCTCGCTGCGATTGAAAGATCTGCCGAATTTAAGCCTGCGACTGGAGCTAATGCTGCATAAGGTGGGGATCAGTTCGGTGCGGTTGCTGTGTGAAACAGGATCGCGACAAAGCTGGCTGAAACTACGCGCGGTGAATAAGCACATTGGGTTAAAAACGCTGCTGGCGCTGGAAGGTGCAATATCAGGACATCATGAGGCGGCGTTACCCAGCGCCATCCGGCAAGAGCTCTATGCCTGGTATTTAAAAATGCTCCGCCAGCATGCGGCGGCGGAGCATCAGCAGCCTTAATCGTTGACGAGGGTGCGGCGTAGACGGGCAATTTCGGGCAGCAGCGCGACCAACAATCCCAATTGCTGAATCACTAATGGTGCGCGTGTATCCGGGCTGTTTTTCATCTCGCTCATGCGCTGCATTAGCGCCTGCTGCATCTCTGTGGCTTGCGTATCCGTAACCTGATCGATCTGCAGCACATCTTCTATGAAGCAGACCGCGTCATCCAGTAAGGTCAGCAAGGTACTATCTGCCAGCTGTTCGCGATGCGCTCCCAGCGCCGAGATATAGCTGAGGAAGGAGTGGTTCAGACACAGCAGTCGAAACGCATTCTCACGTAACGGTTGTTGTAGCTTAAGTTCACCACTGATGTTTGACACCACTGACGCTAGCTCAGCATCGGCGTTATGCGCATCGCGACGTGCCACGCGATAAGCCAGGCGATTGTCCTTGCCTTGATGGTATTGCTCCATAATCGCATCCAGATAGCGGCAGTTGGCATCCAATGTTCGATCGGCAACGGCGGTGATTTTGCGAAAACGCCAGTCAGGCCAGACAAAAGCCACCGCTAGCCATGCCAGGCCACAGCCAAGCAAGGTATCCACCACGCGCGGTAGCGCCACTTCAAAGCCTTCGCCGAGCAAATTGAAGCACAGCAGAACCAGCAAGGTGATAAACAACGTGGCTTGTGCATATTGAATCTGGCGGAATGCGAAGAACAGCACGCCGCTCAGCACAATCAGCACCAGTTGACCTTCAATCGAGGGCACCAGCCACAAGACCGGCAAACCGATGGCGATGCCGGCTAAGGTACCGCCGATACGCAAGGCGAGGCGGCGTCGGGTGGCGTTGTAATTGGGCTGGCAGACGAACAGGCTGGTCAGCAAGATCCAGTAACCGCGATCGACGCCGGTGATTTGAATAAAGGCGTAGCCAACACACAATACCAGCGACATACGCACTGCATGGCGGAACAGGGCAGATTGTGGGCTGAGATGGCGACTCAGGCGTAAGCGGATATCCGCCCAGCCGCTGAGCCCTTCGCGTGACAGATGGTGATCGCTCTGCGGGGACGGTTCGGCCAGCATCTGCTCTGACTCAATCGATGCCAGTTGCGCATCAATGGCACGCAGATTACGCAGCAGCCAGAACAGTGCGTGAATGTGTGGATCCTGCGGCTCGTTCTGCTGAAGGCGTTGCAGCGCGGTTTCCAGCCGTTCAAAGGTGCGTTCAAAATGGCTGTCGTGATGCCACGGCTGACGCAGCAAAATGGTCTCCGCCAGTTGCCGACACGCGCGCGCTTGCATGTTCATCAGGCGCTGGAAACGGAACAGCACTTCGTTGTAACGCCAGTTATCACGCAGCAAATGATATTGCAGATGCGAGGAGCTGGCGCGTTCATGGATATCCTGCGCGACAAAATAGTAGTGCAGGCTGCGACGTGTGCTGCGTGAACCGCGGTCGCCACGCAAACGACTTTGAATGGTGCTTTTAGTGAGATTGAGCTGGGCCACCAACTGGCTGTTGACCATCGCCGTGGCAACCAGCGTAGCGTCATCCTGATCGCCGCCATCGGGATCAAACAGGTTTGCTTTGGCTTCAAGATAGCGCGCCAGCTGGGAAAAACTGCCTGCCAGCTGTTCCTGCACCGGACGCACCGGAAACATCAAATGACCAACAAAGGTCAGCAAGTTGTACCAAAGGGCACCGATCAACAGCAGCGCTGGCTGCATCCACCACTGTGGGAACAAGCTGATGCCCAGCATGGTATAAACCGCAATCAGCAGCGCACCAAAGGCGATGGTGGCATAACGCTGTCCCAGCGCACCGAGCAAAATAAAGCCCCAGCTGGAAAGCGCCAGACCCAGAGCAAACGCCCACGGATGGGGGAACAGCAGTTCCACCGACACCGAAGCAATACAGAAACACACCAGGGTGATCAAAAGATTGCGTACACGCCCAATCCAGCGATCGTCGAGATCCGCCAGCGCCGCGGCGACCACGCCGAGCGTCAGCGGAATGGTCCACTCGATTTGGTGCAGCCACCACGGTACCGCCGCGCATCCGGTTAAGGCAAAGAAGATGCGCAGCAAGTAGCGCAGGCTGCTGTTAAACAGATAACGTCGCCAGCCTGGCAAGGCGTCATGAATCATTGAACGGCCTCAGTAGCGGCGACGCGCATTGGCTTCACGCGCAGCCTGCGCTTCTTCAACGGAGACCACGCGACGGCCAACCGGCCACAGCGCAATCGCGGCAATTTTGAAGTTGGCGATGCCAACAGGAATGCCGATGATGGTCAGACACTGCACGATACCGGCCGAGATATGCGCAAGACACAACCACCAGCCAAACAGTATCAGCCAGAAAATGTTAAGGAAGGTGCCGCCGGTATTCATCACATGGCTTTTACTGTCGGGACGCAGCACATCGACATGCACCGCTTCGTTGCCAAAGGGCAGCAGAGACAGTTTGGTGATTTCCCAGCAGGAACGCGTCAACGGCAGCGTAAAAATCAGCACGATGCTCACCAGCGTGGCAAACAGCCAGCTGAGGGTGGTGAAAAAGCCGCCGAGAATGAAATTAAGAATGTTAAGTACGGTACGCATAAACGTGTTTTTCCTTTTGCAATCCGCAATATGTGGCGCCAAGTTTAGCTCTTTTTAAGGCTGGAGCGCCAAGAGTCTGACAGGTAAACTGCGCGATATCGAATTCCACATGACGGTGCGGACATGGAACTGAAAGCAACATCAATGGGTAAACGTCTGGCACAGCATCCCTATAATCGGGTGCGCTTGCTGGCCGCCGGCGTGGAAGTCAGTGGCGATCGCCATGAATATCTGATTCCGTTTAACCAGTTGCTCAACATTGCCTGCAAACGCGGCATGGTATGGGGCGAACTGGAGTTTCTGCTGCCAGATGAGAAAGTGGTGCGCCTTCATGGCACCGAATGGCAGGAAACGCAGCGCTTTTTCCATTATTTGCAGCACGCCTGGCAGCAGTGGAGCCAGGAGATGAGCGAGGTGAGCGCGGAGGTGCTGGTCGCGCTGGAGCAGGAAATCCTCGCCTTCACCCAACAGGATCGCTGGTTGAAACGTAGTGAGCTGAGCGCGGTAAAAGAGAGCATTACACGCCAGTTTTCTGCCTTGCCGTTGCCTCTCGCGCGTATTGCCGAGTTTGACAACTGTCGTGAGCGCTGGGAATTCTGCCAGCAATGGCTGGAGCAAGGTGAAGCAGCGATCCGCCAACGCAATCGCCAATGGACCAGCAAGATCCTCAGCGACTATCACGAATTCTTCTCCACCGTTGAAACCACGCCGCTCAATCCATCGCAATGCGAAGCTGTAGTGAATGGCGAAGACGCGCTGCTGGTGCTGGCGGGCGCGGGCAGTGGCAAAACCTCGGTGCTGGTGGCGCGCGCCGGTTGGCTACTAAAACGCAAGCTGGCGCAAGCGGATCAAATTCTGTTGCTGGCGTTTGGTCGTCAGGCGGCAGAAGAGATGAATGACCGTATTCAAACGCGCCTTGGTGAAAGCGCGATTCAGGCGCGTACCTTCCATGCATTGGCGCTGCATATCATCCGCGAAGGCAGTAACAAACAACCGGTGATCAGCAAGCTGGAAAGCGACAGCAAGGCGCGGCGTCAGTTGCTGATAGAGACCTGGCGTGAGCAGTGCAACAGCAAGAAAGCGCAGGCCAGCGGCTGGCGTCAGTGGTTGCAGGATGAGCTGGAGTGGGAGATTCCCGAAGGTCCCTTTTGGCAAGATGACAAACTGGCGCAGCGCATCGCATCGCGCATGGAGCGCTGGCTGGGCTTGATGCGCATGCACGGCGGCGCGCAGGCGGCAATGATCGCGGATGTGGCAGAAGCGCAGCGCGATAATTTCAGCAAGCGTGTCAAACTGATGGCGCCACTGTTAAAGGCATGGAAAAGCGCGCTGAAAGAGGAGGGCGCGGTCGATTTCTCCGGGCTGATTCATCAGGCGATTGCCATTCTGGAGAAAGGGCGTTTTATCAGCCCGTGGAAGCATATTCTGGTCGATGAGTTTCAGGACATCTCACCGCAGCGAGCCGCACTGCTGACGGCGCTGCGTCAGCAAAACAAGCGAACCAGCCTGTACGCGGTGGGCGATGACTGGCAGGCAATCTATCGCTTTAGCGGTGCCGAAATGAGTTTGACCACCGCGTTCCATCACTATTTCGGCGATGGCGATCGCTGCGTGCTGGATACCACCTATCGCTTTAACGATCGTATTGGTGAGATAGCCAATCGCTTTGTACAACAGAACCCGCATCAGCTGCGCAAGCCGTTGAACAGCTTGTGCAAAGGTAATAAAAAATCGGTGACTTTGCTGCCGCAGGATCAACTGGAAGCGCTGTTCGATAAACTGAGCGGTTATGCCAAACCCGAAGAGCGCGTACTGCTGCTAGCGCGTTACCACCATTTGCGGCCGGCAATCCTCGATAAAGCTAAAACGCGCTGGCCAAAGTTAAAGCTGGATTTCATGACGATCCATGCCAGCAAAGGACAACAGGCGGATTTTGTTATTGTATTGGGGCTGCATCAGGGACGCGACGGTTTCCCGGCACAAGCGCGGGAATCCATCATGGAAGAGGGTTTGCTGCCGCAGCCGGAAGATTTCCCGGATGCGGAGGAGCGACGGCTGGCGTATGTGGCGATGACGCGTGCGCGCCAGCAGGTGTGGCTGATGTTCGATAAAGATCGGCCTTCGGTATTTGTCGAGCACCTGCGCGAATTAGGTGTGCCACAAAGCCGTAAGGCCTGATGATTAGGGTTTCAGGCGTTCGGCGAGATAACGCTGATAGTCTGGAATCTGAATCTCAATCTGTTGGGCAAACTTCGGTGACTGGATAATAAAATCTGCGGTGGTGCGGTTATTGGCCACCGGGATATTCCACACCGTGGCGAGGCGCAGCAGCGCTTTGACATCTGGATCGTGCGGCACCGCATTCAGCGGATCCCAGAAGAAAATCAGCACATCAATTTTACCTTCCGAAATCAACGCCCCCACTTGCTGATCGCCGCCCATCGGGCCGCTTAGCATGGCGTTAACATCCAATCCGGTATGACGATTAATCAGATTGCCGGTGGTGCCGGTAGCGTACAACACATGCTGTTGCAGCGTGCTTTGGTTGGTTTGCACCCACTCCAGCAGCGAGGCTTTACAGTGATCGTGTGCAACGAGGGCGATATGTTTCTGAACCTGAAGGGTACGAACGGTCTGCTCCATAGGGCTTCCTGTTTCTTCTCATGCATTATGTGTTAATGCAGGAGTTTACCCCTGGCGTTTCATCACTATCAACTTGCGCGTAAGGTTTTCATCCAGCTAATAAAACGCAGACGTGTGGCGGCATCAAAACGCTTGAACCAGCCATGCAAAGAGGGAAGATCGCTAACGTCTTGCCAGGCGTAATCCAGATTCAACTGCGCCTCGCTGGCGCTCAGCGAATGTAAGGCAAAACGCGGAACCGAAGCGGCGTGGGCATCACGATTATAATTCACCATCGCCTTTTCGAAATCGTTATCACCTGGCTTCGGCAAATGGTCGCGCAGGCTGGTGATTTCTATGCCGCGTTCATCAATCAGTTGAAAGTTGAGGGTTTTGTCGAAGGTGGTACGTTCACGACGATTAGTGAGCGCAGGCAAGCGAATTGCCACCGAATGGGCATTGGCGCTGAAAGTGACAATCATCGGCACGGATTGAAAGTGCGCGGCGTCAGTGCCCGGTTTTTCCACACGAAACAGAAACTGATGCTGCCCACGATCCAGCTCAAGGCTGCCTGCGCCTTTCAACAGCGAACCAGAAATTTTACGCCCGTCCAGCACCAGCAGTTCGATCTCGGGATCGAGCTTGAGAGTGATGGCCTGGCATGAGGCTGATACGAGCAACAGCAGTAAACCCGTAGCAGTTAAAGACAGCTTCATTTCAACTCCCGGCAGAAGGGGGTAAATCGATTATGTGTAGCAAAGTATTACATTATGGCAGTAAATTTACATTTTTACATATTTATTCGTGCTGCTGCGCAAAGTTCTGGTGACCAACAGTTGCAGCCTGATGCGCAATGCCATCTACACTTAAGCGAATGAACCAGGAGAAAAAAGATGAATGATCAAACGATTCGCGATGTTCTGACTAAAACCAAACGTATCGCGTTAGTGGGCGCCAGCGACCGCCTCGATCGCCCGAGCTATGGCGTGATGAAATATTTACTTGATCAGGGATACGAGGTGATTCCGGTGAGTCCTAAATTGGCGGGACAGCAACTTCTTGGTCAAACCGCCTATGCCACGCTGGCGGATGTACCCGGAAAAGTGGATATGGTAGATGTGTTTCGCAATGCCGAAGCGGCGTGGGGCGTTGCGCAGGAAGCGATCGCCATTGGAGCGGATACGCTGTGGTTACAGCTGGGCGTGATTAATGAGCAGGCGGCGGTGCTGGCGCAAGACGCGGGTATGACCGTGATAATGGATCGCTGTCCAAAAATTGAAATTCCTCGGCTGGGGATTAGGCACTAAAACAGAAACGGCGACCTGAGTCGCCGTTTGATTAATGTCTCAGGCTGGGTGCCTGCAGCTGTTGCCGAATTGACGCGGCCAGCTCATCCATTGAAGGTTGTTCGGGATGTTCGAAGGAGGTTTCCCCCGCCAGCTGAACTTCAGCGACATAGGTATGCACCTGATCGCCTTCTTCATCTTCCATCACCACATGATACCAGGGCGCGGCGCGCAGCGTTTCGCTGGCAGCGACATCATCAACTTCTGGCTCATCAAGCGAAAACTCCGGATCGACATCCACGATAACGCCGAGCACCCCGGAGAGACGATGTCGGACCTGCTGTCCAATTCCAAATTTAGTCGTAATCATTGTGACCTCCCAAAAGACTGCCCTGTAACCAATATGGAGGCAGGGACAGCGTTTTCAAGTCACAGCACGCGGCAGGCAAAACCTTTCAGATAAAGCCCTTCAGGATAGCTGGCGATCACTGGATGGTCGGCTGCCTGACGGAACTGCTCTATAAATTGTACATCACGACCGGCATCAACGGCGGCATCAGCGATGATTTTCTGGAACAAATCGGTTGGCATCAGGCCAGAACAGGAGAAGGTCAGCAATACGCCACCGGGATTCAACAGCTGAATGGCCAGCATATTGATATCTTTATAGCCGCGACACGCGCCCATCAACTGATTTTTATTTTCAACGAATTTCGGTGGATCCATGACGATCAGGTCGAACTTTTCGCCGCTGTCGCGATAACGACGCAGCAGTTTGAACACATCGTCACGCACAAACTGGGCACGCGACACATCCAGACCATTGAGTTCAACGTTCTGTTTCGCCACGTCGAGTGCGTCTTGCGAAGTATCAACGCTAATCACTTCACAACAGCCGCCCATCAAGGCAGAAACCGCAAAACCACCGGTGTAAGAGAAGCAGTTCAGCACGCGTGCATTATCTGAGTAGCCACGCGTGGCAAAACGGCTGTCACGCTGATCAAGGTAATAGCCGGTTTTATGACCGCCCTGAATATCCACCAGCAGCTTCATGCCGTGTTCAGTAATCGGCAGCAGCGGTGGCGGCAGTTCACCCGAAACCGGCCCTTGCGCCAGCTCCAGTCCCTCTTTTTTACGCACCGCCACGTCTGAGCGATCGTAAATAGCGCAATCCGGGAAACACTGCTGTAAGGCGGAGACGATGGCCGGACGCTGATACTCGGCACCCGCAGACAACAGCTGCATCACCAGGAAGTTGCCGAAGCGATCGATGGTTACGCCCGGCATGCCATCAGACTCACCGGCAATCAGGCGATAGCTGTCCAGCCCATCACGTTTCGCCAGCCAGTCACGCCACAGCTGGGCTTGCTCAAAGCGGCGCACGAAGAAGGTGATGTCGATTGACTCATCCTGTTGCCAACTCCAGACGCGTGCGCGAATTTGTGATTGCGGAGAATACGCGGCGCGAGCCAGCCATTTGCCATTGCAGTCACAGATATCAATGGTTTCACCAGACTGGGCTTTACCTTCCATACGTGCAACGGCACCAGAGAACACCCACGGATGGCGGCGGAGCAGGGATTTTTCACGTCCCTTTGTGAGAATCAATCGAACGGTCATAGTTTGCTATGCTTACCTGAAAAAATGAGGCGCCATTTTCCGGCGGATGGCGGCAAATTGCAACGCAAGGTGATGGGAGAACGCAATGGTTACCACATGCTGTAAAATTTGGGTGCACGGCATCGTGCAGGGCGTGGGGTTTCGCTACCACACCCAAGCGCAGGCCAGAGAATTGAATCTTAACGGTTATGCGCACAATCTGGCGGACGGCAGCGTTGAAGTGCTGGCGTCCGGTGAGGCGCAGCAGGTTGATGCATTAATCAGTTGGCTCAAAGCGGGTGGGCCGCGCAGCGCGCGGGTGGATAAAGTTCTGGTGGAGCCGCATCAGCCCAGGGAAATGCCGACCCGATTCACCACCGGCTGATTACAAGCATTTCGCCGGTTTTGGCAATCCAGCAATTTTGGTCGCCTGCTTGGCCGGGCCTTCCGGGAAAAGACGGAACAGATAGCGGCTGTTGCCTTTCTCCTCGCCATACTTTTGCGCCATGGCTTTCACCAGCATGCGCACCGCCGGCGACGTATTAAACTCCTGGTAAAAGTTGCGCACAAAGTGCACTACTTCCCAGTGCGCGTCACTCATCACGATCGCTTCTTGCTTCGCGATGGCAGCAGCCAGCGGCTCGCTCCAGTCCGCGCTATTTTTCAGATAGCCTTCCGCATCGGTGGCAATCTCTTTACCAGCAAAATTCACAGTCATTCCTCATGGCGTTAATCGACACATTGTAAATTCGCCCGGCCATAAAAAGCAAAAACCCCGCCGAAGCGGGGTGTAATAACTATTGCAGCAGCTTAATCGCGGTTAGCGAAGCCCAGCAGGCTTAACAGGCTAACAAAAATGTTATACAGCGAAACGTACAGGCTTACGGTAGCGCGAATGTAGTTGGTTTCACCACCGTGAATAATGTTGCTGGTTTCCCACAGGATGGCACCGGCAGAGAAAAGGATGAACAGGGCGCTAATCGCCAGATGCAGCGCAGGCAGTTGCAGGAAGATATTAGCAACCACCGCCACCAGCAGCACGACAAAGCCGGCCATCATCATGCCACTCAGGAATGACATATCGCGGCGCGTGGTCAATACGTAGGCCGAGCAACCGAAGAACACCAGCGCGGTGCCGCCCAGCGCCATAGCGATCACATCACCCATGCCTGCAGTGAGGAACGAGCTCAGGATTGGACCAAGGCAGTAACCGAGGAAGCCGGTGAAAGCGAAGGCCGCCAGAATACCTGCCGGGCTGTTAGCCAGTTTATGCGTCAGGAACATCAAGCCATAAAAGCCGACCAGCATCAGAATCAGGCCCGGTGAAGGCAAGGCAAACACGGTGCTGAGTGTGGCTGTGACGGCCGAGAAGGCCAGCGTAAAGCCGAGTAACAGATAAGTATTGCGCAGCACCTTGTGGGTGCTGACTAACGATTGCTGCGACGAGCTAAAAATTCTTTCCATCATGCGCTCCTTAAAGAGAGAAACACCAAATATGGCTCGAGGATACGCAGCGCCTGAAAGACAGAAAAGGCGTTTTACCCATCTTTACGCGATAAATTGCTGTTTCGCTGAGCAGAATGGCGAAATTGACGCCGAAAAAATAGAATTTGGCTGTTTTTCAGCCGAACGATTCATTGCAGGCTTTACATCGTTATGGGGGATGTTTATAGTGCGCCTCATTGCGGAGGGGTGGCCGAGTGGCTTAAGGCAACGGTCTTGAAAACCGTCGATGGGAAACCATCCGAGAGTTCGAATCTCTCCTCCTCCGCCATTCACTCTTGCAGAGTGACGCAACAAAAAAATCCCCGGAGGGATGGCCGAGTGGCTTAAGGCAACGGTCTTGAAAACCGTCGATGGGAAACCATCCCAGAGTTCGAATCTCTGTTCCTCCGCCATATTAAAGAAGCCCGCAGAAATGCGGGCTTTTTGCTTTTCTGCGTTCATAAATTCCGAAAAACATCGCGTTGCTTTTCCATCTGCTGCCGTTCCCCGACGCCACGCGCGTTAACTGCTATATTCCATGCACGGTTTTTTGCAAACATCTGGCGATTTTCCGATGCAAGCTGAGTTACACTGTGCGGTAATTCGCTCTTTGGCGGGCTAATCGTTTGAAAGCCAGAGTGTTTCACTGATGAATTATGGAATAGGCACAATGATCAAGAAACTGAGTCTTTGCGCGTTGTCAGTCATCGCTGCGCTCCCGATGGGCATGTCCGCCTATGCTGCGGATGGAGATATGCAACTCCAGCAGGTGCTGATGTTAAGCCGTCACAATCTGCGTGCGCCGCTCGCCAACAACGGCAGCGTACTGGAACAATCCACCAAAAAGAGCTGGCCGCAGTGGGATGTCGCGGGAGGTGAGCTCACCACCAAAGGTGGCGTGCTGGAAGTCTACATGGGGAATTATACCCGTCAGTGGCTGGCACAGCAGGGCTTAGTCCAGAACGGGACTTGCCCGGACAGCAGCAACATCTTTGTCTACGCCAACAGCCTGCAGCGCACCGTGGCGACCGCGCAGTACTTTATCACTGGCGCCTTCCCTGGCTGTGATATCGCGGTCACGCATCAGGATGCGATGGGCACCATGGATCCGATCTTCAATCCGGTCGTCACCGACGGCAGCGATGAATTCAACAAGAAAGCCCTGGCTGCCATGACCGCGGCTAATGAAAAGCTGGCACTGAAGCCTGCCTTCCAGCATCTGGAAAAAATCGTCGACTACAAATCTGCCCCTGCCTGTAACGGCAAAAAGCAGTGTGATTTGAGCAGCGGCGATAACACTTTCAGCGCGGATAACGGTAAAGAGCCGAACGTAAGCGGTCCGCTGAAAATCGGCAACTCGCTGGTGGATGCGTTTACGCTGCAATATTACGAAGGTTTCCCGGCCGATCAGGTTGCCTGGGGCCAGATCAAAACGCCTGAACAGTGGAAAGAGCTGGCGTCGATCAAAAACGGTTATCAGGATGCGCTGTTCGCCTCTCCTGAAGTGGCGCGCGAAGTGGCCGCACCGCTGGTGGATTACATCCGCAGCCAGTTAGTCGATCAGGATAAAGCCAACGCGCCAAAAGTGACGCTGATGGTTGGTCATGATTCCAACATCGCCTCCTTACTCAGCGCACTGCAGGTTAAGCCTTATGAACTGCCGGGCAACGACGAGAAAACGCCGATTGGCGGCCAGGTAGTATTCGAACGCTGGCACGATGTGAAGAACAACAAAGATCTGCTGAAAATTGAGTACGTCTATCAAACGGCCGATCAACTGCGCGATGCCGATGTGCTGAGCCTGAAAAATCCACCGAAGCGCGTCACGCTGCAACTGGCGGGCTGCGAAACGGATGCCAACGGCTACTGCAGCTGGGATCAATTCATCGGCGCATTGAATGGCGCTCTGCAAGGTACGCCACTGCAGCCTGCTGCGGCAGAACAGCCAGCACCTGCGGCCGCAGCACCAGCCGCAGATGACGCTAAGCAGAAAGCCGATCAGACTGCTGCGGATAAAGCAGCCGCAGACAAAGCAGCAGCGGATAAAGCCGCAGCACAGAAGGCTGCAGACGCGAAAGCGGCTGAAGAGAAAGTGAAGGCGGATAAAGCGGCCGCGCAGAAAGCGGCAGACGATAAAGCCAAAGCGGAGAAAGCCACTGCCCAGAAAGCAGCGGATGACAAAGCCAAGGCTGATGCGGCAGCAGCACAGAAAGCGCAAGCCGATGCTACGCCAGCCAAATCAGAAGAACCGGCCAAAGCAGCGACCAGTAACTGAGTTTGCTGCTCAAAGAAAACCCCGCCGCGGCGGGGTTTTTTGTGCCTGTTAACCGGCGACGACCACCAGTTTTTGGTTGGCGAACTCTTTAATCCCCAGATCCGATAACTCACGTCCGTATCCGGAACGTTTCACGCCACCAAACGGCAGTTCTGCTGAGGTATCGCTCTGCGAATTGATAAACACCATGCCGGTTTCAATCTGCGATGCCATCTTACGGCCGCGCGCAATGTCTTTGGTCCAGACTGAACCGCCCAGGCCGTAATTTGAATCATTCGCCAGTGCCACAGCGGCACGATCGTCCGCCACCACATACACCTGTGCTACCGGGCCAAAGAACTCCTGATAGTAAGCAGGATTGTCTGGCGTCAGACCGGTGAGCACCGTTGGCTGGTAATAGCAGCCGACACCATCAATGGCGCGTCCACCAAACTCCACGCGCGCGCCATTTTGCACCGCTTCCTCAACCTGCTTCACTAAACGATCGCGCGCATCTTTTGAAGAGAGCGGACCAAGCGTGGTTTTCTCATCAAGCGGATCGCCCGGCGTGGCCGATTGCAGAGCCGCGCTAAATTTGGCCATAAACGTATCGGCAATTTTCTCATGCAAAATAAAGCGCTTGGCGGCGGTACAGACCTGGCCGCAGTTACTGAGGCGAGCTTGCGCACCCTGACGTACCGCTTCATCGATATCGGCATCGTCCAGCACCACAAACACATCGTTACCGCCCAGCTCCAGCGTCGATTTCTTCAAGTGTTTACCGGCCTGTTCCGCCACGGCACTACCGGCGCGTTCGGAACCCGTCAGCGCCACGCCTTGCACGCGCGGATCGGCAATCAAATCCGCGACTTGATCGGTGGAGATAAACAGGTTGGTCCATGCGCCTTTTGGCGCACCGGCTTCTTCTACCAGCTTTTCAAACACATCGGCGCAGTGCGGCACGATATTGGCGTGTTTCGCCAGCACCGGATTGCCGAGCGCCAGGTTTGGCGCCAGCACGCGCATCAGCTGATAGTAAGGGAAGTTCCACGGCTCAACCGCGACGATCACGCCAATCGGATGGTACTCAAGCCAGGCATCGCCCACATCGCTGGCGTAGGGTTGCGGCTGTAAAAATGTCGCGGCATGTTCAGCGTAGTAGCGGGCGATCTGCGAACAGATTTTTACTTCACCACGGCTCTGGCCAATCAGTTTGCCCATCTCTTTACTGGCGATGGTCGCCAGCTCTTCGGCCCGTTGGTCAATCAAATCGGCTAAACGGTGTAGCACCTGCAGACGCGGTTGGATATCGCCTTTACTCCACGCGGAATGATAAAGCGCATCTGCGGTTTCCAGCGCCTGTTGTGCATAGGCATCATCGTGCTCGTTCCACGCTTTTAGCAGTTGGTTATTGGCTGGATTGATACTTTGATAGGCTGACATACAAGGCTCCTTGGTGATGTAAAGGTAACAAAGGCGGGACAATGCCCGCCTGCAATTTAAACGTTTTTGCGCTCGACCGTTTTATCGTCCCAGGTCAGAACATCCTGGTCGGTCTTTTTGAAGGCGCGAATCAGCACTTCATCGCTGCCTTGCTGGCTCCAGATCTGCTCGGCTAAACGTTCGTCGTAGTTGGCTACCTCAAAAATGGCTTCAGCGATTTCGCGTGAAGTGTGGCGCAGTGATGCCCATTCGCCTACGTGATGCTCTTTCGACTGTTCTGTTGTCATGAAGGTCTCCTGTTGTGGATTTTATCCCTGTAGCTTTACCGCCAGTCCGGCGACGTGTTGGCCCTGAAAACGGGCAATATCCAGTTCTTCCGCCGAAGGTTGACGTGATCCATCTCCGCCCGCCAGCGTGGTGGCGCCGTAGGGCGTTCCGCCGCGTACGTGGGAGATGTCGAAGAGTTCTTTAGTGCCATAACCGATGGGAACAATCACCATGCCGTGATGGGCGAGGGTGGTCCAGACGGAAGTGATGGTCTGCTCCTGGCCGCCGCCGGTACCGGTGGAAGCAAAGACGCTGGCGATTTTGCCGTACAGCGCGCCCGAAGCCCACAGGCCGCCAGTGCGATCCCAGAAGTTACGCATCTGCCCCGCCATGTTGCCGAAGCGCGTGGGCGTGCCAACGATGATGGCATCGTACTGCGGCAAATCTTCCGGTTTCGCTTCAGGCGCGGCTTGGTTCACTTTGCCGCCAACCTGGGCGAAACGCTCGGCATCCATGCTTTCCGGCACGCGCAATATCGTAACTTCCGCGCCGCTCACGCTCTTTGCACCGTCGGCCACGGCTTGCGCCATGGTTTCAATATGTCCGTACATCGAATAATAGAGCACCAAAATCTTTGCCATGGTTTTCATCCTGCTGGGGTGGTGAGTAATCAAAAGTATAGAAGAGCCTGCGCAGGCTGCTGTACAGAGGTTAAGCAGGTGCCAATAAGTGTCGGCTAACCGCTTGTAACGCGGCGGTAAATTTGCTTTTTCGCAGTGAAATGAGTGAATTATCTGTTTCAAATTGTGAATATCAGGCCGATCTCACCGCTGCGCTGTCTATTATTTAATCAGGTGTGCGGAATATCCGCCGCCAGGCTTTTCACGGCAGCATCGTGATAAGCCCCTAATCTGGATGCTCAATCCGTGGAGGAAATGATGGCCGAACATCGTGGAGGATCAGGCAATTTCGCAGAGGACCGTGAAAGGGCCGCAGAAGCGGGTCGCAAAGGCGGCAAAAACAGCGGGGGTAATTTTAGAAACGACCCACAGCGCGCGTCTGTAGCCGGTGAAAAAGGGGGACGCAGCCGCGGCAAGAAATAGCGCGACTGACCGTTAATCCCCGGCCGCCGGGTTCGCCCGGCGGTGACAGGCATTGCAATTTCCCCGCTCTCTGAGCAAACTGACCGCCAACTGATTATTCTGGTGCGTTATGTCCGCTTCTTCTTCTCGTCTCAGCCTGCGTATTTCGCGTCAGGAGTTGGTGCTCATATTTATTACCATGGTTTGGGGTGGCACTTTTTTGGTGGTACACCGGGCGATGGCCCATTCCGGTCCGTTCTTTTTTGTGGGATTACGTTTTGCTACGGCATCGCTGCTGCTGGCCTTTTTCTTCCGTCGTTATCTCAAGCAAGTTACCTGGCTGGAAATCAAAGCCGGCGCGCTGATTGGCCTGTCGATTGCCGGCGGCTACGGTCTGCAAACCTGGGGCATGCAAACCATTTCCAGCAGTCAGTCGGCGTTTATCACCGCGCTCTACGTGCCGGTGGTGCCGCTGCTGCAATGGTTATTCCTGCGCCGTCCGCCGGGATTGATGGCGTGGCTGGGCATTTTGCTGGCGTTTACCGGTTTAGTGCTGGTGGCGGGTCCGCAGGATGGCAGTTTGACGCTGAATGCCGGTGAAATCGCCACCTTACTGAGCACGCTGGCAATCGCCGCGGAGATCATCCTGATCAGCCGTTATGCCGGACAGGTCGATGTGCGCCGCGTCACGCTGATTCAGCTGATGGTGGCATCGGCCTGCGCCTTTGTTCTGATGATCCCGAATGGCGAATCGGCTCCTGCCATGTCAACGCCGTTGCTGCTGAGCGCGTTGGGGCTGGGTGCGGCCAGCGCCTTAATTCAGGTGACGATGAACTGGGCGCAACGCAGCGTTTCACCGACGCGTGCCACGGTGATTTACGCCGGTGAACCGGTGTGGGCGGGCGTGGTAGGGCGTTTGGCGGGCGAGCGTCTACCTGCTGCTGCGCTGCTGGGCGCGGCACTGATTGTTTGTGGGGTGATCGTCAGCGAACTGCGTATACGCCGCAAGAAAGCGGTGCCCGATCAGGCACCGCTCGAGCCTTAAGGGTGTTGCCGTGCCGCCTCGTTCGCCAGCGCGGCGCCGCGACGTTGTAAAATCGCGTTCAGGATGATGGCACCAAAGGTGGCGGTGCCGATGCCGCCAAGGGTGAAGCTGCCAATCTTCAGCGCAAAATCACCGGCGCCCAGCACCAGCGTGGTCGCCACCATGATCAAATTGCCATTCTGATTAAAATCCACATGGTTCTGCACCCAAATGCGTGCGCCTGCCACCGCAATCAAACCAAATACTACAATCGATGCGCCACCAATCACCGGACCGGGAATGGTGTGGATTAGCGCGCCAAATTTCGGTGAGAAGCCAAGCACCAAAGCGATCGCCGCGGCGGCCACAAAGGCCAGAGTTGAATAGACTTTGGTCACCGCCATCACACCGATATTTTCCGCGTAGGTGGTGACACCGCTGCCGCCGATTGAGCCCGACAGCATGGTTGCCAGACCGTCACCGACAAAGGCGCGGCCCATCCAGGGATCGAGATTGCGCCCGGTCATGCCCGCCACGGCTTTAATGTGCCCGAGGTTTTCCGCTACCAGAATGATCGCCACAGGCGCGATCATCACGATGGCCTGCATATCAAAGATGGGTGCGGTGGTGTGCGGCAGGCCAAACCACGGTGCGTTGGCAAGGCCGCTGAAATCCACCGGTTTGCCGAAGCCCATCACGTTGGTTAGCAGTGCATAGATGGCCCACGCGACAATCAGGCCGACCAGAATCAGCAGGCGCTGGATCATCCCGCGCGTGAATACCGCCACCAGACCAATGCACAGCACCGTCATCACCGCCATCCAGCTGTCAAACATCGAGCCGGACACACCGTGCACCGCAATTGGCGCCAGGTTCAGACCAATCGCCATCACCACCGCGCCCGTGACCACCGGCGGCATCAGACGCTCGATCCAGCCGGTGCCGACCTTCATCACGATCAGGCCAATCAGCGTATAGAGCGCGCCGCAGGCAATCACGCCGCCCAGCGCCAGCGCCAGGTTGGGGTTGAGTCCCTGACCGTTAAAGCCGGTTACCGCGATGATTACGCCGACAAACGCCGCGCTGGATCCGAGATAACTGGGTACGCGCCCGCCGGTGACCAGGAAGAACAGCAGCGTACCGATGCCCGAAACCAGAATCGCCAGATTGGGGTCCAGTCCCATCAGCAACGGCATCAGCACCGTTGCGCCAAACATTGCCACAGCATGCTGCAGGCCAAGGACGACCGTCTGCGCAAACGGCAGCGTTTCGTCCGGCGCAATCAGCCCATCATCGGTCATGGCTGACTTTTTTTGCCAGCGGGGGAACCAGGAACTCGCCATCGTCATCTCCAGGGTGTCAGTGAAAGCGGGCCGCACAAGGCGGCGTTAGCGGGCGTCCTGCCGTAAAAGGTGATGATAGCCACGGTCAAACCATGCCAGACCGTGCGTTTCATCATTGCGTACCAGCGCCTGCACTTCGCAAAACAGAATGTCGTGCGTGCCCACGCTGACCACTTGTGCCACTTTGCAGTCAAACGACACCAGCGCGCCGTCTAACAGCGGTGAACCGCTGGCCAGCGTGTGCCAGTCAGCGGCGGCAAAGCGTTCTGCCATCGGCGTTTTGCCGCCAAATAGCGTCGAGAGATCTTCATGCCCGGCGGCCAGGGTGTTAACGCAGAGATAACCGTTGTCGCGAAAAATCGGCCACACCGACGCTGAGCGATTAAGACAAACCAGCAGCGTAGGCGGCGTATCAGTAACGCTGCACACCGCCGAGGCGGTAAATCCGGCGCGTCCAGCGGGACCTTCGGTGGTGATGATATTCACCGCCGCGCCTAAGCACGCCATCGCGTTACGAAACGCATCGCGTTCTACACCGGGTAAAATTGGCAGTTCATGCACGCTCATTGGCGGCTCCTGTGATTAGCTGGCCGCTCGCTGGGCAGGCGCAGCCGTATCGGCCAGCCAGCGCAGCAGCAGCGCATTAAAGTTGTCGGCATCGGTGACGCTCATCGCGTGTCCGCCCCGGGCCATCTCAATCAGGCTGCCGTTGGGCAGCGCCTGCGCCAGCTGCGGTGAGCAGCTCCACGGCACCAGCAGATCGTCCTGGCTGCAGATCGCTAACACTGGCTGGGAGATGCGCGCCACATGTGCGCGGAAATCCGCGCTTTTCAGCGCATGCAAGCGACGCAGCAGGTTTTCCATGCCCTGGAAATGGGCGACATGGTGCGCATCTTCAGCGTTAATGCGCTCCTGATTGCGCGCCAGCCATTCCGCGGGATAGAGGAACAGCGGCTGCGCACGCACAAAGGCTTCGACGCCGACGTTCATCAGCAGATCCTGACGCACCTGGAAGCAGCGCTGCGTGTGCGCATCCAGCGAAAGCCAGCCGTTGATCACCACCACGCGGCCCACGCGCTGCGGGAAGTCCAGCGCCAGTTGCAGGCCGATTAAGCCGCCCAGCGCATGGCCGATAATGTCGTAATGTTGAATGCCGTGCTGTTCCAGCGTTTCTGCCAGTTCCGCCGCCATCATCGTCATGCTGTAGCCGTCCGGCAGCGTATCGGTACTGCGGCCGGTGCCGCGCTGATCGTACGTCACCACGCGATAATGCGGCGTCAGCGCCGCCAGCTGCGGTTGCCAGAAACCGGCGACGCCGCCTAAACCGGAAGCGAGCACCAGCGTCGGCGCATCTTCAGCGGTTGAACCCTGGATCTCCAGATGCATCAGGCCTCCTGTTTGCCGATATGCGCCACGGTGGCGATTTCGATCAGCGCATCCGGTTTCACTAAGCCGCACTGAATGCAGAAGCGCGCCGGTTTATCACCGGGGAAGTATTCGGCGTAGATCTGATTAATCGCTGCGTAGTTGCTCCAGTCGGTGAGAAAAATCGAGTTGAAGGTCACGTCGTCCATGGTGCCGCCGGCAGTTTCGATCACCTTTTTAATGGTCTCCAGCACGTGACGCGTTTGCGCGGCGGCATCACCGACGTGCACCACGTTGTTGTTGGCATCGAACGGCAAGGTGCCGGAGACGTAGACAACGCCGTCAGCTAAGGTGCCGGGCACGAATGGCGCAATGGGCGTACCGGTGCCGGGCGGAATAATCACACTTTTAGGCATGGCGAAATCCTCTTCTTATCGGTTTGCAGGTGAATCGAGGCGTTAGCTTTTCAGCGTTTCGCAGAACGTGTCGGTATCGCTGACCCAGCCAAAAAACGTTTCGATATTGAAAATGGCCGCCTGCTGGGCAAACGCCGGGCCCGCCTGATAGGTCGCGTCTTCCAGCACCACGCCGAAATATTCCAGGAAGAAGCCGTCACGCAGCGTCGATTCCACGCAGACGTTGGTGGCGATGCCGGTAAACACCAGATGGCGGATGCCACGGCTGCGCAGCATGCTGTCGAGCGAGGTATTGAAGAAGCCGCTGTAGCGCGGTTTCGGCAATACGATATCGCCGGCCTGCGGCACCAGTTCATCGACCAGTGCATAATCCCAGCCGCCTTTTGACAGCAGCGTGCCTTGCAGTTCCGGGCGCTTGCGCATGGTTTTCAGCGCATTAGATTTGTGGAAGTTGGGGGATCCGGCATCACCGGCTTCAACGTATTGGTCGTCCCAACCGTTCTGAAACCAGATGATCTGCATCCCGGCGGCCCGCGCTGCGGTGACCGCCTGATGGATTTTGGCAATCACCGGCTTGGTAGCGGAGACATCAAAGCCCGCCAGATCGAGATAGCCGCCTTGCGTGGCGTAGGCGTTCTGCATATCCACCACAATCAGCGCACTTTGCGCGGGCGGCAGCGCGATGGCTTCCGGGCGCGCCGGCAAGGTGACGTTCGGTAAACTTGAGGTATGGGCGCAAACAACGGTACTCATCAGGCAACCTCCTGCTGGGATGCGATTAAATCGTGGCGACACTGCATTAAGGGCTGGATACGTTCACCGAAATCTTCGATGCCTTGCAGGAAGTCATCGAAGGTGAGCAACACGCCTTGCGTGCCATCGACTAAAGCAACCTCATCCAACATTCGTGCCACATTGGCGTAAGAACCCACTAATGTGCCCATGTTGATGTTGACGGCGGAGGTCGGATCGGCCATCTGGCGCACGTTGGTGTCGCTGCCAGATTTGGTGTCCTGCTGACTTTGCGTGGTGAGCCAGGCGAGCGCCTCTTCATCGGCGCCGGCTTTGTAGTGTTCCCATTTGGCGCGTGCGGCTTCGTCGCTTTCGGCGGCAATGATCATAAACAGCACATAGGAACCGACGTCGCGCCCCGCTTTATCGGCAGCTTGCTTCATACGCGCGGCAGTTGGCGCGAAGGCAGTTGGCGTGTTGACGCCTTTGCCAAAGCAGAAGTTGTAATCGGCGTGCTGCGCCGAGAACGCCATGCCCGCATCGCTCTGACCGGCGCAAATCACTTTCATCGGTTTCTGCGGCTGCGGGCTGACGCGGCAATCGTTCATGGTAAAGAACTCGCCCTTGAAGTCGCTCTGGCCGGTGCCCCACAAATCGCGCAGCACGGTGACGTATTCGGTCAGATATTGGTAGCGGCTGGAGAAGTAAGCATCGCCCGGCCACAAGCCCATCTGCTCGTACTCGGGTTTCTGCCAGCCGGTAACGAGGTTGACGCCGAAGCGGCCATTCGAGATGGAATCAATGGTGGAGGCCATACGCGCCACAATCGCGGGCGGCAAGGTCAGCGTGGCGGCGGTGGCGTAGATTTCGATGCGTGAGGTCACCGCCGCGAGTCCCGCCATCAGCGTGAAGGATTCGAGGTTGTGATCCCAAAACTCGGTTTTGCCGCCAAAGCCGCGCAGTTTGATCATCGAAAGGGCAAAGTCGAAATGATAATGCTCTGCTTTCAGCACGATCTCTTTGTTCAGTTCAAAAGTCGGTTTGTACTGCGGCGCATGGGTGGAGATCAGCCAGCCGTTATTACCAATCGGGATAAAGACGCCAATTTTCATGTGAAACCTCTCTGCATTAGACGGGGACTGCTTCACGCGCTGCGCTGCTTCCTGCACGCATCCTGCGGGCGGCGCTCCATCACAAAATTGCAAAGGCTGTGCCACATTTTTAAAAGAGATAAATAACAATGCGTTAAAAGTATCGCCTGTTCTAAACTGGAGTAATTGGTCCATTTCAGACCGTTTGGTCAAAACGTTTTGCACGTTTTTCATGCGCCGCATGGTCAAAAAAGGTGCAGGCGGGCGATTAGGCAGGAAAGAAGGCCTTTGTTATGATGCGTTGACGCAGGACGGAAGAGGTAACAGTGTGAAAAGCGATGAAAAAAAACCGGGACGCCGTTCGCGAGCGGTCGCCGCAAAGCGGGCAGCCATTCTGGAAGCGGCGTTAACCTTCTTCTCGCAATACGGTATTCACGGCACCAGCCTGGATAAAGTGGCGGAGCGCGCCGACGTCTCCAAAACCAATTTGCTGTATTACTATCCGTCGAAAGAAGTGCTGTATGTGGCGGTTTTGAAAGAGATTCTTGATGTGTGGCTGGCGCCGCTGCGCGCGCTGCAGCACGATCACGATCCGCTGACCGCGATACGTCAATACATTCGCCTTAAGCTGGAAGTCTCGCGTGATCATCCGCAAGCTTCACGGTTGTTCTGCCTTGAGATGTTACAGGGCGCGCCGCTGCTGAAAGGTGAACTGGCCGGTGATTTAAAAGCGCTGGTGGATGAGAAAGCGGCGATTATCGAACAGTGGATCGCCGAAGGGCGGCTGGCGGGCGTGCAGCCGCAGCACCTGTTTTTCCTGCTATGGGCGACTACGCAGCACTATGCGGATTTCGCCTCACAGGTGGAAGCGATTACCGGCCAGACGTTGAACGATGCGGCGTTTTTTGAACAGACGCTGGAAAACGTGCAGCGCATGATAATTGAAGGGATTCGCGTGCGCTGATCCCGCGTTTTCAAGGAGAGTGCATGGATTCGTTATCACAACTGACATTAGGCGCGGCGGTCACCGTTGCGGTGATGGGCAAGCGCGTCCCGCTGTGGCAAGCGGCGCTGGTGGGCGCGGTGGCGGGCACCTTGCCGGATCTCGACGTGTTTATCGATCACGGCGATGCCATCCGCAATATGACGCTGCATCGCACCGAAAGTCATGCGCTGATAATCCTCACCTTAATTGCACCGCTGCTCGGCTGGCTGGTGGCCGGTGCGACACGCAGTCGCGCGCACTGGCGCGGCTGGACGCTGGCGATGTGGCTGGCGCTGGTGACGCATCCGCTGCTGGATCTCACCACCGTTTACGGTACGCAGCTGGGCCTGCCGCTCACCGATTTCCCTTATGCCATTGGCAGCATATATATCATCGATCCGTTGTATACCTTGCCGTTGCTGATTGCGCTGCTCGTCGCCCTGTGGCGACGTGACGCGGTGGGCTTGCGCTGCAATCAGGCGGGATTATTGGTGAGTACGCTCTATCTCGGCTGGAGCATGGTGGCACAGAGCATGGCGACGCAACACATTGAGCAAGCGCTGGCGCAGCAATCAGTGCAGCCGGAGCAACTGCTGGTGACGCCGACCGCATTTAATACGCTGGTGTGGCGCACGGTGATCATGACGCCAGAGCGTTATGGCGAAGCCTATTGGTCGCTGTTGTCACCGGGGCGTCCGCTGCAGATAAGCTGGCACGATCGTCAACCCGCGCTGTTTGCGCCGTTCAAAGGGCAATGGCACGCCGAGCGTGTGGCGTGGTTTAGTCATGGGTTTTACGCAATGAAACTGCAGGGCGATCGCACGTTGTTCAGCGATTTAAGGATGGGGGAAGAGCCGAGTTACACCTTTACCTTTAATCTGGGATCGCCGCAGTCGCCGGAGCTAGCGCCACAGCGAGTGCCTTCGGTGCGTCCTGCATTGGGTGAGGCGTGGCGTAAGCTGCGGGAGAGATTGTGACTTCGTGGTGAAGCGTGTTTGCTGATGAGGTGCGCTTTCTGTCAAAAAAGAAAAAGGCTGCACTTTCTTTCAAAAGGCAGCCTTAACGTAGCCGTAATAAATCAGGCTTTACGACGACGTAACAACCAGCCCATGGTCAGCATCACAAACCACAGCGGCGTGACCATCAGCGCCTGACGGGTATCTTCCTGCAGCGTCAGCAGCACCAGCACAAAGGCGAAGAACGCCATGCATACCCAGCACATAAACTTGCCCAGCGGCATTTTGAACTTCGATTCAGCATGACGCTGTGGATGCTGCTTACGATACGCCAGATAGCTGCACAGGATGATGGTCCAGACGAACATAAATAGAATCGCCGACACCGTAGTGACCATGGTGAATACCGTCATCACATCCGGAATCAGGTAGATCAGCGCCACGCCCGCCAGCAGACACAGACAAGAGAAGAACAGGCCGGTGGTTGGCACCGCACGCGCCGAGAGGCGACCAAAGGCTTTATGCGCTACGCCTTGTTCCGCCAGGCCGAACAACATGCGGCTGGTGGAGAAGATGCCGCTATTGGCGGACGAGGCGGCGGAGGTCAGCACCACGAAGTTGACGATGCTGGCGGCGGCAGGCAAGCCGATCAACACAAACATCTCAACGAACGGGCTGCGATTCGCCAGCACCTGATTCCACGGCGTCACCGCCATGATCACCATCAGCGCCAGCACGTAAAACATAATAATGCGCAGCGGAATGGCGTTAATTGCACGCGGCAAAACTTTGTGCGGATCTTTGGTTTCTGCTGCCGCGGTGCCGACCAGCTCAATGCCGACAAAGGCGAAAACCGCAATCTGGAAGCCAGCAAAGAAGCCGCTCAAGCCTTTCGGGAACATGCCGCCGTGATCCCAGATGTTGCTCAGGGACGCGGTGCCACCGTTCGGCGACGGATAATGCATGCTCACCAGCACAATGCCGGTGATGATCAGCGCCACAATGGCGACGATTTTGATAATCGCGAACCAGAACTCCATCTCACCAAACAGCTTCACCGTAGCGATATTCAATGCCAGGAAGACAAAGACGCACAGCAGGGCGCTCATCCAGATGGAGAAGTCCGGGAACCACAGCTGGAAATAGGCGCTGATGGCCACCACGTCGGCAATGCCGGTCACCACCCAACAGAACCAGTACGTCCAGCCGGTAAAATAGCCCGCCCACGGACCGAGTAAATCGGCAGCGAAATCGCTAAAGGATTTGTATTCGAGGTTGGACAACAGCAGTTCGCCCATGGCGCGCATGACGAAGAACAGCATAAAGCCAATGATCATGTAGACGAAAATGATCGACGGGCCCGCGAGGCTGATGGTTTTACCCGAACCCATAAACAACCCGGTGCCGATGGCGCCACCGATAGCAATTAACTGAATGTGACGATTATGCAGGTTACGCTGGAGTTTATCCGGCTGTTCGGCCGTAGCGAGCGCCTCTTTTGATTGATCAACCATAAATTTTTCTTTCCTGTCGAGATGTTGTGTCAGCTCTATTGGCTGTTTTGCCCGTCATACTTTAAGCCGCAGATGCGTTGGCTACGCGTGTTCACCCCAGGAACTGACTAAATTAAGCTCCCCATGATTCACACTCTTGCCGCCTTCCTGCGGCTCACATTATTTAGGGCATTCGTTATGAGCCTTTGTCCAGGCAAGTGGCATAAGATAGTGGAAAGCCAACCCGTTTCGGTAATGGTTTTTCCCCCTTTGTGACCTTTTGCGTGCTTTGCTCTGTCAGTAATTATTTACAGAGTTTAAAGCGCAGTCATTTTGCGTAAATCTTCAACAATTAAGCGATTTACGTCACTTTCCGCGCACATGACTTCTACACTTGTTAGTTCATTTCATCAGGAAAAGTGAGGCATTGTGCGCGCTCTGTTCGCCGTCGCGTTGCTGGCTGTATGCGGCTGGTTTAGTTTGCCGTGGTTGAAAACGCATCTGCCGCCTCAGTGGAACCCCTTTACACCGCTCAACGTTACCGATCCGCCCGGTTGGATGACGCGTTACAAGCTAAAAAAGCTGAGTGGCGATCCGGCTGCCTGCCTGGCGGTGATGCGGCAAGCCAGTGAACAGCGGCTGGTGCAGTTTCGTGCCGTGCCGCCAATGCAAGGGAATTGCCCGATTGAGCAGCCGCTACGCATCAGCGGCTACGGTGACGTCACGCTGAGCAGCAGTTTTCTCGCCAGCTGTCCGATGGCGGTGGCCAGCACCATGTTTGTGATTAACAGCGACAGCGCATTACGTCAGGCCGGTTTTAACAGTCCGCTGAAACGCATTGCCCATGTTGGCAGCTACGCCTGTCGCAATATTTATCATCGTCAGGAAGGGCGTTTGAGTGAGCACGCCAGCGCCGATGCCTGGGATATTACCGGATTTCAGCTGGCAAATGGGCGTTGGTTGCAGGTAGGAAAAAACTGGCAACAGCCAGAGGATGCGGCGGCTGGACTGCATGCGCTGTGGCGTAACGGCTGTGCGACGTTCGGTAATGCGCTGGGGCCCGATTATAACGCCGCGCATGCCAGCCATTTTCATCTTGGCATGCGCGGTTCGGGTTACTGCCGTTAGCTATACCGCAGGATTAAGCCCACGTTTTATCAGGAAATGATTAGCCGGCCAGGAGAAAATAAAGCCAGTCATTATGGCCAGTTGCAGCATAAACCAGAATGCCGCCACCAGCGGGTTGACCTGCTCGTTCAGCACAAACTTTAGGGCCAACGCCATAAAGATAAAAATACCTAATTGAAAAATCAGCAGGGGGAAAATTTCGGTTTTTAACGCCAATAATAATGCGCTGCCAAATGAATGTTTTTCACGTTAGCGAATCGCCAGAAATTGAAAAAGTAATCCCATAAACAATGAAGCGATAACGCAAATAAGCGCCTGCATGCCTATCGTCGGATTAATGGCAAATTGTTTTAGTAAAGTGACTATCGGGATTGTCATTATATCGCCAAATATACAAGCCGCTGCGGATAATGACGTGGAAATAAATATAGTTTGCCAGCTGGCGTTACTGCGTATTTTTTGTGAAACCAACAGCGCAAGTTTTTGCTGTTGTGATGGTTTACGGCCTAAGTACCACCAGACGATCCAGCCAATAAAAGGCATATACAAACCGGTTAATGGCCAAATGATATTCATCACCGCCACCGGATGTGGATGGCGAAAAAGATCTTTTAAAATCATCAGGGCAGTGCAGACGCCCAGAACAAGGAAAGGTAATGCAAACTGGTTCAACATAGTCAGTTCCGCTAAGTTTCCCACCTACATGCGACAATGCGCCTGAGCCTTACTGCAGCACTGTCTTCCAATGCATCTTTTCACTCCGCTAGCATTAAGCGTAGCCGTTAATCAGCGTGAGAGAAATCACATCATTACTTAATGTATTATCTTAACCGCAGAAATAGGTGGGATTAACATTAAGTCAAAACTCATTTACCGTACAAACCCCTTTCACAGCAAAACAATCTGCTTTTTGCATCAATAATTTTAGTTAATGACGATGCTAAAAATTTATCAATCTAACGATCATTTTCAATCAACTGGGTGATTGAAACTACTTCAGAAAAATCCTATTCTAATCTGCTGAGGAATTAAACTTGTGAACCTGTTAACAATTAACGTGAACTTACACATTTTCATTACGTTAACGCATTGACAGTAGAAGAGTTATGCTAGCTGCTGGCAAATTTGCTCCTTTTTCAATCAATATTTTTTGTCTGGCTAATTTATTTTTTGCGTTAACACGAACTAATTTCAGAATGTAAAAGCGTGAAACAGCGCTAAGGCAATAATGACGACCGATAATTATTTCGTCTGGCGAGGCGAAATGGAAAATGAATTTCTGGCGCTAACGCAAGTGACGCAATTGAAATCCCTGTTGCAACAGCAGATTGAAAAGCTGGGTTTCGATTACTTCGCTTTTTTGGTTCAGCATCCGGTGCCCTTTACCCGGCCGCGCTTGTTTTTGTTCAGTACATACCCGGAAGGCTGGGTAAAACGCTACGAAAGCGAGAACTATTATAAGGTCGATCCGGTGCTATTACTCTGTCAGCGGCCGGGACGGGGTGTTGAATGGACGCGCGATTTATTTACCGGTGCGGGTAATTTGTGGGCAGAAGCCAACGCTGCGGGATTAATGAGCGGCTTTTCCTGCTCAGCAATGGCACCAAATCGTACCATTGGTATATTATCTATTGCATCGACACTTCACAGTAAGACCCAACACTTGCGCATAGAGCTTGAGGTGAAACTGCATCTTCTGGCGGAACTGAGTTTGCGCGTGTTGGAGCGTTTGAATGACGATTCTATGGTCGTTTTATCTAACGATTTTAGTCAGCGTGAATTAGAAATCTTAAAATGGACGGCGGAAGGAAAAACGTCGGCGGAAATTTCACTTATTTTAGCCATATCTGAACATACGGTGAATTTTCACCAAAAGAATATGCAAAAGCGTTTTAATGTTTCCAATAAAACGCAGATTGCCTGTTATGCCGCTGCGGTTGGCCTGATATAGCGAAAAAGCAACTACTAATTTTAGTAGTTCCTTCTCCCGTGTCAGTTGTCTACCCTGCGCGCAACGTTGCCAGGCTGGCTCAAAGAAATCATTGCATACATGGGGATGTCAGAGGCGCATGATGAAAGTAATTCAAACACAGCTTAAGGATATGCCGTCCTCACTGTTGGCAGAACTGGGAACGTATCGCTATAGCGTGTTTGCGCGCGGCGAAGGGTGGTCGATTCCACCGCGATTGAGTACGCCAGGGCAAGAGTACGATCGTTTTGATCGTTCGGATGTCACCTGGTTGATTGCCTGGAACGCTCGTCAGGGTATTTGCGGCTGCGCACGTCTGTTGCCGTGGCATGAACCTGAGGTGCCGGAAGGTTTTATTCTGCCTTTCGATCAGGAAAAGGTATGGGAAATGTCGCGCTTCTCGGCGCGCCTTGAGGTGGACGCGGAGCTGCCGCTGAGTATTTTGTGGCACTCGGTGCAATTAGCAGAACTGAGCGGCATGGAGTATTTGATCAGTTCGGCGACGCCAATGCTTGAGAAGATGTTCGAACAGCATCAGGTAGTCTACGAGCCGCTCTCACCGGGCTTGATCCAATCTGAAGACAATCTGTTTGCCATTCGCATTCCGGTTGATCAACCGGCGCTGGCGGAGAAATATCGGGGTACACGACGCTTTAGCCCGGAAGAGGTGCTGCCGTCGCTGGGTGTTTCAGTAAACTGGCAATCACACACCTAAATACCCCGCGCATTTCGCGCGGGGCACATCGCTTATTGACGGTAAGCGGTTTTGATCTGACGAATTGTATTATTAAACACTTCCGCCTGCGGCTTATCGCCTAACGAAGCTTGCACATAACGCTCCATGTTGATGATCACCTTACCGGCATCGGCTTGACCCATTCCTTTCAGAATCAGCGTCACCATCATTTTCAGACAGGCGACTTCGTCGGCCAGCGCCTGCGTGTCTCGTGAAGTTGCGAAATCTTCATCACTCATAATTGACTCCTTGGGGTATTACTCAATGTTGACACATTCTTCCTGTGCGTAAGAAAGAGAGTATATCATAGGGTTTTCAGATGAATTTTAATGAAGCGAAGCGGTAAAAGTCAGACCGCTTTTTAATTGCGCATTGCGCTATTTGTCAGCAACCAGAATTGGCGTTTAGCTGTTATTTACCAGGCGATCGGAATGCGACAATAAAATCGAGCTATAAATTATAACTTAATGATATTATTAACAATTTAACTTATCTCATTTTGCATGTTATTGCCCTGTGCAGTAAAAGCTGGATCAAAGAAATGTTATTGATTTGCATCAGTTCATTTGAGATTTATCTGTGACTGTAGATGTTTTTTCCACCTGAAAACCGGTAAGATGACCGTTCTGAAATATATTTCCCTTTCTTAACCTGCGGAGTACGTCCCGTTGATCAGCCTGCTTCTTGTTGATGACCATGAACTGGTACGCGCCGGTATTCGCCGCATTCTGGAAGATATGAAAGGCCTCGTTATTGCGGGTGAAGCGGCGTGCGGTGAAGACGCTGTGAAATGGTGCCGCAGCAATCCGGTTGACGTAGTGCTGATGGACATGAACATGCCCGGTATTGGCGGCCTGGAAGCGACACGCAAAATTGTGCGCTTTAACCCGGATATCCGCATCATCATGCTCACCATTCATACTGAAAATCCACTGCCGGCGAAGGTAATGCAGGCGGGCGCAGCGGGTTATCTCAGTAAAGGCGCCGCGCCGCAGGAAGTGGTGAGTGCGATTCGCTCGGTGCATTCAGGGCAACGCTATATCGCCTCGGATATTGCCCAGCAAATGGCACTCAGCCAGATCGAACCGCAAAAAGCCGAATCCCCCTTCAGCTGTTTGTCGGAAAGGGAATTGCAGATTATGCTGATGATCACACGCGGGCAGAAAGTGACGGAGATTTCCGAACAACTCAGTCTCAGCCCGAAAACCGTTAACAGTTACCGCTATCGTATGTTCAGTAAGCTGAATATCAGTGGCGACGTCGAGTTAACGCATTTGGCCATTCGACATGGCTTGTTCAATGCGGAGCCATTAATCAGTAGTGAGTGACGTTTTCGATTCCAAAGCCTTTCTCAGCACCGTGACCAGCCAACCCGGCGTCTACCGTATGTACGATGCGGCCGGTACGGTGATCTATGTTGGTAAAGCCAAAGACCTTAAAAAGCGCCTGACCAGCTACTTCCGTACGCAGGTGGGCAGTCGCAAAACTGAAGTGCTGGTCAGCAACATCCAGAACATCGACGTCACCGTGACGCACACCGAAACGGAAGCGCTGCTGCTGGAGCATAACTACATCAAGCTCTACCAGCCGCGCTATAACGTGCTGCTGCGCGATGACAAATCCTATCCTTACATTTTCCTCAGTGGCGATAGCCATCCGCGTCTGGCGATGCACCGTGGCGCGAAGCACGCCAAAGGCGAATACTTTGGCCCGTTTCCGAACGGCTATGCGGTACGTGAAACCCTCGCGCTGCTGCAAAAGGTATTCCCGATTCGCCAGTGTGAAAACAGCGTGTATCGCAACCGCTCGCGCCCGTGTTTGCAGTATCAAATTGGCCGCTGCCTTGGACCCTGCGTTTCCGGCTTGGTTAGCGAAGAGGAGTATGCGCAGCAAACCGATTACGTGCGTTTGTTCCTCGCGGGAAAAGATGATCAGGTGATCAATCAGCTGGTCAAGCGCATGGAAAATGCCAGTGAGGAACTGCGTTTTGAAGAGGCCGGGATTTTACGCGACCAGATTCAAGCGGTAAGGCGCGTAACCGAGCGGCAGTTTGTCTCCAATCAGGGTGAAGACCTGGATGTGATGGGCGTGGCCTTTGATGCTGGCATGGCTTGCTTGCACGTGCTGTTTATCCGTCAGGGCAAAGTGCTCGGCAGCCGCAGCTACTTCCCGAAAGTACCTGCCGATACCGAACTGACCGAAGTGGTACAAACCTTTGTCGGACAGTTCTATCTGCAAGGCAGTGAAGCGCGCACTTTGCCGGCGGAAATTCTGCTGGACTTTACTCTACCGGAACGTGAGCTGCTGGCGGAATCGCTGAGCGCGCTGGCGGGACGTAAAGTGAATATTCAAAGTAAGCCGCGTGGTGACCGTGCACGCTACCTGAAACTGGCGCGCACCAATGCGGCAACGGCACTGACTACCAAGCTGTCGCAGCATTCGACCATTCAGCAGCGTCTGGCGGCGCTGGCGACGTTCCTTGAGCTCGACACCATTCATCGCATGGAGTGCTTTGACATCAGTCACACCATGGGCGAGCAGACCATTGCGTCGTGCGTGGTGTTCAACCGTGATGGTCCGCTGCGTTCGGATTACCGTCGCTACAACATTGAGGGCATCACGCCGGGCGATGATTACGCGGCGATGAATCAGGTGCTGCGCCGTCGTTACGGCAAAGCGCTGGAAGAGGACAAAATCCCCGACGTGATCATCATCGACGGCGGTAAAGGTCAGTTAGCGCAGGCGAAACAGGTGTTCGCCGAGCTGAATGTACCCTGGGATAAAGATCGTCCGGTTTTACTCGGCGTGGCGAAGGGTAGCGATCGTAAAGCCGGGCTGGAAACGCTGTTCTTTGAAGCGGAAGGTGAGGGCGTTTCCTTACCGCCGGACTCGCCTGCGCTGCATGTGATTCAGCATATTCGTGATGACTCTCACAATCATGCGATTTCAGGTCACCGGAAAAAACGCGCCAAAGTGAAGAACACCAGCGCGCTGGAAAGCATTGAAGGCGTGGGGCCAAAACGGCGCCAACAGCTGCTCAAGTATATGGGCGGCCTGCAACCGTTGATGAATGCCAGCGTCGATGAGATCGCCAAAGTGCCGGGAATTTCCACCGCGCTGGCGGAAAAAATCTACTACTCACTGAAACACTAACGTTGAAAGAGGGGGGGCAATGTAGCAACATACATGAAACCCTACTCACACCAGACAGTTACTGGCATATGCAATTTAACATTCCGACGTGTCTTACCCTGTTTCGAGTCGTACTTATTCCCTTCTTTGTCCTGGCGTTTTATCTGCCATTTCAATGGGCTCCCTTTGCTACTGCACTGATCTTTGTGATTGCTGCGGTTACTGACTGGTTTGATGGTTTTTTAGCGCGTCGCTGGAAGCAGACCACGCGTTTTGGCGCGTTCCTCGATCCGGTTGCGGATAAAGTGCTGGTGGCGATTGCGCTGGTGCTGGTGGCGGAGCATTTCCACGCGTGGTGGATTACGCTGCCTGCGGCAACGATGATCGCGCGTGAAATCATTATCTCTGCGCTGCGTGAGTGGATGGCGGAGATCGGCAAACGCAGCAGCGTGGCGGTGTCGTGGATCGGCAAGGTGAAAACCACCGCGCAGATGTTCTCGCTGTTTGCCTTGCTGTGGCGTCCAGAAGCCACGGTGGTTGGCGTGGGTGTGGTCGCACTGTACATCGCAGCCGTGCTGACGTTCTGGTCAATGTTCCAGTATTTAAGCGCAGCGCGCGGCGATTTGCTTGATAGCTGATCGATGCGATTTAAAAAGCAGCAAACGGACGCAGTGTGTGGATAATTCTATTGACTCACTGCGTCAGATAAGTAGAATGCATCGCATCGAACGGCAGCAAGCCTGCAAGAAGCTGAACAAAATCAGCAAGTTCGATGAAGAAATACAGAATCGAGTATTTCAATTTGTAGCAAGGCAGCAACTGAACGAATCACAGAGAGCTTACTTCAGTAAGTGACCTGTGTGAGTGAAGGAAGCTAACGCAGCAACAAATTGAAAGACGAAGATTATGCGGGAATAGCTCAGTTGGTAGAGCACGACCTTGCCAAGGTCGGGGTCGCGAGTTCGAGTCTCGTTTCCCGCTCCAAATTTAGTGGTTCGTATTCAACGGATTACATATCAGATTAAAGGCGCGTTGGCAGAGTGGCCATGCAACGGATTGCAAATCCGTCTACCTCGGTTCGACTCCGGGACGCGCCTCCAATTTACACCCTGCCCGGGTGGTGAAATCGGTAGACACAAGGGATTTAAAATCCCTCGGCTTATGGCTGTGCGGGTTCAAGTCCCGCCCCGGGCACCATATTCAAAAGACTAATTAAAACAAAGCTATATAAGCAATGTCGTAACCGCCTAAGGGCGGTTTTTTCGTTTTTGTCGTTACCTCATCGCCAATAAAAAACCCGGCTAAGCCGGGCAAGTCATTACGATTGCGGTTGTCCCACCGGACCTGCACCTTCGCTGGCACCCGGCACCGGTTGGTTACTTGGCGCATGTGGGCGCCCATCGTTGCCGACCGCATCACTCTTGTGCATACAACCCGCCAGCGATACCAAGGTTAACGTCACCAATGCTGCTTTTGCTAAAACGTTCATCTGCTGCTCCTTATAATTAAGCGATTGAGTAACCAATCCCAAAGAGATCAAAGGATTGACCATGAGCTAAGCAAAGTCAGTGACAGCAAATTACGCAAGCGAAGCGCGGCAGTAACCATAAAAAACGCCGGATTTCCGGCGTTTTTCGTCTCAATCCTAATATTTCTATCCCAGATTGCCACTCAGCCGCTCGCGGAAATCGCTGCTGCGGTTATCCAGCCCGATAAAGGTGACGTTCGCTCCACGGCGCTGATAGCGATATTCGATAGCATCAAGGGCCGCCACGCTGGAAGCGTCCCAAATCTGCGCATGCGTCAAATCGATGGTGACAGTTTTTGGATCGTGGCCGTAATTGAAGTGTTCAAACAAATCATTGCTGCTACCAAAGAACAGCGGGCCGCGCACGGTGTAATTGACCTGTTGGCCATCCTCGCTCAGCTGGCGTTCAGCGTGAATGACGTGAGCGATGCGGCGTGCGAACAGCATCATCGCCAGAATCACACCAACCAGCACGCCAATCGCCAGGTTGCCGGTCCACACGGTGACAGCAACCGTCAGCACCATCACAAAGGTTTCCGACCACGGCATGCGTTTCAGCGTAGCCGGCTGCAGGCTGTGCCAGTTCACGGTTTTCACCGCTACCACCATCATAATGCCCGCCAGTACTACCATCGGGATCTGTGCCATAATCTGGCTCAGTCCGGTCACTAATAACAGCAGCACGATACCCGCCGCGACCGTAGAAACACGCGTACGTGCTTTGCCCAGCTCGACGTTAACGATGGTTTGGCCAATCATCGCGCAACCGGCGATACCGCCATAGAAGCCCGCAAGAATATTGCCGACGCCCAGAGCCCAGGATTCGCGGCGTTTAGCGGAAGGCGTATCGGTGATGTCATCCACCAGTTTGGCGGTCAGCAACGATTCCATCAAACCCACAAAGGCGATGCTCAAAGCGGTGGGCCAGATGATTTGCAGCGTGTGCAGATTGATTGGCACCAGCAGCGTAGTGAAGCCCGGCAAACCGGCGGTCATTGGCCCTTCATCGCCCACGTTCGGTACGCGATAGCCAAGCAGCAACGCCACCGCCGTCACCACTACAATCGCCACCAGCGGTGAAGGGACGCTTTTCAGCACTTTCGGTAGCAGCAGCACGATGGCCAGCGTAACGGCGAACAGCACCCACACCAACGCGGATTGTCCCCAAACGTGCGGGACCTGCGCAAAGAAGATCAGGACGCCGAGGGCGTTAACGAAGCCGATCATCACCGAACGCGGGATATAGCGCATCATGCGCGACAACCCAGCGAGCCCAAAGATAATCTGGATAATGCCGCCCATAATCACCGCCGGCAGGATGTATTCAACGCCGTGCGCATGCACCATTGGGCCGATCACCAGCGCCACCGAACCGGCCGCTGCGGTGACCATCGCCGGACGACCGCCCAAAATCGACAGCGTCAGGCACAGCACCACCGAGGCCACAAGGCTGACTTTAGGATCGACACCGGCAATCACGGAGAAGGAGATAACTTCCGGGATCAGCGCCAGCGCGGTAATAATGCCGGCCAGACACTCGCGGGTTAGCAGGGCAGGCGAACGTAAAACGCGCCCCACAGTGATATCGCTCTCCACCGCAGTGGTGCGCTCAGTTGGTTGACTCATAAATTGTGCAGGCTCTTTTATTATTGTGCGCATACCGTCGCGGTACGGCAGTAACCAGTTAGGATTTTCCGAGAAGGGATGTTACCGGGCAATAAGGTGAGACGCTAGCGCGTTGGGGCAGGTGAGGGTGATTCCATCCCTGGAATCCGGCTTTAGACCGCGAGATCGTCAGGTGTTTTATTCACAACCAATTCAAGCAGATGGCGATAAATATCCAGCTGAATCACATCGCTTTCCATCTCAAGACGGTTAATCAGAGAAGCAATAATCGCTTTATTAGAAACCGGCATACCGGCTTGCAGGATTTCGGCGATGATCTGCCCGAAAACTTCCATTTCACTACTGTCGCTATTACCGGCCAGTTTGAAATAGTCAGCGATGGCAGCGCTACTGTTTGCGGCGTTTTGCATATGTGAAGCCCTTAAGATCGGCCTGATGGCAATGTGCCTTCAGCTCCATGATGAAAAAAATTTGCACGCGGACAGGCGCGCAACACCCAACTCATCAACCAACGCAAAAAGACACCTCTGAAGGTGGAAATCCACAACACCTTCAGAGGCGACGCAAAGTGCATCATTCGTTACGGAGCCGTCAGCTGGCTCACGGGACGTAAACTTATACAATCCGGCGCAACTTGTACAACCTGTATTTTAAGCAATTTGTGCTAGCCCTTATTTAACAGTTACTTATGATTTGTAATGTTTTCTAAAAGCTATACAAGAATAGGCCCAAACCGCCAAATTTTCAGTGAGTTGTACAACTGATAAAGAAAGCTGGAGATTTTTTGTGCTGCCAACTACGTTTGCAGGTGTAAGCAAAATTTTCATTGGCGAGCGGCTTACCTTATAATAACGCTCCCGTTTAGTTAGATACCTAACCATTAGGCCACTACGTTTTGAGCGACTATCCCCAACCCTTTTCTCGTTTGCTGCATCTCACCGCGCACGCGTGGCGTTTGGCTGTTGATCGTCGCCTCAAAGAGAGCGGATTGAGCATGAGCAGCTGGATGGCGATTGCCAGCGTTGCAACCGCCGCCGAGCCGCCAACGCAAAAAGCGCTGGCGCAGTTGCTTGGTCTGGAAGAGGCCAGCGTCGTGCCGCTGGTGGATCGTCTGGTGAAGCAGCAGCTATTGGCGCGCGTGCAGCCGCCGGAAGATCGCCGCAAACGCCTGCTGATTCTGACTGAACAGGGCAGCGTGGCTTTTGCCGAAGTGAAAACGCAGGCCGATGCGCTACGTGCACAGTTGCTGGCGGATATCGATCCTGCCTCGTTGGCGATAACGGAACAGGTGCTGCAACAGCTGCTCGCGCGTCTGGGAAGCGTTTAACGGTGGCAAAACGTAATCCTTATGCTCCGCGCGAATGGCTGCCGCATGAGAAGCCGATGCTGCCGGGCTCGCCCTCAACGCCGCTGCATTCGCCTTCGAAGCGCATCGCATTTGGCATCATTGGCTTATTGATCTCGATTACCGGCGCGCTGAGTAACGCGCTGGTCTCTGCCAACCTCACCAATCTGCAAGGCACCTTCGGCGCTTACAGCAATGAGATCGCCTGGTTGCCCGCGGTATATGTGATGGGCAACATCTCCATCAACCTGCTGCTGGTGAAGTTCCGCCAGCAGTTTGGTCTGCGGCTGTTCACCGAAGCGTTTCTGGTGCTGTATGTGATCGTGGCATTTTTCCACCTGCTGGCTAACGATCTCAGCTCGGCGATCATTGTCCGCACCGCGCATGGCATGGTCGGCGCGGCGCTCAGTTCGCTCGGCATCTATTACCAGATTCAGGCCTGGCCGGCGAAGCATCGGCTTAAAGCCCTGGTGATTGGCATCACCGCATCGCAGCTGGCGATTCCGCTGGCACGATTGTTCTCCACCGAACTGCTGCAGCTGCAAGAGTGGCGCGGTTTATACCTGTTTGAACTCGGTCTGGCGATGATCGCGCTGGGCTGCGTGCTGGTGGTGAAACTGCCGCCCGGCGACCGCATCAAAGCCTTTGAAAAGATGGATTTCCTCACCTTCATGCTGATGGCGCCGGGCATGGCGCTGCTGTGCGCGGTGCTGTCGCTGGGCCGCATCGAATGGTGGTTCAGCACGCCGTGGCTCGGTGTGGCATTAGCGCTGGCGCTGGTGTTGATCGTGGCGGCGATTATCGTCGAGCACAACCGTAAGAATCCGTTGCTGAATACCCGCTGGCTCAGCAACGGCACGATTGTGCGGCTGGGCATTGTGATGATCATGATGCGTATTCTGCTGGCCGAGCAAAACACCGGCGCGGTGGGTTTCCTGCAGCAGCTTGGCTTACTCAACGATCAGATGCGCGGTCTGGCGTTAGCGATCATTGCCGGGGTGATTTGCGGCATGATCGCCAGCGCATTAACCATCAAACCCACGCATCTGAGCTGGCCAATTGTCGTGTCGTTAGTGGTGATGATCGTCGCCTCGCTGATGGATGCGCAATCCAACCCGCTGACGCGTGCCCACAATCTCTACTTTAGCCAGTTTTTGCTCGGTTTCGGCAGCGCCTTCTTCCTCGGGCCCGCTATGCTGCTGGGGATTGGCGGCGTGGTGACGCAGCCGAAAAACCTGGTCAGCTTCTCGGTGCTGTTCGGTATGAGCCAGAACTTAGGCGGCCTGATCGGCGCGGCCATTCTCGGCACCTTCCAGACGTGGCGCGAAAAATACCACTCCAGCCTGTTGGGCGATCAGCTGTCGCAGCTGGATCCCAACGTGACCGAACGCCTCAGCCAGTACAGCTCGCTGTTCAGCAGCCAGTTGCCGGATAGCGTGCTGCTCAGCGCGCAAAGCAGCAGCCAGCTGCAAACGGTGGCGACGCTGCAAGCCAACGTGCTGGCCTATAACGATACTTATCTTCTTACCGCCGCGCTGGCTTTCATCACCTTAATCTGGGTGCTGTATCGCCTGACGCGCTTACGCTATATCAACTGGCGTCAGACTAAAATGAATGCGGCACAACCAGTAACCCCGACGGAGAATTCATGAGCCAACAGGACGACATTCAGGCGGCGGAGCGCGAGCGCACCAACCGCCGACGCATTCTTTCTATCGCCGCTGGCAGCGGCATTGTCATCGTCGGCGTGCTGGTGATCCTCTATGCCTGGCAGCTGTGGCCGTTCACCAGCACCGTTCAGTCCACGGAAAACGCCTACGTGCGTGGCCAGGTAACCTTTATCAGCCCGCAGGTGAATGGCTATCTGACTGAAGTGAACGTGGTGGATTTGCAGCCAGTGACCAAAGGCCAACTGCTGATGACCATCGACGATCGTATCTATCGTCAGCGCGTGCATCAGGCGCAGGCGCAGCTGGATATGAAAATCGCCGCGCAGAACAACAACCAGCAGCAACGTAAAAGTGCCGAAGCCAATATTCTCAGCAATAAAGCGGCGCTGGAAAATGCCAAAGCGCAGGCGCTGAAAAGCAGCCTCGATCTCAAGCGCGTTGAGAATCTGGCGGCTGATGGCTCGCTGTCGGTACGTGAGCGCGACGCCGCGCGCGCGGCAAATGCCCAGGCGCAGGCACAGTTGCGTCAGGCGGATGCGCAGGTGGCCGTTTCACAACAGAATCTGCAAACCGTGGTGGTGAATCGCGCGTCACTGCAGGGCGATGTTGCCAGTGCGCAGGCGGCGCTGGAGTTGGCAAATATCGACCTGGCGAATACGCGCATCATCGCGCCAGACAGCGGCCAGCTCGGTCAGCTGTCGGTGCGCAAAGGCAGCTATGTGACCGCCGGCACGCGTTTGACATCGGTGGTGCCAGAAAACAAATGGATCATCGCGAATTTCAAGGAAACTCAATTGGCGCGCGTGCGTCCCGGTTTACCGGTGAATATCCGCGTCGATGCGCTGGACGGTAAGCACTACGATGGCCGCGTCGAGTTTATTTCGCCTGCCGCCGGTTCCGAATTCAGTGCTATCTCGCCGGATAACGCCACCGGCAACTTTGTGAAAATTGCCCAGCGCATTCCGGTGCGCATCAAAATTTTGAATGACGATCTGCAAGCACTGCGTCCGGGCATGTCAGTGGAAGTGAGCATTGATACCGCCGCAGAGCCGCACAAGGATGCGCCATGAGGCGCTTACTGTTAGCCGCGTGCATGGCATTAATGGTGGGCGGCTGTGCGACGGAAGTAGAAAAAGCGCCGTCATCGTTGCCGATTCCTGAGAGCTGGCGTCAGCAGGTGGGCCCGCATGCGCTGCCGGAGGCGCAATGGTGGCAGAACTTTGGCGATGCCAATCTTAATCGCCTTGTCACGCAGGCGCTGCAGCACAACAGCGATGTCCTCACCGCGCGTTCACGCGTGGATCAATACCGTGCCGAGTTGCGTGCCGCGCAGGGCGATAATTTCCCAACGCTGTCGGCGGGCGTGGCGGCTACGCATCAGCGTGCGCTGTCGGCGGCCACCGGTCAGCCGTATGAAAACGCGGTATTTCAGGGATTGCTGCAGGCCAACTACGAGGTGGATTTATGGGGCAGCCGCAGCAACAGCATTCGCGCTGCGGAAGCTTCGCTGGATGCGCAGCGTGCTGCCGCTTCTGCTGCTGAGCTCACCGTCGCCAGTTCGGTGGCATCGGGCTACCTCAGCTTGTGCGCGCTGGATGAACAGCTGCGCGTAACCCAGGCAACGCTGGCGACACGCAAAAACTCGCTCAACCTGGCGCAGCGCCAGTTTGAAACCGGCTACACCTCGCGGCTTGAATGGATGCAGGCCGCCTCGGAATATCAAACCGCCAAAGCGCAGATCCCGCAGTTGCAGCATCAGATCGAGCAGCAGGAGAACGCGCTTAGCGTGCTGGTGGGCATGAATCCGCGCCAAATTGCGCGCAGCAGCCAGTTCGACCACATCAAGCCGCAAACCCTGCCATCGCTGCTGCCGTCGCAGTTGCTGAATCGCCGTCCCGATATTGTGCAGGCGCAGCGCCAGCTGCTGGCCGCCGACGCGTCACTGGCGTCAACCCAGGCCAAACTGTTGCCGTCGCTCAATCTCACCGCCAGCGGCACCTTGCAAAGCAGCGAACTGCATCAGCTGCTGGATAATCCGTTCCGTCTGTGGAGCATTGGCGGCAGCATTCTGGCTCCGCTGCTGAATCGCGAAGCGCTAACTGCTCAGGTGGATGTGGCGATGGCGACGCGTAATCAGGCGCTGTACGGTTATGAAAAAGTGGTGCGTAACGCCTTCTCCGACGTGGATAACGCGCTGGATGCCATTCGCCGTAGCGAGGAGCAGCTGGCGGAGTTGCAGAAACAGGAGAGTTATGTGGCGGAAGCGTATCGCATTGCCCACAACCGTTACCAAAATGGTTACGCCTCTTATCTGGATGAGCTGGACGCCCAGCGCACGCTGTTCAGCACTCAGCTGAATATCGTGTCAGTAAAAAATACGCTGCTGTTAGCGCAAATCGATCTATATCGTTCGCTCGGCGGCGGCTGGCAGGGTTAAACATCATGTCGCAAGGCCATTTTTCGGTAGAAATTCCGCCGTAAAACGGCCTGCGTCTGGTTTTAAATCGGCAGTAAACGATTCTAAAGTCATTCATGCTTCTTTTTACTTGTCTTTACAAATAATGTTATTATCCGCCCGCTTTACACAGTCTGAACGGAACAGTGTTGGTAAGTTTACCAGCGCGGTCGCTCACTTGAGCGGCATGCAAAGACAGGGGAAGAAAAGGAAATGATGAATAAAAAAATCGGTTTTGCGTTGTTAGTTACTGCGGTCCTGTTAACCGGCTGTGCGCCGCGTACCGCGCCGATCCAGAATGTTAGCCAGACCGTGGGTCAGAGCTACTCGGATGAGCAAATGAAGCAAGCTATCGTCCAGGCGGGCGCCGCTAACCATTGGGTGATGACGCCAGCGGGTCCGGGCGTGATGAATGGTCACCTGGCCGAGCGCGGACATACCGCGGATATTCGCGTGAACTACACCGCGAACAGTTATCAAATTCAGTATGTCAGCAGCCAGAATCTGAAAGCAGGCAGCGGTCAGATTCACCGCAACTATAACCGCTGGATTCAGAACCTGAGCCAGGGCATCCAGACGCGACTGGCGGTCGAAGCCGCTAAATAAGCGCGAAGCGTGATTGCTGACATAATGTTGTAAAGTTAGCCGTAACGCTGCCGAAATAGAAACAGGCGGGCCACGTGCCCGCCTTGTTAATCGGCGACATCCGCATGGGATGACGGGTATAGAGAGCAAGGAAGGGATGCCGCGCAGCGAAAACCGGACCATCCCTGAGGCTGAAGAAAGAATACAGGTATGAAACTCGCTTACTCCCTTGTTGACTGGCACGCCATCGCGCCGGGCAACAGCACCGCAGAAGAGTGGCAACGTTGGGCGCAACAGGCACCGGCGTTAGATGCCACGCAACCTATCGCGAAACCCCAATTTTTGCCGATGATGACCGCGCGTCGTCTCAGCGCCGGCAGCCGTGCTGCGGTTGAGTGCGGGCTGGCGTTATTGGCGCGGCACAGCGTGGACGCCATCGTCTTCACCAGTCGCCACGGCGAACTGGAGCGTAATCTGCGCATTCTCACCGCGCTGGCGGAACAGCAAGCGCTGTCGCCCACCGATTTCGCCATGTCGGTTCACAACTCAGCGGTGGGCAGTTTGACCATCGCCGCGCGTCAGCCGTTGGTTTCATCCTCGGTTTCGGCCGGTATTGATAGCTTCCAGCAAGGATTGATAGAAGTGGCGGCGCTGCATCAGGCGGGTTATGCGCAGGTGCTGCTGGTGGATTTTGACGGCGTGGTGCCGGATTACTACCGTCCGTGGCTACCGGAAATCGATCGCTTTAATGCGCCGTACGCGGTAGCGCTGCTGCTACGGGCGGGCGAGGCATGGCGTTGCGAAGCGCAGGCCGGCAAACCCGCTGAGCTGCACAACCCTCTGCCGCAAAGTCTGCAATTTCTGGCGGCGATGCTGCACAACACGCCACGTTTTAGCGTGGCCGGCGAGCGCCATCAGTGGCACTGGGAGCGTCTGCATGGTGGATAATTCGCTGACCGAGGCGCGTCCCGGTTTCAACTATTACTGGCGGCTGGTGATGACCGCCGTCAGCTTTACGCTGTTCAGCGTGGGCGGCCTGCTACTGTCGCTGATTTGGTTCAATCTGCTGTTACTGGTGCAGCGTGATGGCCTGCGCCGTCGCCATATCGCCCGCAGCAGCATCGCCTGGAGCTTCCGCTGCTTCCTGCGTTTCTGCCGCTTTGTCGGGGTTTACGATTACCAGATCATCGGCGCAGAACAGCTGCGTCAGGATCGCGGCTGCCTGATCGTCGCCAACCATCCGTCACTGATCGATTACGTGATGATCGCGTCGGTGCTGCCGGAGATGGATTGCCTGGTGAAAGCCGAGCTGCAGCACAACATTTTCTTCCGTGGCGTGATTCGCGCCGCCGATTACCTGATTAACAGCGAAGCCGATACGCTGCTGCCAGACAGCCAGCAGCGACTGGCGCGCGGCGATACCATTCTGATTTTCCCGGAAGGCACGCGCACACGTTATGGCGAGCCGCTGAAGCTGCAGCGCGGTGCCGCCAACATTGCGGTGCGCGCGGGCTGCGATTTGCGTGTGGTGCACATCAGCTGCACCGAGCGCATGCTCGATAAGCAAAGCCGCTGGTATCAGATTCCGCTGGTTAAACCGATTTTTACTGTACGCGTACAATCGCGTATTGCCAGCCACGCCTTTAGTGAGGCCGAAGAGGATTCGCAGCCGCTGGCCGCACGTCGTCTGACGCGTCATCTGCAACAGGCGCTGGTGCCTGAAGAGACCAACTAAGTTATGCAAGTACTGATTAACGACATCAAACAGATGATTATCGACACGCTGAATCTGGAAGATATCAGCCCTGACGACATCGAAACCGACGCACCGCTGTTTGGCGAGGGGCTGGGCCTCGATTCAATCGATGCGCTGGAGCTGGGACTGGCGGTGAAAAATCGCTTCGGCGTACAGCTCTCCGCCGAGAGTGAAACGTTGCGCGCGCACTTTTTTTCCGTGGCTACACTGGCCGCGTTTGTTGAACAACAGCAAGCCTGAGAGCAGTCAACATGATGAACAAAAACGAAATTTACCAGGAAGTGGCTTCGCTGCTCACCTCGCTGTTTGAAATTGAGCCGGATGATATTCGTCCGGACGCCCGCCTGTATGAAGACCTCGAGCTGGATAGCATCGATGCGGTCGATATGGTGGTGCATCTGCAAAAGCGTACTGGCCGTAAGATCAAACCGGAAACCTTCCGCGCGGTGCGTACCGTGCAGGATGTGGTGGATGCCGTCGATCAACTGATGCGCGACGAAGCCTGATCGCATGCTGCTGCGGCTGCTAAACGGAGCGGCGCTGCTGGCGTGGCCGTTTCTGGTGTGGTTAACCCTCACCCAGCCACAGTGGCGCGGCGTGACGGGCCTGCTGGCGCTGCTGTTTGTGCTGCGCGTCTGGACGCTGCGCCGCGCCGCCGGGCCGATGGCGCGCGTGATGCTACTGCTGGCGCTGGTGGGCAGCGCGTTATGCCTCGCCAGCCTGCTGCTGCGATCGCAACATCTGCTGCTGTGGTATCCGCTGGTGGTCAATGCATCGATGCTGCTGCTGTTTGGCGCGTCGCTGTGGAGCCCCATGCCGCTAGTGGAACGGCTGGCACGGCTGCGCGAACCGGATCTGCCGCCGCGCGCGGTGCGTTATACCCGCCGCGTAACGCAAGTGTGGTGCGGCTTTTTCATCTTCAACGGCAGCGTGGCGTTGCTCACCTGCCTGCTCAATGATGTCACGCTTTGGACACTCTGGAATGGGTGCATCAGCTATCTGCTGATGGGCACGCTGATGGGCGGCGAATGGCTGCTGCGTCAGCGCATAAGGAAACAGGCATGAACTTACATAGCCTCCGCGACTGGCTCAGCGCGCCGGATCGCATGGTGGCCTGGCACGGCCAACAGCAACATACGCTGCACACCTTGCGTCAGCAGGTGCGGGCGCTGGCCGATCGGCTGCAAAACCAGCCCGGCCAATATTGGGCGCTGTGCTTTGATAACAGCTATGCGTTTACCGCCGCGCTGCTGGCGCTGTGGCACGCCGGTAAAACGCCGGTGATCCCCGGACACTGTCGCGCGGCCCAGCTGGAAGAGATGGCCGACAGCCTGGATGGCGTGATCAGCGATATGCCGCTGGCAGTCGCGCTGCCGCAGCTGCGCTGGGACGGCGCGCTGGCGAGCGGTGCGTTACCGCCGATCGCCGCCGACGCCACGCTGGTGTTGTTCACCTCTGGTTCGACCGGCACGCCGCGTCGCGTAGTGAAATCGCTGCGCGCGCTGGATCTTGAAGCCCGCTGGCTCTCCAGCTTGTGGGGCGCACGCTTACGTGATTGCCATGTGATTGCCTCCGTCAGCCATCAACATCTGTATGGCCTGAGTTTTCGCATCGTGCTGCCGATGGCGTTGGGTTTACCCTTTGCCGCGCAGCAAATTTTCTACAGTGAACAGCTGGCCGATCATCCACCCGATCGTCGCTACGCGTTTATCAGCAGCCCAGCGTTTCTGCGGCGTCTCGATCCGGCATTGGCCGGGCCGCGCTGCGAACTGATCGTGTCCGCCGGTGGTGCGTTGCCGTGGACGGCGGCGCAGCATGCGCAACAGGCGCTGAGCTGTACGGTTGATGAAATCTATGGCAGCACCGAAACCGGCGTGATTGGCTGGCGCTCTGCACGTGAGGAGAACGCGCTGTGGCACTGTTTCCCGCAGATTACCCTGCGTGAGCAGGACGCCGGACGCTGGCGGGTGTTTTCCGCCTTGCTGGAAACCGATGACGGTTGCGCGCTCGACGATCGTATCGTGCAGCAGCCGTCCGGCCAGTTTCAGCTGGCGGGACGTCAGGATCGCGTGGTGAAGATCGAAGATAAACGCGTATCGCTGAGTGAAATTGAACGCCGCCTGCTGGCGTTGCCCGGCGTGGAAGATGCCGCCGCGCTGGCGATTCAGCGTCACGGTCGTCACGCGATTGGCGTGGTGCTGGCGCTGCCTGAGATGCTGGATGCGGCGACGCTGCATCAGCTAAAAATTGAGTGGAAACGCGCGCTGCAACCCTGGCTGGAGCCGGTGGCGATTCCGCGCTATTGGCGCGTGGTGACGTCGATTCCTGTCACCGCACAAAGTAAACGCGCCTGGCCACAAATTGAGGAGTTATTTGATGCTGCCGGTTGAACTGCATGCCGAACAGCAGGGCGATGCACTGACATTGCGCCTGCACGTTGTTGCCGACCTCTTTTGGTTTCGCGGCCATTTCCCGACGCTGCCAATCCTGCCCGGCGTGGCGCAGCTCGACTGGGCGCTGCATTACGGCCTGACGCGTTTAGCCATCGGTAAATCTTTCGCCGCGATTGACAATATCAAGTTCCAGCAGCCGGTGCCGCCGGATGCCGAGCTGGCCTTACAGCTGCAGTGGCAGGCAGAAAAATCGCTGCTCAGTTTCAGCTACAGCCTGATCAACGGCGATGTGGCGACGGTGGCCAGCAGCGGGAAGATCCGCCTGTGTTGAGTTCTCACTTCACGCCTTGTGTGCTGATTCCCTGCTATAACCACGGCGCGATGCTGGCGTCGGTGCTGGCGCGGCTGGCACCGTTCAACTTGCCGGTGATTCTGGTGGATGACGGCAGCGATGCCACCACCAAACAGCAGATTGCGGCGCTGGAGGCACCACAGTTGCAGGTGCTGACGCTACCCCACAATCAGGGCAAAGGCGCGGCGGTGATTGCCGGGATGCGCGCGGCGGCGGCGGCGGGTTACAGCCACGCGCTGCAACTGGATGCCGATGGCCAGCATCAGGTGGAAGACACGCCGCGTATGCTGGCCGAAGCGCAGCGTTATCCGCACTGTCTGATCTCCGGTCAGCCGCTTTACGACGCCTCGATTCCCAAATCGCGCCTCTATGGCCGCTACATCACCCATTTCTGGGTGTGGGTAGAAACGCTGTCGTTCTCGCTGAAAGACAGCATGTGCGGCTTCCGCGTCTATCCGCTCGCGCCATCGCTGGCGTTGTGCGATCGCCGTCCCATTGGTCAGCGCATGGATTTCGACACCGAAATCATGGTGCGCCTCTATTGGCAGGGCACGCCGAGCCGTTTTATCACCACGCGCGTGACCTATCCGGCCAGCGGCGTATCGCACTTTGATGCGCTGCGGGACAACCTGCGCATCTCATGGATGCACACGCGGCTGTTCTTCGGCATGTTGCCACGCATCCCGCAGTTACTGCGTCAGCGTAGTGATGCGCAACACTGGTCTGCAACGCCGGAACGACGCGGGCAGAGCGGTTTGCGCTTTATGCTGTGGCTCTATCGCCGCGCCGGACGCTTGCCTTTTATCTTGCTGCTGTGGCCGGTGGTGGCGGTTTACTGGCTAACCGGACGCACAGCGCGCGCCGCCTCGCAGCAGTGGCTGACGCGAGTACGGGCGATGGCGCAGCGGCAGAACATCGCGCTGCCTGCGCCGCTCAGCAGCTATCGTCACTTTTTGCGTTTCGGCTACAGCATGCTGGATAAAGTCGCTAGCTGGCGCGGCGATCTGCAATGGGGACGCGACATTGATTTCGCGCCGGGTGCGGAAGCCACCATTCGCGCCGCCGAGGGCAAAGGCCATCTGATTCTGGCCTCGCATCTCGGTGATATCGAAGCCTGCCGCGCGATGGCCAAACAGGTCAGCGGATTGGTGATTAATGCGCTGGTGTTTACAGACAATGCGCAACGCTTCCGCGAAGTGCTGGAGAGCATTGCACCGCAGGCGGGCGTCAATCTGCTGCCGGTCACCGATATCGGTCCGGACACCGCCATTCTGCTGCAGCAAAAACTCGATGCCGGTGAATGGGTGGCGATTGTTGGCGATCGTACTGCCGTGCATCGCCAGCGCGGCGGCGAGCGTCGCGTGGTGTGGAGTGAATTTATGGGCCATCCTGCACCGTTTCCCCAGGGACCGTTTGTGCTGGCGGCGGCGTTGCGCTGTCCAGTGCTGCTGATGTTCGCCCTGCGCGAACAGGGGCGATTGCGGGTGCACTGCGAAGCCTTTGCCGATCCGCTCTCGCTGCCGCGCGCCCAGCGCCAGCAGGCGTTACAGGCCACCGTCGATCGCTACGCCGAACGGTTACAACAGCACGCGCTGATGGCGCCGCTGGATTGGTTTAACTTTTACGATTTCTGGACGTTGCCCGAGGAGAAAAGCCGCGATGAGTGAAAGCAACTACCGCGCTGAGGTGGACATTACCGTGTCGTTTCACGACTGCGATCCGATGGGCGTGGTGTGGCACGGCAACTATTTCCGCTTTTTTGAAGTGGCGCGCGAAGCCTTGCTGCGCAGCGTCAATTACAGCTACGGCGAAATGGCCGCCAGCGGCTACGTCTGGCCGGTGGTCGATACCCATGTGAAATACCGCCAGCCGCTGCGCTGCGAAGAGATGGTACGCGTCGTTGCCAGTATCAGCGAATACGAAAACCGTTTACGCATTGATTATGTGATCCGCAACGCGGCGGGGCAGGTGACCACCAAAGCACACACGCTGCAGGTGGCGGTCAATGCGGCGACGCAGGAGATGTGTTTTGTCTCGCCCGATATTCTGTTTGAACGCCTGGGAGTGAAACCGTGATCAGAACCCTTTGTCTGCTGCTGCTGGTGATCTGCGCCAACGCCAGCGCGGTCACGCTCGAGCAGTTGCAACAGCGCTTTGCCAGCCAACCGGTGATCCGCGCCAATTTTGTTCAGGTGCGCACCATTGCCGGCATGGCGCAGCCGCTGGTGTCACGCGGTCAGTTGCTGATCGCCCAGCAGCAGGGTTTGTGGTGGCAGCAAGCCACGCCGTTCCCGCTGATGCTGATCCTTGATGATAAGCGCATGGTGCAGAGCATGAGCGGCCAGCCGCCGCAGGTGATCACCGCCGACAGCAATCCGCAGATGTTCCAGTTCAACCATTTGTTGCGCGCGCTGTTCCAGGCAGATGAAAAGGTGCTGCGTGAGAATTTTGCGCTCGATTTCCACGATCTGGGCAACAATCGCTGGCAACTTGGTTTGACGCCGAAAGCCGCGCCGCTGAATAAGATCTTTAACCGTATCGATCTGCAAGGCGAGGCGTTTCTTAATCGCATCACGCTGGATGACAAGCAGGGCGATAAAACCGAGATCACCCTTAGCGCTACCCGTACCGAACCGAAACAGTTAACCGATGAAGAGCGAGCCCGTTTTGCCCCAGCGCAGTGAAAAAACCGTTGCGCTGCTGTGGCTGGCGGTGTGCCTGACGTTAGCGCTGGCGCTGGCGGTTTTACTGCCGCGCAGCCAGCTGAACAGCAGCGTGCTGGCGTTGTTGCCGCAGCAAAACCTCGGCCAGGCACCAGCGGAGATCCAGCACGGCTTTATGCAGCGCCTCGATCGTCAACTGGTGTGGCTGGTAAGTGCCAACGATCACCACGGCGATGCGGTTGCGGCCTGGTGGCAAGCGCAGCTGCAAGCCTTGCCGATGCTGAAACAGGTGAGCGGCGAACTGGATGACGATCAGATGCAGCGCTGGGGCGCCTATGCGTTTCAACATCGCAACGGCTTGATCGATCCGGTCACGCGCGCACGCTTGCAGAACGGCGGTGGCGCGCAGGCCGACTGGATTCTGGCGCAGCTGTTCTCGGCTTTCGCGGGCGTCGGCAGCAAAGAGATCGGCCACGATCCGCTGCTGCTGGTGCGCGGCGCGCAACTGGCGATGCAGCAGAACGCCAACAAAATGCTGCTGCATAACGGCTGGCTGACGGTCAAGGATGCGCAGCAGCGCCGCTGGTATTTCCTGCACGGCGAGCTGGCGAGCAATGCTTTCAGTATCAAAGAGAGCCACCAGCTGGTGACCGCGCTCAATCAGCTGGAGCAACAGCTGAAAACCCGCTGGCCGGATGCGCAACTGCTGACGCGTGGCACGGTGCTGTTTAGCGACGATGCCAGCCAGCGCGCGCAGCATGATGTCGAAACCCTCGGCAGCGCAACGTTAGCGGGATTGCTGCTGCTGGTGTGGCTGGTGTTCCGTTCATTACGGCCGCTGGCGCTCTGTGCGCTGTCGGTGGCGATGGGCGCGATGGCAGGCACGGTGCTGACGCTGCTCTGTTTTGGTGAGCTGCATCTCACCACCTTAGTGATGAGCCTCAGCATTGTCGGTATCTCTGCCGATTATACGCTCTACTACCTGACGGAACGCATGGTGCATGGCGAGCAAGCCACGCCGTGGCAAAGCTTGCATAAGGTGCGCGGCACGCTGCTGCTGGCGCTCGGCACCACAGCGATTGCCTGGCTGCTGATGCTGCTGGCACCGTTCCCCGGCTTGCGCCAGCTGGCGGTATTTGCCGCCAGCGGATTAAGCGCTTCCTGCCTGACGGTGATCTGTTTTTATCCGTGGCTGGTGCGTGGTTTACCGGTGCGACCGATTCCGGCCATGGTGTGGCTGGCGCGCTGGCTGGCCGCGTGGCGGCGTAATAACTGGCTGAAGCGCGGCTTACCGGCGCTGGTGGCGATCTATGCGCTAAGCGGCATGCTGCAACTCAAGGTCGATGATGATATTGCCCATCTGCAAAGCGCCCCGGCGCAGCTGTTAGCGCAGGATCGTCAGCTGGCGCAGCTCACCGGTCAGCAGGCCGATCAAACCTGGTTTGTGGTGTGGGGCGATGATGAACAGCAAGCACTGCAACGGCTGAGCGCGTTAACACCGAAGCTGCAGCAGGCGCAGCAGCGCGGTTGGTTTAGCAGTTATCGCGTGCTGCCGCTCAGTTCGCTGGCGCAGCAGCAGCAGGATGTAGCGCTGCTACAGCAGGCTGCACCAACCATTCTGGATCGATTGAAGCAGGCGGGCATTACTGTAGCGAATGCTAATCTCAGCGCCATGCCGGTGACCGCCGCCGACTGGCTGGCGAGCCCGCTGAGTGAAGGCTGGCGGCTGCTGTGGCTGTCGCTGCCGGACGGACGCAGCAGCGTGCTGGTGCCGATCGGCGGCGTTAAAAACAGCGCCGCGTTGCAGCAGCTGGCATCCCAGCAGGCGGGCGTCAGTTGGGTTGATCGCAAGGCCAGCTATGATGAACTGTTCCGCTTCTGGCGCACGCTGCTGAGCGGATTGCTGGCGCTGGCATTATTGCTGATTACCGGCAGCTATATGCTACGGCTGGGCGTTAAAGCCGGGATGCGCAGCGCGCTGCCGTCGTGGCTGTCGCTGGCGGCGGCGCTGGCGACGCTGGGCTGGATCGGCGCGAGCCTCAATCTGTTTGCCTTGCTGGCGCTGATTCTGGTGCTGGGCATCGGCATCAACTACACGCTGTTCTTCAGCAATCCGCGCGGCACGCCGTTAACCTCCATGCTGGCGGTGACGCTGGCGATGATGACCACACTGTTAACGCTCGGCATGCTGGTATTCAGCAGCACCGCCGCCATCAGTGGTTTTGGTACCGTGCTGTGCAGCGGGATTTTTTGTGCATTCATGCTGGCGCCGCTGGCGCTGGCCCCGGGAAAAAGGAAGCGACGATGAAAATGGGCATTTTGCTGCTGTTGAGCCTGCTGGTAAGCGGCTGCGCGCAGCATCAGAGGGACCTCAATCGGCCAACCGCGTGGTTGAAGCCGGGCGTGCGCGTCATGCTGCCGGCGCCGGGCATCTCGCCGGCGTTTCAGCAGCAGCAGTTGCTGACCGGCCACGCCAAAGGCAAAACCCAGTCGCTGCTGGTGCTGCTGAGCGCGGATTCACAGCAGCTGAGCCTCGCCGGTTTGTCATCGCTTGGCATTCGCCTGTTCCGCGTCACCTATGATAAAAACGGCATTCACACGCAGCAGATGATGGCGCTGCCGGAAATGCCGCCCGCCAGTCAGGTGTTGGCGGATGTGATGCTGAGCCACTGGCCGATCAGCGCGTGGCAGCCGCAGTTGCCGCGTGGCTGGACGCTGACCGACATCGACGATCGTCGCGAGCTGCGCGATGCGTCCGGCAAGGTGGTGACGCTGATTCGCTATCTGCAACGCGGCGAGTTGCGTGAGCCGATCAGCATCGATCAACGTGCGTTTGGTTATCAGATTCAAATCCAACATCTGGATGCCTCATCATGATTTACATCTCCGCCTTTGGCATGGTGAATGCGCTGGGCAACAACCTGGCGCAAATTGCCGCGCAGTTGCAAGCGGGCCACGCGCCCGGCATGCAACCGCGCGACGGCTGGCTGCAAGACGGCAAACGCTGCTGGCTGGGTGAAGTGCAGGGCGCATTGCCGCTGATTCCTGCCGCGCTGGCGGCGCATAACACCCGCAACAATCAGCTGCTGCTGGCCGCGCTGGCGCAGATACGCCCGGCAGTGGATGCGGCGATCGCGCAATATGGGCGCGATCGCGTGGCGATTGTGCTTGGCACCAGCACCTCCGGCGTTGATGAAGGCGATCGTCAGGTGGATGACGCCTTGTCGGGCTACGATTACCGCATGCAGGAGCTTGGCGATCCATCACGCTTCCTGGCGCATTTTTTAGCGCTGGACGGTCCGGCTTACACCATTTCGACTGCCTGCTCATCCAGTGCGCGCGCCATAATTAGCGGCCAACGTTTGATTGATGCTGGTTTAGCGGACGTGGCGCTGGTGGGCGGCGCGGATTCGCTAAGTCGTATGCCGATTAACGGTTTCGCCAGCCTGGATTCGCTTTCTGAACGTCACTGCGCGCCGTTTAGCGCCGATCGCGACGGCATTTCGATTGGTGAAGCTGCCGCGCTGCTGCTGCTGACGCGCGAAAAGCAGCCGCTGGCGCTGCTCGGCTGCGGTGAATCGTCGGACGCGTGGCACATGTCGGCACCGCATCCTGAAGGCGTCGGCGCCGAGCGCGCTATGCTGATGGCGCTGCAACAGGCGGGTTTACAGCCGCAGGATGTTGGTTACATCAACCTGCACGGTACCGCCACGCCGCTGAACGATCAGGTGGAGTCTGCGGTGATTCATCGCCTGTTTGGCGATCGCGTGCCGTGTAGCTCAACCAAACACCTGACCGGCCACACGCTGGGCGCGGCGGGCGCCACCGAAGCGGCTTTAGCCGCACTGATTCTGCAGCAGCATCTGCCGCTGCCGCCACAGGATTTCTCGCTGGCGGCACGCGATACCTCGCTGCCGGCATGCGGTTTGATCACCGCACCACAGCCTTTGGCGCGCCCGGTGATTGCCTCAAATTCGTTTGCTTTTGGCGGGAACAATACCTGCCTGATTGTAGGAAAGACTTATGAGTGATTTTCTGCCGGTTGATGCTTATCTGCCGCATCGTGCACCGATGTTGCTGCTGGATCGCGTCATCCAGGTCACCGACGACAGCGTGACCTGCGAAGTCAGTATCAACGCGACAGGCGTGCTGGCCCCTTTTCTCACCCCACCGGGCGATTTACCGGCGTGGTACGGCGTGGAGATCATGGCGCAGACCGTTGGCGTCTGGTCGGGCTTTCATGCGCGTCAGCGCGGCGACAGTGAGATTCGTCCCGGCATGCTGCTTGGCGGACGCGGTTATCGTGCCAGCAGCGCCGCTTTCGCCGCCAACAGCACGCTGCGCGTTGAGATGCGCCTGCTGATGCGTGACGACCGATTGGGCAGCTTCGAAGGGGAGATTCGCTGCGGCGAGGCGATCATCGCCAGCGGGCGGCTGAATACCTATCAGCCCAATGAACACGAGTTAATTCAATTGCAACAAGGAGTTCAGCCATGACACGCAGAGTTTTAGTGACCGGCGCAAGTAAAGGTATTGGCCGCGCCATCGCACTGCGTCTGGCGCAGGATGGCTTTGAGATAGTGGTGCATTATCACCGCGACAGCGCCGGTGCCGCGCAGACGCTGGCTGAGATTGAGGCGGCGGGCGGATGTGGGCGCACCTTGCAGTTTGACGTGGCGCAGCGCGATGCCACACGCAGCGCACTGGAACAGGATATCGCCGCACACGGCGCCTACTACGGCGTGGTGAGCAATGCGGGCATCACGCGCGATGCGGCGTTCCCGGCGCTGACCGATGACGAGTGGGACAGCGTGATCCACACCAATCTCGACAGCTTCTACAACGTGATTCATCCGTGCGTGATGCCGATGATTGGCCTGCGCAAGGGCGGACGCATTATTACGCTCTCCTCGGTTTCGGGGATCATGGGCAATCGCGGCCAGGTCAACTACAGCGCGGCCAAAGCCGGTATTATCGGTGCCACCAAAGCGCTGGCGATTGAGCTGGCGAAACGCAAAATTACCGTTAACTGCATCGCGCCCGGCTTGATTGATACCGGTATGACCGATCTTGAGCCGCTGGTGATTGACGAGGCGATGAAGCTGATCCCGATGAAGCGCATGGGCGCGGCGGATGAAGTCGCCGGACTGGCCAGCTACTTAATGTCGGACATCGCGGGCTACGTCACGCGTCAGGTGATTTCAATCAATGGAGGTATGCTGTGATTCAGCGCGTAGTGGTAACCGGCATGGGCGGCGTGACCGCTTTTGGTGAGCGCTGGAGCGCGGTGGCTGAGCGGATCAAACAGGGCAAAAATGCGGTGCGCCATATGCCGGAATGGCAAGTGTACGACGGCTTGCACACGCTGCTCGGCGCGCCGGTGGACGACTTTACGCCGCCAGCGCATTACACGCGCAAACGCATTCGTTCGATGGGGCGCGTCTCACTGATGGCAACGCGCGCCACCGAACTCGCGCTGGAGCAGGCCGGTTTGATCGATCATCCGGTGCTGACCAGCGGTGAAACCGGCATTGCTTACGGCTCCTCAACCGGCAGCACCGGACCGGTGAGTGAATTTGCCACTATGCTGACGGAAAAGCACACCAACAACATTACCGGCACCACTTACGTGCAGATGATGCCGCACACCACCGCCGTTAACGCGGGCCTGTTCTTTGGCCTGCGCGGCCGGGTGATCCCGACGTCCAGCGCCTGTACGTCGGGCAGCCAGGCGATCGGCTATGCGTGGGAAGCGATTCGCCACGGTTACCAAACCGTGATGGTGGCGGGGGGTGCGGAAGAGCTGTGTCCATCCGAAGCGGCGGTGTTTGACACGCTGTTCGCCACCAGCCAGCGTAACGACGCGCCGCATACGTCGCCCGCGCCGTTCGACCAGCAGCGCGACGGATTAGTGATTGGCGAAGGTGCAGGCACCTTGATCCTCGAATCGCTGGAACATGCGCAGGCGCGCGGAGCCACCATTTATGCCGAGCTGGTGGGTTTCCACACCAACTGCGATGCCGCGCATATCACCCAGCCGCAGCGTGAAACCATGCAGATTTGTATCGAGCGCGCGCTGAAAACCGCCGGCGTCACGGCGGAGCAGATTGGCTATATCAATGCCCACGGCACCGCCACCGATCGCGGCGATATCGCCGAGAGTCAGGCCACCGCAGCGATCTATGGCAACAGCACGCCAATCTCTTCGCTGAAAAGCTACTTTGGCCATACGCTGGGCGCGTGCGGGGCGCTGGAAGCCTGGATGAGCATTGAGATGATGCGTGAAGGCTGGTTTGCGCCGACGCTGAACCTGTCGCAACCGGCCGCTGAATGCGGTGAACTTGATTACATCATCGGTGAAGCGCGCCAGATTGAGACAGATTACATCCAATCCAATAACTTTGCCTTTGGCGGGATTAACACTTCGCTGGTGTTTAAACGCTGGCGCGAAGGCTGATAGCAGGTCGCCATGAATGGCGCTTGTTAGTTAAGTCCGCGACGAACGCATGCCGGATGCGCTTTTGGTCCGGCGGTCCTCGCGCCGCTTACGCGGTACCTTCACTTCACTCGTTTGCCTGACGGACCGGCGGAGACGGGACTTCCTTATCCCGGCTCCGCCTTTCGCCCGCGTCCTGCGGGCTCTCCTGGCTTCCTCGCTTCGTTCAGCGCTGCGGATTGCCTGACCAAAAGCGCACCCGGCCTGCTCGTAAGCTTCGGTACATGTTGTTGAAAAGGGCACAGTTGCCAGAGGCGCTGGCGCGTCTGCTGCGGCAAAAGGGCTATTCGCAGCGCTGAGGCTTTTACGTTGGGCCAGGAGCCTCACGTATGGATGCGTGAGGCAGTTCGGGGTCGGCCAGGGAAGGCCGATCCGCGAACGGTCCGTTGGCACGACATGGAAGCCGAAGGCACCGCGCTAGCGGCGCGAGGACGGCCCGTGACACAGCAGATGTGTCAGAGCCCGCTACCTAGTCAAAGCAAAACCCTTTCTTCAGTGATAAGCATTGGTCGCCATGAATGAATGGCGACCCTATAAGACCGGGCAGGGTACCCATTGCACCACTCCTCCATGATATGAACGCAAAAAGTGGGATTTTTCTTGCTTTCGCACAACGACTGCGCATAATCGCAAACCGCAATAATAATGATTATCACTTCGTTTGCATTAGGGGATCCCATGCGCACTATGCCTTTCAATCCCGGACTGAAACCGACGCTGTTGGCCGTAATGGTCAGCGCCGGTTGTTTGCCAGTGATGGCTGCTACCACCAACACCACAACCTCAACTGACGCGAAAAACGAGCAGCAGACGCTGACCGTGACCGCGACACCGCAAACCGATTTCAAACCAGGCGGCAACGATCTGGTACCGGCTTTCCTCGATGGCCAGGTTGCACACGGCGGCCGCCTTGGCATGCTGGGTGAGCAGAACGCCATGGACGTGCCGTTCAACGTCATTGGTTTTACCTCGAAAATGATTCAGGATCAGCAGGCGCAAACCATCGGTGACGTGGTGCGCAACGATGCTGGCGTGCAGAATCTGAAAGGCTACGGCAACTTTGCCGAGAGCTATCGCATTCGTGGCTTCAAGCTGGACGGCGATGCCATGACCTACGGCGGCCTGGCGGGTATCGTGCCGCGTCAGGTGATGGATGCCTCACTGATTGATCGCGTGGAGATCTTCAAAGGGGCTAACGCCTTGCTGAACGGTTCGGCGGAGAGCGGCGTCGGCGGCATGATTAACCTCGAGCCGAAGCACGCTGATGATACGCCGCTGACGCGCATCGGGGTGGACTACACGTCCGGTTCCCAGGTGGGCGGCACCGCCGATATTGGTCGTCGTTTTGGCGACGATAATCAGTTTGGCGTGCGTCTGAATGCGGTTAACCGCGAAGGCGGCACCGAGGTGGATGGCGAGAAAAAACGCACCACCGCTGCGTCACTCGGGCTGGATTATCGTGGCGCTCGTCTGCGTACGTCGCTCGACGTTGGCTACCAGAAAAAGACCTTCCACGATGCGCGTAACGGCGTCAACATCAGCGGCATCGATTTCATTCCTGATGTGCCGTCCAACGCGAAAAACTACAGCCAGAAGTGGGTGTTCAGCGATATCGAGTCGGAGTTTGGTCTGGCGAAAGCCGAATACGATCTGACCGATCAGTGGACCGCCTATGCGGGCCTCGGCGCGCAGCACACACATGAAGTGGGCAACTACGGCATTCCGAAGATCCTCGACAGCGCCGGCAACGCCACCATTGGTCGCTTCCGCACCAATCGCGTGCAGGACAACATGAGCGGCATGGTTGGCCTGCGTGGTGATTTCACCACCGGTCCGGTGACGCATAAAGTGAATTTCGGTTATTCGGCGATGACCACGAATGCGAAAAACAGCTATCGCATGTCGTCGGGCAACGATGCCAACGTAAATATTTATCACCCGCAGGATGTGGCTGAACCGGATAGCGTGTTCGCCGGTGGCGCTAAGTTCAGCGATCCGCTGACCACTTACCGTTCACGTTCGCAAGGCTACCTGCTGAGCGATACGCTGGGCTTCTTTGATGACACCTTGCTGGCAACCGTCGGCGCGCGTCATCAAAAAGTGGTGGTGCGTAACTACGGTTATGACGGCGTTGAAGATACCGCGACACGTTTCGACAGCAGCCGTTGGTTGCCGGCCTACGGTTTGCTGTATAAAGCCACACAAAATATCTCGCTGTATGCCAACCATACCGAATCGCTGACGCCAGGCACCGCCGCGCCGTTTACCGCCACCAACTACGGTAGCGTGACCGGCATCGTACATGCTAAGCAGAACGAAGTGGGTGTCAAAGCGGACTTTGGTCGCGTCGGCGGATCGCTGGCGCTGTTTGAAATCAAACAGCCGGTTGGCGTGCTGAACAATTCGGTCTACCAGCTGAATGGCGAGCAGCGCAACCGTGGCGTGGAGTTGAACGTATTCGGTGAGCCGGTGCTGGGCCTGCGTCTTAACAGCAGCGCCACCTGGATCGATCCGGATATGACCAAAACCGGTGACAGCGATCAGGATGGCAAAAATGCCATCGGCGTACCGCGCTTCACTGCGGCGCTGGGGGCGGAGTATGACATCAAGCCGGTGGACGGTTTGACCGCCACGGCATTGCTGAACTACACCGGTTCACAATATGCCGACCTGGCAAACAACATGAAGCTGGATGATTACACCACGCTGGATTTGGGTCTGCGTTACCGCATGAAGGTTAACCAGAACGATATGGTGTGGCGCGTGGGCGTGGATAACGTCACCAATGAGAAATATTGGGCCAATGTTGATGACAGCGGCACCTATTTGTCGCAGGGTGAACCACGCACGGTGAAGGTTTCACTCAGCTACGATTTCTAATCTGTTCTCGAATGGGGCGCGCCTGTGCCCCATTATTTCTCCGCCAGAAATTTTCCTGTAACTTAGGGCGCATTGCATTACACTCTGTGCGGCAATCCTGCGCGAAAACTCGCCTTTATTTTTGAGTCATCATGAGTTCACCTGCACCACCAGACGACCACGACGAACCTTATCGGCAGCCGCTCGACGACGCGCTCTTCGCCATTGTGGTGCTTGCAGTCACTTCGGTTACGCTTATAATCTTCGTCCTGATGATTACGCTGTGGATGAGTTAAGGTCAGCACCGGGAAAAGGAAGCCTGTAAGGAGATGTCGATGGAATCCAGCGATGACAAACTGATCGCCATAATTGGCCTGCTCTCCGCCTGTTTAATTGGCGTGGTGTTTCTCTTCACCATGACCTGGCTCACCGACGTGCGTCACCCCGCGGATCCTTCACTCGATGTGCAAACCTGCCCGCAAAAACCCGCCACTACGCAACAGTCTTAGCTTTTTGTCTGCCAGTTCTGCCACTTAATCTGTTGACTGCGCAACTCCAGCGCCAGCGCCTCATGCAGGGTGCGATTGCCATTGGGATCGCCGAGGCCAAACAGCGCGCCCGGTGAACGCCGATCGTCGGCCCACGCCGGATACTCCACCACCGGATAGAGTGAAATCCCTTCCAGCGCCACGCCGTGATCCAACGCCAGACGCGCTTCTTCACTGATCTGCCGCAGCCAGGGCGCTCGCGCATCACCTTCGGCTCCGGTTTCGGCCAGAATCATCGGGCGCTGATAACGTTGCCAGCACTGCATTAACAAACGGTGCAGCGGTTGGCGCGTCGGATGGTCGAACGGAATGGTTTCGCCTGAGAAAAACCAGTGATTGTCGGGATAGTAATTAAGACCCAGAATATCGAGGAAATCCGCGCGGCCACCCAGTTCAGGCGCATCGCGTCCGCCAATCCAATCCCAGGCTTCAAACTGCGCCTGATGCTGCGCGTCGGCATAAGGTTTGCTGTCGGGATTATCGGGATCGGTCGCCACCTGCACCAGCGGATCGGTCAGCACAAAGCGGGCATCGGGATAAACCTCGCGAATGGCGTGCATCGCCGCCAGCGAGGCGCGCACTAATTGGCGCTTCAGCTCACGACCGCGATCGCTGGCGTAGGGATCGAGCCAGGAAACATCCGCGCCAGCCCACGACCAGAATGAGATCTGATTGATCGGCGTGAAAAAGGGCTTTTCGATGCCTTCATCGCGCATCAGTTGCGCCATCGCGCGGGCGAAGCGTTCAAAGTGATCGATAAAGCTGGCTTTCCAGATATCCAGGTGATCGGGATAGCCAAAGTGCGCCAGCTCCCAGATAATCTGCATATCGTGACGCGCCGCGGCGTGCACCATCGGCAGAAAGGTGCGCCAGTCATATTCATTGGGCACGGCTTCAATCAGATGCCAGCGAGCGCCATCGCGCGCGGTGTGCAAACCTTCCTGCGCCAGTGCGGCATAATCTTTCTCCAGCAGCATGTCGTGGCCGCTGCTGATCACCATATCGAGCCGACGTCCGCCTGCGCGACGGGCGGTTGAACAGGGAAAACTGCCCTGAAAGAAACTGCGGAACAGCTGAGGGTGATGGCGCAGGGATTGCTGAGTCATAATCCTCTCCTCACATTGAGCGCCGGATGCAGAATGCAGAACGCCTGGCTAAGTCTAGACTAAATTGACGGTGCGCCATTGGGCAGAAAAGGAAGCCTCCGATTGCTTCTTCGCGCATTGATACCAACAATAATAGGTCCACAGCTTTCAGGGATTCACTATGAGTGAAGCAGCAACCTCTTTGCCGCCTGAGGAACATTCGGGCAACCGGCTGAAACCGAGTGTTGAGGCGCGTTGCGCACGACATCCGGGCATGAGCGGCATTCATCCGCTCAACGATGGATTGGACGCTTTTGCTGCGCGCTATCAGTTGATGAGCATGGCGCAGCACACCATTGATGTGCAGTACTACATTTGGCACAACGATATGTCCGGCCGCTTGCTGTTCAGCGCGCTGCTGGACGCCGCCGAGCGCGGGGTAAAAGTGCGATTGCTGCTGGATGACAACAACACGCCGGGTTTGGATGAGACGCTGGCGGAACTCGATCGCCACGCCAATATCGCCGTGCGCTTGTTTAATCCGTTCTCGTTCCGCACGCTGCGCGCGCTCGGTTATCTCACCGATTTTTCCCGCCTCAATCGACGTATGCACAATAAGAGCCTGACGGTGGATGGCGCGGCGACGCTGGTGGGCGGGCGCAATATCGGCGACGAATATTTTGGCACCGGCGATGAACCACTGTTTACCGATCTCGATGTCCTGGCGATTGGTCCGGTGGTCGACGAAGTGACGCAGGATTTCGAACGCTACTGGCGCAGTAAAGCGGTATCGCCGCTGCGCAAGGTGGTTGATGTGAGCGGCGATGCGCATCAGGCGGTGCGCTTGCCACAAGAGTGGCAGCAGAGTGAAGCGGTGGAGCGCTATCTGGCACGGTTGGAGCACTCGTCGTTTATTAGCCAGATGGAGCAGGGCGAGCTGGAGATGACGTGGGCGGAATCGCGGCTGCTGAGTGATGATCCGCGTAAAGGGCTCGGCAAAGCAAAACGCCGCAGTTTACTGCCGCAGCGCATGCTAGAGGTCATCGGCACGCCGCAGCAGCAGTTCGATATTATCTCGGCCTATTTTGTCCCGACACGATCTGGCGTGGCGCAGCTGCTGGCATTGAAGCGGCGCGGGGTGAAGATAGCCATCCTTACCAATTCGCTGGCGGCCAATGACGTCACGGTGGTGCACGCCGGTTATGCGCGCTGGCGCAAAAAACTGCTGCGCCACGGCATCGCGCTGTATGAACTGAAGCCGCAGGACAATCCGCAAACCGCGCCACACGATCGCGGTATCACCGGTAATTCAGGTTCCAGTTTGCATGCCAAAACCTTCACCGTGGACAATCGCAAAGTATTTATCGGCTCGTTCAATTTCGATCCGCGTTCCGCCATGCTGAACACCGAAATGGGGTTGGTGATTGAGAGTGAAGCCCTGGCGCAGCAAACGCATCAGCGCTTTATTGCCGGGATGCGCGATCGCGCCTGGACGCTACGTCTGGATAAGTGGGGACGCGTCAATTGGGTCGAGTTTGCTAACGAGCAGGGCGAAGTGGTGCACAAACATGAACCGCAATGCACGCTGCTGCAGCGCTTGCTGGTGCGACTGGTGTGGCGCTTGCCGGTTGAGTGGCTGCTTTAGATAAAAAGGGCCAGCGTAGCGGGCCCTTTTTTCATTTGCGTTGCGGCTTACCGGAGAACAGGAAGCGCAGCAGCGGAATGCGCAGATGGATTTCATACAGCGTAAACGCCACGCCAAATACCATCAGTAAGCCGACGAAGAAGCCGAGCGTGTTGTTGCCGATGTGCGGCGTGATGTAGATGCCGTACAAAATGGTCAGCGGATGGTGTACCAGATAGATAAACAGCGAGGCATTCACCAGATACATGATGCGCGGCGAATGGCTGTTCAGCAGCTTATGGCCGAAGCTAAAACAGACGTTTAGCATGCACAACCCCATCAGCGTCGAAATGATCATATCGATTTCATACAGCCAACCTTCACCGCTGCTGTAACGCTGATTCAGGCTATAGGCGATGAATACCGCGATAGCGCCAAAGCACATCACCGGATTAAAGCGCACAAACAACGCTTTCAGCGCCTGATGCTTCCAGCTCAACGCACCCAGCATAAAGAACGGCAGGAACATCAGCGTTTGCATCACGGCAATGCTGAACAGGCCATCGGCAAACACGGCCGGAACGAAATAAAACAGCACGCGGCGGAACGCACACCAAATTAAGGCATAAGTCAGTAGTGCCAGCGTCAATTTACCCCAGCCAATTTGCTGATAATCGATGCTGCGCTGCTGCTTATTCAGCCAGCGAAACGCCACCATACCGAACGTGGTCAGAATCACCAGTACCAATAAAAACCACAGATGAGATATCAGCTCCCACGCCAGCGTGTTGTACTTGTCGTACAGCGAGAAACTGTTCCAGTCGCCGATTTTATCGGTGAGATTTTTGGTGATGAAAAACTGCGGCAAGGTAATCAGCGGCACGGCAGTCAACATCGGGATGCCGACACGCTCCAGACGCACTTTCAACCAGCGCTGCGGCTGGTAGCGTAAGTAGAGCATGTAGGAAAAATAGCCTGAAATAACAAAGAACACCTGCATGCGGAAGGCGTGAATAAAGTCGTTTAGCACCGTCAACCACATTGAGGCGTCATGGCTGTTCACGGCCCATTTCTGCGTGGAGTAAATCAGAGAGACGTGAAAAGGCACGCCTAATAACATTAAATACGCGCGAATCGAATCGAGGAAATATTCACGTTCGGGTTTAGCTGAACTCATAATCTTCCAATAGTCAGTTTACTTGCCGGTTTCGCCCTGAAACCGGATTATGCCGAAGGAAAATTCTACCGGCTGTAAACAGGGTATACTATCAGGTGAATCTGTATGTGATTTTGCGGGGTTTAATTATCCTAAAAGCACATTTTCAGCTTACAAATCAGCGGAACAATCTATTACATACGCTGTCGGAAAACCGAATAATCCTTTAAGATAATCGGGTTTGATCTAAGCACACGAAAGGGGGGGATGTGCTGAATAATGTGAATAATAAAGTGGGACTGGTAAAGATGCGCTGGGTAGGCGCGGCAGTTCTGCTGGCTATGTATGCCAACAATAGTTGGGCGTTTAACATTGATGATGTTGCAAAACAAGCCAAGGCGTTGGCAGGGAAAAGTTTCGAAGCGCCAAAAAGCAATTTACCCTCTCAGTTTCGTGAAATGAAGTTTGCTGACTATCAGCAGATCCAGTTTAACCACGACAAAGCTTATTGGGGCAAACTGCGCACGCCGTTTAAGCTTGAGTTCTATCATCAGGGCATGTATTTCGATACGCCGGTGAAAATCAACGAAGTGACGGCGTCTTCAGTACGTGAAATTAAATATAACCCTGACTACTTCAATTTCGGCAACGTAAAACACGATGCTGATGCAGTCAAAAACCTTGGCTTTGCTGGGTTTAAGGTGTTGTATCCATTAAATAAAAAGGGCAAAGACGACGAGATCACCAGCTTCCTCGGCGCCAGCTATTTCCGTGTGATTGGCGAAGGCCAGGTGTACGGTCTTTCGGCACGTGGACTGGCGATTGATACCGCCTTGCCGTCGGGCGAAGAGTTCCCGCGCTTTAAAGAGTTCTGGATTGAGCGTCCAAAACCGCAGGACAAACAGCTGGTGATCTATGCGCTGCTGGATTCGCCACGCGCGTCCGGTGCCTATCGTTTCATCATCAAACCGGGCAAAGAATCGACGGTTGATGTGCAATCCAAAGTTTACCTGCGTGATAACGTCGGCAAACTGGGCGTTGCGCCACTGACCAGTATGTTCCTGTTTGGTGCAAACCAGCCTTCGCCAGTGACCAACTTCCGTTCTGAGCTGCACGATTCGAATGGTCTTTCGATTCATGCCGGCAACGGTGAGTGGATTTGGCGTCCGCTAAATAACCCGAAACATCTTGCGGTTAGCACTTTTACCGTTGAGAACCCGAAAGGTTTTGGTCTGCTGCAGCGCACGCGTGATTTCAGCCGTTTCCAGGATCTCGACGATCGCTATGACCTGCGCCCAAGTGGCTGGGTTGAGCCGCAGGGTGATTGGGGTAAAGGCCGTGTTGAACTGGTAGAGATTCCAACTGCCGATGAAACCAACGACAACATCGTTGCGTTCTGGACGCCGGAAAAACTGCCAGAGCCGGGCAAAGAGATGAACTTCCAGTATCGTCTGCACTTCACCCGTGACGAGAATCAGCTGCACTCAGACGACATCGCCTGGGTAAAAGACACGCTGCGCTCTGCCGGTGATGTGAAGCAGTCGAATCTGGTGCGTCAGCCGGATGGTTCTATCGCCTTCACCGTGGATTTCGTTGGCAAAGCGATGAGCAAGCTGCCGGAAGATACGCAAGTGGCGCCGCAGGTGAGCGTGGGTAACAACGCTGACGTGGTTGAGCAGAGTGTGCGCTACAACCCGGTGACCAAAGGCTGGCGTCTGGTGTTGCGTCTGCGTGTGAAAGATAACAAGCAGCCGACTGAGATGCGTGCGGCGCTGGTGAGCGGCGACAAGACATTGACGGAAACCTGGAGCTATCAGCTACCTGCCAATGAATAAATCGATATTTCTACCTCAATCTTACGTGGAGGCTCTGCCGCTTGATGCGGCAGGGCGCGCCCGTCTCAGCGATTCGCTGCAGAATGCGCAGGCGTTCCACGCTATTCATACGTCGCTGGGGCAAGATAACGCCGCCAGCGAGCGCCCGGATGATGCGCCGCTGAAATCGGTGTCATCCCGTGTGCAAATGGCCTGGCCGGACTCACTGGCGGATGGTCAGCAGCTCAGCAAGGATTATCTTGATCGCACCACACTGAAGGCGATGCCGAAAGTGAAGCGTTCGCTGATGTTCCCGGAGATCTGGCGCACCAACCCGATTGCGCGCGCCTGGGATTCCCTGCGCGGCCAGAAATCCACTCCACGCTATGCCACCGTTGAAGAGCAGAAAAACGAGGACAAGTGGCGCCACGTTGGCTCCATGCGTCGTTACGTACTGCTGATTCTGACGATTCTGCAGACCGTGGTGGCAACCTGGTACATGAAAACCATTCTGCCGTATCAGGGCTGGACGCTGATCGATCCTATCGAGATGTTCAACCAGAACTGGCTGCAGTCGGTTGAGCTGATCCTGCCGTATATCCTGCAGACCGGGATTCTGTTCCTGTTCGCCATCCTGTTCTGCTGGGTTTCTGCCGGTTTCTGGACCGCGCTAATGGGCTTCCTGCAGCTGCTGATCGGTCGCGATAAATACAGTATTTCGTATTCGACAACCGGCGATGAGCCACTGAATCCGGAACACCGTACTGCGCTGATCATGCCGATCTGTAATGAAGATGTAGAACGCGTGTTTGCTGGCCTGCGTGCGACCTGGGAATCGGTCAAACGTACTGGCAATGCCGAACACTTCGACGTCTACATTCTGAGCGACAGCTACGATGCCGATATCGCCATCGCCGAGCAGAAAGCCTGGATGGAGCTGGTGCGTGATGTCGGTGGCGCCGGCAAGATTTTCTATCGCCGTCGTCGTCGTCGTGTGAAGCGTAAAAGCGGCAACATCGATGACTTCTGCCGTCGCTGGGGCAGCAACTACAGCTACATGGTGGTGCTGGACGCCGACAGCGTAATGAGCGGTGAGTGTCTTACCGGTTTAGTGCGCATGATGGATGCTAACCCGAACGCCGGTATTATCCAGTCTTCGCCGAAAGCGTCAGGCATGGATACGCTGTATGCGCGTTGCCAGCAGTTTGCTACCCGTGTGTACGGTCCGCTGTTCACCGCTGGTTTGCACTTCTGGCAGTTGGGTGAATCACACTATTGGGGCCATAACGCCATCATTCGTGTGCAACCGTTTATCGAGCACTGTGCGCTGGCACCGCTGCCGGGTGAAGGTTCCTTCGCGGGTTCGATCCTGTCGCATGACTTCGTTGAAGCCGCGCTGATGCGTCGTGCCGGTTGGGGTGTGTGGATCGCCTACGATCTGCCAGGCTCCTATGAAGAACTGCCGCCGAACCTGCTGGATGAGCTGAAGCGTGACCGTCGCTGGTGCCACGGTAACCTGATGAACTTCCGTTTGTTCCTGGTAAAAGGGATGCATCCGGTTCACCGTGCGGTGTTCCTGACGGGCGTAATGTCCTATCTCTCTGCGCCGTTGTGGTTCATGTTCCTCGCGCTTTCTACTGCCTTGCAGGTGGTGCACACGCTGATGGAACCGACCTACTTCCTGCAACCACGCCAGCTGTTCCCGGTGTGGCCGCAGTGGCGTCCCGACTTGGCGATAGCCTTGTTCTCAACTACGCTGGTGCTGTTGTTCCTGCCGAAACTGTTGAGCGTGGTGCTGATTTGGTTCAAGGGAGCGAAACCTTATGGTGGCGCCATCCGCTTGTTCTTCTCGCTGATTCTGGAGATGCTGTTCTCAGTGCTGCTGGCGCCGGTGCGCATGCTGTTCCACACCGTGTTTGTGGTCAGCGCGTTCCTTGGCTGGGAAGTGGTGTGGAACTCGCCGCAGCGTGATGATGATGCGACACCGTGGAGCGAAGCTTTCCGTCGTCATGGTTCACAGATGCTGTTGGGTCTGGTGTGGGCGGGCGGTATGGGCTTCCTCGATCTGAACTTCCTGTGGTGGCTGTCGCCGATCGTCGTCTCGCTGATCCTGTCGCCGTTTGTATCGGTGATGTCGAGCCGTGCAACGGTAGGGCAGAAGAGTAAGAACGCCAAACTGTTCCTGATCCCGGAAGAGTATGAGCCACCTAAAGAGCTGGTTGATACCGATCACTATCTGCAGATCAACCGTCAACGCGCGCTGAAAAATGGCTTTATGCATGCACTGTTTAACCCGGCGTTTAACGCGCTGGCGACGGCGATGGCAACATCGCGTCATAAGCAGAGCGATTTACTGGATCATGCGCGTGACCGTCGTGTCGATCAGGCACTGAGCGATGCGCCAGAGAAACTGAATCGCGAGCAGCGTTTGCAGCTGATTAGCGATCCGGTGGTGCTGGCTCGTGTGCACTCACGCCTGTGGGAAAGCGCGGACAAATATCATCAGTGGGTGGAAAGCTATCAGAAGCTGAAGCTCAATCCAGAGGCGCTTCCACAGCGCTGAGGATGAGAAAGTAGAAAGCGGCAGAAATGCCGCTTTTTTTTCGCCAGAAATATGACGCAATCTTTACGTGTTAAGGAGTGGTCATCGTCCCTGCGAGATGGTTAAACTAACGCCAGTTCATTGTGAGTAAATGTTGTGAATTATTTCCTGAAAATAACCGCGCTTAGCGCCGCGATTCTTCTGCTCACCGGTTGTGGCAGTATCATCAGCCGCACCTTTCCCGGACAAGGTCACGGCAACCAATATTATCCCGGCGTGCAGTGGGACGTTCGTGACGGACCGTGGCGTGTGCTAACCATTATCGATTTGCCGCTGTCGCTGGTGATGGACACGCTGTTACTGCCCGTGGATGCCAGTCACGGTCCGTACGAATAAACGTTATTACAGATTGTCAGAAGGGCTGTTGTCGTCTTCCCACTCTTGTGCCGCCGCTTCGCCCTCTTCAAGGTCACGCGGTGGTTCCAGCTGGAACTCGCCGTCATCCCATTCGTGCAGCGTATTTTCCGCCTGCCACTCCTGACGCAGTTCGACTTCATCAAAATCGCCATCAAAGATGGCTTGTGCGGCGTCTCCACTGGAGATCGGCAGGCATTCACCCTGACCATCCTCTTCAGCGAAAAATTCGGCCTGCCACATAATGTCGCCATCCTGCATCACGTACTTCTGCAGGGCGAACTGGCTCACGCTGGCATCTTCTTCAGCGATCTCTGGTTGGCTGGCGAGGAACTCTTCACGAGCGGCTTCAATGGCTTCTTCAAGGGTGGTAAACAGGCTCATCATCAACTCCATGTCTGTAAAAAAGGGATTTCACAGAAGGATAGACGAAAAATCGTGACGTGCAGGGCGGAGAGGAAATATCAGTTGGGCGGTTGCGTGAAATTCAACCGCCCAACCGGTCAGGCTATTTTCTGCGGGAAATGCAATACCGGGCGTACTGATTCGTGAATAATTGGAGCAGAGTAACGAATACAACATTTAATACAGGGCTTAACCTTTTTAAAATTAATACGCGCGGTTGATAATGCCTGATTTAAATTATATAGAGTGCCAATAAATACCATATCCTCCTTTACAGGTAAGCGTTTGCACTCTTTCCGATGCAGAAGATGATAACCTTCCTGATCGGTACTGATCGTCACGTAGTAGTAGATACCTTTATTCATATTATATTGTCCTGAGATATATTTGCTGTGTGTAATCTTTTTATATTTTTTAAAAGTGAACGGGTGAAGCTAAGTGCTGCAATCGAAATTAACTGGATTCGATTTTACGAACCAATTCCATAAAGTTATAAGCGAAGCGATTATTTTAACGAAAAGGAATATGGGGTTTTTTAATCAGACAATACCTTGTTTAGTAAGTTAATTTTACTTCATTGATAAGTGATGCCGAAGGATTTAGCAATATTAAATAGGAATAGCCCTGGAAGTTGTAGAAATCAGGTCCGAAACGCTAAACTTTGGTGAATAAATATTAATGAGTGACAATTCCGGTAATCCTGCATCAACGCAGAATTTGGCTGCTATGGCGCAAGGAAAGGTTAATTTTACGTCAACATTGCGTGCTGAAGAAAAGTGATGTCTGATTAAATGCGGCGCTAAGCCAACTATCAGCCTAAGTTCAGGCTGGCACGGCTCACTAATAAATTACCGCATGTGATCGCGCCAAAAGGCAAATTAGTGCATATAAACAGCGGAGCACACAGGGTGCCCCGACCAATATTAATAAACCGATGGTTCGCCTTGCGGACGCGTTTTAAAGCGGCGATGCAGCCACATGTATTGCTCTGGAGCCAGCAGCACCGTCTCTTCCACCACTTTATTCATCACCACAGCGGTATCAAGTTCAGATTCCAGCGTAAATTTGTCGCGGATATCTGGCATCATTTTCAGCTCATAGCCGCGCGCGTTCGGCAGACGTCGCGCCAGGAACGGCACCACGCTTGGGTTTGCCAGACGAATCAGCATATGGGTGCCGGTGGTGGTCGCCGCATCCTGAACCGCGAAGAATGGCGCAAACACGCTGCTGCGCGGACCATAATCATGATCCGGTGCATACCAGATAATGTCGTTGTTCTTCATGGCGCGAATCATGCCTTTCAGATCTTTGCGGTCCAGCATGCTTTTATTGGAGCGCATCCGGCCCCAGGTTTGCAGCCAGTCGATCAACTTGTTGTCGTTGGGACGATACACGCCAATGCCTGGGTTGTGCATACCAAATACCCGCGCTCCCAACTCCAGAGTCAGAAAGTGCATACCAATTAATAATATGCCGCGCTTCTCTGCCAGCGCGTTAGTCACGTGCTCCAGTCCGCTGGTGGTGACCCATTTACGAATACGCCAGTCCGGCCAGAACCACGCCATCCCGGTTTCAATCAGCCCCATGCCTACCGATTCGAAGTTGTGCTTTACCATCGCGTCACGTTCATTGGTCGGCATAGTGGGGAAGCACACTTCAAGATTACGCTGCGCCACTTCAACGCGCCGCTTCATAAAGCGCATGGCAACGCGACCCAATCCGCAGCCAATTGCATGCAGTACCGGATAGGGCAACAGCACCAGCAGATAAAGAAAGCCAATGCCGAGCCAGGTCAGCCAATAGCGTGGATAGAAGAGTTCACGGGTGAGTTGGGGAAGTTGAGTCATGGAAATGTCAGTATCCTGCGTCTTATGCCAGAGAGTCCGGTTTCTGTAATTTTTTGTCATTATGCCATTTTTTCATTCTGGCTGAAATCAAGCATAGACCGGGGACGGCTTTCCGACAGCAGGTATGCGCACGAAAACGCAATTGTGGCGCACAAATGCGTGTGTAATTTCAGCCGGCAGGCTTATCAAACCAACATTTTTGTATCAGGCAGAATTCGGGTATCATACGCGCGCTAAATTTCTCTGATTGCTAACAGGACGAACACCATGCCAGTGTTACATAACCTTGTTTCCAATAAAGAGCTGAAGGAACGTATGTTGGCGGAAACCGAACCACGTACCACAGTCTCTTTTTATAAATACTTCCAGATTGCCGATCCTAAAGCCTTCCGTGATGCCCTCTACGTTGAGTTAACCAAACTCAAGGTGTTTGGTCGCGTCTATGTTGCGCACGAAGGCATCAACGCACAAATCAGTGTGCCCGCCAGCCGCTACGAAAAGATGAAGGCCGCTTTGTATGCCTTTGATGCGGCGCTAAATAACTTGCGCATGAACATTGCGCTGGATGATGACGGTAAATCTTTTTGGGTGCTGCGCCTGAAAGTGCGTGAACGCATTGTTGCGGATGGGATTGAAGACAATAGCTTTGATGCCAGCGATGTGGGTGCTTACCTGAAAGCCGCGGACGTTAATGCAATGCTCGACGATCCGGATGCGCTGTTTGTGGATATGCGTAACCACTACGAATATGAAGTGGGGCGCTTCGATAACGCCATGGAAGTGCCGGCCGATACCTTCCGCGATCAACTGCCGATGGCCGTTGATATGCTGCAGGATCAGAAAGACAAAAAGATTGTTATGTACTGTACCGGTGGCATTCGTTGTGAAAAGGCCAGCGCCTGGATGAAACACAACGGCTTCAAAGATGTTTATCACATCGAAGGCGGGATTATTGAATACACCCGCCGGGCGCGTGAACAGGGCTTACCGGTGCGTTTCAAGGGCAAAAACTTTGTCTTTGACGAGCGCATGGGCGAGCGTATTTCCGACGATATTCTTTCCAGCTGTCATCAGTGCGGCACGCCTTGCGATAGCCACACCAACTGCATCAATGATGGCTGTCATTTGCTGTTTATTCAGTGCCCAAGCTGCGCTGAAAAGTACAACAACTGCTGCAGCCCAATCTGCATGGAAGAGTCAACGTTGTCGCCAGAGGAGCAGCGCGCACGCCGTGCGGGCCGTGAAAATGGCAACAAAGTGTTCAACAAATCACGTGGTTTGCTGAACATGACGATGGCAATTCCGGCGCCAGATAAAAAATAAGCGACAAACAGCCTGAGGTCTGCGGACTTCAGGCTGTATTTCGTTTACTTACGCACGCCTTCCACCGAAATAATCAGTTCAGCTTTCTGCGATGCCGGGCCAAGATCTTTGCTGATGTTGAACTCTTTCAGCACGATCTCACCGCTGGCTTCAAATCCTGCACGGTAGCCGCCCCATGGATCTTTGCCTTCACCGATCAATTTTGCATCCAGCGTGACGGGCTTGGTCACGCCATTCAGCGTCAGGTCACCGGTGATCTTGTAATCTTTACCCTCTTTCTTCACGGCGGTAGAAGCAAAGGTTGCCTGCGGGAACTTACCGGTGTTGAGGAAATCCGCGCTGCGCAGGTGTTTATCACGCTCAGCATGGTTGGTATCGAGGCTGTTGGTGTTGATGGTCACGTTGACTTTATCTGCCGCAGGATTGGCTTCATCAAAAGTGAAGCTGCCATCAAAGTCTTTAAAGGTGCCGTACAACCAGCTGTAGCCTAGGTGCTGAATGCGGAACTGCACAAACGCGTGCTGGCCTTCCTTATCAAATTTGTAATCAGCCGCGCTGGCCGTCAGGCTGGCGCTCAATAATCCGGCCGCTGCTACTGCCAATAATGTCTTCTTTAGCATGTTACTTTTCCTTTTCAGAGATTAACGGGATGCGGTAACCCAACATCCTTTTCAGTGTCACATCACGGTCGATAAAATGGTGTTTCAGGGCTGCCAGCGCGTGCAGTGCTGAGATCAGCACCAAACCCCACGCCAGCCAAAGATGAATGTCACCCGCCAGATCCGCTTGTTGCGCGGCACCGCTGAACAGGGCGGGAACCGCGAACCAGCCAAATACGGAGATCGGTTTGCCATCGGCGGTGGAGATGAGATAACCGGTGAACAGCAGCACCAACAGTAAGCCGTATAACAGCCAGTGCGCGGCGGTAGCGCTGCGTCGTACGGCGGGCGAATAACTCGCCAACGGTTTGGGCGGCGGTGAAATAAAACGCCAGCCGAGGCGCAGCAGCAGCGCAGCGAACAGCAGAATGCCGATGCCTTTATGAATTTCGGGCGCATCGTGATACCAGCCATCGTAATAACCCAATCCGACCATCCACAAACCCAGCGCGAACATGCCGTAAATAACCAGCGCCATAAGCCAATGCAATAAAATCGAGACAGCGCCGAAATGCTGTGTGGAATTACGCCACATTAAAATCACCTGGAATGAAATAAGTGGTAATGAGCATCTACATTTTGCAATGAAAGATCAATTAACCTTACTTTTCTATAAAGTTGAAAATCATCTTCGGAATAAATGAGGATTTAATTAAAACTCAGTCAGAATAATTGAAGGGATAGCTTAAAAGGCGGGGCTTATTGCGAAGTATTGCATATTCACTACACCAAATGCGGCATAGCGCTGCGCTGAATGTTGATATAGGTAATTAACTGTCAGTTTGTGTCAATTTCGCCGGCACAGGATTAGTACCGGCAAGTATGGTTTAGTTAAATCGCGCGAGGGAGAAAGGCGCAATATCGAAAGAGAACGGTTTGTTCTGCGCAAATTCACTGGCAAGTTCACCCAGCACGCTGGCGAATTTGAAACCGTGTCCGCTTAAGCCGGTGATGATCAGACGATTAGGCTCGCCCGGCAGCGTATCGATAATGAAATCTTCGTCCGGCGTATTGTCGTAGCTGCAGGCTTCACCATGCAAACAGACGCCCACGCCCGGCAGGAATTTACGCAGGAAGTTAAAAGATTCGTTGCCGTCTACCGCGATGCTGCCAAAAGGTTTGCGATCGGCCGGCGTTTGCATCAGCTGTCCGCCATCGTGACGTCCCACTTTCAGCGCGTTGTTATCCGCCGGGAAGCCGTAAAAGTGGCTGCCATCGCTCATCTCCACGGTAAAGCCGGGGAATTTATTGTTCTCGCTGTAGCGACCATCTGCCTGATACCAGGCGAAAACTTTGCGCACGGGCGCAACCGGCAGATCGGCGACCAACTGGCTCACCCAGGTACCGGCGCTGACCAACAGTTTACGCGCGCGGAAAATGCCATCGCTGGTAGTGACTTGCTGCAGATCGCCGTCACGACCTATCTCTGTCACCGGACAGTTAAACAGCTGCGCGCAACCGGCCTGTTCCGCCAGCTGCACCCAGCTGCGCACCGCTTGCTCACATTTGAGGAAGCCGGAGTTGGGTTCGTACACGCCGATGTAGCCATCCGGCACTGTGAACTGCGGCCAGCGCGCGCGCACTTCATCGGCTTGCAGGATTTTCACATCCAGCTGCCACGCTTTCGCGCTATCGATAACATTTTGAATAAAGGAGGAGGTGATGGGCGCTAAGTTGAGGATGCCGCTGCGATGCATGATGCGCTCGCCGCTCTGGCGTTCCAGCTCATCCCAGAGTGTCTGTGCGCGTAGCACCAGCGGCACGTAGCGTTCACCTTCACCATACGCATGGCGAATCAGGCGGGTTTCCCCATGATGTGTGCCCTGGCTGTGCGGCGGATGGGCGCTATCAATCATCAGCACCGATAAGCCAGCCTGCGTGGCGTAAAACCCGGCTGCTGCGCCGACCGAACCGCTTCCCACCACAATCAGATCATAAACCATAACGACATCACTCCAGCAAAACAGCGAAATTTTTCAACAGCATATCAAAAGAGAGCGCCCATGAAAAAGGCACCCTGTTGGGTGCCCTTTCACGCGATAGTAGAAATTAATGCTTTTGATTGTCGCGTAGGTACTGCTCGGTAGACTCTATTTTTGCAATGCCAGCTTCGAGTAGAGAGATGAACTGTCTGGCTACGTCGGTAGTCAGCCAGTAGGTCGGACCCACGTCAGCTTCTTCTTCTTTCTGCCCCTGCGAGGAGAGCGAGTGCAGGCGAATCATCATGGCGTCATAACTGTCTACGGTGCTGATGTCCCATCCTACCAACGGATGAGTCTGGATGACGTCTTTATTTCTGTCCATTATAACCTCCGTATTACTCGTTAAACGAAGTGCTTCTTGAGGTTCAATGCGGCTGTATCGTGCACTAGCGAAACAATTATAACATGAAATAGCGGGTACAATAGTTAAAAGGTATGACGAACCTAAACAGAGTAAAAATAAACGCGGTTAACATTGCCGTTTAATCGAATAATAAAATGCCCGCAGCGTCAGGCATTTTATTGGAATTATTACTGGCAACACTGACGAAGTTATCGGCTTTTATAAGGGAAAACTTTAGGCCGAAAAAGGGGGCACTTTTATGAGTGTGGCTCGACCGGCAGCAGGCCGTGACGTTTCTGAATCTCTTCCGCCAGCCGGGTAAAATGCTGCTGTAACTGCTCGTCATGGTTCTGGTTTTGCGCTTCCAGCGTCAGGTTGTGGACCAGCAACTGATTGGCGCGATCGTCGAGACAGAAGGTCAAGGTGGCAAACGCATTTTCTAATACGGTTAAGCGGCGCTGTTGCTCAGCAATAAATGCCAGCAATTCTCCGAAGGTCATCGCCTCTTCTGGTTTTTCAGTAGTCATGTAAAACACCTCCTGTAAGCATGACGAGGCAAGAATAGGGGATCGTTTAACATGAGTCTAGATGCAGGAAGTTTTTCTGGCGAGAGGGAAATAAAAACAAAAAAGCCGGATAGCGATACCCGGCAAAAACGGCACAGTGGCAGTTAATCGTTATTGAACCAGTCGTCAGCGCTTTCCCAGGTTTCTTGTAACAGTTCGCTGATGCGTTCGCGTGACTCTTTACAGCCACCAAACACGCTGAGTTGGTTGCCGCCGGCATAACGCACTTTGACGTGATGATCATCGTCGGGGAAATCCTGCGTAATGCGACGAACCAGTTCGACGCTGAGTGCATCCAGTGCACCCGCAGGAAGGGGCGAAGTTTTTGCTACGGTAATTTCAACACGCATAGAAGCCTCCGGGATAATATACTGTTTATTTGTACAGTATAAATTTCCCGAAGGCAAGTAGCAGATCATTATTCTTTGATGCGCCAGTTCAGCGTTTCACCAGCAAGGAAAGGCACCAGCGTGTCATCTGCCAGCGCAATGCGCTCTTCAACCTGCCAGGATTCTCGCACCAGCGTCAGCGTGCCTTCATTCAGCGGCAGATCGTAGAAGTTCGCGCCGTTCTCCGAGCAGAAGGCTTCGAAATGTTCCAGCGCATTCAGCTCCTCAAACACGGTGGCGTACGCCGGCAATGAGGTCGGCGCATTGAACACGCCGGCGCAGCCACAGCTGGCTTCCTTGAGATGACGCAGATGTGGCGCGGTATCGGTACCGAGGAATACGCGACGATTCCCGCTAGCAACCAGCTTACGCAGCGCTTCCTGATGGATATTGCGCTTCAGAATCGGCAGGCAGTAAAGATGCGGACGCACGCCGCCCACCAGCATGTGGTTACGGTTGAACATCAGGTGCTGTGGCGTAATGGTGGCGCCCAGCAGATCATTACCGGCTGCCAGATACTCCGCCGCTTCTTTCGTGGTGATGTGCTCCATCACCACTTTCAGCGCCGGGAACTGTTTACGCAGCGGTTCCAACACGGTTTCAATAAAGCGCGCTTCGCGATCAAATATATCGATGTGAGAATCGGTCACTTCGCCGTGCACCAGCATTGGCATGCCGATCTGCTGCATGCGATCCAGCACCTTAGCGATAGCGGCGATGTTGGTCACGCCGTGGCTGGAGTTGGTGGTGGCGTGCGCAGGATAGAGTTTGGCGGCGGTAAAAGTGCCGTCACGGAAGCCGCGCTCGATCTCATCGGGATCAAGTGAATCGGTGAGATAGCAGGTCATCAGCGGAGTAAAAGCGTGCTCAGCAGGTAACGCAGCCATGATGCGCTCGCGATACGCCACGGCAGCGGCCACGCTGATAACCGGTGGAACCAGGTTTGGCATGACAATCGCACGACCATTTACTGCGCTGGTATAAGGCAGTACGGCGTTGAGCATCGCGCCATCGCGCAGATGGATGTGCCAGTCGTCAGGGCGGCGGATGGTAATGTGCTGAGGTTGGGCTGTCATTCAAAAAGACTCCGGCTGAGAAGAAAACGAGAGGCACGTTTAGGCCGGGGAGTAATCATAAGGATGTGGGCAACCGTTTGCACGGGATTTTATTGTGACAAACAAAAACCGCACCGGAAGGTGCGGTTGCGCGGATTAATCTGTAAACGGAATCACCAATTGGCCCGGTTTCACTTCAATTCCTTTAGCAAGTTTCTTCGCCAGCGCTTCGCCTTTGCTGCGGTCTGCACTCAGCACATAAGCAGGTCTCTCATTAAAGTAGCGCTTCAGCGACTCATTGAGATACGGCGTGAGAGTTTTCATGATCGATGCCATTTTCTCCGGCTGCACCTGCGCATCGACAATCTCCATGTCATGCAGATAAATCGCGCCTTCCTGTGCGTTGTAAACCGGCTGCGCCTTCATTTTCAGCAGCATTTCGGCCTGCTGCGGACCAAACAGCGAGCTGACATTGATATTGGCTTTACCCGAGAGCGTTATTTTGCCGGGTTCTTCACGGCCAATCTGGCTGTTGAGATCGCTCAGCACAATGTGCGCATTCACCAGCCCGGAAACGCCGATATCTTTTTCGAAGTTATTGCGCTTTTGCAGCGCCTGATTCACTTCCTGTTCGCTGATGGTGTATTGCGTCAATTGGTTACAGCCGCTGAGTAGCACGGCAAAAAGCAGAGCGAAAAGCCCGGTAAGCGCCTTTTTCATATTGTCCTCATCCTGATCGAAACGGCAAAACAGCCATAGCCTGCCTGAATCAGCGGCATGTGTCACCAGGAGAGAGATGAGAAGCGCCGCAGCGCCTCTCAGGGATGAAGATTATGCGGCGATGGAGGAGAGCAGATTAACCTGGGTTTGTTTCGCCATGTTGTCGCGATAATCGGCAACGCGGCTTGGCCATTCAATGCCGTTGACCAGCGTTAAGGAGCGCAGCAGCGGGAACAGATGAATATCATCTTCCGACAGTTCGCCATTTACCGCATTGGGTTTGACGATCAGCTTGTCGAGCTGACGCAGATCGTCGCTGATGTTTTTGATTAAGCCCGGCGCGTGTTTACGCAACTCGCTGAAATCGCCCACGCTGGCCTGCTTCTTCTCGCTGAAGTAGCTACGCGCTTCCGGCGTAGCGAATTCGGCGAAGGAGGCATCGGCGATGCGCGGCAGCAGCAGCTTATTGACGTAGCCATTCACGTGGCGCAGCCAGTCGCTGATCGCAGGATTGCTTTTGCCATTGAGCAGCGGTTGGTGATCGTATTTATCTACCAGGCGCACAATATCCATACTTTCCGGTACAGCGCTGCCGTCGGCCTGTTGCAGAATCGGCGCCATTTTCTGGCCGATCAATTTTTTCGGCGTTTGCTCGTCGTCATTCAGCATAACGATGAGTTCTAATGGCAGATTTTTTAAGCCGAAAATCATGCGTGCTTTGACGCAGAAAGGGCAGTGATCGTAGATGTAGAGTTTCATCCCGTTTCTCCTGTGGTTCTAAGGGTGACAGAGGTCACCCTTTTTCCGGACGTGCGGGAAGTATGGAAGAGATCTTTGGCGGGGGCAAATTAGCTGCTGAAAATCGCTGGTGCCACCGAACGCGGCTGGAACTGCCACCAAAGCGCCAAAAGGGTGATCATGCCAACGCTGCTCAGCAGCATCCACGGCAGTTCCGGCAGCGCCCATTGCTGGCCCATATCGAACATCCAGCCGCCGCCGGAGTAGCCGATCAAGCCGCCAATCGCGAGGCCGAGTCGGCTGAAGCCCATATAGCTGCCGCGCGCACGTGAACTGGCCAGCGAAGCGCTGAGCGTTTCTCGCGCCGGTTCCGCGATGATTGAGCCCAGATAAAAGAGGGCGATCAGCATAAACAGCGACGGCAGCGAATCGGTCATGCCAACCGGCAGCAGGCTGAACGTCATCAGGAACAAGCCGGCCATCAAACGCGTTTCGAGGCGGAAGCGTTTTTCGCTCCAGCGCGCCAGCGGATAGAGCAGGCTTAATGACAGCAGCGCTTCAATCGCGTACATCCACTTCACCGCAGCAGGCGCCCCGGCTACCTGATTCACCATCACCGGCAGCATTAACATCACCTGCACGGCGAGAATGTAGTAGCCGGTCAATGTCAGCACGTACAGGCGAAAACGCTTGTCCTGCCAGACGCGTTGCATCCCTTCACGCATCGCAATGCGTTCGGTCGAGATGCGCCACGCCGGTAACCAAACGGCGTTAAACAGCGCAGCAGTGACAAACACCGCCGCGCCAACCCAGCACACCAGACGGAAATCCCACGCCAGCAGCCAGCTACCAATCAGCGCGCCCAGCACCGCACCAGCGCTGTCCTGCATCATCAGCAGGGAGAAGAAGCGGCCGCGATCGCGTGCGCGCACCAGTTTCATCACCAGCGCGCTGCGTGGCGGGTCAAACAGCGTGCCGCCAAGACCGGAAAGCAAACAGGCAAACCACAGCAGCCAGGGTTCATGCGCCAGCGCCATGCAGGCAAAACCCGCCGCGCGCATCAGCATGCCGGTGACGATCAGCGGACGCGCGCCAAAACGGTCGGCAATCGCACCGCCGAAGATGCCGAATCCCTGCTGGACGAACTGGCGCAAGCCAAGCGCAATACCGACCATCAACGCGGCCCAGCCCAGCTGTTCGACAAAATGGATGGAAATGAGGGGAAACACCACGAAAAAGCCCATCACAACCAGCATGTTATCCACTAAAAGAAATGTTTTACCGAGGCGTCGTGCCCGCGCAACCCGAGACATGCTAATTCCTGAGCAAATGAGAGGAGATAAGAGACCAATTGGTCTATTTTCCGCCTGCTCAGTGGCGAAAAACAGCTTTCTCAGGATGATATTTTTTCATCGAATCCGCAGAAATATTAATCCTAAATCAGGATGAATCCTGAGGAACGCGTTCAAGAGTTTTACCGCAAGCGGGGTGACGGTTATAGTGAGGAGTATCGCCGCTGGCGTACATCTTTCTTAAGTTATGGATTTCAGGAGTCATGATGTTTGGCTATCGTTCTGCTGGCCCACGCGTGCGCCTCACTACCGATCGCTTAGTGGTGCGTTTAGTACACGAACGCGATGCCTGGCGATTAGCGGATTATTACGCTGAAAATCGTGCGTTTCTCAAGCCGTGGGAACCGGTGCGCGACGAGAGCCATTGTTATCCTTCGGGCTGGCAAGCGCGCCTCGGACTGATCGCCGACATGCATAAACAGGGCTCAGCCTACTATTTTGTGCTGATGGACCCGGAAGAGACCGAAGTGCGTGGTGTGGCGAATTACAGCAACGTGCTGCGCGGCTCGTTTCACGCCTGCTATCTCGGCTATTCGCTTGGCGAGAAGTGGCAAGGTCAGGGGCTGATGTTTGAAGCGCTCACTACCACCCTTCGCTATATGCAACGCCAGCAACGTATTCACCGCATTATGGCTAATTATATGCCGCACAATCAGCGCAGTGGCGATCTGCTGGCGCGCCTCGGATTTGAAAAAGAGGGTTACGCCAAAGATTACTTGTTGATCGATGGGCGCTGGCAGGATCATGTACTCACCGCGTTGACCTGCCGGGAGTGGACCCCGGATCGTCGTGGACAATAATAAAGGATCACCTCAATGAAAATGGCCTTATCCGCGCAGGCATTGCGCGTGATTGGATGCCTGCTGGAGAAGCAGGTCACCACGCCGGATCAATATCCGCTCTCCCTTAATGGCGTTGTCACCGCCTGTAATCAGAAATCTAACCGCGAACCGGTGCTGAATCTCAGCGAGATGGAGGTGCAAGCGCAGCTTGATGAGCTGGTGAAAAAGCATCTGGTGACCGCCAATAACGGCTTCGGTCAACGCGTCAGCAAGTATGAACAGCGCTTCTGCAATTCCGCTTTCGGCAATCTGCAACTGAGCAGCGCTGAAGTCGCCGTGCTGACGCTGCTGTTCCTGCGCGGTGCACAGACGCCGGGCGAACTGCGCACCCGCAGCGGTCGTCTGCATGAATTCAGCGATATGAATGAAGTCGAGCAGACGCTTATCGGTTTAAGCACGCGCGAGGATGGCCCAATGGTGGTGCGACTGGCGCGCGAACCGGGCAAACGTGAAAGCCGCTATATGCATCTTTTTGGTGGCGAAGTAGAGGAAGACGCGGCCAGCGCAGAAAGCGTCAGTGACAACGGCGATTTAACCGCGCGTGTCGCGCAACTTGAAGAAACGGTTGCTGAGTTGCAGTCGCAACTGCAACAGCTGCTGCAAAAGGAGCACTAATATGACGCTGCGTATTGGCATTGTAGGATTGGGCGGTATCGCGCAGAAAGCGTGGCTGCCGGTGTTATCGCAAGCCAGCGGCTGGCAATTAGCGGGTGCGTTTTCGCCCAATCAGGCAAAGGCGCAACCGATCTGCGATAGCTATCGCATACCTTATTTTGGTCAACTGGATGCGCTGGCCGCCGCCAGTGATGCGGTGTTTGTTCACAGCAGCACCGCCAGCCATTACGAAGTGGTTAAAGCGCTGCTGCTGGCGGGCAAAGATGTGTGCGTCGATAAACCGTTAGCCGAAACGCTGCAACAGGCTGAAGCGCTGGTGGCGCTGGCGGACAAGCAGAAGCGCAAGCTGATGGTGGCATTTAACCGCCGCTTTGCGCCGCGTTATCAGCAGTTGAAAAGTGACATGCCACGCGCCGCCTCGCTGCGCATTGAAAAGCACCGCGCGGATAGCGTGGGTCCACAGGATTTGCGTTTTACCCTGCTGGACGATTATCTGCACGTGGTGGACACCGCGCTGTGGCTGGCGGGCGGCAGCCTGACGCGCGAGTTAGGGCACATTGAGACCAATGATGATGGCGCGATGCTGTACGCCGAACACCATTTCTCCGCCGGATCGCTGCAAATCACCACCAGCATGCATCGTCGCGCCGGGACACAACGCGAAGTCGTCAGCGCCATCTGCGACGGTGATTACATCGAAATTAACGAGATGCGCGACTGGCAGCAGGAAAACCGCGGCGGCATGGTGCGTGATGTGCCGCCCGCGTGGCAAAGCCACCTTACTCAGCGCGGTTTCAGCGGCGCAGCGCACCATTTCATCCAGTGTGTTGAAAATCAGACGATGCCTGAAACCAGTGGCGAACAGGCGCTGGCGGCGCAGCGTCTGGTGGAAAAATTGTGGCGCGATGCCGAACGTGAATAATTCCTTGTAACACTCAATGCTGGTCATTTCCCGCCGTGGCAGTAGACTATCGCCGGACATCACGGGATGTCCGCGCTAAGTCGCTCATTTCTCCGACACTTTTCAGGATGCGCCACTCAATATGAATTTGTTGAAATCGCTGGCTGCGGTCAGTTCGATGACCTTGTTTTCCCGCGTACTGGGCTTTGCCCGCGATGCCATTGTGGCGCGCGTTTTCGGCGCCGGAATGGCAACCGATGCCTTCTTTGTTGCCTTCAAACTGCCGAACCTGCTGCGCCGTATCTTCGCTGAAGGCGCGTTTTCTCAGGCGTTTGTGCCGATTCTGGCGGAATATAAAAGCAAGCAGGGCGAAGATGCCACGCGCGTGTTTGTCGCTTACGTCTCCGGATTACTGACGCTAGTGCTGGCGGTGGTAACCGTGTTAGGGATGATCGCTGCGCCCTGGGTGATTGTGGTGACGGCGCCAGGCTTTGCCGATACCGCCGATAAATTTGCCTTAACCAGCGCACTGCTGCGCGTCACCTTTCCCTATATTCTGCTGATCTCGCTGGCCTCGCTGGCGGGCGCGATCCTCAATACCTGGAACCGTTTTTCCGTGCCGGCGTTTGCGCCGACGCTGCTGAACATCAGCATGATTGGTTTTGCTGTCTTCGCTGCGCCGCATTTTAATCCGCCGGTGATGGCGCTGGCGTGGGCCGTGGTGGTCGGCGGCGTGTTGCAGCTGTTTTATCAGCTGCCGCATCTGAAAAAGATTGGCATGCTGGTTTTGCCGCGCCTGAATCTGCGCGATGCGGGCGTGTGGCGCGTAATGCGTCAAATGGGGCCGGCGATCCTCGGCGTGTCGGTGAGCCAGATTTCACTGATCATCAACACTATTTTCGCCTCCTTTTTGGTTTCCGGTTCGGTTTCGTGGATGTATTACGCCGATCGCCTGATGGAGTTTCCTTCCGGCGTGCTGGGCGTGGCGCTGGGCACCATTTTGCTGCCCTCGCTGGCGAAGAGTTTTGCCAGCGGTAATCAGGAAGAGTATTCACGGTTGATGGATTGGGGACTGCGCCTCTGCTTCCTGCTGGCGCTGCCGAGCGCGGTGGCGTTGGGCATTTTGTCCGGGCCGCTGACGGTCGCGCTGTTCCAGTACGGCAAGTTCACCGCGTTTGATGCCCTGATGACGCAGCGCGCACTGATTGCCTATTCAGTGGGTTTGATGGGGCTGATCGTGGTGAAAGTGCTCGCACCCGGCTTCTATTCTCGTCAGGACATCAAAACTCCGGTGAAAATTGCCATCGTGACGCTGATTGTGACGCAGCTGATGAACCTGGCGTTTATCGGCCCGCTCAAACATGCCGGTTTGTCGCTGTCGATCGGTCTGGCCGCTTGCCTGAATGCGGCGCTGCTGTACTGGCAACTGCGTAAGCAGGATATCTTCCAGCCGCAGCCCGGCTGGTTCAGTTTCCTGACCCGTTTGCTGATTGCCGTAGTGGTAATGGCCGCAGCGCTGTTTGGCATTCTGCAGGTGATGCCGGCATGGGAAGAGGGGCAGATGTGGTGGCGCTTGATTCGTCTGGCGGCGGTCTGCGCCATTGGCGGCGGCGCATACTTTGCGATGCTGGGTCTGCTCGGCTTCCGCCCGCGCGACTTCGCGCGCCGCACGCTGGTATAAAATTATGCTCCCACGCAGACGGAAGTTTGTTTTGGTCCGGCGGTCCTCGCGCCGCTTCGCGGTACCTTCACTGCGTACGTCAGCCTGACGGACCGGCTCAGACGGGACTTCCTTGTCCCGGCTGAGCCTTTCGCCCGCGTCCTGCGGGCAAATCCTGGCTTCCTTTCTCCGTTCAGCGCTGCGGATGCCTGCCCAAAACAAACTTCCGTCTGCTGCTTATCACTGGTGCGCTGTGCTTAAAAGCACAACAAAAAGGCCGCCATCCCAAAAGATAGCAGCCTCTTCAAACCCACTTTTCTCTACCCTTTACGACTTAGCGTCGCCTGACCTTTACCCAAACCATCCGGGCCATAAAACGCCTGGGTTTGGTGGGGTCGCAACACCGCCAATGCTTCATTGGTGTAGCCGATTTGATGCTGCAACAAAATCCCGTTATGCGTATTGGCATCGCGCAAGCGGCGCGTATGTTGCTGAATACGCATCCAGCGGCTTTCGCGATCGCTGTGATCACCATAGGGCGCCTGCGTGCCGAGCGTTTTCTCGGTGGTGCGGCGCATCTCGTCCAGATAATTCAACGTCGTCAGCAGCGCGCTTTTATCTTCAGAAATACGCTGCAGCAGGTTGCCATTGATCTGGCCGGCAGAAAGTTGCTGTTGTTCTTCATCCATTACCACCGCAAGGGATGTCAGCACGTCCTGCATTTTGTCTAAGGTGATCAGCAGATGGTCCATTGGGATTAGTTACCCTCTAAATACGCCTTGGTATCGGCGATCAGCGCGTCGGCGATCTTACCGGTATCCATTTTCAATTCGCCATTACGAATGGCCGTCTTCAGCTGCTCAACGCGCGCTGTATTAATATCTTTGCTGCCAGGCTGCATCAGTTGCGCCTGCGCGGTACTCAACTTCACTTCCGCACCGCTTTCGCTGGTGGTGCTGGCTGCTGGCGTCGCGCTCTGACGCACTTTGCTGCTGTTATCGTTATTGTCGCGTGTTTGAACAGTGCTAACCGGATTCGTAGGCTGCGTTCTGTCGATGCTCATGGTAAGGCTCCTGTAAGGTCAGTTGGGGGTTAGCCAACTGAGTCAGCATAGGGTAATGTCTTTGTTGATATCTCTATCGGCAGAACAACAGGGTTCTTTAACGCTTTATAGCGATATCAGAATATTCCCATCCGCGTCGACGCGACCACTGACAACCTGACCATTTCCCATCCTTACGCGCACCATTTGTGCCGCGCTGGCGTTGTTCAGCGCACGTCCTTCGCTGCTGGCATTAAACCCGTTTCCACTGGCGACTACCATCACATTTTGACCGGCTTTTACGCGCCACGGCTGACGCACCATGGTGGCAGTGACCGGCTGTCCTGGCGGGATATCGCGTAGCGCGATCGCATCGATGACGCCGCTGCTATCCATCAATGCGCGTGCTGGCAGTTCATCGAGTCGTCCGGTTGCCAGACGCACGTCCGTCGGGCTGAGATTACTGCCGCGCGCCACCTGACGGCTCGCCACCAGATATTGCCCGGTGACCTGCACCTGAACCTGCAGGAAACGACGATTTTGATCGCAGTTAGCAGCGATGCTGATGTTGCCCCACTGACGGCTATTGCCCGGCAGCTGCAGTTCAGGGGTTTCGCAGTTTGGCCACTGCGCCTGTGGCGTACGCACCACCACCGTCATGCCGGCGGCATGTTGTGGGTCGCGCGCTTTAAAAAATTGGGTCAACTGCGCGGTAAGGTCCGCAGCAGAACTGGGTAGCGCCAGTGCCAGCAAAAGTGTGGCTAGCAACGTGGAATATCTGCGCATAACGCCTCCTGACGAGAAGATGGCACTGAGTCTACGCCTCGCGCAAAAAAATCAATGTCAAAAATAGCCGTCATTTTTGCTGCTATTCAGACGATCACCCTTGCATTTGTCCACTTAAGCTGTCAGCTCGAAATTCTCATTCGCGGAGGAAGCATGCTCGACAAACTCGATGCCGCGCTGCGATTTGGTACTGAAGCGTTAAACCTACGTGCTCAGCGTCAGGAAATCCTGGCGTCAAACATTGCCAACGCCGATACCCCGGGCTACCAGGCGCGGGATATCGACTTTGCCAGCCAGCTGAGCAAGGTGATGCAAAACGGTCGCGCCGAAGGCAGCAGTCTGGCGCTGAATGTGACGTCCTCACGCCACATTGAAGCGCAAACCAACTCTCAGCCGTCACTGGATCTGCTGTACCGCATTCCCGATCAACCCGCCGCGGATGGCAACACCGTGGATATGGATCGCGAACGTACGCAGTTTGCTGATAACAGCCTGAAATACCAAACCGATCTCACCCTCATCAGTAGCCAGATCAAAGGCATGATGAGCGTTCTGCAGGGGCAATAAGCATGGCATTGCTGAATATCTTTGATATCGCCGGTTCTGCGATGACAGCGCAATCACAGCGCCTCAACGTCAGCGCCAGTAACCTGGCCAACGCCGACAGCGTGACCGGTCCAGATGGCCAGCCTTACGTGGCGAAGCAGGTGATTTTCCAGACCGACGCCGCACAAGGTGCAGCCACCGGCGGCGTGAAGGTCGCTGGCGTGGTGAACGATCCTACCCCGGCAAAACTGGTGTATGACCCTGGCAATCCGCTGGCGGATCAGAAGGGCTACGTCAAGATGCCAAACGTTGATGTGGTGTCCGAAACCGTTAACACCATGTCCGCGTCGCGCAGCTACCAGGCCAACGTTGAAGTGCTGAACACGGTGAAGTCAATGATGATGAAAACTCTCACTATCGGTCAGTAACGGAGAACGAATATGAGCGTAGCAGTAGGAATTAAAGACAGTCTGGATCCAACGGTCCTGACTTCCAGTAGCGCTTCGAGCGGTAACTCTTCCGCCGACCTGCAGAATCAGTTCCTGAACATGCTGGTGGCGCAGCTGAAAAACCAGGATCCCACTAATCCTATGGATAACAGCCAGCTCACCACGCAGTTGGCACAGATCAACACCCTGAGCGGTATTGAAAAGCTGAATACCACGCTGGGATCCATCTCCGGCCAGATCACTACCAGCCAGTCGCTGCAGAGTTCAACGCTGATTGGTCACGGTGTGATGGTCAATGGTTCGCAGGTATTGGTGGGCAGCGGTACGACTACGCCGTTTGGCATTGAGCTGGCGACAGCGTCCACGGCCACCAGTGTCACGATTAAAGACAGTAACGGCGCCACGGTCCGCACCATTGACCTCGGCAAACTGAGCTCTGGCGTCCACACCTTCTCGTGGGACGGCAAGCTGGATGACGGTTCTACCGCCGCGGATGGCAAATATTCTGTTTCGCTGGCCGCCAGCAATGGCAGCACGCAACTGGTGGCGCAGCCGCTGAACTATGCCTACGTCAATGGCGTCAGCACCACTGATGGCACCACAAAACTGGATCTCGGCACCATGGGCTCCGCAACCCTCGATGAAATTCGTCAGATTCTCTGATTAACCTTTTAGCAGGAGAGATTACATGTCTTTTTCACAAGCGGTGAGCGGCCTCAATGCTGCCTCCAGCAATCTGGATGTGATTGGTAACAACATCGCCAACTCCGCCACAGCCGGTTTTAAATCCAGCACCATTGCTTTTGCCGATATGTTTGCCGGCTCTAACGTGGGTTTGGGTACCAAAGTTGCCGCCGTCATTCAGGACTTTGGTGATGGAAGTACGACGTCAACCAGTCGTGGACTGGATGTGGCACTGAGCGGCAACGGTTTCTTCCGCATGACCGACGCCAGCGGCGGTGTGTTCTATTCCCGTAACGGCCAGTTCACGCTGGATGCCAACCGTAACCTGGTGAACACCCAGGGTCTGAACGTCACCGGCTATCCGGCCAGCGGTACACCACCAACCATTCAGACCGGTGCCAACCCAGTGGCGCTGAGTATTCCAACCACGCAGATGGGGGCACGTGCAACAACAACTGCTACCCAGGTTGCCAACCTGAACTCCACCAGCACCACCCCGACCGTCACCCCGTTTGATAAGTCCAACGTTGATAGCTACAACGCGAAAACCACCATGACGGTGTATGACACGCAGGGTAACGATCACCAGTTAGACATGTACTACATCAAAACGGCGGATAACACCTGGACCGTGCATATGGTTGACTCCACCACCGGTAATGAAGTTGGTAATACTGCGGGCGGTGACAACCTGGGTTATCAGATGCAATTTGATGCTAACGGTAAGCTGACGCAGGTGGGGAAAATCACTGCAGCGGGTGTTGCTGACACCAGCGCTTCCCTGGCAAACCTGGTTGTGGACGGCACCAACGGGGCGAATGGCATGAACATCAGCCTGAGCATGTTGGGTAGCCTGCAGCAAAACACCGGTGCGACCACTTTTGGTAACCCAACGCAAGACGGTTATCAGCCTGGCGATCTGACCAGCTACACCATCAATGATGACGGCACCATTACCGGCACTTACTCCAACCAGAAAACACAACTTCTGGGACAAATTGTCTTGTCGAGTTTCTCTAACCCGGAAGGTCTGAAGTCTGAAGGTGACAACGTCTGGTCTGCCACCAGCTCATCAGGTCAGGCCGCCACTGGTCTGGCAGGCACCGGTACTTACGGCAACCTGACTTCAGGTGCGCTGGAAGCGTCCAACGTCGATATGAGCAAAGAGCTGGTCAACATGATCGTTGCGCAGCGTAACTATCAGGCCAACAGCCAGACCATCAAAACTCAGGACCAGATTCTTAACACCCTGGTTAACTTACGTTAATTCGCTAACGGGATTGCTTTATGGATCACGCAATATATACCGCCATGGGCGCGGCCAGTCAGACGTTGGATCAGCAGTCGGTAACGGCCAGCAACCTCGCCAACGCCTCAACGCCGGGCTTTCGTGCTCAGCTCAACGCGTTGCGCGCGGTGCCGGTCAGCGGCTGGTCGCTGCCGACGCGTACGCTGGTTGCCGCTTCCACGCCGGGCGCCGATATGTCACCGGGCTCGATGGACAACACCGGCCGTACGCTGGATGTGGGCGTCGCGCAGGACGGCTGGTTGGCGGTGCGTGCCGCTGACGGTACCGAAGCTTATACCCGCAACGGCAACATGCAGATCAGCGCGACCGGTATTTTGACTATTCAGGGCAATCCCGTAATGGGCGATGGGGGTCCGATCGCCATCCCGCAAGGCGCTGAATTGACCATCGCGGCAGACGGGACCATCACCTCGCGTAACGCCGGTGATGCACCCAATGCCACGGTGCAGATTGGTCGTCTGAAGCTGGTGCGCGCCACCGGTAAAGAGATGCAGCGCGGTGATGACGGCATGTTCCGTCCTAATCAGCAAACCCAGGCGACGCGCGGCGCTGCGCTGGCAAATGATGCCACCATGACGGTGATGCCCGGCGTGCTGGAGGGCAGTAACGTCAAGCCGGTGGAAACCATGGTCGATATGATCGCCAACGCCCGACGTTTTGAGATGCAGATGAAAGTGATCTCCAACGTCGATGAAAACGAACAAAAAGCTAACAGCTTGCTCAACATGAGCAGCTAAGGCGTAAGGAAAACACCATGATTCGTTCTTTATGGATCGCCAAAACCGGTCTTGACGCTCAGCAAACCAACATGGACGTCATCTCCAACAACCTCGCGAACGTAAGTACCAACGGCTTTAAACGTTCGCGCGCGGTATTCGAAGATTTGATGTACCAAACCCTGCGTCAGCCGGGCACGCAGTCGTCAGAGCAAACCACGCTGCCGTCTGGTTTGCAGATAGGTACCGGTGTGCGTCCTGTCACCACTGAACGTCTGCATCAGCAGGGTAACCTGTCGCAGACCAGCAACTCGAAAGACGTGGCGATTAACGGCCAGGGTTATTTCGAAGTGCAGATGCCGGACGGCACCTCGGCGTATACCCGTGATGGTTCATTCCAGGTTGACCAGAACGGTCAGCTGGTGACTAACGCCGGCTATCCGGTACAGCCAGGCATCACTATTCCGGCCAACGCCACCAGCATCACGATCTCGCGCGATGGCGTGGTGAGCGTAACGCAGCAGGGCCAGACCAACCCGGCGCAGGTCGGTCAGCTGACGCTGAGCACCTTTATGAACGATGCGGGTCTGAACAGCCAGGGTGAAAACCTCTATCAGGAGACACAGGCATCCGGTGCGGCGACGCAGAGTACGCCAGGCCAGAACGGCGCGGGTCTGCTGTATCAGGGTTATGTCGAAACCTCGAACGTCAACGTGGCGGAAGAGCTGGTCACCATGATTCAGACGCAGCGTGCCTACGAGATCAACAGTAAAGCGATCAGCACCTCCGATCAGATGCTGGCGAAGTTAACCCAGCTGTAATGCTGGTGTCGTTGGGCCAGCTCTGCTGGCCTGATTAAGCAACATGAAGAAGGTCAAAAAGTGGCGAAGCAAGTGATTCTCAAGCCTGGTCATTGGTTGGTAGCCACGCTGCTACTCACGCTTAACGGTTGTGCGCTGGTTCCGCGCACACCACTGGTACAGGGATCGACTACGGCAGAGCCGACGCCATCCGCACCGCCGGTGGTGAACGGTTCCATTTTTCAGGGCGTCGCACCGCTGAACTACGGCTATCAGCCGCTGTTTGAGGATCGTCGTCCACGCAACATTGGCGATACATTGACGATCACCTTGCAGGAAAACGTCAGCGCCAGCAAAAGTTCTTCGGCCAATGCCAGCCGCGATGGCAGCAACAGTTTTGGTGTGACGGGTGTACCAACCGGCCTGAGCGGTCTGGTGGGTGCCGGTGGCGAAAAAGCCACGCTGGATGCCAATGGCAAAAATGACTTCGCTGGTAAAGGTGGCGCGACAGCCAACAACACCTTTACGGGCACCATCACCGTCACCGTCAATCAGGTGTTGTCGAACGGCAACCTGCGCGTGGTGGGTGAGAAACAGATCGAAATTAACCAGGGCACCGAATTTATCCGGTTCTCGGGCGTGGTTAACCCACGCACCATCAGCGCCAGCAACGCGGTGCTGTCAACGCAGGTGGCCGATGCACGTATTGAGTACGTCGGAAATGGTTATATCAATGAAGCGCAGACGATGGGCTGGTTCCAGCGTTTCTTCCTGAACGTCTCGCCGATGTAAGAGGTAGTAACAATGAATATGACGACTCTGCTCCGCCTGAGCCTTGGCATGCTGCTCGGTTTCAGCTTACTGGCGCATGCTGACCGCATCCGCGATCTAACCTCCGTGCAGGGCGTGCGCGACAACCAGCTGATCGGTTACGGTTTGGTGGTGGGCCTTGATGGTACCGGTGACCAGACCACGCAAACGCCGTTCACCACCCAAACCGTGAGCAATATGCTCTCCCAGCTCGGCATTACTGTGCCGGCTGGCACCAATATGCAGCTGAAAAACGTGGCGGCCGTGATGGTGACCGCTAAGCTGCCAACCTTTGCGCGTCAGGGGCAAACCGTTGATGTGGTGGTTTCTTCGCTGGGTAACGCCAAGAGTTTGCGCGGCGGTACGCTGCTGATGACGCCGATGAAAGGCGTCGATAACCAGGTTTATGCGCTGGCGCAGGGTAACATTCTGGTCGGCGGTGCCGGCGCTTCTGCCGGTGGCAGCAGCGTGCAGGTTAACCAGCTGAACGGTGGCCGCATTACCGGCGGTGCCACGGTAGAGCGTGAACTGCAGAGCAACTTTGGTAGCCAGAACACCATTAACCTGCAGCTGAATAACGAAGACTTCAGCATGGCGCAGCGCATTGCCGACGCCATCAACAGCCGTGGGATTGGTTCGGCGCACCCGCTAGATGCCCGTACCGTGCAGATTCGCGTCTCGCCTAATAACAGTTCTCAGGTGCGTCTGCTGGCCGAAATTCAGAACCTTGATGTTGCGGTGCCGCTCGAAGATGCCAAGGTGATTATCAACTCACGTACCGGTTCGGTGGTGATGAACCGCGAAGTGACGCTGAACACCTGTGCGGTGGCGCAGGGCAATCTGTCGGTTACCGTCAATCAGCAGCAGAACGTCAGTCAGCCGGATACGCCGTTGGCGGGTGGGCAGACTGTGACCACCAACAATACCCAGATCGATCTGCGTCAGAGTGGCGGCGCGCTGCAACGGGTTAACGCCAGCGCCAACCTCAATAATGTGGTACGTGCACTGAATGCGCTGGGTGCGTCACCGATTGAGCTGATGTCGATTTTGCAATCGATGGAAAGCGCAGGCTGCTTGCGCGCCAAACTGGAAATTATCTGATGAACGATACGCAATCGCTGGTGAATGCGGCGTACGACAGCCGCTCGCTGAACGACCTGAAACGCGAAGCCGCCGCCGACCCGAAAGGGAAGGCGATGCAGGTGGCCAAACAGGTGGAAGGGATGTTCGTGCAGATGATGATGAAAAGCATGCGTGCAGCGCTGCCGCAGGATGGCCTGCTGAGCAACGATCAGACGCGGCTTTTCACCTCGATGTACGATCAGCAGATTGCGCAGGACATCGGCAAACGTGGTCTCGGCATGGCCGATATCATCGTTAAGCAGATGCAGCCCGCTCAGGAGCCGGACGAAACCGCCGGTACGGTGCCGATGAAGCTGGATAACAGCTTCATCTATAGCAACCTGCCGTCGAATCAGTTGGAGCAGATGGTGCGTAAGGCGGTGCCGCGTTTGCCGGTCTCGCCCAGCAGTTTGCCGAGCGACAGCAACGACTTTATCGCGCAGCTGGCGCAGCCGGCGCAGGTCGCCAGCCAGCAGAGCGGTATTCCGCATCACCTGATTCTGGCGCAGGCCGCGCTGGAATCCGGCTGGGGCCAGCGACAGATTCTGACGCGTGACGGCAAGCCGAGTTACAACGTGTTTGGCATTAAGGCGAGCGGCGACTGGAAGGGCGAAACCACCGATATCATGACCACCGAATACGAAGGCGGGGCAGCGAAGAAAGTGCGCGCCAGTTTCCGTGTGTATGGTTCCTATATGGAAGCGCTCAGCGATTACGTCAAACTGCTGTCCAATAATCCTCGTTATGCCGCCGTTGCCAACGCACCGAGTGCCGAGCAGGGCGCGCGTGCCTTGCAGGCCGCCGGTTACGCTACCGATCCAAAGTATGCGCAGAAACTGGTGGGAATGATCCAGCAATTCAAAAACATGGGCGAAAAAGTGGTGAAGGCGTACAGCAACGACATCACCGATTTGTTCTGATTTTTGCTCTCAAGTTTCACTTAAGCACGCCGATAACAATCACATGCCGCGGGCGTTCTCGTCCGCGCAATCGCACTGATGACTGCCAGCCCGGTTAACGGGAAATTAAGGAACCGAGATGTCCAGCATAATAAACTCAGCGATGAGTGGGCTGAGCGCCGCACAGGCTGCATTAAGCACCACCAGTAACAACATCAGTAATTACACGGTAGCGGGCTATTCGCGTCAGACGGCGATTTTGTCGCAGTCGAACAGCACCTTGCAGGGCAACAACTATTACGGCAACGGTGTAACGCTCTCCGGCGTACAGCGTGAGTATGACGAGTTCATTACTGCGCAATTGCGTGGCTCCAGCGCCAACTACAGCGCAGTGAACACGCAATACAACCAAATTTCCAACATTGACGATCTGCTGTCGACGTCGACCACCAGCTTGTCGACCTCAATCCAAAGCTTCTTCACCAACGTGCAGAACGTGGTGAGTAACGCCAACGACCCGTCGGCGCGTCAGTCAATGCTGAGCTACGCCCAAGGCCTGGTGAACCAATTCCAGACCACCGCGCAATATCTCAATAATATGCAGAACAGCGTTAATACGGATATTGCCTCGAACGTCGATCAGATCAACACCTTCACCAGCCAGATTGCCGACCTGAACAGCCAGATCGCCAAGCTGACCACCGGCGGTGGCGCGGCGCCGAACAATTTGCTGGATCAGCGCGATCAGCTGGTGAATAGCCTGAACAATGTGGTGGGCGTGAACGTATCCCAGCAGGACGGCAGCTATATTGTCTCGATGGGCAGTGTGACGTTGGTGAATGGTAAAAACTCCACCAGCTTAGTGGCGATGCCGTCCAGCAGCGATTCAACACGTACCACTGTCGGTTATGTCGATAAGCAGGCAGGTAACGTTGAGATCCCTGAGAAGACGCTAACCACCGGTTCACTCGGCGGTTTGCTGGCGTTCCGCACCCAGGATCTGGATACCGCGCAAAATCAGCTCGGCCAGTTAGCGGCAGCGTTCACCACCAGCTTCAATACTGTGCACAGCGAAGGTTATGACAGCAACGGCGACCAGGGGGGCAACTTCTTTAATATCGGTTCGCCAACCGTGGTGGGTAACAGCAAAAATACCTCAGCGGCTACCGTTACGGCGGCATGGTCAGACACCAGCGCGATGAAAGCCTCTAACTACACCGTAAGTTATGATGGCAGCAACTGGTCGGTGACCCGCATGTCTGACAACGTGAAGTTTAGCGTTACGCCAGATGCGACCGACGGCACCCTCAACTTTGATGGCCTGAAACTGACGGTGAGCACCTCACCCGCGCCTAACGCGAAAGACAGTTTCCTGGTCAAACCGGTCCAGAACGTCATTGCGGGCATGTCGATCGCGATCACCGATGAGTCGCAAATTGCTGCGGCATCCAGCGCAACCAGCGGTGAAAGTGATAACCGTAACGCGCAGAAATTGTTGGATCTGCAGGATAGCAAGCTGGTGAATGGTAATGCGACCATCGCCCAGGCTTACGCCAGCATTGTCAGCACCGTCGGTAATAAAACCAGTACATTAAAAACCGCGAGCACCACCCAGGAGAACGTGGTGACACAGCTCAGCGATCGCCAGCAGTCAGTATCGGGTGTCAACCTTGATGAAGAGTATTCGAATCTGACTAAGTATCAGCAGTTCTATATGGCGAACGCGCAAGTGCTGCAAACGGCGAGTACCATTTTTAATGCGCTGATGGGCATCCGCGGCTAAGCATAGAGGATAAAAACCATGCGTCTTAGTACCAATATGATTTTCAACCAGCAGGTGCGCGGGATCACCGATTCGCAAGCCTCCTGGTTAAAAGTGGGTGAGCAACTCTCTAGCGGACTGCGCGTCAGCAATCCTTCAGATGATCCTATCGCCGCCTCACGTGCCGTCGTGCTTTCGCAATCGCAGGCGAAAAGTACCCAATATGCCACGGCACGCAGCTTTGCCGATCAGAGCTTGTCGATGGAAGAGAACGCACTCTCCAGTGTGACCAGCAGCATCCAGGATGCGCAAACCATGATTGTGTATGGTTCTACCGGTACGCTGAGCGACGATGACCGTGCTTCCATTGCCACCAAATTAGAAGGCATTCGCTCGCAATTACTTAACCAGGCCAATAGCCGTGATGGTAACGGACGATACATTTTTGCGGGCTATCAGACTGATGTCGCGCCTTTCAGCGATGCCGGTGCGCCGGCCGGTGTCACTTATGTGGGTGGCGCGGATGCCATTACGCAGAAAGTCGATGATGGTCGCACGATGGCGGTGAGTAGCACAGGATCGTCAGTGTTTATGTCGATAACCAGCAACGCGAAAGCCGAGCCGGACGGCAGTGCCAGCGAGACCAATCTGTTTAACATGCTCGATAGCGCAATTGCAGCGTTAAAAACGCCGCAGGATGATGCTGATGACGCAACCAAGCAGGTTTTCCAGGATGCCATGGATAAAACCAACCGTGGCTTGAGCAACTCCTTGAACAACGTGCTGGCAGTGCGTTCAGCCGTGGGCTCACAGCTGGCTGAACTCGATACGCTGGACGCGCAGGGTGATGACCGTGACACCATTATGGCATCGCAAATGACGGATCTGGTGCAGGTTGATTACACCCAAGCCATTTCAAGCTACACCATGCAACAAACGGCCTTGCAAGCTTCGTATAAGACCTTCACAGATATGTCGAAGCTGTCACTGTTCCAGCTTAATTCGTAATTGACCTGAACCTTTGAGCGTACTTTAACCGGGTGCGCTTAGTTTCTCCCACCGCCTTTTGGGGCTGTGGGATTTTTTTTGCCTGTTATTCAGGTCGCCATAAATGCCGCCTGCAGGCAATAAAAAACCCCGGACTGGCCGGGGTTTGATGTTGACTGACTTGCCAGAGGTTACGCGCTTTCCGGACGGGTTGCCGGTGCGGTTGCCTGATGCGTCGCGCTGTGACCACCGGCTGAGCCGCGGCCCTCGAAGCCAAAGGCTGGACGGACCCAGTCGCTGTTGCGAACCGGTTCAGGTTCCCACGCCGGTGCCGGTGCTTTGGTCATCGGTGCGGTAGCGTGATGCTTGAAGCGCGTCTCAACCGTGGTTACTGCGGTATCACGTGCCGCAACCGGCGCATGAGGTTCAGTGACTGGCGTGACTTCGGCTTCAGCGGCGACTGGCGCAGCCAGCACGTCTTCAACCTGAGCTTCAACGGCTGGCGATACATCGATCGGCGCCTGTTCAGCAACTGCAGCCACTTCGCTTACTTCAGGCTTCGCTTCTTCAGCCACGGCAGCCGGTTCCGCTTCAGCCGCGGTTTCCTGAGCAACCTGTTCGTCAGCAGCAGAGATCACTGATGGCTCTTCGTTAACGGGCGCGGCAATCGGCGTGACGTCATCCGTATTCACCACGGGCACATCGGTGTGCGCCTGCGGTTCAACCTGATGTACGGCTTCTTCAGCGGCAACCTGCTCAACGGCCGGTTCAACAGCGGCAGCGGGTTGAGTCTCGGTATCAGGTGTTTGCTGGTAACCGTAATCCGACACTTCATGCATCGCATCTTGCGTGCTGTACTCTTCCTGCGCTTGCGCAACCGGGTAAGAGATCCACACTTTGCCTGACGCCATTTCTGGTGAAGCAGCAGCAGATTCCAGCGGCATTGCAGACTGCGTTGGGTAACGCTCGTCACGATAGCGACGACGACGCTGACCGCTTACGCGCAGATGACGCGGTGAACGACGTGAACGGCGCGGCATATTGGCGCTATCACGGTTATCGCTATCATCTTGCTCGTCATTGCTGGCTTCAGGATGCTCTTTGTACTGAGCACGCGGCGCAGTTTCAACGGCAGCATCATGAACCACCGGCGCTTCGACAGTGATGTCAGGCGTTTCGCCAACACGCACGCGCTGTGACAGCTGACGCTGCTTACGACGTGGCATGACCTGAACGCGTTCTTCTTCGTGCTCAACGTTTTCGTCAACCGCAGGCGCCTGAACAACCGGTTCAGCGGCTTTCTGATCCTGCTGCTGAGCACGTTTTTCTTCCTGACGACGACGCTGGCGATCGGCACGCTGTTCGCGGCGCTGTTGCTGCTGCTCGTCACGTTGCTCAAGCGCTTCATCGCTCAGCACTGGACGCGCTTCACGCGGCTCGTTCTGGCGCTTATTGCGACGGTTGTCCTGATTATCACGCGGTTCGCGGGCTTCACGTGGCTCACGTGCTTCACGCGGCTCGCGCGGTTCACGACCTTCGCGCACCTGACCGTTCTCGCCATTACGCGGCGTACGTTCACGACGGTTGTTGCGACGGTTATTATTGTTACGACGTTCGCCACGCTGCTGGGTGGTTTCAGATTCAGCGGCAACAACGGCTGGGGTTTCCTGCTTAGTTTCAGCAGGCGCCGCAGCGGGCGCATCACCGGCAAACAGTTTCTTCAAGCCACTCAGCAGGCGAGCCACGAAACCAGTGTTGGTTACTGCAGGCGCAGCAACTGCTGGTTTGGTTTTCACTTCTGCTGCTGGCTGAGACTCTTTCACCACTTCAACCGGCGCAGGCGGCGCATCAGGCATCGCGAAGGCGGCCAGTGCTGGCTGCTCCGGACGACGACGCTCAGCGTGCTCTTCTTCAGAAGGCAGCGCCATTTCCGCTTCGTGCAGTTTCGGTAAGTGATAGCTCAGCGTTTGCGTCTCTTCGCCAGTGCGAACACGCAGTACCGAGTAGTGTGGCGTTTCCATCTGATCGTTCGGCACGATGATGGCACGCACTCCGCCCTGGCGTTTTTCAATGGCGCTAACGGCATCACGCTTTTCGTTCAGCAGGTAAGAGGCGACCTGAACCGGAACAATGGCATGCACTTCTTTGGTGTTGTCTTTCAGCGCTTCTTCTTCAATCAGACGCAGAATAGACAGCGACAGCGATTCGTTATCACGGATGGTGCCGGTTCCGCTGCAGCGTGGGCAGACGTGATGACTGGATTCACCCAGTGACGGGCTCAGACGCTGACGCGACATCTCCAGCAAGCCGAAGCGTGAAATGTGGCTAATCTGAATACGCGCACGATCCTGACGTACTGCTTCACGCAGGCGGTTTTCCACCGCGCGCTGGTGGCGTACTGGCGTCATGTCGATGAAGTCGATAACAATCAGGCCGCCGAGATCGCGCAGACGCAATTGGCGTGCAATCTCATCGGCCGCTTCCAGGTTGGTGTTGTACGCGGTTTCTTCGATATCACCGCCGCGAGTAGCGCGTGCGGAGTTGATATCAATCGCCGTCAGGGCTTCGGTGCTATCGATAACAATCGATCCGCCTGATGGCAGACGCACTTCACGCTGAAAGGCGGATTCAATCTGCGATTCGATTTGGTAGTGGCTGAACAGCGGGATTTCACCGGTGTAGAGTTTGATTTTGCTGCTGAAGTCCGGACGACCCAGTGCAGCAATGTGCTGACGGGCCAGTTCCAGTACTTTTGGATTATCGATAAGGATTTCACCGATATCCTGACGCAGATAGTCGCGGAAGGCGCGCACGATAACGTTGCTTTCCTGATGGATCAGGAAAGGCGCTGGGCGGCTGTCTGCGGCTTTCTTAATGGCTTCCCAGTGCTTCATACGGAAGCTGAGATCCCACTGCAGTGATTCGGCAGATTTACCCACGCCCGCAGTGCGGACGATCAATCCCATGCCGTCTGGAAGTTCCAGTGCGGAAAGTGCTTCTTTTAATTCGGTACGGTCGTCGCCCTCAATGCGGCGTGAAATACCACCGGCACGTGGGTTGTTCGGCATCAATACCAGATAGCTACCGGCCAGGGAAATAAAGGTGGTGAGTGCTGCACCTTTATTACCGCGTTCCTCTTTATCAATTTGAACGATAACTTCCTGACCTTCACGCAGCACATCTTTGATATTCGGACGACCATGTGCGTTGTAATTGGCGGGGAAGTATTCGCGGGAAATTTCTTTCAGAGGGAGGAAACCGTGACGTTCTGCACCATAATCGACAAATGCAGCTTCAAGGCTGGGTTCAACGCGGGTGATTTTACCTTTGTATATGTTGGCTTTTTTCTGTTCGTGTCCAGGACTTTCAATATCCAGATCGTACAGACGTTGTCCATCAACCAGGGCAACGCGCAACTCCTCCTGCTGAGTTGCGTTAATTAACATTCTTTTCATCGTGACTTACTCGTTATTCTCACATGAGTGATCTAGCTGCGGGCATCGTTACCCTGGACGAGAATCAACCGATGGCCCCGTGTCTTAATGCACTGACGTCAACCTCACGGTTGTCGGCGGCTAAAGGGGCGCAAATCTTGTCGGTGGCCTGTTTTTCATAAGGAAATCCAGCGCCTGAAGGTGGAAATGTTACAGAGTATTCAAAAATCCACACATCCTGGTCTGTCGTCCAGGCCGCAACCCGCAGCCCGCTAAGTGCCTGATTTAACATTACGTCTTACGCCATTGCTGCGTGTCCGTTAAATCCGGCAAAATGACTTATTTCGCTCTTTTTCCTGCCTGAATCTTTCCAGGGCAGAAACCCCTGCATTATTCCATTGCTAACTCACATTAAGCAAGGCGACTTTTGCCAAGCTGAGAAGTTTATTCATCCATAACCTGTTCATTTGCAGGGCTAATCATCGCATCGCTGAAAATGTCGCCATTTTCACCGTTTCAATACGCGACAAAGAGAGAGTTAAGCACAGAAAAAGGGGTGGCGCTATCCAGGTACACTAATTAGAATCGCCGCCATGAAAACAGAGAATCCCGGCGTACAGTATGTCGCCATCACGGCTGAAAATGCCGGTCAACGAATTGATAACTTTTTGCGCACCCAGCTCAAGGGCGTGCCGAAAAGCATGATTTACCGCATTTTGCGTAAAGGCGAAGTACGGGTAAATAAAAAGCGCGTGAAACCGGAATATAAGCTGGAGGAGGGCGACGAGCTGCGTATTCCGCCGGTGCGGGTTGCCGAACGCGAAGAGAATACGGTTTCGCCGAAACTGGATAAAGTGGCGGCGCTCACCAATGCCATTCTGTATGAAGATGATTACCTGATGGTGCTGAATAAACCGTCGGGCACTGCGGTGCACGGTGGCAGCGGATTGAGTTTTGGCGTGATTGAAGGGCTGCGTGCGTTGCGTCCGGAAGCGCGTTTCCTTGAGTTAGTCCATCGTCTGGATCGTGATACTTCTGGCATTCTGCTGGTGGCGAAGAAGCGTTCTGCTTTGCGCTCGCTGCACGAGCAACTGCGTGAAAAGGGCATGCAGAAGGATTACCTGGCGCTGGTGCGCGGTGACTGGCCGTCGCATCTGAAAGTGGTGCAGGCTCCGCTGCTAAAGAACATTTTGCAGAGCGGCGAACGCGTGGTGCGCGTGAGTGCGGAGGGCAAACCTTCCGAGACGCGCTTTAAAGTAGAAGAGCGTTTTGGTTTCGCGACCTTAGTGAAAGCCAGCCCGGTAACGGGCCGTACCCATCAGATTCGTGTGCATACGCTGCACGGTGGCCACCCGATCGCTTTTGACGATCGTTACGGTGACCGTGACTTTGATGCACAGCTGGGTTCGACGGGCTTGTCGCGTCTGTTCCTGCATGCGGCTGCGTTGACCTTTACCCATCCCAACACCGGAGAAGTGCTGCGGATGGAAGCGCCACTGGATGGCGCACTGAAACACTGTCTTGCACAGCTGCGTCAGAAGAAAGACTGATTGAAGGGGCATCAACACAATGCGTTGATGCCCACCGCTCTTAACATCTCATTTAGCGCGATCAGCGGTAAGCCAATCAAGGTATTAGGATCGCGACCTTCTAGCCTGTCAAATAAACAAATCCCCAATCCTTCGCTTTTAAAACTGCCGGCGCATTGTAGCGGCTGTTCCTTTTCGACATAGCCGCGAATCTCTTCGGCACTCAACTCGCGGAAATGCACGGTAAAGGGTTCGCAAATAACCGATTGGGTGCCGCTCTGCGGTTGCAGAAGCGCCAGGCCGGTATAAAAGGTGATGGCGTTACCGCTGGCGGCCGCGAGTTGCTGGCAGGCCTTCTCCACGCTATGCGGTTTACCGGTTATCTCGCCATTCAATACACAAACCTGATCGGAACCGATAATCCAGCGGTCCGGGTAACGTGCGGCCAGCGCCTGCGCTTTGGCTAATGCCAGCCGCTGCACCAGCTCGGAGGCTGATTCGTGAGGCAGCGGGGATTCGTCGCAATCGGGAGCGGCGGTAATAAAAGGCAGGCCCAGTTTGCTTAGCAGCGCCTGACGAAAAGGGGAGGTAGAAGCTAAAACCAAAGGTGTCGTCATTTTTTTTCAGAATAGATAGCGTAAAGATGACAGTCATTTTAAACTATGCGCCGCACTGGATGCGACTAACGGGTGAAAGATGCCGTAAACCGGCCTTTTTCTTTGACTCTATGACGTTACAAAGTTAATATGCGCGCCCTATGCAAAAGGTAAAATTACCCCTGACGCTCGATCCGGTCCGCGCCGCGCAAAAACGCCTTGATTATCATGGTGTTTATGCACCTGAATTGGTGGCGCGCTTGGCCGAAACGGTCGTGAGTGTGGACAGTGAAGTTGAATGCGATATGTCGTTTGCGGTTGATAACCAGCGCCTCGCCGTTCTGCAAGGAACAGCCGAAGTGCAGGTGACTCTGTCATGTCAACGCTGCAACCAGTCGTTTCCACGTCATGTTCACGTAAGCTATTGCTTCAGTCCTGTCTCTTCTGATGAACAGGCCGAGGCACTACCGGAAGCCTACGAGCCAGTTGATGTCAATGATTTTGGTGAGATCGACTTGCTGGCAGTGATCGAAGATGAGCTCATCCTCGCGCTGCCCGTGGTTCCGGTGCATGATTCTGAACACTGTGAAGTGTCCGACGCGGACATGGTATTTGGTCAATTGCCTCCAGAGGCAGAAAAACCAAATCCCTTTGCCGTATTAGCCAGTTTAAAGCGTAAGTAATAGGAGTAAGGTCCATGGCCGTACAACAGAATAAACCAACCCGTTCTAAGCGTGGTATGCGTCGTTCACACGATGCGCTGACCACTGCTGCTCTGTCAGTAGATAAAGTTTCTGGCGAAACTCATCTGCGTCACCATATCACTGCGGATGGTTACTACCGCGGTCGCAAGGTTATCACCAAGTAATCCTCGCGATTACACAAGGCGATACCTTGACACGTTTGACCCTGGCAGTTGATGCCATGGGCGGGGACTTCGGTCCTTGCGTGACAGTGCCTGCAGCCTTGCAGGCACTGGCCTCTCATTCGGAGCTGGTTCTTCTTCTGGTCGGCGATCCCGACATCATCTCGTCATTTCTTGCCAAAGCGGATTCCTCGTTACAGAGGCGTGTGCAGGTTATTCCTGCCGAATCGGTTATTGCAAGTGATGCCAAACCTTCTCAGGCGATTCGTAACAGCCGCGGCAGCTCCATGCGTGTGGCGTTAGAGTTGGTCAAAGAGGGGAAAGCACAAGCCTGTGTCAGTGCGGGAAATACCGGCGCACTGATGGGCCTGGCGAAAATGCTATTAAAACCGCTGGATGGCATTGAGCGTCCGGCGTTGATGACGGTGTTGCCGCATCAGCAGCATGGCAAAACGGTGGTGCTGGATCTCGGCGCTAACGTTGAATCCGACAGCGCCATGCTGGTGCAGTTTGCGATCATGGGCGCAGTGATGGCCGAAGAAGTGTTGGAGATCGCCCAGCCGCGTGTTGCGCTGCTGAATATTGGTCAGGAAGAGACCAAAGGATTGGAAACAATCCGCGCCGCATCTGCGGTGCTGCGAGCGTCACCGCAAATCAACTATATTGGATATCTTGAGGGGAACGATCTCCTCACCGGCAAGACGGATGTGCTGGTTTGTGATGGCTTCGTTGGTAATGTCACGTTGAAGACCATGGAAGGCGTGGTAAGAATGTTCCTCTCTCTGATTAAATCGTCAGAGGAAGGAAAAAAACGGGCCTGGTGGCTTACATTGCTGGGACGCTGGATTCAAAAGCGTCTGGCGAAGCGTTTCGGCCATCTCAACCCCGACCAGTACAATGGCGCTTGTCTGTTAGGATTGCGCGGGACAGTGATCAAAAGCCACGGTGCGGCGAATCAACGTGCATTTGCCGTGGCGATAGAGCAGGCAGAGCAGACGGTGCGAAAGCAAGTCCCTGAAAGGATTGCGGCGCGCCTTGACACTGTATTAGCCAGGAGTGACAAAGCGTAGATGTTTACCAAAATTATCGGTACGGGCAGCTATTTGCCTGAGCAGATTCGCTCCAATGCGGATCTGGAAAAAATGGTCGAGACGACGGACGAGTGGATTGTCACCCGTACCGGCATCCGTGAGCGTCGTATTGCCGCTCCGGAAGAAACCGTTGCTACTATGGGCTTCACCGCAGCACAGCGCGCGTTGGAAATGGCGGGTGTGAATGCGAGCGAAATTGGCCTGATCATTGTGGCGACCACCTCTTCCAGCCATGCCTTCCCAAGTTCAGCATGCATGATCCAGCAAATGCTGGAGATTAACGATTGCGCTGCCTTCGATTTGGCCGCTGCTTGTGCGGGCTTCACCTATGCACTGAGCGTTGCCGATCAATACATTAAAAATGGTGCGGTAAAACATGCGCTGGTGATCGGTGCAGACGTGCTGGCACGTACGCTCGATCCTAACGATCGCGGCACCATCATTCTGTTTGGTGATGGCGCGGGCGCGGTGGTGCTGAGTCAAAGCGAAGAGCCAGGCATCCTTTCTACCCATCTGCACGCCGACGGCCGTTACAGCAAACTGCTGACGCTGCCGTATCAGGATCGTGCCCATCAGGATGAGCCTGCTTATCTGACGATGGCGGGGAATGAAGTCTTCAAAGTGGCCGTGACTGAACTGGCGCACATTGTGGATGAAACTCTGCAAGCCAACAATCTTGATCGTGAAATGCTCGACTGGCTGGTGCCGCATCAGGCGAATCTGCGCATTATTAGCGCAACCGCCAAAAAGCTCGGTATGGGCATGGAGAAAGTTGTGGTCACGCTGGATCGTCACGGTAATACCTCGGCCGCGTCAGTGCCAAGTGCACTTGACGAAGCGGTGCGCGATGGCCGTATCAAGCCGGGACAACTGATTCTGCTGGAAGCCTTTGGTGGCGGTTTCACCTGGGGTTCTGCGCTGGTTCGCTTTTGATTGACAGGAACGAAAGATGACGCAATTTGCTTATGTTTTCCCAGGACAGGGATCGCAGACCGTCGGCATGTTAGCCGAGCTGGCCGCTGAAAACCCGCAGGTTGAAGCCACTTTCCGTGAAGCTTCTGACGCACTGGGCTATGACTTATGGCAGCTGGTCCAGCAGGGACCAGCTGAAGAATTGAATAAAACCTGGCAGACACAGCCTGCGCTGCTGGCGGCTTCTGTTGCCATCTATCGCGTATTGCAGAGCAAAAATGCGGTGCAGCCAAGCATGATGGCCGGTCACAGCCTTGGTGAATACTCGGCGCTGGTTTGTGCCGGTGTGCTGAATTTCGCTGACGCCATTAAATTGGTTGAGCTGCGCGGCAAACTGATGCAGGAAGCGGTACCGGAAGGTACTGGCGCTATGCAGGCGATTATCGGTCTGGATGATGCATCCATCCGAAAAGCCTGCGAAGAGAGCGCTCAAGGCCAGGTGGTTTCGCCGGTTAACTTCAACTCGCCGGGCCAGGTGGTTATCGCGGGCAACAAAGAAGCGGTTGAGCGTGCCGGTGCAGCCTGTAAAGCTGCCGGTGCCAAACGTGCATTGCCGCTGCCAGTCAGCGTGCCATCGCACTGTGCGTTGATGAAACCTGCTGCCGATAAGCTGGCAGTGGCGCTCGAAGCGATCACCTTTAGTGCGCCTTCGGTGCCGGTGGTGAATAACGTCGACGTGAAGTGTGAAACTGAAGGTGCTGCGATTCGAAGTGCGCTGGTCCGTCAGCTGTATAGCCCCGTGCGCTGGACCGAATCGGTCGAATTTATTGCTGCGCAGGGCGTTGAGCAGCTGCTGGAAGTCGGTCCAGGTAAAGTTCTGACCGGTCTGACCAAACGTATTGTGGATAGCCTGAGTGCCGCTGCGGTGAACGATTCTGCTTCACTGAGCGCTGCACTTACCCAGGAATAAGAGGAAAAATATGAGCTTTGAAGGTAAAGTAGCGCTGGTTACCGGTGCAAGCCGTGGAATTGGTCGCGCCATTGCGGAAACGCTGGCTGCGCGCGGTGCCAAAGTGGTGGGAACCGCCACCAGTGCAAGCGGTGCGGAAGCAATCAGTGCTTACCTCGGCGACAAGGGCAAAGGCCTGCTGCTGAACGTTACTGATGCCGCCTCAATTGAGAGCGTCCTCGAACAAGTTCGCGCCGAATTTGGCGAAGTGGACATTTTAGTCAATAATGCAGGCATTACGCGTGACAATCTGTTGATGCGCATGAAGGACGATGAGTGGGCGGATATCCTTGATACCAACCTGACATCTGTCTTCCGTCTTTCTAAGGCGGTTATGCGTGCCATGATGAAAAAACGCGTGGGCCGTATCATTACCATCGGTTCTGTAGTTGGGACCATGGGTAACGCGGGTCAGGCAAACTATGCGGCAGCAAAAGCAGGTTTGATTGGCTTTAGCAAATCACTGGCGCGAGAAATTGCGTCACGTGGCATTACTGTAAACGTCGTGGCCCCGGGCTTTATCGAGACGGACATGACGCGTGCACTGAACGAAGATCAACGTTCGGGTATTTTGGCAGAAGTTCCCGCAGGTCGTTTAGGTGACCCGCAGGAGATTGCCAATGCTGTTGCATTCTTAGCCTCTGACGAAGCAGCCTATATCACGGGTGAAACGCTTCATGTCAATGGCGGCATGTACATGGTCTGATAATCACGAAAACATTTGCTTTATCTACGGTAAACACCGCAGAATAACGCAAAATCGTGGTTCGACCAGCCGGGATTTTGTTGCATCTTTTTCAACATTTTATACACTACGAAAACCATCGCGAAAGCGAGTTTTGATAGGAAATTAAATAGTATGAGCGATATCGAACAACGCGTTAAGAAAATCGTAGCTGAGCAGCTGGGTGTTAAAGAAGACGAAGTGATTAACACTGCTTCTTTCGTTGAAGACCTTGGTGCAGATTCTCTTGACACCGTTGAGCTGGTAATGGCTCTGGAAGAAGAGTTTGATACTGAAATTCCAGACGAAGAAGCTGAGAAAATCACTACCGTTCAGGCAGCGATCGACTACATCACTAGCCATCAAGGTTAATGAATATCTTCAGGCGGTCACCTCGACCGCCTGAGTTTTATGTTTGCCCCACATAGCGTTATTTTTTCCCTCCCTGGAGGACGTGCGTGTCTAAGCGTCGTGTAGTTGTGACTGGTCTTGGCATGTTGTCTCCTGTCGGCAATACCGTAGAGTCTACCTGGAGTGCTCTCCTTGCCGGTCAGAGCGGCATTAGCCTGATCGACCATTTTGATACTAGTGCCTACGCAACGCGTTTTGCGGGCTTAGTAAGAGATTTTAATTGCGATGATTTCATCTCGCGCAAAGATCAGCGCAAGATGGATGACTTCATCCAATACGGCATCGTTGCTGGTATTCAGGCTATGGCAGACTCCGGTCTGGTCGTAACCGATGAGAATGCTGGTCGCATTGGTGCGGCAATCGGTTCTGGTATTGGCGGACTGGGTTTAATCGAAGATAACCACAGTTCGCTGGTCAACGGTGGACCGCGCAAAATCAGCCCATTCTTCGTGCCTTCAACCATCGTCAACATGGTTGCTGGTCATCTCACCATCATGTACGGCCTGAAAGGTCCAAGCATCTCTATCGCAACTGCCTGTACGTCTGGTGTGCACAACATTGGTCATGCAGCGCGTATCATTGCGTATAACGATGCTGATGTGATGTTGGCGGGTGGTGCGGAGAAAGCCAGTACGCCACTTGGTGTCGGTGGTTTTGGTGCTGCTCGTGCGCTCTCCACGCGTAATGACAATCCTCAGGCGGCAAGCCGTCCGTGGGATAAAGATCGTGACGGTTTCGTGTTGGGTGACGGTGCTGGCATTGTCGTACTGGAAGAGTACGAACACGCTAAGAAACGTGGTGCGAAGATTTATGCTGAGATCATCGGTTTCGGCATGAGCAGCGATGCTTACCACATGACGTCACCTCCGGAAGACGGTTCAGGTGCAGCCGCGGCGATGGTTAACGCGCTACGTGACGCGCAGCTGAACGCTGAGCAGATCGGTTATGTCAACGCGCATGGCACCTCGACGCCAGCCGGTGACAAAGCGGAAGCGCAGGCGGTGAAATCGGTGTTTGGTGCGGCAGCTCACAGTGTTATGGTCAGCTCTACCAAGTCGATGACTGGCCACCTGTTGGGTGCGGCGGGTGCAGTAGAAGCGATTTATTCGATTCTGGCGCTGCGCGACCAGGCGATTCCACCGACCATCAACCTCGACAATCCTGACGAAGGTTGCGATCTGGACTTCGTGCCGCATACGGCGCGCCAGGTCAGCGGACTGGAGTACACCTTGTGTAACTCCTTCGGATTTGGCGGCACTAACGGCTCGCTGATCTTCCGCAAGGTTTAATCGCTCCTCAGCCATACAGAGGCCCGCAATGCGGGCCTTTTTTATATTTTTAACGGGCTAATCAAGGCGGCCAGCATGTGGATAAACGGCATACCGCAAACCGAGCTTTCAGCACGCGATCGCGCAGTGCAATTTGGTGATGGCTGCTTTACCACCGCCGCGGTGATTAACGGCCATGTTGTGATGCTGGATGCGCATCTGCAGCGGCTCAAAGAGGGCTGTGCAAGGCTAATGATGGATGCGCCGGATTTAGTTCAGCTCGCTACAGAAATGCATAATGCCGCTGCGGGACACACACAGGCGGTGCTGAAGGTGATCGTGACGCCGGGCGCAGGCGGACGCGGTTACAGCCGCGCAGGCTGCCACTCACCTACGCGCATTCTTTCGCTCTCGCCGTGGCCGCAGCATTACGCCACGTTGCAACAGCAGGGCGCTGTGCTCCACACCAGCCCAATACGTCTGGCGCGCAATCCGTTGCTGGCCGGCGTAAAACACCTAAATCGCCTTGAGCAAGTGCTGATTCGCCAGCATCTTGACCAGACGGGCGGTGACGAGGCGCTGGTGCTTGACACTGGCGGGACGGTGGTGGAATGCTGTGCGGCCAATTTGTTCTGGCGTAAGGGCAACAATGTTTTTACGCCGCAGCTTGAGCAGGCTGGCGTGGATGGCATTATGCGTCGTTATCTGATGGCGCAGATGGCCGCAAATGGCCAGACTTGTCAGCTGATTGATGGCAGCAGGGACGACGTATTGAACGCCGATGAAGTGGTGATATGTAACGCCCTGATGCCCGTTTTACCCGTGCGACAAATTGACGACGTTTCATTTACCGCACGCTCGCTGTATCAGCAACTGCGCGCCAGTTGCCCGACGATGGAAGTATCATGACTCGAATGAAAAAAATTCTCGCAGGCGTTGTAATTGTCGCAGGACTCACAGCCGCCTTTGGCTATTGGCAGATTGAACGTTTAGCTGATACGCCCTTAACACTGCAGCAAGAAACCATTTACACCTTGCCCGCTGGCAGCGGTCGCGTGGTACTGGAAGCGCAACTGGAAAGTCAGAAGATCATTCCGCAAAGTATCTGGTTTGGGCCGCTGCTGAAACTGGAACCGGAACTGGCACGTTTTAAAGCCGGTACCTATCGCCTGGAAACCGACATGACGGTGCGCCAGCTACTGCAACTGTTGGCCAGCGGTAAAGAAGCGCAGTTCCCGGTGCGTTTTATTGAAGGTTCGCGTCTTACCGAGTGGTTAGCCGAGCTACGCAAAGCGCCATACCTGAAACACACGCTGAGCGACGATCAATTTGCCACCGTTGCCGCCGCGCTTAAGCTTGATGTTAGCCAGCTGGAAGGCAGTTTCTATCCGGATACCTATCTCTATACCGCCAATACCAGCGATGTAGCGCTGCTGGAGCGTGCCCACGCGCGCATGAACAAGCTGGTCGATGAGATTTGGCAAGGACGCATGGAAAATCTGCCTTATAAGAAAGCGCAGGACATGGTCACTATGGCGTCGATCATTGAGAAAGAGACTGGCGTGAGCGAAGAGCGCGCGCGCGTGGCGTCAGTGTTCATCAATCGACTGCGGACTGGAATGAAGCTGCAGACCGATCCCACGGTGATTTACGGCATGGGCGACAGCTACACCGGCACGCTAACGCGTAAAAATCTGGAAACGCCGACCGACTACAACACTTATACCATTAGCGGTTTGCCGCCGGGACCGATTGCGATGCCGGGCCGTGCTTCACTGGAAGCGGCTGCGCATCCGGAAAAAACCAACTACCTCTATTTTGTCGCGGATGGCAAAGGTGGACACACTTTTACCACCAATCTGGCCAGCCACAACAAAGCGGTGCAGGTTTACCGGCTGGCAATGAAGGAAAAAAATGAAAAGTAAGTTTATCGTCATTGAAGGCCTGGAAGGTGCAGGCAAAACCACCGCACGCGATGCGCTGGTTGCCGTGCTGCATGAGCACGGCATTAATGATGTCGTCTTCACGCGCGAGCCCGGCGGTACGCCGCTGGCGGAACAATTGCGTATATTGGTCAAGCAGGGCATAGACGGCGAGCAGGTGACCGATAAAGCCGAGCTGCTGATGCTGTACGCGGCGCGCGTGCAGCTGGTAGAGAACGTCATCAAACCGGCGCTGGCACGCGGTGCCTGGGTGGTGGGCGATCGCCACGATCTCTCTTCCCAAGCCTATCAGGGCGGCGGACGCGGACTGGATGCGCAACTGATGACCACGCTGCGTGATGCGGTGCTGGGCGATTTCCGTCCCGATCTCACACTCTATCTCGACGTCACGCCAGAAATTGGATTGCAGCGCGCCCGCGCACGCGGTGAGCTGGATCGCATTGAGCAGGAATCATTGCGCTTCTTCGAGCGTACGCGTGAACGCTATCTGACCTTAGCTGCTCAGGATCCCTCGATACTCACCATTGATGCGACGCAAAACATTGCAAACGTGACATTGTCACTTCAACGCACCTTGCGTAGCTGGCTGGCAGGCCAATCCGCATGAATTGGTATCCGTGGTTGAATCAGCCTTATCGACAAATTATCGCCCGTCATCAAAGCGGCCAGGCGCATCACGCCTTGCTGGTACAAGCCATTGCAGGCATGGGTGACGATGCGCTGATTTGGGGCGTGAGCCGTTGGTTGATGTGTTTACAGCCGGAAGGATTGAAAAGTTGCTGCCATTGCCACGGCTGCCAGTTAATGCAGGCGCACACGCATCCCGATTGGTATCGCCTGGAAGCCGAAAAGGGGAAATCTTCGCTCGGTATTGATGCGGTGCGCGACGTCACTGAAAAGCTGTATCACTTTGCCCAGCAGGGCGGCGCAAAAATCGTTTGGTTGCCCGATGCTGCGCAGCTGACGGAAGCCGCCGCCAACGCATTATTGAAAACGCTGGAAGAGCCACCGGCCAATTGCTGGTTTTTCCTCAGCGTGCGCGAACCTTCACGCCTGCTGCCTACGTTGCGCAGTCGCTGTATGACGTGGCATCTGTCGCCGCCGGAAGAGGCGCATAGTTTGCAATGGCTGCAGAAACAGCAACCGCAGCCGGAAGAGAAGCTGCGCGCTGCCTTGCGTTTGAGTAATGGCGCACCGGCCGCCGCCTTGACGCTGTTGCAGCCCGAGCGCTGGCAGGCGCGTGAAACGTTGTGTGAAACGCTGATTAAAGCGCTCAACGGCGATGTGCTGCAGCTGTTACCCGCGCTAAACAGTGAAGATGTGGCCGTACGTCTCAGCTGGCTGATTTCACTGCTGGTGGATGCGATGAAAGTGCAGCAGGGCGCAAGTCAGTGGCTGAGCAACGGTGATCATCCGGATGTGGTCACACAGTTGGCGCAAAGAATGAACAGCAGTGCGCTCAACAGCAGCGCGCAGCAATGGATGCAGTGTCGCGAACAGCTGTTGCATGTCGCCGCACTCAACCGTGAATTAATGTTGACCGATCGTTTACTCGCCTGGGGACGTTTACTGACTCCGGCAACGGTCGGCTAAGCAAAAGAGAACTCTATGTTTATTGTCGATTCCCACTGCCATCTCGATGGCCTCGATTATGAAAAGCACCATCGCGATCTGGATGATGTCATCGCCAAAGCGGCGGCGCGCGATGTGAAGTTTATGCTGGCGATTGCCACCACCTTGCCGGATTACTACAAAATCAAACAGCTGGTGGGCGATCGTGAAAACGTCGCGCTGGCTTGTGGCGTCCATCCGCTTAATCAGGAAGCGCCGTACGACGTTGAAGAGTTCCGCCGTCTGGCCGCAGAGGATCGCGTGGTCGCGCTGGGTGAAACCGGGCTGGACTATTTCTATCAGCAGGAAACTAAAGCGCAGCAACAAGCTTCGTTTCGTGAGCACATTCGTACCGGCATTGCGCTGAATAAACCGATCATCGTGCACACGCGTGATGCGCGTGAAGACACGCTGGCGATTCTGCGCGAAGAGCAGGTAGAGAAGTGCGGCGGCGTGCTGCACTGTTTTACCGAAGATAAAGAGACCGCAGCCAAATTGCTCGATCTCGGTTTTTATATCTCTTTCTCCGGCATTCTGACTTTCCGCAACGCCGAACAGATCCGCGATGCGGCGCGCTACGTGCCGCTTGATCGTATGCTGGTGGAAACCGATTCGCCGTATCTGGCGCCGGTACCGCACCGTGGTAAAGAGAATCAGCCAGCGTTTACGCGTGATGTGGCGGATTACATGGCGGTGTTAAAAGGCGTTGATATCGAAACCCTCGCCGCTACTACTACCGAAAATTTCTCCCGCCTGTTCCACATCCCGATGAGTCGTCTCGGCGGCTAAACGCTTTATTTCAAACGCTGTAATTAATCAGAAATCATTCAACTGCACTGCGTCTTACGGGACGCAGGCAGTGATTTATTGCTGTTTATTAGCGCAAGTCAGTAAGAAATGACTGAAAGGAAAGGGGCCTCCTTAGCGAAATGTGATGGCCGTCAATTTAACAATTAGCGATTTATTTTACTCTTCGTAATAAATCAAAAGACGCTCAGCGTCACCCCGGCGAAGGATCCTCCCCCTAAGCCATGCGCACTGCGCAAAAAATTGCACTCATACTCAGGAGTTTCTATGTTCAAGAACGCATTTGCGAACCTGCAGAAAGTAGGTAAATCGCTGATGTTGCCGGTATCGGTTCTGCCGATTGCCGGTATTTTGTTAGGTGTTGGTTCTGCAAACTTCAGCTGGCTGCCGGAAGTGGTTTCCCACGTCATGGCCGAAGCGGGTGGTTCGGTATTTGCCAATATGCCGCTGATCTTTGCGATCGGTGTGGCGCTTGGCTTTACCAATAACGACGGCGTTTCCGCGCTGGCGGCCGTGGTTGCCTACGGCATCATGGTGAAAACCATGGCGGTGGTTGCACCGCTGGTGCTGCATATGCCTGCCGGAGAAATTGAGGCTAAGCATCTTGCAGATACCGGTGTGCTCGGCGGAATCATCGCCGGTTCCATCGCGGCGTATATGTTTAACCGCTTCTATCGCATCAAACTGCCTGAGTATCTCGGCTTTTTTGCCGGCAAGCGCTTTGTGCCGATCATCTCCGGTCTGGCGGCGATTTTCACCGGTGTGGTGCTGTCATTCATTTGGCCGCCAATCGGTACCGCGATTCAGGAATTCTCACAATGGGCAGCCTATCAAAACCCAGTCGTCGCCTTTGGACTGTACGGTCTGATTGAGCGTTCGCTGGTGCCGTTTGGTCTGCACCATATCTGGAACGTCCCTTTCCAGATGCAGATTGGTGAATTCACCAACGCCGGAGGCCAGGTATTCCACGGTGATATCCCACGTTACATGGCGGGCGACCCAACGGCAGGCAAACTGTCTGGCGGCTTCCTGTTCAAAATGTACGGTCTGCCAGCGGCAGCGATTGCGATTTGGCATACGGCTAAACCAGAAAACCGCGCCAAAGTGGGCGGTATTATGATCTCCGCCGCGCTGACCTCGTTCCTGACCGGTATCACCGAGCCAATCGAGTTTGCCTTCATGTTCGTGGCGCCGATTCTGTATGTGATCCACGCGATTCTGGCAGGTCTGGCCTTCCCAATCTGTATTCTGCTGGGGATGCGTGATGGCACCAGCTTCTCACACGGTTTGATCGACTTTATCGTGCTGAGCGGTAACAGCAGCAAAATCTGGTTGTTCCCGATTGTGGGTATCATCTACGGCCTGATTTACTACACCGTATTCCGTTTCCTGATTGTGAAACTGAATCTGAAAACCCCTGGCCGTGAGGAGACCGCGATGGAGCAGAGCAGCGCAACCGGCAGCGAAATGGCGGGTAAACTGGTTACCGCGTTTGGTGGTAAAGAGAACATCACTAACCTTGATGCCTGTATCACGCGTCTGCGTGTCAGCGTGGCGGATGTCGGCAAGGTTGATCAGGCTGAACTGAAAAGCCTCGGCGCGCGTGGTGTGGTGGTAGCAGGTTCAGGCGTTCAGGCGATTTTCGGCACCAAGTCCGATAACCTGAAAACCGAAATGGATGATTATATCCGCAGCATGTAACTGAAAAAGGCGGGCAGAGCTGGTGCGATGAAGCGGCGTCAGATCGTAAAGACGCCATAAACCTTCCCTGGGGCTCGGCCCAAGCCATCCATGGCTTGGGACGCTTTACTCCTCTGCCGCCGCTTCAACGCACATTACTTACTGTGCGTAAAAATGCCCTCAAATGAGGGCATTTTTTTATTTACAGATAAACCCGCAAATACTCCGTCAAACACAGCAGCGCCATGGCCTGACCATACGGCATTGAGGTGAGCGGGATTTGGCGGTAATACTCGAGATCGCTGCCCATCGCTGTTCCGAACGACACCTGCTTCAATTCCCCATCCTCATCGATATTGCCGATCACGCCGCGCAACGCTTTCTCCGCCAGCGGCAAATATTCGGGCGAAAGATAATGTTTGCGCACCGCTTTAAGAATGCCATAGGCGAAACCGGCGGTGGCGGAGGCTTCCGGATAACTGTTGGGATCGTCGAGCAAGGTGTGCCACAAACCGCTGCTGTGCTGACAGGCGCTCAGCGCCTTCACCTGACTCTCCAGCACCTGCTGCAGGAAACGCCGCGTGGCGTGCTGTTCCGGCCAGTTCATCATCTCGAGGAAATCAGGAATAACGATAGTCAACCAGCTGTTGCCGCGCGCCCAACGTGCATTGGCAAAGTTGTGCCGTCCCTCAAACGTCCAGCCGTGGAACCACAAACCGGTTTGGCGATCCATCAAATATTGGGTATGAATCAGGAACTGATAACTGGCTTCTTCGACAAACTCAGGACGATCCAGCAGCTGGCCAATCTTCGCCAGCGCCATCACGCTCATCATCAAGGTGTCATCCCACAGCTGCTGGGTGTTTTCGTTGTTGTAGACGATGTGCTGCAAGCCGCCTTGCTCGGTGCGCGGCATCTCATACATCACCCATTCAGCCCAACGCTCCAGCACCGGCCGCCACGCAGCATTTCGCGTCTCTTCATAGCGATACGCCAGCGTCAGGAACGGGCAAACGGTATTGACGTTCTTGGTTGGCGTACCTTCCGCCAGGCGCGTGCTGAACCAGTCATCGATAATCTTCAGCGTCGCTTGATCGCCGGTTTGCTGATAGTAGTGCAGCATGCCGTACAAGCCGATGCCATGCGTCCACTCCCAACCGGCCCAGCCTTTGGTATCGATCACGCGGCCATCATCGAGGCGCAGCAAAAACTCGCCGCTGTGATCGGTAATATTCACCAGATTATGGGTTAGCCGCTGAATCAACTGCACCAGCTCAGTACGTGGCAACAGATATTCAGGCTGGCGCAGTAACGCGCTGTGCTTTACAGGAAATACAGTCATGGTTCATTCCTATCGTTAATCAGGGTAGAGAGAGAAGGTAAAGATCGTGGCTGCGTCGGCAGCGGCGGTGCGGCAGGCTTATGACGGTTGAGATAGCCGACGTTGTTATTGCCCCACAGATTTTCATACGGCATGCCCGCCAGCATTTCGACCACTTCACGCGCCTGTGGCGAAATACGCTCTGGCACCACGCGTCCGGCTTCGCGCATTTTCAACGTCTCTTCGCGCAGCACGGTGTGGGTTTGCAGATTGAGTTTAAAGCGCAGTGAAATAATGAAGCCGCAGGCCAGCACACAGAGCGTGCCCACGCTGAGGATCGCCAGGATGGTATGGCCGACAGCCGGCACCTGCGTGGCCTGGCCGGAAGAGAAGCCCGCCAGCTGCAACACGATACCGACGAACATCACCGCACCCGCTTGCGAGGCTTTGCGCGTCAGCGTCATGATGCCGGCAAAAATGCCTTCGCGACGTTGGCCGGTAATCACTTCATCGACGTCAGCGATATAGGTGTAAGTATTCCACGGCACATAGTTGATGCCGCCGCGACCAAGACCGGCAAGACCGGAAATCAGTACCAGCAGAGCGAAGTTGTCGTTCATGCCGCTGTACCACAATCCGGCGTAGGAGAGGGCGCTAAGCCCAAACAGCACCACCACCATACGGTATGCGGGCGCAGGCCCAAGGCGGATACACAGCGGAATCATCGCCATCACCGCAATAAACTGCATCACCGCCATGGTGCCCATCAGGTTGGAGGCGATCTGCGCGCTTTGCATCAGCACAAATACCACATACCAGGTGAACACCGCGTTAAAAACGTCCTGCGCGATATAGCCGCCGAGATACATGCCCAGATGCTGGCGGAAAATACGAATGCGCAGCGTTGAGGCCAGCTCGGTGTAGAGGCGCTTCAGGCTCTGTAGCAAGGTCAGCTGTGATTTTTCCTGCTCGGCGCGGCGCGATTCGGCAGAGAAATCGTCAGGATCGCGTTCCCAGGTAAACAGCCACACCAACGTTAATACCAGCGCACAAATCACCGAGAACACCAGGCTGGCGTAGAAGAAGGAGATCGGATTCTCTTTGCCAAACCAGCCAATCAGTATGCCCGGCAGGAACGCTGCCAGAATGGCCGACAGCTGCGCCAGGCCAATACGCGCGCCAGAGAAGCGGGTTTTCTGTTTGAAATCATCGGTCATCTCCGGTACCAGCGTTTCGTAAGGCACCAGAATCATGGTGTAGACCATATCGAACAGCAGATAAGTCAGCAGATACCACCAAAAACTCATGTCGCCAACCCACATCAGGCTGTAGCTGAACACGCACGGAATACCGAGCAGGATAAAAAATTTGCGGCGGCCAAAGCGCTTGCCGAGCCAGGTCGAACCGAAGTTATCGGTCAGGAAACCCATCAGCGGGCTCACCACCGCATCCAGTACGCGGGCGGCGGCGAAAATGAAGGTCGCCTGAATCGGCGAGAGCCCACAAAAGGTGGTGTAAAAGTAGAGCAGCCAGGCGGCGGTTAGCGCCGTGGTGCCTGCACCGAGGAAATCCCCGGACCCATAGGCCAGATAATGGCCCAGGCCAATCTTACGAGAGCGCATGGCAGGTTCTCCTTGAATTAGTCGGTAAACACATCCCTCATCACTCCGTACAACTTGCGCGGATTGGATTGAAAGTAGAGCGGCTTAAGCTGGCAAACCTTCGTGATTTCGCAATGACCTGCAGGTGAGTGGCAAAATCACAAAGAAAAAGGCGTGATATCTCTAATTTATAAAACAGCGTTTCATTTTTGTGGTTAATGAGAGGTTAGAAATGCGAGCTGCAGCACAATGCGTGGCGAAGTGAGAAAACGGCTTAAAGGCAGCCATTTAATGCAGGAATTGTGGTCCTGAGGTTGAAAGAAATGGAATTCCTCACGCATACTGCCTGACTGAACTCAGGCTTAAGGAAATGCACCATGGCTGAAGAAACCATTTTCAGTAAAATCATCCGTCGCGAGATTCCCGCCGACGTGGTTTATCAGGACGAACTGGTCACCGCCTTCCGTGATATCGCGCCCAAAGCGCCTACCCATATCTTGATCATCCCCAACGTATTGATTCCCACCGCCAATGATGCGCAGCCCGCACACGAGCAGGCGCTGGGCCGGATGATCATCGTGGCCGCCAAAATTGCCCGTGAAGAAGGCATTGCCGAAGATGGCTATCGTCTGATCATCAACTGCAACAGCCATGGCGGTCAGGAGGTTTATCACATCCATATGCATTTGGTTGGCGGTCAGCCGCTGGGCCCGATGCTGGCCAGCTAACTCAGGCGGACAACGTGATGCGTCAATGGCTGAGTGGCTTGCTGTTGCTGACCCTTGCAGGTTGCAGCAGCGATAAGCCGATGATTAATACCTCGCAGTCGCTGGTGATGGAATCGGCGGTGTTATCCGCGGGCATTATTACCGATGATCCGAAGTTGACCGAACAAGATGGTCAGCAGCGTGCCATGAGCATGTTGTACAACCAGCGTGAAACGCCGGTGAAAGTGCACTATCGTTTCTATTGGTACGACGACAAAGGATTGGAAATCACGCCGGAAGAGCCGGCGCAAAGCCAAATCGTTCCGGCGCACGGCAGCGTAGAAGTGGCCTCACAAATGGGCAATCCGACCGCCAGTAAGGTGCGTCTCTATCTTTATCTTTGAGGAGTAAGCTGTGATTCGCAGTGTAAAACGTTCGGGCGCGTTGTTATTTGCGCTAATGCTCACCGGTTGTGTGGTGCAACAACAGACGCCGGCACCGGTAGAACCCACGCAGCCGACTACGCCCACTCAGCCGGTTGAACCTACGCCGCAGCCAGTGCCGCCGCCGCAAACCGTGCCGCAGCCACCAAAGCTGAAAACCATTAACTGGGATGCCAGCGTCCAGCCGTTGGTCGGCAAGATGGTGCAATCTTCAGGCGTGAATCCGGGCAGCGTGCTGCTGGTGGATCGCATCAAGAACAGTACTAATGGCGCGCTGCAAACCGACAAAGCCACCGATGCGATTCAGAATGCGCTGGCCAACAACGGCAAGTTCACGCTGATCACCCCAGAACAGCTGGCGCAGGCCAAGCAAACGCTGGGCTTGTCGCCGGATGACAGCCTCAACTCGCGCAGTAAAGCGATTGGCCTGGCGCGCAACGTTAACGCGCAGTATGTGCTCTACAGCAATGCGCAGGGCGATGTGAAATCACCGACGCTGCAAATGCAGCTGATGCTGGTACAAACCGGTGAAATCATCTGGTCAGGAAACGGTGTTGCTCAACCCTGATCCCCAGCTGCAAAACCTGCTTCAGCAACAATGGCCGACGGCGCAAGCTGCCGGTCATTTTTTCGCGCTGCCGGGACTGAGCGGGCAAAGCGTGCGCGTGCAGATGCCGCAGGGCGAATTGCTGGCGCGACGAGCGCCGCCGCAGCCGATCCCGTTTGTCGATCGCCAGCGCGAATACCGCATTCTGCAGCAGTTCCGGCATGCACAGCTGGGGCCGCAGCCGCTGGCGTGGCGCCATCCCTGGCTGCTGCAAAGCTGGCTGCCGGGCGAGGTGCTCACCTCCGCGCAGTTTAACGCGCAGCGGCAGGCGATTGTGGCGCTGCTGCAGCGTCTGCATCAACAGCCGCTCACCGGCTACCGTTTACGATTAGCGCCGCTGCTACAGCGCTATTGGCAGCTTTGCCGGCAGCGTCACTGGCGCTGGCAGCGTCGTCTGCAACGCTTATTACAGCAGGGCGAACCGCAGCCGCTGCGCCTGGCACCGCTGCATATGGATGTCCACGCCGGCAACCTGATTGCCACGCCGGAAGGTTTACGCCTGATCGACTGGGAATATGCCGCCGACGGTGACGTGGCGCTGGAGCTGGCGGCGGTGTGTGCGGTTGATGGCGATACGCGTTCTGCGTGGATTGCCGATTACGCCGCGCGCGCGCAACTGGATAAGCCAGCACTGGCGTGCCAGATGCAGCGCTGGCAACCATGGCTGCAGCTGTTGATGGCCAGCTGGTATCAGCTGCGTGCCGAGCAGAGCCAGGATGACACCTTACTGCAGCTGGCGCAGGCTAGCTGGCACGACCTTTAACTCAGGATTTTAATCATGACCATGAACACACCCGGACCGCTGATGCTCGACGTCGAAAGCTATGAGCTGGACGCCGAAGAACGCGAAATTCTGCAGCATCCGCTGGTGGGCGGACTGATTCTGTTTGCCCGCAACTTCCACGATGTCGAGCAGTTGGCAGAGCTGGTGCGCCAGATTCGCGCCGCTTCGCGCAATCGTCTGGTGGTAGCGGTGGATCAGGAAGGCGGTCGCGTGCAGCGTTTCCGCGACGGCTTCACGCAGCTGCCGGCGATGCAATCCTTCGCCGCGCTGCACGATCTCAATAGCGCGGGTGAACTGGCGCAGCAGGCGGGCTGGCAGATGGCGTCGGAAATGATCGCCATGGACATCGACATCAGTTTCGCGCCGGTGCTCGATATTGGTCACATCAGCGCGGCGATCGGCGATCGTTCATTCCATGAAGATCCGGCCATCGCCCTGCAGGTCGCGCGACGTTTTATCAACGGCATGCATGAAGCCGGCATGAAAACTACCGGCAAACACTTCCCCGGTCACGGTGCGGTCAGTGCCGATTCGCATAAAGAGACGCCGCGCGACAACCGCGATGCCGCCACGCTGCGTCAGCATGACCTGGCGATCTTTAAGCAGTTGATCGACGAGCAGCTTCTTGATGCGGTGATGCCGGCGCACGTTATCTATACTGAGGTGGATCCGTTGCCTGCCAGCGGTTCGCCGTATTGGCTGCAAACCGTATTGCGCGAGGAGCTCAGCTTTAACGGCGTGATTTTCTCCGACGACCTGTCGATGGAAGGTGCCGCGGTGATGGGCAGCTACGCCGAACGCGCGCAGCAGTCGCTGAATGCCGGTTGCGATATGATCCTGGTGTGCAATCAACGCGCGGGCGCGGTGAGCGTGCTGGATAACTTGACGCCGATCGGGGCAGAGCGCGTGACGCAGTTATACCATCAAGGGCGTTTTACCCGTCAAAGCCTGCTGGCAAGCGAGCGCTGGCGGCAAAATCAGCGTCAGTTAAGCGCGTTGCAAGAGCGCTGGCTGGCGCACAAAGCCTCGGGCAGATAAGCATCGCTGCCCGGATTTCACTCCACGCTGAGGATAATCATGATCATCTATCTGCACGGTTTTGATTCCAACAGTCCGGGCAACCATGAAAAGGTGCTGCAGCTGCAGTTTATTGACCCGGACGTCAGATTAGTCAGCTACAGCACCCGCCATCCCAAACACGACATGCAGTTTCTGCTGAAAGAGTGCGACAAGCTGCTACAACAGGGCGACGATGCGCATCCGCTGATTTGCGGGGTTGGGCTGGGCGGTTATTGGGCCGAACGCATTGGCTTCCTGTGCGGCATGCGTCAGGTGATCTTCAATCCAAATCTGTTCCCGTTTGAGAACATGGAAGGCAAAATCGATCGCCCGGAAGAGTATCTCGATATCGCCACTAAGTGCGTCAACGATTTCCGCGAAAAGAACCGCGAAAAGTGTCTGGCGATTTTGTCTCGTCAGGACGAAGCGCTGGATAATCAGCGCAGCGCGACGTACCTGCAGCCGTTCTATGAAATTATCTGGGATGACGTAGCCAGCCACAAATTCAAGAACATCGCGCCGCATTTGCAGCGCATCAAAACCTTCAAACTCCTCGCCTGACCGTCCGCGCGCCGTGTGATGCGGCGCATAAAATGTGTAACATTCTGATAATGCAGCTGAAAGATTGATGTACATCAATTTTCTTATGTGATGTCTCTGACGCCGTGATATTCTGCCCTCAGCTCGCGATTTAACGTCGCCAACCCTATGTTTATTAAGGTTTTTATTAACCATTAATTAACTATTGGTTTACAACTTTGAGGGGGTCTTTGTTGACTACATCTATGGAAAAAATCGTTATCATCGGCGGTGGTGCTGGCGGCTTAGAGCTGGCAACGCAGCTCGGTCACAAGCTGGGACGCAAGAAGAAAGCCGAGATCATCCTGGTCGATCGTAACCACAGTCATCTGTGGAAACCGCTGCTGCATGAAGTGGCAACCGGTTCGATGGACGAAGGGATTGATGCGCTAAGCTATCTGGCGCACGCGCGTAATCACGGCTTCCAGTTCCAGCTGGGATCGCTGACGCAAATCAACCGTGAAAACAAAACCCTTGAGCTGGCCGAAATCCGCGATGCGGAAGGCGCACTGTTAGTGCCGCAGCGTGAGCTGGCCTACGATCGTCTGGTCATCGCGCTTGGCAGCACCTCAAATGACTTCGGCACGCCGGGCGTAAAAGATCACTGCATCTTCCTCGACAACCCGCATCAGGCGCGTCGTTTCCACAACGAAATGCTCAACCTGTTCCTGCGTTTCTCGGCCAGCGAAGGCAGCCTGGAAAAAGTCAACATCGCCATTGTCGGCGGCGGCGCCACCGGCGTGGAACTCTCTGCAGAGCTGTATAACGCGGTGAAACAGCTGCACAGCTACGGCTACAAAGGTCTTGATAGCAGCTCGCTGAATGTCACGCTGGTGGAAGCCGGTGAACGCATTCTGCCGGCGCTGCCACCGCGCATTTCGGCGGCGGCGCATCAGGAGCTGACCAAACTTGGCGTACGCGTGTTGACGCAAACCATGGTCACCAGCGCCACCGAAAACGGCTTGAATACCAAAGGCGGCGAATTCATTGATGCCGATCTGATGGTGTGGGCGGCCGGTATCAAGGCGCCAGACTTCCTGAAAGAGATTGGCGGTCTGGAAACCAACCGCATCAATCAGCTGGTGGTAAAAGAGACGCTACAAACCACGCTGGATGACGACATCTACGCCATTGGTGATTGCGCCTCCTGTGCGCTGCCGGGGGGCGGATTTGTACCGCCGCGCGCGCAGTCAGCACATCAAATGGCGTCGCGCGCGCTGGAGAACATCCTTGCACAGCGTAAAGACAAACCGTTGAAAGCCTATGTTTATAAAGATCACGGTTCGCTGGTGTCGCTGTCGCGCTTCAGCACCGTCGGCAGTTTGATGGGTAACCTGATGCGCGGATCGATGATGGTGGAAGGGCGCATTGCGCGTTTTGTCTACATCTCTCTATATCGTATGCACCAGATTGCGCTCCACGGATACTTCAAGACCGGTCTTATGATGCTGGTCGGCAGTCTTAACCGCGTCCTGCGTCCGCGCCTCAAGCTACACTGATGATTTTCGGGCGGTGAATGCCGCCCTACGCCACACCAGCTGCCGTAACCCGCTGAAAACTGCACGTTCAGCTTTAGGTTACGGCACTATTTCATCCGCTCTCGGAACTCTCCTAAAAGCTGGCCCTGATGGGTTTCCGCTGCGTTTCCTCCATTAATCTGATGTTGCAATTACGGTCCATCTGTAAAACTTATCACCAACAAACACGGCGCGGCGCGCACGCCGGTTATGCCTCGGCTACACAGGATCTGGTAGCGGCAGGAATGCGCGGTAACAACCTTCAGGAGGATATTCCTGTGAATAAATCAATGTTAGCGGGTATCGGTATCGGCGTGGCAGCAGCGTTAGGTGTTGCCGCAGTCGCCAGCATGGATGTTTTCGATCGCGGCCCGCAGTTTGCACAAGTTCTGTCGGCGACGCCGATTAAAGAGAGCATCAAGCAGCCGCGACAGGAGTGTCGCAATGTGACGCTGACCCATCGTCGTGCGGTCCAGGATGAGAATCGCATTGCCGGTTCGGTGCTGGGCGCGGTAGCCGGCGGCGTGTTGGGCCATCAGTTTGGTGGTGGACGCGGACGCGATGTGGCTACGGTAGCGGGCGCGTTAGCTGGCGGTTACGGTGGTAATCAGGTGCAGGGTGCGCTGCAGGATCGCGACACGTACACCACCAACGAGCAGCGTTGCAAAACGGTATATGACAAACAGGAAAAAATGCTGGGTTATGATGTGACCTATAAAATAGGCGACCAGCAGGGCAAAATCCGCATGGAAAACGACCCTGGTACCCGCATTCCGCTCGACCGTAATGGTCAGCTGATCCTCAATTCAAATCAGGCCTAATTGGGCAAAGATGCATCACAGCAGCAGTAACGAAAAAAGCGCCGCAAGGCGCTTTTTTTTATGTGTGAGATCCTCAACGCGCACGGATTCGTAGCGGCGCAATTTGTTGCGCATCATCAATGGCGCACGGAGTCAAAGGCGCGCGATGAATCGCGCCGCAACGATTCCGTGCGGATATCCACTAAACCCGGTTTTTCGCCAGCTCGCTGACAAATCCCTGCACCCACTCCATACGGATTTTCCGGTCCGCCATATCGCGGGTGAACTTCAATCGTGTTGGGCCATCCAGCTTCCATTGCTGAGGATCTTTCTGCAGCAGGCCAATCAGCCAGCCCGGATCAACCTGATTCTGCGGCGCAAACTCGAAGAATCCGCCTTTGTCGCTGGCTTCAATCTTACGAATCCCCAACTGGCGCGCCACTAAACGCAGCCCGGCAACATCCAGCAGATTACGCGCGGCATCCGGCAGCTTGCCGAAGCGGTCAATCATCTCAACCTTCAGCTCCGCCAAATCCTGCTCATCGGCGGCGCTGGCCACACGCTTGTAGAGCGACAAGCGGGTATTCACATCCGGGATAAAATCATCCGGCAGCAGGGCAGGCATACGCAGTTCAATTTCGGTTTGATTGCTGGTGAGATCTTCCAGCGACGGCTCGCGGCCCGCCTTCAGCGCATCGACCGCGTTCTCCAGCAGCTCCATATACAGCGTGAAGCCGATGGTTTCCATCTGGCCGCTTTGATCTTCGCCGAGCAGCTCACCCGCGCCGCGAATCTCCAGATCGTGGGTTGCCAGCGCAAAACCGGCGCCGAGATCTTCCAGCGACGCGATAGCTTCCAGACGTTTTTGCGCATCAGTGGTCATCGCTTTTGGATGCGGCGTCAGCAGCCACGCATAGGCCTGATGGTGCGAACGTCCCACGCGGCCACGCAGCTGATGCAGCTGCGCCAGACCAAAGTGGTCGGCGCGTTCGATGATAATGGTGTTGGCGCTGGGTACGTCGATACCGGTTTCGATGATGGTGGTACACACCAGCACGTTAAAGCGCTGATGGTGGAAATCATTCATCACCCGCTCGAGATCGCGTTCGCGCATCTGACCGTGACCAATGGCAATGCGCGCTTCCGGCACCAGATCGGCCAATCGCTGCGCCGCTTTCTCGATGTTTTCCACGTCATTGTAGAGATAGTAAACCTGGCCGCCGCGCAGCACTTCACGCAGGATTGCCTCGCGCACCACCAGGCTGTCGTACTCACGTACAAAGGTTTTCACCGCCATGCGTCGTGCCGGTGGCGTGGCGATAATCGACAGATCGCGCATGCCGCTCATCGCCATATTCAGGGTGCGCGGAATCGGCGTGGCGGTGAGCGTCAGGATATCGACATCGGCGCGCATCGCCTTGATCCGCTCTTTATGACGCACGCCAAAGCGGTGCTCTTCATCGACAATTAGCAGGCCGAGATCGTGCCACTTCAGGTCGCTCGACAGCAGCTTATGGGTGCCAATCAGAATATCGACTTTGCCCTCGCGCGCCTGTTCCAGCACCTGACTCTGCTCTTTGGCGGTGCGGAAGCGCGACAGCATTTCAATGCGCACCGGCCAGTTAGCGAAACGATCGCGGAAGTTGTCGTAATGCTGCTGCGCCAGCAGCGTGGTGGGCACCAGCACCGCGACCTGTTTGGCGTTCTCAACCGCCAGAAACGCAGCGCGCATCGCCACTTCGGTTTTACCAAAGCCGACGTCGCCGCACACCAGACGATCCATCGCCAGCGGCTGACACATGTCGCTCAGCACCGCGTTGATCGCCTGGCCTTGATCCGGCGTGGTTTCAAACGGGAAGCCTTCGCAGAACAGCTGATACCGATCGCGATCGTGCTTAAAGGCAAAGCCGGTTTTGGCTGCGCGCTGAGCGTAAATATCCAGCAGCTCTGCCGCCACGTCGCGCACTTTCTCAGCAGCTTTCTGCCGCGCGCGTGACCAGGCATCGCTGCCAAGTTTATGCAGCGGCGCGTTTTCATCCGCGCCACCGGCATAGCGGCTAATCAGATGCAGTGATGAAACCGGCACGTACAGCTTGGCGTCGCCCGCATAGGAGAGCATCAGATACTCAGCGACGATGCCGCCGGCTTCCAGCGTGGTCAGGCCGATATAACGCCCAACGCCGTGCTCCAGATGCACCACCGGCTGGCCAGGATGCAGCTCGGCGAGGTTGCGGATCAGCACATCAGGATTGATGGTGCGGCGATTATCCTGGCGACGACGACTGACGCGCTCGCCAAGCAGATCGCTTTCGCAGATCAACGCCAGCTGGCGTTGCGTATCGATAAAGCCGCGCTCGCTGGCGCCAATCATCAGGCTAAGCGGCTGATTGGCGGCCTGATCAAAGTGATCGATAGCCTGTGGACGCAGTTTAATGCGCGCCAACAGCTCTTGCAGGCTTTCACGGCGGCCTTCACTCTCAACCGAGAAAATCACCTGACCGCTGAATTGTTCAAGGAACTGACGCAGCAGATCGAGTGGCGCTTTGGCCTGCGCCTGCACCGTCAATTCCGGCAGCGGCTGATAACCGAGATTGATATTCGCTGCTTTTTCCGGCAGCGTCTCGCTGCTTAACTGCATGCGCGGCCAGGCTTTCAGTTCGCTCATCAGCGTGTCGGGACGCAGCCACAGCGTGACCGGCTCCAGCAGCGGGCGCATCGGATCGATACGGCGATTCTCAAAGCGCGCGTTGGCGTCAAGCCAGAAGCGCTCGGCGCTGGCCAGCAAATCGCCGCTGTTGAGCAGCAGCGTATTGGCGGGCAGATAGCTGAACAGCGTCGGCAACGCCTGCTCAAAGAAAAGCGGCTGCCAGTATTCGATACCGGCGGGCAGCGTGCCTTTGCTCACCTGCTGATAGACATGCTCCGGCTCGCGCCGTACGTCAAAGGTTTCGCGCCAGCGGCTGCGGAACAGCTCGATGGCGGCTTTATCCGTGGGGAATTCATGCGCCGGCAACAGGTTGATGGCGTTGACCGCCTCCAGCGTGCGCTGCGTATCGACGTCAAACAGACGCAGGCTGTCGATCTCATCGTCAAAGAAGTCGATGCGATAAGGTTGGTCGCTGCCCATCGGGAACAGATCGAGCAGCGCACCGCGCGTGGCGTATTCACCGTGCTCCATCACCTGATCGACGTGGCGATAACCGGCCTGCTCCAGCTGATCGCGCAGCGCATCGCGCGACAGCTTTTGCCCTTGCTGCATCACCAGCGCATGGCCGTGCAGGAAGCTGTGCGGACATACGCGCTGCATCAGCGTGTTGACCGGCATAATCAGCATACCGCGCGTTAAGTTGGGCAGTTGATACAGCGTGGAGAGGCGAGCTGAGATGATGTCCTGATGCGGCGAGAAGCTGTCGTAGGGCAGCGTTTCCCAGTCAGCGAGATGGGTGACCGGCAGATCGGTGAACTGGCGAATCTCCTCCTGCAGACGCAGGGCAGATTGCATATCCGGGGTAATCATCAACACCGGACCGCTGTGGCGTTCGGTGATGCTGGCGCACTCAAGCGCTTGCGCGGCGCCGACGAGCTGGCCGAGCTGGCGATGGTCGCCGGCTTTGACTGGCAGGGTATAACGACTCTGTTCCGACATGGGATCTCGACATTCTCTCCTTGGATTACAGGGCGTCATCATTCCATAATCCGCCCTGAGGATCATCTGTCGTGGTGCGATTTCTCACACTTTTGCCGGTTGAGCTACTTACTCGATTGCTGTGTGTAGTGCATACGTGGGCGGTCGACATTGGCCCAGGACAGCTCTTTCTCCAGATGGTAGCTGTGGTTGCCGTCGTCCCACTTCACGTAATAGCCGGTTGGCGCATCTCCCTGTTCAAAAACGTTGACGATCTCGCCTTTAATTTCACCCGATTTATGCTTAACAATGCTGCTTTTGGGGAACTTGAACATGGTGTACTCCTCGTCGCCTACGGTAATTCACCTTTAAGTCTACGCCAGCCAATGACGAATAAACGTACAAATAACATCATTAATTTGTCGCAATTTTATGCATAAGCGTTGGCTGGGACGGTTTTTGACACAACTTTGCCGCAGACTCAGAGGGTTAGAGGTTTCATAAAGGGGACGCCTCCTTTATCATCCCACTACTTATTTTCAGGCAACTGCCAAGACGGATCTCATGTATCAACCAGTCGCGTTATTCATCGGTTTACGCTACATGCGTGGACGTGCCTCAGACCGCTTTGGTCGCTTCGTCTCCTGGCTCTCAACTATCGGCATCACGCTCGGCGTGCTGGCGCTGGTCACCGTGTTGTCGGTGATGAATGGCTTTGAGCGCGAGCTGGAAGGCAATATCCTCGGCCTGATGCCGCAGGCGCTGATCACCAGCGAAAAAGGCAGCATCAGTCCGGAGGCGTTGCCCGCCGATAATCTCCAACTGCAAGGGGTTAAGCGCATCGCACCGCTGACCACCGCCGATGTGGTGCTACAAAGCGCGCGTAACGTCTCGGTCGGCGTGATGCTCGGCATCAATCCCGACGAACAGGATCCGCTAACGCCATTCCTCGTCAACACCCAACAAAGCGTGCTGCAGCCGGGCCAGTACAACGTCATCCTCGGTGAACAGCTGGCTGCACAGCTGGGCGTGAAGCGCGGCGATCAGCTGCGTCTGATGGTGCCATCGGTCAGCCAGTTCACGCCGGTAGGACGTTTGCCGAGCCAGCGTATTTTCACCGTGGCTGGCACCTATGCCGCCAACAGCGAAGTGGATGGCTATCAAATTCTGGTCAATCAGCAGGATGCGTCACGCGTGATGCGCTATCCGCTCGGCAACATCACCGGCTGGCGTTTGTGGCTGGATAAGCCGTTAAGCGTTGATGCGCTCAGCCAGCAGAAACTGCCGGAGGGCCTGACGTGGAAAGACTGGCGCGAACGCAAAGGCGATTTGTTCCAGGCGGTACGTATGGAAAAAAACATGATGGGGCTGCTGCTGAGCCTGATCATCGCGGTGGCGGCTTTTAATATCATTACCTCGCTGGGCCTGCTGATCATGGAGAAGCAGGGCGAAGTGGCCATTTTGCAAACGCTGGGGTTAACCCGCCGCCAGATTGTTGCGGTGTTTATGGTGCAGGGCGCCAGCGCGGGCATTATTGGCGCGCTGCTGGGCACCGTGCTTGGCGTGCTGCTCGCCAGCCAGCTGAATAATTTGATGCCGGTGATTGGTCTGTTCCTTGATGGCGCGGCGCTGCCGGTCGACATCAACGTGTTGCAGGTGATCACCATTGCGCTGGTCTCAATGGCCGTCGCGCTGCTTTCTACCCTTTATCCGTCGTGGCGCGCTGCCGCCGTCCAACCCGCTGAGGCTTTACGTTATGAGTAATACTCCTTTGTTGCAGTGTCGTGACCTGTGCAAACGCTATCAGGAAGGCAGCGTGCAGACCGATGTGCTGCGCAATGTGGCTTTCAGCCTGCAGCCGGGTGAACTGACGGCGATTGTCGGCAGCTCCGGTTCGGGTAAAAGTACCTTACTGCATCTGCTTGGCGGTCTGGATGCGCCGACGTCAGGCGATGTGATTTTTGATGGTAAATCGCTGAATGCGATGTCGTCGGCCGCGAAAGCCGAGCTACGCAACCGCGAGCTGGGCTTTATCTATCAGTTCCACCATCTACTGCCGGATTTTAGTGCGCTGGAGAACGTGGCGATGCCGCTGCTGATTGGCAAAATTGGCAAAGCGGAAGCGGAATCACGCGCGCGTGAAATGCTGGCGGCGGTCGGGCTGGAAAAACGTGCTGCGCATCGGCCTTCTGAGCTGTCGGGCGGTGAACGTCAGCGTGTGGCGATTGCCCGCGCGCTGGTGAATCGTCCGCGGCTGGTGATGGCCGATGAACCTACCGGTAACCTCGATGCGCGTAACGCCGACGCGATTTTTGAACTGCTCGGCGAGCTGAACGTTAAACAGGGCACCGCTTTTCTGGTAGTGACGCACGATCTGCAGCTGGCGAAACGCCTGAGCCGCCAGATGGAAATGCGCGACGGTGAGCTGAGCGACCAACTGACGCTGGGAGTGATCTGATGGCTTCGTCATTATCCCTGCTGCTCGGGCTGCGTTTTAGCCGCGGTCGGCGGCGTGGTGGCATGGTCTCGCTGATCTCCATCATCTCCACCATCGGCATTGCGCTGGGCGTGGCGGTGCTGATCATCGGCCTGAGCGCCATGAACGGCTTTGAGCGTGAGCTCAACAACCGCATTCTGGCGGTAGTGCCGCACGGTGAAATCGAGCCGGTGAATCAGCCGTTCCGTCACTGGCAACCGATGATCGCGCCGATTGAGCAGGTGGCCGGCATTGCCGCCGCAGCGCCCTATATCAACTTCACCGGGCTGATTGAGAGCGGCGCAAAGCTGCAGGCGCTGCAGGTGAAAGGCGTCGATCCGCAGCAGGAAGCGCGTCTCAGCGCCTTGCCGAGCTTTGTGGCCGGAGATGCGTGGTCACAGTTCGCGGCTGGTAAACAGCAAATCATTCTGGGTGGCGGCATCGCTAAATCGCTCAACGTGAAACAGGGCGACTGGATCACCATCATGATCCCCAATAATGATGGCGAGAATAAGCTGCTGCAGCCAAAACGTATTCGTCTGCAGGTCAGCGGCGTGCTGCAACTGAGCGGCATGCTCGATCACAGCCTGGCGCTGGTGCCGCTGGCCGATGCGCAGAAATATCTGGATATGGGCGACAGCGTCAGCGGTATTGCGCTGAAGATGAATGACCCGTTCCAGGCGCAGAAGTTGATACATGACGCCGGTAAAGTGACGCACTCTTACGTCTACATCAAGAGCTGGATTGGCACTTACGGCTACATGTACCGTGACATCCAGATGATTCGCGCCATTATGTATTTAGCCATGGTGCTGGTGATTGGCGTGGCCTGCTTCAACATCGTCTCGACGCTGGTGATGGCGGTGAAAGACAAGAGCAGCGACATCGCGGTGCTGCGTACGCTGGGCGCCAAAGATGGTTTGATTCGCGCCATCTTTATCTGGTACGGCTTGCTGGCGGGCCTGCTCGGCAGCGTCAGCGGCGTGGTGGTCGGCGTGCTGGTGGCGCTCAATCTCACGCCGGTGATGCGCGTGTTTGAGCACCTGACCGGGCATCAGCTGCTGGCGGGCGATATCTACTTTATCGATTTCCTGCCGTCCGAACTGCACTGGATTGATGTGATTTCGGTGCTGGCCACCGCGATTGTCCTGAGCCTGATTGCCAGCTGGTATCCGGCACGACGCGCCAGCCGTATCGATCCGGCCCGCGTACTCAGCGGTCAGTAAAGATAAAACGCAGCCGCTGTGCGGCTGCTATTATCGGGCAGAGTAGCCCGAAAAATCCCCGATGCGCGGCAATAAACGCCGCAGATAAGGAGCTTTTATGCGCATACCGCGCCGCCGCCTACGACTTGCCCGCGACAAAAAAAACCGCCGCAAGGTGCACCAGCGCTTTCGCCAGCGCATCTTCGAGCGCGATCGCAAAGCTGAACTGGCCGCGCATCCGCAACCGCGCGTGGTGGTGCTGACTGGCGCGGGGATCTCCGCCGAATCCGGTATTCGAACTTTCCGCGCCGCCGATGGCTTGTGGGAAGAGCATCGCGTGGAAGATGTCGCCACGCCGGAAGGTTTTCAACGCAATCCGGCGCTGGTGCAGGCGTTTTACAACGCGCGGCGTCAACAGCTGCAGCAGCCAGAAATTCAGCCTAACGCCGCGCACAAAGCGCTAGCGGAACTGGAGCAGGTGCTGGGCGATAACTTCCTGCTGGTGACGCAGAATATCGATAACCTGCACGAACGCGCCGGCAGCCAGCGCGTGCTGCATATGCACGGTGAACTGCTGAAAGTGCGCTGCGTCAGCAGTGGACAAGTGCTGGACTGGACCGAAGATTTAACCGCTGACGATCGCTGCACCTGCTGCCAGTTCCCGGCCATGCTGCGCCCGCACATCGTGTGGTTCGGCGAAATGCCGCTGGGGATGGAAGAGATTTATCAGGCGATTGAGCAGGCGAATCTGTTTATCGCCATTGGCACGTCGGGCCATGTCTATCCCGCCGCCGGTTTTGTCCACGAAGCGAAACTGCAGGGCGCGCATACCGTGGAGCTGAATCTGGAACCGAGCCAGGTCGGCAATGAGTTTGCCGAGCGTCATTACGGCTTAGCAAGCGAAGTGGTGCCGGAGTTTGTGCATACGTTTTTGCGTGGGTTGTATAAGTAGGTTTGTGCGCGCTTTCCCTCATCCCAACCTTCTCCCAGAGGGAGAAGGGGCTAGACGGAACCCTCTCGCGCTTGCGAGAGAGGTTAGAGTGAGGGGAAGCCGCAGAGAGTTAACGTCCCGCCTTCAGCTTCTGGAACAACGTCTCATACTGCACGCTGGCGTCACCGACATCGTTCTGCCACTCGCCGTTTTTGATCACATCCTCAGCAGGATAAAGCGAAGGATCGCTGGCCACTTCCTGTGGCAGTAACTTCTTCGCTGCCAGGTTTGGCGTGGGATAGCCGATGGTTTCCGCCACCTGTGCCGCCACATCCGGACGCAGCAGGAAGTTAATCAGCTTTAGCGCGCCTTCACGGTTTTTCGCATTGGCCGGAATCGCCAGGTTATCCATCCAGAAAATCCCGCCTTCCTGTGGCCAGATAATCTGCAGCGGCGTACCTGCCTGGCGCGCCACGTAAGCGGAACCGTTCCAGATCATCCCAACGTTCACTTCGCCTTCCATAAATGGATTTCCCGGATTATCGGAGTTAAACGCCAGCACGTTCGGCATCAGCTTTTTCAACTCTTCATAAGCGGCTTCGATCTGCTTGGGATCGCGGGTGTTGCCCGAATAGCCCAGCTTAAGCAGCGCCATCTGGAACACTTCACGCGCATCGTCGGTCAGCAGCAGGCTTTGCTTATACTCAGGCTTCCACAAATCGGCCCAGCGGGTAATGCTTTTGGCATCCACTTCGTCAGTGTTGATGCCAATGGCGGTCGCGCCCCAGATATAGGGGATCGAGTAATCATTGTTAGGATCAAACGGCTTGTTGAGCAGGTTAGGATCGAGGTTTTTGAAGTTGCTGAGCTGGGTTTTATCGATCTTTTGCAGCATGCCTTCATTACGCATTTTGGCGACGAAGTAGGTTGAAGGCACCACCAAATCGTAGGCGCCATCTTTCCAGGTCTTCAGCTTGGCATACATGCTTTCATTGGATTCGTAGGTGGAGTAAATCACCTTGATGCCGGTCTCTTTGGTGAACTGCTCCAGCAGTCCCGGCGGCACGTATTCGGTCCAGTTATAGAAGTAGAGCGTTTTGCCGGCATCCGCCTGCGCGCTCTGCATGCCCAATGCCAGCGCCCCAGCCGCCAGCCAGTGAGACCACTTTTTCATCGATTATCCTCTATTTGGTTTTATCACGGAGCAACAGCTGACTGAGCGCCACCAACAGCAGCGACAGCAGCAGCAAAATTGTCGCCAGCGCGTTCACTTCCGGTGACACGCCAACTTTCACCATCGAATAGATTTTTAACGGCAAAATTTCGAAGCTCGGGCCGGTGACGAACGACGATACCACGACATCGTCCATCGACAGCGTAAAGCTCAGCAGCCAACCCGCTGCGACCGCCGGCAGCGCCAGCGGCAGCAGAATTTTGCGCAAAATGGTGACTTCGCTGGCACCAAGATCTTTGGCGGCTTCCAGCATGCGCACATCAAACCCTTTCAGGCGCGAATAGACGGTGATGACCACAAACGGCAGGCAGAAGGTGATATGCGAGAACAGCAGCGACCAGAAGCCCAGCGAAATGCCCAGCAGCATAAACAGCACCAGCAGCGAAATCGCCATCACGATATCCGGCGACATCATCACCACAAACAGCATGCCGCTGACGAACGGTTTACCACGGAAGCGATAGCGATAGAGCGCGACGGCGGTCAGCGAGCCGATAATCGTGGCGCAGCTGGCAGAGAGCACGCCCATCAGCAATGAATGTTGTGCCGCCTGAATCAGGCTGTCGTTATTCATCAGCAGGCGATACCACTGCGTGCTGAAGCCCTGCCAGTTAATGCCGAAACGCGAACGGTTGAAGGAGTTGACGATCAGAATGATGATCGGGATATAAAACCAGGCATAAATCACGGCCATGAAGCCGCCACGTAACCAGCGCGCCATCATTGCAGTTCCACCTTGCTGTTCAGCATACGCGCTGCGCGCCAGTAAGCCAGCAGCATCAGCCCCATCAGCAGCGTCATCACAATGCTGGTGGCAGCACCGAACGGCCAGTCACGGATATTCAGGAACTGGCTCTTGATCACGTTGCCAATTAACAGGTTTTTCGCGCCGCCCAGCAAATCCGCTACAAAGAACAAGCCCATCGCCGGGATAAACACCAGCAGGCAACCAGCGACAATGCCCGGCATGGTGAGCGGCAGAATGATGCGTAAAAAGGTTTTCACTTTGTTCGCGCCAAGATCGCGCGCCGCTTCGAGGCAGGATTTATCCAGCTTTTCCAGGCTGGAGTAGAGCGGCAGCACCATAAACGGCAGCAGAATGTAGATCAGCCCCAGAATCACCGCTTCCGAGGTGTACATGATGCGAAACGGTTTATCGATCACCCCAAGCCACAGCAAAAATTCATTCAGCCAGCCGCGCGTGCTGAGGAAGATTTTCAGACCGTAGATACGGATCAGCGAGTTGGTCCAGAACGGCACAATCAGCAGGAACAGCATCAACGGACGCAGGCGCGCCGGCAGTTTCGTCAGACACCAGGCAAACGGATAACCGAGCAGCAGGCAGCACAGCGTGGCGATCAACGCCATATTCAGCGAGTGCAGCAGCACATCAGCGTAGAGCGGATCGAGCAGCCGCGTGTAGTTATTGAGGGTGAAGGCCATACTGACAAAATGCGCATCATCGCGCGTCAGGAAGCTGGTGGCGAAAATCATCAGGTTAGGCAGCAGCACAAACAGCGTGAGCCAGCTGACGATCAGGGCAACAATGACTTTCTGCAGGCGGTTACGCATCAACTTCATACGGCAACACCACCTCCCAGTTGGCGACCCAGCTGACGGCCATTTTCTGGTTCAGCGAGTGATCAAAATCGGGATCGTCTTCGTTGAAGAACTCGCTCACCGTCAGCAGCTTGCCGTTCTCCAGCTCAACAGTAGACTCCAGCGTCATGCCTTTATAGTTGCGCTCGCGCACGAAGCCGATCAGATTATCGCTGCGGCTGTCGTGATCGATCTCTTCAACGCGCAGATCTTCCGGGCGCAGCAGCACGTGCAGTTTATCGCCGACGCTGACCGGGAAATCACATTGCAGCGTGCATTCAAGGCCTTCCACGCGCGCGCGGATTGTAGGCGCATGATCGCTGTTCAGCACCTCGGCATCGAACACGTTAATCTCGCCAATAAAGCGCGCCACAAACAGGTTGGCGGGCTCTTCGTAAATCTCGCGTGGCGTGCCGTCCTGTTCGATGCGGCCATCGCGCATTACCACGATACGATCGGACATGGTCAGCGCCTCTTCCTGATCGTGCGTCACAAACACAAAGGTGATGCCAAGCTTACGCTGTAGCGCTTTGAGCTCGTTTTGCATCTGGCGCCGCAGCTTGTAATCCAGCGCCGACAGCGACTCGTCCAGCAGCAGCACTTTCGGGCGATTAACCACCGCGCGCGCAATCGCCACGCGCTGCTGCTGACCGCCCGAAAGCTGATGCGGACGGCGATCGGCAAAACTCTCCAGCTGCACCATCGCCAGCGCATCGTTAACGCGCGTGGTGATCTCCGCCGCCGGGGTTTTCTGCATGCGCAGGCCAAAGGCGACGTTCTCAAACACCGACATGTGCGGGAACAGCGCGTAGCTCTGAAACACGGTATTAATGTGGCGATGCTCGGCGGGCAGATCGGTGATGTCGTTGTCATCAAGAGTGATATGACCGCGATCGGCCGCTTCCAGCCCGGCAATCAGGCGTAAAATGGTGGTTTTTCCGCAGCCGGAAGGGCCAAGCAGCGTGATGAACTCGCCGTGACGGATGGTCAGGTCAAAGTCAGAGATGATGGTTTTGCCATCAAAAGCTTTACTGATGCCAGAAAGCGTAACCAGCGCAGGCGCGCGTGTTTGCGTCATTTTAGTCACTCAGTCTGATGGTGAATCAGGTTACAGCATAGCCGCTGGTGGCCGCTTGCTGTGATGAAGGGCGCGATGATACCGCAAAAATGTGTCAATGCCATGTTTTGCCACGGATTTACCTTGAAAACTCTGAAAAATGCCGGAGTATGCGTAACGGATAAGTCAGACAGGCGCGAGTGAGCGAATTTTCAACGCAAGTCACGTTGAGAGAGCTAACCTGAAGGATAATGATTTGACGCAACATGGTGCCATTTGGCCACCATGATAATGACGCAGGTTCTTTAGAGGGATGACAGATGGATCAATTACTTGAGCGTTTTCTCAGTTATGTTGCAGTAGAAACTCAGTCAAAACCTCAGGCACGACAGGTGCCAAGCAGCGAAGGGCAGTGGACGCTGGCGCGTCAATTACAGGAAGAACTTATCGCGCTGGGCTTTGTTGATGTCTCTCTGAGCGATCACTGCTGTGTGATGGGCACCTTACCGGCTAACGTTGATTGGGCCACGCCGGTGATCGGCTTTATTTCGCATATGGACACCTCGCCGGATTTTACCGCCAAAAACGTCAATCCGCAGATTATTGAAAACTATCGCGGTGGCGATATCGCGCTCGGCAACGGTGATGAAATTCTGTCACCGGTGATGTTCCCGGTACTGCATAAGCTGATCGGTCATACGCTGATCACCACCGATGGCAAAACGCTGCTCGGCGCGGATGATAAAGCCGGTATCGCCGAGATCATGACCGCGATGGCGCGTCTGGCAAAAGGGGATACGCCACACGGTGCGATTCGCGTGGCCTTTACACCCGATGAAGAGATTGGTCGCGGCGCGTCGCACTTCGACGTCGAAGGCTTTGCCGCCGATTGGGCGTATACCGTTGATGGCAGCGATCTCGGCGAGTTCGAGTTCGAGAACTTCAATGCCGCTACCGCGATGGTTAAAATCACCGGCAACAACGTGCATCCAGGCAGCGCTAAAAATGTGATGGTCAATGCGTTGGATCTGGCGATGCGCTTCCACGCGGAACTGCCAGCCAAAGAGAAGCCGCAGTATACCGACGGCTATGAAGGCTTCTTCCATCTGCACACCATCAAAGGCACGGTTGAACATGCCGAGCTGATGTATTTGATCCGCGATTTTGATGCCGACAGCTATGAACAGCGTAAACAGCTACTGGAAGAGATTGGTCAGCGCGTCAGCAAAGGGCTGCAAAGCGAATGTTCGGTGAAAGTAGAGATCAGCGACAGTTATCGCAACATGCGCGAGAAAGTCGAACCGCATCCGCACATTATTGAGCTGGCGCTGCAGGCGATGCGCGATTGCGGCATCGAACCGAACGTCAAACCGATTCGCGGCGGCACCGACGGCTCTGCGCTGTCGTGGAAAGGATTGCCATGCCCGAACCTGTTCACCGGCGGCTACAATTATCACGGCAAGCACGAGTTCGCCTCACTCAATGTGATGGCACAGTCGGTGGATGTGATTGTGCGTTTGGCTGAGCTGACGGGGCAGAAGAAGGGGTGATGGTGCTTGCTTAGTGCGGGTTGTCCCCCATCCCGGCCTTCCCCCATAAATGGGGGAAGGAGACGCTGCCACATGTAGCTTCAGAACGAACATATGGCAGCATCTTCCTCCCCCATTTATGGGGGAGGACCGAGGAGGGGGACAGCCAGCACCCACCGAGCACCCACCGAGGAGGGGGACAGCGAGCACCCACCGAGCACCGTCCGAGTTTTAGAGACCCCGAGACAGACTGAAACTTACTCGCCGAAGAACCAATACCCGCTATTCACCAACGCCGCCAGCTGCGCCAGCAGTGAAGGGTCATCCAGCGCATCGCCGAAATCTTCCAGCGTCAGCACGTGATTGTGCGCCAATGCCGCCAGCACATGCGGATGGCTGCTGGTGACCGATTCACCGTTCACAAACACCACATCGCCAATGGTCAATACGCGCAGGCCGCCGAGCCGCGTCAGCGCATCGCCTTGCTGCAATGCATCGTAAATTTCGTCCGGTTGATACGGCGGCTCTGGCGGCGCGACGTCCAGCTCATGACGCGATTGAGAAATAAACTCGCCAAACCACTGATTAAACTGCTCCGGCTGGTTAATCACATCCATCATGACTTTGCGGATGCCTTCCAGTTCTGACGGCAGAATTTGCGATGGGCATTCACGCGATGGCACATCGGGATCGCTGTAGCGGTAGCTGCCCAATTCGTTGGCCAGCATGTGATCGGCAAAACCGCTGATCAGCTCGCGACCGTTCGGTGCGCGGAAGCCGACCGAATAGTTGATGGCGTTTTCCAGCGAATAGCCTTCGTGCGGGAATCCTGGCGGAATATAGAGAATATCGCCGGGCTCCATCTCTTCATCGATGATGGCGTCGAAAGGCTCAACCTGCAGCAGATCCGGATGCGGGCAGTGCTGTTTCAACGGCACTTTTTCACCCACGCGCCAGCGACGGCGGCCAGTGCCCTGAATGATAAACACATCGTACTGATCGAAATGCGGACCGACGCCGCCGCCCGGCACGGCAAACGAGATCATCAGGTCGTCAACACGCCAGTCGGGCAGAAAACGGAACGGACGCATCAGTGCGGCAGAAGGTTCATGCCAATGGTTGACCGCCTGAACCAGCAGCGACCAGTTGCTCTCACCGAGATGATCGTAGCTTTCAAACGGGCCGTGGCTGACTTGCCATTTGCCCTCGTTATGGCTGACAAGGCGGCTATCCACCTCATTTTCCATCGCCAGACCGGCCAGCTCGTCAGGAGAAATAGGATCGACGAAGTTTTTAAATCCACGTTTAAGCACCACCGGGCGTTTCTGCCAGTAGCGTTGAATAAAGTCGGGCCAGTTGATATCGAGCTGATAGTCCATATGAGGAGTCCGTTTGCTGCAAAGAATGATGGCAAGTATAACAGCCCGCGTCCCTTTCTACTCGCGGTGATGCTCGACTTCCTGGCGCTGGAAAATCACTTCCATGCGCGCGCCGCCGAGCGGGCTGGTGGTGGCGATCACCTGGCCGGCGTACTGTTCGAGGATGTCGCGCACCACGGCTAAACCTAATCCCTGGCCGGGACGCAAGGTGTCGGCACGTTGACCGCGCACGAAGATCAGATCGCGTTTGCTCTCCGGGATGCCGGGGCCGTCATCATCAATAAACAGATGCAAAGTGTTGTCGGTTTGTCGTGCGGTGACTTCAATAAATTCGAGGCAATATTTGCAGGCGTTATCCAGCACGTTGCCAAGCACTTCCATAAAGTCATTCTTATCGCCGATAAAGGTCAGCTCCGGCGAGATATCCAACGTGATCGCCACGCCCTTGCGTTGATAGACTTTATTCAGTGCCGAGCACAGGCTATCGAGCAGCGCCGAAACCGAATGCAAATCGCGCTGCAGAGGATTGTGATCGGCCTGCATGCTGGCGCGATGCAGGTAATAACCAATCTGCTGCGAGATGCGGCTGATCTGCTCCAGCATCACCGGTTCGGCCTGTTCAATGGTTAACTCTTTACCATTTCGTAACGATCGCAGCGTACTTTGCAGCACTGCCAGCGGGGTTTTAAGGCTATGGGTGACATCCGACAAGGTGGTGCGATAGCGCGTGTAGCGTTGACGTTCGTTGGTCAGCAGCAGGTTAAGATTGCGCACCAGACTGCGTAACTCTTGCGGCGGATTGTCATCAAGATTCTCGCGCTGACCGGTTTCCAGCTCGCGCACCTGCGAAGTGAGATCGCCAATCGGCCGCAAACTCCAGTGCGCCGCCAGCCACAGCAGCGGGATCACCAGCAGCAGATTGGCCGCCAGCACATAGCTAAACCACGACCACACCACATCGGAATGCTGCAACTCTTGCGGAATTGAGTCGACCACCACAATGGTCAGCGCCGGTAAGTTAGTGGTGGCATCGTAGCGATTGACCGCGACCGAGTGGGTGAAGGTGTCACTGCTGTCGCTATCCAGCGCGTGCAGCCGCTCTTTCGCCTGCGGGTTGTTGCCCATCGCCGCCATGCTGGTGCGATTGCTGGTATCGATTTCGTAGAAATCGGGCTTGAGCAGCCATTCACGATGAATCTTTTTGCGGATTTCGGGCACATCGCGCTGCTGCCACAGCAGTTTGCCGCGTTCATCGTAGATAAAGACCAGCGTGGGGAAATTGAGCGTCATGCGCTCCGGCTGCCCAATGGTGAGCTGATTGTCGTGCCACTGCGCCAGCGTAAAGAACAGATTGCTCTCGCCGCGCATCACGCGATAGGTATTTTTATCGAAGCTGACGACATAGCCAACCACCGCGACCATGCCGTAGGAGAGTGACAAAAACAACACGATCGCCGCGGTCGCCAGCAGAAAACGAGCGCGGAGAGAGAAGGGGCGTAAACGCCGGAACCACGTCATAAATCAGAGATCAAAGCGATAGCCCTGGCCGCGTACGGTGTTGATCACTTCGGTTGGATAGAGTGAGAGAATTTTTTTACGCAGACGGCCCATCAACACGTCGATGGTGTGACTTTCGCGCAGTTCGGCATCCGGATAGAGTTGCAGCATCAGCGAATCTTTGCTCACCACTTTACCCGCGTTGCGAATCAGGGTTTCGACGATGGTGTATTCGAAAGCGGTCAATTTTACCGGTTCATCTTGCACCGTCAATTCGCGGCGAGAGAGATCGACCTGGAACGGCGGCATAGAGATAATTTGCGACGCGTGTCCGCTGTTGCGACGCATCAACGCCTGCAAGCGTGCAGCCACTTCTTCAATGTGGAACGGCTTGGTGACATAGTCGTCGGCACCCGCTTCCAGCGCTTCCACCTTGGCCTGCCAGCCTTCGCGCGCGGTTAAGACCAGAATCGGTTGACGTACCGCATCGGTGCGCCAGCGGCGAATCAGCGACATGCCATCTTCATCGGGCAAACCGAGATCGACCAGCGCGATGTCGGGGACATGTTCTTGCAGGAAATAATCCGCTTCTTTGGCATCTTCTGCGGCGTCGACCTGATGGCCCATTTCACGCAATTGCACGGCGAGGTGATGGCGTAGCAGCGCATTATCTTCCACAACCAGAACACGCATAGTATTTCCTTAGCTTCGAACGTAGTGATGATGAGGAGAGTATACGCAAAGCCAGCTAAACCAGAGAACAACCAGGCGCGCGAAACGCGCCTGGCCACCGCATTACTTCAAATCATCAACCATCTGAATCGCACGGCCGAGGTAGTTGGCTGGCGTCATCTGCTTCAGACGCACTTTTTCCTCTTCCGGCAGTTCGAGGCTATCGATAAAGGTTTGCATACCGGCAGCATCAACGCGTTTACCGCGCGTCAGCTCTTTCAGCTTCTCGTACGGTTTTTCGATACCATAACGACGCATCACGGTTTGGATCGGCTCAGCCAGTACTTCCCAGTTGTGATCCAGCTCGTCCAGCAGACGATCGCGGTTCACTTCCAGTTTAGAGATGCCTTTCAGTGTGGCTTGATAAGCGATCAGTGCATAACCGATGCCCACGCCAAGGTTACGCAGCACGGTGGAGTCGGTCAGGTCGCGCTGCCAGCGTGACACCGGCAGTTTGCTGGCCAGATGCTGCATCATGGCGTTAGCCAGGCCGAGGTTGCCTTCGGAGTTTTCGAAGTCAATCGGGTTCACTTTGTGCGGCATGGTGGACGAACCGATTTCACCGGCGATGGTTTTCTGCTTGAAGTGATTGAGCGCCACGTAGCCCCAGATATCACGATCAAAGTCGATCAGAATGGTGTTGAAGCGCGCGATGCAATCAAACAGTTCAGCGATGTAATCGTGCGGCTCAATCTGCGTGGTATACGGGTTCCAGGTGAGACCTAAGGAGGTAACAAACTGCTCGCTCAGCTGGTGCCAATCCACTTCCGGGTAGGCGGAGATGTGGGCGTTATAGTTACCGACCGCACCGTTGATTTTACCCAGCACGTCAATTTTGCTCAGCTGACGCAACTGGCGCTCGAGACGGTATGCCACGTTCGCCATCTCTTTACCCATGGTTGACGGCGTTGCCGGCTGGCCATGGGTGCGCGACAGCAGCGGAATGTCACGGTATTCGTGTGCCAGACCTTTAACAGCATCGATCAGTTGGTTCCAGAACGGCACGATCACATCACGACGAGCGGTTTCCAGCATCAGCGCATGCGACAGGTTGTTGATATCTTCGGAGGTACAGGCGAAGTGAATGAATTCAGACACCGCATGCAGCGCGGGTACATCGGCCACTTTCTCTTTCAGGAAATACTCCACGGCTTTGACGTCGTGGTTGGTGGTGCGCTCGATGGTTTTGATGCGTGCCGCGTCTTCTTCGCTGAAATTGGCGACAATGGCATCAAGGAAAGCGTTTGCGTCGGCATCAAATGCAGGAACTTCCTTGATCTCGACAGTCGTGGCCAATTTTTGTAACCAGCGAACCTCAACCTCAACGCGGAATTTCAGCAAACCGAACTCGCTGAAAATGGCGCGCAGTGGGCTGACTTTATCGCCGTAACGACCATCGACAGGTGAAACGGCGGTCAGAGAGGATAATTCCATCAGTGCAACTCCTGAATCGTTTAACAATTATGCCGGGGCGGCGCTTAATACGCCGGGCCCAGGCGGGATAAAATGGTTTTGGCTTCGCTCAGCAAGCGCTGGCGCGAGAACATCAGCTGCAGACGGCCACCGCCAACCTGCTGCCATAACACCGCAGAGCGAATGCCGGCCAGCAAGGCGGCGCGCACTTTACTCTGCACTTGTGAATTCTGTAGCACCTGCGGTGAACCGGTCACCTGAATGCGCGGGCCCAGCGGGCTAATTACATCCACATAAATGCCGGCCATTGCGCTGATGATGGTGTCCGATTCCAGCTCGTAATGCGCCAGCTGGCGGTCAAGCTGGCCGATGCGTTGTGCCAGCGTGTTCATCGCGGTTTTGTTGCCATGCAGCTTACGCTCCAGCACCATCATGCTTAAGGTATAACGGGTCAGTTCAGCGCTGGCACCCTGACGATTGCTGCTGTTGAGCACCGCCATCAAGGTCTCTAATCCAACCTTTAAATTGGCTTCGTCGTTGCCAAACACTGCCAGCGTCGAACCGGGATTGAGATCGATCAGGCTGCGCAGCGACACATTCATTGCCGCGTTATTGCAATTTCCCTGCTGCGCGAGCTGTTGCACCACATGGGCGGCCTGGCATACGCCCGCCAGCGCCAGCGTAATCTCATAATAGTTCTTAGCCACGCTTAACTCCTGTCATCGCGTCGGGCAGCGCCGACCTTAGGCTTCTGCCAGAGGCAGGCGTTGTTCGATAATGCCGCCGCCGAGGCACACTTCACCGAGATAGAACACGGCGGATTGGCCTGGCGTGACGGCCGCAACCGGCTCGTCAAAACGGACTTCAATACGGTCATCGCCGTGCGGAATAATTTCACACGGAATGTCGGTCTGGCGATAGCGGGTTTTCACCGTGCAGCGCAGCGGCGCGGTCATTGGCTGGCGATCAACCCAGTGCAGCTGTTGGGCAATCAACCCCACGGACATCAGGCGCGGATGCTCGCCGCCTTGCGCCACGATCAGGCGATTGCGCGCCACATCTTTGTCGACCACATACCAGGGATCGTCGTTGCTCTCTTTACGGCCGCCGATGCCCAGACCTTTACGCTGGCCGAGCGTGTGGTACATCAAGCCCTGATGTTCACCGACGATTTCGCCGTCAACGGTTTCGATTTCGCCCGGCTGCGCAGGCAGATAACGACCAAGGAAGTCGCGGAACTTGCGCTCACCGATAAAGCAGATGCCGGTGGAATCTTTCTTCTTTGCGGTGATCAGATCCAGCTGCTCAGCGATGCGGCGCACTTCCGGCTTATCCAGTTCGCCAACCGGGAACAGGCTTTGCGCGATCTGCTGGTGGCTGAGCGTGTAGAGGAAATAGCTCTGATCTTTGTTGCCGTCGAGGCCGCGCAGCAAGCGGCTTTGGCCATCCACATCCTGACGGCGCACGTAGTGGCCGGTGGCGATGAAGTCTGCGCCGAGATCATCCGCCGCGAATTCGAGGAAGGCTTTGAACTTGATCTCTTTGTTGCACAGGATGTCAGGATTCGGCGTGCGGCCGGCTTTGTACTCTTCCAGGAAGTGCTCGAACACGTTATCCCAGTACTCAGCGGCGAAGTTGATTTTGTGCAGTTTGATGCCGAGTTTGTCACACACGGCTTGTGCGTCAGCCAGATCATCGGCGGCGGTGCAATACTCCTCGCCATCGTCTTCCTCCCAGTTCTTCATGAACAGGCCTTCAACCTGGTAGCCCTGCTGCTGCAGTAACCAGGCGGAAACGGAAGAATCGACGCCGCCGGACATTCCGACGATCACTTTTTTCTGGTTGTTGTCAGACATGACGCACTCTTAAATTACGATAAAAACAGGCGGCGCATTCTATCATGCAGAAGCGGGGCGCGCACCCTCATGAAACGGCCACTGGAACGGCGCGACCAGATGCAGCGGATAACGCTCGCCTTGTTGCCACAGTCGCACGCTCTCTGCCACTAACGGCGAACGCAGGCGATTGGCCGTCAGAATCTGCTCTGGCGGCAGCCACCAGCAGCAGTCGATGTCGCGATCGTGCGGCGAGGTATCGACTTTTTCGGCCAGATCGAGGCCAAACAGGAAACGCACAAAAGGTGTATCGTCCGGCGCAATCCACTGCTGCACGCCGAGAAAATATTCAGGTTTGGCTTCAATGCCGGTCTCTTCAAACAGTTCACGCTGGGCGGCCTCGAGCAGGGTTTCATTGGCCTCAAGATGCCCGGCGGGCTGGTTCCAGGTAATACGACCGTGCACGCGCTCTTCAACCACCAGCAAATGTCCCTGTGCCTGCACAATACAGGCGACCGTTACATGAGGTTTAAACATCCTTTCTCCGAAATTGTTAACTAAAAGTTATTAAATGGCTGCACTGATATCGCGCCATTCACCCGGGGGCAAATCGCCTAACTGATGTTCGCCCATCGCAAAGCGAATCAGGCGCAATGTCGGAAAGCCGATGTGTGCCGTCATGCGGCGCACCTGGCGATTTCGTCCCTCAAACAAGGTGATTTTCAGCCAGCTGGTGGGAATCGCTTTGCGTTCACGAATCGGCGGCTGGCGCGGCCATAGCCACTCTGGCTCGCCCACTAACTCAATCCCTGCCGGCAAAGTGGGGCCATCGTTCAGCGTCACGCCGCTGCGTAACAGGGATAAATCTGATTCCTGCGGCGCACCTTCCACCTGCACAAAATAGACCTTTCCGGTGCGCTTGCCGGGCTGCGTCAGCGCGGCCTGCAGCGCGCCATCGTTGGTCAAAATCATCAATCCTTCGCTGTCGCGATCGAGTCTGCCAGCGGCGTAGACGTCGCTCACCGGCACAAAATCCTTCAGCGTGCGGCGTCCGGCTTCGTCACTGAATTGCGGCAAAACATCGAATGGTTTGTTAAAGAGTATGACGCGTCTTGGGCCTTTCGGACGGGTATCGCGGCGCACGGGCTTACGTGCCGGGGCGCTTGCGCGCTTATCCTGGTGAATTCGTTGAGAAGTTTTTCGCATGGGCTTTGCAGTCGGAAACATTCGGCGCATTATAGCGCGAAACTACGGTGATTGGCGTAGCGGAAATAATCAAGTAGTATTGACCCGCATCTTACAAATCATTAACAAAAAATCGCTCGAAGGAGAGGTTGATGGAAAGCAAAGTAGTTGTTCCGGCGGAAGGTCAAAAAATCACCCTGGATCAGGGAAAACTGAATGTTCCGAATAACCCGATTATTCCTTACATTGAAGGTGACGGTATCGGCGTTGATGTTTCCCCGGTAATGTTGAAAGTGGTTGATGCCGCTGTGAAGAAAGCCTACAACGGCGAGCGAAAAATTTCCTGGATGGAAATTTATACCGGCGAAAAATCAGTAGAACTCTACGGCCAGGACGTCTGGCTGCCGCAGGAAACCCTCGATTTAATTAAAGAATATCGCGTTGCCATCAAAGGCCCGCTGACTACTCCAGTTGGTGGCGGTATTCGTTCTCTGAACGTTGCGCTGCGTCAGGAGCTGGATCTGTACGTTTGTCTGCGTCCGGTTCGCTACTACAAAGGCACGCCAAGCCCGGTTAAGCGTCCAGAAGAGACCGACATGGTGATCTTCCGTGAAAACTCAGAAGATATCTATGCCGGTATCGAGTGGAAAGCGGGCACGCCAGAAGCGGATAAAGTGATCAAGTTCCTGCGCGAAGAGATGGGCGTGAAGAAAATTCGCTTCCCTGAGCAGTGTGGTATCGGCGTTAAACCATGCTCGGAAGAGGGCACTAAACGTCTGGTGCGCGCAGCAGTTGAATACACCATCACCAACGACCGTGATTCTCTGACCCTGGTTCACAAAGGCAACATCATGAAGTTCACCGAAGGTTCTTTCAAAGACTGGGGTTACCAGTTAGTGAAAGAAGAGTTCGGCGGCGAGCTGATCGATGGCGGCCCGTGGATGAAGTTCAAGAACCCGAACAGCGGTAAAGAGATCATCGTTAAAGACGTGATCGCCGATGCCTTCCTGCAGCAGATCCTGCTGCGTCCGGCGGAATACGACGTGATCGCCTGTATGAACCTGAACGGTGATTACATCTCTGATGCCCTGGCGGCACAGGTTGGCGGTATCGGTATTGCACCAGGCGCCAACATCGGTGACGAATGTGCCCTGTTCGAAGCGACGCACGGTACAGCACCGAAGTATGCAGGTCAGGATAAAGTGAACCCAGGTTCAGTGATCCTGTCGGCAGAAATGATGCTGCGTCATCTGGAGTGGTTCGAAGCGGCTGACCTGATCGTTAAAGGTGTTGAAGGCGCTATCGCTAACAAAACCGTGACCTACGATTTCGAACGTCTGATGGAAGGCGCTAAACTGCTGAAATGTTCAGAGTTTGGTGACGCGATCATCAGCAACATGTAATTTGCCACTCAGGCAGAAAGCATAACGGGAGCCAATGGCTCCCTTTTTTTGTCTAAAGTTTGCGGATAATCTCGGTTTATTGCCTTGCCAGCACCGCCTGAGCATCAATAATTATGCATTTCCCTGAGCAGCTCTCATTGCCGTTGATCACTGGCGATTTGGTTAGAGTGTAATGCATACCCGCTTCTTTTTTTACGGTAAATGCCATACCGGCAAACGTCCACGGCATGCCTAAAGATAAAGAACCAAACTCATCATATTTCGATGATTTTGCAATTTTTGGCAAATTCTCACTATTTAAGCGGTAGTAAAGGGCGCCATCGAAATCTTTTGCGACCATTTTAGTTATTTCGGCTTTTAAAAGGGCATACTCTTTTTGCTGAGGTGAAGAAAAACCCTCTTTAATATTGCTGGCTGCAAGCCATCCGGCAGCGAGAGGTAGCAATAGATAAAGGAATCGTGAGTATTTTGTCTTATCGATCACCACGAATAGCCCGATAAGGAAGCAAGACGTGGTAATCAGCGAGAGCGCACTGATTGTTCGGTAAGCCGCCCAACTCTCTGTCACCAATAAGTTTGGTGTCACTGCTGCAACAGCGAACAGGAAAGATAAAATCACTTTCTCCTTGCCGTTCCCGCTAATTTTTTTCAGCCCAATAAAGATGAATAACAGAGAGATGATAACTGATAGTGCTTTTCTACCAGTGTCAAAATTACAGATGGCATTTTTTAATGGCTCTACAAAGAACCATTTTATTTTTCCCAAGAGATCAATGGTAATGTTACTTCTTGAAAGTGTCTCGCCGAATAACAGGAGCGGAATGACTTTGGCTAATATTAATGCCATCAACATGCCAAAGAAAATCATTAAGAATGTACGAATGAGTTCCTTTTTATCGACTTTACGTGAAGTCAGGCAAGTGTCCATAAACGCAAAAAAAAGAAAACACATCGCAGTGGGCTGGTAAATAGCGAAAGAGAGCGTAATCAGCAAGGCTGACAAGATGACTCCCTTGATACCGCGCAATCGGGTTAACGCTGAGTAACTCCATCCTGCAAGCAGAATAGACGTCACAAAAGGAAAACATACTGACCAGGCGTTGAATACCTGAAAAGAGGGCAGTAAACAGATCACTAAAGAGAATATAACTCTCTGCAGTGGATTTTTAAGGATATCTCTCTCAGAGATAAATTTGTAAAAGTAAAAGCTTAGTAAAATAAGAGAGACAACGGATAGCACTCTTATCAGTATCAATGAGTCCAGGCTGGATATCAGGAAAGAGAAACCATAGCGCAAAGCACCATAGGCCGGCCTTCCAGAAAGGACGTCCCACTTGAAAATGCTGGCAGGATCAGTTTGGGCGCTGAACAGATAGTACCAATCATCCGAAAAGGCATAGCTTGAAAGAAAGACAGGGCTATAGCAAACCAATAATGCCGCAGCTAAAAAAAGATAAACTTTAAAGTTATTACAAGCTATGTTTGTCATCTGCTTCCTTTTTAATATATCGAGGTCTATGCTTGGTTTCAATATATATCCTGCCAATATATTCACCTAGCACACCTATTCCAATTAATTGAATTCCACCCAAAAACAGTATTGATACCAGTAGTGATGGATAACCTGCTACCGGGTTACCCCATATTATTTTATCAATGATCATCCACGCGCCATAAACGAACGACAGGAATGCGACAAAAAAACCAATATAGGTCCACACTCTGAGCGGAAAGGTTGAGAAACTGGTCAGCCCTTCAAGCGCTAAATTCCAAAGTCGCCATCCGTTAAACTTTGCCTCTCCCGCAACGCGCGCTGAACGGCTATATTCCACGATGGCAGCATCACCCTCCACCCAACTCAGGATGCCTTTCATAAATAGATTGCGTTCCTGCAATTGCTTTATGTTTTCGACAGTCGCGCGCGAAAGTAAACGAAAGTCTCCAACATTTTCTTCAAGCTTTGGTGAGCTGATCTTATTATGCAGTTTATAAAACCATGCAGCCGTTTTACGCTTAAAATGACTATCGCTACTGCGGTCATTGCGTTTTGCCAGCACAATCGGCCATCCCTCTTGCCATTTGCTTATGAGCAAGGGAATCACTTCGATGGGATCCTGAAGATCAACGTCAACCGGAATGACTGCATCACCGGTAGCATGTTCAAGTCCGGCAAGCAGCGCGGTTTCTTTACCAAAGTTACGAATAAAATTAATGACTAACACAGATTCGTCATCATCCCGCAGCGACTTAATAATCTGCTCTGTTCTATCGGTACTGCCATCATTAATGAAGACAATTTCGAGAGGGTAAGAAGAGAGTTTTTCTTTGACGGTACGATAGAATATCGGGATTGCATCTTCTTCATTGAAGACGGGAACGACCAGAGAAATTTTCACTTTTTCACCTTAAAAACAATGAAGTTTGAATAGATGAAGCCGAATACCAGGCTTATTATAGAAAATGAAATAAGCGTGATAATCGGATTAATATGCGTATGATCGGCGAAACTGCCGATGCCGGCGGCCATTATGCCCATAAAGGCCACGAAGATGACATAGCGAAAAGTTGTCGCTTCGGCTTTAAACGTCCAGCGTGCATTGGCAAAAAATGAAAATGTTACCGCGACAATGAAAGCCAACAGATTAGCCAGCCATTGGCGGGTATTAAGAGAATACAGGGCTGCAAACACCATCCAATGAATCAGTGTGTTAATGATGCCAACTGATAAAAAACGTGAGAATAATTTCAACATAGTGAAATATTAGCCATGACGACATCATTATTTGCAAAATAGATGCGAATTTTACATGGAGGGGTTCGATAAATAAAGTTGAAAAATCAGCGTCCTCACCGGTATGTCATAAGCGCAGGCTATTCACTCATCGTCAGAAAAAACGGAAGCTAATCGCTTCCGTTTTTTTAATGCATTAATCGACTTGCTGCTCATTGGGTTTGGCGATTTGAGCGCGCTCCTGCGACAGTCGCCAGAAATCGCTGCCACCCGGTTGCTGGTACATCCGCAGTGAAAAGTGACCGACGATCGCATAGATATACTCAAAAATGGCCGACTGCGAATCCTCGTAATCCACCCACAGCACTGACGAGGTGAAGCAATAAACCTCCACCGGCAAACCCTCGGGCGAAGGCTTCATGGCGCGTACCACGATATACATATCCTTTTTGATATCGTCGCGCTGCGACAGCCACGCCGTCAGGTATTTACGAAACACCGTCAGATTGGTAATGCCGTTTTCTGCAAACCAGCGTTCGCCCACCGCATTGCTATCGCGGCCATCCATCAGTGCTGAAAGTTGCTCACTGACGCCGCGGATTTGGCTCATCTGCTGCACCATCTCGTGATCGAGAAAGCGTATCGACATCTGATCAAGATGGAAACTGCGCATAATGCGGCGCGCGCCGGAGGAGAACATCGCCTGCCAGTTGGTGTAGGTTTCGGTGAGGAAGTTTTTGGTGGGGATACGCGACAGCGTATTGTCCCAGTTGCGAATGGTGATGGTATGCAGCGCGATATCGATCACTTCGCCGCTGATGCCGTTATCCGGCATCTCAATCCAGTCGCCGAGTTGCAGCACATCGTTCGATGACACCTGAATATTGGCCACCAGCGACATCAGCGTATGCTGGAACACCAACATCAATACCGCCGCTACGGCACCCAAACTGGAGATAATAATCACCGGCGATTTATTCGACATAATCGCCAGAATCATAATCGCCGAAATAATGTGCACCAGAATCTTGCCGACCTGAATATAACCCTTGATCGAGTGATTTTTGCGCTTGGCTTTTTTCGAATAGGAGTTATTAACGATCTCCAGCACTTCTGTAAAGAACAGCGATAAATAGACGAAGAACAGAATGCCGCAGATGGTCTTAATTGCGATCAACAAATGCTCGGGTAAATCTGGCATAAACTGCAGCAGATAATAGACCGTGATCACCGGGATAAAGTTAGAGAGCTTCTCCGACAGCCTGACGTCCTTATCCAGCGGCACCTGATTTTTGTGCGTGCTGAAGAACACCTTTCTGACCACTTTAACGATAAAGAATTTACAGATCAGATGGGCGATCATGCCGGCAAACATCAATAATACCAGGCTGAAAGCGGCCGACAGCACCGTGTTACCCTCAATAAAACTTTGTATCTTGCTTAAATAATTCATTTCAACCACATGCCGGACAGTGTTGGCGGGAATTCAAACATAATCGCGCCGATGGCGATATGCGACGCGTGCGCATTAGTCTACACCATCGTGGGTTTACATTCCCTTTCGCAGAACTTTGAAACAGTTAACATTTACGTGCTGATGGCAGTGTGCATTAAAGACTAAACCGTTATCTTCAGCGCTTACGATTCAGGAGGTGGTATGCAAGGTGTAATCAAGTTCGTTAAGGGCTGGCTGCTGTTTTCGCTGTTGTGGGGCATCTTTATGTGGTTTGTTTCGTGGCAGGCGCAGGGCAAAGAGATCGGCATGGTGATCGTGATGAGCTTGTATGCGGGATTAATTTACCAGGCGCTGATGACCATGGTTGCGCGATACAAAGCACGGCGCGCGCAGGTGTAGTTATACACAACTGACGACAGAGCTTTGCGGCACATTGACGCTCATTTTCATTTACTCGGGCAATCTGGGCCGACATATCTCAGCTTGCTGGAAAAAGAACGATGGGAAAGAAAGTTGTCGCTGCGTGGTTTTTTCTGCTGCTGTCTGTGGTCGCTTGCGCACAGCCTTCAAGCTCAATAACGTTAACCCTGCAGCACGATCGTCATTTGAAGATGGAAAACAGCACCGTAGATGTGGCTGAAACGCCGGATGAACATATCAAAGAAGGAATATATGAAGTGGGTCAGCACCATTAAAATCGGGGCCTTGAGGCCCCGTTTTAACGGATTACTTACGTCCGAGCAGAAAACCGACAATCACACCAATGCTGGCTGCAACTGCCAGGCCGGTCGCGGGGTTATCGCGTACCGATTTCACCACACAATCCGCTGCATCCTGAACCGCATAGCTGGCCTGAGCCGGATAACGACGCGCCGCGCCTTTGGCTTCATGACGGCGTGAACCGGTGAATTGACCAAATTTTTCCTGGACGGCACCCGCCGCTTCATTCAATTTTGCTTCCGCTTTATCGCTCATAATGACTCCCTGATCGTGGTGAATGTCCTGTAAAGCGTAGTCAGAGAAACTGCAGGCAGCAAATGGCGCAGCGGTAAAGGTTGTAACAGCAGTTTGCAGTACGCAAAAATTCTGCGCATGCCAGCGGAGTGGGAAAGCGAAAGCCTGAAGTTAGGGCTGACCGCGATAAGCCGGATACCAGCTCACCAGAAAGTGACGCAGGTGGTCAAAACACCATTCGGCATCGTCGGCCTGCTGGCAGTAATAGCGCAAGGTCACTTTTTCGTAGCGCATGTGGCGCTGCTGCAGCGGAGACCAGCTCCAATCAAGCACCGCACGCGCGTAGTTGATTAGCGTGCCACTCTGCATGTTGTGCTGCTTCTCCTGACGGCTGAGGTAGATTTCAAACGCCTGATCGAGGCTTTGCGTCTCTTCCGTATTGAAGCCTGCCACCGTCGGACGAAATGCCACATCGATAAATCCGCACACGCCATCGTCACGTTGCTGCCAGTCGCAGGCCAGGGTCATAAATAAGCCATCCTGCAGATTCACTTCTTCCAGCAGGCGCCGCATATTTTCGGAGTGTTTACCGGCGGTGATCTCATCAATACGATCGGTTTCCAGCGTGAGGTCAAATCCACAGGGATTCACCGAGCCATCCGCATTGGTGCTGGCCGGAAAGGGGAAATCGATATAGCCATTGTTATCCAGACTCTTTTCCATCATGCAGGTCCGCCGCGTGCGATGGGCAGACAATAAACCATCTCACGATGCGACGCACGGCTTATGGGCACGTCCAGGTAATCATGGTGTTCTGATAAGGATTGATCAGGCGGAACTGTTTATCAGACAGGCGTTGCGCGTAGAAGCCCTCTGCGGTGATGGCCGATGGCACGTACTGAAAGCGATCGGTGGAGTGCAGCGTACCGCTTTGCACCTTCACGCCATCGCGCGATACGGCGAAGGCGCTCACCAAATCAAAGATGCGCGCCTGCGTGTTGCCCATCGATTGTCCATAAATCGTCGACACTTCGCCCGGACAGTCGACACCTTTCGGTGCGGAACTGCAGCCAGCTAACATTAAAAGGGTGAGTACAACCGTGATTCGCCACATGAGCACCTGCTTCATTCCCTGTTTGCCATGGCACGCCTATGCGTACTGATAAGTGGATCATAGCAGGTCTGACGCTGCTTCCCATTTGTCATTTGTATAATCGTTAAGCGGAAGGAATGTAAAGGGGTGACTTTACTAGCAGAGAAACGGTATTCTTGCCAGCGTTGCGCACCAGGTAAGCAAAACAAGGGTAAATTAATGAAAGAAGAAGAAGCGAGTTTAATGATTCTTCAGCACGCGATCGACAAATTAGAAGCCGACAAAAAGAAGCAGGTAATGAACTGCGTAGCGGCCATTCAGGAAGTGATGCAGCGTTTTGAAGCCGAAGAAGCCGGACTGGCATTGATGTTGGTCGCGGCGCAAGTGGCTGCTGAGTAGTGCCTGCTCCCGCAGAATCTCATTGCGCTTGATGTACCAGGCTTTGCTGTTGTTGGATGAAGTTTATGGAATGCAGCAGCAAGGCCAATCCCTCCACGAAATCATCATTTAACCTCAGCGGAGAACCCAATGAAGGCATTAGTCATGGCCGTTGGCGTGCTGGCTTGTCAGATAGCGCCCGCCTGGAGCGAAACCGAATACCAAATCACCTGTCCCGGCCGTCCGACTATGACGGTATCGCGTGCCGAGTATGGTTTGAGTACGTTAATGTGGCCAACGCGCCACTTCCAGATTGCTGCCGGGCAGCAGCGCACCAGCCTGAAAGGGGGTGACAAAGTTGCCATCACCCGTTTTCGTAATGGCGATCAGTTAATCGTGAACAAAAAGAACGATGAAACTTTCTTCGTCTACGCCAACAGCAACAAGTTGTTGCCCTGCAGCCGCAGCGATAAGCGCGACGCGCAGATTCTGTCGCTGGAGCGCTACGACGACAGCGCGCGTCCAAACTCGTGAGTTAATAACCCGGTTTGATCAGTTGCCGCTGGCGCAAATCCAGCGGCGACTGTTCCGCCTCATCAATGGCTGCCAGCCAGCTCTGCAAATTCACCTTAGCCCACGAAAGATGTCCGCGCGTGGTGCTCATCAGCACGACATCCGGGCGTAACGAGCGATACAACTCCAGCGACTGCTGCAGTTCGGTGGGATTGCTTTCAGGCATCAGCACGCTGATCCAGCGGTTGTAATCGCGGGTCAGCGTATCGCCGACAAACAGATAAGTGTGGCCGAGCGGCGAGTGGTAGAGATAGCTGCTGCTGCCGGGCGTGTGTCCGGGCGTCGGCAGCAGGTGAAAATCGCCGAAGTGCGTCTCTTGCTGTGTAAAGGTTTCGTCGGGCTCAATCACCAAACTGACCGGCCCGAGCGAACGACTGTGGCAATAGAGCGCGCTATTAAAGCGCTGCTGAATGGCGATCGCCCCCGGCGCGGCTTCGTGCCAGTGAGTTAAATAGTGGCGAATGACGCCGCCGGCATCGTTAAGGAACTCATGATCGAGCGGATGCTCCACGCGACCAATCAATAAATTGCCGCGTGGGTGGCACAGCATAAAGCCATGCATCATTAAGTCACTCGCCGTCTCTTCGGCGGGGAATTCTGGCGTGGAGATCCACAAATCGTCGTACAGTGGCTTCATTGTCGGTCTCCTGCGGCAACACGTTAGCGTAATGTCGGGTGGCCGGTGAAGGCGAACTGTGCTTCTCCATTCTCAATCTGCAACGTGGCGCTAGCGCCCAGCGGCAGCGTCACGGTATCGGCATCGTGTCCAAAAGCCAGATCGCTAATCACTGGAATCTGAAACTCGTCACGAATGCGCTGCCACACGGTGGCAAAATCAAAACCGTTGTCATACGCCGACAGCGATGTGCTGGTAAAGCTGCCGGTAATAATCGCTTGCTGGCGCGACAAAATGCCACTCTGCTGCAGCTGAATCAGCATGCGCTCGATACGGAACGGATGTTCGTTCACATCTTCGATCACCAGAATGCCGCCTTCAATTTGCGGCATCCACGGCGTACCAATCAGCGAGCAAATCATCGCTAAATTGCCGCCCCATAAAGTGCCTTGCCAGCGGCCGTGATCCGGGCTGGTGCTGTGCCAGCTTAGATTGACTGTAGGTGATGTCAGCGTTTGCCAAAAGTGCGATTCGGTAAAATCAGATAATGCCTCGGCGCCGAAGTTACCGGCCAACATCGGCCCGCTAAAGGTGATCAGCCCGATTTGTGCCAGTAACGCCAGTTGCAGCGCGGTGAAATCGCTGTGGCCGCACAGCGCCACCGGTTGATTGAGCAATCGACGTTGCAGACCAACGTAATCGATCTTATCCAGCAAACGTGAAGCGCCGTAGCCACCCCGCACCGCCAGCACGATATCAGGCAGCGCCTCCAGCGTAGCCAGCGCATTGATATCATTCAGCCGCTGCGCATCATCGCCGGCAAAGCGTTGAAAGCGGCGGGTGATCGCCGATAGATTGTCAAGATGATGGCCAGCAGCCTGTAAACGACTCACCGCGCGCTGGGCGGCGTCCTGATTGTGGCAATAACCGGAAGGGGCGATGAGACGTAGTGTGCGGGGAGTAACCATAACTTCCATCCTGCTGTAGAGTGGCCTGCTGATGATGACGAAATGCGTTATCGAAGTCACGGTAGCATAAGGTTTTTTACCGATTTAGGATAAACGGTAATTTTGCATCGCGCTGCGCCAGGTATGATAGCTTGCGCCAACCCTATTGCGGAACCAAAAATCAGTGAAAATTCGCCTACTTATGCTTTCTGCACTGCTGCTTGCTGGCTGTTCCAGCGAGCCGGAAAAACCGGCACTGCCCGAGAAGAATACGCCGTTAACTCAGGCACCGCCGTCGAAAGTAAATGATGCATGGTCAATGTTTACCGAAGATGCCGCCAGTCATTATGGCGTTGATGAGAAGTTAATCAGCGCCATTATTAGTGTCGAATCCGGAGGCAATCCCACCGTGGTGAGCCGTTCCAATGCGGTTGGTCTGATGCAAATTAAGGCCTCGACCGCGGGCCGCGAAGTCTATCGCACCCAGGGCCGTCATGGTCAGCCATCCTCGTCCGAGCTGCGCGATCCGGCGAAGAACATCGATATTGGCGCGGCTTACCTGAAAATTCTGCAGGATTCCGCCTTAGCCGGAATTCGCGATCCGCTGACCCTGCGTTACGCCACCATTGTCTCCTACGCCAACGGTGCTGGTGCCTTGCTGCGTACTTTCTCACGTGACCGCGACCGTGCTATTGCGATGATCAATTCCATGACGCCGGACGAGTTTTACCAGCACGTACAGAATAAGCATCCGGCGGCACAGGCCCCGCGTTATTTATGGAAAGTCACCACCGCCTACCGCACCATCGGTTGATGCTGTACACCTATCTGTTGCGGCGCGATTTATGACGCAATGAATTGCGCCGCTACACCAACAATCGCGCCGTCGGATAATCCACAATCAACACCTGCACATAACCGCCGCGCAACGCCCCGCGAATCGCCTGCGCTTTCTCTTTGCCGCCCGCTAACGCCACCACCTGCGGACAGCGTTTTACCTGCGCCAACTCCATACCAATTACCGGATCTTCCTCTGCGCTCAGCACCGGTTGACCGTCGGCGTCAAAATAGTGCAGGCAGATATCGCCCACCGCGCCGCGTTCGGCCAGCGTTTGCAGCATCTCACCGTCGTAATAGTTGCCGGAATTGCGCAGCAGGGCGGACGGCTCGAGATCGCCGATGCCGACAATCGCCAGGTCCACCTGATCAAACTTTTCCAGTACCACCGCGACATCGGGATTAACCGATAAACGCTGGCGATCCTTTACCGAGTGTTCGATTGATTGCGACGGCAGCAGCCACGCCGGACAACTCAGCAGCGCCGCGAGATTCTGCGTCAAAATCGTGGCCTGCACATTGCCGTTAGCGCCCACGCCGCCCAGCAGCTGAATGACGCCTTGGCACGGCGCGCTGAGCGGATGCAGCGCATCGACCATGGCGCGAATGGTGCCGCTCCAGGAGGAAATGCCAATCAGCTCATCGGCACGCACCCGCGTTTCCAGATAGTGCGCGGCGGCGGAACCGATCGCCTGTTTGATCTGCAATGCGGAAGCCTGATCCGGCACATCCACCACAATCACCTGCGGCAGTTGATACAGCTGCTCAATGGCTTTTTCCAGCTCAGGGAACACATTGGCCGGCGGCACCACGCTGATCTTCACCACACCTTCTTTCACGCTGCGATTAAGGATGCGCGACACAAAAGATTGCGACAGCTTCAACAGCTGCGCAATGTCGGACTGCTTCCTGCCTTCCACATAATAAAGCGTGGCGATTTTCACCATCAGCCGCTGTTCATCCTGTTTTGCCATGGTTTTTTCTCTCTCTTAACCCGCCTGGTATTGTTAATCAGCCTGTCAAAAATAACAACGCAGAACATTTTGTGATCGTTTTCGCTTTTTGAGGATCGGGCAATGGACGTGCTCAAGAAGCCAGCGCATAGTCATTATGCATATAAAATCGCAATTGAATATATATTCAATCGGAGATAACAAATGAAAGCCTCTGTCCTCAAAGTCTCTCTACTTGCTTCAATCATGATGATCTCGGCGGCGTCGCTGGCGGCGGATAAGGGGTTGCTGGCCATTATTACGCCATCGCATGATAACCCGTTCTTTAAGGCCGAAGCCGACGGCGCGCAGGAGAAAGCCAAAGCCCTCGGTTACACCACGCTGGTGGCCTCGCATGATGATGACGTGAATAAGCAAAATCAGCTGATTGAAACCGCCATCGCGCGCAAAGCCAAAGCCATCATTCTTGATAACGCCGGTGCAGATGCCACCGTTGGCCCGGTGCAAAAAGCCAAAGATGCCGGCATTCCTACCTTCCTGATTGACCGCGAAATCAATAAAACCGGCATTGCCGTAGCGCAAATCGTCTCCAACAACTATCAGGGCGCACAGCTCGGTGCCGAGAAGTTCGCCAAACTGCTGAACGGAAAAGGGGATTATGTCGAGCTGCTGGGCAAAGAGTCAGATACCAATGCGGGTGTACGTTCGCAGGGATATCACGATGTGCTGGATGATTATCCCGATCTGAAGATGGTGGCGCAGCAGAGTGCCAACTGGAGCCAAACCGAAGCCTTTAGCCGCATGGAAACCATCCTGCAGAAGAACCCCAACATTGTCGGCGTGATCTCCGGTAACGACACCATGGCGCTCGGCGCGGAAGCGGCGCTGAAAGCGGCGGGCAAAACCAATGTGATTGTGGTCGGCTTCGACGGCAGCGATTACACCCGCGACTCCATCCTCAATAAAGGCAACATCAAAGCGACGGTGCTGCAGCCGGGCTGGGATCAGGCGCAGATGGCCGTCGAGCAGGTGGATTACTACCTGAAGAACGGCAAAGCGCAGAAAGAGGAGAAGCAGCTGATGGATTGCGTGCTGATTGACGACAGCAACGCCGCGAAGCTGAAAACCTTTAAGCTGGCGCCATAACATGGAGGCCGGCATGAAGGGGAAAGCGCTGAGCGGCACGCTGGTGGCGCTGCTGACGCTGATGTTAGCCGCCTGCACCGTGGTGGATCTCGATGCCAACGGCAAACCCATCATGCCGAAAGATCCCAACGCCAAACCGGGCTACAGCGATCAAACGCCGCAGCAGATTGCGGAGTCAAGCTGGGCCAGCCGCGTGCAGCAGCCAGCTGAGAAGCAGGCGCTGAGCTGGGCGGATATGGAAACCAAAAGCCACACCGTCAAAGCGGGCGGCAGCGAAAGCGTGTTTGTGCGCGCGGCAGGCACGGTAACGGAGTTTGATAACAGCAACGAGCGGGAACGCAGTCTCACCATGACCATCAACGGCAAGCCGGTGAAAGTGTTGATTGGTCCGGTGCTGCGCGGCAACGCGATTCGCGATGCAGCCGGTTTCCGCTTTGAAGAGTTTACTAATCAGGTGCAATACGCGCAGCTCACCAAAGCACTCAATCGCCACGCGGTGAAACAGCTGCCCGCAGTGGATGCCAGCTGGGTGGGCAAACCGGCGCAGGCGCTGCTGGCCGTCAGCATGGGCGCAGGCACGGTGGATGAGGTGGTGGCGGTGCAGCTGCAGCAGGGGAATCCATAATGAGCGACGAGATCATTCTGCAAGCTAATCAGATGTCGATGCTATTCCCTGGCACCTTAGCGCTGGATCGCGTGGATTACCGCGTGTGGCGCGGCAAAGTCAACGTCATCATTGGCGAAAACGGCGCGGGGAAATCGACGCTGATGAAGATTCTCGCCGGCGTGCAGCAACCGACCAGCGGTGAGATGTTCCTGAACGGTAACAAAGTGGCGTTTCACAGCACGCGAGACGCCGCGCGTCACGGCATCGGCATGGTGCATCAGGAGCTCAACCTGTTTGAGAACCTCAGCGTAGCGGAGAACATTTTCCTTGGCCGGGAAATCCAAAGCGGCATTCGGCCCATCAATGAAGCCGAGCAGAAACGCCGCACCGCCGCGCTGATGCAGCGCCTCGATCAGCCAATTTCACCGGATGAGAAGGTCGGCAGCCTGAAGGTTGGCCAGCAGCAACTGGTGGAGATCGCCAAAGCGCTGGCGGAGGACGCTGACATTCTGATCCTCGACGAACCGACCTCGGCGCTGAGCAAAACTGAAGTGGAGATCCTGTTTCGGGTGATCCGCGAACTGACGCGTCAGGGCGTTTCCATCATCTATATCTCGCATCGGCTCGAGGAGCTGATGGCGATTGGTGATGTGATCACCATTCTACGCGACGGGCGTTTTCAGGCCGAAGCTCAGGTCAGCGATATCGACGTGCCGTGGATCGTGCGCGAAATGCTGGGCAGTGAACCGGTCGGCACTTTCCTGCCGCCGGATCGCCAGTTCGGTGCGCCGGTACTGGAAGCCGAACACATCACCTGCGTCAGCCCGAACGGCAACACGCTGGTGGATGATGTCAGTTTTCAGGTGCGTTCCGGAGAGATCGTCGGCATTTACGGGTTGATGGGCGCGGGGCGCACCGAACTGTTTGAGTGTTTGCTTGGCACGCAGCGTAACTATCTCGGCAAGCTGTGGCTCGACAGCAAACCGCTGCCGACGCGTCTGCCGACCGCTGAACGCATTCGTATGGGCATGAGTCTGGTGCCGGAGGATCGCAAACGCTCGGGCATTTTTCCCATCTCATCGGTGGCGAGTAATCTCACCATCGCCAGCCTGTGGCGGCGTCTGTCGCATCGCACCGTGATTTCAGAGCAGGCGGAACGGGAAGTGGTGACCAGCACCGTCGGCAATCTGGCAATCAAAATCTCCTCGCCGGATGTCGCCATTAGCGCACTGAGCGGCGGCAATCAGCAAAAGGTGGTGATTGGCCGATCGCTGCTGACCAATCCGCGCTTGCTGCTGCTGGATGAACCGAGCCGTGGTATCGACGTCGGTGCCAAAGGCGAAGTGTTCCGCATGATGGTGAAGCTTTCGGAGCAGGGCATTGCGGTGGTGTTCTCCACCTCGGATTTGAAAGAGATCATGGCCGTAGCCGATCGCATCATTGTGATGTCCGGCGGCAAATTGACTGCTGACCTGCCGCGCGCTGAAGCGGAAGAGGCGGCGCTGGTTAAAGCAAGCGCACAAGGGTTCTGATATGAAAAACAACGGCGCGCTCGCGCTCGCATCGCCTGCCAAAGCGTTCAACTCACGCGAAAGCCTGATTTTGCTGCTGCTGAAACTGCGCACCTTTATTGCGCTGTTTCTGATTGTCGGCTTCTTCGCTATCACGGTGCCCGATTTCCTCGCGGTGGGCAGCATGGTGATCATGGTGAAACACATCGCCATTAACGCCTTCCTCGCGCTCGGCATCACGTTTGTCATTATCACGGCGGGCATCGATCTCTCTATCGGCGCCACGCTCGGCCTGTGCGGCATGATCGCCGGCTGGCTGATAACCAAAGGCATTGTGTTGCCGATGTTTGGCATCGCTATCTTTCCCAGCGTGTGGCTAATCGTGCCGATTGTATTGCTGATTGGCGGGCTGATTGGCGCGGTCAATGGCTGGATCATTACCCGCTATAACGTGGCTCCGTTCATCTGCACGCTCGGCACCATGTACATCCTGCGCGGCACGGCGATGCTCACCTCGGGCGGCGAAACCTTCCCCGGTTTGCAGGGCAATGAAATGCTGGGGAATACCGGATTCGACAAGATTGGCGCCGGCTATTTCCTTGGTTTGCCGTGGGCGATCTGGATGATGGTGCTGCTGGCGCTGGTGATTGCCTACGTGGCGCGCCGCCTGCCGTTTGGCCGTCAGGTTTACGCAATTGGCGATAACGAACGCGCCGCTGAACTCTCGGGCGTGAAAGTGAAGTCGGTGAAAATCTGGGTCTATGCCATCTCCGGTTTCTGCGCGGCAATTGCTGGCATCGTGGTCTCGTCGCAGCTGGTGGCCAGCCATCCGGCGAACGGAACCTCCTTTGAAATGAACGCGATTGCCGCAGTGGTGCTGGGCGGTACCTCGCTGGCGGGTGGACGCGGCACCATTCTTGGCACGCTGATTGGTGCGTTTGTGATCGGCTTCCTCGCCGACGGTTTAATCATGATGGGTGTGAGCGAGTTCTGGCAAATGGTGATCAAAGGCATCGTGATTATCGTGGCGGTGATCATCGACCAAATGCAGAGCCGCATGCAGCAGAAAGCGGCGGTGGTGGCGCAGAAAGCGCTGATTGAGGAGGGCGGTAGCCCGGCAAAAAGTTAATCGGTTGGGTGCAGGCGCTGATTGTCTGCACCTTTTTTTCTTCATCACGAATAAATATTCATCCATGCTTTAAAATTCAGAGGTGTCTATGAATCCTTTCAAATACTCGGTAGCGGATCTGGCAGCGAAAGCGCGCGCCGTGCGCCGCCGCATCATCCAGCTTAATGCGGGCAGCCCGGCGGGCGGTCACACCGGTGCCGATCTCTCACAGGTTGAGATCCTTACCGCGCTCTATTTCCGCATCCTGAACTGCGCGCCAGATCGCACCAACGATCCGCAGCGCGACATCTATATCCAGTCGAAAGGCCATGCGGTGGGCGGTTATTACTGCGTGCTGGCAGAAGCCGGTTATTTCCCCACCGAATGGCTGCCGACTTATCAGCATTCCGATTCGCATCTGCCGGGCCATCCGGTGCGTCAAAAAACGCCGGGCGTTGAGCTGAACACCGGCGCGCTGGGGCACGGTTTACCGGTGGCGGTCGGCATTGCGCTGGCGACGAAGAAAGATAACAGCGACCGACGTATTTTTGTTGTCACCGGGGACGGTGAGCTGGCGGAAGGCAGCAACTGGGAAGCGGCGCTGGTGGCGGCGCATTACGGCCTCGATAACCTGGTGATAATCAATGACAAGAACAAGCTGCAGCTGGCGGGGCATACGCGCGACATCATGAATACCGATCCGCTGCCGGAAAAATGGCGCGCCTTTGGTCTGGATGTGAGCGAGTGCAACGGCAATGACATGGCGGCGGTGGTGGACGCCATCGAAAACCTGCCGCGCAACAGCGGCAAGCCACAGGTGATTGTGGCGCATACCGAAAAAGGCTTCGGCATCTCCTTTATTCAGGGCAAACCGGAGTGGCATCACCGTGTGCCGAAAGGGGAAGAGATTGCGTTGGCACTGGAGGAATTAAAAGATGAGTAATGCAAAACATTTGGCGACGGTAATGGTTGAGGCATTTATTGATGCGGTTAATCGCGGTGTCGATTTAGTGCCGGTGGTGGCCGATTCCACCTCAACCGCGAAAATTGCGCCCTTTATCAAAGCATTCCCCAATCGCCTGATCAACGTGGGTATCGCGGAGCAAACGCTGGTGGGCACCGCCGCCGGTCTGGCGATTGGCGGCAAAGTGGCCGTAACCTGCAACGCCGCGCCGTTCCTGGTTTCCCGCGCCAATGAGCAGGTTAAAGTCGACGTCTGCTACAACAACACCAACGTTAAACTGTTTGGCCTGAATGCCGGTGCCAGCTACGGCCCGCTGGCCAGCACCCATCACAGCATCGACGACATTGCAGTGATGCGCGGCTTCGGCAACATCGAAATTTATGCGCCATCCTGCCCGCTGGAGTGCCGCCAGATTATTGAGTATGCGCTGGCGCATGTCGGGCCGGTGTACATCCGTCTGGACGGTAAAGATCTGCCGCAGCTGCACGATGAAAACTATCAATTCCGTCCTGGCCAAATCGACGTGTTACGTGAAGGTCATGACATTGTGCTGGTGGCGATGGGCTCGACGGTTCACGAGGTGGTTCACGCCGCCGAGCAACTGCATGAGCAAGGCATTACAGCAGGTGTGATCAGCATTCCATCGATTCGACCTTGTGATACCCAACAGCTGCGCGAGCTGTTAAATCACTATCCAGCGGTCATTACCGTGGAAGAACACAACGTCAACGGCGGCGTCGGCAGCCTGGTGGCGGAAGTGCTGGCGGAAGGCGGCTGTGGCATCCCGCTGCTGCGTTTGGGCATCCCCGACGGCGAATACGCGATTGCTGGCGATCGCGCCTCAACCCGTGCCCGACATGGTATTGATGCCGCCAGCGTAGTGAAGAGTGCAGCGCGCATCTGTGCAGGAGCGTAAAGATGGCAGGTTCGTTGATACTGGCAATTGATGAAGGCACCACCAACGCGAAAGCGATTGCGGTCGATCGTGCCGGCAATGTGGTGGCACGCGGCAGTCAGCCGCTGACGCTGGAACATCCGCAGCCGGGTCTGGCGGAGCAGGATCCGCTGGCGATATGGCAGGCGGTGAAGCAGGCGGTGAGCGCTTGTCTGGCGCAGTGTGCGGGGGCGCAGGTTGCGGCGGTGGCGATCAGCAACCAGCGCGAATCGGTGCTGATCTGGCAGCGACATAACGGTCAGCCGTTGACGCCGTTGGTCAGCTGGCAGGATCGCCGCTCGGAGGCGTTTTGCCGCGATCTGCGCGTGGCGGGTAAAGCACCGCGCATCACCGGACTCACCGGGTTGGCGGTGGATCCGATGTTCCCGGCCGGTAAACTTACCGGCATGCTGGCTGCGTTGCCGAATGGATTTGCGCGCGCGCAGGCCGGTGAACTCTGTATCGGCACCGTGGATAGCTGGCTGAGCTGGCAGCTGAGCGGCGGCGAAAGCTTCGTCACCGATCATGCCAATGCGGCACGCACCCAACTCTACAACCTGCACAGCGGCGACTGGGATGATGAATTGCTGGCGCTGTTCCATATTCCCCGCGCGGCGCTGCCGCAGATTGTGCCCTCGGCCAGCGCGCAAGGCGTGGTGACACGCAACGATATTCCCGGTTTAGCGCCCGGCACGCCGATTTTGTCACGCATCGGCGATTCGCACGCTGCGCTGCAAGCGCAGCGCAACGGCAGCGAAGAGGTGGTGAAAGTCACTTACGGCACCGGTTCATCACTGATGATGTCGATGGCGACGCCGTTGCTGACGGAAAATGGCCTCAGCACCACGGTGGCGTGGCACGACGGCACGCTGCGCTATGCCTTTGAAGGCAACATTACCCACACCGGTTCCGGCGCGGCGTGGCTGGGCCGCATGCTGGGCATTCATGATCCGCGAGAACTCACTGCGCTGGCGCAGCAAAGCGAACACAATCAGGGCATCTATTTTGTGCCGGCGCTTTCCGGTCTTGGCGCGCCCTGGTGGGATTTGAAAGCGCGCGGCATGGTATGTGGGTTGACCGATGCGGCGACGCCGGAGGTGCTGGCGCGCGTGGCGCTGGAGTCGATCACCTTCCAGATCGCCGATGTGTTTTTTGCCATGGAGCAGGCCAGCGGCGTGCAACTTCCTGCGCTGTGCGTGGATGGCAGCGCCACGGAAAATAGCTGGTTGATGCAGATGCAGGCCGATGTATTGCAGCGGCCACTGAAACGCGTGCCGACGGCAGAAGTTTCTGCGCTGGGCGCCGCGCTATTAGCGGGTCGCACCTTAGGCTGGTGGCAGCAGGGCAGTGAGATGCAGGCGTTACAGGGCGGTAGCGTGATCACGCCGCGAGAGGATCAGGCGAAAAACATGCAGGAGAATTATCACGGCTGGCTGGATGCGGTGGCGCGTTGCCGTTATCAGCCGCATTGATTACCGTTATTTAAATCGCGCACGCTTCGTAGCGGCGCGATTTATCGCGCTTTGTAGACGTGTATCTCATGCCACATAGCGCAATAAATTGTGCCGCTACGATGTTGTACGGTGATAAACGTCCAGCGCTACTGGAAACGGTTGGCTTTATCACGCGCCAGACGTTCCAGCGCAAAAATCACCTGCTGTAGCTGGCGTTCCTGAATCGGTTCGATGGCGGTAAAGCGGAAGCTGAGGCGCGGTGTGGCGCGGGTTTCATTCTTGCTGGTCACTACGGTGCGTTCACCAATGTGCAGCAGCTGTGCTGTCACCTCAAAGTGACCATACTCAGCTAAATCCACGCGCAGGTTTTTAAAGGTATCGCCGCGATTGAGGCCTTCCGGTAGCGCTTCGTCCAGCAGCACGCCGACGCCGCCCAGTGACAGATCCTGCAGGCGGAAACGCGCGGTACGCCCATCAGGCCACTGGCTGTGGCAATAAAAAACCGGTTCCAGCGGCGCATTGACGCGAAAGAATTCACGACGTTGAATCTGCCACACCAGTTCCGGCAGCGACGCAGCAAAAGCGGGTAAGCCTTCGAATTCAACCCGCTGTAAACCGGTTAAGCCAAATTCGACTTTGGCACCGTGCGTTTCGGCGGCAATATTCACTTCGCCACCTTGCAGCGCTAAATCGTTATCCAGCGCGTTGCTGCCGAGGTCAAAGATCACCTGATCTTCATCGGCTGACAGCAAGCGACTGATAAACTGACCGCGCGAAAAATTCACCATCAACAGGGTTTGAAAACGCAACAGGTCCTTCATCACGCCCAAAACCGCTAACGTGCCTCGCTTGAGGTATTGTTCTTTATCGGCTTCTCCCACGTCCTGCTCCACTTATCCGATTGTTATTTTCACGACTGACAATGCTGTTCGTCAGTTATCGGCGTCGATGCGCTAACCTTTAGTCAGCTAACGGCTATTTACTGCGGCAAGTTGGGATGCAGATCATAAAATCCCGTCTATACTAGAGGCGGTGAACACATTGATTAATAACGTAAGGAGCAGTACATGGGTATTCTTTCATGGATTATTTTTGGTCTGATTGCCGGGATTATCGCTAAGTGGATTATGCCGGGTAAAGATGGCGGCGGCTTTATCATCACCGTGGTTCTGGGTGTGGTGGGTGCGGTTGTTGGTGGCTGGATCAGTACCCTGTTTGGTTTCGGTAAAGTTGACGGTTTCAACTTTGGCAGCTTCGTGGTGGCAGTGATTGGTGCCATTGTGGTGCTGTGGATCTACCGTAAAGTGCGAAGTTAATCGCGCGAGGATTTGATGAAATCCGCCATCCCGCAAAGGGTGGCGGATTTTTTTTATGCCTGATTAAAAGTCGTAGCCCACCGTGGCCATGACCGTGCGCTCGGCACCGCGATAGCAGTAACCGGTGCCGTAACAGGCGGCCAGATACGTCTTATCGGTCAGGTTGTTGGCATTCACCTGCAGCCAGGCGCCTTTCAGCTTTGAGTTCCATGCGCCAAGATCGGCGCGAACCGACGCATCAAACAGCGTTACCGATGGCAGACGCGTGGTGTTCTCGTTATCCGCCCACTGTTTACCGATATAGCGCACACCCGCACCGGCGCTCAAGCCGTAGTCAAACTGATAATGTCCCCACAACGATGCCATGCTGTTCGGCGTCACATACGGCGTATGGCCATCGTTACCGTCCACCGAATCTTTAAAGCGCAGATGATTTAGTGTGTAGCCGGCGATGGTGCTAAAACGCGACGTCAGCTGATTACGCGCCTCAAGTTCAATGCCCTGCGAATGCACTTTGCCCGACGGCGTGTAAGTGCCGTCCAGCACGTTACGGTTGGCGACATCGTCCTGGGTCAAATCGTACACCGCGATTGAGTACATATCGCGCGTGCCCAGCGGCTGATATTTCACGCCCGCTTCATACTGCTCTGACGTAGTCGGTTTTAGCTGATTGCCGAAAGGATCGGTTAACGAAGCCGGCGTTATTGCCTGGCTCCAGCTGACATAAGGCGAGATGCCGTTCTCGAAGGCATATAACAGTGCAGCGCGGCCGCTGATGTGATCGTCCTGACGACGGCTGGTGCCGTTTTCCGACACGATGCGATCGTAGCGTCCTGACAAATCCAGATGCCAGCGATCGAGCTGCAACTCATCCTGCAGATACAAACCGGTTTGATAGTAGCGGCGCGTCTGCGATGTCCAGTCGAAGTCTGGCATGATGCCCACTTCTTCGCCGTTCCACGCATTCAGCGCGCTGGCGGCACCGCTGGCTTTGGTGATGTCGTTTTTATAGCGATGGTATTCCGCGCCCAGCGTCACGCGATGCTGAACCGCGCCGGTAGCGAAATCGGCCTGCAAGCGGTTGTCGTTGGCCCACGCGCTCAGCGATGAACGCTCACCGGAGTAGTAGCGGTTCAGCAGGTCTGGATTCGTTGCGTTCCAGCCAATCTGATAAACCTGATCGAGCTCGGTATTGGAGTGGCTGTAGCTGCCGGTGGAGTACACCGACCACACATCGTTGAAGCGATGCGAGAAGTCATAGCTGTAAATCTGCTCGCGACGTTTGAACTGATCGAGCGCAGTGTCACCTTCATAGAAACTGTCGCTCAATTTGCGGCCATTATGGCTATAGAGCGTGCCTTCCGCCGGTACCGAGCCGTGATAGCCGCCGGACGGATCTTTCTGCAGGTAGGCGCGCAGCACTAAGTTGGTATCTTCACTTGGCTGCCACATCAGCTGTGGCGAAATCGCATATTTCTCTTCACGGGTGTGATCGTATTGGGTATCGCTGTTGCGCGTAATGCCGGTTACGCGAAATGCCCACTGATCGTTGATGGCGTTGGTGTAATCAAAGGCGGCGTTATTGGTGGCGTTGGTGCCGGTCGCCAGGCGGAAGTGGCCCTCTTCAGCAAACTGCGGGCGCTTGCTCACCATATTCACCAATCCGCCCGGCACCGTTTGGCCGTAGAGCGCGGAGGAGGGACCTTTAATCACATCGATGCGGTCGAGGAACCAGTTATCCACCTGCAGGATGTTGAAGCTGCCGCCGTCACTCATCACGCGCAGGCCATCGAGGAAGGTGTTATCGACATCGCCGCCGTGGAAACCACGCAGCGCGATGGTGTCATAACGCGTGGCCGCGCCGCCAAAGTTGGTGAAGACGCCCGGCGTGTAACCCAGCGCCTGATTGAGATCCTGCGCGCCCTGATCTTCCATCTGCTGACGCGTCACTACCGAAATTGACTGCGGCGTAGTGATCAGCGGCTGATCGCTTTTGCTGGCACCGCTGCTGCGCGTGGCGAGATAGCCCTGCGTCGGCGAGGTGGCGCTCTCTTGCGGTTGCGCTGTCACGACAATCGACTCTTCAGCGAAGCTTGCCGCGGGTAAAGCCAGCGCAAGCGCGCACAGTACGCGGCCACGTTTAAGGGTAAACAACGAGGTCATGAGAGGTTCCTGTTATTTTAATGGGAATAGCTATCGATATCAGATTGAGAATTATTATCTTTTGTCGCGAATGTTTCAAGATGTGAGTTTGTTGCTAGAGGGATGTGAGGAAAATGCACAGATGACAGGCACGAGCCGTAGCGGCGCGATTTATCGCGCATGGCATTAGTTGCACCTTGCCCAGCTTTGGATCGCGCAGTAAATCGCGCCGCTACGGGAATGTGCAGTTGCCGGGCTTATTCGCCCGGCAGAATAGAGGTAATTACTTCGCGCGACTTAAAACCGGCATATTCGGGATATCGCCAGCGTTATTACAGGTTTTGTCTTTCGGGCAGTACTTATCCAGCAGCTTCAGCGTCACGCCATTGGTCCAGCCGAAGCCGTCCTGCAGCGGATATTCACCGCCGCCACCGCCGCCCAGCTGCGCGCCTTCAACCACGTATTTCTCGACCAGCTTATGTTCCTTGTCGTAGGTCGCCTGCACGTTCTGCAGGAAGCGCTGACCAATCTGTTGCGCCAACTTCGGCTGCTTGTAATGCTCCAGACCTTCTACCGCCACCCATTGCAGCGGCGCCCAACCGTTTGGTGCATCCCATTGCTGGCCGTTATTCACCGTGGTGGTCACCAGTCCGCCGGGTTTCAGCAGCTGTTTTTCAACTGCGGAAGCGGTGCGTTCAGCTTGCTTATCGCTCGCGAGCTGCATATAGAGCGGAAATAGCGTCGCAGCGGTCAGCTGTGAATGCACCTGCTTCTTCTGGAAATCGTAATCGGCGTACCAGCCTTTTTTCTCATCCCACAGGTAGCGATTGATCGCCGCCTGACGTTTCTCAGCATCCGCCGCGAACTGTTTGGCTTTGTCATCCTGCTTATCCAGTTTGGCGGCTTTGGACAATGTTTGTTCGAGGTGGAAAATCAGGCTGTTGAGATCAACCGGTGCCAGCTGCGTGGTACGGATGGACGCCAGATTGTGCGCATCGGTGAACCAGCGCGAACTGAAATCCCAGCCCGAAGCCGCGCCCGCACGCAGATCGCGATAGACCTGCTGCTTATTGCGCTCCGGCGCTTTATTCGCGGTGTTGACGTCATCCAGCCAGGATTCGGTACGCGGCGCATCGCGATCGTCCCAGTAACGGTTAAGCAGCGTGCCGTCGCTGAGTTTGATCACCCGTTTGCTGGCCTGGCCGGCCGCCACTTTGTCGCTGTCCGCCATCCAGTAATCGTACTCTTTCTGCAGCTGCGGCAGATATTGGCGATAGACGTCGTCGCCTTTGTGCGTTGCCAGCAGGTCAACCATCAAGCTGAAGAACGGCGGCTGCGAGCGGCTGAGATAGTAGCTGCGGTTGCCGTTGGGAATATGACCATATTTATCCAGTTCGGTGGCGAAGTTATCCACCATATCCTGCACGCGATCCCAGTGACCGCTCTCCGCCAGGCCAAGCATGGTGAAGTAGCTGTCCCAGTAATACACTTCGCGGAAGCGTCCGCCAGGCACCACGTAAGGTTTGGGCAGCGGCAGCAGCGAATCGTACTGACTGGCACTTTGCGCGGTACGCGTCAGCACCGGCCATAAACCGTTGATGTGCTCACGCAGGCTTTGCCCGGCGGGCGGCACATATTTGTCACCCTCTTTTGGCAGCGTGAAGTTGCTGTCGACAAAATGCTTGAGATCGAAGTTGCGCTGGTTTTTTTGCATCTGCCAGTCGGCCAGAATCGACGAGGGATTGGATTTCGGCACCGCATCGGCGAAGGTTTTCTGATCCGGATAAAATTTAGCCTGCTGTACCGCATTGAACAACGGTCCCAGGCGCACATCCGGTGGCTGCGGTTGGTTGCTGAGCATGCGGCTTTGATCGTCGGCGTGTGCGGCGGTGGCACCGGCCAGCAACGCGGCGCTAAGTAAAAAGGTCAGACGCGCGGGCGTGAATACGGCATTTTTTATCATCGGTTTTTCTCCTTGTCCGAAAAGGTGGTGTGCTAACGCATTGACCACCCGAACAACTTTAGTCGTAATCGCGCCGCTTAGCCTCGCACAGCGGTGGAAATGTGAAGCGCCCGGAATTAATCACGTGAGAAATTGCCTCAAGGCTAAGGTTTTTGCTTGCCCTGTACGGCTATTTGCCTGAGGCTGAAGCAAAAAAAGGAGAGTCGTATGGAGATAATCTGGTATCACCCGTCGCTGGCGCCGCAAGGTTGGCTGGAGGGTTTGCGTCAGCGTTTGCCGGAGGCGCGCGTGCGTGACTGGCAGCCGGGCGACAACGCGCCGGCCGATTATGCGGTAGTGCGTTCTCCGCCGGTCGAGATGCTGGCGGGGCGTCAGCTGAAAGGTGTGTTTGCCATGGGCGCGGGCGTCGACGAAATCCTCAAACAGCTGCGTGACAATCCACAGATGCTGGCCGACACCGTGCCGTTATTCCGCCTGGAAGATACCGGCATGGCGCGTCAGATGCAGGAGTACGCCAACTGGTGCGTGCTGGGCTGGTTCCGCCGTTTCGCCGACTATCGTCAACTGCAGCAGCAGGCTTGCTGGCAGGAGCTTGACGGTTTCGATCGCGAAAACTTTACCATTGGTGTGCTCGGCGCGGGCGTATTAGGCCGTAGCGTGCTGGAAAGTTTGCGTCAGTGGGGCTTCCCGTTACGCAGCTGGAGCCGTTCGCCGAAGCAGATCGACGGTGTGCAAAGCTTCCATGGCCGCGAACAGCTCAATGCTTTCCTGGCGGGCACGCAGGTGCTGATCGATCTGCTGCCGACCACGCCGGAAACCACCAACCTGATTGATAGCCAGCTGCTTAACGCATTGCCGCACGGCGCCTGCTTCCTCAACCTGGCGCGCGGTGCGCATGTGGTAGAAGCCGATCTGCTGGCGGCGCTCAACAGCGGTCAACTGGCCGCCGCTGCGCTGGATGTGTTCCAGCGCGAGCCGCTGCCGCAGGATCATCCGTTGTGGTCTCATCCGCATGTCACAATCACGCCACATACTGCGGCGATTACCTTGCCAGGCGAGGCGATGGATTACATTGCGGATGCCATACTTGCTCTGGAGCAAGGTCAACAGCCGGGTGGTTTGGTCGATCGCCAGCGCGGTTATTAATTCCCATTGGGTCAGGAGATGAAGATGTATCCCGTTGATTTACATATGCACACCGTTGCCAGCACGCACGCTTACAGCACGCTGCATGATTATGTGGCGCAGGCGAAACAGAACGGCCTGAAGCTGTTCGCGATTACCGATCACGGCCCGGATATGGCCGATGCGCCGCACTATTGGCATTTCGTCAACATGCGCATTTGGCCGCGCGTGATTGATGGCGTTGGCGTGCTGCGCGGTATCGAAGCCAATATCAAAAATCAGCAGGGCGAGATCGATTGCAGCGGCCCAATGCTGGATGCGCTGGACCTGATTGTCGCGGGCTTCCACGAACCGGTTTATGCGCCGCGTGACAAAGCACATCACACTGAAGCGATGATTGCGGCGATGGCGGGCGGTTTGGTGCATATCATTTCGCATCCGGGCAACCCGAAGTTCCCGGTGGATATTCGCGCAATTGCCGAAGCCGCCGCGCATTACGATGTGGCGCTGGAGATCAACAACTCCTCCTTTACCCATTCGCGTCCGGGCAGCGAACCGAACTGTCGCGCCATTGCCGAAGCGGTGCGTGATGCCGGTGGACGTCTGGCGTTTGGTTCCGATTCGCATACCGCGTTTACGCTGGGCAATTTCGAACACTGCCTGCGCATCACCAGCGAAGTGGATTTTCCCGAAGATCGCGTGTTAAATGTCACGCCGCGTCGCCTGCTCGACTTTCTCGCGTTGCGCACCGGCAAAACGATTCCCGAATTTGCTGATTTTTAACTTTTTTACCTCAAGGAATTCTGTTGCATGAATGAGTTTTCCATACTCTGCCGCGTCATCGGCTCGCTGTTTAATCGCCAGCCGCAGGATCCGCTGCTGGTGCCGCTGTTCACTCTGCTGCGTGAAGGCAGACTGCAACAGCAGTGGCCGCTGGAGCAGGACGAACTGTTGACGCGCCTGCAGCAGAATAGCGATCCGCAGGCGCTGGCCGCTGACTACAATGCGCTGTTTGTCGGCAGCGAGTGCAGCGTGCCGCCGTACGCATCACAATGGCCGAACGGTGTTGCTGAAGCAGACGTGCGTGCGTTTCTCAGCGCGCGCGGCATGCCGCTGAGCGAAGCGCCTGCCGATCACTTTGGCGTGCTGCTGCTGGCGGCATCCTGGCTGGAAGATCAGTCGGCAGAGGATGAATCTGCCGCGCAGCTGGCGCTGTTTGATGAGTATCTGCTGCCGTGGTGCGGCGCGTTCCTCGGCAAAGTGGAAGCGCATGCCACCACGGCGTTTTACCGCACGCTGGCGGCGCTGAGCCGTGAGGCAATGCAAGCGATGTACGACGAACTGAACGAAGAGCAGGGCGACGAGGCGTAATCGTTACCAGCTTGCTGCGCTGCTGCCAAGCTTCACGCCTGGCGTTGCGCAGATCATTGGCGTGCCGGGCAAATACGCTGCGGCACGCAATCTCTCCGCAATTCCCCACTGATTGATCTCTATCGCGCTCAGCGCGTCATCGTGCTGCGCGTAGATACCGTTTTGCGCATTCTGCGGCGCGTCACCGAACTGCTGCAACAGCCGCGCGGTGCGTGCCAGCGATAAGCGCGCCTGCCAGCCAACGCCGTTGGTCAAGCGCTGACGCAAACCTTCCAGCACCGCCGCGGCCATCAGATAACCGGTGGCGTGATCGAGCGCCTGCACCGGCAGCGGCGTCGGTTGATTATTGCCGCTCCAGCGCATGCCTTGTTCGGCGATGCCGCAGCCCATCTGTACCAGACTGTCGAAGCCGCGCCGGTTGCGCCATGGCCCGCTCCAGCCCCACGCATTGAGGCTGACATCCACCAGGCCCGGCGCGAGTTGGCGGCGCGTATCGGCATCCAGCCCGAGTTTTTCCAGCGCATCAGCACGATAACCGTGTACCAGCACATCGCTGTGCTGCAACAGCTGGCGCAGCTGCTCGCGCCCGGCGCGGGATTTGATATCAAGCCGCGCGCAGCGTTTGCCGCAGGTGATCTCCTCTTCCAGCGTCGGTTCGTGCCAGTCGGGCGGATCGATGCGCAGCACCTGCGCACCGAGGCTGGCGAGAAAACGCGTCGCCACCGGTCCGGCAATGATGCGCGTGAGATCCAGTACGCGCACGCCGAGCAGCGGCCGCGCGGGCGACAGTGACCAGGCGGGCGGCGGGGCGGCGTCGGTGGTCTGTTGGGCAATCAGCGCTTCCTGCTGCACGGCGCTGCCTTGCGGATGCTGCAGCCATTGCGCTTCGCTGCGCATCTGCGCGGCGCAGCCGCCGGCATCAATCACCGCCTGTTCCAGCGTGGCGGCGGGCCAGCGGGCCACCGCATCGGCCAGCGCGGCACGATCGGCATGCTGGCCGAGCACGCGCTCCATCGCCGCACGATGATGTGCCGCGTTGGTGTGCAGGCGGATCCAGCCGTCGGCGCTGGCGTAATCACCGGCGAATTCATCCCACAGCGCAGCAGGCGGTCGATTGAGCGGGATCAGGCTGTGCTGAAACCAGCGCGAGGCGAGACGGACATTAACGCTGACCGGCGCGGATTGGCCGAGCAGATCGCTTAGCGCCTGGCTGGCGAGGCCGATGCTGGTGGCCGCTAATTCGCTGACGGCAAAGGCAGAGGAAAAAGTGTCGGGCTGGAGAAAAGTCGGTGAGGGAAGCGGGTCTGCGCCTCGCAATCCCTGCCACATTTGCTGCCACAGTGCGGCAGCACGTTGAGAATCCATGTTGAGTCTCCGGAAAACGCGCGAGACTCAAGCATAGCAGAGCGCATTAACGGCGGCGCAAGCGCGGAAAACGCGCGTGCATCCGCAGGTTACGCAGGTTGATCACCGCAATCGCGGTGCCCAGCACCACCAGTGATGCACCGAGGATCTTAAAGCTGTTCATGCTGTCACCCAAGACGAAAACGCCCATCAATACCGCCAGCACCGGCGTCAGCAAGGAATAGGGCATGATCAGGTTGACGTTGTATTTCTTCAGCAGCGCGTACCACAGCGTATAGGCAACAATCGACGAGGCGAGCGCGCTATAAAGAATGCCAAACCAGCCGCGCCAGCCGGCGTGGCTCAGCGCATAAAACTGATGGGATTCGGTCAGCCACGAAGCGGCACCGACAATTGGCACTGCAAGGAAGGAGATCCAGCCGGTGAGCGTCAACGGTTGTATCGGCGGCGATTTTTTCACAATCATATTGCTGATCGCCCAGCCAAACGCGCTACACAACAGAATACAAAGCACCCACCAGGCCGGAATGGTCGGACTGCCCGACAGCACCGCCACGCCGCTCAGCGAAATGGCGATACCAAACAGCTGCACCAGCCGCAATTTCTCTTTGAGAATCACCATCGCCAGCAGCATGGCAATCGGCGTACCTAGCTGAACTACGATGGCGCCGGTGCCGGCATCGGTGTAGCGCATGCCGACAAACAGCAGCGAGAAGTGCATAAAACCGAAGGTGAATGCCAGCGTCAGCAGCCACGGCAATTGTGCGCGCGTAATGCGGCAGAATGGCACCAGCACAATCGCTACCACCACAAAGCGCATCCAGGTGAGAAACAGCGGCGGAAGCTCCAGTAATCCCCACTTCACCGCCACGTTGTTGAAAGCCCAGATGGAAACCACCATCAGAACCATAAAAAAATGCCGCACTGCCACGAGGTCTTCCTTCACGCTGTACAAAGATGATCACCGGCTAATGATGGCATGAAGGCGCGCACTTCGGGCATGTCGGGCAACATTTTTTTCGCTTAAGCATTAGCTTATGCAGGAAAAAAATAAGACATGTCGCTGATTTACTGTCAAAGTGGACGTCCGAAAGGCGACCATAACGAGGACCGTATTCGGCATGACACACACCCGCGCTTTACCTCTTGCTCTGATTCAACTCGAAGTCCCGCCGCCGCAGGTTGTGGCGCAAATTGGTGAACAACCCCGCTGGTTTATCGACGCGCTGCAACTGCAGCCCGATGACTATGTGATTGTGCGTCCGCATCTGGGCGATGATTTACCGGCCTTTGACCGCGTCAGTGGCGCGATCCTCAGCGGTTCCTGGGCGATGGTCACCGATCACGCTGACTGGAGCGAACGCACCGCCGCCTGGATTCGTGGCGCGCTGGAGGCGGAGCTGCCGCTGCTGGGCGTCTGTTACGGGCATCAACTGATGGCGTATGCGCTGGGTGGCAAAGTGGGCGATAACCCGCAGGGCTGGGAGCGTGGACTGAAACCGCTGACGCGCAATGCGCAGGGGCACAACGATCCCTGGCTGGCCGATCTACCTGGCGAGTTTCAGGCGTGGTTGTCACATCGGCAATCGGTGTTAACGCCGCCGCAGCATGCGCAGGTGCTGGCGAGCTCGGCGCAGGATGGTTGTCAGATTTTGCGTTATTCACCGCAGGCGCTGTCGGTGCAGTTCCATCCGGAATTTACCCGCGAGATTATGACCGCCTGTTTATCGGCGGGCGTCAGTGACGATGGCACGGTTCTTTCAGGCGAAGATTGGTCGCGCGAACTGTTGCGCAGCTTCTGGCTACAAACGCGGCCGCAGCCGCGCGCACAGGCTCAGGGCGCGTAGTTGCGCGTGCAGCGATAAACCCACGCGGGTGGCATATTTTTCAGCACCCGCTGGCGTTCCCAGGTGAAGTAGCGTGACAAATTTGGCTGGGTGAACGAGGTGTATTGAAACTGCACGAATACGCCGCGTGGACCCAGCGCATCATGCACCGCACTGAGGATGTTATCGCGCGTGGCGGGCGGTAATGACAGCAGCGGCAGGCCAGAAAAAATCACATCATATTCCCCGGCGAGATATTCCGCCGAACAGGCGCGTACCTGCATGCGCGCATCAGGCAATCCACGCAGGCTTTTCACCAGTTCCGGGCAGATTTCGAACACATCAAGCTGTGCTTGCGGTGACATGCGCGCCAGCACGTGGCGTGTGAGCACGCCATCACCGGCGCCCAGTTCGGCGATACGCAGGCTGTTATCCCAGTTCACCGCATCGCACATGGTGCGGCACAGCGCGGCGGAAGAGGGCGTGATGCTGCCCATTTTGCGCGGGTTGCGGATAAATTGCTGAACAAAGTTCGCTTTGGCACGCATTAACGTCAGGGCTGAAGCCAACATCTGTTTCTCCTGGTTAGTATCCTGCTTCATATTGACCACATATTTCGCCCATGTTCCGCTTTTTGCGGCATAAGCGGGAAAACTCGGAATTATCTGTAGCGGCCTACGCTCGCCACATTTCCTTCGGTGCGGTCACAGTTTCCCCTTTTACGATCTGACAGGCTGGCGTGGATCGCCCAATGTTAATAACAGGTTTCATAGTTGTTAATCGCCACTCTGTCCCGCAAGGAGAAACACCATGCGTTACGCTGCTCCGGGAGAACAAGGTTCTCTTATTACTCTGCAATCGCGTTATGGCAACTTTATCAACGGCGAATTTGTTGCGCCGGTGAACGGTAACTACTTCGTCAACACTTCACCGATCAATGCTTCTACCATTGGCGAGTTTCCCCGTTCGGACCGCGCCGATATCGATAACGCCGTGGCTGCCGCCCAGGCCGCTGCCGATGCGTGGGGCAAAACCTCGCCGCAGGCACGCTCGCTGGTGCTGCTGAAAATTGCCGATCGGCTGGAAGAGAATCTGGAATATATCGCGGTCAACGAAACCTGGGATAACGGTAAGCCGGTGCGTGAAACGCTGGCGGCGGATCTGCCGCTGGCGGTCGATCACTTCCGCTATTTCGCTGGCTGCGTGCGTGCGCAGGAAGGCACCGCCGCTGAAATCGATGAGTTCACCGCCGCCTATCACTTCCACGAACCGCTGGGCGTGGTCGGGCAAATCATTCCGTGGAACTTCCCGCTGCTGATGGCGGCATGGAAACTGGCGCCTGCGCTCGGCGCAGGTAACTGCGTGGTGTTGAAACCGGCCGAGCAAACACCGCTGTCGATTACGCTGTTTATGGACGTGATCAAAGATCTGCTGCCGCCGGGTGTTATCAACGTGGTACACGGCTACGGTAAAGAGGCAGGCGAAGCGCTGGCATCCCATCCGGGCATCGCCAAAATCGCCTTCACCGGATCCACTGCCACCGGCGGCCATATTCTGGAGCTGGCGGCGAAAAGCCTGATCCCGTCCACCGTTGAACTGGGCGGCAAGTCACCGAACATCTTCTTCGAAGACATCATGGATGCTGAAGAGAGTTTCATTGAGAAAGCGGCAGAAGGCGTGGTGCTGGGCTTCCTTAATCAGGGTGAAGTTTGTACCTGTCCGTCGCGCGCGCTAGTGCAGGAATCGATCTTTGAGCCGTTTATGGCGGCGGTAATGAAGCGCATCAAAACCATTAAACGTGGCGATCCGCTGGATACCGAAACCATGATTGGCGCGCAGGCGTCGCAGCAGCAGTTCGACAAAATTCTCTCTTATCTGGAAATAGCGCAGCAAGAGGGCGCGCAGGTGCTGCACGGCGGCGGCGTAGAGAAAGTGGGCGAAGAGTTTGCCAGCGGCTACTACATCCAGCCGACACTGCTCAAAGGGGATAACAGCATGCGCGTGTTCCAGGAGGAGATATTTGGCCCGGTGGTTGGTGTGCTGACCTTTAAAGATGAAGCGGAAGCGCTGGCAATCGCCAATGATTCGATTTACGGACTGGGCGCGGGCGTCTGGACGCGCGACATCAATCGCGCCTATCGCATGGGCCGCGCCATTAAAGCCGGTCGCGTGTGGACTAACTGTTATCACCTCTATCCGGCGCACGCGGCGTTTGGCGGCTATAAGAAATCGGGTATTGGTCGCGAAACCCACAAAATGATGCTCGATCATTATCAGCAAACGAAAAACCTGCTGGTGAGTTACAGCACGCAACCGCTGGGTTTCTTCTGATTGAATACGGCGGCGGGGCAATCTCGCTGCCTTTTCATCTCTTCGTCATCTTGCCGCTGCAGGATATTCACTTCGCCAGAATTTTCTGATCAAGGTGGCATCTTTAAGCCAGGTCTTGTGTGTTTAAAGGAGGCGATTGGGCAGAATAGCCCACCTATTTTCAAGGAGATTTCATGAACACGTTGTATAACTACCTGGAACAGCATGATGAGATGCTGGACGGTGTGGAGCAAAATATTATTACCGTTAACCTGCCTGGGCGTCAGGCGGTGTATGTGATTGGCCAAAACGATGCTGACCTGCTGCTGGAAGTAAAAGCGCGCGAAATCGCCACGGCACAGCGCATGGAAACATTGCGTCAACTGGAGAGCCAATTCCGTTTTTAACCTTTCTGTTTTGCCTCATTCGATGATCAATTCGTCAGAAATATCGCAATAAAAAAGCCGCTATCACAAGATAACGGCTTTTTTGTGGTGCGATGCGCAGATTACTTCACGCAGGCGGTACAGTTATTGTGAATCTGCTGGAAGAAGTCGTTTCCTTTGTCATCCACCAAAATGAATGCCGGGAAGTTTTCCACTTCAATCTTCCAGATCGCTTCCATGCCGAGTTCGGCATACTCCACGCATTCCAGACTCTTAATGCTCTGCTGTGCCAGCACCGCAGCCGGGCCGCCGATGCTGCCCAGGTAGAAGCCGCCGTGTTTTTGACACGCATCGGTAACCTGTTTGCTACGGTTGCCCTTCGCCAGCATCACCATGCTGCCGCCATTGGCCTGCAGCAGATCAACGTAGGAATCCATACGACCTGCAGTGGTTGGGCCGAGTGAACCGGAGGCATAACCTTCTGGCGTCTTCGCTGGACCCGCGTAATAGACCGGATGGTCCTTGATGTACTGCGGCAGGCCTTCGCCGTTATCGATGCGCTCTTTCAGCTTGGCGTGCGCAATGTCGCGCGCCACGATAATGGTGCCGTTAAGCGACAAGCGGGTTGAGACCGGATAAGCCGATAGCAGCGCCAGAATTTCGCTCATCGGCTGGTTGAGATCGACATGCACCACTTCGCCTTCACCCTGCTGACGCAGCGCTTCCGGAATATAGCGGCCTGGATTGTCTTCCAACTTCTCAATCCAGATGCCTTCACGGTTGATCTTGGCCTTGATATTTCGGTCTGCGGAACATGACACGCCCATACCCACCGGGCAGGATGCGCCGTGACGCGGCAGACGCACCACGCGGATATCATGCGCAAAATATTTACCGCCGAACTGCGCGCCGAGGCCCAGCTCCTGCGATGCTTTCAGCAGTTCTTCTTCCAGCTGAATGTCGCGGAACGCCTGACCATGCTCGTTGCCTTCAGTCGGCAGCGAATCGTAATAGTGGGTTGAGGCCAGTTTGACGGTTTTCAGCGTAGCTTCGGCTGAAGTCCCGCCAATCACAAACGCGATATGGTACGGCGGACAGGCCGCGGTACCCAGCGACATCATTTTATCGATCAGGTAGTTCTTCAATTTGGCGGGCGTAATCAGCGCTTTGGTTTCCTGATACAGATAGGTTTTGTTGGCGGAACCGCCACCTTTAGCGATGCACAGGAATTTGTATTCGTCGCCATCAACGCTGTAGAGGTCGATCTGCGCCGGCAGGTTGGTGCCGGTATTCACCTCTTTATACATATCCAGCGCGGCATTCTGTGAATAGCGCAGGTTATCTTCAATGAAGGTGTTGTAGACGCCTTGCGACAGTGCGGCTTCATCGCCGCCACCGGTCCAGACGCGCTGGCCTTTTTTGCCCATGATGATGGCGGTGCCAGTATCCTGACAGGTTGGCAGCACGCCTTTGGCGGCAATTTCGGAGTTGCGCAGGAACTGCAGGGCGACGTATTTGTCGTTCTTGCTGGCTTCATCGTCGGCAAGAATGGACGCGACCTGCGCCTGATGCGAGGCGCGCAGCATGAAGGAAGCATCGTGGAATGCCTGCTTCGCCAGCAGCGTCAGCGCTTTGGGATCGACTTTCAGGACTTCTTCGCCATCGAAGTTGGCCACCGAGACGTAATCGCGGCTCAGCAGATAGTATTCGGTATCATCTTTGGCGAGAGGAAAGGGATCCTGATAATAGAAGGGTTTGTTCGACATGTTGGCTCACTTAGCTTCGTGTGGCCCGCCAGCATGACGGGCGACAAATTAGGCAGTTTGTTATTCGATTTTCTCTCGCCAGCCCTCCGCAGGGGCTGACTGGCGAGTATCATAACATTTTCACGGTAATGCGCGGCTCCGTTTTTAACATCGAAGCAACATCATCAGAACATCATCACCATCCATGGATAGGCGACAACCATCAGAAGAACCAGGAACAGCGCGCCGAAGATGGTGCCCAGGCGCCAGTAATCTTTAGTTGGCAGATAGCCGCTACCGTAATAAATCGGGCTTGGGCCGGTGCCGTACGGGGTGATAATGCCCATCACACCCAGAGAAACACACATCATCAGGCAGAACACCGGCATGTTGATGCCCGGAATGGATGCGGCGATGGTCAGCATCGCGGGCAGCAGCGCGGTGGTGTGCGCGGTGGTACTGGCGAACAGATAATGCAGCAGGTAGAAGGCGACCAGAAGGACGACGGCAGAAACCTGCGGGTCATAGCCTTGCAACAGCATTGCGCCTTCTTTACCCAGCCACGCGATGAAGCCAACGCGCGCTAAACCATCCGCCAGCGCGACCAGCGTGGCGAACCAGGCGAAGGTGTTCCAGGCGGCTTTATTGCTGGTGATGTCATTCCAGTTGAGTACGCCGGTCCACAGCATCAGCACGATGACTAACAGTGCGGCCATTGCGGGCTCAATCCAGGCGGTGGCGAAGATCCACATCATCAGCGCCGCAACCACGAAGCCCAGCAGCAGGATTTCGTTACGTTTCAGTTTACCGAGTTTGGCCAGCTCAGCGGTGGCCCAGCGCGGTACTTCATCGTTCACTTTCACTTCTGGCGGATAAAGCCAGTAAGCCAGCAGCGGCATGGTGAGAATCAGCAGCACGCCCAGCGGCAGGAAGGCGAGGAACCACATGCCCCATGAGATATCAAAGCCCACCACGCTTTTTACCAGCGCCAGCGCCAGCAGGTTTGGTGCCAGAGCAGAAAGGAACATCGAACTGGTGATACAGGCGGCGGTGATGGCAACCCACATCAGGTATGAACCAATCTTACGTGCGCTAGGATCGTTCGGTTTTGAACCATAGAGCGGCGGCAGGTTAGCAATAATGGGATAGATGGTACCACCGCTGCGCGCGGTGTTGGATGGCGTAAACGGCGCCAGCAACAGGTCAGCGAAGGTAATGGCGTAACCCAGCGTCAGGCTACGACGGCCCAGATATTTCACCAGAATCAGCGCCAGGCGGCGACCGAACTGGGTTTTATCGTAGCCTGCGGCGAACATGAAGGCACCGAAGATCAGCCAGACCGTGGAGTTGCCGAAGCCACTCACCGCCCATTTGAACGACTGCGCCGCGGTTTTGAACTTGGGATCCGCCAGTTCTGCCGGGCTAAACAGCACCCACTGGCTGAACAGCGCAATCACCACCACGCCGGTTAACCCGATAACGGCACCCGGCAGCGGCTCGAAAATCAGTCCCACAATAACCCCGACAAAAATGGCGAAGAAGTGCCAGGCGTAAGGTTCCAATCCCGCAGGAGTCGGCACCAGCAGCAACAGCACAGCCACAATAATTGGCAGGCACAACATTATCAGGCGGTTCTTTTTTTTCCCTGGTGCCGCGGGAGGCGCGGTGAGGGATTCACTCTGGGTTGTTTGTGTGTTCATAGTTTTGTCTGCAAGTTATGGAGAATGCGGATATACGTCCCGAACCAAGCTGGTTTTTTTAGTTACAAAACCCTTTTAACAGATTAGTCGTGACATTTAAAACTGAGTCTTAATAAATCGCCATTTACAAAATTCGATGCGCGAATTATCTAATGGATGCGCTTATGATGCGATTAATTAAAATATCTATTTTGATCTAGATCAATAAAATTTATTGGTGATTTTTTTGCTTTAAACCTGTGCGCCTTAATTAACGAACCATTAGGTGAAAATTAACTGTGTGAGATGAATAAAACGGCACAAATCAAGCAAAAAACAGAGAAAGGAGACGATTTATCTTTATGATAAGACTAGATTTGTTTTAAATGTAAGGAAAAAGTTGATTTTTGTCAAGTCTTGGTTAAAACTTAGCGGAGCGCAGCTTTTAGCAATAAGCCTCAAATATTATTTTCATGCGTAAAACTTATATAACTAACGAATAAGGTTATGTAAGTAAATAAAATGCTATATTTACGCCATGAAATCGGACCACTCAAATAATTATAAAATTCTCCGAACCGCCAAAGAATTGAATACCAAGTTTCTTAATTCTGGAGTTGCTCATCATGAATACGCTCACCCCGATTCTTAATCCGCTTACGTTACCGAAAGGTGCGGTGCTTAAAAACCGACTGGTTATGGCACCGATGACCACCTGTACCGGTTATTACGATGGCGGTGTTACCAGTGACCTTGTCGAATATTATCGCGTGCGCGCCGGCAGCATCGGTACCGTGATTGTCGAGTGCTGCTTTATTGATAACCGTGGCCCTGCGTTTCCAGGCGCGCTCGGTATCGACAGCGACAACAAAATCCCCGGTCTGGCGAAAATCGCCCACGCCATCAAGTCGCAAGGCTCCAAAGCGATTCTGCAGATTTATCACGGCGGCCGTATGGTTGAACCTGCGCTGATCGGCGGTAAAACCCCGGTCGCACCGAGCGCCATCGCCGCACCGCGCGACGGTGCCACTCAACCTCAAGCGCTGACTGCAGAAGAAGTGGAGGTGATGATCACCAAGTTTGGTGATGCGGTGAACCGCGCGATCAAAGCCGGCTTTGACGGCGTGGAGATTCACGGCGCCAACACCTATCTTATCCAGCAGTTCTACTCGCCAAACTCCAACCAGCGCGACGACAAATGGGGCGGCAGTCGCGATAAACGCGCGCGTTTCCCACTGGAAGTGCTGGAAATCACCCACAAAATGGCTGACCGCTTCGCTGCGGCAGACTTCATCATCGGCTATCGCTTCTCACCGGAAGAACTGGAAGTGCCGGGCATCCGCTGGGATGACACGCTCTATCTGCTGGAGAAACTGGCAGAACGCGGTCTCGATTACGTGCACTTCTCGGTTGGTCAGCTGCTGCGTCCATCGATTGTTGATACTCAGGACCCAACGCCACTGATCACCAAATATCTGGCACAGCGCTCGCCTAACCTGGCGAAAGTGCCGGTAATCGGCGTCGGCGGCGTCGTCAATAAAGAAGATGCCGAGAATGCGCTGGAGCACGGTTTCGACTTGGTGGCGGTGGGCAAAGCCTGTATCGCCTATCCGGACTGGACCGATCGCGTCATCAAGAATCAGCACATGGAGCTGTATATCGACAGCACCAAGCGCGAAGAGTTGACTATCCCGGAACCGCTGTGGCGCTTCTCACTGGTGGATGCGATGATCCGCGACGTCAGCGATACCGGCCGTAAATACAAAGCGGGCGTTTATCAGGCGAAAGTCGAAGCCGAAGCGCTGAAGCTGAAAATCAACGTTACCCTCGACACCGACCGTATTACCGACATCTCGCTGGTGCCGGATCCGAGCCTCGACGTCGACTTCACCAGCACCTTCGAAAGTCTGCGTGAACGCATTCTGGTGGCGAACAGCCCGCACGTTGACGCCATCACTGGCGCCACCACGCAAAGTGAAGCGCTGAAAAAAGCGGTATCGCGTGCCATGACCACCTCAAGCAAAGAGTATGTGATTGAAGAGGGCGGTAACCCGAACGCACCGGTGAATTACGATGTGGTGGTAGTGGGCACCGGCGGTGCCGGTCTGGCGGCGGCGATTCAGGCGCATGACGATGGCGCACGCGTGGTGATCATCGAGAAGATGCCCACCATCGGCGGTAACACCATCAAAGCCTCGGTCGGTATGAACGCGGCGGAAACCCGTTATCAGAAGTTGAAAGGCATCGAAGACAGCAAAGAGCTGTTCTATGAAGAGACGCTGAAAGGCGGCAAATTCAAAAACAATCCGGTGCTGCTGCGCGAATTTGTTGAGCAGGCGCCCGAAGCGATTGAGTGGCTGGCCGCCAAAGACATCGAGCTGTGCGACATCACCATCACCGGCGGCATGAGCATCGATCGTACGCACCGTCCGGAAGATCGTTCGGCAGTCGGCGGCTTCCTGATCAGCGGGCTGGTGAAAAACGTTAATCTGCGCAATATCGAAGTGTTGCTGGAAACCTCAGTGGCCGAAATTTTAGTGGAAAACGGTGCGGTCACCGGCGTGAAAGTGGTGGATGAGTATAACGACAGCCGCATTATTAACGCCAAAAGCGTGATTGTGGCGACCGGCGGCTTCAGTGCCAACCGCGAAATGGTGGTGAAATATCGCCCTGAGCTGGACGGTTTCGTCACCACCAACCATAAAGGCGCCACCGGCAGCGGCATCGCCATGCTGCAACACATCGGTGCGGATACCGTGGATATGGGTGAAATCCAGATTCACCCAACGGTTGAGCAAACCACGTCGTACCTGATTTCCGAAGCAATGCGCGGCGGCGGGGCGATTCTGGTGAGCCAGGCAGGCAAGCGTTTCTACAATGAAATGGAAACCCGTGACAAAGTGTCCGCTGAGATCATCGCGCTGCCTGAGAAGAGTGCATGGATTGTGTTTGACGAGCAGGTACGCGCCAATAACAAAGCGGCTGACGAATACATCGCTAAAGGCTTTGTCATCAGCGCGCCAACGCCACACGAGCTGGCGGTGAAACTCAACATGGATCAGGAAGCGCTGCAAACCACGCTCGGTCGTTACAACGAGTTCGTGGCGAAGCAGGATGACGAAGACTTTGGTCGTAAAACCGCGCTGCGTCACCCGCTGAATAAAGGTCCGTACTTTGCGATTCGTATCGCACCGGGCGTGCATCACACCATGGGCGGCGTGACCATCAACACCGATACCGCGGTGCTGGATGCGCAGAAAGAGGTGATTCCAGGCGCATGGGCGGCCGGTGAAGTGGTCGGCGGCATCCACGGCGCCAACCGCATCGGCGGCAACGCGGTGGCCGATATCATTATCTTCGGTATCAAAGCCGGTCACAACGCGGCTAAACTAGCGTTAGGACACTAAGCTGTAAAGATGCCCGCCTTGTGCGGGCATCGTTTTCTTTAGAGGCATGCAATGACCGCTGGCGTCTTTTCTTACTCTGCCGTTCTGATGGGTTCGCCCATTCTGCTCAAATTGTTTGATGACAATCCCACGCTTGCCCGCCACGTATTTCAACTGATTAAACAGCAGGAAAACCTGTTCACCGTTAACCGCGCTGAATCCGAAGTGATGTCGGTCAACCACGCCGCAGGCCACCATCCGGTGATCGTCAGCGAAGCGGTGTTTGCGTTAATTAGCGTGGCACACGCCGTCAGTTTACTGCCGGACAGCGCCTTCAATTTCACCATTGGGCCGATTGTGAAGCGCTGGAAAATTGGTTTTCAGGGACGTGCGGTGCCGCCTGCGCCAGAAATCGCATCCCTGCTGAAGCTGACCGATCCGCATCAGGTCGTGCTCAATCCCGCCGATCGCTCAGTGTTTTTGCAACAGCCAGGCATGGAGATCGATCTCGGCGCCATCGCCAAAGGCTACATCGCCGATCGCGTGCAGGCGTTTTTACGCCAGCAGGGCGTGCAGCAGGCGCTGATCAATCTGGGCGGCAATGTGCAAACGCTGGGTTCGCCGCCGCACGAGCCGCAGGGTTGGGGCATTGGCCTGAAAAAGCCGTTTGGTCGTGATGATGAGCTGTTAGGCGTGCTGCAGGTGCAGGGCAAATCGGTGGTGACGTCGGGGATTTATGAGCGCTACTTCGAACTGGATGGCCGCTGCTGGCATCATATTTTTGATCCGCAAACCGGCTATCCGCTTGATAACGAACTGCTGAGCGTGACGGTGATTTCCGATCGCTCGATTGATGGCGATATCTACACCACGCTGCTCTTCGGCATGGGCGTGGAGCAAGGGCTGGCTTATCTCGCTGACCAGCCCGACATCGACGCGGTGTTTGTCACGCGCGATCGGCAGATCATCTGCTCCTCGCCGCAGCACTTTCACTTCCAGCAACTCGATGTCGACTGGCAGCTACGTTACTGACAATATTGCTGCAGCAGCGAATGGTATTCTGGCTGCAGGCGATAGCGGTACACCGGACGGCCGGTCGCGCCATAGTGAATGCTGGTGAACAGAATATTAATCTGCGCCAGCCAAATCAGGTATTTACGACACGACACGCGCGAGATGTTCACTTCAGCTGCCAGTTCGTCAGTCGAAAATTCATGCCCCGGATGCGCATCAATCCACTGACACAGCGTGCGCAGCGTTTGCGGCGTTAAGCCTTTTGGCAGGCGCTTATTGTCGTGCTGCGTTGCCGGGCTGCCGTGAATCAGCAGATCCACATCCGCTTGCTGATAATAATGCTGATTGTCCATCAGCGATTTCTTCTGCCGCCAGCCGTTCAGCGCCTCTTCAAAACGTGGGAACTGGAACGGTTTGATCAGGTAATCCACCACGCCGTAGTGCAGCGAGGTTTTGATATTCTCCGCATCGGCCGCCGACGAAATGATGATCACTTCCACCGCGCTCTGTGCCGTACGCAGCTCCGGCAACAGATCGAGGCCATTCTCCTGCTGCATATAGATATCCAGCAGCACCAGATCGACCGCAGTATCGCTATTGAACAGGATCTCTTTCGCCTGCTTCAAGGTTGAGGCGGTGCCACAACAGTGAAAGCCCTGAATTTGGCCGATATACGCGCGATTAAGCTCGGCGACCATGGCGTCATCATCGACCACTAACACATTGATCATGCGGATTGGTTTCCTCCATCCCAGGGAAGTTGGACTAAAAATTGGGTAAACACGCCGGGTTCTGACTCCACACTCACGCTGCCACCGATATTTTCGGTTTGCTGCTGCAGCAGAAACAGCCCGACACCGCGGTTTTCACCTTTGGTGGAGAAGCCTTTTTCGAAAATGGTGCTGAGATGATCGGCTTCAATGCCCGGACCATCATCACTCACTTCACAGGTCAGCCAACCGTTTTGGTAGTGCAGCATCACGTGAATCTCGCCTTCTACCTGCTCGCTCATCGCATCCAGCGCGTTCTCAATCAGATTGCCGATCACCGTAATCAGCGCCGCCATCTGCTGCTCATTGCCGCTGTCGGGCAGGAAGCTGGCATCGCTGATGGTCAGGCGATGGCCGCAATCCGACGCGCGGTTGATTTTGCTCAGCAAGAAACCAGCAATCACCGGCGACTTAATCTTATCGAGCAGGAAACCGATCTCCGTCTGGTAATTATTGGCGGTTTTGAGAATGTAGCTTTCCACCTGCGTGTAGTTTTTCATGTGCAGTAGGCCGAGGATCACATGCAGCTTGTTCATAAATTCGTGCGAGCGCTCACGCAGCGCATCGACGTAGTTTACCATGCCCGTCAGACGCTGCATCAGTTGACTGATTTCCGTCTTGTCCCTGAAGGTGCAGACCGCGCCGATAATCCGTCCCTGCGTGCGCACCGGTACGGTGTTGCTTAGCAACACGCGGCCATTCACATTCAACTCTTCATCACGCCGCGCCCGCCCGCTGTGCAGCACATCCCGCAGATGATCGTCAATCACTGAGGCATCGTAGATGCGGTCGCCGCTGATGGTGCCCATCGAATCGTTCAGCAGCGATCGCGCCGCCTGATTCACCAGCGTCACCTGCGCCTGATCGTCCATCGCCACCACGCCTTCTTTTAGCGAGTTGAGAATCGCCTGACGCTGTTCAAACAGGGTAGAAATTTCGTAGGGTTCGAGGCCAAACAGGATGCGCTTCAACACACGAACCAGTACAAAAGTACCGATGGCGCCGGCCAGCGTGCCAATAAAGATGGTCCACAGGATGCTCCAGCGGCTCTCGTTGATCTGCACCGAAACGGCATCCAGTGAGATGCCAATCGCCACCACGCCAATCTGCTGATGCTGATTGTTGTACACCGGCGTAAACACGCGCAGCGCTTTCGCCAGAGAACCTTTATTCACCGAGACGTTTTCATGGCCGCGCAGCGCGGGCTCCAGATCGTCACCGATAAAGTGTTTGCCAATCAGTTCAGGATTGCGATGCGAATAGCGGATGCCGTCCATGTTGGTGACAGTAATGAACAGCAAATTATTGGTCTCTTCCACCGCTTTGGCGATCGGCTGGATGCGCGTGCCATCCGGCGGGAACGCCAATGCACGCTGGATTTCCGGTGAGTCGGCCAGCGTGCGCGCCACCGCCATGGCTTTATCTTCCAGCTGCGCGCGGGTCGCTGCGCCAATCTGGAAGAAATAGAACATATGCACGCTGAGCAGCACCAGCACAATCACTGCGCTTAGCATCAGGGTGACCAGCGTATTAAGCTTCATCGGCTGCTTGCGCGCCGCGGTTCCTTGCTGTGAAGAAGACATGATCGCTCTCGGAGGAGAAGAGGGCACATATTATGACGGATAAACAGAAGAAGGTCGCGCACCATGTAAGGCCGCCATTCGTGGCGGCCTCGACATTGGCGGTACTGAATTAACTCGATTTAACGCGATTCGCAAAGCTCTTACGCAGCTTTTGCAGTTTCGGTGGGATTACCGCCATGCAGTAGCCGTTGCGCTGACCCGCGCCTTGCCAATAATCCTGATGATAACCTTCTGCCGCATACCACTCTTTCAGCGGCTCGATGGTGGTCACTACCGGATCGCTCAGATTCTCCTGCGCGCGCGCAATCGCGGCAATCGCTTCGGCTTCCTGCTCAGCATTCGCCGGGAAAATCGCAGAGCGATATTGGGTGCCAACATCGTTGCCCTGGCGGTTCAGCGTAGTGGGATCGTGGGTGGCAAAGCTGATATCCAGCAGATCGCCGTACTTCACCTGCTCTGGATCGAAACCGATGCGAATCGCTTCTGCGTGGCCGGTCGCACCGCTGCACACCTGCTCGTAGGTTGGATTCGGGCGTGCGCCGCCGGTATATCCACTCTCGACTGACTCCACGCCAATCACATCTTTAAACACTGCTTCAGTACACCAGAAACAGCCACCTGCGATCACCGCATATTCGGTTGCCATTATATCTACTCCTGTCAGGGCGAAAGAATCAACGTGGGGGCAAGCCCATATCAATTCAAGCAGTTAAATTAACATTTCAGGCTTAAAGTCGCCGCGCTTGTCGAGACGCAAATTGCTCATCACGCTGAAGCGTCCTTCGCCGGTGTAGTGCAGCGTCGGCGGAAACTCCGGCGTTTCAGCTACATGCGCTTTAACGATCTCAAAGATAAAGAAGTTGTAGTTATCTACCATTGAATCGTCATACAGCTGGCACTCAAAGCTGGCAAAGCAATCGCCGATTAACGGCGCATTGACCACGCTTGCCGGTTCGGGTGTCAGATTGAAGGCATCAAACTTATCGAGACGATCGCCGTGGCTGTTACCGATCGCCACCACGCTGTCCACCAGATTGGCCGACGGCACGTTAATCACGCACTGGCCGCTCTGGCGAATCAGTTCATGGCTGTAATTGCCGCCGGCAATCATGCAGCCAACCAGCGACGGCGAGAACTCCAGAATGGTGTGCCAGCCGAGCGTCATGATGTCGCGATGATCCTCAAACTGGGAACTCAGCAGCACCACCGGACCCGGCTCCAGATACTTCCGCGCTTTGCTTACCGGAAAGTCGATTTTATGCATCGGGATTCTCCTGTTGTAGGTACAGACACATTAAGTGTAGATGCCAGCCTTTACCGAGCCGAAAAATCGCGGCATGTTATCGGCTACCTCTTACCAACAGGCCAATAATATGAACAACATCCTGTGTCAGACCCTTAACCTTCGCTATCCGATCATTCAGGCGCCGATGGCGGGCGTCTCGACGCCGGAACTGGCGGCGGCGGTGAGCACCAGCGGCGCGCTGGGTTCGATCAGCGTGGGCGCTTCAACGCCGCAACAGGCGGATAGCATGATCCGCAAAACGCTCGCCCTGACAGCCGCGCCCATCAACGTCAACGTCTTCTGCCACGCGCCGGTGCAGCGCAATCCTCAGTTAGAACAGGCGTGGATCGCACGTTTCAAGCCGGTGTTTGCTCGCTATGAAGCGACACCGCCCGATGCGCTGTCAGAGATTTATCAAACGTTTGTGGATAATCACGCGATGCTGGATGTGCTGCTGGACACCGCGCCCGCCGCAGTGAGTTTCCACTTTGGCTTGCCGTCCGCCGCTGTTGTGCAGCGCTTGAAACGTCGCGGCATTATCACGCTGGCGAGCGCTACCAGCGTTGCTGAAGCAGGTGCCATCGAAGCCGCCGACATCGATTTTATTGTGGCGCAGGGTATTGAGGCGGGCGGGCATCGCGGGATATTCCACCCAAAAAATGACGATCAGCAGCTTAGCACTTTTACGCTGTTGCAGGCGATTCGCCGGGCGTCGCGGCTGCCGGTGATTGCCGCCGGCGGCGTGATGGATGGCGCGGGCATGGCTGCTATGCTCAAGCTGGGCGCGGCGGGTGTACAGCTGGGGACCGCGTTTATTCTGTGCCCGGAATCCGCCGCCAACGCGGCATATCGTCAGGCGCTGAAAAGCGCGCAGGCCAACAGCACCGAGATGATTGCCGCCATTTCTGGCCGATCGGCAAGATGTCTCACCAACGATTTTTGCCAGCTGGCGCGCGAGTTCGCGCAGGATGCCATTCCCCCTTATCCACTCACCTACGCGCTGGGCAAAGCGCTCGCTGCTGCCGCCGCCGCTAAAGGCGCGCACGGCTTTGGCGCGCAGTGGGCCGGGCAGGGCGCCGCGCTGGCGCGGGAAATGCCGGCGGCAGAATTAATTAACACGCTGGTGGCGGAGTGGCAGGCGGCGTAACGCAGCTTTTCTGCTGCGACCATCTCTTTGGTTGAGGAGACGATGATGACAAACCCAGCTGGGATAAATCCCGGAGAACAGGTCGTTTTATACGACGGCGTATGCAAACTGTGCAACGCGTGGGTGATGTTTCTCCTGCGTCACCGCATTCCACGCCATGTACGTTTTGCGGCGGTTCAGAGTGAGCAGGGGAAAGCGCTATTACGTTTTGTCGGTCTGCCAGATGAAGATATTCGCACCATCGTTTTGATTGATGGACAAAATCATTGGCTCCGTGCGCAGGCAATTTTCCGCATCATGCACTATATGCCGTGGCCGTGGCGCGTTTTGTCAGTCGTGAGGTTTATGCCTGACGTTATCAGCAATTATTGTTACGACCGCATTGCGCTAAATCGCTATCGGCTTTTTGGTCGCTACAACGAGCATTACCCCATTAAATCCGATTATCACGGACGATTTTTAGACCAGTAAAAATCGTCCGTTAATCCTCGAAACGGAACGCTTGCTGCGAAATGGTTTTAGCCATCATCGATTTAATCCATTCCGTAGGTTCCCGTTTACCGCTGCGTTTGTGTGAATAGATTTTCACGGTGAACCTTGGCGCGGGAAACGGCAGCCTGAATGAGGTCACATCGGCGGCCTGTTTAATTTTACTGGCAACGAAAGACGGGATCGCCATCAGCAATTCACTTTCCGCGATAATAAAGGGCGCACTCAGCATCGATGGCGTTCTGATGGCGATGCGGCGTTTAAGGCCAATGCGCTCAAGATGGGAATCCAGCATTCCCTGCTTTTCATTCCACGGCGTAACCACCAGATGCCCGGCGGCAAGATAGTCGTCAAGATTCAGACTGCTGCGTCGCGCATTGGCAATCACCATAAATTCATCACTGAATAAATCGGTCTCGTCGAGATCGGGATGATGCATGCTATCCGGCTCGCTAAAACTCAGCGCCATATCGATTTCACCCGCCAGTAATTCAATCAGCGCCGGATTATGCGGCAAATGGCAGAGTTCAAAACTCAGATTGGGTGCCGTATCAGTCAGCGTATGCATCAGCCGCGGAAAGACACAAAAAGCGGTGTAATCCGTTACCGCAATTCTAAAACAGTCATCACTGGTCAGCGGATCGAAAGGCTGCAGCGGACTGAGATGCCGATTTAACCCGGTTAACGTTTCGGCAATATAGGGCGCCAGCTGGCAGGCATAAACGCTGGGACACATTTTGTGGCCTTCGCGGTAGAACAGCGGATCTTTAAAAAACTCACGTAATCGGGACAGCGCGTGGCTTAACGCGGAAGTACTCAAACTGAGCTCAATCGCCGCCAGCCTGACCGAACGATGTCTGAAAACTGCGTCGAAAACGGGGAGGAGATTCAAGTCCAGTCGACGCAGCACATGATGCATGAAATTCACCTATCATTGATTTTATTGCACTTATTTCATCGAACAATACCCATTATGCTGGGCAGCATCAATCTGATTAAATAAGAAAATAATGCATGAAGATGACTATTCGGCCAGCCAATTCTGATGACGCGGACGCCATTTATGACATGATTGCTGAGTTGTCGGTTTTTGAACATGGATTACAGCCGTCATCAACTACCGTTGAAGAGATCAGATCGACGCTATTCAATCCCGAAAGCCATAGCGAAGCGTTGATGTGCGAGATTGATGGCATAACCGCCGGGTACGCAGTGATTACCCGCAGCTACTCGGCGTGGCTGGGGCGGCGCGGACTCTATATGGAAGACTTGTACTTTTCGCCCAATTTTCGCGGCCTCGGTGCAGGCAAAGCGCTGCTGCAGTATGTTGCGCAGCACGCGGTCAATCATCAGTGCAACCGCATTGAGTGGAGTGCGTTAGATTGGGATCATTCGGCCAGAGAGTTCTATCTCAGTATTGATGCGCTGCCGTTAAATGAGTGGGTGCGTTATCGGCTCGACGGGGCGGCATTAGAGAAATTTGCTGCCGCCAAGCCGCAATAGTTCTCTGCCACAAAAGGCCCGCCAAAATGGCCTGATGCTCATGTCAGCCAAGCCAACGACGAGTGTGCAGGCCGGTGGCACTTTTGGGCCGGCTGTCCTCGCGCCGCTAACGCGGTTCCTTCACTTCGCTCGTCAGCCTAACGGACCGGCGAAGACGGGACTTCCCTGTCCCGGCTTCGCCTTTCGCCCGCGTCCTGCGGGCTCTCCTGGCTTCCTCGCTTCGTTCAGCGCTGCGAATTGCCGGCCCAAAATTGCCCCCGGCCCGCTTCGACGCTTCAGTGCGTGACGCAGCCGATGTGTCAGAGCCCGCACGATTAATGCAGCCTTAAAGCCAAACTCTTTCATAACTGACAAGTATTAGGCCAAACCGGCCGATTAATGTTATTCCCGTTAAAGCGATTGCAGGAACGTCAGCAGATCGGCGTTGAGCTGATCGGTATGCGTCACCGCAAAGCCGTGCGGTGCGTTGTCATACACTTTCAGCTGCGCGCCGGCGATCATTTCGGCGGCGACTTTCCCGGTGGTTTCGAACGGCACGACCTGGTCGTTGCTGCCGTGAATCACCAGTGTCGGCACGTCGATTTTTGCCATATCAGGACGGAAGTCGGTTTCCGAGAACGCGGTAACACAATCAATCGTCCCTTTTAGTGACGCCAGCAGCGCAATATTCAACGTCTGCGTCAGCGCGCCTTCTGAAACCGTTTGACCGGCGTTGGTGCCGTAAAACGGTGTGGCAAAATCACTGATGAACTGCGCGCGATCTTTACGTAAGCCCTGACGAATGCCTTCAAACACCGACAAATCGACGCCTGCTGGATAATCATCGGCCTTGCCGAAGATCGGTGTCACCGCGCCCAGCAGCACTAAGCTATCCACGCGCGCTGTGCCGTAATTGTTGATGTAGCGCGCCACATCGCCGCCACCCATTGAGAAGCCCACCAGCGTCACGTTTTGCAGATCCAGATGGCTAATCAGGTCGTTAATATCCGATGCAAAAGTATCGTAGTCGTAGCCTTCCCACGGTTGATCGGAACGGCCAAAGCCGCGGCGATCAAAAGCGATAACGCGGTAGCCTTTCTCCGCCAGGAAATTCAGCTGGCTGTCCCACATATCCCCGTCGAGCGGCCAGCCGTGACTGAATAGCACCGGCTTGCCGGTACCCCAATCTTTGAAATAGATCTGCGTACCATCCTGCGTCTTAAATGTGCTCATGTTTCGGCCTTATTAATGTCGATGAATGAAAGCGCCTTATTCAGGTGCCACGAGATAACGAACTTCCGGAGCTGCAGTGCCTTGATGGAATCCCAGCACGCGGTTCTGAATCTTTTGATCGTTCATGGTATAGCGCTCGCGCTGACGCAGATGCTCCATCCATGAGCCAACCACAAAGGTCTCAACAAACATGTCGGGTTGCAGCATGTCCTCATACAGAGACCAGTTCAGCGCGCCACCACGTCGTCTGACGCGACGCATATCCTGCATGCACACCGCAAAGGCATGCGCATCACTGCGGTTGATCTGATAATGATAGCTGACCATCACCGGCCCGCGATCGTGACGAATCTCCAGCTCGGGCAAGGGATCGCTGACCGTGCTGAGGTCGAGGTTCAGATCCGGATCCTGATCCAGCCGCCAGCGCAGCACCGTCAGGCTCGCCAGCAGCATGCCGACAGTGGCGACAGTCAGTGACAATGGAATGCTGAATGTCGATGCCAGCTGTCCCCAAATGGCGCTGCCTAACGTCATCGAGCCAAAAAACACCGTCAGATAGACCGCCAGCGCCCGGGCTTTCACCCATTTGGCGGCACTGCGCTGCGCGCCAAGATTGAGGGTGGAAAGCACTGCAATCCACGCAAAGCCGGTAAAGAACTCGAACGCATTCAGCAACCAGAGGTGACGAATAAACGCCAGCGCCAGCAGAGTGATGGCAAACATCAGGCTCGCCAGCACCATCAGCTGATCGGGATTAAAGCGTTTGCGCATACGCGGCAACAGCAGCGCGCCGCAAATCGCGCCGATGCCGATGCAACCCAGCATAATGCCGTAGCCGCCGGGCCCGAGGCCCAGTTCGCGTCGAGCCACCAGCGGTAACAGCGCCCAACCGGCACTGCCAAACACAAAGAAAGCGATGGTGCGCACTAGCACATTGCGCAGTACCGGCGCAGCATGCACATAGCGCACGCCGGCACGCACCGCCGGGAAGAAGTGCTCCGGCGGCAAACGCTGCACGCTGGGCTGTGCTTGCCACACATACAGCACCAGAAACACGCCGAGTACCGAAAGCGCATTCAGCAGAGACACCATCCACGGACCGGCAAACGACAGAATCAGGCCGCCGAGCGCCGGGCCGATAGCGCGACTGATGTTAATGCCGAGCGAGTTAAGCGCAATCGCCGGGCCGAGCTCCTCCTTACTGACCAAATCCGGCACGATGGCCTGGAAGGGCGGAGAACTCATGGCCGCGCCGGTACTCAGCAGGAACGCCGCAATCAGCAGCACCATCGGTGTGACCAGGTCTGCCCAGGAAAGGAATGTCAGGCTCGCGGCGGCAATAAACACCCAGATTTGCGAGAACAGCAGGTATTTACGCCGGTCAACGATATCCGCCATCACGCCAGACGGCAGTGCAAACAGAAACATCGGTAAGCTGCTGGCGGCCTGCACCAGCGCCACCGAGAGCGGATCGGCGCTCAGTGTCAGCATGGTCCAGTTAACGCCTACGTCGTTCATCCATGAACCGACATTGGATACCACGGTAGCGATCCACAGCATGCGGAACACGCGCTGGCGCAGCGGCTGCCATGGTGAAACCGTCTGCGAAACGGGCGGCAGATCCGCCTCGGGGATGTCATGAATGTCATTAACCTGCGCCATGAACAACCTCCGAAACGCCGCCAAACACGCGCCAGCGACCGGGGCCGGTCAGCGCCAGCGTGGTGAAAATGGTCAGCAGCAGCCAGCCAAACTGTCCTTCCGCTATGCTCCAGTTGGGATGGACGAACAGCATCGCCACCAGCAGCACGCCGATAATCGGCAGGCAGGCGAGGCGGGTAAACACGCCGAGCAGGATAAACAGCGGGCAGACCACTTCAGCAACGATCGCCGCCAGCAGGCTGAAGTAGGCACCCAGGCCAAAGGGATCCTCGATACGCGTCAGTTCTTCACTGAAATGGAACACCTTCGGCAAGCCGTGCACGTGCAACAACAGCAGGCAGCCGGTAAGGCGCAGGAAGAACAGCCCCGCATCAATGCGAGGCGGCTGTGAGAGTGAATGTTTCATGGTTTAGAAGGCGAAGCAGCTGCAGCCGAGCGCGCCCCAGAAGGCGTTCTCTTCCGAAACCGGCAGGTTGGCGCCGCGCGCAATCTCGTGAGAATGCGTATGCACGCCGCACGGGCCGCTGCAGTGATGCGCTTGCTGCATCATGCCCACGCGTGTGGTGGCGGTCGGTGGCGCACTGCGATAGTGGCCGGGAACCTTGACCACCGGCGACCATTCCGGCAGCACCGGAATGAGGGGCGGCGCTTCCGAGCTGAAAGCGCCGGCGGCATAAACGATATTTCCGTCCACCACGGTCAGCACCGACTCAATGCCTTTGATCTCCTCTTCAGGCACGCTGAAGTAGTCTTTGCTCAGCACCACCATATCGGCCAGCTGACCGATTTTAATCTGGCCTTTTTTACCTTGCTCGCTGGAGAACCAGGCGCTGCCCTGCGTCCATAACATCAGCGCCGTATCACGATCGAGGCGCGCGTTGACGTCGTACATCTGCATGCCGCCCACAGTGCGTCCCGATACCAGCCAGTAAAGCGCGGTCCACGGGTTATAACTGGCCACGCGCGTCGCATCGGTTCCTAAACCCACCGGCACGCCGGTCTCCAGCATGCGCGCCACCGGCGGTGTATGGCGAGTGGCCTCAATGCCGTAACGCTCGGCAAAGTACTCGCCCTGGAACGCCATGCGATGCTGTACGGCAATGCCGCCGCCCAGCTCTTTGATGCGGTCAAGGTTACGCTGCGTCACGGTTTCGGCGTGATCGAAGAACCAGTGCAGGCCGTTGAACGGAATGTCGCGGTTCACTTTTTCAAACACATCCAGCATGCGGCTGATCGATTCATCGTAAGTGGCGTGCAGGCGGAACGGCCAGCGATGTTCCACGAGATGACGCACCACACGCTCCAGCTCATCTTCCATGCCGGGCGCCAAATCCGGACGCGGTTCGAGGAAATCTTCAAAATCGGCGGCGGAAAACACCAGCATTTCACCGGCACCGTTGTGACGGAAATAGTCGCTGCCCTGGCCCGGCGTCAGCATGTCGGTCCACTTCTCGAAGTCTTCCAGCTCGTGGCCCGGACGTTGGGTAAACAGGTTGTAGGCGATACGCAGCGTCATCTGCTTTTTCTCATGCAGCTCGGCAATGACTTCGTAATCTTCTGGATAGTTCTGGAAACCGCCGCCCGCATCAATGGCGCTGGTCAGGCCGAGGCGGTTCAACTCGCGCATAAACTGGCGGGTGGAATTGACCTGCTGCTCCAGCGGCAGTTTTGGCCCTTTCGCCAGCGTGGCGTAAAGGATCATGGCGTTCGGGCGCGCAATCAGCATGCCGGTCGGGTTGCCATTGCTGTCACGCTGGATCTCGCCGCCCGGCGGATTGGGCGTGTCTTTGGTGTAGCCGACGACCTTCAACGCGGCGCGGTTGAGCAAGGCGCGATCGTACAGATGCAGGATAAACACCGGCGTATCGGGCGCGGCTTCGTTGATCTCATCCAGCGTCGGCATGCGACGCTCGGCAAACTGAAACTCGGTCCAGCCGCCTACCACGCGCACCCACTGGGGTGACGGCGTGCGCAGCGCCTGTTCTCTCAGCATCCGCAGCGCATCGGCGATCGAGGGCACGCCTTCCCAGCGCAGTTCGAGGTTGTAATTCAGGCCGCCGCGGATCAGGTGCAGGTGGGAATCATTCAGGCCGGGAATGGCGGTATGGCCTTTGAGGTCAATCACTTTGGTGCCTTCGCAGTGATGCTGCATCACGTCGGCCAGGCTACCCACTTCGAGAAATTTGCCATCGCGCATCGCCACGGCCTCGGCAATCGGGTTGCCGCGATCGACGGTATGAAATCGCCCATTGGTCAAAATGATGTCTGCTTTGCCTAACGTAACCATAAAAGCTCCTGAATAAGAGGTCCTGCCAATTTCGCAGGTGAAATACTGGGTGGGATTATGTTCAGGCGGTGCGGAAAGCGTCTAGTTATACAAAAGGATAGGTATACCTTCGTATAGTTATACCTATAGATAATGGTTCGTGTGCCCAAAGGTTCTTACACTGCGCCCAGACATTCACCTCAATGGGCATACAAAAATGACAACCAGTAAATTAGAAGTACTGACACCGCATAACTGCCAGATCATCTTCATTGACCAGCAGCCGCAAATGGCGTTTGGCGTGCAGTCCATCGACCGTCAGGTGCTGAAAAATAACGTGGTCGCGTTGGCAAAAGCGGCGAAGGTGTTCAACATTCCTACCGTACTGACCACGGTGGAGACCGAGAGCTTCTCAGGTAACACCTTCCCGGAGCTGCTGGATGTGTTCCCCGGCCAGGACATTCTTGAGCGTACCTCGATGAACTCGTGGGATGACCAGAAAGTGCGTGATGCGCTGGCGGCCAACGGTAAGAAGAAAATTGTGGTTTCCGGTCTGTGGACCGAAGTGTGTAACAACACCTTCGCGCTGTGCGCCATGCTGGAAGGCGACTATGAGATCTACATGGTGGCTGACGCCTCCGGCGGCACCACCAAAGAAGCGCACGACTATGCCATGCAGCGCATGATTCAGGCGGGCGTGATCCCGGTGACCTGGCAGCAGGTGATGCTGGAGTGGCAGCGCGACTGGGCGCACAAAGAGACCTACAACGCGGTGATGGATATCGCGAAAGAGCACTCCGGTGCTTACGGCATCGGCGTTGATTACGCTTACACCATGGTGCACAAAGCGCCATCGCGTCAGAAGAGCGAGCATCGCACGCTGGCACCGGTTGCTGCGCCCGTACGCTAAATCGTCACCCAGGCGAGCGCTTACGGGCTCGCCTTTCTTTTTCAAGGAGGACCGGTGAGTCCTTTACTGATTTCTCTGGCGGCGGGTGTGTTTATCGGCCTGATTTACGCCTTGCTCAACGTGCGATCGCCGGCGCCGCCCGCCGTGGCGCTGGTGGGCTTGCTGGGCATGATTGTGGGCAGTTCGCTGGGTGGAAAATTGACGCATCCCGTAGCGCCCGTCGATAAAACCTCACGCGCGATGGCCGCTGACAGGCCGCTACCTCCCGCCATGCTCACCGCAAAACAGGCGGGTTGAACATGCTGAAAACCTATGCGATATCGCTCTCGGTCGGTATTTTAGTCGGCACCATTTATGCCGTTATCGACGTCAATTCCCCAGCGCCGCCCGTGATTGCGCTGCTTGGTCTGTTTGGTATGCTGGTCGGCGAACAGATTATCCCGCTGTGTAAGCGCCTGATAAACCGTCAACCGGTCACGCTGGCCTGGTTTCGTCAAGAGTGTGTGCCTAAAATCAGCGGCACGCCGCCATCGAGTGACAAAACCTCCTGAGGACGCGCCGCAGGCAGTGAATAATAATTAAGGAACACAGCATGCAGCTGTCGCAGCGCATTGTCGTTGTTGATGATGAACGATCGGTTCGCAGTGGTTTGAGCAATCTGCTTCAGTCGGAAGGATACGCAACGCAGGCATTTGAGTCGGCTGAAGCGCTATTAGCGGACGAGACGGCGCTAAATGACGCTGCGCTGTTTATTATTGATGTTGAGCTCAAAGGCATGTCGGGCTTTGAGTTGTTCCGTGCGCTGGTACAGCGTCGCGCGAACCCACCCGGAATTATCATCTCCGGCAATGGCGATGAGAATATGCTCTGGTATGCCATCAATTTAGGCGCGATCACCTTTATGCGAAAGCCCATTGATATCGACCTGCTGTTTGAACATATCCGTCTGGCGTTTTCCTCCCAGGCAGCGCGCCAATGAGCACGCTTTTCCTGTCGTTAAATATCGCGGATGACGCGGCGCTGGTGCTGGCGGATGACATCGTTTTCACCCCGCTGGCGCAGGAAGGGCAGGTTGAGTGGATCGAATGCCGTCACCCGATCTCCGATGAACGCTTCGTGCTGGCCACGGCGGCGGCCGAAGAGGCGGAGTTTCCGGTAACGCAACTGCTGAAAAATGAGTATGCGCTGCGCGCCTTATTAGCAGAAAGCTGGGCGCGAAAACCGCTGCGCCACACCTTATATCAGGGGCGCTACGCCCTGATTTATCCCGCGTTTCGCTACCAAACCCTGGCGGATTATCTGCGCCTGCCAGCGGGTAAAATTCAGAAGTTCATCAGCTGCGCCGTGCTGCTGTGTAATGCGCTCAGCAAGCTGCATGAGCAAGGTTTGGTGCACGGCGACATTAAACCGGCCAATTTCTTCTTTACCGATCAAGGCGACGTGGTGCTGGGCGGCTTTGGCCTGGCGTTTATCGAAGCGGACTCACAGCAGCCGCTGCGCGCCTCAGTGACCGGCGGCACGCTGGCCTACATGTCGCCCGAGCATACCTCGCGCACCGCGCACGCGGTCAGCCGGGTCAGCGATCTCTACAGTCTGGGCATCGTGCTTTACGAATTACTCACCGGCAAGCTTCCCTATGGCAGCGCGGAAGGGGGCGCGGCGGAATGGGTGCACCATCACATTGCCTCCGAAGCGCTGCCGCCGCACCGGCTGCGCAAAGATGTGCCGCTGGTACTCTCATCCCTCATTTTACGCCTGCTAACCAAATCGCCGGAGCAGCGTTATCAAACCGTCGAAGGCGTGCTGGCCGATCTGCGCCGCTGTGAATCCAACCTGATGCCTGACGGCGTAGTTGAATCTTTCGCGCTGGGCTTACAGGATGTGCCAACCACAACGCTGTTATCCGATGTGCTGTACAGCGACCATGCTCAGGCCAGCGAGATGCTGGCGGCGTTTGATGAGGTGTGCAGCAGCGGGAAACACTGCATGGTGGCGATTAGCGGCGCGTCCGGTGCCGGAAAATCGGCGCTGATGGCCTCGGCGCTTAAAATTCTGCGGGAAAAAAACGCGCTGCTGACGGTGACCAAAGCCGACCAGCACTCGCCCATTTTGCCCTACGCGGTATTTACCTCGGCGTTTCGATCGCTGACGCTGCATCTGCTCGGGTTGCCCGCCGAAGAGCTGGCGCGCTGGAAAACACACATTGCGCGCCAACTGGGGAATTATGTTGGGCTGGCCGTTAATCTGGTGCCCGAACTGGGCATCTTGCTCAATCACAAAGCCAGCGTGCAGGCGGATGCACGCTCGTTAGATGCACGCAATCGCCTGAATCTGGTGGCCTGCAGCCTGGTGAAAGCCTTTACGGTGCCGGGGCGGCCGCTGCTCCTGCTGATTGATGACGTGCACTGGGCCGATCAGGCGACCTTGCAGCTGCTACAGAATTTGCTGCGCTCCAGCGACGATATTCCCTTATTGCTGGTGATTTCTCATCGCGATCGCGCCTCGTTGCCCTGTCCGACGGTGGTCGCCAGCCTGGAGCGCATTCGTGCGGCGGCCACGCGCATTGTGGATATCACGCCCGAGCCGCTGTCGGTGAAAAATATCGCCAGCTGGCTGGCCGGCATTTTTCACACGCGCAGCGCGGAGACCACCGAGCTGGCGCAGATCATCCATGAAAAAACCGCCGGGAATCCGCTCGCCACGCGTGAGTTTTACCGCCAGGCGGTGCGCGATCACCACATCACACACGCTGCATCCCATAAATGGACCTACAATCCGCACGCGTTGAGAAACTGCCATTACACCGCGAACGTTGCCGCCAGCGTGCTGCAACAGCTGCAGTTGCTCGCGCTGCCGCTGCGCCAACTGCTGGGCCGATTGGCCTGCATCGGCAGTAGCGGCGATCTGCCGGTGTTGGCCGGCATCCTCGATACGACGCTTAGCGCCCTTCACGCCACGCTGCGCCCTGCGGCTGAGGCCCGGCTGATCTCGCTGACTGATCACAGCTACACCTTTATGCATGACAGCATGCATGAGGCCGCGCTGAAGTTGCTTTCGTCGGCGGCAAAAGATGATTTTCACTTTGCCGCTGCGCGCTATTACATGCAGGCCGCGCGCCAGGATAACGCGCATGCGCTGCTGTTCAGTGCCGCGCATCACACCATCACGTTGCAAAACCGCGCACTTTTAGCGCCTGATGCCGCTGCGTTTAGTCTGCTGTTATTAAACGCCACCCGACGCGCGAAAATTATGGGCGATTACGCTTCCGCGCTGCGTTTCTTACACGCTGCCCGAGCGCTCAACGCAGCGTCAGGCGCGGAGAAGAGCGGCCCGTTTTTGTTTGAGCAAGCAGAGTGTGAGTTTTTAAACGGCAACTTATCGGGCGCGCTGGCGTTGAGCTCTGAGATTCTCGCCACGCCCGGTGCGGTCACCGATAAAGCCGAAGCGGCGACGCTGATTGCTGAAATTCATATGCGTCAGTCCGACAGCCAGCTGGCGCTGGAAACCGCGCTGGCCTGGCTGGCGGTGTTTGACATTCATCTGCAGCGCTATCCGGATAAAGCCGAGTGCGATGTCGCCAGGCAACGGTTGAAAAAAGAGGTTGGCAAAAATCCCTATACGCGCTTCCGTTCCCTGCCGCGAGTGACCTGCCATAAAACCGAAGCGGTGATGAATTTGATGGCCAGCGCCAGCACCTTCGCCGCATTTATCAGCCCACGGCTGCAGTTCATCATCCTGTGCAAACTTCTGCATCTGACGATGGAGAAGGGCATCAGCGGTGCCTCCACGCTGGCGCTTGCCTGGTACGGCGTGGTGTGTGGCGATCAGTTCAACGAATACAGCCGAGGATTTGCCAGCGCGCTGCTGGCCCGCGAGCTGGTGTATAAGCACGACTTCGTTAGCTACAAAGCGCGCACGCTGATGCCGCTGGACCAGGTGAGCGTCTGGACCATGCCGCTCAGTTACGCCATTGAGTGCGCTAAAGCGACTTTTGATGTGGCGGTTGATATTGGCGATCGCACGTCGGCGTGTCTGGCGCTGCGTCATCTCACCATGAATTGCCTGGCGCGCGGTGACCATCTTGATGGCGTGCATACTTCGATCATGCGCGGCATGGTCTATGTGCGCAAAGCGCAGTATCGCGATGTGGAAGTGATACTCGGCATGCAGCTGGATTACGTGATGTTCCTGCGTAAGCCAGCTGGTGAGACCTTGTCCGGCGATGATTTCCATGCGCCCGCGCTAAATGTGGTGCAACCCGAATACGCCATTGAACCGCTGTTTTTGATGCAGTTCTGGACGCGGCTGTATAAAGGCATGGCGCACTTCTTTGCCGGTGAGTATGCCGCCGCCCAGCGCCAGTTCAGCGACGCCGCACCGCTCACAGACGTGATTCCCGGCCATGTGCATATGCTGGATTTCCATCTCTACAGCGCGCTTTCACTCAGCATACCGCTGCAACCGAATGAGCTTGATGCCACGCAGCGGCAGCAACTGCAGCGCCATCTTGAAAGAATTATCACCTGGGCAACGGAGAACCCCGGCACCTTCGCCGACAAAGAGGCGCTGCTGCGCGCCGAACTACTCAGGCTGGAGGATAACAGCGGCGCGGCGCTGGAGCAGTTTGAAAAAGCCATTGAGCTGTCGCGCAAAGGGCAGTTTCATCCGATCAACGCTCTGGCATGCGAACTGGCTGCGCGCTGCGCCAGTGCGCGCGGCATGGCGTTCGCCGCCGAGGGCTACATCAAAGGCGCGCTTGCCGCCTGGGATCGCTGGGGCGCGGGCGCCAAGGTGCGTCAGCTTGAAATACACTATCCGCATCTGGCGGCGCACCCGCCGCAGAGCGCGTTAAACACCGTGACCTTTGAGCAGAGCGCGGTGATCAGCGACCTGCAAAGCCTGGTCACGGCGATGCGCGCATTGACCGAAGAGATCAATCTTGATCGGCTGATCCATATTTTGATGATGATGTTGGTGGAGCGCGCCGGCGCGCAGCACTGTATTTTGATCCGCCTCATCGACGGCAATGTGCCGGAAATTCAGGCGCGCGCCTCCTCCACGGTGGAAGGCGTCAGAGTCAAAATCGTTAATGAACTGCCGGTGGCGACCGATTTGCCGCTGTCGATTCTCTCGGCGGTGATCCGCACCGGACAGGAAATCCGTACCGGTCGGCCGGAAGTGTTTAGCCCGTTTAGTCAGGATAACTATCTGGTCGCCTCTGGCGCGGCAGTGATGTGTGTGCCGATGTTCCGTCAGGCGCAAATGGTGGGTGTGCTCTATCTGGAAAACCGGCTGATGCCGGATGTTTTCACCGCGGAGCACTCGCGCATTGTCTCGATGTTAGGCGCGCAGGCTGCGGTTTCTCTGGAAACGGCGCGGCTGTATGCCGAGCTGGTGGAGGAGAACATCCAGCGGCGGAAAATTGAAAAACAGCTGCGCGCCAGCCAGACATCCCTGATGCTGGGTGAAAAAATCAGTAATACCGGTACCTGGCACTGGCATCTTGAGCCGGATATCCAGCTGGTATCGGACGAATATAAACGCATCATGGGGCTGCCCGCCGGGCAGGTGAGCACCTCGATGGCCGAGTTTCAGCGGCGGGTGCATCCAGACGATCTTCAGTGCCTGAAAGCGCTGATTGAATCCAGCGTGGCGCATGGCGTGAGCATGCAGGCTGAATTTCGTATCATCCGTGATGACGGCGAATGCCGTTATATCAAAGGCATAGGTGAGCCGGTGGAGAACTGGCCGGATGTCGCCGAATATTTCGGCACGCTGACGGATATCACCGCGCAGCGTCAGTCCGAAGATGCCGCCAGAATTGCCCAGGCCGAGCTGGCTCGCGTGGCGCGCGCCACCACGGTAGGACAGCTGACCTCATCGATCGCCCATGAAATCAATCAGCCGCTGATGTCGATTGTGGCCAATGCTGGCGCCAGCCTGCGCTGGTTGAAACGCGATCCGGCTCAGCTGGAGAAAGCCAGTGAAAGCATTGAGGAGATCATTAACGAAGGGCGGCGCGCTGGCGAAATTATTCGCGGCCTGCAGTCACTGACGCGCAATAATGTTGCGGAGTATGCATCGGCCAGGCTGCATCTGCTGGCGCGCGATATTTTAACCTTGTCGCGTCTGGAACTTGAGCGCCGCTCGGTGGCACTTGAACTGGATATTCAAGCGCCATGGGATGAGGTGTTTTGCGAGCGCGTACAGATTCAGCAGGTGCTGCTGAATCTGGTGATTAATGCCATTGAGGCGATGGCCGATAATGCCGGGGCGCGTATTCTGCGGCTCTCATCCTCCAATCCTGACGCGAATCATATTCGTATAGAGGTCGCCGACAACGGCAGCGGATTATCGGCAGAGGTTATCGGCAAGATATTCGACTCTTTCTACACCACCAAAGCGGAAGGAATGGGAATGGGCCTGACCATCAGTAATGAAATCATCAAACGTCATGGTGGTGTGCTGAGTGCGGAAAACCGCCCACAGGGTGGCAGCGTATTTAGTTTCACCCTGCCATTAAATCTGGGGAAATAGTTTATCTGATCCTCCCGCGCTATTTCACGGGAGGAAAATCGGACCGTTATCACTATAACGCGCGCCTTATTCATCTTGCAGTAAATGAAGTTTCTCAGCAGCTCTGACTAATTCTGATACTGAACGCACCGCCATTTTTTCCATTACGCGGCGTTTATGCACTTTTGCCGTAATTTCACTGATGCCCATTTCGGCGGCAATCTGCTTATTTAATAAACCGCGAATGACAAGCAGCATCAATTCCATTTCCCGTGGCGTTAAAGAGTGATAACGCCCGGTGAGTACAACTCTTTCCTGTGCGAGTGCTGCGCTTTTTTCGGCCAGCGCCATGGCAGCGGATACCACTTGTATCAGGTCATCCGGCATCACCGGCTTGGTGAGAAACTCAAAGGCGCCGGCCTTCATCGCGCGGACCGTCAGAGGAATGGTGCCAAAGCCGGTGAGGAAAATGGTGGGAATGGTGTATCCACGCGCGGTGAGATCCTGCGAGACATCAAAGCCGTCGAGGCCCGGCATATTCATATCGACAATTAAACAGCTCGGGGTGCGGTAATGCGGCTGATGTAAAAATTCAGCGGGGGAGGTAAAGGTCGAAATCAGGTAGCCTTCTGAGCTCAGCAGATTTTGCAGCGCGTTGATGACAGCGGGGTCATCGTCAACAATATAAATCGTTCTATCCATAAAAACTCATTCAGACTCTTACGAGTTCTATTCACTACATGCGCGCTAATATACCCGCAAAATAGTGCTGTAGGAATGGCGAAAAACGTATATGTGAATGTGATTATCTGCTGCGCTGTTAGGCCTAAAAAGGGTGAGGATGAAAAGCCATGCACTCACCCGCTATTCTTAAGGTAATAAATGCGTAACCTTAAGGTTCATCAATCCGCGATACCCTCAAGGTGGTTTGTTCGCCACGCCCATACACTTTTCCACTCACGCGGACTTTATCACTGGCTGAATAGGTTTTCTCTTTGAAGGCCGGCTTCTCAGCATTAATGATAATCGTGCCGGTATCATCGCGGAATTTGTAGCTATCACCTTTCAGCTTTTCAATAATATGGCCTTCGAGCGTGACATAGCCGCCCTGACGGAAATCACGAATACGTGAAATCGGGGTTTGTGCGGTGTCTTCCGATCCTTTATAACCGGCATCCTGATTCTTCTGCGGCGGTGCTGTTTCACCAGATTGGTATCCGCCTTCCGCTGCGCTCACGCCAACGCTGAACATCATGATTACTGAAGCTAAAACAACCTGTTTCATATGCTCTCCATAGATTTTCCTGCTGACACGGTGTTAAGTCTGGCACAAATATGCGCGACTGCACGACAAACGCAGCGGTAATTGAAAAAAGCACAACTGACTTATTTATGCCAGGGTATGTAGACGCGGTTTTTATTTCTTTGGCTAAGCGCGACGTTAAATTAGCGCCGTGCTTATCTGCTCATTCGAATTAAGAGTGCTAGCCACTCAGGAAAATAAATTATGAAAGCTATCGTCTATAACGGGCCTTTTGATGTCTCGGTTAAAAATGTTCCTGATGCAAAAATTGTGCGTCCTACCGATGCGCTTATTCGTATTACCACCACCAATATTTGCGGTTCCGATTTACATATGTACGAGGGGCGCACCAGCTTTGAACAGGGGCGCATCTTTGGTCATGAAAACCTTGGCGAAGTGGTGGAAGTGGGAAGTGGCGTCGAGCGACTTAAGGTTGGCGATTACGTTTGTATGCCGTTCAACGTCGGCTGTGGTTTCTGTGAAAATTGTGAGAGAGGGTTAACCGGTTTCTGTCTGACCGCCAATCCCGGCACCGCAGGTGCGGCCTACGGTTTTGCTGAAATGGGTGAGTGGGAAGGCGGTCAGGCCGAGCTGCTGCGCGTGCCGTTTGCCGATTTTAACTGTTTGCTGCTGCCACCGGATGCGGTGGAGAAAGAGGAAGATTATGTGATGCTGTCAGACATTTTCCCCACCGGCTGGCATGCGACCGAACTGGCAGGCCTGCGACCGGGCGATAGCGTCGCCATCTACGGTGCGGGCCCGGTAGGCTTGATGGCCGCGCATTCGGCGATCATCAAAGGCGCGTCGCAGGTGTTTGTGGTGGATACGCACCCCGATCGCCTGGCGCTGGCGGAGCAGATGGGCGCAACGGGCATCAATGCCGTGGGCGACGCAGCGGTGCAGCAAATCCTTGATCTGACGGATGGACGCGGCACGGATTGCGGTTGTGAATGCGTGGGTTATCAATGTTGTAATCAGCATGGACACGAAGATAACAGCGCCACCATGAACAGCCTGGTCGCTTCCACCAAAGCCACCGGCGGCATTGGCGTGGTGGGCGTGTTTATCCCGCAGGATCCCGGCGCGGCCAGCGAGTTAGCCAAAGTGGGTAAAATGCCGTTCGATTTCGGCAGCTTCTGGTTTAAAGGGCAGTCGATCCGTACCGGCCAGGCCAACGTCAAAGCCTATAACCGCCAGCTGGCGCGATTGATTGCCACCGACAAAGCGCATCCGGCGAGCATTATTTCTCATCGACTGTCGCTGGCCGAAGGACCCGAAGCGTACCGCCATTTCGACGATCGTGATGCGGGCTGGACCAAGGTGATTTTGAAACCTTAACGCATTCATAGCGCCTGTTATGCCGCATGATATTTTTGGTCGCCATTAATGGCGACCCTGTGGAGGGTGCGAAAATAATTGAAATAAAGCGCAACGGTATTTATCAGGATTAATCTTATTAATAAACCATTAAAGCTACCTTTCGGTTAAAATATCCTCGCTTTACATTCTCCTCATTAATCTCTTTAAACATCATTTCTAAACCAGACGAAATATAAATGTTTTTATGCTCTACAGTTAATAGGGTCTTAACTGGAGGAGCATGTCACATGTCGAAAGATAAAAAAGAACAGAATTTAACCCATACCGCGCCGCATAAAGGGCCAGAAACCTCTGAGCCAGGATTAGGTGATTTAGCACCGCAAGGCGGTGGACATAAACCTGCCGCTGAACCGACGCCGCCGGGCAAGCAGCCTACCGCGCCCGGCAGCCTGAAAGCGCCCGCCACGCAAAACAGCAAACTTGAGCAGCTCGATGAGTACCGCAAAAATGGCGAAAACGCCGACCTGACCACTAATCAGGGCACCCGCATCGCCAACGATCAGAACTCGCTGCGTGCCGGTTCGCGCGGGCCCACGTTGCTTGAAGACTTCATCATGCGTGAAAAAATCACGCATTTTGACCACGAACGCATTCCTGAGCGTATCGTTCATGCGCGCGGTTCGGCGGCGCACGGCTATTTCCAGCCCTACCGCTCGCTGGAAAAACTGACCAAAGCAGGTTTCCTCAGCGATGCCGAAAAAATCACACCCGTCTTCGTGCGTTTCTCCACCGTGCAGGGTGGCGCAGGATCGGCTGACACCGTGCGCGATATCCGTGGATTCGCCACCAAGTTCTATACCGATGAGGGCGTTTTTGATTTAGTCGGCAACAACACGCCAGTATTTTTCATCCAGGATGCGCACAAATTCCCGGACTTCGTGCATGCGGTGAAACCCGAGCCGCACAACGAAATTCCGCAGGGGCAGAGCGCGCACGACACCTTCTGGGATTATGTGTCGCTGCAACCTGAAACGCTGCATAACGTCATCTGGGCGATGTCGGATCGCGGTATTCCGCGCAGCTACCGCACCATGGAAGGCTTTGGCATCCATACTTTCCGCCTGATTAACGCTGAGGGTAAAGCCACCTTCGTGCGTTTCCACTGGAAGCCGGTGGCGGGCAAAGCCTCGCTGCTGTGGGATGAAGCGCAGAAGCTGACCGGCCGCGATCCCGATTTCCACCGTCGCGATCTGTGGGAAGCGATTGAAGCCGGGGACTTCCCGGAATATGAGCTCGGCCTGCAGCTGATCCCGGAAGAGGACGAGTTCAAATTCGATTTCGACATTCTCGATGCCACCAAACTGATCCCCGAAGAGCTGGTGCCGGTCGAACTGGTCGGCAAAATGGTGCTCAACCGTAATCCGGACAACTTCTTTGCCGAGACCGAACAGGTGGCGTTCCATCCGGGCCACATTGTGCCAGGGCTGGACTTCACCAACGATCCGCTGTTGCAGGGCCGTTTGTTCTCCTACACCGATACGCAAATCAGCCGTTTGGGTGGGCCGAACTTCCATGAGATCCCGATCAACCGTCCGGTTTGCCCGTACCACAATTTCCAGCGTCAGGGCATGCATCGCACGGAAATCGATACCAATCCGGCCAACTACGAACCGAACTCCATCAACAACAACTGGCCACGTGAAGTGCCGCCAGCGGCAAAAGAGGGCGGATTCGAGAGCTATCAGGAGCGGGTGGAAGGCAGCAAGGTGCGCGAGCGTAGCCCATCGTTTGGCGAATATTACTCGCAGCCACGGCTGTTTTGGCTGAGCCAGACCGCGGAAGAGCAGCAGCATATCATCGGCGCTTATTCGTTTGAGCTCAGCAAGGTAGCGCGTCCTTACATCCGCGAACGCGTGGTCGATCATCTGCTGCAGATTGACGTCACGCTGGCGCAGGCTGTGGCCACCAATCTGGGGCTGAAGCTGAGTGATGAGCAGCTCAACACCGTTCCGCCGAAAGATGTCAACGGCCTGAAAAAAGATGACAGCCTGAGTCTGTATGCGCAACCGAGCGGCGACATTAAAGGCCGTCAGGTGGCGTTACTGCTGAGCGACGGTGTGAAAGCCGCCGACGTGCTGGCGATTCTGCAGGCGCTGAAAGCGCAGGGCGTGCATGCCAAAATTCTGGCAGCGCACATGGGACAAGTGCTGGCGGATGATGGATCGGTGCTGCCGGTTGATGCCACCTTTACCGGTCTTCCTTCGCTGACCTTTGATGCGGTGATTGTGCCGGATGGCAATATCGATGCGTTGCTGCTGAGCGGTGATGCGCGCTACTTCCTGCTGGAAGCCTACAAGCATCTCAAAGCCATCGGTCTGAGCGGTGATGCACGCCGGTTTAAGGCGCAGTTTAACGTGCAGGACAATGAGGTCGAGGAAGGGCTGGTGGAAGATGTGAAAGCCGAGAGCACCTTTATGGCGGACTTCCTTTCTGTCATGGCATCCCATCGCGTCTGGTCGCGCAGCAAAAAAGCGCTGACCGTCGCAGCCTAATGCGCGGGGCGGAGTTGATTGCTCCGCCCCGTTTTCCCTGCATCTTAGGCAAAAAAAAGCCCGCTCGTAGCGGGCTGGTCGAGATGCATACCGAAGTGATCGTGTAAACGCGTACTGTGTGTTGCTGCCACTCAATGTGGTGGAACCAGACTACAGTAATATTTCGCAACTGGTCATAGGAGTTATCGATGGCCCGAAAAATAACCGCATTCGTCCACTGATGCGTGGTTTACCTGCTTAACTCTGTTGGTGGGGAAGACAGAGGACAACATGCAGTTTAAAAGAAAAATGGATAAGCCGGTTTCTTCTGACGGCGGTTTACTGAAAAGCATTGTGCTCTCTGGACTGCTGCTATTGATCACCGTAGCCAGTATGAGTATCTGGACCTTGCGTGAAGACTGGCTGGCGACCGTGCGTCAGACCCAGGAATCCGCGATGAATCTGGCGTTATCACAATCGCGTCAGGCGGAAGACACCTTCCTGCAGACCGAGCTGTCGCTACGCCAGGTACAGCGTGATCTGCAGCTACAGCTGGCAACGCGCATTCAGGGCGCTGACCTGAGTAATACCATGCGCGAATTACAGCGCCGCTTACCGCAGTTACACGGCTTGTTCTACTACGATCAAGATGGCAAGTGGATCGCCACCTCCGCCCAACGCGCACCCAACAATATCAATAATTCCGATCGTGAATACTTCACTTTTCAGCGCCATAACCGGCGCAACAGCGTGCATATCGGCCCGGTGATCAACAGCCGCAGCACCGGTGATTTGGTCATCCCCGTTTCCCTGCGCGTCAGTGATGCCAGCGGTGGCTTTAAGGGCGTGCTGCTGGCCACCATCAAGGTCGATTTTTTCCGTCGCTTCTACAGCTATTACGAACTCGGTGCGCGCGATGTGCTGGTGTTGATGCTGGCTGACAGCACGGTGCTGTATGCGCGTCCGATGCCTGACAGTTACATCGGCAAAAATCTCTCAGCCAGCCCGCTGTTTCAGGAGATGCTGGCGAAAATGGATCGCGGCAGCGGGCAGTGGAAATCGGTGCTGGATGGCCAGGCGCGGATCTTTGGTTTTGCGCGTTCCGATCGCTATCCGATTATCGTCGCCGCCGGTTACAACAGTGACGATCTGTTCCATGTGTGGGTTAACCGTCGGGCGCAGGATATTCTGCTCAGCATTATCCTGCTGCTGACCATCTTGCTACTCGGTATTTTCCAGCTGCGTCAGGCGCGTAGCGTGTTGCGCTATCAGCAGGAATTGACTCAGCTGCGCGACGAACTGCACAGCGCCAACCTCGCCCTGAATCAACTCGCGCACGTTGATGGTTTAACCGGTCTGGCGAATCGAAGGGAGTTTGATCGTTTCCTGCATCAAGCGCTGGCCCACGCCGCCGCCAGCGGTAAACCGCTCACGCTGATCATGATGGATATCGATTTCTTCAAGCATTACAACGACACTTACGGCCATATCGCCGGGGATAAGTGCCTGAAAGCGATCGGTGAAGTATTAGCTGCCGTGGTGGCGCGGCGCTCCGATATCGCCGCACGCTATGGCGGCGAGGAGTTTGCGCTGATCCTGCCTGATACCCCATTCGATGAGGGCATGACGATTGCGCATCGGGTGGTTGAGGCGGTGCGGATCAGGCAGCTTGCGCATATTTCTTCGCCCAAAGGCCAGGTGACGATCAGTGCCGGCTGCGCCACCACTGCGACGTCTGCCACCCTCAGTGCGGTAAAACTGCTGGAGTACGCCGATCACGCCTTGTACCGGGCAAAGCGTGAAGGGCGCGATGATGTGAAAGGGATTAATATAGATGAATCGCAAGCGTAATTGGCTTATTCCACGGCGGGCAGCTGGTATTTGATATATTGACGCAGCGCCTCGTGCATCTGGCTATTCCTTTCGTCCTCTAAGCCGCGCTCTTCATATTCTTTCGCCAGTTGAATAATCACCTCATCATATTTCCCTTTGAAGGTGATGTTATTTACCGCCACCTGCTTAATCATTAACTCGCGCAAGGCAGCGACTTCAATCTGCAGCTGGTTTACCGTTGCTTCCAGCTCGTTTACGCGTTCTTCATTCGACATAGGTTCTCCGGATGTTATTAAGCTGTGACCGTATCAGGGGCTGAATATCGCATTCGCATGCGTGTAATTCAAGCGTGAAGCGCTTACTTCGCTACCGGTAGATCCGCTCAGGGCTTGAGTCTGTGACGCGCTGCGAAAAATAAAAAGCCAGACCTGTTTCCTGTTGAGAAACATATGATATGATGTTTCTCAACAGGAAACGCGGAGGCGTGATGTGATTAAAAGCTGGAAGCATAAGGGATTACAAAAGTTGTTTGAGAAAGGTGATATCAGCGGTGTCCAGGCGCAGGACGCAGAACGCATTCGGCTTCGCCTTCTGGTCATTGATGAAGCGCTCTCCACGGATGAATTCAGAAACTATCCGGGGTTTCGTTTTCATCCCCTTAAAGGGGACAGGAAAAACCTGTTTTCATTAACGGTCAGGGCTAACTGGCGTATCACCTTCGAATTCACCAACGGCGATGCCTATATTCTTAACCTGGAGGACTACCACTGATGGCAATGTTCAATCCCCCGCATCCGGGCGGTCTGATCACCGAATACATCGAAGATAACAATATTGGCTTGCGCGTACTGGCGAAAGAGCTTGGTGTTTCTGCTTCAGCGCTGAGTAAAGTCGCCAGCGGTAAAGCATCGGTCAGCCCTGAAATGGCGGTGCGGCTTGAGGCGGGGCTGGGTATTGCGGCGCGCCTGTGGTTATCAATGCAGGCGGCATGTGACCTGCACAAGGCACGAGAAACCACGGACGTTTCCGGTGTCAATCTGCATCCAGGTATGAATGCCGCTTCTGAGGCGCACAGGGCAGCGAAGTAACGCACCCACGCCAGTTACCTGTACAAAACCGCGCTGGCTGGCGCGGTTTTTCTTTGGTCGGTTCAGACACCTTTAGACGAACCCGGTTCTGCGGTCGTGATGACGCTGTGTCAGGGACTGAAGAGTGTATTGACATGCGTGTAATTCAAGCGCGAAGCGCTTACTTCGCTACTGGCAGATCCGCCAGCCGGGTGGTGTAGGCCGGGGACAGCATCTCGCGCTTCATCGACCAGGGTTTCTGAATGCCTTGTCCGGCAAACCATAACGCACCGCGCTGGTAGGCATTCATCTTGTCGATCAGGGCCATTAATTGGTCACTATTGTGACGCGGCTGATATTCCGCAAACAGATCAAACTGCGCCACGCCATCGCTAAAGAAATCGCCCAGCATGACGCCGCCTTTCATATAACGCTTACCGGGCACCCAGATGCGATCTAAACAGTTGAGCGTGGCCTGAATAATATCGCGGCTGTCAGCGGTGGGCGTAATCAAGGTTTGGCTGGCCGCATTGGCATAATAAGGATGATGCGGATCGTGCGGACTGGTACGAATAAACGTCCCGATATGACGGCAATATTGCCGCTCACTGCGTAACTTCTCTGCGGCACGCGCCGCGTAATTGGCGATGGCCTCGCGCATATCCTGATATTCGGTAATGCGATCGCCAAACGAGCGCGAGCAGAGGATATTTTGCCGGTTGGGAATCACCTCTTCAAACGCCAGACAAGACTCGCCACATAATTCACGCACCGTACGCTCCAGCACCACGCCAAAGTGTTTACGGATCAGCGCGGTCGGGGTTTCAGCCAATTGCAGCGCGGTGGTAATGCCCATCAGGTTGAGCTTTTTCGATAAGCGCCGGCCCACGCCCCACACCTCTTCAACCTTGACCAGTTTCATCAACTCGCGCTGACGGTGGGGCAAAGAGAGATCCATCACGTTCTCAGCTTTGGTCCAGCGTTTGGCGGCCCAGTTGGCGAGCTTTGCGAGGGTTTTGGTCGGCGCAATGCCGACACCCACGCGCAAATGGGTGTCCTGATAAATACGGTCGCGAATGTCGCGGCCTAACTGTTCGAATGTCATGCAGGCGTTGATGCCGGTGACGTCAACGAAGGCTTCGTCAATGGAATACTCATCCACGCGCGTGGAGATCAGCGCCAGCGTCTCCATCACGCGGCGCGACATATCGCCATACAACGCATAGTTAGACGAGAACACCACCACTTTGTGGCGCATCAACTCTTCCCGATGTTTGAAGTAGGGCGCGCCCATCTTAATGCCCAGCGCCTTGGCTTCTCTGCTTAGCGAAATAATGCAGCCGTCGTTGTTCGACAGCACCACAATCGGCTTGCCGCGCAGATCCGGGCGAAACACCGTTTCACAGCTGGCGTAAAACGAATTCACATCCACCAAGGCAAACATCAGCGGCCTATGGTTTTAATCACGTGTTTAACGATGCCGAAGACTTCGAACTCATCGGCGTCAGGAATGGCGATCACCGGATGCGCGGTATTCATCGGTTTGAGATGCAGGTAAGGCTGTAACATCAGCTGTTTCACGGTGAACTCGCCGGAAAGCGAAGCCACCACAATGTCACCGTGTTTGGGTTTTAGCGAGCTGTCCACCACCAGCATGTCACCCTCATTGATACCGATGTCGATCATCGAGTCACCGCTGACTCTAATGAAATAGGTTGAACTGGGGTGATCGACTAAAAAGTCGTTGAGGTCGATACGTTGTTCAACGTAGTCCTGCGCCGGGGACGGAAAGCCGCAGGGCACGCGGCTGATGAACAAAGGTAAGGCGAGAATAGCGCGGATTTCCGCGGGCTGATAAAACTGCATGGCTGCGATCTCAAATCGTCACTGTATATGTATACAGTAATGTCGAATAGGCAGTTTGATCAAGCCAGAACCCGTAATGATTTGCAAAACAGTTGGCAACAAAGGAAATTTATTTTGTGCCAAAGGGCTTGCCGCTGCGCTTAAATCATCATCCCCATGATCTGCAGGGTGCTCTGCTGTGAAGCGGTGATAAACGGAATGTCTTTGATGTGCTGCATACCAAAGGCTTCGTAGAACTTACGTGCACGCACGTTATCGCCTAACACTTCCAGCCACAGGTAGCCTTCACGCTTGTCGCGCGCCTCATTGATGATGCTCTCGAACATCCAGCGACCGTAGTTTTTGCCGGTTTCTTCTGGATTGAGGTAGAGCTTGTTGAGCAACGCGCCGCTCATGCCGGAATCCGGCACTGGCGTGTTCCAGGTGACTTTGGCGAAGCCAATCGGCTTGTTGGTCTCGGCGATCAGCCAGCTCTCATTGGGCGCCGCGAGGCTGCTATTCAGCTCTGCCAGACCGTATTCCTTGTCGATAAAGGCATCCAGTTCGTCTGCGGAAACCCACATATGTTTGAAATGCGCACTGTAGGTCATGCGGCCCAGCAGGTGCAGCAGCTCTGCATCCTCTGCCGTGGCTTTGCGTATGGTGAACTCCATGCCAGATTTCCTTGCTTAATGCTTGTTATTAATAACGTCGTCGGTGCGAGCAGAGGCCACCGAAGGGCAGTTACCATAACGTGTTAGTAACAAAAACCCAAGATAACCAGAGCTGTCTGTTAACAAGGCGCCATGCCGATGATCTATAATGAAGAGTGAGAAGCAAGCGTAAGCCCATATTCTCAGGAGGTAGAAGATGTCAGATTCGCAACCTAAAATTATCGGCGAAGCGGCCTATGCATTACTGGTACGCCGTGAGGAAGTCAGCGTTTCCTCACTGCTGGCAGAGCTCGCGCGCATGGCGAGAAAAGAGCAAAACAGTCAACAGCAGCAGCGTATTACCCAGGCGCAGCAATGGTTGCTCACGCACCGTCAACCGGCGGGCAGCGATAATCGCGTCCATTCAGCATTGCGCGGATTGAGTCGCCAGGAAGGCAGTGTCAGAATGCCTTCGGCCGATGCCGACGACAATTGACCATCCCAACCGGCTCACGCGTCGATGACTTTCGGCGCGGAGCGCACAGATTTGGAAATAAAAGCTTTCTAATTGTCCTAATTCACACTTCTTAGCACTTTTTGCAACAAAACCTGCCTGGCATCTTGAGTAAGCTCCTTGTACAGCTTTTTGCTATCTGTACAACTTTACTTAGGTCAAATGATCTAACTTTTTCATTTATTGGGGTCAATTATGCGTCAGAACGGATACACGCCGAGTTCAGTCGAGGCCATTGCCAACTATTTCAGCAAAGCGTCGCTGCCATCGCAGCAGGAAACCTTGGGTCAGATCGTGGTTGAAATCTTACGCGAAGGCCGTAACCTCAACCGCAAATCGCTATGCACCAAGCTGCTGCGCAGACTGGAACTGGCCGCCAATGCTGAAGAAGAACATCACTATCATCAGCTGATTGGCTTGTTATTTGAACGTGAAAGCTGAGAGTCAGTCAGACGTCAAACTTGTACAAGTATTAAAATTTTACTCTGAATACGCTCCCACACTGGTTTCGCCCCGCACCGGGGCGAAGCGGCGGTCAGAGATTCGTTATGAAAATTCTTTATGAATAGAAGTGAACACCAGAAAATAATCGATGAAATTATTGGCGAAGCGGCGCTGGCGCTGTTGCAACGTACGGGCCCGGTCAATACGCAAGCGCTGTTGAATCAGCTGATGCTGATGAAGCAGCAGAGCAACGACGAAGAGCAGCGTGCAGCGATTACTGCCGCCATCACCGATGTACGCAACAGTATTTCGGCGGGAAAAAAGCTGCGCGAAGAGCAGCCGCAAAGCGACAACGTTCTTCAGCTGTTTGGTAACAACCAACAGTCTGGTAACAATCGTAAACATTGACTGATTGGCTCGCGTTTAGGCATTGTAAATTCGAGCGTAGATACAATCACGGGACTGGAATCATGTCGGAAAATCACAACCTCTACGCTGCACTGCCTGACACCGAACTGGCAGAGCATTTTCGCAATGCAGACAGTACGTTAAGAAACGAAGCTGCCGTATTGGATAGGGTTATCCGCCACGTGCTGGCCACCGAAGGGCGCGTCAGTAATAAATCGATTATTCTCTGTTTGATTATGGCGCTGGAAACCGCAGAAGGTGATGCTGAAGCTGATGTGCTGCGCAAAACACTGGAAATTGTGGTGGGTTACACGCCTGACGACGCCTGATATTCCTCTCTGTCCCCCGCGCGGGGACAATGAATTAATCCTTTCTGGCGAGAGCTAATCGGCGCTTCGCTTTGCCAATATTAATTCTGTGCAACCAGGTGCGAAACTGTTTTAACTGGACGTGTGAAGCGACATCAGTTGAAAGCGTGCAAATATACAGCTGGCTTTGGGTATGATTATTAGTGCCGGTCGCGTAAATTTCGCTTTTATTATCACGCTGTTGCAGTTCAATTCCCGTGAAGTGTAAATTCCCCCACAGCTGTAAAGTGTCCTCGAACTTTTTAAAGTCCATCATGATGCCCTTATTATTTTGACTTATTATGGAATGTTGCTGGCTCCGTGCAACATAAAGCAATTGCACGATTAAGCCAGCATCTTTGAATAGTAAATTCAGGGATAGTCGCGTTTGGGCGCGGATTTTCGCATCCACTTGCGTTTATTACCGCTTTGCTTATCCATCGCTAATGCGCTGGCGCTGGCCGGATCAAACAGCGACAAACTCTCTATTTGATGCACCATAATCACTTTACGAAACTCAAGGGCACTTTTAGGTGCGGACGAGAAATCAATGTTGTGATTGTGGTACCACAGACTGTAATTATGCTCGATCGCCAGATTGAGCGTGCGTGAATCACGATAGCCGCTCAGCATCGGGATCAACACAATGTTGGCAGTGTTTGGATATTCAAAGGTCGCCGCGTGAATCATGCCGATATAGATACGGCGCGATTTCAGTGTGACCCACGCCAGCTCGCCTTCTTCCATACATTGCAATAGCAACTGTTCAATGCCGTTGGAGCGGGAAAGGCGTTGATACAACTCCTTGCGTCCACCGGCGTTGAGCCGGGCGCTGACCGCCCAGTTGGAGCGATACATACAGAACAGGATGGCAAAGGCCAGCATCAGCACCACCGGCGCCTGAATGCCTAAAAAGCTCCACGTCATGAAATCGACGTTCCAGTGCACATTCTCCGCCGAGGTCAGCGCAAACGCATTGTTCACGCCCGATGCGGCCAGCAGAATCAGCCAGATAATCGCGGTTGCCAGCACGCCTTGCAGCACAAATATGCAGCCATACAGCGCAATGAGAAAATAGACATCCCAGCCAAAGGAACGCTTAATTTTTAAACGGCTCGACATGTCGCGGCTGGTATACCAATAGCCGCAAACCATCATCACCATAAATATCGCCGTGCCCATTTAAATATCCTTTAATGTGCTGACATGATGGGCAAAATCGCGCTGCACTTCAGGACTCAACGCATTAACCGAAGCGTTACCATCTTCATCAATAATAATTCTGTCGCCTTCCTCAATCGATTCCTGAATGTCCTGGCGCGTCATGACTTGCACTAATGACTCCGGGCTACCGAAAAGGGAAGTTAAAAAACCAAACATCATCAAGCCATCCTTATTATTTATGCCAGCGTCAACTATGGCACATCCCTCAACAACCCAGCCGCGTAACTGAAATGAAAGGGCGTTTTCCGGATTAATCTGCCAGGTCGCCGTTTAGGGCGACCTGTGATAATTACTGATTGGTAAGCGGCGTTTTACTGCCGGGTTCCGCGCCGGTAATCGGATTGGTATCGGGCTGTGAAGCGGTGCGTGTTGCCAGCGTATCCAGATCGCTCAGCTGTTTTGACGGCAGCGTCACGCTGGCGGAGCCATCACCGCCATCCACTGCGGGCTGCGGGTCGGCGACATAGTCGAAGTTCTCATCCGAGTTCCAGCTACCGCGAATATCGTCACCCTGAGACATGTTGTAGTAGGTGTGCGCATACTTCTCGATCGGCGGCAGTTTGCCCGGTGGGAAGTTGTTGTGGATGGAGTAGAGCGCTTTTTCAAACGACAGCTGATGCGCCACTTCGCGCGTCATCAGGAAACCCAGCGCATCTTTCACGCCCACGTCATCGGTGAGGTTGATCAGGCGTTCGTAGAGGATTTTGGCGCGCGCTTCGGCCGCGATGTTAGAGCGCAGATCCGCTGTCACTTCGCCAATGGTATCAATGTAAGCCGCTGTCCAGGGCACGCCCGCGGAGTTGGTTAATGCCGGGCCGCCGCCGTACAGAATCGATGTCAGATGGCTGTCATTGCCCGCGCCGGTGATGGAGCGATAAAGATCGCCTTGCTCTTCGCTGCCTTCCGCCAGTTCGCCTTTGGCACCTTTATTCAGCATGCCAACCAGCGAACCGATAATTTCCAGATGGCTCAACTCTTCAGTCGCGATATCCATCAGCATCTCGCGACGACCCGCATCTTCATCACTTAAGCCCTGCATGAAATAGCGCATCGCAGCGGCTAATTCGCCCTGCGGACCACCAAACTGCTCGAGTAATAAATTGGCCAGACCGGGATTGGGCGCATTAACGCGCACGGTATATTGCAACTGCTTTACGTGTCGAAACATAGCTCACCTCAAAAAATAAAATAAACGGAGAAAGAGAATTAATTCTGATGTTTAAAAATAAATAACGATAAGAAATGGAGGAGGGAAGGAGTGAATTTAGCCTTGTACTCATCAACTGCATGCCGCCTCATTAATACTAAGCGGGCATCCCATTGCTGCAAGCGCACCGGGTTAAATTAATTTTATTTTAAGCCGCGAGATAAATATTATTTTAAAGAGTGAATGTTGGCATGAATTAAATAAGCGCGTCGTTCTGGTGCGCATAAATGCGCACCTACAAAACACGTCGGTCGCCATTAATGGCGACCTGGTTAACGCCTAATCAGAACAACTCACGATACAGCGCAGCGATCATCGTCACGCTGCACTCCCGCGGATTGCCCGGCGTACACACATCGGCGAAAGCTGCGGTGGCAAGCGCATCCACATCCTGCTCCTGCATGCCGATATCACGTAGTCTGAGCGGAATACCGATATCGTGGTTTAGGGTGATCACCGCATCAATGGCCAGCGCACGGGCATCGGCTAATGAACAGCTATAGGCACCTTCCATGCCCAGCGCATGGGCGATATCGCGGTACTTCTCGCCGGTATGCTCGGCATTGAACGCCATGATATGCGGCAGCAGAACCGCATTAGCGATGCCGTGCGGCGTGCCATAAAACGCGCCCAGCGGATGCGCCATACCGTGCACCAGACCCAAGCCAACATTCGAGAAACCCATTCCGGCGATGTACTGACCGAGCGCCATATCCGCCACGCCCGCAGGCACGCCTTTAACCGAATCACGCAGCGAGCGGCCAATAATTTCAATCGCTTTGAGATGGAACATGTCGGTAAGTTCCCACGCGCCGCGCGTGATGTAGCCTTCAATGGCGTGCGTCAGCGCATCGACGCCGGTCGCCGCTTTCAGGCTGGCGGGCATGCTGGCCATCATGTCGGGATCGATAATGGCAATCGCCGGGATATCGTGCGGGTCGTAGCAGACGAACTTGCGCTTCTTCTCTTCATCGGTGATGACGTAATTGTTGGTCACTTCCGCTGCGGTGCCGGAAGTGGTCGGCACCGCAATGATCGGTACGGAGGGATTGCGCGTGGCGGCGCCGCCTTCCAGCATGCGCACGTCACTGAACTCGGGATTGGCAATCATCATGCCGATGGCTTTACAGGTATCCTGCGGCGAGCCGCCGCCCACCGCGATCAGATAATCGGCACCCGAACGACGAAAAGCCTCGACGCCCGCATGCACCACCTCAACGGTAGGATTGGGGATCACCTCATCATAGATGGCGAAACTGAGGTCGTGCTGCGCCAGCAGATCGGTGATGCGGGTGGCGACAGAAAACTTGATCAAATCCTTGTCGGTCACCACCAACGCTTTGTTAAAACCGCGTTTGTGAATCTCATCGACAATAGAATTAATCGCGCCCGCACCGAAATAGGCGGTCTCATTGAGGATCATTCTGTTAATCATATTAATTACCTTCACGTAGATGCCAGATTTAAGATTTTTCGATTAAATTCATCAAGATAAGAAGATTTAACCGTATCCAGATTTACGTGGTAATGACGATACAGATATTGCGTTGCCTCAATAAAATCGCGGTTTCCATTGAGTCGAATAAATGGAAGGAATCATGATCCTAAACGCATCGTCTCGGCACGCTTCGCCGTGTCGTAAACATATTGCAGCATCGGTTCCAGGTCGGTGTCGGGCCCGGAGCTGATGATCTTGGCGCGCAGCCACTCAATCTCGCTGGTGATATCCGGCGGGAAAATGGTGTTGTTCTGCGCATTACGCAGCCATTTCAGCAGGAAGTTATTCTTGCCGCGCACGCCGCCAGACTTCTTCGTTTTGGCGTTGATTTTCAGGGCGACCAGAATGCAGTAATAGAAGTGAACGCGTTGGCTGTAGCTTTGCGGGATCATCTTCGCTCACCTGCCGCGACAAGTGAAAAATGTGATGTCGATCGGTTTTCCATCATCCGGATTCCTGCCTGAATGGGTCTAACAGCCATGATCAATGCCGATCAGGGCGCTATTTCCGCGCTGTAGCCGCACGGTAAACGCACCATATGATAATCCTCGCGGCGGATGCAAGTCGGCATAATCCGGGAATTGAGGCGGGAGAAGGGCGCCATCAACGCTAAAAAAATAAGCGAAGCGGCTGAAAAAGCGCTGAGGCAATTCTTTTGCGGCATAAGGCCTAAAACGGCCACTTATCCTATAGCCAGGCCGCGCGTATCTGGCAATATCGTGATCTGCGTCTAAACTTAATTCTGACGATGTTCGCAGTCAGCCTGGCGAGTGAGTTTAAATGATGTTTGTTTGTGGAGAGTTATCTATCGAAATTCCGTGTTATCTGCAAAACCTCCTCGCACACACTTATGCGGTAGTAACCGCCTCGATCACCCAGCCAGCCTCCGAACATCCTGTAATGACAAATTCCACAAGACAGGAGAAGAGTCGTGACCTCCGCGGTTAATCACAACAGCACCTTGCCGTCATTAAGTGGCGGACTCTACGCCTTCTTTTTTGATGTCGACGGCACGCTGGCAGCGATTCAGTCGCAGCCCGAGTCGGTCTCCATTCCCGCTCCGGTACGCCAGCTGCTGCAACACATTTCCAATCTTAGCCACGGCGCCTTAGCGCTGGTTTCCGGCCGTCCGATTGCGCAACTCGACGCCTTAGTCGCGCTACTCGAAGCCCCCGCCGCGGGCGTGCACGGTGCAGAACGCCGCGATGCGGCGGGCCGCGTGCATCGCCACAGCTTGCCGGGGGATATTGCGCAAACACTGCAAACTGAACTGCAGCAGACGCTGGATCAGTGGCCCGATACGCTATTAGAAGTGAAAGGCATGGCATTTGCGCTTCACTATCGCAATGCGCCGCAGTACGAAAACGCCATTATGCAGCTGGCCGAAGACGCCGTTGCACGCTTTCCCGAGCTGGCGCTTCAGCCAGGTAAATGCGTGGTGGAACTGAAGCCGCAAGGCATCGATAAAGGCGCTGCCGTACGTGAGTTTATGCAGGAAGCACCCTTTGCCGGACGCATTCCGGTATTTGTGGGAGACGACCTGACAGATGAAAAAGGATTCCTCGTGGTAAATGCCATGCAGGGGATCTCTGTCAAAGTCGGTGAAGGGGCCAGCCATGCACGCTATCGCCTCAACAGCGTTGAGGCCGTATGGCACTGGCTTGAACAACTATTATTACAACTAGAACATGACAATGTTGGTAAGGAGTTTAGGTTATGAGTCGTTTAGTCGTCGTATCTAACCGTATCGCGATCCCCGATGGTAGCAAGGCCAGCGCAGGCGGGCTTGCTGTCGGTATTTTAGATGCACTGCGAGATACCGGTGGATTATGGTTTGGCTGGAACGGAGAGATCAGCGAATTCTCGGGTGAAGAAGAGGATGAAGAACTTACGCAGATCGAAAAAGACGGCATCACTTACGCGTCACTGCCGCTGAATCAAAACGATTACGATCAATATTATCTCCAGTTTTCCAATACCGTGATTTGGCCGGCGTTCCACTATCGCCTCGATCTGGTGCAGTATCAGCGCGAAGCCTGGGATGGCTACTGCCGCGTCAATACCTTGCTGGCGCAGCGCCTTAAACCGCTGCTGAAGCCCGACGATATTCTGTGGATTCACGATTATCATCTGCTGCCGTTTGCCGCCGAGCTGCGCAAGCAGGGCATTAATAACCGCATCGGATTCTTCCTGCATATCCCGTTCCCGACGCCAGAGATCTTCAATGCTCTGCCGCCGCATCAGGAGCTGCTGGAGATGCTGTGCGACTACGATCTGCTGGGCTTCCAGACAGAATCTGACCGCGTAGCTTTCCTTGATAGCCTGAGCCAGCTGACGCAGCTGCAGAATAAAGGAGAGAAGAAGCATCGTGCCTTCGGTAACACCTTTATGACTGAGGTCTATCCGATTGGTATTGAGCCGGACACCATTAAAGAGATGGCGGAAGGACCGCTGCCACCGAAAATGGCGGCGATGAAACGCGATTTGGGCGATCTGCAGAATATCATCGCCTGTGAGCGCCTGGATTACTCTAAAGGGTTGCCGGAGCGTTTTCTGGCCTTCGAAGCCCTGCTGGAGAATTTCCCGCAGCACCGCGGCAAAATTCGCTACTCGCAAATTGCGCCCACCTCGCGCGGCGATGTGCAGGCTTATCAGGACATCCGCCACCAGTTGGAAACGGAAGCGGGGCGCATCAACGGTAAATACGGCACGCTGGGCTGGACGCCGCTCTATTACCTCAATCAGCACTTTGATCGTCGTCTGTTAATGAAGATCTTCCGTCTCACCAACGTCGGCTTGATTACGCCGCTGCGTGACGGCATGAATCTGGTGGCGAAAGAGTATGTAGCAGCGCAGGACCCGGATAACCCTGGCGTGTTGGTGTTGTCCCGCTTTGCTGGTGCGGCCAATGAGCTGACTTCCGCGCTGATCGTCAATCCGTACGATCGTGATGACGTGGCGGCGGCGCTCGATCGCGCGTTGACCATGCCGCGTACCGAACGTATCTCGCGTTATAACGACATGATGGCGGTGTTGCGCAAACAGGATATTTCACACTGGCGTGAAAGCTTCCTGAAAGATTTAAATACTTTGCCGGTACGCAGTGATGATCACGGTACGGTAAATAAAGTCGCTACCTTTCCGAAATTAGCGTAACGCTTAATTGCACAATACATTGCGCCGCTACGGTAAATGCTAACATTGGGTGCTTTGCTCACTTATTGCACACTTCCGTAGCGGCGCGATTTATCGCGCCTCTTTGAATTTACGCTCCGCTGCACAGCGTTTTCACGCGCCACTGTAACTTCACGAAATCGATTTCATTTCTTAAAGCGCTAATGCGCTGACTCATCAGCAAAAAGCGCACGATTTGGTTAAAAAGCACACAAACGAAAGGCAAAAAGAGCTTTTTTTCCTCGCAACCCTAAAGATCTCAGGTGGTGCGCCGATAGTTATCGTGGAGCAAACCGAAAAATGCCTATTCATTCATTTCTCTAATGTAACGCCCTGTTACATCCCCTGCCGTGCGCTAAACACTCCCTACAATCCACTAACAGTTCCCTGGCGCTCTGCGCCCAGACTTCACGCTTCGCTAGCGTCTCGCTTTACGGCACATGGGCAATATTCCCTGTAAGTGATTAATTTAGAAGCGAATAGTTTCATGCTAATTTAGAGTATTATGCTGCATATAATCCTTTATATGGCGTGTTATAGCACCCTGATTGCCATAGAGCAGATAACTGATCGCGTTGTAATGACAATCTTCCGCACAGCCTAAAATCCGCATTACTTCAGCAAAATATTAAGGAAATAATCAGAAATCGCGCAAAAAATGGACAACAGAAAAGCGCTGCTGAAGGTTTAGAGAAAAAATTTGCCTTAAAAGTGTGACGTAGATCACACTTTATCTAAAATTTCGCGCCACTCACGTTGTATGTCGAAATCAGACAATATAGATTTGCCTTGTTTTCAGATTAGTCTTAAAAAACTGTAAGCAGACGTCACGGAAGATGGTTACAACTCAAGCAAAGAATGGCCTGGAGTTTTGATTACTACAGATCAGTGTCCTGACGAAAAGTGCAACAGTCAGGAGCACGTTGGCTCAAGCCTGATTATTTTTTGCCATCTTTAGATTTACCAACCAGCAGCCCGAACCATAGAACAATTTAATTCTGTGGCCGTATATGTGTCGCGTCTATCAGGATGGAAAAAAATGGGTACATCAGAATTACTAAAACATATATATGACATCAATCTGTCATATTTGCTTCTTGCTCAGCGTTTAATTAACCAGGAAAAAGCTTCAGCAATGTTTCGTTTAGGCATCGATGAATCGATGGCTGATGCATTGTCGCAATTAACTTTACCTGAGATGGTAAAATTAGCGGAAACCAACCAACTGGTTTGCCAGTTCCGATTTACCGATCACAACCATATTAATCGCCTGACTCAAGAGTCACGTGTGGATGACTTACAGCAAATCCACACCGGTATTTTATTATCCAGCCGTCTCCTGCGAAATGCGTCTAAAGATGACGTCTCTGCGAAGAAGAGGGCCGTTTAATGAGCGAAAAAAGTATTGTTCAGGAAGCGCGTGATATTCAGCTGGCCATGGAGCTGATTACATTGGGCGCACGACTGCAAATGCTGGAGAGTGAAACTCAGCTGAGCCGTGGTCGCCTGATTAAACTCTATAAAGAGTTGCGTGGTGCGCCACCACCGAAAGGTATGCTGCCATTCTCTACCGATTGGTTCATGACCTGGGAACAAAATATCCACTCTTCTATGTTCTGTAACGCCTGGCAGTTCTTGCTGAAAACCGGCTTGAACAGTGGCGTTGAAGCGGTAATCAAAGCTTATCGCTTGTATCTTGAGCAGTGTCCGCAATCGGACGAGGGCCCGCTGTTGGCGCTAACGCGTGCATGGACCCTGGTGCGATTCGTTGAAAGTGGCATGCTGGAACTGTCTGACTGTAAGTGCTGTGGTGGCAGCTTTATTAACCACGCTCATCAGCCCATCGGCAGCTTTGTCTGCAGCCTGTGCCAGCCGCCATCACGTGCCGTAAAAAGACGTAAACTTTCTGCAGATTCTGCCGATACCTTTCCACAACTGCTGGATGAACAGGTTAAACGCGCCGTTTAAGTTTGTTCGCATCGTGGAAAACATCCAGCAGCGGTTAATACCGCTGCTTTTTTTTTGCCTGCGATCAACGAATAACACCTGCGGCTCTCTGGCTTAACTTCCATCAACACGTTACGGACGTAAGGATTTTTTGTGCTGATAATTCTGGGTTATATCGTGGTCGTCGGCTCCGTGTTGGGCGGCTACGCGATGGTCGGCGGACATTTAGGCGCGCTTTATCAACCGGCGGAGCTGATCATTATCGGCGGTGCCGGTATTGGTGCCTTTTTAGTCGGCAATAATGGCAAATCGATTAAGAAAACATTAAAAGCGCTGCCATTGTTAATGCGCGGCTCGAAATATAACAAAGCCGTATACATGGATTTAATGGCGCTGCTTTATCGCCTGATGGCGAAATCCCGTCAGCAAGGCATGTTGTCATTAGAACGTGACATTGAAGATCCCAGCCAGAGTGAAATTTTCGCTAACTATCCGCGTATTTTGTCCGATAAACAGTTAGTCGATTTTATTACCGATTATTTGCGTTTGATGGTCAGCGGAAATATGAACGCCTTCGAAATTGAAGCGTTGATGGATGAAGAGATTGAGACCTACGAGCACGAGTGTGAAGTCCCCGCGCAAAGTATCTCGGCGGTGGGTGATGGCTTACCGGCTTTCGGTATTGTCGCGGCGGTAATGGGCGTGGTGCACGCACTGGCGTCAGCCGATCGTCCGGCGGCCGAACTGGGTGCGTTAGTGGCGCACGCGATGGTCGGTACTTTCCTCGGGATTTTGCTGGCCTACGGTTTTATCTCTCCGCTGGCGTCGGTGCTGCGTCAGAAATGTGCCGAAACCACCAAGATGATGCAGTGCGTGAAGGTGACGTTGCTCTCCAGCCTCAACGGTTACGCACCGCAAATCGCAGTGGAATTTGGTCGTAAAACGCTTTACTCCGCCGAACGTCCGTCGTTCTCGGAGCTGGAAGAGCACGTGCGTAACGCCAAGAACCCGGCGAAACAAACTTCGGATGAGAATTCATGAAAGCAGGCAATCGCCCCATTGTGCTGGTTAAAAAGCGCAAACATAAAGGTCACCATGGGAGCCACGGTTCGTGGAAGATTGCCTATGCCGACTTTATGACGGCGATGATGGCGTTCTTTATGGTGATGTGGTTGCTCTCCATCTCCAGCCCCAAAGAGTTGGTCCAGATTGCGGAATACTTTAAAACGCCGCTGAAAGTGGCGTTGACCGGCGGTCAGCGCAGCAGCGACAGCGAAAGTCCGATCCCCGGCGGCGGCGATGATCCGACGCAGCAGAAGGGTGAAGTGAAGAAGATTGTCGATATGGATGCGCAGAAGAAGAAGCTGGAGGAGATCCGCCTGAATCGCCTGCGTGAAAAGCTCGACCAGCTGATTGAAGCCGATCCGCGTCTGAAAGCGCTGCGTCCGCACTTGATCATCAACATGGTCGAAGAGGGACTGCGCATTCAGATTATCGATAGCCAGAACCGCCCGATGTTTAAAACCGGCAGCGCGGACGTGGAGCCTTACATGCGCGACATCCTGCGCACTATCGCGCCGGTGCTGAATGATATTCCGAACAAAATCAGCCTCGCGGGTCACACCGATGATTTCCAGTATGCCAACGGCGATCGTGGCTACAGCAACTGGGAACTGTCGGCGGATCGTGCCAATGCCTCACGGCGCGAGCTGGTGATTGGTGGCCTCGACGGCGCCAAAATGCTGCGTGTGGTCGGTATGGCCGACACCATGAAGCTGAAAAACCGTGGTGCTAATGATGCAGTCAACCGCCGCATTAGCCTGCTGGTGTTGAATCACGACACCGAAGCGGCGATTGAAAAAGAGAATGCCGAGAGCGATGCCGTTCAGGTGAGCGACCCGGCGCAAATGATTCCCAACATTACCGCACCCGCTGTACCGGCTGCGTCGACTGCTCCAACAGGTTCCACTGCAACACCGGCTGCGCCGGCTGCTGCAACGGCCCCAGCGGCAGCGGCGACGCCCACGGCGAGCGCGGTGACACCAGACCAACCCTCACAGCCGAGGTGATCCCGTGAGCATGGACATCAGCGATTTTTACCAGACGTTTTTCGATGAAGCCGATGAGCTGTTAGCGGATATGGAGCAACACCTGTTGGGACTTGATCCCCAGGAGCCCGATTCCGAGCAGTTGAATGCCATCTTCCGCGCCGCCCACTCCATCAAGGGCGGAGCCGGTACGTTTGGCTTTACGGTTTTACAGGAAACCACCCACATCCTGGAAAACATTCTGGATGGTGCGCGCCGCGGCGAGATGCAGCTCAGCACCGATATCATCAACCTGTTTTTGGAAACCAAAGATATTATGCAAGAACAGCTCGATGCCTATAAAACGGCGCAGGAGCCGAATGCAGAAAGCTTTAAATATATCTGCGAAGCGCTGCGTCAGCTGGCACTGGAAGCGAAAGGCATTGCGCCTGAAGCGCCCAAAGTCGCCGAAGTGGTTGAGATCGCAGCACCAGTTGCGGCCGCAGGTCTGCGCCTGCAACTGGTTGACCTGAAAGAGAAAGAGCCGGAGCTGATGCTGGAGGAGCTCGGCAATCTCGGTACCGTCAGCAACGTGGTGAAAGGCGCCAATTCGCTAGACGTTACCATTGATGGCGTCGGCAAAGATGACATCGTCGCGGTGCTCTGTTTTGTGCTGGATGAAGCACAGATTCACTTCCCTACAGGCGCGGCGGCCGTTGCCGACGCCCCGGTTGCTGAAGTGGCTGCTGAACCGGTGCAAACCGCCACCGTCACCGATATCACGCCAGCGGTGAAGCGCGAACCTAAACGTGCCGCCGCACCGGCCAAAGGCAGCGAATCCAGCAGCATCCGTGTTGCCGTTGAGAAAGTTGACCAGCTAATTAACCTGGTTGGCGAACTGGTGATCACCCAATCGATGCTGGCACAGCGCTCCGGTGCGCTGGATCCGGTGGCGCACGGCGACCTGCTGAACAGCATGGGTCAGCTGGAGCGTAACGCCCGCGATCTGCAGGAATCGGTGATGTCGATTCGTATGATGCCGATGGAGTACGTCTTCAGCCGCTTCCCGCGTCTGGTACGCGATTTGGCCAGCAAGCTGGGCAAAGAAGTGGAGCTGACGCTGCTCGGCAGCTCAACCGAGCTGGATAAGAGCCTGATTGAACGTATCATCGACCCGTTAACGCACCTGGTGCGTAACAGCCTCGATCACGGTATCGAAACCCCGGAAAAACGTCTGGCCGCGAATAAAACCGCCGTCGGCAACCTGACGCTGTCGGCGGAACATCAGGGCGGCAACATCTGCATCGAAGTGATCGATGACGGTGCCGGTCTGAACCGCGAACGTATTCTGGCTAAAGCGCTGTCGTCTGGCCTGCCGGTCAGCGACAGCATGAGCGATGAAGAAGTCGGCATGCTGATCTTCGCGCCGGGCTTCTCCACCGCTGAGCAGGTCACCGATGTGTCGGGCCGTGGCGTGGGCATGGACGTGGTGAAACGGAATATTCAGGAAATGGGCGGTCACGTCGAAATCTCCTCGAAGCAGGGCAAAGGCACCACCATTCGCATCCTGCTGCCGCTGACGCTGGCGATCCTCGACGGCATGTCGGTACGCGTCGCTAACGAAGTGTTCATTCTGCCGCTCAACGCGGTAATGGAATCGCTGCAGCCAACCGCAGAAGAGCTGAAACCGCTGGCCGGTGGCGAGCGCGTGCTGGAAGTGCGTGGCGAATATCTGCCGCTGGTAGAACTGTGGAATGTGTTTGAGGTGCAGAACGCCAAAACCGACGCCACGCAAGGCATTGTGGTGATTCTGCAAAGCGCAGGCCGTCGCTATGCGCTGCTGGTCGATCAGCTGATTGGTCAGCATCAGGTGGTAGTGAAAAACCTTGAAAGCAACTATCGCAAAGTGCCGGGCATCTCTGCCGCCACCATTTTAGGCGATGGTAGCGTGGCGCTGATTGTGGATGTCTCAGCACTGCAATCGTTGAACCGTGAAAAGCGTGTGGCCGGTGCCGCAGCGTAATAGATAACGAAAGGGTAAAAAAATGACTGACATGGCAACCGTGACCAAAATCGCTGGCGAAACCGTGGGCCAGGAATTCTTAGTTTTCACACTGGGTGACGAAGAGTACGGCATCGACATTCTGAAAGTGCAGGAGATTCGCGGTTACGATCAGGTAACCCGCATCGCTAACACGCCGGAATTCATCAAAGGCGTCACCAACCTGCGCGGCGTGATCGTGCCGATCATCGACCTGCGCGTGAAGTTCTCGCAGCCGGATGTGGTGTACAACGAGAACACCGTGGTGATCGTGCTGAATCTTGAGCATCGCGTGGTGGGCATTGTGGTGGATGGCGTTTCTGATGTCCTGTCGCTGACGCAAGAGCAGATTCGTCCTTCACCAGAGTTCGCGGTCACCATGTCCACCGAGTACCTGACCGGTCTGGGCGCGCTGGGTGAACGTATGCTGATTCTGGTCGACATCGAAAAGCTGCTGAGCAGCGAAGAGATGGCGCTGGTGGATAACCTGCGTACTGCCTAATCTCCGCAACGGGCCGCGCTGCTGCGGCCCGTTATCATTACACACATTAATTAATTCCTTACAAATCAACAATAAATCCGCAAAAAATCGCTGTAATATCCCTCAATCTTCTCCGCCCCTGGTCGATAACCGATCGGTACGATTTTTTCCTTCATTTTCCAGGGCAAACTATGTTTACGAGAATCCGCGTGGTCACCAGCTTATTGCTGGTGTTGTTAGTGTTTGGCTTTTTACAGCTGGCATCCGGCTCACTGTTTTTTAAAGCGCTAAGCGATGACAAAAACAGTTTTAACGTTTCACAACTGGCGAGCAAAAACACCGCCGCCATCAACGACGCCTACATGAGCCTCAATCAGAGCCGTGTGGTGTTAACCCGCATTCAGCTGCGCATGGCAACCAGCAAACTGACCGGTACCGAAGCGGATATCGCCGGTTTGTACGGCGACAGCAAAGCCTTCCAGAAAGAGGCCGCCGATAACTACCAGCTGTTTAAAGCGACGCCGGACACGCCGGGACAGGATGCCGCGCTCAACAAACGTCTCGATCAAACCTATACCGCCTATGCCAGCGCGCTAGGCCAGTTGCAGGACGCGTTGGTCGCAAAAGATCTCGATCTGGCAGCCAAAGCGCCGGTTGCGCCAAGCCAAAACGCCTTCCTGAAAGAGTACCGCCAATGGCGTGCCGATCAGGATCGCCTGACTGCGGCGGGCGTCGAAGCCAACAGCTCAGCCTACGATCACATGATCTGGCTGTTAGGCGCGGTGCTGGCGATTGTGGTGGCGGTGATTGTGCTGTGCTGGTTTGGCATGCGCAAAATCCTCATCAAGCCGCTTAATGAGAATATCCAGCATATTCAGCACATTGCGCAGGGCGATTTGACGCAGCGCATCGCGGTCGAAGGACGCAACGAAATGAGCCAGCTGGCGGAAAGCCTGCATGAGATGCAGCAGTCGCTGGTGCGCACGGTAAGTGATGTGCGTGACGGTTCGGATGCCATCTTTACCGGAGCGAGCGAAATCTCTGCGGGCAACAACGATCTCTCGGCACGTACCGAAGAGCAGGCGGCTTCACTGGAGCAGACCGCCGCCAGCATGGAACAGCTGACCGCCACCGTGAAGCAGAACGCCGAAAACGCGCGTCAGGCGTCGCAGCTGGCGCTGAGTGCTTCCGAAACCGCGCAGAAGGGCGGTGATGTGGTGCAAGGCGTGGTGCGCACCATGAGCGACATCGCCGGCAGTTCGAAGAAGATCGCCGACATCACCAGCGTTATCGATGGCATTGCCTTCCAGACCAATATTCTGGCGTTGAACGCGGCGGTAGAAGCGGCGCGCGCCGGTGAGCAAGGCCGTGGCTTTGCGGTGGTCGCGGGTGAAGTCCGTAATCTGGCCCAGCGCAGCGCGCAGGCGGCGAAAGAGATTAAAGGGTTGATTGAAGACTCCGTCAGCCGCGTGAACAGCGGATCTGAACTGGTGGGCACCGCTGGTGAGACCATGAGCGATATCGTTAATGCGGTAACGCGCGTCACCGACATCATGGGCGAAATTGCCTCGGCATCGGATGAGCAGAGCCGAGGTATCGATCAGGTCGGCCAGGCGGTGACGGAGATGGATCGCGTGACGCAGCAGAACGCCTCGCTGGTGGAAGAGTCTGCGGCGGCGGCGGCCTCGCTGGAAGAGCAGGCCAGTCGCCTGAGCCAGTCGGTGGCGGTGTTCCGCGTACCGCGCGCGGCGCAAACGCAGCCGCAGGCCAGAAGCGGCGTGCGTCATCCGCAGATCGCACCACCCACGATCGGCGCACCGCGTAAAGCGCTGACCGCCGCGGCTGGGGAGAGTAACTGGGAGACGTTTTAAGTTTCTGAGTGGTCGGTCCCTCACCCTAACCCTCTCCCACACGTGGGAGAGGGAACTGTCCGAGCCAGCGTGTGGCAGCGTCTCCCTCTCCCGCAGGCGGGAGAGGGAACTGTCCGAGCCAGCATGTGGCAGCGTCTCCCTCTCCCGCCTGCGGGAGAGGGCCGGGGTGAGGGACAACCCGCACCACCCAATGCGCCTTTATCGCTCACCCGATAAAGGCGCATTTTTTTTACTGTTAATTTCTTTAGTTATAAAACACTGCAATCATGCGCAAACGCAGAGTTTTAATTCGTAAAGTAGCTTAAGCACCCTGAAAAATTCAGATTGCCGGTCGATAACTGGGGGAGCCGAAACGCATCCCTGGAGATCCCATGTTAAAACGAATCAATGTAGTGACCAGTTTAATCGCCGTATTACTGGTGTTTGGCGCTTTACAATTACTGTCGGGTGGCCTGTTCTGGTCCGCCTTACAAAAAGATAAAGAGGCGTTTGCGGTAGCGCAGATCTCCTCCAACAACGTTGGCGCGATGTCAGACGCCTGGATTGAACTGAACCAAACCCGCACCGTACTCAACCGCGCCATGTTGCGTATGCAGGGCACCATGGCCGCGCAGTCGAATGGCGGTCAGCTGAGTGCCTTAATCGCCCAGACGGAAAAACAACTCAATGTGGCTGCCGGCCACTATCAACGCTACTACGACTTGCCGGCCACGCCAGGCTTGCCAGACGCGTTGCGCGATAAGCTGGAAGCGAACTACGCCGCTTTCAACGACGGGTTGAAAGCGATGCTGGATCGCCTGAAAGCCAACGATCTGCAAGGCATGTTTGCGCAGAACATCGAAGCTAAACAGGTCGCGATGAAAGCCACTTACGAAGAGTGGCGGACGGAGCAAAGCACATTGGCGGCAGAAGGCGTGGCGCAGAATCAGCGCGCCTTCCACACCATGATGTGGCTGCTGGCGTCGGTGGCGCTGGTGGTGATTGCGGTGATCGTTGGCTGTTGGTTCGGCCTGCGTAGCGTGCTGATTCAGCCGCTGCACCAGCTGCTGGCGCATATTCGCCATATTGCTGCGGGCGATCTCACGCAAAATATCGTGGTGGAAGGGCGCAACGAAATGAGCCAGCTGGCGGGAAGCCTGCATGAAATGCAGCAGTCGCTGGTCAGCACCGTGGGCAATGTACGTGACGGTTCCGATGCGATTTTCACCGGCGCCAGCGAAATCGCCGCCGGGAATAACGATCTGTCGGCGCGCACTGAAGAGCAGGCCGCCTCGCTGGAGCAGACGGCGGCCAGCATGGAGCAGCTCACCGCGACGGTGAAACAGAATGCCGAGAATGCGCGTCAGGCGTCGCAGCTGGCGCTGAGCGCGTCGGATACCGCGCGCAAAGGCGGCGAGGTGGTCGATGGCGTGGTGCGTACCATGCAGGATATCGCCGGCAGCTCGAAGAAGATCGCCGACATTATTAGCGTGATCGATGGCATCGCCTTCCAGACCAATATCCTGGCGCTGAACGCGGCGGTAGAAGCAGCACGCGCCGGTGAACAGGGCCGTGGTTTTGCTGTAGTGGCTGGTGAAGTGCGCAACCTGGCGCAGCGCAGTGCGCAGGCGGCGAAAGAGATCAAAGGCTTGATCGAAGATTCGGTGAACCGCGTCAACAACGGCTCGCAGCTGGTCGGCACCGCCGGAGAAACCATGAACGATATCGTCGGCGCCGTCACGCGCGTCACCGATATTATGGGCGAAATCGCCTCGGCATCGGATGAGCAGAGCCGTGGTATCGATCAGGTGGGACAAGCGGTGACCGAGATGGACCGCGTCACCCAGCAGAACGCCTCGCTGGTGGAAGAGTCCGCCGCCGCCGCCGCATCACTGGAAGAGCAGGCGAGCCGCCTGAGCCAGTCGGTATCGGTGTTCCGCATTCCGCGCGCCGCACAGGCGCAACCAAAGGCGAGCACGGTGCGCCAGATCGCCAGCGCACCGCGTAAAGCGGCTGCCGCGCCGGTGAGTGAGGGTAACTGGGAGACGTTTTAAGTTCTGAGTTGCTTCCCCTCACCCCGGCCCTCTCCCGTAAACGGGAGAGGGAGACGCTGCCATATGTTAGCTCGATCAATTCCCTCTCCCGCCTGCGGGAGAGGGTTAGGGTGAGGGACAGCGAGCACCCATCAACCCCCCGCTGGTCCAACCCCTGCGAACACACATAAAGATCCCCTCAGAAAAGCCGATAACAGAGGCGATCCGCCAACCAATGAGGTGTTTATGTTTAGTCGTATTCGTGTTGTATCCGGTCTGCTGTGCGTGCTGGCGCTGTTTGCCTTACTGCAGCTGTTCTCCGGTGGAGTGTTCTACTCCACGGTCAAAGCCGATAAAGAAAATTTTGCCTATAACCAGCGACTTAGCACGCTGCAGCGGGCAATGGGCACCTCATGGGTATCGCTGGTTCAGGCGCGTAACACGCTGAACCGTGCGGGGATCCGTTACCTGCTGGACAGTCAGCAGGCTGGCTCAGGCGCAACCGTGAAAGATCTGGTGGCGCTGGCGAGTGAGGAGTTGAAGCACGCTGATGAGGGTTTTGCCGAATTTAACGCCAACCTGTCTGAAAAGGGCAAAAAGGCCGAGAACGTGCTGACGCTACAGGCCAACTACAACGCCTATCGCGGAGCATTGGGTGAGTTGATCGATTTCCTCAGTAGTGGAAATTTCAAAGGATTTGTCGATCAGCCGACGCAGGGATTCCAGGACAAGTTTGCTAAGGATTACAACGAATGGTTGAGCTACAACATTGTGCTCGCCAATCAGGGCATTGCAGCCAATGAGGCGGCTTACAACCAATCCATCATGCTGGTGGTCGGCACGCTGCTGGTGACCTTGCTGGTGATTGCGCTGGTGTGGAGCGGCATGCGTACGGTGCTGATCCGTCCGCTAAAGCACAGCATCGAGCACATTCGTCACATCGCGCGTGGCGATTTGACGCAGCAGGTGGAGATCACGGTGCGCAACGAGATGGGCGAGCTGCTCACCTCGGTGCAAGAGATGCAGCAAGAGCTGGCGCGGACGGTGCGTACCGTGCGTGACGGTTCCGATGCGATCTACACCGGTGCGAGTGAAATCGCCATGGGCAACAACGATCTCTCCTCGCGTACCGAGCAGCAAGCGGCTTCGCTGGAAGAGACCGCTGCCAGCATGGAGCAGTTAACCGCCACGGTGAAGCAGAACGCCGAAAATGCCCGTCAGGCGTCACAGCTGGCGCTCACCGCCTCGGAGACCGCGCAGCAGGGCGGCAAAGTGGTGCATGGCGTGGTGACTACCATGAAAGAGATCACCGGCAGCTCGAAGAAAATCGCTGACATCATCAGCGTGATCGACGGCATTGCCTTCCAGACCAATATCCTCGCACTGAACGCTGCGGTAGAAGCAGCACGCGCCGGTGAGCAGGGACGTGGATTTGCCGTGGTAGCGGGCGAGGTGCGCAGTCTGGCACAGCGCAGCGCGCAGGCGGCGAAAGAGATTAAAGGATTGATCGAGGATTCGGTCAGCCGTGTCAACACCGGTTCCGTGCTGGTGGAGAGCGCCGGGGAAACCATGACCAACATCGTGAATGCGGTCACGCGGGTCACCGACATCATGGGCGAAATTGCCTCGGCGTCGGACGAGCAGAGCCGTGGTATCGATCAGGTCGGTCTGGCGGTGAACGAGATGGATCGCGTGACGCAGCAGAACGCCGCGCTGGTCGAAGAGTCGGCAACGGCGGCGGCCGCGCTGGAAGATCAGGCCAGCCGACTGAAACAGTCGGTTGCGGTGTTCAATATCGGTAAAGAATTTGTCGTTCAGGCCGTTAACGTATCTACAGCGGCAAAAAATTTGCGTTCCGGCACGCCAAAAGCACTGGCACCGGCAGGCGCACGTAGCACTGACGATAACTGGGAAACCTTTTAATCCTTGTGGCCGCCGCAAGGCGGCCCATGAGAATGGCGCGACTGGCAGCACAGTAGCAACCGCAGTATCACAATTTAAACAGTTTGTTGCCGGGTGACCTGAAATGAAGAAATCGACGTTATTGGATCAAAGTGAAGCGACCACGCTGCTCTCGCAAATGGTGCAGCGGTTACCGCTCTCAGATACGCATTTTCGTCGCATTAGCCAGCTGATCTATCAGCGCGCGGGCATTGTGCTGGCCGACCACAAACGCGAGATGGTTTACAACCGTTTAGTGCGTCGTCTGCGCATGCTGAATATTGATGACTTTGGCCGCTATCTGGCGCTGCTGGAGCAAGACCAAAACAGTGCGGAGTGGCAGGCGTTTATTAACGCGCTGACCACCAATCTGACCTCTTTCTTCCGCGAGGCGCATCACTTTCCGATCCTCGCGGATCATGCGCGTAAGCGCACGGGTAACTACAGCGTGTGGAGCACCGCCGCCTCAACCGGCGAAGAGCCGTACTCCATCGCCATGACGCTGGCGGAAACGCTGGGCACCGGTCCGGGTAAATTCCAGGTCCACGCCAGCGATATCGATACCCAGGTGCTCGAGAAAGCCGTGGCCGGCGTGTATCGCCAGGAAGAGCTACGCACGCTATCGCAGTCGCAGCTGCAGCGCTTTTTCCTGCGCGGCACCGGTCCGCATGAAGGCATGGTGCGCGTGCGTTCCGACCTCGCCAACATGGTGAACTATACGCAACTGAATTTACTGGCACACGACTGGGCGTTGCCGGGTCCGTTCGACGCTATTTTCTGTCGCAACGTGATGATCTATTTCGATAAAGAGACGCAGGAACAGATTCTGCGCCGTTTCGTGCCTCTGCTGAAACCCGGCGGTCTGCTGTTTGCCGGGCATTCAGAGAACTTTAGTCAGATCAGCAAAGAGTTCTGGCTGCGTGGACAGACAGTCTATGGACTGAGCAAGGAAAGACGATGAGCAAAATCACCGTGATGTGCGTGGATGACTCTGCGCTGATGCGACAGTTGATGACCGAAATCATCAACAGCCATCCCGATATGGAGATGGTCGCGAGTGCGCCCGATCCGCTGGTGGCGCGGGATTTAATCAAACAGTACAACCCGCAAGTATTGACGCTGGATGTGGAGATGCCGCGCATGGATGGCCTCGATTTCCTCGAGAAGCTGATGCGCCTGCGTCCGATGCCAGTGGTGATGGTCTCCTCGCTGACCGGTAAAGGTTCAGAAGTGACGCTGCGCGCGCTGGAGTTGGGTGCGGTGGATTTTGTCACCAAGCCACAGCTCGGCATCCGCGAAGGCATGCTGGCGTATAGCCAGATGATTGCTGACAAGATCCGCGCCGCCGCGCGCGCCAAGCTGCATGTGCGTGCCTCCACGCCGATGCCCGTCACGTTGAAAGCGGGCCCGTTGCTGAGCAGTGAAAAGCTGATCGCCATTGGCTCTTCCACCGGCGGCACCGAGGCGATTCGCCATGTGCTGCAGCCGCTGCCGGCGACCAGCCCGGCGCTGCTGATTACCCAGCATATGCCGCCAGGCTTTACGCGCTCGTTTGCCGAGCGTCTGAATAAATTGTGCCAAATCACCGTGAAAGAAGCGGAAGACGGCGAGCGTATTCTGCCCGGCCACGCCTATATCGCGCCGGGCGCCATGCACATGGAGCTGGGCCGAAGCGGGGCCAACTATGTGGTGAAACTGAATGACGGTCCGCCAGTGAACCGACACAAGCCATCGGTGGATGTGCTGTTCCGTTCGGTGGCGGTGCACGCAGGACGAAATGCGGTGGGTGTGATTCTGACCGGGATGGGTAACGACGGCGCGGCCGGGATGCTGGAAATGCATCGCGCGGGCGCCTGGACCATCGCGCAGGATGAAGCCAGCTGCGTGGTATTTGGTATGCCGCGCGAAGCGATTGCGATGGGCGGCACCAGTGAAGTGGTCGATTTAGGCCACATCAGTCAGCACATGCTGGCGAAAATTAGCGCCGGACAGGCATTGCGAATTTAACGAGCCCGTCCTGCTGGACGAGACAACACGGGAGTAGATATGGCTGATAAAAATATGCGCTTTTTGGTGGTGGATGACTTCAATACGATGCGTCGTATTGTCCGTAACCTGCTGAAAGAGCTTGGATTCAATAACGTTGAAGAAGCAGAAGATGGCGTCGATGCGCTGACCAAACTGCGTGCCGGTGGCTTTGATTTCGTAGTTTCCGACTGGAACATGCCGAACATGGACGGTCTGGAGCTGCTGCAAACCATCCGTGCTGACGCCACGCTGAACAAACTGCCGGTGCTGATGGTGACCGCGGAAGCGAAGAAAGAGAATATCATCGCGGCCGCGCAGGCGGGCGCCAGCGGCTACGTGGTGAAGCCGTTCACGGCGGCCACGCTGGAAGAGAAGTTAGGCAAAATATTCGAAAAACTGGGTATGTAAGGAGATGTGATGAGCGACCTTCCGAAATCAACCGAAGAAGCCTCGGCACACGACATTATTACCCGCATCGGCTCACTGACGCGCATGTTGCGTGACAGTTTGCGTGAGCTGGGGTTAGACCAGGCAATTGCTGAAGCGGCGGAAGCGATTCCTGATGCGCGCGATCGTCTGGATTATGTTGTGCAAATGACGGCGCAAGCGGCAGAACGTGCGTTGAACTGCGTTGAAGCAGCGCAGCCACACCAGGACCAAATGGAAGCCGGCGCCAACCAGCTGAAAGGCCGTTGGGATGCGTGGTTTGAAAATCCGATTGAACTGACAGATGCGCGCGAGTTGGTTTCGGATACGCGCCAGTTCCTGACTGACGTTCCGGGACACACGTCGTACACCAATAAGCAGTTGCTCGAAATCATGATGGCACAGGATTTCCAGGACCTGACCGGTCAGGTGATCAAGCGCATGATGGATGTGATCCAGGAGATCGAGCGTCAGCTGTTGATGGTGCTACTGGAGAATATGCCAGAAGCCAACGCCGCGGCGCGTAAAGAGGGCAACAGCCTGCTGAACGGTCCGCAGATCCACGCCAATGCACCCGGCGTGGTGGCGAACCAGGATCAGGTTGATGACCTGCTGGATAGCTTAGGGTTTTAAACACGTTTGTCCTCACCCTAACCCTCTCCCACAGGTGGGAGAGGGAACCGTTCGGGCCTGCATATGGCAGCGTCTCCCTCGCCCGCTTGCGGGAGAGGGCCGGGGTGAGGGACAGCGCGCACCGCACCTTACACCGCGCGCTTCTGCGCCAACGCCGACTGCGCCACCAACACCTGCACGCCTAACGCCTCAAACGCCGCGACCTGCGCCGGCGAAATGCCGCTATCGGTAATCAGATAGTGAATATGGCTCCAGTCGCACGGCAGCGCGAACATCGACACCTTATCGATCTTGCTGGAATCCGCCACCACATACACGCTGTTGGCTGACTTGATCATCGCCATTTTCACCTTGATATCGGTCTCGCTGGGAAAGCTCAAACCGAGACGCGGTGAGATACAGGCCGTGGCAAGAAACAGCTTCTCCGCCAGCACGTTTTCGAAAAACGAGGCGGCTTTCTCACCTGAAGTCGAAAGCGTCGGGAACTTAAAAGTGCCGCCGGTCAGCAAAATATTGATACCCGGCTCGCCGCCCAGCTTCAGCGCGATATTCACCGCCGTGGTAATTACCGATAAACGACGGATATGGCTGATCGCCTCGGCAATCGCCGTGGTGGTGGTACCGGAATCGAAAATCACCGTGTCGCCATTTTCCACATGCTGCGCGGCAAGGCGGCCAATCGCCTGTTTTTCTTCAAGATGTGTTTGGCGCTCCAGCAACATCGCGCCGGTATTCTGCTTGCCGGTCATCAGCGTGGCGCCGCCGTGATAACGCTGTACGTGCCCCTCTTGCTGCAACATGCGCAAGTCGGTGCGAATGGTGGCTTCGGTCAGGCCGAAGGTATCGGTCAGCGCTTTAACCGTGACGGTGCCGTCTTCGCGGATCATCTCCAGAATCTTCTCACGGCGCTGCTGCATATCTGCCAGCTGCTCAGTTTTGCTTTTCAATCGAAATGCTCCCTCTTTCCAATCACGGTCTGGTTTCGCCAATAAGGAAACCCGAGCTGATTTTACTCTGCGATTTGGCCATTTGCGAGATAGCTTCCAGAAACATTCGTTTTCGAATGAAAATCATCATTTGCTATGCGATTGATTTCGCAGAAAGCCGTCAGCAGCTCGCTCCATGTCCTGAAGGCGGTGAATTGTGCAAATTCAACAAAATCATCAAGATAATTTTATTGCTGCAATTTGTATGAAATTTGATCTCCTCCACAAACCATTATTAATCGATAGCTTATATTTTTGTTCGAAAATGATGTTTGTAAAAACGATAACCCGGCCAGTAATAACCAGCGCCGCCGTACACCATTATGGAGAGAGACGATGAGTGGGGAATATGACGTTAACCTGCGCTACGGCGTGAACATTGAGCAGGATTTAACCGGCAAAGTGGCGGTAGTCACCGGCGGGCTGGGCGGGATTGCGATGGCCAGTAATGCCATGCTGCTGGAGAAGGGCGCACGGCTGGCGCTGCTTTATCCGCCCTTCGAAAGTGACAAAGTGGCGGGCGTGCAGGATCAATTTGCTGCCGATCGCGTGCTGCTGGTGTGCTGCGACGTGACCGATCCGGCCTCGGTTGAAGCGGCATTTGATCGCGTCGAACAGCATTACGGTCAGATTGATATCCTGGTGAACTGCGCGGGCTACGTGATGTTGCAACCGGTGTTAGAAACCGATTTTGCCGAGTGGCAGAAGCAGATCGACGTCAATCTCACCGGTCCTTTCCTCTGCTCGCAGGAGGCCGGTAAACGCATGGTGCGCGCCGGTAACGGCGGCAAAATCATCAACATTGCGTCGCAGGCCGCCTCCATCGCTATCGACAACCACGTTGCTTACACCTCCGCCAAAGCCGGTCTGCTCGGCATGACCAAAGTGATGGCCAAAGAGTTCGCTCCCTATCGCATTAACGTCAATACCTTATCGCCCACCGTGGTGCTGACGCCGATGGGTGAAAAAGCCTGGCGCGGTGAGAAGGGCGAGCAGATGAAAAAGCTGATCCCGCTGGGACGCTTTGCCTATACCGACGAAATCGCCGCCGCGGTGCTGTTCTTCGCCAGCAACGGCAGCGACATGATCACCGGCGCAGATTTGATGATCGACGGTGGCTTTACCATCTGGTAAGCCGCGCCAACACCAGAACGGCTGACCCTGCGTGACCCACTATAACAATGAGAGAACCTCACCATGAAAAAACGTACCCTGCTGTTAACTGCTATTGCCAGTTGCCTGATCTCCCAAGCCAGTTTCGCTGCCGATAAAGGCACCATCATGATCCTGGTGAACTCGCTGGATAACCCGTATTACGCCTCCGAAGCCAAAGGTGCCAACCTCAAAGCGCAGGAGCTGGGCTATAAAACCAGCGTGCTGTCGCATGGCGAAGATGTGAAAAAGCAAAGTGAACTGATTGATGCCGCCATCGGCAAAAAGGTGCAGGGCATCGTGCTGGATAACGCCGACTCCACCGCCAGCGTCGCCGCGATTAAAAAAGCCAAAGATGCCGGCATTCCGGTGGTGCTGATCAACCGCGAAATCCCGGTGGATGACGTGGCGCTGGCGCAGATCACCCACAACAACTTCCAGGCCGGCTCCGACGTGGCAAACGTGTTTGTGGAGAAGATGGGGGAAAAGGGCAGCTACGCGGAACTCACCTGTAACCTTGCTGACAACAACTGCGTCACACGCTCCAAATCCTTCCATCAGGTGCTCGACCAATATCCCGATATGAAAAGCGTGGCGCGTCAGGATGCCAAAGGCACGCTGATTGACGGCAAACGCATCATGGACAGCATTCTGCAGGCGCATCCGGATGTAAAAGGCGTGATCTGCGGTAACGGCCCCGTGGCGCTGGGTGCGATTGCAGCTCTGAAAGCGGCAGGCCGTAACGACGTCATCGTGGTCGGCATTGACGGCAGCAATGATGAACGTGACGCGGTGGAAAAAGGGGATCTGAAAGCCACGGTGATGCTGCAGGCACAAGCCATCGCCGCACAGGGCGTGACCGACCTCGACAACTTTATTCAGAAAGGCACCAAGCCTGAGAAGCAGCGCGTGATGTTCCGCGGCATTCTCATTACGCCAGACAACGCCAAAGGCGTGCAGGACTTTAACTTCAAGTCGTAATCAATGCGGTGCGCCCGTAGATCGGGCGCCCAGGAGAATGTGATGCACAGACGACTCTGGTTACTGCTTCCTGTCGTGATCCTTAGCGGTTGCCGCATTGTGTCGCAGCAGGAGCTGGCCGACCTGAAAAATCCTCCCAATCCCAAAATGGGCAATATTGCCCAAACGTGGCAACAGAAACTGGTACCGCAAGTTCAACATGATGCGAAGCCGGTGGCTGAGTTGTTGAATGCGCTGAAATCCGCCAAAGATTTTGATAGCGCTTGTAAAACTTATGGCTATCGCAGTCAGGAAGAGAACCCGTGCGTGTTCAGTGTCAACGTGAGCGGTGAAATCACGGCGGTTAACACCACGTCGCGTAACGGTCGGATGACAGTGAAAGATGTGTCCGGTGACACTGTCACGGTGCAGGTTGGCCCGATTTTTCCCGGCACGGTGTTGCGTGATGCCTACAAAGGTGCCAGCTATCAGGACTTTAACGATCAGGTGCTGTTCGGCGATTACAGTCGCGCGATCAATCAGCAAGCGGCGAACATGATGAGTGCTTTCAAGCCCAAAGTGGGTGACAAAGTGCAGCTGGCTGGCGTGTTTAGCAGCTTTGATACGCCGGAACAGGTGCCGAATGTGACGCCTGCGGCGATTACACGTCAGTAAGGAGCGGATATGCAACAGCCTCAACATGACGTGATCATTGAAACCCGCAACGTGTCGCGCATCTATCCCGGCGTCACCGCGCTGGATCAGGTCAATTACCGCGTCTATCGCAATAAAGTTAACGTGCTGATTGGCGAAAACGGTGCCGGCAAATCCACCATGATGAAAATGCTGGCGGGCGTGGAGATCCCGTCATCCGGCGAGATTCTGCTGGACGGCGCAGCAGTGTCGCTGAGCTCCACGCATCAGGCGGAAAAACAGGGCATCAGCATTATTTTTCAGGAGCTGAACCTGTTTCCCAATATGAACGTGATGGACAACATCTTCATGGCCAATGAGTTTTTCCAGCGCGGCGTGATCAACGAGAAGTATCAGTATTCGCTCGCCAAAGCATTGCTGGAACGGCTGGAGCTGGATGTCGATCCCTACGCGCCGCTGGCTGAACTCGGTATCGGCCATCAGCAGCTGGTGGAGATCGCCCGCGCGCTGTCCAAGGACACGCGCGTGCTGATCATGGATGAACCGACCAGCGCGCTCAGCCAGTCAGAAGTGAAAGTGCTGTTCAACGTCATCGACCAGCTTAAACGGCGCGGCGTCACCATTATCTATATCTCACATCGGCTGGAAGAGCTGATGGAGATTGGCGATCACATCACCATCTTCCGCGACGGGCGCTTCATCAGCGAACGCGAAGTCCGCGACGCCTCAATTCCGTGGATCATCGAGCAGATGGTGGGCGACAAGAAGAAACACTTCGATTACCAACCGGCGACGCAGGGTGAAACGGTACTCAGCGTCAACGGGCTGACCGCGCTGCATCAAAACGGCGGTTACAAGCTCAATGATGTCTCTTTCTCGCTGCGAAAAGGCGAAGTGATTGGCATCTACGGTTTGCTGGGCGCCGGGCGCACCGAGTTGTTCAAAGGGTTGATTGGCATGATGCACTGTCAGTCGGGCAGCGTCAGTCTGAACGGCGAAGCGCTGGAGAAGCGCAGTTTCCAGCAGCGACTGAAAAAAGGTATCGCGCTGGTGCCGGAAGATCGTCAAACCGAAGGCGTGGTACAGCTGATGTCGATCACCGCCAACATGACGCTCAGCGATCTCAGCCTGCGGGGTTTCCGCCGCTGCTGGCGCAAGCTCAATCCGCACAACGAGCAGCGCCGTGTGGATGAAATGATTGGCCATCTCGCCATCAAGGTCAGCGATCCCGAGCTGCCGATCACCTCCTTAAGCGGCGGCAATCAGCAAAAAGTGGTGCTGGGCAAAGCCCTGATGACCGGGCCGCAGGTGGTGCTGCTGGATGAGCCCACGCGCGGCATTGATGTGGGGGCAAAAACCGATGTTTATCACCTGATTGGCAACCTGGCGCAGCAGGGATTGGCGGTGATGTTCTCCTCGTCCGAACTGGATGAAGTGATGGCGCTGGCTGACCGTATTCTGGTGATGGCGGATGGTCGCATCACCGCCGATTTACCGCGCGCGGCGGCCACGCGCGAAGCCCTGATTAGCGCCTCAACGCCACATGATTGAGCCCGCTGGAGAGTAAAACGATGAATCAAAAATACCTGATCTATATGTACCTGCTTAAGGCGCGTACCTTTATTGCCTTGCTGATCGTGGTGAGTTTCTTCAGCTTTATGGTGCCTAACTTTCTCACCACCTCCAACCTGCTGATCATGACGCAGCATGTGGCGATTACCGGCTTGCTGGCGATTGGCATGACGCTGGTGATTTTGACTGGCGGCATCGATCTTTCGGTCGGGGCGGTGGCGGGCATATGCGGCATGGTGGCGGGTGCGCTGCTCACCAACGGCGTACCGCTGTGGGGCGGCAACGTGCTGTTCTTCAACGTGCCCGAGGTGATTCTGGTGGTGGCGCTGTTCGGCGTGGCGCTGGGATTAATTAATGGCGCGGTGGTGACGCGACTCGGCGTAGCGCCGTTTATCTGTACGCTCGGCATGATGTACGTGGCACGCGGCGCCGCGCTGCTGTTCAACGATGGCAGCACCTACGCCAACCTTGTCGGCACGCCAGCACTGGGTAATACCGGCTTCGCCCTGCTCGGTTCGGGTTCGATATTGGGCGTGTATATCCCGATATGGATGATGCTCGGCTTCCTGCTGCTGGGGTTGTATCTGACGCGTAAAACACCGCTGGGTCGTTACATCTATGCCACCGGTGGCAACGAATCGGCGGCGCGCCTGGCGGGGGTGCCGATTATCAAGGTCAAAGTGTTTGTCTACGCTTTTTCCGGCTTGTGCGCCGCGCTGGTCGGTTTGATTGTGGCGTCGCAGCTGCAAACCGCGCACCCGATGACCGGCAACATGTTCGAGATGGACGCCATCGGTGCCACGGTGCTGGGCGGCACGGCGCTGGCGGGCGGACGCGGTCGCGTTTCAGGCTCGATTATCGGTGCTTTTGTCATCGTGTTTCTCGCCGATGGCATGGTGATGATGGGCGTCAGCGATTTCTGGCAAATGGTGATTAAAGGCTTAGTGATTGTCACTGCGGTGGTGATCGACCAGTTCCAGCAAAAATTACAAAGTAAGGTGGTGCTGCTGCGCAGACATGAAAAAAAGCAGCAATCGGCCGCCCTGCCTGAAGCGACACATGGATAACAGGAGGCAATATGACACGCGATTTTAGTGGAAAGACGGTGGTGATTACCGGCGCCTGCCGCGGCATTGGCGCGGGCATTGCAGCGCGTTTTGCCCGCGACGGGGCGCGTTTGGTGATGGTGTCGAATTCGGAACGCGTCTTCAGTACCGCGCAAGCCATCGAACAGCAGTTTGGCAGTGAGGTTCTGGCGCTGCAGGTCGATGTCACCGATGAAAATGAGGTACAGCAGCTTTATCAGCAGGCGGCTGAGCGCTTTGGCAGCATTGATGTGTCGATTCAGAATGCGGGGGTGATCACCATCGATCGTTTCGATGCGATGCCCAAAAGTGACTTCGAGAAGATACTCGCGGTGAACACCACGGGCGTGTGGCTGTGCTGCCGGGAAGCGGCGAAATATATGGTGAAACAGGGCAGCGGCAGCCTGATCAACACCTCGTCCGGTCAGGGACGGCAGGGTTTCATTTATACGCCGCACTATGCCGCCAGCAAGATGGGCGTGATCGGTATTACCCAGAGCCTGGCGCTGGAGCTGGCGCCGTGGCATATCACGGTGAATGCTTTCTGTCCGGGCATCATCGAGAGTGAAATGTGGGACTACAACGATCGCGTGTGGGGCGAGATCCTCAGCAGCGATAAAAAGCAGTATGGCAAAGGCGAACTGATGGCCGAATGGGTGGAAAACATCCCGCTTAAACGCGCAGGGCAGCCGGAAGATGTCGCTGGCTTGGTAGCTTTCCTCGCCTCTGACGATGCGCGCTATATCACCGGGCAGACCATCAATGTGGATGGCGGTTTGATTTTCTCCTGATAGACCGCTGTTGGGTCGCCATTGATGGCGTCATGCTAAACACTAAGCCTCATGATCGCACCTTCCAGAGCGGCGTGATTCATCGCGCAATGCATTGCGCCGCTACAATGTGCGCGCTCAATGATTTGAGATGTCATCTCTTGATGGGCAAGCAGGGCACAACACATTGCGTCGCCTGCTTACCTACATTCTGATTTTTTCGCTTTCTGCCTTAATCGAAACCAGACATGTCCGGCACTTGCATCAGAATATGCTAGGGTAGACTTATGCAGTTTTGTGAGCCACCTCTAATTCTGAACCGGGTCGAACCCTATTTTTAGCTATGTTATTTACTTTGTTATCACCCAAAAGCGTGCGTTATCTCTCTGGTTTTTCACTACTTGCCGCATCCGCGCCTGCGCTGGCGTTGATCTCTGACACTAAACTCGCCGATGCGCCGTTTAGCGATCCCACACGTTTCCAGAAAATGGCCGATCAGTTGCCTGCATTGGGTTACCAGGATGAAACGGAAGCGTTCAACAAAAAACTGGCGACCATTGCCAAAAGCATTGGTGAAGCCAGCCAGAACAGTACGGACGACAATGCCCTTGGCCAGCAGGCGGGGCTGTGGGCCTTTAACCATTTCCGCGATGAAGTGGGCAATCGACTGGTTGATGAAGGTCAGTCGCTGTTGTCACCGTATGGCAATGCTCAAATCGATTTCAATGTGGATATGGAGGGCAATTTTGCCGGCAGCGGTGCGTCGCTGCTGACACCCTGGGCGGATAACTATCGCTATCTGACCTTCAGTCAGGTCGGCTTTCATCAAACTGATGATGGGCTGGTCGGCAATGCTGGCCTCGGGCAACGTTGGGTGGCAGGAAAATGGCTGCTGGGCTATAACGGTTTTGTCGATCGGATGTTCAGCAGTGGCCTACAGCGCGCTTCGCTGGGTACCGAAGCATGGGGCGATTATCTGCGCTTCTCCGCCAATTACTATACGCCGCTGTCGGGCTGGCAGGATCGCAATCCCTTCCAGCAGCAGCGCATGGCGCGCGGCTATGATTTCACCACCCAAGGCTATTTGCCTCACTATCGCCAACTCGGTGCGTCAGTAAGCTGGCAGCAATATCTGGGTGATAACGTCGATCTGTTTAGCTCCGGCAATCGTTACCACAACCCATCGGCGTTGACCTTTGGCGTCACCTACACGCCGGTGCCGCTGGTGACCTTATCCGCCAGCCATAAAACCAGCGACAGCGGTGAGAGCCAGGATCAGCTCGGCTTGCGTCTCAACTATCGCTTTGGCGTGGCGCTCAGCCAGCAGCTGAGTCCGGATAACGTAGCGGCTGCGCACTCACTGCGCGGCAGTCGCTACGATAACGTGACGCGCAGCTATACGCCGGTGCTGGAATATCGCCAGCGTAAAACGCTGTCGGTGTTTCTCGCTACGCCGCCGTGGCAGCTAAATGGCGGAGAAAGTTTGCCGCTGAAATTGCAAATCCGCAGCACCAATCCGATCGCTAAAGTGATGTGGCAGGGCGATACCCAGGCGCTGAGCCTGACGCCGGGTGCCAATCCCAACGATCCACAGGGCTGGAGTGTGATCCTGCCCGCGTGGGATAACTCGCCGGGTGCGCATAACAGCTATCGCTTGTCGGTGGTGTTAGAAGACAGTAAACAGAATCGCGTCACCTCGAACGAGATCGTCCTGCAATTGCAGCCGCCGTTCTCACTGGATCAGGGCGATGATGATCGCTTTGATTTGATGGCGCCGTAATCGCCTCGCACCAATAAAAAAGGGCAGCTTTCGCTGCCCTTTGCGCATATTCAGCCGACACTAGCCGAACAGCCATGAGGGTATTGCCACTTAGAACTGGTAAATCAGACCCACAGCGGTGACATCATCAGAAGCGATGCCCAACGCATTATCATCTTTCAACAGGTTGATCTTGTATTCAGCGTACACAGACATGTTTTTGTTGAAGTAGTAGGTTCCACCTACAGCGACGTATTTGGTGAGATCGACATCACCAATATTTTCAATCTCTTTGCCTTTAGATGAAACATAGCCGATTGAAGGACGCAGTCCGTTAATGAACTGATACTGCGCAACGGCTTCAAAGTTAACGGCTTTGTTAGCGAAGCCACCAGTGATTGGGGTTGCGTTGAGCGTTTCGCCGTACATGGTTGCCAGGTAAATCTGGTTAGCATCGTATTTCAGGCCCGTGGTCCAGTGCTGTGCTTTCTCGCCTTCGCCACGTAAGGCCTGGTTCTGCGTATTGGTACGATCCAGGCTCGCGTAAGCGCCAACCAGGCTCAGACCGAAATCGAAATCATAAGAAGTGGAGAGCGCGAAGCCATCACCATTCGAACGGCGTACTGCAACGTTTGCATCGCTACGATCGTTTTTACCTTCGTACTGTGCAGCAACGTTCCAGCCTTTCACCAGACCGAAGAAATCTTTGTTGCGCCAGGTCAACACGCCACCTGAGCGGCTGGACAGGAACCCATCAGAGTAACCTTGATCGCCACCAAAGAAGGGCAGCATATCGGTGTAACCCAGCACGTCATAAATCAAACCGTAGTTACGACCGTAATCGATCGAGCCGAACTGACCAAACTTCAGGCCAGCAAAGCCCAGGCGGGTTCTGTTACCGCTGTTGGCATCGCTGCCTTCAGAGTTGCTCAGGCTGTACTGGTACTGCCATTGACCGTAGCCGGTCAGTTGATCGTTGATCTTGGTTTCGCCTTTAAAACCAATACGGGTATAAGACGAGGTATCACCATTTGACCCTTCGTTATCGGAGAACAGATGCGAGACGTTAATTTTGCCAGTCAGGTCCAGCTTGTTGCCATCTTTGTTATAGATTTCGGCGGCCTGAGCCGAAGAAAGTCCCAGCAGTAAAGGCATCACTGCTGCCAGTAAGGAGCGCTTCATCATTTAATTTTTACCCTGTGATATTTTTTAATTTTGTCCCCATTTGCGGGGTGAAAAGAAAATGACACAAAAGGTTCAAGATCGACAGTGCAATATATGTAACTAAATATTTCTCGTTAACTTTTTGTGTGATTTTTAATCTTAAATTCCATTATGTGGAATTTTGTATTGGTTAAACTTATCCATAAGACAACATGTGTAATGATGATTTTAATATTTATCTGTATGATTTTATTGAATAACTTTAAATTTAAAGATGCGTAAATAAAATCAGTAGGTTGTTCGTGAAATAGCACAAGCCTATGCATTATTGTTCAATAGCAAATATCTGAATCCAGCTAATCATTAGCAGAGTAATTATCGGCTTTATGGTTTTGTGTCCTTTTATTTCTGTTCTGATAATAACCTTGGTCACAAAATGTTATTTAGCTTTACGCTTAACAATGAACTGGCGAAATAATATTCAATTCAGTGAGGGAAATGTTAAAACCCGATTAATTCGCGCCATGCTAAATTTGCACCGCGCTATCACTTTCCTGCACCAATCAGGCACATTGCGCCCCAAAAAAGTGCGTTTATCGCATTAATTTGGCGAAATATTTCCTGCCCGATCACAAAAGCAATATTTCATTTTGCCGATGCATAAATCCGCTAAATAAATTACTGCTATTCAGCCTGCATCAGACTGATATTCACTTTTTATGCAATTAAAGTGAATATCACCACCTGTTAAGTTATTGATATTCCGTAGTGGTAAGACGGTTATGCATTTTTGCGGCTGGCTGGCACGCTATCTGCAATATACAGTAGAGCTGCCACTTAACATTTTTAACAATTTCAAAACAAAAGGCTTCACCGGGTGTGGAGCAGGAGAAAGGGCTATGTCACTGCAGGTTTCACGTCAGAATTTCGATCAATGGATGATGCCAGTTTATGCACCCGCGGCTTTTGTTCCGGTCCGCGCGGAAGGTTCAACGCTGTGGGATCAGCAAGGCAAAGAGTATATCGATTTTGCCGGTGGCATTGCGGTTAACGCATTGGGACATGCGCATCCGGCGTTGCAGCAGGCGCTGATCGAACAGGCCGGCAAACTGTGGCATACCGGAAATGGCTATACCAATGAACCTATCCTGCGTCTCGCCAAACAGTTGATTGATGCCACTTTTGCCGATCGCGTGTTCTTCTGTAACTCCGGCGCTGAAGCGAATGAAGCGGCGCTGAAACTGGCACGTAAAACCGCACACGACCGTTTCGGTGCTGAGAAAAATGGCATCGTTGCTTTTAATAATGCTTTTCACGGTCGCACGCTGTTTACCGTGACAGCAGGCGGACAACCGGCCTATTCCCGTGATTTTGCGCCGCTGCCACCGGCGGTCGAACACGCTAATTTCAACGATCTGGCCTCGGCGGCCGCGCTGATCAATGACCAAACCTGCGCGGTGATCGTCGAGCCGATTCAGGGTGAAGGCGGCGTCCTGCCAGCCGATCCCGCTTTCCTGCGCGGACTGCGTGAACTCTGCGATAAACATCATGCGCTGCTGATTTTTGATGAAGTGCAGAGCGGCGTGGGTCGCACCGGTTCGCTGTATGCCTATATGCATTACGGCGTGACGCCGGATGTCTTAACCACCGCCAAAGCGCTGGGTGGCGGCTTCCCGATTGGCGCAATGCTGACGCGTGAAGATCTGGCGCAGGTGATGGGCGTGGGCACGCATGGAACCACCTACGGCGGCAATCCGCTGGCGGGCGCAGTCGCGGGCAAAGTGATGGAGCTGATTAATCAGCCGGAATTTATGGCCGGCGTGGCCGAGCGTCATCAATGGTTTGTTACGGCGTTGCAGGAACTGAACAAGCGTCTGCCGGTATTTAAAGAAGTGCGCGGGTTGGGTCTGCTGATTGGCGCTGTGCTTAACGATGATTTCGCCGGTAAAGCCAAACAGTTCAACCTCACCGCGGCCGAAGAGGGCGTAATGGTGCTGATAGCAGGTGCTAACGTGGTACGTTTTGCGCCAGCGCTGAACATCAGCGAGCGCGAAGTTAAAGAAGGTTTGGCGCGTTTCGAACGTGCCTGTGAACGCGTGCTCAAAGGAGCCACATCATGATGGTGATTCGCCCCGTCGAACGTGACGATCTCTCGCAGTTGTTGTCGCTGGCGGGCAAAACCGGGGGTGGCTTAACCTCGCTGCCCGCGGATAGCGAAACGCTTAAAGCCCGTATTGAGCGTTCGCTGCTCACCTGGCAAGGTGCCTTGCCGCCTGCTGAGCAAGGCTATGTGTTTGTGCTGGCCGACAGCGAGGATAATCGCGCCGTCGGCATTTGCGCCATCGAAGCGGCGGTGGGTTTGCAGGATCCCTGGTACAACTTCCGCGTTGGCACGCAGGTACACGCCTCGAAAGAGCTGAACGTTTATGCCAGCCTGCCGACGCTGTCGCTGAGCAACGATCACACCGGCAGCAGCGAACTCTGCACGCTGTTCCTCGATCCCGATTACCGCGATGGAAAAAATGGCCATCTGCTGTCGAAATCGCGCTTTCTGTTTATGGCTAACTTCCGCGACCGCTTTATGCAACATGTGGTGGCGGAGATGCGTGGCGTCAGTGATGACAATGGCCACTCGCCATTCTGGGACAGCGTAGGCAGTCGCTTCTTCTCGATGGAGTTCAGCAAAGCCGACTTTCTGAGCGGCACCGGGCAGAAAGCCTTTATCGCCGAACTGATGCCCAAACATCCGCTCTACATTCATTACCTGTCTGAAGCGGCACAAAAAGTGATTGGCGAAGTCCATCCGAAAACCGCGCCCGCGCGTGCGGTGCTGGAGGCGGAAGGTTTCCGCTATCTCAACTATGTCGACATCTTCGACGGCGGCCCGACGCTGGAATGCGAAATTGATCGCATTCGTGCCATTCGCAAGAGTCGCCAGTTAACCGCTGAGAGCGGTGCAGCCGATGAAAGCTGGCCGCTGTGTCTGGTGGCCAACGCGGATTACCAGCATTTCCGCGTGGCGCTGCTGCCGGTGGATATGGCATCCGGCACGGTAAAACTGAATGAAAGCCAGCGCGCGGCGCTGCATTGCAACATTGGCGATCAACTGCGTGTGGTCACGCTGTGTCGCGAGGAGAAAAAAGCATGACGCATTTTATTCAAGGTCAATGGGTGACCGGCGGCGCTGACGCCCTGAGCAAACTCAATCCGGTTAGCGGCGAAACGCTGTGGCAGGGCAAAGCGGCATCGGCAGCACAAGTGGCTGCGGCCTGCGAAGCGGCGCGCGCGGCGTTCCCGCAGTGGGCGAGAAAACCGTTTGCGGAGCGTCAGGCGCTGGTGGAAGGGTTTGCCCGTCTGCTTGAAAGCCACAAAAACGCGCTGGCGGAAACCATCGCCCAGGAAACGGGCAAGCCGCGCTGGGAAACGCTGACCGAAGTGCAGGCGATGATCAACAAAATCGCCATTTCGATTAAGGCCTATCACAGCCGCACCGGCGAACAGGCCGATGGCGAGAGCTCGCTGCGCCATCGTCCGCACGGCGTGTTGGCGGTGTTTGGTCCGTATAATTTTCCTGGCCATCTGCCGAACGGCCATATTGTGCCAGCTTTGCTGGCGGGTAACTGCGTGGTGTTTAAGCCGAGCGAGCTGACGCCGTTGACGGCGGAGAAAACCGTGCAGCTGTGGCAGCAAGCGGGTTTACCGGCGGGCGTGATGGCGCTGCTGCAGGGCGGTCGTGAAACCGGCCAGGCGCTGGCTAATGCGTCGCAAATTGATGGCCTGCTGTTTACCGGCAGCGCCGCCACCGGCTATCACCTGCATCGTCAGTTTGCCGGGCAGCCAGAAAAAATGTTGGCGCTGGAGATGGGCGGCAACAATGCGTTGATTGTTGAAGATCCTTCTGATCTCGATGGTGCGGTACACATCGCCATTCAGTCGGCCTTTATTACCGCCGGACAGCGCTGCACCTGTGCGCGTCGTCTGCTGGTGAAGCGCGGTGCGGCGGGCGATGCCTTCCTGCAGCGTTTGGTTGAGGTTAGCGCGCGCTTGCAGCCTGGCGCGTGGAACGCCGAACCGCAGCCGTTTATGGGCAGCGTGATTTCCCCTGCCGCCGCTGGACATATTTTTGCTGCCTGGCAGCAGCAGGTGGAAAAGGGCGGGAAAGTGTTGCTCGGCATGCACTGGCCGGACCGCGACAGTGCCATCATCACGCCGGGCATCATTGATGTGACCGAAGTGAAAGATTTAGCGGATGAAGAAGTCTTTGGTCCGTTGCTGCAGGTGATTCGTTACGACAGCTTCGAGCAGGCGATTGCTATCGCCAATAATACCCGCTATGGCTTGTCGTGCGGTCTGATTTCGCCGCAGCGCGCGCAGTTTGATCAGCTATTGCTGGAAGCGCGCGCCGGTATCGTTAACTGGAACAAACCGCTGACCGGCGCGGCCAGCACCGCCCCCTTTGGTGGCATTGGCGCATCCGGGAATCATCGTGCCAGCGCGTGGTACGCCGCCGATTACTGTGCATGGCCAATGGCGTCGCTGGAGAGCCCAAGCCTGGCGCTGCCGGGCAGCTTGGCGCCGGGCCTCGATTTCTCCGCGCAGGGAGCGAAATAATGCAAGCGTTTGAAGCGAACTTTGATGGGCTGGTCGGCCTGACACATCACTACGCGGGATTGTCGTTTGGTAACGAAGCCTCGACGCGCAATCAGCTGCAGCCCTCGAATCCGCGTCTGGCGGCGAAGCAGGGTTTGCTGAAGATGAAAGCGCTGGCGGATATGGGCTACGTGCAGGGCGTGATCCCGCCGCACGAACGTCCTAATCTGCCGCTGCTGCGCCAGCTCGGCTTTGGCGGCAGTGATGAGCAGGTGCTGGCGCAGGCGGCTAAGCACGCGCCGCAGCTGCTGTCGGCGGCCAGCTCAGCCTCAGCGATGTGGGTGGCGAATGCCGCCACGGTGTCGCCGTCGGCGGATAGCGCCGATGGTCGCGTGCATTTCACCGTCGCCAATCTGAATAACAAATTCCATCGCGCCATTGAGGCGCCGGAAACTGCCGATCTGCTGCGCGCGATTTTCCGTCATCCGCAGCACTTCTGCGTGCACGATGCGCTGCCGCAGGTGGCGCAGTTTGGTGATGAGGGCGCGGCCAATCACAATCGTTTCGGCAGTGATTACGGTGATGCGGGCGTGCAGCTGTTTATTTATGGCCGTGATGGTCAGCAGCAGGGCGCAACGCCAGCACGTTATCCAGCGCGTCAAACGCGGGAAGCCAGCGAAGCGGTGGCGCGGTTGCATCAGCTCGATGCGCAACGCACGCTGTTTGCTCAGCAAAATCCAGCGGTGATTGATCAGGGCGTGTTTCATAACGATGTGATTGCGGTGAGCAATCAGCAGGTGCTGTTCTGCCATCATGATGCCTTTGTGAACCAGCCGCAGTTGCTGAGTGACATCGCCGCCCGCGTTAGCGGTTTCCAGCCGATTGAAGTGCCGCGCGATAAAGTATCGGTAACCGATGCAGTCAATACCTATCTGTTTAACAGCCAGCTGTTGCAGCGCGCCGACGGCGGTATGCTGCTGGTGCTGCCAGAAGAGTCACGCCAGCATGCGGGCGTGTGGCGTTATCTCACTGAGCTGGTGGAGAGCGGCGGGCCAATCCGTGAACTGAAAGTTTTCGATCTGCGTGAAAGCATGTTTAACGGTGGCGGTCCGGCCTGTTTGCGTCTGCGCGTGGTGTTAACCGAAACCGAGCGTCAGGCGCTGAATCCGGCGGTACTGATGAACGATCGCCTGTTTGCCACGCTCAACAATTGGGTGGATCGCCACTACCGCGATCGCTTAACTCAGGCCGATTTAGCCGACCCGCAACTGCTGCGTGAAGGGCGCACCGCGCTGGATGAGCTGACGAAGCTGCTAGACTTAGGCAGTGTCTACGCGTTTCAGCGTTAACGCCGGGGTGAGAGGTTCGCCCCACGTCGTTAAAAAGGAGTGAACATGCAGGATTTTTTACAGCAGACCTTGTCTGGTGAGCCGCCACAGCAAAGAGAGGGCAGCAACGATCATCTCAGTTGGCAATGGCACAACGAGGGACTGATGTCCCTCACGCCGCATACGCCCACACAGCAGGCGCTGGTGCTCTCTGCGGGCATTCACGGCAATGAAACCGCGCCGGTTGAGATTCTCAATCTGTTGCTGACGCCACTGTTAAAAGGCGAGAAGCCGCTGGCAGTGCGCTTACTGGTGATTTTGGGTAATCCCGCCGCGTTGCGCAGCGGCAAGCGCTACCAGCAACATGATATCAACCGCCTGTTTGGTGGACGCTGGCAGCAGGTGGCCGATGTACCCGAAGCGCAGCGCGTGCTGCAGCTTGAGCAGGAGCTGGAGAGTTTCTGGCGCGCCTGTCTCGATCATGAAGTGCGCTGGCACCTCGATCTGCATACCGCGATTCGCGGCTCGTATCATGCGCGTTTTGGCGTGATGCCGCTGAATCCCAATCCGTGGCCCGAGGCGTTTATGCACTGGCTGGCGGCGGCAGAAATGGAGGCGCTGGTGTTCCATCGTTCACCGGGCGGCACCTTCACCCATTACAGCTGCGAGCACCATAATGCGGCGAGCTGCACGCTGGAGCTGGGCAAGGCTTTGCCGTTTGGTGAGAACGATTTAAGTCAGTTTGCCGGCGTGCAGCGGGCGCTGGCGGCGTTGCTGTATGGCGATGCCTTACCGGAGGTGCGTGAACAGCCACGCCATTATCGCGTGGCGCAACAGCTGACCCGGCACGGCGATAAGTTTGTGTTGCACATGGGGCCGGAGACGCTGAACTTCACCGCTTTCCCGCAGGGCACGCTGCTGGCGGAGGAGGGTGACCGGCGTTACTACGTGCAGCAGGCGCGCGAGTATGTGCTGTTTCCCAATCCGAATGTCGCGCCAGGATTGCGCGCGGGGCTGATGCTGGTGGAGGAGAATGAACAGACGCAGGCGCTGGCGTTGTGATTTTCCCTCACCCTAACCCTCTCCCGCAGGCGGAGAGGGAACCGAACTAGCGAATATTTGGATTGAGTGACATGTGGCAGCGTTTCCCTCTCCCTGTGGGAGAGGGCCAGGATGAGGGCATCAACGCGCCGACATTTCCCTTCCTGAAAACCGACAATACCGTTACACTCCTCCTTGATTCCTGCGTTTTTCCCTTGATTGTCATAAACTTTTTCAATTCCTCACGCATTTCTTCTCTTTCTCTCCATGATTGCCTGATCTCTGTCTTTTATGCTTTCAGGGCTTTACTCAGCCTCTGAGTAGTTGACGTTCAGCGTCGTATGCTTGTTTCCGAAGACGCGACACAGGCTGTCGTCATTAAACTGATAAGTAAGGACAATATTATGCGTAAATTAACTTCTGTGTTCCTGGCTACCGCAATGGCTTTTGGTGCTGCAAATATCGTCCATGCAGCGGCAGACAACCTGACTCCGCCGCCAGCAGGCAGCGAAAAACCGATGCATAAGCCGCCGATGCGCCACCACGGTATGGAGATGATGTTTAAAGGTCTGAACCTGACCGATGCGCAGAAAGCGCAGATCAAAACGATTCTGCGTGATGGACATAAAGAGATGAAACGCCCGTCGCTGGAAGAGCGTCGTGCCGACCATGCCATCATCGCTTCCGATACCTTTGACCGTGCGAAAGCCGAAGCGCAGGCTGAGAAGATGACGGCGAATGCCAAAGATCGTGCGCTGCAGATGATGGAAACCCAGAACAAGATCTACAACGTGCTGACACCAGAGCAGAAGAAACAGTACAACGCGAACTTTGAGAAGCGCTTAACCGAGAAAGGCCCGCACGATGGCAAAACGCCACCACCGCCGGCTGATGCTGAATAAGTTCCTTCACTAACGGAATAGAGACCGCCGGGGTTGTCCATCGCATCTGATGCTTTGGGCAACCTCGGCGGTTTTGTTTTTACAGCTCGATCAGCGGGAACACGCCAGAAAGCAGCGGGCGGCAGAGAATTTTATAGCCGTCATGATCGAAGCCGTGCGAGGCGCGCTGCAGCTGGCGCGCTTCGGCCTCGCTGCTGACCGATCCCAGCCAGAACCAGTGATCGATCACATGGATTTGCGTAATGTTTGTCCCCGTTTCCACCATGCCAACCGGGCCTTGCCACGGCCAGCATTGAATGCGCATCTGCTCTAATGCCGCATGCAGGCGCTGCTGATGCTCAGCAACCGACTCGTTACCACAGCAGGCACCGGCGCAGCGTTTTAGTGCAGCGCGAAAACAGCCGCGTCCCGGACGCAACGACTCCAGCCCAAGCAAGCCGTGGCACAAGCGCTGCTCATCGGCGATGGCTTTTAGCTTCTCCAGCGCGGCAAAGCGACTGCGAAACAGGCCATAAAGATTGGGCGAGCGGGAGAAGTCGAGATCCTTTGCATACACCACCTGCGGCGCACCGTCGCCCAGCTGCAGCGAACAGAGCTGGCGGTTCTTACGCAGGCGCTTATTAAACAGCGGCTGTTGCGTTTTGATCATCTGCGCTTCCAGCAGCTGAGCGCCGACATCGCCAGCGGTGGGGATCCAGGTGACGCGCCGCGCCTGACGCAGCATTTTGGCTTCATCCGGCGCCCGGAAATGCGCCATCACCCGACTGCGCAGGTTGACGCTTTTGCCGATATACAGCGGCAGATTTTCGCTTTCACCGTGAAAGGTATAGACGCCCGGCTGGTTGGGTAAACCTTCCAGCCACTGACGTAGATGTTCGGGATATTGATAGATGGCTGCCGCATCGAAATCGAGGCGGTGGCTGGCTGCACGTCTGACCAAAGCACACTCCAATTACTGGTTGTCCATCCAGTGTATCAAACTGTGCTTTTTCTCGCCAGTCAGCGGCGATGAGAAAGTTTCCCGCCCGGACGGCGGGAAACGCCATGCACTTACTTCTTCCAGAAGTCGTCGAACACGGTGATCGGTGGACGACGTTTGTGCTCAGTTTTCAGATACCAGCCTTCGATGGTTTTTGCTGCGCCGGCATCGATGGTCTTGCCTTCCAGATAGGCATCGATTTGCTGATAAGTCACGCCGAGCGCCACTTCATCCTGCAAGCCAGGACGATCATCTTCCAAATCGGCAGTAGGATGCTTGAGATAGAGGTGTTCCGGGCAGCCCAGCGTTTTCAGCAGCTGTTTGCCCTGGCCTTTATGCAGGCGGAAGATCGGGTTGATGTCGCTGCCGCCGTCACCGTACTTGGTGAAGAATCCGGTGATCGCCTCTGCCGCATGGTCAGTACCGACCACCACGCCTTTGGTCATGCTGGCGATGCTATACTGCGCTTTCATGCGCTCACGCGCTTTTTCATTGCCGCGCACGAAATCCGATACCGTAATACCCGCATCTTTCAACGCACGTTCGCTGGCCAGGATCGCTTCTTTGATGTTCACCACCAGCGTGCGATCGGGTTGGATAAATGCCAGCGCATCCTGACAATCCTGCTCATCGGCCTGCACGCCATACGGCAAACGCACGGCAATAAAGGTGTAATCGTTATCGCCGCTCTCTTCACGCAGTTCGCGAATCGCGGTTTGCGACAAAATGCCGGTCAGTGTCGAATCCTGGCCGCCGCTGATGCCGAGTACCAGCGTTTTCAAAAAGGGATGGGCTTTCAGGTAAGACTTCAGAAAATCAACGCTGACGCGGATCTCCTGCTGCGGGTCGATAACCGGTTTTACACCAAGGGCTTCAATGATTTCCTGTTGCAGTGACATGAACCTCTCCTCAAGTCAGTAGCCTGACGGCACAATGCGAATCATCTGCTAAAGCTAACGCCTCTCCCCACAAACAACAAGCCGCACGGCTGGTTGTTCAGGTTATTTGCTGGCAAATCAGACGTTTTTTGCCTTCTGCACCAGCAGATTGAACGACACAATCGCCAGCATAAAGCAGCCAAAGATGGTGCCGGTCATGCTCGCGACCGAGGTGCCGCCCAGCCCGGTAATGGGTACGCTGATGGCACCAAAGGTGAACATGCCGACGCCAATCACCGCCGAGGCGCTGCCCGCGCGCTGGCCCTGGCTCTGCATCGCCAGCGAAGAAGCGGTGGTGGCGATCACGCCATTACTGGCGATGGTGAAGAACAGCGCGACCAGCAGAACTGGCAGCGCTGCGCCGGTAAGTCCCGCCAGCAGCAAGCAGCTCGACGCAACAAACGCCAGCGTCAGGCCACCCTTCAGTACGCGATATTCTCCCCACAGCGGACAGAGGCGTGCACTGGTTTGTGATGCAATAATCAGGCCGAAGCCGTTGGCAGCGAAGCAGAAGCTAAAGGCTTGCGGCGTCAGGCCATACAGCTGTTGCAGTACAAACGGCGAGGCGCCGATATAGGCAAACATGCCGGACATCATAAAACCTTGCGTCAGGCAGAAGCCCATAAACTGCCGATGCGTGACGACCTGGCCGAGCGCCGCCCAGGCGGAAAAGATCGAGCCCTGACTGCGGCGCGCTGGTGGTAAAGTTTCGTGCAATTTCCAGCGGGCAAGGAAGATCAGCAGGACGGCAATGCAGCCGAGCACCACGAAAATGCCGCGCCAGTTAAGCACCGTCATCAAGGCGCCGCCCAGCACCGGCGCACCAATCGGCGCTAAACCGTTGACCAGCATCAGCAGTGCAAAGAAACGCGTCAGCTCATGGCCGCTGTACATATCTCGGGCAATGGCACGCGACAGCACCGCGCCGCCGGCGCCTGCCAAACCTTGAAACAGACGCGCCACCAGCAGCGAGTGGATGTCTTTTGCCAGCGCACAGCCAATCGAGGCAATAAACAGCAGCACCAGCGATAACAGCAGCGGACGGAGGCGACCAAACTTGTCGCTCATTGGCCCAAACAGCAATTGACCCGCACCTAAACCCAGCAAGCCAGCGGTGAGGCTCAGCTGCGCCGTGGCGGTTTCGGTGTGCAGATCGCGCGCCAGCTCCGGCAGCGCCGGCAGGTAAAGGTCGATACAAAGTGGCCCGAGCGCAGCGAGCAGGCCCAGCGTGATGGCATAAACCAGCCGATGAGAAGATGCAGGTGTCATTAATCCTCTGTCTTTATTCATTGCTATAGGTATTTTTTCGCGGGTGATTATACGAACCGTAGCGCATCAACACAGCATTTTTACCAAATCCTAACGCTTCGGAATTTAGCTAAATTATCCCATAAAGTTGATAAATCTGGATTTATGTTCCAGGCTAATTTCACACGGACAAAAAAACGAGGAACAACAACATGAATAAAGTGATGGGATGTATCGCTGCCGCTATGACGCTGGCAGCCCTGTCTGGTTGTACGACTTATGACAAAGCCGAAAGCTACGTAACCAAGCCGGTAGTGAAGGATGTTAAGAAAGGCATGACGCGCGATCAGGTTCGCCAGATTGCCGGCCCAGCGTCTACTGAAATCACCATGGTTCACGCCCGCGGTACTTGCCAGACTTACGTGATTGGCGAGCGCGACGGCAAACCGCAGACCTACTTCGTGAGCTATAACGATACCGGTCGCGTCATGAACTACGGTTTCCAGAGCTGTAAAGACTACGATACCGATCCGCAAGCGGCTCAGTAATCGCAGCAGAATAAGGTAATCGCAGCAGAATAAGAAACGGCCCGTCATTGACGGGCCGTTTTTCGTTGTGGCGCTCATAAACCGTAAGGACGCGGCACTTCGATATACTCGCCGCCGATCTCGCGCTGGTAGTAATGACCTTCCTGCACGTAATAACGCTTGCCGTTGAAATCCAGCACGCGCATACCACCGCCCGGTGGGGCTTCAGGCGGCTGCACCACCACATAGGTGTCGCCCTGACGCTGATAGTAGTTACCGTTCAACATGTAATAGGTCAGACCGCCCAGCAACACGGCGGTTGCCGCTTCGGGTAGGAAACGCAGCGGGCCGGGACCGGCCCAACGTGGACCTCCACCCCAATGCGGGCCTGGGCCGGGGCCCCAACCGCCGGGATGGGCAAAACTGATGGCTGGTGTTAATAAGGTTAACGCCAGCACCGAGGCGATAACTTTTTTCATCGGTGATTCTCCTGCTGTGATTAACAGCAGAATTGGCTTTACTGAGCGAAAACTCAAGCGAAAAGCGGCTGATTTTTCCTCTGTTTACCATGCTTAACGCTTTCCTGACGCTAGCGCCATGATTGGGTTGAATTGGGGAGGAAAGCGGGGAAGGTCGTCATAAACGGCGACCTTACGGGGCATATCGCAGGCATAAAAAAACGGCAGACCTTGCGATCTGCCATTGTTGCAACTCATCAATTTAGCGGTGTGCCAGTTCGGCGTGTTCGTCGCTCTCCAGCACTTTCTTGTCGGTCAATCCGAGCCAGCGGCTGGTGAGTGAACCGGCGGTCATTGAACCATTAACGTTGAGCGCGGTACGCCCCATATCGATCAGCGGTTCGATGGAGATCAGCAGCGCAACCAGCGTGACCGGCAGGCCCATCGCCGGCAGCACGATCAGCGCGGCGAAGGTGGCGCCGCCGCCGACGCCAGCCACACCGGCAGAACTCAGCGTCACGATACCTACCAGCGTTGCAATCCACATTGGATCAAACGGGTTGATGCCCACGGTTGGCGCAACCATCACCGCCAGCATGGTGGGATAGAGACCGGCACAGCCGTTCTGGCCGATGGTGGCACCGAATGACGCCGAGAAGCTGGCGATCGATTCTGGCACGCCCAGGCGACGCGTTTGAGTCTCCACGTTCAGTGGAATACTGGCGGCGCTGGAACGGCTGGTGAAGGCGAAGGTGATCACCGGCCATACTTTACGGAAGAAGCGCATTGGGTTGATGCCGTTAACCGACAGCAGCAGCGCGTGTACGGCAAACATGATCGCCAGACCGAGATAAGAGGCCACCACGAAGCCACCCAGCTTGATGATGTCCTGCAGGTTGGAACCGGCTACTACTTTGGTCATCAGCGCCAGCACACCGTACGGCGTCAGCTTCATGATCAAACGCACCAGCTTCATGACCCAGGATTGCAGGGTATCGATCGCTACCAGCACGCGCTCGCCTTTTACCTTGTCATCTTTCAGCAGTTGCAGCGCCGCCACACCGAGGAAGGCGGCGAAAATCACTACGCTGATGATCGAGGTGGGATTGGCGCCCGCCAGATCGGCAAACGGGTTTTTCGGAATGAAGGAGAGCAGCAGCTGCGGCGTGCTGAGATCAGCCACTTTGCCCACGTAGTTGCTCTGAATCGCGCTCAGACGCGCGGTTTCCTGCGCACCTTGCACCAGACCTTCAGCGCTCAGGCCAAACAGGCCGGTCACCAGCACGCCGACCAGCGCGGAAATCGCGGTGGTAAACAGCAGTACGCCAATGGTCAGCACGCTGATTTTACCCAGCGATGAGGCATTGTGCAGACGTGCGACCGCGCTCAGGATCGAGGCGAACACCAGCGGCATCACGATCATCTGCAACAATTGCACGTAGCCGTTACCGACGATATTGAACCAGCCAATCGACGCTTTCACGGTTGGACTGTTTTCGCCATAGATGGTTTGCAGCGCCAGGCCAAAGGCCACACCGAAAACCAAACCGGTCAGCACGCGTTTGGACAGGCTCCAGCTTTGGTTGCCAATCCGATTCAGCAGAATCAGGAGTGCGATAAACGCCACGATATTAATAATGAGGGGAAAATCCATGCTCTACTCCAGAGTGTGACGTGCCATCCTGAGATGGCACGAAAAACAGTAAGTCCCCGTTAGGGAATATTTGGAATGTTATCAGTTCAGCGTGGGGCGGGCTTATACCCAAAAAGAATGCTTTATAACTTTAACGCTTGATTCGACTGCTTATTGACCATTTTGACCATTAACCAACCGACCGACGCCATTTTGTAGCGTATTGAACAGTTGCTCCGGCCAGCCGTTGGCACCAAAAGAGGGCATGCCGGGCGGGAACCACAACGCATAACCGACCAGCGCCAGGCAAAGTGCTCGCTCCAGCTGGTTACCTTTTTGACTATTCAGGATGGGCAAACGGAAGCGCCAGCGGCAGGGCCACAGCAGCGGCACGCCGGCGGGCGTGAGCATATCGGCGACAATATGGCTGAGATAGCCGAGCGTCATGCCTTGCAGTACGTCGGTGGGAAGAAACCAGTCGGCGGGTACATTGATCTGGAATAGCCACAAACTCACCGCCACCGCCAGCAAACTGTGGGTAAAACCGCGATGACCAAAGATGCGGGCGATGGGATGCGATAGCCACTTTAAGCGCTGGCCTAACACGGATTTAGGGTGATCGATATCGGGCAGCAGGCAGGTTAACAGCGCAGCAGGCACTAAATGCCACCAGTCGGCGCTGGCCAATACTGGCGTCAGCTCCGCGCGCTTGGCAAAAATGGCGCTGGCAATGGCAAAAATGATATGGCCTTCGGCCGTCATGATGAAACCTGGCTGCATAAAACTGTCGATGCATCCAGTATAGGGATTTATCCAGTAAATGAGAATGGTGACGCTGTAACGAAGCGTTAATATTTTTCACTTTCCCGCGTCACAATGACGCGGGAAAAGAACGGGTTAGCCTAGCGCGCTAACCATCCGCCATCGACGGCCAACGTATAACCTTGCACATAGTCGGAGGCGCCGGAGGCGAGGAACACAATTGGGCCCATCATGTCGTCCGGGATGCCCCAGCGACCTGATGGAATGCGGCCTAAAATCTCCTCGTTGCGTGACTCATCGCTGCGCAGCTGTTCCGTGTTATTGGTGGCCATGTAGCCCGGTGCAATGGCGTTAACGTTGATGCCGTGCTTCGCCCATTCGTTGGCCATCAAACGGGTTAACCCCATCACTGCGCTTTTTGATGCGGTATAAGAAGGCACCCGAATGCCGCCCTGGAACGACAGCATCGAGGCGATATTGATGATCTTGCCGCCATTGCCTTGCGCGATAAACTGCCGGGCGACCTGCTGTGACAGGAAGAACAGACTTTTGCTGTTGATGTTCATCACATCATCCCAATCCTGCTCGCTGAAGTTGAGTGCATCTTCGCGGCGAATGATGCCGGCGTTATTCACCAGGATATCGATGCGACCGGCATGCGCCACCGCCTGTTCAACAATTTGCGGCACGATGGATGGCTTGGTCAGATCGGCCTGAATTGACCAAAAACGGCGGCCTAACGCCTCAACTTTGGCCTGCGTATCATCCGGTCCGGCGCGGTTAACGCCAATAATGTTACATCCCGCCTGCGCCAGACCCAGCGCCATACCTTGTCCTAAACCGGTATTGCAGCCGGTGACCAGTGCGATTTTGCCTGCAAGATTAAATGCGTTGAGTATCATTATTCGCTCCTTGTTAGCGCAGTGCGCTGATGTTGACGTGGTCCATGTCATCAAATACCTGGTTTTCGCCCACCATGCCCCAGATAAAGGTATAGCGCTGCGTTCCCACGCCCGCATGAATCGACCAGCTCGGTGAAATCACCGCTTGCTCGTTATGGACCAATAGATGACGCGTCTCCTGCGGCTGGCCCATCATGTGGAACACGGCGCTGTCGTCGGCCATATCGAAATAGAAGTAGACTTCCATGCGACGTTCGTGGGTGTGACACGGCATGGTGTTCCACAAGTTGCCGTCATCAAGGCGGGTTAATCCCATGGTTAACTGGCAGGTTGGCAACACGTCGGGCACGATGAATTTGTTAATGGTGCGGCGGTTCGAGGTGGCCGCGTCGCCGAGCGTGGCTTTCACTGCTTCGTCTAGGGTGATTTTTTTGTCTGGATAATGGGTGTGTGCCGGCGCGCTGTTGTAGTAAAACTTCGCCGGGCGGCTGGCATCGCTGCTGCGGAAAATCACGCTCTGTGCGCCTTGTCCGACATACAACGCTTCCTGCTGACCAATCTCCCAGGTTTTGCCATCCACTTCAATCACCCCGGGTCCACCGATGTTGATTACGCCGAGTTCGCGGCGTTCGAGAAAGTAACTTACGCCCAGCTGCTTACCCACTTCATGGCCGATAGTCACCGGTTTCTGCACCGGCATCACGCCGCCGATAATGATGCGATCGATATGGCTGTAAGTGAGGGTGTAATTGTCGGCGTCGAAAATCTTGTCGATCAGAAACTCACGGCGTAAGCCGTCCGTGTCCAGGGTTTTGGCATGCTCGCTATGAATGCTTTGACGAATGTCCATCTCAGGCCTCTCAAGAGTTAAAGGAAGTGGTCCCGATGCGGGTCTTTGGGCATCTTAGGCAGGATGAGATGTGAATTCAATAAAAATGAAACGATGTTTTATTTATTTGCGTGCGCGATCAAGTTGCATAAAAAAGCCCGCGTTAAGCGGGCTGCGATTAACCGTGCAGATGTTCGGGTTTGAGCTGGGTTAAATCATCAAGAATCACATTGGCCAGCGCCCAACGCGCATCTTCACGATGCTCGGCCGCCGGCACCACAATTGAACGCATGCGTGCGGCTTTGGTGGCGATCATGCCGTTGAAGGAATCTTCCAGCGTGACGCAGTTAAGCGGATCGATACCCAGTTTGGCTGCGGCGTCGAGATAGACCTGCGGATGCGGCTTGCTGTACGACAGCGCTTCCGCGGACGCCAGCACATCAAAGTATTTGCGTAGGTCAAACATCTCCAGCACGCGCTCCAGCATGTGCAGCGGCGAGGCGGAGGCGAGGCCGATTTTCAAACCTTGCTGCTGGCACAGTTGCAGCGCCTGCTCCACGCCAGGCAGCAGCGGACGCGTCTCTTCCACCAGCGCCAGCGCGCGGGCGATGATGCGTTGCGTCACTTCCTGTTGATCCGGGCCGCTCCACGGCAGCGCTTCAAACCACATGCGCACGGTTTGATCGATGCGCAGACCCAGCGTATCGGGCAACTCGTGGCGGCGGGTGATGTCCACGCCAAGGCTGGCGAATATATCCAGTTCCGCGCGATCCCACAGCGGTTCTGAGTCGATCAACAATCCATCCATATCAAAGATGGCGGCCAATACGGGACGACGATATGACATATAACTGCTCCCTTAGAAATTTGGCTTACCATAGCACGAGAGCCGGCTAAAGCCGACTTGCGGCAGGCCACGCATTTTTCAGGAAAAATTGCAGTAGTGCAGGTAGACTTAGGCAAAACTATTTTTGGTTCAGGGAGACACCATGACTTACCAACAGGCTGGCCGCATCGCCATCCTTAAGCGAGTGGCTGGCTGGGTGATTTTTATACCCGCATTGTTATCCACGATGATTTCGCTGCTGGGCTTTATGTTTAAGCACAGTGAAAAGCAGCCGGGCATTGATGCCGTGATGCTCGATTTTGTGCATGTCATGGTTGACATGGTGAAGTTCAATACGCCGTTTCTCAATGTGTTTTGGCAGAACTCTCCGGTGCCGGAATTTAACGGTGGCGCGAATATCGGGTTTTGGCTGATCTACATCCTGATCTTTATCGGCATTGCGCTGCAGGCTTCAGGTGCGCGCATGTGGCGTCAGTCGCGCCATATTAAAGAGGGAATTGAAGATCAGCTGATCATGGAACAGGCCAAAGGCAGTGAAGGGCGCACGCGAGCGCAGCTGGAAGAGAAAATCCACATCCCGCGTCACACCATTTTCTTGCAGATTTTCCCGCTCTATATCCTGCCGATCATTATCGCAATCGCGGGCTACTTTGTGCTGAAACTGCTCGGCATGCTGTAACACGTCAGGCCGGTCTGGCCTGACGTTCGCCCAACACATCTTCATCTAACAACTGGCCGATGGCGAACTGCGCTTCGCCCGTCCAGTTGCCACCGAAAACATTGGCGCGATTCAGCAGGTAATAGAGCTGATACACCGGCTGACGCTGCGAGAATCCGTCTTCCAGTGGCCAAACCGCCTGGTAGCCATCATAGATCTGGCGCGGCAAATCGGCGTAGTAACTCAGCATCGCTAAATCGCACTCGCGATCACCCCAATAGCAGGCGGGATCAAACAACCACGGACCCTCTGCGCTGCCGGCGCAGTTGGCGGGCCACAAATCGCCGTGTAATAAAGAAGGTTGCGGATGGTGGTTGGCTAACGTGCGCTGCACACAATCAACAATCAGTTCGGTATCGCCATAGTGCACGCCTTTTTCCGCGGCCAGTTGCAGCTGCCAGCCGATGCGCTGCTCAGCGAAGAACACTGACCAGCGGCGTAACCAGCTATTCGGCTGAGGTGAGGTGGTGATGTTGTTGTCGAAATCGAGACCAAATTGCGGTTGCTCGCTCCATTGGTGTAGATGCGCCAACTGCTGGCCGAGCTGGAAAGCGCTCTGTGCGGTAAAGGGTTGAGGCGGAATATATTCCAGCAGCAGGAAGCTGGTATCACGATCATTGCCAACGCCATACACTTTCGGGACGCGAACGGTTTGCGTGCGCGCCAGCAGGTCGAGTTGATCGGCTTCCCAACTGAACAAGGTGAGCATATCGCGGGTGTTACATTTGACGAACACATCCAACTCGCCATAGCGGATGCGCCAGGCGGGATGGACATCGCCACCGGGAAGTTCCTGACGATCGGTGATTTCGGCATCACCGGCGTACTCGCTTAACAGACGACTAATGGCTGACCACATCGGGTAATCCTCTTTGTTCGCTGCGTGAGTTCGATTGTAACGCGCAAAACCTGAGCAAACCTGGCGTCGATGCCGTTTTTTGCACTGCGTCAGGATTGTTGTTTCAGAAATGCCTCTAACGTGATGACGGTGACCTCAGGTTTATGATCGAGCGCGATTTGGGCATATCCCGCGGCTTGCTCTGCTATTTCATGCTCCTCTAACGCGCTGACAATGCCGAAGCTATTGGTGCCCAACTCATGCGGATGACCTTCATCATCGCTGAAGGTGGTGCTGTAACCGCCATTGATCATGGCACTGGTCACTGACTGCACGTCGCCGAGTCCACTTTCCTGATATTTTAACGTGACAATGTAACGTTTGACATCATGGTCACTCATTATTCACCTCATTGTTATCGAACACATTTCAGCGTAGACCAGCGCGCAGTATAGAGCGAATTTTAGCCAATTCATTAGTGAAAATAGCAGGTAAAGCTTTGTCAAAAGAGTTCAGAAAAATCGTGTAGCCTTCAGGCTGCTATTTGAGTAATTGCCCCCTATAATGCGCAGCGAAAATGGGAAAAGTCCCATTAAAAGAGCGGTCCAGCGGCTTTCCTGGTTTTTTATGCGGATACATACTTTTTTACAAAACTTACGGTAAATTGCATTGATTGGCCGGAGAAACGCTTCAGACTCTTCGTTTTTTAAACTGTCGTACGGGTTACTTTTAATGAAAGCCTTTAACAAGCTGTCCGCTGTTTTATTGCTCTCTGCTGGAGCATTTTGTCACCAGGCCTTTGCAGATAACGCCGTTTTCACCTCCATGGATGACCCTGCAACGGCGAAAAAGCCGTTTGAAGGCAGCGCGTCAGCGGGTTACCTGGCTCAAACTGGAAACACCACCAGTTCTTCGCTGAGTGCGTCTACCAATATGACGTGGTATCAAACCAATACCGCATTGAGTCTGTGGGGCAACGCCGCAAACAACTCCTCAAACGATGAGCGTTCATCTGAGACTTACAACATTGGTGGCCGTAGCCGTTATAACCTCAACAGCGCTGACTACCTGTTTGGTCAGGCAAGCTGGCTAAGCGACCGTTTCAACGGTTATGACTCACGCGATGTGCTGACCGCCGGTTACGGTCGTCAGATCCTCAGCGGCCCGGTTCACTCACTGCGTGCTGAATTTGGTCCGGGTGTGCGTTACGACGATTTCCATGATGGCGGCCATGAAACCAAAGCATTGGGTTATGGTGCAGTGAGCTATCAATGGCAGCTGACAGATACCACCAAATTTATCCAGGGTGTTTCTGTGCTGAGCAGCTTCGGTGAAGACACCACGCTGAACTCAGAAACCGCGCTGCAGGTGGCCATCAATGCCCATTTCGCGCTGAAGCTGGGCTACAACGTGACCTGGAACAATAATCCGCCAGAATCTGCGCCGGATCGTACCGATACCAAAACCACGATCCAGCTCTCATACTCAATGTAAGCGAGACGGATGTGAATCACCGCTGCCAGGCCTGTGCCTCGCAGCGGTTTTTTTTATTTCTCTTTAGCTTAGCGAATCTCTGCACGGGTTTTGATCGGCGGCGAAAGCTGCTATTATCATCGCCGCTTTACATTCCTGGCGTCATTCCGACAACGTGGGTCTGACATCACGCCGGGTTACACACTATGAAACTCATTTTTGCATGTAGGCTTTCGTGTGGCTTACCACTGCAATTAAGGATATGAAATGCCAGTAATTACTCTTCCTGATGGCAGCCAGCGCAGCTTTGACCGTCCGGTCAGCGTGATGGATATTGCGTTGGATATTGGACCGGGTTTGGCGAAAGCCTGCATCGCGGGTCGCGTGAATGGCGAATTGGTTGATGCGGTTGATCCGATCACCGAGGACGCTCAGGTCGCGATTATTACCGCTAAAGACGACGCCGGTTTAGAAATCATTCGTCACTCTTGCGCGCACCTGTTAGGGCATGCGATTAAGCAGCTGTGGCCAAACACCAAAATGGCGATCGGCCCGGTGATTGATAACGGTTTCTATTATGACGTTGACCTGGAACATACCTTAACCCAGGAAGATCTTGAGCTGCTGGAAAAGCGTATGCACCAGCTGGCTGAAACCAACTACGATGTGGTGAAGAAAAAGGTGAGCTGGCAGGAAGCACGTGACGTGTTTGCTGAGCGTGGCGAAAGCTACAAAACCACCATTCTTGACGAGAACATCAGCCACGACGATCGTCCTGGCCTGTATCAACATGAAGAATACATCGACATGTGCCGCGGTCCGCACGTGCCGAATATGCGTTTCTGCCATCACTTCAAACTGCAGAAAATCTCCGGGGCTTACTGGCGCGGCAACAGCGACAACAAAATGCTGCAGCGTATTTACGGTACGGCCTGGGCGGATAAAAAGCAGCTGGCTGCCTATCTGCAGCGTCTGGAAGAAGCGGCGAAGCGCGATCACCGTAAAATCGGTAAGCAGCTTGATCTCTACCACATGCAGGAAGAAGCACCGGGCATGGTGTTCTGGCACAATGACGGCTGGACCATCTTCCGCGAGCTGGAAGTGTTTGTGCGTACCAAGCTGAAAGAGTACGACTATCAGGAAGTGAAAGGTCCGTTCATGATGGACCGCGTGCTGTGGGAGAAAACCGGGCACTGGGAGAACTATAAAGAAGCCATGTTCACCACCTCTTCAGAGAACCGTGAATATTGCATCAAGCCGATGAACTGCCCAGGCCACGTTCAGATCTTTAATCAGGGTCTGAAATCCTACCGCGACCTGCCGCTGCGTATGGCGGAGTTTGGTAGCTGCCATCGTAACGAGCCATCAGGTGCCTTGCATGGTCTGATGCGCGTGCGCGGCTTTACCCAGGATGATGCTCACGTCTTCTGTACCGAAGATCAGGTACGTGATGAGGTGAACAGCTGTATCCGCATGGTATACGACATGTACAGCACCTTCGGTTTTGAAAAAATCGTGGTGAAGCTGTCGACCCGTCCGGAAAAACGTATCGGTACCGACGAAATGTGGGATCGTGCGGAAGTGGATTTGGCAGAAGCGCTGAAAGAGAATGATATTCCATTCGAATATCAGCCGGGAGAAGGTGCCTTCTACGGCCCTAAAATTGAGTTTACCCTGTACGATTGTCTCGACCGCGCCTGGCAGTGTGGTACCGTTCAGCTAGACTTCTCCCTGCCGAAGCGTCTGGACGCGACTTTTGTCGGCGAAAACAACGACCGCCAGACACCGGTAATGATCCATCGCGCAATTCTCGGTTCAATGGAGCGCTTTATCGGCATCCTGACCGAAGAATTCGCTGGATTCTTCCCGAGTTGGCTGGCGCCGGTGCAGGCTGTGGTGATGAATATCACCGACAGTCAGTCAGAATACGTCAGTGAATTGACGAAGAAATTGCAGAATGCTGGCATTCGTGTCAAAGCAGACTTGAGAAACGAGAAGATAGGCTTTAAAATCCGCGAGCACACATTACGTCGCGTCCCTTATATGCTGGTTTGCGGTGACAAAGAGGTGGAAGCAGGCAAAGTTGCCGTGCGCACCCGCCGTGGTAAAGACCTTGGGAGCATGGACGTAGATGTGTTTGTTGAGAAGCTGCAACAAGAGATTCGCAGCCGACATCTTCACCAATTAGAGGAAACAGGTTATTAAAGGCGGAAAACGAGTACAACCAACACGTCCGAACCGTATCAACGGCGAAATCCGTGCCACCGAAGTGCGCTTAACTGGCGTAGACGGCGAGCAACTTGGCATTGTCACCCTGCGTGAAGCCATTGAGAAAGCTGAAGAAGCCGGCGTAGATTTAGTTGAAATCAGCCCGAACGCCGAACCGCCGGTTTGCCGTATCATGGATTACGGCAAGTTCCTTTATGAAAAAAGCAAGTCTTCTAAGGAACAGAAGAAGAAGCAGAAAGTTATCCAGGTCAAGGAAATCAAATTCCGTCCTGGTACCGATGATGGCGACTATCAGGTCAAACTACGCAACCTGATTCGCTTTCTGGAAGAGGGTGATAAAGCCAAAATCACGCTGCGTTTCCGCGGTCGTGAGATGGCGCACCAGCAGATCGGTATGGAAGTGCTTAACCGCGTCCGTAAAGATCTGTGTGAAGACATGGATCTGGCGATTGTCGAATCCTTCCCTTCGAAGATCGAAGGTCGTCAGATGATCATGGTGCTCGCTCCTAAGAAGAAACAGTAGGCCTTCAAGTAATAATGCCGCGCAGCGCTTGCGTTGTGCGGATTTTTATTCGCCTGTCTGATTCATTTTATTAACAATGCGAAGTGGATATTTGTAAAAATGCCAAAGATTAAAACTGTACGTGGCGCCGCTAAGCGCTTCAAGAAGACCGCTTCTGGCGGCTTCAAGCGTAAGCACGCGAACCTGCGTCATATTCTGACTAAAAAGTCTACTAAGCGTAAACGTCACCTGCGTCCGAAAGGCATGGTGTCTAAAGGCGATCTGGGTCTGGTTATTGCCTGCCTGCCGTACGCATAAGTAAATTTTTTTTAGTTTAATTCCCCGAAAGATTTCGGGTTGCAGCAAGGCGGCAACTGAATGAATCCCTGAACTTACATCAGTAAGTGACTGGGATGAATGAAGACAGCCAACGCCGCTGCGGCACGAAAGATGAAGGGAAATCACAGAATATGATATAGGAGAGCTCACATGGCTCGCGTTAAACGTGGTGTAATTGCTCGCGCACGTCACAAGAAAATCTTAAAACAAGCTAAAGGCTACTATGGTGCACGTTCACGTGTATACCGCGTTGCTTTCCAGGCTGTTATCAAAGCTGGTCAGTATGCTTACCGTGACCGTCGTCAACGTAAGCGTCAGTTCCGTCAACTGTGGATCGCGCGTATCAACGCTGCGGCTCGTCAGAACGGTATCTCTTACAGCCGTTTCATCAATGGCCTGAAAAAAGCCTCTATTGAAATCGACCGTAAGATTCTGGCTGACATCGCTGTATTCGACAAAGTGACATTTACTGCACTTGTTGAAAAAGCAAAATCAGCTCTGGCGTAAGTCAGTTGAAAAAGGGAGCTTGCTCCCTTTTTTATTACCCGCAACTCACGCAAAAGATTGACATTTTGGCCGCTGCGCATTTCAATAGTGCGGTTTCTAAATATGACAAGGTAACGCAAGCATGAATGCTGCTATTTTCCGTTTCTTTTTTTACTTTAGCGCCTGAACATCAGGGGCTTTTGCGCATAAGAAAAGAAACGAAAAATCGCGCTGAAAGCCTCCCTCGTGGAGGCTTTTTTGTTTCTGGCGACACTTAATCGGATCATCTGATCCCAACGAGAACTGACCAGCCCGGCTGGAAGAAGAGGAAATCATGTCCCAACTCGCAGACCTGGTGGCTCGTGCCACGGCCGCCATCGACGAGGCGGCGGATATCGCTGCTCTGGACGCCGTGCGCGTCGAATTTCTGGGTAAGAAAGGGCATCTGACGCTGCAAATGACCACCCTGCGTGAACTGCCGGCAGAAGAGCGCCCGGCTGCGGGTGCGGTCATCAACGAGGCCAAACAGCAAGTGCAGGACCGCCTTACCGCGCGCAAAGAGACGCTGGAAAGTGCGGAGCTGAATGCGCGTCTGGCTGCGGAAACCATCGACGTGTCGCTGCCTGGCCGCCGCGTTGAGAATGGTGGCTTGCATCCGGTGACCCGCACTATCGATCGTATCGAAACCTTCTTCGGCGAACTGGGTTTCGCGGTGGTAACAGGTCCGGAAATTGAAGACGATTACCACAACTTTGATGCGCTGAACATTCCCGGCCATCACCCGGCGCGTGCCGATCACGACACGTTCTGGTTTGATGCCACGCGTCTGCTGCGCACCCAAACTTCAGGCGTGCAGATCCGTACCATGAAAAACCAGCAGCCGCCAATCCGCATCATCGCGCCAGGCCGTGTTTATCGTAACGATTACGATCAGACGCACACGCCAATGTTCCACCAGATGGAAGGTTTGATTGTCGATAAAGACATCAGCTTTACCAACCTGAAAGGCACACTGCACGATTTCCTCAACAACTTCTTCGAAGAGAATCTGCAAATTCGCTTCCGTCCTTCTTACTTCCCGTTCACCGAACCGTCCGCAGAAGTGGACGTGATGGGTAAAAACGGCAAGTGGTTGGAAGTGCTGGGTTGCGGCATGGTGCACCCGAACGTATTGCGCAATGTTGGCATCGATCCGGAAATTTATTCGGGCTTTGCGTTTGGCATGGGCATGGAGCGTCTCACCATGCTGCGCTACGGTGTGACCGATCTGCGCGCCTTCTTCGAAAATGATTTACGTTTCCTCAAACAATTTAAATAAGGGCAGGTTATCCAATGAAATTCAGTGAACTCTGGTTACGCGAATGGGTAAATCCAGCCCTGGACAGCGCTGCGCTGTCTGAGCAAATCACCATGGCCGGCCTTGAAGTGGACGGCGTGGATCCGGTTGCCGGTGCGTTCCACGGTGTCGTGGTGGGTGAAGTGGTTGAGTGCGGCCAGCATCCGAACGCCGACAAACTGCGCGTCACCAAAATCAACGTCGGTGGCGATCGCCTGTTGGATATCGTCTGCGGCGCGCCAAACTGCCGTCAGGGCCTGAAAGTGGCGGTGGCGACCGTTGGCGCTGTGCTGCCGGGCGATTTCAAAATCAAAGCAGCAAAACTGCGTGGCGAGCCGTCTGAAGGCATGCTGTGCTCCTTCTCTGAGCTGGGTATTTCCGACGATCACAACGGCATCATCGAGCTGCCAGCCGATGCGCCAATTGGCACCGATATCCGCAGCTATCTGCAGCTGGATGACAACACCATTGAAATCAGCGTCACGCCAAACCGCGCCGATTGTCTGGGCATCATCGGGATTGCGCGTGATGTAGCAGTTTTGAACGGTTTGCCGCTGACGGCTCCCGCAATTGAGCCGGTAAAAGCCACCATCAACGATACCTTCCCGATTCGCGTTGATGCCACCGCCGCGTGCCCGCGCTACCTTGGCCGCGTGGTGAAAGGTGTCAACGTCAAAGCCGCTACGCCATTGTGGATGCGTGAGAAGCTGCGTCGTTGCGGTATTCGCTCAATCGATCCGGTGGTCGATATCACCAACTTTGTACTGCTGGAGCTTGGCCAGCCGATGCATGCCTTCGATCTCGACCGCATCGACGGCGGCATCGTGGTGCGTATGGCAGAAGAGGGCGAAGTGCTGACGCTGCTGGATGGTACCGAAGCTAAACTCAGCAGCGACACGCTGGTGATTGCCGATCACCACAAAGCGCTGGCGTTGGGCGGCATCTTTGGTGGCGAGCATTCCGGTGTCAATGAGGAGACGCAAAATGTGCTGTTCGAATGCGCCTACTTTGATCCGCTGGCGATCACCGGCCGCGCTCGCCGTCAGGGCCTGCATACCGACGCGTCACATCGTTACGAGCGTGGCGTCGATCCAGCGCTGCAGCACAAAGCGATTGAACGCGCGACGCAACTGTTGCTCGACATCTGTGGCGGCGAAGCGGGCCCGGTCATTGACCAAACTGACGCGAGCGCGCTGCCGCCACGCGCCACCATCACGCTGCGCCGTGAAAAGCTCGATCGCCTGATTGGCCATGTGATTGCTGACGAACAGGTTACTGACATCCTGACGCGTTTGGGTTGCGAAGTGAAAGTGAGTGCAGGAGAGTGGCAAGCCGTTGCGCCAAGCTGGCGTTTCGATATGGCTATCGAAGAAGATCTGGTCGAAGAAGTGGCGCGCGTTTACGGCTATAACAACATCCCTGATGTGCCGGTGAAAGCCAGCCTGATCATGACGCAGCATCGTGAAGCCGACCTGTCGCTGAAGCGTGCGAAAAATCTGTTGGTAGATAAAGGTTATCAGGAAGCGATTACCTACAGCTTCGTTGATCCCAAACTGCAGCAGTTGCTGCATCCGGGCGAAGAGGCGCTGATCCTGCCCAGCCCAATCTCCAGCGATATGTCGGCAATGCGCCTGTCGCTGTGGACCGGTTTGCTGGGCGCGGTGGTGTATAACCAAAACCGTCAGCAGGGCCGCGTACGCCTGTTTGAAAGCGGTTTACGCTTTGTTCCTGATACACAGGCCGATCTGGGTATCCGCCAGGATCTTATGCTGGCCGGCGTTTTAAGCGGCAATCGCTATGAAGAGCATTGGGATCTGGCGCGTCAGACGGTTGACTTCTATGATTTGAAAGGCGATTTAGAATCGCTGCTGGATTTGACCGGTAAACTTGATGAGATTTCCTTCCGTGCGGAAGCCAATCCGGCGCTGCATCCAGGACAAAGCGCCGCAATTTATTTACGCGGCGAACGAATCGGATTTATCGGGGTGGTTCATCCAGAGCTGGAACGTAAGCTGGATCTGAATGGTCGCACCTTAGTGTTTGAACTGCTTTGGAATAAGGTCGCAGACCGCGTCCTGCCTGATGCGCGCGAGATTTCTCGCTTCCCGGCAAACCGTCGTGATATCGCCGTTGTGGTGGCTGAAAATGTGCCTGCAGCAGATATCATTGCGGAGTGTAAGAAAGTTGGCGTAAATCAGGTAGTTGGCGTAAACTTGTTTGACGTGTACCGTGGTAAGGGCGTAAACGAAGGTGAAAAGAGCCTAGCGATTAGCCTGATTTTGCAGGATACCAGCCGGACACTCGAAGAAGAGGAGATTGCCGCGACCGTTGCCAAATGCGTTGCGGCATTAAAAGAGCGATTCCAGGCAACCTTGAGGGATTGAACCTATGGCGCTTACAAAAGCTGAAATGTCAGAGTACCTGTTTGAAAAACTCGGGTTGAGCAAACGCGATGCCAAAGAGTTGGTAGAACTTTTTTTTGAAGAGGTTCGCCGCGCGTTGGAAAACGGAGAACAGGTAAAACTGTCCGGATTTGGTAATTTTGATCTGCGTGACAAAAACCAGCGTCCGGGCCGTAACCCGAAGACGGGGGAAGATATTCCTATCACCGCGCGCCGAGTGGTGACATTCCGTCCGGGACAGAAGTTGAAAAGTCGCGTCGAGAACGCGACACCCAAGGATGCTGACTAATTTCAGTACGACAAAAAGGCCGCTTAGCGGCCTTTTTTTTTGCCTTAAATCTGGCCGCTCTGCACGATTTATTCATGATGTAAGGATTTAGTAAGTATCCGGAAAATAAGGCGAAAATCGGTCCTCACCGATAGTGACGGCATCAACACTTTTGTTATAACAGCGCCATCACAGAGCAAAGGGTTTGAATAATGAAAAAGACAGCAATTTTATTAAGTGTCTTGTTAGGCATGCCGCTGCTGGCTAGCGCCAATGTTTCCGTCAACATCAACACGCCGGGCGTTTCGGTGCATATCGGCGATCAGGATAAGCGCGGCTACTATTGGGATGGTTACGACTGGCGTGCGCCAACGTGGTGGAAACAGCACCATAACCAGCGCATCGGCACCAAAGGTCCGCACGGTTACTGGAACGGTAATAGATGGGTTTAGTAACTTATTGAATTTGAATTGATTTTTTTATTTCTGCAAAATCCCTGCAAAACTCTTCTGCAAAACTAGCCACTAAATAGCCAGTTTCTTCCACCCGTTATCCCTCTCATCATTATATTTATCAGTCATTTTTTGACTGGAATGACCCAACAGAGTTTTAGTGTCGATACCCTGCGAACGGTAGAGGCGCTCGGATAAAGATCGCTGCTCATGGAAGGTCGGCGGCGTTCCCTCTGGCCATTCAATCCTGGTCAGGTCACGAGCCTTTCTGAAATGCGTTGTAAGCGATGCTGCCAGCACCTGGCTACCGCGAGTTGCTAACCCGCTATCGCAATGGTGGTGGATGATGTAGGGGCTTAAAATTTTATCTCTGCACTGCGCGATGACCTCTTTCAGCGATATCCCCAGAGCCTCGCAACGCAAAGCGAGTGGGATAGCCAGACGCGCCCCTGTCTTTTCCTGCTGCACGTGCAGGTGATCGTCCCAAATATCGGCAAACTTCATCTTGGAGATGTCGCCGCTACGCTGACCCGTGACAATGGCAAGGAGCATGGCCCGCTGGATGTAGTGTGTGCTCTCCGCTGCTGCATAAATTTCCCGCCACTGCTCCAGATCCAGCCTGGAACGCATCACCTTTATTTTCGGCGCCCTTGTCGCCAGAGCTGGATTGAATCCTCCTGCAACTTCACCTGCTAATTGCGCCTCCCGGAAATAGTCACCTGACACGCTTCTGACGGTGTTTGCCATCGTGACTTTGCCCTGTTCGATATAACTCTCCAGAAGGGTATGCATATCACGGACAGTGACGGCATCGAGAGACTTGATGCCCATTTCAGCGTTAAGAACGTTAACCACAATGCGCCTGATTTTGAATGTGGCTGGCTTAATGTCGCCATCCTTCAGCCGGCGATCCTGAAGCGCCAGATAGCGCTCGGACCAGCCTGAAACGCTGATGGATTTATTGACGCTTGCGGCAATCCGGTCGCGGACGTTGACCATGTTCTTCATTGCGCTTTCAGCGAGCCGCGTATTTGCCTCTGTGGCAATGGCCTTTGCTTCAGTTTCATCGGTACCGAGTCCGTGAAATTTTCCGGTGACCGGGTGCTTATACCTCCAGTACACCCGCTTGGTGCGGGCATCTGTGAAGCAGGACAGGCCGGGAATAGTCACGTTGTATTTACGAGGACGTGCCATCTTGGAGAATCCTTCTTAGTCTCTCATCATCTGTATTTTTGATAACAGGCGCGGCAGAAAGGCCAATAAACCGGGCTGTTCTCTCTACCCGCCAGCAGCGTCCAGCCTTAACCGGCTGTGGCGATATCATGCCATTTTTCGCGTACTTTAAAAGCGTGGGCATGCTGGGCACTGGTTCGTCAAACTCTTCACGGGCCCAGTCCTGAAGCTTCATCGTGCGGCTCATGCTCCCCCCTTAATCAGGAGTAAGGCTAAAAGAAGGAAAACTAAGGAGAGGATGAGACAAATAACAAATCGCTCAAACTCCAATAGGCTTTCAGATTTCATCACACCGCTCCTATTGTCTGTTGAACAACCCGGTGCCCGCGCTTGCGTGGCTTCTTCTTCGGCTCGATCCGTACCGGCGCTACCTGCGGCGCTGGCGGACGGGCAGGGCTCTGACCATTGCGGATGTATCGCTTCTGATTCATGCCCCACACGATGCGCTGGGAATGATCACACCCGTCATCGATTTTGACGCTGGCCTGCACCAGCGTGTCGTTGAGGTCTGCCATGCTGTGATCAGTCATTGCTCACCACCTTATTCAATGCTTCCTGCAAGCGCTGTTCTGCAATGGCCTGCGCCATAATCCGACAATACAGAAGCTTTTCTTTCGACACTTCACCGCGCAGCAGCCGGAGCAATTCTTCGCTTTCAAACTGGTTACGCATGCGGTTCATCTGCTTCTCTTCCTGACGCAGAACGGAGAGCTTTTCCGTGATACGGCGCTGCATTTTGCGCCAGGCTGTGAGCGCATCAGTCGTGCGGCGAAAGCGGCCAATGTCCGATGGGTCAGTTTTGGCTACATGTTCCTTGATACTGTCGATAGTCTTATTGGCAATAGCCAGCGCCTTAAGGTGATCTGCAATACCTTCAAGCCCTTCGATATTGATGCGACCGTTCTCCAGTTGGATGTTGCTCATCATTTCACCTCCCTCCGATAACCTTCACGGTACAACTGGCGCATTAGGTCGCGCGGCTCATAGCAATCGTGAAGCTTCTTCTCAACTGCCAACATTTCCTCGATCGCCTTTTCCTGAATGGCTGTTTCCCTTTCAGCGGCGATATCTTTGAGAATATTTGCACAGTCAATGCAGACATTAATTTTTGCCGGGCACTCAATCAGATGCTGTTTATCAAAAACACCTTTACACAAGGTGCAGATGGTTTTTGGATCTGGTTCAGCTATAACCCATTGTGGAAATTCGTAATTAAACATTTTTGGCTGCCTCCCGTGTTGCCGCTTTATAGGCTTTGAGACCTCGAGTCACCGGCCCGCTGATAACTGTCTTGCGAATGAAGATGCCTGACGTTCTGGCAACCACATCGGCAGAGAGAAGGGCAGCATCCACTGCCCGGTTGTGCTTGCGGTATTCGAGCACATTGCTGGTGATAGTCAGCGTGGCCACCGCACCGTGATCCTTAAATTCAAATTTCATCCGATCATTCCCCACAAAAAAGTCAGCACAGATTTCGTACCTTGGTAGCCTATGGCTATTGCCAGAATCACCAGTGCAATAAAAATCGCTGCTGCCACCAATCCACGTGCGAAGTCAGCAATTCTCTTCATCAAATACCTGCTCCAGCTTTTCAAAGGTGTCATCAGTCATTGGCATGATGATCAACAGCGGATTGCCGTACATGTAGTTCAGAGCTTTATCAAACAGCAGCTGACAGGGTTTGCCTTTCCCCCAAGACCTGAACTGAACAGGAACAAAGGTGGTATCGCGGCCAAACATCAGGTGAGGCAGGGCGAGATATTTAGCCTGGAACGTTGGCAGCACATCACAAGGCTCTGGCTCTCCGGTAAGCAACTTCGAAAGGTCAGGAAATACCGCATCAATGCGCTCTACTTCGCTGTGGCCAACCCAGTTCTGATGTTCGTCGACGTGTGATGCAATCCACTGAGAATTGATCAACTGGAACAGGGTGCCCTCTGCGGCATCAGGGATATCGCCATGGATGATGAACACACCTTCATAATCAGCAGCACAGCCGTGTTCCATCGAGATAAAGGCATGCCCGTTGGTTGCCTGAATGTGCCTGCTGGTGATGTTGACGCCCTGCAGATAGCGGCGCTCTTCTTTCCATCCAGCAACGCAGCACAGCGCGGAACGGAGATAATCGGTATGGATGAACATTATTTTGCCTCCGGCGTGTAAATGGCTTTATCGTGAGAAAAATCACCGTTCCATGACTTCTTCATTGGCAACTCACCTTTCATGTAAAGGTGGAACAGGCGATGACAGCCTTTCTCCAGCAGAACAGGTGAGAAGCGGGTGAATGTGTCTTTGCCGTGCGGCGTGACCTGCGTCTGGTCTTCGGTCAGATATTTGTCGCGGGCATAACTGGCGACACGCCAGCGTGGGTCTTTCTCTGGATCGCGCTGCTCGTTGTAAAGCCAGTCGCGGTCCGATGCCCACCACATCATTTTGCTGACGTTGACGCCGTTCAGACCTTTGCAGAAGGCCGGGATCGTCATTCCTTTGGTGAAATGTTTTTCCAGGCTCTCAACCGTGGCACTGAGCGTTATATTTTCCAGAGCTGCCGCCTCAGCGCGTTCCTCTGCTTCGATGACCATCAGCGCCAGCTCTTTGCGGCTAACAGCTACCTGAGTGGGTGCAACTGAGATATTTTTTTGCCCAGACTCAAGTGCAAACCAGCGGTCAATCACAGCTGCGCGGCGAACAACGTCATAACCAGTGATGAGAATTTCAGTGTGGCGGCGGTTCAAAAGAAGCTCTGAGACATAACCTCGGCTGTCTATTTTGGCGATCGCGCCGTCAGTGATTTCAACCTGTTGTTTTTTAAGATGATTGAAATTCCAATCATTCTTGCCGATCCCGTACATCTGGAAGATGAGTGTCCAGACATCGGCATGGATATTGCCAATGGTTTTCCCGGTCAGTTGAGCAATTTCTTTGGTGCTCATCATTGCGGCTGAATTAGTGCTGGTGACTTCATTTTTCATGCCCGCGCCCTCAGTGAATTGCAGGTTTGATGCCAGGCTTTTTCCCTTTGCGGATGTCGCTGGCCAGATCGATAAACATTCCGTCAAAGAATTGGCTGAACCAGCCTTTACCTTCACCCCTTTCTTCTTCAGTTCTCTGGTAAAAATGAAACACTGCGATATAAAGCTCATCAGGCTTCTCGCCCAGAATTGGCGACTCAACGTATTTGATGAGAATGTTTTCGAGCAGGGCCTCATTCACCTCAAGCGTGACGTTTCCGTCTTTGAAAACGTGGTGACCATTGCTCATTCCCCAGCGCTCATTGCATTCAATCTGGTACCGAAGCGCGACACTGCTTCGCATTGTTCCGCACACGCACTCAGCCCACTCCTGCATTTCCTGAGGTGACAGGCAGCCCTGTTCGTAACGGTTTTCATCAAAAATCCACTCGGGAGGATTGAATTTGCCGCCAGATCGGCTTTTCATTGCCTGCAATTTTTCGATATGCCTTTTGGTTTTGGCCTTGCGTATGTCGTTCATTTTCCGTCCTTAACGCCGTTGTACTTTTCGTGCGTCATTAACTGCCAGTCTTTGCCGCCGTTCTGCGAAAGCAGGCGCCAGCGTGGGTTAACCTTCAGGCTGAGATAGCCGGTACTGTTCATGCGGCAGGGGAAGATGCGGCGCTTGCGATACTGAGCCAACTTTCTGCTCGCCTGTCCGATCACCCATTCAGGGGCACGCAATGCTGTCATCGTCATTTGCCGCGCCTCTCTGCTTCCGCCAGTTCAACCAGGTTGGAGAGAAGTGCGCCCATAAAGCCAGCGCCTATCTCTGTTATTTTCCCCGTCTTAATACGCACACAATCGCTATAGGTAGCCGCGATCTCTCGATCGCCAGCTTGCCCCGGCGTGACTTTGTAAACCGCACGCTCAAACAATTTAATGAGAGCCTTAGTCAGGATTACGGAATCAACCTGCACGGTTGTCATAGAACCGTCTGGCAATTTAAGCGCGGCAATCATTGCGCCTCTTTTTGATACCAGTTCAGCAAGGTAGCAATTAACTAACCGCGTGCGATTGCGCTCAACAATGCTGGTCATTTATTTTCCTCCCTCTCTAATTGGTTGAGGAAAGTTGAGACTTTTGCGCAGATGTCATAAGCAAGTCCGATTAATTCATCATCAGCATCACAAGCCTCTGTACCTTTCTCGAAAATGTTTTGCAAAAGCGCATTTAATTGACGGCCCTTGCTGGCAGCATTCATGACATCATCTATTTCAATTTTTGATTTCATTTTTACCAACCCTTAAGGACTCAATGAATGCGTCAATTTCCTGAGCAATATTTCTGGCGAGGAATATAGTTGAAGACATTTCTTCAATCTCAATTTCCTTTGCACAAGTACCAAGAACCATCAGCAGGGAAATAAGTTGGTCAGATTTGATGCTAATATCTTCAGCTCGCTGATTTTCCATAATATTCATTGGTTCACCCCATACGCAGCACGGAGGAAAAGGTTAGCCAGCACGTCATGACCTGATTTGTGCAGCATCACGGCGCTGCGGTAACTTGCAGGGTTTGTGATTTTCATTTGGACGACACCTTGTCTAGAGCTTCACTCAGATTTTCAAAAGCGGTCATTCCTGAATGAGTCGCGGAACCAATAACAGATGCCAGTTCAGTACCTGATGTGTTGCTGTCAAAATTACGATACGCAAATTCAAGTGTCGAAAACGCATCACAAATTTGAACCATCCTGCGCTGAATCTCATTTGATAATTGCTCGTTCATAATTCACCTCTGAGCCCGCGTGGATGTGTTTAGCCCCAGCGCGGGCGCTGTAATTTTTAATTGAGTTAATTGTTATTTATAAATTGATCTGTGAACGTTATCGCATTGATGAATGATGCTAGAGTTCAACGCGAGCAGCCCATATATTTTGTTTGCAAGCTCTTCGTCGCTATTTCCAAGATCATCTAGAATTAAACTAAGAAAAGAACCCATACTTTTAGATAGGCATTCTATTTCGTTAAAAGCTGTCTCATTAAAGTTGTTTGTATTTCTGGTCATCTCAATGGCTCCGTTGTTGGCCGATGAAATGAGAATACTTTAGGATTAACTTTAGGTCAATGGTATTAATACAATAATATTAATTAGGTGCGCAAGTGGTTGTAATTAAGGTGATTATAGTATTATTGGCGTAAAAAAACCGGCATTGATGCCGGTTTAAGAAAAAAATTTGCGCTTAGAAGATAGTCGATACCCAAAACATTCTGCCCAAAACCTCCATGTTGGACATATCAATCTCTTCATCTGGGTACTCGTCGGAGTTATAGCTTCTAACTGTAACCTTATCGGGGCCTGACCTATAAAGTATCTTAAGGCGCTTCCAGCCACCTTGGTTTATGCCATAAATCTTGCCATCTACAATTCTTTTGTCATGGCAATTTATGGCCACTGTTGAGCCGTCAGATATCACTGGCTCCATGCTATTACCGTGTGCGGCAAAGCAAAGGACGCCCGATCCATCGCTGTTGGCGCCAACTTTCCTGAGAGTTGCTTTTGAAAAACGCAATTTCTTTCCGTTGAAATCATCACTCATAAAGCTGCCGTCCCCGCAGGCGAATTCAATATCTTTCAGGTATGGAACCTCAACCTCATCGTCTTCGAGAGGGGTCAGTGCATCCCAAGGATCAATTCCAAAGAGGCGCTGTTCAGGAGTTGTCGATTTACCCATAGGGCCCTCTCCTGTACTTAACCATGTTGGATCTACGGCTAAAGCCTTAGCTATATCAACAATCTTTCCGCTGGACTGCGCCTTTCCAGAGGTAAGTTTCTGTATTGCCCCCTGACTAACTCCCACCCTGGATGCAAGCTCGCTTTGTGTGGTGCCTGCGTTAAGCATCGCAAGTTTGATTCTGTCTGCAAGTGTGTTCATCGGTATACCCCTAAATTTAGAACTCTATTTAATACCATGGGATTAAAAACGGCAAGCGCATATTACTTGATTAATTATTACTATGGTATTATTTTGTCACTTTAAGATTAATCGTTAAGGTGGTAATTATGGATGACTCGGTTTTTTCTTCACCCATGGCAAAGGCTGTGTATGTTGCTGGCGGGCAGTCAGCATTGGCGCGCCAGATAGGAGTAACTCAAGGTGCTGTATGGAAATGGGTTGCAGGCATCAAAAAGGTTTCTCCTGTTCACGCCGTTGCAATATCAAAAGCTGTAAAAGGCGTAGTTAAACCTCATGAATTGCGGCCAGATTTGCCAACGCTCTTCCCTCATCCTGCAGGTTCAGACCATGCAGCCTAACAGTCCTACACAGCACCTAGACCGCATTTATCTCGATTCGCGCGGCGTCCCTGTTCATGTCACTGGCTATGACCGCGAGAAAGAACAGGTATTTTTTACCCGGACTGGGTATCTGCATGACTGCATGCGCCCGGTCTGGCAGTTCAGACAGTTTTTCACGAGGGTTTCAGAATGAGCATGCTTTTTAATTTCCGCCCTCTGGTCATCAACCCCGAGCTGGCTACTCGTATCGGCCTGAACGAAGCGATCGTATTACAGCAGGTTAATTACTGGATTAATGACAAAGAGCAGGGCGTAAACCATGCCGGCCGCCGCTGGGTATTTAACAGCTATGAATCGTGGGTGAAGCAATTCCCATTCTGGTCAGCAGATACTGTTAAACGCGCTTTTACATCCCTCGTAAAACAGGGGTGTCTTGACGTTGAGCAGCTTAATAAGTCCCAGCATGACCGGACAAATTACTACACCATCAACCATGATTGTGAACTGCTTAATGACGCTGAACATCTGCCCTCATCGAACGGTGCAAATTGCCCTCATCGACAGATGCAGGATGCACCGATGGATGAGGGCAAAAACGCCCGATCTCTAACGGTTACTACAACAAAGACTACTACAGAGACTAATTCTAATGGCACATCGGCTAAAGCCGCTGAGCCGTCACGCACTGGTAAGCAGAATTATTCCTTCGCTTTTGAAGAAGCCTGGCAGGCATATCCAAAGCGTGCTGGTGGAAATCCAAAGCAAACAGCCTGGAAGCACTGGAGCGCCAGAATCCGTGAAGGTGTCAGTCCTGCTGACATGCTGGCAGGCGTACAGCGCTATGCAGCCTACATCGCAGCAACCGGCAGGATCGGAACCGAGTACGTCAAACAGGCCGCTACGTTCTTCGGTCCTGACCAGCACTTTGCTGAAAGCTGGACGGCACCAGCAAACCAGCAGCGCAGTACGCCAGCGCAGAGCCGCCACAGCGGTTTCTCTGATCGCGATTACGGCACCACTCAAACACCAATATGGGCTAAGGGGTCACAATGAGCCATATCAATAACGGACGCAGCAGCCAGATTCTGGCGCTCAGGACCAGTATCACCACACTGCAGGAAGAACTGGATTTTGCTAACGGCATCGTAGCTGCGCTGGACCGCTGCTTTGACAAGCGTGAGACCCTTACCGGCAAATGTAAGACGCACGGTGATTATCAGCAACTGCGCATCTGGACAGAGTACAGCGGTCGAGTGGCTGAGAAGTTCTCCCGCTGCCCGCACTGCATCACCGAAGAACTGGAAGCAGCAAAGTCGCAACTGCGATCTTTGCAGGTGGCGAACCTTACCGACAAAGCCAACATCCCGGAGCGTTTCGCTGGCTGCAGTTTTGCCAGCTATGAGCCGGTGAACAAATCCGCTCAGCATAATCTCGGCATCCTGCGTGAGTACGCCAGCGCGTGGCCGCAGATGTTCGCTGCGGGCACCAGCCTGATTCTGAGCGGCAAGCCGGGTACCGGAAAAAACCATCTGGCCGTGGCGCTGGCGAAAAGCATTATCGAAGATCACCAGGCATCCGTGCTGCTGACATCGGTGATGCGCATCATCCGCGCCGTTCGCCGCACATGGGAAAAGGGCAGCGAGCACAGCGAAGAAGACGTAATAGCGCTGTACACGGGAATGGATCTACTGATTATCGACGAGGTGGGCATTCAGTACGGTTCAGAGTCCGAGATGATCATCCTGTTCGACATCATGAATACCCGCTATGAGCGCATGCTGCCCACGGTGCTGATCAGTAACCTGACACCAGGTCAAATCTCGCAGGTCATCAGTGACCGTCTTACCGACCGCATGATTGAAGGCGGCGGCGCAACGCTGGTGTTTGACTGGCCGAGCTATCGCAGCACCAAGGGAGCGCCGGCAGTATGAGCAACAGCCAGTGGCGTGATGAAGACATCGAGGGCGCTGTCATTGGCGCCATGTTCCTGCGCGGGCCCGACAGCGAGGTGATGGATGTCATCTCCACGCTGCCCGAGTCAGCATTTAATTTTCACCAGTACCGGGATATCTATCGCGCCATTGCCATGCAGGCCAGAGGCAAGGGCGTGATTGACCCAATTTTGATTGGCGAGCAGCTTCCAGAGCACCAGGCGATTATCGACCAGACTGGCCGCATTGCGTGGGCAAGGTCATCGCTGAAGTCTTACGCACAGCAGCTGATCCGCAATGCCGCATTACGTGATGCTTTTCACTCCCTCTCTGGCGCTCTCAGCAGCCTTAAGGCGGCACCTAACAGCGAGGCAGGGATTCGTATTCTTGAAGAGGTGAAAGCCTCTGTGAGTGCCATACAGACAGAGTCCGATGCCGTCCGTCCGGTAGCGCTTGATGATTTGCTTCCGGTCATTGTGAACCGCATTGATGATCGCATGGCTTCCGACAGCGCCGGGCGCTCGGTTATGACCGGGATTGATGATCTGGACGCAGTGATAGGAGGCTTTGACCAGACGGACCTGATTCTGCTGGCGGCGCGGCCCTCAATGGGTAAGACCGAACTGATTCTGGACATCACCGAAAACCTCACCGCAAGCGGTGCGGGAGTGCTGTTCTTCAGCATGGAAATGAGCGATATCCAGATTGCAGAGCGTCACGTTGCCGCAGCTGGTGGCCTTTCAGCTTCGCGCCTGAAGTCACCTGACAAGCTGGAAGATGAAGACTGGGCGCGCATTTCCAGCGGTATCGCACGGATGACTGGGCGCAAAATCTGGATTGTGGACGCCAACAACCTGACCGTTGACCAGATCCAGAACATCGCAACGCGGCATGTACAGCAGTATCCGGAGACCGCGCTGGTGGCCATTGATTACCTGCGCCTGATTAAGCTTCAGAGCGCCAGCCGTCACGATCTGGCCGTTGGTGAGGTTTCGAAGGGGCTGAAGTCGCTGGCCAAGACGAACCGCCGCCCTGTAGTTGCGCTCAGCCAGTTGTCACGCAGTGTTGAGAGTCGCATCAACAAACGCCCGGTAAACGCCGATCTGAAGGATTCAGGCGAGATCGAGGCTGATGCGGACATCATCATGATGCTCTACAGGGATGAGGTTTATAACCCGGAGTCGCCAGCGGTGGGCATTGCAGAAATCAACATCACCAAAAACCGCAATGGGCCGCTGGGCACCGTTTATCGCCGGTTCTGGAATGGCCACTTCCATTACATCGACCAGGTGGAAGCGAGAAACCGGAGTATTGAACTACCAGAGACAAAAACCAGCCACAAACGTTATTCAAAGGGGAGAGCGGCATAATGCGTGATATCCAATTAGTTTTAGAGCGCTGGGGATCATGGGCGGCCAATGAAGGTAGCCAGGTTGGATGGACGCCTACCAGCCCAATGTTCAGAAGCTTGCTTCCACAGGAGGGTAAATCCTCAAGGGCGTCATGTTCTGATAATGACGGAATTATCATTGACACAGCGGTAGGTATGCTGAAAAAAACAGCCCGGGATGAAGAGCTTGAGCTGGTAATGCTGCATTACATGTTTGATGTTTCGAAGTCCAAAATTGCACGCTGGAGAAGATGCTCAGAAGGGAAGGTAAGGCAGCAGTTGATGATAGCCGAAACATTTATTGACGCCTGCATCATCATGACTGGAGCGAGACTGGAAATGGATGACTGGACACGCAAAAATAATTTCAAGAAATCTGCATAATCTGCTTTTCGTTACGAATTTTAGGCGCTATTGTGCTAAGAGTCGTAACAACGCAACGCCGCTTATCTTCTTCCGAAACCTCGCCAAATGGCGGGGTTTTTTGTATGCTCCTCTCCACGACCAGCCGATTGATCTGTTTTAATCAAGGAGAGTTTGCGATGAGCGATGAAAGTTTCGATCTTACAAAAATTCAGGAAATTCGCACCACTGACGACTTAGGGCAGGCCAACCAAGGCTTAGCAAGAGGCTGGGTACTGCTTAAAATTTCTGAAGACATAACCGGTTGGGAAGATGGAAGTAAAACCAGCAGGTTGACTTACCATTTGGGGAAACCCAAGACCTTGCCAATTTAATTAAGCAACCTGAAATCTATAATGCGAACCTCGCTATCGGCGGGGTTTTTTCGTTTTTGCATCCTTCGTACAGCGGCCAAGTATCTCTGGCTTCCAACCAGATGACGCCGGTTCAAATCCGGCAGGATGCTCCAAATATGGGTAGGTCGTATAAAGGTCCTTACGGTTGGCTGTTAACCAACTTATCGTGGTTCGATTCCACGCCTTCCCGCCAAGTTAGCCCTGGACAGACGTGTCATGTTTTAACCGCTATTGCGTCAGGGCAGAACAACTTTACCCCTTCAAGAGCTAAGCCATTGCGAGTGCCGGAGATAAGCGCCGGGTGGGGTGAATTACAAAACGCCAATACAGCGGGGTGGCGCCCGCAACTAATTAAAGGCCAGCCTTAGAGCTGGCTTTTCTGTTTTCGTCCCTGCCAATCAACTAACTCTCAACCGTGATCCTGTGTGGCAGCGGGCGTCTTTAATGCATAAAAATCCGCACTCAGGCGGATTCTTTCTCATTGGCTACCCAACGGCAACCGGGCTTTTAGGTCTCGACAACTCAAAAGCTAACCGGATTTGTCCAGTTCAGAAAGTAGACAATTCCTAATTGGACAAGTCCCCGCTCAAGGGGTGGATATGAAAACTATGCCGGACAAAATTGCTTCGGCTGCCTCGTACTGCACGTCAGGTGGCCTAATCTGCGGAGGTGCTGGAGGAATGTTTCAATGGCTCCATGGCCTCGACTGGAATTTTATAGCGCTGATATGCGGTATCTGTATTGGTATCGCCACTTACATCACAAACCTGTATTTCAAGCGCCGCCAGACAAAAGCGTATGAGTCCGCACTGAATCGCGGATATATCACAGCTCCACCACAGGATGACTGACTATGGCAATCACACCTGTATTACGTCAGCGCCTGGTTGTCGCCGCGAGTGGTGGTGCTATCGCTATCGCTGCCGTGCTGATCCCCAATCTTGAGGGTAACTCTTACACGCCATACCGCGATGTAGGCGGGGTGCTTACCGTGTGTAACGGCATTACCGGGCCGGATGTTGTGCAGGGGAAAACCTACACGCAGAAGGAATGCGATGCGCTGCTGCAAAAGCACCTTCAGCCTTACTCCCGCTCAGTCGAACGTTCGGTAAAGGTCCCATCGAATGCATACCAGAAAGCCGCGCTTATCTCTTTTAGCTACAACGTTGGCGTTAATGCATTCGAGCACTCATCTGTGCTTCGCAACCTGAATGCAGGTCGCTATCAACAGGCGTGTGATGGACTGCGCAGCTGGGTATATGTTGACCGGGTGAGAGTTCAGGGGCTGGCCAACCGCCGCGAGGTTGAGCGCGAAATTTGTAACTGGGGTGATCGCGACTCATCAGGTTCAGGAATCGTGCCTGGTGTATCAGACATTGTGCCCGGAGGTCAGTAATGGCGCTCAGCAGAATCAAGTGGGACGCTGTAGCCATAGCGGTGCTGATTCTGCTGGTCATCGCCCTCTGCGTCACCGTAAAGCTTCAGTCATCCTCAAAGGTATTGCTCACTCAGCAGAATGAACAACTGAAGCAGGAAAAGACATCAGCCGAGGCCATCACAACCAACGTTCTGAGAGCCACAGCACTCTTCAACGACATCGCTCAGGCAACCCATGATGATAATCAGGCCAGTAACTCAGAAAGCGAGGGAAGGGTGGTTATCATCCGTCAGGCGATTAAAGGCGATGTATGTGCTGCTCAGCCTGTTCCTGCTGCCGCTGTTGACCAGTTGCGTACGAACCGAAACAAAGTACGTTCAGGTGCCACCGGTTCAGATACCAGTAAGCCTGCTGGCTGACTGCGAAGTGCCACTCATCCCTGACCCGTTCACATGGGGAGACAGTCTGGAGCTGAACGAGCGCCTGCTCAACTCACTTGCCAACTGCAACCGTGATAAGGCCGCCATCCGTAAAATCGAACTGGAACGGCAAAAATGACCAAATTCCTGACATGGCTGAAAGGCCTGTTTATCCACCCCAAAGAAGAGAGCAACCAAATGTCTGAGCCATTGACCTCCGCCAGCACCGGCACTGGAACCGCAGTACAGCAGACCGAAACTGCATTGCCTGTCACCACTCAGCAAGTGGTACTAGCGGTTGCGGCCGAATCAGCCACCCCGGCGGCAGAAGTGAAAGCAGGTGTGCAGGACTTCGAAGCAGCACTAGCGTTTGTAGAGAGCGGTGTAGCCCAGCTGGGTGCAGCGGCGAAAGATGAGCTGAAGGCTCTGGCAAAAAAATATCTGTAAGCAATACAGGGTGCGTTTCCGAGCGCACCCGATATTGCTGACACAATCTGACCGGAGTTTCACATGTCTCGTCTCAAAGTTGATATTTTGCCGCCGGCTAATGCAGACGTTAACGCCGTGCTGGGCGAAATTGAACGTAAATATGCACGCATGCCTGCTACGCCAGAAACCATTGCCGACATGGAGCGTGAGGCCGCGAGGCTTATTCGCCGCCTTATCACCACTAAAGTGACTTTCGTCAGGAACTGATATGAGTGAACGACCAATGCCGCCTAAGGACTTGATAGAGGAATTTAAGCCATATATTTCTCTAATTCCTGCTAATGAGGTTTGGTATTGGGTGCAGGAACAAATTCTCAGCAGTGATGGATATTTGCATAATCCCGATCACTCACATCTTGCTGAGGCTGACATAGCGTTTCTATGGGCCTCTACAGCCTTTACCAAAAAAGGGCGTACCGTTCTGGGGCAGGCTGAGGAAGTGATGATGCGTGCTGGTGGCTGGCAAAAAGCACGCATGGAACAGCAGATGCATGAGTGGTTCGGCAGAAAGCCGGACTTCATCATCACGCTGGCCGCCGATTTCTGCATGCAGTGCAGCGATCTGGAATTCTGCGCGCTGGTGGAGCATGAGCTTTATCATATTGCGCAGAAAACAGACGAATTTGGCGCGCCGGAGTTCACGCGCGAGGGTCAGCCCAAGCTTTGCATGCGTGGGCACGACGTTGAAGAGTTCACTGGTGTGGTGCGCCGCTACGGCGCCAGCGTTGAAGTGCAGGAGATGATCGACGCCGCCAGCCAACCGGCTGAGGTAGCAAAACTGAATATAGCCAGAGCGTGCGGTACGTGCATGCTCAGGCTGGTTAATTAGTGACTGATTATGACGGGCAGGTAAACAATGGCGACTCTCAAAGGTGAGGTCAAAGCCTTCATCGTCCAGTCGCTCGCCTGCTTTGATACGCCATCGGTTGTGGCGGAGTCCGTCAAGAAAGAATTCGGGATCACCATCAGCCGCCAGCAAGTTGAGTCGCATGACCCGACTAAAGCAAATGGGCGAGGGCTGGCACAAAAATGGGTGGACATGTTCAACAGCACCCGCGTTCGCTTCCAGAATGAAATAGCTGACATCCCGATTGCCAATAAGGCGTATCGTCTGCGCGCGCTTGACCGAATGGCAACCCGCACCGAGGGCATGAAGAACTTCGCGCTGACCGCTCAGCTGATAGAGCAGGCAGCAAAAGAAGTCGGGGATGCTTACACCAATAAGCTAAAGGTCGAAAGCACGGGGGCTAATGGCGGTCCGATTAAAACGGAGAACGTTGCGCTGACCTCTGACGAGGCAGCCGAGCTTTATCGCAAGATGATGGGATAACTGTCTGAAACAGCGGTTTCAATGCTTTTCAAGCCTATGCATTTTAAAGGCGATTTTATGCAACGTTTATGCAGTCCGATTTCAGCTATTCCGCTATGAAATCATTAGAAAATAAGCCTTTCGTGATGACATTCAAGCGAGTGTCATCGGCGCGCGGCGGGTAATGTCTCTTATGTTAAATAGCGTTAATTTCGAGAAAATTTCATGCCTATTCCTTTCCCCTTCGATTTCCGCAAGCCGGACTATACGCAGGTGTTCGAATGGCGCATGGAGCGGCTGCAGCGTATCCGTCAAAACCCCGGCATGGTGCCAGCGCTAAAAGCGTTTTATCGCGATAATCCGGCGCAGTTCATCATCGATTGGGGTATGACGGTGGACCCGCGCAATGTTGAGCGCGGTCTGCCGGCTCGCATCCCGTTTCTTCTTTTCCCGAAACAGGAGGAGTGGATTCAGTGGTTCGTTGAGCACTGGCGCACCTCAAAGCCGGGTATCACCGAGAAAACGCGTGATATGGGTATGTCGTGGCTGACGGTCGGCATGGCGGCATCGCTGTGCCTGTTCAATCGCGGCATCATCGCCGGGTTCGGCTCGCGCAAAGAGGAATACGTCGACAAGATAGGCTCGCCTAAATCATTGTTCGACAAAGCGCGAAACTTTATTGGTCTGCTGCCAGCGGAGTTTCGCGGCGGCTGGAACCCAAAAGCGCATGCACCTCACATGCGTATTCTCTTCCCGGATACCGAGTCAGCCATTACTGGCGAGGCCGGTGACGGCATCGGGCGTGGTGACCGTACATCATTCTATATTGTCGATGAGTCCGCATTCCTCGAGCGCCCTTATCTGGTGGACGCCTCGCTGTCAGCAACTACCAACTGCCGCCAGGACATTTCAACGCCAAACGGTATGGCGAACTCGTTCGCTGAGCGACGGCACAGCGGCAAAGTGGACGTGTTCACGTTTCACTGGCGGGATGATCCGCGTAAGGATGATGACTGGTACAAAAAACAGTGTGAAGAACTCGATGCGGTCACGGTGGCGCAGGAAATCGACATCAACTACAGCGCATCTGTTGAGGGCGTGCTGATCCCGTCAGCCTGGGTGCAGGCGGCGGTTGATGCTCACGTTAAGCTGGGTATTAAGCCCACCGGGCAACGCATGGGTGCACTGGATGTGGCGGACGAAGGCAAAGATACCAACGCCTTTACCTCACGCCATGGCTTTCTGCTGGAAGATATTGAGGAATGGTCAGGCAAAGGCGATGACATCTTCGGGACCGTGCAGCGCGCGTTTTCAATCTGTGACGCCAGCAATCTCGAAACCTACCGTTATGACTCCGATGGTCTGGGGGCCGGTGCCCGTGGCGATGCCCGCGTTATCAACGAGCAGCGCAAAGAGCGCCGTCAGCGCCAGATTACCGCGACGCCATATCGTGGCAGCGGGTCACCATCAAATCCTGATGATGAAGCGGTGCCGGGCGAACACGGCCAGCAGGGGCGACTGAACAAAGATTTCTTCGCCAACGCAAAAGCGCAGGGCTGGTGGCGTTTGCGCACGTTGTTCCGCAATACCTACCGTGCGGTTGAAGAAAAGATGCCTTTCAACCCTGATGAAATCATTTCGATCTCTGGCGCCATGGCGCTGAAAAACAAACTTATCGTTGAGCTGTCGCAGCCCACCTATTCGGTGAATGGCGTTGGCAAAATCGTCGTGGATAAAAAGCCGGACGGCACAAAGTCGCCGAACCTGGCTGATTCCGTGATGATTGCCTACGCGCCGATGGAATTCACCTCAATGGATATCTGGGATTTACTGGCAAGGGGTAAAAATGGCTCGTAGAAAACGCCCGCGCCAGCAGAGTGCGGCGCCGGTCAAGACGTTCGACGGCTATGACAACTTTGTCTCACGCCTCGGGCTACAGACCGGCAACCTCAGTGGTCACGGCACCTATATGCCGAATTTCACATCGCGCAACCGCGTGCTGCTGGAATTTGCTTACCGCTCATCGTGGATTGTCGGCGCTGCCGTTGACACTATCGCAGACGATATGACGCGCAAGGGTGTCACCATTACGTCGCAAATGGACCACAAAACCAAGTCCCGCCTGATGGGGCGCTGGGAAGAACTGGCGCTGTGGGAAGCCATGAGCGATATGACCAAATGGTCACGTCTGTATGGCGGCGCGGTGGGCGTGTTCCTGATCGACGGTCAGGACATGGCCTCTCCGCTGCGAATGGAAACCATCGGACGCGATCAGTTTAAGGGAATGCTGGTGCTGGACCGGTGGATGCTGAACCAGACCATTAGCGACATCATCACGCAACCCGGCCCGGACATGGGCAAACCGAAATATTATGAGGTGGTGGCCGCGCAGAACGGCATCCCCGCCTGGAAGATTCACCACACCCGCCTGATCCGCATGGACGGCGTGGGCCTTCCTTACCAGCAGGCCTACACCGAAAACGGCTGGGGTATGTCCGTGGTTGAGCGCCTGTATGATCGCATCATGGCGTTCGACAGCGCATCGACCGGCGCGGCGCAGCTGGTTAACAAAGCTCACCTTCGCACCTACAGCATCGAAAAACTTCGTGAAATTCTCGGTTTCGGTGATGAGCGTGAAGCCGCACTGATGAAGCACATCGAGATGATCCGCGCGTTCCAGTCCATCGAAGGCATGACGCTGATGGACAAAAACGATGATTTCCAGACGCACAGTTATGCGTTCGCGGGTCTGTCGGACATCCTTTCACAGTTCGGTGAGCAGATTTCCGGTGCGACCGGCATTCCGCTTATCCGCATGCTGGGGCAGTCACCAGCAGGGTTTAATACCGGTGAGTCTGACCTCGCGAATTATTACGACAATGTGGGCTCATTGCAGGAGCGTCGCGCCCGCCGCCCATGTCGCAGGCTGTTTGAAATTCTGCACCGCTCGGAATTCGGCACACCGCTGCCGGATGGCTTCGATTTTGAGTTTAACCCGCTGTGGCAGATGTCAGACGTTGACCGGTCCACGGTCGCGAAGAACACGGTCGAAACGCTAAATGCCGCCATTGATAGCGGATTGATGCCGCTTCATGTTGGCATGGCGGAGCTGCGTGAATCGTCCCGCGTCACCGGCATCGGCTCTAACATCACCGATGAGGATATCGAAAATGCCAAAGGGGCAGAGCCGCCAGCCTTCAGCGAAGAAGATGATAACCACCCGCCGGATCCCGAAGCAGGTGCAAATCAGCTATACAACGCAGCTACGCAAGATAGCGCGGGCGGTGGGCGACATCGTAAATGGCCGCTACGATGGTTCAAACGATAGCGTCACCGACATTATGGCTTCGCTCGATCGCTACAGCGAAATCATAGACGGGTGGGCAAATCAGGTAGCAACTGGATTTGCCGCATCTGTCGCCCGGCACAGCGAGCGCGAGTGGCGACAGAACAGCGAGCAGATAGGCGCTGAGCTGAGAAACGTAATCAGCAATACGCCAACCGGTCAGGTGATGCGCAGCATAGTCGCTGAGCAGGTGAAGTACATCAAATCACTTCCGCTTGAGGCCGCTGAGCGGATCTACGATATTCAGAACCGCGCCATAGAGGCTGTGTCCGCTGGTGGTCGTGCTGATGCGTTTGCAAAAGAAATAGCAGCATCAGGCGATGTTGCCGCCTCGCGAGCCCGGCTGATTGCCCGCACTGAGGTGGGCCGGGCCGTTACCGCGCTGACGCAGGCGCGCTCAACTGCCAGCGGTTCGCTGGGTTATATCTGGCGCACCGCCCACGATGGTGACGTCCGCCATTCGCATTCTGAGATGGAGGGTAAGTTCGTTTACTGGAGTGACCCGCCTACGCTGGATGGAATGACCGGGCATGCGGGGGCATTGCCCAACTGTCGGTGCTGGTGTGAGGTGGTTTTCCCTGATGCTGAATTAATAGCCGCACCCAACCCAAGGCGTTAAGGTAAAAATTGCAAAACAGGCCTTACAGTGCAGGAATGCGGTGAAGTGTAATAGCTGCCGAATGTTGCAATAATGTTATCGTCTGAATTTGCTTTAATTACGTCAGAAAACTGGTGGTTTTGAGGCTCTCACCCGCGTTTTAAAGCGAGTGCTCTCATCGCGGGGCGGGTAAGAATCATTATGTTAAATACCCCGGATTTCTGAACAATTATCTACATATAGAAGGTCGCCTGAGATCGGCCTTTTTTTGTGCCTGAATTTCGCAGGTGAATGATGAAATATCTGTTTAACACCCGTCTCGGGCCGAATCGCTACATGCTGGCTGACGGCTCGATGCTGTGCAAGGACGTACCGATCGCTCGCCTGGGTGAACAGGCATATCGCGCTGAAGACCTGCCCGAAATTACGCCAGACGCTGACGGTGAAATCATCGTCACGCGCACTGCCGAAGAAGTGTTCTCCCCTGAATCCATGGCCTCGTTTGAGGGAATGACCGTTGTCATTCTCCACCCGGAGGACGCGCAGGGCGACATCCTGTTTGTGGATCCAAAAAACTGGCGCCAGCTGACCATCGGGCACGCAACTAATGTGCGCCGGGGTCAGGGCGAGCAGGCTGACCTGCTGATTGCAGACCTCATCATCAAAGATGAAACCGGCATTCAGGCAATCAACGATGGCCTTCGTCAGGTTTCCTGCGGCTACAACGCGGAGTACGACGAAACCAGCCCCGGACGTGCACTCCAGTATCAAATCCGGGGTAATCACATCGCGCTTGTTCCGAATGGGCGGGCCGGTATTCGCTGTTCAATTGGAGATGGAATAAGCATGGCTAGTAAAGCGAAACAGTGGTTGAGCAACCTGCGCAAGGCTGTGAAAACCAAAGATTCAGCAGCCGCTGAAGAATTACTCAATAACGCGCCTTCAAACATGGTCGGCGACGATGATGACGATGGCGTAACCACCGTCGTGGTGAAAGTAGAAGGGCCGGATGCCGTTGTCCCGCCTGGCACTCCATCTAACCCAACCGGTGACGAAAACGGTGATACAGACGCCCGTCTGTCTGCACTGGAAGCCGCCGTTAAAGCTATCGCGGACAAACTCACGCCGCCAACGGGTGACGCCGGGGACGACGACGACAAAAAAGAAGAGAGCAAAATGACCGGTGATGCCGGCTATCAGCAGGAGGTGCTTTCCCGCGCCGAACTGATCCTGCCGGGCTTCTCCCTGCCGGAAGGCTCAAAAATGGGCACGCTGAAGCGCGAAGTCCTTGGCGCTGCCTTCCGCACCGCTGATGGTCGCAAGCTCATTGAACCGCTGTCAGGCAAAAATGCCGAGTTCAGCAAGATGAACATGGCGACCGTTGACAGCATCTTCAACGGCGCATCCGAGCTGGCAAAAAGCCGCAATAACAGCGGCCTGAGCCTGGCAGCATTCAGCGCAAACGCACAGTCATCTGATGTTGCCGCGCTGAATGAGAAAAACAAAGATTTCTGGGCTAAGAAGGGGGCCAAATAATGACCGGTCAGTCAATTTATCTAACTCAGCCGTTCAGCTATGCCGGCGCGCTGACGCGTCCAAACCACTCCACGGTTGAGCCGGTTGTGATGGACGCTTCCAATCCGTTTAGCGCCGATGGCCTGCCCGGTAAAAAGGTCAACGGTAAGTTCGTGCCGCTGGTGGCAGGTGACACCACGGCTGTGCTGTACGGCATCCGCGTTCGTTCGTACCCGTTCACGTCAGATAAGGATCTGGCACGTCAGCTGACCAACCCGGCTAACTACACCGGTGACGCGCTGGTGCGTGGCTATATCGGCGTCAAAGTGAATGCCGGTACGGTCGCCGATAACGGTCCGGTTTACATCCGTGTTGGGGGCGGCACGACTGCACAGCCAGTCGGTGGCTTTGAAGCCGAGGTTGACGCAACGACCGCGGCAAACACCGTGCTGGTGGAGAACGCGCACTTCATCGGTACCACTGACGCCAACGGCATCGCCGAGCTGGCATTCAATATTTAAGGAAAGCACTGAATATGATCACCTATGACCGACAGACCATCGATAATTCCGGTGCGTTCCTGATTGGGCAGCTGGAGCGCTTCGATCCGGTTCTCAACATGCCGCTGCTGGCATACACCTGGAGTCGTGACGTTGACCTGCGTGAAGACGTATCCATCGCAGACGAAATGTCCAGCTTCTCCAACAGCAGCTTTGCGGCGCCAAGTTCAGTGGGCACCGATGGCGAATCGTGGATCAGCAACAGCACCAACGTGATTGCGGGTGTGGATCTGGATATCACGAAAACCACGCTGCCGCTGACCCCGTGGTCACGCCAGCTGTCTTGGACCGTGTTTGAGCTGGCGTCTGCGTTGCAGATGGGCCGCCCAATCGACTCCCAGAAGCTGGAAGCGATGAACCAGACCTATCAGCTCAACGTCGACCGTCAGGTTTACGTGGGCAGCACCATTCTGGGTGTGAAAGGGCTGTTCAACCAGGCTGGTGTCAAAGTCATCAACGCTGCGAAAGCCTGGGCCAACAGCACACCGATGGAAATTGTTAAATCCATCAATGATGGCCTTACCACCGCGTGGAAACAGACCGGCCGTGCCGTTGTGCCTGATTCGCTTCGCCTGCCGCCGGATCAGTACGCGCTGCTGTCTACCATCATCGTTTCCGATGCCGGTAACCGCTCGCTGCTGGACTACCTGACCGAGAATACCATCGCGTACAAGCAGAACGGCAAGCCGCTGGACATTCAGCCGGTTAAGTGGCTGGAAGCAGGTGCGATGCAAAGCGTTAACCGCATGGTGTTCTACACCAAAGATCGCAAATACGTGCAGTTCCCGCTGGTGCCGCTGCAGCGCACTCCGATGGAATATCGCGACCTTCGCCAGCTGGTGACCTACTACAGCAAGGTGGGCGCTGTCGAACTGCGTTACAGCGACACCATGCTGTACGTTGACGGTATCTGATGCCCGGCCCCGCAAGGGGCCTTTTTTCGGGAAAAAACATGAAACGAATTCGCGTACACACCCCTTTTACGTTTAATGACGCCGATCATAACAAGACCGATTTTGCGGTCGGCGTGCACAACGTAAAAAACGAGATTGCAGATCACTGGTTCACGCAGCGTTATGCCGAAGTCCTGGATAAAAGTGACACATCCGGTGACAGCACCAGCCAGGCACAGATTGACGCGCTGAATGCACAAATTACCGAACTGACCACGCAGAACGCTGAGCTGACCACGAAAAACGGCGAGCTGACGGAGCAGGTCACCGCAGCGGCTGAAGGTCTGACCGAGCGCAATGCGCTTATCGAAGAGCAACAGCAGAAAATTGCTGAGCTGACGGAGCAGGTCAATGGAGCCAAAAAATAGCCTTCTTCCGACCGTTCAGCAGTTCCGCACCGACTTTCCGCAGTTTGCCAGTGAAACACTCTATCCCGAAGCGCAGGTCCAGTTCCGGCTAAATCTCGCTGATATCCAGCTGGATCAGAACCGGCTGGGTCGCCTGTTTCCGTATCTGGTGGAGCTGTTTGTCGCGCATTACCTCACGCTGCAGGCGGGTGATAACCGTGCCGGGGCGCTGGGGCGTGCGGGAGGCTCAAACAGCGGCGTGGTGTCCTCAAAGTCGGTGGATAAAGTCAGCGTCAGCTATGACAACTCAGCCACGCTGAACCCCGCAGCAGGATTCTGGAACAACACGCGCTACGGCGCAGAGTTTTACCAGACTCTCTGCATGTTCGGCGCAGGAGGGCGGCAACTGTGAAATCGGGTCTTATTCTCCGCGCGGATAACGCGCAGAACATCCTTGATGCGCTCAAGGACATCGGCAACAGGGAAGTGCTGGTTGGCATTCCGTCCGATCGCGCTGAGCGTTCAGATGGCATGGAAATCAATAACGCCGAGCTGGGCTATCTGCACAGTTTCGGCGGCACCATCCGCGTACCGGAGCATATGACCACGGTTTACCGCCAGATAGCGGACGATGGTAGTTTCAAACGCAACGGGCAGTTTGTGCAAAAGGCTAAGAGCAACTATGCCACCTCGCACAAGGTTGCGGCCTACAGCGTGCAACTGCCACCGCGCCCGTTTCTGCACATGGGCGTGGCGCAGTCGCGCGATAAAGTGGCGGCCCTCATGAAGCAGGCGGCCAGAGCAGTGCTGGACGGCAGCGCCGCATCAGCGGAGGCATTCCTCAATCGCGCTGGCACCGAAGCCATGAATTCCGCAAAGCAGGTGATCACTTCAGGTGACCAGCTTTCTCCGCTGGCAGAAGCCACTCTCCGCGCGCGGCGCTCCCGTGGTCGTTCCGGCACCAAACCGCTTTATGACACCGGGCAGTTGCTTCGCTCTATCACATACGTTGTGAGGGATAAAAATGCCTGACCTTGACGTGACAGACATCCTTTTTGACCCGGATTTCTGTGATACCACCCTGACGGTTACGCGCCGCCACATGTCGAAAGACGATGACGGTTTCGGAAAAAACACGCTCACCACCACACCATTTTCTGGCGTGGTGACGGTGGATAAATCTCTGGAAAACCGCCGCATGGAAGCGGGCTTCGTAGTCCACGGTGCGATCCTTATCGTCACCACTGAGCGCCTTACGCAGGGCCAGACCGGGCGGGATGCCGATATCGTGACCTATCAGGGGCGTGATTATCGCGTGTCTTTCGTGGATCCGTACACCGCATACGGCACTGGCTTCGTTCAGGCACACTGTGAACTGCTGCCGTTCGATGGAGGGACGCCCGTTGAGTGACAACACCACGGGCCAGCCTGGCTGGCTCACGCCGCAGCAGTCAGACACTGATTACGATGTGCAGCTGGATGTGCAACTCAGTCGCTGGATACGTGGTGTTACTGCGCTACCCCCAGGACAGGTTATCGCCCGCTGGCAACCAGACCAGCCCGCTATCCCACCGGCTGACACCAACTGGTGTGCTTTTGGTGTGACGGGCATTGGTGCTGACGATGGTCCGGCGTTCGTGAATCAGAGCGATTCGACCTCGGAACAGTGGCGCCATGAGCTGGTGGAGTGCCTCACCTCCTTTTATGGGCCAGCAGGGCAGCAGTACGCCGCCCGGTTTCGTGATGGTGTGGCCATAAACCAGAACAACGACACGCTGAATCAGTGGGGCTTATCGCTCGCGGACTGTGACAGCATCCGGCCCGCGCCGGAACTTCTCAATAATCAGTGGGTGCGCCGTTACGATGTGATGGTACGCCTGCGCCGCAAGGTCGTCAGCACCTGGGGTATCCAGTCGCTGACCGACGCACCTTTTCGGATTTCTGGAGATTAACCTATGCCGCAGGGCTTACCTGTTTCAAATGTCGTCGGCGTCGACATCATCATGTCGCCGAAAGCGGCGAGCGGGCGCAATTTCGGTTCGCTGCTGATCCTCGGCAGCGCCACCATCATTCCGCTTGCTGAACGCATCCGTCTCTATTCGGATCCGGCAGATATAGCCACCGACTTTGGCAGCACCAGTGAGGAGTATCTCGCTGCCGTTGCGTATTTCTCACAATCACCTGCGCCTACTCTGGTGTATGTGGGTCGCTGGGCGAAAACGCTGGCCACGGGCGAAACCGGCAAAACTGAGTCGCTACTGGATGGCGTTAACGCCTGCCTGGGCTTCACCAACTGGTACGGCCTCGGCGTTACCTATGATGCCGATCGCAAGGACGATGATCTGTTGCCGGTTGCCGCAGCATTAGAGTCCTCATCGCTGAGCCGCATTCTGGCTGTTACCACAAAAAACACTGATGCGCTGCTGACTACGGTGAGCACGGATATCGCGTCGAAGGTGAAGGCAGCGAAGTACAGCCGCACGTTTGTGCAGTATTCCTCGTCCAGTAACTATGCGGCGATTTCGGCGTTTGGCCGGGCGTTCACAGTGGATTTCACCGGCAATAACACCACGATCACGCTTAAGTTCAAGCAGGAGCCGGGCGTTACTTATGAAACGCTGACCACCTCACAGGCGGCTGCGCTGGACGCGAAAAACTGCAACGTTTACGTGTACTACGCCAACGATACGGCCATCCTGCAGCAGGGCATTATGGGCAACGGTGATTTCTTTGATGAACGCCACGGCCTCGACTGGCTGCAGAACTATGTGCAGACCAACCTGTTCAACCTGCTTTACACCAGCACCACGAAGGTACCGCAGACCGACGCTGGCAATACGCGGATCATGGCGAACGTTGAAGCCTCAATGGAACAGGCGGTCAACAATGGCCTGATTGCACCGGGCGTATGGAATGGCGGCGCGCTGGGCCAGCTTTCACCGGGCGACACCCTGACGAAAGGGTATTACGTCTATATGGCGGCCATTTCTTCACAGGCGCAGGCTGACCGCGAGGCGCGCAAGTCGGTACCGGTGCAGGTGGCATGCAAGCTGGCTGGCGCAATCCACTATGCCAGCGTCCAGATCAACGTTGTGCGCTGAGGAAGGTAATCAATGAGCGGCACTTATAGCTTTATGGATATCACGGCCTCAATGACGGGGCCGACCGGTATTATCGATCTTGGTTATGGTTCTGGTAACTCCGATGAGGGGATTATCGTCACCATGTCCGAGGCAAAAAACACCATGACCACCGGCGCGGACGGCGAAGTCATGCATAGCCTGCACGCCGGGAAAAGCGGCACCATCACGGTGAACCTGCTGAAAACCTCCCCGGTAAATAAAAAGCTTTCCGTTATGTATAACGCGCAGTCGATGTCTTCGGCGCTGTGGGGCAATAACGTCTTCGTTCTGCGTAACAAAGCGTCAGGCGACATCATTACCGCCCGCGCTTGTGCTTTCCAGAAACAGCCCGACTGGAACAACCCGAAAGTGGCCGGCATCGTCGCCTGGGTATTCGACGCCGGTAAAATTGATGAACTGCTGGGAGAGTTTTAACCGATGGAAATTGAAATTAAAGGTGTTCGCTACAGCCTGGCGAAACTCAGCGTGTTCGATCAACTGAAGGTTTCCCGCAAATTGCTGCCCGTTCTCGCGGGCATGCTGGCTGACTTCCAGTCTCTGCGCGATGCATCGCAGGGCGGTGACGTGGCAAGCGCAATGGAAACGGTGCTTCCCAAGATTGCGGATGCCGTAGCGGGCATGAGTGAGGACGACACCAACGCCGTCATTTACCCCTGCCTCGCGGTGGTGTCGCGCCGTCACGGTAAAGATACGTGGGTGCCGGTGTTCCGCGATGGCGTGCTGGCGTTTGATGACATCGACCTCATGACCATGCTGCAGCTGGTTGGCCGCGTGGTGGGCGACAGCCTGGGAAATTTTTTGCCCGCGTCCCCCGACAGCGTGACGGAGGGCCAGCAGCCTCAGGGCTGACGCTCGACACGCTGCCTGACGGTAGCGATATGATCTGGAGGGTGGCGAAAGCCTTCCGGATCGACTTCCGGGATCTGGAGTCCGGCGCAGTTGACCTGTGCCGGATTGCTGAAGCCGCCGATTACCTTGATCTCGAAAATGATAACGAGGCACGCATAGCCCGCTGGAGAGCTGCAAATGAATGCTGATGTCATCAAAGATTTCCTCATCAGCCTGGGCTTTCAGGTAGACGATTCTGGCGCAAAGAAATTCGATGCCACGCTGGCCAGCGTCACGCTTAATGCAGTAAAAGCAGGGGCGGCCATTGAGGCTACAGCGCTTTCTGTGGTGGCTTTCACGGCCAAAATCGCCAGCGGACTCGATAACCTTTACTGGATGTCACAGCGCACCGGCGCAACGGTTGCGGGCATTCAGCAGATTGGTTATGCGGTGTCTCAGCTGGGCGGAACGGTCGAGGGGGCACGCGGCGCGCTGGAGGGATTATCCCGCTTTATGCGCAACAATCCCGGCGCCGAAGGTTTCCTGAATCGCCTGGGTGTGCAGACGCGTGATGCCAAAGGCAACATGCGCGACATGGCCAGCGTTTTTACCAGCGTGGGCGACAAGCTGCGTGATATGCCTTACTACCGCGCCAACATGTACGCGCAGATGCTTGGCATTGATGAAAACACGCTGATGGCGATGCGCCGCGGCGTGGGCCAGTTCAGTGCGCAGTACTCGCAGATGACGAAGGCGATCGGGTACAACGCGGACGTGGCCGCCGTCAGCTCCAACCGTTTCATGACCTCTTTGCGCTCATTCGGTCAGATGGCTGGCATGGCGCGGGATAAAATTGGTTCAAATCTGGCGGATGGACTGGCCGGGTCAATTGACAACCTGCGCCGCCAGATTCTGGACAATTTCCCGAAAATTGAAGGTGCGCTGACCAGCGGGATTAAATTCATTCTCGCCCTCGGAGACGGCATCGGTCAGCTGTTGTTTCGCCTGATGCAGGGGGCTTCCGACCTCAGGGAGTGGTGGGGAACACTGGATAACAGTACGCGTGACCTTATCGAGCTGATTGGCGGTCTCACACTCGCGTGGTGGGCGCTCAATCGCGCTATGTATGCTTCTCCTATCACTTGGGTGCTGGGCCTCGTGGCTGCTGTGGCGCTCCTGTGGGATGACTATAAAACATGGAAAGAGGGCGGGAAATCCTTTATCGATTGGGGCAAATGGAAGCCGGAAATTGATGCCGCTGTGAAAGGCGTCAATGGTTTCATCTCTTCGATTAAGGATGTGTCGCTTCAGGCCGCGAAACTTTTTGGTATCGATCCCAAAACGTGGAGCCTGAAGTTCGAGTTTACCGATGCGATGCGCAATCTGCGTGACCTCGGAAAAATGCTAAGTCTGATCGCTGATTTACTGAATGCAGTGAATGAGGGGCGCTGGTCTGACGTGGTCAGCATTGGCAAACAAATTCTGTCTCAGCACAGCAGCAAACCAGATGCTTTGCCGGGCGTTTCATCAAGTGCTAACAGCGTTGCGGGCTGGATCAAAGATAAAACCGGCTTTGATCCACGCAGCATCGGTCAGACCGTAACAGGATGGTTTGGTGGTGATGATACTGCAGGGCTGCCAGCTGGAGAACTGAAGCGCGGCGAGCGAAATAACAATCCGGGGAATCTCAACTTCGTTGGGCAGCGCGGTGCTGAACTGGAAGGGCCGGGTGGGCGCTTTGCGAAATTCCGTACGGCTTATGACGGGCTTGAGGCAATGGCTAAACAGCTGCTGCGTTACGCAAGCCGCGGAATTAATTCCGTTGAGGGCATTATCTCAACGTGGGCGCCGGGTAATGAAAACGATACTGCCTCCTATATCAAGGCGATCACCAGCAGCCTCGGCGTGAGCCCTGATGCAGCACTTAATATGCAAAATCCTCAGGTGCTGTCGCAGCTGATGAACGGCATCATTCACCATGAGAATGGAAGAAACATCTATTCAGGTGACTTGATTAGCCGGGCTGCGAGCGGAGCTGTATCACCTTCAGTGAGCATGGAAACCAACATTAATATCCACGGCGTTTCAGATCCGCGCGAGGCAGGCAATGTCGTGGCTGAGAAACAAAATCAGGTCAGCGCCCGGGCAACGCAGCAGCTTTCGAGAGGTAACGGCTGATGGATATTCTTTCCGTTCTTTTGCATCAGCGCAGCCGGAAAATCGGCATTATCATCCCTGACGTGGTGATTTCCGAAAAGCACAGCGACGTGCTGGAAATCACCGAGCACCCCGTCGAACGACCGACCTCATCCGCCGCAGGTGCCAGCGCAGATGGAGCCGGCTACGTGGCCGATCATGCCTTCCGGCGCGCCTCTGAACTGGTGATGGAAATTGGCTTCTCCGGCGGCGGTTCGCTGCTGGACATGGTCAACACGTCCTCCATCGGCCTCTCTGTCGGTACCAGCCCGAAGGAAATTTACAGCCAGCTGCTGGATCTGCAGCGCAGTAAAAAGCCGTTTGACGTGGTTACGGGAAAGCGTCTTTACAGCGACATGATGATCCGCGTGTTGGAAGTGACAACGGATAAAGCCACGGAAAACGTGCTGATGGCAACAGTCACGCTCCGCGAGATGATTTTTACCCAGGCACAGACCATCACCGGTGCGTCAAAGCAGAACATGACGCAGGGAGCCAATACCAGCGCGGTTCAGGATGGTGGAGTAAAAACGCCGAAGCAGCCTTCGGAATCGGTTCTTAGTAAAACGGTTGCCGCCGTTAGCAGGGTAGGCCCATGACGTATACCGAACTTCCATTACAGCCTCAAAATCAGTCAATGAGTGCCACCATAGCCGGGAACATTTATAAATTCCGGGTCATATGGCGCGCCGGATGCTGGTATCTGGACCTTAGTGACAGCAGTGACTCACTCATCGCGGGGAGCATACCGCTGGTTACCGGTGCAAACCTTCTGTCGCAATATGCTTATCTGGGGCTCGGCTTTTCCCTTTTTGTCGTCTGTGATGTCGACGGACAGGAATACCCGACCGAAGATGACCTCGGGATCGGCAGCCACCTCATTATTGAAACGGAGTAACTATGTCACTTAACTGGATGCGCCATTTTGAGCTGCAGCTGCTCGACGATAAGGGTAATGGCATATCGCTCAGCGACCTTAAGGTAACCTTCAATATCCAGAAAATGCCGGCGACCATTTTTAACGGGTTTGTTGGTGACTTCAAAGTTTACAACCTGTCACCCGCGACTCAGAACCGCATTCTCGCGAGGGAGTTCAGCCGGATTCAGGTGATCGCGGGCTATGATGGCAATGAAGATGAAAACGGTAACTACCCTGATCAGAATGTCGGGCTGATTTTTAATGGCGATATTCGCTTCACCGTTGCCGGTAAAGACAACATTACCGACAGCTGGGTGCTGATTCAGTGCATAGACAGCTGGCAGGGGCATCTTTATGCGGGCGTGCGCACCACTGTGGCGGCGGGATGGAAGTATAAAGACCTTTTCGAAGCGGGGATGAAGTCTTATCAGCCCTTTGGGATTTCTGCCGGATCCGTGCCGGATTTTCCGGACACCGTTTTTCCGCGCGGCCGCGTGCTTGTGGGTAACACTTCAGATCTTATGTATAGTATTGCCGGTAAGTGTAACGCTAACTGGTGGTATGAAAATAACCAGATCAACATGGTGCCGGAAACGAAGTATATCGATGAGGTGGTAGTGCTGAATGCCAACACTGGCCTTATCGGCATGCCACAGCAGACCATGGGCGCAGGCGTTAACGTGCGATGCCTCATCAATCCTAAAATCAAGCTGGGCGGGCTAATTCGGCTGGATCAGGCCTCAGTTTACCGCGCTTCACTCTCCAACGAGCAGATTGGTACCAGTGGCGGCGCACTGAGCGAGAGCGCCAGTAATGGCAATCTTACGGTTGATGGGCTGACCGGCGCTCAGCCAGCCTCAATTAACACGGATGGTGATTACACAGTAGGCAGCATTGATTATACTGGTGATACCCGGGGTAAAAACTGGTACATGGATCTGCTATGCCTCGCCAAGGGAGCCAAAGATTTGCAGTCATCCAGTACTATCAGCAAGGTTTATACGGACGAATGAAAAAATACCTGATTGCGATCATTTTCTTACCGGCACTATGCTTCGGAAAAGGCATGCAGTGTGGTCCGTTTAATCTTGCAGATGGGCACGATGGTCTCATGCATATCAACGGCCAGGCGCCAGAAACGCAGAAAATGACGTTCCTGAAGCAGAAGGATGATTTCGACAACGTGATGATGCAGTGGATGCTACCTGATGCGAATGTTGGTCGCTGGCTTGGGCTGGATTATGTAAAGCGGAATGGCAAAGCCATCCTCAACGTCGAGGTGATCCGCACCAACATGGACGAGCCGCGCCAGTTCTGGACGTATGATTGCCAGCGGGTGAAGTAAACCCGCCGAAGCGGGCAATGCTATTTGCTGGGTTTGGGTGGGTTAGGTTTAGGATTCGGGGCCGGTCTAATCGGTGCGTGATCAGGGGTGTATACTCTGCCTGTCATTTCTGTGATTCTCAGGTAAATCACCAGCAATCCACGCTATAAAACTTTCGAATTTGCTTAAAGGCGGCGACTGGTCATCTAGGTCCAGTTTAATTGCGGCACGTTTATAAGCGGCATTCTTCAGCAAACTAAGCGGAAGATTATCCAGTGATTGAATTTCCAGATAGCGCTTGTGCAACTCGCTATCATCCGCAATTGACGATTCCAGCATGGCTAATTGCAGGTATTTCTTGGCATGCTCAAGAGATAAACCTGATTTATTACCAGGCTGAAAAACGAACTGGAAAGCGGAAACAGCAGCCACGCAAGCACCAAATGCAATATAATTTGCGAAAGAGGCGAATGCCGCGCCACCGAGAACCATTAACAAAAGAGAAATGCATTTATCTAATCTTCCCATGAGCGTACCGTTCATGAGCTCCAGATAATGCGAATAATAAAGGTTAAATAGAATCTCGTTGCGGCTCATTCTTACCTCACTTACTTGGGGGTTTTGGAGCGGGCATAGGCCTGACTGGCACATGTCCGCCTGCTTTTTCAGGTGTCATCTTTATTCCTTGCGCTGTCGGGGGAATGAACAGAATACGATTTTTCCGGCTGTTGGGGAATAGCAGGAATCGGGAGCCTGTCCCGGCAAAAACAGGTCCAAATTTTCTAATACCCGCTTCGGCGGGTTTTTTATTGCCTGGAGAAAACATGTCAGTCTCTCTGAATTCTCAGGTGGGAAGCAGCGAACAGATGAGTTCGCAGCTTTTAAATACCATCTTCTCTATGCTCCGCGTGTCATTACCAGGCATCATCGAATCTTACGACCCGATCGCTAACACCTGCACTGTGCAGCCAGCTCTGAAGGGGCAAACTGCCGATGAGCTTGGCAACTACACTTCTGCGCCGCTGCCGCTTCTGGTCGATGTACCAGTAGTGTTCCCCCGCGGTGGCGGCTGCTCAATCACGTTTCCGATTAAGGAGGGTGACGAGTGTCTGGTTGTCTTCTCCGATCGCTGTATCGATTTCTGGTGGCAGAGTGGCGGTGTACAGGAACCGGTCGACCCGCGCCAGCATGACTTATCTGATGCTTTCGCTTTTGTGGGGCCGATGTCGCAGCCGAATGTGATCGGCAACATCAGCACGACCACGCTCCAGATGCGCACCGATGACGGACTGGCTTACATCGAACTAGACCCAAACAGCCATGCGATTAACCTTGTCGCACCGGGCGGAATGAACGTCACTACCCCACTGGCAAAATTCAGCCAGGCAGTAACCATCACCGGCCTTCTGACGTGGGCGGGCGGAATGGTGGGCAGCATCGTCGCCGGAACGGCCGCAAAAATTACTGGCGCTATCGAGTTTATCGGCACGCTTAAATCTAATGGCAAAGACATCAGCGACCAGCACACGCATAACGGCGTACAAACTGGCAGCGGCAATTCCGGCAAGGTGAACTGATGCGATACAGACGCGAAGATGACGATGGTGATTACACCTTCGGGCAAGGTGATGACACCTGGCTTATTAACTCTCCCGAGGCGGTGGCTCAGGCAGTTAAAACACGATTCCTGCTCTGGTACGGGCAGTGGTTCCTCGATACGACCGAAGGTACGCCGTGGATTCAGTCGGTGCTGGGCAAGCAGAAACCGGAAACATACAACCTTGCCATACGCCAGCGCATCCTTGAGACGCAGGGTGTTAACTCGATTCAGTCATTTGATACCAACCTAAACACCTCTTCACGCCGGGTAGTGTTCACGGCGAAAATCGACACCATCTACGGAACGACGACCGTCACAAGCGAGGCATAATGGCTCTTGATCTCGACACGCTGGGGCTCTCCGCTACGGTGACCGCCTCAGGGATTAGTGCGCCTGATTACCAGACGATACTCACATCCATCACCAGTTATTTTCAGCAGATATATGGCACCGATGCCTACCTCGACCCGGACAGCAAGGATGGACAGATGGTGGCATTGGTGGCGTTGGCTATCCACGATGCCAATAACACTGCGATTCAGGTCTATAACTCATTTTCACCCTCAACCGGTATGGCTGATGCCCTGACGCGCAACGTCAAAATTAACGGCATCTCGCGTAAGTCCGCGACCAATTCAACGGTTGACGTGACGCTGACCGGCACCGCTGGAACCACGATTACCAATGGCTCCGTCAAAGACGCCAACGGCATCATCTGGAACCTGCCTGCGAGCGTCACCATTGGCACTGGTGGATCGGTCATTGCTACGGCCACATGCGCCTCATCCGGCGCTGTAGCGGCAGTGATTGGCTCGGTGAACCAAATCAACACGCCAATGCGGGGATGGACATCGGTCACGAACTCCAGTGCAGCAACTGTTGGTACCGCTGTCGAAAAGGATTCAGATTTGCGCACCCGTCAGGGACAGAGCGTGGCGCTGCCATCTCTGACACCGTTCGATGCAGTGGATGGCGCGCTGGCAAACATTGTTGGCGTGACGCGACACAAGCTCTATGAAAATGACACCGGCACGGTGGATGCAAATGGTCTGCCAGCACACTCTCTATCGGCAATTGTTGACGGGGGTGATGCCACAGTTATTGCCCAAACTATTCGCGGCAAGAAAGGACAAGGCGTATCAACGTACGGCTCTACATCTGTGACTGTGCCGGACAAGTACGGCAACCCTCACGTCATTAGCTTCTATCGCTCAACCGATGTGCCGATTTACATCGCGCTTTCGCTTAAGGTTTTCACTGGCTACACGACTCAGGTTGGCGAGCAAATTAAGCAGGCGCTCGCCGATTACATCAACAGTCTGGTGATTGGCGATGATGTGCTGCTAAGTCGCGTTTATTCACCTGCAAACCTCGGTGTCGTGAGCGGTGGCAGCGCTAAATATTATGACATCACTTCTTTGCAGATCGGCAAAAGCGCTGGGAGTGTGGCGGCGGCAAACATCGTAATTGCCTTCAATGAGTCAGCTTCATGTAGCACCGCTAATATCGCACTAACGGTGACATCATGAGTAAGTACACCCACCTGATTACGAATTACCACGCCGGAAAGCCAAAGTTTGTTGCTCACGTCGACCTTTCAACGCGGCCGTTAACTGATGTTTCTGCCGCTCTGCAGGGGCTAATCACTGCCTTCGACATTGATGAAGCAATTGGCGTGCAGCTGGATGTTTTAGGCGAATGGATAGGGCGAACGCGCATCGTTAGCCAGCCCATTTCAGGCGTGTATTTCTCGTTTGATACCGATGGACTTGGGTGGGATCAGGGCGTTTGGCAGGGACCTTATGACCCGGATGCAGGCTACACAACCCTGAGTGACGACACCTACCGCATTGTCCTGAAAGCGAAGATAGCGATCAACAACTGGAACGGACAAAACGACACGCTTCCGCCGATTCTGGAGACAGCTCTGGAAGGCTCAGGCCTGAAAATGCAAATCGTCGATAACCAGGACATGACCATCTCGGTTTGGGTTTTCCCAGAAGAAGACATCAGCCAGGTTTCGCTCGAACTGATTGCAGCAATTAAGCAAGGCTACCTCACTGTTAAGGCCGCTGGCGTATGGGCCGGTGACATTCAAACACCCTCAATTGAAACCCCATCAGTCGGAAACCGGTTCTTTGGCTTCGACATGGACAACGAATACATCGCCGGATTTGATGATGGCGCATGGGAGAAAGCACTGTAATGGCTACCAACAATTTTAAATCTTTCGGCATTGGCGCCGGGGCCAATGTAACCAGCCAAGCTGATTATGAGGTGCTTACGGCTCTACTGACCGGCTTCCAGTCAGGAAAAGCATCGTCTGCTCAAATTAACAAAGCGCTGCGCCAATCATCGACGATGGCCTATGTGTTGGCTCAATTCATCTCAGATTCAACATCGGTTGATGTGCTGGACAACGGAGCGCCAGCTACGATTTTGGCAAATCTTAAGGCTGGCCTAACCGCTTTAACCCCGGGGCGACTATTAAATGCCCAGATCTTTGTTAATAACGGGCAATACACCCCAACCCCGGGAACCAAAAAAATCATTGTTGAGGCAATTTCTGGTGGTGGCGGGAGTCGCTCTGGATCCACTGCCAGCGGACAAACAGGCGGTTCTACACCGGGTTATCACGGTCAGTATAATAAATCCCGATTTGATATCAGTGCTATTACAACACCGCTTACTGTGACTGTAGGTTCCGGCGGGACTGCGGGCAATTACGGCGGAGCAACATATTTCGGCCCTTACATGTCACTCGACGGCGGAAATCCTTCCGACGGGACATTGTCATCAGCGGGCGCTGGCGTCGCTGGTTCGGCTTATCACCGTACCGGCGCAGTAAATACATCTACGGGCTTCATTCTTTCGTCTTCTCAGGGCGAGACGCTGTCATCTCCAGTAATTCAGGTAACAGCGGGAACGGCTTGCGGATTCTCTGCACCAAATTCCCCGTTCCCGGGAGGGTGGCAAGGTAGAGGTGCTGATGGATACTATGCCTCAGCTGGAACAAGTTACACGGGTAAAACCGGCAATCCAGGTATGGTAATTGTATGGGAGTATTCCTGATGGATGTAAATGATTACGCGGTAATAAATATTGATGGAAAAATTACTAACGTGGTTTTATGGGATGGTGGTTCCGAATGGAATCCGCCAGATGGGTCTACTGCTATAAAAATTAATGGCAGTGGTGCAGGAATAGGCTGGACTTACAATGAAGGTGTTTTCACCCCCCCTCCTACACCCGAAGTTCCGAAGGAAGAACTTATAGCTCAGGCAGAGCAACAAAAGGCCAATCTCATTTCAGAAGCCAGCCAGACGATTTCAATCCTTCAGGATGCCGTTGATCTGGATATGGCGACGGATGATGAGAAGACGCGACTCACTGCCTGGAAAAAGTATCGGGTGCTTCTGAATCGCGTGGATACATCAACGGCACCAGATATAACCTGGCCGGAAAAACCTTAAAAAATGCGCGCATGTGGCGTGGTAGCCAGATGTGCGCGAAATGTGGTTTATTACGGGTAAAATAGGATTGTTTCTTTAACCACTATTACCCGTAATCTTAAATTTATGGTTAATACTTTTCCAGTATTTCTTTAACATTCGTAAAGTAATTATCCACGTACATTTTTTCAATTGATTTAGATATTGAATCTTGCTTCATGCTGGATAATTCCCCGACTTTTTTGATGCAGTTTTTTAAGCCCATTAAATCACCTACGTCATATAAAAATCCGTTTTCATTGTCAATGATTATGTCCGAAGGTCCAACAGGACAGTTAGAGGATATTACAGGGATTCCCCTTGCTATAGCCTCGCAGATGACTAAGCCGAAACCCTCGTAGTTAGAGGCTAAAATAAGGCAGTCGATGTCATTTATGAAATCCCACGGTTTTCTCAGCCATATATCATGAATCTTTACTTGGTTTTGCAACCCAAATCTTTTGATCATGTCAACATAATAGTAAAGACTTTCACCAACTCCGAGAATGTCAAGTGTGTAGTCAGTGAGCCCCTCATTTTTCAACATGTAAAAAGCACGAATAATGTCAGATATTCTCTTTTGTGATTCATCAAGACGGCCAACATAATAAAACTTCTTACCATGCTCACTTCTATTTTTATGTTCAGCTCTTTCAATTGGATTATAAATAGTGTGTATTTTATCTTTCTCAACACCAAGCTCAATAAACTGTGAGGTCATCCCTTCACATAAAGAAAGAATTCCATCTGCAGTTTTTAATAATCGAGATGTTTTACCTGAGAATGTATTAGGTTCTACACGGAAATGCGTCCAATAGATTATTTTAGGCTTTCTCTTAAGTAGTCTTGTTGCGTAGTTTATAGCTCTTAAGAAATTTAGACCCAAACAAATTATGATGTCATAATTTCCATCTTTAACAATTCTTCTGATTTTTTTGACTACCAAAAACCTTGCATAACCTTTCTCGATTGGAATGGTTCTTATCTTTTTATTTTCAAAAAAAGTATGGTCGGGGTTGTTTCCATAGATCAATAAATCGATATGATAATCAGAACCTGAAGCCTCTAAGTTCTTAGACCACGAGTTAAGAACTGATTCAGTACCGCCAGTCCCCAAAAGCTGATAAGAAAATACAAGGATTTTTTTCATTTAATGTTTCCTAATTCCTTAACCTCACCATGCTCAAGCGCAATACATGAATTGCAAACGCTATGAGCCAGTCCTTGGTCATGGGTTGCCATGACTAAAATTCCTGCTTTTGAAACAAAACTATTTAAGCGGTCTTCAGCTTTCTTTTTGAACGAGTCATCTCCAACACTCATCCATTCATCCATGAGTAGAATCTCAGGAACTACGGAGGTTGAAATTGAGAATCCAAGTCGCAAAACCATTCCGCTCGAGTATGTTCTTACAGGTATATTTATAAAGTCGCCGAGTTCACTAAAATCAATGACCTCTTCAACAATATTTTTTATTTCTTTTTTTGAAAGCCCTAAAAAAAGGCCTCTGAGTTTGATATTCTCAATGCCTGTAAGTTCTCCATCCATGCCCATCATTGGATCAATGAGGCTAGTAATTTTACCTACAACTCTAACACTACCACTGGTAGGTTTGTAGGCACCGGCGAGTACTCTCAACATAGTGGTTTTTCCTGATCCATTATGTCCGATTAAAGCCAGTCTATCCCCGTCTTTGAGGTTAAATGAGACATTTTTGAGAGCTTCAACTTCAACAATACCTTTATTGGAGGATCCGATCCTTCCACCTGAGGCTGCGCCAATCACGCTCTTTTTAAAAGAGCGTTGGTTAGAATTGAATATTGGGAATTTCACACCAATGTTTTTGCATTCTATATACATATCAAAGCCAATAAACTATTCTGTTTTTGTATTTGCTCACTAACAAAACAGAAATAAGTGTTGTAATTAAAGTTGCAATTACGGCAACAATCCAAGTGTGCATTTCAGGGATTTCACCCATTATTGGCTTACGTATTAAATCCAAATAGTAAGCGAGCAAATTGTAATCAATGAAAGCTCTTCTTGCTTCAGGCAATTGTTCGGGTGACCAAATTATGGGAGTAACGAAAAATAGAAGAGTAATCACACTCTGAATCACTGGGGACATATCACGATATCTTGTACTAAAGATAGCAAAAATCATCCCAATGCTGATCATCGCGGCGGACGCTATTATTAATGCTGGAAAAGCAAGCAAAATATTTTTATTAACAGCAAACCCGTTGATCATAATAACCACTGGGATTATTATGCAATTGTGTAATAATATTACCAGCTGTCGATAATAGACGCGCAAGACATAAAGGAAAAAGGGCAAGTCGGTTTGCTTTATAATACCTGATGAATCATTAAATATGTTACAAGATTCGTTTATTGTAGAGGATATGAAACCCCACACGATCATACCGAGTGCTAAATGAAGTATGAAGTTCTCGGATTTAGAGCCAAACAAAGAGCCGTATAAAGGGCCCATTGCGGATATAGTTACAGCCATAGAAATGGTTATCCAGAATGGACCAAGCACAGACCGTCTGTACCTGCCCAAAACATCATTCCACCCCAACGAACACCAAAGCTGGTGCTTTCTTAATGCTAAAAGTAAATCGTTCATTTAATGTAAGCAGTATGTTTTAAAGCGAAGGAATTTAGCAGTAGAGCGCAAAAAGATCGATAGCTTTTTTTGTAAGTCTCAATGATTTTGTGGCATTCCCACTATTAGTGTCTCTGGTTTAGTTAGAGAGTACGAGTTCTTAACGTTGGTGATAAATGCAAAAAAAGCCCGCGGATAAGCGGGCCAAACACGATTACCACACAATTGAATATGGGCGTCCACGGCACCGCCCGATGTGAATGTAAGCCATCTGATGACATCACGTCAATAAATCGTTCTGCAAAACTAATTTCATCCCTTTGATCATCCTAAGTTTTTTACTTATCGCACTTTAACGTTCTCAGGTTAAATTACTCAATAAAACCATTTTAAAACATTATGTTACAGTAAATCTAAAAACCTACTGGAACGGTAACGGCTGGCAGGCGCAGCATCCGGGTAATGGACCGCACCGCGACGACAAACGTCAGCCACAGCGTCAGCCGCAACCGCAGCATCACGACCAGCGTGACAATCAGCAGAAGCGTGATAATCATGGTCAGCCGCTTCCTCCGCATCAGTAAGGCTTCTCCAGCGGCGCCTCCACAGCGCCGCTTTCTTTTTGCTGTAATCCCACTACAATCAAATCTCTGTTTTCTCAGCCAATCTTATCTATGACTCTGCTGGATCAGCTTGCTTCCCAGGCAAATCGCCGCAGCCAGCGCTGGCTCATCGCACTCATTGCGCTGCTATTGCTGCTCATCGGGCTTAGCCTGTGCGCCGGCGACAGCTGGATCTCTCCCACACAATGGTTTTCGGCGGAAGGCGATCTGTTCGTCTGGCAGCTGCGCATGCCGCGCACGCTGGCGGTGCTGCTGGTGGGTGCAGCGCTGGCGGTGTGCGGCGTAGTGATGCAGGCGCTGTTTAACAATCCGCTGGCGGAACCCGGCTTACTTGGCGTGTCTAACGGGGCGGGGATTGGTCTGGTATTAGGTGTGATGCTCGGTAACGGTTCGCTATGGAGCTTAGCGCTGGCGGCCATGGCCGGTGCGCTGCTGATCACGCTGATGCTGCTGCACTTCGCTCACAAACAACTCTCAGTGAGCCGCTTACTGCTGACCGGCGTGGCGCTTGGCATTATCTGTAGCGCCATCATGACTTGGGCAGTGTATTTTAGCACCAGCCTCGATCTGCGTCAGCTGATGTACTGGATGATGGGCGGCTTTAGCGGCATTGACTGGCGCTATGGCTGGATGATGTTGGCGCTGCTGCCGGTAACGCTGCTGCTGATCGCCACCGCACGCACGTTGAATTTGCTGGCGCTGGGCGAAACCTCGGCACGTCAGCTCGGATTACCGCTGCTGCTGTGGCGCAACCTGCTGGTGCTGGCGATGGGCTGGCTGGTGGGCGTGAGCGTAGCGATGGCGGGTGCGATCGGTTTTATTGGTCTGGTTATCCCGCATCTATTGCGTCTCAGCGGTTTTAGCGATCATCGTTATTTGTTGCCTGCGGCGGCGTTAGCCGGTGCCGCAGTGCTGCTTGGCGCGGATATTATTGCGCGGCTGGTGTTAACCTCTGCCGAACTGCCGATTGGCGTGGTAACGGCCACGCTCGGCGCGCCGCTGTTTATCATGTTATTAGTGAAGTCTTCGCGCTAGCTTTGGCTGGCAACGTGTTATCAACAACAGGAATCGACTATGAGCATTTATCAGACAGAACTGGTTACGCTGGACGGTGAAAAAACCACGCTGGCGGCCTATGAGGGCAAGGTGCTACTGGTAGTCAATGTGGCATCTAAATGTGGCCTGACGGCGCAGTATGAGCAGTTAGAATCGCTGCAGAAAGCCTGGCAGGATAAGCCGTTCAGCGTGCTTGGCTTCCCATGCAATCAGTTCCTCGAGCAAGAGCCGGGCAGTAACGAAGAGATCAAAACCTTTTGCAGCACCACTTACGGCGTCACTTTCCCGATGTTCGATAAAACCGATGTCAACGGCGAGCATCGTCACCCTCTCTATGCGCAGCTGACGGCGGCGCAGCCGGTGGCGCAACGCCCGGAAGGCAGCGGTTTCCTCGAGCGCATGGAGAGCAAAGGGCGCGCGCCGAAAGCGCCAGGCGATATCCTGTGGAACTTCGAAAAATTCCTTATTAATAAGCAGGGCAAAGTCATTGCGCGCTTCTCACCGGATATGACGCCAGACGATCCCATCATCCTGAAAAGTGTAGAGCAGGCGCTGGCCGAATAAATGCTATTGCAGTGTCAGGGAGTCAGCGTCACAGGGCGGCTGGCTCCCGTTGAACTTAGCGTTAACGCCGGTGAATTAGTGCATCTGGTGGGGCCGAACGGCGCCGGCAAAAGTACCTTGCTCAACGCGCTGTCCGGTTTGTTGCCGAGTCAGGGCAGCATTCTGCTGGATGGCGCGCCGCTGTCCACGTTAAACGGTGCGGCATTGGCCCAGCTGCGCGGCTGGCTGCCGCAACAGCAGATGGCACCGGGACAAATGCCGGTGTGGCATTACTTACGCATGCATATCAGCGCACAAACGGCGGAAACAGACTGCGTGTTAAAAGAGGTGCTCGCGCAGTTAGCGCTGCAGGACAAACTGACGCGCAGTCTTACGCAGCTTTCTGGTGGCGAATGGCAACGCGTGCGGTTGGCTGCCGTGGTGTTGCAGGTTCATCCGGCGATCAATCCACGCGGCAAACTGCTGCTACTGGATGAGCCGATGAGTGCACTCGACGTGGCGCAACAGCGTTCGGTCGATAAGCTGCTGGCCGAACTGTGTTGCAGCGGCCTGGCGATTGTTGCCAGCGGGCACGACCTCAACCACAGCCTGCGCCATGCCGCTCGCGTGTGGTTAATGCATCAAGGCGCGGTTGTCCGTCAGGGCAGGGCCAGCGAGGTGCTGACCGCTGCGCATTTAGCGCCGCTTTACCAAACCCCGTTTGAACAAATTGATACCGCACAAGGTCCGCTGCTGTTTATTCCCTGACAGAGGATTGCGTGCCGTAGCGCTTTGCCGCTACAGTGTCTGCCGGACAAGGGAGAAAGGGAGAGGCGGATGCGGCTGACAATTTTGATTTTGGCACTGTTGCTGGCGGGCTGTAGCCATCATGCACCGCCGCCGAATGGCCGTTTGTCTGACTCTATCACCGTGATTGCCCAACTCAACGATCAGCTGAGCCGCTGGCGGGGAACGCCGTATCGCTATGGCGGATTAAGCCGCGGTGGCGTGGATTGTTCCGGCTTCGTCTATCTCACCTTCCGCGATAAATTCGATATGCAGCTGCCACGCTCGACCATTGATCAAACCGACATTGGTACGCGCATCGACAAGGGCGATCTGCTGCCTGGCGATCTGGTGTTCTTCAAAACCGGCAGTGGAGAAAACGGTTTGCACGTCGGTATTTACGATACCGACAACACCTTTATTCACGCCTCGACCAGCCAGGGTGTGATCCGCTCGTCGCTGGATAATGTTTACTGGCGTAAAGTATTTTGGCAGGCGCGTCGCATCTAAATAGCGTTGTTATCGCTTAATAAAGACGCGAAAAAAGAAAGGGTATCTCACCCTGAATTAAATCTGAATTCTGCCGATATTTAACTATCATTTAAAATGGCACTTTACCCGCCATCGTTTTAATACTAATAATAAAGCTAAATTTATTTAATTGGTATGGACATTAACCCCGGCTTATTTGGCTTAAGTATTATTTGCGGCTTAAATCAGCGTAATAAGACCTAAAACGGCACCTCTTCAAACGTTTGGTCCTATTGCCTGGTAGAATTCGTTGATATACGATGCGCCAATTGCCATTGCTTCTGGCTTGAAAAATGAAAGTCCATTTGTCTGCCGACTATCAGTCGGAAACCTGGTTTTATCCAGTTTACTCTCTGGCGGGCCAGCTGACTGCGGTCGAGCTGGTGACGCAATTTGTCCACGACAGCGCACCTATTACGCTGCCGCAGGATTTGCTGTTGCCGCAATTGGACGATGCGCAGCAATTACGTTTGCTGCAGAGCCAGCTTTCATTGCTGGAAAAGTACCGCGACTTTTTTGAGATTAATCAAATTACCGCGTTGGTACGTATTGATGACTCTATGGCCAATACACTTTTAGCCAGCGAATTTCTGTTAAGGAAATTCCGACAAATCCCTTTTATTGTTTTAGATATCAGCGAAACGTTTCCGCAATTATCTTTGGGTAAATCCCATCCATTGCTTGCAGCATTACAAAGTGAATTTCGTTTATCGCTTTCACAATTTGGCGCAGGAAAAGCGCCGGCAACCGCGGTGTACGATAATCTGTTTAGCGTGTTAAAACTGGATAAAGCCTTTATTCATAACCTGGCCAAGCGCGCCTCGTTTACGCCTTTTATTCAGACAGTTATCAATAATTTTTCCGATTTTGCGGACCAGATCATTATTTGTGGTATTGACGATAACCAAATGATGGAAAAGATGACCACGTTGAGTGGTGCGCAGCTACAGGGCAGCCTGTTCCCGGTGGTGAAAGCTGAACGTCTTAACGATCTCATCTATTCCGACCTGAATTTACATACGCCTTCGCAGCAGTAACCCTTTCGCCTGTCTTCCGCGCCGCGTCGGCGTTACACTCTCTGTTATCTTATAACTCATTGCGGGTGCCTGATTTAAGCGCACCTTCCGGAGTGTCGATGCAATTTACCAATAGCTGGCAGCAAGAATTACCCGGATTCTACACCGCGCTGGACCCAACGCCATTAGCGGGTGGACGGCTGTTTTATCACAATGCGCCGCTGGCACAAGAGATGGGTTTAGATGATGCGCTGTTCGCCGGCAGCGGGCATGGCGTGTGGTCAGGACGCGAAATGCTGCCCGGCATGTCGCCGCTGGCGCAGGTTTATAGTGGCCATCAGTTTGGCGTCTGGGCCGGACAGTTGGGCGATGGGCGCGGCATTCTGTTGGGTGAACAGCAGCTGGCCAACGGTCGCAAGCTCGACTGGCACTTGAAAGGGGCCGGATTAACGCCCTATTCGCGCATGGGTGACGGTCGCGCGGTGATCCGCTCCAGCGTACGCGAATTCCTCGCGTCTGAAGCGCTGCACCATCTGGGCATTCCCACCACGCGCGCGCTGGCGTTAGCCATTGGCGATGAGCCGGTGCTACGCGAAACCCAGGAACGCGGTGCGATGCTGATGCGCATTGCCGACAGCCATCTGCGTTTCGGTCATTTTGAGCATTTCTATTACGGCGGTGAACAAGACAAAGTGCGCCAGCTGGCGGATTACGCCATTCGCCATCACTGGCCGCAGCTCAAGGATGAAGCGGATCGTTACCTGCTGTGGTTCACCGATATCGTTAAACGCACGGCGAGCCTGATCGCCCATTGGCAGAGCGTTGGCTTTGCGCACGGCGTGATGAACACCGATAACATGTCGATTCTGGGCTTAACGCTGGATTACGGTCCTTACGGTTTCCTCGACGACTATCAGCCGGATTACATTTGCAATCACAGTGACTATCAGGGCCGCTACGCTTTCGAAAATCAGCCGATGATTGGCTTGTGGAACCTTAATCGCCTGGCGCATGCCTTGTCGGGATTGATGACCACCGAGCAGCTTAAGCAGGCGCTGGGTCATTATGAAGGTGAACTGATGCGCGTTTGGGGGGAGAAAATGCGTGCCAAACTCGGCTTGCTGACGGCGGATGCTAATGACAACACGCTTCTGACTGGCTTGCTGTCGATGATGACGGCGGAACACAGTGATTACACGCTGACCTTCCGCATGCTGAGCGACACGCAGCAAGATGAAAGCCGTTCGCCGTTGCGTGATGAGTTTATTGATCGTGAGGCCTTTGATCGCTGGTACAGCGATTATCGCCAGCGTTTGTTGCAAGACCACGGCAGCGATGCGCAGCGTCAGGCGGTGATGAAAGCGGCTAATCCGGCGCTGGTGTTACGCAACTATCTGGCACAGCAGGTGATTGAAAAGGTCGAGAACGGCGAGACCAAGGCGTTAGCGAAGCTGCATAGCGCGTTACAGCAACCGTATAGCGATGCGGCCGTCAGCGCAGAGTTGCGCCAACGGCCACCAGAGTGGGGCAAATCGCTGGAAGTGAGTTGTTCCAGCTAGATCAGCATTAAAAACGGCTGTCGACCGCGGCAGCCAGTTTTGCCAGCACCTCGGCGCTGTCTTCCCAGCCGAGGCACGGATCGGTGATTGACTGACCATAGGTCAGCGCCGCACCGCTCACCACTTTCTGATTCCCTTCCTGCAGGAAACTCTCGATCATCACGCCCGCAACCGCGCGCGATCCGGCACGGATTTGCGCCGCCACATCATCGGCAACGTCACGCTGACGACCGTGCTGCTTCAGGCAGTTGCCGTGGCTGAAGTCGATCACCAATTGCTCCGGCAGATTGAAGTCGCGCAGATTGGCCGCTGCCGCCGCCACATCTTCGTCGTGATAGTTCGGCTGTCGACCGCCGCGCAGGATTACGTGACCATGCGGATTACCGCTGGTTTGATAGATGGTCATCTGACCGTTTTTATCCGGTGACAGGAACATGTGGCTGGCACGCGCGGCGCGAATCGCATCGACCGCGATCTGCACGTTACCGTCGGTGCCGTTTTTGAAACCGACCGGACAGGAGAGCGCTGACGCCATTTCACGATGAATCTGGCTTTCGGTGGTACGCGCGCCAATCGCGCCCCAGCTGATCAGGTCGGCAATAAACTGGCCGATCACCATATCGAGGAATTCAGTGGCGGTTGGCATGCCCAGCGCGTTGATATCCAGCAGCAGTTTGCGCGCAATGGCGATGCCGCGGTTTACATCGTAGCTGCCATCCAGATCGGGATCGGAGATCAGGCCTTTCCAGCCAATCACGGTGCGCGGTTTTTCGAAATAGGCACGCATCACGATTTCCAGACGATCTTTATGGCGCTCACGCAGCACGTTCAGACGTTTAGCATACTCAATCGCCGCTTTAGGATCGTGCAGCGAGCAAGGACCAATAATCACCAGCAGACGCGGATCTTCACCGGTCAGAATGCGCGCGATGCGCTGGCGGGAAGCGGTGACGTTGGCGGCAATCTCTGCCGAAATAGGGTGTTCATGCGCGAGCGCAGCCGGAGTCAGCAGGCTACCGATGCGCGCGGTACGCAGTTCATCAGTCTTGTTCATTGAGATTCTCAAAAATTTGTTCTTCGCAGCGGTGAAATACCGGGAAGTGATGGTGATCACAATAAACTAATAGCTTGCGAATTCAACCTGCTAAAAACAAAGGTCTTAAAACCAGACGGAAGCCAGACTTTACGATTGCAATACAGGCCAGGTATGTGGCGGGAGGTCGCCACTTATGGCGACCGGCAGAGAAACCTAATACATGCTGCGGCTCAGACCCATGATATCGAGGATTTTGGTGGCGATCTCTTCCACCGAATAGTTGGTGCTGTTGAGATAACGAATCTGGTTGGTACGGAATAGCGCTTCCACTTCGCCTACTTCGAGACGGCACTGGCGCAACGAAGCGTAGCGGGTATTTTCCGCGCGCTCCTGGCGAATCGCCGCCAGGCGTTCCGGGTCGATGGTTAAACCAAACAACTTATGCTGATGTGCACGCAGCGCCGGCGGCAGTTTCAGGTTATCCATATCATCGGCGATAAACGGATAGTTAGCGGCACGCACGCCAAACTGCATTGCCAGATACAAGCTGGTGGGCGTCTTCCCGCAGCGCGACACGCCGAGCAGAATCACCTGCGCATCTTCGAGGCCGCGCAGGGAAATGCCGTCATCATGCGCAAGGGTGTAATCGATGGCGGCAATGCGCGCGTCATATTTGCCGAGGTTGCTGGCGGTCAAACCGTGCGTGCGGTGCGCCACCGGCATTGACGCCACGCCGAGTTCGCTCTGCAACGGCGCGACCAGCGCCTGCACGATGTCCTGACAAAAGCCTTCGCTTTCGAGAATAATTTCACGGACGTCGGGTGTGACGATGGAGAAGAACACCAGCGGGCGCACGCCGCTCTGCTGGTAAAGCGCGTTGATCTGTGCTTTAACCGCCTGAGCGCGTTGCACATTCTCGACAAATGGCAGCGTCACGCTGTGGGTTATCACCGGGAACTGGGATAACACCGCATGGCCCAGCACTTCGGCGGTAATGGCGGTGCCATCAGAGATGTAGAATACGCTGCGTTCAGTGTTCATAGTGCAAATATCCTCTTGCGTAGCAATGCCCAAATTATCGATGACAACATTTCATTTTAAATAATAATAAAATGAAATATCCATATTGTCCGCTATTGCGCTCACAAAGATGAATCAGTGAATAATCAATATTAGATGAAATGCTGTTTTGAAAAGCATTATTTTCGCGCATTTTCCTTTTCGCGCATGAAATAAAGTGTGAGGGCGTTGCGCAACAAAAATCAATCGCTAACCCTCTGAAAAGGGGAAAAATATCGCTACAGCAATCCATTAGCGTGAAATAGGGCGGTTGCGCAACACAATTAATTCTAAGTACTAATCCGATTTTGTCTTTCTTTTCCTGCTTTAACGATTCAACACTTAGTCTTTATTAATCGGTTGTGCCAGGCTGTTTTGGCGAATAGCAAAATGTTCCATGTGTATTCACATCATTTAAAAGGATAATCTCAATGTCCAATCAAGACCAACAGTCGCTAGTGCTCTGGTACAACCAGCTTGGCATGCATGATGTTGATCGGGTGGGAGGCAAGAATGCTTCCCTTGGAGAAATGATTACGAATTTGTCGTCGCTGGGTGTTTCCGTACCCAACGGTTATGCGACCACATCTTACGCGTTTAATCTGTTCCTCGATCAAAGCGGACTGAACCAGCGGATCTATGATTTGCTGGATAAAACGGATGTTGATGATGTTGCTGAGCTCGCGCAAGCGGGTAAACAGATTCGTCAATGGGTGATCGATACGCCATTCCAGCCTGAACTGGAAGCGGCAATTCGTAGCGCCTACGAACAACTCTCTGCTGATGATGCCGACGCCTCCTTTGCGGTGCGCTCGTCAGCCACCGCCGAGGATATGCCCGACGCCTCGTTTGCCGGCCAGCAGGAGACTTTCCTTAACGTGCAGGGTTATGACGCGGTCATCATCGCAGTGAAGCACGTTTATGCCTCCTTATTTAACGATCGTGCCATCTCCTACCGTGTGCATCAGGGCTACGACCATCGCGGCGTGGCGCTCTCGGCCGGTATTCAGCGCATGGTGCGATCGGACCTCGCCTCGTCGGGCGTAATGTTCACCATTGATACCGAATCGGGCTTTGATCAAGTGGTGTTTATCACCTCCGCCTTTGGTTTGGGCGAAATGGTGGTGCAGGGCGCGGTGAACCCCGACGAGTTCTACGTGCATAAACCAACGCTGGCCGCCAATCGTCCGGCGATTGTGCGCCGCACCATGGGCTCAAAAAAGCTGCGCATGGTGTATGCGGATTCGCAGGAGCATGGCGAGCAGGTGCGGATTGAAGATGTCGAGCAGGAACAGCGCGATCGCTTCAGCTTAACCGATGACGAAGTGCAGGCGCTGGCGCGTCAGGCGGTGCTGATTGAGCAGCACTACAAACGCCCAATGGACATTGAATGGGCGAAAGATGGCCACACCGGCAAACTGTTCATCGTGCAGGCGCGTCCGGAAACGGTGCGCTCCAACGGTCAGGTGATGGAACGTTATACGCTGCAGGGCAAAGGCAACGTGGTGGTCGAAGGCCGCGCCATTGGTCATCGCATCGGTGCTGGTGAAGTCAAAGTCATCCACGACATCAGCGAGATGCATCGCATTGAAAAAGGCGACGTGCTGGTAACCGACATGACCGATCCCGATTGGGAACCGATCATGAAGAAAGCCTCAGCCATCGTCACCAATCGCGGCGGTCGTACTTGCCATGCAGCGATCATCGCGCGTGAGCTGGGCATTCCGGCGGTGGTGGGCTGTGGCGATGCCACCGATCACCTGAAAGATGGCCACAAAGTCACGGTTTCTTGCGCCGAAGGTGATACCGGTTATGTCTATGACGAACTGCTGGACTTCGAGGTTACCAGCTCGCAGGTCGATACCATGCCGGAACTACCGCTGAAGATCATGATGAACATCGGTAATCCGGATCGTGCGTTCGATTTCGCCTGCTTGCCGAACGAAGGTGTTGGCCTGGCGCGTCTGGAGTTCATTATCAACCGTATGATTGGCGTGCATCCCAAAGCGTTGCTGGAGTTTGATCATCAAACGCCGGAATTGCAGCAGCAGATTCGTCAGATGATGAAAGGCTTTGATGACCCGATTGAGTTCTACATCGGCCGTCTGACCGAAGGGATTGCGACGCTGGGTGCCGCATTTGCGCCGAAGCGCGTGATTGTTCGTCTTTCCGATTTCAAAACCAACGAATACGCCAACCTGGTGGGTGGCGAGCGTTATGAGCCGGAAGAAGAGAACCCGATGCTCGGTTTCCGTGGCGCCGGTCGCTACGTTGCTGACAACTTCCGCGACTGCTTCAAGCTGGAGTGCGAAGCGGTGAAGCGCGTGCGTAACGAAATGGGGCTGACCAACGTTGAAATCATGATTCCGTTCGTGCGTACCGTCGATCAAGCCGAAGCGGTGATCGCCGAGCTGGCGAAAAACGGTCTGAAGCGCGGCGAGAATGGCCTGAAAGTGATCATGATGTGTGAGATCCCGTCCAACGCCTTGCTGGCTGAGCAGTTCCTCGAGCACTTCGATGGCTTCTCCATCGGCTCTAACGACATGACGCAGTTGGCGCTGGGCCTCGATCGTGACTCTGGCGTGGTGTCCGCGCTGTTTGATGAACGTAATGATGCCGTGAAAGCGCTGTTATCGATGTCGATCAAAGCGGCGAAAAAACAGGGTAAATACGTCGGTATTTGTGGTCAGGGACCGTCGGATCATCAGGACTTTGCGGCATGGTTAATGGAGCAGGGCATTGATAGCCTGTCGCTTAATCCGGATACCGTGGTTGAAACCTGGTTGAGTTTGGCAGAGCTGAACGCATCCAAACATTAACCGGGCGATAATTTGATGCATCAGATGAGAATTTGACGTGTCATTAATGTAATTATCAAGGTCAGCGCTGCTGGCCTTGTTTTTTTGTCTGAAAAAAAGCCAAAAAAAAGCCCATCACAGGGGATGGGCAAAGACTACACACAGCAATTCTTCACTTTACTCAGGGGAATAAGGTTGTTTAGAAATCAGTAGCTTGATTCAAAACATAGGAAACATGTTATTGATCAGGCTCGCTGGCGTCTTTAAGAATCCTCTTATTAGTTTAAAGCTGATAACCTTTCGTGGCCTTTTTCTTCCCTGCTAAGCGGCAATTCAGCTGTAAAAATAATCATTCCGTAAGAGAATTCCGCCTAAAGCGCCTAAAACTGCGTTTTTTCTTAAAAATCGCTTATGGAAAAAAATTATTATCAGTAAGAAATGCGCGGTGGCGATGTTGGGGCATTAGGCCGGTTAAAGTAAGGCCAGTGTAAAACTGAGAGAACGTGCATCTTCGCTAAGTGGGCGTTAATGTGAATGAGGTCGCCATGAACGGCGACCCGGCGGGGAACGCTTAATGTAGTTCTTCTTCGTGATCGGCCAACGCTTCGATGGCGGTCTGCACATCGTCATCCGGTTCGGGCGCTTCATGCATCCACACTGAAACCAGACGATAAGACACCGCCAGGACCACCGGACCGATAAACAGCCCAATCATACCGAAAGCAATCAATCCGCCAATAACGCCGGAAAGAATCAGGATCATCGGTAAATCGGCACCCATGCGAATCAACACCGGACGCAACACGCTGTCCAGCGTACCGACCACGCAACTCCACACCAGCAGCACCGTGCCCCACGTGGTATCGCCGCTCCAGTACAGCCAGATAATCGCTGGCACTAACACTACCAGCGGCCCGAGCTGCACCAGGCAGGTCAGAATCATCAACACGGTTAACAGCGTGGCGTAAGGAATGCCGGAAATGGCTAAACCAATACCGCCGAGCACGCCCTGAACCAGCGCGGTGACCACCACGCCTAGCGCCACAGCACGAATCGCCTGACCGGCCAGCAGCACTGCGGCATCGCCACGGCGTCCACTCATGCGATAGGCAAAATGACGAATGCCGTGGCCCACCTGCTCGCCGCGCCAGTAGAGCAGCACGCTGAACAACAGCATCACGATGAGGTGCATCATAAAGCGGCCGAAGTGGCCGGCCTGCGCCACAAAGAAGCCGGTGGTGCGACCAATATAAGGCTGCACCTGATTCAGCATCGCCGCGCCGCCGCCATCCACTAATTTGTGGTAGCTCGAGTAGAGTTTCCTGCCGACGTAGGGAATCTGTCGCAACCAATCGAAGTCAGGCATTACCAGATGGCGCTGCGTTGCCCAGGCGATCACCGGCGCACTGTTATCAATCAGGCTGCTGACCAGCAGGGCGATAGGAATAATAAACAGCAGTAATAGCAAAATGGTCATGGCGATCACCGCCAGCGAGCGGCGTCCCCACAACATGTGCTGTAGACGAATCATCAACGGCCAGGTGGCGATCACCACCATGCTGGCCCAGGCGAAGCCTAGAATAAAGGGCTGCACCACCCACAGACTGGCGATGATCATGATTAGAATGAACATCAGTGAAAACAGCATTTGCGGTAAATCCATACCGCGTTGCAGGTCTTTCATCACAACGGTTAACCTCGATTGAATCCTTCAGAGTGGGGCTGAACAGCCCTGATTAATGATGATCTATTTCCTGAAAATTAAACAGGAAAAGCAGCGACGGCGGCGCGCTTTCCTGAAAAAACAGCAGCCAGCAGAAAAGTATGATAAAACCAAGGGCTGAAAAAAATCACGACGCAAACGTTTACAACATCTCGGTCACTCAATAATGATCCCACAGATTTCTCAGGCACCAGGCCTCGTTCAACTGGTGCTGACATTCCTGCAGTCCTTGAAAGAGCAAGGCTTTACCGGCGATACCGCCACCAGCTATGCCGATCGCCTCTCGCTTGCCACCGACAACAGTATTTATCAGCTGCTGCCTGATGCGGCGCTGTTTCCGCGCTCGACGGCGGATGTGGCGTTGATTGCGCGCCTTGCCGGTGAAACCCGTTTTACCAGCCTGGTGTTTACGCCACGCGGTGGCGGCACCGGCACCAACGGACAGTCGCTGAATCAGGGCATCGTGGTGGATATGTCGCGCTACATGAACCGCATCCTGGAAATCAACACCGAGCAAGGTTGGGTGCGGGTTGAAGCGGGCGTGGTGAAAGATCAACTCAATGCGTGGCTCAAGCCGTATGGCTTCTTCTTCTCGCCGGAGCTCTCCACCAGCAATCGCGCCACGCTCGGCGGCATGATCAACACCGATGCTTCGGGCCAGGGTTCGCTGGTGTATGGCAAAACCTCCGATCACGTGGAAGGCCTGCGCGCGGTGCTGCTGGGTGGCGACATCCTTGATACGCGCGCCATGCCGACTGAATTGGCGGAACAGCTGGCCAGCACGCCGACCGCGGAAGGGCGCATTTACCAGCAGGTGTTGAGTCGCTGCCGCGAACAGCGCGATCTGATTCTGGAGAAATTCCCCAAGCTCAATCGCTTCCTGACCGGCTACGATCTGCGTCATGTGTTCAGCGACGATTTGCAGACGTTTGATTTGACGCGTTTGCTGTGCGGCGCGGAAGGTACATTGGCCTTTATTACCGAAGCGCGCCTCGACATCACGCCTATCCCTAAAGTGCGCCGTCTGGTCAACATCAAATACGATTCGTTCGACTCGGCCCTGCGTAACGCCCCTTTAATGGTGGAAGCCAAAGCGCTTTCGGTGGAAACCGTGGACTCAAAAGTCCTGAATCTGGCGCGAGAAGATATCGTCTGGCATTCGGTAAATGAATTAATTACCCATGTGCCAGATAAACAGTTGCTGGGGCTCAACATCGTGGAGTTTGCCGGTGATGATGACGAACTGATTGAGCAGCAGATCAGCACGCTATGTCAGCGCTTAGATGAGCTGATGCAGCAGCAGATGGGCGGCGTCATCGGCTATCAACTGTGTGACGATTTAGGCGGCATTGAGCGCATCTATAATATGCGCAAAAAAGCGGTTGGCCTGTTGGGGAACGCCAAAGGGCGCGCCAAGCCGATTCCGTTTGTGGAAGATACCGCGGTGCCACCAGAACAGCTGGCGGATTACATCGTCGATTTTCGCGCGCTGCTTGACAGCCACGGCCTGAGCTACGGCATGTTTGGGCATGTGGATGCTGGCGTGCTACATGTGCGTCCGGCTCTGGATATGTGCGATCCGCAGCAGGAGCTGCTGATGAAGCAGATCTCTGATGAAGTGGTGGCGCTGACCGCGCGCTACGGCGGTTTATTGTGGGGCGAGCACGGCAAAGGTTTCCGCGCGCAGTACAGCCCTGAATTCTTTGGCGAAACGTTATTCAATGAACTGCGCCGCATCAAAGCCGCGTTCGATCCTGACAACCGCATGAATCCCGGCAAAATCTGTACACCGCTCGGCAGTGATGAGCCGATGATGCAGGTAGATGCGGTGAAACGCGGCACCTACGATCGGCAGATTCCGGTTACGGTGCGCAACGAGTGGCGCGGTGCGATGGAGTGTAATGGCAACGGTTTGTGCTTCAACTTCGATGCACGTAGCCCAATGTGCCCGTCGATGAAAATTACCCGCAACCGCATTCACTCGCCGAAAGGGCGCGCCACACTCACGCGTGAATGGCTGCGTTTGCTCTCCGAGCAGGGCGTGGATCCTACCCAACTTGAGCAGGCGCTGCCGAAACAGGGCGCCAGCTTGCGTACGCTGATTCAGCGCACGCGTAATACCTGGCACGCAAATCAGGGCGAATATGACTTCTCGCACGAAGTGAAAGAGGCGATGTCGGGCTGCCTGGCGTGTAAAGCCTGCTCGACGCAGTGCCCAATCAAGATCGATGTGCCGAACTTCCGTTCACGCTTCCTGCAGCTGTATCACACCCGCTATCTGCGCCCGATGAGCGATCATCTGGTAGCCACCGTGGAGAGTTACGCGCCGCTGATGGCCAAAGCGCCTAAGGTGTTCAACTTTTTCCTCAAGCAGCCGTGGATGCGCGAGCTGAGCAAAAAGCATATCGGCATGGTGGATTTGCCGCTGCTGTCATCGCCGAGCCTCAAGCAGCAGTTAGGCGGCCATCCGGCGATGAACCTGACGCTGGAGCAGTTAGAAGCGCTGGATGCGGCGCAACGCGAAAACTGCGTGCTGGTGGTACAAGATCCCTTTACCAGCTATTACGAGGCACAGCTGGTCACCGATTTCGTCAAGCTGATTGAGAAACTCGGTTATCGTCCGGTGCTGCTGCCGTTCTCACCGAATGGCAAGGCGCAGCATGTGAAAGGCTTCCTGCAGCGCTTTGCGCGCACCGCCAGCAAAACCGCTGATTTTCTCAATCGCGTGGCAAAACTGAGCATGCCGATGGTCGGTGTCGATCCGGCGACCGTGCTCTGTTACCGCGATGAGTACCATCAGGTGCTGGGCGAGCAGCGCGGCGAGTTTAACGTGCAGCTGGTGCATGAGTGGCTGCAAACCGCCTTGTCGGCACGTGCGGAGCAAACCGCCAGCGGCGAAGCCTGGTATCTGTTTGCGCACTGCACCGAAGTGACCGCGCTACCGTCCACGCCGAATCAGTGGCAGAGCATTTTTGCGCGCTTTGGTGCGAAGCTGGAAAACGTCAATGTGGGCTGCTGCGGAATGGCGGGAACCTACGGCCACGAAAGCGTAAACCTGGAAAATTCGCTGGGGATTTATGAGCTGTCCTGGCATCCGCAATTGCAAAAGCTGCCGCGTCAGCGCTGTCTGGCAACCGGTTTTTCGTGTCGTAGTCAGGTAAAACGCGCAGAAGGCAATGGCATGCGTCATCCACTGCAAGCATTACTGGAAATGATGTAAACAAATTGTAGGAGACGTCACAAAGCTGGATTAGAATATCCAGCCTGCGTGGCGAACAAAATCACTCTGCAGGCGGGTGGCTTGATCCCACTCGCCGCTGAGCGCCAGTTGATGACACAAGCGTGTTAATGACAGGCGCGCCAGTTGATAGGCCTGAATCCGGAACAAACGGTCACGATCGGCATTGCCCATCTCCTGCACTAGGCGGTGATGGAGCTTGCCCATGGCATGCAGAAAGCTGTGATCGTCGCCGTTGAGTTCGCAGATTTCTGCCATATCAAGACAGGTGTCGTTAAAGCGACGCAGTTGGTCGAGCGTGCAATCAGTGCGGTTGAGCTTTGCCTGAGCCATGTAGAAGTCAACGGTGATATCACGCACCGAAAACTTATATTCGTCGATTTTATGTTGTAACCAGGCTGAGACGGTAAGCGTCATATCGCCACCTTTTTTGGTTAATGATAATCATTATCATATTAAACCGCGTCAGGAATGCAATTCCCGCTGTGAAATTTTATTGATTTCCTCTGCCTGTTACTAAAATCGGTAATAACAATTTCTTTACATAGTGGAAAGGCGTAACCTATCAATCAGGATGGAAACGTAAAATTGATTTTGGAAATTTTACGACAATTTAACGGGTTACGTTGGTCAGGCGCGCACGGGAATGCTGCCGTCAATCTGCTTTGAAGCGACTATGCTTAATAAAGCAGCAGTAAAAAATAGCACGAGATGATTATCCCTGCAAAACAAGAGGTTGAAGTGATATCTGATATCACTACCATAGAGGGATAGCCTGAAAAGGCCCAGACATACGAGGTAGCACAATGTCATCAGTAAATGCCGACTCTTTTTCACCCGAAGATTTCGTCTGGAAAGGGCTCACGCTGACCGAATCGGCAGCGAAACAGATTCTTAACCTGGTAGAACAAGACCCTGAAGTCAAGGGCTTGAAACTGGGTGTGAAAACGTCCGGCTGTGCCGGTTTTGGGTACGTTATGGACCTGGTGAAAGATCCTGCCGATGACGACCTGCAGTTTGAGCAATTCGGCGCAAAACTGTTTGTGCCACTTCAGGCGATGCCGTTTGTTGACGGTACCGAGCTGGATTATGTCCGCGAAGGTCTTAACCAGATTTTTAAATTCAACAACCCTAAAGCTCAACACGCCTGCGGGTGCGGTGAAAGCTTTGGCGTCGAGTAAGTGAAATATGTCACGACACAGCGAAGCATCTGACGATGTACAAATGTGGGAAGGTAAGCTCAACTATAAAGAGGGCTTCTTTACCCAGTTACAAACTGAAGAATTTGCCCACGGCATCAATGAAGATGTGGTGCGCGCCATTTCGGCTAAACGTAACGAACCTGAATGGATGCTTGAATTCCGTCTCAAGGCGTTCCGCGCCTGGGAGCAAATGGAAGAGCCGCACTGGCTGAAAGCGCACTACGAGAAACTGGATTATCAGGATTACAGCTATTATTCCGCGCCGTCCTGCGGCAACTGCGATGACAGCTGTGCTTCTGAACCCGGTGCCACGCAAACCTCCGGCAGCGTCGCGTCCAGCGACTACCTGACGAAGGAAGTGGAAGACGCGTTCAACCAGTTAGGCGTTCCGGTGCGTGAAGGTCGTGAAGTGGCGGTGGATGCGATTTTCGACTCCGTCTCCGTTTCAACCACCTATCGCAGCAAGCTGGCGGAGCAGGGCATCATCTTCTGCTCGTTCGGCGAAGCGATTCACGATCACCCTGAGCTGGTGCAGAAGTATCTCGGCACCGTCGTGCCGCCAAACGATAACTTCTTCGCTGCGCTGAACTCCGCTGTGGCCTCTGACGGTACCTTCGTTTATATCCCGAAAGGCGTACGTTGCCCGATGGAGCTGTCGACCTATTTCCGCATCAACGCGGCAAAAACCGGTCAGTTCGAGCGCACCATTTTGATCGCCGATGAAGACAGCTACGTCAGCTACATCGAAGGTTGCTCTGCGCCTGTGCGTGACACCTATCAGCTGCACGCCGCAGTGGTAGAAGTGATCATCCATAAAAACGCTGAAGTGAAATATTCCACTGTACAGAACTGGTTCCCAGGCGGCGAAGGCGAGGGCGGTATCCTCAACTTCGTGACCAAACGTGCCCTGTGCGAAGGCGATCACAGCAAGATGTCCTGGACGCAGTCTGAGACCGGTTCGGCGATCACCTGGAAATATCCAAGCTGCATTCTGCGCGGTGATTACTCGATCGGTGAGTTCTACTCGGTCGCACTGACCGCAGGCCGCCAGCAGGCGGATACCGGTACCAAGATGATTCACATTGGTAAAAACACCAAGTCGACCATCATCTCCAAAGGTATCTCTGCCGGTAAGAGTCAGAACACCTATCGTGGCCTGGTGAAAATTATGCCAACCGCGACCAACGCGCGTAACTTCACCCAGTGTGACTCGATGCTGATTGGTGCCGAGTGCGGTGCGCACACCTTCCCGTATGTGGAAACGCGCAACAACACCGCCCATCTGGAGCACGAAGCCACCACCTCGCGCATCGGTGAAGATCAGATGTTCTACTGCCTGCAGCGTGGCATCAGCGAAGAAGATGCGATCTCAATGATCGTCAACGGCTTCTGCAAAGACGTTTTCTCCGAGCTGCCACTGGAATTCGCCGTGGAAGCGCAAAAATTGTTAGCTATCAGCCTTGAGCACAGTGTGGGCTGATGCCCGTTGCCGGAAGCAATGTGAAGGAAAGAGTATGTTAAGCATTAAAGATTTGCAGGTTAGCGTTGAAGACAAAGAGATTTTGCGCGGTCTGAACCTTGAAGTGAAACCGGGCGAAGTCCACGCCATCATGGGACCGAACGGTTCAGGTAAAAGTACCCTGTCTGCAACGCTGGCTGGCCGTGAAGATTACGAAGTCACTGGCGGTTCTGTCACCTTCAAGGGCAAAGACCTGCTGGAGCTTGAGCCAGAAGAGCGTGCCGGTGAAGGCATCTTCATGGCGTTCCAGTATCCGGTAGAAATTCCGGGCGTCAGCAACCAGTTTTTCCTGCAGACCTCGGTCAACGCGGTACGTAAATACCGTGAGCAGGAGCCGCTGGACCGTTTCGACTTCCAGGATTTCATCGAAGATAAAATCCAGCTGCTGAAGATGCCAGAAGATTTGCTGACCCGTTCAGTGAACGTGGGCTTCTCTGGTGGTGAGAAGAAGCGTAACGACATCCTGCAGATGGCGGCACTGGAACCTGAGCTGTGCATCCTTGATGAAACCGACTCCGGTCTGGATATCGATGCGCTGAAAATCGTGGCAGAAGGCGTAAACAGCCTGCGCGACGGTAAGCGTTCATTCATCATCGTGACGCACTACCAGCGTATTCTGGATTACATCAAGCCAGACCACGTACATGTGCTGTATCAGGGCAAGATCGTTAAATCTGGCGACTTCTCGCTGGTGAAACAGTTGGAGGAGCAAGGCTATGGCTGGCTTACCGACCAAGAGTGATAACGCCCTGCAGCAGTGGCATCATCTGTTTGAATCGCGCGGTGACGTACGTTCTTTGCAGGCGCAGCAGCACTGGCAGCAACTGATGCGTGTCGGCCTGCCGACGCGTAAGCATGAAAACTGGAAATACACGCCGCTTGATGGCCTGTTGGCGCAGCAGTTTGTGCTGCCGCAGCCGCAGGAAGTGAGCGCGGAACAAGTTGAAGCGCTGGCGCTGCCGGTTGATGCGGTGCGTTTGGTGTTTGTTGACGGTCGTTTTCAGGCTGAATTGAGCAGCCGTGATACCGGCCTGTTTGAAATTCAGCATGCGCAGGCTTCTGAGCGTCGTCCGCTACCGGCACCGATTCAGCCGGAAGTGTTCCTGCATCTGACTGAAAGTCTGGCAGAAGAAGCCACGACAATTCGTCTGGCGCGTGGTAAATCAGCGGCTAAACCGCTTTATCTGTTGCACATCACCAGCGGTCAGGATGCGGGCACTAACACCGTGCACCATCGCCACCATCTGCAGCTGGAAGCCAGCGCAGAAGCGGAAGTGATTGAGCACTACGTCACGCTGAATGACGTGGCGCACTTTACCGGCGCGCGTTTCACATTCGATGTGGCCGACAATGCCAAACTGCAGCACATTAAACTGTCATTTGAGAGCGAGAAGGCTTACCACTTCGCGCACAATGATGTGGTGATGGGCCGTGATGCGAATGTGGCCACTACCAGCTTCCTGCTGGGTGCGGGCTTATCGCGTCACAACACCAGCGCGCAGCTGAATGGCGAAAATACCAATCTGGCGATCAACAGCTTGTCGTTGCCGGTGAACCAGGAAGTGTGCGATACCCGCAGCTATCTGGAACACAACAAAGGCTACTGCACCAGCCGTCAGATGCACAAAGTCATCGCGCGCGATAAAGGTCGTGCGGTGTTCAACGGCATGATCAAAGTGGCGCAGCACGCGCTGAAAACCGATGGACAGATGACTAACAACAACCTGTTGCTGGGCCGTCTGGCTGAAGTGGACACCAAGCCGCAGCTGGAAATCTATGCGGATGACGTAAAGTGCAGCCACGGTGCGACCATTGGTCGTATTGATGAAGAGCAGATGTTCTACCTGCGCTCGCGCGGCATCGATGAGACTGCCGCACAGCGTATGATCATCCATGCCTTTGCCGCTGAACTCACCGAAACGCTGGAAAATCCGGTATTGCGTCAGGTGGTGCTGCAGCGCATTGCCGCGCGCATCCCGGGAGTTGAGTCATGAGTTTCGATCTCGAACGCATCAGAGCGGAATTTCCGATTCTGAAACGTGAGGTCAACGGACATCCGCTGGCCTACCTTGATAGCGCGGCCAGCGCACAGCGCCCGCTCGCGGTCATCAATGCGGAAAGTTATTTCTACCAGCACGGCTATGCGGCCGTGCACCGTGGTATCCATTCGTTGAGCGCGCAGGCGACCACCGACATGGAGAACATACGTCATCAGGCAGCGCGTTTTCTTAACGCCGCTTCGCCAGAAGAGATTATTTTCGTCAAAGGCACCACGGAAGCCATCAATCTGGTGGCGAACAGTTGGGGCGGCAGTCAGTTGCAGCCGGGCGACAACATCATCGTCACCGAGATGGAGCATCACGCTAACATCGTGCCGTGGCAAATAGTGGCGCAGCGTACCGGCGCAGAAATTCGCGTTTTGCCGCTGAATGCGCAGGGCGAGCTGGCGCTGGAACAGCTGAGCGGCTTGATTGATAGCCGCACCCGTTTGCTGGCGGTCACCCACGTTTCTAACGTGCTCGGCACCGTCAATCCCGTAAAAACTATCGTGGCACAAGCGAAAGCCGCTGGTGTGATTACGTTGGTGGATGGCGCGCAGGCGGTGATGCATCACACGGTGGATGTGCAGGATATCGACTGCGACTTCTACGCTTTCTCCGGCCATAAAATTTATGGTCCGACCGGCATTGGTGTGTTGTATGCGCGTAAAGCGTTGCAGGAGATCATGCCACCCTGGGAAGGCGGCGGTTCGATGATTTCGGAGGTTGTGCTGCCAACCGGCACCACCTTTAACACTACACCATGGCGTTTCGAAGCGGGCACGCCGAATACCGGCGGCATCATTGGTTTGGGTGCGGCGTTAACGTGGATCAGCGAACTGGGCCTGGACGTGATTCATCAGCGCGAATCGATGCTGATGCGTTATGCGCTGGACAAACTGGCTTCGGTGCCGGATCTAGTGATTTACGGTCCGGAAAGTCGCAGCGGCGTGGTGGCCTTCAACCTCGGCAACCATCACGCCTTTGATGTCGGCAGTTTCCTTGATCAATACGGTATTGCGATCCGCACCGGCCATCACTGTGCGATGCCGCTGATGCGTCATTATGCGGTGCCGGCAATGTGTCGTGCCTCCTTCGCGCTGTACAACACCGAAGAAGAAGCCGATCGTCTGGCCGCAGGTTTGACCCGTATTCATCGTCTGCTGGGCGGTTGAGCAGACTTCAGGAGTGATTCATGGCGAATTTGCCAGATAAAGAGAGATTAGTGCGTAACTTCAATCGTTGCGCAAACTGGGAAGAGAAGTACCTCTACATCATTGAACTCGGTGGGAAATTACCAGAATCCTCCGAAAGCTTACAGCAGCCGGAACACGTGATTTCAGGTTGTCAGAGCCAGGTGTGGATACGCATGACCCCGCAGGCCGATGGCACCATCGCCCTCGAAGGCGACAGCGATGCCGCCATCGTTAAAGGGTTGATTGCAGTGGTATTTAGCCTGTATCAAGGGCTTAAGGCGTCAGAGATTCTCGATCTCGATGTGCGCCACTGGTTCGGCGAATTGGCGCTGACCTCACATCTCACTCCCTCGCGTTCGCAGGGACTGGAAGCGATGATCCGCGCGATCCGGCATAACGCTCAGACCCTCAGCTAAGTTACACTCTCCAGACCCCGGCTTGACCGGGGTCTGTTCTATCCGACAAAGAGAAAATTGCATGAAACCAGCCTTACGTTTAGCCGGTGCATTGCTGTTGTCCTGTTGCGGACTCTCTGCACCTGCATTTGCTACGGAATATCCCCTACCAGCCGATAACAGCCGTTTGATTGGCGAAAACACCCTGACCACCGTGCCGGATGACAAGCGGCCGCTGGAGAGCATTGCCGCACGTTATAAGATAGGCATGCTCGGCATGCTTGAAGCTAATCCAGGCGTTGATCCCTGGCTACCCAAGGCTGGCACACAATTAACTGTGCCACTGCAGATGCTGCTACCCGATGCACCACGGGAAGGTATCGTGATTAACCTCGCGGAACTGCGACTTTACTATTATCCGAAAGGTGAAGATCGTGTGGTCGTCTATCCGATCGGGATCGGTCAATTAGGCGCCATGACGCCAACCATGGTCACCAGCATCAGCCAGAAAATCCCGAATCCTACCTGGACGCCAACCACCAATATCCGCAAGCGCTACGCCAAAGAGGGCATTACTTTGCCGGGCGTGGTGCCAGCCGGGCCTGATAACCCAATGGGGCTGTTTGCGATGCGTCTGGCGCGTGGGACCGGTCAGTATTTGATTCACGGCACCAATGCTGACTTTGGTATTGGCATGCGCGTGAGTTCCGGCTGCATTCGCTTGCGACCGGATGATATTGAAGCGCTGTTCAACAGCGTGCCGAAAGGGACGCGGGTGCAGGTGATCAATCAGCCCATCAAATATGCGATTGAACCCGACGGTAAGCGCTACGTTGAAGTGCATCAGCCGTTATCACGTAATGATAAGGACGATCCGCAAACCATGCCGATTGCGCAGTCAGCGCAGCTGAAAGCCTTCTCGAAGAGCGAGAAGAGTGATGCGGCGTTGATCAAGGAAGCGATAGCCCGACGTTCCGGGATGCCGGTATTAGTGAGCAGCGGTGAGCCGGTTACAGATGAAAGCGCAGTACCAATGGAGCAGCGTGGTGAGGCCGTGGCGCAGCCCTGAATTCGGACCAGAGAATCGCAGAATCAGGACAAAAAAAATGGTGCCACATGGGCACCATTTTTCAAACCAGAACTCTTACTTACGGTAAGAGTGAGCCTGGTTGTCCAGACGCTGGTTAGCACGAGCTGCGTCATCTTTAGCAGCCTGAACGTCAGAACGGATTGCGTTCACGTCGTTGCTCAGCTGATCAACTTTAGCGTTCAGAGTCTGAACGTCTGAAGACAGTTGGTCGATTTTAGCGTTGCTTGAGCAACCAGCCAGCATAGTTGAAGCCAGGATTACAGCGCCCAGTACCAGTTTAGTGCGATTCATTCTTTATACCCTCTAGATTGAGTTAATCTCCATGTAGCGTTACAAGTATTACACAAAGCTTTTTGAGTTGAGAATAAATTTTTGATGAGAACATGCTTAAATTTGATCGTTCGCTCAAAGAAACAGCATTTAACAGAAGATGATGAAAATAATTAGCTAAAACAGAGAGATTTAATCGGACTAACCTTAATCATACGAGATTTTGAATAGTTAATTTCGATTGGAAATTTCTGGCTTTTGTATTACCTCTGCAATAAAAAAAGCGCCTTTAAAGGCGCTTTTAAATAAAAATTCAGTTGCTAATCAGATTACATGTACAGACGCGGTATTTGTCGTTCCGCTTGGTACTAATGCACCTGAAACCATTACCACCACATCGCCTTTCTGCGCATATCCGCTTTCCAGCGCCATTTCCTTACCAATGCGGTAGAAATCATCAGTTGAGGCAATTTCTCTCACCAGATGAGTTTCGATACCTTTGCTCAGAATCAGCTGACGAGCGGTGGTTTCGTTGGTGGTGAGCGCCAGAATGGTGGCATCCGGGAAATACTTACGGATAGCTTTAGCAGATTTACCACCTTCGGTGGCTACAACAATCAGTGGTGCTTCCAGCTTCTCTGCAGTCTCAACGGCACCGCGGCATACCGCTTCGGTGATGCGCAGCTTGCGTGAGTCCTGCAGCGAGTCAATGCGCGATTTCATCACGCGATCGGTACGCTCACAGATGGTCGCCATGATGGTGACCGACTCCAGTGGATAACGACCTTTAGCACTCTCACCAGACAGCATGACCGCATCGGTACCGTCGAGGATGGCGTTCGCCACGTCGCCGGCTTCCGCACGGGTAGGGCGTGGGTTCTTGATCATGGAATCCAGCATCTGCGTCGCGGTGATGACCACTTTGCGTGCTTTATTACATTTCTTAATCATCATCTTCTGCGCGAAGATCACTTCCTCAACCGGGATCTCAACGCCGAGGTCGCCACGAGCAACCATGATGCCGTCTGAGGCTTCGAGGATCTCGTCGAAGTTGTTCAGGCCTTCCTGGTTCTCGATTTTCGAGATGATCTGGATATGCTCGCCGCCATGCGCTTTCAGGTGCTCACGGATTTCCAGCACGTCAGAACGCTTACGAATAAACGAAGCGGCGACGAAATCAACGTTCTGCTCGCAACCAAAGATCAGGTCGCGCTTATCTTTTTCCGCCAGTGCAGGCAGCTGAATGGAGACACCTGGCAGGTTAACACCCTTGTTCTCACCCAGATCGCCATTGTTCAGGACATTACAGATTACTGAATTCTCAGTCACTTCTGTGACCTGCATACCGATCAAACCATCGTCGACCAGAACGGTGTTACCAATTTTCAGGTCTTCAGTGAAGCCGGCGTAGGTCACGGCAACACGTTCGCTGTTACCAATGACTGACTGATCGGTGGTGAAGGTGAAGGTCTGGCCGGCTTTCAACGACACATCGTTGCCGCCTTCCAGTTTCATGGTACGAATTTCCGGACCTTTGGTGTCCAGCAGAATAGCGGCCTGACGACCGGTTTTTTCCATAACGGCACGCATGTTGGTGATGCGTTGGCCATGTTCAGCGTAATCCCCGTGCGAGAAGTTAAGGCGCATCACGTTCATGCCCGCTTCCAGCAGTTGGGTCAGCATTTCTTCGGATTCGGTTTTTGGACCGATAGTACAAACGATTTTGGTCTTTTTCATGTCAGGTTTTCTATAAGTTGTGATGGATGATAAAGGTCGGGATTCGATGCGCACGGCACCGAAGTGAGAATATTTATGGTGTTGGATCGGATTTCACAGAAATAAGAATAGGAGACGAAAGCAAAGCGTGCAGAGAAGTTATGCAGTACGCGAGGGAACTGAGTGATCAGTGTTGCGCAAATCATTGGAGTTGTTTGCATAGGCACGTTAGCGCTGAAACCTTTCAGGTGGAACAACGCGGCATAGTATAGTCGCTAAGTATGCGAAAACCAATATAAAAGCGGCGCGATATAGACGATGCAGATCAAGAAAAAGGTGTTGCGCAAGGAGATAAAACCAGAGTGGTGCGCTCTAATGGACTCGAACCATCGACCCCCACCATGTCAAGGTGGTGCTCTAACCAACTGAGCTAAGAGCGCATTCAGGAAATTCACAAAATTGGTGCGTCCGAGTGGACTCGAACCACCGACCCCCACCATGTCAAGGTGGTGCTCTAACCAACTGAGCTACGGACGCACTTGGTGCGCTCTAATGGACTCGAACCATCGACCCCCACCATGTCAAGGTGGTGCTCTAACCAACTGAGCTAAGAGCGCAACACGCTGTCAGGGCGACAGCGGGGACGAATATTAACGGCAGGCCGTGATGCTGGCAAGGGGAAAAAGTGTTTTTCCCCTACGACTGACCAGCAACTGTGCTATGCGTCGTTTTTTTCGCCGTTACCAGCCACTTAGCGCGCGGCGCGCGCCAGGATGACCTGCGCAGGCAGGCGCTGCAAACGACGGATGCGCCAAATCATCATCACTGCTGCGGAGGTCAGGCCGATAATAAAGCCACACCAGAAGCCGGCGGGACCCAACTTCGGCAAGACCCAATCCGTCATCGCCAGTACATAACCCACCGGCAAACCCAGCACCCAGTAGGCGATAAAGGTGATGAAGAAGATCGAGCGCGTGTCTTTATAACCGCGCAAGATACCGCTGCCAATCACCTGAATCGAATCTGAGAACTGATAAATCGCCGCCAGCAACATCAGCTGTGCCGCAAGGGTAATGACTTCTGGATTTGCCGTGTACAGGCCGGCGATATCGTGACGGAAAATCACGGTAAACAGTGCGGTGATGGCCGCCATGCTGATGCCGACGCCTTGCCCGGTCCACGCAGCAACGCGCGCCTGTTCGGCCGAACCTTGTCCCAGCCGATAGCCAACGCGAATGGTAGTGGCGACGCCGAGCGACAGCGGCAACACGAACATCAGCGAACTGAAGTTGAGTGCAATCTGGTGTCCGGCCACTTTCACGATACCGAGCGGTGATACCAACAGCGCCACCACGGCAAACAGCGTCACCTCAAAGAACAGCGCCAATGCCACCGGCAAACCCAGCGTGAACAGGCGTGACAAAATCGTACGTGACGGTGCAGACCAGCGCGTTTTCATACGGATGTCGCGCATGCTTGCCATGCGTTTCACCCAGAAGCGCATCACCAGGAACATCACCCAATAGACCGATGCCGTCGCCACGCCGCAGCCGACGCCGCCTAAGGCCGGCATACCAAAATGGCCGTAAATGAACACATAGTTGAGCGAAATATTCACCATCAGGCCGAGGAAGCCGAGCAGCATCGCCGGTTTGGTTTTCGACAAACCTTCGCATTGGTTGCGCATCACCTGGAACAGCAGGTAACCCGGTGCGCCCCACAGCAACGCATGCAGGTATCCTTCAGCTTTGGCGGCCAATTCAGGATCGATATCATGCATGGTGTTAATCAGATAACCGGCGTTCCACAGCACCACCATAATCAGGAGTGCAACACCGATTGCCATCCAGTATCCCTGGCGTACTTGTTCCGCGATACGTTCGCGTCGTCCTGAACCGTTGAGTTGCGCAACGGTAGGCGTCAAAGCCAGTAGAAGACCATGACCAAACAGAATGGCGGGAAGCCAGATAGAGGTGCCGACAGCGACGGCGGCCATATCCGTGGCGCTTACCGCACCGGCCATAACAGTATCTACAAATCCCATCGCAGTCTGGGCCACCTGAGCAAGGATGACCGGGATCGCGAGGGCCAGCAATTGACGCGCTTCGGTAAAATACTTCTGCACGTTACACCTGCTTAATTAATGAAGAGAGCGGGGCGAAATCCCCAAAGAATGCGCGCACAGTGTAGCGGCAGCGCTGGCTTCCGCCAAACGTTGATCGCATTTTGTTTAGCAATTTGTGTAAAGTTTGAACTCCGCCAAATTAAGCCGCCGCCGACAAGCTGTGATAAACTGACGCAAACTTTGCAGAGGCTAAGATTATGTTTACTGGAATTGTGCAAGGCACGGCAGAAATTGTCGGCATTGAAGAGAAAGATCTGTTTCGTACCCATATTGTGCGCTTACCGGATGAGCTGTTACCGGGACTGGCGCTGGGGGCATCGGTAGCCCACAACGGCTGCTGCCTGACTGTGACTGAGATTAATGGCGATCGGGTTAGCTTCGATCTGATTAAAGAAACATTGCGCATTACCAACCTGGGTGAATTACAGGTCGGGGATGTGGTGAATATTGAGCGTGCAGCGAAGTTCAGTGATGAAATTGGCGGCCATTTAATGTCTGGCCATATTATGACCACGGCGGAAATCTGCAAAATCATCCAGTCAGAAAACAACCGCGAAATCTGGTTTAAATTACAGGACGCCACGCAGATCAAATATATTCTGCATAAAGGTTTTGTGGGTATCGACGGAATTAGTTTGACCGTTGGCGACGTAACCAAAAGCAAATTCTGTGTGCATCTGATTCCGGAAACCCTCGAGCGCACCACGTTAGGCGCGAAGAAGTTTGGTCAGAAGGTCAATATTGAGATTGATCCTCATACGCAGGCCATTGTGGAAACCGTTGAGCGCGTATTAGCACAGCGTGAAGCCGCTGCACTGGCGCAGATTGCCAGCGCAGAATAATGGCGCTAAAAAAGGCGCCCTGTGGCGCCTTGATTTATTTCTGCAAGCTCATTAACGTGCTACGCGTAATCCGCCATCCTTACCACGACTGAATACCACCTGCCACAGCTGAATATCACGGGCACGAAACGCACCGGCGCAGGCGTTGAGATAATAGTCGAACATTCGTTTAAAACGTTCGCCATATTTCTCAGCTAGCTGCGGCCACGCCGCCTGAAAACGTTCATACCATGCCATTAACGTCGTATCGTAATCTGCGCCAAAATTGTGCCAATCTTCCATGACGAAATGTGGCTCACTGGCATCAGCGATTTGACGGACCGACGGCAGACAACCGTTCGGGAAGATATATTTATCAATCCACGGATCGACATTCATATCCGTTGTGAGGGCACCAATGGTGTGCAGTAAAAATATGCCGTCTGGTTTGAGATTGCGGTCAGCAACATCAAAATAAGTGGCATAGTTTTTCGGCCCGACATGTTCAAACATTCCGACAGAAACAATGCGATCATATTTATTATTCAGGTCGCGATAGTCCTGCAGTAAAATAGTGACATCCAGTCCTTCACAGCGTTGTTGTGCCAGTTTTTGTTGCTCTGCAGAAATAGTGACGCCATGCACCGTGACGCCATAATGGCGTGCGGCATATTCCGCCAGTCCGCCCCAGCCACAACCGATATCCAACAGCGTCATGCCCGGTTCAAGTTGTAACTTGCGGCAAATCATATCCAGTTTGGCCTGCTGCGCGTTTTCCAACGTATCAGCATCTTTCCAGTAGCCGCAGGAATATTGCATATAGGGGTCAAGCATCAGTGAGAATAGATCATTACCCAGGTCGTAATGCTCTTTACCCACAATCCAGGCGCGTTTTTTCGATTGCAAATTAGTAAGACGCGCGGCGGCGATGCGCAACGTATCTTTAAAATGCCGCGGTAATTGTTTATCCAGATGGTGTTTTAAAACGCGATGGAAGAACATATCAAGCTGTTCGCACTCCCACCAACCATCCATGTAACTTTCACCTAATCCGAGCGATCCTTCCTCGAGCACGCGTTTAAAAAAATCTGGATGCTTTACCTGAATATCCCAGGGACGAGTGCCATTAACTGCAATATCAGCACGCTCTAGCAGTTCATTGACGATCCGAAACCAGTGGTTTTCTTCAAGGCTCACTTCTTCTATAACAGATGAACTCATAGCTTCTCCATCACCTTCCGATCTGAACCTGAGAAAAAGGATAGCCAATTTCCCAAGACCTGTGAGAGAACTCACGGAAAATCCGTGCGCCAGAAATCCGACGTTTTACAGAGGCATGAATTTGAATAGAAAAGTTGGACGCCGCACTGGAGTATCGTGCAGACGCCATCCCGCGACAGAGTCGCTAAAGGTATTACATTTATATTATTGATTTAATACAGAATTACTGACCCACTGAGTATATGCTCACGTGGGTCAATATTCAACGGGTTATCGTTAGTTTGCTAACGAAAAGCGTTGGCTTAGAGATTATCTTCGCAGGGACGGGAAGTGTGGGCAATATCACTTTGTGCGTTTGCCGATCGCTGGCAGACAAAGCCCGCCCACGCCAGTACCACGGTGGCCACCATCACTAATGTGGTGTTGAACAGCGCCTGCTCAAGGCCGGCGGAGACCAGCAGGCTGGCGACAAAGCACAATCCTAACTGGAATAAATTCTGTAATCCTGCCGCTTTACCGGTGGCGTGCGGGAAGGGCGCTAATGCGCTGGCCACCACAATCGGATAGATCGCGCCATTAGCCAGCGCCATGCCGCAGAAGGGCATCAGCAGCACAAACAGCGGCGCTGAAGGCATCAGGGCGATGACAAACAGACTTAGGATGCTCAGACTATACAGCACCAGCAACCACGGCAGCAGTTGCGCGCCCTGATAACGATTTAACAGCGCGCGGCAGCCAAAGCCGCCAATCAGAAACGCAATGGTCTGCGGAATATAGCTCAGGCCAATATCGCCCGGCGTCAGGCCAGCTGCGGCGAGAATGAAAGGTGAGCCCGTCAGCCACGCGAAAAAGCTCGCCGAACATGCCGAATAGATTAAGACGTTACCGCTGTAGACGCGGGTACCCAGCAAAGTCAACCAGCCGGGTTGTTTGCCTGAGGCAACTTTCTCGCGCTTAGGCGAGGTTAACTGCAGCGTACCGATCAGCAACACCACGGCAACCAGCGTCAGCGTGATAAAGATGCTGCGCCAGTGGAAGTGGCCGATCAGCCAGGCGCCGAGCAGCGGTGCCAGCGCCGGAGACAGCGCAACCAGCGGCATAATCGTTGCAAACACTTTATTGGCTTTCGCTTTTGGGTAGTGATCCACCACCAGCGCCTGCCAGCTTACGGCAGCCGCACACACGCCAATCGCCTGCATAAAACGCAGCGCCAGCATCAGGCGGACATCGGTCACCCACAGCATTCCCAGACAACCGAGGGCGAAGATGGCAAGGCCCGCCAGCAAAATCGGCTTACGTCCATAACGATCTGATAGCGGTCCCCAAAATACCTGGGCACAGGCAAAACCGCCGAGAAACAGACTCAGGCTGGCGCTGATGGTGCCGGGTGCGCTAGCAAAATCACGCTGCATATCGCCAAAGGCGGGCAAATACATATCCGTGGCAAGAAAGCCGAGCATGCTGAGCACGGCGAGATAAGGCATAAATGCTTTAGACGACAACATGTTGATTCTCTTTTGGGCAGGGTGAACGCCGGGGAGTGTAAAAGGATGCGGCGCGCTTTGTGAAACGCTAATATTTGCATGGTGCTGTTAAAATTTTTGAAGGCAAATTTATGTGGTCAGAATATGCGCTTGAAGTGGTGGATGCAGTAGCGCGCACCGGAAGTTTTAGCGCGGCAGCGCAGGAACTGCATCGCGTGCCCTCTGCCGTCAGTTATACTGTGCGCCAGCTGGAAACCTGGCTGGCGGTGCCGCTGTTTGAGCGCCAGCATCGGGAAGTGGTGATGACAGCGGCGGGCGAGCATTTTGTGCGGGAAGGCCGATCTGTTATCAAAAAAATGCTGGCCACTCGCCGACAGTGTCAGCAACTGGCAAATGGCTGGCGCGGCGAGTTGAGCATCGCGGTTGACTGCATTGTAAAACCGCAGCGCACGCGACAGTTAGTGAAGGACTTCTATCGCCATTTTCCCGATATGGAGCTGATTATCAGCTACGAAGTGTTCAACGGCGTGTGGGATGCGTTGGCTGATGGTCGGGTGGATGTGGCGATTGGCGCAACCCAGGCCATTCCGGTGGGCGGACGTTTTGCCTTTCAGGATATGGGCGCGCTGAACTGGCGTTGTGTGGTGAGCCCTGATCATCCGCTGGTTAACAGCAAGGAGCTGGATGATGAAACCTTGCGGGCGTGGCCATCGCTGGTGCTGGAGGATACCTCGCGTGCGTTACCGCGCCGTATGACATGGACGCTGGATAATCAGCGGCGGTTGGTGGTGCCAGAGTGGGAAACCGGGATGGATTGTTTGCTGGCAGGATTGTGCGTCGGCATGGTGCCTGGCCATTTGGCGCGTCCACTGCTGGACAGCCAAAAACTGGTCGAGCTGGCGCTACCGCAGGCGTTTCCGGACAGTCCGTGCTGCGTCAGCTGGTCAGAACAGCGCGCGTCACCGGCGCTGGCGTGGTTACTGGCTTATCTCGGGGATGCGGAAACGCTGAACCACGAATGGCTCAGCGAAGTGTCGGCTTAGCGGCGGTAGTCGCGGAACGGACCGTACGCCACCGAACGGCGTTCAATCAGCGTTGGCTGGACTTCGATAGTTTGCGGATCTTCGCGCTTGCTGGTGATGCGATCCAGCAGCATCTCCAGCGCTTTTTCGCCTAGTTCAGCTTTCGGCTGGTGCACGGTGGTGAGCGCTGGTGTGAAATAGCGCGCGTTGCGCACGTTATCGTAGCCAATCACCGAGATATCCTGCGGTACGCGCAAACCCATCTCATCAGCAGCGCAAATCGCGCCCATCGCCATGATATCGCCACCGCAGAACACCGCGGTTGGACGCTGTTTCTGATTTAAGATCTGTTGCATCGCCTGATAGCCCGATTCAGGCTCAAAGTCGCCCTGAACCACCCACTCCGGACGCACTGTAATGCCCGCTTCGTTCATTGCCTGCAGGAAGCCAGCATGACGTCCACCGCCGGTGTTGCGCTCCATTTGGCCAGGAATGGCACCGATATCGCGATGGCCACGTTCAATCAGATAACGCCCGGCGAGATAGCCGCCCTGAAATGCATTGTCCTGCACGGTATCGGTGAAATCACCGCGTGACGCGCCCCAATCCATTACCACCATGGGGATATTGCGGTTCTCTTCCAGCATCTGCAGCAAATCGTCTGGATATTCCGAACACATCACCAGCAGACCATCGACGCGCTTTTGCGCCATCATCGACAGGTAAGCGCGCTGCTTTTGCAAATCGTTGTGCGCATTGCCGAGAATCAGCGTATAGCCGCGTTCGAAGCAGCGGTTCTCCACCGCTTCGATAATTTCAGCGAAGTAGGGCGCTTCGCTGGAGGTCGCCAGCAGACCCAAAGTTTTGGTGTGATTGACTTTAAGACTACGCGCCACGGCACTCGGCGAGTAGTGTAATTCTTTGATCGCTTCCCATACGGCGTTACGCGTCTCTTCCGCAACGAAACGCGTTTTGTTGATGACATGCGAAACCGTGGTGGTTGAGACCCCCGCGCGTTTTGCGACATCTTTAATTGTTGCCATGAAAATGGTGCTCCTGGGCTTATCGCAACTTACTGATAAGTATATTGTTAAACGTTTGCGTCTGCTAATGCTTTTACAGCCCAAAAAAGCGGGCAAAACGGTATGTTCTAGCAGGCGAAATCACTTCATCACGCTGTAAATACAGCCTGCGCAAAATCTGTTGCGCAACGAAAGGCGGCGATTCTAGCAAGCTGGCGCGGATAACACGAGATTTTTGCCTATTGCTATGCGAAAATCGTCTTAACCCTAATAATTGTGTGACTAAGGAGTTGTGATGAATACCGACCTGAAGCTGGCGCTAATGACCACTGTTGGCGCACTGTTGATGATTATCGCCTTCAGCTTTACCGCGATCATGCATTAACAAAAAAGCCGGAGCTGAGAACAGCATCCGGCTTTTTTATGTCTGTTGCGCAACAACTAGCGAATGGTTTTTGGCGTCATCATACGACGCGCGCCCACATAGTGTTTCTGCCAGTAATCCTCACCCAATGCGCTAATCTGAATATCTTTGCCGGTACGCGGCGACTGAATGAATTTACCATTGCCAAGATAAACGCCCACATGGTCGGCGGTACCGCGATTGTTGATGCGGAAGAACACCAGATCGCCTTTCTCCAGCATTTCACGCTTAATCGGTGCCGCATCACGCAGGTGATACATCTCATTGGCGGTGCGTGGCAGTTTGAATTTCACCAGATCTTTATAGGCGTACCATACCAGGCCGCTGCAATCGAAACCAGTGTGTGGCGAAGCGCCGCCCCACTGATAAGGTTTGCCGAGTTGACCCATTAATTTGGTCATCGCCGTTTCACGCGCTTTTTGATAACGCTGGCGGTGCGCTTTACTCATTTTGATGCCGGTCAGCGCTAAGGCTTCATCATTGACGGCGATCTCTGGCGTTTTCTTCGCTAAACGTTGATGACCGTATTTCTTAGCAGAAAGTTTTAACGGGGATTTTTTGCTGGTGGTTTTGTGCAGCGCGGTTTCTGTTTTGCTCTGTTTTTTGAGTTTGAATTTTTGAACAGCAGTCAGGCGCGATTTTTTGGTGGTGGTCTTCACCGGACGTCGTTTGCGGCGCTCGTCTTCACGTGCGCTCTTTTTCTCTGCTTTAAGCGAACTGGCGTTAACGGGCGCATGCGGAGATGCAGCGGCCACATTAAAGAACAGTTGGGCTAAAGCCAGTATGAAAAGCGTAATTAGTAGACGCATAATCCGGTTACAGGTTAAGCAGGCTGAATCAAAGCAGACTGCGGAAAAGTGAGAGAAATCTGATCAAGTGACCAGCGCCGAGGCAATTCTAATCCACTTTTTTTACAAAAGGTAAGGCCTTTTTCTATTAATATGTTACCAGATTGATTCTGTAGCAAAAATGAGCGATTTCAGCTGGTTAACACAGCGAAATTATTGCTAATTATTAATTTATTAATGCCAATTAATGATATGAAAATGTTATTTGTCATGCGTTAACTTAACAAACATGGCGATTAGCCAGTGCAAACGCAAAATCCCGTTTTCAGTCCGGGAGCGAAATCGCTACAATAAACAAACACGAAGTAGAAGATTAAGGAAGGCAATAATGAGTACTGTTGAAAAAATTCAGCGTCAGATCGCAGAAAACCCGATTCTGCTGTACATGAAAGGTTCGCCAAAGCTGCCAAGCTGTGGTTTTTCGGCGCAAGCCGTGCAGGCGCTTTCTGCGTGTGGCGAGCGTTTCGCTTACGTGGATATTCTGCAGAACCCGGATATTCGCGCTGAAATGCCGAAATACGCTAACTGGCCAACCTTCCCGCAGCTGTGGGTCGACGGTGAACTGGTCGGCGGCTGCGACATCATCGTTGAGATGTTCCAGCGCGGTGAACTTCAGCCACTGCTGAAAGAGACCGCTGAGAAGTATAAAGAAGCGGAATAATGCAGAAGGCCGACACATGTCGGCCTTTTCTTTAGTTACTCGGCAGACGCCTCGTCTGCGGATTCTTCACTGAAAGCCAGCGGCCAGCCGCCCAGGCGTTTCCAGCGGTTTACCAACTCACAGAACAGCGTCGCGGTTTGCTCGGTGTCATACAGCGCCGAATGCGCCTGCGTGCTATCAAACTCCATTCCCGCCGCTTTACAGGCTTTCGCCAACACGGTTTGCCCCAGCACTAAACCGCTCAGTGCCGCGGTATCAAAAGTGGCAAACGGGTGGAACGGATTGCGCTTCAGGCTGGCGCGCTCGGCGGCCGCCATCACGAAGTTGAGATCGAAAGTGGCATTGTGCGCCACGATAATGGCGCGATTGCAGCCGCTATCTTTGGTGCCTTTGCGCACCATTTTAAAAATCGCGTGCAGGGCTTCATATTCACTTACCGCACCGCGCAGCGGATTGGTGGGGTCGATGCCGGTAAACGCCAGCGCCGCAGGATTCAGAATGGCGCCTTCAAACGGTTCCACATGGAAGTGCAGCGTTTCATCGCGGTGCAACCAGCCGTCTTCATCCATTTTCAGCGTGGTGGCTGCAATTTCCAGCAGTGCATCGGTTTGTGCATTGAAACCCGCGGTTTCAACGTCGATCACAACAGGATAAAAACCGCGGAAGCGTTGGTGGAGAGCGTTTAAAGCGTTCGATTCAGACATCAGGATCTCATGGCAATAAATAGGGCAGCGCGCATTATGGCAAAAATCGCAGGAGGGTGCAGCAGGAGAGGGAAGTCAGCCTGCAAATAGCAGGCTGACGAGCAACCTTAGTTGCCTAAGCCGTGACCGGCATGTTTGTTTTCAATCAGCTCGATTTTGTAACCGTCTGGATCTTCAACAAACGCAATAATAGTCGAACCGCCTTTTACCGGGCCCGCTTCACGCGTTACGTTGCCGCCCGCGCTGCGAATGCGTTCGCAGGTGTCAGCGACATTGTCCACGCCCAGCGCGATATGGCCGTAAGCGTTGCCGAGATCGTATTTATCCACGCCCCAGTTGTAAGTCAGCTCAATCACCGCGCCCTCGCTCTCTTCGGTGTAGCCAACGAATGCTAGGGTGTACTTATACTCGGTGTTTTCGCTTTGACGCAGTACGCGCATGCCGAGCACGCGGGTGTAGAAATCGATTGAACGTTGTAAATCGCCAACGCGTAACATGGTGTGAAGTAAACGCATAACATCCTCTTTTTTTAAAACGTCATCAGTGCATGACAAGCAACTTAGTATACACACTGATGAAATAACGCTGCCGCCTATCCGCCGCGGCAGCCATTTTCTTACAGGGTTGGATAATCGGTATAACCTTCCGCGCCGCCACCGTAAAAACTCTCAGGACGCTGCGGATTGAGTGGCGCATCCTGCTGCAGACGGGCAACCAGATCCGGGTTGGCGATAAAGTCGCGACCAAAGGCCACGGCGTCAATCAGGCCACGCGCAATCAGATCGTCGGCTTTCTCAACGGTGTAAGCACCGGCACCGATGATTACGCCAGGGAACAGTGCACGCACTTTTTCACGGAATGCATCGCTGTAAGGCTGTCCGCCTGCCCAGTCTGGCTCAGAAAGGTGCAGATAGGCGATGCCGCGTTTGCCCAGCTCGGCGATATACCACAGCGCCGCTTTTTCTTCTTCCGGGCCATTGTCCAGATTCTGGAAAGCACCGATTGGCGAAACGCGGATACCAATACGATCGGCAGACCAGTTGGCGATCGCCGCATCCACCACTTCCAGCGCGAAACGGCCACGCTTTTCAATCGAACCGCCGTACTCATCGCTACGCTGGTTTGAACCTGGTGCGAGGAACTGGTGCATCAGATAGCCGTGCGCGGAGTGCAGCTCCAGCAGGTCGAAATCGGCTTCGCGCGCATTAGCAGCGGCCTGACCAAAATCTTTTACGATTTGCTGAATTTCAGCCACTGACAACTCGCGTGGTACGGAGGTGTCTTCACGATAAACAGAACCATCCGCGGCGCGCAGGGACGTGCGCGTACCTGCCGCTAGTGGGGATGGGGCGACCGGCGCTTTGCCTTCTGGCTGCACGCTGTGATGAGAAATGCGGCCGGTGTGCCACAGTTGTACAGCGCTGTGACCGTTGGCGGCATGAATGCCTTCGTTAATCATTTTCCACGCGGCAATTTGCTGCTGTGTGTGCAGACCTGGCGCACCGGCATAGCCTTTTGCCTGGAAAGAGATCTGGGTGGCTTCGGTGATGATCAAACCGGCACTGGCGCGCTGTTGATAATATTCTGCCATCAGCGGCGTAGGGATATCGCCCGGCTCAATGCTGCGCAGACGCGTCAACGGGGCCATGAAAATGCGGTTCGGTACGGTAATCGCGCCCACTTTAAGTGGGGAGAACAGCTGCTTACTCGCCATATTGATTGCTCCAGGAAGACCGGTCGTCTAGTAAATGGGGTTTTAAAAATCAGTGACTTATCAGCCACTGTTCGATGGTGTCGAGTGCCAGGCTAATCGGGCCCGGCTCTCGGGAAATCTTGCTCTGCAAACTGGCTCCGAGCCACAGCAAGTAGCAGCGCTGCGCCAGCTGCTGCGGCGTTTGCCCAAACGGCAGCGGCTGCTCAGCCGCCACCTCATTCAAACAGCGCGTGTAGGCAGCGATAATGGCGTTGGCACCCTGTTGCAGTGCATCGCGCATCGGCTCGGAGAGATCGCACACTTCGGCTGACAACTTCACGCCAAGACAGCCAACAATATGACCTTGCTCGATAAACAGCCGTTCGCCATAGCGGAAATGCGCTAACAGGCGCTCGGTCGGCGTTAAATCGGGCAGACTCAACTGCTGATCAATCTGCTGCTGGAAATGGCTGAAGTAGCGCTCAATCAGCGCCACGCCAAAGGCCTCTTTCGAACCGAAATAGTGGTAGAACGAGCCTTTCGTGACTTCTGCCAGCGCCAGCATCTCGATCAAACCCATGCCGGTAAAGCCGCGCTGTAAACAAACCTGCTCGCCAATAGCGAGCAGATGTTCACGGGTATCGTTGCGTTGCAGAGTCTTATTCATGGGGCGCAGGTTATTAGACCAGTCAGTCTAACGCAACCCTCAGGCGGCAGTTTGGCACGATCTGATCATGTCCAGCTGCGGCTGATACTGCTGCGTCTGGATATTGAACATGCCTAAAACCGTATGGAAAAGATTATCTTGCGAAACCTTGGCGTCAGCCGCTTGCTGGCGTAAACAGGTATCATTGATGTGGTACGCCGCCGCGTATCCCGGTGACATCCACATCAGCAGAGGAATGTGTGTTTGCTGCGCAGGCGCAAACAGGTAAGGCGCGCCGTGCAGATACATCCCGCTCTCGCCAAGCGATTCGCCATGATCGGAGAGATAAACCAGCGCCACATTGAAGCGATCGCTTAGGCCTTTAAGCTTATCGATGGTGCGGCTCAGCATGTCGTCGGTATACAGCAGCGAATTATCGTAGGTGTTCACCAGCGCCTGATGATCGCAATCCTGAATCTGCTTGCTGTCGCAGGTGGGCGTGAAACGGCGGAACTCAGCCGGATAACGCAGATAATAGGCTGGACCGTGGCTGCCCATCTGATGCAGCACGATAATGCCGTCGTTGTGCAGGCTGGCAACATAGTTATCAAGACGATGCAGCAACACCTCATCCTGGCAAAAACCATCGTGACAATATTGCGGCAGTTTCCACTGCGTCATATCGGTGTGCGGCACGCGGTCACAGGCGCCTTTACAGCCACCATCATTTTCGCGCCACAGTACGCTTACGCCCGCATGGGCGAGGATGTCGAGTACGCCTTCCTGATGGTGCGCCAGATTGGCGTTGTAATGCATGCGAGGCATATTCGAGAACATACAGGGCACCGAAATGGCGGTTTCTGTGCCACAGGAACTGGCGTTGGGATAGTAAATTACCTGCTGTTTTTTCAATTCTGGATTGGTCTCTCGCGCGTAACCACCCAACGAGAAGTTCTCGGCGCGCGCCGTTTCGCCTACCACTAACACCACCAGCGTTTTTTTAGTCGCTGTGGAGATTAACGGACCTTTGTGTGCATCTTCACCGATTTTCACCAGCGCCTGGCTACCTTGCAGATAGCGTTGATCGACATAGTGGCCGGTGCCGCTGACGATATTGGCCGGAGTAATCATCTTGATCAGGTTTTTATTATTGCGAATCAGCGAGGCGTAATCTTTGTAAAACAGCGCCGCCATCAGCAGTATCACCAATATTGCGCCCAGTGCACCCGTCAGGCGTTGCAGCAGATTCCACCACCAGCGCGGTCCACGACGAATACGCACGCCGCAAATCAACGCCACCGGCACCATTCCCATCAATAGCATCCAGAGTAGATAGCGGCTGCTGAACAACGCTGAGGCTTCCTGCGGGTCGGATTCAAAGACGTTTTGCATCATATTGGTGTCGATCACCATGCCAAAACTGTGCATGAAGTAATTGGCGGCGGCGCTGACGAACACCAGCACAATCAGCAACGGCTTGCGCAGATAAGGCCAGGCAGCAAGTGAGAAAATAAAATAGAAAGCCGAGGCCAGCACCAGCGGAATACTGGCGGCGAACAGATAATCGTGGGGATGATCGTAAGGAATCATTTCCCAGGCACGCAGCAAGAACAGGGCATTCAAAACTAATGCGAAGAACAGCGCTGCGATAAGGTTAAATCCGCTGGTGCCGCACTGCAGGGTGGTCGGGAATCTCATGAAAACTCAACGGTAAGAAGTCGTGTGACAATCGTATGAAGACAAGCTGAGGAAAACCTTAACCAAGAGTAAACATAAACCATCCAAATCCGATAAATGCTGGCTATTTGGTAAACAGGCGTAACCAGACGCCGTAATGGCTTGATTATGCGCAATGGGCGTCTACGCTTTGCACAATGTCATTAAGCTGTTATCAATGTGATATGAGATGTTAATTGCGGAGTGGATGTGGCCGAGCAACTCGAGTTCTTCCCCGTTCCCAGCCCGTGTCGTGGTATTTGCCAGAGTGACGCGCGTGGCTATTGTCGTGGCTGTTTACGCAGCCGGGAAGAGCGCTTTAACTGGATGAAATTCAGCGATGCGCAAAAGCGCGATGTGCTTCGCTTGTGCCGGCAACGCTTTTTGCGCCTGCAACGGCAGCAAAAAGTGGATGAAGATCATGATCCACAACAACCGGAACTGTTTTAAGAAAACGATGATTTGCCTTTCCGTTATACTCCCGCTTTCGTCATCTGGAACCGTGTTTAGGGAGTTTAACCATGTTACAAGCGCAGGCTATTGCACCGCAGGGACCCTCATTTTCACCGCTGATCGCCGGTTACTGGCGTTTAATGGAGTGGGGCGTGACGCCGCAGCAGGTGGTGGAGTTTATTGAGCACCATTTAGCGCTGGGCATCACCACCGTCGATCACGCCGACATCTACGGCGATTACCAATGTGAAGCCGCCTTTGGTGCCGCGCTGCGCCTCGCGCCAGGGTTGCGTGAGAAGCTGCAAATCGTCACCAAATGCGGCATTGCGACGCGCGCAAAGCCTGAGCACCGCATTGGACACTACATCACCGAAGCCAGCCACATTCTGCACAGCGCCGAAAATTCGCTGCGCCATTTCCATACCGATTACCTCGATTTGCTATTGATTCATCGCCCGGATCCGTTGATGGACGCGGATGAAATCGCAGAAGCCTTTATGGCGCTGCATCAGAGCGGCAAAGTACGCCATTTTGGCGTCTCTAACTTCACCGCGTCGCAGTTAACGCTGCTGCAATCGCGTTTGCCGTTCAGTCTGGTCACCAATCAACTGGAGATCTCTCCGCTGGAACAAACGTCGCTGCTGGATGGCTCGCTTGACCAGTGCCAGCAAAATCGCATTCGCCCGATGGCGTGGTCATGCCTCGGCGGCGGTCGCCTGTTTAACGATCCGCATTATCAGCCGCTGCGCGATGAGCTGGAGCAGGTGAAGCAGGAGATCGGCGCCAGCAATATCGAGCAGGTGGTGTATGCATGGGTGATGAAGCTGCCAAGCCGTCCGCTGCCGATTATTGGATCAGGTAAAATCGAACGTGTAAAAGAGGCGGTTGGCGCGTGCCAATTGACGCTGGATCGCCAGCAATGGTTCCGCATCCGTAAAGCCGCCATCGGCTACGATGTGCCCTAAAGCGTAAAGCTGCGTCAAATTACGGCAGCCTGGATGAAAGCAGTCCAGGCTTAGAGGGAATCTAACCGTAAGGAGACGTTATGAAGAAAACCCTCATTGTTATGCTGGCTCTGGCCTGCGCCGCGGGTGCGCAGGCGGCGTCAGAAGAAGTCACGCTGCATGAAACCACGGCGCAAGGCATCGGGGCAGCGATTGGCACCGTCACGCTTAGCGAAACGCCATACGGTGTGCAATTTACCCCAGCGTTAAGCGGCCTGAAACCCGGCATTCATGGTTTCCACGTCCATGCTAAAGGCAGCTGTGAACCGGGCGAGTCGGACGGTAAAACGGTGGCGGCCGGTGCGGCGGGCGGACATCTCGATCCGCAAAAAACCGGCAAGCATCTTGGCCCGTATGCTGATGGTCACCTTGGTGACTTACCCGCGCTGTTTGTCACAGAAGATGGCAAGGCGACGTATCCGGTCGTTGCGCCACGCATCAAATCCCTGAGTGAAATCAAAGGTAAAGCCTTGATGGTGCATGTGGGCGGCGATAATCATGCCGACCATCCGCAACCGCTTGGCGGCGGCGGGGCGCGTTTTGCCTGCGGCGTAATTTAATGCTTTGGGCGGCAGCAGCTTGTCGCCCCCCTTTCCTCACGCTGAAAAAAGTTGACCCATTTTCTTGCTACTCTCCGTGGTTTTTCCATCCTATGATATTGATTCAGGAATAAAACCTTCAGGGGCAGGAATGAAAGCGCGTGGGATAATGTTGTTATGTTTATTGCTGGTGGGATGCGATCAACCCAACGACACACAGCTGCGTTTAGATGCCAGTCGACAACTGCAACGCACCATTGATACCAATCCGCTGCGCGTCGGCTGTGAGAAAATTGCGCGTGGCCGTGAATGGCTGACCCAGCACACCCTTCATCGGCTCGAAGCCAATGGCTGCGAAAATGTCTTGCGCAGCGCCACCGAAACCAACTTCACCCACAGCGAAACTTATCGTCATGCGATGACAGTGGTGTGCGGCGGTATTCAGGGCAAAAGTTTCACCGGCACCACCTTGTATCGCCGCTTTATCTACTCTTCAGAAGAGAAGGCGCTGGTAATTGAACCGATGTCCGATCAGGATAAAACCCGCTTTGAAGGACAGAAATCGCTGCAGCAGTTGCAGGATGATTTTAATCGTCAGACCACGCAATATTGCCAGTAATCAATCCGGTACCGCCTGCGCTAACTGGGCCAGTGAGCAGCGCAGGCGCCACAAAATGCCCGCCAGCGTATTGGCTTCGCTCTCCTGTTGCTGCAGTTGCTCAATCAGGGTTTCCAGCTCATCCAGCGTGGCCTGCAGCGCGGTGTGATGCACGCCGCGCAGACTTATAATTCGTTGCAGATCCTGCAGGCTGCTATCACGCATTTGCCTGAGCGTAGCCGACGTCGGCTGCCATTCGCGCAGCTGCCAGACAATGTGGGAACAGTTCAGTAACACCACGCCCCAGCGCAGCAGCCAGACGCGCGCTTGCTCGTCACGACTGTTACTGAGCTGGCTAATATGATGATAAATCTGTGATTCGAAGTGGCTTTCGCTCAGGCGCGGATGGCGGCGAAGCTGATCGAGAAACGCATGGCGCAGGGCACGAATATGCCGACGACTGCGACGCGCATCGGAACTGGGACGCAGCACCTGAAACGCCAGCCACGCCAGCATTACGCCGCACACCTTGGCGATATTGTCATTGAGGAAGCTTTGATAATCCCAGTCCGGCGGATTGGTGACGGCGATAAAGGATCCCATAAAAACAATGAATTGCCCCCACATCCCGGCGCGTTTCTTCTGCTGCAGTTTGAACAACTGCAAGGTGAGCAGCAGCGGGAATAGCACCAGTAAAAACTGCCACAGCGCGCTGATTTGCACCATCAAACCGAACTGCAGCACAAAACTAAACAGCGACAGCCACAGCAAGGTTTTCAGCAACAGCGAGACGCTGCCACTGGGCGAGGGCGCGGAGGAGTAAAGCACGCAGGCGATGGCGGTAAGCGTCAGGGCGGCGGCACCGGAATCCCATTGCGTGGTGATCCAAAAGGCGCAGCCCAGCATGATGACGCTGAAGGTGCGCAGCGCGCTCCAGCCGGCTTCAGCACTGTCGCTTTCGCGCGCCAGCGAGGGCGCATACGGTGGCTGAAAACGGGTATCGGCATCGGCGCGTTCAATCAGGCGAATCCAGCGATTCACATTGAGATACACCCAGCAGAAATAACGCAGTCGCTGGACGAAGGCGCGTTGACGGTAATCACCGGTTGCTGATGGCGTGATGCCACGCAGAATCAGCGCCAAACGGTATTTGTCGCACTGAGGCTGCGCCAGTTCCTGCAACAGTTTGGCCACGGCGTCGTAAAGTTCGGGTGGCGCATCGGGCCAATTCAGCAACATGCGGCGCAGGCTGGAGAGTACGCTGGTGAGACGCAACTGCTGGTGCAGCACATAGTTCAGCACGTTGTTCTGGCGGCGGAAGCGATAGTGGCTCCAGAACGCCTGAATGCGCAGCAGGTTCATGGTGAGAATCTGGCTAATGACATTCTCATGTGCGGTGCGCACGTTATCAGTGCTGCTTTGCTGCAGTAATAACACCGCATGATCCAGCAAACGCGCGTGCATCTGACGCAGTGAACTCATCAGCGCGTTGCCATCTGAGGTGCTGGGCAGAATCATCATCATCAATCCGGCACACAGGATGCCGGAGATCACTTCGCACACGCGCGCTTGGGCGATATCCCACAGCTGAGTGACATCGGTGATGTTGACGCTGCTAAAAGCGATGATGGCGGCGGTATAACCCGCCAGCGAAAACGCGTAGGCCACGTTATTTTGGTAGTGATTGGCGATCCAGGTACAGAACGCCAGCCACCCGGCCATGAAAAAGGCAAACAGCCAGGGTTCGTTCAGCGTGTGTCCGGCGATCAGCAGCGCGGCGCTGGCACCGAGCAAACTGCCAACGATGCGCCCCAGACTTTTACTGATGGCGCCGCCGACGGTGGGAAAACTCACCACCGCCGCCGAGGTCATGGCCCAGTAAGGTTGATCGAGTTGCAGCGCATAGGCGATGGTCAAGGCGAGACACATCGCGATGCCATTACGCAGCGCGTAGCGCCACTCGCCCCAACTTGCTTTTATCCATGGCAGATTTTGCCAGGCCAGCCACTGAAAATTCATCACAACCTCAGTGGGCGATGGAGATGGTGCAGGTGGTGCCCGCCACCAGCGGCACGCCTTCCGGCAACGCGTCTAAGCGAATACGCACCGGCACGCGCTGCGCCAGGCGCACCCACGGCACGTTAGGCTTGATATCCGGCACCAGCCCGCCATCGCTGGCGACGCTTTGGTCATAAATGGCGCGTCCGATACTTTCCACTGTACCCTGCAAGCGTGCGCCGTTGCTGTACAACACAATTTGCGCGGCTGCGCCGGGCTGAATATGGCGCAGCTTAGTCTCTTCGAAATAGCCCATCACGTAGTAAGAGTGGCTGTCGACCAGCGCAAACAGTGGCGTACCGGCGCTGGCATAGTTGCCGGTGCGCAGCGTCAGGTTGCTGATCCAGCCATCGGTGGGCGCGGTAATGGTGGTTTGCTCAAGATTCCAGCGTGCCTGATCGAGGCTAGCCTGCGCCGCTTTTGCCGTCGCTGCGGCAGCATTGGCGGTTAAGCGGGCGGCATCCATATCTTCCGCTGAAATGACGTTGCGCGGCAGGCTGGCGCGGCGATTGGCTTCATGCTGCGCTTTGGCCAGATCGGCCTGCGCTTTAGCCAGTTGGGCTTCGGCATTGGCCTGCGCAATTTGCCACGGCACCGGATCGAGCTTCAGCAGCACGTCGCCTTTATGCACAAACTGATTGTCGCGCACTTCCAGAGCGATGATGCGACCGGACACTTCCGGCGTGATATCCACCAGCTCGGCGCGCACTTTGCCGTCACGCGTCCATGGCGATTGCATGTAGTAATTCCACATCCACCATCCGGCAAGCAGGGCCAGCGCAAAAATCACCAGGGTTGAAAAATACTTAAAAGGGTTGAATTTCATAGTGATTTATCCGAGGCTCAGTAACCACAATGCGCCAGCGACGCACAGTACAAACAGGGAAAGGTCCATCAAGGTGGGGTGCCAGACATCGCCGGAGTAGATCCAGCCGCGTATCAGCGGGTGAATCAACAACCAGAAAAAGAAACCGAGTAACACCGCTTTAAACAGCGGCGGGAAAAACAGCGACGCACCGAACACCAGGTCGGTAAGCGGGGCGCTGGGAGAAAAGGCGGTTAGGGACACGTGTCATCATCCTTTTTGACCGGGAATCATCTAAATAGCGCGTAGACGGCAAGCGTATATGCAGGCCTGGTATTTGTAATTTGCCAGGTAAACTCGCAGAATAGTGTAAAATCTGGCTTAATAGCTAGCAAGCTAATTATAAGGAGATGCAATGGATACGCCCTTGGGAACCGATCTGTCTCGTCTGGTGCGCATTTGGCGCGCGTTAATCGATCAGCGTTTAAAACCGCTTGAGTTGACACAAACACACTGGGTGACGCTACACAATATTCATCAACTCCCGCCAGAGCAGTCTCAAATTCAGCTGGCCAAAGCGATCGGCATTGAGCAGCCTTCACTGGTGCGCACGCTGGATCAGCTGGAAGAGAAAGGATTGATCACCCGCGCGACCTGCGCCAACGATCGTCGCGCCAAGCGCATCAAGTTGACCAAGCAGGCTGAGCCGATTATCGAGCAGGTTGAGAATGTGATTGATGCCACGCGCGATGACATCCTTTCCGGCATTAGCCTGGAGGAGATCAATCAGATGGTGACGCTGATTGCGCGGCTGGAAAAAAACATTCTTGAGTTTCATAACCGCGAGAAATAAAAAAACCGACGCCAGGCGTCGGTTTTTTTTATCTGTCCGCTTAACGAGGCGAAACGGTAACCTGGCTGCCGTTTGACGCCATCACGACGCGCTGGCCTACCGAGTAGCGGGTGGCAGCTTGCTTCTGCACCACCATGATGGTGTTGCCATCATCCTTGCGGATTTCCAGCTCGACACCGTCAGATTTGTTGACCGCACCCTGAACGCCCTGACCGGCTACGCCACCGAGTACCGCACCGCCAGCGGTTGCCAGACTGCGACCGCTGCCGCCGCCAATGGTGTTACCGAGGAAACCGCCCAGTACTGCACCACCAATTGCGCCAATCACGTTGTTTTCATCGCCGCCCTGGATTTTCACCGGACGAACAGAAACCAGCGTGCCATAGGAAACACTTTGTACTTGTTTAGCTTCGCTGGCGCTGTAAACGTCACCGGAAAGGGTGCTGTCGTTGGCACAACCTGCCAGAGTTAAGCCGGTCAACGCCACGGCTACAAAACGCTTAATCATCAGAACGCTCCTTAATGCAAAAAAACGCCATATTTCTCATCCTGTACTGCACAGAGTATAAGACAGAAAACTGGCAAATGACGCTAAGTCCGTATAAAACGCGGCTGGGGCGAAGCATAGACCATCGTCCCTCAACAAAAATTCAATTACCCAACGAAAATATTGCTGAGCTGGAATGCACTGTGCAGTGACGCTGAAAAGCGGAATTTTATCATAGAATTAGACCCGGTAATTTGCCAGGCTTAAGCCAGACGATGTTAAGGGAGTGAACCGCTATGAAATCAGGACGCTATATTGGCGTGATGTCCGGCACCAGCCTTGATGGCGTGGACGTGGTACTGGCGGCCATTGATGGTCAAATGGTGGCGCAGCAGGCCAGCTATTGTCATCCCATCCCGCAGGAATTGCGCCAGCAGGTGCTGGCCATTTGTCAGGGGCAAACCTTGACGCTGTCGCAGCTCGGGCAGCTGGATACGCGGCTGGGCAAGCTGTTCGCCGAGGCGGTTTTAACCTTGATGCACCAGCAGTCGCTGGAGGCCAGCGACATCATGGCGATTGGCTGCCACGGACAAACGGTGTGGCATGAGCCGCAAAGTGATGCGCCAAATACGCTGCAAATTGGCGATAACAACCAGATCGCGGCGGCAACCGGCGTCACGGTGATTGGGGATTTTCGTCGCCGCGACATGGCGCTCGGCGGGCAGGGCGCGCCGCTGGTGCCGGCTTTCCATCAGGCGTTATTAATGGACAGCGCTGAGCGCCGCATGGTGCTGAACATCGGCGGCATCGCTAATCTGTCACTGCTGATCCCCGGCCAGCCGGTACGCGGTTTTGATACCGGGCCGGGCAATATGCTGATCGATGCGTGGATTTGGCGCAATAAAGGTTTGCCGTACGACAAAGATGCCGCCTGGGCGCGCAGCGGACAGGTGGTTCCAGCGCTGCTGGAGTTGATGCTCAGCGATCCGTGGTTTGCCCTGCCGCCGCCAAAAAGCACCGGGCGCGAATATTTCAATCTCAGCTGGATCGAGCAGCAGTTGCAGCGTTTCCCGGCGCTGGCGCCACAGGATGTACAGGCTACGCTGACCGAGCTGACGGCGTTAACCATTGCGCAGCAGGTGCAGCTCAACGACGGTTGCGATCGTCTGTTGGTCTGCGGTGGTGGCAGCCGAAATCCACTGCTGATGGCGCGGCTGGCCACGCATCTGTCGGGAACGGAAGTCGGTACCACCGACGAAGCGGGCATCAGCGGTGATGATATGGAAGCGCTGGCCTTTGCGTGGCTGGCGTTTCGCACATTAAATGGGTTACCGGGCAACCTGCCAGCGGTAACGGGCGCGCGGGACATGAGCGTATTGGGCGCAATTTACCCCGCCAATCCCCGACTTGGTCGTTAAGAGGTAAAAATGAAAAAAATAATGATGATACTGAGCAGCGTGGCGCTATTAAGTGGCTGCGGCATGATGCATAAGCAGGAAGAGGCGCCGCAACAGCTGCGCTATCAGTGCGGGACTTTGCCGCTGACGGTCACTCAGGATAACGCGAAGCAGCAGGTGAGCTTTATTCTGGATGGTAAGCCTCTGACGCTGGCACAAACGGTGTCGGCCTCTGGCGCGCGCTACAGCGACGGCACTTACGTCTTCTGGTCAAAAGGCAATGGCGCTTTTGTTGAACGTAATAACAAAATCGTGATTAATGATTGTGAATTGCAGAACGCGGATACCTCCGTTCAGTAAACGTGAGAAAGAGAAACAGCATGAGCGACAGTGACAGCTTGCAACATATTGCCCATCTGCGTCGTGAATACACCCGCGGCGGGCTGCGACGTAAAGATCTGCCCGATAACCCTTTGGCGCTGTTTGAGCAGTGGCTGCAGCAGGCCTGCACCGCGCAGTTGCCGGATCCGACGGCAATGACGGTCGCCACCGTTGACAGCAGCGGCCAACCTTATCAGCGCATTGTGCTGCTGAAGCATTACGATGAGCAAGGCATGGTGTTCTATACCAATCTCGGCAGCCGCAAGGCGCTGCAGCTGGCAGAGAATCCGCGTATTTCGCTGCACTTTCCATGGCACTTCCTTGAGCGTCAGGTGATGGTGCTGGGCGAAGTGGAAAAACTGTCGCCGCTGGAGGTGCTGAAGTACTTCAGCAGCCGCCCGCGTGATAGCCAGATTGGCGCATGGGTGTCGAAGCAATCAAGCCGCATCTCGGCGCGCGGCGTGCTGGAAGGCAAGTTCCTCGAACTCAAACAGAAATTCCAGCAGGGCGACGTGCCGCTGCCGAGTTTCTGGGGCGGCTACCGTGTCAGATTCCACACCGTGGAGTTCTGGCAGGGCGGCGAACATCGTCTGCACGATCGCTTCCTCTACCAGCGTAATGACAATGGCTGGTCGATTGACCGTTTAGCCCCGTAAAACTGCGTTTTATCCCCTTTCAACGCTGGCGCAGTTGGCGTCAGCGCTTTATGCTATAGCCCTCTTTTTTTTCGTCTCCGCACGTCAGCGGAAAGCTGTGTACCAGCCTAGGTGCAGTCTGATCAATTTGGAGTCAGTGATGACCAGCAGTAACCTGATACAACAATTGCAAGAAAGGGGCTTAGTCGCCCAGGTAACGGATGAAGAAGCGTTAGCAGAGCGACTGGCGCAAGGGCCAATTGCACTCTATTGCGGCTTCGATCCTACCGCTGATAGCTTGCATTTGGGCCATCTGGTGCCGCTGCTCTGCCTGAAACGTTTTCAGGATGCCGGACACAAGCCGGTCGCGCTGGTGGGTGGTGCCACCGGTCTGATTGGCGATCCCAGCTTTAAAGCAGCAGAACGTAAACTTAACACCGCTGAAACCGTTGGCGAGTGGGTGGATAAGATCCGCAACCAGGTCGCGCCTTTCCTCAGCTTCGATTGCGGCGACAACAGCGCGATTGCATCGAACAACTACGACTGGTTTGGCGGCATGAACGTGCTGACCTTCCTGCGCGACATCGGTAAGCACTTCTCTGTGAATCAGATGATCAACCGCGAAGCGGTGAAACAGCGTCTGAACCGCGAAGATCAGGGCATCTCTTACACCGAGTTCTCCTACAACCTGCTGCAGGGTTATGACTTTGCGGAGCTGAACAAGCGTCACGATGTGGTGCTGCAGATTGGCGGTTCCGATCAGTGGGGCAACATCACTTCCGGTATCGATCTGACGCGTCGTTTGCATCAGCAGCAGGCGTGGGGCTTGACCGTACCGCTGATCACCAAGTCTGACGGCACCAAGTTCGGTAAAACCGAAGGTGGCGCAGTGTGGCTGGATGCGAAGAAAACCAGTCCATACAAGTTCTACCAGTTCTGGATCAACACTGCGGATGCCGACGTATATCGTTTCCTGAAGTTTTTCACCTTCATGAGCATTGAAGAGATCAATGCGCTGGAAGAAGAAGACAAAAACAGCGGCACAGCGCCACGCGCGCAATACGTGCTGGCTGAGCAGGTGACGCGTCTGGTGCACGGCGAAAGCGGCTTAACTGCGGCAAAACGCATCACCGAGAGCCTGTTCTCCGGCAGCCTGAGCGCGATGACCGAAGCGGACTTCGAGCAGCTGGCGCAGGACGGCATGCCAACCATCACGCTGACGGCAGAAGACGATTTGCAGCAGGCGCTGGTGGCGGCTGAGCTGGTGCCATCACGCGGCCAGGCTCGCACCATGATCGGTTCTAACGCGGTATCGCTGAATGGCGAAAAACAGTCAGATGCGGAGTACCGTTTCAGCGACAGCGATAAACTGTTTGGACGTTTCACGTTGTTGCGTCGCGGTAAAAAACATTACTGCCTGATTAACTGGCAGTAAGCGTTCAGGGCCGGCTTCCGGCCCTTTTTTATGGCAAGACAGCAGTACAGGGCAAAATGAAAAATATTCTCGCAATTCAATCTCACGTTGTTTACGGACACGCCGGTAACAGCGCTGCCGAATTCCCGATGCGCCGCATGGGCGCAAACGTTTGGCCGCTGAATACCGTGCAATTTTCTAATCACACTCAATATGGACACTGGACCGGCACCGTGATGCCCGCCACGCATTTGACCGACATCGTTAAAGGCATTGCGGCAGTTGACCGCCTGAAAACCTGTGATGCGGTGTTAAGTGGCTATTTGGGATCGGCGGAGCAGGGCGAACAGATTCTGGAGATCGTGCGTCTGGTGAAAGAAGCCAATCCGCATGCGTGGTTCTTCTGCGACCCGGTGATGGGCCATCCGGAGAAAGGCTGCATCGTGGCGCCGGGCGTGGCGGAGTTTCACTGCAAAATGGCGTTGCCTGCCAGTGACATCATCGCCCCGAACCTGCTGGAGCTGGAGATGCTCAGCGGCCATGAAGTGGCCAACGTCGAGCAAGCGGTGGTTGCGGCACGAGAACTGATTAGCAAAGGCCCGAAAGTGGTGCTGGTGAAACATCTGGCGCGTGCCGGACGTCGTAGCGATCGTTTTGAGATGCTGCTGGTGACCGCCGATGAGTGCTGGCACATCAGCCGTCCGCTGGTGGACTTTGGCGTGCGTCAGCCGGTTGGCGTGGGCGATCTCACCAGCGGTCTGCTGCTGGTCGATCTGCTGCAAGGCAAGTCGCTGCAGGATGCGCTCGAGCACATCACCGCGGCGGTTTATGAAGTGATGCTGAAAACCCACGAAATGGGCGAGTACGAATTGCAGTTGGTGGCCGCGCAGGATGCGATTGCCAAGCCGACACAGCATTTCGCCGCTGAAAAGCTGTAAATTCCCCGTGAGGTGCGCAGTCCTGCGCACCTGCCATTCAGCTCACCATGAATGACGATCCAACGATCTGGGGCGTACGCACTGATAGCGACCCGACGAAGAATAGCGCCGGATCAAACCAAACCTTCCGCCTTCAATGCCGCTTGCACCGCTGGGCGCTCTGCAACCCGATTAAACCAGGCTTCCAGCGCATCCAGCCCCGCTAAATCCAGCTTGATGGCTTTAGCCCAGCGCGTCACCACGAACAGATACACATCGGCAACGGTAAAGCGTAATCCCAGCAGCCACTGTTTATCCTGCAACGCCTCATTCACCTGCTGATACTTTTTCTCCAGCTGCGCACGGGCAATGGTTTTGTACTCTTCCGGCGTATCCGGACGGAACAGCGGGCTAAAACTTTTGTGCAGTTCGCTGCTGACAAAACTCAACCACTCCAGCGTGTGATAGCGCGTCAGGCTGCCGGTCGGTGCCAGCAGATGGCGATCCGGCTTGAGATCCGCCAGATATTGCACAATCGCCACGCCTTCGGTCAGGATGCTGCCATCGTCAAACTGCAGCGCCGGCACTTGTCCTTTCGGGTTAATCTGCCAGTAATCTTCTCCCTGCTCGGTCACTTTCTTCTGCAGGTCCACGTTCACCTGGGTGAAGTCGAGCCCGCATTCCAGCGCGACAATATGCGGTGATAGCGAACAGGCACCGGGCTTACAATAGAGTTTCATCATGGCTTCTCCTTGAGTGTTGTGGTGATCAAAGCAGCATAAGTCTGCCAGGGATATTTACCCGTGACTGCGATCAGGAATTACGGTCACCGTTCAGGTTTATTCAGCAAAGCATGGCAGTAACGGCAGCTTTTCGAGCGCAAAATCCCAAAATTGCCGCACTTTAGGCGTCATATTCTTCACACGCTGGGTCACTAACTGCACCGGCAGCGGCGCGGGTTCCCATTCTGGCAGCAAGCGCAGCAGTTTCCCGCTGTGGATATCGTCAAGAACCTGATACGACAGCAGCCGTCCGATGCCGTGTGCGCTGCGTAGCGCTTCCAGCTGGCTCTCCACGTCATTAACCCGCAGACGCGGCGTGATGCGCACGCGCAGGTCGTGAGCGAAGCGCCACTCGCGCGTATGGCGCAAGCTCGTCACTAACGCATGTTGAGTCAGTTCAGTGGGATGAACAGGCGTGCCAGCCTGTTGCAGATAGTCGGGGCTGGCAACCAGCGTTGAACGCACAGTGCCAACCTGACGCGCCACCATCGAAGAATCCTGCAGAGCACCAATGCGCAGCGCGATATCGAGGCCGTTCTCAATCAGGTCCTGATAGCTGTCGCTGAGCACCACTTCAATCTGCATCTCCGCATGCTGTTGCAGAAAGGCATTCACCAGGGGCATGACGTGGCGACGACCAAACTGCACCGGCGCGGTTAAACGCAGCAAGCCATGCAGGCCGCTGTGGTGAGCGCTGTCGATGGCGCGCTGATAATCGCTCAGCACGCGCTGTGCCTGCTCAAACAGCTGCCAGCCAGCTTCGGTGGGTGCCAGCTGGCGCGTGGTGCGTTCAATCAAAGTGGTGGCGAGGCGGGCTTCAAGGGTGTTGAGGGTGCGCGTGATCACCGGTGGCGATCGCTGTAACAAACGTGCGGCGCCAGCCAAACTGCCCTGCTGGATAACCGCGACAAACACCTCAAGCTCATCAAACCTGTCCATGCTTATTCCACTCAGATTAACAGTGAGCCGACATCATGAAGTTAAGCGAGCAAAAAGCGAAGTGTGGGTAGCAGAAATCGTTAAAGGAAATGTGAATGGCGGCGAAATAGTGGGTAGAAAAAAGCCGGGACATGCCCGGCTTTCTGCTTACTGATTGGCGCTGGCGCGTTTCAGGTCAGTTTGACTATCATCCTGCGTCATGCGGTTCAGCAGTGGCGCGGTGATTAACATCAGCAGGGCGATCACGCCGGTGGCGATACCAATCTGCTGGAACACATGGCTGTAGACCGCCAGCGACGTATGTGGATCGGTCACATCATTTGGCACCGCCATCAGGTTCGCGACTTTACCGGCAATCATTGCCGCACCCGCGGTGGTCAGGAACCACGAACCCATGATGAAGCCCATTAAACGTTGTGGTACCAGTTGTGCCACCATTGCCAGGCCCAGACCGGAAATCATTAGCTCACCAATGCTCTGCAGCGCATAGCTAAGGATCAGCCAGTTCACTGAGACGATACCGGCTTCGTTGGCAAATTTGGCACCAAACGGCAGCACCAGGAAGGCCGCTGAACACAGCACCATACCGAAGGCGAATTTGTGTGGCATCGGCATTTTATCGCCAAGCTTGTTGTACACCGCGGCCAGAATCGGGCTTGCCAGCATGATCCAGAACGGGTTCAGCGCCTGGAACTGCTCCGGCTCAAAGGTGATGCCGAGAATCGCGTGCTCAACGTTGCGGATAGCGAAGAAGTTAAGTGAGGTTGGCATCTGCATGTAAAGCACGAAGAACACAATCGCTTCAACCATCAGCAGGAAGGCCACGATCATCTTACGACGTGCTGCCCCCTTCAGCGCGAAGGCTTCTTTAGCGAAGATCACCACGATACCTGCGGCGATGACGCCCAGCGTCATACGTGCGATGCTCTGGTGATGCAGCAGCCAGGCCGCCAGCGCAATCAGTGCTACCACGCCAATCAGCGTCATCAGCAGTTTACCCATCTGCAGCGGGGCAAAATCCGGCTTGGATCCGTAGTTTTTCACGACACGCTGGAAGAACAGGAAGTTCAGCAGCGTGATCACCAGACCGACAACCGACAGCGAGAACGCGGCGCCCCAGCCATATTTCGCGGCCAGCCACGGCGTCAGCATCATCGAGAACAGCGAACCGATGTTGATCGACATGTAGAACATAGTGAAGGCACCGTCGAGGCGCGCGTCATCTTTCTCGTAGCAGGTCGACAGCAGGGAAGACGGGTTAGCTTTAAACAAACCGCTACCTACCGCGATAGTCGCCATGCCGATATACACCATTGAGGTGTCATGGCCGGAGAAGGCAATCAGCGCATAACCCAGCGCCAGCACCATTACGCCGAGCACGATGACGCGTTTGGTACCCAGCACTTTATCGCCGAGCCAGCCGCCGATGGCGACTAAACCATACACCAGCGCGCTAAACGAGGTGAACAGCGTAATGGAGTCCGCTTCGGACATGCCCAGCTGTTTAACCAGGTAAACCGCCATGATGGCTTGCAGGCCGTAGTAACCAAAACGTTCCCACAGTTCGATGGAGAAGATCAGATAAAACGCTTTCGGTTGCTTAAAAGCGTTGAGGCTTGGCGCCCCGTCAGTGTGTTTGTTTGCAGTTGACACGTATACCTCAGTTTTAACATAGCCTGTTTTGCGACAGGAATTAAGTCTGCGTCGGGCTGGGTAATCCCGCGCAACATTGTTATTAGAAAGGAAAAACGGCGACTAATTTGGCTGAATCAGTCCAACAGGGCAAGCATTTTCTGCACGCTGAAATACTTGCAATAGGTAGGGTTAATGCCGTTATACAAAGTTGTAAATCAGTGTTAAATCTCGCCTGAGGGCATTATATCAGGATAAACAGGTGAAATGCAGATCGGGAAGATCATTTTCCTGATATAAACTGCTCAGAGCGGATTTATCAGAACATAACGCTAAAGACCATAATTTATACAGAGATTATTATTGCCGTTGTGCACAATATAAGCACAACAGCTTGATTGGTGAGCGTAATAAGCAGTCAAAAGATTCCAGAACGCTAATTAGTTGATCCTGCGCACAAAACCACGAATTAATTATCAGGGTAAAAGAAGAAACCGTTTGCGTAGCTGACATCTGGCGAAGATTAGCGCGGTCTGACACCTTATTTGGCAGATAAAAAGGCGTCCATAAGCGCAATGCGTGGAAACGAAAGCCGCATAAATCGACGTTTAAAGGCGTTTAGACAGCGGGTTAACTTTGCTGTAACCTCCTTTTTTCCCTGAAAGGACGTAGTCATGATGAAGTCGATTCGTGTCGCCCTGATTGGCGATTACCGTGCTAATGCCGTTGCGCATCAGGCCATTCCTCCCGCTGTACAACTCGCTGCAAAAACCCTTTCACTCAACGTCAGCGCCGACTGGATCGCCACGCCGGAACTCAATCAGCACAATCTCAATGATTACCAGGCGATTTGGCTGGTTCCGGGCAGTCCTTATCTCAATGATAAGGGCGTGTTTGCCACCCTTCGCTGGGCGCGGGAAAGCGGTAAGCCATTTTTGGGTTCGTGCGGCGGATTTCAGTACGCCATCGTTGAGTACGCGCGCAATGTGCTGGGCTGGGAAGATGCTGCGCATGCGGAAACCGATCCCAGCGGTCGCTGGGTGATTGCGCCACTGGCCTGTTCGCTGGTGGAACAGCGTGGCAGCGTGACCTTCCAGCCGGGTTCACGTATTGCTCGGGCTTACGGTGCGTTACAGAGCGATGAGGGTTATCACTGCAACTTTGGCGTCAACGCCGAGTTCAGCGCAGCGCTGGCGACGCAGAATCTGCAGATCACGTCGTGGGATATGGAAGGCGACGTGCGCGGCATTGAATTGACCGATCACCCGTTCTTTGTCGCCACCTTGTTCCAGTCCGAGCGGGCAGCGTTACAAAACCGGCTGTCGCCGCTGGTGGTCGCCTGGTTGCAGGCCGCCGCAGGTTAAATACGCAGCTTGTCTATGGCGTAATGCGTGTCACTTAAGCCAGCAGCGAGTGCGCTGGCCGGGGCCCGCTATGAAGCTTTAGTGCGCGCAGTTGAAAAGGGCACATTTGCCGTGACGCAGCAAATGTGTCAGAGCCCGCGATTCAGAGTTCGGTTTTGGCGTCGAATTCACACAGATCTTCGATCAGACAGGATCCGCAACGCGGTTTGCGCGCCACGCAGGTATAGCGACCGTGCAGAATCAGCCAGTGATGGCAATCGACTTTAAACGCCGCCGGCACCACTTTCAGCAGCTTATCTTCCACTTCTTCCACATTCTTGCCCGGCGCAAAGCGGGTGCGATTGCTGACGCGGAAAATATGGGTATCAACGGCGATGGTCGGCCAGCCGAAAGCGGTATTCAATACCACGTTGGCGGTTTTACGCCCGACGCCCGGCAGCGCTTCCAGCGCCGCACGATCTTCCGGCACTTCGCCACCGTGCTGTTCCAGCAGGATGCGGCAGGTCTTGATGACGTTCTCCGCCTTGCTGTTAAACAGGCCGATGGTTTTGATGTACTCCTTCACGCCATCCACGCCCAGCGCCAGCATCGTTGCCGGGGTATTCGCCACCGGATAGAGCTTCGCGGTAGCTTTGTTGACGCTGACGTCGGTGGCTTGCGCGGAGAGTAACACCGCAATCAACAACTCAAACGGCGTGCTGAAGTTCAGTTCTGTGGTCGGATGCGGATTCTCATCACGCAGGCGCGTCAGGATCTGCGCGCGTTTCTCTTTATTCACACCGCTTTCCCGGTTGCGCCTTGCGGCTCCGCTTCAGGCGCTGCTGCACGGGTGGCCGCACGCTGTTTCATCTTCTGATCGATCAGGTATTTTGCCGCCAGCAGCATGCCAAGGCCGATAAAGGCTCCCGGTGGCAGCATCGCCAGCAGCATCGGCGAATCAAAGTGCACCACTTCAATACGCAGCGCTTTGGCCCACGGCCCCAGCAGTTGATCCGCCCCGTTGAACAGCGTGCCGCTGCCAATCAGTTCACGAATCGATCCCAGCGTCACCATCGCGCAGGTTGCGCCCATGCCGATGGCAAAACCGTCCAGCGCCGAAAGCGGAATGCTGCTCTTTGAGGCGACCGCTTCGGCGCGACCCACCACAATGCAGTTGGTGACGATTAGCGGGATAAAGATGCCGAGCGACTGATACAAACCGTACGCATAGGCGTTGATCAGCATCTGCACGCAGCTCACCACTGAAGCGATGATCATCACGTAAATCGGAATACGGATTTCGGCCGGCACCCAACGACGCGAGGCGGAAATTGCGCTGTTGGTGATGGTCAGCACCAGCGTGGTCGCCAGGCCTAAACCGAGGGCGTTGGTCGCGGTTGAGGTCACCGCCAGCAGCGGACAGAGACCGAGCAGCTGCACCAGCGCGGAGTTATTTTTCCACAGGCCGCCGACCAGTAAATTCTTGGCTTCACTCATTTGCATCTCCACATTCAGGCAGCGAAGCGAGCTTCGCTGGCAGTGTTTCAATCAGCAGCGCGGTGCGCTTGGTGGCGTTGACCACCGCGCGTGGCGTAATGGTTGCGCCGGTAAATTGGTCGAATTCACCGCCGTCTTTTTTCACCGCAAAATTTTTGTCATCCGCGCCGTGGATCACTTTGCCATTGAAGCTGTTAATCCAGTCTGAAATACGCAGTTCGATTTTATCGCCGAGGCCCGGCGTTTCATGGTGCTCAACCACGCGCACGCCCAGCACTTTGCCGTGGAAATCGGCACCGACCAGCATCTGAATCGCCCCAGAATAGCCGTCTGGCGCGGTGGTCTCAAGCGCGGCCGCCACCGGCTGATCGCCTTTACGCGCTAAATAGAGATGGTGCGGGCGATCATTGCCCAGCGCCAGCGCATCGGTCACCAGATAACACTCTTGCTGGATGTGATTGTCGTACAGATCGGTCGGCACCACCTGATCTAACAAATTTTTCTGTTGTAGCGCTGTCTGATGCTCCACCGTCGGCTTGGTGACATAGTTAACCACCGCCGTCACGCCGGTGGTGATCACCGCAAAGGCCGCCAGCGTCACCGCATTTTTACGAATAGCTTCGATCATCTTCAATCCTTGCGATGGCCGTAAACGCGCGGCTGAGTGTAGTAATCAATCAGCGGCACACAAATATTGGCCAGCAATACCGCGAAGGCGACGCCGTCCGGATAGCCGCCAAAGCTGCGAATCAGCCACACCAGCAAACCAATCAGCGCGCCGTAAACCAGGCGGCCGCGATTGGTGGTGGAGGCGGTCACCGGATCGGTAGCAATAAAGAACGCGCCGAGCATGGTGGCACCGGAGAACAGGTGAATCAGCGGTGAGTTAAGCGACTCCGGCGAGAACACCCAGCCCAGCGTGGCGCAGAACGCCAGCGAGACGAGGAAACTGACCGGAATGTGCCAGCGGATAGCATTCTTTGCCAGCAGCAGCGCGCCGCCCAGCAGATAACCGAGGTTAACCCACTGCCAGCCAACACCGGCTAACACGCCACTATAAATCGGCTCCGCAAGCAGCTGTTCGGCGCTGTGCCCAGCACGCAGGCCGGTTTTAAAGGTATCGAGCGGTGTCGCCTGGCTGACGCCATCAACGCCGAGCTGCAGCTGCTGCATGGTTTCACCGGCCAGCGTGTGGTGGGTGAAGATCATACTGAGCGAATCCAGCAGGCCGGGTTTGATCGCCTGCAGGCTATCGGGCGGCAGCCAGCTGGTCATCTGCACCGGGAAGGAGATCAGCAGCACCACGTAACCGACCATTGCCGGGTTAAACGGGTTTTGCCCCAAACCGCCGTACAGCTGTTTGGCAATGACGATGGCGAAAATGGTACCTAACACCACCAACCACCACGGCGCGAGCGGCGGCAGGCTGATGCCCAGCAGCAACGCGGTGAGCAGGGCAGAGTTATCGGATAAGGTCGGCACCACCGGCGTTTTACGCAGGCGCAGAATCGCCCCTTCGGTGGCCCACGCGGTGGCGGTGGCCAGCAAAACCTGAATTAAGAAACCGACGCCAAAGAAATACCATTGTGCGGCCATGCCCGGCAGCGCGGCAAACACCACCAGCAGCATGATATTGCCGGTGCTGCGGCGGTTGTGGGTATAGGGAGAACTTGCAATACGAAAAGCCATTTAATCCTCAGTCGTCGAAGGCTGCTGCTGCGCTTTACGCGCTTTGGCACGGGCGACCGCAGCGGCAATCGCCGCTTTGCGTGGGTCGGCGGAGTCAGGAGAGGCAGCAGCCTCCACTTCAGGAGGTGTGGCTTCAGCCTGCTGCGCGGCAGCCGCGGCTTTCTTCGCTTTGGCGCGCGCAATCGCCGCTTCAACGGCGGCTTTGCGCGGGTCAACTTCAGCAGCAGGTGCATCAGCTGACGGCTCGGCGGGTGCCGGTGCAGCGGGTTGTGCGGAAGCGGCGGCTTTTTTGGCTTTGGCGCGCGCAATCGCCGCTTCAACGGCGGCCTTGCGCGGATCGACTTCAGCAGCAGGCGCGACGGCTGGCGGCTCAGCGGGTGCGGGTTCTGCCGCAGCGGCAGCTTTTTTCGCCTTCGCACGCGCAATCGCGGCTTCCACCGCCGCTTTACGCGGATCGACTTCTGCCGCAGGCGCATCAGCTGGCGGCTCGGCAAGCGCGACGTCAGCCGCTGGTGCGCCCGCTTTCTTCGCTTTCGCCCGGGCAATTGCCGCTTCCACCGCCGCTTTACGCGGATCGCCGGACTGACGACTCAGCGCCTGCGTTTCAGCTTGCTTCTCGGCCTGCTGCGCTAAGGCTTGTGTATGACGCGCTTCGCGTTCCGCAGCATCCTGCTCCGGCGTTTTTTCCTGACGCGCTTTCACGCGTGCCACGGCGGCGTCGAGTTCACCCTGATCGCTACGCGCCACGCGCTGTTTAGCCTGTTCATGACGCGCTTCACGCGCCTGTTTTTCGCGTTCCAGGCGTGCCAGACGCGCTTCGAAACGCGCTTTCGCTTCGGCGGTACGTTTCGCTTCAAGATCGATGGCGCGCAGTTCGGCTTTTTCCTGGCGGTAATATTGCACCAGCGGAATGTTACTCGGGCAGACGTAAGCGCAGGCGCCGCACTCAATGCAGTCATCAATATTGTGCGCGCGTGCTTTTTCGTGATCGCCGCCCTGGCTGTACCAGAACAGCTGCTGCGGCAGCAGTTTCGCTGGGCAGGCATCCGCGCAGGCGCTGCAGCGGATACAGGATTGCTCTTGCTGATCGTTGCCCATTTCGCTGGCCGACGGCGCCAGAATACAGTTGGAGATTTTCACCAGCGGCACGTTCAGCGACGGCAGGGTAAAGCCCATTAGCGGGCCGCCCATGATCACCATCTGGCGCGATCCCGGCGTAAAACCGGCATGCTGCAGCAGGTGGCTGATCGGCGTACCGAGACGTCCCCAGACGTTGCGCGGGCGCGCCAGCGCTGCGCCGGTCAGCGTCACCACGCGTTCGGTGATCGGTTCGCCGTCTACGATGGCGCGTTTTACCGCCCACGCGGTGCCGACGTTTTGCATCAGCACACCGATATCGGTGGAACGTCCGCCGTGTGGCACTTCGAGGCCGGTGAGAATCTGCGTCAGCTGTTTCGCGCCGCCAGACGGATACTTGGTCGGAATCACACGAATCTGCAATTCACGATCGCCGCCCAATGCCTGTTTCAGCGCGGCAATGGCTTCCGGTTTGTTATCTTCTATGCCGATCAGCACGCGTTCCGCCTGCAACACCCACGCCAGAATGCGGCAGCCTTCCAACACTTCGGCGGCACAATCCTGCATTAAACGGTCATCGGCAGTGATGTACGGCTCGCACTCGGCGGCGTTGATGATCAGGGTTTTTACGCCGCGCAGGCCGCCGCGCAGTTTGGTGGCGGTCGGGAAGCCCGCGCCGCCTAATCCGGCGATGCCCGCATTGTGAATGCGTTTTACCGCTTCTTCACGCGACAGGGCGCGGTAATCGGGCTGCGGATCGAGCGTGGTCCAGCGATCTTCGCCGTCGGCACGCAGGAAAATGCATAGCTCGGAGAGGCCAGAAGGGTGCGCCGTCATGTGTGGCGCAATCTCTTCGATGGTGCCGGACGTTGGCGCGTGCACCGGCAGCATGCGTCCGCCGCCAAAGGTCAGCGGCTGGCCGCGCAGCACTTTGTCGCCGGGCGCCACGCAAATCTCGCCTTCATGGCCGATATGCTGTTTTAACGGAATGATAAAGCGCTCAGGCAGGGGTAACTGGCTCAGCGGCGTACCGTTGGACTGTGTTTTCATCTCAGGCGGATGGATGCCGCCCTGAAAATCCCACAACTTCTCTTTGCGGAACAGATTTAACAAATTAAGCATGGGTTTCTACCGGGATCACCCGTACAGGAATGGTGTCGAGATTCCACTTCCAGTTGGCCGTGGTGGTGGCAACCGGGCGCATCTCAATGCAATCGGTCGGGCAAGGCGCAACGCAGAGATCGCAGCCGGTGCAGACATCGCTCAGCACGGTGTGCATGGCGCGCGTGGCACCCACGATGGCGTCCACCGGGCAAGCCTGAATACATTTGGTGCAGCCGATGCAGTTCTCTTCATCGATCCATGCCACGGTACGTATCGGCTCCAGCACGTCTGCGCCGCCGTCGAGCGGTTGCGGTTCAACGTTGAGCAGCGCGGCCAGCTTGAGCATGGTCTGCTCGCCGCCGGGCGCGCACTTATTGATCGCTTCACCGTTGTTACCCACCGCATCGGCATACGGGCGGCAGCCGGGATAGCCGCACTGACCACACTGGCTCTGCGGCAAAATCTCATCGATCTGCTCAACAATCGGATCTTCTTCCACCTCGAAGCGACGTGAGGCGTAACCCAGCAGGGCACCAAACACCAGGCCCAATGCAGCCAGCGCGATAATCGCAATCCAAATCGCGGTCATTAGAATTTCACCAGCCCGGTAAAGCCCATGAAGGCCAGCGCCATCAGACCTGCGGTGATCAGCGCAATCGAGTTACCTTTAAACGGCGCGGGAACATTCGCCAGTACCAGACGCTCGCGCATGCCAGCGAACAGCACCATCACCAGCGAGAAGCCGAGTGACGCACTGAAGCCATACAGCGCCGCCTGCAGGAAGGTGTGATTGAGGTTAACGCTCAATAATGGCACGCCCAGCACCGCACAGTTGGTGGTGATCAGCGGCAGGAAAATACCCAGCAGGCGATAGAGCGACGGACTGGTTTTACGCACCACCATTTCGGTGAACTGCACCACAACAGCAATCACCAGGATATAGGCGAGGGTGCGCAGATAGACCAGATCAAGCGGCACCAGAATCAGGTGATTCACCAGCCAGGCGCAGATCGCCGCCAGCGTGATCACGAAAGTGGTGGCAAGTCCCATGCCAATGGCCGTTTCCAGTTTTTTTGACACGCCCATAAATGGGCAAAGGCCGAGGAATTTGACCAACACAAAGTTGTTCACCAGCACCGTGCCAACAAAGAGAAGTAAGTAATCGGTCATTTTTTAACCTGGGAAGCCGAAAGGCGTCTATTATCCGGAATTGAGAGGTGCATCTCAACCTTCAACGGGTTTGTGTGAGCATTGAGAGCACTCAGAATTAAATTGCTGACGAAACTCACGTCATTATGGCTGGATAAACGTCTGTTTTACGCGCTGAGAGCGTTTGAAATAGGGCACAAACACCGCAGCCGCCAGCAGCGACAGCAGTAAAGTCTGAATCGCTTTGCCATCGGCCACCGGCGTGAAGGCAAAGGTTTTTAACGCCAGCAAGATGGTCATCAGCAGCCACAGAATGTAATGGCGCGGTAAGCGACGCGAACGTTTACAGAAAATCCAGCACACCCAAATGCTATACGCCCATACCACCGCAGCAGTCAGCAGCGAGATCGACCATTGCGTCAGCAAAGTGCCGCCGTGTGAGAACAGCGTCGTGCGTAATTCGGGTTTAAACAGCGGGCTCAGATACATTGCCACCACCAGCGCACTGGTCAGCATGGTCATGATCAGCCACGCCAGCGGCAGCAGTAGCCAGCCAGCAATACGTGGCGGGTTCACCAGTTGGGTCATCGACAAGATCCTGTTTGCAGAGAAGAGGGCGATGCAGAGCGTATCATGTCCAAACGGGGCACGCCCGACCTGGACAACGCAAGAGCGCAGATAGAGAGGGGATAAATCAATTAGATCACGTAACGCCAGACGGTTTTCGGCACGCGGCCCATATCGAACAGACGTCCGCCAGAGACCAGTTCAGCACGTCGATGGTCGGCGGCGCGATACATATTGATGATCTCTTTATCATCAGTCAGCGAATAATTCAGATGGTCGTAGAGTTTTTCCAGACTATCGAGATTATTCACTTTGCGGAATTTCAGCAGGTAATCTAATGCAGTCATGATTGCCATTTAAATATAAAGTACTTGGAAGTGCCCAAGTATAGGGAGCACACGGCGAGAGTCCATACGCTACTCATAAAAAAATACAAAATTCAGACAACATGCGCTAATTCGCTCATGAAACGACACTTTTTTGCCTTTTACGCGTTTTAAACGCGCATATAAAGTACGATTTAAGGCAAATTCAGGCCGGTATTTAGCGGGCTTGTGAGAAAATCTCACGCTATTAACGCATGATTGGAAAGCCGTTATTTCTCCGTCTCTATAATAGGTATTTGCGATCGTGCTGCGAATGAATCCGCTGTTTATTCCGCTCTGGTCAGCAAATTTATGCACACGCCGTGAAACCGGCACTCACATTCTGTGCGAGCAGTCACAAAACCAATAATTGATCGTCGCTGCAGACAATAACCATTCTTTACGCGCCCGCTGTAATCGTTTCCAGAAGTGAGAAGCATAACCGATTCTGTTTATTACATTTATTTAACGCCCTCCGCAATAATTAGCAGGCATTTTGTCCATAATGCCACGATCTATAAAGCATTGCCTGTTCACGTAACTCCTTTAATTCACTCTGATTTGTGAAGTATGTCGCGCTTGTTTACGCGCTTTTCAGCCAGGCTTAATTCGCGTTTTGTACCCCTACAACACACTCCCTTCAGAGGAATGAAATTATGTGGAAACGTTTACTCTTGACCGCCATGGTGAGCTCGGCACTGAGTACGTCGGTGTTGGCTGCTGATATGACGGTGGGCTTCTCACAGGTTGGCTCGGAATCTGGCTGGCGTTCAGCAGAAACCAATGTGGCAAAAAGTGAAGCGCAAAAGCGCGGTATCACGCTGAAAATCGCCGATGGCCAGCAGAAACAAGAGAACCAAATTAAAGCGGTGCGCTCGTTCATTGCGCAGGGCGTTGATGCCATCTTCATTGCGCCGGTGGTGCAAACGGGATGGGAACCCGTGCTGGAAGAAGCCAAAGACGCCAAAATCCCGGTGTTCTTACTCGATCGCGCCATCGTGGTGAAAGACAAATCGCTGTACATGGCGGTGGTCACTGCGGACAACGTGCTGGAAGGCAAGTTGATTGGCGACTGGCTGGTGAAAACGGTCGCGGACAAAAAATGTAACGTCGTCGAGCTGCAAGGCACCGTCGGCGCCAGCGTGGCGATTGACCGTAAGAAAGGCTTCGCCGAAGCCATCGCCGGCCACGACAATATCAAAGTGATTCGCTCGCAGTCCGGTGACTTTACCCGCAGTAAAGGTAAAGAGGTGATGGAGAGCTTTATCAAGGCGGAAAACAACGGCAAGAACATCTGCATGGTTTACGCGCATAACGATGATATGGCGATCGGTGCCATTCAGGCGATTAAAGAAGCTGGCCTCAAGCCAGGCAAAGATATCCTGACCGGTTCGATTGATGGCGTGCCCGATATCTATAAAGCGATGCTGGCCGGTGAAGCCAATGCCAACGTGGAGCTGACCCCTAATATGGCCGGTCCGGCATTCGACGCGCTGGAGAAATTCAAGAAAGACGGCACGATGCCGCCGAAAATCATCAAAACAGAATCGAAACTGTATCTGCCGGACTCCGCACAGGCGCAGCTCGATACCAAAAAAGGCATGGGTTACTGATCCCCGCAACCGCCCTTCGGGGCGGTTTATGATGACGTAAGGCGAGGGAGAACCTGATGAGCACCTCCGATGAAACCGCACTGCTGACCATTAGCGGCGTCAGCAAAGGCTTTCCCGGCGTGAAGGCGCTGGATAATGTCTCGTTCAGCATCCGTAAGGGCGAGATCATGGCGTTGCTGGGCGAAAACGGCGCGGGCAAATCCACGCTGATTAAAGTTCTGACCGGCGTGTATACCCGTGATGCCGGCACGGTAACCCTGAACGGCAAGGCGATTACGCCGCATAACACCGCTGATGCACAGGAGATGGGCATTGGCACGGTTTATCAGGAAGTGAATCTGCTGCCGAATATGTCGGTGGCGGATAATTTGTACATTGGCCGCGAGCCGCGTCGCTTCGGCATGATTGATCGCAAGCGCATGGTGCGCGACGCCGATGCGCTGATGCGCAACTACGGCTTTGTACTCGACGTAACGCGTCCGCTGGGGCATTACTCGGTGGCGATGCAGCAGATCATTGCGATTTGCCGCGCGGTCGATCTCTCCGCGCAGGTGCTGATCCTTGATGAACCGACCGCCAGCCTCGATGCCAATGAAGTCGAAATGCTGTTTACCCTGATGGCGCAGCTAAAAGCCAAAGGGATGAGCCTGATTTTTGTTACCCATTTTCTCGACCAGGTTTACCGCATTACCGATCGCATCACCGTGCTGCGTAACGGCCAGTTTATTGCCACGCGCGATACCGCCACGCTGCCGCAGATTGAACTGATCAAGCTTATGCTGGGACGCGAGCTGCTGGAAACCGCTTTGCAGCGTCAGGGCAGCACGCTGCGCAGCAATCAGCCGGTGGTGTCGTTTGAAAATTACGGCAAGAAGGGCACCATTGAACCGTTCAACCTGCAGGTGCGTCCGGGTGAAGTGGTGGGACTGGCCGGACTGCTCGGTTCAGGCCGTACCGAAACCGCCGAAGTGCTGTTTGGCATTCGCCGGGCGGATCGTGGCACCGCGACCATCAAGGGCAAAGTGCAGAACATCCGCACGCCCGCCAAGGCTTCGCGCCTCGGTATGGGTTTCTGTCCGGAAGATCGTAAAACCGACGGCATCATTGGTGGCGCATCGGTGCGCGAAAATATCATTCTGGCGCTGCAGGCGCAGCGCGGCTGGCTGCGACCGATCAAGCGTCGTGAGCAGCAGGAGATCGCTGAGCGCTTTATCAAGAGCCTCGGCATTCGCACGCCGCATGCCGATCAGCCGGTTGAGCTGTTGTCCGGCGGCAATCAGCAGAAGGTGCTGCTTTCGCGCTGGCTGGTGACCAAACCGCAATTTCTGATCCTCGACGAGCCAACGCGCGGCATCGATGTCGGCGCGCACGCCGAAATTATTCGCTTAATTGAAACCCTGTGCGCCGACGGATTGGCGCTACTGGTTATCTCCTCTGAACTCGAAGAACTGGTGGGCTATGCCGATCGCGTGTTGATCATGCGCGATTTGAAGCAGGTGGCCGAAATCCCGCTTGAGCAGCTGTCGGTGGCCGCGATCGTCAACGCCATCGCCGATGGAGGAGCACAACATGCTTGAATCCCCTATGACACATGACAAACCCGAACGGCGTAAGCCGAAGCTGCCGCCTGGCATGCCGCAGATTGTGGCGCTGATTCTGGTGCTGCTGGTGGATAGCCTGGTGGCGAATAACTTTTTTGCCATTCACATTCAGGATGGCCGTTTGTTCGGCAGCCCGATTGATATCCTCAATCGCGCCGCGCCGGTGGCGCTGCTGGCGATTGGCATGACGCTGGTGATTGCCACCGGCGGCATCGATCTGTCGGTGGGCGCGGTAATGGCGATTGCCGGGGCAACGGCGGCAACCTTGACGGTGGCGGGGCACAGTTTGCCGTTCATCATTCTGGCGACGCTCGGTACCGGCCTGGCCTGCGGTTTATGGAATGGCATTTTGGTGGCGCTACTAAAAATTCAGCCGTTTGTCGCCACTTTGATTTTGATGGTGGCGGGACGCGGCGTGGCGCAGCTGATTACACAGGGCCAAATCGTTACCTTCAACAGCGATAGCCTGGCGTGGTTTGGTAGCGGTTCGCTGTGGCTGCTGCCGGTGCCGGTATGGATTACGCTGCTGGTGGCGCTCGTGGTGTGGCTGCTGACGCGCAAAACCGCGCTCGGACTGTTTATCGAAGCGGTCGGTATCAACCTGCGCGCGGCGCGTAATGCCGGTGTGAATGGCTGGCTGGTGGTGATGTCGACCTACGTGATTAGCGGCATGTGCGCGGCGGTGGCGGGTATGATCGTCGCTGCGGATATTCGCGGTGCCGATGCCAATAACGCCGGTTTGTGGCTGGAGCTGGATGCCATTCTGGCGGTGGTGATTGGCGGAGCCTCGCTGATGGGCGGGCGCTTCAATCTGGTGCTGTCACTGATTGGCGCGTTGATTATTCAATCGATGAATACCGGTATTTTGCTGTCCGGCTTCCAGCCTGAACTCAATCAGGTGGTGAAAGCGGTGGTGGTGATGTGCGTATTGCTGCTGCAGTCGCCACGCTTTATTGCCATGTTGAAACGGAGACGCCCGAAATGATGAAACGTCATCTGCCCTTGATGATCACGCTGCTGGTGTTTGTGGCGGGTTATCTGTTTTGCCTGAGCCAATTTCCCGGCTTCGCTTCAACGCGCGTGATCTGCAATATCCTCACCGATAACGCTTTCCTCGGCATTATCGCCGTGGGGATGACGTTCGTGATTTTGTCCGGCGGGATTGATCTGTCGGTGGGCGCGGTGATTGCCTTTAGCGGCGTGTTCCTGGCACGGGTGATTGGTGATTATCATCTCGATCCGCTTCTGGCGTTTGCGCTGGTGCTGGCGATGGGCGCGCTGTTTGGCGCGATGATGGGCTGGCTGATCGATGCGCTGAAAATCCCGGCGTTTATCATTACGCTGGCGGGGATGTTTTTCCTGCGCGGCTGCAGCTATCTGGTGTCAGAGAATTCGATTCCTATCGATCATCCGCTCTATACCACGCTGTCGAGTCTGGCGTGGAAGATCCCTGGCGGCGGACGCCTGAGTTTGCTGGCGCTGATTATGCTGGTGGTGGTACTCGGCGGGATTATTCTGGCGCACCGTACGCGCTTTGGTAATCAGGTGTATGCGATTGGCGGCAGCCTGACTTCGGCGCAGTTGATGGGCGTGTCTACGCGCGCGACCACCATCAGGATTTATATGTTGTCGACCACGCTGGCGACATTGGCGGGCATTGTGTTCTCCATTTATACCTCGGCGGGCTATGCGCTGGCGGGATTGGGTGTGGAACTGGACGCGATTGCCTCGGTGGTGATTGGCGGCACCTTGTTGTCTGGCGGCGTGGGCACAGTGTTGGGTACGCTGTTCGGCGTGTTGATTCAGGGATTGATTCAGACCTGGATTAACTTCGACGGCACCTTGAGTTCATGGTGGACCAAGATCGCCATCGGCATTCTGCTGTTTGCGTTTATCGCGCTGCAACGCCTGCTCACCGTGATGTGGGATCGCCAGCAGAACGCACCTGTTAAGCGTTTGACCTCTTAACTTCTTCACCCGCCTTTCCCTCACCCCAACCCTCTCCCGCGCGCGGGAGAGGGAGCCGCCGGTGCAGCGATAAGCAGCACTCTTCCCTGAAGCAAAAGCAGACGTTGAGTTCGGAGTGACAGCGTTTATAAAACGGTTCCTTCTCCCGCTTGCGGGAGAGGGAGCCGCCGGTGCAGCGATAAGCAGCACTCTTACCTAAAGCAAAAGCAGGCGTTGAGTTCGGAGTGACAGCGTTTATAAAACGGTTCCTTCTCCCGCTTGCGGGAGAAGGTTAGGATGAGGGGAATATCGCAGAGGACGAAATCAACGTGCCAGGCGGTAATACGCCTCATTCCAGCGCAGCGCATCTTTAAATGCCGGTAAGCGCGTCTCCTCATCAATCACCAGCACTTCAATGCCATTCAGCTCGCCGTACAGATACATATCATCCAGATCCAGCGCCTGGCTGAACACCGTGTGGTGCGCGCCGCCGGCCAGAATCCAGGCTTCTGATGCGGTGGCCAGCGACGGCTGGGCACGCCACAGCGCACGGGCCACCGGCAATTTTGGCAGCGGTTTGGGCTGTTCGATCGCATCCACCACATTCACCAGCAAACGGAAACGATCGCCCAGATCGATGACGCTGGCATTCACCGCGCGTCCGGCCGGCGTGGAGAAGATCATGCGCGCCGGATCGGCTTTGTCGCCAATGCCGAGGAACTGCACATCAATCAGCGGCTTCTCCTCTTTGGCGATGGACGGGCACACTTCCAGCATGTGCGAGCCCAGCACCAAATCATTGCCCGGTGAGAAGTGATAGGTGTAATCCTCCATAAAGGAAGTACCGCCCGCGCGTGTGCCTGCCTGGATCTTGAGAATGTGCAGCAGCGCGGCGGTTTTCCAGTCGCCTTCACCGGCAAATCCATAGCCCTGGCCCATCAAGCGCTGCACCGCCAAACCGGGCAGTTGCGTCATGCCGTGCAAAGTCTGGAAGTTGGTGGTAAAGGCTTTGCAGCCCTCGGCTTCGAGGAAACGTTTCAGACCCAGCTCAATGCGTGCCGCATCCAGTACGTTTTGACGTTTGTCGCCATTGACGGCGGCGGCATCGGTGAAGCGATATTGGCTTTCGTATTCATCGATCAGCGCGTTGACGTCGCCATCGCTGACGCTATTCACCACCTCGACCAAATCGCCCACGCCCCAGCCATTCACGGAGTAACCAAACTGAATCTGCGCCGCGACTTTATCGCCTTCGGTCACCGCCACTTCGCGCATGTTGTCGCCGAAGCGCGCCACTTTCAGCTGCTGGCTGGCCTGTTTTGCCAGCGCGGCATTGATCCAGCGTCCGATGCGCTGCTGGCTGGCTTTATCCTGCCAGTGACCGGTAACCACGCTGTGTTGCAAACCCATGCGCGCGCCGATAAAGCCGAACTCGCGGCCGCCGTGCGCGGTTTGGTTAAGGTTCATAAAGTCCATATCCATGCTGTCCCACGGAATCTCCGCGTTGAACTGGGTATGGAATTGCAGCAGCGGCTTATTCAGAATGCTCAGGCCACCAATCCACATCTTGGCCGGCGAGAAGGTGTGCAGCCAGGTAATGATGCCGACACACTGATTATCGTGGTTAGCGTCGCGGCACAATGCCAGCGCTTCGTCTGGTGATTTAACCAGCGGCTTCAGTACCAGCGACACCGGCAAGGTGCCGGCCTGATTCAATCCGTCCATCACCTGGCGGGCGTGCTGTTCCACCTGACGCAAGGTTTCCGCGCCGTAAAGGTGCTGCGTACCAATAACAAACCACACCTGTTGTGCGTTGTGCTGTTCCATTAAATCTCTCCTTTACTGAGCGGATGCGGTGCGCGCGGCGTACTGCGGTTCAGCAGCCTGGCACCAGTTTTGATAACGTTGATAAAGTTGCTGATAAACCACCACGCGCGCGGCGTTGGGTTGCAGAGTCACATCAATCGGACTGGCCATTACCTGCTGGGCGGCAGGCACATTGGCATACACGCCCGCGGCCACGGCGGCAAAAATGGCCGCGCCGAGCGCACAGCATTCGTCAGAGGCGACAATATCCAGCGGACGGTTCATGACGTCGCAGCACGCCTGCATGATGGCGGGGGATTTGCGGGCGATGCCGCCGAGCGTCAGGATGCTCTGCACCGGAATCTGCTGCTGTTCGAAACACTCCATAATGGCGCGTGCGCCAAACGCGGTGGCGGCGATCAGGCCACCAAACAGCGCGGGCGCATCGGTGCCGAGATTGAGATCGGTGATCACACCTTTTAAGCGCTGATTGGCGTCTGGCGTGCGGCGGCCGTTGAACCAGTCGAGCACCACCGGCAGATGATCGAGTTGCGGATTGGCCGCCCAGGCTTCGGTGAGGTTGCGGATCAGATCTTTTTGCAGCGCGGCTAACTGTGGTTGCAGCTCCGGATGGTGCTGCGCCGCCTGCTGCAGTGGCCAGCCGAGCAGGCGGCTGAACCAGGCATAAATATCGCCAAACGCCGACTGGCCGGCTTCGCAGCCTATCGCGCCCGGCACCACGCTGCCATCCACCTGACCGCAGATGCCTTTGATGGCGCGGTCGCCAACGGTGTCGCTGTCGGCAATCAGAATGTCGCAGGTTGAGGTGCCAATCACTTTCACCAGCGTATAAGGCTGCGCACCGGCACCAACCGCGCCCATGTGGCAGTCAAACGCGCCGCCCGAAAGAATCACCTGTTGCGATAAGCCGAGGCGCTGCGCCCATTCGCTGCTGAGCGTGCCCACCGGCACATCGGCGGTCCAGGTGTCTGCGAACAAGGGGGAATCAAGCTGCTCGACCAGCAGAGGATCGAGCGCGCGGAAGAAGTCAGCCGGCGGCAAGCCATGCCACTCCGGATGCCACAGTGATTTGTGCCCGGCGGCACAGCGTCCACGACGCAGCTGCGCGGGTGCGGTGGTGCCGCTGAGGAGCGCGGGCACCCAATCGCACAGTTCCACCCAAGACACTGCCGCGTCACGTACCGCAGCATCGGCGCGTGACACGTGCAGTATCTTGGCCCAGAACCACTCCGACGAATAGACGCCGCCAATATAGCGGGTGTAATCGTTGAAACGACCGCTACGACACAGCTGATTGATCTCTTCGGCTTCTTCAATCGCGGTGTGATCTTTCCACAGCACGAACATCGCATTGGGGTTGGTGGCGAATTCCGGGCGCAGCGCCAGCACGTTGCCATCACGATCGATGGGCGCAGGCGTCGAGCCGGTGGAATCCACGCCAATCCCCACTACGGCGGCGCGCTGTTCAGGCGTTAAGGCGTTAACCACGGTGACAATCGCCTGTTCTAACGCATCGATATAGTCCTGCGGATGGTGACGAAAGCGGTTGGCGTGCGCATCGCAAAATTCGCCGTTGGCCCAGCGTGCATAGTTGACCACCGCTTTTTCCAGCTCTTTACCACTGTGACAGTCCACGGCCAGCGCACGCACCGAGTCACTGCCAAAATCCAGCCCAATTGTTATGGCGCCAGCACCCATTGGGATTCTCCTGTGTGAGTTATCTGGCTCTATCCTGGAATGGGGCGGCAGAAGCGGTTAGTCATCAGTCGCTGAGAATATGCACTTTTCTGCCATCGGCGAGGATGTGTGATCCACTGCAAAAGTTAACGACCGGTTAAATTTGCTGAATATATGGAGGATTTTGTCATCGTTTTGGGATGTGATACCGCTCTACATTTTTCCCGTCCATTCCCGCTACAACTAGCCCAGCGTTTGCGCAGCCTTTGTACAACCTTTGCGCTAACGCGCTGATTTTTAGCTGTACCCCACAGAATGATTTGATTGGTAGCGTTTACACCGATTGGTTAATAACAGCCTAAAACAACATTATGCCGGAGAGCATCATGCATAAATTCACTAAAACGCTGGCGGCGCTAGGTCTCGCTGCGGTTATGTCACAATCCGCTATCGCCGAGACCATGAAACTCGGTTTCCTCGTTAAACAACCGGAGGAACCCTGGTTCCAGACTGAATGGAAATTCGCGGATAAAGCCGGCAAGGATCTCGGCTTTGAAGTGATCAAAATTGCCGTGCCCGACGGTGAGAAAACCCTTAACGCCATCGACAGCCTGGCCGCCAGCGGCGCGAAAGGCTTCGTCATCTGTACGCCAGATCCGAAACTCGGCTCCGCGATTGTCGCCAAAGCGCGCGGTTACGGTCTGAAAGTGATTGCCGTCGATGATCAGTTCGTGACCGCCAAAGGCAAGCCGATGGATACCGTGCCATTGGTGATGATGGCGGCAACCAAGATCGGCGAGCGTCAGGGGCAGGAACTGTATAAAGAGATGCAGAAACGCGGCTGGGATGTGAAAGAGACCGGCGTGATGGCCATCACCGCCAACGAACTCGACACCGCACGCCGTCGCACCAGCGGTTCGATGGACGCGCTGAAAGCCGCCGGTTTCCCGGAGAAGCAGATCTATCAGGTGCCGACCAAATCCAATGATATCCCAGGCGCCTTTGACGCCGGTAACTCGCTGCTGGTGCAGCATCCGGAAGTGAAACACTGGCTGATTCTCGGCATGAACGATAACACCGTGCTGGGTGGCGTTCGCGCCACCGAAGGTCAGGGCTTTAAAGCGCCCGATGTGATCGGTATCGGCATTAACGGTGTTGATGCGGTGAGTGAGCTGTCGAAAGGTTCCGCCACCGGCTTCTACGGTTCGCTGCTGCCAAGCCCGGATGTACACGGTTATAAGAGCAGCGAGATGCTCTACAACTGGGTGACCAAAGATCAGGAGCCGCCGAAGTTCACCGAGGTCACCGATGTGGTGCTGATTACCCGCGATAACTTCAAAGCCGAGCTGGATAAGAAAGGGCTGAAGTAATCACGTTGTTCGTTGTTTGAGCAGCACCATCTAAATGTTTAGCCAAAATGATTCGTGCTGTAACAAGACGGCAAGTGCACTTATCCCCGGGAGCTTACTTTTGTAAGTGACCGGGGTAAGTTCACGCAACCAACGCAGTTACAGTGCGAAGCATGAAGGCTTAGAGGAGTCACCATGAACATAGATCAAGCCTTTCTGTCGTTTCATGGCATCAGCAAAACCTTTCCCGGCGTGAAAGCGCTGCAGGACATCTCATTCAGCTGCCGTGCCGGCGAAGTGCACGCGCTGATGGGGGAGAACGGTGCCGGTAAATCAACGCTGTTGAAGATCCTCAGCGGTAGCTACCAGCCCAGCGGCGGCGAGATCCGCATTAAAGGCCAGCCGAAGAGTTTCAACACCACCGTGGATGCGCTGGATGCCGGCGTGGCGATCATTTACCAGGAACTGCATCTGGTGCCGGAAATGAGCGTGGCGGAAAATATCTATCTCGGCCAGCTGCCGCACAAGCGCGGTCTGGTGAATCGCAAACTGCTGCGCTATGAAGCCGGTTTGCAGCTGCAAAATCTTGGCATGGATATCGATCCGGACATGCCGCTGAAATATCTGTCGCTCGGCCAATGGCAGATGGTGGAGATCGCCAAAGCGCTGGCGCGTAACGCACGCATCATCGCTTTTGACGAACCGACCAGCTCGCTGTCGGCGCGCGAAATTGATCACTTGTTCCGCGTCATCCGTCAGCTACGCGAGCAGGGCCGCACCGTGTTGTACGTGTCGCATCGCATGGAGGAGATTTTTGCCCTGAGCGATGCCATCACCGTGTTTAAAGATGGCCGCTACGTGCGCACCTTCACCGACATGAAAAACACCCATCACGATGATTTGGTACAGGCGATGGTGGGGCGCAATCTGGGGGATATTTATGGTTACGCGCCGCGTGAACTGGGCCCGGTGCGCCTGCAGCTGGACGCGGTGGAGGCGAAGGGCGTGCGCACGCCGATTTCGTTGACGGTGCGTGCCGGTGAAATCGTTGGCCTGTTTGGTTTAGTGGGCGCGGGACGCAGTGAACTGATGAAAGGGCTGTTCGGTGCCACCAAACTGCGCGGCGGCAGCGTGACGCTGGATGGCAAAAAGCTCAACATTCGCCAGCCGATCGACGCCATCCGCGCCGGCATCATGCTGTGCCCGGAAGATCGCAAATCTGAAGGCATCATTCCGGTGCATTCGGTGCGCGATAACATCAACATCAGCGCGCGTCGCCACAATCTCACCGCTGGTTGCCTGATCAAACCGAGCTGGGAAGCGAAAAACGCCGATATCCACATTCGTTCACTCAACATTAAAACGCCAGGCCCGCAGCAGCTGATCATGAATCTTTCCGGAGGCAACCAGCAGAAGGCGATTCTGGGCCGCTGGCTGTCGGAAGAGATGAACGTAATCCTGCTCGATGAGCCGACGCGCGGCATTGACGTCGGTGCTAAACACGAAATCTACAACCTGATTTATCAACTGGCGAAAAAGGGGATTGCGGTGCTGTTTGCCTCCAGCGATCTGCCGGAAGTGATGGGATTAGCCGACCGCATTCTGGTGATGCGTGAAGGTTCCATTGCCGGTGAACTGTCCCATGACACGGCCACAGAGCAGCTGACGCTGAGCCTGGCGATGCCGAAAACCACTCAAGCGGCCGCCGTGGCCTGATGTAAAGGAGAGCAATAATGGCTTCATCTACCACTTCCAACACGCCACCGGTGCAGCGCAACGGGCTGCAACTGGGGCGGATTTGGGACAACTTCGGCATGCTGGTGGTGTTCGCACTGCTGTTTATCGTTTGTGCCATTTTCGTGCCGAACTTTGGTTCTATCATCAACATGAAAGGGCTCGGGCTGGCGATGTCGATGTCCGGCATGGTGGCGTGCGGGATGCTGTTCTGCCTGGCTTCCGGCGACTTTGACCTGTCCGTGGCGTCGGTGATTGCCTGCGCCGGTGTGGTCACCGCGGTGGTGATCAACATGACCGAAAGCCTGTGGATTGGCGTGGCAGCGGGTTTGCTGCTCGGCATGGCCACCGGTTTTATCAACGGCTTCGTCATTGCGCGGCTGAAAATCAACGCCCTAATCACCACGCTGGCCACCATGCAGATTGTGCGCGGCCTGGCTTACATCTTCTCCGACGGCAAAGCGGTGGGGATTGAAGACGAGCGCTTCTTTACCCTCGGCTACGCCAACTGGCTCGGCGTGCCGGCACCGATTTGGCTCACCATCGCTACCATGGTGCTGTTCGGTTTCCTGCTGAACAAAACCACCTTTGGTCGCAACACGCTGGCGATTGGCGGCAATGAAGAAGCAGCGCGTCTGGCCGGCGTGCCGGTGGTACGCACGCGTATCATCATCTTCATTCTGTCCGGTTTAGTGTCGGCGGCGGCGGGCATCATTCTGGCGTCGCGCATGACCAGCGGCCAGCCCATGACCTCGCTCGGATACGAGCTGATTGTGATTTCGGCTTGTGTACTGGGCGGCGTCTCGCTGAAAGGCGGCATTGGCAAAATTTCATACGTAGTGGCGGGCGTGCTGATTCTGGGCACGGTTGAGAATGCGATGAATTTATTGAATATCTCGCCATTCTCACAGTATGTAGTGCGCGGTTTGATACTGTTAGCGGCGGTGATTTTTGACCGCTACAAACAGAAAAGTAAAGCCGCCTGATAACCCAGGCTGAGCGTGTCGGAAAGTGGGCACGCTCAGCGCCGCGAAACCGAAAAGTGAGGGCATTATGTACCATCGCGAACCCCCAAGTGAGCAGCAGAATCCCTTATTGCCGGGCTATGCGTTCAATGCCTGGCTGGTGGCAGGCTTAACGCCGATTAATGCCAATGACGCACTCGATTTCTTTATCGATCGTCCGCACGGCATGAAAGGCTACATCCTTAATCTGACTATCAAAGGTCAGGGGCGCGTGTTTGATGGCGAATCTGCCTTCGACTGCGAGCCGGGCGATCTGCTGCTGTTTCAACCGAAAACCCCGCACTATTACGGCCGCGCGCCAGACAGCCCGTGCTGGTTCCATCGCTGGGTCTATTTCCGCCCGCGCGCTTACTGGACCGATTGGTTGCAGTGGCAGGATGAGAGCCAGGGCGTGGGGCGCTTGCATCTGTCAGAAGCGCAGCGTGCCGAGTTTGATCGCCTGTTCGCCAGCATCGAGCAAACCCACAACTCCGGTCGTCGCTTCGCCGAAGAGCTGGCGATGAATCTGCTGGAGCGCTTGCTGCTGCGCGCGGTGGAAGAGGATCCGCGTAGCCATCAACAGATCCGCGATCCGCGCGTGATTGAAGCTTGCCAGTACGTCACCAATCATCTGGCGGGCGAAGTGAAGATTGAAGAAGTGGCGCGCCATGTTTGCCTGTCGCCGTCACGGCTGGCGCATCTGTTCCGCGAGCAAATGGGCATTAATCTGCTGCGCTGGCGCGAAGATCAGCGGGTGATCCGCGCCAAACTGCTGCTGCAAACCACTCAGGAACCGATCGCTTCTGTCGGGCGTGAAGTGGGCTACGATGACCAACTTTACTTCTCACGCGTGTTCCGCAAACGCGTTGGCGTCAGCCCCAGCGACTTCCGCCGCCGTAGCCAGGATGCGCAGGATGCGTTGGTGGCGCACGAGAGCTGGCAATCCGCACGGAGTGCTATTTCCTGAGTTTTCAGGTGATTCCGCCTTGTTCTTATAGATCGATTCGTCTTAAATCATTCTGGTAACGAACAAGAGGAATGAGAATGAGCGATAAATTACTTGTCGGCCTAATCGGCTACGGTTTTGCCAGCAAAACCTTTCATGCACCCTTGATCGCCGGTACGCCGGATGTTGAGCTGGCGGCGATCTCAAGCAGCGATGCCAGCAAAGTGCATGCTGACTGGCCGTCAGTGCAGGTGGTTTCCGATCCACAAGCGCTGCTGGACGACCCGACACTGCAACTGATTGTTATTCCGACCCCGAATGACACCCACTTCCCATTAGCCAAAGCGGCACTCAACGCCGGTAAACACGTGGTGGTCGATAAGCCGTTTACCGTGACGTTGTCACAAGCACGTGAGCTGGATGCGCTAGCCAAAGCCAAAGGTCTGCTGCTGTCGGTGTTCCACAACCGCCGCTGGGACAGCGATTTCCTGACGCTGAAATCCCTGCTGAACGACGGTACGCTGGGCGAAGTGCGTTACTTCGAATCCCACTTTGACCGTTTCCGTCCGGAAGTGCGTCAGCGCTGGCGTGAAATGAAAGGCGCGGGCAGCGGCATTTGGTTCGATCTCGGACCGCACGTGCTGGATCAGGCTTTGCAGCTGTTTGGCACGCCGGTCGCGATCAATGTCGATATGGCAGAGCTGCGTCCGGGCGCGCAAACCACCGATTACTTCCATGCGGTGTTGACCTATCCTACGCGTCGCGTGGTGCTGCATGCCAGCATGCTGGTGGCGGCGGAATCCGCGCGCTTTGTGGTGCACGGCACGCGCGGCAGCTACGTAAAATACGGGCTGGATCCGCAGGAAGATCGTCTGAAAGCGGGTGAACGTCCGCCGCAGGAAGATTGGGGCTACGACATGCGCAACGGCACGCTGACGCTGGCGGAAGGCGATGTGATGGTGGAGAAAGAGCTGCTGACCTTGCCAGGTAATTATCCGGCGTACTACGCAGGTATCCGTGATGCGATTGCGGGCACAGGTGCGAATCCGGTGCAGGCAGAAGAGGCGATTCAGGTGATGGAGTTGATCGAGCTGGGCTTGCAGTCCGCCGAGAAGCGTCAGACCCTATCGTTGCGTTAATTCGCTTTACTCGCTCTCCCATGGGAGCGCCAATACTCGCTTTATTCCCTCTCCCAAAGGGAGAGGGAATATTTTATCCCGCTACGCGCGCGCGCAGCGCGGCTTTCTCTGCATCACTCAGGAACGAGATGGTTACACCATTATCCTGTGCCTGACGCATCTCTTCTGCCGTCAATCCCGCTTGCGGTGCCGCCACTTCATACTCATGGGCCAGCTCAACGCCCTGAACCGCCGGGTCGTCGGTGTTAATGGTGGCGAGAATGCCGTGCTGCAGGAAGGTTTTCAGCGGATGGCTGCTCAGCGACGAAACGGTGCTGGTCTGAATATTCGAAGTGAGGCATGACTCAATCCCAATGCGCTGCTCAGCAAGGAAATCCATCAATGCACGGTCTTCAATCGCCTTCACGCCGTGACCAATACGCTCCGCGCCCAGCTCGCGAATCGCTTGCCAGATGCTTTCCGGACCTGCGGCTTCACCGGCGTGAACGGTAATGCGGAAACCGGCGTCACGCGCACGATTAAAGTGGCTTAGGAATTCACTGCCTGGGAAGCCTAGCTCGTCACCGGCCAAATCGACGGCGGTGATGCCCTCGCGATGTGCCATCAAAGCTTCCAGCTCGCGCAGGCAAGCTTCTTCACCAAAGGTGCGGCTCATAATGCCGGTCAGGCGTACATCAACGCCGTATTGCTGAATGCCGGCGCGCACACCATCAATCACCGCTTCAACCACGCCGGCAATCGGCAGTTGATGCGTCATCGCCATGTAGCCCGGTGAGAAGCGCAGTTCCACATAGTGAATGCCAGCGCGCGCCGCATCTTCGACGTTTTCCAGCGCGATACGACGACAGGCATCAAGATCGCCCAGCACTTTCACGCCCCAGTCGAGTTTCTGCAGGAAACTCACCAGATCCGGTTCATTAGCCGTGACCTGCACATGCGGACGCAATGCATCAAGCGTTTCAGCGGGCAGCGCAAGATTATGCTGACGACCTAAGTCGAGAATGGTTTGTGCGCGGATATTGCCATCAAGGTGGCGGTGAATGTCGGTAAGGGGGAGTTTGGGATCAATCATGGCGCACTCGCTTAAGTTTCATAAAGTGCAGAGGATTATAAAAACATCTTGCGCAACAGCGCCAGCGATTTGCGCAAACAGCAAAACGGATGCTGAATTAATCAGCATCCGTGGCATTTTAGAACGATTTTAGCCCGGCAATCAGGCGATCCAGTCCATCATCCAGTTTGCTGCGCGGGCAACCGGCGTTGAGACGCAGATAACCGCGATTCGCCGCGCCGTAGGTCGAACCCGGCATGATCGCCACTTTGTGTTGATGAATCAGACGCTGTTGCAGCGCCTGTTCATCAATGCCAAGCGGATTGAGATCGATCCACGCCAGGTAAGTCGCGGCGGGCGGTTGCCAGTTAAGCTGTGGAAACGCCGTGTTCAGGCGCTGCGCGATATGCTGCATGTTGCTACGTAGATGGTCGCGCAGCGCATCCAGCCACGGCGCGCCCGCGCGATAAGCGGCGATGGTAGCGGCAAGCGCCATTACCGCTGGCGAGGATAAGCCATCCTGCTGCTTCAGCGCATGGAACCACGCCTGACGATCGCGCTCATCAGGAATGATGCCCCACGCGCCGGTCAGCGCCGGAATGTTGAAGCTCTTGGAGGCCGAGGTGAACAGCGCCCAGGCGGACTGCGCAACCTGGCTCCAGGGCGTATGCTGCGCATCACTCAGCACCATGTCCATATGAATTTCATCGCTGATCACCTTCACGCCATGCTTTTCGCACAGCGCCGCCATCTGGCGCAGCTCATCTTCGCGCCACACTTTGCCGCCAGGATTGTGCGGACTGCACAGCAGCATCACTTTACAGCGCGGACGCGCCAGCAAACTTTCCAGCTGCGTCATGTCACACAGCCATTCGTTAGCGTGGCGCTGCAGCGGCAGCTCTAGCACGCGACGCTGATTGCCATTGATGGTGTTATAAAACGCATCGTAAGCGGGGGTGTGAATCAGCACTTCATCATCCGGCTGCGTCCAGTGGCGCAACAGCTGCGCCACCATGTAAATCACCGACGGGCCATAAACCAGCGATTCTGCCGCCACTTCGGTAGCGAAACGGCTGCGCATCCAATGTTGAATGGCAGAAAGAAAATCATCATGCTGCCAGCGGCTGTAGCCAAACACACCGTGTGCGAGGCGCTGTTGCAGCGCCTCGAGGATGCATGGCGCGGTGGCGAAATCCATATCGGAGATAGTGAAGGGCAGCAAGTCCGCCACGCCGAAACGATCGGCCACGAAATCCCACTGCGTACACCAGCTACCGCGGCGATCCACCACTTGATTGAAAGTGAAATCCTGCATCATTACACCGTCGCGCTCATCAAGTGTGCCATCTCATCTTTGACCGACTGCACCTGCGGGCCCATCACCACTTGCAGATTGGTCGCATTAACATGCACCACGCCAATCGCACCGTTGGCTTTCAGTGTTGCATCATCCACCTTGCTCATATCGACCACGGTAATGCGCAGACGCGTCAGGCAGTTATCCAGTGAGGCGATGTTTTCCACGCCGCCCAGCGCCGACAGAATCGCTGGCGTATTAAAGCCGGATTTACCCACAGCCGCGCGATTAACCTGCTGCGCTACGCTGTTGGTTTCCACTTCGCGGCCTGGCGTTTTGATGTTGAAGTGACTGATAGCAAAGCGGAAGATAGCGTAATAACCCACGAACCACACCGCAGCAATCACCGGCACCCAATACCATTTGGTGGAGAGGCCGTGCAGCACGCCGAAGACGAAGAAGTCGATCACGTTGCCGTCGGTATTACCGATAGTCACGCCCAGCATCGCCATTACGGTGAAGCCCAAGCCGGTCAACAGCGCGTGGATCAAATACAGCACCGGCGCGACGAACAGGAACAGGAACTCCAGCGGTTCAGTGGTACCGCCCACCACGCAAGCCACCACGCCGGAAATCAGCAGACCTTTAATTTTATGACGGTTTTCCGGACGGGCGCAGTGATACATCGCCAATGCCGCACCCGGCAACCCCCCGAGGAAGGCTGGCATTTTACCCTGCGACAGGAAGCGCGTGGCGCTCTCGGCGAAGCCGTGGGTATCCGCACAGGCCAATTGCGCCTGGAAGATAGTTAACGCACCGCTAACACTTTTACCGCACACATCCATGGTGCCGCCCGCATCGGTAAAGCGGATGATTGCCACCAGAATGTGCTGCAAGCCAAAAGGTAAAAGCAGACGTTCGCCAGTACCGAAGATCATCGGACCAAATTCACCGGCGCTGTTAATCACCCAGCCGAGGCCGGTAATCGCGCGTGCAAAGAATGGCCAAATCAGCGGAACCACCAGGCCCAGCACGCCCATCGCCATCGCCGTAACGATCGGCACAAAACGCGTACCACCGAAAAACGCCAGCGCATCTGGCAGGCGAATGTTGTGGAAGCGCTCATGTAACCAGAACACCACGATACCGACGATCACCGCGCCGAGAATACCGGTGTCGATGGACTGAATGCCGAGGATGTTTTGTACGTTATTGGCTTTCAGCACCGCCGCATCGGTGGTTGGCAGAATGCCGTTGATGTTGAGCCAGAAGTTGATACTCAGGTTCAGCACCGCGTAGCCAACAAAACCGGCAAAGGCGGCGACGCCTTTATTCTCGCGCGCCATACCGAGCGGAATGGCAATGGCAAACATCACCGGCAGATAGCTAAAGGCAAAAGAGCCGATCTTCGCCAGCCAGATAAACAGGTATTGCAGGAAAGGCTGATCGAGAAGAGGAATTAGCGTCAGGACGTCATGACTGCTGAGGGAACTGCCAATTCCTAACAGAATGCCGCAGAACGAGAGCAGGGCGACGGGCAACATAAAGGTTTTACCCAGACTTTGGAAAAACTCCCAAAGTGACATTTTGGGGCGGCTGGCGGACATAGATTCTCCTGGCAATAAAAAGTGAAAGGCTTCAATGTGGTCAAGGATGATAAAACGTTTTACCACTTATTTTTGTGGCTATAATCACAAAGAGTGACTAATTGCAGGCTTTATTTTTGGTGCAATCAGTGTAACGTTTTATCTCTTTGAATTTGGACGTCGGTAACGGAACACTATGTCCCAGCAGAAAACCACTATTCATGATGTGGCGTTGGTCGCCGGGGTGTCGGTCTCTACCGTGTCGTTGGTGCTCTCCGGCAAAGGGCGCATCTCGCCCGCTACGGCCACACGCGTTAATCAGGCGATTGAGCAGCTTGGCTACGTGCGTAATCGCTCAGCCTCGATTTTGCGCGGCGGCGAAAGCGGCGTGATCGGCCTGATCGTGCGCGATCTCAGCCAGCCCTTTTATGCCGCGATGACGGCCGGACTCAGTGAAGTGCTGGAGCAGCAGGGCAAAGTGCTGGTGCTGACACAAAGCGGTCAACACGGACAACACCTTAAACGCTGTTTTGACACGCTGGTGGCGCAGGGCGCAGAAGGCATTGTGCTTGGCGGCGCGGCGGCGCAAGCAGAAACGCTGGTGCCGCAGGCGCAGGAGCAAAACATCGCGTTGGTTTGCGCTTCGCGCGCCAGCAGCCTCGACAATGTCGACTCACTGCGGCCCGATAACAGCCAGGCGGCGCGCATGGCAACGGAGTATCTGATTCGGCAGGGACATCAGCGCATCGCCTGGATGGGCGGTTTGGGATCGTCACTGACGCGCGCCGAACGGATTGGCGGCTATTGCGCCACCTTGCTGCAATATGGCCTATCGTTCCGGTCCGACTGGATTATCGAGTGCGACGATCGCCAGCAAAGCGTGTCCGCGTTAACGCTGCAGTTGTTGCGTCAACATCCCGGCATCACCGCGATTCTGGCGCATAACGGCAGCACCGCGCTCGGCTGCTATTTTGGCGCGTTACGCTGTGGGCGAACCTTTGGTGAAGGCGCGGTGGATAGCTACTATACGCAGCAGCTGGCGCTGGTGGGCTTTAATGACGATCCGCAGCGGGAGTTGCACGATCCCACCATGACCTTTGTCAGTAGTGAAGCGCGTGATGTGGGGAGAAGGGCGGCGGAGCGGATGTTGCAGCGGCTGGCGCAGCCGGAAGCGGAGATTCAGAGTTTGATTGTGCCGCCGCAGCTAATGCGCGGCGAAGTGTAAGGGCGGCCAATTGGCCGCCCCATGAATTACTCTGGCATACCTTCGCTGGTTGGTGCGCCCAGCATATAGCGTGACAGGAACTGCTCCAGCGTCATCTTGTCGCCATTCATGGTGACCTGGCCGTTGCCGTACTGCAGGCTGGTGACGATGTTATCATCCTGCTGCTGCGTCAGGCGGAACATCTGGCCCATCGCTGCTAAACCCTTAACCTGCTGATCCGCCAGTTTCTGCGCATCGTCACCCTGATAACCTTCCGCCAAACCGACATGACGCATGGTTTCGGTTGCCATTGGCATATTGATCGCCAGCTTGCCGTCGAGGGTTTTCAGCACGCGATCCACTGCGGCACCCAAACTCTGCGCCTCGCCGCTCACGGTGGCCGGATCGTTAAAGCCCACGTTCAGGTTAAAGGTGCTTTCACCTTTATCATTTTTCCAGCTCAGCGGCGCGATGCTCAGCGTTGGCGAGCCTTTCAACAGCGTTGGCAGGTTATTACGCAGAATGGTTTGCACGCTGGCCTGATAGCGAATCGGATCTTCCGCCACGCCCGGCTGGTTCAGCAGATCCTGCATCTGGGCGTTGTAAGTATCGGAGAAGGCTTTCACCGCCTGCGCATCAAACTGCGCAAACTTCATCGCCAGCTTAGCTTCACCAAACGGCTGCTTCTGCAGGGTAATCTTGTCAACATCGACATCCAACTGCCCACCAATCTTGCCTTCTTTATTGTCAAAGGACGAGGTGGTTTTCAGCTTCTCCAGCGACAAACCTTCCTGGCCGTTGATGCTGGCATCCAGTTTATCCAGAGAGATCGACTGATCGCCGACGCGCACGCCTTCCGGGCTGAGATGGGTATCGCCGCTCAGCTTCAGGCCATTCAGCGTAAACAGCACCGGCAGTTCAACCTGATTTTTGCTGGTGACCGCGATGCTGGAGAAGTCGCCGTCGAGGCTGACTTTGTCACCTTTGCTGTCGGCGCTGATGTTCAGCGTGCCGCCATTGGTGGCCAGACGATCGCCGGTCTGCGGATTGTTATAATCCACCGCCAGCAGGTTGAGATCGGTATTGGTCGCACCGCTGTAGCCGACGCGGGTATCGGCGTTGACCAGCGATTTGCCGTTGGTCAGTTCAAACAGTTTCTTCACCGCATCGGTGTTTTCCAGTTCGGTATGCACAGACGCCATACTTGGGATCAGGCTGCCGCGCTTCAACTGGGCGAACGGGAAAGGACCGTGATCGATCGTCTCGTTCAGCACGATGCTTTGACCAGGCTTCAACAGTGGATTGTCATTGGTTTGTGAGCTGGCCTGCACCACCAATTTGGTTTTGCTGCTAAACACGCCACGCTGATAATCCTGATAGCTCAGCGTCAAACGGCTGTTCGGCGCGTAAGCATTCAGCTGCGCGTTGGCGTTCTGCAACATCTCATCCATATGGCTTTCCAGTTGTTTACCGGTAAACCATGCAGCACTAGTCCAAATCACGCCGAGCGCCACAATCACACCTACGGCAACCTGGGTCTTTTTCATCGCTGTGTCGTCCTTATCCTTGCGTCCGCACGCCGCTGATCGGTGCGCGACGGGTGAAGAAAAACGCCCGCAGGCGTTTTAAATTAATAGTTTAAAAGAATAGCAGTTAATGCTGTCAGCGTCAGCCGGAACTCAGTTGAGCGTATTAAACACGCGCGCCAGCCGTCCGGTGCCTGCCGCGTTGACCGGCGACTCATTGGCAGCGACAAAGCAGGATTCACCCGGCTTCAGCACCAGCTGTTGCCCGGACTTCTCAATTATCGCCTGACCTTCAATGCAGAACAGCAGGGCCGCGCTGTTTTGTGCCAACGTTTGCGGCGCAGCGGAAAGCCCATGAATGGCAAAGGCAAAGTCCTCTACCGGAATCGGGAAGTTCAGGGTTTCGCCGTCGCGCTGCGGCTGCGTTAGCAGCGTCGCGGCCGGTTTTGCCTGAAACTTCAGATTAGCCAGCAATTCCGGGATATCGATGAACTTCGGCGTCAGACCGGCGCGCAGCACGTTATCGGAGTTCGCCATCACTTCCAGCGCCACGCCTTTCAGATAGGCGTGCGGCGTTTCTGCAAACAGGAACATCGCTTCGCCGGGCTGCAGGGTAATAACATTGAGCAGCAGCGGCGAAAACAGACCGCTGTCATCCGGATAATCGATGGCGATAGATTTGATGGTCTGCCACGGTTCGCCTTCACGCGCGTTGAGCGCCGATTTCAGTACGCCGATGGCGCGCGATTTGGCCTCGTCTTGCAGCGACAGCAGCGTAGCGAACAGTTTGGCCAGATTGGCTTCGTCAGCGTTTTCGAGGAAGTGAGCGATCTGCGGATGCGCACCGGCCACCGGCTCCAGCAGCGAGACAATCTCATGCAGCTCACGGAAACCGTTCATCGCCTGGAAGGGTGTCAGCGCATATACCAGCTCGGGCTTGTGATTAGCGTCTTTATAGTTACGTTCGGCAGCGCTCAGCGGAATGCCCGCGGCATTTTCACGCGCAAAACCCTGTTCGGCAGCAGCTTTGCTGGGATGTACCTGAATCGACAGCGGCTGATCGGCGCACAGCACTTTAAACAGGAACGGCAGCTCGCCGAAACGTTCAGCCACCGCTTTGCCGAGCATGGCGACTTTGTCGGCATCAATTACCTCACGCAGCGAACGCACTTCGCCATTGACCTCAACGGTAGACGGGCTTTTCGGGTGCGCGCCCATCCACAGTTCCGCCATCGGCAAACCTTGTGGATTTTCGATGCCATAGAGTTCGGTCAGCGCAGTTTTGCTGCCCCAGGCGTAATTTTGCAGCGAATTGTTCAATTTTTGCATCGTTTACCCTTAATAACCGTAAGTAAATAGGCTTATTAAAGCAGAAAGTGCCATAGAAAATACACGAACAAGTGCAATAAAGGCGATAGGCTCGCATAATGTTAAATTCTTGTATGTGACAATCTTGCTCGCTCAACGGCGTCGCGGGAAGGCGTTTAGAGCGGAAACCTCAAAATCTGAGCTAAGGAGACGTAGTCATGGCAGCCAATCGCATTGAAAAAGACTCAATGGGACCGATCGAAGTACCGGCAGATAAGTTGTGGGGCGCACAAACCCAGCGTTCGCTGGAACATTTCAAAATCTCAACCGAGAAAATGCCCGTGGCATTGGTGCATGCGCTGGCGCTGACCAAGCGCGCGGCGGCGCAGGTCAATCAGGATCTCGGTTTGCTGCCCGCCGACCGCGCACAAGCGATCCTCAAAGCCGCGGATGAAGTGCTGGCCGATAAGCACAGCGAGGAGTTTCCGCTGGCGATCTGGCAAACCGGTTCCGGCACGCAAACCAACATGAACATGAATGAAGTGCTGGCCAACCGCGCCAGTGAAATTCTTGGCGGCGAGCGTGGCATGTCGCGTCTGGTGCACCCAAATGACGACGTAAATAAAAGCCAAAGCTCCAACGATGTGTTCCCCACCGCCATGCACGTGGCCGCGGTCATCGCCGTGCGGGAGCAGCTGATTCCGCAGATTCACGTGTTGAAAAAGACGCTGAGTGAAAAATCCGACGCCTTCAAAGATATCGTCAAGATTGGTCGTACCCACTTGCAGGATGCGACACCGCTAACGCTCGGTCAGGAGATCTCCGGCTGGGTGGCGATGCTTGAGCACAATCTTAAACACATCGAGAACAGTATTCCGCACGTAGCGGAGCTGGCGCTGGGCGGCACCGCGGTCGGGACCGGCCTGAATACCCATCCGGAATACGCGGTTCGCGTGGCTAAAGCGCTGGCCGATTTGACCAAACAGCCGTTTGTCACCGCGCCGAACAAGTTCGAGGCGCTGGCGACCTGCGATGCGCTGGTGCACGCGCACGGTGCGCTGAAAGGCCTGGCAGCTTCGCTAATGAAAATTGCCAACGACGTGCGCTGGCTGGCCTCTGGCCCGCGTTGCGGCATTGGCGAACTGGCGATCCCGGAAAATGAGCCAGGCAGCTCGATCATGCCAGGCAAAGTGAACCCCACGCAGTGCGAAGCGCTAACCATGCTGTGTTGTCAGGTAATGGGCAACGACGTGGCGGTGAACATTGGCGGCGCGTCCGGCAACTTTGAGCTCAACGTGTTCCGTCCGATGGTGATCCACAACTTCCTGCAATCGGTGCGTCTGCTGGCCGACGGCATGGACAGCTTCAATCACCACTGCGCGATTGGCATTGAACCGGTGCGCGAGCGCATCGATCAGCTGCTGAACGAATCGCTGATGCTGGTGACCGCGCTGAATACCCATATCGGTTATGACAAAGCGGCGGAAATTGCCAAGAAAGCCCATAAAGAGGGGCTGACGCTGAAAGGCTCGGCGCTGAAGCTGGGCTATCTGACCGAAGAGCAGTTCGATGAGTGGGTGCGTCCGGAGGAGATGGTTGGCAGCATGAAGCAGTAAACCGCTGTTAAAAACTGGCAGACGTAGCACCCTCGTAGCGGCGCAATTGATTGCGCGATAAATCGCGCCGCTACGGATTGTGCGGTGATTTATAGCCGCCCGCTATACAACACCGGACCGGTTGGCTGGCCGGTTGGCGAGCCGCCGCGCGGTTCAAGGCTGATGGCAATGATGCCTGAGCGGGAAATCGTGCTATTCAACGCCACATCCGTTGCCTTCTGATTATCCAACAAACCCAATGAAATCGGCGCTTTGCCTGGCGGAATCAGCCACAGCTGCAAACTGTTGTTATCGGCGATGGTCACGGGATGTAACGGCGTCAGGCTCAGCTGCGCCAGTTTGCTGTCCGCGCTGACCACCCATTGCTGTTGATGCTGGGCGTCGTTCAGTACCGTCAACGGCGTTAACGTCGGCTGCTGCAGGAACAGTGAGGCGAGCAGGGCGAACGCCGCGACACTGGCAGCCGCCAGCCAGCCCGCATAATGGCGTTTGGGTTGAATGACGCGTTGCTCGGGCAAACTCAATGTAATCTTTTTCCACACCTTTTCCGGTGGCGTGACGGGCGCAAGCTGATTATCCAGGCCCGCCAGCAGGGCTTGCCAGCGCGCAACGTTAGCCGCGAGCGCTGGCTCGTTACGCAACCTGCGTGCAAAGCGCAAACGCGCCAGCCCGCTTAAGGTGCCCAGCGCATACTCAGCTGATAAGGCCTCATCGCGTTGTAATTTATCGTTCATAGGCCCACACACTCCCGCAGATGCTCCAGCGCGCGGCGAATCCAGCTTTTTACCGAGCCAACCGGCTGTTGCAGCCAGGCGGCAATATCACTGTGGGACATCCCCTGATAATAGGCGAGCGTGATGCTTTGCTGCTGTTCGCTGCTCAGATGGCCAATGCAGTGTCGCAGGCGATCGGCTTGTGCCGGATCGTGCCAGTTATTCTGTTCGTCTTCGCTGGTGATTGGTAGCAGGTCGCTAAACTCTTCTGCCTCCAGCGTCAGGCGCGCCTGTCCGCTGCGTAACCCGTCAATGCAGCGATTGCGCACAATGTGCGTCATCCACGTCATCGGCGCGCTCAGGGCGGCATCGTATGAAGCGGCGCGGTTCCAGATGGTGAGGTAGCAATCGTGCAGCACCTCTTCCGCCCAACCTTGCTGACGCAGCATGCGCAGGGCGAGGGCGAAAAGATGCGGCGACGTAAGTCGATACAGTTGCTCAAACGCGCGGCGATCGCCTTTCGCGATCGCCGGCAATAAGTTATCTAACCGTTCTGCAAGCCTGTTATCCATCATCTTCCCGGTTGGCTAAAATGCCCAATCCGAGTATAGGCAATTACTTAGGCATCAAGACGGTATCGATCACATCAATCACACCATTTTTCTGAGTGACGTCATAGGTGCTGATATTCGCCACGTTACCCTGACCATCTTTCAGCTGAATATTGTGCGGGCCATTATTCATAATCCACAGCGGCTGGCCGTTGACGGTTTTCAGCTCGGCATGTCCGCCACCTTGCTTAATTTTTTTCTCCAGCGCTTTCATGTCGTATTTGCCTGCCACCACATGATAAGTCAGGATGCTGGTCAACTTCGCTTTGTTCTCCGGTTTGACCAGGCTATCAACGGTGCCCGCAGGCAACTTGGCGAAGGCCGCATTGGTTGGCGCGAAGACAGTAAACGGACCTTTACCTTCGAGGGTTTCCACCAAACCCGCCGCTTTAACAGCAGCAACCAGCGTGGTGTGATCTTTGGAGTTCAGCGCGTTTTCAACGATGTTCTTTTGCGGATACATCGCTGCGCCGCCGACCATCACGGAGTCATCATTCATGGCGGCAAATGCACCTGCGGTGAACAGTAAAGTGCTGGATACGACTGCAATGCTCATTAGCTTTTTCATCATAAATCCTCGTAGTAGGGAGCGAAGAAGTTGCTCACACTCTGATATACGAGGGCAGCCTGCGAATTGGATGCAGCGATTTAAAAATAAATTTTACGCCAGCCGATCGCTCCACAAATGCAGGCGCGGAATGATCAGATGCAGCGGCTCGGCCAGCGGTTTATGACGCCAGGCAACGTTATCGGCATCGTAGTTCAGCAGTTCTCCCAGAATCGGCACCTGCGTGCGATCGCGGCACAGCACCAGCAGCGGAGAAGGGCAGGCAAGCTGCACCTGTTTCTTCTCGCTGGCGCGCCATACGCGGGCAATCGGCTGCACCTTCACCGGACGCTTGATTTTCAGCTTCGCACCGGCTGGCAACGCGAGGATTGCTTCCAGCTCTTGCTGCACTTTCTCCGCCCACTGTTCCCGCGTCCACGGTGCCTGCGCACGATTGGCCTTCAGGCTGCGCTCCAGCTGTTCTACCACCGCATCACGCGTGACGTTTTTGATGATGTTTTTATTCGCCCAGCCAAAGCGCAAACTGTCCGGCGCGTTGAGCAGCGTGACGCTGCGGTAGGCGTTAAGCGTAATTAACCCGCGCAGATGCTGGTGGACGAACTCAAAGCGCGCCTCGCTCGGCAAGCCCGACTCCACGGTGATCAGCTGTTCCAGCCGCTGCTTCAAAGTATTAATCTCGGCAACCTGCTGCGTAATCTGCGCATGCACATCGCCGTCGGCTTCAATGCAAATCGCGCCCGGCAAGCGCACGGCGGCTTTGGTGCTGAGCTTTTCCGATTGATGCTGCATAAACAGGCGGCAGTAATGCATTAGCGCCATGTCGCGTGCCGTTTTACCAAGATGCTGCGTCACCGCGATGCGTTCAATTTCATCATGTTCGCGGCCTTTCTCGATTTCCGGCAGACTAAACACGCGCGCAATCAACAGCGGTTGCTGCTCAATGTGTTGACGTAACGCGCCCAATCCCGCCTCCAGCGCATTAACGCATTCGTGCAGATCGGCAACCAAATCATAACGAGCCATAAAACGCCTCCATAGTTACAACATCCTTTCAGTGTACCGGCTTAGGCGCCGGTCTGCCAGCATAGCACAGGGATTTTGTTAAACAGGGAAACGTGGGATTTTTCAAGCTGGATGAACGTGTTATAACAATGCTTTGCCTGCTAACGGAATAATGTTGTGAAGCCTCAGCCAAAGCCACCTGCCGCCGCCATAGTTACGCTTGGCGCAGTACAAATCCTGTCGTGGGGCGGATCTTTCTATCTTATGGCGGTGATGGCCAATCCGATCGTGGCGGAAACCGGCTGGTCGCAGCAATGGGTGTATGGCGCGTTATCGCTCGGCATGCTGATTTCCGGTTTGCTGGCGCCGCTGAGTGGGCGACTGATTTCCCGCTCCTATGGCCGCGCATTGCTGGCGGCGAGCGGGGCGGTGATGGCGATCGGTCTGGTGATCATGGGATTGAGCCACAATCTGCCGCTGTTTCTGTTTGCCTGGCTGATTATCGGCGTAGGTATGGCGATGGGCCTGTACGATGCGCTGTTTGCCACGCTCGGCACGCTCTATGGCGGCCAGGCACGCGGCGCGATAACCGGCATTACGCTGATTTCTGGCTTCTGTACCACTATCGTGTGGCCGGGCACCGCGCTGCTGATTCACTGGCTGGATTGGCGTAACGCCTGTTTTGCCATTGCCGGATTGTTATGTGTTTCAGTGTTGCCCGCCTATCTCTACGCGCTACCCGCGCCAGAAGCGAAAATCGCCGCCGCTAAGGTAAAACCGACCGCGCAGGGCGACGAACTGGCACCGACACTGTTTTGGCTGCTGTGCAGCATTTTCACGCTCGCATCGGTGATCATGACGGCGATTTCGGTGCAGCTGATCACCCTGCTGCAGGCCAGCGGCCACACGCTGGCGTCGGCGCTGGCCATCAGTGCGATTCTCGGTCCGTGTCAGGTGGCATCGCGCATCGTAGACATCGCCTTCAAGCGCGGTCACCCGATCTGGACCACCTTTTTCTCGGTGGGATTGGTGGCGCTCGGCTTGTTGCTGCTGGCGTGTTATCCGCAGTTTGCGGTGCTCAGCATGGTGCTGTACGGTGCCGGAAATGGTTTGCGTGCCATTGTGCGGGGAACTTTACCGCTGGTGATGGTCAAACCAGAGGCCTACGCGATTGTGGTAGGGCGCATGGCGCGTCCTGCCTTGATTGGCCAGGCCTTGACGCCGCTGGTTGGTGGCTATGTGTTTCAGCACCTCGGTGCCAGCGCCACGCTGTGGTTGCTATGCGTTCTGGCGTTGATTAACGTGCTGTTGGTCGCGCTTTTGCAGCAGAAATTGCCGCAGGCCAGCCCACAGTCGGAAAGGGGAGTGATAAACTAAGCAGCCTGTGCGCTTCTGCCCGATTAAATGGGGAATACGTGCCTGGATCACGGGCGTTGACTTCTAAAAAGCAACAGTGTTTGTTATATTTATTGCTCATTGATTACTCACTGTCGCGGCATAAAAACAACAAGATAACCGCAACTCAGGATATTGAAATGCTTGATTACCGCTTCCCGACAGCTTTGCAGATGGTTTTGAGCGTAGCGATGGCGGAGCAACTGGGCAAACGCTCGACCAGTGCCATATTGGCGTATGGTCTTGAAGCGAACCCCAGTTTCATTCGGAAACTTATGGTTCCGCTCACGCGTGACGGCATCATCGTCTCAACGCTTGGCCGCACCGGTTCCATTCATCTGGGTCGCCCGGCCGCCGAAATCACACTGCGCGACATTTATACTTCTGTGATTGAAGATAAAAAACTCTGGGCGTCACGTCCCGACGTGGCACCGCGTTGTCTGGTCAGTGCCAACCTGTGTTGGTATTTCAAATCGATTGCTGAAGAGGCTGAAGAAGCGTCGCTGAAAGTGCTGGAAACCCGCACCGTAGCGGACGCGCTGGCCGAACTGAAGCATAACGACACCAGCAACTGCGAAGAGTTGCCCGATCTCGAACTCGCCGACCTGTGTAAAAAAGGCCGCTAAAACCACTCTCATCCGTAAGGGCGTCATTCATGACGCCCTTTTTTATTGCCTCAATCTGCACGCAAAAAAAATCCGGGCACATCGGCCCGGATTGTTCATTTCACCTAAAACCCTTACACAGTTTGCACTTCCGCCTGTGGTTGCTTGCGCGTTACCAGCTTACGCAGCGTCACATAGAACACCGGCGTCAGGAACAGGCCAAACAGCGTCACGCCCAACATGCCGGAGAACACGGTAATCCCGGTTACGCCGCGCACTTCTGCGCCTGCACCTTCACCAAGAATCAGCGGGATAGTACCGGCGATAAAGGCAATCGAGGTCATAACGATCGGACGCAGACGCAGACGACAGGCTTCCAGCGCTGCATCGACAATGCTCTTGCCTTGCATCTCCAGCTCGCGCGCAAACTCGACGATAAGAATCGCGTTCTTACACGCCAGTCCCATCAGCACTACCAGCCCAACCTGCACAAACACGTTGTTATCGCCACCGGTCAGCCACACGCCGACCAGCGCCGAGAGCATGGTTACCGGCACAATCAGGATCACCGCTAGCGGCAGCGTCCAGCTTTCATACAGCGCCGCCAGCACCAGGAATGCGAGTAGGACCGCGACCGGGAAGACGATCAGCGCGGTATTGCCCTGCGTTGATTGCTGATAGCTCAGGTCGGTCCATTCAATGTTCATGCCGTTCGGCAGCACCTGCGTCGACATCTCCTCCAGCTTCTGCATCGCCTGCGCCGAAGAGAGCACGCGCGGATCGGCATCACCAATCAGGTCAGCCGCCGGATAGCCGTTATAGCGAATCACCGGATCCGGGCCGTATGTAGTGGTGATATTCACCATGCTGCCAATCGGCACCATTTCGCCGCGATCGTTGCGGGTACGCAGGTTACCGATATCCTGCACGCTATCGCGGAAATCGCCGTCCGCCTGCGCCATCACGCGCCAGGTGCGACCAAACTTATTGAAATCGTTGACGTACGACGATCCGAGATAGGTTTGCAGCGTGCTGAACAGTTCGGTCAGCGACACGCCTTGCGCTTTGGCTTTATCCCGATCCACCTGCACATCCAGCTGCGGCACGTTGGCCTGGTAGGATGAAATTGGGAACATCATGCCCGGCGTCTGCAACACCGCACCGGTCATGGTGTTGATGGCGGTTTGCAGCGCACCGTAACCGAGCCCCGCGCGATCCTGCACATACAGCGAATAACCCGAACCTTGTCCCAGACCTAAAATCGGCGGTGGCATAATCGAGAAGCCAAAACCTTGCTGAATTTTCGAGATCTTAGCGTTGATCTCAGCATTAATTTCCGCGGCGGTGCGCGTACGTTCACTGAACGGCTTCAAACCAAAGAACACCGTGCCGGTATTCGGCGTGTTGGTGAACTGCAACGCGTTCAAACCGGGGAAGGCGACCGAATAAGCCACGCCTTCGGTGTTCATGCCGATCTCGCTCATCTTGCGAATCACTTCATCGGTACGCGCCAGCGACGAACCTTCCGGCATCTTCACGCCGCCAATCAGGTAGAGCTTGTCCTGCGTCGGAATAAAGCCGCCCGGCACGGTATGGAACATAAAGCCCGCACCGGCCAGCAGCAGCACGTAGACGCCGAACACCGCGCCGCGACGACGCAAGGTTTTACCCACCAGCGATTCATAGCCATCTGAACTGCGCTGGAAGAAGCGGTTAAACGGACGGAACAGCCAGCCGAGCAGGCGATCGATAATACGCGTCGGCATATCCTTTGCGGCATCATGTGGCTTCAGCAGCAGTGCTGCCAGCGCCGGTGACAGCGTCAGCGAATTGATGGCGGAGATCACCGTTGAGATGGCAATCGTCACCGCAAACTGCTTATAGAACTGACCGGTCACGCCGGACAGGAACGCCATCGGCACGAACACCGCACACAGCACCAGCGCGATGGCGATAATCGGCCCGGACACTTCCCGCATCGCCTGATGCGCAGCCGCCGTCGGCGACAAGCCTTGCTCGATATTACGTTCGACGTTCTCCACCACGACAATGGCGTCATCCACCACAATACCGATTGCCAACACCAGCCCAAACAAACTTAAGGTATTGAGCGAGAAGCCGAGCAGATAAAGGATGCTGAAGGTACCGACCACCGAAACCGGCACCGCCAGCAGCGGGATAATCGAGGCGCGCCAGGTTTGCAGGAAGAGAATCACCACCAGCACCACCAGCACAATCGCTTCGAACAGCGTTTGCACCACGGCACGGATCGAGTCACGCACGAACACCGTTGGGTCGTACGGCGCGGCCCACTGCACATCGTCCGGGAAACGGGTGGCCAGTTCGGCCATCTTGTCGCGCACCGCATTCGACAGATCGATGGCGTTGGCGCCCGGCGCCTGGAAGATACCGATACCGACCGCATCTTTGTTGTTCAGCTGTGAACGCAGCGCGTAGCTGCCGGAACCCATCTCGATGCGCGCCACGTCACGCAGGCGCACCAGCGTGCCGTCGTCAGCGGTTTTCAGGATGATGTTGCCGAACTGCTCTTCGCTCTCAAGACGACCCTGGGTGTTGATCGACAGCAGAAAATCGCTCTGTTTCTTCAGCGGCTCCGCGCCAAGCTGGCCGGCAGACACCTGCACGTTCTGCTCCTGCATCGCGCTGACCACATCGGAGGCGGTCAAGCCACGTGCTGCCACCTTATTGGGATCGAGCCAGACGCGCATCGCGTATTCACCGGCACCGAAGATCTGAATCTGACCGACGCCTGGCAGGCGCGCCAGCTCATCCTTCACCTTCAGGGTGGCGTAGTTACGCAGATAGAGGGAATCGTACTTGCCGTGCGGCGAGAACATGTGCACCACCAGCGTCAGCGTCGGCGACATCTTCTGCGTGGTGAGGCCGAGTTGGCGCACCTCTTCCGGCAGACGCGCTTCAGCCTGCGCCACGCGGTTCTGCACCTGAACCTGCGCCTGATCCGGATCGGTGCCCGGACGGAAGGTCACGGTGGTGACCAGCACGCCATCGGAACCCGCCACGGATTTCATGTACATCATGTTTTCTACCCCGTTGATGGCTTCTTCCAGTGGCGTCGCCACAGAATCTGCAATCACTTTGGGGTTGGCACCGGGATATTCCGCGCGCACCTGCACGCTCGGCGGCACCACGTTGGGATATTCACTGATCGGCAGCAGCGGAATGGCGATCAGTCCGGTGGTAAAGATCAAAATCGACAGCACCGCGGCGAAAATCGGTCGGTCGATAAAAAAGCGGGAGAAATCCATAAAAGGCAGTCTCGAAGGTTATTGAGCGGAGCGCATCGCCACCGGTTGGGCGTTCACCGGCATGCCAGGCATAAAGACTTTCTGCAAGCCGTTAACGATCACCTTGTCGCCGGGCTTCAGGCCTTGCTGCACAATACGCAGACCATCGGCTAACTCGCCGGCCTGAATATCGCGGCGCTGGGCTTTACCTTGCGCATCGACCACGTAAACGTACTTACGATCCTGATCGGTGAGCACGGCTTTATCATCAATCAACAGGGCGGTGAAGTCGGCGCGGCCCGGCAAGCGCACGCGCGCAAACAGGCCCGGTGTGAACTGACGCTGCTGATTATCCAGCGAGGCGCGCATGCGGATGGTGCCGGTGCTGGCGGTCAGCTGGTTATCGAGGAAATCCACGGTGCCGCGATGCGGAAAACCCTCTTCCCCGGTCAGCGCTACTTCTACCGGCAGCGACCCGCGATTTTCGCCTTTACGCGCCATCGCCTGATAATGCAGATAGGTGGCTTCATCGACGTCGAAGTAGACGTACATACGATCCTGCGATACCAACGTGGTCAGCACGCTGGCGCTGTCACCGGCGGTCACTAAGTTGCCGGTGGTGATCATCGCGCGGCTGGCGCGACCTTCAATCGGCGCGGTAACGCGGGTGAAATCAAGATTCAGCTGCGCCATATCCACCGCCGCCTGTGCTGACAGCACGCTGGCCTGCGCCTGATTAGCCGCCGAGCGACGCTGTTCCCACTCTTCGCGTGACACGACATTGGTGCCGATCAGTTTATCGGTACGCGCCGATTCACTGCGGGCCAGCGTAGCCTGGCTGCGCGCGTTGGCGAGTTCGGCCTGCGCCTGCTCGAGCGTGGCGCGGTAGGTGCGATCGTCAATGGTGAACAGCACCTGACCTTTTTTCACCTCATCGCCTTCGCGATAATTAACCTGATCGATATAGCCCGAAACGCGCGGCCGCAGCTGCACGCTCTGTACCGCTTCGAAACGGCCATTGAAGCTATCCCATTGGCTGACTTTCTGCTCTACCACCTGCGCGACACTTACTTCGGGCGGTGGCGGCGGGGCGTTTTGCGCCACACCGCGATCGCAACCGGCCAGCAGGCTTCCCAGCAACATCACTCCTGACAGGCTTACCGCCCATTGAACCCTGTACGTTTGCAGATGCATTGTTGTTATTCCGCTTTGGTGAAAATGAAAGGAGACGTACGAAAAATCTGCAACTTTTATGATTGCATTAAAACGCCACGAGTGTAGGCTTGCTCAAACTGCATCTGCAAGAATATCTGATACACTTTATGTGCGGTTTTGATCATTACGTTGCAGAAGGATCAAAGCCCCTACGCGCAGTGCGGCATTTAATGCAATAATAAAACTTGCATTAACTGGCATAGTCGTTCAACCTTAAAGTGTAATTGCAACTGATACTGATACTGTTCGCAACGGCGACCGGAGAAAACGAGATGATGACCACCGCATTTATTCACGATTTGATCGACTGGATTGACAACAATATTGAAACGCGTCTGGATCTGGATACCGTAGCGGGGCGCGCCGGTTATTCGAAATGGCACCTGCAGCGTATGTTCAAAGAGCACACGGGTTTGCCTCTGGGCGAATACATTCGTGAGAAGAAGCTGAAGAAGTCAGCGGATCGCTTGACCACCAGCAATGAACCGATTCTTAACGTGGCGATTTCACTCGGTTTCGACTCGCAGCAGTCGTTTAACCGCAGCTTTAAACGCCAGTATGGCGTAGCGCCGGGAGCATGGCGTCGTCACGCCGCGCCATCCGCCAGCGCGATGCAGTAAACCCCGCCAGGGCCAGCTCTGCTGGCCCGCGTTTTTCCCTGCCCTAAATCTGTTATTATCGTCGTCCTGTTTTTCAGGATGCCACCATGTCAAAAAAACTCTGGATTGCCTTAATTCTGATCCTGGCCGCGTTGTGGCTCGGGCTAAAACCGCGTTTGTCCGATAAATGGGCCACCAGCCACCCCGATATTTCGCAGCTCACCGATGCCAACACCGTGGCGCTTTGGCTGCAGCAGCATCACACATTACCCGATCTCTATCTCACCAAAAATGAAGCGCGTCGTCAGGGCTGGAATCCCAGCAAGGGCAACTTGTGTGAAGTGTTGCCGGGCCGCGCGATTGGTGGCGATCGCTTTAGCAACCGCGAAAGAAGGCTGCCGATGCAGGCGGGCAGGCAATGGTATGAAGCTGACGTGAATTACGATTGCGGTCACCGCGACGCCGATCGTCTGCTTTACTCAAATGATGGATTGATTTTCCTCACCACCGATCACTATCGCAGCTTCAAACAGGTGCCTTAACCATGTTGACGCTCCATTTTGACTTTGAAAACTTGTCAGATCGCCAGGCGTTTTACCGCGCGCTGGTGCAGCAGAGTGCCTGCCCAGTGGATTTCGGTAACAATCTTGATGCGCTATGGGATTGGCTGACCGGCGGCATGGCGCTGCCGGCCACCTTCTATTTAGCGCATGCCGATGACGCCAGCGTGAGTGCAGAATTCGCGCCGGTGCTGGCGTTACTGGAGGAGGCGCAGCAGCAGTTGCAAGGCGAGCTGCGCCTGGTGCGTGGGGAATAAACTACGCGTGCAGCGGTAACAGCAAAATTGCCAGCATCTGGCGGGCATTCGCGGGCAAATCGCCGCCGCCGGTGTAGCCATTGTTCTCAACGATCACCGAATTCAACCCCACCAGCCAGTCATAGATGTAGTAAGCGGTATGATTGGCGGGCGCGGCAGACAAGCGCGTCAAACGCTGTCCCGGCGAGAAGCTGACGCTCGGTGCAGGCGGACGGGCGAAAATCGTCTGACCGCGATTGACGCGGCTTTCAGGACGTTCGCTCTCCGGGCGCTGTAAAAAGCCCAGCCACGCCACAAAATCCCCCAGCACCGTCATGGCGCGTGAAACCTGGCGATCGGTACGCGCTTCATGGGCGCTGGCCTGCGCATCCGGCTCGTTAAGCGCGCTTTGCAGTTTGCTCAGCACCTTGAGACGGAAGCTAGCGGTTATTAACTCTTCCACCAGCATCTCCAGCGTCGGCTTATCGACGTTGAGCAGCGCCAGCAGGCTGCGGCTCTCCGGCAACTGACGCAAGTGCTCCAGCCACAGCGCAAACACCTGCTGCGGGAACTGCTGATCGCGTTGCCCGCCCGAACTGCGCGGCTCAGCGGCAGCTACCGGCTCATCTTTAAACAGATCGAACTCGAAGCCGATGCCGAAATAGCTCTGCTCAGCGGCCGCCGTTTTGGCGCTGTGTTGAATGTGATGGCTGCTGCTCTGGCTCAGCCACAGCTGACGCACCGCTTCACGCGACGGCTGCAAACGCTCCAATAGTTCGCCGTGCAAACCGGTGCGATGTTGCAAGCATTTCAGCAGCGTATCGGAAATCGCCTGCTTGCGAGCTGCCTGTTCTGGCGTGGCGCTGGATTCGGTCCACGGCTGCAAACGTTCCACCAGCTTGTGCTGTAGCGCGCTGAGCTGCAACGCTAAACGCTCACGGCGCGCTTCCGGCTGCATCTCATCCTGCAACCAGCTGCCCATGCGATCGACGCCCGCGCGATCCAGCGCCAGCATCGACCCCCAACTCTGTCCCGGCTGACCAATCTGGCGTTGCACCGCTTCATCAACGTTAATCTGCTGCTGCTGATAGCGCGCATCATGTGGCGTGATCGCCCAAATCAGACGCGGCTTCTCACCGCTGGCAGCGATGGTTTGGTGTATGTGCCACTCGCGCAGCGCGCTGGCGGCGACATCGGTGTCGTGACGCTGGCTGGCAGCGGTACAGATCAGCATCAGATCAATGCCCTGACGCGCGGCGTACAGGCCCGGCAGCAGTGCGCGTTTCTGTTCCAGCAGCGTGGCGCGCAGCGGATCGCGTTTGCGCAGCTGGGCCAGTTCATCCTGTTGCGCGCGATCGGCTGGCGTGCCCGGCGCAGGCAGCTCCAGCATATCCGCATCATCGTACAGCGCCTGACGCGGCGTGGAACTGAGCGGCAAGGTGATCTCCATCGTCAGCAGCGACAGCAATCCCAGCGGAACATGCTGCGCTTTCCCCACGCGATTGGCGACGATCGGACACACTTCGATCATCTCCTGCCAGTCGGCATCATTACCAATCAGTTTTTCTGCTGGCAGCGCGGCATCGTCCACCAGCACGCTGAGCGGCGCTAACACGCGCGGCGCATGGCGCAGCTGGTGGCGCAAATGCATCAGGCTACGCAGGCTTTCGTTCAGCGCGTTCTGTCCCGGCCACAGCAGGGCAAACAGCTGCACGCGGTCGTCCACGTTGAGCCACGGCGCCAGCGCTACCGCCTGCGGCCAGAAGTGACGATCGAGAATCTCGGCATGACGATGGTGACGACGGCTCCACGCCCATAGCGTGATCAGCGCATCGCTATCGAGGCCAGGCTGCGCTTCATCCTGACGGTGGCGCTGCAAACGCTGCAACGCGGCATCGATCTGCGCCGTGTCCGGCTGCAGTTCGGTGTTGGCACAGGCCAGCATCAAACGAATCAGTTCCACTTCGCTCAGCAGCGTCATCTCCAGCGGCCAGGCGTTGGATTGCGTTTCACGCTGGTGGCTGAAGCGGGTGGCGATGGCGAAATCGAGATTGCCGGGATTGATGTTCTGGAAATAATTTAGGGTTTTATCGCCAAGGCGCGCAATTAACTGGCCCTGGGCATCACCGACCATCTCACTCAGCAGCCAGGCTTTGCCCGCCTGCGACTGGCCAAACAGCGCCAGCGTCACCGGACGCGCCAGCTGGCGCGCCAATGCATGGCTCTCCACGCGCGCGCGGCGCAGCTGCAGCGTCAGAGTTTCAGCTTCCATTGCCAGACGCGGCGTGTGCGCCTGATGGGTTTCCACCCAGTTCAGCGCGCCATCCAGCGTTTCCTGCATCAGGCTAAGACGTTTCGCGGGCGTAACCGGCGAGGCTTTTTTGGCAGTTCTCATCGTTTGCAGACGCTCCCGCTGTCGATCCAATATTGCGCATTCGCGTTGCCGGTAGCAGAAAGCGTGTTCAGTTTCAGACTCAGTTGCTCCAGCGGCACACGCGTGCCGTCATCCATGCGCGCATCGCTCAGCACCAAACGCTCCGGGCCGAGATTAGCCGGGCCGGGCTGCACCGCCAGCTTAATGCGCAGTACGCTTTCGCCGGCAACCTGACGCGCCAGCGTCGGGTCCACAATGCTCAGGCTATACAGCGGCGAGGCCGGCCAGCGATCGTTCTCCAGCTGGCGGAAGCCGAGGCAAACGTTGCCGCGAATGCGGAAGCTGCTTTTGCGATCCAGCGCGAAGCTGCTGCTGTCGAGATCGATCTCGCTGTAACACAGATTATCGTCGCTGAGCGCCGAGGTCTCATCCAGCACGCCGAGATAGCGAATGGTGGAGTACGGTTCGAAATCACCGGCGCGGAACCAGAAGCTGCTGAGGCGCAGATCGAGCGCCAGCAGGCACAGCATCGCGCCGACTGCGGCGGTGGATTTCGGGTTATCAATGCGGCCCTGCTTGTTGAACGGATACCAGTCGCTGGTGTGATAGCCTTCCAGCGACAAAATACGGCTGCCCGGCAGCGGTTGCAGATGTCGCACCAGCGCCTGAATGCCAGGGAAGCGTGACGGACGACCGGTGAGCAGCAGCACATCGCACTGATACAGCGACACCACTTCACACATCGCGCGCAGCGCCGGAATGATCGCCATACGGTGTTGCAGGAACTCGCCGTGCAACTGCGCCATGCTGACCACCAGCGGCACTTCGAGCAGATCGAATCGGCTGTCGCCGCCGAGCGTGCGCTGAATTTCGCCATTCACAAACGCCAGCACGCTGCTGGCCGGTTTTTGCGGCACCAGCTCGCCGAACAGCGCGTTGATTTCACTGTGGCTGTCGAGCGGATCCCAATTTTCATACTGCTCCAGCACCGCCTGGGCCAGCGGAATAAACAGCTGTAGCGTCACTTGCTGACGCAGCGTGGCTTGTCCGTCCATACGGCTGTCGTGACCAAATAGCTTGTTCATCAACGGTTCGGCCAGCTGCAAACCGGCTTTCTGCAAGCTCTGCTGCAACGCTGGCAGAATCCACAGCTGAATCACGTCCAGCAGAATATCGTCACCGGCGACTTTGAAGCCTTCGCGGAACAGCAAGCGCGGGGTGATTTTGACGTTGTTGCCCTGGCCGTCATCAAGACGATATTGGGTAATGGCTAAATCGGTGGTGCCGCCGCCGATATCAATCGAGGCGATGCGCAGGCTTTTACCCGGCAGCTCGTCAACTTCACGCGGACGATCCGGGCGCGCCATGCTGCTGAAGAAATCTTCTGCGCGGCCGGCAAAGTTGACCTGGGTTTCGTTGAATAGCCACACCATTTGACCACAGGTGGCTTCGTCCCACTCCATCTGCACATCCGGTACCGGACGCAGGCTGTTTGCCTGGCTGGCGGCGGTAAATTCCTCTTCGGCCGGATGCCAGCCCTCGGCTTTCCATACCAGCGCGATGGCTTCCTGCATGCGGCGACGGAAAATCTCACGCTCCGGCTTCGGCATCGCCGACGGCAGCGTCAGGATCACATGACGCAGCTGGCGCGGCGCCTGGCTTTGCGGCATGCGCTGGCGCTGCGCCACGCTGTTCATCTGCATCATCGCCTGCGCCAGCAGTTCGCACAGCATAAAGGTCATCAGCGAACTGCGGCTGTAGCTGGCGGAGAACACCGGCAGACGGTCGTCTTCCGCCAGTGCGTGCAGCGGCTGGCCTTCGTCGTTAATCAGTAAGGTGAACGGCAGCGCGGTGGCTTGCGGCTCATCGCTGCTGCCGTTGGCGTTGAAGCGCCAGCCTGGCTGATAGCGCGCTTCATCCCACAAATAGCGGCGCGGACTGGACAAACCGGTGCTGCCTTCGGTGCCGGCACGCAGCAACGCCAGACGGCTGGCTTCCCGGCCTACGCGCGTCAGCGACGGCCACATAAAAGCGTTTTCACGGCCGCTCTCCAGCGAGAAGTTGGCCTTGCCGAAACGGGTTTCAGCAAACTCCAGACGGCTGTCGAACAGCTCGTTGTAAACCTGATGCGGCTCGGAGAGATCGCGCAGCTGCAGCTCGTAGGTTTGACGCAGGCCGCTGCTCTCTTCGGCGTGATCTTCCACCAGAATGCCGCAGGTATGCGAGTTGCCGACGTCGAGAATGATATCGACGTTGACCGCCGGGGTTTGCAGCGAAGTTGCCTGAATATAGATTTCCGCCAGATCTAGCTGCTCGCCCAGCAGTTCCAGCAGGTTGAGATAGTGCGCCTGATATTCGAATTCACGCAGCGCCTGGTTCAGCTCCTGCTCACGGCGTGATTCCAGCGCATGCACCTGCTGACTAAAGGTTTCACGCAGCCAGCCATCAACCCATGTATGGTCGAGGAATTCACCCAGCTCGTAGTTGTGCCAGGCGAGGGCGAAACTGACGCCGTTCTGCGCATCGGCTTTGCTTAAACCGTGCTGCTCGCCGCCATCCTGCTCAGACACAATGCGCGTATCAAAGGCGAGGGTGATGCGATGGGTGTTGCCTGCCGCGTCGGGTTGCGCCAGCGGCGCCAGATGCAGACGTGCCCAGTTGTCCGGGCCGCCGATAAAACGACGTCCGCTGGTGCAGCGCAGCACCGGCAGCGGCAGCCATTGATGAGCCAGCAGCTTCAGAGAGTCGGCTAGCGCGATGTCCGTTTCCGGACGCACCACTTCCGCCGCGCCGCCATCTTCCGGATAGAGCAGGAACTTGCCGCTGTTGCCGTCGACGTTGAGACGCAGCAGCGGGCCGTTGGCGGTTTGCCGCACGAACTGACGACGTGCCTGCAACGCAGGTAAACGCAAACCGAAATCAAGAAACTGCACACCGCTATCTTCAATCAGCGTGATTTTCTGTTTGTCATCGATGAGGGGAGCCAACATGTTTACTTACTCTCACGCTTAATCGTCAACGGGAAGACCTGATCTGCGCCGTATTGCGCAGTACAGCTGGCGATGCCATCACCGGCTTTACACACCAGTTCCGGCATGCGGTAACGCGATTTATCGCTGCAGGTCGCAGTATAGCGGCTGCGCACTTCCATGCTGCCGGCGCTGGTCATCGCGGCGGTGACATCGGCTTTACAGCGGATGTTGTCGCCCTGGGTAATGGTGGCGGTGCCTTTGCCGTTGCGGATTTGATAGCGCAGGCTTGGCGGTTTGCCGGTCGGCAGATTGGTTTGACGCAACGTGACGCGCCAGGTGCCGTTAATAAATTTCACCGATCCAACGCGCGCATCTTCGGTGGTCATCACCAAATCATCGGCTTTGGCCGGTTCGGTGTGTTCAGCCACCACCTCAGGCGGCGCGACAGGTGTGGCAACCGGCGCGGCGGCAACGACGGTGGCGGCGGTTTGTGGCAGCGTGGTGGCGAGTTTTTCCGCTTTAACCATCACGGCAGGCGGCTTACTCACCGGCACCGGCACATCCGCAACGCTAATCGCAGCCGTTTGCGGCGCGCTGTGCAGCCAGTAGGCGACGCCCGCAGCCACCAGCGCCGCAACCGGCAACAGCAGCATCAGCGGACGCACGGTAAAGGCGCGACGTGGCGGCGCGACAGGTTCGGGGAGCGATTCAGGCGCGGGCTCAGCAATGTCCTCAACCGCCGGTTCTTCGGCTTCAGGTTCCGGCTCGATCAGCGGTTGAGCAGCAGCAGGCGGCACCTCGATCAGCGGCGCAATTACCGGCGCAACCACCAGCGGAGCAGGTGCTGGCGGTTCTGGCAGCAGCGGCGGCAGCGCATCTTCCAGCGAATCGCGCAGGCAGGCCAGCGCGTCATCACGCGAACGCGCCTGCGGATCAACAAAGCCCCAGAAGGTGATCACCGGTTTGCCATCCACCAGATAAACGTACTGCTGATCCGGGAACTGCAACGTTTTGCTCAGCAACGCACCAAACAAGCGCATCGCCGGATTCTCCGCATCGCGTGCACGCAGGCTCAGCGCCTGCAGATCCTGCTGGTTTAGCGTCAGCAGTTCCAGCGCCTGACGGCGCTCGTGATCGCTGGCACCCAGCCAGGATTTTACTTTGCCAGTAAACGGGGCGTACCAATCGAGGCGGTCACCGCGCTCGTTGACCTGCGGGATCGCGAGGCAATTGGCCAGCGTGGTTTGGCGGCGCAGGCGCAGGGTTTCACGGATTTGCAGCGCGGACGTCCAGACCGGCTGGCCGTTTTCACCCAGTGCCAGTACCGTGTCCAGATTGCCGCTGCGCAGAAAAGTTTTTGCCACTCGTTGGGCCCTTATCGGTGGTTGTCTGAGGCAGAACAGTGTGTGTTTTTGGCGATGATAGTGATCTTAAGCCAAATGCAGCGAAATCAAACGGCTGATAAAGGGGAAAAACAGGGCGTTTTTCCCGCGTGCGGAGAAGATTGCTGAAATTTTAAGCGCGACTGCGCGGGGAAAGGATCACATAGGTCAGCATGCCGCCGAGCAAACCCCAAAAGGCGGAGCCGATGCCGAGCAGCGAAACACCGCTGGCGGTGATCAGAAACGCCACGATGGCGCCGTCGCGCTGATCCGGTTCGGCTAAGGCGCGCTGCAAACTGCCGGACAGCGTAGCCAGCAGCGCGAGGCCCGCCAGCGTGGCAATTAACACTGGCGGCAAGGCGCTCAGCATGATGGCGATCAATCCGCCGGTAAATCCGGTCAGCAGATAGAACACGCCCGCCAATGCCGATGCCATCCAGCGGCGCGCCGGATTCGGATTGACATCGTCGCCCATACAGATAGCAGCGGTAATCGCAGCGATACACACCGAAAACCCGCCAAATGGCGACAGCACTAAAGCGATAAAGCCGGTCCAGCCGGTGAGCGCAGATACCGGCGGCTGATAGCCGTGCGCCTGCAAGGTGGCGATGCCGGGCGCATTTTGCGACGCCATGGTGACGAGGAAATAGGGCAAACCCACGCCAATCAGCGCCGCCAGATTAAACTGCGGCATGATGAATTCCGGCCGACTGATCGCCAGCGCATGCGGCGGAAAGTGGATCGATTGCTGGCCGAGCGCCACCAGCACGCCCGCGATCAACGCCAGAATGATGGCGTAGCGCGGCAGCCAGCGGCGGCTCAACAACCACACCAAACACATGCTGCCGCACAGCGCGAAATTGCTCTGCAAACCGCTAAAGGTGCCGATGCCAAATTTCAGCAGAATCCCGGCCAACATCGCGGCCGCCAGCGATTGCGGAATGTGATTCATCAGGCGAGCGAACAGGCCGGTAACGCCGCATAACACAATCAACAGGTTGGTGGCGACAAACACGCCCACCACTTCATTCAGCGTCAAACCCTGCACGCTGGTGGCGAGCAGCGCCGCGCCAGGCGTCGACCAGGCTGCGAGGATCGGCATGCGTGTCCATAGCGATAAGCCGAGCGAGGCCAACCCCATACCTACGCCGAGCATCGACAGCCAGCCGCCAATCTGCGCCGGCGAAGCGCCCGCCGCCTGCGCCGCCTGGAAGATCAGCGCTGCCGTGCTGCTGTAGCCCACCAGCACGGCGATAAAACCCGAAATCAGCATCGGGAAAGAGAAGGCACTGCGTGTGGTAGCGGTGGTCATCAGGTCACATCCGATTGTGCGTTATAACGCACATTGTGGCATGGAGCGTTATAGCGCACAAGTGCTACACTGCGCGCGAGCTTTTCGGGAGAACACATGGAAAATTTGCATCAACATTTGAGTCTGGCGCTGAAACAGTTGCGTCAGGCCAACGGCTGGAGCCTGACGCTGGCAGCGGATCGCACCGGCGTGAGCAAAGCGATGCTCGGCCAGATCGAGCGCGGCGAATCGAGCCCCACGGTGGCGACGCTGTGGAAAATTGCCACTGGCTTTAACGTGCCGTTTTCCTTCTTTGTGCAGGGCAGCGATCAACCGCCGGGCAGCGTGGCGACCTTCAGCGAGCCCAACGCGCAGATGCAGGTTAAGCCGCTGCTGCCGTACGATGCCAGACTGCGTTTTGATTTGCTGGAAGTGACGCTGGCGGGTGGCGCGCAGAGTGATTCATCAGCGCATGAAAGCGGGGTGATTGAGCAGGTTGTGGTGCTGGAAGGCGAATTGTTGCTGGGCGTGGAAGGCACATGGCGTCGCTTGCTTTCGGGCCAGGCCAGCCAGTTCGCCGCCGACACGCCGCACAGCTACCGCAATCCTCTCAGCACGCCGCTGCGTTTCCACAGTTTGATTCATTATCTGCAGCGCGCCTAGGATCGCCATGCATGGCGACTACCTAACAATCCAGCACAATTACAAATTGATACGAAGGTAAACTACCCAGTTTGCCTTCGTATTTATATACTCGCGGCTCATCAGTAAGGAGAAGGTGCCATGAGCGACCTCAACAGCGCGGCGGCGTTACTGCGCAGCATCAATGGCAAACTGGCGCGTCGCCTGCGTGAATCGGCGCCGCCGGGCGATCTCACCTGGCCGCAGGTGTCGGTACTCGGCTATCTGGTGCGCGATGGCGCGATGACGGTAACAGAATTGGCTACGCTGGAAGGGGTGCGCACTCAGTCGATGGGCGCCACCGTGGCGAGCCTGCAGACGCTGGGTATGGTGCAGGGCGCAGCCGATCCGCTGGATGGCCGCAAAACCCGCTATCAACCCACCGATGCCTGCCTGAAACTGATTGCTGCCAACCGCGCACAACGTGATGACTGGCTGCTCAACAGCATCGCAACGCAACTGAGCCCGCAGGAACAGCACACGCTGCTGGCCGCGCTTCCCTTACTGCAACGACTTGCCGACCAATAATCCTGAGAGGACTCAACATGGCTTTAACTACCCTTGACGACAACACCGCGCTGATTGTGATTGACCTGCAAAACGGCATTGTTGCGCTGCCGGTCGCACCGTTAGAGGCGCATGAAGTGATTGAGCGCTCAGCGCGTCTGGCCGATGCATTCCGTGGGCAAAAGCGCCCGGTGGTGCTGGTCAACGTTGCGGGCGGCGCGCCTGGCCGTAATGAGCAGCCGAAACACGCTGGCGATTTGCCAGCCGATTGGGCGACGTTGGTGCCGGACCTGGCGCAGCAGCGCGGCGACATCATCGTTACCAAAAAAACCTGGGGCGCATTCCACAACACGGATCTGCACGAGCAGCTGCAGCAGCGCGGCATCACACAAGTGGTGATTTGCGGCATCGCCACCAGCATCGGCGTGGAATCCACGGCGCGTCAGGCGTATGAGCTGGGTTACAACGTCACGTTGGCAACCGACGCCATGACCTGCCTGAATGCCGAAACGCATAAAAACAGCGTCGAGCGCATTTTCCCGCGCCTGGGCGAAACCGGCACTACCGAAGATGTGCTGGCGTTGTTGAAGTAAGGATCATCGTAGGGTGCGCATTCATGCGCACCTGGCTTGCAGGACGCCATGAATGGCGAGCCTACCGTTCCTGCCATGGATTCAGCAACATCACGCCAGTGGTATCAAAATCCCGTACGTTACGCGTGACCAGAATCAGCTCGTGATGAATCGCTGTCGCCGCGATCAGCGCATCGGTATGTGGGCGTTCATCAGGAATATGCAGCTGAGCGCAAAGGCGGGCCACGCCGCTATCAATAGAGAGTGTGCGCCAGGCAAATTCTGTCAGAACCTGCTCTTGATACCAGCGCTGTAAATGATGAGCTTGCTGAGGGTCTTTACGGGCGAACTTAAGGATACCTTTTTCAATTTCCATCAGCGTTAATGCTGAAATAAACATCTCTTCAGCATCAATGCTTTTAGCCCAGGCAATCACCTGAGGATTGGCTTTAGGCGTCCCTGCCTTACGTAATTCTGAAATAACATTGGTATCCAGCAAATAGCGCATTAGAACTCCACATCCCTGTTGATTATGGTCGCACGTTCTGGCTCAAAATCGATATCTACGCCGTCCGGCATGGCGAGTGAATCTACGATGCTTCGGTTTGAACCCGTGAGTTTTTTATACGCTTCAAATGTCAGTAAAACATGTGCAGGATTGCCACGGTCAGTAATATAAACCGGGCCTTCCTCGGCGGCTTTCTTGGCCCGGGATACCTCCTGATTAAAAGCTCGACTGCTGATTCTCGTCACTGTCATCACGACCTCCATGATATGTAGAGATGTTGCTACATAACTATAAAGCAATATGCCGTGCTGGACAATATTCAACCAATAAAAAGCCCCGCAAGCGGCTTGCAGGGCTTTAATATCATCTATCCAACGCGTTTATTTACTGAAACGCATAACTCACCGTCAGACCCACGCTGTAATTGCGACCCGGCGCCGGTTCGTAATAGCGACCGTTGCTTTCATTCACGATAACTGAACCGATGTAGTTGCGGTCAAACAGGTTATCGACGCGGCCAAATAGATCCAACGTCCAGTTCTGCACCAGCCACTTATAACCGCTGTTCACGCCGACCACGGTGTATGACGGCGCTTTCACGTCATTCTCATCATCCGCCGCGATATCGCTCAGGTAGCGCACATCGGTTCCGGCATACCAGCCTTGATCGGGCGCGTAAGCCAGTCCGGCGTAAGCCATGTTACGGGCAATGCCGGGAATGCGGTTGCCGTCGCAGCTTTCGGTGCCGCAGGCGTTAGAGCGGTAGCGGGCATCCAGCAAGGTCCATGCGGCTTTGAAGCGCCAGCTCTCGCCGAATTGCTGGTCGAGGCCCAGCTCCAATCCACGACGGCGGGTTTCACCGGCGTTTTTGTAGCTGGTGCGGCCTTCAAAGCTGCTGTCAGAAACGATCTCGTTTTTGGTGTCAGTCTGGAAAATCGCCGCCGTTAACAGTCCGTTGCCGATGCGTTTTTTACTGCCCAGTTCAACCGTTTCGCTGGTGGCAGGTTGCAGGTTGAGATTCAGCCCGGCCTGATCGGCGGCGCGATAGGACAACTCATTCAGCGTCGGCGTTTCGAAGCCGCGACCAGCAGAAACGTAGGCGTTCCAGCTGTTATCAATGGCGTAATTCAGCGCAGCGGCAGGCAACCAGCGGTGATAGCGACGATTGCCGCTGTCATCGGGATCGCTGTCGGTGACGTAATAGTCATTGGAGTCGAAATTCACCGTGCTGAAACGCACGCCGGCATCCAGTGACAGTTTATCGGTTAGCTGCCACGCGGTTTGCAGATAAGGATCGAGGTTCCACATCAGGTTGCGTTCATTACGACGCATCTCGCCCTGTACGCCCAACTCGTCGCCGTTAAAGTTTTGATAACCTTTACGCTTCTCAGTCATGGTTTCATAGTCGAGCCCGCCAGTGAAGGTTACCGGAATGGTGAACAGCGCGTCGCGGTGCGTCCAGCGGGTATCAATGCCCTGATAATGACGCGACAAAGCGATCACGCCGCCGGGATAACCTGCGCGCAGCTGGGTGGCTTTAGGAATGGATTGATACTGCGTGGTTTCACGTTCACCCGCGTACATCATCACGCTCAGGTCATCGTTCTCACTCATCTGGCGCTGATAGTGCAGGCCCGCTTGCGTCTGATCGACGGTTTTACGCGCGTCGTACAAGCTCACGTTGCTGGCGACCTGGCGGGGATTATTTTTCCACTGCTCAGCGGTCAAACCGCCCGGGTCCTGCGCTTCAACGTGCACGCTGTTGAACAACAGCGTCAGGGTGCTGACATCGTCGATGCGCACGCCGAGTTTGGCGTTGCCGAGGTTTTTCTGCGCCGAGCTGTGATCGCGGAAGCCGTGCGTGGTAAAGCGCGAGGCGGAAACCGTGTAGTTGACGTCGCCGGCTTGCGTACCGTCGCCGGTTGCGCCGCTGGCTTTAACGCTGTTGCGCCAGCTGCCGTAACTGCCGTACCAGCTGCTGGCTTCCAGCGTGGTGGGTTGCTGTCCGGTTTCGGTTTCAACGTTAATCACGCCGCCCGATGAGTTGCCGTACAGCGCCGAGAAGGGGCCGCGCAGCACGTCGATGTGATCGATGGAACCGATATCGATGTTGGAAGTTTGTCCCTGGCCGTCGGGCATGGTGGCGGGGATCCCGTCGACGTACATACGAATGCCGCGCAGGCCAAAGGTGGAACGCGAACCAAAACCGCGCACCGAAATCTGCAGGTCCTGCGCATAGTTCTGGCGGTTTTGAATTTGCAAACCGGGCACGCTGCTGAGGTTTTCTGACAAATTGACGCGCGGTGCCGCGTGGCGCATATCGTCGCCGGACACCACACTAACTGCCGCTGGCGTATCCAGTTCAGACAGTCCGGATGCGGACGGCGCCGCGCTCACCACCATGGTGTTGCTGGCCGCGTTTGCCGCCAGCGCCGAGACCGGTAACATCGCAGGCAGCATCAGCAGCGAAGCCTGTCGCAGTAAAGCTATTTTCATTATGAAAGACCGTAAAAAGGGCGTGGAATGTACCGAATGGAACATTAATGGCACGTATGTTAATCGTTTTATCATTTGTTTGAAAAGCGTAAATAGTATGACGGATTATTCATCATTGCGGCGTTGAAAATGTTTTTTCATCGCATCTCTGGCCTGGCTGCGACAGGGAAATTCTGTCAGTCTGGCGGTTTTGTCTTAAGGCACAAAAGAGAGGGAATGATGAGTCAACAACCTGTGGTCGCGGTACTGGGATTGGGCGCGATGGGGCATGCATTTGCCGCTAACCTGTTGAAAAAAGGCTTCACGGTGTGCGGCTGGAACCGCACGCGTGCCAAAGGCGAAGATCTGCTGGATGCAGGTATCACGCTGGCCGACAGCGCTGCGCAAGCGGTGAGTGGCGCGGATGTGGTGATCGCCATGCTGGCCGACGGCGATACCACGCGTCAGGCGCTGAACGACGCCAGCTCCGCGCTCAAGCAGGGCGCGACAATTTGCCAGATGGGCACCATCGGCGTGGCCGCCACCGATCAACTGATTGCGGAATTCAAAAGCACGCGTCCGGACGTGGTGTTTATCGATGCACCGGTTTCCGGCACCAAAGCGCCAGCAGAGAATGCGCAAATCCTGGTGATGGCCAGCGGCGATCAGAGCAACGCGCAGGCCGCCGAGCAGGTGTTCGCCGCGATCGGTAAAGGCACGCAATGGCTGGGCGAGGCGGGCGCCAGTTCGCGCATGAAGCTGGTGGTGAATAGCTGGCTGATTGGTCTGATGCAGAGCCTGGCGGAAAGTACGCGTCTGGCGGAAGAGTTTGGTTTCAGCACTGACGATCTGTGGAAAGTGCTGGATGGCGGTCCGCTGGCGGCACCGTACGCCAAAATGAAACTCGGCATGATTGCCAGCGGCGATTTCACCCCGCAAATGCATCTGGTGTGGGCGCTGAAAGACGCCAAACTGGCGCTGGATGCGGCGGGCGATAGCAAACTGCCGGCGCTGGAAAACATTGTGGATGTCTGGCAGCAAGCGGTAGATGCCGGTTACGGCGAGCAGGATCTGGCGGCGGTTTATCAATATCTGAAACGCTAACATGAGTGCGCGGCTCAACTTCGACTTCGCCTATCGTCCGCTGGTGCCCTATGCGCACGATTATGCGCATGGCGACGCGGAGCCGTGGCATCACCACGCTTGCGCCCAGCTGATCCACACGCTGAGCGGCGTGGTGAAAGTGGAAACGCAGCACGGCAGCTGGATTGTGCCGCCGAGTCGCGGCGTCTGGCTGCCGGCGGGAACGCGTCACGCGCTGCACATTGTTGGCGCGGTGGCCGCGCGCACGCTATTTGTGGATCCGCTGGCGCGCGCCGATCTGCCCGCCAGTTGTCAGGTGGTGCAGATTTCGCCGCTGCTGCGCGAGTTGATTGTCAGCGCGCTGGCGCTGCCGGAGCAGTACGCTTCCGGCAGCCGCGCCGAGCGGATTTACGAGCTGATCCTCGATGAGATCCGCGTGATGGATGTGCTGCCGTTTGGTCTGCCGCTGCCGGAAAGCGAGCGGCTGCTGAGTTTGTGCCAGCAGATCCAGCAAGCGCCCGGGGAAAACTGGACGCTGGCCCGCGCGGCTACGCAACTGTGCGTGGCCGAACGCACACTGGCGCGCCATTTCAGCCGCGAAACCGGGTTACAATTCAGCGACTGGGTGCGCCGCGCGCGACTGAGCGTGGCGTTGACCCGCTTAGCGCAGGGCGATAGCGTGCTGACGGTGGCGCTCGATCTCGGTTATGACAGCCCGAGCGCCTTCAGCGCGATGTTTCGCCGCGTGCTCGGCGTCACGCCAGCGAACTACTTTCCTGCGGCAGAAAAGCGTGCGCTGCGTTGAGCAGCGCCTGCAGTGAAGCGCGCGCCACATCATTATCAATGCCCACGCCCCACGCGCGTTCACCGCGTGCATTAATGCAGCTGATGTAGGTCACCGAACGACTGTCGCTGCGTTTGCCCAGCGTGTGTTCGTGATAATCCTCAATGGTGATGATTACGTCATAGCGCTGACGCAGCGCGGCAACGGCGGCTGAGAGCAAGCCGTTGCCTTTACCTTCCAGCATCAACTGCTTCGCGCCCTGTTGCAGCCGCGCCTTGAGGCGCGTTTCGCCTTTATCGTCGCTGTGACTTTCCGCTTCCAGCAAACAACGCGCGGGCTGGGTTAAGCCGTAATGCTGGCAAAACAGCTGCCACAGCGCGTGATGGGTCATCTCCTGACCGTGCTGGTCAGTTTGCTGCTGCACCAGACGGCTGAAATCCTGCTGCAAGCCGCGCGGCAGTTGCAGACCGTGATTCTGCTCCAATAGCCAGGCGGCGCCGCCCTTACCCGATTGACTGTTAACGCGGATCACCGCTTCGTAGCTGCAGCCGATATCCAGCGGATCGAGCGGCAGATACGGCATCTGCCAGATTGCTTCTTCACGCTCAGCGCGGGCGGCAAAGCCTTTGCGTATTGCATCCTGATGCGAACCGGAGAAGGCGGTAAACACCAGTTCACCGGCATACGGATGACGCGGATGCACTGGCAGCTGGTTGCAGCGCGTCACCACTTCCAGCACCTGCTGGATATCGCTGAAATCGAGCTGCGGCGCGATGCCCTGAGTGTAGAGATTGAGCGCCAGCGTAACGATATCGACGTTGCCGGTGCGCTCGCCGTTGCCAAACAAACAGCCTTCCACGCGATCGGCACCCGCCAGCAGCGCCAGCTCGGCGCAGGCGATGCCGGTACCGCGATCGTTATGCGGATGCACGCTGATCGACACCTGCGATCGCTGGCTGAAGTGGCGACAGAAAACCTCAATCTGATCGGCATAGACGTTCGGCGTGTTCACTTCGACGGTCACGGGTAGGTTGATGATCATTGGACGCGCCGGGCCCGGTTGCCAAATCGCCGCCACCGCTTCGCAAATCTCCAGCGCAAACTCCGGTTCGGTAAAGCAGAAGGTTTCTGGCGAATACTCGAAGGTCCACGCGGTATCCTTTTGCGCTTCGCAACCGGCGCGAATTTGACGCGCACCGGCGCAGGCCAGTTCGATAATCTCGGCTTTGCTCTGGCGGAACACGCGCTCGCGGAACAGCGGCGCGGTGGCGTTGTAGAGATGAATAATGGCGTTCGGCGCGCCACGCAGCGCGTCGAAGGTGCGATCAATCAGATCGCTGCGCGCCTGGGTCAACACCTGAATCGCCACATCGTCTGGAATGTGCTTCTGCTCAATCAGCAAACGGACAAAATCAAAATCGGTCTGCGATGCCGCCGGAAAGGCCACCTCAATCTCCTTAAAGCCACAGCGCAGCAGCAGTTGCCAGAACTCCAGCTTGCGCGCGCTGTCCATTGGTGTCGCCAGCGCCTGATTGCCGTCGCGTAAGTCGGTAGAGAGCCAGCGCGGTGCCTGCGTCAGTTGGCGCGAGGGCCACTGACGATCGGGTAAGTCGATAACCGGAAACGGGCGGTATTTTGTAGCGGGTTGCGTGAGCATAACGATCTCCTTGTAATGTGGCGTTCAGTCTCGCCCAGCATCGCGCGGCGCGGCTCGCGCATTGCTGACAACCACTCGCGCAAAAGTGACAACCGGGTTCAGACTCTTGCGCGCACACTCTGTAGCGGCGCGATTAATCGCGCATTTTTCAGGCGACACCGCGCTCCTCCCGACATTGCGCAATAAATTGCGCGGCTACGATAATTGCGGTGATTGCATGCATAGTCTTTATGCGCCACGCGGCATATCTCATGCGAAATCGGCATCGGTCATTTGGCGCGCGCGGGTTAGGCTGGGGTTTTGCGCGATGGGATAAAACACAATGAAAAGAGCAGCTTTGGCACTATTAATCGTGACAGCCAGCGGTGCGGCGACGGCAGAAACCGTGACGCTGCGCATTGCCGATCAAAAGGGAAATATGCACGCCGAAATGGAAGCGGCTCAGCAGTTGAGCAACCTCAATTATAAAATCGAATGGGCCGAGTTCCCGGCGGCGGCTCCGCTGGCGGAAGCGCTAAATGCCGGTGCGGTGGATGCCGGTATTATCGGCGATGCGCCGCTGCTGTTCTCGCTGGCGGCCGGTTCGCAGGTGAAAGCGGTGGCGGTGAGCAAATCGGTGCCCGAAGGATTGGCGGTGCTGGTCAGCCCGGATTCGCCCATCAAAACCGTTGCTGAGCTAAAGGGCAAAAGCATCGCTACCGGACGCGGATCGATTGGTCACTTTGAGGCGCTCAAAGCGCTGGAGCAGGCGGGCGTCAGCGATAAAGAGGTTAACTGGCGCTTCTTAACGCCGGCGGATGCGCGCATCGCGCTGGCAAACGGTTCGGTGGATGCCTGGTCAACGTGGGATCCTTATACCGCGCTGGCGGAAGTGACCCACACCGGACGCGTGCTGGTGAACGGCGTTGGCCTGTCCAGTGGCAACAGCTTCCTCGCCGCCACCGACGCCGCGCTAAACGATGAAGCCAAACGCGCGGCGCTGCAGGATTACGTCAATCGCTTAGCCGCCGCCGATCGCTGGGCCAACAGCCATGTCGATGAGTACTCCACCACGCTGGCAAAAATCATCGGTTTCCCGAAAGAGGCGGCGGCGAAATCCTTCTCACGTCGCAAATCGCACTGGCAAAGCATTGATGATGCCACCATCGCCCAGCAGCAGGAGACCGCCGATTTCTACCAGAAATACGGTTTGATCCAGCAGCATCTTGATGTGAAACCAACTTTTTATCACGGCTTAAAGGTTGCGCAGAACTAACCCTTTGTGCGCCCGCATTTGGCGAAACAGCAGCGCGCGCGTAGCATGGCGCCATGTTGTTTCGTCAAAGAACCCCTCATGTTGCTAAAAACCTTCGACGGTCATAACGACCTGCTTCTCAATCTGTGGCTGCATCATCGCGAGGATCCGGCGCAGGCCTTTTTTCACGGCATCGAAAAGGGCCATCTGGATTTTCCGCGCATGCAGCAGGGCGGTTTTGCCGGTGGGCTGTTCGCGATGTTCGTGCCGCCAGCGCGCTATGTCAAAGAGGTCGCGCCGCAGCGAGCGGAGGAAAATCTCGATCCACTGACGATTCTCTGGCAGCAACTCGACATCCTGAAAACGCTGGCGGCGCAATCTGACGGGCGGGCGCGGTTATGTCTTAACACCGCCGATATTGCCGCCTGTCGCGCTGACGGCGTGCTGGCGCTGGTGGCGCATATTGAGGGCGCGGACGGGTTTGATGGCGAGGGTGAAGCGCTTGATGCGTTTTACCTGGCGGGCGTGCGCAGCATCGGGCCGTTCTGGAATCTGCCCAATCGCTTTGGCGAAGGTGTCAGCGGATCATTCCCCAACTCACCGGACAGCGGGCCAGGTTTGACCGAACAAGGTGAGCAGCTGATCGCCGCTGCCAATCGCCATCGCATGCTGATCGATATGTCGCACATGAACGAGAAAGCCTTTTGGGACACCGCGCGCCTGTCAACCGCGCCACTGGTGGCGACGCACTCCAATGCGCACGCGCTCTGCGCGCAGCCACGCAATCTGACCGACGATCAGCTGCGCGCCATCCGCGACAGCGGCGGCGTGGTGGGCGTGAATTTTGGCAACGCTTTTCTGCGCAGCGACGGAAAACGCGACAGCGACACCGCATTGATCGAAATTGTTAAACATGTTGAGCACCTGATCGCGATAATGGGCCGCGATCATGTGGCGCTGGGCTCCGATTTTGATGGCATCAGCGTGCCTGAGGCGCTGAAAGACGTGAGCGGATTACCGCATCTTTATGCGTTGTTGCGTTCGTTCGACTACGATCAAACAGCACTTGAGCAGCTCGCATGGGGCAACTGGCAGCGCGTGTTGCAACAAATTTGGCAGGATTAGCACCATTCCCTTACCGAATCAGGGTTGATCTGCTCGCTACATTGGCGCAACATCTGCGCGCGTACGGATTGCGATGTGATCTAAGTCACAGCCGCAATCCTCTTCAGCAGAGATCTCTCTGCGTTTTTGTTTTATGAGGAAGACCATTATGTGGAAAAAACCTGCGTTTATTGACCTGCGTCTGGGCCTGGAAGTGACTCTGTACATCTCCAACCGCTAAGACTTCTGCCCGCCGTTCGTGCGGGCATTTTGTTTTCTCTCTTTGGTCAACGTTCATGTTTATTAAAGTCCTCGGTTCAGCGGCGGGCGGCGGCTTCCCGCAGTGGAACTGTAACTGCGCCAATTGCAGCGGCCTGCGCAACGGCAGCATTCAGGCGCAGGCGCGCACGCAATCTTCGATCATTGTCAGCGACAACGGTGAAGATTGGGTGCTGTGCAACGCTTCGCCGGACATCAGCCAGCAAATCGCCCACACGCCAGAACTGATCAAAAAGGGTGTGCTGCGCGGCACGGCGATTGGTAGCATCATTCTCACCGACAGCCAAATCGATCACACCACCGGCTTGCTGAGCCTGCGCGAAGGCTGTCCGCATCAGGTGTGGTGCACGCCGGAAGTGCATGGCGATCTCACCAGCGGTTTCCCGATTTTCACCATGTTGCAGCACTGGAATGGCGGTCTGCAGCATCATGCATTAACGCCGCTGGAGCCGTTCCGCGTCGATGTCTGCCACCGTTTGCAGTTCACCGCGATTCCGATTCTCAGCAACGCGCCGCCGTATTCGCCGTATCGCGATCGCCCGCTGCCGGGCCACAACGTGGCGCTGTTCATTGAAAACACCGCCAACGGCCAAACGCTGCTCTACGCGCCGGGACTCGGCGAGCCGGATGCGGTGATCATGCCGTGGCTGCAAAAAGCCGATTGCCTGCTGATTGATGGCACGGTGTGGCAGGACGACGAGCTGCTCGCCACCGGCGTTGGCAAAAATACCGGCAAAGCGATGGGCCACTTAGCGCTGGCCGAAGAACAAGGTTTGATGGCGTTGCTGGCTGCGCTGCCGGCCAAACGCAAGATTTTGATTCACATTAACAACACCAATCCGATCCTTAATGAGCAATCGCCGCAGCGCGCCTATTTGACGCAGCAGGGCATTGAAGTGAGTTGGGATGGCATGGCGATTCATCTGCAGGAGTTTGCATCGTGATCATCACTGAAGCATTATCGCCCGCCGCGTTTGAGCAGGCGCTGCGCGATAAAGGCGCGTTCTACCACATTCATCACCCGTATCACATTGCCATGCACAATGGCGAGGCGACGCGCGAGCAGATTCAGGGCTGGGTGGCGAACCGCTTCTACTATCAAACCAATATTCCCCTAAAAGATGCGGCGATCATGGCGAATTGCCCGGACGCGGCGACGCGGCGTAAATGGGTGCAGCGCATCCTCGATCACGACGGCAGCAACGGTCACGAGGGCGGGATTGAAGCCTGGCTGCAGTTGGGTGAGGCGGTGGGGCTGGAACGTGACGTGTTGCTGTCAGAGAAGCTGGTGCTGCCGGGCGTGCGTTTTGCGGTGGACGCCTACGTGAACTAGGCGCGCCGTGCTAACTGGCAGGAAGCGGCCTGTAGCTCGCTCACCGAGCTGTTTGCGCCGCAGATTCATCAGTCGCGTCTCGACAGCTGGCCGCAGCACTATCCGTGGATCAAAGAGGAAGGCTATTTCTACTTCCGCAGCCGTTTGAGCCAGGCGAACCGCGATGTGGAGCATGGGCTGGCGCTGGCGCTTGAGGTGTTTACCCGCGCCGAGCAGCAGAACCGCATGCTGGAGATCCTGCAGTTTAAACTCGATATTCTCTGGACCATGCTCGATGCCATGACCATGGCGTATGCGCTGCAACGTCCGCCTTATCATACGGTCACCGATCAGGTGTCCTGGCACAGCACAAGACTGGTATAACAACATGAAAGATAATGTGATTCCGGCTTTCCGTCGCGGCTACCGCATGCAGTGGGAAGCGGCGCAGGATAGCCATGTGGTGCTCTATCCGGAAGGCATGGCCAAATTGAACGAGACCGCCGTGGCGATCCTCGAACTGGTGGATGGCAAACAGGATGTGGCGGCGATCGTTGCCACGCTGGATGCGCGTTTTCCGGACGCGGGCGGTGTCGGCGACGACGTCAAAGAGTTCCTGCAATCCGCCATCGAACAAAAATGGATACAGTGTCGTGAACCCGAGTAAAAGCGTGACGCCACCGCTGTGGCTGCTGGCAGAACTGACCTATCGCTGCCCGCTGCAGTGTCCGTATTGCTCCAATCCGCTGGATTTTTCCCAGCAGGAGAAAGAGCTGACCACCGAACAGTGGATTGAGGTGTTTCGTCAGGCGCGCGCCATGGGCAGCGTGCAGCTCGGTTTTTCCGGCGGCGAACCGCTAACCCGTAAGGACCTGCCGGAACTGATTCGCGCCGCGCGCGATCTCGGTTTCTACACCAACCTGATCACCTCCGGCATCGGCCTGACGGCGAAAAAACTCGACGCCTTTGCCGACGCCGGACTCGATCATATCCAGATCAGTTTCCAGGCCAGCGATGAAACGCTGAACGCGGCGCTGGCCGGGTCAAAAAAGGCCTTCCAGCAGAAGCTGGAGATGGCGAAAGCGGTGAAAGCGCACGGCTATCCGATGGTGCTGAATTTCGTGCTGCATCGCCATAACATCGACCAGATCGACAAAATCATCGATCTCTGTATCGAACTGGAAGCCGACGATGTCGAGCTGGCGACTTGCCAATTCTATGGCTGGGCGCAGCTCAATCGTGAAGGATTACTGCCGACGCGCGAGCAGATCGCCAACGCCGAAGCGGTGGTGGCCGATTATCGTCAGCGCATGGGCGCCAGCGGCAATCTCACCAATCTGCTGTTCGTGACGCCGGATTACTACGAAGAGCGGCCGAAACCCTGCATGGGCGGATGGGGATCGATCTTCCTCAGCGTCACGCCTGACGGCACCGCGTTGCCGTGCCACAGCGCGCGTCAGCTGCCGGTTGCGTTCCCGTCGGTGCTGGAGCGCACGCTGGACGATATCTGGTACAACTCGTTTGGTTTTAACCGCTATCGCGGCTTTGACTGGATGCCGGAACCCTGTCGCTCCTGCGATGAAAAAGAGAAAGACTTTGGCGGCTGTCGCTGTCAGGCCTTTATGCTGACCGGCGATGCCGATAACACCGATCCGGTGTGCAGCAAATCGCCGCATCACGGCAAGATCCTCGAAGCACGGCGCGAAGCCAACTGCAGCGACATCAAAATCCAGCAGCTGCAATTCCGCAATCGCAGCAACTCCGAACTGATCTTTAAGCAGCGCGTCACCTGATGCACGCGCGCCAGCTCACGCTCGCCAACGGCCTGCGCTGCCATCTTTATCATCAGCCCGACGCGCGTGAGGCGGCGGCGCTGATGCGCGTGCAGGCCGGCAGTCTGGATGAAGCGGATCGCTGGCCGGGTTTGGCACATCTGCTGGAACATCTGCTGTTTTGCGGCAGCGAAGCTTTTCGCGACGACGACCGCCTGATGCCGTGGCTGCAGCAGCAGGGCGGCCAGGTGAACGCCACCACGCAGTTAAGCCGCAGCGCCTATTTCTTTCAGCTCCCGGCTGCAGAGCTCTCAGCGGGCGTGCAGCGGCTGTGTGACATGTTGGCGGCACCGTTGCTGACAGCGCAGGCCATTCAGCAGGAAGCGGCGGTGATTGAGGCTGAGTATCAACTGCTGCAAAACCATGCCGACACGCTGAGTGAAGCTGCCGTGCTGGATAAGTTGCCGGAACGTTTCCAGCGCTTCCGAGTCGGCAGTCGGCAGGCTTTTGGTGACAATGTCACGGCGTTGCAGTTCGCACTACGCGATTTCCATAGCCGCTTGTATTGCGCTGAAAACATGGAACTTTGGCTGCAAGGCCCGCAATCACTGGATGAGCTCGAACAGCTGGCGGCACGCTTCGGCGGCAGTTTGTTGGCGGGTGGTGAACGCGCTGCGGCTGTTGAAGCTACGCTGTTGCAAGGCGATCGTTTACTGCTATCAGGCGGTGAAGAAAATTTCTGGCTGACGATGTTGGTCGCGGGCGATGAGCAGACTGTGCGTGACAATGTCACCTTATTAACAGCATTCTGGCAGGACGAAGCGCCCGGCAGCTTGCTGGCGCAGTTGCGCGTTGAGGCGTTATGCGAAACCTTTGACGCGCATTGGTTATGGCAAGATGAGCAGCAAGCGTTACTGGCGCTGCGCTTTAGCGCCAGGCGCATTTCCCTGGCGCAGGCGCAACAGATTGAGCAACGCGTTTGGCAGCATCTGGCTGCGTTAGCTGAATGTAATGCGATTCAGCTGCAGCACTACGCACAGCTCGCGCAGGAAGATTTCGCGACCTTGTCGCCGCTGGAACAGTTGCGCGGCCGGGCGTTGGGCTTCGCGCCGGGTTGCGCGCTGCCAGACAACTTCACGGATTTTGCCGCAGCGTTGCCAGATTGTCCGCGCACGCGTCTGCTCACGCAGCAACAGATTGACGGCGCACCGCATCACACGCAGGGCTTTACCTTGCAACTGGCCGAGTGGCTGCCGCCGTCGTTGGCTGCGACCAAACCCGCAGCGTTTCACTTCTATCCTGCTTCAGCCGCTGTTCCGCTCCCTCGTCTCTCGCCCGTGGCGCAGCCGTTGCCGCTGATTGCACCGGTAAAACAGGTTGAAACGCTGCTGCTGCGTCCGGCGTTTTATCAGACCTTGAGTGAGGAAGACGCGCAGTCGCGGCAGCGCCAGTTACGCCCGTTGCTGGCGGAATTGCGCCACGCGGGTGGCAACGGCAGCTGGCAACAGACGCATGCCAGCTGGCAGCTGCTGCTCAATTTGCCTGCATCCGCCGATCGCGCGTTGTTTAGCGTGCATCAGGCATTACTGGCGCTGAACACGCCGATGCTGGCGCAACCCGCAGCGAATACCCCTTCGATTGTGATTCGTCAATTGCTCGCCGCGTTGCCCACTCGCTTGATCAAGCCATTACCCGCGCCACAATGGCTGGCGGCATGGTGCGGCACCAATACCGCATTAAGCCAGCGCGTGGCGCATCTGCTCAGCGATTTTACGCCGGATCTGGCGCGCGACACGCCGCCGGCACGACTGCAACACGGCATCGTGCCCATCGCCTGCGACGGGCGCGATCAGGCGCTGCTGCTGTTTATGCCGTTACCGCAGGCCGACGATGCCAGCCTGGCCGCTTTACGCGTGCTGGCGCTGATGCTGGAAACGCGCTTCTTCCAGCGGTTGCGCGTGGATCAGCAAATTGGCTATGTGGTGTCGGCGCGCTATCAGCGGGTGGCGGATGTGGATGGCTTGATGCTGGCGCTGCAATCACCGGATATCTCCTGGCGCGCGCTGCTGGGTCACTGCAAACGCTTTATGCGTGAGATGGTCTCCGAGATCGCGGCAATCTCGCCGCAAAAGCTGGCGGCATGGCAGGCAAGCTTAATGACGCAATGCGCAAGCAAAGACAATGGCGAGGCCGCACTCGAAACCCTGCGCCAGCAGCACGGCCTGGCCACTCTCAATCGCGCGGCTATTCAGGCACTGACGCTGCAGCAGCTTGAGCAACTGCATCAGCGTCTGCTGCGCGAACGGCATCGCTGGTTGATTTTGGTCAATCAAAGCTGAAAGATTCAACCGAAACGTACGTGAAATCATTCGTCATTACGTAGGGTCGCTATTTATGGTGACCGAGTGCGCATGAATGCGCACTCTACGTGCGATGCTACATCTCCCGCCAAAACTTCTTCTTACTGGTTTTACCAATCCCTGGATTACAGCTGTTGGTGGGATCAAGCTGTTTCCAGTGCGCGACATGCTCACACGACGCCTGATAAAGGTGCCCAACATTGTGCTCGGCGGGATACTTCGCGCCGCGCTGTTCCAGATACCGTTTCACCTCTTCCTTAAACACTTTCGCGTCGTAGCCGGATTTCAGCACGTAATCCTGATGATTGACGAAGCAGAAGAAGTGCCCGCAACACGAATCAACCTGTACCTGCGCCGCCAGATGATCGGGCAGCGTCAAACGCCACGCGTCATCATTGCGACGCAGCGCCACGTCGAAGGCCACCAGCCGCTCGTTGGGGTTATAGCCCAGCGCGTCGCAGTAGGAAATGGTGCAGCCGCCCACGCCGAAACGCACTAAAAACGCATCCGCCGCTTCACGCGTATTGCAGCGGAAAAAGCCGCCTTGCTGCTCAGCAAAGAACTGCTGTAACAAGCGCTGTAATTCGGCGGTTTGCGGCGACTCTACTTTGATCATCAGATGATGTTGATACTCGCTGCGGTAATCCATGATGCGCGGCGCGATAAAGCTCGGCGTCAATTGGTTGAAGAATTGCAGCACCCGATCAACAAAATTGCGCGGCAGGAATTTCAGGTGGCTGACGTGCACATCCCATTTGGCTTTATTGGCCATCATCTGCGGAATGGCCTGCGGGCCCAGTTTGCGAATCGCCAGATACATATGCTTGGCGTAGCGCACGGTTAAATCGAAGGCGTTGCGATGAATATATTCCGCCTGCAGCGGCAGTTCGCTCATTTCGGTTAGCAGGAAACGGCGCAGCGCCACCAGCACGTTCTCATCGTTAGTGCCGATGTAGAAGGTGTCGCTGCCGGCGCTGGCTTCGAAGGTGGGCAAACGTACAGCGAAAACCATCACTTTACCGGCGCTGCCCGAGCTGTCGTGCAAGTAGCGCAGATCGCCATTGAAGCGTGCTGGGGAATCCGCGGTCACATCTCGTAAGCGGTCGGCGTAGTCATCGGCCCAGATTTTACCCTGCCAATCGGCTTGCTCGCCGGTGTGATACTGCTGCTGCGCCAGGTTTTCAAGCATCACTTCTGGCGTGTCGCCCAACTCGATGCCGAGATGATTAACCATCTCCAGACGACCATCCTCATGAATACGGGCGAACAGGGATTTTTCGGTAAACGCGGGGCCGCGCCGAATCAGCGAGCCGCCGGAATTATTACAGATCCCGCCGACCACCGACGCGCCGATGCAGGATGATCCAATCACCGAGTGCGGCTCTCGACCGAGCGGCTGTAAGGTGTGCTCCAGTTCAGTCAAGGTGGTGCCGGGGAAGGCGATCACCTGGCGCGCCTGATCGATCACCTGCACGCCTTTGAGCTGGCGGGTGCTGATGATCACGATATCGCGGTCGTAATCATTGCCGTCAGGCGTTGAGCCGCCGGTGACGCCGGTATTTGACGCCTGCATCAACACAATCACATCGTGCGCCACGCACACCTGCAGTGTTTGCCACAGCTGCAACAAGGTTTGCGGTAACGCCACCGCCAGCGCGTCACCGCGCCCGACGCGGAACCCCTTTATGTACCAGGCTTTATCATCCGCATGGGTTAATAACTGTTTGTCACCCACCACCGCGGCCAACTTAAGCAAAATATCCTTCTGCATGCTCATTTTTCTCTTCTTTATTCTTTATCTGCCACGGTATTGGACAAGCGCAGCTGCACTGAGTCAATCATTCACTGGCCCTGACGCGTAAATAACGCACGGAATCATTATCCCTTTTTACTTTACGGAATAACCGGCAGGAACCGATAAAAATGCGCGGGAAATCACAAAATAGATCGAAATAAAAATCGCCAAGGGCGCGTTTATTTGGCTTGCTGATTTTACTGCGCAAAACAAATATAAACCTATGATTTTATTTGTTATTAAGGTTTTAAGGTGAAAAATGCCATGTGATTTATATCACAAAAATAAGCCTTTGTTGGATGCTGTCAATTATCTCACTCGGGAAATTCATCGCAAAAGTGTGACATTCGTTGCAAATAACAATGCGGTTAATCGGAAGAATGAATTCCAGACGCACAGCATAAAGGATGATGACAATGAGAATTGGCATGGTGATCAGCGGTGGCGATGTCACCGGGATTAATAACTTTGTGTATCAAATATCGCGCTTAACACAAGCGGAAATGGTGTTATTTAATGGTGGTATTCCAGGTTTGCTGGAAAACAATCACCAGGAAATATCCCAACGTGATTTAGTGGATTACGCCATCGCCGCTATTCCGGTGATGCAATCGGGACGAACCAGCAAGAAATTAATTCGCCCGGAATATGAGATGATCGCCAAACACCTTAAATCGCTGCGCATCGATGTATTAATTATGGCGGGCGGAGATGGTTCATTACAATTCCTGCATACGCTGAGCGAATTTGGTGTCAACTGTTTTGGCGTCGGCATGACCATCGATAACGATGTCTTTGGCAGTGATTACAGCATCGGTTTCTCCACCGCCTGTGAGCAGGTGTTAAAAGAGGTGGCGAAGTTACGTAATACCGGCCGCGCCTTAACCGGTCGTGTATTTATGGTGGAGCTGCTGGGCGGTTATTGCGGTGAATTAACCTTGCAGTCAGCGATCAAATCCAATGCCGATTTCGCGCTGATCCCGGAATGCCAGATTGCACCGCAGGAGCTGGCGGAGCGCATCACGCAGCGGCTGGCGGCGCAGAACAGCGTGATAATTTTGTGCTCGGAAGGCTATACCCGTGAATATTCGCCGGGCTTTCAGGGTGCTATCGATACCTTAATTAAACAAATTGAACCGTTAATTGGTGTGCGTATTCGTAAAACGATTATCGGTTATGGCCTGCGTAATGGCGATCCTACCTGTGAAGAGATTTATCAGGGCACCATTATGGCCAGTGAAGTCGCGCGTTGTATTCAGTCGGGAATGCGCAATAAAGCGGTGATTATTAATGGCAGTAATCGACCGATTCCGATTGATTTAATAAGCATGAAAAAACGCCTGGTCGATACGGAAGGGCATCATTATAAACTCGCTAAACAACTGCAAATTCTGTGAGGAAATAGCCATGCTGAAAATATTATGTGTCTGTGGATGTGGTTTGGGTTCAAGCTTTGCGATTGAAATGAGCGCCAAGTCAGTATTAAAGAAACTCGAAATTGATGCTGATATTGATCACACCACCATTTCTGAAGCCAACGCCTTTAAATCCGACATGATTTTAACCCAGAAAGCCTTTGCTGATGTGTTAAATGCCGATGCCAGCCCGGAACAGATCAAGCGGGTGATTATTCTCAATAAGCTGACCGACAAAGCAGAAATTGAAGAGAAAATCGTGGCGTTTATGAAAGAACGTAACTTAAAGGTTGCTAATCATGAATAGTGTCATCGACTTCCTGGTAAAAGACTTATTGGGGCAGGCATCGATACTGATCGCCTTTATTGCCCTGATTGGTCTGCTACTGCAAAAAAAATCGGCGGGCAAGGTGGTGGAAGGCACCTTTAAAACTCTGCTCGGTTTCTTAATTATGATGGCCGGTATCAACATTATTGTCGGTACGCTGACCTTCCTGAACACCATTTTCACCCACGGCTTTGGCATGCAGGGTTATATCACCGACGTTGCCGCCATTGCCGGGTTAGCAAACCGCGAGCTGGGTTCAGAAGTGGCGCTGACGCTGTTGGTGATCTTTATCGTCAACATCATCATTGCGCGTCTGACACCGTTCAAATACATCTTCCTTACCGGACAGGCACTGCTGTGGATGGCGACCATCGGTGCGGTGATTGGCTATAAAGCGGGGCTGACAGGTTTACCTCTGATCCTTACCGGCGGCATTTTTGGCGGCATTATGGCGGTGGTGATGCCTGCACTGGCCCAACCGGTGGTGCGCCGCATCACCGATTCTGACGACGTGGCGCTCGGGCACTTCTGCACCATTGGCTATCTGCTGACGGCGGCGGTGGCAAAGGTGGTGGGCAAAGGGTCACGCTCCACCGAAGATCTCAAACTGCCCGATAACTTTAAATTCCTGCAGGACACCTATCTGTCGATGGCGGTGGTGATGGTGCCGATGTACCTGATCCCTGCGGTCGCCGCCGGTCCGGAATTTATCGGCCAGTACAGCAACGGCATGAACTACCTGATGTACGCCTTTATGCAGTCGATTCAGTTCGTGTGCGGTGTGTTCGTGCTGTATAGCGGCGTGCGTCTGTTGCTGAATGAACTGGTGCCGGCTTTCCGTGGTATCGCCATGCGTCTGGTGCCGGATGCAAAACCGGCGCTCGACTGCCCAGTGATGTTCCCGTACGCCCCGAACGCGGTGATCGTCGGCTTCCTCGCCACCACGCTGGGTTCGGTGGTTGGCATGCTGGTGTTCCCGATGTTTGGTCTGGCGATGATTCTGCCAGGATTGCTGACTAACTTCTTTGCCGGTGGCACCGCAGGCGTGTTCGGTAATGCGCTCGGTGGGCGTCGCGGCGCAATGATTGGCGGTTTCGTGCACGGTCTGTTCATTACCTTCCTGCCGGCGATTCTGGTGCCGATGCTGGAAAGCTACGGTTTTACCGGAGTCACCTTCAGTGATTCGGATGTCATCAGTACCGGCCTGGTGCTCGGCCATGCATTCCAGAATAACTGGCTGTTCGTCGCGCTGTTTATCGCCTTTATTACTCTCATCGCCTGGTTTGTTAACGGAAAATCCACCAAGTCTAAATCCCATGAGGAAAAGCTCCATGAAACTTTATAACTTTACCGATCTGTTACAGGTGGCTAAAGAACGTGAATTTAAAGCGCTCGGTTCCTTTAATTTGCACTGTCTGGAAATGTTGCCCGCCTTTTTTAAAGCAGCGGAGAAAACGAATAGCCCATTAATGATTCAGATCTCAACCGGAACCGCCAAATATCTCGGACATAAATTATTGGTGGATGCGATTCGCTCATTGTCTGAAAGCCGTAACGTGCCGACCTGTTTGCACCTCGATCACTGTTCGGATTTGGACGCTATCCAAACCGCGCTGGATGCGGGCTTCAGTTCAATTATGTATGACGGTTCACATTTACCGATTGAAGAGAACATCGCCAATACGCGCCGTGTTATTGATATGGCGCGCCCGCTGGCGGTTTCGGTTGAGGCGGAATTGGGCGCGATTGGCGGGTCGGAAGATGGCAAAGAGGTGGAAATGAACGATGCGGCGTTTACCACCGTCGATGAAGCCAAACGCTTTGTCGATGAAACCGGCGTCGATATGCTGGCGATCTCCATCGGCACGGTGCACGGCTTGTACACCGGTAAAGCCCATATTCAGCATCAGCGCCTGGCGGAAATTACCGATGCCACTAAAACGCCGCTGGTGCTGCACGGCGGTACCGGCGTCAGCGATGAAGATATGCGTCTTGCGGTGCGCAGCGGGATTGAGAAAGTCAACGTTGGCACCGAGATGAATGTGCAGTGGGTTGCGAACTGCAAGCAGACGTTTGAAAAGGGCAAGGTCAACGACAGCGTGCGTAATTTCCTTGTGCCGGCCAACGATGCCGTGACCAATGTGCTGGTAGAAAAGATTCAACTGTTCCGCTAATTCCGACTTACTCATGACGTAATAACCTGAGGTGCCCGGCGCCATTCGGGGCAGGAGATGCTATGTTTGGATTCTTGAAAAAGGGCTCTGATAATAAGAGCCAGGATTCACAGGAAATAGATCTTCAGGCTGAAACCATCAGCGGGAAAATAAGCGAACTGGAAAAACAGTTGGCCAATAATCCGCAGGCGACAGACACGCAAAAACAATTAATGCTGGAATATAATCGTGCATTAAATATCTTTGCCAAAAGTCGACACTATCGTCAGGAAATTGATCCGTTGTTTGTCAAAATTGATGAACTGCGTAACACCATTCGCAAATCGTTTTAAGGAGGCAGTATGAGTATTAAACAGCTGCTGCAGGAGGCAAGTGCGATTCAGGTGGGGATCAGCGCCAGGGATTGGCGCGAAGTGATCGCGCTGGCGGCGCTGCCGCTGGTGAACGGCGGTTACATCAAAGCCAGTTACCCGGAAGCGGTGATCGCTAACACGCTGGAGCATGGTGCCTATTACGTGTTTGAGGAGGGCATCGCCATTCCCCATGCGCGGCCGGAGACCGGCGTGCTGAAAGATTGTTTCAGCATGATTGTGCTGGATGAGCCGATCTCATTCGACGGCAGTGACAAAGCCGACATCGTGATTATGTTCGGTGCGCGTGACAGCAACGCCCACATTGAAGAGGGCATCCGCGCGATTGTTACGCTGCTGGAGGATGAGGAGACGTTGGTGCGCTTGCGCAACGCCAGCAGTGCCGCGGAGGTGATAGAAATCCTATGACAACCGACACTGAAGAGAAAATTGTCGTGCTGGTGAATGGCATTCCGGCTTCCGGCAAAAGCACGCTAACGCGCGCGCTGGCCGAGCAGTTCGGCTTTCCGGTGCTGACGCTGGATAGCCTGAAAGAGCCGTTTATGGCCAGCTTTGCGCCGGTGGATCGCCTGCGCAATCGCCAGTTAGGTTGTGCGGCGTATCAGGCGATCTGGCAAGTGGTGGCGCAAGCACCGACGCGTTGTATCTATGTCATCGATGCCTGGTTTGGCTTCCAGCCGAAAGAGGTGCTGCAGCAGGGATTGCAGCAGGCGGGCGTGACGCGGGTGCTGGAGCTGTGGCTGGCGATCACGCCGGATGAGGCGGTGACACGTTATCAGGCTCGTTTAACCGATCGCATGCCGGGACATCCGGGCGCGGAGTATCTGCCAGAACTGCGCAAGTTAGCAGAAACCGCCCAACCGATGGCGCTGGGTCCGGTGTTGCAGCTTAACGCACGCAATCCGGATCAGGCGGCAGCCTGCGCCTGGTTACAGCGTCAACTGCGGCTGCCGATCAGCGCTCAACCGGCTTTATCGGCCTCGGGCTAAATAATGTCGGCAGCAGGCTGAACGCACATCAGCCCTGTGGCCGACAGCACCATCGCATGATTCGTCAATGCATCTTCTCCTGTCTGAACCAGGCTTTGTGATTACGCTCACAGAGGAAAGCATGATGAATATCGATTTACACGGAAAAACAGCCTTAGTTACCGCATCAACTGGCGGTATCGGTTTTGCCATTGCACAAGGTCTGGCGGCCAGCGGGGCGGAAGTGGTGCTGAACGGGCGCAGTGAAGCCTCGGTGAGTCGTGCGCGCGAGAAGCTCAACGGATTAGTGGCGGGCGCCAAAATTCACACCTTTATCGCCGATCTCGGCAGTGCCCAGGGCGTTAAGCAACTGCTTAACGGCTTGCCGCCAATCGATATTCTGGTGAATAACGCCGGGATTTACGGTCCGCAGGATTTTTATGAAGTGGATGACGACACCTGGGACGCCTATTGGCAAACCAATGTGATGTCCGGCGTGCGCCTGTCGCGGGCTTTATTGCCGGAGATGGTGCAGCGTGGTTGGGGCCGCGTGGTGTTTATCTCCTCGGAATCAGCCTTGAACATTCCCGCCGATATGCTGCATTACGGCGTGAGTAAAACGGCGCAGCTATCGCTGGCGCGCGGTCTGGCAAAAGTGGTGGCGGGCAGCGGCGTGACGGTAAACACCGTGTTGCCCGGCCCAACGCTCTCTGATGGCTTTGCCGCGATGATGGAAGATGAGGTGAAGCGCACCGGTAAGCCGCTGGAAGAGCTGGCGAAAGAGTTTGTGATGGCGCAGCGGCCAAGTTCGGTGATTCAACGCGCCGCCACGGTGGAAGAGGTGGCGAATATGGTGGTGTATGTTTGCTCGAAACAGGCGTCGGCGACGTCCGGTGCCGCGCTGCGCGTCGATGGTGGCGTGGTGGATGATATTGTTTAACGCCGTGTAACGATAAAATTTTGATGGCCGCAATCATCGTAGCGGCGCCATATATTGCGTCGTGTTTAGATGGATAATATGCCTTCGTTTAGATGCGCGATAAATCGCGCCGCTACGATGCCGGATCTGCGTTGAGCACCACAAAGACAAAAGTTTACACAGCAAAGCTTGGTGTTTCTGCTGCAGATGCTTAAAATACCCGCACTTTTCTCTGAGGCTGCGGCATGACGATATCGCTATCACGCGCAAAATGGATTCTGGCACTGGTTTGTCTGGTGCTGGCGTTTTGTCTCGTCCAGCGCAGCTTCAATTTGCCTTCCGCACCTTTAGCGCAGGTCAGCGCGTCCGCGCACACCAACAGCAGTGATGATGCCAGCGGCAGCGAAAAACCCTGTGCGCTGAGCGCAAAATCGCTGAGTGCCGCCGCGCCAATCCTTGATACCGCATTGCCTTTCCTGCTGTTGCTGCTGGCACTGATCGCCACCTTCACACAAACCACCACTTGCGTCGGCTATCGCCGCGCACCGCTGTTTCCACCTCTGCGACGGCGGCATCTGACCTTTTGCGTCTTCCGGGAATAACACCTGCGCGTTACATCGCGTAAACCCTGTTATTCACTGGAGAATTCACATGACTGTATTGATCAGGAGCCTGCTGCTCCTGCTGGCGAGCTGCGCAATCACTGCGCAGGCGGCAGACACCGGCTGGCTGCGCAATGCGCAAAACAGCCACGCCGAAGTGCGCTTGCGCAGCGCCAGCCACAACGATAATCAGCAACTGCTGCTGGATATTCGCCTGCAACCCGGCTGGAAAACCTACTGGCGCACGCCTGGCGAAGGCGGCGTTGCGCCGGAAATCCGCTGGCAAACCCCGGAGGTCAAGGCGCAATGGTTCTGGCCCGCGCCCGAGCGTTTTGACGTCAGCGGCTTGACCACGCAAGGCTATAAAGGCGATATCACGCTGCCGATCGAGCTGGCGAAACTGTCGAGCCAGCAACTTGTGGGAACGCTGACGCTCTCAACCTGTAGCGATGTTTGCATCCTCACCGACTTCCTGTTCAGCCTCGATCTGACCCAGCCCGCAGACGCCGATTTTGCCCGCGATTTCGCCGAGGCGATGGGGCGCATCCCGGCGGCTAGCGGCTTAACCGATCAACTCCACGCCAGCTTTGTAAATGGCGAATTGCAGATCCGCGCACAGCGTCAGGGCGGCTGGCAACAACCTGAACTGTTCTTCGATTATCCGCCGGGCAGCATGCTGGCGGCACCGACGATCCGTGTGAATGGCGACACGCTCAGCGCGCGCGTAGCGGTCACCGATGAATGGGGCGAAGCGGCACCGGATCTGCGCGGCAAAACGCTGTCGCTGGTAGTTGCGGATGCTGGCATTGCGCAGCAAAGCGCGATAAATATCGGCGCGGAAACGCTGGTGTCCGGCGATGCGGCGCAAACCTTATGGTCGGTGTTGCTGCTGGCGCTGCTCGGCGGCTTGATCCTCAACCTGATGCCGTGTGTGTTGCCAGTGCTGGCGATCAAGCTCAGCAGCCTGGTGCAGCAGCAAGGGCAAACGCAGCGTCAGACGCGCCAGCAGTTTCTCGCCTCCAGCGCTGGAATCATTTTCTCCTTCCTGCTATTGGCGCTGCTGATGACGGGACTGCGACTCAGCGGTCAGGCGCTGGGCTGGGGCATTCAGTTCCAGAGCAGCGGCTTCCTGCTGGTGATGGTGCTGGTGATGTTCCTGTTTAGCGCCAGCCTGTTTGATCTGCTGCATTTCCGCTTGCCGTCGGGTTTGAATACCAAACTGGCGACGCAGGGCGGCGACGGCTTGCTCGGCCACTTCGGCCAGGGCGCGTTTGCCACCTTGCTGGCCACGCCGTGCAGCGCGCCGTTTCTCGGTACGGCGGTGGCTTATGCGCTGACGGCACCGCTGCCGCAGCTATGGCTGCTGTTTGTCGCGCTCGGCGTCGGCATGAGTTTGCCATGGTTGCTGGTGGCGGCGTTACCGGGCATGGCGCGCTGCCTGCCGCGTCCGGGGCGCTGGATGCTGCATCTGCGCAGCGTGCTCGGCCTGTTGATGCTGCTCGCCACCTTCTGGCTGGTGACGTTGCTGGTGCCGCATTGGGGCAGCACCTTCGCGCTGGTGCTGGCGGGCGTGTTACTCGTGGTGTTGTGTGGCTGGCTGGTGAAACGTCGCGCGCTGCAGCAGGCGGGCGTGGTGTTTATCACCCTGACGCTGGCCGGAGCGCTGTTCCTGATGACGCGTATCTCGCCGGAAGAGGAGGCGCTGCACTGGCAGCCGTTGACCGAAGCGGCGATCCATCAGGCACTTGAGCAGGATAAACGGGTGTTTGTCGATGTCACCGCCGACTGGTGCATCACCTGTAAAGTGAATAAATCTCGCGTCCTGAATCAGCCCGATGTGCGTGCTGCGCTCAAAGCCGATGATGTGGTACTGCTGCGCGGCGACTGGACGCAGCCCGATCCCGCCATTGGTGAATTCCTGCGCCGCCGCGACCGCGTGGCGATCCCTTTTAACCAAATTTATGGCCCTGCACTGCCGCAAGGCCAGATTTTGTCACCGCTGCTGAGTCGTGAAGCGGTGATCTCCACTCTCTCTGAGGCGAAAAAATAATGAAGAAATCCCTGTTACTGCCACTGATGTTCCTTGCCATGCCTGCACTGGCGGCCGCGCCTTTTACGCCTGAGCAGGAAGCGCGCATCAAAGAACTGATCCGTGAAACCCTGGTGCAGAATCCGTCGATTCTGGCGGAAGCCGCTGATGCCTTTGATAAAGAAGCAGCGCAACAGCAGCAAAACGTAGTGGCGCAGATGGTGAAGAAAAACCACGATGCGCTGTTCAACGACGCCGGTTCACCGCGCATTGGCGCTGAAAAACCGGCGCTGACGCTGGTCTACTTCACCGATTACAACTGCGTGTTCTGTAAGAAGTTTGAAGCCGATATCGAAAAACTGATTAAGGCTTATCCGCAGGTGGCGGTGGTGATTAAACCGCTGCCGTACCGTGCTGAAACCTCTCTCACCTCGGCGCGTCTGGCGCTCACCGTGTGGGAGCAACAGCCGAAAAACTTCCTAAAGCTGCATGAGCGTTTGATGGCGAAAAAGGGCAATCACGATAACGCCAGCATCGACGCGGCGCTGGAGAAAACCGGCATCAAGCTGAAAGAGCCAAGCAAAGTGAGCCTCGATACCATCAACAGCAACCTGACGCTGGCGCAGCAGCTCGGCGTTCAGGGCACGCCAGCCACGCTGGTGGGCGACCAGATGATCAGCGGCGCGGTGCCATATGAGCAGCTGGAAGCGGCAGTGAAAGGCGCGCTGCAGGCGAAGCAATGAGTCGATTAAAGCGCTGGCTGCGTGAGGCACTGCTGCTGGTGCTGATTGTCGCGGCTGCGCTGTGGGGCATGGATTGGATGCGGGCACCGCAGCTGCCTGCCGACCTGGCGCAACAACCGCTGACCTCGCTGCAAGGTGAGGTGAATCTGGCGGAACTCAGTCAGGAACGGCCAGTGCTGGTGTACGTCTGGGCAACCTGGTGTGGGGTGTGCAAACTCACCACGCCAACCGTGGCGGCGATGAGTCAGGAAGGTGACAAGGTGGTGAGCGTGGCGCTGCGTTCCGGCAGTGACGCGCGCGTGGCAACCTGGCTGGAGAAGAAAGGGCTGCAAGGCGTGGCGATCAATGATGAGAGCGGGGCAATCGGCCAGCGCTGGGATATCAACGCCACGCCGACCTTTATCGTGCTGCATCAGGGCAAAGTCATCAGCATCAGCACCAGCAGCGGCTGGACCAGCGGTTGGGGGCTGAAACTGCGACTTTGGTGGGCTTCCCGCTAATCGTTCTGGCGGCACGTTAAGGTGCCGCCAGAAAATCCTCGCGTTGCGGCGTAAAGGTATCCAGCAATACGCCCGCTTCCAGACACACACAACCGTGCACAATGTTCGGCGCTTTATACAGCGTATCGCCGGCGCTCACTTCTTTGGTAACGCCATCAATGGTGAAGGCAAAACGTCCGGACAGCACATAGGTGAGCTGCTCATGCGGATGGTGATGCAGCGGACCGACGGCACCCTGCTTAAAGGTGACTTCCACCGCCATCAGGGTGCCGCCGTGCGCCAGTATTCGGCGCGTTACGCCGTTGCCTAAATCGTCCAGTCGGGTTGCGCTTTTAAAGATAAACATGATTTCTCCTTGCAGGTTGCATCGTCAATATGTGACTTAACTCACAGTCAAAAAGGCATTTAAAGGCTGCATTTTAACGTTCTTTGATTAAAATGAAACAGTGTTTCAATTTAATCTGAGGATGGATCATGAAAATCGCTTTGATGATGGAAAACAGCCAGGCTGCGAAGAACGCAACGGTGTTGAAAGAGCTTCAGTCTGTGGCGCAACCGCTCGGGCATCAGGTGTTTAACGTCGGTATGAGCGACGAACAGGATCACCATCTTACCTATATTCACCTCGGCATCATGGCCAACGTACTGCTTAACAGCAAAGCGGTGGACTTCGTGGTGGCCGGTTGCGGTACCGGCCAGGGCGCGTTGATGTCGCTCAACCTGCATCCCGGCGTGGTGTGCGGCTACTGCATCGATCCGGCGGATGCTTACCTTTTTGCGCAAATCAACAACGGCAATGCGCTGTCGCTGCCGTTCGCCAAAGGCTTCGGCTGGGGCGCGGAACTAAACCTGCGCTTTATTTTCGAAAAAGCCTTTACCGGTGAAAAAGGGCACGGCTACCCGCCAGAGCGCAAAGAGCCGCAGGTGCGTAATGCGGGCATTCTGAACGAAGTGAAAGCGGCGCTGCTGAAAGAGAATTACCTTGATTCACTGCGCGCCATCGATCCTGAGCTGGTGAAAACCGCCGTGAGCGGCCCGCGCCTGCAGCATTGCCTGTTTGAACATGGGCAGAATCAGGAGATCGTGGATTTTGTGCGTGAACTGACGCAGTAATTCCCCCATGATGTTCGTAGGGTGCGCATTTATGCGCACCTGGTAAAGTGGTCACCATGAATGGCGACCCTACGCTAAAATCCCGTTATCCTGCCGGCTCGCATCCACCAGCATCTGCGTATACGCCACCTGCGCGCGATTGTGCACCAGCGCATCGACATCCAGCGTCTCCAGCACTTTGCCATGTTGCATCACCGCCACGCGATGGCACAGATGCGTCACCACGCCGAGATCGTGCGTCACCATCAGGTAGGTCAGCTTCTCCTGCTGCTGCAGATCACTAAGCAGATTGAGGATCTCCGCTTGCACCGAGACATCCAGCGCCGAGGTCGGTTCATCCAGTAGCAATACGCGCGGTTCGAGAATCAGCGCGCGGGCGATGGCAACGCGCTGGCGCTGACCGCCAGAAAGTTGGTGCGGATAGCGGGTTTGCCACGCGCGATTGAGGCCAACTTTCTCCAGCATGGCGATAACGCGCTGCTGACGCTGGCCGATGCCGTGAATCTGCAGCGGCTCCTCGAGAATATCGCCGATGGTGTGGCGTGGATGCAGCGATCCGTACGGATCCTGAAACACCATCTGTACGCTGCGGCAGCGCTCGCGCGCGATACGATGTGCCAGCGGCACACCATCAATCGCTAGCTCGCCGTGCCAGTGGGTGAACAGCCCGGCGAGGCACTTCAGCACCGTGGTTTTGCCCGATCCGGATTCGCCAACCAGGCCAAAGATTTCACCCTGATGAATCGACAAATTGACGTCGAACAGCACCTGATTACGTCGCTCCTCCTCACCAAAACTGAGGTTGAGATTACTCACGCGGATCATCTCGTTCATCATTGCTCCTTAGGGTTGCAGCCAGCTGGCCTGACGTTGCAGCACCGGCAGACGCGCGCGACGCTGATCCATATCGGGCAGTGCAGCGAGGAGGCCTTGCGTATAGGGATGCTGCGCCTGATCGAGTTCGCTGGCCGCCAGCGACTCCACCACGCGCCCGGCATACATCACCAGCACGCGGTCACAGAAACGCCGCACCAGATTGATGTCGTGACTGATAAAAATCAGCCCCAGACCGCGCTGTTTCACCAAATCATCCAGCAGCGCCAGCACCTGCAAACGCACCGAAACATCCAGCGCCGAAGTGGGTTCGTCGGCAATCAGCAGCTCGGGATCGGTAATCAGCATCATGGCGATCATCACGCGCTGGCCCTGACCACCGGAAATTTCGTGCGGGTAACATTGATAAATGCGGCCCGGATCGCGCACCTGCACTACTTCGAGCATCTCCATCGCCCGCTGCCGCGCAACCTCGCGCTGGCCGGGATGATGACTGCGCCAGGCTTCAGCAATCTGCTCACCCACGCGCACCACCGGATTCAGCGAGTATTTCGGATCCTGCATAATCATGGAGATGCGCTTGCCGCGAATGGCGCGCATCTGTGCCGGCGTGGCACGCAGCAGGTCCACGTCATCAAACTGCATGCGCTGTGCCGTGACCTGCGCGCTGCGTGGATGCAGCTGTAACAGCGCGCGGCCAACGGTGGATTTGCCGGAACCGGATTCACCCACAATCGCCAGTTTCTCCTTGCCCAACTGGAAGGAGATGCCGCGCACGGCGGGCGTCACCAGCCGGCCATTGACGAAATTGACCTGTAAATCCTGCACGTCGAGCAACGGTGCAGCGCTATTCGCTGCGGGGATCGAGGATGTCACGTAAGCCATCTCCTAAGAAGTTGAACGCTAAGCTGTTGATCAGAATCGCCAGACCTGGCACCGTCACCACCCACCAACACTCCAGCATGTATGTGCGGCCGCTGGCGATCATCGCGCCCCATTCCGGATCCGGCGGCTGCGCGCCCAAACCGAGAAAACCTAGTCCGGCAGCGGTGAGAATGATGCCCGCCATATTCATGGTGATGCGGATAATCACCGAAGGCAGGCACAGCGGCACAATGTGTTTCCACAAAATGCGCAGTGACGAGGCGCCCTGTAAGCGCACCGCGGAGACAAAGTCGGCCTGACGCAGCGACAGTGCTTCAGCGCGCGCCAGGCGGGCAATCGGCGGCCAGGCGGTGAGCGTAATGGCGATCACCACATGCTCCAGCCCCGGACCGAGCGCGGCGACAAACGCCAGCGCCAGCACCAGGCTAGGAAAGGAGATGAAGATGTCGGTGACGCGCATCAACACGCTATCCACTTTGCCGCCGAAGTAACCGGCGGTGACGCCGAGCAGCAAGCCCAGCGGACCCACGGTGATCGACACCAGCAGCACGATATACAGCGTGATGCGCGCGCCCCACACCAGACGGCTGAAGATGTCGCGGCCAAACTCATCGGTGCCAAACCAGTGCTGCGCGTTGGGCGGCGTCAGTGCGTTGTTGAGATCCTGAATCAGCGGATGGTAGGGCGCGATCCAGGGTGCGAACAGCGCCACCACCAGCAGCAGCAAAATGATGCCGCCGCCAATCGCGGTTAGCGGGTTGCGCGCCATTTGCCAGAGAAAATGGCCGATGCGCGCGCCGGTGCGGCGACAGCGCGCCAGCCGTTCGCGCGTCTGGCTGGCTAACGGCGTATCGAGAGAAATCGTCATACTTTGGTCCTCGGATCGAACACCTGATAGAGCAGGTCAGAGAGAAGATTGAGCAGCACGAAAATCAGGCCGACCACCAGCACGCAGCCCATCACCGCATTCATATCGCCGAGCATCAAACTGCCGGTGAGATAGGACCCAAAACCGGGCCATGAGAACACGGTTTCAATCAGCACCGCGCCTTCCAGCAGCGAGCCGTACGCCAGCGCCACCACCGTGAGCAGCTGCACCAGAATATTGCGGAACGCGTGCTGCCAAATCACCTGCCATTCGCTGAGTCCTTTCACCCGCGCCGTTAAAATGAACTCCTGTGACAGTTGCGCCAGCATAAAGCTGCGCGTCATGCGGCTGATGTAGGCCAGCGAGTGAAAGCCGAGCAGGGACGCAGGCAGAATCAGATGATTGAGTGCATTGCTGAACACCGTGAAGTCGCCCACCAGCAAGGCATCGATCAGCAGAAAACCGGTGCTACGCGGCACAATGCCATCGAGACTGAAATCAACACGGCCCGCGCCGCCGACCCAGCCGAGATGGGCATAAAACAGCAGCAGACCCACCATGCCCACCCAGAAGATCGGCGTGGAGTAACCCGCCAGGCTGATGATGCGCACCAGATAGTCAATCACGCTGTTGCGGCGTGCGGCGGCCCACACGCCCAGCGGGACGCCGAGGCCGGTACCAATCACAATCGCCAGCGTCGCCAGTTCTACCGTGGCCGGGAAGACGCGCAGGATATCGTTGATCACCGGCTGCCCGGTCAGTAGCGCCAGCCCAAGGTTGCCGTGCAGCAGGCCTTGCAGATAGATACCAAACTGCACCCACAGCGGTTTATCGAAGCCGAGTTGGTGATAAACCTGCTGATAGGTGTTGTGATCGGCATCCGGCCCGACAATCGCCAGCACCGGATCGAGCGGCATCACGCGACCAATAAAGAAGGTCAGCAACAGCAGGCCAAACAGCGTGATCGCCACCTGAACGGTGCGGCTACGCAGGCGCCGCCAGTGGCTTTTTGTCAGCTTCATTGCGCACCTCCCGCCAGGCTGTCTGGCGTTTTCCATACGTCACGCAGGAAAGTGGTGGCCGATGGATGCGGCACGTAATCCTGCACCCGATTATTCACCACCACCGAATCGGTCATTTGCGAGATCGGCATCAGCGCCGGAATCAGCTGGTCGTAGCGCTGCTGGATAGCGAAGTAATCCTGCTGCTGCTGTTTTACATCGCGCTCCAGCAGCGCTTTATCGATCATGCTGTTCAGCTGCGCGTCATAAAAACCGGTGCGCCAGCCCTGAAAATTGGTGAGGCGCGCGCTGTCGGCGTTATTGGGGTTGTACACCAGCGCGCGCAGGCTGGAGTGCGGATGCGGCTCCACGCCGCTGCCGCCGCGCCCGACCAGTAGATTGAACTGACGATCGCGCATCGCACCGTAAATCTGGTTACCGGTGCCGGTGATGATTTTGGCGCGAATGCCGCCCTGCATCAGCGTGGACTGAATCGCGATGGCGACATTGAGGAACGGCTGATCGGCCAGCACGCGCAGCGTGGTATCAAAACCGTTGGGATAACCGGCGGCGGCCAGCAAGGCTTTGGCGCGCGGCACATCCAGCTTGTAGCCAGGATCGGGCAACGTTGCCGGCATGCCGGCTTGAATTGGCCGCTGATGCAGCGTGCCGTAACCGGCCATCAGCGTTTTGTTAATCCCCTGATAATCCACCAGATAACGCAGCGCTTCGCGTACCTGCGGATGGGAGAAGTGATCGTCCTTCATGCTCATCGCCAGGTAATAAATCGTGCCTTTTTGTACCGCGTCGATGGTGAGATCGGGATCGTGGCGCAGCGCTTTTACATCGGGGATCGCCATGTTGCTGGCAATATCGAGATCGCCTTTCTCCATCATCAGACGCAAGGTTTGCGACTCCTGCAGATGACGGAACACCACACGCGTCAGCTTCGGCGCACCGCGCCAGTAGTGGGCATCGCGGCTGATGCGCAGCACATCTTTGGCCTGCCACACATCCAGGCGGAACGGTCCGGAACCCGCTTCGTGGGTGGTGAGCCAGCGATTGCCCCAATCGTTATTCACCGCCTGCGCCTGCACGGTTTTGCTGTCGAGTACCACCATGCTGCCGAGCGCCGCCAGCGAATAGAGCACCAGCTTGGGATCGTTAGGCTTGGGCAGGCGAATCACTACCGTGCGCGCATCCGGCGCGCTGATCATCTGATCCACGTTCTCTTTGCTGAAGCCGTAAGATTTCCATACCGAGGCCTGCGCCAGATTCAGGTGCAGCACGCGACGCATCGACCAGATTACATCGGCGCTGCTCAACGGATTGCCGGAGTGGAAGGTGACATTTTCACGCAGGTGAAAGGTGAGTTGACGATTGTCGGGGCTGATCTCCCAGCGCTCAGCCAGCGCCGGGCGCACGTTGGTGAGCTGTTGCGGATCTAACTCGACTAAACCGTCATAGAGATTGACGACAATGCCGACCACTTCGTTGCCGGTCATGGCGGCGGGATCGAGCGTGAGCAGGTTATTCATGTTCATGCCCACAATCAGCTGGTCGTCTGGCGTGGCCGCCAGCATCGATGGGCTACAGGTGAGCAGCAGCAGCGCGGCGCACCACGCTCTGCAGGGGTTCATCAGGTTCATAAGCAAAGTCCAGCAGGTCAGAGGTTTATCGTTTTTATGCCGTACTGCTTGTGTTGGGCGCTTACCAGCGATTTAGCGTGTGCGTCTCAATCCACGCGAAATTGATGTCCTCCCCAAGTCCGGGACGCGTTGGCAGATGGACAAAACCCTCTGCGTCCATGGGATCGACCAGCGCGTTGAGATAGGCCGGCGGCTGTTCGTAATCGAGGAACGGATGCAGCAGACCGCGTTCGTACCAGCGGCAGTTGCGGATAGCGCCGACCACCGCGATGCTGGCGGCACCGTTGCCGTGTACTTCGCAATCCATACCAAAGGCTTCGGCCAGGCTGGCGACCTTCATGGTGGCGGAGATGCCGCCGACGCCGTTAGCGCCAGCGCGTAGAATGTCGCAGGCACCAGCGCGCACCCAATCGGCGCGGCTGTGGTGTTTGCCGCCGAGACTTTCCGGGCCGAGCACGTCAATGCTGAGGTTTTCCGCCAGCCACGCGTACGACGCCATGCTTTCCTCTTCCATCGGCTCTTCGAACCAGGCGAAATTGAGTTTTTCCAGCGCTTTGCCGATGGTGAGCGCCTCGCTGCGGCTGTACCAGTGATAGCCGTCGAGCATCAGGGCGATGTCCGGGCCGACCGCTTCGCGCACCGCAGCGCAGGCTTTGATGTCCATTTGGGTGCTGGGCGCGAACGACACCGGCGGCATCCAGGTGTGTAGTTTGATGGCCTGATAACCGCGCGCGACCAGTTTTTCGGCAAACTGCGCGTATTCATCGGGCGTGGATAAACCGCCTTCCAGCTCATCGCCGCACATGGTGCTGCCGTAAGCGGGAATTTTCTCGCGATAACCGCCAAGCAGTTTGTGGACCGGTTGTTTGAGCTTGCGACCAATCAAATCCCACAGCGCCTGTTCCACCGCCGATAACGCGCGTTCGGTGAGCTGATGGGCGCTACCGCGCTGCCAGTGCACCAGATCCTGCCACAGACGCTCGCGATCAAAGGCATTTTGCCCAATCAGCACCTTGCGGAAGAAGGCATTCACCACGTGCGGACGAATCACTTCGGCGGGGGCAAACGCGTAGCCGCAATCGCCATCTTCGCTGGTGATGGTCAGCAGCGCCATTTGCGCATCGGTCTCTGCACCGGGATGCGAATGTCCGGCGCTGTCAGAGACGCGGCGCGTGGGGTAGCTAAACAGGGTGACATCAATGGCACTGATCTTCACGGTAACTCCTTCTTCAACTCAGTGGCTTGCCCAACTGGGTATTAACATAAAAAATAAAACGTCGTTTCATTTTGTAATTTAGCGTTCACATTTTGTTTACGCATTAGCCAAAGCGCGGGATAGCGTGGCGATTAATTGGGCATTTGCCCGGTGCGCTGTGAGGTTTTTCACGAATGACGGGCGTTTTGTGAGCGAATGCACAGCGGGAAAAAGCGCAGGGAATGTAAAAAAATGTGTATCCAGGGCTTTTCATTTCCTGTCTGCCAGGTAATAGTGACGCCGCGAAATTTAAATAATAATCATTATCATTCTAGGTGTATTAAATGAAATCATGGCTGATAGCACTGGGATTACTGGCGGTGGCGGGGCACGCTGCGGCGAAAACCATTACCGATGTGGCTGGACGACAGGTCGAGGTCAAGGAGGAGTCTAAACGAATCATTCTCGGCGAAGGGCGTCAGATGTACTTGCTGGCGGCGTTTGACACCGCTGCGCCGTTCCAGCGCGTGGTGGGCTGGCGTGACGATTTCCATAAAGCCGACTACGACGGCTATATGGCGTATGAAAAGAAATATCCGCAGATCAAAAAGCTGCCGACCTTTGGTGGCGCGAAAGATGGCACCTTTAACGTCGAACAGGCGCTGACGCTGAAGCCCGATTTGGTGCTGATGAACCTCGAATCCAAAGCCGCGACCGACGAAGGCAAGCTGATCGAGAAGTTACAAGCGGTGGGCGTGCCGGTGGTGTTTATCGACTTCCGCGAGAAGCCGATGGAGCATGCTGAGCAAAGCATCCGCATCATGGGCGAGCTGGTTAACAATCCACAGCGCGCCGAAGAGATCGTGGCGTTCCGCCGTGCGCAAATCGAAAAGGTGACCGATCGCCTGAAAAACTTTAACGGCACGCGCCCGAAAGTGATGATTGATCGTGCTGGCGGCTACAGCGACGAGTGCTGCATGTCGTTTGGTAACGAGAACTTTGGCCAGATGGTAGAACTGGCGGGCGGCAGCAACATCGCCAAAGCGTTGATTCCAGGCACGTTCGGCACACTCAATCCCGAGCAGATCATCGCCAGCCGTCCCGATGTGGTGGTGGTGACAGGCGCGAACTGGAAAAACTACAACACCGTGGGTAAATGGGTTGGCGTGGGGCCCGGTGCGGATGTGAAAGAAGCGACGGCGCGTTTACGCCTGCTAATGATGCGTGATGCCTTCAAAACACTGCCGGTGGCGCACAACGGTAACGCGCATGCCATCTGGCATCAGTTCTACGACAGCCCGTATCAGTTTGTCGCGATTCAGACGCTGGCGAAGTGGCTGCATCCTGAACTGTTTGCCGATCTCGATCCGGACGCCACGTTCCGTGAGTTTCACGAAAAGTTCCTGCCCTTGCCGTATCAACCGGGTTATTGGGTAAGCCTGCCGGCAGATAAGTCTTAAGTTAGAGTGTGTTAGATAAGTGTTAAACGTTACTGTTTATCTTTACTAATATTTCACAGGTGGCTGCACGTTGTTTTATAAAAGCGAAACGCGTGCACCATCTGACAATAATACGGTAAGGGAGAGAGTAATGTTTCATACCTCAGAAAGATCGGTGTTCGGTGTGACGTTGTATACGCTGCTGGAACCGTTGCCGCTGGGCTTTTTTGTCGCCGCCTGGTTTTTCGATATCCTCTATTTGCAAACCTTCGTCATCATGTGGACCAAATCCGCCAGTTGGCTGATCGCTATAGGTCTGGTGCTGGCCATCCTGCCACGTTTAATCAGTTTGGTTTATTTATTCCGTGGCGCGCGGCCGAATGAGAAAACCCATTTCTGGCTGTCGCTGCTGGCGATCGTGCTGGCGGTGGTGAATGCCTTTATTCACAGTCGCGATGCTTACGCGGTGGTGCCGTTGGGCATCACGCTGTCGACGCTGGTGGTGGCGCTGCTGCTGATCGCTAACGTGCAGCTGGTGTTGCGCGAACGTCGCACGCAAGGAGGTCGCGTATGAAACACTTACTCAGTGCGGTAGCCATCGCGATGCTGCTCAGCGCCTGTGACGACGGAGCGTTGATCGATCCTCAAAAGCAAATCGGTGCGAATCCTGAACTGCCGCAGGCGCAAAACTTCTTTATGCCGCCGATGCAGGTGCCGGAAGGCACGCCGTGGAAAGCCGGTGAAATGCCGAAAGTGGCGGATGGGTTAAAGATCGAAAAGATCGCCGACAATCTGCAGCATCCGCGTCAGGTGCTGGTGCTGCCGAACAATGATGTGCTGGTGGCGGAATCCAATGGCACACCGAAACCGACCACCGCACCGAAGCAGCTGATTATGGGCATTGTGCAGAAAGCGTCTGGCAAGGGCGGCGAGGGCGGTAATCGCATTACCTTGCTGCGTAATGTTAACGGCAAATGGGAGCAACATCGCTTTATCGACAACCTGACGGCGCCGTTTGGTATGCAGCTGGTGGGCAACACGCTGTATGTGGCGAACGCCGATAGCCTGGTGAAATTCCCGTATGAAACCGGGCAAACCGAGATCCGCACCCCGCCGGTGGAAGTGACCGAGCTGCCGGGCGGGCCAATTAATCATCACTGGACCAAATCGCTGCTCGCCAGCCCCGACGGCAGCAAGCTGTACGTTGGCGTAGGTTCGAACAGTAACGTGACGGAAAACGGCATTGGCGAGGAGTATCGCCGTGCGGCGGTGCTGGAAGTGGATGCGGCCAGCGGTGCCAGCCGGATTTATGCCAGCGGCCTGCGCAATCCCACCGGATTGCAGTGGGAGCCGCAGAGCGGCAAGCTGTGGGCGATTGTGAATGAACGCGACGAGATCGGTTCTGATTTAGTGCCGGATTACATGACGTCGGTGCAGGACAAAGGCTTCTACGGCTGGCCGTACAGCTATTATGGCCAGCACGTGGATGAGCGCGCGCAACCGCAGAGGCCGGATCTGGTGGAGAAGGCGATTAAACCGGATTACGCCCTGAGTTCGCACGTCGCACCACTCGGTCTGCTGTTTTACGGCGCGGATAATATGCCGCAGTATCGCGGCGGGGCATTTATCAGCGAACACGGCAGCTGGAACCGCACGCCGCTCAACGGCTATCAGGTGGTGTGGGTGAAATTCGAGAATGGGAAACCGGTGGGACAACCACAGCCGGTGGTGACTGGTTTCCTCACCGACGATCAGAAGCAGGTGCGCGGTTTGCCGGTCGGTTTAGCCACCGATCGGCAGGGCGGCGTATTAATTGCCGATGATGCGGGAAATACCATTTGGCGTATCAGTTCCGCCAGATAATTAATCGCAGGTAATAAAAAAGGATTTGGCATTAAGCCAAATCCTTTTTTTTATGTCCGCTAAACGGCTGGTAACCGCGCCGCGAACGGGGTGCTCAGCACTCCTCACAACAGCGATAATAAAATGTGCGGCGAGATATTTCAAGTTTTGCCATAATACTGTATGGTTATACAGGTGTTGAGTGACGAGCGAAGCCTCATTGTTTTTCTGATGACTCCAGGGGCGCGGATAGTTAAATCCCGGCAGGTTTCAGGTGGTGCTGGCCTGTGGCTTTTACAATGAGAGCCGCTCAGCACTCCTCACAATTGTGCTTAGGCGGTCGGCGGGTGGAGTCAAAGCCCCGGCAGCTGAAAGGCGCGCTCCTCTCAGAGGAGAAGGAAAGTGATGGAACTTGTTCGATTGCTGCTGGACATCTTCCGCATCATTCTTCAAATCATCGTTGCCCTTTTGCAACTGACCGGTCAGGCACACTGACTGGAACTTGAGACAAGGCGGAGCTCACCCCTCCGCCTTTTTTCGCGTGGATCAAAATCCGCTGCGCTAAAAACGCGACTATCCTCATCTCATTCTGTAATGCGAGGAAGTGCATCATGGCAATCACGTTCGGGCCGATTACCGCGCCGATGACGTTCAGCGACGTTGAACCGGTTTTTCTCACCGATGATACGCTTGTGCAGCGCAAGAACGCGCTGCTGGCGAGCATGCAGCGCGAGGGTTTTGACTGGCTGGTGATCTATGCCGACAAGGAACACGGCGGCAATTTCGAATATCTGACCGGATTTATCCCGCGTTTCGAAGAGGGATTGCTGCTACTGAATCAGTCCGGAGCTTGCACGCTGGTGCTGGGCAACGAAAACCTGAAAATGGCGCGCTTCTCACGCACAGCGGCCGCGCTGCTGCACACGCCGTACTTCTCGCTTCCCAATCAGCCCATGGACGATGAAGTGCCGCTGGAAAGTCTCTTCAAAGATGCGGGCTTAGCGAACGGCCATAAAGTCGGGCTGGTGGGCTGGAAGATGTTTACGCCCGCCGCCGGCAATGGGCGTGCGATGTTTGATCTGCCGTACTTTATTGTCGATGCCATTCAGCGCACGCTCAGCGATGACGCCACGTTAGAAAATGCCATCCATTTGTTTATTGGCGATAACGGCGCGCGCACCACCTGCAATGCCAATGAAATCGCCCATTACGAATATGGCGCAAACCTCGCGTCAAAGTGCATGCTGGACGCGCTGAATGCCATTGAGGTGTGCGTGCGTGAAACAGAATTGGGCGCGTTACTGCACGCCGAAGGGCAATGCAACTCGGTGGTCACCATCGCCGCGACCGGCAGCCGTTTCGACAAAGCGAACCTCTATCCCACCGATAAAAAAGTGCAGCGCGGCGATCCGCTCTCGCTAACCACCGCTTTCAAAGGTGGACTCTCCAGCCGCAGCGGCTTCGTCATTGCCGATCAACGTGAGTTGCCGCAAGGCCAGCAAGATTATCTGGAGCGCATCGCCAAACCCTATTTCTCAGCCGTGGTGGCCTGGCTGGAAAACATTCGCTGCGGCATGAGCGGTGGTGCGCTGTACCAGCTTATCGAGCAGGTTTTGCCGAAAGCCCGTTTTGGCTGGCACCTCAATCCGGGACATCTGGTGGCGGACGAAGAGTGGATGTCGTCGCCGATTTATCATCAGTCCACCGAATTGCTCAAGAGCGGCATGATGCTGCAAATTGATATCATCCCGTCGGTGCCGGGCTACAGCGGTGCCAGCGCCGAAGAGTGCGTGGTACTGGCCGATGCGGCGCTGCAAAGCGACATCCGCAACCATTATCCGGCTTTGTGGCAGCGCATCGAAACCCGCCGCCGTTATCTGCGGGAAACCATCGGCATTCAGCTTAGCGATGAAATTTTGCCGCTGTCGAATAGCGTGGCGTATTTAAGGCCGTTCTTTTTGGCAAAGGATCAGGCGTTAAGCGTGGTGAGTTGATGTTGTAAGGTCGCCCTGAATGGCGTAATGCCGATCAGTCAAGCGCCGTGCCGAATCACCACACCTTTCGTAGCGGCGCGATTTAGCGCGCAATGATTTGCGCCGCTTCAATGTGTGCTCTCGGTAATTAGCCTTACAAGATTAGTCGTTAACGCACATTAGTTTGGCGGATTATGGGTGGCGTACAGCGGCCATGACTCAAACAGATAACCATCGAAATCGATATCATCAACGTCTGAGAACTCCAGCAGCCGCTGTTTCACGTTTTCCAGATGTTGCCACATCGCCAGCTTGGCGGCGCGCGCGTCTTTTTTGATCAGCGTCGCGAGGATTTTTTTGTGATCGTCGAGCCACTGTTTACGGTAATCGTTGTTGACCAGATGGCGATGCAGTTGGCTCCACATCACGTTATCTTCGCGCCACTGCCAGGATTGCTTAAACAGCTCAACCAGCATGCTGTTATGGGTGGCTTCGGCAATCGCCAGATGGAAATTGCGATCGCCGTTTTCACTTTGGTTGACCGCACCGGACGCCAGCTCTTTCTCTTCCAGCTCCAGCGCCTGACGCATCTTCATGATGTCTTCACGCGTCGCCTGCAGCGCGGCGAACTCGGCAATATTGCTCTCCAGCAGCTGACGCGCCTGCAACATCTCGAACGGCCCGGCATCGTTGCTGGCTTTGTGAAGCGAAACAGGTTGCTGCGGCGAATCGTGAATCACATAGATGCCTGCACCACGCCGCACCTCAATTAATCCTTCCAGCTCCAGCATAATCAGCGCTTCACGCACCAGCGTTCGCGTCACATTCAATAGCGCGGCGAGTTCGCGCTCCGGCGGCAGTCGTTCGCCCACCGCATACTGCTTCTGCGTGATCATCTGGCGGAGCATTTCTCCGACTTCCTGATAAGGGCGCTGTGCTGAAGTTTGAGTTTTCATCGTGCTCTTTTCTGTGTGTTAAAGGATTCACAACCTCTGATACAGCCTCACTCAGAGACGCGCACTATAGCATAGCGAATAAGAATCGGCCTGGTCACGGCGTGCAGTGACCAGGCCACCATCACTGGGCTTTCAGCGCGAAATAGCGTTCGGCATTGTTAAAGCAGATGTCGCGCAGCATGTTGCCGAGCATCGGCTCATCGTGCGGCACAATGCCGTCTTTTACCCACTGCGCCAGCAGATTGCACAGAATACGGCGGAAGTATTCGTGGCGCGTGTAGGAGAGGAAGCTGCGTGAATCGGTCAGCATACCGACAAACTGGCTGAGTAAGCCGATTTGCGACAGTTGCTCCAGCTGACGCAGCATGCCGTCGCGCTGATCGTTGAACCACCAGCCTGAACCGAACTGCACCTTGCCGGCAATACCCGCGCCCTGGAAGTTGCCCGCCATAGTAGCCAGCACTTCGTTATCGCGCGGATTGAGACAATAGAGAATGGTTTTCGGCAGCTGATCGTTGAGGTCCATCGCATCCAGCAGGCGCGCCAGCGGCCAGGCAATATTGTTATCGCCAATCGAATCAAACCCGCTGTCTGGCCCGAGTTGGCGGAACATGCGTGTGCTGTTATTACGAATCGCGCCGATGTGCAGCTGCATTACCCAGCCGCGCCGCGCATATTCGCTGCCGAGCCACACCAACACCGCGCTGCTGAACTGGGCGATTTCCAATTCATCCAACGCATCGCCACGGCGACGTTTCGTCAAAATCGTATCGAGCACGCGGTCGTCCGGCACCGGCGCAAAGCGCAGGGTTTCGATACCGTGATCTGAGGCGCGACAACCGTGGGCAGAGAAGTGGTCAAGGCGACGTAACAGCGCGCGGCGTAGCGCATCGAAGCTGTCGATGGCGACATCGGCGGCGGCTTCCAGGCGAGCAAGATAGTCGACAAAACCCTCCAGCTCGATTTTGAAGACCTTGTCCGGACGCCAGCTCGGCGCAACGTCAATATCAAAACTGTGGTCATCGGCGATTTGGCGGTGATAGTGCAGTAAATCAACCGGATCGTCGGTGGTGCCGACCATGCGCACCTTCATCTGGTGCATGATGCCGCGCGCGGAAAATTCCGGCGTCGCCAGCTGTTCCGCGCAGCGCTGCCAGATCGCAGGGGCGGTGTCCGGGCCAAACAGCGTATCGGTGATGCCAAACGGGCGCCGCAGTTCAAGGTGCGTCCAGTGATAGAGCGGGTTACCGAGGGTTTTTGGCACCGTTTGCGCCCAGGCGAGATACTTGTCGTAGTCGCTGGTGCTCTTGCCGGTAATCAACGACTCATCGACGCCCGCGGCACGCAGCGCGCGCCATTTGTAGTGATCGCCTTCCAGCCAGATTTGGCCGAGGTTGTCGAAGCGACGATCTTCAGCAATCTCCTGCGGATTGAGGTGACAGTGATAATCGTAGATTGGCATATCCGCAGCGAAGTCGTGGTACAAGCGCCGCGCGATATCGCTCTGCAGCAGAAAATCTTCATCCATAAAGCGCATTAGTGGGCTTCCTGAGCAAAATAGGCGCGGTGGATCGCCAATTCGACGCCGCGAATTTCCGCCAATCCTTTCAGGCGACCGATCGCCGAGTAGCCGGGATTGGTTTTCTTCTTCAGGTCATCCAGCATCTGGTGGCCGTGGTCGGGACGCATTGGAATCAAATCTTCCTCCCCCGCGGCTTTACGTCGCTGCTCCTCTTCGGCAATCGCCTTGATCACCGCAAACATATCGACATCGCCACCCAAATGCGCGGCTTCGTGGAAGCTGTTGGGGTTCTCTTCCCGCTTGGTGGAGCGCAAATGCGCGAAGTAGATTCGTGGGCCGAAGCGCTTGACCATTTCGGCTAAATCATTCTCTGCCAGCACGCCGTACGAGCCGGTACACATGGTGAAACCGTTGGCGGGGCTGCTGACGGTATCGATCATCCATTGCAGATCGTCGGCGTTGGAAACGATGCGCGGTAAGCCGAGAATTGGGCGTGGCGGATCGTCCGGATGTACCGCCATGCGTACGCCCACTTCTTCCGCAACCGCGACAATGGCGCGCAGGAAGGTGGCAAAATTCTCTCGCAGCTCGGCCTTACCGATACCTTGATAACGCGCCAGCTGGGCACGGAATTGATCCAGCGTGTAGCCTTCCTCCGCACCCGGCAAACCGGCGATGATGTTGCGCATCAGGCGGTTACGGTGCTCTTCACTCATCGTTGCAAAGCGTTCAGCAGCCTCGGCGATCTCTTGCGCACTGTAATCCTGCTCCGCGCCGGGACGCTGCAGAATGTGCAGTTCAAACACCGCGAACTCAATCTGATCAAAACGCAGGGCTTTCGCGCCATCCGGCAGCAGATATTCGAGATCGGTGCGCGTCCAGTCAAGGATCGGCATGAAGTTGTAGCACACGGTTTTAATGCCGCACTGCGCCAGGTTGCGCAGCGACTGCTGATAATTGCTGATCCAGTGCTGGCAGCGGCCGCTGCCGGTTTTAATCTCTTCATGAATCGGCACGCTCTCCACCACCGACCACACCAAACCAGCGGCTTCCACCTGCGCCTTGCGCTGCATGATTTCGTCGACTGACCACACTTCGCCATTAGGGATGTGGTGCAGTGCGGTGACGATGCCGGTTGCGCCCGCCTGGCGCGCATCGTCCAGAGAGACAGGATCGTTGGGGCCGTACCAGCGCCAGGTCTGCTTCATGTTGTTACCTCACTCACTATTGGTTGACCAATGTTCTTTATTAGCGCGCTACATCAGATAATAACTACGCGATTCCGGATTAAAACTCTGCTTTTTACGGGGTTAAGTCAACCTGGTAAGTGATTTTGGTTAACCAGATCACATTTGCGACATCAATCTGGCGACCACTTTTCGCAACTGTGGTTCACTCCTGGCGGATGGTTAGAAATGACTCACTAACGGAGAATCAGATGAACCGCAGTTTAAACCCAGGGATAACCGCCGCAGGCACCAAACGCACCTTGCGCAATCTGCGCTGGTGGGTATTAGTGCTGTTCTTAGCAGGCGTCACGGTCAACTACATCACCCGTAACTCGTTGGGCTTGCTGGCACCGGAGCTCAAAACCAGCCTCAACATCACCACCGAACAATATTCCTGGATCGTCGGCGCATTCCAGCTGGCGTATACCTTCTTTCAACCCATTTGCGGCTGGCTGATCGACGTTATTGGCCTGAAAGTCGGCTTCCTGATCTGCGCCACCATTTGGGCCGTCGCCTGTTTGTTCCACGCTGGCGCGGCCAGTTGGGTGCATCTGGCTATCCTGCGTTTTGTCATGGGCGGTGCAGAAGCAGCAGCCACGCCCGCTAACGCCAAAGTGATTGGCGAATGGTTCCCGAAAAAAGAGCGTCCTATCGCCGCCGGATGGGCGGGGGTGGGCTTTTCGCTTGGCGCGATGCTGGCACCGCCGATTATCTACTTTGCGCACGCTTCCTTTGGCTGGCAGGGCGCGTTCCTGTTCACCGGCTGCCTGGCGTTGGGTTGGGTGGTGCTGTGGTGGTTGTTCTATCGCGATCCGGAGCAGCATCCCAATCTGCAGGCCTGGGAACTGGAATTTATTCGTCAGGATAATGAACCGCCAGCAGTGAAACTGCCGTTCTTTACCGCGCTGAAAACCGTGTCGAAAAACAAACGTTTTTACGGCATCGCCATTCCCGCCTTTATGGCTGAACCTGCCTGGGGCGTACTGAGCTTCTGGGTGCCGCTCTATCTGGCGAAAGAGCTGGGTATGGATCTGAAGCAGATTGCTATGTTCGCCTGGCTGCCGTTCCTCGCCGCCGATTTAGGCAGCGCGGCCAGCGGCTATCTGACGCGGCTCTACACCAAAATCTTTGGTTTTACTCAGGTTAATTCCGTGGTGGCGAGTTCGGTGACGGGCGCTTTCCTGATGCTGTCGCTGGCGCTGGTCGCGGTCACTAAAGATCCTTACGTAGCGATTGCGCTGATCTCGATTGGTGGTTTCGGCCATCAGATCATCTCCTGCATGCTGAGCGCGCTGGTGGTGGAGAAGTTTGATAAAGGCCAGATGGCCACCGTCAACGGCATGCGCGGCTCGTTCGCCTGGATCTCCAGCTTCCTGTTCTCACTGCTGATCGGCGTTACCGCCGACACCATTGGCTTTAATCCGCTGTTTGTCGCCATGGGCTTCTTCGACCTGATTGGCGCCGTATTCCTGATTGCTTTTATTGCTGAACGTCGCGCCCAGCGCGCATGAAAAAGTAGGTAACGATGAAAACGTTAAAAAATTGGTCATTAGCCGGTTCCGATGCACACCACGTGGCGTTAACCGTCGACGGCAAACACACGCTGTGTCTTTATGTGCTAGAAACGGGCATGTTCCGCGTGGCGATTAAACGTCATGGCGCATACAGCCTCGATCGCACCTGGAGCATCGCGCCAGAAAGTGATGTGCCGTGGGAAGGGCGTCAGCGTGACAGCCTGGCCGGATTCACCTTGCCATCGTTCACGCTGGAAGAAGAGGGCGACACGCTGGTGGTGGCCACCGATAAGCTGCGGGTGATCGTCCATCAACCGCTGGCGCTGGAGTGGCAATATTGCGACAGCCACGGCGCATGGCAGCTGCTGACCTGCGACCGTCCAACCAGCGCTTATCAAATCAACACGCACGGGGATGGCGTGGCGCACTATCAGTGCCGCATGAACGACGATCGCTATTATGGTCTGGGCGAGAAAACCGGCGATTTGCAGCGTAATGGCCAGCGCTATGAGATGCGTAACCTTGATGCGATGGGCTACAACGCGGCCTCCACCGATCCGCTGTACAAGCATGTGCCGTTTACCATCACCCGTCGTACCGATGTTAGCTTTGGTCTCTATTACGATAACCTCAGCAGCAGCTGGTTTGATCTGGGTAATGAACTCGATAACTATCACAAACCGTATCGCCGCTGGCAGGCGGAATGCGGTGATATCGACTATTACCTGTTTGTCGGTGACAAGGTGCTGGATGTCACCAAAGCCTTTGTGCGTCTCACAGGTAAAACGCTGTTCGGCCCGAAATGGAGCCTTGGCTACAGTGGTTCAACCATGCATTACACCGATGCGCCGGATGCACAACATCAGCTGATGAACTTCATTCGTCTCTGCGAAGAGCACGATATTCCGTGCGATTCATTCCAGCTCTCGTCCGGCTACACCTCAATTAACAACAAGCGCTACGTGTTCAACTGGAACTACGACAAAGTGCCGCAGCCGGAGGTGATGAGCCAGGCGTTTCACGACGCCGGCTTGCGCCTCGCCGCCAATATCAAACCGTGTCTGTTGCAGGATCATCCGCGTTATAACGAAGTGGCGGAACAAGGGCTGTTTATTCGTGACTCCGAAGAAGATGCGCCTGAACGTTCGGTGTTCTGGGATGACGAAGGTTCACATCTCGATTTTACCCATCCGCAAGCCGTCGCCTGGTGGCAGGAAAACGTCACCAAACAGCTGCTGGAAAAGGGCATCGATTCCACCTGGAACGATAATAACGAATATGAAGTGTGGGACGGCGAAGCGCGTTGCCACGGTTTCGGCACGCCAATTGCCATCAAACACATTCGCCCGGTGATGCCGCTGCTGATGATGCGCGCCTCGATGGAAGCGCAACAGCGCTTCGCGCCGGAAAAACGTCCTTTCCTGATTTCCCGTTCGGGTTGCGCCGGGATGCAGCGCTATGTGCAAACCTGGAGCGGCGATAACCGCACCAACTGGACCACGTTGCGTTACAACATCCGCATGGGATTGGGTATGAGCCTGTCCGGTTTGTACAACGTGGGACACGACGTCGGTGGCTTCTCCGGCGATAAACCAGATGCAGAACTGTTTGTGCGCTGGGTACAAAACGGCGTGATGCATCCGCGTTTCACCATTCACTCGTGGAATGACGATCACACCGTCAATGAACCCTGGATGTATCCGGCGGCTACGCCTGCGATCCGCGCCGCGATTGAACTGCGTTATCGTCTGCTGCCTTACCTCTATACGTTACTGTGGCAGGCGCATGCTGACGATGAACCGATGCTACGTCCGACTTTCCTCGATCATGAACAGGATGCGCAGACGTTCGCCGAGTGCGATGAGTTTATGCTGGGCCGCGATCTGCTGGTGGCCAGCGTGGTCGAACCCGGCCAGCGCGAGCGTCGTCTGTGGCTGCCCGACAACCAAACTGGCTGGTATGACTTCGCTACCCAGCAATGGTTCAGCGGCGGTCAATGGATCACGCTGGCGGCTCCGCTGGAAACCCAGCCGATGCTGGTGCGTGCCGGAGCGGGCTTACCGCTCAGCGAGCGCCTGCGTCATGTTGACACTAAAACTGACGATCGCCGCACCTTGCAGCTGTTCCCGCTGAAAGGCAAAGGGGTTAGCCACGGTATGCTGTTTGAGGATGATGGCGAAAGCTGGGGTTATCAGCAGGGCAATGCGCTGTGGCTCAACTGGAAAATGCGCAGCGATGCTGAGGCGATTCACCTCAACTTCCAGCGTAAAGGCAGCTTCCAGCCAGCCTGGCAGACGCTGAAGATTATGCTGCCGCCGGGTGAACAGCGTCAGCTGTTTATTGATGGCGTAGCGGTGGATAAGGCGCAGGCAGAAGCGGTGTTAGCGGATATTGCTGCGGAGTAATCGGTCGCCCTGAATGGCGGCACTACATCGATGTTGTATTCGTAGGGTGCGCATTCATGCGCACCTGGAATAAAGCAGAGAGATCAGTCGATTAACCCTTTCGCCCGCGCCAACAGAAACGCGGTAACCGTTGTCGCGTCGCTGATCTTTCCTGCCAGAATCAGTTCAAGAAATGCGTCGATTTTAATTTTCTTCGCGGTTAGTCCCACCTCTTCCGCATCCAGATTTTGCCCCTGATTCGCCATTCACATTTTCTGAATTAACGTGCCATCGCCAGTTTTAGGGCGTTTAGAAAAACCGTGACGCGCGTTGGCAGATGCCGTGCGGTGGGAAACAGCGCCCAGACGCCGAGCAGCTGCGGTTGAGCATCTCGCAAGGTAATCTCAGTCAGTTCACCTGCCGCCAACTCTTGCTGCACATCCCACGTAGAGAGCTGGGCGATGCCGCTGCCCGCTACGCATAAGGTACGCACGCCTTCCACATTGCTGCCGCTAAAACGGCCCTCAACGCTGACACTGGAAATATGGTCGTCGACTATAAAACTCCATTGCGGCACGCCGGATAAGCGCAGGCAGTTATGCTGATGCAAATCGGCCAGCAGCTTTGGCGTGCCGAAGCGCGCCAGATAGTCTGGAGAAGCACAGAGCACGCGCGGATTATCCGCCAGCCGCTGCGCGACTAAGCGCGAATCCCGCAGCGGGGCGATGCGAATGGCGACATCGTAGCCGAGCCCAACAATATCGGTGACGTTATCGCTGAGCTGGAAATCGATCTTCAGTTCGGGATTCTCCGCCATCAGCGCGGGCAGCAACGGAATAATGGTGCGGCGGCCAAAACCAGAAGGTGCGGTGATGCGCAGCTGGCCGGTGGCGCCCTGTTTATTCGGCGAGAACAAACTGCGCGCGCTCTGTTCGGTTTCTGTCAGGGTTTTGGCATAGGGCAGAAACTCTTCACCTTCATCAGTTAACGCAATGGCGCGGGTGGTGCGATGCAGCAGGCGCACGCCGAGATCTTCTTCCAGCGAGGCGAGTCGGCGTGAGACCGTCATCGGCGTGGTGTTCAGTCGCCGCGCGGCCTGCGTCAGGCTGCGCGTCTGGGTGACCATCAGGAACACCTCAACATCTTTTGAGTTCATTGTAACGATTTCCGTTATACAGACGTATCATCATCGGCCATTTTTGTCCCTGTGGCGACCGAATATACTGCGCTCTGTAGATAATCCGCATCCAGAGAGCAACATGAGTGATAAACATCTTTTTCAGAGCGGCACACTGAACCGGCTGGCGCTGAAGAATCGCATTATGGTGGCACCCATGACGCGCATCTCCGCCAGCGTTGACGGCATACCAGGCGAACGTATGCAGCACTACTATCAGCGCTTCGTGCGCGGCGGCTTTAGCGCCATCATCACCGAAGGCATCTATATCGATGAAGCCTGGTCGCAAACCTATGCGTTTCAGGCGGGGCTGATTAACGCTAAACAGAGCGCCGGCTGGCGTGCGATCACCGATCGGGTGCATCAGTATGGCGGCAAAATCATTGCGCAGTTGATGCATGCCGGGGCGATATCGCAGGGCAACATCTATCGACCGGACACGCTCGCGCCCTCAGCGGTGCAGCCGCGCGGGGAACAACTCGGTTTCTATCACGGTCATGGCGCCTATCCGCTGCCACGCGAAATGAATGAAGAGCAGATCCAGCAGGTGATCGACAGCTTTGCGCACACTGCGGCGCGGGCAGTCGGCGAAGCGGGTTTTGATGGCATCGAAATTCATGGCGCTAACGGCTATCTGCTTGACCAGTTCTTTACCGATTACACCAATCAGCGCAACGATCGCTGGGGCGGCGATATCGTGGCACGTTTGTCTCTGACGCTGGCGGTGATCGCCGCGGTGCGCCAGCGCGTAGGCAAGGATGTTGCGCTGGGAATTCGCCTCTCACAGGGCAAAGTGAATGATTTTCATCACAAATGGCGGGAAGGCGAAGCGGGCGCGCGCCTGGTATTCGCCGCGATTGCTGAGGCCGGCGTGGATTATCTGCATCTGACTGAATATGACGCGCTGCAACCGGCGTTTGCCGATTCGCCGCTGTCATTGGTGCAAATTGCGCGTCAGGCGGCACCGAAATTGCCGATTATCGCCAATGGTGCGTTAAGTGATGCCAGCACGGCGGCGCAGGCGCTGGAGCAGGGCGCGGATTATGTGTCGATAGGCAAAAGCGCGCTAGCCAATCCCGACTGGCCGATGCGTATTCGTGATGGCGTGGAACTGCGCGAATTTGATAAAAATCTGCTGGCGCCATCGGCGGATGTGAAAAACTGCGAATTGGTTTAACGCTGAAAGGGCGCTGATGGGTGAATGGGTCGCCATGAATGGCGACCACGCGATTATTGCGCAAAAGCCCACGTCAGTTTGCCCTTGTCGGAGACCAGCTTCTCCAGCTTCTTCTCATTCACTTTCTTGCGTGCGCCTAACCGATCCGCCGTCAGCGGGCCGCTATCGCTGTGCGCAATCACCGTGTCTTTCGGCACGCTGGTCATCTTCTCAGCGATGGTTTCCAGCGCTTTGGCGTAACCGTTGCGGTTATTGAGGTCAAAGTTCTTCAGCGGCAGCTGTGTTTCCAGCCATTTGCCCCAGTAGAACTCGAGGAACGGCGGCGGATTCTGCTCCTTCTCAAAGCCAATATCGCGCACGAAATAGACCAGCGAGCGATATTCATCATTCTGCATATGCTGGCGGCCCAACTCTTTCGGCAGCGCATCCGGTTTAATTTTGCCTGCAGGCGTATCCAGCCATACCAGATGTGCCGTTTCCATTTTTTGCCAAAAGGCGGACATGGTTTTCAGGCTGCGGAAGTCATCGGTGATGCGCACTTGCACCGGCGTGTTAAGACCGGCGATATCGGCGAAATTGCTGAAAGTATGATGACCATCGGTGAGGTACAACACGTTATCCGGCGCAATCACCGCCGTTTTCATCGGCCCCGGTTCGCTGCCGACCGGCGCTTTACAGCTGAAGCTGCTGGGCTGCGAGAGACGTGATTTACTGTCAAATTTATCAACGCCTTTCTGCCCCATGCTTTCGCAATAATCATCGAACAGCTTTTTCGGTTCGGCTTCATAACGATGCTGTTTGTAATCCAGCTGACGATAGCCAATCGCAGCCTGCGTCGGATGGAGTTGCGCTAACTGCACTTGCACAATATCACCGGCTTTGATGTCGGCGGGCAGCGCGGCGGATGCCTGTCCGGCTGACCATAACAGCGCCAGTATTGACCACGGTGTTCTCATTCCTTTTCCTCGAATCGCCAGAAACAGATACGCACAATAGCATTAGTGTCATTTTGCCGCTGTAGTGTTGTCGCTCGCGGTTGCCCAGTCGCAACCGGTCATCCAGACATCTGACCACACGGAGCTTTGATTATGGCACTTGCTGCTGTGCAACCGACAAAACTGCAACACACTGTTATCGATCCCAGCGTGCGCATGCGCGAAACCCAGATTGGCGCGCAATGTGAAGTGCTGGCCGAAACCTATATCGAATACAGCGAACTGGGCGACTTCTCCTATCTGGGAGAGCATTGCTGCGTCGCCGATGCGCAAATCGGACGCTTTACCGCCATTGCCAATCATGTACGGATTGGCGCACCCAATCATCCGATGGATCGCGCCTCGCAGCACCGTTTCACCTACTGTCCGGAATACTACGATGCGCAGGCGGAACGCGATAATGGCTTCTTTGCTGACCGTCGCGCCGATCGCGTGATTATTGGCAATGATGTGTGGATTGGGCATGGCGTGATCGTACTGCCGGGTGTGGCGGTGGGTGACGGCGCGGTGCTGGCGGCCGGTGCGGTGGTGACGAAAGATGTGCCGCCATACACCATTGTCGGTGGCGTGCCAGCCAAAGTGATCCGTGCACGTTTCGCGGCGGATATTGCCGCGCAGCTGCAGGCGATTGCCTGGTGGAACTGGCCGCTGGAGAAGCTGATGGCGAATCTGGCCGATTTCCAGTCCTCCGATCTCCGCGCATTTTGCCAGCGGCACGGCAGCTAACTCCGCTGCAAGCGCCATTTGTCGTCGCAGCGAATCTCAAGTAAACTCAAAATACCCTGTTTTTGAGATTGCTTGAGATGAAACTGCGCCGCCCGCCCGTTCAACTTATTGATTCACTGAGTATCAGTGAGATTAACTCGCTTCTTGCCAGTCATGCCGAGTGGGATGAGCGCTATCTGCATTTCGATGAGTTATATCGTCGTGTCAGTGATAGTCAGACGCGTGAGAAAGTGTGGAGCGCACTGAAATTCAAGCGCCGCAGCAGCGCGCAGCACTTTGTGATCGCCGATCAAACCGTGACCTGTAATCTCACGGCCAAAATCACGGCAGCGATGTCGACAGTCGATCGTATGACCTTTGCGCGCAATGGCGAACCAACGGATGAGGATGCGGCTTCTTACCTGATGTCACAGCTGATCATGGAAGAGGCGATTTCATCCAGCCAGTTGGAAGGCGCGGCGACCACCTCGCGCGTGGCGATGGAGTTGCTGGCGGTGGGGCGTGCGCCGCGCAACGAAGATGAAAGCATGATCATGGGCAACTGGCGCTTGATGCAGCACATTGCCACGCTGGGTGACGCGCCGCTGACGCGCGCCGATATTCTGGAAATTCATCACATCGCCTGCGCCGGCATTAATGATGACAAATATCGGCCCGGCGCCGTGCGCGACAATAACGATGTGTTTGTTGCCGGGCGCGACGGCGAAATCATTCATCAGCCGCCGGATTATCAGCGGCTCAATAGCCTGCTGGACGCGCTATGCGCCGAAGTTGCGTGGCTGGAGCAGCAGGGCACGCATCCTTTGCTGGTGGCCTGCGTGATGCACTTTGCTATCGGCTACATTCACCCGTTCAATGATGGCAACGGGCGCACCGCACGCGGGCTGTTCTACCATCATCTGATTCGTCACGGTTACAGCGCGTTCCGCTACATCTCCATCAGCAAGCTGTTGAAAGCCGCGGCGGTAAAGTACGGCATTTCCTATCTTTACAGCGAAACTGATGAGATGGATCTGACCTATTTCGTGCAGTTTCAATGCGAAGTGGTGATGCGCGCGGTGACTGCCTTCACCGAGCAAATCGCCACGCTGCATAAAGAGCGGGAACGTTTAGTGACGTGGGTGGAAGAGCATATGACTTTAGCCAAAGGTGAGCTGGATATCATGGCCATCGCGCTGAATGCGCCGGGTTCGTTACTCAGCTCTGCCGGGATTAAATCGCGGCTCGGCATCGCGGATAACACCGCGCGTGCGCGCCTGAAAAACCTCACCGAACAGGGATTGTTGCGTCCACTAAAGGAGGGGAAAGGAACGGTGTACCAGGCGCCTGTTTCACTGCGCAAGCTGCAGGAGTGGCTGAAAAAGCGCGAAGGGTAACAGCGTTATCGCAAGCAATCTCAAAATGCCCTATTTTTGCGATTACTTGCGATGTGGATTAGATCGGCGGATGCATTACCATCGCCGATAGCACCGCTTCCTGCGGCAACCCGACATGCAGCAAAATCTGCTGGCGATAATGATCGTCGGCGTCGCGCGCATCGTCGCTGAGTAACACGCCCACTTCATTGACGTTCTTGCCGGCCACCTGCACCTTGTCACGCGCGGCACTGCGCATCCATTCGTACTCGATATCAATGTGGCCGGTATCAATGCAGCGAATGCCATGCTGGCTGAGATCGTAAGCCAGCACCGTGGCGGTGGGGCCGAGCGACATCAGCACCATATCGTAATCGCGTGCGTGCGCCAGCACCGAGCTGTAGAGCTCGTTGTAGACCGAGAAGGCGTTGCGATTGAGCGTGGTGATGCGTTTAATCTCCCGCGCGCCATCGAGCAGATCGTTACCGATGCCGAGACGCGTGCCGCTGCCTTCCACAATTAATATCTTTTTATCGCTGAACAGCTGCTTGAACTTATTAAACACGCGAACCGCCTGCTGCTTGTCCTTATAATCGTGATAGGGACGCGTAACGGAGGTATTGCCGTAGCGGTAATCTTTCTTTAATAAGCTTTCATAATGGCGAAAATAAAATGCTTTATGAAAAAACCAGAATAGGGCCGAACCAAAACGCATATTCGCGGTGCCGCGAAAGGCATCGGGCATACACAATAAACACGGATTCTTCGGCTGACTTCCGCGCCGTAATATCTCTTTAAGGCGAATAGAGAGTCGTTCATCAAAAGATTGAAAGCCGATATTCTTGAACAAAGTCATTTCCAATTCGCCGTCGCCATAGCGGCTTACGGAGAGCTTGTGGTTGCTGAGCAGCAGGTCAATGGTCTGTTCAGGCGACATCACCTGATATTGCCGGGCTCGCGCATTGGCAACCGGAAACTTAAAAGCAGCGTGTGTGAGTTTAAAAGGAAAACGTAATTTACGATAAAAGAAATCTGCGCTAATCATCATAACCTTCTTTTTATTAGCGGCCTTGCCGCAGAGCAGTTACGTGATTTATATCACGCTTAATCCGGGATAACAGGCTGAGGAAACTCTCAAAAAGTCATTGCGGCGCAATGGCTAATCAATTTAAAAAAGATTAAATGAAGAGGGGATAAATAAAACTGTAATAAAACCGCACTTATTCGCGCTGCTATGATAATTGTTGCCAGGAATAATCGCAGCAGCGCATTAATGATTAATTAAGTTATTTCAATTGATGACGAAAGGTTAAAGCGATTTTCCGGCTTTACTAAGCCTAAACGATCGCGCAGCGTGCCCGGTTGATAGTCGCTGCGGAAGACGCCCGCAGCCTGCAGGCGCGGGACAACCTGTTCGAGGAAGCGATCTTCGTTCTCGTCAATGTAGGCGGGCAGAATGACAAAACCGTCGCAGGCCTGATGCTGATACCAGTCAATCATCTGCTGCGCAATGCTATCCGCTGTGCCGGTCGGTGCCGGGAACGACAAGCTCTCGGCGTAGCGTTTCGCCATCTCGCCCAGCGGCAGGTTCTGCTCAATGGCGCTGGCGATCACATACTGAAAACGGCCTTTGCTGCCGGTGATCTTTTCACGCAGGTCAGGCACCGGCCCGTCAATGGGGTACTGCGACAGATCGATATTCATGCTAGCCGAAACAAAGCTGAGGCCCGATTCCACGGTAATCAATGATTTCAGGTATGCCGCACGCTCTTCGGCATCGCGCTGCGTATTGCCGACAATCGGCACCATGCCGGGCAGAATGCGCAGTTGATCGGGCTGACGCTGATACTGCAGCGCACGCTGTTTCAGGGTTTGATAAAACTGCTGCGCGCGTTCCCGATTGGGTTGCACCACAAACAGCACTTCCGCCTGTTGCGCGGCCAGATCGATAAAGGCTTCCGATACGCCAGCCTGGATCACCACCGGATGACCTTGCGGCGGACGCGGCAGATTAAGCGGTCCCTGCACGTTGAAAGATTCACCCTGATGATCAAGCCTATGGAAGCGTGCCGGGTCGGCAAAGTGCGCCTGCGCTTTATCCAGAATCAGCGCGTCCTCTTCAAAGCTGTCCCACAGCGCTTTCATGACATCAATAAATTCAGCCGCGCGGCGATAGCGAGCTTCATGGCTGAAGTGCTCGCTGCGACCAAAGTTGCGCGCTTCGGCGTGGCTCAACGAGGTAACCACGTTCCACGCTGCGCGCCCGCCGCTAATATGGTCGATGTTTGCCAGCTGACGCGCGGTGGTGTAAGGCACCGAATAGGAGGAGGAAACCGTGCCGCCGAGGCCGATGTGGTCAGTCACCGCCGCCAGCGCGGCTAATAATGTTAAGGGTTCAGACCAGCCAACCTGACGATGCTGCACGGTGTGCGCCAGATGCCCGCCGTAAACATCATCAATCGCCAGCTTGTCCGCGACAAAAATCATGTCCAGCTTCGCGTCTTCGGCGCGCTGGGCGATTTTGCGGTACAGCGGCCAGTTACTGCCGCCGGTCGCGGCCGAATCGGGATGGCGCCAGCCGCCCTGATGAATGCCGGAGTCGAGGTAGAGCGCCAGATTCATCATGGTTTGGCGGCTCCGTTGGCGTTAAAGAAGGAGGCATCCACCAGTTTGTCGGCTTTTAAGCCGGGTTTGATCAGGCCGCCACGGGTGAAGGTATCAATCGCCAACTGCTGGCGTTTCTCTACCAACGCGTAATCTTCTACCGGCGCGTTGTTTTCACGCTGTACTTTACTCAGCGCCACCGCATCTGGCAGACGCAGCAGTTTGGCGATCTCGCTGGCGTAGGCTTGTGGATGCGCCACGCCCCACGCACGTGCGCGAATCAGGCGCTCGCGGAAGTCCGTGAGCTGTTCACGCTTGCTGGCGATGGCGCTATCGGTCGCCACCAGATAGTTTGAAACTGGCGAATTTTTGCCGTCGATGGCGATGCGATCGCCGGACTGCGCCACGGCAAAGGACACATAAGGTTCCCAGGTTGCCACCGCATCCACCGCGCCATTATCCAGCGCCAGCGTCGCTTCCGACGGCGTGGTGAAGACAAAATTGACGCTGTCGTCGGGCAAACCCGCTTCGTGCAGCGCATTCAGCACCATGTTTTGCCCGGCCGATCCTTTTACCGTCGCCACTTTCTTGCCTTTTAGGTCGGCGATGCTGTGCAGGGCGCTGTCCTTTTTCACCAGGATGGCATTGCCGAGATATTGCGATGCCTGAATGGCGCGGATCTGCGCGCCTGCGGCCACGGCAAACGACAGCGGACCATCGCCGACTAAGCCGGCATCCAGATGCTGGGAGTTGAGCGACTCCAGCAGCGGCGCAGCGTTGGGGAACTCATACCATTTGATTTCATACGGCACATTGTTGAGCTCGCCAGCGGCGGACATCACCGCGCGAGCATTGCCTTTTTGATCGCCGACGATCAGTGGGTCAGTTGCAGCGTGAGAAGTCACCGCGAGGAGCAACAATGAGCTGGCTAATAAAGTGATTTTCATAACGTTTCCCGGGTAAAAAGAAAACAGCGTAAGTTTTCTACTACAGCGGGCGTAGTAACAAATCTGCGCAAGGTTATGTCTCAGGCGCAAATTCCCCCAAAATCGCGCATCCTCGCCATTTTTCGTTATCAAAAAATGCGAATTTTCCTCACTAATGATTAATTCTCTCAACGAAAATGAAACGTGATTTCAGTCACAGATTGAACGAGGCGGTAGCTGGCAGCCATTAGCCAAACTACATTCATTAGCGGAGCTAACGACACACCTCGCAACGGGTTTTTACTAAACGGTAACGTAAGTTAAAATTCTGTTGATTTTATGTGGGGTTATTTTTGAGGTTTTTCGATGAATATGGTTGAGGGATTAGCATGGTTAACAAATTAACCAGTATCGTGCTCGCGATTCTGGCGATTGCCTTGCTGTACATGGGCGGCAAGCTGTTGATGCTGGGCGGCAGCGCCTTCTATGCGCTGATGGCGGTGGGATTACTTATCACCGCAATATTACTGTTCCGCAACCAGCGCAGCGCGCTGGCGCTTTATGCGGTGCTGATGTGGATTACGCTCGCCTGGATTATCTGGGAAGTGGGCTTTGATAAATGGCAGTGGATCCCACGCGGTGACCTGTTCGGCGTGATCGGCCTGTGGCTGGCGATGCCGTGGGTGGTGAAACCGCTGTATCGCGGTGAACGCCGTTTCCACGCCTTCCTCGGCGGCACCGTGATTATCATGATCGTGGTGGTGATTGGTCTGTGCTTCTACGATCCGGTTCCGCAGCAAGGCACCATCAGCAATGCCCGCGAGCAAAACAGCGAGCAGGGCGCCGCTAACGACTGGACCGCGTACGGTGGTTCGTCTGACGGCCTGCGTTTCTCGGCGCTGAATCAGATCAGCAAAGACAACGTCAAAAACCTCGAAGTTGCATGGACCTATCACACCGGTGATTTGCGCCAGGATGCGGATGCCACCGAATACACCTTCGAAGCTACGCCGCTGAAAGCCAACGGTATGCTGTATTTCTGTACGCCGCATAACGAAGTGCATGCGCTTGATCCGGAAACCGGCGCGGTGAAGTGGAAATTTATGCCAAATAAAGACCGCTCTTACCTGCAGCAGCATCAGACCTGTCGCGGCGTAAGCTACTACGAAGAAACTCCGGTTGCCGCACAGGATAGCGCCGCGAATCCGGCCATCTGCCGTAAGCGTATCTTTAACGCCACCACCGATGCGCAGCTGATTGCGCTGGATGCCGATACCGGTAAACCGTGCGCAGATTTCGGTCAGAACGGTGTGGTTGATCTGCACGCCAACATGGGTGAAGTACGTCCACATGCGCTGATGCAAACCGCAGCACCGCTGGTGGCGGGCAAGCTGGTGATCGTTGGCGGTTCCGTGATGGATAACGGCTTCAACAGCGGCAACCCGTCAGGCGTGATCCGTGCCTATGACGTGCAAAGCGGTCGTCTGGTGTGGAACTTTGATCCGGCTAACCCGGATAACACCGCGCCAATTGCTGCCGGTCAAAACTACCCGCAGGACACGCCAGTGGCGTGGGGCACGCTGAGTGCTGACCTGAAAAATGGCGTAGTCTATGTGCCGTTTGGTAACGCTTCACCGGATGAAGTGGGCATTGAACGCGATCCGAACAGCAACACCGAGAAGTTCCGTGATGCGCTGGTGGCGCTGGATCTGCAAACCGGTGCGTTCAAATGGCGCTATCAAAGCTCCAACCACGACCTGTGGGACCGCGATAATCCGTCACAGCCTTCGTTGGTGGACATCGATTATCAAGGCCAGAAGCAGCCTGTGGTGATCCTGCCGACCAAAACCGGCAACCTGTTTGTGCTGAACCGTCTTACCGGCCAGCCGGTGTATCCGGTGAACCAGGTGAAGGTTTCTACTGAAGGTGGCGTAGCGGGTGAGAAATTTGCGTCGACTCAGCCGGTTTCCAGCCTGAACTTCATCCCGCAGCCGTTGACCGAGAAGTCAATGTGGGGCATTACGCCGTTTGACCAGATGTCATGCCGCATGGATTTCCGTAGCCTGCGCTATGATGGCAATCCGTGGACGCCCGCAACGGAAGGCGGTTCACTGATCTTCCCTGGCAACATTGGTGTGTTCAACTGGGGTTCTGTTGCTGTCGATCCGCAGCGTCAAATGCTGATTGCCGCGCCAGTGCGTCTGGCCTACAAGTACAACCTGATCAAACGCACCGAGCAGACCGCCACCGAGCGCCTGTTTACCAAAGATGGCACGCCATACTGGAACGAAAACTTCCACGGTGACTACGCGATCCATATCCAGCAGATGGCGTCAGGCCTCGGCATTCCCTGTGTTGCGCCGCCTTGGGGCCGCATGGTGGGCGTGGATCTGAAGACCGGTAAAACCGAATGGCTGCGCCGCGTGGGCGTCACCAAAAACCTGAAGACCAGCTTCCTGCCGGGCCGCTTCCCCATCGGCTTCCCGATGGGCATGGTGGCGCACGGTGGTCCATTGCTGACCGCAGGGGATTTGGTGTTCCACGGTGCAACTGCGGATAACTTCTTCCGCGCCTACGACAGCACCACCGGCGAACTGCTGTGGCAGACCGAGCTGAGTGCCGGTGCGCAAGCCACGCCGTCTACCTTTATGGGTAAAGACGGTAAGCAGTACGTGGTGATTGCCGCAGGCGGTCACGGTTCGCTTGGCACCCAGGCGGGTGACAGCGTTGTGGCATTCCGTTTGAAGTAATTGCAGTGAAATAGAATAAGGCGCCCGCTGTGGCGCCTTTTTTTGTTTTTGTCAGGTTATATTGAGCATCCCTAAGAGACGCCACTAATCAGGAATTCTATGACTATCGCCTGCCTGCATACCGCCGCCAGTAATATCGCTATTTTCGATGACGCCGCGCACTCATTGGGCATGAGCAACGGCGCACTAAGTCATATCGTGATGCCGCATTTGCTGGCGGAAGCGGAGCTGACCGGTGGCATGACCGCTTCGCAGCAGCAAAAACTGGAACAGCTGTTACGCAGCCTGACGCCGTGGTTCGACGCGATTCTGATTACCTGCTCGACGCTGGGTCCGGTTGCCGATGGTTTTTGTGTTGAAGGGCATGATTGCCCGGTGTATCGCACCGATCGCATGCTGGCCGATGAGGTGTGCCGTTTGCCGGGAAAATCTCTGGTGCTGTGTGCGGCGGAATCCACGCTGGCGGCGACGCGCGCGCTGTTTTGCCCAGCGACGCTGCCGGTTGAACAGCATCCTGTTGTGCAGCTGATTCCTGGCGCATGGGCGGCGTTCAAAGCGGGTCATCAGGATGCGTATCTGCAGATGATTGCGCATGCGGTGGCAGACGGGAAGCAGCAGGGCGCAGATCATGTGGCGCTGGCCCAGGTTTCCATGGCGGCGGCGTCCAGGCTGTTTAGCGCCGATAGTCAGCCGTTAACCAGCCCGCAGCTGGCGTTAAAAGTGGTACATAATTTTTCGTAGGGTGCGCATGCAAGACCGCGCATCGGGTTAACGTTTACTTTCATGTAAATAATAATCATTTGCATTAGTGGTTATAACTCATTATCGTTAGCAACACTTTGTAACCTATCGCGATTTAACCTTTAAAAATCCTCAATCAAAGAGGACGCTATTCTGCTATCGCTTTTCAGGAGCGCTCTTTTCATTTTCCTGACATACGCCCACATCCGCGATTTGGTAGACTCAAGATTGAGAATGAACGTTCACTACAGGATTATTCATGAAGAATTTTCAGCGCACGGCCATCGCCGGGCTGGTGTTATTGCTCGCCGCCTGTGACCAAAATAGCGCCCCGCCAGCGGGCGACATGACCACCGAAGTCAGCGTGAAAACGCTGCAAACTGAGTCGGTGACGCTCGATAGTCAACTCACCGGACGCGTGGTGGGCAGCATGGTGTCGGAAGTGCGTCCGCAGGTGGACGGTATCATCCAGAAGCGCCTGTTTACCGAAGGCGACGAAGTCAAAGCCGGTCAGGTGCTGTATCAAATCGATGCAGCCAGCTATCAGGCCAGCTACGATCAGGCCGTTGCGCAGTTGAAAAATGCGCAGGCGTTAGTGAAAAGCAGCCAGTTAAAATCCGCGCGCTATAGCGCGCTGGTGAAAGAGAATGGCGTATCGCGTCAGGATGCCGACGATGCGCTGGCAACCTATCAACAGAACGTGGCGTCGGTTGATCAATATCGTGCCGCCGTCGAAAGCGCCCGCATCAACCTCAACTACACGCAAATCAAAGCACCGATTTCTGGCCGCATCGGCATCTCGTCAGTGACGCCGGGCGCGCTGGTGACCTCGGCGCAAACCACGGCGCTGGCGACCATTCGCGCGCTCGATCCGATCTATGTCGATCTCACGCAATCCAGCGTGCAACTGCTGAAACTGAAGCGTCAGCAGGCTTCCCTCCAGCAGAGCAGCGATGTGGTGCCAGTAACGGTAAAACTGGAAGACGGCAGCAATTACGATCATCCCGGCAAGCTGGAACTGACTGAAGTGGCGGTTGATGAAGCCACCGGAACCGTTACGCTGCGCGCTATTTTCCCTAATCCGCAGCATGAATTGTTGCCGGGCATGTATGTGCGCGCCAGCGTCACTAACGGCGTTAAAAAGGATGCGATTCTGGCCCCGCAGCAGGGCATCACGCGTGATGCTAAGGGCAACGCCACGGCGCTGGTGGTGGATAACGAGAACAAAGTGCAAAGCCGGGAAGTGGTGACCGATCGGGTTATCGGCAACACCTGGCTGGTGACCAGCGGTTTAAACAGCGGCGACAAGCTGATTGTCGAAGGCACCGCCAAAGTGCAGGCCGGGATGACGGTAAAAGCAGTTGAAGTGACGCCAAACAGCGCCCGCAGCGGAGGCCAGTAATTATGTTGGCTCAGTTCTTTATTCGCCGCCCGGTATTCGCCTGGGTGATTGCCATCTGCATCATGATGTTTGGCGTGCTCAGCATTAAAAGCCTGCCGATTGCGCAATATCCCGACGTCGCACCGCCGCAGATCAGTATTCAGGCCACTTACACCGGCGCGTCGGCGGAAACGCTGGAAAGCAGCGTCACGCAGGTGATCGAGCAGCAGCTCACCGGCCTCGACGGCTTGCTTTATTTCGATTCCACCAGCACCGCCTCAACCGGCCAGGTAAAAATCAGCGTCACTTTCCAGCAGGGCACCGATCCGGATATTGCGCAGGTGCAGGTGCAGAACAAAGTGCAGCAGGCCGAAAGCCGCTTGCCGACGTCCGTTACCACGCAAGGCGTGACGGTGGAGAAGGCGCAAAGCGACTTCCTGCTGATTCTGGCGCTGTACGATAAAACCAACCAAAGCACCTCGGCCGATGTGGCGGACTACATGGTCAGCAACATGGAAGATACGCTGGCGCGCGTGCCGGGCGTCGGTAGCGTGCAGGTGTTTGGTGCCGAATACGCCATGCGCATCTGGCTCGATCCCGCCAAACTCGCCTCCTTTTCGCTGATGCCGTCCGATGTGACCAGCGCGCTGGAGAGCCAGAATACCCAGGTTTCCTCCGGTCAGCTGGGCGCGCAACCGGCCAGCAAAGAGCAGCAGCTGGTGGCGACCGTGCGTTCGCGTTCACGTCTGCAAACGCCGGAACAGTTCCGCAATATCGTGTTGAAAAGCCAAAGCGACGGCTCGGTGGTGCATCTGAGTGATGTGGCACGCGTGGAAATGGGTGACGAGGATTACAGCGCCAACGTGCTGGCGAACGGTCATCCGGCTTCAGGGATTGCGGTGCAACTGGCGTCCGGCGCCAATGCGCTTTCAACCGCCGAACAGGTGAAAGCCACCATCGACGAGTTCCGCAGCAGCATGCCGCCGGGCTATGAAGTGGCGTATCCGCTCGACAGCACCGACTTCGTGAAAATCTCGATTGAAGAGGTGGTGAAAACCCTGATCGAGGCGGTGATTCTGGTGGTGATCGTGATGTTCGTGTTTCTGCAGAACATCCGCACCACGCTGATTCCGGCGATTGCCGTGCCGGTGGTGTTGCTGGGAACCTTTGGCGTGCTGTCACTGTTCGGGTACTCGATCAACACCTTAACCATGTTCGGCATGGTGCTCGCCATCGGGCTGTTAGTGGATGACGCAATCGTGGTGGTGGAGAACGTCGAACGTGTGATGCGCGAAGAGGGTTTGCCGCCGCGTCAGGCCACTGAGAAATCGATGAAAGAGATCACCGGCGCGCTGATTGGTATCGCGCTGGTGCTGTCGGCGGTGTTTCTGCCGATGACCTTCTTTAGCGGCTCAACCGGCGTTATCTATCGTCAGTTCTCCATCACCATTGTGTCATCGATGGTGCTGTCGGTGATCGTGGCGTTAACGTTGACGCCGGCGTTGTGCGCCACGCTGCTCAAACCGCACAACGAAGAAGGCGGCCAAAAGGGCTTTTTCGGCTGGTTCAATCGCAGCTACGAGCGCGTGCAGGCGCGTTATCACAACGGCGTGGGTCATGTGCTGCACAGTTCGGTGCGCTATCTGCTGCTCTACGCGGTGCTGCTGATCGGTTGCGCGGTGCTGTATATGCGTTTGCCGACCGGCTTCCTGCCGACTGAGGATCAGGGCTATATCATGGTGCAATACCAGCTGGCACCGGGCGCGACGGAAAACCGCACCAGCGCGGTTCGTCGTCAGGTGCAGGAATACTTCGCCACCAAAGAAAAAGACAACATCAACGTCAGTATGCTGGTGAATGGCTTCAGTTTTGCCGGCAGCGGCCAGAACGCCGGGATTGGCTTTATCTCGCTGAAGAACTGGAGCGAGCGTAAAGGTGCTGAAAACAGTGCCGATGCCATTGCCGCGCGTGCCATGGCCAATCTTGCCAGCATTCGTGATGCGCAGATCTTCGTGCTGTCGCCGCCGTCGGTGTCCGGTTTAGGGCAGTCAGACGGATTCACCTTTGAGCTGCAGGCGCGTGGTGCCACCGGGCGCGATCAGCTACTGCAAATGCGCAATCAGCTGATTGCTGAAGCCAATCAGGATCCGCTGCTCAGCGCGGTGCGTGCCAACACCTTGCCGGATTTGCCGCAGCTGCAGGTCAATATCGACGATGAAAAAGCGCAGTCGCTGGGTCTCACCATCAGCGACATCAACGACACGCTCAGTGCGGCGATTGGCGGCAGCTACATCAACGACTTCACCGATCGTGGCCGCGTGAAGAAGGTTTACATGCAGGGCGATCAGCAGTTCCGCAGCAAGCCGGAAGATATCGATCGCTGGTACGTGCGCGGCAGCGATAGCAACAGCAATACCACCATGGTGCCGTTTGCGTCGTTTGCCTCCTCAGAGTGGGCGTATGGCCCGGATGTACTGTCTCGCTATAACGGCCTCGCGTCTTACGAAATCGAAGGTTCGGCGGCGGCCGGCAAGAGTTCCGGGGATGCGATCAGCGCGATGGAAAAACTGGCGGCGAAGTTGCCGGCGGGCACCACCTTTGCGTGGAGCGGCTTGTCCTATCAGGAAAAACTCTCCGGCAACCAGGCGATGTCGCTGTATGGCATCTCGCTGATTGTGGTGTTTCTGTGCCTGGCGGCGTTGTATGAAAGCTGGTCGGTGCCGTTCTCGGTGATGATGGTGGTGCCGCTGGGGGTGATCGGCTCGCTGCTGGCGATCAGCCTGCGCGGGCTGGAAAACGACGTCTACTTCCAGGTGGCGCTGTTAACCATCATTGGCTTGTCGGCGAAGAACGCGATTCTGATCGTTGAGTTCGCCGAAGACAATTACCGCAAAGGGGAAAGCCTGGTGAAGGCGGCGACGCACGCGGCATCGATGCGCCTGCGGCCCATCATTATGACTTCGCTGGCATTTACCGCTGGCGTATTGCCGCTTGCGATTTCCACCGGCGCGGGCGCCAACAGCCGTATTGCGATTGGTACTGGTATTATTGGCGGCACGCTGACCGCTACCTTGCTGGCGATCTTCTTTGTACCGCTGTTCTTTGTTCTGGTGCGTCGCGTGTTCCCGGCGATACCGCATGACGATAATCATGCATCTGTGGCCAAGGCGGGGGAATAACATGTCGGCAAAACTCTTAATGGTATTGGTTCCCGCGCTGCTGTCGGGTTGTGTGTCGCTCGATCCGCACTATGAGCGCCCGCAAGGCGCGGTCAGCAGCCAGATGCCGAGCGGTGAAGCCTATCGTTCATTGCAAGGCACACCAGCCAGCAACTACCGCGACCTGAGCTGGCAGGATTATGTGCTCGACGCCAAACTGCGGCAGGTGGTGGCGATGGCGCTGGATAGCAGCCGCGACTTGCGTGAAGCGGTGGCCAGCGTTAAATCCGCGCATGCGCAATACGGTGAAGAGCGCGCCAATCTGTTCCCGGCTATTAGCGCCGGCGTGAGCGGCACGCGTTCGCGCGCGTTAACAGGCGAAGGCAATCAAACCGCCATCAGCAACAGTTATTCAGCAGAAGGCAGCGTCAGTTCGTTTGAACTCGATCTGTTTGGCAAAAACCAGAGCCTGACGCGCGAGCAGTATGAAACCTATCTCGGCACGCTGCAGGGCGCACGCAGCACGCGCCTGACGGTGTTGTACAACACCGTGGATTACTGGCTGCAGCTCGCCGCCGATCGCAGCAATCTGGCGATTGCCAAGGAGACCGCCGAGAGCGCGCGACAATCGTGGCAGGTGACGCGCAAGCAGATGGAAAATGGTATCGCCTCAATGGTGGATGTGTCGTCTGCGGAAACCACCTATCAGTCCGCGCAGGCCGATGTCGCCAGCTACAGCACGCTAGTGGCGCAGGATAAAAACGCGCTGGATTTGGTGGTGGGCCGCAGCGTGCCGGAGAACCTGCTGCCTGACAGCATTGAATCGATCGGTAACGCACTGCGCGAGGTACCAGCGGGCGTCTCATCAGATGCCTTGCTGAATCGTCCTGATGTGTTGCAAGCCGAGCATAATCTCAAGTCAGCCAACGCCAGTATCGGCGCGGCGCGTGCCAACTTCTTCCCGAGCATTACGCTGACGGGCAGCGGCGGCGTCGGCAGTAGCGATCTGTCGACGCTGTTTAAAAACGGGGCGGGTATTTGGTCATTTGCGCCGAGCATTTCGCTGCCGATTTTCCAGGGCGGCTACAACGTCTCTTACCTGAAATACACCAAAGCACAGAAAGAGTATTACGTAGCGGCGTATGAGAAAGCGGTGCAAACCGCCTTCCAGGAAGTGGCGGATGCGCTGGCGCGTCGTGGCACCATCAACGATCAGCTCAGCAGTCAGCAGCGTAATGTAGCGGCATCGCAAACCTATTATCATCTGGCGGATCTGCGCTACCGCAACGGCGTTGATAGCTACCTCAATGCGTTAACCGCGCAGCGCACTCTGTACAGTGCCCGAACCAATCTGGTGAGTACGCAGCAAGCCTATTACCTGAATTTGATCACCTTCTATAAAGTGATGGGTGGCGGCACGGCGTTGAAAGAATCTGAAATAATGAGCGCGCAATAATTGCACTTTTCGTAGCGGCGCGATTTATCGCGCAATAAATTGCGCCGCTACAATGCCTGCGTGCGGGGAAGCAAGAATTGGAAACATTGTCTGGGTTTCTCACCGGAAACGCATCACGTATGATGACGGGAATAAACGATAAATTCTTTTTCGGAGCCAATGTGAGTCACTCTGAACATGACGATTTTCTCTTACAGCGTCAGCAGCAGGTGATTTCTGCGGCGAAAGTCTGTTTTAGTCGCTCCGGATTTCATGGCGCCAGCATGGCGGATATTAGCCGTGAATCTGCGTTAGGGGCAGGGCAAATATATCGTTACTTTAGCAGTAAAGAGCTTATTGTGATGGAAACAATAAAAAGCATCGCGCAGAACTGGCGCCTGTTTTTAATACAACACTTGCCCGCACAACAATCGACTCAGGATATTATCAACGCTGATTCGCCATTCTGGCAGCATTGGCCGAGTCAGGACCGGAAATTATTACTGGAAATGTATTCTGAGGCGTCGCGTAATGAATCGGTGCGTACCATTCTGGCCCAGCAGGAGCAATTATTACTTGCTGAGTTAGCGGCTATTTTTCGCGCGCAACAACCTGATATCGATCCAACACAGCGCGCCAATCGCATTCAATTTTTATTGCTGCTGGTCGATGGCGTCGCCTGTCGCGCCTTCGTCGATAGCGACCTGGACCAACGTGAAATGCAGCGGGTGAACGGCGTTCTCAGCCAGCATCTGTTCGGCTGAATTTACACCGCCCCGTGCGGATAGACATCATTCACCACCGCATTGAAAAACGGCATAAAGCCCGACGCCATATCGCGCTGCTTCATGCAGCGGCGAATAATAATGCCGTCAATAATCAGCGACATCACATATAAGCGGGTGTGAATGGCATTGGCGTCCTGCTCGGGGTGCAGCGTCTGCTCCTGAGCAATAAAATTATTTTTAAGATCATGCCAGGCATCGAGCATGATTTGTTGGATGCGATTATTACGCGTGGCTTCAGATGACACTTCCATCAGCAGAATAATACTGTTTTCCACTGCCGCCGGCACAATATCCTCCGCTTCGTGATAATGTCCTTTCATATGCGCGATACGTTCAAAGTCGGCATTGAGTAGCGTGATCATCCGCTGCACCACATTGGTGACTAATGCCTCAATGATCGCCTCTTTGTTTTTATAGTATTTATAAATTAAACCAATACTGACGTCGGCCTGGCTGGCAATATTCTGAATCGATGTCTGGTGAAAGCCTTTCAGCCGCATGCATTGCTCGGCGGCGGCCAGGATCTGTTCGCTTCGGTTCTGATTATTACACTCACAGAATAAAGCGGCTATTTTACGCAATTGAAGCTGTACTGGCGATGAATAAAAACATTAACCCAACCTGATTATTTCGGCGCTTTATCGTTGTTCAGTTTTTTTGATTTAAGCGAGCAGTTTTGCCTGCTGTTCATGATTTTTCAGACCTCTATGATGGTGGACAGAAAAAATCATCAAGGAATAACATCATGAACATCCTGCGCGCCCAACGCGATCAGCTGTTTGAATATGGTCCTTTCACCATTCGCCGTCAGCGTCCCGGTGAAGCGTTTGGACCGCTGGCGATTGTCGACCAAATGACGCTGCAACTGGATGCCACTATCCCGCTGCATTCTCATCAGGATAGCGAGATTTTCAGCTACGTTTGGCGCGGTTCGCTGCTGCACAGCACCGAGCAGGGTGAAACGCACTCCCTTAACGCCAAACGCGCGCTGCTGCTGAGTGCCGGTAGCGGCATGCGCTTTGCCGAGTCTGCGCCTTTTATCGAAACCGAGATGTTGCAGGCCACCATCATTCCAGCGCAAACCGGCGGTGAGCCGCAGGTCAATACCTTTACCCGTGCGGACGGTGCGGCAGTAAACTCATGGACGTTACTGGCAGGGCCGCACGGCAGCGAGGCGCCGCTGGCGCTGAATCAGGCGGTATACATTTATGACCTGAAACTGGAGCGCGGCAAACAGGTGGATGTGCCACAGCATGCAGGCTTTTCCAGCTGGGTCAGCGTGCTGGACGGCATTGTGCGTATGGATAATGAACGGTTGCACAAAGGCGATTCCGTCAGCGATAACAAGGCTTTGCCAGCGTTGATGGGCGAGCGGGATGCAACGCTGATTGCGTTTCTGGTGCAGAAAAGCCTGTAGAGCCGCCATTCATGGGCACCTAACCCTTCCTCCTTATAACATCGTGTTATCATCTGCGGATAAAACACCGGAGGAGGGTAATCCAATGAAAAAGAAAGAGTTCGTTACCCAGGATTTGCTGAGCAAGATCTATCAGGAAGATACCTCCGCGCCACGCAAATTACCGCCTGAACGCCAACTGGCCGAAGAGTATGGCGTATCGCGTTTCACTATCCGCCAGGCGCTGGAGAAACTGGTGAGTATCGGCGCGGTACGTATCGTGCAGGGATCAGGTATCTGGATTAATGAAACGGTGCGTAATAACCCGCTGGTTTATAATTCGATCACCGAAAAGCGCTTTGATCAGATGCATTACCGCTCACTTAGCCTGCGTAAAAGACGCCCCGATAGTGATGAGCAACAGGTATTTGCCATTAACGACAACGCCTTTATCTGGGAGTTTTCCCGCCTGCGCTATGTCGATAATGTGGCAGTACAAATTGAAATATCGCGTATGCCCGCAACCTTATTTACCGATCTCAACGGTGAGATTATTGAGCGCTCGATACAGCAATATGTGTTGTCCAAAGGCTACGAAATCTCACATTTACTCACCAGCTATCGTGCGATTAGCGTTAACCGCGAACAGGCGACGCTACTGGGTTGTAAAAAAGGCAGTCCGGCGATGCACATTATTAATCGTGGTATTTTGCAGGGCGGGCAGGTGTATGAAATCAGCGACATCGTTGATATTCATTACACCTGCACCTATCTGATTCCGCACAACCCGGATAATCTGCGTTTCCGCCAGCAACAGCGCTAACTTATGGCGTGTGCATGGTGCCGTCTGGCAGGCGACTCTGCGTCCATTCATGCGGACGATAAACTACCGGATATTTTTCCGCTAACGCCTGATCAAAGCCGACGCCAATACCTGATGCTTGCGGCGGATAGAGATAGCCATTTTTAATTTCCGGCGCGCCAGGGAAAATGGCATCCGTCAGCGTTGAGCGTGGAATAAATTCCTGAATCGCAGCATTGTGCAGATGAATATTCAGATGTGTATTAACCGCCACGCCAATCGGCGTCATATCGCCCGGTCCGTGCCATGCCAGTCGCACACCAAATGCCTGACACAGTGCCGCCAGTTTCAATGCCGGCGTAATACCACCAATCTGCGAGACGTGACAGCGAATAAAGTCGATGCGACGATTGACAATTAACTCGTGCCATTCTGCGGGATTATTAAATAATTCGCCTAACGCTAACGGCACCGCGCTTTGCTGACGCAACTGCGCTAGCCAGCCAGTTTGCGCGGGTGGGAGCACATCCTCAAGGAAATAGGGCATATATGGCTCAAGCTGTTTTACCAGCTGAATGGCCTGCTGCGGGAATAAGCGCTCATGCACGTCATGCAATATTTCAAAACAGTGACCGTATTTCTCCCGCAACGCGCGGAACATCTCGACCGTATTTGTCATGTACTCTTGCTGCGAGTAATAAGCGCCGGAGGTGCTATTTTCCGGTGCGTGGAGTTCTTTCGGTGTTCCGCCGTAAAAGCCCAGCTGACAGCGGATATGGCGATAGCCTTTCTCTAAGGCATTATCAACGGAGGTATAAAGTTCCTCCAGCGTTTCACCGCTGGCATGGGTGTAAGCTGCAATCGCATCGCGCGCTTTGCCGCCCCACAGCTGATATAAAGGCATATCGGCTAACTGCGATTTAATATCCCACAGCGCCATATCCACGCCCGAAATGGCATTGTTGGTCACCGGCCCGTTACGCCAATAGGCATTAACGTTCATCATCTGCCACAGGTCTTCAATATTGTTGGCATCGCGTCCAACTAATAGCGGCACCAGATACTCATCCACCATGGTTTTTACCGCCAAAGGGCGCTGTTGAAAGGTGGCGCAGCCGTGACCGGTAATCCCTTTATTGGTGGTAACACGTACGGTAATAAGGTTATGGCGATCGGGGCGGGTAATAAAACACTCAATACTTTCAATAAGGGTTGGGGTCACGTGAAATACTCCTGTGGCGCGGTCACTGCGCTCAATTTCAAGGCCTGTTGATAAGCTATTTTGGCGTATCATTACCGGGTTTTTATTGAGACGCAAACCCTTTTTCAGCCAATAAATATTGGTCAGTAAAAAAGAGTATTTATCGCGATAAAACAGACCAATTTTCCATTTTAAAACTTAATGGCTCTGTTGCAGCGGGTTTTGTGATCGCAGTCATGATTTATTGGTTTGTTTTGTTGAGTGTCATTTATTACCATCCAGTGCAGATTTCATCAGGCTGTTTTTCTTCCCTCAGGAGCACGTATGGGAACGCAGGAAGTAATAAAGAATATAATCCACTTAGTGGGTGGGAAGAATAATATCAATAAAGTCTGGCATTGCATGACGCGTCTGCGCTTTGACCTTATTGATGACAATAAAGTTAACCAGAGCGAAATTAAAACCTTGCCCGGCGTATTGGGCGCGCAAATGCAGAGTGAACAATTCCAGATTATTATCGGGCCCAAGGTCAATAGCTGGTATGAGCAAATCGTTCCGGTATTAAATAACGACGGCGTTCAGCCCGCGCAAAACGAGAAAGCGCGCAAAAGCCTGGTATCGCTGTTTATGGATACCGTTTCGGGCGTATTTGGCCCGATTGTTCCCGCCATTGCTGGCGCCGGGATGATCAAAGGTTTGCTAGCCGGATTGGTGGCGTTACAGCTGGTTTCGGCCAAAAGCGATACGGTGATGGTGATTGATTTAATCGCCAGCGGCGTGTTCTATTTCCTGCCGTTCTTTTTAGCGGTCTCTGCCGCCAAAATATTTAAAACCAACGAGTATTTAGCTGCAGCCGTGGCGGCGTGTTTAATGTATCCCTCTTTAATCGATGCGGCAAAATCGCTGGCGGCGCATCAGGAGGGCGCAGTAAGCGCATTTTGGCTGATGGGCGTGCTGCCGGTTTCGGTATTTAATTATGCTTCCAGCGTTATCCCGGTCATCTTCTCTATTCTGGCTCTCAGCTATATCCATCGCGGGGTGGATCGTATTATGCCGGAAGTATTGAAAACCGTATTTACCCCAACCTTAACGCTGTTCCTGGCGGCATTAACCGCGCTGGTGGTAATTGGCCCGATGGGTATTTGGCTTGGCAAAGGTTTGGCGCTGTTTATTGAGGGCTTATTCAGTATCTCAGCGAGCTTTGCTGGCTTAATTGTCGGTGCCATTCGCCCCGTTGCGGTGCTAACCGGCATGCATCACGCGATGACACCGATTGCGCTGCAGAATTTCAGCGATCGCGGTTATGACATGTTGATGCCGATGATGTTTATGGCAAATATGTCGATTGCCGGAGCTACATTTGCTATCTGGAAATTGACTAAAAATCGTCAGGACAAAGTGGTCACACTTTCAGCCGCCATTTCAGCATTATTAGGCATTACAGAACCGGCGTTGTTTGGCGTGCTAACGCGCTACCAAAAAGCCTTTATTGCGGCAACGGTTTCCAGCGCGCTGGCTTCGGCCTTTATCGGTTTCTTTGGCGTGCGTTTATACGGCTATATTCTTTCCAGTATATTCAGTTTGCCGGCCTATATTGGCCCGTACTTTATCTGGGCCATTTCCGGCGTCGCCATTGCGCTTATTATGTCGTTTAGTCTGACATTGATGTTGGTAGGCAAAGAACCGGATTTAGTCGCACAGCCCAAGAATAAGTAATGTTTGGTCGCCATTTATGGCGACCAATTTACGCTTAGCTCACACTCGCCACCAGCCAGCTTTCCAGCTCGCTCAGCTCATTCATCTGCTGAGGATATTCTGCTTTCAACTGCGCTAATTGCGCCAATACGGTTTCAGGTCGATACACCGCGCCCTGCAGACGCAACGCCAGCGTTTCTAATGGCGAAGGGTTCAGGCTGTCGGTGAAAATCTGGCAGCGAGAAATCACGCCGCGTTCGACATCAAAGTGGATCTCAACGCCGCCCCAGACAAAACGCTCATTCAGCAGATGCGAGAAATCCGGTGCGTTACCAAAATTCCATTCCCAGCTGCTTAGCCGCGCAAACTGCTCTTCAAAACCAGGCAAATCAGGCAGTGCGGCCGGGGAAATATGCTCCGGCTCGCACTCTTCCTGGTAGTAATCGAAATAAGCGGCAATCACCTCATGGCAGATCGCCTCAAAGCTGATGCCTGGCACCAAATCGGCAATGTTGGCCACGCGCGATCGCACCGAGGTAATGCCTTTCGCCTGTAATTTTTTAATGTCTGGATTGAGGTAATCGGCGAGACGCGACAAATCAGCATTCATCAAAAAGGTGCCGTGATGAAAACCGCGATCCGGCGTTTCACGGTAAGCAGATCCGGAAATCTTGCGCACTTCGCCATCTACATTCACCACGATATCGTTGCGACCGGAGGCTGTTGCCGGAATGCCGAGCTGTTCCAGCGCGCGCAGGATAATCGCCGTGGAGACTGACTTATCGTATTCCGGTTTACCGGCCATAAAGGTGAAGCAGCAGTTGCCCAAATCGTGAAATACCGCGCCGCCGCCGCTGCTGCGTCGTGCCAGCTTGATGCCGTCTTCCGCCATGCGTCGCGTGTTGCACTCTTTCCACGGATTCTGGGCGCGACCGACAACCACGGTTTCGGCATTCTGCCAGAGAAACAGCACGCGCTGCGTTGTCGGCATCTGGCGGAAAATACACTCTTCTACTGCGAGGTTGAACCAGGGATCGTGTGAGTCAGAAATGAGTAATCGTAGGGTGGACATGATTTTTTCGGTTCCGTGAGAAAGGGCAAACCGGGACAGAGTACGCTGAAGCGGATCGAAAGGTAAGAAACAGCAGCGCATTCCATTTCAATAATAAAATGAATTAACCTCTAGACGACTGGTCTATTAGCTGTTACTTTGAATTCAAGCGCTAGACGACTGGTCTAGTTTAGAAGTTTAAACCCAGCAAGCAGGAGATGGATGATGAAGATTCTGATGGTTCTAACCTCACACGACCAATTGGGTAACACCGGCCGCAAAACCGGTTTCTGGCTGGAAGAGCTGGCCGCGCCTTACTACGCCTTCAAAGATGCTGGCGCAGAAATCACGCTGGCGTCACCGAAAGGGGGCAACCCGCCGTTAGATCCTAAAAGCAATGAGCCCGATTTTCAGACGGAGCACACGCATCGCTTTGAAGCGGATGCAGCAGCAACCGCGCAACTCGCCGCCACCGTGCGTCTGGACAGCGTATCGCCAGCCGATTTCGACGCGGTGTTTTACCCAGGCGGTCACGGTCCGCTCTGGGATCTAGCAGAAGATCAGCACTCAATCGCGCTGATCGAAGGCTTCCTGGCCGCCAACAAGCACGTTGCACTGGTGTGTCATGCGCCGGGCGTGCTGCGCCACGTCAAAACCCCGCAAGGAAACCCGCTGGTAGCAGGCCGTAAAGTCACCGGTTTTACCAACAGCGAAGAGGAAGCGGTCGGCCTGACTCAGGTGGTGCCTTTCCTGGTGGAAGACGAACTGATTGCGAAGGGCGGTCTGTATTCGAAAGGCGCGGACTGGAGTTCCTATGTCGTCAGCGATGGTTTGCTGATTACCGGACAAAACCCAACGTCTTCAGCAGAGACGGCGCAACAGTTGATCAAGCAACTGGCGCAATAAACGCATCGGGAGGCGAACCGCTGTCCGCCTCCCTTATCGCAGCAGTAAACGCATGCTTAGCGCCTAGACGACTGGTCTAGTATTTGGTAATCTAACGCTATGACGACTACATCCCAATTGCATAACAATGAAATCCGCGATCACATCCTTGCCACTGGCCAACGCATTATGGCCGGCAAGGGTTTTTCGGCTGTCGGATTAAATGAAATCCTCACCGATGCCGGTGTGCCAAAAGGCTCGTTCTATCACTACTTCAGCTCGAAAGAGGCTTTTGGCGTGGATATGCTGGCGCGCTATTTCGATGATTATCTGGCTGAGCTAGACGCGACCTTGAGCGAGCCGGGCCTGACGATGGCGCAGCGGCTGATGAACTACTGGCAGCTGTGGCGTGAATCGCAATCGTTCTCCGATTGTCAGGGCAAGTGTCTGGCGGTGAAGCTGGGCGCGGAAGTTGCCGATCTCTCGGATAGCATGCGCGGCACGCTACAGACCGGCACGGCCGGCATTATCGCGCGACTGGCGCATGCGCTAGAAGCGGGTGTTGAGGAAGGTTCGCTGTCTATCGATGATAAACCGAGCCGTGTGGCGGAAAGCCTGTATCAGCTGTGGGTGGGCGCCAGCGTGATGGTGAAAATCGTGCGCAATACCGGCCCATTTGATTCCGCCATGAGCATGACGCAAAAAATTATTCGTATCACCGCGTAGTAAAAAGGGCGACTCAACAGAGCCGCCTTTTCTTTTGTTGGGTCGCTATTTAGCGACCTCAAATCACAAAACCGATCTCGCCGTGTTAACCACGTTCTCAACCGTAAAACCAAACTCTTTGAACAGCTGATCCGCAGGCGCTGACTCACCGAAGGTGGTCATGCCGACGATCGCGCCGTTTAGGCCGGTGTATTTGAACCAGTAATCCGCGATACCCGCTTCAATCGCCACGCGTGCGGCAACGGCTTTTGGCAGCACGGATTCACGGTACGCCGCGTCCTGCTTGTCGAAGGCGTCGGTGGATGGCATAGACACCACGCGCACCTTGCGGCCTTCCGCCGTCAGCTGATCAAACGCAGCCACTGCCAGTTCCACTTCTGAACCGGTGGCGATCAGGATCAGCTCTGGCGTACCTTCGCTGTCCTTCAACACGTAACCGCCGCGCGCCACGTTAGCCAACTGCTCAGCGCTACGATCCTGCTGCGCCAGGTTCTGACGCGAGAAGATCAGCGCCGACGGGCCGTCCACGCGTTCAATCGCGTACTTCCACGCCACCGCTGACTCAACCTGGTCGCACGGGCGCCACAGGCTCATGTTTGGCGTCACGCGCAGGCTGGCCATCTGCTCAACCGGCTGGTGCGTAGGGCCATCTTCGCCCAGACCAATCGAGTCGTGGGTGTAAACCATGATCTGACGGATTTTCATCAGCGCGGCCATACGTGCGGCGTTGCGCGCGTACTCGACGAACATCAGGAAGGTGGCGGTGTAAGGCAGGAAGCCGCCGTGCAGCGCGATACCGTTGGCGATGGCGGTCATACCGAACTCGCGCACGCCGTAATGGATGTAGTTGCCCGCCGCATCTTCGTTGATTGGCTTAGAGCCAGACCACATGGTGAGGTTACTCGGCGCCAAATCAGCGGAGCCGCCCAGATATTCCGGCAGGATTTTACCGAAGGCTTCAATAGCGTTCTGCGAGGCTTTACGGCTGGCGATTTTCGCCGGACTGGCCTGCAGCTGCTCGATGAACTTCTGCGACTCGCTGGCCCAGTTCGCCGGCAGCTCATTGTTCACGCGACGTTTGAACTCGGCAGCCAGTTCCGGATGCGCGGCGGCGTAGGCGGCAAACTTCTGGTCCCATGCGGACTCTTTCGCCTGGCCGGCTTCTTTGGCATCCCACTGCGCGTAGATGTCTGAAGGGATTTCAAACGGACCGTGGTTCCAACCGAGCTGCTTGCGGGTCAGCGCGATTTCGTCGGCACCCAGCGGCGCGCCGTGCGAGTCGTGCGTACCGGCTTTGTTCGGCGAACCAAAACCGATAACGGTTTTGCACATCAGCAGTGAAGGCTTGTCGGAAACCGCTTTGGCTTCTTCCACCGCTTTCTTAATCGCGTCGGCATCGTGACCGTCCACGCCGCGCACCACGTGCCAGCCGTAGGCTTCAAAACGTTTGGCGGTGTCGTCGGTGAACCAGCCGTCAACGTGACCGTCGATGGAGATGCCGTTGTCGTCATAGAAAGCAACCAGTTTGCCCAGCTTCAGGGTACCGGCGATGGAGCAGACTTCGTGTGAGATGCCTTCCATCATGCAGCCGTCGCCCATAAACACGTAGGTGTTATGGTCTACGATGTCATGACCCGGACGGTTGAACTGCGCTGCCAGCGTGCGCTCGGCAATGGCAAAACCCACTGCGTTAGCGATGCCCTGACCCAGCGGGCCGGTGGTGGTTTCAACGCCGGGCGTGTAGCCGTATTCGGGATGCCCCGGCGTTTTGGAGTGCAGCTGACGAAAATTTTTTAATTCACTGAGCGGCAAATCGTAACCGCTCAGGTGCAACGGGCTGTAAATCAGCATCGAACCGTGACCGTTCGATAACACGAAGCGGTCGCGGTTAGCCCAGTGAGGATTGCGTGGATTGTGCTGCAAAAAGTCGAGCCACAACACTTCAGCGATATCCGCCATGCCCAGCGGGGCGCCCGGATGTCCCGAATTGGCTTGTTGTACGCCATCCATACTCAAAGCGCGGATGGCATTGGCTCTTTCCCGGCGTGTCGACATAAGGTTCTCCAGAGGTGCGACGTCGGCGCTTATTTAGCGTGGGATACTTGTTCGTAGTAACCGATCTTGTCTACTTTGGCGGTTGAGCCGCCACCTTCAAACTCCGATGCCAGCCAGGCATTCACGATATTCTTCGCCAGCTCAGGCCCGATGACGCGCGCGCCCATGGTCATGATCTGCGCGTTGTTGCTCTTGCGAGCACGCTCGGCAGAGAAGGTGTCATGACACTGCGCCGCACGCACGCCTTCCACCTTGTTGGCGACAATCGCCACGCCGATGCCGGTGCCGCAAAGCAGAATGCCGCGCTCAAATTCGTTCTTCTGGATAGCGGTGGCGAGCGCAAATGCCACATCCGGGTACATCGGACGGTCGTTTTGCGCGTCATTGGTATAATCCGTCACCACATACTCTTTCTCTTCCAGCAGCTTTTTAATCACATTTTTCAATTCGATAGCCGCATCATCGGCGCCAATTGCGATAGTTTTCATCGTCGTTCTCCAGCAGGGTGTGCAATGACGCCTGCACGTTTGTTCAGCAGGCGAGAAGTTGTTCATAGTTAGCCTGCCACAAAATCAATCATATGTTCAATGGTTGTTCATATGAATCGCCATCAGGATCGCGCCTGAATACCTCATCGAACCCCTTGAAATCGCCCGTGCGCCGGCAAATGGGCGTGGTAATCCGATAAATTGACCAAAATCAAATCTTATGCGGCTGCTCACACTTTCGCGTGTTGCAGTTGAGGGATGCACAATTATCCGTGTAGTGTTCATATGTTCGCATGACTATACCAATGTACAAGAAGACCCATCGAGGACTCGAACATGTGTCATTTACACCGTACCTCTCAGTACTCCTGCAGCCAGCGCCTGTTTGGCGATTGGTCAACACCACATCAAGAAATGATCACTCACGCACGTCGTGGAGGTGCGTTATGAACCAACCATCAATGACAGCGGTGGAACAATCCACCATCAGAAAAATCTCCTGGCGCTTAGTGCCGTTCGTGGCGCTGATGTTCTTTATCAACTTCCTCGATCGCACCGCGATTTCGTTTGCCGGCCCCAACGGCATGACGCAAGACCTCGGCCTCACCGCGCTGCAGTTTGGCCTGGCGTCGGGCATCTTCTTTATTGGCTACATTCTGCTGGAAGTGCCAAGCAACCTGGCGCTGCATAAGTTCGGCGCGCGTCGCTGGCTGGCGCGCATCATGATCAGCTGGGGCATTGTCTCGCTGCTGTTTACCTGGGTGAGCAGTGTAGAAGGCTTGTATACGCTGCGTTTGCTGCTGGGTATCGCCGAAGCTGGCTTCTTCCCAGGCGCGATTCTCTACCTAAGCATGTGGGTGCCGGGACGTCATCGCAGCAAAATCCTGTCGCTGTTCTATCTTGCCCAGCCGCTAACGGTGGTGTTCGGTGCGCCATTAGCCGCGTCCCTGATTCAGCAGCACGGCCTGTTCGGCATGGAAGGCTGGCGCGTGATGTTTATGGGCGTGTCGATTCCCGCGATTCTGATTGGTATCGTCGCGCTGTTCTGGTTGGTGGATTCGCCGCGTCAGGCCAAGTGGCTGACCGCCGAAGAGAAAACCTGGCTGACCACCGAACTGGAAGCCGAGCATCAACAGAAGCAGGGCCATCAAAAACACAGCCTGCGCTCGGTGATGGGCAACGGCCGCGTCTGGATGCTGTGCCTGATTTACTTCGGCTTTATTTATGGCCTGTATGCGCTGGCGTTCTTCCTGCCAACCATTATCGCGGGCTTCCAGCAGCAGTTCGGTACCACTTTTAACGTGATGCAGAAAGGGCTGATTACCGGCGTGCCGTACCTGATTGCGGCGGTGGTGATGTTCTTCTGGTCAAAAGATGCCACGCGTCGCGGTTGCAAAACCTGGCATATCGCCATTCCAGCGCTGGCAGGCGGCATCAGCGTGCCGCTGGCGCTGTATATGGATTCGCCGTTCACCACCATTATGGTGATTGCGATTACCGCCAGCTCCATCTTCGCTGCACTGCCGAATTTCTGGACCTTACCCACGCAGTTCCTGACCGGCGCGTCTGCCGCCGCAGCCATTGCTTTGATCAATACCTTAGGAAACGTAGCGGGCTTCTCCGCGGGCTACATCACCGGCGCGCTGCACGACGCCACCAACAGCTACGCCTTGCCGATGTTTGTGGTGGGTGGATTCATGCTGCTGTCCGCGTTCCTCATGCTGTTACTTAATCGCCGTCGCTCGCCGTCTCAGCCGACCTCTTTAGCTCAGGAGCATTAATATGACGTACCTGTTTAACCAACCTTCAGCCTTTGCCGCTGAGCTTATCGAAGGCTTTGTCGCCGCCAACGCCGATAAAGTCCGTCAGGTCACCGGAGGCGTGGTGCGCAGCACCCGCAGCCAGCCGAATACGGTGGCGGTGATTGTGGGCGGCGGGTCCGGTCACTATCCGGCGTTCGCCGGGTTGGTTGGACAAGGTCTGGCACACGGCGCGGCGATGGGTAACTTATTCGCTTCGCCATCAGCGCAGCAGATCTACAACGTAGCGCGTGCGGCCCATAATGGCGCGGGCGTGTTGCTGATGTTCGGTAACTACGCCGGGGATGTGCTGCACTTCGGCCAGGCGTGCGAGCGTTTGCGGGCGGAAGGTATCGCCTGTGAAGTGCTGGCGGTGACCGACGATATCTCCAGCGCGGGTAAAGATGAGCTGGAGAAGCGTCGCGGTGTGGCTGGCGATCTGTGCGTGTTCAAAGCCGCCTGCGCCGCGGCTGAAGCGGGTCACGATTTATCAAAGGTCCTGCAGCTGGCACAGCACGCGAATAGCCGCACGCGTACATTTGGCGTGGCGTTTTCCGGTTGCAGCCTGCCGGGCGCTTCGCATCCGCTGTTCGAAGTGGAAAAAGGGCGCATGGCGCTGGGACTGGGCATTCACGGCGAGCCGGGGATCAAAGAGACCGACATGCCGAGTGCGGATGAGCTGGCCGAGATCTTCGTGGAGCGCTTGCTCAATGAATTGCCAGCCGACATCCCGCAGGCCGAAGGTCAGCGCGTGGCGGTGATCCTCAACGGTCTGGGCTCGGTGAAATATGAAGAGCTGTTCGTCGTCTATCGTCGCGTCGCGCAACTGCTGGAGGCCGCCAACCTGCAGGTGGTTGAGCCGGACGTCGGTGAGTTTGTCACCAGCTTCAATATGGCCGGTGCGTCACTGACGCTGATGTGGCTGGACGATCAGCTGGAAACCTTGTGGCGCGCGCCGACTAATACGCCAGCGTACCGCAAAGGCAGCGTATTGGTTGCCGAACCGTTAAGCGCCGCTGACCGCATTGAAAGCATGGAAGAAGCCTTGCCAGCAGCCACCGCGGAATCGCAAGAGAGCGCGAAGCGCGTACTCCAGCTGCTCGAATCCGTGGCGGAAATGTTACAGCGTAACGCTGAACGCCTTGGCGATATCGATGCGGTGGCCGGTGACGGCGACCACGGTATCGGCATGGAGCGCGGCGTGCTGGGCGCGGTTGAGAAAGCGCGTGAAGTCGCTGCGCGCGGTGCCGGGGCGGGCAGCTTGCTGTGCCGCGCGGCAGATGCGTGGGCCGATAAAGCGGGTGGCACCTCCGGCGCGTTGTGGGGCGTGGCGCTAACTGCATTGGGTACCGCGCTTGGCGATCGTCAGACACCAGATGCACAGCGTGTGGCCACCGGCGTGCGTGAAGCAAAAGAAGGCATTATGCACTTTGGTAAAGCGCGCGTTGGCGATAAAACCATGGTGGATGTGCTGGTGCCGTTCAGCGACAGCCTGAATGAGGCGGTTGCCGCCGGTGCGTCGTTAACGGACGCCTGGCTGAAGGCGGCGCAGGTGGCTGATAAAGCTGCGCAGGACACCGCGCAGCTGGTGCCAAAAATGGGGCGTGCGCGTCCGCTGGCAGAAAAAAGCGTTGGCACGCCGGATGCCGGAGCCATTTCGCTGGCATTGATCGTCAATACCGTCGGCGATCTGCTAAAAGAACACAGTGCCTCTGAACAAGGAGCTTGAAGCATGTCTCAGCCAAAAATCTGGCTCGGCGTCAGTTTAAAAATGTACTTCGGCTATCAGCAAACCTTGCAATGGTGTCGTGATGTAGCGGCATTAGCCGACCATGCTGCGGTGAAAAACGGCGACGTGGGCTTGTTTGTGTTACCGGCTTATCCAGCGATTCCGGCGGTTGCAGCCATCTTCGCTGACACGCCGGTGCGCTTCGGCGCTCAGGATGTTTGCCAGGCGGAGAACGGAGCCTGGACCGGTGAAGTCAGCGCCAGTATGTTGCAGGAGTTGGGCTGCTCGCTGGCCGAAATTGGTCACGCTGAGCGCCGTCGTCATTTCCACGAAGACAAAGTGCAAATTGCTGCCAAAGTGGCGATGTCGCTGCGTCATGGCATCACGCCGGTGCTGTGTATCGGTGAAGAAGTGCAGGCAGAACCGCAGCAGGCAATCGCGCTGTGCCAGCAGCAGCTGGCCGAAGCGCTGGCCGAGTCGGCGCAGCAGGGCTTAAAGGGCGAAGTGTTCTTTGCCTATGAACCGCAGTGGGCAATTGGTGCGCCGCAACCGGCACCGGACAGCTACATCCGCGCCGTGTGCGCCGGATTGCAGCAGCTCGCCACGCCGCCCGGCATCACCCTGAAAATCATTTACGGCGGCAGTGCCGGTCCGGGACTGATTCAGCGCCTTGGCGCGGACGTAAATGGCCTGTTTCTGGGGCGCTTTGCCCACGATCCCAAAGCGTTGGCACAAATTATTGATGAAGCCAGTGAGCTGGCTCAGGAGCTGCGTTAATGAGCCGTATCGGACTCAGTACCTACGCCTTTTTCTGGCGCATGTCATCGAAAGTCCCTCATCCGCTGACGCTGGAGCAGATGCTGCAACAGACCGCCGAACTGGATGTGTCGGTGTTTCAAATCTGCGACTACCCGGCGATTGAAAGCTGGACTGACGCACAGCTGCTGACGCTGCGTCAGCAGGCTGATGCGCTCGGCATCACGCTGGAACTCGGCACGCGCGGCCTCGGCACTGCGCATCTGCGTCGTTATCTGCACATGGCGGAGATCCTTGATGCGCGCGTCATACGCTCGATGTTCTACACCGCCGATCACCGCCCCACGCTTGACGAAGCCGCCGAGCTGATTGGCGCAGTGTTGCCGGATTTTGCCCGCCAGCAGGTGCGTCTCTGTCTGGAGACATACGAGCAGGTGAACAGCGGCGCGATGATGTCAGTGATCAACAAGTTCCTGTCTCCGTGGCTCGGCGTGTGTCTCGACCCCGCCAACTGTGTCGCCGGACTCGAACTGCCAGAGCAGGTGATTGCCAACACCGCCGCGCGCGTCGGCAATCTGCACATCAAAGACTTTGCCTTCACGCGCCGTGATGGCTGGATCGGCTTTACCTTCGCCGGCTGCCCGATGGGCGAAGGCTTGCTGGATTACGACCGGATGATCGCCAGCGTGCGCCCGGCGGATAAAGGCATTAACCAAATCGTCGAACATTGGTTGCCGTGGCAAGACGATGCCGCTGTAACCTGCGAGCGAGAAGCCGAATGGACTCGCCGCACCGTTGAATTCTTACGTAGTAAACAAGATCAGGAGTAACAACATGAGCGTGCAACTGAAAACCATCACCGTGATTGGCGCGGGCGGCAAAATGGGTATGCGTATTTCTGCCAACTTCCAGAAAAGCGATTACCAGGTGTTTTACTGTGAGAACTCCCCCAAGGCGCAAGAGCAGGTGAGCGCACAGGGGCGCGAACTTTCTGATGCCGCCTCCGTGGTGCCATTGAGCGACGTGGTGATTCTTGCTGTGCCGGATATCGTGCTGGGCAAAGTGTCTGAAGACGTGGTGCCACAGATGAAACCGGGCGCGATTCTGCTGACGCTGGACCCGGCGGCGGCCTACGCCAATCTGATCGCCCATCGTGATGGCATTGAATACGCGGTGGCGCATCCTTGCCATCCGTCGGTATTCCTTGAGCGTTACACCAAAGAAGAACATGCCGATGCCTTCGGTGGTATCGCGGCGATTCAGCACGTGGCGGCTTCCTATGAAACTGGTTCTGATGAGCAGAAAGCCGAGCTGAGCAAGGTGATCAGCGTGATGTACGGCCCGGTGGAGCAGGTGCATTGGGTCACCGTGACGCAGCTGGCGTATCTGGAACCGACGCTGGTGGAAACCGTAGCCTGCATGGTGGGTGCGTTTATGAAAGAGGCGCTGGATGAAACCGTGAAGCACAGCGGCGTGCCGGAAGAAGCGGCTAAAGCGATGTTGTACGGCCATATTCAGATCGCGCTCGCCGTGGCGTTCCGCGCGACCAACCCGTTCTCGGATGCCTGCATGATCGCCATGGAGTACGGTCGTGAGAAGATTGTGAAACCTGACTGGAAACAGATCTTCGATCAGAAAGAGCTGGATATCGTGATTGCCCGTATGCTGAAAATCGACGCCATCAAGCGCTAAGCGTGACGCTCGATCGACTCGCGGCGCTGTGGTCTGGCGAAGCGAGTCGTATCAATGATATAACTCCCTGCCAAAGTCAGATCTCGCCCCATTTTGTAGGGTCGCCATTTATGTTGACCTGGTGCGCATCAATTCGCACCCTACATGGCGCGGTCGCAACATCTTCATATAACGCCCAAAAAGACAGGTTACGGATGGAAAAAAACACGCTTTCTCAGGACTCCGAGCTGCTGACGGAAATAGCTGTCGCCTATTATCAGGACGAAATCACCCAGGAGGAGATTGCGCGTAAGTTTGGTATTTCCCGCATTAAAGTCGGCCGGCTGCTCAAACGCGCACGCGAAGAGGGCATCGTCGAAATCAACGTGCGCTACCATCCCGTCTTCAGCACCCGCCTCGAACAACAGCTGCAAAATCGCTTCCCACAACTGCAACGTGCGCTGATAGCGCTCGATCAGCCCGATCAGGAAGAGCAGCGACGTCAGGTCGCCGCGCTGGTGTCGTCACATTTAGCGCAGTCGCTGAAAGACGATGCCATTGTTGCCGTTGGGCAAGGACGCAACGTGGCCGCTGTCGCCGATTATCCCGGCCAGGTGCCGACGCGTAATTGTCTGTTTATCAGCGGTATTGGCGGCACGCATCGTCCCGGTGATGCCATTAACGCCGACCATATCAGCCGTCGTCTGGCGAAGAAGTTCGGCGGCATCAGCGAAACGCTTTACGCGCCCGCTTATGTTGAGAACCGCGCGTTGCGCGATGCGTTTATGCAAAACGGCACCATCAAAGAGACGCTGGACCGCGCGCGTAAAGCCGACGTGGCGCTGGTGGGCATCGGCGACATGAACGAAAACAGCTATATGGTGAAACTCGGCTGGTTCACACCGCACGAAATCATCGACGCCAGCGTTAATCAGGGCGTGACGGGCGATGTCGCCGGCTACGACTTCTTTAATTCGCAGGGCCAGCACGTGGATACCGTGATGAACGATCGCGTCATTGGGCTGAGCATTGATGAACTCCGCAAGATTCCCTGCGTGATCGCCATTGCCGCGGAAAATACCAAAGCGATGGCGATCCTTGGGGCATTGCGCACTGGCGCGATTGATATTATCGCCACCACCGCGCAGAACATCCGCACCATTCTGAGTTTATCGCAGGAGAAGGTTTAGTTAAACGGCCAACCATTGCTTCGCGTCGTGTTTGATCTTCTGCTCCAGTTCACTGCCGCGCGTGGCATATACCCGCTGTAACGGAAAGCCGCTCTTTTCCAGCAAATACGCCAGCGTGGCGTATTCACGCGGATATTTCGCCACCACCGCCGGATCTATCTCCACCAGACCCAGCGGGAAGGTAAAGGTCCCCATATCGTAAATACTTTGGCGACGTACCAGTCGCCAGACGCCGTCGCGTTTTTCAGCCATGTCATAAAAGCGGTTGTGGCATTCACAGCCGACATTCAGTTTTACATTCTCGGCGATGATCATCGCATTGGTTTCAAGAATCGGTTTGCTGCCACTTGCGCTGAAGGTAATCGCCGGAGCGGCAATCAAATGTTTGGTGCGCAGATCGGATTTACCCATGCGCATTGAACCTGCGACAAAGTCACTCGCCAGCCCTTCAAATCTGGTAATTTCTATCGTGCCATCGGGGTGGAACAGATCGCGTAATTGCTCCCATTCACCCAGATCGCGGTGCATCCTCCTTTGGCACTGTAATGTTCCACTTATTATCAAGTCGGCCAGCTTTGGCAAGTTCACGTTTTCCGCTGCCAAAATCATATGCCTCCGGATGCAGGTGTTTAAGCCAGGCATGATTATGTCTTTCCGCCAGCCACATAAATAATCGCTTTGCTTTAATACTGGAGCAGGCTCGCAAAAGTGCGCCTATTTTACGCGGTGACAGCGTTGAGAGTCCTTGCATAAGTTGATCGGCATGTTCAAAGCTGATCGTTTTGGGTACGTCGTTTAACACTTCCAGCATGGCTTTTTCAGGTCCGGAATAGTGCAAGGCTGGCAAAGAGTCATGCCACACCTCTTCGCGGAGGAATTTCTTCTCATGCATGAGTGATTCTGGCCAGATTTTACGCGTACTGTGGTAATCAAAATGCGTATTGATGCCGAGTTTGTTTAACCAGGTCGGCATCGGCGCCGCCGAGTAGAGCTGAACACTAGCTAACTTGCCACGCGACTGATAGTGCGCTAAACCGTCTAACTCCAGAGCGGTTAATCCGCCGACATGAACCGGATGTTCCTGCATTCTTTGCAACGAAGTCACCACGCCTTTCCACAGTAGAGGTGCAGGTTCACGCATATAAACACCGGGTTTAAGCGATATCAACGTGCCGCTCTTCACTGCATTATCAATGAAGTGCGGGTTTAAATCGTTCTCCTGCAGCCATGTTTTCGTCGCGATTAAGCCAGCAGGAATCAAGCTTCTCAGCCGCTTTCTACTTTCAGCATTCAGCATAAGCCACCCGTTTGCGAATCATGTAACTGGCGGCGATTATTGCCGTCGATATGAAATAATATAAACCAATGATACAAAAAAGTTTATCATTTTACGATTCAACGGCAATCATCGCCGTTAATACGGCGTATTTTAAACCTGGCGTACAGCCTTATGCCGCCACGCGCAGTGCCATAACTTAACGGTCTTGTTCGTGCTATGTTCAGGATATATCCTGTATTTTTCCTTGTTGAGAATCCCTGCCTGATGACTAACGCGCGCTTGCTCTCGGTTGAAAATCTCTCGCTGCACACTCACGATCAGCGCTTGCTGGTGGATAACATCTCTTTTCATCTCGATCGCAAGGAAATCCTGGCGTTAGTTGGCGAATCGGGATCTGGCAAAACCTTGACCTCGCTGGCGCTGATGAGTTTGTTGCCGGCGGGCGTGCAGCAGAGTGGCGGCCGCGTGGTGTTCAATGGCGAGCCGCTGGATGCGCGCACAACCCAGCAATTGCGTGGTTGCCGCATCGCCACGGTGTTTCAGGAGCCGATGACCAGCATGAATCCCACGCTGCGTATTGGTGAACAGATTGCCGAAGTGCTGGTGCGGCATCGTCAGTTTGGCTGGAAACAGGCGCAGCAGGAAGCGATAGCGCTGCTGGATCGCGTCGGCATCGTCAATCCGGCGCAGCGCGCGCGGCAGTATATCCATCAGCTGTCGGGTGGCATGCGGCAACGGGTGATGATCGCCAGCGCCATCAGCGGTCAACCGGAGTTATTGATTGCCGATGAGCCGACCACCGCGCTGGACGTTACTATTCAGGCGCAGATTCTGGCACTGTTGCAGGAGTTGCAGCAGGAGATGGGCATGGGGATCTTGTTGATCACCCACGATCTCTCGGTAGTGGCGCGCTACGCCGACCGCGTCTGCGTGATGCAGCAAGGGCAGCTGGTTGAACAGGGTGCGGTGCTGAGTACGCTCGGCGCGCCAACGCATCCTTACACGCGCAAATTGATTGCTGCTTCGGCAGCGCAAATCCCCGAGGCGACTGCGCCGGTTGCACAGCCGCCGCTGCTGGTGCTGCGCGACATCAGTAAAAGCTATCCGCTGCCGCGCCGCATGCCGCTGTGGCCGGCCAAACGGCAAACCGTGTTGCATCCGGCGAATCTGTCGATTGCGCAGGGCGATATTGTCGGACTGATTGGCGAATCCGGCTCCGGTAAAACCACATTGGGCAGTGCGGCGATTGGCCTGATTACGGCGGATGGCGGCGAAGTGCATTTTCAGGGGCAGCATTTGCAGGGCCGTCAGCTGCATAGCTTACGTCGCCACACGCAGATTATTTTCCAGGATCCTTATGCCAGCCTGAATCCGAAAATCCCGGTTGGTGAGCAGATCGCCGAACCGCTGCGCGTCTGGCAACTGCGCAAAGGTGCGGCGGTGGATGAGCGAGTCAAAGAGCTGCTGGCGTTGGTGGGATTGAAGGCCGAACATGCCACACGTTTGCCTGGTGCGTTCTCGGGCGGCCAGCGTCAGCGTATTGCCATTGCGCGCGCGCTGGCGATGGAGCCGAAGCTGCTGGTGGCGGATGAAGCGGTAGCGGCGCTGGATTTATCGGTGCGCGGGCAGATTCTGGCGCTGTTTAATACGCTGCGCCACAAGCTGGGATTATCAGTGCTGTTTATCAGCCACGATCTCGGCGCGGTGCGTCAGTTGTGCGACCGCGTGGTGGTGATGTATCACGGCAGGATTGTGGAGTCCGGCGCAACCGCCAGCGTGATTAACCATCCACAGGACAATTACACCCGCCAGCTGCTCGCCGCTGCGCCGGACGTGCAGCAGGCGCTGGCGCTGCGATCAGCTGCCGTGTAACAGCGGCAGTTCGTGATGTTCGGCCCATTCGTGCCAGGAACCGACGTACACCGAAACATGGGGATAGCCCGCCAGTTTTAACGCCGCCAACACCGTGGCGGCGCGGGCACCACGATGGCAATAAACCTGCAACTTCGCGTTTTGACTCAGTCCTGCCGCCGCGGCGCGTGCGGCAATCTGCTGCGCTGATAAGAAATGGCCGTTGGCGATGACATCTTCCCAGAACAGCAGCTGAGAATGTGGAATCCGTCCCGCGCGCTGGCAGCAGGCATGCGCAAAGCTGCCGTCAAACTCGCTGGGGCGACGGGCATCCACGTTGATCACCGCCACGCCATCCGCTGCTAGTACCTGTTCACGGCTGCACACCAGCTCGCGATTCCACGCGGGTGCGTTGGCTGCCGGTGGATGCGCCACGGTGCGGCTTAATCCCAATCCCGGCGCGAGTTCATAGCCTGCCGCAATCCAGGCATCGACGCCGCCATCCAGAATCAGCGCATCATCACGCTTGAGCAGCCATGCGAACCAGGCGCCGCGCGGTGAACGCATGCCAACCTGCTGCTCGAAAAACACCGGCGTGGCGTTGGGATACGCGGTAAACATCGGCTGCAGTGCGGTGGCGGCTTCGGCTGCCATCACCGCTAAACCTGTCTCGCTGCAATCCTCAATAAAATAGTCGTAGACGTTACAGTGCTGCGCGCCAGGCAAGGTGGCGCGTTGCCAGTCGGCAAATTCGCGGACATCGATCAGCAGAAACGCTTCGCCGTGCGCCTGGCGCTGATGCAGTGAAAGCACATCAATGATCATGCAGGACTCCTGAAAACAGCGACTGCAACGAACCGAGCTCGTCGTGCTCAGCGGCCTGTAACACGCGGGCGGCGAGGGCGATATCAAACACGTTGAGGCCAAATGAGGAGAAATAGACGCTGTCATCGGGCTGTGGACGCCAGTGATCCAGCAGCAGCGCGGCGAGATCGGCCGCCACATCCTGTTCAGCAAACTCCCCGGCGCGGAACATCTGGAACAGGCTTTTGGCGCTGCGCTGGGCAAAATCGCCCCACGCATCCACCACCACCTTGCTGCTGGCTTTGATGGCGGCAAAACTCACTTCGTGATAACCGACCTGCAAAATGATCCTGCCGGGACGTACCGCTGCGGCGTCGACAATCGGCTGGTCGGCGCTGGTACAGGTCAGCACGGCGTCATAAGGCTGCGCCAGAGCGAGTGGCAGATCGGTTTCGATTTGCACTTCGCGCAACGCGCTGAGTTTAAAAGGAGAGCGATTCCACACGCCAATCTGTTCCAGCTGCGGAAACAGCTGCTGCAGCATGCGCAGATGCGCCTGCGCATGCAAACCAGCGCCGAGCAGCAGCACGCGCTTTACCGGACGCGGTGCGGCCAGCTGTAACGCCAGTGCGCTCACCGCCGCAGTGCGCGCCGCGGTGAGTGCCCCGCTGGCTAGCAAGCCGCGCGGAATGCCGCTCTGCGCATCGTTAATCAGGGTCAAGGCTAGGGCGGCGGGCAACGCATCCGGTCGCTGGGGACGATGTGCCGTCCACTTCACGCCTGCGGCATTGTAGCTGCCGCCGACGCGCGCCGGTAAGGCATACGCTTTACCGAGCGGCGTACCGAGGTCGATGTGATTTTCGGCGGGCATCTGCGCCTCGCCGAGACGCATCAGCTGAATCACCGCTTTGACGTCTTCCAGCGCTAAAGCGACATCCCCGCCGCCTAATTGCGCGACGGTGGCTTCATCCAGTACACGCAACAAGGCTTCCATTACGCCTCCAGCAGGCGATCGGCGAAGGGATAAAGCGCCGGAGAACCGCCACAATGCACGAAGGTCACGCGCGATCCCTGCGGAATGCGCCCCTGTTCGACCAGCGAGAACAGGCCGTGCATCGCTTTACCGGTGTAGACCGGATCCAGCAGCACGCCTTCCAGTTGGGCGAGTTGATAGATGGCAGCGATGCCGCCGTCCGATGGCACGCCGTACGCCTGACCGACATAACCATCCTCAATCCAGATATCCTCCGGCTGCCACTGCTGCGGCCATTGCAGCAGATCGGCACAATCCTGCGCCATGCCGGCAATGCGTGGCTGAAACCAGTCGGCTTTGGCGCTGACGCTCACGCCAATCACCTTAGTATTGGGCCAATAGCGACGCGTACCCACATGCAATCCCGCCAGTGTGCCGCCGGAACCGGTGGGCGCGACGATGAAATCGGGTGCGGGCGTCTGGCTTGGTGCCAGCTGCGCTGCTATCTCTTCCACTGCGCGTACATAACCCAATGCGCCGAGTGGCGTTGCGCCACCCAGCGGAATAATCATGGGGGTTTCACCTTGCGCGAGAGCCGCATCCGCGTGCGCCTGCATCGCACCTTCAATCTGGCTGAAATAGCCGTCGGGATCGAGGAACTGCACCTCGGCCCCGAACAGCTTATCCAGCAGCAGATTACCCTGCCAGCTTGCGGGCGGATTGCCCCGCAGCACCAGCACCGGACGCATACCAAACTTGCGTGCGGCGGCAGCCACCATGCGGGCGTGGTTCGACTGATGCCCGCCGGTGGTGATCACCACATTCACGCCTGTTTTACAGGCCTCCGCCATCAGATACTCCAGCTTGCGGACTTTGTTGCCGCCGCCGCCGAAGCCACTGTAGTCATCACGTTTGATCGTCAGCGTAATCCCAAGTGCCTCACTGAGCCGCGGCAGCGGCTCGTGAGGAGTGGGGAAGAAGCCGAGCGGAACGCGTTCAAACTCTTCTACTGATTTCATTATTTACTACCTTTATTTTTGTGTACTGCGGTGTTTCCCTGGTGTGGCGCGACCCGGCCAATGGCCGAATCATTGAATGCGTTGAGCCACAGGCTCATGGATTGCTGGAAGCGTTCGAGTCCCGCCAGCGTGACAAACTCATTAACGGCGTGCGCGTTGCCGCCGTGGCCTAATCCGCCAATCAGAAAGGCGGGCGCAACGGCCGCGAAAGCGTAGGCGGGCGCACAGCCCGGCGCCCACGGCCAGATTTGCGGTGCCGCACCCAGCGTTTGATAGCTGGCGATTAGGGCATCGACGCCGCTGGCGCTGCGGCTAAAGCGCACGCCGGGATAGCGATCAAACAGGTGCAGCTCGCTGCCGGCTAAATCGGCTTGTGCCAGCCGCTGCTGCACGTCGGCAATCATCGCGTCCTGATCGAAACCCGGCGGGATGCGAAACGCCAGTTCCGCGCTGGCACGGAACGGGATGACGCCGCGTCCGCCCGGCGGATCGCTGTGCAGTTCTGCCAGCGTTAACACCGCGCTGCCGAGCAGCGTTTGCAGGCAGCTCAGCGTATCGCCGGCGATCATCAGGCGCTGACTGCGACGGAACTGCAGTTCGTCATTGATGCTGAATTCGGCGGCTAAGGTCGCCAATAACTGATTCGCCTCCTCGTCCGTGGCGTGACACGCCAATACGCCGCTGTGTTCTGCTGGCGCGATGGCATCTAATGCCTGTACTAAACGCCACGCCGGATTGGCGATCCAACCGGCATTGCTGGCATGAATCGCGGAGGACGGTCCGCCCCATGCGCCGCCGGTGACGCTGAGGCGTCCGCTGGCCAGTCCGGTAAAGCCCAGATAGACGCGCGGTGCGCCGCCACCGTATTCGCACAGTGACGGAAACAGCACGGCTTCAGCGGGAGCAATCGGGCAAGGCTGTTGCGCCAGATAACGCCGCAGCGCGCCGCTGCCCACTTCCTCTTCACCTTCAAGCAGGATTTCGATATTAAAATCGAGCTGCTGGCTCTGCTGCAGTTCACGTAGCAGAATCAGCAGGGCGGCGACCGGGCCTTTATTGTTCTCTGCACCGCGTCCGACAAATACCGCGCCGAGATCGTCCCAGTGACACACGCCACCGACAAACGGCGGCACATCCCAGCCGGCATCATCCGCAGGCATTACGTCATACATGTTGTACAGCACCACGGTTTTGCTGCTGCCGTTATCGATGCGTACATGGACCAGCGGCGGGACATCATCGGTTTGAGACGCCACCGGATAGACGATCGCGGCATTCAGCTGCGCCACCATCCACTGTTCCAGCCAGGCGGCCAACCCGCGCTGCGAGGATAACTGACCGGCTACGCTTGGCCAGCGCGTCAGTTCACTCAGCAGTTCAAGCGTGGCGTCAAGGCGACTCATAAACGAATCCTCGGGTTCAGCACCAGATAGAGCAGGTCGATCAGCAAATTGATCGCCACAAACACCACGGCGGCGAGCAACACAATCGCCTGCACCAGCGGGAAATCGCGGTTTTGAATCGCCTGAATCGCCAGACGACCAATGCCCGGCCAGGCAAAAATAATCTCAGTCACCAGTGCGCCGCCGAGCAGCGAGGCGAAATACATGCCCTGTACGGTGATCACCGGAATCAGTGCGTTACGCAAACCGTGGCGTACCACGATGCGCCAGGCGCTGAGCCCTTTGGCGCGCGCGGTGCGGATATAATCCTGTTGCAGCACATCCAGCAGGCTGGCGCGCGTCAGGCGGGCCACGGCGCTCATGTAAAACGCACCCAGACTGAGCGCCGGCATCACCAACGCGGCGAAAGTGCCGTAACCGCTGGAGGGCAGCCACTGTAACTTCAGGCTGAACAGCAGAATCAGCAGCAGCCCGAGCCAGAACACCGGAATCGCCTGGCCGGAGAAGGCCAGCAGGCGACATAACAAATCCCACAGGCTGTGCGGTCTCAGGGCGCTGATAATGCCGAGCAGCAGACCGAGCAGCGAACTCCATGCCAGCGCACTCACCGCCAGCAGCGCCGTCGCCGGCAGACGTTCGGCAATCAACGCCAATACCGGCTGGCTGTAGCGCAGCGATTCACCAAAATCCCCGTGCAGCACGCCGCCAAGATAGTGGCTGTATTGCCACAGCAGCGGACGATCAAAGCCCATGCTATGACGAAAAGTAGCGATCTCCTGCTGGCTGGAGCCGGGCGGCATCATCAGCGCCGCCGGATCGCCCGTCATGTGCAGGCTAAAGAAAATCAGCAGCGACACGCCGAGCAGCACTAATACCGATTGGCCAAGGCGATTGAGCAGAATGTTCAGCATCTTAATCCAGCCTCGTATGCGTGCGACGTAGCAGCGCATCGCCGAGCAGGTTGCAGCCAATCACCAGCGCTGCAATCACCAAACCGGGATAGAGCACCAGCCATTGCGACAGCAGCATGTAAGAGCGACCTTCGCCAATCAGATTGCCCAGCGTTGGCGTGGGTGGCTGAATGCCCATACCGAGAAAACCCACTGAGGCTTCGAGCACGATCAGGCGTGGGATATCCAGCGTTAGCAACACCACCAGCGGCGTCAGCAGATTGGGCAGGATATGCCGTAGCAGTATGCGCAGCGGCGAAAAGCCCATGGCGCGCACCGCCTGAATATATTCCAGTTCCCGAATCTCTAAGGTTTTGGCGCGCGCTACGCGGGCATAAATCGCCCAACTGGTGCAGCCCATAATCACAATGATGTTGGTCAGTGATGCACCCATCAGCGCAATCACTAGCAGAATCAATAGAATAAACGGCACCGCCAGCTGGATGTCGATCAGTCGCATGATCAGCGCATCAACCCAACCGCCGGCGTAACCGGCGATCATACCGAGCGCGACGCCAATCACCGCGCCAATCGCCGCCGCGACCAACACCACCAGCAGCGACAAACGCGTGCCGGAGAGAATGCGCGCCAGCAGATCGCGCCCCAGTTGATCGGTGCCGAGCCAATGTGTGGCTTGCGCACCGGGTGAACCCGGCGGCAGGAACATCTCATTGAGATTGTTACTTAAGGCATCGGGCAACGGCAGCCACGGAGAGAGCAGCGCCGCGGCAATCACCACGATCAGCAAAAGGCTGCCGATTACCGCATCGCCGTAAATCAGGCGGCGTGGACGGCGCTGCAGCACGGTGCCCGGTGAAATCATTTCAGCCTCAGATCAAACAGCGGGATGCGGGCATCGACGCGGCCTTTGAAGTTGAGCGACGTGCTGTGCGCATACAAGGTATCTTCACGGTACAGCGGCAGCAGCGGCTGTTGTTCCGCGACGCGTTGCTGAATCTGCTCTAACACTTTTTTGCGCGCAACGGGATCGACAATCTGACGGCTTTGGTCGAGCAGCTTATCCAGCTCTGCATCATGCACGGTGGAATAGGGCTCGCCGCTGCGCAGGATGGGGAACAGCGCGGCATCAGCATCCAGCGTCTGCGTGGATCCCCACGCCAGCATATACATCGGAGCCTGTTTCTGGGACGCGACCTGCTGGGTGTAAACCGACCACTCCGGCACTTCCAGCTCGGCTTTCACGCCAATCGCCGCTAAATCCTGCACGATGGCTTGTGCGACGTCGGCGCTGGCAATATAACGGCGTGGTGCCTGGAAGCGCAGGGTAAAGCCATTGGCGTAACCGGCTTCCGCCAGCAGCGATTTGGCTTTCGCCACATCCTGCGTGGTGGCTGGAACCGACAGATAACCAAAGTCATTGGCTCCGGCCATGGTACCGGTTGGCGTACCGAAACCGTGCAGCAGCTGTTGGGTATAAGCCTGACGGTTTAACGCCAGCGAAAGCGCCTGACGGACGCGCACATCACTCAGCGGTTTCTCATCATCTTTAAGGCCGAGATAAATCGTCAGTCCGCCGCCTTTCACCTGTTCCAGTTCGACATTGGGGCGATTTTTCAGCGCGGGCACTAAATCAGCAGGCACGCTTTCAATCAGCTGCACTTCGCCGGTCAGCAGCGCGGTGAGGCGTGCGGTGGCTTCGGGAATCGGACGCCAGGTAACGCGATCAATCGCCGGTTTGCCGCGCCAGTAAGTTTCATTGGCGACCATCACCACTTTTTCATCCGGGATAAAGCTATCCAGCTTGTAAGCGCCGCTGCCCACCGGTTTGCGCGCAAACTCGCTGGCGCCGACCTTCTTCACGTAGGCGGGCGGCACAATGTAAGCCGGGTAGCGGCTCATGCGCGTGGGCAGCAGAGGATCCGGGCCGTTGGTGTGGATCTGCACCTGATAGTCGTTGATCACGTCCACCGATTTGATGGTGCGGATATAGGAAATCGTCGGTGCGTGATTGGCGGGGTCTAAAATACGATCGATGGAGAACTTCACCGCTTCGGCGTTCACCGGCTCGCCATCGGTAAATTTCACGCCCTGGCGCAGGGTAAATTGCCAGGTGGTGTCGTTAATCGCTTTCCACTCAGTGGCTAAGCCCGGCTGTAATGACATGTCATCGGCGCGGCGCACTAAGGTATCGAAGAGGTTGTCGACTAAGGTGGCAGATTCTTTGAGAAAGCCGGGATCCATCGCCGTGGCAGACGTGGGTTGGCCAATGGTCAGTTCCGCTGCCTGTACGGCTGGCATCAGAGCAAATAGCAACGCGGTGGTGGCAAACTTCACTGCAGGTAATCTCATAACGTTTCCCAAAATTGCCAACGGCAAGGTAGTGAAAAGAGTGGATACTGCCAGAATCAAGACTGTGCTTATTTGTAATACATGATATATCCTATAATCTGGCAAGTTGGCAATAAAACATTAAAAATAACTTACCATTTGCGAATTTCAGTAGAAGGCCCTCAACGTATGATCGAAATGGATAAAGCGCAGCGCATGAGTTTGACCGCGCAGGTGGAATCGTCACTGCGCAGCGCGCTGATTGTTGGCAAGTTAAAACCTGGTGCACGGCTGGTAACGCGCGATTTGGCGGCTCAATTGGGTACCAGCATCACGCCGGTGCGTGAAGCCTTGTTGCGACTGGTTTCTGCCGGAGCATTAGACGCCACGCCAGCTGCGGCGTTTCTGGTCCCGGAAATGACGCGCCCGCGCTTTGATGAGATTACGCTGATTCGTAAGCAGCTTGAAGGTTTAGCGGTGAGGGCGGCGACGCCATTTTTGGGAAAAAAACAGATTTCCGTACTGAAAAAACTCTGCGCGCGCTTTATGCAAGCCAAACAAAGCGGTGATGCCGAGGCGGCGTTAGAAGCCAATCGCGCGTTCCGTTTTACGCTCTATGGCTATGCGCAAATGCCAACGCTGGAGGCACTGATCGAACAGCTTTGGGTGCAGATCGGTCCGTGCTTTAACTATCTCTATCCGCAGCCGGCCGAGGTGGTGAATGGGCATCATAACTATGATCACCTGCTGGAAGCGTTACAGGCCGGCGATGCGGTCACCAGTGAAAAGATATTGATGAAAGCGATTGATGATGGGGCTGCGATTTTGCATCAACATTATTTTAATCAGTGATTCATGTTTGAAGGTCGTCATTAATGATGACCCTTCGGTGGCCTTTAACCGCGCGGTCACCGCAATGACATAAAACCTTCATTTCCTTCCGCTAGCTTACCGCCATTCTGATTTCTGGATTGCGGATGCATGAGCCACCTTTCGCTTCACCACATCACTAAAGCCTGGGGCGAGAAAACCGCCCTGGACGACATCAGCTTCGACGCGGCAGAAGGCGCGTTTGTCGCGCTGCTCGGTCCATCGGGCTGCGGTAAATCGACGCTGCTGCGTACCATCGCCGGACTGGAAACAGCCGATCGCGGGGCGATCCACTTTAATCATGCCGATATCACCCATCTGCCGCCGTCGCAGCGCAAGCTATCGATGGTGTTTCAATCTTACGCGCTGTTTCCCCACCTCAACGTGCGCGAAAACCTGCTGTTTGGTTTGAAAGCGCGCGGCGAGGAGAAACTGTCGTTTGCTGCACGCCTGGATAATGTCAGCAAGCTGATGGAGCTGGATAAGCTGCTGGATCGTTTGCCGTCGCAGCTCTCCGGCGGACAACAGCAGCGCGTGGCGCTGGGCCGTGCGGTGATCGCCAATAACACGCTGTGTTTAATGGATGAGCCGCTGTCGAACCTCGACGCCAGGCTGCGGCAAAGCATGCGCCGTGAGATCCGCGCGCTGCAGAAAAAACTCGGTTTGACCATGCTGTACGTCACGCACGATCAGACTGAAGCGATGAGCATGGCCGACAGCATTATCCTGCTCAACGATGGCCACATTGAACAGCACGGCACGCCAGACGATCTCTACAACAATCCCGCCAGCGTGTTTGCCGCACAGTTCATTGGCGCACCGCCGATGAACATCCTGCCGCTGCAGCGCAATGGCGCGCATCACTATCTGCTGCATCTCACCGCGCCGGTAGTGGAATACCGCGACGCGCCGCTGAGCCTTGGATTGCGTGCCGAAGATATCCAGCCGATCGCTGCAGAACAGGCGGCGCTGACCGCGCGGGTGATCAGTTCTGAATATATGGGCGCTGATACCTTGCTGGTGTGCCTGCTTGCTGGCATCAACGAACCGCTGACCATCAAAGTGCCGGGCATGCAGCGCTTCACCGATGGCAGTGAAGTGGGATTGCAGTGGTCCGCCGCGCGGCAATATCTGTTTCATCGCGAGAGCGGTAAGCGCTGCGTGCCAGCCGAACAACAGATGTTTGCTTCACAGAAAAAATACGCTGTTTAACCGTTGTCATTTGCCCAAGGGAAAATCATGTCTGCGATTCGTTATTCACGTCTTTCTGCATTAGTCCTCGCCATCACCACCTCAGCTTTTGCGGCTGAACCGGTCAAGCTGCAAATGTATTACCCGATCGCGGTGGGCGGCAAAGTGAGCCACACCGTTGATTCGCTGGTGGCGGATTTCCAGAAAGTGCATCCGGACGTGAGCATTCAGCCGGTGTATACCGGTGACTACGCCACCACCGTGACCAAAGCGCTGACCGCCTTTCGGGGTGGCAACGCACCGCAGCTGGCGGTGATCGGCGATATCGAAGCGTATTCACTGATTGATGCCGGTGCGATTGTGGCGGCCAGCGATTTAGCGCAGGGCGAGGAAGGCAAAAAATGGATCGACGGTTTCTACCCGGCGTTTCTGCGTCACATTGACGGCAAAGTGTGGGGCGTACCGTTCCAGCGTTCAACCGTGGTGATGTACTGGAACAAACGGGCGTTTGAGAAAGCCGGTTTGAACGCCGATACGCCACCGGCCAACTGGCAGCAAGTGGTCGAATTCAGTAAGAAGCTCACGATCAAAGATGCCAACGGCGTCAGCCAATGGGGCATTGAGATTCCGTCCACGCCAAACGGTTACTGGAACTTCCAGGGTTTGTCCGCCACCAACGGCGGTCGTCTTGATAACGGCAAAGGTACAGCGGTGCACTTCAACACGCCGGGCAACGTGGAAACGCTGCAGTGGCTGACCGATCTCGGCCAGAAAGAGGAGGTGTCGCCAAAGGGTGCCATTGCGTGGGGCACCACGCCGCAGGACTTCATCAGCGGCAAAACTGCCATGATGGTGACCACCACCGGCAACCTGACCAACGTGCGTGATAACGCGAAATTTCCGTTCGGTGTGGCGATGCTGCCGGAGAAAACCCAGCGCGGCAGCCCAACCGGCGGCGGCAACCTGTATGTCTTCAAAAATACCTCACCAGAACAGCAGAAAGCGGCGATGGAGTTTATCCGTTGGGTAACCTCACCCGAGCAGGCGGCACGCTGGAGTATCGCCACCGGTTATGTAGCGATCTCTCCGGCGGCATGGGATACCACGGTAATGAAGGATTATGTTAAAGAGGTTCCTCAGGCCCTGGTGGCGCGTGAACAGCTGAAGTATGCGCAGCCAGAACTCTCGACTTACAACAGCGTGCAGATTCAGGATGCGCTCAATCACGCGGTAGAAGCGGCGGTGACGCAGGCGAAAACGCCAGCCGAAGCGCTGGAAGGCGCGCAGAAGCAAGCCGACCGTCTGCTGAAGTCTTATCAATAATGACGAGCACGATTCTCACCGTTGCGCCGGTTCGGCGGCCCCGGTTATGGTCGATGCAGCTGTATGGCTATCTGCTGATTTTACCGGCACTGAGCTTTTTACTGCTGTTTACGCACTATCCGGCGGTTGCGACCGTATGGGAAAGCCTGTTCAGCGCAGCACGTAACGGTCGTCCAGCCCATTTTGTTGGGCTGGATAACTATCTTGCGCTGCTGGATGACGACATCTTCATTCAGTCGCTGTGGAATAACCTACTGTATGCGTTGATCACCATTCCGCTGGCGGTAACGCTGGCGCTGCTGATGGCGCTGGCGGTCAATCGTCACATGCGTGCCAATGCGCTGGTGCGCACTGCGTTCTTTATTCCTTCGCTGCTGCCGATGATCGCCATCGCCAATCTGTGGCTGTTCTTCTACACGCCGCAGCTGGGTTTGCTGAATAAGCTGCTGGCGCTGTTTTCGCTGCCAGCGATGAACTGGCTCGGCGAACCGGGTAGCGCCTTGTACTGTTTGATGGCGGTATCGGTATGGCGCGAAGCGGGCTTCTTTATGATCTTTTATCTCGCCGCTTTGCAGCAGATCGATCCGCGCCTGAGCGAAGCCGCGCAGATAGAAGGGGCGTCACGCCGCTATTTCTTCCGCCGCGTGCAGTGGCCGCTGCTGATGCCCACCACGCTGTTTGTGCTGATCAATGCCTCGATGAATGCGTTTCGCATCGTCGATCAGGTGATCGCGATGACCAACGGCGGGCCGAATAACAGCAGTAGCCTGCTGCTGTTCTACATCTATCGCACTGCCTTCAGCTTCTGGGATATGCCCGCCGCAGCGGCAATGACGGTGGTACTGCTGGTGATCCTCGCCGCGATTGCACTGCTTAAATTCAACCTGCTGGACAAGCGAGCCCATTACCAATGAAGCCAACAATCACGTTTGGTCGCCTGTGTCTGAATATGGGCATTGGGCTTGCCGCGTTGCTGTGGTTTTTACCGATTCTGGTGGCGATCTGGGTGGCGATTCATCCGGCATCCGATCAGGCGGGCTTTTCGCTTTTTTCGCCGCTGACCTTGCAGAACTTCGTTAATGCCTGGCACGCCGCGCCCTTTGGTCGCTACTTCCTCAATACCAGCTTGCTGGTGCTGATGATTGTGGTGGTGCAGCTGATTCTGGCGACCATGGCCGCTTACGCATTAGTGCGCTTCCGCCTGAAATTCTCCGGCGCGATCTTCGCGCTGATCCTGCTGCAGCTGATGATCAGCCCCGACGTGCTGATTCTGAATAACTACAAAACCATCGGCGCGCTGGGTTTCCGCGATACGCTGACCGGCATCGCGCTGCCGTATTTCTCCTCGGCCTTCGCCATCTTTCTGCTACGCCAGACCTTTAAAAGTATTCCGCTGGTATTGGAAGAGGCGGCGATTGTGGAAGGTGCCAGCCGCTTTTACATTCTGCGCAAGATTTATATTCCGCTGGCGAAGCCGATTTATGTGGCGTTTGCGCTGGTGTCGATCAGTTTCCACTGGAATGATTTCCTCTGGCCGCTGGTGATTACCGATTCGGTCAACGTGCGGCCGCTCACCGTGGGCCTGCAACTGTTCTCGGCGCCGGAGCAGGGCGTGCAATGGGCGTTGATTGGCGCTGCTACGTTAATGACGACGTTGCCGCTGTTAGTGCTGTTCCTGATGTTCCAGCGTCAGTTTATTCAATCGTTTATGCGTGCTGGTATTCGCTAAGGAGTGCTTTTCGTGTCTTATCCGCATCCGCTGACTGAACTGCAGCGTGAACTGCTGGGCGATGTCGCCGAGCTCTATGCCTTGCCCGATGTGCGTTCCGCGCCGCTGAGCAGCACGCTGCGTTTTGGTTTGATTGCCGATCCGCAATATGCCGACATCGACGCCGATATGGCGAAAAATCTCTACTATCGCCACGCGCTGCGTAAGCTGCCGCAGGCGATTGAGGTGTTGAATCAGCAGCCGCTGGATTTTGTCGTTACGCTGGGGGATTTAGTCGATCGCGACTGGAACAGCTACGCGGCGATATTGCCGATTTACGATCGCCTCGAACATCCACATGCGGTGGTGCTGGGTAATCACGATGCGCAGACCATCGCGCAGCATCTCAACGAAGCCGCTGCGCTACCCAAAAGCTATTACGCCTTTGGGCTGCAGGGCTGGCGTTTTATTGTTTATGACGGCAACGACATCAGCCTCTATTGCAACACGCAGAACGGTGACGATCGCAAGCAGGCGGAGGCGATGCTGGTGGACCTCACCGCGCGCCAGCAGCCGCAGGCGAAACCCTGGAACGGTGCGGTAGGAACGCAGCAAATGGCGTGGATTGAGCAGCAGTTGCAGCAAGCCCGCCAGCAGGGGGAGAAAGTGGTGGTGTTTGGGCATTATCCGCTGGCGCCGCATAACAGCCACAACTTACTCAACGGCAGCGCGCTGGCAGAGCTGCTTTCTAGTTACAACATACATTGCTGTTTCTCTGGACACGATCATCGCGGCGGCTTTGCGCGCATCGGTCAAACAGGCTTCTATACGCTCAAAGGGATGCTGGATGGGGCAGAAGAGGTGCCGTTTGCGGTGGTTGAAATTGAGGGCAATGAAGTCATTGTGAAAGAATATGGTGTCGAGTCGCCATTTATGGCGACCACTCATGATGATGCCGGCATCTGCCCGCGCTGACGATGTGTCGCAATCTCTTCGGCGCGTTGCAGCAACTGCTGCAAATCATCCTCATCGATATCCAGCACTTCACCGCTTTCCAGCGCCTGATGCAGGTCTTCACGCGTAATCGCTACGTCGATCACCACAGGCGGCGCTTTGGTTTCCGTTGCCGCCAGCGGATGCGGATAACGACGTCCGGCGAGATTGTTAAACAGCAACGCCAGCAGCGCGAGGCAAACCGAGTTCAACAGCACCGGCGTCAGAATAAAGTGGTAACCCAGTTGCTGGACGCCGTTACCGCCCAAAATTGCGGTCAGCGCCACCGCGCCGCTCGGTGGATGCAAACAGCGCAGTTGAAACATCAACGCAATCGTCACACAGGCCGCAATACCACACGCCAGCGCGGGATGGGGAACCCACAGCGCGGTGGTGACGCCAACAACGCCCGCCACCAGATTGCCGCCGACAATTGACCACGGCTGCGCCAGCGGACTGTTCGGCAGACCAAACAGCAATACCGCCGAAGCGCCCATCGGCGCGACAAACCACAGATTTACTTCGCCCAGCAGCCAGTGACTGATCAGGCTGGTCATCATTAAACCCAATCCCGCGCCAATGCTGGCGATGACCATCTGCTTTTTGCCTCCCGGTAACGGATGGGGCCAAAGGCGGGCCAGAAAGGTGCGCACGGAGGTTATCCACGTCACCGATGGCTGATTTGTCATGAGGGAATCACTCTGTCATAAGAAAAAACGATGGGTGCGAATTGTCGCTGATCGATCCGCTGACAACAACCACATTGTTAGTGTGCTGTTATATCGTGGTAAGAGAAATGCTGATGATTGTCGCGAGGCTTAACCAACGCCTAAGGTTGCTGTATAGTCCGTTTTTTTTCGGAGGAACCATGCTGCCTAACTCATCCACACGCCTGAACAAATACATCAGCGAGAGCGGAATCTGCTCACGCCGCGATGCCGATCGTTACATCGAGCAAGGCAACGTGTTCATTAACGGTAAACGCGCTGCCGTCGGTGCGCAGGTGTTTGCAGGGGATGAAGTCAAAGTGAACGGGCAGCTGATTGAGCCGCGTGACGAAGAAGATTTAGTGCTGATTGCGCTGAACAAACCGGTGGGCATCATCACCACCATGGAAGAGGGTGAGCGTGACAACATTGGTGATTTCGTTAATCACAGCAAGCGCGTGTTCCCGATTGGTCGCCTGGATAAAGATTCGCAGGGACTGATTTTCCTCACCAACCACGGCGATCTGGTGAATAAAATCCTGCGTGCCGGTAATAACCACGAAAAAGAGTATGTGGTCACCGTTGATAAACCGATCACCGATGAATTTATTGCCGGAATGGGCGCGGGCGTACCGATGCTCGGCACCGTCACCAAAAAGTGCAAAGTTAAAAAAGAGTCGACCTTTGTCTTCCGCATCATTCTGGTTCAGGGGCTGAATCGTCAGATTCGTCGAATGACCAAACACTTCGGCTTTGAAGTGACCAAGCTTGACCGTACGCGCATCATGAACGTCAGCCTGAAAGGGATTCCGCTCGGCGAGTGGCGCGATTTGACCGATGACGAGCTGATCGATCTGTTCAAACTGATTGAAGACTCATCATCCGAAGATCAAAAAACGCAGAAGACGCAGGCGAAAAAGAAACCCGCCAGCGCGGCGAAAAAGCCCGCGACGGTTGGCGCTAAACCGGGTGAGAAAGCGGGAGCAAAACCGGCTAATCGCCAGCGTTTCGCCCAGCCAGGTCGTAAGAAGAAAGGGCGTTAATTTTCTTTCCCCGCGCACAGCGCGCGGGGAAAAGCCGTCACTTGTCGTTGCCAAACCCTTGCTTCTTCAGCGCGTCCAGCACGTGCGGGAAGTAAATCTTGTGATAATAACCGCTAACGCTTTCACTCCAGCTCTCGCCATCCTCACGTCCGGTATTTTTCCAGTGCTGCACCATCTCCTGATTATAGGCAGCGATGTGTTGCTCCAGTCCATCACGTTGATAGCGCTCTTCATGACGGAAGGTAGCCAGCGGCAGACGCGGCTTCTGATGCGCAGGCTGATCGACATGGCCAATCACCACGCCCGCCACCGGGAAGGTATATTCCGGCAAATCCAGCAAGCGGATTAACGCCTGCGCATCGCGACGAATACCGCCAATCGGCACAATGCCCAAACCTTCCGCACGCGCTGCCGCCATGATAGAACCCAACGCAATACCCACATCGGTTGAGCCCGACACAATGCTTTCGATGCTCTGCTGCGCGATCTGCTCGCGGTCGATAGCGTTCATCGCCAGACGCGATTTATGCATATCCAACACCAGGGTAATAAATACCGGCGCTTTGGCAATCCACGGCTGACCGCCAGCAATCTGGGAGATTTGTGCGCGTCTTTCAGCATCGCGCGTCACCACCAAAGAGACCTGCTGCGAGTTCACCGAGGTTGGCGCGCGATACGCGGCCGAAATGATGCGATCCAGCACCGCATCCGCAACGGGAAGGTCAGTAAAACTGCGATCGCTTTTATGACTGGTGAAAATATCGATTAATGAACTCATGGATCCTCCTGATTGGGAGGCGAGAGCGTAGCAGAAGAGAGAGTGATGTGACTTAACCGTTGTTGCCGTAGCTAACTACTTCTTTTGAATAAGCAAAGTGCGGAATGGGATAAGCGATGAGACCGGTGCATAAAGCACCGGCTAAGCGACTCTGGCTTCAGCGACAGCCGGATGAACGCTGCGATCGGGTCCGCTCAGCATCACCGGTTTACCGGAACGTAATCCGCGCTGGAACTGGGTCATGCGTTCATGGCTGATCCCGGCACCGCACCACAGCAGGTGATGATCGTGGCGGCTTTCTGAACTGTACAGCATCGGTTGTGAGGTTTGATCCACCTCGACGCAGAATCCTTGTCCGGTAAGGCGAATGGCTTCCAGCCACACTTCCGTTTCATCGCCGGTGCTGACCACTTCCAGTAACAGTGGCATCTGCTGCTGACGGGCTGAAGCGCGTTTTACACAGTCGCTGTGATGAACGATCGCTTCATGAAAGCGCGTTAACCTGCGTGATGCCCCGCGACGCGTATCATCACGCAGCCAGCGGTTGAGCGGTTTCATCAGCACATTGACGAAATCGTCGCTGCTGTAATCGCCCGCCAGATTGCGCACAGTACGCGCTAGTTCTCGATCAGAGCCTAACTCCAGCTGCCGTAACAGATCGCCGCGGCGTGCCACCCAACCAGACGAAGAGTAATCGAGCCCGCAGTGACGGCCTTGATAGATTTGCCACAGCGTGGCGCCACCCGAGGTCAATGCCATCATGGCGAGCACTTCATCAACCTGATGTCGGCTCCAATCCTTATTGACGTGATTCTCAGAAATTAATCCACCGCGCAACCAGCGACGTAAATTGGCGCGGTTGGCACCGGTAATGACGCAAACGGTTTCAGTTGAATAAAAGTTCATTACGAGCCCTCAGATAGAGGGTGAATGGCCGTGGGTGCTAATCCAGGATGAGTGACCATCCTGAACCTTATCTGTATGGATTACCAGTATCTTTACGTAACTGTGCATAAAAAACCGACAAAGCGCAGCGGGAAAAAACGCACCGAACTAGTGCGGATTGGCTATTACCAATCGCCAGCTAGCCTAAGGAGAAAATAGCATTATGGATAAAAAATGGCTGTGATAATTTTTATTTCACACGCCAGATAACAGGCGTCACACAACATTATTTTATTGTTTCCAGGGATATTAAGAATGAAAAAGCACCGCCTGGCAGGTCTGTTATTGGCTTCTCTATCACTATTATCAGGAATGGCGCACGCCGAGGATCAACCGATTCCGTCGCTGGCGGGTAAACGCATTGGCATCACCGTCGCGGGTACCGATCACTACTGGGATTTGAAAGCTTATCAGGGACAAATCGATGAGGTGAAGCGCCTTGGCGGAACGCCGATTGCGCTGGATGGCGGGCGTAAAGAGTCGCAGCAAATTGCGCAGATTCAGACGCTTATTGCGCAAAAACCGGATGCCATCATTGAAACCCTCGGCACAGCGTCGGTGCTGGAACCCTGGCTGAAAAAAATCCGCGAAGCGGGCATTCCTTTATTTACCGTTGATACCGCCAGCCCATCCAGTATTAACGTCACCACATCGGATAATTTTTATATTGGCGAACAGTTAGCGTTAAAACTGGTAAATGACCTGCGCGGCGAAGGCAATATTTTGGTATTTAACGGTTTCTATGGCGTGCCGGTAGTCGCAATGCGCTACGACCAGTTAAAAGCCGTGCTGAAGTGGTATCCGAAAATTAAAATTATCCAACCTGAATTGCGCGATGTCATCCCGAATACCGTGCAGGATGCGTATGCGCAAATCAGTCAATTACTGAATAAATATCCGAAAGGTTCAGTGCAGGCGATTTGGGCGGCGTGGGATGTGCCGCAAATCGGCGCCACGCAGGCGGTAGACGCTGCCGGACGCAACGAAATCAAAACGTACGCGGTGGATGGCAGCCCGGATGTGGTGTCACTGGTTAAAGATCCCAAATCCAGCGCGGCAGCGGTGGTGGCGCAGCAGCCGTATGTGATTGGCCAAACTGCGGTGCAGAACGTGGCGAAATACCTCGCTGGCGATCGTTCGCTGCCACCCGCAACCTATGTGCCGTCGATTCTGGTGACCAAAGAGAACGCTGCCGAAGCGCAGAAAACCCTGGGTCAAACGGATGGCAAATAACGCGCCACTACTGCAACTACACGCCATCAGCAAAGCTTTTGATGGCGTGCCTGCGCTGCAATCGGTGTCGCTCAGCGTGCATGCCGGTGAAGTTCACGGCTTGATTGGCCATAACGGTGCGGGCAAATCGACGCTGATCAAAGTGTTAGGCGGTATCCACGCCGCCGATCGCGGCAGCATCGAGCTGGATGGCCAGCCGCTTACGCTCGCTACGCCCGCGCAGGCGCAACGCCAGGGCATCGCCATCGTGCATCAGGAGCGATTGTTGCCTGGCTCGCTGACGGTGGCGGAAGCGCTGTGGCTTGGCAACGAACCGCGCTTAGCCAGTACGCCGTTTATCCTGCGACGTCGTATGCGCCAGCAGGCAGAGCAGCAGCTGCAGCAGCACTTTGGTTTGCAACTCGATCCTGATGCGTTGATCGCCACGCTGAGCGTGGCGGAGCAGCAACTGGTGCAAATCTGTCGCGTGCTGCAAAACGCGCCGCGCGTGGTGGTGCTGGATGAACCGACCGCCGCGCTGGCGCGCCATGAAGTGCATGCGCTGTTCCGGGTAATTGAACGCATGCGCCAGCAGGGCATCGCGCTGCTTTATGTTTCGCACTATCTCGATGAAATTCAGGAGCTGTGCCAACGCGTCACGGTGCTACGTGACGGCAAAGACGTGGCGCAGTTCAACGCAGATCAACTATCACCGGCGGCACTGATCGCGGCGATGGTAGGCGACGCGCGCCATGAACTGGCACCGCGTCAGTCGCGCCGCGCCGGTGCGCAAGTACTGCAGGTTACTGCGCTCAGCGCGCCCGGCCGTTTTCACCCGCTGTCGTTCACCGGCCGACAAGGCGAGATCATCGGCATCACCGGCTTGTTAGGTTCCGGCGGTAAAGCGCTGATTCGCGCGCTGTTCGGGCTGGAAAACGGCGTCAGCGGCAAGGTTACGCTGGGCGAAGTGAGCGGCGTGCCGGCTTCTCCACATGCCGCAGTGAAGCGCGGTATCGCCTTTGTACCAGAAGATCGCCGCGCCAACGGCGTCGCGTTAGATTTGTCATTGCGTGACAATGTCACCTTAACCACGGTGCAGCGCTTGCTGCGCTGGGGCGGCGTTTCGCGTCAGGCGGAGAGCGAACTGGTGGCGAAGAACATTCAGCAACTGGATATTCGCACGCCGGGGCAGCTGGCGGCGCTGCGTCAGCTTTCGGGCGGCAACCAACAGAAAGCGGTGCTGGCCAAATGGTTAAACACCGGTGCGCGCCTGTATTTGCTGGATGAGCCCACGGTGGGTGTTGATATTGCGGCTAAGGCGGCGATTTATCACACATTGCAGCAGTTGGCTGATGACGGCGCCCTGATTCTGGTGTTCTCCACCGATTTACTCGAACTGCAAACGCTGGCCGATCGCATTATGGTGCTGGCGCGCGGCGAACATGTCGCCACGCTGGAGGCACAGCACACCAGCCATCAGGAAATTCTCTCCTGGGCTTCGGGCACCGGCGCGTTAACGGAGCGTGCTTCATGAGTGATGTTACCCAATCTGCACCGGTTGCAGCGCCACGCAGCGTGCGCGGTCAGCAGTGGCTGCAACACGTTTCGCTGCTGATTATTTTGCTGGTTTTAGCCGTCTTTGCCTGGCTGTCGCCGATTTTCCTTACGGTGATGAATCTTGGCAACGTGCTGCAGCAGACCGCGGTGGTTGGCACGCTGGCGCTTGGCTTAACGCTGGTTTTAAGCGGCGGCGGCTTGCAGGGTATTACCGGCGGCATTGATCTGTCGATTGCCGCCAACCTTGGCCTAAGTGCGGCGGTGTTTGCCAGCCAGCTCAACGCCGGTCAGCCCATCGCGATTGCCTTGCTGCTGACGCTGTTAACCGGTGCGGCTGTGGGTTTGTTTAACGCGCTGGCGATTGTCTGGCTGGGGATTTTGCCGCTGCTGGCAACGCTCACCAGCATGAATATCGCTATCGGCCTGGAAATGGTGCTGACCAGCAACGCCTCGGTGTCAGCCAGCAGCGATCTGCAAAATCTGTTGTTAAGCAACGGTCCGCTAGCGGTGTCGTGGCTGGGTTGGTCGTTTCTGCTGCTGGCGTTTGGCGTGATAGCCTTGAGCCGCCTGACGTCCTTTGGCCTGCGCTTGCAGGCGGTGGGCAGCCATCCGCAGGCGGCGAATGCGGCGGGCATCGGCGTTAAACGCTATCAGGGTTTGAGCTACGTGTTGTGTGGCGTCAGCGCGGCTATCGCGGCAATTGCGTCGGTGTCGCTACTAAGCGGCAGTTCGCCTGGCGCCAACGACAATCTGTTGATGGTGATCGCGGCGGCGCTGTTGGGCGTGGTGTTTTCCCGTCGTCTGGTGCCGACACTTGGCGGCGCACTGATTAGCGCGCTATTTCTCAGCCTGATTGCCAACGGCTTTCAGCTGATCAATGTTTCAAGTTACTGGATAAACGGCGTCGAAGGCGTGTTGATCCTGTTAGTGGTGGCGTTAACCGCGCTGTTACGTCGTCGCCAGTCAAGGAGAACGCAAGGTGTCTGATTCTTTGTTATCACCTGTCGCGCCACGCCCGCGCCAGACCGGCTGGCTGCGCGCCATCATCGTGCTGACCTTTGTAGCGCTGCTCGTGTTCTTTAATGTCGCGGCGCCCGCTTTTGCCACTGTCTCCAATATTCGCAGTGTGTTGCTCAATAACGTCGCGCCGCTGGCGATCGTCGCCCTGGCGATGACGTTGGTGACACGCATTGGCGCGATTGATCTCTCGGTGGGCACGGCGATCGATATTGCCTGTCTGGTTTTGGTGACACTGGTGCTGCATCAGGTCAGTTTGCCAGTGGCGCTGTTCGCGGCATTAATTGCCGCGCTGCTGGTTGGCGTGTTTAACGCCTTTTTAGTGACACAGTTAGGCGTGGAGCCGTTTCTCGCCACGCTTGGCACGCTGTTTATCGGACAAAGCGTGCAGCAGCTGTCGTCAAATGGCGGACAACCGGTTTATCTGCTGAGCCAGAAACTGCCCGATGGTTTTTCGGCGATAGGTCACGGCGCGCTGCTCGGCATTCCGCTGCCGTTGTGGCTATTGTTGCTGGTAGCGCTGGCGCTCTATCAGTTGCTGCATCGCAGCGCCACCGGCCGTTCATTGCGGGTAATGGGCGAGCAGTACAGCGTTGCGCAGCATTCGGGCGTGCCAGTGAAACGACTCACTGCGCTGGCGTTTATTCTCGCGGCGTTGATTGCCGGTATCGTCGGTTTGATTCTGGCGGCCAACGTCAAAGCCTGGGTGCCGCTGTCGGGCAATGCCTATCTGCTGAATGCGATTGGTGCCAGTTTTATTGGTGCCACCTTCGCGCCATCACGTCGGCCCAATGTGTTAGGCACGCTGCTTGGCGTGGTGCTGCTGAGCTTTATCGCCAACGGCTTGCTGCTGGTCGGCTGGAATTTTTACTGGCAACAGGTCGCCACCGGCGGATTAATTTTCATTGTGCTGGCCGTCGGGGCTCTGCGCGCGCGTCGTCACAGCTGAGAGAGGTCAAAGATGAGCCGGGCACCGTTTTTACTGTTTGGTTTTATGATGAATGTGCCGGGCCACATCTCTGCAGGATTGTGGCGGCATCCGCAGGATCAGGCTCATCGCTATACCGAACTGCGTTACTGGACCGATATTGCCCTACAGCTGGATCGCGCCGGGTTTGATGCGCTGTTCATCGCCGATGCGTTGGGCCAGCTGGACGTGTGGCAAAACAAGCCGGACGCGGCGCTGCGTCTGGCGACACAAATGCCGGTTAACGATCCACTATTGCTGGTTTCTGCAATGGCAGCGGTGACGCAACATTTGGGCTTTGGTATTACCGTTTCCACCACCTACGAACAGCCGTATCTGCTGGCACGCAAATTCACCACGCTTGATCACCTGAGCAACGGACGCATCGCCTGGAATGTGGTGACGTCAATGCTGGATTCAGCGGCACGTAATCTGGGGCTGACGCAGCAAATTCCGCACGATGAACGCTACGATCGCGCGCAGGAGTTTCTCGATATCACCGGCAAGCTGTGGGAAGGATCGTGGGAAGAGGACGCGGTGCGGCGCGATAAGCAAAACAGCGTTTATAGCGATCCGGCCAAAGTGCATGCTATCAAGCATGCCGGGCGCTGGTATCAGGTACCGGATGCGCACCTAAGCGAGCCCAGTCCGCAGCGCACGCCGGTGCTGTTTCAGGCGGGAACCTCCAGTCGCGGGGCGCAATTCGCTGCACGCAACGCGGAAGTGATATTTCTCGGTGGCGTTACGCCGCAGGCCATTGCTGCGGATATCCAACGCATTCGCCAGTTAGCCGCAGCAGAAGGGCGCCATGCGGCTTCGCTGCGTTTCGTCACAGCGATCACGGTGATCACCGCAGAGAGTGATGAAGCCGCGCAGACTAAACATCGCGATTATCAGCAGTACATCAGCGAAGAGGCCGCGCTGGCGCTGTTCTCTGCGTGGACCGGTATCGACTGGTCACAGGAGGATTTGGATACGCCGCTGGCGTTTCGTGAAACCGATGCCTGTCGCTCAGCCTTAGCCAGCCTGACGCGCATTGACGATCAAAAACGCTGGACGCTGCGTGATGCGGCGCGCTACATCGGCATTGGCGGATTGCATCCGCTGCTGATCGGCGGCCCAGAGAGTATCGCCGATCAGCTGGAACAGTTTGCCGCGGAGTCGGGTGTTGATGGCTTCAATCTGGCGTGGGCGATTAGTCCCGGCAGCTTTGAGGATTTTATCCAGCATGTGATGCCGGTGCTGCGGAGCCGAGGGCTTATCCGCGAAACGCCCGCGCAAGCCGTAACCTTGCGCGAACGGTTGTTTGGTCAGCCGCGACTCACGGCTGACCATCCAGCGGCACGCTTTCGCCGCCGTTAATTCCAGGCATGGCGCGGCGGCGGGGTGCCATTGAGGTAATAATTGCCAACATGGTAATACTTCCAGCGCACCGGATCGTGCAAGGTGTGGGTGCGCGCGTTGCGCCAGTGGCGATCGAGGTTGAACTCCTGCAGCGTTGAGCGCGTACCCGCCAGTTCGAACAGCTTGTTACCTGCCAGAATAGCGATTTCGGTGGTCAACACTTTGGCTTCAGCGGTAGCAACCGTTGCCGCAGCCACCGTGCTTTCATCGGGATGCCGCAGCGCCAGATCAATCGCTTCGCCAGCGCGCCACAGCAAGGCTTCAGCGGCGTGCAGGCGAATTTTCAAATCCCCGACTGCCGCCAGCGTAAAGTGATCGTCAGATGCGCGCTCCTGGCCGCTATCAATCCACGGACGTGACCGCTCGCGCACAAAATGCAGCGTGTCTTCAACAGTGCCGCGAGCAATGCCCACATCCACCGCCGCCTGAATAATCTGCGAAATCGGACCGGCGGCAGTCGGGCGCTCAAACGCCTGATAAGCCGGGATCACGCGGGATAGCGGGGCGCGCACGTTCTCCAGCAGCACGGTGCCCGATGCCGTGGTGCGCTGACCAAAGCTCGACCAATTGTTAATGATGGTCACGCCCGGCGTGTTGCGATCCAGCACAATCAGATGCGCGCGATCCTGATCGTCGAGCGCCACCGCGTGAATTCGATGCGCCAGCAGTGCGCCGGTGGCGTAGAATTTCTCGCCGTTGATCACCACGTCATCACCTTCACGCTGAAAACGCGTCTGGAAATCGGCGACGGTGCGCGAATTCTTCTCGGAGAAAGCGTTGCCCCAGCGCAAGCCAGCCAGCACTTCGCCCAGTAGTTCTTGTTTCTGCGCCTCGCTGCCATCCGCCACCAGATGCGCCACGCCGGCTAAATGGTTCTGCGGTAGCTGACCGAGCGCGGAATCTGCCGCCGAAATGATGGCGATGACTTTCGCCACCGTCACCCAGGATACGCCCGCGCCGCCATAGATTTTAGGGATCGCCATCGCCCACAAGCCACTTTGTGAGAATGCATCCAACTCGTTGAGCGGCAAGATGCCTTCGCGGTCGCGCAGTGCGGCGTCACGCGCAAACTCTGTGGCCAGACGTTGAGCAATCTCAATGGCTTCGGCATCATCACGAATGATATGCGCCGGTTCAGCAGGTAAAGGAACGGGTGCTTCAGGCTGTTGGGAATTGACCTTCAGGATGTGGGTTTGGCTGAGCGACATGAGTACTCCCGATAATGAAGATGTAGGGAAAATATCTTCTCATGCGCTCAGCGCACGCCATATCTCAATTGCGGCTATGCAAAGTGAAAAATAGCGTTAACACAACGGTTTACTGCGCGACTTTCACCACGGTTTTACCGAAGTTTTTGCCTTTTAGCATATCGAAAAACGCCTGCGGGGCATTTTCCAGCCCGTCGATCATGTGCTCGCGGTAGTGGATTTTTTGCTGCTCCACCAGCGGCGTCATCGCTTTGAGGAATTCAGGATAACGATCGCCGTAATCCTGGAAGATGATAAAGCCCTGCATGCGAATACGACGTTTAAGAATGCCGCCCATGATTTGCGGGGTGCGATCCGGGCCCGGCGGTAATTCGCGGCTGCTGTAACCAGAAACCAGGCCACACACCGGCACGCGCGCTGCGGTGTTCAGCAACGGGAATACGGCATCAAACACTTTGCCGCCAACGTTTTCGAAGTAGATATCAATGCCGTCCGGGCAGGCAGCCGCCAGTTGTTCCGCAAAGTCGTCACGATGGTGATCGATACAGGCGGAGAAACCGAGCTTCTCAATCGCATAACGACACTTCTCTTCACCCCCCGCAACACCTACGACATGGCAGCCTTTGAGTTTGCCAAGCTGACCCACCGTTGCACCGACCGGGCCGGTAGCCGCCGCGACCACCAGGGTTTCACCCTGTTTTGGCTGGCCGATATCCATCAAGCCCATATAGGCCGTAAAGCCCGGCATACCGAGAATGCCCAGCGCCCAAGAAGGATGGGGCAGATCGCCCAATTTCGCCACGCCGTTTCCGTCCGAAACCGCATAGCTTTGCCAGCCGCTTTGCGCGAGGACCACATCGCCTTGCTGGAAATCCGCGTGTTTAGATTCCACCACTTCGCTCACCGTGCCGCCAACCATCGGTTGGTCGAGTTCAGCAGGTGCAGCATAAGATTTGCTGTCATCCATGCGCCCGCGCATATAGGGGTCGAGCGACAAATAGAGCGTGCGCAGCAGAATTTGGCCGTCCTTCACGTCAGGAATGGGCTGCTCTACCAGGCGGAAATTCTCTTTTACCGGTTCGCCATGCGGGCGTGAGGCTAATAGCCAAGCTTGATTACGTTGATTAGATTGCGACATTTTTACCTCTATTAGCGTTTCCACGTGAGGCAAGTGTAGACGAGGAAAAGGCATTAAGGCCGCCTTTGCAGAACTTAAGTGTTGCTATATGATAACATTTTGGTAAAAATATAGACATTGTTATCATATACCAACAATAGAGGTTTTATGTTGCCTGGTTTGCAAGCAATAGGCGCTAAATGTCAGGAAAGGCGCAAGGCTAACCGTTGGACTCAAGCCGACGCTGCGACGCGTGCAGGCATTCATCGCACGGTTATTTCACAGATTGAAAATGGCCATTACGCGGGATCGTTGAAAGCATTTACTCTTTATTTGACGTCACTGGGATTGAAACTTTCAGCCATTGATTTCTCATTTCCACAGCTAGAAGACCTGGACACTTTATTTGATGAGGGTTGACCTCATCCTTGCATGAATTTTCAATATGTAACTTTTGAAGTTACTTGCTTTATCGGGAGGATTTGTCCTTCAGGTAAATTAATTATCTACATTATCTTAGTTTTCATAGCTGTAACTACCCGAATGTCTTCAAATAACAACTTCTGAGAAAGCACTTTATGGAACCTGGGCCATTTGTGTACCAGGTCACCATAAATGGTGACCCTACGGGATTTATAGCGATGGTGAGTCAAATTAATGCATTGATGCAGCAGCGCGGGTGTTGAGGCGACATCCCAAACCGCTGAACGAATGAGGGATTCCAGGGCGAGCCGCATGGATGCGGCGAGAGGCGGCGCTGAGCAGGAGCGAATCGGCGCCGGTCCGTCAGGAATCGTGAATGAGTGAAGGTACCGCGCAGCGGCGGATTGGGCTGGCGCAAGGCCCGGGAGTGCAGAGGGCGCGGCCAGGCGCCCTTTGCTCGGTCGCCGCACGGCAAAACTGAAACAATCTGAGCCTATGGCGAACGAAAGTCGCTCAGTTTAATGTGAGGTATGCTCAGGCACGGGGCCTGTAGTGAGCCAGCGCACAAACCAGGCGTAAACTTGTCGACGCGAATTAATATAACACCATGAATTTTAACAATCATAGGGCATTTGCCTAAGCGGTATCGGGCAATGCCACATACACCTGGCCACACTCTGCTGCGTATACCTATAGCGATGCTTTTCTCCCTACAGGTGACGCATGACACAACAACAATACGTATTATCGCCCGATCATGACGCGCATATCGCCTCGGCTATCGGCAAGTTCTTTCGCCGCATCATTCCGATGCTGGCGCTGATGTTAATTGTGAACCAAATTGACCGGGCAAACATCGGCTTCGTAAAAGCCGAACTGCAAACGGATGCGGGCATTAGTGCGGCCGCCTTCGGCTTAGGCGCGGGGCTGTTCTTTATCGGCTATGCGCTGTTTGAAGTGCCGAGCAACATGATGCTGAAGAAACTCGGCGCACGCGTGTGGCTGACGCGCATCATGATTACGTGGGGCATGGTGGTGGTGCTTACCGGTTTTGTGAGTACGCCGCTGCATTTCTATCTGCTGCGTTTCCTGCTCGGCGTGGCGGAAGCCGGCTTCTTCCCTGGCGTGCTGTTCTATTTTCGTCAATGGGTGCCGAATGCGTGGCGAGGGCAAGCTACCGCGATGGTGTTGAGCGCCACCGCCAGCGCTTTTCTGTTCTCCGGTCCGCTCACCGGCGCCATTCTGATGATGCATGATGTTGGCGGCATCGCGGGCTGGAAATGGGTGATGTTTATGGAAGGCGGCGGATCGATGGTGATCGGCTTGCTGGCAGCCTTTGTGCTGGTATCCAAACCGCAAGGCGCGAAATGGTTGAGCGAAGCCGAGAAACAAGCGCTGGCGCAGCAGTTAGCGCTGGAAGATGATGCGCGCGAAGAGCACGCGGTGAAACACGGCCGCTGGGGCTTGATCAGCGATCGCAGCCTTTTGTCTTACTGCCTGATCTTCTTCACCATGACCATGACCGGCTACACGTTAGTGTTCTGGCTGCCGCAAATCATTCAGCGTATTCAGGGCTTCAACAGCTTTGAAACCGGATTGCTGACCGCCGTGCCGTGGCTGTTCGCTATCGTCGCGCTATTTCTGCTCGGCAAAGCCACCGACCGCTATCGCGATAAACTGGACAAAGGACTCGGCATCGCCATGCTGATCGCCGCGTGCGGCACCTTTATGGCTACGCTGGGTACGCCGTGGTTTGGCTTTGTGGCGATGATTGTGGCCTGCATCGGATCCAAAGTGAGCGCGGCGTTCTTCTGGCCGATGCCGCAAAGTGAATTACCCGCCTCGATTGCCGCGCCCGGCATTGCGCTAATCAACTCGATTGGCAACCTCGGCGGCTTCTTTGCGCCCACGGTATTCGGCTACCTCGAAATGCACACCGGCAGCACCACCGGCGGACTTTACGCGCTAACCAGCGTGTCCGTGGTTACCGGACTCTATTTGCTGCTGCGTCGCAAACCTGTTCCACCCGCTTTCGGTCACACGGAGAGAAACCATGTCAGACAGTCCAGTCATTAAATCGATGCGCATCGTGCCGGTTGCCGGTTACGACAGCATGTTATTGAACATTGGCGGTGCCCATAACTGTTACTTCACGCGCATCATCGTGATATTGACCGATTCCGCCGGACATACCGGCGCTGGCGAAACGCCGTGTCATGCATCCACCTTGCAGCTGCTGGAACAGTTTCGCCCGCTGATAGAAGGCAGTTCGCTGCTGCGTCTCAACGCGACACTCAGCCAGCTGTTCAGCAGCGAGGCACGTCAGCAACAAACCTCGCACACCAACGACATTCATATCCCGCAGATGAATCCGGAGAAGTTTTATAACGCCGCCGCTGCCATTGAAGCGGCGCTGCTGGATCTGCAGGGCAAGCTGTTTAACCTGCCGGTGGCGGATCTGCTTGCCAGCGGTAAACAGCGTGACCGCATTCCGGTGCTCGGCTATTTGTTTTATATCGCCGATCGCAAGCGCACCAACATGCACTATCAATCGGGAGAGCATGAACAAGATGGCTGGTTCCGTCTGCGTCATGAGACGGCGATGGACAGCGATGCCGTGGTGCGACTGGCCGAAGCGGCAGTTGAGCAATACGGCTTCCGCGACTTCAAGCTCAAAGGCGGCGTGCAGCCAGGCGAAGTGGAAGTGGCAACGGTGGAAGCGCTACTGGCGCGCTTCCCAGAAGCACGCGTCACCGTCGATCCTAACGCCAGCTGGTCGCTGGATGAGGCGATTCGCTTTGGCAAGCAGCTCGCGGGGAAGGTGCCGTATCTGGAAGATCCTTGTGGCGCTGAACAAGGCTATTCGGGTCGGGAAACGCTGGCCGAGTTTCGCCGCGCCACCGGTGTGCCGGTCGCGACTAATATGATCGCCAACGACTGGCGCCAGCTGCATCATGCGCTGCAACTGAATGCCATTGATATTCCGCTCGCCGATCCGCACTTCTGGACGATGCGTAACGCCAACGTGGTGGCGCAGCTGTGCAACGAATGGGGGCTGACAACCGGCTGCCACTCCAATAACCATTTTGATATTTCGCTGGCGATGGTGGCGCACCTGGGTGCCGCCGCGCCGGGCGATCGTCAAACCGCCTTTGATACGCACTGGATTTGGCAGGACGGTCAGCAGCTTACGCGTCAACCGCCGCAGATCCGCGATGGTTATCTGGAGTTACCGCCGGGGCCGGGATTGGGCATCGAGCTGGATATGGATCGCATCGAACAGGCGCATGCGCTATATAACGCGCTGCCGGATAAAAATCGCAACGATGCGCTGGGGATGCAGTTTTTGATCGATAACTGGCGCTATGACGCCAAACGTCCGTCATTGGTACGCTAAGGAAGCAGCATGAAGAACCTATTACGCGCGGCGACGCTTTTAGCATCGTTGGCCGCCAGCGCGCCGTTGCTGGCGCAGACTTTTGTCTACGTTTCAGAAGCCGATGATGGCACCATCGCGCGCTACGCGCTGAATGAGCAAACCGGTGCATTGCAACTATTGGGACGCACTCAGGCCGGCGGCAAAGTGATGCCGATGGCGTTGAGCGCCGATCATAAACATCTGTACGCCGCGATTCGCAGTAAACCGCTGCAACTGGTGAGCTGGAACATCGACAGCAAAACGGGCGATCTCAGCCCGTTGAATAGCGTATCCGCTGCGGCCAGTTATCCCTACATCAGCACGGATCCGCAGGGTCGTTTTCTGCTGGGCGCTTCCTATGATGGCGATGTGGTGCACGTTTATCGACTCAATAGCGACGGCAAGCTGATTGCGCCGCCGGTCGGGAGTTACAAAACCGGACATGCCGCGCACTCGGTGATTGTCGATGCGAGCGGCGAGCAGGCTTATGTCGGCAATCTCGGCACCGATCGCGTACTGCAATTGAAGTTGAGCGCCGAGGGCGAGCTGACGGGGTTAGGCAAAGGCTATGTTAAAACGGCGACAGAAAACGGACCGCGCCATTCGGTGTTGTCGCCGGATAATCGCTATCTCTACAACATCGGCGAGATGGGCGGCATCATCACGCAGTTTCGTCGTGAAGCCAGCGGTGAGCTGGTGAAAGTGGCGGAGACGCCAAATGCGGTAGCGGAAAAATATCAACTGCAACACGGCAAAGAGCGACCGCCGGGCTACAGCGACACCACGCCGCGCATCTGGGCGGCCGATATTCGTCTGACACCGGATGGCCGTTTTCTCTATGTCAGCGAGCGGACCAGCAGCACCATCAGCGGATACCGAATTAATAAAGCAGACGGCAAACTGACGCTGATTGATAGCTGGCAAGTGGAGAAACAGCCGCGCGGCATCGCGATAACCGCTGACGGATGTTGGTTGATTGCCAGCGGCGAAAAGAGTGCGGTGACCGGTAGCTATGCCATTGACCAAGAAAGCGGTGCGCTGAAGCGCGTTGGCGAAGCACCGGCCGGCGGTGACGCCAATTGGGTGACGGTGGTGAGTTACAAATAATCCCGTAGAATTGCCATTAATGGCGACCAGGTGCGCCTTACAGTTGCTTATATTTCTCGTTGGTTAAAGTGTAGCGATGGGCTGGCTGCATGATAATGCGCTCAAAGTTGCAAGCACTTGTGAGCGCGATTCATTAATACGACATGCGTGACAACGTCACTGATTAGGGTAGATAGAGTGCGACAAGGTCCCTCGACGATCGACCTTTCTTGCGGCTAACCACAACAGTGCGGTGACAATCCAGCCAATAATCCACGACACATCATTACCGGCAAAAATCCAGGTTAACGATCCGTGATGCAGTGGATTATCAATGAACGGCAACTGCACCAGCACGCCGCAGAAGTAGACAATTATGCCCGCCCAGTTCCAGCGACCGTAACGTCCGTTGGGCTGGGAAAGCGCCGGTACATCGACTTTACCTTTGGTGATCAGGTAGAAATCGGTCAGGCTGATTGCGCTCCACGGCACAAAAAAGGCCAGTAAAAACAGCAGGAAATGGGTGAATGATTTCAGGAAAGCGGGTTCGCTAATCAGCGCAATCACACAAGAAATCGTCACCATCAACACCACAAACAGAATGCGGCCGCCACGACTTAATGCGGTTTTCTGACGGAAGCCAGAAACGATGGTGGTGAGTGACATAAAGCTGCCGTAAGCATTCAGCGTGGTGAAAGTGATTTTGCCGAAGCAGATCGCAAAATAGATCACCATCGCCATCGTAGCGCTGCTGCCTAAACTGACAATATAGCCAACCTCGTTGCCAGAGAAAGCCTTACCGGCAATCGCCGCGACAATTACACCCAACGTCATTGAAGCCTGCGTTCCTAAAACCGTGCCGAAGAAAACGCAGCTGAAAAGTTTTTTGGCTGAGACGTTAGCCGGTAAATAGCGCGAATAGTCAGAAACATACGGGCAAAATGCAATCTGCCATGACGACGACAACGAAACCGCAAGCAGGAAGTTAGCGACCGTGAAATGCTGGTTCTGCCACACCGCGGACAGATCATGGGTTGAGAGCAGCGTGATAAACAGGTAAACAAAGGCAAGCACGCCAATCACGCTGGCTACTTTACCGAGCTTGTGAATCACGCGATATCCCAGCACCGCGATGACGACGATAATCGCACTGAACAGGATCATGCCTGACGCATTGCTGGTATTAATCAGTTTGGCGAGCGCCTGTCCGGCCAACACCGTGCCGCTGGCAGAGAATCCGACATACATGATGCACACCAACACCAACGGAATCACCGCACCATATACGCCAAACTGCATGCGGCTGGTGATCATTTGCGGCAATCCGAGACGCGGTCCCTGAATGGCATGCAGTGACATGATCGCCGCGCCCACAACTTGCCCAACCAGCAAGCCGATGATCGACCACACCACATCGCCGCCCAACACCACGGCCAGCGCGCCGGTTACGATGGCGGTGATTTGCAAATTGCCGCCAAACCACAAGGTGAACTGGCTGAAAGGATGTCCGTGGCGTTCGCTCGGAGGAATGTAATCAATGGATCGCGTTTCTGATAGGCGCTTTTTCTCTGCGCCGGCGTAATCTGCTGCAGGTGATTCGGCTGACATAGTTTCCTCGCTAAAACGGCTAAAGATGGGAAATTATTGTTAGTATGATGTGGCTTCTCTTGATGGTACATGTATATACATGTAGCGATATTGTCATGCAGCATGGAAACTTACAATACGATCGGTCATTGGAAAATGTGATGACGCGGGCAAGGTTGGGAAGTTATGAAATGGAGAGAACGGAGGAGTTGATATGACGTCGCTACGTGAATTCTGCAAAAAGAGCAGGGTGGAAGTTGCCGAGAATTCACGTAGCGCTGCCGGTTTTGTCGCCAGAAATTACTGATCCTTGCCCATAGTCCAGGGATTTGGCGCGGAATCATCTGCCTTATCCGCAGCAAAATCATCCAGTGAATCCAGATACAGTGCTTCAACCTCAGCGCGTGCCCAGGGTGTGCGGCGTAAAAACTTCAGGCTCGATTTAACGCTTGGATCGCTTTTGAAGCAGTTGATATTAATGAGCTTACCCAGTTCGGCCCAGCCATAATGGGCGACCAGCGCATTAATTTGCATCTCAAGCGTGACGCCGTGCAAGGGATCTTTGGAGCGATGATCGTTCATAGGAAATCCTTAAAATGTTGACGGCAAAGGTTACAAGAAAGCCACGTAAGCGGCAATGGTGCGATCTTCATTGCCGGTAAATGCTGTACACTTGTTGTCAGAAAATCACTATTGGACGGTACGCTATGAACGACAAGAAAATGATTTCCATCGATCAATTCAATCTCAGTGAACGCGTTGCAGTAGAAGAAGCGTTTAAGGGATTGATGGAGAAGTATCGCCAGCGCACTGGCAAAGAGCCGGATGCAAAGAAAGAGAAAGAGTTCACGGCGGAAGCCCGGCAGCAGATTATGACGACGAAACTGGCCAAAGAGAAAGCGCTGGCTGAAAAGGCAAAGAAAACGCCAACGCGCAGGAAGAAACCTGAATCGTTGAAAGAGAGCGAAGTCAGTGATTTCAACTGGAAGGCGTCGGTGATTAAAGGGCGCAGATAACGGCAACGTGCGTTCAACAATCCGTCGCCGGGATGATCGCGGGTTACGGATTGTTGGTGACGGAGGTGAAAGAAGGCAGGTGATGAGCGGATAATGGTTGAAGTGCGCAATGAGATACTTCATTTAACATAATATACATTATGCGCCCTTTGGTTGTTACTCCAAAGCGCTAATGTCGTACGGAACAATTCACAGATGTCGTCCCTGAACTAACCTTAGATCTCCTCAGGCTTAGCTCAGGATGCAGACTTTATGTTGGTGACTATGACAGATAAAGATCTATACCGGCTCGGCATCATCCAGCGCGTTCACGACCACACTCTGCTGCAGCGTGAAGCTGCTCGCCTTCTTGAACTTACCGTTCGTCAGGTGCAACGTGTTTTACGTCGTTACCGTGAACACGGCGCGGCGTCGGTTGTTTCTACCCGGCGCGGTCGTCCCGGCAATAACCGCATTCCCGAAGATTTACGCTGCGCTGCTTTGCAACTGATCCGGCAACACTATGCGGATTTTGGTCCGACGCTGGCCACAGAGAAGCTTCTTGAACGACACGGCATTCCGGCTTCCGTTGAGACAGTCCGTAACTGGATGATCTCTGACGGACTCTGGCGGCCACATTCACGGCGTCAGGTTCACATCTATCAGCCCCGACACCGGCGCGACTGCCTCGGCGAACTTGTTCAACTGGACGGCTCACATCATGCCTGGTTTGAGGAACGCGCGCCGAAGTGCTGCCTGCTCGTGTACATTGACGATGCCACTGGCCGCCTGATGCACCTTCGCTTTTGTGACTCTGAGTCTGCGTTTGATTATATGACGGCTACGCGTGAATACATTGATTTACATGGAAAACCTGTCGCATTCTACAGCGATAAGCACGCCGTATTTCGGGTCAACGGCACGGACGCGCGCCGCAGCGGAACCACGCAGTTTGGACGTGCGCTGCGCGATCTGAGCATTGAGCTTATCTGTGCCAACAGCAGCCAGGCCAAGGGACGCGTTGAGCGCGCTAACCAGACGTTGCAGGATCGGCTGGTCAAGGAGATGCGGCTGCATAACATCAGCTCCATTAGCGAGGCGAACCGCTGGGTTGCAGGTTTTATCGATGACTTTAACCGGCGTTTTTCGCGGCCGCCAAAGTATCCGAAGGATTTGCACCGTCCGGCTGATTTAGCGCCGGAAGAACTCGATGATATCTTTGCCTGGCAGGACCTGCGCAAGCTCTCAAAAGCGTTGACATTTCAGTATGATAAAATGATATACCTCATTGATCCAACAGATGAAAACACCCGGATCGCCGGCGAAAGAGTCACGGTCTACGAGTATCCGGACGGCAGAATCGCCTTCCGGTATGCACACAGGCTGCTGCGCTATCAGGTCTTTGATCGTCTTGCCTGTGTGGATCAGGGGGCGATCGTTGATAACAAGCGACTGGGCGCGGTTCTGAGGCTGGCACTGGAAAAGCAGGACGAACAGGAGGCCGAAGGTCAGCGTACACGAAGTAAAAAAATGCCGCGCAGGCGGCTCAGGAGCGTGCGCTTGAGGAGTTGCGGGCAATCAACCCCGTGCTGGTCAGCCCCGAAGACTTTGTTCCGAGCCTGAAGCGCTGACGTCTTTCCCCTGCCCGCCTAACCGCAGGCAGCGATAAGAGGTGAATGCATGAATGAATTTAAACCACTCGTCCTGCTGCGTGACCAGATGCGCGCCGACCTCATCGAAGCGTTTCTGGCACGGGATATCTCGCTGGCCGACGCCGCCGAATCGATGGAGCTGAGCCGCCGGCAATGCCGTCGCCCGGTTAAGCGGTATCGCGAAGATGGCCCGGAAGGACTGATTAACAGGCGTCGTGGTAAACCCGGTAACTATCAGCTGAAAGACGACCTGAAAGCTCAGGTGATAAAGCTTATCCGCACCCGCTGCCGCGGTATGAGCCCGACTGGCGCATGGCGATTACTCAATGCCGGTTTTGGTCTGAGCATCTCAAAGGAAACCGTCAGAAAACTGATGATTGCCGAAAATACGTGGGTAGCTCACCCCAGAAACACGCCCAGATAACCAGACTCTGTCCATGTAAAGAATGACACTTTAACTTAGCCAGATAGACGACATCTTAATAATGGATAGACATTGGTTGTAGTGGCTAAATTCAGATGTCCGCCTCGGAGATGCGGATGTTTTGTTGGACTGGTTATGTTGAGATCCTCAGATGCTGCCGGTACTTCACCGGGCTCATTGCACCTAATGAGATTTTAATACGCTCCTCGTTATACCAGCGTATGTACCTGTCCAGGAAGCACATAAAATTTTCCAGCGTTGCGCCCGCCCAGTTTCTACCGTAGTACATTTCATTTTTGACCCGCCCGAAGAAGCCTTCGCACGCTGCGTTATCCGATGAGCAACCTTTGCGCGACATGGACCTTATAAGTCCCGACGCGTTGATACGTCAAGCCAGCCCGGCCATCGATAATGACTGCCTCTGTCGCTGTGTATTACCGGCTTTTCATTTTCTCTGAGCGTATCCCGGACTGCTGGCACTGGCGAACCGCCGCCGTGGATTTTGCGCGGTAATCGGCAGCTTGTTCATGGCCTTGCTGAACTTGCTCTGGGCATCATTCGAAATAATTACGCCGACTTTGGTCCGACGCTCGCCTGAGAGAAGCTGGCCGAACTCCATGACGTTGTGCTGGCTAAAGAGACCGTGCGTCAGCTGATGGTTCGCGCCGGACTCTGGATCCCCCGGAAAATGCGTGCGCCGAGGATCCAGCAGCCGCGCTATCGTCGCGCCTGCGTTGGCGAGCTGATACAGATCGACGGCTGCGATCACCGCTGGTTTGAGGAACGCGGTCCTGCCTGCATGCTGCTGGTCTATAGTGATGATGCAACCAGCCAAATCATGGAGCTTCTGCTCGTCAAGACGCCTACCATTACCCTGACGGGAAAAAAGAACCCCGTCTAAACGGCATTGCTCTTCCCTGCTCCACTTACGATCGGCTTTCAGAGATTGATCAGGGCGCGGTCGTCGACAATAAGCGGCTTAGCAGAGCGCTTGAATTTACCCAACTGGTACAGGAAAACGGGATGATACCCACTCCCGGTCCGTGCCTGCCGGTGATGGTCCTTAACGCAGGAGCGCAAAGACTGCCGGTAATGCCGCACTGGAGCTGGCGGCGGATAAAGAGCGTGCGGCTAAAGTCCAGCTGGTTTTTTGAAGGATAACCGGAGAGAAAGCCTCTCCGGTTATTTCCTGAAACGGACTAAATCCTTCAGGGTGGCGTGTTCGAATTCGGGTAAAGCAGCAAAAATGCCATCACCTTTCATGTCATAAATTTGCTGAAAATAAAATTTTGCGCCATCAATTGCACCCAGAGCATAGAGCGCACGCGCAAGCGTCATTCGGGAAAGTATTTGGTTGAGTTGCGCTTCCCTGTCGAGGGCTTCTTTCGCCGCTTCAATTGCTTCTTGATAGCGCTGACACTGGATTAATATTGCGCCATAGCCGCTCATAATCCAGAAATAGATATCGTCATCTCGCAGATGCGCTTTGGCTAATTCAGCGGCTGCACCCCATGAACAGGCTGCAGCCTGATGCTCACCCAGCGAATCAAGTGAAATACCTCGATTCGCTAAATCGAAGGCTTTCTCATGCCAGTTTTTACGGTGGAACTCCATGTCATCACCTCATTTTGCGATAGGAACAGTATTGATATCCTATGCAGCATAAATGAGAGTGAAATAAAGTTCATAGTTACGCGAGAATATTTCCTTACCTGCTAACTTCGTGTCCGATTAAACCACCGATCGCCGCGCCACCCAATGTACCGAAGGTGCTACCACCGGTAAGTACCGCACCGCCTACCGCACCAACACCAGCACCAATCGCGGTATTTCTGCCACGATGCGACATGCCACACGCGGTAACAGAAAACATGACCAGTACGACAATAGCAATATTACAGCTGCGTTTTAAAAGCATACAAAGCCTCACTGCCATGAATAGATGGCATGCAAAAGTGTTTATTTGATTGTTGTTAAAATACCCAATCTGTTGTGACTGGCACTGCTCGTCGGCGTGAATTTAAGGTGTTTTATGATGAGACGGAAGGTAAAAATTCTTATTTGCGGCTGGCACTAGCGAGGCGGCGAAAAAGTCGCCGCCTTGCACACGTTCCATCATGTCAGGAAGCCGCTCGCTTTACCCGTGCTACCGTTCTCACCATCGCCAATGTGGCAACAATCAGCAGTATGCCGCCGACCATCGACATGGCTTTAAAACCTAGATGTTTAAACATCATCAGGCCTACAATCCCGCCGATCAGGAAGGAAAATATCGTGGTCAGATGCGTCCACAGCTGACGTTTCTGGCCAGAGAGCTGTTTCGACGGATCGCGGCGGAACAGCGCGGCTAATACCGATGCCAGCGAAATTCCGGCATCGGTCAGCGTGCCGGTAATATGGGTTGAACGTACGCGGCCATTGGATAACTGCGTAGAGGTTGAATTATGCACGCCCATCAGGAAGCCCAGAATGACAATAACTTCCCGGTTGTTGGCCGACGAATAAAAGAACATTTCAAACAGCGATAACGCTATTAAGGCCAGCCCTTCAACCCACAATATTTGGCAGAATATAATGCGATTGCCATTGGCTAATCCGCTGATCACCACCATTCTCGCCGTGACCGCACCACAAACAAAGGCAAACAGGATGGTGGCTAAAAAGGTGATATCACGGAAATTAACGTTCGATACTTCACTGGATAATTGAGAGGTATTACCTGACATATGCGAGGGGAAAAAGCCAAACGCCCCCAAGGCGATTGCATTGAGCACACCGGCGGCCGTGGCGAGCCACATTGCCAGATTCCTGTCCTCATCATGCGTTCGTGTGCGTTTAAGTTTAATCAGCATCAGATACCTCATTATTCTGAATCAGGGCCGAATAATAACCATAGAGCACTACGCGGCGTACATAACCAGGAAATCCCCGAATAAGACCCTGAGCAGATTAAAGAAAGTAAAAAAAATCAACGAGGCGGGATATATTTAAATTAATGTAAAGATTGGCACGTCATATAAAGGTCCCCATTTAGGATGCCCGCCTTTTCAGGAATTAACCGAATGATTTATTTTCATCGGGGCGACCACCACATTCACGCCTAAATCCTGCATACGCCGCAAAATAGGCACTGGCGTGCCCTGATTAACAATTACCACATCGAATTCACTCAGATGCGCAAAACGGTGCAGCGCCCGGCGTTCAAACTTGGTGTTATCCATCATCAGAATGCGCTTCTGCGCGGCATCAAACATCGCGCGTTTGGTCTCCACCGTTTCTGCGGATTGGTGGAACACTGCATCATCGATAATCGCTGACATGCTGACGAAAAACACGTCGGCGCGCAGGCTGGCAATTTCATCCCGCGTCATGCGGCCCATAAAAGCATTGCACCAGTGATAGAACTGCCCGCCGAGGCCCATCAAAGTGATATCGCGGCCATTGCGCAGCTCGTTCATGAGGGTCAGGGAATTGGTGATTACCGTTAGCGGCGCGCGCGCCGAGAGCAGCCGCGCCATCTGCAGCACGGTGGTGGAATCATCGAGGAAAATCGCCTGTCCCGGTTCGAGATAGGTAGCGGCGACATCGGCAATCGCCTGTTTCTCCTCCAGCTGACGCGTGGCGCGATAGATATCGCTGGATTCAACCAGGCTGGTTGGCGTCGCAGACACCACGCCGCGCGATTTATGCAGCAGGCCACGCTCAACCATTTCGTCGATATCACGATGGGCGGTCATCAAACTGATGCCGAAGCGATCGGTGATGTCTTCGATGCGAATCGCCCCTTCTGCCATCACCGCTTCGGCGATTAACTGGCGACGGGCCAGTTGACGCGCCTGGCGGCTATCGCTGGGTAAGGTTTCGGCCATAAATACGCCAAGTGAAGAGTCCTGCGGGTTATGCGCCATATTTCATCCGGGAAAGTGAAGCGAGAAGCGTTTTCGGCACTCATTACAGCGTTTAATACGGATTTTGGCAAATTGCGACTAACGTTACACTGCGTGATAAATCGCGCCGCTACGAATACGTGCGTTTCAAAGGTGGTTGTTATAAAAAACGCACATAGCGTAGTGGCGCAATTTATTGCGCCACTTTTACTGCTTCAGAACAAACGGTGAAGCAAAGTTACCGGCGTTCTCTTTAGTGATCAGGATGCAGTCAAACAGCTGCTTCTCGGAGGCCGCACCGGTCTTACCGGTTTTCAGGAAGCTATCCGCCTGCTCTACCGCTTTCTGCGCGAACTGCGCCACCGGCTGCATCACAGTGTAGGCCAGCGTACCGGCTTTCACAGCGTCAACCGCATCCGGTGAACCGTCAAAACCGCCGACTTTGATCTGATTCAGCTTGCCAGCTTCTTTCAACGCAGCGATCGCGCCCAGCGCCATTTCGTCGTTGCCGCTGATCACGCCTTTGATGTTGGGATTGGCTTGCAGCAGTGACTGCATTTTGTTGAAGCCTTGTGTGCGATCCCAGTTAGCCACTTCCTGACCGACTTTCTTCAGCGTGGGATATTGCGACAGCACCGTATCAAAACCGTTGGCGCGGGTAGCGGCGTTATTATCCGACGGCGGGCCGACCAGCTCGACATAGTTCGCACTATCGCCCACCTGCTTCACCCACTCCATTGCGCCAACCGCCGCGCCCTGCGCGTTGTTAGAAACCAACTGCGCTTTGGCGAGCCCGCTCTGGTTCAGTTCGGCATTGATGATAAATACCGGAATATTGGCGGCGATGGCCTTTTTCACCGAGCCGACCGAACCATCGGCGTTCGCCGGATCGAGAATAATCGCCTTCGATTTATTGGTGATCGCCGTATCAATCAGCTGACTTTCGGTATTGGTATCGCCTTTGTGCGCACTGACTTTGGCGCTGTAGCCCAGCTTTTCCGCCGCTTTCTGCGCTACCTGGCCTTCCGTCAGCCAGTAAGGGTTGGAAGGATCGTTAACGATGATGGTCATTAACCCGTTATCTGCCCAGGTGGGTGCAGCAAAAGTGGTGATAGCCATAGCCGCAGCCGCGATGAAGAGACGTTTAGTGAACATAGTTGGTGCTCCGTTATTATTTGGGGTACAGGTTTTACGGATATCCGCGCGCTGCTGAAACAGCGCGCGTGAGTTAGCGAGCGCGTCGTCCGTATTGCAAGGTGTTGAGCAATACCGCCAGCACGATCACGGCACCAGTGAACACCGTCTGCCAGTAAGCAGAGACGCCGATAATCACCAGGCCATCAGAGAGAAAACCAATCACGAACGCGCCAAGCAGCGTGCCGCGCACGTTGCCGCGTCCACCGGTCAGGGCCGCGCCACCAATCACCACTGCCGCAATCGCAGTCAGTTCATAAGTGGTACCAGCGGTTGGGCCGGCCGAGGTGAGCTGTGAGGAGAGCACCAGCCCGGCGAGTGCCGCGCAGACGCCAGACAACACATAGACGCTGATTTTGATGCGCTTCACCGGCACACCCGACAGATCGGCCGCACGTTCGTTACCACCCGACGCGTACAGCCAGCGTCCAAACGCTGAGCGGCTAAGCAGGAAACCACACGCCAGCGCCACCACGCCCAGCACCAGCACGCCAACCGGGATATTGAAGAGGCGATTAAAACCGAGCCAGTCGAAACCGGTATTCCCCAGCGCTTCGCTGCCGGAGAGTTTGTTGTAAGTCAGACCATTAGTGATCAGCAGCGCAATGCCGCGCGCCACATACATGGTGCCGAGCGTGGCGACGAAGGCCGGAACGCGGAACCAGGCGATCAGCACGCCGTTGACTAATCCCACCAGCGCGCCCATCACCAGCGTCAAAATCGCCACCGCCCACACCGGTAGATAGAGCACCACGCCGAGCGCTTCGAGGTTGATGCCCTGCATCATAAATCCGGCCATCACTCCAGCGAGACCGAGCGTGGAGCCCACCGATAAATCAATGCCGCCGTTGAGGATCACCAGCAGCATGCCGATCGCCGGCAAACCGAAGATCGCCACGTGCGACGCCATGGTGAGAAAGTTAGCGCCGGTAAAGTAGTTGGGCGACAACATGGAGAAGGTAGCGATAATCACCAGCAGCGCGATAAACGCGCGCCCTTCCAGCAGCAGACGCGCCACATTCAGCTGCTTGTCGCTTTTTTTCTTGTTGACCACCGGCGGCGTGTCCAGCGTTTGGGTTCTGTCAGTCATACCTTTTGCTCCACTTTTCATTTCATGCCACCAAAGACTCGCCTGAAGCGGCCATAATGCGTTCTTTACTGACGCTTGCGTCGAAGATGGCGGAGATGCGCCCTTTGCTCATCACCACAATGCGATGGGCAACACTCAGGCATTCGCCCACTTCCGAGGTGGTATACACCACCGCCAGCCCCTTTTTGGCGTTCTCCGCCAGCAGGCGAAACACTTCCGCCTTAGCGCCTATATCGATGCCGCGGCTCGGCTCATCCAGCAGAATCACTTTGGGACGGGTGGCGAGCATTTTGCCGATCACCACTTTTTGTTGATTGCCGCCGGAGAGCGATCCAATCGCCGCATCGCCACCAGCGGTTTTCACCGTCACGTTACGAATGCTGTCGTTGACCAGCTGTTTTTCCCGGCTTCTGGAGAGCACCAGTCCGCGTACAAAGTCGCCGATGCTGGCCAGCGACAGGTTTTCACCCACCGACATGGTTTGTACCAGGCCATCGCGCTGCCGATCTTCCGGCACCAGCGCCAGCCCAATTTGAATGCGTTGTGAGATGGTTAGCGCGGAGATATCGGTGTCCTGCAATAGAATGTGACCGCTGCTTTGCTGCAGACGTCCGGCGATGCACTCCAGCAGCTCGGTGCGCCCCGCGCCCATCAGCCCGTAAATGCAGACAATTTCCCCGGCTTGCACCGCCAGCGATAAGTTGTCCACCAGCCGAATGCCGGTTTTACTTTTCAGCGTCAGATCTTTTACCGTCAGCGCCGGCAGCCCGAAGTCGTAGCCCTGCGGCGGCGATCCCAGATCAAAGTGATCGCCTACCATGTTGCGCACGATCCATTCGAGATCGATCTCATCGCGTTTGGCATAGGCGGTCATCACGCCATCGCGCAGCACTACCGCCCGATCGGTAATCTCCAGTGCCTCTTCCAGATGATGCGAGATATAGACAATCGCCACGCCCTGGCTGGTTAAATCACGGATCACCTGAAACAGCACCGCCACTTCCGCCGCGCTCAGTGCCGAGGTCGGTTCATCCATGATCAGAATCTGCGAATTCACCGACAGCGCGCGGGCAATCTCCACAATCTGCTGCTGTCCCAGACGCAGGTTTTCCACTGGCGTCAGCGGATCGATCTCCTCCTCCAGCGCCGCCATCAGGTGCGCCGTCACGCGCGCCTCTTCGGCATAATCGACGCCGCCCGGCTTCATGATTTCGCGCCCCATAAAGATGTTGTCGCGCACGTTCATATTCGGCGCGAGATTCAGCTCCTGATGGATAATCGAGATGCCACAGTCACGCGCTTCGGTGGCGGATCGAAAGGTCTTCTCCTCGCCGTGTAACAAGATTTCCCCGGTTGTTGGCGTAATCACACCAGACAAAATTTTCATCAGCGTCGATTTACCCGCGCCGTTTTCACCAAACAGCGTGGTCACTTCGCCACGACGAATTTCGAAATTGACGCCCTTAAGCGCGTGCGTGGAGCCGTACACTTTGCTGACGTTGCGCGCTTGCAGGATCACTTCGCCTTTCAGCAAGGCGGGATTGAGATTGAACGGTTTCATTTCACCTCCATGCTGACCGGCGTCACCATCCAGTTTTTCGCGTTGAGTAAGCGGAACACGCCAATCACCTGCACGGTTTTGCCCGGCAACGCATCACGATCCAGCTTGTCGAGCACTGCGCTTTTCATCGCACGATTGATGGCGGAACCGGCATTTTGATATTCGATTTGGTTCGTGAAATCACCGAACTGGATCTTGCCGTTAGCGTCACGCAGATCGGTGCCGGTAATCGCCGGACCGGTTTGCAGCCGCACCTGCATATCACCTGCTAATCCATCGATTTTCAGCGGGAAGATGCCCATCTGCCCGGCTTGCACCACGCCGGAGAACTTGACGGCAAAGACCGGCAGCGGTGCGCCAACGCCATATTTCTGCACCGCTTCCTGCTGATTAGTTTGCAGCGCATCGGCTAACGTTTTGGCGTCTACTGCGCGTGATGCCACATCCTGCTGGATAGTCGGGAAGGTTTTCTGGCCGTAACTCTCGGGCGAGAAGCCTTGCTCCTGCGCATCTTCGGCGGAGCCAATTTTTACCACCTTGGTGTCGAGCGCCATCGCCGCGATCAGCGCAATCACCACCACGCCGAGGGAGGCGTAACGCTGGACGCGCTTGCGGGAAATTTGCTGGGCCTGGATTGAGACATCGGACATAACGTGACCTCTCACTGACATCAGCTGCGATAATCGCGCCGATAATGTTATATATGTGATAACTTGTGTGATGAGAATTGTGCTGATGTGACTAAATTGTCAACAGGTGACGCGCAATTTTTTCAGGAGAGCGATCTGGATCGCTTAATTGATGTCGACCCCATCACAAAGTGCAATAAACCCTGCCTTATCAGCCTGTTCGCCGTGTTATCTCATTTCTACCTGTAAGGTTTTGACGCCTGATTCGTGATCACAATCGCTATTTCAGGTGAAATTTATTGGTTTTATCGAAAAATAATACAGTTGATATGTTATCTCAGTGAGAAGTGGTGTAAGACATTATTTAGCAAATTCATCACAGCCCGTTAACACCTTTCGGTGTTGGCGGCGATGAATTTAACTCTTCTTCTTTCGGAGGTGTATGTGGACAGTGGCGATATCATTCTGGGTCTGGATTCCGGCACCTCGGTGGTTAAAGCGGTGGCGTTTGATCTGGAAGGCACGCAACTGGCATGCGCATCGGTGCGTAACCGTTATTACCGCAGCGAAGGCGGCGCAGCGCAGCAGTCAATGAGCCAAACCTGGCAGGATGCGGTCACAGCGATACGCAAACTGGGTGAACGCGTCGACAACCTGGCCGCGCGGGTGGTTGCCGTGGCCGTCACCGCACAAGGCGACGGCAGCTGGCTGGTGGGTGCCAACAATCAGCCGGTCGGCGATGCCTGGATCTGGCTGGATGCGCGTGCGGCACCAACGGTTGAAAAACTCAATCAGCACCCGTTAGCCGCCGCGCGCTTTCGCGCTACCGGCACCGGACTCAACACCTGTCAGCAGGGATCGCAGTTGGCGCACATGGATCACCTCTATCCCGAGCTGTTAGCTAACAGCGAAGTGGCGCTGCACTGCAAAGATTGGCTTTACCTCAATCTCACCGGCATCCGCGCCACTGATCCTTCTGAGGCCAGCTTTACCTTTGGCAACTTCCGCCACCAGCGCTATGACGATCAGGTGATTGCCGCGCTGGGGCTGGAACAGCATCGTCATCTGCTGCCGGAGATCATTGAAGGCACAGACGCCACGCATCCGTTAACCGCGGAAGCCGCGCAGGCCACCGGTTTACGGGCTGGCACGCCAATCTGCCTCGGCTATGTCGATATGGCGATGACCGCGCTTGGCGCTGGCGTGCACACCGGCGAAGCCAATACCGCCTGCTCGATTGTTGGCTCGACCGGCGTACATCTGCGCAGCGTCACCATTGGTGAGGTGTGGCTGAATCCGGCACAAACCGGCTACGTGATCCCGCTGCCGTGGCCGGGCTATGTCACGCAGGTGCAAACCAATATGGCATCAACGCTCAATCTTGACTGGCTACTGAATCTCGCCAGCGATCTGCTTAACAGCTTTGGCTGTGAAATCGATCATGCCCGTTTGGTGGGCCATATCGATCGCTGGCTCAACGCGGCGAAGCCCGGCAGCCTGCTTTATCACCCGTATATCTCGATTGCCGGTGAGCGCGGGCCGTTTGTTAATGCCGAGGCGCGCGCCAGCTTTACCGGCCTGAGTTACACCCACAATTTTGGCGATCTGGTGCGGGCGGTCATTGAAGGCATCGGTTTTGCGGCGCGCGATTGCTATCAGGCGATGGGCAGTTTGCCGGGAGAAATTCGTTTAACCGGCGGCGCGGTGCGTTCGAAGCCGTTACGCCAGATTTTATCTGCCTGCATTGGTGCGCCGGTGCGCATCAGCCAGCGCGACGAAGCCGGAGCGGCCGGTGCCGCGATGATGGCGGCGGTGGCGATTGGCGCGTATCCGTCGATGGAGAGCTGCGTCAAAACCTGGGTGATGCCGCTGCTGGATGCGCCCGAAGCGCCCGCGAGCGAACTGATGCAGCGCTATAACCAGCTGTTTCCCACCTATCAGCAGCTGCGTAACGATCTTCCTGCCGCCTGGCACGCGCTAAAACAGTTTTGAGGAGTAAATCATGAGTGAACACATGCTGGATCTGTTTGTGATTGGCGGCGGTATCAACGGTGCTGGTATCGCGCGTGACGCTGCCGGTCGCGGATTGTCGGTAATGATGTGTGAGAAAGATGACCTCGCGCAGGGCACCTCATCGCGCTCCGGCAAGCTGGTGCACGGCGGGCTGCGTTATCTGGAGTATTACGAGTTTCGGCTGGTGCGTGAGGCGCTGATCGAGCGCGAAGTGCTGCTCAACGCCGCGCCGCATATCATCTGGCCGATGCGGTTTGTCTTGCCGCACAGCCCAACCGATCGCCCGGCGTGGCTGGTGCGCCTCGGCCTGTTTCTTTATGACAACCTTGGCGGCCGTCAGAAACTGCCGGGCACGCGTTCGCTGGATTTACGCCGCGATCCTGAAGGTGCGCCGCTGCTGGACAGTTACAGTAAAGGATTCGAGTACTCCGATTGCTGGGTGGATGATGCGCGGCTGGTGACGCTGAATGCGCTGGATGCCGCCGAGCGCGGCGCCACCATTCTGCCGCGTACCCGCTGCGTAGCGGCGACACGTCATAACGGCAAGTGGGAAATCACCCTGCAGGATGCCAGCGGTACCTCACGCACCGTGTTTGCCAAAGTGTTGGTCAACGCCGCCGGACCGTGGGTGCTGGATATCGTTAATCAGGTGACACACACCAAAAGCAGTCGCAACGTGCGGCTGGTCAAAGGCTCGCACATCATCGTGCCGAAATTCTGGGAAGGTCAGCAGGCGTATCTGGTGCAGAACACCGACAAGCGGGTGATCTTTATCAACCCGTATGAAGGCGATAAAGCGCTGATCGGCACCACCGATATTCCGTGGCAAGGCAAAGCGGAAGCGGTCACCGCTGACGACAGCGAACAGCAATACCTGATCGACGTGGTGAATCGCTACTTCAAGGTGAAACTGCGCGCCAGTGATGTGATCACGCGCTTCTCCGGCGTGCGTCCGCTGTTTGATGACGGCAAAGGCAATCCGTCGGCGGTGACGCGTGATTACGTGTTTGACCTCGACGATCAACAAAATGCCCCGCTGCTGCATGTGTTTGGTGGCAAGATCACCACCTTCCGCAAGCTGGCTGAACATGCGATACAAAAACTGGCACCGTTCTTCCCCAACATGGGCGCGGACTGGACGCGGGGCGCCACCTTACCGGGCGGCGATATGCCACACGCCGATTTCGACAGTTTCTTAGAGCAGGTCAAAGCGCGCTGGCCGTGGCTACCGCAGGCGCTGCGTAAACACTATGCGCGGCTGTATGGCACGCGTATCGATAAGCTGATCGGTCATGCCAATGCGCTGGGCGATCTTGGCCGCCATTTTGGTGGGCAGCTGTACGAAGCCGAGGTGCGTTATCTGGTGGAAAACGAGTGGGCGCAGCAGGCCGAGGATGTGTTGTGGCGCCGCACCAAGCATAAGTTGCACCTCGATGACGCGCAGCAACAGGCTTTCACCCAGTGGTTCAACGCCACCTTTGCTGCTCCCGCGCCGCTGCGTGCGCATGCCGGATAAGAGGTGAATCATGCCGTTAACGCTGTCACTGAATACTAATCCGTTGGTGAACCGCTTTGCCGACCCGCAGGATTTGATTACCACCGTGGCGCAGCAGATCCGCATCCGTGATGTGCAGCTCACCCATGAATTTATCAATCCCGGCTGGCCTGCTGCGACCCTCACGCGCATGACGCGCAAGATGCAGCAGGCGCTACGCGCCACCGGCGTGCGCGTGACCTCCGGCATGACCGGACCCTATGGTCGCCTCAACCATTTTGGTCACCCTGATGTCGAAGTGCGCCGCTATTATGTTGACTGGTTTAAAATCTTCGCTGATATCACCGCCGAGCTGGGCGGCGACGCGGTAGGTTCGCAGTTCGCCATCTTTACCCAGCAGGATTTCAACGATGTTGCGCGCCGCGACGCACTGATCGACATTGCCATTGATTGCTGGGCCGACGTTGCCGAACACGCCAAAGCCGCCGGATTGAAATACCTGTTTTGGGAACCCATGAGCGTGGGCCGCGAGTTCGGCGAAACCATTCCGGCCTGTCTGGCGCTGCAGCAGCGTTTGAGTGCTGCCTCAATGGCGCTGCCGATGTGGATGATGGCGGATATCGATCACGGAGATGTCACTTCCGCCGATCCGCGCGATTACGATCCTTATGCGTGGGCCGAAGCGGTGCCGCGTTACTCGCCGATTATCCATATTAAACAGAGCATGCTGGATAAAGGCGGACACAGACCTTTTACATTGCAGTACAATGCCGGCGGTCGCATTCAGCCGCAGCCACTGCTGGACGCGCTGGCGCGCGGCGGGGCGCATGATAATGAGATCTGCCTTGAGCTGAGCTTTAAAGAGCGCGAGCCAACCGATAGCAACGTGGTGACGGAGATCGCCGAAAGCGTCGCCTTCTGGGCCGGGCATATTGATACCGGCGTGCAGGATCTGCATTTGGCGGAGTGAGGGCCGCGGTTTCCCCCTCACCCTAACCCTCTCCCGCAAGCGGGCGAGGGAACTGTGCGCGCGCGCACGCTGCTCGATCGGCCCCTTCTCCCACTTGTGGGAGAAGGTTGGGATGAGGGCTTAAGCGCACCATATAAACCAAAGGACAACCCATGAAACCGGCACCAACCTCGACTGAACGCGACGAATCTCTGGCGCTGCGCGCCGCATGGCTGCACTACGTCGGCGGTTTAACGCAGGCGGAAGTGGCGAAACGACTCGGGCTGCCGTCGGTGAAAACGCACCGCATGATTGCGCGCATGGTGGCGGAAGGCGCGGTGAAGGTGTCGATTGATGGTGATATCGTCGCCTGCGTCGCACTAGAAGATCGTCTGCGCGCGAAATTCGCGCTTAACTTCTGTCATGTCGCCCCCGATCTTGGCGAAGAAGGCTTGCCGGTGCGCGCGCTGGGCATGGCGGGCGCGGATTACCTGCGTAACCTGATCACCGCGTCGCCTTCTACCACCTTAGGTCTGGGGCATGGTCGCACCCTTTCCGCCGCCATCCATCAATTGCCACGTATTGATGCGCCGCATATGCGCTTTGTCTCGCTGCTCGGCTGTTTAACCCGCAACTACGCGCTCAATCCTCACGACGTTATGCACCGCGTCGCCGAGAAAACCGGTGCGCAGGCCTACATGATGCCCGTGCCTTTCTTTGCCAATACCCAGGAAGATCGCCAAGTGTTACTGGCGCAGCGCGGCGTGAGCGAGGTGTTTGCCATGGCGGCGCAAAGTGAAGTCAAACTGGTGGGAATTGGCACCGTGGAACCCGCGGCTCAGCTGGTTGAAGCCGGCATGATTGATGAAGCGGAGATCAACGATATCTCCTCATCCGGCGCGGTCGGCGAGCTGCTGGGCCACTTCTTCGATGCCAACGGACAGATGATTCACACCAACTTAACGGCCCGCACGTTGTCGGTGGATCTCGATCTCTCGCATCGCGCAGAGATTGTCGCCCTGGCGGGCGGCGCCAGTAAGGTCGCCGCGATTCGCGCAGTGCTGGCCAGCGGTCTGGTGACCGGTTTGATCACGGATGAGGTCACCGCGCAGGCATTGGTGGGCTGAATTGCAATGATGAAATGTTCACTGTGTAGTACCAATAAGCGTAATTGGTACTACACAGTGAACATCTCTGACATTATGCGCCGTTGAAAAAATCCTTCACATCAGGCTAAGATGTTCCATATATAGTACAAATTACGTTTATTGGTACCCTGTATGGAACAAGTCATGGCTTCTATCACTTCACCCACCTCACGCTATGCTCAGGAAGCGATTGCACTATTAGCTTCCTTGATTCGTGCTGAACGTATCGAGAAGCAAATTCCAGTATCTGAGTTAGCAGAAAGAGCCGGTATTTCGCGTGGGACTTTACATCGCATTGAGCAAGGCGACGTGAAATGTCAGATTGGCAGTTATTTCGAGATTGCGGCCATATTGGGCATTCCCCTGTTTGATGCAGAGGTGAGTTTGCCATCATTGGTCAGTCATCGAAATCGTGTTGAAGAAAAGCTCAAGCTGTTACCCAAACACACCAGTAAAAAAAAGAGTAGCAGGAAGGTGAAGGATGACTTCTGAAGCGCATTTTAGAGACGCTTACGTATGATATGGCTGCCTGGTGAAACATCACCAGTGGTGGCGGGCAGGCTTGAGACTGAAGGCGATACGCTGCTTTTCAACTATGGTCGTAGTTATCTGCAGCGAGAAAACCGCATTCCGCTCAATCCCAATGAACTTCCTTTGCGGACTGGCGTTATTCCGCCGCTGAATGGGTTAAACATTGCGGGATGTATCCGTGACAGCGCACCTGATGCCTGGGGACGCCGGGTCATTATCAACCGTCGTATGGGACGGAAAGGCGCCAACGTCGATACCGGAATACTCGATGAGCTGACGTATCTCATTGAGTCCGGTTCAGATCGCATTGGTGCCCTGGATTTCCAGCACTCAGCAACGGAATACATTCCGCGCTCAACTGCAAATGTCACCCTTCCTGAATTACTGGAGTCGGCTGATCGGGTTGAAAAAGGCGTGCCGCTAACACCCGAACTGGATCAGGCGCTTTTCCATGGGACGTCGATCGGTGGCGCGCGGCCAAAAGCGCTGATCGAGGCCGAGGGAAAAAAATACATCGCGAAATTTTCTGCCAGTGCGGATATCTGGAACGTGGTGAAAGGCGAATTCCTGGCGATGCGGTTGGCGCAGTTGGCAGGATTGCATGTCGCTCCGGTGACGTTAGTCAAAGCAGCAGGACGCGATGTGATCATGATTGAGCGCTTTGATCGCGAACATAAAGCCGATGGATGGACGCGAAAAGTGATGCTTTCGGCGCTGACCCTGTTTGAACTCGACGATATGCTGGCGCGCTATGCCAGCTACGAAACACTCGCTGAAATTATTCGTCAACGTTTTGCCTCGCCCAAAGAGACTTTGCTAGAGCTGTATAAACGGCTTTGCTTCAATATTCTCTGCGGCAACACCGATGACCATGCCCGCAATCATGCCGCCTTTTGGGATGGTAACAGCTTCAGTCTTACGCCTGCTTATGACATTTGCCCACAAGATCGCGCTGGCAATGAAGCCTCGCAGGCGATGTTGATTAGTGGCAACAATAATCTGAGTTGTATGAGCAGCTGCCTTGATGCCGCTCATCACTTTGCTTTGAGTCGCGCTGACGCGCATGCGCATTTCATGCTGATAAAAACGTCGATTGAAACCTATTGGCATCATGTTTGTGATGAAGCCGATTTGAGCAAGGTGGATCGGGAAAGCTTGTGGCACAGGCAGTTCATCAATCCTTTTTCACTTGAATAGCTGATTGCGTGAGCTAGACCAAACTCACTTCCACGCCCTTCTCACGCAGCGCTTTTTGATAGCTCGCCTCCAGTTCGGCATCGGTGATCAGTTGGTTAAACGGCTGAAGCGGTGCCAGCGCAAACGGATGAATCTGGCCAAACTTTGAGGAATCCGTCAGCGCGATGGTGTGTGTAGGCTTTTCCATGATGGCGTTGACCACGTCACAGCGCAGCATATCGCGGCCGGTAAAGCCGGTGACTGCATCCCAGCCATCAATCCCAATAAACGCCTTGTGGAAATTGAGGTGCTGAATACACAGACGCGTCAGCGGCCCCACCACCGATTCACTGCTTTTCTGGAACAGGCCGCCAAGGATGATCACATCGCCGCCCTTTTCGCGCAGCAATCCGGCGATGTAATGGCTCACGGTAATGATGGTGATATCGTTGCGTTCACTCAGTTCACGCGCCAGCAAGGCGTTAGTACTGCCGCCTTCGATAAACACCGTTTCACCGCTGTTCACCAGCGACGCCGCGTACTCGGCCAGACGCTTTTTCACCGCGAAGCGGGTTTGCATACGCGCGCCAACATCATCACTTTCTGGCGCCACGGCGGAACCGTGCACGCGGCGCAGAAAGCCGCCTTTCTCCAGAAGATTGAGATCCTGACGCACCGTCACTTCTGAGACGCCGGTGGTGTGCGCCAGCTCATTTACGCTGACGCTGCCGCGCTCGCTGACCAATTGGATAATCTGCTGATGACGTGCGTTCATAACACCCGCTGCTGTGAAATTTTTGCCAAGCTTACCAGAAATTTAGCCCAATCCCAGACTGCGGCGACCATTGGCATTCAGCGCATCGAGGGTGAAGCGATCGCGCCACTGCGTTTCATAATCCTCCTGCGGGAAATCGCCTGGCGACGCACCGCTGGCCAGCGCCTGCGCCACTTTTGTCGCGTATGCGGCATTTTTCTCACACAGCGGTGCGGCGGGAATGTACATCACATTGCCCCAGCCTTGCTGATTTTCTACCGGCGCGACCGAGTGGATCACATCACAATGCCACCAAACCGAATCGCCAGCCTGCAGCGCGGGAATCGAACACAAGCCCTCAATCAGTTCCGGATGCCACTGCGCTGAAACCGGCAGCACTTTGCCCGGCGCAACGCCGCAAAGCTCATCTTCCGGTACATCTTTCAACAACGGACGCAGTAACAAATAGGCCATCGCTTCCGGCACCGGCACCACATGCAGCAAGCCCTGACCAATCTGCATATCCGACAGCGCGGTCCAGCCCTGGAAGGTACGGAATACCGAGCACTTGGTGGTAGTCCCCGATTGATACTCATTCACTTCAGTGCGATGCGCCGCATCCCAGGGATCGTATTGATCAAACTGGTTGGTGAAAATTTTGCTGAACACCTGTTGATACGCCGGCAGTAACCAACGCTCCAATGCGCCTGAATCAGTGTGCGCGCCAAGACCTTTGGAGGTGGTGCCCGGCAAGCGGCGACGAATACGATCGGGATAAATGATGCTGACGTCAGGATCAAACCAGCGCGAGCCGCGCGACTCAAACGTCCACAAGCGATTGAGGAAAGATTGCGTCTGGGCCATGGCCTCGCTTTGACGCGCTGACATCTGCGCATCGCTCCAGTAAATCGGATAGATTTCCGGACGTGACGCATCAAGATTGCCGAAGAAGTTATCGCCCGGCCCTTGGTAGACGCTGTCGAAATCGTTGTCATCGAGGTACTTAAGCATTGATTCATCCCAGGCCAGCGCCTGATCGCGCGGGAATGTCTGCTTCACTACCACACAACCGCGCCGACGAATATGATCCTTCACCTCATCGGTGATACGTCCTGCCGCAATATCCTGCTGGCTGACCTGCGGCCACGCGCTGCCGTTTTGCGCCTCTTCCGCGCGAGCGGCTGCAATTTCGCTGACGATTTTGCTTCTGACTTGTTCAAACAGACCTTCAACATCGCCGATCTGCTCTCTTAGCACCCTTTTCATCAGGCATACGTTTTGTTTGAAATCATCAGGGTGTTGCAATGAAGTGAAAGTATTATTCATGACATGCTCCGATTCGTTAACTTGATAGTTTCATTCGAAACTAAAATACGCTTCATTCATAACAAATGCGTAGCAATAAACAATAATGCAACCGCCGAATCCGGAGGTTGATCACATTAACATCGAAGAATTAGTTTCAGGTGAAAGTGGCGGCATATTAAATGCCGCCACTGAAAGATCAGGATTGTGAGGTTTTCGGCAGCGCTTGCAGAATGGCATCCACGCACTGCTGCACCGAAAGCAAGGCGCTATCAAGCTGCAAATGATCGCGCTCCCAGGCTTGATATTCGCGCTGTTCAACTGCCTGCCAATCCGGCAGCTTCAAACCTTTAATATCGGAAGCGCGATTTTCGACGCGAAAGCGATGTTTGTTACGATCGGAACAGATTACTTCGACTTCCAGCAGCGGCGCACCGCTCAACAAGGCGATATCGCGATAAGCGTTGCGGATCAGTTGCAGGTCGTTAACCGAGTCGGTAATAACGGTGGAACCGAGCAGCAAATTGTCGCGTGCCAATCCGTAGATAACGAAATATCCTTCCGGCCCGATCGCTTTCTCGCTCTCTTCACCCGATCGCAACGCCTGTTCGATAGTATCGACGCGTAAATACACCGCGCCGATCTGCTGCGCTAATAAGCGCGCAATGGTGCTTTTGCCGGTGCCGGGTAATCCGCTAAACGTGATGAGCATTAATTAATTCCTATTTTGCATTGATGTTCAATCGTGATTAGCCTGACGGTGAATGCGATTTTTATTATCACTGCAGGCCAGGTTTCCTCTTTCCTGGCTGAACGTCCCAGTTGGCACGTTTGCAGCGCTGGATGCGTAAATAGCTTTCGTCACTAAATGTGTAAAACGGTAAGAGCCCCTTGCGCAATTAGTGAACGCACTCACAAGTCAGAAACAATTCATTAACCAACGTTTGATCTTTTCCCCGCCAGCTTTTATACCTTTTGAAAATTATTTCATGCATAAGAAATAATTTTCAAGGTCAACCCCGGCTCGTTTTTCCGCGTTTTGTCGTCACGGCTGAGCCATACACATTCAGCGTCAGTTCCGGGGAATAAACATGAAAAAAATCACTGTTCTACTCGCCAGTTTGTTCATGGCGGGCAGTTTCACCAGCATCACGCAAGCAGCGGATGCGCCTCAATTTCGCTGTAAACCCGGCGAAACTTACTACATGAACGTGATGGTGACAGGCGTAGAGTATTGGTTCCCGGTTTACGAAATGTTCAAGCAGGCTGCGCATCAGCTGGGCTGTAAGACCGTATACGGTGGCACACCCGCTTATGACGTTAACCAGCAACTCTCAAGCTTTGAACAAATCCTGGCACAAAAACCCGCCGGTATTTTTCTTCATCCGATGAATCCTGACCCCTTTATTGAGCCCATTAATCGTGCTGCTGAAATGGGCATTCCAGTGGTGACGTTTGCCGCCGATTCACCTAACAGTAAACGCGTTGCTTATATCACCTCAGACAATTTCCGTGAGGGTAAAGCTGCAGCCGACGAACTAGGGAAAGCAATGGGTAAAGGTGCCGAATTTGCGGTGCTGGAAAACCCCGGTCAGGATAATCACGATAGGCGTGTCACTGCGTTTATTAATGAGATGAAAACCGCCTTTCCTGACAGCAAATTAGTCGCACGCGCTGCGACGAATCAGGACCCTTCGAAAGCCTATAACGCCGTACTCTCAATGTTGCAGGCGAACCCCAATCTGAAAGGCATCTTTATGCCGGAAGCCAGCTCTGCGATTGGTGCTGCGCAGGCAGTGGCTGAAAACGGCGGCAAAGTGAAAGTGATGACCGTGGATGTCAACGCTAAGGTGCTGGATATGATTAAAAGCGGTCAGGTATTTGGCGCAATCAATCCAAATCAGGGCATCCAAGGCTATATGGGTTTTATGACCTTGTTCCTTGCTGCTCATCCTGAACTGATCGATCCGATGAATGACGCCAAACGCAACGGGACCAATCCTTTTGCCTTCCCAATCCTTGATAACGGTTATGCGGTGGTGACTAAAGACAACGCCGATGATTTCCGCTGGGATGCTTATCTGAAACGCCGCGGCACTAAAGGCATCAATGAGTAAGGCGACGATTATGACAGCACTATTGGAATTACGTGGCATCACTAAAAGTTTTGGCGCGGTACGGGCTTTACAGGGGGTAGATCTCACCCTCCGCGCGGGAGAAATTCATGCGCTGGCCGGAGAGAATGGCGCTGGAAAATCAACGTTGATGAACATTATTGATGGCATTTTGCGTCCAGATGGTGGCGAGATATTGCTGTGTGGCAAGGCCGTGACCATTCGCTCACCACGTGAAGCACAGAGTCTTGGCATTGGTCTGGTACATCAGGAAATTGCTCTTTGTCCTGATATCAGCATTTATGAAAACATTTGGATGGCGCATGCCGCTGGCCAGCGCGGCGTGCTCATGCCGCATAAAATACTACGTGAAAAAGCGCAGCAGGTGATGAATCGACTCGCGCCGATAGCGGTGACTAAAAAAGTGGGTGAACTTTCTCTCTCTCAGCAGCAACTGGTGGAGATCGCCAAAGCGCTGACGCTGGATTGTCGCCTGCTCATTCTGGATGAACCCACCGCCGCGCTAACCGAACCAGAGGCTCAAACGCTGTTTACGATTGTGCGCCAGTTGCAGGCGCAAGGCATTTCAGTCGTCTATATCAGCCATCGCATGGCAGAGATTTTTGCGCTATGCCAGCACATCACCATTCTACGCGATGGCCTTACGGTACACAGTTCAACGCTGCAAAACATGACGCCCGATGAAGTGATTACACGTTTGGTCGGACGCGAACTGTCGCAACTCTATCCTGATAAACGCCCAGTTAGCGCCGCTTCACCATTGCTTGAAGTGCGTGAGCTTGGCGATGGCAAACACTTCAACGATATCAATTTTGATTTGCGTCCCGGCGAAATCCTTGGCATTGGCGGTTTGATGGGGGCAGGACGCAGCGAAATTGCGCAGGGTATCTGCGGTTTACTGCCCATCAAACGTGGCGCAATCCGTATCAAGAGCAAAGCTGTGACATTGAGGGATTACGCCGCGAGTATTGCGCTGCGCATGGTCTATTTGTCGGAGGATCGCAAAGATGCCGGACTTTTTTTAACGATGCCGATCGAATGGAACATTTCGGCTCTGGATGTCAACGCAGTCAGTCATCATCGTTTGTTGATCAGTCCGCAGCTTGAGCGTCAGCAGGCAGAGGCGCTGGCAAAGCAAGTGAAACTCAAGCTTGCCAAATTAAGCGATCCGGTGTCGTCGCTATCAGGTGGGAATCAGCAGAAAGTCGCGCTAGCACGCGTATTATCGGTACAGCCGGAAATTGTATTTTTTGACGAACCAACACGTGGCGTGGATGTCAGCGCCAAGGCTGAGATCTACAGTATCCTCGCCAAACTGGCGGCCAGCGGTGTGGGTTTAATCGTGATTTCATCAGAGTTACCGGAACTCATTGGCCTGTGTGATCGCATCATCGTGATTCATGAAGGGCGCATGAGCGGAGAAGTGACCGGTGAGGCAATGAATGAAGAGAACCTGATGCGGCTAGCGGCTGGCATCATTCCAGAAGCGGAGGCTGTATGACAATGAATACCACCTTGCCTACACTGCAAAAATCGCGTTGGTCTCTTTTTGGCGGCATTCACAAACAGCGCGAAGTGGGACTGATTGCGGTCATTGCACTGATCTTCATGGTGATGAGTTTCACTTCCCCCTACTTTCTCACCTGGGCCAACATGAAGGCGATGCTACTGTCGTTTTCAATTGAAGGCATTGTGGTGATTGGCATGACTATTCTGCTAATAGTTGGCGGTATCGACCTTTCGGTTGGCGCAGTGGTTTGTCTTTCAATGGTGGTCGCTGGGCAGCTATTTCTTAGCGGCGTGGATCCCTGGCTGGCTGGCGTAGGCGGCATTGCGGCGGCGGCGCTGATTGGCTTTTTAATGGGGCTGACGGTAACAAAAATCGGCCTCAGTCACTTTATCGCTTCGCTGGCGGCGATGGTTATCGTGCGCGGCCTGTGTATGATCGTCACTCAGGGAACGCCGCTATCATTATTTACCCTGCCCGTGAGTTTCAAATTTATCGGCCAGGGCGTTCTGTGGGGCGTTCCGTTCGTTATCCTGCTGTTCTTCGTGCTGGTCGCACTGTTCGACTTCTTGCTGCGTAAAGCCACGTTATTTCGCAAAGTGTTCTACACCGGCAGTAATGAACGTGCCGCCGCCTATTCCGGCATCAACATTAATCGCATCAAATTGTGGGTCACAGTACTGACCTCTACGCTGGCAGGACTCGCCGGCATTATTTATATGGCACGTCTTGGCTCTGCAACGCCAACCTTTGGTGTCGGTATGGAACTGAATGTCATTGCAGCGGCGGTCATTGGCGGCGCGAGTCTGAAAGGTGGCACTGGCTCAATTCTTGGCGCGGTGCTTGGTGTTGCATTGCTGTCGATCGTCACCAGCTCGCTAATATTAATCAACGTCTCCGTTTACTGGCAGGAGTTGATTAAAGGTTTGATTTTACTGGCCGCCGTCTCAATCGATCACTTACTGAATAAATACCGTGCTGCATAAGGAATTATCGCCCATGGAATTCGCTAATGAGCACCCTGCGTTTCATAGCGCGCGTCAGATTTACCAGGTTCTGGTGATGTATTACCTCGATGGCAAGAAACAGTCGGAGATTGCGGTTGAAACCGGCTTATCGGTTGCCAGTGTTAATCGTCTGATACGTCAGGGCAAGGAGAGCGGCATGGTGGAAATCACCATCAAATCCCCTTGGCTTTCAGCACATCAACTGGAGAGCGATCTGGCTGCCCTCGGTCAGTTGCAACAGGTGGTGGTGGCGCCGAACGTTGCACGCAGTGAGGATCATAGTCTGCAAATGGTCGGCGCAGCGGCGGCAGAATATTTGTTATCACGCTTAAAGGATGGCGATGTCATTGCTATTACTGGTGGCAAAGGTGTAAGTGCGCTGGTTGAAGCATTACAACCCTCACGTAAATACGATGTTCAAGTGGTACCCGCGCTGGGCTGCGTGCAAGGCAAACATTACACCGACGTCAATCATGTGGCCTCGGAAATGGCGGCGCGTCTTGGCGGACACGCATGGCAGATTCACGCCCCGCTTTTTACTGATTCTGCCGATGAACGCGACATGCTGATGGGCATTAGCGCCGTCGACCAGGTGCTGGATAAAGCGCGTAACGCCACGTTAGCGGTAGTGGGTTTAGGATCAATTCATAGCGACAACTCCAGCTACTACGATCTTAACCTCTCGGCGCGCCATGCTTCCTCCAGCATTGAAACCAGCGGTGCGCGCAGTGAACTGTTAGCCTGGCTGCTGGATGCTAACGGCCAACCGGCTCCGTTCGATGCCAACCGGCGTTTGGTTGGCCTGACGTTGCCTGAACTGCAACGCATTCCCTTCTCAATGGCGGTGGTGGCTGGTCGTGACAAAGTGGACCCGATTGACTGCGTGCTGCACGGTCAGTGGCTGAAAGGCATGGTCACTGATGAATCGACTGCGGCAGGCGTACTGGAATTGGCCCTGAGCCGAGGAGCATCTCATGGATAACATTAAAACCCGCGAACATCGTCTGAGCGCCCTGCGCCTGCGTTCATCGACACCGGTGTTGATTGTCGGCGGCGGCATCAACGGCATCAGTACGTTTCGTGAGCTGGCGTTACAGGGCATTCCGGCGATTCTGGTGGAAAAAGGCGACTGGTGTCAGGCCGCCAGCGGTGCGCTGTCGCGCATGATTCATGGCGGTTTGCGGTATCTGGAAACCGGTGAATTCACGCTGGTCAAAGAGTCGGTCACCGAGCGCGATCGCCTGCTGAAAAATGCGTCGCACTATGTTTTCCCCCTACGCACCACGGTGCCGATCGATAATCTCGCTGGCGGCTTAGTGAATGCTACCCGCCGTTTTCTAAGCCTGAGCGATAAACCGACGCGGCGCGGGGCGTTGCTGATCAAAACCGGGCTTAGCCTGTATGACATTTACACCCGCCAATATGGATCGATGCCGAAGCATCAGGTGCGCAATGAAGCCGCCACGCGTGACCGCTGGCCAGGATTCGCGCCCTGGGTGAAATACAGCGCCAGCTATTACGATGCCTGGATCAGCGCGCCCGAGCGGCTGGGATTTGAGCTGATTGATGATGCCGAAAAAGCCTGTCCAGAGGCGCTGGCGCTCAATTATCTGCAGCTGGTCAGCGCCGAGGGCGAAACGGTTATTTTGCAGGATGCGTTGAGCGGTGAGCGATTTAGCCTGCAACCGCATGTGCTGGTGAATGCCGGTGGCGCATGGATCGACCAGCTTAACCAACGCATCACCTCCAACCGCGATCTGCCAAAGCTGATTGGCGGCACAAAAGGTTCGCATCTGATCCTCGATCATCCTGAATTGCTGCAGATGCTGGACGGCGAAATGGTCTATTTCGAAAACCAGGAAGGCCGCGTCTGCATCATGTTTCCGTGGTTTGGCAAGGTGCTGGTGGGTTCCACCGATATCCGCGTGGACGATCCCGATGCAGTGGTGTGCGAAGAGGAGGAAAAGAGTTATATCCTGGAGTCACTGCGCTTCGTCTTCCCGCATATCGAGGTGGCGGATTCCGCCATCGTTTACACCTTCTGCGGCGTACGTCCGCTGCCCGCCAGCGAGGCTAAACTCAACGGCCAAATCTCGCGCAATCACTCGTTAGTGGTGTTGCCAGCTGACGCCAATCGCGCCTGGAGCACGCTCTGTTTAGTCGGCGGCAAATGGACCACTTTCCGCCAGTTTGGTGAAGAGGCGGCAGATCGCGTGCTGCGGCTGCTCGGCGAAAAACGGCAGGTCTCCAGCGGTGATGTGCCGATTGGCGGCGGACGTGATTTCCCCAAACCTTCAGGACAAACCGCGTGGCTGGCGCAACTGGCGCAGCGTTATGGCGTGCCGCTACCGCGCGTAATGCAACTCGCCAAACGTTACGGCAGCCGCGCCCTGCCGCTGCTGGCGCTGATCCAGCAGCACGGCGAGCAAATGTTGCAGCATCACGCCGCCTACAGCGATGTCGAATTGCGGTATCTGATTGAGCACGAGCAGGTTTGTCAGCTGGAGGATTTGCTGGTGCGCCGCACCTCGCTGGCGATTTGCGGTGAACTTAGCGCGCCGCTGGTGCAGGAGATCGCGCAGATCATGGCCGCGACGCTCGGCTGGAGTGATAGCGAACGCACGCAGCAGCTGCAGCGCGGCTGCGCCAATTTGGCACGGTTGCACGGGCTTACCGGCCTTTACCCCACGGTTTTTCAGGAGGAAACACGACATGTTAGTAACCAATAAAGTGCGCATGCAGCGTCTGTTTCAGCACGGTAAATGTCTGGATGTCGCCATTGATCACGGTATCGCCAACGAGCCTGATTTTCTCATCGGACTGGAGAATATTGAGGGCGTGATGGATAACCTGATCGCCGCGCAGCCGGATGCGATTCAGGTCAACTATGGTCAGGCCGATCTGCTGCAGCGTGTGGCGGGACGCAAACCGGCGCTGGTGATGCGCACCGATGTGGGCAATGCCTACAACGCGGCGCGTCACCGGGAAATGTGGGCGGTGCTGCACAATCCGGATGAACCGATTCTTGCCGCGTTGCAGATGGACGCCGCCGCAGTGGTAGTGAATCTCTATCTGATCCCGGATGAACCGGGCATTTTCCGCATGTGCGTCGAAAATATTGGCCGCTTGCGCCAGGCTTGCGATCGCTACGCCATGCCGCTGATGATTGAGCCGCTGGTGATGGCCCCCGCTGGACAAGGCGCGGCTTACGGCTCACTCGGCGATGTCGAGAAAATTGTGCCGCTGGTGCGGCTGGCGCGTGAGTTAGGTGCCGATATCATCAAAGCCGATCCCACTGAGAACGTGGAAGATTTTCATCGCGTGGTGGAAGCGGCACGCTGTCCCACGCTGGTGCGCGGCGGCGGCAAAGGTGAACTGGCTGGCGTACTGACCAAAAGTGCCGCGCTGATGGCGCAAGGTGCCAGCGGGATGGTGTATGGCCGCAATGTTTATCAACACGATAATCCGTCACGCGTGGTGAAAGCGCTGATGGCGATTATTCATCAGGGCGCCAGCGGCGCGGACGCCCTGGAAATCTATCAGCAGGGTTAAGCCTTACCTGCACCGGCGCTTAAGCGGTGCGCCGTCTTCGCCAGTTGCACGGAGTCGGATATGAAGATAGTCGGTATTGATGCCGGAAACACCATGATCAAAGCGGTGCTGTTTGATCTCAGCGGTCGCGTATTGTCGGTGGCCGAGTGCGCGGGAGAAACCCATCGTCCGCAGGAAGGCTACGCCGAACGGCCGGTGGCGGATATCTGGCATGGCGTCAGCGATGCGGTGAGCCGTTGTCTGGGGCAGGCGGAGACGCCCGCCAGCGATGTAATTGCGGTTGGCGCGGCCGGCCACGGCAACGGTTTGTACGCGCTGGATAAGCATCAGCAGCCACTGTTTGGTATTCAATCTATCGATCATCGAGCTTGTGACAAGGTGCACGCGCTGGAAATGAGCGGCGCGGATAAGCGCATCTACCAGATTTCGCTGCAAAAACCCTGGCCTGCGGCAACGCCGGTATTAATCAGCTGGATTAAGCAACATCAACCCGAGCGCTGGGCGCAAATCGGCCATTTACTCTGCGCGAAAGACGTTATCGCCCATTTTCTCAGCGGTGCGATTAGCGCTGATTTTTCAGATGCCGCCGGCGCCGGCTTAATTGATTATCGTGCGCGCGGCTACAGCCGTGAATTGATGGCGCTGTACGACATCGAAGAGGCGCTCGCCCTGCTGCCCGAACTGCGTGAATCCTGCGAGGTGGTTGGCCATGTCACAGAACGTGCATCCCAACTCACCGGATTACCGGCGGGCATTCCGGTGGTGGCGGGCATATTTGATGTGGTGGCCAGCGCCGTGGGTTCAGGCGTGGTGAACACCGGTCAAGCCTCGATTGTCGCCGGTACGTGGAGCATCAATCAGGTGGTGGTGGATAAACCCGACTATCTGCGCCCGGTATTTATGAACTCCATTATAGAGTTCGACCGTTATATGGCGATTGAGGCCAGCGCCACCTCGGCGGCGAATCTCGACTGGTTCCTGCGCGAATTCGACGATGGTCGCGGCGGTCAGGGCGCGGCGCGCAGCAGCGATAGCGTGGCGCACGTGCAACCCAATGCCCAGCTACCGCTCTATCATCCTTATCTCTATTCCGGACGCAAATCGGAACCGGCCAAGGCCGGGTTTTATGGCTTAGGCGGCTGGCATACGCGCGCCGATATGCTGTTTGCGCTGTTCGAAGGTGTGACCTTTGCCCATCGGGCGCATATTGATCGCTTGCGTGCGGCAGGCATCCCTTTTACGCAGGCCATTTTGTCGGGCGGCGCGGCGCGCAGTTGCATCTGGCCGCAGATGTTTGCTGACGTGTTAGGCATACCGATTCGCGTGGCGGAGTGCAAAGAGACCGGCGCGCTGGGCGCCGCCTTGTGTGCCGGTGTGGGCGTCGGCGCATGGCGCAATCTTGCCGAGGCCGCGCAGCAGGCGGTGCAGATCAATCCCGGCAAATTGTTGCCGCGACCAGAGCGCGTTGCGTTTCACGACGTACGTTATCGGGTGTTTAAAAAGCTGGAGCTGGCGATGCGCGAGATGTGGCAGGAAGCCAGTTGATTATTGTTTATTAACAATGCATTAGTTTTAAGATCGTATAAAAAATGACAACCCCTGCGCAGCAATGTACACTTGAGCTATCAAAATGTTCAAATGAACATTGTTCAGGAGGTTGTTATGACAACTGCATCCCCATTCAATCACGGCAATGCCGCACGCGTCTTCGATCCCACGCTGATCCAGCACGCTCAGCAATCGTTTATGGATCAAATGGGCTTACCGCGTAATCCGCTGAAAGCGCACCAGTTGATCACCGAAGGTCTGGATGTCGGCATCGTTGAACGCGCGGCCACGGTGCTGAAAGCAACGCCGCTGGATGTGGCCCAGATGGTGTCTATCGATCGCAATACCTATCGCCGCCGCGAGAAAGCCGGATCGCAACTTTCGGTGGAGCAAGGTGCGCGCGTGTATCAGGTGTTCGAAATTCTGGATGCCGTATTGCAATTATTTGCCGGTGACGTTGACGCTGCCATGCACTGGATGTATCAACCTGCGTTGGCACTGGATGATGCATTGCCGATGGAGATGCTGAGCACGCCTGCGGGTTGTGATGCGGTGTTAACGCTGATTGGTCGCCTGGAACACGGAGTAATTGTGTAATGACGCAACGGAAGGAACCGGATGCTCCCTATCGGCTGTTTTATCGACTCGTGAAAGAAGAGTACGCCAGCGAGGCATTTAGCGGCGCTGGCGCTGAAAAATGGGGCGGACGCTGGAATCCGCCCGGTATTAAGACGGTTTACCTCAGCAGTTCAAAGGCGCTCGCCACGCTGGAACTGGTGGTGCATGCCGGTAAAGCGATGCTGGAGAAAAGTCGCTTTGTGATTTTTACTCTGCCGATTCCTGAGAGCGAAATCATGGCGCTGGACAGCAATAAACTGCCCGACGATTGGCAAAAGTATCAGCAGCAGGAAGAGACACAGGCGATTGGCGCCGCATTCCTCGATGTGCAAGGCGGCTTTCCTTTGCTATTAACGGTACCCAGCATTTTGACCGGCGAAGACAACGCCATTCTCAATCCCGACCATCCCGCCGCTGCGGCCCTATTTGCACAAGCTACTTCAGCGCCCTTCGCGCTTGATCGCCGGATTAAAGCGTGACGAGGGTATTGCTTCAGTGCGAGTTGTTGAAAAGGACACATTTGCTAAAGGCGCTGGCGCGTCTGCTGCGGCAAAAGGGCTATCCACAGCGCTGAGGATTTTACGTTGGGCCAGGAGCCTCACGCATGGATGCGTGAGGCAGTTCGGGGCCGGCCAGGACGGCCGATCCCCGAACGGTCCGTTGGCACAACGTAGAAGCCGAAGGCACCGCGCTAGCGGCGCGAGGACGGCCCGTGACGCAGCAGATGTGTCTGCGCCCGCACCGAATTTAAAGCAAAATATCAACGCGCCGGTTTCGCTAAAGCATACGCCGCCGTTAAATCCACACGTTGCCAGAATGACTGATCTGCATCATTGCCAGACAGCGGATAGCCGTTTGGCAGCGCGCTTTTCACCATCAGGCTACGAATCTGCGCATCAGACAGCTGCGGCAACGCGGTCTTCAGCAGGATCTCCGCGCCCTGCGGGACTTTGACAGGCGTATTCTGCACATTGGCTTTCGGCAGGTTGTAACTCATGGTGAAACGATAGAACTGCTTCATTGCCGGTGAGCGATATGGATCGTCCTTGCCATTGCTGCGCGCACACTCTGCCAGCGACGTGCCGCACTCTTTTTCCAGCGCAGCACGCAACTGATCGCGCGCTTCGCTAAACAGTGCCTGATAGCGCGCATCATTGAGATAATTCGCCACGTTGCGCTGCGCTACCATGCGCGAACCCATCACATCCAGCGGGTAATGCACGCCCAACACTAAACGCGAATAACCGTAGCGTGCGCCGCGCATCACCAATGCTTCAAAACGTTCCGGCACCATTTCGGCCAGCAACAAGGCATCGGTATAACCGGTGTTGGTATGGCCGCTCGGGAAAGAGCCGCCGTCGGCGGTGTAACGCACGTTGTCTTTGACCACCACATCGTCCGGCACCAGATGAATGCTGTTGCCCTCGCGCAGGAACGGTCGCGGATAGTTAAAGTGCTTTTTCGCCGCGCTGGTGCTGACTTCACTCGCTTTAATCAGCGCGGCGGCCTTACCAATCTCACCTTTGTCGTAAGCGGCGAGGAAGGCTTTGCCGAGACGCGGGCCGAGCGCATCGGAGAGGAAATAGAGATAGCTGATGGCTTCTGCATCGGCCAGAGCCTGATGACGCACATTTTGCGTGGCGTTCAGGTTGATGTGGGTGACGGTGGCTTGGCTGGCATCAAGTACGCTGGCGGGCAACGTGCTAAAGCCCGAAAGCAGCACAATTCCGGCCTGCTGGTTCTCTTTAATTTTGAAATCGTAGCCGCTGTTTTTCAGCCACTGCGTGTCAGCTTGTTTCGCGGTCTGTTTGGCTTTTTCCAGTTGCTCGCGCGTCAACGTGCTGCTGTCACCTTGCAGCGCCTGACGTTCAGCCTGCAGCGATTGCTGTTCGAGATCGCGATAAGCGGAGGTGGAACCGGTGGAGGTTAAGCCTGCCAGCGCGGCCGCACCGGGCAGTGAAACCGCATGTGCCTGCTGTGCCAGCAGAATAACCGATGCAATCAGTGTGAAGCGGGTTTTCATTATTTTCCCCTGTTATCAGAATATTACCTTGCCGGGGAAACACGCTAGCACTCGGTTATGACAGATTTATTTCATTTAACGACACTGACTGGCACAGTTTTGTACGCAAATTTGTGCCAGCGAGCCGCAGCCGCCGTTATTGTCATTTTTACACTGTGATTGCTGCACATAGCAGTTTTGCTGACAGGCTGAAACATCGCACTTCGCGGCAATCGGCGTCAGCTGCACCACCGGTGCTTTTCGCTCCGGCTGCCATTGCGGTTGTGCCAGCACGCTGGCGCTGAACAGCAAGGTAAAAGCCATTATCCATTTCATGATTGAGTCCTCGCAGAACGGGTGTAATGAGTATGGCTGCTGCGGGGCCAATTACCATGCTGAAACAATCGATTCACTCTTTCACAGAAGTTGCTCTGCTACAGTGCATGGGCGTGCGCCACTGTAGTGCAGAGCGTTAAGATCAGATGCTGCTTCGTTGATGTAAAATCAACGAGTTAGCCTCCATTCGGCCAACCCTCCAACCTGGTACAAAAGTTGCAGTCTTTAATGCATAGCAAAGGAGACGGATATGAAAGCGATTGTGATTGGCGCGGGCATTGGCGGTATGAGTGCTGCGATTGCGCTGGAGAAAGCGGGTTTTGACACCGCGGTGTTTGAAGCAGTGAAAGAGATGAAGCCGGTGGGTGCGGCGATCTCTATCTGGCCCAACGGCGTGAAATGTCTCAACGCGTTGGGCATGAAAGAGCCGCTGCGCGCACTGGGCGGCAACATGGCGTTTATGGCCTACAACGATGCGCACAGCGGCAGCACGCTCACCCGCTTCAGCATGAAACCGCTGGTGCAGCAGGTGGGGGAATATCCCTATCCGGTGGCGCGCGCGGAGTTACAGGCGATGCTGATCGATACCTACGGACGTTCGCGCATTAGCTTTGGTAAACGCGTCACGCAGGTTGAGCAAACCGAGCATGGCGTCACCGCCTGGTTTGATGACGGTAGCCAGGCCGAAGGTGATTTTATGATTGCCGCCGATGGTACGCACTCGGTGATCCGCCACTATGTGCTGGGTGAAAGTGTGGAACGTCGTTACGCCGGTTACGTCAACTGGAACGGCCTGGTGACAATTGATGAAGCGATTGCGCCCGCCGATCAATGGACCACTTTTGTCGGCGAAGGCAAACGCGTGTCGCTGATGCCGGTCAGCGATAACCGCTTCTACTTCTTCTTTGATGTTCCGCTGCCAAAAGGCTTGCCGGAAGATCGCGCAACGTTGAAAAACGATCTCAAAGGCTACTTCAGCGGCTGGGCCGAACCGGTGCAGCGTCTGATTGAACGCCTCAATCCGGAAACCACCAACCGTGTGGAAATCCACGACATCGAACCGTTTAGCCGTTTTGTTAAAGGTCGCGTGGCGTTGCTGGGCGATGCCGCACACAGCACCACGCCGGATATCGGGCAAGGCGGTTGTGCGGCGATGGAAGATGCGGTGGTGCTGGCGCAGACGCTGGCGTCACACTCTTTAGGGATTGAGGATGCGTTGTTACGCTATGAAGCCCGACGCGTGGAGCGCACCAAAGATTTGGTGTTGAAAGCCCGTAAGCGCTGCGATGTGACCCACGCTAAAGACGCGGAAGTGACGGCGGCGTGGTATGCAGATTTGAAAAACGAAACCGGCGAGCGCGTGCTGGCCGGCATGTGCGATACCATTGAAGGCGGTCCGCTGGGTTGAACCAGGTCGCCATCAATGGCGTTTCTACGACTCTAATCCACGATTTTTCAGCATAGGGCCGATCTTCGGCTCTTTGCCGCGCCACGCCAGCCACAGATGCTGCAAATCGGTGCTGTTACCGCGTGACAGAATATGTTCGCGGAACTGCTGACCGTTTTCACGTGTTAATCCACCACGTTCGACAAAGGCTTGATAGCCATCATCGGCGAGCATCTGCGTCCAGATATAGGCGTAATAACCGGCTGCATAGCCGCCGCCCCAGATATGGCGGAAATAGCTGGAGCGATAACGGGGCGGAACCGTCGCCAGCGCAATGTTTTCGGCGGCCAGCGCCTGCAGCTCGAAGTGGCTGACGTCCTGCGGATTGTCTTGCGTGGTCAGTGAATGCCACTGCAGATCCAGCAGCGCGGCGGCCAGCAGTTCGGTCATGTCGTAACCTTTGTTGAACTTCGCGGCGCGCACCATCTTGTCACGCAGCTCAGCCGGCATCGCCTCTCCGGTTTTGTAATGGCGCGCATAGTTGGCAAACACCGCTTCGTTGCTGGCCCAATGCTCATTAATCTGCGACGGGAACTCGACAAAGTCGCGCGGCGTGGCGGTACCCGACAAGCTCGGATAGCGTTGCGTGGCGAACAAACCGTGCAGCGCATGACCAAACTCGTGGAACAGCGTGATCACTTCATCCCAGCTCAGCAGCGCCGGCTGGCCTGCCTGCGGCTTGTTGTAATTGCACACGTTGTAGATCACCGGTTTGGTGCCGAGCAGCGTGGTTTGGTCGACGAAATTACTCATCCACGCGCCGCCGCTTTTGTTATCACGCTTAAAGAAATCGGTGTAGAACAGCGCCAGCGGCGTGTCGTCGGCATCGAAAATCTCGTAGACGTTAACGTCCGGATGATAAACCGGCAGATCGTGGCGCTGGCTAAAGCGAATGCCAAACAGCTGGCTGGCCGACCAGAATACACCTTTTTCCAGCACGTTATTCAGCTCAAAGTACGGGCGGATTTGGCTCTCATCCAGCGCGTATTGGGCTTTACGCACCTGCTCGGCATAAAAACTCCAGTCCCAGGCGCGCAGCGGAAAACGGTGATGCGCGGCTTCAATGGCCTGCTGAATGTCGGCGGCTTCGCGTTCCGCGCGGGCCCGCGCGGCAGGGACAATATTGCGCATAAAGGCAAAAGCCGCCTCCGGCGTTTTCGCCATCTGATCCTGCATGCTCCATTCGGCATAGGTTTTGAAACCGAGCAAACTCGCCTGCTGCGCGCGCAGTTGCGCCATGCGTAACACGATGTCGCGCGTGTCGTTATCATCGCCCTGCTCGCTGCGTGTTAGCGCCTGCTGGAACAGCGCTTCACGCGTGGCGCGCACTTCCAGCGCCTGCAGCGCCGGTTGTTGCGTGGTGTTTTGCAGAGCAATCAGCCATTCGCCGTGCAAGCCACGTGCTTCGGCCGCCGCTTTGGCATGCGCCAACTCTTCCTCGCTTAATCCGGCCAGCGCCGCAACATTGCTCACCACATAAGCACCGGCTTTGGTGGCCGCCAGCAACTTATTACCGAAGCGGGTGCTGAGGCTCGCCAGCTCCTGATTGCAGGCGCGCAGCTGGGTTTTATCCGCGTCGCTCAGGCTGGCACCGGCCAGCCGAAAATGCTGCCAGGTGACTTCCACCAGCCGCATCGCTTCGGCATCCGGGCACTGCGAACCGCGATGCTGGTAAACGGTATCGAGGCGAGCAAACAGCTGGCTGTTCAGGTAGATTTCATCATTGAGCGCGGTGAGTTGCGGGGTAATCAGTTCATCGATTTCCTGCAGGCGATCGCTGGTGTTGGCGGAAGTCATGGCACCAAACACCAGATTCACGCGCTTCAGCAACTGGCCGCTACGCTCCAGCGCCTCAAAGGTGTTGGCGAAGGTTGGCGCGTCAGGATTGCTGGCGATCGCCGCCACTTCGCGCCGTTTCTCTTCAATCCCCGCCTCCAGCGCCGGCAGAAAATCCTCTTCCTGAATCTGGTCAAATGGCGGGGTTTGATACGGCAAGGTGCTGGCGGTGAAAAACGGATTAGCTCGTGAATTCATTATCGCTCCTGATAATCAGCAACGCCGCACGGTGGCGGCGGGATGGTTCTATCCTGGCAGTTTCCTCGTCACTCAACAACTTATCGCCTGCTGCTGATAAACGCTGATGATTTCTCCCGCCACCGCGACGGCAATTTCCGCCGGTAACTTGCCCTTCACATCCGCCAAACCAATCGGGCAGCGCAAACGTGCGAGGGAATCTGCCGCAATGCCTTTGCCCTCTAAGCGATAGCGAAAGCGCTGGGCTTTAGTGGCAGAACCAATCACACCGGCATAGCGAAAATCGCCCCGGCGCAAGATCGCTTCGCTGAGCGCCAGATCGAGTGGATGATCGTGCGTCATCACCACAAAATAGCTGTCGGGCGCGGCTTCCTGCACGCAGTCAATCGGATCCTCAACCTGACGCACCGTCACGCCGGGCGGCACGGCGCGAAACTGCGCGGCGCGGCTGTCAATCCACGTGATGCGGCACGGCAAAGTGGCAAGCAGATTTACCAGCGCCTGGCCAACGTGACCTGCACCGTACACCTGGATTTCCGGCTGCTGCTGCATCAGCGGTTCAAACAGCAAAGTGGCGTGACCACCGCAGCATTGGCCGAGACGTGCAGCCAGCGCAAACTCTTCACTGCGCGGTTGAGTGCAGCGCTGCTGCAGCATCTCTCGCGCCTGAGCAATGCATTGATATTCGAGATGGCCGCCGCCAATGGTGAGAAAAGTGTCAGTGGCGCTGACCACCATTTTGCTACCGCGATCGCGCGGCACAGAGCCCCGCTCGCTGAGCACGGTAATCAGTACGCAGCTTTCGCGTTTTTCCCGCAGGCTGTGCAACACGCTGATCCAGTCATGATAAATCATGGTCCGCTCCTGATAAGCGCTGAATCCCCCAGAATACTCGCTCCGGCGTGGCGGGTGCGTCCAGCTGCGGATGGCGACGATAGTTATCAACGCTGGCAACCGCATCCTGCAATGCGCACCACACGGCGATGCCCAACATGAACGGCGGTTCGCCGACGGCTTTGGAGTGGAACACCGTGTCCTGCGGGTTTTTGCGGTTCTCAACCAGCGTGACGCGCAAATCACTGGGCACATCACTGATCGCCGGGATTTTGTAGCTGGCCGGGCCATCGGTGAGCAATTTGCCCTTGTCGTTCCACACCAGTTCTTCGCAGGTGAGCCAGCCCATGCCCTGCACAAAACCGCCCTCAACCTGGCCGATATCAATGGCCGGATTCAGCGACGCGCCCACGTCATGCAAAATGTCGGCGCGCAGCAAGCGGTATTCGCCGGTCAGCGTATCCACCAGCACTTCACAGCAGGCCGCGCCGTAGGAGAAGTAATAGAACGGTTTGCCGCGTCCGGCGGCGCGATCGTAATGGATGCCCGGCACTTTGTAGAAACCGGTGGCAGAAAGCGGCACCTGATTAAGCCACGCTTGCTGTGCAACCTGGGCGAAGGTGAAGTGTTTCTCGCCGACGCGCACGATACCGTTGCTGAAATGCACCGCGTCTGCCGCGCATTGATGTTGCTGACACAGCATCTCGGTAAGGCGATCGCGCAGGATTTGTGCGGCATTTTGCGCCGCTTTGCCGTTGAGATCGGCCCCGCTGGACGCTGCGGTTGGCGAGGTGTTGGGCACTTTGCCGGTATCGGTGGCGGTCACCTGAATCTGGCTGATATCAATCTGCAGCACTTCCGCCACAATCTGCGCCACTTTGGTGTTTAAGCCCTGGCCCATTTCGGTGCCGCCGTGATTGAGCTGCACCGTGCCATCGGTGTAAATCAAAATCAGCGCGCCGGCCTGATTGAGGAAGCTGGAGGTAAATGAGATGCCGAATTTCACTGGCGTCAGCGCCAGTCCGCGTTTCATAAAACGTTTGCTGGCGTTAAATGCGCTGATGTCACGACGCCGCGCGGCGTATTCGCTGCTGGTTTCTAATTGCTCCGTCATCTCATCCAGCAGATTGTCTTCCACCTGCTGGTGGTAATGGGTGATGTTGCGATCGGTTTTGCCGTAATAGTTACGTTTGCGCAGTTCGAGCGGATCTACTCCCACTTCGCGCGCGACGTGATCCATGATCTGCTCAATCGCCACCATGCCTTGCGGCCCGCCGAAGCCACGGTACGCGGTGTTCGAGGCGGTATGTGTGCGGCAGCGATAGCCGGTAATCAGTGCATCGCCGAGGTAATACGCGTTATCGGCGTGGAACATCGCACGATCGACAATCGATCCGCTGAGATCGAGTGAATAACCGCAGTTGCCGGCCAGATCGATCTTCACGCCGCAGAAGCGACCATTGTCATCGACGCCGACATCGTAGCGGACAAAAAACGGATGGCGTTTGCCGGTGATCTGCATATCGTCGCGGCGCGCCAGACGCATTTTTACCGGTTTGCGCAGCTGACGCGCGGCGATGGCACACAAACACGCCACGCCTGCCGCCTGCGTCTCTTTGCCGCCAAAGCCACCGCCCATGCGCCGCATATCAATGGTGACTTTGTTCATGGTGATGCCCATCACTTCCGCCACCAGCTTCTGCACTTCGGTGGGATTTTGCGTCGAGGAGAACACCTGCAAGCTGTCATCTTCGCCGGGGATCACCAGCGCCGTCTGGGTTTCCAGATAGAAATGTTCCTGACCGCCGATGTGAAATTCGCCCTGAATACGGCGTGACGCCCGCGCCAGCGCAGCGTCAGCATCACCGCGTTGGTGAATGTGCGGCTGCTGTACAAAGAAACGCTGTTCCAGCGCTTCACGCACGTCGAGGACGGCCGGTAGCGCTTCGTACTCAACAATCGCCGCTGCGGCGCCGGCACGCGCCGCTTCCGGTGAATCAGCGGCGACGGCAATGACGATTTGACCGAAATATTCGATTGTGTCCTGCGCCAGCAGCGGATCGCCCGGTTCGAGCGGACCGACATCGTTGAGGCCCGGCACATCGCGCCACGTCAGCACGCTGACTACGCCCGGCACCGCGTAACATGGCTGCACATCCAGTTTGGTGATGCGCGCATGCGCATGCTCGCTCAGACGCGGACAGAGATGCAGCAATCCCGGCAGATCCGGCTTGTCGTCGATATACAGCGCTTCACCGGAGACATGCTTGTCGGCACTTTCATGTTTATTGCTGCGCCCGACGCCCGTTTGCATGTCGGTGGCAAACTGGGCTTTCAGCAGCGTTTCGTTCAGTTCCGGACGGTTATGAGACATAGCGCGATACCTCAGTAATGGTCAGCTCGCCAGACGCTTGTGCGTAGTAGCGGCGCAACAGATTGCGCGCCACCTGCAGGCGATAATCGGCGCTGGCGCGGAAGTCGCTTAGTGGCTGGAAATCCACACTTAGCGCGGCGCAGGCTTTTTCGATGGCGCTGAGATGCAGCGGCTGGCCCAGCAGTTGTGCTTCAGCCGCCAGCGCGCGTTTCGGCGTGGCGGCCATACCACCAAAGGCGAGCCGCGCTTCCACAATTACCCCTTCCGCGATGTGCAGATTGATAGCGGCGAAAACGGCGGAAATATCATCATCCAGCCGTTTAGCCACTTTCCACGCCGCAAAGTTGGGTGACACCGTCACTTTAGCGATGGTGATGCTGCGAATGAATTCACCCGGCAGCAAGACCGTTTGGCGATAGGCGGTAAAGAATTGATCGAGCGGGACTTCTCGCCTCTTTTCACCCTGCTGCAAAACCAGATGCGCATTTAAAGCCAGCAGCATCGGCGCGCAATCACCAATCGGCGATGCGTTACTAATGTTGCCGCCGAGCGTGCCCTGATTACGAATTTGCAATGAGGCAAAACGCTCCAGCATGCTGCTAAACGCCGGAATGTGCTGCGCTAAAAACTGATAGCAATGCTGCAATGAGGCGGCAGCACCGAGATAAAGATGCGTTTCATCTTCGTGGCAGACCTTCAACTCATCAATCTGCTCCAGCGCGATCAGCAGCGGCAAGCGCTGATATTGCTGAGTGATTTGCAGTGTCAGATCGGTACCGCCAGCCACCAGACGGGCTTCAGGATATTGCTGATAGAGCTCGGCGAGTTGCGCTACTGTTTTCGGCAGGTAGCAGCGGCTGCCCGCGGCTTCGATGATCTGTACTTCATTGTTGCTGAGCGCCTGTAAACGCTGCACTAGCGCGGGTGCATTAGCACGGAAGGCATCCGCATCAGGTTGTTCACACGCCTGCTGCGCCGCATCCATGATCGGACGATAGCCGGTGCAACGGCATAAATTACCCGCCAGCGCCTGTTCCGCCTGATGACGATCCCAGCCAGCGCTGTTTTTCTGCAGAGTAAACAGCGACATCACGAAACCCGGCGTGCAGTAGCCGCATTGCGAGCCGTGGCAATCCACCATCGCTTGCTGCACGCTGTGCAGTTCGCGGCCCTGCTTGAGATCTTCCACGGTAATCAATTGCTTGCCTTGCAGGCTGCTGACCAGCGTCAAACAGCTGTTCACCGCCTGATACTGCATCTGCCCATCGACGACTTTACCGAGCGTGACGGTGCAGGCACCGCAATCGCCAGACGCGCAGCCCTCTTTGGTACCGCGACGCTGCTGCTGGCCGCGCAGGTAGTTAAGCACGGTGAGATTGGGATCAAGCTCGCATTCGGTGATTAAACGATCGTTGAGTAAGAACTGGATCATGCGATTTGCTCCTCACTTTCGCGCTGCCAAACCGGTTTGCCGCTCACCCAGGTTTGCGCGATGTTGCGGTCGTCGCCAAGCGTCATCATTACAAACAGCCGCTCCCAGATGTCTTTGCTGTTGGCATTGCGCAGCTTCTGCAGCGGCGACACCGCCGCATCGAGTACCACGAAATCGGCCTCTTTGCCGGGATTGAAGTTGCCGATAACGTCATCCAGATCGAGCGCGTGCGCGCCGCCTAAGGTGGCGTGATAAAACGCTTCGCAAGCGCTGAGTTTGTATTGCTGTAGCTGGCCGACTTTGTAGGCTTCGCCCAGCGTTTGCAGCAGATTAAAGGTGGTGCCTGCGCCAACGTCGGTGCCAATGCCCATGCGCACGCCCTGCTGCCAGCAGCGTTTGATGTTGAATAATCCGCTGCCGAGGAACAGGTTTGAGGTCGGGCAGAAGGCAATTGATGAATCGGTGTCATGCAGGCATTGCCACTCTTGATCTTCCAGATGCAGGCAGTGCGCGAACACGCTGCGTTTGCCGGTAAGTTGGTGGTGGTGATAGACATCGAGATAGCCTGCGCGCTCCGGGAATAGTGCTTTTACCCAGGCGATCTCCTGCTGGTTTTCACTTAGGTGCGTGTGCATCCAGACATCAGGAAACTCCTCGCGCAGCTGGCGCACTTTATCCAGCAATTCCGGCGACGAGGTCGGAGCAAAGCGCGGCGTGAGCGCATAGCTCAGGCGACCGCGCTGATGCCAGCGCTCAATCAGTTCACGCGAGTGCTGATAACTCTCTTCCGGCGTTTCGGTCAGGTATTCCGGCGCGTTGCGATCCATCATCACTTTGCCCGCGATCAGTCGCATATCCAGCTGCTGCGCGGCGCTGAACAGCGAGTCGACCGACTGCTTATGCACGGTGCCGAATACCAACGCGGTGGTGGTGCCGTTCGACAGCAGCTGATGCAGGAAGAACGCCGACATTTTTGCCGCGTGATCGGGACAGTGATATTGGCTCTCCACCGGGAAGGTATATTGGTTGAGCCACTCCAGCAGCTGTTCGCCAAAGGCGCCGATCATCTCGGTTTGCGGGTAATGAATATGGGTATCGATAAAGCCGGGCACGATCAGTTTGCCGCGCAGATCGGTGACGCGCGTGGGATCAACGCGCCCTTCCGCGATTTGCCAGCTTTCAAGGCTGACCACTTTGCCGTCACGCAGCGTTAATAAGCCATCTTCGAGATAGCGTGCATTGGCAGCGATGTCGTCTGGCTGCGCGGCCAGAGCGGTGAAATCAAAGAAGCTGGCGCGCAGCAGCGTTTCGGGTGCGTAAGGCATAATGGTTCCTTGGTGCTTTTTTATGAGTGCAGGTGATTGCCTTAAAGATAGTTTGCAAAGCGCATGCCAATGCAAAGAACAAAAAATACTGTTTACTTTCAATATAATAGGTTGTTTTGATGCGTTTTTGTGTCAAGCTTGACGAGCAAACGTATGCGCAACCGGTTGCCTGCTATCGCAAACGGTTGCGATTTAACATAGCGGCGAGTTTTGTCACGCATGGCGTGATTATCGCCTGTTGAGATGCGTCTTTGTGGTGCGCCAATGCACTCGTAATGTGCAGGAAAAATCCTGCAACACGCTGCTTTGGGTTTTCATGAGCATGGGTTCGAGGTTAATGCTAAGGTGTGGCTGATAACCTGAAATCGTTTAAGGAACAGTGAGATGATTATTTTTGTTACTGGCGCAACTGCTGGTTTTGGTCAAAGTATCACCCGCCGCTTCATTGCTACAGGTCACAAAGTGATCGCCAGCGGACGTCGCGCTGAGCGTTTAAAAGAGCTGAAAGATGAGCTGGGCGACAATCTGTATACCGTTCAGCTGGACGTGCGTAATCGCGCCGCCATCGATGAAGCGATCGCCTCCCTGCCCGCTGAATGGCGCAATATTGATGTGCTGGTTAACAATGCTGGCCTGGCGTTGGGTGTGGAACCGGCGCACAAAGCCAATATCGAAGACTGGGAAAATATGATCGACACCAACAATAAAGGTTTGGTGTACATGACGCGTGCGGTGCTGCCTGCAATGGTTGAGCGCAATGTTGGTCATATCGTGAATATCGGTTCGATTGCCGGTAGCTGGCCTTATTTGGGTGGCAACGTGTATGGCGCAACCAAAGCGTTCGTGCGCCAGTTCAGCCTGAATCTGCGTACCGACCTGCACGGCACCGCGCTGCGCGTGACCGATATCGAGCCAGGTTTGGTGGGCGGCACTGAATTCTCAAACGTGCGCTTCAAAGGCGATGACGATAAAGCGGGCCAGGTTTATGAAGGCACCACCGCGCTGACGGCGGAAGATGTCACCGAAGCGGTGTATTGGGTGACGACGCTGCCGAAGCACGTCAACATCAATACGCTGGAGATTATGCCGGTGACGCAAACCACCGCGGGACTGAAGGTGCATAAAGGTTAATCGCGGTTACACGCTGTTTGATCGAAATACCCGGGGCGATCATCCTATGAGGCGCTCCGGTGGCTTTCGCCGCGACGACCTCATCGGGATGTTTCCCCCCTGATATCGCACGCCGGTGTGGCCGATGATTACGCGCGGCCCCAACCGGTCACGATAATCAACATGCCGCTCAAGGCGACCAGCGCGCCGACCCAATCCCACGTACTCAGTTTTACGCCATCCACCACGCGCAGCCAGATTAGCGCCGTCAGCACGTATACGCCGCCATAGGCCGCATAAACGCGCCCGCTCGCGGCGGGATGCAACGTTAACAACCAGACAAACAGCGCCAGACTTGCCGCGGCCGGCACCAGCAGCCACGCCGTCATGCCCTTCTTCAACCACAGCCACGGCAGGAAACAGCCAACAATTTCCGCTATCGCAGTGATAAAAAACAGCAAGGCGGTTTTGACCAGCATAGAAAATCTCTCGCTAAGCTAAACAAAGCGCTCACCGCTGGTGAGCAAAGAAGCAGCGATGATATACTAGCGCCCATGGTTGTTACAGCCGCGATCCCGGCTGTGCTGGTGTTAACTGAAGGAAATGACGATGAAAAAACTGTTTTCCGCCCTGCTGGCTACCGTGGTGACGTCGAGCCTGTTAATGGCTGCGCCCATCGCTGCGGCCAAAACCGATCGCCTGATTATTGAAGATGGCAGCAGCGCCTCCAGTAATGAAGCCGCGCGCCAGAGCAAAGAGCAGTGGAACGATACCAAAAACCTGCGTAATAAGGTCAATACGCGCGTTGAGAAAGAGTTTGATAAAGCGGACAAAGCCTTTGATACCCGCGACTCCTGCGAGAAGAGCTATAACGTTAACGCCTATTGGGAACCGAATACGCTGCGCTGCCTCGACCGCCGCACCGGACGTCCAATTGCACCTTAATCGTTTATCACTGCTATAGTTTTGACAGGATTTCTGACCAAAGGAGTGAATGATGAAAAAACGTAATGCAGTTCTGCTGATGGCGATCTTGTCGCTGCCGCTATTGGCGCAAGCGTCTTGTGAAAGCGTCAAAGCGGACATCAGCAAAAAAATCATTAACAACGGCGTCGCCGAATCGGATTTCACGCTGGATATCGTGGCCAATGATCAAGCCGATCAGGTCGGCGGCCAGGTTGTGGGTCATTGTGAGAACGACACACAGAAAATCGTCTACAAGAAAAATGGCCGTGATGGTGACAGCACCGTGCCAGACAGCGCGGGCAGCTCTCAGGATACGCCAGCGCAGTAAACTTTCGGGCGGCTCTCTGGCCGCCCTGCTTTTACTCCACTTCCGGCCTTTGCCGCGGCATTATCCACGCCACCCACAACGTTAGCAGCGCAATCAGCAACGACACTACAAACACCCAATGTAAAGAACTGGCGATTTGTCCGGTCCAGTCATGCAATGTCGCCTCCGACAGCGCCTGACGGCTTTCAGGCGACATGATTTTCTGCATCGGATCGTCGGCCTGCGGCAGACGCAGCGACAAATTGAGGTTCAGCACCGCGCCCAATAACGCGGTACCAATCGCCGACCCGATCATGCGGCTGAACATGATTGAGGCGGTGCAAATGCCGCGAATATCGTAATGCGCATGGTTCTGTACCGATACCAGAAACGTGGTGCTGGTCATGCCCATGCCGGTGCCAATCACAAAGGCGGTGAATCCGGCCTGCACGATTGAGCTGTCGCTGCGCAGTAGCAGCAGTAATGCGCTGCCCGCAATCAGCAGCAGCGCGCCCAACTGCGCGGTGAAGCGATAGGAGGTGATAAGCATCAACCTACCGCTCAATGTACTGGCCAGCGGCCAGCCAATCGACATCATCGCCAGTGCGCTGCCGGCCTGCAGCGGCGTGCCGCCGGTGATGCCCTGAATCCAGGTTGGTAGAAAGGCGCTGATGCCCATCATGCTGGCACCGATGATCAGGTTGCCAATGTTGCCAGCGACGATAAGCCGGCTGCGCCAGATTTCCAGCGGGAACAGCGGCGCATCAGCACGCTGTTCATGCTGTTTTAAACGCCAGGCAGCAATGACCGCCAGCAGCAGGAACGGCACCAGCCAGAAACCGAGCACTTCTGCCTGCAGCAGCGCGACCAGCAACGCCGTTACGCAGATCATCAGCCAGCAGCTGCCGGTGAGATTGAGCGTGGTGGCCTGATTTTGTTCGCGCGATGGAAGAAAACGCGCCAGCAGCAGCATGGCGATGGCGCCAATCGGCACGTTGACCCAGAAAATCACCGACCAGCTAAAGTGCTGCACCAGCCACGCGCCGCTCAGCGGACCAATGATTGCCGCCACGCCCCAGACGCTGGAGAGCCAGCCCTGGACGTTGGCGCGTTCGCGCGGCGAATAGACGTCCGCCACAATGGTGGACGTCAGCGGCATAATCGCCCCGGCACCTAACCCCTGAAAAGCGCGAAACAGGATCAGCCACGCCATGCTTTGGGCAAATCCGCACAGAATCGATCCCAGTAAAAAGAGCGAAACACCGATAAACAACAGTCGTTTGCGGCCCCACATATCTGCCAGTCGGCCATACAGCGGCACGCTGACGGCTTGCGTCAGTAGATAGATGGAAAATACCCAGCCAAACTGCGAAAAGCCGCCAAGATCGGCAATAATGGTCGGCATGGCGGTGGCTACGATGGTGACTTCAATCGCCGCCATAAACATAGCGAGCATGCAGCCGATAAGAATCCAGTGGCGATGTTCCGTGTTCAATTCTGCAGTTTCAGTCATACGTCTCCTTAATTTCTAACAAGGCTAGCTGAAAATTCACCAAACCAGTTTCCTCTACGTGCGCCCCATCTGTTACGACGTCACTTATTTCGATGAAAATTTTTTATTGTCGGATGATGCCTTATTCCGCGCGGGTTAGATGGCGTTTTTTATTATTTCTATCTGTCTGATTTTGCCGCAAAAACTAGCGCTTATCGACAAGCATTGCTATAGGTCTAAGCGGTGCTTTCCAGATATTCACTGAAAAAGCATTTGATAACAGTCATTTTAACTGCAATTTAACGGGGTGAAGGATTTTCGTATGTGCGCGTTTTAACACTGCGCCGTCATCCTGGGAATGACATTACCTATCGAACGATTTCTTGAATCAGGAAGACACTGGCTATGCAAAATGCATCGCTCGCCCGCCGCGCTGGGCTGGCTCTGCTCGCGATTGTTGCGGTGATTGCCCTGCTGGTTTGGGGGCTGGGGCTGAATACGCTGCGCGACCGGCGGGAAGATTTGGTTTATCTCGGGCAGCAGCATCTGTTTTTGGTGTTTTGGTCAATGTTCTTTGCGCTGCTGGTAGGCATTCCCAGCGGCATCCTGCTTAGCCGTCCATTTGCTCGTCGCTGGGCAGAGTACGTGATGCAAATCTTCAACGTGGGTAACACGCTGCCACCGCTGGCAGTATTGGCGCTCGCGATGGTGATTGTCGGTATCGGCGATCGTCCCGCGCTGATTGCCCTGTTCCTCGCCTCGCTGCTGCCCATTGTGCGTAATACTTTTGCCGGTTTAAGCGCGGTACCGCCGTCGCTGATTGAAGCCGCCAACGGTATAGGTATGACGAAGTTTCAGCGTTTGCGCCAGGTTGAAATTCCCAATGCGCTGCCGGTGATTCTGGCAGGCGTGCGCATCGCCACGGCGATTAACGTCGGTACCGCGCCATTGGCGTTCCTGATCGGCGCCAGCAGTTTTGGTGAGCTGATTTTCCCCGGCATCTACCTCAACGACTTCCCTACGCTGATCCTCGGCGCTGTGGCCACCGCGCTGGTTGCGCTGGTGCTCGACATGCTGCTCGCAGCATTGGGACGTTATCTCAGCCCGCACTCTGCGGCTTAACACAAGGAGTTTTGTGATGGCCACTGCCAATAAGCTGGCGCGCTGGGTTAAAAGTACTGCGCTGGCACTCACCGCGACGCTGGCAATCAGCCAAAGCGCCGCGGCTGCAACACCGATTACCATGGCAACCAAGAGCTTTACGGAGCAGCACATCCTCTCCGCGATGACAGTAATCTGGCTGCAAAAGAAAGGTTTCCAGGTGATTCCCAAGACCAATATCGCCACCACTATTGGTCGTAACGCGATGATCAATAAACAGATTGATATGACATGGGAATACACCGGTACTTCGCTGATCATCTTTAACCACATCAATAAGCCGATGTCGACCGAAGACGCGTATAAAACGGTAAAACAGCTGGATGCGAAGTTAGGGCTGGTGTGGCTCAATCCTGCACCGATGAACAATACCTATGCGTTTGCCATGCAACGCGATCGTGCGGAGAAAGAAGGCATCAATACCATGTCGCAACTGGTGGCGAAGCTGGAAGAGGTACGCAAGAACGATCCGGATCATAACTGGAAACTGGGTTTGGACCTGGAATTCTCGGGCCGCTCCGATGGTCTTAAGCCACTGCAGAAAGCCTACAACATGCCGCTCGATCGTCCGCAGATTCGCCAGATGGATCCCGGCTTGGTTTACAACGCGATTCGCGATGGCTTTGTTGATGCCGGTTTGATCTACACCACCGATGGCCGTGTGAAAGGGTTTGAACTCAAAGTGTTAGAGGATGATAAGCACTTCTTCCCGAGTTACAACGTCACGCCTGTGGTGCGTCAGGATGTGCTCGAGAGCCATCCGGGCCTGGATACGGCGCTCAATCAGCTCTCCGCCTTGATTAATGACGAAGCGATCACCGAGATGAATAAGCGTGTCGATATTGATCATCAGTCGCCGCAACAGGTGGCGCGTGATTTCCTTCAATCCAAGAACATGCTGTAAGGAGGCGCTGTGGATACCTTGCATTACATCATGAATAACTGGCACACCTTGATGACGCTCACCTGGCAACACACGTGGCTGGTACTGGTGGCGGTCGGTTTCGCCATTATCGTTGGCGTACCGCTGGGCATTTTGATTGTGCGCTTTAAGTGGCTGGCCACGCCGGTGCTCGGCATCGCCACCATTGTGTTAACCATTCCCACCATCGCGTTGTTTGGTTTGATGATTCCATTGTTTTCTATGATCGGTCAGGGCATTGGCGCCCTTCCCGCTATTACCGCCGTGTTTCTCTACTCGCTGCTGCCGATTGTGCGTAACACCCACACCGCGCTGAAGAATTTGTCTCCCGGACTGCGTGAAGCCGGTCGCGGGATTGGCATGACCTTCTGGCAGCGTCTGCGCTGGGTGGAAATTCCGATGGCGCTGCCGGTGATTTTTGGCGGTATTCGTACAGCGGTGGTGATGAATGTCGGCGTGATGGCGATTGCCGCCGTGATTGGTGCGGGCGGTTTGGGCCTGCAACTGCTCGACGGGATCAGCGGCAGCGATGTGCGCATGCTGATTGCCGGTGCCTTGATGATTTGTTTGCTCGCGATTGTGCTTGATTGGCTGCTGCACCGTTTGCAGTCGGCGCTGACTCCTAAGGGGATTCGATAATGATAAAACTTGAAAACCTGACGAAAACCTTTACGCAAAAGAACGGCACATCACTTAATGCCGTGGATAACGTCAGCCTTGAAGTGCCTGCCGGGGAAATGTGCGTGCTGCTCGGCCCATCGGGTTGTGGCAAAACCACCACCCTGAAGATGATTAACCGTTTGATTCCCTCCTCAAGCGGCAGGATTTTGATCAACGGTGAAGACACCAGCGGACAAGATACCGTCACCCTGCGCCGCAATATTGGCTATGTCATCCAGCAGATTGGTCTGTTCCCGAATATGACCATCGAGGAGAACATTACCGTGGTGCCGCGCATGTTGGGTTGGGATAAGAAGCGCTGCCGTGAACGCGCCACGGAATTGATGAGCATGGTGGCGCTCGATCCGACCAAGTTCCTGCATCGCTATCCGCGCGAAATGTCTGGCGGTCAACAGCAGCGTATTGGCGTGATTCGCGCGCTGGCTGCGGATCCACCGGTTTTGCTAATGGATGAACCTTTCGGTGCGGTCGACCCAATCAACCGTGAAGTGATTCAGAACGAATTCCTTGAGATGCAGCGCCAGTTAAAGAAGACCGTGATGCTGGTTAGCCACGATATTGATGAAGCGCTGAAGCTCGGCGACCGCATTGCGGTGTTTGGTCAGGGGAAAATTGTGCAGTGCGCCAGCCCGGATGAGCTGTTAGCCAAACCGGCGAACGACTTTGTTGGCTCCTTTGTCGGTCAGGACCGTACGCTGAAACGTTTGTTGCTGGTGCAGGCCGGCGATGTCACCGATCAGCAGCCCACCATCACCGTGCAGCGTAATACGCCACTGCAGGAGGCCTTCGCCACCATGGACGATAACGATATGCGTTCGGTGACGGTAGTTGATGAAGATGGCAAGCCACTGGGATTTGTGAAGCGGCGTGAAGCGCGCGGCGCTACTGGCCGCTGCGAAGAGATGCTGCATACCTTTAAAGTGACCGGCAAAGCGGAAGAAAACCTACGCGTGGTGCTGTCGAAGCTGTATGAGCACAACACGGTGTGGATGCCGATCGTCGATGAGGAAGGTCGTTATAGCGGCGAGATATCGCAGGATTACATTGCCGATTATCTCAGTTCTGGACGTACGCGCCGTCGGTTGAATCCGTAAAACCCTAAGCAGTCGCCGAGGGGCATATGGCAGATCGTAAAGTCGCCATAAATCATCCCTGAGGCTCAGCCCGCGCCTTCCCTGGCGCGGGATGCTTTACTCCTCTGCCATATGCCCCTCGGCTATTTGACTCCGTGCGCTTTGTTAACGCGACTCCTCAGCCGTTTTTGCCGCCACTGCTTCGCTGCGCTCTGAAGGCAGCACGACATTCAAAATAATCGCCAGCATCCCGCCGGTAGTCACTGCGTGACCAAACAGGTTGCTAATCAGCGTCGGGAACTGTTTCAGCACCTCAGGCACCGCTTCGACACCCAAACCGATACCAAACGACACGGCAACAATCAGCATCTCGCGACGGCCAAGTGGCGTTTGCGTCATCACACGGATACCGGCCGCCACCACGCTACCAAACATCACGATGGTCGCGCCGCCCAGTACCGGCGGTGGAATCTGCTGCAGCATATAGCCAATCGCCGGGAACATACCGAGCAGCACCAGCATCACGCCGATCACCATGCCAACATAACGGCTGGCAACGCCGGTCATTTGGATGACGCCATTATTTTGCGCAAAAGTGGTGTTGGGAAAGGCAGAGAACACGGCGGCAAGCAAACAGCTGATGCCATCGGCGAAAATACCGCCCTGCATGCGGCGCTCAAACGCTTCGCCTTCAATCGGCTGCTGCGACAACATGCAGTTCGCCGTGAGGTCGCCCACCGCTTCAATCACGGCTATCACCGATACCAGCGCGATGGGAATAAAGATGGTCCAGTCAAAGGCAAAACCAAAACGGAATAGCGCCGGCATTACCAGCCACGGCGTATCACCCATTGGCTTGAGGGTGAGATGGCCGGTTAACGCTGCGGCGATACAGCCCGCAGCAATGCCGGCCACCACCGCAACCAGCCGCGTCCAGCGATTTTGCGAACGGTTAAGTACGATAATCACCAGCAGCGTCAAGGCACCGAGCGCCAGATTGCCGGGCGCGCCAAAATCGCTGGCGTTATGGCCGCCAGCCCAATCGGTGATGCTGACTTTAATCAGGCTGATACCAATTAAGGTAATAACGGTGCCGGTAACCACCGGCGTCAACACTTTGCGTAATGGCGCGATGCAGCGGCTGATCAACATCGGAATCATCGCCGCCACCAGGTTGCAACCAAAGATCATCGCCATGATCTCTTCTGGCGATCCGCCGCGCGCTTTGACCATCAATCCGCCCGACAGAATCACCCCGAGAAAGGCAAAGCTGGTGCCCTGCAGGCAGATCATGCCTGCGCCAATGCCCATAAAGCGGCGCGCCTGCAGGAAAGTACCGAGACCGGAAACGAGCAGTGACATACTGATCAGATAAGGGATCCATGCCTGTAATCCCAACACGGAACCAATAATCAGCGGCGGCGTAATGATGCCCACTACGCTGGCCAGCACATGTTGCAGTGCGGCACAAAATGCAGGCAATGGACCGATGCGGTCATTCAGCCCATACAACAAACCTTTCTCATCTGATTGCGACATACAGGTGCTCCGGCAAGATATTCATCAGAGCTGCTGATGCATGAATCACGCCAGAACAAGGGGTTTATTAAAATTTGTAAGTAAGATATTGAATATTATGGCAATTAATTCAGTAAAGAGGAGGGCTGAACCTGAAATCTTAGATTCAGCCATTGATCATTTGCGGCCTTTTGTTTCATCAGGCCGCAGGCTTTGCACTGTTGTCGTGCGTAAAATTGTCATCGAGCAGTGAAATATCCAGATAACTACTCAGTTCCCGCTGTTCTGCGCGCGGCAGATAAGGCAACTCGCCTAATAAAGGTGCACCTAACTTGTTGCTCAAAACATCAATAATTTCAGCGTAATGCGCCAGACCGGGATTAATACGGTTGGCTACCCAACCCACGAGTCGCAATCCATCCTGCGCAATCGCCTCGGCGGTCAGTAAAGCGTGGCTGATGCAACCTTCTTTAATGCCGACTACCAACACAACGGGTAAATGTTCCTGCCGCACCCAGTGGGACAAAGGCTGTAAGTCGTTCATTAAACTGCGCCAGCCGCCGGTGCCTTCTACCACCACGCGCGCGGCGCGCTGCTGCAAATCGTTTAGACTGCGGCTGAGCAACGGATAATCTATACGCTGCGACGCGCTGGTGCTGATTTCATCCTCTTGTAAGGCGATAGGATTGACGGCGGAATAATCGAGAGCGAGACCTGAAGCCTGCTGTAATAACAGGGCATCTTTATTACGTAAGCCTTCAGATGTGAGTTGCGCGCTTTTGGCGACAGGTTTGAAGCCTGCGGCGCACAGATTCGCCTTGGCAAAGCACTGCAATAATGCGCGTGATACCACGGTTTTACCCACCGCGGTGTCGGTACCGGTGACAAAAAGCGTTTTCACCATTCTCCTCCTTCATTAAAGCGATGTGTAACGTGCGAAGGAGGCAGTTTAAGGAAATGTTTTCGCGGGCAGATTGCGTTAGGACAAACTTAAGGTGAGCTGTAATTATCCCTGCAACAGTTTTACCAATAAATGGCCGCTATAGAGCGCGTCTTTTATCAGTGCGGCGCCGCCAAAGGTGCCGGGATCGCTGAAAGCCGTTGGTGTGAGCTGGATTTTACTGCTGTATGCGGGCAAGGCTTGTTGTCGAATGGTACTGCTCACCGCAGGGAACAGCACATCGGCGGCCTGATTCAGCGGCGAACCGATAAGGATTTGTTGAGGATTAAAGATGTTTACCATCATCGCCAGCATGCGGCCAATATGATGTCCGACGCCCGCAATCACATCACGCGCCAGGCGATCGCCCTGCTGCGCGGCTGCGCATAAGCTCTCAATCGTCAACGGCGTCTGATGCAATACACTGTCCGGCTGCGACGGCAAACGCTGGGCGGTGAGAGTAAGCAGGCTTCCGATGCTGGCGACGGTTTCCAGACAGCCATTATTGCCGCAATAACACTGCTGGCCGTAAGGATCGATTTGCGTATGACCAATCTCCACCAGCGTACGACCATTTTTGTGCAGCAGTTGTCCGCCGCTGATCACGCCTGCGCCGACGGTTTCATCAATCACAATCTGAATCACATGTTGCGCGCCACTGGATGCGCCAAACAGCGCTTCGGCTAACGTCCAGGCGGAAATATCATGCTGCACGAACACCGGCAGACCGGTGCGCTGCGCCAGCGTTTCTCCCAGCGGCATATCCTGCACATCATAACCCGGCATACGATGGACCACGCCAGAAGCGGCGTTGATCAATCCTGGCAAGGTAATGGCGATGGCGGTCAAACGCTCCAGCTTGCTTTGGTGGCGAATAAAGAAGTCATTCACTGTCTCGTGCAAGGTTTGCAGCAGTGGTTTGTCGGCGCTGGCGTGCAGCGGCAGGCGATCTTCCTGCAGCGCGCGGCTGCTGAGATCGCGCAGCGTCAGCGTAATAAATCCGGGCTGAATGCGCACGGCGAGATAGTGCCAGGCGAGCGTATCGAGGATCAAACCAATCGCGGGACGACCGCGACTGCCCGGCTCCTGAAATTCAGTTTCCTGAACCAGATGGGCATCGAGCATTTCACGCACGATTTTGGTAATGCTGGCGGGTGCTAACTGGGCACGTTTAGAAAGCTCAATACGCGAAATCGGGCCGTAAAGGTCAATCAGTCGGTAAACCACACCAGCGTTGGTCTGTTTTATCTGATCAATATGACCAGGTTGACTGTACAGATTCACGCCCTGCTCCCATTATTTTCGCGCTTCTAAATAAACAGCAGCTATGGTGATGCAGATTGCCTTGCAGCGTCAAATATTTGATTAGAAATGTGATTTATCGCACATAAAGTTTGGGCCCTCATTCAACTGCGGACTCAATTCTCTGCATTTTGCAGCATCAGCGACATCATATTGGTCATTTGCGCCGTTGGTTCTCGCGTCGCTGACCAGACCAGCCAAACTTCAGAAATCGCGTCGCTCTCCTGCAACGGGATCCACACCACATCAGCCAGACGTGCACGGCTGAATGACGCCGGCAGAATCGACACGCCGAGTCCGGTCGCCACCAGACCAAGGATGGTCATCGCCTCGCCCACTTCCTGCGTAATAAAAGGTTTGATTTGATAGCGATGCAGCAGCGCCAGGATTTCACCGTATAACGCAGTGCCGCCTTGCGGATCGAAAAATACAAACGGCTCGTTGGCTAATGCCTGAATGGAAATCGACTCTGCATCGGCCAGCGGATGCGCCCAATGCACTACCGCGCATAGCGGCTCACGCAGTAACACGCGGTGCTGCAGATCGCTGGGCAGCGGCGTATTGCGCATCACACCGAGGTCGAGCCGATCGTCATGAAGTGGCGCAAGCTGCTGCCGCGTGTTGTTCTCCTGCATCTGAATGTGTACTTCTGGCCAACGCTGGCGGAATTGGTACAGCGCGTCAGAAACCAGACCGGTAAACGGCGCTGAGGAGGTAAAGCCGATGCGCAACTCGCCCTCCTGCCCGCTATGCACGCGTGCGGCGCGGCGGGCGGCCTGCTCCACCTGTAACAAAATGGCACGCGCATCCTGCAAAAACAGCGCGCCGGCGGGCGTGATCTGTACGCTGCGATTGGTGCGGGTAAACAGCTGCGCGCCAATTTCCTGCTCCAGCTGCTGAATCTGCTGGCTTAGTGGCGGTTGCGAAATATTCAGGCGCTGCGCGGCGCGGCCAAAATGCAACTCCTCCGCGACGGCAATGAAATAGCGTAAATGACGCAACTCAACATTCATATTTTAAACGTCTCATTTGAGATTATTAATATATTGTACAACCTATTCGCCCTTTCCTACAGTAACGGCATGATTGTTCAAACGAGGATGTTCCGTGAGTCGCTCTTCTCAGGCGGTGATACTCGATGAAGACGAGTTGTCCGTAAAGCCTGCTCCAGCTGCAACCCCTTCAGAATGGATTGAACGCGGATCGCCGCAGTTTATGCGCGTGACGCTGGCACTGTTCTCCGCCGGTCTTGCCACTTTCGCCCTGTTGTATTGCGTGCAGCCCATTCTGCCGGTGTTATCGCAGCAATTTGGCGTTTCTCCAGCGCAAAGCAGTATTTCTCTCTCGCTATCGACCGGCTTAATGGCATTGGGATTACTGTTTACCGGGCCGCTGTCGGATGCGATTGGGCGTAAATCGGTGATGGTTACCGCGCTGTTGCTCGCGGCTATCTGTACCTTGATTTCCGCCACCATGAGCAGCTGGCAGGGGATTTTGCTGATGCGCGCGCTGATTGGTTTGTCACTGAGCGGGGTTGCGGCGGTTGGCATGACCTATCTGAGTGAAGAGATTCATCCACGCGTTATCGCCTTTTCCATGGGGCTGTACATCAGCGGTAACTCGATTGGCGGCATGAGCGGACGCCTGTTGACGGGCGTATTGACCGATTTCTTCTCGTGGCGCGTTGCGGTGGGCGTGATTGGCTGTTTCGCGTTGGCGGGCGCGCTGATGTTTTGGAAAATCCTGCCTGCGTCGCGTCATTTCCGTCCAGCTTCGCTGCGTCCGCGTAGTTTGCTGATCAACTTCCGTTTGCACTGGCGCGATAAAGGATTACCGCTGCTGTTCGCTGAGGGCTTCCTGCTGATGGGCGCGTTCGTCACGCTGTTCAACTACATCGGCTATCGCCTGCTGAGTGCGCCCTGGTCGCTGAGCCAGGCGGTGGTGGGATTGCTGTCGGTGGTCTATCTGACCGGATCCTGGAGTTCACCGAAAGCCGGCGCGATGACCAGCCGCTTTGGACGCGGTCCGGTGATGATTGGCGCAACTGCGATTATGCTGACGGGATTGCTGCTGACGGCGTTTAACTCACTGTGGCTGATTTTACCCGGCATGATGTTGTTCACCGCCGGATTCTTTGCGGCGCATTCTGTTGCCAGCGGCTGGATTGGCCCGCGTGCGCGTCGGGCTAAAGGCCAGGCATCGTCACTCTATCTGTTTAGCTATTACGTTGGATCCAGCGTGGCGGGTACATTGGGCGGCGTGTTCTGGCACAGCTATGGCTGGATGGGCGTTACGGCATTCATTAGCTTGCTATTATTAATGGCTTTGCTGGTCGGCTGGCGATTGCAGTGCCGGAAACTGTAATACCTTTCATCTGTTAAACGGGGCTAATGCGCCCCGTTCTCTCATCAAGTCCACGCCATCCGGTGATCTCACAGTCCCAGATAAAACAAAACGGCCATTCGTCGCTATAATTCATTCCATTCCAACAATAGTTAGACTTTTATTATTTCACAGCAATGAGGACGATAGATGGGACTCTATTATTACGTCGATAAGCATGCCGGCTATAACGACAACCATGTAGTACACGCAACGGGATGCCCGTACCTACCCGCCGATGAGGCACGCCGTTTCCTTGGGACTTTCTACACGCCAAATGCCGCCATTCAGCAAGCGCGTAAATTTTATGCCAGCGCGCTGGGCTGCGAGCACTGCTGTCCGGTGGGGTTAAAAAAAAACATGACGACTCAGAATAGTGTGGCACTAAAACATATGGTGCGACTCTGATAATCATGATGTGAGAGTGGTCAGCAGACCTAACTCTTTTGTTAAGCAGCACTGCGGCGTTTCATAATAATTATAAATTTAAGTGTAATAATAACTGGACCTTAAGGCGTTCAAGGTGGCGTCAGGTCCAGTTGCCTCTTTCTCCCCCGTTGTTAATCTTGCTCGCTCTCGTATTGATGACAGAAAGCGTAAAAACCTCAGGCTATTAATTACGCCACTCTTGATAAAAAATATTCAGTAATAAAAGCCCGACAAACGGTTTCCCTCCGCTCATTAATGCTCCACAATAGCGGCAATTTGTGACTCCGGTCACTTTCTGGGGTGCTTTTTGCCCTTTCATTTGCCGTCTGACAGATTTGAACTCCATGCAATCTACTACTGTTTCCCGTAAAACGGCCTGGCTACGCGTTGTACTGCTGGCTATTGCTGCTTTTGTCTTTAACACCACAGAATTCGTGCCTGTCGGTCTGCTGTCGGATATCGCCGCCAGCTATGACATGAAGACTGCCGATGTTGGCATTATGCTGACCATCTACGCGTGGGTTGTCGCGCTATTGTCACTGCCGTTGATGCTGTTAACGCGCAATATTGAGCGTCGCCTGCTGTTGGCGGTGTTGTTCATTGTGTTTGTTGCCAGCCATGTGCTCTCGTCTTTGGCATGGGATTTCACCTCACTGGTTATCTCGCGCATCGGTATTGCCCTAGCGCACGCCGTGTTCTGGTCAATTACCGCTTCGCTGGCCATTCGCGTGGCGCCTGCAGGCAAGAAAACTCAGGCGTTGAGTATGCTGGCAACCGGTACCGCGCTGGCGATGGTGCTGGGCGTGCCGATTGGGCGTATCGTCGGTCAATATCTTGGCTGGCGCACTACTTTTGGCATGATCGGCTTGTCTGCTTTGGTATTGCTGATTTTGCTGATGCGCATACTGCCGCGTCTGCCGAGCGAGCACACGGGTTCACTGAGCAGCGTTCCGATGCTATTCCGCCGTCCGGCGCTGGTGGCAATGTACGTTCTGGTTACCGTGGTGGTGACGGCGCATTACACCGCTTACAGCTACATCGAACCGTTTATGCAGGTGGTGGCTAATGCCGATGATAATTTCACCACGCTACTGTTACTGCTGTTTGGATCAGCGGGCATTCTCGGCAGCGTGCTGTTTAGTACGCTGGGCAATAGATTCCCTTCTGCGATGCTGATCGCTGCAATTGCGATGATCACCCTAAGCATGGGCTTGCTGGTGTTTGCTGCAGTACGTCCCGCTGCAATCACCGTGCTGTGCATCGTTTGGGGCATGGCAATGATGATGATTGGTCTGGCGATGCAGGTGCGCGTTTTGGCGCTGGCACCGGATGCCACCGACGTCGCGATGTCGCTGTTCTCGGGTATCTACAACATCGGTATCGGCGCGGGTGCGCTGCTGGGTAATCAGGTCAGTTTGCATATGCAAATGTCGGATGTCGGTAACGTCGGCGGCATTATTGGCCTTGCCGCACTGTTCTGGTGTATCGCTATCTTCCGCCGCTATCCACAGCTGCGTTCTAACGGATAAGAAAAAAGGCTTCAGAAGGTTATCTTCTGAAGCCTTTTATTCACTTCCTGCGGAATGCTTAATTGCCCTCCGCTCAATTCTCTTAGTTATAAATTACTGCTGTGCCATTTAGCTTGTTGTTGCCAGAGGTCGAAGTGATGCGGAATGACTTTGCTCCGGCAGCACTGGCCTTTTCCGCTAGCTGATTCTCCAGCGATGTCAGGTTAGTGCTACCTGATGCGCTAACCACACCAATTTGTTGTTGATTCAGCGGCGCTTCGTTTACTAAGTCTGCAGCCATGCTACCAAACGCGATTGAAGACAATGCTACAGCGGCCAAAGTCAGTTTGATGCTTTTCATAATTTTGCTCTCTTAAACAGGTGAATTGGGGTCGGTCGCGATTAAGTTAACAACCGTTAATTAAATGCTACTGCCGAATGGGTCCGCGCGTCAATCATTTTATTAACGGTCATTATTTTAATCGGAAGTGGCGTGATTATGGGCTTCCCAGCCCTTTTTGACTTATCCATTTGGGTGCTTTCGCAAGCCAAAAGCACAAACGGGCAAAGACGAATAGACTCATTCCGGGCTGCGCTTGCATATTTATTTAATGATCGGTAATTTAATGGGGTGTTTTTACGCTTTGAGGTGCCCAATGACAGAAGTTATCGATGTGGTGAACAGGAAAACGCGCGGCCGTCCGAAAGTGTTTGATCGCAACGATGCCCTGGACAAGGCATTGATGTTGTTCTGGGCGCATGGCTATGAAGGCACTTCGCTGTCCGATTTGGTTAACGCTACCGGCGCTAAGGCCCCAACCCTTTATGCTGAGTTTGAAAATAAAGAAGGGTTATTCCGTGCGGCGATGCAGCGATACATTGAAACGTTCAGCGCACAACGCAACGCCGTGCTAAATGATGATGCTTTAGACGTGAAAACGGCCATTGAAGCCTATTTTCGCGCAACCGCCGCATGCTTCACCGAATGTGATAAGCCTGCTGGCTGTTTCTTTATTTGTACCTCGAGCGCGCTCTCTTCCGGCTCAGAAGAAGTGGCGCAAATGCTGGCTCAACAGCATCACGCGCAGGAATCAGCGTTAAAAGCATTTCTTGATACCCGGCAGCAGCGCGGCGAGTTACCGCAATGTGCCAATAGTGCAAGGTTAGCCCGCTACCTGGCGTGTTTACTGCAGGGCATGTCGGTGCGTGCGCGTGAAGGCGCTAATCGTGAGGACCTTGACCAGATCGTGGATACGCAGATGGCAATCTGGCCCGCTCTGGCGGGATATTGTGAATTGAGCACCAAATAAAATTCAGGCCGACTTCCGTGTCGGCCTAAAATTATTGCCTCCGTACAAATACTGAGGTGAGCGCGCGTTAAGGCAGGAAAAACATCGGTTTCAACGCTGCACTCACCGGACTATTATCCGGATTCGATGGCATTAAATCCTTCATCGATGCCCACCAGCGCTGACACACTTCCGTTTTTGCCACTGCTTCCCAGCGCGCTTCAGACTCAATTTCCACGCTGGCAAACAGCAGATTGCGTTCAGCATCCAGCCAGATAGCGTAATTGTGCGCGCCATGCGCTTTTAGCGTCTCAGCCAGCTCCGGCCAAATTGGCGTATGACGGCGCAGATACTCATCGTGGCAGTGTGCATGCACCTGCATCACAAAGGCTTTACGCAACATCGCTGCGCTCCGCCTGCAGCGCGGCTTGCCACGGCTTAACGTTGAAGCGTTCACCCAGCGCGATCAGCTGCTCAGTGGTGATGCTTTGACGAATGCCGCCCATTGACAGCGCTTTTACCACCACTTCGGAGGATTTCTCCGCCGTATCGATCAGGCCGAAAGTCTCGTCGAGGTTTGGACCCGCGCCAAAGATGCCATGGAACGGCCACATCACAATGCTGTGATTTGCCATTGCGTCTGCCGTTGCCTGACCAATTCCATCGGTACCGGGCACCATCCATGGCAGAATACCTACGCCATCCGGGAACACCACCAGACATTCGGTGCTGCCTTCCCACAACAGGCGTGTGAATCGTGCGGAATCCAGATTTACCACATAGCTCAGCGCCATAAAGTTGGTGGCGTGGCAATGCATGATGACGCGATCAATGCCGTTTGAGACCTGCTTGCGCACGCTGTGCGACTGGAAGTGAGCTGCCAACTCTGATGTTGGCAGGCCACCGTTACTCAAACCCCAATGGATTTTGTATGACAAGCCTTTGTCATCCACCTGCAGCAGCGCCAGACAGTCGGCCGGGTCGAGCTGAACGTTACGGAAAAACTTACCCGATCCGGTGACCAGGAACCAATCATTGGCCAGCGCTGGAGCAGGTTTGGTCAGCTCAATACAGCGCGGCTCGGCATAGAAATCACCGGCGAAATCTTTAACTTCTTCCGGCAGTAAACGTAAGCTGACGTTGCCGCCATTACGCTCATCCCAGCCTTTCAACCACATGTCGCTGGTCGCTTTAACCATTCCCTGAACAAAAGCGGAAGAGAGGATATTTTGCATGGTGTGTCCCTTAACGTTGACGCAGTGTTTGTTGTTCATAATGACGGACTTCGCTCAGCCAGCTGGCATCAGCAGGGACATCGTGGCGCAGACACCAGGCTTCCCACACCGCTTGCCATGGCAACGATTTTTGTTCTTCCAGCATCGCCAGGCGGCCGGTGTAATCCCCTTCGCTTTCCAGCTTGCGTAACTGGTCGGTAGGTTCCAGCAGAGCACGCAGCAGCGCTTTTTTGGCATTGCGTGTCCCAATTACCCACGCCGCGATGCGGTTGATTGACGCATCGAAGAAGTCGAGACCGATGTGCACCTTGTCGAACAATTTGTGGCGTGCGATTTCGGTAGCGATGGCCTGGGTTTCATCGTCGAGAATCACCACGTGATCGCTGTCCCAGCGCACCGGACGGCTTACGTGCAGCAGCAGGCGCGGCACATAGAGCATGGCCGTGGAAATTTTGTCGGAAATCACTTCGGTTGGATGGAAGTGGCCGGCGTCCAGAGTCAACGCGGTCTGGCGGCTGCTGGCATACCCCAGGCAGAATTCATTGGAACCCACGGTGTAGCTCTCTGCGCCAATGCCAAACAGTTTGCTCTCTACCGCATCAATGTGGTGCGCAGGATTGAGTTTTTCACTGATCACTTCATCAAGCGCACTCGCCAGGCGTTGACGCGGTCCTAAACGATCGACGGTGAGATCTTTCATTCCGTCCGGCACCCAGATATTCATAACGGATGCGGTACCCAGTTGCTCACCAAAGTGTGCAGAGATACGACGGCTGGCCTTGCAGTGATCGATCCAGAACTGACGAATCCCTTTGTCGGCGTGTGACAAGGTAAAGCCATCGGCGCTCAGCGGATGGGAGAAACAGCTTGGATTAAAATCGAGGCCCAGCTTGTGCGTTTTGGCCCATTCCACCCAGTTGCTGAAGTGTTTCGGTTCAATCGCATCACGGTCGACCGGCTTATCGCTCTCCAGATAAATCGCATGCAGGTTGAGGCGTTTAGCACCCGGAATGAGTGACATCGCTTTTTCAACATCAGAGCGCAGCTCATCAGCATTACGGGCGCGTCCCGGATAGTTGCCGGTAGCCTGAATACCGCCGGTCAGTTCACCGTTCGGATTTTCGAAGCCGCGCACGTCATCACCTTGCCAGCAGTGCATCGAGACCGGAATGCCATCCAGCTGCGCCATTACCTGTTCCACATCCACACCGATGGCGGCGTAACGTTGTTTGGCCAGTTCGAAGGCCTGTTCAATCAGCTTAGTCATATGCAAGTTCCTTAGCAGGTTGGCTGAGCGCGGCAAAGCGTGCCTGATGGGCAGCGAAGGCGCTGTTGTTCAACGGTTCAAATTTTTCTAACGGGAAGTTTTGGCTAATGCAGCGGCGTAAATCGCTGACGTCACGCAGTTCGCCCAAAGCAATGAGCTGGCAGCCGACGTTGCCGAGCGTCGAGGCTTCAATCGGCCCCGCCAATACCGGCAGCTGACAGGCATCGGCACACAATTGATTTAACAGCGGGTTCTGACTGCCGCCGCCCACCACATGCAGTTGACGCAGCGGTGCCGCGCGCAGTGTGCCGAGTTCGCCAATAACCTGGCGATAGAGTAAGGCCAGACTGTCGAAGATGGTGCGAGCCAGCGCAGCCGGCGTCTGCGGTACGGGCATGTTCTGTTCGGCGCAGGCGTTTTGAATCTCCTGAACCATGCTGTCTGGATTGATAAAACGGCTGTGATTGGGGTTAACCAGCGCACGACAGGCGGGCTCTTTTGCGGCTTCTTTGATCAGCGAACAGAGATCGGTGATTTGCAGCTCAGTGCAGACACGTTGCAGCAGCCACAAACCCATAATGTTTTTCAGAACGCGGTAGCCTTCTGCTCCACCTTCATTGGTTACGTTGGCATTGAGCGCCGCCGTGCTGACACAAGGCTGCAAGCTCTCAATCCCCATCAGTGACCAGGTTCCCGAGCTGAGATAAGCGGCATCATCCTGCATTAACGGGGTGGCCAAAACCGCGCTCGCCGTATCGTGAGTCGCAACCGCGATCACCGGAGCGTGGTTGCCGCTGGCGCTGGTCCAGTAACCGACAGTGTTACCTGGCGATGTGGGTTTGCCGAACCACTTAGCCGGCACGCCAGCCCACGCAAGCAAATCGCTGTCCCATTCGCCGCTGTGAATATTGAGCAGTTGTGTGGTGGTGGCGTTGGTGTATTCCCAGTTCATCTGGCCGGTAAGGCGATAGTGCAGATAGTCAGGAATCATCAGCGCATACTGCACTTTTTCCTGCCAATCTGGCTGCTGCTGATGCAGTGCGTGCAGTTGATAAAGGGTGTTGAACGGCAAGAATTGAATGCCGGTGCGCTGATAGATTGCTCCTTTGCCGAGATCGTTAATGGCCTGAGCCATGTGCCCTTCTGTACGCTTATCGCGATAACTTACCGCCTCGCCGACGCGTTCACCGTTGGCATCCAGCAACACCAAATCAACGCCCCAGGTATCGATGCCAATGCTGTCCGGCACAATGCCTTCATCATCAAGCTGGGCCAGCCCTAAACGAATCTCTTGCTCCAGTCGATCCAAATCCCAACAATCATAATCTGCACGGCGCACACGCTGATTGGTGAAGCGACGCACTTCGCGCAGGCTGATCTGCTGATTCGCTGAACTCCATTGTGCGAGCATCACGCGCCCGCTGGATGCGCCTAAATCAATGGCAACAATGTTACGCATACTCATGGCGTGTTCTTCCTGTAATGAGATGACTACAGATTAGAAATCTCCGCTTTTTGCCACCTTCCCCTTACTGCCAGTGCGTAATAGTCACTGGCAGGCTGACAAAGAAGTTCGTGAGAAAGCTCACAGAACCACACAAGTGGCGAGATGTGAGCCTTGCCGCATTTCTGTCAATCGCCGGTGAGATCTTGAAAAATTAGCCATTTTCCTGCGTCACTAAGATGAAAATTCAAGGTAAGGTGCGGGGCGCCTGCGTAGACTCGGCAACGGTTGAGTTAATTAAGAGGCGAATCATGACCGTTCTACATAGCGCAGATTTCTTCCCTGAAGGGAATTACGCCATCGCCATCGAGCCGCGTGTGCCGCAGCAGGCATTTCCGGAGCACCATCATGATTTCCATGAAATCGTGTTGGTGGAACACGGTTCTGGCATTCATGTGTTTAACGGTCAGCCACAAGCTTTATCCGCAGGATGCGTATGCTTTGTGCGCGATCACGATCGTCATCTTTATGAGCAAACGGAAAATTTGTGCCTGACCAACGTGCTGTATCGCAGTCCGGCGTCATTTCGTTTTCTCTCGGGTTTGCAGGCGCTCCTGCCGCGCGAAGAAGAGGATCACTACGCGTCGCACTGGCGCATTAATCACAAGGTGATGGCGCAGGCGCTACAAATCGTTACGCAGATGAAGCAGCAAGATGTGTGGTCACTGGAACGTCACGCACGCCAGGAGCAACTTTTTCTGCAACTGCTGGTGTTGTTGCGCGAAGCAGCTCACAACGATCAATTACAGGATCAGGAAGCACGCTTACATCGGTTGCTCGACTGGCTCAATGAGCACTACAGTGAAGAGATTGTGTGGGATGCATTAGCCGATCGTTTTTCATTGTCGCTGCGCACTCTGCACCGCCAGATGAAGCAGCAAACCGGTAATACACCGCAGCGTTACCTGAATCGGCTTCGCCTGTTACAGGCGCGGCATTTACTGCGTCATAGCGATATGCGCATAACAGACATCGCCTACCAGTGTGGATTTGGTGACAGCAATCACTTCTCCACGCTGTTCCGGCGGGAATTTGGCTGTGCGCCCAGAGCGGAGCGCCAGCAGATGCTATAACTGGAGCGTTTCCTCATGTCGCTGATCTTAACGCGCGAAGACTATTTTCCGGCCACCAATCTGCCGATTGCGGTGGCCGAGCGCATGCCGCAGCCCTCCTTCCCTCCGCACCGTCATGAATTCAGTGAAATCGTTATCGTCTGGCGCGGTAACGGCCTGCATGTGTTGAACGATCGTCCATGGTTGATAACCTGCGGCGACGTTTTTTACATTCACGATAACGACTGCCACAGTTATGACAGCGTCAACGATCTGGCGCTGGATAACATTCTTTACTGCCGCGATCGCTTTCGCCTTGGCCTTGACTGGAGCCAGTTGTTGCCGCCGCAAGAAGAGGATTCGCCAGGCTGCTGGCGTTTAACCACGCGCGGGATGGCGTTAGCGCGCGGCGTGATTAGCCAGTTGGAGCGCGAAAGCCGCAAAAGTGATTCGCTATCAATTCAACTCTCTGAAGCGCTGTTTTTGCAACTCGCGCTGATTTTACGCCGTCACGGCTATGCTGCCGATCGACCCTGGGCATTACCTGAGGGTGAACAATTGGATCTGCTGATGTCGGCGCTGCAAGGTGCCATCAGCCGTCCATTCGATTTGGCGGTGTTCTGCCAGCAGAATCAGTTAAGCGAGCGTGCGTTGAAGCAGCTTTTTCGCCAGCAAACCGGTATGACCGTGGGACACTATCTGCGGCAGCTACAGCTGTGTCAGGCGAAGTATCTGCTGCGGACGCAGGATTGCTTAATCAGTGAAGTGGCCGCGCGTTGCGGCTTCGATGACAGTAACTACTTTTCAGTGGTGTTTACGCGAGAAACTGGTTTAACGCCGAGCGCGTGGCGGCAGCGTTTCCTGCCGCATCGCGAACTCTCAGCTGAGAAAGTGAAAGCCTGACGCGCAGTAGCGGCGTCAGGCTTTACATCAGGCTGCCATGCCTAATCCAACAATGTTGGCAGCAATGATAATCACCACACAACCCAGTGACAGTACGCGAACCGGACGTTGACCCGCCGATTTCCACTCTTTCAGTACCAGACCAACCAAACCACCACACAGCACGTAGAGGCTCATATGCAGCATCCAGCTGATGAAGTCATACTGTGCTGGGATTTTGGCGTGTCCCCAGGCGTAGAAGAAGAACTGCAAATACCACATGGTGCCGCCCAGCACAGCAAACGCGATATTGGCCAGCAGCATTGGTTTGGCGACGGAGAAATCACGGCGTACAGAAATATCGGTTTTTACCGCCAGACGGATAAAGCAGTAAGCCAGATTGATTAACGCACCACCGCCCATAATCACCACATAGCTTGGCAACGCAACATAGAGTGGATTGATACCCAGATTGGCTGCAGCTTCATGCATCGGCTTGGCGGCATCCATCGCAAACGACATGCCGGCCGAGAAGATGCCGCACATCACGGCCAGAATCAGCCCTTTTTTCAGGTTGAACTCTTCGGCATTGATGCCCAGCGCCCGCTCTTTTAATAGACCGGCACGCGATACAATCCCCACGCCGATCAGCGCAACTAACACGCCGAGCAGCGTCATGCGTCCGCCGGGTGAGCTGAACAGCTCGACAAAGCGGCCTTGTAGTAGCGGCGTCATCAGGGTTCCCACCACTAACGTGATACCGATGGCAATACCAATGCCCATCGACATCCCGAGGTAGCGCATGGTCAAACCATAGTTGATGTTACCGATGCCCCACATGGCACCAAACAGAAATACCGGCATCAGTTGAGAGAAACTAAAGCTGCCGTAATACGCCCAGAAGTTCGGCAGTAATACCGCACTGACTGCCCAGGGAAGAATCAGCCACGACATAACGCCGCCTACCGACCACATCGTTTCCCAGGACCACTTTTTCACCTGCTTAAATGGAGCATAAAAACAGGCGGCACTGGCGGCACCCACCAGATGCCAGAAAATACCTGCAATGATGGCACTGTTCATTGTTATTCCTTCGTAAGGTTGAGGCCAACAGGAAACCGGCGGTTTCCCGATTACCGGCAGTCTACGGTGGGCAGCTTTTCGTCAGCCTTTGGATGGCTGCCGGAAAGCGGAGGTTGCTGGCAAAATTCGGTGGGTCGTCAACATAAGGATCACAAAATCGCATTCGCAGGCAGGTCACGGGGTGATTTTTATAAGTGGCTTATTCTTCAACATATTTTTCTATTATGCTGTGCCGATCAGCACAGTTTTTGATTCACTGCCACTGCAACAGTTAACATGGCAGTCACACAAAGCCGCGTACCAGACTTTCCCCGCAGGCGTTTAATCCGTATAACGTTGGGAAAATCATCAGGACGAAGGATTGAGATGAATACCAAAAGATTGCGGCTGTTGCTGTCACAATCGGTGAGCCGCGTGATGCTGGATGACATCCGGGCCATCGTGCCGGCGCAGGCGCTGAACGTCTTTATTAATGGATTAGATGAAGCACATTACGCCACACTGGATTGCGTGCAGAGCGAGGAGAATTGCGCCCTGCTGGCTTCGGTGATTGTGGTGTGGCGACAGCTGGGTCACGTTCATGCGATTCATTATCAGAAAGGTGAGCATCTGCGTCAGGTCGACGACGCCACGCAATTCCAGCTGTTCAGTATGATGAAAACCCATCGCGCGATCGTGCAGATCGCTTAACTCTCGGGATGACTATGAAAATCGGACTGCTTTTCCCTATTGCCATCATCATTGCTGGCGTCAGTTTTTTGGCGTGGTTTATTGTCAGCGGCGCGGCGATGCCAGGTTCCTGACATTTTTTAACATACCTTAAATCACTACTAAGCCGCTGAAAGCGCGGCATTTCGCCAGGAATGCTGCGTCTGTCGTGTTGTTCTTCCCTTCTTTGCCATCCCTCAAGTTGCATTGGCAATAGCAAAAAGGTGCTATGCCCTGATCTGTTTCACTCTGCAATTCACAAATCTTTAACGAAACCGATCGCGGAGAACCTGCACATGACAACACACCATCAACATTATATTAATGGCGCGTTTGTTGCCGATCAGAACGACAAGTGGATAGAAGTGATTAACCCGGCAACTGAGGCATTACTTTCGCGCGTGCCGGAAGGCAGTAAACACGACGCCGCGCAGGCCATCGACGCTGCTGAAGTGGCGCAGCCGGATTGGGAAGCGCTCCCCGCCGTTGAACGCGGCAACTGGCTGCGCAAAATTGCCGCTGCTATTCGTCAGCGTGAACCAGAACTGACCGCCACTATCGTCGCCGAAGGCGGAAAAACCCAGGGTCTGGCGCAAACTGAAGTACTGTTTACCGCTGATTATCTTGAGTACATGGCCGAATGGGCACGCCGTTATGATGGCGAGATCGTTAATAGCGATCGTCCCAACGAAAACATCTTTGTGTTCAGGAAAGCGATTGGCGTCACCACCGGCATTCTGCCGTGGAACTTCCCCTTCTTCCTGATTGCACGTAAAGCCGCGCCCGCGCTGGTAACCGGCAATACCATTGTTATCAAGCCAAGTGAGCTGACGCCTAACAATGCGGCGATTTTTGCGCACATCATCCATGAAATTGGTCTGCCAAAAGGCGTGATCAACTTTGTTTACGGCTATGGGCCGGAGATTGGTCAGGAGCTGGCAGGCAACCCGAAAGTCGGCCTGGTCAGTCTGACCGGCAGCGTCAACGCCGGTATCGCCACCATGGAAGCTGCAGCGAAAAATGTCACCAAAGTATCACTGGAGCTGGGCGGAAAAGCGCCGGCCATCGTCATGGATGATGCCGATCTCGATCTGGCGGTTAAAGCGATTGTTAGCTCTCGCGTGATCAACACCGGACAGGTGTGTAACTGTGCTGAGCGCGTTTACGTGCAGGAAGGCATCTACGATCGCTTTATCAGTGCGCTGACTGCCGCCATGCAGCAGGTGAAATTGGGTAATCCGGCCGAGCAAAACGATATCGATATGGGCCCGCTAATTACTGCGGCCGCGCTGGAACGCGTTGAGCAGAAAGTGGCGAACGCGGTCGCGGATGGCGGCAAAGTAGTGCTGGGCGGGAAGCGTGCAGGCAGCAAAGGCTTCTATTTTGAGCCAACCATTATCACGGGCGTGCGTCAGGATATGGAGATCATGCAGCAGGAGATTTTTGGTCCGGTGCTGCCAGTAATGACCTTTAAAACCCTTGATGAAGCCATAGCGCTGGCGAATGACTGTGAATATGGTCTGACCTCATCGATTTACACTCAGAACCTCAACACCGCGATGGTTGCCCTGCGTAAGTTGAAGTTTGGTGAAACCTACATCAACCGCGAGAACTTCGAGGCGATGCAAGGTTTCCATGCGGGCTGGCGTAAATCGGGCATTGGCGGCGCTGATGGCCGTCACGGTTTGGAAGAGTTCTTGCAGACGCACGTGGCGTATTTGCAGTTCTCGTAGGATCGCCATTCATGGCGTAATGCTTGTCAATTAAGCCAACGACGAGGGCGCAGGCCGGTGGCACTTTTGGTCCGGCGGTCCTCGCGCCGCTAGCGCGGTACCTTCACTTCGCTCGTCTGCCTGACGGACCGGTGGAGACGGGACGTCCTTGTCCCGGCTCCACCTTTCGCCCGCGTCCTGCGGGCTCTCCTGGCTTCCTCGCTTCGTTCAGCGCTGCGGAATGCCTGCCCAAAAGTGCCCCCGGCCTGCTTTAAAGCTTCAGTGCGTGTTTCTGAAAAGGGCACATTTGCCAGAGGCTCTGGCGCGTCTGCTGCGGCAAAAGGGCTATCCGCAGCGCTGAGGCTTTTACGTTGGGCCAGGAGCCTCACGCATGGATGCGTGAGGCAGTTCGGGGCGGCCAGGACGGCCGATCCGCGAACGGTCCGTTGGCACGACGTGGAAGCCGAAGGCACCGCGTTAGCGGCGCGAGGACGGCCCATGACGCAGCAGATGTGTCAGAGCCCGCACCAGATTTAAAGCAAAATGGTTTCTTAACGGACAAGCATTACGCCATAAGTGGCGACCTGTAACCCTGAAACCTTTATAAAACCCGCTTCTGGCTGCGCAGCAGCGCCAGGCCGCTTAACACCGACATCGCCATCAGATAATAACCGGGCGCCAGACTGGTGCCGGTCACGCTAATCAACAGTGTACAAATCAGCGGGGCAAAGCCACCAAACACCGTAACCGCCACGTTATAGCTGATCGCCATGCCGCTGGCGCGCGTACCCATCGGGAACAGATCCGCCATCACCGACGGCACCGTTGAGAAGTAGATCGACTTCAGCAGCGCCATCCAGCACACCAGCAAAATCAACGTAGTCGGCGTGGTGTGATCAACCACCAGCTTAAACGCCGGATAGATGGTGACGATCAGCAAAACCAACGATCCCCACATCAGCGGCACGCGCCCCACCCGCTCGGCCCATAACCCCATAATGGGCGTGACCACCGTCAAAATCACACCCGCCAACAAGGTAGCAGTAAACGCCACGCTGCCCGACAGGTGCAGATTTTTGGTGGCGTAAGTCGGCACATAGTTCAGCATGTAGTTCACCGCGGTCGAAATCACCATCAGGCCGATCGCCAACAGCATCAACTCCTTCTGGCGACCAAACAGACTTTTCAGCGGCGCGGCTTCCGGTTTGTGCTCAGCAAAGCTCGCCGGTTCATGGACGTGACGTCGGATATAGATCCCCAGCGGGCCAATCAGCAGGCCGAAGGCGAAGGGAATACGCCATCCCCAATCCTGAATCTGGCTTTCGCTGAGAATCTGCGTCAGTCCGAGTCCAAATGCCGACGCCATCAACGTACTGGCGCCCTGCGTGGCGAACTGCCAGCTGGCGATAAAGGCTTTGCGCTCCGGGAAGTGTTCAACCAGGAACGCCGTCGAGCTGCCAAATTCGCCCCCGGCGGAGAAACCCTGCACCAGACGCGCCAGCAAAATCAGCAGCGGCGCCATCAGGCCAATGCTGCTGTAGCTCGGCATAAAGGTGATGACCGCGCCGCCGAGCATCATCAGGTTGATCGATAACAGCAGCGCTTTTTTTCGACCGTGACGATCGGCATAGTTGCCCAGCACAATCGCGCCCAGCGGACGAATCAGGAATGACACACCAAAACTGCCAAAGGTCAGCAACATTGAAACCGACGGATCGCTGGTAGGAAAGAAAGCATGCGCAATGTAGCTGGCAAAAAAGCCGTACACGGCGATATCAAACCACTCCAGCGCGTTACCGATACAGGTCGCGAACAGCGTTTTGTGCAGATTGGGCTTCGCTGCGTTCAACGGCATCGTGGTATTTAATGTACTCATTGGCCACCTCCAACGTGCGCACGATGCTGCGCCACCAGTTCCGTTCCCTGCTCGCCGAGATCCCACAGCAGACGCGTCATAATCTGCAAACCTTCGCGGGCAATCGATTTCAACATATGCTCATTGACGCCATGCTGGCCGCATGCTGGATACGAGTGCGGCACCCACAAGGTCGGCAAACCGAGAATGTCGGAGAACACGTCATTGGGCAGCGAGCCGCCGAGGTTAGGCAGCAGCGCCGGTTTCTTGCCGCTGATTTCCGCCATGCTGGTCAGCACCCAGTTGACCAGCGGATCGGTGGGATCAAGGCGTGTCGCGGGCGATCCGCGCATAAACTCCACGTCCACATAGTCAAAACCGTGCTGATGCAGATGTGCGCGCACATGCTGGGCGAGATTTTCCCAGTCGGTACCCACCACAAAACGCAGCTGACAAACGGCGGTGGCGCTGCCCGGAATAGCATTCATCGGACGCGCCGGATTGCCGGTGAGAAACGACAACACTTCCAGCGTGTTCCAGCCATACAGGCGTTCAGTTGGCGTCAGTCCCGGCTCGCCCCAGTTCACGTCGATATCGGGATCGCCCGGCATGCCGCCCACCTCGGTATCGCCCAGAATATCGCGCACCTGCGGCGTCAAAGAGTTGGGTTTCAGCGCCTCGACCTGCAACACGCCCTGCGCGTTGACCAGCGAGGCGATGGCGTTGGCCAACTGCGTACCCGGATTGCTCAACAATCCGCCCCAGTTGCCGGAGTGATAAGCGTTGTCACGCGCGTTGACCGTCAAACGGAAATTAACCGCGCCGCGTGAGCCCAGGAACAGCGTTGGACGAACCGCATTGAGACGCGGACCGTCGGAAGCAATAAACAGATCGGCTTGCAGCAGCTCGCCCTGCTGCTGGCACAACTGCGCCAGCCCTGGCGAGCTGATCTCTTCACCCATCTCGAACAGTATTTTGCAGTTAAAGCCCAGGCTACCGCCGCGCAACGCAAACACCTGCTCCAGCGCCGCCAGATTGACGCAGTGCTGGCCCTTATTATCCGCGCTGCCGCGCGCATACCAGCGATCGCCCTCTTCAACCATCTGCCATGGCGATAAGCCGTCGCGCCAGTTTTCATCATCACCAAACACCACATCGCCGTGACCATAGCTGAGCAAGGTTGGCAGCATGGGATCTTCAATGCGTACCGCCACGAGGAACGGTCGATTAGCGGCTTCCGGGTTGTCGATGAAATGCAACGTGAAGCCCAGAGCGATCAGCTGCGGCCCGATCTCATCCTGCAAATAGCGCTGTAATTCGCTGTCACGATCGTCGCGCTGGCTTTCGGTACGTTGCGCCACGCGACGCGCCAAAATTTGTTGAAACTCCCCGCTGTCAAAATATGCGGTGGCTTGTTGAACCGCCTGATGTGCTGTCATGTTTGCCCTGTCTTTTATTGTTTTGTCGTTAAGGCATCTTTGCGGAAACACTGCTTTGCCACAATTATCAATTTATCGAGTAAGATTTGCTTTTATAGCAAAGCTAGCCTGCCCGATTTCGAGGCATGCACCACCATGAGGCATCCGCATGTTAAGCAGTGAAATCCGCTATTTTCTCGCCGTCGCTAACACTGGCTCGCTCAGCGCCGCCAGCGAACAGCTGTTTGTGGCGGTGTCGGCGATCAGCCGGCAAATTCAGCGGCTGGAAAATCAGGTTGGCGTGCCGCTGTTTGCGCGTCACGCGCGCGGCATGGTGTTGAACGAAGCGGGGGAAATCTTTGCACATCACGTACGTAAGAATCTGCTGGATATGGAGTATGCGCTGGCGGAAATTAAGGGACTGAAAGCGGTGCGCCGCACGTTGATTCGCGTGGCCTGCACCGATGGGCTGGCGTTTACGCTGCTACCTCGTTTGATCGCAGATTTTCGCAATGACAATCCGGGCGTGCTGTTTGATGTGAAAGTCGCCAGCACGCAAGGCGTGGCGGAAGCGCTGCGCAACGGCGAGTGTGACGTGGCGCTGCAATTTAGTCTTCACGCTGAGCGCGGTGTGGAAGTGATGGGTTCATGGCCGGCACCGGTATTAATCGTGATGCACCAAACGCATCCGCTGGCCAACGCGCCGCAGGTCACGCTCGCCGATCTCAGTCACTATCCGCTGGCCTTGCCGCAGCAAAACACCACCGTGCGGCAACTGTTTGAGCTCGCCAGCCACATGAACGGCAGCCTGGTTGAGCCGGTGATGACCTGCGATACCTTTTCGATGTTGTTTCAATTCCTGCTGCGCACGCCGCAGTCGGTGACGATTTGCAGCGCCTTTACCGTGCTGCAAGAGGCGGAAACGCACGGTTTGATTTTGCGCTCGGTAGGCATCGATCAGCTGAGCCAGCGCACCTTGCAGCTGCAGACGCAATCAGGGCGACCTCGCAGTGCCGCCCTGAATGTGTTTCTCACCTTTTTGCTGCAACAGCTGGATGCGTTAGAGGAACCGCTGCGCCAGCGCTGGAAGCCGTGACTCAGTTCTTGATATCCACCGGGTAGAAGATGTGTTTACCGAACGGATCGACCTGATAACCAGTCACCGATTTGCGTACCGGCTCGAAGATGGTTGAGTGAGCAATCATCACCGCTGGCATTTGATCATGCATAATCTGCTGCGCTTGCTGATACAGCGCCACGCGTTTGTCGTGATTTTGCTCGGCGCGCGCTTCGGTAATGATCTTCTCAAACGGCTGATAACACCATTTCGACGAGTTGGAGCCGCCATTTGCCGAGGTGCAGCTGTAGAGCGGACCGAAGAAGTTATCCGGATCGCCGGTCGCCGTGGTCCAGCCCATCAGCGCCGCCTGATGCTCACCGCCTTTCACGCGCTTGAGGTATTCGCCCCACTCATAACTGACGATATTGGCTTTGATACCCACGTTGGCCCAGTCCGCCTGAATCATCTCCGCCATTCGTCGCGCGTTTGGATTATACGGTCGCTGTACCGGCATCGCCCACAGGGCGATTTCGGTGCCTGGCTTAATCCCCGCCTCCTGCAGCAGCGCTTTGGCTTTCTGCGGATCGTAGTCGTAATCCTTCAGATCTTTATCCGCACTCCACACGTCCGGCGGCAGGATGTTTTTCGCTACCGTGCCAGTACCTTTAAAGATGGCATCAATGATCGCCTGCTTATTGATCGCCATCGCCAGCGCCTGACGCACCTTGACGTTATCCAGCGGCGCTTTGGTGGTGTTGAACGACAGGAAACCGGTATTCAGGCCCGATTTCTGTTCCAGCGTTAAATCGGGATTGGTGCGCATCTTCTCCAGATCGGCCGGATTGGGGAACGGCATAATCTGGCATTCATTTTTCTCCAGCTTGGCATAACGCACCGAGGCGTCCGGCGTGATCGAGAAGACAATACGATCGAGCTTCGCCTTGCCCTGCCAGTATTCCGGGAAGGCTTTATAGAGAATGCGCGAATCTTTTTGATACTGCACCAGCTCAAACGGCCCGGTGCCAATCGGCTCCATATCGACCTTCTCCGGCGTGCCGGCTTTCAACATCTGGTCGGCGTATTCAGCCGAATGGATCGAGGCAAAATACCAGGCTAAGTCGGCGAGGAATGGCGCTTCAGCGTGAGCTAAGGTGATGCGCACGGTATTGTCATCGACCTTCTCAATGCTGGTGATCAGCTTCGCCAGCTCGAGGCTTTCGAAGTTGGCATAGTTACCGCCGGAGACATTGTGGTAGGGGTTTTTGGCATCCATCTGGCGCATAAACGAGAAGATTACGTCGTCGGCGTTAAAATCGCGCGACGGCTTAAATAGCTTGTTGCTCTGGAATTTCACCCCTTTGCGCAGATGGAAGGTGTAGACCTTACCATCCGGGCTGATATCCCAGCTCTCGGCGAGGCTCGGCACCAGTTCGGTGGTGCCGGGCGTGAAGTCCACCAGGCGGTTAAAAATCGGTACCGCGCTGGCATCGACGCTGGTTCCCGACGTGTACAATTGCGGGTTAAAGTTCTCTGGCGATCCTTCTGAACAGTACACCAGCGTTTTTGCCGAAACCCCGCCCGCGACCGCCAAGCCGATTGCAGTGAGAGTGAGATTTGCCATCATTTTTTTCATCATGATCCTCGCTTTTTATTGACTTCCATGAGTCTGCTTCGTTATGTAATGTTCATCTGATTAATAAATAACATGATTTAACCAGCACGCGTACTACAGACGCCGCAATGCTAATAAGGAATTGTGATGACAGACCAACTTGCCAGCCAATTGACCCAGCGTTTCTACCGTTATCTGGCGGTTTCCAGCCAGAGCGATGCCAAATCAACCACGCTGCCGAGTACGCCGTCCCAACATGCGATGGCGGAGTTACTGGCAAAGGAGCTGGGCGAACTGGGTTTGCAGGATATCGTGATTGACCAGCACGCCACGGTCACTGCGGTGAAACCCGGCAATCGCCCTGATGCGCCGCGTATCGGTTTTATCACCCATATTGATACCGTGGATGTTGGCCTGTCGCCGGATATCCACCCGCAAACCCTCAGGTTCACCGGGGAAGATCTGTGCCTTAACAGCACGCAGGACATCTGGCTGCGCGTGGCGGAACATCCGGAGATCAAACCTTATCTCGGGCAGGAGATTATCTTCAGCGACGGCACCAGCGTGCTGGGCGCCGATAACAAAGCAGCGGTGACGGTGGTGATGACGTTGCTGGAGAACCTGCGCGGCGATCACGGTGATATCGTGGTGGCGTTTGTGCCCGATGAAGAGATTGGCCTGCGCGGTGCAAAAGCGCTGGATCTGGAGCAGCGCTTTAACGTCGATTTCGCCTGGACTATCGACTGCTGCGAGCTGGGTGAAGTAGTGTATGAAAACTTCAATGCTGCCGCCGCTGAGCTGGTGTTTACCGGCGTGCCGGCGCATCCGATGTCGGGCAAAGGCGTATTGGTCAATCCGCTGCTGATGGCGCATGACTTCATCTCCCGCTTCGATCGCTTAAAAACCCCCGAGCATACCGAAGGCCGCGAAGGTTATATCTGGTTTAACGATATGAATGCCAACGCCAGCCGCGCGGTGTTGAAAGCCTCGATTCGTGATTTCGATTTGCAGGGTTTTGATGCGAAGAAACAGCAACTGGTGGAAGTGGCCGATGAAATCGCCGCGCGTTATCCCACCGGCCATGTAGCGCTGACGATTAACGATACTTACAGCAATATCAGTAATGCGATTGGTGAAGATCGCCGCGCAATTGACCTGATTTTTGCCGCGTTAGAGCAAGTGGGCGTGGAACCGAAGGTGATCCCGATGCGCGGCGGCACCGACGGTGCAGCGCTATCAGCGAAAGGGCTGCTGACGCCGAACTTCTTCACCGGCGCGCACAATTTCCATTCGCGTTTTGAGTTTTTGCCGGTTCCCTCGTTTGTGAAGTCGTATCAGGTGGCCGAAGCGTTGTGTTATTTAGCCGCGAAATAAAAAAAGGTCGCCCTTCATGGCGACCTTTTTTAGGTTATTTGCTCGCTGAAACATCAATCCCAGGGAAGAATTTCGCCGCCAGCTTAGTGACGGTGCCATCGGCTTGCACCTTGGTGATTGCCGCATCCAGCTCTTGTTTCAGTTTGTCATCGCCTTTACGCAGACCAAAACCGATACCGGTGCCGAGAATGGTGTCATCTTCTACCGGCTTGCCGGCAAAGGCGAAACCTTTACCCTGCGGCTTTTCGAGGAAGCCCGATTGACCGGCAGCTGACATCACCAGCGTGCCGTCAAGACGACCGGCAACCATGTCGTTGTAAACCTGGTTCTGATCCTGATAAGAGGTCACTGTAACGCCCTGCGCTTCCCAGTGCTTCTTGGCATAGGTTTCCTGGATCGAACCCTGCAGCACCCCGATGTTTTTCCCTTTCAGTGATTCGGCGGTTGGCAGCAGCTTCTCGCCCTCTTTCACGATTAACATGGTCGGAATGCGGTAGATTGGCTTAGTGAAGTCGATGCTTTTCGCCCGCGCTTCGGTGATGTTCATTGCGGAGTTAATGGCATCAAATTTTTTCGCCTGCAGCGCCGGAATCAACGCATCAAAGCTGCTTTCCACCCACTTACAGTCGAAGTTGCCTACCTGACAAATCGCTTTACCCAGTTCGATGTCGAAACCTTCCAGTTCACCCTGCGCGTTGCGGCTCTCAAAGGGCGGATACTGTGATTCAAGACCATAGCGTAAGGTTTCCTGCGCCAGCGCGTGCGCCGAGGTCAGCATGCCCAAAGCGACAAACAGTGCGTTCAATTTTTTCATTATATTTACCCCTAAGTTACCCTTTGACCTGGCAGAGCGCTTCTGCACCGGCCTGAAGTGTTGCGTCGTCTTTTGCGAATGACAGGCGAATTAATTTATTGTCAGTGCCGTCCATATAAAACGCCGACAGCGGAATGGTGGCCACACCGTGATCGACGATGAGACGTTTTACCATTTCGCTATCACTTTCGTCACTGAAATGTCCGTAGCTGGCCAACATAAAGAACGAACCGGCGCTCGGCAGCAGTTTAAACGGCGAATCCTCCATCAAGGTCAGCAGGCGATCGCGCTTCTCCTGATAGAACGGCGACAGCTGCAGATAGTTCTGCGGATTTTGCAGATAGTGAGCAAAACCGACCTGCATCGGCGTATCGGCGGCGTACATCATGAACTGATGGACTTTGACGATCTCTTCCATCAGCGCTGCCGGTGCCAGCGCATAACCCACGCGCCAGCCGGTGACATGGAAGGTTTTACCGAAGGAGGAAACCACCACGCTGCGCTGCGCCAGTTCCGGATGCGTTGCCATGCCGCAGTGCTTACGGCCATCAAACAGGATGTGTTCGTAGACTTCGTCAGACAGCACCACAATATCGGTGTTGCGCGTCAACGCGGCTAACTGATCCAGATCCGCAGCTGACAGCACCTGCGCGCTGGGATTGTGCGGCGTATTGATAATGATCATGCGGGTGCGCGGCGTAATGGTGGCGCGCAGTTCCTCCCAATTGATGGCGAAATCCGGCACCTGCAACTTCAGGCCAATTGGCGTAGCGCCCTGCAGACGGACCACCGGCGCGTAGCTGTCAAAAGCCGGTTCGAAGAAGATCACTTCATCGCCTGCGTGGACCAGCGCGGAAATCGCCATGTAAATGCCCTGGCTGGCGCTGCCGGTGATCAGCACTTCGCTGCCGGCATCATAGTGCTGGCCATACAGCGTGTGAACTTTCTCCGCCAGCGCTTCACGCAGCGACGGCAGGCCGGTCATTGAAGCGTATTGGTTATGACCGTCACGCATCGCCTGGCTGACCAGCTCAACCAGCTGGGGATCACACGGGAAGTTGGGTGCGCCTTGCGACAGGTTAATGGCTTTATGCTGCGCCGACAGCTGGCCAATGACGCTAAAAATCGTCGTGCCGACATCGGGCTGTTTGGAAGAGATGTTCACACTGCTGTTCAAGGTCATCGGTGCCTCGTAAGGTTGCATAACCACGTATCGAAAGTAGATTTCTATTCAACGGTGTGCGGCTTGAGTCGACAAGCGAATTGTTGTCATAATAGCCATGATTAAAAATCATAGCTTGAGGTTGTTATGTCCCGCTCTGCTCTGCCGCTCAATGCCATCCACGCGTTTCTGGTCACCGCGCGCCATCTCAATTTGACGCGTGCCGCCAGCGAGCTGTGCATCACCCAAGGCGCGGTGAGCCGTAAAATCGCCACGCTGGAGAGTTGGCTGGGCTTCGCGCTGTTTACCCGCCACGCCCGTGGTCTGCATCTCACCGAACAAGGTGCCGCGCTGCTGCCGGAATTGCAGCAAGGTTTCGCCATGCTGGTGAATGCCACAGAAAAAGCCAGCCGCAGCAACGCCTCGATTCGTCTGAAAGCGCCTACCTGCGCCATGCGCTGGCTGGTGCCGCGTCTGGTGGCGCTGGAACAGCAGCGGCCAGATATTCACGTAGCGTTGACCACCACACTCGATCATGGCTCACAGCTCGATAACTTTGACGCGGCGATTGTGTTTGGCCCGTCGCCAGCCGGTTCGATTTGCCTGTTTGAGGAGCGTTTAACGCCGGTGATGGCCAGCAGCGTCACGCCGCCCACGCAGATTGGCGAACTGGCGAAGTTTACTTTTCTGCATCCCACGCCGGATTCACGCGACTGGCAGCTTTGGCTGGCCGGGCTGGATGCCGCGTTGCCAATGGCGCGCAATCAGCATTTCGCCACCATGGATCTCGCGATCAGCGCTGCGATTCAGGGTTTTGGCGTCACGGTGGCGGATGTCACCTTGGTGCAGAACGATGTGGTGAATGGGCGACTGATTGCGCCGTTTGCCACCAGTGTGGCGACCGGCGCAAGCTACAGCCTGTTACAGCGGGCGGAAAAAGATGCGCCACCGTTCCTGCCGGAACTGGTGGCGTGGTTATCTGAGGTTTAGAACGAGACCCATTCGTCAGAGGCTGATTTCGGCTGTGCGAGGCCTGCGCCGGTCAACACCGGCCGACGCAGCGCGGTTGGCGATACCACGACCTTATTCACAGGCGCGCTGTCCGATAGACGGAATTTCGCCACCGAGGCCTGCAGCTCTTGCGTCTGGCGCTCCAGCGCGCTGGCAGCGGCAGAAACTTCCTCAACCAGCGAGGCGTTCTGCTGGGTGACGCTGTCCATCTCGGTGACGGCGGTACCGACCTGCGAAATCCCTTTGCTCTGCTCTTCTGACGCAGCAGCGATGTGCTTCATGATTTCATTCACATCCTGCACCGACTCAAGAATGTCGTGCATGGTGCTGCCCGCGCTGCTCACCAGCGCCGACCCTTTTTCCACGCGCTGCACGGAATCTTCGATCAGTGTGGCGATCTCTTTCGCCGCACCGGCGCTGCGCTGCGCCAGATTGCGCACTTCACTGGCCACCACGGCAAAACCGCGGCCCTGTTCACCGGCGCGTGCGGCTTCTACCGCGGCGTTCAGCGCCAGGATGTTGGTCTGGAAAGCGATACTGTTAATCACGCTCGTGATCTCAGCGATCTTCTTCGAGCTGCCTGAGATGCCTTGCATGGTGGTAACCACTTCGCCCACCAACCGTCCGCCCTGCTGCGCGGTACCGGTAGCGGTTTCGGCCAGCGAACTGGCCTGACGCGCGTTGTCGGCGTTGAACTTCACGGTAGCGGTTAACTGCTCCATGCTGGCCGCGGTTTGCTCCAGCGCGGCCGCCTGCTCTTCGGTGCGCGATGAGAGATCGTTGTTGCCGGAGGAGATCTCCGCTGCGCCGCGATAAATGTTTTCAGTGCCGCTGCGAATCGCGCTTACCGCTTCGCGCAGGCTGTCCTGCATGGCACGCAGCAGCGGCACCAGCTTGCCGACGCAGTTACGGCCAAAATCTTCCACCGGCTGGCTGAGGTCGCCCTGCGCAATAATCGTGAAATGGTTACGGATACGCTCCAGTGGTTTCACCAGCATCGCCACCAGATAGCGATCGGTAAACAGCAAGATAAACAAGCCAATCACCACCGCCACCAGAATAATGACTTTAGTGATGCTGGTGAGCTTATCGACGGTGACGCGCGTCTCATCCAGTTTGCTGCCTGCGGCTTTATTGAAGGCTTCCGCGCTGGCACCAAACGCACGACTAAGTGGCGGCGTGACGTTATTGGCTTGCGCACGATAGGCTTCAAGCGTGCCCTGCTGCGCCAGCGATACCTGCGGTGCGATGCCTTCATCGAGCAGTTTTTGCCAGTTGGCGATGACGCTATTGGCGGTCTCCGCATCCATCGGACCTGGCGCCATGGTTTTAAACTGCGCCAGCAGCGTTTTCATATTGTCGAGCGCTTGTTGCACCGGGGTAAAAGCATCAGCACCGACTGCGCTGCCTGAGGCGCGGCCTTCCATCACGCGAGACAGACGCGTAACGACACGAAAATATTGATCATTTCCTTTGCTTAAAATGGTCATTTGATTGACCAGTTGGCGGTCAATCTCGTTGCCCTCGCCGAGGGCGTTCAGTGAGTGGACGCTAAACAGCCCAACGGCACACCACAGCAGGCAAAACAGCCCAAGAATGGTGAGCAATACGGCGCGGATGGTGAAATTTTTTAAGATACCCATACATAATCCCTTGGTGTGAAACGCGAAGGAGGCCCGATAAAATCGGGCATATTGCGTTTATCGGCATCGGATTGGGAAAATGTAACGGTTTTGTAAGCTAATTAATTGCTTACTGACGCAGGTAAGGAATATGCGCTTTTATGATTTATCAGCAAGATAGGCGATAATTTGCCTTATAAATTGATTTGCCAGATTACACCATTAGCACGCTCATTAAAGCTTAACGTGGCTGCGCATCATCAAACGGAACAAACGCAGCCGTCCACGCATAAAGCGCGCCTTCACCACCGCCTGGGCTTTGCCCTGTTCGCCCAGCGCCAGCGTCAGATCGTCGCCCGGTCGCCAGGCTGGCCAATCTACTTCACCCGCTAAGTGCGAGCTAAACTCGCTGGCTTCACGCGCGAAGGTGACCCAATAAGCGCTGACTGTGGAGGCGAACGCTTTATCCTGCTCGCTGTAGCTGCGTTCCGCTGGCGGCGCTAGCGTATCCAGCGTGTTAAAGACATAGGGAATTTCGTTGCCGTGCCATGTTCCGTGCGGATAGAGGTCGCGCGCATTTTCGGAGACGTAATCGAACCAGTAACGCCATGCGGGCAGGCCGATATTGTGCTGCGCCTGAGCGATGATTAACGGTAACACCGTGAACGCCATATCGCGCGCCACCGCACGTCCCAGCAGTGCATCATCATGGATGTCGTACAGCCACTTCATCAGGCGATAACTGATGCGGTTTTTGCTGCGCATCTGTCGCAATACTGCTGTGGCATCCACGCCAAAATAGTCCAGTACGCTGGCTTCATCGCTGTTGCTGCCGATCATTAACGGAATGCGATGCTGCTTGCCGGACATAAACGTGGTTAACATCGGTTTCGGCAGTACCGCATCGCCGCTGATGGGCACCGGGCCGAGCGCCAGCGGGCGTTCTAACGGCCAGAATTGTTCGGCCGGTAGCTCGCGCAGCTGCTCGGCGCTGGCATCTTCGGGTAACGCAAAATGCGCCGCGACCTGTAAACCGATCTGTTGTGCCTGCTTTTGCGGGATGTCGGGCAAGCTGTAGGCGCTTTGTACGATGCCTTTGTGAAACAGCGCCTCGGAGAGCGGCGAGCAGCACAGCGATAACACACTACGCGCACCGGAGGATTCACCAAACAGCGTCACGTTATGGCGATCGCCGCCAAAGGCAGGAATGTTGCGCTGAATCCATTGCAAAGCGGCAATTTGATCGAGTAAGGCAAAGTTGTTGATTACGCGCCCGTCGGGGTATTGCGCATCCAGCGCCGGATGAGAGAAAAAACCGAAGTGACCGAGTCGGTAGTTAAGCGTTACCACCACCACACCTTGCGCCGCCAGCGCTTTACCGCGATAAGGATCAAGATTACCGGCGCCGATGGAAAATCCCCCGCCATGCAACCAGACCATTACCGGCAACGGCCGCGAAGGCTCAACATCCGGCGTCCAGATATTCAGGTAGAGACAATCCTCACTAAAGCGACCGGGATCGCCACCGCCGGCGGCCACGCAATAGTCACGATTTTGCCAACTTGCTGCGCCCCATTCGGTCGCATCACGCACCTCTTGCCACGGCTGGACCGGCTGCGGCGGTCGCCAGCGTAAAGCGCCAGTAGGTGCAGCTGCGTACGGTATTCCTTTGAAGACAAAAAGATCTTCGTCCATCAGGCCTCTGAGTTCCCCTTCTGCGGTCATGATCCTCAGACGTCGTTCATTTTTCATCTCGGCTTCCCTAATAATGCATCGTTCCATTATTTGCAGGCCTTAGACGAATGTCCATGTTCTGAAAGCATTTGCAGATTAAGCCGAAACGCGGCGCGATTATTTGAACAACTCCATCAAATATTTTGGCTAACCCCATTGAGGCCATTTGTTTTAAGGTTGCAAGTTAACCTGGCGCGACGGAGAAACACCATGTTTGGTGGCATTAATCAAATGTTCAACCGGATGTGCGATCACCCGGACCTTGGCAAACTGCTTTTGCGCCTGACGTTGGGCGGATTGCTGCTGTTTCATGGGGCGTTCAAAGTGGTGCATGGCGTGGGTTGGATTGCGCACATGCTCGCCGTCAAAGGAATGCCAGGTTTCATCGCTTACGGTGCTTACATCGGGGAAATAGCGGCACCTGTAATGGTGATCATCGGATTTTTGACGCGCCCTGCGGCGTTCATTATTGCGGTGAACATGATTGTTGCGACACTGCTGGTAAAAATGGGCGCTGTCTGGCATCGCACCGACGTCGGTGCGTGGGCGCTGGAGACAGAAGCGCTTTACCTGCTGGGTGCGCTCGCCATTATGTTTTTGGGTGCCGGGAAGTACACGCTGGTGCGTGACGCGCGCTTGCAATAACCACAAGAAAAGCAGCCGGTCTGCTTAATTTCAGACCGGCTGTAACATTTCTCCTCAGGCTACACCACACCGTTCCAGACTGCGCTGCTGCATCTGCTGGTACAACGCCATTTCATCCTGCACCGCGCAACCTAACGCGCTTTCAAAATCCGCTCGGCTGGCATTCCCCGCGCTGCGTGTTTGCGCCACGTCCCCCAGATTCGACTGGAAAATCCCCGCGGCACTGACCGGCAGGAAATCCTCGTAAACGATCGGTTCGGCACTCAAACGCTCTTCTGCCAGCAACTGCGTCACGCTTTCGCCCGCGCGTGGTGGCAGATGCTCGCCTTTTTCGGTCAGGCGATAGCGGAACCACGCCAGCTGCTGCTCGCGCAAAGACTCTTCGTCATCGGGGAAATCACTAAATACCGCGCTAAGATGTTGCTGGTGATGCTGGTTATCGCTGCCGGTACCGGCTTCAGCCAGCAGACGATCGTAAAGTTCGCGTCCTTTCGGGGTGAGCGCCGCGCCGCGCTGTTCGATCTCACCAAAGCGCGCGGTATGCGTGCCCGGCGTGCCATCGTTAAAGTGCACCGCTTCTTCCAGCGCTTTGAAGCTGGTCTGGCGCAGCAGAATCGGTACTTTACGCTGCGGCGGGCCTTCAATCAGGGTTTTTGGATCGATGCCGCGCGAAGGCATCAGCGCTTGCACCCGATCAATATCCAGCGTGCGCGGCGTCAAATGGTTGATGTGGCAACCACGGAAACACACCACATCGGCAATCAGACGATGCTGCTGGCTCAGTGCGCGATAAGTGGCGCTGTCTACGGTGGTATGCGCATGCCAGCGGAAGGTTTCCAGCGCTTCCTGCACGAAAGTGGCGGCATCCGCGGCGTTCAAACCGCCCTGCTGCTGATGCTTAGCGATCAACGCGCGGCAACCTGGCGTAAAGATATCGCGCGCGGCGAGAATTGCAGCGGCCTTCTCGCGCAGCGCCGCATCATCAATCAGTTCCAGACGCAGCAACGAAGTGAAAACGCGGAATGGATTATGGCGCAACGCGCGATCGCTGACCGGACGAAACGCCGTGGAGTGCACCGGCACTCCGGCTTGCGACAGGTCGTAATACCCCACCGCTTCCATGCCCATCACGGCAAACATCTGGCGCAACGTGCTGAGTTCATCAGCCTTGCCGACGCGAATCGCACCGTGACGTTCGACGCTCAGGCGACTCAGTTCATCGGCGGCCGACAAGCGGTTTTTTAACTCGGGATTGGCTTCCAGCGTACGTTCATTAACAGCGGTGACCAGCTGCGTCAGCGTGCCGTATTGCGGCACTTCCTGCTGATACAGGGTCGACATTGCCTGCGAGAACAGCGTGCGGATGGCATCGCTGCTGAGAAAGTTTGGCATCATCATCACCTTGGGCTAACGGGTTGTTGCTACTGTAGATCAACCCTTTAGCGGCGGGTAACAATTTCGTGGAACTGTGATCGCCTTGTCACTCGGTGAGGTTTGACTGGTCACCAAAGCGACATTTCAGCACCAGCATGATGGTGGTTAACACGGCGGGAATCGCCAGCAGCAGGAAGATCTGACTGAACGTCCAGCCAAGCGTTAACAACTCGGCACCGACAAAGGCGCTAATGATGGCGCCGATGCGCCCTATGCCGTGCATCCAGCTGGAGCCGGTGGCACGCGCGTGAGTTGGGTAATAACTGGCGGAGAGCGCATTCATGCCGGTGTTGGCGCCGTTAAAACAGAAGCCGCTGCAGAAAGCGATGGCGCTCATTAAGCCGACCTGCGCGGGTGAAAAACCCAGCGCCACAATGGCAATGCCACCGCAGAAATAGATCACCGCCAGCGCCAGATTGGCGTTGATGCGGTCCATCAACCAACCCGCAAACAGCGAGCCAAGGGTTCCGCCGGCCTGATACATCGCCGTGACAATCGCAGCTTCCGTCACCGACATGCCGAGCGTGCTGATCAATGAAGGCATCCAGCTGCCAATCAGGTAAACGAGGAACAGCCCCATAAAGTAGCCGCCCCACAACATCAAACTGCCGAACAGATAGCGGCGCGACACCACGGTCGCCACCGAGCCTTTACGCGCGGTCGGCAGCTCAGTGCTTTGATAATGGCTATCCGGCTGCACGCTGCCGGGCAGCATACGTTCGAGGATGGCGTGAATACGTGCGGCAGGCGCGCGACGGCTAATCAGAAAACGTACCGATTCCGGTAAGCCGCGCACTAAAAAAGGCAGCACCAGCAGCGGCAGCACGCCGCCCATCAGCATAACGGAGTGCCAGTCATAGCGCGGCAGCAGCCACGAAGCGGCAAAGCCTCCCGTCGCGGCACCAAAGGTAAAGCCACAGAACACCACGGTAATAATAAATGAGCGGCGACGTTCGGGCGCGTATTCGGCCACCAGCGTGCCCACGTTGGGCATCGCGGCCCCAAGCCCTAAGCCGGTGAGAAAGCGGAACAGCATCATCTGTTCGATGTTCTGCGCCATCGCCGTGGCCAGCGTCCACAGACCGAAAAACAGCACGCTGATGAGGATCATCACGCGGCGACCATAGCGGTCGGCCAGCGGTCCGGCGACCATCGCCCCCAATGCCAGACCAATCAGCGCCGCGCTGATCACCATGCCGAGTTGATGGTTCGTGACGCCCCAACTGGCTTTCAACGTGGGCGCAATAAAGCCCATCAGCGCAATGTCCATGCCGTCCAGCGCCACTACCACGAAGCACAGCGCGATTAAGCGCTTCTGCCAGCTGCTAAGCGCACTCTTATTGATAAGCTGGCGAACGTCTACTGCTTCAACGCTGGTCACGTAACGACTCCTGCACTTTTAACCGTTTAGGGCATCAGTTTTAGTAAAAAAAACGGCGCTTATCATAGCTCATCGTTAACAATAACAGGCACTCTTTTTGGATGTAATTGAGAACTATTCAACTTTTTACGCTGTATGTTATTGATTTTTATAGCGCGCGAATATGCTGCAAAAAGTGTCTTTTTCAGCTTTACTCATAAATACATCAGGTTAGCGGCGAAGCTTGCATAGCGGTGTTTTTGTTAATATAAATTTGCAGGCAAGTTAACATAATTAACGTTTCCTCATTGCTGCTCCTCGGCATAACTCATTATGTTGGGCGTATGGACAAAAATATCCTTTTCAATCAGCGCATTCGCTTGCGTCATTTACATACCTTTGTGGCGGTGGCGCAGCAAGGCACGCTCGGTCGTGCCGCTGAAACGCTCAATCTGAGCCAGCCCGCTTTATCGAAAACACTGAATGAGCTGGAAGAGTTGGCGGGCGCGCGACTGTTTGAGCGCGGACGACTCGGCGCGCAGCTCACCACGCTGGGCGAACAGTTTCTGGTTCATGCGGTGAAAGTGCTGGATGCGCTTAATCATGCTGGTCAGAGCTTCAACGCGCCCCAGCCGGGCCGACCGGTGGTGATTCGACTCGGCGCGCTGACGACTGCGGCGATGGGCATGCTGCCGCAAATTCTCGATCGCTTCCATGAACAGCAACCTAACACCACGGTGCAGGTTGCGACATTGCATAACAACGTGTTGTTGGCCGGTTTACGTGCGGGTGAGTTTGATGTCGGGATAGGTCGTATGGCGGACAGCGATATGATGGCCGGACTCACTTATGAATTGCTGTTCCTGGAATCACTCAAACTGGTGGTGCGCCCCGATCATCCGCTATTAAGCGAGAACGTTATGCTGTCGCGCGCGATGCAGTGGCCAGTAGTGATTTCGCCGGAAGGCACCGCACCGCGCCGTATCGCGCAGCATATGCTGAATGAGCAAGGTTGTACCTTGCCAGCAAACTGCGTCGAAACTTCATCGACATCGCTGGCGCGACAGCTGGCATTGCGTTACGACTATGTGTGGTTTGTGCCTTCTGGCGCCATCAAAGAAGATTTGAATCACGATGCGTTGTGCGCGCTACCGATTGCCTCGCCGGGGCCGGGCGAACCGGTGGGCATTATTACGCGCAGCGGCAGTCCATTAAGCCTGAGCGCCGAAGTGCTGATGGCGACCATCCGCAAATTCCACAGCTAGCGACTGTGTTTTGCATGACGCTCACGGTTCTCCAGGCGCGCCTGTTCGGTTTTTCGTAAACCGACATAGAGCGCGCCCGCCCCACCATCTTTCGGCTGCGCCGTACAAAAGGTCTGCACTTCTGCAAACTCCGGCAACCATCGCGCCACATAGCTGCGCACGATATTGGCGTGCGACTCATCGTCACGCCCTTTGCCATGAATAATCAATAGATTGCGCAACCCATGTTTATTGGCCTGCTGCATAAAGCTGAACAGCGCCTGACGACAGGTTTCTACTGGCTGACGCAACAGATTAAGGCTGGCTTGAGGCGGATATTTGCCCAGTCGCAGCTTATCCAGCACGCCTTGCTGTACGCCTTCAACTTTAAATTCCAGCGGTGTTGTCAACGGAACGATGTCGAGATAGCCACGCGTGAGGAAATTTTCCTGCTCGTCACTTTCCTGCGGCGCACGCGGCGCTTTAGGCGAAGGTGCGCGTAGCCATTGGGTATTAGCGCAATTTTTTAATGGTGTCACATCACCCATGGCATCACGGAAAAGGTCTTCATCATCAAGGTTCATGGTGTCTCCTCTCGCCTGGTGTTTGCCTGCGCGTCCAATTCGACGCTAAAGCAAAAGAGTAGCAAAGGATTATGGGCAAAACATCTGTCACTTTTTGCGCTGTAATAAGCGCGCTCTAGCTGTAAACCTGGCAACAAAACGTTCCAGATCAATAAATGCGCTTCAGTCAGACCAGCGCAAACCGCGTAATACCTGACATTTGTGGGGTTTTAAGGACATTTACTGCTCGGATGAGTTCCCTTCGCTTAGAAAAATGTTAAAATTGACCGCAGTCAATAATCATCGAGCGTAACTATATGATCCAGGAAAAACGCAGCATTCGACGTATTCAGTCTGGCGGTTGTGCCATCCATTGTCAGGATTGCAGTATCAGCCAATTGTGTATTCCCTTCACGCTGAACGAGCACGAACTGGATCAGCTGGATAACATCATTGAGCGCAAAAAGCCGATTCAGAAAGGCCAGACGCTGTTCAAAGCCGGTGATGAACTGAAATCTCTCTACGCTATCCGCTCCGGCACTATCAAAAGCTACACCATCACTGAACAAGGCGACGAGCAAATTACTGGCTTCCATTTGGCAGGCGATTTGGTGGGTTTTGACGCCATTGTTGGTGCCAAACATCCAAGCTTTGCGCAGGCGCTGGAAACCGCGATGGTGTGCGAAATCCCGTTTGAAACGCTTGACGACCTCTCCGGTAAAATGCCGGCGCTGCGTCAGCAGATGATGCGTTTGATGAGCGGTGAAATCAAAGGCGATCAGGATATGATTCTGCTGCTGTCGAAGAAAAATGCCGAAGAGCGTTTGGCGGCATTTGTCTGGAATCTGTCGCGTCGTTTCGGTCAGCGCGGCTTCTCACAGCGTGAATTCCGTTTGACCATGACGCGTGGCGACATTGGTAACTATCTGGGACTAACCGTAGAAACCATCAGTCGTCTGCTGGGTCGCTTCCAGAAAAGTGGCATGCTGGCCGTAAAAGGCAAATATATCACCATTGAGAACCACGCTCTGCTGGCAGAATTAGCTGGCCAGACCGAACAGGCCGCGTGATTCTGTGCCGGGTTAATAAAAGTTATTTTATTGATCCGGCAACAACTTTTCCGCTTCTGCCCTGTCCAAACTTAGGCTATCTTTAACCCAACTTGCTTTGGTTTTAGGAGATCGGCTTATGTCCCGGTACCAAAATATTCTGGTGGCTATTGATGCCCAGCAGGACGATCAGCCCGCGCTGCGTCGTGCGGTTTATCTCAATCAACGTATTGGCGGAAAAATCAAAGCTTTCCTGCCTATTTACGACTTCTCATATGAAATGACCACGCTGCTGTCGCCCGACGAGCGCTCCAATATGCGCAAAGGGGTGATCAGCCAACGTACCGAATGGATCCGCCAACAGGCCCAGGCATATATTGAGGCCGGCGTTGAAATTGAAATCAAAGTGGTTTGGCATAACCGTCCCTATGAAGCCATCATCCAGGAAATTCTGGCACATCAGCATGATTTAGTGTTGAAAATGGCGCACCAGCACGATCGCCTCGAAGCGGTCATCTTCACCCCGACGGATTGGCATCTGCTGCGTAAATGTCCATGTCCGGTATGGATGGTGAAAGATCAGGCGTGGCCCGAAGGCGGCAAAGCGGTGGTAGCGGTCAACTTAGCCAGCGAAGAGCCGCATCATGATGAGCTGAATCAGAAGCTGATTCGTGAAACCACGCTGCTTGCCGAGATGGTGAATCACACCGAAGTGCATTTGGTCGGCGCTTACCCCATCACCCCGATCAATATTGCTATCGAACTGCCCGACTTTGATCCCAGCGTTTACAACGACGCGATTCGCGGCCAGCATTTAGTGGCGATGAAAGCGCTGCGTCAAAAATTCTCCATCAGTGAAGAGTTCACCCACGTGGCGAAAGGTTTGCCCGAGGAAGTGATTCCGGATATTGCCTCGCATCTGGACGCCGGCATTGTGGTGCTCGGCACCATCGGCCGTACCGGTTTGTCAGCCGCGTTCCTGGGTAACACTGCGGAACAGGTGATTGATCATCTGCGTTGTGATTTGCTGGCGATCAAGCCAGACGATTTCAAATCGCCGATTGATCACGATGACGAAGAAGATGAAGACGATTGATTAAAAAAAGGGCGGCTCGCCATGGCCGCCCTACTTATTTCTACTCAGGGCGGTGAATCACATCACCGCCCTGCTTTTTTACAGCGCGCGCAGAATGCCTTCCACGCTCGCTTTTGCATCGCCAAACAGCATCTGCGTATTGTCTTTAAAGAACAGCGGATTCTGGACACCCGCATATCCGGTGCTCATCGAGCGTTTAAACACAATCACGTTCTGCGCTTTCCACACTTCCAGCACCGGCATGCCAGCGATTGGACTGCGCGGATCTTCCAGTGCGGCTGGGTTAACGGTGTCATTCGCGCCAATCACCAAAACGGTATCGGTATCGCTGAAGTCATCGTTAATCTCGTCCATTTCCAGCACCACATCGTAAGGCACTTTCGCTTCCGCCAGCAGTACGTTCATGTGACCCGGCAAACGACCGGCAACCGGGTGAATACCAAAGCGAACTTTGATACCGCGCGCGCGCAGCTTTTCGGTAATCTCCGCTACCGGATACTGCGCCTGCGCCACCGCCATGCCATAACCCGGCGTGATCACTACAGAAGAAGAGGCTTTCAGCATTTCTGCCGTCTCTTCCGCCGTAATTTCACGGTGCTCGCCCACTTCATCGCTTTCGCCGCCCACGCTTACATCGGTACCAAAACCACCGGCGATCACGCTAATAAAGGAGCGGTTCATCGCTTTACACATGATGTAAGAGAGGATGGCACCCGAGGAACCGACCAGCGCACCGGTAACGATCAGCAAATCATTGCTCAGCATGAAGCCTGCCGCCGCCGCCGCCCAACCGGAGTAAGAGTTCAGCATCGAGACCACAACCGGCATATCCGCGCCGCCAATTGACGCCACCAGATGCCAGCCAAACACCAGCGCAATGACGGTCATCAGCAGCAGCGCAAACACCTGCGCACCGGTGCTATCAGTTTGTACGAACCACAGCATCAGCAGGAAGGAAATCACCAGCGCCGCGAGGTTCATTTTATGACGATGTGGCAGCATCAGCGCTGATGAGGAGATCTTGCCGCGCAGTTTGCCAAACGCCACCAGTGAACCAGTAAAGGTCACCGCACCGATGAAAATGCCGAGGAACACTTCGGTCAGATGGATATTTTCCATCACCGGCGCGAGGCCTGGCGCGTGATCGATATAGCTGTTGAAGCCCACCAACACCGCCGCCAAACCCACGAAGCTGTGCAGAATGGCAACCAGTTCCGGCATTTCGGTCATTTCGACTTTCTTCGCCAGACGCAAACCAATCGCACCGCCGATCACCATCGCCAGCAGAATCCAGGCAACGTTCCCGGTGTTCGGGCCAAAAATGGTGGCGAGCAGCGCAATCGCCATGCCGCTCATACCAAAAATATTACCCTGCTTTGAGGTCTCGTGTTTCGAGAGACCGGCAAGGCTGCAAATAAACAGAATCGCGGCAACAATATATGCTGCAGTAACTAATCCGCCAGACATGTTGCTACCCCTTAATTCTTACGAAACATTTTCAGCATGCGCTGGGTGACGGTGAAACCACCGAAGATATTGATGCTGGCGATCAGTACGGCGATAAACGACAGAATCGTGACCCAACCGCCGTGGCCCATCTGCAGCACCGCACCCACCACAATAATGCCGGAAATGGCGTTGGTGACGGCCATCAAAGGCGTGTGCAATGCGTGACTCACGTTCCACACTACGTAATAGCCGACCACGCAAGAGAGCGCGAACACGGTGAAGTGTGACAGGAAGTCCGGCGGCGCGACGTTGGCCAGGCAGGCAAACAGCACCACCGCCAGCGCCAGCAGCAGATACTTGCGCCATGGTGAAACCGGTTTGGCTTCGGCCTTCGGCAGCGGCTTTGCGGCGGGTTGCGCTTTCGGCGCGGCGGAAACCTGAATCGGCGGCGCTGGCCATGTCACTTCGCCATCACGAATCACCGTCACCCCGCGCACCACCACGTCGTCGAAATCCACGGTAATTTCGCCGTTTTTCTCTTTGCACAGCAATTTCAGCAGGTTGACAAGGTTGGTGCCGTAAAGCTGTGAGGATTGCGTTGGCAGGCGACTTGGCAAATCGGTGTAACCGATAATCTTCACGCCGTTAGGGGTTAAGGTCACCTGATCGGCCACCGTCAATTCGCAGTTACCGCCGGTTTGCGCAGCCAGATCGACGATTACGCTGCCTGGTTTCATGCTGGCAACCATCTCGGCAGTAATCAGCTTCGGGGCCGGACGGCCAGGAATCAACGCGGTGGTGACGATAATGTCCACTTCTTTCGCCTGCGCGGCAAACAGCTCCATCTCTGCCTTGATAAAGGCTTCAGACATCACTTTGGCATAACCATCGCCGCTGCCCGCTTCCTCTTCAAAGTCCAGCTCAAGGAACTCGGCGCCCATACTCTGCACCTGCTCTTTCACTTCCGGACGCGTATCGAACGCACGCACGATGGCGCCTAAACTGCCTGCCGCACCGATGGCCGCTAATCCCGCGACGCCCGCACCGATCACCATCACTTTGGCTGGCGGCACTTTACCGGCAGCGGTGATTTGACCGGTGAAGAAGCGGCCGAATTCATGAGCGGCTTCAACGATGGCGCGATAACCCGCGATGTTCGCCATTGAGCTCAACGCATCCAGCGCCTGCGCACGAGAAATACGCGGCACCGAATCCATCGCCATCACGGTGACGTTGCGTGCTGCCAGCTTTTCTAATAGCGCGGGATTCTGCGCAGGCCAGATAAAGCTCACCAGCGTGCTACCGGCGCGCGTCAGTTCAATCTCCTGATCGTCCGGCGCATTCACTTTCAAAACGATGTCCGATTGCCACACATCGTGAGTGTTAGTAATAGTGGCGCCGACGGCGATAAAGCTTTCATCATCAAAGCTGGCGCGAAGTCCTGCGCTCTGTTCAACGGTGACGCTAAATCCCAGCTTGATCAGTTGTTCAACGGTCTTTGGCGTGGCGGCCACGCGCGACTCGTTGGCTAACCGTTCTTTGGGTATCCCAATTAACATACTGTTTCCTTTCAACAATTAAAGGATGAGGTTCTGTAAGTGGCAAAAAGCTCAAAAGCCGAAACAGTGTTTCAGCTTCTTATGAGCAAAATGCGCAATGTAACAAAGTCTTTATAACCTACTGAAAATATGAAGAGTGATCCACAGCGATAACGCCCACTTATGACATTCACACAAATATTCAGACACAAAGATTGAATGCCATGTTTTGCCACTGCATTTGGTGTTTATTAAAAAATATTCTGCTGCGCAAAATCGTGTCATGTCGAATTAAGTGTTTTTAAAAACCTTTAATTAACAATGCGTTAACTATTATGGCACTAAGTGTTACCAGAATAAGTGGTTATCTGTGCAAAAAAGAGCCGTAACAGAAGTCAATGACAGGTCGATGAATAAACGGCAGAGATTGTCAATGTTATGCGCTTAAATTGGCTGAGACAGGCCGATTATTACATGCAATAATCAGCGGCTAATCTGTTATACATCAAGAGTCCAGCACGTTTTCGTACTCATTTTGCGTAAGGCGAAGGATCATTTTTATGAAGCTGAAGAACACCATTCTGGCGTCAACCTTGTTATCACTGCTGGCAGCGAATGCGTTTGCTGCTAAAGAGTTAACGCCAGAGCAAGCGGCCGCGTTGAAACCATTCGAACGTATTAATATCAGCGGCCGTTTCAATGCGATTGGCGATGCAACTGATGCCATCTCCAAACAAGCCGATGCCAAAGGCGCTGACTCTTTCTATGTTCAGGGTATTAATGATAGCAACGGCAACGGCGGTAACTGGCGCGTAACGGCTGATTTGTATAAAGCTAACGCACCGAAAGCGGATGACTCCACTAAATATCGCACCTTCTCAGGCGTGAAAGAGCTGCCGAAAGCAGAAGCCTATCGCCTTGAGCCGTATGACACCGTATCGGTAAATGGCTTCTTCTCCAGCCAGCCAGATGTTAATGAAGCGATTGCCAAGGCAGCCAAAAATAAAGGTGCGGCATCGTTCTTTATCGTGCGTCAGGTTGATGCGAACAACGGCGGCAACCAGTACGTGACCGCGTATGTTTACAAGGCTGATGCGCCAGAACGTAAAGTACAGAACTCCTCTGATTCAATCCCAGCAGATTCTGAAGCCGGTAAAGCAGCACTGGCCGCTGGTGGCACCGCCGCCACTAAAGTGGCCATTCCTGGCGTGGCCTCTTCGGATACCCCAAGCCGCAACGTTGGTCGTTTCTTCGAAACGCAAAGCTCAACCGGCCAACGTTACACGGTGAAAACTGCCGATGGCCGTAGCGTGCAGGAAGTGAATGCGATTACTGCTGCGCAGATGCAGCCGTTTGACACCATCACCTTCTCCGATCACTTTGGTACCCCAACCGAAATCTCGGAAGCGGTTGGCAAACGCGCAGTGGAAAAAGGCGCTAAGTACTACCACATCACGCGTCAATGGCAGAACCAGAGCGGCGGCAACCTGACCGTCACCGCCGATCTGTTCAAGTAATAGCGATTAAGGGCGGCGTCCGCCGCCCTTTTCAAAATCTCCTTCATACTAACTGCATAATCTGTGCGCAGATTTGCATAGCCTTGCATTGCCTTCCCCGTTTGCACTCCGTAAAATCTGCCGCCTGTTTTTAGGGGATTCCGTTTCAAAGTTGGCTCATTGCCACGCGACACTCCAGCGGAATCGTCACCACCCAGCATACTCTGCTGTTTAGGATGGGCGTTTTGGATAAAAAATTAGGTCTTAGTGCGCTCACCGCGTTGGTACTCAGCTCTATGCTGGGCGCTGGCGTGTTCAGCCTGCCGCAAAATATGGCAGCGGTTGCCGGCCCGGCGGCGCTGCTGATCGGCTGGCTCATCACCGGCGTTGGCATCATCTTCCTGTCGCTCGCCATGCTGTTGCTGACGCGGCTGAAACCAGAGTTGGATGGCGGCATCTTTACCTATGCGCGCGCCGGCTTTGGCGAGCTGATGGGCTTCTGCTCGGCGTGGGGATATTGGCTGTGTGCGGTCATTGCCAACGTCTCTTATCTGGTGATTGTCTTCTCGGCGCTGAGTTTCTTTACCGACACGCCGGATCGCGTGGTGTTTGGTGATGGCAATACGTGGCAGGCGATGCTCGGCGCGTCAGTGCTGCTGTGGCTGGTGCATTGTCTGGTGCTGCGCGGCGTGCAAACTGCGGCCAGCATTAATGTGCTGGCGACCCTGGGAAAACTGGTGCCGCTGTTGCTGTTTGTGGTGCTGGCGCTGCTGGCATTCAACTACAATCGCTTCCGCTTTGATTTCAGCGGCGTGGAACTCGGTCAGCCGCTGTGGCAGCAGGTGAAGCAAACCATGCTGATCACCTTGTGGGTATTTATTGGAGTGGAAGGCGCGGTGGTGGTTTCTGCGCGTGCGCATAATAAACAGGATGTCGGACGCGCCACGCTGATGGCGGTGCTGGCCGCGCTGCTGGTCTACTTGCTGGTTACGCTGCTGTCGTTAGGCGTGATTCCGCGTGCCGAGCTGGCGCAGATGCGCAACCCTTCTATGGCGGGTTTGATGAAGCATTTGCTCGGTCATTGGGGCGATGCGGTGATTGCGGTCGGATTGATTATTTCGGTGTGCGGCGCTTATCTGAGCTGGACGATTATGGCCGCTGAAGTGCCGTTCCTCGCCGCACAACAAGGTGCCTTCCCGCGCAGCATCGCGCGTCAGAACCGCCACAACTCCCCTTCGGCGTCATTATGGCTGACCAACGGCAGCGTACAGGTTTGCCTGATTTTGATCGCCTTAACCGGTGCGGATTACAACACGCTGCTGACCATCGCTTCAGAAATGATTTTGGTGCCCTATCTGCTGGTGGGTCTGTATCTGATTAAGGTCGTGCGCGGGCAGAACAAACCCTGGGCGATGTTTACCGGCGTCGGTGCCAGCGCGTATGGCATTTGGCTGCTGTATGCGTCGGGTCCTTTGCATCTGCTGCTCTCTGTTGTGCTCTATGCGCCCGGATTGCTGCTGTTTCTGTACGCACGACGCGGCGGCCGTGGCGACAAGGTGTTGTCACAGCTGGAGCGTATCGCGATTGTGTTGTTGATTGCGGCGTCACTGCCCGCGTTGTGGCAGCTAACGAATTAGTGCGGCTGAACCGGAATGGAAACGCACAGCAGGTCATCCTGCTGTGACAGATTGAGCGGCTTACGGTATTCCTGATGAATAGCGTCAAGCTGCTCGGTTGACAGCGGATACGGCAGCTGAATATCAAAGCGGCTGATATGTTGTTGTTCGGCCAGGGTGATCAAACGCGCGATATTAATCTCGTCGCTCACCTGCGTTGAAATGATTTGTAATGCTAATTCTTTCAGATGATCGTCGCTGGCCTGAAGATTGTGCGCCGATTTACGCGTCACCATGCCAAAAATAGGCATCACGCCATAAATGGCATCAACAAAACTCCAGCGTTTTTTGCAGGAAGCGGAGAGATAATCACTGTAATTGAAGCAGATGCGATCACTGTATCCGGCTGAAGCCAGCTCTTTATCAGACACTCTCGCACTCCTCCTGTTTTTCGTTGCGGTTCCGAACCTTGCGCGACAACGCGCCGCTAATGATGGCACATTTCACGGTATACATACCAGTCACGCAGGGATATTTCGTGCGATAGCGTAGAGCTCAGGACCAGGAAAAGCTATGCTGCTGAGATTCTCATCCGTCACAGTGAATTATGAACAAAATCGTCTATGTGGAAGATGAGCCAGAAGTAGGCGAACTGATCGCCGCTTATCTTGGCCGCCACGATATTGAAGTTATTGTTGAAACGCGCGGTGACCGCGCCGAAGCCACCATCGCCCTGCACGATCCCGATTTAGTGATGCTGGATATCATGTTACCCGGCAAAGATGGCATGACACTGTGCCGCGATCTACGTGCCAGCTGGCAAGGTCCGATTGTGCTGCTCACCTCGCTCGATAGCGACATGAACCACATTCTGTCGCTGGAGATGGGCGCTAACGATTACATCCTCAAAACCACGCCGCCGGCTGTGTTGCTGGCGCGCCTGCGTTTGCATCTGCGTCAGGCGCATGCCGGTCAGCCGGAAGTGACGCCCGCCCTACAAAGCTCACAACGCGTGCTGCGTTTTGGTTCCCTGACCATCGACTCGCTCAATCGCCAGGTGACGCTGCTTGAGGAGAATATTGTGCTATCCACCGCCGATTTCGATCTGCTGTGGGAACTGGCGAATCACGCCGGACAGATCCTCAATCGCGATGCGCTGCTGAAAACCCTGCGCGGCGTGACCTACGATGGCATGGATCGCAGCATCGACGTGGCAATTTCTCGCTTACGCAAAAAACTCTACGATAGCGCCACCGAGCCATTCCGCATCAAAACCATCCGTAACAAAGGCTATCTGTTCGCGCCGCAGGCCTGGGATACCCGTTCCGCATGAGAAAGCTCTTTATTCAGTTCTATTTGCTGCTGTTCGTCTGTTTTCTGGTGATGACGCTGCTGGTTGGGCTGGTATACAAATTCACCGCCGAACGCGCCGGACGCCAGTCGATGAACGACTTGATGGCCAGCTCGCTTTTTTTGATGCGCAGCGAACTGCGCGAGATCCCACCGCGCGACTGGAGCAAAACCATTCGCAGCCTCGATCTCGACCTGTCGTTTGATCTGAATATTGAGCCGATGAGCAAATATCAGCTGGGTGATGCAGACATGAAGCGCCTGCGCGCCGGGGAAATCGTGGCGATTGACGATCAGTACACCTTCTTACAGCATATTCCGCGCAGCCACTATGTGCTTTCCGTTGGCCCGATTCCGTATCTTTTCTATCTGCATCAGATGCGCATTCTGGATATCGCGCTGCTGGCATTTATCGGGATGTCGCTGGCGCTGCCGGTGTTTATCTGGCTGCGTCCGCACTGGCAAGAGATGCAGCGGCTGGAGAAAGCCGCGCAGCGTTTTGGCCGTGGCGAACTCGACGTGCGCACCCATTTTGAAAGCACCTCCAGCCTGCACAGTCTTGGCGTGGCGTTTAATCAGATGGCGGAGAACATCAACACGCTGGTTGCCAGTAAGAAACAGCTGATTGACGGCATCGCACACGAGTTGCGCACGCCGCTGGTACGACTGCGCTACCGGCTGGAGATGAGCGATAACCTCACCGCCACGGAATCCGCCGCGCTGAACCGCGATGTGGGCCAGCTGGAGAGTTTGATTGAGGAGTTGCTGACGTATGCGCGCCTCGATCGTCCGCGCGTTGATCTTCATCTGCAATCCTTCGATCTGGCGCAATGGCTACGTGTACATATTGAAGACGTGCAAACCATGAATCCGCAGACGCAGATTGCGCTGGATATCCCGCAGCTGGAGAACGTCGGCAGCGCTGATACGCGCCTGATGGAGCGTGTGCTGGATAATCTGGTGAATAACGCCCTGCGTTATGCGCAACAGCGCCTGCGCGTCAGCTTATGGTTTGATGGCGCGCTGGGCTGTTTGCAGGTGGAAGACGACGGTCCGGGCATTCCGCAGGAAGAGCGCGCCCGCGTGTTCGAACCTTTTGTACGCCTCGATCCAAGCCGCGATCGCGCCACCGGCGGTTGTGGTTTGGGTCTGGCGATCGTGCACTCCATTGCGCTGGCCATGCAGGGAAATGTCTCGATTGAGAGCAGCCCGCTTGGCGGCGCCAGCGTTCGCTTTTGCTGGCCGGTTGATCTACCCTTGCGGGACATTGCGCCACGCTTACCGTCATAAGGAGCTTTTTACGTGACTTCAGCTTATCAAGAACTTAGCCGCACTTTTCAGCGTCTCTCCCGCTTTGGCCATTTAGGCGCCATTGCCGGTGTCGATATGCAAACCACTATGCCGCCGGGCGGCAGCCAGGCACGCGGTGAAGCGATGGCCGAACTGAGCGTGTTCATGCACGAAGTGCTGACCGATAAACGCCTCCGCGGGCTGTTTGATGCCGCGCAGCAGGAATCATTGAATGATGTCGAACAGGTTAACCTGAGCGAGATGCAGCGCGCCTGGCAGCAAGCGACGCTGCTGCCCGCCTCACTGGTGGAAGCCAAGTCGCTGGCCGGTTCACGCTGTGAGCACGCCTGGCGTCAGCAGCGCCCGGCGAATGACTGGCAAGGTTTCTCAGCCAATCTGAAAGAAGTGGTCAAGCTGAGTCGTCAAGAGGCGCAGCTGCGTGCCGATGCACTCGGCGTATCGCGCTACGACGCGCTGCTGGATGTGTTTGAGCCTGGCATGACCAGCGCGCAGCTGGATCAAACCTTTGGCGATCTGAAAAGCTGGTTGCCCGACCTGCTACAAAGAGCAGTGGCGAAGCAGCAGCAAACCCCGATCGCGCAGCCGGTGGGTCCGTTCGCTATCGAATCGCAGAAACAGCTCGGCCTGAGCGTGATGAAAACGCTGGGCTTCGATTTCAATCACGGTCGTCTAGATGTGAGTGCGCACCCGTTCTGCGGCGGCGTGCCGGAAGATGTGCGCATTACCACGCGTTACAACGAGAACGACTTCCTTAGCGCCATGATGGGCGTGATCCATGAAACCGGCCATGCGCGTTACGAGCAGAATTTGCCAAAACAGTGGCGCGGTCAGCCGGTGGCGCAGGCGCGTTCTACCGCGATTCATGAGTCGCAAAGCCTATTTATGGAGATGCAGCTGGGGCGCAGTGAAGCCTTCCTGCAACATATCCATCCGCAGGTGGTGGCGCTGATGGGCGATCAGCCTGCGCTGGCGCTAAACAACTTTATCCGTCAGGCGCAGCGCGTGAAGCCGGGCTTTATTCGTGTCGACGCTGACGAACTGAGTTATCCGGCGCACGTGATTTTACGTTACGAGATCGAGCGCGCGCTGATTGAAGGCGAGATTGAAGTTGAAGATATCCCGGCGCTGTGGGACGAGAAGATGCAGCAATCGTTGGGCATTGATACGCGCGGTAATTATCGCGATGGCTGCATGCAGGATATTCACTGGACCGACGGTGCGTTTGGCTATTTCCCCACCTACACCTTGGGTGCGATGTATGCAGCCCAGCTGTTCCAGGCGGTGAAGCGTGCCATTCCGCAGGTTGAGACGCTGATCCAGCAAGGTGAGTTGCAGCCAGTGTTTGACTGGTTACAGCAGAACATCTGGCAGCACGGCAGCCGTTTCCCAACGCAGCAGCTGCTGATCAATGCCACCGGCGAAGCGCTGAATCCGCACTATTTCCGTCAGCACCTTGAACAACGTTATCTCTCTGAGTAAACTGCGCGGCGGCCGATGCGGCCGCCCTTTTCTCTTCCTTTACGCCGCTTTGTACAATCCGTTACACGCCGATACCAATGCCTCACGGAAAGCCTGAATTGTTTTTCATATAGTGTTTTCACCGGCCCCGCAGTGGGCTACACATGAAAAAATAGTTCGAGGATTTTGCAATGAAAAAATTATTTGCACTGGTGATCGCCGCTGCTATGGGTATGTCTTCTGTTGCTTTCGCTGCTGAGACCACAGCTGCTCCAGCAACGCCAGCAACCACTGCAGCGCCAGCGAAACACAAAGCAGTACACCATAAGAAACCTGCTGCTCAGAAAGCGCAGGCGGCTAAGAAGCACAAAAAAGTAGAGAAGAAAGCGCCAGCTGCACAGAAAGCTCAGGCCGCTAAAAAGCATCATAAAAAAGCAACCAAGCCAGCGGCTCAGAAAGCTCAGGCTGCTAAAAAGCACCACAAAAAAGCAACCAAGCCAGCGGCACAGAAAGCTCAGGCTGCTAAAAAGCACCACAAAGCAACCAAACCAGCTGCACAGAAAGCTCAGGCTGCTAAAAAGCACCACAAAGTAACCAAGCCAGCTGCGCAGAAAGCTCAGGCTGCTAAAAAGCACCACAAAGTGAAAAAAGCAGCTAAATAAGATCGCCTTTAGCGCCAACACCGTATTGATGATTGAAAACACCCGGTTATGCCGGGTGTTTATTTACTGGAGTAGCGAAAAATGGTGCGTCGCTATCGCTTCGAAATTATTCTGATTGTGATGATCCTCTGTGGCCTAGTTGCAGCCAGCTTTTTTATCTAGTCGTTGTAGCGTGCTGATTACTCCAATATTTCTCCCTTTTTCACCGCTCACCGACTATAGTTATCGCTCAAGCGTGATGACAACAACTTCTACTTATTCTCGCCATTGAGAGAACTATGCGCCTGGCTATCCTGTTACTCGTTGGTCTTTTCAGTTTTAACCACACAGCACATGCCGATGATGAAGATGGGCCAAGCCCGGAAGACATCAAAACGTTGTTTTTTGGCAAAGATCATCGCCAGGCGATCAGCGACGTGAGCGCCGCGCCCTGGGATGCCATCGGTCAGTTAGAGACCGAAAGCGGTAACCTCTGCACTGCCACCTTGATTTCTGCCCATCTGGCGTTGACCGCCGGACACTGTTTATTGGCTCCGCCCGGCAAGTTTGATAAGCCGGTGGCGCTGCGTTTTATGGCCAGCGCGAAAGGTTGGCGCTACGAGATTCATGATATTGATGCGCGCGTTGAACCCTCTTTAGCGCGCCGGTTGCAGGCAGACGGCGAAGGCTGGATCGTGCCGCCGGGAGCCGCACCCTACGATTATGGGCTGGTTATTTTGCATAATCCGCCCTCCGGCATTGTGCCGATTCCATTGTTTGAGGGTTCGCGTGGCGATTTAACCGCCGCATTGAAAACCACGCAACGTAAAGTGACGCAAGCCGGATATCCGGCCGATCATCTGGATACGCTCTATTCGCACAGCGATTGTTTAGTGACCGGTTGGGCACAGCGTGCAGTGTTGTCGCATCAGTGCGATACCTTGCCGGGCGACAGCGGTTCGCCGCTGCTGTTGAAGAACGGTGATGAGTGGCAGTTGATTGCGGTACAGAGTTCAGCACCCGCGCCGGCCGATCGTTACCGTGCCGATAACCGCGCGATTGCGGTGCCGTCCTTTAAAGATAAGCTGGAAGAGTTAGCCCAGTAATTCTGCGCTCTCAGGCAAAAAGGCGGGGCCGCTACGTAAAGTCGCCGTGGACCCATCCCTGGGGCCTCTGCACCGTCTTGCCGTTTTCTTCGCGAATTTTGCGATGTTAAAACCGCGCTGTTTCGTAGCGGCGCGATTTATCGCGCCATCTAACAATTAACTCAACTGCTCCATCGCCTGCAGAATACGCTTATCCGAAATTGGATAAGGTGTGCCCAACTGCTGGGCGAAATAGCTAATTCGCAGCTCTTCCAGCATCCAGCGAATCGCCTGCACGTCGGCATCATCCTGACGCTGGGGCGGCAATTTATTCCGCCACGTCTGCCATGCTTGCTCCACCGCCTGCACTTTCAGCATACGCGCACGATCGCTGTGAGGATCGACCGGCAGCTTCTCGAGACGACGCTCAATACCTTGCAGATAGCGCAGCGTATCACCGAGACGCGACCAGCCATTGCCGGTGACGAAACCGCGATACACCAGGCCATTCATTTGCGCTTTGATATCGCCTAACGCCAGCGCCAGCGACATATCCACGCGTCCTTTAAGGAACTTGTTGATATTGAACACGCAGGTCAGGATCTGTTCGACCTGTTTGGCGATGGTGACCACGGTTTCATTCAAATCAGCACGCACTTTGTCGCGCAGCTGTTCGAAGTTTTCCTGTTGCCACGCCGGGCCGCCCGCCTCCGCCATCAGCTTATCCACGCCGCAGGCGATGCAGTCATCGATCAGTTCCAGCACTTTGCCGTAGGGATTGAAGTACAAACCGAGTTTGGCTTTGTTCGGTAGCTTCTCGTGCAGATACTTGGTTGGCGACGGAATGTTGAGCAGCAGCAGGCGACGCTGACCGCGCCACATCATTTTCTGCTGTTCCACTTCGCTATCGAACAGGCGAATCGCCACGCTGTCCTTTTCATCCACCAGCGCCGGCCAGGCTTTGACCTGATAGCTGCCGCGCTTCTGCTCGTAGCTTTGCGGCAAATCGCCAAAGCTCCAGATGTGCAGACCGCTCTGTTCCAGGCCATCATCCGCCACTTTCGACAGCGTTTCCTGCACTTTGCCTTTCAGCAGCAGCCGCAGCTGATGCAGATTTTTGCCTTCCTGCAGCTTACGGTTGTGTTCGTCAACTACACGGAAAGTCATTTTCAGGTGATCGGGCACCTGATCCCACTGCCAGGCTTCCCGGTCAATGGTGACGCCGGTCATGCGGCGGAATTCGCGTTCCAGCGCATCCAGCAACGGCAGTTCCATCGCCGTAACGCGACCGAGAAACGCTTCGGCGTAGTTGGGCGCGGGTACCAGATTGCGGCGCACCGGCTTGGGCAGCGATTTGATCAGCGCGATAACCAGTTCGCGGCGCACGCCCGGAATTTGCCACTCAAAACCGGTCTCTTCGATTTGGTTCAGCAGCGGCAGCGGAATGTGCACCGTCACGCCATCGGCATCCGCGCCCGGTTCAAACTGATAGCTCAGTTTGAGTTTCAGGTTGCCTTGATGCCAGAAGTTGGGGTAATCGAGCTGGCTGACTTTGTCCGCGCCGTCTTTGATCAGCATTTGCTTATCAAAGCTCAGCAGATCCGGATTCTCTTTGCTGGCTTGCTTCCACCAGCTATCGAAATGGCGTGCAGACACCACGTCGCTGCCGATGCGGCGATCGTAGAAAGCGAACAGCGTTTCATCATCGACCAGAATGTCGCGACGACGCGATTTGTGCTCCAGATCTTCAATTTCGTTGCGCAGTTTCAGGTTATTGCGGAAGAACGCGTGACGCGTCTGCCAATCGCCCTCCACCAGCGCATGACGGATAAACAGCTCGCGGCTCAGTTGCGGATCGATGCGGCTGTAATTAACCTTACGCGCCTGCACAATTGCCAGGCCGTAAAGCGTCACTTTTTCCGTCGCCATCACCGCGCCCTGTGCTTTTTCCCAGTGCGGTTCGCTGTAACTACGTTTAATCAGATGCTGCGCCAGCGGTTCGATCCATTCCGGATCGATACGGGCGGCAACGCGGCCCCATAAACGGCTGGTTTCCACCAGTTCCGCCACCATGGTCCACTTCGGCGGCTTCTTAAACAGCCCGGAACCGGGGAAGATGGCGAAGCGCGCGTTGCGAGCGCCGGTAAACTCCTGCTTGTCGTTATCTTTCTGACCAATATGCGACAACAAACCGGTAAGCAAAGCGCAGTGCACTTCACGATACGGCGCAGGTTCGCTGTTGACCGGCATCCCCTGTTCCCGCACCACCTGACGCAGTTGCGTGTAGATATCCTGCCATTCACGCACGCGCAGATAGTTAAGGAACTCGGTTTTACACAAGCGACGGAAGTGATTGCTGGAGAGCGCTTTTTGCTGCTCCTGCAGGTAATTCCACAGATTGACGAAGGCGAGGAAATCAGACTCTTTATCCTCAAAACGACGATGTTTTTCGTCAGATGCCTGCTTTTTATCCGAAGGACGCTCGCGCGGGTCCTGAATCGATAGCGCCGCGGTGATGATCATCGCTTCGCGTACGCAGCCAAATTTTTGCGCTTCCAGCACCATGCGCGCCATACGCGGATCGACTGGCAACTGCGCGAGCTGGCGGCCCGAAGGCGTCAACTTGTAGGTTTCGTCTTCACTCAGCGTGATGGCACCCAGCTCTTCCAGCAGGCGCACGCCATCCTGAATATTGCGCTTGTCCGGTGCTTCGACAAATGGGAAGGCAGCAATATCGCCCAGTCCCAGCGCGGTCATCTGCAGAATCACCGAGGCGAGGTTAGTACGCAGAATTTCAGGATCGGTAAATTCCGGACGGCTGAGGAAATCATCCTCGGAATAGAGGCGAATACAGATACCTTCCGAAACGCGGCCGCAGCGCCCTTTTCGCTGATTAGCGGAAGCCTGCGAAATCGGCTCAATCGGCAAGCGCTGCACTTTAGTGCGGAAACTGTAGCGGCTGATACGTGCGGTGCCAGGATCGATAACATATTTGATGCCAGGCACGGTCAGCGAGGTTTCCGCCACGTTGGTCGCCAGCACGATGCGGCGTCCGCTGTGCGACTGGAACACGCGGTTTTGCTCGGCGTTCGACAGGCGCGCATACAGCGGCAGAATCTCGGTGTGCGCAATATCGCGCTTCATCAGCGCATCGGCGGTATCGCGGATTTCGCGCTCGCCGCTCATAAAGATCAGGATATCGCCGCGGCTCTCTTGGCCCAGCTCATCGACCGCATCGAAAATCGCCTGCAGCTGATCGCGATCGGTGTCGTCAGCCTCTTCCACCATTGGGCGATAACGCACTTCGACCGGATACGTCCGGCCGGACACTTCAATCACCGGCGCATTGTGGAAATGGCGTGAGAAGCGCTGCGGATCGATGGTCGCTGACGTGATAATGACTTTTAAGTCGGGACGACGCGGCAAAAGTTCGCGCAGATAGCCGAGCAGGAAATCGATGTTGAGACTGCGTTCGTGTGCTTCATCGATAATGATGGTGTCGTACTGCAGCAACAGGCGATCCTGCTGGATTTCCGCCAGCAGGATACCGTCGGTCATCAGCTTAACCTGGGTGGTTTCGCTCACCTGATCGTTAAAGCGCACCTTGTAACCGATGGTGCCGCCGAGCGAGGTTTCCAGCTCATCGGCAATGCGGTTGGCCACGGTGCGCGCCGCCAGACGACGCGGCTGAGTATGACCAATCAGCCCTTTAACCCCGCGCCCCAGCGCCAGGCAGATTTTCGGCAGCTGCGTGGTTTTACCCGATCCGGTTTCACCCGCGACGATCACCACCTGATGCTGACCGATCGCATCAGCAATATCCTGCTGCTTCTGACTTACCGGCAGGTTGTCAGGGAAAGTGATGCGCGGTGTCGCCGCCGTGCGCTGCGCCAGGCGCTGCTCCGCCGCGACAAATTCCGGCTCCAGTTCAGCCATAATGCCCTGCTGCGCCGCAGGATTTTTCACCTTTGCAGCGCCCAGCAGTCGACGTCGCAGACGTTGACTGTCGCGCAGCGTCAGATTATCGAGCCGCGGCCAGAGGGAGGCTAAAGGTGAAGAGTCGGATGATGACATAGCGATGCGTACCTGTTGTTGCAGCGGGCAGATGATTTCCCGGCGGATTCAAGCAATTAATGGTCGGCATCATAGCACAATTTGGAACACCTGCCTGAACGGGACGTGCGAGGTTATTCAATTATTTCGAACATTGATCTCGAAATATTGCGCTTTTACCCCGCGGGCTAACTCCGTACAGTGTAAAGCATTGAGCGGTAAGCCAACCGCGTAACGTACAGGAAAATACCATGAGCAAAGTTTTAGTTCTGAAATCAAGCATCCTCGCTGGTTACTCTCAGTCAAATCAACTGGCTGACTTCTACGCTGACGAAGCACGCGCTAAAGGTGACTCGGTTACCGTACGTGATTTAGCCGCGCAGCCGATTCCGGTGCTGGATGGTGAGCTGGTTGGCGCGCTGCGCCCATCCGATGCCCCACTGTCACCACGTCAGCAGGAAGCGCTGTCTCTCTCCGATGAGCTGATTGCTGAACTGCAAGCCCATGACACCGTGGTTATTGCCGCACCCATGTACAACTTCAATATTCCAACTCAGTTGAAAAATTACTTCGATCTGATTGCCCGCGCTGGCGTGACCTTCCGTTACACCGAAGCAGGCCCGGAAGGTCTGGTGACCGGCAAACGTGCGGTGATCCTCTCCAGCCGTGGTGGCATCCATAAAGATACGGCCAGCGATCTGCTGACGCCATACGTGAAGCTGTTCCTCGGCTTCATCGGTATCACTAACGTGGACTTCGTGTTCGCGGAAGGCATCGCTTATGGTCCAGAAGTGGCGACCAAAGCGGCTAACGATGCAAAAGACGCCATCAAACAAATTGTTGCTGCGTAATCATTTTTTTCGCATGATCAATGCCCGCCAGGCTTAACTGGCGGGCATTTTTTTTGCTGTTATTTTTCAGCACAGCGAAAGGAGATGAAGTGACACAACACAATCAATATGGTCAGCCTATCGGTTTTGCGCTACACGACTGGCAACCCGCAATCTTCCCGCCCGCTGCTATTCTCACTGGCCGCTTTTGCCATCTCACACCGCTTCAACTCAATCACGCGCCCGCCCTGTTTGCCGCCTTTTTGCTGGCACCCGACGATCGCGACTGGACCTGGCTTGGCGCATCGCAGCCGCAATCGTTAGCCGAGATGAACGATTGGATTGCTAACAAAATAGGTGACCGTGGATTGGTCAGTTATGCGGTGATCGATCAGGCTAATCAGCAAGCGGTTGGCGCGGTCTGTTTCGCCAATATCGACGTGCAGAACGGCGCGATTGAGATTGGCCATGTGACCTGGTCGCCGCTGATGCAGCGCAACGTATTGGGCTCTGAAGCGTTATATCTGCTGTTGCAGCAGGCCTTCGCGCTCGGTTATCGCCGCGTGGCTTGGCGTTGTGATTCCCTAAATCTGGCTTCCCGACGCGCCGCTGAACGTATCGGCTTTACCTTTGAAGGTCGTTTTCGTCAGGCCATGACGCGCAAACAGCGCAATCGCGATACCGATTGGTTATCGATCATTGATGGTGAATGGCCGCCGATTCAGCAGGCTTTAAGCCAATGGCTGGCGGTGGAGAATATGGATCAGCACGGACGCGAAAGGCAAAAGCTGCGCTGCTTTTTCTCCGCAGATTGACGTTGGCTATACTGACTCGCTGTTATCCACGCAATTTAAGAGGTACTCATGTCCAAGGTATTTATCATTGGCGGCGCAGGCAACATTGGCCGTCGTCTGGCATCACTGCTGGCCGCAAACGGGCACGTTGCGCGCCCGCTGTTTCGCAAAGCGGAACAGGAGCAGCCTTTGCGTGAACGGGGTGCGGAGCCGGTTAACGGCGATTTAACCGCGCTGGACGCAACATCGCTGGCCGCGCTGATGAAGGGCAGCGATGTGGTGGTCTTCACCGCCGGTGCCGGTGGCAAAGGCGGTGAAGAGATGACGAACGCCATTGATGGCAAAGGATTAACTACCGCAGTTGCTGCCGCGCAGCAGGCCGGCATCTCACGCTTTCTGCTGGTTTCGGCTTTCCCTGAAGCCGGCAGAAACAAAAACCTCTCCGCCAGCTTCGAAAACTACATGCGCGTGAAGAAAGCAGCAGATGTCGAGCTGGCGCAAAGCGATCTGGATTGGGTGATTTTACGCCCCGGCACGCTAACGGATGAGCAAGGCCAAGGCCGGGTGCGTGCTGGTTTGGCCATCCCGTATGGCGATATTCCTCGCGATGACGTGGCGGCGACGCTGGCTGAAATCATCGATCAACCGGCGGTCAGCCGGGTGATCATTGAGTTAACCGGCGGTGAAGTGCCGGTGCATGAAGCAGTTAAGCAACTGGCAACACGCTAGCGTCTTCAACCATCTGCTTCATCCAGCGAACGCAGATGGTCTTTTTTGTTTAGCGTCATCAGCGCCGGAATACTGATTGCAGCCGTGACCATGATGTACCAGGCGGGGATATCCAGATTCCCCGTTTGCTTAATCAGGGAGGTGATAATCAGTCCGGCACACCCCGAGAAAACTGCGTTAGAGAGTGAATAGGCCAGTCCCAGCCCGGTATAGCGGACGCGCGTGGGGAACATTTCAGCTAACATTGCCGGGCCCGGTCCTGCCAGCAATCCCACAATTCCACCCGCCACAAACACCACCAGCGCCTTGATCAACAGCGTTGAGGAATCGGCCTGCAACACTTTCAATAACGGTAATGCCAGCACCAGCAACAAACATGCCGCGATAACCATCACGCTGCGGCGTCCGATTTTATCGCTAAGCATGCCCGCTGGAATGATGGTGGCGGCAAAGCCAAGATTGGAGATCACCGCAATCAATAGCGCCTGGTTAAAGCCGGTGTGCAGCGAAGATTGCAGATAGGTTGGCATGATCACCAGATAGGTATAGCCCGCCGCTGACCACACCATCACGCGGCTGATTGCCAGCAAGATAATCCTGAGCGTCTCGCCAAAACTGGCGCTGACCGCCATTGGCTGATGCGCTTTTTGCGTTTGCTGCTGACGCACGAAGCTGGGCGTTTCTTCCATGCTATAGCGCAGCCACAGCGCCACCATCCCCATCGGCAAGGCGAGGAAGAAGGGAATGCGCCAGCCCCAACTGTGCATCTGATCCACACTCAACACCGCCGACAGCAACGCGACAATGCCAGCGCCCGCCAGCAGGCCCAACGCCACGGTGAATGATTGCCAGGCACCGTAACGTCCTCGCTGCCCTTTGGGGGCAAACTCTGTCATCAGTGACACCGCACCGCCGTATTCCCCCCCAGCAAACAAGCCCTGCAGAATACGCAGACCGGTAATGATCAGCGGCGCCGCCACACCAATGCTGGCATAGGTGGGAATAATGCCGATCGCGGTCGTCACCAGCGTCATCATGATCAAGACAAAAATCAGCGTCGGCTTGCGCCCAATACGATCGCCCATGCGGCCAAAAAATATTGCGCCCAGCGGACGGAAGAAAAAGGCGATGGCGAAGGAAGCGTAGGTCAAAATAATGCCGGTCAGCTCGGCTTCGCCTTGCAGGCGAAAGAAGTTCTGCGCGATCACCGTCGCGAGAAAGCCATAAACCGCAAACTCGTACCATTCAATGAAATTGCCCACTGAACCGGCGATTAAGGCGCGCTTCTGTGCATCCGTTGTCGTTTGCGGCATTGGCATTTTAAGCTCCCAAAAAGATTATCTGCGGATAAACCTTACTTACGCAGCCACTGCCCATTGATGCCGCGCACATACTCGCCGCTCCCTGCGCGGTTCACCAGCTTTTCGCCGGCGATGCGCGCCACTTCGCTGGCAGTCAGGTTATTTTGCTGCGCCACGCGCTGATATTGCTGCAGGCGGCCATCGTTAATGCGCTTGACCAGCGCCAGCGTTTCTTCGTCCTGCTGACGCGCCGCCACATAGCCGCTGAGCGTTTCGCCCACGCGCCCCTGTTGACGCGCCTCATCCAGCGTGAGCGCCCAGGCAGACGGCATCAGCAGCAGCGCCGCAAGCAGCGCGATCCCCTTGCGTTTCATCATGCTTCTCCTCAAAACAGTCCGCTCTGATTCTTCAGCAGCGCTTCCACATCTTTATCCACCTTGATGTGAATCTCATGCTCAATTTTGACGTTCATATTGATGGTGATGGGCTCTTTCGGCGCCGCAACTTCAATGCGCGGCACGCAGCCAATCAGCGGCAGCCAGGCTGCCAGCACCAGTAATGCCCTGAGGCTCATGGTTGGGGATCCTTCTTCGAGGGTAAGGTGGCATTTTGCTCCACCCAGGATTGCAAATTATCGCCAAAGCGCAGGCTGCGCCACAGCTGGAACAAATTTTCCTGATGCCGGTAGTTCAGATTAACGGTCTGTCGGCGGTTACTGAACTGGCTAACGCCTTTCACTTCAGATTGCATGATTAGATTGCCGAAGTTATCCAGATCGATAGTGGCCCATGAACGCGAGATTTCCATGTAGCGCAGCCAATCCAGCGCCGCTCCGGCCGCAAAGTTATTGCTGACAATCGCGTCCGCCATATCTTTATCCAGCCGGAAGGTGAGCGGACCGCTGTTGGCGATCCAGCCCTTTTCAACCAGCCATTGCGGATTATTCACCCATAGCGGCAATTCGCCATTGACCTTGCCAGACATGGCAAACTGCTTGGGTTTGATCGCGCTGACCAGCTTGCTGAGATTGATCTCCTTCAGCGAGACGCGCGCCGCTTGATGCTGTGGCATGCGCAGTTCGGGCATGCTGACGTGTCCGCCTAACAGATCGAGATTGACGTTGCTGAGCGTTAACGGCTGGCGCTCCTGCCATGGATAGTGACCTTGCAAATCGGCGGTGATGTTTTGCAGCGAGAACTGATTTTTTACTTCGGCGATACGCAGTGAAACCGGGCCGCGCCGTCCAAGCTGCCATTGATGATCCTTCAGCCGGAACGGCAGCGAGAAATCGATGCCGTTGATTTCACTGTCCGGCATCCACAGGCTGCCGTTTTTCACCGTCCAGTGACCGCCCGCTTCAAAGCCCTGCTCGCTGGCCGCCGAGAATGCCACCTGCGCGCGCAGTTCACCCGACTGGATACGCATTTTTAAATCGCTGCTGAGCAGCGGCTGGAACACCGTCAAAGATTGCGCCGGCCACCAGGCTTCGCCGCGCAGACGTTCGCCGTCCCAGCGGCCATGCACGCGTACCGGGCCAATATCCTCCGCCGTCAGCTGACCGCGCCAGATAAACTGGCTGGGATCGCTGCCTTTGGCTTCAAAATTAAGTTCTGATGGCGGCAGCCAGCCGCCGTAGCTGAACTGGGTTTGACCGGATTTGAGCGTGAAGCCACCGTTAAACGCCGGATGCGAGGGATCGCGCTGCCAGCGCACCGGCGCATTGAGCGTCAGGCGCGGTTTAGCCACTTGCACCATGCCGTACGCCAGCTGATCGAAACCGGTATTCAGCGTGTCGAGGCTGATCAAAGTGTCCTGCCAGCTGCCGGTGCCCTTCACGTCCCATTTGGCGGTGAGCGGCTCGATCAGGCCGTCCCCCCAATAACGCCAGTTCCACACGCCGCTGTCGGGCCAGAAATCGCTGGCGCGGCCATCGAGATGCAATCTGAAACGACCAAAGCTGGGATCGTGTGCCTTAAGTATTGCCTGCAGGCGACCATTAATTCCGCTCGACGCCACCGTCACGCCCGCCAGCGGCCAGCGCGCTTCATCCACTTCCAGCGTTGAGAGCAAGCGACCGCGCAAACGCAGCAGCGCGCCTTGTTTCAGGGTCAATTGCGGATCGGTCAGCATGCCGTGCAGTAAGCCCGGCATGCTGCCAAACAGCTGCAGATCGGCGAATTTGCTCTCGCCGGTCAACTGGAACGGCAAGGCGCTATCGACCATGCTCAGTTTGCCAGGGCCAACGCTTAATACCAGATTGCCTTTACCGCCGCGCCCTTGCGTCAGCAAATTAAATCGCCCGCTGACTAGCGTGTTTTCCAGTCCTTGCTGCCAGTTTTCCAGCGTTACTGCCACGCCACCCGATAGCGGCTGATCGGCCTGCGGCCAGCGCCATTGACCTTGCGTAATACGAATCTGCCGCTCATCGACCTGCCACGGCAGCTGCAGCAGCGGCTGATCGTCATCCTGCTGTGTCACCGTCAGGGTGCCTTGCTGTTGCTGCCAGTTGAGCGCCAGCGCCAGCGGCTGTGGCCACTGCACAATATTGAGGTCAGCGCTGAGTTCGCCCGCTACCGGCAAACCATCGGCAAAGGTTGGCAAGGTGACATCGCCATGCAGGTTGAGCGGTTTGGGCAGTAAAGGATGACTGAGCTGCAGCTGGGCAATCTGCAGCAGCTGGCCTTGCAACCGCGCATCCACACTCAGGTTGTCGCCCTGATAATGCAGCTGCTGCACATCGTTATTTAAGGTGAGATCGAAACGTCCGGCATATTGTTGCCACGGCAGAATGGTGATTTTTTGCAGGTGGACATCGGCGCCAGGCAACATCTTCTGCCAGTCGGCCAGGCTGCGCGGCGCATCGCTCGCTTCGCTATGCGGCAGCGATTGCAGGCAGTCGCTATTGAGTTGGACTTCTCCCGCGCTAAGTTGCCAGCGCTTTTGCTGCCAGCCGAGCGCCGCATCGCTGACGTTTGCCAGTACACAATCGCCCGCCAAATAGCGCACCGACGGGAAATGCAGCGCGCCTTGCTGCCAGCGCGGCGTGCCGTTAAGTTCCACTCGGGTGTTTTCAGGCAGCCAGATACCGGCCAGACGCGGCAACCATTGCGTGAGCGTCAGCAGCAATCCCAATAGCAGCAGTATTAGCGCCAGCAGCGCAGCAAGTGTTCGGCGAAGGCCACGCGTCATGGCAGTTAACGTTCCTGTTCTTTACACAATCCTGACGAGGAGCCAAATGATGGCATGTTACGTCCGGCAAATGAAGGTGTTAGCGACATAGTCTGGCTGAAGCACAGCAAAATGACGCGGAAAACGTTATCCTGTTGTGATACCGACGTTGCATTTTTCAGGAGCGAAACAATGAAAGTTGCGGTTTACAGCACCAAGCATTACGACCAAAAATACCTTGAACACGTCAACGACAGCTACGGATTTGAGCTGCAGTTTTTTGACTTCCTGCTGACACCGGCGACGGCGAAAAACGCTGCGGGCTGTGATGCGGTGTGTATTTTCGTCAACGATGATGCCAGCAAAGCCGTGCTGGAAGAGTTGGCGGCGCTGGGCGTGAAGCACATTGCGCTGCGCTGTGCCGGTTTCAATAACGTCGATCTGGCGGCGGCAAAAGCGCTGGGCTTAAACGTGGTGCGCGTCCCGGCATATTCGCCAGAAGCGGTGGCGGAACATGCGGTTGGCCTGATGATGACGCTAAATCGTCGCATTCACCGCGCCTATCAACGCACGCGCGACGCCAACTTCTCGCTCGATGGCTTAACCGGCTTCAACATGCATAACAAAACCGCGGGCGTGGTCGGAACCGGCAAGATTGGTATCGCGGCGATGCGTATCCTCAAGGGATTTGGCATGCGCCTGTTAGCGTTCGATCCCTATCCAAGCCAGGCGGCGCTGGAGCTGGGCGCGGAATATGTCGATCTCAAAACGCTGTTCGCTGAAGCCGATGTGATTACGCTGCACTGTCCGCTTACGCCGGAAAACCACCATCTGCTTAACGCGCAGGCGTTCAGCCAAATGAAAGATGGCGTGATGATCATCAACACCAGCCGTGGCGGTTTGATTGATTCACAAGCGGCAATTGATGCGCTTAAACAGCAGAAGATTGGTTCGCTGGGGATGGATGTGTATGAAAACGAGCGCGATCTGTTCTTTGAAGACAAATCGAATGACGTAATTCAGGATGATGTGTTCCGTCGTCTGTCGGCCTGTCACAACGTGCTGTTCACCGGCCATCAGGCTTTCCTCACCGCCGAAGCCTTGACGGCAATTTCAGAAACCACGCTCAGCAACTTACAACAGCTGGAACGCGGCGAAATCAGCCCGAATCAGGTCACCGCTTAACCCTTTTGCGCCTGCCTTAGCGGGCGCAGCTTCCACCCATCAGCGCCTGTTCGTCACAGCGACGACCATTCGCCAACTGGCACATACCGATGCGTGAACCGTCTAACTGACGCGAAAACGCCAGCGATCCCCCGGCATTACTGCAATTCACTTCAGCCATTGATGACATCACAACGCGCGGTTGTACGTGGGCGGCAGTAGCTTGTTGCGGCGGTTCGTTGTCACTGTTGCTGCTGCAGGCAGAAAGTAACAAGGTAGCGCCAGCCAGCAGGAAGAGAGCGGCTTTCATCGATGGGGCTCCGGGGATTGAGCGAAAAAGTCGCACCAGCATATGTCAGGTGCGCTGAGGGATCGATAGGCGACACAGCTTTTTACAAAATTTAATTTCATTGTTTGCAAGCAGAATTATCCTGTTTGAGATGTTTCCGCCCTTTTCACCCGGCGGATGATTTGTTTATCAATAACTAAGGAGAGAACGATGTTGACGGATATGCTTATCCGCATCGCGCTGGCTGGAATCCTCGGCGGACTGATTGGGCTAGAGCGGCAGCTGCGCGCCAAAGAGGCCGGTTTGCGCACCCATATCCTGGTCGGTATCGGCAGCGCGATGTTTATGCTGGTATCGAAATATGGCTTTGCCGATATGTTAGTCAGCGACCATGTAGCGCTCGATCCCAGCCGTATTGCGGCGCAGGTGGTGAGCGGCATGGGCTTCCTCGGCGCCGGTACCATCATTATTCAGAAGCAAGTGGTGAAAGGTCTTACTACCGCCGCCGGTTTATGGGTCACTGCGGCGATTGGTCTGGTGATCGGTAGCGGCATGTATGAAATCGGTATCTACGGCACCGTGCTGGCGCTGGTAGTGCTGGAGACGTTCCGTCGCATCAGTCACTGGCTGATTGGCCGTCACCATACGCTGCTGGTGCACCTCAAACCCAAAAGCGTGCCGCTGGTGCTGCTGGTGCTGCAACGCGAAAATGTGCGCTACGGTCACATCGCCGTAGTGAACCGTGATGAAGAGGTTGGTCTGTGCGAACTGAGCGTTGAGGTGACATTGTCACGACGTACACCAATGCATAACATCTATGACAAGGTGATGGAAATCAAAGGCGTTCAATCGCTGGAGATGATGTAAAAATCATCAATGTTAGATTGTGGTGCGCTGCCACCTCGCTAGCACACAGATGAAAAAGTCGCGTCATAGCCCTTTGCTAAACTGAACTGATAACCCCCGTAAAGTTTGCGGGTTTCTCAGCTTAGCAAAGGACGATTTATGATTACCGTCGACGGTAACGGTGCAGTGGCTTCAGTCGCTTTCCGCACCAGCGAAGTGATTGCCATTTATCCCATCACGCCCAGCTCAACCATGGCCGAGCTGGCGGATAGCTGGTCCGGCGAAGGCCGCCGTAATATCTGGGGCGATGTGCCGCGCGTGGTCGAGATGCAATCTGAAGGCGGCGCGATTGCCACGGTGCACGGCGCGCTGCAAACTGGCGCACTCTCAACCACGTTTACCTCTTCGCAGGGATTGCTGTTGATGATCCCGGCGCTCTACAAACTGGCGGGCCAGCTGACGCCGTTTGTGCTGCACGTCGCGGCGCGGACCGTGGCGACGCACGCGCTGTCGATATTTGGCGATCACTCCGATGTCATGGCAGTACGACAAACCGGCTGCGCGCAGCTCTGCGCCTCCAGCGTGCAGGAAGCGCAGGATTTTGCCGTGATTGCACAAATCGCCTCACTGAATAGCCGCATCCCATTTATCCACTTCTTCGATGGCTTCCGCACCTCGCACGAGATCAACAAGATCGTGCCGATCAGCGATGAAACCTTGCAGGCGCTGATGCCCGCCGAGGCAATTAACGTCCATCGCGCTCGTGCATTAACGCCGGATCGCCCAACGATTCGTGGCACATCCGCCAATCCTGATACCTATTTTCAGTCACGCGAAGCCACCAACCGCTGGTATGACGATTGCACCCAGCACGTTGAGGCTGCAATGACCGCGTTTGGCGAAAATACCGGCCGCCATTATCAGCCGTTTGAGTTTTATGGCCATCCGCAGGCCGAGCGTGTAATGGTGATGATGGGCTCCGGCTGCGGCACGGCTGAAGAGGCGATTGATGAGATGCTGCAGCGCGGCGAGAAAGTCGGGCTGGTGAAAGTGCGCCTCTATCGCCCGTTTTCGGCGGCGCATTTGCTGCAAAAGATCCCCGCTTCCGCCCAGCGGATTGCGGTGCTCGATCGCACCAAGGAGCCCGGCGCGCTCGGCGAACCGCTATTCCTGGATGTGATGACCGCGCTGGCTGAAGCTTACAGCCGTGGCGAGCGGGCGTCGCTGCCGAAGGTGATCGGCGGTCGCTATGGTTTGTCATCGAAAGAGTTCGCACCCGATGCGGTGCTGGCGGTTTTTAGTGCCTTGCTGCGCGAAACACCGCCAGCGCGTTTTACCGTCGGCATTTACGACGACGTCACCCATCTTTCGCTGCCGCTGGAAGCCAATATCGTGCCGAATCGCGCACGGCTTGAAGCGCTGTTTTATGGTTTAGGCAGCGACGGCAGCGTCAGCGCCAGTAAAAACAACCTGAAAATAATCGGTAACGCCACACCGTGGCAGGTGCAGGGCTATTTCGTCTACGACTCGAAGAAAGCCGGCGGCCTGACGGTTTCCCATCTGCGCGTCAGTGAATATCCGATTCAATCCGCCTATTTGATTCAGCAAGCCGACTTCATTGGCTGCCATCAGCTGCAGTTTATCGATAAGTATTCGATGCTCGATCAGCTTAAGCCGGGTGGGATTTTTCTGCTCAATACGCCCTACAGCGCTGAGGAGGTGTGGCCGCACCTGCCGCAGGAAGTGCAGAGCCAGCTCAACGATAAACAGGCGCGATTTTATGTGATCAACGCTGTGCGTATCGCGCGCGAATGCCAGTTGGGCGCACGCATCAACACCGTGATGCAGATGGCTTTTTTCCAGCTGACCCAGATTTTGCCAGGCGATAGCGCATTAACTGAACTGCAAAACGCCATTGCGCGCAGCTACAGCAGCAAAGGCGAAGAGCTGGTGCAGCGCAACTGGCAAGCGCTAGCGATGGCACAACAAGCGCTACAGAGGGTGCCGCTGCAACCGGTAGACGATCGCAGTCCGCATCGCCCGCCGGTGGTAGCCGATAGCGCACCCGATTTCGTCAAAACCGTCACCGCAGCGATGCTGGCCGGCCTTGGCGATAAACTGCCGGTTTCGGCGCTGCCGCCTGATGGAACCTGGCCAGTTGGCACCACGCAATGGGAAAAGCGCAATATCGCCGAAGCCGTGCCGATCTGGCAGCCCGATCTCTGTACGCAGTGCAACCATTGCGTCGCCGCCTGCCCGCACTCGGCGATTCGCGCCAAAGTGGTTGATCCTGCAGCACTGGACGATGCGCCACCTTCGCTCGCTTCACTCGATGTGAAATCGCGCGATATGCGCGGACAGAAATACGTGCTGCAGGTAGCGCCGGAAGATTGCACCGGCTGCAATCTTTGCGTGGAAGTGTGCCCGGCCAGCGATCGCCAGCATCCGGAAATCAAAGCCATCAACATGAAATCACGCCTGGAGCATGTTGAGACGGAAAAGGTCAATTACGCTGCCTTCCTTGCGCTGCCGGAGATCACCGCCGAGCAGCTGGAACGTATTGATATCCGCACCTCGCAGCTGATTACGCCGCTGTTTGAATATTCCGGTGCCTGCTCGGGCTGCGGGGAAACGCCCTATATCAAACTACTGACGCAGCTGTATGGCGATCGCTTGCTGATTGCCAATGCCACCGGCTGCTCCTCCATTTATGGCGGTAATCTGCCTTCCACGCCTTACACCACCAATGCTGAAGGTCGCGGTCCGGCGTGGGCGAATTCGCTGTTTGAAGATAATGCCGAATTTGGTCTGGGCTTCCGCTTGAGCGTCGACCAGCAGAAACAGCGCGCGCTCAGATTACTGGATCAATGCGCTGCGCAGCTACCGGCGGCATTGGTTGACGCATTAAAAGGTGACAGCGTCACCATTTCCCAACGACGCGAGCAGATTATACAGCTGCGCGCCCTGCTCGCGGCTTCACCGCAGCCTGAAGCCAAAGCCCTAAACGACACAGCGGATGCGCTAGTGGCGAAATCGGTCTGGCTGATTGGTGGCGATGGTTGGGCGTACGACATTGGCTACGGCGGCCTCGATCACGTGATGAGCCTGAGCGAAAACGTCAACGTGCTGGTGCTGGATACGCACTGTTACTCCAATACCGGCGGCCAGGCATCAAAAGCGACGCCGCTCGGCGCAGTGACCAAGTTTGGCGAACAGGGGAAACGCAAGGCGCGTAAGGATCTCGGCATGTCGACGCTGCTGTATGGGCATGTGTATGTGGCGCAGATTTCGCTGGGCGCCCAGCTCAATCAAACCGTGAAAGCGATTCAGGAAGCGGAAGCCTGGCCGGGACCCTCGCTGATCATCGCTTACAGCCCGTGTGAAGAGCATGGCTACGATCTGGCTCATAGCCACGAACAGATGCGCCTGCTGACCACCAGCGGTTTCTGGCCGCTTTATCGTTTTGATCCTCGACGCGCCGAGCAAGGTAAAGCCGCGCTGGCGCTGGATTCGCGTCCGCCGACCTCGGAACTCGAACAGGCATTGATGAACGAGCAGCGTTTCCGCCAGTTGCAAACTCAGCGGCCAGATGAAGCGTCGCAGCTGTGGCGTGATGCAACGGAAGCCGCCAGTCAGCGTTATCAGCGGCTGGCCGAGTTAGCCGGGAAAACCGAGAAAAGCGAGTAGATGAAAAAGCCCGGCGCGATGGCCGGGCGTTGCTTTGCTGGGTTAATGTTAATGGATTAACAAGGCTTGAGCTGAACGATGGCCATCTCTACCGCCCGATTCGGTGAGCCGGTAAGTTCACGATAGCGCAACTGTAGATTGCGCAACTCGCTGGCTAGCACCTCTTTTTCGGTTGCTGCGCCTCGCTGTGCCAGCTCCAGATAACATTGCCCCACCAGCCGACACGCCTCTTCAAAAACCATATCGTACGTTTGCATTTGCCGCTCCTCACCTAAAGAAAGTAAAAAAAGCACTTCGGCCATCCTGTCAGGCCCAGATGAGGTAAATATTTGCCCAGATCAATAAATAGCCAGATTGTTCTGACAAAGTGTGCGCCTTTGTCTCAAGCGCATTGAGTTATCATCAGAAAAGAGATCACTTCAGGCTAGCATTCGCGCCCGCAATCCGTACCATACGCAGTCATGTTTACAGGGTTTATTGCCGTTGAAGATTGCTTCAGCCGCTAACGGCCCTCGCCTTCACTCTCAAGCGTGAAAATAATGTCAGAAAATCAAGAAGTAACAAAAAAAGAGCAGTACAACCTCAACAAACTGCAGAAGCGTTTGCGTCGCAACGTTGGCGAAGCCATTGCTGACTTCAACATGATTGAAGAAGGCGATCGCATCATGGTTTGTCTGTCTGGTGGTAAAGACAGCTACACCATGCTGGAGATCCTGCGTAATTTGCAGCAGAGCGCGCCGGTGAATTTCTCGCTGGTAGCAGTGAATCTCGACCAGAAACAGCCCGGTTTCCCGGAGCATATTCTGCCAGCCTATCTGGAACAACAGGGCGTTGAGTATCACATCGTTAACGAAGACACTTATTCCATCGTTAAAGATAAGATTCCTGAAGGCAAAACTACCTGCTCACTCTGTTCGCGTTTGCGCCGGGGGATTCTGTATCGCACCGCCACCGAGTTGGGTTGTAGCAAAATCGCCTTAGGTCATCATCGCGACGATATTCTGCAGACCATGTTCCTCAACATGTTCTACGGCGGCAAGATGAAAGGCATGCCACCAAAACTGATGAGCGATGACGGTAAACATATCGTGATTCGTCCGCTGGCATACTGCCGCGAGAAAGACATCATTCGTTTTGCGGAAGCGCGCCAGTTCCCGATCATTCCGTGCAACCTGTGCGGTTCGCAGCCGAATCTGCAACGTCAGGTGGTTGCCGACATGCTGCGTGACTGGGATAAACGTTATCCGGGCCGTATCGAAACCATGTTTACCGCGATGCAGAATGTGGTGCCATCACACATGGCCGACATTAATCTGTTCGATTTCAAGGGCATCAAACACGGTGATGCCGTGGTGGATGGCGGTGATTTGGCGTTTGATCGCGAAAGCTTGCCGGTGCAGCCCGCGGGCTGGCAGCCAGAAGAGGATGATGCGCCGAATCTCAGCGTACGTCTTGATGTGCTGGAAATTAAGTAATAGGTTTTGCTGTAAAAAAAGGCGCGTCGCTTCGGCTACGCGCCTTTTTTATTAACGGTGCGGCGGTGGATCCTGGATCGGTGGGAATTCGGGATCGTGCGGTGGCTGTGCGGGTGGTATCGGCTGCGGTTGTGGAATCGGTTCGGGAATCGGTGGTGGATCGGTAGGAATCGGTTCGCTGGCAATGATATCTTGCATGCCCTTCTCCTTGTCGCTGAATGTCCTTTAAGCATAGGAAAGGTTGGCCGAGCAAGCCAGGCGGGCAAAAAAAAGCCGGCGGATAAGCCGGCGTCGTACGAATCAAATGTGCTATGCAGTAATTCAAAAAAGGAAGTAAGACAATATGGAGCGCAACGCCCATCGCTTGACGTTGCATTCACCTGCGGGAAAGAGTTTGCCCCGATTGCGCTGGCGGGATATTGATATCGATCAGGTTTAATCCGCTTTTCTGCCTTACAACCATTTCCGCCGTTTCAGCCATATTGCCACGCCGCCAACCATTACCAATAGCAGCACGCAGAACGCGGTAAAGCCCAGCGCCCAATTGCCACCCGGAATGCCGCCGAGGTTGACGCCGAATAAGCCGGTAAGAAACGTTGCCGGTAAAAAAATCATCGCCATCAACGACATGGTGTAAGTGCGGCGGTTCATCGATTCCGCAAGGATTGACGCCACTTCATCCGCCAGAATCGAAGTACGCGCCACGCCGGCATTGAGATCGTCCAATCCGCGACCTAAGCGATCGGCAACTTCTTGCATACGGCGACGATCATCGTCGTTCATCCACGCCATCTTCTCGATAGCCAGCCGCGCATAGACATCGCGCTGCGGTGCCATATAACGACGCATCACAATCAGCTGCTTACGCAGCAGCGCCAAATCGCCGCGCGCTGGTACTTCCTGATTCATCAGCGCATCTTCCAGCTCGATAATTTTATCGTGCATCTCTTCGATAAATTCGCTGGCGTGATCGGTTAACGCATCGCACACATCCACCAGCCAGCTGCCGCCGTCAACAGGACCGTTACCTTGTTGTAGATCGGTCAGCACGGCATCAATGGCGTACACTTTGCGCCGGCGCGTCGAGACAATCAGCTTATCGTTGATAAATACGCGCATCGCCACCAGCTGATCGGGACGTGAATCGGCGTTATGGTTCACGCTGCGCAGCACAATCATGAAGCCGTCACCGAGCCGCGTCACGCGCGGACGCATGCTGTCACCCGCCAGCGCATCACGCACCGAATCGGGGATCAGCGGCGTGTTTTGCAGCCATTCCGCACTTTGTCGTTGGGTGTAATTGAGGTGCAACCAGCAGGGACGTTCGCAGTTGATGACGTCTTTATCTTCGATGGGGATCATGCCGCCTGCGCCATCCAGCTGACAGGACACAATGGCATCGGATACTTGTAACGCTTTTCCTTCAATGACGTTCACGAACTCGCCTCACTATCAAAATCAATACGATACAGTCTAGCGTGGCGCAGACCAGTTGCAATCATCAGGCTGTGAGCAAAGATGACAGGCGGTGACAATCACCGCCTGCGGATGTGCGGAGTTAATGCTTCTCAATCCAAAGCTCGCGGCTGTACGCCACGTCTTCAGGATTGGTGATCGGATAACCTTTCACCCACGGCTTGATTAAGCGGCCATTGGTGTATTGGTAGATCGGCGCGATCGGCGCCTGATCGGCGATGATCTGCTCGGCTTTGTTGTAATCGGTGTTACGCGCCGCCACGCTGGTTTCAGTGCTGGCTTTGGTGATCACCGCATCGTAATCGGCACTGCGGAAGCGCGCGATATTGCCGGTGTGGGTCGAGGTCAGCAGACTGAGGAAGGTTGAAGGCTCATTATAATCGCCGATCCATGAAGCGCGGATCACATCGAAACTGCCGCTATTACGGCTGTCGATATAGGTTTTCCACTCCTGATTTTGCAAGGTGACATCCACGCCAAGATTCTTCTTCCACATTGACGCCACCGCGATAGCAATTTTCTGATGGCTTTCCGAGGTGTTATAGAGCAGCGTCAAATGCAGCGGTTTGCCCGGTCCATAACCTGCCGCTGTCAGCAATGCTTTGGCCTGCGCGTTCAGCTCCTGCTGGCTATGTTGCTGCAGATAGCTCTTCATCGGTGTGAAACCGGCGGTAACGTCCGGCGTGAAGTGCCAGGCCGGTTTCTCGCCGGTGCCCAATACTTTCTCCGCAATGATGCGACGATCGATGCTCCACGACAGCGCCTTGCGCACGCGTACATCAGCGGTTGGCCCTTTCTCAGTATTGAACGCGTAGTAATAGGTGCCAAGCTGATCCGGCGTATACACCTGACCAGGCAACTCTTTTTTCAGCAGCGCGTACATGTTTTTCGGGAAGGATTCGGTGATATCGATATCGTTGGCACGATAGCGTTTGGTAGCACTGGACTCTTCATTAATCGGAATAAACGTGACTTTCGTCAGCACCGATTTTTGGTCATCCCAATAGTTAGCGTTGCGCACCAATACAATTTTTTCGTTCACCACGCGATCCTGCAGCTGATAAGCGCCATTGCCCACTAGCTTGCCCGGTGACGTCCAGCTATCACCCTCTTTTTCAATCACTTGCTTCGATACCGGATACATCGCGGCGTTGGCGACCATGCTCGGGAACCACGGCACAGGACGTGACAATGTCACCTTAAGGTGAGTCGCATCGGTTGCCGTCACGCCCAGCTTATCGGCGCTCATCTGTCCTTTGGTGATTGCTTCGGCGTTTTCAATGCCGCTCAAGGCGGCGAACCAGGCAAACGGCGAACTATTCTTCGGCTCAACTAAACGTTGCCAGCTGTAGACAAAATCCTGCGCGGTAACCGGCTCACCATTTGACCAGCGCGCATCTTTGCGCAGGGTAAACATCCAGGTTTTGTTGTCGTTGCTGCTCCAGCTTAGCGCCACGCCCGGCACGATTTTTCCGTGGGCGTCCTGATTGGTCAGCCCTTCAAACAGATCGCGCATCACCTGAATTTCTGGCAAGCCAACCGCCTTCATCGGATCGAGTGAAGCGGGTTCATCTTTAATATGGCGAACAATTTCCTGGGTGCTGGCCAGCTGTGCGCCCGACGGCACGTTGGCGGCGAATGCGGGTGAGACAGCACTGGCTACAATTAAGGCAGTCAGCGTTTTGCGGAACGTTAGTTTCATCACCACTCCTTTACGCGAAAAAAATGGCGACCGCGAAGAGATTGTGTCGCCAGCAACTTTTGGCACTTTATCGCAAATTGCTGATTGATATATAGCTATTTCCCCGCAGGCTATTTACCGTTATGTTGAGGCTGGATTCCCGGTCACATTTTTACCTTGAGCGCCAGAAGGCTTTTGGCGGTGTTGGAAGCATTTCATAGAGGAACGTCATGTCGTCATACCATCCACGTCCGCTGCGCGGCAAGCTGGACGCTGTCTGGCAACAATACGGGCAATCGGTGCTGGGTGCACCGCTGCTGTGGTTTCCGGCACCCGCCGCCGATGCCGAAAGCGGGCTGATTATTGCTGGCACGCACGGCGACGAGAATGCCGCGATTGCCACCTTATCGGGCGCGATGCGCACCTTGCCGGGCGCGCTGCGGCGTCATCACGTTGTTCTGGCGGTCAATCCCGATGGTTGTCAGTTGGGGCTGCGCGCCAACGCCAACGGCGTCGATCTTAACCGTAATTTCCCCGCCGCTAACTGGCAGCATGGCGACACGGTGTATCGCTGGAACAGCGAAGCGGATGAGCGCGATGTGGTGCTCTCAACCGGATCAGCGCCCTCTTCCGAACCAGAAACCCGCGCGCTGTGCCAACTGATTCATCAGATCAAACCGCGTTGGGTGGTTTCGTGGCATGAACCGCTGGCCTGCATTGACGATCCGCACCACAGCGAATTAGCGCAGTGGCTGGCGCAGCAGACCGCGCTGCCGGTGGTGAGCAGCGTGGGTTATGCTACGCCGGGTTCGTTTGGCAGCTGGTGCGACGATCTCGGCCTGTTATGCATTACCGCCGAGATGCCGCCGATTTCGGTGGACGAAGCCACCGAAGTCTATCTGGAAGCGATGATCAATCTGCTGCGCTGGCAGCCAGCGGCTTGAGTACGCCGTGAGAGAAATGCAGCGACGGTTCAACATCGGCCGCAAGCCAGGTTGGACCGTCGAGATCCGCGAAGGTCGCGCGCGCCGTCAGCGGTAATGCCGCACGAATCGCCCGCGACGTGCAGAGCATGCAGCCGAGCATAATCGCGAATCCCTGCTGCTGCGCCGCCTCTGCCAGCGCCAGCGCTTCCGTTAATCCGCCGGTTTTATCCAGCTTGATATTCACCATCTCATAGCGCCCTTTCAGCTGCGGCAGGCTTTCACGCGTATGGCAGCTTTCATCGGCGCAGATTGGCAGCGGATGGATAAAGTTGCCCAGCGCGCTGTCTTCTGCGGCCGGTAGCGGCTGTTCCAGCATCGCGACATTGAGGTCGGCCAGCAGCTGACAGCGTGCCGCCAGGCCTTCGGCATGCCAGGATTCGTTGGCATCGACAATCAAAGTCGCGTCAGGTACCGCGCTGCGTATCGCCACCAAACGTTCGCTGATCAGGTGATCGTCCATTTTAATCTTCAATAAACGCGCGCCATGTTGCCACAGCGCCTGCGCGCTGCTGGCCATCGCATCTGGCGTATCGATGCTGATGGTATGTGCGGTGACAATCTCTTCAGCCAGTGGCACCGCGCACAATTGCACCAGACTTTCGCCTTGCTGCTGTCGTGCCAGATCCCACAGTGCGCAGTCAATCGCGTTGCGTGCCGCGCCCGCCGGTAACGCCTGTTGCAGCGCTTCTCGCGTCATGCCGCTTTGCAACGCGCTTAGCTGCGAGGCGATCTGCTTGAGCACCGACTCCTCACTTTCACCGTAGCGCGCGTAAGGCGTCGCTTCGCCAACACCTTTAACGCCATCCTGCTCGATTTCCACTACCACAACATGCGCCTCGGTGCGGCTGCCGCGCGAAATAACAAACGGCGAATGTAACGGCCAGGCTTCCGGATAACTCTTCACTGTTCTCATTATTTCTCCTTAAATCCGTCGCTTTAATGCGAGCCGGCTCGATTATCGCCAGGAAATGCGCTCGTAAACCCTTAAAAATTATGTCATAAACAAGCGCTATACCTGTTCTGACGTTCCAAAAGTCAGATATTTCATCGTTCAAAAAGGAAATCGCATGTCTCAGACTGTTCACTTTCAGGGCAATCCGGTGCCGGTTGCAGGCCAGTTCCCACAAGTTGGCGAGCAAGCTAAACCTTTCAACCTGGTCGCAAAAGATCTTACTGACGTATCCCTGGCTAATTATGCAGGCAAACGCAAAGTTCTGAACATTTTCCCAAGCATTGATACTGGCGTGTGTGCGGCATCGGTGCGTAAGTTTAACGAGCGTTCAGGTGAAGCGAACAACACGGTTGTGCTGTGCATCTCTTCCGACCTGCCTTTCGCCCAGTCACGCTTCTGTGGCGCAGAGAACGTCAGCAACGTGATCACGCTCTCTTCCCTGCGCGGCGCTGAGTTCAAAGAAAACTATGGCGTGGCGATTGCTGATGGCCCGCTGAAAGGCCTGACCGCACGTGCGGTGGTGGTGCTGGATGAAAACGATAAAGTGATTTACAGCGAGCTGGTGAATGAAATCACCGAAGAGCCAAACTACGATGCCGCGCTGGCTGCGCTGAAGTAAATCTCTCGCCTGCCAGGCGAAACAAAAAGCACCGAATGATTAACGCGTCGGTGCTTTTTTTATGCTCACCTTCAGGATGGCTCAATTTTCAACCTGTTGATTTATCGCGATACGTAGCACTTCTTCCCGCCATGTTGCATTTTTACTGTGATTCTTGTTACCCGTATCACATTAATTAAAAAACATAAAACCCGTAACAAATCCCGCAATTGTTCCCATCAGCATCGCTACCTATAACTAACCGTCAATTGCACTTAAGCGATTCAAAGACAGGCGGGAATCTTTATGCAAGCAAGCTTATCCATTAAAGAAAAGTTCAGTTATGGCCTCGGTGATATGGCCAGCCATATCGCCATCGATAACGTCATTATTTTTCTCACCTTTTACTACACCGATGTGGTGGGTTTGCCCGCAATCTTTGTTGGCACGCTGTTTTTACTGGCGCGCGTCGCCGATGCGGTGATCGACCCGGCGATGGGGATGGTGGCTGACCGAACCCGTTCACGCTGGGGCAAATTCCGTCCCTGGCTATTGATGCTCGCGGTACCGTTCGGCGTCAGCTGTATGTTGATTTATGCGGTGCCGGAAAGCCTGTCGCTGACTGGCAAGATGATTTACGCCGCCGTGACCTACAGCCTGATGATGCTGATGTACACCGCCATCAATATTCCTTACTGCTCGATGGGAGCGATTATCACCGCCGATGATAATCAGCGCATCTCCCTGCAATCATGGCGTTTCTTCCTCGCCACGCTGGGCGGCGCGATGTCCACTTTCCTGATGATCCCGCTCGCCACCTGGCTGGGCGGCGGTAACAAACTGGACGGTTATTTCGCAGCAATGTCGATAATGGCGACGCTGGCAACCCTGCTGTTTTTTATCTGTTTTCTCAATACACGCGAACGCATCAATGCTCCCGCTAACCACGGCAACTTTCTTGCCGATCTGCGCGATTTGCTGCGTAACGATCAGTGGCGCGTGGTCGCGTTGCTGGTGTTCTGCAATATCTCATTCGGCGTGGTGCGGCTCGGCGCGATGATGTACTACGTCACCTATTTTCTGGGTGATGCCAGCCTCTTCATGTGGCTGCTGGCCGCGCATATTGTCGGCAAAAGCGTCGGTAGCGTGCTGGCGAAACTGCTGACGCGCCGCCTGAACAAAATCACCGCCTTTACGCTCAGCGCCATTACTGCTGGCGTGCTAAGCATCAGCATCGTGTTCCTGCCCGGCTCGCTGGCGCTGTTGGTTGGCATGACATTCATCGTCTCCAGCTTCTATCAGGTCACCACCACGCTGATGTGGGTGATGATGGCCGACGTGGTGGATTACGGTGAATATCGTCAGGGAAAACGCCTCGATGGCACCGTCTTCTCGACTCTGCTCGCCGTACTGAAAATGGGCATGGCCATTAGCGGCGCGATTGTCGGCTGGACGCTTGGCCTGAGCGGTTACGTCGCTCAGGCACCTCATCAGCAACCCGCCGCCATGATGGCCATCGTGGCGCTGTTTTCGGTGGTTCCCGGCCTGCTGTCGCTGTTAAGCGCGCTGGCGATGCGCGGCTACAAACTAAACGATGCCACCATGCGTACCATCAATCAGCACAAAGTGTCAGCCCAACCGGCTGCCACTGCTTCCCCCCTTTTACAACCACAGGAGTTGTCATGAGTGAATTACGCGCCGAATCCCAGCGTATTATCTGGACATTTGACCGTCAGACGCTGGTTATCGAACCCTGGGGCGCGCATAGCCTGCGAGTACGAGCCACCTGTCAGCCCGAACTGATCGACCATGACTGGGCGTTGTTATCGCCTGCGGCTTGCGAGGTGGAGATCCAGCGCGAGCATGAATCTCTCAGCCTGCGTAACGGCAATATCACCGCCACGCTGAATATTCGCGGCCAGCTGGCTTTCTATAATCAGCACGGCGAATTGCTGCTCGAGGAGTTCTGGCGTCAGCGCAGCACCGTGGGCATCGGTGCCAGCGAAAAGAGCCAGGACAAATACATCAGCGCCCTGAAGCTGGATGCGCGCGCCTTTCGACCGATTCCGGGAGGGAAATATCAGCTGAGCGTGCGCTTTGAAGCGCGTGCCGAAGAGAAAATCTATGGCATGGGCCAGTATCAGCAGGATTGTCTCGATCTGAAAGGCTGCACGCTTGAGCTGGCACAGCGCAATTCGCAGGCCAGCGTGCCGTTTATGGTATCCAATCTCGGCTACGGCTTGCTGTGGCATAACCCGGCCATCGGCGAGGTGACCTTTGGTAAAAACGGCACGCGCTGGCAAGCCGAAGTAACCGATCAGATGGATTACTGGATCACCGCAGGCGACACACCCGCTGAGATCGTGCGTCAGTATGGCCGCGCCACCGGCACAGCTCCGATGATGCCCAGCTTCGCGACCGGTTTCTGGCAATGCAAACTGCGCTATCGCACTCAGCAGGAAGTGCTGGAGGTCGCGCGCGAATATCGCCGCCTGCAGCTACCGCTCTCGGTGATCGTCATCGACTTTTTCCACTGGCCAAATCAGGGAACCTGGTGTTTCGATGCGCGCGACTGGCCGGATCCGCGTGCCATGGTGCAGGAGCTGAAAGAGATGGGCATCGAAACCATGGTGTCTGTGTGGCCCACGGTGGATAGCCGCAGTGATAACTATCGTCTGATGAAATCCAAAGGCTTGCTGGTTAACAGCGAGCGCGGCGTATCGGTGAACCTTGATTTTATGGGCAACACCACTTTTTTTGACGCCACGCATCCCGCCGCACGCGAGTTCGTCTGGCAGGAAGTTAAGCGCAACTATTATGACCACGGCATCCGCACTTTCTGGCTCGACGAAGCAGAGCCAGAATACCGCGCCTACGATTTTGATAATTACCGCTATCATCTCGGTCCGGTACAGGAAGTGGGCAATATCTATCCGCAGCTGTTTGCCCGCGGATTTTATGAAGGTCTGCAACAACAGGGCGAGAGCGAGATCGTCAATCTGGTGCGCTGCGCTTGGGCGGGCAGCCAGCGTTACGGCGTGCTTGCCTGGTCGGGCGACGTTCACTCCTCGTTCCATGCCTTACGTAATCAGTTTACTGCCGGGCTGAATATGGCGATGGCAGGTATTCCATGGTGGACCACCGACATCGGCGGTTTTCAGGGCGGGAATATTCATGATCCGGCGTTTCATGAACTGTTGATCCGTTGGTTCCAATGGGCGGTATTCTGTCCGGTGATGCGTTTGCATGGTTACCGCGAGCCACAAATTGCACCTGAAGAAGCCTGGCGCGATGGCATTGCGCAGTGTAACAGCGGCTCACCCAATGAGGTATGGAGTTACGGTGAGGAGAATTACGCGCTGATGAAAAGCTGCCTGCTGCAACGTGAGCAGATTCGCCCCTATATTGATGGCCTGATGCGCGAAGCGCATGAGCTAGGTGATCCGGTGATGCGGCCGCTGTTCTATCACTACCCGCAGCAGCCAGAGAGCTGGCAAGTGGAAGATCAGTATCTGCTGGGCTGCGACCTTCTGGTGGCGCCGGTGCTAAACGCCGGGCAGCGTGAACGTGAAGTGTGGTTACCTGCTGGTGAACAATGGATTACCCGCAATGGTGAGTGCTATCAAGGCGGCCAACGCATCAGCGTCGCCGCACCACTGAGTGAAATTCCAGTGTTTACGAGAGCAGGAAGTCAGGTAGACATCCGCGTGCCAGAGTAGATGCACATTTACGATAGGTCGCCATGAATGGCGTAATGCTTGTCAGTTAAGCCCACGATGAATCTTCAGTGAGTGCTGCTGAAAAGGGCTCATTTGCCAGAGGCGCTGGCGCGTCTGCTGCGGCAAAAGGGCCATTCGCAGCGCTGAGGCTTTTACGTTGGGCCAGGAGCCTCGCGCATGGATGCGCGAGGCAGTTCGGGGCCGGCCAGGACGGCCGATCCGCGAACGGTCCGTTTGGCACAACGTGAAAGCCGAAGGTACCGCGCTAGCGGCGCGAGGACGGCCCGTGACGCAGCAGATGTGTCAGAGCCCGCACCGAATTTAAAGCAAAATGCTTCCTTAACTGACAGGCAACGCCATAGATGGCGACCGCATGCAGAACGGCGTTGCGGGATGCACGCGCTCTATTACTCACTCTCGTTGCGCTTCTGCCCTAACCCATATTCACGCAGCTTATTGGCAATCGCGGTATGCGACACGCCGAGGCGTTTCGCCAGTTTGCGCGTGCTGGGATAAGAGAGATAGAGACGCGTTAGCACCGAACGTTCGAAACGGCTGGTGATATCGTCCAGCGAACCTTCCATCGCCTCTTCGCCCAATGACACATCGAGCGCCTGCTCTGGAAACACAATATCTTGTGGTCCCAGCTCGTAACCTTCAAGCTGCGTCAGCGCGCGGTACAGCGCATTCTTTAACTGGCGTACGTTACCGGGCCAATTATAGCGCGTCAGGAATGGCGTCAACTGCGATGAGAGTCGCGGACGCGGCAAGCCTTGTTCATCGGCGAAACGCGCGACAAACATTTCGGTGAGCGGCAGAATATCCAGCGGACGTTCACGCAGCGGCGGCAGATTGAGCGTCAGCACATTCAAGCGATAAAACAGATCTTCGCGGAACTCACCACGCTGCACCAGCTCAATCAGATTCTTCTGCGTGGCGCAAATCACGCGCACATCAACGTGCACTTCATGCTCTTCGCCCACGCGGCGGAACGTGCCGTCGTTAAGGAAACGCAGCAGTTTGGTCTGCATGCGTGGCGACATTTCGCCAATCTCATCCAGCAATACCGAACCGCCGTTAGCCTGCTCGAAGAAGCCTTTCTTGCCTTCCAGCGCATTGGGATAAGCACCGGCAGCGTGACCAAATAGCTCACTCTCCGCCACATCATCCGGCAATGAGGCGCAGTTCAGCGCCAGGAACGGTTTTTTGCCACGCGCGCTACGCAAATGACAGGCGCGAGCCAGCATATCTTTGCCGGTGCCGGTATCACCGACGATCAACAGCGGCGCATCGTGCATCGCCAGTTTGCGCGCCTGATCAATCACCTGACGCATTTTTGGCGTAACCGCCACGATATGATCGAACTCCGATTCATCGGTAACGGTAAGATTCTGCAACTGTCGGCCCATACGCGCCGTCGATTTCAGGGTGATCATCGCGCCGACCGGCAGATCGCTCTGGCCCTCTTCTTCTGCCAGATAAATCGGTCGCGCTTCCATCAGGAAATCGCGCCCCTGAATCACCACATGCTGCGCCTGTGCGTCAACGCGATCATTCTCCAGCCAGCGCTGGAAATTGAAGCCGGTGATTAAAGTGCCAACGTTTTGATTGCGCAGCTTCTGTTCATCAAGGGTAAACAGATTTTGCGCTGCCGGATTGGCCAGCTCGACTTTGCATTTCAGATCGATGGATAACACCGGTTCTGGCATCGCCACCAGCAGCGCGCTCAATGCGCGATGCTCGCGTTCAGAGGGCATAAACGAAACGGTACGCACATCTGTCACGCCAGGTGTACGGCGGATTTCCGCCATCAGATTGCTGAAGGGTTCAAACTCCAGCGCGGTAAAATTGAGATAAATGCGACCGAGTGGCGCAATTTCGATGCCGCGCAGGTCGATATTGCGGGCAACCAGCAGGTCGAGCAACTCGCGCGCCAGACCGATTCGGTCCTGGCAGAAAACTTCCAAACGCATTGCGATGAGCCTTAGTCAGGTTTTAATTTTAGTGATAATACGCTAACTTGCAGCGCCTCAGAAGAGGCCTGTCAGGAAAAGTTGACAGCCAGAGGCTGGTGATAAAGGGAAGTGTAACGGAGCGACCAACAAAAATCCCGCCGAATATGCGTGGTAACACAGATAATTTTACCTTTCACGCCAGTTGCAGCGTGAAAGGTACGCAAGTGCTGATTATTTAGCAGCCTGTCCTGCTTTATCCCCACTTTTTACCAGGGATCCTTTCAGCTGACCGATTAACTCGCGACGGAAATCGCCCAGACGCGGCTTATCATCTTCCAGCCACGGTAACGGGCGACACAGCTCCATCGCTTTAATGCCTAGGCGTGCGGTGAGCAAACCAGCACCGATCCCTTGCGCAGCGCGGGTTGACAGGCGCGCGGCAAGATCCTGTGACATCCAATCCATCCCGACTTCGCGCACCAGTTCGGAAGCCCCGGCAAACGCCATATTGAGCAGCACTAAGCGGAACAGGCGGATGCGGCTAAAGTAACCCAGCTCAATGCCATAGATCGCCGCGATGCGATTGACCAGCCGCAGATTGCGCCAGGCGATAAACGCCATGTCTACCAAAGCCAGCGGGCTAACGGCGATCATTAACGTCGATTCGGCGGCGTGACGGCTTATTTCCCGGCGCGCCTGACGATCCAGCACCGGCTGCACCAGTTGGGCATATAAGGTGACGATTTCACGATCGTTGTGGGTTTCATGCAGCGCCGCATGCCAGCGCTGCAGTGCAGGATGCGCCTGATCAAGCTGCGCCTGTTGCGCCAGCTTTTCACAGAACGCACGACCTTTGCCGACGCCGTGACTGTGCAGCAATTCGCGGCCAATATCGCGCTCTTCGGCCCGCTGACGCAGACGATATAAACGCCGCCATTCGCCAATCAGCGCACCCGCCCCCGCGGCGACAATCAATGTGCCCGCCACGCCGGTGCCGAGGGTAAACCAGTCGCGCAGCAGCCACGCATCGTGCAGCGTTTGCGCGCCCTGCGCCACCACGCTGACGCCGAAAATAGCGAGGCCAACGCCCACCATTTTACGCCACAGGCTGCGCTTCGGCCGCAGCGCGGCTTCCACCACTTTTTCGCCTTCGCCCTCTTCCAACGGCTCGGCTTCCGCCGTGGCGAGAAAGGCTTTCTCGCTGTCCGCGCTAAAGGTTTGTGCGGCGCGCAGCGGTTTTTCCGCTTCCACCGTCAGCGGACGGGCAAAATCAATGCGTCCTTTCAAAGGTGTTTCGTCGCTCATCGCAATTTATCTCCCAATAAAAACTCCAGCGCGGCATCCATGCGAATGTGCGGCAGCGGGCGATCGACATCCAGCTGCTGCGGCCGGAACTGTTCAAACTGAAATCCCTGCTGCTGCCAGAAATTGTGGCCCGGCAAGCGCGGCGGCACTTCGCCGGGATAGAACGTCAGCGCTTCATTATCGGCTAAACGATGACCGCGCAACGCCGGTAATTTCTCGCCACGATGATCAACCAGCCCACTTTCTGTGGCCTGCACCGAGGCTAAACCGAGGCAATCCATATTGATGCCTTCGAACGCCGCATTCTGCCACGCGTCCTGCACCAGTTGCTGCAGCAGCGACACCATATTGGCGTGCTGATCCGAAGTCACATGATCGGCTTTGGTGGCGGCAAACAGCAGCTTATCGATCACCGGAGAGAACAGACGGCGGAACAGCGTGCGCTGACCGTAGTGGAAACTCTGCATCAGTTGCGTCAAGGCAAGACGCATATCGTTGAACGCTTGCGGCCCGCTGTTAAGCGGTTGCAGACAATCGACCAGCACGATTTGGCGATCGAAACGCAGGAAATGATTTTTATAGAATCCTTTCACCACGTGCTGGCAGTAATAGTTGAAACGCTGCTGCAGCATGGCGAAGTTGCTGCCTGCTGGCGCTTGCGCCAGCTTGCTAACCTGCATCTCGTCGACCTGCGGCCACGGGAAGAACTGCAGCGCGGGCGCGCCGGCCATATCGCCCGGCAATACAAAGCGGCCCGGCTGGATAAAGTGCAAGCCTTCGCTTTTGCATTGGTGCAGATAGTCGGTCCAGGCAGCGGCAATCGCTGCCAGACGATTTTCATCGGCGGGCGCAAAAGGATCGAGATCGGCGCACAAGCTGCGCCAGTGCGCTGACCAGCCTGCGCGATCGCCCTGCAGCAAGCCCACCATCTGGCGTGACCAGCTGAGATAATCCTGCGCTAGCATCGGCAGATCCAGCAGCCATTCGCCGGGGTAATCGACAATTTCAAGGTAGAGCGTGGCGGTATCTTTGAAATGGCGCAGCAGCGATTCATCCGGACGATAGCGCAGCGCCAGACGCATTTCGCTCACACCACGCGTCGGCGTCGGCCACATCGGCGGAGTGCCGTACAGTTGCGCCAGACCTTCGTCGTAGGTGAAACGCGGCGTGCCGAGTTCACGCTGCGGCACGCGCTTGACGCCCAGCAGGCGATCTTCGCGCACCACGGAAAACAGCGGCAAACGTGCGCCGCTGTGAACATTGAGAAGCTGGTTAACCAGCGAAGTGATAAACGCGGTTTTGCCGCTACGGCTTAAACCGGTTACAGCCAGGCGCAGATGGCGGTCAACACCGCGGTTCATCAACGCCACAAATTCATTTTGCAGTCTTTTCATCGTTCTCCCTGATGAATCGTGCCGATAAGCGTTTAAACGCTTTGCTCAGCAACGGTTCCAGGGCGGCCGCCAGCAACAGGCGCAGCGGACGGCGCGCCACCGATTTCACCGCCCAGCCAGCGATACCGCCGGGCCCGTAAGTTACTGCACTAATGATGATAAATTTCCCCGCCGACATCAACGCAGGTGTCGCGCGACGGCGCAGAGCAGTAAAACGTTGAGTTTGCATAGAGCCTCTTATCACAATAGAAGAAGTGGGCCCGAAAGCCCGGGAATTTAGATCTGGCGAAAGCGGCTGCGCACGCTAAACGTCTCTGAAGTGACGTAGCGTTCAACTTCACGCACCTTTCGCTCATCGCTTTGCAGCGTTATTTCCAGCTCGTCGAGCAGTTCACGTGCGCTGGGTGCCCGTTCAGATGTCGCATCAACGGGTTTCTCGTCCAGCACAAAGCCCAGAATAAAATAGGCGACGATGGTGAACATAAACAGCCCAAGGAACAGCGACAACACCACAATCACACGCAGCAAGCGTACCGGAATGTCGAGATATTCGGCGATACCCGCGCAGACGCCGCGTACTTTGCCCTGCTGCGGAATGCGCCACAGTTTACGGCCATTCATCATGGTTGCCTCCAGTTTGGATGTTCGGCATCCAAAATGGCTTCCAGTGCTTCAACACGTTCACGCATGCGGCGCGCATCCTGGGTAATTTGTTGCAAACGCTGCAGGTCACTGGACGATAGATCGGCGCCGCCGTTGCGTTTGTTGCTGTAATGCAGCCATAACCAAATTGGTGCGACAAACAGCACGAAAATCGTTAAAGGTATGGCTAAAAAAAGTGCGCTCATTGACTCTCCTTAATCACTAACACCATTTTTAACTCGGGCCCGCAATCAGGCCCGTGGCGATCACTCAGGGCGGTTCATTTTAGCTTTCAGCGCGGCCAGCTGCTGGCTGATTTCATCATCGGCTTTCAGCTCGGCGAACTCCTGATCCAAACCTTTTGGTTTACCAAAACGCTGGCTTTCTGCTTCTGCTTCCATGTGATCGATGCGACGTTCAAAGGATTCGAAGCGTGCCATCGCATCATCAATCTTGCCGCTGTCGAGCTGACGACGCACATCACGTGATGACGATGCTGCCTGATGGCGCAGCGTTAACGCCTGCTGACGCGCACGGGTTTCAGTGAGTTTTTTCTCCAGCTCACCGATCTCGCCTTTCATGCGGTCCAGCGTCTCTTCAACCTGAGTCGATTCCTGCTGCAGCGCAGCAATCAAATCGGTCAGCTTCTGCTTCTCAATTAAAGCAGCACGCGCCAGATCTTCTTTACCTTTATTAATCGCCAGCTCCGCTTTTTCCTGCCATTCGGCCTGCTGAATTTCAGCCTGCTCGCTGCGGCGCAGCAGCTGTTTCTTTTCGGCCAGCGCACGGGCTGAGGTTGAACGGACTTCTACCAGCGTATCTTCCATTTCCTGAATCATCAGGCGTACCAGTTTCTGCGGATCTTCGGCGCGCTCCAGCAGAGAGTTGATGTTAGCGTTCACGATGTCGGCGAAACGAGAAAAAATACCCATAATGATGTTCCTCAAATTTTATGTGTAGGTGCGCGAGGCGCTCTTCACTAATACAATTCGCGTGCCAACTTTTAATTTATTGATTTTACGCTATTTGTTTATTTTACATCCGCCAGAACATCGCTTAAGGTAGTGAAATTGATTAATCAGTGGCGAATTTCATCATGGCGAACAGTTCAGACAACCTGTTAGGCGAATCGAATAACTTTCTGGAGGTACTGGAACAGGTTTCGCGCTTAGCGCCGCTGGAAAAACCGGTGCTGGTGATTGGCGAGCGCGGCACCGGCAAAGAGCTGATTGCCAGCCGCCTGCATTATTTGTCAAACCGCTGGGAAGGTCCGTTTGTTTCGCTGAACTGCGCCGCGCTAAATGAAAACCTGCTCGACTCCGAACTCTTCGGTCATGAAGCTGGCGCGTTTACCGGGGCGCAAAAACGTCATCTGGGACGCTTCGAACGCGCCGATGGCGGCACGCTGTTTCTGGATGAACTCGCCACCGCGCCGATGCTGGTGCAGGAGAAATTGCTGCGCGTGATTGAATACGGACAGCTGGAACGCGTTGGCGGTAATCAATCTTTGCAGGTGAATGTGCGTTTGGTGTGCGCCACCAATGAAGATCTGCCGGCGCTTGCCGCCGCCGGTAAATTCCGCGCCGACCTGCTCGATCGCCTCGCCTTTGATGTGGTGCAGCTGCCGCCGCTGCGTGAACGCCGCAGCGACATACTGGTGATGGCCAACCATTTCGCCATTCAGATGTGCCGCGAACTGGGCTTGCCGCTGTTCCCTGGCTTCAGCGATCGCGCCCAGCTGACGTTGCTCAATCACAGCTGGCCCGGCAACGTGCGTGAACTGAAGAACGTGGTCGAGCGTTCGGTTTATCGCCATCACAGCGCCGACGATGAGCTGGATAACATTATCATTAACCCGTTCGCCCCCCGCACGCCGCCCGCCGACGTCATTGCCCAGGCGGACGTATCTGCCTTGCCTTCCCTGCCGCTGGATTTGCGTCAGTGGCAAAATCAACAGGAACGCGAGCTGGTTGAAGCGAGTTTGCAGCAAGCCAAATACAACCAGCGCCGCGCCGCCGAGTTATTGCGTGTGACGTACCATCAGTTGCGCGCCATGATGAAAAAGCACGGTATTCAGGCACGCGACGAGGATTAGCCAAATCGCCATAAACGTCGCCTATACGTATTCATTTGATTTTTTTTTTTAAAGCAAATCGCACGGTGTTTTTTTCTAACTGTTTCGAGTGGATGCAAGGCGGCAAGCGAGGACATCCCTGGGAGCATACATAAGTATGTGACCAGGGTGGACGAGCGCAGCCAACGCGGCAGCCGCTCGAAACAGGACGAAAAAAGGCCCGCGGGTTAACGCGGGCAACTAATACTGGAAGCAATGTGAGCAATGTCGTGCTCTTCTTCGGTAGAGCCACCGTCGAAGCGCAGAGGAATAATAATCATTCTTATTATCATCTGTAAACCCCTAATTGAGAATTTTTCTCATCTCCACACAGAGATTGTGATTACCCCATCGCCAGTTTGGCGAAAAACACAGCAGAAGCGTCGCGAATTTGGGGAGTACGTGGCGTTTAAGATACACTCACGCTATTGCCTCAGAATCGTTGAGTTCTATGCCAAAATTATTCCCCTCTCTGCTGCTGGGTCTCAGCATGATGAGCGCGTCAGCGTGGGCCGCGCCAACGGACAACATCCGCAACAGCGGTTTTGTCTATTGCGTTAACGGCACGGTTAATACCTTCAATCCACAAATGGTTAGCAGCGGCTTAGTCGTTGATACGCTGGCGGCGCAGCTGTATGACCGGCTGCTGGACGTGGATCCTTATACTTATCGGCTGATTCCCGACCTCGCCCAGAGCTGGGAAGTGCGTGATAACGGCGCAACCTACCGTTTTCACCTGCGTAAAGATGTCGCCTTCCAGCACACCAACTGGTTTAAACCGACGCGGAAAATGAACGCCGATGATGTGGTGTTCAGCTTTGCACGCATGTTTGATCGCAAGCATCCGTGGCACAACGTCAACGGCGGCAGCTATCCCTATTTTGATAGCCTGCAGTTTGCCGATTCAGTGCAGAGTGTGAAAAAGCTGGATAGCGATACCGTTGAAATCCGCCTCAACAGCCCGGACGCCTCATTCTTGTGGCATATCGCGACGCATTACGCGCCGATTTTGTCGCAGGAGTACGCCAATAAACTCAGCGCTAAAGGCCAGCAGGAACAGCTGGACCGCGAACCGGTCGGCACCGGCCCGTTCCAGCTGAGCGAATATCGTACCGGGCAATATCTCCGCCTGGCGCGTAATCCGCAGTACTGGAAAGGCGTGCCGCGTCTGCAGCAGGTGGTGATTGATTTGGGCGTCGGCGGCACCGGAAGGTTATCCAAACTGCTGACCGGCGAATGCGATGTGCTGGCCTATCCCGCCGCCAGCCAGCTGAGCATTTTGCGTGACGATCCGCGCCTGCGCATGACGCTGCGTCCTGGCATGAACATCGCCTATCTGGCGTTCAACACGCGCAAACCGCCACTGGATCGCCCGGAAGTGCGTCACGCGCTGGCGCTGGCGATCAATAACGAACGCCTGATGGAGTCGATCTATTACGGCACCGCCGAAACTGCCGCCTCCATTTTACCGCGTGCGTCCTGGGCGTATGACAACGATGCGCGCGTCACCGAATACAATCCGGCTAAGGCGCGTGAAGAGTTGAAAGCGCTGGGGCTGGAAGATTTGCATTTACGTTTAGTGGTGCCCTCTTCCTCGCAGTCGTGGAATCCCAGCCCGTTAAAAACCGCTGAATTGTTGCAAGCGGATTTGGCTCAGGTTGGCGTGCGCGTCACTATCGCGCCGGTGGAAGGCCGCTTCCAGGAAGCGCAGTTGATGGAGATGAACCATGACCTCACGCTCACCGGCTGGGCAACCGACAGTAACGATCCCGACAGTTTCTTCCGTCCGCTGTTAAGCTGCGCGGCGATCCGTTCGCAAACCAACTACGCACACTGGTGCTCGCCCGCCTTTGATGAGGCTTTGCAGCATGCACTGTTGTCCCAGCAGCTATCGGCGCGCATTGACAGCTATGACAAGGCGCAGCAGATTTTGGCGCAGGAGTTGCCGGTGTTGCCGCTGGCGTCATCGCTGCGTTTGCAAGCCTATCGGCATGATATCAAAGGCCTGGTGCTGAGCCCGTTTGGTAACGCTTCGTTCGCCGGCGTTTACCGCGATGAGAGCAGCGAGGAGTAAGCATGATTATCTATATTCTGCGTCGCGTGGTGCTGCTGCTCATCACCCTGTTTTTGCTGTCGCTGGTGAGCTTCAGTCTGAGCTACTTCACACCAAACGCCCCGCTCGAAGGCGCATCGCTGTTTGATGCGTGGTGGTTCTGGTTCAAGGGCTTGCTGCAGTTCGATTTTGGCGTCTCCAGCACCAACGGCCAGCCGATTGATCTTCAGCTGCGCGAAGTGTTTCCCGCCACGCTGGAGCTGTGCGTAATGGCATTTATTCTGGCGCTACTGGTGGGGATTCCGCTGGGAATTTGCGCCGGCGTGATGCGCAAAAAATGGCAGGATAAAGCCATTAGCGCGCTGGCGCTGCTTGGCTTCTCGATGCCGGTATTCTGGCTAGCGCTGCTGTTTACGCTGTTCTTCTCGTTAACGCTCGGCTGGTTGCCGGTGTCCGGACGTTTCGACCTGCTCTATCCGGTGCAAAACGTTACCGGCTTTGCGCTGATTGATGCCTGGCTGAGCCCGTCGCCGTGGCGTCATGAAATGCTGGTCAGCGCCTTAACGCACATGATTTTGCCGGTGGTCGTTCTCGCCGTTGCGCCTGCTACCGAGATGATCCGCTTACTGCGCAGCAGCACCAGCGATGTGATGGACAAAAACTACGTCAAAGCCGCCGCCACGCGCGGCCTGTCGCGCTTCACGGTGATCCGCCGCCACGTGCTGCACAATGCGCTGCCGCCGGTGATTCCGCGCCTTGGGCTGCAATTTTCCACCATGCTGACGCTGGCGATGATCACCGAAGTGGTGTTCAACTGGCCGGGCCTCGGCCGCTGGCTGATTAACGCCATTCGCCAGCAGGATTACGCGGCGATTTCCGCTGGCGTGATGGTGGTGGGCGGTCTGGTGATTCTGGTCAGCGTGTTATCCGATATTCTGGGTGCGGCGCTTAACCCGCTGAAACATAAGGAATGGTATGCCCTTAGATAATGTCTACGATGAGAAGCGGCTGCCCAGCACGCTGCGTCGCAGCTGGCAGCGCTTGTATCGCGATACCAGCGGTATGGTCGGCTTGTACGGCTTTGGCCTGCTGCTGTTCCTGTGCCTGTTTGGCGGCCTGCTGGCGCCGTATGGCATCGATCAGCAATTCCTGGGTTATCAGTTGCTGCCGCCATCGTGGTCGCGCTACGGCGATGTCTCCTTCTTCCTCGGTACCGACGATTTAGGCCGTGATGTGCTGAGCCGCCTGCTGAGCGGCGTAGCGCCGACCGTCGGCTCGGCGATTCTGGTGACGGTGCTGGCGGCAATTTGTGCGCTGGTGCTTGGCGTGTTTGCCGGTATCACGCACGGCATGCGCTCGGCGGTGATGAATCACGTGCTGGATACCTTACTGTCGATTCCCTCGCTGCTGCTGGCGATTATCGTGGTGGCATTTCTCGGCCCGCGCCTGGAACACGCGATGCTGGCGGTGTTTCTCGCGCTGATCCCACGTCTGGTGCGCGAGATCTATACTGCTGTGCATGATGAGATGGAAAAAGAGTATGTGGTGGCGCTGCGTCTCGATGGCGCGCGCAACCTGAATATCTTGTGGAATGCGGTGCTGCCTAACGTGCTGCCGCTGCTGGTGAGCGAATTTACCCGCTCGCTGTCGATGGCGATTCTGGACATCGCCGCACTCGGTTTCCTCGATCTTGGCGCGCAGCTGCCCTCGCCCGAATGGGGTGCGATGCTGGGTGACGCGCTGGAGCTGATCTACGTTGCGCCGTGGACGGTCATGCTGCCGGGCGTGGCGTTGATGGTCAGCGTGTTGATCGTTAACCTGCTGGGCGATGGCATTCGTCGCGCTGTAGAAGCGGGAGTTGAATAATGCCGCTACTGGATATCCGTAACCTGACCATCGAATTTATGACCGCTGACGGTCCGGTCAAAGCGGTTGATCGCATCAACCTGACGCTAAGCGAAGGCGAAATCCGCGGTTTAGTGGGTGAATCGGGTTCAGGCAAAAGTCTGATCGCCAAAGCCATTTGCGGCGTCACCAAAGATAACTGGCGCGTCACCGCCGATCGCATGGTGTTTGATGATATTGATCTGCTGCGCCTGTCACCGCGCGAACGCCGTCGGATCGTCGGCCATAACGTGTCGATGATTTTTCAGGAGCCGCAATCCTGTCTTGATCCGTCAGAAAGTATTGGTCGCCAGCTGATGCAGGCGATTCCGCGTTGGACGCACAAAGGCCGCTGGTATAAACGGCTGTGGTTCTGGCGCAAAGTGCGCGCCATTGAGCTGCTGCATCGCGTCGGCATCAAAGATCATAAAGACATCATGCGCAGTTTCCCGTATGAACTCACCGACGGCGAATGCCAAAAGGTGATGATCGCCATCGCGCTGGCCAATCAGCCGCGTTTGCTGATCGCCGATGAACCAACCAATTCGATGGAGCCGACCACGCAGGCGCAAATTTTCCGCCTGCTGAGCCGCCTCAATCAGAATAACAACACCACCATTTTGCTGATCAGCCACGATCTGCGCACCATGAGCCATTGGGCCGACCGCATTAATGTGATGTATTGCGGCCAGACGGTGGAGATCGCGCAAAGCGAAGAGTTAATGGAGTCACCGCATCATCCTTACACGCAGGCGCTGATCCGGGCGATGCCCGATTTCGGTAGCGCGCTGCCGCACAAAAGCCGCCTGAACACGCTTTCTGGCGCGATTCCTTCACTGGAACATCTGCCGATTGGCTGTCGTCTGGGGCCGCGCTGCCCATATGCGCAGCGTAAGTGCATCGAAACACCGCGCCTGACCGGCAATAAAGCGCATCTGTTTGCTTGTCACTTCCCGCTGAATATGGAGAGCCAGTAAACATGGAAACGCTGCTGGAAGTGCGCAACCTGAGTAAAACCTACCGCTATCGCACCGGTTTGTTCCGTCGTCAGCACGTTGAGGCGGTGAAAGGCGTCAGTTTTACCCTGCGTGAAAAACAGACGCTGGCGGTGATTGGTGAAAACGGTTCGGGAAAATCGACGCTGGCAAAAATGCTCAGCGGCATGGTCGAGCCGAGCGAGGGCGAGATGCTGATTGACGATCATCCGCTGGAGTACGGTGATTATGGTTATCGCAGCCAGCGCATTCGCATGATTTTTCAGGATCCCTCAACCTCGCTGAATCCGCGCCAGCGCATCAGCCAGATACTCGATTTCCCGCTGCGCCTGAATACCGAGCTGGATGATGACGCGCGTGAAAAACGCATTATCGCCACGCTGCGTCAGGTCGGTTTGCTGCGCGACCACGCCGGATACTATCCGCACATGCTGGCGCCGGGCCAGAAGCAGCGTCTGGCGCTGGCGCGAGCGCTGATTCTGCAGCCAAAAGTGATCGTCGCCGATGAAGCCCTCGCCTCGCTGGATATGACCATGCGTTCACAGCTGGTAAACCTGATGCTGGAACTGCAGGAGAAGCACGGCATCGCCTATATTTATGTCACGCAGCATCTCGGCATGATGAAGCACATCAGCGATCAGGTGCTGGTGATGCATCAGGGCGAAGTGGTCGAGCGCGGCGGCACCGCCGATGTATTGGCCTCGCCGCTGCACGATCTCACCAAGCGCCTGATCACCAGCCACTTTGGTGAAGCCTTAACCGCTGAAGCCTGGCGCCGCGAGCGTTAAGGCGCCGAAAACGCGGTGCGATTTACCGCATTTATAGAGACGTGCTAGACTTCGCACGAGATTAACGTCGGTCGCCTGTTTTTCAACCACCGCGACCGCCAACAACAATGACCAAAAGGATTACAGCTATGGGTTTTCTTTCCGGTAAGCGCATTCTGATTACTGGCGTTGCCAGTAAACTCTCAATCGCCTACGGTATTGCGCAGGCGATGCACAAACAGGGCGCAGAACTGGCTTTCACATACCAGAACGACAAACTGAAAAGTCGTGTGGAAGAGTTTGCTAAAGATCTGGGTTCAGACATTGTTCTGCCATGCGATGTGGCTGAAGACGAGAGCATCACTGCGCTGTTCACCGAACTGGCAAAAACCTGGCCGAAATTTGACGGTTTCGTTCACTCCATCGGTTTCGCACCTGGCGATCAGCTGGATGGCGACTACGTGAATGCTGTTACCCGTGAAGGCTTCAAGATCGCTCACGACATTAGCGCGTACAGCTTTGTGGCGATGGCGAAAGAGTGCCGTGCAATGCTGAACCCGAATTCTGCCCTGCTGACCCTGTCTTACCTGGGTGCAGAGCGCGCTATCCCGAACTACAACGTGATGGGTCTGGCGAAAGCGTCACTGGAAGCTAACGTGCGCTACATGGCGAACGCGATGGGTCCAGAAGGCACGCGTGTTAACGCCGTTTCTGCGGGTCCAATCCGTACGCTGGCCGCGTCAGGCATCAAAGATTTCCGTAAAATGCTGGCGCACTGCGAAGCGGTTACCCCGATTCGTCGTACCGTTACCATCGAAGACGTGGGTAACTCAGCTGCATTCCTGTGCTCTGATCTGGCGGGTGGTATCACCGGTGAAGTGGTACACGTTGATGGCGGCTTCAGCATTGCCGCAATGAACGAGCTGGAACTGAAATAAGATTTACCTAAGGTCGCCTTTCATGGCGACCTCCTCTTCAAATAACGCCCTCCTTATACTCGTAAGCTATTAATTATTCCCCAACATTCTTTTGCCGTGGACAGCCGTTCAGCGACGATAAGCTAGCCCTTTGTTGCATGCCTGCTTTTCAGATTCGCACGCTGTGCAGCAAGTCCGTTTTTAGCGCAAGGAATGACCATGGAACAACGCCGTTCTCCCGGCCATGACCACTGGTTTTATGAAAGCCAGACTCGCCCGAATAGCACCGCCACTGCGCCGCTGGTGCCCGAAGCCGCCTATATCGACGATCGTTTCTTACTCGGTTTGCAACAGGAAGCGACCGCGTTAAAGCCGCTGCTGTCGCGTTTTCAGCCTGCGTTATTGGCCGCGCGCGATCTCAGCCAGATTCTGTTTCCCGATACGCTTGCCACCAGTTTGACCCACACCTTAACGCTGTACGATCGTCTCAGCACCGCGCTAACGGTGGCGCAGGTCGCCGGCGTGCAGCGCCTGTGCAATCACTACTCAGCCCGGCTCAATCCGTTGCCGGGTCCGGACTCGTCACGTGAAAGTAATAATCGCCTGACGCAAATCACCCAATATGCGCGTCAGCTGGCGATGCAGCCGGAACTGATCACCACCAGCAGCATCAGCGCGCTGGACGCGGTGGGCTTAACCGAGCCCGATATCGTCACGCTGAATCAACTGGTGGGGTATGTCAGCTATCAGTCACGCGTGGTGGCATCGCTGCAGGCGATGATGGGCTTGCCGGTGCGCTGGATTCCGGGGGTAACACCGCCGCCGGACGCCAGCGCAGCGCTGTTTACCGGCAACGACGGCTGGCAGCACGCGTTGAAACCGGTTGAACTGCGCTATGCCAGCGCCGATCAACTGGCGGCGGTTACTTTCTGTCAGGGTATTGAGGGATTGGATGATGCCATTTGGCTGCTGGTGCACGATGCGCAAGTGCTGTATGGCTTCGCCACGCTAAAACAGCGGCTGAGTGAACATTTTGCCGGGGATGAAGCGCTGGCGCAGGCGGTTAGCGCACGCGTGCTGGGTTGTCGACGTCAGTTTGATTTTGTTACCGATGAATGGCGTGACGCACTGCTGCAGGATGTCGAAAGCGCTGGCGCAGCATCGCCGGTGATTTCACTCAGCGCCCAGCTCACGCGCCTGCCCGACCGCTTCAGCGCTGCACATTTGCAGCCGCTGCTGAACGCGGGCTGGGGCAGCGAACGTATCTTCACGCTGTTGCAAGCGGTGGCTTTCGCCAGCTGGCAGGATCGCCTGCTGATGGCGCTCGGCGAAACCCGTTAATCGGGCAGATGTCGCCGCGCTTCATCAAAGAAATGCTGAGCCAGCGGCGATGCTCTGCCCGGCTCGGCAATCACTAATGCCGCCTGCCGGCCCATCGGCGCCATCTCAATCGGCCGCCGCGCCAGATTCTGCATCAGCTCCGGCAACAGATGTCCGCATGGCGACACCATCACGCCTAAACCAACCTGCGCACTTTGCAGCAGTTGCATGATCGACGCGCTCTCAACGATCACGCGTGGAATCAAGCCGGTTTCCCTCAGTTGCCCATCAAGATAGCGTCGAAAATAGCGCGTGGGCTCTGCCAGACACAGCGGCTGGCAGGCAAGCGTGGCGAGCGAGATGTTCTCTTGTTCCAGCAGCGCCGGAAAGTGCGCCGGATTGAACAGCGCCTCGACGCCAGGATCTTTCAACAGCGCAGTTTGAAAATGCAGTTCGCGCAGTGACGTCAGTTCAAAAAAGCCGATACCGCCATCCACGGTGTGGCTGTTGAGCGCTTCCAGCAGTTGATCGGCGCTCATCGCGGCCACGCGATAATCCAGCTGTGGATAACGCGCTTCAACCGCTTTCAACAACGCAGGCAGCGCCACGCTGCACTGCGGCATAACGCCAAGCCGCAAGGTGCCGTTGACGCCATGCTTGAGCGACTCCACTTCCAGCTTCAATCCCTGATACACCGAAACAATTTCTCGCGCCCAGGTCAGTACGCGCTCGCCTTCTGGCGTAAAGCCATCGAAATTATTACTGCGGTTGATCAGCGACAGCCCTAATTCGCGTTCGAGGTTTTTAAGGCGCATCGATAGCGTCGGCTGGCTGACAAAGCTGACCTCTGCCGCGCGGCCAAAGTGGCGTTCGCGTTCAAGATTTGTCAGATAGATTAATTGTTTGATGTCCATGGAAAGCAGAATTGGCTGGAAAACAGCAGTGTATCATGGCGGTTGCCGCTGCGCTGCGTCCACGCGCAGCGGCCATTGTGTTACGCCACACCCAAGGCACTTTTTACGTCGTTGGCGATCTTCTCGACCTGCGGGCCGTAAATCACCTGGATATCATGTTCGCTGACGCGATTGATGCCGTTCGCGCCGGTGGTCAGTAACGTTTGATCGACCACCTCATTCATCTGTTTGACCCGCACGCGCAGCCGGGTGAAGCAGCAATCGACGTCCTCTATATTGGCTTCGCCGCCCAGCCCACTGATGATCACTTTGGTGCGCTCATCAGCCGCCACCTGTTCGGGTTTGTGCTCCTCATCGGATTCCCGTCCCGGCGTTTCAACCCGCATCCGCGTGATGACAAAACGGAAGCCGTAGTAGTAAATCGGCACGTAAATCACGCCGAGCACAATCGTCCACCACCAATGCGTTTTGCTGCCACCGAGAATGCCAAACACCACCAGATCGATGGCGCCGCCCTGCACGTTGCCAATCATCAAATGCAGCATCGACATCAACATAAATGACAGGCCGGTTAATAGCGCATGCAGGATATAGAGCACCGGCGACACGAAGATGAAACAGAACTCCAGCGGCTCGGTGATGCCGGTGGTAAAGGAAGTCAGTGCACCGGCCAGCACCAGCGCTTTAACGCGCTGCTTATGCTCAGGGCGCGCAGTGTGGTAGATCGCCAGCGCGGCGGCTGGTAAGCCAAACATCATTACCGGAATTTTGCCCTGCGCGAGGAACTGCGTCGCGCCGCGCACCGTATCGTCCGGGATGGCGCCGGGATGCGTTAGCGAGGTGTTGAAGATGTTCAGCGCGCCGACGATGCTTTGTCCATCAACCGTTGCCATGCCGCCAATCGGTGTGAAGCGCACGGTTTCGTTGAGGATATGGTGCAAACCGGTGGGAATCAGTAAGCGTTCGCTGGTGCCAAGCAGGAAGGCACCGATTGCCCGCTTTTACCAATCATCAAACCCACCCACGCGATGCCTTCACCGATGGTCGGCCAAATCAACGCCAGCAGCACGCCCACCAGCGGCAGCACCACCACGGTCACGATCGGCACAAAGCGACGTCCACCAAAGAAGCTGATCGCCGTCGGCAGTTGCTGAGTGTAAAAACGGTTATGCAGCAGCACGGTAATCAATCCAGCAATCACGCCGCCCAGCACGCTCATGTTGTAAGTAAAGATGCCGAGCATGTCGATGTATTCGGCCGACGTCATCATCGCCGCAGTTTGATCCATACCCGCTTTCTGCAGCGCTTCTGGCGTGGTGGTAGCGGCCGTCAAACCTTTCGACGCCAGCGTGGAGCTGATACCGACGTTCATAGCAATATAGCCAATTACGGCGGCAAAGGCGGCGGTCGGTTTCTCCGCTTTCGCCAGCCCGATGGCGCTGGCCACCGCAAAGAACAGCGGCAAATTGGCGAACAGCGCGCCCGCCACCTTGCGGATAAACCCGATAATCAGCTGTGGCACCTGCAGATTGGCGAAGGCATCGCCGGTGATGGCCGGATTTTGCATTGCGGCGGCCAGGCCAAGAAAGATCCCTGCGGCAGCAATCACCGAGATGGGCATCATTAAGGCTTTACCGAAGGCGTGAATTTGGCTTGCCAGATTCTTCATGCTGCGTGCCCTTTTCAGAATGGAAAGAGCAATTATTAGTCAGTTATCTCAGCAGCACGTAACTGCCGCCCCTTAACAGCCGGGAAAGTTTGATTTATGTCACGCTTTACGTGCGTTTCACGATAAACGCCGCCTATCGCACCATTAAACCAATCAATTAGACAACTTTTAAGGAGAGTCGCACACTCCCCGCTAACAGAAGACATATTCTGATAACAACTCATAAACAAATAAGCCTGCAACTATGAAATTTAAACGTAAGATTCAGCCCTATCGCGCTGCTGCGGGCGGCTGGGGTTCATTGGAAGCCACCACCCGTTTCGTCCTTGATAGTAAAGCTGCCCTGAAGAACATGCGAAACCTGATGCGCATGAACAAAGCGCGCGGTTTCGACTGCCCAGGTTGCGCATGGGGCGATGACAACAAAAGCACCTTCAGCTTCTGTGAAAACGGGGCAAAAGCGGTGACGTGGGAAGCCACGCGTCGTGTGGTTGCGCCGGATTTTTTTGCCCAGCACAGCGTCAGCACCCTTTACCAGCAGAGCGATTACTTCCTTGAGTACCAGGGACGCTTAACCCATCCGATGCGCTACAACAGCGCGACCGACTACTACGAACCCATCAGTTGGGACGATGCGTTAGCCTTGATTGCTCGCCATTTGAAGGCGATGGATCATCCAAATCAAATGGAGCTTTACACCTCCGGCCGCGCCAGCAACGAAGCGTCCTGGCTCTATCAGCTGTTTGGCCGTGTGATGGGCACCAACAACTTCCCCGACTGCTCCAACATGTGCCACGAAGCTAGCGGCACCGGCCTGAAACGCAGCATCGGCGTGGGTAAAGGCACCATTCGTCTGGACGATTTTGATCATGCCGACGCGATTTTCGTGTTGGGTCAGAATCCGGGCACCAACCATCCGCGCATGCTGCACAGCCTGCGTCACGCGGCCGATCACGGCGCGAAAATTGTCACCTTTAACACGCTGCGCGAGCGCGGCCTCGAGCGTTTTGCCGATCCGCAAAAGCCGCTGGAGATTGTCACGTCGCTGGCGGGCACCATCAGTTCCGCCTATTACCAACCTAATCTGGGCGGCGATATGGCAGCGGTGCGCGGCATGGTGAAAGCCCTGCTTGAGCTACAGCGTGCACGTTTAGCTGCCGGTGAAGAAGGTATTTTCGATCAAGCGTTTATCGATGCCAACACCCACGGTATTGACGCGTATCTTGCCGCCGTTGATAACACCCGCTGGGATGATATCGTGCGCCAATCCGGTCTCAGCGAAGTGCAGATTCGTGAAGCGGCGGCGATTTATCAAAGTGCTGAACGCGTGATTGTCACCTGGGCGATGGGCATTACTCAGCATAAACACTCGGTGGATACCGTTCGCGAGATCACCAACCTGCAGCTGCTGTTTGGTCAGTTGGGCAAGAAAGGCGCAGGCCTGTGTCCGGTGCGCGGCCACAGTAATGTGCAGGGCAACCGCACCATGGGCATCGATGAGAAGCCGGGCAAGCCGTTCCTCGATGCACTGGGCGCGCACTTTGATTTCGAACCCCCGCGCGAGCATGGTCACAACACCGTTGAAGCGCTGAACGCGATGCTGCGTGACGAAGTGAAAGTGCTGATTGCGCTGGGCGGCAACCTCGCGGCGGCCGCACCGGATTCACCGGTCACCGAAGAAGCGTTGCAGCATTGCGGTTTGACCGTGCACATCAGCACCAAACTCAATCGCAGCCATTTGGTGCCGGGCCACGAAGGGCTGATTCTGCCAACGCTGGGCCGTACCGAACGCGATCGTCAGGCAAGCGGTAATCAGTACATTACCGTGGAAGACTCGTTCAGCATGGTGCACGCCTCAGAAGGCGTCGGCATTCCATTGGCGGAGACGCAGCGTTCGGAAACCGCGATTGTGGCTGGCATCGCCCATGCGACATTAGGCAGCGATAAAATCGACTGGCTGGCGATGGCAGGCAATTACGATCTGATTCGCGATCATATCGCCGCCACGATTCCCGGCTTTGCTGATTTCAATAATAAGTGCGACATTCCGGGCGGTTTCTACCTGGGTAGCGCTGCCGCCGAGCTGCGCTTCAATACGCCAAGCAAACGTGCTGAGTTCAGCGCCGCCGCCCTGCCAACGTCGCTGTTCCCGCAGTTGGGCGATGTCGCGGTGCCGTTCACGCTGCAAACCCTGCGTTCACACGATCAGTACAACACCACGATTTACGGCCTCGATGACCGTTATCGTGGCGTGTACGGTCAGCGCGAAGTGGTGTTTATCCATCCGGATGATATGACGTCGCTGGGCTTCACTGAAGGCCAGTTGGTGGATATCGAGACGCTGTGGAATGACGGTTTAACCCGTCGCGTCAGCGGTTTCAAGCTGGTGCCGTATAACATTCCGCGCGGTAACCTCGCGGCGTATTATCCGGAAACCAACCCGCTGGTGCCGCTCTCGAGTTTTGGCGACGGCAGCGGTACGCCGACCTCAAAATCGGTGCCGGTGAAGCTGGCATTAAGCGCCGCCACACCGTCACAACGTATCGCCTGACCAAAGCGTTATCAGAAGGTAAAAAGCCGCGTAAAGCGGCTTTTTAGCCTGTTTTGGCCTTGCCGCGCGGACCCGATTCGCGTAAAACTGTCAGCCGCTCTTAGGCCACGAAACTATATAAATTATGTTCCAGGATAATCCGCTGCTCGCGCAGCTTAAAGAGAAGCTTCACGCGCAGACTCCGCGCGTCGAAGGTGTTGTTAAAGGTACGGAAAAAGGCTTTGGCTTCCTCGAAGTTGATGCCCAGAAAAGCTACTTCATTCCGCCACCGCAGATGAAGAAAGTGATGCACGGCGACCGTATTTCGGCCGTGATCCACACCGATAAAGACCGCGAGAGTGCCGAGCCGGAAACCCTGGTTGAGCCGTTCCTGACCCGCTTTGTCGGCCGCGTGCAGAAGAAAGACGATCGCCTGTCAATTGTGCCGGATCATCCGCTGCTGAAAGAGGCGATTCAGTGCCGCGCCGAACGTGGCGTGACCCACGATTTCCAGAACGGCGATTGGGCGGTAGCAGAGATGCGTCGTCACCCGCTGAAAGGCGATCGCGGTTTCTATGCTGAACTGACCGAATTCATTGTCACTGCGGACGATCACCTCGCGCCGTGGTGGGTAACGTTGTCGCGCCATAACCTCGAACGTCAGGCTCCGGACGTCGGTTTTGGTGAGATGCTCGACGAAAATCTGCAGCGTGAAGATTTGACCGCACTGAACTTCGTCACCATCGACAGCGCCAGCACCCAGGATATGGATGATGCGCTGTACGTGGAAGAGGCTGCCGACGGCAATCTGATCCTGACCATCGCTATCGCTGATCCAACCGCTTACGTGGCAGAAGGCAGCGAGCTGGATAAGCTGGCGTCGAAACGCGCGTTCACCAACTATCTGCCGGGCTTCAACATACCGATGCTGCCGCGCGAACTCTCTGACGACGTCTGTTCCCTGCGTCCGAACGAGCGTCGTCCCGCGCTGGCATGCCGCGTTACCGTGCTGAAAGATGGCAGCCTGGCTGATGACGTGCATTTCTTTGCTGCGTGGATCGAGTCGAAAGCCAAGCTGGTTTATGACGAAGTTTCTGATTGGCTGGAAAACAGCGGCAGCTGGCAGCCTGAAAACGACGCCATTGCTCAGCAGATTCGCCTGCTGCATCAGGTTTGCCTGGCGCGCAGCGAATGGCGTCAAACCCACGCGCTGGTGTTTAAAGATCGTCCGGACTACCGCTTTGTGTTGGGCGAGAAAGGTGAAGTACTGGATATCATCTCTGAGCCACGTCGCATCGCGAACCGCATCGTTGAAGAGTCGATGATTCTGGCTAACGTCTGTGCCGCGAAAGTGCTGCAGGAGAAGCTGGGCTTCGGTATCTATAACCTGCACACCGGTTTCGATCTAGCCAATGCTGAGCAGGCCGCTGGCGTGCTGGCGGGGCATGGCATCACCGTGGATCCGCAGGCGATTACCACGCTGGAAGGCTTCCGCCAGCTGCGTCGTCAACTCGATGCGCAGCCAACCCAGTATCTGGATAGCCGCATTCGTCGCTTCCAGTCGTTTGCAGAAGTCGGCACCGAGCCGGGCCCGCACTTTGGTCTTGGCCTCGAAGCCTACGCGACCTGGACTTCGCCGATTCGTAAGTTTGGCGACATGATCAACCATCGCTTGCTGAAGGCAATTGTGCGCGGTGAAAGCACTGGCCGTCCGCAGGATGAGCTGACCACCATCATGAGCGAACGTCGTCGCCTGAACCGCATGGCCGAGCGCGATGTTGGGGACTGGTTGTATGCACGTTTCCTCGCACCGTTTGCCGCTACCGATCGCAAGTTCAGCGCCGAGATCATCGACGTGTCTCGCGGCGGCATGCGCGTTCGTCTGCTGGAGAATGGCGCGGTAGCCTTCATTCCTGCGCCGTTCATCCACGCGGTGCGTGATGAGCTGGTGTGCTCGCAGGAAAGCGGCACCGTGCAGATAAAAGGTGAAGTCGCTTACCGTGTCACTGACATCATCGACGTGACCATCGCCGAAGTGCGTATGGAAACCCGCAGCGTGGTCGCGCGTCCGGCCGCCTGAGCATGAAAACTCGCGGGATAACAGCCGTTATCCCGCATTTCTCTCCGCCCGCTTCAGCAAATGTTAAATTTGCTTTCCGCTTCACATTTCTAATGCCTTTGTCTGTCGTTAACAATTCATTACATTACTTTTAACTTGTTGTATTCGATCGCCTCTTTTCCCGGTCCCTACAAGGAGTTAACTCATGAACAACGTCAAAACCAGTCTCATCTGGTTAGCGGTGGCGTTAATTGGCGCGGGCGCATTTGCCATGCTGGCCCTCAGCCGTGGCGAACACGTCAACGCGGTGTGGCTGGTGATTGCCTCCGTCGCCTGCTACAGCATTGCCTATCGCTTTTACAGCCTGTTTATCGCCAAGCGTATTTTCGAACTGGACGATCGCCGTCGCACGCCGGCGGAGCGCTTAAGTGACGGCCTCGATTATGTGCCGACCAATAAATGGGTGCTGTTCGGCCATCATTTTGCGGCGATTGCCGGTGCGGGCCCGCTGGTTGGTCCGATCCTCGCGGCGCAGATGGGCTTCCTGCCAGGCACCATCTGGATTCTGGTTGGCGTAATGTTTGCCGGTGCGGTGCAGGATTTCCTGATCCTGTTTATCTCAACGCGTCGTGATGGCCGCTCATTGGGTGAGATGGCGCGTCAGGAGCTCGGCTCATTCGCTGGCGTGGTCACCATGCTCGGCGCGCTGGGTGTGATGATCATCATCCTCTCCGCGCTGGCGCTGGTGGTGGTGAAGGCGCTGGCCAACAGTCCGTGGGGCTTGTTCACCATTGCCGCAACCATTCCGATTGCGCTGTTTATGGGCGTGTATATGCGCTTCCTGCGTCCGGGAAAAATCGCGGAAGTGTCGATCATTGGCTTCGTGCTGATGATGGCGGCGATTATTTACGGCGGCAATGTAGCAGCCGATCCCTATTGGGGCCCGCTGTTCACGCTGAAAGGCACGGAGCTGACGTGGGTGCTGGTGATCTACGGTTTTGTCGCCTCTTCGCTGCCGGTGTGGCTGCTGCTGGCACCGCGCGATTATCTCTCCACCTTCCTGAAAATTGGCGTGATCATCGGTTTGGCCATCGGCATCGTGTTTGCCATGCCCGAGATGAAGATGCCCGCAGTGACCAAATTTATTGATGGCACCGGGCCGGTCTTCTCCGGTGCGTTGTTCCCGTTCCTGTTTATCACCATCGCCTGTGGCGCCATTTCAGGTTTCCATGCGCTGGTTTCGAGCGGTACCACGCCGAAATTGGTGGAGCGCGAAAGTCATATCCGCTTTATCGGCTACGGCGCGATGCTGATGGAATCCTTTGTGGCAATCATGGCGCTGATTTGCGCCTCGGTGCTTGACCCGGGCGTCTACTTTGCCATGAACTCCCCTGCCGCGCTGATTGGCACCACGGTGGAAAATGCGTCGCAGGTGATTAACGGCTGGGGCTTCGTGGTGACGCCAGAGATGCTAAGCGGCATTGCGCGCGACGTCGGCGAAAGCACCATTCTTTCGCGTGCCGGTGGTGCACCAACCTTTGCGGTCGGCATGGCGCATATCATTACCGAAGTGTTTAACAGCCGCGCCATGATGGCGTTCTGGTATCACTTCGCCATCTTGTTTGAAGCGCTGTTTATCCTGACCGCTGTGGATGCCGGCACCCGCGCCTGTCGCTTTATGGTGCAGGATCTGGTGGGCACCGTGGTGCCGTCGATGGCGAATAACCGTTCATGGTTGGGCAACATGGCGGGAACCACCGTCGCGGTAGCGGGCTGGGGCTTCTTTGTGTATCAGGGCGTGGTCGATCCGCTCGGCGGCATCAATACGCTGTGGCCGCTGTTTGGTATCGGCAACCAGATGCTGGCGTCAATGGCGCTGATTCTCGGCACCGTGGTGCTGTTCAAAATGAAGAAGCAGCGTTATGCGTGGGTGACGATTGTTCCAACCGCCTGGCTGTTCATTACCTCGATGACCGCGGGCTGGCAGAAGATTTTCCACGAAAAACCTTCGATTGGTTTCCTGGCGCAGGCCAACAAGTTCCGCAAAGGCATTGATGACGGCATCGTCATCGCCCCGGCGAAGAGTGTTGCTGACATGCAAACCATCGTCTTCAGCAATCAAATTAACGCGGCCCTGTGCGCCTTCTTCATGCTGGTGGCGGTGACCATGCTGGTGGCGGCCTTCTTCGTGATTCGTCGGGCGCTCAACAGCACGGTGCCAACCACCCATGAATCTGAGATCTCACTGCGCAAAGAGGTGCGAAATGTCTGAGTCCATTTATCACTGGAGAAAACCCAACGGGCCGTGGCACATTCAGCAGTGCTTACCAATCGCCCCCGCCACGGCTGGGCAAAATCTTACGCGCTGGCAGCGCATCTGGCGGGGATTGCAGCAAAGTTTTCGTTTAATGGTCGGCGTTCATGACTATCAAACTTATCTGAAGCATATGCGCGAACATCATCCAACGATCGCCCCCATGGATGAGCGTGCTTTTCACCGTCACTGCCTCGATGCCCGCTTTCCCAGCCAGGCCGGAAAACTCGGTAAGTGCCCTTGCTAACAGAGATTAGCCCCGCTTGTCGGGGCTTTTTCGTGCCATTCTTTAATAAAAACAAAAATATATTTGGATTGCATCTTGTGCTGACGCAGGAGGTTGAATACTGTTGCTAAAATAATGAGATACCGCCCGCTGAGCATTCCCCCGGAGGAAGTTTCCATGACCGATGAACAAGGGCAAACATTGCTATATACCTTGTTTGGCACCACCAGCCCTCATTGGCGTTTAACTTCAGATAGTGATGCTCTGCATTTTGCCGAAGATGAGAACGCAAACACCAATATGGCGGTGCCGCTGACTCCCGCACAGGCCAGTTTACTACGTGCGATGACGGTCATTACCTCAAGTATTAACCTCACGCTGTCGCTGCATGGCGAACCTGTTCCGATGCATTTTGTCGGCCGTAAAGTCAATCAATCTACCTGGGCAGGCACCTCGTCAGCCTGGGGCGATACGTCGTCTGTCGCGCGCGATTTGACGCTGGGTTTATCCTTCGCCGAGCAAGTGGTTTCTGAGGCGAATTCCGTCATTGTGATCCTCGATCAACGCGGCAATATCCAGCGTTTCAACCGTTTGAGTGAAGAGTACACCGGGCTGAAAGAGCAGGAAGTGATTGGCCGCAACGTATTCCAGCTGTTTATGACCAAGCAGGAAGCGCAGGCATCACGCCGTAATATCGCCGGTTTCTTCCGTGAAGGCAGTTCTTACGAAGTTGAACGCTGGATAAAAACCCGTAAAGGTCAGCGACTGTTTCTGTTTCGTAATAAGTTCGTTCACAGCGGTAGCGGAAAAAATGAAATTTTCCTCATCTGTTCCGGAACCGACATAACCGAAGAGCGCCGCGCTCAGGAACGTCTGCGCGTGCTGGCCAATACCGATACCGTCACCGGCTTGCCCAATCGCAACGCGATCCATCAGCAGATTAGTCTGGCACTGGAGCTGGCGAATGGCAGTCAAACCGGTGTGGTGTACCTCGATTTAGACAATTTTAAGAAGGTGAACGACGCTTACGGCCATATGTTTGGCGATCAGCTGCTGCAAGCCGTGTCGCTGGCCATCCTCAGCTGTCTTGGCAAAGACCAGACGCTGGCGCGCCTTGGCGGCGATGAGTTCGTGGTGCTGGCGGAACACACCAGCCAGGCAGCGCTGGAAGCGATGGCGTCGCGTATTCTTGAGCGGCTGCGTCAGCCATTCCGCATTGGCCTGATTGAGGTTTACAGCGGCTGCTCGCTGGGTATCGCCCTCGCCCCGCTGCATGGTGAAGATCGTGAAAGCCTGATTCGTAACGCCGATACCGCGATGTATCACGCCAAAGAAAACGGCCGCGGCAAATTTTGCGTGTTCGCTAATGAGATGAATCAGCGCGTGTTTGAATATCTGTGGCTCGATACCAACCTGCGCAAAGCGCTCGAGCTGGATCATCTGGTGGTGCACTACCAGCCAAAACTCAATGCCGAAGGCGAAGTGCTGAGCGCCGAAGCGCTGGTGCGCTGGAATTCTCCAGAGCGTGGTCTGGTGCCGCCGGGCGATTTTATCTCCTACGCCGAAGAGTCTGGTTTGATTGTGCCCTTGGGCCGCTGGGTGATGCTCAACGTGCTGCAGCAGATCATTAAGTGGCGCAGCGAAGGCATCTTTCTGCGCGTCGCGGTTAACGTCTCGGCTAAGCAGCTGATCGACCAGAGCATTTACACCGATCTGAAACAGGCATTGAATGAAGCCGGTTTGACCGATTGTCCGATTGATATCGAACTGACGGAAAGCTGTTTGATTGAGAACGAAGCCGGTGCGCTGATGCTGATGAAACAGTTTCAGGAGCTGGGTGCGCAGGTGCATCTCGATGACTTTGGTACCGGTTACTCCTCACTTTCTCAGCTGGCGCGCGTCCCGATTGATGCCATTAAGCTGGATCAGAGCTTTGTACGTAATATCAACAAACAACCCGTGGCGCAGTCGCTGGTGCGTGCGATTGTCGCGGTGGCCAAAGCCCTGAAGCTGCAGGTGATTGCCGAGGGCATTGAAACCAAAGCCGAAGAGAAGTTTGTTATGGCCAACGGTGTTGATGGGCGTCAAGGTTATTATTATGCAAAACCAATGCCCGCAGAACAGCTCGGGCATTGGCTGGCTAAGCATCCTGCCCGCGTTTAACGCTGGTCTGCGAGATTAACCGGCTTTGCGCAAGGATGCGCTATGACGGTTCTGCAGTTGTACCAGTCGTTCCATGTAAGCAATGTCTTTAGGTTCCAGTGTGAAGGCATAATCGACCCAGTCCTCCGTGATATCCATCAGCTCAGCGCGTGATAACTGCAATACGCGTTGACGCGCTTTCAACATTGCCCGCACGCCGTTCAGTTTTGGACGTAACGTATCGATGAAGGTGCGTGTGGTGCGATAACCATCGCCCGGCTGGAACACCTTGTCGACCAGACCACGCGTTTCATACCATTCCGCGCTGTGTGACTCACCTTCCATAATCAGCTCTTCGGCCAGCTTCATGCCAGACCGACGCGCCACTAACGAGTAGCCGCCCATACCGGGGAACAGGTTGAATGCGATCTCCGGGAAACCCATGCGCGCGCTGTTCTGCGCCAGAATGAAGTGATGTGCCAGCGCCGCTTCAAAGCCACCGCCGAGCGCACTGCCCTCAATCATTGCCAGCGTAACCGCACCGGTATCGAAACCCCGCGCTGCGGAGTGGATGCAGTCGACACAGGCACGCGCATAAGCGCGCAGTGCTTCACGACGGTTGTTGCGAATGCATTCCACAAAGAAACGCAAATCGCCTCCGGCGTTAAACATCTGTGGCACTAACGAACCCGTCACCCAGAAATCAATCGGCAAACCGGAACGTTGAGCGGAATAGCTCAGGTTCATGATCTCCTCAATTAATTCGTGGTTAAAACTCGGACGGGGTTGCGCACGCAGCATCATCCACATGGTGCGGCGACCCTCTTCATAGTAGGCCGCGAGCTGTGTGGTTTGTCCAACTTCGGTGAACAGTCTGCATGTTGGTTGGTTAATTACTGTCATTGTCTCATCCTCTGTTTATGTTTATGTAGTGCGTTAAACGCCACATCAGCGTAATCCAGAGTGAGGCCAGACCAAATGAGAGATTGATTTATAAAGCAAAATCCAGAGATATCCCCGACCAGCGGCCGGGGAAGCATTAGCGGGCTTACTTGATGGCAGCGCGTTGCCCCACAGCAACATGAGAACGCTTAACGCGTCGTGAATAAACCGCGGTGATGATGGGGACAATGACGGAGGTGACAATGACCGAAGTGGCGACTAACGCCGTTGCGGCGGGTGCGACCGGTTTAAACTGTGGCAGCATCTCGGCGATCAACACTGGCGTGGCCACCGCTGCGCCTGCAGTGCTGGATGCCGCAATCCCCGCTGTCCCATCGCCACCGCCGATCAGGCGATCGGCAATAATCAGCGGAATGCCGGTGACAATGATCACTGCGACACCCAGCATAATGCCCAGCAGGCCAGTTTGCGCGATGACGGTCAAATCAATAGTATTACCCAACGCGAAAGCAAAGAACGGAATCAGCGTGTGAACCGCTTTGCCAAAGAACTCGCGCAGTTCGGGATCGAGATTACCCAACGCGAACCCGACGATAAACGGCAGTACCGCGCCAACGAAGACATGTGGCTCAAACGACGCAATGCCTGCGGTGCCGAGAATCACCATCGTCATCAGCGGCCCGGACTCCAGCGACATCAAGACAAACGCACCGGCCTCTTCTTTCGAACCATATTGCTGCATGATCGATGCGTATAAACCGCCATTGGTCATATCCATCGCCGCCACTAACGCCAGCGTCGAGAGACCGGCAAACATACCCACTTCCACGCCATTTTCCGGCATCACACGTGAAGCGATCGCCGCGACCACCCACGCCACCGCAATCTTGGTGAGCACGAGCGTGCCCGATTTACGCAGTACTGTGCCGGTGGCGCTGAGTTTGATGGATGCGCCCATGCAGAAGAACCACACCGCAAGAATCGGCACGGTGCCGGTCATCAACCCATTGGTGAACGAACCAAAGTATTTACCTGCGCCCGGAGAGAACGTATGGCACAGCGCGCCCAAAAACAGCGGAATCAGCATCATGCCGCCAGGAATTTTATCGATTGCACGTTTGATATGCATAAAGGTGTCACCTTAACTGAGCCAGAGGGAGGTGTTTTTATGAATTGCCAGATGGCATGGCGAGCAAGATAACGATTGGCAGAAAGGAAAAAAGTGATCGCAAATGCATTTATGAAACGCTGTTTTATTTTTATTGATTGATCATTTTGTATTTATGACGTGAATCGCCATACCAGATGATTGGAAGTTAAAAGAGAAGCCGGGAGGCGTTTTTGCTCAAAGGATGGATTATCTTTGCGGGCGCTGACACATCTGCCCTTTTCAACAACTCGCACTGAAGCTTATGAGCAGGCCGGGGGCGCTTTTGTGCCGGCAATCCGCAGCGCTGAACGAAGCGAGGAGGCCAGGAGAGCCCGCAGGACGCGGGCGAAAGGCGGAGCCGGGACAAGGACGTCCCGTCTCCGCCGGTCCGTCAGGCAGACGAACGAAGTGAAGGTACCGCGCTAGCGGCGCGAGGACCGCCGGACCAAAAGTGCCCCCGGCCTGCGCGCTCACCATTAGCTTAATTAACTGGCATTACGCCAGCAGGCGTATATGTTTCAGAATTGACTTTAATTCTGCCCATACCAGGCATTTTTACCGTGCTTACGCAGATAGTGCAGATCAAGCAGTGTTTGCGATATCGGCGGTAACTCAGTGCGCAGCTGCTCGGTATGCAATGCCATATAGGCCACCTCTTCTAATACCACCGCACTGTGTACCGCAGCATGCGCATCTTTACCCCAGGCAAACGGGCCGTGGGAATTCACCAGCACGGCGGAGATTGCCGTTGGTTCAATTCCGCGCTGCGCAAAAGTTTCAATGATCACCTGGCCGGTATTCCACTCGTATTCCTGCTCAATCTCTTCGCGCTTCATCTGCCGCGTGCAGGGAATGGTGCCGTAAAAATCATCGGCGTGCGTGGTGCCTAACGCGATGATTTCACGTCCAGCCTGAGCCCAAATGGTGGCATGGCGAGAGTGCGTATGCACGATGCCGCCGATCTCTGGCCAGGCGAGATAGAGCGCGCGGTGGGTGGCCGTATCCGAGGATGGGCGCATTTTCCCTTCTATTACCTCGCCGCTGGCGAGATCGACGACCACCATATCGTCGCGCTGCATCTGCTCGTACTTCACGCCCGACGGCTTGATCACCAGTAAACCCCGATCGCGGTCCACCGCACTGACGTTGCCCCAGGTAAAGGTGACCAGGTTGTAACGGGGTAAATCGAGATTGGCTTCCAGCACCTGCTGCTTTAACGCTTCCAGCATCTTTTTTCTCCTGCGAACTGTGATAGCTGAATTGTGCGGAGCAGGAAGAAAAAGCGTTATGGATGGAACGGCTGTAAAAGCTGCGGAAAGTGGCTAAGGCGTTAAATGTGTGGCGCGGGTTGGTTTTGATGATTAAACAAGAAGTGGCTTGCAAACTCGCATTTTAGGACCGTTTTACCCTGCCGAGTGCGGTGTAACATCTATACTTATATGGTTACCACGGTGTTAACAATCAAGGAGAAGTTAATGACTACAACAATGAAACGTCTTACTGCTGCCGTATTGGCAACAACACTAGTTGTCGCGCTGAGCGGCTGTTCGAATTGGTCTAAACGCGACCGTAATACCGCAATCGGTGCGGGTGCGGGTGCCATTGGTGGTTCAGTGCTGACCAACGGTAGCGGACTTGGTACCGTTGGTGGCGCAGCTGTCGGCGGCATCATCGGCCACCAGATCAGCAAATAAATTATAATTATCAGGCTACGCAGCGCATCTACTTAACAACGGGCCACCTAAAAGTGGCCCGAACTGCTTCAACCGCCCGCCAGTTTGACTTTCATGCCTTTGGCTTCCAGCAGCGTTTTTATCAAATCGCGTTTATCGCCCTGAATCTCAATTACGCCCTCTTTTACTGCTCCACCGCAACCACACTTTTTCTTCAGTTCAGCAGCCAGTTTTTCGAGAGCGCTATCATCCAGATCGATACCGGTAATCAGACACACGCCCTTACCTTTACGTCCGCTGGTTTGACGTTGAATACGCACGATGCCATCGCCTTTCGGTCGTGGCGCTTTCTCTTCTTCATGGGTGATACGACCGCTATCGGTCGAATACACCAATCGATTGTCCTGAGCCATTAAGCCTCCTGTAAACTCTGCAGGATTTGCTGCAGCGTGGCGGCCGGATCGGCGGATTGGGTGATCGGACGCCCGATGACCATATAGTCCACGCCGGCGTGTTTTGCCTGCTGCGGCGTCATGATGCGGCGCTGATCGCCCGCATCGCTGCCGGCCGGACGAATGCCTGGCGTAACCAGCGCGAAATCCTGACCAATCACCTGCTTAAAATGCGCGGCTTCCTGCGCCGAACAAACCACGCCGTGCAGGCCGCAATCACGGGTCAAACGTGCCAGCCGCTCAGCCTGCTCGGCTGGAGATAAGGTAATGCCTAAGCCTTTGAGATCGTCTTCATCCATGCTGGTCAATACGGTGACAGCAATCAGCAGCGGCGCATCGTTGCCGAATGGTACCAGCGCTTCACGAGCCGCGTTCATCATGCGAGCACCACCACTGGCGTGCACGTTCACCATCCACACGCCAAGATCGGCTGCGGCCGCGACTGCATGTGCGGTGGTGTTTGGGATGTCATGAAACTTGAGATCGAGGAACACTTCAAAACCCCGTTCCTGCAGCGTTTTCACCAGCGATGGACCAAACAGTGTGAACATCTCTTTGCCCACTTTCAGGCGACACTGGCCTGGATCGATGCGGTCTACAAACTGCAGCGCGCTGTTGAGATCATGATAGTCGAGTGCCACCAGAATAGGTGAAGTGGTTACAGGCATAACGTTTCCTCAGTAACTGGCACCCGCAGGCGCGATGGACAAACGGCAAGCATTCTACCTGCGCAGGCCGGTGCCGACAATCACGCTACCGCCAGAACTTGCCTGTTTGACTGCTAGCTGCACGATGCCAAGGCAGTTTCTTAATTAAACTTACAAGTATGTTGTAACTAAAAAGGTGTAACCAGAAGAGTTATGCGGCCATTTATTGGCCGTCGAGTCCACGGATGGGTTTAACTGAAGACCAGGCGCGACAAGATGGGCAATGCCAGTACAGAGCATGGGCAGTGAAGCCACATTTCTGGCAGCGATATCGCGGCTTAGTGCGGATCTGCTCGCCGACCATATCGCGCAGCACCATCAAGCTCTCTTTCGCACGTCCGTCTTCCGCTTCGTGTAAGTGGAAATCCATCAAACGATGAAACACACGCATCGTCGGATGACGCTGAAGCTGACGATTAATATACAGCTGTGCCGCTTCCGGTCCCTGCTGTTGCTCAAGAATATCGGAGAGATAAAGCTCTGCTGCGGCGCCGGTATTCTCATCGACACAACGCTGTAAAAATTGCGCCCAGTTTTCGGGTTGGTTCAGGCGCTGGTAGCAGGTTTCGAGCATGGGTAACGTTTCACTCACCAGCTCTTTGTCCTGCTCCAGCACGCGCTGCAGTCGGCTGGCGGCTTTGGCGTACTCGCCCTGCTCCATCAAAATGCGGCCCATCATGATTGAGACGCGCGCACTTTGATGATCGGCTGACTCGCCCTTCTTCAGCAAGCTCATCGCCCGATCAAGGTCGTCACTGCTTAATGCCTGCAACGCCAGCTCACAGTAGAAATGGGCAATTTCCCCTTTCTGCTTGTCTTTGCCGAGCTTAACCAGCTTTTCCGCCACGTCGATGGCTTTTTGCCAGTCGCTGGTTGCCTGATGAATCAACAACAATTGCTGCAGCGCGCCAATACGGAAATCGGTCTCTTCCACCAGCTGCCCAAACATATCTTCGGCACGATCGTACAACCCGGCTGCCATGTAATCGCGGCCGAGTTGCTGAATCGCCAGCAAGCGCTGCTCATAGCTGAGCGACGCACTTTCCATTAGGGATTGGTGAATGCGAATGGCGCGATCAACTTCACCACGCGAACGGAACAGATTGCCAAGCGTCAGATGCGCCTCAACCGTGCCGCTGTCCTCTTTCAACATGTCGAGAAAGAGATCAACCGCTTTATCCTGTTGATTGGAGAGCAGGAAGTTTACACCGGTCACATAATCGCGCGACAGGCGGTTCGCTTCCTGTTGCTTATCCTGGTGGGCACTGCGGCGGCCCATATACCAGCCATACGCCGCAGCAACAGGAAGAAGCAGAAACAGCAATTCAAGCATCGAAAATTAATCCCGACGACTGGCAGTTGGTGATGGGATCACTGCAGTTGATTGTTCATTCTGTGCCTGCATACGTTTAAGTTTACGCTGCGCATTTGCCAGAGAAACACGTAAGCGTAACCAGAACAGGCCGCAAATCGCCCATCCCAGCAGGAATCCAGCGCCAAACAAGCTGGCGAGCAGTGTTGAAATGCGGAATTCGCCCTGCGCTAGCAGATAGTTAAAGGTGATGATTTGGTCGTTATGCGCTCCGAGCGTGACGGAGATGATGAAAATGACCAATACCACGAGAAAAATAAGCAAATATTTCACAATGCGTCCTGTCGAGAGGTTATCCAATAGAAGTATGCCAAAAAACCGCCGTCGATGCTGCTTATCCCCACATCAGTTAGCGCTTTTTTCTGCAAGCACAATCAATCATATGGGGATGAATAGGCTGATTACAATCCATCATCACGTTGCGCGATCTCACGATGTTCCTCTGGTGGAATGGTGAGCGGGCCGCAGAAACGCTGGGCCAGCAGCGTAGCTACGGTCACCAATAACCAGGATATCAGCGTTGCCATCACTAAATCACGCGGCCAGTGCATACCCAGCACTAAACGGCTGCCCATCACCGCGGTCGCCCAAACGAATAATACGGCAACGGTGGCAAAATGACGGCGCGGCCATAACAGGCCGATGGCTAAAAGCGCCCAACTGGCGGCAAACATGGTATGCCCGGAAGGAAACGCATAACCGGTTTCAAATGCCCAATGATTCTTCAGCCATTGCGGCAGCTGAGTGTCATTGGCCAGCAAAGTTGAGACCATTTCGCCGCGCTGCTGGCGATGAAGCTGATAAAACTCATCACCGTTAATGCCATGACTTTTTTCCAGCCAGATGACGTAGGGGCGCGGTTCCTGCACATGCTCTTTGATTGAGGATTTGGTGTACTGACCAGCAAGAATCGCACCATTCATGATGAGAATGAGCAGAATCGCGGGTTTGAGCCGAAAGCGTAAACACCACAACACCCAGGCGCTGAGGATGATACTGGTGAGGATACCCCACGGACTGGTAACGGTTTCCGTCATCCAAAACAGCACGCGAAGTAGATTGCCGCTTTCCCCGGGTTGCCATTGCCAGTTTGATATCCACACGCCCAACGGCATCAACAACAATAAAAACGCCCCTAAGGTGGTGCGCTGAATGATTTTTAACATTCGCTTCCTTTTAGATCCGGATTAACAGGTGCGTTAAGCATAACTTTAGCTGAAAAAAGAATAACATACCTATTGCGGCTTGGATAATTGTGCTTTATCACTACAATCACTCTGACCGATTAACGGCAGCCGTTCGGGTTGTGGCACAATAGCGTAAGTTTCATCGGGCCACATGGCCCGTGCGTTATCATGATGATAGCGCATCCTCTGAAGGTTCTGGAGAGTCACATGCAGCTTAAACGGGTAGCAGAAGCCAAACTGCCCACGCCATGGGGAGATTTCCTGATGGTTGGTTTTGAAGAACTGGCAACCGGCCACGACCATGTCGCGCTGGTTTATGGTGATATTAGCGATCACAATCCGGTGCTGGCGCGCGTCCATTCCGAATGTCTCACCGGCGATGCCCTGTTCAGCTTGCGCTGTGACTGCGGCTTCCAGCTGGAAGCGGCGTTAACGGCGATTGCGGAAGAAGGTCGTGGCATTCTGATGTATCACCGTCAGGAAGGTCGTAACATCGGTTTGCTGAATAAAATTCGTGCTTATGCATTGCAGGATAAAGGCTACGACACGGTCGAAGCCAACCATCAGCTCGGTTTCGCCGCTGATGAGCGTGACTTCACGCTATGTGCAGATATGTTCAAACTGTTGGGCGTCAATGAAGTGCGCTTGCTGACAAACAATCCGCGCAAGGTTGAAATCCTGAGTGAAGCAGGTATCAATATCGTCGAACGCGTGCCGTTGGTTGTCGGGCGTAACCCGAAAAACGCGCACTATCTCGATACGAAAGCCGAAAAAATGGGTCATCTGTTGCCAAAGTCGTAAGCGGTCTTTGTAGCAGATAAAAAAAGCCGGGAAATCCCGGCTTTTTCTTTTAGTTCAGCATGTTGCGGATAACGTAATGCAAAATGCCGTCGTTCTGGTAATAGGTTAGCTCGTTGCCCGTATCGATACGGCAGCGCGTTTCCAGCGTCTCCTGGCTGCCATCCGCGCGCGTCAGAATTACGGTTACCGTGCCACCCGGCTTAAGCTGCGACAGATTTGCCACATCTATAAACTCTTCACCCGTAAGCTGCAGCGTTTTACGCGTCACGCCAGCCGGAAACTCGAGCGGCAGAATCCCCATACCAATCAGGTTAGAGCGGTGAATTCGCTCGAAGGATTCGGAGATAACCACGCGCACGCCCTGTAAGCGCGGCCCTTTTGCTGCCCAGTCACGACTTGAGCCGGAACCGTACTCTTTACCAGCAATCACCGCTAACGGCACACCTTCCTGCTGATACTTCATCGCCGCATCGTAAATCGCCAGCTGCTCGTTAGTCGGGAAGTGTTTGGTATAACCGCCCTCAACTCCCGGCACCATTTCGTTACGAATACGGATATTAGCGAAGGTGCCGCGCATCATCACTTCGTGGTTACCACGACGCGAACCGTAAGAGTTGAAATCGGTGCGCTCAACGCCATGCGACAGCAAATAGCGTCCGGCTGGACTTTCGGCTTTGATGCTTCCCGCAGGAGAAATGTGGTCGGTGGTGACGGAGTCACCCAGCATCGCCAGAATGCGCGCGCCTTTGATATCCTGCACCGGCTTCGGCGTTTTCTCCATGTCGTCAAAGAATGGCGATAAACGAATGTAGGTGGAATCGCCATCCCAATCGTAGGTTGCCGCTTCGCTGACTTTGATCTGCTGCCACTCAGGCGTGCCGTTAAACACCTCGGCATACTCTTTGTGGAACATATCGCTGGTGACTTTTTGCACCGCTTCCGCAATCTCTTCCGGCGAAGGCCAGATATCCTTGAGGAAAACATCGTTGCCCTGGCGATCCTGGCCGAGCGGATCGGATTGCAGATTGAGCTTCATATTACCCGCTAAGGCATAAGCAACCACCAGCGGCGGCGAAGCCAGCCAGTTGGTTTTAATTAACGGATGAATTCGGCCTTCGAAGTTACGGTTACCCGAAAGCACCGCGGCAACCGTGAGATCACCCTCTTTAATCGCGCTTTCTATCGCGTCCGGTAACGGGCCGGAATTACCGATACAAGTAGTACAACCGTAACCGACCAGATTGAATCCTAATTCGTCCAGATATGGCGTAAGCTGGGCCACAGCAAGGTAGTCAGAAACCACTTTGGAACCGGGTGCCAGTGAGGCCTTAACCCAGGGCTTGCGCATCAGACCGCGTTCAACGGCTTTCTTCGCCAGTAAACCGGCAGCCATCAGCACGCTAGGGTTTGAGGTATTAGTACAAGAGGTAATCGCCGAGATCACGACCGCACCGTCATCCAGCTGATAGCTTTCTCCAGTTTCGCTATCGCGGTAGCTCACGGTTTTATGCGGTTTTTGCGCCTGATTCACTTCCAGTTCGTTGCTGGCATCAAAGGCAGTAGGAACATCACCGAGTGATACACGATCCTGCGGACGTTTTGGACCGGCCAGGCTGGACTCGACGTCGCCCATATCCAGCGCTAGAGAGCTGGTGAACACCGGCTCATCACCCGCGTTACGCCACATACCTTGTTGCTTAGCATAAGCCTCAACCAGTTCAACCTGCTCCGCATCGCGGCCAGTGAGCGTCATATAACTCAGGGTGACATCATCGACAGGGAAAAAGCCGCAGGTCGCACCATACTCAGGCGCCATGTTAGCGATGGTGGCGCGATCGGCAAGCGGCAGGTCGGCTAAGCCGTCGCCGTAAAATTCTACGAATTTACCCACAACACCATGTTTGCGCAGCATTTGCGTAACGGTTAACACCAGATCCGTTGCGGTGATGCCCGGACGCAATTTACCAGTGAGTTTGAAACCGACTACGTCAGGAATCAGCATTGAGACCGGCTGACCAAGCATCGCCGCTTCGGCCTCAATCCCGCCAACGCCCCAACCCAATACGCCGAGCGCATTGATCATGGTGGTGTGCGAATCGGTGCCCACCAGCGTATCGGGATAGGCGATCTCTTGCCCATTCAGCGTCTCATGCCAGACAGATTTACCGAGGTATTCCAGATTGACCTGATGACAAATCCCGGTGCCCGGGGGTACTACGCGGAATCGATTGAAGGCTTTTTGCCCCCAGCGCAGGAAAACGTAGCGCTCATGGTTGCGCTCCATTTCCAGGTGCACATTTTCATCAAAGGCTTTGTCATCACCGAAATGGTCCACGGTGACAGAGTGGTCGATAACCAAATCTACCGGGGATAAGGGATTGACTTTGGCGACGTCGCCGCCAAGGCGTTTCACCGCTTCGCGCATGGCAGCCAAATCTACCACCGCCGGTACGCCGGTAAAATCTTGCATTAATACACGCGCGGGACGATAGGCAATCTCACGATCGGCGTGAGCATCTTTTTGCCAGGCGACCAGCGCTTCAATATCTTCAAGCGTGACAGAATCACCATCCTGCCAGCGTAAAAGGTTTTCCAGCAGGACTTTCATCGACTTGGGCAAGCGATCGATATTGCCCAGTTGCTGAGCTGCTTTGGGCAAGCTGTAGTAATGATATTTTTTTGCCCGAACATCCAGCGTGTCCTGACTCTGCTCGCGTAACGTTAACGACATAGCGCCTCCATGTAAGTGAATCTTTTTTAAACCTCAGTGACTGCAAGGTTTAACTTAAAGATAGACTACATTGCCGTTAACGTTTTGATAACAACACGAATAGACACATTAAGACACAATGAAAAATGCCCCGACGTTTGTCAGGGCATTTATAAAATTCAGTGTAATTTGAGTTAGGGCTTAAATCATCGCCCAGAAGGCGGCGGCCCAAAAAGCCAGGGAAAAGGTATAAACGCTCATCCAGGATAATGTCGTTGTATTGATGCTCATAATTCACTCCCTCCCGGATTCCGGGCAAAAAAAGTCCACCGTCTTCAGCGTTGTACTGATGACACCGTTTTTTTAATGCTGAGTGTTAAAGGACGGGCTTTTAACTTGCCCACCGGATAATCCGGCAAAAAGAGGGACTAAACGACTAAATATAGTACGGAACGCATGCTGCGTTATTTCGACTTCATATCCATGAAGGATTCAATAAAATTGCGCTGATTCTCGCTGAGTTCCCACGAAGTCGGAATGGTGACCTGAGGTTCAGTGGATACAACGTCTTTAACTTTGCACGCAGGCGTTTGCGGCTGACGTGCAGAAACCGGATGCTTACGACTGAGTGTATTTGCCCACATGGCTTAACCCCACATACGCCAAATCATTAACGCCACCACTACCCAGAACAGTGCTGAAGCAGCGAAGACAGTCATCCAAGCTTTGCGACGGGTATTACCAGTACGCTCAACTTTGGTGCTTTTAGTCCGGAAGCCCGGCTGTACAGTTATTCTCGTATTCATAGTTTTTGATAATCACTCTCAATAAAACGATTGATGACAACGATTAAGATTTAGGACGAATCCTAAACTTGTTAAGACCGAAAATCCAGTTATTTTTATTGAGCACAACGATTAACGCTATTTATCAAAACGCCAAAAATTGATGAGATAAATTTAATTACCAACACAACTATTAATTAAATCGTTACATTGTAAATTTGGGTTAACAGCAAATTAGATCCAATCTAAATTTGAGTTTAATTTACCATGCCAGTTAAAAAGCCCTTCTTCATCAACTCTTAACTAGAGTATGGGAATATTCCTGGCGAGCTGCAAAGCAGCATCGTAAAAATTGTGTACTAATTCGCATTTAATAGATAACAATGAAAAAACATGTGACCCATGTTTCATTTACAAAAAAATAATGATTTTTTTTGAAGTACTCGTGGCGCTAAGCGCTAGGGGATTCCGAAGGTGCCCACTGGACACCTTGGCAAAAGAATGAGTTAGGAATTTACTTGAAGGGTAACTTGATGTCGCGGAACATAGCTTCGATGTCTTCATTGGAGCGCAATGCGACCGCCGCATCCACCACATCACGCGTCAGGTGTGGCGCGAAACGTTGAATAAAATCATACATATAGCTGCGGAGGAAGGTGCTACGTCTAAAGCCAATTTTGGTCGTACTATTCGTAAAGATTTCTGAAGCTTCAATACGCACCAAATCGGGGTCTGCAACCGGATCAACCGCCATACTGGCAATTACGCCAACGCCCAGGCCTAAACGCACGTACGTCTTAATGACGTCAGCATCCGTCGCAGTGAAGACGATGCGTGGCGTTAATCCGGCGCGATTAAACGCGGTGTCCAACTCTGAACGGCCTGTAAAGCCAAATGTGTAAGTCACTAACGGGAAATCCGCCAGCTCTTCAATCGTCACATTTGATTTACCCGCCAACGGATGATCTGGCGTTACCACAATGGCGCGGTTCCAGTGATAGCACGGCAGCATAATCAAATCGTCATACAGATGCAGGGCTTCTGTGGCAATGGCAAAGTCTGCATTGCCCTTTGAAACCGCCTCAGCTATTTGCGTCGGCGATCCCTGATGCATGTGCAAAGAAACGCGAGGATAGCGCTCAATAAAGCCTTTAATCACGCCTGGCAGCGCATAACGTGCCTGCGTATGGGTAGTTGCTACATACAGCGAGCCTTTATCTGGCCAGGTGTGTTCACCAGCAACAGATTTAATCGCGTCAACTTTGGACAGCACTTCGCGCGCAATCCGAATAATCTCTTCACCTGCAGGCGTTACTTGCGTCAGATGCTTACCACTGCGTGCAAATATCTGCACGCCCAGCTCATCTTCTAACATACGGACTTGCTTACTGATGCCCGGCTGCGAGGTATATAAGCCTTCGGCGGTCGATGAGACATTAAGGTTGTGATTAACCACTTCGACGATGTAACGCAACTGCTGCAATTTCATAGTTATATCTTCCTGGTAGCGACAGAGGTGCATTCCCGGCAGGCGTGTTTCCGCTTTAATTGCGGTGAGGGAGGGAAAGCGAATCAGCGAAACGAAAAGAGTTCTATAACTACTATATCAGTTAAAGGAAGAATGTAGAACGATTAGCTATAAGGATAAGAGAAAGGCCAGCGAATGCTGGCCTTGCGGGGAATTACTTTTTCGCTTCCTGCCATTTGCCATCAATATAGAACATTGACCAGCCGGTGGCTTTGCCATCCTTTTCGGAAGAGACGTATTGCTGTTTGGTCTTACGACTGAAACGCACCATCGTCTTATTCCCTTCTGGATCGGCGGCTGGCGCTTCTGACAGATATTTCAGCTTTTCTGGCAGGCGGTCGGCAAAGCGTTGCAGCTCTTCCACCAGCGGCGCGCGCGTTTCACGTGATTTCGGGAAGGTATTCGCAGCAAGGAACACGCCCGCTGCACCATCACGCAACACAAAGTAAGCATCCGACTTTTCACACTGCAATTCTGGCAGCGGCACCGGATCTTCTTTTGGCGGCGCGACATCACCGTTACGCAGAATCTTACGGGTGTTTTTGCACTCGTCGTTGGTACACGCCATGTACTTACCGAAACGACCCATTTTCAGATGCATTTCAGAACCACACTTCTCGCACTCAACAATCGGACCGTCGTAGCCCTTGATGCGGAATTCGCCCTGCTCAATCTCGTAGCCGTCGCACTCTGGGTTATTACCGCAGACGTGTAACTTGCGCTGGTTATCGATCAGATAGCTGTCCATCGCGGTGCCACACTTCTGGCAACGACGACGAGCGCGCAGCGCATTGGTTTCAGCATCATCGCCTTCCAGCACGTTGAGCACTTCATTTTCCGGGATCAAGTTGATGGTCTGCTTGCAGCGCTCTTTCGGCGGCAAAGCATAACCCGAGCAACCCAGGAACACGCCGGTACTGGCGGTGCGAATCCCCATCGGGCGGCTACAGGTTGGACAATCAATTGACGTCAACACCATCTGGTTGGGCTGCATGCCGCCCTCTTCCGGATCTTTCTCAGCATCATCTAACTGTTGGCTGAAATCACTGAAGAAGGAGTCGAGTACCGCTTTCCATTCGGCTTCATTATTCGCCACCTGATCGAGGCTATTTTCCATGCGCGCGGTAAAGTCATAGTTCATTAGCTCGCGGAAATTAGACTCCAGACGGTCGGTAACAATTTCACCCATTTTTTCAGCGTAGAAACGGCGGTTCTCAACACGCACGTAACCACGATCCTGAATGGTGGAGATAATCGAGGCATACGTTGATGGACGACCAATGCCACGTTTTTCCAGCTCACGCACCAGCGATGCTTCACTGAAGCGCGCCGGCGGTTTGGTGAAGTGCTGGCTTGGCATCAGCTCTTTAAGATCCAGCATGTCGCCAACATCTACCGGCGGCAGCGTCAGATCTTCATCATTTTTACGCAGCGCAGGCATCACGCGCGTCCAGCCATCGAAACGCAGCGTGCGGCCTTTGGCTTTCAATTTAAATTCAGCCGCGCCCACGGTCAGCGTGGTGGAGTCGTACTGAGCCGGAACCATCTGGCAGGCAACAAACTGGCGCCAAATCAGCTGATAGAGTTTCTGCGCATCAGCTTCCATATCTTTCAGCTGCTCAGCCACGATATTCACGTCAGAAGGACGAATCGCTTCGTGCGCTTCCTGTGAGTTCTCTTTGCTGGCATAGGTATTCGGCGCTTCTGGCAGATACTTTTTACCAAAGCTGCTCTCAACATAACCGCGCGCCATCGCCACGGCATCCTGGCTCAGGTTGGTGGAGTCGGTACGCATATAGGTGATGTGGCCCGCTTCATACAAACGCTGCGCCATCATCATGGTCTTCTTCACGCCGAAGCCCAAACGCGTACTCGCCGCCTGTTGCAGCGTTGAGGTAATAAAAGGTGCAGAAGGCTTGCTGCTGGTCGGCTTGTCTTCACGATCCAGCACTTCGTAACGCGCTTTCTGCAAAATCGCTACCGCCGCGTGAGTTTGCTCACGATTGACCGGACGGAACGCTTTGTCATTCTGATGCGTCACCTGCATGGCCAGATCGGCGCCTTTCGGCGTGGCGAAATCAGCATCGATTTCCCAATACTCTTCTGGCACGAAGGCTTTGATTTCGTGCTCGCGCTCAACGACCAGACGCACCGCAACCGACTGAACGCGGCCGGCTGACAGGCCGCGGGCAATTTTCTTCCACAGCAGTGGCGACACCATGTAACCCACCACGCGATCCATAAAGCGGCGCGCTTGCTGTGCGTTGACACGTTCAATATTAAGCTCGCCAGGCTTGTCAAACGCCTGACGAATCGCATTCTTGGTAATTTCGTTGAATACTACGCGGCTAAAGCGCTTATCGTCCCCACCGATCACTTCACGCAGGTGCCAGGCAATGGCTTCCCCTTCGCGGTCAAGGTCGGTTGCGAGATAGATGTGGTCTGCGTCGGCAGCCAGGTTTTTCAGCTCAGCGACAACTTTTTCTTTGCCCGGCAGAATTTGATAATCCGCTTCCCAACCATGCCAGGGATCCACACCCATGCGGTTTACGAGTGCGGCTTTCTCATCCTTTTTAACCTTTTTTCCAGGTTTCGCTTTTTCCCCGTCGGCACTTTTACGGGCAGTTGAACCGCTGGTCGGCAAATCACGGATATGACCGACACTGGATTTCACCACGTAGTCATTACCGAGGTATTTATTGATTGTTTTGGCCTTTGCCGGGGACTCAACGATTACGAGTGATTTACCCATATGTACCTTTACCTAAATGAAACGTCCTGATAAACGGGAGAGAATTGGAGGTCCCAAAACCCAATGGGTTCAATATTGCTGCCGGCATTTCGCATTTCAAGGCAGCAGGGATAATCTCAGGTCAGATTGCGTCGACTTCTGCAACTTTATGATTAGGAGCGAGTTTTCCATCTGACAGAACCACACATCCGGGTGTGATCTCCCTGAAAGCTGAATCGCCCACACTCTACCTGATAAAATCCGTTACGCAACTTAATTAGCATTCTGCCTAATTTTGCGCCAGTTTTACGACGCCATGCTGATTTGCTGAACGCGATAGCTCGCAAGTAATATAGAAGGAGAAAAATGGCTGTCAAAAAAGAGGTGAAAAATGTCAGTGCCAACGGAATCTATTTCACGCCACGCGTTACTGGAAATAGCCAATCAGATAATCACGCAGCACGAAAATTATTTTGTCGGATTAGAAGCCAATGATGTGATTCAGCAAGGTGATGTTTTGGTGTTTCGCGGTCCCTATTTTCTCGATGATGAAGGCTTGCCCACCGCCAAAACCACCACGGTATTTAACGTGTTTAAACACCTCGCGGTGGAACTCTCCTCTCAATATCATCTGGCATAAAAAAGCCCGGCAGTTGCCGGGCTCGGTTACAACAGCGGCTTCTCGCCGCGCTGCCATATTTTCAGAATCAACCGTTCAGCCGCCAGACTGGCGCTGTTGGTAAAGCGATCCATCATTTTACGCTTACGTGCGTAATGGACGCCCAGCACGGTGAAGCGATCCATATGCTTAATAATCAACGCATCGCTGGTGCCGATTTCATCAATTAAACCCAAGTCCAGCGCCTGACGGCCATACCAATGCTCGCCGGTCGCCACTTTGTTCAGATCAAGCGATGGACGCATCTGCTGTACAAAATCTTTAAACAGCTGATGGGTTTCATTAAGATCTTCCTGGAATTTCTCGCGCCCTTCTTCGGTGTTTTCACCAAACAGCGTCAAAGTCCGTTTGTACTGACCGGCGGTATGCAGCTCGACGTCAATATCGTTACGCTTTAACAGGCGGTTGAAGTTGGGAATCTGCGCGACCACGCCAATTGAACCAATAATAGAAAACGGTGCGGCCACAATGCGATCCGCCACGCAAGCCATCATGTAACCGCCGCTGGCAGCGACTTTATCCACCACCGCCGTCAATTGCAGACCGGCATCGCGCAGGCGTTGCAGCTGCGAAGCCGCCAAACCGTAGCCGTGTACTACGCCGCCGGGGCTTTCCAGGCGCAGTAGCACTTCATCGCCCGGCACCGCAACTGCCAGCACCGCGGAGATCTCTTCACGCAATGAGGTGACCTCACTCGCGTCCATGCTGCCTTTGAACTCCAGCACATACAGCGTGGGCTTCAGCGTCTCGCTCACGCCGGCTTTAGCATTGCGTTTATCAGCTTTCGCCTTTTGCTTCTCTTCTTTCTTATGCTGCTTGAGCCACACTTTTTGCGCCTGTGGCTTCATTTTGGCGAGCTGCAGATCTTCCTTCATCTCACGATAATCATCATCGAGATGCGTCAAACGCAGCTGACCGCTGCTGTGACGTTTACGCAGCGCGGCATTTAGCACAATCAGAACAATAGCTGCGATCGCCACCACCACGGTAACGGCCTTAGCCAGAAATAATCCATAACTGGAGAAAAAATCCATTCTGCCGCCTTATTAAACAGTAAATTACAACAGCTGTAAGTTTACCCGCTTTACGCGCTGTCGTCGCCTGAAATGCCCGCAGACGGCACAGAATGCGAGGCTCAAGCGTTGCACCGCGCGGCAAATTCAGGCATAAAGCCAAAAACCTTCTGACCCGAGCAAAGGACATCGCTGTGCATTATCAACCGAAAAGCGATCTGCTGGAAAATCGCATCATCCTCGTCACCGGCGCTTCCGATGGCATTGGCCGTGAAGCGGCGCTGACCTATGCGCGCTACGGCGCGCGCGTCATCCTGTTGGGCCGCAACGCCGACACCCTGCAGAAAACGGAGCAGGCCATCAACCAGTTAAACAAGCAGCCAGCCGCTTCTTTATTACTGGATCTGGCTGAAGCCACGCCAGAAAGCTGCCAGCAGTTAGCCGACCAGGTTACTGCGCTGGTGCCGCGTCTGGATGGCGTGCTGCACAACGCTGGCATTCTGGGCGAAATCGTACCGTTGGAGGAGCTCGATCCGCAGATCTGGCGTGACGTGATGCAGATTAACCTTGATGCCACCTTCTATTTAACTCAAGCATTACTGCCGCTGCTGCTGAAATCAGATGCCGGATCGCTGGTGTTTACCACGTCCAGCGTGGGCCGCACCGGCCGTGCAGGCTGGGGCGCGTATGCGGTTTCGAAGTTTGCCACTGAAGGTATGATGCAGGTGCTGGCCGACGAGTATAAAAACCGTCACTTGCGGGTGAACTGCATCAATCCTGGCGGTACGCGCACCAAAATGCGCGCCAGCGCTTTCCCGGATGAGGATGCCAATTTACTCAAAACCCCCGCGGATTTGATGCCGCTCTACCTCTATTTGATGGGTGATGACAGCCGACGTAAAACCGGCACCAGCTTTGATGCGCAGCCGGGACGCAAAGCGGGGCCGGCAACCGCATGAATGATCGCCATCAGCAACGCCAGCAGCGACTAAAAGAGCAGGTTGATGCCCGAATCGCCGCCGCCACCGAGACGCGCGGCATTTTGATGGTGTTCACCGGTAACGGCAAAGGGAAAACCACCGCGGCTTTTGGCACCGCGTTGCGCGCCTGCGGACACGGTAAAAAAGTGGCGGCGGTACAGTTCATTAAAGGCGAATGGCCCAACGGTGAACGTAACTTGCTGGAACAGCACGGCGTCGAATTTCAGGTGATGTCCACCGGTTTTACCTGGGATACGCAGAACCGCGAGACCGACACTGCCGCCTGTCAGTTGGTGTGGCAGCAGGCGCGTCGTATGTTGGCCGATAGCCGCGTCGATCTGGTGATCCTGGATGAAATCACGTACATGGTGAGCATGGATTATCTGGATTTAGCGGAGCTGGTCGATGTGCTGCAACAGCGCCCTGCTCAGCAAAGCGTAATCATTACCGGTCGCGGCTGTCATCGCACGTTGCTGGATTTGGCTGATACCGTAACGGAAATGCGTCCGGTGAAACATGCGTTTGATGCGGGAATTCAGGCACAGCAAGGAATAGATTGGTAACACGCTGACGCCGCAGAGCGCGGCGTCAGGCTTAGGATCAGGAACCGCGTTTAGTGTTATTCCGACGCGGATTGTTGCTCACCACACCGTGACGTTTTACCGCACGACGAATTTGGTTAGCCTTGGTGCGACGACGATCCTTTTCAACGGCCACTTTCGTTACCGTCTCTTCCGGCATACTGACTAACGTACGCAGATAGTTGACCGCCGGTAATTCCATCTCGATCCAGCCGCCGCGTGGCAAGCCTTTTGGCAACTGGATATCACCGTAACGCACACGCATCAGTCGGCTAACCTGCACGCCAACCGCTTCCCACAGACGGCGCACTTCGCGGTTACGCCCTTCGGTCAGCGTCACGTTGTACCATTGGTTAATGCCTTCGCCGCCGGCAAACTTAATGGTTTTGAACGATGCCGGGCCATCTTCCAGCTGCACGCCTTTGCTCAGCTGACGGATTTTATCGTCATCCACTTCGCCAAACACCCGAACCGCATATTCACGCTCCACTTCACGGCTTGGGTGCATCAAACGGTTAGCCAGTTCACCATCGGTGGTGAACAGCATCAAACCGCAGGTATTCACATCCAGACGACCGACGGCAATCCAGCGTGAACCACGCAGACGCGGCAGACGATCAAATACGGTTGGACGCCCTTCCGGATCGTTACGCGTGCAGAGTTCACCTTCTGGTTTATAGTACGCCAATACGCGACACACTTCGGTCGCCGACTCAGCGATGGAAACCAGATGGCCATCGATACGAATTTTCAGGGATTTATCACTTTCGATGCGATCGCCAAGCGTCGCCAGTTTGCCGTCAACGCTGACGCGTCCGGCTGAAATCATGGTTTCGATTTCGCGACGCGAACCGTGACCGGCGCGCGCTAATACTTTCTGTAATTTTTCGCTCATGGAGCCTCGTTGTCGCCTTCCCAGGCGTCGTGGTAAGAAGAGGTGCGATACAGGGATTACCAATTCCCATATCAGAATCTGTTACCGCTCTGCATCGCTGCTGCAATCTCAGACGGCCCGCGATTTTACACTAACGCAAGTTTTGTTAACACCTTTTCCTTTGCTGCCGATAACAGAGGGTCTGGTAAAAACGTAGCCATTAAGACCATGACGATAAACATTCAGCTGGCTGATAGATCGTTCTTATTTGCATCCGCAGCATCCACGCCAAGTGACTGAATTATTATCACTTGCCCCTAACCTTTCCCGCCTGAGCCTATTATCAACTTAAGACAACTGATACATTAGCGCTTTGCAAGACTGCTTAACCGCTATTGCTCGCCACGCTTAAGGATAATCACAAACTTTAAATCTAAGTAAAAACAATAAAACAGCATAAAAAACTATTTAACAGCATTAAATAAGGTCCATTACCGTAATAAATGCAAACTGATAGTTTATTGGCACTACAGGTTGGATTAAGTCTGTATTTTTGTATTATTTGATTAATATTAAATTTGATGAATTGTTCTGCAGAAAAAACTGTGTAAAATTTAAGCCTGAAATCCAGTGCGTCGTCATAATAACATAGCTTTCATTTACTATTTATATTCGTTCAACTTACAAATCATTAACGAACCACTGTGTAATTTCACTGATATTACAAACCGGCGCGCGCGGGATTAGACGCGTTTATTCATTTACGGAATGAATTTAATTTGCATGTCGAAAGTCTTCACCAGGGATTTTACGGACATGCTTTAAAGAAGATCACAGCCATGAAAACCTCTCTGCTTTGGCCTGCGCTCGCTGCGCTGGCTCTGAGCGGTTGTTCCGTGGGCCACACTGAGTACAGTCGTACTGCGATGCAACACGTTGATATGAGCGTGACAGGCATCCCGACCGTGCTAGGTTTGGGCATTCTCGGTACAACCATTCCTTTGACGCCAGAATACAGCCTGACGGCGGCGCACGTGGCAAAAACGGCCGTGCAGCGTGTCAAGGCCTATCATCCTTATTGCGACGTCGCGATTATTTATCATAAAAACAGTCCAGAAACGCTGGTGAAATTCCGCAACGGTGCTGTTGGCGAACCGATTAAAATGTACGGTTACAGCTTTATTTCCGCTATGCCGGTGGAATCGAGCGGCGTTAATTTAGCGCGTACCGCCATTACCAATAAATGGAATAAAAAGCCCTGCATGGCAATGGCATCAAATGCTGGCGTGGTGCAAGGGATGTCCGGTGGCGCGGTATATAATGCGGACCAAACCATTGGCGGGGTGATTGTCGGTTACAGCCATGAAATATCTAACGTTCGCAGCAAGAAAGTCATCTTAAAAGATGTCTCGCTGTATATTCCGTACGGGGATTTCAAAACCTGGCTGGAATCCAATATTGGTCAGACGCAGAAAGCCACGCCTGACCATGCATGATTACTGGAACGGGCGCGTGTCACCGACACCTTCGCGCACCACCACCGGCGCATCGCTGGTGAGATCGATCACCGTGGTCGGCTGCTGTCCCAGCGTGCCGCCATCGATGATCAGATCCACCAGCTTGCCAATGCTGTACTGAATCTCTTCCGGATCGGACTCGGTGAAATCATTGCCGGGCAGCATCAGCGAAGTCGACATCATCGGCTCGTTAAGGCGCTCCAATAGCGCCAGCGCCACCGGGTTGGACGGCACGCGTAGCCCGATGGTTTTACGTTTGTCATTCATCAGACGACGCGGCACTTCTTTCGTCGCCTTCAAAATGAAGGTGTAGTTGCCCGGCGTGTTGTTTTTCAGGAGGCGAAACGCGGAGTTATCCACCTGCGCGTAAGTCGACAGCTCCGACAGATCGCGGCACATCAGCGTAAAGTTGTGATTGCCATCCAACTGGCGAATGCGACAAATGCGTTCCATGGCATTTTTCTCTTCCAGACGACACCCCAGCGCATAGCCAGAGTCGGTTGGATAAACAATCACGCTGCCTTTATTGAGATAATCAACGGCCTGATTTACCAGGCGCGGCTGCGGATTGTCGGGATGAATGTGAAAATATTGACTCATAAAAACCTCATATCACCTGTCTGTAACAGCACTGCTGGGCGCCAATGCGGGGAAGCGTTCCCAAACCGGCTCCACGCCGCCCGGTAGCCATAACTTGCGTCCCAGTTCTATCCACGGACAAGGTTGGTGGAAATCTGATCCCTGCGACCCGGCTAACTGATGGTCACGCGCATAGGTTGCCAGCTGCGTGCGCTCGTTGGGCGCTTGCTGGCACTGCGCGACTTCCATGGCATCGCCGCCCACGTCGGCAAAATGCGCAATCAGCCGCTTTAACCATTTAGCCGACAAACCATAACGACCGGGATGCGCCAAAACGGCATAGCCGCCAGAATGATGAATAGCATCAATGGCTTGTTTAATTGTACACCATTGCGGCGGCACGTAGCCGGTTTTCCCGCGCGCCAGATAATTCTTGAATACCTGCGCCATATTGTCGGCTTTGCCAATCTCCACCAGATAACGCGCAAAGTGGCCACGCGTGATCAAGCCGCCCTGCGCCAGTCGCTGCGCACCGGCTAGCGCATCAGGAATGCGAGCGCGCTCGAGGCGTTCGGCAATCTGCTGCGCACGATCAAGGCGTGTCTGATACTGAAGCGCAAGGAATTCAGTCAGCGCGGGATGCTGGCAATCGACATTCAGCCCCACAATGTGGATTTCGTGATTTTCCCATAAGGTTGATGCTTCTAAACCGGCTAGCACGCGGATCGGTAGATCCTGTTGCATCACTGCCGCCTGCGCTTCTGGCACGCCCGCCACCGTGTCGTGATCGGTAATCGCCAGCACACCGACTTTCATCTCAACCGCGCGCTGCACCAGCGCGGTCGGCGTCAATAAGCCGTCAGAAGCCAGCGTATGGCTGTGTAAATCGTAAAGGGGAAAACGAGCGATGTCCGACAAGATAACTCCAGCAACTACATAAACCGGCAGGCATGATAACGATTTTGCCCCTGGCTGAAAAAGGGTATTGACATTTTTCGCCCGAACCAGTTAACTAGTACACAAGTTCACACGTAACGGGTATTTAATCATGACTATTTTTGGTACGCATTTAAATGGTTGGTGGCACGATGATCCCTTTATCGGGCGACGTCGTCGTGCACAATTTGCGTAACCGCAGTGCAGATTGATACCTAAGCCCGCCACCGAGCGGGCTTTTTTTTGAGCGAAATTCAGAGAATCCATTATGGCTATTGCGAAACCTACATTGAAGTTGATAACCGGTACCGCGCCCTACCGCGAAGATCCGGCCGCAGTGTTTCATCAGTTATGCGGCGCACGTCCAGCAACTCTGCTGCTTGAATCCGCAGATATCGACAGCAAACAAAACCTGAAAAGCCTGTTAATCGTGGATAGCGCGCTGCGCGTCAGTGCGCTGGGTAACATCGTCACCATCAAAGCGCTGTCGGAAAATGGTCGCGCCATCTTGCCGCTGCTGGACGAGGCGCTGCCCTCTGAGGTGCGTATTGAGGTGCGCCCTGATGGCCGCGAGCTGCATTTCACCCAGCAGCAAGGCATGCAGGACGAAGATTCCCGCCTGAAGGCCTTTTCCGTATTTGATGCGCTGCGCCTGATCCCGCAGCTGGTGAACAGCCCGGAAGAGGAGCGTGAAGCGATGCTACTTGGCGGCTTGTTCGCTTATGACTTAGTGGCCGGTTTCGAAGATCTGCCGCAACTGCGCAACGAACAGCGTTGCCCGGATTACTGCTTCTATCTGGCCGAAACCTTACTGGTGATCGACCATCAGCAGCGCACTGCTCGCCTGCAGGCCAGCTTATTCAGCCCATCGACCAGCGAGTTCCAGCGTCTGCAAGGCCGCATCGAACAACTGCGCGGCCAGATGACGCAAGCAGCGCCCGCATTGCCGGTACAGCGCGTCGAGCACATGACGCTGAGCACCAGTCAGAGCGATGAAGAGTACTGCAACGTGGTGCGTGAGATGCAGGAAGCGATTCGCATTGGCGAAATCTTCCAGGTTGTCCCTTCACGTCGCTTCTCGCTGCCGTGCCCTTCTCCACTGGCCGCTTACGACACGTTGAAAAACAGCAATCCAAGTCCTTACATGTTCTTTATGCAGGATCAGGATTTCGCGCTGTTTGGTGCCTCGCCAGAAAGCTCACTGAAATATGACGCGACGTCGCGTCAGATTGAGATCTACCCGATTGCGGGTACGCGTCCACGCGGCCGCCATGCCGATGGCTCACTGGATCGCGATCTCGACAGCCGCATCGAACTGGAAATGCGCACCGACCATAAAGAGATGGCTGAGCACCTGATGCTGGTGGATTTAGCGCGTAACGATTTGGCGCGTATCTGCGTGCCGGGCAGCCGTTACGTGGCAGACCTGACTAAAGTTGACCGCTACTCGTTCGTGATGCATCTGGTATCACGCGTGGTCGGCACGCTGCGCGAAGATCTCGACGTGCTGCACGCCTACCGCGCCTGCATGAACATGGGCACGCTGAGCGGCGCACCGAAAGTGCGTGCGATGCAACTGATTGCCGGGAAAGAAGGCACACGTCGCGGCAGCTACGGCGGCGCAGTCGGCTATTTCACCGCTAACGGCGACCTTGATACCTGCATCGTTATTCGTTCCGCGTGGGTTGAAGACGGCGTTGCCACCGTACAAGCTGGCGCCGGTGTGGTTCTTGATTCCCAGCCACAGGCAGAAGCGGACGAGAGCCGCAACAAAGCGCGCGCGGTATTGCGTGCCATCGCAACAGCCCATCACTGCAAGGAGATTTTCTGATGGCCGATATCCTGCTGCTCGATAACATCGACTCCTTTACTTACAACCTCGTTGATCAGCTGCGTACCTTTGGCCATAACGTGGTGATTTACCGCAACAACGTGCCCGCTGAGGTGCTGATTGAACGCCTGCAGCAGATGGAAAATCCGATTCTGATGCTGTCGCCGGGTCCGGGCGCGCCGAAAGATGCCGGATGCATGCCAGATTTGCTGCAAGCGCTGCGCGGTCGTCTGCCAATTATCGGCATCTGTCTCGGTCATCAGGCGATTGTTGAAGCTTACGGCGGCCATGTCGGCCAGGCCGGCGAGATCCTGCACGGCAAAGCCTCTTCTATTACCCACGATGGCGAAGGCATGTTCGCTGGCCTGAGCAATCCGCTGCCGGTGGCGCGCTATCACTCGCTGGTCGGCAGCAATACGCCAGCCGAATTGACCGTTAACGCCAGCTACAACGGCATGGTGATGGCTGTGCGCCACGATGCCGACCGCGTGTGTGGCTTCCAGTTCCACCCCGAATCCATTCTCACCACTCAGGGCGCGCGCTTATTAGAACAAACGTTGGCCTGGGCGCTGGCGAAGTAATAGGGAGATTATGATGCAAACTATTCTGGAAAAACTTTATCAGTCTGAGACGCTGAGCCAGGGCGAAAGCCACCAGCTATTTAGCGCTATTATTACCGGTCAGCTGGAGCCGACGCAGTTAGCCGCCGCGCTGATCGCCATGAAAGTCCGTGGCGAGCGTCCGGAAGAGATCGCCGGTGCCGCTTCCGCGCTGCTGGCCGATGCAAAACCGTTCCCGCGCCCGGATTACACCTTTGCCGATATCGTCGGTACCGGTGGTGACGGCAGCAACAGCATCAATATCTCGACCGCCAGCGCCTTTGTTGCGGCAACCTGCGGCCTGAAAGTGGCAAAGCACGGTAATCGCAGCGTCTCCAGCAAGTCGGGTTCTTCCGATCTGCTGGCGGCATTTGGCATCAATCTGGATATGCCTGCGGAACAAGCACGCCAGGCGCTGGACGATCTCAACGTCTGCTTCCTGTTTGCTCCGCAGTATCACAGCGGTTTTCGTCACGCGATGCCGGTACGTCAGCAGTTGAAAACCCGTACCATCTTTAACGTGCTGGGTCCGCTGATTAACCCTGCGCGTCCACCGCTGGCGGTGATTGGCGTGTACAGCCCGGAGCTGGTACTGCCAATCGCCCAAACGCTAAAAGTGCTCGGCTATCAACGTGCGGCTGTGGTTCACGGCGGTGGCATGGATGAAGTGGCGCTGCACAGCCCAACGCAGGTCGCCGAGCTGCGTGATGGCGAAATCACTGGCTATCAGCTGACACCAGAAGACTTCGGTTTTGGCTTCCATGATAAAGACGCGTTGGCAGGCGGCACGCCGGAAGAAAACCGTGACATTCTGACCCGTTTACTCCAGGGTAAAGGCCAGCCCGCCCATGAGCAGGCGGTGGCGGTGAACGTCGCAATGTTACTGAAAGTGTTCGGAAATGAAGATTTGCGCGACAACGCACAGCGCGCCATCGCTGCCATTCGCAGCGGACAGGCCTACGAGCGCGTTGTCGCTCTGGCAGCGAGAGGATGAGATGAGTATTAAGGGCACTGTTTTAGAGAAAATCGTACAAGATAAAGCCGTCTGGGTTGAAGCGCGCAAAGCACAGCAGCCGCTGGCCACCTTCCAGAACGATTTGCAGCCTGCGGAACGTCATTTTTACGATGCACTACGTGGATCGCGCACGGTATTCATCCTGGAATGCAAAAAAGCTTCGCCCTCCAAAGGGCTGATTCGCGAGGATTTCAATCCCGCCACCATCGCTGGCGTATATCGTCATTACGCTTCTGCGGTGTCGGTGTTAACCGATGAGAAATACTTCCAGGGCGATTTTGCGTTCCTGCCGATTGTTAGCGCCGCCATCACGCAACCGGTGTTGTGCAAAGACTTCATCATCGATCCCTACCAGATCTATCTGGCACGACATTATCAGGCCGACGCCATTCTGCTGATGTTGTCAGTGCTGGATGATGAGCAATATCGTCAGCTCGCCGCCGTGGCGCACAGCCTGAAAATGGGCGTGCTGACCGAAGTCAGTAATGAAGAAGAGATGGAACGCGCGATTGCGCTGGAAGCCAAAGTTGTCGGCATTAATAACCGCGACCTGCGCGACCTGTCCATCGACCTGAATCGCACGCGTCAGTTAGCCCCGCGCCTCGGACATGGCGTCACCGTCATTAGCGAATCTGGCATTCACAATTATGCCCAGGTTCGTGAGCTAAGCCACTTCGCTAACGGCTTCCTGATTGGCTCCGCGCTGATGGAAGAAGCCGATCTCACCGCTGGCGTGCGTCGCGTATTGCTCGGTGATAACAAAGTCTGCGGCCTGACCCGCGCCGAAGATGCACGCGCAGCGCTGGAAGCTGGCGCAATCTATGGTGGATTGATCTTCGCTGAAGGCTCGCCGCGTAAAATCAGCCGCGACCAAGCGCAGGTTGTGCAGGCTGCTGCCCCGCTGAAGTATGTTGGCGTGTTCTGCAACAATGCGGCAAGTGACATTGTCACGCTAGCGGAAAGTTTAAAACTTTATGCGGTGCAGTTGCACGGCGATGAAGATCAGGCGTTCGTCGCAGAATTGCGTCAGGCGCTGCCAGCAGACACCAAAATCTGGAAAGCGCTGAGCATTAAAGAGCAGTTACCTGCGCGCGACTGGCCGCACGTCGATCGTTACGTGTTTGATAATGGCCAGGGCGGCACCGGCCAGCGTTTCGATTGGTCACTGCTGCAAGGCCAGGATCTCAGCAATGTGCTGCTGGCCGGTGGCCTAAGCGCTGACAACTGCGTTGAGGCCGCGCAGCTGGGCTGTGCCGGCCTCGATTTCAACTCCGGCATAGAATCTGCGCCAGGCATTAAAGATGCCAGCAAAGTCGCGGCGGTATTCCGCACGCTGCGCGCCTATTAATTTCGCTTGCCCGCCATGGCGCGGGCCGAATAAGGAAGATGAAAAAATGACCACGTTATTGAATCCCTATTTTGGCGAGTTTGGCGGCCAGTACGTACCACAAATCCTGATGCCAGCCTTGCGCCAGTTGGAAAATGCGTTTGTTGAAGCGCAGCGCGATCCCGAGTTTCAGGCCGAGTTTACTGACCTGCTGAAAAACTACGCTGGACGCCCAACGGCTTTAACGCTGTGCAGCAACCTGACTAAAGGCAGCAAAACCCGCCTTTATCTAAAGCGTGAAGATTTGCTGCACGGTGGTGCGCATAAAACCAACCAGGTGCTGGGTCAGGCGCTGTTGGCTAAGCGCATGGGCAAAAACGAGATCATCGCGGAAACCGGCGCCGGTCAGCACGGTGTCGCGTCAGCGTTAGCCTGTGCCCTGCTGGGTATGAAGTGCCGCATCTACATGGGCGCCAAGGACGTTGAGCGTCAGTCGCCAAACGTATTCCGTATGCGTCTGATGGGCGCGGAAGTGATTCCGGTGCATAGCGGCTCAGCCACGCTGAAAGATGCCTGTAACGAGGCGCTGCGCGACTGGTCTGGCAGCTATGAAACCGCGCACTACATGCTCGGCACCGCCGCGGGCCCGCACCCGTTCCCGACTATCGTGCGTGAATTCCAGCGCATGATTGGTGAAGAGACCAAAGCCCAGATTCTGGAGCGCGAAGGTCGCCTGCCGGATGCGGTGTTAGCCTGCGTGGGCGGTGGTTCGAACGCTATCGGCATGTTCGCTGATTTTATCGAAGAAGAAAGCGTTGGTCTGATCGGCGTGGAGCCGGCGGGGCACGGTATCGAAACCGGAGAACACGGTGCGCCGCTCAAGCACGGTCGCGTGGGGATCTATTTCGGTATGAAAGCGCCGATGATGCAGACCGAAGAGGGGCAGATTGAAGAATCCTACTCAATCTCTGCAGGTCTGGACTTCCCGTCAGTGGGTCCTCAGCATGCGCATCTGAACAGTATCGGCCGCGCGGAATATGTTTCGATTACCGATGACGAAGCGCTCAGCGCCTTTAAAGAGCTGTGCCGTGCTGAAGGGATTATTCCTGCGCTCGAATCCTCACACGCGCTGGCACATGCACTGAAAATGATCCGCGAAAATCCGGAAAAAGAGCAGCTGCTGGTGGTTAACCTTTCTGGTCGCGGCGATAAAGACATCTTCACCGTTCACGATATTTTGAAAGCCAAGGGAGAGATCTGATGGAACGTTACAATCATCTGTTTCAACGTCTGTCGGCGCAGCAAGAAGGCGCGTTTGTCCCCTTCGTTACCCTCGGCGATCCGTCACCTGAACTTTCGCTGAAAATTATCGATACCCTGGTGGAAGGCGGTGCGGACGCGTTAGAACTCGGTATTCCGTTCTCGGATCCGCTGGCCGACGGCCCAACCATTCAGGGCGCGACGCTGCGTGCCTTTGCTTCCGGCACCACCGTGGCGCAGTGCTTTGAAATTCTGGCGACCGTGCGCCAGAAATATCCCGAGCTGCCGATTGGCTTGCTGATGTACGCCAATCTGGTGTTCAGCAAAGGTATCGATAACTTTTATGCACAGTGTGAAGCGGTGGGCGTCGATTCCGTGCTGGTTGCGGATGTGCCGCTGGAAGAGTCTGCGCCTTTCCGTCAGGCTGCGCTGCGCCACAATGTGGCGCCGATCTTTATCTGTCCACCAAATGCTGACGATGAACTGCTGCGTGAGATCGCTGCGCACGGTCGCGGTTATACCTATTTGCTGTCACGCGCAGGCGTCACCGGTTCGGAAAATCGTGCCAGCCTGCCGCTGCATCACCTGATCGAAAAGCTGCGTGAGTTTAACGCTGCGCCGCCGCTGCAGGGCTTTGGTATCTCTGAACCCGGCCAAGTGAAAGAAGCCATCGCCGCTGGTGCGGCGGGTGCCATTTCCGGGTCGGCAATTGTGAAAATCATTGAGCGTAACCAGAACGATCCGGCCACGCTGCTCAGCGAGCTGAAAGCCTTTGTGAGTAGTCTGAAAGCAGCCACCCGCTAAAATCCTTCAGGGCCTTATTCGCTGGTGCGGATAAGGCCTTTTTATTGCCAAAAATATCCCCAAACTCAAATTCCCGGCTACTCTCAGATTTTCATGCCCAGCGAAAACTGCGATTGGATCAATAAGTGGTAAAAACGCCCTATTTCTGACTTTTTCACGCGCGCCGATTTGCTGATTTCGCATCTCCAGACCACAATTAATTGCGCCGCCCCATTGCGGCGAAACATCATCTAAGACAGGGAGATAACCAATGAAATTTTTCAAAGTCGTTGCAGGATTTATGATGGCTGCGGTAATGGCGCTGGCACTTAGCGCGTGTGCACCCACAGCAACCAAAGAAGGCACTGGCGGTTACATCGACGATACCGTGGTAACCACCAAAGTTAAGGCTCAGCTGTTGAATGACGAGTCGCTGAAATCGACCGAAATCAATGTTGAAACCTTCAAGGGTAAAGTTCAGCTGAGCGGTTTTGTCAGCTCACCGCAGATGGCAAATCGCGCGGTGGCCATAACGCGTAGCGTGGCGGGCGTGAAATCTGTGGTTAACAATATGCAGATCAAATAACACAACGGGCGACCTTCTGGTCGCCCGCTTCATTTCTGGTTGCCGATTAGAATCGATATCCCGCACCAAAGAAGAACACCCACGGATCGATACGCGTGTTGATGTTTTGCTGCTCACCGCCAGCTTTAAATTTCACTTCGGTATCAATATCCATGTACCACAGCGAGGCATTCAGCATCCAGTCGCGGTTGATTTGATAATCCAGACCGACCTGGCCCGCCATGCCCCACGAGTCTTTCACGCTCAGGTCGCTTAATCCGGCATCCTCACCCGTTTGGTTGAATTTGGCATCGTAGAAGGTGGTGTAGTTGATACCGACGCCAACGTACGGGCGGACTTTACTTTTGCTATCAAAGAAATAGTACTGCGCCATTAAGGTCGGCGGCAGCTGACGCACGGTGGCCAGATTACCGGTGGCGCCCAGTCCAACCTTATGACGGAACGGGGTTGCAGCCAGCAGCTCAACGCCGATGTTATCCGTTGCCATATAGGTGAAGGTCAAGCCCAGCTGCGTATCGTTGCTAACGTTAAAGCCGCCCATACCCAGCACATTGTCAGAGCCTTCAGTCGGACGAACGGTGGCGCTACCTGCACGCATAAAGAAATCACCGGCTTCATGAGCCAGAGCCAGTTGCGGAATTGCCAGCGCCATCAGCAGTGCGCATTTTGCCAGTTTCATAATCACTCCTTTGCCAAATAAAGATGGGTCTCAATGTTGAATGCGGCACAACATTTACCCCTTTTTTGGTAAAAGATCATCTGCATCAATCTAAATTAATCACTTAAAAAACAATGAATTGATTCAGATCAATTTTGGCTTTACAGCGCGTAATAAAAGTCCGCTTGCGAAAATTTTTCGCCGTGACTATTTTAACTTTCCCCTGTGTGATTTTGGTTCGATACCTTAAAGGTGGCGGGCGATCAGATGAGCGATTCACTAAATCCTTGCGTGACCTGTGGCGCATGCTGCGCGCACTTCCGTGTCTCTTTTTACTGGGCCGAAGCCGATGATGGCGCCGGTGCTGTTCCCGTTGAATTAACAGAACCGTTAACCCCATTTATGCGCAATATGCGCGGCACCAACCAACGCCAGCCGCGCTGTATTGCGCTGCAGGGCGACGTCGGCGGCTGCGTCTCCTGCGGTATTTATCAGCAGCGCCCTTCGCCCTGTCGGGAGTTTTCGATGTCCGGCGAGAACGGTGAACAGAACGAAGCTTGCGATCGCGCCCGTGCTCGCTACGGTCTTCCTGCGCTTTTTCACCCTTCTTTACCTGTTATGACAGAAAGTTATCCCAATGCGGGTGCCAGCACGCCAGTAGAACATGTACAATCGCCGGGTTAATTAATCCGGTTCTTTCAAGGAGTTTACATGTCTATCACGGCAAGCTCGTTATACCGTGACACAGGAAATTTTTTGCGCCATCAGCTGGTTACTATTTTACTGCTGGCGCTGCTGACCTCGTTCATTACTGTGATCGTCGGCCACGCGTTAACGCCAGGTGAAGACCAGCTCTCGTTGTTGAGCCAGTCCGATGACAGCGCATCGTCGCTGTTTGAGCTGGTACAAAATATGTCTCCGGATCAGCAGCGTATTTTGCTGCGCGCTTCCGCTGCAGGCACGTTCGCTGCGTTGATTGGCAACACGCTGCTGCTGGGTGGCATGCTGCTTCTAATCCCAATGGTATCGGGCGGACAACGCGTCAGCGCGCTGCGCGCTATTGGCGCATCTGCGCCCATCCTGCCAAAGCTGCTGCTGCAGACCTTCCTGATCACCCTGCTGGTTCAATTGGGCTTTATGGTGCTGATGGTACCGGGCGTGATTCTGGCGATCCTGTTTTCACTGGCACCGGTGATTCTCGCCAATGAGAAGCTCGGCGTGATTGGCGCGATGCGTGCCAGCATGCGTCTCGCCTGGAAGAATATTAAGGTTATCGCACCAGCTATTGTGCTGTGGCTGCTGGCCAAAATTGTGCTGATGTTCTTCTTTTCATCGCTGACCGTGCTGCCCGCCAATATCGCCTCCGTGGTGTTGAACGCGCTGGGTAACCTGGTCTCCGCAGTGCTGATTATCTATCTGTACCGGCTGTATATGCTGTTACGTTAATCGTTATGGCGCTCACCCGGGCGCCATAACTGTACGCTCCTGCCTATTTGGAAACGCTATGAAGCAGTTACTCGATTTTCTTCCCCTGGTGGTTTTCTTCATCTTCTACAAGCTGTACGACATCTTTGTCGCCTCCGGCGCACTGATCGTTGCCACCGGTCTGGCGCTGGTCGTCAGTTGGGTGCTCTACCGCAAGCTGGAAAAAATGACCATTTTTACCTTTGTGCTGGTCGCGGTATTCGGCACGCTGACGCTGGTGTTCCATAACGATGAATTCATCAAATGGAAAGTCACGGTGATCTATTCGCTGTTTGCCGTCGCGCTGCTCTACAGCCAGTGGTTTATGAAGCAACCGCTGATTCAAACCATGCTGGGCAAAGAGTTACAACTGCCTTCAGGCGTGTGGCGCAATCTCAACATTGCCTGGGCAATCTTCTTTCTCGCCTGCGGCTTAGCGAATATTTATGTTGCGTTTTGGTTATCGCAGGAATTTTGGGTTAACTTTAAGGTGTTCGGTCTGACCGGCCTGACCCTACTCTTTACCCTGTTAAGCGGCGTGTATATCTGGCGACAGATGCCGCAACAAGAACAAAAATAATGCCACTCCGCCCGACAGCGTCGGGCTTCTCTTCACCTGCAGAAGAACTGAGCAATGGACGAAAAACATAAGTCGCCGCAAGGCGAGATGGTGTTGCGTACCCTGGCCATGCCAGCGGATACCAATGCCAACGGAGATATCTTTGGTGGCTGGTTGATGTCGCAGATGGACATGGGCGGCGCAATTAAGGCGAAAGAGATTGCCGAAGGACGTGTCGTCACCGTGCGCGTGGACGGAATGACGTTCCTTAAACCGGTGGCGGTTGGCGATGTGGTGAGCTGCTACGCACGCTGCATCCGCACCGGCAACAGTTCCATGACCATAAACGTCGAAGTGTGGATCAAGAAAGTGTCGTCCGAACCGATTGGACAGACCTACTGCGCAACCGAAGCGGTGTTTGTCTACGTCGCCGTCGACAATACCGGGCAATCTCGCCCGCTGCCGCCCGGCAGAAGCAATTTAAGCGATCTGTAACATTAAAAAAGCGGTCATCTGACCGCTTTCTTTTTACCTCTCAGCCACGAGTGCTCATTCGATATTGGCGCCACCATTGATGCGGAATACGATGTTCATGGTGAGATTCTTGCCTGGACGACCTGGCTGATAACGCCACTTCTTCATCGCCTGCTTCACTTCGCGCTCGAACATGTTGCGCGGTTCTGCCGACAAAATCTGGACGTTATCCACACGACCGTCGCTATCAACGTCAAACTGCACCCGCACACGTCCCTCAACACGCAGCGCGAACGCACGTGCCGGATAGGCAGGCTTGCTGACGCTCATCGCTTTCGGACCATCTGAGATGCTCGGCGTTGCGGTCGGATTGGCTTTCGGCGCGGTTGTTGGACGCGTCTGCGTGGTTGCCGCTTCCTGCTTAAACGGATTTTCCTGCGGCTTCACTTGCTGACGCGGTTTCGGCTCAACCTTCTTTTCAACCTTTGGCTTCGGTTTAGGTTTTGGCTTCGGCTTAGGCTCCGGCTTAGGAATCGGTACCGGCTCAACCTTCGGCGGCTCTGGCGCCACTTCAGGCTCCGGCTCAGGTTCAGGTGGCGGCGGCGTGACCTGAGCAGGCGCAGGTTCGGGTTGCACTTCCGGAGCCACCAGCGAAACGCTGATAGGCTGGGACGCTTTTGGAACTTCAATCACCTGATGAAAAGATGCATAGAGAATGCCAGCGATCAACGAACCGTGAAGTACCACGGATAAAATTACAGCAATGGGGGTACGTGAAGGTAAAGGCGTAGTCAACGTGGTCATATCATTCATGTTCATTGAGTGAAGCGCAGATTTTAAATGCAAATAGCAATCAGTTTCAATAAGCGATGTGCAAGCGCCCCGCAGAAAGGTCTTTTTTAACCCTGATTGCGCTGAATGACAGCGTATTTATCTTTCGTTTGCACTCTGATTAACGATCACTTAACGTGTCACGCAATTTCGGCAAGTCTAACGGGAGTATCCCATCGTGCTTTACGTCATTTATGCGGAAGATACCGCTGATTCACTGGAAAAACGCAACTCGGTACGTCCCGCGCATCTTGCTCGTTTGAAGCTGTTGCAAGATGAAGGTCGACTGATTGCTGCGGGTCCGCTGCCAGCAGTTGACAGCAACGATCCAGGCCCGGCCGGTTTCAGCGGTTCCGTGATCATCGCCGAATTCTCTTCGCTGGAAGTCGCGGAATCATGGGCCAAGGATGATCCCTACATTGCCGCAGGCGTGTATGAGAAAGTCGCGGTCAAACCGTTCAAACGCGTTTTCTAATCTATGTGGTTGTCAGTTTTACTGCTGGTGATAGCATTCGCTTTCATCGGCAGAGCACTTTGGCTATGGCGTCAGCAAGGCTGGCGCAACGCTCGTCAGCACGTTGTGATGTTAATTGTGCTGGCAGCGGCAGTAGAGATGGTCAATGTCATCCGGGTGCTACGCGGCGCATGATGGCCGCGTAAACCCATCAGTCCATTTGCGAGATAAACAGGATGGAGCGGCGATGTTGCTGCGCCACCTGATGACGAATGGTATGGATGCGCTTATAACGACGCGACTGCCCTTCCAGCCAGCGAGAACGACGACGGTGTACCTGCCGTAACATTCTCCAGCGCGCCACTTCATTTTTGCTGCGTCTCATCACATCCTCTCAGACAGGCTAAACTCGGCAGGCATTATAAAGATCTGCCAGGAAATGCCAAATCGAAAGCTTCATCGAAACGTCATTCACGATTAAAGGTTTCACTCCCTGTGATCAGCACGTAAACTTTGCACAACAAAGCGCGAACAGGACGTCCACTTAATGACCACATTTTATACCCTAATCAGTTGGTTGCTGCTGTTTGGTTACTGGCTGCTGATTGCGGGTGTCACGCTACGTATTCTGATGAAACGCCGCGCAGTCACCTCAGCAATGGCCTGGCTGCTGATCATCTACATTCTACCGCTGGTGGGTATAATCGCTTATCTCTCTTTTGGTGAGCTGCATTTAGGTAAAAGGCGTGCCGAACGCGCGCGCACCATGTGGCCCTCCACCGCCAAATGGCTTAACGATCTCAAACAGTGCCGTCATATCTTCGCCACTGAACACAGCGACGTGGCGCGGTCCCTGTTTGATTTGTGCCGCCATCGTCAGGGCATCGCCGGCGTGAAAGGTAATCAGCTGCAGTTGCTGACCAACTCCGATGACGTGATGCACGCACTGATCCGTGATATCCAGCTGGCACGGCATAATATCGAGATGGTGTTCTATATCTGGCATCCCGGCGGGCTGGCCGATGAAGTGGCGGAATCGCTGATGGCCGCATCGCGTCGCGGTGTACATTGCCGTTTGATGCTGGATTCAGCGGGCAGCGTCACCTTCTTCCGCAGTCCGTGGGTCAACATGATGCGCAATGCCGGCATCGACGTGGTTGAAGCATTGCAGGTAAGCCTGCTGCGTGTTTTCCTGCGCCGCATGGACTTGCGACAGCATCGTAAAGTGGTGCTGATCGATAACTACATCGCTTATACCGGCAGCATGAATCTGGTTGATCCACGCTTCTTTAAGCAGGAAGCCGGCGTGGGCCAATGGATTGACCTGATGGCGCGCATGGAAGGCCCGGTGGCAACCACCATGGGCATTGTGTATGCCTGCGACTGGGAGATTGAAACCGGTAAACGCATTCTGCCGCCCGCGCCGGATGGCAACGTGATGCCCTTCGAACAGGAGAGCGGGCATACCATTCAGGTGATCGCTTCTGGGCCCGGCTTTCCGGAAGATATGATCCATCAGGCGTTACTCACAGCGGTCTACTCCGCGCGTCAGCAGCTGATTATGACCACGCCCTACTTTGTGCCGAGCGATGACCTGCTGCACGCCATCTGTACCGCAGCGTTACGCGGTGTGGAAGTGAGCATCATTGTGCCGCGCCATAATGATTCGCTGCTGGTAGGCTGGGCGAGTCGTGCCTTCTTCACCGAACTGCTGGAAGCCGGCGTGAAGATTTACCAGTTTGAAGATGGCCTATTGCATACCAAAAGTGTGCTGGTTGACGGGCAGCTGAGTTTGGTCGGCACGGTTAATCTGGATATGCGCAGCCTGTGGCTCAACTTTGAGATCACCTTGGTGGTTGATGATGACGGCTTTGGCAGCGATCTCGCTACCGTGCAGGATGATTACATCGCCCGCTCACGCTTACTGGATGGTGCTCGCTGGGCTAAACGTGCCTGGTGGCAACGTATCGTTGAACGACTGTTTTACTTCTTTAGTCCTTTACTGTAAAACGAGCGAAAATATTACCGCCTCAGGGCAAGCAGGAATGACCATGGATTTAAATAATCGCCTTACTGAAGATGAAACGCTGGAGCAGGCTTACGATATTTTTCTTGAGCTGGCTGGCGACAATCTCGATCCCGCTGACATTATTCTGTTCAATCTGCAGTTTGAAGAGCGCGGTGGCGCGGAACTGTTCGATCCTGCGGAAGACTGGCAGGAACATGTTGATTTCGATCTCAACCCAGACTTCTTCGCAGAAGTGGTGATTGGATTAGGTGAAGCCGACGGCGAGCCGATCACTGATGTGTTTGCACGCGTCCTGCTTTGCCGCGAGAAAAATCACAAACTCTGCCACATCCTGTGGCGCGAGTAAGCGACAGACAAAAAAACGCCGGGCGATTGCCCGGCGTTTTCATTTACAGCGGATCGACTTTTAAACAAGAGACCGCATGACGGAAGCTGCCTTCCAGCAGCGGCCGGGTTTTCGCGCACTCTGGTCCGGCAATCGGGCAACGGGTGCGGAACACGCATCCCGATGGCGGATTGATCGGCGATGGCAGCTCTCCTTCCAGCAGCTGGATTTGCTTGTTCTTCTCCAGGTCCGGATCGGGAATCGGCACCGCTGACATCAGCGCGCGGGTGTACGGATGCTGCGGATTGTTATACACCGCATCGTAAGTACCCAGCTCAACCGCATGCCCGAGATACATCACCAGCACGCGATCCGAGATGTGTTTTACCACCGCCAAATCGTGTGCGATAAAGATCAGTGACAGCCCCATTTCTCGCTGCAATTGCTGCAACAGGTTAACGACCTGCGCCTGAATCGACACGTCCAGCGCCGATACCGGCTCATCGCAGATGATCAGCTTCGGCTCGAGAATCAGCGCCCGCGCGATGCCAATACGCTGACACTGGCCGCCCGAGAACTCGTGCGGATAGCGGTTGATGAGGTTAGGTAACAACCCAACCTTCATCATCATGGTTTTCACCTTATCCTTCACTTGCTGGCCCGGCATCTTCGGGTAATAGGTGCGCAGCGGTTCCGCAATGATATCGCCAATGGTCATACGCGGATTGAGCGATGCCAGCGGATCCTGGAAAATCATCTGGATATCGCTGCGCGCCTGACGCCATTGCTCCTGGCTTTGCCCGAGCAGATCGCGTCCTAACCAGGCAACGCGCCCTTCTGTGGCTTTTACCAGGCCAATGATGGCGCGGGCCAGCGTTGATTTACCGCAGCCTGATTCGCCTACTACGCCCAACGTTTCACCTTCGTACAAACGCAGGCTGACGCCGTCGACTGCTTTTAGGGTATGCGGTGGCTGCCAGAACCACTGTTTGCCATCCTTAATCTCAAAGTGCACCTTAAGGTCGGCGATCTCCAGCAGGACTTTTTTCTCTTCGACTACGGTGCTCATACTAACTCCTCCACCGGCTTGAAGCAGGCACGTAAGCGACCTTCAGCGAAAGGCTCCAGCGGCGGTGCCTTGGCACAAATGTCCATGGCGTAGGCGCAGCGAGGCTGGAACGGACAGCCTTGCGGCAGGCGCAGCAGGTTTGGCGGGTTGCCTGGAATGGTGGTCAGCGACTCGCCCTCCTCAGCATCCAGACGCGGCACCGCACTCAGCAAGCCAATCGAGTATGGATGGGCAGGATGATAGAACACATCACGTGCACGGCCATATTCCATGGTACGACCGGCGTACATCACCAGCACTTTGTCACAGATACCCGCTACCACGCCGAGATCGTGGGTAATCATCACAATCGCAGTATTGAATTCGCGCTTCAGCTCATTCAGCAGCGTCATGATCTGCGCCTGTACGGTCACGTCGAGCGCCGTAGTCGGCTCATCGGCAATCAGCAGCTTCGGCCGACACAGCAGCGCCATCGCAATCATCACACGCTGACGCATACCGCCCGAGAACTCATGCGGAAACATCTTCATACGCTTACGCGCTTCCGGCATTTTCACCGCATCCAGCATGCGCACCGACTCTTCGAACGCCTGAGCGCTGTTCATGCCTTTATGCAGCTTCAGCACTTCCATTAACTGCTCGCCGACGCGCATGTAAGGGTTAAGCGACGTCATTGGATCCTGGAAGATCATCGCAATCTGCTCTGCGCGCAGTTTGTTGAGCTTGCTTTCCGGCAGATTGAGGATCTCTGCGCCGTTAAATTTCGCTGAACCGCCAATGCGCCCATTTTTTGCCAGCAGCCCCATCAAGGCAAACGCGGTTTGCGATTTCCCCGAGCCGGATTCGCCAACAATGCCCAGAGTTTCACCCGCATGTAGTGAAAAGTTGAGGTCGTTCACAGCGGTGACATCGCCATCGTGGGTGCTAAAGGTGACGCGCAGGTCTTTTACATCAAGCAGCAGGTTATTGTTTCCCGCACGTGCAGCCAGGGCTGGCTGAAATTCATGAATGGTCATCGGGAAACTCCTTAACGATCTTTCGGGTCGAGGGCATCACGCAAGCCATCGCCGATAAAGTTAAAACAGAACAGCGTGACCACGAGGAAACCTGCCGGGAACATCAGTAACCACGGCGACACTTCCATCGAGTTGGCGCCATCGCTCAGCAATGCGCCCCAACTGCTCAGCGGTTCCTGAGTGCCGAGGCCAAGGAAGCTGAGGAAAGATTCGAATAGGATCATGCTCGGCACCAGCAGCGAGGCATACACCACTACTACGCCTAATACGTTTGGCACAATGTGACGCAGCACGATTTTGAAGGTGCTCACACCGCCGACCTGCGCCGCTTCGATGAACTCTTTGCGCTTCAGGCCCAGCGTCTGCCCACGTACGATACGCGCCATATCCAGCCACGACACCATGCCGATCGCCACAAAGATCAGCAGAATGTTGCGACCAAAGAAGGTTACCAGCAGGATAACGAAGAACATGAACGGGAAGGAGTTGAGGATCTCCAGAATACGCATCATCACCGAGTCGATTTTACCGCCCAGATAACCCGCCAGTGAGCCATACAGCGTGCCCACCAGCACCGCGATCAGCGCGGAGGCAATGCCCACCATCAGCGAGATACGGCCACCAATCGCAACACGCACCAGCAGGTCGCGACCCGATGAATCGGTGCCAAACCAGTGGCCGGAGACGGTATCCGGCGCGGCAGACATCATCGCCCAGTCGGTGTCGTCATATTTGAACTGCGACAACATCGGGGCGAACACCACGAACAAAGTGATCACCAGCAGCACCAGCAGGCTGATGAAGGCTGCACGGTTGTGAATAAAGCGGCGACGCGCATCCTGCCAGAGGCTGCGCCCTTCGACTTCCAGTTTTTCACTGAAGGCATCCAGAGCTTCGCTGTTTTTTTTACTTAACATCATGGGCGAGCTCCACAATCAGTAACGGATTTTCGGATCGATCACGGCGTACAGCACATCAACGATCGCGTTAAACAGAATGGTCAGCACGCCAACCAGAATGGTCAGACTCATCACCAGCGAGTAGTCACGGTTCAATGCCCCGTTAACGAACAGCTGGCCGATGCCCGGCAAACCATAGATGGATTCAATCACCATGGAACCGGTGATGATGCCGACAAACGCCGGTCCCATATAGGAAAGCACCGGCAACATGGCAGGCTTCAGCGCGTGACGCAGCACGATACGACGCAATGGCAGTCCTTTAGCGCGCGCGGTACGGATGAAGTTTGAATGCATCACTTCAATCATCGAACCACGGGTAATACGCGCGATGCTGGCGATGTAGGCCAGCGACAGCGCCACCATCGGCAGCAACATGTAATTCCATTGGCCGCCGTTCCAGCCGCCGCCTGGTAGCCAGCGTAAGGTAATCGCAAACACCAGCACCAGTAACGGTGCCACGACAAAGCTGGGGATCACCACGCCGGTCATCGCGACCCCCATCACGGCATAATCCCACAAACTGTTTTGCTTCAGGGCGGCGATCACGCCAGCCGTTACGCCCAGCACCACGGCGAGGAAGAAGGCAGCCAGACCAAGTTTGGCTGACACCGGGAAGGCGTGGCCGACCAGATAATTGACCGAGTAATCTTTGTATTTAAACGAAGGGCCAAAGTCGCCATGTGCCAACTGCACCAGGTAGCTCAGGTACTGTTTGCCAATGGGATCGTTGAGATGGTACTTCGCTTCGATATTCGCCATCACTTCCGGCGAGAGGACACGTTCGCCGGTAAATGGACTGCCGGGTGCCAGTCGCATCATAAAGAAAGAGATGGTGATGAGGATAAACAGCGTCGGGATGGCTTCAAGGAGCCGACGCAGGATGAATTTTAACATTGCCGTACCTACCAGGCTGTTGCTTCACAAAGTAAAAAGGCGGTGCCGCAGCACCGCCACTGTCGATAGCCTGAGTGCTATTAATGTTTAATGATATACAGGTTTTTATCGACGGTTTTATCCAGCGGATCGTTGCCGGTGTAACCGCCCACGTAAGGTTTCACCAAACGCGCATTGACGTAGTAGTAAACCGGTACAATGGTGCTGTCTTTATCCAGAATCTGCTCAGCTTTCTGATAATCCGCTACGCGCGCTTTATCGTCTGTGGCTTTAACCGCATCGTGAATAACTTTATCGAAGTCAGCGCTTTTGTAGTGCGAGGTGTTACTGCTGCTGTCAGACAGCATGATGTTCAGGAATGAAGTCGGTTCGTTGTAATCCGCACACCATGCCGCACGAGAGACATCAAAGTTGCCCTGATGACGCGTGTCGAGGAAGGTTTTCCACTCCTGGTTTTCCAGCTTGATGTTCACGCCGATGTTTTTCTTCCAGATAGATGAGGCGGCGATCGCCAGTTTTTTGTGCAGATCGGAGGTGTTGTACAGCAGGTTGAAGGTCAGCGGTTTATCCGCGGTGTAACCCGCTTCAGCCAGCAGCTTTTTCGCTTCTTCGTTACGCTTGTTCTGATCCCACGTGAACCAATCCGGCGGCAGCAGCTCCATGCCATCGGTGGCTGGCGGGGTGAAGCTGTAAGCCGGTTGCTGACCTTGCGCCAGAACCTTGTTTACCATGATGTCGCGATCCAGACCGAGTTTCAGCGCGGTACGCACGCGTGGATCGGTGAATGGCGCTTTCTGGTTATTGATTTCGTAGTAATAGGTGCACAGGTATGGCTTGACCATCAACTCTTTGCCGTTGTCACGCTGCAGTTTTTTGAACAGCTCGATAGGCATGTTGTTGTAAGTGATATCGCTGCCGTTCTCAGAGAAGTAACGGTTAACATCGCTGACTTCGGAGTTAATTGGCAGGAAGGTGACTTTGTTCAGCACGGTGTGCTCGTTATCCCAATATTGCGGGTTACGCACCAGCGTTACGCGTTCGTTGATCACGTGGGATTCAAGTTTAAAGGCGCCGTTACCGACCCAGTTTTGCGGTTGAGTCCACTGATCGCCAAATTTGTCGATCGCCGGCTTATACACCGGAGACATCACGGAGTTGATCAGCAGCTTATAGAAGTAGGGTACGGGCTCGCTCAGGGTCACTTCCAGTGTGTGATCGTCGATGGCTTTTACACCCAGCTCGGAAGTTGGCTTTTTACCGGCGATGATGTCGTCAACATTGACGATGTGGCCGTATTGCGGATAGCTGGCGTAAGGCGATGCGGTTTTCGGATCGACCAGACGCTGCCAGCTATATACGAAATCTTGTGCAGTAACCGGCTCACCGTTGGACCATTTAGCGTTCTTGCGCAGGTGGAAAGTCCAGACTTTGAAATCTTTGTTTTCCCAGCTTTCCGCCACGCCCGGTACCGGTTTGCCATCACTGTCGCTGGTGATTAAACCTTCATACAGATCACGTGCGATGTTGTCTTCGGGTACACCTTCAATCTTGTGGGGATCCAGCGACTGTACTTCATCGCCGTTACCGCGAACCAGTTCCTGTTTTGCTGCCAATTCAACGCCTGCTGGCACTGTTGCTGCCAGCGCGGCATTCCCTGCCAGCGCGCCGATTGCGGCTAATACGCCCGCGGCAATCAGGCTTTTTTTTGTGATGTTGTTCATTATTACGCTCCAGTTTTATTATCTTTACCGGGTCGATTTAACGCCCGGCGTACCCCGTTTCCAGGTGATCTTCGCGTGTCTGAACGAAGACCCTAATCACCCTTCAGGGTTTACCACGGTAAAGTGCCGCCCGACTGTAGCGCCGGATCGGCCCATTACTCAATGTTTCTTTATGTAATAGTATTTCAACGCCAGCATGTCCTGCGGATCTTTGCCGGTAAAACCACCCACCCAGGGTTTTACCAACCGCACGCTAACGCGGTAATAGACAGGTACGATTGGCGAGTCTTTATCGAGTTGCGCTTCCGCCTGCTGATAAAGCGAGGCGCGCTTTGCTTCGTCTGCGCTGGTTAATGTTTGCTGCATCAACTGGTCAAACGCCGGGCTGTGGTAAAACGCGGTGTTATTGGATGAACCGCTCAACAGCATATTCAGGAAGGTAGAAGGTTCGTTGTAATCTGCGCACCATGTGGCGCGTACCACGTCATACTGCGCCTGATGGCGCGTCTCCAGCAGCGTTTTCCACTCCTGGTTCTGCAATGTCACCACCGCGCCCAAATTTTTCTGCCACATCGAGGCCGCAGCAATCGCCTGTCGCTTGTTTTGTTCGGAGGTGTTGTACAGCAGCGTAAAACGCAGCGGGTTTTGCTGATTAAAGCCGGCATCGGCTAATAACTGTTTGGCGCTGGCATTACGCTCGGACTGCGTTTGTTGCGCCCAGGCCGGTGGGGAAAGCGTGATACCGTGGGTAAACGGCGGCGTCAATCCGTAGGCAGGAATCTGGCCCTGGCCCATGATCTTCTGCGCAATGATGTCGCGATTGAGGGTTAACTTTAGCGCGGCGCGTACGCGCGCGTCATCGAATGGCGCTTTTTTGTTATTAATTTCGTAATAGAAGGTGCACAGCAGTGGGCTAATTTTGACCTCATCGCCGAGATCCTGCTGTAACTTTTTGAACATTTCCGGCGGCACCACGCTGTTGGTCATATCGGTGCCACCGCTGCGATAGCGGTTGATATCGCTGTTCTCTGAGGAGAGCGGTAAAAATACGCCCTCTTCTATCACCGTGTGGGTATTATCCCAATACTGTGGATTGCGTTTCACCACGATTTTTTCATTTACCAACCACTCCGCGAGTGTAAAAGCGCCATTGCCAACATAGTGTTGCGGCTGTGTCCACTGCTCGCCCCACTGCTCTATCGCCGGACGATAGACCGGTTTCATCGCGCTGTGAGCCAGCATGGCAACAAAGTAGGGAACGGGTTCAGAAAGGGTGACTTGCAGATGACGATCGTCGAGGGCTTTAATGCCGAGTTCAGACGGTGCGGCTTTGCCAGACAGAATGGCGTCAACGTTCGCCACATGCGCAGCCTGTAAGTAGCTGGCGTAAGGCGAAGCAGTTTTAGGATCGGCCAGGCGCTGCCAGCTGTAGACGAAATCCTGAGCAGTAACAGCCTGGCCGTTACTCCAGCGCGCATCGTCACGCAGCGTGAAAATCCAGATGCGCCCTTCTTCGCTTTGCCATTGCTTAGCGACACCGGGGACGAGTTGACCGTTATTATCGGTTTCAACCAAGCCTTCCAGTAAATTACGCATGACATTGGATTCCGGCACGCCTTCTGCTTTCTGCGGATCAAGCGTTGCCACCTCACTGCCATTATTAATCACGATACGCTGTAATTCAGATAATTGCGTGCCCGCGGGAATTTGGGCTGCCTGGCTTGCTGCCAGTGCGCCTGTAAGGCAGAGGGCAAGCACTGAACGTACTGCCGTTTTCGCTACCATGCATTTCATCAACAAATATCAACCTTAATCATAAGCCTGATAGCCTGCAAGCAAGAAGCGTACACATTTGTCACTATCATATAAAAAATTTGTGATGTGCCGAAAATTATCAGAACAGATGCCCGCACGCCAAAGCTAAACTGCAAAAATGTTAGCAGATTCTCTTTTATCACGTTCGGGTGAGTAGGAAAAGTGTTAATTCTTTTATTGAATAATCGATTAACCAAATGATTTTAAAGTTATTTGTAGGATAACTGCATGTAATTTACTCGTTATTGTTCTTTCAATATGATTTTTACGAATTCGACTATAAAATTAGCCATTATCCGCATAAAGAGTCATCGATTAACTTATCAACTTTTCTCAAATGCTAATTTCAAAGATATGTGCAGAACAATTATCTGTGACGATTATCACAGTTTAGTGTGAGGTTTTACTCGGATGGGATGAGGATAGTAGTAAAAGTGATGCTGGACGTTTGCAGTTAAGGCTAATGAATAAATTAACCAAAATGGTGCAATAAAATGAAGATATGCACCATTTTGGATCGTGAAATCTCTTAAAAGAAAAAAATAACTTCGTTTAATTCAGCAAACCAGGAAAAATAGATTTCATACCTGTAACAATAAACTCGATGCCCAACGCCATTAACAACAAGCCCATAATACGGGTAATCACGTTAATCCCGGTTTGTCCAAGCACCCGCACCATCAACGGTGCTGCGCGGAACAGCAGCCAACAGCAAAAGGCGAAAATGGCAATCGCGATACTAAAACCAATTAAGTTCTGCCAGCTGTGATAACGCGTACTCCAGACAATGGTTGAACTAATTGCACCGGGACCAGCCATTAACGGTAACGCTAGCGGTACCACGCCAATGCTTTCGCGAATAGCGCTCTCTGACTTCTCCTGCTTGTTCTGCTTATCCTCACCCAGTTTTCCGCTGATCATCGACATCGCGATAGTGACCACCAGAATACCGCCAGCAATACGGAATGAATCTATCGAAATGCCAAACAGATGCAGGATGCCATCGCCAAGAAACAGTGACGTCCAGAGGATGATGGCCACAGCCAGGTTGGCGGTAAGATTGGTTTTATTTCGTTCAACCACCGCCTGATAGCTGGTCATGCTGATAAAGACCGGGATGATACCTACCGGATTTACCAGGGCAAACAAACCGACAAAAAACTTAATGTAGCCGGAAAGATCGAGTAGCACGGGATTCAAAGTGGGCTCCGGTAAAGTCTGAGTAGAAAAGCGCGCTTAATGTAGTGCATAAGCCGGGCGAAAAACCAGAGGTGGCGGCAGAAATTTATGCTATCCGTCTGGCTTTGAGCCAGTTTATTTAGCTGCTGTTAACCGTTGGTTATTGCGATGCAGCCGATGCGTGCAGAATATGTGGCACATCGCGCTAACTTTACTTGCGAAAGTTAGTGCTGAAAGGTGTCAGCTTAGATCCGGATTGATCTGCATCAAAATTTACCTACCTCATCAGGGGTAATCTTACCCCGTCGAAACAACTTCCTGACGCTTAAGTATCTTGACCAGGAAACCCTTTTAGTAAGCAACGGCAATACAGACGCCAACCTGACCAATATATAAGCATAGCGTGACTATACTTCTGGATTCAGGCTTGTTTACTAAAAGAGTTTAACTTCCTTCAGGAGAGCACTATGGCCGTTACTAATGTTGCCGAACTTAATGCACTGATTGAACGTGTAAAAAAGGCACAGCGTGAGTACGCTAATTTTAGTCAGGAACAAGTTGATGCAATCTTCCGCGCTGCCGCCCTCGCCGCTGCAGACGCACGCATTCCACTGGCCAAGCTGGCCGTTGCCGAATCAGGTATGGGTATTGTTGAAGATAAAGTCATCAAGAACCACTTTGCTTCTGAATACATCTATAACGCCTATAAAGATGAAAAAACCTGCGGTATTCTCGCCACTGATGACACCTTCGGCACGATTACTATTGCTGAACCGATTGGCCTGATCTGCGGCATCGTTCCTACCACCAACCCTACTTCTACGGCAATTTTCAAAGCGCTGATTAGCCTGAAAACCCGCAACGGCATTATCTTCTCTCCGCATCCACGTGCGAAAGATGCCACTAACAAAGCCGCCGACATTGTGCTGCAGGCAGCGATTGCGGCGGGCGCACCAAAAGATATCATCGGCTGGATCGACACCCCATCTGTCGAACTTTCTAATCAGTTAATGCATCACCCTGATATCAACCTGATCCTTGCAACCGGCGGTCCGGGCATGGTCAAAGCCGCTTACAGTTCCGGTAAGCCCGCAATTGGTGTTGGTGCCGGTAACACGCCAGTGGTAATTGATGAAACAGCGGATATCAAACGCGCTGTCGCATCCATCCTGATGTCGAAGACCTTCGATAACGGTGTGATTTGTGCGTCTGAGCAATCCGTAATTGTGGTTGATTCGGCTTATGATGCGGTACGTGAGCGTTTTGCCAGCCACGGCGGCTATCTGCTGCAAGGTAAAGAGCTTAAAGCGATTCAGGATATCATTCTGAAGAATGGCGCGTTGAATGCGGCGATTGTCGGCCAGCCAGCGACGAAGATTGCCGAATTGGCGGGAATTAGCGTGCCGGCAACCACCAAGATTCTGATTGGTGAAGTGAAACTGGTTGATGAATCAGAGCCTTTCGCGCATGAAAAACTCTCTCCAACCTTAGCGATGTACCGGGCGAAGGATTACCACGACGCGGTCGATAAAGCTGAAAAACTGGTAACCATGGGCGGTATTGGCCACACCTCATGTCTGTATACCGATCAGGATAATCAGATCGAGCGTGTGCATTACTTCGGCGACAAAATGAAGACCGCGCGTATTCTGATTAACACGCCGGCGTCACAAGGTGGGATCGGTGACCTGTACAACTTCAAATTGGCTCCATCACTGACGTTGGGCTGTGGTTCATGGGGCGGTAACTCCATTTCTGAGAACGTGGGACCAAAACATCTCATCAACAAGAAAACCGTGGCCAAGCGAGCTGAGAATATGTTGTGGCATAAACTTCCGAAGTCTATTTACTTCCGTCGCGGCTCACTGCCGATTGCTCTGGAAGAAGTGGCAACTGATGGTGCCAAACGCGCCTTTATCGTTACCGACCGCTTCCTGTTCAATAATGGCTATGCCGATCAGGTGACTCGCGTACTGAAATCTCACGGTATTGAAACCGAAGTCTTCTTCGAAGTAGAAGCTGACCCAACGCTGAGCATCGTCCGTAAAGGTGCAGAGCAGATGAACAGCTTTAAACCTGATGTGATTATCGCACTCGGCGGTGGTTCACCGATGGATGCAGCAAAAATCATGTGGGTGATGTACGAACATCCTGAGACGCATTTCGAAGAGCTGGCACTGCGCTTTATGGACATCCGTAAACGCATCTATAAGTTCCCGAAAATGGGTGTTAAAGCGCGTATGGTGGCCATCACTACCACTTCCGGTACGGGTTCTGAAGTAACGCCGTTTGCCGTGGTAACGGACGATGCGACCGGCCAGAAATATCCATTAGCGGATTATGCGCTGACGCCAGATATGGCTATAGTTGATGCCAACCTGGTGATGGATATGCCGCGTTCACTTTGCGCCTTCGGTGGCCTCGATGCGGTAACGCACTCACTTGAAGCATACGTCTCCGTATTAGCGAATGAGTATTCTGATGGTCAGGCCTTGCAAGCACTGAAACTGTTGAAAGAGAATCTGCCAGCCAGTTATCGCGATGGCGCAAAAAATCCGGTAGCACGTGAACGCGTTCACAATGCGGCAACTATCGCGGGGATTGCGTTCGCAAACGCCTTCCTGGGTGTGTGTCACTCAATGGCGCATAAACTGGGCTCTGAGTTCCACATTCCACACGGTCTGGCAAACGCCCTGCTGATTTCAAACGTCATTCGCTATAACGCCAATGACAACCCGACTAAGCAAACGGCTTTCAGCCAGTACGACCGCCCACAAGCACGTCGTCGTTATGCTGAGATTGCTGACCATCTGGGACTCTCCGCCGCTGGCGACCGCACCGCGCAGAAAATTGAAAAACTGCTCGCCTGGCTTGAAGAGATGAAAACGCAGTTGGGCATCCCAACCTCAATCCGCGAAGCGGGCGTGCAGGAAGCTGATTTCCTCGCGAAAGTGGACAAACTGGCTGAGGATGCATTCGATGACCAATGTACCGGTGCGAACCCACGCTATCCGCTGATTGCTGAGTTAAAACAAATCATGCTGGATACCTTCTACGGTCGTGAATTCTCTGAGTCATTGAGTGAGAATGCTCAAGAAGTTAAAGCCGAAGTGAAAATTGACAAGAAAACCAAAAAAGCCTAAACCGCTTTAAACAAAAAACCCGCTACGGCGGGTTTTTTTATGGCTTGCTGATGAGTTAAACCTGCGGCGATTGTGAGCCATATATCGCCTGAAGTGAACCCTCATCGATTGCCTGCTTATAGTGTTTACGGCAGACCGATATGTAACGCTCATTGCCACCAATCACCACCTGCTCGCCTTCGCTGAAAGGTTTACCCTTTGCATCAAGACGAAGCACCATGCTGGCTTTTCTGCCACAGTGGCAGATGGTTTTAAGCTCAACCAGCTTATCCGCCCATGCCAGTAAATATTGGCTGCCAACAAACAGCTCTCCACGGAAATCTGTGCGCAGGCCATAGCAAAGCACCGGAATATCCAGATTGTCGACAACATCAGATAATGCTTTGACCTGTTCGCGCGTAAGGAACTGGCTTTCATCGACCAACACGCAATGCACGGGTTGCTTCGCATGTTCTGCAGCTATTTCCTCATCGAGCTTTGTCTCATCGTTATATAAAAATGCAGGAGACGAAAGCCCGATACGTGAACTGACTTTGCCTGCACCAAAGCGGTTGTCGATCTCGGCGGTATAAACCAACGATCGCATACCACGTTCATGATAATTATAAGAAGACTGTAGCAAAGCCGTTGATTTACCCGCATTCATCGCAGAGTAATAAAAATAAAGTTGAGCCATTAGAAAATCTCATCGCAGCCTATATCTGTTGCGGCGCAGTTTACCATAAACCTGTATAGCTGTAGCGATGCATTATTTTTATCATCTGCTCAAAATAACATCACCATTAAGATGGATATCACAGTCACTATAGAAAGAAAGCACGTTTTGACAAAATAGCGATTACGCCGATATTTTATTCATTTAAATTAAAGCCGAAGCGTCAGGATTAGCGTTCAGCCTGGTCAGCAAGTTAGAAAAGATTACCAAATAAGTAAATATATTCTGAAGAGCGTTATCAATCTGCCCTTCTTTTTTATTTTTACGTTTTGCTTTTAAATCTGGCTATTGCAGTTATTTTTTTGCACCATTATTATGAGTCGGCAGAACAACTCCCATTTATTATATTTTGAGATTAGGACAATGAGCGAAGCACTTAAAATTCTTAATAATATCCGTACATTGCGCGCACAAGCTCGGGAATGCTCTCTGGAAACATTGGAAGAGATGCTAGAAAAACTCGAAGTTGTGGTCAATGAGCGTCGTGAAGATGATACTCATGCACAAGCGGAAAATGCAGAACGCACACGCAAACTTGAACAATACCGCGAGATGCTAATTGCCGATGGTATTGACCCAAATGATCTGTTACAGGCATTATCTGAAACGAAAGTTCCGGGCAAAGCTAAGCGCGCTGCGCGTCCAGCTAAATATTCTTACGTTGATGAAAACGGTGAAAACCGTACCTGGACTGGCCAGGGCCGCACTCCTGCTGTGATTAAAAAAGCAATTGAAGAACAAGGTAAACAACTGGACGATTTCCTACTGTAATCATTCCAGCGCTCAGCATTGTAATTAGTTCATCGCTAATTCACTTTGACCAGGTAAGAAAAAGGAAGCCAATGGCTTCCTTTTTTCATGCTTAATTATTGTTGATAGAAGCGGCGATACCAATCAACAAAATGCTGCACACCTTGCTCTACGCTAGTTTGAGGACGGAAATTGATCGCGTCGTACAAAGGTTGCGTGTCAGCGCTGGTGCCCAGTACGTCGCCAGGTTGCATGGGCAGCATATTTTTTTTCGCTTCAATGCCCAATGCTTTTTCCAGCGACTCAATATACGTCATTAAGCTGGTCGGCTGGCTATTACCAATGTTGTAAACGCGGTAAGGAGCCGAGCTGCTGGCGGGAGAACCTGCTTCCACCGTCCACTTTTCATCCGGTTGAGGAATCACATCCTGCAAGCGCACGATTGCTTCAGCAATATCATCGATATACGTAAAGTCACGCGTCATTTGTCCGTTGTTATAGACGTCAATTTGCTCACCCGCTAACATCGCGCGTGTAAATTTGAACAATGCCATATCCGGACGGCCCCATGGGCCATACACGGTGAAGAAACGTAATCCCGTAGTGGGCAATTGATAAAGGTGTGAATAGGTATGCGACATTAATTCGTTGGCTTTTTTTGTGGCCGCATAAAGTGAAACCGGATGGTCAACGGAATCGTCCGTTGAAAAAGGCATTTTGCGATTCAGGCCATAAACTGAACTGGATGAGGCATACAAAAGGTGGCCGATTTTATGATGACGGCAACCTTCAAGAATATTGAGGTGGCCGATTAGATTTGCTTCGGCATAAGCATGGGGATTTTCGATTGAATAACGCACGCCGGCTTGAGCGCCCAAATGAATAACGCGTTCAAACGCGTGCTCAGCGAATAAAGAGGAAATGGCCTGGCGATCCGCCAGGTCCATTTTTACGAAAATAAAATCAGGATGTTTGGTGTTCTGGTCTAAACGAGCCTGTTTTAGGCTGACATCATAATAGTCATTCAGATTATCGATACCGACAACCTGGTGACCAGCGGCCAGCAAACGCTGACTGACGTGAAATCCAATAAAACCTGCCGCGCCGGTGACCAGAAACTTCATACATCCCTCATTATTCTACGATTTTAATTGACGCTCCGCGGCCGATTGCATAGTACGTGAAACCGCGCTTGCTGATACGCTCAGGATCATACAGGTTACGACCATCAAAAATCACGGGTTCTTTTAACGCACTTTTGATGACGTCAAAGTCTGGCGCACGGAAGTTTTGCCACTCAGTACAGATCACTAAGCCATCCGCACCCTGCAGCGCTGCTTCCTTGGTACCCATCAACTTCAGATCGTTACGATGGCCGTAAATGCGTTGCGCTTCGTCCATCGCTTCTGGGTCGAACGCCTGAACCGTTGCCCCTGCTTCCCACAGCGTCTCCATCAGCACGCGGCTGGAGGCTTCACGCATATCGTCAGTGTTCGGTTTGAACGCCAGTCCCCACAGAGCAAAGGTTTTGCCGCGCAGATCGTCGCCAAAATGGCGTTTAATAAAGGTTGGCAGCTTGTTCTTCTGCGAATCGTTGACGTCTTCAACCGCCTGCAGTAGACGCGGAGTGTAACCAATTGACTCAGCAGTGCGAATCAGCGCCTGCACGTCTTTCGGGAAACAAGAACCGCCATAGCCGCAGCCTGGATAGATGAAGTGATAACCAATACGTGAATCTGAACCAATACCCTGGCGAACTTTCTCGACGTCGGCTCCCAGACGTTCTGCCAGGTTAGAGATCTCGTTCATGAAGCTAATTTTGGTTGCCAGCATGCAGTTAGCCGCATATTTGGTCAGCTCTGCACTACGAATGTCCATCAAAATCATACGATCATGATTACGGTTGAACGGCTCGTACAGCTCGCGTAACAACTCAACCACTTCATCATTATCGGTACCGACAACGATACGTTCAGGACGCATGCAGTCATTGACTGCCGCACCTTCTTTGAGGAATTCCGGGTTTGAAACCACGTCAAAGGCGATGTTTGCATCACGCTTTTGCAGGGTTTCCGTCATTACCGCTCGCACGCGATCTGCGGTACCCACTGGTACAGTAGATTTGTCGATAACAACTTTGTGATCGTTCATGTGCTGCGCAATCGTGCGCGCAACGGCAGTCACATACTTCAGATCGGCAGAACCGTCTTCATCCGGTGGCGTACCCACGGCGATAAACTGCATCACGCCATGATTAACGCCTTCTTCCGCATTCGTACTGAACTTCAGGCGACCCGACTCGTAATTAGACATAACAAGCGGCGTCAGGCCTGGTTCAAAGATCGGAATATTGCCTTTCTTTAAGTTCTCGACTTTCTTTTCGTCGACATCAATGCAGAGAACGTCATGTCCGACTTCGGCCAACACCGCAGCCTGAACCAGACCGACATAGCCGATACCAAATACAGTGACTTTCATTGAATTATCCTGTGTTTATTGAGTTACTTTTTGTTGCCTACCGCGCCTTCAAGCCACTGGGTGAAATCTTTACCCAGCACTGGATGGCGAACGCCGTACTCAACAAACGCTTGCATGTAACCCAGTTTGTTACCGCAGTCATGGCTGACACCGTTCAGGTGATAAGCTTCAACGGTCTCTTTTTCCATCAGCATCGCAATGGAATCAGTCAGCTGAACTTCGCCACCTGCACCTGGAGGCGTTTTCGCCAGCAGCGGCCAGATTTCAGCAGACAACACGTAACGTCCCACAACGGCCAGGTTTGATGGAGCTTCTGAAGCTTTAGGCTTCTCAACCACGCCAACCATTGGCGCGCTCTGACCTGCAGAGAGTTCAGCACCCTGGCAATCAACTACACCGTAAGCGGTTACATCAGCAACCGGCTCGACCATGATCTGGCTGCGGCCGCTCTCTTCGTAACGAGCCAGCATCTCTGCCAGGTTGTCTTTGGTTGGATCAGATTCGTATTCGTCGATGATTACGTCTGGCAGGATTACGGCGAACGGCTCATCACCAATCAGTGGATGTGCGCACATTACTGCGTGGCCCAGACCTTTCGCGATACCCTGACGAACCTGCATGATGGTGACGTGTGGAGGGCAGATTGACTGGATTTCGTCCAGCAGCTGACGCTTAACACGTTTTTCCAGCATAGATTCCAGCTCAAAACTGGTATCAAAGTGGTTTTCGATGGCGTTTTTAGAAGAGTGCGTAACCAGCACAATCTCGTTAATGCCTGCTGCAATGCACTCATTCACGACATACTGGATCAACGGCTTATCGACCAACGGTAACATCTCTTTTGGAATAGCTTTGGTCGCAGGCAGCATACGCGTGCCGAGGCCTGCAACTGGGATTACCGCTTTTTTAACTTTAGTCTTATAGGCAGACATCAAAAATACCTCTCTTAATAGGCCGTTCAAGTTAATACTTGATATGTCGGTTTAAAAACGAAATGAGTATATCAGTTACTATCAGGTGGAATTATCCTGGAAGAAGTTAATCCACGGAATTTAGGACTATTACCCAAGTGTAAAGCTTGCTCCTGGTCCTGTCTTTAACCCACGGAAAAATTAAATCTAACCGGTTATTCTTCGGCTGATAGCATCAAACGTAACCTGCCTCCGGCGCCCCAAATATGACACTGCCAGGCGTCGGCACGTTGGCTGATTTGATTAAGATGAGTGCTGCCCATAGTACCAAGCGGCACACCATTACTGAGTTGGATTTGATGAGTATTGACATGCAACGTCGCGTTGAGCCCTGCTGAAACCAGGATTAGGTTTTTTAACTGGCGATGATAATAGCCCACCAGCAATGGGAACTGCCCGCTCAGATTCGCCTGCCTTAACAGCATGTTGACCTGACGCAGCAGCCCATTCAACTCAGGCAGTCGCTGCTTCTGGCCGGAGAGCTGCTCCTGCAGCAAACCATTGAACAGTGCGCGCAGTAACAGCGCGGCTAACACGCCATTATCGCCAGCGCGCGTTACATCAAGGCAATAGAATGCCAAATCGTTATCTGACAGCGCCGCGATATCCAGTACTAAGCCCGGCTGTTCCGCCATGGTGAGCTGACGGTAATTGATACGGCAATTGGCAATGGTTTGCTGCACCGGCGGCTGGAGCTGTTTAAGTAATTTAGATGCCGCCAGCGGATCGCTGACCAGCGCATCCCAATCCTGAAACAGTTGTTCATCCTCCTCGACTTTGGAGGTAAACATTGATGGATAGAGACACTCAAACACCGCTTCACGGAAACGTTCCATATTTTTGAGCGGTTTTAGCAATACGTCCTGCACGCCCAAACGCAACACATGCGCAATGTCCGCCATATTTTGTGTGGCGGAGATAATCAGAATGGGCACATTGTTGCCGCGCGTGCGAAGACGCTCAACGAACGGGATACCGCCCATACGCGGCATTTCAAGATCGCAAATAACCAGATCCACTGACTGCGCCGACAACAAGGTTAAGCCATCAACACCATCACCTGCCTCAAGCGTTGTTGCACCTAAGCTGGTTAATAAGTTGTCTATCAATGAACGGAAAACGACCTCATCTTCGACAATGAGTATCTTTTTGCCGATTAGCGGTTTTTCCATTCTCTCCCCCTGCGTACCAGATAATTCAATAGTGGTTCATAAAATGCCGTTGCGCCTTTCAGAATTGGCTGAAGTCGCAACACCTGTGAATGAACAACCTGACTATCTGCCACGGACCAGCGGTAATAGTTCATCCATTTTTTTCTCAACGGCGGCCTTGCCAGCCGCAATGGCTTCTTCTGCACGATGGAAGTCCAGTGTGGAAATTTGTGGACAAAACGGCTGAATCAGCACATCCGGCGGATCGCCCGCCATGCGGTTACGTTTCAGGCGATTTTCCAGAACCTGGATTGATGTCGACATAATCTCCATCGCACCCGGCGTTTGATTAGCACGGCGATGCGTCAGGCCAATCAGGCGTTGACGCAGTTTCTTTCCCCAGCTCAGCGCTTCTACTGCCGCCGCTTCTTCACCGCTCTGCGGCGTAACTGACAATAAATCCTGTTGCATCAGATGTGCGTCATGCTGTAAATCCACGGCGATAACGATGTCAGCACCCAATGCGCGGGTTAATGAGATCGGCACGGGATTCACCACCGCGCCATCCACCAACCAGTATCCATTGTAAGCAATGGGTGGCAATAAGCCTGGCATACTACAGGACGCACGCACAGCTTGATGCAAATCGCCTTCGGTCAACCACACTTCTCGTCCGGTACTGAGATTGGTCGCGACGACGCCAAATGGCTTATCGCACTCATCGATGAGGTCGTTGGGAATCAGCTGGCGGATGTGGCTAAACACCCGGTCGCCGCGCAATAAACCACCGCGCTGCCACGACAGGTCCATTAATCGAATGACATCCCAATAACGGAATGCACTCACCCACTTCTCCATCACGCCCAGCCGTCCATTCACGTAAGCCGAACCGACCAACGCGCCAACAGAACATCCGGCCACCACATCGATTTCAATCCCTGCGCGTTCCAGCGCATTGATCACGCCGATGTGGGACCAACCTTTGGCAGCACCTGAACCCAGTGCCAGCCCAATCCTGACCTTTCTCATCTCACCTCATGATTGGCATGGTACGTAGCATCACGCCTGACAGTCGGCTACCATAGCGCACGCTTAAATTTACTTTAATCACTTCCAGGAGATGACGTGTCTGAAAAGTGCCCTTGCTGCAGCGGAAAGGAGTATAGCGTATGTTGCCAACCCTTTCTGAATGGCCAAGCGAACCCGTCCAGCGCGGAACAATTAATGCGCTCACGCTACACCGCCTACGTCGTGAAAGATGCCGCGTGGCTGGCGAAAACCTGGCACTCCAGTAAACGCGTGGCCGACCTTGAGACGTTATTATCCGAAAGTTTTGCCGGTACTGAATGGCTGGGCTTGAATGTAACTCGTTGTAATCATGGAAGCCATGAGAATGAAGCCTTCGTGACGTTTTTTGCGCGTTACCTCGAAAAAGGCCGCACTTCAGCCATCTATGAATGTTCGCGCTTTCTTCGCGAGGATCAACGCTGGTACTATGTCGACGGAACAACGCCTGAGTTGGGACGTAACGATCGCTGTCCTTGTGGCGCCGATAAAAAATACAAAAAATGTTGTGGGTAATCTGGACAGATACACAACGGCTTTACCATTCATCGCTTTGACAGGACTCTGATCGAGATGCAAGCGCAAACCATCCAACGAAAAGTTTTACGAACCATTTGCCCTGATGCGAAAGGTTTGATCGCCAAGATCACCAACATTTGCTACAAGCACGAACTCAACATTGTGCAGAACAATGAGTTTGTCGATCACCGCACCGGACGCTTTTTCATGCGCACCGAGCTGGAAGGCATTTTCAACGACAATACCTTGCTGGCCGATCTCGATAGCGCGCTACCCGTCGGTTCAGTGCGTGAACTGCAAAGTGCCGGTCGTCGCCGTGTCGTGATTCTGGTGACCAAAGAGGCGCATTGCCTGGGCGATCTGCTAATGAAAAGCGCGTTTGGCGGTCTGGATATGGAGATTGCTGCAGTCATCGGTAACCACGAAACGCTGCGTTCACTGGTTGAACGTTTCGATATTCCGTTTGTGATGGTGAGCCACGAAGGCCACACGCGTGAAGAGCACGACAACCGCATGGCGGATGAAATTGACCGTTATCAGCCTGATTATGTGGTGCTGGCAAAATATATGCGCGTGTTGACGCCCGCCTTTGTGCAACGTTATCCAAACCAGATCATCAATATTCACCACTCCTTCTTGCCGGCGTTCATTGGCGCGCGTCCGTATCATCAGGCTTATGAGCGCGGCGTGAAAATCATCGGCGCCACCGCGCACTACGTGAACGATAACCTCGATGAAGGTCCAATTATCATGCAGGACGTGATCAACGTCGATCATAGCTACACCGCAGAAGAGATGATGCGTGCAGGACGAGACGTTGAGAAGAATGTGTTGAGCCGCGCACTGTATAAAGTGTTAGGCCAGCGCGTGTTCGTTTACGGCAACCGCACGATCATTCTTTAACCACTTCGGCGCTGAACTGCACAACTCTTCAGCGCCACGCATAAAAAGTGGGCAAACAGTTTTTATTTTCAGTGACGGCGCTTTACAGACCGAGCGCATTTGTTATGATGCGCCCCGCTTTAAGACGCAATGATTCAGGCCAGTGGTGGGATTCCCGAGCGGCCAAAGGGAGCAGACTGTAAATCTGCCGTCACAGACTTCGAAGGTTCGAATCCTTCTCCCACCACCATCTGAATCGTCTCTGCCTGAAGCCACAATATGAAATATCCCCGGTGGGATTCCCGAGCGGCCAAAGGGAGCAGACTGTAAATCTGCCGTCACAGACTTCGAAGGTTCGAATCCTTCTCCCACCACCATCACATGTTCTCCTTCGTATTCTTCTTTCGTTTTAATCGCTGTTTTCTCCCGCTTATCATCATGACTTTTGCCCAAAAACTCGTTACCATCGCGCCATACTTTTGCGGATAAAAATGGCAGCGAAATGAAATTTGTCTCTTTCAACATCAACGGCTTGCGTGCGCGTCCTCATCAATTAGCCGCGCTGGTTGAACAGCATCAACCCGATGTCATCGGCTTGCAGGAAACCAAAGTGCATGACGATATGTTCCCGCTCGAAGACGTCAGCAAACTGGGTTATCACGTGTTTTATCACGGACAGAAAGGTCATTACGGCGTCGCGCTGCTGACCAAAGCTGAGCCTGTCAACGTCTACCGTGGTTTCCCTGGCGATGAGGAAGATGCACAGCGTCGTTTGATCATGGCGGAAATCCCGAGTCCGATTGGCGATATCACGGTGATCAACGGTTATTTTCCGCAGGGTGAAAGCCGCGACCATCCCACCAAGTTCCCGGCGAAAGAGAAGTTTTATCGCGATCTGCAAAGTTATCTTGAGCAACAGCTAGCCGTGGATAAACCGGTATTGATCATGGGCGACATGAACATCAGCAGCACCGATTTTGACATCGGCATTGGTGAAGATAATCGTAAGCGCTGGCTGCGTACCGGAAAATGCTCGTTCCTGCCTGAAGAGCGCGAGTGGATGGATCGCTTGCTTAAGTGGGGTTTGGTTGATACCTGGCGCGATAAGTTCCCGGAAACCAACGATCGTTTCTCATGGTTTGATTACCGCTCGAAAGGCTTTGACGACAATCGTGGTCTGCGCATCGATCTGCTGCTGGCGAGCCAGCCGCTCGCCTCGCGCTGTATTGAGAGTGGCATCGATTACGATATCCGCAGCATGGAGAAACCGTCGGATCACGCCCCGGTTTGGTCGACATTTAAGCTGTGATGAAGCAGCGTGGCGTCTAGCGCCACGCGCTTTTATTTGATGATCTTCCAGATAAGCGGATTGGTTCCCAATACCTTCTCATCCCTGCCGCACTGCAATAACACGCCTTCCGCTTTGACTACCGCACCTTCAGAATAACTGCGGTTCTCATAGGTACAGCACTGCATGCAACTGCTCTGACGATTGTTTTGCCCTTGTGTCCACACTTCTGGCGGCAGATCCACCACCACATCGGTATTGCCCATACGATTGTTTTCCGGCTGGCGGTTGGCCAGCGCCGAGGTGCTGCATAACAACAATCCGCCCAGCAACATCATTGCATAACGCATCACTCTGTCTCCTTGGTTTTGCGACGAGCCGTTTTCGGTTTGGCTTTCTTTTTGGCCCCAGGCGCTGTCAATCCGCGAAAGGCCTGTAACGACGGTCGCTGGCGTGCTTCACCAATCAGCCCAATCAAGGTGCTGACCAGCGGCTGCATAAACTCATCATAGCGACAAGACTTCTCGCTAATCCGGGTAAGCGTCGATTCCCATTGCGCCGTCATATCGGGCCGGGCGGCCATTTCTGGCAGTGCATGGATCAACGCCCTGCCCGCATCCGTCGAATGAATATAACGGCCTTTTTTCACCAGGAAAGTGCGGCGGAACAGCAATTCGATAATGCCCGCACGCGTCGCTTCCGTACCTAAACCATCGGTTGCACGCAGCACTTTCTTTAATTCTTTATCCTGCACAAAGCGGGCGATGCCGGTCATCGCAGACAATAGCGTCGCATCGGTAAACGGACGCGGCGGTTGCGTCTGCTTCGCCAGCACTTCGCCGCGCTCGCACAGCAGCTCATCACCTTTAGCGACGACCGGCAGCGGCGTGCCATCGTTCTCCTCGTCACGCTCTTTGCTGCCAAGCAGCGCACGCCAGCCGGCTTCGGCCAGAAAACGCGCTTTGGCGATAAATTTTCCGCCGCCGATATCAAGATCAATAACGCATTTGCGGAACACCGCATCCGGGCAAAACTGCATTAGATACTGGCGGGCGATCAATCCGTAAATATTGGCCTCATTTTCGGTCAGACTAACCTTACTGGCACGCGCAGTGGGAATGATGGCATGGTGCGCATCGACCTTTTTGTCGTCCCAGCAGCGGTTCTTCTGATCGGGATTGAAATCCGCTGGCGGTGTCAGATTGGGCTGATGCGCCTGAATGGCGTTCAGCACCGCATGGCGTCCGGCAAAGTGCTCATCGGGCAGATAGCGGCTATCGGAACGCGGGTAGGTGATCAGCTTATGGGTTTCATACAGCCGCTGACAGCAATCCAGTACGTTCTGCGCGCTGAGGCCAAAGCGCTTACCGGCTTCGATCTGCAGGCCAGAAAGCGAAAATAGCAGCGGTGCGGTATCGGATTCACGTTTGTCGTTATATCCGGTGACCAGCGCCGGCTTACCATTAATGCGCTCAAGCACGTGATCCGCCAGCGGACGATGCAGCAAACGCCCCTCTTCATCCTGCCACGGCTCGCAAGCATCGCTTGGCACCCATGTCGCGACAAAACGCTCGTCTTTTGGCGTGACGATGTGCGCTTTAACTTCGAAATAGTCCTTAGGGATAAAGTTTTCGATCTCTTCATCGCGGCGCACCACTAAACCCAGCACCGGCGTCTGCACGCGGCCAACCGACAGCACGCCGTCGTAACCGGCGTTACGGCCCAGCAAGGTAAAGGCGCGCGTCATGTTGATGCCGTACAGCCAGTCGGCGCGCGCACGCGCTAACGCAGACACACACAGCGGAATGAATTCGCGGTTCTCACGTAGGCGCCCAACCGCACGTTCAACCGCCGAGGCATTAAGATCGTTAATCAGGCAGCGCTGCACCGCTTTGCGTTTCTCTGGTGCGAGCTGCAGATAATCCAGCACTTCATCCACCAGCAGTTGGCCTTCACGATCGGGGTCACCCGCATGCACCACCATGCTGGCTTGTTGCAGCAGGCCTTCAATCACTTTTAACTGCTTAGCCACGGATGGACGTGGCTGCAAGCGCCATTTTTCCGGAATAATCGGTAAATCAGCCAGATTCCAGCGCGCATAGCGGCTGTCATAACTGTCGGGCTGCGCCTGCTCCAGCAGGTGCCCAACACACCAGGTCACAACCTGGTCATTCCCGCAGGCAATATAGCCGTCTCCGCGTCGATGCGGTTTTGGCAACACGTCGGCAATCGCACGCGCTAAGCTGGGTTTTTCGGCAATAAACAAACGCATGGATGGCGTCGTTCCTTAACGTCAGGTAACTACGGTAATCAGTGGACGATCGGCTCTAGCGGCAAACAGTTCGCCAATCGACGTTGCTTGCACGCCTGCTGCAGAGGCGCAGCGCTGGAATGCCTCAATGGCGCTGGGTTGAACCGCCACTAGCAGACCACCGGAGGTTTGTGGATCGCACAGCAACGCGCGGGTGGCATCATCTAAGGGTGAAACCTGCTCGCCATAGCTGGCGAAGTTGCGGCTGGTGCCACCGGGCACCGCTCCCGCAGCGATATAGTCATCGACGCCCGCCAGGCGCGGTACCTGCGCTGCAATCACTTCGGCACGCAATCCTGAACCCTGGCAGATTTCACTTAAATGGCCGAGCAAGCCAAAACCGGTGACATCGGTCATCGCGCTGATGCCCGCCAGTTTGGCGAACTCCGCTCCGGCTTTATTCAGCTGGCACATCACATCGGCAGCCAGCGAACGGTGTTCAGGCCGCAGCAGGCCTTTTTTCTCCGCGGTAGTGAGAATGCCAATGCCTAATGGTTTGGTGAGGAAAAGCTGACAACCGGCCTGCGCCGCGCTGTTCTTTTTCACCCGCGCCACATCGACGATACCGGTTACGGCCAGGCCGAAGATCGGCTCTGGCGCATCAATCGAATGGCCGCCCGCCAGGGCGATTCCCGCCGCCTGACAAGCGGCACGCCCGCCCTCGACCACCTGCTGCGCCACTTCCGGACTCAGTAGATTCACCGGCCAGCCTAATATAGCGATCGCCATGATGGGTTTCCCGCCCATGGCGTAGATATCACTGATGGCGTTAGTGGCGGCGATACGACCAAAGGTAAAAGGATCGTCGACGATCGGCATAAAGAAGTCGGTGGTGCTTACCACCGCAGTACCGTTGCCGAGATCGTAGACTGCAGCATCATCACGCGTTTCATTGCCAACCAGCAGTTGCGGATCGTGAAACGGACTGAGCTCACTGCGCAGAATGGTTTCCAACACCTGCGGCGAAATTTTGCACCCACAACCCGCACCGTGGCTGTATTGCGTTAAACGAACAGGTTCACTCATGGCGACTTCCTTATGCGATGAACAGAAGGCGCTATGTTAGCCTGGCTGTTAGTTGGGAGTAAGTGTTGCACGACCTAACCTCGATCTTTCGCACAGGCTCTGTGCAATCTTTGCAACGGCGCCTAACCTGCCGCAAAAGTCCAGCATTGTCTGTCAGAAATAACTGACAAACTGCGCGGTGTCCGGCGCAACCACGGTGGTGTTGGCTTTCAACTGCGGCGTGCCGAGATAGAGGAAACCAACAATCGCATCTTGCTCGCGGCAGCCAAAGGCTTCGCGCACGGACGGATGATCGGTCCACGGACCGCTGCGCCAGATGCCATTAAAACCTTGCGCCACGGCGGCCATCTGCATCGCCATCACTGCACAGCTGGCAGACGCCAGTTGCTCCCACTGCGGCACTTTGGCGTTCTCTTCACAATGCGCCACCACGGTGATGATCATCGGCGCGCGATAAGGCGCGGAGGCTGCTTTGTCAATCGCCTTCTGCTCAAGATTGCTGTCACGCGCGGCCTGTTCCAGCAAGTTAGCAAAGCGCTCGCGCCCCTCATTTTCGACAATAATGAAACGCCATGGCTGCAGCGTACCGTGATCGGGGGCGCGCATCGCGGCGTGCAGAATATTTTGCAACGCTTCACCTGCCGGAGCCGGTTCTGCCAGACGAGACGCCGAGCGGCGATTAACTAATAAATCCAATGCATCCATTATTCTTCTCCCGTGAATAAAAAGCGTGGGCTAATCCTGGCACAGCACGATCTTTTGTAACAGTCTGGCGCGATTTCCTGCTGACTTTTCGCACGCCGCTCTTTAGGATGAACCCGACATCGGGGCAGACCGCGTGCTGGCTGCCCTGCTACGTGAATATGGAGAGTTTATGCGCACTTTGTGGCGAATTATTTCCGGTCTGTTCCGCTGGACCTGGCGGGTACTGAATTTTATTCGGGAATTTATTCTTAATTTATTTCTTATTGTTTTGATCCTGGCGGGCGTCGGGATTTGGCTGCAGGTTTCCAGTTCCAATAGCAGTGAGCCTGTACAGCAAGGCGCATTGAAAATCGATCTGAGCGGAGTGCTGGTCGATAAACCTTCTGTCAGCAATCGTCTGAGTCGTATTAGCCGTCAACTGTTAGGCGCCAATAGCGATCGTCTGCAGGAGAATTCCTTGTTCGATGTCGTCGATGCGATCCGCCAGGCAAAAACCGATAAAAACATCACTGGCATCGTGCTGGAGCTGCGTGACTTTGCCGGTGGCGATCAACCTTCGCTGCAATATGTGGGTAAAGCACTGCGCGAATTCCGTGACGCCGGCAAACCTATTTATGCGGTCGGCGACAGCTACAGCCAGGCGCAATACTACATCGCCAGCTACGCCAACAAGGTGTATCTCTCACCTCAGGGCACGGTCGATCTGCACGGTTTCGCCACCAACGGCCTGTACTACAAGACTTTGCTGGAAAAGCTGAAAGTTAATTCGCATGTATTCCGCGTAGGCACTTATAAATCTGCGGTTGAGCCGTTCCTGCGTGACGATATGTCACCGGAAGCGCGCGACGCTGATGGGCGCTGGATTGGCCAGCTGTGGCAGAATTATCTGAATACTGTGGCAGCCAATCGTCAAATTACACCAGAACAGCTGTTCCCAGGTGCAGCTGGCATCATTAGCGGCTTGCAAGCGGTGCAAGGTGATACCGCGAAATATGCGCTGAATAATAAATTGGTGGATGTACTGGATACGCGTGCAGCCGCCGATCAGGAACTGGTGAAAACCTTCGGCTGGGATAAGGCGAATAACGATTACCGTAGCGTGAGTATCTACGATTACACCGTTAAACAGCCGCTGCAGAGCCAGGATGGCAATATCGCCGTGATCCTCGCCAGCGGTGCGATTATGGACGGTGAAGAGAGTGCCGGAAACGTCGGCGGTGATACCACGGCGTCGCAAATCCGCGATGCGCGCCTGGATGCTAAAATCAAAGCCATTGTGTTGCGTGTCAACAGCCCTGGCGGCAGCGTCACGGCATCGGAAGCGATTCGTGAAGAGCTGGCGGCAGCCCACGATGCGGGTAAACCGGTGGTGGTCTCAATGGGCGGCATGGCGGCTTCCGGCGGTTACTGGATTTCAACGCCTGCCGATTACATCGTGGCGGCACCCAGCACGCTGACCGGTTCCATCGGTATCTTTGGCGTGATTAACACCGTTGAAAACAGCCTGAGTTCGGTGGGTGTGCATACTGACGGCGTCGCCACATCGCCGCTGGCGGATGTCGCCACCACCAAAGCGCTGCCAACCGAAGTGCAGCAGCTGATGCAGCTGACCATTGAGAACGGCTATCGTAACTTCGTGGGCCTGGTAGCGGCCTCGCGTCACAAAACGCCTGAGGAGATCAATGCGATTGCACAGGGTCACGTCTGGACCGGTAGCGATGCCAAAGCCAATGGTTTGGTCGATGCGTTGGGTGACTTTGACGATGCCGTGGCGAAAGCTGCTGAGCTGGCGAAAGTCGCTAAGCCGGAGTTGAGCTGGTATCAGGACGATCCGGGCATGATCGATCTGCTGCTGAATCAGATGAACGCGTCGGTTCAGGCGGTGTTGCCGGCTGCGCTGAAAGTCTGGCTGCCTGCGCCAATGCTGGACGTAATGAGCGCAATGAAACAGCAACCTGGCTTACTGAATAACCTCAACGATCCGCAAAATCGCTACGCTTTCTGCCTGAACTGCGGCAACGTACGCTAATCTTTACAGCCCGGCCGCTGGTCGGGCTGCTTTTCGTTCGTAATCCCCTTATACTGCGCGTTTTACGGCAAGTCTGAGTTCCTTCATGCAAAAGAAAAATATCTACGTAGCCTACACCGGCGGCACCATCGGGATGCAGCGCTCTGCGCAGGGCTACATTCCGGTATCGGGTCATCTGCAACAGCAGCTGGCAAACATGCCCGAATTCCATCGGCCTGAAATGCCGGATTTCACCATCCATGAATATCAGCCGCTGATGGACTCCTCGGACATGACGCCGCAGGATTGGCAATCGATTGCGAACGATATTAAGCAAAACTACGATCGCTACGATGGCTTTGTGATTTTGCATGGTACCGACACCATGGCTTTCACCGCTTCGGCGCTCTCCTTTATGCTGGAGAACCTCGCTAAGCCGGTGATTGTCACCGGCTCGCAAATTCCCCTGGCAGAATTGCGTTCTGATGGGCAGCAAAACCTGCTGAACTCGCTGTATGTGGCGGCCAATTATCCGATCAGTGAAGTTGCCCTGTTTTTCAACAACACGCTATTCCGCGGCAACCGTACCACTAAGGCACATGCTGACGGCTTTAATGCCTTTGCATCGCCAAACCTGGCGCCTTTGCTGGAAGCGGGTATTCATATCCGCCGGTTAAACACCCCGCCCGCACCGCAAGGTCACGGCGAGCTGATTGTGCATCCGATTACACCACAGCCGATTGGCGTGGTGACGATTTATCCGGGTATCTCTGCCGACGTGGTGGGTAATTTCCTGCGTCAGCCGGTGAAAGCCTTGATCCTGCGCTCTTACGGCGTTGGCAACGCGCCGCAAAATGCAGAGTTTCTTTCGGAACTGCAACAGGCCAGCGATCGCGGCATTGTGGTGGTGAATCTGACGCAGTGTATGTCCGGCAAAGTGAATATGGGCGGCTATGCCACCGGCAATGCGCTTGAGCATGCGGGCGTGATCAGCGGTTTTGATCTCACCGTTGAGGCCACTTTGACCAAACTGCATTTTTTATTGAGTCAGAACCTCACCAGCGCGGAAATTCGTGCCAAAATGCAGCAGAATTTACGCGGCGAACTGACCGAAGATTGATACGGAGCGAAACCAATGAAGCGGGCATTGATAATCATCGATATTCAGAACGATTTTTGCCCCGGCGGCCCAATGGCGGTGCGTGAGGGTGACCAAACGGTTGCCGTCGCCAATCGATTTGCGCGTGAGTTTCACGATCGGGGTGAATGTGTGGTGGCATTGCAAGACTGGCATCCAGCCAATCACGGCAGTTTCGCCTCGATCTCCGGCGAGCCGGTCTACACGCTGGGCGAATTAAACGGTCTAGCGCAGATCTGGTGGCCCGATCACGGTATTGAGAATTCTGTCGGGGCGGATTTTCATCCCGATCTCGATCGCTCTCTGATAGATGCCGTGTTCCATAAAGGGGGCGATGTTGAGGTGGATAGCTACAGCGCCTTCTTTGATAACGGCCATCGACGCAAGACAGAACTCGACAGTTGGCTGCGCGAGCGCGGCATTAGCGATTTAGTGATGTTGGGTATTGCGACCGATTACTGCGTCAAATACAGCGTGCTGGATGCGCTGGAGTTGGGTTACAACGTGGAGGTGGTTAAAGAGGGCTGCCGCGGTGTGAACCTGAATCCGGATGACAGTGAAATTGCTTTCGCTCAGATGGAAGCACAAGGTGCGGTATTAATCTGAAAATAAGGGGCTGGTGAGAACCGGCCCTTTTGATTTTTAGTGCAGGTTGATGCGCGTCACGTCGGGCTCAATGCCGAACTCTTCTTTCAGCTGTTTCTTCGATTTCATCACCATATCCCCACCTTTGCTGATGGTCATATGTTGCGGATCGTCATTGTGGCGAGCCTGCCACAACATCACCAGCTGCAGACAATTCTCTTTCTGCTCTGGCGTCAGCGCGACGCCATCTGGCCATTTGCCGATTTCAACCGCCGTGGAGAGCCGCTCGTACACTTCCGGCGTCATCGCCTCCAGCATCGCTTCCAGTTCCTGTTTCATGCTTAACCCTCTTGCTGATTGCCCTGCTCATCAGTGAAGTTTAGCGAGGCGGAGTTCACGCAGTAGCGCTCGCCGCTCGGTTGTGGGCCATCCGGGAACACATGTCCCAAATGTGCATCACAGTTGCCACAGCGAATCTCAACCCGTTGCATGCCGTGAGAATCATCTTCCAGATAGCGGATGGCGTCGTCACTGAAAGGCTGATAGAAACTTGGCCAGCCACAGCCTGAATCGTATTTGGTTTCGGAGAGAAACAGCGGCGAATTACAAACTAAGCAGTGGTAAATCCCTTCCTGCTTGTTGTGCAGCAAGGCGCCCGAGAAAGGGGGCTCCGTTCCACGATGCTGAGTGACATAGCGCTGCATTTCGGAAAGCTGCGCAATTTTTGCGTCGGGTGCGGTGTCTTTAGCCATTTTGAGTTCCGGAGTGTCATTCTGAAAAAATCGACTAGTATTCTAACAAACGTACAACATCTATCGGGTCTTTTTTCGTGCTAACGCCTCCGACATCTGTTCCACAGCACGATTTTGTGATGGCGATCACCCTTTATAAAAGTCATCCCTTTTCAGCCCGCATTCGGCGTAACATAGGCGCGCAATAAGGGTGCTGCGTAAGCGATTGCGCAACGAATTATTCCTGGTGTTGGAATTGACCTGTCGCAACAATTGACACGATTCCGCTTGACGCCTGGTAAGGTTTTTGTAATTTTACAGCCAACCTTTTATTCACTAACAAATAGCTGGTGGAATATATGACTATCAAAGTAGGTATTAACGGTTTTGGCCGTATCGGTCGCATCGTTTTCCGTGCTGCGCAGCAGCGTTCTGACATCGAAATCGTCGCGATCAACGATCTGCTCGACGCCGATTACATGGCATACATGCTGAAGTATGACTCTACTCACGGTCGTTTTGACGGCACTGTAGAAGTGAAAGACGGTGCACTGATTGTTAACGGTAAGAAAATCCGTGTTACCGCTGAGAAAGACCCGGCTAACCTGAAGTGGGACGAAGTGGGTGTTGACGTTGTTGCTGAAGCGACCGGTATCTTCCTGACCGACGAAACTGCACGTAAACACATCACTGCTGGCGCGAAGAAAGTGGTTCTGACTGGTCCATCTAAAGACAGCACCCCGATGTTCGTACGTGGCGCTAACTTTGACAAATATGCTGGCCAGGACATCGTTTCTAACGCGTCTTGCACCACTAACTGCCTGGCTCCACTGGCTAAAGTTATCAACGACAACTTCGGTATCGTTGAAGGTCTGATGACCACCGTTCACGCAACCACCGCGACGCAGAAAACCGTTGATGGCCCGTCTCACAAAGACTGGCGCGGCGGCCGTGGCGCAGCGCAGAACATCATCCCATCTTCTACCGGTGCAGCTAAAGCAGTTGGCGTTGTTCTGCCAGAGCTGAACGGCAAACTGACCGGTATGGCGTTCCGCGTTCCTACTCCAAACGTGTCTGTTGTTGACCTGACTGTTCGCCTGGAAAAACCAGCGACTTACAAAGAAATTTGTGCAGTGATCAAAGCTGAGTCAGAAGGCAAAATGAAAGGCGTTCTGGGCTACATCGAAGACGACGTGGTTTCTACCGACTTCAACGGCGAAACCCTGACTTCAGTATTTGACGCTAAAGCAGGCATCGCTCTGAACGACAACTTCGTGAAACTGGTTTCCTGGTACGATAACGAAACTGGCTACTCACACAAAGTTCTCGATCTGATTGCACTGGTTGCTTCTAAGTAAGCTAACCGGCTAAACGGACAAGGGGTGACTTCGGTCGCCCCTTTTTTTCGACTGGATAAAAGAGAAGGTCTGACCATGCAAGATACGCTTTATACCCTTCCGGTAGTGAATCAAATCACCCCTTATCTGTCACAGCGTCAGCAGGGTGATTTGCCAATTGTAGTGATCAGCCATCCTAAAGTGCGAGCGGCGATTGCCCTGCAAGGTGCGCATCTGCTTTCGTGGCAGCCTAGCGGCCAAAAACCGGTGATTTGGCTCAGTGAAAAGACCCCATTTACTACAGGTAAAGCAATCCGCGGCGGCGTGCCTATTTGCTGGCCGTGGTTCGGTCCGGCAGGTGAACCGGCGCACGGTTTTGCACGCAATATGCCGTGGACGCTGACCGCCCATGACGAAAACGAAGATGCGGTAATGCTGACTTTTACGCTGGAAAGCAACGCACAAACCAAAAAGCTCTGGCCACACGATTTCACCCTGCTCGCTCGCTTCCGGATTGCTGAGCATTGTGAAATTGAGCTGGAAGCTTACGGCGACTATGAAGCCACCGCAGCGCTGCACAGCTACTTCCAGATTGCGGATATCACACAGGTCGAAGTGAGCGGATTAGGTAACAGTTTTATCGATAAGGTTAACGATAATGCGATTGGCGCATCCGACGGCAAGCAGACCTATCCCAACCGCGTGGATCGTATTCACACCGCAGCGGATGACTGCAGCGTGATTCACGATAAAGCGGGCAAACGCCAGATTGAAGTCTATCACCACTATCAGAGTGACGTTGTCACGTGGAATCCAGGTCCGGAGTTATCATGCAGCATGGGGGACATGCCAAATGAAGGCTATAAAACCATGGTGTGCGTGGAAACGGCGCGCATTAGCAAGCCGTTAAAAAGCGCGGGTGAATCCCCTGCGCGTTTGGGCACCACAATTCGTATCGTTAATAAGTAATAAGATGCGGCGCCGTTGCGCCGCTAAACCACATCTAATGCAGTTTTAGATTGAGGCGCAGGAAACGCCCGATCAATGATGCTCAGCTCTTCATCAGTCAAATTGATGCTAAGCGCGGCCGCGTTTTGCTGCACATGTGCAACGCTGCTGGCTTTAGGAATGGCCAAAACGCCTTGCTGACGGATCACCCAAGCCAATAGCACTTGCGCCACGCTGATGCCCTTCTGTTGTGCAATCTGTTTAAGATGCGCATCGTCAAACAGCGCCTGTCGCAGTCGTCCAGCCTGCGCTAACGGGCAATAGGCCATAATCGGCATCTCGCGCTGCTGACACTGCGGCAACAGATCGTACTCGATCCCGCGTGACGCTAAGTGGTAAAGCACCTGATTGGTTAAACAGGATTTGCCGCCGGGCTCTTGCCACAGTTCCAGCATATCGTCATGGTCAAAGTTCGAGACGCCCCAATGGCGGATTTTGCCCTGCTGCTGCAAGGATTCCATCGCGCGAATGGTTTCTTCTAAGGGCACATTGCCGCGCCAGTGCAGCAAGTAGAGATCGAGGTAACCGGTTTGCAGACGGCGCAGACTGCGCTCGCAGGCCTCGATAGCATCGACTTCACCGGCATTCCAGGGATACACCTTCGATACCAGCCAGGCTTGATCGCGACGGCCGCGTAACGCTTCGCCGACCACCTCTTCGGCAGCGCCTTCCGCATACATTTCCGCCGTGTCGATAACCTTAAGTCCAAGATCTAAACCCGCCTGCAGTGCGCCCACTTCCTGGCTGCGCAGCGCTGCATTCTCACCCATATACCAGGTTCCCTGGCCAATAGCGGGTAAAGCTGATTCACCGTGAAATTGGATAGTCTTCATCACTCCTCCTGTTGCGCTGATATGGGGCTCTGAATTGGTGCAATGCAAGAGAAACGCCTCATTACGAGGCGTTTATTTAATCGTCAGAAGCTGTAACTGATGCCGGTCCAGAGTGTGAACTGGCCACTTTTATCGACCATCGGGCTGTCTTTGATTTCGCTGTCGAAGCGCGTGTAACGACCAGACAAGCTGGCGTTCCAGCTTTGGCTGATTTGGTAGCTGGCATTCATCTCGACATACGGCGACCAGCTGTCGTCTGGATGATACTCAGCGATGCCGGTTCGCGCGCTTTCATGGGATGAAACACCGTAGTAATAACGGTTCTGATTGGCGCTGTTCCACATGGCACCAATGCCCGGCGTCAGGCTGAATGTGCCGAAATCAAAGCGATATAGATAGGTGAGATCCCAGATCAACCCATTGCTGTTATTGAGCACATCACCCAGCAGAGCGGTGCGCACGATACCCCAATCGGCAACGTGGCGATAGTTGGCGCCGGCCATCAGCGTCATACGGCGCTTATCCAGCGCTTTCATGTCACCCAAATCGTTGTCTTTCGGATCGTACTGCTGCGGCGATCCCAGCACCGTCAGCGACAGCTGATTCTGCGGGTCTTTCCACAGGTAATAGCCGCCTTGCAGGCTACGGAACCAGAAGTTTTCACCTTCATAATTAATCACCGGAATCGGCAGATAGCGGTCTTGTCCGCCCCGATAAGGTGACTGCGCATAAATCACCGAAGCGCCAAGAGATAAGGGTTCTGCATGAGTGCCGAACGCCGCAAAATAACAAGGAATAGCCAGAGTAAGCGCTTTAAGTTTGAATTGGTTCACAATTTATTCAGTCCATTAATATAACAATCACACGCAGAGTCTAACCAAATTTTTGCTATCGGTTAACGTTTAATGATGCTCTCTAACCAGCATAGCGAAATATTCTCAGTGGCTTCATCGCTCACACGGCTTAGGTTGATTGCCTCAGTGCTTATGAGACTTTGTTATTGATATATCGCTGAATAAGGAGAAAAGTGGCTGCAGGTTTTCTGAATGCCTTCTACAGTTAAATGTAAGACGAGACTTTTTTGTACGAGCAGAGTAACCATAAGAATTGTGTATCCCGATAAAAAAACGTCAGGTTGGCATAAGGGTTGCTGTACTCAATAAAGAATATCTTCCGGGAGCTGCTACAAACTTTTATTACGCTCCTTTACCTGTGCTAAAAACGAAAGGACGGGCATCGCTATGAATATATTCGATCACTATCGTCAGCGTTATGAAGCTGCCAAGGACGAAGAGTTCTCATTGCAGGAATTCCTCGCCATCTGTAAACAGGATCGCAGTGCATACGCCAACGCTGCCGAGCGACTATTAATGGCCATCGGTGAGCCGGTGATGGTTGACACTGCGCAAGAGCCTCGCCTTTCCCGAATCTTTTCCAACCGAGTCATGGGACGCTACCCGGCCTTCGAAGAGTTTTACGGTATGGAGGAAGCGATTGAGCAAATCGTCTCCTACCTGAAACACGCCGCGCAGGGTTTGGAAGAGAAGAAACAGATCCTTTACTTACTGGGCCCGGTGGGTGGCGGTAAATCCTCATTGGCCGAGCGCCTGAAAGCGCTGATGCAGCGTGTGCCGATCTATGTGCTGAGCGCCGACGGCGAGCGCAGCCCGGTAAACGATCATCCGCTCTGCCTGTTTAACCCGCAGGAAGACGCCAATATTCTGGAAAAAGAGTATGGCGTGCCACGGCGTTATCTGGGCACCATCATGTCGCCCTGGGCGGCGAAACGCCTGCATGAGTTTGGCGGCGATATCACCCGCTTCAAAGTGGTGAAAGTGTGGCCGTCGATTCTGGAGCAGGTAGCGATTGCCAAAACAGAACCAGGCGATGAGAACAACCAGGATATCTCTGCGTTGGTTGGTAAAGTGGATATCCGCAAACTGGAAAATCACGCGCAAAACGATCCTGACGCATACGGCTATTCAGGTGCCCTTTGCCGCGCAAACCAAGGCGTGATGGAATTCGTTGAGATGTTTAAAGCACCGATTAAAGTGTTGCATCCGCTGCTGACCGCCACGCAGGAAGGTAACTACAACGGTACCGAAGGGATCTCTGCCCTGCCGTTCAACGGCATCATTCTGGCGCACTCTAACGAATCAGAATGGGTCACCTTCCGTAATAACAAAAACAATGAGGCCTTCCTCGACCGTGTTTACATCGTCAAAGTGCCTTATTGCCTACGCGTTTCTGAAGAGATTAAGATTTACAACAAACTGTTGGATCACAGTGAGTTGACCACGGCGCCATGCGCGCCGGGCACGCTGGAAACCCTGGCCCGCTTCTCGATTCTGTCGCGTTTGAAAGAGCCGGAAAACTCCAGCATCTACTCGAAAATGCGCGTTTATGATGGCGAAAGCTTGAAAGATACCGATCCAAAAGCCAAATCCTGGCAGGAGTATCACGATTACGCGGGCGTTGATGAGGGCATGAACGGCCTTTCTACTCGCTTCGCGTTTAAAATCCTGTCGCGCGTGTTCAACTTCGACCATGCCGAAGTAGCGGCCAACCCGGTGCATCTGTTCTACGTGCTGGAGCAGCAAATTGAGCGCGAGCAGTTCCCTCAGGATCAAGCCGAGAAGTATCTGGAGCACCTGAAAGGCTATTTGATTCCAAAATACGCCGAGTTTATCGGTAAAGAGATTCAGACCGCGTATCTGGAGTCCTACTCTGAATACGGTCAAAACATCTTTGATCGCTACGTCACCTACGCTGATTTCTGGATTCAGGATCAAGAGTACCGCGATCCCGACACCGGACAGCTGTTTGACCGCGAATCGCTGAACGCCGAGCTGGAAAAGATCGAGAAACCTGCCGGGATCAGTAACCCGAAAGATTTCCGTAACGAGATTGTCAACTTTGTGCTGCGTGCCCGTGCGCAGAATAGCGGACGCAATCCGAACTGGACCAGCTACGAAAAACTGCGCACGGTCATCGAGAAGAAAATGTTCTCGAACACCGAAGAGTTGCTGCCGGTGATTTCGTTCAATACCAAAACCTCAACGGACGAGCAGAAAAAACACGATGATTTTGTCGATCGCATGATGGAAAAAGGCTATACCCGCAAGCAAGTACGCCTGCTGTGCGAATGGTATCTGCGCGTGCGTAAATCTTCATAATCGTTATCTGTAAGCGTCGCGGCGCTTCGGTGCTGCAACAGGAGGCCGGGTTTTCCCGGCCTAAGCTTGCAATGCAGTTTGGGGGATTTTTATGGCCTATTTTATCGATCGGCGTCTCAACGGTAAGAACAAAAGCGCCGTCAATCGGCAGCGCTTTCTGCGCCGTTATAAGTCGCAAATCAAGCAATCGATCTCCGAGGCCATCAACAAGCGTTCGGTGACCGATGTCGAGAGCGGCGAATCGGTCTCGATTCCAATTGACGATATCAATGAACCGAGCTTCCATCAGGGCCGCGGCGGCAGTCGCCATCGCGTGCATCCTGGGAATGACCATTTCGTGCAAAACGATCGCATTGAACGTCCGCAAGGTGGCGGCGGCAGCGGCGGTAGCGGCCAGGGCAACGCCAGTCAGGATGGTGAAGGCCAGGACGAATTCAGCTTCCAGATATCTAAAGATGAATATCTCGATCTTCTGTTCGAAGATTTGGCGTTGCCGAACCTGCGCAAGAATCAGCATCGGCAGTTAAACGAGTATAAAACCCATCGCGCGGGCTACACCTCAAACGGTACGCCGGCTAATATCAGCGTGGTGCGCTCACTGCAGAACTCGCTGGCTCGTCGTACGGCGATGACGGCGGGTAAACGCCGCATGTTAAACGAACTGGAAGCTACGCTAGCCGAAGTGGAAACCAGCGAACCGGCGCAGTTACTGGAAGAGGAGCGTTTACGTAAAGAGATCGCTGAGTTGCGCGCGCGCATCGACCGCGTGCCGTTTATCGATACCTTTGACCTGCGCTACAAAAACTTCGAGAAGCGACCAGAACCTTCCAGCCAGGCCGTGATGTTCTGCCTGATGGACGTGTCTGGTTCGATGGATCAAGCCACCAAAGATATGGCGAAGCGTTTTTACATTCTGCTGTATCTGTTCCTGAGCCGTACCTATAAGAACGTCGACGTGGTGTACATTCGCCATCACACTCAGGCGAAAGAGGTCGACGAACAGGAATTCTTCTACTCGCAGGAAACGGGAGGCACCATTGTTTCCAGTGCACTAAAGTTGATGGATGAGGTGGTTAAAGAGCGTTATGACCCGTCACAGTGGAATATCTATGCGGCGCAAGCGTCGGATGGTGATAACTGGGCCGATGATTCACCGCTCTGCCACGAGATCTTAGCCAAACATATTCTGCCGGTTGTGCGTTATTACAGCTATATCGAGATCACGCGTCGCGCGCACCAGACCTTATGGCGCGAGTATGAACATCTGCAGGCAATGTTTGATAACTTCGCAATCCAACATATTCGCGAGCCAGAAGACATCTATCCGGTATTTAGAGAACTTTTCCACAAACAGGCTGCAGAAGCCTGATTTTATAAGCCGGTCACTGACCGGCTTTTTCTTTGCAGCAGCCCCACTCACTTCGCGCCATTTCCTGTTGTTTTTTCATACAAATTTAGCTGTGTATGGGATGCGGCCCCACAGAATGAAAAAATGTGCAATTAAGCGCTGACAAGCTATTGATAAGGCATTATCTTTCCACCTTGTCTGTGTGAATCGCCCGCAGTTTGTCTTTTTTGCCCCGCCGCAGGAGAACGCCGTTGAATACCAGCATGATTTACAGTTTGTTCATTATTGGGTCCGTGCTGGTAGCAGCAAGTATTTTGCTCAGTTCCTTTTCCTCACGCCTTGGCATTCCGATTCTGGTGATCTTCCTCGCTCTCGGCATGTTGGCCGGGATTGATGGTATCGGTGGCATCGCGTTTGATAACTATCCCGTCGCCTATCTGGTCTCCAACCTCGCTTTAGCCATCATTTTGCTTGATGGCGGGATGCGCACCAAAGCGTCTTCGCTAAAGGTGGCGCTCGGCCCGGCATTATCGCTGGCGACGGTTGGCGTGATGATCACCGCAGGGTTAACCGGCGTTGCCGCTGCCTGGCTGTTTAAGCTCGATCTGATGCAGGGCTTTCTGATTGGCGCGATTATCGGTTCTACCGATGCCGCCGCCGTATTTTCGCTGCTGGGTGATAAAGGCCTCAATGAACGTGTCAGCTCCACGCTGGAGATTGAATCCGGCAGCAACGATCCGATGGCGGTGTTTCTCACCATCACGCTGATCGACATGATTCAGCAAGGCCAGTCCGGCCTGAGCTGGATGTTTGTGGTGCATCTGGTGCAGCAGTTTGGTCTTGGCATCGTATTAGGCCTTGGCGGCGGCTGGGCGCTGCAGCAGCTGATCAACCGTATCAATCTGGCGCAGGGTTTATATCCGCTGCTGGCGGTGAGTGGCGGCATCATCGTGTTTGCGCTCACCACCGTGATGGAAGGCAGCGGCATTCTGGCGGTTTATCTTTGCGGCTTCCTGCTGGGCAACAGCCCGATTCGCAACCGCCACGGTATTTTGCAAACCTTTGACGGCATGGCATGGCTGAGCCAAATCGGCATGTTCATTGTGCTGGGCTTGCTGGTGACACCCTCCGATTTGTGGCACATCGCGGTGCCGGCGATGATTCTGTCGCTGTGGTTGATTCTGGTAGCGCGCCCGCTGTCGATTCTGGTTGGTCTGTTACCGTTCAAAGGCTTCACCGGACGCGAACGTATCTTCATCAGTTGGGTGGGCTTACGTGGCGCAGTGCCAATCATCCTCGCCGTATTTCCGATGATGGCCGGGCTGGAGAACGCCAAGCTCTACTTCAACATCGCTTTCTTTGTAGTATTGGTGTCGTTGATGCTGCAAGGCACTTCGCTGGGCTATGCCGCCAAACGCGCCAAAGTGGTGGTGCCACCAACCGCCTCGCCGATTAGCCGGGTTGGGCTGGATATCCATCCGGAGAATCCGTGGGAACAATTTATTTATCAGCTGAGCGCCGACAAATGGTGCGTCGGCGCAGCGCTGCGTGATTTGCAGATGCCGCGCGAAACCCGCATCGCCGCCCTGTTCCGCGATAACGCGTTAATGCATCCCAACGGCAATACGCGCCTGAAAGAAGGCGATGTGCTGTGTGTGATTGGCCGTGAACGTGATCTCCCCGCCTTGGGTAAAATGTTCAGCCAATCGCCGCCGGTATCGCTGGATCAGCGCTTCTTCGGCGACTTTATTCTGGATGCTGAAGCGCGCCTGCGCGACGTGGCGCAAATCTATGGGCTGGAGTTAGATGAACAGACCAACGATCAGCAGTCGCTTGGACAGCTGGTAATGAGTTTGCTCGGCAGCACGCCGGTGGTGGGCGATCAGGTCGAATGGAAGCAGTTAACCTGGACGGTAGCAGAGAAAGAAGATAACCAGATTGTGAAAGTTGGCGTGCGCGTCAGTGAAGACAAAGATTAATCCGAGGCTTTATCGCTCGTAAACTGCGTGTGAACGACTATGCTCACTATTCAACCCAGCAAATACGGGAGAATGTAATGGGACGCGTGGTGAAGATTGGTCAATATGAAATTGTTGATGCAGAGTTCAATAGTGACAATGGCGACACTGTCAGTATTCCCTGCCATACCAATCCCGGCCTGAGTGACCAACTCGACGGCTGGGATGTGGATACCAGTGTACCGGCATGGATTGATGAAGAGGCTGTCGATCTGCAAATCGGACACTATGACAAGCAGCAGGACCTGTGGGTATTAAAAAAACCCGCCTGATTGGCTGGCGCCGCCATTGATGTGAATGGCGGTCATTCCGAAAAGCTGTCTTAAAATGAAGCGTAATATTCGCGATTAATTAACTTTTAACCATACATTTCAATTAAATAGCCAATTATTTCTTTAGTCATTTATTTCCTTTTCAGACTATTTCCATATTAACTCTGTCAAATAACTCCTGCATACTCTTAAACGTTGCTGCAGCTTTTCGTGACGTGCATCACGTCTCAAACGGTCCTTTCCTTGCAGCGCTTATGGCAGCACTGACTTATATCTCGCTGAAAGAATTATTCTTTCCATTTTTCAGCGGACTACTCCTGAGCGCGTACTTGATTCTGGTCAGGCCATCTTTTACTTAAGAAAAGAGAGCAGGTTTTATGGCAAGTACTTTGATAATGAATGATGCAACCCGCTCGTGGAGCGGACTGCGCAAAAACCTCATCGCAAAAGTCGCACTTAGTTTCTCGGATTTAATTGCATTAAATCTGGCATTGTTTTTATCTGCCGCCACCGTTCAAGGTATTTGGGGCGAACTGGATACCTTTATTCCGCCCCAGCAGATTGAATACCGGTTTATTGCCCAATTTAGCCTTTCTATTCTTTGCACCGCCTGGTTCTGGGTGCGTATGCGTCACTACACTTATCGCAAGCCGTTTTGGTTTGAACTGAAAGAAGTGATTAAAACCCTGTTCGTCTTCTCTCTGCTTGATCTGGCGTTGATTGCCTTTTCAAAATGGGACTTCTCGCGCATGGTTTGGGTATTTAGCTGGACTTACGCTCTGCTGCTGCTGCCGCTGATGCGTGCCGTGGTAAAACGCGCCATCAACCGCGCAGGTCAGTGGCAGAAGGAAACCATCATCATTGGTTCCGGTAAAAATGCCATGGAAGCTTATGCGGCGCTGCAGAGCGAGGAGATCCTCGGTTATAACGTGCAGGCGTTTATCTCGCTGGATGATGACCAACAGCATGAGAAGGTTAATGGCGTTCCGGTGATCACCTGGAAAGACATCAACTGGCAAACCATGGACCGTGACAACACGCAATTTATCGTCGCCACCGAATTTGAGCAGCAAGTGGTGCGCGATAAATGGCTGAAGTTCCTGTCCAAAATGAAGTGCCGTTCAATCTCCGTGATCCCAACGCTGCGCGGCGTGCCGCTGTATGGCACCGATATGTCATTCATCTTCAGCCATGAAGTGATGATTTTGCGCGTCAGCAACAACCTGGCGAAACGCTCTTCGCGCTTCCTGAAACGCACCTTCGATATCGTGGTGGCATCCATGCTGCTGCTGTTCCTCGGACCGGTATTTGGACTGCTGTGTGCGATGGTGAAACGTGACGGCGGCAATGCGATTTATGGTCATGAACGCGTTGGGCAAGATGGCGTGAAGTTTAAGTGCCTGAAGTTCCGCTCAATGGTGACCAACTCGCAGGAAGTGCTGCAAAACCTGCTGGCGACCAGCGAGGAAGCGCGTGCCGAATGGGACCGTGATTTCAAACTGAAAAACGATCCGCGTGTGACCAAAATTGGTAACTTCCTGCGCAAAACCAGCCTTGATGAGCTGCCACAGTTGTGGAACGTGATTCGTGGCGAAATGAGTCTGGTCGGTCCGCGTCCGGTGATTGAAGCAGAACTGGAGCGTTATGCCGGTGATGTGGATTACTACCTGATGGCGAAACCGGGCATGACCGGCTTGTGGCAGGTCAGCGGACGTAACGACATTGACTACGATACGCGCGTCTATTTCGATTCCTGGTACGTGAAAAACTGGGCGTTATGGACTGACATTGCGATTCTGTTCAAAACCGCTGGCGTAGTGGTTCGTCGCGACGGCGCTTACTAATACCCTCGAGGCGATGCTTGTGCACTTCGGCAGGCATCGCTTTTATTATCCCTTTCTTTTTCCCCTAAGAGTCATTACCCTTCCGGATTGTTTAACAGGTCGTCCGGTTCGTAATGCAAAAATTCACCTTAATACTTCTTAGCCTGGTGCTGCTGGCGCCGCTTGGCATTGATCTTTACCTCCCGACATTGCCGCAAATCGCCGAAGGTCTTAACAGCCCGGTGAGCCTCATCCAAATCACGATTCCTCTGTTTTTATTGGTGATGGGCATTGGCCAATTGATTACCGGTCCGCTGGTGGATAATTTTGGTCGTAAGCCGCTCGCGTTAATTGGTCTTGCGCTTTACATCACTGGCAGCGCGATTGCCGCCACGAGCACGCTGTGGCCGGTGTTCTTTCTCGCCCGCATCATTCAGGGTTGCGCGGTGTGCTGCACGGCGGTGGTGGCCTTCAGCGGCGTGCGTGACCGTCTCAGTGGCGAGGATGCCGCACGCGCTTACGGCTTTCTCAATGGTGCGCTGAATATCGTTCCCGCGCTGGCGCCACTGCTGGGTGGGATCCTCGCCGAAGCCTACGGCTGGCGGATGCCGTTCTGGTTCCTGTGCGGCTATGCGGTGGTGATCGGCTTGATCGTCCTGCTGTGGCTGCCGGAAACGCGCCCGGCGGACACCTTACGCGTTAAAGGTTTACCGCTGGCGCAGTATGCTGCCATCGCCCGTGAACCGCGCTTTCTCGCCTTTGCCTTTGCCAATGCCGGCGCGCTGGGCATGGTGCTGACCTATGTGTCTCTGGCGCCACACGTGCTGATGACCGAAGGCGGCCTGACGCCGTTGCAATTCTCTTTCGCCTTTGGCGCCAACGGGTTTTGGATCATGCTGGTTAGCGCGTTCGTAAACAAAACCATTCGCAAAGCGGGACGCCCGTTCTGCCTGGCGATGGGTTTCGCCACCATGTTGATCGGCGCAATTCTTCTGATGATGGGCACCACGCTGTTACCGGCGGCGTGGCAAAACCATTGGGCGCTGTACATGATTCCCGTGGCGGTTTCCGTTGCTGGCCTGGCGTTCACGGTCGGTCCCGCCACCAGCTACGCGCTGGAGCCGTATCAGCAGCAAGCGGGCGTGGCCTCAGCACTGCAGGGATTTATTCAGATGGCGTGTGGTGCGGGCGGCAGCATGGCAATCGTAGCATTGCCCGTTGCGGAGAAGTCGTCACTGGCATTGATGATGCTGCTGGGTGCAGCGCTGGCACTGACCGCCTGGCGCTGCAGTAAGAAAATGCACGGTCGCGTGACCGCGCTTAAATAACTTCAACCGGAACGCGTGGCGCGAGCGCACACATCAGCTCGTAGCCCACCGTTCCGGCGGCTTTTGCCACCTCATCGATCTTCACCTGATTGCCCCACAGCTCCACCTTTGAACCGATGCCGGCCTGCGGGCAAGGTTCTAAATCGATCATCATCATGTCCATGGAGATGGCGCCCAGCGTTTGCGTGCGTATGCCATCCACGCTGACTGGCGTGCCGGTGGGCGCATGACGTGGATAGCCATCGGCGTAACCACAGGCGACGATGCCGATACGCTGGGTGCCGCTGGCGTGATAGCGATAACCGTAACCCACGCCGTCACCGGCTTTCAGCTGCTGCACACCAATGATTTCGCTGGTGAGCGTCATCACCGGCTGCAATCCGGTGCTGGCGATATCCTGCCAGTCGCCGCTCGGTGACGCGCCATAGAGAATAATGCCGGGACGCACCCAGTCAAAATGCGCTTCAGGATGCCACAGCGTAGCCGCAGAGTTAGACAGGGAACGCGGACAATCGAGCCCTTCCGCCGCCAGTTCGACGCGCTTCATCGGCTCAACAACTCCTTGCGGATTTTCTGCATCAGCGAAGTGCGCCATCAGCGTCATTGCACCGACGTTCGGCAGAGCGCGCAGTTTTTGCCACGCCGCATGAGCCTGCTCAGGACGGAAACCAAGCCGGTTCATGCCGCTGTTGATTTTGAGGTACACATCGACCGGTGCCGACAGCTGCGCTTTTGCCAGCGCCTGAATCTGCCAGTTGCTGTGCACGCTGGTGGTGAGGCGGTAACGATCGATTAGCGCTAAATCCTCGGCATGAAAGAAACCTTCCAGCAGCAGGATCGGTTTTTTCCAGCCCTGCTCACGCAGCAGGATCGCCTCTTCCATATTCAGCAGCGCGAAACCATCGGTTTCTGCCAGGCTTTGCCACACGCGAGCCACACCGTGACCATACGCATTGGCTTTTACCACCGACCAGACGCGTGATTGCGGGGCCGCCCGGCGAACAACGGCCAGATTATGACGCAGTGCCTGTTGATTGATGGTGGCACCGGTTGGACGTGACATGCTTTTACTCTCCCTGAGGTCTCAGCGCGCCGCGCTGGCGTTACGCAGTGGCGAAGAATGTGGCTCAAAACCTGGCAGGTAGCGCAGCACTGACAAATCATCTGCGGCAATCGCCGGTTTCTGACCGGAAATTAAATCAGCCAGAAGCTGACCGGAACCACAAGCCATCGTCCATCCCAGCGTACCGTGACCGGTATTGAGATAGAGATTGGAGAGCGGCGTGCGCCCGACAATCGGCGTACCGTCTGGCGTCATTGGACGCAGTCCGGTCCAGAACGTGGCCTGTTCGACAAATCCGCCTTCAGGATAGAGATCGCGGACCACCATCTCCAGCGTTTCACGTCGTGCTGGCAACAGTTTGGTGTTAAAACCAACAATTTCTGCCATACCGCCCACGCGAATGCGATCGTCAAAGCGCGTCACCGCCACTTTGTAAGTTTCATCGAGGATGGTGGAAACCGGTGCGGCGTCGGCATTCTTGATTGGAATCGTCAGCGAATAGCCTTTCAACGGGTAAACCGGGATGGCGAGAATGTCTTTCAGCAGCGCGGTTGAATAGGAACCGAATGCCACCACGTAAGCATCGGCTTTGATCACTTCATCGCCACACTTCACGCCATAAATGCGATTGCCCTCACGCAACAACTGATCAACCGAGGTGTTGTAGCGGAAGGTTACGCCCGCCGCCGCTGCCATCGCAGCCAGACGTTGGGTGAACAGTTGGCAGTCGCCGGTTTCGTCGTTAGGGAGACGCAAACCGCCGGTGAGTTTATGCGCCGTGGCCGCCAGCGCAGGTTCGACATTTTTGAGCTGATGCGCTTCCAGCAACTCATAGGGCACGCCCGCATCGCGCAGCACGGCGATATCTTTGCTGGCACTTTCGAACTGTTGCTGAGTGCGGAACAGCTGCAGCGTGCCGCCCTGCCGACCTTCATAGGCAATGCCGGTGCTGGCGCGCAGCGTTTTCAGGCAGTCGCGGCTGTACTCCGCAATGCGCACCATGCGGCTCTTATTCTCTTGATAGTGCTGCATGTCGCAGTTTCGCAGCATATTCCACATCCATTCCAGCTGGAATTTGCTGCCATCAAGACGTACCGCCAGCGGCGCGTGACGCTGGAACATCCATTTGACCGCTTTCAGCGGAACGCCCGGCGCCGCCCAGGGCGCAGCATAGCCCGGTGAAATCTGTCCCGCATTACCGGCGCTGGTTTCCAGCGCGGCGGCAGGTTGACGATCGATAACCGTGACCTCATGTCCGGCCTGCGCCAGATACCATGCGCTCGCTACCCCCACCACACCACTACCAAGAATCACTACGCGCATAAGCCCCTCGTCGCAGCAAAAGAATAATTAACTATTAACCCAGCCCAACACAGCATAACCCGACCGCTATTGAAATCTTACATTCGACCGACTTATTTCACATGTTTTTTACCTGACTGCACACTGAAATCATGCAACAGCGGCAAAATCAGGATTTTTTATGCCTTAAATCCCTTAATCAGCAATTTATTATGCGGAGGGCAGCGGTTTTGACTTTTTTCAGGAGAAAGCGCCGCAGTCATACAATCCACTTATAAACAGAGCATTATTCTGCTAAATGAATAATAGCCAACATTTGCCATCAGTATTGGCTTAACTAACGCTTTTTGAATGATTTTCTGCCAAAAGAATTCGATTGAGATTCAGTTTCGGATAGGCGACAGTGGACTATCATTGAAGTGTTCGCTCAGTTTTTTGGGCCATCTTTACTCAGGATGAGGCCTTAAACGATCGTGACAGGTAACTCCTGCCGCTTGCAAAAAAGAGGTGCGCTATGACGACAATCTTTGACGAGCCAACCCGCAACAGTAAACGACTCAGTGATGGTCCCGACTGGACCTTCGAACTGCTGGATGATTATCTGGCGGAAATTGACCGCGTAGCCAAAAGTTACGGACTGGAAACTTATCCGCACCAAATTGAAGTGATCACCTCCGAGCAGATGATGGATGCCTACTCCAGCGTGGGTATGCCGATCAACTATGCGCACTGGTCGTTCGGCAAGAAATTCATCGAAACGGAACAGCGCTACAAGCATGGTCAGCAAGGCCTGGCGTATGAGATCGTCATCAACTCCAATCCGTGTATCGCCTATTTGATGGAAGAGAACACCATGACCATGCAGGCGCTGGTAATGGCGCACGCCTGTTACGGTCACAACTCTTTCTTTAAAAATAACTATCTGTTCCGCAGCTGGACCGATGCCAGTTCGATTGTGGATTACCTGCTGTTTGCGCGAAATTACATTACCGACTGCGAAGAGCGCTATGGCGTGGAGGAAGTTGAGCGGCTGCTCGATTCCTGCCATGCGTTGATGAACTACGGTGTGGATCGCTATAAGCGTCCGCAGAAAATTTCGCTGCAGGAAGAGAAGGCGCGCCAGCAGAGCCGCGAAGAGTATTTGCAGAGTCAGGTGAATACGCTGTGGCGCACCCTGCCGCGTAAAGAGAAAGAGTCGGTGCACGTTGAGGCATCGCGCTACCCTTCTGAACCGCAGGAAAACCTGCTCTATTTTATGGAAAAAAATGCGCCGCTGCTGGAATCCTGGCAACGTGAAGTGCTGCGCATTGTTCGCAAAGTTAGCCAGTATTTTTATCCGCAGAAACAGACGCAGGTGATGAACGAAGGCTGGGCCACTTTCTGGCACTACACCATCCTTAATCATCTGTATGACGAAGGCAAAGTGTCGGAACGCTTTATGATGGAGTTCCTGCACAGCCATACCAACGTGGTGTATCAGCCACCGTATAACAGCCAGTGGTATAACGGCATCAACCCGTATGCGCTGGGCTTCGCGATGTTCCAGGACATTAAACGCATCTGTCAGACACCGACCGAAGAAGATCGCTACTGGTTCCCGGACATTGCCGGTTCCGACTGGCTGAAAACCCTGCATTTCGCCATGCGTGAATTCAAGGACGAAAGCTTTATCAGCCAGTTCTTGTCACCAAAAGTGATGCGTGATTTCCGCTTGTTCACGGTGATGGATGATGACCGCAACAATTTCCTCGAAATTGCGGCGATCCATGATGAAGCGGGTTACCGCGCCATTCGTCAGCAGCTGTCGGCGCAGTACAATCTGAGCAATCTGGAACCTAACATTCAGGTCTACAACGTGGATTTGCGTGGCGATCGCTCACTGACGCTGCGTTATGTGCCGCAACAGCGTGCGCCGCTCGATAAGAGCCGCAAAGAAGTGTTGAAGCATGTCCACCGTTTATGGGGCTTTGATGTGATTCTGGAACAGCAGAATGAAGACGGCAGCGTCGAGTTGCTGGATCGTTCGCCCACGCGCGGCCCAACGTTATAAGGCAAAAAAAACCGGACTGTCGAAGTCCGGTTTTTCTTTTATCGCTTGCTGGCTAAATCGTCCGGCATGCTTTTCTGCATCTTGTGCCAAATCTCACCGCTGCGGCGTCCGTATTCACGCACGCTATCGACAATCTGCTCCTGCGAAGGATTAGCCACGCACAGGTCAGCCAGCTGGCGATAGAAGTTTCGCGCCAGTTCACGCGCTTCCAGACTGGAGAAGTAGTGACGACCCACGCGGGTATACAACCCTTTCAGGCCATTCAAAATCAGACCATAAATCGGGTTACCTGATGCAAACGCCAGGCCGCGGAACACGCGATAATCCAGCTCGGTATAGGCTTCGGCTTTGTCTTCCTCGATCAGTGCATTTTCCAGCACTTCGCGCGCTTTATCAGGATGATGACGCAGCGCACGGCTGATAAAAATCGAAGAGATGTTAGTCCGCACCGACAGCAGATTATCAATCAACTGGGGGACGCTATCGTGATCGAGTCGGGCCAGGGTTTCGAGGATGTTTAAACCGGAGGTTTCCCAAAAATCGTTAACGCGCGTCGGTTTACCATGTTGAATGGTCAACCAGCCATCGCGCGCCAGACGCTGCAAGACTTCACGCAACGTGGTGCGGGTCACACCAATCAGTTCAGAAAGCTCACGTTCGGCAGGTAGAATGGATCCCGGCGGAAAACGACTGTTCCAGATGCTTTCAATAATATACTCTTCCGCAAATCCCGCGGGGCTCTGCGCCTTAATCACCATAGCATTTATTTCTCGTTGCTTTCTTTATCGTAATGCGACTCATCATACCAGAGCGGCTATAGCGGAAATAGCCTGCCAACCGATTAAAAGCGCGCGCTGGCGCAAAATTCAGCCGTGAATTCAGATGAAAAAACGCTGGCAAGCACACGTTTGCGCTGCTCCTGTGGCTTGCACTTATCGGATGAAGCGCATGGCCGGATCTTTTTTGGCCTCAACGCGACTTAAGTCATTTTTGTACATGATTTTTTCCCTTTACCTGGCTGGCACGGTTGCGCTTTTGGTTTACACTGCGAAACATTAACGGTTACAGGAAAAGCAATATGTTGCGATATTTGAATCAATGCTCGCGTGGACGCGGTGCCTGGCTTCTGCTGGCCCTGACGGCGCTAGCGTTTGAATTGACGGCGTTGTATTTTCAGCACGTCATGGGGCTGCAACCCTGCGTAATGTGTATTTATGAGCGTTGCGCGCTGTTTGGCGTGATGGGCGCGGGCATCGTGGGTGCGATTGCACCGAAAACCCCGCTGCGCTGGGCGGCGATCCTCATCTGGATTTATAGCGCGATTGAAGGCACTCGCCTCTCTTACGATCACACCATGATTCAGCTGCATCCCAATCCGTTTGTCACCTGCGACTTTGCCGCACGTTTCCCAACCTGGTTGCCACTGGATAAATGGTTGCCTTCGGTGTTTGTGGCCAGCGGTGACTGCGCCGAGCGCGGCTGGACTTTCCTGACCTGGAGCATGCCGCAGTGGATGATCGTGATATTCGGCGCTTATCTGCTGGTGGCGCTGCTGGTGTTGATTGCACAACCGTTCAAACCGAAACGCCGCGATCTGTTCGGACGTTAAACACAAAAAAACAGGCAGCCCTGGCTGCCTGTTTTATGTTTAACCGTTGCGATCCGGTCGATCGATTATATGCTCTTCCCAATCCCGCACTTCACTCTCACGCACCGCAATAAAACGCACTGAAATGCGCTGCGCATGCATCGCCTTTTTAGAACCGGCGATCAGCGGATGCCAGGCCGGCAAGGTTTTCCCTTCCCCTAACACGCGATAGGCGCAGGTACGCGGCAGCCATTCAAAACTGGTGAGGTTTTCACGCGTCAACTTGATGCAATTCTCTTCTAACTCAAAACGATGCTCGTAGTTACGGCATTGGCAGGTTTTGATATTCAGCTGATTGCAGGCCACGTTGGTGAAGTAGATTTCGTCGGTATCCGCATCCTGCAACTTATTCAAGCAACATTGGCCGCAGCCGTCGCACAGGGATTCCCACTCTGCGTCGTTCATTTGGTCAAGGCGTTTAGTCTGCCAGAAAGGTTGTTCAGTCATGATGGCGGTCCGGGTTAGCAAAGAGACCGCACCTTATAAAGGTTCAGGTGCGGTGATGCAAGTTTTACAGAACGCGCGTCGAAATACCGTGACCCGCCAGCGATACTTCCAGCTTATCGCCAGAACGCATCGGGCCAACGCCTTCAGGCGTACCGGTCAGCACCACATCGCCCGCGCGCAGGGTGAAATACTGGCTCATATAGGCAATCAGCGGCAGAATTTTGTGGATCATATCGGCGGTCGTCCCGTGCTGACGCACTTCGCCGTTAACCATCAGCTTCAGTTCGGTGTTCTGGGGATCGCCGCTGAACTCGGCAAGCGGAATAAAACCTGACAGCGGACACGAGTTATCGAAACCTTTGGATTTTTCCCACGGTTGGCCCGCTTTCTTCAACCCGGCCTGCACGTCACGTAAGGTCAAATCCAGCGCGACGCCATAACCGGCAATCGCCTTCGCCACATGCTCTTCGCTCGCCTGCTTCAGCGTCGAGCCAATCAGCACAGCCAGCTCCACCTCATGATGCACTTCACCAAAATTTGCCGGGATCGACAGCGGCTGGCGCAGATCGCATACCGCGGTTTCCGGTTTGATAAACACTACCGGTTCGGTTGGCGTGGCACTTCCCATTTCCTTTATGTGCTTCGCATAGTTGCTGCCGACGCAAACCACTTTGCTGACCGGATAATCCAACAGAGCGCCCTGCCAGTTACGATGCTGATACATGCTATTCCCCTGCTTTGGTTGTGTTTGCCGCCAGTGCATCTGGCGATGAAGTCTGGCTCAGAGCCGGAACGCGGCACGCTGAGGTGGAATATATTAGCGGGTTTATGGCGGCAGGCGTGGCGGAAATTGTCAAAAGTCATTAATCGTGTACAACAAAATCAGCTAAACGCCCGGATAATTGCCCGCAATAAAAGGTTAAAGCGGGCAGTTAATTAACGCAAATATCACTGATTATTTCTACAGGATATATTTACAGAGGAATCTGAATTAATCTTTTTTACCCTGATCGAGATGAATGTTGAGCAGACTTTCAACCGGCGGTGGGATTTGCAAATAAAAGCCGTGGTCGCTTAAACCTTGCTTAACTTTATTGATATCCGCGTTAGCCAGCTTGTCACGCTTATCCAGTGACAGCACCATGGCCAGCTGGGGTTTGCCGAAGCCACGCAGCAGTTCTTCCGGCACCCGTGAGAAATCGTCTTTTTTTTCAACATACAGATAAGTCTGTTCACGTTGCGGGCTTCTGTAGATCACACAAAACATATTTTTTACTCGAATTAACCGATGGCGTCACTTGCCTGAATATAGCAGTAACTATAACATGCTTGCAGAACTTCGAATATTGACCGTTTGATGTTATTGCCGATTTTATCGGCGTACATTTAAAGGTCGTAAAACAGGACTGAGTCAGCACAGATGTCGCAAACGCCAATCGAATTCAAGGGAAGCAGTTTTACCCTGTCAGTCGTTCATCTGCATCATTCGCAACCCGAGGTGATTCGTCAGGCGCTACAGGACAAAATCGATCAGGCACCGGCCTTTTTGCTGAATGCGCCGGTGGTGCTGAATGTATCAGCGTTAACCGGCGACATTAACTGGAAACAGATGCAACAAGCGGTGATGGCGACCGGTCTGCGTATCGTGGGTGTCAGCGGATGCAAAGATGAAGCCCTGAAAAAAATGATCGCCCGCGCGGGCTTGCCGGTCCTTTCTGAAGGTAAAGAGAGCCGCAAACAAGCCGCGGCGCCGGTCGCTGAAGCCGCACCGGTTGTTGCGGCAGTGGTGGCGGATGCCGCCAGTAAAACCCGCATCATTAATACGCCGGTGCGTTCGGGCCAGCAAATTTATGCGCGCAATGCCGATCTCATCGTCACCAGTAGCGTCAGCGCCGGTGCCGAACTGGTCGCCGACGGTAACATCCATATTTACGGCATGATGCGCGGACGCGCGTTAGCCGGCGTCGGCGGACAACGCGACAGCCAGATTTTTTGCACCAACCTCGCCGCAGAGTTGGTCTCTATTGCCGGAGAATATTGGATGATCGATCAAATCCCGGCGGAATTCTTTGGTAAAGCGGCGCGCCTCAGCCTGATAGAGGGCGCGCTTACCATTCAGACACTTAATTAAGCCCCTTTTCTTTCGTTAAGGAAATCAACATTTATGGCACGCATTATTGTAGTTACATCGGGTAAAGGGGGCGTTGGCAAGACCACGTCAAGCGCGGCCATCGCTACCGGGTTAGCGCAGAAAGGCAAAAAAACCGTCGTCATCGATTTCGATATCGGTCTGCGTAACCTGGATTTGATCATGGGCTGTGAACGCCGCGTGGTGTATGACTTTGTAAACGTCATTCAGGGCGATGCAACGCTGAATCAAGCGCTGATTCGCGACAAGCGCACAGAGCAACTCTACATTCTGCCGGCTTCACAGACGCGCGATAAAGATGCACTGACGCGTGAAGGCGTTGAAAAAGTGCTGAACGATCTGGCGGCGATGGAGTTCGACTTTATCGTCTGTGACTCACCAGCAGGTATCGAAACCGGCGCGCTGATGGCATTGTACTTCGCCGATGAAGCCATCATCACCACCAACCCGGAAGTCTCTTCAGTACGTGACTCCGACCGTATTCTCGGCATCATCTCTTCGAAATCCCGTCGTGCAGAGAACAGCCAGGATCCGGTGAAAGAGCATCTGCTGCTGACCCGTTACAATCCTGGCCGCGTAACCCGTGGCGATATGCTGAGCATGGAAGATGTGCTGGAAATTCTGCGCATTCCTCTGGTTGGCGTCATCCCGGAAGATCAATCTGTCCTGCGCGCCTCTAACCAGGGTGAGCCGGTGATCCTCGACGCAAACGCTGACGCCGGTAAAGCCTATGCTGATACCGTAGATCGCCTGCTTGGCGAAGAACGCCCCTTCCGCTTTATCGAAGAAGAGAAGAAGGGTTTCCTTAAACGCCTGTTCGGGGGATAACCAATGGCATTACTTGATTTCTTTTTATCCCGTAAGAAGAACACAGCCAATATAGCCAAGGAAAGGCTGCAGATTATCGTAGCCGAACGCAGAAGGGGCGACAGTGAGCCCCACTATCTGCCGCAGCTGAAGCGCGATATTTTGGAAGTGATCTGTAAATACGTAAAAATTGACCCGGATATGGTGACCGTTCAGCTGGATCAGAAAGGGGATGATATCTCGATCCTCGAGCTCAACGTGACACTGCCGGAGCCGGAAGACGTTCCTAAATGATTAAAGCGGTTTCCTGATTTTCCCCTGCGGTGTTGCGCAGGGGAAAATGCTCGCATTAAAGTGCCTGCAGAATCTCGCTGATACCCGCTTTCAGCAAGTCGCCCCGCCAGCCTGTCTGTAACTCAGGTGTGCGCGACGCGTTTTTCAATCCCCAATGCACGCTCAGCACCTGATTAATCTGCCGACGTGATGCCAGCAGTTCCTGGCTGAAACCACTCTCTTCACTCACCTGTTGCACCAGCGCTTTAATGGCTTTGAACGCCTGTTTGTAGTGCGGATGATCGATCAGATTGGGCAGCGGCTGTGGCAAAGTCGCTTCATCCTGCGCCTGCGCTTCAGCCACCAGCGCCACCATCGCTTTACCGTGGAAGCGGATTTCGTGGCCGTTCAGCCCTAAATGATCCAGCTCGCCAAGGCTGCCCGGCATAAAGCGCGCCACTTTCCACAGATTCTCTTCGCGCACCACGAAGTTCACCGCCATATCTTTCTGACGCGCGAGGTTTAAACGCCACGCGGCCAGGTGCTGCAACGCCGCCAGCTGACGCGGACGTAGCTGCCACGCATTGGTGATGTCGCGCCAGGCTTCTTCCGGTTGCAGCACATCCAGGCGGCGCTGACACAGCATATTGCATTCGCTTAACGCCGCCGCCATGTTGCCGGCTTCTTCAGTTTGCGCCACCAGCTGATGGGCAATCGGCAGCAGATAGGCGACATCGGCAGCGGCATATTCACATTGACGTTCGGTTAACGGACGCGCCAGCCAATCGGTACGCGATTCACTTTTATCCAGCTCGATCTGGTTGAAATGCATCACCATTGAGGCAAAGCCCCACGACAGCGCCTGGCCGGTAAACGCCGCCAGAATTTGCGTATCAATCATTGGGTCGGGCAGGCATTTAAAGCGATGCAGGAACACTTCCAGATCTTCGCCACCGGCGTGCAGGAATTTGGTGACCTGCTTGTCCTGCAACAGCGCCACAAACGGCGTCCAGTCACTGATATTAAGCGGATCGATCAGGATCAGCTGGTCGCCATCAAACAGCTGAATCAGGCCGAGCTGCGGATAGTAGGTGCGGGTGCGCACGAATTCAGTATCCAGCGCCACGGCGGCGTGCTGGCGTGCTTTCTCGCACACGGCGGCCAGTTGGTCATTTTGGTCGATCAGGGTGTAATTCACGTTGTCTTTCTCGCTGCGGCAAACTACGCGCAGCGCTCCATGTTAAAAGCAATAAAAACGCCGGACTGTGCCGGCGTTAACCTGAGGAGAATGGCGCGTTACTGCCCTTCTCGCTTCGCCTCATCACGCAATTCGCGGCGCAAAATTTTGCCGACGTTGGTCTTCGGCAACTCGTCACGAAACTCGATAATCTTCGGCACTTTGTAGCCGGTGAGCTGGCGACGGCAATGATCCAGCACTTCTTCTTTCGTCAGTGAAGGATCTTTCTTCACGATGCACACTTTTACCGCTTCGCCCGACAGATCGCTGGGAACGCCAATCGCCGCGGCTTCACGCACTTTCTCATGCTGCATCAGCACATCTTCGATCTCGTTAGGATACACGTTAAAGCCTGACACCAGAATCATGTCTTTCTTACGATCGACGATGCGAATAAAGCCTTCGCTATCAACGGTAACAATATCACCAGTATGCAGCCAGCCATTTTTCAGCACTTCATCGGTAGCGTCGGCGCGCTGCCAGTAGCCGGTCATCACCTGCGGACCGCGAATACACAGCTCGCCCGCTTCACCTGGCGCCACATCCTTGTCTTCATCATCGACGATGCGCACATCGGTGGACGGCACTGGCAAACCGATGCTGCCGGTATGACAGGTAATGTCATACGGATTCACTGACACCAGCGGCGAACACTCGGTCAGGCCGTAACCTTCCAGCAGATAGTGTCCGGTGAGTTTTTCCCAGCGCTCGGCAACCGCTTTTTGCACCGCCATGCCGCCGCCGGCTGACAGGCGCAGCGTAGAGAAATCGAGCTTATTGAAATTGGCATCATTCAGCAGCGCATTGAACAAGGTGTTCACGCCGGTAATGGCGGTAAACGGGAACTTGCTGAGCTCTTTAACAAAGCCGGGAATATCGCGCGGATTAGTGATCAGCAGGTTGGTGCCGCCAAGGTCAAGGAACAACAGCCCGTTCACCGTCAGCGCGAAGATGTGATAGAGCGGCAGCGCGGTCACCACTTGCTCTTTGCCCGGACGCAGCAGCTTGCCGTAAGTAGCTTTAGTCTGTTCCAGATTAGCCTGCATATTGCGGTGCGTCAGCATCGCGCCTTTGGCCACGCCGGTGGTACCGCCGGTGTATTGCAGGAAAGCGAGATCGTCATTGGTCACGGTTGGGCGTTGATAGGTCATCTGTTCGCCCTGCGACAAGGCGCTGCGGAACGGGACCGCGCCCGGCAGATGGTATTTTGGCACCAGCTTTTTCACGTATTTAACGACGAAGTTCACCAGCGTGGCTTTCACCGGCGCCAGCTGATCGCCCATACGCGTTAACATCACATGTTTGATCGGCGTTTCGGCCACCACTTTTTCCAGCGTGTGGGCAAAGTTCGAGACGATCACTATGGCGCTGGCGCCGCTATCAACGAGCTGATGCTTGAGTTCACGCGGCGTATAGAGCGGATTGACGTTGACCACCACCATGCCAGCGCGCAGTACGCCAAACAGCGCGACGGGATATTGCAGCAGATTGGGCATCATTAGCGCCACGCGATCGCCCTGCTTTAAGCCCAAACCTTGCTGCAGCCAGGCGGCAAAGGCGCGGCTTTGCTTTTCCAGCTGCCGATAGGTCATCGGCTGGCCCATATTGATGAAAGCCACCTGATCGGCGTATTGCTCTGTTGCGTGCTCGAAAAGATCGACCAGAGAAGCGTAACGATCCGCATTAATTTCCGCAGGGACATCTGCCGGATAGCGTTTGAGCCAAACCTTATTCAAAGAATCACCCCGATAATCCTGTTGCGTAGCCATCTCCGCCTCGACAATCAATGTTGTTAACAATATTTTAACTGATTGTACCAGTTTGCCTGTTTCGGCATTTTCAGGTTGCGAAGCGCATCACTAAATTTCGCGCATCGGTTGCGCGCCCAATAAAAAGGCCCGTTCGCACGCACCGCGACCGGGCCGTAAATAACACCATTAATAGCTTATTCGGTGAGGATAGTTTGTACCTGCGCCGGTTGGCCAAGGTTCATACCCCAATACGGATTGGGTCCCCAATATCCCGGACGATGGCGCGTTGGGCCATACCAGATGTTGGGATCAATCGGCTGCGGCGGCGTCATCACCTGTTGCGTCAGATGCCAGCGCTGATAGCCGCGCACATCGATCACCACAAAGTTGTAGCTGGCCTTACCGATATCGCCTTTCTCGGTGCCTTTGATGTTGCCCAGCACCGTGATGTATTGGTTATTCAAATCGACCGGATCGACAAAGCCGCGGATGTCAGCAAAGATGCGGCCAACCGAAGCTGAGCCTAAACGCGGACGCGCGCTCTCATCCAGCGGCTGGGTCGCAATTTCCACGCGCGTTAAGCCGTTAAGATTGGTGACCTTCACCACTTTCCCGCCGAAGCGTGATTCCTGACCGACAAACAGTTGCGGCGCGTTCATCACGCGCAGTAAATCTTGCTGTGGAAGCTCAGAACTTCCTTTAATTGAATCTGGCACCGAAACACAGCCGCTGAGCAGCATTGCGCAGGCTAACAGAGCGCCAGACATCCCTTTACGACTTATTGGCATAGCACTTCTCCTGTTATTTCTCTGATTAGACTGAGCACGCGAAGATAAGTTGCGCGCGGCCTAGCGTCCCGGCAACTTTTTCCATGCCACTTCATTGCGCAGATAAACCGGCTCGGCATTCTCCACCGCAACTGCTTCATCACGCTGCCAGGCGCTGAGCGCCAGCGGCAGCATATCTTCTGCTGCGGGTAACAATACCTCTGAGGCGATAAGCTGCGCGCCTGGCGAGGTGAGCAGATGCGGATAGGCTTGCCAGCCGGTGCCAACAGCCGTCCATTCGCCACCTAATGCGGCAATACGTTGCTGCGCCACGTCGGGTTTGATCACCGCTTCGGTTTCCGCGCCCTGCCATTCACCGTTTTCGTCGCGCTGATATTCAGCCCAATAGAGTTCGCCCATGCGCGCGTCGATTGCGGCCAGCACGCGCGTCGCGCCGGTCAAACGCCACGCGCCCTGCGCCATGGTCGCTAACGAGGAGACGCCAATCATCGGCAGATTCGCGCCAAGCGCCAGCCCTTGAGCAATGCCAATGCCGATACGCACACCGGTAAAACTGCCCGGTCCACGGCCAAACGCCAGCACGTCAAGCGCGGTCAGCTCCAGCTGCTGCGCCTGCAACAGCTCCTGAACCAGCGGCAGAATACGTTGGGTGTGATCGCGCGGGGCGATTTCAAAGCGGGCATCAATCTGCTGCAGATTTTGCAGCGCGGCAGAACAGGCTTCTGTCGCCGTGTCCAGGGCTAAAATTCGGGCGGACATAACAACCTCAGAGAGTCAAAATGGCGCGCATCTTATCACAGCCTGGCACAATTAGTGATCCACTGGCTGACGGACAAATTCGATGGCACGCGCAATATCGCGGGTGCGCGGCGTGGGTGGCAAACTGTTCAGGAACAGGCCGCCGTAGGGGCGAGAAACCAGGCGCTGATCGCAAATCACCAGTACGCCGCGATCTTCGGTATCACGAATTAAACGCCCCACGCCCTGTTTCAGGGTGATTACCGCATCAGGCAGTTGCACATCATTGAAGGGATCGCCGCCGCGCAGGCGACAATCTTCCATGCGGGCTTTGAGCAGCGGATCTTCCGGCGAGGTAAATGGCAGCTTGTCGATGATTACCAGCGACAGCGCATCGCCGCGTACGTCAACACCTTCCCAGAAGCTGCTGGTGGCGACCAACAGTGCGTTACCGGCTTCCAGGAACTGCTTTAGCAGCTGTCCTTTACTGGTTTCACCTTGCAGCAATACCGGCAACGTCATGGAAGCACGAAACTCAATGGCTAACTCGCGCATCATCTTGTGCGAGGTGCAGAGGAAGAAGCAGCGGCCTTTGTTGGCATCAATCAGCGGCTTCATCATGCGCGCCAGCTGGCGCGCGCCGCCGGGATGATTGGGTTCCGGCATGTTGCGCGGCACGCACAGCAGTGCTTGCTGGGTGTAATCGAACGGGCTGTCGAGGATCATCGTAGTAGCGTTATCCACGCCAAGGCGGCTGGAGAAATGGCTCATCTGCTCATTCACCGCCAGCGTGGCTGACGTGAAAATCCACGCAGCTTTGCGGTTATCCATCACTTCACGGAAGCGTTCCGCCACCGACAGCGGCGTCAGCGCCAGCGTGAAATGGCGGCTGTTGCACTCATACCAATAGCTGAAGCCGGGCTCATCAATGGCGCGCAGCCGTTTCAGGCGGGTGCGATACAGCGCCGCGCGCTCAAAAGCGGCGTCCAGCAGCGCGGAACGGCCGAGCGACAGTTTGATCACGTCGTAACAGAGTTCGAGCGCATCATCTAGCAAGGTAAACATGCGCATGATGTTGTTGTCGCTCAGCAGATCGCGCAGGTTGCCGCGAAAACCCGGTTCGCCGAGTGTCAAACGAAAATCCTGTGCGCACTGCGCCAGACGATCGGCAGATTTCTGTAGCTGCTGCACATCCCGCACTTCGGTGCGATAGGCAATGATGATGTCTTTGGCGAGGTCCTGCAGTTGACGGCTCGACAGCTGCTGACCGAAATACTGGCTGGCGATATCGGGGAGCTGATGCGCTTCATCGAAGATCATCACATCGGCCTCCGGAATCAGTTCGCCAAAGCCGCCCTCTTTCACCACCAGATCGGCAAGAAACAGATGATGGTTCACCACCACCACATCGGCGTCCATGGCTTTTTTGCGCGCTTTGACCACGAAGCAATCTTTATACAGCGGGCAATCGCTGCCGAGGCAGTTATCGTTGGTGCTGGTGACAAACGGCCAGATCGGGCTGTCTTCGGCCACGCCGTTGCAGTTGCTGACGTCGCCATCGGTGGTTTCTGACGACCAGCCGCGCACGCTGATCAAATCGCCCAGCGCCTGAACGCTGAGATCGCCGCCGGTTTGATTCTGCTGCTCAAGACGTTCGAGGCATAAATAGTTGGAGCGTCCTTTAAGCAGCGCAGTTTTGCCGCTGAACTTAAGGGCACGCGCGATGGTAGGCAGATCGCGATTATAGAGCTGATCCTGCAACGCTTTGGATCCGGTGGAAACAATGACTTTTTTCTTTGCCCGCAATGCCGGCGCCAGATAGGCATAGGTTTTACCGGTTCCGGTGCCCGCTTCTACTACCAGCTCGCCGCCTGTTTTCACCGCCTCGGTTACCGCTTTGGCCATTTGGCGCTGTGCTTCACGCGGTTTAAAGCCCGGAATTGCCTGCGCCAGTGCGCCATCAGCTGCAAAATCGTCTGCCACACTTCCTCACATCAAAAATTAAAACCACTGTAATTATGTCAGGATTCCCGGCGGGCAACCACAACAGATGACATGCGCCCCTGGGATATGGCAGGCTAGCGCAGCAAAATTAAAGGAGAACAGCATGACCATTACGCGTATTGATCCAGAGCACCGTATGTCCGAAGCCGTGGTGCATAACCAAACCGTCTATTACACCAGCGTACCGGAAAACCTGGATGAAGATGCGGAAGCGCAAACCGCCAATGCGTTGGCGGTGATTGACGCCATTCTGACGCGCGTGGGATCGGATAAGAGCAAGATCCTCGACGCCACCATTTTTCTGGTGGAGAAAAGCGATTTTCCGGCGATGAATCGCGCCTGGGATGCGTGGGTTTCGCCAGGCAATGCGCCGGTGCGTTGCACCGTGCAGGCCGGTTTGATGAACCCGAAGTATAAAGTCGAAATTAAAATCATCGCCGCGCTGTAAAATCCGTTCGGGCGTTATTCGTTGTCGTCTTCTTCATCCTCGTCGTCTTCGAACATCGCCCGAATGGCTTCACCTTTATAGGTTTGACGAATCTCCTGCGCCACCTGCGCAATCGCCTGTCCGCTCGACATACCGCCCGCCATCAATTCCTGGATGCGTTCAACCGCTTGCTGCTGTTGCTCATGGGATAACGCTGGAAGACCTGTAAACATAATTCACTCCTGGTGCATGGGGGACGCATTATTACCACGTGGAACAAACGGGTGCCAGCAACAAAAAAATATGTCAGGCTAGCGACCTGCTTGCTGAAGTGATTTGTCCCATGATGGTAAAAAGCCTCGTTCTGAAGTATACGCCCGAAACGCTGTTAGACCTTTTTGCTCCGCTAGCCCACCAACGCTGGGCGATGTTGCTGACCTCCGGCCAGGCCGATCATGCGGATAATCGCTTTGATATCCTCACCGCCGATCCGCGCGCGACGCTGACTACACGCGGTGCCAGCACTGAAATTATCTGCGGTGATGACGTCATTCACTCCGCCGCCGACCCGCTGTTGCTGGTGCAACAACAATGTGCCGCGCTGGGTGTCACGCCGGCTTTTGATGCCGGGTTACCGTTTCAGGGCGGCGCCCTCGGCCTGTTCGGTTACGATTTAGGACGACGCTTTGAAGACCTGCCGCAGCGCGCGCAGCAGGATCTCACCACGCCGGATATGGCGGTGGGCATTTATGACTGGGCGCTGATCGCCGATCACCATCTGCAAAAACTGACGCTGGTTTCGCTCACCGATGCCGGGCAGCGCTGGCACTGGCTGCAAGCACAAACCGCGCCGCCCGCCGAGCCTTTCGCCTTGACCAGCGAGTGGCAATCCAACCTCAGTTATGACCAGTATGCGCAGCGGTTCCACGCGGTGCAGGCCTATATTCAAGCCGGTGATTGTTATCAGGTGAATCTGGCACAGCGTTTTCAGGCGGGCTATCGCGGTGATGAGTGGCAGGCCTTTTTGCGTCTGACGCAGGCGAATCGCGCGCCGTTCAGCGCCTTCCTGCGTTTGCCGGATAGCGTGCTGCTGAGTTTATCGCCAGAGCGCTTCCTCGCTTTACAGCAGCAGGAGATTGAAACACGTCCGATTAAAGGCACTTTGCCGCGTCTTGCTGATGCCGAGGCCGACCGTTTGCAGGCAGAGAAGCTCGCCAACTCGCAGAAAGATCGCGCTGAGAACCTGATGATTGTCGATCTGCTGCGCAATGATATTGGCCGCGTGGCCGTGCCCGGCAGCGTCAGCGTACCGGAACTGTTCGTGGTTGAACCTTTCCCGGCGGTGCATCATCTGGTCAGCACCGTGCGTGCACGTTTGCCTGAGGCGCTGAGCGCAACCGATCTGCTGCGTGCTTGCTTCCCCGGCGGTTCTATCACCGGCGCACCGAAGATCCGCGCGATGGAGATCATCGAAGAGTTAGAGCCGCATCGCCGCAATGCGTGGTGTGGCAGCATCGGCTACATCAGCCTGTGTGGCCGTATGGATACCAGCATCACCATTCGCACGCTGATTGCGGAAAACCACCAGCTTTACTGCGCCGCCGGTGGCGGATTGGTGGCGGACAGCGACCTTGATGCCGAATATCAGGAAACCTTCCATAAGGTGAACCGTATTTTGCCCAGCCTGCGTGATGGGACCTGAAATGAATTTAACCCTTGAGCAGTTCCTCAGCCGCTTTGTCCTGCAACCGCCGCTGCATGCGCCGAAAAGTGCCATCAGCGGACGCCGTGCGGCGGTACTGGTGCCGGTGATCGACGGCGCAGAACCTGGCTTGCTGCTCACGCGTCGCTCATCACACCTGCGTAAACACGCCGGGCAAGTCGCCTTTCCCGGCGGCATGCAGGATGCCACTGATACCTCGCTGATCCACACCGCACTGCGTGAAGCGCAGGAAGAAGTGGGAATCCAGCCGGAACAGGTGCAGATCATCGGCGTTCTGCCGCCGGTGACCAGCAGCACCGGTTTCGCTGTGACGCCGGTAGTGGGCATTATTCCGGCTGATTTTGCTTTGCAGCTCAATCCGGACGAAGTGGAAAGCGCCTTTGCCATGCCGCTGGCGGAAGCATTGCGTTTGAGCCGCTACAGCGATCTCACCTTGCGCCGTGGTCATCGCCAACATCAGGTTTGGTTATCCTGGTATGAGGATTATTTTATCTGGGGCATGACCGCCGGGATTATTCGTGCGCTCGGTCAACAAATCGCCCTGCCGTAAATCACCTAATGCTTGCCAGTTAAACTGTCTTTTTGCTTCAGATCTGGTGCGGGCTCTGACACATCTGCTGCGTCACGGGCCGTCCTCGCGCCGCTAGCGCGTTGCCTTCGGCTTCCACGTCGTGCCGACGGACCGTTCGCGGATCGGCCATCCTGGCCGGCCCCGAACTGCCTCACGCATCCATGCGTGAGGCTCCTGGCCCAACGTAAAAGCCTCAGCGCTGCGAATGGCCCTTTTGCCACAGCAGACGCGCCAGCGCCTTTAGCAAATGAGCCCCTTTCATCAACATACACTGAAGCTTCAGAGCAGGCCGGGGCCGCTTTTGGGCAGGCATTCCGCAGCGCTGAACGAAGCGAGGAAGCCAGGAGAGCCCGCAGGACGCGGGCGAAAGGCGGAGCCGGGACAAGGAAGTCTCGTCTCCGCCGGTCCGTCAGGCAGACGAGCGAAGTGAAGGTACCGCGTTAGCGGCGCGAGGACCGCCGGACCAAAAGTGGCCCCGGCCAGCTCACTCTTCGTTTGCTGACCAAACAAACAATGTGCCGTAAAACCCCGTTTCGTTAGCCTTTCGCCGGGAAAACAGATCCGCTTCACAACTGTACAAACGGATAACTATTTCTGTGGTTTATAATTAGTTTATTTCATGCGAAAAGCTGCTCGTTATACGGCATGGGCGATTACTATTAGCCGCATAAACGGCTTATGCCGTGCAGAATAAGATTTGTGAGGAGTGTCACCGGTGATTAGTGTTTTTGACATGTTTAAAGTGGGCATCGGCCCATCCAGTTCACATACCGTCGGCCCGATGAAAGCGGGCAAGCAGTTTGTTGATCTGCTGGCCGAACAAGGCAAACTGCAGGACGTGACGCGCGTGGCGGTTGACGTCTATGGTTCGCTGTCGCTCACGGGCAAAGGTCACCACACTGATATCGCGATTATCATGGGCCTGGCGGGCTTCGAACCGGCCACCGTCGATATCGATGGCATTCCCGCGTTCATCAAAGATGTGGAGCAGCGCGAACGCTTGCTGTTAGCCAACGGCGCGCGCGAAGTGGATTTCCCGCGTGAAGGCGGCATGGTGTTCCGCAGCGAAAACCTGTCGCTGCATGAAAACGGCATGACGGTATTTGCCTTCGCGGGCGATCTGCTGATTCTGAGTAAAACCTACTACTCCATCGGCGGCGGTTTCATCGTCGATGAAGAGCATTTCGGCCAACCGGTGTTGAACGAAGTTTCCGTGCCGTGGCCTTTCCACTCTGCTAAAGAGCTGCTCAGCCACTGTCGGGAGAGTGGGCTGTCGCTGTCCGGTTTGGTAATGAAAAACGAACTGGCGCTGCATACTCGCGACGAGATTTACGCCTATTTTGGCAACGTGTGGCAAACCATGCAGGCCTGTATCGATCGAGGTCTGAATACCGAAGGCGTGCTGCCGGGTCCGTTGCGCGTACCTCGTCGTGCGGCTTCACTGCGCCGTTTACTGGTGTCATCCTCAAAGCACTCGAAAGATCCGATGGATGTGATCGACTGGGTGAATATGTTTGCGCTGGCAGTGAATGAAGAGAACGCGGCCGGCGGTCGTGTGGTGACGGCGCCTACTAACGGTGCCTGCGGCATCGTGCCAGCGGTGCTGGCCTATTACGATCACTTTATCGAACCCGTTACGCCCGATATCTTCATCCGGTACTTCCTCTCTTCTGGTGCGATTGGCGTGCTGTATAAAATGAACGCCTCTATTTCGGGTGCCGAAGTGGGTTGTCAGGGCGAGGTAGGCGTGGCGTGTTCCATGGCAGCCGCCGGTCTGGCGGAACTGCTGGGCGGCAGCCCGGAACAGGTGTGCGTGGCGGCGGAAATCGGCATGGAACACAATCTGGGATTAACCTGCGATCCGGTCGCCGGCCAGGTTCAGGTGCCGTGCATTGAGCGTAACGCCATCGCTTCCGTAAAGGCCATTAACTCCGCGCGCATGGCGCTGCGCCGTACCAGTGAACCACGTGTGTCGCTGGATAAAGTGATTGAGACCATGTACGAAACCGGTAAGGACATGAACGCTAAATACCGTGAAACCTCTCGCGGCGGATTAGCGATTAAGGTCCAGTGCGATTAACGCTTCGCTGGTGATTTAAACAACAGTTGGCTATTTTTATTCATCTGTAGCTACCTCCAACTGAGTAAAACAGATACATTGATTTTGAGCGCGGCCCTTTGTGGCCGCGCTTTTTTTAGTGCCGTATTTTTTATTCAGCCGCGCTAAACCTGGCCGCCTCAATGCCGATAACCTACACGTTAATTTGGCTTCAATCTTTGTTTTGCAAGGTGGTTACTGATGCTCATTCCCCAGCAATTTGTGGGTCAATTTCGCCGTAAGCGACTGCTTATTGCGTTAGTGATCGCCTCGCTGGTTCTGGTCCTGACGCTAACTTTTCGTTATATCGAAGAGAAATCGCGCATTGAGCAGCAGTCGCTGAATTTCGCCACCCGCGCGATTGAACGCTTTGATCGTATGTTCTCGCCGCTGGATGTTTCCGCCAACAACACGCTCGGTCTGGTTGGCGTACCTTGTGCGCAAGTGCGTTATCCGCTGATTGAGAAAATTGCCGCGCTGCAAACCGTGCGCACCGTGCTGCTGGTTAAGGACGACGCGCTCTACTGCTCCAGCATTTTCGGCCCGCAAAACCTCTCCTTCAGCCAAACCTATCCTGAATTAGCTATCAATAATCAGCGCATGATGTTGGCCACGGACAGTGATCTGTTGAAAGGATCGCCGGTGCTGCTGCTGTGGACGCCAAAATCGCTGGATAATCGCGAAGGTCTGCTGCAGGTCATTAATATTGAATTGATGACCAATTATCTGCTGGAGCCGCAGTTGCCGTGGGTTGAGCGCGCCATTTTCAACGTGGGTGGTCAGAGCCTTGAATACGGTAATCCGCTGATTGAACAAACTGAACCGTCTGAAGATGAAGTGGCGTACGATCAGGCATCACTGCGCTATCCGTTTAGCATCACCTTGTACGGCCCTTCTCCCGCCCGGCTGGCGCTTAACACGCTGCCTTCACAGCTGCCGCTGGCGCTAATGCTCAGCCTGCTAATGGGGTACATCGTCTGGCTGGCGACCGCCAATCGCATGAGCCTCAGTTGGCAGATCAGTTATGGCATCACCGCTAACGAATTTATGGTTTATTGCCAGCCGCTGATTAACGCCAAAAGCGGCGAGTGTGACGGCATGGAGCTGCTGCTGCGCTGGCATAACCAGCGTCAGGGCTGGATTGCGCCGGACGTGTTTATTCCGCTGGCCGAGCGGCAAAACCTGATCGCGCCGTTGACCCGCTTCGTGCTGGCGAAAGTGGTGGATGAGCTTCCCAATCTGCCGCAATGTCCGTCGTTCCACATTGCGATTAACGTTGCAGCCAGCCATTTTCGCGATCGCGCCATTGTGGAAGATCTGCAAAATATCTGGTGGCCGGCCAATCCCATGCCAAAACTGGTGGTTGAGCTGACGGAGCGTGACGCTTTGCCCATCATCGATCAATCGGTGGTGTCGCAACTGCATGAAATTGGTGTACGTCTGGCGATTGATGATTTCGGTACCGGCCACAGTTCGCTGGCTTATCTGAAAGACCTCAAACCGGATGTGCTTAAAATCGACAAGATTTTCACCGCCGCCATTGGCACCGATGCGATTAACGCGACCGTTACCGATATGGTGATCTCGCTGGCGCAGCGCCTGAATATTTCACTGGTGGCGGAAGGTGTGGAAACTGCCGAGCAGGCACACTATCTGCGTGAGCGCGGCGTCGACCATCTGCAAGGCTATTTCTACGCGCGACCTATGCCGATTGAGGATTTCCCGCAATGGCTGGAGCAGCATCAGGCGCAGCTAAGCGCATAAAAAAACGGCCACTCCTTTTGGCGTGGCCGTTATTGTTTCCTTCAGTCCGATGACTTACCCGGCGTGTTCTTCGTGGTCGAATGGCTTATCTTTGGTGACGCGCACCAGATCGATACGGTAATCGGTCGCCTCAATCACCTGGAAGTGCAGCGGCGGCAAATCAATCACTTCGCCGGGCAGCGGCAACTGGCCTTTCTGTGCAATCAACAAACCGGCTAGCGAGGCGTGATCTTCATCGGCTTTCACCAACTCGTGATGATCCAGCAGCTGTTGCAGCGAGTGTAAATCGGTCCCGCCCTTCACTAACCAACCGTCGCCATCGGCAATGATGTCTGGCGTTTCGTCTTCATCCGGGAACTCACCGGCAATCGCTTCCAGCACGTCCAGCGGCGTGATTAAGCCCTGCACCACACCAAATTCGTTGGTGACAATTACAAAGCTACCTTTAGCACGGCGCAGCACGCCCAGCAGATTGATTGGGTCCAGGGTTTCCGGAACCACTATCGCCGGCGTGTTAGCCGCAAAGGTCGCCACATCCATGCCGTGTTCCAGCGCCACCAGCAGCTCTTTGGCACGCACCACGCCGATGATTTCATCCAGCTCACCGCGACATACCGGGAACAAACTGTGTGGCGTATCCAGCAGCTGAATACGAATTTCATCCAGCGGACGCGAAACATCCACCCACGAAATGTTACCGCGCGGCGTCATGATGCTACGGATTGAACGCTGCGATAACGTCAATACGCCGTTGATCATGTAGCGCTCTTCGTCCTTAAACGCTTCCTGCGGCATCGCTTCGGTCAATGAGGTTTCTTCAGTTGTCGTCGCTTGCTTACGCTGGCGTCCGCCCATCAAACGCAGAATCGCTTCGGCGGTGCGTTCACGCATCGGGCGATGTTCCTGATGCTTGATAAAGTTACGGCGCGCAATCTGGTTAAACAGCTCGATGATGATCGAGAAGCCGATCGCGGCGTACAGGTAACCTTTGGGAATGTGGAAACCAAAGCCTTCGGCCACCAGCGACAAACCAATCATCAGCAGGAAGCTCAGACACAGCACCACCACCGTTGGGTGTTCATTCACAAAACGCGTCAGCGGTTTCGAGGCCAGCAGCATGACGCCCATGGCGATCACCACGGCGGTCATCATCACCGGCAGATGGTTTACCATACCAACCGCAGTAATCACCGCGTCGAGTGAGAACACCGCATCCAGCACCACAATCTGAATCACCACCGCCCAGAAACTGGCGTAGCTCTTATTGCCCTGATGTTCGAGCCCGCGGTTCTCGAGCCGCTCATGCAGTTCCATGGTTCCCTTGAATAACAGGAATAAACCACCGAACAACAGAATTAAATCTCGTCCGGAAAAGCTGAAATCGCCTACGCTGAATAAGGGCCGCGTCAGCGTCACGATCCAGGAGATCAGCGACAGCAAGCCAAGACGCATCACCAGGGCGAGCGACAATCCGATTAGACGGGCTTTATCGCGCTGCTTCGGCGGCAATTTGTCCGCGAGGATGGCGATAAAAACCAGGTTATCAATGCCGAGAACAATTTCCAGCACAATCAGCGTGAGCAAACCCGCCCAAATTGAGGGGTCGAAGAGAAATTCCATCAATGACTCCTTACCGGACGTGAAGGCGCACGAAATTGAGTCTGCACCAGAGGGCGAGACGAGAGATCGTTACAGGCGGTGATAACGCTGAAGAGCGTGGAAGCGGGCGCGGAAAAGCGCTGAGAACATGTTGAGCGACGTCGGTGACGGTCCATAAAGGTGAGCTGAAGCCCGGTACTCCTGAATAAAAAACAGAACGCTAATGTATCAGTTACATCAACGACGTCAAAAAAATTTATTACATTTACAAATATCTACGTTAACGCAGGAATATCGAACAAAAGTGCACATTAGCACCGTTACGCGCGAAATAGCTGACAAACATCACATAATTTATTTTTTCGATCACTAAAATAAATCGCGACCTTATCGCTGTGCAGCGGATTGTTGCGTTTTATTTATTGATGCTTTTTCTCTATCACATCATCAACGATCCACCTGAAACACTAACGGTAATATTCAATGATTCCCGGCAATGCCAGAGAATCTCTCACGCGAACGGAGGTAGCAAGTGACCATTGCTATTGTAATTGGTACACATGGCTGGGCGGCAGAACAGTTGCTTAAAACAGCAGAGATGCTGTTGGGTGAGCAGGAAAATGTCGGATGGATTGATTTCGTTCCCGGCGAAAATGCAGAAACGCTAATCGAAAAGTATCAGGCACGGCTGGCCGATCTCGATACGTCAAAGGGCGTGTTGTTCCTGGTCGATACCTGGGGTGGCAGTCCATTTAATGCGGCCAGCCGCATTGTAGTGGATAAGGATGACTATGATGTCATCGCTGGCGTCAACATTCCGATGCTGGTTGAAACCTTGATGGGACGTGATGACAACCCATCGCTGGAAGAACTGATTCACATCGCGGTAGAGGCCGGTCGTGAAGGCGTTAAAGCCCTCAAAACTGAAACGCCAGCGCAAGCCGCAGCTGCGCCTGCTACGGTTGCAGCGAAAGCGCCTGCTCAGCCGCAAAAACCAATGGCTGCAGGCGATCACATGAAAATCGGCCTGGCGCGTATTGATGATCGTTTGATTCACGGGCAAGTGGCCACGCGCTGGACCAAAGAGACCAACGTTACCCGCATCATCGTGGTATCTGATGAAGTGGCGAACGACCATGTGCGCAAAACGCTGCTGACGCAGGTGGCCCCGCCAGGCGTTACCGCGCACGTGGTGGATATCGATAAGATGGTTCGCGTGTGGAACAACCCGAAATATGGCAATGACAAGGTGATGCTGCTGTTCACCAATCCCACCGATGTGGTGAGGATTGTCGAGCAAGGCGTGGACATTAAGTCGGTCAACATTGGCGGCATGGCGTTCCGTCAGGGCAAAACGCAGGTGAACAACGCGGTATCGGTGGATGAAAAAGATATCACGGCGTTCCGCAAACTTAATGAGCGCGGTATTGAACTGGAAGTACGTAAAGTGTCCAGCGATCAGCGACTGAAAATGATGGACCTGATCGCCAAGGTCAATCCGTAGTTCGCCCTTTGCCTGCATACGTGGGCGAATTTTAGAGACCTTGCAGAGGAGAAATGCAATGGAGATAACCACGCTACAAATCATTTTGATATTTATTGTGGCCTGTATTGCCGGGATGGGATCGATTCTTGATGAGTTCCAGTTCCACCGTCCGCTGGTGGCTTGTACCTTAATTGGTGCGGTCCTCGGTGATATGAAAACCGGTATCATCATCGGCGGTACGCTGGAGATGATTGCACTGGGCTGGATGAACATCGGTGCGGCCGTTGCACCGGATGCGGCGCTGGCTTCGATTATCTCAACCATTCTGGTTATTGCCGGTGGTCAAAGCGTGGGCGCCGGTATCGCACTGGCGATTCCGCTGGCTGCGGCCGGTCAGGTTCTGACCATCATCGTGCGTACCATCACCGTAGCCTTCCAGCACGCCGCCGATAAGGCAGCCGAGAAAGGTAACCTGACGGCCATCAGCTGGATCCACGTATCCGCGCTGGTGCTGCAGGCGATGCGTATTGCCATCCCAGCACTGATCGTGGCGATTTCTGTCGGTACTCACGTGGTTCAGGAACTGCTGAACTCAATTCCAGACGTGGTCACCAACGGCCTGAACATCGCCGGCGGCATGATCGTGGTGGTGGGTTACGCGATGGTCATCAACATGATGCGCGCGGGCTACCTGATGCCGTTCTTCTACCTTGGCTTCGTTACTGCAGCCTTCACCAACTTCAACCTGGTTGCGCTTGGCGTGATTGGCGTGGTGATGGCGGTGCTGTATATCCAGCTGGCACCGAAATATAACCGCGTTGCAGGTGCTGCAACCAGCGGTCCTGCAAACAATGACCTCGATAACGAACTCGACTAGGAACAGGTGAAATCATGGTTGATACAACTAACACTCCAAAGAAACTCACCCCCGGCGATGTCCGCGGTGTGTTCCTGCGCTCTAACCTGTTTCAGGGTTCGTGGAACTTTGAACGTATGCAGGCGCTGGGTTTTTGCTACTCAATGGTGCCGGTGATTCGTCGCCTCTATCCAGAAAACAACGACGAACGTAAACAGGCGATTAAACGTCACCTCGAGTTCTTCAACACCCATCCTTACGTAGCGGCGCCGGTGCTGGGCGTCACCATGGCGATGGAAGAGCAGCGTGCCAACGGCGCGCCGATTGATGATGCAGCGATTAACGGCATCAAAGTGGGTCTGATGGGTCCGCTGGCTGGTGTGGGCGACCCGATTTTCTGGGGTACCGTGCGTCCGGTGTTTGCTGCGCTGGGTGCCGGTATCGCGATGAGCGGTAGCCTGCTGGGTCCATTGCTGTTCTTCATCCTGTTTAACGCCGTGCGTCTGTTGACGCGTTATTACGGTGTGGCGTATGGCTACCGTAAAGGCGTGGATATTGTCAGCGATATGGGCGGCGGTTTCCTGCAGAAACTGACGGAGGGCGCGTCGATTCTCGGCCTCTTTGTCATGGGGGCCTTGGTTAACAAGTGGACGCATGTGAATGTGCCGCTGGTGGTGTCACGCATCACCGACCAGACCGGTAAAACCACGGTTACTACGGTGCAATCTATCCTCGATCAGCTGATGCCAGGCCTGATTCCACTGCTGCTAACCTTTGGCTGTATGTGGCTGCTGCGTCGTAAGGTGAATGCGTTGTGGATTATCGTCGGCTTCTTCGCCCTCGGTATCTTCGGTTACTGGATCGGCCTGCTCGGTCTGTAATCACCCCGCCGGGAGCCCTGCTCCCGGCTATTATTGAGCGGCATTATCTGAGCGCCCACGTTGAGATAATTTCGCTTGAGGAAGAACACCTAATGTCACTGACTGACGCCCTGATCGCCCTGCTGATTGCAGGCTTCATTCTGTTCGCCATCTATGATGAAGCGATCCTGCCGCGCCGCAATGGCCCTACAAAACTGCGCGTCGCACTGCGCCGTCGCCATAAAATCGATAGCGCCATTTTCGTGGTGCTGCTGCTGATTCTGCTGTGGAACAACATAGATAAACATGGCACACAACTCACCACCAATTTGCTGATGGTGCTGTGCTTTATGGCGATTTGGCTATTCTGGGTGCGCAGCCCGAAGCTGTTGATGAAGGAAAATGGACTGTTTTTTGGCAGCGTGTGGATCGACTACGGTCGCATTCAGAGTATGAATCTGTCAGAGGATGGCATTCTGGTGATGCAGCTGGAGCAGCGCCGCCTGCTGATTGCTGTCAAACAGCTTGATGACCTGGAACGGATCTACAATACGCTGGTGGAAGCGCGTTAATCGCGCTGCCATAACGTCAGCATAAAGTCGGCATCACAGTTAAACTCGCTGGATGCCGCCAGGTTCTGCCACACTTCTTCGCGCGCACGCCAGGCAAATGGCGTCATCTGCAATAAGCTCACCGCCTCACTTCCGCTCAACGTCATGCTGTAATGCAGGTTTTGTTGATCGACCTGCCTGAAGCCGGCATACACTTTCTCTTCCGCCGCGTGCAGCTGCACTTCGCGATAAATCAGTGCCTTGAACTGCTGCAAGTGATGCGGTCCCGGCGTCACCGTTAGTAGGTAACCCCCCGCTTTGATCGCGCGGCTCAGCTCATCTTCATTGCAGGGCGCATAGATGCGCACCACGCCATCCAGAGAAGCATCAGCAAAAGGTAAACGCTGGCTGGACGCCACGCAGAATTTCACCGCACGATAGCGTTTAGCTGCCATGCGAATCGCTGCTTTCGCCACATCCAGACCAAAGAGTTGCGCCTGCGGTAACGCATCGGCCATCGCCGCAGTGTAATAACCTTCCCCGCATCCGAGATCTAACAGCTGTGTATCTTGCTCACCCAGATGCTGCGCGAGGATCCCGGCGACAGCCGCGCGCAACGGCTGATAGTGTCCGGCATCGAGGAAGGCGCGTCGTGCCTGCAGCATCTCGGCGCTATCGCCCGGTTCACGCGAACCTTTGTGCTGCACCGGCAGTAAATTGACGTACCCTTCTTTCGCCTGATCAAACTGATGACCTGCATCACAGCGGAAGCTATTCGCCTGCTGCAATAAAGGCTGATGACAAAGTGGGCAAATCAAAGACATAGACAACTCCGGGTTAGCAATTCGCGGCGCAGTTTACCCTGATCATCTGGCTACAGAAAGGATAAAAGAAAAAGCCCCGTTCAGTGAACGGGGCTTTAGGATTCGTTTCAGTGGTGCATGGCACCGAGCCTGAGGGCGAAATCAGATTGGGGTAACGTTGACCGCAGCAGGACCTTTCTGGCCATCCTGGATTTCGAACTCAACGCTTTGGCCTTCGGCCAGAGTTTTAAAACCATTGCCCTGGATTGCAGAGAAGTGTACGAATACATCTTTGCTACCATCAGCAGGAGTAATAAAACCAAAACCTTTAGACTCGTTGAACCACTTAACCTGACCTTTAATCTTTGCCATTTCGCAAATTTCCTTTCAATGATTATATTGCCCGCAGGCAGACTTACAGATAAACCAGAGACATTACTGAATGAGGCACTAATTTAAGGTTCGGCAAGGAAGCGGTATTCAACGTCAACGTCTTTACTCGTAACTTCTTTACTGAAGATGCCATACATAAACAGAACTGTACCTCGTTTGACCTACGATTTGTTATCACATATCCGTAAATTAATGGCAAGCCATTTTTAAACGGTGATCGACGTGACGCACATAATTAGTTAATTGGCGCGGCACTTCATCAATCAACATATTGACACCCAGCGCGGAAGGTGCGCAAAAAAGGGTTATCAGTCAGTATAGTTAGCGTCAAATTGCCGCTTAGTCAAGCGCAGCGGTAATGTCTATATTGGTACAATTTTAGGGGTTAACTGTACGACAAAAATATTGCACTAATATGGCATCAATAAGATATTCCACTGAAAACTTCGCTCGCCACACAACAACTGCGCGCCGTTCAAATCTTGTACAAATAGTTATCCCAAGTATAAGTTATTAATTGCTTTGCACCAAAATCAGGAGAAACCAATAATATACGCCCCATATAAACGCATTAACAGTAGGTGGCATTTATCTCAATTTTAACTATCTACCCAACAATTAAATGTTAAAAAGAACATTGAAGAGCTTGATTTAACAAAAACTCCTTAGGATAAATCTTAGTTGATATTCTTTCTGGCAGGGATGGTTGCTATTCATACCTGGCTTAGAAGGGAATTTACTAAAAGTCATTATCCCGCCACGCACCATTTCAGTGCGCAGCGGTCGCCATAATGGCGATTATTTCACCCCTTTTAACGGCTTAACGTTCCGGGATCATCCGAATAAAATCGCGTTTTTCATCCGCGTCTTCATCCGCTGGTGGTTTTGCTGTGGATGACTGTGCGTCAACCAGACGGCGCAGGAGCGCATTCTGTTTCTTTTGCTCTTCGATGACGGCTTCCAGCAAACGGATCTGCTCACTGGCGCGCACGCTAGCCCGGTTGACAAAGAACCAGACAATAAAGGCCACAAGAATGATGATGGCCAGAACGCCATAGTTAAACAGCGGGCTGGTGTTTGCGGCTAATTCGTTCATAACTGCCTCTATAGTCAAAAATCAAACATCTACTCCGCCGCTGATTCTACTCGCTGCCGACGCAAAAGATAATGGGTAGCGACGGAAAGCAGATTATCCCGCCTGCCCTCTCTTTCAGTTATCTCTGATCGATTCGATGGCTAAAGCGCGGCATGCTGCTACAGTAGATTCGCAGCAACGTTGGACGCGCTGCGTTGTGTACCACAAGGAGATAAGATGAAACTACTTATTCGGACGATTATGCTGGTGGCATTAATTTGGTTAGCGATGCTGCTGACCGGCTATGGCGTACTCACCGGCAGCAATAAGAATGCGGCGGGACTTGGGCTGCAATGCAGCTATCTGACCGCACGCGGAATGATCACGGCACAGTATCTGCATACAGACAGCGGTATCGTCGGCGTAACGGATTGTCCACTGCTGAAGAAAAGTGGCGAAGTGGTCGACAATTAAGCGTTGAAACGGGCTGGCAACAGCCCGTTTTTCATTTCAGAAAGGATAGTCGTGGTAGCCCATTTGTTCAGACAGATTGCGCGCCGCACGATGCAGCATCGCCACATACTCATTTTTGGCTTCTTCAGAAAAACGAATGGTGGGGAACGAGATGCTTAGCCCCGCAATCACCACGCCAAAACGGTCAAATACCGGCACCGCGATGCAACGTAAGCCCTCTTCCTGCTCTTCATTATCTTCGCCAAATCCCTGTACTTTTACCTGATCCAACACCGCTAGCAACGCTTCTGCAGTGACAATGGTTTTCGCGGTACTGCGGCGGAATTCCACTTCGCTCAGAATCTCCTGCACTTCAGCGCGATCGCGCCATGCCAGCAGCACTTTACCAATCGCGGTGGTGTGCAGTGGATTGCGGCGGCCGATGCGCGAATACATACGCAGGTTATAAAGAGAATCGATTTTATGGATGTAGACGATGCTGTCTTCTTCCAGTGCGCCGAGGTGAATGGTTTCTTTAGTCAGACGCGACAGCTCACGCATCTCAATATCGGCGCTACGAATCAGATCGACGTTCTGTAACGCTTTGGCACCGAGTTCGAATAGCTTGAGCGTCAGCGAGTATTTCTCACTTTCTCCTTCCTGCGCCACATAGCCAAGCGATTTCATGGTCTGTAAAAAGCGATAAACGGTACTTTTTGACATCATCACGCGTTGGGACAGTTCGGTGATGCCGTGATCGCGCTCTTCGCCCAGCGCCTGCAGAATGCCAAACACTTTCATCACTGATGAAACCGAGTCTGGCTGTTTATCATTATCACTGCTCGCCATGGCGCGTATCCTTTTTGACAGTGTTTCAAAAAAAACGGAACAGAAGCGCCAGTATATGCGTTTCAGCCTGATGGCGGCAACGACTGACGCTAAGTGACACATCCACACGTAATTTTATGTCAATGAATGCGGTGCTTTTCGGCAGCGAATTGATTAGCATGATGATATTCACTCTCTTTACTTACTTTACTTATGCCTTCTACTGTTGCCCAGGATGGATTACCCCTTCCACAGCGCTATGGCGCGATCATCACCATTGCGCTCGGTATTATGATGGCGGTGCTGGATGGAGCTATCGCCAACGTGGCCTTGCCAACCATTGCGCGTGAATTAAATGCCAGCCCAGCCGAATCGATCTGGATTGTTAACGCCTACCAAATCGCCATCGTTATTTCGCTGCTGTCGCTGTCGTTTCTCGGCGATATGCTCGGCTACCGCCGCGTCTATCAGGTTGGACTCGCGCTGTTTATCGCTACCTCACTGTTTTGCGCCCTCTCCTCAACGTTGAATACGCTGACCTTGGCGCGTGTGCTGCAAGGCTTCGGTGGTGCTGCATTGATGAGCGTGAACACGGCGCTGATCCGCATCATCTATCCGCAGCGCTTCCTCGGGCGCGGTATGGCGATCAATTCGCTGATTGTTGCGGTCTCCAGCGCGGCCGGTCCAACCGTAGCGGCGGCGATCCTGTCTGTTGCCAGCTGGAAATGGCTGTTTCTGATCAACATTCCACTCGGCATCGTTGCGCTGTGGCTGGCGTTGCGTTTCCTGCCAGATAACACCCAGAAAGCCAAACAACAGAAATTCGACGTGCCAAGCGCGGTGATGAATGCGCTGTTCTTTGGCCTGCTCATATCTGCACTGAGCGGTTTCTCGCAGGGACAAAACGGCTGGCTGATTGTGGCCGAATTGGTGGCATTGGTGTTGGTGGGCATTGTTTTCGTTCGTCGCCAGTTAGCGATGCCGGTGCCATTGCTGCCGGTGGACTTGCTGCGCATTCCGATCTTTTCGCTGTCGATAGGCACCTCAATTTGCTCGTTCTGCGCGCAGATGCTGGCGATGGTGGCGTTGCCGTTCTTCCTGCAAAACGTGCTGGGCCGGGATGAAGTGGCAACCGGCTTGCTGCTCACGCCGTGGCCGCTGGCAACCATGGTGATGGCACCCATTGCAGGTCGCCTGATCGAGAAGTTCCATGCCGGATTATTAGGCGGATTGGGATTAGCGATGTTCGCTGCCGGTCTGTTCCTGCTGGCGCTTTTACCGACGCAGCCAACTGACGTGGATATCATCTGGCGCATGATGCTGTGCGGTGCCGGTTTCGGCCTGTTCCAGTCGCCTAACAATCACACCATCATCACCGCAGCACCGCGTAACCGCAGCGGTGGTGCCAGCGGAATGCTGGGTACCGCGCGTCTGGTGGGACAAAGCAGCGGCGCGGCGCTAGTGGCGCTAATGTTTAATCTGTTCAACGACAGCGGCACACACGCCTCACTGCTGTTAGCGGGTAGCTTTGCCAGCGTCGCTGCCTTGGTGAGCCTGGCGCGCATGACGCAGTCGCGGCAGGCTGCTGAGTCATAGAAACAGCAAGGGCGCCATCTGGCGCCCTTTTTTCTTCTATTACCGACTACTTCAGGTATTCGCCGCTACGCAGCGCTTCGATACGTTTATCGAGCGGCGGATGCGACATGAACAGCTCGCTCAACGATTTGTTTTTACCGTTGATGCAGAATGCCATCATGCTGCTTGGCTCCTGCGGCTCGTAACTGGTTTTCAGACGCTGCAGTGCGGCAATCATCTTCTCGCGTCCAACCAGTTTGGCAGAACCCGCATCGGCGTGGAATTCACGGTGACGTGAGAACCACATGGTGATGATGCTGGCGAGGAAGCCGAACAGCAGTTCTAACACCATCGAGACCGCGAAATACACCATCGGATTTCCGTTGCTGCTCTCTTCACCGTCGCGGTTACCCGACAGGAAGCCGGAAGCGATCTGCGCCAAAATTCGCGAGATGAAGATCACAAAGGTGTTCACCACACCCTGAATCAGCGTCATGGTGATCATGTCACCATTGGCGATATGGGCGATTTCGTGCGCCAGCACCGCTTCAGCTTCATCACGGCTCATGTTTTGCAACAGGCCGGTGGAAACAGCGACCAGCGACGCGTCTCGGCGTGCGCCTGTCGCAAAGGCGTTAATGTCGGGCGCGTGATAAATCGCCACCTGCGGCATCGCAATGCCAGCCTGTTGTGCCTGGCGGCCGACGGTATCCATCAGCCAGCGTTCCGTCTCATTACGCGGTTGTTCAATGACTTCACCGCCAACGGAACGTAGCGCCATCCATTTAGACATCAGCAGTGAAACAAACGCACCGCCGAAGCCAAACAGACCTGCCATAATCATCAGACCCATAACACTGCTTGACTGGATTCCTGTCAGACTCAAAATCAGTCCGAATACCAACATCACCGCCAGGTTGGTGAGCAGGAAAAGAGCAATACGCATCATAAACGTTAATCTTCCTCTGTTGTGCACGCGCATATGCGCGGATATCTATCCTATGGTCATCGCCGCGCATTTCAAGCAACCTTAATCTTTAAGTGCCTAAAAAGACATAACTTTACATTAGGCAGTGAAGTGCGCAAATCGCTGCATCAGCGGCGCTTAACAACGATTTTAGCGTAAAAAAAAGCACCGCCGAAGCGGTGCTATTTCACAAGCCAGACGGTTACTTCGCGCTTGCGGCAGCAGGCTGAGATTTCTCCAGCTGCGCCATATCGTTAGCGATTTTCACCGTTTCATCCAGATACGGATCCGGCTCTTTATAGTCTTTCGGCAGATCTTCGATGCTCTTCAGCGGCGCTTTACCTTCCGCCTGATAGCGCGCGTTGATGCGCTCCAGACGCAGTGCATCATCTTCACGGTTCTCTTTCTCACGCTGGGCAAGATTGAGCGACACGATATTACGCTTGTCTTTCATCGCATCGAAACGCGCAATATCTTTCATGATGTACTGGAACTCGCGATCTTTAGCGATGCGATCACCGTGCTCTTTGGTCAGCTGCGGTACCAGCGGCGCGATATCGCCGGTTTTGGTGTAGCTTGCCGCATTCACACTGTCCCAAGGCAGCGCGTTGTCCTCGAACTTCTCGCCGGTTTCTGCCGCTTCAACGCCGGTTGGCATCAGCAGATCTGGCGTTACGCCTTTACGCTGGGTGCTGCCACCGTTAATGCGGTAGAACTTCTGAATGGTGTACTGTACAGAACCCAGCGCTGGCCACTCTGGACGCAGCATCTGATCGTAGATACGGTTCAGCGAACGATACTGTTGCACGGTGCCTTTACCGAAGGTCGGCTCACCGACAATCAGCGCACGGCCGTAATCCTGCATCGCCGCAGCGAAGATCTCAGAAGCCGAAGCACTGAAGCGATCGACCAGCACCACCAACGGACCTTTGTAATAGACGATGCCGTCGTTATCGCTGTCTTCACGCACGCGGCCATTGTTATCACGCACCTGCACCACCGGACCGCTTGGAATAAACAGGCCCGAGAGTGAAACGGCTTCGGTCAAGGCACCACCGCCGTTGGTACGCAGATCGATCACCACGCTGTCGACGTTTTGCTTCTGCAGCTTCTGCAGCTGCACCTTCACATCGTCAGTCAGACCAACGTAGAAGCCAGGAATGTCGAGCACGCCAACTTTCTGTTTGCCGACGTTATGCACGGAGCCTTTTACCGCGCGATCTTCCAGACGGATTTTTTCACGCGTCAGCGTCACGGTGCGGGTTTTGGTGCCCTTGCCAGCAGGCAGGATTTCCAGGCGTACTTTGCTGCCTTTCGGTCCTTTGATTTTTGAAACCACATCATCCAGACGCCAGCCAATCACATCTTCCATGGGTTTGCCCGGCTGAGCGACACCGACAATGCGGTCGCCCACGCTGATCGCTTTACTCTTCGCCGCCGGACCGCCTGCGACCATCGAGTTGATCACCGTGTAATCGTCATCCATCTGCAGCACTGCGCCGATACCTTCCAGCGACAGGCTCATTTCAGTGTTGAATTGCTCGGTGTTGCGCGGCGAAAGATAGTTAGTGTGCGGGTCGATTTCATGCGCGAACGCGGTCATCGCCAGCTGGAACACATCTTCACTGTTGCTTTGCGCCAGACGACGGATGGCAAAGTTGTAACGCTTGGTCAGCGTTTCGCGGATCTCTTTCTCATCTTTACCGGCCAGTTTCAGGCTCAGTTCGTCATATTTAACTTTGGCATCCCACAGCGCGTTGAGCTCATCGACGCTCTTTGGCCATGGCGATTTTGCCCGGTCAATGTCAATGGTGTCATTGCCGGTGAAATTCATTGGGCGATTCAGCACGCTCAGCGCATATTGATAGCGCTCAAAGCGGCGTTTCTGCGCCAGATTGTAGAGATCGTAAAACACATCCAGCTTACCGCTGCGGAACTCATCACCCACGGTAGTTTTCTTATCGGCGAACTGCGCGATATCCGATGCCAGCAATACGTTATGGCTGTAGTCGAGCAGATTCAGGTAGCGATCAAAAATTTTCGCGGAGAAGTCCTGATTCAAATCGAACTGACGATAGTGAGAGCGGGTGAAACGCGAGGTAACGCGTTCGCTGACGGTGGGATGCTGTGGCTCTTCGTGTAGCTGGGGAATCTGGTCGGCGCGGGTAATATTATCTGCACCAAAGGTGGGGCCTGCTAAAAGCAGGCCCGCGATCATACCGATCTTTAAAATGTTGTTCATGCCAGGGTCAGCCTCCGTTTCAGAACTGCAAATGTTCTGCGCGCACAATCATAGCCATGCCGGAAGCGAGCTGAACCCGAACGCCATCTTTAGTAATTTCAAGAATGGTAGCGTCCATTGCACCTTTGCCTGCAGTCACTTTGATGTTCTGGCCGGGCTGCAACGTTGAGGTATCAGTGACAGGTTTGGCCCGCGGTGGCTGCGGTGCGGCTGCACGCTCAGTCGCGGCCGCACGCGGCGCCTGAGGACGTGGCTTACGCGCGGCATCACCTTCGGCAGCTTTACGCGGAGCAGGCTTGCGCGGACGACGTTCAGCGGTCTCTTCACCGGCTTCACGCTTCTTCGCTTTCTGCTGATCGCGCTGCGCCTGAACGCGGGCTTTCGCTTCTTCCAGTTGCTTGCGCGCATGTTCTACGTGTTGCTCATCCAGCACGCCACAGGCGTTGCCATCGAGATCGACACGAATGGCACCCGCTTTGATGCCATAAAGATAACGCCAGCTAGAGGTATAAAGACGTAAGGCAGAACGCAGTTGCGTCTTGCTCAGGCTCAGTTCGCCTTGAACACGCTCGACCAGATCTTGAAAAATGCCGATTTTGAGCGGACGCGCCTCGCCTTCGGCGCTAAAGCATTGCGGAAAACGTTCCGCCAAAAAGGCGATGACTTCTTTACTGCTATTCAACTTAGGTTGATTTTCCATGAAATTTCCTGATTACAACGGATTTGCCGACCAGAGCAGGCATGAACAGGCGACATTATAATGACAACATCGCCAAATGCTATGTGATCCAGTCGATTAGCTGTGCGTCAGCTGAATAAATTTTACGATGTCGCTGCCCGCCAGCACTTCACAAAGCCCGTCGGTAAGGGCCATCAGCCCCTCTTCGTCCTCGCTATCGAAGCGAGAATAAACCGTACTATCAATGTCTAAAACACCCACGAGGGTGCCATTTACTTTCAGAGGAATCACGATTTCGGCATTACTGGCGGCGTCACACGCGATATGGCCAGGGAACGCGTGCACGTCTTCCACCAATTGCACTTTGTCCTCGGCTACCGCGGTTCCACACACGCCTTTGCCAACCGGAATACGTACGCAGGCGATTTTGCCCTGGAACGGGCCCAGCACCAGCGTGTTCGGTTCCGTCAGTAAATAGAATCCAGCCCAGTTCACGCCTTCCAGGCGTTCGAAAAGCAGTGCACTGCAATTGCCGAGCGCGACCAGGAACGAGGTTTCACCCGCCAACAGGGCGCGGACATCGCGATTCAAATCCTCGTAAAAAGCTTTTTTGTTCATTGTTCAACCATAACTCGTCACTGGGGTGACCTTGTTGTCACTCAGTTGTTAAAATAAGCACTAATAATCCAGGCGCAGAAGGTGAATCATTCTGTTAGTTACTATACCCTTAGCAGTCGGTGGATAAGCGTATTCTGGTACCACCGAATATTGCAGGCAACTTTGCGCTACTCAGCATGCCGGTAACCGTAACGAACGATGGGCACTTGCGTCACCTATGAAAATTCACGCTATCAGCCAGACGTTGCCCCACGCACGTTATCAGCGTTGTCCGCAATGCGATACCCTTTTTTCCTTACCGGATGTGAAATCGCATCAGACAGCCTATTGCCCGCGCTGCCATGCACAAATTCAGAGCGGTCGTGACTGGTCGATGACGCGACTCACCGCCATGGCGGTGGTCATGATCGTGCTGATGCCATTCGCCTTTAGCTTGCCGTTGGTTGATATTCGCCTACTGGGCATGCGTATTAACGCCAGCCTGCTGGAGGGCGTAATCCAAATGACACAGCAAGGCAACATCCTCACCGCTTCAATGGTGGCGTTTTGCACCATTGGCGCGCCGGTTACGCTGGTCATCGGCATTCTCTATTTGTGGGTGGGCAACGCGCTCGGAATGAACCTGCGCCCGGTCCTGCTGATGATGGACAAGCTCAAAGAGTGGGTGATGCTGGATATCTATCTGGTCGGCGTGGCGGTGGCATCGATCAAAGTGCAGGATTACGCCTCACTGGAAGTGGGCTACGGTTTAGTGGCCTATATTGCGCTGACGGTGCTGAGCCTGCTGACGCTGATCCACCTGAACGTCGAGCAACTGTGGGAACACTATTATCCGCAAGCGATGCCCACCTCCCCGCCTGAAGAGTGGCAAGTGTGCCTGAATTGCCATCAAACCGGTGTAGCCGATGAGCGTGGGCGCTGCACGCGTTGCCACACGCCGCTTGACTACCGCCGACGCCACAGTTTGCAGAAATCCTGGGCAGCGCTCATCGCCTCGATTGTGCTGCTGATCCCCGCCAATTTGCTGCCGATTTCGGTGGTCTACGTTAATGGCGCACGCCGTGAAGACACCATCTTCTCCGGCATTCTGGGACTGGCATCGGGCAATATACCGGTAGCCGCGGTGGTGTTTATCGCCAGCATTCTGGTGCCCTTTACCAAAGTGTTAGTGATGTTGACTCTGTTACTCAGCATTCACTTTAAATGCGAACAGGGCTTAAAAACCCGCATTCGCCTGCTGCGCGCCGTCACCTGGGTGGGCCGCTGGTCGATGCTGGATCTGTTCGTCATTGCTGTAACCATGTCGCTGGTCAATCGTGATCAGCTGCTGGCTTTCACCATGGGACCGGCCGCCTTCTATTTTGGTGCCGCCGTTGTCCTGACCATTATGGCTGTAGAGTGGCTTGATAGCCGCCTGATCTGGGATGCACATGCAACAGGAAACGCCGACTACACCGACTAGCGCCAATCTGCGCAACAAGCGCAAGATTTCGCCATTCTGGTTATTGCCCATCATCGCCCTGCTGATTGCTGGCTGGCTGCTATGGACCAACTATCAGGAACGCGGTACGACGATCACCATTAACTTCCAGACTGCCGACGGGATTGTGCCAGGCCGTACGCCGATTCGTTATCAGGGCGTGGAAGTGGGCACGGTGCAAGGCATTGTGCTGAGTGATGACTATCGCAGCATCCAGATTAAAGCCAGCATCAAAAGCGACATGCGCGATGCACTGCGTGAAGACACTCAGTTCTGGCTGGTGACGCCGAAAGCGTCATTGGCGGGCGTCTCCGGGCTTGATGCGCTGGTCGGCGGTAACTACATCGGCATGATGCCGGGTAAAGGTAAAGAGAGCGATCACTTCACCGCACTCGATACCCAACCTAAGTATCGCGTTAATACCGGCGAACTGCTTATCCACCTGCGCGCGCCCGACCTCGGCTCGCTCAACACCGGTTCGCTGGTTTATTACCGCAAAATTCCGGTGGGTCGCGTTTACGATTACAGCCTCAACAACAGCACCGACGGCGTCACCATTGATGTGCTGATTGAGCGCCGCTTTATCAATCTGGTGAAAAAGCAGAGCCGCTTCTGGAATGTTTCCGGCGTTGATGCAGATGTCAGCCTGAGCGGTGCCAAAGTGAAGCTGGAAAGCCTGGCCGCGTTAGTGAATGGCGCAATTGCCTTCGATTCACCTAATGACGGCGAGCAAGCTCAGGTGGATGCCAACTACCAGCTCTATCCGGATTTGGCGCGCAGTCAGCGCGGCGTGCAAGTGAAACTGAACCTGCCGAGCGGCGATAACCTGAAAGCCGATAGCACACCGCTGATGTATCAGGGACTGGAAGTCGGCACCTTAACCAAACTCAACCTGCTGGATGGCGGCAAAGTCACCGGCGAGCTGACGGTTGATCCTTCAGTAACCGGTTTGATGCGCAGCGGGACGCGCATTGAAATGCGCACGCCGAAGATCAGCCTGACCGACACCAATCTCAGCAGCCTGTTAACCGGTAATACTTTTGAACTGGTGCCAGGCGAAGGCGAACCGCAGGATCACTTTACCGTGTTGCCAGCCAGCGAAACATTGCTGCAGAAACCTGACGTGCTGACGGTAAAACTCAGCGCGCCGGAAACCTACGGTATCGATGCCGGCCAGCCGGTGATGTTGTATGGCATGAAAATCGGTCAGGTGATTTCACGCACGCTGGATGAAAATGGCATCAGCTTTGTGGCGGCCATCAATCCGGAGCACCGTAATCTGGTGCACGCTGACAGCAAGTTTGTGGTGAGTAGCCGCCTTGATGTGAAGTTTGGACTCGACGGGATGAAAGTGCTGGGTGCCAGCGCGCGCGAGTGGGTAGATGGCGGCATTCGCCTGATTCCTGGCGCGAAAGGTAATCCTTCCAGTCGTTATCCTTTATATGCGGATGCGGAACGTGCCGCAGAAGGCATCGTGGGTGAACAGCCGCCAACCACGCTGAAACTTACCGCCAAAAGCTTGCCGGATGTACAGGCCGGTTCAGTGCTGCTGTACCGCAAATTCCAGGTCGGTGAAGTGGTGGATGTAGTGCCGCGCGCGGATGCGTTTGAAATCTCGATTCATATTCAGCCGCAGTATCGCAAGCTGCTGACCAGCGAGAGCGTGTTCTGGGCCGAAGGTGGCGCGAAAGTGCAGCTCAACGGCAGCGGTTTGACGGTGCAAGCGTCCCCGCTCAACCGCGCGCTCAAAGGCGCGATCAGTTTCGATAATCTCACCGGCGCGCAGGCAGCGAAAGGCGTGAAACGCGTGCTCTACTCGTCTGAAACCGCGGCGCGTGCAGTTGGCAGCCAGATTACGCTGCACACCTTCGATGCCAGCAAACTGGCGGCGGGCATGCCGATTCGCTATCTCGGCATCAACATTGGTCAGGTTGAATCACTGGCGCTGAGTTCTGATAACAATCAGGTTGTCGCCAAAGCGGTGCTTTATCCGGAATACGTGCAGGACTTCGCGCGCATCGGCAGCCGCTTCTCGGTGGTGTCGCCGGAGATTTCTGCGGCGGGGGTTAACCATATCGAAACGCTGCTGCAGCCTTATCTCAACGTCGATCCGGGCAAAGGTTCGCCGGCGCGCACCTTTGAACTACAGGAAAGCACCATCACCGATTCACGCTACCTGAACGGCTTGACAATATATGTCGATGCCGCTGACGCGGGATCGCTGTCGGTGGGCACGCCAGTGCTGTTCCGGGGCGTTGAAGTGGGCACCGTCACCGGAACGTCGCTGGGCAATATGGCGGATCGCGTGCAGATCGCGCTGCGTATCAGCAAAAAGTACCAGCATCTGGTGCGCAACAATTCGGTGTTCTGGCTGGCTTCCGGCTATAACTTCGATTTCGGTCTGATAGGCGGCGTGTTGAAAACCGGCACCTTCCAGCAGTTCATTCGCGGCGGCGTACAGTTTGCCACGCCGCCGACGGTGCCATTAGCACCGCAGGCCGGCGCCAACAAACACTTCCTGCTACAGGATGAAGCGCCGAAAGCGTGGCGCGACTGGGGCACGGCGATTCCGGACCCTCATCAACCTTAAGCAAATCGGGCAGCCTGGCTGCCCGATTCTTTTTCGCGTGTTACACTTCGCGCTCATTTCGTTTCCCGGTAGATGCCCGTGTCCGATCGCTTTCCCGAAGATTTCCTCGCGCTGATGCGCGCCAGCCTTGCTGACGACGCCGAACTGCAGCGCTTTCTCGCCATTAGCCAGCAACCGCTGCGTCGCAGCTTACGCGTCAACACCTTAAAAATTAGCGTGGATGATTTCCTCGCCCGCACCGCCGACTATGGCTGGCGCTTATCGCCCATTCCGTGGTGCGCCGAAGGGTTTTGGATCGAGCGTGACGACGAATCGCTGCCGCTGGGTAGCGTGGCGGAGCATCTGAGCGGACTGTTTTACATTCAGGAAGCCAGCTCGATGCTGCCGGTTACCGCGCTGTTTGACGCCGCACCTGATGCGCGTCAGGTGATGGATGTGGCTGCTGCGCCCGGTTCTAAAACCACCCAGATGGCCGCGCTGATGCGCAATGAAGGCGCCATTCTGGCGAATGAATATTCGGCCAGCCGCGTCAAAGTACTGCACGCTAACATCAGCCGCTGTGGCGTCAGCAATGTTGCGCTGACCCATTTTGATGGCCGTGTATTTGGCGCCGCACTGCCGGAGCGTTTCGATGCCATTCTGCTCGATGCGCCCTGCTCTGGCGAGGGCGTGGTGCGCAAAGATGCTGATGCGTTGCGTAACTGGACGCTGGCCAGCACTGAAGCGATTGCGGAAACCCAACGCGATCTGCTCGACAGCGCTTTCCATGCCTTACAGCCAGGCGGCACGCTGATTTACTCTACCTGCACACTGAATCAAATCGAGAATCAGCAGGTGATTCATTGGTTGCAGCAGCGTTATCCCGACGCGGTTGAAATCGTGCCGCTGAACGGTTTATTCGACGGAGCCGATCAGGCGTTAACCGCCGAAGGTTTCCTGCACGTATTCCCGCAGATTTTCGATAGTGAAGGTTTCTTCGTTGCGCGTCTGCGTAAAACCGCCAGCATTCCCGCGCTGCCAACGCCAACCTACAAAGTCGGCAAACTGCCCTTCTCTCCGGCCAGCCGCAAGCTGAGCGCCGAAGTGCAACAGGCCGCGGCCAAAGTCGGCTTGCAGTGGGATGACAACCACACGCTGTGGCAGCGCGATAAAGAGCTGTGGCTGTTCCCGGCGGCGCTGGAGGGTTGGCTGGGTAAAGTGCGCTTCTCGCGCATCGGCTTCAAGTTGGCCGAAACCTTCCCGAAAGGCTATCGCTGGCAGCATGAAGCGGTCGTGGCGTTGACGCAGCCAGGCAGCGCGCTGGATTTCGAACTCACCGATGCAGAAGCGGAAACCTGGTATCGCGGTCAGGATATTCATCCGGACACGTTGCCCAGCCGGGATGAGGTGATCGTCACCTATCAGCAGCAGCCGCTGGGATTGGCGAAGAAAGTGGGTAATCGGATTAAAAACAGCTATCCGCGTGAACTGGTGCGCGACGGACGTCTGTTCCGCTAAGCGTTACTGCAACTTCACCAGGGTAAGACGATTGCCGAAGACCGCGCCGGTATCGATGTAATGCTGATTCGCCACATTAAGCGGTTGTTCTAACGGCGTGTGGCCGAAGTAGAAATCACTGGCGCCATCGATGCGGGCTGAACTGCCGCGTTGATGGCGTCCCAGTCGATCGCGACTCCACACCACTTGCTGCCAGTCAACATCTTGCCCTAAAGCATAATGACTGGCGGGATAATCGGCGTGGGCAATCACCACCACGCGATCGCCGAAATCCAGATGCAGGATCAACGGTAACTCAGCACAGCGCTTCAACGCATGGCGCGCAGCGATCAACGCTGCGCCTTTGAGTTGCCAGAACCACTCGCCGCCGTTCATCATCCACAAGGTTTGGTCGCGCCCATCCAGCGCAGCGAGCGCCATCTGCTCATGATTGCCGCGCACGCAGCGAAACCAGGGCTCCTGCATCAGCGCTAAACAGCCGGGGCTGTCCGGGCCACGATCGATTAAATCGCCCACCGACAGCAGTAGATCCTGCTGCTTATCGAAATCCTGCTTGAGCAGTTGCGCATCGAGTTGGGCGCGGCAACCGTGAAGATCGCCAACCACCCAAATATTTCGCCACATTTGCGCGTTCACCTTTTGGTAAAGCATGTAATCTTCCCCGGTTGACTGGAAGTTTAGTGAGCCCGGCTTAAAGTATAGTCCGGCAAGGTTAGCCAGCGGAGGGAACAGCATGAGCGGACGGAAGCAATTCATTGGTGTATTAATCGTTATTTTCATCGGTAGCTTGCTGCTGCTGGAATCACTCGCTCGTCTGGTACATCTGTTATTTGTGGGATAATTACGCGACTTTACATTCCGCGCTAAACGCCTAAACTCCTTTGCGCATCATATAAAGGAGCCTGTATGAGCCAGAATATTTACGACAACCCCACTTTTTTTGCCGGTTACGCCACCTTGCCACGTTCCGTTAAGGGATTAGACGGCGCGCCAGAATGGCCTGCACTGCGTGCGCTACTACCCGACCTGCATGATAAACGCATTCTCGATCTCGGCTGCGGTTACGGCTGGTTTTGCCGCTACGCGCAGCAGCAAGGCGCGCGCGAGGTGCTAGGTCTGGACGTTTCCGAGAAGATGTTAGCGCAAGCCGCGACCATGACGCAGGGAACCGGGATTCGCTATCAGCGCGCCGATTTAGAATCGCTGCAACTGAACGAATCCTATGATCTCGCCTACAGCTCGCTGGCGCTGCACTACCTCAGCAATATTGACGCACTCTTCGCAACCGTGTTTGAGGCGCTAACGCCGGGCGGCGCGCTGGTGTTTTCCTGTGAGCATCCGATTTACACTGCACCTACTCAACAGCAGTGGATTGTGGATGAACAGCAGCAGCGCAGCTGGCCAGTTAATCATTACCAGCAGGAAGGGGAACGCATCAGCAACTGGTTTGCCGATGGCGTGAAGAAGCAACATCGCAAGCTGGCAACCTGGATCAATGCGTTAATTGGCGCAGGATTTGAGATCGTGCATCTTGATGAATGGGGCCCGAGCGAAGAGATGGTTGCACTCAATCCCGCGCTGGCGGAAGAACGCGATCGCCCGATGATGTTCTTGCTGGCCGCGCGTAAACCGCTGTGACGTTGAATTGAGGCTGCGCACTGCAGCCTTATACAAATCTCTGCAGCGCTATTTACGGCATTGAGCGCGCATTGCGTACTAGCGTGTGATTAAAAAGATCGCTATCAAGAAGAAGGCTAATAAACCGGCGAATGTCAGCGTTCCAATGCGCGGAGTTTTGGCGCGGCCAACCACCACACCAATAAAGATACAAAGCAGCGTGAGTGTGCCAATCATTACCCAAAGTAGATATTGTGTATTTGCCATGAAGGATCCTTATCCGGCCATTAATCAGATGCGCCAACGTTATACCATTTTTCGCACAGGCTGACTGCTGCTATATGACCGCATCTTTTTTGCAGGTTATTTGCCACCCGTTAACGATCAAGTCACGTTATGCGCACAACGCACTATTTTGAGATTTTCCAGCTGTTGCAAACGCGCCGCAGCTTTATTGTTAGCGCTGGCCTTTGCAACGCCGTTACCGATACCAAAATCCCCGACGAATCCCAATACCGTTAGCGCATCAAACTCGCCGGTTTCATCAATCTGCTGCTTAACGCTTTGGCTTTTAGCGATCTCCTGATTCAGTGCTGCACAGTCATAGGTTTGCGCTTCGGCATCGCTCACTTTGGCGGACTGCGGATACTGTTTCAATGCGCAACCACTCAGCAGCAAGGCGATCAGGATAACGGGCTTGTGCATCTCGCAATATTCTCTCTATGACGGTAATTTATTTCGGAATAAGAGAAAAAGTAGCATGTGGGTAAGATTTTCAACGTGGGAATAAGTGAAGATATGCGGGAATATTTAAAATAAAAAAGCACTGCCTGAGCAGTGCTAATGATTCTGATATCAGGCAATTGCCTGATAAGCCCTGATAATTATCAGGGCAGAACATCCGCTATCAAGCAGTTTTCAACACAATCATTGATGATTTGCAGAAAATACATTTAGCGCCATGTGGGTTCATTTTCGTAATATCGAACGCGGAGGTACGATATTGTGAACTCTGGCAATGCGGACATCTTAAACGATTATAAATGCGAATAATTACAGACCTAATACATTTGTTGCAGACGGACCTTTTGGACCATCTTCAACTGAAAACTCAACACGCTGACCTTCATCAAGTGAGCGATAATCAGTGCCCTGAATGGCTGAGAAGTGGACGAAAACGTCCTTGCTGCCATTTTCAGGAGAAATAAAGCCGAAGCCTTTTTCTGAGTTGAACCATTTTACCGTTCCAAGAATTTTATTAGACATAATTTTTACCTTTTAAATGAGCCTATTGGCGTAAGGGCCGAGTTGCAGATACGAATCAGAACTTAGGATAAGACTCAAAGAGAAAGGGCTTGAAGCGGCACTAACCGGGATGAGAAATACAATGGGAACTAACCTTCTAACTGTCTGCTATTCAGACCGACGACGCATTAACGCATTTATCTTACCAGGTAGCAAGGTAAAACTTTTTTATTTCATATAAAAAAGAAAAGCAGAAAATAAAAAAACCCACCGAAGTGGGTTTAATCATCAATCAGGCTGCTTGTCGCCCGACTCCGGTGCCAGACTCTCATCGTCTTTTTCATGCTCATCCGGCTTCACCTTAGTATCTTCTTCAAGCTCATCCGCTTCAATCGGTCTATCAGACATAAATCCTCCTGAGTTGCTAAGAGAATTAAGTGTAGATGCCAGCATAAAGGTAAGCCTAACGCGTGCAGACAATTCATTATTATGCAGATAAAAAAAGACCGAATACGATTCCTATATTCGGTCCAGGGAAATGGCTCTTTGGGAGCCGTGCGCTAAAAGTTGGCATTTTTGCAGGCGAGGACGCCTTGCCATTTAAAGGTAGACCAGGATTGCTGGTTTTCCAGCCAATCATGCGGTTTGGTTGCGAAAGGTGACAACTCTGTGATCGTGGTGACAGAACGAGGAAGCAAGCGTAGCGGCAGAATTGTGCGCTACGCCTGAGAATATAGGGATTACTTACCGCACAGTTGCTGCGCGCGGTCGATGATCGGTTGCAGACTCATTTTCTGGCCTGGATGGGCTTTATCAACGGCGACAATGGTGTCGATCGATTGCAGCGTGCCCTGCCCGGCCGTTTTGCGCGCAAAGGCTTTATCGTTGAGCGGATACTGCAACAAAGTGCCTGGATTAATCGCGAACAGCGCGCCGTCTTTCTCGCAGGTCAACATCACCTCTTCGCGGGTGAAGGGCCATTTGTCTTTTCCAATCTCAAAACGGCTGACGGTAATAATCTGTGCCGCCATCGCCTGGCTGCACAGCGCCATCAATACGCAAGCTGGAATCAGTTTCTTCAGCAAAATATCGACCTCATTTCATCTTCTTGAATGTTACATTCAGGCCGGTGACAGCGTGGCAAACACGCTCACCAACCCAATTACAATAATGGCCAGCAGCAGCTCAAGCTGCGTCAGGCGAATAAACAGATGCGCTGCGTTACTGGCCGCCAGGCGAAAGCGCGGCACCAGCAGATAGCGATTGGTCAGCGCAATAGCGATCATCAGCATGACCAGCAGCACTTTCACCACCAGCAGTTCGCTCCACAACGTGGCTTGCCAATGCAACGGCGAACCGGCAATCAGCACGCTATTAATGATGCCCGTCAGCAGCGCGAGCGCCACCGCCAGGTGACCGTAACGCGAGAAGCGCATCATGCAGCGAATCGCATCGGTGCGAAAAGCGATCTGCCGCGCTTCACGCATCAGTAATAACAACGGCAGTAATCCGCCCGCCCAGAATGCAGCCGCAATCAAATGCAGCGCGTGATTGCCTTGTTGCAGCAATCCGGGCCAGCCATCACGCATCGCGGCATGCCCAACACCGGCTAACGCCACCAACTGTAACAGGCCGCTGCACAGCAGCAGATTTTGCCGCAGTGTGCCACGCAGCAGCAGCGCTAACGTGCTCAGCAGTGCGAACGCGATTTCCCAACGCCAAACCAGGCCGAAGCGCGTGCTGAGCACCGCCTGCCAGGTTGCGCTGTCACTGACATTACGCCAGTCGCCGCTCATCAAGCCGGTTTGCGTTGCCAGCATCAACAGGGCGCTAAACAAACTCAGCAGCGCGCTGGTACGGAGAAGTAAAGCTAAACGCTGTGATAGCAGCGGACGATAGCGGCGCGGCGCCAGTAGCGCGGTATAAAAGGCGCTACCGGCGAGCAGCAGCACCGACATAAAATGCAGCGCTCGCAGGCCAATCCACAGCGTACTCAAACTCATCAATCACTTCACGCTGAAGGTGTAGCTGCCTTTGGTTTTATGTCCATCAACGGACAGCACATGCCAGTTCACCTGGTAGTTGCCCGACGGCAGCGGCTGGCTGACCGGTACAATCAGCTGATCGTGTTGTTTATCGTTGAGTCTGGCTTTCCCGACCGTAATGGGTTGATGTTGTGCATCGAGCACATCCACGCCACTGAATGCCACTTCAACATCCTCGGTAAAGGTCAACGTTAAATTCTGCGGGGAGGTTTCCACCACCGCTTTGTCGGCTGGGACCGGGGTTTTCAGGTGAGCGTGTGCCAGAGCAACCTGGCTGAAGGCCAGCGTTGATGACGCCAGAAGTAGCGCGACGACAGCGTTGAACGCAGTTTTCTTCATGACTTCTTCCCTATTAAATGCGGCAAACCACCGCAAACGTGGCAGCAGGATACGCCGCCGATCCGCAGGTGTCGAGACTTGCGGTGCGATCCAATCCGCTTGATCCCTGGGTCCGAAACCATTACTTTTGCCCCTGTTTATCAGGAGAAAAGCATGAGCCAAAACCTTGCCCTGCTCTCGCAGGAAGAGAAAGACAAAGTCAATGTCGATCTGGCCGCCGCGGGCGTTGCATTCAAAGAGCGCTACAATATGCCGGTGATTGCCGAAATGGTGGAGCGCGAGCAGCCTGAAGCGCTGCGTGACTGGTTTCGTCAGCGCTTAATGAACTATCGCCAGGCTTCGCTTAGCCTGTCGCGCCTGCCCTACGAACCGAAGCAGAAGTAATTTATGTTACGTGTAATTGATACCGAAACCTGCGGCCTGCAGGGTGGCGTGGTGGAAGTGGCGTCGGTGGATGTCATTGATGGTCAGATCGTCAATCCGATGAGCGACTTAATCTGCCCGGATCGCCCCATCAGTCGTCAGGCGATGGCGGTACATCGCATTACGGAAGCGATGGTGATGGGAAAACCCACTATCGAAGAAGCGATTGGCCGCTATCACGGCAGTCCGCATTACGTAGCGCACAACGCCAGTTTTGATCGCCGCATGTTGCCCACTATGCCGGGCGAATGGATCTGCACCATGACGCTGGCGCGTCAGCTGTGGCCAGGCATCAAATATGGCAATCAGGCGCTGCGCCACAGCCTGAAGCTGGATGTCACGCCACCGGCCGAACTGCATGCGCACCGCGCATTGTATGACTGCTACGTCACCGCTGCGCTGCTGATCCGCATTATGGAAACCTCCGGCTGGAACGCCGAGCAGATGGCGAATTTGTGCCAGCCCGCGCCCGTGAGCGGCGATGTGTTCCCGTTCGGTAAATATCGCGGTCAGAGTATTGGCAGCATTGCGCGTAAAGATCCCGGCTATCTGCGTTGGGTGCTGGAAAATGTGCGTGATTTGCGCCCACCGTTACGGCAGGCGCTGCGCAAGTATGTGAAGAGCGATCAGTAATCGACGCGGTCTGGCAAGCTGCCCTGCGCCAGGCCAATCAGGAAAGTGAACTCCTGCGCCACCCCTTCATACGCTTTGAAGCGGCCCGATTTACCGCCGTGGCCAGAATCCATCTCGGTGCAGAGCAACAGCAGTGAATCGTTGGTTTTCAGCTCACGCAGTTTCGCCACCCACTTAGCCGGTTCCCAATACTGCACCTGCGAATCGTGCAAACCGGTGGTAACCAGCAAATGCGGATAGGCTTTGGCCTCGATGTTGTCATACGGACTGTATTGGCGAATGGTGTGATAGAACTCCGCCTGTTCGGGATTGCCCCACTCATCGTATTCGCCGGTGGTCAGCGGAATTGTCGGATCGAGCATCGTCGTTACCACATCGACAAATGGCACCTGCGCCACCACGCCGTGGAACAGCTCCGGCGCCATGTTCACCACGCCGCCCATCAGTAATCCTCCGGCGCTGCCGCCCATCGCGTAGAGCTGCTGGCGATGACCATAACCCTTCGCCACCAGCGCTTCGGTGACATCAATAAAGTCCGTGAAGCTGTTGATTTTATTCTTCAGGCGGCCACCGTCATACCATTGCTGGCCGAGCTCGCCGCCGCCACGCACATGAATGATGGCGTAGACGAAGCCGCGCTCCAGCAAGCTGATGCGGCTGGTGCCAAAGCTGGCATCCATGCTGCTGCCGTAAGCACCGTAACCGTATACCAGCAGCGGATTGTTGCCGCGCTGGAAATGCTTGCGATGATAGACCAGCGAAACCGGAACCTCTGTGCCATCACGCACCGTGATCCACAGATGCTCACTTTTGTAATCCTCCGATTTGAAGCCCGGCACCGGCGAGCGCTTCAGCACGCGACGATCGCCGGTTTCCATGTTCAGTTCAAACAAGGTGGTCGGCGTGGTCATGGAAGAGTAGCCGTAGCGCAAGGTGTCGCTTTCTGGCGAAGGATTGTAGGCAAGCCAGGTGACATAGGCGGGATCGTCGAAGGCGATACCAAAGCTTTCGCCGCTCTCCCAGTTTATCTGCCGCAAGGTGTTTACGCCGTGCTGACGCTCTTCGACTACCAGCCAATGACGAAACAGCTGAAAATCTTCCAGCACCACGTTGTCACGCGCCGGGATCAGCGATTGCCAGCGTGCTTCCGCCAGCCACGCGCTGCGATAGAGCCCGAAATTTTTGCCATCACGATTCGAGCGGATATAGAACTGATGATTGTAGTGATCGATGCTGTATTCGTGGTCGCGGCGACGTGGACAAAAGGTTTGCGGCTGCGCATCCGGATATTCGGCGTCGATCAGCAGAATCTCGCTGGTGTTGGTGCTGTACAACGCAATCAAAATGAAGTGCTCGGAGGTGGTTTTATGCACGCTGAGGTGGAAAGAGTCATCCTTCTCTTCATACACCAGCTGATCGTCAGATTGCGGATGGCCCAGCTCATGGCGCCACACCTGATACGCCAGCAGCGTTTTCGGATGCTTACGCACGTAATAGAGCGTGCGGGAATCGTTGGCCCAGGCAACGCTGGATGACGCGTTGGTCAGCACTTCCGGATACCAGCTACCGCCCTGCAAATTACGGAAGCGAATGCCGTATTGGCGGCGCGACAGGAAGTCTTCCGCTAAGGCCATCACCTGATTGTCCGGTGTAATCGCCAGCGCGCCCATGGTGTAAAAATCACTGTGCGCAGCCCGCTGGTTTCCATCCAGCAACAGCTGCCAGGGCTCATCAGCTGGCGCGTCAACGGGCTGCCGGAAATAAGCCGGATACTCGTTGCCCACTTCATAGCGGCTTTGATAGCGATAACCGTTTTTCACATAGGGCACCGAGTGATCCTGCGGTGGAATGCGGTCAACGATCTCTTTCAGCACCCGTTCCTGCAGCGGATTCTGCGACGCCATCATCGCACGGCCGTAATCATTTTCGGCGTGCAGATGGGCCAACACCTCTGGATTCTCGCGGTCGTCATCACGTAACCAGTGATAATTATCAATGCGCGTTTCACCGTGCAGCTTCATGACATGGGGAATTTTTTTCGCGTGTGGCTGATTCATTAGGCTCTTCTCCCTGAAGGACAACATTCAGCAAGCGTGGCACTAATCACGCACGATGCCAAGCTACACGCAGCATCACTTTACGCAGGGTAAGCAAAAGATGAAAAGCGAAGGCTGCGGATGCAACCTTCGCACGGAATTAAGCAGCTTTTTCCGCGTCGATATCGCGCTGGATACCGTCGCGCACATCCTGGGGGATTTTCAGCGCATCGCCGAGCGCGGAGAGATAGCTACGCTCCATAAAGTGGTCGACATCAATGGCTGCACAGCTGAGGAAATAGAGTTCCAGCGCCTCTTCTTCGTTTTTAACGTCAGCGGCCAGCCAGTTAGGATCGAGCGGGCGATTCATCGCCTGCTGAATCAGCGCTTCGGCTTGTGCGCCGTAGCCGGCCTGCTGGATATTTTGCTCAATGGCGGCACGCTCTTGATCGTCAATGTGACCATCACTTTTCGCCGCGAACACCAGCGCCGTGACTAAACGCTCTGCGCGTTGATCCATCGGCGTTTGCAGCTGGCCGAAGCCCGCATCGTCCTGATGGGTTTCACGTATGCGCTGTTTGTATTTGTTCCATAACAGCGCGCCCGCCGCCGCGCCGCCGCCCAACAGCAAGGCTTTGCCGCCATATTTGGTCAGCAGCTTACGCGTGGATTTGCTGCCTACCAGCAATCCCGCCAGCCCGCCCAATGCGCCGGGGGCCAGCATGTCACTTAAACCGCCCGATTTTCCGTCTCCACCCTTTTTCGCCAGCACCGATTGAATTTGCTGCAGCCAATTGCTCATCGTTTAACTCCTGTTTACTTTTCCGTTCTCCATGCTGCCGCAGGCTGTGTCAGTTAACGTCAGAGCGGGAAAAGTATGGCAAACCTGATCGCGGCGAAAGCGTGAGTACGCAAACGTTTTCGTTTATACTGCGCGCGCATTTTGACTGCTAAGGTGAAATTATGACGACTCTCGGAACCGCGCTGCGCCCTGCCGCTACGCGTGTCATGCTGTTAGGTTCAGGCGAATTAGGCAAAGAAGTGGCACTTGAGTGCCAGCGTCTTGGTGTGGAAGTGATCGCGGTGGATCGTTACGCCGATGCTCCGGCGATGCACGTTGCGCATCGCAGCTATGTGATCAACATGCTGGACGGCGACGCGCTGGCCGCGCTGATTGCCGAGGAAAAGCCGCACTTCGTGGTACCAGAAATTGAAGCCATTGCCACCGAAAAACTGCTGGAGCTGGAAGCGCAAGGTCAGAAAGTGGTGCCGACCGCACGCGCCGCACGTCTGACCATGAACCGCGAAGGCATTCGCCGTCTGGCGGCGGAAGAGTTGTCCTTACCAACCTCGACTTACCAGTTTGCTGACAGCAAAGAGAATTTTGTGGCTGCGGCTGAGGCGATTGGATTCCCGTGCATCGTTAAGCCGGTGATGAGCTCATCCGGTAAAGGCCAGAGCTTTATTCGCGAAGCCAGCCAGCTGGAAAAAGCCTGGGATTATGCGCAGCAAGGCGGACGTGCCGGTGCGGGCCGCGTGATCGTTGAAGGCGTGGTGAAGTTTGATTTTGAAATCACCCTGCTGACCATCAGCGCAGTAGATGGCATTCACTTCTGCGCGCCGATTGGTCATCGTCAGGAAGATGGCGATTATCGTGAATCATGGCAGCCGCAGCAGATGAGTGAACTGGCGTTGCAACGCGCACAGGATATCGCCGCTAACGTGGTAAAAGCGCTCGGTGGATACGGCCTGTTTGGCGTGGAGCTGTTCGTGTGCGGTGATGAAGTGGTGTTCAGCGAAGTGTCACCGCGTCCGCATGATACCGGCATGGTCACGCTGATTTCGCAGGATCTGTCCGAGTTCGCGCTGCATGTGCGCGCTTTCCTCGGCCTGCCGATTGGCGGCATTCGTCAATACGGTCCCGCTGCGTCGGCAGTGATTTTGCCTGAGCTGAACAGCCAGAACGTCGTGTTCGGGAATATCGAAGCCGCGCTGGGCGCCGGATTGCAGCTGCGCCTGTTTGGTAAGCCGGAAATCGCCGGTCAGCGCCGTTTAGGCGTGGCTTTGGCAACCGGTGAAAACACCGATGACGCTATCGCGCGCGCCGTGGCGAGTGCGGCCGCGGTACAAGTCGAAGGTTAAGTAAGATGAAGTGGTCGCCATCAATGACGACCACTTCATGAACTTATGCGCGTGCCCCTTCAACCGCTTCACGCGCCAAACGCGTAATACGATCCCAGTCACCGCTTTCCAACGCATCATTCGGTACCAGCCACGAACCGCCAATGCACAGCACGCTTTTCAGCGCCAGATAATCCCGATAGTTGGCTGGCGAGATGCCGCCAGTTGGACAGAAACGCACCTGCGGGAACGGACCGCCAATCGCGGATAATGCTTTCACGCCACCATTGGCTTCCGCCGGGAAGAATTTGAACTCCCGCAGGCCGTAATCCATGCCAGTCATCAGTTCTGAAACCGTGCTGATACCTGGAATCAATGGCACCGGACCTTCAACCGCGGCTTTCAGCAGCGATTCCGTCAATCCTGGGCTGATGACAAACTGCGCACCGGCGTCAGTGACTTCTTTCAGTTGCTGGGTGTTGATCACCGTGCCCGCACCGACAATCGCTTCCGGTACTTCTTTAATCATGGCACGCAGCGCGTCCATCGCCACCGGGGTACGCAGCGTGACTTCCAGCACGCGCACACCGCCAGCCACCAGCGCTTTCGCCATCGGCACCGCGTGTTCCAGCTTGTTCACCACGATGACCGGCACGACCGGGCCAGTTTTCAGGATCTGTTCAGCACTTGTTTTCCAGTTCTTCATCACGTTTCCTTGGTTGCATCAGCCCGGCGTTTGGCCACGCTGTCAATAATTGGGCTCTACCATACAAGATCGACTGGAGCGGCGTCCATTGGATATCAGAATTTTTTGAAACTCTGGTTCACTTTTCAGAAAAATGAATTCTGGACGTAAAAAAGCCCGCACATTTGGCGGGCTCAATATTAGGTTTCTATTCGAACTCGTTCCAGGAACGGCCATCGCGAGTAATCATCGCGACAGAGGCAACCGGTCCCCATGTTCCCGCCTGATACGGCTTCGGCGCTTCGGCATCGGCGCTCCAGGCATCAATGATCGAATCCACCCAGCCCCACGCTGCTTCAACTTCATCACGACGCACAAACAGCGCCTGAATACCGCGCATGGTTTCCAGCAGCAGACGCTCGTAAGCATCGGCCAGATGCGACTGGTTGAAGGTTTCGGAGTAGCTCAAATCCAGCTTGGTGGTCTGCAGTTTATGCTTGTGGTCAAGTCCCGGCACTTTGTTCAGTATTTCGATATCCACGCCTTCGTCCGGCTGCAGACGAATGGTCAGCTTGTTCTGCGGCAGTTCAGCGTACGAATCCTTAAACAGGTTCATCTCAGGATTCTTGAAATACACCACCACTTCAGAGCATTTGGTTGGCAAGCGCTTGCCGGTACGCAGATAGAACGGCACACCAGCCCAACGCCAGTTATCGATATCCACGCGAATAGCAACAAAGCTTTCCGTGGCGCTCTGCTTGTTAGCGCCCTCTTCTTCCAGATAACCTGGCACTTTCTTGCCCTGCACAAAGCCGGCGGTGTACTGACCGCGTACGGTTTTCTCGCGCACGTTGGTTTGATCGATACGACGCAGTGAGCGCAGCACTTTCACTTTCTCATCACGAATCGCATCCGCGCTCAGATCGGACGGCGGCGACATGGCAATCATGGTGAGGATCTGCAACAGGTGGTTCTGAATCATGTCACGCATCTGGCCGGCTTTGTCGAAGTAACCCCAACGGCCTTCGATGCCCACCTCTTCTGCCACGGTGATCTGCACGTGATCGATGGTGCGATTGTCCCAGTTGTTGACGAAGATGGAGTTGGCAAAACGCAGCGCCAGCAGGTTGAGCACCGTCTCTTTACCGAGATAGTGATCAATACGGAAAACCTGGCCTTCTTCGAAGTATTTGCCGACGCTGTCATTGATCTCTTGTGAGGTTTCCAATGAGGTGCCGAGCGGCTTTTCCATTACTACGCGTGCCGGTTTGGCGTTCAGCTTGGCGGCGCCCAGACCGTCGCAAATCGCGCCAAAGGTGCTTGGCGGCATGGCGAAGTAGTTAATGGTGACGCGGTTTTTCTGGTCAAGCATTTTGCCCAGTTTGGTGAAATGCGAGGTGTCATTTACGTCGAGGTTACAGAAGTCGAGACGGCTGCTGAGGGTGTCCCACAGCGCTTCATCGATCTTCTCTTTCATGAAGGTTTCCAGCGCTTCACGTACCACTTTGGTATACGCGGCTTTATCCCAATCCGCGCGACCCACGCCAATAATGCGAGTGGTTTCATGAATCTGACCGGCTTTTTCCAGCTGATACAGTGATGGCAACAGTTTACGGCGCGCGAGATCGCCTTTGGCACCGAAAATCACCAGATCGCATGCCTGGGCTGTTTGTGTAACCGCCATTTTCCTCTCCTCGTTGCAGGATATACCCGGCTTGAGCGTTCTCATCACGCCAGGTCCTTATTGTAATTTTCTTACAGCACAATGTACGTTTTTAGCGGGTTTAGGACAACCCGAACGCAGTGTTTTGCTGGCGTTAACTGTGAACGTAATAAAGGTGTTAAGTGTGTTGTAGCGTGCCATTTGAGCACATTTTCTGTTTCGATATTTGTCGTGGCAAAACACGTCAGCGATCAAAGTATCGCAAAAAAATCGCGTTTACATTTGTCCTCCGCTGCGTGCGAGGGGCTATTACACGGTATATTCTTGTGAATTGGCAGCGATTTCATTGATTGATGAACGCGAAAAAGTGATTGACGCTCATTAGGTTAAACCATGCTGGAACAGATTCAGGCGCAACTCGATGCGTTAAGCAAATCAGAACGTAAAGTCGCAGAGCAGATTCTTGCCGCGCCGCAACAGGCGATGCACTCCAGCATCGCCACGCTGGCACGCGCCGCTGACGTCAGCGAACCGACGGTGAATCGCTTCTGCCATCGTATGGGCACGCGCGGCTTTCCTGACTTCAAATTGCAACTCGCGCAGAGCCTGGTCAAAAGCCCGAACTGGGTGAGCCGCGATGTGGAAGAAAATGACAGTGTGGAAAGCTATAGCCACAAAATTTTTGATTCCGCGTTAGCCGGCCTCAGCCGCGTCCGCCAGCAACTCGACTCTCAGGTGATTCGTCAGGCGGTTCAGGCGCTGTCAAAGGCGCATAAAATTGCCTTTTTTGGCCTTGGTGCCTCCGCCGTGGTGGCACATGACGCCACCAATAAATTTTTGCGATTTAATCTGCCGGTCATCTGGTCAGAGGATATTGTGATCCAGCGCATGAGTTGCATAAATAGTGGTCCAAACGATGTGTTTGTTCTCATCTCACATACTGGTCGCACCAAAAATATGGTAGAACTGGCTCGCCTGGCGCGTGTAAACGCTTCCACTGTGCTGGCTATCACTTCTCCGGGTTCCCCGCTGGCGGCGGAAGCCACGCTGGCTTTGACGCTCGACGTACCCGAAGATACCGATATCTACCTGCCAATGGTTTCCCGCCTCGCACAATTAACCGTGATTGATGTTCTGGCGACAGGGTTTACCCTTGAGCGCGGCGCTGCTTTCCGTGAAAATTTAAAACGGGTGAAAGAAGCGCTGAAAGATTCACGCCTGGAGAAACAGGCGCAGGAAAATAATTAACATCACATTCACAATGTGAGTCGAATCACAGCCCATCGATCATATAGAATAGATGAACACTACGTGTCACTTGAGAGCGACACGATACTTTGCTAACGGAGTCCTTCATGTCCAGACGTCTCAGAAGAACCAAGATCGTTACAACCCTCGGTCCAGCCACCGATCGCGACAACAACCTCGAAAAAATCATCGCGGCGGGTGCTAACGTTGTACGACTCAACTTCTCCCACGGCACACCGGAAGATCATCAGCAGCGCGCCAATAAAGTCCGTGAAATCGCGGCGAAACTGGGTCGTCACGTAGCGATCCTTGGCGACCTGCAAGGCCCAAAAATTCGCGTATCGACCTTCAAAGAAGGCAAAGTGTTCCTCAACGTCGGCGATCGTTTCCTGCTGGATGCTGATTTAACCAAAGGCGAAGGCGATAAAGAAAAAGTCGGTATCGACTATAAAGGCCTGCCAGAAGATGTAGTGCCCGGCGATATCCTGCTGCTGGACGACGGTCGCGTGCAGCTGAAAGTGTTGGAAGTTCAGGGCGTAAAAGTGTTCACCGAAGTCACCGTCGGCGGCCCGCTCTCTAACAATAAAGGCATCAACAAACTCGGCGGCGGTCTCTCTGCCGATGCGCTGACCGAAAAAGACAAAGTTGATATCGTTACCGCCGCGAAAATCGGCGTGGATTATCTGGCGGTCTCCTTCCCGCGTAACGGCGAAGATATGAATTATGCCCGCCGTCTGGCGCGCGACGCCGGCTGCGACGCCAAATTGGTGGCGAAAGTGGAACGTGCTGAAGCCGTTGCCTCACAGGAAGCGATGGATGACATCATCCTCGCTTCTGACGTGGTGATGGTTGCACGTGGCGATTTGGGTGTGGAGATTGGCGATCCTGAGCTGGTGGGTATTCAGAAAGCGTTGATCCGTCGCGCTCGTCAGCTGAACCGCACCATCATCACCGCCACGCAGATGATGGAGTCGATGATTACCAATCCAATGCCAACGCGTGCCGAAGTCATGGACGTGGCGAACGCCGTGCTGGATGGTACCGATGCGGTGATGCTGTCGGCGGAAACCGCTGCTGGCCAGTATCCGGCTGAAACCGTCTCAGCGATGGCGAAAGTGTGCCTCGGCGCAGAGAAAATCCCGAGCGTTAACGTTTCTAAGCACCGCCTGGAAGTACAGTTCGATAACGTCGAAGAAGCGATTGCCATGTCGGCGATGTATGCTGCCAACCATCTGCAAGGGGTTTCAGCGATCATCACCATGACCGAATCGGGCCGTACCGCGCTGATGACCTCACGTATCACGTCCGGCTTGCCGATCTTCGCCATGTCACGTCACGAACGTACGCTGAATCTGACGGCGCTGTACCGTGGTGTTACGCCAGTGTTCTTCGACAGCAACAACGATGGTGTTGCTGCCGCGCACGATGCAGTGAATTTGCTGCGCGAAAAAGGTTTCCTGGTTTCAGGCGACCTGGTGATTGTCACCCAGGGCGACGTGATGTCGACCACCGGTACCACCAATACCAGCCGTGTACTGCGCGTAGATTAATACGCACCACCCACAGCGGCTGTAACAACATGGACAAACGCGACTGCCTGGCAGTCGCGTTTTTATTTTTTTGACAAGGAGGCCAGATGGCCCGCTATCAACCTATCACTCAACTCACCGGGCGCGTGCTGCTGTTCCCGCTCGCGCTGGTACTCTTCGAGTTCGCCACCTATATCGCGCATGACATGATTCAGCCCGGCATGCTGCTGGTGACGTCTGAATTCAGCGTCGGCCCGGAATGGGTTTCGACCTCGCTGACCGCGTATCTGATGGGCGGTGTGGCGCTGCAATGGCTGCTCGGTCCGCTCTCTGACAAATATGGCCGCCGGCCGGTGCTGCTGTTTGGCATCCTGTTCTTTGCCGCCGCCTGTATTCTGACAACGTGGGTGAGCAGCATTGAGGAGTTTGTCGCGCTGCGCTTTGTGCAGGGTATTAGCCTGTGCTTTATTGGCGCCGTCAGCTACGCAGCGGTGCAGGAAGCCTTTGACGAGGCGCTGGCAGTACGCATGATGGCGCTGATGGCCAACGTCGCGCTGCTGGCACCGCTCGCTGGTCCGCTGGCCGGAGCCGCGTGGCTCACCGTTGGCGAGTGGCGCAGCATGTTCTGGCTGTTTGCCATCTGCAGCGTGATTGCGTTTGCCCTGCTGTGGCGCGTCATGCCGGAAACCGCTGGCGATCGCAGTCACTCTATCGCCCTGCCAACGCTGGCGCGCGGCTATGCGCGTTTGGCGCGCGATCGTCAGGTGATGTACGGCTCCTTTGCCATTGGTTTGGTGTTTATTCCGATCCTGACGTGGGTAGCGCTGTCGCCAGTGATTCTGATGCACGATGAAGGATTGTCACGCATGCAGTATGCGCTGCTGCAGCTACCGGTGTTTCTGGCGATGATTGCCGGCAACATCACGCTCGGCAAACTGGCTGGACGCGTGCCGATTGAGCAGCCGGTGAAGTTTGCCGCCTGGCCGATTCTGATTGGTTTGAGTATTTCGCTGCTGGCTAATTTGCTCGATAGTCACACCTATCTGCTGCTGACAGCCGGGTTAAGCTTGTACGCTTTCGGCGCAGGCATGGTGAATGCCGGTCTGTACCGTTTGACGCTTTACTCCAGCAACGAAGGCAAAGGCAGCGTGGCGGCGATGCTCGGGATGATCAGTATTCTGACCTTAGCGGTAGGCATTGAACTGGCGAAAAGTGGCTACTTCAGCGGCGGCACACCGTGGTTTAGCGGGATTAACTTCGCCGCTGGCGTGCTGTGGTTTGGTCTGGTGACCCTGTTCCTGCGCGAACGTAAACGTCGCAGTCACGTGGCGGCAATAGAATGATAAAGGGGCCAGACGGCCCCATGTTTATTTCCTACGAGGATAAAGATCTTTGCGCGCATAAGGTTCGATATCCCCTTCCTTACGCGTTTTCAGCAGCTTCAGAATCCAGGTGTACTGTTCCGGATGCGGGCGCACGAACACTTCAACTTCTTCATTCATGCGACGCGCAAGCGTATTGTCATCGGCATCCAGCAAGTCATCCATTGGCGGACGCACATAGATTTCCAGACGATGGGTTTCACTGTTATACACCGGGAACAGCGGCACAACGCGTGCGCGGCATACTTTCATCAGGCGGCCCACTGCGGGCAATGTGGCTTTGTAAGTGGCAAAGAAATCCACAAATTCGCTGTGTTCCGGGCCGTGATCCTGGTCCGGCAGATAATAGCCGTAATAACCCTGACGCACCGACGCGATAAACGGCTTAATGCCGTCATTTCGCGCATGCATACGGCCACCAAAACGGCGTCGCACGGTATTCCACAGATAATCCATTAACGGATCGCTTTGATTGTGGAACATCGCCGCCATCATCTGGCCTTCAGACGCCAGTAGCATCGCTGGAATATCCACGCCCCAGCCATGCGGCACCAGGAAAATGACGTTTTCTTTGTTGGCCTGCAGTTGCTCAATGATTTCCCGGCCGTGCCAGTCAACACGCTTGCGCACATGCTCGGGATTACGCATGCCCAATTCGGCCATCATCGCCATCGCCTGCGGTGCGGTGGCAAACATACGATCAGCAATCTCTTCGCGCTGCGCTTCACTCAATTCCGGCAGGCAATAATAGAGATTGATCAGCGCACGGCGGCGCGCACTTTTCGCCAGCTTACCGGCGAACTTGCCCAATCCGCCCAGTATCGGATCGCGCACTTTAGCGGGAAGTAAAGCCATGCCGGCCAGCGCGCCAACCGCCAACCAACTTCCCCAGTATTTCGGCTTTAAAAAAGAACGTTGAAAAACGGGAATAAACTCGCTGTTATTTTTCTTTCGGGTTTCCATGCACTCGCCTCTGACAATGACCGGTCAATAATAGTGACGGTGGTTAATTTTGCAATCTTCATGCGCCAGATAGCAAAAAACCGACGAAGAATGCGTCGGTTTTTAAGTGTTACGCGCAATTATGCGCTATTTCAGCGTCAACTGCGGCAACCAGGTTTTGACTTGCGCCATGTAAGTGCTGCGATCTTTACCCGTCAGACCCTCCATGCGCGGCAGTTTTGCCGTCAATGGATTCACCGCCTGATTGTTGATCCATACTTCATAATGCAAATGCGGACCGGTTGAACGTCCGGTGTTACCCGACAACGCAATACGATCGCCGCGTTTCACTTTTTGCCCCGGTTTCACCAACGCTTTACTCAGGTGCATATAACGCGTCATGTACTGACGACCGTGACGAATTGCCACGTAATTCCCGGCAGCACCGCCGTTTTTCGCCATCACCACTTCACCATCGCCCACGGCTAACACAGGCGTACCAATAGGCAGCGCGAAATCGACACCTTTATGCGGTGCAATGCGGCCGGTTACCGGATTAAGGCGACGCGGATTGAAGTTGGAAGAGACACGATACTGCTTAACCGTAGGGAAACGCATAAAGCCACGCGCTAAACCAGACGCGTTGCGATCGTAGAACTTGCCGTCTTCCGCACGGAACGCGTAATAGTCTTTACCGCCGGTGCGCAAACGCACGCCAAGCAATTGGCTTTGGGCACTTTTGCCATCGAGCATTTCACGTGACATTAGCACACTGAAGTCATCACCGGCGCGTAGTTTGCGGAAATCCATCTGCCACTGCATCGCTTTGATGACGTTGCTGGTTTCTGCGCTGGTTAAGCCCGCACGCTGGGCACTGGCAGCAAAACTGCCGCGCACTTCACCTTTCAGTACGTTGTTTTGCCACTCACCCTTTTGCAGCTCCTGCTGCATCTTAAAGCTGCCGTTGTCGGCGCGCTGATAAGTACGGGTTTCACGACGATCAATTTCCCAGCTGAAGGTTTGCAGTTGTCCATCGGCATCCAGCGTCCAGCTCAGTTGCTGACCAACGCGCATGTTACGCAGATCTTTATCGCTACTGACTAATGCGTTGATATCGCCCATCTCAATACCGTACTGATTTAACGCGCTGCTCAGCGTATCACCTGAAGAGACGGTGTACTCATGTACGTTGGGATTGTCCGGAACGTCATTATCAATGTCGTCAGCAGGAATATCGTCGGACGGTTCTTCCGTTGTCTGGTCAATCGGCTCGCTGGCTTCGGGCAACAGCGTGCGCAGTTCGTCTTTATCCAACGTAATGGTTTTCACGATGGGGGCAACGTCACGCGGATGGTAAACGTAAGGCCGCCATACTGCGACGGCCAACGTGACAACGGTTAATGAACCCAGCATAACGCGGTGGGGGCGCGGCAAATTGTTAAATGCGAGGGCGACAGAGCGGGCTATCTGCTGCACTTTTACCTATTCCTCATGCTCCATTCAGGCAGCTCGCATACTGGCTCGACAGCTGTGAAAGAAATTTCACGTAGCTGTCTTTGGATAAGCTGATGTCCATACCCAACGGATCTAACGTGCCTTTACGTACGGAAGTTCCACGGGACACGGCATCGATGACGGCCGGTCTGAATTGTGGTTCAGCGAAAACGCAAACGGCTTTCTGCTCAACCAACTGTGTTCGTATTTGATGTAAACGCTGGGCGCCCGGCTGGATTTCAGGATTGACGGTAAAATGACCTAAAGGTGACAAACCGTAATGTTTTTCAAAGTAGCTGTAAGCATCGTGAAAAACGAAATAACCCTTGTTCCGCACAGGCGCGAGTTGCGCGCCGATGTGTTTGTCTGCATCGGCTAATTCTGCCTTAAATTCCTGCAGATTAGCGTCAAGTTTGGCTTTGCTTTGCGGCATAAGTTCCAATAATTTTCCATGGATTGCAACCGCAGATTGTAAGGCCATGTCAGGGGACATCCACAGGTGCATATTAAACTGTCCGTGGTGGTGATGCGCATGAGACCCGTCCTGGTCTTCGGAATTTTCTGAGTCGTGATCGTGATCGTGACCATGCTCATGTTCCTCATCTTCATCATCGCCGCTAATCAATAGCGGTTTTATGCCCGGCAATGCGGCAATTTCGAGGTTTTTACTGGCAGGTAATTCGGCCGCTGACTTAGTAAGAAAGGCTTCCATCTCTGGGCCTGTCCACACCACTAAGTCTGCGTTTTTAATACGTTTTACATCAGAGGGACGCAAGGCATAATCATGCTCTGAGGCGCCATCAGGCAGCAATACTTCAACCGGCGTAATACCCTCTGCGATAGCCGCTGCGATAAATCCGATAGGTTTGATTGAAGCGACAACTGCGGAGTGCGCGGGTAATGCGCTTGCCGCGCCAATTGCCGCAGCAGTAAGGGTGAAAATCAGGCGCTTTTTATTGTGTAACATAATACGTCATTCCATCGTGACCCGTTGATGGAATGTGATATTATAACATTCGAAATTCAATGCAACCCGTAAATAACATGTCGCCACTTGTTACCCTTGAAAACATTTCTGTGAAGTTCTCCCAGCGTCCGGTGCTTGCAGGTATTAGCCTCGCACTTGAGCCGGGGAAAATTCTCACCCTGCTCGGCCCGAACGGCGCCGGTAAATCCACGCTGGTTCGCGCGGTGTTGGGGCTACTCAAACCCACCAGCGGCAGCGTCACGCGCGCCGCTGATTTGCGTATCGGCTACGTGCCGCAAAAACTGCACATCGACCCAACGTTGCCGATCACCGTGGAACGCTTTATGCGCCTGTCGCGCGGCACCAAACGCGATGCCATTTTGCCGGCGCTCAAGCGCGTGCAGGCCGGGCATCTGCTGCATGCAACGCTGCAAAAACTTTCCGGCGGTGAGACACAACGTGTTTTGCTGGCGCGTGCATTACTCAATGAACCGCAGCTTTTGGTACTGGATGAGCCGACACAAGGCGTTGATGTCAACGGCCAGGTCGCGCTATACGATTTGATCGATCAGCTGCGCCGCGAACTGAACTGCGGTGTGCTGATGGTTTCACACGACCTGCATCTGGTGATGGCGAAAACCGACGAAGTGCTGTGTCTCAACCATCACATCTGCTGTTCCGGCACGCCGGAAGCGGTGTCACAACATCCCGAGTTTATTGCGATGTTTGGCCCACGCGGCGCGCAGCAGCTGGCGATTTATCGTCATCATCATAATCACCGTCACGATTTACAGGGACGCATTGTTCTGCGCAAAGGAAATGGCCCGTCATGATTGAACTGTTATTACCTGGCTGGCTGGGCGGCGTGTTGCTGGCGCTGGCGGCCGGTCCACTTGGCTCGTTTGTGGTTTGGCGCCGCATGTCTTACTTCGGCGATACGCTCGCGCATGCGTCCTTACTGGGCGTGGCGTTTGGTTTGCTGCTCAACGTGAATCCTTACTATGCGGTGATTTTGGTGACCGTGTGTCTGGCGTTGGGATTGGTGTGGCTGGAGCGACGCCCGCATCTGGCTATTGATACGCTGCTCGGCATTATGGCGCACAGTGCGCTGTCGCTGGGTTTAGTGGTCGTCAGTCTGATGCAAGGCGTGCGTGTCGATCTGATGGCTTACCTGTTTGGCGATCTGCTGGCGGTGACGCCCGATGATTTGTGGATGATGGGCGGCGGCGTGGCGATTGTACTGGCGGTGATGGCGTGGCAGTGGAATTCGCTGTTGTCGATGACCATTAGTCCGGAGCTGGCGCAGGTGGATGGCGTTAACATTCAGCGCACGCGTTTGATGTTGATGCTGGTCACCGCATTAACCATCGGCGTAGCGATGAAGTTTGTCGGTGCTTTGATTATTACGTCGTTACTGATTATCCCGGCGGCGACGGCACGTCGCTTTTCGCGCTCGCCAGAACAGATGGCCGGTTTTGCGGTGATTGCCGGTATTATCGCAGTGACCGGCGGACTGACCTTCTCCGCTAGCTACGATACGCCAGCCGGTCCTTCAGTGGTGTTATGCGCGGCAGTATTGTTCATCATTAGCATGGCAAAAAAACCGGCGGCATAACGCCGGTTTACTCTTCGCGACTAATACCAAAGTGTTTGTAAGCATGCTGCGTGGCCATCCGGCCACGCGGCGTGCGTTGAATGAATCCTTGCTGGATCAGGAAGGGTTCAATCACATCCTCAATAGTTTCCCGCTCTTCGCCAATCGCCGCTGCCAGGTTATCTAAGCCAACCGGACCACCCGAGAACTTATCGATAATCGCCAGCAGCAGTTTGCGATCCATATAATCAAAACCCTGACTGTCGACGTTAAGCATATCCAGCGCGCTGGCTGATACTTCGCCGCTCAGATTGCCGTTGGCGCGCACTTCCGCAAAGTCACGCACGCGGCGCAGCAGGCGGTTAGCGATACGCGGCGTTCCGCGTGCACGACGCGCTATCTCCAGCGCGCCCTCTTCGCTCAGCGCCAGGCCAAGACAGGCCGCGCTACGACCCACGATATGCTGCAGATCGGGCACGTTATAGAACTCAAGGCGCTGCACGATGCCGAAACGGTCGCGCAGCGGCGAAGTTAAAGAACCGGCACGCGTCGTGGCACCAATCAGGGTAAACGGCGGCAGATCGAGCTTAATCGAACGCGCTGCCGGACCTTCACCAATCATGATATCCAGCTGATAATCTTCCATCGCCGGATACAGCACTTCTTCCACCACCGGCGACAGCCGATGGATCTCATCAATAAACAGCACGTCATGCGGTTCGAGGTTAGTGAGCATCGCCGCCAGATCGCCGGCTTTTTCCAGCACCGGGCCGGACGTGGTGCGCAGGTTGACGCCCATTTCGTTAGCGACGATGTTAGCCAGCGTAGTTTTACCCAGTCCCGGCGGGCCGAAAATCAGCAGATGATCGAGTGCATCGCCACGCAGTTTCGCAGCCTGGATGAAAATCTCCATTTGCTCGCGCACCTGCGGCTGGCCAACATATTCCGTGAGCAGCTTAGGGCGAATGGCACGATCGAGCGTTTCTTCTTCATTAAAGGAACTGCCCGAGACCAGACGATCGGCTTCAATCATGCTTTACCTCAAATAGCTGCGCGCAGGGCTTCACGAATCAGGGTTTCGCAATCCACATCCGGTTTACCGACTTTACTGATCATACGGCTGGCTTCCTGCGGTTTATAGCCCAGAGCCACCAGCGCTGAAACCGCTTCGGCTTCAGCATCGTTATTGTCTTGTGCAGTAGATGGCGTGGTCAACGTAAAGGTTGAATCACCACCAAACAGATCGCCGTGCATGCCGATAAAGCGGTCTTTCATCTCCACAATCAAACGCTCGGCGGTTTTTTTACCCACGCCCGGCAGTTTGATCAGCGAGGCAATCTCTTGTCGCTCAACGGCGGTCACGAACTGCTGGGCCGACATGCCAGACAGAATTGCCAGCGCCAGTTTTGGCCCAACGCCATTCACCTTCACCAGCTCGCGGAACAGCGTGCGTTCCTGCTTGTTATTGAAACCGAACAGCAGCTGCGCATCTTCGCGTACCACAAACTGCGTAAAGATAATCGCTTCCTGATTGATCTCCGGCAGCTCGTAAAAGCAGGTCATTGGCATGTGCACTTCATAACCGACACCGTGCGCCTCAATCAACACCAGCGGCGGCTGTTTTTCCAGAATGTTGCCTCGTAAACGACCAATCACCTGAGCAATTCCTTAATCTGATAAGTAAGCCTGTTTATATACCATAAAAAAGGCTGGATGAATATCCAGCCTCATACCGCGTTTCGTTTCCGCTAACCCGATCGCATACGTCCGCGCGTCATCACCAGTTTCGTATCGCTGATACGCGCCGCGTTTTGGCTCATATGGCAATGCGTAATGGCGATGGCCAGCGCATCGGCGGCATCCGCCTGCGGGTTGGCTGGCAGTTTCAGCAAGGTTCGTACCATATGCTGCACCTGACTTTTCTCTGCGCCGCCGGTGCCGGTAACGGTTTGCTTCACCTGGCGCGCCGCATATTCAAACACCGGTAAATCATGATTCACCGCCGCGACAATCGCCGCACCGCGCGCCTGGCCCAGTTTCAGCGCTGAGTCCGCATTCTTGGCCATAAACACCTGCTCGATGGCGAAATAGTCGGGTGAGAACTGGGTGATAATTTCGCTGACGCCCGCGTAGATCAGTTTGAGGCGCGTCGGCAGATCGGTGACGCTGGTGCGGATACAGCCGCTGCCCAAATAGGTAAGCTGGCGGCCGGTTTGGCGAATAACACCGTAACCGGTGACGCGCGAGCCGGGATCGATCCCGAGAATTATCGCCACGGCGCGTCTCCGGTGAGTGGGGTTTTAAGCAACGCCATTACAGCGTTTCTGCGATCTCATCAGAGATTTCACCGTTATGGTAAACTTCCTGCACGTCGTCACAGTCTTCCAGCATGTCGATCAGGCGCAGCAGTTTCGGCGCGGTTTCGGCATCCATTTCGGCTTTAGTGGAAGGGATCATCGAGACTTCAGCCGAGTCGGCTTTCAGACCGCCCGCTTCCAGCGCATCACGCACCGCACCCATCTCTTCCCACGCGGTAAAGACATCAATCGCGCCGTCGTCATAGGCCACAACGTCTTCTGCACCTGCTTCCAGCGCCGCTTCCATCACCGCATCTTCGTCCTGACCTGGCGCGAAGGAGATTACGCCCTTCTTGCTGAACAGGTAAGAAACCGAACCGTCGGTACCGAGGTTGCCGCCGGTTTTGGTGAAGGCATGACGCACTTCGCCCACGGTACGGTTGCGGTTGTCGCTCAGGCACTCAATCATCACTGCTGAGCCGCCCGGGCCGTAACCTTCATAAATGATGGTTTCCATGTTGGAATCATCTTCACCGCCCACGCCGCGTGCGATGGCACGGTTCATGGTGTCGCGCGTCATGTTGTTAGACAGCGCTTTGTCCATAGCTGCGCGCAGACGTGGATTAGAACCCGCATCGCCACCGCCCAGTTTCGCGGCGGTGACCAGCTCACGAATGATTTTGGTGAAGATTTTACCGCGCTTAGCGTCCTGAGCAGCTTTACGATGCTTGGTGTTCGCCCATTTACTGTGTCCAGCCATCTTACTTTATCTCCGATCTTTTACTGGGTGCAGGCTATCTTACTTGCGATCTTGTCCCCCGGCAGTGCTCGCAATCCTCACGTACATAAGTACGCTCCGGTTGCTGTGCGCTGGCGGTGAACAACCTCGCGGCGCCGATTACGCCTGACTGTTCGATATTGTTCGGTGCGTTCATTGAAAACTCACCAGATTCATAAAACTTAATGCATTCGCCACCGGAAAAACGCGCGGCGGCAAGCATTCAGATAAATTCTTCAATCGCCTGGCGGTTACTCCAGGACTTGGTGAGGGCTGCGGCAGCGGCGGGTTCGAGCCAGCGCGCGGCGAGATGCTCGGTGAGCAGCAGGTCGCGCTCTGCGGGTATAGCCAACCTGAACCAGTGTTCGCGATTGTGCGTGGTGCCCGGTGCGTAACGATGACGATAGTGCGGGAAGATCTCAAACTCGATTTGCTTGTGGCAATCGTCCAGCACTAACTTTTCGTGCGCAATATCGATGGCGAGTTCTTCTAACACTTCGCGCTGAGCTGCCTGGCGCGGGGTTTCGCCCGCTTCCAGGCTGCCAGTGACCGATTGCCAGAAGCTGTCGTCATCACGTCGCTGCAGCATTAACACCCGGCCGGTATCGCGGGCAAAAATCACCACCAGCACCGAAACCGGATGTTTAAAGCCCATTATTTGTTCTCTGTTTTTTCTTTCTTCGGTGCCACCAAAATGCCGAGGTCCAGCAACGCAGCGGGATTCGCTTTGCTTGGGGCTTCGGTCATCATGCACGCGGCGGCGGTCGTTTTCGGGAACGCGATCACATCACGGATGTTATCGGTGCCGGTCAACAGCATGGTCAGACGATCCAGGCCGAACGCCAGGCCCGCGTGCGGCGGCGTACCGTATTTCAGCGCGTCGAGCAGGAAGCCAAACTTCTCACGCTGCTCTTCTTCAGTAATACCGAGGATGCTGAATACCGTCTGCTGCATTTTACCATTATGAATACGTACGGAACCGCCACCCACTTCGTAGCCGTTAATCACCATATCGTAAGCATTGGCTACCGCTTGTACCGGATCGGTTGCCAGCTGTTCTGCGCTCAGGTCTTTCGGCGACGTGAACGGATGGTGCATCGCTGCCAGGCCGCCCTCATCATCTTCCTCAAACATTGGGAAGTCGATCACCCACAGCGGCGCCCAGGCTTTGTCATCAGTAATCTGCAGATCGCGGCCCACTTTCAGACGCAGCGCGCCCAGCGCATCCGCCACCACTTTGGCGCGGTCCGCACCGAAGAAGATCAGGTCGCCATCTTGGGCGCCAGTACGGTTGAGAATGTCTTCAACGATTTCTGCGCTGAGGAACTTGGCAACCGGGCTCTGTACGCCTTCGAAGCCTTTCGCGCGTTCGTTGATCTTCATCCACGCCAAACCTTTGGCGCCATAGATTTTGACAAATTCGCCATACTCATCAATTTGCTTACGCGTCAGCGCTGCACCGCCCGGTACGCGCAGGGCAGCCACGCGGCCTTTGGCATCGTTGGCTGGACCGGCAAACACCTGGAATTCAACGTTTTTCAGCAGTTCGGCAACGTCGACCAGCTCCATTGGGTTACGCAGGTCTGGCTTATCTGAGCCGTAACGGTTCATCGCTTCCGCAAAAGTCATCTGCGGGAAGTCACCGAGATCCACGCCTTTGATGTCGATCCACAGTTCGCGAATCAGACGTTCCATCTTTTCACGCACCTGCTCTGCGGTCATGAAAGAGGTCTCCACGTCGATCTGGGTGAATTCTGGCTGACGATCGGCACGCAGATCTTCGTCACGGAAACACTTAACGATCTGATAGTAGCGGTCAAAACCCGACATCATCAGCAGCTGTTTGAACAGCTGTGGCGACTGCGGCAGCGCGTAGAACTTGCCTTTATGCACGCGGCTTGGCACCAGATAGTCACGCGCGCCTTCAGGCGTGGCTTTGGTCAGCATCGGCGTTTCGATATCGAGGAAACCCTGGTCGTCCATAAAGCGACGCACGAAGCTGGTAATTTTAGCGCGGGTTTTCAAACGCTGCGCCATTTCCGGACGACGCAGGTCCAGGTAACGATAGGTCAGGCGCGCTTCTTCGCTGTTGACCTGGTTAGAGTCCAGCGGCAGCGGTTCAGCGCGGTTGATGATATTCAGCTCGTGGGCAAACACTTCCACTTCGCCGGTCGCCATATCGCTGTTTTTGTTCTTTTCGTCACGTGCACGCACGGTGCCGGTGATCTGGATACAGAATTCGTTACGCAGCTCAGATGCCAGCTGGAAAGCGTCCTGACGATCGGCATCAAAGAACACCTGCGCGATACCTTCACGGTCACGCATATCGATAAAAATCAGGCTACCCAGATCGCGACGGCGATTTACCCAGCCGCAGAGAGTGACTTGCTGACCCACGTGAGACAGATTGAGCTGTCCGCAATATTCTGTACGCATAACGTATCCTTTTAACTTCGCCGCTGCTGCCAGACAGCATCAGGCCGCGTAACCTTCTGAGATGCTGTCGCAAAAAAGGCGGCTATTATAATGGAAAAACCCAGGCAGGATAAGTGGAGCCCGATCAAAGCGGACAAAACATTATGCTTTATCGCGCTGTTTTTCCTGCCGACATCAAAACAGGTTACATTAAGCCGCCCTTTCCCGCCCTAAAGGATTCAGGAGTTCGCGTTGACACTTCGTATTGGATTACCGCAATGGCAGCACGCGCAATGGAAACAGTTCGGTATTGAGACCTTAGCCGATTACGCGCAGCTGTTTGGTTGTGTGGAGGGCAATACCACGTTGTATGCGCTGCCAAAGCCGGAAGTGGTGCTGCGCTGGCGCGACATGACGCACGACGATTTCCGTTTCTGCTTCAAGTTTCCCGAAAGCATCAGCCATAAAGCGGCGCTGCGCGACTGTGATGAGTTGCTGAATGAGTTTTTCCGTCTGCTCGATCCGCTCAGCACGCGCATCGGTCAATACTGGCTGCAGCTGCCGGCAGCGTTTTCACCGGCTCAGCTCGGCGATTTGTGGTCTTTTCTCGATAGTTTGCCGCGCAATTTCCGTTATGGCGTCGAGGTGCGGCATCAGGCATTTTTCGCCAAAGGTGATGCTGAACGCGCGCTGAATCGCGGTTTGCTGGAGCGTCAAATTAATCGGGTGATGCTGGATAGTCGCCCGGTGCATGCCTCCACCTCACAGTCGGCCGCAGCGGTGCACGCCCGATCGCAAAAGCCGCGTGTACCGCTGCATGTGGTGCGTACCGGTTCGCAACCGATGGTGCGTTTCATTGGCAGTGATAGCGTGGCAGAGAGCGTGCCGCTGTTTCAGCCATGGCACAGCAAGCTGCAAGCGTGGCAGCATGATAGCGATCCGCTGCTGTTTATCCATACGCCGGATATGGGCGAGGTGTTTCCGCTGCTTCAGGCGTTGTGGCCACAGTTACAGCAACTGGAACCAACCTTACGCGATCTGCCCGACTGGCCGCAGCAATCGAGCCTGTTCTAGACGCAACGCAAAGGGTGCAGCCTGCCCGCGTTTCTGCCAAAATAGCGCCCTTTCCGTTTTCTCTCCGGACCTTTTCATTATGTCTGATCGCGATACGCTATTTTCCGCGCCCATCGATAAGCTGGGCGACTGGACCTTTGACGAGCGCGTAGCTGAAGTTTTTCCCGATATGATTCAGCGCTCGGTGCCGGGTTATTCCAACATCATTTCGATGATTGGCATGCTGGCGGAACGCTTCGTTCAGCCGAATAGCCAGGTTTACGATCTCGGCTGTTCACTGGGTGCCGCCACGCTGTCGGTGCGCCGCAATATTCATGTGCCGGGCTGCCAGATTATTGCCGTGGATAATTCACCGGCGATGGTGGAGCGCTGCCGTCGCCATATCGACGCCTTCCGCGCGGATACGCCGGTGCAGGTGATCGAAGCAGATATTCAGGACATCCATATTGAGAACGCCTCATTGGTGGTGCTGAACTTTACCCTGCAATTCCTTGAGCCACCGGCACGCCTCGAGCTGCTGAAGAAGATTGTTGACGGATTAAATCCGGGCGGCGCGCTGGTGTTGTCGGAGAAGTTCAGTTTTGAAGATGCCGATGTCGGCGAGTTGCTGTTTAACATGCATCACGATTTCAAACGCGCTAACGGTTACAGCGAGCTGGAGATCAGCCAGAAACGCAGCATGCTGGAGAATGTGATGCTGACCGATAGCGTTGAAGCGCACAAAGCGCGCCTGAAAACCGCCGGTTTCAAACATGCGGAGTTGTGGTTCCAGTGCTTTAACTTTGGTTCGTTGGTGGCGTTGAAATGATTGAGTTTGGCCGTTTTTATCAGCAGATTGCCACCGGCCCGCTCGCCAGTTGGCTGGAAGTGTTACCGGCGCAAGTCGCCGCATGGCAGCGTGAAAATTTGCACGGTAAATTCCGCGACTGGGAGAAGTCAGTTGATTATCTGCCGCTGCTGACGCCGCAGAAGCTGGATTTGTTGCATAGCGTGAGCGCCGATGTTGAGGATCTGACCGATCGTCAGCGTCTTGGCATTGAGAATCTGCTGCGCAATTTAATGCCGTGGCGCAAAGGTCCTTATTCGCTGTACGGTACCGAGATCGATACCGAATGGCGTTCCGACTGGAAATGGGATCGCGTGTTGCCGCACATTTCGCCGTTGCAGCATCGCACGGTGCTGGATGTCGGCTGCGGTAGCGGCTATCACATGTGGCGCATGATTGGCGCGGGCGCGAAGCTGGTGGTCGGCATCGATCCAATGCAGCTGTTTTTGTGTCAGTTCGAAGCGGTGCGTAAGCTGTTGGGTGACGATCGTCGGGCGCATTTGCTGCCGCTGGGCATTGAGCAACTGCCGGCGTTACAAGCGTTTGATACCGTGTTTTCCATGGGCGTGCTTTATCACCGCCGTTCGCCGCTCGACCACTTGATGCAGCTGAAAAATCAGTTAGTCAGTGACGGCGAGCTGGTGCTGGAGACGCTGGTGATTGAAGGTGATGAAAACGCGGTGTTGGTGCCGGGTGAGCGTTACGCGCAGATGCGTAACGTCTACTTTATCCCTTCTGCCGCAGCGCTCAAGAGCTGGCTGGAGAAGTGCGGATTTGTCGATGTGCGCATCGCGGATTACGCGGTGACGTCCGTGGAAGAGCAGCGTCGCACCAGCTGGATGACCAGCGAGTCGCTGGCCGAGTTTCTTGATACTAACGACAGCAGCAAAACCGTGGAAGGTTATCCCGCCCCGCTGCGCGCCGTGCTAGTCGCGCGCAAGCCGTAATGTTTAACGCCGCGATAGCGCCAGCTTCGCGGCGAAGCCAATAAACACGCAGCCCGTCAGGCGATCCATCACTTTCAGCACCGCTGGGCGACGCAGATGCGCCGCAAAGTATTGGCTGCTGCCAATTAGCACCGCATTCCACACCAAACCAATCACCATGTGCGTGAGCGCCATCAGCGTACACCACAGCGGCACCGACGCGCCCGCCGGAATAAACTGCGGCAGAAAGGTAACGTAGAATACGCCGACTTTAGGATTTAACAGGTTACCAAAGAGTCCGCGCGTGAAGCAGGCAACATAACTTTGCTCTTTACTCTGCGCGTGCTGCCCTTCTTCCGCTTGGGTGCGTGGGTTGATGAGTAATTTGACGCCGAGATACAGCAAATAGGCTGCACCGATCCATTTCAGCAGGTTATACGCCATTTCCGAGGCCAGCAGCAGCGCGCCCAAGCCTAAACCCACCGCAACGCCCCACACCAGACAACCCAGCGTAACGCCAAATGCCGTAGCCCAGGCACGTTTCCAGCCTTGCGCGGCGGCGGAACGCAACACTAATGCAGTATCAAAACCGGGCGTGAGTGTGAGGATGGTGATGGCGAAGAGGAAAGATAAAATTAGTGTCATGCGATGTTCTCAATTGCTCCGGTGCGTTTCAGGCTGAAAACAAGGGCCGCTGCGTAAAGGCGTCGTGGACACTTCCCTGTGGACTCTGCCGCCGCATCCATGCGGCGGAAGCTTTACTTCGCGGCCCTTGTTTCCAGCCTTTATGTGGGTTTTGTGGGTTTTGTTCGTTTTGCTTTAATCTTGTGCGGCGGTTTCGTTGGGTGCGTTCCAGTATTGGTATTTATAAGCGGAGCTGAGATGGCGTTCAATGGTGCCTTTGGCGAACACTTCGGTTTCATGCAGATAACTGAGCGTGCAGTTGCCCACTTCATCCCACAGCTGACACTCATCCACCGAGCGCAGCGTGCTGACTGGCGTGGTCGCGGTGCTGTTCAAACGCAGTTCCCGCCACTGGTTATCATAGCTATAAGTATCTTTGCTGCGCGCGCTGGTGGATAAGGTTACCAATCCTTGTGGATTCCAGCGCCAGCTGCTTTCGCCGTTGGTCATATTATCGCTGCCGCGCGCCACGCTTTTTTCCACTCTGAACTGTTTGTCATAGCGATAAGTGGTATCGGTAAAGCCATCTTTGCCCATGCTGGTGAATTTATCGGATGAGCTGATGATGTTGCCATGCTGGCCGATTTGCCAGCTGATGGTGCCCTGGCGGTTGTCGACCACTTCCTCTTGCCCAGCTTTGATCACTTTAACCATGTAGGCATATTCCGCCACCCAGCCGCGTTGAACGCGGGCGATATGCTGTTCCATCGTCAATAGAACATTGCCTTCATTTTTGTCGTAGGAGATATCGGCCACCATCAAATCGCCGCACTGATCAAACTGGCCGAGTAAGCGCTTTTGCGAGTTCACATCTTTGCCAAATTCGCCTGCCACCACCTGACGCACCGCGCCTTTGGCATCGCCACCCAGCATGATCCAGTTGTTGCTGCTGGTGATGTTTTTGCTCATCGGCGGACACGCGGTGCTGACCGCCAGCGCGACGCCGCAGTACGGGAGTAGCAGCATTAAAACGGTATAAGGGATGGATTTCATGAAGGTTATCCGTACGAAGCCATAGAGTAATCAAAGCATTATTTACGCGATCACGCTATCTCCGCGGGAATTGCAGATAAAAAGAACCCCAGTTAGAAGAACTGGGGTTGGTACTTGCAAACATCACGTCATTTGAGCTGGCGTGCTGCGCGGCAAAATCGGGGGGAATTCAGGCTACCCGGGCGGCGCTCAACTGCGTCATGCTTTTCATGGCTTCAACCACATCACCATCAACGCAATAGCGACTGAATTCATCGGTTTCCGCTTCGGAGCACATGGAAACACCGGCTTTACGGTAGCGCATCGGCGAAGCGACTAAACGGCTGGCGGAGCTGTGGACTTCCTGCAATCCACTGTCGATGAACTTCTGGATGTTGCTCAAACGTACGCCCGCACCGGCCATAATAATCGGACCTGTGCTGTGTTCATTTAGTTCCCTTAATAATGCAATTCCTGCTTCGGCACTCTGCTGCTGACCAGACGTCAGGATCCGCGCGATGCCTAAATCAGCCAGCACCTCAAGTGAGCGTTTCGGGCTGTGGCATAAATCAAAGGCGCGATGGAAGGTGACGTCCATGCCGTCACACAGCTTCATAATCTGCTCCATACGAGCAATATCGACATGCGCATCTTCATCCAGCATGCCAATCACTAAGCCGGGAAAACCGAGTTCACGCATTAGCGCAACGTCCGATTTCATCGACTCAAACTCAAAGTGGGTGTAGCAAAAATCGCCGCCGCGCGGACGGACGATAGGATGTACCGGGATCGAAATTTCACGTCGTGCCGCTTCCAGCACGCCAGCTGAAGGCGTCAACCCACCTTCGCGCGGTGCACTGCACAGCTCCACGCGATCGGCACCGGACAGCTGCGCAGTCATTGCGCAGTCAATGCCGTAGCAACAAATTTCCAGTTTCGTCATACCATGCTCCTTCTCATGACTTCTGGCTCGGGATGAATGCTTCAGTTAGTCTACTTAATTGGACAGTTTACGTGGAACTCGCACTATGGCATTCGATTTTAATCAATGGATAGACCGTCGTCACAGCGATAGTTTGAAATGGCACAAATATGGTGATCGCGATGTGCTGCCGCTCTGGGTCGCAGACAGCGATTTTCGTTCGCCGCCGAGTGTGATTGAGGCCATTAAACAGCGCGCTGAGCACGGTGTATTTGGCTATGGCGCAGCGCCAACCGGATTGATTGATATCACCCTTTCGCGTTTAGCGCAGCGCTACAACTGGCAGATTGAGCCGGACTGGATTGTGTTATTGCCCGGCGTGGTGTGCGGTTTGAATCTTTCGGTCCGCGCATTCACGGAGTTTGGCGAATCCACCGTTTCCCCGACGCCGATCTATCCGCCGTTTCGCGGTGCAGCAAAGCTGGCCAACCGCGCACAGGTAAATTTACCGCTGCGTTTACAAGACGATCGCTGGGTGATGAATCTGGATAATAGCGCGATGCAGGGCAATGAACGCCTGCTGATGCTGTGTAATCCGCAGAATCCGGGCGGCACGGTTTATCGTCGTGACGAGCTGGAAGCGCAGCTGGCGTTTGCGCAGCAGCATGATTTGATCGTCTGCTCCGATGAAATCCACTGCGATTTATTGCTGTCACCCGGCGCACAGCACATTCCCTTTGCGGCGTTAAGTGAAGATGCCGCACAGCGCAGCATCACGCTGCTGTCGCCGTCGAAAACCTTCAATATTGCCGGATTGGGCGCGTCGCTGGCGATCATTCCCAATCCGGAGTTGCGTGCGCGGTTCAAACGCGTGCGTGAAGGTATCGTGCCTGGCGTGGATATTCTGGCGCTGGTGGCAGCCGAAGCGGCGTGGCGCGATGGCGATGCATGGCTGGCAGCGCAGCTGGATTATCTGCGCACCAATCGCGACTGGCTGGTCGCGCAGGTGAACGCTCTGCCAGAACTGCAGATGGCTGCGCCGGAAGCGACCTACCTCGGTTGGATTGACGCCAGCAAGCTGGATGTCGCCAGCCCAATGGATTACTTCGAGCAGCACGGTCTCGGTTTTTCACCGGGCCACGATTTTGGCGATGATAATTTCGTGCGCTTCAACTTTGGCTGTACGCGCGCCACGCTGGAACAGGCGGTCACGCGTTTGCAAAAAGCGGTCGAGGCGCGGCGTTAAGCCTGCTCACTGGCGACAATCTCTTCCAGTCGCCATGGATGAAACTTAATCGTGGTTTGCCCGTCCGTCACCGCCAGCGTCGGATTGGGCAACCGCTCGTTCTCGCCTTTGGGCGCGCTGGTTTTAAACGAGATGCCCGGCTGTGTCAGCGCATGATCAGAAAGCAGCGCCATCGCCCGTATGCCCAGCGTTTCCGGTTCTCCACGCAGTACAATCTCTACATGTTCCCACCCTTCATGGCGATACAGCTTTTCGCCTGGCCACGGCAGTTCAATCACATCAATTTGCCAGCCCGCCAGGTTCAGTGGCTGATGCAGTTTGAACAGACAAATCGGGCGACCATTGATCATTGCCTCGGAAAACTGTGTGCCGATCTGCAATAAGCCAGATTTCCAGCGTTCTGCCGTTGCAAACTGGTGGCAGCGCACCGCGACGTGATCGGCTTCATGTTCAGCCAGGTTAATGCCTAAACGTTCAGAAAAATTCATCAGCGACTGTTCAAAACGCGCCATGTCTTGTTTTAAATCATCCAATTCCACAGGAAAGTGGGTCTGCATCTTGCCTTACCTCTAATTCAGTTCAGGTTTACTAATCAATATGAAATTTGCTAACCGTTGATTCCGCTTGACAAAATTGTCGGATTCATCCGATTTAGGCGCCAAAAAGGCGTAAAACCGCATAAATAGACCATTCATTTCGGATTTATCGCTAAATCAGGTCCAGCAGTAACTTTATGAAAGTGACCTAACTATCTGTTATTAATAACAATAGTTAATACAATGAGATAACTCTTATTTAGGCTGCAAACAATTGCAGCTTGATACCCTTTCTTATAAATTTGGGTTTCACAACTACAAGGAACGGCCTTATGTCTATGCTCATTGTTGTCGCGGTCCTGATTGCATTAATGGGATTTGCAATTTCCCGCCATTGGAAGGTGCGTGAAGACAAAAGCGTTAAAAATCCTCGTCGTCACCCGCGGCGCCGTTAATCGGCGCTGAGGGCCCGATGTTGCCTGTCATCAGATACCGAATAGCTGACTCACTTTAACATTTCACGTATACTTCCCCTCTTATTTTTCCGTCCCGCCGCGCAGTTGCGGGATGACGACATCGGCTCGCCGCCTACAGGCGGGCCTTTTCAGCATATGAAGGTAACGCGGTGAATATTCAGGCTCTTCTTTCCGACAAAGTCAGTCAGGCAATGATTGCGGCGGGTGCGCCTGCCGATTGCGAACCTCAGGTTCGCCAGTCTGCGAAGGTACAGTTCGGTGATTACCAGGCAAACGGTATGATGGCCGTAGCGAAAAAGCTCGGTCAGGCACCGCGACAACTGGCTGAGCAGGTGATTCAGCATCTGGATCTTAACGGCATCGCCAGCAAAGTCGAAATCGCCGGTCCCGGTTTTATCAATATCTTCCTCGATCGTGCATGGCTGGCGGCGCAAACCGCGCAGGCGCTGCAGCTGCCGCGTCTTGGCGTGAGTGCGGTTGCGCCACAAACTGTCGTGGTGGATTACTCCGCGCCTAACGTGGCGAAGCAGATGCATGTCGGTCACGTCCGCTCCACCATCATTGGTGATGCCGCAGTGCGTACGCTGGAGTTCCTTGGCCATAACGTGATCCGCGCCAACCACGTCGGCGACTGGGGCACGCAGTTCGGTATGCTGATTGCCTATCTGGAAAAGCAGCAGAACGAACATCACGAAGAGATCGCACTGGCTGACCTGGAAGCTTTCTACCGCGAAGCCAAAGTGACCTACGATGCCGACGAAGCCTTCGCCGAGCGCGCGCGTAATTACGTGGTGAAGCTGCAGGGTGGCGACGAATATTGCCGCAGCATGTGGAAGAAGCTGGTTGATATCACCATGAGCCAGAACCAGCAGGTGTATGACCGCCTTAACGTGACGCTGACGCGCAAAGATGTGATGGGTGAAAGCCTGTACAACGACATGCTGCCGGGCATCGTCGCCGATCTGCGCGAAAAAGGCCTGGCGGTGACCAGCGAAGGCGCCACGGTAGTTTTCCTTGATGAGTTCAAAAACAAGGAAGGCGAACCGATGGGCGTGATCATTCAGAAGAAAGATGGCGGCTATCTCTACACCACCACCGACATCGCCTGCGCCAAATACCGTTTCGAAACCCTGCATGCCGATCGCGTGCTCTATTACATCGATTCCCGTCAGCACCAGCATCTGCAGCAGGCGTGGACCATCGTGCGTAAAGCCGGTTACGTGCCGGAATCGGTACCGCTTGAGCATCACGCCTTCGGCATGATGCTGGGTAAAGATGGTCGTCCATTTAAAACCCGCAGCGGCGGCACTATTCGCCTCGCCGATTTGCTGGATGAAGCGGTTGAACGCGCGCATGCGTTGGTCAGCGAAAAGAATCCAGAGATGTCAGCGCAAGAGTTGAAGGATCTGTCGGAAGTGGTCGGCATCGGCGCAGTGAAATATGCTGACCTGTCAAAAAGCCGCACCACCGATTACATCTTCGACTGGGACAACATGCTGGCCTTCGAAGGCAACACGGCGCCTTACATGCAATACGCCTACACGCGCGTGCTGTCGGTATTCCGTAAAGCCGGCATTGATGCCGATAGCCTGAGCGGTGACATCGTGCTGACTGAAGAGCGTGAAGCGCAGTTGGCTACGCGTCTGCTGCAGTTCGAAGAAGTGATAACGCAGGTCGCGCGCGAAGGTACGCCACATGTGATGTGTGCTTATCTGTACGATCTGGCCGGCCAGTTCTCTGGCTTCTACGAACACTGCCCTATTCTCTCCGCCGAGGACGAGAACATCCGTCAGAGCCGCCTGCAGCTGGCCGCGTTAACCGCGAAAACGCTGAAGCAAGGTCTGGATACGCTGGGCATTAAAACCGTCGAACGCATGTAATATCTCTGGCGGAGAGCGCCACAAATGGCTCTCCGCTTGCTTTCCCCCTTTTTTCCCCTCTGACAAAATTCTGCTCTTCAGCCCGCTCTGAATAGCGCTGCTGCCGTGCCTAATACCCGCCATTCCTCAGCCTCGATACGCCTTCTCATTTTTCCGACACAGCTCACCAAATAAACAAAACTCATACCTTCATAACCATTTTATGGCAGACAAACTCGCACGCCATCCCTAATTTGGTTATGGAAGCAAGAACACAAAAACATGCAACAAGCTGTTTTAACAGCTAAAAACTATAAAACTCACCCCCTGCAATCGGGTTAAAGTGATGCCCCCGGCCAATGTCAGGGCAGAAAAAATCTCAACCCGATAACGTTATTAATAAAAAAATCAGAGCGTATCCTATGAGCAATCACGACATTATCGATGTAAAAGGCTGGATCGACGCCCGCCCGATCACCGGATACCAGTGGCTGACCCTCAGCCTGTGCTTCATCATCATCATGTTTGATGGCTACGACGCGGCAGCGATGGGTTTCATTGCGCCCGCGCTGATTGAAGACTGGGGCATCAGCCATGCGGAAATGGGGCCGATTCTCGGTGCCGCGATGTTTGGCGTGGCGATTGGCGCGCTGATTGCCGGTCCATGGTCCGACAAATTTGGCCGCAAACGCGTGCTGCTGCTGTCGATTGCCGTCTTCGCCTGCTTCAGCCTGATGAGCGCCTTCGCGCGCACGCCGCTGGAAATGGGTGTGTTACGTTTTCTCACCGGTCTCGGTCTCGGTGCGGTGATGCCCAATTGCGTCACGCTGGTGTCGGAATATATGCCGGAACGCCGTCGCAGCCTGATGATCACCGTGATGTACAGCGGATTTAATATCGGTTCCGGATTGGGCGGATTCATTGCCGCTGGCATGCTGCCACACTTTGGCTGGCAAGCGGTGCTGGGTTTAGGGGGCTTGCTGCCGCTGCTGATGTTGCCGCTGCTGCTGTGGCTGCTGCCGGAATCGGCGATGTATATGGTGGTGCGCAAAGTCAGTCGCGACAAGATTGCCGCCGTGCTCAAACGTCTGGGCGGCGAATTCTCCGCTGGCACCGCCTTTGTACTCAATGCGCCAATCATCCCGAAAAAAGCGCAGGTGCTGCAGCTGTTCAGCCGCGGCTATGCAGGCGGCACGGTGGTGTTATGGCTCACCTACTTCATGGGGCTATTCGTCATCTACCTGCTTAACGGCTGGCTGCCAACCATCCTGCGTTCAGGCGGCGTGACGCTGGAGCGTGCGGCGATTGTGGCGGGCTTATTCCAGCTGGGCGGCACCTTTGGCGGCTTAATGGTTGGTGGGCTGATGGACCGTTTCAAAGCGAAATATGTTATCGCCCTGTTCTATCTGCTGGGCAGCTTCTGCCTGGTGTCGCAGGGCATCTGGAGCTTTGGCCCGAATGTACTGGCGCTGCTGGTGTTCTTCGCTGGCGTCTGCATCAACGGTGCGCAAACCGGATTGCAGGCCTTCTCCCCGGCCTTTTATCCCACCGAAATGCGCGCCACCGGCGTGTGCTGGATGCACGGCATTGGTCGTAGCGGCGCCATTATCAGCTCGTCGCTGGGCGGCGTGCTGCTCGGCGTGTTCCCTGGGCAAACAGCCATTTTTATCGTTTTGTCGCTCCCGGCAGTTTTGGCGGCACTTTCCATCACCCGACATCACCCTGCACAGGTGGCCCGTCAGGTTAAAGGCATCGACCTTAACGACCTGCCGTCCCTGTCGCGTACCCTCAATAATCGATGAAGTAGAGGTCAAAAAATTATGGCTAAAATCATAGGCGGTTTAGCGGTTTCCCATACTCCCACCATTGGTTTTGCGGTTGATCACAACAAGCAGCAGGAAGGCGCATGGGCCCCGATTTTCGATGGCTTTGCGCCGATGCAGCGCTGGCTGGAGGAGAAAAAACCGGATGTGCTGATGTATGTGTTTAACGATCACGTCACCTCCTTCTTTTTTGATCACTACTCGGCGTTTGTGCTGGGCATTGATGACGAATATGCCGTTGCGGATGAAGGCGGCGGCCCGCGCGATCTGCCGCCGGTAAAAGGCCATGCGGCGCTGTCACAACATATTGGTGCCAGCCTGATGGCGGATGAGTTCGATATGTCATTCTTCCAGGACAAAGCGCTGGATCACGGCCTGTTTTCGCCGCTGTCGGCGCTGGCACCCTGGCAAGGCGGCTGGCCGATGCAGGTGGTTCCGCTGGCGGTCGGCGTGTTGCAGTTCCCGATCCCGACGGCGCGTCGCTGCTATAAACTCGGCCAGGCGCTGAAGCGTGCGGTAGAGAGTTTCCCGGAGGATCTGAAAGTCGCGGTGGTCGCGACCGGCGGCGTTTCACATCAGGTACACGGCGAGCGCTGCGGCTTCAACAATCCCGAATGGGATGCGCAGTTTATCGATCTGTTGATCAACGATCCTGAGCGCCTGACCGAAATAACGCTGGCTGAATACGCCACGCTCGGCGGCCTGGAAGGTGCGGAAGTGATTATGTGGCTGATTATGCGCGGTGCGCTGTCGGCCAACGTCGAGAAATTGCATCAGGATTACTATCTGCCTTCGATGACCGGGATCGCCACGCTGATCCTCGAAAATCAGTCACGCGAAGCGCCGGTCGATGTGCACCAGCGTCAGCGCGATAAGATCAACCTGCAGCTCAGCGGCGTGGAAAAACTGCCCGGCACCTATCCGTTCACCCAGGCGCGTAGCCTGAAAGCGCTGCGCATCAACCGCTTCCTGCACCGCATGATTCAGCCAGAGTGGCGTAAGCGTTTCCGCGAAGCCCCGCAGGCGCTGTATCAGGAAGCCGGACTGAGCGCTGAAGAGCAAACGCTGATTACCCAGCTCGACTGGCGCGGCATGATCCATTACGGCGTCAGCTTCTTCCTGCTGGAAAAACTGGGTGCGGTGGTGGGCGTCTCTAACCTGCATATCTACTCAGCGATGCGCGGTGAAACGCTGGAACAGTTCCAGCAGACGCGCAATCAGCAGGTGCTCTATTCGGTGGCGGGGAAAGCAGACTGATGTTTACGCAACCGATCATCGACTGCCATCACCACGTTTTTGATCCAGTACACTTTCCCTGGGCGCCCGAGAGCGCCTACAACCCGGACGGACACGAGCTGGCGACGCCGGATTACTATCGTGCTGTGATGCAGGCGTACAACATCCGCCACTCGCTGATTGTCGGCCCGACGTCGGGCTATAACACCGATAACCGCTGCCTGCTGGATACCATCAAGCGCGGTGAGGGCCGTTTCAAGGGCATTGCCGTCACGCCGCGTGACGTGGAGAGCGACACGCTCGCCAGCCTGAAAGATCAAGGCATCGTCGGCATTGCGCTTAACGTGGCGATGCTGGGCACCGAGCCGTTTCTCCAGCTTGATGCCCTGATGGGCAGGCTGGCGGAGTTGGATCTCTTTGCCCAGATTCAGGTGCAAAACGATCAGCTACTGGCGCTGATGCCGCTGCTGTCACGCACCCGCACGCGTTTGCTGATCGATCACTCCGGTCGGCCTGACGTCAGCGCGGGCGTAGCACAACCAGCCTTTCAGGCGCTGCTGTCGCTGGCCGGCCAGCAGCGCACCAACGTCAAGCTCTCCGGGCTGGCGAAATTCTCCCGGCAGCCCTATCCCTTCAGCGATGGACATCCCTATTTGCTGGCCTTGCTGGACGCTTTCGGCGCGGAAAACTGCATGTGGGGATCGGACTGGCCTTTCCTGCGCGCCACTGAACGCATGGATATGGGCACGCAGCTGCTGCTGATCGAACAGCTGATCCCCGATGAAAAGAGCCGCCGTCAGGTGCTTTGGCACACGCCACAGCGGCTGTTTGGTTTTACTGAATTACAGGAGTCACGATGAGAACCATCTATGTACTGAACGGCCCGAACCTCAATCTACTGGGCACCCGCGAGCCAGAAACCTACGGTTCCGACACGCTGCAAAGCGTCGAAGCGCTATGCCACGCAACGGCGGAAGAGCTGGGTGTGGCGATTGAGTTTCGCCAGACCAACCACGAAGGGGAAATGATTGAGTGGATTCAGCAGGCGCGTCTCGAAGCGCAGGCGCTGGTGATCAACCCGGCGGCGTGGACGCACACCTCGGTGGCGATCCGCGATGCGGTCACCGGCGTGGGGTTGCCGCTGAGGGAAGTGCACATCACCAACGTGCACAAGCGTGAGCCGTTCCGTCATCACTCCTATCTTTCCGACGTCGCACAAGGCGTTATCTGCGGCTACGGCATTCGCGGTTACCGCTATGCGTTGATGGAAGCGGCGCGCGTCGGCTGATTACTCATCCTGCCCGCACACTTCACGCAGGCAGCGGATCAGCGCATCCGCTGCCGGTGAGTGCAGACAGCCCGCACGCACCGTCAGCCCAATAGCGCGATCGGTATCCGGCAAAGGCACCGGCAACGCCACCAGCGCGCCGGACGCCAGTTCCACTTCCAGCTGGTGCGCGGAGACCGCCGCCAGCATATCCGACTGCATCAGCAAGCCGCGCACCAACGCCAGATCGCCGGTCTCCACCACCGGATCGGGTGCCGGAATGCCCATCGCCTGAAAACTGTTATTCAGTAGATAACGCGCTGGCGTGGCCGAACGCGGCAGCACCCAACGCGCCGCGCGCAGATCATCGGTAGAGAGCTCACGTCCTACCAGCGGATGATCGTGACGCGCCAGCAGCACCATGCGTTCGGAGAACAGCGTCTCGCGCGTGACGTCCAGCGCATCTTCATCGCGGCGCAGCGCGCCAAAAATAAAATCGATATCGCCCGAGCGCATTTCCGAGGCCAGCACGCCAAAGGCGCTTTCACTGGTGACCACGCGTACGCCCGGATAGCGCGCCGTCAGCATCACGATCGCCTGCGGCAGGATACGCGTGCGTCCCAGCGGCAATGCGCCTACGCGCACCGTTCCCTCGAGTATCCCGCTGCGGGCAGCGATGTCGGCCGGAATGTGGCGCAGTTCATTGAGCGCACGCCGCACGTTGGCTTCGATTTCACGTCCGGCCAGCGAAGGCATCATGCCGTGCGGCGTGCGCTCCAGCAGCGCGATGCCCGCGCCGTTTTCCAGCACGCGCAGCGCGGCGCTCACCGCCGGCTGGCTCAGTCCGAGACGTGCCGCCACCGTCTGCATATGCCGCGTCTGACACAGGGTGATAAAAATTTGCAGCCGACGGACGTTAAACAGCCACAGCGGTTCCGCATCGCTACGCTGCGCACCGCGTCCCTGCAATTTAGCCAGCCGCTGCGGCACCTGATGCAGTTCCTCAATCGCCCGCAGCGCACGCGGCAGCACACATTTACCGAAGTCAGTCAGCATCATGCCGCCGGCGTGACGTTCAAATAGCGTGACGTCTAACGTGAGTTCCAGGTCGCGAATAGCGCGGGTAATGGCCGACTGGGTGCGAAATAATTCATCCGCTGCCCGTGAGACACTGCCTTGTGCTACCACCTGACTAAATGCCCTGATTTGCATCAGATTTGTCAGCTCCTGCGTGCCCTTTTCCGCCATCTTTCCCTGCCTGTTTTCACCACCGTTCGATGTCGCAATATAAATAAAACGCATACCCGCTGCAATGAAATGAATTATCGCCGCCAGGTGGGCAGTGACAGCATGGAAAAAAACAGCGGAGGAGTATGCCATGACTAACAACACCCCAAAAAAAACCGCGCTGGTGGTCAGCGCTCACTCAGCGGATTTCGTCTGGCGCGCCGGCGGTGCCATTGCGCTGCACCATGCGCAGGGCTATGACGTCCACGTTGTCTGCCTCTCGTTTGGCGAGCGCGGCGAGTCGGCCAAGCTGTGGCGCAAGGGGGAGATGAGCGAGGCGAAAGTCAAAGCCGCCCGCCGCAGCGAGGCGCAGGCCGCCGCCGAGATCCTCGGTGCTAGCATTGAATTTTTTGATCTCGGTGATTATCCGCTGCGTGCCGATAAAGAAACCCTGTTCCGCCTCGCGGACGTTTATCGCCGGGTGCAGCCGCACTTTGTTCTGACCCATTCCTTGCAGGATCCCTACAACTACGATCACCCGACGGCCACGCATCTGGCGCAGGAGGCGCGCATTATTGCCCAGGCCGAAGGCTACCGTCCGGGCGAAAAAATCGTCGGTGCGCCGCCGGTGTACTGCTTCGAACCGCACCAGCCTGAGCAGTGCAACTGGAAGCCGGATGTGCTGCTGGATATCACCTCAGTGTGGGACAAAAAATATCAGGCGATTCAGTGCATGGCCGGGCAGGAACATCTGTGGGAATACTACACGCGCGTGGCGCAGCAGCGCGGCGTGCAGGCCAAGCGTAACGTCGGCATTACCACCAGCCGCGAGATCATTTATGGCGAAGGTTATCAGAGCATCTTCCCGCGCGTAACGGAGGATCTGGCATGAGCATCATCGCGAAAAAAGGCGTCGCGGTGCGCCACATCCCGCGCGCGGTAGCTGCGGATATCGACGCACTGGCGCGCTTTGGCGTCGCCACCGTGCATGAAGCGCAGGGGCGTAAAGGTTTGCTCGATCCCGCCCTTCGCCCGATTCAGCAGGATTGTGCCATCGCGGGCAGCGCGGTCACCGTGCTGGTCGCACCCGGCGATAACTGGATGTTTCACGTCGCGGTGGAGCTCTGCCAGCCGGGCGATGTGCTGGTGGTCGCGCCAACCTCGCCGTGCAGCGACGGCTTCTTCGGCGATCTGCTGGCGACCTCGCTGCAGGCGCGCGGCGTGCGCGGGCTGGTGGCGGATGTCGGTGTGCGCGATAGCCGCACGTTACGCGAAATGGGTTTTGCCGTCTGGTCGCGTGCGGTGTATGCGCAGGGCACGGTGAAAGAGACGCTCGGCTCGGTGAATGTGCCGCTGGTATGTGCCGGGCAGCTGATCTGGCCGGGTGACGTTATCGTGGCTGATGATGACGGCGTGGTGGTGGTGGCACGCGATGAAGCTGCCAGCGTAGCAGCCAAAGCGCGTCAGCGTGAAGAGCTGGAAGAGAGCAAACGCCTGCGTTTAGCGGCCGGTGAGCTGGGCCTGGATATCTATCAGATGCGCCCGCGCCTGGCGGAAAAAGGACTGCGCTATCTCGACACGCTCGATCAACTGGAGGAATAAACCATGCGCCAGCGTCGCATTCCCTGCTTACTGATGCGCGGCGGCACCTCCAAAGCCGCCTGCTTTCTGGCACAGGATCTGCCAGCCGAACCGGCGGCCCGCGATCGGGTACTGCTGGCGGTGATGGGTTCGCCCGATATCCGTCAAATTGACGGCCTCGGCGGGGCCGATCCGCTCACCAGCAAAGTGGCGATCGTCAGCGCTTCACACCGTGACGATGCCGATGTCGATTACCTGTTTGCCCAGGTCAACGTCGATCAAGCCCGCGTCGATTACGGGCAAAACTGCGGCAATATCCTCGCCGCCGTCGGCCCTTTCGCCGTCGAACGCGGGCTGGTCAAGGCAGGCAGCGAACGCACCCGTGTGCGCATTTTCATGCAGAACACCGGGCAGATTGCCGAGGCGGCGTTCGCCACGCCCGACGGTGAAGTCGACTATGACGGCGACTTACGCATTGATGGCGTACCGGGCAGCGCAGGCGAAATCGCCCTCACCTTCAAAGACATTGCCGGATCGAGCTGTGGCGCGCTGCTGCCAACCGGTCAGCCGCGCGATCGTTTTGATGGCATCGACGTCACCTGCATCGACAACGGCATGCCGGTGATCCTGGTGCGTGCAGCGGATGTCAATCGCAGCGGCTATGAAAGCCGCGACGCGTTAGATAACGACAGCGAGCTCAAGCAGCGGCTGGAATCAATCCGCCTGCAGGCCGGGCCGCGGATGAATTTAGGGGATGTCAGCCAGCGTACGGTGCCCAAAGTCACGCTGCTGGCCGAAGCGCGTCACGGTGGCGCCATCAGCTCACGCACCTTTATTCCGCACCGCTGCCATGCCTCGATTGGCGTGCTTGGTGCGGTCAGCGTTGCCAGCGCCTGCCTGATCCCCGGCAGCGTCGCGGACGGACTGGCACGCACCAGCCAGCAACCTCAACAGCGCCTGAGCGTGGAACATCCCAGCGGTGAATTTAGCGTGCTGCTGCAGCGCGAAGGCGATAACCCGCTGGCGGGCTGCGGTCTGTTGCGCACTGCGCGTGCCATTTTCGTCGGTGAAGTCATGATCCCGGCGGCGGTCTGGCCATTCAGCAAGGAGTAATTGATGAACATCACCTTTATCGGTTTTGGCGAAGCGGGCGGCATTCTCGCCCATGATTTACAGGCGCAGGGCAATGCGGTGACGGTATGGGATCGCAAAGCCCTCGCGGCAGAAACCTTGCCCGCGCTGCAGCAAAAAGCGCAGCAGAGCGGCGTGCGGCTGGCCGCTTCGCTGGCGGATGCATTGCAGGACGCCGCGCTGGTGTTCTCCACCGTTACCGCGTCGCAGGCATTCAACGTGGCGCAGCAGGCGGCAGCGCGGTTACAGGCTGGGCAGCATTTTCTCGATCTCAACTCGGTGGCACCGCACACCAAACGCGCCGCGGCTGAAATGATTCACGCTGCGGGTGCCAGCTATATCGACGTGGCGGTGATGGCGCCGGTGCCGCCCAAGCGGCTGGCGACGCCGCTGCTGATTGGCGGCGCTCAGGCTGCACAGGTGCAGCCGCTGCTGCAACAGCTGGGCCTCAACAGCCGCCTGCTGGGTAGCGCAGTGGGTGAAGCTTCAGCGATTAAGATGTGCCGCAGCGTGATGATCAAAGGCCTCGAGGCGCTGACCACCGAATGTTTGAGCGCGGCGCGCCAGTATGGCGTAGAGCAAGCGGTGCTCGACTCGCTGCACGCCAGTTTCCCGTCGCTGGGCTGGGACGATCAGCTGCCGCACTACCTGATTAGCCGCGTGGCGGAGCACGGCCAGCGACGCGCCGAAGAGATGCAGGAAGTGGTGAAAACGCTGCAGGACGTCAAGGTACCAGCCGCCATGAGCGCAGCGATTGTTGCCACGCAGCAAGGGCTGATTGATGCGTTAAACGCCCGTTCCCTGCGCTATCAACAACTGACGCCGTTCGTCTGGCAACAGACGCTGGATAAGATCTATCCACCTCAATGAGTTATACGCATAGAGGTATGCGTTTTGTTTATCGGCAATTGTTTACATTTTTGTAACAGCGTAGCGTAAGCGAGACGAGAAGCAGGTTTTAAAACAATAACTATCGGAAGCAAAACATGAAGATTAGAGCATCTGTCGCCCTTTCCCTGCTGCTGGCAGCGGGTATTGGCCAGGCCAGCGCCGCCGCGCTGGACGCCAGCCACACCAACCAGGTAATGACCAGCGTCAAAAATAGCATCAGCGCGCAGCACAGCACCGGCTGTGTAGCGGTGGTTGATACCAGCGGTACGCTGCTGGCCTTCCAGCGCCTTGACGGCGCATCGCCGGGCTGCGTCGATGCCGCCATTGGTAAAGCGCGCACCTCGGCGCTGTATCACGCCCCTTCCCTGAAATTTATGCAGCGTCTGCAGAGCGGCGAAAACACGGTTCTCGCCATCCCGCACGCGGTGGCGCTCGGCGGCGGTTTCCCGCTCACGCTGCAGAATGAAGTGGTCGGCGCCGTCGGCGTCAGTACCCCCAAACAGGATCTGGATAACCAGGCTTCAGAGGTTGCCGCTCAGGCGCTGAAATAACTTTCGGGAATTTCCATGATGACTCTTTCACGCCGCCGGTTGCTGACCGGCACGGCGGGCCTGATGGTGGCTGGCGTCCTGACGCAGGCGCTCCCCGGCAGTTTGGCTTTCGCCTCGCCACCGCTGGCCGCCGCAGTGGCACCGTCCGCCAGTTTTACTGCGATTTCCGCCCGATTAACCGGACTGGACCAGCCGGATGCCCTGCTGGCACAGCGCCTCTACAGCTGGCTGCACGCACGTTTTCCGCAGCTGGACAGCCAGCTCGATACGCTTAGCGCGCTTCTGCAGCAGCAACCCACCGCCAACGGTAGCAGCCTGCTGGCGCTGCTGAGTACCCAACCCAAAGCCCTCGACGATCTTTATCAGGCGCTGGTTTCCGGCTGGTATCTCGGTGTTGTCGGCCCGCTGCCGCGTCCGCAATGTATCGCTTTTGAGAATATCGTCAGCTATCAGCTGGTGCGTGATTCCCTGTTACCACCGAGCTACGCGCCGGGGCAACCTAACTTCTGGACGCAGCCGCCTGCAAGGAGAGCACATGTCTGATTCATTAAGCGCCGATGTGGTGGTGATTGGCGCCGGCATTGCCGGTTCACTGGCGGCGCTGAAGATGGCCAAAGCAGGCGCTTCGGTATTGATGCTGGAGTCCGGCCCGGAGATTAAGCGCGATCAGGCGGTGGAGTATTTCCGCAACTCGCCGTTTAAGGGCGACTTCACCGAACCGTATCCGCCGCAGCCGTGGGCACCGCAGCCTAAATTCATTCCCAGCGATAACAATTACCTGATTCAAAAAGGCCCGGATCCCTATCGCGCCCAATATCTGCGCGGCACCGGCGGCACCACATGGCACTGGGCTGGACAAGCGTTCCGCCTGTTGCCGAACGATATGCGCATTCAGTCGCTGTACGGTATTGGCCGCGACTGGCCGATCAGCTATGACGAGCTGGAACCCTATTACTGCGACGCCGAATACCAGATGGGCGTGTCCGGTGACAGCGATCTGGCTTCGCCGCGTTCGCGCCCTTATCCGCTGCCGGGCATTCCGCTGCCGTATGGCTTCGATCGTCTGAAGCAGCGACTCGGTCCGCTGGGTTATGAGGTGGGCATTGGTCCGCAGGCGCGTAACAGTATCGCCTATGACGGTCGCCCGGCCTGCTGCGGCAACAACAACTGCATGCCGGTTTGCCCGATCGATGCGCAGTACCACGGCGGCATCGCCGCGCGTAAGGCGCTGGATGCCGGTGTCAAAATCGTCACTAATGCGGTGGTGTTCCGCATTGAGGCTGACGACAAAGGCACCATTCAGGCGGTGCACTATCTCGATCAGAACAAAGCGCGCCATCGCGTCACTGGCAAACAGTTTGTCCTGACCGCCAACGGCATCGAAAGCCCGAAAATCCTGCTGCTCTCCACCAGCGATCGCTACCCGAACGGCATCGCCAACAGTTCCGGCATGGTGGGCCGTAACCTGATGGACCATCCCGGATCGTCGGTAGAGTTCTACGCCGATGAGCCGGTGTGGTTTGGCCGTGGGCCGATGCGTCCCGGCAGCATCAACAATATGCGCGACGGCGATTTCCGTGGTGAGCGCTCGGCGCTGCGTATCGACCTCGCCAACACCTCGCCGGTGCGTTATCTCACCGAACGACTGGTGCGTCAGGGCTATTACGGCAAGGCGCTTAACGACAAACTGGCCTTCCAGGCCGAGCGTTTTGTTCAGCTCAAGTGTCTGCTGGAGATGCTGCCGGAGCCGCAGAACCGCGTCACGCTGAGCAAAACCGAGAAGGATGCCTGGGGCATTCCCCGCCTCGAGGTTTACTACCGCTTCCCGGAATATGTGCATCGCGGCTATGACCAGTCGATGATCGACTTCCAGCGCATGGTGAAAGAGATGGGCGGCACCGAGGCGGTCTACAGCAAACGCGGCGTCTACGACAATAACCAGCACATCACCGGCACCATGATCATGGGCAGCAATCCACAGGATTCGGTGGTGGATGGTCACTGTCGCACCCACGATCACCCAAACCTGTTTATCGCCGGCACCGGCATTATGCCGTCGGCCTCGACGGTCAACTCAACGCTAACCGGAACCGCGCTGGCGCTGCGTATGGCCGATAGCGTTCTGGCAAGCTTGTAAGGAGCACCCGATGAAACCTGTATTGATTCAGGCCGCTATCGCGGTGGTCCTGATGCAGTGCGCCGTGGCGCAGGCGGCAGACAATGCCGCTCAGATTAAGCGCGGCGAATATCTGGCGCGCGCCGGTGACTGTACCGCCTGTCATACCGCCACCAACGGCCCGCTGTTTGGCGGCGGCTTTGCGGTCAGTACGCCTTTCGGCCAGATCTGGGGCAGCAATATCTCCTCTGATAAGCAGTACGGTATCGGCAGCTGGAGTGACGATCAGTTCGTTGCTGCGGTGCGCGACGGCATTGGCAAAAATGGCGAGCAGCTCTATCCGGCGATGCCGTATGACTCCTTTACCAAAATGAAGCGCGATGATGTGCTGGCAATCAAAGCCTATCTCATGTCGATGCCGCCGGTGCATCAGGCTTCACCGCAAACCGACCTGCCGTTCCCATTCAACCAACGCTGGGGCATGCGCTTCTGGAAGTGGTTTAACTTCGATAAAGGCGAATTGCAGAATGATACGCAGCAGAGCGCGCAGTGGAATAACGGCCGCTATCTGGTTGAAGCGCTGGCGCACTGCGGCACCTGCCATACGCCGCGTAATCTGACCATGGGCATGGACAACGATAAAGCATTGGCTGGCGGCGATCTCGGCGGCTGGATGGCGTACAACATCACACCCGATAAGCAGGCAGGCATCGGTGACTGGAGCCAGCAGCAGCTGGTGACCTACCTGAAAACCGGCTTTGTCGCCAACAAAGCCAGCGCCTCCGGACCGATGGCCGAAGCGATTGAGCACAGCCTGCAATATCTGCCCGAGAGTGATCTGCAGGACATCGCCACCTATCTGCGCAGCGTTAAGCCGCAGCCGGACGCGCAGCAAACCCGTGCGCGCGACAGCTGGGGACAACCTTCCACCGCGCTGATTGCACTGCGCGGTGCCGATGAGGCGACCCGCCATGCTCAGCCCGGTGCGGTGCTGTTTGCCGGTAACTGTGCCAGCTGTCACGGCGCGGAAGGTGCTGGATCGGGCAGCGGTTTCCATGCCTATCCATCGCTGTTCCACCACACCAGCACCGGCGCGGCAGATGCGCTGAACGTGGTATCGGTGGTCCTCAACGGTGTGCATCGCCATATGCGCGAAGGCGAAGTCTTTATGCCGCCTTTTGCGCCTGAGCTGAGTGACCAGCAGGTGGCGGATGTCAGTAACTTTGTTACCCAGCAGTTTGGTAATCCGGCGGCGGCCAAAGTGGATGCGAAGCAGGTAAAAGGGTTAAGAGAGGATGCAAAACTGGCTTCACCCCCGATTTACGGTCAGGGAGATAAGCCTTAATTACTGCACTCGGCGGCGCAGGGCGCGTCGCCGAGGTAGCACGCGTTACTGATAATTCACCGTCACTTCACTGCTCACCACGCGTAAGCCGGGCGGCAAAGCGCCCTTCCCCTGGAAGCCAAATGCCAGATGCAGCGTCTCTTCCGCCGCCACGTTGGCTAAGCCGCGCGTACTGCCGCTGGCGCCTTCAATCTCGACACAACGATCGCCCGCACACAAGCGCACCACCAAACCCGAGGGCGCAGGACGGCTGAGCTGATAACGCCAGTACACCAGCGAAATATTGCCCGGCGCGCTGGAAGGAGCACGCAGCGCAGGCGTCATCAGCCAGTTACCGCGCACGCCAAGGCTTGGGCCGCTGGCGTTGGCTGTCCAGGCACCGCTGGACGCATCAACAGCCAGCGGCAGCGCCATCAACGGCATCAGCATTACTGCCCAGCACCAGCGACGCATTACTTGCCTCCAATGGTGGCGGTCATGCGGATTTGACGGTTGTCGGTCAGCTCCATATTCGACAGCACAATCAGCTGCGGCAGATTGCGCCGCAGGAAGCGTGCCAGCAACGCACGCAGCGGATGATTGACCAGCAGCACCGGCGGCGCGCCTGCCATCTCTTGCTGCTGCAGTGCGCCTTGCGCCTGCACCAGTAAGCGATCTGCCAGACCTGGCTCGAGTCCACCGCCACCTTGCAGCGCCTGCAGCAGCAGGCGTTCCAGCGTGGCATCGAGGCCGATCACCTGCACTTCGCCGTTGCCCGGGAACCACTGTTGGGTAATTGCCCGTCCCAGCGCCACACGCACAACGCTGGTGAGCTCTTGCGGATCGTTCTGCACCGGCGCATGTTCCGCCAATGTTTCAATAATGGTGCGCATATCGCGAATCGAGACGCGCTCGGTCAGCAGGTTTTGCAGCACTTTGTGCAGCGTCGTCAGCGTGATGACGCCCGGCACCAGATCTTCGGTCAGCTTCGGCATCTCTTGCGTGACGCGATCCAACAGCTGCTGCGCTTCCTGACGGCCAAACAGCTCGCTGGCGTATTGGCCAATCAGGTGATTGAGGTGCGTCGCCACCACGGTGCTGGCTTCCACCACGGTAAAGCCCTGAATCTGCGCCTGCTCTTTCAGGGCGCTGTCGATCCAGATCGCCGCCAGTCCAAAGGCCGGATCGACGGTTGGCTCGCCCGGCAGCGAACCAGCGGCGGTGCCGGGGTTGATCGCCATCCAGCGGCCCGGGTAAGCATCGCCACTGCCAATTTCTACGCCTTTCATCAGGATGCGGTAACGCGCGGGTGGCAGTTCCATGTTGTCACGAATATGCACCACCGGCGGCAGGAAGCCCACCTCTTGTGCCACCTTCTTACGAATACTGCGGATACGCCCCAAAAGTTCGCCGTTTTGCAGGTGATCGACCATCGGAATCAGGCGATAACCCACTTCCATACCGAGCGAATCTTCCAGCTGCACATCGGTCCACGACGCTTCCACCGTGGCCGGCGTTTCCTGGGTTTTCACCAGGCTTGAGGCTTCGGTTGGTTTCTTCGGCTGCATTTCGCGACCGCGTAACCACCAGGCAAGTCCTAATAGCGCAGCGGTAAACAGCAGGAACACCAGGTTTGGCATGCCCGGCACCAGGCCGAGCAAACCAATCACGCCGCCGCTCAGCATCAGCACGCGCGGGTTCTTGAATAGCTGCGTTACCATCTGCTCGCCGACGTCCTGATCGGTGCCCACGCGCGTTACGATGACACCTGCGGCGGTGGAGATCACCAGCGCTGGAATCTGTGCTACCAGGCCGTCACCGATGGTCAACAGCGTGTAGGTTTCACCGGCGTGACCGAGATCCATGCCGTGCTGCACCACGCCGACCAACAGGCCGCCGATGATGTTGATCACCATGATCAGGATGCCGGCGATGGCGTCACCACGAACGAACTTACTCGCACCGTCCATTGAGCCGTAGAAATCGGCTTCCTGCGTCACTTCGGTACGGCGTTGCTTGGCTTCCTGTTCGCCAATCAAGCCGGCGTTGAGGTCAGCATCAATCGCCATCTGCTTACCGGGCATCCCATCCAGCACAAAACGCGCGCCGACTTCGGCAATACGTCCCGCACCCTTGGTGATAACCATGAAGTTGATGATAACGAGGATGATGAACACCACGATACCGATGGCGAAGTTACCGCCAACGAGGAAGTGACCGAAGGCTTCCACCACGCGTCCGGCCGCATCGGCGCCGGTGTGGCCCTCCAGCAGAATGATACGGGTTGACGCAACGTTCAGCGCCAGACGCAGCAGCGTCGAGAACAGCAGAATGGTCGGGAAGGCGGCGAACTCCAGCGTGCGCTGGGTGAACATCGCCACCAGCAGCACCATGATCGACAGCGCAATGTTAAAGGTGAACAGCAGGTCAAGAATGAATGCGGGTAACGGCAGCACCATCATCGACAAGATCAACATGATCAGTACCGGGCCCGCCAGCACCTGCCATTGCGTGTCTTTAAAGTTGCCCGGTAAACGCAGCTTCTCGGCTAAATTAGCCATCGTTAGTGTTCTCTCCTGCAAAGTCCATGTCTGCCGGAACCGGCAGGTTTTTTGGTTTGTTTGGAATCAGGCCGCCTTCGCGCTTCCAGCGTCGCAGCTGCCAAACCCAGGCCAGCACTTCCGCTACCGCGCCATACAGCGCGCCGGGGATGAACTGACCAATTTCGGTGTGTCGATACAACGCACGCGCCAGCGGCGGTGCTTCAAGAATCGGGATGCGGTGCTCTTTGGCGAGCTCACGAATCTTCAGGGCGATATCGCCCGCGCCTTTTGCCACCACTTTGGGCGCGCTCATCTTGCCTTCCTGATACTTCAGCGCCACCGAGTAGTGCGTCGGGTTAGTGACGATAACGTCGGCTTTCGGTACATCGGCCATCATGCGACGGCGTGCCGCCGCGCGCATCGCCTGGCGAATACGCCCTTTAACGTGCGGGTCGCCTTCGTTCTGTTTGTGTTCGTCGCGGATCTCCTGGCGCGTCATCTTCAGCTTTTTGAAGTAGCTGTAGAGCTGCCAGAACACATCAAAACCCACCATCGGGAACAGGCCCAGCATGATCAGCCCACAGCAGGAGGCGATCATCGACAAACCATGATGTAGCGCGTTGATCGGCGATTCGCTCATCAAACGCAGCATCTCTTCCCAATGGCTCCAGATGTACCAGCCAGCCACCAGCCCAACCAGCACCGCTTTCATGATCGATTTCACCAGCTCTGCAGCGGTTTGGCCGGAGAACATGCGGCCAATACCGGTGAGCGGGTTGAGCTTTTTGAGATCGAACTTAATGGATTTGCCGCTGAAGTTAAGGCCGCCCAGCGCCATCGGCCCGGCAATCGCCACCACCACTAAGCCGCCCATCAGCGGCAGCAGCGCGATCACCGCCTGCTTAATCAGGCTGCCGATATGACCAATGATCACTTTGTCATCGTTTACCATGCCGTGATCAAAACGAAATCCGGTGGCGACCATGCTGGCCAGACGCTCCGCCATGCTGTTGCCGCCGACCCACAGGATCAGCAATCCAATCAACAGCATCATCACTGAAGTCAGCTCGCGCGAACGCGGAATCTGCCCCTCCTCACGCGCTTTTTCAAGTCGGTGGGGCGTGGGCGATTCTGTTTTGTCCTCGTTACTCTCTTCAGCCACGACTTACCTCAGCTGGCAGGAATTCTGAGCATAGAATGCCAAAACCCTGACAGGCTAAAGCGCGGATTAAAGGGGGGAAATGTGAGCTTATTTAGCCATAAGTGAAATTGCGGGCTGATTGGTCGCCATAAATGGCGCCGCTACATTGCTCGAATGTGCATTAATCCTGACCGGTTGGCGATAAAAGTGCACCACGTCACCCACCAACAATAACGCCGGCGATTGGGCTTGTTGCACCTCAACAGTGTGTGCCAGCTCAGCCAGCGTAGTGATCATCACCCGCTGATCGGCACGCGTGCCATTCTCAATGATTGCCACCGGCGTCTGCGCGTTGCGGCCCTGCGCCTGCAGCTGTGCGCTGATGCTGGCGCTCCACTTCAGCCCCATATAAAACACCAGCGTCTGGTTATTGGCGGCGAGGCTGGCATCATCCAGCTGCGGTTCACCGCTTTTGCCGTGACCGGTAATTAACCGCAGCGACTGTGCGCAATCACGGTGCGTTAGCGGAATGCCGCTGGCTGCCGCGCATCCGGCGGCGGCGGTAATACCCGGCACGATCTGGCAGGCTATTCCCGCCTGTTGCAGATAGAGCATCTCTTCACCGCCGCGCCCGAAAATAAAGGGATCGCCGCCTTTGAGCCGCACCACTTGCCGCCCGCTGCGGGCTAAATCCACCAGCAGCTGATTAGTTTGCGCCTGCTTTAACCCGTGGCTGCCGGGCTTCTTGCCGACATCAATCGCCAGCGTCTCCGGCGGCACTTCCGCCATGATCGCCTCGCTCACCAACCGGTCATACACCACAACGTCGGCGCTGTTGATCAGCCTCCATGCTTTTAAGGTGAGCAGTTCTACGTCTCCCGGCCCAGCCCCAACCAGCCAGACGCCACCTTGCGCGTGTTCGCCGTCACGCGGATTAAACAGCTTGTCGAGGGATTCACTGGCTTGCGTCATGATGTTTTCCGTTACTGCGCCACGCGCAGAGATGAGAGCAGTTGTTTGAGCTCCGGGATACAGGAGCCACAGTTGGTGCCGCATTTCAACACCGCGCCGAGCGCTGCCGGGGAATCACAGCCCTCAGCGATGGCCCGGCGAATCGCCACTTCACCGACGCCAAAGCAGCTGCAAAGGGTACGTCCGTGGCTGCCGCCCTGCGCCGGTCGCCCGCCCAACAGCGCATGTCGCTGCTGCGGCAAATCGGGCGGCTGGCTGAAGGCCCGCGCGATAAATGGGTGATCGATGTCTGGTAGCCAGGGCGCGGCATAAAAGGCGCATGCCAACTTGCCCTCGCGCCAGCCAAGCCAGTGCAATTGCTGTCCCGCCTGCGCCTGCTGCCATTGCAATGCGGACATGCCCGGCAGTTGCATCAGCCATTCGCCAGCATGAGCGCTGCCCGCCAGCACATAGCGCTGCACGCCGGGCTGTGGGGCTCGCGACCAGTAGAGTAGTGCAGGCGGCGTGATGATGTCCGGCAGCCACAGCCAGCCTTGCCACGCTGGACGCAGTAGTTGCAAGCGCACCGCCGTTTGTTTTAACGCTGGCTGAGCGGAATCGGGACAACAGCTGGCCGCGACTAATCCATCGACGTTGGCCTGCCCGCTGAACTGTCTTGTCCAGTGCATCGGCACAAAGATTTGCCCACGCTGCAGGCCGCTGTCGAGGGTGACGCGTCCACTGCACCAGCCCAGCGCCGACTGCACGCGCGTCACATCGCCGTGGCTCAAGCCGTACGCCGCCGCATCCAGCGGATTTAGCGCGACAAAGGGTTCATCGTAATGCTGCATCAGTCGCGGCACGTTGCCGGTGCGCGTCATGGTGTGCCACTGATCTCGGATGCGGCCGGTATTCATCAGCAGCGGATAATCAGTGGTCATGAGGGTTTTAACCGGTATCGCGGGCGGCAGCAGACGCGCTTTTCCATCGGCATGGTAAAAGCGGCGATCGGCAAACAGCCGCGCGGTGCCGTTGGGTGACGCGGCAGTGATCGGCCACTGCACCGGGGCTAACTGGTCATATTGCTCACGCGTGATGGTTGCCAGCGCGCTGATATCAAAGGCGCGCGTGCCGCGATTCTCAAAACCAGACAGCGCGGCATGCTCGGCGAAAATCTCGCCTGGATGCTGCCAGGCAAAGGCCGCGCCAAAACCGAGTCGCTGCGCCACCTGCGCCAGCAGCCACCAATCCGCTTTGGCCTCACCGGCTGGCGCAATAAAACTGCGCTGGCGTGAGATACGCCGCTCCGAATTGGTCACGGTGCCGTTTTTCTCGCCCCATGCCTGCGCCGGCAGTAGCACATCAGCAAATTGTGCCGTGTCGCTGTGGGCGCTGACTTCCGACACCACCACCAGCTCGCATTTCGCCAGCGCGTGTGCCACGCGGTTACCTTCCGGCATCGAAACGGCAGGATTGGTACCCATGATCCACACTGCCTTGACGTCGCCGCGTTCGATGGCATTGAACAGATAAACTGCCGTCAGTCCCGGCTGCTGCGCAACACGATCGCTCCCCCAAAAGCGCGCAACACGATCAACCTCTGCTGCGCTAAAGCCCATGTGCGCCGCCAGCTGATTGGCTAAGCCGCCCACTTCACGGCCGCCCATGGCGTTGGGCTGTCCGGTCAGCGAAAACGGTCCGCAGCCCGCACGGCCGATTTTGCCGCTGAGCAGATGCGCATTGAGGATGGCGTTGTTGTTATCGCTGCCGGTTTGTGACTGATTGATGCCCATGCACCACAGCGTCAGCACGCGCGGCTGCGCTGCGAACAGCTGCCAAAATGCCACAATGTCATGCTCACTCAGCTGGCAGGCAGCGGCGACCGTCGCCACATCCCACGCCTCACAGGCGGCTAAGGTCGCTTCCACATTGGCCAGATGCGGCAACATACTGGCATCGATACCCGCATGGTGCGCCAGCCAGTTCAGCAGCCCGGCAAACAGCGCGCTATCAGATCCCGGTTGCAGCGCCAGATGAACATCAGCAAGGTCACAGCTGGCAGTACGACGCGGATCGATCACCACCAGCTGCATCTCAGGGCGTTCGGCTTTGGCCTGCACCAGCCGCTGCCACGCCACTGGATGCGCCCATGCCGCGTTGGAGCCGACTAACACCACAACATCGGCTTGTTCAAGATCGTCATAGCAGCACGGCACCGCATCGGCACCGAAAGCGCGTTTGTAACCCACCACCGCCGAAGCCATACACAGCCGTGAATTGGTATCGATGTTGGCAGAGCCAATAAAGCCCTTCATCAGCTTATTGGCGGTGTAATAATCCTCCGTTAGCAGTTGACCGGAGCCGTAAAAGGCCACCGCCTGCGGGCCATGTTGATCGATGATGCGCCGGAAACCCGCCGCCACATGGTCCAGTGCGGCATCGATACTGACGCGCTGACCATCAATCTGCGGCCAGAGCAAACGACCGTCATGCATCAGGGTCTCGCCCAGCGCTGAACCTTTGACGCACAGCCGACCGAAATTAGCCGGATGCTGGCGGTCGCCGCTCACCGGCGCATCGAGGGCTTTCACCTCCACGCCACAGCCCACGCCGCAGTACGGACAGGTGGTTTTCATGAGGCCGCCGCCAGCGCAATAATCGGCTGATGCCCGAGCCACACTTTGCCGCCCTCCACGCGCACCGGCCAGCAGCGCAGCTGATGCTCGGCGTTATCGAGACTTTGTCCGTCGCGCAGCCGCACGCGCTGCTTGTAGAGCGGTGATATCACCACCGGCTCGCCCGCTACGTCGCCGAGAATGCCACGCGACAGCACGCTGGCTTGCGTGCCGGGCTCAATATCTTCCAGCGCATAAATCGCCTCGCCCAAGCGGAACAAGGCCACACGCTGACCGCCTAACCGCGCACCCATGCCCGCAGACGGCGGGATAGCGTCGACAAGGCAAATGGCACTCCAGGGTTCTGCCGGCAACGTGGTAACGGGAATGCTGTCCGCCGTCGCGGGCTGACGCTGACCGCGCACCTGCACATAGTTGAGCGTCTCGTCAGGCTGCTCGCTGTTGACGGTGGCGGTAAACAAGGCGCGACGCGAAGGATCCTGCAGCGTGCTGTGCCATTCGCACTGATAGCGCTCCACCACGCGCTGCATCTCCTGCTCCAGTTGCACGGCTATACCGAGTGAATCTTCGATCACCACCTGACGCAGGTAGTCGAGTCCGCCTTCCATGTTATCCATCCACACGCTGGTGCGCTGCAGACGATCGGCGGTGCGCACATAGAACATCAAGATGCGGTCAACGTAGCGCAGCAGCGTTTCATCATCGAGATCGCTGGCGAACAAATCGGCATGACGCGGTTTCATCCCGCCGTTGCCGCAGACATACAGGTTCCAGCCTTTTTCCGTGGCGATTACGCCAATGTCCTTGCTCTGCGCTTCAGCGCATTCACGCGTGCAGCCGGAAACCGCCATTTTAATTTTGTGCGGGGCGCGCAGCCCTTTGTAGCGATTCTCTAATGCGATGGCGAAGGCGGTAGAATCCTGCACGCCGTAACGGCACCAAGTTGACCCCACGCAGGATTTTACCGTGCGCAGCGATTTGCCATAAGCGTGACCGGTTTCAAAACCCGCCGCGATTAAGTGTTCCCAGATATCCGGTAACTGATCGAGCCGCGCACCGAACAGATCGATGCGCTGACCGCCGGTGATTTTGGTGTAGAGATCGTAACGAGCGGCTACTTCACCAATCGCAATTAGCCCTTGCGGCGTAATTTCACCGGCTGGCACACGCGGTACCACCGAATAGGTGCCATCTTTCTGGATGTTGGCGAAGTAGCGATCGTTGGTATCCTGCAGCGGCAGATGTTCGGGCTTCAGTAAGTAGTCATTCCAGCATGATGCCAGCAATGATCCCACCAGCGGCTTGCACACTTCACAGCCCTGTCCGCGTCCGTTGAGCTGCAATAGCTGCTCAAAGGTGGTGATGTTGCCGACGCGGATCAGGTGATACAGCTCTTGACGCGAGTAGGCAAAGTGTTCACAGATATCCTTCTTCACTTCCACGCCCTGACTGGCGAGCTGGAACTCCATCACCTGTTTGACTAATGCGCTACACCCACCGCAGCCGGTTGCCGCTTTGGTGCAGCTTTTGATCGCCGCCATGTCACCGCAGCCGCCCTGCACTGCCCCGCAAATGTCCGCCTTGCTGACGTTATGGCACGAGCAGATTTGCGCGCTGTCTGGCAACGCCGCGACACCCAGCGCTTTAGCCGGCGCACCCGCTAACTGGGGCAAAATCAGGCTTTCCGGCTCTTCTGGTAACGGTAACTGATTCAGCATCATCTGCAGCAGGCTGGCGTAATCTGCGCTGTCGCCCACCAGCACGCCGCCAAGCAGCGTTTTGCGATCTTTGCACACCACCAGTTTTTTGTAGATGCCCTTTGGATTATCGATCCACTGATAACTTTGGCTGTCAGCGGTGCGCCCGTGCGCATCGCCAAATGACGCCACTTCCACGCCGAGCAGTTTCAGTTTCGTGCTCATGTCGGCACCGCTGAACGCCAGTTCTTCCTGCGCCAGCTGCGCCGCCAGTACGCGCGCCATTTGATATCCCGGCGCAACCAAACCGAAAATTTGCCCTTGCCACAGCGCGCATTCACCAATCGCATAGACATCTGCGGCGCTGGTGGCGCAAGCGTCGTTGATCAGAATGCCGCCGCGTTCACCCAGTTGCAGACCGGCGGCGCGCGCCAGTGCATCACGCGGACGAATACCCGCTGAAAATACCAGCAGGTCCGTTGCCAGCAGGCTGCCATCGGCAAAACGCAGCTGCAGGCTGCCATCCGGCAGACTCTCAATCGCTTCAGTTTGCTTGCTGGTATGAACTTGAACGCCCAGCGCGCTGATTTTGCCGCGCAGCATCTGCGCGCCGCCGTCATCCAATTGCACCGCCATCAGACGCGGCGCGAACTCCACCACATGGGTTTCCAGACCGAGCTGTTTCAATGCGTTGGCGGCTTCCAGTCCGAGCAGCCCGCCTCCAATCACCACCCCGCGCGTCGCATTACGGGCACAGTCAGCAATCGCATCCAGATCGGCCAGTGTGCGGTATACAAAACAACGCGCGTGATCGTGGCCGGGAACCGGCGGTACAAACGGCACCGAGCCGGTCGCCAGCACCAGTTTATCCCAGGTCAATTCCGCGCCGCTGGCATCACGCAGGCTGCGTTTTGCACTGTCAATTGCCACCACTTCACAACCGCTGCGCAGTTCGATGCCGTGTTGCTGAAAGAAGTTATCGCAGACCAGTGACAAATCGTCCGCGCTTTTACCGTTGAAGTATTCGGTAAGATGCACGCGATCGTAGGCCATCTGCGGCTCATCGCCGTATACCACGATGTGATAGTGCTGATGCAGTTCACGACTCACCAGCTGTTCGAGAAAATGGTGGCTGACCATGCCATGTCCAACCACGGCGAGAAGAGGTTTGCTCATCATCTGGCTTCCTGCAGCGCTTGGCTGCGTTGTGTTGTCGTCAAGACCGAACAGTGCGTTAATGCCCACCTGCGCGGCCTGTTGAAGTTGTGGTAGCAGCGTGCCTGCCGCCTGGCTGTCGCCAAACAGCAGCACGCCGCGCAGTGCGCCATTGCGCAAAAACAGTCGGCGATAGTGCTGGTGCAGCGGGTCAAAGCTGCTGATGGCGTCGCCTTCGCTGATATCGCCCGCACTGAACATCTCAATGCCGCTGACTTTCAGCCGCGTACCGTTTTCCTGATAGTGAAAGTCGGCCACGGGTTCACCCGCCAGTTGTGCTGCCAGCACGGCGGCCTGCGTCAGACAAGGCGCAATCAAGCCAAAGGTTTCGCCGCTGATTTCGCAGCACTCACCCAGCGCATACACATGCGGAAGCGCGGTTTGCAGTTGACGGTTAACCAGAATGCCGCGCTGGCAAGGCACGCCCGCCGCCTGCGCCAGCGCGATCTCCGGCAGCACGCCGATGGCGATCACCACCTGTTCCGCTGCGATAACCGCCCCATCGCCGAGCGTGACGCTTTCGGCGTCAATGGCCTGCAAAGTGACGCCGAGCCGACAGCGAATACCGCGCTGTGCCAGATGCTGCTGCAACAGCGCACCCGCTTTGGCATCCAGCTGGCGATCAAGCAGCCACGGACGATGATGCAGCAGCGTGACGTCACGTCCACGCTGACGCAGCGCCGCTGCGGCTTCCACGCCAATCAATCCGCCGCCCAGCACCACCACCGGACCTTGCTGCGCGAGCATGGCCTCCACGTCTCGCACCGTGCGGAAACCCTGCACCTGTGGGCGATGGATGCCGGGCAGATCCGGCATGCGCGGCCTCGAACCGCAGGCGAACACCAGCTTGTCCCAGTGCAGGGTGCGCTGGTCGGTTAGTACTGTGCGCGTAGGGATATCCACCTGCAGCGCCTCTTCCCCCATCAGCAACTGCACCTGATGTGCCGCATACCATGCGGGTTCGTGGATCACCGTGTCAGCGAAGGCTTTTTCGCCCGCCAGCACCGGCGACAGCAGCACCCGGTTGTAATTGCCGTGCGGCTCACGGCCAATCACCGTGATGGCGTAGCGACCCGGTGCACGTTGCAGCAAGATTTCCACCATGCGCATCGCCGCCATGCCGTTCCCGATCACTACCAGTCGCTGCAACATGGTTGTCCCCTTACGCCACAGCCGTTTGCTTTTCATACAGGAAATGCAGAATCCGCTGACGCAGCTGGTGATAGCGCGGCTCGTCGGCTAACGCTACCCGTGAACGTGGACGCGGCAGGTCGATGTTGAGAATGTCACCGACCTGCGCGGCGGGGCCGTTGGTCATCATCAACACGCGATCTGACAGCAACACCGCCTCATCGACATCGTGCGTAATCAGCACAATGGTGGTATTGAGCTCCTGCTGGATGCGCATCACGCTGTCTTGCAGATGAGCGCGCGTTAGCGCATCCAGCGCACCGAACGGTTCATCCAGCAGCAGCACACGCGGCTGCATGGCCAGCGCACGCGCAATCCCGACACGCTGCTTCATGCCGCCGGAGATCTCCGACGGACGCTTATGCAGCGCGTGACTCATCTGCACGCGATTGAGGTTGTGTTCGATCCACTCGCTCATCTCTCTTTTGCTCATTTTTCCTTTGAACACTTGCTGCACCGCCAGCTCCACGTTTTGGTAGGCGGTCAGCCACGGCAGCAACGAATGGTTCTGGAACACCACCGCACGCTCCGGACCGGGACCGCTGATTTCGCGGTTGTCACACAGCAACACGCCGCTACTCGGCTGCGTCAGCCCGGCTATCAAATTGAGAAGCGTGGACTTTCCGCAGCCGGAGTGACCAATCAGGCTGAGGGTTTCACCTTCGTGGATATCAAAACTGACGTTATCGAGGGCGAGGAACTCACCGCCTGCGGTATTGAAGCGCTGGCTGACCTGCTGTACGCGAATAATTGGATTCATCATCGGCTCCTTATTTTTCCCAGCTAAAGCGGCGTGCCAGTAACATCAGCGCCTGTTCGAGCAGTAAACCGACCACGCCAATCACCACGATGGCAATCAGGATGTTTTCCACATTGAGGTTGTTCCACTCGTTCCAAATCCAGAAACCGATACCGAGCCCACCGGTTAGCATTTCCGCAGCGACAATCACCAGCCATGCGATGCCCATCGATAAACGCATACCGGTTAACACTGCAGGCAGCACCGCCGGGAACAGAATGCGGCGCATCACTGTCCACTCATTGAGCCGCAGCACGCGCGCCACATTGAGATAATCCTGCGGAATTCGCTGTACGCCTTCGGCGGTGTTGATCACCATCGGCCAGATGGAGCAGATGAAAATGGTCCAGCTTGATGCCGGTTCAGCGCGCTGGAACAGCAGCAGGCCAATCGGCAACCAGGCAAGTGGACTGACCGGACGCAGCAACGCGATGATCGGGTTGAGCATGTGCGCGATAAAGGTAAAACGGCCAATCAGGAATCCGGCGGGAACGCCCACCAGCGCCGCCAGACCAAAGCCGATTGCCACCCGCTGCAGCGAGGCGACCACGTTCCAGCCGATGCCCTGATCGTTGGGCCCGTTGTTGTAAAACGGATCGGCAAACAGCGTGACGGCGGCTTGCCAGGTGGCATATGGCGTGGGGAAGCCTTTACTGGACATTGAAGCCAGTTGCCAGACAAACAGCAGCAGAATCAGGCCGCAACTGGCGGGGATTAGCCGCTGCAGCAGGGGACGGAGCCAGCGTTGACCCCGACGCGGTGCGGGCGTTACCTTGAGTGCAATCACCTGCGCCGGTGGCGCGGCGATCGGCGCGGTATTGAGCGAGCGTGCTTCAGATTTCATCATGACCTCACTTAACGGCGTTTAAGGCAAAACTGTCGGCATAAGCGGCGGGATTGCTGCCGTCCCATACTTTGCCGTCGAACAGTGTGCTGCTGCGCATCTCGCCGGCTGGGACGCTAATGCCGCCCACCGCGCTGGCGGCCTGTTTGTAGATATCAATACGGTTGATCTGACGCGCCACTGCTGCATAATCAGGCGCGGTTTGCACCATGCCCCAGCGCTTCATCTGCGTCAGGAACCACATGCCGTCGGAAATCCACGGGAAGCTCACTTCACCGTCGCGGAAGAAGCGCATACCGTGCGCGTCCTGCCAGCGCTGACCGAGGCCATTTTCGTACTGACCGAGCATGCGCCCTTCCAGCGTTTCCACTTTGGTGTTGATCCACGCGCGTCCGGCCAGCACCTGCGCGGTCTCTTTGCGGTTAGCGTCGGAGGCATCGATCCAGCGCGCGGCTTCCAGCACTGCGGCGGTCAGCGCACGGGCGGTATTGGGGTTCTCTTGCACCCAGGCGGCGCGCGTGGCGAGAATTTTTTCCGGATGATCCGGCCAAATTTGCTGTGTGGTGGTGGCGGTAAAACCGATGTTGTCGCTGATAGCACGCTGGTTCCACGGCTCGCCAACGCAGAAGCCACTCATGTTGCCCATCTTCATGTTCATCACCATTTGCGGTGGCGGGACCACCACGGTGCGCACATCCTCAAACGGGTCGATACCGGCGTTGGCCAGCCAGTAATAGAGCCACATGGCGTGTGTACTGGTTGGGAAGGTATGCGCGAAGGTAAAGCTGCCTTTGGCTTGGCTGGCGATTAATTTTTGCAGGCTGGCCGCATCAGTAACTTTCTGATCTTTAAGCTGATTCGCCAGGGTGATGGCCTGCCCGTTGTTGTTGAGCGTCATCAGGTTAGCCATCTCATGCTGAGGCCCGGCAATGCCCAACTGCAGACCATAAATCATGCCGTACAACGCGTGCGCGGCATCCAATTCGCCAGCGGTGAGCTTGTCGCGCACCGCCGCCCAGCTGGCTTCTTTACTCGGTTGCAGCGTCAGACCGTATTTTTTATCGAAGCCTTTTACTGACGCCATCACCACCGGCGCGCAGTCGGTGAGCGGAATAAAGCCGACGCGAATGTTGCTCTTTTCGGGCGCATCGGAACCGGCAGCCCATACCGCATTGCGTAATCCCGGCAGTAGATAGCTGCCACCGACCGCCGCGCTACCCAGGAGAAATTGACGTCGTGACAATGTGAACCGCGTTTTGCTCATCATGCGCATCCTGAAAAAAAGAATAAAAAAAGGCGTCCTCCCGCATGTCGCAAAAACATGGGGCCGGACGCCTTTATCCAAAGCACTCGCTTCACCGCCATTGGCGAAACAAATGCGCAATGTCTGTAAGGTATTGCAAAGCCTGTGCCAAAAATATCAGGCCGTTTTATCAAGGCTGGCGCTATAAATGCGCTGATGATGCGTCGTTTTTGCACTGCGCTGACGCACTCTACGCACAGGGTTTGTGCAGCTACCTCCTTCGAGTTATGCCTTGAGCGTGGCGGCAACCGCCAGCACCGCCAGGGCTATTTCCAGCACCCGTTTGTTCTGGTTCATGGCGCTCTTACGCAGCGCCTGCCACGCATCCTGCTCGCTGAAACCGTGCTGCTGCATCAACCAGCTTTTCGCCTGATCGATAATTTTGCGTTCATCCAGTGACGCGCGCATCGAGGCGAGTTCATCGGCCTGCGTCTGCAGACGCTGCGACTGCTCACGGATCAACGCCAGCACCGAACGCCCGAGCTGGGGCGCGAGGCCATTGCTGTCCAGCGTGGTTTCAACGCCTGACAGCCAGCTGGCACCCGCGATATAAAGCGAGAAACTGGCCTCTTCTCCGATGGCTATCGGCGGAGATTCACTGTGCTGGGCAGCCGCAATCGCACACTGACAGCGATTCATCAGCGTGGCGCACAGCGTATCTTCAATCTGTTTCATCTGATCGAGACGCGAACTGAGCAGACTAAACCACTGCAACACGCCATTTTCACCGCACTGTGCGCCGGTGCAGGCGATGCGTCTTAGCCGCTCAATTTGGCTGCCGGCATCGGCTATCGCCTGCCAGCGTTGTAGATTTTCCGCATCAGAAAATTGGCTGAAAGTCGCAAAGCTTTGCTCCTGCGCAGCGATCAACACCTGAATGCGCTGCCGTTGCGTCTCGGTAAATTCACCGGCAGCGAATCCCGCCGAACCGGTGGCGCGCTCCTGTCCGGCCAGCTCTTTGCCTTGCATAAAGCTAAATAGCGCGATTAACGCACGCGAGATGTCCGGCTCACTGGCGGTATCCGCCGCTTCAAATACCAGATTGAGTAAGGTGCAGATGATGTGATTAAACGCATCCATCGCCTGCGCCTGCGTCACGGTGCGGCTGTGTACTTGCTGACGCAGCGCCGGCAGACTGTCCAGCGCCTGAAGCGCAGTCGCGATCAGCATGCAAAATCGGCTATAGCCGGGCTGCGCCTCTGCTTCCGGCAGCACCGCCATTGCACGCTGTTCGCGCAGTTCTACCTCCGCAGCGCGCTGTGCTAGCTCTTCACCAAACAGTCGACCAGCCGAGCACAGCCAGATATTGCTGGCTCCACGTTCACGCTGCAGCACATGGATCAATTCACTGATGGCGGTAATCTGTTCGCCGGTCCGCAGCAACCGTTGCAGGCTCGCAATCTCGCTGGCGCGGCTAGCACGTAGATAGTTCAAAGCCCGATTCATTGCTTTCTCCAGCGGTTTAGCGGTGTAAACAGAGGGTCAAGCAAAAGCCATGCCGTGCTGCGTTCAAACGTGGCAGAATTGGGCCCGGAAATTCCGAAATTGAGAAAATTGTTTCGCAAGGCAATCTTTTTTGCTTCATACAAATAGATTAATCTTATTTACCATTTTCGTTTGGTACTAACAGCGACCAAATGCCGTTGCGCTGCCTCGCATCGTTAACTGCAGCGAATAAATTAACTCAGCTTATCTATCACCGTGACTATGTGTTTTATATCATCGGCCTGCGCTGCTTTTTCGCCCGCTAGCACGGGATTTCTCATGGTGCAATGGTTTGAATTCTCAAAAGTCTTAGGTAGACTTAGTTCAGCACTATCTTTCTGTAATCTGTCTGTTTTTTTGATGGCTTTCTCGCTGCTTAATCTGCCTGCCTTAACGGCCCGTGCCGCAGATTACTCTGCAGCTAATCTGATGGAATTTGAGGATCATGGTGAATAAGAGTCTCGTGCTTGTGTTGCTGGCGGTATTAAGTCTGGCTGCTTGCAAAGCGCCACCGCCACCCGTTACAGATGACACGCTGGTAACCAGTGAAGTGAATGGCGTCCAACTGGTCCATCGTCATGCGGTGGCAGCACCTGGCGAATTCACGCCGGTCAATGAGAGTTATCGCGCGTTGTATGCTGCCTCGGTAATGACCACGCCTGATTATGGTGGCAAAGTAGTGCGCTATCTTGATAACGCCAAACCGTTTGAAGTGCTCGGCCGTGTTGAACACAGCTGGCTGGCAGTGGCTGATGAGCCTAACGGCCAGTTAATTGGCTATATTCCGCCGAAAGCGGGCGTGGAGAGCAGCCGTTACGACGCGACCATTCGAAGCGATCGTCCGCGCCCCCGCCGCAACAGCAAACAGGTTTGTGTGGCCGTTGGCGGCGCCAGCAAGGCTTGTCGCACTAACGATACCGCGACCTGGATTTTAGACTGATAATGCAATCCGGCGCACAATGCCCGCAGAAGCGTTTGCTCTGCGGGCTGTGATTTTCGCCCTTGCCTGGATAACCAAGATTTAATGACTCAGGATTCCCTTGCTCGCGATGGCATTGTCGCGGGCAATGATAACCTTTTGCTTAATGCCGCAGCACCCATCCTGAATGCCGTGGTACGTATACGGCAGGCCGCGACACATGACGATCCTGCCGGATTGCGCCAGTTACTGATCGAAGAGATCCGCCAATTCGAACAACGCTGTAAACAAGCGGGCTTACCTTTTGAGATGATTATCGGCGCGCGCTACTGCCTGTGTAGCGTACTGGATGAAGCCGCAGCGCAAACGCCGTGGGGCACGCGCGGCGTGTGGTCCGGCAACGGCATGCTGGTCACCTTTCACAATGAAAGCTGGGGCGGAGAGAAAGTTTTCCAGCTGTTGTCGCGCGTATCGCAAAGCCCGCAGCAGCATCTGTGGCTGCTGGAACTGATCCACTATTGCCTGCTGCTTGGTTATGAAGGCCGTTATCGCGGCAGTGACAGCGGCCGCGCGCAGTGTGAAGCCATCCGCAAACGCCTGGCACAACTCATTACGGAACATCGCCCGGCGAGCGCCAATCCGGCGGTGCCGCTGGTGGAAGTGCATCCGCTGGTCAGCACCCTGACGCGTCCGATGGTGCCGCTTTGGGCCTGCGTTACCTTGGCCACGCTGGTGGCGAGCCTGATTTACAGCGGACTGAACTGGCGACTCGGCAATGCCGCCGAACCGCTGCTGCGCACCATCTATCAAACCCCGCTGCCACAAATCACGCCAGGACGTCGCCCTACTTCCCCTCAAGCGCTGCTTGATCTCCATCAACGTCTGAATGATGTGATTGCCGCCGGACAGCTGGAAGTGAGCGACGGCGCGTTCGGCAGCAAAGTGATCATCCCCGCTGACAAACTGTTCTCCAGCGACGGCACGGTGGTGAATCAGGTGGGACGGGCGCTGCTGGCGCATGTCGCCAGTGCAATGAAAACCGTTAAAGGCACGGTTTTGGTGTCGGTGTATACCGATAACAGCCCGGTCGATGGCCGTTTCGCCTCCAGCTACGAATTCTCCTCTGCGCGCGCACGCGCCATCATGCAGCTGCTTAATCCGCAGCTCGCGGAGGGTCACAGCGTGAAAGCGGAAGGTCGCGGCGACAGCAATCCGCTGCTGCCGAACGACAGTAATGAAAACCGCGCCCGCAATCGTCGGGTGGAAATCACCCTGTTTGTGACACCGGAAACCCTCGGCAATCATCAGGGAGGCCAATGATGCGCGCATCACTGCAACATCTGTTAACCCATCGCCTGCTGTGGAGCCTGATTGGCGTCACGGCATTGAGCTGCGTGCTGTGGATGCTCGGACCGCTGTGGAGCTGGGGCGATACGCGCCCGCTCGAGCCAGTATTGCCGCGCCAGTTAGCGGTGGGTCTGCTCTATCTGCTCTGGCTGCTGTTCCAGTTTATTCCTGCACTGTGGCGCGGCTGGTTTAATAGCAAGTTGCTCAACCGTCTGCAGCAGATGAGCCAGGAAGAGTTATCCGATCGTCAGGCCACCGAAACCCTGCTGGCGCAGCGCTTCAGTGAAGCAGCGCTGCGTTTAAAGCGCACCCAGTTTGGTCGTCGTCATCAGCAGAGCTGGCTGGCACGTTTTCAAAGTCACTACCTTTATCAGCTGCCGTGGTACGTAATGATTGGCGCGCCGGGCGCCGGTAAAACTACCGCGCTACTCAACGCAGGCCTGCAATTCCCGCTCACTGACAGCCTCGGCAAAGCGGCTATTCGCGGCGTGGGCGGCACGCGCCACTGCGATTGGTGGTTCACTGACAGCGCGGTGCTGATCGATACCGCCGGACGTTACGCGTTGCAGGAGAGCCAACGCGCGCGCGATGGCGCGGAGTGGCACAGTTTCATCAATCTGCTAAAGCGCTATCGCACCCGTCAGCCGATCAACGGCGTGATCATGACCATCAGCGTCTCCGATCTGCTGACCGATTCTGCCGAAGCGCGCCATGCGCAGGCCAGCGCGCTACGTGAACGCATGGCGGAGCTGCATCAGCACACCGGCATTCACTTCCCGGTGTATGTGATGGTGACCAAAACCGACCTGCTGAAAGGGTTTATGAGTTTTTACGGCACGCTCAGCAAGCCGCAGCGCGATGCGATTTGGGGCTTCACTTTCCCGTGGGAACCGGGCAAACCGCATAAAGACGACTGGCACCGCAGCTTCAGCCAGCAATATCAGCACTTAGAGCAGCGTTTACAGCAGCAGTTGGCCGACGTCATGGCTGGCGAGCGCGATCTCACCCAGCGCGCCGACAGCTTCCTGTTCCCGCAAGAGTTCAGTTCGTTGCGTCCGCTGCTGAATGAGTATCTCGATGTGGTGTTTTCCAGCCATCAGGAGCCGATCGCCTGGTCGGCGCGCGGCCTGTTCTTCACCAGCGGCACGCAGGAAGGTTTACCGTTTGACCGCATCATGGGCGAGCTGAACCGCAAGCTGCAGCTGCCGCATACCGGCGAAAGCAGCCTCGCGGCGTGGAATAGCGTCGATCGCAGCAGTCCGATCCCCGGCAACAAAGGACAGAGTTTCTTTATCCGCGATTTGCTGAGCGATTTAGTGTTCCGCGAAAGCGGCCTGGCGGGCAGCAATCGCCATTGGGAATACCGCAACCGCCTGTTCCACTGGATCGGTTATGGCGTGCTGACCGGCGCGCTGCTGCTGCTCTCCTGTTTGTGGCTCACCAGCTATATTCAGAATCAGCGTTATCTGGACCAGGTTGCCGAACGCCTCGCGCCGATCACCACCCAGAGTCAGCAGGTGATCCATCAGCCCGCCGATAATATTTTTGATCTGCTACCCTTCTTAAATAACCTGGTGAAACTGCCGCTCTCCGAGCGTTTTTCCCTCGACAATCCACCGCTTACCATGCGCGTTGGTCTGTATCGCGGCAACCAGGTCAGCGATGCGGCGTGGGCGCTTTATCAAAATGCGCTTAAGTCTTTACTGCTGCCGCGCGTGGCGCAGCAGATCACCAATTTGCTGCGTGACGATCCCGGCACCGATAACGAGTACAGTCGCAATGCGCTGCGGGCCTATCAGATGCTCTATCAGCCGCGCAATTATGACGGCGAGTTTCTGCGTGGCTGGCTGATGCAAAACCTGCAGCGCACGCTGCCGGATGATGTCAGCGCGCGCGATTTGCAGCAGCTCGACTGGCATCTGAGCCAGCTGCTGGATCAGCAAATTCAGTCTTCGCCGTATGCGCGTGACAATGCGTTGATGATGCGCAAGCTTGCGGAGAATCTGAAAAATGCCGGTGACAGCAGCAACACGCTGGCGATTGCACCGCACGTTGTTTCGCAGCGATTGACCAGACACAGTGAGTAATGGTGAGGTAATCATGCCGACACACACTGCGCCGGGCTGGTACGGCAAGTTACCGGCCACCGGCGATTTTTTGCGCCAGCGTCTGAGCGAAAATACCGTGACGCCGTGGAGCCACTGGTTTCAGCAAGGATTACTGCACTGGCATCAGCAAGCCGATGCCAGCACCGCACAGTTTTTACGTGCGCCGGTGTGGAATTTTGTGTTACCGCTTTCGCCGCTGCGTCAGCAGGTGCAGATGGGCTGCCTGCTGCCGTCTTGCGATCGCGTGGGCCGCAGCTGGCCGCTCCTGGCGCTGCGCAGCTTCCCGCTGAGCCACTGGCACAGCGCGCAGCTGGCGATGTCCGGTGACTGGTTCCAGGAACTGGGCGCGCTGCTGCTGCACGCGGTGCGCGATCGACTCAATCCCGATGCGCTGGAGCAGCAGATGCAGCGCCTGTCACCGCTGCTGGTGCCGGATACGCAGCGCAGCGACATCATGGATGTGATTGGTTTTGATGATTTACCCTGCACGCTGAGCTGGCGTGAAGTGGCTGACAGATTCGATCCGCAGCAGCACATGAGCTACTGGTGGAGTAATCGCAGTGACGGTTTTAGCCATGCCACCCATAAACACAGTGGCCCGCTGACTGCGCAACTTTTTTCATTATTGTTTAACCCGGCGTCTGGTGCACAGCCGGGCCGCAACGGCCTCTATCCACCGATGTTTGAATAGGCCGTGGCGTTTGCCTTGTTAACGGGATGACTCATGCAATTTACCATTGTGCAGTGCAATACGGATGTGCCCGCCAAGACGGTAGCCTTTAAACCGCCCGGCGGCACCATCGGCCGCAGTCAGGATAACGATCTGGTGCTGCCTGACGAATCGCGCGCCATATCGCGTCTGCAGGCGCTGGTGCATCTTTCGCCGGAGGGCGAGTGCCGCCTGACCAATCAGGGCAGCGTCACGTCGGTGGTATTGAACGGCGTCGCGTTGCAACGCGGCTCGCAAGTGGCGTTGCAGGATGGCGACACGCTGCAAATCGGTGAGTATGGGCTCGAAGTACGCGATCCTAACAACCTGAAAGCCCGCCAGGACGATCCGCTGGCGTTCTTTGCCGACAGCAGCGACGACCCGCTCGGTATGATGCAGGAGTCGGAGGTGATTCCCGAGCCGGTTGCGCGTCAGGAGCGCCGCAACGATCCGCGTCTGGCGATTGATCCGCAAAGCGATGCGCCGACGCTGCCCGCCACGTTGCCGGGCGCCTCTCAGGACAAACTGATTGCCGCGCTGCTGGAAGGGATGGGGCTGAACAACGGCCATCAGACCACCATCACCGAAGAGCAGATGCGCGTAACCGGTCGCATGCTGAGCCTGTTTTCGCAAGGTACCGTCGCCCTGCTCTCCTCGCGCTCGATCCTCAAGCGCGGCGTGAAAGCCGACATGACGATGATCCTCAATGAGGCGAATAACCCGTTCAAGATTCTGCCGTCCGGTAAAACCGTATTGATGCAGATGTATCAAAGCCAGATGCCGGGCTTTATGCCGCCGGAACCGGCGGTGCGCGATGCGCTGGTGGATTTGCAGGCGCATCAGCTCGGCATGATTGCCGGTATCCGCGCCATTATTGCCGCCATGCTGCAATCATTTAACCCGCAGCGCTTAGAAGAAGAAGCACGCAAAGATGGCGTGCTGCCCAAAATGGCGTTCAGCACCGGACGCAAAGCGGCGCTGTGGGATTACTTCTCACGCCACTATCAACGTACCGCTGGCGAAATTGAGGATGACTTCCATACGCTGTTCGGCGAAGCCTTCCTGCATGCCTATGATATGGAAGTGAATCAATACAAAGATTCTCAAACGCGGACCGAAGACGCATGAAGATGATGTTTGCCAGCCGCTGCCAGCAAGGCATGCGCGACGAAAATCAGGATCGTACCGGCGCCGAGCTGGACGATCATAAAGCCTGTTTTCTGGTGTGTGACGGCGTCGCCGGTTTGCCTGGCGGTGATATCGCCGCGCAGCTGGTGCGCGATACGCTGCTAACGCAGCTGCAGCACAGCGCGACGTTCACCCCTGAAAGCACGCGCGCCGCCATTGAACACTGCCAGCAGGTGCTGATTGAGGCACAGGGAAACAATCCGAATTTTTCACGTATGAGCACCACGCTCGCCGCGCTGTTTATCGACCGCGAAAAACAGCGCGCATGGTGGGCGCACGCTGGCGACAGCCGGGTTTATCACTTCCGTCATGGGGTGCTAAATCAGGTGACGCGTGACCACAGTCTGGCCCAGCAGTTACGCGAGGCGGGCTATGAAAATACCGGCATTAACAGTAATTTACTCTATAATGCGCTCGGTGTTGAGCCTGCCCGTCCGGCCACTTTTAGCGAGGTGATTACGCTGGCCGATGGCGATGCGTTTCTGGTTTGCAGCGATGGATTCTGGCTCAATCTCACCACCCACGAAATGGAACTGGCCCTGCGCATGGTGAATGCCTGCGAAGAGTGGCTGACTTTGATGGAACAAGCCGTTAACCGCAGTGTTAAAAGCGACAATCTCAGCGCTCTGGCCGTCTGGATTGGCGAACCGCAGGAAGCGACGCTGCTTTATTCCCAGGCTGATGCGGCACGTTTTCTGCCGTCACGTTATTGATCCAAGGATGCTTATGAAAGTGTGGTTGACGGGCTTCGCAACCCTGTTGCTGGCCGTGAATGCGCAGGCAGAAGATTATCGCGTGGTGTATTCCCCGAGCCTGTCATTAGAAGTCTACATTGATGACGTGGCGAGCAAAGCGCCCAACGACTGGTGCAAAGAGACGCTGCCGCTGCGCATCGTCTCGGGCAAAAGCACCGACTCCAGCATCCTGACCAGCTTCCTGCCGCGCGTCGGTACACTGCTGGCGAATCAGTGCGGCCTGCTGGATGAACTGCCATGGCAGATGACCAATAAAGAGGGCAGCGTGCTGGCTAACGGCAGCGCAGCCAAATTACAGAACTGGCGCCCGATCGTGCTGAACGATGCCACCGCCAGCGCCACCACCAGCAACGCCGCGCCGCTCGATTTGTCACGCCCGGCGGATAGCACGCCGCTGCAGCACTTTGCCTTGCCGGGCGGCTGCCATTTCCGTACCTGGTGGGATGACAAAGGCGAATCGCTGTTTATCCCGGATAACCCGAATCAGCACTGCTCCACCGAAGGCTGGCTGGAAGGCCCGAGCGAAATGACGCTGATGAGCGCTGGCAAAACCCATAATCTGGCGCTGAACTTCTATCAGGGCTACCCGATTGCAGATTTGAAAATGAGCGGTCCGCCGCTGGAAGTGGTCTCGGTGAATAACCAGCGCATGATTGTTACGCGTCCGGATGCCGATGATAGCTGGTTAGTGCTGCCGTTTGATGCACAACAGCATGTGTGGCGTTTTAGCGGCACACTTCTGGTCAAGATGGACAAAACCGCCGATCAGGGCAGCGATGTGCTGAAAAAGCGGGTTGAGACGTTACGCGGCGTTTGGTCGCCGCAATTTATGCCACAGCAAAAAGTGACTGTGTTACTGATTGACACCCTGCATGCGGATCTCGCCGATCCGGCGATTGGTGCCTGGCGTAACATTAATTAATTAGCGGTCGTTGCCTGCCGTCATCGTGATGACGGGGCGCTACAGGACGTGTTCAGAGAGTTCACTATGTCGGCAAACGAAAACCATACACCTAACGCCCTCCCTGCGGGCTACCGGTTTAATGAATTTGAAATCAAGGAAGTGATTGGCGGCGGCGGCTTCGGCATTGTTTATCGTGCCTGGGATCATCAGCTGGAACGCACCATCGCGATCAAAGAGTACATGCCCGTCTCGTTGGCGGTGCGTGCGGCAGATATGTCGCTGGAACTGCGCGGAGAGCGTTTCCATAAGCTGTTTACCGCCGGTCGTAATAGCTTTATTCAGGAGGCGCGCCTGCTGGCACGCTTCAATCATCCCGGCTTGCTGCACGTGCTGCGCTTCTGGGAAGAGAACGGCACCGCCTACATGGGCACGCTCTATTACAGCGGCATGACGCTGAAAGAGTGGCAGATCACCAGTCCGGAGAGCATTGACGAGAGCTGGATCCGTCGTCTGCTACCGCCGCTGTTTGGCGCCATTGATACTATCCACGCCGCCGGTTATCTGCATCGCGATATCTCGCTGGATAACATCCAGATTCAGGAAAACCAGCTGCCGGTGCTGCTTGATTTTGGCTCGGCGCGCAAAGAGATCGGCAACCTCTCGGATGAAACCGAGATCATGCTGAAGCCCGGCTTTGCGCCGATTGAGCAGTACAGCGAAGAAGGCGAAATAGAGCAAGGTCCGTGGACCGATATCTATGCGCTAGGCGCAGTGCTGCACAACCTGATCACCGGCCATGCACCGCCGGTGAGCGTGGTGCGCTGCATTGAGGATAACTATCAGCCGCTGGTGGAGCGCAAGCCGGAAGGCTATTCGCTGCCGCTGCTGCACGCTATTGACTGCGCGTTAGCCATGAAGCCAGCAGATCGTCCGCAAAGCATTGATGCCTTTGCCAGCTTGATCGATCTGCCGGTCAGCGATGTCGAAGCGCTCTCCACCACTATTCCGCTCGTGGCTGAGCCGGTTGTGCCGGTGGAGCCGAGTGTTGCAACGCCGGAACCGCAAGTGTTGGCCGTCAATCATGCCGCTGCCGCCGTTGAACCTTTGACGCCGCGCAACGTGCGTCGTTTGTCGCCAGGTTTAGTGGTGGCCGCTGCGATTGCGGTGCTGGCGGTTGTGGTGGTGGTTTGGAAAGCGAATCATCACAGCGAAGCACCGCCGGTTGCCGCCAGCACCGCGCCCGCTGCGCCTGCTGCTGCCGCAGGCAACAGTGTAGCGAGCAGCGCACCGACGGTGGCGACGGTTTATCTGCGTTTGCAGGCGGGTGAGAATGTGATGCTGAATGGCGAAGCCCGCGATGTGAAGCCCTCCTCCAGCGGATTCGCTTCACTCAATCTGGCGGCGGGGAACTATCGCATTGAGGTGCGTAACGGCAACCAGGTGCATAGCCAATCGCTGACCATCGATAAGCCGGGAACCTGGCTGATTAATCCAGCGCAGTAATCCGTATCAGCGCGCTGCCGAATGACTCTGCAGCGCTCTGACATCTGCAGCCAGGCGCGTCAACGCCGCTTCCTGCATGCCACGTTTGCCTAGCTCCTGCTCCAGCGCGTAGAGATACTGGGCGTTGGTGCCAAGCGGACCGCTGGCCTGGGCAATCAACGGCGCGATGGTGCTGCGGCAGGAATCGGTTTCATACAGCGGATGACGCGGATCCATGATAAACACCAGCGCGGTAACGTTGCGTCCATCCTCCAGCTCCAGTTCACACCAGGTTGGCAGATAGCAGCCAGTAATCATTTCACGCTTCCACAGCAGCTCCAGCTCATCATACAAACGCGATTCCGGTAAACGGAACGCCAGTCCGCTGGTGGAACCGCCCTCTTTCAGCGCCAGCATACGGCCAGGCGCGGTTACGGTGCCGCGACCGGCAATCAGACGCAGGCAAAACGCACGGTGCCAGCCCTCTAAACGACCCGGCGCCACTTCGGCCGCTTCAAAAATGGGATTCCACATCAGCGAGCCGTAGCCAAAAATCCACACCGGGCTTTGGTCAGGACGACAGGCCAGCGTCGCGGACAGCGATGCCGCACGCTTTTCACAGCTCCAGAACAACGCTTCATCAATATCGCCAAACGATGTTTTACAATCTGCTTTTAACAAAAATTCCCGCGTTAACACTGTGGTCTCCTCTACTACGCTGACATCTTGCCGGTGTGGTTCCTCAAAACTGATGTCTACAGGCGACGCTCATTGCATCGTCTTAAGAGAAGACATTAATTCATTTTTAACAAAACATTCAAGATTGACCCCGATCACAAAAGGGAAATTCTGTGTAAATAGCATCGGCTGCCTGGTGAGGAACTTGAATGGCGAAGGGAAAAGTGCGAGGCGGGCCGCACCGGCCCGCAAGACAAACTAGTTTTTAGGGTGCCACTTGTCATCGTCACCTTTTGAGTACTCATGCTTGACTGCTGCCCAGGCGACTTTGTGTGCCACCTCTTCGCGCGACTCATCGCCACGCCGGTCGTCGGGATCTTTGTATTGGTCCCAGGCGCTGTTAAAGGCCTTTTGATAGATGGTTTGCGCGTGAGCCGGCAGGACATGACGCACGCTGTCTGGCAGCTCTTTGTTTGATGAATAAGGCATATTTCCTCCTGTTTCATACCCAAGGTTTAAGTCTGGATCATCTGGGTCAAAACGCAAACCGGTACTTTCACTGGCAGATGGCGTAAAACAGGTTTAAACCCTCATAAACTTCACCCTATACGACGATTAACCAGACCAATCTCATCTTTAATTGGTTGAGTGACTCATGCAACATAATGAATACAGGCGTTAATCCAGCTATAACACACTCTTTTGCCGTGTTATGCATAATAAACGCTTTTGGTAAAATCGCGTAAAGTCACAGCAGCACAGCTGATGAAAAGTTACACTGCGTTACGTCAGAAAACTCATTATATTTATCAGGCAATGATTGCCTGCTTTGTACTTTTTCCGGAGAGGATGGTAAATGCCTGGACATGAGAAAACCCGCCATACCGAGTACTCACTGATTTTCCCCGTTGCTGCGCTGGCGGTGCTGAGCTTCTTCGGCAACCAGACAGCGCTTCTGCCGGTTATCGGCATCAACCTGTTGGCATTAGTTGCCATTCTGTTTAGCGCCTTCAGCGTCGTGCGTCACGCCGACGTGCTGGCACACCGTTTAGGCGAACCTTATGGCTCGCTGATTCTCAGTCTTTCCGTCGTCATACTTGAAGTGAGTCTGATCTCCGCGCTGATGGCCACCGGTGATGCCGCGCCCGCGCTAATGCGCGACACGCTCTACTCGATCATCATGATTGTGACCGCCGGTTTAGTCGGCTTTGCCCTGCTGCTGGGCGGACGCAAGTTTGCCACGCAGTACGTTAATCTGGCGGGCGTAAAACAGTACATGATCGCCATTTTCCCGCTGGCGATTCTGGTGCTGGTGTTCCCCAATGCGTTACCTGGCGGTAACTTCACGACCACGCAGGCGCTGATCATCGCGGCGATTTCTGCGGCCATGTACGGCGTGTTCCTGCTGATTCAAACCAAAACCCACCAAAGCCTGTTCGTTTATGAGCATGAAGATGATGGCGACGATCCGCACCACGGTAAGCCTTCTGCGCACAGCTCGTTGTGGCACACCGCATGGCTGATCGTGCATCTGATTGCGGTGATTAGCGTGACCAAGATGAACGCCAATCCCCTGGAGAGTCTGCTGACAGAACTGAACGCCCCGGCGCAGTTCACCGGCTTCCTGGTGGCGCTGTTGATCCTGTCGCCGGAAGGTTTAGGTGCAATCAAAGCGGTACTGATGAATCAGGTGCAGCGCGCAATGAATCTGTTCTTCGGTTCGGTGCTGGCGACCATTTCGTTGACGGTGCCTGCAGTGACCATCATCGCTACCCTGACCGACCAGCAATTGGTGTTCGGCCTTGAGCCACCGCAGATGGTGATCATGAGCGCCGTGCTGATCCTGTGTCACATCTCGTTCTCAACGGGCCGCACCAACGTGTTGAACGGTGCCGCGCATCTGGCGCTGTTTGCCGGGTATTTGTTGACGATTATGCTGTGAGACTAGCGGTCGGCATAAATGCCAACCATACGGAAATCGTGCATGTTGTAGGATCGCCATTAATGGCGACCAGCCAATAAAAAAGGCGCCATCGGCGCCTTTTTCACATTTGAAAACAATCAGTTGCTGGTATCCAGCTCTGGGAAGCTCTTCACCAGATCGTCGATGGCTTTCATCTGCACCAGGAAGGGTTCCAGCTTATCCAGCGGCAGCGCGGATGGACCGTCGCATTTGGCGCTGTTTGGCTCTGGGTGCGCTTCGATGAACAGGCCAGCAATGCCAACCGCCATGCCGGCACGCGCCAGCTCGGCGACCTGCGCACGACGACCGCCTGACGCAGCGCCGAACGGATCGCGCGTTTGCAGCGCGTGGGTAACGTCGAAGATCACTGGGCTATTTTGGGTGACGTTCTTCATCACGTTGAAGCCGAGCATATCGACAACCAGGTTGTCATAGCCGAAGTTGCTGCCGCGATCGCACAGGATAACCTGATCGTTGCCGCCTTCGACGAATTTGTCGTAGATGTTACCCATCTGGCCTGGGCTAACAAACTGGGGCTTCTTGACGTTGATTACCGCGCCGGTTTTCGCCATCGCTTCCACCAAATCGGTCTGACGCGCGAGGAAGGCCGGCAGCTGAATCACATCAACCACGTCAGCCACAGGCTGCGCCTGCGATGCTTCATGCACATCGGTGATGATTTTCACGCCGAAAGCCTGCTTCAGCTCCTGGAAAATCTTCATGCCCTCTTCCAGGCCAGGACCACGATAAGATTTGATTGAAGAGCGGTTCGCTTTATCAAAAGAGGCTTTGAATACGTAAGGGATCCCGAGTTTGTCGGTGACCTCAACGTAGTGTTCGCAGATGCGCATGGCGAGATCGCGCGATTCCAGCACGTTCATGCCGCCGAAGAGAACGAATGGCAGATCGTTTGCGACCTTGATATCGCCGATATTCACTACTTTCTGTGTCATGCCCTTTCCTTTCCTTTTATCGGGTAACGCTTAGTGCAGCGTTACCTGTTTCTGTTCAATTGCGTGAATCTGCACTTTAATCATCTCGCTGACCGGATCTTCAGGACACTGTTCAACGAAATAGGTCAAATCATTCAGCGCGATGTGTTCACACTCTAATTGCGCGTAGATCAAACCACGGTCGCGAATCTCGTAAGGATCGTCAGGATCGATCTGCAGCAGCACTTTGCTGACGTTCAGCGCCAGCTCCATCTGCTTCTCTTCCATCAGCGCGGATTTCAAGGTGTCGAGCATCTTGCGCATCACGTTGATGGTCTTGGCTTCGTCGAGATCGTCGTTATACAGCTTGGCGGTTGGGCTGATGTTGCCTTTCAGCCACACTTCCAGCGTATGCGTATCCAGCGTTTCGCCGTTGAACGGGTTGATCAGCCACATTTCGCCATCTAACCAGTCGGCACGCAGAATCAGCTGTGTCGGGAAAATCACCGGCATCAGCGGCAATTCCAGCTCATCGGCGATGTGCAGCAGGATCACGCCCAGCGACACCGCCGTGCCCTGACGGCTCTTCAAGACTTTGTCGATCCACAGCGCGTCGGAGAGATTATAGACGCCGCTGGCGCCGCCAAATCCCCACTGACGATAGAACAGCTCCAGCAGCTTACCCAGCTGCAAATCGGCGTCCTGTTCGCTGCTGACGTACTCACGGGCTTCATCTACCAGCGCCGCCAACTGTTGTTGCACAGAAGGCGCGGAAAAATCATTGCGTATGGCGCATGTGGCGCCAATCACCGCTTCACTCAACGGTGTTTTACTGTAATCGAGTTGCTCTGGCGAGGTCATACAATCCCCAATAACGGCATTTTGGTCATCGCCAGCTTAATCACAAACAGCAACGCTACGATTGCAATCAGGAAGGCGATCCAACGTGTCCCCATTTTACGTGGGCGACGGCTCAATGCCACGGAACCTAAGGCGATGTAGATAATAACCGCTAACAGCTTCTCCGTCAGCCAGCTTCCTTGCGGTGTGAACGGATAAAAATGCGTAATCATCACCAGCAGCGCACCGCTTAACAGCAAAAAGGTGTCGTTAACGTGCGGCGCAATGCGCACCCAGCGGCGTTGCAGCATCGCTGAGCCGGTGGTTTGCCAGTAGAAGCGCAGCAAAAACAGACAAATCGTCAGCGCAACGGTCAGCAAGTGAAAATGTTTAATCAGGGGATACCAGCTCGCCATCGTTATTCCTTATTAAAAAATTGTCCTAGTGTGACGCGCGGATTACCGCCGTAATCGTCAACGGTGCTCACCGCCTGATAACCGTGCTGCGTCATGATGGCGCGCACGGCTGCACCTTGCTGCCAGCCATGTTCCAGCAGCAGCCAGCCGCCAGCGTGCAGCCAGTGCGGTGCGGTGTGAATGATAAAACGTAAATCGGCCAAACCCTGATCGTCCGCCACCAACGCGCTGCGCGGTTCAAAGCGCACGTCGCCCTGCTGCAGATGTTCATCGGCGGCATCAATATAGGGCGGATTGCTGACAATCAGATCAAAACGTTGGGCGGGAAGATCGTTAAACCAGTTGCTGAGGATGAAGCGGGCGTTATCAATGTGCAGACGCTGCGCATTGTCCTGCGCCAGTTCCACCGCCGCCGCGATGCGATCGCAGCCGATAACCTGGCAGCCTGGCCGTTCGCTGGCCAGCGCCAGCGCAATCGCGCCGGTGCCAGTGCCTAAATCCAACAGAGACGTCGCGGCGGCCGGCAGATGTGCCAGCGCTTGCTCCACCAGCACTTCGGTGTCCGGACGCGGGATCAGCGTGGCATCACTGACGCGCAACGGCAGCGACCAGAATTCACGCTCGCCGACCAGATGCGCAATCGGCTCGCCGTTGACGCGGCGCGCCAGCAGCGCATTCAGTTGTTCCAACTGCTGCGCGTCCAGTTCCGCATCGTCAAAGGCAATCAGCCAACTGCGCGCTTTGCCCGTCACAAAACCCAGCAATATTTCCGCATCGCGCTTCGGGCTGTCGCCGCCACAGAGCGCTACCACAGCCTGCTGTAGCCAGCGACGGATGATCATTAGTCCTGTCCAGCCAGCGCGGCCAGCTGATCGGCTTGATACTCCTGCACAATCGGCTCAATCAGCGCATCCAGCTTGCCTTCCATCACCTCATCGAGACGGTAAACCGTGAGGTTGATGCGGTGATCGGTGACGCGGCCCTGCGGGAAGTTGTAGGTGCGGTTACGATCCGAACGGTCGCCGCTGCCGAGCAGGTTACGACGCGTCGAAGCTTCAGCGGCATTACGCTTTGCCGTTTCCGCCGCGTGAATACGCGCACCCAACACCGCCAAGGCTTTGGCTTTGTTTTTGTGCTGTGAACGTTCGTCCTGACACTCCACCACAATGCCAGTTGGCAAGTGGGTGATACGAATCGCGGAATCGGTGGTGTTAACGTGCTGACCACCGGCACCGGAAGAACGGAAGGTGTCGATTTTCAAATCGCCGGCGTTGATTTCCGGCATTTCCGCTTCGGGCAGTTCCGGCATGACCGCAACGGTACAAGCCGAGGTGTGAATACGGCCCTGCGATTCGGTTTCTGGCACGCGCTGTACGCGATGGCCGCCCGATTCAAACTTAAAGCGGCCATACGCGCCATCGCCGATGATGCGGGCGATCACTTCTTTATAGCCGCCGTGCTCACCTTCGTTGGCGCTGATGATCTCAACCTGCCAGCGACGCGCTTCGGCGTAACGGCTGTACATACGGAACAGATCGCCGGCAAAAATCGCCGCTTCATCACCGCCGGTACCGGCGCGCACTTCGACAAAGCACGAACGTTCATCGTCGGGATCTTTCGGCAGCAGCAGCACTTGCAGCTGTTGTTCCAGCGCTTCACGCTTCTCGCGTGACAGCTTTAATTCTTCCTGCGCCATCTCGCGCATTTCCGGGTCTTCCAGCATCATTTCGGCAGTTTCAACGTCTTCCTGCACCTGCTGCCATTCGCGGAAACAACGGGTGACGTCGCTAAGCTGGGCATATTCGCGTGATAACGCACGGAAACGATCCTGATCGGCAATCACGCCGGCATCGCCCAGCAACGCTTCCACTTCCTCGTGGCGTTCCTGCAGCGCTTCCAGCTTGGCAACAATAGAGCTCTTCATGTAATAGCGGGTATCCCAGTGATAGGTCGTGACTGACCAGATTACTCTAAACCGAGGCTGTCACGTAAGATCTGCAGGCGTTCGCTGTCGCCGTCGCGCGCGGCCTGCTGCAGTGATTTGGTTGGTGCATGAATTAATCGGTTGGTCAGCTTGTGTGCCAGTTCCTGCAGCACTTTTTCGGCATCAGCGCCCTGCTGCAGCGCGGCCAGCGCGCGTTCCTGTAACTCGGCGCGCACCTGATCGGCCTGCGAACGGTATTCACGGATGGTCTCAACCGCGCTTTGCGCGCGCAGCCAGGCCATAAATTCGCCGCTCTCCTGCACCACAATGCTTTCAGCCTGCACGGCGGCGGCTTTGCGCTGCGCCATGTTCTGCTCGATGATCGCTTGCAGATCATCAACGCTGTAGAGATAGGCGTTCGCCAGCTTGCCCACTTCCGGCTCGACATCGCGCGGTACGGCGATATCCACCAGCAGCATCGGCTGATTGCGACGCGCTTTCAGCGCGCGCTCCACCATCCCTTTACCGATAATCGGCAGCGGGCTGGCGGTGGAAGAGATAATGATGTCGGCATCGGCCAGACGGGTTTCGATATCGCCGAGGCCAATCACTTCTGCCCCCACTTCATCGGCCAGCAGCTGAGCGCGTTCGCGGGTGCGGTTGGCGATCATCAGCTTCTTGACGGAGTGTTCGCGCAGATGACGCGCCACTAACTCGATGGTTTCACCGGCGCCGACCAGCAGCACGTTAACGGTGCTGAGCGATTCAAAAATTTGACGCGCCAGTGAACAGGCAGCGAAGGCGACCGATACGGCGCTGGCGCCAATCTCGGTTTCGGTGCGCACACGCTTGGCCACCGAGAAGGTTTTCTGGAACATGCGCTCCAGTTCACTGCTCAGCGCGTGGTCGCGTGACGAATCAACAAAAGCTTTTTTAACCTGACCTAAAATCTGTGGTTCACCCAACACCAGTGAATCCAGCCCACTGGCCACGCGCATCAGATGGCTGACCGCCGCGTTGTCCTGATGCCAGTAGAGGCTGTTGCGCACATCCTCTTCACGCAGATCGTGATAGTCACACAGCCAACGCACCAGCTTCTCCTGCAGGTCGGCTTGCTGCTCTACACTGAGGTAGAGTTCTGTACGGTTGCAGGTCGAAAGGACCACACCGCTCTGCACCATCGGCTGGGACAGCAGGCTATTCAGCGCCAGTTCCAGCGTGTCTGGTGTAAACGCAACGCGTTCGCGTAGCGCAACAGGTGCAGTTTTGTGGTTGATTCCGAGTGCAAGCAGCGTCATGTGATTCGGGTTGGGATATCCCAAGTGTTGTCAGGGTTTTGTGCAGCGCATTCTACAAGATGCCACAGGTCAAGAAAAGCCATACAAAGCCTATGACAGTAATAAGATTAAACTGATCGTGCGCAATTATTGCCATAACAGCATTGACGGCTTACATGCGGATGGTTAGCGTTACCGGTTACGAAGTAAAAACGTGTCTGAGGAGATGACCACGTGATGCATTTGCCCCCGCGCAAGTTACTGCGCCTTTTACCCCTTGCCAGCGTGTTACTGGCTGCATGTACCATTAACAAACCACAAGGTCCGGGCCCAAGCACCACATCACCGCAATGGCAGCAGCATCAGCAAGCCGTGGCGAAAATCAGCCAGTATCAGACGCGCGGTGCGTTCGCTTACCTGTCGGATAAGCAAAAAGTGTATGCACGCTTTAACTGGCAGCAAACCGCTGCGGATCGCTATCGCCTGCTGCTGACCAATCCGCTTGGCAGCACCGAATTGCAGTTGGATGCGCAAGGTTCCGTGGTGCAGATCGTGGATAACAAAGGCAAGCGCTACGTGAGTAACGATGCCGAGAAGATGATTTCACAGCTTACCGGCATGGATATCCCGCTCGCCAATCTGCGTCAGTGGATGATGGGCTTGCCGGGCGATGCCAGCGATTATCAGCTGAATAACCATTACCAGCTGCAAAGCCTTAACTACAGCCGCAACGGTCAGCAGTGGAAAGTGAACATTTCTGATTACGACAGCAAAGTGAATCCGCCGCTGCCAGCGAATCTGGAGCTGTCTGAAGGCGGTCAGCGCATCAAATTACGCATGGATAGCTGGACCACCCAATGATCACCACGTGGCCCGCGCCGGCAAAACTGAATCTGTTCCTGTATATCACTGGCCGTCGTGCTGACGGCTACCACAATCTGCAAACGCTGTTTCAGTTCCTCGATTACGGTGACACGCTGGAAATCACACCGGACAGCAGCGGCAAGATAACGCTGCTGACGCCGCTGACTGGCGTGCCGGATGACGAGAACCTGATTGTGCGTGCTGCGCAGGCGTTAAAAACCGTTGCCGCTGCGCGTGGCACCTTGCCCGCGCAGGCCGGTGCCAGCATCGCGCTGGAGAAGGTTTTGCCGATGGGCGGCGGGCTTGGCGGCGGCTCTTCAGATGCGGCAACGGTGTTAGTGGCGCTGAATCATCTGTGGCAAACCGGATTAAGCGTTACCGAGCTGTCGACGATTGGCATCAAACTGGGCGCGGATGTGCCAGTGTTTATTGGAGGTCACGCGGCCTTTGCAGAAGGCGTGGGCGAACTATTGCAGCCGGCTGAACCGGCAGAAAAATGGTATCTGGTGGCGCATCCAGGCGTGAGCATCGCGACGCCTGATCTGTTCCGCGATCCCGAACTGACGCGCGATTCACCAATCCGCACATTAGATGAACTGTTACAGCGTCCTTTTCACAATGATTGTGAGGCTGTGGCAAGAAAACGTTTTCGTAAGGTTGATGAGCTGCTTTCCTGGCTGCTAGAATACGCGCCGTCGCGCCTGACTGGGACCGGAGCTTGTGTGTTTGCTGAATTTGACACCGAATCCGACGCACGTCAGGTGCTGGAGCTTGCCCCGAAATGGATTTGCGGATTTGTGGCGCGCGGGCTTAACCTCTCGCCGTTGCAGCGCACACTTTCTGGGCTAAAAGCGTCTACGTGACAGTGTCACCCGTTCCAGACACTGCATGTTGCGCATTAACACACCCGTATGAACATGCTCTTTGGTATTCGCCGGTTACTCTAGAGCCGTTCATTCTCTGGACGCCAAGCCTGAGGTTCTTCTCGTGCCTGATATGAAGCTATTTGCTGGTAACGCCACCCCGGAACTAGCACAACGTATTGCCAACCGCCTTTACACTAGCCTCGGAGACGCCGCTGTTGGCCGTTTCAGTGATGGTGAAGTAAGTGTACAGATTAACGAAAATGTACGCGGTGGTGATATTTTCATCATCCAGTCCACCTGTGCCCCCACCAACGATAATCTGATGGAGCTGGTTGTGATGGTCGACGCCTTGCGTCGGGCTTCTGCTGGTCGTATTACTGCTGTCATTCCTTACTTTGGCTATGCGCGTCAGGACCGCCGTGTGCGTTCTGCTCGTGTACCGATCACTGCCAAAGTGGTTGCCGATTTCCTTTCTAGCGTGGGCGTTGACCGTGTTCTAACCGTTGACCTGCATGCTGAACAGATTCAGGGCTTCTTTGATGTCCCGGTGGATAACGTCTTCGGCAGCCCAATCCTGCTGGAAGATATGCTGCAAATTGGCCTGGAAAATCCTATTGTAGTTTCCCCAGACATCGGTGGCGTAGTGCGTGCGCGCGCCATCGCCAAACTGCTCAACGATACCGATATGGCTATCATCGACAAACGCCGCCCGCGCGCGAACGTTTCGCAGGTGATGCACATTATTGGTGACGTTGCGGGTCGTGACTGTGTACTGGTCGACGATATGATCGACACCGGCGGTACGCTGTGCAAAGCGGCTGAAGCGTTGAAAGAGCGCGGCGCGAAACGTGTTTTCGCTTACGCTACTCACCCAATCTTCTCCGGCAATGCGGTGGAAAACCTGCGTAAGTCGGTGATTGACCAGGTGATTGTCTGCGATACCATTCCGCTGTCTGAAGAGATGAAATCTCTGCCAAACGTGCGTACTCTGACGCTGTCTGGCATGTTGGCCGAAGCGATTCGTCGTATCAGCAACGAAGAATCAATCTCCGCGATGTTTGAGCATTAATTCATCGCGTGAAACCGGGCCTCGTGCCCGGTTTTTCTTTGCACCCTGCCCTCAATCTGACTCACCGATTAAGCCACTTTCGCCATTGATATTTGCGCGATAAATTTCGTTAAATCTCGCTATTCTCGCTGCCATCCACTCTTTTCTGGTGACTCGCATTGCCGCCCTTTAGCGGTCCAATGTTTAATGCTATTTTCTTCCCACTTTTTCCCCGAGCTCCGACCACTATGACTCTCGACCTCTACACGCTGTTTGTTTGCGAGCTCTTTGTGCTGGGGTTTTTGAGTATCATTTTGATTTTTGCCTGGGTCGGTGCGCAGTACGATCGCGTATTGGGCTGCACCACGCTGGCGCTGGTTTTAACCCTGGCGGCGGTGTTCCTTAGCAGCTTACGCAGTGCGGGATTCCATTTTTTACCGGTCGCGGTCGGCAACGTCATGCTGTTGCTGGCTTATGGCAATCTGCTCAATGCCTTCCGCATCTTCTGCGGAAAAGCAATTGGCCTCAGCTGGTTAGGCGGCGGTTTGTTGTGGGCGATTTTGTGCCTGTTCCCCGCGTTTTATCACAGCCAGCCGAAGCGCGTGCTGGTGGTTTGCCTGCTGTGCATCATCTATACCGGCGCGCTAATCCGCTTGCTGTGGCGCGTGCGCGCGTCGTTGACCGTCACCTTTTGGCCGGCGCAAATCCTGCTATGGATCCATTTGCTGTTTCACGTGGCGCGTATCTTTCTGGACGATGCGGTGGCGACGCCGGTGCGCGGTGCGATTGGCGGTTCCAGCTTCTCGGTGTATGTGATTCTTGAATCGATCCTGTTTGTTATTGGCCTGAGTTTCACCATTCTGGCGATGGTCAACGAACGCACGCAAATCGCCCACAAGCTAGCATCAATGCACGATCCGCTCACCAGCGTGTGGAATCGCCGCGCGCTGTTCGAGCAGGCCGATAAAATGATATTGCGCAGCGCGCGACAGTCACAACACTTTGTCTATAGCGCGGTGCTGTTCGATCTGGACCATTTTAAAAGCATCAATGACCGTTTCGGCCATCAACAAGGCGATCAAGTATTAATCGATTTTTGTCAGGTGGTGCAGGCGTTGATGCCGGAGAGTGGACATTTTGCCCGTTTGGGTGGCGAGGAGTTTGCTGCGATCATTCCCGGCGATGCCGAGCAGGCGCAGCGGGTATGTGAACGTATCCGTTTGGCGACACAGCTGTCGCAACCTAACGACGTGCGTTATACCGTCAGCATCGGTTATGCCACCGCGCTGCAGCCTGGCGAACCCTTCCCGCTGTTGCTGGCGCTGGCCGATGAAGCGTTGTACCGCGCAAAAGCCAGCGGCCGTAACCGCATCGAACGTTATCTCGCGCAGTTACAGCCGCTGCAGCAAACCGTACTCACTTAATGTGATGAGTGATTGCGACGGCAACGCTTATCGCCGTAATGACGTAACCAGTAATAACGATCTTCCACGCGCTCACGTCCGCTGACGCGCGCGCCCACCAGCCACAGTAAAGCGCCAACGAAGATGCTGAACATCGCACCGTGCGCAAGGAATTGCGGCAGGTTGAGTGAAGGAAGCTGGTTGATAATGGAATAGCCGACGCCTAATACCATCGTCAGTAAACCCAAACACATCAAACCGTTACCTACAAAGCGGCAATTTTGACGTTTCATGATCCACCTCCATCCTTTTAAAAGCAAAACAGCACGTATGGTTAACTAGCCATAAGCTTAGGCAATACCTGCCGCTTAAGTTGCGTACAGGATCACATATCCTTCACAACCTTTGACAAATCTTTACCGCCAGCGCCTTGATTTCGATAGAAAATGATTAGTCACGTAGAGACATTATCTGTGGCGCGTGGCCTTTGTCATCCGTGCCACCAGGCAGTAAACTATCGCCCTTTCCGCAGCAAGACAGGATAAACATCGTGAGCAGCATTAAACTGATTGTGGGGCTGGCCAATCCCGGCGCTGAATACGCCGCAACCCGCCATAACGCTGGCGCCTGGTATGTCGATTTACTGGCGAGCCGCAACAATCAGTCCTTAAAAGACGAGCCAAAGTTTTATGGCTATACCGCGCGCCTGTCGCTGGCGGGAGAAGATGTGCGCCTGCTGGTGCCCACCACTTTTATGAATCTCAGCGGCAAAGCGGTGGCGGCGATGGCGACTTTTTATCGCATTGCGCCAGAAGAGATTTTGGTAGCGCACGATGAGCTGGATTTACCGCCGGGCGTGGCGAAATTCAAGCAAGGTGGCGGCCACGGCGGCCATAACGGCCTGAAAGACATCATCAGCAAGCTGGGCAACAACAATAATTTTCACCGTTTACGCGTGGGTATTGGTCATCCTGGCGACCGCAATAAAGTGACCGGTTTCGTGCTGGGTAAGCCGCCAGCCAGCGAACAAAAGCTGATTGATGATGCCGTAGACGAAGCGGTGCGCTGCACCGAACTGTGGCTGAAAGAAGACAAGATTAAGGCGATGAACCGCCTGCACGCGTTCAAGGCGGGCTAAGGCCAATTCCCGCGCCGCAGAAGGCAATTCTGTGTATAATGCGCGAAATTTTTTGAATCTGTCGGCGCTATTGAACAGCGCTGCGCACTCAGTGAGAAAGGTAATCAGACCATGGGATTTAAATGCGGTATTGTGGGCCTGCCGAACGTCGGTAAATCCACCCTGTTCAACGCGCTGACTAAAGCGGGTATCGAAGCAGCCAACTTTCCGTTCTGCACCATCGAGCCAAACACCGGTGTGGTGCCAATGCCCGATCTGCGCCTCGATCAGCTGAGCGAGATTGTTAAGCCGCAGCGCGTCGTGCCCACCACCATGGAGTTCGTCGATATCGCCGGTCTGGTGAAAGGCGCGTCCAAGGGTGAAGGCTTGGGCAACCAGTTCCTGACTAACATCCGTGAAACCGAAGCCATCGGTCACGTGGTGCGCTGCTTTGAAAACGACAACATCATCCACGTTGCCGGTAAAGTTAACCCGGCAGAAGATATTGACGTGATCAACACCGAGCTGGCGCTGTCGGATCTCGACACCTGCGAACGTGCGATTCAGCGTTGCCAGAAGAAAGCCAAAGGCGGCGACAAAGATGCCAAAGCCGAGCTGGCTGCGCTGGAGAAGTGCCTGCCGCATCTGTCAGAAGCGGGCATGCTGCGCGCACTGAATCTGGATGCTGACGAGAAAGCGGCCATCCGCTACCTCAGCTTCCTGACGCTGAAGCCAACCATGTACATCGCTAACGTCAACGAAGACGGTTTCGAAAACAATCCGTACCTCGATCAGGTGCGTGCGATTGCCGAAGCCGAAGGTTCGGTGGTGGTGCCAGTGTGTGCTGCCGTTGAATCTGATATCGCTGAGCTGGAAGATGACGAACGCGACGAGTTCATGGCTGAACTGGGTCTGGAAGAGCCGGGCCTGAACCGCGTGATCCGCGCCGGTTATGCGCTGCTCAACCTGCAAACCTACTTCACCGCAGGCGTGAAAGAAGTGCGTGCATGGACCATTCCTGTTGGCGCCACCGCGCCACAGGCGGCGGGTAAAATCCACACTGACTTCGAGAAAGGCTTTATCCGCGCTCAGACCATCGCGTTTGAAGATTTCGTTGCCTTCAAAGGCGAACAAGGTGCGAAAGAAGCCGGTAAAATGCGCTCAGAAGGTAAAGAGTACATTGTAAAAGATGGCGATGTGATGAACTTCTTGTTCAACGTCTAATCTCTTAATCGCAATAAAAAGCCCAGTTAATTAACTGGGCTTTTTTTTATAACCAAAATCTCACGTCTTTCAGGCCGCTTTGTCCGTCATCGCCACCCGCGCATCCAGCTCTTCAGGCGTTTTCAGGAATGGCGTCAATACGCCGCTCAGAACATAAAGCCCGGCATAAATACCCAACACCCCGCCCGCACCCAGCGATGAGTAGAACAGCGCGGTGATGGCAGGTGCGATAAATGCGCCCAAACCTGCGCCCAGATTCAGCACCGACATGGCCGCGCCTTTGCTGTCCGGGGCCAGCAACGGGAACAGCGCCGACAGCGGCACATAACCGGCCATGGTAATACCGCACAGGCACAGCACGAATGCCATCACATAGAAGTTATGGCCCAGCAGCTGCGGCACGGCCCAGACCAAAATCAGCACCGCGGCATAACCAAAGCCACCGACCCACATGATGGTGGTTCGCCAGCCAAACTTATCGCCGAAAAAGCCAAAGAACAGGTTGGCGAAAATCGCCACCAGGAACACCGCCGACCACATATGCAGCCATTCGGTTTTGCTGTAGCCGAAACTGATCAGATAGAGCGGCAGGAAGGTCGCCAGACCATATTGGGCGATGCCGTTGACCGATTTCACCACCAATCCCATCGCAATCACCGGACGCTGCAAAATGGTGATGCCTTTAATTAACTCCGCCGCGCTGAAGGGATGAATTTCAGATGCCGGAACCACGTCGCGGTTCACCCAAATGCCTAACACGGAGCCGACGACCACAAATACCATGCCGACCCACAGCACATGAATTTCGCCCATCACCGGCAATGCCAGCGAGGAGAAGAACGGACCGATGACGCTCAAACCCAGCGAGAAGGTAAACCAGAACCAACCCACTGCGGTAGAACGGCGCTCCACCGGCGTGCTGTAGTTAATCCAGATGAGAAACGAATAGGCAAACAGCGGATAACCGATGCCGCGAATGGCATAAAACGGCAGCATCCAGGCCATGTGCATGGTCTTGAGGCCAACGCCGATAAACCCGATACTGCCGATAACAAAGGTGATCAACCCATACAGCATCACTTTGCGCGGGCCGAGGGTTTGCACCAGTACGCCGGTCACCCAGGCCGCCAGCGTCACGGTGACACCGTATGCGGTGATCAGATAAGAGGCTTGCGCGACAGACAGCCCTTTATCCACCAGCCAGATGGCAATCCACGCTTGTTCTACACCATCGCCGATCATGAATATCGCGAGGCCGATATAGCCCCAAAGCAAGTTTTTAGGCAAACCTATTTTGTCGAACATAGTTTCCCCCGTGTCAGACACTGACTGGTGGTAGTTAATAGAGGTAAGTTTTGATTTTGTTTTTATTCAGCGATGATTTTCATCAGCATGCCCTGCACTTTCAGCGCATCCTGGCTTTTAATCAGCTGATCGATTTCATCAATGCTCAGGCGATCAATAAAGCTGGAGAGCGCTTTATACATGCGAATGTTTTGCGCGCATTCGGCAACCGGATCTTCACGGCTTGGGAAGGTATCGAAATAGATCAGGCCGCTGAAGTTAACGCGTTTTGCGTAATAGATGTATTCCAGCGTCTGCATCAGGTGCACGGAACCCAGCATCAATCCATCATCAAAATGGCCATAACCATCATTCAGGTGGAAGCCCACCAGACGGTTTTTGCGTGCCGACTGGAACAGTGAGAAAGCGGGATTCTCTTTCTTCATGATCATGTGACAGAAATCGAGGGTAATACCGAGATTGTCGGAGCCTACATCATCAATCAGCATCAGCGTTGAAGAGACATCACCAATAAAGGAGAAGGTGCGCGGTTCATACGGCTTATATTCAAAACTGAATTGCATATCCGCGTGTGCCTGGGTCACGGTCTGTAGTGCGCTGACCAGCCACTCATAGGCGCGGAAGTAATCCTGCTGGAATGGATAATCGTAACCATCATAGCCAAACCACAGCGTGACGGTATTGCCGCCGAGGTATTTGCACATCTCTGCGGCTTCGAGGGTAATTTCGATCGCTTTTTTACGCAGTGCGGCATCAGGATTGGTGAATTCACCCTCGATGAACTCTTTGTTATAACGCAGAGCGATGCCGCCCACCTGCAAATTGTTATCAGCGATGGTCTGTTTAATCAGCGCTTTATCCTGACCAATAAAGTGCTCCGGATAATTCAGCTCAATATGCGTCAAGCCCGCAACGCTACCCATACGCGTAATAAGATCGCAAGTATCCATGTTGTTCTTCGCCGCAAACAGATCGGCTCTGGAGCGAAATGAATTTATACGTGATGAGAATTTCATTTTTTACATTACCTTTAATGTGATTTCCATGTTCTTATAAATGAGAATATTCATCAGGTAAATGCGATCAGCTAAATACTACCGCTAATAAAATAAACGGTAGATTTATAATAGTAAAAGTTTTACTTCGAGTAAAATCATTGAAATACAATAGCTTAAACAGATATTTTACTGTTAATAAAATAACATTCGCAATAAGGATAGTTTTATTTTACTAACAGTAAAATGCACCAGTAAAACGTTTTACAGCATGTGATCCAGTTAACACTTTTCCCCTAACTGGCATGCTAGCTTAGCGACAACGTTTTTTATTGAGCGCTCAACATGCATAACCGACTTAAAGGCAATGAAATATTCCTGCTGGCTCGCACCCTTGCGCCTGAGCTGGGAAAAAAGGAACGTTCAATTGCACGTTTTATTGACGACAATCCGCAGTCTTTATCTAAAATGTGCATCACTGATATTGCGAATTATCTGAATGTTAGCGTCTCGAGCATTACTAAAGTATCGAAGAAACTCGGTTTTACCGGTTTTCACGATCTGAAAATCAATATCGCCCGGCAAGTCAGCACGCAGGAAGATATCATCGATATTCCGGTAATCCCGGATTCAGAAAAATATGTCGAGCAGGTGATTGAAAGCACCTTTTTAAATTCGGTGCTGGCACTGCAGGATTCCCTGAGCGTGATTAACAGTGCCGTGATAAAAGCAGTGGCGTATCTGTTTATTAATAAACCAGAAAGCGCACGCATAGTTATTGCCGGGTGCGGTGGTTCAGGTTCTATCTGTGATGACTTCAATCATAAGCTGCTGAAGATCGGCATCTTCTCGTCGGTGTTTAGTGACAGCCACAAGCAGCTGATGACCGCCTCATTGATGCAACCCGGCGATATCCTGCTGGCGATTTCTCACTCCGGCCAAACCACGGACATTATTCAGATGGTAAAAGCGGCGAATGAGAACGGCGCAGAAACCATCTGCCTGACCAATTATCCCAACAGCCCACTGAGTTTAATTGCCCGGCACTCGATTATCTCGTCGGTTAAAAACAATCCAATTACCGGAGAGAACGCCACCACGCGCATTGTGCATCTGAATATTCTGGATGCCATCTTTACCCTTATCGCCAGCAAGACCAGCGAAAAAAGTCAGACCAGTTTACACAACACCAGAAATGCGGTTGCGTCCAAGCGCACCGCCAATTAAGGGCCGAAATGATGAAACATAATATTGTTGTTATTGGCAGTCTTAACTACGACATTCTTGTCCAGCAGGATCGCCTGCCGGAAATTGGGGAGACGTTTACCGGCAACGAATTAATGTTGATGCCGGGCGGTAAAGGGGCAAACCAGGCGGTTCAGTGCGCCAAGCTGGGGCTGAACGTCAATATGGTGGGCTGTGTGGGCAATGATATTTATGGCAGCGAACTCATAAAATCGCTGAATGAAAACGGGGTATCGGTAGATAACATTAGCCAGCGCGGAAAAACCTCCGGCATTGGCATCGTGCAGATTCTGGAATCCGGCGATTATTGCAGCACCATTATTAAGGGCGCAAACTACCTGATTAGCGAACCCGATATTCACGATGGATTATTTAGCGATCGGCCTCTGTTAATCCTGCAGTCGGAAATTCCCGATCGTGTGGTTGAACGAGCCATCAGCGTGGCACGCCGTCATGATTGCCAGATTTTGCTCAACAACGCGCCGGCGCGCGAAATCTCTCCGCAGGCGCTGAGTCAGGTCGATTTACTGGTGGTGAATGAGACCGAAGCCAGCTTTATGAGTAAAACCGCTGTCACTTCGGTTAAAGAGGCGATGGCCTGTGCGGCAGCGCTACAGCAGAAGGTGAATGGCCGGGTGATTATCACGCTGGGCGAGAAAGGCGCGGTGTTATCCGGTGATGCCGGTGCCAGACATTATCCTGCCGTGTTCTGTCCGGATGTGGTGGATACCACCGGCGCAGGGGATTCCTTTATTGGCGGCATCGCCTATTGCCTGGTGAACAACATCGATTTGGAAGAAGCGATTCCTTTCGCGGCTGAAATCAGTTCCTGCTCAATCCAGAAATATGGTGGTCAGAGTTCTTTCCCGATGCTGCCTGATGTGGCGCACGCGCTGACGCAAAATCGCCAGCACCTGTTTGGCCGAAAAATACGGACCTGAAGCTCTGAACGGCACCTTTACAACATCAGACCATATACTTCGCAGCCTTCGTAAACGCCGATTAAGTACTGGCGCGCACCACAAAGTGCCAGTCCATCATAATGCGTTGAGCCGGCGAATCAGGTTGATCGATCTTATTCAGCAGCAAGGTAAACGCCTTGCGCCCCATAGCGCGCGACGGCTGCGCCAGCGTGCTCAGCGGCGGCGTGACCATTTCGGCGAGGTCGGATCCATCAAATCCCGTCACCGCTATATCCTGCGGCACGCGCAGCCCGGCGGCATGAATGGCTGACAGCGCGCCCGCCGCTAAGGTATCCGACACGGCAAACACGGCATCTGGACGCTCGGGCGCTGCCAGCAAGGCCTCCATCGCCTGTTTACCGGCATTAAAACTCAGCTCGGTGGCGTACGTGATGGCCTGCCAGCTGCGCGCTTCATGGATAAGTTGCTGCTGATAACCCGCTTGCCGCAGCTGCGCATATTTATAGCTGAGATCGTGGTTGATTAAGGCAATACGCTGTCGTCCCCTGCCCGCCAGAAACGCCACGACGTGCTTTGATGCCTGCACATCATCAATGCCCACGCAGGAGACATCACCGGCATCGGCGTATTCCGCGCATTGCACCCACGGCGTTTCGCCAATCAGCTGCGCCAGTTCTGGCAACTTACTGAACGCATCCATAGTGATAATGCCATCCACCATTTTCCCGGCCAGCAATTGCAAACTGGAGCGGGAGCGCTCGATATCTGAGCCAGAATTGCACAACAGAATGCGATAACTGTTTTTCTCCGCCTGCTCCTCAATGCCTTTTACCAACTCGGCACAAAAGGGATTGGAGATATCCGACACCATCACGAGAATCATTGAGCTACGTGCAGTTCGCAACTGACGCGCTAATAAATTTGGCTGGTAATTACTCGCTTTAATAGCGTGCAGGACTTTCTCACGATTCAGCGCTTTTACCGTATCGCTGTTATTCAGTACTCGTGAAACTGTCGCCACAGAAACGCCCGCTAAGCGGGCGATTTTTTGGATGGACATGCTTGCAACTCTTGCTCAGTCAGATACTACGGAGGCTAGCATAATTTCGCGCCCGCCTTAATCATGCGACTTTGCCGCATTTAACCCCAACTGGGCGCGGATGCTGGCCGCCTGCTGCGGTTGTGCGGCAAAGTCATCAAATGCCCGTTCGGCCACCGGAATGATGTGGCGACGAATGAAGTCGGCGCCCTCGCGCGCGCCGGTTTCCGCCTCTTTCAGGCAACACTCCCACTCCAGCACCGCCCACCCGGCATAATCGTACTGCGCCAGCTTGCTGAAAATGGCCGGGAAATCGATCTGTCCGTCGCCGGGTGAGCGGAAGCGACCAGCACGATCTATCCAGCGCTGATAACCGCCATACACGCCGCTGCGTCCGTTCGGCAGATATTCGGCATCTTTAACGTGAAAGGCCTTAATGCGCTGATGGTAGATATCGATGAACTGCAGATAATCGATATGCTGCAAGTGCAAGTGGCTGGGATCGAACAAGATGTTGCAGCGCGGGTGATTGTTCACCAACGCCAGGAAGCGTTCAAACGTCACGCCATCATGCAAATCCTCACCGGGATGGATCTCGTAGCAGACATCAATGCCGTAGCGATCAAACTCGTCCAGCACCGGCAGCCAGCGCCGCGCCAGTTCTGAGAAAGCTTCACTCAATAGCTGAGGATTGTGTGGCGGCCACGGATAGAGATATGGCCAAGCCAGCGAACCGGAGAACGTCGCGTGGGCCTGCAATCCCAGGTTGGCTGACGCGGCCGCTGCCAGCTTCACCGTCTGAATCGCCCACGCGGTGCGCTTTTCTTTGTCGCCGTGCAAGGCGGCGGGGGCAAAGCCGTTGAAGGCGCGATCGTGCGCCGGATGGACGGCAATCAGCTGGCCTTCCAGGTGCGTCGATAATTCACTGATCTGCAAGCCGTAGTTGGCCAGCAAACCCGTCACTTCATCGCAATAGGTTTGACTGGTTGCGGCGCGCGGCAGATCAAAAATTAGCGGGTGATTACAAGGCATCTGCAGCGCCTTGTAACCGAGCGCAGAGGCCCATTGCGCCAACCCTGCCAGCGAATTAAATGGTGGCTGTTGCCCAATAAACTGCGCGAGAAAAATTCCCGGTCCTTTTAACGTTTTCACCTACACCTCCCGTCAATCAAACCGCTTCATCCCGGTATTTAAAGGTGAAGAGGAAAAGAACGGCGATCGCCGCCGCGGCAATCGCGGGGATCCACCAGAATGTTGCCCAGTTTTGCGCCGTGCCCTGTCCGGCAATCAGGCGGTTATACAGCGCGCCCGAGATCTGCGAACCCAGCAGCATGCCAATACCGTAGGTGAACATCACCACCATGCTCTGCGCCTGCCCTTTCACTTTCTCGCCGGCGATGCGGTCGGTGTAGATAAAGCCCACCACAAAGAAGAAGTCATAACAGACACCGTGCAGCAGAATGCCCATGTAGATCAGTGCGCGGCTTTCATCGTTCATGCCCATGGCAAACAGCGCGTAGCGCACAAACCACGCCACCATGCCGACCAGCAACATGTATTTGACGCCAAGGCGGCGGAACAGCAGCGGGATCACCAGCATGAAGACGATTTCCGACATCTGACCAAATGACATCGCGGTACTGACGTTACTCACGCCCGCATCCGCCAGCCAGGACGCGGTGTAGGCGTAATAGGTGCCGAGCGGGATGGAGATCAAGGTGGCGCAGAGAGCAAAGACGAAGAAGTGACGGATTTTCAGCAGCGCAAAGGCATCCGCGCAGAACAGATCGCGCACTTTTAGCGGCATGCCTTTCGCCGGTGCAGGCGTATGCGGCAGCGTGAGACTGTAAATTGCCAACGCCACCGAGCAGATTGCGGCCAGGGTGAAAATCGCGGTACTGGAGGCGATGCCGGTAACACCAATAAAGATGCCCGCCACAATCCAGCCAATGGTGCCGAACACCCGCACCACCGGAAAACTTTTGTCACTGCTGGCCAGGCTGTGAAAGGCAATGTTGTTAGAGAGCGCCAGCGTCGGCATAAAACACAGCGTATAGCCAAACAGCAAGCCAATCAGCAGCGCGCCGTTTTCGGCCACCAGCGCGCCCGGGACAAACCATAAAATCACCGCGCCCGCCAGGTTCATCACCGCCATGACTTTCTGTGAAGGGAAGAAGCGGTCAACCAACATGCCCAGCACAAACGGCGACAGTATTGAGGCGATCGGCCCTGCTGAGAAAGCATCACCAATCAGCAATGACATGTTGTGCTGCGTCATCACCAGCCCGAGCGTTACGGACCAGCTTCCCCAAATGAAAAACTGCATGAACATCATCAATGACAAGCGGGGAATCAGCAGACGCTGCTGCCTCACCGCAATCTCAGAACCTGTAGTTGTCGAAACCATGCTGACCTCGCGCCAAAAAGAAATCGATTACATTCCACAGAGAGAAACAAAGTAATCGATTACTTTGAGCAGTTCCTGGTGACCGATCACAATTCTTTTACAAGTGACCCGAGCATCACCGAGCGGCTTAGGCTGACAGTGATTGCACGCGCAGCCTTGCTGATTTGCACTATCCTGTGCGGGAGAGATTTTAATGACGATTCAGAGGAATGGGATGAGCGCCGATAACGAACATGAAAACAGTGCAGAAACGCTACTGCAAAGCGGGCAAGCCTGGAATGGCCAGCATATTGAACACTATCCAGCCGGTAAGCCCGAGATCACGGTGATGAAGATGACCATTCCTGCACATTCCGAGCTGCCGTGGCATACGCATCCTATGCCGAATACCGCGTATATTTTATCGGGATCGCTGACTATCGAAGACAAAGCCAGCGGCGAGACTAAAACGTTTAACGCTGGCGAAGCCTTTAATGAATCCATCGACATTGCCCATCGTGGTTTCACCACGGATCAGCGTGCCGAGCTGATTATTTTCTACGCCGGGGTTGAGGGCATGGAACTCTCTATTCCGCTGCCGGGTGAAGAAGCCGAATATTAATTATTCAGCAGCGCCTGTTTAAACGAATAGATATGCACCCGCGCCGCCTCTTCCGCTAGCTCGGCATTTCCCTGCTCCAGCGCCGCAATGATCGCTTCGTGTTCGGCGATGACTTCGTTCATGTGCGCAGCGCTGGAAAGCGTGGTGGCCCAGAAGCGCTGCGCCTGCGCGTGGATAATGCTGAGAATATCGGCCAGCCGACCGTTGGCGGCGATGTCCGCCAGTACCTGATGAAATTCGCGGTCCAGCAGCATCATCTGTTCGCGATCGCGTGAGGCGCTGGCATTGGCAATGCGCTGATTCATCTCCCGCAGATAGACGATCTGCGCCGCATTGACCCGCTGCGAAGCCAGCCGCAAGCACAGCGCCTCATTCACCAGACGCACCTCAATTAACTCCAGCGCATCATCAATTGACAGCGGCGACACCATCACGCCCTTGCGCGGGATAATCTGCAACAGCCCTTCCGTCTCCAGCCGATGCACCGCCTGATTCACCGGCGTTCTGCCCATCTCAAGATCATCCATCACCTGCGCGATATTGAGATAGTCGCCCGGTTTGTAGCGCAGCGTGATCAGCCGGTGCTTGAACGCCAGATAGGCGCGCTCGTTAAGCGAAATGCTTTTCGGGGTCGTCGGCGAGCTCACATTTTCAGCCATCACATTACTCATCACGCAAATCCTTATTAGGTAACTGAGACATATTACACAAAAACCTGGCATGAAAATGGCTAGATTGAAATGACAGTGAAATTTCACACGCATTTCTCACCTGGAGATCGATCCCATGCAATTACGGTTTACAACAGATTACGCCGATGCGGCAGTACTGGATGTTGAGATTAATCAACTTGTTATCGCGGGCTGGGTAGGACGCGATCAGGAAGCGGTGCTGCACCATATCAGGGAGCTGGAAGCGCTGGGCGTGCCCGCTCCTGGTGCAGTGCCGCTGTTTTATCGTGTCGCAACCAATCAATTAACTCAGGAAACGCAGCTGGAAGTGGTCGGCGATCAGACGTCCGGTGAAGCTGAACCCTTCGTGTTTTTCCATCGCGGCGAATATTGGGTTTCGCTGATTTCTGATCATACCGATCGTCATCTGGAAACGTTCAGCGTGGCGCTATCGAAACAGGCGTGCATCAAACCGGTGGCCGGTCACGCGTGGCGCATGACGGACGTCAAAGCGCACTGGGATCAGCTGGAGCTGCGCGCCTGGATCAACGTCAACGGTGATTGGGTGACTTATCAGCAAGGCGCCCTCTCCTCGCTGCTGACGCCACTTGATCTGCTAAGCCGCTATTTTGCCGCGGGCCAGGTTGAGGAAGGTTTCGCCATGTCGTGCGGCACGCTCAGCGCCATCGGCGGGATCCGTCCTTCCAGTGAATTCCGTATGGCGCTGCACGATCCGGTGCTGAACCGCACGCTGGAACACACTTACATCACGGGCTCGCTGCCGGTTATCGCCTGAGGTTCTCTATGACAACGTTATGGCAAGCGAGCCAGCAGCTGCTCGCCGGGCAAATCAGCCCTGAAACCCCGACCCAGCATGCACTGAGTGCAATTGCAGCGGAAAGCGGAGAAGGCAAACGCGTCTTCACCAAGGTGTATACCGCTGCTGCGCGCCAGCAGGCCGAACAAGCCGGCGCGCGCTGGCAGCAGCAACAGCCACGCAGCGCGATTGATGGTCTGCCCATCAGCATTAAAGATCTGTTTGATGTCGCCGGAGAAGTCACTACCGCCGGTTCCCGCTTGCTCAGCAACACCAGCCCAGCCACGGCGAACGCCAGCATGGTGGATCGGCTGCAGCAGGCTGGTGCCGTCATCGTTGGCAAAACCAATATGAGCGAGTTCGCCTTCACCGGCCTCGGCGTCAATCCGCATTACGGCACACCCGCCAATCCGTGGCAGCGCGCGCAGCAGCGCATTCCGGGCGGTTCCTCTTCCGGTGCAGCGGTGGCGGTGAGCGACGGCATGTGCCTGGCGGCGGTTGGCACCGATACCGGCGGTTCGGTGCGCATTCCGGCGGCGCTATGCGGCTTAACCGGCTTCAAACCGAGCGCCAGCCGCATAGATCAACGCGGAACGCTGCCGCTGGCGGCATCGCTCGACAGCATCGGTGTGATCGCTCACGACGTGCGCAGCTGCTGGTTGCTCGATAGCGTGATCGCCGATCGGCCCCTCACAATCGATGAGCGGAATCTGTCAGAAGCGCATTTCGTTATCCCGCAGACGCGCGTGCTGGCTGGCCTTGACGAACACGTCAGCGCCGCCTGGCTGCATGCGCTTGATGTGCTGTGCGCGCAGGGCGTGAAAATCACCGAGCTGCCGCTGCCAGAGCTGGCAGAACTGGACTCCATTAACGCGCGTGGCGGCATTACCGCGTGGGAAGCCTGGCAATGGCATCAGCATTACGCCCAATCCCAGCCAGAAGCCTACGATCCGCAGGTTCTGACGCGCATTAATCGCGGCAGCTTACTGAACGAAGAGGATGCCGCCGAACTTTACCAACTGCGCGCCGACTGGAAACAGCGCGTCGAGCAGGCGGTTGCGCCCTTCGACGGCATCCTGATGCCGACGGTGCCGTTGATCGCGCCGACGCTGACTGAGCTCGACGATCCCGCGCGCTACATGCAAGTCAACCTGCTGATGCTGCGCAACACCAGCGTGATCAACATGCTGGATGGCTGTTCGATTTCTCTGCCTTGTCATCAGCCCGGCGCTGCGCCGGTTGGCCTGATGCTCTCTTCCACCCATGGCAACGATGCTGCATTACTCAGCTGGGCTGCCGCGATTGAAACCACCCTGAAACGGAGTAGCTGATCATGACTCAACCCCACGGCATGCTGTTTGTCGCCACCCATATCGATGCTGCAGATGAAGCGGATTTCAACCAATGGTACGACCACGAACACGTTGAAGAGCGCGTGGCCATTAGCGGCTTTCTTAGCGGCACGCGTTATCAGGCGGTGGATGCCGAACGCAAATACCTCGGCCTGTATGAAACCGCATCGCTGGAAGCCTTTACCAGCGCCGATTATCACGCCGCCTTCACGCGCCAGACCGAATGGTCGGTGAAGAACCTTAACAAAATGGTCAATCCGATGCGCCGCGTCTGCGCCATCTCGCATCAGCATGGACAAGGCACCGGTAGCCATCTGGCGGTGCTGACCTTAAAAGCGGGTACAGATGTTGCATCTCTGGGCAGCTGGCAAAGCAGCGTGCAGCAAACGCCAGGCTATATCGCCTCACGTTTGCTGACGCCTGACACCACGCTGAGCTCGCCGCTGCCACGGGAAACCAGCGCAACGCGACCAATGCATCCGATGCTGCTGCTGACCTGCCGCGACGCCCAGGTGTGTAAAACCCTCGCCGCCGATGCCGCGCAGGCACTCAACGCGGACGTAGAGCTCTACTCCCTCAGCTGGCAGTTAACCCAACAGGAGATGGCTCATGGCTAATACCGATTCAACGTTGCCGCACGCGTCAGGCGCGCGCGCCAGCCACAGCAAAACCGGTCGCCTCGCGGCGGCCAGCTCCATCGGTACCGCGCTGGAGTGGTATGACTTCACGGTCTACAACATCATGGCGGCGCTGGTGTTTAACCACGTGTTTTTCCCCAGCTTTGATCCGCTGGTCGGAACCATTCTGGCGTTTTCCACCTATGCGGTCGGCTACATTTCCCGTCCGGTTGGCGGCTTTATCTTTGGTCATCTCGGCGATGTCGCCGGGCGTAAAGCGGTATTGATCACCACCCTGGTGATTATGGGCGTTACCACCGCACTGATGGGCCTGCTGCCGGGCTATGCGGTGTGGGGCATCTGGAGTCCGGTGCTGTTGGTGGCCTTACGCTTTATTCAGGGTATTGCATTAGGCGGCGAATGGGCCGGTGCAGTGTTGCTGTCGATGGAGCATGGCGATGCCGACAAACGTGGCCGTAACGCCTCGTTTGCGCAGGTAGGTCCCTCGTGCGGTACCTTGATTGGCACCGGATTTATCACGCTGGTAACGGTAGCGTTGAGCGGCGAGCAGTTTCAGGAGTGGGGATGGCGCATTCCATTCCTGCTGAGTCTGCTGCTGGTGATGTTTGGCTTATGGCTGCGTCGCGGCGTAGAAGAGACGCCAACCTTTGTCGCGATGCAGCAGGCGGAGAAAACCACGCATACGCCGCTGAAAGAGGTGTTTGTTCGCTATCCACGTGAGCTACTGATCGCTGGCGGTTCACGTATCGGCTCCGACGTGTTGTATGCGTTGGTGGTGGTGTTCACCCTTACCTACGTCACCACCGTGCTGCAACTGCCGCGTCCGCTGGCGCTAATGGCCACCATGCTCGGCGCGATTGGCAATGCGATTACGGTGCCGATGTTTGGTGCGCTCTCCGACAAGCTCGGCCGTCGTCCGGTCTACATTGCCGGTGCGCTGCTGGCAATCGTTTGGTCGTTTGTGTTCTTTGTGCTGCTGGATAGCTCACAGCCGGTGCTGATTGTGCTGGCGGTCATTGGCGGCTTGCTGATTCATGCGGTGATGTACGGACCGCAGGCGGCGTTTGTCACCGAACAGTTCCCCAGCCACGTGCGCTACGCCGGATCGTCACTGGCTTACACGCTGGCGGGTATCATTGGCGGTGGCTTTGCGCCCCTGATCATTACGACCTTGTATAAAGAGATGGGCAGCACGCTGTGGGTATCGCTGTATGTCAGCCTGGCGTTGCTGATCACGCTGTTTGCGCTGTGGAAGGCGAAAGAGACCGCGCATCGCCCGCTTTAATCAGAGAGGTGTTTGGCGAGGGATTGCCAGACTTCAGCAGAGGAGAACAACAAGGCGCGGCACGCGCGACCCTATTAATGCAGTTTTTTCGCCAGGATACGAATGGCTTTCTCGCAGGCGACTTTAGTTTTGCTGTCGGTGGAGCGCAAACTTAGGCGATACAACGCGCCTATGAGTTCCTGAACGGTAAGCGCTTCATCAGGACGCAGGATACGTGTCACTACCCTGCCCACCAATGCGCGAATCTCTTCCGTAATATCTGAATCTTCGTCTTTCACTTGCCCTCCGTCTTTACGCTTCGCTTATTTAGGAAGTATCCGACTCCTAATTAGACAAATTTTAGTCCAGCAGCTTCATAACTAACTTGATGGTCTCTGGTTCATCTTTTACATCGGTGATCTTGCCCACAACGCGCATGCCAAAGGCGATGCAGAGGATCAATCCCGCGGCGGTGTCCACATCCAGATTGGGCGTCACTGAGCCATCTTCCTGGCCCAGTTTGAGCAGCGAGGCGAGGAAGTTTTTATTACGAATGACCGCTTCACTCACCAGTTGCGAAAGATCGTCATCCAGCACCTGCAGCTCCACCGCGCTGCCCACCACTAAACAGCCGGTGCGACCTTCCACCGCCCGCGCGGAATCGAGGTAAAACTGCAGCAGCTCGCCGAGCTTCTCACGGCCGCTGGTGAACTGTGCCAGACGCTGGCGCAGATCGGCATTGCGCACCGAAAGATAGCGTTCAAACACCAGCAGAAACAAGCTGCGCTTATCTTTAAAAGCCTTGTAGATGCTGCCCGCTGTCAACCCCATCGCTTCGCCCAGATCGTTAAGTGAAGCCGCATGAAACCCCTTCTGACGAAAAACAATCATGGCTTTGTCCAGAGCCTGTTCGATGTCGAACTCTCTTGGGCGGCCACGTTCTCTGCTTTTCATGTCGGTGGGTTGCGTTTTACTCATACGGATGGCATCAGGGAATGCGGGTTTCCAAAAGTTGACGGAAATGTCTTATCGACGATTACTATATCGCAACCCACCCTTGCCTGTATAGCCGGGAAAAAATAATGCCTTACAGAGCAAAGAGTTAGTGAATCACTTTGGCTATTAACGGTTTTTTTTCTCCACGCTGGCTCACACAATCGCAAATTTATGAGTCAGCTCACAGCTCAGGCAAGCAAAGCGCAAATCCTGTGCCAGGATTAATTCACCCGCTGGCATCAGGCCAGCGAACGGCAGCACACAGTCACCACGAAATAGGGAGATCAACATGAACGAAGATCGTATTAGCGGCAACTGGAAGCAGTTCAAAGGGAAAGTGAAGGAAAAATGGGGCGACCTGACCGATGATGACATGACCGTGGTTGAAGGAAAACGCGATCAGCTGGTCGGCAAAATCCAGGAACGCTACGGTTATGAAAAAGACCGTGCGGAAAAAGAAGTTAAAGAGTGGGAAGATTCGAATAAGTACCGCTGGTAACGCCGCGCCGTTATGCCGGACAACTTTGTCCGGCATACAGCGATCAGTGCTGCGTTGAGTCATCCGCCGAAACGTTTTTCGCTCTAAAGCTCATCACGTTCTCTTCCGATTGTTCAACCTTGTCGGCTGTGCTGCTGTTCGTCACCAGCTCTAAAGCCAGTCTGGCGATCCGTACCTCTTCCGCCGTCACACCCGCATGTATCATCTTCTCTAATTGCGCGAGCAGCGTGGTACGCGAAACCGGCGCATCCTGGTTAAATAATTCCATCACCGCATCACCAATCGCGATGTCGCATAACTGTTTGTCATTACTGTTTTTCATGGGCTCTCTGTAATCGTCTCAACCAACCCTGGCCGGGGGATCCTGACGTGGCTGAGCATACCCACTGAGAAAAAAACGTCAAATACAAAAAAATGTCGATGCAATCGAAAATGCTTCGACATACAACGCTTGCGGCAGCTGAACGTCACGCCGCAAACGTTAGTCTGGCTTAGCCGCTAACCCGCTCCTGCAGAGCAGCAGGATAACGTTCAACAATCACTCTGTAAGTTCCGCATCGCCGTGCAGCTCGCGCGCCATGATCGGCATGGCGGGCAGATAGATATCCGTGGAAAACGAAGTGATCACCATTAACCCACTCAGAATGAGGATAAACGGCAAACCACTCGACTTGACGGTAAAGGATTACGTACGCATTGAGGCGTGATCCATGTTGAATTCCAGCGAGATCGAATTCATCCATGTTAGCGGATGTGATTGTGAAGATAATGGCGTGAAATGACGTTGCGCCAGGGAGGAAAATCATTAATCAAAGTTGCCGCATATCGTGATCTGCTATGCCTGGAAATAATCCAGATGCCATGAGACACTCTGGCTTATCCTGTCAAAATATCTATTTCACGCCATGAAAACCTTTCTGATTATTGTGCCCGACGGCGGCATGCTGTTTGAAGCGGCGGGTATCGCCGATATCCTGATGCGCGCCAATCAGCATCTGCCGGTTGGCGCCGATCAGCAGCGCTATCGCGTTAGCCTCGCCACCACCCAATCGCATCAGGTGATCCACGGCCAATCCGGCCTCAATCTATTAGCCGATCTCAAGCTGGCCGATCTCGATCCGCGCACTGCGTGGGACACCATCATGATTACCGGGCGCGGCGACAGCGCGGAAGAAGGCAATATGGTGGTCGATTTCATCAAGCTGGCGGCTCCGCAGGCGCGGCGCGTGGTTTCGGTATGTGGCGGAGCGATGCTGCTGGCGGAATCCGGCTTGCTGGCAGGTCGCCGCGCCACCACGCACTGGCGCTTGCTCGATACCTTGCAATCGCGCTATCCAGAGATTCAGGTGGAAGGCGGCCCGCTGTTTATTCAGGACGGACCGATCTGGACCTCCGGCGGCGTCAGCTCGGGCTTTGACCTGACATTAGCGCTGGTGGAAGAGGATTTCGGCTATAGCGTGGCGCGTGATATCGCGCAGGATATGGTGATGTATCTGCGCCGTCCCGGCGGACAGATGCAGTTCAGCCGTTTTCATCTGCAAACGCCGAGCGGCATTGGCCCGATCGGTGAATTGCAGCGCTGGATCCGCGCCAACCTCGCCGAAGATCTCTCAGTCGAGAAACTGGCGGAGCGCGTCGCCATGAGCCCGCGCAACTTTACCCGCGTGTTCACCCGTGAAACCGGCGCGCCGCCCGCGCGCTATGTGGCCGAAGCGCGTCTCGCCGCCGCGCGTGAACAACTGGAACAAAGCAACGACACGCTGGATCGCATCGCGCAACAGACCGGTTTTGGCAGCAGCATCAATTTACGCCGCAGCTTTGAGCGTCAACTGCATCTCACGCCGGGCGAATATCGCCAGCGCTTCCACTGCCGGAAATTGGCGTAAAGTGATCCTTTTTTGGCGTTTACGCCATCTCGCCATCGGCTTAGAGTGACTCCAGTATCTTCGGAAAAGGAGTCAATCATGACTAAGATCGGCATTAACGGCTTTGGCCGTATCGGACGTAACGTTTTTCGTGCAGCGCTGGGCAGCGATGATATTGAAATCGTCGCCATCAACGATCTCACCGACAGTAAAACCCTCGCGCATCTGTTGAAACACGACTCCCTGCTCGGCAGGCTACCGGCGGAAGTGGAAGCCGGTGAAGGCGAATTGCGCATTGATGGCAAAGCGGTGCGCGTGTTCAGCGAGCGCGATCCGGCGAATATTCGCTGGCGCGATGTCGGCGTGGATATCGTGATTGAAGCCACCGGCTTCTTCACCGAACGCGACAAAGCCGCAGTGCACATCACCAGCGGTGGCGCTAAGCGCGTGATTATCTCCGCGCCGGGCAAGAACGATGACCTGACAATTGTGCTGGGCGTGAACGATCAACGTTACGATCCGCAGCAGCACTTTGTGGTGAGTAACGGCAGCTGCACCACCAACGGCCTAGCGCCAGCGGCGGCGGTGCTGCACCAGGCGTTTGGTATTGAGCACGGTTTAATGAACACCACGCATGCTTATACCAACAGCCAGGTGCTGCACGATCAGCCGGAGAAAGATCTGCGCGGTGCGCGGGCGGCGGCGTTGTCGATTGTGCCTTACTCAAGCGGGGCGGCGAAGGCGCTCGGTCGGGTGATTCCGGAGCTGGAGGGTCGATTGACCGGCTATTCCCTGCGCGTGCCGGTGCCGGTGGTGTCGATTGTGGATTTGACCGTAACGCTGAAACGCGACGTGACCGCAGAAGAGGTGAATGACGCGTTTAAAGCCGCGGCGGCAGAAGGTCCGCTGCAGGGTATTCTCGGATACAGCGACGAGCCGCTGGTATCAAGCGATTATCAGGGCGATGCCCGTTCATCGATTATTGATGGGCTTTCGACGCTGGTGATTGGCGGCAATCTGGTGAAGATCCTTGCCTGGTACGATAACGAATGGGGCTTCTCCAATCGTCTGGTGGATTTAGCGCGGTTGATGGCAAAACGCGGGTTGTAAGGTATAACGGTCGCCGTTAATGGCGACCGTTATCCTGGCTACTTCAACCCCATCGCATCCTTCAGGGTAAAGAACAGATCGGTCTGATCGGTCAAGCCCACCACGTTAGCCGCATGCGGGCCGTACGCCGCAATGCGCACCTGCGTGCCGGTGTGTTCCTGCGAATCCTCTTCTGAATTGCCGTAGCTGATGGTCATCACCGCGCCATCTTTGGTATTCACCGCCTGCGTCAGACCCGGCGCTTTGGTGCCGTTTTCTACGATCTGGCTGCTGTGCGCGTGGTCGGCGGTCACCACCACCAGCGTGTCGCCATGTTCGCGCGCAAAGATCAACGCCTGCTGCACTGCCTCATCCAGATCAACGGTTTCACCAATTTGACCGCATGGATTGGCCGCATGATCCTGCTTATCAATTGACGCGCCTTCCACCTGCAGGAAGAAGCCTTTCTCATTAGTGCTTAGCAGATCGATGGCTTTTTTGGTCATCTGCGCCAGCGTCGGTACCGAAGCGGGACGCTCTTTATTCACTTCACAGGTCACCACCGGCTTATCAATGTTGCCATGATAGCTGGCTTTCGGTCCCTGCCAGCGCACCGGCATATTGCCGTCGGCAAACAGGCCAAGCACCGGTTTACTCTGGTCGGCCTGCTGAATGGCGTTCATGCCATCGAGATTATCAACCCACTGATAACCCAGCGCCTGTGCCTGTTCGCGCAGGGTTTTACCCTGATACTCGCCAGCTTTGGCGGTTTCACTAAAGGATTTCGCGCCGCCGCCCAGCGTGACGTCCGCGCGGGTTTTCAGCATCTGCTCGGTAATCGATCCTTTACCGCCCTGCTCCAGCGCGTTAGTGGGGCACAATTCGCTGGTTTTCTCCGGGCCGTAGCATTTGCGCGAAGTGACGTGCGCGATCAACGCTGCTGGCGTGGCATCCTGCAGTTCAGCAGTGGAAACGTTGCCGGTGGCTTTACCGGCGGCTTTCGCCAGCTCAAGAATCGTTACCTGATCTTTGCCGTTCACGTCGACGCCAATCGCACCGTTATAGGATTTGGTGCCGGTGGCCCACGCGGTGGCCGACGCGGCGGAATCCGTCACGTAATTCGGCTTGTGGGTTTTCTTATCCAGGGAATAGTGCGTGTATTGACCGGTGAGCGGCAACGCATCAAGGCCGGGGAAGAAACCGCCGGCGCCCCGCGCCTGATTACGCGCGGCGGTGATTTCCGAATCTCCCATGCCGTCACCAATCAGCAGAATCACGTTTTTCGCGGTGCTATTACTTAATGACGCTTTCAGCGATTCGGTCTGGTCGCCAGTGAGACGACGCGCGCCGCCGTGCTCGGTGACATCGCCGGTGGCGGCGCGGGAATAGTGTGCATCGTCTGCCACTGCTGATGTCGCGATCAGAGAAGCCAGCAGCGTAACCGTAAAGAGAGGTATCTGTTTCATTTATAATCATCCTTTTCCATAGATATAACCAAATGTTTCCGCGGACAAGTCTGCGACAGTGCGGTGACATTTTTGTGACAGAGAGGGAATGATTTGATGACAGAATCGCCATGATGAGCAGGCTAACGGCAATACGCTCAGAGCTTAAGCGAATAGAACAAAAGGAGAAAATAGCGCTTGACCCTTTTCAGCGATCTCCCTATAGTAGCGCCCCGTTGACCCAGCGCGGTTGACAAAAAAATGTGGTGAGGTGTCCGAGTGGCTGAAGGAGCACGCCTGGAAAGTGTGTATACGGCAACGTATCGGGGGTTCGAATCCCCCTCTCACCGCCATATTCTAAAGAAGAGCCTGAACGAAAGTTCAGGCTTTTTTTTTGCCTGTTTTCTGCAAGGGGGATTCAAACCCCCGCAGAGTTTGATAGCTGCGAATACCGGTTGGCTGCGGATTTTGCTAGTCCTGCTCTTTTGACGATGTAGCTATCGTTTGGTAACTGGCGATAAGCTGCTTCAGGTGCATTTCCGCTTGTGTTAACTGATTCTGTGTAGCGCCATCGTCCGATTGCTGCAACACGCGCAGTTCCTCTTCCAGTGGCACCGTTACGTTGAACGCCTGCGTCATATTGTAGACCGCTGTTTTCAGTTCGCTCACCGTCAGATATTTGCCGCGCTTCTCGTCAAGTCCATTCAGGCGCTGCGACAACGCGTTGAGCTGCTCCATGCCCTGTTGCCATCCCTGCATTTTATCTGCTGGCATTGCTGCCGCGTTAAGCTGCTTGTTCCAGCGTGCGCTCATCGTTTTAACCGCATCCGAATCAGGCCACACCAGGCTGGCCTGCATTACCAGCGCATTACCGAGCTGCAGATTCCAGTCCGGCGATACGTTTTGTAGCCGGTTCAATTGCTGCTGCGTTTGCTCCAGCCATGCCGCTTCGTTTAGCCATTCGGCGGGATTCGCTTGCAGCTCAGCCATCATTTCCGATGTGAGAGGCGCAGGAAGTGGTGATATTGAAGCCAGTAATGCTTGCTGTAACGGAGATTCCTGCTCAGTTTTTTGCACAACCAAATAGCCTATAGCGGCGATAAGTGACACGCTCAGCAGCGTCGCGCCCACGCCACTGATAAATGCCCGACGCCGCAGCCGCCGCAAATCGGGTGCCGGCGCACCCGGAGATGGAGCGTACACCCAGCCGCTGACTTCTGCACCTGCTAACGTCAGTGCGGGCTTCTCAATCGGAACGACTTCAGGCAGCTTGGCCACAGCATCAGATGTTGAAACATCGTAGTGTTCCAGCATCACCACCGCACTGCGAATGCGGTCCAGCAGCGGATCAATCTGACTAAGCTGACGCAGTTCAAGGCGTTGCAGATGATCGCCAACCTCGCTGAGCAAGCGCGCCGCCTGGCTCAGTGCCGTTAAGTCTGCTTCGGTTATTGTTTGAGTACGCAGGAATTGCTGTAACCGACGACTCAGTCCCGCCAGCAGTTCGATACGTGAATGTGCCGGCTGCGGCCATAACGTCGGCCATTCGCGGGTAATCAATGCCACCAGCACCGCCAGGCCTTCCGTCATACCGGCCGATCCTGCTGTGTTCGCGCGCGATAGCGTGTACCAGACCGCGCTTTGCAGCTCGACACCGTTTTTTTCGAACAGCGTTAAACAGAGCGTGGAGACGTGCGGCCAATCGACATCCGGACGCGCCGGATGTGTGAGTTTCTGCATTTCCTGGCGCAGCGCGGCATATTCCGCCAACGCACGCGGATCGCCGCCGGTTTTGACATAGCGAGATTGAGATGAAGTCATTGCTGTGTTCCGAAAAGCCCTAATCAGGCAAAAAAATTAAACAGATGCCCTGGCATCCAGATATTGCTGCTGTTTCATGTGACGGATCATCACGCGCCCTTCCGGCATAAATTCGGTGCCGAAGCGCACCAGTCCTACTTCCTTTAACTCGGCATCAATCGCGTAGCGCAATTCGCCGGGCTGCGTTTGCTCCAACATCACAATGTCAACCCGCTTCAGACGCGGCTCATATTTCAGTAGCACGCCGGAAAGTGTGTGCATCAACTGGTGCGCGGTGCCGGGCATGCCCTGCAGGATGCGCGTCATATCCGGCAGGCCGTAATCCGGCAGGTGCGCCAGCGAACCGGCGCGGCTGTTGAGAATGCGCTGCATGTTATCCAGCACCGACAAAATCACTTGGTTCTCTTCGCCAACACGTTCCAGCTCCAGATCACCTTCAAAATTGCCGTACAGAATGTCGTAAAGTGAAGGTGTCATGATTACTCCTTCTTCACGGCCAGCAACGTCAACGTACCGTCGCCCAGTTCAATAATGCGCGCCTTGTCGGGATCGAGGTCGTCACGCGTTAGCACCAGCCGCCATTTCTCATTCTGCTGGTCCGGTGACAAAAACATGCCCGCTACTGCGACAAACTTTGCATTCTCTTCCATCGGCACATCAATACTCACTGACTCGCCGGGACGCACGCTCACCGATTTCTCCGCCACTAAATCGGTCTTCAGCGCCTGGCTGTCGGCGGCCAGCAGCGATGGATAGTCCGAGCTGTCGAACGCTTTACGATCCTTCAACTGCCAGACGCGCACCACGGTTGTCAGCGCTGCGCCCTGAGCATTGCGGTTAACACCTTCGCGCGCGACAAAGTCGAGGTGCAGCGTTTTAATCTGTTTGTAGAAAATGGCTCTGGTCATCGAAACAGTGCCGTCCGACACTTTCTGCGTCAGTCCGCATCCGCTGACGGCCAGCGCGAATATTATAGGGAGCAGGGTTTTACCAGCGGTAATCGCCTTCTTCATCGGTCTCAATCCTTGATGTGTTGACCCGGACGCGCTCATAGCGGCCGAGCTGAATAGTAATAACGTCATCTCTTTTAGAATGTGATGCGCTCAACTGGGGCAGCACGGCAGTGCGTCCCAGCAGCACTGCATCAGCTTCACGGCAGCTTAGCTGTGCATCGGGTAGCAGGCTGCGCTCCACGCATAGCTCCAGTCGCGCATCGAGCTTTGCTCCGAGGTAAACGTGCAGCATCGCCATAAAATCACCGTGCAGTTGTCCACCCGGCAGCCAGCCGCTGACTTCGTCGCGATTGCGCGTGAACAGCCGAATCAGCACCTGGCCGTTGACGTCGGTGGCGTGCGTGCCCATCACCGGGCGATTCTTCATGCTCACCGGCTTACGTACACTCATCGCCAGGACGTTTCGCTGCTCAATGCGGCGCGGCTCCCAAGGCTTTATCTCCGCTCGCGTATCCGGCGCCAGCAGGGTGACCAGCGAACTCACACCCTCACCGGTGCGCCCCGGCAGCAACATCACTGGCAGAAGCGCCAGGAAACGCGATACCGGCGTGGCGACGTTTTCTGCACAGCCTTTAATGCCGAGTCCGGCCAGTCCCAGCAAATACTGCGAGGTATTATCGCGACCGCCTTCTGCGAAGGTTGCCGGATAGGAATACTTGCGCCAGATACGATAGAACTGGGTGGTCAGGCGATGATTAAAGATATCGAGAAAATCCTGCATCGCCTCATGGCCATCGCGGCGCAGAGCGATGTCATCGATATAGCGCGTTGGCAACGGCGATTCGGTGCCGTACAGCCCCATAAAGTTGACGCGCACAGTCGGCGGCAAACCGGGACGGGCAGGATTTTCATAGCCGCGGATTTCGCCCGCCGGAAAGCCCATGCCCGGATGCGGACGGAAGCGTACCGGTTCATGGCGCACCTGCCAGCCGCTGCCGGGCACTGGCGCGTCGGGATCGCTTTGCTCAAGCAGCTGGCAGAAGCGGTAAAAGTTCATGTACGGCAGCCGGTCACCCAGCTGCGCAATTAGCCGGGCAGGCGCTGGCTGTGATTCTCTTTCCACCGGATGCATTTTCCTTCTGGCCGGATGATGAGGGAGAGCTGAATGAACTGATTCATGTCGGCGTAAAGTGACAGGAAGCGGTTGAGCATCTCGCCGAACAGGTTGATGTCACCGTCACCGGTGAAGCCATTGCTGTCCAACGTGATTTCCACTTCGAGACCACGCAGCAGATAACCGTTTTCAAAGCGCTGCAGACGGTGATGCTGCACGTCAAGAATGGCGTCGAGCTTGCGGTTACACAGCTCGTCATCCTGCCAGTTGTAGAGCGCAAGCGTGCCGCGTAGCACTTCTGCACTGCTCATCATATTGATGAAGCCAGAGCCGAGATGGCTCAGCACGCGCCAGTGAAAGCGATCTTCTGCCGGTGGATAAGCGGGCAGCGTTGGACGACACAGGTTGCGCACCGTTACCGGCGTCTGTAATACCTGTTCGCAGCGATCCAGCAGCGTGCTCTGCAGCGCCCGGCGCGGTAGCTGACCGTTAGTGCCGGTGATGCGCAGCGACAGCGTATCTTTGGCCAGCTCCTGCCCCGCTTCCCATTGCTGGCCGCCGAGAATGAGCCAGGTATCGTGTAGCCCGCTCACGCCTTTACGCACGCGGGTATGGAAGTAGCGCTCAGGTGCCTGTCGACGCATCATGCCGCCCTTGTGGCGGAAACTCGAGAACGGCACGTAATCTGCGCTGCCGCCAATGCCCGAACCGTTAACCGCATCCACCGCGTAGATTTCGGTATGGCCGTCCTGCAGTCGCTTCGGACGAAGCAGGTATTCGCTCTCCAGTCCGCTCACCGTCAGCGGATCGGCCTCCAGCGTGAACAGGTTGATCACCGGCACACAGTGCAGCCGCAGAGACTCATCCGTCACCGGCAGATCGCTCTGCCACTGCGCGCTAAACACCACCTCAATATCGAAATATGCAAGGCCCGGCGGCAGCGTGATTTTCTCCAGCCCGTTGAGATGAACAAAGCGGAATTTCTCCGGGAAGGTGAAGTATTCGAGCAGCAGCTGATAGCCACTGAAGGCGCTGTCGCCCTTAGGCCACAGCCGGTCATCGTCGCCAAATCCGCCGGGGCTGAACCAGCCGTCGAGCCGCGCACGCTCTTCCTGACCCGCAAGGCGGATATACAACGCCGCCTGGCGACGCGTCAGCATCTGGTGCAGCGCGTTACTGAACGGTACGTCTTCACCCAGCCAGAAGCGTAGGCGGCTCAGGTCGGTCTGATTCCAGTCAGCCTGACCGCTGCTGTTGATGCGGATGCGCAGCAGCGAACGCCCATCCGGCTCGGTTGCCATTGTCACGCCAGCGACTTCCAGCGGATTCAGCGTTAGCGCCTGCGTGGTGCGGTAGCGGCATACGGTATTTTTCGGGCCAACCGGACGCGAATAGACCTCCAGTCCGGCTGGCGCCACCTCCGCCATTTTCATTTTTGGCAGGTCTGGTGTCAGCGCCACCACCGACAGCGACGGAATGGTGCGCAAGTAGTGCGGCCACAGCATGCTGACCAGCCCTTCAGTCAGTTCCGGCAGATCGTCATCAATTTTCTGACGCAGGCGACCGACGGAAAAGGCAAAGCCCTCCAGCAGACGTTCAACAAACGGGTCCGGCGCGCCAGCGCGATCAAGGTTAAGCATCGCAGCGCGATCGGGATGCGTGGCGGCAAATTCTTTCGCGGCATCACGCAGGTAGCGCATTTCGGTATCGTAATAGCGCAGGGTGAGATCTTTCATTATTGAGCCATGAGTTGTTGCGTTAAGTATTAGAGTTTTGGTCTTTAGCTGGCACGATCAGCGTGGCCCACAATTGCTCGGTTTCTAATCCCGTTCCACTCAGCATAATCTGTGGGCCTTCATTTAAGGAGGAACTGGCACAAGCGATAGTAAGCCAGCATGCAGCAGGCCCCGGATAACCCAACGTGCTGTTAATGTCGTGCAGATCCTGTCCAATATTGAGCGGTAACGATAGCGCTTTAAGAGCCATTGCCACCCTCTGCTGCCATGAAGAATGTATGCCAACCAACCATCCGCTTTTGATTTGTTCAGTCGTGGCATCTCCCCACAGCGCAGCATGTTGCACCGCATAGTTCAGATCCTCCTCAGTCACACTGTAAGCCTGTTCAGGTCGATGCAATTGCGCTAGCGGTTTGGGCGAATCTGGCAAACCCGGATTTGCCAGCAGTAAATAAACTAGCGATTCAGCCGATCCTTCCAGCTGTATAGGGGAAAAATTGACGGCTAATACTAAAAGCAATGAGGATTTATTGCTGCGATGATCAAGCCACTCATCGATAGCTTGAAGTCCAGAACCATGCAGCCATTCAATCGCTTGCTGGATGTGAGCATCGTTAAAATGTTGCTGCCACATTTTTTGAAAATTGATATCCGGCATGCCGATGTGATTTTCCAGTAGTAGATGCAGCGGTAAATCAGATGGAAACGATGCTAACGTCTTACTCAATTGATTAATTGTTGCGCTCATTGTTTGGTTAAGTATTTGCTCCGGCGATTGATCAGCCGTGGCATTTAACCGGCTATGTCTAATACCACGTTCGCTTTGCCATGAAGGCTGGGTTTTCAGTGCCTGCTGTTTTTGTTGGATCGCCTGCCATTGTTTTTTACCATCCTGATCATCAGGAAAACGCAATGCAGTATGAAGGCTGACGTCTAAGATGTTGAGGTAGCGCTGACCCAATTGCACTTGTTGCTGAATAGCCTTTTCTCTTTTAGCATTCAGTTTATCCACTGTTGCAATATCACAGGAATAATAAACCATTCGCAAGACTAACAGAGTCAACCAAATAGCGGCTGGAATCACTAATGCTTTTTCCCAAAAGGCTTCAGCATCGATGGCTTTATTTTCCAGGTTTACTGACATTTGATATGCGGTGCCTGATACCAAAAACAGAGCGAGTAATAATAGCCAGATCCACCATCTTGGTAATTCAGGTTGTTTGAGCGCAGTAGGTACCTGCCTGAGGTTGATTGCCATAATTACTCTGCCACAGCTTGTGTCAGGCTGGAGATTAATTCACAACCACACGCACACCGATGCCCCTGAAATGCCACTGGCACACCATTATCTTTAAACGTAGCATGGCCCTCAGCAATAAAATTCTTACCGTGACCAATAATAGGACAAATAACCGCATCCCCCTTACGTGCTGCGCCGATACCAGAAAATTTCATTGTGGTTGAACCTTCCAACACCGTGCCGCCACCATTATGGCTATCGCCTAAACGGATAATTCCTTTCATTAAATCACTCCTTTAAACTGAGAAAACGCCAACATTTTTTTGCGGCAATACATTTAAATAAAACAAACCATAATATTTAAATCTCAGCAATTAAACGCCATGCCATCATTTTTTCTTCAATCACAATTTTGTCCTCAAATGGCCAGGGACGAGTGACAACGCGCCGTACTCTGTCAGCTGGCAGAATATCTCCCTGATTAAAGCGCACTATCCTCTGAGTATTTAGGCTGTTGTAATCCCACCATTCCATTTCCCAATATCCACTCACGGGACACACCTCACCATTACGGCATGATAGCTTGATGGAATCATCACGAACAAAATGTGGTGACTCTGGTAATGGTTTGCCGGTAGCAGGATCGAGCTGTTTATCCCGCGCCATTTGGTTAATGAGTGCTTCACTGGGCTTTTCAGGTGGAATATTGGCTTCTCTTTCTTCCAGCCATTTCAACTTTCCATCCCAGGCGGGTAACGGTGCGGGTGGAAGTGGCACAATTTCATCTATTTCTGGGACTGTAGGATTGGTATAGGAGTATCTCTCAAGAACATCCCATATTATTTCGTAGCGCCTTACTCGCTCCTTATCCATCTCCTGCCCCATATAGTAAAGTTCATTATTTAACTCTGGCCCATCAAAACCACTTGATAGAAAGCTAGCTGCACTCGAGTTTCCTGCTTTAACTCCAAGTTGAAAAAATTTCAGTGCAGAATTAAAATCTGCACGATTCTGGTAATAAATACCTAAATTACGAGCAGTCTTACCTTCACCTTGCTCAGCTGCGCAACGGCGAAATTGAATACTAATATCAGGTGCCACATTACTTGGTGCTAATTTCTCTCCGACATATGCTTGAGCCTGAGGGCTACCTTCATCTGCAGCTTTACGCATGTAACGTAATGCCATCTCTTGATCCCGCTGCAACCCAGCTATGCCATGTTGAAGATAGATTGCAATAAAGTAATACCCAGCTCCTACACCTGCGTCTATCAACTGCTGGCTCAAACGCAGTCGTTCTTCGTCATTAATAATAAATCGGCCTTGTAATGCACCATTTTGAAGATTTATATTTGCTTTTAAATTTCCGTTTTCAGATGCTATACGATAAAGGCGAGATACTTCAGCCTCAATTGAAACATTCTGATTAAGTTGATTATTTTTCTGTAACCAACGAGCATATGCAAACAATTTTTCTGATTCATTTTTTGAATCAGAAATCATCTGATGCTTACATGTGAATTCTAATTTCATCTTAACTGAACTTAATGCATTCATTTTCTTAGTCTCATTGAAAGCTGAGTTAATATTTATTTCATCACATGCCGTAAGAAAAAAAACAACACAAAGAATTAGTCTCATCATCAATCTAGATCGCTTAATGTATTTTCATTGTATTGAAATTCAATAATTGAGCATAATGGATTCATCAAGCCTTCGCCATGCTGACTTGATTTAATTCGATCAGAATTTTGCGCCATTAAATCCTCCCATTGCTTAAAGGCTACCTTAACATCATCCTGCCCACCCAAATTATTCGTATGCAGATTCCATAATCGCTTCCTCATCTTCTTGGTTACTGGCGCATTACAATGCGCAATATTCATTTCACTATCGACCTGCATACTTCGTGTGTTGATATTGGCTGAACCATGGGTGGTAAAAACATCATTGATAATCATCAGTTTTGAATGAATATATACTGGCATCCAGTTATTTCCCTCTGAATCAGGTGCCACCAGCGAACAGACGTGGATTTTTAATCCCGGATGCTCTACGGGGACAACGGCACTATTGTCTATTTCCTGCATTTTCGCTTTGACTTCCGCCTCTTTACCCTTCCTTTCCTTAATATATTTTATTTTTTCATCAAGTGAGGCATCAATCGATGGCGGACTTGGCATTTCATTCCACAGCGCCTCTTTACGTCTTAATTTGGTAATACCTGGAATGGTATCTGCCCGGCCTAAACTCTCCAGCATACGTTGCGTGTTTACTGTACCTGCTCCAATACCGCCATCAGTCACATTTGTCGTAACAAAGAGGTAAAGTGATCCGTGTTTTCCTGGATCGCGTCCCTCACGGGTCTGATCCGCAGCGACTTTCTTGATCAATTCTGCCAGTGGTGGCCAGCGGAAATACTGGTTTTCAATATAGATAAACTGTGTGGCGTTATTTGTTGCCTGTAAATAGAGTTTCTCAATATCGCGCTTACCTGCCTGCGCCTGGGTGCGCAGCAATTGCGCCATAATCGGCGTGCCAAGTGATTTTTGCGGCCGCATGTTTTTAGCCGCCTCACTGGCATTACGCTGCCACAAGAGATTCTGCCCGGTTTCTTTCTGCCAGGCGGTCGCGAAATTATGATGTAAATGCTCAAGAATTGGTCCGGTTACCCGACTGGAAATATCCTGGCGTGGCAGAGCACCGGTCGCGCCTTTATTCGGTTCGGGTGCATGAGCACCCCGATTTCTGGCTGAGTGTGCATTAGTATCCCAGTACTCATCCAGCATGTTATGGCCCATCACAAAACCCACGGCTCTCTCCGGCAGTTCATAATCCACTATTACGGTTTTTTGATGATGTGTGACAGTTCCTGCCATAGTAGCAATCGTTGAGTTACTCAGATTTTTATCAAGAGCCTTAAATTTTGCCTGGTATGCAATTTCAGCACGATCCCTCGCATTAAAACCACGGCTAACAAAATGAGGAAAAGGATAAAGTTTCTCAAGCGTGCTTTCTTTTCCCCGGACCATCTCCCTCATGGTATTAAAGCGCGCGGAGGTTTTAAACCACCAGCAGTCATAATCAAATTGTGTATCGGTAGAAGTCTGACCTGCACGGTTTCTTACAATCGGCAAAAACTTTCCAGGTAAATTTGCTTCATCACCAAATCCGGCAGTATTAAATGGCATTTCCCAGGCCAGTATTCTTACTTCAACGCCACGCTTTTCAGCAATATCAATCAATAATTGCCCAATACAGGGTGCTTTGCCATCACGCACAAAATACATCGAAGGCTGGAAACCCCAGCAAATAATATCCACTGATTTGCGCGCATTTTCGATGGCATGATGCACCGCACCAAATGCTTCCTCACCATTAATCAGCGGAAAATAGGTCGCCGGTAAAGGTTGATATTCGCTGCCCTGTACAAACCACGGCGGTGTAATCACACATTGCTGGGTTATATCAGTTGCAATAGGTGAAACGATATCTGACTGACTCATGCGTCTTTTTCCCTGTCATTAATACCATCAAGTAATGCGGCATAGAGCGAACGGTGCCCGGTGTGCGAATCCGGAGCATTAATTTCTTCTGCAGGTTGCGAGTGATGATGATGAATGCCGCGATTCGCTAGAACACCTTGCTCTGGATTGCGATAAGTGGCGGCGACGGGAATCTGGTAGCTAACACCGTTTGCCATTACCAAGCGATAAGATTTCGTCACGGTTTGATGTTCAACCGGTAAATTGCCGGTGTTATCCAGCACGCCCTGTTTTATCGCTGCTCCATCGGCGTACAACGTATACGGCATGCCAGCCCAGCTTCCGGCTTCTGCATCAGGTGACATTGGTACTTTGAGATTCAATAATTGCTTAGCGGTGGATTGGATTTCGGGATATTCAGGATGTTCCGCCGTCATACTTGCCGGTCCGCTATAGGCGAAATCTGCTGATTTCACCGCAAAGTCACCATCGGTGCCCAACTCAATTTTGCACGGATCCAGCGTAATGTAGCTTCCCCCGGCATTCAGCACGATTTTCTTTTTAGCAATGATATGAATTTCTTCTTCGGTGCTGGTAATTTCCAGTCCTTGCCTTGCAAGCAATTGCAATTGATCGTTCTGCGCCTGAATCGAAACCGGCCCCTGATTTGCTAATAGCTTGATACCCATCCTGCGCACAAATACATTCAGTCCCTCGCCCACACCGATAAACATGCGTTTGACGATGCCAACATCAGCGTCTGCCTCTGCGGTGGCGATTAAGTTCTTTGCCGCTGCAAGCTGTAAATGTTTACCGCTGGTTAACGCGATTCCCTGCGGCGCACTAAGCAGTGCGACTGCTTGCTTGAGCTGTTCTAACTCTTCGCGCATGAAATTAAGTTGAGTTTCCACTTGCGCAGGTTCTGCGCCTGCGGCTTTTCCATCATCAGCTAACTGCTGCATTTGATTGCCTGCATTGTGCAAGCGGTTAAGTGCATCCTGCATCTCAAGCACTTCTGCACCAGCGCCAGGTTGCTTATCTGCACTTATAAAAATACCGCTTCCAGCACGAATCCCGCCCCACTTGTCCGTGCGCAGTTCAAAACCTTCACCGCGTTTGGCTCTCGAGGAATCCACCAGGTGCCCCAGGCTTAGCTGTGATTTACCACCATACTCGGTGCTGAGTTTGACGTGCTCTTCACCGCGCTTATCTTCCATGCGCAGTTTGTTTAAACCTGCGGTGCGGATAACGTTGCGTGTGCTGTTCTTTTCGGTGACGTGGTCGACATGGCGCGAATCATGAAGCGCGTGAGCAATATAAGGCTGGTCAGGATCACCTTCGCGGAAGGCTATCGCTACTTCCGTTCCCTGAATCAGTGGGAAGTGGAAGCCATACATATCGCCGCCATAAGGTTTGGCGAGTCGCACTGGCATGCTCTCCTGCCCGCGATCTTTGCTCTCTTCATCCGCATCAAACACCACACGATAAAGACCTGAAGCGTCCTGCCAGGCGTAGATATCATTATCTTTTGCGCTAGTGACTCGCGCTGTCATGGTGCCGCTGACTTTAGGGCGTACAAGCATTGCTGGACGCCAGCAAATAGTTTCACTGTATGGCACGGCGCCAATCGTCACTCGCATGGCTGATTCCCGACTGGCAACGAACTTCAACTTTATAATTACCAGTGGGTTATGCAGCAACTCTGGCAAGGTTGAAGGAACACTATTGTCGGTCATTATCAGCGTTTGCCCAGCAGCCAGAGAGGGATCGGTGCTTATTCCTGTAATGGATGTTCGGCTAGCGAGGAAGCGTTCATGATCCAAACGTGCATAGAAGTTTGCGGTTTCTGCAGCTGGTGTGTACTTGTCACCAGATTGGGGATGGCGAGGTCGATAATGATAAACCTTGCCATAATTAGTTGCATCGCCATCGCCCCGTGTCATATCCGCTTCCGCAGACCGTAAAATATATTGCGCCTCACGATGGTTATAATCTTTAGCGGATACGCTAGCTTCCACAACCTGATGATTAAGATTTAGTTCCCAGATCGAATCTTTTCCGCCATCATCCATACCTGAAGGGCTGTTAAGCGGCAGCGATTTGACAGTATTAAACGACACCTGACTGTCACCAAAATGGATTACTTCAGTGCGCGCATCCTCCTGTAAGCGAAAGTAGAAAAAAATTCCTACTTCAGCCAGTAAACGTTGAATAAATTTTAGATCACTTTCCTGGTACTGATTAATTTGTTCGCGCTTTGGATAGCTTTGCTTCAGGCTAAATTGGTATTGCCAGGCTTCCAGACCATGTTCAGTAAGTATTTTCGTTACCACTTCAGGCACTGATTTATTGACGAAAAATCGATGACTGTGGAATTGTTTACCTAGCAGTGAAACAAATGGCTCAATAATAATTTCATAGCTTACTTGATCGCGTGAACCTTGCAATCGCCGAAAGTGAGTTATCACTCCGTGTATGACTTTAACGATTTTTTCAGGAAATACCGATTTCAGCTCATCTGAGGAAGCTTGCATATTTAACCAGACTTTTTTCCGCAGCATCTGCTGAGGCTGTATGTCGCCAGCATCGCTGGTGAAACGAACTGTGTAACAATACAGTTCGCTCATCTCCTCCTTTCCCTCAATCTCTTCAACATCAGTACTAAAGGTGCTGCCCGGTAAATCGAGATAATAGCGATTTAATGAGACCGACAAAACTTTCTGTAGAATACCGGATGTATTCATCATATCCTCCATGACGTAAAGATACTGATAATTAAGTTACATAGTGAATCTTAAACATCCTACACAGAGCTCTAATTATTTATTCAGAGATAAACCGGATGCTGATGGAGCGAAGGCTTACTGCATAGGTATAATAAAAACAGACTTACAGGAAAGAAAAAAACACTTCCTATATACAGGAAGCCAAACCACCAACCTGAGCGGCCAATATCGTGCATGCGTCGAATTCCCAGCGACATAAAAGAAAAATAATGATTACGCTGAAAAATGACATAACAGTCGCAAGACCAATCCCACAAAATTTAATCACCCATAAATCAACCCAAATAAGAGCAATAAGAAGCACGGCGCCTGAGCATAAAGATGGGAGCGTGCTGACCAGAATAAATGACCAGAATTCCTTGCGCGTGGCGCAGTTTTTATAATCGAATGTTTTACGCCAGGCTCCGGCGTAACATTCCGCTAAGCGGTCGTTCATCATTTAATCCCTAACAGTTAACCCACCTATCGGATCCGGCGCGCCAGCCCGGTCTATTTTGTCCTTCTTAGTGCTATCAGGTTGCGTGGCGGAAAATTCCTTAGCGGCATTATGCAGCTAGCGCATTTCGGTGTCGTAATAGCGCAGGGTGAGATCTTTCATTACGGCACTCTGATTGTTTTTTTATTGCGTTAATGTGGAAGCGGTGATGGCTCTACTGAAGGTTTGCAGCACAGATATGTCAGGGAAAAAATAACGCTCAAATTCAATACCAGGTTTGCCCAAATCGATATAGAGAGTTCGATATCCCATGGAAAGCGATTTGCAATACTGTTGACCAGAACACCAAGTAATACAGGAATAATAAAAATATTGCTAAGTAGCAGGCTACTAAACCACCAGCCACTCCGACCAATATCATGCATTCTTCTTACGCCCTAAGACATAACAGGGATGATCAGGATGCATATAAATAACAGTTGAAGAGAAAAACACATTGAAAGAAACAACAAGACATCAACTATGCCACTGCCGGTCAGAGTCAGCATTCCAGTTATTGCTGAATATAAATTCAAAGCTAATAAATTTATCAGAATGAAAACCCAAAACTCTTTCCGACTTGCGCATCCATTATAATTAAATATGTTTCGCCCCCCACCGATGTAACATCTGATGATGCATCTAATCATCTCACCCTCTTATTAGATTGATGAATATCCCTATCCTATTACTACTTTGCAGTGAGTAGATATAGCGGAATAAAAACAACATCCCCAATTAACGTGACAGGTGTCAATGCAAGTTTTAAGGCTAACGAGCCACTGTCGAACTTATCGTAACGATATGATGAATAAAATCGCACCTGATAGCTTTCATCGAGTGATGTTGTCTGAGGGAAAGATGAACCTAACCTCATTCTATTGATAATGATGCCCTCAACGGTCACTGAACGCTGTAAATAACCGTCCACTGATGAAAACCGCTTATCCTCAAGCGCTTTCTTTTGTGATTGAGTTAATGCAGTTACAGGTTTTCGAGTTCTAACGCTCATTGTTTGTTGGAATTCTGCATTAGTGTTCTTACTGTAGTGGCCTTTGAGATTCATATCGATAAATTTATCATCATTGTTCATTCTTAATGGCACTTTCTTCATCAAATCGTTCAATGCCAATAATTCATTACCGTTAACCGTCACAAAATAGATATTATCGTCCCCAACGAATCCTACGCCTTCATCTGGAAGTCTGATAATGTCTTTTCCAGTGCCATTATCTTCTTCAGTCAGATTTACATTTTTATACTCAAACATCCCGCTAATTCGATCAGAGAAATTCATTTCTCGCACAGTTGTTAATCGGGTGTCACTTAAGCTCCATAAGTAATAAGTACAGCCTGTTAATGAAAAAACCATCATTACAATAATCGCGCGTAAAATCAGCATAATAAATCCCTTTTGTTTTAACCCAGTAACACCACAGCGCGTGCCGCATCGATATGAACCAGCCCAGCTAACAGTTGTTCCATTTCCGGCTGCACTCGCGCTTTATCCGCTTCACTGCGCCCAGCGCGGGCGCGCATTAATTTCAGCCTTCTTGATTTCACTTCAAACAGCAGTGACGGTTCCCACTGACCGAGCGTCATGTCATCTGCGCTGTTATCCAGCCCGCTAAGCAGGTGTAGCGCCATTTCCTGACGGCCAAACTGCTCGGCGACGCGCGCCATCAGCAGACGCAGCAGCCACTGCTGTCGCGGTAAAGCAGTTCCCGGCCGATGCTGCAGCCATGTCAGCGCCGTTTCGATACCTTCGCGATCGGCTAGCTCTACGGCTTCGCTTTCCAGTTGCAGAATGTCATCCTCATTGCTGGCACCGGGAGAAGCTGACGCCCCTTCGCCCCAACCGGGTTCGGTGTTCATGACCTGCTGCTGTATCCAGCCGAGCGTCACCTCATCGGCAAACGGCGTACCGTCGCTGAACGCCAGCGTTTCCAGCCCGGTCAGGCGCGACAACAGTCCTTTAAGATCGTCCTGCACGATGGCGGCAAGCGTGGTGTTGCCGGCGCGCGTCAGCGCCTGATGGATGTACCACTGCAGGTCAAGCCAGAAGTGGTTGCCGCCGCGCGAGAACAGGCTGTCAGCCTGCTCGGTCAGTTCCTGCCAGCTCTGCTGCAGCCAAAGACGTTTAAGCTGAGCGCGCTGGTCTGCCTTAGGCGGTTCGATACGACTTTTGCCGTCGCCGGAAAGCGGCGGCAGTTGCAGCAGCGTATCGTGGCGCAGGGATTTCATCAGACGGTGCGCAGCAAGCCAGCCGCCGGGTTGATCACGCAGGTATTTCGACAGCGTGCGCGCCTGATCCAGCAGCTCGCGTCCGGAGGCTATCGCCCCCATCTGTGGCGCAGCCGGACCGCTGGTTTGATGCTTATCACCCTCACCCGCCGCCTGTGGCACCACCGCATCCGGGCCACCCGCTTTAAGCAGGCGATTTTCCAGCGCCGCATACAGACTGCCCAGCCCGGCACCGCCGTGCTCCAGGCTCGCGTCCTCAATCAACAACAGTGCGCCAGCGATACGCAACGCATCCTGTTTGGTGACTTCTGGATAAAGTGAAAGTGTGTCGAGCATGCGCGAACCGGCGGGCCAGCGCAGCGCGGCTTCACGGCTGCGCGCGCGTTGTGGATGCAGGCTGCTGCCAAACTGCGTCAGTAGTCCGGCCATTAATGACAAGCCATCAGCCAGCCCGGCTTCGCCATCAAGTTGCAGGCGTGCCCAGCTGTACCAGGCCGCCACGCGGATGTCTTTCGTAACAGAGGTGAGTAGGTTTTCCGCCAGCTCGCAGATAAGCGCGGTGTCCGCCCCGGAAAGGCGGTTCACCTCCTCCTGCATCTGCTGAAAACCGTCGTGATAGGTCGGGTCCTCACCAGCGGGATTGTCCGCCGATACCGGCTGCAGCCAGTTATTCCACAGTGCGATTTGCTGTTTTGCCTGAGCGCGCAGCGTCTCAGCGTCTTCACCACAGGCGCTGATAAGAGATTTAAGCGGCATTATTCGTCCTCCGTGACGTTAAGGTCTTCCGGCGCGATAGTTGTGGCGCTCTGGAGAAAAATATCGGATGGCAGCGTGAAGTTGCGCAGCCGCAATAGCGCCAGCGGGCCATCACCGGCTTCGGTGCGCAGAATGTAATTCAGCGTGCGGCCATCGGGCGCGGCCCAGCTCAGTTGCCAGCTGCTGCTGATGCCTGGATTAGCGGTGACCTGCGCCTTATCCAGCAGGCGGATTAAGCCCCAGCCACCCGGCATGTCGCCATATAATCGTGTACCCGCCTCGGTGCTGACCCAGCTCAGCGTTGCGCCCGGCGCTTCGGTATCCGCCGGCCAGGTGAAACGTTTCCAGGCCGGCATCTGGTTCACGTACTCCAGCTTCTGGCTGTCGATGGTCAGCGTCGTCTGCGATACGCCTGCCGCCGTGCCGGGACGCAGCTCAAAGTGCAGTCCCGCTTCACCGGTGGTGAAAACCACGTCGGAAATCTGACTCAGTTGGTTAATCGCTTTCAGGAATGCCGGGTTGAAGGTCAGCCCCTGCGCGTTGATGCTGTCCGGCACCCAGCGTGTGCCTTCGCGGTGCAGCACGCCGTTAAGTCGCGTTTGCAGGAAGCGGGTGATGCGGCCGGTATCGCTGTTGAGATACTTCGCCAGCAGCGGCAGAGAAACTTCGCTGCTAACGTTTTTGAACGGATAGCGACCGCCAAAGGCGCTGTTCCACTCGCTCACTACCGCCTGTTGCCACTGGACGTTGAGGCTTTCCGCCGCCGGACTTAATACCTGCTGCCAGGCCTGCTCCATCGGGCGCACAAACACTGTCTGCCCGAAGCCGCTCCACTCCTGTCCCAGACCAGCAGCAATCAGGCTGCCGTAGTCGCGGGTTTCAGTCAGATCGACGGTTTTGCCCTGGAACACCGTCTGCGCCAGCGTCTGCGTCATCGCCTGCGGGTCGGCGGCGTTGGTGACCTGCTGCAGACGCAGGCGCACCTGCGTGACGCGGGTGAGGAAAGTGCGCAGATTCATTGACGACGAGCTGCCCTGCGCGTCGGTCAGCGACAGCAGCGGACCGAAGGTCGCATCCAGCGGACCACTCGGCCCGGCATCCTGGTCAATCGCCGGACGCTTCTCTTTGCTGAACAGATTCTGCGCCGACTTCACCAGCGAGTCGGCCAGCGCCCCGCCGGTCTGGCCGGTGCGTCCCTGCACGTTCAGCGTGTTCATCAACGCCACCAGCGGCGACTGACGCACGTCGGCCATCAGCGTCAGCTGGTCAATGGCATCCGACAGCGTCGGCGCGGGCTGCAGGCGCAGACTATTAAGAAAGTTCAGCCAGGCTGCGCTGTAGTCGGCAAAGTAGCGACTGGTAAGCTGTGCTTCCAGTGCATCAGGCGAGGAGGATTTCCCGGTCGTCGGCGGATTGTCGCCCAGCACCCAGTCCATCTCCTCGCGGCGGGCATTGGCCACTTTATCAATCGCGGGTTTCACGCCGTCGTCCCATGCCTGACGGGTGAACATACCCGGTACCACTTCATCAGTGCTGAACAGCAGCGCCGCATCGGTATCGCCAGTCATGTCAGTAAGGCGCATATCGGCATAGTTGCGCGACACCTGCGCCAGCACCTGCTGATACAGACGTGATTCGCTGTTGCTGACGCCAAGCTGACGCACCAGTAGCGCGCGCACCTGGCCGGTCAGTTCCGGGTCCGCCTTTAGTTTCCATTCAGGATGCGTAACCAGACCTGCGCCGTAAAACGCCAGTAAGCCGGGCGCTCTGCCCTGCCAGTAACCTGTAGCCACATCTGCGCGCTGCGCCCAGTCCTGCATCAGCGCCTGGCTGAACCATGCTGAATCCATACGCTCCGGGCGCACCAGCATCAGCCACAGCTTGAGCTGGGCGTAAGCCGGTTTGGCGAGCGTGTCGCGCAGCGGGCTGTCGGGTGGCAGGTCGGCGACCAACTGCAGCTCCTTACGCAGATGCGTGGCTGCCGCATCGCGCAGTAACGGCAGCGCCGCCTGCGCGTAACGCGGCCACAGTGCCGCCAGCAGCGCGCCGTTTTGATTCAGCCCAAGACAGCTGTACCAGGGCGCACCGTGCTCCGCACGATGTTGCAGGCGCTGCATGGTTTTCTGCAGATCAGAAAGCGCCATCAGACGCTGCTGCAGCGGTTGTCCAGTATCGGCCGCCTGCATCGCCTGCGTATGAGCGTTGCTGATAACGCTGCTGTTGGTGGTGAACGACACCAGCAGGCCCGCGCCCCAGGCAATCACCGCCAGGCACGCCACGGATGCCAGCAGGCGCGACCAGGAAAAGCCGCGACGCTGCGGACGCAGGTGCGCGGGCAACGAAGTGAATGTAGACGGCAGCGCATCCCAGCGATTATCGCGGCCCCAGTGATTGGGTACTGCGCGCTCTGCACCTTCAGACGGTGGACTAAATACCAGCCCCGCCAGCGGAAGCGGTCGATACGGATTCTGCAGTGGTGCAATCAGCGCGTTGAGTGTTTCAGGTTCACGCGTCAGTTGGTCTGCCAGGCTAAGCAAGAAACGATGCTGCGGCGAACCTGCCGCCTGCTGAATGCCCTGGGTGGTGAGCTGCGCTGCCAACTCCACCAGTAACTTGTCTATTTTGCCTGTGGTAAGAGTCTGAACGCCCACCGCCTGAGTCATGCGGCCCGGCTGCTTGTCGGCGCGCGGATGCAGCGACCAGACATAAAGCGGCAACCGCCAGCCCAGCTTCTCGTAGCGTGCCGATAACGCGTGGGAGGTGGCATCCATCGCGGCGGCAGAAGGTAATGCTGTGGCAGGTACGACTGAAGTATCGGCAAGATGATCAACGGCGGAGGTAACCCAGATCATCGCATCAGCCGGACGACGACGCAGACGTTTGAGGGCCGTCAGCCAACTTTCATCTGGTGAGGATGCAGGATCGCCGCCCCACAGTAATAATGTGCCGCGATCTTCCTGCCAGAGCTGGTTAGTCAGGCCTGGCGTCAGGCGTTCAACATCAGCCATGCTTCCGGTGACAATGAGGATGCGGGCTTTGCGTTTCCAGAAGTGGCCATAATGCTGGCGCAGTGCGTGGCGGATTTCATCGATAGTGATGTTGCGTGGAGACGTTTTTTCCAGCCTGGATTCTTCGTCAGGAAGAGCATGAGTTTCTTTAGAAAAACGACGATGATAAGACTGTTTAACTCCCTTCGCCATTGCAGGGAGATAGCAGAGGAAAGCGATGCCCAAGCAGATTGCTAAAAGAGCCAGTAATTTGTCTTTTGTAGTATCAATGCCTGCATAAGTGCCATATTGGTTAATCAGTAGCCATATCAAGACAATTCCAGCAATGATTAATCCAACTATCCCGAGGCGGCCAAAAATAAGATTATCCGGTTTGTTCATATTCACGTCCTGTGGTGTGGGTACTGATGTACTGCTCGGTTCCGCTAGAGAAAAGTGTCAGTAATGATTCTTTACGTAGGCTGACCAGATCCGCAGTCAATGCGATAAGAAGCCAGGGAGAACCCTTTCCTGGTATGCCAGTGATTTTTTCAAGATTCAGTCTTTCTGCTGGTTGCCACTTAGCATCGAACTGCCCCCCTGTGGACATTAACGATGCAGATACTTTCTCCCAATCCAAAACATCTGCAACTACGCGTGATGTGAGACAAGCCGTAGTTTGTGTTTCAAGAAAAAGAATAAAATCCTGTTCAAACATCGCCATCACTAGCGGCATGGGACGCAGCAAGCGAGTGGCATGAGATAATTGATATTTCTCCGCAACGTCGTCGCTGGTAAGCAGCAAAGTCGCCAGGCCATCGGAATAGAATTTTTCACCATGAAGCTGCATCACAATAATCAGATCGACAGTCATGGTGGGCTGTTTGAGGCGTTCTTCAAGGTGCGCCATCGAAAGTGTTTCCGAGATGACAACATCGACTGGTGCTATAAGTTCGGGAAAAACAGACGCCCATACATCGGGGAATTCTTCGTTAAGCTGGACGGGATCGCTATCAGTTAAAACACTAATTCGCAGCGGTAGCGTGGGTGGCAATGATTTCAGTTCGGATTGCACCCCTAACAAACAGGATTTTAACGGAGATTGAACGCCTTCAATCCGCCTTGCCAATGATCCTCTTGATGGGAACGCATCAGGCGAAGATTCAAGAACCGCAGCCGCTGTGATGCCATCAGGCAGTTGGATACTGCTGCCTAACACAGCAATATAGCGCTGTGCCCATTGCTCCCATTGCTGTTGTCCGCGCTCTGCCTCGTGCTGCAGGAACAGATGCTTGTCTATTTCTCGCTGTCTCAACCAGTAACGCGCGCAGAAGGCGATAAACCAGCACAACGGCAAGGTTAGAGAGACCAGCCAGATATTTAATACAGTGAGAGGTTTAAACGAACCTGATGCATGAAGAATAAATATTAAAACTGCGACGACAATTATTAATGCCCCGACTATTAGCCATCCAATTAAATTTGGCGCAGGGGATAACTCTGTTATTATTGCTTTTGTTCTTACCCAAGCCATTGTTTATCAACTCACTGTGCTGTTGGTTACGCTAGATATCACCTGGCAGCCGCATTGGCTTTTACAGCCATCAACAACCACGGCAAGACCACCGCACGTCCTGCTTGGCGATCCTTCTACGATTTGATTGGTTCCATGGCCCGGAATTGGACAACTGACCTTATCGCCGACCAAGGCCGCGGGTTTACCATTGATTGTGTATTTTGAGGATGCAGAAATAACTTCTCCGCCATGAGTGGTTTTATCTCCAATAACAACAACACCTTTTTTCACGGACTTACCTCACAGTAAAATGCATCAAATAACATCACGAAAAATAGAACATAGATATTAAACTCTATAACTCCGGCACATAAATCCAGAGAATAAAGACAAAACCAACGCCTAGCATAAACATTGATATCACAATAGGAAAAACAATGATTTTATGCTGACGCAACTTGAGATGCTTATACAGAAAATACAACATAACTGAAATCAATGACAAAGAGCATAGCAAAATGCACGTCAGTGTAAATAAAAACAAAAATACTTTCATACTGACTCACTATTAAGAATCACATTGCGAATGTTACTTCGTGATTAACATTTCCATTCAAATTCCCCAATCATTATCCTGGTCAAATTCATCCAGATAATTACAACTTCATCTTGTCAACCTTATTGAAGTCTGGAAAAAGAGTTTTTTCAGGAGCAACAATTCCATCAGGATAAATTATTTTTGAGTAAACCCCATCAACCTTTTTTTCAGGCTCAATCCAACGCACAACTTTAGTTTCATCTAAACCTGGAGAGTAGTGTATTGTATTAAGATTAAACACTCGATAGGACATGAAATCCTCTTTACCTAAAAGCGTTAATTTTTTTCTTTCGCATTATATTCCACTCCAAAATATATGGATAATATTTTGGTGATAGTGTTAAATCCCCCTGAATCGATGTATATTGCCCATTACGAGAAGCATCATTATCAAATGCAATTGATGCGCCTACCGCAGTTCCAGGCACTAAATCCTTACCAAGATGGTTTGCATCGATATATTCAATGCCAAGATTAATTGCACTCAACGACCACTTACATGAATCACCACCGTTTACTGCAACCTTACTTATCCAAGTGTCGTTATTTATTTTCTGCAATGGAAGTTGAATAACATTATAACCAGGTTCAGTAATAACTGAACCATTAAAGCCACTAACCCTCTTCTTTTGGCACTGATATGAAATATATCTAATCTCTAGTAAGAATGGCATTGTATATTCAGAGGGTTTTTTTATCTCTACAATTATCAATTTTTAATCATGCGGGGGCAAAAAATCCACATTTACATCACGATTACGACCTGAAAAAAAATAACAATATAATTACAAACCCATTCTATACATATCAGAAGCCCTTAATTTAAATATAAAACAGACAAGACTATAACTTCATTTTGTCAACTTTATCAAAGTCTGGGAAGAGAGTTTTCGGTGGTGCAATTGTTCCATCTGGATAAATTATCTTTGGATATACGCCTTTCTCTTTCTTCTCTATACCTTCAAATATAACGATTTTATTCTCATCCAACTTTGGTGAAAAAACAATATTCCATGATTCGATAGCTCGTAGTGTGATAAAGCTTTCCTTGCCTAGCAAGGATAGAGTATTTTCAATTTTATCTATTTTTTTCTCCCTAATGTAAGGGTAATATTTAGGAGATACATTTATGTCACCTTTGATTGTCGAATATTGTCCATTTCTAGAAGCATCATTATCAAAAGCTATAATCATCCCTACCGCACTTCCAAGAGTAAGATCTTTTCTTAAGTGAATTGCATCACTATATTCTATGCCAAGAGTAATAGCACTTAACATCCAACGACATTTCCCTCCACCAATAGTAGCGATCTGAGCAATCCATATATCATTATCTTTCTGCTTTAAAGTAGCCTGGATAACATTATAACTTGGCTCAATAATAACCGAACCGTCAAAACCACTAATTCTTCTTTTTTTACACTCTTGAGAAATATATCTAACTGCAAGTGGAAATGGTTTTGTATAAATAGATGGATTTTTTATTTTTACGCTTACCAACTTGGAGTTTTCTGGAGGTGAGATAGTTTTATCGATAGTATTGCTGCATCCTACTACAGAACATAAAAAAATAAAATTTAAAATATTAATTTTTTTAAACATATTCAATAACCTCTCCACCATAGTTAGCATAACGAACTAATGAATTAATTCCGCTTGATAGAGATAACATAGGAGAGAGCGATACATCTAGCAACCCTTCAATATTCAGTAGGATTTCATTTCTGACATATTCTTTCACTGGAATCTCTTTAACATTTTCTTTCATTTGTTTTTTAAAAAGATCAACATTATATGAATGCTCAACAAACGTTCTCCTTTCAGTAATTCCACTTTTATCAATTAACTCTAGTAGCTTATTGTTGATGAAAGGCATGTAAGAAGTCATAAAATGTTCGTAAACCTTTATATTTGCCCCACGCTCAGGATTGCCTCCTTTGGGAAAATACTCTCTTAAATCAACTTTCGTCAGGGACTCAATAAATTCCTTTTGGTTCTTACCTGCATCCTGCATTTCTTGCTCTGCCAATGAAGGAACTAGATAAATTTTAGTTTTTAAAGGTAGTAAACGTCTAATAGATATACATCCAGCCGGATTAGGTAGGTTTATTTTACACTCCCCCCATTCCCTGCTTTGTTCAGTAGTAAGAAAAACAACTGGATTTCCATGATGCCAGAAGCAGTCCCCCCAGGAAATCATCTGATAAGTAATTAGTTCACCTAACGACCAAAAAAAACCAAGAGTTCCGCCTAATGGTCCCCATATTCTATACAGTTCGTTATCTAAATTAGCTTCAGGTGGAACTGCAGGCACAGGATCACTATCATTTACATGCCTGAAATGAGTAATATCAGACAATTGTGAAATGGCTTCCTTTGTAAACGTTCTTGGCATCCCATAAGTATATAAAAGAGGTGACCTACTTTTTAAAACTACAGAATGTATAAGTGCTAAAGCACCTCCTAAACTATGCCCACAGATAAACAAATCCAAAGTTTCAGTCAAATCACTCAAAATTTCTATTTCTTTTTTGAATTTACTCTCGACCCTGTTATAACCACTCCAAAATCCTGTATGAACTTTTCCTGAAGTAAGTAGAGAGCTACATTGGGTTTTATTTTCATCACAGAACTCCGTTTTCACTGGTCTAAACGCTAGATCTGTTCCCGCATCGAAACGACTTGCTGTTCCACGCCACGAAACTATAATTTCATCTGTGTTGTAGACATAAAAAAGTTGAGTATCCCCATCTGGTTTTATAACTTTTGTCTGATTTTTATCCGAAAGAGGCTCGTCTTTATTTTTTTTCACTTCTACTAATGTTTCACGAGACGTATCCATAAATACCGGCGGATAATAACGTTCGTTAAAGGGAACATCTTGCGCCAGGACATTCCAGGAAGAACCATCTTTATGAAGTTGCGGTAACCGTGAGAGATCTTGGCACTGATTTATAAAAAATTGTGTAATTGATACCGTGTCTAAAGCATTATCATCGGCATATGCAAGGGTTGCTGCCACACCTAAGTTTAAGGCATTGGCTATCGAATAGTCCTTTTGATGATGTAATACTAGTTCCCAAGCTCTGAATGGACATATTTCAAGGACATGGCGCACTTCAAGCTCATTTGTCCTGATAGTAAAACCTTTAAATCTGGTATTCAGCGGGAAATGGAATATCGGCCACACCTCGCCTTTTCTTAAATCATACGCAGAGGGAACAGCCCTACATAACTCACCAATAGTTGCATAATGCCATTTATAACCCTTTCCTAATGCAACGAGTCGAACAGTTGAGTCAGCTTCTGCATCTCTACCTACACGAAGTGAGCGTTTTTCCATCTCCTTTGCCAAAGGATCAGCTTCTAAAAACAACCGCATTTCCAATCCATGCGGCATATCAATTCTTATTAGCCCCTCGGCATCACTCACTCCTGAGTAAGTGAGTTGCTTTATTCGTCCTTCATTTGGATGGTGACTTTCCGCTTTCCAGGGAATATTTGCGACAGCATTCCCCAGCTCATCAACCAGTTGTACTTCAACCCAATAAGGCTTTTGCTTCCCGACCAATACGTCCGCATTACTATGAGTAACGGAAGTCACTAATGAGTTATTTGCCATAAAAACCTCTTCAGTCCTTTAAATTGGTTAATGCTTATCCATAGCCGTCTTTTTGAACAGATAAATTGAACCGACTTTCAATATTTCTGAAATCATTGTCGCGAGTAAAAATACCACTCCATTAGTTATCGATGCATTTTTCAAAATCCATGGCAAAACGGAAAGTGAGGGCACTATAAACATGATTCGTAATAACGTCTGTGTATAGACAACTTTTTGCACATGCCGCCATCCTGCTAAAAGCAGTACAGCAGATAAAACAATCGATATATTCAATAACAAGGAAAGTGAGAAAAGGATTAATGTATAAAACCCCTGCGTAACAAACAACTCACTAAAAGAGATAATGTCATCAATAAGTGGCATTCGACCTTGTGAAAGGTTCAGCCATATGAAACGAATAATGTATATAAAATCGAATGCTGCCCAAAAAAATAAAACATGCCTGAATTTAAATGTCAGTTTCATTTTTTCTCCTCGTATACATCATCGGCAGTTACCGGCTGCCAGTGCCACGATTTTCCGCCTACGGCCCAGACATCATCAGCTTCAAGGAAGGTTTGCGTAATTTTGCGTTTTTCGCCGTAACGATGAATAGCTGACTTATTGATTACTTCTTCCGTTGCATCTGAAGGTAAAGGGCTCCATTCCTGAATTTTATCCTTTTTGGTATTCATATAATCCTTGCCATCGGAGCCAAATAAACGACCTTCATCCCCCATGGAAGTTAATCGATTGATTGCAAATATTGCCGAATTCTTTAATCCATGAAAATCATGGTCAACAGTGATCCAATGTCCCGGCCCCTCTTCCTTTCGATTATCCGGAAACTCAATCTTCATTTCGCCGGGCATTGACGAGTACAGATGGCTGGTTTTTCCTGATGAATCCGAAATACCGGTTAATACTTCACCTTCTGCGGTGGTAACTCGATAGTTGGTGAAAGGTTTTATTTCTCCAGACTCTGGATCTTTGAGAGTGAAAGAACCGGAATAGCCTTTCGGAAAAACAATCGGTTCACTATCCAGCGAACCCGGCCCGGTCTGATCCACATTGGCTGCTTTAAGCGATATATTACCTGGGCAGCCAATCTCGATATTTCCATCACTCAGTTTGATATAGGCTCCACCGCAGAGCAGTACAAGTTCACTGTTTGCACTAACAGTAATACTGCCTTCACCACTACTGATGCTGATGTTTTCCTTAGCAGTAGTGTTCAGCTCACCGCCCAACGCCTGGATATCCAGTTTCCCTGCGCCTGCGAAGAGTTGCATGCCTGCATCTGCTGCAAAAAGGCTTACCGATTCTGAAGCTGTAACCGTAAATGACTCTCCGGCACTAATGTCGGTATTTTTGCCCGACATCAATCCAATACTTTTCTCACCAGAAGCGAGTCGAATGGCTTCAGGGCTCAATATCCCTACACCAGCGGGTGCATGTGCCACCAGCCCGGGCATTTTTAAATATCTCAATGATTCGTTTAGTGCTCGATGCCCATTGATATCAGCAGGAATGGTTTTAGAGCCTTTAGCGGCTGTTTGCAGGCTTCTGGCCAAGGTAAGTGCTTGCTCAAGCTGTTCAATTGCTCCATCCATCTCCAGCATGGTGCTGCTGGCATCGGGCTGAAAATCAGCTGATAAAAGAATCCCTTTGCCACCGCGGACGCTGACCCATTCATCAGTTCTTAGCTCCGCACCTTTCCCTCGTAACACTCTTTTTGAATCAACGTTATGCCCCAGATTCAGCTGAGTTTTGCCGCCATATTCGGTACTGAGTTTGATGTGCTCTTCACCGCGCTTATCTTCCATGCGAAGCTTATTCAGCCCAGCGGTGCGGATGACGTTGCGGGTGCTGTTTTTCTCTGTTACATGATCCACATGTCTCGAGTCATGCAGCGCATGAGCAATGTAGGGCTGGTCAGGATCCCCTTCACGGAAGGCAATCGCTACCTCCGTGCCCTGTATCAGCGGGAAGTGGAAACCATACATATCACCGCCATAAGGTTTGGCGAGGCGCACCGGCATGCTTTCTTGGCCGCGATCTTTGCTCTCTTCATCTGCATCAAATACCACGCGGTACAGACCGGAGGCATCCTGCCAGGCATAGATATCATTGTCTTTTGCGCTAGTAACACGCGCTGTCATGGTGCCGCTGACTTTTGGGCGTGGTAACAACCTTGGGCGCCAGCACAGCGTTTCGCTGTAAGGCACACCATTAAGGTTGATTTGTAACCCCGACTTGCGGCTGGCACTGAGGTTGATGCGGGTGACGACGACCGGACTCTGAAGCTGTTCCGGCAGCGTTGGCAAAACACCATCAATAATGGTCAGCACCTTGCCTGGAGCCAGTGATGCGTCATTGCTAATGCCAGTGATCAATGTCTGGCCACACAGAAAACGTTCGTGATCGAGGCGCGCGTAATAGTTCGCAGTCTCCGGCGCGGGCACATATTTATCACCGCCGTCAGGATGACGCGGACGATAGTGATAAACCTGCCCGTAGTTGATCTCATCACCATCGCCGCGCGACATATCCGCCTGAACCGAACGTAAAATACGTTGCGCTTCGCGATGGTTGTAATCTTTCGCGACTACCCCCGCTTCAACCACTTTGTGGGTGATATTCAGTCCCCAGATAGATTCCTGTCCGTTATCTTCCAGGCCGGAAGGACTGTTAAGTGGCAACGGCTTACCCTGAATAAGCGCAGACTGAGCATCACCAAACCGGACGACTTCAGTTTGGGTATCTGGCTGGAGCGTGAACATGTAAAAGATGCCAACTTCCGACAGCAAGCGGCGAATAAACTGAAGATCACTTTCCTGGTACTGGTTTATCTGCTCACGCTTGGGATATTCATGCTTCAGGCTGAATTCATATTCCCAGCCCTGAAAACCGTGTTCATCCAGTATCTGGCTCACCACCTCTGGAACTGATTTATTCACAAAGAAACGGTGCGAGCGATATTGCTTATCCAGCAATGCAAGGCGTGGCTCAATAACCACCAGATAAGTCACCTGATCGGCAGAACCCGTCAGACGGTGAAAATCAGTGATGTAACCATGCACCATCTTCTGTCCCGACAGCACCATCAACTCACCCGTGCCCATGGTCAGCGTTGCTGGTTTACGCAACATCTGTGCGGCCGTGATGTCTTTATCCGGGCTGGTGAACAGCACATCGTAGTGATAGTTCTCACTCAATGCTTCTGTGCCGTTAAAGTTCTCGACGTCAATACTGGACGAGCATGAGGGGATAGAAAGCTTGTAACGGTTCAACGTCCCGTTTATTAACGAGGGTGCACCTTGCAGTAAATCAGTTATGTTCATGTCATTCACTCCTTGATGACAGCCGGCCACAACGTCTCTATCACTGGTGGGGACGTTGACGACTTTCTCTGGGCTTTATTAATGTTCTCTGACAGCGGCTGGATAAATTGTTTTGATGCTATTACGAGACCGCATTACCACGAATAGTTACCATTAATTTAGAAATTGTTACCGAGGTAATGCGTAATTTCATTCTCCTGCAGTGGGATGTTTTTAACCTGAAGCCCATCAATTTGTATGACATTTGAAAACACCCTTGTATTTTGACGCTTTTTAATTGGCTTCAAACTAAATCTAACCACATACTCTCCATCGCCAAACTCGTCAATTACTGATTCGGAAAGACAGATAAATCGCCCATCCTTTAAATTGGTATTGTTGGGCATTAAAGATTGTCTATCATCTTCATGCCCCCTTCTGAATATACTCATGGATTTTAGCGTGTAGTCGCTGGCTCCTTGCACTTCAAAGCATGCTGCATTTTCTCTTTGAGTAATATTCGCCGTTTCTGAAAACGTCACCTTATCGCCAAGGCAGCCAGTGAGAAAGACGGAACTCATTATTAGAGTGGAGTAAACACCTGCTTTATAAAACTGATAGCATCTCATTATGGTTTCTTTCAAATGAATACTTAAGAATAAAATAGATTTCAATCTGTAATTATAACACTAAAAATCATTTGGAATAAGGCTGGGAAGATAGTCTGCGTTATTCAATGGCAAAAATATTATCTGGCCTTTACTTATCTTAATGGATGCGACCTTTCTAAAAGATGGACGTATCTTTAAAGTAGACAGCAGAGTGTAATGAATAGTATAGGCATGATTTTCTGCAAGAAACCACTGTGATGGTGAAAGGCAACGTTTGCCGTTAACGTCTAACAATTCACTTCCCGCATATGTTTCTCTAAATCCTGAATCATCCTTATTTTTTATCGAGATGACGCTCAGATAATACGTTTTCTCTGGGGGCATGCTGATACAAAGCATGTCGTCAACCAGACTTACATTAGTATCACGCTCAAATCCAACCTGCTCTTTCCCTAACATACACCCGGTCAAAAGCAAGCATATTAATATGCTGATCATCATGCTTCGCATTTGCTTCACCATTAAAACCATTTATCTCTGTGGCCATTGTAGGCGCTGGCTACAAACACAAAATTATTGATAGCCTCGCGATATTTCAGAATCTTGTAACTGAAAGCTACCCACGTTTCCATTAACCACTTTGACAGCAATGACAAAGCTTCTTATTGATTCAAAGCGACCGCCGTTTTTAAGAATAAATTTAACTACATACTCTTTGCCTTCAACAGGCGTGAACTCATCCGGGGGAAGACATAGCATGCCATTTGAGATTACAACGTCACCAACAATCCTGTTTTTTTGCTCTGTTCGCGGGGTATCTCTTTGATTAATTGCCAGGTAAGTCGGGATATACCCTTGTGATTGTTTTATGGGAAAGCAAATCTCTTGCCCTTCTCGCACTGCTTCCGTTGTTTCATCATGCCACCCTCTGTCACCAACGCCCGGACAACCAGTGAGAAATGTCGAGCTTGCGAGTAAAGTGGAAATAGCTACAGTTTTTTTGAGGATAAAAAACTTCACCATGGAAATCCTCTGAGTGCATTTTTATAGCGTTGTTCTATGACAGGAAGACTTAATTCGCCATCAAGCGTCACGGATTCTCTACCATGCAACCATAAAAATGATTCATAACCCCATTCATGCAAAATAAAATTATCAGCGACGATTTGAGCTTGCTGCTCCATCGAATATTCACTCAGCAATCGCCCGTCCAGTATATAGCGATAAGATGCTATCCAGCTGACAAGACCTCGGCAGATAACACACATTCCCCTGTCTCGTTGCCAGACATGACAGAGTTCGTGAATGAATGTATGTTGTTCACCTGAAGAGGTTTTAGAATAATCATCTCTATAGAGATATGTGCGGTAATAGATTTCGCCCTGTGGTGTCATAACCACACGCTCATGCTGGAGGCCAAATGGCAAATAACTGTCGTGATGAATCCAGACCTTACCGTAATTGATCTTTTCACCATAGACAGATTTTGCCAGCGCAATCTCACCTGAGGTTAATAAGCGCAGGCTCCCCTCTTTAATAGCCGCTTTTTTAGCTTTATCTGTCATGCTTACTCACCAAAAACCATTACAACGCCGTCATGGCGTCAACGTTCTCTCGCCACCGCGACGGCAGCGGGAGAGTTCGGGAATATCAGGCCTGAGGTTCGTGCGGGGTTTCATCAGCGCTGTCAGACACACTGTGCATGCTGTCGCGGGTGTTTTTCTGCACTGCCACCGCACCAAACAGCGCCATAAAGAACGACACGCCGTAAAAGCCTTTCTCGCTCGGCATTAATGTTGCGTTCCACAAACCGGCAAGCAACAGCACTACGGCAATGGTTAAGGCCAGCAGGCAAACCATGTGATACAGATGCGTGGTTGGGATGCCTTCAAGCCGGTCGCGTACGGTTTTCTGCAGCGAAACCGCCGCGAACAGTCCTAGGATCAGCACCGCGAAGTAGTAGCCTTTTTCATTCAGCTCCATATCTGCGCGCCACAGGCCCGCCAGATAAACCAATGTGCCACCGAGCATAGCAATCCATGAAATCGCGATAAACGCGGGTGAAACGGGGGTATTTTGGGTTTTCATACACACTCCTTGTCATTAAAAAGAACGTCACGTGTTCAGAATATAAAACTCACTTCGCCTTCTTCATTGGTGTCCAGCGTCAGGATGTTGCTTAAGGTGCCGCTGGCGCGGTGCTGCAAAATCACCTGGCTCAGCACCGGCAGGATCTGCTGATTGAGCAGGCTGTCGACGTTGCGCGCGCCGGTGTCGGGAAGCAGACAGGCGTCGGTGAGCATTTCATACAAACCATCGCCGATAGTGGTGCGGATGCCGTAATGCCGTTGCAGCCGCTGGCTGACCTGGCTGAGCTTCATCTCCACGATGATCCGCATCGCCTCGCGCGCCAGCGGGCGGTAAATCACCGTCTGGAAGCGCGCCAGCAGCGCCGGCTGGAAGTGGTCGCGCAGGATCGGGCGCAGGCACTCCTGCAGGTCTGACTCGGTGGCCTCGGGCGTTTCTTCCAGCAGCTGCATCAGCGCGTCGCTGCCGAGGTTGGAGGTCATCAAAATCACCGTATTGCGAAAGTCGATTTCGCGCCCTTCGCCGTCGCGCATGAAGCCGCGATCAAACACCTGATAGAACAGGTTAATCACGTCGCGGTGCGCTTTTTCTACCTCGTCGAGCAGCACCACGCTGTACGGGCGCTTGCGCACCGCTTCGGTGAGGATGCCGCCCTGGCCGTAGCCGACGTAGCCCGGCGGCGAGCCTTTGAGCTGGGAAACGGTGTGTGCTTCCTGATATTCGCTGAGGTTGATGGTGATTAACGATTTCTCGCCGCCGTACAGCAAGTCGGCCAGCGCCAGCGCGGTTTCGGTTTTGCCGGTGCCGCTGGTGCCGACCAGCAGAAACACGCCCTGCGGGCCGTTTTCCGAGGTGAGTCCGGTTTTCGAGGCGCGCAGGCGCTGCGCGATGGCGTTCAGCGCCGCGTCCTGACCGACCACGCGGGTGGCGAGCTGGCTTTCCAGCGCCAGCAGTTCGGCCTGCTCGTTCTTCATTAATGAGGAGAGCGGCACGCCGGTCCAGTCGGCAATCACGCCCGCCACGATGCGCGCGTCAACGTCGGCGGTAAGCAGCGGCTCGCCAGGCTGTAGCGCGTCGAGGTCGGTCTGGAGCTGTGCGATGGCGCTGTGCTGGCTGGCGTCTTTGCGGCCTTCCAGCAGCTCTTGCATCAGCGACTGCACGATGCCGTAGCGCTGCTCCAGCGCCTCCAGCTCTTCATCGGTTACCGCAATCAGGCCGGCGATTTCTGCCAGCCGCTCCTGCGGGATGGCGCCGCCGAGCGCTTCATCGTCAAGGATGGCGCGCTGCTCAATGTTCAGCGCATCAAGCTTCGCTCTTAAGCGGGTTATCGCCTCCGGCGTGGTGTCCTGGCTCATACGCACGCGCGCGGCGGCGGTGTCGAGCAGGTCAACCGCCTTGTCAGGCAGCTGGCGGCCTGTAAGGTAGCGGCGCGACAGCGTGACGGCGGCGCGCACCGCCGCGTCGGTGATGTGTACGCCGTGATGGTCGGCGTAGCGCGACTTGAGGCCGCGCAGCATCAGGCAGGCGGTGTCGTCGTCCGGCTCGTCCACCTTCACCATCTGGAAGCGGCGCTCCAGCGCGGCGTCCTTCTCAAAGTACTGTTTGTATTCGCTCCACGTTGTCGCCGCGATGGTGCGCAGCTCGCCGCGCGCAAGCGCCGGTTTCAGCAGGTTAGCCGCGTCCGCGCCGCCCGCTGCGTTGCCCGCGCCGATGATGGTGTGCGCCTCGTCGATAAACAGCAACACCGGATTCGGCGCGGCCTGCACCTCGGTGATGATGTTCTTCAGGCGCTGCTCGAATTCACCCTTCACGCCCGCCCCCGCCTGCAGCATGCCGAGGTCCAGCGTATGCACGCTCACCGGCTTCAGGCTGTCCGGCACGTTGCCTTCGGCAATGCGCAGCGCCAGCCCTTCAACCAGCGCGGTTTTGCCCACGCCCGGCTCGCCTACCAGAATCGGGTTGTTCTTACGGCGGCGCGACAGGATATCCAGCATCTGGCGGATTTCGTTATCGCGGCCAAATACCGGGTCAATTTTGCCACTACGCGCGTCAGCGGTGACGTCGCGGGTGAAGCGGGCAAGCGCTTCGGTGGAGGGGGTTTTGGCTTCGCCTGCGGGAGATTGCTCGATAGTGCTGACCGGCATCTCCGGCTGTTCCGCTTCCGCACGCTCGTCGGACTGTGCTTCCAGCATCTGCTGCAGGCGCTCAAGCTGGCTCATGCGCAGGCTCAGCAACGGCCACAGACCTTCGCAGCGTACCAGCGACGGCTGCTCAGACAGTGCCATCAGCAGGTGAATACTGCGGATTTGCGGGTTGTTATCAGATGCTGACGCCATCAGCCACGCCTGTTTTAACAGCGCTTCTAATGAAGAGGAAAGCTGCGGACGTCCTCGCACCGCGCGCGGCTGGCGGTCGAGAAATGCCAGCAAATCCTGCCAGATGGCGTCCATATCCCACTCGTAGCGGCGCGCGATGACGGTGATGTCGCCCTCGCCCTGCTCCAGCAGCTTGAGCAGCCAGTGCTCCGGCTGGATTTCAGCGTGCGCGCGGGTCTCCAGGCGCAGCGGGATGGCGGCAGGCACGTGCGGCAGCGGGCGGATGGTCATGCCACTAAGCGCGATGTTGACCACCTCCGACACGTCGTCGTGGCTGCCTGCCTTACACAGCAGCGGGAAGCGGCTCTGCAGCTCGTGATTCGGCAGCGAGGAGCGCACCGACAGATAGAAGTCTGCCCCTTCGCGCAGCCGCGCATCGTGGAATCGGCCCTTCCACAGCACGCCTTCACGACTGAGGTCGATGGCAACCACGCGTGACGGCAGGCTGGCTTCCAGCAGTGAATCCAGCAGCGCAAACAGCGGCGGGAACACCTGCTCCGGTGCGTCGTGGCGATAGGCCGGAATATCTCCGGCATCGTGTTCGAGTGAGAAGGTCAACAGACCGCCAGCAAGACGTGCCAGCTCGCGGTACAGCAGTTCAGGATGGCGGGTTGGCGACTGGAACAACTCCAGCAACACCGGCTCGGCGCTGTTCAGCGCGTTGAGCAGCCAGAACAGCGAGACGTCGGCGACAGCAAAATCGGCCATGCGCTCGTTGCTTTCGCGTCGCAGCGCCATTAGCCGCTGACGGCGCGCGCTAAGGCGATGCAGCAGATCGCCGAGTGCAGTCAGCACCGCCGGACTGGCCGACAGCGACAGCATCGGCGGAATGAATGACGCGTCGCGTGTCCACTGTCCCTGCGCGTTACGCACCAGGCGCGCCACCGGACAGGTGAGATACGCACCGTTTTCCTGATTAGAGAGACGCAGACGCAGAGCAAAACGCTGCACGGCAATGCCGGTGCGCTCCTGCCCCGCCAGCTCCTGCACCTCTTCACGACCGGCCACCCAGCGGCGCGGACGTTCGCTGTCGCTGCCGTCGTCGAGATTACCGCCATTGGCGCTCAGCAACGGCAAAGCCAGCACCACTTCAACCAGTTCCTGACCGGCTGCAACAGACAGGTCGCAGGCCGGTGGCAGGTTGTCGGAGAGCGCGGTGTCCGTCAGCGTCCCGTCGGGAAAGCGCACCGTCAAGCGGGTGGCGTTAAGACGAGACAGCGCCAGCGCGCCGTCGTCGAACTCCGCGTGTAATACGCCCCACGGATACGCCAGGCCCATGCGCGCCACGGTGTCGGCGACGTGGGCGTCCCACAGTGACTGCTGCTGAAACTGCTGCGGAGTCAGAAACGCCCCGTCTTCCCATAACGGTCGGTAGATTTTCATCGCGCCTCCTGCGCCTTACGCTTTAGCTTTCGGCATCTGAGAAACCAGCGACAGGTTCACGTCCATGCCTTCCACCTGGAAGTGCGGGATGGCGAACAGCTTAACGCGGAAGAAGCCCGGGTTGTCCTCGATATCTTCCACCAGCACTTTCGCATCGCGCAGCGGATGTGAAGACTGCAGCTCGTCGCCCGGATCGGTCATCTCGGTCACCAGCGTGCGCACCCAGGTGTTGAGCTCCAGCTCCAGCAGGCGGCGGTCTTTGGTGGTGCCGATGTTTTCGCGCTGAATAAGCTTCAGGTAGTGAGCGATGCGCGACAGCAGGAAGATGTAAGGCAGACGCGCGTTGATGCGGCTGTTGGCGGTGGCATCGGCGGTGTCATACAGCGCCGGTTTTTGCGTTGAGTTTGCCGAGAAGAAGCAGGCGTAATCGCGGTTCTTATAATAAGAGAGCGGGATAAAGCCGAGGTTAGCAAACTCGAATTCGCGGGTTTCCGGGATCATCACTTCGGACGGGATTTTCACCTGGTTGCCGGTGCCCAAATCGTACAGATGGATCGGCAGATCCTGCACCGCACCACCGGCCTGCGGGCCGCGAATTTGCACACACCAGCCGTTGCTTATAAAGCTCTGCACCATGTTGGCGGCGAAGGCGAACGAGGCATTGGTCCACAGGTATTTGTCGTGATCCGGACCTTTCACTTCTTCGATGTAGTTGAAGCTGCGCACCGGCACGGTGTCCGGGCCGTACGGCAGACGACCGAGTACGCGCGGCATGGTCAGGCCGATGTAGCGTGAGTCATCGGTGTCGCGGAATGACTTCCACTTGATGTACTCAGCGCGGTCAAAGTAGTTGCCGATGTCTTTGATCGCCGCCACTTCTTCCATCGACTCTTTGAGGAAAAACTGCGGGCCGACCGAACCGATAAACGGCATGTGTGCTGACGCCGCGACTTTCGACAGGTTGCGCAGCAGCGCCACATCCTGCGCCGAGGCATCAAACTCATAAGCAGAAATCACCGCGCCAATCGGCTCGCCGCCCGGCGTGTCGTATTCGGCGACGTAGGTTTGCAGATAGAGGCCGCTCTGGATGATTTCCGGCGCGTCTTCAAAGTCCTGACGCAGGTCGTCTTTCGACACGTCCAGCACTTCAATTTTCACGTTCTGGCGGAAGTCAGTTTTATCCACCAGCGACTTCAGGCCGCGCCACGCCGACTCCACTTTCTGGAATTCATCATGGTGCATCACCGCATCGAGCTGGCGGCTGATCTGGCGGTCCAGCTCGGCGATGTGGTGATCCAGCAGATTTTTATCCAGCTTCTCTACTTTCGCACCGCTGATTTTCAGACGCGTCAGGAACACCTGCATCGCGGCGGTGACGCGCTCGTCGGCGGTGGCATCAGACATCGCCTGATTGTCCTGCCAGACGTTGAGATCACTCAGCTCTGACACCGGGTTGAGGTTGATTTTTTCAAACAGCGACGCGTAGACGCCGCCCGCAGCGGGGCGATCCAGCACGGTGGTTGCACCATTGGCATGGGTTTCATTCTGAACTGACATCAGCATTCTCTCTCTATAGTCCGTTACGGGGATGATCAGGCTTGATCGGTGGCTAACGCAGACAGTTCGCTACGCAATTCGTCGCTGAGTGCCGGGTCTTTCAGGATAGCTTCCAGCTCTTTGCGGAAAGTGACGTTATCCAGCAGGTTGGATTTAAGGTCGCGCAGCAGGTTGCGCATCGCCAGCATGGCGCGCAGCTGAGGGATTTGGCGGGCAACCTGCTCCGGCTCGAAGTCCTTCATGTCGCGGAAGTTAAGCTGAACGTTCTCTTCGCTGCCGTCACCGGCCAGGGTGTTCGGCACGGCAAATGACACCGCTGGCGCGATATCGGCCAGCACGCTGTTGAAGTTGTTTTTGTTGACGTTGATTTTTTCGCGTTCAGACAGCGGGCGGTCTTCCGCGCCGTTACTGAAATCGCCGGTCACCAGCAATTTGAGAGGGAGCTCGGTTTTCTTCGCCGCTCCACCGGTGTGCAGGTCTAGCTTGAGGTTGATACGGGCTTTAGGGATTTCATTCTGGTAAGAGTTGCTCACGTTTACTCCTTGTAAAAATGGCGCGGAAAGCACGCGTAGGCACACTTTCCCTGTGTGTTACCGCGCGAATATATAGCTGGAATTTTAGGAAGGCAATAAAGCGAGATGATCTTTTCGGTCTGATTTATATAGGAAATTTCTTATGATTTGAGTTAAATCCCTGATGAACCCTGATAAAGTGACTAGGATTGTTCTTAAAATTATTTTTGACCTGGAGTGCCATTTATCACCAGAAATACTTTTACAGGTATCAATAATACAATGGCGCTAATTGTTACCGCAGGGGGATGGTGTCGAGCCGAGGGGGGACACAATAAAAAAACCCGGCGCGCGCCGGGTTTTACTTAAGCTACATTCTCAATCAAACGGTTAACTGTAAGCGTGCAGCGTGCGTTGGCACAGCGCTGAACGGACGCAATCCTCTTTGCCGAAACGCACCACGCCGATCATCTCATCCTCTTCGAAGCGCGCTAACGCATCGGCAAGGCCAGACCTGGCGTGGGATGGCAGGTCGCACTGGGTAATATCGCCGTTGACGATAACCGTCACGTTTTCCCCCAGGCGAGTCAGGAACATCTTCATCTGTGCGGCGGTGACGTTTTGTGCCTCATCAAGGATCACCACCGCATTTTCAAAGGTACGTCCACGCATGTAGGCGAAGGGCGCGATCTCTACCTTGGCAATTTCGGGCCGCAGGCAGTATTGCATAAAGGAAGCGCCGAGACGTTTAACCAGAACGTCATAGACCGGTCGGAAATAAGGCGCGAATTTCTCGGAAATATCTCCGGGGAGGAAACCGAGATCTTCATCCGCCTGCAGAACCGGGCGCGTTACGATAATCCTTTCGATATCCTTATTGATCAGGGCCTCAGCCGCTTTGGCTGCGCTAATCCAGGTTTTTCCGCAGCCGGCTTCACCGGTAGCGAAAATAAGCTGTTTCGTTTCTATGGCATGGAGATAGTGTGCCTGAGCTTCATTTCTGGCTTCAATCGGCCCGCGGTCACGTGCATCACGTGCCATACCAATCGAATCCAACCCACCCATTTGCACCAGCGAAGTGACCGATTCTTCTTCACGCTGACGGTGACTGCGAGAGTCGCTACGAATAACGCGTCTTGCTTCACGACGTGCTTTGATCACTGCTTTCTGTCTTCCCATAGTGGCACCTTACAGTTGGTTTCATTTATCGCGGCGGATCACCCGCGGCGATGACTTGAACGCTTTAGAGGTTTAGTTGGCTTCCTTGTAAGCCGTGTCGAGCCAGTGAGAATGGTGTGCATCAGCGCCGAGACGCAGGCGCGCACCGGTAAAGAAAATGAGATTGAACAAGAACGATGTTTGAAAAATAGCGAGGTTACGTTGGAGGGAAGAAATCCCCCGCAGTGGACTGCGTGTGGTGAAACTATTTAACTGTCCCAAAGAGAGACGAATCATGCGCGAACTCCAGTGGCTTAGCCACACAACTGACAACGCTTATGAATAAAGTGCATCATATTTGCGGTGGTTTGCAACATTATTTTTACGTAGCAGTAAAGAAAAAAAGATAAGCGAAGCCTAAGGTGTTTTACCTTAAATTAAATTTCTCATATTTATCATATAGATGATTTATTAACGGGTAACATAACTTTTTAAGAACATTCGGAAGTGATTACTTCCAGCGAAAAGTTTAAGGAATACTTAACAAATGCGCCTGCGAAGAGGTGACCATCGCAGGCGCTGCACATTTATTAATCAGGCCTGCAATAAAGGTTGCCCGAGATAATGGTTTTTATCCGCCACGCCCGGCAGCGCGAAAAAGTATCCGCCGCCAATCGGGCGAATATATTCTTCCAGCGCTTCGCCATTGAGACGCTGCTGTACGGTAATAAAGCCCTTGGTTAAATCATGCTGGTAGCAAACAAACAATAAACCCATATCCAGCTGACCCGAGCCGGTAATACCGCTGGAATAGCTGTAACCGCGCCGCAGCATCAAGCTGCTGTCGGTTTCTGGCGTACGCGGATTAGCAAGACGAATATGCGCATCCAGCGCAATCAAATCGCCATCGGGATCTTTGCTGTAATCCGGTACGTCATGCTCGTTTTTCATACCCAGCGGCGCGCCTGATAACTTCTCACGACCAAAGATGGTTTGCTGCTCGCCGAGCGGCGTACGGTCCCACATTTCTACGTGAAAACGTATGATACGCACCGCCTGATAACTGCCGCCGTGCGTCCACGCCGGTTCCTGCTGTTCGTGCGTGACCCACAAGAGTTGATCCATCAATGCCGGATTATGCGTATCGGGATTGGCGGTACCATCTTTGAAGCCCAGCAGGTTGATCGGCGTTTCTTTGCCGTTGCTGCGCGCCGCGTGGTCGGCAATAAAACCGTCGCGACGCCAGCGCACCGCCAGCAGATCGGGTGTGCGTTTAATGATGTCGCGCAGCGCGTGAATCACCGTATCCTGGGTGTTAGCGCAAATCTGGAGCAGCAGGTCGCCATGGCACTGTTCCGCATCCAGCGAATCGTTGGGAAAACGCGTCATGGTTTGCAGCTGCGCAGGCTTGTGTTTGCTTAAGCCGAAGCGCTCATCAAACAGCGAGGTGCCAACCGATAACGTCATGGTGAGATTGTCGGGCGCGATATCGGCACCGAGAATTCCCGAATCCATCGGCGGCAGCTGCGGATTGGTGACCGCCGGCGCCGGTCCACCTTGCGTGAGAAAAGCGAAGCGATCGGTTAGCAAGCGGAACAGACGTTCAAGCTCGGCTTTGTCGCTCGCCAGCACATCAAACGCCACCAGCATCATGGATGCCTGCTGCGGCGTGACGATACCGGCCTGATGGGCGCCGTAAAAAGGTTGCGCCTGTTGGCGCAAGTTGGGTGCAACCGTGCCGGGAGAGAAGCTATCGGCGGCTGCGGTATGAAACGGACAACCGCCGCCGAGGGCGGCTGCGCCACCCAACATGCCTAATCCCTGCAATAATCGACGACGCGACGGCTGCGCCGCGTCATTTTTATCACTCATGATCAGTCGAGACCCAAGGTTCCACGCAGCAGTGAGAGATCTTCCGCCAGCGTGGTAATCGGGCCTTTCAGCGCGTTACGGTCAGCGGTAGTCAGTTTTTCGTACGATTCAAAGCCATCTTTGGTGCGATATTTGCTGAGAATGCCGTCGACTTTCCTGAAGTTAGCATCCACTTTCGCCAGCAGCTGCGGGTTGTTTCTCTGCAGCAGCGGACGCAGCAGATCAACGATTTTCTGCGCGCCATCAATGTTGGCCTGGAAGTCGGAGAGATCGGTACGGCTGTAACGATCCTCTTCACCAGAGATCTTGCTGGAGGCCACTTCTTCAATCAGACCGGCTGCGCCGCCAACCACCTTCGCCGGTGGGAACGCCAGTTCGCTGATGCGGGTTTGCAGATCGAGCACATCCTGATTTAGCTTGCTGGCGAACTCTTCGGCACCTTTGGTGGTGTTATCGGCGAACAGGATTTTTTCCAGGCGGTGGAAACCGGTGAATTTCGGATCTTCATTTTTCTTCTCGAAGTCATCTTCACGCGCATCAATGCTGCCATCCAGATCGGAGAACAGCTCAGCAATAGGTTCAATACGCTCGTAATGCACGCGCGTAGGTGCGAATAGCGCTTTGGCTTTCTCAATGTCGCCGGCTTTCACCGCATCGGTAAACGCTTTGGTGCCCGCTACCAGCTCTTTCACTTCATTCATCACGTAGACTTTGTAGTCGGCGATCGGGCCAACCAGCTCCAGCACATCCGGTTTACCGTTTGCCGCTTTCTTCGCATCGCCGCTCACCACCAGCTTGCCTTTCGGGTTGCTGAGCAGGCCGCAGGTCATGTCATATTCGCCCGCTTCCAGATTGGCGGTGAGTTTCTGGCTGAAGCCAGGCGCGATGTTTTCACGCTCTTCCACCACCATCACCCCTTTCAGGATTTCCCACTCCAGCGCTTTCTGGCTGTTGTTTTTGATGATGAACTGGGTTTTACCGGCCTGCACGTTGAGCGACATCGGCTCACATTGTTTGTCCGTCACGGTGACCGTGACTTGCGGGACGGCAGCAGTAGCCGCACCGGAAAGCGCCAGCATAGCAACCAACAGCGCCTTGCGGCGGAAGCGAATCGTCATAGTGATATCCCTGTTACATGGAAGAACAGGCGCGCAATTGCGCCTGATTAAATTTCAGCGTGTGGTACGTGCCGCGTTGACTGCAGGCCGGGCCGGGAAGAAAAACAGCAGCAGCGCCGGGATGAGATAGGCAAGCCACACCGCCACTTCGCTGACGCTTGGCGTTTCCTGGTAACCTAAAATCCCTTCCAAAAGCGTGCCGAACACCGAGTGCGTTGAAAGCGTGTTGCTCATATCAAACGCTTCATCCTGGAAGTGATTCCACAAACCGGCCTCATGGAAGGCGCGAATGGCGCCGGCGGACAACCCCGCTGCGACAAACAGAATGAACAAACTGGTCCAGCGGAAAAAGTGCGCCAGGTTCAGGCGAATGCCGCCGTAATAGAGCAAAAAGCCCAGCGCCACGGCGGTTGCAAGGCCGAGCACCGCGCCGAGCGGCGGCGCATAACCCACATCTTGCGTGAACGCGGCCAGCAGGAAGAACACCGATTCCAGCCCTTCACGCGCCACCGCCAGAAACACCATCAGCACCAGCGGGAAGCCGCTGCTGCCCTGCTTCTGCAACGCCTGATCGACCGATTTTTCCAGCGTGGCTTTGATATTGCGCGAAACTTTGCGCATCCAGAACACCATCGACGTCAGGATCACCACGGCAATCACCGCGACAATGCCTTCGAACAGCTCCTGCTGTTTCTGAGGAAACTCACCGGTAGTTTCATTAATAAAGATGCCCAACGCTAAGCAGAGCGCGGCAGCGATAAATACGCCGGCCCACATGGCGGGAAACCATTGGGTGCGCTGGGTGCGTTTGAGATAGCTGGCAATCAGGCTGACGATGAGCGCTGCTTCCAGACCTTCGCGCAGCATAATGAGAAAGGGAACGAACATCACCAACCTCTTGAATTTTAAGAAGGGTAAACCTTAGGTAAAAAAACGTAAAGTGCGAACGATAGTGATTATCATTACTGAAGAGAGAAATACAAGTCACTGCAGGAAATTAATTTTGTTTTGCGGAAGGGGGAGCGGGTTTGAGAGGGTGCGCACTCCTGCGCACCTGGGGGTTCATCAAACACGTCGCCATCAATGGCGATAGAGGTTACTTGCTCTGGTATTGGGCTTCGGCGGCAGCAAAGCGCTGCTGTGCCGCTTCTGATGGGCCACGACCCAGCAAGCTAAATACCACAATCGCGATACTGGCGAACGCGAAGCCTGGGATGATTTCATACAGCTCGGCGTAGCCATAATCTTTCCACAGCAATACGGTCAGCGCGCCAATCACCATACCGGCCAACGCGCCGTTGCGCGTCATGCGTTTCCAGCACACGCCGAACAGCACCACCGGACCAAAGGCGGCACCGAAACCTGCCCACGCATAGCTCACCAGACCCAACACGCGGTTTTCCGGGTTGGCTGCCAACGCGATAGCAATCAAGGCAATCACCAGCACCATTAAGCGCCCTACCCACACCAGCTCTTTCTGGCTGGCGTTTTTACGCAGGAAGCCTTTATAAAGATCCTCGGTCAGGGCGCTGGAGCACACTAGCAGCTGGCAGCTTAAGGTCGACATCACCGCGGCGAGAATCGCTGAGAGCAAGATACCGGCAATCCACGGATTGAACAGAATACGCGCCAGTTCGATAAAGATACGCTCGCCGTTCTGGCTTACGCCCGCCGCCTGATCAGGATGGTTCTCGAAGTAGGCGATACCAAAGAAGCCCACCGCCACCGCGCCACCCAGGCACAGGATCATCCAAATCATACCGATACGACGCGCGCTGCGGATGGTGTGATGCGAATCGGCCGCCATAAAGCGCGCCAGAATATGCGGCTGCCCAAAGTAGCCAAGTCCCCAACCGAGCAGCGAAATCACCGCGACAAAGTTCAGCCCTTTCAGCATATCGAGGTTTTCGAGGCTCTTCGCCCTGATCACCGCCAGTGAATCATCCAAGCCGCCGACGGCGACAATCACGATAACTGGCGTGAGAATCAGCGCAAAAATCATCAGGCTGGCCTGCACGGTATCGGTCCAGCTCACCGCGAGGAAACCGCCAACCAGCGTATACAGAATGGTGGCAGCAGCACCGGCCCACAGCGCGGTTTGGTAATCCATGCCAAAGGTACTTTCAAACAGACGCGCACCGGCAACCACGCCAGACGCACAATAGATAGTGAAGAAGATCAGAATCACCACCGCCGAAATAACGCGCAGCAGTTTGCTGTTATCTTCGAAACGGCTGGAGAAGAAGTCTGGCAGGGTTAAGGCATTATCGTGATGCTCGGTCTGCACACGCAGACGGCCCGCCACAATGCGCCAGTTCAGCCAGGCGCCGATAATCAGGCCGATGGCGATCCAACTTTCGGAGATCCCGGACAGGAAAATGGCGCCCGGCAGGCCCATCAATAACCAGCCGCTCATATCGGAAGCACCCGCAGAGAGCGCGGTCACGACGCTCCCTAAACTGCGCCCGCCGAGAATATAGTCATCGAAGCTTTTGGTTGATCGCCAGGCGATGAAACCTATCAGCACCATCCCAAGGATATACACTACAAAGGTCACCAACATCGGTGTACTTACACTCATGAGTCTCTCCACTTATTATTTGATCCATCAAGAGAAATCTTTTTGATCAGCTGTCGGAACGGGACAGCAGCCTGGTTTCACCGCATCCAGAGAAAGCGATTTCTCTTAAGGCGCGGTATCCTGCCGCAAAGGGTCGGCGCGCACAATGCATTTAACACAGCTGTTACACCGGTTTCACCTTCCTTCGCTTTTTTAATGCCAGCAGGTTGCGCCTGCTCACAGTTTGAGTTGCACCTTATCGGGTTCAGGAACCGTCTTGTTGCTGGCGGTTGCAACATTGGCGAGTTTCTTGCAGCAATTTTCATGCCGCATTTATCGATTTAACACTTTCGGCGGTTCAAAGCGTGCAACCGAGGTCACATTTAACCTGGTTGCACAAAGTTGCAACATAGGTGATATTGCTGCCACGCAAGCGTTGAATCACTACTTTTCGAGGACGAGGACATCATGGGAACGACTACCATGGGGGTGAAGCTGGATGAAGCCACCCGCGATCGCATTAAACTGGCGGCGCAGAAGCTTGACCGCACATCACACTGGCTGATCAAGCAAGCCATTTTTAACTATCTGGAGCAGCTGGAAGCCGGTGAATCCGTGCCTGAAATCCCGCAGTTGCTGATTGATGCCGCCGGTGATGAAAGCGTGCCCGACGAGGCGCTGCAGCCTTTCCTCGACTTCGCCGAACATATTTTACCGCAGTCAGTCAGCCGCTCAGCGATCACCGCTGCATGGCGTCGTCCGGAAACGGATGCGGTGCCAATGCTGCTGGAACAAGCGCGTCTCCCTGCCCCGCTGGCCGAGAAAACCCATCAGCTGGCTTACAGCCTTGCCGATAAGTTGCGGCACCAGAAAGGTGCAACCGGCCGCGCCGGCATGGTGCAAAGCTTGCTGCAGGAGTTCTCGCTCTCCTCGCAGGAAGGCGTGGCGCTGATGTGTCTGGCGGAAGCACTGCTGCGTATTCCGGATAAGCCGACGCGTGATGCGTTAATCCGCGACAAAATCAGCAATGGCAACTGGCAATCGCATCTTGGCCGCAGCCCGTCGATGTTTGTTAACGCCGCCACCTGGGGCTTGCTGTTTACCGGCCGTCTGGTCTCTACCCATAACGAGGCTAATCTGTCGCGCTCGCTCAATCGCATCATCGGTAAAAGCGGCGAACCGCTGATCCGTAAAGGCGTGGACATGGCGATGCGCCTGATGGGCGAGCAGTTTGTTACGGGTGAAACCATCGCCGAAGCGCTGGCCAATGCGCGCAAACTGGAAGAGAAAGGGTTCCGTTACTCATACGACATGCTGGGCGAAGCGGCGCTGACCGCCAGCGATGCCAAAGCCTATTTGGTTTCCTATCAGCAGGCGATTCACGCCATCGGCAAGGCGTCGAACGGTCGCGGTATTTATGAAGGTCCGGGCATCTCCATCAAACTGTCAGCGCTGCATCCGCGCTACAGCCGCGCGCAGTATGAGCGTGTGATGGACGAACTCTACCCGATCCTCAAATCCCTGACGCTGCTGGCGCGCTCGTATGACATTGGTATTAACATCGATGCGGAAGAAGCCGATCGCCTTGAGCTGTCGCTCGATCTGCTGGAAAAACTTTGCTTTGAACCGGAGCTGGAAGGCTGGAACGGCATCGGCTTTGTGATTCAGGCGTATCAGAAGCGCTGTCCGTTCGTGATTGATTCGCTGATTGATTTGGCGCAGCGCAGCCGTCGCCGTCTGATGATTCGCCTGGTGAAAGGCGCGTATTGGGACAGCGAAATCAAACGCGCGCAGATTGAAGGTCTGGAAGGCTATCCGGTCTATACCCGTAAGGTGTACACCGACATCTCTTATCTGGCGTGCGCGCGCAAACTGCTGGCGGTGCCGAACCTGATCTATCCGCAGTTTGCTACCCACAACGCGCACACGCTGGCGGCGATCTACCAGCTGGCGGGCAATAACTATTATCCAGGCCAGTACGAATTCCAGTGTCTGCACGGCATGGGTGAACCGCTGTATGAGCAGGTTGTCGGTAAAGTGGCCGATGGCAAACTGAACCGACCGTGTCGTATTTATGCGCCGGTCGGTACCCACGAAACGCTGCTGGCGTATCTGGTGCGTCGTCTGCTGGAGAACGGTGCCAATACCTCCTTCGTTAACCGCATCGCTGATAACACCTTGCCGCTGGATGAGCTGGTCGCCGATCCGGTGGCCGCCGTGGAAAAAATGGGCGTCGCGGAAGGCGCGATTGGTTTACCGCATCCTAAAATCCCGCTGCCGCGCGATCTGTATGGCGCCAAGCGCGCTAACTCTGCCGGTCTGGATATGGCCAACGAACATCGTCTGGCGTCGCTCTCCAGTGCCCTGCTCAACAGCGCCAGCCAGCCGTGGATTGCCCAGCCGCTGGTAGAAGGTGAATTAGGCGAAGGCGTCAGCCGCCCGGTGCTTAACCCTTCTGCACCAACAGATGTGGTGGGCAGCGTGCGTGAAGCCACTGAAGCCGAAGTCTCGGCTGCCCTGGATGCGGCAGTCAATGCCGGTCCAATATGGTTCGCGACGCCACCGCAGGAGCGTGCCGCGATTCTGGAGCGTGCCGCCGAAGCAATGGAAGGCCAGATGCAGCAGCTGATTGGCCTGCTGGTGCGTGAAGCCGGTAAAACCTACAACAACGCCATCGCCGAAGTGCGTGAAGCGGTTGATTTCCTCTACTACTACGCGGGCATGGTGCGCGACGATTTCGATAACGAAACCCATCGTCCGCTTGGTCCGGTGGTGTGCATTAGCCCGTGGAACTTCCCGCTGGCGATCTTTACCGGACAAGTTGCCGCAGCGCTGGCGGCGGGTAACAGCGTGCTGGCCAAACCGGCGGAGCAAACGCCGCTGATTGCCGCGCAGGCGGTGCACATCCTGCTGGATGCCGGCGTACCGGCTGGCGTGTTGCAACTGCTGCCGGGCCAGGGCGAAACCGTGGGTGCGCAACTGACCGGCGACGAGCGCGTGCGCGGTGTGATGTTCACCGGTTCAACCGCGGTGGCGACATTGCTGCAGCGTAATCTGGCCGGTCGTCTCGATCCTCAGGGTCGTCCGACGCCGCTGATTGCCGAAACCGGCGGCATGAACGCCATGATCGTGGATTCCTCAGCGCTGACCGAACAGGTGGTGGTGGATATCGTGGCTTCGGCCTTTGATAGCGCAGGTCAACGCTGCTCGGCGCTGCGTCTGCTGTGCGTACAGGACGATGTGGCCGATCACACGCTGAAAATGCTGCGCGGTGCGATGGCCGAGTGCCGCATGGGCAACCCGGAACGTCTCTCGACCGACATTGGTCCAGTGATCGATGCCGAAGCGAAAGCCAATATCGAACGTCACATTCAGGCGCTGCGCAATAAGGGCTTCACCGTCTATCAGGCGGCGCAGGAGAATCCGCAGGACAGCAAAGAGTGGAACAGCGGCACCTTTATCAAGCCGACGCTGATCGAGCTGGATCAGGTGAGCGATCTGGATAAAGAGGTGTTTGGACCAGTGCTGCACGTGGTGCGTTTCTCGCGCAATAACTTGCCGCAGCTGGTGGAGCAGATTAACGCGTCGGGTTACGGCCTGACGCTCGGCGTGCATACGCGCATCGATGAAACCATCGCGCAGGTTACGGCGAGCGCTAAAGTCGGCAACCTGTATGTAAACCGCAATATGGTGGGTGCGGTCGTTGGCGTGCAGCCGTTCGGCGGCGAAGGCTTGTCGGGCACCGGTCCAAAAGCCGGCGGTCCGCTCTATCTCTATCGCCTGCTGGCCAACCGTCCAGATGGCGCGCTGCGTATCACCTTTGATCGTCAGGATGCCGAGCGCCCGGTGGATAGCACGGTACGTGCCGAGCTGATGCGTGCGCATCAGGCATTGCAGCAGTGGGCGCAGGATAAGCCTGAGCTGCTGGCGCTGTGTCAGCGTTACGACGAGCTGGCGCAGGCCGGTACGGTGCGTCTGCTTCCGGGCCCAACCGGCGAGCGCAATACCTTCACCCTGCTGCCGCGCGAACATGTGCTGTGCATCGCCGATAACGCGGAAGACGCGCTGACGCAACTGGCGGCGGTGACCAGCGTCGGCAGTCAGGCCATCTGGCAGGATGATGAGCTGCATCGTGCGCTGCGTACGTCTTTGCCTGCTGCAGTGCAAGCGCACGTCAAGCTGGTGAAGGATGCGCTGGCGGCGGAGTTTGATGCGGTGATTTATCACGGTGATGCCGATCAGCTGCGCAGCCTGTGTGAGCAGGTCGCGGCACGCGATGGCGCGATTGTCTCGGTGCAGGGCTTCGCGCGCGGCGAAACCAATCTGCTGCTGGAGCGTTTGCTCATTGAGCGTTCACTCAGCGTCAATACCGCCGCTGCGGGCGGTAATGCGAGTTTGATGACCATCGGTTAAGACGCGCAATAAAGTGCGCCGCTACAGTCAGTGCATGACTTCGTAGCGGCGCGATTCATCGCGTGAATTTTCAGGCCGCAGACTTATTCCGCTTCAACCCGATCAGCGTTGGAAACACAAACAGCGACTGCCCCAATCCACGATTAGTCACCTGCCACACCGCCACCGAACACAGCGAACAGATGCCAACAATCGCCAGCGGATAGAAACAGGCCCACAGAATGGAGAACCATGCTTGCTCAAACAGGTGATGGCGCTGGGCGAACAGAATCGCCGACATACCGAAGAACTCAATGAAGATGCGGTGAATCACGTAAATTTGCAGCGTGTTGCGCCCAACCCAATTCAAATAACTCATCTTGAAACGCGCGTTCAGCCAGCGACACGCCGCCACGCTACCCAGCACCGCAAGGATGCACAGGAACAGGCTCTTATCCAGACCAAAGATGATATGCAGGCCCGAGACCGCCGCCAATATCGCCCACGGCACAATGTTGTCACGACGCCATTCACTGAGACGCAGCATCATCGGGCTCCAGAACGCCCCCAGCAGGAAGAACAGGAAATACTGCGCTACGCTTTGTGGTCCCCAGTAGGGAATAATCTTCTCCACCGCCAGATAGTTGAGCGCAATCGCCACCACCAGCAACGCCACTTTCTGCTGTTTAAAGATCTTGGCGCACAGGAAATAGAGCGCCAGGCCGTAGAGATACCACGAAGTGCTCATGGCGAGGAATGTCAGCTTTAAGAACTCCAGCAGCGAACCGGCATACGCCGCGTTGAGGTTCTGTGAAATACGCTGCCCGGTGATCTCGGTTGAGATGCCAACAATCGACCACCACTGAATAAAGCCCCACAAAATATAGAGATAAAACAGGTTGGTGATGCGACTGGTAAACACCTGTTTCCACGGCCGATTTAAAATACCGTTAGTGGCTAATAAGCCCGAAACAAAGAAAAACGCCGGCATACGCAGCGGCGATAATACGGTATTAAACTGCACCCATATTTCTGCCGGGATCCAACCTGCCGTCAATAATTTCACCGTGCCTTCGAATCCAGGTAATACGGTGTGATACAACACCACCAGTAATATGCAGGCTCCCTTAAGGGTATTTATCCATGCGATATCTTCTTTCCTGGCGTTATTCATATGATGACTCCCGCTGCTGTTGCTGTGTAGGTCTTAAAGAAGAAGGATGAGGAAATAAGCGTTGTAGCATTTATGATTATTAAACGATTATTCAACAGGCAGGGCGGGCATGATGTAGCGAAAGTCCTAAATGTTTTTTTGTGGTCCTGATATAACAATACTTTACACATCCAGACAAAAATAGAACCCTGAGCAGGCTAAGGAAATTTGTCTTAATTTGAGTCACTAAAAGAGGATTAAGTAAAATAAGTGTGATCGGTGTCGCGCAGGTAAATTAAGAACAATCCCCCCTTTCTTATGCCAGATTAAATTCAAATTCTAAATGTAGATTTATTTAATGTGGCAAATGGATAAGCAGCGATATTAGCGTTGTGCTAAGCGATTTATTACCGCGCATTCCGTAGCGGCGTGATTTATCGCGCAATGAATTGCGCCGCTACGGAATGTGCGGCGCGTGATCAACAAAGTTATTGCAGCGGTGCGCTTTTGCTTTCGAGCGCAGGTTTGCTCAGCAGGCGCGGATAGAGAAACAGCATGCGGCCCGGACCACGGTTGAGCAGCGTCCACACCAACAACGAAATACTGGTACACAACGCAACGCCGATAATTGGCATCAGTAGCGCCCATGCCCAGCTAAAGACGGTATGGTCAAACCAACCATAATGCACCGCCAGCACAATCGCACTCAGCCCCAGCAGCTCAATAAAGATACGGTGCAGCACGTAGATTTGCAGCGTGTTACGGCCAATCCAGTTAAGCCACGCCATATTGAAATGTTCATTGAGCAAGCGGCACAGCACAATGCCAAACACGATGGTCAGCAAGCTGTAGAACGGATTCTTATAGATGCCGCCGACATGGTGCAGCAGGCCAATCAGCGCAATGCCGCCCAGCATCAACCAGTGCTGACGCTTCAGTTCGCTCAACTCGATCAACGCCTGGCTGAAGAACACGCCGAGCAGGAAATAGAGATAGTTCTGCGCCACGCTGGCGGGTCCCCAGCCGGGAATCAGGCTAAACTGCGCGGCGTAAGTCGCGACGATCGCCAGCGCCATCAAGGCCATCTTCTGTTTGTGGAACAGCTTGGTGAACAGGAAGAATCCGGCCAGCGCGTAGAGATACCAGAGGCTCGTCATTGAGGTCATCAGCAGCTTAACGAACTCAAACGGCGTGTCCGCATAGGCGGCGTTTTTAGTGCTGGAGAGCCGTTCCCCGAGATGGGTGGAGATGTAGTGAATGCTCAGCCACTGAATGACGCCCCACAGCAGGTAGAGATAGACGATGTTGCTGAACTTCTTGGTGAACACCTCTTTCCAGCTCTTTTTGGTGATTGAACTGGCAGCCAGCAAACCGGAGACAAAAAAGAAGGCCGGCATGCGCAGCGGCGACAGATAGGTGTTAAACGCCACCCACCAGTGCGCTGGCAGCAGCCCAACAGTGAGATGATGCAGCGAAGGCGCGAACGTGGTGATGATGGAATGGTGTAATACCACCATCAAAATGCAGCCCCCTTTGAGCGTGTTGATCCACAGGACCTCTTTCCTGGCAGTTGTCATTGCTATGTCCTAATTGCGCCATGAATTTGTAAAGAATTATTTATATTTACAAAGATGTCTCAATCGGGACTTTCCTAATAAGAAACCACCCTAATTCGCGTAGGATACTGGTGAAATTTAATCGTTAAAATTCAGTAATTTATTAAAGTCAGGCGAATTGACTTTAGGAAAATACTGAGAAGAAAAATACCGGGAGAGAGAAGAAAAGCGTCGCCCTTATCAGGCGACGCTGGGGATTATTGGTTAAGAAACTTGTCGAGAAATTGCCGGGTACGCGCCTGCTGCGGATTACTGAACAGCGCTTTTGCAGCGCCCTGCTCCACGATGCGTCCCTGATCCATAAAGATGGCGCGATCCGCGACGTCGCGCGCAAAGCTCATCTCATGGGTGACGATCACCATGGTGCGTTTCTCCTGCGCCAGCGCGCGAATGGTGTTGAGCACCTCGCCCACCAGCTCAGGATCAAGCGCCGAGGTCGGCTCATCAAACAGAATCACTTCCGGACGCATCGCCAGCGCGCGAGCAATCGCCACACGCTGTTGCTGTCCGCCGGAGAGACGACGTGGAAAACTCTCTTCCTTGCCGTGCAATCCCACTTTCTCCAGCAAACTGCGCGCACGTGCGATGGCTTCCGCCTTCGGCTCGCCCTTCACGATCACCGGCCCTTCAATGATGTTCTCCAGCACCGAGCGGTGCGGGAACAGATTGAAGTTCTGGAACACAAAGCCAACCTGCTGACGCAACTGGCGCACCAGCTGCTTCTGCTTATTGAGGCCGAGCGCCGCATCAATGGCAATATCGCCAACTTTAATACGTCCGCTTTCCGGCACTTCCAGCAAATTGATACTGCGCAGCAGCGTAGTTTTACCGGAGCCGCTTGGCCCGATAATGGCCACCACTTCGCCTGGTGCCACGTCGAGATCGATGCCGTGCAGCACCGTCTGGCCGTGAAACTGCTTCACCAGCTGACGGACTTCAATTGCACTCATTTGCCCTCCCGATCCTGTCGATTCACATGCGCTTCCAGGCGATTTTGCAACGCCGACAGCACGGTCGCCATCACCCAGTAAATCAGCGAGGCCGCCAGATACATGGTGAACACTTCCAGCGTACGTGAGGTGATCAGCTGCGCCTGACGGAACAGCTCCGGCACCTGAATGGTGGCGGCCAGCGAGGTATCTTTCACCAGGCTGATAAAGCTGTTGCCCAGCGGCGGCAGCGCGGTGCGCGCGGCCTGCGGCAGGATCACGCGACGCAGCGTCTGCCACGGCGTCATGCCGATGCTGGCAGCGGCTTCCCACTGCCCGCGCTCAATCGCGGCAATCGCACCACGCAGCGATTCAGAGGCGTAAGCGGCGGTATTCAGCGACAGACCTATCATCGCCGAGGGAATCGGATCCAGCTCGATACCAAACTGCGGCAGACCGTAATAGATCATAAACAGTTGGGCGATGAGCGGCGTGCCACGGAAAATCGACACGTAGATGCGTGCCAGCCAGTTGATCGGCCAGAAGTGTGACAGGCGCATCAGCGCCAGCACGAAGCCGAGTATCAGGCCGAAGAACATCCCGCCGATACTCAGCTGCAGCGTGAACAGCGCGCCTTTTAGTAAAAATGGTGCTGAATCCAGCACCAGTTGTAAGCTTTCCTGCATTATTTAGTGACGTCCGCGCCGAACCATTTTTCAGACAGTTTGCTCAGCGAGCCATCTTTCTGCATGTCCGCAATGGCGGAGTCGATCGCTTTCAGCAGATCGTCGTTGCCTTTACGCAGCGCCACGCCCGATTCCAGACGGGAGAAGGCCGGGCCTGCTACCGCCATGGTGTCGCCGGTTTTCTTCACCAGATCCAGCGCCGCTAAACGGTCAACCAGAATGGCGTCTAAACGGCCTGAACGCAGATCCTGATACTTGGTTGGGTCATCATCATAGGTACGCACATCGGCTTTCGGCACATTATCCTTCAGCCACTGCTCGTAGTTGGAACCGAGACCGACGCCGACTTTCTTGCCGGCCAGATCGTCTGGCTTGGTGACGGTCGCTGCGTTTTTCTTCAGCGTCAGCGCCTGCACGCCAGAAATGGTGTACGGCGTAGAGAAGTCATACTTTTTCTTGCGCTCAGGGGAAATGGTGACCTGATTGATCACCACGTCGATGCGTTTGGAATCCAGCGACGCCAGCATGCCGTCCCATTTGGTCGGACGCAGATCGGCTTTCACGCCAAGGTGTTGAGCCAGCGCCTGAGCGAACTCTACTTCGAAGCCGGTCAGCTTACCTTTTTCGTCCTGGAAGCTGAACGGCGGATAAGTGCCTTCCAGACCGACGCGCAACTCGCCTTTACTCTTTACTTTTGCCAGCAAATCTTCTGCGGCGAAGGATTTAACGTTAACGCCCGCGACCAGCGCGACCGCCATCATGCCCATCACCATTTGGCGACGAATTGGAGAGAAAGTCATGTTTACCCCATTTATTGTGATGTGTTGTTGTGTGCTTTGTCAGGCCGCCATCGACGGCGACCGTTTGAATAACCGCTGGATTATAAACCGTTTTTACGTTCTGTCTCAGACCGAAGGGTGATAAGCAAATAACGCCGGCGATCCCCCGGTATGCACGAACAGCAACGGACCTTCACGACGGAAGCGATTTTGCGCAATGCCATCAATTAATCCCGCCATCGCTTTGCCGGTGTAGACCGGATCGAGCATGATGCCTTCCAGGCGCGCCAGCAGTTTCACCGCCGCCATGCCCTCATCGTTTGGCTCGCCGTAACGCGGCGCGAAGTAATCATCCCACAAGGTGATCGGCGCTTTGGCCTGCACTTCGAGCTGCTCAGCCAGCGCGCTGCGAATGCGCTCCACCACCGGCAACTGCGCCTCAACTTTGCGCGACACGGTAACGCCGACCAATTCGGTTTCGGGCAGCAGCTGTTCCAGACCCACCGCCAGGCCCGCGTGCGTGCCGGCGCTGCCGGAAGCGACCACCACCCCGGCAAAATCCACCACGCCTTCGCTTTGATGCGCAATCTCCTGCGCGCACTCAACGTAGCCGAGCGCACCGAGCGCATTGGAACCGCCGACCGGCACAATATACGGGCGGAATCCCTGCGCTTCGAGGTGTTCGGCCTGAGCGGCCAGCTGTTCAGTGGGATTGTGCAGCGCATCAACCATGACGATTTCCACATCCATCAAATCAAGCATCAGGCGATTGCCGTTGCTGAGGTAGTTTTCTGACGTGGTGCCAATCGGGTTTTCCAGCAGCGCCACGCACTTCAGGCCGAGCTTCGCCGCCACGGCGGCGGTTTGACGCACATGGTTAGATTGAATAGCGCCCGCCGTCAGCAGCACATCCGCGCCCTCGCGCAGCGCATCCGCAGCCAGGAATTCGAGTTTACGCAGTTTGTTACCGCCGAGGGCCACCGGCGTGAAGTCATCGCGCTTAATAAAGATATCGCGACCAAGATAGTCAGAAAGCCGGGGCAAATGCTCAAGCGGCGTTGGTGCACCGAGTAATTCAAGACGGGGAAACTGGTGCAGAAGATGTAAGGACAATGCAGCCTCCATTCGGGCAATGTGCAGTTATCCATACAGTGTTGCAGAAGATGAGAAAAGTCGCACCCGGAATTCACCGCGTGCTGCCCTTGTTGCTGTCATGCTCGACAACAACAAGGGTGGGATCACCCTCAGCCCTGCTGCCAGCCTAAAAACTGGTCATATTTGCGCAGTGCGATGCGGTAATTGTTATTGCCCGCATCAGGCAGATCGTTCTCCAGACATTCATGCCAGCTATTGCCCCGTAAACGATCGGCCGGGAAATTTTTCGCCTTCAGCATGTCATCAAGCCGACGCAAACGTACCACATACTCACGTATGGTACTGTGGCTCATCTCGGTCTGCTCAAACAGGTATTGCTTAAACGCCATAATGTCGAAGTAATTCGGATGGGTATTACAAAATATATCGCTGCAGAAACGACACAAGGCGGTCAATTCTGGCTGGAGTTTCATCCACACCTGATCGTCAATCATTTGGTCCATGCGTGCGATGGCCTCTTTATTGATGATCTGGCCGCGAAAGACTAACGCCATACGATCTAAAACTTTGCCACAGTGTGAACAATTGCTTTGGCTGTGCTTATAGTCTTTAAGATAGCGACTTAACGGTCTGGCTTTAACTTTGGCTCCCATTGCTGAGTCCCCGGTTTTATTGTTTTTTTCGATCGCCAGGAACTGAGTCTGTTAGCGCGCCCCCGATAATCGGGCACGCAGGCGTTTGATTGCCTGACTGTGCAGTTGACTGACGCGGGATTCCCCCACTTCCAGCACCGCGCCAATCTCCTTCAGGTTCAGTTCTTCCTGGTAGTACAGTGTGAGCACGAGTTTTTCACGTTCAGGCAAGGCCTCAATCGCTTCAATCACGCGGTCACGTAGGTTTCCTTCCAACAACTGATGAAGCGGGTTGGCTTCCTCATGCCCCTCCGTCACCAGCTCCGCACTGTCGCCGTGTTCTTCCCGATACTCGTCGTAGGAGAAGAGTTGGCTGTTGTTGGTATCGAGCAGAATCTGCCGATACTCCTCCAGCGAAACATTCAGTCGCTCAGCCACTTCCTGTTCAGTAGCCGAGCGCCCCAACGCTTGTTCTACCTGATGCATGGCACCTGCTACTTCGCGCGCATTTCTGCGTACGCTGCGTGGTGCCCAGTCGCGACTGCGCAGCTCATCCAGCATTGCTCCCCGGATACGCTGCACGGCGTAGGTAGTAAAGGCGGTGCCCTGTAGCGCATCGTAGCGCTCCACGGCATTTAATAAGCCAATGCCACCGGCCTGCAGCAGATCGTCAAGCTCAACGCTGGCTGGCAAACGAACCTGCAGGCGCAGCGCTTCATGCCGCACCAGAGGAACGTAGCGCTGCCAGAGCGAATGTTTATCCATCACGCCATCGGCGGTATAGAGATCGTTCACGTTGACTACCCTGCGTTAGTAAAGTTATCGGCATGATTATCCAATTCTGTAGGGGTTTTGATTGGCAGAATAGGCGGGCAAAAGCGAGGTTATTTCAAATTTGTTATGGATGGCGGTGGATCGCACCGCCATCCGCGCGGGCGTTAGCGTAAATTACGCAGTCTTTCCCGCGTGCCAGGCGGCACCGCGTCCCATAATGCGCAAACTTTGCCCTCAAGTGCCTGATAAAAAGGGGTAATCAACGCTTCAGTTTCCAGCGCAGGATTAAACAGCACCTGACCGGTTTCCGCGTTGATGCTTATCATTTTGTTGATAAACAACCGCTGCAGGTCGCTACGCAGGAATAAGCCGTTATCGGCGCTGTTATCCGCCAGAAAGCCCTCTTCGTTCTCTTGCGTGTCGATGTAGCAGGCTTCCACCCACGGCCAGCTGTGACGTTCGGTCAGCTGCGTGCCGGTGATAATGCAGGCGCCGTAGCGCGCTTTTACCGCCGAGGTGAACTCCGCCTGGCTGGAGCGCTGCAGCACTTTAGCTTTTACGCGGCGTCCGACTTCGGTGCCGGGCATCACGCCACTCGGCACTTTGTATTGCGGCGTGCTCAACACCACCAGAAACTGGATTTTGCGCGACAGCGGGAAGCACGGATGCGCCTGCGCATCGAACAGCTGCCAATACTCATCCTCTTCGGTCTGCCGCATCAGCACCAGCTTAAAGCCGCGGCTGTTGAGCAGATTTTGTGCCGCTGCCGAATTGGGATCGAGCATGGCAAACACCTGGGTTTCGCCGACCACTTTCCAGCGCCCTTCTTTGCGCGCTTCGTCGTTGCGCCGGAAGTAGAGAAACGCCTGCTGGTTTTTCAGGTAGTGCTCAAAGCGACGCAGATAGTTTTTGCGCTCGTTGTCGTCCGAGACAAACAGCAGATCCTCGATCGGGCTGTTGATCTCCTCCTGCGCGAACAGCGCGCGGATCACCAAATTGCGAAAGCTGGTCGACGGGCTCAGCAACCCGCGTGCGGTAAGCTCTTTCTCGTCGGGATGCTGCTGCGTGTAGCGCAGGGCAATCTCTTCGAAGGTCAGTAGCTCACCCGGTAACAAGTCATAATTGAAGCGCATAGACACCCCAGAAACGGAAAAATGTGGTTCAAAAATTGGAATGATTCTGAGGGGAGTTATCGGCAATCTGGGCGAGGACTGTAACAAGGTGGTTACTTTTCTGAGGAAGTAGTGCAGCAGCTAAAATCGTCCATTCCCCTGCGTATGAATTTGTTTTAGGTCAGCAGGATTTATCGTCCGAAAAAGCCCCGGTGAAAACCGGGGCTAAACATCATGCTGCTTTCAACCGTTGCAGACGCTTTTCACGGCGAATCTTACGCTCTTCAAACACCGCCACCATCGCCATTAGGGCGATACAGCCAATCGCGGCGGCATCCAGCGCCGCAAAGGTCCCGGCCCAACCGGTTAGGCCAAAGATGGGCGTGCCATCGGCGATCATTCCCAAGCCTAACTTGGCGAAGCTGTCACCAATCAGGTAAGCAAAGGTGCCTTTGATGCCATCGGCGGCGCCAATGGCTTTTTTCGGCACAAAGCCGACAGCGGCAACGCCAATTAACAGTTGCGGACCAAACACCAGGAAGCCCAAGGCAAACAGCGACGCCAGATAAACATACTGATTGCTGGCATGTTGATAGATACCAAGCGTGGCGATAATCAACGCCAGCGCCACGCATGCCACCAGCGCACGACGACCATTCGCCAGATCCGACAACCAGCCCCACAGCAGCGTGCCGACTAACGCACCGACTTCAAACAGCGTGAAGCCCTGAATCGCCACCTCTTTTGACAGTTTTAACTCCTGGAAGGCATACACCGTCGACCACTGATCGATACCAATGCGCACCACGTACAGGAAGATGTTGGCGAAGCACAGCAGCCAAATCACTTTGTTTTTCAGCACGTACTCGACAAAGATCTGCCATTTGGTCATCGCCTGATCTTCGGTCTCTTTGTCCTCTTCACTGATCTCTTCGCCAAACAGTTCCTCGGCTTTACCCAGACCGTAAGATTCGGGTGAATCGCTGCCGTAGCGCAGACCGATAAAACCGACCACCAGCGCGATCAGTGACGGGAACACAAACATGCCGACCACGTGCCCATCGAACAGGTAATTGGCACCAAACAGCGCCACACCTGCCGCACCTGCGCCGCCCAGGTTGTGCGAAATATTCCACATCCCCAGATAGCTGCCGCGTTTACGCCGCGGCGTCCATTTGGTGATGGTGGAGTAGCTACAGGATCCGCCGGTACTTTGGAAGAAGCCGCTCAGCGCATAAAACGCGATCATCAGGAACAAACTCACCGAGCCCGCGCCCATGCTGGCGCTGAAGCCCAGCATGCAGATGGCCGAGAGGATCAGCATAAACGGCAGGAACTGCTTGGTATTTTTCCCATCGGCGTAATAGGAGACCAGCGTTTTACCGACGCCGTACGTAATGGAGAAGCCGAGCCCAATCATCCCCAGCTGCGTCATGCTGAGTCCGTAGGTGGTGATCATGTCGTTCTGCGCAATGTTGAAATTTTTGCGGATCAGATACATGGTCAGGTAGCCGATAAAGACCACCAGATAGGACTGCATAAAGGGTTTGAACCACATCTTGCGCCGCTCTTCGAGCGACAGATTCAGGGTCGGCTTGCGCACCTGATTTAAGAAAGCCAGCATGGAGTGCTCCTGATTAATAACCTGCGTGATGGCAGGCATTGTAAAAATCAGCAGCGGTTTCGGCCTGAGACAACCGCCCGGCGCAACCGGGAAAATTTCTTAGTTTTGTCGATGTAAGGGTAAAAAGCGGGGATGCATCACACTTCCTCGCGCTGGCGCGGCGTTTGAGCATGCAGGAACGGCAGCAGCAGCAAGGCCGATATGCCCGCCGCGCAGGCGATGACCGCGAAGAAACCGTTCCAGTGCCAGACATCGATCACCCGTGCCAGCGGCCAGCCGGAGAGCGATGCGCCCAGATAGGCAAACAGGCCAACAAAGCCGGTCGCCGCGCCCGCCGCGTCTTTATGCGAACACTCCGCCGCCGCCATGCCAATCAACATCTGCGGCCCGAAGACAAAAAAGCCGATGGTAAAGAAACACGCAGCCTGCATCACGTAGCTGGCAAACGGCATCAGCCACAGCGATCCCACTGACAGCAAAATGCCGGCGGCAAAGATCAGGTTCATCGGGCCACGATTGCCGTTGAACAATTTATCCGATCCCCATCCCGCCACTAACGCACCGCCGAAGCCACCGAGTTCAAACATGGTCACCGCCGAGTTGGCCGTCACCAGATTGACGCCCAGCGTCTCAGACATATAGAGATTGCCCCAGTCGTTAATCGCGGCACGCACCACGTAAACCAGCACGTAACACAGCGACAGCAGCCAGATGTAAGGGTTGAGCAGCACATATTTGGCAAGGATCTGTTTGTGAGTCAGCCCTGCGCCCTCTTGCTGCTGGGCGATCTCCAGCGCATCGTGGCGCCAGTCACCGACCGGCGGTAAACCCACGGTTTGCGGGCGATCGCGCAGGCGCCAGCAGAGAAAAATACCGGCGACGATCGCCAGTCCGCCCGCGATCATCATGCCAGCGCGCCAGCCATAGTGCAGCGCGGCGGCACCGACGATCATCGGGATCAGCGCACCGCCAACGTTTTGTGCAGTATTCCACAGCGCCCACCAGCCGCCGCGTTCGGTGCGGGAAAACCAGCTGGTGAGAAGACGCGCACAGACCGGCGATCCCCATCCCTGGAAAAAGGCATTTAACACCCACAACAATGCAAAAGCCCACAGCGACGTGGAGAAGCCAAACAGAATATTCACCACGCCTGTCGCTATCAGCCCGATGCCCATGAAGTAGCGCGCGTTAGAGCGGTCGCTGACGATGCCAGAGAAAAACTTCGACAGGCCGTAAGTGATGTAAAACAGCGTCGCCAGCAGGCCGATATCCGTGCGCGTCATCACGCCCGCCGCCAGAATTTCCGGCGATGCGGCGTTGAAGCTTTTACGGGTGAAATAGAACAGCGCATAGCCGAGCCAGATGGTGATCATCATATGGCGACGCCAGTAGCGATAGCGCGCATCAATGGCTGCTTTATCGCTGATCGGCTGCGCGCTGGCGGGCGCTTTGAGAAATCTGAATATCATCTCTTGCTTATTCCTTGCGCAGCGGTAACGTGACGCTAACGCACGTGCCGTGGGTGCAGGAGATCCTCAGCGAGCCGCCGAGTGCCGTCACGCGTTCGCGCATGCCGGCAAGGCCAAAACCGTGCTGCGGAGAAGCCAGCGGTAAGCCGCAGCCGTCGTCTTCGATTACCAGCTGCAACCGCTCGTCCTGCAATGTGCCTTGCAGCGTCACCGCACGGGCGCTGGCGTGTTTCACCACGTTATTGAGTCCTTCCTGACAAACGCGAAACAGCGTGACGCGCTGCGCTTCACTCAGTCGCGCTTCGTCGATGTGCCAGTCGAGATGACTGATGATGCCGTGCCCTTCCAGCTCCATTTCCCGCATCAGCGAACGGATTGCTTGCTCGAGCGAAAGATCGTCCAACTGGCGCGGACGCAAGCGCCCCAGCAAACGGCGCACCGAATCGTAAATGCCCAGCGACAGCTGCTCAATCAACATGCCGCTCTGCTTGACGCCACTTTCCGGGCTAATGCGCTGCATGATCCCGGCCTGGGTGCGAATCGCGGTGATGGTCTGGCCGATATCATCGTGCAGCTCGCGCGCCACTTCACGTCTAACGCTCTCTTCGGTCTCCAGCAGGCGCTCCGTCAGGCGACGATTGCGTACCAACTCGGTTTGCAGCGACTGATTGAGTTCACGTAAACGCTGAATACCCGCGCCGAGCAGCAGCCCGGTCAGACTTTGCGCCAGCAGTGAGAGCAGCAGATCAACCGCGTGATCGTGCCAGGTTTGGCTGGCGATTAGCGCGATAGCGTTCATCAGTGTGGCGATCAGCGCGCCCTGCCAGCCGTAATGCCATGCCAGCGCAATGATCGGCAACGCCAGACAAAACGGTGTGAAGCGCGACAGCTCTGCGGGCAGACCCAGCTGCAACCACAAACTGACCATAAACAGCAGCACATAACCAAACAGATGGCGCACGCGCCAGTTAACCGGCTGACCGACCAGCGACGGGCCAAGCGGCTGCCAGCGCGTGCTGGTGAGGTAATGCCAGATCACCAAACAGGTTGGTGCCACGGTCAGTGCGCCGGTGAGCGTGAGCAGCACCGCATTCAGCGCGGCGGGTTCTGCGATCCACGGCAACGCCTGCAGCAGCGCCGCGCACACCATCGCACCGCCCTGCCACAGCAAGGTGTGCCAGTCGCGTTGATGACGATAACGGGAGATCAGCGCCACCGGCAGCAGCGTCAGCACGCTGCCCAGCATCAGCAGCGGTAGATGCGCCAGCGCCACTTCGCGCGACAGCCAATAAAGTAGCAACCCCTCGGCACCGAGCAGCACCGGCCAGTAGGCGCGCGGGCATTGCAACATCAGGCCAAGGCGCAGGCCAAAGGGAAACAGCAACACCGCCAGCTCAGGACGATCCGCCAGATGCAGGCTAATGCTCCACAGGCAAAACCACGCGGCAGAAAAGATACAAAAACTGGCGATGACGGCAATCAGCCGCGAAAAGAGTGGCTGCATTACCAGCCATCAAACATGCGGCGCGCCAGTTCAACGTCGTTACTGACGTTGAGCTTTTCCAGCAAATTGGCGCGATGAACGTGAACGGTTTTTGGCGACAGGCCCAGTTCGGCCGCGATCTCTTTTACCGCTAAACCTTGCGCCAGTTTTTCCGCCACCTGCCGTTCGCGTTTGGTGAGCGGGTCCTGACGTCCGGAGGCGAGCTTCATAGCAATATCGGGCGTCAGATAGCAGCCGCCTTTGGCCACGGTATGCACCGCGGCGATCAGTTCATCGGGGCTGCAACGTTTAGAGAGGAATCCGCGCGCGCCCGCATTCAGCGCCTGCTCCACCAGCGCCGGACTGTCGTGCACCGATAGCATGATGGTCGCCATGCCTTTCGGCAATTGGCTCAATAACTCGAGCCCGGAAATATCCGGCATCGAGATATCGCAGATGCACACCTGCACGCCGCGACCTGGTAACTGGTTGAGCGCTTCCCGCCCGGAACCACATTCGGCAACAACCTGGAAATCCGGTTCCAGCCCCAGCAATTGGGCAAAACCCGAACGGACGATCATATGGTCGTCGATGAGCGCAATGGTGGTCATGAGGTTTCCTGGCGGCGAAAAAACGCGCTTACCTTAGCGATAAGCGGGGGAAGCTTCAAGCGGATTGGGTGGCGGGGTTAGTTTGTGCAATGACGTATCGGTCGCCATAAATGGAGTGACCCCGTTCCCGTAGACATTCACTGTCCTCACGACGAGGCCTTTTCGAAGGCCTCTGGACTGACGCCTCCCAGGTGGCTGTGGCGTCGTGTCCGGTTGTAGAACACTTCGATATAATCAAAGATATCAGCCCGGGCCATGTCCCGGGTTTTATAGATCCGCTTTCTGATACGCTCTTTTTTTAGCGAACTGAAGAAGGATTCTGCCACTGCATTATCCCAGCAGTTGCCGCGTCGGCTCATGCTGGGTGACAGGTTATTAGCTTGGCAGAAACGTCGCCAGTCATCGCTGCCATACTGGCTTCCCTGGTCGCTGTGTACGATAACGGTTTCCTCAGGCCTTCGTCGCCAGACGGCCATCAGGAGAGCATCTAGCGCCAGTTCGCGCGACAGTGAGGGTTTCATTGACCAACCCACCACATTGCGGGCAAACAGGTCTATCACCACGGCCAGATACAGCCAGCCCTGCCAGGTCCGTATGTAGGTAATATCCGTTACCCAGACCTGGTTCGGTTTAACGACTGTGAACTCCCGCTGTACCCGGTTAGGAGCAATGACTGACGGACGTCCCCGTGCTCCTCGCGGGATTTTATAGCCATGTACGGCCTTGATTCTGTTCTGCCGCATAATTTTCGCTACCCTGTTTTTACTGCATACCTCTCCGATTTCTCGCAGGTCACTGTGGACCCGTCGGTATCCATAAACGCCGCCACTCAGGGTATAAGAGTCGCGGATAAGCGTCAGCAGCCGCTGATTATCCTCCTCTCCGGCTGATACCGGGCAGTGGAGCCAGACGTAAAAACCGGAACGGGCAACCTTCAGAACCCAACACATTAGTGTGATCGACCAGACCTGACGGTGATCGTTAATGAAGCGGTACTTTAGTCGGGCTCCCTTGCAAAGTACCGCGCCGCCTTTTTCAGGATATCCCGCTCCTCCTCAGTTCGCTTGAGCTGCGCTTTCAACCGGAGGATCTCCGTCCGGGCATCCAGCAGATCCTGCGCCTGGTGCCCGCTAGCATCAGGTTTTATAGAGCGGATCCATTTATAAAGGCTGTGTTGCGAGACGCCCAAGCGTTCAGAAACGTCGGCGACGGAATAGCCCCGCTCCGTGATCTGGCGGACGGCTTCTTCTTTAAACTCAGGGGTAAATCGTGGTGTGCCCATAGACTCCTCCTATGCTCAAAATATAGGGCAGATTTGTCTATGGGCTCGGGGTCACTCCATCAATGTCAGATTATGGTCCAACATTTGGGGTGCAGTTCATAAATGGCGCCCCTACGCGGTTTTGTAGGGTCGCCATTTATGGTGACCGACTTGTATCACTTGCAGAATTTACCCGCGAATTATGAGCAATTACCTGCATATTATGAATATGCAGGTATAAAAAAACCCCGCCGAAGCGGGGTTTGATAAGCAAGGAGCTTAGAGCGATTAGCCCTGCAGCAGAGACAGAACCTGCTGTGGAACCTGGTTAGCTTTCGCCAACACTGAGTTACCCGCCTGCTGCACGATTTGTGCTTTAGACATGTTTGAAACTTCAGTGGCGTAGTCAGCATCCTGAATACGAGACTGTGCTTCAGACAGGTTAGTAGTGGTGTCGTTCAGGTTAGTTACCGCTGAATCCAGACGGTTCTGAATCGCACCCAGTGAAGAACGGAACTTGTCGATGTCGCTGATTGCGGCATCCAGTGCTTTCAGTGGGTCAGCAGTGGTTGCTGCTTTGGTTGTTGCATCAGTAGTCAGTTTACCAGCTGCATCTTTATAAACCAGGTCGCCGCTGCCTTTGGTTACATTACCATTAGCCTGCAGGTACACAGTGTCAGTAGTTGTAGCGGCATTCGTCAGTGAGCCATCTTCAGCAACGTAAGCTGCTGCTGGAGTACCGGTAGTCACGGTGTAAGACTGACCACCAGCAACTGCAGTGTAGGTACCTGACTGAACGATGTTGTTCAGTGAAGACTGGCTGATTGATGCGCCAGAAACACTAAATGTCGCTGCGGCGCCACCAGTAGTTGACAGAGTACCCTTGTCAGTTTTGATCGTAGTTGCGATTGCATTTGGAGTAGCTGCTGAGTCAGCGTTGGTCATCAAGCGACCAATTGTTGCTTGAGTCAATGAACCAGCATTATTTTTGGTCAGGTTACCAGTTGTGTCAAGGTAAAGGACCGCGCCATCATCTGCTGCAGTAATATTTCCCGCTTTATCAATTACTACATCTTGATCTTTGGTTCCAATAGTAACTGTAGCCGCTGTGGTAGAACCGTTAGTTGGGTTCAGGTAGTTCAACGCATCAGCAGAAGCTACGCCAGTTGCAGCGAAAGTGAAGGCTTTACTGGTTGAGTTGTAGTTATAAGTACCACCAGTAGCTGCAACACCCAAGCCAGTATCAGTACCGGTATAAGTGATTGAATCACCGGCTGAAGAACCTACCTTAGCAAGAATCTGAGCTGAAGTAGCAGCAGTGTTGTTTGAAGTCTTGGTGTAGGTAGTGATACCGCCAGTGGTTGTACCTTTGGTATAGCTTGCCAAGTCATCAGCAGTTGCTTGAGTGTTAGCTACTGAACCCGCGCCATTCACGTTGAAACCAGTCAGGCCCAGAGTTTTGCTGTCGATTTGCTTCAGGTCGATTGAGATAGTCTGGCCATCGTTCGCGCCAACCTGGATTTTCATAGTGCCGTCTTTTGCCAGCACGTTCACGCCGTTGAACTGAGTCTGACCGGATACGCGGTCAATTTCGTCCAGACGGGATTTGATTTCGTCCTGGATTGAGTCCAAGTCAGACTGGCTGTTAGTGCCGTTCTGAGACTGTACAGTCAGTTCACGAACACGCTGCAAGTTGTTGTTGATTTCTGACAGTGCGCCTTCAGTGGTCTGCGCTGCAGAGATACCGTCGTTGGCGTTACGTGCCGCCTGAGTCAAACCGTTGATGTTAGACTGGAAGCGGTTAGCAATTGCCTGACCTGCTGCGTCATCTTTAGCGCTGTTGATACGCAGACCTGAAGACAGGCGCTCAATAGCGGTAGACATTGCAGACTGGTTTTTGTTGATGTTGTTCTGTGTGATCAGCGAGAGGCTGTTGGTATTAATGACTTGGGCCATGATAATTATTCCTGTTAATCAAGTCTTTCGGTTAAGGTGTGGGCTTCAACCCGCCGGCTTCAGCGCCGTCAAAGTTGTTATCGTCTGCCCTTAAACAACCTTTAGATTTTTTTTAGGACCAGGTGAAAATTTTTCCCTTCAACCTGTCACGCTTATCTTTATCGCCCTCTCTGCAGACATCTTTAGTCAGACTTGATCTTTTTTTCTAGCGCCAGAAATACCCTTCTCTATATGTCTTATTCGCTTTATTAGCAGCGATTAAATAATTCTAAACTTTGAGCCTATAAAGCCGATAACCGCGGTATCACTTTCCGTGTCGACATGAAAAGGAAACAACATGGCTAGTATCTCTACCCTCGGTGTCGGTTCAGGCCTCGACTTAAGCACGATTCTGGATAATTTAACCACGGCAGAAAAAGCGTCACTCAAACCCATTACCACTCAGCAGAGTGCCTATACTGCCAAACTGAGCGCTTACGGTACGTTATCCAGCGCACTTACCGCCTTTCAAACCGCTAATACCGCGTTGAATAGTGCAGATCTGTTTAGCGCCACTACAGCAACAAGCACCAGCTCTACCGCTTTTAGCGCGACGACCTCAGCCGGCGCCATCCCGGGTAAGTACAACATTAGCGTTACGCAACTGGCGCAGGCACAAACCCTAACCTCCGGTATTCAAACCAGCAATACCACGGCGCTGGGTAGTTCTGATGCCAGCCGCACCTTGTCGATCAAATTGGCGGACGGTACTAGCAAAGACATCACGCTGACCAGCGATCAAACCTCTCTGACCGGAATGCGTGATGCAATTAACGGCGCCGGTGCGGGCGTAAGCGCCAGCATCATTAAAGTCGCTGATGGTGAATACCGTCTTTCACTCACCGCGTCGAAAACCGGTGAAGCGAATGCGGTCTCCTCGGTCACCGTGACTGGCGATGACACTTTGCAAGGCATTGTCGGTTTTGATGCCACGAAAAGTGATGCCGACAACCCACTCGACCTCAGCATCAAAGCTCAAGATGCTGAATTAACCGTGAATAACGTGGCCATCACCAGCAGCACCAACACCATCAGTGATGCGCTGGAAGGAATCACGTTGAATCTGAGTGATGTCACCAGTGGTAATCAATCGCTGACCATCACGCAGGATAGCTCTAAGGCCTCTACCGCGATTTCCAACTTTGTTGATGCCTATAACAACCTGCTTGATCAGTTCAACGCGCTGACCAAATACACTGCGGTGGATACCGGTTCAGATGCGCAAGATTCCAGCAATGGTGCTCTGCTCGGTGATAGTACTCTGCGCAGCATTCAGACTCAGATTAAAAGTCTGCTGACCAACAATACGAGTTCATCAACGTATAAAACGCTGGCACAGATTGGCGTGACGTCGGATCCCACCACCGGCGAATTAACGTTGGATGCCGATAAGTTAAAAACGGAGCTCACCAAAGATCCTACGGGCATTAAAGAGATGATTGTGGGTGACGGTAAAACCACCGGCATTACCACTAAGCTGGCGACAAACCTGACCAGCTGGCTGTCATCAACCGGCAGCATTCAGTCGGCGAAAGATGGTGTTAGTAAAACGCTGAATACCCTGACTGAGCAGTACAACAGCACCAATACGCGCATCAATAACCTGATTGCGCGTTACAAAGCACAGTTTACGCAACTCGACGTCACCATGAATTCGCTGAACAGCACCAGCGATTACCTGACACAGCAGTTCGAGAATATGACGTCAAGCAGTTCAAAATAATTAGGAGTGACCATGTACAGCGCTAATGGCACACAAGCCTACGCAAAAATCGGGGTGGAGAGCTCAGTGATGAGCGCCAATCAACATCAGCTGGTTACGCTGCTGTTTGACGGTGCGATCAGCGCACTGGTCCGCGCCCGCCTGTTTATGCAGGACAACAATATCCAGGGAAAAGGTAACTCGATTTCCAAGGCCATTAACATCATCGAGGGCGGACTCAAGCAGGGCCTCGATGAGCAATCAGGCGATGACCTTACAGACAACCTATTAGGGCTCTATTCCTATATGGTTCGCCGTCTGGTTCAGGCTAATCTGCGTAATGATGTCGAAGCCCTCGAAGAAGTTGAAGGTCTTCTGCGCAATATCGCTGATGCCTGGAAAGAAGTCGTACAACCTCAACACCTTCAGGACGCCGTTTAATGAATATTGCACCGCCACTGATTACCGTTTACCAACAGTTACTCGACCTCAGCCACGGAATGCTGCGTTTGGCAGCAGACGGCGAATGGGATGATTTGATTACCAAGGAAGTGGACTATGTCAGTGCGGTGCAAAGACTGGCGCAAACAACCGAAGCCGCCGCACCGTCGCGCCAGCTGCAAGAGCAGCTGCGTCCGGTGTTACGCCATATTCTCGATAATGAGAGCGAAGTGAAACGTCTGTTGCAGTTGCGTATGGACGAATTGACGCAGCTGGTGGGCCAGTCATCGATGCAGAAATCGGTGATGAGCGCGTATGGTAAGCAAGGTAGCGTGTATTTGCCGCAGGGTTAGATTTAGGACTCTGCGCGCTGATGCCCTCACCCCGGCCCTCTCCCACAGGGAGAGGGAGATGCTGCAATATGCCAGATGGGCTCGATCGGTTCCCTCTCCCACTGGGAGAGGGTTAGGGTGAGGGAAAGCTACTTCTGCGTCGCCGTTGAAACCGGGCGCATAATCTCTGGCTCGATATTCTGAATCACCGCCTCATTCGGACGCTTCGCCACTTCTTCCAGCGCCTGCTGGCACTCAACGGTTGGGCGATCCACTTTACGCAGTCTCAATCCATCGTAACGCAGCTCACCGTTCTCCAGCACCAGCGGCATCACGCGCACCTGACGCGTCACATTAACCCAGTCATCGCCCAGACGCGTTAATTTGCCCGGTTTGGCAATCACGCGCTGCCACTGACGGCAATCCAGCGTGTCGCCTTCGGCACCAATAATCAGGCTGCCCATCGCTTGCTTACTGATCAGCTTGCTTTGCGGCCCCACGGTTTGCCAGTTGCCCTGCAGCTCCAGCGGTGCCGGGGTTTTCACCGCCTGGTCATAATTGCTGATCTGCGCACAGCCACTCAGCGCCAGCGCGGCCACTATCATCCACTTTTTCATTCTCGGTCCCTACACTCGCATCAATGGCGGCTACGTTATAATTTTTCCCGCAGGTTGCGCAAGGTATCTGCTGCGCGCCACATGATTTTCCTCAAGCTGCTCACTTCTGCGCCGATAACTCTTCTGGAGTTAAAAGTGCCTGTAAAAACAATAATGACCGATTACACACTCACCTTCGTTACGGAGAATCCCGTTATGCGATTGACCCTTCGCGCGCGTCTGACATCGATTGTTGGCCTGCTGTGCATTTTACTGATTGTTGCCGCCATCTGGGGAATCATCGGCCTGCGCGCCGCCGACCAACGGGCGCAAAACGCCTATCAGAATGAGCTGTTACCGCTGCAATATTCATCCCGCCTGTACCGCATGGTGCAGGAACAATCCGCGACCCTGTTCGATGCCCTGCGCTACTGGACCGACAGCAGCGAAGTGGAAAAACGTCTGGCGCGCATCGCGCAGTACGGCGAGCAGATAGCCAAAGACCGCCAAACCTGGCAGCAGCTGTCGTTTGATGCGCAAACCAAACCGCTTAGCCAGAAATTCATCAGCCATCTCGATGGCTGGCAAACCGCGCTGAAAGATGCCGGTGAACTGCTAAAGGGCGGCAACCCGTCCGGCGCGCTGGTGGTGATTGAAACCCGCCTACGCAGCGGCAGTCAGCTGCTGCAACAGGACATCGATCAGCTTGATGCGTTAATGCGCCAGCATGCGGAACTCACCTATCAGCAGAGCAATAGCGATTACCAGCTGGCGCGTAACAGCCTGATTATCATTTTGCTGGTCGGGCTGAGCGTGGCGCTGGTGTTCGGCTGGCTGCTGATCCGCTCGATCAACCGCTCGATTGCTCAGGCGCGCGAGCTGGCCGAATCGATTGCGGCCGGTGAACTGAACCACGATATTGGCAGCGTTTCACGCGATGAGATGGGCGAACTGATGCAGTCGCTGCTGCGCATGGATGTACGTCTGGCGGAGATCGTGCGCGACGTGGGCGAAAGCGCCACTGCGCTGAGTGATGCGGCGCGTCAGATGGCCGATGGCAATGACGATCTCTCTGAACGCACCCATTCGCAGGCCAGCTCGCTGGAACAGACCGCCGCCAGCATGGAGCAGATGACCGCCACGGTGAAACACAACGCCGATAACGCTGCACAGGCCAACGAACTGGCCACCGACGTGCGTCATCAGGCCGAACGTGGCAGCAGCGTGCTGCGTGATGCGGTCAGCGCGATGGAGGAGATCGAATCTTCCAGCAAGCGCATCGCGGATATCAACCGGGTGATCGATGAGATCGCCTTCCAGACCAACCTGCTGGCGCTCAACGCAGCGGTTGAAGCGGCACGCGCCGGTGAACAGGGACGCGGCTTTGCCGTGGTGGCGTCCGAAGTGCGTCAGCTGGCGCAGCGGTCCGCCGGGGCCGCCCACGAGATCAAAGCGTTAATCGATGCCAGCGTGGGTAAAGTGGAAGCCGGCAGTGCGCTGGTGCAGCGTTCCGGCGCAATGCTCAATGACATCAATCAGGGCGTGGCGCGCGTGGTGGACATTGTCGGTGAAATTGCCGTGGCCAGCCGCCAGCAATCCAGCGGCATTGAGCAGGTCAACACCGCAGTGATTCAGATGGATGGCGCGACGCAGCAGAACGCCTCGCTGGTGCAGGAAGCCAGCGCCGCCAGCCAGACCGTTAGCGAACATGCCGGATTGCTGGTGGAGAAGATGGCCTTCTTCCGCCTGCAACAGCGCTAAGGAGCGAGATGATGCGTAAACTTCTCGCTATGTTGCTAGCCACGCCGCTGCTGAGCCACGCCGCGACCACGCTGAATATTGCCACCATCGCTAACGGCGATATGACCATCATGCAGCAGCTCGCCACGCGCTACGAACAGGAGCATCCTGACGTCAAACTGCAATGGCATGTGATGGACGATGGCGCGCTGCGTCAGGCTGTGTTGTCGGCGATGAATAGCGGCCAGGCGCAGTTCGATGTCATCACCGTCGGCACCTATGAAGCGCCGCTGTGGGGTGAAAAAGGCTGGCTGGCGCCGCTCAATAAGCTGCCCGCCGATTACGACAGCCAGGATCTCATCGCGCCAGTGCGCAAAGCGCTGTCGTTTCAGCAAACGCTTTACGCCCTGCCGTTCTACGGTGAAAGTAGCATGACCTACTACCGCAAAGATCTGTTTGCGCAAAAAGGGTTAACCATGCCCGATAATCCCGACTGGACCGATATCAAAAACTTCGCCGCCAAACTCACCGACCCGCAGAAAGGCATTTACGGTCTGTGCCTGCGTGGCCAGCCAGGCTGGGGCGATAACGTGGCGTTCATGACCACCATGGCGAATGCCTATGGCGCGCAGTGGTTCGATGAAACCTGGCAGCCGACGCTCAACTCGCCGGAGTGGCGCGAAGCGCTGGGTGATTATTTGCAGGTAGTGAAGCAGGATGGACCGCCGGATACGGTGAAAAACAGTTTCGGCCAGATTCTGCGCCTGACCGCGCAAGGTAAATGCGCGATGTGGATCGACAGTACGGTGGCAGCCGGTTTGCTAGTGAATCCGCAGATCTCATTAGTCGCCGATAAGCTGGCCTTTGCGCCTGCACCGGGCGGCATAACGCGTAACGGCTCCAATTGGTTATGGTCGTGGGCGCTGGCGGTACCGGCGAATACGCCGAATCGCGAGGCGGCGATTGCCTTTATTAGCTGGGCGACGTCAAAACAGTATATCCAGCAAGTGGCCGATACCGTCGGCTGGGGGGCGGTACCGCCGGGCAGCCGCAATTCGACGTATCAGCAGGCGAGCTATCAGCGCCTGGCGCCGTATGCCGCGCAGGTGCGTGCGGCGATTGATTCGGCCACCGTCGAGCAGCCGACGCTCAATCCGGTGCCTTATCAGGGCGTGCAGTACGTGAGTATTCCCGGGTTTGATCAGATGGGTAACGCCGTCGGGCAGAATCTGGCGGATATGCTGAGCGGTAAACTGACGCTGGATGAAACGCTGGCAAAGAACCAACAAGATGTGACGCGGATTTATCAGCAGATGCATTGATAGGCTGTGATCACAAGTTGCACATACCGTAGCGGCGCGCTTTATCGCGCAGTAAATTGCGCCGCTACGATGCCCATGTTCTGTAAGATCGGAAACTGACAAGGCCACATGCGCGCGTTACACTAGCGCGCAAGTTGATACGCAGGAACACCGAATGAAAACCCCAGAAGAGTATTACGCTCAGGCGCGCACGATGTTTTTCGCCGCTCACCCCGATTTCCAGTCTGCACTGGATGAACTCACCGAAAGCGATGCCCGCCAGGCGAACCTGTCATTAGCGCAGTTACGCGACTGGCATGCAGAACGTATTTATGCCGCTTTTTTGCGTCAGAAGAAGCTGGATGGCATGCTGTTTTCCATTCAACTCGCGGAACCCGATAAAGCCGTTGCCGCGGATGCCATTGAAAAGTATCTGAAATCTCACGCGGAAGCCTTAGGCATGACGTGGGAAGAGTTCTGCATCAAAAACGAGTTGTAATCGGCCACGCACTGTAACGGCATCAAAGATACATCGCCAACCACACAAAATGTTCAGGAAAAAGTTGTACAAGTTGAGAAAACTTGTATAACTTACTCATCACGACGTCAGTCGTAGATTGTCCTTGAACGAATGGTGCTGTTGCACCGCCTCTGGAAGTGTTGCTGGATTTCCACTTCCAGAGGTAATATTTTTTCTTACCCTTCCCGCTCAATCCCTTTTACTTCGATATAACTTGCCACCGCCAGCAGACGATTGACGTGGGTCAGCAGCAGATCAACATCGGACTGTAAAAATTCCTGCGATGCGCGCGAAGCGGTAACAATCGCCTCCTGCACCGTATCGGAAATAGTCAACGAGTTATTTTCTTTCGCCTGAATCAGCAGCGCGGCAATCAATAACGACTGCGCCTCTACCTGCGCCACCAGCTCTTTTGCTTCCACATCCATTTTTGCCATTTTCAATAAGATATCGATAACCAGTTGGCGCATATTTACCCCTGTTTTTATTTACAGTACTATATCGCACCCGATCCAATGAATGGAACGACCCTGATGTTTGTGGAGTTGATTTACGATAAGCGTAACGTGGCCGGATTACCGGGTGCACGCGAGATGATTTTGCAGGAGTTGGAAAAGCGTGTACAGCGCGTCTTTCCCGATATTGAGGTGCGCGTCAAACCGATGGAGCGTAACGCGATAGATACTGATATGAGTAAGAACGATAAAGCGACAGTTGCGCGGATTGTTGAAGAGATGTTCGATGAGGCAGAAATGTGGCTGGTGGCCGATTAGGCCACCAGTACGATAAACGCTTAGCTTTCCTGCTCAGCATGGTTGATGGCGATTTCGAGATCCTGAATCGCCTCATCAATGTCATCCAGCAGCTTACCCTGTTTGTTCAGCAAGGTGTCGAAGCGTCCCGCGTATTCGGTGTCTTTGTACTCACCCGCATCAAACGCCAGCCAGTGGGCAGACAGCGTCTCAGTGTTGGTCTGCGCGTAGTGGCGCATCTCTTTAAGCTGGGAGGTGACATCACGCAAGTATTCAGTTTTGGTTTTTACAGTTTCTGTATCACTCATGCTATCTTCCTTTTCGCTTAATAAGACGATTTAAATAACGCTTGAATGATTAAAGGTAGTGCAAAATATCGAAGCTGCCTTAGGAATAATCGGAAGTGACTAAAACCTGTTAGTAAACAGGGGACATCCCGGTCCCCGATGCTGAGTCGTCAGGCATTACAGATACTTCCTCGCCAGATCAATCAACTCACCCTTCGCGGCATCGCCCAGTTTGATTACGCCCTGCTCGACAAAGCTAAACGCTCTGACGAAATCCTTCACGCCTTCTGAGAACGCCTGAGTTCCGTCGTGGCTCTGCGCCGTTGCGGCGGCTGGCGGCGCATCGGCTGCAGCGGGAGCAGCGACTTCCGGTTCGCTGGGCGGCGCAACCTCGGCTGGCGCAGGCGTTACCGCCTCAGGCGCGGCAGTGGCCGCCACCTGCGCGGGTGCAGCGATTATCGCCTCGGGTGCCGCAACCGGTGGAACTTCAGCCGGTGCCGCTGCCGCTGCCGCTGCCGCTACCACTGTGGGCGCAACTTCAGGTGCTGCTTCTGCTATTACAGCAGGCGTCGCTTCAGGTGCTACGGTCGCCGTCGGTGCAGCAACGGGCGTGGCGACTTCGTTGGCGAAATCTTCCGCTGGTGACGATGCGATGGTGCTGGCTGGATTGATGACAGTTTGATCGCTCATAATGCTCTCCTTCATACTGAATAAAGATCGCAGTCGGGCAAGACGGGCTGCAATCCACGGGGTAATTCGCATGATGCCCTCCTTAACGCTTGGGTTGAGGTGGCGACTTATCTCCTTCTGCCGGTTTCCCTTTGTCAGCCGGATTGCTGACCGGGTGCTTCACTGTTCCATCAAGCTTGTTCTGTAGCGCCACCAGCTGGCTGGTGAGTTCCGCCACGCGTGCTTCACGCCGTTCCGATATGGTTCGATATTGCTGTCGAATCTCTTCAACACGCTGATTGGCACTGTTACTGACGAAAAGGAATAGCACCGTCATCGCCACGCACATCAACGACAACATCAGCAAAAAGCCGCCGAAGAACAGTTGGCGCCGATGGTTTTTCACTACGTACTCACTGTTTATCTGCATCATCACGACTCTCCTCCAGAGTGGTAATCAGTTGGTTAACCTGGCTGCGAAACTTATCGCTGTGCTCGGCTTCCGTGGTGGCCAGCAAAATGCTCAGGGCGTTTTTTATCAGCCGCAGATCGGTTTCCAGCGAAGAGATACGCCGCAGGTTTTTGTCATGTCGGATGCGCAATTCATCGTTTTCCTGGCGCATCAAGGCGTGACCTTCTTTGAGCAGCATCACCTGTTCTTTGTAACTGGTGATGATCTCCCCACCGGCACGATTGCTGGTGACGATAGCGGCGATACCCGCCATTAACGGTTTCCAGAACACAGCTGCTGCGCCGCCGCCGAGAAGCAACGCACCTACGCTGGTGACTAAACTACTTTCCATGCTTCACCTCTCACCCCTGGCAAGGGATGTGCCCCATAAGCACGCTGACCACCCTTGCCAGCTTCGCGGTCAACGCCTGAATTTAAGTTTACTTTAAATTATGAATTTAAGTATACTTAAGTCGTTCCTTCAGGAGATGTCAAGATGATGAAAAAAGAATCTTCCGGTGAGCGCATCCGGGCACGACGTAAAGCTCTACAGTTGACGCAGCAGGCGCTGGCCAAAAGTATTGGGGTGTCGCATGTGGCTGTATCGCAGTGGGAAAAAGAGGAAACCGTACCGCGTGGCGAGAATTTGCTGCGGCTCGCGCAGTGGCTGCAATGCACGGCGGCATGGATTATCGACGGGGATGGCGAAGTGTTTGCCACCCACGCCAAAGCCGCACCGGTTGCGGCGGTGCCATTGATTAGCCTGGCGCAAGCGTCAGCGTGGTTGAGCGAAGAACGGTTGTTGCTCAAACAGCAGGCTGCGCACTTTCTCTACAGCGAGAGTCAGTTGGGCGATGGCGCGCTGGCGGTCACGATAGACGATCAGGCGATGCAGCCCGATTACCAGCCCGGTGACAAAGTGATCTTTGATCCTGACGTTCAGCCGCAGCCGGGCGATGTGGTGCTGGCGCTGGTGGATGGCGTGGCACGAGTGCGGATTTATCGCCTGCAAACGCAACAGCAGGATGAGCAGATCTTCACATTGCGCGCGTTGAATGATGATTTTCCGCAGCTGCATTCGGCGGAATCGGCGCTAGAAATTATCGGCACGCTGATGGAGTTGCGACGTTACCGAAGCGGCTAGCCGCTTCGCTTAAGCTGTTATAATAAAAAAAGTTTAGCCTGATCGCGGTAAGCTATGGACAGACCCCGCGGTAAGGCTGCTAATCTAGCCGCAAAATAATAAATTATCCGGACAATCTCGATGCTCACCACAATTATTTACCGCAGCCATCTGCACGATCACGTGCCAATCAAAACGCTCGAAGATATGGTTGCTAAAGCCAATAGCAAAAACAAAAACTTCGACGTTACTGGCATCCTGCTGTTCGACGGCCTGCACTTCTTCCAGTTGCTGGAAGGACCGCGTGAGTCCGTTCAGGGCATATACAAGCGTATTTGTCAGGACGCACGCCACCATAATCTGGTGGAGTTAATGCACGACTTCGCGCCTGAACGCCGTTTTGGCAAAGTCGGCATGGAGCTGTTCGATCTGCGCGAGCATGACAAGGACAATGTGCTGCAAGCTGTGCTGGATAAAGGCACCTCGCGTTATCAGCTCACCTACAACGATCGCGCGCTGCAGTTTTTGCGTACCTTCGTGGTGGCGCGCGACAAAGAGAACTACTTCGAGATCCCGCCAGCCAATACCTGGGAATTTGTTCCGGATATTGAATGGCAGAACGATCTGGAGGGTATCGATCAGAGCCTGCAGGATTGCCGCTTTGCTTTTCAACCCATCATCGATCCCTTCGCGCGCCGCGTCACTTCGTTTGAAGCGCTGATCCGCACGCCAAACGGTGGCTCACCCGATGAGTATTTCTCCGCGTTTGGCGGCGAAGCGATTTATCACGCGGATATCAAATCGAAACGTCTGGCCTTTCGCGTGGCGAACAAACTGGGCATTGGCGAGCATCGTCTGTCGATCAACCTGCTGCCGATGTCACTGGTGACGGTGCCAAACGCGGTGGAATTCCTGCTTACTGAGATCAACGCCAGCGGGCTGGTGCCGCAACAGGTGATTGTCGAAGTGACCGAAAATGAGATCATTTCGCGCTCAGATGAATTTGCTGCCGAAGTGAGAAAGTTGAAAGCGGCGGGTATCAGCCTTGCGCTGGACGATTTTGGTGCCGGTTTTGCTGGCTTGTCGCTGTTATCAAAATTCCAGCCGGACAAAATCAAAATCGATCGCGAGCTGATCCGCGATGTGCATAAAAGCGGACCGAAGCAGGCGATCATGCACGCCATTATTAAGTGCTGCGCATCGCTGGAGATTGCGGTGATCGCCGAAGGTGTCGAGCAAGCTGAAGAGTGGATGTGGCTGGAAGCCGCAGGCATTAGCCAGTTCCAGGGTTTCCTGTTTGCTTATCCGCTGCTGAATGGATTCCCGGCTGTGGCGTGGCCGGAGATTAAATAGTGTTGGTCGCCATGCATGGCGACCCCACCAATCAGTAATACGTTACCTCAATATTGCCATACTGCTTATCAATCACGTTGCCTGCCGCGTCAACGCTAATAATGTCGCAATAATAGGGAACATCGTGTTTGTATTTGCAGACATTGCTGACGGTTTTAATTTGGTCATTTCGCTTCACCGTGGTGACCACGTCAGAGATCTTTTTCTTATCTTCTGCTCGCACCGCGGTAGCACGCGACACTTCCGTTCCGGCCTGGGTAATACTCAATACCGCCATTTCACCGGCGCTGTTATAAGCGAGATGAAACGCGGCATCGGAGGCGGGCGATGAGATCTGCTCTACCAAACCCTGTTTGTTATAGGCAATATCCACGGTCATGGTCGGCGTGACTTTCTTCACCATGGCGCAGTTCTTATCCAGCGTCACCACCACGTCCTGACCGTTTTCACTGCCTTTTAATTGGTCGCCATCGCGCGTGACATCAATCACTTCGGCCTGTTTGCGCACCGATTTCACGTGCGTCGGACAGCCGTTGCGGTCAAAATCTACATTCACTTCGAAGATCTGCTGGCCGTCGGCGGTAAACAGCGTTTGATGGGTCGTTTTGACGTTGCCGGGCAGCGCTTCGAATTGATACAGATAGGCAAAGTTTTTCATTTGCGGGTAGTAAGTCGCGTCATCCTTGTCACATCCCGTGAGCAGGACAATAGCGATTAAAAACAGCAGGGTTTTCTTCACGTGAGAATCCTCTTCTCAAAATAAGGCAGCGCGTTTGGCGGTGTACTCACTGTGATGCAGCAACCTTCCCGCCTGATATAACACCATTACCGCGCTGGACTATACCCGAAAGAAATACCCGAAAGAAACTAAACCTGCATACTCATAATATCGGTATACGCCGACACCAGTTTGTTACGCACCTGCACGCCCATCTGCATGGAAATAGAGGATTTTTGCAGATCGACCATCACATCATTTAACTGGATGCCCGGTTTACCCATTTCGAAATCCTGCGCCTGAGCGCGGGCCGTTGTCTGGGTTTCGCTGATCTTGTCGAGTGCTGCTTTCATGGTAGCACTGAAATCGACCTGATTAGTGGACTCCGCTTGCTTACCGCTGGCCTGCAGAGACGTCATCTGTAGCTGCTGCAGCACACCCTCAATCGCCTGAATTGACATTGCCTGACCCCTAATGAAGAAGTGATTAAATTTTCACGATGAGAAAGTTAACACACTGTCAATAGGACAAAGGCGCTAAATGACCGCAAAAAACCCGGCTTATCCACCCATCGATGTCGCGGCTTTCAACAAATAATGCCTGCCATTAAGTGGAATTTAATTTTTCTCCTCTCCCGATTTTAGGGGAGAAGTCTTCAGGGAGTACGTTTTGTCACCACAACACCACACCCGATCAATAATGTCAGGCAGGAATCGGTCATGAATGCGAGTGCAGCCGCTACACAGGATACAGCTAAGAAAGGCTTCAATGACCTTCTCGCCCGCCTGCGCGCCAACCCGCGTATTCCCTTAATTATCGCTGCTGCTGCGGTTATCGCGGTGGTGTTTGCGTTGGTGCTGTGGGCAAAAGCGCCAGACTATCGCGTGCTTTATAACAACCTCTCCGATGAGGATGGTGGCGCGATCGTCACGCAGCTGACGCAAATGAACATCCCTTACCAGTTCGCCGATAACGGTGGAGCACTGATGGTGCCCGCCGATAAAGTGCATGAGCTGCGTCTGCGTCTGGCACAACAAGGCTTGCCGAAAGGCGGCAACGTTGGCTTCGAACTGATGGACAAAGAGAAGTTCGGGATCAGCCAGTTCAGCGAGCAGATCAACTATCAGCGTGCGCTGGAAGGTGAACTGTCGCGCACCATCGAAACGCTCGGTCCGGTGAAGAGCGTACGCGTGCATCTGGCAATGCCGAAACCGACCTTGTTCGTGCGTGAGCAGAAAGCCCCTTCCGCCTCGGTGACGCTTAACCTGCAGCCAGGCCGCGCCTTAGATGAAGGCCAGATTCAGGCCATTCAGCATATGGTCTCCAGCAGCGTGGCCGGTTTACCGCCGGGCAACGTTACCGTTGTCGATCAGGCCGGTCGTCTGTTGACCCGCTCTGACAGCGAAGGTCGCGACCTGAATGACGCGCAACTGAAATATGCGTCTGAAGTGGAAGCGCGCTTCCAGCAGCGTATCGAAGCGATCCTCAATCCGATTGTCGGTCAGGGCAATGTGCATGCGCAGGTGACGGCGCAGATCAACTTCGACCGCAGCGAGCAGACCGACGAGAAATACCAGCCGAACGCCAATCCTAACAACAGCGCGGTGCGTTCACGCCAGACCAGCAACTCCGAACAGAATGGCAGCCCGTATCCAGGCGGCGTGCCGGGTGCATTGTCGAATCAGCCTGCGCCAGCCAATACCGCGCCGGTGACCAATCCGCCAACGAATAACAACAATAATGCCAACGGCCAAAACGCCAACGCGCAAACCGCCAATGCGCAGAATAACGGCAGCACCACCAGCACCGCACAGCCTTCTGGCCCGAGCAGCTCAACGCGCAACGACACGGTGAACTACGAGCTGGACCGCACCATTCGTCATACCAAGCTGAACGTCGGCGATGTGCAGCGCCTGTCGGTTGCCGTGGTGGTGAACTACCGCGACGACGGTAAAGGCAAAGCGGTGGCGCTCAACGAGCAGCAGATCAAGCAGATTGAAGATTTAACCCGTGAAGCGATGGGCTATTCACAAACCCGTGGCGACAGCGTCAACGTGGTGAACTCTCAGTTCAACATGACCGAGCCAAGCGGTGGCGACCTGCCATTCTGGCAGCAGCAATCGTTCTTCGATCAGCTGATGACTGCCGGTCGCTGGCTGCTGGTGGCGTTGGTTGGCTTCATCCTCTATCGCAAGCTGGTTCGTCCACAGCTGATGCGTAAGAAAGAGCAGGAGAAGGCAGCGGCTGAAGCGCTGGCGGCACGCTCTGCGGCCATGGAAGAAGAAGAAGCCTTTAACGTTCAGCTCAGCAAAGACGAGCTGGATCAGGAGCGTAAATCTACTAACCGCATGAGCGCCGAGGTGATGAGCCAGCGTATCCGCGACATGTCTGAAAACGATCCGCGCGTCGTCGCGCTGGTTATCCGCGAATGGATGAGTAAAGAACTATGAGTCTGACCGGTACAGAAAAAAGCGCCATTCTGATGATGACTATCGGCGAAGAGCGCGCGGCGGAGGTGTTCAAACACCTTAACCAGCGTGAAGTTCAGCACCTGAGTGGTGCCATGGCCAACATGCGCCAGGTTTCACATAAACAGCTGACCGAAGTGCTGCGCGAGTTCGAAGCCGATGCCGAACAGTTTGCGGCGCTGAGCCTCAACTCCAACGATTATCTGCGTTCGGTGCTGATCAAAGCGTTGGGCGAGGAGCGAGCTTCAAGCCTGCTGGAAGATATTCTCGAGAAAAACGAGACCACCAGCGGCATGGAAACGCTCAACTTCATGGAGCCACAGGCGGCCGCCGACCTTATTCGCGACGAGCATCCGCAGATTATCGCCACCATCCTTGTCCACCTCAAACGTGGTCAGGCGGCGGATATTCTGGCGCTGTTCGACGAGCGTCTGCGTCACGATGTGATGCTGCGTATCGCCACCTTCGGCGGTGTCCAGCCGGCGGCGCTGGCGGAGTTGACCGAAGTACTGAATGGCCTGCTCGACGGCACCAACCTCAAGCGCGCGAAGATGGGCGGCGTGAGAACCGCGGCAGAAATTATCAACCTGATGAAAACCCAGCAGGAAGAAGCGGTTATCGAAGCAGTACGCGACTTCGATGGCGAGCTGGCACAGAAGATCATCGACGAGATGTTCCTGTTCGAAAACCTGGTGGAAGTGGACGACCGCAGCATCCAGCGTCTGTTGCAGGAAGTGGAATCCGAGCAGTTGCTGGTGGCATTGAAGGGTGCCGAACAGCCGCTGCGCGAGAAGTTCCTCAAGAACATGTCCGCCCGTGCGGCCGATATCCTGCGCGACGATCTGGCCAACCGTGGTCCGGTACGTATGTCGGCGGTGGAGAACGAGCAGAAGGCCATTCTTCTGGTGGTGCGCCGCTTAGCAGAATCCGGCGAGATGGTGATTGGTGGTGGCGAGGAAACCTATGTCTGATGCCTTTTCCGCCCGCGCGTGGCAGCGCTGGCAGCCTGATGATTTAGGCAGCCCGTTCGGTGCCGAACCGGAACTTCAGTTAGAGGAGCCGGAGATCGATGTCGAACTGAGCGCCGAAGCGGAACAGCAGCAACAGCTGGAACGCATGCAGCAGCAGATGCGCAAAGATGCGCAGACGCAAGGCTACAGCGAAGGCTATCAGAAAGGTTTCGCCGAAGCGCAACAGAACGGGTATGACGCCGGTTTCCAGCAAGGCTTAGCCGATGCGCAGCAGCAGCAAGCGCCGCTACAGGCACGTATGCAGCAGCTGGTGACCGAGTTCCATCACACGCTCGAAGCACTCGACAGCGTAATCGCTTCACGTCTGATGCAGCTGGCGCTGGAAGCCGCGCGCACGGTGATTGGCCAGGCCACGCAGGTGGACGGCACCGCCCTGCTGCGTCAAATCCAGCAGCTGATTCAGCAGGAACCGATGTTCAGCGGCAAACCGCAGCTGCGCGTCCATCCGGACGATCTGCAGCGCATCGAGCAGACGCTGGGTCCAACGCTCGATCTGCACGGCTGGCGCTTGCTGGCCGACAGCACGCTGCATCCTGGCGGCTGTAAGCTTAGCGCCGAAGATGGCGACCTTGATGCGAGCGTGGCAACACGCTGGCAGGAGCTGTGCCGCCTGGCCGCTCCGGGGACACTGTAATGACCTCCTCACGCCTTTCACGCTGGCTCGGCGCGCTCGACGCCTTCGAAGAACGCATTTCGCAGGTACAAACCGTGCGTCGTTATGGTCGCCTGACGCGCGCCACCGGCTTAGTGCTGGAAGCCACCGGCCTGCAGCTGCCGCTCGGTGCTACCTGCATTATTGAACGTACCGATGGCAGCAAGATCACTGAAGTTGAAAGTGAAGTGGTCGGCTTCAACGGCCAGAAACTGCTGATGATGCCGCTGGAAGAAGTCGACGGTATTTTGCCGGGCGCACGCGTTTATGCGCGCGTCAGTGGCGACAGCGGCCACAGCGGTAAACAGATGCTGCTGGGCCCGGAGTTATTGGGTCGCGTACTGGACGGCAGCGGCAAACCCCTCGACGGTTTACCTGCGCCAGAAACCGGCTATCGCGCCCCGCTGATCACCGCGCCATTCAACCCGCTGCAACGTACGCCGATTGAAGATGTGCTGGATACCGGCGTGCGCGCCATCAATGCTCTGCTCACCGTGGGTCGCGGTCAACGTATGGGCCTGTTCGCCGGTTCCGGCGTCGGTAAAAGCGTGCTGCTCGGCATGATGGCGCGCTACACCAAAGCCGACGTGATCGTGGTGGGGTTGATTGGTGAACGTGGTCGTGAAGTTAAAGAGTTCATTGAAAATATTCTCGGAGCCGAAGGCCGTGCGCGTTCGGTGGTGATCGCCGCGCCGGCGGATGTCTCGCCGCTGCTGCGTATGCAGGGTGCCGCCTACGCCACGCGTATTGCTGAAGATTTCCGCGATCGCGGCCAGCATGTGCTGCTGATTATGGATTCCCTCACCCGCTACGCCATGGCGCAACGTGAAATCGCACTGGCCATCGGTGAGCCGCCGGCGACCAAAGGTTATCCGCCTTCGGTGTTCGCCAAACTGCCCGCGCTGGTGGAACGCGCCGGTAACGGTACGCACGGCGGCGGTTCAATCACCGCCTTTTATACCGTGCTGACCGAAGGCGACGATCAGCAAGACCCGATTGCCGACTCGGCGCGTGCCATTCTCGACGGCCACATCGTGCTGTCGCGCCGTCTGGCGGAAGCCGGTCACTATCCGGCGATTGATATCGAAGCGTCAATCAGCCGCGCCATGACCTCATTAATTGATGAGACGCACTACGCGCGCGTGCGTCAGTTTAAACAGTTGCTCTCCAGCTTCCAGCGTAACCGCGATCTGGTGAGTGTGGGGGCGTATGCCGCAGGCAGCGATCCGATGCTGGACCGCGCCATCAAGCTCTATCCCGAGATGGAAGCCTTCCTGCATCAGGGCATTTTCGAACGCAGCGATTACGACGATGCCTGTTTGCATCTGCAGGCGATGTTCGGTTAACGCCAAACGAGGTTAAGTGATGAAAACGGCCAGTGCGATCAACAAGCTGCGCGATATGGCGGAGCAGGAACTGGAGAGTGCGGTGATTCACCTTGGCGATATGCGCCGGGGTGTGCAGCAGGCCGACGAACAACTCAGCATGCTGCTGGATTATCAGGATGAGTATCGCAACAAGCTCAATCAGGATATGTCCGGCGGCATCGCCAGCACGCGCTGGACCAATTATCACCAGTTTATTCAGACGCTGGAAAAAGCCATCGAACAGCATCGCCAACAGCTTTCCCAGTGGAATCAGCGCCTCGACAGCGCGCTGAGCAACTGGCGTGAAAAGCATAAGCGGCTCAATGCTTATCAAACGCTGATTACGCGCGCTGAGGAAAACGCATTACGACAAGAAAACCGTCTCGATCAGAAACGGATGGATGAATTTGCCCAACGGGCCGCATTGAGGAAAGGCGAATGATTACGCTGCCAACAGTTGCTACGCAAACCTCGGTTTTGGGAGACGCTGACACTTCAGTTTCATCAGATGTTTTGCAGGGCGCGGAGTCGCTGCCGCAGGGATTTATTACTGAACTCGGCAACCGCTTGCTGACGCTGGTAAAGCAACAAGCTGTTAACACGCAATCGACTGATCTGACAGCAGAAGTTGATGAAAAAGACGTCAGTAAGGCTTCGCTAAGCGCGTTATTACAGGCGCTGGAGAAACCCGATGCGTTAAACGCACTTTTACAGCCGGAAAACACTAAAGCCACGCTGAAATCAGCCGATGATAAAGACAAGAGTGAGGCAAGTTCGTTAACTGCCAGCGACTTACAGAATGTGCAGGCGTTATTCGCCATGTTGCCGGTGGTGGTAGAGAACCGCACCAGCCCAACCAGCGTAAGTAGCAGCGGAGGCGAAGGGAAAACCGACACTCGCGCTTCGCTTAATACCGCACTGTTAAGGGGTTCGCTGGACGGTGCAGTAAAAGAAGAGCACGCGCAGCCGGATGGCGCACAGAAGAAATCCAGCGATGCTGTAACGCTCTTAACGCAAACGGCCAGCAGCACGCAGAGCAGCAGCGTCAGCACCACCGCCAGTAACAGCAGCGGGTTGACGCTGGATGAGAGTTTTAAGCAGGTGCTGAATGCGCTGAGTAAGCCGGAAGCGCGCGCCGCCGCGCAGAGCAGTGATGACCCGGTGACGCCATTCACCAGCGCACCGCTCAGCGCCACCAGCTCGCTGGTAAGCAGCACCGCTTCGACCAGCACCACGCCGTCGACGCCCATGCTGAATGCGCAGCTCGGCAGCAGCGAGTGGCAGCAGGCGCTGAGTCAGCAGATTGTGATGTTTAGCCGCAACGGGCAGCAGAACGCCGAGTTGCGTCTACATCCGCAGGATCTGGGCGCTATCCAGATCAGCCTGACCCTTGATAAGGATCAGGCACAGTTAAATATGGTTTCCAGCCACAGCCAAGTGAGGGCCGCGCTGGAAGCGGCTCTTCCTCAGCTGCGTAGCGCGCTGGCGGAGAGCGGAATAAACCTGGGACAGAGTAACGTCAGCAGCGACGCCTTCGCACAGGGCCAGAGTTATCAGGGCCAGCAGGAAGGACGTCGTGACGGACAGCACGGCAGCTTTACCCTCTCCCAGGACAGTGACAACGAGATAACGCCTATTGCCGTCCCGGCAGCCCTTCAAGCGCGCGCGGCCGGTAACGGCGCTGTCGATATCTTTGCCTGATAGCCGCTAAACGCTGAAGGTAAGCGTAAAACCCGCGTCTTTTCTTCCCATTGTTTGACTTAAGACGCGGGATAATCTGTCCAGGTAAGCCGAGAGGCTTGCCCATAATTCACAGGAAGTAACTGCAAGATGTCTGATAACGCGAAAGCTAAAGGCCGCAAACGTTCACTACTACTACCGGTGTTACTGATTGTAACGCTGGCCGCTTGCAGCGTGGCAGGCTATGCAGTCTGGCGAATGATGAATAAACACGAAGGCAGCCAACCGGACGCGGCGAAAGTCGAGCCACCGGCTGCTCCCGTATTTTTTGCAATGGATACGTTTACAGTAAACCTGGTCAATCCTGACAACGATCCCGACCGTGTGCTGTACGTGGGGTTCACCCTGCGTCTGCCCGATGAGGATACCCGTCGTCGGTTGAACGATTACCTGCCGGAAGTGCGCAGCCGTCTGCTGTTACTGCTTTCGCGTCAAAGCGCGACGGCTCTGGCTACAGAGCAAGGCAAACAGGCCCTGGTTGAGCAGATCAAACAGGTGCTGGCGCCGCCGCTGGTAAAAGGCCAACCGGCTCAGGTTGTCAATGACGTGCTGTTTACCGCCTTCATTTTGAGGTGATTTAATGGGCGATAGCATTCTCTCCCAGGCTGAGATTGACGCGCTGCTTAATGGCGACAGTGACAGTGCGGAAGTAGAGAACAGTTCCAAAGGGACCGATGGCGATATCCGTCCCTATGATCCCAATACTCAGCGCCGCGTCGTACGTGAGCGTCTGCAGGCGCTGGAGATCATCAACGAGCGCTTTGCCCGTCATTTCCGTATGGCGCTGTTTAACCTGCTGCGCCGTAGCCCCGATATTAGTGTGGGTGCGATCAAGATTCAGCCGTACCACGAGTTCGCCCGCAACCTGCCGGTGCCAACCAACCTGAACCTGATTCACCTGAAGCCGCTGCGCGGCACGGCGCTGGTGGTGTTTTCACCGAGCCTGGTTTTTATTGCTGTCGATAACCTGTTTGGCGGCGACGGTCGTTTCCCGACCAAAGTTGAAGGACGTGAATTTACCCATACCGAACAGCGCGTGATTCGCCGCATGTTGAAATTGGCGCTGGATGGCTACAGCGACGCGTGGAAAGCGATTTATCCGCTGGAAGTGGAGTATGTGCGTTCCGAGATGCAGGTGAAGTTCACCAACATCACCACTTCACCGAATGACATCGTGGTGAACACGCCGTTCCAGGTGGAGATTGGAAACCTGGTCGGTGAATTCAATATCTGTATTCCGTTTTCGATGATTGAGCCGCTGCGCGAGCTGCTGGTCAATCCCCCACTGGAAAACTCACGCCGGGAAGATAATCACTGGCGCGACAATCTGGTGAAGCAGGTGCAGCACTCGGAGCTGGAGCTGATTGCCCATTTCGCCGAAACATCGCTGCGCCTGTCACGTATTTTGCAGCTGAAACCCGGTGACGTCCTGCCCATTGAGAAGCCGGACCGCATCATCGCTCACGTCGATAGCGTGCCGGTGCTGACCAGCCAATACGGCACCATCAATGGCCAGTACGCGCTGCGTGTAGAACATTTGATTAACCCGATTTTGAATTCGCTGAACGAGGAACAGCCCGATGAGTGACAGCAAGAAACCGTCCGACGACGACATCTCCGCGGACGATCTGTGGGCTGCAGCTATGAACGAACAAACCACCACCAGCGCGCCAGATCCAACTGAAAATGTGTTCAAGTCGCTGGAAAATCCTGGCATCAGCGGCTCGCTGCAGGATATCGATCTGATCATGGATATCCCGGTCAAGCTGACCGTGGAACTGGGTCGCACCAAAATGACCATTAAAGAGCTGCTGCGCTTGACGCAGGGTTCGGTGGTGGCGCTGGATGGCCTGGCCGGGGAACCGCTGGATATTCTGATCAACGGTTATCTGATCGCGCAGGGTGAAGTGGTGGTGGTGAACGACAAATATGGCGTGCGCATCACCGACATCATTACCCCGTCTGAACGTATGCGTCGTCTGAGCCGTTAAGCATGTTAAAACACACGCAAGCCGAACAACCGGTACCCAGCCAGCCGGTGGTCTCAACCGGTTCGGTGATTGGCCAGGTCAGCAGCGTGCTGGCAGTAATTGTTCTGCTGATTCTCGGCTGCGGCTGGCTGGCCAAACGCCTTGGCTTTGCACCGAAAACGGTGACCGGCCAGGCGCTGAAAGTCAGCGCGACGGTGCAGGTTGGCCAGCGTGAGCGTGTGGTCATTGTCGATACCGCCGATGCGCGTCTGGTGTTGGGCGTGACCGCCCAGCAGATCACCCATCTGCATTCGTTACCGCCGCTGCCGCCGGAAGAACGGGCAAATCAAAGCGCTGCGCCACAGGATTTTCGTCAGCTGTTCCAGAACCTGGTTAAACGTCCCGGAAAACCACAATGATGCGTCGATTACTTCCTCTTCTGCCGCTGCTGTTGCTGGCACCGGTTGCCCATGCGCAGCTGCCAGGTTTAATCAGCCAGCCGCTGGCGAACGGTGGCCAGAGCTGGTCGCTGCCGGTACAGACGCTGGTGTTCATCACCTCGCTGACCTTTATTCCGGCGGTGCTGCTGATGATGACCAGCTTCACGCGCATCATTATTGTGTTTGGTTTGCTGCGTAACGCCCTCGGCACGCCGTCGGCGCCGCCAAACCAGGTGCTGCTCGGCCTGGCGCTGTTTCTGACCTTCTTTATCATGGCGCCGACCTTCGACAAGATTTACTCCGACGCCTATCTGCCGTTCAGCCAGGACAAAATCAGTATGGCGGACGCGATTGATAAAGGTGCTCAGCCGCTGCGTGAATTTATGCTGCGTCAAACGCGCGAAGCCGATTTAGCGCTGTTTGCCCGTCTGGCCAACACCGCACCGATTCAGGGTCCGGAAGCGGTTCCGATGCGTATTCTGCTGCCAGCGTATGTCACCAGTGAACTGAAAACCGCCTTCCAGATTGGTTTCACCGTGTTCATTCCGTTCCTGATCATCGATCTGGTGGTCGCCAGCGTACTGATGGCGCTGGGGATGATGATGGTGCCGCCGGCAACCATTTCCCTGCCGTTCAAGCTGATGCTGTTCGTGCTGGTGGATGGCTGGCAGCTGCTGGTGGGTTCACTGGCGCAAAGTTTCTACTCTTGAGTGGCGTTCGCCCTCACCTTTCTTTCTCGAGGAGTGCAGCATGACACCTGAATCAGTGATGGTTATGGGCCAGGAAGCAATGCGTGTAGCCCTGCTGATGGCCGCGCCGATGTTGCTGGTGGCGTTGATCAGCGGGTTGATCATCAGCGTGCTGCAAGCCGCGACCCAGATTAACGAACAAACGCTCTCCTTTATCCCCAAGATTCTGGCCGTCGCCGCTACGGCGGTAATCGCTGGTCCGTGGATGCTTAATCTGATGCTGGATTACATTCGCACGCTGTTTAGCAATCTGCCGTACATTATTGGCTAATGATTAACCTCGACAGCAGCCAGCTGATCCATTGGGTCGCACAATTCTTCTGGCCGATGGTGCGTTTGCTGGCGCTGTTTGCCAGCGCGCCGGTGCTGAGCGAAAAATCGATTCCCAAACGCGTCAAGATTGGCCTCGCGGTATTGACCACCTGGATCATCCTGCCGGTGCTACCGCCGGTGGAGGCGACCCTGTTTACACCCGCGGGATTTTGGTTGCTACTGCAACAGCTGCTGATTGGCGTGAGCATCGGCCTGACCATGCAGTTCGCATTTGCGGCGGTGCGCATGGCGGGGGAAGTGATTGGTTTGCAGATGGGATTGTCCTTCGCCACCTTCTTCGATCCGGGCAGCCGCCTGAACATGCCGGTGCTGGCTCGTTTTCTCGATATGCTGGCCATGCTGCTGTTTCTTACCTTCAACGGACATCTGTGGCTGATTTCACTGCTGGTGGACAGTTTTCATACGTTGCCAATCAGCGATCAGCCGCTCAACGCCAATGCTTTTATGGCGTTGGTGAAATCCGCGGGATTAATTTTCCTTAATGGCATGATGTTAGCGCTGCCCTTAATAGTTCTGCTCCTCACGCTAAACATGGCACTAGGTTTGTTAAACCGTGTTTCACCACAACTCTCTATTTTCGCGGTTGGCTTCCCGATTACCTTAACGGTGGGCATCCTCAGCGTAGGGTTGATGATGCCGCTGCTCGCTCCCTTCTGCGAACATCTGTTTAGCGAAGTCTTTGATTTACTCGCCCAGTTTGTGTCAGAACTTTCCCGCGCCCGTTGATTAACTATTCTGTAGACGCCCTTAAGTAATAGTTAAGCATTCAAAATCTGTTAGTGCATTTTCTGAACCATATTTCTCAGAAATCAACTGAGGAAATTCTGATAAGTGCGCATTTTTGGTGAAAATTATTCTTATTAAACCGCGCTTCGCGTATTTTAGTCAGACGATTCCTAAGGGGCTAAACCTGCTGAATCGGTTGATTAAATGCTCAAAGGGCTGTTTTTAAACAAAAAAAATTTCACAGCGATTTTTCTTGTCTAAATCCCTTTTTTCCGGCATTGTCAACGCTCGCTGAAGCGTCATACTTTCGCCACACAAATGTTTTTAAGATTTGTCCTATCAGATTTGTCTGTGATCTGCGCGATAGTGACAGGGCTCTCAAAACAGAGCGAATAAAACACTTAATGCAAATCCTTAGCCATTCCCACTATGGCTGAGATGAGAGTGACGTGGATGTACTATAAAAAAAACTTCGCAGCACGGTTCAGGGAAGAGTCATGATGGCGCATGGACAACTATCGCCAATCTGCTGAGCAGAATAAAAAAGTGTCTTTGGAAATTTCTCTCGTACCGCAAACGCGTATTCATCGTTGATTTAAACGGATAACAAATTGGTGAGGGTCGCTATAATGCCAACGATTATTATGGATTCATGTAATTACACACGCCTGGGTTTGTCTGACTATATGTCTGCGAAAGGAGTTAAAAAGAAAAATATTACTCCTGTCTCGGATATCGACCAATTGCAACAAAGATGTGAGCAAATTAAGCCGGGCGTTGTGTTTATCAACGAAGAGTGCTTTATTCACGAATCTGATTCCAGCGATCGTATTCGTGCTATTATCATGCAGCATCCTGATACCTTATTCTTTATTTTCATGGCGATCTCGAATATCCATTTTGAGGAATACCTCTACGTTCGTAAGAACCTGATTATTACATCAAAATCGATAAAAACTTCGACGTTGGATTCCTTATTAGGCACCTATTTGCAAAAGAAACTCAACGCTTCGCCGCGTATTTCTGCCGGGCTCGACGTGCATCCACTGACATTAAGTCAGACTGAATCAAATATGCTAAAAATGTGGATGTCAGGTCATGACACCATTCAGATATCTGAGAACATGCAAATTAAAGCCAAAACCGTATCGTCACATAAAGGTAATATTAAACGTAAAATTAAAACCCATAATAAGCAGGTTATTTATCATGTCGTCCGTTTGACTGATAATGTCACCTCAGGGATTTATGTTAACGTGCGATAATTACCTTCAGTGAATAAAAGGGCTGATCATCTGATTGGCCCCTTTTCACGTTTTGAGAGTTTGATCCCACTTTCCTGCCTAATCCTTTCCCCCTGCCTGCCGATGCTTATTCTCATAACACCTACCTATATGAGAGCAAGGATATGAAAACAGCATCGATTGATGAGCAATATAAGCTCAGCATCTGGCAGAACCTGCGCCTGATGCCTTTGTTCAGTATGATCTTTGGTGGCATTCTGCTGCTTTTTGCCCTGTGCATTGGACTCGCCAGCTACTTTTTGATTCAGAGTAATAATTCCCTAAACGATGCCACCGAAGAAATTCAAATTCGTATGGGCATCTCTAACAGTTCTAACCATCTGCGTACTGCGCGACTCAATGTGCTGCAATCCGGTGCCGCCGCGCGTATTGGTGAAATGGATGGTTATCGTGCCGATTTAGCGCGCACCGAGACGCGTATTAAACAAGCGCGCGAAGGTTTTAAACTCTATATGGATCGCAAGGCGAAAACGCCGGCGGATATTGCCCTCGATGAACCGCTGACCGCCAGCTTCAATGCTTATATTGATAAAGGTCTCAAGCCGATGATTGAATCGGCTAAACAGGGCAGCTTCGAAGGCATTGTGGCGCAGGAAACTGACGTCACGCGCAAACTGGATGATGCCTACAACGCCGTGCTGCTGAAGGCGATTAAAATCCGTACTGACCGCGCCGAAGCGATTAATGCCGAAGCCGCGCATCAATCACGCATTGGCTTTATTGCTATGGCGGTGGCGTTTGCTGCCGCCTTGCTGCTGGTGCTGCTGACCTTCGTGTTCCTGCGTCGCGTGGTGATCACCCCGCTACGTCAGTCCGTTGATCGCATCGAGCGTATCGCGCAAGGCGATCTCACCGCGCCGGAACAAGCCTATGGCCGCAGCGAGATTGGTAGCTTGCTGCATAACCTGCAGCTGATGCAGGCCTCGCTGGTGCGTACCGTTGGTACGGTGCGAGAAGGCGCGGTAGCGATTTATCAGGGTTCCAGCGAGATTTCCGCCGGTAACACCGATCTCTCATCGCGTACTGAAGAGCAGGCCTCCGCGCTGGAGCAAACCGCCGCCAGCATGGAGCAGCTCACCGCCACGGTGAAACAGAACGCCGAGAACGCCCATCACGCCAGCCAGCTGGCCGCCGATGCCTCAGGCAAAGCGCGCAGCGGTGGCGATCTGGTGAGCGGCGTGGTGCAAACCATGAACAATATTTCTGGCAGCTCGAAAAAGATTGCCGAGATCACCAACGTCATCAACAGCATCGCCTTCCAGACCAATATTCTGGCGCTGAATGCTGCGGTGGAAGCGGCGCGTGCCGGTGAGCAAGGCCGTGGTTTTGCCGTGGTGGCCAGCGAAGTACGTAACCTGGCGCAACGCAGTGCGCAGGCGGCGAAAGAGATTGAAACGCTGATTGCTGAATCGGTGGGGTTGATCACCAACGGTTCACGCCAGGTCGGCGAAGCCGGTAATACCATGGGCGAGATTGTTGAAGCGGTGCGGCGCGTGACGGACATTATGGCGGAGATTGCCGCCGCGTCGGATGAGCAGAGCCGTGGCATTCAGCAGGTGAGCCTGGCGGTGACCGAGATGGATAACGTGACGCAGCAGAACGCCTCGCTGGTTGAGGAAGCCTCTTCGGCAGCGGCTTCGCTGGAAGATCAGGCCGGCAGATTGACGCAGGCGGTGGCGGTGTTCCGTTTGAATGACGCACCGGTGGCGCACGTGGCTAAAGCGGCGCAGTCTGCGTTGCGTACGCCAAATCTGGCGCCGCGTCCTGCATTGGCGACGTCAGGGAATGATAACTGGGAGACGTTTTGATTTGAGGTAGTGCGCGGTATTCCTCACCCCGGCCCTCTCCCACACATGGGCGAAGAAGTGGATGTTGCGCCGATCTTTCCCCTCTCCCGCTTGCGGGAGAGGGTTAAGGTGAGGGGAAAATTAATCAAGCCTCTTCATACGGCTCCACAAAAACCCCTTCAGCATGATCGCTTTCATTAAAGAACCAAATCCCCAGCGGGTAATCTTCTAACGCCACCAGATACATGATGCCTTCATTGAATGCTTCCACTGCCAGCACCGTACCCACACGGCGCGGGCCGCCGTCGGTTTTAACCGTAACGCGATCGTTCACCTTCATTGATTACTCTCCACAAATTGTCCTGCGACACAGTTTAACGGAAGATAATCAACACTGCCTGATCGCGATCAGCGTCGGGCGATAACCCACACCGCATGCACGATGCCTGGAATGTAGCCGCACAACGTCAGCAGAATGTTGAGCCAGAAAGCCCCACCAAAACCGACTTGCAAGAATACGCCCAGTGGTGGAACCAAAATGGCGATGACAATACGTAAAAAGTCCATATTCACTCCCTGATATCACTTAACAATCAATCGCTAAGCATAGTCGCTGTTACGCACTGTGCACTTAAAGGCAGGTAAAACTCTGTCAAGATGCGCTTTTTCGCTTTCTTAACGTTTCGCAGAGAGACTTTTGACGCAGGCTGCTCGTACACTTCTCAGTACTGCACCAACCCCAAAGGCGCAGTCAACCTAAAAGTAACAAGGATTTTTGCCCGCGCAGCGCGGGCTTTTTTTTGCCTGCCATTTGCCCTCCGCGCCCTCTTTTCACCAACGACTATACTGGTGTAGATCCGATTGCCTCCGGGAGGCCGCCATGACCACTGCAAAAGAGTACAGCGAGACAGTTCAGCGCGAAGTGAATGTCGATGTTGATGCGTTGCTGGAAGCCATTCAGAAGAGAACGTCGGGCGAGGTAAAAGAGTTTATGGAAGCCGAAGACGCGCATCGCGTTACGGTAAATGGCGCAGCCTATGGCTCTTACTCCGAGCTAGCGGAAGCTTTCGAACTCGACATTCGCGACTTCGCCAGCAGCGAAGTGAACCGCTGAAATCGATTTCAAAAAAATACCCGGCGGGATGGCCGGGTAAAGTAAATCAGTAAGTTCGTTACACCAGGGAATTCTTAACACCCTGTCAGATTACGCCTTAGTCTGATTAAGACAAGACTCATCCCTGCATGTAAATCGAACAATTTTGTATAAGCATTCATGTGAATCGTCCTACGCGCCGCGTCACTGCTGGTTTCAGCTGTGCACGAAATGTGCATCGCGCCTTCCGTCACGTTTGCCATTTAAGAATTATCCTGGATGTCGCTGGCCGGGTCGCGGGAAAAAGTGTGATCGCGATTCCGCTATTATACTGATTACTCTTCGCTTTACGGATGCCACTGGCGTAAGGAGTGTGATGATGCTGAGTCTTAACTCTTCCCTGATGATCATTACCGATCTTGATGGCTCATTGCTGGATCATCATGACTATAACTGGGATGCGGCCAGTGAATGGCTGGCGCGTCTGCAACAACATCAGATTCCGCTGGTGATTTGTTCCAGCAAAACGGCGGCCGAGATTATTCCGCTACAAAAGAAGTTAGGCATTGTCGGTGCGCCCTTTATTGCTGAAAACGGTGCGCGCGTGGTGTTGGGTGGTGAACACACGCCGCCGATCGAAACCAGCGCCAGCTATCATGCGCTGTGCCAGACGCTGCAGGCGTTGCAGGCACGATTTCGCTTCAACGGCTTTCATGAATTTAGTGATGCCGAAGTCGCACGTTTTACCGGTTTAACCCTTACCGAAGCCAGCCAAAGCCGCCTGCGCGAAGCGTCGGAAGTGGTGTTGTGGCGCGATGACGAACAGCGTTTACCGGAATTCCGCGCGGCGCTGGCAGAACACAATCTGGCGTTAACCCAGGGCGGGCGTTTCTGGCATGTGATGCCCGCCGGCACCGGCAAAGGTATCGCGCTGGCGGACATTCAGCAGCATCTCGCCGCGCAGGAAGGAGAAGCGCGCACCACAATCGGCTTGGGCGATGGTCCTAACGATGTGCCGATGCTGGAGCGCGTTGATTATGCCGTGGTGATAAAAGGCTTCAGTAAAACGCCGGTGGAGTTGCAACGCACCGATACTGAGAACGTTTACCACACCGCGCACGTCGGTCCGCAGGGCTGGCGTGAAGGTCTGGACTATTTTCTTGCGCCGAATGAGTAACGGCCTTTAACCAAAAGGATGAGACGATGAGTGATTTTTACCAGAATGGTGTCATTACTAATTTCCATAATCTCACCCACCGCAGCGTCGAATCGCTGGAAAAAGAGATGGTGCGCTTCTCACGCAAACGCAAAATGGGGCTGATATTGCCGTCGCTGTTCTCGGAACTGGAAGGCCCGGCGCTGGATAATATCGTTAACGAACTGGCGAAGGTACCTTACCTGGAGGAGATTGTGATTGGCCTCGACCGCGCCGATCGCGACCAGTTTCTGTTTGCGCGTGAGTTCTTCTCCCGCCTGCCGCAGCGCCATCGCATTTTATGGAATGACGGGCCGCGCCTGAAAGCGCTGGATGCCGAACTGGATAAAGAGGGTTTATCGCCGAGCCAACCCGGCAAAGGGCGCAATGTGTGGTTCTGTACTGGCTACACGCTGGCTTCCGACCGCACTCAGTGCGTGGCGCTGCACGACTGCGATATCGTCACCTATGAACGCGGCATGCTGGCGCGTTTGCTCTATCCGCTGGCCAATCCGTCGTTTCAGTATGAGTTCTGCAAAGGTTTCTACGCGCGCGTCGCCGACGGCAAGCTGAATGGCCGCGTCGGGCGTTTGCTGGTCGGTCCGCTGCTGCGCTCCTTGCAGAAGGTCTACGGTCACTCGGAATATCTCGATTACCTCACCAGCTTCCGCTATCCGCTCTCTGGCGAGTTTGCCATGCGCACGCATGTGCTCAACGGCATCAAGATTCCTGGCGATTGGGGATTAGAGATTGGCGTGCTGTCGGAGATTTATCGTAACTACACCACGCGTCAGACCTGCCAGGTTGAGATCGCCGATAACTACGACCACAAGCATCAGCCGCTGGCCGAAGATGATGGTACCGGCGGATTGAAACGCATGAGCAATGACATCGTGCAGTCGCTGCTGCGTAAGCTGGCCACCATGGGCGTGCCGCTCACCAGCGATTCGTTCCGGGTGTTGAAAGCCACTTACTACCGTAATGCGCTGGACATGATGGAGATCTACAACCACGAAGCCACCATGAACGGCCTCAAGTTTGATCAGCACATTGAGGAAGCGGCGGTAGAGATGTTCACTCAGGCGATTCTCGATGCCGGACAAGCCTTTATTGAGCGTCCGAATGAGAAACCCTTTATTCCCAGCTGGAGTCGCGTGCAATCGGCTTTCCCGGATATTCTGCAGCGGATTTATCAGGCGGTGGAAGAGGATAACGACGGTAAGGTGTAATGCAGGGTTGAACCACATTCGGGACGACAGGCATCGTCCCGAATGTGTTTAACTGGCCAGCTGTTGCGCGCTCGATACGTGACTGAGTTCATCACTGCGAAACGCCTCACGTCGCACGCTGTAACCATCATACCAACGACACTCTACCATTCCGCTGGCATAGCCGGTGACCACCATGGTGGGTCCGCCCTGTTTGTGCTGAACTTCGTCACTGATTGCAAAGATCATACCGCACCTCCCTCTTTCATCGTTAAATGACCGAATTTAGGTATAGCAGCTGTGACCGATTTTTTCCTATACGATTAATCTATTACTGCTACTAAATCAGAATAAGCAGTTAAAAACTCTGTAAATAAAAAAAGCCGACAAAATTTATTGTCGGCTTTGATAGCACGTCCTGGACAGGAAAATTAGATTTTGCAGCCTTCGCAATCCGCTTCGTCGCTGATATCCGCAGGCACTTCGTTGGCTTTTTCTGCCGCTTTGGCTTCAGCCTGTTCCAGCTGTGCATCGATATCAAATTCAAACATATCGTCGTTCATCATCGTTCTCCTGACCGTGATTAAAAATTTACAGCGCTTTATAACTGCTAGCCGCGCAGCTTAGCAATCAGATTTACGCCCAACAGCACGATCGACCCAATGATAAAGCCGATCACCAAATTGGCGCCGTTGCTCAGCAGTGCCGAGACCAAACCGTTGAATCCGGCGCTGTATTCCGTAATAGCGTGATGTAGCGGCGTGATGCCGTGCACCACAATGCCGCCACCAACCAAAAACATCGCCAGCGTGCCGACTAACGTTAAGGCTTTCATCAACCAGGGGGCAAAGGCCAGCAATACGCCGCCAATGGCCTGCGCGACCGTGGAAGATTTCTCTTTTAACCAAAAGCCCAAATCGTCAATTTTAACAATCATCGCCACGATGCCGTACACGCCAATGGTCACCAGAATGGCGACACCGGCGAGAATCAGCACCTGATTCAGCAGCGGCGCCTCTGAGACGATGCCCAGCGTGATGGCGACAATCTCCGCCGAGAGGATAAAGTCAGTGCGCACTGCGCCTTTTACTTTGTCCTTTTCAAACGCCCGCGGATCCTGCTGCGCCAGTTTGTCGAGACGCTGCTGACGCGCCTCCGGACTCTGCTCGGCCTTATCGTGATTGAGGCTATGCAGCACTTTCTCCACGCCTTCGTAGCAGAGATAGGCACCGCCAATCATCAGCAGCGGCGTAATCAACCAGGGCGCAAACGCCGAGATCAATAACGCCAGCGGCACCAGAATGAATTTATTAAGAAAGGAGCCTTTTGCAACGCTCCATACAACGGGCAATTCACGGTTGGCTTTGACACCGCTAACCTGCTGCGCATTCAGCGACAGATCGTCACCCAATACGCCTGCGGTCTTCTTTGCCGCAACTTTGCCCATGACCGAGATATCGTCGAGCAGTGTTGCAATATCATCCAGAAGGGTGAGTAAACTGGTTCCTGCCAAAGTGGTATTCCTTATTATTCCGGTTCGTGATCCTGACAACAGGGGCAACGCTCAATCGCCGTCACTGACATATCGGCAATGCCCGCACAGTCCCATTCGACGCGTAACGGCCCCGTCAGATCCCCGGCGTGCAAATACTTGCTCACCGGACTTTCCGTCATGCCGCTGATCTCTTCGGTGGCTACCAGCCGGTCGCCAAGATAAATGCGCGCCGTGGCTTGGGTTGTCACCATCCGCTCATCGCGGAGTTGATACAGGCGCTTAACGGTAAGTTTGATGCTGCTCATGGCTCAATTCCGCGTCCCAGAGAAAAGGGAGATCTAAACTGTTATAGCGGCTAAAAGCAACAATCTCGCACTATTCAACGCGATAGTGATGCAAGCCCTGATGGTCGATTTCGCTGCTGTCGGTTGCGGCCAGCAGCCACTCTTCTAAACGTTCAATCAGCGCGCTGTCCTGCAGCTGCAGTTTGCCGCGCAGCGCGCACTCCCAAACAATCAGTACTTTCCAACCTCCTTCGCGCAGTTGTTCGACGTAACGCCGGTCGCGCTCAACGTTACTGTTAATTTTGCCACTCCAGAATTCGGTACGCGTGGCCGGCATTTTGAATAAGTAGCAGTGATGACGATGCCAGAAGCAGCCATGAACAAAGATGATCGCTTTCTCGGCGGGCAGGACAAAATCCGGGCGGCCCGGTAGCGCTTTATCCTGTACGCGATAGGTGAAGCCGCGATCTTTGAGAATCAACGCAATACGCTGTTCAATCGCGGTATCCTGATTGCGAATCGCGCGCATGTTTTTGCTGCGAATGGCTTGCGAGTGAACGTCTGCCATGGCGTCTCCTTGTATTAGCGCTTCTACAACTTTAGCGGTTTAAGCCAAAAGCGAAAGCACACCGCACGCCAATTTCCTCGTTGCGTGATGAGTGTTAGCATAGCCGCTTCACTGTTAAGGAAAAACGCATGCTCGCTATCGACCCCGTCTCGCCCTCCCCGTTAACCGCCGATCAGGATGACGCGACGTCGCTGTTACTGCAGGTGCTCGATATCTATGCCGCACGCGATGTGGTTATCACCTTAACTGAAGCCGGTGGCCGCGACTGGAGCGTGCCGCGTTTGAATCGCATCCGCGCCGGTAAAAGTGCCGCGCCGGCGCTCTCCAGCCGCGAAGTGGCCAGCCTGCAGGCTTTGCTGCCGCAGCGTCCGGCGCATTATGACGACGCCAAATTCCAGTTTGTCGATCTGTTTGCCGGTATCGGCGGCATTCGCCGTGGCTTCGAGCAGATTGGCGGTCAGTGCGTGTTCACCAGCGAATGGAATAAAGAAGCGGTGCGCACCTATAAAGCCAATCTGTATAGCGATCCACAGTTGCACCACTTCAACAGTGATATTCGTCTGGTAACGCAGCCCGCGGGCATCAGCGATGAGCAGGCAATTTATCAGCATATCGATCGCACCATTCCCGATCATCAGGTGCTGCTGGCCGGTTTTCCTTGTCAGCCCTTCTCGCTGGCGGGCGTGAGCAAGAAGAATGCGTTGGGTCGCGCGCACGGTTTTGAGTGCGAAGCGCAAGGCACGCTGTTCTTCGATGTGGCGCGCATTCTCGCCGCCAAGAAACCGCCGTTCTTCGTGCTGGAGAACGTGAAAAACCTCAAGAGCCACGATAAAGGCCGCACCTTCGCCATCATCATGGCCACGCTGGATGAACTCGGTTATGACGTGGCCGATGCCAATGACGACGGTTTGCCGGATGCGAAAATTATCGATGCGCGCCATTTCCTGCCGCAGCATCGTGAGCGCATCGTGCTGGTGGGCATTCGCCGTGATAGCGGGCTCAGCAACGGCTTTTCGTTGCGCGCCCTGCCCGCGCTCTATCCGCAAAAGGTGCCGTCGTTACACAGCCTGCTGGAACCCGAGCCGGAAGCAAAATACACGCTATCGCCAACGCTGTGGAACTATCTGTATCAATACGCGAAAAAGCATAAAGCCAAAGGTAACGGCTTCGGCTTTGGCCTTAACGATCCGCGTAATCTGAACATTTGCGTGCGTACTTTATCGGCGCGCTACTACAAAGATGGTTCGGAAATCCTCATCGATCGCGGCTGGGATCACGCGCAAGGCGAAGCAGATTTCCAGCAGGCGGAGAATATGGCGCGCCGTCCGCGTCGTTTAACCCCGCGAGAATGTGCCCGCCTGATGGGGTTTGAAGCGCCGGGCGAGGCCAAACTGCGCATTCCGGTTTCCGATACGCAGGCCTACAAGCAGTTCGGCAACTCGGTGGTGGTGCCGGTATTTGCTGCGGTGGCGCAACTGTTATTGCCGCTGATTGAACAGTACGCCGTGCAAAAGGCGTAGCGATTCAGGACCACAATTTTATTTAGGGCCGCGCTTTATGCTGTTTTCCGCCTAATCGCGCCCGCTGTCACCAAACTGTCACGCGTGCTGCCAATACTCCTGTTTTATTTTTTGGAGGCGTGTGATGTCACTTCTATCTGTTATCACTCTGCCGTTGCGGTTACGCGCGCGGTTTTCCCCGCGTATTCCGCTGTGGCTCACCAGTTTACGTAGCCAGTTTTTGCTGTTCATTGCGCTGTTCTGCTTGCTGCAGTTTGCCGGCGTGCTGCTACTGAATACCCACGTTAACCAGACGCAAACCTCGTTGCAGCAGGCGAATCAACTGCGCGAACGTCTGGCCCTGCTGGATAAAGCGCGCATCGAACTGCTTACCGCCAGTGATAACAGCCATCGCGCCGGTATTTATCTGATGCAGGATCAACAAAGTGGCTCGGTGGATAGCTGGAAAAGTCTGGCGGCGGCAGCCGATGACTCGTTAAAGCATGCGCAACAACAGTTCGCCGCCTACCACGCCCATGCGGATAGCCCGCTGGCGCAAGGCTTCGCCATGCTGGCGGCAGGATTGCAGGAGCAGCTGAAAGGATTAGCGGCCAACGACATCAACGCCTTTTTTATGGTGCCGATGCAGGCGTTTCAGCAGCAGTTTAATGATGCCTGGTTCAGTGAAATCGAGCAGGCCAATCAGCAGCTCAGCAGCGTGAATCAAAACACCCTCAGCACCTTGAAGCAGAGCCGCAATCTGTCGCTGATGGTCAGCGCGGTACTGATGACGCTGTTAGTGCTGGCGTCCAGCCTGCTGATGCGCGGCGTATTGTTGCCGCTACGTCGCGCGAATGCGCAGCTGGAACAGATCGCCACCGGTGATCTGGTCGATGCACAAAACCTTCCGCGTCGTCAGTCGCTGGAAACGCGCCAGCTGTTCCAGTCAATTGAGACCATGCGACGCGGCTTGCAGCAGATTGTGCGCGACATCAACACGGTGGCGGTCAGCGTGGCCGCCGGCGCAGAAGATATGCAGCAGCACAATGAGAAAGTGATGCAGCAACACCAGCAGCAAAATGCCAGCTTCCATCATCTGTCGCAGCGCTTAGATCGCGTTTCTGAAGAGGTGGAGATTGGTGCCCAGTTCTCGCAGCAGGCGACGCAGGAAGCGCAATCTGCCGATGCGTTGATGCGTAACTGCGCACTGGAAGTCGATAAGATGGAAACCCAGATGCAGCAAATTGTCACCGCGTCGGATGATATCGCCGGGATTGTTGGCATGCTGGATGACTTGTCGATGCAGACGCGTTTGTTATCGCTGAATGCCGCAATTGAGTCGGCACATGCCGGCGCTTACGGCCGCAGCTTCTCGGTGGTCGCCAAAGAGATGGGTTTGCTCTCGCAGCAAAGCGGTGCCTCGACGCGCCAGATTGACGGATTGATTCAGCATACGCAGCAACATGTGCATGCTGGCTTCGATAAGGTGAAAGCGCTGGAGGTGCTGTTCGCGCAGATCAGCAGCGCGGTGTCTGGCGTGGTGACGCAGCTGAACGAGCTGCAGCACAACAGTGCTGCGCAGAGTCATCGGGTGAAAAAGATTGCGCTGGAAGTGGTGGAGATGAGCGGACAGCTGCAGCAGAACGAAGCGCTTAACGCCCATCAGGTGCAATCGGCAGTGCAATTGCGCGCCTTATCGGACCGCCTGGCGCAGCGCGCGCAGCAGTTCCGTACTTAATCTGCAGGCATAAAAAAACCCGTCAGTGACGGGTTTTCTGCTTATTTCTTCTTCTTACTTTTCTTCAGCAGTGCACGAATCTGCTTCAGTTCCGCAGCGGAGAGCTGATCTTCCACCGCTTCCTGAGTATCCAGACTATCAATGGCCGGTTGCGCACCCGCATCTAAACTGGCCTGCAGGCGATTAACGATCTCCTGACTCATGGAGATTTGGTTATCGGCGGCTAACTATTTGATGTGCTCTTTCAGTGCCGGGTCAATTTTGATGGTTAAGTTAACGGTCTCGGTCATTTTCATACTCCCTTTTGATTTACAACAACGTAGCGGAAGCAGATGAAACTTAACAGACTGTCATAAAAATTTAATATTACGAGTGTATAGGGCTGAAATCTCTTAACACCGATTCATCGATGGAGGTCAAATTGCCCTGCAGCTCGGCGCAAAGTTTGCCCATGTAGTGGACGAGAAAATCGGCGTTATGTTCCGCCAGCAGGCGTCCAGCTTCGGTTTGCATGGTTTGCGGTAAACCCAATAGCTTTTTCTGGAAGTGATCCAAGGTCCACTTCACATCATCCAGTTCCCGATCTTTTCCTAACGGATCTTCGCTATCAAACAGCGGACGACCTAACGCGCCCGCCGTATAGAAAACGCGTGCCAGGCCGATAGCACCTAATGATTCGAGACGATCGGCATCCTGCACGATTTTCGCTTCCAGCGTTTGCGGCGTGATACGCGCACTAAAGCTATGAGCCTGCACCGCGTGCGCAACGGCATCCAGCCGTTCGAACGGGAAGTCAGGGAAATCTTGCTGCAGTATGCGGCGCGTCTCTTCCGCGGCATAAGTTGACGCTAAATGACGTTCGGGATGGTTTTTCGGCAGGTTGACCACATCGTGAAAATAGCAGGCGGTCATCACGACCATAGGATCGGCGTCGCTGTGCTGCATGATGCGCTTAGCACTCATCCAGACGCGGCGCAGGTGCGCGATATCGTGGGCTTTGTCGTCATGCAGCCAGTTGAGCTGCAGCCAATTCTCGTAGCGTTGTTGCCAGTGAGTAAGTGACATCGTGCTTCTCCTGTTATTGCTGTTATCTACGTTCCTGCGGACATCATAGCGGCCTGGTCATGACACTTTTTTTACATCCGTCCAGGCGGTGCCAGGCGTAAAAAATGAGATCCCGATCTTGTTATAACGCTGTTAACGCCGCTTGCACAGCAGCCATTGCGATTTCGGTATTTCCTTAGTGCGTTTTAGTTAAATAACTCTGTTCAATAGGTTTAATATATTCGCGTCATCAACAAATTTCGCTTTAGGGATAAATTCCAGTTATCTGTGCTGATAAATGGGGCTTCTTAGAGGCAGATCAACACGGCATAATCTGAAAAGGTTCCCATAATGGCCTTTATAACGTACTGTATCTGGAAAATTTATGGCTTCTGATCCCTTGCAAAGTCCTTTTCAGCACACATTTTGCTTATGAACCATTTTTTACATCTAAAATTGCCAGAATAGCCTGATACTAAGTCGACAAATTATTAAGCAAACTGATTCAAACCCATTATGCTAGCTCTCACATCTACGGATGTTAGGGGATTCTTCGCAGTTTCCGGGTTTGTGACACATTAAGAGGTATGCAATGAAAGAACGGCCGATTCTTTTTTCCGAACAGCGGGTACGCGCCCTGCTGGTTGGCCAGCAAACGCAGACCCGGCGCATTATGAAAACTCAAGCCTTTGGTCCGGGTCAGGATCATCATGAAGGCGTACACGCATTTGATGTCAGTGCCAATCATCTGCACGGCTATAAATTGATGTCGATGACCGATGTCAGTTCGCACTGCCCATTTGGTCAGGCGGGCGATGGTTTGTGGGTACGTGAAACCTGGCGCGGCCCGATCGTGCCGGAGGCGATGCTGGCGGATTACGAACGCGATCCTCTGCCGTTCCGCAATGCGGCTTACTGCCAATATCGCGCTGACAGTAATGAATTAGGACAGCTGGATGAGAATATGCAGAATGCCGAGCAGTTTGGCTGGCAAACCGCGATTCATATGCCGCGCTGGGCCAGCCGCATCGACCTGCAAATCACCTCGGTGCGAGCCGAGAAGATTCAGGACATTAGTGAAGATGACATCATGGCGGAAGGCGTGCAGACCGATTCGCACTTCCTGAATAACTTCTTCACCATGAATATGAATTCAGAATCGCCAAAAGAAGCGTACCGCAAAGCGTGGCAGAAACAGTACGGCGCCACCAGCTGGGAAGTGAACCCGTGGGTTTGGGTGATCGCGTTCCAGCGGGTTGAACGATAAGACGTCCCCTCCCCCTAACCCTCTTCCGCAGGCGGGCGAGGGTTGGGGTGAGGGCAAACTTACTTTCCCGCTTTGCCACGCCAATCACAGACAAATCCCCCATTAACTGGTTGAATCTTCGGCTTTGATTACGCGCTGGTAATTTCCCCTTTGCCGCGCCAGGATACTGTTTTCGTCTGAAGAGTGAGTGACGCAATGTTCAAATGGCCGTGGCATGCGCAAATAGAGACTTCAGTACTGGCGCTGCCCTGGCAACAGGCGCTGGCGCAGCCGATCTTTTCACTGCTCGATCCTGATGAAAAAACCGCGCTGGTTACGCTGGCGCAACGCTTCCTGCAGCAGAAAAAAATCTCGCCGCTGCAAGGCCTGCAACTCGATGAACTGTTACTGACGCGTCTGGCGCTGCTGTTCTGTTTGCCAGTGTTGAAGCTCGGTCTCGAATGGCTTGATGGCTTTCATGAAGTGCTGATCTATCCTGAACCTTTCAATGTCGACGATCGCTGGGAAGATGATAACGGCCTGGTACATCACGCGCCGGCGGTGCACGCTGGACAAAGCTGGACGCAAGGTCCGGTGGTGTTAAATGCGCTGGATATTCAGGATTCGCTCGATCTCTCCGGTTTTAACCTGGTGATCCACGAAGTGGCGCATAAACTCGATGCGCGCGGCAGCGGCTATACCAGCGGCATTCCGGTGATGGCGCTGCGCGATGTCGCCAGCTGGGAGAAAGATCTGCTGCAGGCAATGGCGGAGATTGAAGCGGAAGTTGAATTAGTCGGTGAACAAGCGGCGACCATCGATCCTTACGCCGCCAGCGATGCGGCTGAATGTTTTGCGGTGCTATCGGAGTATTTCTTCAGCGCACCGGATTTACTGGCTAACCGTTTCCCGGCGATGTATCGCCATCTGCAGCAGTTCTATCGTCAGGATCCCCTGGCGCGACTGGCGATGCTGACAGCAGAACCTGCTTAAATCGCGATCGCTTTGTACTAATGCTAGCCAGTTGAATACAAATGTGTTTTAAGCTGTTGACACCTGCAAGGGGCGCCATTAATATTCGCCTCGTTCACACGATTCCTCTGTAGTTCAGTCGGTAGAACGGCGGACTGTTAATCCGTATGTCACTGGTTCGAGTCCAGTCAGAGGAGCCATATTTAGAGAAGCCCGCTTAGGAAACTAAGCGGGCTTTTTGCTTTTACACTTCCGTCCAGCCGCGCAGCAGGTTGTGATACATGTTCAGCAGCGACAACAGCTCTGGGCTATCACCGTGACGCGCTTTGAGGCTTTGAATATTGCGATCCAGCTCGAACAGCATGGCGCGCTGTTTATCGTCGCGCACCATCGACTGAATCCACAGGAATGAAGCGACGCGCGCACCCTGGGTAACCGGCGTGACGCAATGCAGGCTGCTCGACGGATACAGCACCAGATGGCCCGCTGGCAGTTTCACCTTGTGCTGACCATACGTGTCTTCAATCACCAACTCGCCACCTTGGTAGCTTTCAGGTTCGCTGAGGAACAGCGTGGCGGAGAGATCGGTTCGCATCCAGCCCGCCGCGCCGTTATGGCGTACCGCGCCATCGACATGAAAACCGTAGGTTTCGCCCTGCTCATAACGGTTAAACAGCGGTGTGGAAATCGATCGTGGTAATGCAGCGGAAAAGAACAGCGGGTTGTTGTTCAGCGCCTGCATCACCGCGGTTTGCAGCTGATCGTACAGTGGCGTGCGGGTATCGATCTGCTGATTGTTTTTCACCGTCGCGCCCTGGCTGCCGACCGTCGCCCTTCCGTCGATCCATTCGGCCTGTTGCAGCAGCGTGCTAAAACTCGCTACCTCTTCCGGCGTCAGTACAGCAGGAATGTGATACATCATCGCGTTGTTCTCTCAAAAATTGTGGGGCGCGCACGCCCCACGACGTTAACTTAGAAATGCACGTTTGCCGTCAGCAGGAAAGTCCGTGGCTCGCCTGGATGGTAGCGATAACCGCTCTTATTGATTGACGCAACATAGTTGGTATCAAACAGGTTGTACACGTTGAGCTGCAGATCGAGGTTGTTGTTCACCTTGTAGCCCAATTTGGCATCGGCGACCCAATAACCTTCGGTGTGATCCGGCGTACCGACTGCACCATCGCTGCCGCGACGCAGGCTGCCCACATAACGCGCACCGGCACCGACTGAAATCGCATCGGTTGCCTGATAGTTGGTCCACAGCGTAAAGGCGTGCTTCGGCGTGTAAGCCAGCGCAGAAGATCCATCCTGCGATACGCTATCCCCTTCGGTCACGGACGCATGTTGCAGGGTATAGCCGGCGATCACTTCCCAATCTGGCGTGATGTTGCCGGTGGCTGAGAGCTCATAACCTTCCACACGTTTTTTACCGGCTTGCGAATAGGTGCCGTCGTCATTAGCGGTGACTTCATTTTCAATATCGGTACGGAACAGCGCTGCATTCAGCAACAGACGTTTATCCAGCACCTGCCATTTGGTGCCCACTTCGCTGGACTTGGCTTTCTGCGGTTTAAAGTCGGTGCGGTTGGCACTGTTGCCGGTGCCGCCCGCGGCCAGTGCAAAGCTGCTGCCACCTGGCGGTTGCTGAGAAATGGCATAGTTAACATAGACGTTGCCCTGCTCGGTCAGACGATAAAGCGCACCGGCTTTCCAGTTCACCAGATTGCCCGATTTTGCGGTATCCACGGTGGTAACCGGCGTATTGCGCGGCACGCCAGCTGGGCACGTCAACGCACCGCGTCCGGTGCCGCCACAGGCGGTCGCGCTGTCATACTCGGTGTGATAGTTATCGAGACGAATGCCGCCGTTCAGCTCAAAACTTTTGGTTATCGCGAGCGTATCAAAGGCGTAAATGCCTGCGGTATCGGTTTGCCCGTTAGCATTGGCACCATTCCTGTCCAATCCACCCACCGAAATGCTGCTGATAGGATGGTAGATATTGACCGAAGGCGGCGTGATCGCATTGACGCCGTAGTTGGTTTGATTTTCACGCGTAAACTCCACGCCCGCGCTGACATCGTGCCCAACCGAACCGGTGTAAAACTTCGAGGTGATGTTGGTTTGGTTGGAGAGAATGCGGTTGCTGATGTCTTTGGTGTTCGCCAGGCGCGACCAGCTCCAGCTATTCACATCGTTCCGGTTTGGCGCAGTGATATTGGTGGCGCCGCCCATCACCGCCGTCAGCAGATATTCCTGCTTCACGCGTGACCAACGCGTGGTGTTGCGGATGGTGGTGCTGTCGTTAATATCGTGCTCGAAGCGTATGGTGGCGCTGTCGGTGGTCGATTTATCAAAGTCAGAATCGGTGCCGTAATAGTTACTGGTCGCGACTTTGCCAGAATTGTTCAGTGCCGATGTCGCCGCATTCGGCGCCGAATAGCCCGGCAGGCCAATGGTTGGAATGCCGCCATCGGGCGTATTGTTTTGATGCACATGCAGATAGTTGAGGTACAAGCGCGTTGCAGTATCCAGACCCAACGCCAGCGATGGCGCCACGCCATAACGCTCGTTCTGCACGTTATCACGCGCCGCATCGTGAGTTTTCTCACCCATCAGATTGAGGCGGAACGCGGCGTTGTCATTGATCGCCTGGTTGTAATCCAGCGTGCCGCGACGCATCCACGCGCTGCCAACGCTGACTGAGGCGTCGAGCCCGGTATCGAGGCGCGGCTGTTTGCTGATCATATTAATCGAACCTGACGGCGCGCTGCGTCCGTAATCGGTGCCCGATGGCCCTTTAATCACTTCAACCTGCTGAGTGTTGAAGGTATCGCGCGTCACGCTACCAATATCGCGAATACCATCAACGTAAATGCTGTTGGAGGTATCAATGCCGCGCATATACACCGCATCACCGGTAGTAGAACTGCCGTTTTCCCCCGCATAGAACGCGCCCACGCCCGGCACGTTTTTCAGCGCGTCGGTAAGATTGGTTACGCCCTGATCTTTAATCACCTGATCCGGAATCACCGTCATGGTGCGGGTGGTATCCACCAGCGGACGATTGAATTTCGGATCGGCAGATGCGTTGGGGGCATACAGCGATGGCGTATGCGCTTCAACCACTAAGGTATCGTCAGATTTTTTGTTGGCATTTTCTGCCGCTAATGCGGCAGCAGGAGAAATACCAATGCAAAGCCCGGTGAACAAGGTCAGGGAATTGAAGCTGCCAAACGGCAGGTTGCGATTTTTATCCATTTTTAAGGGAGTGAGTTTCTTGTAATGATTGACGCGCACATCACATCAGCGGAGGGCCTGGCGCAGAAGCATTCCGGCGGCAAGGCGTTGAGCTGGCGTGACACCTAAATGATAACGCCAATGGTTATCATTTACTTTTCTATCTTACACGCAAGCCGCGAGTTAGGAATACATTTCTTTACGAAAAAATTACGGTATCAAGACAATTGATAGAGAGTGTAAAAATCTGATGAATTTTTTTGAACGAAGGGTCAAATTTCAGGCATAAAAAACCCGCTGGCTAGAGCGGGTTCTTTATTCAACAGCGCACAGCTCATTCCAGTAGCTGTAGCGGATGACATGGTGCAGGCGCTCATCTCTCATAGTAACGATACACCGAAGGATGGAACTCAACACCGTACAGCTGGCTGATGGGAATCAGCAGGTCGATATGATTACTGAGATCGAATTCGCGCTCTTCTGCGGGTCCAGTCTCGCCATTGATCAGTTGGTTAAACCACTGCTGCAAGAGGTGTTTCATTGTCAGCTTCTCCACAAATGTTTGACGCTGACAGTAAACCGTATTCTCTCCTATAACCAAACCGATTAGTTGTGCGCTTCATTGCCAATTAATGCATATACGTAGAGCCCACAATGGGCACCAGCCAATGCCCTATCCCCTGCTCTTCGCCATCATCTTGCGGTAATTGTTCAGCCATTTGCCGCTGTTGAGTCGCCACCAGAAAAATACGCCGCGCACCGTCCAGTCGAGGAACATGCCGAGCCACACGCCTATCACGCCCATTCCCAATACAATCCCAAGGAAATAACCTGCTACGACGCGGGCGCCCCACATGCTAAACATTGACACATACATGGTGTAACGCGCATCGCGCGCGCCTTTCAGGCTGGCGGGCAGCACCCATGAAGCGGTCCAGATCGGCATAAAGGCGGCATTCAGCCAAATCAAATGCTTGGTAACTGAAATGACTTCCGGATCGCGGCTGTAAAACTGCGCGAGTGTTCCGGCAAGCGGCACGGTGATCAACGCCAGCGAACACAATCCAATCATCGCCAGCCAGAACACGTGTTTGATTTGGCGTTCAGCCTGCATCACCTGATTCAGTCCCAACCTGCGGCCGGTAATAATGGTCGACGCCGATCCCAGCGCGTTACCTGGCAGGTTAATCAGCGAAGCAATCGAGAAGGCGATAAAGTTACCGGCGATCTCATTGGTACCCATGCCAGCGACAAAAATCTGCGTGAGCAGCTTACCGCCGTTAAACAGTACCGATTCAATACTGGCGGGCACGCCAATGCCCAACACTTCCATCAGAATATTGCGATCCCAGCGCCGGAAATAGCTGGCGATGGAGATTTTCAGGGCTGGCGTAATGCCGCGATACAGCACGTAAATCGCCGCCGCCGCACCAATATAGCGCGAAATGGTTAAGCCCAATCCGGCACCAACAAAACCCATACCTTCCCAACCGAGGCAGCCGTAAATCAGCACGCTACTGATCACGATGTTGAGAATGTTCATGCCGCCGTTGATCAGCATCGGGATTTTAGTATTGCCCGCGCCACGCAGCGCGCCGCTGCCAATCAGCGCAATTGCCGCTGCAGGATAGCTCCACGCCGAGGTTTGCAGATAGCTCAGCGCCAGCTCTTTCACTTTGGGATCGGCGCTGCCGGCAATCACATCAATGATCAGATGCCCCCAAAACTCGATGGCGATCACCAGCACAAACGCCAGCGCGGTCATCAATCCCAGCGACTGTCTGGTGGCGGCTCGCGCACGTTTGCCGTTGCGTTTCGCCAGGCTGAACGCCACCACCACCGTGGTGCCGAGATCGATGGCGGCAAAGAAGGAGATGATCACCATGTTGAAGCTGTCGGCCAAACCGACGCCCGCCATCGCTTCTTTACCCAGCCAGCTCACCAAAAAGGTACTGAGGACGCCCATCAGCATCACGCAGAGGTTTTCGATAAAGATGGGCACGGCTAATGGGGTGATTTCTCGCCAGAACAACGTACGGTAAGCGCGGCGCTTGGGATACCACGCCGTGTTTCTGACCGCCCGCATCACTGCTACGCCAGGATTTTGCAAGGGATTACCAAATCACTTTGGAGAGGAAGAAGAGTAATAATGATGATAGGCCACTGAGAATTATGCAAAGTGTTTCCCCTCACCATTTAATCATTATTACAAACTTTTTGTCGCCACCACCGCAGGATCGGCTGCGCCGCCCAAATAGGCGCTGCGCACGTCGTCATTATTGAGCAGCTCTGCGCCGCTGCCGCTCAGGCGAATCTCACCGTTCACCATCACATAGCCGCGATCGGCTAGCTGCAATGCATGGCGGGCATTCTGCTCCACCAGAAACAGCGTCATGCCTTGCTGGGTCAATTCGCGCAGAATGCCAAAGATCTGCTTCACCACAATCGGCGCGAGGCCAAGACTGGGTTCGTCGAGCAGCAACAGCTTAGGTCGACTCATCAGCGCACGCGCAATCGCCAACATCTGCTGCTCGCCGCCGGAGAGCGTCATGGCGCGCTGCTTACGCCGCTCCAGCAGGCGCGGAAACAGCTGATACATGCGCTCTTTGTCCTCTTTAACAAAACGTTCGCCGATAGCGATGGTGCCCATCAGCAGGTTCTCTTCCACCGTCATATCAGGAAAGATGCGTCGTCCTTCCGGGGCCTGCGCAATGCCGCTGGCGGCGATGAAGTGCGTCGAACGCTGGCTGATCGCTTCGCCGCGCAAGCGAATCTCGCCGCTGGCAATGCGCGGCTGACCAAAGATCGACATCAGCAGCGTGGATTTTCCCGCGCCGTTAGCGCCAATCAGCGCCACGGTTTCGCCCTGATTCACCGTCAACGACACCTGTTTCAACGCCTGCAAAGGACCGTAAAACACATCGACCTGCTCAAAAGCCAGCATCGGTTCAGCCATGATCGCTCTCCTCTTCTGCGCCGAGATAGGCGGCAATTACTTTGGGATCGTGACGAATTTGCTGTGGCGTGCCCTGGGCAATCACATCGCCATGATCGAGCACCACGATGTGATCGGAAATGCGCATCACCATTGGCATGTCGTGTTCAATCAGCAACACGCTGATGCGATGGTCGGCGCGCAGACGATGCAAAATCGCGCTCAACGCCTCGGTTTCCACCGGATTCAACCCAGCCGCCGGTTCATCCAGACAAATCAGTTCCGGTCGCGTACACATGGCGCGCGCGATCTCCAGCCGCCGTTGCTGACCGTAAGAGAGCGTGCCCGCCAGGCGGTTAGCGCTGGCGACCAAATCGACGTTTTCCAGCCAGTAAAAAGCGCGATCCAGCGCGCGATTTTCTGCTTCGCGGTAGCCGCGCGTGTTCAGCACGCCCGCCAGCAGCTGACGATTGACCTGCATATGCTGTGCCACCAGCAGATTCTCAATCACCGACATTTCGCGGAACAGCCGGATATTTTGAAAGGTACGCGCCAGCCCGGCGCGGTTCACCAGATGCGCGCCGCCAAACATCTTGTACCAGAGCCGCGAGCCGAGCCGTGTAGGATTGATCCAGTCACCTGCGTGAATTTTTTGCCCCAACACCTGAATCACATCGGTGCTGCGCTGATTGGCGTTAAGCACAATGCGTCCGCCGCTGGCGCGATAAAAACCGGTCAGGCAGTTGAACACCGTGGTTTTACCGGCACCGTTAGGACCAATTAATGAGGTCACCGAACCGCGTTCCACCGCCAGGCTGACGTCATTCAGCGCCTTGATGCCGCCAAAGCGCATCATCAGGTTGTCCACTTGCAGGATGGCATCACTCATGGCGCACTCCTTTTCGCAGCGGCACGCCAACGCGTGCGGTGCGCACCAGCCCACGTGGCCGCCAGATCATCATCAGCACCATTAGCATGCCGAACAGCAGCACGCGGTATTCGGCAAAGCTGCGCAGCAGTTCCGGTGCCACCGTCAGCACAAACGCCGCCAGCACCACGCCGAGCGTCGATCCCATCCCACCGAGCACCACAATGGCGAGAATCAGCGCCGACTCAAAAAAGGTAAACGAGGTGGGATTAACGAAGCCCTGATAGCTGGCAAAAAACACCCCGGCGATGCCCGCGGTTGACGCGCCCAACATAAAGGCTGAAAGCTTCACCAACACATGATTAAGGCCCATCGCGCGGCAGGCAATCTCATCTTCACGCAGCGCTTCCCAGGCGCGGCCAATCGGCATACGCGTCAGGCGATGCTTGATCCACAGCACCAGCAACACCACCAGAACCAGCACAACATAGATAAAGATAAATTTCATATTCGGGTTGTAAGTGACGTGCAGAAACTCGTGATACGGCACGCCGCCATCGCGCGCGCGGCGGGCAAACTCGAGGCCAAAGAAGGTAGGCGACGGCACGGAAACCCCGTTCGGGCCGCCGGTAAAGGCGACCCAATTGGTCAGCACCAGACGAATGATTTCACCAAAGCCGAGCGTAACGATCGCCAGATAATCGCCGTGCATGCGCAGCACCGGGAACCCGAGCAGCGCGCCAGCAAAAGCGGCCAGCAGCGCCGCCAGCGGCAGCATGCTCCAGAAACCCAATCCGAGATATTGATAGCCAAGCGCCAGGCCGTACGCTCCGATGGCATAAAAAGCCACGTAGCCGAGATCGAGTAATCCGGCGAGCCCAACCACAATATTCAAGCCCAACCCGAGCAGCACATAAATCAGGCCGAGAATCGCCACCGTCAGCAGATATTTACTGGAGAGAAACGGAAAGGCCAGCGCCACGATCAGCAGCAGCGGCAATATCCAGCGCAAACGCGAACGATAGCCGGGCTCGCGCACGTAAACCCCGTCATCGCTGCTGGCAAACTTGCGCATGATGCGCTGACCAACAGGCGCGTGCAGAAACAAACTGAACAGCAAACGCCCCGCCATCACCACCGCCACCAGCAGCGCCACGCGCTGTGGCGACAGTTTGAAGCTGTAACCGTCGAGCACCACGCCAACAATCGGACCAAATACCACCAGCGCCACTAACCCCGCCAGCAGCGTATCGAGCAGCGCCTGGCGCACAGGATTTTGCGTCATTGCATTCATCGGGGCTTCCTCACACTTTAGCGACCAGCGGACGTCCCAGCAGTCCTTGCGGGCGGAAGATCAAAATCACCACCAGCAGCGAAAACGAGAACACATCTTTGTAGTCAGAATTCACCATCCCGGCGAACTGCGCTTCCGCGACGCCCAGCAATAATCCGCCAAGCATCGCGCCCGGCAGTGAACCGATGCCGCCGAGCACTGCGGCGGTGAACGCTTTGATGCCAATGATAAATCCGGCGTAAAAATCAAAGGTGCCGTAATTCATGGTCACCAGCACGCCAGCTAATCCCGCCATCGCCGCACCAATCACAAACACCAGCGAGATAACGCGATCGGTATTGATGCCGAGAATGGAAGCCATGCGCCGATCCTGCTGCACTGCACGGCAAATACGCCCGAGTTTGGTGTACTGGATAATCCAGGTCAGCAGCGCCATGCCGCAAAACGCCGCGATCAGGATGAAGATTTTGGTCCAGGTGATTTGCACCACGCCACCATCAAATTCCATGCGCAACACGCCGGTCAGCAACGTCGGAATGCCCTGCTGATTTGGCCCCTGACTGAGTTGCACATAGTTCTGCAAAATCAGTGACATGCCAATTGCTGAAATCAGCGGCGCAAGGCGCGTCGAGTTGCGCAGCGGTCGATAGGCGATGCGCTCAATCGCCCAGCCGTAAGCCGAGGTGACGATAATGGTGAAGATTAAGGTGCCGAATATCAGTAGCGGGAAAGAGTGAATGCCAAAAAAGCTGAGTAGTGATAAGCCAATGGCACATAGATAGGCGGAGATCATATACACCTCGCCGTGGGCGAAGTTGATCATGCCGATAATGCCGTAAACCATGGTGTAGCCGATGGCGATCAGGCCATACACGGCACCGAGCGTTAAACCGTTGATCAGCTGCTGTAAGAAAAAGGCGTCCATAATGTCGTCTCGTACTCAATGGGAGCGCACACCTCGCGCGCAATCGCGAATGGCCCCGCACTGTACGGGGCCGCGTGGCACATTACAGCTGGTGATACTTGCCTTTGTCGTCCCATTGATACACGACGTAATCCGACACCTTGAGATCGCCTTTACTGTCCCAGGCTTTTTTGCCCATGACGGTATCGACGCTGTTGGCTTTCAGCCAGTCGCTGGCCTTGGCGTTGTCTTTACCGGCTGCTTTGTAAGCGGCGGCCAGCGTCTGCACGGAGGCGTAGGCATACAGGGTGTAACCTTCTGGCTCAAATCCGCCGGCGCGGAATTTGTCGATAACCGCTTTGCCATCGGCGATGGTGCGCGGATCGTTGCCGAAGGTCATGTAGACGCCTTTGGTATATTGCGGGCCGCCTGCTGCCGTCACCATCTCTTCCGTCACGATGCAGTCACCCGAGAAGAAGGCGGCATTAACGCCCTGCTCACGCATCTGGCGCACCAGCGGACCGGCTTCCGGATGACAGCCGCCGAAATAGACCACGTCCGGTTTCAGCGCGCCGATCTTGGTTACCAGCGCATTGAAATCTTTCTCACCGCGCGACAAGCCTTCATACAGCACTTCTTTCACGCCACGCTTCTCAAGTGAGGCTTTGGTGGCATCCGCTAAACCCTGGCCGTAAGTGTCTTTGTCATGAATGATGACCACTTTCTTCGCTTTGAGCTTGTCGATGATGTAATCCGCGGCGATGGCGCCCTGCTGGTCATCACGACCACACATGCGGAATAGGGTTTTCATGCCGCGTTCGGTAATTTTCGGGTTGGTTGATCCGGGCGTGATCGCCAAAACGCCAGCCTCATCATAGACTTCCGAGGCGGGCATGGTGGAAGAGGAGCAGAAGTGGCCGACCACCGCCATTACTTTGTCCTGATCGACCAATCGGTTAGCGACGGATACCGCCTGCTTCGGTTCACACGCGTCGTCGCCCTGCACCAGCACGATTTTCTCGCCGTTGATGCCGCCTGCCGCATTGATATCCTCCGCGGCCTGGCTTGCGCCTTTCCAGTATTGCGCGCCGTACGTCGCATTAGGCCCAGAGAACGGACCCGCCACACCAATTTTAATATCTGCCTGAGCGTAAAAGGCCACGCTTAAACAACCTGCAATCGCCACCTTCATTGGGTGTTTTATGAATTTCAAAGACATGCTTTCAATCCTCAACGGGTCAGGAACGGAGCCATACCACGGCCTGGGAGAAATCAATTTCTGAAACTTCGGCAGAACAGAGTGCGGCCTCCAACACCCGAAGAGTCGCCATTTATGGCAACCTGCTTTGAGAACCGGATAGATTCATTAAGGCCACGGTTGAAAACTAAGCAATAAGCTCGCCAATACCGTGAAGGTGGACGATTTATTACTCGGGCATCGCTCCAGAACAGGAGACACGCGATGTAACATCCCTGCTGATCATAAACATAGCCGCGGTTACGCCACGCACCAGCACCGTGATGGTGCAGAATGCGATCGATCACAGATTCTTCATCGTAGCGCAGGGTTTATCCGCTATGCTCTGGTGAAAACGGTCCATGTTTCTGAAGGAGAACCCATGAATACACAACGGAACGGATTGAGCAGCCAGCAAGCGCTGGACGAACTAGAACGCCTGTACGACGCAGCCGTTGACGCGCTGCGCAACGCCATTCGCGATTTTACCGCCACCGGACAGTTGCCGGATGAGGCCGCGCGTCAGCAAGGGCTGTTTGTTTATCCGCAGCTGCGCATCACCTGGCTGGGTGAAGGTCCGCAGCAAAATCGCACCCGCGCGTGGGGACGTTTTACCCATACCGGCAGCTACAGCACCACCATCACGCGCCCGGCGCTGCTGCGCCACTATCTCAGCGAGCAGCTGCAGATGCTGGAGAAGGAGTACGACGTACTGATTGAGGTCGCGCCTTCGCAGCAGGAAATTCCTTATCCTTATGTGATTGACGGCTTGTCACTGGACCGCTCAATGAGCGCCAGCATCGCACGCCATTTCCCCACCACCGAACTGTCGCAAATCGGTGATGAAACCGCCGACGGCCTGTTCCACGCCAATGCGATTTTCCCGCTGTCGCACTTTGACGCCCTGCGCACCGATTTCTCACTGGCACGCCTGCGCCACTACACCGGCACGAGCGTAGAACACTTTCAGCCGTTCGTGCTGTTCACCAACTACACGCGCTACGTCGATGAGTTCGTGCGCTGGGCGATTGAGCAGGTGCAGGATCCCACCACGCCTTACGACAGCCTGGCCTGCGCCGGTGAAGTGGTGATCACCGCCGATACGCAAGACCCGACGGCGATGATGTCCGATCTGGCGTGGAAGAAGCACCAAATGCCGGCATGGCACCTGACATCACCGAATCGTCGCGGCATTACGCTGGTGAACATCGGCGTGGGGCCATCCAATGCCAAAACCATCTGTGACCACCTGGCGGTGATTCGTCCGCACGCCTGGCTGATGATTGGCCACTGCGGTGGACTGCGCGAAAGCCAGACCATCGGCGACTATGTGCTGGCGCATGCCTACCTGCGCGACGACCACGTACTGGATAGCGTACTGCCGCCAGATATCCCAATCCCGAGCATCGCCGAAGTGCAGCGCGCACTGTATGACGCCACCAAAGCGGTCAGCGGCATGCCCGGCGAAGAAGTTAAACAGCGCCTGCGCACCGGCACCGTGGTCACCACCGATGACCGTAACTGGGAGCTGCGCTACTCCGCTTCGGCGCTGCGCTTCAACCTGAGCCGCGCCGTAGCGGTTGATATGGAGAGCGCCACCATCGCCGCGCAGGGTTATCGCTTCCGCGTGCCTTACGGCACCTTGCTGTGCGTATCCGATAAACCGCTGCATGGCGAGATCAAGCTACCGGGCCAGGCAAACCGCTTCTATGAAGGCGCAATCTCAGAGCACCTGCAGATTGGCATCTGCGCGGTAGAACTGCTACGAGCTGAAGGCGACAAGCTGCATTCGAGGAAGCTGAGAACCTTTAACGAGCCGCCGTTTAGGTAATCATGATGAGTTCCGGCCCATGAAGGGCCGGAACCGTGCAGTAAAGCGCGTCATGACATTTTCAAAACGATATTCTGCACAAACCACGCCAGCACCAGAAGGCCGGTCGGTATCATGATTTTCCAGGTGATGCTGTTGTTGAAGGCAGATATTTTATCTTCCAGCTGATTGAATCTCTGATCAACTCTGTCGAACTTCTCATCAATCCTTTCAAACTTCTCATCAATCCTTTCGAACTTCTCATCTATCTTTCCAAACTTCTCATCTATCTTTTCGAACTTTTTATCGAATTTGTCTTCCATCCGCTCAAACTTTTTATCGAGACGTTGTTCAAGCGCCCCCAGCTCGCCCATAATCTCCACACGCATCACGCCCTGCTCGGCTCTGACCTTTTCGATATCCGCTTTAGTCGCAAAATGCTCTGAACGCGCAGTTAGCACAGCAACATCCATCTGAATCTGCTGCGTGGTTTTTTCCAGCTCTTCAACGCGTTTGGTGAGTTGTTCCATTTGATGATCTCCTTTGTTACCAACGTCAAAAATAAGCGGTGGGAACACACGAGTTGTATTGCTAATGGGGTAATCCATCACCGAATCCTCTTCCATCGCGCAGCTCAATCTTTCCACCACACTGTTAGTGAAACAGATTTGCGCAGCGTTAACATTCCACGATCCCGCCATTCACAGCACATTTTTTGCGGGCAGGCTCAAATAACACGCACAGCCTGGGCTGTTTTGAGAGGTAAGGAAAGTGAGCATCAAAAAGGATTGCGAAGTGTCACGCAGAAAATAAACGAAGGGATGCAACAGTAGACACGGAAGCCCGAGCGGGCTTCCGTTAAGCAACATTTACGCGCTCAGCCAGCCCAGTTTGATAACAAACAGAATCGACAAAATGATCAGCGCCGGGTTGACCTCTTTGGTGCGGCCGCTTAGCAGTTTCACCACCGTCCAGGTGATGAAGCCGAACGCAATACCGTTGGCGATCGAGTAAGTCAGCGGCATGGTCAGCGCGGTCACGGTTACCGGCGCGGCGGTGGTGATATCTTTCCAGTCAATATCCGCCAGCCCAGACGCCATCAGCACCGCCACAAACAGCAGCGCTGGCGCAGTGGCATAAACCGGTACGCTGCCCGCCAGCGGCGAGAAGAACAGGCTGAGCAGAAACAGAATCGCCACCACAATCGCCGTCAGGCCGGTGCGGCCACCGGCGCTGACGCCGGCAGCAGATTCCACATAGCTGGTGGTGGTTGAAGTACCAAGCAGCGAGCCGAACAGCGCGGCGGCGCTATCTGCGATCAACGCACGGCCCATTTTCGGCACGTTGCCCTGCTCATCCGCCAGACCGGCGCGCTTGGTCACACCCAGCAAGGTGCCGGTGTTATCGAACACGTCCACGAACAGGAAGGCGAAGATTACGCTCACCAAACCGACGTTAAAGGCACCGGCGATATCCAGCTGCATAAAGGTTGGCGCGATAGAGGGCGGAGCGGAGAACACGCCACCAAACGGCGTCAGGCCAATGCCCATAGAAATGAAGGTCACCACCAGAATGCCGATCAGCACCGCACCGGTAACGCGACGCGCTTCCAGCACCACAATGATGAAGAAGCCGAGCAGCGCCAGCAGCGGACCCGGTTTGGTCAGATCGCCCAGGCCAACCAGCGTTGCTGGGTTATCCACCACGATACCCGCGCCTTCCAGCGCGATAATCGCCAGGAACAGACCGATACCGGCACCAATACCGGCACGCAGCGGCAGCGGAATGCTGTTAATAATCCACTCACGAATTTTGAAAAGCGACATGGCAAAGAAGATCACCGCCGACAAGAACACCGCGCCCAGCGCGACTTGCCAGGTGTAACCCATATGCAGCACCACGGTGTAGGTGAAGAAGGCGTTGAGGCCCATGCCCGGTGCGAGTGCAATCGGATAGTTAGCGATCAGGCCCATTAACACACAGCCAATCGCCGCCGCCAGACAGGTCGCCACGAAGACCGCACCTTTATCCATGCCGGTTGCGCCGAGAATGCTCGGGTTAACAAACAGGATGTACGCCATTGCCAGGAAGGTGGTGATACCCGCAATGATTTCGGTGCGAACCGTGGTGTTGTGCGCTTTTAGTTTGAAGAGTTTTTCTAACATCATCATCTCTCATGAGCGGAGTCGGCACGAATGCGCGCGCTCCTTGCCAATGTGGTTTACATGCTTATTGTTGTTTTGAAAGCGAAGCAAACTGGACAACAGGTTGTGAAACCTTGCGCTTTCCCCTGTCCATATAGCAATAGCTATGCCACTCCCCTACGCAATCGATTACGTTTTCATTTGCGGCTGCGGCTAAGATTATTCTGAACCAGAATGAGGCGCGATTATGGTGCATTGCACCAGCGCCGCGCAATCGTTTTCCTACCTGACAATGGTTTGGCAAAAAGAGTGCGGCACTGCACGCTTCCGCACTCTGCCAGGCGATGGCGCTCACGTTTCTGTTGCCTTAATCAGCAGGTAAAAAACATCGGGTTACACTGCTTTTAACCCTTTCGTAACAAAAGAGGCGCATCCATGAAGCCCGCGATTCTGGTGGTCGATGATGATCGTGCAGTGTGCGAATTGCTGCACGATGTGTTGAATGAACATGTATTTACCGTTTATTGCTGCCATCAGGGGAAAGATGCGCTGGCTCTGCTGGCGCTGCACCCGGAAATTTCACTGGTGATGCTGGATATGATGCTGCCAGACACCAACGGCTTGCTGGTGCTGCAACAGATGCAGCGGCAGCGTCCCGATCTGCTGGTGATCATGTTGACCGGCATGGGTTCGGAAGCGGATATGGTGGTGGGGCTGGAGATGGGCGCGGATGATTACATCGCCAAGCCGTTCAACCCGCGCGTGGTAGTGGCTCGGGCACGCGCGGCGCTGCGACGCTGCGGACGGCTGGCGCAGCCGGAAGCGTTAGCAGATGAAGGTTGGCAATTTAACGGCTGGCGCCTCGACGATGCGCGCTGCCAACTGTTCAATCCGCAGCGTGAAAGCGTGCCGCTAACGCAAGGTGAATACACGCTGCTGCGCGCGCTGGTGGCGCATGCGCGCAAAGTATTAACCCGCGATCAACTGCTCGAACTGACGCACAGCGAAAGCCTTGAGGTGTTTGATCGCACTATTGATGTACTGATTATGCGGCTGCGACGCAAGATAGAAATCAATCCGCATCAACCGAGCCTGATCCGCACCATTCGCGGTCTCGGCTATGTTTTCTCCGCCGACGTGATGCGTCCGGCTTCTTCGGCACGTGAAACGCAAATCGCCTGATCCATCCAGCGCTGCATCTCGGCTAATGGCCGCGTGCCGTCCAGCGCGTTGGCGGCATGCAGATTAAAACAGGCGCAGGTGTGCGCCAGCTTCAGCGTTTCCGTCAGCGACCAGCCTTCATGGCTGGCATAGAGCACACCGGCGCAAAACGCATCGCCCGCCCCCACGCTGCCAACGATCTCTTCTGGCGCTAAGCACCACGCCGGTTGCCAGCGCTCTTCGCCGTCCGCTTGCTGGCCCCACGCGCCTTCGGGTGCGTGGATCACCACCCGCTGACGTACGCCTTGCTGCATTAGCCAGGTAGCCGCCTCGGCAAAAGCTTCGGGGGCGGCAAGCCCGTGCGGCGTGCGCAAACTGATGCCGGTGAGTGATTGCGCCTCCAGTTCGTTGATCACCAGATAATCGAGCCAGCGCAGCGCAGGCATCACCAGCGGTCGATATTCGCCCACGCGCGACACCAAATCGAGGGAGGTGAGATAGCCGCGCTGCTGCATCTGCGCCAGCAGCCGTGCGCTGCGCGTGCCGTATTGATCGTCCGGCACATCAAGGCTATCCAGCAGCAGCAAATACCCGAGATGGAAGATGCGGTGTGCAGTGAAGACGTCGGCGAAGTGCGCCAGATCGAGCTTGCCATTGGCGCCGCGCGCATGGAAGAAGGTGCGCTGGCCATCCGGCGTGGTCATCACCTGCGTCATTGCCGTATTGATGCTTGCGATGCGCTGCACAAACTGGCGGTCGATGTGATGATCGTCCAGCAGTTGCAGAATGTAATCGCCGTCGCTGTCCTCGCCCACCATGCCGACGCCCGCCAGCGGCAGATTCAGCTGCATGCGCGCCAGCGTAAACAGCACGTTGAGCGCCGCGCCGCCGCTGCACTTCTCGCTGTGCTGAATCTCGGTTAGCCAGCCTTGTTCCGGCCAATGGCTGATGCGCTGCACGTGATCCACCAGCATGCTGCCGGCACCGATGATTCCGTTACGCACCATGCGGTTATGCCCTCCCGGCGCTGCCGAATACCTGCATCTGCTGCGCCACCACGTTGGCGATGTCGCGCTCTACCGCCATCAACAACTCAGCAAAGGCGTCGTAGCGCGCATCGCGTTGGGCGATCTGCGCTTCAATCGCCCCGAGCGCCGCCTGCGACATGCCGGTATAGAAATTGATTTTGTTGATGCCAAGGCTGACGGCGCGGCGGAAATCCGCGTCGCTAATGCCGGAACCGCCATGCAACACCAGCGGAATGCCAGCCGTCGCGCGAATCGCTGCCAGCCGGTCGAAGTCGAGTTTGGGTTCGCCTTTGTATTTGCCGTGCGCATTGCCAATCGCCACCGCCAGGCAATCAATGCCGGTGGAGTGCACAAAATCAGCGGCCTGTGCCGGATCGGTAAATTTATCGCTGTCGGCCTCGCCAAACAGCGCACCGCCCTCATCGCCGCCCACCGCACCGAGTTCGGCCTCCACCGACACGCCGAGCGCGTGACACATCTTCACTACCTCGCGCGTCTGGCGCACGTTCTCCTCGTAGCTGAGCGTCGATCCATCGAACATGACCGAGGTAAAGCCAAGGCGAATCGCCTGCATCACCGCCTCAAAATGCAGGCCATGATCGAGATGCAGCACCACCGGAATAGCGTGCAGCGCCGCTTCGGTGCGCACGGCGGCGACCAAATGCTCGAGGCTGACATACTTAAAATGCACTTCAGCGATGCTGATAATAAACGGTGAGCGCTGCCGCTCAGCAGCCTGATAGAGCGCGCGCAGGAAATGGGTGTCGAGGACGTTAAACGCGCCAAGCGCGTAGCCGTTCTGTTGCGCATGGGCCAAACCCTGCGCCAGTGAAATCAGTGCCATATCAGGCTCCTTTAGGCCAGCCAGCGGTGATATTCGTTACACAGCAGCCAGCGCGGTGCTTCATCTTCATCAAGCGGATTGAAGCGCGCCAGCGGCGTGAGAAACACGTTGTCGTGTTCGTCGTCGTTGGGCATCGACACTTCACCCACCAACACATCGCCGTAGCCCTCTTCGCCCCAAAAGCTGTGCCAGATGCCCGGCAGCAAGGTGACGCTTTCGCCGGGCGATAAACGCAGCTGCGAACCGGCGGCGTGGGTTTGGCGGATGCCATCGAGCGTGACGTTCACCGCCGTATCAGCCAGCTGATTGCCCGCACGGTTATGCAGCGTGACGATCAGATTACCGCCGCCGCGATTGATAATGTCTTCCATCTTTTGCGGGTGATAATGCATCGGCGTGACCTGCCCTTCGCGCACATGCATGATTTTTTCGGCGTAAGGTTTAACCCACGGCTGACCACCCCGCGAACCGTTGCGCAGTGTGAACAGGGTTAAACCGGTTTGATTGAAATCGTCAGCGCCGAAGCTGGTGACATCCCAGCCAAGATGCAGCGCCAGCAGTTCATCGGCATCATGTTTATCGAGCGCGCGCCACTGGCTGAGGCCGTAATCGGCCCACGGTGGCAGATGCACATCCTGACGCATAAAGAATTCGCGGGTGCGTTGTAGGATCGCATTCACTTCTGAGCGTTGCATCTTCTCCTCCTTTCCACGCTGGCCCTCACCCCAGCCCTCTCCCGCAAGCGGGAGAGGGCGCTATTTGTCCCCTCTCCCATTTATGGGAGAGGGTTAGGGTGAGGGACAGCGGCTGCTTACTTCACCGTCCAGCCCTTGTAGCTGCTGACGCTGTTACGATCGATCATCGTCACCGGAATCAGCACCGGCTTATCTGGCGCGGGCTTGCCCTGCAGGATGTCATAGCCGATCTCCACCGCTTTCGCCGCCATCACCTGCGGGTCCTGCGCTGGCGTGGCCACGAACAGCGAGCCTTTGCGTTTCAGCGCCTCTTCACCGTCTGGCGATCCATCGACGCCGACAATAAAGAACTCATTGCGCTGAGCCTGTTTCGCCGCCAGATCGGCACCAATTGCCGTTGGGTCGTTAATCGCGAACACTGCATCGATCTTCGGATTGGCCGACAGCAGGCCGGTCATCACTTCGAGACCACCTTCGCGGCTGCCTTTGGCGTTCTGGTTGTAGGAGAGCAGCTTGATGTCCGGATGGGTTTTCAGCTCGGTCATGCAGCCTTCGACACGGTTCTGCACCGCAGAAACCGGTGGTCCATTGATGATCACCACGTTGCCTTTGGCCTTCAGGCGGTCGGAGATGTATTTACACGCCATCGCGCCGGCGGCGGTGTTATCGGAGGTGATAGTGGCGTTAGCGCCGTCTGCTGCCACGTCGACCGCCACCACCACAATCCCGGCATCACGCGCACGTTTTACCGCGGGCGCGATACCTTTGGAATCGGCGGCGTTAAGGATGATCATGTCCACTTTAGCGGCGATGAAGTTGTCAATCTGCCCCACCTGCTGGCCGAGATCGTAGCCGCTGGAGACCAGCGTTACGTTGACCTTGTCGCCCGCCAGTTCACGCGCCTTCAGCTCCGCACCTTTGGTGATCTGCACGAAGAACGGGTTGGCGAGATCGCCGACGGTCACACCAATGGATTTCAGCTCTTTGGCCTGCACCAATGGCGCGCTCAGAAGCGTAGCCGCCAGCAGTCCGGTTAGAATCGGATTAAAACGCATAGTCGATGTTCTCCTGCTTTTTGGTTTTTATGGTGGGGTGTGCTCGGTGTCCCCCTCCTCGGTCCTCCCCCACAAGTGGGGGAGGAAGATGCTGCAAAATGTGTGTGTGGAAGCTGCATGTGGCAGCATCTCCTTCCCCCATTTATGGGGGAAGGCCGGGATGGGGGACAGCAAGCACGATATAACTCAACCCACGTGATGCCGCGTCCGGTACTTATCGATCAACACCGCGATAATGATCACCGCGCCCTTGATCACTAACTGCCAGAAATAGGAGACGCCCATCAGCGTCATCCCGTTATTCAGCGTGGCGATAATCAACGCACCAATCAGCGTGCCGGTGATGGTGCCGATGCCGCCGACAAAGCTGGTGCCACCGAGGATCACCGCCGCTATCGCATCCAGCTCGTAACCGACGCCAAGGTTGCCGTTGGCGCTGTAGAGCCGCGAGGCGCTCATCAATCCGGCCAGCCCCGACAGCAAGCCGCTCATGGCGTAGACAAACAGCAGCACCACGCTGACTTTGATGCCGGTCAGGCGCGCCGCCTGCACGTTGCCGCCAACGGCATAAATGTGTACGCCTAAGGTAGTGCGGCGCAGAATGAACCAGCACAGCGCGATCACCGCAAAGGCGATGATGATCAGCCACGGCACCGGCCCGAGATAGCCGTTGCCTATCCATTCAAAGTTGATGTCGGAGTTGATCACCGTGGTGCCGTTGGCCAGCAGATAAGCCGCGCCGCGCATCGCGGTGTAGGTACCAAGCGTGACAATAAAGGGCGGCAGCCCCGCCCACGCCACCAGAACGCCGTTGAACAACCCCATAATCAGCCCGGCACCTAACGCCGCCGGGATCGTCAGTGACGCAAATGCCGGATCGAGCGACACCGCCATCGCTACCACCGCCGTGGTGCCGAGCATCGATCCCACCGACAAATCAATGCCGCCAGTGAGAATGACAAAGGTCATGCCCGCCGCCAGCACGATGTTGATCGAGGCCTGACGCGTAATGTTGAGCAGATTGCCCTCGGTGAAGAAGTTCGGCGTGACAAAGCCAAATACCGCCACGATCAGGATCAGAATCGGCAGGATGCCGACGGTTTGCAGCAGGTCACTAATTAACGCGCGCTTGAGGGTGGGACTTTTTACGCGTGCGGATTCACTGGTCATTGCGCTCTCCTCAGGCCTGAACCGGCTGCGCGCCGGTGGCCAGTGTCATAATGTTTTCCTGGCTAATCTCTGCCCCACTCAACTCACCGGCGATGGCGCCTTCACGCATCACATAAACGCGGTCGCTCATGCCCACCACTTCCGGTAACTCGCTGGAGATCATTAAAATCGCCACGCCCTGCTGCGCCATCTGCTGCATCATGCGGTAGATTTCGCTCTTGGCGCCGACATCAACGCCGCGCGTCGGCTCATCGAGAATCAGGATGCGCGGCGCAATCGCCACCCAGCGCGAAATCAGCAGCTTCTGCTGATTACCGCCGGACAAGCCGCCCGCGCGTACCTGCGCATGCGGCACGCGGATGTTCAGCGCATCAATCGCCTCGCTGGCAATCTTCTGCCCTTTGCGCCGATTGAGCAGGCCGTAGCTGGCATCGCGCTCCAGCGTCGCCATCACAATGTTGTCCTGCGCCGCCAGTTCGAGGAACAAACCCTGCTCTTTGCGGTTTTCGGTGAGAAAACCGATGCCGCGTGCGATGGCGTCGCGCGGCGAGTGAATCTGCACTTTCACGCCGTCGATCCAGATCTCACCGCCGCTCGGTTGATGCACGCCAAAAATCAGCTGCGCCAGTTCGCTGCGCCCGGCACCGACCAGCCCCGCCAGCCCGACAATCTCGCCGGCACGTACCGACAGGCTGCTGGGACGCACTTTGTGTTTGTCGCACAGGTGATTGACGGCGAGACGGATGTCGCCGAGCGGAATATCGCGGTCTTTGTTGAACAGATCGCTGAGCGGCCGCCCGACCATCATGCGCACCAGCTCGCTGGCGTTAAGCTGCTCGCGCGTCAGGCTACCGACGTACTGCCCGTCACGCAGCACGCTCACGCGATCGGATAGCTCATACACTTCCGCCATGCGATGGCTGATGTAGATGATCGCCATACCTTCACTGCGCAGCCGTTTAATCAGCGCAAACAGCTGCTCGGTTTCACGGTTGGAGAGTGCGGCAGTCGGCTCATCCATCACCAGAATGCGGCTGTTGCGGTGCAGCGCGCGGGCGATTTCCACCTGCTGCTGCTCGGCAATACTCAGGCGGCTCACCAGATCGGTGGCGCTGAACTGCGCACCCAGGCGATCAATCACCCGCTGCGCCTCTTCCGCCATCTGGCGACGCTTCACCAGGCCTCCACGCGTGATTTCACTGCCGAGAAAGATGTTCTCCGCCACCGTCAAATTGGGTGCCAGATTGATCTCCTGATAAATCAGGGTGATGCCCGCCGCCAATGCCTCTTTTGGGCCTTTTATGACATACGGCTGGCCGTCGATAAGAATTTCCCCGCTGCTGGCGGTATAGGCGCCGGCCAGAATTTTCATCAAAGTACTTTTGCCCGCGCCGTTTTCGCCCATCAGCGCATGCACTTCACCGGGCCAGACCGTGAGATCCACGCCCTTGAGCGCATAGAAGTTGCCGAAGCGTCGGGTGATTCCCCGCATGGAGAGTATCGGTGTGGCATCCATTTACAGACTCCTGCTGGCAAAGGTTGCAGCGAGTAAAACCTGCTTAGATAAATGGAAAATGTCAGCGGCCATTCATATTTGTCATATTTCGCCCCGATCGCGCTTCTATACTCGCCAGCAGTTGAGCGGTAAGGAGTGGCAGCTATGAGTCACAGTCTGCACTGGCACGCGGGCGCGCGCAGTCGCCTGCTGCTGTTTAATCTGCTGGTGATGTCAGTGACGCTGGCGGTGAGCCTGGTCGCGATTTTTGGATTTCGCCACGCAGGTCACATTCAGGAACAGGCGCAGGCACAAACGCTGGCCGATATGAATGGCAGCCTGGCGCTGGCGCGCGACACCGCCAATGTGGCCATTGCGGCGGTGCGGTTATCGCAGGTGGTCGGCGCGCTGGAGTATCAGAGCGAATCGGCGCGCCTGCAGCAAACGCAGCGGGAACTGCAACAGTCGCTGAGCTTGCTGGCAAGTGCGCCGCTGGCGGCACAGCAGCCGCAGCTGCTAGCGCGTATTCGTGAGCGCAGCCAGACGCTGGAACAAACCATTAATCAATTGCTGCGCGCCGGGCATCAGCGCCATCTGCAGCGCAACGTGATGCTGAGCGGCTTGTGGCAATCGCAGCTGTTACTCAATCGCATTGACCTGCTAACGCGCACCGATTCCCCTTCTGCCGCGCTGCGCCAGCAAACCCACAGCTTATTCAGCGTGGCGATTCAATCCAGCGCGCCGCAGGCCGCAGTGCAGCAATTACCTTCGGTGCTGCGCCAGTGGCAAGCGTTAAGGCTTAACGGCGCGCTGAATACTCAGGTGCAGCGGCTGATCGCCACCAGCACGGATTTGCAGCCGGTGGCGCAGCAGCTGGAGCAGAGTGATATCGCCATCGCCTACGCGACTTATCGCATCAAAGCGCTGGTGGCGATGCTCAACGATGACATCACCCATTACGTGCAGCTGGTGGCGCAACAGAGTGACGCACGCAGCGCGGTGACGCATGAAGAGCTGGATTCGATCATCGGCTTTATCGGCCTGTTTATGTTGCTGGCGCTGCTGATCACCGGTTACGCCGGTTACTACATTTACCGCAATCTCGGTTCGAGTCTGACCGCCATCGCCCACGCCATGACGCGGCTGGCGCAGGGTGAAAAGAGCGTCAACGTGCCGGGCCTGGCGCGGCGCGATGAGCTGGGCGATCTGGCGCGCGCCTTTAACGTGTTTGCCCGCAATACGGCGTCGCTGGCGCACACTTCGCGCCTGCTAAAAGAGAAAAGCAACCAGCTGGAATCGACCTTTCTCGCCATGCGCGACGGCTTTGCGCTGTTCGATAATAGCGGTCAGCTGGTGGTGTGGAATGCGCAATATGCCGAGCTGCTCGGCATCGCGCCGCGCGAACTGCACCGCGGTTTGCACTATCAGCAGCTATTAAAACGCGTTGATGTCGAGCTCAACGGATTAGCCGATGCGCAGGAAGTGCGGCTGGCGGATGGACGCACGCTGGAGTTGCGCTTCAGTCCGGTGCCACGGCGCGGCATGGTGAATACCGTGCTGGAACGCACCACGCGCAAGGCGCTGGAGGAAGCGCTGCTGCACAGCCAGAAGATGAAAGCGGTGGGACAGCTGACCGGCGGACTGGCGCACGACTTCAATAATCTGCTGGCGGTGATCATTGGCAGCCTGGCGTTAACCGTCGATCAGCTGCCGCCCGGCACGCTCGCCAGCCGCATCGAACGCGCGCGTCAGGCCGCCGACCGTGCGGCGCAGCTGACGCAGCGCTTGCTGGCCTTCTCACGTAAGCAGGCGCTCTATCCGCGCGCGGTGTCGGTGGTGGAGCTGGTGGATAATCTGCATTCGCTGCTGCAGCACGCGCTGCTGCCCGGCCAGCAACTGGTGATCGATGCGCAGCGACCCGGCTGGCCAGCGTGGATCGATGCCGGACAGCTGGAGAACGCGCTGATCAATCTGGTGGTCAACGCGCGCGATGCCATGGCTCAGCAGAGCGGCGAAATCCGCCTGCGTATCTGGAATCAGCGTAAACAGGAAGCCGACGGCAAGCGCGATCGCGTCACCATTGAAGTGATCGATCACGGCTGCGGCATGTCGGCCGAGGTGCGTGAACAGGTGTTTGAGCCGTTCTTCACCACCAAAGCCATCGGCAGCGGCAGCGGTTTGGGCTTATCAATGGTATATGGCTTTGTGCGGCAATCCGGCGGCCAGATTGAGCTGGAAACCGCGCCGGGACAAGGCACCACCGTGCGGCTGTTATTACCGCGCGCGCCCGAAGCGGCGCAACCGCTCAGCGTGCCGCCGCCGCTGGTGCCGCAGGCCAGCAACGATCGGCTGGTGTTGGTGCTGGATGATGAACCGACGGTGCGGCAAACGCTGTGCGAACATCTGCATCAACTGGGTTATCTGACGCTGGAGTGTGGCGACGGCGAAAGCGCGCTGAGGCTGCTGCGCCAGACGCCGGATATCGATCTGTTAATCAGTGATTTGATGCTGCCGGGCGGCATTAACGGCGCGGATGTGATTCGCCAGGCGCAGGCGCAGTGGCCGCATCTGGCAACGGTGTTGATCAGCGGCCAGGATCTGCGCCAGACGCAGGTGACGCTGCCGCTGTGTGAGCGGCTGGCGAAACCCTGGCATCAGGCGCAGCTGGTGCAGGCGCTGGAACGCGCCTGGCAGCGCAGTGAACGGCTCAGTCGCGCGCGGCAGGCTGCCACAACGGCACCCCTTTCCCCGTGATGTAACGTTTACGCAGCTTGCTGGAGACCACATCCATGATCATCACCACCGCCACCAGAATCAGGGTCAGGAACATCACCACATCCCAGTTCCATAAACGCATGTTCTCGGCATACACCAGGCCGACGCCGCCCGCGCCAACAAAGCCCAGCACCGCTGCGGAGCGGGTGTTGGACTCAATCTGATACAGGCTGAGCGCGAGGAAGGTCGGGAACGATTGGGTGAAAATGCCGTAGCGATGTTTTTGCAGGCTGTTCGCGCCCACTGCGCTAAGGCCGCGACTCGGCGAACGCTCCACCGCTTCGTGCCCTTCGGCGTAGAGTTTGCCGAGCAGGCCGACATCCTGCATCACGATCGCCAGCACGCCGGCCAGCGGTCCCATGCCGACGGCGCGCACGAAGATCAGCCCCCAAATCGCCATGTCGATGCCGCGCAGCACATCCAGTACGCGACGCACCACCAGCGCAATCGGACGCGTCAGCGGATCGTGCATCACGTTACGTGCCGCCAGGAACGAGACCGGCAAGGCGATCAGTGACGCGGTCAGCGTGCCGGAAAACACAATCGCCAGCGTAATCCCGACCTGCGTGAAGTAGTAAGCAAACGGCCAGTTGAGGAAGTCCTGCCAGACAAACATACGCAGGAAATAGCGGCTGAGCTGCTGGCAGCCGATGAGAAAACGGCTCCACTCAATGCCAAAGAACTCGAAAAAAAGCAGGTAATAGAGCGCGATGGCCAGCGCCACCAGCGCAACGCGGCGCAGATAGCGGTTTTGCGCAGCGAACAGGGCGGCATGCTCCTGCTTGAGTTTGGCGACATCCGGCGCTAAGGCGATCATGATACGTCTCCTTCCACTACGCGGCGACGCAGCCAGCCGGACAGCGTATCCAGCAGCGACACCACCACAATGATCAGCAACAGCGTGATGCTGACCTGATCGTAACGATCGAGTTTGATGTTGGTCATCAGCTCTTGCCCGATACCGCCCGCACCGACCAACCCGAGGATGGTGGAGGAACGGAAGTTGATCTCCAGACGCATAAAGCTGTAGGAGAGAAACGTTGGTTTGACCTGCGGCCAGAAGGCAAAGCGCATGCGCTGCAGTTTGCTGGCGCCGCACGCCGCGAGGCCGCGCACCGGTTTATCCGAGGCGCTCTCAATCGCTTCGTAGAACAGTTTGGTCAGGCTGCCGACGGTGTGCAGCGCCAGCGCGAGGAAGCCAGGAATGGCCCCAATGCCAAACGCCATCACGAACATCACCGCCCACGCCAGTTCCGGCATGGTGCGCAGGAAGGCGACAAACGCGCGGATCGCCATGCGCAGGCTGCGCGGCGTTTGGGTGTTGTCGGCGGCGAAGAACGCCAGCACGCCAGCAACCGCCACCGCCACGATGGTGGACGACAGCGCCAGTTGTAAGGTTTCCCAGATCAGCGGCAGCTGGTAGTGCAGGCGATAGCCCCAGTAAGCCAGCGATCCCTCGGTTTTGCCGTCAGCGAACAGCAGCGGGAGATGCAGCACCGGCAGGGTTTCGCCAATGTAATCGAAAAAGTGTGGCAGCGACTGCCAGACGGTGAGCAGATTAAATTCCGCCATCTTGCCCGCGGCCAGATAGAGCGCCAGTAACAGCAGCGACCACAGCAGCGAGTCGCGCTTTTGCTGGCGGCGGATGCGTTGGTAGTAGTGTTCGAAATCGGTCAAGGGGGGATTCCTGTTGGTTGGGAGGATTCGTTCTGGATGGTGCTCGCGGGATGGTGCTCGCTGTCCCCCTCCTCGGTCCTCCCCCACAAGTGGGGGAGGAAGATGGTGCAAAATGCAGCTCCGAAGTCGCATGTGGCAGCATCTCCTTCCCCCACTTGTGGGGGAAGGCCGGGATGGGGGACAGCGAGCACGGACCGAGGAGGGGGACAGCCAGCACCAACTAAATTAACCGCGCGTACCCTTCATCAAATCACGCTTCATATCGATGATATTCTGGTAATCCGCCACGGTAGCCGGGCCGATGTGCTGGGCACCGCCAACCGCTTTAACAAAACAGCCGTGATCTTCTTTATCCAGTTTCTTGATGGTGGCCACCACTTTCGCTTTGAAGTCAGCGGGCAGATTGTTGCTCACCAGAATCGGACCGTTCGGGATCAGCGGCGATTGCCAGATAATGCGGATCTGCTTCATCAGATCCGGATGATCCATACGAATTAAACGACCAAAGGCACCCGAGGTATAACCGGTTTCGCGGTCACCAATCAGCGACGTCCAGGTTACTGCGCCTTCGAACTGGCCGTTCAGTACGCCGAGGATGTCCTGCTCGTGACCGCCGGAGAAGGTGACGCTGGAGAAGGTGTTGTTGTACTTATCGTCCACCGTGCCGCCAAACTCTTTCTTGAACGCCTGGTTCGGCATCAGGAAGCCTGAAGTGGAATCCGGATCGGCCATGCCGAACGATTTGCCTTTCAGGTCTTCCAGCTTTTGGTACGAGCTGTCGGCTTTCACGATCACCACTGAGTGATAACCCTGCGAACCGTCTTTGTCATCCACCACGATGCCCACCACATCCACCGCTTTCGGGTTCTGCAGGTAAACCGAGGCAAACGAGGCGGGCGACATGCTCAGCACCAGGTCAATTTTGTTGCCCAGCAAGCCCTGAATCACGCCTGAATAGTCAGACGAGTTGCGCAGTTTGGTCTCCACCTGCAGCTCTTTATCGAAGAAATCTTTCACGCATTGGTTATCACCAATCTGCTGCGTGGCGTTCTGGCCGCCAAGAATCCCGAGGTTCAACTCTTTTGGTGCATCCGCTGCGTTTGCGCCAAATGCCATCGCAATAGTCAGTAAAGCTAAAGAAGTCAGTTTCATTCTTAGGTTTTCTCTTGCCGTGGGAGTTAGTGGAGCTGGTTAATTTCGTCGCCGTACAGCTCATGCATCAGGCCGTCGGTCAACCGGGAAGGATGTCCATCAAATAGCACTTTGCCGCGCTGAATACCGATGACGCGGGTGCAGTAGCTTTTTACCAATTCAATTGAGTGCAGGTTCACCATTACGCTGATGCCCTGCTCGCTCACCTGACGCAGCACGTCCATGATGCGCTTGGTGTTTTTCGGATCGAGTGATGCCACCGGTTCGTCCGCCAGCAGGATGCGCGGGTTCTGCATCAGCGCCCGGCAAATCGCCACGCGCTGCATCTGGCCGCCAGAGAGATTTTCCGCACGCTGCAGCGCCTGCGGCAGCATGTTCATCCACTGCAGCAGTTCGATAGCGCGGGCGCGGTCGGTATCGGAGAAGACTTTGAAGAACGATTTCAGCGTCGAGGTTTGGCTTAAACGACCGAGCAGCACGTTGGTCAGTACGTCGAGGCGCGGCACCAGACAGAAGTCCTGGAAGATCATGCCGCATTCGCTGCGCCATTCGCGCATCTGGCGGCTGTTCAGCGTCACCACATCGCGATCCACTTCGCCGTGGCGATTGCTGAGGATCGCACCCTGCGAAGCGCTGATGGTGCCGTTGAGCATGTGTAACAGTGTCGATTTGCCTGCGCCCGAGCGGCCAATCACCGCCACCAGCTCGCCCGCATGCAGATCGAAGCTGACGTTATCCAGCACCTTGTTGGCACCGTACGCTTTGCACAATCCCTGCACCGACAGCACCTTGTTGCCCTGCCCGCTAACGTGCGGGAAAGGATTGTCGACGACGGTTTTCAGTAATGCCTGTGCCATGTTGCACTCCATCTCTTCTGAGCTGTTGATTGCACGCTATTACGGGCAAAACGGATGAAAGCTTGATGACAGTAAAATGATTAAACGGTGACAGCGGCTGGATCGGTCAGCAACTGGCGCAGCGTTAGCAGTGTTTCGCTCAACGCTCCATCATTATTCAACGCATAACAGTGCGCGGGCAGCGGTTCGGCGGCGCGAGCCAGCCGCTGCGCGATCTCCGCTTCTGACTCGCGCCCACGCTGCCGCAAACGCGCTTCCAGCACCGCTGGCGAAACCTGCAATACCAGCGGCAGCAGCTGCGTGCCGTAATGCTGCTGCACCATCGGCAGATGCAGGCGCGAACCGTTCACCAGCACGTTCATTCCGCGCGCCAGCCACAGATCGATCTCCTCGCCCAGCCCGTAATACATGCCGTGCGCCTGCCAGCTGACGGCGAACAACCCCAGCGCCTCACGCCGTCGAAACTCGGCTTCGCTTAGCGCCACATGGTTCTCGCCGCCCGCATCGGCGGCGCGCGTAATGTAGCGATGGGCGATCAGCAAATTCTCCGGCGGCGCTTCACGCAGCGCGTTCAACAGGCTGTCTTTTCCCGCGCCCGAAGGCCCGGTAAGCCAGATCAGGCGCGCCATCAGAACACCCGCTTGCCTTGCGACCAGACGTGACGAATGTGCGAATGACCATGATCGGTATGCACCAGCACTAAATCGGCACGCAGTCCTTCGGCGATGCGCCCGCGATCGTGCAGGCCAATTGCCCGCGCCGGGTTGCGGGTAACCAGCGCGGCCGCCTGCGGCAGCGTCAGCGTGTTGCGCTCATCGGCCACCAGCCGGAACACCGCATCGAGCAAGCTGGCGGGATAGTAGTCGGAGGAGAGAATATCCAGCAGGCCGTGACTCGCCAGTTCCGCTGCCGCCACGTTGCCGGAGTGCGAACCGCCGCGCACGATGTTGGGCGCGCCCATCAGCACCTGCATGCCGCAGTTGCGTGATGCGCGTGCCGCCTCCAGCGTGGTGGGAAATTCGGCGATGGCGCTGCCGACCGCATGCGATTCGGCAACGTGCGCCGCCGTGGCATCATCGTGGCTGGCCAGCGGAATGCCGCGTGAACGGCACAAGCTGGCGATGGCGTTGCGGTTAGGCGTGGAGAACTCGGCGGCCAGCGCCAGCTGCTCACGCTCAAACTGATCCATCTGCTCGTCGTTGAGCTGATATTTGCCCTGATAATAGGTGCGATACATCTCCAGCGAGGCGTACTGGCGCTGGCCCGGCGAGTGATCCATCAGCGACACCAGCGACAGCTCCGGCGTGTTGATCAGCGCTTCGAACAGCGGCAGCGTGGTGTTGTGCGGCAGCTCGCAGCGCAGATGCAAATGGTGATCGGCGCGGTTAATGCCTTTGCGATTGCTGTCCTGAATCGCGTCGATCATTTTGGTGAGATTATCCAGACGATGGCCGCCATCGCGTACGTCGCCGACGCCAATCGCATCCAGCACCGTGGTGATGCCGCTGGCGGCCATCAGCGCATCGTGGCTGCTCATCGCCGAGTAGGCGGGCCAATCCACCTTCGGACGTGGCGTAAAGAACTTGTCGAGGTTATCGGTGTGCAGCTCCACCAAACCCGGCAGCAGAAAGGCGTTTTCACCATCCAGCGCGCCCGGCTGTTGGCTGACGCTGTCGCTAAAGCTGGCGATGCGCCCGTCACGGATTTCCAGCGATCCCGTTACCACTTCGTTTTCCAGCACCAGCTGGACGTTGTTGACGATCATGCTTCTGCTCCTGCTTGCATTGGCTGCATGACGTGCAGGCGATCGGCCACGCGTGCGCGCACTGCTTCGTCATGGAAAATACCGACAATGGCGGCACCGCGGGCGCGCGCCTGTTCAATCAGTTCCACCACCGCAGCACTGTTGGCGCTGTCGAGCGAGGCGGTTGGCTCATCCAGCAGCAGCACCGGATAGTCGGCGATAAAGCCGCGTGCGATGTTGACGCGCTGCTGCTCGCCGCCGGAGAAGGTGGACGGCGCCAGTGACCATAAACGCTCCGGCACATTGAGGCGCGTCAGCAGCTCTTTGGCGCGCTTTTCGCAGAAAGCGCGCTCGGTGCCGCGCTCCAGCAGCGGCTGCATGACGATCTCCAGCGTGGGCACGCGTGGGATGACGCGCAAAAACTGGCTGACCCAGCCGACGGTGTGGCGGCGAATCGCCAGAATCTGGCGGGCGGGCGCGTTGGCCATGTCGATCCATTCGCCCTGATGTTGCAGCCAGATGTGACCGCTGTTGGCCTGATAGTTGCCGTACAGCGCGCGCAGCAGCGTGGATTTGCCGCTGCCGGAGCGGCCATGCAGCACCACGCATTCGCCGCCGCTGACGTCAAGATTGGCGTCCTGCAATACCGGCAGCGCGGCGCCGCTTTGGTTGTGCAGCACAAAGGTTTTGCTCAGATGCTCTACGCGCAATAAAGATTGCATAGTGATGTCCGCCATTAGTTAAGCACCGATGAAACCAGCAGCTGCGTATACGGATGATGCGGATCGTCCAGCACCCGGTCGGTCAATCCGCTCTCCACCACGCGCCCCTGCTTCATCACCAGCAGGCGATGCGCCAGCAAACGCGCCACGCCGAGATCGTGCGTTACAATTACCACCGCCAGATTCAGCTCACGTACCAGCGTGCGCAGCAGATCCAGCAGGCGCGCCTGCACCGACACATCCAGCCCGCCGGTGGGCTCATCCATAAACACCAGCGTCGGCTGCGTCACCAGGTTGCGCGCAATCTGTAAACGCTGCTGCATGCCGCCCGAAAAGGTGGTGGGCAGATCGTCGATGCGATTGGCGGGGATCTCCACATCCTGCAGCCAGCGCATCGCCTCTTGACGAATATCACCGTAATGCCGCTGGCCTACCGCCATCAGCCGCTCGCCGATGTTGCCGCCCGCCGTGACTTGCGGACGCAAACCATCCAGCGGATGCTGATGCACCACGCCCCATTCGGTGCGCAGCAAGCGGCGGCGATCGCTCTCGCTCAGCTGATAGAGATCCTGCGCGCGATAAAGAATGTTGCCCTGCTGCGGCGCTAAGCGTGCTGACAGGCTGCGCAGCAAGGTGGTTTTGCCCGATCCGGATTCCCCAACAATGCCTAACACTTCGCCAGGATAGAGTTCAAAACTCACCTCTTCAAACCCTTTGCCGGGCGCGTAAAGGTGGGTGAGATGGTTGACCGCAAGCAGCGGCTGTTCACTGTGCATGCTGTTGTTCCTGCTGCTGGTGGCAAAAATCGGTATCGGAGCAGACAAACATGCGCGTACCGGCGTCATCCATCACCACCTCGTCGAGGTAGCTGTGGCGCGAACCGCACAGCGCGCAGGGTTCTTCCCACTGCTGCACGCTGAACGGGTGATCGTCGAAGTCGAGGCTTTCCACTTTGGTGTACGGCGGCAGCGCATAGATGCGTTTCTCACGTCCGGCACCAAACAGCTGCAGCGCCGGCATCATGTGCATTTTGGGGTTGTCGAATTTGGGGATCGGCGACGGATCCATCACGTAGCGATCGTTGACCTTCACCGGATAGGCATAGGTGGTGGCGATATGGCCGTAGCGGGCGATATCTTCATACAGTTTCACCTGCATGATGCCGTACTCCTCCAGCGCGTGCATGGTGCGGGTTTCGGTCTCGCGCGGCTCGATAAAGCGCAGCGGCTCAGGGATCGGCACCTGGAAAATCAGGATTTGATCTTCTTCCAGCGGCGTTTCCGGAATGCGATGACGCGTCTGGATCAGCGTGGCGTCGATAGTACGTTCAGTGGTGGCCGCGCCGCTGACGCGCTGGAAGAAGCGACGAATGGATACCGCGTTGGTGGTGTCATCCGCGCCCTGATCGATCACCTTCAGCACATCGGCATCGCCAATAATACTGGCGGTGATCTGAATGCCGCCGGTGCCCCAACCGTAGGGCATCGGCATTTCGCGTCCGGCGAACGGCACCTGATAACCGGGAATCGCCACCGCCTTCAGAATGGCGCGGCGGATGGTGCGTTTGGTCTGCTCATCCAGATAACCGTTGTTGTAGCCGGTTAACTCACTCATGGTTCTGCTCCTGATGCGGTTGGCGCAGTTGTTTCAGCAGCTCAAGCTCCGCCTGGAAATCGACGTAGTGCGGCAGTTTCAGATGCGAGACAAAGCCCGCCGCTTCGACGTTGTCGGCATGCGACAGCACAAACTCTTCGTCCTGCGCCGGGCCGGCAATGCGTTCGTGGTACTCCGGCGCCTGCAGCGCGCGATCCACCAGCGCCATCGCCATCGCTTTGCGCTCGGAACGGCCAAACACCAAACCGTAACCGCGCGTAAAGTGCGGCGCGCTGTCAGTTTCGGTGGTGAAGCCGTTCACCATCTCGCATTCGGTCAGCAGGATTTCGCCAATCTCAATCTCAAAGCCCAACTCTTCCGGGCAGATTGACACGCTGAGATAACCGGTACGAATTTCACCGGCGAACGGATGGTTGCGGCCGTAGCCGCGCTGCGTCGAGTAGCCGAGCGCCAGCAGAAAACCTTCGTCGCCGCGCACCAGCTGTTGCAGCCGTGCGGCGCGCGTAGCCGGATAGCCTGGCGGTTCGCGGGTGATGTCGCACGGCTCGCTGCCGTCATCCTCTTCGCGTGCCGCCAATCCTTCCGCCGTCATCATGCTGAACACGTGCGGACAGCGTTGTGGCAGCGCCTGATCGTCACGCGGCGCGGCAGGCGTTTCGCCATTCGCCAGCAGGGTGAAATCGAGCAGACGATGGCTGTAATCGTAGGTTGGGCCGAGCACCTGGCCGCCCGGCAAATCCTTGTAAACTGCTGAGATACGGCGTTCGAGGCGCATCTCATCGGTTGCCAGCGCCAGGCTATCGGCGAGACGTGGCAGCGTGGTGCGATAGGCGCGTAGCAGGAAAATCGCTTCCACCAGATCGCCGCTCGCCTGTTTAATTGCTAAAGCCGCCAGCTGCGGATCGTAGATGCCGCCTTCGGTCATCACGCGATCGACCGCTAAACCCAACTGTTGCGCCACCTGATCGCAGCCCAATTCGGCGACCTCGCGATCGCCACGACGCAGATCGGCCTGCAGCTGATGGGCGCTGGCTATCGCCTTTTCGCCCCCTTTGACCGCAACGTACATCAGCACACCTCCACGTCGGTGGTGCGTGGCAGCGCCATCATCGCTTCACCGCAGGTGAAAATCAGATCCACACCTTGTGGGAACGGATGTGGGCGCTCACGCAGATAGTGCAGAATCGCCTCCGGCAGCTGCGGCGCAACGGCGCGCGGCTCACGTAAGCCGGGACCGGAAAGACGCAGCGTTAAGCCACCGCTCAGTGACGGCACTTCCACAATCAGCGTGGTGCTTTTTTCCGGGGACATGTTGTCGCCAGAAGCAAACAGCGCCGGATCCGGATTGGCCGCCGCGTGCGTCAGCGCAAAAGGGGCATCGCGCTCATCGACAATCGGCACGCCGGTGTGGAAACGCAGGTTGCTGCGTACCACGTCACTATCGATGCGGCCATCCAGCCACAGCGCACTCTCCTGATCGACCAGCGTCAGCAGCACCGCCGTGGCCGCCGGCGAGAGATCGCCCCAGCCCTGTTGCAGCGGCAGCGATACCATCACACCCGGCTCGCTCATCGCTTTGAGGATGCGGCGGAACGCACGTTGGGCATCGGCCACCGGATGGGTAAAACTTGCCAGTAAAGTCATCAGTTATCTCCGCGAACCAGCGTAAAGAAATCCACTTTGGAGCTGGCGATCTCACGCGCACGCAGCTGTCGCTGCTCTTCACGCAGAGCCGCCAGCGGGGCAATCAATTTTTCCTGCAACAGCGCCTGGGTTTCCGGCTGTTGCAGCAGCGCATCAATTAGCGCGCAGCGTTCGGCGTGCGCTTTGTCGCGCCCCAGCACGTAGCTAAAGCCGAGCGTACCGTCGTGCAGCTTCACCACCGCACGCGTCACCGTGGCATCGCCCATCACAAAGCGCTTGCCGCTGCCGCCCATGCGCGCCTGCAGGCGGGTTAAGCCGGTTTCTGCCGGACGGATGCGTTCAAAATCAGTATTGATACGTAACGGCTGCCAGTGCGCCTCAAGCTGGCGGGCTTCACTGTGCGCCAGCACCGAGAGCCAATGCTGGCGGGCGGTTTGCTGTGTCATTCGTGCTCCAGAGTCAGTTCAATCATGTCGCCACGCGTCAGGCTGACGGAGTATTCCGCTACCTGACCGTCGCTGTGTTTATTCAGGGTGCGCACACACAGCAGCGGCGACTGCAGCGCAATCTCCAGCTGCTTGCACTCTTTGGCTTGTGCACGACGCGTGCTGATGCGGGTTTGGCTGCGCGTCAGGCTCAGGCCAAGCTGCTGCTGCATAAAGTCGTGCAGTGAACCGCTGTGGAACTGTTGCAGCGCCGGCCACCAGCTGAGTTGCGCCAGGAAGTGGTTAATGACGCACACCGCCACGCCATTGACGCGGCGCAGCGTGCGCAAGTGGATAACGTTGTCACCTTCGTTGACGCCCAGCGCGCTCGCCACATCACTGCTCGCCGGACGCAGCACCGCCAGCAGACGCTCGCTGGTGGGATGGCTGCCCTGCTCCATCAGGTTCTGGCTGAAGCGCGCCTGCGCATGCAGCGGATAATCGTACGGCCGCATCAGTACCAAAATGCCCACGCCGTGACGCCGTTGCAGCAGGCCTTTATTGACCAGCTCATCCACCGCGCGCCGCAAGGTGTGACGATTCACTGCGTAGTGATCGGCCAGCTGCTGTTCAGAAGGCAGATAATCGCCGCAGCGATAGCGCTCCTGCAGCGCCTGCTCAAGCTGGGCGGCAACGGCCTGATAAACAGTGGTCGGATGTCTGGATATCTCCATCACGCTCAATACCTCATTCGCATTGGTTGAGGAACGCAGCGGTCTTGCTGCGGGATGGCGATTACATTGCGCATGTCAGATGACAGCGCCGTGACGGCTCAATGACGGGCGGATGAATTTGTTTTAGGGCAGCAGAATCACCGCGAAACGGACGGCGTTTTTAATAAATTATTTTTAACTGTTCTGTTTGTGACAGCATTCAAAAAATTAACGCTAATTTACATCACGCTTTCATCTCCCCTACAGAATACAGCCTGCGGATGTTCTGCTAGGTTAAAGGATGAACCCTTCTTGTCAGGCCAACTTTTAAAATGATTAACGCAATAAAACTATCGGATGGTTTTCGCCGCAACTTTGTGCGTGAAGTTATTTTGCCGCTGCTGGCAATTTTGCTTCTGACCTTCGTCGGCGCGGGCGTGGGTCTGTTCTGGGGCACAGCGTTAAGCAATAACGAAGCGCGCGATCAGCAACAGCGCATGATACAGGCTTCGTTTACCCAGAGCCTGACGGAACATCTGCGCCAGCTGCGCAGCCTGACGCGCTGGTCACCGCTGGCCGATCAGCTGGCGTCGTCGCATCCCGACCAACGCTGGCTGACGCAAAATGTCGGCGGCTGGCTCTATGACATGTTTGATCACCAGTTGGTGGTGCTGCTGGACCGCGACAACCAGCTGATTAACGTGTGGCGCAATGGCCAGCCGGTGCCGGACAAGCGCATCGGCCCTTATCTGCAGGACATGCTGAACAGTCCGCTGGTGCAAAACAGCGATGTGGTAGCGGGCCCCACCGATCACGCCGATTTCGTGCGCATCGGTCAACGCGCCGCCGCGCTGGCGGTGGGCGATATCAGCAGTACCAAACAGGCCGGGCGCTATCGTCTGGTGAGCATTAAGTTTCTCGATGATGGCTATCTGCGCAACCTCGCCGATCGCAGCCAGCTGCGTCAGTTGCATTTCAGCGACAGCGAGCCAGCGGGGAAAACCAAAGCGCGCTATCTGCTGAATTCACAACAGGGCGAACCGGTCGGTTACCTCAGCTGGAATCCCGATAAGCCCGGCGCGCAGATGTTACGCACCCTCGGCCCGTCTACCTTGCTGTCGGTGATCCTGATTACCGTGCTGTGTTTGGTGATGGTGCGCCGCATCTGGACCTCGTCACTCAAGCTGTCGCAGTCGCTGCTGAAACTCGGTGCCAGTGAAGCGCAGGCGCAACATCTGGCCTTTCATGATGTGTTAACCGGTTTGCCCAATCGTTCTCTGGTGGAAGATCGCTTAACCCAGGCGCTGGCGCTGGCCGGACGCCACGATCAGCGCGTGGCGCTGCTGCTGCTGGATCTTGATCGCTTCAAAAATATCAATGATACCCACGGCCATCACGCCGGCGATGAGTTGATCATTGAGGTGGCGCGCCGCCTCAATGAGATTGTGCGCACCAGCGACACCGTGGGCCGCATTGGCGGCGATGAGTTCATCATCGTGATGCCGGAGGTGGAGAATATTGGTCAGGTGCAATCGCTGGCGAAACGCATCATCAGCCGCCTGAGCGAGCCGTATCAGCTGGTGGGCAGCGAGCTGTGGGTGGGCGTCAGCATCGGTCTGGCGCTGGCGCCAAAAGACGGCACTGATCGGCTGGAGCTGATGCGCAAAGCGGATATCGCGCTTTATGATGCCAAAAACCACGGACGCGGCCAGTATCGCCAGTTCGAAAAAGTGATGGATGAATCGCTGCGCACCCGTCAGCAGATGGCGGCGGATTTGCGTCAGGCGCTGGTGAAGTTTGACGGGTTAGCGGTATGGTATCAGCCGCTAATGGATATTAGCGGCCAGCAGGTGGTGGGTCTGGAAGCGCTGTTGCGCTGGCATCACGCCATGCGCGGCGACGTTTCACCGGGTGATTTCATCGCCATCGCCGAAGAGACCGGCATGATCATCCCGCTCGGCGAATGGGTGCTGCGCGAAGCCTGTAAAACGTCGCTCAAGCTGCCGGATATTGTGGTGGCGGTGAACGTCTCGCCGGTGCAGTTCCGCGCGGTGAATTTTGTTGAGCGCATCATCCATATCGTGCAGGAAGAAGGTGCCGATCCGCAGCGCATGGAGCTGGAGATCACCGAAGGCGTGCTGATCGAAGATGAACACGAGGCGCGCAACAGCATCATTGCGCTGCGCGAAGCCGGCTTCCGGATTGCGCTGGATGATTTCGGTACCGGCTATTCAAGCCTTAATTACCTCAGCAGCTTCCCGGTGGACAAAATCAAGATTGACCGTTCGTTTACTCAGTCGCTGGGCGTGGCGCAGAACTCTACCGCGATTGTGGAATCGGTGGTGCGGTTGGGTCACGCGATGGGCTTAACGGTGACTGCCGAAGGCGTGGAAACCGAAGGCCAGAAAAACGCGCTGGCCGATGCAGGCTGCAATCAGCTGCAAGGCTATTTGTTTAGCCACGCGGTGCCGCTGGATGACATTTTAACCATGTTGCCGTCCGCTTCCCGCCCTTAACGCCCCCGCGCGGCGGCCGCCGACTGCCGCGCTTTTCTCGCTAACGCATTGAAAAGCTGCGTGCGCATCGGGACCATTCTCGTACCCTGATTAACGCGTTTAACCCACTCTCTCGTCTGTGCGCCTGCTAAGCAGGCGTCGATCCCTTCTTTTACTCTGTTAAGGAACCACAGATGAAACCACGCTATCCGGATTACACCCTCGACACCGACCGCGCGTCGCGTGAAAACGGCTCAACCGCCTATATCGCGCTCGATAATTCAACTTATGTGATTGAGCAAACCGCCACCAAATCCCTGAGCAGTTTCCCTGAAAGCCTCGTCAGTGACACACCGGTAAGCTACGCGCACCAGCCTTCGTCCTACGCTTACGGCGTAAAAGCGGTCACCCCGGTTATTCGCTATGCCTGGGATGACGTTGGACAAGAGCAAGGCATGCGCGCCAGCGGCAACCGCACCGACGATGCCGCCCCGACTCTGCGCGGCACCGGCCCGGCGAACACTTACATGGACATTATGTTCACCAACGGCAGCGTAACCCGCTACAACGGCATCACAACCGACGCTGACGGTAACTGGAGCTGGACGCCACGCGCCGATTTGGCCGACGGCACCTGGACGTTTACCGTCCAGGCCGACGGCCAGGAGACGTGGAGCAATGCATTCACGTTGATCATCGACACTCCGGCGGCACCGGAAGCGCTGATTACCCACATCTACGATAACGTGGGCAGCGAGCAAGGCGAGCGTTTCAGCGGCAGCATCACCGATGACTCGACGCCAACCCTGCACGGCACCGGCCCGGCTAACACGCTGATCGATATCCTGTATAGCGATGGCGGCAGGGTGCGCACCAACAGTACCTTCACCGACGATGAGGGCAACTGGAGCTGGACGCCCTGGCAGAATCTGAATGACGGCTACTGGACGTTCCAGGTGCAGGTTGAAGGCGCACCGAGCTGGAGCCAGAGCTTCGCGATCACCATTGATACGCCGGAAGGCCGTATCGCGCTGCGCGATGCCGAGATCACCCATATCACCGATAACGTCGGCAGCGATCAGGGCGACCGCTTCAACGGCAGCATCACCGACGACGCGCTGCCAACCCTGCACGGCACCGGTCCGGCGAATACGCTGATCGATATTCTGTATACCGATGGCGGCAAAGTGCGCACCAACAGCACCTTCACCGACAACGAGGGCAACTGGAGCTGGACGCCCTGGCAGAATCTGAAAGACGGCTACTGGACATTCCAGGTGCAGGTGGAGGACGCACCGAGCTGGAGCCAGAGCTTCGCGATCACCATTGATACCTCGGCTGATACGGCAAGCAGTGATGACGCGTTCAGCAACGGGTTTACGTCACTGAGTTTTGGCGACCTGTTATCGGTTGTTGATAGTGACATTTTGATTGATAACGGTAAAACGCAGTACATGCTGGACAACGACGCCAGTAACGTGGTGAAGCTGGAGGATATTTTATCCGGCAACGATATTGACGGCTGGCAACAGCAGCAAGGCACCCTCACCGTGGCGGGTGTTCAATATGATGTTTACCACTACACAGATGAGACAGAATTACTGGTGCAACATGCCGTTTAATCGGCATTAAGTGAGAGCCGTATTAACCAAGCCATGCCGCCTTTGCAGCATGGCTTTTTTGTTTTTGGGCGGCGTTAAATGAAGTGCGCGTGAGTAGGGTTTAATGCCGATCAGTTAAGCGCCGTAGCAAATCACCGTACCTTCCGTTGCGGCGCGATTCATCGCGCATGCTGACGGCCGCACCCCGCCCCGCCCGGCACTGCGCCGCTCCAGGAATTTTCCTCCTTTGCAGACGGTTCTTGATACGGGCCCGTTACGCGCTGCTCTACCATTCCCGCCGCCGTGCGATGTCGCGTTGACCGCGCCGCACCACCTTTGACAACACAATTATGGACGATACCTATGAATGACTTATTAGCCCGCAGCCCGGTGTTCTATCGCGAAAGCGCCGACGGCAGACTGGTGTTCGGTAACAAAACCGCGCTCGAGCCCGGCGGCTTTATCGAGCTGGTGATTGGCACCGACACCTTCCGCGTCCCGGTGGACGACAAGGGCTTTTATCGCTGGGAGGCGCCGACGCCCTACGCCGACGGCGAGTACAGCTTCTCCATCCGCCACTTTGACGCCGCCGGCAACCGCAGCACGCCAACGCTCGGCACCGTGATTGTCGACACCACCCCGCCATCCGCGCCCGACCTGATTAACCTCTACGACGACCAGGGCGCCGTGACCGGCAGTTTCGACGCCGGCAAAGCCACCGACGACAAACGCCCGACGCTGACCGGCATCGCGCAGAAAGGCAGCACCGTTTACCTGCTCAACGACAAAAATGAAAAAATCGGCAGCGCGGTGGCGGACAAGGTCACCGGCAAGTGGGTGATGGAGCCGTCTCAGGACCTTAACGACGGCGTTAACAGCCTGCGCCTGATGGCCGAAGAGACCTTCGGCGGCAAGCTGCGCGCCGGCGCGCCTTCCGAGGCGTTTGACATCGTGATTGCCGGCGAGGACGTCAAAGTCACCATCACCGACGCGCTTGACGACGCGGGCAGCTTCACCGGCTCGCTCGGTCACGGCGCGCTCACCGACGACGCCACCCCGACCCTGCGCGGCGAGGTCTCCGCCGGCAGCACCGTTATCGTCTATTACCGCCTTGCCGGCAGCCCGACCTGGGCCGGCAGCGCCACCGCCACCGTCAGCGGCGACAGCTGGAGCTGGACGCCGGGCAGCAACCTGCCCGACGGCCGCTATGAGTTCCAGGCCAGCACCGGCGAGGTCGCCTCGGTGCTGTTCGAGCTGGAAATCGCCGGCACCGCCGGCATCGCCCAGCGCACCCGCATTGAGTCCGTGACGGACGACTTCGGCCCCGTCACCGGCCCGCTGGCAAACGGCGCGATGACCGATGACGCCACGCCGACCTTCCAGGGCCGCGCGGAGGCCAACAGCCAGGTGGTGATCCGCTACACGCTGGCGGGCGGCGCGGCCGCTTCCGTCACGGTTAACGCCGACAGCACCGGCCACTGGAACTGGACGCCGGGCGTCAGCCTGGCCACCGGTCAGTGGACGTTTGACGTGAAGTCGCAGGGCCAGTCCGGCTGGAACGACAGCTTCACGCTGACCATCAACCCGGACGCCGACCGCAACGCCACCATCGACGGCGCGCTGGACGACTTCGGCCCGGTGACCGGCAGCCTGAGCAGCGGCAGCAGCACCGACGACACCACGCCGACCCTGCGCGGCAGCGGCCCGGCGAACGGCAGCATCACGCTGCGCTATAAGCTGGGTTCGGGCGAGTACGCCTCTACCACGGTGAACGTGGACAGTGCAGGCAAGTGGACGTGGACGCCGTCCGCGCTGGCGAAAGGCAGCTGGACCTTCGAGGTGCAGAAGGCCGGCCAGAGCGGCTGGAGCAGCTTCCAGCTCACCGTTGATCCGGCGCTGGACCTGAAGCCGACCATTGACAGCGCCTGGGACGATGTTGGTGCGGTGACCGGCAGCCTGAACAGCGGTGACGCCACCGACGACAGCACGCCGACCCTGCGCGGCAAGGGCGTGGCCGGCAGCGTGATTTACTTTCAGAGCGGCACGTCCGGCGGTGCCTGGTACGACGCGGGCAGCACCGTGGTAAAAGCCGACGGCAGCTGGGAGTGGACCTCGCCGGCGCTGAGCAGAAACGGCACCTGGGAGTTCCGCGCCAAAGCCAGCCACGGCGGCGTCGACAGCACCTGGACCGGCAAGTTCATCCTTAAATACACCGCCGCGGAGGCGCCGGCCATCACCGACGCGCTGGACAACGCCGGCCCGGTGACCGGCAGCCTGAGCAGCGGCAGCAGCACCGACGACAGCACGCCAACCCTGCGCGGCAACGGCCCGGCGAACAGCACCATCACGCTGCGCTACAAAACGGACGGCGGCAGCTACGCCTCCACCACCGTGAACGTGGACAGCACCGGCCACTGGACGTGGACGCCGTCCGCGCTGGCGAAAGGCAGCTGGACCTTTGAGGTGCAGAACGCCGGCCAGAGCGGCTGGAACAGCTTCACGCTGACCATCGACCCGGACCTGGATCGCTATCCGACCATCGACAGCGCCTGGGACGATTTCGGCGCGGTGACCGGCAGCCTGAGCAGCGGCAGCAGCACCGACGACACCACCCCAACCCTGCGCGGCAGCGGCCCGGCGAACAGCGTGATTACGCTGCGCTATAAGCTCGGCAACGGCGGCTACACCTCCATCACGGTGAACGTGGACAGCAGCGGGCACTGGACGTGGACCCCGTCCGCGCTGGCGAAAGGCAGCTGGACCTTCGAGGTACAGAAGGCCGGCCAGAGCGACTGGAGCAGCTTTACGCTCACCGTCGATCCCACGCTGGACCGCAACGCGACCATTAACGGCGCCTACGATGATTTTGGAACCGTTAAGGGCATTATCGCTAACGGCGGCATCACCGACGACGCCACCCCAACCCTGAACGGCAGCGGCCCGGCGAACAGCGTGATTTCGCTGCGCTATAAGCTCGGCAGCGGCGGCTACGCCTCCACCACCGTAAACGTGGATGCGGCCGGCAACTGGACCTGGACGCCGTCCGCGCTGGCCAGCGGCAAATGGACCTTTGAGGTGCAGAAGCCCGGCCAGAGCGGCTGGAGCAGCTTCACGCTGACCGTTGACCCGACCGTGGACCGTAAACCGACCATCGACAGCGCCTGGGATGACGTCGGCCCCACCACCGGCCTCATCAGCAACGGCGGCACCACCGACGACAGTACGCCAACCCTGCGCGGCACCGGCCCGGCGAACAGCACCATACTGCTGCGCTACTTCCGCCTGGCCACCCTGGTTGAAGGCACCATCAAAGTGGACGCCAGCGGCAACTGGACGTGGACCGCGCCGGAGCTTACCGACGGCAACTGGACCTTTGAGGTGAAAAAAGAGGGGCAGCACGAGTGGAGCAGCTATGAGCTGAACATTGACTCCAGCGCCGACCGCTACCCGACCATCGACGGCGCCTGGGATGACGCGGGCCCCAACACCGGCAGCCTGAGCAGCGGCAGCGGCACCGACGACGCCACGCCGACCCTGCGCGGCAGCGGCCCGGCCAACGGCAGCATTACGCTGCGCTATAAGCTGGACGGCGGCAGCTACGCCTCCACCACGGTGAACGTGGACAGCGCAGGCAAGTGGACGTGGACCCCGTCCGCGCTGGCGAAAGGCAGCTGGACCTTTGAAGTACAGAAGGCCGGCCAGAGCGGCTGGAGCAGCTTCACGCTGACCATCGATCCGGCGCTGGACCTGAAGCCGAGCATCGACGGCGCCTGGGACGACGTCGGCGCGGTAACCGGCAGCCTGAAGAGCGGTGACACCACCGACGACAGCACGCCGACCCTGCGCGGGCGCGGCGTGGCCGGCAGCGTAATTTACTTCCAGAGCGGCACGTGGGACGGCGCCTGGGAAAACGCCGGCAGCACCGTGGTGAAAGCCGACGGCAGCTGGGAGTGGACCTCGCCGGCGCTGAGCCATAACACCACCTGGGAGTTCCGGGCGTTGGCCAGACTCGATGGCGCTCAGAGTGACTGGAGCGGCAAGTTTGTGCTGGAGTACAACAACCCGGGGCCGACCATTACCGATGCGTTTGATGATTTTGGTCCACAAACCGGCAGCCTCGCCAGCGGCGCCAGCACCGATGACAGCACGCCAACCCTGCGCGGCACCGCGCCGGCGGACAGCGTGGTGATGATCCGTGCGCAGCATGCGTCGGGTGAGACAACTTACAGCGTGCAGGCGGATGCGGATGGAAAGTGGAGCTGGACGCCGGATACGGCGCTGGCGAAGGGGGAATGGGATTTCCAGGTCAAAAACACTGAAACTGGCAGTTGGGGCAAGGTTTTTGAATTAAATATAATCAAAGAAATTCCTGATGGAGCAGAAAAAGCAGATCTAGACGACCTGGAATTGGGAAGATTCAATTGGGATATGCATATTTATTTCTTTAATAAAAAAATAAGCACAGCATTTCATGACACACCGGATGTAGTTTTGACCCCTGACAACGCTCCAGATAATTTCGGCGGTCATTCATTTAAATTCACCAGAGGTCAATATATTGATGTCTATCGTACAGTGAGTACTAGCTTAGTGGGTAGGGTTCAAATGGATCTTTGGAACAGTAGCAGTAAAGATATGACTTTAGTTTTGAATTCTGGTTATCGTTGGAGCATACAAATAGTGCTTAAAGCAGGTGAGGCCTTCACTTTGGACACGAAAGATTACGTAGACAATAAAGATGTCGGCATCTATTACAAGAATTTTCAGCACCTTACAATTACTTGCCCCGAGTCTTTAGCATACCTGTATATGGATAACTTGGTTGTGACTCATTTTCCTGACAAAGGATTATATGACGCTCAAGATGAACCCGAAAATATCGTCCACTTCCTCGACGGCGTCGACGAATTAACCGATCACCCCATCACCGGCAGTGAAACCCAGGTCGATACCCTGCAATTAACCGGTAAAGATCAGCTGCTCGATTTACCTCAGCATCAGGCAGAGATTCAATCGGTGGAGATTTTTGATATTCGCGGCAGCGGGGATAATACGCTGAAGATCGATCTGGATGCGCTGCTGCATTACGGCGAAAAAGATCTGTTTATCGAAGACGGCAAAACCCAGCTGATGGTGAATGGCGATGCCGGCGATGTGGTGCAGCTGAAAGATATTCTGCCGGCAGGCAGCGATATCAGCGAATGGCAGCATCAGCAGGGCACGGTGACGGTCGCGGGCGTGGAGTATGAGGTTTACAGCCACGGCGATGACGCGGAACTGCTGGTGCAGCAGGGGGTGAAAACCGAGCTGATTTAACGGTTAGATCCTCTATTATCTGTCTGGAAAGCCACCGAAATTCGGTGGCTTTTTTTGTTGTTTACCCACTCAGAAACTTCGGGCATTGCGCAACGGCTGGCATTGCGCGATAAATCGCGCCGCTACGTTGCGCGGCGGTCACGTCACACAAATTTCGCACGTTACCGTGGCGGCATCGCACCCCTTGCCACTCGGCATCATCCCATCGCCTGCGTCATCAACCCATAAGCCTGCATCGCGCCGGGCTGTGGCGCCCATGGCGTGCCGCGCACCATGATGGTGGGCGCATCCACCTGCTCCAGACCCAGGGTTTTCAACCATGCCGCCAGCGTTAACGCGGCGTCGGTATCGATACGCACAAACTCGCCGCGCAGCGTCTGCATCAGGGCGGCAATCAAGGTTTGCGCGCTCGCCAGATTCAGCGCAATCACCGGGCCAATCGACCAGCCGTGACCAAACCGCCGCAGGCTGGCGAAGCCCTGCACGCGCTGCTGCGCATCCAGCAATATCCGGGTTTGTGCAGCGGCAATCAGGTGGGTGATTAACGCGGGGCGCCACAGGCCGTGTGCCTGGTGATCGAAGGCGGTCAACGGTTGTGCCTCTGCGGGCAACGCGTGACGCAGCGTGAAACCGGCTGGCACCGTCAACGCTGGCACCGCCGCCAGCGCGCGCGTTTGATGCTGCAGGATCTGGCCCGTTACCGCAAAACCGAGTTTTTGATACAGCGGTTTGCCGCTCTCGGTGGCGTGCAGCCGCAGCCGGTAATCAGGGAATTGTTCCAGCAGCGCCAGCATCAACTGTTTACCGATGCCCTGCCCTTGCCAGCGTGGGCTGACGATGACGAGTCCGATGGTGGCTGCCTGCTCGCCCCAGCGAAACCCCAGCGCGCTGCCGGCATAGTCGCCCTGATGTTCAGCCACCGTGCCTGCGCCGAACGTCAGCGCCTGCTGCCAGTCTTCGCGGCGATGCGGCCATTGCAGTTGCTGCGTGAGGGCAACGCCGGAATCGATGTCGCGTGGCGTCATAGCGCGTAGCCTGATCATGTTTGCTCCTGATGTGCGGGAAATGCCCTTGTCTTTAGCACATTTCAGGGCGGGGATGAAAGCGGGAACGCGGTTGCGTGGCGGTGCGGCTGGGTTGCGCCGCACCGTGCTGGCTTAGATCTGGAAGTCGATGGCCGGTTCGTTTTCGGTTTCGTAGGATAGCGCCTGACGCTTGATCTCCTCCAGCGACAGGTTGGCATTACAGAGTTCGAGGAACTGCCAAACGTAATTGCGTTGCAGCTGGCCGCGCTTCAGGCCGAGCCACACGGTATTGGCATCGAACAGATGATGGGTGTCAATTTTTACCAGATCTTCGCCTTCGTAAATATCGCACGCCTGATCGGCGAGAATCCCCACGCCAAGACCGAGTTCCACGTAGGTTTTCACCACGTCAGAATCCTGCGCGCTGAGCACGATATCCGGGCGCAGACCGGCGGCCTGGAATGCCCGATCCACCCGCGAACGGCCGGTAATGCCCTGACGATAGGTGATTAACGGATAGCGGCTCAGGCTGGCGAGCGTAATGGGCTGCTGCTGTAACAGTTCATGATCGTGCGGCACCAGTAGCGAGTGATGCCAGCTGAACCACGGGAACGCCGCAAGACTGCTGTTGTTCACTAGCTGCTCGGAGGCGATACCGATATCGGCTTCACCGGCCAGCAGCATGGCGACAATCTCCTGCGGCGATCCCTGATTCAGCTCAAGGCGCACGTTGGGGTAGAGCTGGCGAAACGCTTTGATCACGCGCGGCAGGCTGTAACGCGCTTGGGTGTGCGTAGTGGCGATGGTCAGCACGCCGCTGGTTTCATTGGTAAACACATCCGCTAAGCGGCGCACTTTGCCCGCTTCATCAAGGATGCGCTCAGCAATGGTCAACAGCGCCTTGCCCGGTTCGGTCATGCCTAACAGTCGCTTACCACGACGAATAAAGATTTCCACGCCCAGTTCATCTTCCAGATCGCGAATATGGCGGCTGACTCCGGATTGGGAGGTAAACAGCGTATTCGCCACTTCGGTGAGGTTGAACTCGCAACGGGCCGCTTCACGTATAATTTTAAGTTGCTGGAAATTCACACCCTTTTCTCCTGATTCCTGCCCCTGTTTCGTCCATGTTATGAAGTTGGTGTCATCGCAACAAATAATAAAAAACGGTGTGTTATGCGGAATAGTAATAAGGGGTAGTTTGAAGGACGCCCTCACCCCCGCCCTCTCCCGCAAGCGGGCGAGGGAGCTGATCGAGCGGTTGGTTGGTGAGGTGATTTATTTGGCTAATATAGGCTGGATCGGTCCCCTCTCCCATTGATGGGAGAGGGTTAGGGTGAGGGAAAAAGTGCGCTTAACTCATCCCACCAGCATCAATTCACGGTCCTCTACCGCTGGCTTATTCAGCAGCGACAGCAAAATATTCTTCACGGCCTGCGCCGATGGCGACAGCGGCAGACGCGCCGAGATGTTCAGCGACAGCGGCAGATTGAGTGACGGACTGTTAATGCGCGCCATCCACGCATGGGTTGAACTCACCAGCGCCCGCGCCGCAGATTCTGGCAGCACCGTCACGCCCATACCGCTGGACACCGCCGCCGTCAGCGTCGAAATGGATTCGATTTCGCCAATGATGCGCGCGCTCAGACGGCGCAGCGAGAACGCTTCATCGACACGTTTACGCACCGCGCTGTAATCGCGTGGCAGGAACAGGCTCATCTGCGCCACATCGGCCAGATCGACCGTGGCACCCGGGCACGCTGTTGCGCCCACCAGATAGAGCTCTTCTTTCATTAAAGGAATGCTGTTGATGCCCGCCGTTGGCGCACGGTCGTACAGCACTGCCATATCCAGCTGGCCGTTCATCACTTTTTCATTGAGCGAGGTGCCGCTGTTTTCATGCAGATACACCAGCACATCCGGGAACTGCTCACGCACCGTGTGCAGCAGCGGCATGGTGAGCGAAGATGCAGCGGTGCCCGGCGCTAAACCAATCGAAACCTGGCCGTTCAGTGCCTGGCCGGCGTTAATCACCGCCGTTTGCGCCTGTTCACACTGGCGCAGAATGGTGCGAGCGTGGGCATACAGAATTTTTCCAGCTTCAGTGGGCGTTACGCCGCGCTTGGTGCGGATCAGCAATTGCTGATCGAGTTCATTTTCCAGCGTCGCCACCTGCTGGCTAAGCGCAGGCTGCGCGATGTGCAGCACTTCTGCTGCCTGAGTCAGGCTGCCGATATCGACGATTTTTACAAAATACTTGAGTCGTCTTAAATTCATGTTGCCTCCGTCAATCCCCGAATACCCAGTTGGGTGTTTCAGCCTGCTGGCTTGTGGGAATGAGGTTGCAATATGCAGGCCAGGTTTGTTCGCGATGCAAAATTGCGTTGCCAGATTTTTCCTAACGGCACGGAAAATAAGCGTTTGTGATTACCTCGAAGGAGTTAATAAGCGTGGGCGATGACGTGATTCGCGTGAGCTTTAAACAGCATGCACCGCCGTGGGGCAGAAAATGCGAGTCAGGCGTGCAAAAAAGTGATGACCGGATGAGCTGGTTTGGTGCAGAAAACACAGAAAGTGAACAGAAACGGCGGGAATGGAACAAAACGAGCGGGAAAGAATGGGTTTAGCCAGCTGGAAAACTTATGTGGGCGGCGGTGCGCGTTGTCCCTCACCCTAACCCTCTCCCGCGCGCGAAAGAGGTAACCGACCGTGCACAATGTCACTACGCAAAATAATTCGCGCTGTAGCAAGGCGGCAAGAAAATTCAGCCCCGGGAGCATAGTTAACTATGTGACCGGGGGGAATTTTCGCAGCTAACGCCGCTACAGCGTGAAGTATGAAGCGTATTAGCGTTTTTTACGGTTGCGATGCATATCTATTGAAACCGCTGCGACGATGATGATGCCTTTGATGATGTCCTGCACGTAGGCATCGACACCGACAAAGGTGAAGCCGCTCTTGATCAGGCCAAGAATCACCGCACCAATCAGCGTACCGGTAATGCGGCCCACGCCGCCCATCAGGCTGCTGCCGCCGATAACCGCAGCGGCGATGGCATCCAGTTCGTACGCCATCCCCATACTGGACTGGCCACTACTGACGCGCGCCGCCAGCACCACACCCGCCAGGCCAGAGAGCGCACCGGCGATGGTGTAGACGATGATCAGGTACTTATTAACGTTGATACCGGACACTTTGGCGGAGGTCATGTTGCCGCCAATCGCGTAGACATATTTGCCGTAGCGAGTGTGTTTTAGTGCGATGTGGAACAGGAACGCCACCACCAGGAAGATAATGACTGGCATCGCGCCCTGGCCGATGGAGGTGAAGCCATCTGACAGGAAGCTAATCGGGTTACCCTGCGTGTAGTACTGCGCCAGACCGCGTGCCGACACCATCATGCCGAGCGTGGCGATAAACGGCGGAATACCGGTTTTGGTGATCAGCACGCCATTCATTACACCGCACAGCAGCCCTACGCCAATCCCGGCGACGATGGGAATCACCGCAGGCAGGTTCACCAGCGAGGGATACATCGGCGACAGGCTGTCTGAGGTTTGCGCCAGACTGGCCGCCACCACCGCGGTTAAGGCAATAACCGAACCGGATGACAGGTCAATACCGGTGGTGATGATGACCTGGGTCACGCCCACCGCGATGATGCCGATGATCGCCACCTGCAGAATAATCAGCACTAAGCGGTTGGTGTTCATCAGGAAAGATTGGTCACGTACGTACCAACCGGCAATTTCAAAAATCAGGGCAATGCCCACCATCACGACAAAAATCCCGGTGTCTTTTGGCAACTTGTGACGCAAATTGCCAAAGAAAGAACTCTGTTCTGCGGCCTGCGGGGCCGTAATTTTTACGTTACTCATAGGTGTCTCACGCCTCACTCGGATGCCAACGACAAAATGGATTCCTGATTGGCCTCTTCTTTATCGAGGATGCCGGTTATACGTCCGCCGTGCATAACCATCACGCGGTCGCTCATGCCGAGAATTTCTGGCAGTTCGGACGACACCATGATGATGGCCACGCCGCGATTCGCCAGTTCACTGATTAAGCGATAAATCTCTGCTTTTGCCCCCACGTCGATACCGCGCGTGGGTTCGTCAAGAATCAGGATCTTCGGTTGCGCCAGCAGCCAGCGGGCAATCAGCACCTTCTGCTGGTTACCGCCGCTGAGGTTATTGATGATCTGATCCATGGTGGGGGTTTTAATGTTCAGCTTGCGAATTTGATCCATGCAGTCCTGCGCCATTTTGATGTGGCTGACAAAACCGCTTTTATGGGTGTAATCGGGCATGTTGACGATGCTCATGTTCTCCATCACCGACAACACCAGGAACAGCCCCGACTTTTTACGGTCTTCGGTCAGGAACGCCATGCCCTTCTCTATCGCCGTTGACGGCGAATCGATCTTGACCGGCACGCCATCAATCAGGATTTCACCGCTGTCGAAACTCTCCATGCCGAACAGGCTTTCCATCACTTCGCTGCGTCCGGCACCCACCAATCCCGCTACGCCGAGGATTTCGCCCTTGCGCACCGTGAAGTTGATGTCGGTGAAGCGATCTTTGCAGGTGAGATTGCGCACCGTCAGCACATCCCCACCGATTTCACCGTTGAATTTCGGGAACAGCTGGGTTAATTCACGGCCCACCATTTGCGTAATCAGTGACTGACGCGTGTATTCGCTGGTGCTGTTGCTGCCGACCCACGATCCGTCACGGAAAATACTGATCTCATCGGTAATGGTGAAAATCTCATCCATCTTATGGCTGATATAGATGATGGCTTTGCCCTGCTCACGCAGGTCGCGGATGATCGTGAACAGGTGCGCCACTTCGGTTTCCGTCAGTGCGGAGGTCGGTTCATCCATAATCACGATGTCCGAATTCCATGACACCGCTTTCGCGATTTCCACCATCTGCTGCGACGCAATACTCAACTCGCCGACCAGACGATCGGCTTTCAAACGGATATTGAGTTTGTTCAGCAGTTCCTGCGTCTGTTTGTTCAGCTTGCCGTGGTCAACAAAGCCGTACTTCATCGGTTCGCGGCCGAGCCAGATGTTCTCGGCCACGGTCATGTAAGGCACCAGATTGAGTTCCTGGTGAATCATGGAGATGCCGGAACGCAGCGCATCCATGGTGTCCTGAAACTGCACCGGCTCCCCTTTAATGCGAATGGTGCCCTTATCGGGACGATACATCCCGATAAGGCATTTCATTAAAGTGGATTTGCCCGCGCCATTTTCACCCATCAGGGCATGTACCGACCCCGGTTTAATACGCAGTGAGACATTGTCGAGTGCCTTCACTCCGGGGAAGAACTTGCTGATGCCTTCGGCTTCAAGCGCAAAAGCGGTCATACATCACCTCCGTACGGCTAAGTCGGTTACGGTTTATTTCTGATTCTGACTGGCGAATTTTTCGTAGTTATCTTTGGTAATCAGCTGGAACGGGATATCGACGACTTTCTGCACTTTCTCGCCGTTAATCAGCTTGACCGCCGTTTGTACCGCGCCTTCGCCCTGACCTTTCGCATCCTGGAAGACCGTGGCGACCATTTTGTCGTTCTTAATCATCTGCAGTGCGTCCGGTGTCCCATCCACACCCGCTACCAGGATGTGATTCGGGTTTTTACCCAGCGCCTGCAGCGCACCGATTGCCATTTCATCGTTGTTAGAGGCAATCGCCTGAATGTCATCGCCCGCGGTCAGCCAGTTACTCACCACGTCCACCGCATCATTACGGGTGAATTTGGCGGTCTGTTTCTGCACAACTTTAATGCCCGGATATTTGGCGACCACCGCTTCCACACCTTTGGTGCGTTCACGGGTAGATTCGTTAGCCAGGTCACCCAGCAGAATCGCCACGTTGCCTTTGCCATTCATCTTTTTAGCCAGCGCTTCCATCTGCAGACGGCCCGCCAGTTCAGAATCCGAACCGACAAACGCCATTTTGTCTTTCAACTCGCCTGCCGGTTTACGGTTGACGAACACCAGCGGCACGCCGGCTTTCGCTGCGGCATCCACCAGCGGTTTCACCGCGTTGGTATCCACTGGGTTAACAATGATGGCGTCAACGCCCTGACCAATGAAGTTCTGCACCTGCTGCAGCTGCTGTGCCACGTCGCCTTTGGCGTCTTCAACCTGGCCTTTGATGTTGTCTTTTTGCATCTCTTTCTGCATTGCGTTGCGCAGAATAGTGAGGAAGTTGTCGTCGAACAGCGCCATAGAAACGCCTACCTGAAGGTCTTTTGCCATCACGGCGGCAGGTAACATGCAAACTAACAGGGAAGTTAATAACGCTTTTTTGAATTTCATAGGTAACCCTTCTTATTCGTTAACATGCTCAGGTTGGCTGAGACCGCGAATGAAAAATATCTTTTACATTCACCCAACGTCGCTGGCGTTTTTTTTGTGGTTGTAGAGGTAAGGCTTCTGGTCTAACGCTATCGGTTTACTGCATCTTTTCTGTGTAACCCGCTACTAATCAGCCAGTTATTTTCGAAATGCCGTTTCAGATGAAGCAACTCATTTCGCCGGTGATGATTAGCAGTTCATTTATTTCATCTAACTTGCATTTGAAACTTTCATCATAAAAGCACTGAAATGATTGTTTTAAAATCGGCAAATAACAAAACTTTGACATGCATCTAACATCTCAAAGGAATTGCGTTTAAAGTGAGATCTTGCTGGCAGTTTAGAATCTGATCATTCAAGGCAGAAAAGCAGCATTCCGCTGCTTTTACGCGCACTTAAACCAAAAGTGTGCAGTCGGGCTTTGACAACGGGGATCGGCATCGCTAATATGCGCCTCGTTCACACGATTCCTCTGTAGTTCAGTCGGTAGAACGGCGGACTGTTAATCCGTATGTCACTGGTTCGAGTCCAGTCAGAGGAGCCAAATTTAGAGAAGCCCGCTTAGGAAACTAAGCGGGCTTTTTGCTTTTTATGCGCCGGGGCGGTCGCTGTTGAGGTGTGGTGGGGCTTCGGTTGTGCTCTCTGAGCAGCGGCCCGCCTTAGCGGGTCATCCCCCGGATCGTCCTGATTCCCCTCTGGTATCGGTTCATGTTCTCCTTTTTGGTTAAATGGCCTGAAAAGGCGGTGTCAGGATCCAGCCGTGAGCTGGCGCAGTTGAGTTTTCTGGTGCAGGTCGAAAAGGCTGCGTGCGTCACTTCCCGCTCTGCGCGGTTAAAGTGGCGCACTGGACTGGTGCAGTGTCTGAAAATTTATTGTTGGTGCAGTTTTACGACCACGCAGCAGGAAAGCCTTGCGGCAATGCAGGCCGCAGTCCGTAAGGTAAAAGGCGCTGAGGGTACAGGTTAGCCAGGAGAATTCCGGCACGGTGCAAATTCAGACTAGCAGGCTGGCGCAGTAAAGGACGTCTCGTGTTAAAACTCGGGCCTTCGTCGCGATGTTCTGCGACCCGGTGTTTGCAGAGGTCTGCACCGGTAAACGGATCAAGCGTCCTGATAACAGGCGGTTCTTTCAGGTTGTGAAGCGTTGGGCGCTGTCTACGACAGCATAGAGCAAGGGGGAGACTACGCCAGTGCCGCTGGCGGGGAAAGGAGAAACTGTTTTTACCAGCAAAAGATTTTTTAATCACTTGTTGTTATAAAAAATGAGGGCGCTGTATGTGACAGCGCCCTCGTTCAGGTTACATAAAAAATATCAGCTCAGAATGGCTTCCAGTCGAGCCAGCACCTCATTCACGACAGCGTCGGGTATGCGCTCCAGTCGCTTACCATTTCGGGCTCCCATATCAATGGTTCTGGGCTGGTCGCAGCGGATCACGCCCGTTGTTTTTGTTCCCGCCCCGTCCAGTGAAACGGTGAAACCGGCTTCGCGAGCAAAGTTTCCGCCGCTGGTCACAGGGACAACAACGGGCAACCGGGTGAGCGTGTTAAATGATGCCTTCGATACGATAAGCACCGGACGTTTTCCGCTTTGCTCGTGGCCGGCAATCGGATCCAGTGAAACAAGCCAGATTTCCCCTCTGTCCATTTACAGGATCTCCTTGCCCACCGCAGGCGCATCAATCCATTCACGATCCTCTTCACTCATTTCGGCGTGCGGATCGCACTGCGCCAGCAGTTCCTCAAGCGAATAACGGGGCCGTTTCTGGGGTTCAATAATCAGGCAGCCATTATCAATAGTCATACCCACTTCGCTGCCCATCGACAGCTCCAGCGTTTTCAGCACGGCGGGGGGAACCGCCAGCATGATGGATCCGCCGACCTTTTTAAGGCGAGTTGTATACATAGAGCACCTCCTGATATTATATTTTAATATAACATCTACAGCAGGCGATGCACAATTATTCATCTGATTCATTGTGATTTCCTTAGCGTAATAAAGCGTGAAGAAAGCCTTAATCCATCGAAGGACAGATTCAGCCGTTTTCAAAGGCGGCGTTGCCGATAAAACGGCGACCATCCTGATACATAAGGCGCTTCTTTCAGGTCATGAAGCATTTTGTACAGGCGGGAGCTTAGTGCGTAACAAAGAAGGCCGATAATAGAAAACTGTTTTTGCAGTTCAAAGGATTATGACGGATCGGATAAACAAAATGCGGCGCAGCTTCCGTAACCTTGCTTGCAGTGACTGAGCTTTAACTTGAATAAGCGCTTCGTATGGTGACCGCCAACCATGTGCGCATAAGCGCGCACCTGGTTTAGGTTAATCGATAGCGTTTGGCAGCGGAGCCAGCTCCAGACTGCTGCGGAAATCGTTGCCGACATAATCGTTATCTATCAGCTGGCGGCGACGCAGTTCTGGCAGCAGGCCGTTGAGCAGCAAATCCTGCTGATCGGGCTGGCCGAGTCCATGCAGTGAAATCACATCCAGCACGCCGGCGCGGTAGCGCTGTTCGATGGCATCGGCCAGGGTTTCTGGCGTACCGGCTACAAACCAGTGGCCGGTCTCTTCGGCTTTGATGATCAGCTCGCGCAGGGTTAATCCTTCCAGCGCATAGCCACGGAAAATGGCGGCGCGCCCCTGACGACGATGCACCTGCGCCAGTTCGGGAATTAACGCGGCGGGCAGCGGTTGGTCGAGCGGCACATCGCGCAGATCCACCTCGCCGCCCAGCATGTCGGCCACGCGTAATCTGCCCTGTTCATAGTTGATGCGTTCATGCTTATCGCGCAGACGGCGCGCCACATCGGCGTCGCTGTCGCCAATGATGGCGTGGAACGAGTTCATGATCAGCGGCGGATTATGTTCGCGGCCAAAACGTCGCGCCCGCTGCTGCACATCAGCCACGAAGGTTTGCGCGGCATCAAACGTGGGCTGCGAGGTGTAAATCACCTCGGCATAACGTGCGCCGAGCGTGACGCCCGCGTCGGATTGGCCCGCCTGGAACTGCACCGGACGGCGCTGTGGCGGCGGCGGTACGTTAAGCGGTCCCGCCACCTGGAAATAGTCGCCGCGATAGTGAATCGGATGCAGTTTGCTGTGGTCGAGACGAATGCCGCCGCTGGCGGTGCGCTGCACTGCCGCGCGTTCGTTGGCGTCATACAGCGCGTTCATCACTTCAATAAATTCAGTGGCGCGCGCGTAGCGCTCCTGCGGTGGCGGCAGCTGGCTTTCACCGAAGTTCTCCTCACCTACCGATGACGTTACCGCGTTCCAGCCCGCGCGACCGCCGCTGATGTGATCGAGCGTGCCGACCTGACGCGCCAGATTATACGGATGCAGCCAGCTGGTGCTGACGGTAGCGATTAAACCGATGTGCGAAGTGACCTGGCTCAATGCCGCCAGCGCAATCAGCGGATCTTGCGTGCCGGTGGTGCCCGCTAATCCGGCCGCATCGGCCTGCAGCAAATCGGCGGTGAACAGGCCGGTGATTTTTTCGCGCTCGGCAATTTTCGCCAGTTCGATGGCGCGCGTGATGCCCACGCCGGGCTGGCTGTCATTGGCGGCGGAAATCACACTGCTGGCGCCGACCAGCGTTTTCAGTTTTCTGCGATAGGTTTGCGACACAACACTCTCCTTTATGGTTGTCGCGCGAAATCCGCTTTGACGTTGTTTAAGGCGTCCGCATCGGTCAGCAGACGTAAGCCGGTGCGTGCCAGCACGCGCGCGCCAATCAGCAGCGCCTGATAGCCGCGCGCTGAGTTGGCCGCTTCACGGAACGGCACGGTGTGGAAAATCAGATCGTCGGGGCCGATTTTCAGCCACGGATGCGCCGTAGGCACCGCGTGGCTGATGTCGCCAGCATCGGTGGAGACTTTGTTTTTCTGCGGCGAGAGATCAACCTGTTCGCCTGCCGCGGTGAACTCTTCCAGCAGCAAGGCATCCAGCGCTGAGTTGAGTTTGAAATCGCGCGGGCCAATCTGATGGTCAATCTCGACGCGCGCGCCGGTCGCAAGCGCCACGCCTTCAGCAATGGCACGCAGACGCGGCTCAAGGGATTCCACCACTTCGCGGCTGTCCGCGCGGATGTAGTAATGCGCGGAGGCGTATTCCGGGATCACGTTCGGGGCCTGGCCGCCGTTGGTGATAATGCCGTGCACGCGCACGCCATCCGGCAGTTGCTGACGCAACACGCTGATGCCGTTGTAGAGCAGCACCAGCGCATCCAGCGCGTTGATCCCTTCATGGGGCGCGCTGGCGGCGTGCGACGGCTTGCCGTAGAAGTGGAAATAGAGATGATTATTGGCGAGCGTCGATTCAGTCAGGCGGGTTTTGCCCGAAGGATGCACCATCAGCGCCACGTCGACATCTTTGAGGTAGCCGGCTTCGACAAAGCGCTTTTTCACGTTGCCTTTGGGTCCGCCCGGTCCGCCCAATCCGCCCTCTTCCGCTGGCGTGCCTAATACCACTACGCGCCCGCCGGTTTGATCCAGCACCTGCGCGAGCGTGATGGCCGCCGCCACGCTGGTGGTGCCAATCAGGTTATGACCGCAGGCGTGACCGATGCCGATCAGCGCGTCATATTCCGCGAGAAAAGCGATGGTGGGGCCCGGTTTGTCGCTGGCCTTCACCGCGTAGAACGCGGTTTCATGTCCGGCGACGTTGCGCGTGACCGCAAAGCCCTCAGCGCTAAGTAGTTGCGTGAGTCGCTCACTGGCAAAATATTCGTTGTTGCCGGTTTCGGGATTTTGGAATATCGCCTGCGATACCTTGAGATAAGCGGCGCTGTGTTGTTCGAGGCTGTTTTCGAGCGTGAGCTGAAGTGGATTCAGCGACATGAGCATTCTCCTTTGGCAAAACAATGCGCAATAGATTGCGCCGCTACCTTAGATGCAGGTATTCGTAGCGGCGCGATTTATCGCGCATCAGTGATAATCAATGGCGCTTATCAATACGCTGCACTAACCGGTCGCCGAGCCACTGAATGCTGCACACCAGCACAATCAGCACCGCGATCACCGCGATCATCACTGAGGTTTCAAAGCGCTGATAGCCATAACGGATCGCCAAATCGCCCAGTCCGCCTGCGCCAATCGCGCCGGCCATCGCCGAAGCACCAATTAGCGCCACCAGCGTAACCACAAATCCCGACAAGATGCCGGGCAGCGCTTCCGGGATCAGCACGTCCCAGACAATGCGCAGCTTGCTGGCGCCCATGGCGCGCACCGCATCAATCAGGCCGCGATCGACATCACGCAGCGACACTTCCGCCACGCGCGCGAAGTAAGGCGTGGCGGTGATCGACAGCGGCACAATTGCTGCCCAGGTGCCGAGCGAGGTGCCGACCAGAAAACGGGTAAAGGGAATTAACGCCACCAGCAGAATAATGAACGGCAGCGAGCGGAAGCTGTTGATGATCAGGCCCAGCACGCGATTCACGCCGCGATGTTCGGCGATGCCGCCGGGGCTGGTCATCACCAGAATCAGGCCGAGCGGCAAGCCCGCCACCAGCGAAAACAGGCCGGAAATCACCGTCATTAAAACCGTTTCGCCTAACGCATTGAGTAAAAGATCAATCATGACTGGCGACATAACCCACCAACTCCACTTGAGCCTGCTGCGCGTGCAGCCAGCTGAGAATCTGTTGCTCGTCGGCCGCGTTGGCTGCCGGGAGCGCAATAAAGAAACGCACCACCGCGTAGTGCTGGATGTGATCGATGCCGCCCTGCAGCAGACGGAATTTGCCCGGCAGCGCACCGGCAAAGCGGGTGAGCAGATCGCCCTGCGCATCGTCACCGGCAAAGTGCACGCTGTAGATGGCGTCGCCCTGCTTGTCATCGCTGAGGCGCGCAGCAATATTTTCCGGCAGCTGCGGCAGTAAACCGCGCAGCAGCGTGCGCGTCAGGGCCGATTGCGGATGCGCAAACACCTGCCAAACCGGACCTTGCTCAATGATTTCACCGGCATCAATCACCGCCACGCGATGCGCCACGGATTTGATCACTTCCATCTCATGAGTAATCAGCAAAATGGTGATGCCGAGTTTTTGATTCAGGGATTTGAGCAGCGCCAGAATCGAGCGCGTGGTTTCCGGATCGAGCGCCGAGGTGGCTTCGTCGCACAGCAGCAGCGCCGGGCTGGCCGCCAGCGCGCGGGCAATGCCAACCCGCTGTTTTTGGCCGCCGGATAACGCCGCCGGATAGCTTTGCGCTTTGTCCGCCAATCCCACCAGCGCCAGCAGTTCCGCCACGCGCTGCTGGCGTTGCGCTTTTTCCATGCCGGCGATTTTCAGCGGCAGCGCGACGTTCTGCGCCACCGTTTTTGCTGATAACAGATTGAAGTGCTGGAACACCATGCCAACGCGGCTGCGCACCGTTTGCAGCTGTTTTTCTGACAGGCCGGTGATGTTACGGCCTTCGATTTCAATGACGCCTTCATCAGGTTGTTCCAGCCCGTTGAGACAGCGGATCAGCGTGGATTTCCCCGCGCCGCTGCGTCCGATCAGGCCAAGGATTTCGCCTTTCTGCACCGTCAACGAGATGTCGCGCAGCGCCTGGGTTTGTCCAAAACGACGTGACACACCTTGCAGGCGCACCACGCTGCCGCTGTCGCGAAACTTCACCTGCGCCTCGTCATGGGCACTTTCCGCCACGCCGCGTTTCACGGCGGTAAAGGGCGTTTCGGCTGCTGAGAATAACGTCATCTTTATCGTTCCTTACCAGGCCGTTTCGCCCGTGCCTTTGTAGACCTTGTCAAACACGGTCTTCACGGCATCGTTCTGATAAGAAGCCACCAGCGTTTTCACCCACGGCGCGCTGACGTTCTCTTTCTTCACCGCAATAAAGTTGTTGTACGGGTTATCTTTTACCGGCTCCTGCGCAATGCGATCTTCGGCGGTCAGGCCACTTTTCAGCGCCCAATCGGTGTTGACGACGGCGGCATCCAGATCAGGAACGGAGCGGCCGATGATGCCGGAATCCAGCTCTTTGATTTTCAGATGATGCGGATTGGCGGTGATATCGGCGGTGGTGGCCGCGATGCCGACGCCCGGCTTCAGTTTGATCAGGCCTTGTTGCTCAAGCAGCACCAGACCGCGCGCTTCGTTAGAGGGATCGTTTGGCACGCCAATCAATGCGCCCTCTTTCAGCGCTTTGGCGCTTTTCACTTTCTTCGAGTAGAGACCAATCGGCCACACGGCGGTATCGCCGACGCGTACGATGTCGTAGTGATTGACCTTGATTTGGTTATTGAGGAACGGCTGATGCTGGAAGGCGTTGGCATCCACTTCGCCGTTTTGCAGCGCTTCGTTCGGCTGGTTGTAATCGTTGAAAATGACGGTTTTCACCGTTAAGCCTTTCGCCGCCGCTTGTTTGATCACTTCGCGCCAGACGTCTTCATCTTCGCCGCTCATAATGCCGACTTTTACCGAGGTTTTGTCCGCCGCGTGCGCGATGGACAGCGGCGACAGCGCCGCGCTGGCCAGCAGCAAGGCGCCAGCCGTTAACAGGAATTTATTTTTTACTGCTGACAGACGTGTGTGCATAAAGTGCTTCCTAATCGTTATAATTGCGCGAGTCAAAATTAGCTGTCGTAACGACAGTTGACCGCAGTATACGCAGATGCTTATTCCTGCATTATGATTTATTCAGGAATGCTATTCCTGAAAAGCATAAAGCCGCCGCGCCGCTCGCATCGCCACACGCGAGAAAGGGCTGTGCTATCCTCCCCCTTTTGATGGACTTGTTACTATAAGCGCTATGTCGAACACCACACCTAAACGAAAAAATGACCCTGAAGGGCTTAAGAAGCGCATTCTTGCTGGTGCGCTGAAAATGTTCGCCGAGTTCGGTATGCAGGGCGCGCGGCTGGAGCAGATCGCTGAGCACGCGCATACCACTAAACGCATGGTGGTGTATCACTTCGGCAATAAAGAGCAGCTCTATATTGAGGTGCTGGAGCAGGTGTATCAGGCGATTCGGCAGCATGAAACCGGCCTTAATCTCGCCGAGATGGCACCGGAACTGGCGATGACCAAACTGGTGGAAGCCAGCTTTGATTACCACGTTTCGCATCCGGATTTTATGCGGCTGGTGTGTACCGAAAACCTGCTGCGCGGGCGCTACATCATGCAATCCGAACGCATCAAGGCGCTGAACAAAAGTGCACTCGATGTGCTGGATGACATTCTGACGCGCGGCCAGCAGCAAGGGCTGTTTATTGCTGGGTTGGATACCGTAGATGTGCACCGCTTGCTGAGCAGCATTTGTGTGCATCACGTCTCCAATCGCTACACCTTTCACACGCTGTTCACGCCGAACGATAGCGAGGAAGACAGCATCCGTCGCAACCGCCAGTTAGCCGTCACCGCCACGCTGCGTTATGTGCGCAAAGCCCCGTAGGCTGCGGCTGCGCGCTGATGGTCTACGCTTTTAAATTTGGGACCGTCACAGACCACAGACTAAGGAACGCCGTAGTGAACAAAGATCCCCACCTTTATCCCTTACGCCATACGCAGAATACCGACCAGGACAGCGCACTGTGGAACTGGGCGCAAAACTCGGTGGTTGGTCAGCGCAGTCAGTTACATCAGCCGCAAACTGAAGCGGAGTTGCAACAACTGCTGCGCACCGCCAGCGGCAAAGTGCGCGTGCTGGGCAACCGCTTGTCGCCGGGCCGCATGCTGGGCGTTGATGAGCAGGATTTGCTGCTGGATCTCAGCGCGTTCAACGGCGTGATCGCCCAAGACGAAGAGAGCATCACCTTTGCCGCCGGTACGCCGCTGGAGCAGGTTTACAGCACCTTAACCGAGATGGATCGCATGCTGGCCTCGTCGCCGGGCGTGATTGCGGTGCAGACGCTGGCGGGCGCAATGGCCACCGGCACGCACGGCCAGGGTTTAGCACAAAGCTCCATCGCCGATGAAGCGCTGCGCATCCGCATGGTGTTGGCTGACGGCAGCGTGCGTGAATTTGTGCGCGGTGAGTCCGATTTCGCTGCCGCACAGGTTTCGCTCGGCAGCCTGGGCATTGTGACGGCCGTGACGCTGCGCACCCGCCCTTTCCGCCTGTTTACCTGCCACAAATTCGCCGTCTCCGCCGATACGCTGGAGAACGATCTGATCGAATGGAACCAGCAGTATGAGATGAGCAAAGCCTGGTGGTTTGTCGATGACAATCTGATGCACGTGTGGAACGCGCACGAAGCCAGCGCTGAAGATTCGCAGGCATGGCACGCCAATCAGCGCGAGGTGATTGAGCATGGCGATGACACCGACAGCAGCCTGAATGACACCATCGACCAGACGCTGGCGCAGATGCATCGCGATACGCAGATTCACGGCAAAGGCGGCAAACAGTTCCGCACCGTGACGCGCTTCCGCGATTTCACCGACATCAGCGGCGATATCTATCAGCTATTTTGTCGCGGCATTGCCGTGCCGCAGATCAACGTCGAGATCGGCGTGCCGCTGGAGAAAACGCCGCAGATTATCAGCAAGATCAAAGCGTGGTATGCCGAGAATCATCCGCACATGCACTATCCGATCATTCTGCGCTGTACCGGCGCGTCTGAAGGCTGGCTCAGCCCGGCGTATCAGCACGCCACCTGCTTCTTTGGCTTTGTGGTTTATTACGCTGATGACGGTTCGCTGTCGCAGGATGGCCTGCATTTTCTCACTGAAGTCGAGAAGCTGCTGGCGGCCGAAGGCGGACGTCCGCACTGGGGCAAATATTACGATCCGCAGCGCTATCAGTGGCGCGATATCTATCCGCAGTGGGACGCTTTCCGCGCGGTGCGCGACCAGCTCGATCCACAACGCCGTTTTAGCAATGACTATGTCACTGCTTTGTTTGATTAAGTTTGAAGGGGAGAAACCATGTTTGCATGGGTAACGCTGTTAACGCAGCCGGACTATTTCATTGGCGTGAAGGCGCTGCACCGCTCGCTTAAGCGCAGCGAAACCCGCTGGCCGCTGATTGTCATGGTCACCGACGCCATCGATCTGGAGACGCGTGAAGCGTTGCAGGCGCTGGGCTGCGTGATCCATCCGGTGGATCCGCTGATGCCAAACGCCGAACTGGAGCAGCATTACGCCTCGGCGCAGTTCGGAGAAGTGTGGAGCAAGCTGCGCGCGTGGGAGCTGGTTGATTGTGAGCGCGTAGTATTTCTCGATGCCGACATGCTGGTGCTGCGCAACATGGATGAGCTGTTTACGCTCGATCTGGGCAAGCATGCGCTGGCAGCGTGCCACGCCTGTCGCTGCAATCCCAACAAGATCGCCAGTTATCCCGCCAGCTGGCAGCCAGAGAATTGTCACTATACCTGGCAGGATCGCGGCGAACCGGCACCGTCCACGCTCGATCGCTACCTGAACGGCGGTTTTTTGGTGCTGAAGCCGGATCTGGCGGTGTTTGCGTGGCTGCAGGAGAAAGTGGCGGGCATTACCGATCTGCGCCGCTACCCGTTCTCGGAGCAGGATTTGCTTAATGAAGTGTTCGAGGATCGCTGGCTGCCGCTTTCGTACAAATACAATGCGCTGAAAACCTTGCCGTTCCAGCACAGTAAGACGTGGCGCGAAGATGAAGTGAAGAACCTGCACTTTATTCTGGCGAAGCCGTGGAAACGCGACTTGAATCAGCCTGAATCGGAACGCGACCGCTACTACGCGCTGGATAAGCTATGGTGGGAGTTAGCGGCGGAATAAAAAAAAACAGCGCGATTCGTCGCGCTGTTTCATATGAATTGCCCGTTACTGCGGGCCAGTTCGCCGCGAATGGGTTTCCTACGAAGCTTATGAACGGGTCTTCGCAATGCGCTCAAGCGCGACCTGCGCCAAAAAACCTGAACGGGTTTTGAATTCGGGATGCGTTGCTACGCAGCGGTCAATGCGATCAATCAGCAGTTTTGGCAAGGTTACATTGATTTTCTCGGACCCGCCCAAAATGCGAGTGACATCCACATCAATAAGTACCCAAACATAACCTGCATATTGCGGATCTTTCATCAACGATTTCAATTCAGAAACCGCCGGGATGTCCTGCTCTAATTCTACCAGCAGCTCCAGATGGCCGATAATCGCCTCTTTGGCATTTGTTACCGCCGCTTCCAGCGTATCTCCAGCAGAAAAACAGCCCGGCAAATCCGGCACCGTGACGCCAAATGCCGTGCTTTGGTCGCCCGCCTCAATCGCGATGGGATAGAACATACGTCACCTCTTTCGAATTAATGGACAGTCAGTCCGGCTTGTTTCCTGATACTTTTCACCGTTTTGATCGGCAAATCCTTTTTGGGGTGCGGTATCGTCACCAGCCCTTTTTTTACCGGATGGACAAAATGGTGATGGCTACCGTTTACTCGTATCAGTTCCCAGCCATCGGCCTTGATCTCGGCCATTAATGATCTGCTATCCATGCCATTGCCTTACCGCGTCCTGAAAGCATAAAAAATAACCCCAATAACTCTAAATCGCAAGAAGAGTTATTGGGGTTATCTTTTTCCCAAATAAAAAGGTCGTCATAAATGACGACCTCAAGATGAGTGGTGAATGGAAATTTATTGCGCTTTTGGCTCGCCCATCGCTTTCAACTTCTTCGACAGCTCGCGACGCTCTTTGGAGAGGTCAGCGTTTTTGATGATGTACTCATCAACGCGGTCTTCATAGTCCACACGCATGCTGGCGATAATTTCCTGCACCGCCTCGATGCTCATGCCGGGTTTGATGTATTCACTCAGGTTGTCCAGCAGCAGCACACGTTTCTGGTTATCACGGACTTTCTTCTCGTTATCCACGATTTCGCGCTGCAGTTTGTTTTTACGACGGAACATACGCACAAACTCCAGTACGTCCTGAAATGATTGCTTGGCATTTTCCATGTTGGCACCTTTCTTGAGGCCTGCGTCGGCAGGCGGAATAGTCATAACGTTTAGCTTAGCGGCTTGGCCGCCAGGGTTGCAATTCTCACCGCTAAATTCGGACTGGCGCTTATCTTAGCGCAAAGAAAGGGTGATTCACATTAAGTCCTTGCCTGAGAAAACTATTTACGCAGCGCCAGACGCACTAAATCAGTCATACGCTCCAGCTGACGCGCCTGTTCAAGGCTCAGCCAAACGTAGCCGTAAATCGCCGTGGTTTCGGAACGTCCGCTGCGATTAGCAATCAGCTGCTCCAGTTCCTGGGTGATCTCCTCCAGCGCGTGGCTGTTGGCGGTGATCTGCTCGGTTTCGCCTTTCACCATCAGCGTGGCCAGCGCATTTAGCGTGTCTTCTGTCATCTGCTGGGTGCGGCGCAGCGTAGGCGCGTTGAGCATAATCAAGTGGCTTTCACGCGACGACCACCATGCATCAATTTGCATCTGCATGGTGTTGACCAGATTGCGATTGATGGTTTGGATCGCCTCAAACACCGATTTCGGAATGCGCGTCTCTTTACTCGCCGGCTCCAGCAGCGCGCGCATTTTGATCACGCTGCTCAGCAATTTCTGAAAAGGTTTATTCAGCCGCGGCTTCTCCAGCAAATTGGCGGAGAAGCCGGTGTGATGCAGTTTGGCCATGGCGATAAACGCATCCGATAACTGGATGCGCCAATGCGTATAGGCGCGCTGCGCCCAGATGGCGCTGAACAGCAGCGCCATCAGTGAACCGAGAATCACATCGCCTCCGCGCCACATGGCGATGGTGAAATCCCCGGCCGGTGCGCCAACCACCACGCCGAGCGTGATGCCGATCAGCAGCGCCATGTAGGGATGTTTTCCCAGCGTCAGATAGCCACAGACCACCATCACAACGGCGCACCACACCAGCATCACCGGCAGTGAAAACAGCTCAAGCTTGAGCGCGATCAGGCCAGAAATCAGACCGGCAAAAGTGCCGCTAATGCGCTGCACCACGCGCGGCAGCACGTTGCCCCAGGTGGAAATCGGCCCCATCACGACCACCAGCGTAATCAGAGGCCAGGTGCCTTCGGGAATGTCGGTGAGCCGCACAAACAGGAAACACAGCACAAAGGCGATAGCGATACGCACGCCGTGTACGGTGCGATAGTGGCGGTAGAACCAGAACTCAATCTGCGAGATGGGCTTGTCAGCGCGTAACATGGTTGTCCGGGAACGCTAAAAATTTGCGCGCTATGTTACCCTGGGCACGGCTGCATCATCAGGGTCGAACGCAATTATTTTTCAGGTTTTGCTGAAATACAACATGGATATTACATCAGGTTTTCTCAATAGAAACATTGATGTAACGCAGCGTGTTTGGTGCGTGCATTAAAACGGTTGCCATGAATGGCGATCGGAAAATCATGTCATCGTACACCAGCACACCTTTCTGGTCTGCAACGCCAACAGCGATTGTGTCATCATCGCCGCATCACGGCGACGATGATGACGCGGAAAGACGCGACAGATTACAGTTTCTGTTTCACGTAATCGCTGATGCGCGTAATGATGCCTGCCTCTTCCACCGCTTGCAGCGCGTAGAGCGGATAGCTGGCCAACTGCTTATCTTTGTCCATCACCTGAATTTCGCCAATCTGCTCGCCCGCTTTCAGCGGCGCTTCCAGATCTTTGCGATCAATAACGTATTTCGCCATCACGTTGGCCACTTCGGTGCGCGGCAGCGACAGGTAGATATCCTGCGTGGTGCCGACATCGACCTTATGCGGATTGCCGTACCAGACGTTTTCGCTACCGATTTTTTTGCCTGCGTGGAACAGTTGCACGGTATCAAAGCTGTTTTGGCCCCACACCAGCAGCTTGCGCGCCTGATCTTCACGCCCTTTCGGGCTCTTGCCGCCCATGATCACCGCAATCAGGCGATGACGTCCGACGACGTTGGAAGCGATGATGTTAAAACCGGCGCTTTCGGTGTGGCCGGTTTTCAGCCCATCGACGTGCAGATTTTGATCCCACAGCAAGCCGTTGCGGTTGTTTTGGGTGATGCCGTTCCACGTCAGGGTTTTCTCCCCGTACATGGCGTAGAAATCGGGCTCGCCGCTGATGATGGCGCGCGACAGCACCGCCAGATCGCGTGCGGTGGTGTGCTGGCCCGGCGCATCGAGGCCGTGCACGGTTTCAAAATGGGTGTGCGACAGGCCGAGTTTCTGCACGTAGCTGTTCATCATGGTGACGAAGCTGCTTTCGCTGCCGGCCACGTGGTCCGCCAGCGCTACGCAGGCATCGTTACCAGAATCGATGATCACGCCGCGCATCAGGTCGCGCACCGTGACCTGATCGCCCGGCTTGAGGAACATCAGCGAGGAGCCTTTGAACACCGGATTGCCTGCGCCCCACGCATCTTTGCCGATAGTGACTTTGTCATCGCGGCTGATTTTATTCTGATCGATAGCGCGATCCACGACATAGCCGGTCATCAGTTTGGTCAGGCTGGCCGGGTTACGCTCTTCATCCGGATTGCCAGCGGTGAGAATTTGTCCGGTGGTGGCGTCCATCAACACCCATGAAGCCGCATCAATCGGCGGGGGTGTCAGGGGAAATGGCATGCTGTCGTCAGCCTGCGCCCACGATGCCCAAATAATTATTCCAGATACAGTTACCAGCAGACGCCTTTTCAACACTTCTTCCTCAAAATCAAAAAATGAATTTACCGCCGCACGTTTTACGGCAAATAGCGCTTACAGATCTGAATAAATTGAAAAAAAGTATGAACTGCGCATAAATGCTGCGCGCCTGCTCGCAGCGAGGATGATCGAGGTTGTACTGCTACCCATGGACGACTATCCTGTGCGTTGATTCTCCATTGCCAGGATAACGCCGTGCCCGCCTCTGAGTTCACCTTCTTATTCCACGATTATGAAACCTTCGGTAAAAGCCCGTCGCTGGACCGTCCGGCGCAGTTCGCGGGCCTGCGTACCGATAAAGAATTCAATGCAGTAGGTGAACCGCAGGTGTTTTATTGCCAGCCAGCCGACGATTATCTGCCGCAGCCGGAAGCGGTGATGATCACCGGCATTACGCCGCAAACCGCCAAAGCGCGCGGCGTGACCGAGGCGGCGTTTGCCGAACGCATTCATGGCCTGTTTAGCGAGCCGCAAACCTGTGTGATTGGTTACAACAATGTGCGTTTTGATGATGAAGTGACGCGCAATATCTTCTATCGCAACTTCTTTGATCCTTATGGCTGGAGCTGGCAGAACGGCAATTCGCGCTGGGATTTACTCGATGTGATGCGCGCCTGCTACGCGCTGCGTCCGGAAGGCATTGAGTGGCCGGAGAATGACGATGGCTTCCCCAGCTTCAAGCTGGAGCATCTCACTAAGGCCAACGGCGTAGCGCACGAACAGGCGCACGATGCGATGTCCGACGTTTATGCCACGCTGGCGATGGCAAAACTGGTAAAAGAGAAGCAGCCGAAGCTGTTTGAGTTTCTGTTTACCCATCGCAACAAACAGAAACTGATGACGCTGATTGATATCCCGCAGATGAAACCGCTGGTGCACGTCTCCGGCATGTTCGGTGCGGCGCGCGGTAACACCAGCTGGATTGTGCCGCTGGCGTGGCATCCGGATAACCGTAACGCGCTGATTGTCGCCGATTTGGCCGGTGATATGTCGCCGCTGCTGACGCTGGAATCTGACGAACTGCGCGAGCGTTTATATACCCGCCACAGCGATTTGGGCGATCTGCCTGCGGTGCCGATCAAGCTGGTGCACATTAATAAGTGTCCGGTGCTGGCGCCTGCCAGCACGCTGCGTCCGGAAGATGCCGCGCGCCTCAACATCGATCGTCAGCAGTGCCTTGCAAACCTCAAGCTGCTGCGTGACCACGCGGAAGTGCGTGAGAAAGTGGTGGCGCTGTTTGCCGACGCCGAGCCGTTTACCCCGTCAGATGATGTTGACGCGCAGTTGTATGACGGTTTCTTTAGCGATGCCGATCGCGCTGGCATGAATATCATCCGCCAGACGCCGCCGCAGAACTTACCGGCGCTGGATTTGACCTTCGACGACAAGCGCATTGCTAAATTGTTGTTCCGTTACCGTGCGCGCAACTTCCCCGGCACCCTGGATGACGCCGAACAGCAGCGCTGGTTGCAGCATCGCCGCGAAGCGCTGAATGCCGAGCGCGTGCAGGCGTTCTTGCTGGAGCTGGAGTCGCTGGCGAGTTTGCATGAGGGGAATACGGAGAAGATGGCGCAGCTGAAGGCGCTGTATTTGTATGCGCAGGAGCTGGTGTCTTAGTTCTCTGCGATTTGATGCCCTCACCCCGGCCCTCTCCCACAGGGAGAGGGAGACGCTGCCAAATGCTGGCGTGAGCGCTCGATCGGTTCCCTCTCCCTGTGGGAGAGGGTTAGGGTGAGGGAAAACCCTTAAATCATCCCCCACACCAGCCACGTCAATGCGAAACCGCTCAGCCCCATCACCGTCGTCAATACCGTCCAGGTCTTCAGACCATCGGCCACTGACAAGCCCAGATAGCGCGTCACCACCCAAAAACCCGCATCATTGACGTGCGACAAACCTAACCCACCGAAACAGGCCGCCAGCGTCACCAACACGCGCTGCATATCCGTTACATCGCCCACCGCCTGGCTTAACAAGCCGCTGGTGGTCAGAATCGCCACCGTTGCCGACCCCTGCGAAGCACGCAGCGCCAGCGACAGAATAAAGGCCGCCGGAACTAATGGCAGATGCAAGGTTTCCAGCGTCAACGCCAGCGCTTTGCCCACGCCCGATTCCACCAGCACCTTACCAAACGCACCGCCCGCGCCCGCCACCAGAATCACGCTGGCGGAGCTGGGAATCGCACGTCCGGTGAGATCTTCCAGTTTCTCTTTGCTCCAGCCGCGACGCACACCAAGCAGCCATGCCGCCAGTCCCAGCGCAATCAGCAACGCAATGGCTGGCGTACCGATCACCGTCATCACCGCACGCAGCTTGCTGCCTTCAGCCAGCGTGGTATGCGCGACGGTGCCCATGACGATCAACAGAATCGGCACAACAATCAGACCGGTAATGGTCAGTGCACCCGGCGCTGGCGCGTCGTTCTTCGGCTTGCCTTCCGGCTTCGCCAGCTGCAGCTGTTCTAATACATCAACGGAAAGATGATATTGGCGCAGGTTCATCGCTTTCGCGACGTAATAACCGACGATACCCACCGGAATCGAGATCAGGATACCGAGCATCATCAGCCAGCCCATATCAGTGTGCAGAATGCCCGCCGCCGCCGCCGCGCCGGGATGGGTTGGCAGCGCCACATGCACCGTCAGCATCACGCCCGCCATCGGCAAGCCAAACTTCAGCGGTGACACGCGCGCCACTTTGGTGAAGCCATAAATCAGCGGTATCACGATGATAAAGCCGACTTCGAAGAACACCGGAATGCCGAGGATAAACGCCGCCATGGTCAGCGCCGCCACGGTCCGCTTGATACCCAGCGATTTACTGAAGCGTTGTGCCAGCGACTCGGCACCGCCCGAGGCTTCAATCACTGCGCCGAGCATCGCCCCCAGCACGATGATAATGGTGATATGCCCCAGCAAGTTACCCATCCCGCTAAAGATGGTTTCCATAATTTTGTCGGCTGGAATGCCGGTCGCAATCGCCACCAGCAAGCTGACAATCAGCAGCGCCACGAAGGGGTGAACTTTGGTTTTAATCACCAGCAGCAGCAAGATCACAATGCTGGCGGTAGCAATGGCTAACAACAACGCGGTAGACATGATAATCCTCTGATTTAATTAGTATAGTTTGGGTACAGCTCTATCTGGTATTGACGAATTCAGGTATGACTTACCCAGCACAGTGCTGAAAATCCCTGTGCTGGGTGGTTAAAAAAATTTATTTAGCGTAAGGCGCGAACCAGTCGAGGCCGGCTTCAGTGCGGCCGCGCGGGATGTATTCACATCCCACCCAACCGTCGTAACCCACTTCATCCAGCAGGTCGAACAGATAGGAATAGTTGATCTCGCCCTCATCCGGCTCGTGGCGATGCGGCGCAGAGGCGATCTGGATATGGCGATAACGACCAGCGTATTCACGAATCAGATGCGTCAGATTGCCGTCCACCAGCTGTGCATGGAACAGATCGAGCTGAGTAAAGACGTTGGCACGATCGATACGCGCCATCATCGCCAGCGTCTGATACTGGCTGGCGTAGAGATAATTCGGTTTAGTGACTGGATTAAGTGCTTCCAGCAGCAGGCGAATGCCGTGCGGCGCAAAACGCTCGGCGGCATAATGCATATTACGCACGAAAGTCTCTTCATAGGCTGCACGATCGGCACCGTTTGGCACCGTTGCCGCCATCACATGCACCTGCCGGCAGTTGAGTGCCAGCGCATACTCCAGCGCCCGATCGATATCGGCACGCGCTTCCTGTTCACGGCCCGGAATGGCGGAAACGCCCCACTCGCCCGCCTGCACGTTGCCTGCAGCGGTGTTAAACAGCACCAGTTCCAGCTGATGTTTTTCCAGCTCGGCTTTAATCACCTTGGCCGGAAAGTCATACGGGAACAGGAATTCAACGGCGCGAAAACCGGCGTTGGCCGCGGCGGCAAAGCGTTCGATAAACGGCAACTCACCGAACTGCGTAGATAGATTGGCTGCAAACTTAGGCATTAAACATTCCTCAATTCCGCGACTTCGCTATCGGTCAGATAACGAATCGAGCGGTCACCGAGCGTAAACATCAGGCGCGCGGTCTCTTCCAGTTCTTCAGTGTTATTGGCAGCTTCGCGCAGGGATTTGCCCACCACCACCGGACCATGATTGGCCAGCAGGAAGGCGTTATAACGCGAGGCCAGATTGGCCAGATCGTCTGCCAGGCGCTGATCGCCCGGCTTGTAATACGGCACCACCGGCACATCGCCGACGCGCATCACCACATACGGCGTGAACGGACGAATACAGTTTTCGCTGTCGAGATTGTTCAGGCAGGAGAGCGCCGTCAAATAGTGGCTGTGCAGATGCACCACCGCTTTGCACGCGGGATTGTTCAGATAGAGCGCGCGGTGAAAAGCCACCTCTTTCGAGGGCTTGTCGCCGGAGATCCATTCGCCCTGAATCGTCACTTTCGACAGGCGATCGGCCTGCAGTTCGCCGAGGCAGGAGCCGGTTGGCGTCGCCAGCAAGTTGCCATCCTCCAGCAGCAGCGACAAATTGCCCGCTGAACCGGTGGCGTAACCGCGCTGAAAGAAGGACGCGCCGAGCTGTACCATTTCTTCGCGTGCTTGTTGTTCCGTCATGCTGAATACTCCTGTTGTGCGCGGGCAAAGAACTGTTCGTCGCCAAAGTTGCCTGATTTCAGCGCCAGCGACAGCGGCTGATGGATATCGCGTACCCACGGCACGCCCGGTGAAATCATCGGGCCAATGTGGAATGCGGTAACGCCAAGGCTTTGTGCCACCACGCCCGAGGTTTCACCGCCAGCAACGATGAAGCGCTGCCAGCCACGGGTTTTCAGTTCACGGGTTACCGCAGCAAACAGCTTTTCAACCGCTTCACTGCTGCGCGCCGCGCCGTATTGCTGCTGAATGGCTTGCAGCTGCTGCGCATCGGCGGTAGCAAACAGCAAGGGCGCCAGATCGGGCTGATGATGCGCTGCAACCCAGTCACAGAGTTCCTGCGCATAGCTTTCGGCGTTATCGAGGCAGCGCTCCACCAGCACTTCATGCGAGGGCGCTTGCTGACGATACGCCTGCACCTGACGGTTGGTCATTTGCGAGCAGGAGCCTGAGATCACCACCGCGCGATCGCCTTGTGGGCGCCCGGCGTGTTCAGCATCGCTGTTCTGCTGCTGCGTTGCCCAGGCGCGGGCGATACCGATCGCCAGGCCTGAACCGCCGGTCACCAGGCGCGTCTGTTTTAGCGCTTCGCCCTGCGTCAGCAGATGCTGCTCGTGCAGCGCATCCATCACCACATAGTTGATGCCCTGCGCTTTCAGGGTATCCAGCTGCGCACGCACCGCATCAGCACCTTGATCCAATTGCGCGGCGTTGATCACTGCGGCCTGGCCTTTGGCCTGGCGCGTCATCAAACGCACCAGATTGCTATCGGTCATTGGCGTTACCGGATGATGGCGCATGCCCGATTCAGACAGCAGCTGATCGGCGACAAAAAGATAGCCTTGATACACCGTACGACCGTTAACCGGCAGCGACGGCGAGATCACCGTTTGCGTTTCGCCCAACGCCGCCAACAGCGCATCAGTCACCGGGCCGATATTGCCCTGCTCGGTGCTGTCAAAGGTGGAGCAATATTTGAAATAGAAACGATCGCAGCCCTGCTGTTGCAGCCACTGCAGCGCCGCCAGAGACTGATCGATCGCCTGCTGTGCCGGGCATGAGCGTGATTTCAGGCTGATAACAATCGCCTGCGCGCTCAGCGCGTCATGACTTTCCGGCACGCCGTTGAACTGGATGGTCGGCAGACCGTTCTGCACCAGAAAACTGGCGATGTCGGTTGCGCCGGTAAAATCGTCTGCAATAACGCCTAAACGCATGATTATTGCTCCTTCGCCTGCGGCAGCGTGATGCCGCTGAAGATCTTGATCACTGCGCTGTCATCTTCACGACCGTGGCCGGCGTTGCTGGCTTCGGTAAACATATTGAGCGCAGTAGAAGCCAGCGGCAGCGGGAAGTGCAGCGACTTGGCGGTATCCGCCACCAGATTGAGATCTTTAACGAAGATATCGACCGCTGATTTCGGCGAGTAATCGCCATCCACCACGTGACGCATGCGGTTCTCGAACATCCATGAGTTACCGGCGGCGTTGGTCACCACGTCATACATGGTGTCGAGCGGGATTCCAGCGCGCGCGGCGAGCGCCATCGCTTCAGCGCCCACAGCAATGTGCACGCCCGCCAGCAACTGGTGAATGATTTTTACGGTTGAGCCGAGACCGATTTCGCTGCCCACGCGATAGACTTTCGCCGCCACCGCATCCAGCACAGGCTTGAGCAGGGCAAAAGCTTCATCGCTGCCGGACGCCATTACCGTCATTTCGCCAACTGCAGCTTTGGCTGCGCCGCCGGAAACCGGTGCATCCAGCATCAGCAACTGATGCTGCGCCAGCTGTTGTTCAATCGCCTGCGCATCCTGTGAAGAGATGGTAGAAGAGACCATGACCACGGTGCCGGGCTTGAGCTGCGCCGCCACGCCGTTTTCACCGAACAGGATTGCTTTAACCTGCGCGGCATTCACCACAAGCAGCAGCACCGCATCGAGTTCAGCGGCAAAGCGGGCAGCGGAGGTTTGCGCATCACGTGCACCGGCCTGACGCAGGGTTTCCAGCGCCTGCGGATTGAGATCAACACCCCAGGTATTTAATCCTGCACGGATGCAAGACTGCGCTGCACCCATGCCCATGGAACCTAAACCAATCACGCCGATGTTATTCACGGTTGCTGACATAGCAAACCTCCATTGTTAATTTAAGTGATAATTTGTTCATTGGTGTTAAGTCTGCCGCAGTCAGTGGCGAATAAACGTGCGTGATATCACAAAAATTAACTTATGCGCGCAAGGATTAACATGGATTCACAGCCGGAGGTCAGCGCTTCGAAGTCAGTCCAGATGGGATTTCTGCTTAGATTACGGCGAGATAAATTGTGCTGCGGGCTGTGAATCGATGATCTACAATGTGAAAAAATGATAATTCAGGGAGAGCAAGGTGATTCCGGTTGAACGTCATCAACAAATTTTAGCGCTGGTGGGCGAACGCGGCGTGGTTAGCATTGCCGAGCTCACTGAGCGCTTGGGTGTGTCGCATATGACGATACGTCGCGATGTGCAGAAGCTGGAAGAGCAAGGTGCGGTATTGTCTGTTTCGGGCGGCGTGCGCTCGGCGGATCGTCTGGCGGCGGAGCCGTCGCATCTGGCGAAAACCAATATGTATAGCGGCGAGAAGATGGCGATTGGGCAGTATGCCGCGCGTCATATTCCGCGTAATAGCTGCATCTATCTCGATGCCGGCACTACCACACTGGCGCTGGCGCGCGAGTTGCTTGAGCGTGATGACTTGCTGGTGGTGACCAACGATTTCGTGATTGCGCGCCTGCTGATGGAGAGCAGCGGCTGCAAGCTGATTCACACCGGCGGTACGGTGTGTCGTGAGAACCGATCCAGCGTCGGTGAAGCGGCGGCCAGAAGTTTGCGCCAGCTGGCGATTGATATCGCGTTTATCTCCGCGTCCTGCTGGGGCCCGCGCGGGCTGTTTACGCCGGATGAGGATAAGGTGCCGGTGAAGCTGGCGGCGAGCGATGTGAGTAGTAAACGCGTGTTGTTAAGCGACAGTTCGAAGTACAACAAGATTGCGACGCATCTGGCGTTGCCGCTGGAGCGGTTTGATACCTTGATTACCGATGCGGGGTTGAGTAAAGCGGGACGCGAGGCGTTGAGTGCGGGGCGTTGGGAGTTGGTGTTGGCGGGATAGTGCGTGCTGTTCCCGGTCGGTGCTCGCTGTCCCCCATCCCGGCCTTCCCCCGCTAGCGGGGGAAGGAGACGCTGCCACATGCAGCTTCAGAACTCACATATGGCAGCATCTTCCTCCCCCATTTATGGGGGAGGACCGAGGAGGGGGACAGCGACGTCGATCAAATCACACTTCTTCGCTGAACTGCGGAACCGGGTTGCGGAAGGTGCGGGTCACAAAGGCGAGGTAAATAATACCAATCGCAGCCCACACCAGGCCGAGCACCATGGAGGTCTCTTCCAGGTTAATCCACAACGCACCCACCGTCAGGGCACCCATTACCGGCAGCACCAGATAGTTGATGTGATCTTTCAGCGTCTTGTTACGCTTCTCACGGATCCAGAACTGCGCAATCACCGACAGGTTTACAAAGGTGAACGCCACCAGCGCACCGAAGTTAATCAGCGCAGTTGCGGTTACCAGGTCGAAGTTGATCGCCATCAGCGCGACCGCGCCCACCAGCAGCACGTTCAGTGACGGCGTGCGGTATTTCGGGTGCACGAAGCCAAAGAAACGCTGCGGGAACACGCCATCGCGGCCCATCACGTACATCAGACGTGAAACGCCTGCGTGCGCGGCCATACCGGATGCCAGCACCGTCACCACCGAGAAGATCAGGATGCCAATTTGCAGCGCTTTACCCGCCACGAACAGCATGATCTCTGGCTGTGAAGAGTCCGGATTCTGGAAACGCGAGATGTCCGGGAAGTACAGCTGCAGGAAGTAAGAAACACCGATAAAGATCACACCACCAATCAGCGCGGTGAGGAAAATTGCGCGCGGGATCGTGCGTTCAGCATCTTTGGTCTCTTCTGACAGCGAACTGATACCGTCAAAACCAAGAAACGAGAAGCAGAGAATGGTCGCACCGGTAATCATCGGGACTACGTGCGCATTCTCAGACCAGAACGGTCTGCTGCTGGTCAATGTCCCCTCGCCAACACCGTGTGCCACACCGTAAACCACCATACCGGTAATCACTACCATCACTACCACCTGCAGCACCACGATCACGCTGTTGAAGTTGGCAACGGTTTTGATTCCACGCAGGTTGGAGATGGTCATAAAGGCCACCAGCAGCACCACGAAAATCCACGACGGAATGCCCGGCACCAGCGTCTCAAAGTAGCTTTTCGCCAGCAGGATGTTGATCATCGGCATGAACAAGTAGTCCAGCAGTGATGACCAGCCAACCATAAAGCCGACGTGCGGACTGATTGCCTTCTGAGCATAGGTGTAAGCGGAGCCCGCAGATGGGAAGCGGCGTACCAGCTTGCCGTAGCTCACGGCAGTAAACAGAATCGCGATCAGGGCGAAAGCATAAGCGGTGGCGACGTGGCCGTCGGTCAATCCAGACACGATTCCGAAGGTATCAAACAGGGTCATTGGCTGCATATACGCCAGGCCCATCATGACAACCGGGATCAGGGTCAGAGATTTTTTCAGGTGTGCACGCTGAGGTGCGGCAGAGGTGTTAAGCGACATTGTTCAGGCCCCCGCAGACGACAACCGCGATCGGTTGGGCTACAGGGCTACTGCGCAATTTGCTGCAGTGAGAAGTGATATTAGTGTTTACGATTGTCGCGGCGCCGTAGTCATCACGGAAGCGAGAACCAGCCTGCGCTGGTGCAATGTTAAACAGTCCCATCTTTGTTTTCCTCAAATCTCACGCACAAGCGTGTTTGTCAGTATCTATCTATCCGGATGCGTGTCCGGCCTCGTGTGAATGTCAGTGAGTACATCATGCAAAAAAATAACCGACGCGGTTAACGTCGGTTAGTTCTCATTTTGCAGGGCGCGTATTTTGCCCCAACTTATGCCATCGGCACAAGACGTTAGATCAATTCTTCCGGCACTCAGGCATTCTTGAGCATCCAGTCGATTTCCGTCGAGGTGATTAAGCGCTCAAACTGCATCAGTTCGTACTGTTTGCAGCTGTGCCACACCCCGCTAAAACGCTCGCCCAGCAGCTTTTGCAGCGGATAGCTATTCTCGAATTCATACAGCGCATCACTCTGCCGAATCGGTAATGCCAGCCCTTCGGCTTCATGTCCATTGCCCTGCACCGCATGCGGTAAAGGTAGCTGATTATCCAGACCGTGCAAGATACCGGCAAGAATTGTTGACACCACCAGATAGGGATTTGCATCCGCACCGGCCACGCGATACTCGATGCGATGGTTATCCGCATCGCCACAAGGCACACGCAGCGCAACCGTGCGGTTGTTATGTCCCCATGACGCCTGCAGCGGTACATAGGCTTCCGGCAGGAAGCGGCGATAGGCGTTCACGTTCGGCGCCAGCAGCGCCATCGAAGCCGGCATTAAATCGATCATGCCCGCCAGCGCGCGTTTCATCAGCGGTGAATCGCTGCCGTCATCAAGCGCGAAAGCGTTGTGGTCGGCGGCATCCAGCATGCTGATGTGCACATGCATGCCGCTGCCTGCGTACTCTTCATAAGGCTTGGCCATGAAAGTGGCGGTCATGCCGTGATTTTCCGCCACCTGACGCACTAGCCGTTTCAGCTGAATAGCGTGATCGCAGGCTTTCAGCACGTCGCGCGTGTGATGCAGGTTGATTTCGAACTGGCCGGGCGACGCTTCCGCCAGCGCGCCATCGGCGGGAATGCCTTGCAGCCTGGCCAGATGGTCGATGTCCCGCAGTACGTCGGCGAAGTGATCGAGATTATCCACCGAATACACCTGGCTCTGCATATTGCGTTCGTCACTGCCCGGCGAGCACGGCGGCTGAATGAAGCCCTCCGCATCACGCTTTTTATCCACCAGATAGAACTCCAGCTCTACCGCTACCACCGGGAACAATCCTCGATTACGCAGCTGTTGCCACAGTCGATTGAGGACATTACGGGGTTCAACGTCAAAGGGAGTGCCATCTTGGTTACACATGGTCAGCAACAGCTGAGCGATGTGCGTGGGATCGGCGGCAGAAGGAATCAAGGTGCCGGGCACCGGCATGCAGAGGTGGTCGGGTTCGCCCAGTGACTGACCCAGTCCGGCGTCTTCGACGGTGTTACCGAGAATATCCATAGCGAAAACCGAGGCCGGGAAGTAACACCCTTTTTCCAGTTTTGCCAATGCGGAGATGGGAATGCGTTTACCGCGAAATACCCCATTTAAATCATTAAGAAGAATATCGACATACTGCGTTTCAGGATGGCGTTCCAGCCAGGTTTTGACCTCCAGCTGGAACGCGCTTGTTCGCTTCTCTTCACTGTGTCGCGTGAAGTCTTCTACTTCTACGAGGTTCGTCATGATCCCACCCGCCCTTTACCGTTTAATATTGGTGCGCGCAATGCTCAAAATAACAGCCACTCCACTAACATAGCGCTAACGCAAAAAGTGTGCAAATGTAACAATTCTGTTTGAGGAATGAACGATCGGTTGCTAGATTGACAAAATATTGCACACTTTTAAGGCCAGCCGCGCATTTCCGGCGAAAATATTGAACAGCAACGCGGAGACGTTATGGGCATTATTTTTGACAAGCCCTTGATTGGCGTAGTGATGTGCCAGAACTTTATTGGCAGCCACGTAGGGCAAACGGTTCACAACAAATATCTCGACGCTATCGTGCTTGCCGGTGGCGTGCCGCTGCCATTACCGCATCAACTGATGCAGGCACCTCATCTATTAGAAAACAGTATGACCGTGCTGGATGGCATTTTGCTGACCGGCAGCCCCAGCAACATCGAACCCTGGCATTACGGCGCAGACGGTAAAGAGGCGCATGCCGATCCGGCGCGCGATCGCCTCGCCTTTGGGCTCATCACCCATGCGATGGGTAAAAAGATGCCGATGTTCGGTATCTGTCGCGGTTTGCAGGAGCTGGTGGTCGCTAATGGCGGTGCGCTGCATCGCCAGCTGCATATGACACATCTGTTTCAGGAGCATCGCGAAAACGACGCGCTGCCGCTGGATGAGCAATACGCGCCGGTACATACCGTGCAGCCAGAAGTGGATGGCATGCTGAGCCAACTGCTCGGCAGCGCCGAACCATTTGCTGTCAACTCGCTGCACGGGCAAGGCATCCGTGAAACCGGTCCGCAGCTGCGTGTCGAAGCGCGCGCGCCCGATGGGCTGGTTGAAGCCGTAAGCCTGCCAAAGCACCCTTTTGCCCTTGCGGTGCAATGGCATCCGGAATGGCACTCCGATCGCGATCCGGTCTCGCGCCGTTTGTTTGAGGCTTTTATCCACGCCGCTGTCTGTTATCACAAGGAAAAACAGCCATGAATGATGCCACTCTGGCACCCGGACGTCGCTTATCGCAGATCCGGCAGGAGTTGGGATTGTCTCAGCGTCGCGTCGCTGAGTTATCAGGTTTAACGCACAGCGCCATTAGCACCATTGAACAGGACAAAGTGAGCCCGGCCGTCAGCACCTTACAGAAGCTGCTGAAAGTTTACGGGCTTTCGCTCTCAGAGTTTTTCTCCGAACCCAAAATCAATGCCACGCCGCGGGTGATTGTGCGCCCGGAAGAGTGCGTGGAGATCGGCAGCCTTGGCGTATCGCTGATGCTGATCGATAACGGTGCCGCACGACGCGCGCTGGCGATGCTACTGGAGCGTTATGAACCCGGCGCCAGCACCGGCGAGAAGTTACGCCATCCCGGCGAGGAAACCGGCACCGTGCTGGAAGGGGAAATCATGCTGGTGGTCAACGGCCAGAGTTACCATCTCTATCGCGGTGAAAGCTATGTGATTGATACCGGCTTGCCGCACAGTTTTACCAATACCTCAGATCAGCCGTGTCGCATTGTTAGCGCGCATACGCCCGCCAATTTCTAAGGTTTCGCGCTTAAGGAGGATGTCATGCAACATGTGGGAAGTTATTACGCCGCTACCGCCAACGCCCACCAGCCGTGGCCGGAGCTGCAAGAGTCAGTGCAGTGCGATGTCTGCATCATTGGCGGCGGCTTTACCGGGCTCTCGTCCGCGCTGTTTCTCACCGAAGCCGGTTACGACGTGGTGCTGCTTGAAGCGGCGAAAATCGGCTTTGGCGCCAGCGGCCGCAATGGCGGCCAGGTCGTCAACTCCTACAGCCGCGACGTGGATGTGATTGAGCAGCGCTACGGCAAACAGACCGCACAAATGCTTGGCAGCATGATGTTTGAAGGCGCGGAGATCATTCGCGACCGCATCGACCGTTACGCTATCGCCTGCGACTATCGTCCCGGCGGCATTTTCGCCGCACTGAATCAGCGGCAAATGGGCCATCTGCGCAGCCAAAAAGCCCTTTGGGCACACTACGGCAATCACGATTTGGAGCTGCTCGACGAACGCGGCATTCGGCGCGAAGTAGCGACCGATCGCTACGTCGGTGGCTTACTCGATAAGCGCGGCGGGCATCTTCATCCGCTTAATCTGGCGCTGGGCGAAGCCGAAGCGATTCGCCGTCACGGCGGGCGCATTTATGAGCAGTCAGCGGCGATTGAAGTGAAATACGGCGCACCGCATCGAATAAAAACCGCTAAGGGCGCAGTCAGCGCCACCTTCGTGATTTTTGCAGGTAACGCTTATTTGCCGTCACAGCTTGAACCGCGCCTGACAGGCAAAAGCATGCCGTGCGGTTCGCAGATCGTCACCACCGAACCTTTAACGCGCGATCAGGCGCTGGGTTTGCTGCCGAACAATTACTGCGTTGAAGATTGTAACTATCTGCTCGACTACTTCCGCCTCACCGCCGATAACCGCCTGCTCTACGGCGGCGGCGTAGTGTATGGCGCACGCGAGCCGGATGACATCGAAGCGCTGATTCGCCCTAAGCTGCTGCGCACCTTTCCGCAGCTGCGTGACATCAAAATCAGCCACCGCTGGAGCGGCAATTTCCTGCTCACGCTATCGCGCATGCCGCAGTTTGGGCAGGTGGAGAAGAATGCGTTCTTTATGCAGGGTGACAGCGGGCACGGCGTGACCTGTACGCATCTTTCGGGGAAGCTGATTGCTGAAGTGCTGCGTGGGCATGCGGAGAGATTTGATGCCTTCGCAAAATTGCCGCATCTGCCGTTTCCAGGTGGGAGACGGTTTAAGGTGCCGCTTACCGCGATGGGAGCGGCGTGGTATGCGTTAAGGGATCGGTTTGGGGTGTGAACCACTGATTACAATTTCTCGACATTCCTTTACCAAAACTTGCTATAAAACAGCAGTAATGTCAGGATCGGGCTCTTTAATTTTTGGGCTGCAAAATGTTGAGGTTGTTCGCTAGATACACTTCTGTAGGTGTAATTAATACGCTCATTCATTGGGGCGTATTTGCCGCACTTTATGCCATCTTTGGTAGCCAATCCCTGTCTAACCTCGTGGCGTTTTGTGTTGCGGTAACCTTTTCATTCTTTGCCAACGCAAAATGGACGTTTAACGCAGAAGCGACCACCACTCGATATCTTCTCTATATCTGCTTTATGGGCGCAATGGCAACAGCCGTGGGCTGGACAGCTGACTATCTGCACATTAATCCAATTATTACATTGGTTTTCTTCTCTGCACTCAGCTTGGTTTGCGGCTTCGCCTACTCTAAGTTTTTCGTGTTTAGGACAAGTAAATGAAATTATCTCTTATTGTTCCAGTACTGAATGAAGAGGAGGCCATTCCCCTCTTCTATAAAGCAGTACGCGAATTTGAACCCTTTCAAAAATATGATATTGAATTGGTTTTTGTAAATGATGGCAGCACAGACAAGACAGAAGCGGTACTAACTGAAATTGAGACGGACGATTCTTTAGTTAAACATATTTCGTTTACACGCAATTTCGGTAAAGAGCCAGCCCTTTTTGCTGGCCTTGAAGCAGCAACTGGCGATGCTATTATCCCTATTGATGTCGATTTACAAGATCCTATTGATGTCATTCCTTTGATGGTCGATAAATGGCATTTGGGCGCGGATATTGTTCTGGCGAAACGTGTTGATCGCAGCACAGACTCTCATCTAAAGCGTAAGACTGCTGAGTGGTTTTACAAACTGCATAACAAGATCAGCTCGCCAAAAATTGAAGAAAACGTGGGTGATTTCCGCTTAATGTCACGCGACGTAGTGGAAAATATCAAACTGCTGCAAGAACGTAACCTGTTTATGAAAGGTGTTCTCAGCTGGGTCGGCGGCAAAACTGAAGTCGTTGAATATATTCGCGCTGAACGTGTTGCTGGTACAACAAAATTCAATGGCTGGAAACTGTGGAACCTTGCACTTGAAGGGATAACCTCGTTTTCAACCTTCCCGCTTCGTATCTGGACTTATCTCGGGCTTGTCGTCGCTGCCCTTTCATTCATCTATGGCGCATGGATGGTAATTGATACTATTTTCTGGGGCAACCCTGTTAAAGGCTATCCTTCCATTATGGTTTCCATGTTGTTTTTAGGTGGTATTCAACTCATTGGGATTGGCGTACTTGGTGAATATATTGGCAGAATTTATTTAGAGACAAAAAGAAGACCAAGATTTATTCTTAAAAAATCAAAAGAGAAGATTTCACATGACTAAAGTTTTCAATGAGAAAAACGATAATAAAGTATTTATCTCCCTTGCAATATTACTTGTAATGTATTGTTTTCCTATAATATTTACTGGTAGATTATATATTGATGATTTGGGAAGAACATTATATGGTTATACCGGATGGGGGCTAAATGGCCGACCACTTAGTGATATGCTGATGTCTGCATTAAACTACGGCACTCCATTACTCGACATCTCTCCGCTAAACCAAATACTGAGCGTTATTTTGTTAGCAGGAACCTTATATTTCTACGCAAAAACTAATTTCCCTACACTCTCTTACATATCTACTACAGCTATTATATTTTTCTTTATAGCTAATCCATTTTATATTGAAAACTTGTCCTATAAGTATGATTCACTGACTATGTCACTTAGTCTAATAACATTGATTATTCCCTTTATTATAAGATTTAATAACGCTTATGATGTAATATTATCAATTACAATGATAATATGCTCATTGTCACTATATCAAGCATCGCTTGGTTTATTTGCTATTCTTACAGTAATCGAGTTAACAACAAAGTTTAGCAAACTTGGTAATAAACACATTTTACTAAGAACCTTATCGCGATTATTACAAATTACCATCGGCTATGTAATATATAGGATATTCATTGCGTCTAAATTTGTCGAGGGTGAATATAATTTAACGCACTCAAAAACGCTTCCTTTGAATATCGATTCATTAGTTCCATTTGAGAAAAACCTAAGTAACGTTTTGTGGTATTTCAATGAATGGATTGCAAGCATACCATTATTCGCCACAATTACATACGCTCTAATATTTTTAATATCTATAATTTTTATCGCTCGAGACTTATATGACGATGGATTGAGGAAAAATGCACTCTCCTTCGCCATATTACTATCTTCGCCTTTGTTAATTTTTATTTTTTCTTTTGCACCACTTCTGACTTTAGAATTTCCAGTATTTGCACCGCGAGTATTAATTTGCTTTGGTGGCGTCCTTTTGTATTTTTCACTAATAATTTTGCGTGTAATAAAAAACAACCATTTAAAAACATTAGTTTGTTTACCAATGCTTTGGGTGGCGTTATATTATTCTTACTCTTTCTCTAACGCATCCTCCAGCCAAAGGGATATTGACAGTTTGATTTCATCATCAATTTATAATGACGCAAGCCATTACGGTAATGAATTTAAATATGTCAATATTATAGGGAAAATGCCTGAATCTAAACAATTTTCATTGGCTCAGTCAAAACTTCCGATTATGTCTCGGCTCATACCAGTCTATATGAATGGCGATTGGTTATGGGGTGCAGAGTTACTCAATCATTATGGCATGACACTACAATATAAAGTAATAGATGAAGACACAAAAAAAAACCTCTGCCAAATTAAACCCTTTGTAGTAAGTAAATATTACAACCTTTATTCAATTAGTGATGTATTAATCATCTCATTTACGAAATCTTCATGCTAACATTTGGCCTCGAATCAGATTCGAGGCCAAATTTCATGAACTTTAGAAGTTTACAATTGTTATAAATTATCACGTTACCAAATCGAAAATTTGTTATTCCAAGGGCATTTTCATCGGGTCATCATACGTATACTCAAACCCCAGCTCACTCGCGATCTTCGAGCCATCAATCACCTTGCCGTTAGAACGCTCGGGCTCAGCGACAAACGTCGGTGGCTCAAGCCCCAACTGCTTCGAAACGCTAGGATAAAAACTGTCGCGCGACGGATGTTTCGAGGCACACAAATTGTAAACATGCCCGCCTTTCGGGGTTTGCAGCAACAGCACAATCGCATCGACCACATCATCGAGATGCACCAGATTGACCGCATGCCCGCCGTTTTCCAGCCCGGTTTTACCGGCAAGGAAACGCCCCGGATGACGATTCGGCCCCACTAATCCCGCGAGACGCACAATGTCTACACTGGTGCCGGGCAAATCGTGCAGCCAGTTCTCCAGCTCCACCAGCGTTTTGCCGGCGACGGTTTCCGGCTGCAGCGGACTGCTCTCTTTCATTACACCCTCACCGCTGCCGTACACTGACGTTGAGCTGGTGAAAATAATGCGCGGCACTTTCTTCGCCAGCGCGGTATCCACAACGTTCTGCACCGCCTGCATGTAATCTTCACCGCCTTTCACCGTGCGGCTGGCAGGTAATGTCACCACCAGCGCATCGACTGCCATCAGCGTATCTAACTCTTCAGCTTCACACTCCAGTTCGGGGGTTAGCACCAGCTGGAAGGCTTCAATGCCACAGCGGCGTGCGGCGTCCACGCCATCCGGCGAGGTTTTACTGCCGGTGACCTGCCAGCCGCGTGCCGTTAGCGCCATCGCCAGCGGCATACCCAGCCATCCCAGACCTACAATCGCGACCTTTTTCATATCGACTCCTGCTATGGGCTCACACTTCATCTTAGTGCGGGTAGATGTGCCAAACCAGCGCAAACTGTTTCGGGAGATTCCGGAAATTGACGGTTAAAAAAGGGTTGCCAATTGTCACCATCTTCGTTAGGTTATTCAGCAGGCAAATGAATACTCATTCAGCAACGGAATTTACTATGACACGCGTTCAGTTCAACCACCATCATCACCATCACCCTGACTAGTCTTTCAGGCGATGTGTGCTGGGAGACGATTAGGATCTTCCAGTGGTGCGAACGCAAAGAGAGCCCCCGGAAGATCATCTTCCGGGGGTTTTTTTATGGGCGAACGCCAACCAACACGTTCAGACAGGATTGAATAAGAGGACAGGAACCATGTTAGATAACACCCGTATTCGCATAGCTATGCAGAAATCTGGCCGTTTAAGTGATGAATCACGCGAACTGCTGGCACGCTGCGGTATCAAAATTAACCTTCAGCAGCAGCGTCTGATTGCGTTTGCGGAGAACATGCCGATCGACATCCTGCGTGTGCGCGATGACGATATCCCTGGCCTGGTAATGGATGGCGTGGTCGATCTCGGTATCGTCGGTGAAAACGTGCTGGAAGAGGAGCTGCTGAACCGTCGTGCTCAGGGCGAAGATCCGCGTTACTTCACGCTGCGTCGTCTGGATTTCGGCGGTTGTCGCCTGTCGCTGGCGATGCCGGTTGATGAAGAGTACACCGGCCCGCAATGCCTGAATAACGCACGCATCGCCACCTCTTATCCACACCTGCTGAAGAAATATCTCGATAAACAAGGCGTCGCCTTTAAATCCTGCCTGCTGAACGGATCGGTTGAAGTCGCACCACGCGCGGGTTTGGCCGATGCGATTTGTGACCTGGTTTCAACCGGTGCCACGCTGGAAGCGAACGGCCTGCGCGAAGTCGAAGTGATCTACCGCTCTAAAGCGGTGCTGATCCAGCGCGATGGCGAACTGCCGCCTGCTAAGCAAGAGCTGGTCGACAAAATGATGACGCGTATTCAGGGCGTAATTAAAGCGCGTGAATCCAAGTACATCATGCTGCACGCGCCAAGCGAGCGCCTGGATGAAGTGATTGCGCTGCTGCCGGGCGCTGAGCGTCCAACCGTGCTGCCGCTGGCCGGAGATGTGAGCCGCGTGGCGATGCACATGGTGAGCAGCGAAACGCTGTTCTGGGAAACCATGGAAAAGCTGAAGTCGCTGGGTGCCAGCTCGATCCTCGTGCTGCCAATTGAAAAAATGTTGGAGTAATACCATGAGCACGCTGATGACACCCATTGATTGGCAGCAGTGCAGCGCAGAGCAGCAGCAAGCGCTGCTGATGCGTCCGGCGATTTCGGCTTCAGAAACTATCAGCCAGATCGTGCGCGACGTGTTAGTGCAAGTGAAAGAGAGCGGCGATGCGGCGCTGCGTGAATTTAGCGCGCGCTTCGATAAAGCGCAGGTGGATAACCTCCGCGTCAGCGCCGAAGAGATGCAAGCGGCCAGCGATCGTCTGAACGACGCGCTGAAGCAGGCGATGGCCGTAGCCGTGAGTAATATCGAGACTTTCCACAACGCGCAGATTCTGGCGGAAGTGGATGTGGAAACTCAGCCTGGCGTGCGCTGCCAGCAGATTACCCGTCCGGTCAAATCGGTGGGTTTGTACATTCCTGGCGGTTCCGCCCCGCTGTTCTCAACCGTATTGATGCTGGCGACACCGGCACGCATCGCCGGTTGCGGTCGCGTGGTGCTGTGCTCGCCGCCGCCGATTGCCGATGAAATTCTTTACGCGGCACAGCTGTGTGGCGTGAAAGAGGTGTTTCAGGTGGGCGGCTCACAAGCCATCGCCGCCCTCGCCTTCGGCACCGAAACCGTGCCGAAAGTGGACAAGATTTTTGGCCCAGGCAACGCGTATGTGACCGAAGCCAAACGTCAGGTTAGCCAGCGTTTAGATGGCGCGGCAATTGATATGCCAGCCGGTCCATCGGAAGTGCTGGTGATTGCCGATGAAGGCGCCACGCCCGCGTTCGTGGCATCCGATTTGCTGTCGCAGGCGGAACACGGCCCGGATTCGCAGGTGATTCTGCTGACGCCATCGCTGCAACTGGCCGAAGGCGTGGCGCAAGCGGTTGAAGAGCAACTGGCGCAGCTGCCGCGTGCGGCTACCGCGCGTCAGGCGTTAGCGAGCAGCCGCCTGATTGTGCTGCGCGATTTAGAGCAGTGCATCGAGATCTCCAACCTGTACGGCCCGGAGCACCTGATCATTCAGACGCGTCAGCCGCGCGATCTGGTCGAAAGCATCACCAGCGCCGGTTCGGTATTCCTTGGCGACTGGTCCCCGGAATCGGCGGGCGATTACGCGTCCGGCACTAACCATGTGCTACCGACCTACGGCTACACCGCGACCTGTTCCAGCCTTGGCCTGGCCGATTTCCAGAAACGTATGACGGTGCAAGAGCTGACGCCGCAAGGCTTCCTCAATCTTGCCGCGACGATTGAAACGCTGGCCGCCGCCGAGCAGCTGGAAGCCCACAAAAATGCCGTTACCCTGCGTGTTGCCGCGCTAAAGGAGCAAGCATGAGCCTGAATATTGAAGAGTTAGCGCGCGCCAACGTGCGAGCGTTGACGCCGTATCAATCGGCGCGTCGTCTGGGTGGTAACGGTGATGTGTGGCTGAATGCCAACGAATTCCCGCTGCCGGTGCCGTTTGAGCTGTCGCAGCAGACGCTGAACCGCTATCCGGAATGCCAGCCAAAGATTGTCATTGAGCGCTATGCCGCTTACGCCGGTTTGACGCCGGAGCAGGTTCTGGTCAGCCGCGGTGCGGATGAAGGTATCGAACTGCTGATGCGCGCGTTTTGCGAGCCGGGCAAAGATGCGATTCTGTTCTGCCCGCCAACCTACGGCATGTACAGCGTCAGCGCCGAAACCATCGGCATCGAATACCGCACCGTGGCGGCACTCGATGACTGGCAGCTGAACTTGCCGGCAATTGCTGACCAGCTCGACGGCGTGAAAGTCGTCTATATGTGCAGCCCGAACAATCCGACCGGCAACCTGATCAATCAGGATGACATCCGCGCGCTGCTGGCGATGACCGCCGGTAAAGCGCTGGTAGTGGCCGATGAAGCCTATATCGAGTTCTGCCCGGACGCGACGCTGGCGGGCTGGCTGCAGGAATATCCGCACTTAGTGATTCTGCGCACGCTGTCTAAAGCCTTTGCGCTGGCCGGTTTGCGCTGCGGCTTCACCCTCGCGAACAAGCCGGTGATCGATCTGCTGATGAAGGTGATTGCGCCCTATCCGCTGGCGACGCCGGTAGCGGATGTGGCTGGACAAGCGCTGAGCGAGCAAGGCATTACGCTGATGCGTCAACACGTTGCCGAGCTGAACGCCAATCGTGCCTGGCTGTTTGAGCAGTTGCCGCAGATTAGCGTAGTGCAGCAGGTGTTCCCGAGTGAAACCAACTATATTCTGGCGCGCTTCACTGATTCGCCAAAAGTGTTTAAAACGCTGTGGGATCAAGGCATTATTCTGCGCGACCAAAATAAAAACCCCGGCCTTGCGGGATGCCTGCGCATCTCCATCGGCACCCGTGAAGAGTGCGAGCGCCTGATCGCCGCGCTGCAAGCCTTATCAGTGGAGCAAGCATGAGTCAGAAGATCCTTTTTATCGACCGCGACGGCACCATCATTTCTGAGCCACCCACTGATTATCAGGTGGATCGCATGGAGAAACTGGCGTTTGAGAAGAACGCCATTCCGGCGCTGCTGGCGTTGCAGGCAGCGGGCTATCAGCTGGTGATGATCACCAATCAGGATGGCCTCGGCACCGACAGCTTCCCGCAGGCCGATTTTGACGGCCCGCACAACCTGATGATGCAGATTCTCCGCTCACAAGGCGTGAATTTCAGCGACATCCTGATCTGCCCGCATATGCCGGAAGATAACTGCGATTGCCGCAAGCCGAAGACCAAAATGGTGGAAGCCTGGCTGGCCGCCGGTGCGCTCGATACCGCCAACAGCTACGTGATTGGCGATCGTCTGACCGATATTCAGCTGGCGCAGAACATGGGCATTCAGGGCCTGCGTTACGGCGCGGAAGGCGAAGATTGGGATGCGATTCAGGCGCGCCTGACCAAACGCGATCGTTACGCGCTGGTGCAACGCAACACTAAAGAGACGCAGATCAAAGTCGAAGTGTGGCTGGATCGTGAAGGCGGCAGCAAAATTAACACCGGCGTCGGCTTCTTCGATCACATGCTGGACCAGATTGCGGTGCACGGCGGCTTCCGCATGAACATTGATGTGAAAGGCGATCTCTACATCGACGATCACCACACCGTGGAAGATACCGGTCTGGCACTCGGCGAAGCGCTGCTGAAAGCGCTGGGCGACAAACGTGGCATCGGCCGTTTCGGCTTTGTGCTGCCAATGGATGAGTGCCTGGCGCGCTGCGCGCTGGATATCTCCGGCCGTCCGCACATCGAATTCAAAGCCGAGTTCAGCTACCAGCGCGTCGGCGATCTCAGCACCGAGATGGTCGAGCACTTCTTCAGCTCGCTATCCTACGCGATGATGAGCACGCTGCACCTGAAAACCAAAGGCCGCAACGATCACCATCGTGTGGAAAGCCTGTTCAAAGCCTTTGGCCGAACGCTGCGCCAGGCGATTCGCGTGGAAGGCAACACCTTGCCGAGCTCGAAAGGAGTGCTGTGATGAACGTGGTGATCCTCGATACCGGCTGCGCCAACCTGTCTTCGGTGAAGTGGGCCATTGAGCGCCTCGGCTACACGCCGCAGGTGAGCCGCGACCCGGATGTGGTGCTGCATGCCGACAAGCTGCTGCTGCCCGGCGTGGGCACCGCGCAGGCGGCGATGAATCAGCTGCAGGAGCGCGATCTCATCGACTTAATCAAAGCCTGTACTCAGCCGGTGCTCGGTATTTGCCTCGGCATGCAGCTGCTCGGTCGCGGTAGCGATGAGAATGGCGGCGTCACCACGCTCGGCCTGGTTGATGAGCCCGTCACGCTGATGGATACGCAGGATTTACCGCTGCCGCACATGGGCTGGAACCAGATCACCGCTAAAGCCGGCCATCATCTGTTCCGCGACATTCCCGATGGCAGCTACTTCTACTTCGTGCACAGCTACGCCATGCCGGTGAATGCCGCCACTATCGCCCAGTGCGATTACGGCTATCCGTTCACCGCTGCCCTGCAGAAAGATAACTTCTTCGGCGTGCAGTTCCACCCGGAGCGTTCGGGCAAAGCCGGCGCGCAGCTGCTGAAAAATTTCCTGGAGATGTGATGATTATCCCCGCATTAGATTTAATCGACGGCAAAGTGGTGCGCCTGCATCAGGGCGATTACGGCCAGCAGCGCGATTACGGTAGTGATCCGCTGCCGCGCTTACAGGATTACCAACGCCAGGGTGCTGAAGTACTGCATCTGGTGGATTTGACCGGCGCGAAAGATCCGGCCAAACGTCAGATTCCTCTGCTCACCACCTTACTGCGCGGCGTGACCGTGCCGGTGCAGGTTGGTGGTGGCATCCGCCATCGCGATGACGTGGCGGCGCTGCTGGCAGCGGGTGCCACGCGCGTGGTGGTCGGTTCCACCGCGGTGAAGCAACCGGAAGAAGTCAAAAGCTGGTTTAACGAGTTTGGCGCCGACGCCATTGTGCTGGCATTAGATGTGCGCATTGATGCCAACAACCGCAAAGAGGTGGCAATCAGCGGCTGGCAGGAAGCGGCGGGCGTTACGCTGGAAGAGGTGATTGGCTGGTATCAGCCGGTTGGCCTCAAGCATGTGTTGTGCACTGACATTTCGCGCGACGGTACGCTGAGCGGATCCAACGTCGCGCTGTATAAAGAAGTGTCTGCGGCCTTCCCGGACATCGCTTTTCAGTCTTCAGGCGGCATCGGTTCGCTGGATGACATCGCGGCGTTACGCGGCAGCGGCGCACAGGGCGTGATCGTTGGTCGCGCGTTACTGGAAGATAAATTCACGGTGGCGGAGGCAATCGCATGCTGGCAAAACGGATAATTCCTTGTCTCGATGTGCGTGACGGGCAAGTGGTGAAAGGCGTTCAGTTCCGCAACCACGAAATCATCGGTGACATTGTGCCGCTGGCGCAGCGTTATGCGCAGGAAGGTGCGGACGAGCTGGTATTCTACGATATCACCGCCTCATCAGATGGCCGCGTCGTGGACAAAAGCTGGGTGTCGCGCGTGGCGGAAGTGATCGATATTCCTTTCTGCGTGGCGGGCGGCATTAAGAGCGAAGAAGACGCGGCGCGCATTCTGCAGTTTGGTGCCGACAAGATTTCCATCAACTCGCCAGCATTAGCCGATCCGACGCTGATTACGCGCCTGGCCGATCGCTTTGGCGTGCAGTGCATCGTAGTGGGCATCGATACCTGGTTTGACGAAGTGAGCGGCAAATATCACGTCAATCAGTACACCGGCGACGAAGCGCGCACCAAAGTGACCACGTGGGAAACTCTGGATTGGGTACAGGAAGTGCAGAAGCTGGGCGCGGGTGAAATCGTACTCAACATGATGAACCAAGATGGCGTGCGTAACGGCTACGATCTGGTGCAGCTGAAGAAAGTGCGCGATGTGTGCAAAGTGCCGCTGATCGCCTCCGGCGGCGCAGGCACCATGCCGCACTTCCTTGACGCCTTTGTGCAGGCGAACGTCGATGGCGCGCTGGCGGCTTCGGTGTTTCACAAACAAATTATCAATATCGGCGAGTTGAAAAACTTCCTGATCGACAACGGTGTGGAGATTCGCGCGTGTTAACTGCAGAACAACTGGCCAGGCTGGATTGGGTCAAAACCGCGGGCATGATGCCCGTTATCGTCCAGCACAACGTTTCCGGCGAAGTGCTGATGCACGGTTATATGAATGAAGAAGCGCTGCAAAAAACCCTCAGCGAGGGCAACGTCACCTTCTTCTCTCGCACCAAAAACCGTTTATGGACCAAAGGCGAAACCTCGGGCCACTTCCTGCAAGTGGCGAGCATTACTCCGGATTGCGACAACGATACCTTGCTGGTGCTGGCCAATCCGATTGGCCCAACCTGCCATCTCGGCACTTCCAGCTGCTTCTCACCGGCTGCGCCAGACTGGACGTTCCTCTATCAGCTCGAGCAGCTGCTGGCTTCGCGCAAAAGCGCCGACCCGGAGAGTTCGTACACTGCGAAGCTTTATGCCAGCGGCACCAAGCGCATCGCGCAGAAAGTGGGGGAAGAAGGCGTGGAAACGGCTTTGGCGGCAACGGTTAACGATCGTCACGAGCTGACCAATGAAGCTTCGGATCTGCTTTATCACCTGATGGTGCTGCTGCAGGATCAGGAGCTGGATTTGAGCACCATCATCAATAATCTGCGCGCGCGTCATAAATAACGTTTCGTAGGGTCGCCATTCATGGCGACCAATGTCCCAAGCGCGCATAAATGCGCACCCTACGCTATTCATCAGCATGGAAAACACCATGACCACACATGAAAAATTGCTCGCCCTGCTCGACCAACATCAGGCGCGCTATCGCGTGATGGAGCATGAAGCGACCGGCAAGTGCGAAGCGGTGGCAGCGATTCGTGGTACGCAAGTGGGTCAAGGTGCGAAGGCGCTGGTGTGTCATGTGAAAGGCAACGGTATCAAACAGCATGTGCTGGCGGTGCTGCCTGCCGATCAGCAAGCGGATCTCAGCAAGGTTGCTGCAGCGGTTGGCGGTCGCCGTGCTTCGCTGGCCTCACCGGCGGAAGTGGATACGCTGACCGGCTGCGTGTTCGGGGCTATTCCGCCGTTTAGCTTCCATCCTGATTTACAGCTGGTGGTCGATCCGCTGCTGTTTGAACGCTATGACGAAATCGCCTTCAATGCCGGATTGCTGGAGCAATCGGTAGTGCTCAACATTGCAGATTACCAGGCGCTGCATAATGGTAACGTGATGAAAATAATCCTCTAATTGCCTTGCCAGGCCCTGAGCGGTACTCTTTCTGACTCAACATCACATCAAAAGAAGACCGATATTATGGCAAGTTCTCGTTTAACCGCCCGCCTGCGTCACACGCTGGCGCTGGCTGTGCTGGCAGGTTGCGCGTTTGGTGCGCAGGCAAAAATTGATCAGGTGCGTTTCGCGGTTGATCCCACCTATCCTCCTTTCGAATCCAAAACGCCGCAGGGCAAACTGGTCGGTTTTGATATCGACCTCGGTAATGCGCTGTGCGAGCAGATGCAGGCCAAATGCGTGTGGGTGGAGAGCCAGTTCGATGGCATGATCCCTGCGCTGAAAGCGCGTAAGTTCGACGCCATCTTGTCGGATATGGGTATCACCGAAGAACGTCTGAAGCAGATTGATTTCACCGTGCCGCTCTACGACACCCATACCCAGCTGATTGCGCGTAAAGGTTCTGGCCTGCTGCCAACTGCTGAATCGCTGAAAGGCAAAACCGTGGGCGTTGAGCAAGGCACCGTGCAGGAGCGTTATGCGTTGGCCAAATGGCAGCCGCATGGCGTGCAGGTTGTACCTTATGGCGATCAGGCACAAGTTGAGAGCGATTTGATTTCGGGTCGTCTTGATGTGGTGTTTACCGATGCTGCTCAAGCCGCCAATGGTTTCCTGAAACATCCGCAGGGCAAAGATTTCGAACTGGCCGGCCCGATTGTACAGGATCCGATTATCGGTCCGGGCACCGCGATTGGTCTGCGTAAAGGCGACACCGAACTGAAAACCGCACTGGATAACGCGTTTGCCGAACTGAAGAAGAACGGCACTTTCGATAAAATTCAGAAACAGTACTTCGCGACGGACATCTCCATCCAGCAGTAATCTTTTGGGCGGCTTTTTTGCCGCCCTTTTTGCACTCAGCACTATAATTCCATCAGAAAATGCATCTGGCGTCGCTGAAAGCGTGCCACGAATAAAGGACATCGATAGCGTTATGCAACAACAACATCATCCTCTATTAAGCGCCTCGCTGGGCACGCAACGCGAAATTGTTAGCTTCCACTTCGGTACGGATTCACAGCAACGCGTCTACATTCAGGCTGCATTGCACGGCGATGAGCTGCCGGGCATGGCGGTGGCATGGTACTTGAAACAGAAACTGCTGGCGCTGGAATCTGCCGGACAACTCAAATCCAAAATCACGCTGGTTCCGGTGGCGAATCCTTTAGCCATGGGACAGCATTGGCATGGTAGCCATTTGGGGCGTTTCCACACGTTATCAGGACAAGACTTTAACCGCCGCTTCCCGGCATTGGGTGAAGCGCTGGTTGAAGAGCTCGCTGGCTCACTGACGCAAAGTGAATATGAAAACAAGCGCCTGATCAGGGAAGCGATTGATCGCCATTATCGTGACCGCATTGCCCGCACCGAACTGGATGCCCAGCGCTTTACGCTGATGCGTATGGCGAGCCAGGCCGATTTGATGATTGATCTGCATTGTGACTGGGATGCGCTGCCGCACCTCTACACCACGCCGCACGCGTGGCCGGACATTGAACCTTTGGCGCGTTGGTTAGGCAGTGAAGTGCAGTTGTTGGCGCAGATATCTGGCGGTGAACCGTTTGATGAGGCTTGCTGTGAGCCGTGGCTGACGCTGGCAGAACGCTTTGGTGATGAGTATCCAATGCCGCGCGGCTTGCTGCCGGTGACGCTGGAACTGCGTGGTGTGGCGGATGTATCGCCTGAGATGGCGGAGAAAGATGCCGACGCGATTATCAATGCGCTGATTGAGGGCGGATATATTGCCGGTGAAGTGGGTGAATCCCCTGCCCTGATTCATCTAGCGACGGCGCTGGCGGGATGTGAGTATATTCATGCGGCGCAATCTGGATTGGTGTTTTACCGACGTAATTTGGGCGAGTGGATTAAGGCTGGGGAAGTGGTGGCTGAGGTTGTTGATCCGATCACTGACCAAGTGATGCCGCTGGTGGCAGAGTTTGGTGGCGTGTTGTATGCGAGGAATTTGACCAAGTTTGTGACGGCGGGGATGTTGGTGGTGAGGCTGGCTGGGGGGAATGCTGGGAGACGGGGGGAGTTGTTGGTGGGTTGAAGCTAACGCGTATGAATTAACAAGTGAGAACTAATCGTTAAAAAACTGCTGCAAAATAGCCATAACACTTGCTTAATTTACAAAAGTATCTTACAGAACCTTTTCAATTTATTGACGATTACTGGTTATAAATTTTTGGGGTTTGACGAAACAAAGATTACTTGAGCTTGATGGTTGTAGCTGGACACTGATTAGGGAGTAGATTTGGATGGGGGGACGTTAACTTTTCACATCCATATATATCCGTGGATGCTTTCTTTGTATAATTAGGAATTGTTCTAAGTTATATAGTGAAAAAATAAAAAAATCATCTTCACCTTTCAAGGCGTATATTCTTCATGGAATAGCTAGATTATATCCTTTACATGTATTAACAATGTTTTTAACTTTCTTAATCTATTTCTTTCTTTTCCCAACAGTCCCTTTTGAAAACCCGTAGGAAACTGCTTTTTATAACATATTTTTTATACACGGTCTTGGATTTGCGAATTCCTAGAACTGGAACGACCCAGGCTGGCCGATTTCAGTTGAATTTTACACTTGTTTATTATTTTTCCCAATATTGATTCAAATGAAGAACGTGCAATTATTTATATTATCTATTATGGGTTATGGCTTAGTTTATTTTAAGCACAATTCTTTACAAGCAGCAACGGATTTAAATCTACTTATTTTTTTCTTTAGATTTTTTCAAAATGCATAGCAGGCATGTCTTTGGGGGTAATAATATACAACTTTAGCAACATAAAGAATGAACTTAAGAATACACATGTAATATTTTCCTTTCAGCTATTATCCCAGCGATAATAAGTTATTTCATATATACATCAAAAAAAAAACAAACATCCATACATCATCATTATTGCGGCATTTCTTTCCTGTTTTATTCTTTAATTAGATATACCCCCCCCTTGAGCGACTTTTTTAACAATGTATTCCTTACTTATTTTGGCGCTATAAGTTTCTCTATGTATCTCATACACACTCCACTTATGCTTTCATTAGATCATATTAGTGCATTAAGAGCGCAAAGTGTTCTTACACAAACAATGATATTTTCTTTAAAATTAATTGTATTATCGCCATTTTCATATGAAATCTTTGAGAAGCAAGTTTATAAGAAATTAAATAATTAGCGGACAATAAGCACCTTGTTCCTGCAAATAAAAAATAAAAAAATCTTTTGCATTTATATATATAAAAGAGACTCATAATTGTATGCGTCTCTATTCATTGATAAAAGTAAAAGACTATTTCCTTTATTACTTTAACAATCTATTTTTGCTAGCATATGCATTGAGAGACTTTAAAGTAAGCATAATTTCTTTCTCCAAAAAAATTAGTGTGCGATCTAAACTGTCAAATCGCTCATAGTCAGTACTTTCTAAAGAAATTTGACCCTCACACTCTTTTTCAGGTTTTTTGAAAAAATCTGATTTTTTTGATACAGTCAATTCTTCGAATGTCTGAATATCTTCTTGAACAATTGATTTTTTACATTGATATAAAAAAGTGCTCATTTCAGAGAGTTTTGCAGATAAAAACTCAAATTTCAAATCATAATTATTTAGCCTGCTGGCAAAATCTTCATTGACTATCGAAAGATTATCCAACAAAATCAACCTCTCATTTTTGTTGGAAAGTTCTGCCTGTAACCTTTTTTTCAGATCAAATAAATAATCTTCAGAATCAAAATGTGATATACGTTCAAAAGCTTCTTTTAGGAAATGGTCATTGAAACAAGAATCATCAACTTCAAATGATAATAGAAAAGCCTTCACATCATCATACAAGTTGTGAAAAACTTTATTGTTTAAACTGTTGATGTTCCATTCCAAGAAAAAAATGCAATAGTTAAAAAAATCCTTACGGTACTTATCGAATAAATCTTTTTCGATCAAAAAAGAGAGAAGTTTTTTTATTGCTAGCAACGCACATTCGTATGAAAATTGTCTGGAGTTTTCTAAAGAACTCCCTCTCATTACGGTATGGTGAATTAAAACATCATTTACTACTGATATTCTATTTGCAAGAAGTAACTGGGCACAAATAAAAAACAAATCATTGCTAGTGCGTATTTCTTGAAAAAGAACATGATTAGACAATACATATTCACGCTTAAAAAGCTTATCCCACGGCCACCAAGTAAAAGCCCTAAAATAGTCTCTATTTATTTCATTGCCAGAAAAAACATCAGTATTTGGCAATAAATCATCTCTAATAGTCCATGGGGTCTCAGTGATATTTTTTGTGCTAAAATTTATAAAATCAGAACGACATACGACAACTTCCGCGTCTAGTTTTTCGGCGTGATGATAAAGTTTAAAAATCATATCTTTTTCAATATGATCATCATCATCTAAAAAAATAACGTATTTACCTGTTGCTAAAGAAAGACCTATGTTTCTGGATGCTCCTGCTCCTAGATTTTGATCATTAGATATAAGCTTTATTCTACTATCGAAAATAATATTATTTTTGATAATTTCTTTTGAATTATCTGTGGAATTATCATTGATAATAATTAATTCAATTTCACGTAAAGATTGCTGAGTTATTTGATTAATGGTCTCTAATAAATAGCCCTCCGCATTAAAGACAGGCATTACAATTGAAACTAAAATACTTGAATTAATCTCTGACATTATAACTCACCTAAGTTAAATCATTAAAGCTCAGACTTTTCAAAACAGTCAACCTTTGTTTCAAATTAAAACATAAAAAACAATATGCTTATTTTAATCCAACTTATTAATTTTCTCACTAAGTTTCATAAAGCTAAAATTAATATCTGAATAAATATTATAATTTTCTATATTAGAATTTAAAATTCTGACGTCCAACTCATTTAACTTACTTTTTATTTCAACCAATTGTTCATTCATAGTATTAATTTGGGAGGATAATTCATTGGCTTTATCTAAGAGAAGATCGCTTCTCTTTTCTGTTCTTTTAAAAGAAAACAACTTCACTTTGATCTTATAATAAATAATCCTAACAACCATTTTTATAAGACCATTCATTCCCAACTTGTAATAATTGAAAATGATCTTTTCAAAAAAAGATGATGACTGTCTGCCATGCAAGACATCAACAAATAAATCAGGTTTTTCACGAACTATTGCGATAATTAATTCTAGGTTTTTTCTATCATGATATCTTGTTGCAATATTTTTTCGTATATCATGCCGTGAATATTTTTTAAAATGAGGTAGTATAACCTCATAAAAATCTCGTTCAAATTCATGAGAAATACTATGCTGTATCCAGGCAACATGCGAACATAACCAAATAAGTGAATAGTCTTTATAATCATTACATAAATTATTTTTTTCTAAATAGTTATAAATAACTTCATGTTGATGGAAGGCTCCAAGAAGACTCGCCCCTCCGGATGATGTTGTCTGGCCTGCCCGTTTTTTTCTGTGCCAGCAAAGGATCTCATTGACGAATGCAACTTTTTTAGCATTCATAGTTATAAACCAATGAAAACCATTATCTTCGAAGAAATATGGACCTACTGGAAATCTGATTCCATTTTCTTTAAAAAGATTATTTTTATATAATTTTCTCCAAGGTACAGGCAGTAAATCTAGAATTTTTTTCTTGTTACCTGGTGTTTCTATTTTAAATGAAGTTATCCCCTCAAAATCACTCCATGATGGTTCATAGGGAAGCTTATTGTTTTTAATAGTATCTTCAAACTCTTTGTAAGCACACAGTGTAATATCTGCAGAGTTTTCCACTGCCGCGTTATATAGTTTTTCAAACATTGTTTCTTCATAGAGATCATCACCGTCTGCAAATCCAATAAAGTCTCCAGTTGCTCTTTCTATACCAATATTTGCTGCAGTTGCTACTCCACCGATACTATTATGCTGATTCAGTATTGTAATAATTCTTTCATCGTTTGAGGCGAAATTTTTTATTATTTGTTGTGTATTATCTGTTGAACCATCATCTACAATAATAATTTCGATTTCTTTTAAAGACTGATTTATTATGCCATTCAAACACGCTTCAATATAATCCTCAATATTATACGATGTTACAATTACAGAAACTTTAGGGTTCATCTCAATACCTTATAAAATCTTAGAATTTTAAAAATTTAATTGACATTTCATTTAAATTTATTCGCAATTATATTAGCAATCTTAATTGAAGGTAAGTCAACCAATCTTTCAAAGATTGCTGCCACTACCAAGCATGTAATAATAGTTAAAAAAGTAACTGCAACGAATATAGTAAAGCTGACTTCTGGGTTAAATCTATGCAATACATAAGCAAATACATTAATAAATATTGAATGTGTTATATAAAGGGGGAATGATATTTTCCCTAAAAATCGGAAATATTTATAGTCTGCAAAACTTTCAAATAAACCAGAGCCGAGTATTGCGGAAAAAATGAATATACTACCAGTAAGCATTAAATATCGATATACATCTTTATATTCTAAAAAACTAAATATTTGTATGTACTCATATAGCCCACCATAGACTTCAACCCCACTGCGTGGGTAAGGTGAAGTGGCTAGTATTAATCCTACGATAAATAATATTAATCTTTTTGTCTTAGATATATGATATTTACCGCGTGAAAATATATCGCTAAAAATCATTCCAGCAATAAAAAGGCAATAATATGAACCTTGTAAGTATAAAAAAATTAAAACAATACAATATATCCACAATTTTGTTTCCTTAACACTTACTGAAGCTAACAAACCAAAAACAAGAAAAGAACCATATACTTCAAATGAGATTGTCCACATAGCATAATTAGTAAGAACAACATGTTCGAATGGCACAAAGTATAGTGATTCTTTAATTACATTTGCTATAGTAAGATTACTTCTATAATCAGTGAACAAATTAAAGAGACTGAAAACAGCGTACATCAATATCATTGATGCTAAGACAGGAAGAACGAGCCGTGGGTACCTTTTTATAATACCCTTAAATATGACATCATGCTCATTTACACTGTTAAATTTCAAGCTCAAAACAAAACCGCTCAATATAAAAAAAATGCATACAGGAGCAATTCCGCTATAAATTAAATTTAAAGGACCCCAACCTATTATCCTTCTTATTTCCCCACCGAAACTCGTTAAACTTGTGAATCTTAGATCTGGTTTGAAAGAATTTACGCAATGATCGATTAAAACTATAAAGCAACACATGCCTCTCAATCCTTCGAGGTAATCTATTTTTTTCATTAAGGTCATTACCAGCTAAATATACAAGAGAAAGCAATAGTGCTTCACATGATTAGATTGCCATGCCCGCATTACGCATAAATAAAGCCTCCAAAAGGAGGCTTATCATTATTAAATCAAAGATAATTTATTTTTCAATCCACTCTGTGTGGAAAATACCGTCTTTATCAATTCGCTTATAAGTATGTGCACCGAAGTAGTCACGCTGAGCCTGAATCAGGTTAGCAGGAAGAACTTCCGAGCGATAACTATCGTAATAAGCAATCGCCGCAGAGAAGGTCGGAGTCGGGATACCGTTCTGAATAGCGTAAGACACTACATCACGCAGCGCCTGCTGATACTTATCAGCGATATTCTTGAAGTAAGGATCCAGAAGCAGGTTTGCGATGTTTGCATCGGTAGCATACGCATCAGTGATTTTCTGCAAGAACTGAGCACGAATAATGCAACCAGCACGGAAGATCTTAGCAATCTCACCGTAGTGCAAATCCCAGTCGTTTTCTTCAGACGCCGCACGCAACTGAGAAAAGCCCTGTGCATATGAAACGATTTTTCCTAAGTACAACGCACGGCGCACTTTTTCTACGAACTCAGCTTTATCACCAGTGAAGGCCTTCGCCTGTGGACCTCTTAATACTTTGGAAGCTGCAACACGCTGAGTTTTCAGTGAAGATAAATAGCGGGCAAACACAGATTCGGTGATAAGTGACAGTGGTTCGCCCAGATCTAATGAGCTCTGGCTGGTCCATTTACCAGTGCCTTTGTTAGCTGCTTCATCCAGAATCACATCAACTAGATATTTACCGCCTTCATCTTTCTTATTGAAGATATCTTTGGTGATGTCGATCAGATAGCTACTTAACTCACCGTTGTTCCAATCTGTGAAGGTTTTAGCCAGCTCTTCGTTGTTCAGAGCCAGTGCGCCTTTCAGCAGCGCATAGGCCTCTGCGATCAGCTGCATGTCGCCATATTCGATGCCGTTGTGCACCATCTTCACATAGTGGCCGGCACCATTAGGACCGATGTAAGCAACGCAAGCTTCGCCATCTTCAGCGCGCGCAGCGATCTTATCAAGGATTGGAGCAACCAGTTCGTACGCTTCTTTCTGGCCGCCAGGCATGATTGATGGGCCTTTCAGTGCGCCCTCTTCACCACCGGAAACGCCGGTACCGATGAAGTTGAAGCCTTGATCGGACAGCTCTTTGTTACGACGGATGGTGTCTTTATAGAAGGTGTTACCACCATCGATCAGAATATCACCTTTATCCAGATGAGGAGTAAGGGAAGCTATAGTTTTATCAGTTGCCTCACCTGCTTGTACCATCAGAAGGATTCGACGTGGTTTTTCCAGCGATTGAACAAACTCTTCAACAGTATAGAAAGGCGCAAGTTTTTTACCCTGGTTCTCAGCGATGACTTCATCAGTCTTTTCACGTGAACGGTTGAAGATAGAAACAGTGTAACCGCGGCTCTCAATGTTAAGAGCCAAATTGCGCCCCATAACTGCCATACCTACAACACCGATTTGCTGCTTTGACATTTATCTACTCCTGTCTGTTTGTAAACCGTATATAAACTGTTCATTAAATGTAAACTGAAATATCTTACATCATGATACGGGTAACTTTAAACAATTAAAAATCGCAAGCACTCAAAGCTAAACTATAGTTTAGCTGGAGGAAGGTGCAATAGAAGCAAATGAATTGGTAAATCATTATTAAATCATCATCATAATCACTTACAAAAAAACATCAAACACTAATATAAATTATATTTTCAGCCAATTATGAACTTAATAATTAGCTATTAAATTCTTATAAATCCCCAGCGTAGTTTCAATTACTTTCTTTGAAGAGAAACCATCTACAGCTTTTATACTTGCTCTTTTTCCAAATTCTTTTCTCAGCTCAATATCAACTAGCAAAACTTGTAATTTATCAAGTAATTCTGGAAAGTTACTTTTCTCAATTAAGTACCCAGTTTCATTATTTTTAATTATGCTGCCACAGCCTCCGGTATCGTAAGCTATTGTAGCTCTACCTATAGCTGCTGCCTCAATTAAAATTCTTGGAACGCCCTCCGCATAAACAGAAGGTAAAGCTATAATATTTGATTTTTTTATTAATTCACTCACATTATTTGATTTACCCAACCATCTAATAATGCCTTTACACGACCAATCTTCAATTAAACTTTGCGGGATTGAATCTGGGTCATTTTTAACTATAAAACCAGCCACATCTAATACAAAATCCACGCCCTGCTCGCGGAGAGCAATCTTTGCATCAATAAGATCTTTTAAACCTTTACTCCATATGAGACGACCTGCAAACAGCACGACTGGAATTTCTCTATCATCTTCCTCAACATAATTAAAATCTGATAGATTGACACCCGCACCATTTATTACAAAAGTCTTATTGATATCAATACCAGTTCTATTTACTATTTCACATCTGTCATTTTCATGTTCAAATATGAAGAAAACATTTTTTTTCTTAGAAATCCATGCGTAAAGCTTAGTTACTATTTTCTTTAGAAGCTTGTAAACAATAACTTCTGAAGAAAAGACTCTACCTAACCCAACAAAACTTAGAACTAAATTTTTGTTATATATTTTTGAATATAAGCCGCCAATGATGCATGCTTTGATTGTGATACAGTGAATAATATCAGGGCTAATTTCTTTAAGTATTTTACAAGAGCGATAGACATCCTTCATTAAAAAAAAAGGATTTAATGATTGCTCAGACATATTGGAATTATGTGTGATTAGTCCTAATAGTTCTAATGAGCGTCTTTCATCATCACTTGAAAAATTGCATATTACGTGAACTTGATAGCCACTATCGATAGCAGCTACCGCTCGTTCCTTCCAGTGCAAACTAAAATACCAATCAGAATTTATATAGAAACATAATTTTTTCATTTAATGACACCATCTTTAGATATTTTACTTTTATTCAAAACCCCATCCCATACCCCCATTATAATTGCTTTGAAATATTTCAACTTACTTTCTGAATGAATTGTTTGCAATAAATAACTAAATATCCTAATTAGAATGGAAGTATATCCAAATGGCTTCTTCTTTCCAAAGATGTGCACAGACCAAATAAGATTCCTGACAAGATAATATATTTTCCACGGACTCATCACTGTTTGCCTGTCAGCTATGTCATGTATGAAACTAAGCGTGGGTTCGTATTTTATTTTATATCCCTGCCTGACTAAAAACCATGAATAGTATACATCATCAAAGTAGATAAATAGGCGTTTATCTATATTTTGGTAAGTATTCCTGAGAACGTTTGAGTTAATAAAAACCCCTACAAATGAAAATGAAATTATGCTACAACATTCTTCGCCAACTGCAGTAAATAAATTAGGTTCGGCACGATATTTATTAACATCTCTTATCGTATTCGGAAACTTAATCCACGGTATATTCATCTTGCAACGAATACCTTGTTTATCTACGACTTTTGTTGCTATAGCATCTACGTCAGTCTTATTGGTCAACGCAAAATTGTTAAGCAATTCTATATCTGGATATGCGTCATCATCAAAGAAAAGAACCCAATCTGTAATACAATTTTCAGAAATCCATTTAGCTCCTTTATAGAATCCCCCAGCGCCACCATCATTGGTATCACTATTCAATATATTTATATTAGGTTCGTCAATGGACTCTAGCCAACACTGCGTATCATCAGTTGATGCATTGTTTACTATAACAATCTGGTGAAAAGATAGCAGCCTCGCGGCCGCTACACATTTTTTTAACTTTTCAAGTCGATTGTAAGTGACAATCAACGCAGTAATCTTCATCTCGGATTAACCACAAATGATGGCATTTTTTGATTATCTAATAGTGCCTGACGATATGAACGTACTACTGACAGTGCCTCGGCTATTGTCACATCCATATCGAGGTAACGATAAGTTCCAAGACGACCAATAAATGTAATGTTACTTTCTGATTCTGCTTGATCTAGATACTTTTGAAGCAATGACATTTCACCCATTTGTCTAATTGGGTAATAAGGAATGTCATTCTCATCACAAGAGCGACTATATTCTCTATAGCATACAGTTGAGTCATGCTTTTCCCATGGCGCAAAATACTTGTGTTCAGTAATCCTGGTATAGGGCACATTTACCTCACAATAATTCATTACTGCACAACCTTGATAATCTCCATTGGCAGTAAATTTATCAAAGTCTAGAGTTCTGTATCCTAAGCGCCCTAAACTATAACCGAAGTATCCATCCAACTGACCACTATAAAACACATGGTCATAATTTTCTTTTTCTTGTGGGTTATAATCAGTGTTTAATTCAACAGTAATATTTTCGTGATTTAGAATCGATTCAACAATTGGGGTATAACCCTCTTTTGGCATGCCTTGATACTTATGATTGAAATAGTTGTCATCATAATTAAAACGTATCGGGAGCCTTTTTAAGATAGAAGCTGGCAACTCTTTTGGCTCCATCCCCCATTGTTTAATGGTATAGCCCTTAAAGAATGACTCATATAATTCTTTACCAACAAATCTCAACGCTTGATCTTCAAATGTTTTAGGATCAAGGATTGTTGCATCACCTTTTGATTCAATGAGCTTTTTAGCTTCTTCAGGATTACATGTAGTTTTAAAAAACTGATTGATCGTGTGTAAGTTGATCGGTAAAGAGAAAACCTGTCCATTTACAGTTGCTTTAACTCTATTTACGTATGGCATCATCTCGCAATGCGAACTGATATAATTCCAGACTTCTTCATTATCGGTATGAAATATATGAGGCCCATATGTATGAATCATTACATGAGTTTTTTCGTCTCGCTCGCTATAGCAATTTCCAGCGATATGGGCACGAGAATCAATGATTCTTACATTGTGCCCGTCCTCAGCCAGTTCACGCCCAATCACTGCACCCGAAAAACCAGCACCTACAATTAAAATATTTTTTCTCATTGATATTAACCTAAAATCATCCGACGAATTTTATAATACGTTTTTGCTATATGCTGCCGACGCTTACTACCAACTGGAGCATAGCGATTTAAATATGGCATAAATTTACGCTTTACTTTTGTCTGGAATAACATTTGGTTACTACCTTTATTATTCGCAATTACATTAGCCTTGCCGTATAAGCGGTTAATAACTTCTTGTTGCCAAGGTGTTCCATCAATATATGACATGAAGTTATCAAAGAAATCAACGTGGGGAGCATCCCAGGGCTTGTTTTCACCTGCAAAATGAATCATTTTTGGTTTTTTTCTGGAAGCCAAAAACTGCATGTATGAGGCAAATTTTAGATTTGGGAAGAAATCATCTGTATTGCCATTACCATGATATACATTCCACTCAAATGGCAGATAATGCACCCGGTCGTAAAAAACCTTGTTCATAATGTCTTGGTCTAAAAACCAAAACGATCTGGATTTCATAGTAGCCATTAGCTGAGTGTATGTATTCTCAGCATTCATCTGCGCAACATTGAACAGAATTAAGCCAGCCTGAAAATAACGCTCTGTATCCTTCATTGCCAGAACATTATTTAAGTATTCTTTTGCTGTTTCGTTTTGGCCTTCCTCAGAATGAGCAATAGCGCCGAACTTTACAAAACCTTCCATGACAATATCTTTCACAGCTGCCACAAGGTTATTCTTCATATCAATATGAACTAATTCTGCTACATCACTTTCAACTATAGTATCAGCATCGATAAACAGGACTTTTTCGAAATTTGAAAACAAAGAAGGAATAAATAATCTAGCATAAGTCGCAGCGCTAAAATGCGCACGCGTATAAACACTTTTCATTTCACTGAATGCGTTAACATCAAAAAAGCGTATTGAAAAGTTATTTTTGTTTTTTATTAGCGAAATTAAACGCGACTTATTTCTAGCCGAAACACCATTTTCTAATACAACAATATCGTAGTTATCTTTTTCAGTGCTATTTTTAACTATGGAGTTTATTAATGCTCCACCACTTAATGAGTAATTATCATCAAAACAAATGACAATAGGGATATTTTTTGATTCAAAATTCTGTTTTAACTTCCCGTTAAATGTTTCATTTTTAACAAAAGTTCTTTGAATTTCTTTTTTATTTAACCCGCTAGTTTTTTCTTTATGAATCAGATATATATTGAACAGCCTTTCTGAGATATGGCCTACAACTCTTTTTTCTTGTGCATCATAATTACGGAGCGCGAAATTATTTTCAAGATCTTCAAGTATTGAAAATAACCATTCTGAATAATCTGAAAATAATTCAGATTTCATAACGAACATATTCGTATAATATCCATCGTGCGCAGTATTAAATTCTTTTACTGCTGCAGCATATTCAGGATATAGATACAATAAGCTGTCTATTGCTGACTGGTAATCTTCAATATGTAAATGCTGAGATACTTTATAATGTTCATAATTATTCTTGCTCCCCGCCTGCTTTACACTCCATTTTTTAGGCAACAAGATATCATAATCGGCAATTGCACTAATGATGCTGCTTTCATCTAACCCAAACTTTTTTTCATATTCAGGAGATATAACGTCTTCATTAATTACGCCCCAAATATCTTCATCATAGCTTTGATCTGATGAAAAATTTAAATGCCTCCTATAATGCATAAAGCCGACATAATCTGATGAGAGATCATTCTTCCACACCCAATATTGAGCTGTAAGTTCGCAATAAAATGGATTCTTAAAAGAAATATTTTCTCCAGTATTATCACCTATACAGCAAATATCATTATAGCTATTGGCTTTTCCTACATGTATTGGTTTTATTACATTTGATGATAAAAAGGCGCTGGGCTTATGGTGGCTGGTATATATTTTTACTTTTTCATTGCTAATATTCATTCATTGTTTCCTTACATTGAAGATCGATATTGTTCTAAAATTACAGCCGCATTGCCACTCGCCTTTAATCGGTGGTTCTCAATCCATATAACTCTGTCACAAATCTTTTCAATATCGGTTAAATTATGGCTAACAAAAAGTATCGTTACGCCTTTCTCTTTAAATTTATTAATGGTCTCAATGCACTTTTTTTGAAACGCATAATCACCTACAGCTAAAACCTCATCAATAATCAAAATATCCGGATCGACTTGAGTAATAACCGAGAAACCCAGTTTTGCTAACATGCCACTTGAATAAACACGAATCGGTTCATCAATGAATTCACCAAGCTCAGAAAATTCAATGATCTTATCAATTCGTTCATTTAATTGCTTACGTCTCAAGCCGAGTAGAGTGGCATTTAATCTAATATTTTCTCTACCAGTGAGTTCAGGATGAAAGCCGCCTCCCAATTCTAGCATCGAAGCTACTCGGCCTTTGGTGGTCACACTTCCTGCCGTAGGCTTAATTACACCAGCAACTAAACCTAAAGAAGTGCTTTTACCAGCACCATTTCTGCCTATCAAAGCAACAGATTCCCCTTTATTAACTGTGAAGTTGATATCCTCAATAGCCAGATAGCTTCTACCTGATAAAAGGGTTAATGCTCTTTTCGGGTTAAAAATCAGCTCTTTAATTCCTGAGCCAATATGATGATATAAGGGATAACTTTTAGTTACCGCTTTAAATTCAATTGCGACTTCCATTATAAAATCTCTGCGAAACGGTATTTTAATTTGTTGAAAACCCATGCACCAATGGTAAGCGTCACGATTCCCATACCATAAAGTGAAAGAATTTTTTCATAATCAACATGACCATTCATGAATAATTCTCTCCAGCTTAAAACCATATCTGCGAGAGGATTATAGGTTATTAACCATTGATATTTTTCAGGTATCATATCACTGGCATAAAGTATTGGCGTGCAATAGAACAGCAGCATAATACCCAATGTAATAAACCTTTCTAAATCACGGAAGAAGAGATTCAATGTTGAAAGGAAAAGAGCAATACCATAGGAGAAAATTAATTGTGCAATGCCAATCAATGGGATGCCATAGATCCAATTCCAATGAGGCGTCATGTCATATATCAAAAGGAACACAATGATAACAGGAATGGTACATAGGAAATGCAAGCACTCCATCATGACATTACTGAAAGGAATCACTGATCTTGGAAAAACTGTTTTCTTTATTATTTGTGCATTAGCTATGAACGAAAACAGCGAGTTAGAGGTTGTGCTTGCAAACCACTGCCAGGGAAACAATCCTGTGATAATAAAGATTGTGTAATTCGGGATTTGGACTCGCATGATTAACTTAAAGATAAAGTAGTAAATCATGGCAAAGAGAAGTGGATTAGCTATTGACCATAAATAACCTAGAAAACTGCTTTTATAGCGAACTTTAAGTTCCTTCTCAGTGATTACTGTTATTAAATCAATGAGATATCCCAAACTAAACTTCATACTTTACGCTCTAATTTTAAGCTTACGCTAATGATTATTTAATGTTCGATGATTAGTTCTGCAGACGCTACCGCCCCTGGCTCTATAGCTACCAGTACACTACTAATCAATCCATGTTTCGAAAGTTCGTGCTGCTATTTCCGATAACAAGCTAAACACATAACTTAAATTTTATAATGACCATCCGCACTTTTTGATAAGCGCAGAATGTTATCATTTCCGATAACTACTTAAAAGCCTGTAAAACTCCATGATTTATAAAGCAAAAAAGCCTGTCCGTAGACAGGCTTTGAGCTATAAACAGTATAACTAGCGGAATCCATTCGGATTCTTCGACTGCCAGTTCCACGTATCACGCATCATGGCATCGATCCCGCGCGTCACACGCCAGTCCAACTCAGTATTTGCGAGACTTGCATCTGCCCAGAACGCTGGCAAATCGCCGTCACGGCGTGGCTTAAACTCAAACGGAATCGGCTTACCGGACGCTTTCTCAAACGCCTTGATCATCTCCAGCACGGAGAAGCCCACGCCGCCGCCGAGATTGTAGGCTTTGTAGCCTTCAACTTTGGCTAAGTGGTCCAGCGCTTTTAGGTGCCCTTCTGCCAGGTCGACAACGTGAATGTAGTCGCGCTGTGCGGTGCCATCCGGCGTGTCGTAATCATCGCCAAACACGCCCAGCTTCTCCAGACGGCCAATCGCCACCTGCGCGATGTACGGCAGCAGGTTATTAGGAATGCCGGTTGGATCTTCACCGATTTCACCAGACTCATGCGCCCCAACCGGGTTGAAGTAGCGCAGTGCGATGGCTTTGAAATTCGGATCGGCTTTCGCGAAATCGCGCATCACGAATTCGATCATCAGCTTTGAAGTACCGTACGGGCTAGTGGTACCGCCAATTGGCGTGGTTTCCACGTAAGGAACCGGCGCATCGGCGCCATAAACCGTCGCAGATGAGCTGAAGATGAAGTTCCACACGCCAGCAGCGCGCATCTCTTCCAGCAGCACCACGGTGCCAGCCACGTTGTTTTCGTAGTATTCCAGTGGCATGCGCGTGGACTCACCAACGGCTTTCAGTGCGGCGAAGTGAATCACAGCGCTGATATCGTTAGTGGCAAACAGGTCACGCAGGCAGGCGCGATCGCGGATATCGCCTTCGACGAACACCGCTTTTTTGCCTGAGAGCTTTTCCACGCGGTTGATGGCTTCGCGGGAAGCATTGCAAAGGTTATCCAGGACCACAACGTCGTCGCCGCGCTCTAACAGCGCCAGCACCGTATGGGAGCCGATGTAACCCGCTCCGCCCGTTACCAAAATAGCCATGTGTACTCCTTTAAACCGCGCTAAAGGCGCGGTAGAGAATGAGAAAGCTTATTTCGCCAGTATTTTCTGAATAGATTCGCGGAAATCGCGGCCCTGATCGTTGTTACGCAAGCCGTAAGAGACGAATGCCTGCATATAACCGAGTTTACGACCGCAGTCGTAGCTGGTACCGGTCAGCAGCTGCACATCAACTGGCTTCTTCTTGCTCAGAGAGGCGATAGCATCGGTCAGCTGAATGCGGCCCCATGCGCCCGGCTCAGTGCGCTCCAGCTCTTCCCAGATATCCGCAGAGAGCACATAACGGCCAACTGCAGTCAGGTCAGAGTCGGTAGAACCCGCTTCTGGCTTCTCAACAAAGCTGGTGATGGTGCTGATATCGCCTGGGTTATCAATCGGCTCTTCGGTAGTCAGCACGCCATATTCAGTAAGATCTTCGCCCGGCATGTGTTTCGCCAGCACCTGGCTGTGGCCGGTGTCTTCGAAACGCGCAACCATTGAGGCAAGGTTATAACGCAGGTGGTCAGCGGTGGAGTCATCCAGCAGCACGTCTGGCAGCACCACCACAAATGGGTTGTCGCCAATCATTGGACGCGCGCACAGCACAGAGTGGCCCAAGCCTAACGGGTTGGCCTGACGCACGTTCATGATGGTCACGCCCGGCGGACAGATTGACTGCACTTCGCTCAGCAGCTGACGTTTAACGCGCGCTTCTAGCAGCGCTTCCAGCTCGTAAGTGGTATCGAAGTGGTTTTCCACTGCATTTTTGGAAGCATGGGTGACCAGCACAATCTCCTTGATGCCAGCCGCGACGCATTCGTCAACAATGTATTGAATCATTGGTTTGTCGACAATTGGCAGCATCTCTTTCGGAATGGCTTTCGTCGCAGGAAGCATATGCATACCGAGACCCGCAACGGGGATTACTGCTTTAAGCTTGGTCATATTTATTCCATTTCATGAAGTGAATACGTGGGGTCGATTATGCAGGATCGGCCGGTCGAGCAAGTATAATCTTTATCTGAAAAACCGGCACTAACTCTCTGTCACACCATCAAAAATCGCCAATTTGGCCGGTAAAAACGCCGAAATGCCGATGAGGAACCGATGCGCTAAACCGCTGAAAAATCGTGAAAGGATTTGAGATGACGAGACCAGAGATTGACTGAAAGCTGAGTTGATAATGCGCCATAAATGGCGCCGCTACGGACCGTGTAAACATTGAGTCATCTGTAGCGGCGCGATTCATCACGCGGGTTGGATGTTGATGTCTACAGCCAGCCCTCAAACCATTCCGGCATCACGAACAGGTTGAAGTGGTTTACCAGCATCATCAGCGCAACAAACACCACCGACACCGAAACCCACTGACGTGCATACGGCATAAAGCGGATGCCAATCACCGGCTTGATGAAGAACGGATGGGCAAAGGCCGAAATCAGCACCTGCGAGATCGAGAGCGTCAGCGCCACATACAGCACGTTCGGCCAGATGTAGGTCGTCGCCAGCACCGCAACCACCACCAGGCTCGCCACAATGTTCCAGTAGAACTCAACATTGGTGCGGCCGTTGGCCTGCGAAATCGCGCCGGTTAAGCCGCCCATCGGACGCAGCATGCCAAACAGCAGCATCAGCGGAATCAGATGGTAAACCTGCTCATGTGAAGCGCCGTACAGCACGCGCACAATGACCGGGGAAAGAATGCCAATCGCCAGATACATCGCGCTACTGAACAGCATGATGACGAAAGTGCCTTTCAGGAACAGCTTTTTCAGCTGCTCTGGATCGTGCTGCTTCTCAGCGAAGCGCGGCAATGCCAGGCGGTTAATCACCGGCGAAACCAGCTTCAGCGGTTGCAGAATGAGCTCTTTTGCCAGCGAGTAAATCCCCAGCATCTCCGCACCCATCACTTTACCGACGATCAGCGCATCGGCCTGGGTACGCAGCTGATTGATGGTCTGCGAACCAAGCTGATATACGCCATAACGCACGGCGCTGACGAAGGTTTTGCCGTCGAACTCCCAGGTCGGACGCCAGGATTTCTCGCCGAAGTAGATCATGCAAAGAATGCGCGTGAAGGCGTTGATGAACAGACCAAGAATCGCCGCGGCCACGGTAAGCGAGGTGTAATACAGCATCGCCACGGTACACAGGAACGCAAACAGCTTGGTGGCCATCTCAATCTTCGCCAGCGTTACCATGCGTTTGGTTTTCACATAGTGCGCCTGATACTGCGACAGATGTCCCAGCACCAGGAAGTTGAGGCTGGTGAGCATGATCAGGCCCACCAGCTCCGGCAAGTGATAGAACCACGCCACCGGATAGGCAATCGCCAGCATAATTAAGCCGGTGCAGAAACTGAGCGACACGTTCACCCAGTAAATGGTGCTCTGCTCACGGCGATTAATATCCTGGCGATGCACGATATAGCTGCTCATGCCCATATCCTGCAGCACGGTCGCCACCGCCAGAATCGCATTGATGATCGCCAGTAAACCCAGCTCGTGCGTTTCCAGTTTGCGCGCCAGCACGGCGAGCTGTAACACCTGGAGCAATGCGGCAAAACAGGTACTACCAAACAGCCAAACGGCCTGTTTTTTTAATCCGCTCACACCATGCGCTCCAGAATTTTCGCCAGCTCACCGTAAGCGATGTGCTGATTGAACTCAGTTTCGACTTTCTGCCGCGCAGCGGCGACCACCGGTGCCACATCCACGTCGCCACGCGACAGGCGCAGCAACGTCGCTGCCAGCTCGTCAGGATCGTTTTCGGCCACCAGCCATCCGCTGACGTCATTCTCAATCAGTTCAGGAATGCCGCTGTGATAGGTCGACACCACCGGCAAGCCAACTGCCATCGCTTCCATCAGCGCCACCGGAATGCCTTCCATATCGCCATCTGCGGCGGTTTTAGACGGCAGCAGGAAGATGTCCGCCTCGTTCAGCGCCTGACGAATCTCATCCTGCGGCTTGAAGCCCGGCATGGTGACGTAATCCTGCAATCCAGCGCGCGCGATGTGCTCGCGCATCATGCCATCCTGCTCGCCGTTACCGATGATGGTGAACTGGAACTGGCCGCCATTATTGCGCAGGATTTCGCTGGCTTTCACCGCCACATCCAACCCTTTCTTCTCGGTCAGACGCGCCACTGAGACGATGCGCAGCGGTTGATGGAACGCCTCGCGCGGACGGAAGTTAAACTTCTCCGGCTCGATGCCCATACGCGTGACATGCACCTTGGCACGCGGACAACCCATCTCAATCAGCTTGTTCTCCCACAAGTGGCTGATAGGCAGCATCAGTTCGCTCTGTTTGAACAGGTTGACGTAGTCGAGCTTATGCTCTTCGAGGATGTGACGACGCGAAATATCCGCGCCGTGGAACACCGTCGCCTGCTTGCCTTTCAGCACGCCGAGTTCGCGCAGCTTGTTAGCCAGTGCGCCGGCATAGCCAAAGTGCACAAGAAACACATCGGCGGTGTAAGGCTGTTTAGTGTTGGCGACAATCGCCGGCAGCAGCAGTTTGCTGGCCTGTGCGCCGTAGCGACGCACATTCAGCGACTTGAGCAGCGCGCCTTTGGTGATTTTCGGCAGTATCAACCCGATACGCTGCGTCAGCTTATCAAGGTTGGATACTTTCTCTTCCGGCAGTAAATAGTGGGTTTTCGCTGCCAAATTGTAGTCATCGAACGCGGCGTGGCGATTAATCATATCGCCCGGAAACACGGAGATAATCTCCACGTCGTAGCCTGCATCGATGAAATGCGTCACCTGATTGAGCACAAAGGTCTCAGAGGCAACAGGAAAACGCATGGTGAAAAAGGTCAGCTTCATCACTTCACCCCAGGACGTTGAGAATTTCTGCTGTAATGCGGTTACCAATCTCACGCTCCTGCGCCACCGCGGTATCAACTTTGTGTTTCACGTTGTCGTAGTCGGCCAGCACCGTCTGCACTTTATCAATGAGCGAACCGTCCATCAGGCTCTGCACATCGGTGGCCATCTGCGGCAGGCCAAGCTGTTTCATCACGCCGAGCGACTTGTGCTCGTAGTTGATGGCCACGGCTGGCGTACCAAAGTTCATGGAGATGATGGCGGAGTGCAGGCGGGTACCAATGGTCAGATGACAATGGCTGAGGAGGATGCCGAGTTCGAGGTCGTTGAACTCGTCCATGATGACATGGTAATGCTCGGGATGCTCGACATGATCGCGCAACGTCAGCGCCACCATGCGGTCGTCTTTGGCGTAGCTATCAATACCGGTACAGGTAGAGAAGGCAACCACCTGATAACCTTCGGCAATCATCGCGTTAATCACGCGGCCAAAGGCAGCTTCATACTCTTTCTGTGTTACGCCAAGACGTTTGTCGAACGGCGCCAGTTCACGCACGGTAATCGCAATGGTTTTGCGTGCGCTAATAATCGCCTGCCAGTGCAGCAGGTTATGGCTTGGATTAGCCACTTCACGCGCTTCAACCAGGAACGCGGTATCAACGCCCTTCTTCACTTTGCTGGTGGTCACGCCATCTTGCTTCAGGCGGTCGTAGCTCACCTCTTCGCGCAGCACCAGGCTGTCAACGCGATCAAAGACAAAGTTCGCCAGCGCATTAACGCGCGGGTTCTCGAACGGACCGACCGAGTGACCGACCATATGCAGCGGCTTTTTCGCCATCAGCGCACAGAGCGCGTGATCGAATTGGGTCACGCCGTAGAGATCGACGAAGAACGAGCCGCCAACCTGAATAATCGCGTCATATTGTGCAAGGCTTTGGGTGAACGCCGCCAGATGCGGTGGCACCGAGAAGGATTTGTACACGCCGCCTTTGCCAAGGTGCGCCATCATGATGTCCGGCATCAGGCGGTTCGCCACCTTGCGTTTCAGGCTGCCCACTAACCCTTTGCCCGACTTGCTGTTGTGCAGGAACAGGGAATCCTGCTGGATATCCTGCTGCAGTAAATAGCCAGAGCTTGTTGGATAACGGCTGATCACATCGATATCCAAATCCGCGCGCGCGGATTTCAGTGAATCAATCAGCCCACGTAAAATCGCGCCATCCCCACGATTTCCACAGGTATGGTTTCCTACCAATAAAATCTTCATAAAAAAACTCCGGAAAAATTTTTGTAATTTTTACAAGCCGCCAATAGCTGCACTGGCAAAGTGAACTCTGATTCAAAGGACTGCAATGGGAGTAAACCCCAAAAAAGTGGTGCTAATTGCATTTCTATTCAGTACTGCTTAAAAACTATGCACATTCCGTAGCGGCGCGATGCATCGCGCGTACCTGACATTGGCATTGCGCAATACATTGCGCCGCTACGATCGGTGTGCGTTATGACTTCACGGCGAAATACGGCATAGCCACCTGCTCGCCATTGATCACTACCGAGATGAAACCTTTGGGTTCGCGTGTATCCACCTGTTCCGGCTTCAGCGCGCGCGAGGCCAGTAGCAGATCGCCCTGCTCGTTACCGCCGATGCCAGCTTTGCCGTTGTGCAGGCTAAAACGCTGCGGGGCCTGTTGCGCTGCGCTGCCCGGCGCGCCTTTGTCCATCACGGCGTCAACGCGCGCACAGCGACCGGTCAGGAAGCGATCCTTGGCGGTGCTTTTGATCAGCACAGCGGTGGTCGGCGTCCAGCCCGCTAACTTCACGAACACTTTGGTGTCGGTATCGGTGCGCGGTTCGAAACGTACCTCCACCACCGGCGAGCTACCTTCCGCTGACCAGCTGGCTTCCGCTTTGTTTTTCTTGCGCTGCAGATGAATCACCGCGCGACCGCCGGTGCCTTTACCGTCGATGACATCCATCAGCGGCTGATTGGCGGTGCCGTTATTAAACTGCGACTGACCAAATACCTCGATCTCCCAGCTATCGCCCACCGTTGGCGAGTAGAAGTTGCCGAGTTCAAACCAGGTTTGCTGATCGCTGTTGTTGGTCAGGCGGAAGCGCGAGGTGATGTAGTTGTATTTCAGACTGCCATCAATGGCGACGCCGTAGGATTCAACGCGCGTTGAGCCCATTTCCCAGATGTTCAGCCAGCGCTCGCCTTCCAGCGAGTTATCAATCCAGCTGCCCGACTGCAGATTGGTCTGGCGCATATTAAGGCGCGAGTTACGCGCGTTAAGCGGGTTCTTACAATCCTCAATGCTTAGCGCATCGACAATCCACTGGCCGTTCGAGATGTCGCCAGGGAAATCGCTGTGCTCAATCCAGCCGTTGTGGATGATGGATTGGCTGCAGCGCGGCAGATTCAACACCATGCCGCCTTTACAGTGCTGGGCGTTGAAGTTGGAGAGCTCAATCGCGGTACTGTGATCCCAGGCGCCGGCCTTTTGCCCCGACCAGCTGGCCTTAATCACATCGCCGGTACAGGCGTTGGCGTACCACTGGTCGATTTTGCAATCCAGCGTATCCAGCAGGCTGAGCGAAACGCCGCCCACCTGATTGAAGCGCAAGCAGGCGCCACGGAAGAACTGGCCGCCCGGACAGGTATTGCGGAACAAACCCTGTTTATTCGGACGCTTGTCGGTGTTGCCGTTGAAATTCAGGTTGGAGATTTCCGTCCAGCGCGCATTCACCTGGAACAGGAATTCGGAGCGACCGTCGGAAACCAGCGTGGTCGCCGGGAAATAACCGAAGTTGACCATCGCGCCGGAAATGCGGAAGAAGCGACGTCCTTCGTCACCGAAATCACATTCAGAGACAAAGAAGGTGCCGGCCGGGAATTGCACGCAAATCTGCTGGCTGGCATCAATCGACCATTGATACATGGCTTTGATCGCCGGTGCCGTGTCGGTTTTGCCGTCGGCAATAGCACCGAAATCAAACAGCGTCAGGCGATTAAAATCTTCCACCACGCGACGCCAGGTGAAACCGTAGCCGCTGAAGTTCACGCCGCCATCATCTTTGCCATCGCCGAAGGTGCCGACGAACTCGCCGCCGCCCACTTCCAGCCCTTCGTGCCAGCTTTTCAGCTTGATTTTGGCACCGGCAAACAGCGGACGGGTTTTGCGCAGCTCTTCAACCGATGGGATTTCACCAATCAGCTGGTAGCCGTTCGGCTGCGCCAGACGCTGGCTGAAGTTGCTTTGATTAGGGCGCGAGACATCGCTGATAGAAAACAGCGTATGGCCCTGATCGTCCTCCACCACCATTGAGTGCGCGGGATTGGCGATCAACGCCGCATTGTCGTGAATGAACTGGGCGAAGTTGCCTTTGTTCAGCGCAATCGGCTGGCTGATTTGTGACACTTTGCCATTGGCATCGCGCAGAAACACCGGGATCTGATTGCCGGCCTGGCTGGCATCGCTGCCCGCTTTACCGATCCACAGTTTGCCCTCGAAGTTCTGCCAGAACTGCGGCGGCATGGTATAGACGTTTTCTGGCGTCAGAATCGGCACATCGCCTGCCGGTACGCTGGCAGGATCGACGGATTTTAACGTTGGCTGACCACTTTTTGCGGCGTAGCTGGAAAACGCACTCACTGAGAGCGCAGTAACAATCGAGGAGGCTGCGGCCTGCAAGACTTCTCTTCTTTTCATGCTTCAATTCCCGTGGTTGTGCGGCCAAAAAGGATTCCCGAGGCACGATAATTGTCGCTAAACAAGGGCGAGCCAGCTCTGCTTGATCTGATTACCGTCAAACTTGAGCGCGGTTTCTTTGGTTTTTTCACTCATGGCATAGAACAGGCCATCATCACTGGCGAGCTGCTCCATCCGCTTGATAAAGGTGGTTTTGTCATTCATCGGCACCAGGAAGCCATCTTCACCGTGGTTGATGATCTCCTGCGGCCCGGTTGGGCAATCGTACGCCACCACCGGCAGCGACCAGGATTTGGCTTCCAGCAGCACCAGCGGCAAGCCTTCATAGCGTGAAGTCATCAGCGCCATATCGCTTTCGCGGTAGTAATCATTGATGTTGCTGACTTTGCCGACGAAGTTAACGCTATTAGTGATACCTAACGCCGCAGCCTGATCGTGCAGCTGCTGACGCAGTTCGCCGTCACCGGCAATCACCAGTTTCCATTCGGGATGTTTCTTGCTGAAGTCGGCCCAGATATCCAGCAGCAGGTCGAAGCCTTTCTGGTTATCAAGACGTCCCACCGCCAGCGCCTGACGGCTGCGCGTTTGACGTTGAAACGCTTTGTACACCACCGGATTGGGGATTTGCTGGCTGGCAATATTCCAGCGGTTAAACACCTGATGATCTTTGTCGGTCAGGACGATCACCTGGTCGTAATAGCGCAGCATCAGCCACTTCAGCAGCTTAATCGGCTTGCTGAACGAGTTAATCGCGATGTGTTCGCAGGCATACGCCTTGAAGCGCTTCTTCTTCAGCGCCATCAGGTTCCAGAAGGCGAACATCACGCTCAGGCGGCCCATGCTGATCAGGAATACGCTGTCGAAGCCTTCCTGATGAATGCTGCTAACGGCGCTTTTAATTGGGTTGCTGTGGCCTTCAAAGCTGACAATTTTTTTCACCCGTTCGAACGGATAAAAGGTTTTGCCATGGCCTTCCAGCGAGTAAATGGTGACTTCATGCTGCTCGCCGAGGCACTCAGACATAAAGTTGCAGATGTTTTCCGTGCCCGCATACGAGTAGGCATCTTTAATCACCAAAACGATCTTTTTCATACAATCCTTTCCACCTCAAAAATATAAAAGCAGCTAAATCACCGTTGCGCTTAGCGGTGTTTTAAGGCAAAAAGAACCCCATTCACCATATACCAGACATAATAGTAATATACTTTTAACGGATTGTTTTTATAGATAATTCTTAATAATTCGAGGTGCCACTTCGCCGCTTTATTTTTGTTGCGCGACAGTGAATCGCCCAACTCGTAATAGTTGACCAGGGTTTTCTGGATCACGCGGGCTTGTTTGTAGCGGAGGAACAACTCATAGAGGAACAGGAAATCTTCGTGGCCTTTACGCTGGAAGAAGATGCCCTGTGGAGGACGGCGGAAACACACCGAGGAGAAGCAAACACGATATTGCTTCTTCACGAAGTTTTCCTGCTGCAGGTAGGGTTTGCTGTAGTTGATATCGTGGTCAGCGGTTTTGGTTTTGTAGTGATAATGCGTGATCACGAAATCGTCGCCGGCGGCGATCGCGGCCGTCTGTTCGGCCAGTTTTTCGCGGTGCCATTCGTCATCGCTGTCGAGAAACGCGATGATCGCTTCTTTCGCTGCGCGCAGCCCCACGTTACGGGTTTCGGCTGCGCCCTGATTGACCTCGTTGTCGAGAATGGTGATACGCGCGTCCTGACAATGTTCACGCACCAAGGCGAGTGAATCATCGGTGGATTTGTCGTTGATCAGGTAAAGATGCCAGTCGCTGTAGGTCTGGTTGATGATCGACTCAACCGCGCGCAGAACGGTATTTCGCGCGTTATACATCGGCATCACAATACCGACGGTGCCAACATGATTTGTCATTTGTCTACCCGGAGTTTCAGGAACCAAAAAATTGCCCCCGTGTAGGGAGCAAGTGAAAGTGTTTAAAAGTGAATCAGGAGACGGCTCTTCTGCCCGAGAAGCGCGACTTCACCTTATCGAGCAGGCGATTCATGAAGTAGGCGCGATTGTCACGGTTGGTGAGGAAGAAGTAGCGTGCAAAGCTGAGGCTGGCCTGCAGCGATTTACCATCCATCTTGTAGCGCAGCGGCAGCTTGAACGCCTTGTAAGTATGGATGTCACGCGTGGTCAGATGCGGCTTCATGGTATCGAGCCAGAAGAAGGAGTATTTGACCGATTCGCCTTTGTGCTTGGAACCAAATTTGGTCACCAGATGGTAGGTTGCCAGCGGTTTGTCGATCATCACGAAGGCGTAACCCATGCGGTCAGCGCGGATGCAGAAGTCATAATCCTGATGGCGAATATAGCGCGCGTCAAACTGGATTTGCGCCGCATCTTCGCGCTTCAGCACGATGGTGCTGGTTTGAATAAAGCCGTAACAGCCAAACAGATACTCGGCCACGGTTTCGTTTTTGCCGGGCGGTTGCATCGGCATCACCTTGAGGAAGCTGCCATCCTGATGGATGTTCACCTGACTAAAGATGACGTAGCGCGATTTGCCCTGCGCTTCCAGTTTGGCGATGGTTTCACTCGCCACCAATAACTTGTCCGGATGCCACTCATCGTCGGCATCGAGGAAGCTGATAAAGTCGCCGGTTGCCAGCTCAATACCTTTGTTACGGGCGCCAGCGCCGTTGAGTTTGACCTCAGACAGCTCCAGTTTGATAGCCAAATCCTGATAACGTTCGCTGCGTACCACCTGCGCCAGTTCAGCCGCATCGGCCGATTTGTCATCAACAATAATGACTTCAAAATTGCGATAGGTTTGCGCTTTGACGCAATCTAGCGTCGTGACAATCGATTTCGACGCGTTATACGCGGGAATAACAATTGAGAAGCGAATCTCCTGCATTGCCAGCACCTCATTAAAAAAGTTACAAAATCAATGATATAACTTGTGGGCTCAAAAGAATAATGGGTGATGTCCTAATTTGTCGGCGAGGTCTTCATCGCCACTTTCTTCTTGTTGCTACTGCCGATAAACGGTTTCTCGACAAACAGATACGTCAATTTCGCCACATAGAAGGAGGCGACAAAGAACAACGTTGAAAGCAAGGTGTAGAACAGGAACGAATGCGGATAGAGCGTTTCCGGGATCTGCTTGATGAAATAGAGCACCACACCGTGAATCAGATACAGGCTGTAACTCACCTCACCAATCGACATCAGGGTTTTGTTTTCCAGAATGCCAAACACGGCGTTGCCGCTGCTGACAATAAAGAAGATTACCGTCAGGCAGCAGAGGAAAATCAGATACCAGAAGGTGTTGCTGGTGAACGACAGCGAGAACAGCGACAGCACAATCACCGCAAAGCCGGCCAGGCTGGAGGTTCTGTAGTGCGCAAACATGTCGCGATACTTATACGCCAGATAACCCATGGCGAAGCCCAGCACCGGACGCGGATCGGTATAGGTTTTGCCCCACAGACGCAGGCCAACCGCCACGCAGAAAATCACGCCGATCGAGCCGAGAATCAGCAGCGTTTTGTATTTACCTTTGGTGGCGCGGTTGAGCACGTAAATCAGCGGAATCGACAGGTACAGCAACCATTCGAGGCGCAGCGTCCATTCCACACCGGCGTTGACATCCGCCGTCAGGAAATCACCCATGCGGTAGCTGCCAATAAACAGCAACCACAGCACAGCATCTTTTACTGCCGTGAGGCTATAAGTGAGATCGCCCTGCACCACGCCTACCGCGATGATGACAAAACCGGAGAACCAGAACATCGGGACGATACGGCGGATACGCGACTTCAGCAGCTTGTGCGTCAGCTGCCCTGGCGTCAGGGTTTCATTATCCAGCCAGCGATAGAACAGGAAGGCGGAGATCATGAAGAACAGCAGTACACCGAATTTACCGGAGTTAACGAAGAAGTTGCCTTCGGAGAACCAGGCAAAATAGTCTTTATCGAACACCCACTGACCATCCAGCGAATAGATGTAGTGCGCGAAATGTGAGAACGCCACGATGCTGGCCAGCAGCGCGCGCATGCCAGAGATACTTTTAATACCGCTACTGTTGTACACGCCTTTGTGGAAGGAGAATACTCGCAGAATGATTAGCGCCAGACAAAATGACAGCACCATGATTAATACATACATGTCAGCTCCTGAATCTGAGTTGGGTTAGCTGCTGTGCCGCGACAAAACGCTATCGAAAGTGCTGCTTAAGACGTTGAAGGTTCTTTCTGCTTTCTGCTTATAAAGCATCTCGTTCGGGTGAATGCAATCAGGCGACATCTCAGATTGCCAGTCACGGTTCTGCTTGATGGCGCTGTACTGCTTCACAATCGGCACCTGCTGCTCTTTAGCCACTTCATTTAACTGATAAACATACGGCCAGACGTTCCAGCGCTCGGCTTTGCCACAAATGGGATTCGGTTCCTGTAACACCACCAGCTTGTTATTCGCCTTCGCGCCTTTGACCAGCTCGGTGATGATGCGCTTATACTCTTGCGGCGTTTCAATGCGCTCGCCTTTGTCTTTGAAGAAGTTGATGCGCGCATCGTTGATCGCATAGTTAATCAGAATCATGTTGGCATCGGATTTCGCCATGCGTTCTGACCAATCCATCGGCGTATTGTCTTTGTCGTAAACCAGCACCGAAACCTGTGCGCCCGGCATGCCGTGGTTCTTCACCTCAATGTTGTTGCCGTATTTCTCACGCAACATCTGCTGCAAAAAACTCACTTCATTATTTTTACTGAGGATATTGCGATTGCCCGACGCGGTAACGCCAGCGGTGGTGGAGTCACCGTAGGCGGCGATGATGAAGGTGCCGGGATGATCCTCTGCCTGCGCCAGTAGCGGCGCAGAGGTGATCAGAATTGCCAGTAAAGTCTTCCGCATATTTCCTCTCATCGGTTAATGAAACAATTTGAATTCACGAGCAACTTCATAGCCCACAACGGCCTGCTTCAGTGAGATCGTGTTGTAGTAGAGGTAATAAACAAGGAAGAAAGCGAACATCGCAAACATCGCGGGTTTCAGTACGCGTTTTGACTGGAAGATTAGCGATGTCAAAATAATCGGTTCGACCTGCAGCAGGTAGTTCGACAGGCGCGCACCCGATGAGTAGTTGTAGAAGAAGATCCTGATACCGCCGCCGATGGCAAAAGTGAGAATCAACAGATAGTTCAGCTTCCACACGTCGTACTGTTCACGCTTGAGCTGGTTGCTCAGCATGAAGTAGACAAAGATAAACACCAGCATGATGTTTTTCAGGTTGGACACTGACACCACGCTGCCGTCACCGGCATTCGAGGCTTCGTTACTGTAGCCTGCGGCCCTCTCGCCCATCGATCCCAGATGTCCGGCGATCAAGGCAATAAAGCCGGTCCCGCCCACCACCGAAAGTGGCACACTGAATATAATGATGGCCACCGGCCACCAGCGCGATTCCCGAATAAACAGGAACGGAATGATGGTCACCACCATTACTGCGGTGTTGTGGCTGAGGAAGGACAGAATAAAGAAGGCAAACGCCCACCAGTATTGCTTGAGGTAAATAGTCCAGATCACGCCAAGGAACAGCGCCGAGCTCAGGCCAAAACGAATCTGGTTTACGTCTTTGTTGATAAAGATATGCGCCGAGTAAAGCGCCAATGCCAACACCGGATACGGTGACATCTTTTTGAAAAAGATGGCGTTGGTTGAAACTGCCAGAATACTGAACACAAACAGGAACACGCTGGCATTGTGTGAAAACAGGCTGGTGATCCACGCGATAGCAAAAATCAGCGGTTCATAACGGAAGAAGGCGACGGTGTTGGCAAAACCGTTGACCTCAATACGGCGGACGAAGTCGGCAAAGAAGCTGCGATATTGATAGTCGTCCATCCCGGTACCGAGACCGCGAATACCGGCGAAAATAATCAGCGTGACCGTGGCGATGCACAGCAGGTAAGTCAGAATATGGGTGGTGCGTTCGTCTTTCTTCAACAGGATTTCGACCAGCGCAAGCAACAGCAAAAACCCTGATAAATACCAATATGGAGCCATGGTGTGATTCCTTAATTCCACAAGTTCTCGTGCCAGCGGTGGCTTTTAATGGCGTTATAGAGAGAATCACCTGTGTAAATCGTTGCGTGTCGTCATTCAAACGGTGCGATCAAAAGGGGCGGTCAACCCGCCCCTTTCTTCACCGGATTACCCTCATCATTAACTGTGAATGACGGGCAAATTAACTTTTGGTCGGTTTGCCATACTCGTAGTCGTAATAGTCGTAACCGTAACCATAAGAGTTGGCGGCTTTACGCACCACGGCGTTAAGGATCACACCTTTAATCTCAATACCGTTCTGGGCAAAGCGCTTGAAGCTGACATCCAGTTCTTTCGGCGTGTTGGTTTCGAAACGCGCCACCATCAGCGACGTACCGGCCAGCTTACCGATGATAGACGCATCGGTGACCGCCAGAATCGGAGGCGTATCAATCAACACCAGGTCGTAGTTCTTGCTCGCCCAATCCAGCAGCTCACCCATGCGACGATGCATCAGCAGTTCAGATGGGTTTGGTGGCACCTGACCGCGTGGCAGGAAGTCAAAACCGTACGGGCCTTTCTGAATCAGCGCCGGGCTGAACTCGGTTTTGCCTGACAACACGTTAGACAGACCGGATTTGTTATCGGCTGACAGCAGTTCGTGGGTGTAACCGCGACGCATATCACCATCGATGAACAGCACACGTTGGCCCGCTTTGGCGACCAGCGTTGCCAGGTTGGCACAGATAAAGGTTTTACCAATACCTGGGCTGGCGCCGGTGATCATCAGGATGTTGTTTTTCGCTTCCATCATCGCGAAGTGCAGGCTGGTACGCAGGCTACGAATCGCTTCGATTGACAGATCAGTTGGATTGCCCAGCGCCAGCAGCGTTTCGTGGGGATCGGTTTTCACCTTGTTGCCACGACGCGCCAGTGCTTCGGTATCTTTCTTACGTTGCCATTCTGACAGCGGTACGCTGGCATAGACGTTCATGCCCAGCTCTTCCAGCTGCTCTGGATTTTCGATGCCGTGATGCAGCAGCGCTTTCAGCAGCACCAGACCAACAGAAACCATCAGACCCAGAATCACGCTCGCCGCGATGATCAGCAGTTTCTTCGGTGCCACCGGGCTGTTGCCGGTTGCTGCGCCATCGATGATGCGTACATCACCCACGGTGCTGGCTTTACTGATACCCAGCTCTTGCTGACGGTTCAGCAACTGCATGTAGATTTCCTGACCAGACTGCACATCACGCGTCAGACGCAAGATCTCTTGCTGCGTCTGTGGCATCTGAGAAATCTTTTTATTCAGCTGCGCCTGCTCACCTTCCAGCGTTTTGCGTTTTTCCAGCAAGGCGCGGTAGGTTGGGTGATCTTTAGTAAACAGCTGAGACACTTCGGCTTCACGGAAGGTCAGTTCGTTCAACTGGCTCTGCACGCTGACAGAAGAATCCAGCGCCGATTTGGCTTCCAGCGACAGGTCAACCGACTCGTTCTGGCGACGGAAGGTATTCAGCTTGTCTTCGGCATCATCCAGTTTGCCACGCACTTGCGGCAGCTGGTTGCGCAGGAATTCCAGGCTCTTTTCCGCTTGCTCAGATTTACGTTCAACGTTCTGCAGCAGGTAGTTATTGACGATTTGGTTCAGCACTTTACTGATCTGCTCTGGATCTTCACCCAGATACTCCAGACCCAGCACGCCCGTGTCTTTACCTTTATCCGCAACGGTCAGGTTGGCCAGCACGGAGTTAATCGCCTGCAGCTCGTTCAGTTTGGTAACGCTGAAGCTGGTGCCTTCATCGGCATTGATGCCGCTTAACAGCATGGTCACATCACCGTGCGTTTCCAGCTGACCAACTTTACCTTTGAACAGCTCATCACCGTCCGCTGACACGGTATACGAGTCAGGACCGGTCACTTCCAGTTCAACGGTACGCTTATCGATGGTGCGTGGAATTTCCAGGCGGGAGATGGCGACGGTTGATGGCTTGTTACCCATCAAACGCGACAGACCTTTACCAATCACCGGGAAATAGTTCTGGGTGACAACGGTGTCCAGACCCAGATCGTCAACGGTTTTACCGATAACCATGCGCGATTCCAGAATCTGAATCTCGGTATCGGACGCCGGCGTTGGCGGCAGAATGCTGTCTAACTCATTCAGTACTGAGCTGGCATTCTTCTGTTCAACCTGGACTAACGCATCCGCGCTGTAGATTGGTGTAGCAAACAGTGTGTAGAGCGTGGCTACCAGCATGAAGAAGGCGGTAACGGCAACAATGATCCAGCGATGATCAATCAGCTGTCCCACAAGATGCGCCAGATCCCATCCATTCGAATCTTCCTTTGGCGCGGTCATAACCTTGTTTTTGATATTCATGGATATTCCCAACTATCGGCTTAATACGTTGACCCATTTCTGGGTAGCGTTTTCCAGTAACCCGTAGACCTCTTCAAAGGCCTCGCGACTTTTTTTGTACGGATCCGCAATTTCCTGCTGATTGAGCCAGTGGCCAAGCAGCATGGTCTTTCCGCGTGCGGCTGGATCGATGCGATTCACCTGTTCAATATGGCGCTTTTCCATTACCAGAATCAGGTCATAGTCACGGCACATGCTGGCCGTTAATTGCTGAGCCTGATGCCCTTCCAGCGACACGCCGTGTTCGGCGGCCACAGCCAGGGCTTTCTGGTCCGCCGGATAGCCTTGCAGCGCGCTGAGCCCTGCGGAGGCAATCCGGATGTTTGGTAGCGCGCGTTTGAACAGACGCTCCCCGGTGGGGGAGCGGCAGATATTGCCGACGCAGACGACTAACACGGACTTAATCATGGCGAACCCTTAGTTCGACCAGTTGCGGAAACGAAGGGCCGAGGAGCTGGCATCGTCAATACCTACGATGGTCGGCAGCAGGCCCGAAATCACACGGTTCCAACGGGTGATTGGTGTCGCGGTGACATAGACGATGTCGTACGGCTCCAGTTGGAATTCGGTGCCCATCACCATCGATGCCGCATCTTTGGTATTCAATTGATAGATGTTGGCGATCTTGGTGCGGTTGGCGCCGCGAATCGGACGAATCACGAACACGCCGGTGGCATCAGAGGTGGTCTGATCCATACCCTGCGAGTTGCCCAGTGCTTCGGCCAGCGTCATGCCGCTGCGGTCCATCTTCAGCGTTGACTGCTGCTTCACTTCACCCATCACGAAGACTTTGAGATCGTCGTTACGTGGCACGTAAAGGATGTCGCCCGGATAGAGCAGATGGTTTTGGCTCAGGTCGCCGTTTTGCATTAGCGCCTGCAACGAAAGGCGTTGTTCTTTGCCGTTGTGCGTCAGCACCACGTTGCGCCAGTCAGCGTCAGCCGCTAAACCGCCGGCGGCGTTGACGGCATCCAGCACGGTCAGCGGCACGTTAGTGATCGCCTGTTGTCCGGAGGTGGTGACCGAACCGGTCACGTACGCTTTCTGCGAACGGAACGAGGCGACGTTAACGTCAACCTGCGGACTTTCGATGTATTGCGCCAGACGACGCGCCACTTCGCTGCGGATCTCGGTAACCGTTCGGCCTGCTACGCGCACTTTACCGATGTACGGGTAGAAAATGGTGCCATCTGCCTGTACCCAGTTACCAGTGTCGCTGGCGCTACGGTACTGACCGGCAGGTGTGGTCAACTCTGGGTGATCCCAGACGGTGACGTTAAGCACGTCGCCGACACCGATACGGTATTCGTAGCTCTGAATTTCATTTTGCAGCATCGGGTTAGCCTGCGCGACTAACGGCTTCGGACGCATCTGTTCAACCAGACGCGGCGTCAGCGGGAAGACGTTGACATATTTGTCGATGTCATAGTTGCTATCCTGTTGCTCTATGACATCTTTTCCACTGGTGGAAAGGTGAGAACCCGGCTCAATGGTGCATCCGGAGAGAAAAGTCGCGGATACCAGTAAAGGTATCAATTTAATTTTCATTATCATCTGATTCTTCGCTATCAGTTATTGATTGATAGAGGCGAAATCGCCCGCTGTGTAGCGTCTTACAAAAATGGAATGTGACGGGTTAAACACTGAAACTGTGGGTCATTATTATGCGCTCCCTTGGTTTTATGTTGTCACCGAGTCTAAAGACGACATCAATTAAAATGGTTATACAGACTCAATCAGTGCAGCTGTCTAATAACGACACACCCAGCACCCGCAGTTTTCAACCGGGGAGCTTGCTGCCCTCCCCGGCTTCGCTGTCTATCAATAGGCGCCATCGCGTTTCAGCACTACGCCAACCGTCTTAAACAGAATCGCGATGTCATTCCACAGCGACCAGTTCTTGACATACCACGAGTCGAAATAGACGCGTGTTTCATAGTCAACGTCGTTACGACCGCTAACCTGCCACAATCCCGTCATGCCTGGTTTCGCCATCAGGTAATAATCGACATCACCGGCATAACGGCAGAGCTCATCTTCAATCACCGGGCGCGGCCCCACCAGGCTCATATCGCCACGTACCACGTTCCACAGCTGCGGCAGCTCATCCAGACTGGTTTTACGGATGAAATGGCCGACTTTGGTGATGCGCGGATCGTTCTTCAGTTTGAAATCTTTATCCCACTCGGCGCGGGCTACAGGATCGGTACGCAGTACCTCTTCCAGCACCTCTTTCGAGTTAATCACCATTGAGCGGAATTTTAGGCATTTGAACTTACGGCCGCCTAAGCCCACACGTTCATGACCGTAAATCGGTGGTCCGCCATCGCGGCCAACCATAAATCCAAGGACCAGCAACGCCGGGGACAGCGCGAGGATAATGCTCAGCGCGCCGACGATATCGAATGCACGCTTAAGGAAACGTGACGTGCGCTTCGCCAGATTGTTATTCACACGCAGAATCATCACTTCATGGCTAAAGATGTAAGCCATGTCGGTGCCGTACAGCGGTACACCGCGCAGTGTTGGAATAACAGAAACCGAGCGGCAATTGTGCATCGCCAGAGTTTTCAGCCAGTGGTCGCGGTGCTGGCTCTGTTCGAACTCAACCGCCACGATGAATTGGGTTTCGCTGTTGGTCAGCTGCCACAACTCTTGTTCATTATGCAGCACAGGCACGCCTGAGATGCTGGCCTGTGGGCTGCTCTTATCGACATCGAAGAAGGCGATAACATCGAAGCCCATCACCTCTTCGCTCTGCAGCGCCTGCCAGGCTTCCTGGGCATTGCGGCTGCTGCCGATGATGATGGTTTGCTTCTTCCACATGCCATAATGATTCAGCACACGCTTAGAGATGGCGCGCGCTAAAGGAATCATAATCAACGCCAGAACCCAGGTCGCTACCCAGACAAAGCGCGACATTTGCCACTGTGAAAGGGCTGAAATTGACAAATCGATGACAGAGAAAATAAGAATGGTACGAAAGATCTCTTTGAGCTCGAACCAGAATGGCTTGCGATAGGTATAATGACGCAGGCGAACCCAGAACCAGCCCACGCAAATAACGGAAAGCGCAATGTGCGTAGCAATTTTTAAATGCAGGTATTTTTCAGATATATCTGCCAGTGGAGAATGGGTAAACGAATTAATCAATGCCATCGCAATAAATAATGCTGCGTTGAAACAAATTAAATCCGAGCACGCCAGTAAAATTTTTGTCAGAAGACTTTTATATGTAATTTCGTTATCGCGCATAGTTAACTCTTTTATATTATTTCTTTAATCCCTAATGCCTCAACGCTGTTTGATAAATGAGCGAAATATTCACTGCATTTGTTGAGGCAATCTGCGGTAAATTCTCTGAGGCCAAATCAATTCTCACAATAGTAAGCAAGAGAATTGTGATTAATACCAACAGATTAGTCCGACTTCCCTTACCACAGTGGCAGACCATTAAACCAAGAGAAAGGCGCTTCAGGCACGCTACCGCCCTTGGCTGTCGCTGCCAATACCGCTTTCATCCTAATTACAACTTGTTTTATGCGGCATTTTTGCGCTAATTACTGGCCGTGGTCCGCGTGCGATCACAGTTCGCAACATTAAGAGGCTAAGGAGCACGCTATAAACAACTTTGGCGCAGACATTTACTAACACGTTGCTATACTAGTTATTACTGGCTTGTTTACAAGTAGGCCCCGTGTTCCCTGCACTATTTTAGGAAAAAGACTACCAGCGATAAGTATTGATGCCAGCCCTTTCAGGCCATTCCCCTGCAAAATTCAGATTAATTCGATACTCAACCACGCAATAGACTGCATTAAAAATGCACGTGGTTATCTGCTGAAAAAAAATAATTGTCTCTTTCATTCAGGTGCAATCTTTATCCATACTTTCATCTTATCGGTGCAAATCGGCAATCAGCGATATTCTTCTCTCGTGGCTGACCCGCCAATTGACCGAGTCAGCGGCTATTTACAGTCTTAACGCCGTTTCACTATCATCAGATTAAGCGCATAACACAGACATTAAGGTGATTAACACATGTTGGAGTGGATCATTGATCCGTCGCTGTGGGCAGGATTAGTAACGCTAATCGTTCTGGAGCTGGTGTTGGGCATTGATAACCTGGTTTTCATTGCCATCCTCGTCGAAAAGCTGCCGCCGAAGGAACGCGACCGTGCGCGCATTATCGGCCTGCTTCTCGCGCTGGTGTCGCGTTTAGCGCTGCTCGCCTCACTTTCCTGGCTGGTAACCCTGACACAACCGCTGTTTACTCTGTTGCACCACGACTTCAGCGCCCGCGATCTGCTGCTGCTGTGCGGCGGCTTCTTTCTTCTTTATAAAGCCACCACCGAGTTAAACAGTCGCCTGGAAGGCGCTGACGAGGAAACCGGTCAAAATAAAAACGGTGCTAAATTCTGGCCGGTGGTGGCGCAAATAGTGGTGCTGGACGCCATCTTCTCGCTGGACTCGGTGATTACCGCCGTTGGCATGGTCAACGATCTGCCGGTGATGATGGCGGCAGTAACGATAGCGATTCTGCTGATGCTGCTGGCGAGTAAGCCGCTGACGCGTTTCGTTAACGGCCATCCGACCATCGTGATTCTCTGTCTGAGCTTCCTGCTCATGATCGGCTTCAGCCTGGTGGCCGAGGGGTTAGGCTTCATTATTCCGAAAGGGTATCTTTACGCGGCGATTGGTTTCTCTATCGTCATTGAGATACTCAATCAGTTGGCGATGTTCAATCGCCGCCGCTTTCTCACTGCCGGCCGTCCACTGCGTCAGCGCACGTCAGAAGCCGTTTTGCGCATTCTGCGCGGCGAGGCGCAGCGTGCGGAACTGGACGCCGATACCGCGTCACTGGTCAGCGACAGCGAAGAGGGCGCGCTATTTAACCGTCAGGAACGGCGCATGATTGCGCGCGTGCTGGGGCTGGGTCAGCGCCAGATTAATAGCATCATGACGTCGCGCCACGACGTCGAGCATATCGACCTCACCGAAGATCCGGCGGAGATCATGGCGAAGCTCGATCGCAATCAACACACGCGTATTCTGGTGACCGAACAGGGCCGCGACCCGCTCGGTGTGGTGCATGTGATTGATCTCCTGCATCAATCGTTGCACAGCAAATCACTGGATTTACGCTCGCTGATTCGCCAGCCATTAATCTTTCCTGAGCGCGTCACCTTATTACAGGCGCTGGAACAGTTCCGCAACGCGCGCACCCACTTCGCCTTTGTGGTGGATGAGTTTGGTTCGGTGGAAGGCGTGGTCACGCTGAGCGACCTGATGGAAACCATCGCCGGCAATCTGCCGAATGAAGGGGAAAAAATCGATGCGCGCTATGATATTCAAGTGCTGCCCGACGGCGGTTGGGTGGCGAATGGTCATATGCCGTTAGAGGATTTAGCCGTCTACGTGCAGCTGCCACTTGATGAAAAGCGCAATTACCACACGCTGGCAGGATTACTGATGGACAGCCTGCAACATGTGCCGCAGGAAGGCGAAGAGTTACAGATCGGTGATTATCTGCTGCGAACGTTGCAGGTAGAAAATCACCGCGTGCAGAAAGTGGAAATAGTGCCGATAGCACCGTAATTAACCAGGTCGCCATAAATGGCGACCTGGTTTCAGTTACGGCTGCTTCGCCGGTTGTTGGCGATCCAGCCACTGATTGAGCCGCGACTTCGCTTCGCTTTGCAATTGCTGACGCACCACGTCATCCACCGGCAACGAGTACTGCAGATTATTCCAGCTGCCGTACATGCGCAGCGGAATAGTTTGCTGATTCAGCAGCGCAGCTAATTTATCGTCGCCCTGCCAGCCGCGCAGCATCATATTAATGGTGACGTCGAGCTGCTGTTTAACCATATCGACATTGCCTTTGGTTTGCACCGCCAGACGACTATTGCCGCCCTGCAGATCCGGCAGGCTGAAGATGCCTTGCTTGAGACTCACGCGCCCACTCAACTGCTGAATGCCCTGGTCGTCGGGTTGATCGTTGGTGACACGATTACTGACGCGCGCCACCGCACGGCGCACCATCTGCTGCAGATTCAGCTGCGAAAGCTGCAAATTAGTGGCTTCCAGATCCGCACTGCCCTGCCAGTTACGTTTTGCCTCTTCAATGCTCAATCCAGCGCCGCTCACATCGCCTTGCAGTGAAACCGTGCCTTGCAGCGTTTCTGGCAGTTCTAATGCTTTCAGCAGCGGCGCAATGGCAATGTTATCCAGCTCAGGCTGGAATGCCACTTGCGTCACCGGTTTGCGGATATCCACCGAACCAGGAACGGAGAAATGGCCTTCGCCAAATTTGCCTTGCAGCTTACTTAGCGTCATCAAACCTTGCTGATTGCTGGCATCGATCTGCAGGTTGGTCAGCGTCAGGCCGCGCCACACGCTGCTATCGGCGGTGAGATTGAGCGTCAAATCCAGCTGATTCAGCGGCGAGTTGCTGTTATCACGCATTCGCGGTTCAGCAATCACTGGCGTGCTCACCACATTGGCTCGCTGCGGCGCGCTGCTATCCGTCACCGGTGCATTCGCCATCAACGCGTCGATGTCTAAACGGGTGGCGTGTAGCGCCAGATTAAGCTGCTGCGGCAGCGCCAGACGCCCCTCGGCGCTGCCATCCAGTGCGCTGTCATTGGCGGTGAGCTGCATCTTCTGTAGGGAGAAACGCTGATTGTCACCGTTCCATTCGCCCTGACCGCTCAAGGTGCCTTTGATGCCCTGCGTCGGCAGATTGGCGCCGTCGATGGCGTAATTCAACTCATCCAGCTGTCCGACCAGACGATGTGGGTATTGCGCCACATTCATTTGCCCTTTGAGATTGACGCTAACATTGCGCTGATTACGCGAAATTCGGGTAGCCAGGTTGATGCTAGCCTGTTTGCTGACATCCTGATCGAGGTTGAGATTGAGGTCGCGGAAATTATACTCGTCGCCGTCGGGCTGCTGCCAAATCAGCAGGCTGTCGGCGAGACGCAGTTTGCCAATGGTGAATGACCAGCCGTTATCGCTGCTGCTCACTGGCTCGGCATCACCCGGGCCTACTGGCGCGCCGCTCGGCTTTTGTGCGGCGCTGTCTGGCGTGACGCGGATGATGGCGTTTTTCAGCATCACCTGGCTGACGCTCAGCTGATGCGACAACAGCGGCCAGAGATGGACATCCAGGCGCATGTTATCGGCGGTGACCATCGGCTGCGTCGCGCCAGGCGCGGTCAGACTCATGCGTCCGGCGAGAATGCTAAGCTGCGGCCAGACGTGCCAGCGCAGATCGCCGCCTACCTGAAGCTGATAACCACTGCGCTGTTCTACCTGCTTTACCATGTAGGTGCGAAAGTCGTTGGGATTGACCAGCAACACCAATGCCGTCATGCCCGCTACCACCACCACTAACAGGATGGCCAGCGTTGTTATCACTCTTCTCATCACATCCTCATTGCCTTCATACTTCACGTTGCAGCAGCGTTGGCTGCGCTCGCTCACCCCGGTCACTTACTGATAGTCAGTCTTTGTCGATGCGGCTGGCATCCGCGCCCTGCTGACCACGATATTTGGCATCTTCGCGACGGTTATACGGTCGCGCAGCCGGGCCCGACAGCGGCTCAAAGCTCAATGCACCAATTAACATACCTGGACGCAGCGCCAGCGGCAGTTTGCCTGAATTATAGAACTCCAGCACGATGCGGCCTTGCCAGCCCGGATCGATACGGTGCGCCGTGACGTGCACCATTAAACCCAGGCGTGCCAGCGAAGAGCGGCCATCCAGCCAGCCGACCAGATCGTCAGGAATGGTGACCGATTCCAGCGTCACCGCCAGCGCCAGCTCGCCAGGATGCAGGAAAAAGGCTTCGCCTTCCGGCAGCACAATCTCGTCGCTCATCACACGGTCCAGCGCGGCACTGACTTCATGCTTTGGACCACTCAAATCAATAAACGCCGCCGTATGACCGCTAAAAGTGCGGAACTGATTGCCGAGGCGCACATCCACCGTGGCGCCGTTGATGCGTTCCACTGGCGGGCGCGGCTCAATCGCCAACTTTCCGTTGTCCAGCCAGGCTTCAATATCGCGATCGCATAATCTCATCGCAGGTACTCCATGAATTAAGTGTAGCGAATGGCTACGACAGCGCGTCACGCCGGGGCGGACGCCATGTCGTCAAAGATACTGATTAATCTTGGCCTTGAGGATATCAATGGCGATACGGTTTTTTCCGCCGCGCGGCACAATGATGTCAGCGTACTGCTTGGAAGGTTCGATAAATTGCAGGAACATCGGACGCACGGTCTTCTGATACTGGCTCATCACCGAATCCATGGAGCGACCGCGCTCATTCACATCGCGCTTCATGCGGCGCATCAAACAGATATCCAGCGGCGTATCGACGAAGATAGAGAAATTCATCTCCTGACGCAGGCGGGCATCGGTTAACAGCAAGATGCCTTCGAGAATGATGACTTTCTTCGATTTGAGATGAATACAGTCGCTGGTGCGGGTGTGCTCAACATAGCTGTAAACCGGCAACTCAATTTCCTGACCAGCTTTAAGCGCGCGCAGATGCTGCAACAACAGATCATGATCCATCGCACTCGGATGGTCATAGTTGGTTTTCACCCTCTCTTCCATAGTGAGGTGGCTCTGATCTTTATAGTAGGCATCTTCGGGGATCACACCGATATGCTCGTCACCGACCTGGTCACGGATTTCACGATAGAGCGTGCTGGCGATAAGACTTTTTCCGGATGCGGATGCACCTGCGATGCCAACGATCACGCACTGATGAGACTTGTCAGTCATACTTTTTTAAGACCTGATAACTGGAGCCTGCCTAAGCCGAAGCTGCAACGGGCCGAATGAGAGGGTTAGTTGGCGGCAATTATAGGTATTTCACCGGGTTGATGCCAGAGAAATGGGCCAACGGCTTTTCAGAATATCCCCTTTTGCAGCCAGACGCTTAATCGATACACTGTTCATCTGCCAACACTGCAGCTGGCGTTGGCACTCCGAATATAGCCGCAAGGAAAAGTATGAGCTGGAAAACCCTGACCTATTTTGGCGACAGCATGTTGCTGATCCCGACCGCGGTGATCATCGCGCTGGTCTTGCCATGGAAAAGCGACAACCGCCAAACCGTCTGGTATTGGGTGCTGGCGTTTGGTCTGGCTGGCCTGGTGGTGAGCGTCTCGAAAATCCTGTTTCTCGGCTTTGGCATTGGTAGCGCCCGATTCAACTTTACCGGCTTCAGCGGCCACAGCGCGATGTCGGCCACGCTCTGGCCGGTGATGATGTGGCTGATCTCCGGCCGCTGGTCGCCGCGCTGGCGCCTGTTTACCATTGGCATCGGCTATCTGATCCCGTTGATGGTTGGCCTGTCGCGCCTGGTCATCCACGCGCACTCCAAAAGCGAAGTGCTGGCGGGCCTGATGCTTGGCTTTACGCTTAGCACCGCATTCCTGCTGACGCAGCGCCGCACTTCACTAAAGGGCTTTAGCCTGCCGCAGATTGGCGTCGCGCTGCTGGTGCCGCTGTTGCTGCTGAGCCACGGCCGCGTCGCCACCACGCAACAGTTCCTCGAACGCTTCTCTGCCAATCTTGCCGGCTTAGAAAAGCCGTTTACCCGCGCCGATCTTTTTCGCTAATCCCGTTTGGCCCTTTGCGCGCAAAGGGCCAATCAATTCAGTGAATAACGACTAAAGTCGAATTCCCCGCAGACATCTCAAACAGATGTGCTAGCATGCAAAATAGTGATTGATTGGCGCATTTTCCATCGTGAATCAGGTGCGCGCTGCTGGATTCTTGCATGACCCTCGAGATACTAACTTCACAGGAAAGGCCACAGCGAACCTGGCTCAATGCCTTGCTCATTGGCGGGCTCACTTTTCTACTGACGCTATTTTGCCTGGAACTGATTGTTGTCAGTGGCCGTATTTCGCCGCTTTGGTACTCCACCGCGCTGATGACGGTGATCGTGTTTCGTGCCCACTCCAAACACGTTCCCTTACTGCTGCTTGCCTGCGTACTGGGTACCGCGTTGGCCAATCTGATCATTATTGGTCCCGCACTCAGTAACATTAAGTTCGCCATCTTAAATATGGTACAGGCGATTCTGGGCGGCGTGATGCTGCGCGCGCTGCTCGATCGCCGCGCCCCGCTCAATTCGTTACTCGACTGGGTGCGCTTTGCCCTGTGCGCCGGCCTGATTGCGCCGCTGTTAGGTGGCGTCGTGGCATTGTGGATGCTGCATGTGGGCAGCAATGCGTCACTGCCCTTCTTCTCGACGTGGGTGATTTCTGAGGTGATCGGCGTGCTGGCGTTTGGCCCGGTGTTATTGCTGTGGCCAAATAAACCGCTGCGCCAGATTTTGACGCCAGGCCGTCAGTTGGAAACCGGCCTGACGCTGCTTGTCACGCTGCTCGCCAGCTATTTGTCGCTGCGTTTTCTGCCGTGGCCCTTCACTTTTATTGTGGTGATTCTTTTTTGGTGCTCGGTGCGGCTACCCAAGTTCGAAGCGTTTCTGCTGTTCTTCCTCAACGCCAGTTTCATCTCGATTCTGCTGGCCTTTAACTGGGTCAACCTGGCGCAAAACGGCATGCTGCTCGGCCAGGTCAGCACATGGCTGCCATTTCTGTTGGTGCTGCTGCCGAGCCACGTGATGGCGCTGGTGATGGATGCCTTCCAGCGCGAGAAGCATCATATCAGCGAGAGTGAAACCCGCTTCCGTAACGCTATGGAATACTCCGCGATTGGCATGGCGCTGGTTTCGCCGAATGGCGGTTGGCAGCAGGTCAATCATTCGCTGTGCCAGACGCTGGGTTTCCCGGCCGATGAGCTGAAAAAGCTCACCTTCCAGCAAATCACCCATCCCGACGATCTCAACAACGATTTACAGCAGCTGGAGCGATTGGTGGCGGGTGAAATCATGACCTACACCATGGAGAAGCGCTATTTCCGCAAGGATGGCGAAATCGTCTGGGCGCGCCTGACGGTATCGATGGTGCGCGACGCCGCGCAACAGCCGCACTACTTCATCGCGCAGATTATCGATATCTCCGAATTGAAGCAGAGTGAGCAGATTAATCGACGCTTGATGGAGCGCATCACGCTGGCCAATGAAGCTGGCGGCATTGGCGTCTGGGAGTGGAATCTGCTGACCGGCGAGATGTTGTGGGACAAGCGCATGTATGAGCTATTTGGCTTAAGTCCGCACCAGACGCCCACCTACGATCTGTGGGTGCATCTGCTTGATCCGGCCGAGCGGGAAACCGCCACGCTTGCGGTGCAGCAGGCCATCGAACGCCGCAGCGCTTTCCAGCTGGAATACCGGATTAATTTACCGGAAGGCCCGCGCTACGTGCGCTCTGAGGCCAACCGCATTCTGAGTCAGGATGGTCAGATTGAACGTATGCTCGGCATCTGTCAGGACATCACGCCGCTGCGCGCGCTGAATGAAGCGCTGTTCCAGGAAAAAGAGCGCATGGCGATCACCCTCGATTCCATCGGTGAAGCGGTGATCAGTACCGATGATGAAATGCGCGTCACCTTTATGAATCCGGTGGCCGAAACGCTGAGCGGCTGGCCACAGGAAAAAGCCGCAGGCGTACCCATTACCGAACTGCTTAACATCACGCGCGGCGCGAGCGGCCCGCGCGTCGATAATTTGCTGTTGTGCCAGCTGCCGGACGAAAAAATCTCTCCCGAACTCGATGAAGAGCTGGTGCTGCATACACCAGACGGCACGCGCGTGGAGATCCACTACAGCATCACGCCGCTGAAAACCCTGACCGGCGCCAGCATCGGCGCGGTGATGGTTATTCAGGACGTCAGTGAATCGCGCAAGGTGATGAAGCGCCTGAGCTACAGCGCTTCACACGATATGCTGACGCGCCTGCCAAATCGCCACAGCTTCGAGCAGCGTTTGAAGCAGTTGGTGAACGATGCGGCGGCCAACCACACCCATCACGTCTTGGTATTTATCGATCTGGATAAATTCAAGGCGGTGAACGATACCGCCGGGCATGCCGCCGGTGATGCGCTGCTGCGCGAACTGGCAGAGCTGATGCCGCATCATCTGCGCAGCAGCGATATGCTGGCGCGTTTGGGCGGCGACGAATTTGGCGTGCTAATGCCGAATTGCGAAGTGGATCAGGTGCGCGACGTGGTGCAGCGTATCGTCACCGCCGTGAGCGAATATCGCTTTATGTGGCAGGAGCAGACTTATCACGTCGGCGCGAGTGCCGGCATCACGCAAATTGATCAACGTAACTGCATCAGCAATGTGGTGATGTCACAGGCCGATGTCGCCTGTTACAGCGCAAAACACGCGGGCCGTGGTCAGTATCACGTTTATCAGGAAGTGCAGATGTAATCTGCCACGTCTGCCCATTGCCAGCCCGTGCTGGCTGCGCTAAAGTCGCCCCCTTTTTTCCGGCATGGGGGATAAATATGTTTATCGGATTCGATTACGGCACAGCAAACTGCTCAATTGCGGTCAGCGATAATGGCACGCCGCGCCTGCTGACACTGGAGAATGGTCAGCGCTTGCTTCCCTCCATGATTTGCGCGCCAACGCGTGAAGCGATCAGCGAATGGCTGCATCGCCATCATCAGGTGCCAACGCCCGACAGCGAAGGCACCGCCTTATTGCAGCGTGCGCTGCGCTATAACCGCGAAGAAGATATCGACGTCACGCCAGGCAGCGTGCAGTTCGGTTTGACCGCGCTGCAGCAATATATGGTCGATCCCGAAGAAGTGTGGTTCGTGAAGTCACCGAAATCCTTCCTCGGCGCTAACGGCCTGAAGCCACAGCAGATCGCCTTCTTTGAAGATTTGGTGTGCGCGATGATGCTGCACATTCGTCAGCAAGGCGAAACCCAGCTCGATCGCCCGATTGAGCAAGCGGTGATTGGCCGCCCGATTAACTTCCAGGGTTTAGGCGGCGAAGAGGCTAACCAGCAGGCGCAAGGCATTCTGCTGCGTGCGGCACAGCGCGCCGGTTTTCGTGATGTGGAGTTCCAGTTTGAGCCGGTGGCGGCGGGCCTCGATTTCGAAGCCACGCTGCAGAAAGAGACGCGCGTATTAGTCGTCGATATCGGCGGCGGCACCACCGACTGCTCGATGCTGCTGATGGGGCCGGAATGGCGTCATAAAACCGATCGCCGTGAAAGTTTACTTGGCCACAGCGGATGCCGCGTGGGCGGAAACGATCTCGACATTATGCTGGCGTTTAAAACCCTGATGCCGCTGCTGGGGCTCGGTGGCAATACGCAGAAAGGCACCGCGCTGCCCGCGCTGCCGTGGTGGAATGCGGTGGCGATCAACGACGTTCCGGCACAAAGCGACTTCTATTCCGCGGCCAGCGGCAAACTGCTGCGCGATTTGATTCGCGATGCTGAACACAGCGACAAAGTGGCGCACCTGCTGAAAGTGTGGCAGCAGAAGCTGAGCTATCGTCTGGTGCGTGCAGCGGAAGAGAGCAAGATTGCGCTGTCGGAGGTGAAAGAGACCGATACCTCGCTGGCGTTTATCGCCGCGCAATTGCAGGCGCAAATTAGCGCTGCGCAGCTGGAAGAAGCGATTAATCAACCGCTGGAGCGCATTCTGGAGCAAGTGCATCTGGCGCTCGCCACCTGCGAAACCAAGCCGGAAGTGATTTATCTCACCGGCGGTAGCGCACGTTCTCCGGTGTTGCGTGCGGCGTTACAGCAGGCGCTGCCCGATACGCCTATCGCCAGCGGCGATGACTTCGCCTCGGTGACCGCCGGCCTCGCCCGCTGGGCTGAAGTGATGTTCAGATAATTCCCTCACCCTGCCCTCTCCCAAAGGGAGAGGGCAAAGTCACACATTCTGCCAGATTAGAAATTCACGTTCGCACTGATCCCACCCACAAACGCATCTTTCACTTCACTTACCGCCCCCGGCGCCACCACATATTGCAGGTTCGGACGCAGCTGCAGCCATTTGGTCAGCTGCGCGTTGTAGTAGATCTCATAGTTGTACTCTGAGCCATCCTGAATCGGCAGGTAGGTTGGGCTATTGAAGTCGGTCTCGCCGTTCGCGTTGTTCTGCTCACGCTGCGAACGCGTGTAAGCGCTGTTAACGTGAATACGTGCCGCACCCACACCAATCTCATCCTGCGGACGCGCATCAAACGGCCCTTTCCAGGTGAAGCTCACCGACTGATAATTATCCGTTTTCGAGGTTTTGTGGTCGTTCATCACCGCTTGAACGGTGACGCCCAAACCACGGCTGGCATCGCCGCCCTGCGCGGTCAGTTGCTGTTGCAGCAGCACGTAGCCGCCGTAAGCGTGATTCTGGCTCTGATAAGCCCCATCGCGCCAGCTGCCGTAGTTATCGCCGTTAGCCGAAGAGTAGTAATAGCCGATACGGTAATTACCCGGCAGCTTGTCGGCGCCTAACGTCGGTTTCCAGCCCAACTCTACCGGCACCAGATTGCCTTCGGAGTTGCTGGTATCAAGACGGAATCCGTCGCCGCGATCGTAGTTGGCGCGGTTCTGGTTATAGAAGCCCACCTGGAAGAACACTTCAGGTGTGATATTCACCTTCACGCGGCCGCCCCATTGGGACACCGGCCAGTTGAACCAGCGATCGCCACGCCAGTTACCGGCCTGGCCGCTACCGAACGCCAGGTTCTGGAACTTACTGTCAAAGTTATCGAAATCTTCACCGACGGTAACGCGACCGGCTTTCAGGTTCACGGTGTTATCGAACAGACCTTTGCTTAACCAGAACTGGGTTAAACGCCAGGTTTGGCCGCGTCCGTACACTTCCTGAGTGGAGGACAACATGCCGGTGCGACGATCGGCGACCTGGTCGGAAATGTTCTGACCATTACGATCGGTAATCGTCATCTGGAATTGCGCATCCTGCCAGTTGAGCAGTTTTTCCAGGTCGAAGTTAGCGCCAAACGCCCACTGATCGCTGTAGCGCATTGAGGTGTTGGTATCGGCGCCGCCCGCCAGATTGGAGCCGCTTTCCATGGTGTAGTTAACGTCGAATTTTATGCCGTCATTTTCCAGCTGCGTTCGGTAACCGCCCCAATCACCAAACATATAGGGAGAGTCGTAACTGAAAGCATCAGCGGCCAGCGCAGATGCACTCAGCATCGCAAACATCAGAGTTCCCGCTGCCAGGCGGGGTAAATGCTGCACTGCTTCTTTTCTGTTCATGATGGTTATTCTTATATGAAGTTACTGGAATGGATCGAACAGAGGATAGTGCTGAGGATTTGTCAGTTTTTGCAAATATGTGCGCAGTTTACCGCAGGATGATAGTGCGTTAGCGCAATTGTGACGTCTGTCGATGATTGAAAATCTTTTGCGGGAAATGGCATTTTTTGTGAGGCAGAACGGGAAAATAGCGGGACGCCGCAGCGTCCCTGAAAACCTTACAGTTTGCTGGCGCTCGCCAGCTCTTCGATCTCTTGCTTGCTGAGCTCGAGCTGGGTGGCTTTCACCAACTCATCCAACTGCTCCAGCGACGTGGCGCTGACAATCGGGGCGGTAATGCTCGGACGGGCAATCTGCCACGCCAGCGCCACCTGCGTTGCCGACACATCGTGCGAGGCGGCGACATCTTCCAGCGCTTCAACAATGCGCTTACCGCGTTCATTCAAGTACTTGTCGACGATGCCCTGCCCGCGCTGACTTTTGCTGGCATCCTCTGGCTTTTTGTACTTACCGCTGAGGAAGCCGCTGGCCAGCGAATAGTAGTTAATCACGCCGAGGCCATTTTTCACCGCAACCTGCTCCAGACCGCTTTCATACTCCTGGCGATCGTAGAGATTGTATTCCGGCTGCAGGGTTTCATAGCGCGCCAGGCCATGTTGCTTGCTCACGTCCAGCGCTTCCTGCAGACGTTTAGCGTCGTAGTTAGACGCGCCAATGGCACGCACTTTGCCCTCCTTGATCAGCGAATCAAAGGCTTTCAGCGTCTCCAGCAGCGGCGTCGCGTCATCATCGCGGTGCGCCTGATAAAGATCGATGACGTCGGTTTGCAGGCGGCGCAGCGAATCTTCTACCGCCTGACGAATGTAAGCCGGCTTGAGGCCGGTTTTCTCCGGCGACAGCTCCATGCCGACTTTGGTGGCCAGCACGATGCTGTCGCGCTTGCCGCTTTTCTTCAGCCATTTACCGATGATGGTTTCCGATTCGCCACCTTCGTTACCCGGCGCCCAGCGCGAATAAACGTCGGCGGTATCGATGAAGAACAAGCCCTTCTCCACCAGCGCATCAAGCAGGGAAAATGAGGTTTTCTCATCCACCGTCCAGCCAAACACATTGCCGCCAAAGGTGAGACGGGGAACTTCAATACCGCTGTCGCCGAGCTGGCGGAGTTTCTGTTGACTCATTTTGTTCTCCTTATTCAAACGAGACAGGTCTGTATTGAGCTTAGCAAAGGAAATTGCCGCGCTTATGCCTATTGCTGGCAGAATATTTACAGAATATGAATACTTACCTTCAATGGGGCGATATTCTTATTTCCTTCAATTTTTGCCCGGTCCGGGCGACTACAATCATTCGTTTGCGAAATGGCTATTTTTATATTTCGCATTGGGGAAAACGAAAAATGCTGGAGAGCACACGCCTTGATGAACCGTCGAATTAAAACAAGCTTACTGGCCGTAGCCGTGATTGCCGTACTGGCGGGCGGCTATTATTGGTGGCAGCATCCAGCGGAACCGAATAAACAGCCGCAGGCCGAAGGTCAGCAGCAGCGTGGTCGCGGCGCAGGTGGCAAACGCCCCTTAGCGCCAGTGCAAGCCGCCGCTGCCACCACCCAAAGCGTGCCGTATTTCCTCAGTGGCCTTGGCACCGTGACCGCCGCCAACACCGTTACGGTGCGCAGCCGCGTTGACGGCCAATTGATGGCGCTGCACTTCCAGGAAGGAGAGCAAGTGACCGCTGGCGCGCTGCTGGCGGAAATCGATCCGCGCCCTTATCAGGTGGCATTAACTCAGGCGCAGGGCCAACTGGCAAAAGACCAGGCTACGCTCGCCAACGCGCGCCGCGATCTCAGTCGCTATGAAAAACTGGCGAAAACCTCGCTGGTGTCGCAGCAGGAACTCGATACGCAACGTTCGCTGGTAAGCGAAACGCTCGGCACCCTTAAAGCTGATGAAGGCAACGTCGCCAGCGCCCAGCTCAATCTCACCTACAGCCGCATTACTGCGCCGATTGGTGGACGGGTCGGCTTGAAGCAGGTGGATGTCGGCAACTACATCACCTCCGGCGATACCACCGGATTGGTGGTGATCACCGAAACGCACCCCATTGACGTGGTGTTCAGCGTCGCCGAGAACAACATCAGCCAAATCCTCAAAGCGCAGAAAAGCGGACAGCCGCTGATCGTCGAAGCCTGGGATCGCAGCAACAAAACGCTGCTGACCAGCGGCACGCTGTTGAGCCTCGATAACCAGATTGATGCCACCACCGGCACCATCAAACTCAAAGCACGCTTCAGCAACGAAGATGACACGCTGTTCCCGAATCAGTTTGTCAATGCGCGTCTGAAAGTGGACACCTTGCAGGATGCGGTGGTGATCCCCACCGCCGCGTTGCAGATGAGCAACGACGGTCACTTTGTCTGGGTGGTCAACAGTGATAACAAAGTGAGCAAAAAACGCGTCACCGCTGGGTTACAGGATAGCCAGAAAGTGGTGATCAGCGCGGGCCTCGAAGCAGGCGAACGCGTGGTGACCGACGGGCTCGATCGCCTGACGGAAGGTGCCACCGTTGAAGTGGTGGCACCGCAAAGCGCCGCGACCCACAGCACGCGCGCTGCGCAGCCCGCACGCGGAGAGCGTCAATAATGCAGGTGATGCCTCCTGACAGCAGCGGTGGACCTTCGCGCCTGTTTATTCTGCGCCCGGTCGCCACCACGCTACTGATGATCGCCATTCTGTTAGCCGGCGTGCTCGGCTACCGTTTTCTGCCGGTCTCCGCGTTACCTGAAGTCGATTATCCGACCATTCAGGTGGTTACGCTCTATCCCGGCGCTTCTCCCGATGTGGTGACCTCTTCCATTACCGCGCCGCTGGAACGCCAGTTTGGCCAGATGTCCGGCCTGAAGCAGATGGCGTCGCAGAGTTCGGGCGGCGCGTCGGTAGTGACATTGCAGTTTCAGCTGACGCTGCCACTGGATGTTGCCGAGCAGGAAGTGCAGGCAGCGATCAACTCCGCCACCAATCTGCTGCCGAGCGATCTGCCAAATCCACCGGTCTACAGCAAAGTAAATCCGGCCGACCCGCCGATCATGACGCTCGCCGTCACCACCACCAGCATGCCGCTCACGCAGGTGCAGGATATGGTGGAAACGCGCGTGGCGCAGAAGATTTCTCAGGTTTCGGGCGTGGGTTTAGTCACGCTGTCGGGCGGGCAACGTCCTGCGGTGCGCGTGAAGATGAACACCCAGGCGCTGGCCGCGCTCGGCCTGACCAGCGAATCGGTGCGCACCGCCATTACTAACGCTAACGTCAATTCGGCGAAAGGCAGCCTCGACGGCCCAACGCGCTCAATTACGCTGTCGGCTAACGATCAGATGACCTCGGCGGAAGACTATCGCAAGCTGATCATCAGCTATAACAACGGCGCGCCGGTGCGACTGGGCGATGTGGCGACAATCGAACAAGGTGCCGAAAACAGCTGGCTGGGCGCCTGGGCGAACCGTCAGCAGGCGATTGTGCTGAACGTGCAGCGCCAGCCCGGCGCTAACATCATCGCCACCGCCGATAATATTCGCGCCATGCTGCCCGGATTAACCGCCACGCTGCCGAAATCGGTGGAGGTGAAACTGCTTACCGACCGCACCACCAACATCCGCGCGTCGGTCAGCGATACCCAGCACGAACTGATGCTGGCGATGGGTTTGGTGGTGATGATCATCTACCTGTTCCTGCGTAACGTTCCGGCGACCCTCATTCCCGCCGTCGCCGTGCCGTTGTCGCTGGTCGGCACCTTTGCCGCGATGTATTTCCTGGGCTTCTCGATCAACAACCTGACGCTGATGGCGCTGACCATTGCCACCGGTTTTGTGGTTGATGACGCCATCGTGGTGATCGAGAACATCTCGCGCTATATCGAAAAAGGCGAAAAGCCGCTGACGGCGGCGCTGAAAGGCGCGGGCGAGATTGGCTTTACCATTATCTCCCTCACCTTCTCGCTGATTGCGGTGCTCATTCCGCTGCTGTTTATGGGCGATGTGATTGGCCGCCTGTTCCGCGAATTCGCCGTGACGCTGGCGGTGGCGATTTTGATCTCCGCCGTGGTGTCGCTGACGCTGACGCCGATGATGTGCGCCCGCATGTTAAGCGCTGAATCGCTGCGCAAGCAGAACCGCTTCTCGCGGGCCAGCGAAGCGATGTTTGACCGCATTATTGCCCGTTACGGACGCGGCTTAACGCGCGTGCTGCTGCATCCGTGGATCACCTTATCGGTAGCGCTCGGCACCTTGCTGATCACCGTGTTGCTGTGGATCGTGATCCCCAAAGGCTTCTTCCCGCAGCAGGATAACAGCATTATTCAGGGCACCTTGCAGGCGCCGCAGTCGGTCTCTTACGCCAACATGGCAGAGCGCACGCGCGATGTCGCCTCGATCATCATGAAAGATCCGGCGGTGCAGAGCATGACCTCGTTTGTCGGCGTCGATGGCACCAACGCCGCGCTCAACAGCGCGCGCCTGCAAATCAACCTGAAGCCGCTGGATGAGCGTGACGATCGCGTTCCGGCCGTGCAGCAGCGTCTGCAACAGGCGTTAGCCAAAGTGCCCGGCATTTCCCTATGGCTGCAGCCGGTGCAGGATTTGACCATTGATACCCAGGCGAGTCGCACGCCGTACCAGTTCACGCTGCAATCTGGTTCGCTGGAGTCGCTGAGTTTGTGGGTGCCGAAATTGCTGGAGCAACTTAACACGCTGCCACAACTGAGCGACGTCAGCAGCGACTGGCAGGATCAAGGTCTGGAAGCCTTTGTAAGAGTCGATCGTGACAGCGCCAGCCGCCTCGGCATCAGCATGGCCGACGTGGATAACGCGCTGTATAACGCCTTTGGCCAGCGCCTGATCTCCACCATCTACACCCAGGCTAATCAGTATCGCGTGGTGCTGGAGCAGAACAGCGACGCCACGCCAGGACTGGCGAGCCTCGACGGCATTCGCCTGACCAGCAGCGACGGCGGCAGCGTGCCGCTTAACGCCATCGCGCAGATTGAGCAGCGCCACGCCGCGCTCAGCATCAACCATCTCGACCAGTTCCCGTCGGCGACCTTCTCATTTGATGTCGCGGAAGGGTATTCGTTGGGCGATGCGGTGAAAGCGGTGAGCGCAGCGGAAGATCAGGTAGGCATGCCCGCCGAAATGATGACGCAGTTCCAGGGCAGCACGCTGGCCTTTGAAGCGGCGCTGTCCAGCACCGTGTGGCTGATCGTGGCGGCGGTGGTGGCGATGTATATCGTGCTCGGCGTGCTGTATGAGAGCTTTATCCATCCCATCACTATTCTCTCGACGCTGCCCACCGCCGGTGTCGGCGCGCTGCTGGCGCTGATGCTGAGCGGTAATGAGCTGGATATCATCGCCATTATCGGCATTATTTTGCTGATCGGTATCGTGAAGAAAAACGCCATCATGATGATCGACTTCGCGCTGGCAGCGGAACGTGAGCAAGGCATGCCGCCGCGCGAGGCGATTTATCAGGCGTGCTTGCTGCGTTTCCGCCCGATTCTGATGACCACATTGGCGGCGCTGCTCGGTGCACTGCCGCTGATGCTGAGCACCGGCGTTGGCGCGGAGTTGCGTCATCCGCTGGGCATCGCCATGGTGGGCGGTTTGGTGGTGAGCCAGGTGCTGACGCTGTTCACCACGCCGGTGATCTATCTGCTGTTTGATCGCCTGTCGCACGCCACGCGCCGTCGCTTTAAGCGCCCGGAGGCGCAGTCGTGAAGTTTTTCGCGCTGTTTATCCATCGTCCGGTCGCCACCACTTTGCTGACGCTGGCGATTGCGCTGGCCGGTATTCTCGGCTTCCGTCTGCTGCCGGTGGCGCCGCTGCCACAGCTGGATTTCCCGGTGATTTTGATTTCGGCTTCGCTGCCCGGTGCGTCGCCGGAAACCATGGCGGCATCGGTGGCAACGCCGCTGGAACGCTCGCTGGGACGCATCGCGGGCGTCAGCGAAATGACCTCCACCAGCTCGCTGGGCAGCACGCGCATCATTCTGGTGTTCGATTTTGATCGCGACATCAACGGTGCGGCGCGCGATGTGCAGGCGGCGATCAACGCCGCACAAAGTCTGCTGCCAACCGGCATGCCGAGTCGTCCCAGCTATCGCAAAGCCAACCCTTCCGATGCGCCGATCATGATCCTGACGCTGACCTCGGACATTTATAATCCCGGTCAGCTGTATGATTACGCCTCAACGCAACTGGCGCAGAAACTGTCGCAGATTGAGGGCGTGGGCGATGTGACGGTCGGCGGCAGTTCGCTGCCGGCGGTGCGCGTTGAACTCAATCCGCAGGCGCTGTTCAACCAGGGCGTATCACTGGATGCGGTGCGCACCGCCATCAGCAACGCCAACCAGCGCCGTCCGCAGGGCGCGATTGACGATGTACAGCAGCGCTGGCAGTTACGTACCAACGGAGAATTGCAAACCGCCAGCGAATATCAGCCGCTGGTGGTGCACTACAACAACGGTGCGGCGGTGCGCCTCAGCGATGTCGCTAACGTGCAGGATTCGGTGCAGGATGTGCGCAACGCCGGGATGACCAACGGTAAAGCGGCGGTGCTGCTGGTGGTGCGTAAATCGCCGGAAGCCAACATCATCGATACCGTCGATCGCATTCGTGGCGAATTGCCGGAACTGCACGACGTGATCCCCGCCGCCATCGATCTGCAAATTGCGCAGGACCGTTCGCCAACGATTCGCGCCTCGCTGCATGAAGTGGAGCAGTCGCTGATCATCGCCGTCGCGCTGGTGATTCTGGTGGTGTTTGCCTTCCTGCGTGACTGGCGCGCCACGCTGATCCCCGCCGCTGCGGTGCCAGTTTCATTGATTGGCACCTTCGCCGCCATGTATCTGTGTGGCTTCAGCCTGAATAACCTGTCGCTGATGGCGTTGACCATCGCCACCGGTTTTGTTGTCGATGACGCCATTGTGGTGCTGGAGAACATTGCGCGCCACGTCGAAGCGGGCATGAAACCGCTGCAGGCGGCGCTGACCGGCGTGCGCGAGGTCGGTTTTACCGTGCTGTCGATGAGCCTGTCGCTGATTGCCGTGTTCCTGCCGCTGCTGATGATTGGCGGTATTATTGGCCGCTTCTTCTCGGAGTTCGCTATTACGCTGTCGGTGGCGATTCTGATCTCGCTGTTTATCTCGGTCACGCTGACGCCGATGATGTGCGCTTATCTGCTGAAACCGCAGGTCAAACGTAACCAGCCACGCATCCGCGGTTTCGGCAAGCTGCTGATGAAGGTGCAAAACGGCTACGCGCGCTCATTGGGCTGGGTGCTGAATCACGCCATTTGGGTGCTGATGTTGCTGCTCGGCACCGTGGCGCTCACCGTTTGGCTGTTCATCTCGATCCCGAAAACCTTTATGCCGGAACAGGATACCGGCCGCTTACAAGGTTTTATCTCGGCGGATCAGAGCATTTCGTTCCAGGCGATGCGCGGCAAGCTGCAGGATTTCATGAACATCATCAAAGCCGATCCGGCGGTGGATAACGTCACCGGCTTTACCGGCGGTTCACGCACCAACAGCGGCTCGATGTTCGTCTCGCTCAAGCCGCTCTCCGAGCGCAGCGAAAGCGCGCAGGAAGTGATCGCCCGGCTGCGTATCAAGCTGGCGAAAGAGCCCGGCGCCAATCTCTATCTCAACGCGGTGCAGGACATTCGCATTGGCGGACGTGAGTCCAACGCCAGCTATCAGTACAGTTTGCTGTCGGATAACCTGAATGATTTGCGCGAATGGGAGCCGAAAATCCGTCAGGCGTTCGCCGCCCTGCCCGAGCTGGCGGACGTCAACTCGGATCAGCAGGACAACGGCAGTGAAATGAACCTGACTTATGACCGTGAAAGCATGGCGCGGCTCGGCATTGATGTCTCTGCCGCTAATGCCCTGCTGAATAACGCCTTTGGTCAGCGCCAGATCTCCACCATTTATCAACCGCTCAACCAGTACAAAGTGGTGATGGAAGTTGATCCGCGCTACACCCAGGACATCAGTTCACTCGATCAGATGTTTGTGATTAACAGCGACGGCAAAGCGATTCCGCTGAGCTGGTTTGCCAAGTGGCAACCGGCCAACGCGCCGCTATCGGTGAACCACGAAGGCTTGTCGGCGGCGTCCACCGTTTCCTTCAACCTGCCGGAAGGCGTATCGCTGTCGCAGGCGTCTGAAGCTATTGACCGCACCATCACCGCGCTTGGCGTGCCTTCCAGCGTGCGCGGCAGCTTTGCCGGCACCGCGCAGGTGTTCCAGCAGTCGCAATCCAATCAGCTCTACCTGATGCTGGCGGCGATTGCGGCGGTGTATATCGTGCTGGGCATTCTGTATGAGAGCTACGTGCATCCGCTGACCATTCTCTCCACGCTGCCGTCGGCGGGCGTCGGCGCGCTGCTGGCGCTGGAGCTATTCAACACGCCGTTCAGCCTGATTGCGCTGATCGGCATTTTGCTGCTGATCGGTATCGTGAAGAAGAACGCCATCATGATGGTCGACTTTGCGCTGGATGCCGAGCGTAACGGCAATCTGTCGCCGCGCGACGCGATTTTCCAGGCGTGCCAGCTGCGTTTCCGCCCGATACTGATGACCACGCTCGCCGCGCTGTTTGGCGCACTGCCGCTGGTGCTAACCAGCGGTGACGGCGCGGAGCTGCGTCAGCCGCTCGGCATCACCATCGCCGGGGGGTTGGTGATGAGCCAGCTGCTGACGCTCTACACCACGCCGGTAGTCTATTTGATGATGGATAAGCTGCGGCGGCGTAAGAAAAAGGTTCAACTGATAGCTGAATGACTTGCTACACACGCTTGCTATGTAGCACCAAGAGCGTAAACTTTGACCAGTTCAATACTGAGGAGGTTTATATGTCACAAGGTACCGTGTTTACCAGCAACAGGACGCAAAACGTTCGCATTCCAGCAGACGTTCGTTTTCCTGATGATGTGAAAAACGTCACTGTGAGAGCAATCGGCAAGGAGCGCATCCTCACGCCCATAGAGAACGCCTGGGACAGTTTTTTCCTCGACGGTCCGACGGTGAGCGATGATTTTATGGATGAGCATGCTTCGCAGGAACAATCTGAGCGGGAAGCGTTTTAATGCATCGCTACATGCTGGATACCCATATTGTTATCTACGTCATCAAGCGGCGGCCGATTGAAGTGCTCGAACGTTTCAACGCCAATGTCGGCCGGATGGTTATCTCGACGATCACCCTGGCGGAGCTGTTTCATGGCTCAGAAAAGAGCGCCTTTCCAGAGCGGAACTTACGTACCGTTGAAGATTTTGTCTCACGCCTTGATGTGCTGAATTACGATGCCAAAGCCGCTTTCCATTATGGCGCTATCCGCGCAGAACTGGAGAAAAATGGCACGCCTATCGGTCTGAACGATCTTCACATCGCCGCTCATGCCCGCAGTGCCGCCCTGACGTTGGTATCGAACAATTTGCGTGAGTTTTCACGCGTGAATGGGCTGATCTGCGAAAACTGGATCTGACATAACGGGTACCTGCATGTCACCTCAAAACGCCACCGTGCGCTGGCAGCTGTGGATCGTCGCGTTTGGCTTCTTTATGCAGGCGCTGGATACCACCATCGTCAATACCGCGATCCCGTCGATGGCGCGCGATCTCAACGTCAGCCCGCTGAATATGCACTCGGTGATCGTCTCTTATGTGCTGACCGTGGCGATTACGTTGCCGATCAGCGGCTGGCTGGCGGACCGTTTTGGCGTGCGCAATATCTTCTTCTGCGCGATTGTGCTGTTCAGCATCGGCTCGCTGCTGTGCGCCTTCTCCGCCACGCTCGATGAGCTGATTATGGCGCGCGTGGTGCAAGGCATTGGTGGCGCGATGATGGTGCCGGTTGGCCGCTTAACGGTGATGAAAATTGTGCCGCGCGAGCAATATATGTCGGCGATGACCTTCGTCACCACGCCGGGACAAATTGGTCCGCTGCTTGGCCCGGCGCTGGGCGGGGTTCTGGTGCAGTACGCCAGCTGGCACTGGATTTTCCTGATCAACATTCCGGTTGGCATCATTGGTGCGATTGCCACGCTGACGCTGATGCCGAATTACACCATGCAGACGCGGCGCTTCGATTTCCTCGGTTTTGTGCTGCTGGCCGTCGGCATGGCGACCTTAACGCTGGCGCTGGATGGTCAGCGCAGCGCCGGCGGATCGCCGCTGTTGCTCGGCTTACTGATTCTGGTTGGGGTGTTTTCACTGTTGTTCTACCTGATGCACGGCCGCAACAACGATAACGCGCTGTTCAGCCTGAAACTGTTTGATAACCGCATCTATTCAATTGGCCTGATCGGCAGTTTTACCGGCCGCATCGGTAGCGGCATGCTGCCGTTTATGACGCCCATTTTCCTGCAGGTCGGCCTCGGCTATAGCCCATTCCACGCCGGATTGATGATGATTCCAATGGTGCTCGGCAATATGGGGACTAAGCGCGTGGTGGTGCGCATCGTCAACCTGTTCGGCTATCGCAATGCGCTGGTCGGCGCGACCCTGGCGCTGGCGCTGGTGGTGCTGCTGTTCCCGCTGGTGGCGCTGCTGGGATGGATTTGGCTGCTGCCGGTGGTGTTACTGCTGCAGGGCATGGTCAACGCCATCCGCTTCTCTTCGATGAATACCTTGACGCTAAAGGAACTGCCGGACGATCTGGCTTCCAGCGGCAACTCGTTGTTATCGATGATCATGCAGCTGTCGATGAGTATTGGCGTCACCGTGGCCGGTTTGCTGCTGGGCGCATTTGGCCACGGCGTGGTAACCGACAGCGCGGCGGCGCATCAAACCTTCATTTACACCTATCTGTGCATGGCGCTGGTGATTGCGCTGCCGGCGCTGGTGTTCTGGCACGTACCGAAGGATGTCAGTAAAAACGTTGACCTTAGAGGCAGGAGCAAAGGATGAAGCGGCCGGTAAAATGGGGCATTGGTGCCAAGCTGTTTGCGGCGATTTTTTCCACCTGCATGCTGGTGATCATCACCATGCATTGGGGCGTGCGGCTCAGCTTTGAGCACGGCTTTGTGGATTACATCAAAAAGGGCAACGAGCAGCGCTTAACCCTGCTGAGCGATGCGCTGGCCGATCAGTATGAACAGCACGGTAGCTGGGATTTTCTGCGCAGCAATGACAAGCTGATTTTTTCAATTTTGCGCTCGCTGGAGCAGAATCCGGGCAGCGTGAATCAGTTACCGCCGCACGGCTGGCGCACGCAGTTCTGGATTATCGATCAGCAATACAAAGTGCTGTCAGGGCCGCGCCAGCCGGTGCCGCCGGAAGGTACCCGGCGCAATATCACCACCAGCAACGGCAAAATTGTTGGCTGGGTGATTGCCTCACCGGCAGAACGTCTGACGCGCAGCACCGACATCAACTTTGATCAGCAGCAGCGACGCACCAGCTGGATGATTGTGGCGCTGACCGGGTTACTCGCCGCGCTGGTCACCTGGCTGCTGGCGCGCGGTTTACTGGCACCGGTAAAACGGCTGGTGGATGGCACGCACCATTTGGCGGCGGGCAATTTCGCTACCCGCGTGGAAGTCGGCAGCAGCGATGAACTCGGCCAACTGGGCCGCGACTTCAACCAGCTTGCCAGCTCGCTGGAAAAGAACGAAAGCAACCGCCGCGCCTTTATGGCCGACATCTCCCATGAACTGCGCACGCCGCTGGCGATTCTGCGCGGTGAGCTGGAAGCGATGCAGGATGGCGTGCGCAAGCTGACGCCGGAAGCCATCAGTTCATTGCAAAGTGAAGTGGTGGTGCTGACGAAACTGGTGGAGGATCTGCATCAGCTGTCATTATCTGACGCAGGCGCCCTCGCCTATCGCAAGCAGCCGGTTGATCTGGTCACTCTGCTGGAAGTGGTGGCCGGCAGCTTCGGCGAACGCTATCGCAGCCGCGGCTTAGCTCTTAATCTGGCGTTACCCGCGCAGGCGGAGAGCTTTGGCGATCCCGATCGCCTGATGCAGCTGTTCACCAATTTGCTGGAAAACAGCCTGCGTTACACCGACAGCGGTGGCGCGGTGCAGCTCTCGATGCAGCTGGCGGGCGAAAACTGGCAACTGCGGTTTGCGGATAGCGCGCCGGGCGTTGATCCGGCCCATCAGGCACAATTATTTGAACGATTTTTCCGCGCGGAAAGTTCACGCAATCGCGCCAGCGGCGGCTCTGGGCTTGGCCTGGCGATCTGTAAAAACATCGTGGAAGCGCATGACGGCAGCATCAGTGCGGATCACTCTGATTTAGGTGGACTGCAAATCACGCTAAACTTGCCGTATGTTCCTCACTAGACGCCACTTATGAGCCCGGAAAATAGCGATCCTCTGATCCTTGTTGTAGAAGATGAACCCAAACTGGCGCAGCTGATGATTGATTATCTGCAGGCGTCCAACTATCGCACGCACCACATTGCCGACGGTAACGCGGTGTTGAGCTATGTTCAGCACACGCCGCCGGACCTGATGCTGCTGGATTTGATGCTGCCCGGCCGCGACGGCTTAACGCTGTGCCGCGAAATTCGACGTTTCTCGGAACTGCCGATCATCATGGTGACCGCGCGCACCGAGGAGATTGATCGCCTGCTGGGGCTGGAAATCGGCGCGGATGACTACATCTGCAAGCCGTTCAGCCCGCGTGAAGTGGTGGCGCGCGTCAAAACCATTTTGCGCCGCGTCAAACGTTCGCCGGAAGAGGCGCAGCAGGAATCGCCTCTGCATATTGATGAGAGCCGCTTTCAGGCCAGCTGGCGTGAACAACAGCTGGAGCTGACGCCCGCCGAATTTCGTCTGCTGAAAACGCTGGCGCTGGAGCCGGGAAAAGTGTTCTCGCGCGAGCAGTTGCTCAATCATCTCTACGACGATTACCGCGTAGTCACCGATCGCACTATCGACAGTCACATCAAAAACCTGCGCCGCAAGCTGGAAAGCCTCGATGCGGAACAGCCGTTTATCCGCGCGGTGTACGGCATGGGTTATCGCTGGGAAGCCGACGTCTGCCGCTTGCTGTAGCCTGCAACGGCTTACATTGATCCAGGTCAATTTACATCGGGTGCGGGCCTGCCTACAATTCCCCACCTTTTGCAGGGCCGTATAATGCGGCCGCTGCACCTGCCATCCACGATGGCATGCTGACCTGACATCAGTGAGAAAATCCATGTTTAAACCTGAACTGCTTTCTCCAGCGGGATCGCTGAAGAATATGCGCTATGCCTTTGCCTATGGCGCTGATGCCGTCTACGCTGGCCAACCGCGCTACAGCCTGCGCGTGCGCAACAACGAATTCACCCACGAGATTCTGGCGCAGGGCATCAAAGAAGCCCATGCGCTCGGTAAGAAATTCTACGTGGTGGTCAACATCGCCCCGCACAACGCCAAACTGAAAACCTTTATCCGCGATCTGACGCCGGTCATTGCCATGCAGCCGGACGCGCTGATCATGTCCGATCCCGGCCTGATTATGCTGGTGCGTGAAGCCTTTCCGCAGATGCCGATTCATCTGTCGGTGCAGGCCAACGCGGTCAACTGGGCCACGGTGAAATTCTGGCAGCAGATGGGGCTGACGCGCGTGATTCTTTCACGCGAGCTATCGCTGGATGAGATTGCAGAAATCCGTCAGCAGGTGCCGGAAATGGAGATTGAGATCTTCGTGCACGGCGCGCTGTGCATGGCTTACTCCGGCCGCTGCCTGCTCTCGGGCTACCTCAACAAACGCGATCCTAATCAAGGGACCTGCACCAATGCCTGCCGCTGGGAATACAAAGTGGAAGAAGGCAAGCAGGATGAGATGGGCAATATCGTCGGTTTCCATGAGCCGGTTAAGGTGCAGGAGCCGACTTTGGGCGTCGGCGCCACCACTGACCGGGTGTTCCTGCTGGAAGAGAAGATGAAGCCGGGTGAGGTGATGAGCGCCTTCGAAGATGAACACGGCACCTACATCATGAACTCAAAAGATTTGCGTGCGGTGGCGCACGTTGAACGTCTTAGCCAAATGGGTGTGCACTCGCTGAAAATCGAAGGCCGCACCAAATCCTTCTACTACTGCGCGCGCACCGCGCAGGTTTATCGCCGTGCCATTGATGATGCCGCTGCAGGTAAGCCCTTCGATCCGACTCTGCTGGAGACGCTGGAAGGTTTGGCGCATCGCGGTTACACCGAAGGTTTCCTGCGTCGCCATACCCATGACAGCTATCAGAACTACCAGCAAGGTTTCTCCATCTCCGAGCGCCAGCAGTTTGTCGGAGAATTCACCGGCGAACGTCGCGGTGACTGGGCGCAGATTGCGGTGAAGAATAAGTTTATGCTCGGGGATTCTGTCGAGATCATGACGCCCGAAGGCAACCTCAATTGCACGCTGGAAACCATGCAGAACGATAAAGGATCGGCAGTGGACGTGGCGCCAGGCGATGGACACCGCGTGTGGATCCCGGTCCCGGAATCGGTCAACCTCGCCTTTGCCCTGCTGTTGCGTAATTTCACCGATGGCAACAGCACCTACGATCCACATGGGAAAAATCGCACATAAAGAAAAGAAAATGGCGAAGTTAGAGTAGGATCACAGACCCTTTCTTCGCCTCGCTTTAGAATCTCGCCTGCTGCTAACGAGTAAGAATAAAAGCAGGTAGTACCAGGAACCACCTCATTCACCCGCCCGGCTCCCCCGTGCGGGTTTTCTTTTTTGATCGCCCACCGATTTTTTCGTCGCCCGCCGATAAAGTTCTCTCCCCAGCTATGCTATAACCAGTGCTCTGTCTCTCGCATCAAGGAACTGATAATGCAAAACAAACCGCTGACGCTGCTGATCCTCAACGGGAAAGGCGCAGGTAATGAAGATTTGCGCGCTGCGGTGAATACGCTGCGTGATGAAGGCTTTAATCTGGCGGTGCGCGTCACCTGGGAAAAAGGTGATGGCGATCGTTATGTACAAGAAGCGGTCGCTTTGCAGGCAGAAACCGTGGTGGCTGGCGGCGGTGATGGCACCATTAATGAGATCGCCACCGCGCTGGCGGGATTACCCGAGCAGCAGCGTCCGGCGCTGGGCATTTTACCGCTCGGCACCGCCAATGATTTCGCCACCAGCGTCGGTATTCCCGAAGGGATGGAACCGGCTTTACGTCTCGCGCTGGTGGGAAAAGCCACGGCTATCGATTTGGCGCGCGTGAACGGCGATCGCTACTTTATCAATATGGCGACCGGCGGATTTGGTACACGCATCACCACCGAAACGCCTGAAAAGCTGAAATCGGCGCTCGGCGGCGTGTCGTACTTTATTCATGGTTTGATGCGCGTCGATGCGCTGAAACCGGATCGCTGCGAAATCAGCGGCCCCGGCTTTAACTGGCAAGGCGATGCGCTGGTGATTGGCATTGGCAATGGACGTCAGGCTGGTGGCGGACAAAAGCTCTGCCCGGATGCCTTAATCAATGACGGACAGCTCAACCTCAGCATCGTCACCTCGCAAGAGCTGCTGCCAACGTTGCTGCATTCGCTGACGCGTGATGATGAAAATCCGAATATCGTCACGGCGCAGCTGCAGTCGCTCACCATCCGTTCACCGCATGAGATGACGTTTAATCTGGATGGCGAACCGCTGACGGGAAGTGAGTTTGAGATTGAAGTGATGGCGGGCGCACTTAGCTGCCGTTTACCGCCTCAATGCCCGTTACTTGCTTAACGCACATTACCGTAGCGGCGCGCTTTCAACGGCGCGCAATACATTGCGCCGCTACGATGTTGTTCAGTTAAGTGTGATTACACTTTCATCCAGCGGCGTTCCAGTGAGGAAACCGCGACAGCTTCCAGCACCTTCTGCACCTGCAATCCTTCGGCGAAATCTGGCCACATGCGATCGCCAGCGGCAATGCCATTGATTAAATCGCGAATCTCGACGGTTTTCTGATCGTTGAAACCGATGCCGTGCCCGGCAGAGACGCAGAAGTTGGCGTAATCCGGATGCGCCGGACCGGTCAAAATGGTTTTGAAACCCTGGCGGCCTGCCGGTTCATCGTGAATATACAGCTCCAGCTCGGCCATACGTTCCTGGGTATAACGCAGCGTGCCTTTGGTACCGGTGACCACATACGTCAGGCCCATTTTGCTGCCGCAGGCGATTCGCGAGGTTTCAAACACGCCGTGCGCACCGTTTTTAAAGCGCAGCAAGGCGCTGGCCTGATCTTCGTTTTCCACCGGCAGCAGGCGTGAAGCATCCTTCGGATCCGGACGCTCTTTAATCACCGTCATCATATCGCCGCTGACTTCTTCAATATCACCGACCAAATAGTGCGCCATATTCACAATATGCGCAGCGAGGTCGCCAAGCGCGCCTAATCCGGCCAACGCTTTCTGGCAGTGCCAATCGAGCGGCGTTTCCGGCCGTGCCAGATAATCTTCATTGTGCGTGCCGTAGAAGTGCACCACATCGCCGATTTCACCACGCGCGATAATTTCGCGCGCCAGTTGGCTGGTGGGGTTTTTCATGTAGTTAAAGCCGACCAGCGTTTTAACGCCCGCCTGCTGCGCCGCTTGTACCATCTCTTCCGCATCGGCCACTGATAGCGATAGCGGTTTCTCAGAGTAAACGTGCTTGCCGTTGCGAATCGCTTCCAGCGCCATCTCTTTATGCAGGAAGTTCGGCGCGCAGATATCAACCACATCGATGTTCGGATCGCGCACCAGCTCGTGCCAGTCGCCGGTAGAACGGGCAAAGCCAAAAGTTGCCGCCTGTTTTGCTGCCAGCTCTGGGTTCACTTCCGCCAGCATTTCACGCACGATCTCGCCTTTCAGGGCAAAAACCGTAGGTGCCTGAGCGTAAGCAATCGCGTGACAACGACCGATGTAACCACTGCCAATCATTCCAATTCTGACTTTGTTCATGACTATTCCCGCATTCGCTTAAGAGTTGATCTGGAATATATGTTTCGCTTTTGGCCCCGACAACGGCGAAATGAAATATCTGTGATCATGCATGCGAGGTATCTGACAAAATCGACAAATCAGAATGTAATTTTGCATAGAGATGGTGATCATCGTCACAAAAGATGTTGTATCAGTTGTGATTTTGCCGCGCTGAGTCCGCTCATGGCGCGCAATTGACGCTTTATTCAGCAGTCAGAACGAATTGTGAAAAAGAGTTTTGACAAGGCGAGGGCCGCTCGATAATATGCGCCCCGTTCAAACGATTCCTCTGTAGTTCAGTCGGTAGAACGGCGGACTGTTAATCCGTATGTCACTGGTTCGAGTCCAGTCAGAGGAGCCAAATTCAAAAAACCCGCTCAGGGAAACCTGAGCGGGTTTTTGTCATTTCAGCGTCGCCATTTAAGGTGGCCGTGATTTCCTGGTCGCCATGAATGGCGCCCCTACGTAACTGTTCCTCTGTGATTCTCTTCACAACTCTTTAACGCCGACTTGTATGGTAGTATTAGTGCGCGTATTTTTTCATCATTGCATTCCCGTTGGAGTAGATGATGAAAAGTGTAGTGATTGAGCAACCGGGTGAACTGGTATTAGCAGAGCGTCCGCTGCCGCAACCCGCTGCCGGTGAAGTACGCGTGAAGGTGCAATTTGCCAGCATCTGCGGTTCGGACGTGCATATCTGGCACGGTCACAATCCTTTCGCTAAATATCCGCGCGTGATTGGTCACGAATTCTTCGGCCTGATTGATGCGGTCGGCGATGACGTTGCCGCCAGCCGCATTGGCGAACGTGTGGCGGTCGATCCGGTGGTCAGCTGCGGTCACTGCTATCCCTGCTCGATTGGTCGCCCGAACGTCTGCACAGCGTTGCAGGTGATTGGCGTGCACCGCGACGGTGGCTTTAGCGAATATGCCGTGGCACCAGCAAAAAACGCCTTCCGCCTGCCGGATAGCGTTCCCGACAAACTCGCAAGCATGGTCGAACCTTTCACCATCGCGGCCAATATCACCGCCTTCCTCAAACCACAGCCAAACGATGTGGCGCTGATTTACGGTGCCGGGCCAATGGGCCTCACCGCCATTCAGGTGCTGAAAGGCGTGTATGGCGTTGAACAGGTATTGGTGGTTGATCGTCTGCCAGAACGGCTGTCGCTGGCGCAGGAAAACGGTGCCGATCAGGTGTTCAACAACAGCGAAATTCCACTCGCCGCGCAGCTGGAAGGCGTGCAGCCAACGCTGATTATCGACGCCGCCTGTCACCCTTCGATCCTGGCAGAAGCCGCCGCCCTCGCCTCACCGGCGGCGCGTATCGGCCTGCTGGGTTTTTCTGGCGAGCCGTGCAGCATCACGCAGCAAAGTCTCACCAGCAAAGAGCTGTCGCTGTTCACCTCGCGTCTCAACAGCAATCGCTTCCCGCAGGTGATTGAGTGGATTGAGCAAGGCCAGATCCAGCCGGAGAAACTGGTGACGCACTATTTCCCGCTGGCAGACGTTGAGCAAGCCATGACGCTGTTCGAAAAAGATCCCCGCACCTGCTGCAAAGTGATCCTACAAATGGGTTAAGTTAACCCGCACACCAGGTGTCCCCATGCCGGTCCCTTACCCGCCGGCATTATTACTATAAAAAATGACGATGACGGAGTTTCTATGTTTAAGAACCTGCGCTGGACCCTCGTACTGCTGTTGTTCCTGGTGTTTATGATCAACTACCTTGATCGTATCGCCCTCTCTCTGACGGTACCGCTGGTGGAAAAAGACCTGATGATCAACGCCGAGCAGTTCGGCATGATTTTCGGCAGCTTCTTCTTCGGTTATGCCCTGTTTAACTTCATCGGTGGCCTGGCGACGGATAAATTTGGCCCGACCATCGTGCTCGGCACCGGCGTTGGCATGTGGTCGCTGTTCTGCGGCCTGACCGCGATGGCGACTGGCTTCTGGTCGATGATGATTCTGCGCGTGCTGTTTGGCATGGCGGAAGGCCCCATCTCTGCCTCAGCGAACAAAGCCATTAACGGCTGGTTCCCGAAAAAACAGGCCGCCACCGCAATGGGCTTACTCAGCTCGGGTTCACCGCTGGGTGGCGCAGTTGCCGGTCCGATTGTCGGTTATCTGGCGCTGTCGTTCGGCTGGCGTCCGGCGTTTGTGGTAATCGCCGCGATTGGCTTCGTCTGGCTGGCGCTGTGGTTCTTCTTCGCGTCAGATACTCCGGCGAAAAGTAAGCGCGTATCGGCAGAAGAGCGTGCCTTAGTAGAAAAACTGAAAGCCGAAGAACCGGCCGACGTGATCGACTCAAGCGGTGCCGCGCACGGTTTAGGCTTTTATCTGCGCCAGCCGATCATTCTGGTCACCGCCTTTGCCTTCTTCTGCTACAACTACATTCTGTTCTTCTTCCTGAGCTGGTTCCCGGCGTATCTGGTGCAGGCGCACGGCCTCGATATCAAAGCGATGAGCATCACCACCATGATCCCGTGGATTGTTGGCTTCGTGGGCCTGGCGCTGGGTGGCTGGATCTCCGATAAGATTTTCAACATCACCGGCAAGCTGCTGCTTTCACGAAAAATTGTGCTGGTGGTTTCACTTACCGCCGCGGCGATTTGCGTGGCGCTGGCAGGTACGATAAAAGAGGTCAACTCGGCGGTGATCATGATGTCGATCTCCATCTTCTTCCTCTACATCACCGGCGCAATTTACTGGGCGATTGTGCAGGACGTGGTGCACAAAAGCCGTGTCGGCAGCATCAGTGGCTTTATCCATCTGATTGGTAGCTTGTCCGGTGTGATCGGCCCGGTGGTGACTGGCTTCATCGTGCAGCACTCCGGTAAGTTTGACAGCGCCTTTATCCTCGCAGGTGCGGTGGCTGGCGTCGGCGCGCTGCTGGTACTGCTGGTGATTCGTGAACCTAAAGCCACCAATAAACCGGTTTCAGTGTAAATCTCATGGGGCGCTGAGCGCCCCATTTGCTAAAAGGAATGACTATGTTAGAGCTTGAACGCCTCACCGCTGATGTCCAACGCCCCGCTTACGATCGTAGCCAACTCAAGACCCGCATGGTGCACATCGGCTTTGGCGCCTTCCACCGCGCGCATCAGGCGCTGGCGACCGATAAGCTGGCCGCTCAGGGCAGCGACTGGGGCTATTGCGAAGTGAATCTCAACAGCGGCACGCTGATTCAGGCGCTGCGTCAGCAGGATCTGCTCTACACGCTAACCGAAATGGCGGATGAGAGTTTACACACGCGGGTGATTGGCGTGGTGACGCAAGCGCTGCATGGCAAAGGCGACGGCATTGAGGCGGTGATCGAGGCGATGAGCCAGCCGGACGTGGCGATTGTCTCGATGACCGTAACCGAGAAAGGTTATTGCTACATGCCGTCGAGCGGCAAGCTCAATCCCGATCATCCCGATATTGTGCACGACCTCGCTCATCCTGGTGAGCCACGTTCGCTGCCCGGCTTGATTCTGGCGGCCATTATCCGCCGCCGCGAACGCAATTTGCCGCCGTTTAGCGTGATGTCCTGCGACAATATGCCAGAGAACGGTCATGTCACGCGCAACGTGATCACCCAGTTGGCCGAGCGCCACAACCCTGCGCTGGCTGAATATATCCAGGCGCACATCACCTTCCCTTCGACCATGGTTGATCGCATCGTCCCGGCCATGACCGATGCCGCGTTCGACACGCTGGCGGAACGTTTGGGCAGCCGCGATCCGGTGGCGGTTGAAGCCGAACCGTTTTTCCAGTGGGTCATCGAAGACAACTTCGTTAACGGACGTCCGGCGTGGGAAAACGCGGGCGCTGAGCTGGTCAGCGATGTGCTGCCGTTCGAAGAGATGAAGCTGCGGATGCTCAACGGCAGCCACTCGTTCCTCGCGTATCTCGGTTTTCTCGCCGGTTATGAACACATCAGCGATTGCATGGCCGATGCCAGCTATCGTGCGGCGGCGCGCGCGTTGATGTTGCAGGATCAGGCGCCGACGCTGCGCACGCAAGGCGTCGATCTCGACGCCTACGCTGATTCCCTGATTGCGCGTTACGAGAATCGCGCCATCAAACATCGTACCTATCAAATCGCCACCGATGGCACGCAAAAACTGCCGCAGCGCCTGCTGGATAGCGCGCGCTGGCATCTGCGCAATGGCACCTCGTGCGATTTCGTGTTGCTGGGTGTGGTGGGCTGGATGCGCTATGTCAGCGGTGTGGATGAGCAAGGTCAGGCCATTGAGATTCGCGATCCGCTGAAAGATCAGCTGGCGGACATTGTGGCCAACAGTGAGGACGGTGCGCCACGCGTTAGGGCGTTGCTCGGCCTCAACGCCGTGTTCGGTGACGATCTGCAGCAGCAGCCCGCCTTTGTCTCACGCGTGACTGAACTCTATCAGCAACTGGTTAAACAGGGCGCGCGCGCCACCGTTCAAAGCCTCGTCACACAAGGCTAAGCGCCTGCACAAATGTGTAGCGCAGACGCAGCGTGCTGATTAGACTGAACCTTTCTTAACGGGCTGGCAGATGCCAGCCGTAATACGGATATTGCTGCATGTCGACTGCCTATACCATAACCACCAGCGAACCGGTAAATCAGCAGATCTATCGTTATCTGCGCAAAGATATTGTGACCTGCGTTATTCATCCGGGCTCGCTGCTGTCGGAGAAGGAAGTGTCGGCGCGTTTTAACGTGTCACGTCAGCCGGTACGTGAAGCCTTTATCAAGCTGGCGGAAGCCGGACTGGTGCAGGTGCTACCGCAGCGCGGCACCTTCGTGCGCAAAATCTCCGCTCAGCGCGTGGCCGACGGTCGCTTTATCCGTGAAGCGGTAGAGATCGCCGTGGTTCGCCGCGCCGCGCAGGAGATGGGTGCGACCGGATTGATGGCGCTGGAGCATAACCTGCAGCTGCAGCGTCTCGCCGCTGAACGTCATGACAGCCAGGCTTTCCTGGGGCTGGACGATGAGTTTCACCGCTTGATTGCTGAAGGGATTAATTGCCTGCTAGCGTGGGAAACGGTGGAGAACATTAAAGCTACCATGGACCGCGTGCGCTTTCTGACCCTGAGCGAAGTGTCACCGCCGGAGCGTTTGATTCAGCAGCATGAAGATATCTATAACGCCTTGAAAGCGCATGATGTTGACGCAGCTGAAAGCGCAATGCGCCGTCATCTGCAGGAGATGATTTTGACCATTACGCCGATTGCCGAGCGTAATAGTGAGTGGTTTGAGGCGCCTTGATTTAGTGCTCGCTGTCCCCCTCCTCGGTCCTCCCCCATTAATGGGGGAGGAAGATGCTGCAAAATGTAAGTGTTGAAGCAGCATGTGGCAGCATCTCCTTCCCCCGCTTGCGGGGGAAGGCCGGGATGGGGGACAGCGAGCACAGCCCCCACTCAATCAAGCAATCGTCACATCCTTCGACAAATACACATCCTGCACCGCATTAATCAACTGCACGCCCTCTTTCAACGTCTTCTTAAACGCCTTGCGCCCCAGAATCAGCCCCATGCCGCCGGCACGCTTATTGATCACCGCCGTACGCACTGACTCCGCGATATCCGTTTCGCCCGCAGAAGCGCCGCCGGAGTTGATCAAACCTGCGCGTCCCATATAGCAGTTCGCCAGCTGGTAACGCACCAAATCTATCGGGTTTTCCGAAGTCAACTTGCTATAGACGCGCTCATCGGTGTGACCAAACTTCACCGCGTTATAGCCGCCGTTATTCTCCGCCATCTTCTGCTTGACGATATCCGCACCGATGGTCGCCGCCAGATGGTTGGCCTGGCCAGTTAAATCGGCGCTGGCGTGATAATCGACGCCCTCTTTCTTGAACGCATCATTACGCAGATAGGCCCACAGCACCGTCACCATGCCCAGCTCGTGCGCACGTTCAAAGGCCGCCGAGATCTCTTCAATCTGGCGACGTGATTGTTCAGAACCAAAGTAGATGGTGGCGCCAACCGCCACCGCGCCCAGATTGAAGGCCTGTTCCACGCTGGCGTACAACGTCTGATCGTATTGCGTCGGATAGCTCAGCGTTTCGTTGTGGTTCAGCTTCACCATAAACGGAATGCGGTGCGCGTAACGACGAGAAACCGAAGCCAGCACGCCGTAGGTAGAGGCGACGCAGTTACAGCCGGCTTCAATCGCCAGCTCAACAATGTTTTTTGGATCAAAATAAGCTGGATTGGCCGCAAAGGATGCGCCCGCCGAGTGCTCAACGCCCTGATCGACCGGCAAAATCGACAAATAGCCGGTGCCGGCTAAACGTCCGGTGTTGTACAGCGTTTGCATGTTGCGCAGTACGGCAGGAGAACGATTGTTGTCGATCATTACGCGATCAACATAATCCGCGCCGGGTAAATAGAGGCTATCCGCTGGAATGGTCATGCAGCGATGTTGAAGAAGGCTATCCGCCTCTTTGCCCAATAACTGTACGATGTCCGTCATGTTCGCTCCTGATAAATGGCTGGATTGGAACCGGCCGTTGCCGATTCGCCCCCAACAGCCTGGACCGGAAAGCGCCAGGCTGGCAAATTGCTGACTCCATTTTTCAGACGGATGCGCAGTGAAAAAGCGGCAATCTGGCGTTACGCCCTACCACCATTGATGGAAATGGTGCACCGGCCCAATGCCTTTGCCGACCTCCAGCGAATCGGCGTGCAGCAGCGCCTGTTGCAGCCACGCCTTGGCTTCAGCGACCGTTGCCGCCCAGCAATCATGGCGCGGACGCAACGCCGCCAGCGCGGCTGAAAGCGAGCATCCGGTGCCGTGCGTGTGGCGCGTATTGACGCGCGGCGCGGTAAAGCGCTGACGTCCGTCGCGGGTAATCAGCCAGTCCGGGCTTTCGGCATCGCTAAGGTGTCCGCCCTTCATCAGCACCGCTTCGCAGCCAAGATCGAGCAGCGCATCGCCCTGCTGCAACATGGTTTTCTCATCCTGCGCCATCGCGCGTCCCAGCAGCGCGGCGGCTTCCGGCAGGTTTGGTGTGATCAGCGATACCTGCGGCAGCAGCAATTCGCGCACGCTCGCCACCGCATCCGGCGACAGCAGCGCATCGCCGCTTTTGGCAATCATCACCGTATCCAGCACCACAAACGGCAGGCTGGCCCGTTTCAGCCGCTCGGCGACCACCTCGACAATAGCGGTTTCGGACAGCATGCCTATCTTCGCAGCATCAATGCGCACATCATTCAGCACCGAATCGAGCTGTGCGCCAACAAAATCAGGTTCGATGCGATACACCGACTGCACGCCGCAGGTGTTCTGCGCCACCAGCGCGGTGATGACGCTGGTGCCATACGCGCCCAGCGCGGAGAAAGCTTTGAGGTCGGCCTGAATACCTGCGCCGCCGCTCGGATCGGTGCCAGCAATGGTCAATGCATTGATGCGTTTCATGCCTCGACCTCCAGCGTCCACAGCGTATCGAGGAAAGCAGCGGCAAAGCTGCCTGGCCCGGCGACCTGGCGCGCTGTCTGCTCACCCGCCAGCGACATCACGCGGCAGGCCGCAGCGACATGCTGCAGGCGATCGCCCGGCAAGCTGGTGCAGGCGGCAACCACCGCCGTCAACGCGCAGCCGGTGCCAACCACGCGCGTCATCAGCGGGCTGCCGCCGGGGATGGCGAATGTCTGCACGCCGTCAGTGACATAATCCACTTCACCGGTCACCGCCACAACGGTGTGGTAATCACGCGCCAGCTGCTGGGCAGCGCTTAACGCGATATCGGCCTGATGCAGACTGTCGACACCGCGTCCGCCGCTAGCCTGTTGCGCCAGTGCGAGAATTTCTGAAGCGTTACCGCGAATCGCCGCCGGTTGCAGGCTCAGTAACTGTTGACAGAATGCGGTGCGCAGCGTTAGTGCGCCGACCGCCACCGGATCCAGCGTCCACGGCGTGCCTGCGGTTTGCGCCGCTTGCACCGCCGCCCACATCGCATCACGACGTTCGCGCGTCAGCGTACCTACGTTTATCAACAACGCATCGGCAAAACCGGCAAACTGCGCCGCTTCTTCAGGATCGATCACCATCGCGGGCGAAGCTTGCAGTGCCAGCAGCACGTTGGCAGTAAAGGTTTGCACCACGTCATTGGTCATGCAGTGCACCAGCGGCGCTTGCTGACGCAGCAATTGCAGAGAGTGCGCGAGTTGCGCGGGGGAAAGAAGGTCAGGCTGTTTCATAAGGCTCCCAACCGGCGATCAAGAAGGCGAATGCGGTCAGGCATCTGACTTCCCTACGCTGGCATTATCCAGATCAGGTCGGCGGGTGTATCTCAGCCCTGTATTAAAGGGGCACCCCGAGTCAAAACTACGTTGGCGAGCATAGGGAACAAGTTGGGGTAAAGCAAGTAAACGCCGCTTTCCTGGAATCTGGCTCACAAAGCAACAAATTACACATTCATGTAACTTATTGATAAAACGCCTTAAAACGACGCTTTTTTGCGTGCTGCGTCATACTTTGTAATAAATTCCATTGATAATTCGCGTCGCGAAAAATAGCATCGCCGGCAACTTGTTTCATGACGAAACAATACGGATTTGTTAATTATTCATGGAAGCATCACGGAGGATTTGCTATGCGTCGGATTCCACGCGCGCCGCTCTCTGCGGCCATTGTCTCTGCCCTGTTTGCCGGCACTTTTGTGCCGGTTCCCTCCGCCCACGCCGTGGGTTTTGTCGAAGACGCCACTCTCTCTGGCAATCTGTTTTACTGGCAACGCCAGCGCGATCGCAAAGAGATGGATCCGCAAAAAGGCTCGTACGGTCAGTATGATGCCAATCTGCATCACGCCTCTGCGAATGCCAATCTCGACTTCTCATCCGGTTACGCCGGTGAGGTGATCGGCCTCGATCTGGCAGCGTTTGGCGCGCTGGAGTTAAGCAACGGCGGCCCGGCGGCACCGAATGAAATTGGTTTCAGCAATGCCCGTACGCGCTGGGATGAGGACTGGAGCGGAGATAAGAGCGGCTTAAGTCTCTATAAAGCCGCCATCAAGGCAAAATGGCAGGATAACTGGCTGCGCGCAGGCTATCTGCAGCCCACCGGGCAGACGCTGCTGGCACCGCACTGGAGCTTCCTGCCCGGCACCTATCGCGGCGTTGAGGCCGGCACCACCTTTGATTTTAGCGACGCCGGCGCCCTTTCCGTCTCCTGGATGTGGACTGACGAATACAAAGCGCCGTGGTATCGCGACATGTACAACTTCCGTAAAGCCGATGGCGTGACGGAGATTCCGTGGCTGCAATCCTTTGGTGCCAAATACGATTTTAAAAACGCGCTGGTGCTGGAAGGCGCCTACGGCCAGGCGGCAAATTACATGGATCAGTATTTTGCCAAAGCCTCTTATCAGCTGCCGCTGGCCGATGCACCGTTGCGCACCAGTTATCAGTTTTATGGCGCGAAGGATCGTGACAACAGCGGCATTGGCCAGGTGAACGATGTTTACGATGGCCTCGCGTGGCTGCAGGCGCTGACGTTCGGCTACACGCTCGGCGCGTTCGATTTCCGCCTCGAAGGCACATGGGTAAAAGCCGAGGGTAATCAGGGCTTCTTCCTGCAACGTATGACGCCGTCTTACGCCAGCTCGAATGGCCGCATGGACGTGTGGTGGGATTCTCGCTCAGACTGGAACGCCAACGGTGAGAAAGCGCTCTTCGCCGGTGTGATGGTGGATCTGGGACACTGGCAATTACCTGGCTGGCAAGTCGGTACATCGTACGCCTACGGTTGGGACGCGAAGCCTTCCACCAATCCCCTCTACGACCAAAATCAGCGCCTGAAAGAATCAGCGTGGAGCCTCGACCTGGTTTACACCATCCAGCAAGGCCGCGCCAAAGACACCCAATTCAAACTGCACTACACCCGCTACGACAATCACAGCGATCTTCCCAGCTATAGCGGCGGCTACGGCATCATCTTCCAGGACGAGAAAGACATCAAATTTATGGTCGTCGCGCCATTCACCCTGTTTTGACCCCGATCTGGCAGGAGCCAGAGACTTACCTCCGTGGAGAAGGATAACAACATGAAAAAGTTAAAAATCAGTTTACTGGCGCTGAGCGTGATGAGCCTTGCCGCCTGCAGTTCATCCCCGCGCAGTAATCAGCAGGTCGTCGATCAAATCAGTCAGTTCGGCGTGCAGTATCAGGTCACTGACAACCAGGCGGCCGATCACGGCGTGAACTGCGCGAAACTCGGTGCCGATTGGGCATCCTGCAACACCGCTACCATCACGCTGACCAACAACGGTCCGGCGCTCACCAGTAAAAACTGGGCAATCTACATGAGCAACGTGCACGAAACACTGCGGGTGGATAACGATCAGTTCAAAATGACCCATATCGTCGGCGATTTAACCCGTCTGGAACCGACGGAGAAATTCAAAGGTATCGCGGCGGGTGAGTCGATTGAGATCCCTATCGTCAATGAATACTGGCAGCTGTTTATCACCGACGTAATGCCGCGCTGGTATGTCACCGCCGCCAATGCTACGCCAAAAATTATCACCAGCACCGATACCGAAAACCTCAGCGACTTTGTTAAGCCGTTTGGCGGCCAATGGAAGCGCATTGCCGACGATAAAAACGTGCTAATGCTGCCGCAAAGTCGTTTCACAAAGAATGCCGATGTGGTGCAACTGCCTGCCAGCGCGCTGCGCGGACAAATCACCCCAACGCCGCGTTCGGTAAAAGTTCATGCGGCGGATGTCGATCTGAGCCGTGGCGTTGCCTTGCATCTTGAGGTATTGGCGGACAACCAGGCCGATGCGGTTAAACAGCGTTTCGATTTGATGGGGCTCAAACCGCAGTCAGCGGGTTATGACATTCATACCCGTATCGCCGTCAATCATTTCCACGGCGCAGAGGCGGTTTCCGGTGCGTATGAACTGCGCATCACACCGCGCGGCACCGATATCATTGGTTACGATCATGCTGGCGTTTACTACGGCTTGATGTCGTTGCTGTCGCTGGTGCCGGCTGAAGGTAAACCGATTATCGCCACGCTCGAAGCGAAAGATTCACCGCGCTTTGCCTATCGCGGTGCCTTCCTCGATGTGGCGCGTAATTTCCACAGCAAGCAAGCGGTGCTGCGCATGCTCGATCAAATGGCGGCGTGGAAGATGAATAAATTCCACTTCCACCTGACCGATGACGAAGCCTGGCGTATCGAAATCCCCGGTCTGCCAGAGTTGACCGACGTAGGCAGTAAGCGTTGTCACGATCTGACTGAGCAGCAATGCCTGCTGCCGCAATTGGGCTCCGGTCCGTTCACGAATAACAACGGAACCGGACATTTCAGCCGCGCCGATTATATCGAGATCGTCAAATATGCGCAGGCGCGCAACATCGAAGTGATCCCGGAAATCGATATGCCCGCGCATGCACGCGCGGCGGTGATCTCTATGGAGGCGCGATATCAGCAACTGATGAAAGCAGGTAAACCGCAGCAGGCCAGTGAATATCGATTGGTGGATCCCACGGATACCTCGAATACCCGTTCCGTGCAACTGTACGACCGCACCAGCTATCTCAATCCTTGCCTCGATTCCTCGAAGCGATTTGTCGATAAAGTGATGGGTGAAGTGCAGGCGATGCACCGCGAAGCCGGCCAACCGTTGACCACCTGGCACTTTGGCGGTGATGAAGCGAAAAACATTCGCCTCGGTAGCGGCTACAGCGATGTTAAGAACCCGAAAGCGGGAACGGGCATTTTAGACCAAAGCAAAGAGGACAAACCCTGGGCAAAATCTCAGCTCTGCCAGGCGGTGGTGAAATCCGGCAAGGTGGAAGATCTGGAGCACTTGCCAAGTCACTTCGCGCTGGAAGTGAGCAAGATGGTGAAAGCGCATGGCATTCCGGTGATGCAGGCCTGGCAGGATGGACTGAAAGATGCCGCTGACGCGCACGCCTTCGCCACTTCGCGCGTACGCGTTAACTTCTGGGACACGCTCTATTGGGGCGGCTTTGACACCGCCAACGACTGGACGCTGAAAGATTACGAAGTAGTAATTTCCAATCCGGATTACGTCTACATGGACTTCCCGTATGAAGTGAATCCTAACGAGCGCGGCTATTACTGGGGCACACGCTTCAGCGATGAGCGCAAGATGTTTGGCTTCGCGCCGGACAACCTGCCGCAGAACGCTGAAACCTCGGTGGATCGCGACGGGAAGACCTTTGATGCCACCTCGAATAAGCCGTGGTCAGGCGCATACGGCATTTCAGTACAGCTGTGGAGTGAAACCACGCGTACCGATCAGCAGATGGATTACATGGTATTCCCGCGCCTGCTGTCGGTGGCCGAACGCGGTTGGCATCGCGCGGAGTGGGAGCTGGATTATCAGCAAGGCCGCAGCTTTAAAGGCGGTGAAACCCACTTCGTTAACCAGCAGCAGCGCAATCAGGACTGGCAGCGTTTCGCCAATCTGTTAGGCCAGCGTGAGTTGGGCAAGATGGATAAAGCCGGTATTCACTACCGTTTACCGGTGCCGGGGGCGCGCGTCGAGAATGGCACACTGACCATGAACATTGCGCTGCCGGGTCTGCCGCTGGAGTACAGCCTGGATAAGGGTAAGCGCTGGCAGCGTTATCAACCACATGCTAAACCGGCGATTACGGCTAGCGATAAAGTCTGGGTGCGTAGCGTGAGTCCGGATGGCAAACGCTTCAGCCGCGCTGAAGCACTTTAAAAACTTTCTGCCCCTCGCTGGAGTGCCTGGGGCGAACACTGACAAGGATGTCGATGAAACACTCAACCTTCTCTTTTTATGTTGTTGCGCTGGGTGCCGGTTTAAGCGGCGCCCTGTTCATTCCGACGCTCAGCTTATTTCTAGCCAGTGAACTTAACGTGGCAGCCTGGAAAATCGGCGCCTTCTACAGCGTTAATGCGCTCAGCAGTATTGCGATGAGCTTACTGATTGCCCGTTATTCAGATCGTGTCACGCAGCGTCGCCCGCTACTGCTCTTGTGCTTATTCGCACAGGCGCTCAATGCGCTGCTGTTTATCTTCTGCCGCGATTATCTGCTGTTAATTTCGCTCGGTTCGCTGCTCAATGCTTGCGGCAGTGCGGCGATACCGCAACTGTTCGCGCTGGCACGGCAAACCCGCAGTGACAATGCTTTCAGCGCCATTTTACGCGCGCAATTTTCGCTGGCGTGGGTATTCGGCCCACCGCTGGCATTCTGGATTGTTCAGTTGGCCGGCTTCACCTGGCTGTATGCCGTCATGTTCTTGCTGTTACTGAGCGTGACGCTGCGGGCTATCAGCTTGCCGCCTGGCGAGCGGCTGGCAAGCGCTACTCCTGCAAAGCAACCGGACCGGCAGCCGCTGGGGCACAACCTTTGCTTCCTGATGTTTGCCACCTTACTGGTATGGAGCTGCAGCGCACTCTATCTGATTGCGTTTCCTTTGCATCTGGCAGAGCAGCCAAGCTTGTCTGCCGACTGGAGTGGCGTGCTTTTTGGCCTCGCCGCGGCGCTGGAAATACCGATCATGCTGCTCAGCGCCAGCATGCTCAAACGCTGGGGTAAGAAAACGCAAATGCAGGCAGCCATGCTGTGCGGCGTGATTTTTTATGCGGGGATTTTCTTCAGTCAAAGTTTTATCCCGCTGATGTTACTGCAAATTTTCAATGCCATTTTCATCGCTATCATCGCTACCGTTGGCATGTTCTGGTTTCAGGATTTACTGCAACATCGCCAGGGAATGGCGGCCACGCTGTATACCAATTCGATGTCCATCGGCGTGCTGCTGGCTGGCGTTTGACAGGGAATTATCACCACCGTCTCACCGCTGGCCATCTGGCCGGCAGCCTGTGTGCTGTTGGTGATGTCATTACTACTGATAACAAAGGTCGACAATGTTTAAACACCCTCATTCGTCGCGCACCGCTGCGCGCAACAAAACACATGGAGTGTACGTAAATGAATGTCTTAATTACTGGCGGTGCGGGCTATATTGGCTCACACATTGCCCTTAGCCTGCTGCAGAAAAACCATCGTGTGATCGTGCTGGATAATTTGTGTAATAGCTCACCGCTGGCCTTAACGCGTGTCGAAGCGTTAAGCGGAAAGAAAATGACGTTTCATCAGGGCGATATTCGCCGCCGCGCCGATCTAAATCTGGTATTTAGCCATCAGCCGATTGATGCGGTTATTCATATGGCTGGGCTGAAATCGGTAAATGAATCGCTGCAGAAACCGGTGAAGTATTATCAAAACAATATTGCCGGAACGCTAATGCTGCTGGAAACCATGAAGCAGCATCAGGTGAAAAAACTTATTTTCAGCTCATCCGCCACGGTTTATGGCATTCCGGTAAAGATTCCGCTGTGTGAGAACTGTGATACCGGCAATACCACCAACCCTTATGGCGCCTCCAAATATATGGTGGAGAAGATCATGGGTGAAGTGGTTGATGCACAACCTGAGTTAGCCATTACCGCACTGCGCTATTTCAATCCTGCCGGCGCACATCCCTCCGGCCAGCTTGGTGAGCATCCTGAAGGGATTCCCAACAATTTGCTGCCCTATCTGTTTCAGGTTGCCAATGGACTAAGAAGCCATCTGCCGGTATTTGGTGATGACTATGCAACGCCCGACGGCACCGGCGTGCGCGACTACATCCACGTGATGGATTTAGCCGAAGGTCATATTCAGGCGCTAAATCATCTCAAACCGGGCTATCGCCATTACAACCTGGGTACCGGACAAGGCTACTCGGTGCTGGAAATCGTGCAGATGTTTGAACAGGTGAGCGGCCGAAGCGTGCCGCTCGATATGCGCCCGCGTCGTCCCGGCGATGTCGCCATCTGCTTATCCGATCCCGGTCAGGCGAAAAAAGAACTGGGCTGGCAAGCAACTCGCGGCCTCGAAGACATGCTGCGCGACGCATGGCGCTGGCATACGCAGAATCCGCAAGGCTATGTTGCTCAACCAGCCGGGAGCGAAATCTGATGATGACGCGCGAAACGTTTTTACCTCACTACGAACGCCAACTCGCCGCGCTTAAAAAGCGCTTTACCTATCCCGCGACAGCAGACTGGCAACAAGCATTACGGCAGTTTAAACAGTGGCAAGTGGAACATCAGCCGCACGAGGTGTGCGTTGCGGAACTCTCTTCGATGTTCGCGGTGCCCACCAGCCGACTGACAGGTAATGAATGCACGCTCCATCGCATCTGGCTCGGCGGTCCATCACCACTCAACGTCAACCGCACCATTGCCCAATGGCAACGCGCGATAGAAGCCAGTCGCAGTGATTTCCGGCAAACGCTATGGGTGTGGAATGCACAGCAGCTGGCGGCAGAGGATCGCTTCGTCGCTCAGCAGGGAAACAGCCCCTTTCATGCTGGCACGCTGTTTCTGCCTGATGCGCTGGTGCAGGTCAACAGCTTGAGCGCACTGATCCAGTCATTTGATGGCGCGCTGATCGATGTGCTGCAGCAACTGCATGATAAGCGCTATTACGCTACGCTTTCTGACTTCTTCCGCCTGGCGATTCTCAATCGGTGCGGCGGCGTTTATATGGATGCCGATACACTTCCCGCTCAGCCTGCGACGCTGTTTCTCTGTCATCCTGAACTGCCTGATTTTAAGGCAGAACAGCAGCAAATAAACTGGCTGAATCTCTTCACCGATGAAACCGGCATGATCATCAGTCATCAAAACAATCCGGTGTTGCAGAACTTACAACGGCGGCTCAGTGCGGTGTATCGCGGCTGGCCTCAGCCAATTCCAGCTAAAACACCGGAAAGCGAACGCGCCATCTTCGAACCTTTTTACCAGTTATGGTGCGAGCAATTGCAGGTCACGCAGCTCAGCCATCAGGATTTCAGCCGGTTTGCCGTATGGGGTTTTGATGTTCAGCAGCATCGCGTGAGCGGGATTAAAGGCATGCGCCTGACTGAGGATATTCTCAGCGGTGAACGTCGCCCGCTGAGTGGTGAAGAGCAGCAGCATTATCAGCATACGATTACTCAGCTAGCACAACGCGACTGGCAATTAAGCGATCCTCTGCAGTTAGGTGAACTGGTACCTTTGCTTTCTGAATGCGATATCCTGCAAATTGCTTATGCGCCGCAGCTGCGTGCTGAAATTCCCTATTATCACTATTACGGCGTGCTCTCTCAGGATCCGCAACTGGATAAAGTGAATGCATTATTCAGCGATTTTTTAATTGCGCTTACCGCAAAGAATATTAAAGCAGGTGATTTCTGGCAGCCGATTGATGGTCAGAAAGTGTCGCCACTGATCTTCAAACCGGGAAGTATTACAGACAAGCAAGAACAGCTCGCGATGGCGAAATTAATTTTCACCACCAGCTATCTGGAATACTGCTCGGTCGAGAATATTTATGCCACTGATATAACCACCCTACAGCAGCGGCAAAATATCCAGCCTTTCCTGCAACAGATTGCCGTGATTTATAATCCGCAGGGAAAAATGGTGGGTTTCGTTAACGCTGCGCCGATTCAGGATTACGATCGCATCAAGGTGCAATATGGCTATCGTCAGGAGGTTTTTCCACTGGATGTGGCTTACGACAGTTTCGTGAATCAGCATCGCCAGCCGGACGATTTCTTCATTTGCAGCGTGGCGCTGCAGCCCGAGGAACAGGGAAAAGGCTATTTCAATCAAATTTTGTCAAAGCTTAAGGATCAAGCCAAACAGCAAAAAATGCGCCGCATCACCTTATGCGTCTGGCAATCGAACCCGGCAGCTATGATCTATCGCAAGAAAGGTTTTAAGGTGGTGAGCAGAATGAAACAGGAGGTTGCACGGTTTAGTGATGAAATCGTGTTTATGGCGCTAATGCTGTAATCCTTCCGCGATCAAATAATCCGGTGCGAATCTATTTTTATTCGCACCGGAAGCAACAGAAGCGCGGTGAAATAAGCAAAGTTTTAATCACCTTGATACTTATCAAATTTATTACGCCAGAAAACGGGCCTAATTGCGCTCCGGATTTGAAGATAAACACCGCCCACTCCATTCCGGTAGCGATAATGAAATTAAAATTCTTCAGCTTTATTCCGCATGCACACAAATGGCACAACATCCGTATTTCCCGCAAAGGCGCTATTTCTCCCACCGGGCGAGCCTACTTCTCAACTCATGTTGAAGCACAATGTAAAGGCTGTGGCGAACGGCTGCATAAAATCTATTACCGCGATATTAGCGATGCGCAAGCCATACGCTGGTTAGGCTAATCATTGTTTTTTCAAATAAAAAAAAGCCCCGCAACATGCGTTGCAGGGCTATTGCGTGGCTATCGCAAAACTTATTCAGCCGGTTTGGTGCGAATCAGATAATCAAAGGCGCTGAGTGAGGCTTTCGCGCCTTCACCGCTGGCGATGATGATCTGCTTGTACGGCACCGTGGTGCAGTCGCCTGCGGCAAACACGCCTTTCAGGCTGGTTTCGCACTTGGCATCAATGATGATTTCGCCCATCTTGTTGCGCTCAACCGCACCTTCCAGGAAGGTGGTGTTCGGCAGCAAACCAATCTGCACGAAGATGCCGCTCAGCGCGATTTCGTGGCTGCTCTGGTTGTTACGGTCAATGTAGGTCAGGCTGGTGACTTTGCTGCCGTCGCCTTTCACTTCGGTGGTCTGTGCGTTCAGAATCACATCGACGTTTTTCAGGCTGCGCAGTTTGTCCTGCAGCACTTTGTCGGCGCGCATTTCGCTGGCAAATTCCAGCAGCGTCACGTGCTCAACAATACCGGCCAAATCGATTGCCGCTTCCACGCCTGAGTTACCGCCGCCGATCACCGCAGTGCGTTTGCCTTTAAACAGCGGGCCGTCGCAGTGCGGGCAATAAGTTACGCCCTTGGTGCGATACTGCTCTTCGCCCGGTACGCCCATGTTGCGCCAGCGTGCGCCGGTAGCAATGATGATGCTGCGGGATTTCAGTACTGCGCCAGATGCGGTTTCAATTGCGTGCAGACCGCCCTCTTTCGCCGCCGGAATCAGCTTGATGGCGCTCTGGGTATCAATCACATCAACATCGTAATCATCAACGTGGGCACGCAGAGAACCGGCCAGCTTCGCGCCTTCGGTTTTTGGTACGGAGATGTAGTTTTCAATGTCTACGGTGTCCAGCACCTGACCACCGAAACGCTCGCCCATCAGGCCAGTACGGATGCCTTTACGTGCCGAGTAGATGGCCGCTGCTGCGCCCGCCGGGCCGCTGCCGACGATCAGCACTTCGTAGGCTTCACGTTTGTTCAGCTCTTCCGCCGCGCGCTTGTCGGCGTTGGTGTCCACTTTACCGACGATTTCCGCCAGGCTCAGACGGCCCTGACCGAACTCTTTACCGTTGAGGAATACCGCCGGCACGCCCATCACGTTGCGCTCGGTGATTTCGTTCTGGAACATACCGCCGTCAATCGCGGTATGGCTGATACGCGGGTTCAGCACCGCCATCAGGTTCAGCGCCTGTACCACGTCAGGACAGTTGTGGCACGACAGGGAATAATACGTTTCGAAGTGGAAGTCGCCTTCCAAAGCCACAACCTGATCCAGCAGGCTCTGCGATTCTTTCGAAGGGTGTCCACCGGTTTGCAGCAGGGCTAAAACCAGTGAAGTAAATTCGTGACCCATTGGCGAACCGGCAAAGCGCGGACCGCTCTGGCTGCCTGGGTTAGTGATCAGGAAAGAGGGTTTACGCACCGGACGATCGTTCTCTTCGCGGAAGCTGACTTTGTCTGACAAGCCCGCGATATCGGCCAACAGAGAGCGAATCTCTGCCGATTTGGCGCCATCATCCAATGTGGCAATCAACTCAACCGGTTTCGTTAGTTTCTCAAGGTAAGCCTTGAGTTGGGATTTTAAATTGGTGTCGAGCATAGTGAGTTCCTGTCATGAAAATCGGGTGCCGTAGCACCCGATAGAGAAAGATCGAATGGCAGCTAACTTAGATTTTGCCAACCAGGTCCAGTGATGGAGCCAGAGTTGCTTCGCCTTCTTTCCATTTTGCCGGGCAAACTTCACCTGGGTGAGAAGCAACGTACTGAGCGGCTTTCACTTTGCGGATCAGGTCAGATGCGTCACGGCCAATGCCTTCTGCAGTGATTTCGATCGCCTGGATGATGCCTTGCGGGTCAACGATGAAGGTACCGCGGTCTGCCAGACCTTCGTCTTCGCGCATGATTTCGAAGTTACGGGTCAGCGCGCCAGTTGGGTCACCGATCATTGCGTATTTGATTTTCGCGATGGTGTCAGAAGAACCGTGCCAGGCTTTGTGGGTAAAGTGCGTGTCAGTAGAAACAGAGTAGATATCTACACCCAGTTTCTGGAACTCTTCGTGATGGTCTGCAACGTCACCCAGTTCGGTTGGGCATACGAAGGTGAAGTCAGCCGGGTAGAAGAAGAAAACACTCCATTTACCTTCAACGTCTTTCTCGGTGACTTCGATGAATTCGCCGTTTTTGAACGCTGCGTTTTTAAATGGTTTGATCTTGGTATTAATGATGGACATGGTGACCTCCGTTAAAAGATGTGATGCAGGCTACAGAATTTTCGGGCCAACTTCTAATATGCAGACGTTATCAATCAGATAACCAAAAGCTATCAAAGCGCCGACACCAGATTTCATGCGGCTCGCGGAGGCATTCTACACAAAAAGGGCGCGGTTCTGTCAGGCTTTATCTTTTTGCGGTGAAACTGCTACTTTTATTCAAATACCTTACTGACGGAGCAAATAGGTGCACATACGTTTTTTTGACGAAGCCGATCGGCCTTTTCTGCGCACGCTGTATCTTGCCGCTCGACGCCATAACTGGACGTGGCTGGATGGCGATGATTGGCAGTTAGAAGATTTCGATGCGGTGATTTTGGGCGAAACCGTGCTGGTCGCTGAACTGAATGGGCATCGCGTGGGGTTTGCGGCGGTGCTGGATAATGACAACTTCCTGCATAGCCTGTATGTCGACCCCGATGCGCAGGGACAAGGCGTGGGCAGCGCGCTGTTAGAAAAAGTGCAATCGCGATTTAGCTCGACGGGCGCCTTGAAATGCCTGCAACAGAATCAGGCGGCGATGGATTTTTATCTCAAACACGGCTGGCGGCGCGAAGCGGTTGGCGAGAGCGAGCAGGGAAAATATGTGCTGATGCATTTTCCGCTGGCGACGCGCACCAGCGGAACTGGAAGGCGTTAAACGGCGCGGAACGCGATATCGCCAGGGATAATTTCTCCCTGCCAATAGAGCTGCGCCGCAACGCGACCCGCCAGTTGGCGGTAGAGCGCGGTGAAATCACTTTCCGGACGGCGCACCACGGTCGGTTCGCCATCATCCAGATCTTCACGCAGCGTAATGTGCAGCGGCAACTGGGCCAGCAAACGGGTGCTGTAATCTTCCACTAGCTTCTGCGCACCGCCGGTGCCGAAAATCGGCTCGTGATGTCCGCATTGGCTACAAATGTGCATGCTCATATTCTCGATCACGCCCAGCACCGGCACGCTGACTTTCTCGAACATCACCATCCCTTTACGCGCGTCAATCAAGGCGATGTCCTGCGGCGTGGTGACCACCAGCGCGCCGGTCACCGGCACGTTTTGCGCCAGCGTCAGCTGAATATCGCCGGTACCTGGCGGCATATCGAGGATCAGATAATCGAGATCCGGCCACAGGGTTTCTTTGAGCAACTGCATCAGGGCTTTGCTGGCCATTGGACCGCGCCACACCATGGCGTTGTCGTCGGTGACCAGATAACCAATCGAATTGGTTGCCAGGCCGTGCGCCATAATCGGTGCCATGTGCGTGCCATCCGGCGAGGTGGGACGCTGATTTTCGGTGCCGAGCATATTAGGGATCGACGGACCGTAAATATCCGCATCGAGAATCCCCACGCGCGCGCCTTCAGCGATCAGCGCCAGCGCCATGTTCACAGCGGTGCTGGATTTGCCCACGCCACCTTTGCCAGAACTCACGGCGATGATGTTCTTCACACCGGTCGCGCCCGGATGGTTTTTCACCCGCTTCAGCGTGGCGATGTCGTGGCGCAGTCGCCAGTCAATGGCGCTGGCATCCGTCAGGCGCAACAGTTCGGCGCTGGTTTGCGCTTTCAGCTCTTCAAAAGCGCTGGCCCACGCGAACGGCATCACCAGCTCGATATGCAGCTTGTCATCCAGCAGCGCGACATGGCGCAGGGCTTTCAGCGTGGTCAGGTTATGTTGCAGCGTCGGATGTTCAAAGTCACTCAACACGCCGATAACCAATGCTCGCAGCGCCTCAGGTGAATGATGTTGCTGGGATTGTGAAGTCATCCCCTCTCCTTGTTTATTCATCACGCCAGATTGCGGCGGTGTCTGTTCAATAATATCAGATAGGCGCTAAAAGTGACGTGGATGTCCAGCTGTGTTTACGCCAGAGGGTGCTTCGGTTAACATCTAACACCGATTTTTCTTCAACGGAACGCTACGCAAACATGACTCAAGTCGCTAAAAAAATTCTGGTAACGTGCGCACTGCCGTACGCAAACGGTTCAATCCATCTCGGTCACATGCTTGAACACATTCAGGCTGACATTTGGGTCCGTTACCAGCGAATGCGTGGCAACCAGGTTCACTTTATCTGTGCAGACGACGCTCACGGCACGCCTATCATGCTGAAAGCTCAGCAGCTTGGCATCGCGCCGGAGCAGATGATCGCGGAGATGAAGCAGGAGCACGAAACGGATTTTGCTGGCTTCAATATCAGCTACGACAACTATCACTCGACGCACGGTGACGAAAACCGTCAGCTGTCCGAGCTGATTTATGGTCGCCTGAAAGAGAACGGCTTCATTAAAAACCGCACTATTTCGCAGTTGTACGATCCTGAGAAAGGCATGTTCCTGCCGGACCGTTTCGTCAAAGGCACCTGCCCGAAATGTAAGTCACCGGATCAATATGGCGATAACTGCGAAGTGTGCAGCGCGACCTACAGCCCAACCGAGCTGATCGACCCGAAATCAGTGGTCTCAGGCGCGACGCCGGTGCTGCGCGATTCCGAGCACTTCTTCTTTGATCTGCCCTCTTTCAGCGCGATGCTGCAAGCGTGGACGCGTTCAGGCGCACTGCAAGAGCAGGTGGCTAACAAGATGCAAGAGTGGTTCGAGTCTGGCTTGCAGCAGTGGGATATCTCCCGCGATGCGCCTTACTTCGGCTTCGAAATCCCTGGCGCGCCGGGCAAATACTTCTACGTCTGGCTGGATGCGCCAATCGGTTACATGGGTTCATTCAAAAACCTGTGCGACAAACGCGGCGATATCGATTTCGACGAGTTCTGGAAGAAAGATTCCACTACTGAGCTGTATCACTTCATCGGTAAAGACATCGTCTATTTCCACAGCCTGTTCTGGCCAGCGATGCTGGAAGGCAGCAACTTCCGCAAGCCAACCAATCTGTTCGTACACGGTTATGTGACGGTGAACGGCGCGAAGATGTCTAAATCGCGCGGCACCTTTATTAAAGCCAGCACCTGGTTGCAGCATCTGGATGCCGATAGCCTGCGTTATTACTACGCAGCTAAGCTCTCTTCACGCATCGACGACATCGACCTGAATCTGGAAGATTTCGTGCAGCGCGTGAATGCAGACGTGGTGAACAAAGTGGTGAACCTGGCGTCACGTAATGCCGGCTTCCTGACCAAACGCTTTGGCGGCAAGCTGGCGAGTGAACTGGCCGATCCCGCGCTGTATCAAACCTTTGTGGCGTCCTCAGAGAAGATTGGCGAAGCCTGGGCCAGCCGCGAATATAACCGCGCGATCCGTGAAATCATGGCGCTGGCCGATCTGGCCAACCGCTATGTCGATGAGCAGGCACCTTGGGTGGTAGCAAAGCAAGAAGGCCGCGATGCCGACCTGCAGGCGATTTGCTCCATGGGCATTAACCTGTTCCGCGTCTTGATGACCTGGCTGAAGCCAGTGCTGCCATCTTTGAGCGAGCGTGCCGAAGCCTTCCTGCAGAGCGAACTGAGCTGGGATGCAATTGCCCAACCGCTGCTGGATCATGAAGTGGCGCCGTTCAAAGCGCTGTATGGCCGTATCGAAATGACCAAAGTTGATGCACTGATTGAGGCCTCGAAAGAAGATGCGGCGGCGGCGAATAAGCCTGCAGCAACTGGTCCGCTGGCTGATGCGCCAATTGGCGACACCATCACCATTGATGATTTTGCCAAGGTCGATATGCGCGTGGCGCTGATCGAGAAAGCGGAGCTGGTTGAGGGTTCTGACAAGCTGCTGCGTCTGGAGCTGGATTTGGGTGGCGAGAAGCGTCAGATTTTCTCTGGCATTCGCGCTGCGTATCCGGATCCGTCGGTGCTGGTTGGCAAGATGACCATCATCGTCGCCAACCTCGCGCCGCGTAAAATGCGCTTCGGTATTTCCGAAGGTATGGTGCTGTCAGCGGGTCCAGGCGGCAAAGACCTGTTTGTGCTGTCCGTTGATAGCGGCGCAGTACCGGGCATGCCGGTTAAGTAAGCTAACAAGCCGCCTCAGGGCGGCTTTTTTGTACCTGTTGATCCTGCGCATTGTGGGGTCACCATTAATGGCGACCAGGTCAGACAGTATTGTGATCGCTAGCACGCTAATCGCTTAATGCGTATGATAAAGCGCTACGAATACAGGAGTCTGACATGCCTGCCGTTCTCTCTGCTTGTTGGCGCTATGTGCGCGCCTTCGTCATCATCTATGCGGCGCTTTACGCCGGAATGGGGATTTCTGCCCTGCTCCCAATAACCATTCCCGGCAGCATCATTGGCATGCTGCTGCTATTCCTGCTGCTGGGTCTGCAAATCATGCCGGTTGAGTGGGTGAAACCCGGATGCCATTTACTGATTCGCTATATGGCACTGCTGTTTGTGCCGATTAGCGTTGGTGTAATGGGCTATACCGATATCCTCACCGCGCAGTTTGGGCCGATTGTGGTGTCATGCATTGTCAGTACTTTTATAGTGCTGCTGATTGTCGGGCTCAGCGCAGAGCGCCTGCAGCGCCCGCAGGAGAAGCCGAATGAGTGATGCATGGTGGTCGCTGCCGCTGACGATGATCGCCTATTTTCTGGCGCGTAAACTGGCGGCGAAAATCAATATCTCCATCGTTAATCCATTGTTAGTGGCGATGGCGATTGTCATTCCGATTCTGCTGCTGACTCACCTGCCTTACACGCGCTACTTTGCCGGCAGCAGCCTGCTCAATCAGTTGCTGCAACCGGCAGTCGTAGCGCTGGCGTTGCCGCTGTATGAGCAGATGCATCAGATTCGCGCGCGCTGGAAAACCATCATCAGCGTCTGCTTCATCGGCAGCATCACGGCAATGGTATCGGGCACCGCGATTGCGCTGTGGATGGGCGCAACGCCGGAAATCGCCGCCACCATCATGCCGAAATCTGTCACCACTCCAATTGCGATGGCGGTCTCCGCATCGCTGCACGGTATTCCTGCCATAAGCGCCATCTGCGTGCTTATCGCCGGCGTGCTGGGTGCGGTGTTTGGCCATATGCTGCTCAATCTGTTTAAGGTGAAAAACAAATCCTCGCGCGGGTTAGCAATTGGTAACGCATCGCACGCGTTAGGTACCGCGCGCGCAGCCGAGATCGATTATCAGGAAGGCGCGTTCAGCTCCCTTGCGCTGGTGATTTGCGGCATCATCACCTCGTTACTGGCGCCGCTGCTTTTTCCGCTATTAATGCATTGGTGGGGCTAAAACTTGCGAGAGATCTCGCAAAGTTGAAACAACCCAATCAGCTTGCATTGTCAGAGCGACTTGGATCACATATAAAACGTCAGGCGGCGCATCGCCGCTAACGCGTAACTGAGGTCATCCCATCATGCATTCACGATTCCTAACTGCTTTTTCTGCCCTGCCCGCTGCGCTGCAAGCTGCGATTCAGCCGCTGCTGGATGCGCCGGATTTCCATGGCGTATTGCGTCCGCAGGATGTCGCGCAACTGAAACAGCTTACCGGACTGGATGAAGATGCGCTGGCACTGGAACTGCTGCCGCTGGCGGCGAGCTGCGCCGTGGCAACGGTGTCTCACTTCAATGTCGGCGCGATTTCGCGCGGCGTCAGCGGCCACTGGTACTTCGGTGCTAACATGGAGTTTCTGCATACCCCGCTGCAGCAGACGGTGCACGCCGAGCAAAGCGCGATTACGCACGCCTGGCTGCGCGGTGAAGAGAAGCTGGCGGCGATTACCGTCAACTACACGCCGTGCGGACATTGCCGTCAGTTTATGAACGAGCTGAACAGCGGCACATCGATTCGCATCAGCCTGCCGGGACGTGCGGTTAGCACGCTGGGCGACTACCTGCCGGATGCGTTTGGCCCTGCCGATCTGAACATCACCGAACGTCTGCTGTCGCCGGTCGATCATGGTTTTGTGGTTGCGGGCGATGCATTGCAACAGGCCGCCATTGCCGCCGCCAATCACAGTCACGCGCCTTACAGCCAGAGTTACAGCGGCGTGGCGCTGCGCAGCCAGAGCGGCAAGGTCTTCACCGGTCGCTATGCGGAAAACGCCGCCTTTAACCCCAGCTTGCCGCCGCTGCAGGCTGCACTGATTTTGATGAACATGAGCAACGAAGCGCTGGAGACAATTCAGCAAGCGGTTTTGGCGGAATGTCAGGACAGCACGCTGAGTCAGCTTGACGCGACCCGCGCGACGCTTAAGGCGTTAGGATGTGAGGATTTCTCACTTACTTTAGTTTCGAAAACATCAGTTTAGTGATCCTTTTACCGCTTTTGTGACCTCCTGTTAACAAAAGCTGTACATCTGCAGGAATTTTCATAGGATCGGGCGCCAGAACCTCTTCACTTCAAGATGGACTGGCGTTACCTTTTCCCGGCGATACGTCAGAAAACACTGCAACCGGAGCAAGCACTGCATGGAACTCGACTACGAAAGTAAACGCCCGCTGTATATTCCTTATGCGGGTCCGATCCTGCTGGAATTTCCGCTGTTGAATAAAGGCAGCGCCTTCACCCTCGAAGAACGTAACGAATTTAACCTCAACGGCCTGCTACCGGAAGCGGTAGAAACCATCGAAGAGCAGGCAGAACGTGCCTGGCGCCAGTTCCTGGATTTTAAAAACAACAATGACAAGCATGTCTATCTGCGCAATATCCAGGATACCAATGAAACCCTGTTCTACCGCCTGCTCGACAATCATCTGGAAGAGATGATGCCGATCATCTACACCCCAACGGTCGGCGCGGCCTGTGAACACTTCTCTGAAATCTACCGTCGCGCGCGCGGCGTGTTCATCTCTTATAACAATCGCGACCGCATTGAAGACATGCTGCAGAACGCCACCAAGCAGAATGTCAAAGTTATCGTGGTGACCGATGGCGAACGTATTCTCGGCCTCGGCGATTTGGGTATCGGCGGCATGGGCATCCCAATCGGTAAACTGTCGCTGTATACCGCGTGTGGCGGCATCAGCCCGGCTTACACCCTGCCGGTGGTGCTGGATGTTGGTACCAACAACCAGCAGTTGCTGAACGATCCGCTCTATATGGGCTGGCGTCATCCACGCATTACCGGCGAAGAGTACGAAGAGTTCGTCAATGAGTTCATTCAGGCAGTGAATCGTCGCTGGCCGAACGTGCTGTTGCAGTTCGAAGACTTCGCGCAGAAAAACGCCATGCCGCTGCTGGAGCGCTATCGCGATGAGATCTGCTGCTTCAACGACGATATTCAGGGCACCGCCGCAGTGACCGTCGGTACCCTGATCGCTGCCAGCCGCGCTGCGGGCAGCCGCCTGTGCGAGCAAAAAGTGGTGTTCCTCGGTGCCGGTTCTGCCGGTTGCGGTATCGCCGAACAGATCATCGCGCAGATGAAGTCGGAAGGGTTGAGCGATGATGAAGCACGTGCCCGCGTGATGATGGTCGATCGCTTCGGTTTGCTCACCGACAAGCTGCCGAACCTGCTCAATTTCCAGAGCAAGCTGGTGCAGAAGAGTGACAGCCTGAAAGATTGGGACACCAGCAGCGACTCCATTTCTCTGCTCGACGTGGTACGCAACGCCAAGCCGGATATTCTGATCGGCGTGTCTGGCCAACCTGGCCTGTTCACCGAAGAGATCATTCGCGAGATGCACAAGCACACCAAGCGTCCGATTGTTATGCCGCTGTCGAACCCGACTTCACGCGTTGAAGCGACGCCAGCCGACATCATCGCCTGGACTGACGGCGCCGCGCTGGTTGCCACCGGCAGCCCGTTCTCGCCGGTCACCTGGAAAGGGAAAACCTATCCCATCGCCCAGTGCAATAACTCCTATATCTTCCCTGGCATCGGTTTGGGTGTTATCGCTGCGGGAGCCAGTCGCGTGACGGATTCGATGCTGATGACCGCCAGCCGCGCATTGGCCGACTGCTCGCCGCTGGTTAACGATGGCGAAGGCCCGGTTCTGCCGGAGATCAAAGACATTCAGGGCGTTTCCAAGCTGATTGCCATTGAAGTGGGTAAAGCCGCGCAGCTGGCGGGCGTGGCGGTGGTGACGTCGGAAGATGTGTTGTCGAAAGCCGTCAGCAACAACTTCTGGCTGCCGCAGTATCGTAATTATCGGCGTACTTCGATCTGATAAATCCGTTGCCGGATCATTTAGATCCGGCAACGTTTAAAAAAACGTCAGCCAACGGGCGTTTACTTGCTTCCCCCGCCCGCCTCAAGTAGCCTTTATCCATTCTGAATTCTGCCAACCGAGTGCCCGCGCGCATGATTAAACGCGTTTTCTTTGGTCTGTTTTTCATCATCTTACTGATGGTGGCGACCGCGCTCGGCCTGGATCGCTGGATCAGCTGGAAAACCGCGCCCTTTATATACGAAGATGTCACCTCGTTGCCACATCGTCAGGTCGGCGTGGTCTTGGGCACGGCGAAGTACTACCGCACGGGCGTGATCAATCAGTATTACCTCTATCGCATCCAGGGCGCGTTGAACGCCTATAACAGCGGCAAGGTCAATTACCTGCTGCTGAGCGGTGATAATGCGCAGCAAAGCTATAACGAACCGATGACTATGCGCCGCGATTTGATCAAAGCGGGCGTCGCGCCGTCGGACATCGTGCTGGATTACGCTGGCTTCCGCACGCTGGATTCGATTGTGCGCACGCGTAAAGTGTTCGATACCAACGATTTCATCATCATTACTCAGCGCTTCCACTGCGAGCGAGCGCTGTATATCGCGCAGCATTTGGGCATTCAGGCGCAGTGCTATGCGGTGCCGTCGCCGAAGAATATGTTGTCGGTGCGTTTCCGCGAAGTGGGTGCGCGTTTGGGTGCGCTGGCGGATTTGTATTTGATGAAGCGCGAGCCGCGCTTCCTTGGCCCGTTAGTGCCGATTCCTGCGGTGCATGAAGTGCCGGAAGATGCGCAGAGTTATCCGGCGGTGACGCCGGAGCAGCTTTTGGAGTTGGAAGAGAAACTGCAGAAGTGATGTTTGTTCCCTCACGGTTCCCTCTCCCGCCTGCGGGAGAGGGTTGGGGTGAGGGGAAATCCACTACTTCTTACGTGCGTACTTCAATGAATCCAGCGCCACGGCGAAGATGATAATGCCGCCCTTGATGATGTACTGCCAGTAAGGGTTAACGCCGATGTAGGTCAAACCGTAGTTGATCACGGTGAAGATGATGACACCGGTCACCACGCCCGCCACCGAACCCACGCCCCCGGCAAACGACACGCCGCCGACCACACAAGCCGCAATCGCATCCAGCTCATACATAAAGCCGAGGTTATTGGTGGCGCTGCCGATACGGCCTGCTTCCAGCATCCCGCCGAACGCGTAGAACACGCCAGACAAGGCATACACCAGAATCAGGTTGAACGGCACGTTCACACCAGACACTTTCGCCGCTTCCGGGTTACCACCGATAGCGAAGATATTGCGACCAAAGCGAGTTTTATTCCACAGCACCCAAACAAAGACGATGGCAATCACAGCGTAGAAGGTGATAAACGACAGTTTGAAATCACCAAAACGCAGGAAGCCTTGGGCAAATTTGGAGAAGCCAGGATCGAAACCGGCAATTGGCGATGCACCCACAAAGTCGTAATAGAGCGAGTTGATACCGTAAACGATAATCATGGTGCCCAACGTGGTTATAAATGGCGTTACCTTGAGGTAAGCGATGATCACCCCGTTCACCAGACCAATCACACCGCCGATGATGCACACGGTCAGAATAACCACTGGAATTGGCACGGTATCCAGATGCGGGAACACCTTGTTCGCGTTATCCATTGCCTGCAGCAGCGTAGCTGCCACCACCGCCGCTAAGCCAACCTGACGACCCGCTGAAAGGTCGGTACCCTGCGTGACAATCAAACCGGCCACGCCCAGTGCGATAATAATACGCACCGAAGATTGGGTCAGAATGTTACTCAGGTTCATTAAACTTAAGAAGGTTGGATCCTGGAAAATAATAATTGCCAGCAGTACAAACAGGACAACGTAAATGCCGCCCTCTTTTAACCAGGTTAGCGCATTCTTTTTAGTAGTCGCTTTCATGTTAAAGCCCTTGCTTCATTAAAGGTGTAATGACGCTAAACGCAGGATTTCATTCTGCGAGGTCGTTTTGGTATCAACAATGCCTGCTACCTGGCCATTACTCATCACTAAAATACGATCGGTAATACCCAACAGCTCTGGCATTTCAGAAGAGATAATAATGATGCCCTTCTCTTTCTTCGCCAACTCGGCAATAAGTTGGTAGATTTCGAATTTCGCGCCCACATCAATCCCGCGCGTCGGTTCATCAAGCATCAATATTTCCGGCTGCGTTAATAACCAGCGACCAATAATCACTTTTTGTTGGTTACCACCGGAGAGCGAACCAATTTGCGTATGATGACCCGGCGTTTTCACGCGCATCGAATCAATGACCCATTGGGTATCGCTTTTCATGCGTTTATTATCGAGCAGCCCCATGCTGGATTTATACTTTTTAATATTGGAGATAAGCGAGTTAAAGCCTATATCCAGATACGCATAAATACCGGTGGAGCGACGCTCTTCCGTCACCAGCGCAAAGCCGTGGTTAATGGCTTCGTTGGCGCTGTGGTTATTAATACTCTTGCCGTGCAGCTTAATCGTACCGCCTGACTTCTCGCGAATGCCAAACAGGGTTTCGACGATGTCGGTACGCTTAGCGCCCACCAAACCGGCAATACCAAGAATTTCACCTTTACGCAGATCGAACGAGATATCACGAATCGACGGCTGACGCAGTGAGGTTAAATGGCGCACCTCAAGAATGGTTTCCCCCGGCACGTTGGTTTTGTCCGGGAAGCGCTGGTTCAATGAACGGCCAACCATCATCGAGATGATTTTGTCCATGTCCAGACCTTCCAGCGGCTGGGTGGCGATCCACTGTCCGTCACGCAAAATGGTGATCTCATCACACAGCTGGAATATCTCTTCCATCTTGTGCGAGATATACACAATGCCGCAGCCACGATCTTTCAGCTTACGAATAATCGTGAACAAGTGGTTCACTTCTTTTTCGGTCAGCGATGATGTCGGCTCATCCATAATGACGATTTTGGCATCATAGGAGAAGGCTTTGGCGATTTCGATCATCTGCATCTGCGACACCGATAAGGTGGCAACTTTATCGCGCGGATCGATATCAATATCTAATTCATCAAAGATCGCTTTGGTATCGCGATACATTTTATCCTGATCGACAAACACGCCTTTACGTGGATAACGGCCAAGCCACATGTTATCCATGACGTTGCGTTGCAGAACCAGGTTTAATTCCTGATGCACCATGGAAACGCCATTTTCCAGCGCTTCTTTGGAGCTCTTATAATCAATTTCCTCACCCTGAAACAGGATGCTCCCCGTATCCTTTTTATAAATCCCAAACAGACATTTTAATAATGTAGATTTCCCGGCGCCGTTTTCGCCCATTAATGCATGAACAGAGTGCGGCCGCACTTTTAAATTCACATTATCTAAGGCTTTAACTCCTGGAAATGATTTCGAGACATTCGTCATCTCCAGCAGATATTCACGCTGTGTGGTCGGATTCTCACTGGCCATAATTTACCTGGCTAAATAAAGCGTTGGTCAGATGCAATAAGGCGCGGCGAAATACCGCGCCCAGGATGAATTACTTCACAAACTGCGACAGATTTTCTTTATCTACTGGTACGTAAGGAACACGTACGATTTTGTTGTCCATTTTGAAGTTAGTGCCTGCAGTTGGCTCTTTGCCATTGGCCAGATTGTTAGCAATGTCCAGCGTCGCTTTCGCCTGGTTTTCCGCATCGTTCAACACGGTACCGGCCAGCGCGCCTGATTTCACCAGCGCCAGCGCTTCTGGCAGTGCATCGACACCAAACACCGGAATGCTGGTTTTGTTGTGCGCTTTCAGCGCTTCAACCGCACCCATCGCCATCGCATCGTTATTAGCGATGATCACTTCAATCTTGTTGGCGTTCGGGCCAGAGAGCCAGGCGTCAACTTTGTCTTTTGCCTGTGCGGTATCCCACATCGCGGTATCCATCGCCAGCTGCTGCGTTTTCAGGCCGTCTTTGTTCAGGGTATCGATCACGTATTTAGTACGCGCTTCGGCATCCGGATGGCCCGGCTCGCCTTTCAGCAGTACGAACTGGATGGTACCGTCTTTGTTTAGATCCCAGGCTGGCGTGGCTTTCCAGTGCTTCTCAATCAGCTGACCCTGGATGATGCCTGACTCTTTAGAGTCGGTACCGACGTAATACGCTTTCGGGTAGCTGGCCAGCACTTTGGCGTTAGGTTCTTTGTTGAAGAACACCACCGGCACATCGTTGCCACGCGCTTTATCAATCACCACTGCCGCAGCAGCCGGATCCACCAGGTTGATGGCCAGCGCTTTCACGCCTTTCGCCATCAGCACGTCAATCTGGTCGTTCTGTTTAGACTGGTCGTTCTGGGAGTCATTCATCAACAGCTGAATGCCGCCCAATGATTTTGCTTCTTTCTCAATGTCCTTACGCACCATCGACATGAAGTTGTCGTCGTATTTGTAGATGGTCACGCCAATGCGGGTATCGGCGGCGTGCGCAGTTGCACCAAACATCATGCTGGCAACCAGTGCTGTGAGCGTGAAAACCTTCTTATTCATGGTATCTCCGGTTTTTTATGTAGGGCATTTCATTGCGCTATTTGCCTGCGGGCAAACAGCGCCGTCGGTTGTAAACCTGATAATGGGCGGACGCGTAACGCAAAGCCGGGCCACCATCGCAATCCTGACTTCCCTGTAGGTAAACGCTTCCTGAAAAGTGTTGTGAACTATTTCAATCGGCTACTGAAACCGGCTGGGAAGAGGATTTCCCAGCGTTACATGATGTTTCAGTCCGGTAAGACGCTGCCATCATAGTGAGCGGCATGTTAATTAACTGTGAATGCAATCACAGATTGGAAACGGTTACACTGCGCTATCGCCTGAATTAGTGACCGACTCCACAATTTGCCGCTGGGCGACAGAATGGCGACGCACCAGCGTTGGCATAAAGCAGTGTACAGCCAGCTGATCCAGCTCACCTGCGGCACCTTTGAGCGCTAATTCCGTGGCGAGTTTCGCCATAGAAACAATAGGATAACGGACCGTGGTTAACTGCGGATCGGTATAGCGGGAGATGGGAATATCATCAAAGCCAATGACAGAGAAATGCTGCGGAACCTGGATGCCGTTGTCCTTTAAAGCGGTCAATGCACCCGCCGCCATGCCGTCATTGTAGGAAAACACCGCGGTTAAATGTAAGTTACGACCCAGCAACTCCACCATCGCTGCTTCGCCGCCTTGCATATCAGGTTCAGCATGCGCAATCCATGACTCCTGCGGGCGAATTCCCTGTTCTGACAAGGCCTGCAGCCAGCCTTCACGTCGTTGCGTTACATCCTCAATCGGGTGGCTGGAGCTAAGAAAGCCGATGCGTTGATGTCCCTGTTGTAACAACATGCGCGTGGCTACCTGAGCGCCGGTAACGTTATCCAGGCAGACGCAGCGGTGTTCGTAACCGGGAATTGTACGGTTAATCAATACCATACCGGGAACCTGATCCATAAACTGCATCAGTTCGGCGTCTGAAAGCGTTTTCGCGTGCACCACCAATGCGTTACATCGTTGACGTATCAGCACCTCAATTGCGTGACGTTCTTTCTCTTCCTGATGCCAGGAGTTGCTGATTAACACGTGTTTATGCACGCGCTGCGCCACGGTATCAACCGCTTTCACCAGCGCGCCAAAGAAGGGATCGGAAACATCCATCACCACCACGCCGATGGTGTCACTGATTTGCGTAGCCAGCGCCTGCGCGTTGGCGTTCGGGCGATAGCCTAACGCATCAACGGCAGCCAGCACGGCTTCCCGGGTATCGGCGGTGACTGCACTGCTGTTGTTGAGCACACGCGACACGGTGGCTACTGACACACCGGCCTGACGGGCGACATCACGAATCGTTATCATGCAGCTGTTCCACAGAGGCTGAAAATGCGCGACAAGCGCGTAACGGCGCTATTCTGTCAGGGCATGTGGAACGACTACGTGAATCACGTCACAGCAATGAAAACGGTTACATACAATTCTGCAACCTTTGTGATGAACATCATTATCTGAGCGAGGAGGAAGGGTCAGGTTTTCCCGCGGCAAGACGCGTCAGTTTGCGCCAAATCCACTCCATTGGGCCTTGCGGGAAGACGCGCAGCCACAGCACGGAAAACAGGATATTTACCAGCCAGATAGCCGGTACAAAGGCCAGCAGCTGCAGGCGATCGAACCTGAGGAACAGATCAAAGCGGTAGAACAGCGTGGTGCAAATCAGCGTCTGTAACAGGTAATTGCTCAATGCCATGCGGCCAACGCATTGAATGGCGTAGCTGATGCGCGTTGACGCAATTTGCGGCCAGAATCCCAGGCAAAGCGCGGCATAACCGAGGCTGATAAACGGGCTGGCAAGATCGCGCGGCACCTGCAGGAAAAAGCCGGTCCAGCGGAATTCCCAGCCAATCATCCACTGCGCGGCGATGCCGGGAATGGCGATCAGCCAGCCGATAGTCAGCAGCAGCGCCGCCGAACGGCGATAGTGCTGCACGCTAAATTGCCCGCTGAGCCAGCCGCTGCGCATCAATGCCGCACCAATCAGCATCAAACCCGCCAGTTGCCATCCATATTGTGACGCCAGTGCCATCAGGCCTGATGACAGATGATCCAGCCGGTTCTGCACCGCTTCCCAGCCGCCGAGCAGTTTCCAGTAGCTTTCATACTGCAGGTCCGCCGCACCCGGCAGCCAGGATCGCGTGGGATTGGGGCTGGAGACCGCGCCGAAAATCAGCAGCACGCCGCAGCCGACCAGATAGAGTAATGCGCCGGTTTGTAACAACGCGCGGTCGGAAGGCACATCACGCAGCATGCGCCAGATAATCAGCCCAATCAGGCCATAATCCAGCAGGATGTCGCCTTCCCAGAAAAAGATGCCGTGAATAAATCCGAGCAGCACCAGCAGCGTCAGACGCGCCGACATCCAGCGGCTGCCGCGCGGCGCCTGCATATAAAGACCGGCACCAAACAGCAAGGCAAACAGCGTGAGGAATTTCAGCTGCGCCAGGCCATCCATGATCGCCCACGTCCAGGCATCAGGCGTAGCAGCCTCGCCGCGCCACGCCGGATTGAGATAGGCGGCCGATGGCAACGCAAAGCCGACAATGTTCAGCAGCAAGATGCCGAGAATGGCGCAACCACGAATGAAATCCAGCGCGAGATAGCGTTGCATCGAGTGCCCTGACGGAGAGAGGAAATCGGGCAACAGGCTGTTGCCCAAACAGATTAGCTGTGACGAACCGCGCGCAAAAACTCCTGACGCGTGTTCTGGCTGGATTTGAACAAGCCACCCAGTGAAGTGGTGGTGGTGGCGCTGGTAGCATCTTTTACGCCACGTGCTTTCACGCAGTAATGCACCGCATCAATCGACACCGCAACGTTATTGGTGCCGAGCAGCGTTTGCAGCGCCACCAGCACTTGCTGCGTCAGGCGCTCTTGCACCTGCGGACGCTGGGCAAAGAACTGCACGATACGGTTGATTTTCGACAAGCCAATCACTTTCTCTTTCGGGATATAGGCCACGGTGGCTTTGCCATCGATAATCACAAAGTGGTGTTCGCAGGTGCTGGTCAACGTGATATCACGCACCGTTACCATCTCATCCACTTTCATCTTGTTTTCGATGACGGTGATTTTCGGGAAGTTGGCGTAATCCAGACCTGAGAAAATCTCATCCACATACATCTTAGCGATGCGGTGCGGCGTTTCCATCAGGCTGTCATCTTCCAGATCCAGGTTCAGCAGCTGCATGATTTGCGTCATGTGGCCGGCAATTTCGCGTTTGCGCGCGGCGTCATCCATTTCACGCACCGGGGCACGTAACGGTGTTTCCAGACCACGCGCCAACAGCGCTTCGTGAACCAAGGCGGCTTCCTGACTTAAGGTGCTCATTTACTCTTCTCCGACAGGTGATGCGCCCGCGGGTTTTCGCCCACGGGGGAAATTCTGAGCGCGTATTGTGAAATACTCCGCGCCCTTAATCCAGTAATCATTCTGATAAGCTTTTCATCACGTACGGCGACGTAAAACCAGCATTCCCGCAAGGATTAAGCTGGCGCCCGCTACCCATAGCGCGGGTTCCAGCTGATGCCATAGCATGCTGGAAATCCACGACAGCAGCGGACCGCCCAACTGCCCGACCGCATAACCGGTGGTGAGCAAACCGGCAAGATAGCGCGCATGCTGCGGTGCCAGCTCGCGCCCATATTGCAGCGTCAGCTGCACCACACACAGGAAGCCGCCGCCGATCAGCGCTGCGCCCAGCATCAGGCCATTCAAGCCGGGCAGCACAATCGCGGCGATGACGCCCAACGCCTGCGCCCACAACACTATGGCCAGCCGCAGATGGCTGCTGCCCCAGTGACGCGTCAGAATACCTAACACGATGCCGATCACCGCCGCGCCACCAAACACCGGCCAGACAAACTGGGCAAACGCGCTGTCGGGAAAACGCGCCGCCGCCATTTGCGACAGAAAAGTGGCGGGCAGAATGTAGCCAAAGCCAGCGAGGCTGTAACTCAGCATCAGGCGCTTGAGATTGCCATTCAGCACCAGCGGCGATGCAGCGTGATCGGGGCGATGTAACTGGCCGGTGCGCGGCAGGAATCGCGCAATCGCGGCAATCAACAACAGCGCCAGCAAACCGTAAGCCGCCCACGCAAAGGCCGCGCTGACCCCGCTGGCGTGCAGCGCCACCGCCAGCATGCCGCTGATAAAGATGCCGGTGCCGGGCCCGGCAAACACCGCCGCCAGCAAGCCGGGACGTCCGTGATGATGTAGCTGGTCGCTGGCCCATGCCGCCAGCAACACCATCGCCCAGCCGCTGGCCCAGCCAATCAGGAAACGAATCAGGCCATGTAACCACGGACCGCTGACGCAGGCCGAGAGCAGCGTTAAAATCACTGCGCCCCACACGCCCGCCTGTAAACGCCACTCGACGCGGTTGCGCGCACGCATCGCATCAAACGAGCCAAACAGATAACCGAGATAGTTGAGTGCCGCCACCAGACTGGCGCTGGTGAGCGTCAGTTGATGGTCCTGAATCATCAGCGGAACCTGCGGCGTGAAAGCAAATCGCCCAATCCCCATCGCAACCACTAAACTTAAGAACGCGCTAAGCGCGACACGAAACGCCATACCGACCTCAGAATGTTTTATCACTTGTCACTAGCATGCATGACGTTTAAACTCACGAAAAGTGAATAATACTAACCAAGTTGCTTACGAGAAGAGAATATGGATTTAGTACAGCTCCGCATGTTTTGCTCCGTCGCCGAATCCGGTTCGCTGGCGCGTGCCGCCGAGCAACTCCATCGCGTACCTTCTAATCTCACCACGCGTCTGCGCCAGCTGGAAGATGAAATTGGCGTTGATCTGTTTATTCGTGAGAAGCAACGCATTCGCCTGTCGCCGATGGGCCACAATTTTCTTAACTATGCGCAGCGCATCCTGGCATTGAGCGATGAAGCGCTGAACATGGCGCGCGCCGGTGAGCCGGGCGGTAACTTCGCGCTCGGTTCGATGGAGAGCACCGCCGCGACGCGCCTCCCTGCCCTCCTTGCGGCCTATCACCAGCGTTTTCCCGCCGTGGAACTGTCACTGATCACCAATACTTCCGGTGAAATCATCGACAAAGTGCGGGAAGGCACGCTGGCCGCTGCGCTGGTGGATGGCCCTGTGGCGCACGACGATCTCAACGGCTGCATTGCCTTTAATGAGCAGATGGTGCTGATCACCAGCCCGGAACATGCGCCGATTGCCAGCGCGCGCGATGTGCAAGGCGACACGCTGTTTGCTTTCCGCAACAGCTGTTCCTATCGCACCAAGCTGGAAGCCTGGTATCGCGAAAGCCAGACCGCGCCGAGCAGCGTAATGGAGATACAGTCTTACCACGCGATGGTGGCGTGTGTGGCCGGCGGCGCGGGCGTGGCGATGATTCCCGCCTCGGTGCTGGCGCAAATGCCAGCCCGCGCCCGCGTGCAGGAGCATGCGTTACCGCCAGCTTACCGCGATACCGCCACCTGGCTGATGTGGCGGCGCGATGCGTTTACACCCAATGTGGAAGCACTGAAATATTTGATTATTGAACTGTTTGACGATCGCCCGGTTAACGACGAGTTACGGCATCCGCTGCACGTTGCCGAGTGAATTTCTGTTTTATCGACATCACGACCATCGGGGCCACTTACCCCGCATCTACAGGAAGAGGGATTGCATGAACATGATTAAAACCCGCGCCGCCGTTGCCTGGGCAGCTGGCGAACCGCTGAAAATCGAAGAAGTGGATCTGATGCCACCGCAAAAAGGTGAAGTGCTGGTGCGCATCGTGGCCACCGGCGTGTGCCACACCGATGCTTACACCTTGTCGGGACAAGATCCGGAAGGCGTATTCCCGGCGATCCTCGGCCACGAAGGCGGCGGCGTGGTGGAAGCGGTGGGCGAAGGCGTGACCAGCGTGGCCGTCGGCGACCACGTGATCCCGCTTTACACCCCAGAGTGCGGCAAGTGTAAGTTCTGTCTCTCGGGCAAAACCAACCTGTGTCAGGCGATTCGCGCCACCCAGGGCAAAGGTTTGATGCCAGACGGCACCACCCGCTTCTTCAAAGACGGCAAGCCGATTTTCCACTACATGGGCACCTCAACCTTCTCTGAATACACCGTGGTACCGGAAATCTCGCTGGCGGTGATCAGCAAAGAAGCGCCTCTGGAAGAAGTGTGCCTGCTGGGCTGCGGCGTCACCACCGGCATGGGCGCGGTGATGAACACGGCCAAAGTAAAAGAAGGCGACACCGTGGCGATCTTCGGCCTCGGCGGCATTGGTTTGTCGGCGATTATCGGCGCGAAGATGGCGAAAGCCGGTCGCATCATCGGTATCGATCTCAACACCAGTAAATTCGATCTGGCGCGCAAACTGGGTGCCACCGATCTGATCAACCCAAAAGATCACGATAAGCCGATTCAGGATGTGATCGTTGAACTGACCGACGGCGGCGTCGATTTCTCCTTCGAGTGCATCGGTAACGTTAACGTGATGCGTTCGGCGCTGGAGTGCTGCCACAAAGGTTGGGGCGAATCAGTGATTATCGGCGTGGCTGGCGCGGGCCAGGAGATTTCTACCCGTCCATTCCAGCTGGTGACCGGTCGCGTATGGCGTGGTTCCGCTTTTGGTGGCGTTAAAGGCCGTTCACAGTTGCCGGGCATCGTGCAGGATTACCTCGACGGTAAATTCGCCCTGAACGATTTCATCACCCACAACCTGCCGCTGGAAGAGATTAACGACGCCTTTGATCTGATGCATGAAGGGAAATCCATCCGTACGGTGGTGCATTTTACTAAGTAATCAGGAGACGTTATGGCTTCCACTTTGGAGCTGTTAGAAGAGCATCGCATTTTTGGTGGCTGGCAGCAGCGCTGGCGTCATCAGTCGGCCGTGCTGAACTGTCCGATGACCTTCAGCATTTTTCTGCCGCCGCCGCAGAGTGACGCACCGCCGCCGGTGGTGTGGTTTCTCGCCGGATTGACCTGCAGCGATGAGAACTTCACCACCAAAGCCGGCGCCCAGCGCGTGGCTGCGCAGCTGGGTTTGGTGCTGATTATGCCAGACACCAGCCCGCGCGGTGACGAGGTGGCTAACGACAGCGGTTACGATCTCGGCCAGGGGGCAGGTTTCTACCTCAACGCCACGCAGCAGCCTTGGGCGGCGAACTTCCGCATGTTCGATTACCTCAGCGCGGAGCTGCCGGAGTTGGTGGCGGATAACTTTAAGCTGAGCGATCGTCAGTCGGTGATGGGTCATTCAATGGGCGGTCACGGTGCGCTGGTGTTGGCATTGCGTCTCGGCGGACGTTTTGCATCTGCTTCTGCCTTCGCGCCAATCGTCAATCCTACCGAAGTGCCGTGGGGCCAGAAGGCCTTTGCCGCATACCTGGGTGAAGATCGTCAGACGTGGCGTGAATGGGATAGTTGCCTGTTGATGCGTGACGTGGAACAGCGCTTGCCGATTCTGATTGATCAAGGGGATAGCGATCAGTTCCTCGCCGATCAGCTGCGTCCAGAGCGACTGGAAGCGGTGGCGCGTGAGCAAGGTTTCCCGCTGGAGCTACGCATTCAGCCAGGTTATGACCATAGCTACTTCTTTATCGCCAGCTTCGTGGAAGATCATCTGCGTTTCCACGCGAAGCATTTGTTGGTGTGATGGTGCTGGCTGGCCTCTGGGTATGTGCTGGCTGTCCCCCTCCTCGGTCCTCCCCCATAAATGGGGGAGGAAGATGCTGCCACATGTCAGTGATGAAGCTGCATGTGGCAGCGTCTCCTTCCCCCGCTAGCGGGGGAAGGCCGGGATGGGGGACAGCGTGCACCTAACTACACCAACGTCTCCGCCAGCCCGTCGATCATCACCTGCGGCATGCCGCGAGAGCAGTGCTCGATACGGCCGCGCACGCCATACACCTGCGCCAGCGTCTCCGGCGTAATCACCTGCGACGGCTCGCCGTCCGCCAGCAGATTGCCATCCTTCAGCATCAGCGCGTGATCCGCATGACGCAGCGCGATGTTGATATCGTGCACCACCACCACCGTCACAATATTGCGCAACCGGGTTTCACGACGCACCAGATCCATCACGTGGAACTGGTAGTTAAGATCCAGCGCGCTAAGCGGTTCATCCAGCAGCAGAAGTTCCGGACGGCGAATCAGCGATTGCGCCAGACCCACCAACTGCTTCTGCCCGCCCGAAAGCTGATCGAGATAACGCATGGCTAAATGCGCGATGCCGAGCTGCTCGAGTAGATGCATGATCTCCGCTTCGCTCGAGGCGCTGTGCAAGCCACCCGACGCACGCTGCGCCACGATAATCGACTCCAGCACGTGCAGATGCACGCCCGCCGGCAAACTTTGCGGCAGATAAACCACACGCTGCGCCCGGCGCGCAAACGGCTGGCTCATCAGCTCTTCACCGTTCAGCCACAGCTCGCCCTGCCCTTTGCCCAAACCAGCCAGCGCGCGCAACAGCGTCGATTTGCCGCAGCCGTTGGGGCCAAGCAACACGGTGATTTTGCCCTGCGGCAGCTCCGGCACGTTGAGATCGTCAATCACCTTGCGCTTCGGATAACCGGCGGAGAAATGCTTGAGACGTAATCCCTGCTCCATTACACCGTCCCCCGATGACGCAGAATAATGCTGAGGAAGAACGGCACGCCGACCAGCGACGTCACAATTCCCACCGGAATGATCACGCCGGGAATCAGGTTTTTCGACGCCACCGAAGCCAGCGACAGCACCAGCGCACCGACCAGCGCGCTGGCTGGCAGGTAATAGCGGTGATCTTCACCAAACATCATGCGCGCAATGTGCGGCGCGACCAGACCGATGAAACCAATTGGGCCGACAAACGCCACCGCCAGCGCAGAGAGAATACTGATGCGCAGCAGCGTTGCCAGGCGCAGACGGCGCACGTCGATACCAAAACTCACCGCGCGATCTTCGCCGAGGCGCAGCGCGGTCAGCTTCCAGCTGCTGAGCATCGAGAACGGAATCAGGATGGCAAAGGCGGCGGTTAATACGCCGAGCTTTTCCCACGAGGCGCGCGCGAGGCTGCCCATGGTCCAGAACACCAGGCCCTGCAAAGTATCTTCGCTGGCGATGAACTGCATCATTGAGACTAATGCGTTGAAGGTGAACACCAGCGCGATACCAAACAGCACCACGCCAGAGGTCGAAACTTTGGTCCAGCGCGTCACGCCATCCAGCATCAAGGCGGCAAATAGCGCAAACACAAACGCGTTGGCAGAGATAAACCACTGATCCGGAACGCCAGGAATGCCGATACCGAGAACGATGGCCAGCGCCGCACCAAAGGCCGCCGCCGACGAAACGCCGAGCGTAAACGGGCTGGCAAGCGGGTTATTCAGGATGGTTTGCATCTCTGCACCGGCGAGGCCGAGCGAGAAGCCCACCACCACCGCCATCAAGGCGTACGGTAAACGAATATCCCAGACAATCACGCGCGTGCCCGCATCGACCGCATCGGGATGCGTCAGCGTTTGCCATAAGGTGTCGAGGGAGAGCCCAGCCGGGCCGAGGGTGAAATCAAGAATCACTGACGCTAATATCGCCAGCGCCAGCACGCCAATTAACATCAGTCGCTGGCGCAGTACCTGACGATAACGCGTCATGGTGTCGGTTTCGAGGCCGTTTTCCGCCAGCAGCGTGGCGTCGGTGGTACGCATTGTTCTACCCGTTTCTTGTCGAAATCATAACGGCAGCCACAATAGTGCAGGTGATAATAATTATCAATTCAATCTGAGTAACAAAATCCAAAACAATGCGCAATAAATTGCGCCGCTACTACACGTGCACCTTATTCGTAGCGGCGCGATTTATCGCGCAAGGGTATGACTACTCTTTAAACGTCGGGAACTCCATCTCGCTGTATTTCACGAAGCGCGAACCGCGTGTCAGCTTGTAGCCCAACCAAATAATCAGGAACAGCGGCAGACCAATATAGGTTGCGGCCACGCCATACCAATCAATGCGGTCAGCAAGGAACGCCTGATAGTTCTGACCCAGTGTGATGATCAAACACAGAATAAAGGCGAAAATCGGTCCCAGCGGGAAGAAGCCCGAACGGTACGGCAAATCGGCCAGGTTGTGACCCTGAGCGATATAACCGCGACGGAAACGGTAATGGCTAATGGCGATACCCAACCAGGCAATAAAACCGGTCATGCCTGAGGTGTTCAGTAGCCACAGGTAAACTTCCTGGTTACCAAATTTCGAGCTCAGGAAGCACAATCCCGCCACCACAGTGGTAGCAATCAGCGCGTTACGCGGCACGCCACCTTTCGACAGCTTGCCGAAAATGCGTGGCGCTTTACCTTCGCGTGCCAGGTTGAACAGCATACGCGTTGAGGCGTACATGCCGGAGTTACCCGCCGACAGTACCGCCGTCAGAATCACTGCGTTCATTACCGCTGCCGCCGAAAGCAGACCGGCATTCTGGAACACCAGCGTGAACGGGCTGATGGCGATATCGGTGACATCGTTATGCAGCAGCTTCGGATCGGTGTACGGCAGAATCAGGCTAATGATCAGAATAGCGAAGATATAGAACAGCAGAATTCGCCAGAATACCTGACGCACCGCGCGCGGAATGTTCTTCGCCGGATCCTCAGATTCACCGGCTGCGATACCGATCAGCTCGGTGCCCTGGAAGGAGAAGCCAACGATCATCGCCACGCCTATCATCGCGGCAAAACCACCGGCGAACGGCGCTTCACCCACGGTCCAGTTATGCCAGCCGGCGTTTTCTGCACCGCGCATGATGCCGGTGATCATCAACACGCCAACCACAATAAAGATGATGACGGTGGTCACTTTGATCAGCGAGAACCAATATTCCGCTTCACCGAAGCCTTTGACTGAGATGTAGTTGAGCAGGAACATCAGGCCAAGGAACAGTGCGCTCCAGATCCAGCCGGGCGTGTCCGGGAACCAGTAGTTCATGACGAGCTGCGAGGCGACGAGGTCAACGGCGATGGTCACCGCCCAGTTGTACCAATAGTTCCAGCCCAGCGCGAAGCCGAAGCCTTCTTCAACATATTTTGAACCGTAGGTGGAGAAGGAGCCAGAAACCGGCATAAAGGCCGCGAGTTCGCCGAGGCTGGTCATCAGGAAGTAAACCATCAGGCCGATGAGCGCATAGGAGAGCAGCGCGCCGCCGGGTCCGGCCTGAGAAATGGTGGCACCCGAGGCGACAAACAGGCCGGTACCGATGGAACCACCAATGGCGATCATGGTGAGATGACGCGCTTTTAATTCACGGCGCAATCCAGGTTGTTGTGTTGTTTTTGAGTCATTATGCATGTGTAAACGCTATGCTGGATAAAAATGAGGCGAGATTGTAGCAGCTAGCCCCAAGCTGTATAGCATTCACGTCGGGTTATTAGTTACCTTCATGATCGGCCGGGAATTATTAGCCGCAGCGTGATCAGCGCTGTGATTATTCACGGCAATACGACAGGAAACGGCTCAACGCTTTGGACACATGCTTCTGTCGATGATGGATGCGATACAGCGTGCGCGTCAGGCGCGGCAATGGGATCGCGACTTCCACCAGCGTGCCGGCTTCCAGCAGATCCTCAATCACCCGCCGCGACAAACAGCTGATGCCCATGCCGTGACGCACCGCGTGTTTAATCGCCTCTGAATTGCCTAGCTCCATGCCGAGCTGAAACTGTGGCAGATGCGACAGCAGCAGATAATCAACGATCTCGCGCGTGCCTGAACCGCGCTCGCGTAGAATCCACGGCGCGGCGGCGAGCGCTTCCAGCGTAATCGGCTGCTGCAGGATGGCGGCATCCGGCGCGGCAAACACCACCAGCTCATCTTCCAGCCACGGCTCGCTGATAATATCCAGCTCGTGGCACGGACCTTCGATCAAACCGATATCGACGCGGAAATCCGCCACCGCATTAATCGCATCCTGACTGTTGCCGACGCTTAGCTCCAGCGGCAACGCGGGGAAATCGCGGCGATAGGCGGCGATCATGCCCGGCAGCAGGTAATTACCAATGGTGCTGCTGGCGAACAGGCGAATCGCCCCGTTATCTTCCTTAAACAGCTGTTCGATTTCGCCCGCCTGCTCCATCAAACCCACGGCACGCGGATAGAGTAAACGGCCATGCTCATTCACCACCAGTCGCTTACCGACGCGGTCAAACAGCTGCACACCGAGTTGGTTTTCCAAATCCGCTAACGCGGCGCTCACCGCCGACTGCGACAGCGCCAGCACCTGCGAGGCCTGCGTCGTCGAGCCGCTCTTCAGCACTTCGGTAAACACTTCAATCTGGCGCAACGTGATGTGCATGCGGTTTCCTTTATATTACTTATTCTGGTTAATTATAAATATATTATCAATTTTACTTTTATACCAGCGCAGCGCAGGCTTAGAAAAGAACAGCATGAGATAAGCACACGGCATAAATCATCGCACATTCCGTAGCGGCGCGATTTATCGCGCAATAAATTGCGCCGCTACGGAATGTGCGCTCTTTAATTGTGGTTTTCGTCCGAACCACCGCCGTCCAGCGAGGAGAAAAGTATGGCTGAGTTAAGCGTGAATAAAACCCCGTTTCATCTACATCACTGGCTGCCGGGTTTGCTGTTGACCGTGGCGATTGCCGGTACCGCGGCGTGGTTAAGCAATCAGTCGTGGTTGGCCGGGGCCGGATTCGGTGCGCTGACATTAGCGATTATTTTGGGCATCGTGCTCGGTAACACCCTTTATCCGCAGATGGCCGGCGCCTGTGACAGCGGCGTAATGCTGGCGAAACAGCGTTTGCTGCGCCTCGGCATCATCCTGTATGGCTTTCGTATTACTGTGCAGCAGATTGCTGATGTCGGTCTTAGCGGCGTATTGATTGATGTGATGGTTCTCAGCTCCACTTTCCTGCTGACCTGTTTTATCGGCATTCGTCTGCTGAAGATGGATCGCGAAACCGTGTGGCTGATTGGAGCGGGCAGCAGTATTTGCGGCGCGGCGGCGGTGCTGGCGAGTGAACCTATCGTTAAGGCTGCGCCGTCAAAAGTGGCGGTGGCTGTTGCGACTGTGGTGCTGTTTGGTACCGTTGGCATCGTGCTGTATCCGATGTTGTGGTCGCTGCTGCCAACGGTCAGCGCGGAACATTTCGGTATCTTCACGGGTTCGACGTTGCATGAAGTAGCGCAGGTCGTTGCGGCAGGACACGCGATGGGTGCCGAGGCCGAAAACACCGCCGTGATTGCCAAAATGCTGCGCGTGATGATGTTAGCGCCCTTCTTGCTGATGCTGGGAAGCTGGCTGAAACGTCAGCCTAGCCACAACGCACAGCAACAAGCGATTCGTTTTCCCTGGTTCGCGCTGCTGTTTATTGTGGTGGCGCTGTTTAATTCGCTGCATCTGCTGCCTGCCAATATTGTTGGCACGTTGAATCAGCTGGCCAATCTGCTGCTGGCGATGGCGATGGCTGCGCTGGGTTTGACTACGCGCTTCAGCGCCCTGAAACAGGCCGGTTGTAAACCGTTGCTGCTGGGATTGGTGATGTTTGGCTGGTTAATTCTCGGCGGCGGAGCACTCAATGTGCTGGTGCAACATTTCATGGCGTAACCGCATCCGCTATGATGGGCAGCTTTGCAGCAGCAATCGCCCAATCAGGAGAGCGGCATGAAATATATCGGCGCACATGTCAGTGCATCAGGCGGCGTGGACCAGGCAGTTATCCGTGCCCACGAACTCGAAGCCACAGCCTTTGCGCTGTTCACCAAAAATCAGCGCCAGTGGAAAGCCGCACCGCTGTCAGGAGAAGTGATCGATGCGTTCAAAACCGCCTGCGATCGTTACAACTTCACCTCCGCGCAGATTCTGCCGCACGATAGCTATTTAATTAACCTCGGCCATCCGGTGATGGAAGCGCTGGAGAAATCGCGCGAGGCTTTCCTCGATGAGATGCAGCGTGCCGAGCAGTTGGGTTTGACCTTGCTGAACTTCCATCCGGGCAGCCATCTGAAGCAGATTGAAGAAGAAGCCTGCCTGAAGCGTATCGCCGAATCGATCAACATCGCGCTGGATAAAACCAGCAGCGTGGTGGCGGTGATTGAAAACACCGCCGGTCAGGGCAGCAATCTCGGTTTCCGCTTCGAGCACCTCGCCACCATTATTGAGCACGTGGAAGATAAGTCGCGCGTTGGCGTGTGCATTGATACCTGCCACGCCTTTGCGGGCGGTTACGACCTGCGTACCGAAGAAGCCTGCGCCGAGACCTTCAGCGACTTTGAGCGCATCGTTGGTTTCCAGTATTTGCGCGGCATGCACCTGAATGATGCCAAGAGTACGCTGGGCAGTCGCGTCGACCGCCATCACAGTCTGGGTGAAGGCAATATCGGTAAAACCGCGTTTAGCTGGCTGATGAAAGATAAACGTTTTGACGGCATTCCCATGATTCTGGAAACCATTAATCCGGATATCTGGAAGGATGAGATTGCGTGGTTGAAGTCGGAGCAGCAGGGTTAATTATCTGATTAAACAAAAGGGAGCCGCAGCTCCCTTTTTTTATGTCTGACGAAGATTACGCGGCTTTAACCAGCTCTTCTTCCGGACGTTTCAGGATGGCGTAACCAAGTCCCGCTACCGCAGTACCAATCACAATCGCCAGCAGATAACCCAATACTGGAGTAATCGCGCCTGGAATCAGCAGGACGAACAGACCACCGTGCGGTGCCATCAGTTTCGCGCCAATCGCCATGGAAATCGCACCGGTTACCGCGCCGCCAATGATACAGCACGGCAGCACACGCATTGGATCACGCGCCGCAAACGGAATCGCACCTTCAGAGATGAAGCACAGACCGAGCACCAGCGCCGCTTTACCACCTTCCTGCTGACCTTTGTTGAACTTACGACGCGCAACCAGCGTCGCCAGGCCCATCGCCAGCGGTGGCACCATTCCGGCTGCCATAATGGCCGCCATCGGTGCGTAGGTTTGTGAACTCAGCAGACCAACACCAAACGCATAGGCCACTTTGTTCACCGGACCGCCCATGTCGGTACACATCATGCCACCGAGAATCGCGCCCAGCAGCACTGCGTTCGCGGTACCCATATTGGCCAGCCAGGTTGTCAGGCCAGTCATGATGCCCGCCACCGGCTTACCTACCACGTAAATCATCAGCAAACCGGTAATTAAACTCGCCACCAGCGGAATGATTAGAATCGGCTTCAGCGCTTCCATACTCTGCGGCAGTTTCACTTTGCTGCTGAGCATCTTCGCGGCGTAACCGGCAATGAAACCGGCGATGATACCGCCCAGGAAACCGGCGTTAATGCTGGTGGCGATCATACCGCCAATCAAACCAGGCGTCAGACCCGGACGATCCGCAATCGAGAAGGCAATGAAACCGGCTAACACCGGCACCATCAGCGCGAAGGCGCTGCCGCCACCGATCTGCATCAGTGCAGCCGCTAAGGTGCCCGGCTCTTTAAATGCGGTGATACCAAAGGCAAATGACAGCGCGATGCTTAAACCACCGGCAACCACCATCGGCAGCATGTAGGACACGCCAGTCAGCAGGTGACGATAGGCACCGGCTTTCTCTTTACTGTCGCCTTGTGCGCTGGCAGCCTGATTGCCGCTCGGCTGATAGGTTTTCGCTTCGGCCTGCGCTTTATCCAGCTCCTGCGCAGTTTTCTTCAGCGCCAGACTGGTTGAGGTGCGGTACATCGGCTTACCGGCAAATTTCGCCAGATCCACATCGATATCAGCCGCGACGATCACCAGATCGGCCGCCGCCACTTCTTCTGGGGTAATCGCGTTGCCTGCGCCCACAGAACCACGGGTTTCAACTTTCACCCACCAGCCACGCTTGGTCGCTTCGGCCTGAATAGCTTCAGCAGCCATAAAGGTATGCGCCACGCCGGTTGGGCAGGCGGTCACCGCCACGATGCGTTTCTGAGCAGCGCTCTGCGCAGCTACTGGCGCGGCAGCGGTTGCAGCCGCAGGCTGCCAGGTTTTGGCACTTGCTTTGGCTTGATTGATTGCCGCCAGCGGATCGCGCAGCGCTTGCTGCACATCAACCAGCGCCAGCGATTTACCGGCCAGCTCTACGTCGTGCGGCACATTGTGGCCAGCAACCAGCACCAGTTCAGCTTCGGCGGCATTATCGGTCAGCGTCAGGCCAGCTTGTGCCGCCGTCGCGCGTAAACGTTCCAGCGCCAGATGTCCTGACGCCAGTCCCAGTGAAGAATCTTTTATCAGCAGCGTTTTCATTATCGCTCTCCTGCTGTTAGTTAACGGGTTGTAAGTCGACGCGCGCCATCATCGCGGCCAACTGGGTACGATCTTTCACGCCAACGTTGCTTTGGCTAACGGCCATCGCCGCCACTGCCGTCGCCAGACGCAGCGTGTGCTCGCTGGATTCACGCATCAGCAAGCCGTAAATCAGGCCGCCGACCATCGAATCGCCGGCACCGACGGTGCTGACCACTTCGCAGGCAGGCGGTTTGGCGATCCATTCACCGGAGGCATTCACCCACAGCGCACCTTCCGCACCAAGAGAAATCACCACGTGCGCAATACCTTGCTCACGCAGTTCATGTGCAGCACCGATCACGTCCTGCAGCGCAGGCAGTTTGCGACCAGCCCAAATCTCCAGCTCGCGGCGGTTCGGTTTCACCAGCCACGGCGCGGCTTTCAGACCGGCGACCAGCGCTTCGCGGCTGCTGTCGAAGATGATGCAAGGGCACAGCGTGCGTAGATCGCTCATCCATTTAGTGAACGCTTCTGGTGCCACGCCGGCTGGCAGGCTGCCGCTGACGCACACCATATCGAACTGTCCGAGCCAGGTCAGAGAATCGGCGGTGAAGCGCTCCCAATCCTGCGCGGTGACCTCAAAGCCAGAGAAATTCAGGTCGGTCACATCGCCGTCTTTTTCGGTCAGCTTAACGTTGATACGCGTACGGCCCTGCACCACCTGAAAACGGTTGGCGATGCCGAGTTCGCTGAACAGCTGCTGAAAGCCGTCCTGATTCTCTTTGCCGAGGAAACCGCCGACGGTGACATCAATACCGAGATCCTTCAGCACTTTGGCAACGTTGATGCCTTTACCCGCCGCGTGCAGGCCGGTGGTTTTCACCAGGTTAACTTCGCCGCGCTCAATTTCTGGCGTGTATCCGACCAGATCGTAAGCCGGGTTTAAGGTAATTGTTGCGACACGACGGCTCATGCAACCCCCTCGCCTAAACCAGAATTGATCGCTTCTTCAATTGCGTTCAGCGCCTGCTGTGCATCTTCGCCGCTGGCGGTAAAGCGCAGGCGATGGCCTTTTTTCACACCGAGCGCAACGACTTTCATCAGGCTGCGGCCGTTAGCAGGCTTACCGCTGCCATCGAGATTAGTTACGGTGATGTCGCTGTTGAACTGTTTGATGACGGTCACCAGCGCCGTGCCCGGACGCGCGTGCAGACCGTGTTCGTTGCGGATGGTGAATTCAGCGGTCAGCAGCTCGGCAGCTTCATCGACTTCGCTGGTCAGCAGCGCCAGAATACCGGCGGCATCGGCCTTCAGCAGACGTTCAGCTTTGTTGCTCAGCAGCAGGTTGCTGAGATAGCCCAGCACTTCCAGCGGACGCTGATCGTTAGCCGCCACGGTCAGCAGCAGCGCGACGTTTTCGCCCTGATGCTGGAATGGCGCTGCCGCGCGGCTTACGGCCACTGCGCTGCCGAGATTGCCGTTGGCGCTGTCGCTCAGCCAGATGCCCTGACCGAGGCTCAGCGGGGCGCGGGAAATCACGTCAGCAATAAATGACGCGTCCACCGCGCCTGCAGCCTGCAGACGTCCGGCGTTCAGTGCCTGTAACGTGATTAAATCGCTGGCCGCCACATCAACGGCAATCAGCGAGGTATCGAATTTGAATTCTGCCGCCTGGTTTTCGCCCATCAGCAGCGCACGCAGATCTTCCGCCGAGGCGGTTTTTAGCTGTTCAGCAATGCTGTCATCACTTAATACGTGAGTGAGCTGGCGCAGCAACGCGAGGTGTTCATCCGATTTAGCGGCAATACCGATCGCCACATACGCCGTTTGCCCTTCGCCCCAATCCACGCCCTGCGGGAACTGATAAACCTGGACACCGGTTTTCAGCACCAGGTCGCGGGTGTCGGTGGTGCCGTGCGGAATGGCAATGCCGTTACCCAGGAAAGTGGTGGTTTGCTGTTCGCGCGCCAGCATGCCGTTAACGTAGCCTTCGGCCACATTGCCTGCAGCGGTTAACGCAGCGGCAACCTGACGAATGGCCTCTTCTTTATTCTGTGCGCTAGCACCGGTATGAATGGCCTGAACTTCGAGCTGGAACATATCTCTCCTCGCTTGCTGTATTGAATCGTTTCAGCTAGAGGGTGAAAAAATCTGCTGTGCATCGCGGACTTAGCCGGAGTGACAACGCTGAAACGTTTCAGGGAATATGGTACAGCCACGTACAGCAGGCAAGAAAATGCGCGATCTGAGTAGCAGATTTTTGACGTTCCGCACACTTCATGTTGGATTTAAGATTTTTACCGGCAGGCAGGCTGATGCTTTTGCTGTACAGACCAACGGCATTAAGCCCAATTCTTCAGCTAAGCGTCAGCAGTGCTTCAGGGCGCCGTCTCGGCTTCCAGTTTAAGCAGAAATGTCATGGCGCTATCACGGCTACTGCCGCACATTTCGGCGCTGGGCTGTAAGCCAGCACAGACCGCCGGACGCAGCGGTGAACCAAAGATTTTGCAACGCTGTTGCTCATCAAGCTGCACGCAACGCGTGTTGGCCGGCTTGCCGTGCGGCATGCCAGGAATCGGGGACGAGATTGAGGGGGCTGTGCAACAGGCACCGCACTGGTCACGACAAAACATCATGCGCTCCTGCAAGGAATTCGCCGCGACAATAACAGTCCCAGACCGCGAATGCCATGCACCGGCAACAATTTTACATTGGCTGACTTGCCAGTTTTTCGCCGCGCGAGTAACGTGACGCGCATTAACCTCCTGTCAGCGAGAAAACCACCATGCCAAAGGCAAATGAGATCAAAAAAGGGATGGCTGTCACCTGGAACGGCAAACTGTTACTGGTGAAAGACATTGATGTACAGAGCCCAAGTGCTCGCGGTGCCGCGACGCTCTATAAGATGCGCTTTACCGATGTCCGCACCGGCCTGAAAGTGGAAGAACGCTTCAAAGGCGACGATATTATTGACGCCATTTCGCTCAGTCGCCGCGCCGTCACCTTCTCTTATATAGATGGCGATGAGTATGTGTTTATGGATGACGAAGACTACACGCCGTACAACTTCAAAAAAGAGCAAATTGAAGAAGAGCTGCTGTTTATTCCTGAAGGTGGCATTCCCGGCATTCAGGTGCTGACGATGGATGGCCAGGTCTTGGCGCTTGAACTGCCACAAACCGTCGATATGGAAATTGTTGATACCTCGCCGGGCATTAAAGGCGCCTCCGCCAGCGCTCGCTCCAAACCCGCAGGCATGAGCACCGGCTTATCCATTCAGGTGCCGGAATACCTGAGCAATGGCGATCGCATCCGCATTCATATTGCGGAACGTCGTTATATGGGACGCGCTGATTCATAACGTGCTTCCGTCCGGCGCCCGGTGATTGTTATAGTATAACAAGGCCGTGCGCGCCGGATGCCTCTCATCCGCGTGCGATTTATTCTCTTTTTTTGGGAGACCTTTTGTGACGCGCGTAAACCTCATCACCGGATTTCTCGGCAGCGGAAAAACCACCACTCTGCTGCATCTGTTAGCCAATAAACCCGCGGATGAAAACTGGGCGATTCTGGTCAACGAATTTGGCGAAATTGGCATCGACGGCGCACTGCTCGCCGATCGCGGTGCCACGCTGAAAGAGATTCCCGGCGGCTGCATGTGCTGCGTTAACGGCTTGCCGCTGCAGGTTGGGCTGAACATGCTGCTGAAACAGGCTAAACCCGATCGTCTGATTATCGAACCCACCGGCCTTGGCCATCCCAAACAGCTGCTGAATATGCTGCGTGCTGCCGTCTATCAACCCTGGATTCAGGTGGATGCCACCTTAACGCTGCTCGATCCGCGCCAGCTTGCCGACGCACGCGTAGTGGAGAATGAGAATTTCCGCGATCAGCTGGTGGCGGCCGATATCATCGTGGCGAACAAAAGCGATCGCTGGAGCGATAATGATCGTCAGCGTTTGCAGGATTGGCAGCAGCAATTTTTGGGCGAACGTCAGATGGTGGAAGCGGCGTGGGGACACATCGATCCCGCGCTGTTGACTCAACCCGCCTTGGCGGATCGTGCGGTTCCCGATGCAGCACATCACCACCATAATTCACGTCCACAAGGCTTGGCCGCACTGAAACTGGATGGCCAGGCGCGCTGGCGTCGTGCGCTAAATGAAGGCCAGGGCTATGCTTCCTGTGGCTGGATTTTCGATGGTGAAACCGTGTTTGATACGATCAAAGCGCTAGAGTGGGCAAGGCATGCGCCAGTTGATCGCGTTAAAGGTGTGTTGCGCACTGCCGATGGTTTAGTGAATATCAATCGCCAGGGCGACGATCTGTTTATAGAAACCCGCCCTACCACACCGCCGGATAGCCGCATCGAATTGATTCATCATCAGCCTGCTGACTGGAACCTTTTGCAGACCGCTTTGTTGAAGATTCGTTTAAATTAGATGCGTTAGGTTGCCCCGTTGTTTTCACTTTGAGTCTATTTTCTATGCGCGCTTCTCGATTAGTCACCATCCTGCTGCTGAATGCGCTGGGTGTGATGCTTTTCCTTTCATGGTACCTGCCGCCGGATCACGGGTTCTGGTTTGGTATCGATAAAGCCATCTTTTATGGCTTCAATGACCAGATGGTTGATCATCACGGTTTCGCACTGTTAGTGGCCATCACTAACTTCCGCGGTTTCGATGTGGTTTCGCTGCTGGCCATGGGTTTGCTCTATTTAAGCTACTGGCGTCGCGAGACACCGCAAGGTCGCCGCCGTTTGCTGGCCATTGGCATCACGATGCTGCTGAGCGCGGTAGTACTGAACCAACTCGGTCATCTGCTGCCGGTACAGCACTCCAGCCCAACGCTGTTCTTTGAGAATGTGCATCGCGTAAGCGAACTGACCGGCATCCCGGCCAAAGATGCCTCGAAAGATAGCTTCCCTGGCGACCACGGCATGATGCTGATGATCTTCACCTGCTTTATGTGGCGCTATTTCGGCTTCCGCGCGTTTCTGGTGGGGTTGATGATTACCGTGGTGTTTGCTCTGCCACGTGTGATGGCGGGTGCGCACTGGTTTACTGATATCGCTGTGGGTTCGTTGTCAGTGGTGCTGGTTGGCATGAGCTGGTGCCTGTTAACGCCCTTCAGCGACAAGCTGGTGAATTGGCTGAACCGTTCGTTGCCGGGCAAATATAAGCCGCGCACGTAATTGTTAAGCGCGAGTGATCATAGAACAAAAAGTCAGTCGCTCGCGCTTATTTAAAACCTGAATAAACTATTAGCAAACTAACATTATTCAGGTAAAAGAAAAGATTATGATGAAAAACGCGGAACAATAGCCTTAATCCTAAGTTGTCCAGCCCGAACCCTCTTAAAATCGGCCTTAGCGCCAGAATTACCCCCTTATTGCACCGCTGTTTGGCTATTAAATCGCTGCCAATTGCTGATAAAGTCGCCATTGTGTTACAGATTGATTTCACATCGAAAAAACCTTTGAATATTTATATAAAAGCACTCGCCACGCGGTCTGTAATCGGTTAACCTCGAATCCGATTAGTAAGCAACAGCATAAAATGCGGTGCTGAAAGCGACAAAAATGTGTGCATTAACACATTTTAGTAATTAAGGATTTGTCTTAGACGGTCGTACTTATTAATCTCAACCCGTTTTGTCATCTGGCTGACGACATTCTGTCGTAAGGAAATCGAAGGAAAACACGTACAATGGTCAAGTCTCAACCAATTCTGAGATACCTCAGGCGGATCATTCCCGCGGTAGCACTCGCAACACTTTTATCAGCATGCAGCAGTACCCATAACGGTCAGAACGCGAATAACGAGAATCATGAAGTTAACAACCAGAATGGTTTTTTACTTCAAGCGTCTCAGGACGAATTTGAACAGATGGTGCAGAACGTGGACGTTAAGTCCCGCATCATGGAACAGTACAGTGACTGGAAAGGTGTACGTTATCGCTTAGGCGGCGACACCAAACGCGGCATTGATTGTTCTGCTTTTGTTCAGCGCACCTTTCGCGAGCAGTTCGGTTTAGATTTGCCACGCTCAACGTCAGAACAGCAAGACACCGGCAAAGAAATTTCACGCAATAAATTGCGCGCAGGTGACTTAGTGCTGTTCCGCGCCGGTTCTACCGGTCGCCACGTGGGCATCTATCTTGGCAACGATAACTTTGTTCACGCGTCCACCAGCAGTGGCGTAATGATTTCCAACCTGAATGACAGTTATTGGAAAAATCGTTACCGCGAAGCGCGTCGGGTTCTTGCTAAAAACCCAAGCTAACGTATTTCTTTGATGATCCTCTCAGCCAGAGAATCAGAAACGCTGCCCCGGCAGCGTTTTTTTTCGCCCGTAGTTTTTAACTCAAATCCAACCGATAAAAAGTAATTGAGAATCAAAAATATAACGAGACATTCTTCGCGCTCTCGTTATATTCTCGTTGACTTCCTGATACCCAGATATTGCGCTGCAGACACCGTTATCACCGTGGCTGCGGTCTGAAGTGGGTAGTGACCAAACGATAAACATAATAAAAAATGGCAAGACAAGGGGAATGCACTCCATGCCACTGTCAGGGACATTAAAACACCACAGCAGTTATTCACGCCGTATCGCCTGGCATAGTGCGATTATCGGCGCGGCATTCTTTCTGCTTTTTGTCACCGTGCTATTAACACTCACCTGGCAAAAACGCGTACAACAACACGAACAGCTTCTGGCACACAGCCGCGACGATTTACAACAGGTGATAGCAAGCCTGGTCGATACACTTTATCCCTTACAGCAATACACCCAGTTAGCCTGCAACAACGTCAGTCGTGAGCTCACTTCTCGCGCCGCCTTTGCCGGTAATATCCGCGCCATCCTGCTGGTGCGTGATGGCAACGCTTACTGCTCTTCTGCCACCGGCGCTTTTCTGATGCCGGCCAACGATATTTCTCCTGAGTCTGAACTGGAACGCGATCGCGATATGCGCTTGCTGGAAGGCACGCCATTGCTACCGAAGAAACCGGCGCTGGTGCTATGGGTGAAAAATCCAGGTTCAGCCGAGACCGGCCTTTTCGCCACCATGAACATCAGCCTGACGCCTTATCAGCTGCTGGCCTCTTATCATCCCGAAATCACTGGCATGGCGCTGGTGGTCGGCAACAAAGCGCTGTTGAGCGGCAGCAACAACGTGGTACGCGCGAGTGATTTACCGCCATCGCTGCATGAAATAGCCTTTAATAACAGCGATCTGCACTTCGTGCTATTTGGCACCACCTTAGCGCCACGCGATTACTCACTGACGTTGCTGACCGGCATACTCTTCTCACTGCTGATTTCCGCGCTAAGCGGGTTGTTGCTGACGCGACATCAGCGGCCGGGCAAAGAGATCATGCAGGGCATTAAACGCGGCCAGTTTCATGTTGAATACCAGCCGCTGGTCACCGCGCACGATGGACAACCCTACGGCGTGGAAGCGCTGCTGCGCTGGACGCATCCCACTGAAGGCATGATTCCGCCGGATGCCTTTATCAGCTACGCCGAAGCGCAAAACCTGATTATTCCGCTCACTCAGCATCTGTTCACGCTGGTGGCGCGCGATGCCCAGTTTCTCTGTAAACAGCTGCCGCGCGGCACGCGCCTGAGCCTCAATCTCTCGCCGCTGCATCTCGCTTCAGAGAGCTTCCGGCGCGATGTCCAGGCATGGATTAACATCATGCCCACCGATCACTTCAACTATGTGTTTGAAATTACCGAGCGCAGCATGGTCGGTGAAAAAAGCGCGGGAGAAATCTTCGCCTGGCTACATGAGAACAATTTTAAAATAGCGATTGATGATTTCGGCACCGGGCATAGCGCGCTGATCTATCTGGAAAAATATCCGTTCGATTACCTGAAAATCGATCGCGGCTTTGTGCAAAGTATTGGTACAGAAACCGTCACCTCACCAGTGCTTGATGCAGTGCTGCTGCTGGCGAAAAAACTCAATCTCAAAACCGTGGCTGAAGGGGTCGAAACGGGCGATCAGGCGGCGTGGCTGGTGAATCGCGGCGTGACGCATTTACAAGGCTATCTGTTTAGTCGTCCGTTACGCCCCGAAAACCTCGTCAGCTATTATCAACGCCAGCGCGCGCTGAGTTAACATCACGCGAACCCCATGAAACTGCTACCATAAAGTGCGGAACACCACAGGAGATCGCCCCACTTATGCTGCTGCGTCTTGTCACAGCGTTGTTCATTTGTAGCGCCACTGCGCCGCTGCATGCCGCCACCATCAATGAAAGCTATGCCTTCGCTAAGCTGGGCGAGCCGAAATATGCGGTGAATTTCACTCACTACGATTACGCCAATCCCGCCGCGCCCAAAGGCGGCAAGATCACGCTGGCGGTGGTGGGCACCTACGACAACTTCAATCGTTTCGCCTCGCGCGGCAATCCCGGCATCGGTACCGATACGCTGTATGACGGCTTGTTTACCACCTCCGATGATGAACCTGGCAGCTACTATCCGCTGATCGCGGAATCAGCGCGCTATCCCGACGACTATCGCTGGATGGAAGTGTCGATCAATCCTCATGCACAGTTTCAGGACGGAACACCGATTACCGCGCAGGATGTGGCTTTCACCTTCCAGAAATTCATGACGGAAGGTGTGCCGCAGTTCCGCGTGGCGTTTCGTGACGTGCAAGTGAAAGCGCTAAACCGTCTCACCGTGCGTATCGACATGCCGAAACCGGACAAAGATCGGATTCTCAGCTGGCTAACGCTGCCGGTCATCCCGGAAAAATTCTGGCAAAACAAAAAGTTTAACGAGCCGATTGGTTATCCGCCGCTGGCCAGCGGGCCTTATCGCGTCACCTCCTATAAATCGGGTCAGTTTATCCAGTACAGCCGGGTGAAAGATTACTGGGCCGCCAATCTGCCGGTGAATCGCGGGCGTTTTAACTTCGATACTTTGCGTTATGACTATTATCTTGATGACAACGTGGCGTTTGAGGCCTTTAAAGCCGGCGCTTACGATTTGCGCGAAGAGAGTTCAGCGAAGAAATGGGCGACACAATATCGCGGTCGCAACTTTGACAGTCACGCCATCGTCAAATCGACCATTCCCAACACCGTTTCCACCGACACGCAATGGCTGGCATTTAACAACGAAAAACCGCTGTTCGCCGATCGTCGCGTGCGTGAAGCCATCACGCTGGCGTTCGATTTCGAGTGGATGAACAAAGCCTTGTTCTATGGCGCTTATAAACGCACGCGCAGCTATTTCCAGAACACTGAATATGCAGCGCTTGGCTATCCCAAAGCCGAGCAGTTGATTCTGCTGGCGCCCTATAAAGCGCAGCTGCCGCCCGAAGTGTTCAACAATGAGTATGCCCCGCCACGTTCTGACGGCAGCGGTTTCGACCGCGGCAACCTGTTGCAAGCCATGAACTTGCTGAAAGCGGCGGGTTGGGAAATCAGAAATCAGCAATTGGTGAATGTGAAATCCGGCCAGCCGTTCCGTTTCGAATTACTGATGCGCAGCGGTACGCAAAACGACTGGGCGTTGCCGTTCCAGCACAGCTTGCAACGGCTTGGCATCCAGGTCTCGCTGCGCCAGATTGACAGCTCGCAATATCTCCGCCGTATGCGCGAAGGCGACTACGACATGATCCCATCGCTCTATTACGCCATGCCATGGCCCTCGACCAGCTTGCAAACGATTTGGCAATCTCAATTTATTGACTCTTCCTGGAACAGGCCGCGCGTGAAAGATCCCATAGTCGACCATTTTGTGCAGCAGATCGTTGAGCATCAGGGCGATGAGAAAGCGCTGCTGCCGCTCGGCCAGGCGCTGGATCGCATCCTGCTGTGGAATGCCTACATGATTCCGATGTGGTACAGCGCGGAAGATCGCATGGCGTATTGGGACAAGTTTTCCCATCCCGAGATTAAACCCGCGTTTGCTACCGGTCTGGAAAACTGGTGGTACGATGTGAACAAAGCCGGGCGATTGCCGGCCAATCGACGCTGAGGAGCACGGTTTGGCAGCCTATTTTCTTCGCAGGTTACTGCTGATCATCCCGACACTTTGGGCGATCATCACCCTGAACTTCTTTATTGTGCAGATTGCGCCGGGCGGCCCGGTGGATCAGGCGTTAGCCAACGTGCAGTTTGGTCACAGTACCGGCATTCCCGGCTCAGTCGGCGGCGACAGCGGCGCGCGCGGTGCGCTGATGCGTGACAATCCCGGCGACAGCCAATATCGAGGCGCACGCGGACTCGATCCGGAAGTGATCGCGGAAATTAAGCATCGCTATGGCTTCGATAAACCGCTGCTGCAGCGTTACGGTGAAATGCTGTGGAACTACATTCGTTTTGATTTCGGCGACAGCCTGTTCCGCAGCGCATCGGTGCTGCAACTGATCAAAGAGAGTTTGCCGGTCTCCATCAGCCTGGGATTGTGGAGCACCTTGATCATTTACCTGGTATCAATTCCGCTGGGCATCAAAAAAGCGGTGCGTAACGGCAGCGCTTTCGACATCTGGAGCAGCACTTTTATCATCATTGGCTATTCGATTCCGGCCTTCCTGTTCGGCATCATGCTGATTGTGCTGTTCGCCGGCGGCAGCTATTTCGACTGGTTCCCGCTGCGCGGCCTGACGTCACCGCAGTTTGATGCGCTGCCGTGGTACAGCAAAATCAGCGATTACCTGTGGCACATCACGCTGCCGGTGCTGGCTACGGTGATTGGCGGTTTCGCCACGCTGACCATGCTGACTAAAAACTCGTTCCTTGATGAGATCCGCAAACAATATGTGGTCACCGCGCGCGCCAAAGGGCTGGATGAGAAGCGCGTGCTGTACGGCCACGTGTTCCGCAACGCCATGCTGCTGGTGATCGCCGGTTTCCCCGCCACTTTTATCAGCATGTTTTTCACCAGCTCGGTGTTGATAGAGGTGATGTTCTCACTCAATGGTTTGGGCCTGCTCGGCTATGACGCCACTATTCAGCGCGACTATCCGGTGATGTTCGGCACGCTCTATATCTTCACCTTGATTGGCCTGCTGATGAACATTCTTAGCGATCTGACCTACACGCTGGTCGATCCGCGCATTGATTTTGAGGGACGCTGATGCGCTTATCTCCGGTTAACCAGCAGCGCTGGCAGCGTTTTCGCCATAACCGACGCGGTTACTGGTCGCTGTGGATTTTCCTGATCATTTTTGTTCTGTCACTGGGCGCTGAGCTGCTGGCTAACGACAAACCGCTGCTGGTGCATTATCAGCAGCGCTGGTATGTGCCGCTGCTGTTCAACTACAGCGAAAGTGATTACGGCGGTGATTTCTCTACGCCTGCCGATTATCAGGATCCCTGGCTGAAGCAGCGCATCGATCAACAAGGTTGGGCGATCTGGGCACCGATTCGCTTCAGCGACAGCACCATCAACTTCGCCACCGATGTGCCCTTCCCTTCGCCACCTTCGGCGCAAAACTGGCTCGGTACCGATGCTAACGGTGGTGATGTGCTGGCACGCTTGCTGTATGGCACGCGCATCTCATTGCTGTTCGGCATCATGCTGACGCTGTTCTCCAGCGTGATTGGCATCGTAGTCGGCGCGGTGCAAGGCTACTTCGGTGGCCGCATTGATCTGGTGGGTCAGCGTCTGATTGAAGTGTGGTCCGGCATGCCATCGCTGTTCCTGCTGATTCTGCTCTCCAGCGTGATTCAGCCCGGCTTCTGGTGGCTGTTGCTGGTGACAGTGGTGTTTGGCTGGATGAGCCTGGTAAGCGTGGTGCGCGCCGAATTCCTGCGCGCACGTAACTACGATTATATCCGTGCGGCGCGCGCGCTCGGCGTCAGCGATAGCCGCATTATGCTGCGCCACATGCTGCCCAACGCCATGGTCGCCACGCTGACGTTTTTGCCGTTTATCCTGTGCGGCTCAATCACCACGCTAACTTCGCTGGACTTCCTGGGTTTTGGTTTGCCAGTGGGATCGCCCTCGCTTGGCGAGCTGCTGTTACAGGGCAAAAACAATTTACAGGCGCCGTGGCTGGGACTGGCGGGCTTCTTTGCCCTCGCCCTGCTGCTGTCGTTACTGATCTTTATCGGCGAAGCGGTACGCGATGCCTTTGACCCGAGCCGAGGACGCTAAATGAGCCTGTTAACGGTGAATCATCTGGCGGTGGCCTTTCAGGATCGCCGCGTGGTAGAAGACATTTCGCTGCAGATTGACGCCGGCGAAACGCTGGCGCTGGTGGGCGAATCCGGTTCCGGTAAAAGCGTGACTGCGCTGTCGATCATGCGCTTATTGCCGCAGCCGCCGGTCAACTATCCGCAAGGCGAAATTCTGTTTAACGGCCAGGATATTTTGCAAGCCAGCGAACGCACCCTGCGCGGGCTGCGTGGTAACCAGATGGCGATGATTTTTCAGGAGCCGATGGTGTCGCTCAATCCACTGCATAACGTGGAGAAGCAGCTGTATGAAGTGCTGTCGGTGCATCGCGGCATGCGGCGCGAAGCCGCGCGTGGCGAAATGCTGAGCTGCCTGGATCGCGTCGGCATTCGCCATGCGGCATCGCGCTTGCAGGATTTTCCGCACCAGCTTTCTGGTGGTGAGCGACAGCGCGTGATGATCGCCATGGCGCTGCTAACCCAGCCGAAGCTGCTGATCGCCGATGAACCGACCACAGCACTGGATGTGACGGTGCAGGCGCAAATTCTGCAACTGCTGCGCGAACTGCAGCGTGAACTCAACATGGGCATGCTGTTCATCACCCATAACCTCAATATCGTGCGTCAGCTGGCGCACAGCGTCACGGTGATGCGCAATGGCCGCGCTGTGGAACACAATCGCTGCGATATGCTGTTCAGCCAGCCGCAGCAGCCCTATACGCGCGAACTGATCGCCGCCGAGCCGGATGGCGAACCGGTGCCGCTGCTGGATGCGCAACCGCTGTTACAGGTGAAAAACCTGCAGGTTGGTTTCCCGATCCGGCGGGGATTGCTGCGTCGCACCGTGGCAGAGAAGATGGCGCTTAAGGATCTTAGCTTTACCCTGCGGCGTGGCGAAAGCCTCGGACTGGTGGGCGAATCGGGTTCGGGCAAGAGTACAACGGGCCTGGCGCTGCTGCGTTTAATTAGCGCGCGCGGTGAGATCTGGTTTGACGATCAGCCGCTGCATCAGCTGTCGCCAAAGCAGTTATTGCCGCTGCGCCAGCGCATTCAGGTGGTGTTTCAGGATCCCAATTCGTCGCTCAATCCGCGCATGACGGTGCAACAGGTGATTGCGGAAGGTTTAGCGGTGCATCGCCCGGAACTGAGCAGTGCGGAGCAGGAAGCCAAAGTGATTGCGGTAATGCAGGAAGTGGGACTCGATGCCGACAGCCGCTCACGCTATCCGGCGGAGTTTTCAGGCGGTCAGCGCCAGCGCATCGCGATCGCCCGCGCGTTGATCCTGGAGCCGCAGCTGATTGTGCTGGATGAACCCACCTCGTCGCTGGACCGCTCGGTGCAGAAGCAAATTCTCACCTTACTGCGCCGTTTGCAGCAGCAGCATCAGCTCGCCTATCTGTTTATCAGCCATGATTTGCAGGTGGTGCGCGCGCTCTGTCATCAGCTGATTGTGCTGCGTCAGGGTGAAGTGGTGGAGCAAGGTGATTGCGAAACGCTGTTTAACGCACCAGCAGCCGATTACACGCGGCAGCTACTGGCGTCTGCGCAGGGAAAAGATCTAAGTCAGTGACCATCAAAGGTTTCGGCGATAGCGACACCCTGATTTTTCAGGCAGCAGTTGGTCGCGCTTTCGTCATCACGTTGAATCAGCAGGCAAGGCTGCCCTTCACACTCGGCGATTTTGCACTCGACCTGAATTTGCGCCAGCGTCTCCTTCAGCTGGTGCAGAATTTCCAGCGCCGGATGACCATCATGACTCAGCAGGCGCAGCACCACTAAATCTTCGGCATGCACGCCATTCGCTGCTTCCTGACGCACAATTTCACCCGCATGTTCCAGCGACCAGCGATAATGTTGTGGCAAGCGATGCACAACGGAAAGTTGCAGCATAGTTATACGGCCCCCAGAGACGTTAACTTTATTCACGACGACGGCACAACGTGGTGAATCCCAACCTGATTAGCTCTGAATACCAATTCAGTCTGCCTTCTCGTTTTAAACACAAAGCGTGTAGCCAATTTATAATTTGCGAGGCTTCTCACATTTATGCCTATGTTTACCGTGTTCGGCTGCGGTTAACAATCATTTTAGACGCATTATCGTTACTTTTTTATCTCTAAATTTTCACATAATGGAAACATTAAGCATAACGAATGAATGGGGATTAGCGAGTGAGGGAGAAGAATTAAGAGAGGCCAGGTCGCCATTTATGACGACCCTGGGGATGTCACGCCGGCTGTTGAGGCCGCGAAGCATAGGTGAACAGCACAATCGAAATTGTGGCGCACAGCGCAATGGTGGCAACCATCGGCCAGGCGCTGTTAATGCTGACTAATGAGAGCAGCGCGCCGACTAAAGCACCGACGCCAAAACGCAGCGTTCCCGCCAGCGAAGAAGCGGTGCCCGCCATATGCGGAAACTCATCCAGAATCACCGCCATCGCGTTCGACGACACCGTCGAGACGCAGCCAATAAACATCGCCACGCCAAACACCAGCGACAAGAAGCCCAAATCCAGCGCGCTGGAAATCAACAGCCAAACGCCCATCGCGAACTGAATCAACAATCCCATGCGGAACATTTTCACCGGACCAAAACGGCGCACGGCGCGGCTGTTGATCAACGTCATCACGAACAGGAACACCACGTTCAGGCCAAAGTAATAGCCAAAGTTCTGCGGGGAAACGTGGTTTACTTCGATGTAGACAAACGGACCGGCGTTGAGGAAGGTGAATAATCCGGCAAAGGAGAAACCGCTCGCCAGCATGTAACTGAAGGCGCGCTTGTGGCGCACCAGCGCCACAAAGTTGCCCAGCGTGGTCCGCAGATGAAAGCGCTGGCGCTGTTCGGGCTTGAGCGTTTCACGAATTTGCGTCACGACCAGCATGGTGGTGAACAGCGCGGCACCTGCCAGCGTCCAGAAAATAGCGTGCCAGTTCCACAGCAACAGCAGCCAGCCACCGATAATCGGTGCCAGCAGCGGCGCGATGGTGGTCACCAGCATCACGAATGACATCATGCGCGAGAAGTCCTCTTTCGAGTAGGTGTCGCGCATCAAGGCGTTGATCACCACGCTAGCAGCGGCGGCCGATAAGCCGTGCAGGAAGCGCATAAAGATCAGCTGATCGATGGTTTGTGACAGCGCGCAAGCCGCGGCGGCGCAGGCAAAAATTAGCGTTCCCAGCACAATCACCGGTTTACGTCCGTAGCTGTCTGCCAGTGGACCATAAACTAACTGGCCAATGGCGAAACCGAGGATGTAAAGGTTGAGCGTCATCTGCACGCTGCCCGCCGAAACCGCAAACTCATGGGCGATTTGCGGCATGGCCGGCAGATACATATCGATAGAGAGCGGCATCAGCATTGCCAGCAATCCGAGGATGACCACTAAACCGACCGGTGAATTCTTTTCCTTGCGCACCGCGTTCTCCCGCTATTTACGTTGTTTGAGTTCTTCTGGCAGGCCGATGCTGTCGACCTCTTGCTGGGTCAGTTCACGATATTCACCTTCGCCGAGATCTTCATCCAGCTCGATGTCACCAATACGTTCGCGATGCAGCGCTGAGACATGGTTACCCATCGCCGCAAACATGCGTTTGACCTGATGGTAACGCCCTTCGCTGATAGTCAAACGGGCGGCTTTCTCATCGAGAATCTCTAGCACGGCCGGCTTGGTGAGCTCTTTTTCATTGTGCAGTTGTACACCCGCAGCGAACTTCTCAACCAGGACAGGATCGATTGGCTCCTCCACTTCCACCAGATAGGTTTTTTCCAGGTGATGCTTCGGTGAGGTAATGCGGTGTGACCATTGGCCATCGTCGGTCAGCAGCACCAAACCAGTGGTGTCGATATCCAGACGGCCCGCCGCATGCAGCTTGAACGCTGCGGGTTCTTCGATAAAGAACAGCACGGTGGGATGGTCGGGATCGTCGGTTGAGCAGACGTAACCCTGCGGCTTGTTCAGCATGAAATAGCGCGGTCCTTGCTGCACCACCAGCGGATTGCCGTCGTATTCGACTTCATCGTCTGGCTGTACTTTGTATGCCGCATCGCGCACAACTTCGCCGTTGATGGTGACTTTTTTGGCGCGGATTTCGCGTCCGGCGATAGCACGACTAACTTCCAGTTGCTGAGATATGAATTTTTCGAGTCGCATGAATTCGTTTTGCCTGTTACTGCGGGGGAAACTGAAACGGTGTTTTTGTCCGTTAAGAAAGTGTGGGCAGTATAGCTTGATCCTTAGAGTGCTAACAGTAGTGAACCTGCGTTTAACTGGCTTTCATGGCATAATGCGCGTCCGTTCCAGAAAAAAGTTTGCCCCAATGTCATTCTCCCTGCGCCCATACCAACAAGAGGCGGTTGACGCCACCCTCAACCACTTTCGTCGCCATACCACGCCTGCGGTGATTGTGCTGCCGACCGGTGCGGGTAAGAGTCTGGTGATTGCTGAACTGGCGCGGCTAGCGCGTGGACGGGTATTGGTGCTGGCTCACGTCAAAGAGCTGGTGGAGCAGAATCACAGCAAATATCAGGCTTATGGACTTGAAGCAGACATCTTCGCCGCGGGTTTGCAGCGCAAGCAGAGCGAAAGCAAAGTGGTGTTTGGCAGCGTGCAGTCGGTGGCGCGCAATCTCAACCGCTTCGATAGCGCCTTTTCACTGGTGATCGTTGATGAGTGTCACCGCATCAGTGATAACGAAGAGAGCCAGTATCAGCTGCTGTTCGCCCACCTGCGGCAGCACAATCCGCAGTTGCGCCTGTTGGGTTTGACCGCCACGCCCTTCCGTCTCGGCAAAGGCTGGATCTACCAATACCACTATCACGGCATGGTGCGCGGCGATGAGAAAGCACTGTTCCGCGATTGCATTTATGAGCTGCCGCTGCGCTATATGATCAAACATGGCTTTCTGGTGCCGCCGGAGCGCTTAGATATGCCGGTGGTACAGTACGATTTCAGCCGCCTGATCCCGCAAAATAATGGCCTGTTTAGCGAAGCCGATCTCAACCGCGAGCTGAAACAACAGCATCGCGTAACGCCGCATATTATTCGCCAGATTATTGAGTTTGCTGAAGATCGCCGTGGCGTGATGGTGTTTGCCTCAACCGTGGAACATGCCCGTGAAATCCTCACGCTGCTGCCTGAAAACAGCGCGCTGGTCTCGGCGGAAACGGCAGTGAAGGATCGTGACCGCTTAATTGGTGCATTTAAAGCGCAGCAGCTGAAGTTCCTGGTCAACGTTGCCGTTCTGACCACTGGCTTTGACGCGCCCCACGTGGATTTGATCGCCATTTTGCGCCCTACCGAATCCGTTAGCCTCTACCAGCAGATCGTCGGTCGCGGTTTACGCTTGTCACCCGGCAAAACCGATTGTCTGGTGCTGGATTACGCCGGTAATCCACACGATCTTTTCACCCCCGAAGTCGGCGCGCCGAAAGGGGCCAGCGACAATCAGCCGGTGCAGGTTTTTTGTCCCGCCTGCGGTTTCGCCAATACCTTCTGGGGCAAAACTACCGAAGATGGACACATCGTCGAGCATTTTGGCCGCCGCTGTCAGGGCGTGCTGGAAGATGATGAAGGCGAGCGCGAACAGTGTGATTATCGCTTTCGCTTCAAAAGCTGCCCGGATTGCGGCGCCGAGAATGACATCGCCGCGCGGCGCTGCCATCAATGCGACAAAATTCTGGTCGACCCGGATGACATGCTGAAAGCGGCGCTGAAACTGAAAGATGCGCGCGTGTTGCGCTGCGCCGGCATGACACTGGAGCAAGGACGCGATGATAAAGGCGAATGGCTGAAAGCCACCTATTTCGATGAAGATGGCACCAGCGTCAGCGAGCGTTTTCGCCTGCAAACGCCAGGACAACGCAAAGCCTTTGAGCAGCTGTTTATGCGCCCGCATCAGCGCGCGCCGGGCGTGGAACTTGGCTGGCAAACCGCAGCGGATGTCATCGCCTTACAGCCTTTATTGCGTCATCCGGACTTTGTGGTGGCACGCGCAAAAGGCCATTTCTGGCAGATTCGCGAAAAAATGTTTGATTATCAGGGCCGTTATCGCCGTGCCAATGAGCTGCGTTAAGCGGCGGAATCATTTGCCCCTGCAGCATCATTGGGGCTATAATGCCGCCCGCTTTTGCATCCGTAAAAGCAGTTTGAATAACCGTCCTGTTGCTGGGTCGCCTGTAGCAGGAACTATTGAAGAGACATCAAATGTTCACTATTAACGCTGAAGTACGTAAAGACCAGGGTAAGGGTGCGAGCCGCCGCCTGCGTGTAGCAAACAAATTCCCAGCCATCATCTATGGCGGAAATGAAGCACCAATTGCTATCGAACTCGACCACGATGCAGTGATGAACGTACAGGTTAAACCTGAGTTCTACAGCGAAGTGCTGACCATCGCGGTTGATGGCAAAGAAGTTAAAGTTAAAGCTCAGGCGGTACAGCGTCATCCGTTCAAGCCAAAACTGTTCCACATCGACTTCGTTCGCGCTTAATCGCTGAATGAGTTGAAGGTAGAAGGGCCGGTTGCGAAACCGGCCCTTTTATTTTAGGTATAAAAAATAACCCGACATCTTCCCTTCCGAAAAACCCCTGTCTTTCATTTCTCTCTGCCTTCGTTTATTTGAGACTGTTCTTTACCATGAAGCTTGCACAAACCATGGAGAATGCCGTTTTAACATTTCTCCAGAATTTGTCTGCAAGGACTTTAAGTGAAAAAAATACCTGCCTTGGGCTATGGCATCATACTCATCTCATTTTCTGGCTATGCGGGCGTAATGCGTCATGACATTAACGTGCAAGAATACCGTGATTTTGCCGAGAATATGGGTAAATATCGTGTCGGCTTAAGCAACATTCCCATTTTTAAGAAAGATGGCGAGCTGAGTGGTTATCTTGATTTTGCCATGCCCGACCTTAGCAGTGTATCTCGTCGCGGGTTTGCCACATTGATTAATCCATCCTATGTCACCACCACACGGCACGTAACCGCTTTGGGTAGCGTTTCTTTTGGCGGTCCGTCTGCTTATTCCACCCGTTATCTTTTTATTAACCGCAATCAATCCGCCGTCCAGGATAATATCCTGCCACGGTTAAACAAAGTTGTAACCGAAGTCGCGCCAATAGATTATGTGGAACGTAATGAGCTTCAGAAAGGACATGGCTCTCGGTATATTGCTTATGTGCGCGCGGGTGCTGGTGAAATGACACAGATCTCGAATGATCTCACTGAGAAAGAGTTCCTGGCCAGTGCCTATAAATGGTTAGCGGGTGGAACAATTAATATTGACACCATTACCTTCAACAAAGAAAAAAATGACGATTTCTATTGGATTCAATATGAACCTGGCCATCAATATTCATCCGCTTTATCAATATCAACCGGCGGCGGTGACAGTGGCAGCCCTATTTATGTCTACGACAATGTTGATAAAAAATGGAAACTTGCTGGTGTACATTATGGTGGTTATGGTAGCGCAACGCCTTATGGTCGCAAAGTTATCTCAACACGTTTTAATGAAGAATATTTTAATGGGATTATTGCCAACAATATCTCTCCCGATGTCACTGATTTTGCAAATAACGGCCCGATTTACTGGAATGCAGATAAACTGGTTCAGGGTAGTAAAAACTGGGGATGGCAAGGTTTAGACAGCACATATCGTCATTTGGCGCCAGGCAAAGCCAGCCTTATTGAACTTGATGCAACCAAAGATATTCGCTTTAACGGCGCGGGCGGAGACATTATTCTTAATGAGGCCGTCAATCTGGGAGCAGGCAAACTACAGTTTTCTAATAACTACACCCTGAAATCTGCAGAGAATGTGGGCGCAACCTGGGTGGGCGGCGGCGTTGAAATCGATGAAGGGAAAAAAGTCATCTGGCAAGTGAATGGACTAAAAGATGATGATTTACACAAAATTGGCGGTGGCGTCTTACATATTACTGCTACGGGTGTCAATGAAGGCGGACTGAATATCGGCGATGGCACCGTTATTCTGGATCAACAAAAAGATGCGCAAGGAAATCGCCAGGCATTTTCTCGACTGTATTTAGCGAGCGGTCGGCCTACCGTTATTTTAGCGAGCGAAGACCAGGTTAATCCTGATAACATTTATTTTGGTTATCGTGGGGGGACATTGGATCTTAATGGTAATAATCTCATAATGCGAAAGATTAATCACACGGATAGCGGTGCGGCAGTGATCAATCAGAGTGAGTTAACCTCGGCCAGTCTAACGCTTACAGGGTACTCACGTAGCGATATCAACATTAACACCTGGAGCAGTGTCGACATTGGTAATATTGGTGATATTTATGAATATTATAATTCGAGAACGCAACGTAAAGAGTATTTTCAATTAAAAAAAGAGAAGTATTGGTACTTCCCCACAAATCAGCAGGACAATGAAGACTGGAAGTATCTGGGATATGATCTGGTTCAAGCCGTCGATTATCGACTATCGCAGTTAAATGATTTAGTTTTCCGCGGAGACATTGGCACGCGCTCGTCGGATAAAACTAACGGTGCATTGGATGTGAATTTATCTCCGGAGAGTGGAAATACACATTTCGCACTGAGCGGTAATATCCATTTAAATGGAAATATCAACGTCAATAAGGGGACTCTTCTGCTGTCCGGGCAACCCGTTCCTCATGCCGGCGGCCTGATCATTGACAACGATTGGTACACTTCCTCTTTCACCGCCAATAACATTGTAGTCAATGACAATGCACGTTTACAGGTCGGTGAATACGCGCAGGTTAAAGCCGATATCCAGGCGGGCGACAACAGCCAGGTTATCCTTGGCTACCATCCCGACGCTGCTGATGAGCAGCAAATTTTACGCTGCACCTCGCCGGTGCAAAGCACTAAGGGCAGTTGCAAAGTTGCACAGCGAAACGCGGAAGAGTTGCGTTTCCTTCCCGCCAGCTCGGTTGAGGGCAATATCACGCTGGGCGATAACGCATTGCTTCATCTTGGCAAAGTCGATTACCACGGCCACATCAACGACAGTCACTCAGCGATAGTCACCCTGAGCAGTGAAACATTCTGGAATATGAATGGTAACAGCCGCGTGCATCGGATGGATGCAGGTAAAGGCGGTATCATCTCGCTTCTTTCTGCAGATGAAATGGCCTGGACGCCGAAGCTGCTCTCTGTGGAACATCTGACGGCAAATCATCTGCAGCTTGGTTTCGGCATCGCGCCACAGTCCGCCATCAGCGACAGTTTATACATTGGGTCCAGCGTGCAGGGCGGCAGCAACATCCTCGATCTTGGTTTTATGCTGGGTGAAACCTTCCCCAACCGCATCGCGAAAGAGATCGTGCTGGTGAACGCGCCCGCCGGAACCGCGCACGACTATTTCACGCTACCTCCGGTCAAACGCGGGTTCTCGCTCTATACCGCTGATTATCAGGTTGTGGAAGAGAATGGTCGCGTGAAATGGATTATTGCCAAAACGCCTGATCCGGTGTTACCACCCGATCCGGTAATCGACCCCGATCCGGAGACTCATCCCGAACCCGGCATTACGCCTGAACCGGAAGTTAAGCCTGAGCCTGAAGTGAAACCTGAGCCCGAGATCACGCCAAATCCGGGTACTGCAGAAGACTGGTTTGAGATCATTGATAATCAGCCGCTGGTGCAGAGTACTCGCGCCCTGCTCGCTTCGCGCCACTACCTGTTCAGTGAAATCAGCAATATGCTGACCGATCGCGCTCAGCTACTGCGCGGTAACCATGAAAATAGCGGCGCATGGGCCAGCCTCAGCCAAAATCGCGGCAGAATGGATAGCGTAACGTTAAAAGACAGCAGGCTAGAGATCGGTGCCGATGCGCAAGCGGATGCCTGGCTTTATGGCGTGACCGCCAGTTACAGCCTGGGAAATGCCGGGGAAGAAGCCAGCATTAGCCATAAACTGAGCACTCTGGGCCTGTATGCGAGCGGAATGAGCGATGAAGGATGGTTTATGGATCTTGCTGCCAGCTACCTGCATCTGCGTCAGGACATTCACCTTGACCCGGTATTGGGAGTAAAAAGCACCTCAAAAACCAGCCATATGCTGGCAGGCAGTGCAAAATGGGGTAAATCCTACCCTCTGCTGGATGCGTCTTTCACGCTATCGCCTTACCTGAAAGCCAGCGCAGGCTATTTACCGGGATACACGCTGGAAAGCAGAGAGGCCAGCATTGCCCTGAGTTCAGCCATGCCGTGGGGACTCGCGCCGGGTATTGAAGTCAGCAAGCAGGGGCTCGGTACGCTGCTGCCACGCGTGCGATTCAGCGCCACCGTTGAAAAACAATTTTCATCGGGCCGTTCTGGCTCTTCACTAACCCTTGAGGATCGCCACAGCCGGCGCATTTATGGCGCGCTGGACGACGATCGTTATCGGGTTCATCTGGGTTTAGAGGGGAAAATCAGCGACAACTGGTCAGCGAATATTGGCGCGAAGCATAGCTTTGGTGGCAAGTTCCGTACCGATTCTCTCATCAGCAGTGGCATAAACTATTCGTTCTAATAGAAAAGCCGGGCACTTTGGTGACCCGGCTTTTTTCATTTACTGCTGGTGCGGCGTTGCAGCTGATCGCGCAAATTCGGTGGCGTGCCTTTAATGGTCAGCGTGTCGGTGGTGGGATCCCAGAAGATGCGCTCGCCGAGCAGCATGGCATCAAAGTTCAGGGTTAATCCGCCGCCGCTGCCCGCAAACTTGGTCAACTGGCGCAAGGTGCTACGATCCGCTGGGAAGGTCTCTTCCAGCTCGTAACCTTGCTCCTGGGTGAAGGCCTGAAACGTTTTTTCTCCCAGCGGCGGTAATTCACTGGAGAGATCGTGCAGCGCAATCTCTTCGCCGGCCTGCAGCTGATCGTTACAGTAGCTGTAAACCTGCTGACGATAGTTCTGACGCTCGTTTTTATCGAGATCCGATTCGGCGCAGTAATCATCAACCGCTTGCAGCAGCCCACGGTTTTGCGCTTTGGTGTCCAGACCGACGCTAGCGCCAAGGAAATCCATGAAGAAATCCGCTACTTTACGCCCCACGCGACCGCGCAGGAAGGTCAGATAACGGGTGGATTCCGGGTTAGTTTCCCACTCGGTGAGATCGATACGCGCCACAATATCCGCATGATTGATATCGAGATAATGGGTGCTGCTGATATCCAGCTGCTCGTTAACGCGCATGCTCGACTGGCTGTTGAGAACCGCAATCAGCAAATATTCCACGGCCAGATAGCGATAGTGTAAAAACAGCACCACGCCGCCTTCCGCAAACGGATATTTGCTCAGTTCATCACGCAGACGTCCGGTTGCCGCACGGCTAAACGCCAGAAAGTCATCTTCCCCTTTGCGGCAATTACGCAACGCATCGGCCAGTTCGCTATCTTCGTTAAACAGGCCGTAAGCTTTGCTTTTGGCGCTATATACCCGGTGCAGCTCTTCTGCCATCTCTTCAACCGCGCGGGTAGCAGGCAGCAAGGTGTCGCGCAGTACCAGTTCAAGCTGGTTTTCATCACGTTTAACTAACTGATGCAGGGCAATCTGGTCGATATCCAGACTCATGGTAGACTCTCCTTTTAGCTCAGGCGCGTATTCAAACACCGCCCGCAGCCGCTTTCAACTGCCAGCACAAACTGATCGCTCTGCTTGCGATAAAATTGCGGAAAAAAATGCGTTGTTACGGTAATATACCGCCTTTTCACCCTTGATTAGACGACGATATGCCACAATCATCCCGTTACAGTGACGAACGCGTGGAAAAGCTCCTCGCAGAGATGGCGCAGATTCTTGAAAAAGACAAAGCGCCAACCGACCTTTCCCTGATGGTATTGGGTAACATGGTAACTAACTTGATCAATACCAGCGTTTCACCGGCTCAACGCCGCACCCTGGCTCGATCTTTCGCGGATGCGTTGCAGTCATCCGTACGCGATGATAACGCTCATTAATATGCAGATTTGACCTCATAATATGGTAACCAACCGGCAGCGCTACCGTGAAAAAGTCTCCCAGATGATCAGCTGGGGGCATTGGTTTGCCCTGTTTAATATTATCTTCGCGTTAATTTTAGGCAGCCGCTACCTGTTGGTCGCCGACTGGCCCGCGTCACTCGCGGGACGTATCTATGCCTATACCAGCTGGATCGGTCATTTCAGTTTCATCGTCTTCGCCGGTTATCTGCTGATCATCTTCCCGCTCACTTTCGTGGTGATGTCACAGCGATTGCTTAGGGTGTTGTCGGCGATTGTCGCCACCGCCGGGCTGACGTTGATTATGGTCGACAGCGCGGTGTTCAGCCGCTTCCACTTGCACCTCAATCCGGTGGTGTGGGAGCTGGTGATAAACCCTGATCAAAGCGAGATGGCGCGCGACTGGCAGCTGATGTTTATCAGCGTGCCGCTGATTTTCCTCGTCGAAATGCTGTTCGCGACCTGGAGCTGGCAAAAGCTGCGCAGCCTTAATCGGCGCTCGTTCGGTAAGCCGCTGGCTGCGCTGTTTATCAGCGCCTTCTTCGCCAGTCATCTGCTCTATATTTGGGCCGATGCCAATTTCTATCGCCCAATTACCATGCAGCGCGCCAACCTGCCGCTCTCCTATCCAATGACCGCGCGTCGCTTCCTTGAGCGTCACGGTTTGCTGGATGCGCAAGAGTATCAGCGCCGTCTGGTGCAACAGGGTGATCCGGAAGCGTTGTCAGTGCAGTATCCACTGAGTGACATTACCTTCCGCGATGGCGGTACGCGCCACAATCTGCTGGTGCTAACCGTTGATGGTCTGAACAACGCCACGGTGGAAAAAGCGCTGCCGTCGCTTCATCAATTCGCCAGTGAGAACGTGCGCTTCACCCAGCACTTCAGCGCGGGGCTACAGCCGGAAAAAGGGTTATTTGGCCTGTTCTACGGCATCTCTTCCAGCTATATGGATGGCGTGTTAGCGTCGCGTACGCCTTCCGTGCTGCTGAATGCGCTGAACGCGCAAGGCTATCAGTTTGGCTTGTTCTCATCGGACGGCTTCAGCCAACCGCTGTATCGTCAGGCTTTGTTAGCCGATTACTCGCTGCCGCAGGCCGATACCCAACCGAATAGCACCACGGTGACGCAGTGGCAGAACTGGCTCAATGGCCACAAATCAAACAATGCGCCGTGGTTCTCGTGGATTGCCCTTAACGGTGTGACGGTCAATGGCGACAACCTAAAAGCGCGCCAGCGTAGCTATACGCGTCAGGCAAGCGGTGTCGACGAGCAGATTAAGGCGGTGCTGCAAACCTTGCAGGATCGCGATTTGCTGAAAAATACCGTGGTGGTGATCACGGCGCAGCGTGCGGTCAATCTGGATAGCAACGATGACAATCCAGGTAACCGTGCGACGTTACAGGTGCCGCTGGTGGTGCATTGGCCGAATACGCCAGCGCAAACCATCGATCGTCTGACCGATCAGCAGGATGTGATGACCACGCTGATGCAGCGCCTGCTGCACGTGCGCACCAATCCCGCTAACTTCTCGCAGGGTGAAGATCTGTTTGCCGCGCAACGTAGCCACGATTGGGTGGCGAGCAGCGAAGATGGCAAGCTGGTAGTGACCACGCCAACCGTGACGCTGGTGCTGAATAACAATGGCAGCTACAGCGCTTACGATGCACAGGGTAACAAACTGAAAGATCATAAACCGCAGCTGGCGTTGTTACTGCAGGTGCTGACGGAAGAGAAGCGTTTCGTCGCAAACTGATTAATTATGAGGCAGTTAAATGCTGCTCATATTGCAATCGTGCGTAGAAACAGTAATATTCTTCCACGTTCGGCACGTAGCGCAGCCTGGTAGCGCACGGTCATGGGGTGTCCGGGGTCGGAGGTTCAAATCCTCTCGTGCCGACCAAAATCCATAAAAAGCAGCCTTAACGGCTGCTTTTTTATTGTTTCTAATTCGGTCTAAACAAATCGATTTCCGTGCTTATCTATCACCTTCTCACCATCCTCCTTTCTGAATTCGCTCTGCTGCGCATCGGGAAGAATATCGAGCACGGCTTCTGAAGGCCGGCACAAACGCGTTCCCAGCGGGGAGACAACAATCGGGCGGTTAATCAGGATGGGATAATTCAACATCGCCTCGATGAGTTGCTCATCACTTAAACGCTCTTCAGCCAAACCCAATTGTTCGTAGGGTTCGACGTTTTTGCGTAATAAAGCGCGCGCACCGATCCCCATCGCGCTAATCAACGCCTTAAGTTGCTCACGATTTGGCGGAGTCTCAAGATAAAGAATAACGGTAGGTTCAACGCCGCTATTGCGTATTAACGCCAGCGTGTTGCGCGATGTGCCGCAAGCGGGATTGTGATAAATGGTGATGTCAGTCATGGTGCTCTCTTCTTAATGGGACAACGTCAGGCGCAGGGCCAGCGCGCTAAGGGTGACGAGCAGCACGGGCAATGTCATCACGACACCCACGCGGAAGTAATAACCCCAGCTAATGTTGATGTTCTTCTGGTCGAGTACGTGCAGCCATAGCAACGTGGCGAGACTGCCAATCGGCGTAATTTTTGGCCCCAGGTCGCAACCAATAACATTGGCATAAATCATCGCTTCCTTTATCACGCCCTGCGCGCTGCTGGCATCAATCGACAGCGCACCAATCAGCACCGTTGGCATATTATTCATTACTGAAGAAAGCAGCGCCGTCACCAAACCGGTACCCAAGGTGGCGGCCCATAAGCCGTGGCTGGCAATGAGGTTGAGTAAGTCAGAGAGATGTTGCGTCAGCCCGGCATTTTTAAGGCCATAAACTACCAGGTACATGCCGAGCGAAAAAATCACGATCTGCCAGGGCGCGCCGCGTAACACTTTACCGGTGTTAATCGCCTGACCTCTTTTGGCAACGATAAACAGAATTAACGCGCCCAGTGCGGCGATAGCACTGACTGGAATGCCCAGCGGTTCCAGCAGGAAAAATCCCACCAATAGCAACAACAGCACCAGCCAACCGGCTTGAAAGGTAGCGGGATCTTTTATGGCTTCAGCTGGTAGTTTGAGGCGTGAAACCTCATAGCTGGCGGGAATGTCTTTGCGAAAGAAAAGGTGCAGCACTATCAGCGTGGTGATAATAGCGGCAATATCAACCGGAACCATCACCGCCGCGTAAGCGTTGAATCCCAATTTGAAGAAATCTGCGGAAACGATGTTAACCAGATTGGATACGATCAGCGGCAAACTCGCGGTATCGGCGATAAATCCTGCTGCCATGACGAAAGCCAGCGTTGCACCTTTACTAAAGCCCAGTGCCAGCAGCATTGCGATGACGATCGGCGTCAATATCAGAGCCGCACCATCATTGGCGAAAAGCGCGGCAACGCATGCACCGAGCAACACGATATAGGTGAAAAGCAGCCGCCCTCGCCCACTTCCCCAGCGCGCTACGTGCAAAGCGCACCACTCAAAAAAACCGGATTCGTCCAGCAACAGGCTGATGATAATGACGGCGATAAAAGCCGCTGTCGCATTCCAGACGATATGCCACACAGCCGGAATATCGTTTAACTGGATAACGCCGGTCACCAGTGCCAGTAAAGCCCCTATCGTTGCCGTCCAGCCAATGCTCAGGCCGCGCGGCTGCCAGATGACAAACACGATGGTCAAAACAAATATTGCGCCTGCCAGAAACATCACGCCTCCAATGCATTCGAATAATCGAATGTGTTTAATGATTATTCACAACCCGTAGCAGCGGCGTTCTTCAGCGACTCACGCACTTCCTCACGCTGGCTATTCCAGGCCGTATCGATAATCGATGCAGCCCAGGCCGGCATATGCGGAGAAAGGCGATAGTGTATCCACTTGCCTTCACGTCGATCCAGAATCAGCTCAGCATCGCGCAGCAAGGCAATGTGGCGTGAAATCTTTGGCTGTGATTGTTGGGTAACTATGCAGAGATCGCAGACACACAGCTCTCCGGCCTCTCGTAATAATAAAACGATGGTCGTACGCGTTTCGTCGGCAAGCAGTTTGAAAAGTTGAACAGGAAGCATTGGGCCAGGTTCCGGTAAAAAATCTAACACATATGCTAATTCATATATATTAGAAGTAAAGGCAGAATTTAAAGTCTGGTGATTTCATATGTCTTTCATGCAGTAAAGCATTCTCAGATTATCGCCAAAGAAATGCTGTTTATTGGCTTTTAATCAGTAACTTACCGAAAGCAACTCAACCCGAGCCAGATCACATTTCTGGATAAATGTTACAGCGCTTCATCAATTTGAAACAAAACTGTCACAGACTTCTCTTACTCTTAGGGCTCTTGTTTTTTCGATGGAAACCATTATGGTCATCAAAGCAAAAAACCTGCAGGATGCGGAAGAACTCCTGCACTCGGGTATCAATAAAGTTGAACTGGCTTACGATATCGGCAGCGACGATTTCTTCCGTCTCGCCTCGCGCTGGTGCGATCGCGGTGCGCGCATCACCAAAGACCATCAGCACTTCGTGGTGCAGATTAAAGGCATGGCTATTCCGCCAAATAACTAAAAGTAGGCGAGCCCCTTTGGCTTGCTCTCCATCCGGCTGGCTGGTAAAACTACGTTTTCCGTCAGCCGTGATTTTTTATGTTCGCCTCTGAAACGCCGCTTGCCCTGCCCTCTTCCCCGTTTATCCGCGCTGCTGGCATGTCGCTGGATACATTGCCGATCGCCTGGTGCGAATTCGATCAACATCAGTGGCATGCTGAATTGCACCAGGCGTGGCAACTGCCGCTGCCCGCGTCGCTACAGAGCGCGGTGACGAAACGCAAAGCCGAGCATCTGGCGAGTCGCTGGCTGGTGCAGCAAAACTTTGCGCACTTCGGTTTACCGCACTTTGTGTTGTGTAATGCGCCCGATCGTTCACCGTTGTGGCCCGCCGGCATTCAGGCGTCGCTGTCGCATACGCACAGCGTTGCGGTGATGGCTGCGACGCGCGAGCCACTGTGCGTGGGTGTGGATGTTGAGCAGATTATGGCGGAGGAAACCGCCGATGAAACCGCTGGGATGTTGATGAGCCCGGCGGAAAAACAGCGCCTGCTGGCGCGGCCTATGCCCTTTGCCCAGGCCGCTACACTGCTGTTTTCATTGAAAGAGAGTGTGTACAAAGCGCTGTGGCCGCAATTGCATCAGCCAATGGATTTTCTTCAGGCGGAAGTGCTGGAACTGGACGTGCAGCAAGGCCGCGCAACGCTGCGGTTGTGTCAGGATTTTGATGCGTATTTCACCACCAAAGCGCTGCTGCAGGCGCGTTTCTGGCTGGCTGGAGATCGCGTGATTACGCTGCTGACGCATCCGCTCCCGACAAAATAAAAAACCGGCTCAGAAATAAACCTGAGCCGGTGACAACACAAGACGACAGAAAAGTGTTCCAGGGACGCAGAAACGAGGATTTCTGCTGGGAGTGACTTTACTCACTCCGCAACTTCTTGCCCAATAAGGGTTTTTGCTAAGCTTTCCCGGCTGGCGTTAATGGCCGGTATCGGTACGTTGCACCGCATCCAGCGTTGCCATCTCGCGTTCGTTACCAGTTAACTCACTTAGTTGACCTTCGCGCATCTCCAGCAAGCGATCGGCGTGAATAAAGTAGTGATCGTCATGACTAATAGCGAACACCGTTTTACCCGATTCCTGTAACCACGGCAGCAGCTCACGATAGAAGATGCGACGGAAATGCGGATCCTGATCCGCCGCCCATTCGTCGAGCAACAGAATATCGCGCTCTTCGGCGGCTGCCAGCAGCAGCGCCAGACGTTTGCTCTGCCCTTTCGACAGTTGCAGATTAAGCACTCTGTTGCCTTCCAGCTTGAGCTTGTCCTGCATCTTCAGACGCTCCAGCCACTGCTGCACCAGCGCAGGATTGGCTGGCTGCCCTTGATCGCCGATGAGGCGATCAAACAGATGCACGTCGGTAAACACCGCCGAGAAATGTTTGCGATACGCATCGAGGTTTTGCCAATCCACCACCTTGCCATCCAGCAGCAAACTGCCCGATTGCGGCTGATAGAGGCCGGTGAGCAGCATCGCCAGCGTCGATTTTCCGCTGCCGTTGCCACCAATCAGGAACACCAGCTCGCCGCGGCGCAGCGTCAAATTGATCGGCCCAACCTGGAATCCGTGCTCGCCGTAGTGGAAGCAGACGTCGCGCAGCTCCAGCGTTTGCCAGTCGCTGACTTTTGGCAGCGCCTTGAACGTTTCTTCATAGGGCGCCAGTTCAAACCTGTTGAGCTTGCGAAACGCCACCTGCGCGCTGAGCAGCGTTGGCAAGGCGCCGACCGCCGCCAGCAGCGGTGTGCGCAGGAACAGCAGCGTCAGCGAATAAGTTGCCGCCACCGCCGTATTTGCCCAGCCCAGCCCGTTCGCCATAAAGAACACGATGCCAATCGCGCCGAGCATCATGATATTCGACCAGTTCACCGCGCTGAGGTGGAAGGTATCGGCGCGCACGATGTGGTGGCGATAGCTTTTGGCATTCTCCTGATAAACGCTGTCGTAAATAAGCTGCGCACGTTCGCGGTTAAGCTGCAGCTCTTTACGCCCTTCGATAATGGTCTGGAAATCGCGATACAGGTCATCTTCGATTTCACGCAGCTTAGCCATGTGCTGATAAACGCGTGATACCAGCAACCAGCCGCCAACCAGCGTCACCAGCAGCCACAGGCAGGTGATCAACAGCATTTTTGGCGAAAGCCAGGCGAGATAAAGCGCCGAACCGAGCGTAATAATGATGCCCTGAATCAGCTCGGGTAAACGCACGAAGGCGATGGTGATGGCGCGCACATCGCTGGTGAGACCGGCCAGCAGTTGGGCATTGCCAATCTGTTCGATGCGCTCCACGCGCGTATCAAGAATCCGTTTGATGAATTCGCCGCGCAGCCGCCAGACAAAGTGATGGCCGAGCATAGTCAGCGCCAGCTGGGAGCCGAGCGTCACCGCCATTAGCAGGAACAGCTGGCCAAGGAAACTCGGCAGCACCGAAATCGAAGTATTCACCGCGACGATCAGCTCATTATTGATATAGGCAATCAAACCAATACCAAGCACGGCGCTTAACAATGTAAGAAGAATGACGCCAATAAAAGGCCAGCGGTACTGGCGAAAAACGACTTGCAGCAATGCCATCAAAGGGTTCCAGCGGTCAATAAAGCAGCCTGCAGTTTAATGTCGCCTTGGCTGATAGCAAGAATAATTCTCATCTCAAATTTGCCTGAGTAAAATGTTTCTCGCCGCTCGTTTGGTAGCGGCGCGATTTATTGCGAAATGCTTGTCAGATAAGAAGGTATTTTGTTTTGAAAATGCATTATCTGTGCGGGCTCTGACACGTCTGCGCCTCTGGCAAATGAGCCCTTTTCAATAATAAGCACTGAAGTTGATGAGCAGGCCGGGGCCGCTTTTGGGCTGGCAATCCGCAGCGCTGAACGAAGCGAGGAAGCCAGGAGAGCCCGCAGGATGCGGGCGAAAGGCGGAGCCGGGACATGGAAGTCCCGTCTCCGCCGGTCCGTCAGGCAGACGAACGAAGTGAAGGAACCGCGCTAGCGGCGCGAGGACCGCCGGCCCAAAAGTGGCACCGGCCAGCGCCCTCATCACTGGCTTAACTAACATGTATTACGCAATAAATTGCGCCGCCACAAAAATGCCTAAAATGCGCGGCGGAAAGTCAGGTTGAAACGGAAAGCGCCTGCCTGCGGATGAATGCCAGGTTTGAGCGGCAGAATGCCGTGATAACGCAGGCGCGATGGCCCGCCCCACACCACGATATCGCCATGTTCCAGCAGCACGCGCTGGGTGGCGTCGCCGCGTTCGAAACCGCCGAACTGGAATACCGCAGGCAATCCCAGTGAAACCGACACAATCGGCTGGCGCAGATCCTTCTCATCTTTATCCTGATGCAGCGTCAGTTTTGCGCCGGGTTCATAGCGGTTAATCAGGCAGGCATCCGGATTGAAACCGCCAAAGCCCGCTTCGCGCGCGGTTTGCTGCGCCAGCTCGCGGAACAGCGCGGGCATCGGCGGCCAATGGTGTCCGCTGTTGCTGTCTTGCTCGGTATATTGATAGCCGCGCGAATCGGTGGACCAGCCAAAATCACCACAGTTGGTCATCGCCACCGACATGCGATGGCCGCCGGGCGTGATGCGATGGGCAAAGGGATTTTTCGCGGCGATATCGTGAATCGCCGCCAGCAGCGCGTCGGCCTGTTCGCGGGCACGACGTCGCAGAATCACCGCGCCATCCGCCAGCGGTTCCTGCCACGGCGCTTCGTCACTAAATAAATCCAGCATGTGCGCCTCCTTTATTGAGATGCCTGATCGATGAGGAAGGTTTTAAACTGCGGCGACATCCAGTGAGTAAAACCGTCGCCCTGCTTGCTGATCAAATAGACCGCCAGATGCTCTTTTAACGCCAACGCTTTAGCACGTTCGCTGCCGAGCACCATCAAACCGGTATCCCAGCCATCCGCTTCCAGCGCGGTGGTGGCTATCACCGTTGCCGACACCAGCTTGTGCTCAATCGGTCTTCCGGTAGTCGGATCGATGACGTGCGAAATGCGTTTGCCATCCAGTTCATAATAGTTGCGATAGCTGCCGGAGGTGCTAATGCCGTGTCCTTGCAGATCGACGCGCGCTTCCACCGCGTTTTCGCGATCGGTGGGTTTCTGGATCGCCACGCGCCACGGCTGCTGATTAGCATTGACGCCACGGCTCAATACCGCGCCGCCCACTGAAACCAGATAATCGGTGATGCCTTGCTGCTCCATCAGACGCGCCAGATGATCGGTGGCATAGCCTTCTCCCATGGTGGAGAGATCGACATACAAGCCGGGCAGATCTTTCTGCAGCCATTGACCGTTAACGCCCTGAATCACGCGCAGATGCTGCAAACCGGTCCGCGCTTTAGCAGCGGCGATTTCTGCCTCGCTGGGGGTATGCGCCGGTTGCTTCGTCGGGCCAAAACCCCACAGATTGACCAGCGGGCCCACGGTGATATCCATCGCACCCGACGTTTTATGCCCGATTCGCAGCGCTTCAGTGACGATGTCCGCCATGTCAGCGCTTACCGGCTGCGGTGCGTTGCCTTGATACTGATTAAAGTGCGACAGCACCGAATCGCTTTTCCACGTCGAGAGTTCGCCGTCATCGCGATCCAGCTGTTGCTGGATCAGCTGTTGCAACGCCGCTTTACGCTGCGGATCAACGCCGGCGACGCTGACGCGCCACACGGTGCCCATGGTTTTGCCTTCAAGCACCATCGCGGGTTGGCTGCTGTTTTTTTCGCAACCGCTGAGTCCTAATGCCAGCAGGCTAATTAGCAGAATGTTCTGAAAACGCATCAATTCCTCATCTGTAACCCATTACTACAGCCAATTACAAAGCATAACTCGCTTGTAAAGCAGTCTAAAGCTGCTTGATGTTCGATAAACGCTGACACAGGATAACCGGTTCCTGCAACGTTATGCCTACAGGAGCATCAGATGATTTATATAATTATTGCCGTAACCGCCGGGCTGTTTTTTTATGGCAGTTTCAAATGTTGGCAGACGTACCGCCATCGCCTGATTCAGCACTATCCTGCACGCCGACGTTAAATTATTGCACCAGAAAATCACCCTTCTGCACCGCTTCAGCGCTGGCGCAGTGTAGCAAAGTCGCTGCAAGCCGCGTGGCGCTGAGAGCGGTGCGCTGGCATGAATGCTGCATTGTTGAAGATGAGTTGAACTTCAGCGAGGTGCAGAATGGAAAATAGCAAAACACAAAACAGTAAATGGCAGCACTGGCTGAGCTTCTCGGCCTTTACGCTGGCGGGCGTCGCGATGGAAGGTAGCCTGAGCGCCATCGCCAACCCGCCGCCGCAACCGGCGCCCAAAGCCAAAAAATGGCGTGGTATCCAGTAACCTTTACAGTCCCAACTCACTCAGGCCCGGATGATCGTCCGGGCGCGTGCCGGCTGGCCAGTGGAAAAGACGCTGATCTGCGCTGATCGGTAGATCGTTGATGCAGGCGAATCGCTGAATCATCAAACCATCGGCACCAAAGTGCCAGTTCTCATTGCCATAGCTGCGAAACCAGTTACCGCTGTCATCATGCCATTCATAGGCAAAGCGCACCGCCAGCTTATCTTCATGCCACGCCCATAACTCCTTGATCAGTCGATAATCCAACTCTTTGATCCACTTACGCTGCAGGAAGGTCACGACTTCTGCGCGTCCATTGACGAATTCACTGCGATTGCGCCAGCGCGTATCTTCGCTGTACACCCGCGAAACACGCTGCGCATCGCAGCTGTTCCAGGCATCTTCCGCCATGCGGACTTTCTGTAATGCGGTTTGTTGATTGAACGGTGGCACCAGCATGTTATTTCTCCCTATTATGTAGACAGGTCTGTCTACTTGATTCATCCTGCCGTATGTAGACAATTCTGTCTACATGCAAACACAGGAATTTTTATGCTTGAGCCTCTGATCTTTGATGCCACAGCCTCCGCGCGCGATCGTATCTTGCTATGCGCGCAACAGCTGTTTTACCAACAAGGCATTCGCGCCACCGGTGTGGATAAGGTGATTGCGCAAGCGGGGGTGACCAAAGTGACTTTCTATCGTCACTTTCCGGCGAAGAATGCGCTGGTGCTGGCGTTTTTACAGCAGCGCCATCAGCGCTGGATGCTGGCGTTTCGCCATGCGCTGAATCAACATGCGGCATTGATCGATGCGCTGCCCGCGGCGTTACTGAGCTGGTTCAGGGATGACGATTATCGCGGCTGCGCGTTTATCAATACCGCTGCGGAGCTGGGCGACACGTTAGCGGAAGCCAGCGAACTGATTTGTCAACATAAGCGTGAGATGGCGCAGGCGATCAGCGACAAGTTGATGCCCGATCAGCAGGTCAAAACGGCGCAGATTGTGTTGCTGGTTGAGGGCGCGATTGTGCAGGTACAGATTGGCGAGGAGGCGGAACGGGTGGTCGACGTGCTGCGTGCCGCGCTGGATGCGCTGCTGAAAACGGGAGCGTGACCGGCAAGTCACGCTCCATCACCCTTAGAACTGGTAAACCAAGCCCAGTGCTACGACGTCATCGGTATTGATACCGGCTGCGTCGGTGAAGTTGTTGTCGTCCAGCAGGTTGATCTGGTAATCAACGTAGGTCGACATGTTTTTGTTGAAGTAGTAAGTTGCGCCTACATCAATGTATTTCTTCAGGTTCTGGCTGCCGTAACCTTCGATGTCAGAGCCGCGAGAAGAGACAAACGCCAGAGATGGACGCAGGCCGAAGTCGAACTGGTACTGTGCCACCAATTCCCAGTTATCCGCTTTGTTGGCGTAACCGTAAACGGTGCCGCTATCGCTGGCGCCGAAACGCGTCGCGTTGTATGAACGGCTGTACATTGCGGCCAGGTAAACGTTGTTAGCGTCATACTTCAGCGCACCGCTGTAAGCTTCGGCTTTATCACCGCGACCCAGGATGTTGGCGGTACGTGGATTGTTACCGTTCTGGTTATTGGTACGGTCAGACTGGAACATCGCTGCACCAATACCGAAACCTGAACCCAGATCGTAAGTGGTGCTCAGGCCGTAGCCGTCACCGTTCTCGCCCAACACATCACGACCAGAGCCAGTAGATTCGGTTGGGTTATCGTTTTTGCCTTGATACTGAACCGCGAAGTTCCAGCCATCGACTAAACCGAAGAAGTTGGTATTACGATAGGTAGCGAGGCCGTTGCTGCGCTGGAACAGGAAGTTGTCCGCGCCGTAGGTATCGCCACCGAACTCTGGCAGAACGTCAGTCCATGCGCCGAGATCGTACATCACGCCGTAGTTACGGCCGTAATCGAATGAACCCGCATCACCAAATTTCAGACCGGCAAAACCAACACGCGTATAGCTGTTCGCGGTGCCTTCGCTTTCTGCGGTGTTCAGTGCAGCCTGGTATTCCCACTGGCCGTAACCGGTCAGCTGATCGGTCACCTGAGTTTCACCTTTGAAGCCAAAACGCAGGTAAGACTGGTCACCGTCTGAGCCAGAGTTGTCAGAGAAATAATGCAGACCGTCCACTTTGCCGTAGAGGTCTAATTTGTTGCCATCTTTATTGTAAATTTCAGCTGCGCTTGCTGATCCTGCCACCAGCAATGCAGGAATCATCAGGGAGAGAACGCGACGTTTCATTTTTATTACCCTCTTTAATGTGCCTTTATTTTTGCCACTGCGAACTGAATGATTAAAAATTCAGCCGGCAAGCCATTGTTATTTTATGTTGGGCAATAATCTATCACGAAAATGCTACTAAATTTCCAAAACTGTTTCAGTGTATTAAATAGTTATTTCAGGATGTAAATTCAGGGGAACTAATAACCAGCACAGATAGGTAAAAAATATAGCACTTTTTGACAACATATATTTTAATTGTTTAAAAACATCAAATTACATGAGTTACATTTCCGCACTGAATGACAAAACTCTAAGCCATCCAGAGCATACAATTATCCCCGCTATCATCATTTATTTCATTATTACCTTCATTCACCCCGAATGTTTTGATTTACCCTAATTTCCCGCCGGACCAGATGGTCCGGCATTTTTTTTGCCCGCAATTCAGACATCGCCTTATATTGCGTAAAGTTAATTACGCAGGTTAAATTAACCACAATAACTGCCGCGCATTATATGTCTCTTTTCGCACATTTCGTTAAATTCATAGTCTTAAATCGGCAATGTTAATTTCGGGGCGTAACAAAGATCGCTGCAATATTTGCCGGCGCATATTGTTAACGCTCACGCAGTGATTCCCTGGCTTTATTCAGCGGTTTAAGCAAATAATCCATCACGGTTTTCTGACCGGTTTTAATCTCAACATTCGCCACCATGCCGGGCATGATGGCGAACCTGCGGCCGCTTTTATTGGTCAGCTCGGCTTTTTGCGTGCGTACATAGACGCGATAGTAAAACTCGTCGTGCCGCACTTCGTCCTGCAGCGTATCAGGCGAGACGGTTTCGACTTCCCCGTGCAGATCGCCATAAATCGACGCGTCGTAGGCGGTGATCTTCACCACCGCGGGTAAACCCGGCCGGATATAGCCGATATCGCGTGGATTGATGCGCGTCTCAATCAGCAATTGATCCTCCAGCGGCACAATCTCCATCAGCTTGCCACCCGGCTCCAGCACGCCGCCCACGGTGGTGACGCGCACATCCTTCACAATGCCGCGCACCGGCGAAATCAGCGTAGTGCGCGTCAGCAGATCCTGTTTCCCTGCCGCCACCTGCAACTGCGCATCCAGCTCACCGTTGTTCTTCACCTGCTCTTCATGGGCTCGCACGTAATAATCGTTGCGCGCTTCGTCGATTTTGCCGCGCAGATCGCTAACCTGGCGACGCAGGCGAATCACATCCACCTTACCCGCCGCGCCGCGCTGCATCAGCGGCTCCGTCACGTTGAGTTCTGCCTGCACCAGCGCAAGGGATTGCTGCAAATTGCCGATGGTCTCGACAAAATTCTGCCGCCGCGCCTGATAGAGCTGCGTTTCGCGCGCCACCAGTTCGGGATGTTGCAGGATATCGGCGCTGAACCTCAGCGGCGTGTCGCTGAGCTCGGCCTGTAAACGTTCAGAGGAGGCACGCAGCGTACGCACCCGCGCAATCGCCTCACCAAAGTTGGTTTGAAAGCGCGTAGGATCGAGTGTTGCCAGCACCTCGCCGCGCTGCACGATATTGCCTTCGCGCACATTGAGCTGTTTGACGATGCCGCCATCAAGGCTATCAATGATCTGCGCGCGGCTGGAAGGCGTGACTTTGCCGATGCCGACCGTGACTTCGTCCAGCACCGCAAAGTACGCCCACAGCAGAAACAGCAGCAGCGCCACCACGCACAGCCAGATGATCGCCGAGGTGCGACGCTCACGCCGCGTCAGATCTTTATCCAACAGCACCACGCTCATGCCGCATCTCCTTTTTTACTGGCGGCGTGGCGCAGAATCTCGTCGCGCGCGCCATCGGCCACGATGCGGCCGTTATCCATCACAATGATGCGATCAACCATGCGCAGCAGCGCGGGACGATGCGTGACCAGTACCAGCGTGCGCCCGGTGACCCATTGCGCCAGCTGACGAATCACCTGCGCTTCCAGCTGTTCATCCATCGCCGCGGTCGGTTCGTCCAGCAAAACCACCTGCGGCTGGCGCAGAATCAACCGGCTGAGCAGCACCATTTGCCGCTGGCCGCCGGACAAGCCGCGTCCGCCTTCATGAATAATGCGATCAAGGCTGGCGGCGTCCTGCTGCACCAAAGCTAACGCGCCGCTAATGCGCAGCGCCTGCAGCATCTCCTGCTCGCTGGCGTGCGGATTCCCGAGCAGCAGGTTCTGGCGCAGCGTGCCGAAAAACAGCCGCGCATCCTGCGACAGCCAGCCAAGCTGACGCCGCAGATCGACCGGATCGATGCAGGTGAGATCGACGCCGTCCACCAGCACTTTGCCCTGGCTGGCGCGCGCCTGACCGGCCAGCATCTTCAGCAGCGTCGATTTGCCCGCGCCGACTTTACCGAGAATCGCCACGCGTTCGCCGGGCGTGATCTGCAACTGCGGAATGTTGAGCACGCTATTACCGCTCTCCTCTTCGTAGCGGTAATGCACATTTTGCAGCAGATAGTGGCCGCTGAGCACCGGACAGTGCGCCAGCGTGGCGTGATCGGGTTGGTCGAGCGGCTTCTTTAACAGTTCATCCAGCCCTTTCATCGCCGATTTCGCATGCTGCCAGCGCGAAAACACCATGGTGAGCTGCATCAGCGGCGCGATGGTGCGTGATGAGAGCAAGCTGCACGCCACCAGCGTGCCGGTGGTGATCTGATTGTCGAGCACCAGATAGACGCCGAACACCAACATGCCGGCATAGGTGAGCTGCTGCACGCTAGCCGACCAACCGGTGAGGCGCGCGCCCCACAAACGTTGCTGATTGCTGATGGATGCGCTGACTTCGTGTGTTTGCTCCCACTGGCGCTGAAAATAGGGTTCCGCTTGCAGCGCTTTGATATCCTCTACACCTTCTAAGGTTTCCACCAGCACCGCCTGACGCAGCGCGCTTTCGCGTAGCCCTTCCTGCGCCAGCCGCGCCATCGGGATCTGCACCAGCAAGCCAGGAATGACGATCAGCGGGATTGCCAGTAACGGAATCAGCACCAGCCAGCCGCCAATTGACGCCATGATCAGCAGAAACAGCAGCACAAACGGCAAGTCGGCGGCGGCATTCACCGTGGTGGACGTCAGCAGCTCGCGGACCTGATCAATTTCACGCAGTTGGGCAATAAAGGAGCCGGTGGAACGCGGACGCGCTTCGTTGCGGATGTTCATCGCCCGCGCAAACAGCATGGCGGATATTTTCAGGTCGATGCGTTTGCCCATCAGATCAGAAACCTGGGTGCGCATGAGGCGAATCAGATACTCAATGGCGGCCGCCAGCACCACGCCGGCGAACAACACCCACAACGTTGGCAGCGACTGCGCCGGAATCACCCGATCGTACACCTGCATAGAAAACAGAATGCCCGCCAGCGCCAGCACGTTGCCGACCAGCGAGGCCAGGCTGATCTCCGCGATGCGCCGCTTCATGCCACGAAAGTGATGCCAGAACCAGTGCGGCTGATACGGCTGTACAAACTCGTCGATGCGCGCATCACGCGCCCGCGCCGCCACACCAACGACGCCAACCTGTATGTCGGCCTGCATGAGCAAATCCTGCAGCTGACCTGCGCGCACCACATCACCACTTTCACTCAGCCAGTAACGCACGCCACCGTTGCTATCCACCTCTTCTATCAACGCCACGCTGCCGTTTTCCAGCAGCAGCAATACCGGCACAATTTCCTGCCGCCAGCGCAGTTTGCTGTGCGGCACCAGCATCAAATGCAGGCCTAACAGCCGGGCTAAACGTTCTAACTGTTGCGTCGGGGCCAGATGTTGAAACCAGCGCATCTGCTGGCGCAGCGTGCTGCCGTCCGCCGGTTTACCGAAGCGTGCCGCCACGCGCAGCATCGCCGCGATGCCGTTGTCGCTGTTAAAGGGTTGTGCTGTCATCCCTGTTGTCCCGTGAGCAATGAGAGTGGGCTGGCAACCGCTAGCCGATGTTGCTAGCGGTTGATGGCGGATTACGCCAGGTTCTGAACCTGATGTTGCTGCAGATGGTCGCCGAGGGTGTAACTGCTATCGCTGGCGTTGTAGTGACTCTCCGTGGCGCGCGCATCGCTGGGTTGAGCGGCGGCGCTGTCGCCTGCGTCGACCAGCAGCGTATTCAGCGGCTCGCTGCTGACGCTGGCGGCCACCTCATGGCTATCGATGGTCACCGGCTGCGTCGCCGTCGCCACATTGCCTGCTTTGTCCTGCGCGCTGACCTTCATTTGGTAGCTGCCATCATCCAGCGGTGCCAGCTGACCCGCCAAAATGGTCAGCGCCCAGTTGCCGTCGGCTTTAACCGTGGCGGTGTAACTCTGATCGCCCAGCGTCAACGTCACAAGGCTGCCCTGATCGAGATGGCTACTGCTGCCCTGAATCAGATGCCAGCTATTCAGCTCCGCCGCATCCAGCACCCCGTCGCCAAACGGTTGATTCAGCGTAATGGTCGGCACCTGATGCGTGGCAACGTTGAACAGGTTCTCAATAATCTGCGTGTCGTGGTTGCCGTACTCATCCCAGCGCGTGGCCAGCGCCGACACTTCGCCATCCGGCAGCGCCTGCAGGTCTTCGGCGCTGATGGTGACCATGCCGTTGACCGGCGTGTAGTTTTTGCCGTTGAGCGTCAGCTCCTTCACGCCTTCGAGATAGAAACTGAGATCGTGCTGCGCTTCCTGCTGATTCAGCGTGGTATCGCCGCCAATATTGATTTCGTAATAGATGTCTGGCAGTTGGGTAACCACGTTCAGTTCCAGCATTGCGTCGGTGCTGTTGCCAGCGCCATCCTGCGCATACACCCGGATTTCGCCCAATGAAATAAAGCTCGCCACTTCACTGGCCGGAATCGTTACCTGCCAGTGACCGTCGCTGCCAATCTGCGCGTGATAGACCGCATCTCCACTGCACAGCAACAGCTGCTGGCCCGGTACCACCACCGAGAGATCGCCGCTAAAGGTGAGATCGTTTTGGCTCTCTTCTTTATTGATCACGTTGTCTACTGTGACCTTATCGAAGCTGATGTGCGGCAGGCTGCTAACGTGGGTAATTAAGGTGACATCCTGCAGATAAGCGGTGGTTTTGCCGTTAGGATCGGTAGCGCTGACTTTCAGGCTGTAGACGCCATCCTGTAACGCCTGAAGATCCTGTGAAGGAATAGCGGCGGTCCATTCGCCTTTATCGTTAACGCCGCCAGAGTATTTTTTCCCGGCTAAAATCACCGTGATATGGCTGTTCGCCGGCATGTGCGTAACACTGCCGTGCACCTCCACGCCGTAAATGCCTTCTGCCACGCTGACCGCGTTATCACCGCTGATCGGATCCAACGTCAGCGTAGGCTTGATGGTTTTATCTACGTAAACCCCAAAGCCCACCTGCGTATCGGTGCTATTACCGGCTTTGTCGGTGAGGGTTAGCGTCAGCGAATAAGCACCGTCGGACAATCCGTTGAGCACCGACGGCGGCATCGAAGCATTCCAGTAACCCCATTTATTTACCGTGCTGTGCCAGACTTCGCCGTTAAAGGTCAGCGTTACGGTGGCGCCTGGCTCAGATTCGGCGCGACCTCGCAGGTGAATATTCCTGCCGGATTCCCATGCGGCAATCACGCCATCTTGTGCAATAGGTTCATAAGGACGTAACGGCGCGGGCGGCGTAGTATCCACGCTGCGCGTTTGCAAAGATGATGTGTCGTCTGCCAGCGGATAAAGAGTGACCGCAGAGTGCAGAATCGCCGCTAATTGTTGTTCGGATTGACGTGAAGACATAGGTAACCTCGTTACAGGGAAGGTATTGCAACGGTCATTAAGCTTATTAATGTTTTAAGCGTACCGGTGCGCCATACAGGCCATTAATCAATGGCCCGCTTCGCCTGATGAAAACGGGTTACCCGCAGGTAACAAGGACTAAAATAAGGCACAGCAAAATTCTCCCAAAGGGGGAGAAATAATCTCGATCTCGCTATATTCCGCATCGGGAGCTGATGGGATGACTAACATATCGGTTTTATGTGGTCGCTGCCTATTGGCGAAAATCCGGAAATGCATGCTTTGCGACAGCGCCAAAAAATTGACGTCCAGGCCGCATGTGGCGCGGAATCTTTCATCAGTATACTGCATCATTCGGCAGAAAAAATTTTACTTAAGTCACTCCAGTAATGATTGGCACATGCCAGGAAAGTTCTGGAAAAGCGCAGCGATGCGTAAAAAATCGGTAATATGCCTGTTTCTGGCGTTTAATCGCTGCCATCTGATAGGGTCTGATGCGCGGTGTGACATGCGCTTTGATGCTAAACTTCGTCGCTTCACCCGCTAATGAAAACTACTCCTTATGACAGCACTGGACGCCGCGCCGCAAAATAAATTGCATCACCGTGTCAACCTCGGGACACGTATCGTTTTCCTCATCGCTGGATTGGGCATGTCCGCATGGGCACCGCTGGTGCCGTTCGCCAGCCAGCGTCTGGCATTGAGCGGCGCATCATTGGGCGGTTTGCTGCTGTGTTTGGGAATTGGCTCGCTGGCGGCGATGCCGATTACCGGCGGTTTGATTGCGCGCTTCGGTGGTCGTCGGGTGATGTTGTGCTCCACGCTGGTGGTGCTGGCGATGTTACCGCTGCTGGCGACGCTTAATGTGATGTGGCTGATGGCCGCCACTTTAATGGTATTTGGTGCCGGACTCGGCATGCTGGATGTCGCAATGAACGTGCAGGCGGTCGAAGTGGAAAAAGCCGCACGCAAGCCGATGATGTCCGGTTTCCACGGTTTCTTTAGTCTCGGCGGAATTATTGGCGCCGGCTCCGTCAGCCTGTTACTCGGCAGCGGCCTGACGCCGTTGCAAGCGGTTGGCGCGGTGATGGTGCTGATTGTGCTGCTGCTGGTGTGGAGCCTGCCGACGCTGATGACCGAACGCCTGCATCAGCCCGATCAGCCGTGGCTGGTTATTCCGCGCGGTTGGGTGGCATTCCTTGGTTTACTCTGCTTTATCCTGTTTCTTGCCGAAGGTGCAGTGCTGGATTGGGGCGCGCTGTTGCTGCTGCAAAGCCCGGAGATGAGCCCGGCGCACGCCGGTTTAGGTTATGCGGTGTTCTCGGTGGCAATGACCATTGGTCGTCTGACCGGCGATAAAGTGATTCAGCGCTTCGGCCGTTATCCGGTGATGTTGACCGGTGCGTTAGCCGCTGCCGCAGGCATGACGTTGGCGGTGTTGCTGCCGTGGCCGCAAATTGCGCTGCTGGCTTTCCTGCTGGTAGGTTTTGGCCTGGCCAATACGGTGCCGATGTTGTTCAATGCTGCCGGGAATCAACACGATATGCCGTCGAATCTGGCGATTTCGGCCATGACAACGTTAGGCTATGCAGGTATTCTTTCAGGTCCGGCTTTAATCGGATTAATTTCCCAGTGGATCAGCCTGAGTGGTGCATTTTTGCTTATCGCTCTGCTGCTGCTGGCCGTCGCTGCCAGTGCCCGACGGGTTGCGCGCTAATTCCATGATCCTGAGACACTATGCTGCCTTATAAATTTCCACTGACATCCGGCAATGTAACGCGCTTTTTCGTGGTGTTTAACCTGGTGCTTTTTCTGGCGCTGGGCGCGATGGTGCACAACAGCGTGAATGCCTGGATGACAGAGAAGCGCTATGCGATGACCGATTTGGCGCGTGCGATGCAGAAACGCATCGATGCGTCGCGCTTCGCTACGTGGCAGATCTATGAGAACCTGGCCACCAGCGCCGCCGGTTCGTCGCCGAACAGTAATCTTCAGGAAACCCGCCTGCGCCCGGATGTCTATTATCTGGAAAAAACCCGCCGCAAAACCGAAGCACTGATTTTCGGTTCGCACGATAGCAGCACGCTGGATATGACCATGCGCATGTCCAACTATCTCGATACGCTGTGGGGCGCGGAAAATCCGACCTGGTCGATGTACTTCCTCAATGGTCAGGATAACAGCCTGATTATGATCTCCACGCTGCCGCTGAAAGACATGGCGACACGTTATAAAGAGAGTGCGATCAATTCGCTGGTTGATAGCCGCCGCGCCGAGATGCTGCAGCAGGCCAATGCGCTGGATGAGCGCGAAAGCTTCTCGCCGCTGCGTCACTTCGCCTGGCAGAACGATCACTACTTTACCCTGCGCACCACTTTCAATCAGCCGGGCCATTTAGCCACCGTGGTGGCATTTGATTTGCCGGTTAACGATCTGATTCCGCGTAATATGCCGCTGGAGAACTTCCAACTGCGTCAGGACGCGACGCAAACGTCGACCACCAACACCACCACCAGCGACGACACCAGCAGCGAAAGCACGCACGTGGCGCTGGTAAACCCGAATCTGGAGATCGCCGCCTCGCTGCCTAGCACTTCGCTGCAGCTGGTATATCGCGTGCCGCTCACCAGCCTGGCGCTGGATACGCTGCATAATCTGATGTGGCCGCTGCTGATCAACCTTGTGCTGTTTTTACTGTCGATTGCGGGCATTACGCTGCTGCGTCAGCAATCGCTGCGCCCGAACGAGAATCAGAGCGCCGAGCTGGATTCGCTGCGCATGCTTAACGAAGAGATCGTCGCCAGTTTGCCGGTCGGTTTGCTGGTGTACGACTTCGCCACTAACCGCACGCTGCTCAGCAATAAAATCGCTGAACATCTGTTGCCGCACCTGAATCTGCAGAAAATCATCAATATGTCCGATCAACATCAGGGCGTATTGCAGGCGACCATCAATAACGAAGTGTATGAAATTCGCCACGCGCGCAGCGTGCTGTCGCCGCATACTCAGCTATTTATGATGCGCGATCAGGACCGCGAATTACTGGTGAATAAGAAGTTGCAGAAGGCGCAACAGGTGCTGGATCGTAATCACCAGATGCGTCAGCAGTTAATGCATAACCTCGGTCACGCCCTTAATGGTCCACTGCAAAGCATGGTTAAGCAACTAGTACAACTTAGCCAGCGTGACGATGACGAAAGCGTGCTCGATCTGCTCGACGAGAGCCAGGGTTTGGCGCGCCTGGTGGATGACATCGTGCTGCTTAATCGCCTGGAAGCGCATGACTGGTCGCCTGATGCCAGCGTGTTCAACCTGCAGGATATGCTGGACGAAATCGCGCTGGAAAGCCTGCCGCTGCTGCGTCGCAAAGGTTTAGCGCTGGTGGTGAATAACCATTTAGCCAATGACGAGATGCGTTTTGGCGATCGTCGTGCGCTGCGTAAAGTGCTGACCACGCTGATGCACTATTCGCTGACCACCACGCGCTGGGGCAAGATTTCGCTGGAGATCAAAACCAGTGAAGACAAGCCCAATCAGGTCTTGCTGCAGCTGGTGGATACCGGCTCCGGCTTGAGCGTCGATGAACTGGCGAATGTCGATTTCCCCTATCTCGGCGACACCACGCAAGATCGTTTTGGCCAGGCGTCCGGCATGGCATTTTTCCTCTGTAAGCAGTTGTGCAAACAGATGGGCGGCCAGCTGGAGATCATCGCTAAACCCGATATCGGCACACGCTACAATATTCAGCTGCCGCTGGCGTTAGAGCAGCAAGGCGAGCAGGAAGAGAAACTGCTGGAAGGGGTGACCGCGTTGGTGGATATCGCCGTAGAAGACGTACACAAGATCGTTTGTCGCCACCTCGAAAACTGGGGAGCGAAATGCCTGACCTCGGATGAGCGTTTAACTGGTCAGGATCATGATGTGCTGGTGACCGACGATCCGGCGCGCCTGAACGGCTGGGCGCTGCTTCTGGCCGGTGACGAAATGGGTCATCACGCGTTGAACGATCAGCAATTCCGGGTCAACTTCAATCTCAGTAATGCACTGCTTGATGCGCTGCTGGCCCTGATTGAAAAGCAACTTTCTCATGATTTGTTAGAGGAGAGTCGCGAAGATGAAGAAGCCACGCCGCTAATGAGCGGAGGCTATTTCCAGCTGTTTACCGAGACAGTACCGCCAGATGTGAAGAGACTGTATACTGAAGCGGCGGAAAAGGATTATCCCTCGCTTGCTCAGACAGCACATCGCCTGAAAGGCGTGTTTGCCATGCTCAATCTGGGTTCAGGTAAACAGCTTTGTGAAGCGTTAGAACAACACATTAAAGTATGTGACGATTTAACCATTAAAAATACCACCAGTGAAATTGACGCTTACGTCAGCCAACTGCTGCAGCAAGGTAACCAATAAGATGAATAACTTGAACGTAATTATTGCCGATGACCATCCGATCGTTCTGTTCGGTATCCGTAAGTCACTGGAACAGATTGAATGGGTTAACGTTGTAGGTGAGTTTGAAGACTCAACAGCACTGGTAAACAGCTTGCCCAAACTGGACGCTAATGTCCTGATTACCGACCTCTCCATGCCAGGCGAGAAGTACGGTGACGGTATCACCCTGATTAAATACATCAAACGTCACTATCCGGACCTCTCGATTATCGTTCTGACCATGAACAATAACCCAGCGATCCTGAGCGCGGTGTTGGATCTGGATATCGAAGGGATCGTACTGAAGCAAGGCGCACCAACCGATCTGCCAAAAGCACTCGCGGCTCTGCAGAAAGGCAAAAAATACACGCCGGAAAGCGTGGCAAAACTGCTGGAGCGCATCAGCGCCGGTGGTTACGGTGACAAACGTCTGTCGCCGAAAGAGAGTGAAGTACTGCGTCTGTTCGCAGAAGGTTTCCTGGTGACTGAGATTGCTAAGAAACTTAACCGCAGTATCAAAACCATCAGTAGCCAGAAGAAATCAGCCATGATGAAACTGGGCGTGGAAAACGATATCGCGCTGCTGAACTATCTCTCTTCTGTCAGCGCCACTCAGGTCGACAAAGAGTAATACGAATGGGCGGCGTCTTCTGACACCGCCCATTTTTTAGTATCCGCTTTACGCCTCTACCCTGCCCTTTCTGACGCGTTCCGCATACACCGCCAGCGTACTTTTCAGCACATCCAGCGTGACCGGCTTCGACAAACAGTTATCCATGCCCGCATCCATACAGCGCTGCTTCTCTTCCGCTAACGCATTTGCCGTGACGCCAATCACCGGGAAAGTATGTCCCAGCTGACGCAGACGTTGCGTCAGGCGATAACCATCCATATTTGGCATGTTCACGTCGCTCAGCACAATATCGATATGGTTGCGACTCAGCACGTTCAGCGCATCAACGCCATCCTGCGCGGTTTTGGTTTGATAGCCGACGGTGCCGAGCTGTTCTGATAGCAGCATGCGGTTGATCGGATGGTCATCAACAATCAGCACGATAATATCTTCGAAGGTCGCGGCGGCTTTTGGCGCGGTTAACGGCAGCGGCGTGGCGGTTTGGCTATTAATGTTGATGCGGTAGATGCGGCCCAGCAGCTGCGGCAGATCGTGGAGCATCGCGCTGCTCTGAATCCATTGCCCCGGCGAGGTTTCGTGCGGCATATCGATGTGTTCACCACAGATACGAATATGTGCGCGTCCAGTTTGCGCGGCAGGTTCATCGTGATCGCTGATGATCACATCATCAGCCGCCGCCTGGCCGTGGTAATACGCTGCCTGAATGCCCTGCTGTTGCAGCAGACGCAGCAGGAAGCTGGCGAGATACTCATTACGCATATCCAGCCAGATGGCTTTTTCCTGCAAGCCGTCGAGCAGCGGTGGCGCCGCCAGCTGACCGGAATAGATCGGAATACGCACGATAAACTGGCTGCCCATGCCCGGTTCGGAATCGACTTCGATATCGCCGTCCATCATGTTGATCAGCTTTTCGCAGATCGCCAACCCTAAGCCGGTTCCCTGGAAATTACGCTGCACGCCAGAACCCACCTGGAAGAACGGATCGAACAGGCGCGTTACCTCTTTGGCCGGAATACCGACGCCGGTATCGCGTACGCGGAATGCCAGATAACCCTCTTTAACGTAAGCATGCAGGATGATGCAGCCGGTATGCGTGAATTTAATGGCGTTGTTCAGCAGGTTGGATATCACCTGCTGCAGACGCATGGCGTCGCCATCCATAATCAGCGGCACATCGTTTTCGATAAACACATACAGCGCCAGGCGCTTACGCACCACCAGCGAGAGATAGTTGCTGGCAATATGATTGACCACTTCACGCGGCGAGAACGGATGCGGTTCAATTTTCAGCTGTTCGGATTCGATCTTCGAGAAGTCGAGAATGTCGCTGATGATCTTCAGCAACAGGCTCGACGAGTTGTTCATCGCCGTCACCAGTGAATCGACGCCTTTCGGCAGCACTTTGGTTTGCAGCAGATCGAGGTTACCGATAATGCCGTACAGCGGCGTGCGCAGTTCATGGCTGACGGTGGCGAGGAACATCGATTTCGACTGGCTGGCTTGCTCGGCCGAGTGCGCCATCTCCTGCAGCGACTGCTCCATACGCACGCGCGCCGAAACATCCACCAGCACGCAAATCGCCACGTTTTCATTACGGTAACGCGAATGCACAAAGCTGATTTGCAGGTTGGTGTTGCTGCCGGTCAGTACATCGACAAAGTTGACCTGCTGACCGCCAATGATTTCATTCAGACGCTGGCGATCTTCCTGCGTCAGCAGCGTCAGATAGTTATGCGCCAGTTCGTTACTCAGAATGTTGGTGCCGTCGCTGGTGCGCAGGATACAGATGCCGACCGGCGCCGAGGCGACAATCTTGCGGTTGAACTGCTCGTGCTCCTCCAGCCGATGCGCATTCTCCTCGGCCGGCAGGAACATGCGGCGCTCAAAAATCCACGCCAGCGTGAACAAAATCACCGCGGTTAAGATATTGAGTAGCAGCGCGTTGATCAGCATCAGCTTGAGCTGATCGGTTAACACGTCGGTGGAAAGCGACCACACCACATTGAGATTCGACGGCGGCAGCGGCTTTTTCAGCACCAGCTGGCGATAGCTGTCGAGATAGCCGAACCAGGTGCTGTTATCCGGCAGATCGTCGAGCGAGTAGCCCGGCCCGCCGCGACGCGAACTGATCAGCGGACGGTAGTTTTCATCGGTGATGGTGGCCACCAGCGGCAAACCGCCCGGCTGAATAAACTCATCAAGGCGAATATTCTGCTCCACGCCCAGCAGCGCCTGCAGCTTGTTCGCCACATATACCGGCATCACCATATAGAAGTTGCCGACGCCCGGCTGCGCGCTGCTGGTGATCCAATACATCGGCTGACGGCGCTCTTCTTCATTGCCGTTGCGATAGTGCAGCACGCGTTCGCGCAGCGCTTTCAGGCTACGTTCACGATCGACCGAATTGTTGCTGCCGATGGTGAAATCCGCCAGACACTGATTCTCTCCGCCAATGAAGAACACGCGGTTCAATTCATACGCCGAGGCAAAATTGCTTTTCCAGTAATTGATGTAGTAGCTGAGCGAGTCCAGCGAGTTACGCCAGGTATTGCTCATTGACGTGCAGTCGCCATCGGAAAATAGCGGCGTGAACTGCGGCAGCGCACCTTTGCCCGGCGGCAAACCGTTGAGCACATCCAGACCATTAGCGCTGCTGCTCAGGCGATTTTCGGTGATGTATTTCAGCTCGCGCATCACGTCCGCCGAATGGCGCACGTACCACTCAGCCTGACCATAATTGGCGGCAAACTCCTGACGCACCGCGTTCTCTTTCTCATGCAGCACGTTGATGATGTAGAAAGTGGTCAGCAGCGCACCCAGCGCCCAGAGCAGCAACGCCAGCGCACGAAACAGATAGCGCGAAATTCGAAGCGTAGTGCGAAAGGAGACAAGATATTTCAAAAGAGGCTCACTGGCGGTAAGAGGTTATCAGGATGTTGAAAAGCTTCCATACACTAGCTTTATCGGCCCTAAAAAGCCAGCTAGCCCGCGCCTTTAGGGGAAAACTCAGATAAAAAAACGGCAGGCCAGTTTCCTGACCTGCCGCTTATTAAAGCCGTTACGAATTACTCTTCGTCGTCAGCTTCTGGTGCATCGTCGTCGCTGTCCACTTCCGGCGCGGTATCCTCCTCGCCTTCCGCTACGCTGCCGTCGATGGCGTCGAGTTCTTCCTCTTCCACCGGCTCCGCGACGCGTTGCAGACCCACCACGTTTTCATCTTCCGCTGTACGGATCAGAATCACGCCCTGAGTATTACGGCCTACCACGCTGACTTCCGATACGCGAGTACGCACCAGCGTACCGGCATCGGTGATCATCATGATCTGATCGCCATCCACCACCTGTACCGCGCCGATAACCGGTCCGTTACGTTCGGTGACTTTAATCGAGATCACGCCCTGCGTCGCACGCGACTTGGTTGGATACTCGCTGTTGGCAGTACGTTTACCGTAACCGTTCTGCGTCACGGTGAGGATCGCGCCCTCTTCGCGTGGCACAATCAGCGACACCACTTTGTCGCTTTCAGCCAGCTTGATACCGCGAACGCCCGAAGCCGAACGGCCCATCGCACGTACCGCCGTTTCAGCAAAGCGCACCACTTTACCGGCGGCAGAGAACAGCATCGCTTCGTCGCTACCGTTGGTCAGCGCCACGCCAATCAGCTCGTCATCCTCACGCAGGTTGATGGCGATGATGCCCGCGCTACGCGGACGGCTGAACTCCTGCAGCGCGGTTTTCTTCACGGTACCGCTCGCAGTAGCCATGAAGATGTTGAAGCCTTCGGTGTATTCACGCACCGGCAGAATGGCGGTGATACGTTCGTTGGCTTCCAGCGGCAACAGGTTAACGATTGGACGACCGCGCGCACCACGGCTGGCTTCCGGCAGCTGATAGACCTTCATCCAGTAGAGACGGCCGCGGCTGGAGAAGCACAGAATGGTGTCGTGGGTGTTGGCCACCAGCAGACGATCGATAAAGTCTTCTTCTTTAATACGTGCGGCGGATTTGCCTTTACCACCGCGGCGCTGGGCTTCATAGTCGGTCAGCGGTTGGTATTTGACATAACCCTGATGCGACAGCGTCACCACAACGTCTTCCTGATTGATCAGGTCTTCGATGTTGATGTCTGCACTGTTCGCGGTAATTTCAGTACGACGTGCGTCGCCGAACTGATCGCGCATCAGCTCCAGCTCTTCACGGATTACTTCCATCAGGCGCTCAGCGCTTTGCAGGATGTGCAGCAGCTCAGCAATCTGATCCAGCAGCTCTTTGTATTCGTCGAGCAGCTTTTCGTGCTCGAGGCCGGTCAGTTTCTGCAGACGCAGATCCAGAATCGCCTGCGCTTGCTGTTCAGTCAGATAATATTGACCATCGCGAATACCGAACTCGGCTTCCAGCCATTCCGGACGTGCAGCGTCATTACCGGCACGTTCCAGCATCGCGGCAACGTTACCCAGATCCCACGACTGCGCCAGCAGGCCCAGTTTCGCTTCGGCTGGCGTTGGTGCACGACGAATCAGTTCGATGATCGGATCGATGTTAGCCAGCGCAATCGCCAGGCCTTCAAGGATGTGAGCACGATCGCGCGCTTTACGCAGTTCGAAAATGGTACGACGCGTAACCACTTCACGACGGTGACGCACGAAGGCTTCGATGATGCCTTTCAGCGTCATGATCTTCGGCTGGCCCTGATGCAGCGCCACCATGTTGATGCCGAAAGAGACCTGCAGCTGTGTCAGCGAGTAGAGGTTGTTGAGAACCACTTCACCCACCGCATCGCGTTTGATCTCAATGACAACACGCATGCCGTCTTTATCAGATTCGTCACGTAGTGCGCTGATGCCTTCCACGCGCTTCTCTTTCACCAGCTCGGCGATCTTCTCGATCAGACGCGCTTTGTTCACCTGATACGGCAGTTCGTGCACGATGATGGTTTCACGGCCGGTCTTGGCATCGGTTTCCACTTCGCCACGTGCGCGAATGTAAATCTTACCGCGCCCGGTGCGATAGGCTTCTTCAATACCACGACGACCATTGATGAAGGCCGCCGTCGGGAAGTCTGGCCCGGTGATGTGTTCCATCAGGCCTTCAACGGTGATGTCTTCATCTTCGATAAACGCCAGACAGCCGTTGATCACTTCCGTCAGGTTGTGCGGTGGAATGTTGGTTGCCATACCAACGGCGATACCGGAAGAACCGTTTACCAGCAGGTTAGGAATTTTAGTTGGCAGGACTTCAGGGATCTGCTCGGTGCCGTCATAGTTCGGCACGAAATCGACGGTTTCCTTTTCCAGGTCAGCCAGCAGCTCCGAAGAGATCTTTGCCATGCGGACTTCGGTATAACGCATCGCTGCGGCGGAGTCGCCGTCGACCGAACCAAAGTTACCCTGACCGTCAACCAGCATGTAGCGCAGGGAGAATGGCTGGGCCATACGCACGATACTTTCGTATACCGCGGAATCGCCGTGCGGGTGATATTTACCGATGACGTCACCGACCACACGGGCGGATTTTTTATAGGGTTTATTCCAGTCGTTGCCCAGTTCGCTCATGGCAAAAAGCACACGGCGGTGTACCGGCTTCAGACCATCACGCACATCGGGTAAGGCTCGGCCAACAATGACCGACATGGCGTAATCGAGGTAGGAGTTTTTCAACTCTTCTTCGATATTGACCGGTGTAATTTCTCTCGCAAGGTCGCTCATGGAGCCGCTATCCCTCTACATAATCCCGGATTTAAAGGTGCGAAAGTATATCACATTGCTTCCCTTCGGTGAACGTTAACCAGGCCTTAATCCCGCTTTTCCTTGAGCGTGAGAGATGCGTTCGCGTGAGTTAAGCGTTTATACTGAGGGAATATTTTGTCTGGAGTGATGATTCAATGAGTGAACAACCGCAGGAAAGCCGCCAGAACGTCGACCACGCCGAGATCGCCAAGTTTGAGGCCGTGGCATCCCGCTGGTGGGATTTAGAGGGTGAATTTAAGCCGTTGCACCGTATTAACCCCCTGCGACTTGGCTGGATAGCGCAGCACAGTAATGGCCTGTTCGGCAAGAAAGTGCTCGATGTCGGCTGCGGCGGCGGCATTCTGGCGGAGAGCATGGCGCGTGAAGGCGCTGAGGTTACCGGCCTGGATATGGGCGCTGAGCCGCTGGAAGTGGCGCGTCTGCATGCGCTTGAGAGCGGCGTTAGCGTTAACTACGTGCAGCAAACCGTGGAAGATCACGCCGCAAGTCACGCCGGGCAGTATGATGTGGTGACCTGCATGGAGATGCTGGAGCATGTGCCGGATCCGCGCTCGGTAGTCTTAGCCTGCGCGCAGCTGGTGAAGCCCGGCGGCGAAGTATTTTTCTCCACCATCAACCGCAATCCAAAAGCCTGGCTGCTGGCGGTATTTGGTGCCGAGTATGTGCTGCGCATGGTGCCGCGCGGGACGCACGACGTGAAGAAATTCATCCGTCCCGCCGAGTTGCTGAACTGGGTGGATGAAACCCCGCTGCGTGAAAGAAATATGATTGGCCTGCACTACAATCCGCTGACCAACCAGTTCCGTCTGGGTCGCGGTGTCGATGTGAACTACATGATTCATACGCATCGCCAGGAGTGATGTCATCCTTTGCCAGAGGCGCTGGCGCGTCTGCTGCGGCAAAAGGGCCATTCGCAGCGCTAAGGCTTTTACGTTGGGTCAGGAGCCTCACGCAGGGATGCGTGAGGCAGTTCGGGGCCGGCCAGGATGGCCGATCCGCGAACGGTCCGTTGGCACGACGTGGAAGCCGAAGGCACCGCGCTAGCGGCGCGAGGACGGCCCGTGACGCAGCAGATGTGTCAGAGCCCGCACCAGATTTCAAGCAAAATGCTTTCTTAACTAACAAACATTACGTCATTCATGGCGACCTCTTATCCCCTAATTTTGGCCCTATCCAGATCAATTTCCTTTTAGACGCGTACCAGCCTTTTTTATAGGCTAAGCAAGTCACAAAAAATTCATAAGCACTTTTAGATAAGTTCGCTGCTGGCGGCCTTGTCGGAGCTTTTTTTGTCTAAGAAAATTCCTGAAGCGCGGTGGTTGAGCAAGAAACACGCGTCCGATCATAAAGTGAAAAAAAAGTGCTGAGCGGTTGACACTAAGTGCAGGCCTTGCGGCATGCGGATCCAGGATTTTAGCCAGCCGGTAATGACGATTTTTTAGTGAAAATCAACTCTTGTTAAGAAGAGATTGCTGACTAGAATACTCACCATATTGTTGTTCAAACTTCCCGCACCCCCTATATATAGTGTTTATCCACAGGCTTACTCACAACGAGCGGCTTGTGCATAAACCTTGTGCATACATGGGGGATAAATACGTCATTCATGCATGGACAGGTAAAAACGCGACATGAACCAAAGTCTGCTCGTTACTAAACGCGATGGCCGCCAGGAGCGCATTGATCTCGACAAAATTCATCGTGTACTGGATTGGGCAGCCGAAGGGCTGAACAATGTTTCAGTTTCACAGGTTGAACTGCGCTCACACATTCAGTTCTACGATGGCATCAGAACTTCTGACATTCATGAGACCATCATCAAGGCTGCCGCAGACCTGATCTCGCGTGATGCGCCGGATTACCAATACCTGGCTGCGCGTCTGGCTATCTTCCACCTGCGTAAAAAAGCCTACGGCCAGTTTGAGCCGCCGAAGCTGTACGATCAGGTGGTGAAAATGGTTGAGATGGGCAAATACGACCGCCATCTGCTGGAAGATTACAGCACCGAAGAGTTCGAGCAGATGGACGCGTTTATCGACCATTGGCGCGACATGAATTTCTCCTACGCAGCGGTTAAGCAGCTGGAAGGGAAATATCTGGTGCAGAACCGCGTCAGCGGCGAAATCTACGAAAGCGCCCAGTTCCTCTACATTCTGGTGGCGGCATGCCTGTTCTCTGGCTATCCGCGCGAAACCCGTATGGATTACGTGAAGCGCTTCTACGATGCGATCTCAACCTTCAAAATCTCGCTGCCAACGCCAATCATGTCCGGCGTGCGTACGCCAACGCGTCAGTTCAGCTCTTGCGTACTGATTGAGTGCGGCGACAGCCTCGACTCTATCAATGCCACCTCTAGCGCCATTGTGAAATACGTTTCGCAGCGCGCCGGTATCGGCATCAACGCCGGCCGCATTCGTGCGCTGGGTAGCCCGATTCGCGGTGGCGAAGCGTTCCACACCGGTTGTATTCCGTTCTACAAACATTTCCAGACTGCCGTGAAGTCTTGCTCACAAGGCGGCGTACGTGGCGGCGCAGCGACGCTGTTCTACCCAATGTGGCATCTGGAAGTTGAAAGCCTGCTAGTGCTGAAAAACAACCGCGGTGTTGAAGGCAACCGCGTGCGTCACATGGATTACGGCGTACAGATCAACAAACTGATGTACACCCGCCTGCTGAAAGGTGAAGACATCACGCTGTTCAGCCCGTCTGACGTGCCTGGCCTGTACGATGCGTTCTTCGCCGATCAGGACGAGTTCGAGCGTCTGTACACCAAATACGAGAAAGACGACAGCATCCGCAAGCAGCGCGTGAAAGCCGTTGAGCTGTTCTCACTGATGATGCAGGAGCGTGCGTCAACTGGCCGTATCTACATTCAGAACGTCGATCACTGCAACACGCACAGCCCGTTCGATCCAAGTATCGCGCCAGTTCGTCAGTCGAATCTGTGCCTCGAGATCGCACTGCCGACCAAACCGCTGAACGACGTCAATGACGAAAGCGGCGAAATCGCCCTGTGTACGCTGTCTGCCTTTAACCTGGGCGCGATTAACAGCCTTGACGATCTGGAAGAGCTGGCCACCCTTGCGGTGCGTGCGCTTGATGCACTGCTGGATTATCAGGATTACCCCATTCCGGCAGCACAACGCGGCGCCATGGGCCGCCGTACGCTGGGTATTGGCGTGATCAACTACGCGTATTACCTGGCGAAAAACGGCGTGCGTTACTCTGATGGCAGCGCCAATAATCTGACGCACAAAACTTTCGAAGCCATTCAGTACTACTTGCTGAAAGCCTCGAACGAATTGGCGAAAGAGCAAGGTGCGTGCCCGTGGTTTAAAGAGACCACTTACTCGCAGGGCATTCTGCCGATCGATACCTATAAAAAGGATCTCGACGCGGTGTGCAACGAGCCGCTGCATCTGGATTGGGAAGGCCTGCGTAAGTCAATCACCACGCACGGTCTGCGCAACTCAACGCTCTCTGCGCTGATGCCGTCTGAAACCTCTTCGCAGATTTCGAACGCCACCAACGGCATTGAGCCGCCGCGCGGACACATCAGCATCAAAGCATCGAAAGACGGCATTCTGCGTCAGGTGGTGCCAGAGTATGAGCGTCTGAAAGACCAGTACGAACTGCTGTGGGAAATGCCGTCCAACGACGGTTATCTGCAGCTGGTTGGCGTGATGCAGAAGTTCATCGATCAGGCGATTTCGTCGAACACCAACTACGATCCGAGCCGCTTTGCGAATGGCAAAGTGCCGATGAAACAGCTGCTGAAAGACCTGCTGACCGCGTACAAGTTCGGCGTGAAAACCCTGTACTATCAAAACACCCGCGACGGTGCAGAAGATGCACAGGACGATCTGGCACCTTCCATTCAGGATGATGGCTGCGAAAGCGGCGCATGTAAGATCTAATCTCATCTTGTCAGGGCCGACATTGGTCGGCCCTCTTCACATTTGGACTCAAAATGGCTTACACCACATTCTCGCAGAACAAAAATGACCAGCTAAAAGAGCCGATGTTCTTTGGCCAGTCCGTCAACGTTGCCCGTTTCGATCAGCAGAAATATGACATCTTTGAAAAGCTGATTGAGAAGCAGCTCTCCTTCTTCTGGCGTCCGGAAGAAGTGGACGTCTCGCGCGATCGCATCGATTACCAGGCGCTGCCGGAGCATGAAAAGCACATCTTCATCAGCAACCTGAAGTATCAAACGCTGCTGGACTCGATTCAGGGTCGTAGCCCGAACGTGGCGCTGCTGCCGCTGATTTCCATCCCTGAGCTGGAAACCTGGATTGAAACCTGGGCGTTCTCCGAGACCATTCACTCGCGCTCCTACACGCACATCATCCGTAACATCGTTAACGATCCGGCGGTGGTGTTTGACGATATCGTCACCAACGAGCAGATTCTGGCGCGCGCCGAAGATATCTCGAAGTACTACGATGACCTGATCGAGATGACCAGTTACTGGCATCTGCTGGGTGAAGGTACGCATCAGGTCAACGGTAAAACCGTTACCGTTAACCTGCGCGATCTGAAAAAGCAGCTCTATATCTGCCTGATGAGCGTCAACGCGCTGGAAGCGATTCGCTTCTACGTCAGCTTCGCCTGTTCATTTGCTTTCGCCGAGCGCGAGCTGATGGAAGGCAACGCCAAAATCATCAAGCTGATTGCACGCGATGAAGCGCTGCATCTGACCGGCACCCAGCATATGCTGAACCTGCTGCGCACCGGTGAAGACGATCCAGAGATGAAAGCCATCGCCGCGGAGTGTCGTGATGAATGCTTCGATCTGTTCAAGAAGGCAGCCGAGCAGGAAAAAGAGTGGGCAGACTACCTGTTCAGCGGCGGCTCGATGATTGGCCTGAACAAAGACATTCTGTGCCAGTACATCGAGTACATCACCAACATCCGTATGCAGGCGGTGGGTCTTGATCTGCCGTTCCAGACGCGTTCCAACCCCATTCCATGGATCAACTCGTGGCTGGTGTCGGACAACGTACAGGTTGCACCGCAGGAAGTTGAAGTGAGCTCGTATTTGGTCGGTCAGATTGATTCTGAAGTGGGCGAAGACGATTTCGACGGCTTCCAGCTGTAAGCATGAGCCGCTCTGTTGTTATTCTGCGTAGCTCCGGCTCCAGGCTGGAGTGCGCAGAAGATCACCCTAATCTGCTGGCGACGTTGGAAGCCAATAATCTGTGCGTTGAGTTTCAGTGTCGCGAAGGCTACTGCGGCTCTTGCCGCATGCGTTTGCTGAAAGGCGAAGTGGATTATGCCGAAACCCCGTTGGCGTTTGTGCAGCAAGGCGAGATTTTGCCGTGCTGCTGTCGCGCCAAAGGGGAGATTGAGATCGAGCTGTGATTGACCAGGCCGCCATTGATGGCGACCTGGTGACCAATCAGCGTTTCACCGTTTCCAGCACATCAATCCAACCGTGACCGGTGCTGACTTCACTGCCGTGCAGCCAGCGACGCAACATGTTCATCGCCATCATCGCCACCACTTTCTGCCGCGTTTCCACGTTATGACGTCCATGAGTGAACTTTACGCGTTGGCCCCAGCTGGCTTCCGGCGTATGCAGCGCAATCGATACTTCGCCTTCCACTAAATTTCCCACCGACAACGCCAGCGCCGCGCCCTGCTGTTTCGCCCAGTCACGCGTGCGCGCAACCTGCGCTTCCAGATCTTCATGCTGCGGCGGCAGAATCTCTGCTTTGCTGAGCGCCACGTCCGCAGCGGCCAGCTGCCAGTTAAGTAAGCCGGCGGTGAACTGCTCGCTCAGCGCCAAATGGAAGCCACGCTGCTGCAACTCGCGCGCCAGCAGCGCCGGTAAACCTTCGGTGCCTTCAAAAATGGTGCATTCAGCCAGCAACAGTTTTACCTGCTGCCACACTTGCTCCATCGCCACGCGCTGGCTGGCGGGTCCGGTGAGTTTAATTTCAATAATCGGCATCGATGAGCGATAGCCCATCACCACGCCTTCCGGCAGCAGGAGCGGCTCCAACTCGGCGGCAATGTCACTTTCCCCACGCCCAAAGGTGGTGAGGCGCAAACACAATGGTGGCTCAGGCAGTTCAAAGCGTGCTTTGAGGCGCGGAATAATCTCCTGCTCAACCATCACTTTAAATTCCGACGGCACGCCAGGGGTGAAGAAAATCCAGCAGCGATTGAGCTGCAGCGCGAAGCCGCATGCGGTGCCGACCGGATTATCGAGCATCTCAGCAATGGCGGGGATTTCTGCCTGCTTGCGGTTGCTCGGCGCCATCACACGTCCGCGGCTGGCGAACCAGTCTTCCATTTTTTCCAGCCAGGCTTGCTGGATAACTAACTCGCTGCCGCTGGCAATGGCTGCGGCCTGCGCGCTGAGATCGTCACTGGTCGGTCCTAAACCGCCATTCACGATCAGCACGTCAGCAATCTGGCTGCGGCTCTGCAGCGCCTCCACCAGCGAGGTCATTGCATCACCGACGGTACTACGGCTGGTCATCGGCAAACCGTGCTGGAACAGCACATCGGCCAGCCACGCGGCGTTGGTATCGACAATCTGCCCATGTAACACTTCATCGCCCGTTGAGAGCATTTCTACACGTATCACGTTGCGTTCTCCTTTTCCCTGTCGCTTTACTGTAGGAAGCGCGCAGGCGAAACACAATTGCGGATGATGCGAAACAGGGATTTAGCGGGAAAAGCGGCGAGGCAATCAGGAAGCGGGCGCGAAGCGTGTCGCGCCCGTTGGAACTTAACGTCGAGCCAGCAGTAAACCGACAAACAGGCCAGCGGCAGCACCGATGCCAATCCCCTGCCACGGTTTTTCATGCACATAATCATCGGCGCGATAGGCCGCATTCTTGGCACGATAGTAATAGCTGTCTGACGCCTGGCTAACGCGCGATTTCACGTCTTCCAGCGCTTGTTCAGCTTTGAGTTTCAGCTCGATATATTTCTGATCGGCCGGATCGCCTGATGCGCGTAACACTTCTTCCAGCGTTTCCGTTAGCAGCGCCAGGTCGTCGTCAAGGTGCGTTTCAAATTGATCTGAAGATGACACTATGTAGTTCCTCCATGTTCCTTGCTCGTTGTGGTTTAACTATAGTCATAAATTGCAGATTTGCTGGGAGGCGATTGCAAGGTTTTCACCGAGTTTCATCCACCGCAGTGCAAAGTTGTGTCATGTACGCTGCCGCTACGCGAATTCTGCTTCGCTTATTTGATTAATCTGATAAATTTTCCGCAGACTGAATTATTTATTTTCACGACTGTCGTAACCCCCTGTAGTCAGACGCTTCTCGTCTTACGAGAGTCAAAATACACCCGAGCAGCTAAGGATTAGATTTCCGGCATGAATCGTAGAAAATTTATGAAAGCGTCCATGGCCCTCTCCGCTGTTAGCGGCATGACGGGTCTCTCCACGCTGTTTGCACAATCCGCCTGGGCCGATGATGGTATCGCCGACGGTACCGCGGTTCGCTTCGATTTCGACTCACTGAAAAAGAAAGCCTCCGCGCTGGCAAAACAGCCCTGGGGCGGCGCCCCCGGCCCCTTGCCCGACACCCTGGCCAATCTCACTCCGCAGGCCTATAACGAAATTCAGTACGACGCCAATCACTCGCTGTGGAATAACATCCCCGATCGTCAGCTGGACGTGCAATTCTTCCACGTCGGTATGGGCTTCAAGCGCCGCATCCGCATGTTCTCGGTCGATGCCCAGAGCCGTGAAGCGCGTGAGATCCACTTCCGTCCGGAGCTGTTCAATTATCACAACGCCAACGTTGATACCAGGCAGCTGGTCGGTAAAACCGATCTCGGCTTTGCCGGTTTCCGTGCGTTTAAGAAGCCTGAACTGGCGCGCCGCGATATCGTCTCTTTCCTTGGCGCCAGCTATTTCCGTGCGGTTGATGAAACCTTCCAGTACGGCCTCTCCGCGCGCGGCGTGGCGGTCAACACCTTCAGCAACGGCAAAGAAGAGTTCCCGGACTTCACCGCGTTCTGGTTCGAAACACCAAAAGCGGATGACACTACTTTCGTGGTCTACGCCCTGCTGGATGGCGCGAGCGTCACCGGTGCCTACAAGTTCACCATTCACTGCGAGGAGAAACGCGTAGTGATGGAGGTGGAAAACCATCTGTTTGCACGTAACGACATCCGCCAGCTTGGCATTGCGCCAATGACCAGCATGTTCAGTTGTGGCACCAACGAGCGCCGCATGTGCAACACTTACCATCCACAAATCCACGACTCCGATCGTCTGGCGATGTGGACCGGTGAAGGCGAATGGATTGCACGTCCGCTGAACAACCCGCAGCGTTTGCAGTTCAACGCCTATCAGGACGAAAACCCGCGTGGTTTCGGCCTGTTGCAGCTCGATCATGACTTCAAAAATTATCAGGATGTGATTGGCTGGTACGACAAACGTCCAAGCTTGTGGGTGGAACCGATTGGTAAATGGGGCAAAGGCGCCATTAACGTGATGGAGATTCCAACCACTGGTGAAACGCTCGATAATGTGGTGTGCTTCTGGCAGCCTTCAGAACCGGTGAAAGCCGGTAGCGAGTTCAGCTTCCAGTACAAACTCTACTGGAGCCAGTTGCCACCAGTGCGCAGTGGTTTGGCGCGTGTCGATGCCACGCGCACCGGTATCGGCGGCTTCCCGGAAGGTTGGGCGCCAGGCGAACACTTCCCGGATACCTGGTCACGTCGTTTTGCCATTGATTTTGTTGGTGGCGATCTGAAAGCCGCAGCGCCGAAAGGTATTGAGCCGGTGATTACCGTTTCAGAAGGCACATTCAAGCAGGTTGAGATTCTTTACGTCGAGCCACTCAACGGTTACCGCATTCTGTTTGACTGGTATCCAAACAGCGACTCGACCAAACCGGTTGATATGCGCCTGTTCCTGCGTACCAAAGATGAGACGCTGAGTGAAACCTGGCTTTATCAGTACTTCCCGCCGCCGCCAGATCAACGTAAATACGTTGATGACCGGCAGATGACGCCAGGCTGATGATTGACGGCGAGGAGCAATCCTCGCCGTTATGCTTTCTGCATGCCGATGTGGGGAATCTCATCTTCCATATACACTTCGGTCACCGCTTCAAAGCCCAGACGACCGTAGAAACCTTCCAGATGTGCCTGCGCAGAGAGATAAATAGCGCGCTGCGACCAATACTTTTCACAGCTCTCCAGCGCCTTCTCCATCAAGCGATAGCCCAGCTTCAAACCGCGTGCTTCTTCAGAAACAATCACACGACCAATCATTACCGGCGCAGAGTCTAGCGCTGGCGTTAACACGCGCGCATAGGCCAGCAGCTTACCGTCGAGAAATCCGAGAATGTGGCGATTTTCGGCAGCTAGATCCTGGCCATCAATATCCTGATAAGGACAGTTTTGTTCCACGATGAAGACATGATTGCGCAGTGCCAGCAAAGTGTAGAGTTGTTGCGCTGTCAGTTCACTGTGGTGGCAATCAAGCCAAAGCATTTCCATGGTGCTTCCTTGTCTGAGCGAAAAAAGGGATCCGATGAGAATATCACACCGGCTATGCCAAACGCAGTGAACAGCATCGGCAGCTGAAAACCTCGTGGTGACTCTGTGCTCAACCTCTCACTACGCTGTGAACTGCAGGCAAAAAAAATCAGGCCCGCAGGCCTGATTCAGTGATGACGCGTAACTGTCTTACATTAGCGGCTGAGCCATCTGCACCAGTGTAATCAGCGGCTGCGGATAAACACCGAGCAGCAGCACCAGAATCGCAGAGATCAGCACCACAACGCCGCCGGCCGTAAATGCCCAATTGGCTTGCGTATCGCGGTTGTGCAGTTCCGGCGGACTGAGATACAGACTCACCGTCACACGCAGATAGTAATAAAGCCCAATCGCACTACCCGCTACCACCGCACCACTCAACCACCACAGATGTGCGTTCACACTCGAGGCGATAACGTAGAACTTACCGATGAAGCCGAGCGTCATTGGGATACCCGCCAGTGACAACATCATCACCGTCATTACCGCAGACAGAATCGGACGATGCCAGAACAGACCACGATAGGAATAGAGCGTATCGGCATCCGGACCGCGATATGGGCTCGACATCAGGCTCACTACGCCGAACGCGCCAAGGCTGCTGAACAGGTAACCGGCCAGATAAACGCCTGCGGTTTCCAGCGACAGCTGATGGGTTTTCACCGCAATCAGCGCCACCAACAGATAACCAAGGTGCGCGATAGAGGAGTAACCGAGCAGACGCTTGATGTTGCTCTGGGAAATCGCCATCAGGTTGCCGAACAGAATCGACGCAAAGGCAATGATACCCAGCACGGTACGCACCGCTTCACTGTCAGTGACGGGCGCGTACATGAACAGGCGCATAATCACACCAAAGATGGCGATCTTGCTGGCGGTAGCGAGGAAGGTTGAAACCGGCGCTGGCGCCCCCTGATAAACGTCTGGCGTCCACAGGTGGAAAGGAACCAGCGACAGTTTAAAGCCCAGTCCGATAATCATCATGCCCAGACCGAGCAGCAACAGCGGCTCCTGAATCATGCTATCGCTCAGACTTTTACCCAGCTGCACAAAGCTCAGGCTGCCGGAATCAGCATAAATCAGCGCGATACCGAACAGCAGGAACGATGAGGCCGCCGCCGACAGAATGGTGTATTTCAGCGACGCTTCCAGCGAACGTTTCTGGCGGAAAGCATAACCAATCAAACCAAACAGCGGCAGTGACAGCAGTTCGATACCGATGAACAGCGCTGCCAGATGATTGGCGCTCGCCAGCACGATCCCGCCGAGTGCTGCAATCAGCACCAGCAGATAGAACTCATCTTTGTTGTCCGGGAAACCGGCCAGCCACGGATAAGCGAAGGTGCAGGTGGCTAAACTCGCCAGCACCACCAGCGCGGTGTAGAACATCGAATAGCCATCAACGCGCAGCAGCGGCGTGACGTCCATCGCTCCCGCCTGGCCTACAAACCACAGAGAAAACAGCGCAATGTTAAGTCCGATCACCGTCAGCGTGGCATTAACAAAGTGATTGCGTCGCCACGCAATGGACAGCATCACCACCACCACCGTCAATCCGACGATCAACAGCGGCAGTAACGCGATCAGATGTTGAGGAGTTATTGTCATGGCGAATTACGGCCTTGTAGTTGAAATTGAAGCGGTAAACCACTGCTGAATATTGCTCATCGCAGCATGGGATGTGTCGAGGATCGGCTGAGGATAAATCCCCAGCAGCACCAGCAACACCACCAATACGCCGATAGTCATGAACTCACGCGGTGACATGCCTGGCAGCGGATCTTTCGACTTTGCTTCGCCGAAGTAAGCGCGCTGCATCATGATCAGGGAGTAAACCGAAGCAAACACCAGACCAAAGGTTGCAATGACGATAATCACCGGCACCACCTGGAAGCTGCCGGTCAGAATCATAAATTCGCCAACAAAGTTACCGGTGCCCGGCATACCGAGGTTTGCAACCGCGAAGAACAGTGACAGACCCGGAATCCATTTGATACGTGACCACAAGCCGCCCATCTGACGCAGGTCGCGGGTATGCAGACGCTCATACAGCTGACCACACAAGATGAACAGTGCCGCAGCAGAGAGACCGTGCGCAATCATCTGAATCACCGCGCCCTGGAAGGCCAGCTGGCTGCCAGTGTAGATGGCGATGAGCACGAAGCCCATGTGCGAAATAGAGGTGTAAGCGATCAGTCGCTTGATATCAGTTTGTGAGAATGCCATCCACGCACCGTAGAAGATGCCGATGATACCCAGCCACATGGCAATCGGTGCGAACTCTGCTGACGCATTCGGGAACAGCGGCAGGCTAAAGCGCAGCAAACCGTAAGCCGCAGTTTTTAGCAAGATACCTGCGAGGTCAACTGAACCAGCGGTTGGTGCCTGGCTATGCGCATCGGGTAACCAACCGTGTAATGGCACCACCGGCATTTTCACCGCAAAGGCAATAAAGAAGCCAAGCATCAGCAGATATTCAACGGTGTGCGACATCGGAGTTTTCAGCAGCTCTTCGTAGCTGAAAGTCCATACGCCGGTGGCGTTGTAATGGACAAAGACCAGCGCCAGAATCGCCACCAACATGATCAGACCCGATGCCTGGGTGTAGATGAAGAACTTGGTCGCCGCGCTGATACGCGTTTTACCGTCGGATGCTTTATGGCCCCACAGTGCGATGAGGAAATACATCGGCACCAGCATCATTTCCCAGAAGAAGAAGAACAGGAACATATCGATGGAGAGGAACACGCCAATCACACCACCGAGAATCCACATCAGGTTGAGGTGGAAAAAGCCCTGATATTTCTCAATTTCGTTCCAGGAACACAGCACCGCCATCAAACCGAGCAGTCCGGTCAGCACCACCATCAGCAGCGACAGACCATCAATTGCCAGATGGAAGTTGATGCCAAAGCGCGGAATCCACGGTACGGAGAAAGTCGATTGCCATTGCGGAATGCCCGCAGCCTGCGTCAGTGAATAGCCTCCCTGCAACCACAGCTGCAGACCAAGCGCTAGCGTCAGGCCCATGGTGATCATGGCAATCCAGCGCGGAACTTTTGCGCCAAGACGCTCCGCAAGCCAGCAGAGCAAGCCACCGACAAAAGGTATGATAATTAGCCAAGGTAATAACACGGCAAACTTCCCTTTTTATTGCCTTACTTCAGGCAATTTTTGACATTCTAATTGGGCGAGCGAACCCGCCCCGCTCATCAATCTTTAAATCACCAGCAGCAGCGCCAGCACCACAACGGCACCCACACTCATCGAGGCCACGTACCAGCGCAGATAACCGTTTTCGCTCACCACCAAACCTTTGTTACCAACACGCGACAGCAGCGCAGGCAGGTTCATCAGTGAGTTAAGCGGATCGCGCTTCAGCAACCAGGCAATGCCGAGATAAGGTTTTACAAACACCTTGTCATACAGCCAATCGAAGCCCCAGGCCGCGAACCACCAGGTGCCGAAGAAACGACCCGGCGCGCTGTTAGCAATACTGGTCACCAGTTGACGTTTACCCAGCCACAGAGCTGCTGCGATCAGGATACCGACAATGGCCACCACGCCTGAGGTGATTTCCAGCATCACTTTGCCGCCTTCACCAAACTCGTTCTGCGGCAGAACACCCGCCAGAGGAGGCGTGATCAGCGCACCAATAAAGGTGGAGAGCACCATCAGAACAATCAGCGGCAGGTGATGCGTAATGCCTTTACCGGCGTGAGCATGAATTTTCTCTTCACCGTGGAACACGATAAAGATCATGCGGAAGGTGTAGATCGAAGTGAGGAATGCACCCACCAGACCCGCCACCATCAGATTGATGTGACCATTCGCCATCGCACCAAACAGGATTTCATCTTTACTGTAGAAACCTGCGGTGATCAGCGGCAGCGCAGCCAACGCGGCACCGCCCACCAGGAAGCAGACATACACCAGCGGGATGCTCTTACGCAGGCCACCCATTTTGAAAATATTCTGCTCGTGATGGCAGGCCAGAATGACCGAGCCTGAAGAGAGGAACAGCAAGGCTTTGAAGAATGCATGCGTCATCAGGTGGAAAATCGCCGCGTCCCATGCCTGTACGCCAAGCGCGAGGAACATGTAGCCGATCTGACTCATGGTGGAGTAAGCCAGCACGCGTTTGATGTCGGTTTGCACCAGCGCAGCAAAACCTGCCAACACCAGGGTAATCGCACCAATGATACCCACCAGATGCAGCACTTCCGGCGTCAACAGGAACAGACCGTGGGTACGTGCAATCAGGTAAACACCGGCGGTTACCATGGTCGCGGCGTGAATCAGAGCCGAAACCGGGGTTGGACCGGCCATCGCATCCGCCAGCCAGGTTTGTAATGGCAGCTGTGCAGATTTACCGACCGCGCCACCCAACAGCATCAGGGTTGCCCACTGCAGCATGTGGTTGTCTGCAGCGAAGTGCGCGGGTGCCAGTTCCACCAGTTCGCGGAAGTTTAGCGTGCCCAGCTCGTTGTAGAGGATGAACAAGGCGAAAGCGAGGAACACATCACCGACACGGGTGATGATAAAGGCTTTCATCGCCGCTTTGCCGTTCTCTGGATTGCTGTAATAGAAGCCAATCAGCAGATAGGAGCACAGGCCCACGCCTTCCCAGCCGAGATACATCAGCATCAGGTTATCGGCCAGCACCAACACCACCATGCTCGCGATGAACAGGTTGGTGTAAGCGAAGAAGCGCGAATAACCCTCTTCACCACGCATGTACCATGAAGCGAACATGTGGATGAAGAAGCCAACGCCGGTGACGACGGACAGCATGGTCAGAGAAAGACCATCCAGCACCAGATTCACTTTAATGTCAAAGTTGCCGACGTGAATCCAGGTCCACAGCGCCTGAGTGAACGGCTGCTGACCCTGATTGAAGAAGTCGAAACCGGCATAAATAGTGGTTAATGCGGCAAGACCAACAGAACCCATACCGATTGCTGCCGACAGGTTCTCCGACCAGCGACCGCGTGAAAACGCCAATAGCAGGAAGCCAATCAGCGGAAATAATACGGTTAAATAGAGAAGATTCATCCGCGCATCTCGCTCACTGTGTCAATGTTCAGCGTCTGACGACGACGATAGAGCTGGAGCAACAGCGCCAGACCAATACTCGCTTCCGCCGCCGCAAGGCTGATCGCCAGGATGTACATCACCTGACCATCAGCTTGTCCCCAATAGCTGCCTGCTACCACCAGCGCTAACGCGGAGGCATTGATCATGATTTCCAGACCAATCAGCATAAACAGGATGTTACGACGCAGCACCACGGAGGTCAGGCCGAGAACAAACAGCACAGCGGCCAGCATCAGGCCGTGTTGTAACGGGATCATGCGTGATCCTCCTTATTTGCTTGCGCATCAGCTTGACGATTGCTCAACACTTCGCCGTGACGCTCTTCACGTCCAATATGGAAGGCCACGACCAGACCCGCGAGCAGTAGCATCGATGCCAATTCAACCGCCAGAACATAGGGACCAAACAAGCTGATACCGACTGCTTTCGCGTCGATGACGGTGCCATCAATGCCCTGATCGGTTGCCGTGCTAATCGCGTAAATCATCACTGCCAGCAGCAGTAAAGAGACGATGCCCGGACCAATCCACAGCGAAGGTTTGAGCCACTCGCGCTCTTGATCCTGCTGAGTTTTGCCGAGGTTCAGCATCATCACCACAAAGACGAACAGCACCATGATGGCACCCGCGTAAACGATGATTTCCAGTGCACCGGCAAAGTAGGCGCCCATTGAGAAGAACACGCCGGCAATCGACAGCAGCGAAACAATCAGGTACAGCAGCGCATGTACCGGATTGGTGTGGGTGATGACGCGCAGCGTCGTCAGCACCGCCACCAGTCCGCAAAGATAAAACGCAAATTCCATACCTGGCTCCTTAAGGTAACAACCCTTTGACGTCGATCGGCTTGGCTTCGTTTTCCGCTTCGCCCTTCTCTTTTCCGTCGATCGCCATACCAGCCATACGATAGAAGTTGTACTCCGGATATTTACCCGGACCGGAAATCAGCAAGTCTTCTTTCTCATACACCAGATCCTGACGCTTAAACTCACCCAGTTCGAAATCGGGTGTCAGCTGAATCGCGGTGGTTGGGCAAGCCTCTTCACACAGGCCGCAGAAGATGCAGCGTGAGAAGTTGATGCGGAAGAACTCCGGATACCAACGTCCATCCTGCGTCTCGGCTTTCTGCAGTGAGATACAGCCGACAGGACAAGCTACCGCGCATAAGTTACAGGCAACGCAACGCTCTGCGCCGTCCGGATCGCGCGTCAGCACGATACGGCCACGGTAACGCGGCGGCAGATAAACCGGTTCTTCCGGATACATTTGGGTTTCGCGCTTGGCGAAGGCATGCATGCCTATCATCCAGATACTGCGCACTGTCGTGCCGAAGCCAACGACAATATCTTTTAAAGTCATCTCAATGTCCCTTACTGCGCGGTGTACAGAATCACTGCGGCGGTCGCCAGCAGGTTCAACAGCGTCAACGGCAGACACACTTTCCAGCCGAACGACAGCACCTGGTCATAGCGTGGACGCGGCAGCGCAGCACGAATCAGGATAAACATCACCATAAAGAACGCTGTTTTCAGAGCGAACCAGATGAATGGCGGCAGGAACGGGCCGTGCCAGCCACCGAAGAACAGCGTCACGATCAGCGCTGAAACGGTGGTGATCGCCACGTATTCACCGACGAAGAACAGGCCGAACTTCATACCGGCGTATTCGATGTGGTAACCGTCCGCCAGTTCCTGCTCCGCTTCTGGTTGGTCAAACGGATGACGGTGACATACCGCTACGCCCGCGATGCAGAAGGTAAGGAAGCCGAAGAACTGAGGAATGATGTTCCACAGATGCGCCTGGCTTTCGACAATGGCATTCATATTGAACGAGCCGGCTTGCGCCACCACGCCCATCAGTGAAAGACCAAGGAACACTTCGTAGCTCAGCGTCTGCGCCGATGCACGCATCGCACCCAACAGTGAGTATTTGTTGTTACTCGACCAGCCAGCGAACAGCACCGCATACACCGCCAGGCCCGCCATCATCAGGAAGAACAGCAGACCGATGTTCAGATCGGTGACCATCCAGGTCGGCGAAACTGGCACAATGGCGAAAGCCAGCAGCAGCGATACGAAGGCGATAACCGGTGCCAGCGTAAAGATGAAGCGGTCGGTAAACGGCGGAACCCAGTCCTCTTTAAAGAACATTTTGATCATGTCAGCAGCCAGCTGCAGCGAGCCGCCCCAGCCAACACGGTTTGGTCCATAACGGTTCTGCCACAAGCCGAGCAGACGACGCTCGGCGAAACTCATGAAAGCACCACAACCGACAACCACCAACAAGATGACCAGCGCTTTGCCGATGTTGATCAGGATTTCAATAACGTCCGGTGTCAGCCAACTCATTGCGCGGCCTCCTGCAGTTTGTCAATGTGCGCACCTGAGAGGAACGGCGGCACGCCCGGCATACCGAGCGGTAAACCAACCTGCCCTGCTTGCAGCGACGCAGAGAAACGTACCGGCAAGCGCAGTGTTTCGCCTGCACACACCAGCTCAACGGAAGCACCGCTATTAACGCCCAGTTTCTCAGCATCAGCCGGGTTGATCACCAGCGTGGCCGGTGACATGCGTTTCTGGAAGGTGGTTGAGCGCTGGGTCATCTCCTCGCTACCAAACAGCTGGTAGTAAGGTGCGACGCGCCACTGGCTGCCTTCAACGAAGCTTTCCGGAATGGCGGTAAACCACGGCAATGAACGATCGCTGGCTTCAAACAGACGCACACCCGGATCGCCATGACGCAGTTTGCCGCCCACTTCAGCCTGGAACTTGTTCCATGCCTGCGGTGAGTTCCAGCCCGGCGCCCAGGCAAATGGAATCTGCGAACGCGGTGCGCTGGGCTGGTTGTTCCCTTCCATCGAGAAGGCAAACATGGTGTCTTTATCTTGCGGCTGACGCGGTTCATGCACGCTGATGTTGGCGCGCATCGCTGTACGGCCACTGTTGCGGTGCGGTGAACGTGCCAGTTTTTGACCGCGGATACGGAAGCTGGCGTCTGGCGCAGCATCCTTAATGCCTTTCAGCTGTGGCAGCGCCGCAACGGTGGCATCAATCACGTGATCCAGCTGAGTCCAGTCGATGTGACGGCTCTCAACCGCGCTGTGCAGCGAACGCAACCAGCGCCAGCTCTCTAGCATCACTACGCTGTCATCGTAATAAGCGGGATCGTAAACCTGGAAGAAGCGCTGCGCGCGGCCTTCGTGGTTGATTGAGGTGCCATCGCTCTCCGCAAAGCTGGCGGTTGAAAGTACCAAACCGGCTTTTTCCAGCGTTGCGGTACGCTGATGATCGACCACAATCACGTTAGCGGTAGTATCGAGCGCCGCATCCACGTTGGCTTTCGGTGCATGACGATAGAGATCGTTTTCCAGCACCACCAGCGCATCGGCTTCGCCTTTGCTCAGCTGTTCCAGCGCGCTGTCCAGCGATTGACCGCCCATCAGGCCGAGGCCAAAGCTGTTCGCCGCACCCGCGAGGAAGGTAATACCGACATCGGCACCGCGCGCTTTCAGGGCTTTTGCCACGTTAGCAGCAGCTTCAATCATCGCGATGCTACCGGAATGGGTACCGGAGATAATCAGCGGTTTTTTTGCACCTGCCAGCGCCTGAACCACCACATCAACTTTGCCGTTGAGTTTGCTGTCGAAGCCGCTGACTGCCGGCGCGCTTTCATCCAGTGCATTGGCAATCGCGAAGCCGAGACGAGCTTGATCTTCCACCGGTGCGCGATAGCTCCACGCAGCGATATCATCCAGTCGGGTTTCGTCGACGTTGGTTACGAACAGCGGATGTTTGGCATGCTGACCGATGTTAAGGATTGCCGCGATCTGCCAGTCAGCCACTTTCTGTGCCGCAGCCATCTCACGCGCTTTACCTTTTACTGCCTGACGTACAGACAACGCCACGCGCGCGCCAACCTGAGTCAAATCTTCGCCCAGCACCAGCACCGCATCGTAGCTCTCAATTTCGCGCAGTGATGGCGTGTAGATGCCGCCGTCCTGCAGGACTTTTAGCATCAGCTCAACGCGAGCTTGCTCACCGGCTGGCATTCCGGTTGAGAAGTTTTCTGCGCCAACCAGCTCACGCAACGCGAAGTTGCTTTCAATGCTGGCGCGCGGAGAACCGATACCGATCACTTTTTTCGCCCGACGCAACACATCCGCCGCCGCATTCACCGCTTGTTCAGCATTCAGGCTGACCCAATCGTTGCCGCGTTGCTGTACCGGATGACGTGGGCGATCTTTGCGGTTGACGTAGCCGTAACCGAAACGACCGCGATCGCAGAGGAAATAGTGGTTTACGGTGCCGTTATAGCGGTTTTCGATACGACGCAATTCGCCATAGCGTTCGCCCGGGCTGGTGTTACAACCCACGCTGCACTGCTGACAGATGCTTGGTGCGAACTGCATATCCCATTTACGGTTATAGCGTTCGGAGTGCGTTTTATCGGTGAAAACGCCGGTCGGACAGATTTCCACCAGGTTACCGGAGAATTCGCTTTCCAGCGTGCCATCTTCCGGACGACCAAAATAGACGTTGTCGTGAGCGCCATAGACGCCAAGATCTTTGCCATCGGCATAATCTTTGTAGTAACGCACGCAGCGATAGCAGGCGATACAGCGGTTCATTTCATGAGAAATGAACGGGCCGAGGTCCTGATTCTGGTGGGTACGTTTAGTGAAGCGATAACGACGGAAACTGTGTCCGGTCATTACCGTCATATCCTGCAGATGGCAGTTACCGCCCTCTTCGCACACCGGGCAGTCGTGCGGATGGTTGGTCATCAGCCATTCCACCACGCTTTCACGAAACTCTTTCGCTTCGCCATCGTCGATGGAGATAAAGGTGCCGTCCGACGCTGGTGTCATGCAGGACATGACAAGGCGACCGCGGGTATCTTCGGCATTCTGGAATTGCTTCACCGCGCACTGGCGGCAGGCCCCTACGCTTCCCAGCGCCGGATGCCAGCAAAAATAAGGAATATCAAGGCCCAGAGAGAGACACGCCTGTAGCAGGTTGTCCGCTCCGTTCACATCATATTCTTTACCGTCTACATGGATTGTAGCCATAGTGAACATGCTTCCGTAAGGCTCGCCCTAAGACGAGCGTTAAACATCTAATTCTTTCCCCACGCCATGTCGGCATGAGGTGAATTCCGTGTACGGCGGCTGATTACCAGCGCGCTTTCAGCAGGTTGGGCTGAATACCGCCGATAGCTCGGGTATTGCCAAACACCTGCGGCGCAATGCCAGCTTCAAACTCTTCACGGAAATATTTAATCGCGCTCTGCAATGGTTCGACGGCGCCCGGTGCGTGGGCACAGAAGGTTTTGCCTGGGCCAAGCTGGCGGCAGAGTTGCTGCAGGGTTTCAATATCACCCGGCTGACCTTTCTTCTGCTCCAGCGCTCGCAGGATCTTCACGCTCCATGGCAATCCATCACGGCACGGCGTACACCAGCCACAGGATTCGCGCGCAAAGAACTCTTCCAGATTACGCACCAGCGAAACCATGTTGATTTCGTGATCAACCGCCATCGCCAGCGCAGTACCTAAACGGCTGCCAGCTTTGCCAATACTGGCAAATTCCATCGGCAGATCGAGATGCTGATCGGTGAGGAAGTCAGTTCCTGCGCCGCCTGGCTGCCAGGCTTTGAATTTCAGGCCATCGCGCATGCCACCGGCGTAATCCTCAAGGATTTCACGTGCGGTGGTGCCGAACGGCAATTCCCAGACGCCAGGATTTTTTACGCGGCCAGAAAAGCCCATCATTTTGGTGCCGGTGTCTTCGCTGGTAGAGATGTTTTTGTACCAGTCAACGCCGTTAAGGAAGATGGCAGGCACGTTCGACAGCGTTTCCACGTTGTTCACGCAGGTCGGCTTGCCCCACACGCCGGCACTGGCCGGGAATGGCGGCTTAGAGCGCGGGTTCGCACGACGTCCTTCCAGCGAGTTAATCAGTGCTGTCTCTTCACCGCAGATATAACGACCTGCGCCGGTGTGGACGATCAGCTCGAAATCAAAACCGGTACCAAGAATATTTTTGCCGAGGTAGCCCGCTTCGGTAGCTTCAGCAATCGCGCGACGCAGATTAACGGCCGCTTCGATGTACTCACCACGTAAGAAGATATAGCCACGGTAGGCTTTCAACGCGAACGCACTGATCAGCATGCCTTCCACCAGCTGGTGCGGCAGTTGCTCCATCAGCAAGCGGTCTTTGTAAGTGCCCGGCTCCATTTCATCGGCATTACACAGCAGGTAACGGATGTTCATGGATTCGTCTTTCGGCATCAAGCTCCACTTCAGGCCGGTGTTAAAGCCTGCACCACCGCGGCCTTTCAGGCCGGAGTCTTTTACCGCCGCGACGATTTCGTCCTGGCTGAAATCTTTCAACGCTTTTTCTGCGCCGACATAACCGTTTTTACTGCGATATTCATCGATCCAGATCGGCTGCTTGTCGTCACGGAGACGCCAGGTCAGTGGATGCGTTTCCGCAGTACGAATGATCTGTTTAATGGTCATTGATACTGCTCCAGCAAGTTGGCGATGCCTTCAGGCGTCAGATGAACGTGGGTATCTTCATCCACCATCATGGTTGGCCCTTTATCGCAGTTACCCAGGCAGCAAGTTGGCAGCAGCGTAAAGCGTCCATCCGCCGTAGTCTGGCCCGGCTTGATGTTCAGATTTTGCTCCAGCGCATCCTGAATCCCCTGATAACCCGTGATGTGGCACACCACGCTGTCACAGTAGCGAATAACGTGACGGCCAACCGGCGTACGGTAGATTTGGCTATAGAAAGTCGCTACGCCTTCAACATCACTGGCTGGAATCCCCAGAACATCTGCGATGGCGTTAATCGCGCCGTCCGGCACCCAGCCACGCTGTTTCTGCACGATCTTCAACGCTTCGATCGAAGCGGCGCGTGCATCTTCGTAATGGTGTTTCTCGTGCTCGATAGCGTGGTGCTCGGCCTCGCTCAGCACGAAGACCTCAGTAGGGTCGATGGTGTGAATAGCAATTTTTTGATCGTGCATAATTAGCGGTCCACGTCTGACATAACAAAATCGATACTACCGAGGTAAACGATCAAGTCGGATACCAGGCTGCCGCGGATCACCGATGGGATCTGCTGCAGATGCGGGAAGCTCGGCGTACGCACGCGGGTGCGATAGCTCATGGTGCTGCCATCGCTGGTCAGGTAGTAACTGTTGATCCCTTTGGTCGCCTCAATCATCTGGAAGGATTCGTTGGCCGGCATGATTGGGCCCCACGAAACCTGCAGGAAGTGAGTGATCAGGGTTTCAATGTGCTGCAGCGTGCGCTCTTTCGGCGGCGGCGTTGTCAGCGGATGGTCCGCTTTGAACGGGCCTTCAGGCATGTTGTTCAGGCACTGTTCCAGAATGCGCAGTGACTGCCACATCTCTTCCATTTTCAGCTGCACGCGGGTGTACGCATCACTGATGCCAGCGCCAACCGGAATTTCGAAATCGAAGTTTTCGTAACCTGAATATGGACGCCATTTGCGCACGTCAAAATCTAAACCAGTGGCGCGCAGACCTGCGCCGGTGGTGCCCCACGCCAGTGCTTCATCCATGTTGTACGCCGCAACGCCTTGCGAACGGCCCATCAACACGGTATTGCGCAGTGCGGCTTTGTCGTACTCTTTCAGACGCTTCGGCATCCAGTCGAGGAAGTCGCGCAGCAGACGTTCCCAACCTTTCGGCAGGTCATGCGCGACGCCGCCGATGCGGAACCACGCCGGGTGCATACGGAAACCGGTAATCGCTTCCACCACATCATAAATTTTCTGACGATCGGTAAAGGCGAAGAACACCGGCGTCATCGCGCCGACGTCCTGAATAAAGGTGGAGATATAGAGCAGATGGCTGTTGATGCGGAACAGTTCAGACAGCATCACGCGGATCACATTGACGCGATCCGGCACGGTAATGCCCGCCAGTTTTTCCACCGCCAGCACGTACGGCATTTCGTTCACGCAGCCGCCGAGGTACTCGATACGGTCGGTGTACGGAATGTAGCTGTGCCAGGATTGGCGCTCGCCCATCTTCTCCGCGCCACGATGGTGGTAGCCGACATCGGGAACGCAATCGACGATTTCTTCACCATCTAACTGCAGAATGATGCGGAAAGCACCGTGCGCAGAGGGGTGGTTCGGACCGAGGTTGAGGAACATGAAGTCCTCATTAGTGGTGCTGCGCTTCATGCCCCAATCTTCAGGCTTGAAGGTCAGCGCCTCCATCTCCAGATCTTCTTTCTGCTTGGTCAGCTCGAAGGGATCGAACTCGGTAGCGCGCGCCGGATAATCTTTACGCAGTGGATGGCCTTCCCACGTCTGCGGCATCATGATGCGCGTCAGGTGCGGGTGACCATTGAAAGTGATGCCAAACATCTCCCAGGTTTCGCGCTCATACCAGTTGGCGTTAGCGAAAATTTTGGTGATGGTTGGCACATTCAGATCGTTTTCAGATAAAGCGACCTTGAGCATGATGTCGCGGTTGCGTTCAATTGAAAGCAGGTGATAGAAAACGGAAAAATCCGCGGCGGGCAAACCGGCGCGGTTAGTGCGTAAACGCTCATCAAAACCGTGTAAGTCATACAGCATGACATAGGGCTTTGGCAGCTTGCGCAGGAATTCAACGATTTCTAATAGCTGTTCACGCTTCACCCAGACAACTGGAATCCCGGTGCGGGTAGCCTGAACGGTAAAGGCATCCGGCCCAAAACGGTTACGCAGCTCGCCGACCACTGGGTCATCCAGGTGATCGCGGGTTTGCCATGAAGGCTGAGCGAGATCTTGCGTGGTTAAATCAGTCATACGTTACTCACCATTCCGGCCTGTAATCAGGCGCTCAAAAGAAGGCGTCAGGATGGCGGCGCACATTAAATTGTGGTGTTTTGCTGTGGCCGTGGCTCCATCCGTGTACGGGAAGCTTAAACTTCGTCTGGCGATCTCAGGTTGGTGACGGCAATACGCTCGCCACGCTTTCTTTCACGCTCTGGCTGCATATTGGCGCGATAAACACCCTGATCACCGACCACCCAAGACAGTGGACGACGCTCTTTGCCAATAGACTCGCGCAGCAGCAGCAATGCCTGCATATACGCTTCTGGACGCGGCGGGCAGCCAGGAATGTACACGTCAACCGGCAGGAATTTATCCACCCCCTGCACCACCGAGTAGATGTCATACATGCCACCCGAGTTAGCGCATGCGCCCATGGAAATCACCCATTTCGGCTCTAGCATTTGGTCATATAAACGCTGAATAACCGGCGCCATTTTGGTAAATGGCGTACCGGCGATCACCATGAAGTCAGCCTGACGTGGCGAGGCGCGCATAACTTCGGCGCCAAAACGTGCCACGTCATGCACTGCGGTGAAGGATGTGGTCATTTCCACGTAGCAACAGGAAAGGCCGAAGTTATACGGCCAGAGTGAGTTTTTACGACCCCAGTTCACCATGTCATGCAGGGCGTGCTCGAGCTTGCCCATGTAGACGCTACGGTGAACGTGTTGCTCCAGCGGATCGGTAACCGTTTCCTGTTTCTGTAGAGGATAACGATCGTTATCGCCGCCCCCGTTCGGGTCTACGCGTGTCAGCGTGTAGTCCATCTTATTGCCTCGCTTTTACTGCTTATGAGGGTTGGTGTGGCTGTGACTGACCGGGACAGATTTGACCACTACGCGACGACGCGCAGGAGCCCAATCCAGCGCACCGATGCGCACCAGATAAACCAGGCCTGCCAAGAGCACCAAAATGAAAATTGCGGCTTCGACAAAGCCGACCCAACCGCTTTCGCGGATGGAAGTCGACCATGCGTATAAATAGAGGGCTTCGACGTCGAATATGACGAAGAACATCGCAACCAGATAGAATTTTGCAGAGAGGCGAATATGAGTGTCACCGACCGACTCAATACCCGATTCGAACGGGGTGTCCTTGTGTCGCGCACGCGCACGACCACCTAACAACCAGCCCCCGGTCAACATAAAGGCACACAGGCCGAATGCGATAACGATAAAAACAATAAATGCCCAGTGATGAGCGATCACTTCTGTAGTTGTCGACATACTCTTTGCTTACTCATCAAAAGTGGTGATGGCATCCTGCGCTGTTGCAGCAAACACACCACATCGATTCAAGGGAAGGATAAAAAACCTTATAAATTTTGCTGTCATTAGCAATAAAGCAGCAATTTTATAGGGGTTTTTACTCCTTTCTATAACCTTTTGTCAACTTTGACAAAAGTATCCAAACATTATTTTACAGCTGCATCATATTATTAACATTCAACCCTCTGAGCGCCAGCTAAATCGCTTCAGTTTGTGAGGTTAATTTTAGTGTAGCGGGTATTCACATGCGTGGATCGTGCATTTAACAATCATATTTTGACAGGTCTCGCCCGAGATTCCCCCCCCTTATCAGGGGTATTTTTTTGATCTAAAGCACATAACTGGGTTTTATGCTGCAAAAAACAGCGGAGTGGACGGGCAATTGCCCTGGGAAAGTTGGCACGAATTGATAAAATCATTCCATGTGGAGCAAAAATGGAACACATTTCATTTTTAAGATGTTGAGTGAAATCTTTTTCTGGAAATCGCTCTAAAAAGGATGTGTTAAAAGGCATAAAAAAAGCCTTAGCGGATAATTATCCAGCTAAGGCTTTTTTTTATCAGTTTTAACAATTAACCGGTATTCCAATTGAGAGGAATTACCAGTAACTGCAACCCTTACTCTTCATCATCCAGTAACAAGGTACCGTCTGGATTAGCACTCAGATTATAAGGATCGTTGGTGGACTGCATGGCATTGAAGATCGCCAGCGCCAGTTCGTTATCGCTGTCTGGATTACGGCACAGCAGATACTGGGTGTCAGGCAATACTGGCAAACCTTCTGCCGCGCCCATCACGCGCAGTTCTGGACTCATCATCTCAACAGGACGCGCTGTCACACCCAAACCGGCTTTAACCGCTGCACGGACGGCAGCCAGCGTTGAAGCAACATAGGAGATGCGCCACGGAATGCCAGCCTCGTTGAGGTGATCAATGGCCATATCACGATACGGGCTTGGCTCATCCAACAGAACCAAAGGAATGGCCTCTCCACGCTGGAAGATATAATCTGCCGCGCAGTACCACAATGTTGGTGAAGTACGCAGTACCTGATGAGTAAAGTTTCCTGGGCTGGACGTGGTCACAACCAGATCTACTTCACCTTGATTAAGCATTTCCATCATGAACGGGTTGCGCTTAACACGCACATCAATGGCCAGCTTCGGATAGACCGACGTTACGCGGTTAAGCAGGAACGGCAGAATGGTATCTGAGGTATCATCTGAAGCGCCAATGGTCAGAACGCCCTGGATGTTGCTGTACATTAAAGAGGTGCAAGCTTCGTCATTAAAACGAAGGATTTTCCTGGCGTAACCCAGCAGTTGAATGCCATGCTCCGTCAGCAATTTATTACGTCCATGTCTGGCAAACAGCTCTTTACCTACCAATTGTTCCAGACGTTGCATCTGCTGGCTCACTGCTGACTGCGTTCTGCACACGGCGGCAGCGGCTGCTGCAAAAGTGTTCAGATCGGCAACGGCAACAAATGTACGCAGCAGATCGAGGTCGAGATTCAGTATCGGACGATTTGCATTAGTCATGTTTTTTCTTCACTTATAAGATTTTTTAAAACTACTACCCTGGTGTATTACCCGACTTATCAAAGAGATAAGAGGCAATGGTGCTTAATGACAGCCCTGTGTGGAGCTGCCATGAAAAAAATTTTGTCAGGCGGATGCCGACGATCGCACCACTCTGAGATCAGAGCAGCGTCGTCATTATAGACAGCAGAACTTCTGGGCCGAAAACGTAAGTCGTACAGGTGCTGGAAGCTGCGTAGTTGTCTATGTATCCCGCGTAAAGTCCCTGCGGGTTAAAAAGAAATAACATCATGTTATGTAGATGCGAAGCGATAAAGTGCATCAAATAATAAATTATACTTAATCATTTTTACGCTATAAATGGAAATGTTTTTGTTCAAAACATCGCAATTTTTGACCAAAAGCCTTTTCGTACACATCCTGCCATAACGCTGCTCTTTTTTTAACCCCCCCAGGTTCTGAATCTCAAACACTTGCGTTAAAGATACAGCACAAATGCTATTTTACGCGTGTTTTACACTGCGTTGGAGCTAATGATGGTGCTTAATCCTGCTGATAAAAAGTGTATGAGAATGAACTCTATTTTATGACACCAGATAGCGCTTAATCATTACCAGACAATTTTTCGCCATCCAACAAGATTCATTTAACTATTTCGTCTGGTCGCTAATGTTTTTTTAAGCCAGTTTTGACTGAAAAATTTCTGAATAGTCTCGGATGTCGATGGAAGAAGGCATTTACACGTCAGGCACACCTTACCAGCGTTTAATATTAACATTCTTCACATTTGTGGACTAATGAACCAGATTAATCGATTTCCAATGACTTTTACGCCACGTGAAAGGGGAAAAAATGGCAAACACGCCAAAACCAAGCGCTGCCCTTCTTTTGTTAAGGTGAGAAGAGTAAATTGGGCGAGTTTGATTTTTGGTGGCAGGTTAAAGGACTCTGCCCATAAAGGCGGTAACAATGAATTTTCAAATTGATAAATCCGGCAAGCTGGAAAATGTCTGTTATGACATCCGTGGCCCGGTACTGAAAGAAGCTAAACGTCTCGAAGAAGAAGGCAACAAAGTTCTCAAGCTGAACATCGGCAACCCTGCCCCGTTTGGTTTCGAAGCACCTGATGAAATTCTGGTCGATGTCATTCGCAATCTGCCGAGCTCGCAGGGTTATTGCGATTCAAAGGGGCTGTATTCGGCGCGTAAAGCGATCATGCAGCATTACCAGGCGCGTGACATGCGCGATGTCACTGTCGAAGACATCTATATAGGTAACGGCGTATCCGAACTGATTGTGCAAGCGATGCAGGCATTGCTCAACAGCGGTGATGAAATGCTGGTGCCTGCGCCGGATTATCCGCTGTGGACCGCTGCCGTTTCATTGTCGAGCGGTAAAGCGGTGCATTATTTGTGTGATGAATCAGCAGGTTGGTTCCCTGACCTGGATGATATTCGCAGCAAGATCACCCCGCGCACGCGTGGCATTGTCATCATTAACCCGAATAACCCGACCGGCGCGGTTTACAGCAAAGAGTTGTTGCTTGAAATTGTTGAAATTGCGCGCCAGCACAATCTGATTATTTTCGCCGATGAAATCTACGACAAGATTCTCTACGACGAAGCACAACATCATTCGATTGCTGCGCTGGCCCCCGATCTGCTGACGGTGACCTTTAACGGCTTGTCCAAAACCTATCGCGTGGCGGGTTTCCGTCAGGGCTGGATGGTTTTGAATGGTCCGAAGAAACACGCCAAAGGATACATTGAAGGGCTGGAGATGCTGGCGTCGATGCGCCTGTGTGCCAACGTTCCTGCACAACACGCGATTCAGACCGCATTGGGTGGATATCAAAGCATTAGTGAATTTATCGCGCCCGGCGGACGTTTGTATGAACAGCGCCAGCGTGCGTGGGAATTGATTAATGATATTCCCGGCGTCAGCTGTGTGAAGCCGCAAGGTGCGCTCTATATGTTCCCGCGTATTGACGCGAAGAAATTCAACATCTTCGACGATCAGAAGATGGTGCTGGATTTCCTGTTGCAGGAAAAAGTGCTGCTGGTTCAGGGCACCGCGTTCAACTGGCCGTGGCCGGATCACGTACGCATCGTTACGCTGCCGCGCGTGGACGATTTGGAAATGGCCGTCAGCAAGTTTGGTCGTTTCTTACAAGGGTATCGCCAGTAAATTGTGACGCGTATACTGTTCGCATTTCGGGGAAAAGATATCTTCCCCGCCGTGCGAACAGGAACCTTCCATGACTCGTAGCCATTTTTTCGCCCACCTCTCCCGTCTCAAACTGATTAACCGCTGGCCATTAATGCGCAATGTGCGCACTGAAAACGTTTCCGAGCATAGTCTGCAGGTGGCGATGGTTGCTCACGCGCTCGCCATCATCAAAAACAAAAAGTTTAACGGCAACCTCAACGCCGAGCGCATTGCCATGCTAGCGCTGTATCACGATGCCAGCGAAGTACTGACCGGGGATTTACCGACGCCGGTGAAGTACTACAACGCGCAAATTGCGCACGAATATAAAAAGATCGAGAAAATTGCCCAGCAGAAACTCATCGATATGCTGCCGCCCGAACTGCAGGACGCTTATCGGCCGCTGATAGATGAACACATGCATAGCGAAAGTGAACAATCCGTGGTTAAGCAAGCGGATGCACTTTGCGCCTATGTGAAGTGTCTGGAAGAGTTGTCGGCGGGTAATAACGAGTTTTTGCTGGCCAAAGCGCGCCTGGAGAAAACCCTGACGCAGCGGCGCTCGCCGGAAATGGATTATTTTGTTGAGGTGTTTATTCCCAGCTTTAGCCTATCGCTGGATGAAATCTCACAGGATACGCCGCTGTAAAAAAACGGGCCGCAGCGGCCCGTTTTTTTATGCGGTGATAGAAAGGGTAAATTCACCGCTATCTTCTTTAGTGACATTTAACGGTTCAAGCGAAGCGACGCGGAAGGTGACTTCATCAATGCGCGGCGCATCGGCTGGCGCATTTATAGCGATCACCGCACTGCCCGCATCCAATCCTGAAATGATGCCCGCTGGCGCATCCTCAACCACCACGCATTGCGTCGCTGAAAGCCCCAAACGCTCGGCGCCCAGCAAATAAGGCTCGGGATTCGGCTTACCGTGCTTGATGTTCTCCGCAGTGATGAACACCTCTGGCATGGGTAGATTGGCGGCTTTATGGCGCGCATAGGCAACAGGGATCGACCCCGATGTGACAATCGCCCATGGGATCTGCAACTCGTTCAACGTTGACAGTAACGCTAATGCGCCCGGAATCGCCTGTACGCCATGCGTGTCTTCCGCTTCGAGGCGTTCAAGCCAGAGAAATTCCGCCTGAATCGCCTCTTCAGATTGTCCCGCCATGAAATGGCGCAGCGAGTTGATCGCAGGCTTCCCATGGATATAGCTCAGGACCTCTTCCGCAGACAAACCATGGCGCTCACCCCACAATGACCATGCGCGAATCACAGCAGGCAGTGAATCCACCAGCGTACCGTCTAAATCAAACAGAAAACCCCTGTACTTCACGCGTCGCTCCTTATTCAGGCATTGATAATCTGCGCGATCTCATTCGCGCTGAGATGATATTGACGCGGACAAGTGTGCCACACCGTAAGCATGCGTTGGTATTTTTCCCACATCGGCGTTTGGGCATTGAAGCCGTGTGTGCCGGAATCAAAATGGGTATAGCGCCCTTCAACGTTCACCATAAAACGCACGTAGCCGAGATAACGCGCTTCGGTGGCCGCATCAAAGCCGAGAAACGCCAGGCGACGCTCATCAATCGCGCTGCCATCTTTGAGGTTCGACCACGAAACATGCAGCGCATGATGCATTTCCATAATATCGATCAGTAAGCGACAGGTCGCTTCGGTTAGCTCGCCGAATTCCTTATCGAGCTCGCGTAACTGCAAGCCATAGCCGCGTTCAATAATGGTTTGATAACGACGATAGCGCTCGGCGTTATCGGGTTCCAGCATGGCCATCATTTTGTATTGATTGGAGAGGATCAATCGTTGTGCGTGGGTCATTTCCATGGTTTGCTCCCGGGCCAGGCGGCCGCTTAAGATTTAAACAATGAAGAAATGATTACACAAGGAGAGTGATGCGTGTATGTCCGCACCACTTTTCTTTGATTTGAACCGGGATTTGGCTCAAATTCTCTGGCAGGTAAAAGCGTCCGCGGATCAAAGATCGTCGAGGAAAGTGCGATCAAGCTGTTTAAACGCGCGCTTCAACACATCGGCGAGCGACTGATATGTCGGCTTACCGTCAACGGGTGCAATCGCCTGCCCCGCTTCTTGCAGTTTGGTACGCACTTCATGGAACCACTGCAGCAGCGTCGGCGGCAACGGCGTTACCGAACGTTTACCTAACCACCATAATCCTTGCATCGGCAGGCTGCAGGCAAACAGCGCGGTGGCAATTGCTGGACCAAGTTGTCCCCCCATCGCGATTTGCCATGTCAAGGTGAAAATCGCCAGCGGCGGCATAAAGCGAATGGCAAAACGCGTTGCATTCACCACGCGATTTTCAGGAAATACCGGCGCCAGGCGCTTGTCTGCAGGCCAGGTCTTCATGTATCGCTGTCCGCGCTGGAACAAGCCGAACCAGCCGGGTTTGTCTGTCTCATTCGCCATGATAGACCTCAACTAAATCTGCAATATTTAAAATAAACCGATAACTACACAACTTTACGTGACATCCTTCAAAAGTTTTTGTCTTTGCGGGTGACAGTGAGTATTCTGACGCCGTTTGAGTAACATTACCGGAAGCTTTAGCTCAATAAAAGAGCGGCCAGAGCCATGTTTCGCTAAGTGCTTATCAAAAATAAGCGTAAAATCACCAAAATTTTTTGCATGTCACTGAATTTTTGACTAGCACATGATGTTTATCATTAACCTACCAGCTTTCATGGGCTACGCTGTTAGTCTGATTGCGTTTTTTTTAGCCACTATTTAACAAAAATAGGTACTTCCATGTCGACGAAGTTAGTTCTGGTTCTGAACTGCGGCAGTTCTTCACTTAAGTTTGCCATCCTTAACCCTGTTACCGGCGACGAATACCTCTCCGGTTTGGCTGAATGTTTCCATTTACCGGAAGCACGTATTAAGTGGAAACTGGACGGCAGCAAACAAGAAGCTCAGCTTGGCGCGGGTGCGGCACACAGCGAAGCACTGAATTTCATGGTCAAAACTATTCTGGCACAAAAACCAGAGCTTTCGGCACAAATCGCTGCAATCGGCCATCGTATTGTTCACGGCGGCGAGCAGCTGACCAAATCAGTCATCATCGACGAATCTGTTATTCAGGGCATCAAAGACGCCTCTTCTTTTGCGCCGCTGCACAATCCTGCGCATCTGATCGGTATAGATGAAGCGCTGAAAAACTTCCCACATCTTTCTGATAAAAATGTCGCGGTTTTTGACACCGCATTCCATCAGACAATGCCGGAAGAGTCCTATCTCTATGCTCTGCCGTACAAATTGTATAAAGAGCACGGCGTTCGTCGCTACGGCGCACACGGCACCAGCCACTACTATGTGACGCAGGAAGCCGCGAAAATGCTGAACAAACCCGTTAGCGAACTGAACGTCATCACCTGCCACTTGGGTAATGGCGGTTCCGTTTCTGCTATTCGCAATGGTCAGTGTGTTGATACTTCCATGGGCCTGACGCCATTGGAAGGTTTGGTGATGGGCACGCGCAGTGGCGACATCGATCCTGCGATTATCTTCTTCCTGCATGATGCCCTGGGCATGAGCGTTGATGCCATCAATAAGTTGCTGACCAAAGAGTCTGGCCTGTTAGGTCTGACCGAAGTCACCAGCGACTGCCGCTATGTGGAAGACAACTACAGCACCAAAGAAGATGCTAAGCGTGCGATGGATGTGTTCTGCCACCGCCTGGCGAAATACATCGGCAGCTACACTGCGCTGATGGAAGGCCGTCTGGACGCCGTGGTCTTCACCGGTGGTATCGGTGAAAACGCGGCGATGGTGCGCGAGCTGGCGCTGCAGAAACTGGGTCTGCTCGGCTTCGAAGTCGATCACGAGCGCAACCTGGCAGCACGCTTCGGCAAATCGGGTTTCATCAACAAAGAAGGCACGCGCCCAGCCGTGGTGATCCCAACCAACGAAGAGTTGGTGATTGCTCAAGACGCCGCGCGTCTCACCGCTTAAAAACACTTCTCTCCGTCAGCTTAGGCTGACGGAGTTGTTTTAGACAGTCTGCAACACCTGAGAGGTTTCTATCGTGTCACGTACAATTATGCTCATTCCTACCGGCACCAGCGTCGGTCTGACCAGCGTCAGCCTCGGCGTGATCCGTGCCATGGAGCGCAAAGGCGTGCGCCTGAGCGTATTCAAGCCAATTGCCCAGCCACGTGCGGGTGGCGATGCGCCAGACCAAACCACCAGCATTATCCGTAAAAGCTCCGCAATTCCTGCCGCAGAACCGCTGCAGATGTCACGCGTTGAGTCGCTGCTTGGATCTAACCAGCAAGACGTGTTGATGGAAGAGATCATTGCCAACTATCACGCAAACGCTAAAGACGCGGAAGTGGTGCTGGTTGAAGGTTTGGTCCCCACGCGTAAACATCAGTTCGCATCTGCTCTGAACTATGAGATCGCTAAAACCCTGAACGCCGAAATCGTCTTCGTGATGGCGCTTGGCAACGATTCTCCGGCGCAGCTTAAAGAGCGTATCGAACTGACGCAAAGCAGCTTTGGCGGCAGCAAAAACAAAAACATCACTGGCGTGATCATCAACAAACTGAATGCGCCGGTGGATGAGCAAGGTCGTACGCGCCCGGATCTGTCAGAAATTTTTGATGACTCCTCTAAAGCCAGCATCGCCAACATCGATCCAAAGCAGCTGTTTGCCAACAGTCCGCTGCCGGTGCTGGGTTGTGTACCGTGGAGCTTTGATCTGATCGCCACTCGCGCCATCGATATGTGCCGTCACCTGAACGCCGATATCATCAACGAAGGTGAAATCCAGACGCGCCGTGTGAAATCTGTCACCTTCTGTGCGCGTAGCATTCCACACATGCTGGAGCACTTCCGTCCGGGTTCACTGCTGGTAACCTCCGCCGATCGTCCTGATGTGCTGGTTGCCGCCTGTTTGGCCGCGATGAACGGCGTAGAAATCGGTGCAGTGCTGTTGACCGGTGGCTATCAGATTGAAGCGCCCATCGCACGCCTGTGCGAACGCGCGTTCCAGACCGGCCTGCCGGTGTTTATGGTGAAAACCAACACCTGGCAGACGTCGCTTAGCCTGCAAAGCTTTAACCTCGAAGTCCCGACTGACGATACGCAGCGCATCGAGAAAGTGCAGGAGTACGTAGCTAGCTTCATCAATGAAGATTGGGTGGAATCGCTGACCGCCACGTCCGAGCGCAGCCGTCGCCTGTCTCCACCGGCATTCCGCTACCAGCTCACCGAGCTGGCGCGCAAAGCCGGCAAACGCATCGTGCTGCCAGAAGGCGACGAGCCGCGTACCGTCAAAGCGGCAGCAATTTGCGCCGAACGCGGCATCGCTACCTGTGTGCTGCTCGGCAATCCGGAAGAGATTCAGCGTGTTGCGGCGGCGCAGGGTGTTGAACTCGGCACAGGCATCGTGATCGTGGATCCAGAAGTAGTACGTGAAAACTACGTGCCACGTTTGGTTGAGCTGCGTAAGAGCAAAGGCATGACCGAAGTGGTGGCGCAGGAGCAGCTGGAAGACAACGTGGTGCTCGGCACCATGATGCTGGAGAGCGGCGAAGTTGACGGTCTGGTCTCCGGCGCGGTTCACACCACTGCGAATACCATTCGTCCACCGCTGCAGCTGATCAAAACCGCGCCAAACAGCTCGCTGGTGTCGTCAGTGTTCTTCATGCTGCTGCCGGAGCAGGTTCTGGTGTATGGCGACTGCGCCATCAACCCGGATCCCAATCCAGAACAGCTGGCAGAGATCGCGATTCAGTCTGCCGATTCAGCCAAAGCCTTTGGTATCGATCCACGCGTCGCGATGATCTCCTACTCAACCGGTAACTCCGGTGCCGGTAGCGACGTAGAGAAAGTGCGTGAAGCCACGCGCATCGCGCAGGAAAAACGCCCGGATCTGGTGATCGATGGTCCGCTGCAGTACGACGCCGCGATTATGGAAGACGTCGCCAAATCCAAAGCGCCAAACTCTGCGGTTGCCGGCCGCGCTACCGTGTTCATCTTCCCGGATCTGAACACCGGTAACACCACTTACAAAGCGGTACAGCGTTCTGCCGATCTGATCTCCATCGGACCGATGCTGCAAGGCATGCGTAAGCCGGTGAACGACCTGTCGCGCGGCGCACTGGTGGATGATATCGTCTACACCATCGCATTGACGGCGATTCAATCGCAGCAGGCCGAAGGCTAATCCCCTTTCCCGCCCACCAAAAAAGCATGCACTTCGGTGCGTGCTTTTTTTTTGCCCCGTACTTCACTGGCATAAACCTCACGCTGCGCTAACACTGATTGAAGTCTGCCGCTAATTGCGAGGTGAATAATGAGCAACAGTGATGTGCACCGCCGTCGTTTACAAGCCACGCCGCGCGGCGTAGGTGTGATGTGTGATTTCTATGCGGTGAAAGCCGAGAATGCCACGGTTTGGGATCAGCATGGCCGCGAATACACCGATTTTTCCGCAGGCATCGCAGTGCTTAACACCGGGCATCGTCACCCGAAAGTGATGGCTGCGGTGCAACAGCAGCTAGAATGCTTTACCCACACCGCATTTCAAATCATCCCTTATGAGAACTACATTCATCTCGCTGAGCGACTAAATGCGCTGGTGCCGATTAGCGGGCCGGTGAAAACCACCTTTTTCTCAACCGGTGCTGAAGCGGTCGAAAACGCGGTCAAAATCGCGCGTGCGGCCACCGGTCGGCCCGGCATCATCGCCTTCACCGGCGCGTTTCATGGCCGCACCAATATGACAATGTCGCTGACCGGGAAAGTGGTGCCGTATAAAACCGGCTTCGGCCCCTTCGCCAGCCCGGTGTTTCACGCGCGCTATCCCAACGCGCTGCACAAGGTCAGCGTGAGCGATGCGCTCGACAGCCTGGAAGCGATTTTCCGCAGCGATATCAGCCCGCAGCAGGTGGCAGCCATTATCTTTGAACCGGTTCAGGGCGAAGGCGGTTTCTACGATGCGCCGCCAGAGTTTGTCGTTGCGCTGCGGGAGTTGTGCGATCGCCACGGCATATTGCTGATCGCCGATGAGATCCAGAGCGGTTTTGCGCGCACCGGCAAGCTGTTCGCCAGCGACTATTACGCCGTGCAGCCCGATATCATCACCATGGCGAAAAGTCTGGCCGGCGGTTTCCCGCTCTCGGCGGTATCGGGACGCGCAGAAGTCATGGATGCGCCAGAACCCGGCGGCCTGGGCGGAACCTATGCTGGCAGTCCACCGGCGATTGCGGCGGCGCTGGCGGTGTTAGACATTATCGAAGAAGAGGCGCTGTGCAGCCGCGCCAACCAGCTTGGCAGCCGATTAAAACAGACGTTGCAGCAAGCAGATTGTAAAGCGCTGGCGGAGATTCGTGGTTATGGCTCAATGATGGCGGCGGAATTCAATGATGCGGCGGGCAAGCCGTCGGCGGAGATTGCCAAAGCTATTCAGCAGCAGGCGCTGGAAAAAGGTTTGATTCTGCTAACCTGTGGCGTGTACGGCAACGTGATCCGCTTCCTCTATCCGCTGACTATTCCCGATGCGCAGTTCGAGGATGCGTTAGCACTGTTGGCGGGGATTCTGCGGGAGCATTAACAATGGTGTGTATAAGGTCGCCAAAAATGGCGACCTTACGGCAGGATTACGCTTCGCTGCTCTGTTTACGACGTGCAGCATCACTGTTTCGGCTCAGCCACAGCGACAGCGCCTTAAGCGAATCATCGGTGAACTCGTCACAGCGCGCGGTGATCTCTTCCGGCGTCATCCAGAAGATCTCATCCACTTCCTCTTCCTGCATGGCAAACGGGCCATGGGAAACGCAGCTGAACAGCCCGCCCCATACGCGGCAATGCTGATCTTCAAAATAGAACTGGCCGTGTTCGGCGAATGGAACGGCCGCGATACCCAATTCCTCTTCCGCTTCACGACGCGCCGATTCCAGCAGGTCTTCCCCACTCTGCACCACGCCACCGGCAGTGGCGTCCAGCATACCCGGCATGAAGTCTTTGATTTCAGTACGACGCTGCACCAGAATTTTGCCCATGCCATCGTGCACCACAATATAAGTAGCGCGATGACGCAGACACTGCGCACGCATCTGCGCACGGCTGGCCTGCGCAATGACTTCGTTCTCTTCGTTAACGATATCAACCCACTCGATACCGTCACCTGCCGTTTGATCCACCATCCGTAACCCTTTTCTGTTTTCGGCGTGCCCAGCACGCGCCTGTTTGCCATGCTTTATTAGAATGAGCGGTAAGGTAAAGCGTTCTTTTCGCCATCGCAAGGCGCATCGTGCTCAGCGTGTTTTACCCGATTCCGCTAACCAGAGTTGCACCGAAGCACGCTGCCACTGGAACTCAGCATAGTGTTGTAGCTTCACCGGCAGCGCATCGCCGTGCAGCGCCAGGCGATTAATCATCACGGCTAAATCGGTATCCGCAATCGACCATTCGCCAAACAGATTTTGCTGTCCATCAGGCAAAAGGCGCTGCACCGCAGCAATGAGTTTGTTGGCAGCTTGCTCACCCGCCGGCGTAAGCGGCGCAAAGCGTTCGCCGGCGAACAGCACTTCGGTTGGACGCTCCGAGCGTAGCGCCATTAAGTCGCTGCGCAGCCATGCCTGCACTTCGCGCGCATGCGCCCGTTTCTCACGATCGCGCGGATAGAGCCGCTCGAACTCTGGCGCCGGAAAACGCTCTTCCAGATACTCAGCAATCGCTGAAGATTCCGTCAGCAGCACATCATCGATTTGCAGCGTCGGCACGCGGCAGGTCAGCGACAGCGCGCGGTATTCCTCATCCCACTGCGCATTCCGCGATAAATCGACGCGCTTGAGGGTGAAGGGAATGCCCTTCTCGGTGAGCGCAACATAAACCGACATGGCGTAAGGGCTGAAAAAGCAAGAATCTGACCACAAAGTAATGGTTGGATAATTCATTGGCTGCCTCAGAAAAGCGTCAGGTGTGCATCATGTTTACCGATTTTTATTTATTAAGGCAATGGTGCGCTGGTCGGATCTTTAGCGGCTAAGACCAGCGCTGACTTTTCCTTTTTCTTCATAAGCGTAAGCCGAGTCACGCCACGCGCACGCTTCTCTTCTATGCTCAATCTGAGCAGATAAAAAATGACAAGGAGGCTCAACATGCATTTACTGATCACCGGCGGCACCGGCCTGATTGGCCGCCATCTGATTCCGCGTCTGTTGCAGCTTGGCCATCAGGTGAGCGTCGTCACGCGCGATGTCGCCGCCGCACGCGAGAAACTCGACGCCAGCGTAGCGCTGTGGTCCGGCATCAATCAGCAAACCGATTTAAACGGTATTGATGGTGTGATTAATCTTGCGGGCGAACCGATCGCCGATAAACGCTGGACCGAACAGCAGAAGCAGCGGCTGTGCGAAAGTCGCTGGCAGATCACCGAGCAGCTGGTCTCGCTGATTCACGCCAGCAGCAATCCTCCGCAATTTTTGATTTCCGGCTCGGCTACCGGCTTTTATGGCGATACCGGCGACCTGGTGCTGACCGAAGAGGATCCGGGCCAGGATGAATTTACCCATACGCTGTGCGCACGTTGGGAACAATTGGCGTTAACTGCACAGAGCGATCGCACGCGCGTCTGTTTGCTGCGCACCGGCGTGGTGCTGGCGAAAGAAGGCGGCGCGTTATCGAAGATGAAACTGCCGTTTAAGCTTGGCGTAGGCGGTCCGATTGGTAGCGGCAAACAGTATTTACCGTGGATTCACATCGACGATTTGGTTAACGCGCTGCTGTGGTTAATCGATCACTCTGAACTGCGCGGCCCGTTCAACATGGTTGCGCCCTATGCGGTGCGCAATGAGCAGTTCGCCGCCACGCTCGGCCATGTGATGCATCGCCCAGCCTTTATGCGCACGCCCGCCAGCGCCATCAAGCTGATGATGGGGGAATCAGCGGTACTGGTGCTCGGCGGCCAACATGTGTTACCGAAGCGTCTGGAAGAGTCAGGCTTTGGTTTTCGCTGGTACGATTTGGAGGAAGCGTTGCGGGATGTCGTGTAGGGGCGCCATTAATGGCGCCCGCCTATCACAGATTAACTCCTTTGCTGCGCCACGCGTGATTTCACTGCCGCCGGTTCATGCGTATGTCCCGGCTGCGGCACGCGGATGATAAAGGTCAGCACGCCAGCAAACACGTACAGCGCGGTATACGCCCACACCACGCCGACGATATCGAAAAACGGCAGCAACACCGACGCAATCGCGGGCGCGACAAAATTACTCAGTCCGGCCGACAGGTTATAAATCGACACGGCGGCGCCTTTGTGATGCGGCTCCAGTGTCGGAAACACTGCGGTCATCGGCACGAAGGCGGCGACAAAAATTCCTAACATCACCGCCGGAATCAGCGCCACCCAGAAGTTATGTCCGGCATACAGCGGCAGGTAGTAAAACGCCAGACTGGAGATGGCCATACCGAGACAGCCAAACCAGCGCACCTGACGGATCCAACCCAGCTTCTCGCCGGTAATGCCCCAGAAGATGTTGGTAAAAATGGTAACGAAAAAGAACACCGCCCAGATTTGCAGCCATTCGGAAATGGTAAAACCAAGACGATCAACGAACAGCAGCGGCATGATAATGGCGAAACCAAACAGTGACAGCGTATTAATGATGCGAATCAGGCAGGCATAAAACACGTGCTGGTTGGTAAACAGAATAGTTACCGCCCGCGACATTTCGGTCATTTTATCGCGCATCGGCAAATTGACGCGCGAACGATCAACCGGCACATGGCGCAAGCTGAAATAGGCCAGCACGCCACCACAGGCAACCCAAATAATCGCCAGCCACAGCGTACCGGTTTCGCCGAGCATCGGGATGGTCAGACTCGGTAAATAGCTGCCGACCACACCGATACCGACGGAATACATTGCCCAGAACCAACCGGTGGCGGCCGCCAGTTTTTCACGCGGCAGCACCTGCACCAGCATCATCATGAATGAGTAAATGAATAGCGGATACGCCAGGCCGCGAATGCCGTAGAACAGCACCATCAGCGGATAGTTGCGCATGCCAAGACCCAACGACATAAACAGCGTGTGCATGACAATCCACAGCACGAAGCCAATCATCATGGCACGCTGGGGCGTAATCAGTTCCGCTACCACGCCCGATGCCCACGCCGCTAGCGCTGCCGCCAGTCCGTAGAAAGTAAATACTACCGCCGACTGCGCTGGCGTGAAGCCCATATCGGTGATGTGACGCGACAGAAATGCCATTTCAAAGCCGTCACCCGCCATAAAAATAGCGATGGCGAGGAAGCCCCAGAACATCTTTTTCGGTAAGCCAAACCAGTAATCATTCGATTGCATCTCATTCATCCTCTGTCTGGAATTATTCAGGCAACAACACTCGCGCCTGCTGCTGTTGTGCATAGAGCGTGCGGAACAGCTGCAATCGCTGCTGCAGCACCTTGCCGCGCGCAGCATCTGGTTGATATCGCGCCTGTACTGGCAGTTTGAGGCAAACTTCGCTCTCCACACCACCCGCAGCCAGCCACGCCAGACGCGCTGCCCCCAAAGCGCCGGACGCGCTGGCGGGATGCGTGACGATCGGCAGTTGCAGCACATCGGCGATCAACTGCGCCCACAACGTGCTGCGCGCCCCACCGCCGGTCAGGCTGCACTGCTGAATCTGGCGCTGCGCATCACCAAGCACCGCGAACCCGTCGGCCAGACCAAACGCTACGCCTTCAATTACTGCGTAGCCGAGCAGCGCACGCGGTGTTTCGTGGCGCAGATTGAAGAAAGAACCGGAGGCGTCAGGATCGTTGTGTGGCGTGCGTTCACCGGAAAGATAGGGCAGAAAAACCGGGGCATGACGCCGCTGCTCTTCACTGAGCTGTGCCATCTCTTCCATCAGTTGGCTTTCGGTAACGGAAAGCAGATTACACAGCCAGCGCAGGCAGCTGGCGGCACTGAGCATCACACTCATCTGGTGCCAGCGTCCGGGCAAGGCGTGACAAAAGGCGTGCACGCCCGATTGCGGATCGGCCAGCAAACGATCGTTGACGACAAAAATCACGCCGGAGGTACCCAGCGAGATAAAAGCATCACCCGGATTAACCGCGCCGACACCAACCGCCGATGCGGCATTGTCGCCACCGCCGCCCGCCACGCAGACCGCGGCCGACAAGCCCCATTCACTTGCCAGATCGGCTTTCAATGGGGCGCTCACCGCGCTGCCTTCCACCAGCGCCGGCATATTGGCGCGCGTAAGACCGGTGATGGCTAACAGTTCGTCGGACCAGTCGCGCTGAGCCACATCGAGCCACAACGTGCCTGCCGCGTCTGAAGGTTCACTGATAAATTGTCCGGTTAAACGCCAGCGTAGGTAGTCTTTCGGCAATAGCACTTTATCGATGCGACGGAAAATCTCAGGCTCATGTTCTGCCACCCAACGCAGTTTAGGTGCGGTGAAGCCCGGCATAATCATATTGCCGCTGAGCTGCATCATTTCCGGATGTTGGGCACTGAGCGCGGCACATTGCGGCGCGCTGCGCGTGTCATTCCACAGAATGCACGGGCGCAGCACCTTGCCCTGCGCATCCAGCAGCACCGCGCCGTGCATCTGCCCGGACAAACCCATCGCGCGAATCTCGCTCCAGGCCAGCGCGTCCTGCTGGCGCAATCCAGCAAGGACATCACTGCACGCTTGCCACCAGCGCTCGGGATCCTGTTCTGCCCAGTGCGCATGCGGGCGCTGCACGTTGAGCGTGGCGTGATTCGAGGCAATGATCTCACCCTGCGCATTGATGATCAGCGCTTTGAGCTCGGAGGTGCCAATATCAATCCCAAGATACATAACGCGCTCCTTACACCGCAGCCAGCATGCGTTCTGGCTGTTTCAGCCACAGTTGCAGATCCGCCACGCTGCGCGTCACCAGCGCATGAAACGCCTTGTCCTGTGCCAGTTCGCCAAATAGCGCGCTATCGCTGAGGAAAGCGTTCAGTGCATCGGAGCGGCTAAACTGCTGGCGCAGCGCATCGGCTTGCAGCACGCCATCCTGATAGGTGTAAGGCAAATCATCACTGGCCCAGCGTTGCAGGAACAGGAAGAACAGTGCAGGCAGCACGGCCGTGGCCGCCGGTTCTGCGCCACGCTGATAGCATTCGCGCAGTGTTGGCGTCACCATGCCGGGGATTTTCGACAAACCGTCCGCGCCAACACGTTGATTGGTGTCTTTAATGTAGGGATTGCTAAAACGCGCCAGAACCACATCGCGATAATCGGCTAAATCCAGCGGGCTCGGCGACAGCGATGGCATCACATCCTGGGTCACGTAGTCATAGGCCAGTTGGTAAATCGCCGGCTGACGCGTGCTGTCATCAATGTAATTGAGGCCAATCAGCGTGCCTGCCCAGGCAATCGCCGCATGCGTGGCGTTAAGGATGCGGATTTTCGCCTCTTCCCACGGCAATACCGATTCCACTAGCTCAACGCCAACCTTCTCCAGCGCCGGCCGACCGGCAATGAAGTCATCTTCAATCACCCATTGAATAAAGGATTCGGCCATCACCGATGCACCATCCTCTTTACCCGTAGCGGCTTTAACGCGCTCTGCCACATCCGGCGTTGGACGCGGCGTAATGCGATCCACCATGGTGTTGGGCGAGGTGGTATTTTCGCGCACCCAATTCGCTAAGGCGTTGTCACCTTTGGCGGTAAGAAACGCGAGGAAGCCGTGACGGAAACGTTCGCCGTTGTGGCGCAGGTTATCGCAGTTGAGCAGCGTAACGGGCGCGCCACCGTTGGCCACGCGCTGCGTGAGGATGCGTGCCAGCGCGCCATAAATCGTGCGGATGTCGCCTTTCACATCGGCCTGCACATCCGGTTGCGTCAGGTCCAGTTCGAATTCCGGTGTCAAATAGTAACCGGCTTCGGTGACGGTAAAACCTATCACGCGGGTTTCACTTTTCGCTCCCTGCTCCACCAGCGCGCTGATGTCGCTATCCCACGGCAGGATTTTGCGCAATGACGTGATGGTTTCATAGGCGCGTTCGCCATCGGGTGTAACGGTTTCCAGCACATATTCGCCCTCTTGCGCAGCGAGTTGCTTTAGCAACGGCGCGGCATCATTGCGGATATTGCCGAGGGCAATGCTCCAGCTGTCATCGCCCTGCTCGCGTAGTTTATGCAGATACCACGCCTGATGCGCGCGGTGAAAAGATCCTGCGCCGATATGCATCCACACTGATTGATTGGTCATAGTCGCCTCAAAATAAACATTTGCCACGATTAAGGGCATTTGCCCGATGAGGCGTAGCATAGTGCGAGCGAGCAGCCTTGTTCTGCGAGCTCAGTCACAATTAATACTTTTGCTCTTTTTTAGGGCTTTTGCTCAGTTAACACTTCATCGGCATCTCGCGTTAACATGGCGCACCGGTTTTGACGGAACAGCGCGATGAGCAGAGAAGAGAAAAAACAAGAACTGGCAGCACGTGCGGCCTGGATGTATTACGTGGCGGGCGTGACGCAGCAAGAGATTGCACGCGCGTTAGGATTGTCACGTCAGGTGGCGCAGCGATTGGTCTCCAGCGCGCGTGAAATGGGCATGGTGAGCGTAAAGATTGATCATCCGGTTACCCATTGCTTGCATCTGGCGCGCGACGTTCAGGATAAATTTGGCCTGCAACTGTGCCGTGTGGTGCCATCCGCTAATCTGGATGATGACGCTATTCAGCAGATGCTGGCAGTGGAAGGCGCGGCGGTGATGGCGCAATACATCAGCGAGGAGCAGCCGCAGGTATTTGGCATTGGTTCCGGTAAGACGCTGCGCTCGATGATTGATGCGCTGCCCTGGGTTGAGCGACCGCAGCATCAGTGCGTTTCGATGATTGGCGCGATTGCGCGGGACGACTCGGGTACGCGCTATGACGTGCCGCTGAAGATGGCGGAGAAGATGCAGGGCAAGTATTTCTTCATTCCTGCGCCGCTGTATGCGGATACGCCTGAAGATAAAGAGATGTGGATTCAGCATCAGGTTTATCAGCGCGTGACGTTACGCGCCTTGCAGGCGAATGTGGCCTTCGTTGGCATCGGCGAAGTGCAGCCCGGCTGCCCGCTGCATGCCGAAGGCTTTATCACCGATGCGCAAGTTGCTGCGCTCAACGCGCGCGGCGTGGTGGGCGAAATGCTCGGGCACTTTTTCAATCAGCAAGGTGAACGCGTGTGGGGTGAAACCGATGAACTGCTCACCAGCGTGTTGCTGGAGAGCCAGACGCAACGCCAGATTATTGGCTTTGCCGGCAGCGAGCGTAAATATCCGGCGATTCGCGCGGCGTTGCAGGGCGGCTGGGTGTCAGGTCTGGTGACCGATGAGGATACCGCGCTGAAGTTGTTGCGGGGGTAGAGGGTGCTCGCTGTCCCCCACCTCGGTCCTCCCCCATAAATGGGGGAGGAAGATGCTGCCATATGTTCGTTCTGGTGCTGCATATGGCAGCGTCTCCTTCCCCCGCAGGCGGGGGAAGGCCGGGATGGGGGACAGCGGGCACAAAACTACTTCAACGATCCCTTCAAAAACTGCTGCAAACGTGGGCTTTTTGGATTGCCGAACAGCTCATCCGGCGTGCCCTGCTCTTCAATTTTGCCCTGATGCAGAAAGATCACATGATTAGAGACGTGACGAGCAAACTCCATCTCGTGCGTTACCACCACCATGGTTTTGCCCTCTTCCGCCAGTTTCTGCATAATGCGCAGCACTTCGCCGACCAGTTCCGGATCGAGCGCAGAAGTGGGTTCGTCAAACAGCAAGACTTCGGGCTCCATCGCCAACGCCCGCGCAATCGACACGCGCTGCTGCTGACCACCGGAAAGGTGCACCGGATATTTGGCACGCGCACGCGCATCAATGCCGACTTTATCCAGATACTTGATCGCACGCTCACGCGCTTCCGCCTTGCTCAGCCCCAGCACCTGAATCGGCGCTTCGGTAACGTTGTCCAGCACCGTCATGTGGCTCCACAGGTTGAAGTGCTGAAACACCATGGTCAGGCGCGTGCGCAGCATACGCAGCTGCTCTTTGTTCGCGACTTTCAGTTGACCATCGGTGTCGCGCACCAGATTGATCTGCTGGTTGTTGACCGCAATGGTGCCTTCGCTCGGTTTCTCGAGGAAGTTAATGCAGCGTAAAAAGGTACTTTTCCCGGAACCGGACGAGCCAATAATGCTGATCACATCGCCGGCATTTGCCTGCAGCGATACGCCTTTCAGAACTTCATGTTCACCGTAACGTTTGTGCAGTTCGGTAACGCTTAATTTATTGTCAGCCATAGTGATACTCAATGCGATGAAGAAGGTTTTACGTGCGCCAGGAAGCGTTGTTCAGCTTTGCGGAACAAGCTAATCAGCCCGTAAGAGATAATCAGATACAGCACCGCAGCGATGCCAAACGCGGTAAACGGCTGATAGGTGGCCGAGTTGATATCGCGCGCGATTTTTAACAGATCCGGCACCGTCGCGGTAAACGCCAGCGCGGTGGAGTGCAGCATCAGGATCACTTCATTGCTGTACGCCGGCAGCGCGGTGCGCAGTGCCGAAGGCAGAATGATGCAGCGATACAATTTAAACGGCGAGAAGCCATAGGCGCGCGCCGCTTCGATTTCACCGTGCGGCACCGAACGAATCGCACCGGCAAAGATTTCGGTGGTATAGGCGCAGGTGTTCAGCGTGAACGCCAGCAGCGTACAGTTCAATCCACTGCGGAAGAAGGCGTTCAGCAGCTCGGTGCCCTTCACTACTTCCAGCGTGTACATGCCGGAGTAGAACACCAGCAGTTGCACATACAGTGGCGTGCCGCGAAACACATAGGTGAACAGCCAAACCGGCGTGGAGATAAAGCGGTTAGAGGAGACGCGCGCAATCGCCAGCAGCACCGCGAGCGAACCGCCAATCACCACCGAGATGATCAATAACCACAGCGTAATCGCGATGCCGGTAAAACGGTAACCATCGGTCCAGAGCAGCTGTTTCCAATACTCCTGAATAATCTCAATCATAGCTCTGCCCTTTTCACACCCACCGTGTAGCGACGTTCAAGCCACCACAGCACGCCATTCGACAGCGTGGTAAACACCAGATAAATCACACCTGCCACAATGGCGAAGTAGAACGGCTGCCAGGTACTTTTACCTGCCAGCTGCGTGGCTTTCACCACATCTTCCAGCCCCAGCAGCGAAACCAGCGCCGTGGCTTTGAGAATAACCTGCCAGTTGTTGCCGATGCCCGGCAGCGCAAAGCGCATCATGGCCGGGAACAGAATGCGACGGAAGGTTTGCGAGCCGGTGAAACCGAAGGCGGTTGCCGCTTCGATCTGCCCTTTTGGCACCGCGAGGAACGCACCACGGAAGGTTTCAGTGAAGTAGGCGCCGTAGATAAAGCCGAGCGTGATGATACCGGCGACCATCGGGTCGATATCAAATTGCGCCAGTCCCAGCGCATCAGTGAGAGTATTCAAGGCGATCTGCAGACCGTAGAAGATCAGCAGCATCAACACCAAATCGGGCACACCGCGGATTAAGGTGGTGTAGCCTTCAAACAGCATCGCCAGCGGGCGACTGCGGGAAAGTTTGGCGCCAGCGCCTATCAAGCCGAGCACCACCGCCAGCAACACGGAACTGAGCGCCAGCTCCAGCGTCACAAGGGTGCCCTTGAGGATTACTTCGGAATAGCCATACAACATGGGTTCAATCCTGTCGTGAGGGTAAGTTACAAACGCTGCCCAACTGACGGACAGTCCTAACCGGGGAATTTGAATCGCAGGATGGATGGCGGCAAGCGTATGAAGCCGGGCAGTTTACATAGGTAAGCGCCCGGAGTGAATACTTATGTGCAACCTTCCTGCCTTTCACAGACCAGGATTAGGAAACAGGATAATTAATCGCCGTACACGTTGAAATCAAAGTACTTCTTAGCAATCTTGTCGTAAGTGCCGTCTTTACGCATCTCAACAAAAGCTTTATCGATCGCGGCCTTAAGATCGGCATCATCTTTACGCAAGCCCATACCGGTACCGACGCCAAAGATCTTGTCGTCTTTCACTGCCGGGCCGGCAAACGCATATTTAGCGCCAACAGGCTGCTTCAGGAAACCTTCGCTCGCCTGCACTTCGTCCTGGAACGCGGCATCAATACGACCGGCATTCAGATCCTGATACACCAGATCCTGGTTAGCGTAAGGCGTAACGGTGACACCTTTTGGCTGCCAGTACTCTTTTGCATAGGTTTCCTGGGTGGTGCCCTGCAGCAGACCGATGTTTTTCCCTTTCAGGGATTCAATGGTCGGTTGCAGCGTAGAACCTTTCGGAGCCACTAAGCGCGCGTTTGCCGCGTACAGTTTTTCAGAGAAGTTAATCTCTTCCTGACGCTTTTCGGTAATTGACAGAGAAGAGATGATGGCGTCGATCTTTTTCGCTTTCAGCGACGGGATCAGCGCATCGAAATCACTTTCCACATAAGTACATTTAGTCTTGATACGTTTACAAATTTCGTTCGCCAGATCGATATCAAAGCCCACCAGCTGACCTTGCGCGTTCTTGGATTCGAATGGCGGATAAGTCGGGTCAGTTCCGATGCGCAGCGACTGCGGCACAGCGGCGAAGACGCTCGCGCTACTTACCATTGTCAGCATCAGAGAAAGAGCCAGAACTCGCTTTTTCATAGTTAACCCTCAAGTGAAGTGCTTATTGTTATGTGGTGCGTGATGTGTTGGTTTGCGCTGTAAGCTGTGCACGTTTCATGCCAGTTGTGCGAATTGGCTAAACGCTGCGCAAGCGCGCTAAATACTGCGCCGGTTAGCGGCGCAAGCACTTAGTTTGTGAGGGAAATATAACAGTGGTGTGAGGAAGAAAAAGCGACATTGTTAACTTTTGGTGCACAAGATGCACGAAGAGTGATCGCACACGCGAATTTGCACACGAGCAGTGCATTAATGCACCATTATGCGCCACTCCAGCGAGTGAAAAGATCTTCTGGCAGCTCAATATCGAACTGATCGAGCACACGATTCACCGTTTGATCGACTAAATCGCCGATCGATTGCGGACGATGATAGAACGCTGGCACCGGTGGCATGATCAGCGCGCCCAGCTCTGCGGCGGTGGTCATCATGCGCAGATGTCCTAAATGCAGCGGCGTTTCACGTACACACAGCACCAGCTTACGCTGCTCTTTAAGCACCACATCGGCGGCGCGGGTCAGCAAGCTATCACTGTAGCTGTGCACGATCCCTGACAGCGTTTTCATCGAGCACGGCGCGATCGCCATGCCGAGAGTCTTGTAAGATCCGGATGAGATGCTGGCGGCGATGTCGCGCACGTCATGCACCACATCGGCCATCGCTTGCACCTCGCGCAGGCTGAAATCGGTCTCCAGCGCCAGCGTTTGCCGCGCGGCGGGGCTGATCACCAAATGGGTTTCCACCTCCGCCAGCGGTTGCAGCACTTGCAACATGCGTACGCCGTAGATCGCGCCGCTGGCGCCGGAAATACCAATGATCAGTCGTTTCATAATTCAGCCTTGCAGGTTCAGATTGCGGCAATGATAGCGGCTCACTGAACAAAAATACAAAAACAAACAGGGCGGGATTGCGCCCGCCCTGCTTTTACTCTGCCATAACCTCTGGCTTAGCCTTCGTTGTGCAGCTCCAGACCTTCCACTTCTGTCTGACGCGCGATGGCTTTGGAATCGTCATTACGCAGCGACTGCAGATACTCAAGGTACTGTTGATCGACATCTTTGGTGACGTAGATGCCGTTGAATACCGAGCACTCAAAGTTGGCGATATCCGGGTTCTCTTCACGCACCGCTTCAATCAGGTCGTTCAGGTCCTGGAAAATCAACGCATCCGCTTTAATCAGCTGGCAAATCTCATTCACTTCACGGCCATGCGCAATCAGTTCGGTAGCGCTTGGCATATCAATGCCATAGACGTTCGGGAAACGGATCTCTGGTGCCGCCGAGGCGAGATAGACTTTTTTCGCGCCCGCTTCACGTGCCATCTCAATGATCTGCTCGGATGTGGTGCCGCGAACGATGGAGTCATCCACCAGCAACACATTCTTATCACGGAACTCAGCACGGTTGGCGTTCAGCTTACGGCGAACGGCGCTGCGGCGCTGCTGCTGGCCGGGCATGATAAAGGTACGGCCAACGTAGCGGTTCTTCACGAAGCCCTGACGATATGGCTTGTCGAGGATGCGTGCGATTTCCAGCGCGATATCGGTTGAGGTTTCCGGAATCGGGATCACCACATCGATATCCAGATCTTCCCACTCGCGGGCAATTTTGTTACCCAACTTGGTGCCCATACGCACGCGTGCACTGTACACCGAGATTTTGTCGAGGAACGAGTCCGGACGCGCAAAGTAGACGTATTCGAACAGGCACGGATTGGTTTTCGGGTTCTCGGCGCATTGACGCGTAGAGAGCTGGCCCTGCTCGGTGATGTACACGGCTTCGCCAGGCGCTACGTCACGAATGAACTCGAAGCCCAGCGTATCCAACGCGACGCTCTCTGACGCCACCATGTATTCGGTGCGGCCATCGGCGATAACGCGCTTGCCCAGCACCAGCGGACGAATACCGTTGGGATCGCGGAAGGCGACCATTCCGTGTCCAATAATCATTGAAACCACTGCGTAAGCGCCGCGCACCTGCTGATGCACAGCCGCCACCGCAGCAAAAATGTTGTCAGCTTCCAGCGGATAGTGCTGAAAACGGTCCAGCTCCTGCGCGAAGATATTCAGCAGGATTTCGGAATCTGAGGTGGTATTAACGTGACGGCGACCCGTTTCGAACAGCTGTTTACGCAGTTCGTGGGCGTTAGTCAGGTTGCCGTTATGCGCCAACGTGATGCCGTAAGGAGAGTTCACGTAGAAAGGTTGCGCTTCAGAGGCGCTGGAGCTGCCTGCCGTTGGGTAGCGCACATGACCAATCCCGATGTTGCCCTGCAGACGCTGCATATGGCGCGCTTCGAACACATCGCTGACCAGGCCGTTGGCTTTACGCAAACGGAAGCAGTTAATAGCATCGATGGTACAAATGCCGGCGGCATCCTGCCCGCGGTGCTGAAGCACCGTTAACGCGTCATAGATTGACTGGTTTACTGGCATGAAACCGGTGATACCAACAATACCGCACATATTGTCATTTCCTCATTAGCCGCACTCCCGATGGTGTCACCGGGGTAAAAAACTCGACGTGCTTTTCAGGTAATCGAAAAACCACCTGATGATGTAACTGAACTGGGGAATGAGTTGCGACTGTTGCCAGTCCGGGCTTTTAGAAAAGCCGGTGAATGTATCGAGAAAGAACAGCATAGCAGACACGATCAGCACACCGCGCAACGCCCCGAAACAGACACCCAACACCCTGTCGGTTCCCGACAAGCCGGTTTTTTCAACCAGCGAGCCGATCACATAGTTCACGATGGCACCCACAATCAGGGTGGCAACAAACAACACCGCGATAGCGATGCCGTTGCGAACCAGTTCGTCGTCAAAACCTGTAAACCAGACTGCAAGGTAGGCGTAATAATGACTGGCGACAAAAAACGCGCATCCCCAGGTAACGAGAGATAAGGCTTCCCGGACAAACCCGCGAATCAGGCTGACCAGAGCCGAAAAACCAACTACCGCAATAATGACGTAATCAATCCAGATCATGAACTCTTCCAGCCCAGTGCTATCGCACCCCTGCATCCAGTTCGGGGCGCATTCTAACAGAAAAAGAAAACGTTTGCGTAGGGTTTTCCGGTTCTGTTTCCGCAAAAAGGGCGATGAAAAAAACTTTCCTCGCCCTGTGTATTATCAGTGATTTAATCCACTGATATTCAATGATTTTCCTGTCGCGCTTCGCTACAAAAATTTTGTAAAGCCGCGCCTTTTTCTGCTATTGGCGCGGCTTATCAGCGCGTTATCGCGCGCTATACGGTTTCACCACGCCACCGAGGCCGGAGATGCTTTGCAACTCACTCAGCGAGCCTTGCAGCTTCGCTTTATTGGCATCCGGACCGACGTAAATGCGGGTGATTTGTCCCTGCACCGGCGTAGACGGCACGGTAAAGGCGCGATAACCGGAAAGACGCAGCTGCGCCACAATCTCGCTCACTTTCGCCGCATTCTTCAGCGCTCCGAGCTGCACCACGAATGCCTGACCAGCTGGCGCTGCCGGTTCACTCTGCTTCGGCGTTTCCACCGGTTTCGACTGCTCTACCGGTTTCGGCTGCTCGACGGGCTTCGGCTTAGCTTGCTCCACCGGTTTTGGCTTCGGCTGTTCAACCGGCTTCGGTTTCGGCTGCTCGACCGCTTTTGGCTTCGACTGTTCCACCGGTTTCGGCTGCACTTGCTGATGCACCGGCGGCGGCGTGACCACGCTGGGCTCGCTATTCTGCGTGGGCTGTGCGCTGCCGTTGGTGGCGGTTTTACCACCGTTCTGATTCTGGGCCGCGCCCGCCCCTTCCGGCGGCTGCGCCGGCAAGGGTTGCGTCACCGGCGGCACCATTTCGCTATCCTGCTGATCGTCCGGTTTTGGCACCAGCGGAATGGCGGCGAACTCTTCTTTATAATGTTTCTTCTTACCGTCTAGCAGGCCGGGCAAGACGATGACACCAATCGCCACCAGAATGACCGTACCGACTAAGCGATTTTGGAACTTACTTGCCACTGCCGTTCTCCGCTGCCATCGATTCCATAACCTGCGCTACGGTGTGGAAAGAGCCACACACCAGAATCACATCTTCGGGACGCGCCTGCTGACGCGCCGCTTGCCAGGCTGCATCAACGTTGCTGTAAGCCACACCGCCGTCCAGATGAGCCAGCAGCTCATCGGCGGAGGCACCGCGCGGACCGTCGAGCGGCGCGCAGTACCAACGATCAACCTGTGGTGCCAGCGCCGCCAGCGTGCCCGCGATATCTTTGTCGTGCAGCATGCCGACCACCGCATGCACTTCACCGCTGTGCGGCTCTTCAGCCAGACGCGAAGCCAGATAATAAGCGGCATGCGGATTGTGCGCCACATCGAGAATGACGCGCGGCGCTTCGCTGACGGTCTGGAAGCGCCCCGGCAAAATCGCCAGCGGCAGATGCTGACGAATAATCGCTTCGCTTACCGTTAAACCCGACGCACGCAGCGCGGTCAGCGCGGTGGCGGCATTGGGTAACGGCACCTGCGGCAGCGGTAAATCGCGCAGCTCGCCGTGCGCATCCTGCAACGTCCAGCTGGTACCCGTTTGCTGCCACTGCCAGTCGCGATTGCGCTGCAGCAACACCGCGCCCTTCTCCGCTGCAACGTCGGCGATGGTGCCCGGCATATCGGCTTCACCGACAATTGCTGGTTTACCTGCGCGGAACACGCCGGCTTTTTCCCGGCCGATACTTTCACGATCCGGACCCAGCCAATCGGTGTGGTCGAGCGCGATGCTGGTGATCACTGCCACGTCGGCATCGACAATATTGGTGGCATCAAGACGTCCGCCCAGGCCGACTTCAAGGATCACCACGTCGAGATTCGCCGCGCGGAACAGATTGAAGGCCGACAAGGTGCCGAACTCAAAATAGGTGAGCGAAATATCACCGCGCCCGGCTTCAATCGCGGCAAAACTGGCGCTGTGCTGCGCTTCATCCAGTTCAGCGCCCTGCACCCGTACACGTTCGGTGTAACGCACCAGATGTGGCGAGCTGTAAACGCCCACGCGATAGCCCGCGGCCATCAATAGCGTTTCCAGCGTGCGGCAGGTGGTGCCTTTGCCGTTGGTGCCGGCGACGGTGAAGACAAAAGGAGCGGGTTTGAGCAGGTCGAGGCGTGCGGCGACGCGTTGAATACGATCCAGACCCAGTTCAATGGCCTGCGAATGCAGATGCTCAAGATAATGAAGCCACGTGGCCAAAGGCGACGTGGCTTGAGGAAGGAGAAGATTATCCATGTGTCCCGTTTACTGATTTACGGTGCATTGGTAAAAAGGCGCATCGCTGCGCCTTTCCGTTGCCTGTCAGGCTTCGTTGCTCTCCGGCTCAGCCACATTTGGCTGATCACCATCCAGCTGCGGCGCTGGCAGGTTCATCATTTTCGCCAGCAGGCTTGCCAGCTTAAAGCGCATTTCCGGACGACGGATGATCATGTCGATTGCGCCTTTCTCGATCAGGAACTCACTGCGCTGGAAGCCCGGCGGCAGTTTTTCACGCACGGTCTGCTCGATAACGCGTGGACCGGCAAAGCCAATCAGCGCTTTCGGTTCCGCCACGTTGAGATCGCCCAACATCGCGAAGCTGGCTGAAACGCCGCCCATGGTTGGGTCAGTCAGCACGGAGATATACGGCAAGCCGCGCTCCTGCATTTTCGCCAGTGCCGCACTGGTTTTCGCCATCTGCATCAGCGACTGCAGCGCTTCCTGCATACGTGCACCGCCTGACGCGGAGAAGCAGATCAGTGGGCAGTTGTCTTCCAACGCCTGCTCAACGCCACGCACAAAGCGCGCGCCAACCACTGAACCCATTGAGCCGCCCATAAAGGAGAACTCAAAGGCCACAGCAACAATTGGCATGCCGTGCAGCGTGCCTTTCATCGCCACCAGCGCGTCTTTCTCACCGGTGTCTTTCTGTGCGGCGACCAAACGGTCTTTATACTTCTTCGAGTCGCGGAACTTCAGTAGATCTTTCGGTTCCAGCTCGCTGCCCAGCTCAACCAGCGAACCTTCATCCAGCATGCTATGCAGACGCTCACGGGCGTGCATGCGCATGTGATGGTCGCACTTCGGGCAGACCTCGAGGTTACGCTCCAGCTCGGCGCGGTACAGCACCTGCCCACAACTATCGCACTTGGTCCACACCCCTTCCGGGATGCTGGCTTTGCGCGTTGGCGTGGCAGTGCTTTTATTCAGTATGCGTTCAATCCAGCTCATTGATGACCTTTCTATTTAATGCTGACCTGGTCCAGTCTTCTCATTGCTGCTGAAATCACCTTCAGCAGGCCGTAAATGTCGCTCATTAAACCACAACCCGTTCACGCTGTGGATAAAAATCTGGTAACGAGCTTACTGCGACTTCTGCTGGCGGCGATGACGCCACACTTCAATTACGCCTGGCAGTATAGAAACCACGATGATGCCGACGATCAGCAGCTTCAGGTTCTCCTGCACAACCGGCAGGTCGCCAAACAGGTAACCAGCGTAAGAGAACAGCAGCACCCACAGCAGTGCGCCCGTCACATTGTAGAGCGCGAAGTGGCGATAAGACATGTGTCCCATCCCCGCCACAAAGGGGGCAAAGGTTCGCACGATTGGTACAAAGCGCGCAAGTATAATGGTTTTGCCGCCGTGGCGATCGTAGAACGCGTGGGTTTTATCCAGGTAACTGCGACGGAAAATTTTCGAATTCGGGTTGCTGAACAGCTTCTCACCGAACAGACGACCAATCGTGTAGTTCACCGCATCACCGAGGATGGCGGCGATCACCAACAGCGTTACCATCAGGTGAACGTTGAGATCGTTACCCGGCAAGGCCGCCAGCGCACCGGCAACAAACAGCAGGGAATCGCCTGGCAGGAACGGCGTGACCACCAAACCCGTTTCACAGAACAGAATCAGGAACAGAATGGCGTAAATCCAGATGCCGTACTGCGCCACCAGCTCGGCCAAATGCACATCAATATGCAGAATAAAATCGACTAAAAAGTGGATGAAATCCATATAACCACAACTCCCCTAACACCCAACAATTAACGGTTAATCCGCGAGGAACAACGGTCCCAACGCAGGCTGAGGTAATGCAAAGTGGGATGGATAATCCACCGCTACCAGATAAAGGCCTTCGGCTTTGGCGGTCGCCGCCGCCAGCTTACGATCTTTGGCCGCGAGCAGCGTCGCCATCCACTCTTCCGGCTGGTTGCCGGTGCCGATTTCCATCAGGCTGCCGACAATATTACGCACCATGTGATGCACAAATGCATTGGCTTTGATATCCACCACCACATACGGCCCATGACGCGTGACGTTGAGATGCATCACGTTGCGCCAAGGCGTGCGTGACTGACACTGCACCGCGCGGAACGAAGTGAAGTCATTCTCACCAATCAGCGCCTGACCAGCGCGCTGCATCTTCTCTGCATCCAGCGGATGGTAATAATGGGTAATGCCATTGCCCAGAATCGCTGGACGCAGCCGATGGTTGTAAATCACGTAGCGATAGCGGCGTGCCGTGGCGCTAAAACGCGCATGAAACTCGTCCGGCACCGCTTTCACCCAGCGCACCGCGATGTCATCGGGCAGATTGGCATTCACACCCAACGTCCACGCTGCGTCAGCACGCGGTGAGGTGGTTTCAAAATGCACCACTTGTCCGGTGCCATGCACACCAGCATCGGTCCGGCCCGCGCAGAACACCACCACCGGATGATCGGCCACTTTCGACAGCGCCTTTTCCAGCTTTTCCTGCACGCTGCGCACTTCATTTTGCCGCTGCCAGCCGTAATAACGGCTGCCATCGTATTCAATACCCAACGCCAGCTTAAACGTTTTCCCTTCAGGCAACATTAATAGAAATACTCCTGCACCAGTTTCTCAGCCGTTTTCACCGCCATCAGTGCACCGCCGAAGCGGATATTGTCTGCCACAGACCAGAACTGCAGCAGCTCTGGAATGCCGTAATCGTTGCGCACGCAGCCAATGCTCAGCACGTCGCTGCCGGAGGCATCGCCCACCTGCGTGGGGTAATCGCTCTCTTCACTCAGGTTGATATCACCGGAGCGGCCCAGTTCATCGCGCGCTTCTTCAGCGGAAAGCGGACGCAGATTCTCCACGTGTACGATCTGCGCATTGCCGTAGAACACCGGCGCCTGCACGCTGCTTACCGCGATCGGCAAACCTTCGTCCTGCAGCACTTTACGTACCTGCTCAACCACGCGACGTTCGCTCTCGACGCTGCCATTGCTGTCCGCCAGCAGCGGCAAAATGTTGAACGCCAGCTGGCGGCCAAAATAGTGCGTTTCCGCCGGCACGCCGTTCAGCAAACGCGCACTTTCACCGGCCAAACCTTCAACCGCCGCTTTACCATGGCTGGAGGCCGCAATCAGGTTGGTAACCTGCAAACGGCTCAGACCAGCCAGATCCACCAGCGGTTTGATTGCGCACAGCAGCTGGCTTACCAGGCTGTCGGCAACGGTAATGATGTTGCGATTGCGGTAATCCGCCAGCACCTGTGGATTCACATCCGGCACCACCAGCGGCACATCCGGTTCGAGCGCAAACAGATCGCTGCTATCGATCACCAGACAACCCTGGCTGGCGGCTTCTTCGGCATAGCGCGCCGAGGCTTCACGACCCGCAGTGAAGAACGCCAGCTGCACTTGCGTCCAGTCAAATTCGGCCACGTCCTGCACCAGCACGGTACGTCCCTCAAAACGTTTGTTCTCACCGGCACCGTTTTCACTCGCCAGCAAATACAACTCACCAACCGGGAACTGGCGTTCAGCCAGCAGTTCCAGTACAGCGTTCCCTACTGCGCCTGTTGCGCCCAAAAGCGCGATATTCCAGCCGTCAGACATGTTGGTTACTCCAGAGATTGACACAAAAACAGAAGGCGATGAAAACATCGCCCGAGATTTAGGAATTATCCCCCGCAATAGTGCAGGTGATTGAAATTTCTTTACAAACTGGCGCGGAAGCCAAGCTGATTGAGCATCGCCGCCGTCTCCGCATCATCGCAATGCACCTGCAGCGATGACCACTCACGACGCTCTTGATATTGCTTGCGCAGGCGATCAAACTCGCCTGGCTTTGCCGCCACTTTACGCAGTGGCGCATCGTCGCGGCGCACATCATACACCAGATGCACTAAGCGTTTTAGCGTTGGCTGATCGAGCTTGCCGCGCAGGGTGACAGAACCGAATTCAGGTGCCGGCAGCAGGCTTTCCAGCGCCACCTGCTGCGGCTGGCCGATAAAGTCGCACCAGGCTTCAAACACTTGCGTGGTGCCGCGCGCTTTACCTTCCAGCGTGTAGCCAGCGATATGCGCGGTGGCGATATCCACTTTATCCAGCAGATCGAGCGACAGATCCGGCTCCGGCTCCCACACATCCAATACCACGCTAAGATCGTGGCGCATCTTCAGCACTGCCAGCAGCGCCGCGTTATCTACCACCGCACCGCGGCAGGCGTTGATCAGAATAGTGTTGGGTTTGAGCGCCATCAGCAGCGCCGCATCGGCCAAATGCCAGCTTTTATACGGGCCATCTTTAAACAGCGGCGTGTGGAAGGTCAGGATGTCGGCCTGCGCCACCAGATCATCCAGCGAATGGAAGGTTTCCTGATCGCCACGATCGGCGCGCGGTGGATCGCACAGCAGCGTTTTCACGCCCCAGGCTTGCAGACGCTTCTGCAGGCGGCCGCCAACATTCCCCACGCCAACAATGCCCACGGTGCGATCGCGCAGTGCAAAACCATCGCGCTCCGCCAGCAGCAGCAGCGAGGAGAACACATACTCCACCACCGCAATGGCATTACAGCCAGGCGCCGCAGAGAAGCTGATGCCTGCCGCCGCCAGTGATGCTTCATCAATATGATCGGTGCCGGCGGTCGCGGTGCCGACAAACTTCACCGGCGTACCGGCCAGCAGTGCCGCATTCACTTTGGTGACGGAACGCACCATCAATCCGCTGGCGTCCTGCAGCTCAGCTTCTGGCAACGGACGGCCGGGCACCGTGAGCACATCGCCGGTGCGGCTGAAGAGTTCACGGGCATAAGGCATATTTTCATCGACGAGAATTTTCACTGCGGCGGTCCTGTCTGCAAAAATTTAAGGCGCGTATTTTGCCATAAAGCCGGGGATTAACCTAACCGACTACGATAGCGATCGGGCGTGGTACCGGCCTGCTGCTGGAACATCACAATGAGCGCCGACGCCGAGCTGTAACCCAGCTCGTGAGCGATGCCCTGCACGCTGCAACCCTGCTCCAGCAGCGCGATAGCACGCAGAAAGCGTAAACGCTGCCGCCATTCGCTGAATGACATATTCAACTGCTGCTGACAGCGTCGCGCTAGCGTACGCTCGGTGGTGAACACGCGCTTCGCCCATTGTGCCAGCGTGGTGTTATCGCCGGGATGCGCTTCAAGCGCGCGCAGAATCGGCGCGAGGAATTTGTCATCCGACATCGGCAAATAGCTGTTATGCACCGGCGCCAGACGCAGGCGATCGATCAACACTTCACACATGCGCCAGTCGGCTTGCGTTTGCGGCTGCTCCAGTTCACGGCGGGCAAAATCATTCATGATGGCGTGCCCAATGGCATCGACATGCAATAAACAGGCTTTATCCGGCAGGCCCGCGCAGAGATCGGCGGCAAGATTAAAGGTGCGAAAACGCGCTTCGTTGTGGTTGTAACTGCTGTGACGATGGCCGGCCGGAATCCAGATTGGGATATCTGCGGGCGTCAGCAGACGTTCGCCCTCCACTTCCATCTCCAGCACGTGGCTGGTGACGAAAATCACCTGGCCCCAATCATGCGCATGCGTGAGGTATTCGGTTTTGGCGTTGACCTCGTCATAGCGCATGAAGAAGCGCAGCAAAGGCGCATCAATCGGCGGCTGGTATTCGACTTGTAGATTCATTCTGTCCGGTCACTAACAAATGTTGTCCGATTTTAACTATCTGCGTTAAACCGGTCAAACGTAAACTATTCGCGATTATTTGAGGAGCTGTATCATGAATTTACTGTTTCCGCTGATCGCAGTGCTGATCTGGTCGATCAACACTATCGTCAGCAAACTCTCGGCGGGAAGTATCGATCCTGCGGCGATCTCCTTCTATCGCTGGCTGCTGGCGCTGGTAGTACTAACACCGTTTTGCCTGCCGGGCGTGTGGCGCCATCGCCACACCATTAAAGCCAACGGCTGGCGATTGCTGTTCCTGGGTCTGCTTGGCATGGTGCTGTATCAAAGTCTCGCCTATTACGCGGCGCACAGCGTTTCTGCGGTGATGATGGGGATTCTCGGCGCGACCATTCCGCTGCTGACCATTCTGCTCAGTCTGGTTGTGCTGCGCCTCGCGCCAACGCGCGGCATTCTGATTGGCGGCGTGCTGTCGTTCGCCGGTTTGGTATGGCTGGTGAGCGAAGGCAATCCGGCGCAGCTGCTGAATCAACGGCTCGGTAATGGCGAATTGATGATGCTGGCGGCATCGACCTCGTACGCCTTGTATGGCGTGCTGACCAAGCGCTGGGCGATTCCGCTGCCGACCTGGCAAAGCCTGTATGTGCAGATTTTCTTTGGCGTGCTGCTATTGCTGCCTGGCTTCCTGCGCGCGCCGGATGTCACGCTCAACGAGCACAATCTGCCGCTGGTGCTGTATGCCGGGCTGTTTGCGTCGATCATCGCGCCGTTCCTGTGGATCCTTGGCGTGCAGCGTCTGGGCGCCAGCACCACCAGCATTTTTATGAACTTCGTACCGGTGTTTACGGCCATTATTGCCGTGATGTTCCTGCATGAGCAGCTGCATGGCTATCACTGGATTGGCGGCGGCATGACGTTAGTCGGCGTTATTCTGGCGCAACGGCTGAAAACCCCGCTGCGTAAGCCGCGTAGCGCGACCCTTCCCGATTCCGCCGCCTGACTTTATTATCCGGAAAGGCCGCAGCCCCCGTGGATTTCCTGGGGGCTTTTGCTATGATGTGGCCTCTTTTTTCCGGCGCACCCGGATCTGACCCGTTTTCAAGGATTCCGCCATGCAACCTCTCAGCGGTCCCGGTGTGCCCGCGGGCGATCGTTCCCCTTTATCTCAGGCCACTGGCCCAACGCGACCCGGCGGTCCAGCCGGTGAGCAGCCGCTCTCTCCTGCCCAGCGCACCACGCTGGAACGTCTGATTGTTCGCATTATGTCTTTGAGTACGCTGAAAGCGCCGGAACTCTGGGCTGGCGTGCGGCATGAAGTCGGGGTAAAGAGTGAGGCGGAGCTGCAATCGCGCCACTTTCCGGCGGCGGAGCAGCATCTCAACGGTCGCTTAACCCAGGTGCAAAATAGTCTTGCTACGCGCCAGCTGCTGCAACAGCTGCTGGAAAAATTGCCGCAGGGCAATAATCGCCAGGCGGTGAGCGATTTTATTCGTCAGCAGTTTAACCAAACGGTGTTGAGCGCGTTGTCGCAGGATCAGCTGCGTCAGGTGCTGACGATGTTGCAAAACGGTCAGATGGCGATCCCGCAGCCGCAGCAAACGCGCGTGTCCGATCGCAGCTTGTTGCCGGCAGAACAGCAGTCGCTGAATCAGCAGGTGACGCGCCTTGCAGCGAAAACCGGTGAATCGCCGGTGAAACTGCTGGCCGATACGCTGAAGCTGGTGAATCTGAAAAGTGGCGATCCGATTCCCTCACGCCACTTCCCGCTGCTGACGCAATATTTGCAGGTGCGCCAGACGCTGGCTCAGCACAGTGCGCCAACCTTGCAGATGCTGGAAACCTCACTGCGTCAGCCGTTAACCCATGATGAGCAGCGACTGCTGGAAGATTACAGCCAGCAACGTTTCCAGGTGCTGCCGACCACCGTGCTGACGCCAGCGCAGACGCAGGATCTGCTGAATCTGCTGTTTAGCCGCCGCGCCGAGAAACTGCACGAACAGCCGCTGGCCGATAGCGAAATTCGGCCGCAGCCAATCTGGTCGCCGTTTATTCAGATGTTGCCGCAACCGCTGGCGCAGCGCCCGGCACTCACGCTGATTGCCGGTATCTTCCTGTTTATCTTCCTGCTGTGGCTGTTTATCTAGCAGCCGCAGTTGGCAGCGGGCGTGGCGAGTGGCCACTCACCCGCTGCCGCGCCCCACGCCATCGGATGGCCATCGCGTTTCCAGAAATCCAGCCCGCCAATTAACTCTTTAACCTGAAAACCCAGCGACGCCAGCTTGAGCGCGGCTTTGGTTGAGCCGTTACAGCCGATGCCGTCGCAATAGGTGATGTAAACTTTGCTGCGATCGAGATGCGCCGTGGATTCCGCATTCATGGTGCGATGCGGAAACGAAAGTGCACCGCAAATGTGTCCGGCCTGATAAACCTCGTCAGAGCGCGCATCAATCACCACGATCGCCGTGATGCCCTGCGCCAAATCCTCTGCTAAATCCCACGCATCGGTGTAGTACGCCAGTTTATGTTGCAGATACGCCACGCTCTCGCTGGCGCTAACGGGGGCAATTTTTAAGACCGCTGACATCGCATTCTCCTGTTGTGATTTCCCCGCAGTTTACGGCAAAGTGGTCTGCCTGTTGATACCACTTCCACCATAGTGATAAGACCACCGTGACCACATCATTTCTCGCGCTGTTTAGCCATCAAACTCAGGGCGGTTTACGTGAGCGACTGTGCAATACCTTGCGCCAGGCCATCGCCAATGGGCATCTACGGCATGAGCAGAAACTGCCGTCCAGCCGCCAGTTAGCCACCGACCTATCGCTGTCGCGCGTTACGGTGGAGGCGGCGTATGCGCAGCTTGAAAGTGAAGGTTATCTGCAGCGTCACGGCGGACGCGGGACGTTTGTTTCGATTCGCATGGCGTCGCCCACCAGCAAAACCTGCACCGAACGCTCACCACACTTTTCTCAGCGTGGCCTGCAGGTTTTGGCAACGGGCGGCTGTCAGGATCCGCCCTTTCCACACGCCTTTGCCGCCGGTTCACCCGAGTTACGCGCCTTCCCACATACGCAGTGGCGTCGCATCAGCAATCAGGTGCAGCGCTCGCTGGGCAGCAAAGTGATGGGTTACGGCGATCCGCTTGGATTGCCATCACTGCGGCAGGCGGTGGCGGATTATCTGGCGCTGTCACGCGGCGTGCACTGCACGGCGGAGCAAGTGGTGATCCTCACCAGCTCACAGCAGGCGCTGTAGTTGCTGGCATTAATGTTCCTTGATACGGGTGACGAAGTGTGGCTGGAAGAGCCGGGTTATCCCGGCGCGCGCAACGCGTTTCTTGCCGCCGGTGCGCGCTGTCGCGCCATGCCGCTGGATGCAGAAGGCGCAGTGCCGCTCAGCGGCAGCGCGAAACTGGTCTATCTGACGCCGGCGCATCACTATCCCACCGGCACAGCAATGAGTCTGGCGCGGCGCTTGCAGTGGCTGGCGTGGGCACGGCAGCAGGATAGCTGGCTGATTGAGGACGATTACGACAGCGAATTTCACTACGAGGATCGCCCGGCTCCGGCGCTACAAGGATTAGCCGCGGATGGTCGGGTGATTTGCCTCGGCACTTTCTCCAAAACGCTGTTCCCGTCGCTGCGGCTGGCGTGGATGGTGGTGCCGCCACAACTGGTGGAACCATTGGGCCGCGCACGCAGCGTGATGGATGGTCACAGCGCGTTGCTGCCGCAGGCGATTTGCGCAGAGTTTCTGCAACAAGGCCATTTCGCCAGCCATTTGCGCCTGATGCGCCAACTCTATCGCAGCCGACGTGACTGCTTGCTGCAGCAGATCGAAACGCGCTTAACACCCTGGCTTGAGCCGCTGCCGGCGGCTGGCGGCTTACAGTTAGCGGTGCGGCTGATGCAAGGGGATGAAGCGCGCTTAACCGCCGAGGCGAAAAAGAGCGGATTATTGCTGCCGCGCCTGTCGCCACTTTATGCCGGTGACGTGCAGCAAGCGGGCTGGCTACTGGGCTTTGCGGCGCTGACACCCGGGGAGATTGTCAGCGCCTGCGATAAGCTGGTTACGCTGTTGTCGCAGCCCGCGCAAACCTCCAGGTAACCAGAATGCCCAGCGCCGCACAACAGGCTCCCGCGACATAGACCGAGCCGTAACCCAGCGCCGTCGCCAGTAAGCCGGTCAACGGGCCGCTGGCACCGTACGCGATATCCTGAAATGCAGAAAAACCGCCAAGCGCGGTGCCGCGAATCTGTGGCGATACGCGCTTGATCACTTCAACGCCCAGCGCCGGGAAGATCAGCGAGCAGCCGCAGCCGGTTAAAGCCGCGCCAATCAGCGCCATCCAGCCGGAAGTGGCGAACGCCAGCAGCAGCAGACCGGCGGTTTCCACCAGCAAAGAGATCATCGCCACTTTTACGCCGCCGTGACGATCCGGCAAGCCGCCAAAGAACACGCGCACCAGCACAAACGCACAGCCGAAGGCGGTCAGCGCGAAACCGGCATTGCCCCAGTTTTCCGCAGCAAAATAGAGTGACGTAAAGGTGCCGATCACCGCAAAACCGGTGCCCTGCAGCGCCAGCGCCAGTCCCGGCTGAAAGATGGTTTTCACTACGCTAAGCAGCGATGGCCGCTCGCCGCCCACCACCGGCACTTTGCGGATCCAGCCATTTATCGCCAGCGACAGCAGCGGCAACAGCAGCGCAACCGCGCCGAGAGCAGCAAAGCCGCCGTGCTGATTGATCAGCAAGCCGAGCGGTGCGCCAGCCGCCAGCGATCCATAAATCGCCATGCCGTTCCATGACATCACTAATCCGGAACGTTTGCTGCCCACCAATCCCATGCCCCAGGTCAAATTGCCGGTCAGCAGCAGGCTTTCGCCGAATCCTAACAGCAAGCGCCCTACCGCCAGCAAACCAAACTTCATCCACGGAGAAGCTGGTAACAACGCGGCCGCCAGATACGCCACGCCCACCAGCGCGATGGCCAGCATGCCGTGCTGGGTGGTGAGTTTCGCACCGTGTTGATCGGCTCGACGCCCGGCAAAGCTGCGCGTCAACAGCGTGGCGAAGAACTGTATTCCCACTGCCACGCCAACCATCAGGTTGCTCATACCGAGTTCATGATGGACATACAGCGGGATGACCGGCAGCGCGAGGCCAGCGGTCAGATAGGTGAGGAATACCGCAAAGGAGGTGCAGGCCAGCGGCATAACGGATTGCGTTTGCGCGTCAGCAGTCGTGGTCATGGTGGGTCGAACTCCTTGTAATAACCAGACACGCGCTTGCTGCCAAAACAGAAACGGGATATTTGGTTCACACTAAGCTAAAAGTGATAATTTTGTTTCGTATGGAGTGGGAGTGTAGGCAAGCTGAAGGTGGAATGTCAAAACAACAAGGGCCGGATAACCGGCCCTTGTGATATTGCTAGCATAATCAGGTCTCCATGAATGGCGATCCTACGGGATTATGCTGGCAACTTACGCATGATACTTACGCATGGTCAGAGTGGCGTTAGTCCCGCCGAAGCCAAAGCTGTTCGACATCACGGTGGTCAGCGCTTTATCAGTCGGTTTGGTCACGATGTTCAGACCTTTGCCCGCTTCATCCAGCTCTTCCACGTTGATGCTTGGCGCGATGAAACCGTGCTCCAGCATCAGCAAAGTGTAGATCGCTTCCTGCACGCCCGCCGCACCCAGTGAATGACCGGTCATGGCTTTAGTGGCAGACAGTGATGGGCAGTTATCGCCGAACACTTCGCGAATCGCACCCAGCTCTTTCACATCACCAACCGGCGTAGAAGTGCCGTGGGTATTGAGGTAATCGATTGGGGTATCCAGACCTTGCATCGCCATCTTCATGCAGCGCACTGCGCCTTCGCCTGAAGGAGCTACCATGTCTGCGCCATCTGAGGTTGCGCCGTAGCCCACGATCTCAGCATAAATGTGTGCACCACGTGCCAGAGCGTGCTCCAGCTCTTCAACCACCACCATACCGCCGCCGCCAGCGATAACGAAGCCGTCACGGTTGGCATCGTAAGTACGTGAGGCTTTTTCTGGCGTTTCGTTGTATTTGGTCGACAGTGCGCCCATCGCATCGAACTCACAGGCCATTTCCCAGCTCAGCTCTTCACCGCCGCCAGCAAACACAATGTCCTGTTTACCCAGCTGAATCTGCTCAACCGCGTTACCGATGCAGTGTGCAGAAGTAGCACAGGCTGAACTGATGGAGTAGTTCACGCCGTGAATTTTGAACGGGGTTGCCAGGCAAGCAGAAACGCCTGAACCCATCGCCTTGGTCACCACATAAGGACCGACCGCTTTCAGGCCGCGTGGGCTACGCATGGCGTCAGCACCAAATACCTGATAACGCGGAGAACCGCCGCCAGAACCGGCAATCAAACCCACACGTGGGTTTTGCTGATACTGTTCTTCAGTCAGGCCAGAGTCTTTGATCGCTTCGGCCATTGAAAGGTAGGCATAAATAGAGGCATCACTCATAAAACGCACGATTTTGCGATCGATGAGCCCGTTGGTATCCAGTTTGACGTTGCCCCATACGTGGCTGCGCATACCGGCATCTCTCATCTCTTCAGAGAAAGTAATACCGGAACGGCCTTCACGCAGAGAAGCCAGCACTTCTTGCTGGTTATTACCAATGCTGGAAACAATACCCAGGCCAGTAATCACTGCACGTTTCATTCAATAATCCTCGTTCCACATATTTGGATGTGGTGCACTCTAGCGTACAGTTGTAAGCCGAACAAGTCCGATCAGCCATTTCCCTTTGTAAATTTGCGTCATGTGACGTCTATCGCTAAACTCGCGCCACTGCCTGAAATATGAGCCTTTCCCGTGAAATTAACCCCGGTTGAACACGCCCAAATAAACTGGAATGAACAGGGTACACCTGTGTCCCGAGCGTTCGGCGACGTCTATTTCTCCAACGATAATGGACTGGAGGAAACGCGCTATGTGTTCCTTGATGGCAACCATATTCCGCACCGTTTTGCTGAACATTCACGCGATTTATTTATTGTCGCCGAAAGCGGTTTTGGGACTGGTCTGAACTTTCTTACCCTGTGGCAAGCCTTCGATCGCTTCCGCAATGAGCAACCCAACGCCACTTTGCAGCGTCTGCACTTCATCAGCTGCGAGAAATTCCCGCTGACGCACGCCGATCTGGTGGCTGCGCATGCCCATTGGCCGGAGCTAAAGCCGTGGGCCGAACAGCTGCAACAGCAGTGGCCGCAGGCGTTGCCGGGTTGTCAGCGCCTGCTGTTTAACGGCGGCGAAGTCACGCTGGACCTCTGGCTTGGTGATATTAACGCGCTAATTCACACCTTTGATGACAGCCTCAATCGTCAGGTGGATGCGTGGTTCCTTGATGGCTTCGCGCCGGCAAAAAATCCGGAGATGTGGACGCCAGATCTGTTCGCCGCGATGGCGCGCCTCGCCCGGCCGGGCGGCACGCTGGCGACTTTTACCGCGTCGGGGTTTGTGCGACGTGGGTTGCAGGACGCCGGTTTCAGTATGCAGAAGCGCAAAGGCTTTGGTCACAAGCGTGAAATGCTGGTCGGCGTGCTGGAGCAAGCCGCTGCATTGCCGCACAGCCAGCCGTGGTATGCGCGCCCGCCGGCAGGCAGCAATGAAGTGGCGCTGATTGGCGGCGGCGTCGCCAGCGCAGTATTGGCGCTGGCGCTGCTGCGACGCGGTTGGCGCGTAACGCTCTACTGCGCCGATGACGCGCCCGCGCTGGGCGCATCCGGCAATCGTCAGGGCGCGCTCTATCCGCTGCTGAATCAGCACGATCCCGCGCTGGCCACCTTCTTCCCGGCCGCTTTTGGTTTTGCCCGACGTCTGTATGATCGGCTGCCAGTGGAGTTTGAGCATGACTGGAGCGGCGTGTTGCAACTGGGCTGGGATGATAAAAGCGCGGAGAAAATTGCGCAGATGCTCAACATGGCATTGCCGCATGACATCGCGTACGGCGTTAATAAAGAAGAAGCGCAACAGCTGGCGGGCGTTGAACTTGATGTTGGCGGGATTTTTTATCCGCAAGGTGGCTGGCTGTCACCTGCACAGCTGACCAGCAATCTGCTGGAGTACGCGCAATCGCGGGGATTACGCCTGCACTGGCTGCATCGCGTCACGCAATTAACGCGCGATGAAGATCGCTGGACGCTGCACTTTAGCGAGCAGCCGCCGGTGCAGCATTCCCAAGTGGTGCTGGCGAATGGTCACGCGTTGCTGGAACTTGAGCACAGCAAAACGCTGCCGGTGTACGCGGTGGCGGGACAAGTGAGCCACGCGCCGACTAATACGTCGTTGGGCGCGCTGCGCACCGTGCTGTGTTACGACGGCTATCTCACGCCGGTCAGCCCGAACTTCGCCACCCATTGCATCGGCGCCAGCTATCATCGCGGCGATACCGCCACAGATTTCCGCACCGACGATCAGCAGGAGAATCGCCAACGGCTGATTAACTGTCTGCCGCAGAGCCAATGGCCGCATCAGGTTGATGTGTCCGATAACCAGGCGCGCAACGGCGTGCGCTGTGCCACGCGCGATCATCTGCCGATGAGCGGCAGCGCGCCAGATTATGGAGCGACACTCACGCAATACGCCGATCTGCCAGAACAGCGTGCGCGCGGTGCAAGCGTAGCCGATGCGCCGGTGCATAACGGTTTGTTTGTGTTGGGCGTATTAGGTTCGCGTGGTTTGTGCAGCGCACCGCTGGCGGCCGAAGTGCTGGCGGCGCAGATGAGCGGCGAACCGCAGCCGCTGGATGCAGCCACGCTGGCGGCGATGAATCCAAATCGCTATTGGGTGCGAAAACTGCTGAAGGGTAAAAAAGCGGGTCGATAATCTGCGGGGCGAGCGATCGCCCCGAGACGTTAAGCGGTTTGACGTGCCTGCAGGAACAGATTGTCCCACATGCCGGTGACCAGCGCCTGATCGCGTGGTGACAGTTCGCCAGCAGCAATGGCTTTTTGCAGGCTGTTGGTGACGTGAGTTTGCAGCGCTTCCGGCGTGTGTTCACCGCTCAGCTCAATCTCCGCCACTGCCAGGGTCAGATGACCACGCAGATAGCCGCCTGCAAACAGCTCGTCATCGCTGGCGTGATCGACCATGTCATCAATCAGGGCCAGAATGCGGGTTTCAAATTCTACGATCATCTCTTCCTCTCTTCTTATAACCTTCGCGGATTACAGATCTTCCGGCCAGGGGAATTGTGCCGCCGTCAGTGGCGGCGTGCCGTAATAATTCGTCAGTGCATCGATGAAGCGAGCTGGTCGTGCCGGAATGCCCTGCTGCAGATACGTCATCACCTGTGCATGCACTTTGCGCTGAAACGCTATGCGATCTGGCTCACAATCGCCTTCGAGATTGTCACAACTTACGTTGAAGGGAAAGCCCGCCGCCACGCAGAATAACCACTCCAGCGCCTGCGGTTTTACCTCAACCGATTCGAACTGGCTCTGCGTTTGCGCATCGCGTCCGTCCGGACAATACCAATAACCAAAATCCACCAGCTTGCGGCGCGCTTCACCGGCAATGCACCAGTGGGAAATTTCATGCAGTCCGCTGGCGTAGTAGCCGTGCGCGAACACCACGCGATTCCACGGTGAGGTTTCATCCGCTGGAAGATAAATAGGTTCGTCGTCGCCTTTAATTAGACGGGTCTGAAAATCGTCAACGAAGCAGCCATCAAAGATGGCAATCAGCTGATCGTAATGGTGTGTTGTACTCATAATTTTTAATCTTTAAAAAAACCGGCGCCATTGTCGCATTGGCAGCCGGTCTTGACGAGTGTTGGATTACAGCGTGGCCAGCCAGGCCATCAGTTCTGCGCCATGACTGTCCCATAACAATTTAGCGCTCATTACCGCAGAAACGATCACTACCATGGGGCGAATCAGTTTCTGACCACGGCTCAATACCAGCCTGGCGCCGAGGCGAGCGCCGATAAAGGCGCCGAGCAACATAATCGCGCCGGTGCCCCACACCACTTTTCCGCCGAACATAAAGAACAGCAAACTGCCAAAATTCGAGGTGAAATTTAGGATTTTGGCGTGGGCGGTGGCTTTCGCCAGATTGAAGCCACACAGCGTAACAAAGGCCAGCGCATAGAACGAGCCGGCGCCGGGACCAAAGAAGCCGTCGTAAAAGCCGACGCAGCCGCCGCCTACCAGCGCATAGGGCAAACCGTGCAGACGACGTTCGCGATCGGCTTCGCCCAAACGCGGCATCAGCAGGAACCACAAACCGATGCAGATCAGCAGCAGCGGTAAGATTTGGCGCAGCACATCCGCTTGTAAGTGCTGAATCAGAATAGTGCCAGCAATCGCGCCGAGGAAGGTCATGGCGATATTCAGCCACTGCTCGCTCAGATTCACCGCACCACGTCGGATGAAATAGAGGCTGGCGGAGAACGATCCGCCGACCGATTGCAGCTTATTGGTGGCTAACGCCTGTGCAGGCGACAACCCGGCAGCCAGCAAAGACGGCACGGTAAGCAGGCCGCCGCCGCCAGCGATCGAATCGATAAACGCCGCCAGCACTGCCACAAAAAACAGCACGCCGATAATCAGCGGGCTGACAACGAACCAATCCATTGAAATACCTACAGAAGATGCTTATCAAGTAAAGCCTGGCAAGACGGCGGCAATGGCGGCGGCGTTTTCTTCACCGGCGGCGTGCTGCCTGGTTTTTTCGGCAGGAACCAGCTGTCCAGCTCAGCGCCACAGCCATCGCCCGCTGGTTGAGGTGCCTGGTCTTCACATTCAAGGCTCCCCGCCGGACAACGCAGACGCACGTGCATGTGCGCGCGATGGGCGAACCACGGACGCACTTTATTCAACCACGCGCGATCGCTGCCAGCATCGGCGCAAAGCTGCCTTTTGATTGCCGGATTGACGAAGATACGCGTCACTTCATCATCTTTCGCCGCCAGTTTAATCAGGCTATCGATTTGCGGCTGCCAGTGACGCGCAATCACCTGTTTATCATCGGCAGAAACCAGATCGAGCGGCTGCGGCTTGAGCAATTGCTGCGCCGTCCAGCGGGTTTTCGGCAGCTGCAGCCAGATATCGACGTCTAAACCCGTTTGATGGCTGGCGTGGCCGCTGCTAAAACGTCCACCCGCCGCCATGCCCATATCGCCAATCAGCACTTGTCCCAGCTGAAGCTGATGAACCTGGGTGCTGAGACGCTGAATAAAGGCGATCAGATCGGGATGGCCGAAATAGCGGCGCTGATCCTGGCGCATCACCTGATAATTGGGTGAGTTAAGCGGCAACTGCTGCGCACCCACAATACAGCCGTTGGCGAAACCGCCAATCGACTGCGGGCTGCCGGCAATCGGCTGATGAATTTGCTGCCACGGCGTGGCAGCAACGGCGGCCGCACTGCATAGCAGCGCGGCACAGATAATGAGCAGACGGCGCATCATCGGGTTTACCAGCGCGGAACGCTGCTGTTGACGTCACCGTTTTGCGCACGCTGGCGCAGCAGGTGATCCATCAACACAATCGCCATCATCGCTTCGGCAATCGGCACGGCGCGAATGCCGACGCACGGATCGTGACGACCTTTGGTGATCATCTCGACTTCTTCACCCTCGCGGGTGATGGTGTTGCCCGGCACGGTGATGCTGGAGGTCGGTTTCATCGCCAGATTGGCGCTAATGGTTTGGCCGCTGCTGATGCCGCCCAAAATGCCACCGGCGTGGTTGCTCTGGAAACCGTTGGCACGGATCTCATCGCGATGCTGACTGCCGCGCTGGTTGATCACCGCGAAACCGTCGCCGATCTCCACGCCTTTCACCGCGTTAATGCTCATCAGCGCATGCGCTAAATCCGCATCCAGACGATCAAATACCGGCTCGCCCAGGCCCGGCGGCACGTTCTCTGCCAGCACGGTAACTTTGGCGCCGATGGAATCGCCCTCTTTTTTCAGGCCGCGCATCAGCTCATCCAGCGCTTCCAGTTTGGAGGCATCCGGGCAGAAGAACGGGTTCTCTTCCACGATGCTCCAGTCTTTCAGCTCGCAGGCCACATCGCCAATCTGCGCCAGATAGCCGCGCACCACGATGCCGTGCTTCATCTGCAGATACTTCTTGGCAATCGCCCCTGCCGCCACGCGCATCGCGGTTTCACGCGCCGAAGAGCGGCCGCCGCCACGATAGTCGCGCAGGCCGTATTTCTGCTCGTAGGTATAATCGGCATGGCCAGGACGGAACAGATCTTTGATGGTGCCGTAATCCTGTGAACGCTGGTCGGTGTTCTCAATCAGCAAACCGATTGAGGTTCCCGTCGTCACGCCCTCAAACACGCCAGACAAAATTTTCACCTGATCCGGCTCGCGGCGCTGCGTGGTATAGCGCGAAGTGCCAGGACGACGACGATCGAGATCGTGCTGGATGTCGGCTTCCGTCAGCGGAATGCCGGGTGGCACACCGTCAACGATGCAGCCCAGCGCAATACCATGCGACTCGCCAAAAGTGGTTACGCGAAAAACTTGTCCGATGCTGTTTCCGGCCATGCTGGTTCCTTGTTGCGATGTTGCGGGCGAGCGCTCGCCCTCTTATTTAGTCTTTGTAAAATGAGAAGTGATGCTGTGCCGCCACGATTTGCTCGCGCGTCAGCATAAACACGCCGTCACCGCCGTTATCAAACTCCAGCCAGGTAAACGGCACGTCTGGATACTGATCGATCATGTGCACCATGCTGTTACCCACTTCGCAAATCAGCACGCCTTGTTCGGTGAGGTAATCCGGCGCACAGGCCAGAATGCGACGCACCAGTTTCAGGCCGTCGCTGCCCGCCGCCAGACCGAGTTCCGGCTCGTGGCGATATTCGTTCGGCAGATCGTCCATATCTTCCGCATCCACGTACGGCGGATTGGTGACGATCAGATCGTATTTCACCTGCGGCAAGTTGCGGAACAGATCGGCGCGGATTGGCGTGACGTGGTTCAGCAGGCCGTGCTCTTCAATGTTCTGCTCGGCGACAGCCAGTGCATCGGTGGAGATATCGACTGCATCCACTTCCGCTTCCGGGAAGGCGTAAGCGCAGGCAATGGCGATGCAGCCGCTGCCGGTACACATATCCAGAATGTGATGAGGCGAATCGCTGATCAAACCGGCAAAGCGGTTCTCAATCAGTTCACCAATCGGTGAACGCGGCACTAATACGCGCTCATCAACGTAAAATTCGTGGCCGCAGAACCAAGCTTTGTTGGTGAGATACGCCACCGGAATGCGCTCGTTGACGCGGCGAATCACGCGCTCAACAATGCGATGACGCTCGCTGGCAGTCAGGCGCGCATTGCGCATATCTTCTGGAATATCCAGCGGCAGCCACAGCGTTGGCAGAACCAGTTGGACTGCTTCGTCCCAGGGATTATCCGTGCCGTGGCCGTACCAAATGCCTGCCGCCGAAAAACGGCTGACAGCCCAGCGCAGCATGTCCTGAATGGTGTGCAGTTCATTCACTGCCTCATCGACGAATATCTTGTCCACGTAGCCCTCCGCAGGCCATAAAATCAATCGGCCGATAGTGTGCCACGAAGCCGGGCAGAATTCAGCGCAGCGAGGCGAAAAAGCTGACATTTGTTAACAGTAACGGTTAAGGTATGCCACCGGCTGTTTAACCAGCCTTTTCTGACCCAATCACAGAGCCATGAGTAAGAAAACGCCGCTAAGCCAGGACGATCAGGAGATGTTCCGCCAGTTAATGAGTGGAACCCGCAAGCTGAAACAGGACACTATCGTGCATAAACCGGTAGTGAAAACGCGCGAAGTACCGCTTAAACGCCTGCTTTCAGAACAGGTCGATAACAGCCATTATTTTTCAGACGAGTTTCAGCCGTTGCTGTCGAGCGAAGGTCCGGTGCGCTATGTGCGGGCGGATGTCAGCCATTACGAGCAGAAGAAATTGCGTCGTGGCGATTACACGCCGGAAATTTTTCTCGATCTGCATGGCTTAACACAGATGCAGGCCAAGCAGGAGCTCGGCGCGTTGATTGCCGCCTGTCGCCGCGAACATCTGTTCTGCGCCAGCGTGATGACCGGGCACGGCAAACACATCCTCAAGCAGCAAACACCGCTGTGGCTGGCACAACATCCGCATGTGATGGCGTTTCATCAGGCACCGAAAATGTTTGGCGGCGATGCCGCACTGCTGGTGCTGATAGAGGTAGAGGAGTGGCAGCCGCCTGAATTGCCGTGACGTGCCGCGCTACAAAAGGATAGGGCCGCGTTTGCGGCCCACAGAGAAATGTATAACTTTAGGGAATTAAATCGCTTTAGCCAATTTTGACGGGCTGACCTGCCACTCCAGCTTGCCTTCGCAGGCCTCTGCATCAAAGTTTACGCAGGCTATTGCCGAGGTCGCGAACATCGGCGGCGCTTCCTGCGGGCAGAGTTCAGACACCAGATAACCCACCAGCGGCAGATGCGAAATCACCAGCGCCGATTTAACCCCTTTTTGTGCCAGCGCCTGCAGATAGCAGGCCACCATGCCCGGATCGCCGCCCGGCGTCAGTTCCGGCAAAATATCCTGCCCTTCTGGCAATTTCAGGGTTTCGCGCACCGTGGCGAGCGTTTGCTCGGCACGCAGGTAAGGACTGACTAATACCCGATCAATTTCTGGCGTTTTGCCGTTGAGCCAGCTCGCCATCGCTCTCGATTCATCACAGCCACAGAGTGTGAGAGGTCGAACGGAATCACTCGCTGCTTCCAGAGCTGCATCGCCATGACGCATGATAAAAACTTGCATAAAGCACCGCTGTTGTTTGTCGATATCGGCCGGTACCACAGCACCAGACGCTTCATTCTGCGAATGAACGGTGTGTTTTACCCCAATGGCTTCAGTATAGTCAACCGGTTGTTTATTAAATAAGCATATCTCAGAATGGTGCCGCGCTTACCGCTGCACTGCCCGCTGACTAACCCGCTGAATCTGTGCGCCTATTCACGATTGTGCAGAAGTGTAAAAATTCGTTTGCTGTTCTGACATTGCGATCAGCGCCTCACTCGGCGCAAAACGCTCGCCATGTTGCTGCATTAATGACCTTAATGCTTTGACGATATCGCCAATGCCGCGCTGATCCATATAGCGGAACGGACCGCCAAGGAACGGCGGAAAACCGATGCCAAATACCGCCGCAATATCGCCATCACGCGCGTTGCGGATCACCGCTTCATCCAGACAGCGTGCCGCTTCGTTCAGCATCATCAATACGCAGCGATCTGCGATCTGCGCTTCGCTCTGCCTCGCCTGCGGTTTAATATTCAGCAGTGAATAAAGGGAAGCATCGACTTTGCGTTTTCCCGGCCAGCGCGAACGTTGATAGAGGTAAAACCCTTTGTGATTTTTGCGCCCTTTTCTGCCGTCGGCCAGAATGGCGTTCGCGGCGTTGGGGGCGCTGAAACGTAAACCGTAAGCCTGCTCAAGAATCGGGCTGATTTTGCTGCCAACATCAATGCCCACTTCATCCAGCAGCTGCAGCGGCCCAACCGGGAAACCAAACTTCACTAGAGCGCGATCGATATGCTCAATCGGCTCACCTTCCTGCAAGCAGTGCATCGCTTCATTTATATAGGGCGCGAGAATGCGGTTAACGTAAAAGCCGGGACGATCCGCCACCACCACCGCCGTTTTGCCCTGCTGACGCGCCAGCTGCACCGTGTTCGCCAGCGTTTGCGCCGAGGTATTGGCGTGAGGAATTACCTCCACCAGCGGCATTTTGTCCACAGGACTGAAGAAATGCAGACCGATTACGTTTTCAGGCCGCTGGGCTTTGGCTGCGATATCAGCAATTGGCAGCGACGAAGTATTGGAGGCGAAAATGGTGTGCGGCTGGCAATGGCTTTCGATTTCGCTGACCATCTGCTGCTTGAGCGCCAGATCCTCAAATACCGCTTCAATCACCAGATCGCGCTGGCTGAACCCTTGGTAATCGGTGCCACCGCTGATGCGCGCCATCTGCTGCTGGCGTTCGGCGGCTTTTAGCTGACGCCGCTTCACCTTGTTGCTCAGCAGATCCCAGCTGTATTGCAGCGCATGATTCACGCCGACCAGATTGATGTCTTTAATGCGCACCGGCAAACCGGCTTTCAGCGCCGTAACGCTGGCGATGCCGCCGCCCATCAAACCGCCGCCGAGCACGCCAATCTGCTTCAGCACTTGCGGCTCGACACTGGCCATCGACTCTTTCTTTAAGGCCGTTGAGGCGAAGAACAAACTGCGCAGCGCGGCCGATTCTGGCGTCATCGCCAATTGGCCAAAGGCGCGTGCTTCCGCTTCATGCCCGGCGCTGCTGCCCTGCTCCAGACCGATGCGCACCACGTCGAGAATACGGTCAGCCGCAGGATAGTTGCCCTGGGTTTTGCTGTGAGTCTGCCGCTGCGCCAGCGAGAACAGCACCTGACGCGCGATCGGTCCCTGCAGCAAACGATCGCGGCGCGAAAGCTCCCGGCGCGCGCCTTTTCCTTTATGTACGCGCGCAAGCGCCGTTTCCAGCAGAATTGATTGCGGCACCGCGTCATCGACAATCCCCAGCTTGAGCGCCTGTTTAGCGCGCAGCTGTTTGCCGGTAAGGATCAGCGGCAGCGCCTGCTGCGCGCCAATCAGGCGCGGCAAACGTTGTGTACCGCCTGAACCCGGCAGCAGACCGAGCTGTACTTCCGGCAAACCGAGGCGCGTTTTGTCATCCAGCGAACAGATGCGCGCATCGCAGGCCAGCGCCAGTTCCAGACCGCCGCCGAGGCAGGCACCGTGAATCGCCGCCACCACTGGAAACGGCAGCGCGGCAATCATCGCCATCACATCTTGTCCCTGCTTTGCCAGCGCCTCAGCTTCCTGCGCCGTTTTGCAGTTGGCGATCATGCTGATATCCGCACCAGCAACAAAGTTGTCTGGCTTGCCGGAGATCAACACTAATCCAGCCAACTGCTGATGGCTGCGCGCTTCGTCCAGCACCGCTTTGATCTGCGGCACAAACTCGGCCTTCAGCGTGTTCATCTTCTCGCCCGGCACATCGATGGTGATCACACCGACGTGGTCGAGGCGCATGTGTAAATGAAAGGCGGATTCACTCATTATTCGGCCTCCAAAACCATTGCCGTGCCCAGGCCGCCCGCCGCGCAGGCGGTGACCAATCCCAATCCGCCACCGCGCCGCCGCAGTTCCTGCAGCGTTTGCGTGATCATGCGTGCGCCAGTGGCGGCAAACGGATGACCATAAGCAATCGATCCGCCAAGCACGTTAAAGCGCTCTTCATTGACTTCACCTAACGCATGCGGACGATTCAGCACCTCGCGCGCAAAGCGTTCGTCACGGAACATTTTCAGGTTGGCTAAGGTTTGTGCGGCAAAGGCTTCGTGCATATCAATCAGCGTCAGATCGTTGAGCGTGATGCCGGCGCGCTCCAGCGCCAGCGGCGAGGCGTAGGCCGGTCCAAGCAGCATATCCTGCCAGACATCAATCGCCGTAAAAGCATAGCTGCGCAGATAGCCGAGCGGCTGAATGCCGAGTTCGCGCGCGCGCCCTTCACGCATCAGGATCACCGCTGCGGCACCATCGGTCAGCGGCGTGCTGTTGGCGGCGGTCACCGAACCGTGGCGACGATCAAACGCCGGGCGCAGTTTGGCGTAATCGGCGGCGCTGGCGTTGAAGCGAATATTGTTGTCCTGCTCGATGGGCGCTTTCCACGGCGGCACAAATGCGGGCATCACTTCCTGGCTTAACACGCCCGATTGCCAGGCGCGCGCCGCATGCTGGTGCGAACGCAGCGCTAACGCGTCCTGCTGTTCACGCGTGATGCCGTGACTTTTCGCCATCTGCTCGGCGGTATCACCCATGCGTAATCCGGTGGAATACTCCGTTACCGCCGGTGGCACCGGCAACAGATCGCGCGGACGCAAACGACGCAGGATGCTGAGTTTTTGACTAAAGCTGCGCGCTTTGTTGAGATCCACCAGCGCACGAGCCAGAGTTTTACTGACGCCAATCGGCAGCACCGAGGATGAATCCGCGCCACCGGCAATGCCGGCATCGATGGTGCCCGCCATTAAACTTTCCGCCACGTTTGCCACCGCCTGAAAACTGGTGGCGCAGGCGCGGCTAACGCTATAGGCATCGGTATGCACGCCTAATCCGCTGCTCAGAACAATTTCACGCGCAATGTTGGGAGCTTCCGGCATCTGCACCACCTGGCCAAACACCAGTTGATCGATAAACTCGACCGGTAATTCGCTGCGCGCCATCAGTTCGCTGATCACCATGCGCCCCAGCTCCAGCGCGGGAATGCCGTGGAAATCTGTAGCCTGGCGGGCAAAAGGGGTGCGTAATCCGTGGGTTATGGCGATACGTTCGCCCTGACGCGTCAGCAGCGGCTGCGCTTTGCTCATTGCAATCACCTGTATTTTTCGACCGGGGCATCATTGCCAAACAGGTCTGACCTGATCATCAGTGTTAACTAAGTGTTGCTAAGTAGCCAATAAGCAGAGGAAAAAAGTGCGAGGGAATACACGAAAATGAGTTAAGGCTGCCGAAGGGGTTTCGGCAGCGGCATGATTAGCGTAGGCCGAGCTGGAAAATCAGGGTTTCGGCCTGGCAGGCAAAGGTGAAGTCGATAGACAGGCGCACCGCGTCGCCTTCATTGGCAAAATCCGCGCGAATATCGCAAGGATCGGATTCCACCTGACGCGCGCGCTCAGTCAAATGCGCCAGCATCGCTTCCGCCGCATGACGGTCGGCAAATACGCCAGACCAGCTTGCGGTGCAATCGGTGTTATCCATCACGGTTCCCACATCGACACAGCAGCAGGCCGCCGTTTCGTTGGCATTACACTTTTTAATGGCATCAGTCATGATTCTCTCCTGACGATATTTTCAACATAATCGGATTATTTTCTGCCGCAAAGTGTACGCCTGCTGCGTTTTCACATCCACGATCAAGCCGCTAAGTGACGAATATCACACTAAAAATTGATCCACAGCAAAATTGAACGTTATGTTTAAGTCGAACCGCTAAGATTTTGTTAAGCAGATCTGATTTTATCGATCAAATCAGAAATATTTAAAAAACAATATTGCAACAAATACACAGGTCGGACCTATACTCGTCGCACTGGTCTGATATGTGGTTTTGCCATCAGTCCCTACAATTCGCCGCTCTTTGTTACGCGACGTAACAACGTTAAATAATAAATCTAGATGAGGTTGTGGTCATGAACCATAAAAACCTGTTTGCAAAGTCAGCTGTGGCAGCTGCAGTAACGCTCGTCTGTTCTCATGTTTACGCCGCGGGCTTTCAACTGAATGAATTCTCAGCAATTGGTTTAGGTCGTGCATATTCCGGCGAAGGTGCGATGGGTGATACCGCCGCCTCTGCCAGCCGTAACCCGGCAACCATGGCATTAATGGATCGCCCTTCTTTCTCTATCGGCGCGGTTTATATTGATCCCGAAGTGGATATTAGCGGTCAGAGCCCGACAGGTCGCAGCCTCGATGCCAAAAATATCGCCCCAAATCAGTGGATCCCTAATCTTCACTATGTGCACCCAATTAACGATCAGTGGTGGATTGGTGCATCTGCGACCTCAAACTATGGTTTAGCAACCGAATTTAATGACGGCTATACCGCAGGTGGTTATGGCGGCAAAACCGACCTGATGACCGGTAATTTTAATATCAGCACCGCTTATCGACTGAATGAGAATTTCAGCTTCGGTATCGGCTTTGATGCGGTCTACGCAAAAGCGAAAATTGAGCGTTATGCCGGTGAAGCAGGTGCCGTGGCAGGATTGCCAGCCGATACCCAGATTGCGCATTTAAAAGGTGATGAATGGGGTTACGGCTGGAACGCCGGCATCCTGTACGAAGTGGATAAAAATAACCGCTTTGGCTTTACCTACCGCTCAGAAGTAAAAGTCGACTTTGACGGTGACTACAAGAGCAACATCCCCACCGCCTTTAACGGTACACCGCAGGCCCTGGCTTTAGGCCTGCCTTACGGCACCAGCGGCACCACAATTCCGGGTTCTCTGACTTTGAATCTGCCAGAGATGTGGGAAGTGTCAGGCTGGCATAAAGTGGCGCCGCAATGGGCGGTTCACTATAGCCTGACTTATACCAGCTGGAGTCAATTCCAGGAGTTGAAAGCCACCGGCAGCAATGGCCAGACGCTGTTCTATAAGGATGAAAGTTTCCACGATGCCTACCGTATCGCGTTGGGTACCACTTACTTCTACGATGATAACTGGACCTTCCGTACCGGCATCGCCTTTGATGACAGCCCGGTTCCGGCCGATAAGCGTTCTATCTCTATCCCGGATCAGGATCGTCTGTGGCTGAGTGCCGGTGCGTCTTACGCCTTCAATGAAGATGCTTCTGTCGACCTGGGTATTTCTTACATGCACGGTCAGAAAGTCACCGTGAAAGAAGGCCCGTATACCTTTAACTCTGAAGGTAAAGCCTGGCTGTACGGCGCGAACTTTAACTACAAGTTCTGATACGTAGCTTGATAAAAAAAGGCGACTCATTGAGTCGCCTTTTTGTTTTATTCAGAATCGATATCTTTCAGATCGTCCTGAATCGCACTGGCGTTCGGATTATCTTCCGGCTTCAGCTTACCGCCGTTGGCAATAAAGTCATGTCGCTGGAAGTAGGCATTACGAATAAAGGCGTACGGATCTTGCTGCTGACGCAAAATGGCGTCCGAATCCAGCAACTGCGCACGGGTTTCAATCCCTTCCAGCGTCCATTTACCTACCGAGATCGGCCAGCTCAACCAGCTTAAGACCGGATAGAGCGTATCAACGAAGTCACCGCCATCTTCACGGATGGTGAAGCTACCGTAGGCCGGCAATTCAACATACGGGCCGTAACCGACGCCATAACGTCCCAGCGTGCTACCAAAGCGATGCGGCACTTCACGCGCCAGTGCCGGATTGGCTTTGCCCGCCACGTCGATAAAGCCACCCAGCCCTAACACGGTGTTCAGGAAGAAGCGGGTAAAGTGGATGCCTGCCTGGCGCGGTTCACCCACCAGAATGGCGTTGACCATGCTGGCGGGCTCTTCAACGTTGGATAACACATTACTGATGCCGCTACGTGCCGGCACCGGCACGTAATCGCGCCAGGCGACTGCCACCGGACGCAGAACATACGGATCCAGCACGTTGTAGTTGAAGTTAAACATCGTGCGGTTAAAGCCTTCCAGCGGATCGCTGCGCTGCGCAGGTTCCGTATTTTCAGCCGGTTTTGAGCTGGCACAACCCACCAGCAGTAAGCTGGCTAGCGCCAAACCGGTCAGGCGGTTATTCATTCTTCTCTCCCTGTGCGGATCAGTAAGGTATCGCTTCAGGGCTGCTGTTGATTAATTTCCACAGCCAGTTGCTGATGACCATCCCAGGGTGTGACCGCGCTTAAACCCAACCAGTCGCCAGACTGTGGATTGGCACTGCCATCGCGCGAAATGCGCACCCTGACTTGTACCTGATGCTGTGCCGAAAGCAGGCGATCGGGCATCATGGCATTGCTGTCATCGAGCGTGAGCGATAACGGAAAGTGGCTCAGCGGTAAACGCTTCACAGCCACAGGCACCGGTGAAACACCGTCAGACACAGAAATATACAACACTCCGCCTTGCGGTAACATTTTTTCTGCCGGCGGCGTCAAACTCACCGTCAATGCCAGGCTGCTATTTTGCTGTCCCGCGTCGGTTTTCGCTTGTTCAATGCTGCGCTCGATCATGGTGATGCGACGATCGCCTGCCGGTAACAGTTTCAGCATCACCTGCCATGCACCAATCGCCTCGTTGTACTGCTGCTGTTCAAAGGCGTTAAACGCCAGCAGACTCAGCGTGCGCACATCGCTGTGATCGCGTTTAAGCAGCGCTTTCAGCAACACGTTGGCCTGACGGTTATCCTGCGGATCGCTGGAGCGCGTCAGCACTTCGGCATAATCCTGCTGCAGTTCGATATTGTCTGGCGCCAGCTGTAGCGCATGTTCAAATGCCTGGCTGGCATCGGTAGCATTATTCAGCACCATCCCTAAGCGGCCCAGCATCGCCCAATCGTTGAGGTTCGTTGCGTCGTGCTGCAGCGAACTGCGCAGACCCAGTTGCAGACGCGCCAGCTCTTCCATGGTTAGCGGCTGAGCTTTAGGATCCATCACGCGCGCGCGTAACGCAGGATACTCCTGTTGTACGCTGACGAACGCGGTTTGTTGCGTGAGACCGCCGGTTTTCAGATACATGCCAACCGACACCACCAGCAGCACAATCACGCCCGGCAGCAACACCCAGCGACTGCTGCGATGAATGGTCGCGGCATCCTGCTGCGGCACATCGGTTAACAGCGTTTGTTGCAGTTCGCGCACCATTTCCGGGCGCTCAGCCACCACGCCCTCTTCTTCATCACGCTCCAGCTCGCGCAGGCGTTGCTGATAGAAATCGGTGTTGAGACGATCGCGATCGCCACTGCTGGCCTCGCGCTGACGCCAGCCAGCACGCAGAAACAGCGCGATAGCCGCCAGCAGTAAAATAATCAGGGTAATCCAGAATCCAGTCATTACGGCTTCCCGTCACGCTTGAGTAACGCCGCAAGGCGCTGTTGTTCACTGTCGTCGAGTTCGCTACGCGCTTTGCCGCGACGATTACGCAGAATAATGATCAGCGCGCCCAGCACCACAAACAGCGCTGGCCCCACCCACAAAATCAGCGTGGAAGGCGTTACCGGCGGCTCATACGTCACGAAATTACCGTAACGCGCCACCATGTAATCAATGATCTGCTGGCGGCTTTCGCCCTGCTTCATCAACTCGTAGACTTTGAGACGCATATCCGACGCGATCATCGCATTGGAATCGGCAATGCTGTTGTTCTGGCATTTCGGGCAACGCAGCGATGCGGTGAGATCGCGGTATTGTTCTTCCTGCTGCACCGAATCGAACTGATAAGTATCAATCGCCGCCCACAGGCTGGTGCTGAGCAGAATGCCCGCTAACAGTAGAAGCAGCCGTTTCATACGCCCGCCTCCTTGTTGTATTTGTCCCACAGCGGTTTCACTTCTTCGAGCCAGACGCGATCGTTCATGTCGCCTGCGTGGCGATAACGAATGATCCCTTTGCCGTCGATCAGGAAGGTTTCCGGTGCGCCGTAAACGCCGAGATCGAGACCGAGCATCCCGTTGCCGTCATACAGGCTGAGCGCATAAGGATTGCCCAGCGTATTCAGCCAGGTCACCGCTTTGGTGCGATCGTCTTTATAGTTGAGGCCAACCACGCGAATGCCTTTTTCCGCCAGCGTGTTGAGGTATTGATGCTCCGCGCGGCAGGTTGGGCACCAGGTTGCCCAGACGTTGAGCAGAATCGGTTTGCCGTCGGTCAGCACCTGCTGATCGTAGATTTTGCCCGGCTGATCCAGCGCTTCCAGTTTGAATACGGGTACCGGCTTGCCGATCAACGCTGATTCGAGACGCGTTGGATCATCGCCGTTGGCGTTGCGCGACAGCTGCCACAGCAGCGCCGCAGCCAGCAGCAAAAATAGAACTAACGGGATAAACAGGATTTTTTTGTTCATGCCAGCTCCTCGCGCTGCTCTTTTTTGCGTGAGCGATAGCGCGGATCGAACAGGCAGAACAAGCCGCCCACCGCCATAAACACGCCGCCGTACCAGATCCAGCGCACAAACGGTTTGTAGTAAATCCGCACCGCCCACGAACCGTCATCCAGCTCTTCGCCCAGCGCCGCATACAGATCGCGGGTGAAACCGCCGCTGATCGCCGCTTCGGTCATCATGGTGCGCGCGGCTGCATAGAAGCGTTTTTCCGCCTGCATCACCGCCTCCAGCTTGCCGTTGCGCGTCACTTCAATCACCGCCACGCCGCCGCTGTAGTTCGGCCCTTGCAGGTTGCGCACGCCGTGGAAGGTAAAGTGATAATTGTGGATATCAACGGTATCACCCGCCTTCATGCGCACATCACGCTCAACGCTGTATTGGGTGCTAAAGGCGATACCGACCACGGTCACCGCCACGCCTAAATGCCCCAGCACCATGCCCCAATGGCTGCGCGATAGATGGCGTAAACCTTTGAAGAAAGAGTGGCGATGGGTGGCGCGCTCGTGCAGTTCCATCAACGTCAGCATGATCACCCAGATCGACATCAGCAGGCCGATAACCGTCATCGCCTCAATGCGATCCTGCAGCAGCCACGGCAGGGCGATCGACAGAATCAGCGTCACCAACAGGCCCACGCCAAGGCGTTTCCACAGTTTCTGTGGTTGGTCACGACGCCAGCGCACCAGCGGACCGATACCGAGCATCAGCGCGAACGGTGCCATCAGCCAGGTAAACATGGTGTTGAAGAACGGCTCGCCCACCGAGATGCTGCCGAGACCGAGCTGTTTATGCACCAGCGGCAGCAGCGTACCGAGTAACACCACCAGCATCGCGGCGATCAGCAGCACGTTATTACCCAGCAGGAAGGATTCGCGTGACCAGGCTTCGCTCTGTACGCGGCTGCGCACCTGACCACCTTTCAGCGCGTACAGCAGCAGCGAGCTGCCAATCACAATCACCAGGAAGGCGAGAATAAACATGCCGCGCGCCGGATCGGAGGCGAACGAGTGCACGGAAACCAGCACGCCGGAGCGCACGAGGAAAGTGCCAAGCAGGCTTAACGAGAACGCGGTGATCGCCAGTAACACCGTCCACGACTTGAAGCTGCCGCGCTTTTCCGTCACCGCCAGCGAGTGCATCAGCGCTGTTCCGGCCAGCCACGGCATAAAAGAGGCGTTTTCGACCGGGTCCCAGAACCACCAGCCGCCCCAGCCGAGTTCGTAATAAGCCCACGCCGAACCGAGCACGATACCGATGGTCAGGAAGACCCACGCGGCGGTGGTCCACGGACGTGACCAGCGCGCCCATGCGGTATCCAGACGTCCGGCCATCAGCGAGGCAATGGCAAACGCAAAGGCCACCGAGAAGCCGACGTAACCCATGTACAGCAGCGGCGGATGGAAGATCAGCCCGATATCCTGCAGCATTGGGTTGAGATCGCGCCCGTCAATCGGGAAGTTTGGTAAGGTGCGGGTAAATGGATTCGAGGTGAGAATGATAAACAGCAGGAAGCCGAGATTAATCATGCCCATCACCGCCAGCACGCGTGCTAGCGCATCCTGCGGCATCCCGCGACTGAAGATCGCCACCGCCAGCGTCCAGGTGCTGAGCAGCAGCACCCACAACAGCAGTGAACCTTCGTGCGCACCCCAGGTTGCCGCGATGCGATAATAGACCGGCAGCAAGGTGTTGGAGTTGGTGGCGACATAGCCAACGGTAAAGTCATTCACCACAAAGGCGTGCACCAACACCACAAAAGAGGCGGCGACACAGATAAACATGCCCCAGGTTAACGGGCGCGCCATGGCCATCAAACGCGCATCCTGCCGCGCAGCGCCCCACAACGGATAGACGCTCAACAGGAGCGCTAAAGCCAGCGCCAGACACAGCAGAAAGCTACCAATTTCTGGCATCATGATTGCGCACCCGACTGCTGATAGGCTGCTGCAGGTCCTGTGTGATTCTTCTTCATGGCATCTTCAATTTCGGGAGGCGTATATTTTTCATCGTGTTTCGCCAGCACTTCTTTGGCGTTCACCAGATTGCCCTCTTCCAGCACGCCTTGCGCTACCACGCCTTGCCCTTCACGGAACAGGTCCGGCAGAATGCCTTCATAGGTCACACTGACCACGCCGTTGGCGTCATACAGTTTGAAAGAGACGGCGAGCGTTTTCGGATCGCGCTTTACGCTGCCCGGCATCACCATGCCGCCAATGCGCAAGCGCTGGCCCGGCTCAGGCTTCTGATGATCTTCACCTTTGCCGTTGATAATTTCACTCGGGGTATAAAACAGGTCGATGTTGGAACGCAGCGCGTACATCACCAGCGCAGTCGCCAGGCCAAGCCCGATCAACACCGCGATCGCCACATAGAGGCGATTACGACGACGGATATTCACACGGATTCTCCCGCTGCTCCACTGGCAGCTTTTTTCGATTTAGCCGCGCGAATGCGGCGCTCCCTGGACTGACGCTGGCGAATTTCCGCCAGCAAACGGCGGCGGAACAGTATGGTGTGCAGCACCAGACCGAATAACGGGATCAACGTAAGGATAACGGCGAGCCAGACGTAAAAGGCATAGCCGCCCATGGCGAAGAAATCGCTCCACGATGCAAAGGCTGGCGTCATGATTTGCTTCCTCCCTGCGCCACATCAATCGCCCACGGACGATGACGCTCGGTGAATAGAATTAAATTGCGCAGGCGCATTAAGGTCAGCGCACCAAACACCAGCAGGTAACCGAGAATGGACCAGCGCAGCGGTGTGCGCATGCTTGGATCGATAGCCTGCTGCAGAATGCCTGATGAGCCCTGATGCAGCGTGTTCCACCATTGCACCGAGAAGTGAATGATCGGCAGATTAACCACGCCAACCAGAATCAAAATGCCGGCGGCGCGCCCGGCGATGCGGCGGTCTTCAAAGGAGTGATACAGCGCGATAACGCCCATATAGAGGAACAGCAGCACCAGCTCAGATGTCAGGCGTGCATCCCAGATCCACCAGGTTCCCCACATCGGTTTACCCCAGGCGGAACCGGTAATCAGCGCGATAAAGGTGAACACCGCGCCAATCGGTGCCATCGCCGCTGAGACCAGATCGGCCATCTTCATCTGCCACACCAGGCCGATAAATGCCGCAATAGCCATTGACGCGTACACGCCCATTGACCACATCGCTGCAGGCACGTGAATGTACATAATCCGGAAGCTGTTGCCCTGCTGATAATCCGCCGGTGCAAAGCCGAAGCCCCAGACCCAGCCGAGTAACAGCGTGCCAACACCCAGCACCGCGAACCACGGAATCAAGCGACCGCATAGCTGGTAAAGCCGCTCAGGCTTTGCCCACTGGTGTAACCATTTCCACATTTTGCATAGCTCACAATAAAGAGAATTCAGATTTCGACCGCTCTGGGGCGGCACGAATTAATGCAGACTGATACGCAAGGCCGCTGCCGTCGCGAACGGCGACAGCGTTGCGCTTACCGCCAGCATCGCGCCAAGAATCGCCAGATAACCCCCGATCGGCAATCCCATTGCGGCGGCATCAATCGCCGCGCTGGCAAATATCAAAACCGGTATCGACAACGGCAATACCAGCAAACTCAGTAATACGCCGCCGCGCCGCAACCCAACGGTTAATCCGGTACCAATCGCGCCGAGAAAACTCAGCGTTGGCGTGCCAAGTAATAACGTCAATGCCATCGCGCGCCAGCCGGCAAAATCCAGCGACAGCAACAATGCCGCCAGCGGCGACAATAAAATCAGCGGTAGCCCGGTAATCAGCCAGTGCGCAATCACTTTGCCCAGCACCGTGATCGGCAGCGGCGTCGGCAACAGAAGTAGTTGCTCAAGCGAACCATCAAGAAAATCGTCACGAAACAGCCGTTCCAGCGCCAGCAATGAGGCGAGTAACGCGGCAACCCACGCCACGCCCGGCGCAATCCGCGCCAGCTGCTGTGGCTCCGGTCCGATACCTAACGGAAACAGCGTGATAACAATCAGGAAAAACCACAGCGGATTGATCACTTCCCCGCCGCTACGAAAGGCGATTTTTAATTCACGCTGAATGACCCGGCCTAACATCAAGCCCACTCCGAAGTAAGACGAATTTTACGCACGCGCGCGCTGTGATCGGGCAGATCCTGATGCGTGGTCAGAATCACCGCTCCGCCGTTATCGGCATGGCTGACGAATCGCGCCATTAATTTTTCCACACCGCCTTTATCGATGGCGGTTAAGGGTTCATCGAGGATCCATATCGACGCTGGGCTAAGCCATAAGCGTGCTAATGCCACGCGCCGCTGCTGTCCGGCGGAGAGTTGTGCCACCGGCACCTCTTCAAAACCCAGCAGATCGACCTGCTCGAGCGCAGCAAAAATCGCGTCTTCTTTGCTGCTACCGTGCCAGAAATGCAGGTTCTCCAGCGGTGAGAGTACCGATTTCACGCCGGGGTGATGGCCAAGATAGAGCAGATTTTGTTGCCATACTTCGCGCTGTTGACGAAGGGGCTGTGACTGCCACGTTACGTCGCCCTCTTCCGCCCGGCTTAATCCGGCCAGCAGGCGCAACAGCGAAGTTTTCCCGGCTCCGTTTGGCCCTTCAATTTGCACAATGTCACCCGGTTGCACGCGGAAGCTCAACCCATGAAACAAGGTTCGCTCATCACGAACGCATGAGAGATTAATGACTTCGAGCATAGAAGGGAGAATCGCGGCAATGAATGAGGCGGGGATAATACCACATTGAATCTGTGGGCCGAAGTCTGTGAGCTGGCTCCCACTTACCCCAAATGGGGTATTCGTGCGCCCCAGATCAACAAATTGCTCAAAAATCCAACTCAGTTAAAATTTCGTTACTCTTAATTTGAATCTTCGTAACAAATCGACCTTGCAAAAACCAGCTACGCTTATGACGCAATGGCATTATCACCTGAGGAAAACATGAAACAATCACCATCGATTTCAAACAGTGACAACGATGTAGAGAGTGATGAGAAGGAGCAAGGCAAGGAGATAGAAGTCGATGAAGATGCCCTGCCCTCGCAGGCTGCGGCGATTCATGAAGAGATACGCCAGGATGGGGAAAAAGAACTCGAGCGTGACGGCATGGCGCTGCTCTGGTCCGCGGTTGCGGCGGGACTGTCAATGAGCGCTTCGCTGATGGCGAAAGGCATTTTTCAGGTCCATCTTAAAGGCGTGCCGGGCGCATTTTTACTGGAAAATTTGGGTTATACCTTTGGCTTTGTCATCGTGATTATGGCGCGCCAGCAACTGTTTACCGAGAATACCGTTACCGCCGTTTTGCCGGTGATGCACAAACCGACCGGCAGCAACTTTGCGCTGCTGTTACGGCTCTGGTGCGTGGTGCTGCTCGGCAATCTGATTGGCACTGCATTGGGGGCGCTGGCCTTTAATCATATGCCAATATTCGACGATGCGACGCGTCAGGCCTTTACCGCCATCAGTGAAAAAGTGATGGTGAACTCCCCAAGCGAAATGTTCGCTAATGCGGTGATATCAGGCTGGATTATCGCCACCATGGTATGGATGTTCCCGTATGCGGGTGGCGCAAAGATTGTAGTGATTGTGATGATGACCTGGCTGGTGGCGTTAGGTGATTTAGCGCATATCGTGGTCGGTTCAGTCGAGGTGCTGTATCTGGTGTTTGCGGGCACGCTGCCGTGGTACGAATTCTTTTGGCCATTTGCCTTGCCTACGCTGCTTGGCAACATCACGGGCGGTACGCTGATATTTGCGTTGATCAGCCATGCGCAGATTCGTAACGATATGAGTGAAGCGGCGAAAGCCAAAGCGCGTGCGGAACAGAAGCGGAAAGAGAAGCAAAAACAGGCGTAAGCCTGGTCTTAAATTGCTGATAGATTGAGCAAACAACCGCTGCATAGTTAAAATCAGGTTCGCGGTGCGCTATACTGCGCGCCCGGCGTCTCCTTAGTTAAATGGATATAACGAGCCCCTCCTAAGGGCTAGTTGCAGGTTCGATTCCTGCAGGGGACACCAAATGTTAGCCCACCTAAGTATTTTAAAGTCTAGTCAACTCTTCAACTTCAAACACTTACCTTCCTTTCGTAGCCCGATAACGTACACCGTCATCTTTCAAAATCCACGCTGTTTTGTTGGTACATATGCTGGTATTTTAAGTTCGATAACGCAGATACCATCAGAAGAGGGTTTTTAGTATGGCGCTCACTGAGTTAACAGTAAGAAATACAAAGCCTTCTGATAAACCTGTCAAATTGACAGACGGTAATGGTATGCATCTTTTGATCACCACAAGTGGTTCCAAATACTGGCGTTTCCAGTATCGCTTCGCTGGCAAACAGAAAATTCTTGCACTGGGTGTTTATCCAGAGGTTTCATTGTCAGAAGCCAGACGAAGAAGAGATGAAGCCCGTCAGCTCGTTGCAAACCATGTAGACCCAAGTGAAAAGCGAAAAGCGCAAAAGATTGAGAGCAAAGGCTTGCTAACATTTGAGCAAGTTGCCAGAGAATGGCATACCAGTAACAGAACCTGGTCAGACAGTCATAGAACTACCGTATTGAACAGCCTTGTTTCCCATGTGTTCCCTGTCATCGGCAAACGCAATATCAGGGAGCTAAAAACTCGTGATTTATTGGTTCCTTTGAAAAAAGCAGAAGCTTCTGGACACCATGAACTGGCTTCCCGCTTACAACAGCGCATTACGGCGGTAATGAGATATGCCGTTCACAATGCTTTGATTGAACAGAATCCTGCAAACGACCTCGCTGGTGCTGTTGTTTCCACTAAAAGTGTTCATCGCCCTGCCCTTTCTTTGGAGCGATTGCCAGAACTGATGAATAGACTGGAAGCATATAAAGGAAAAGGTATTACTCAAATTGCAGTGCAGTTAACACTCCTGACCTTTGTCCGTTCGAGTGAACTGCGATTTGCTCGCTGGCCAGAAGTCGATCTCAAAAATTCACTGTGGACTATCCCCGGAAAGCGACAACCTATGAAAGGGGTAAAATATTCTGCAAGAGGGGCAAAAATGAAAACGCCTCATTTGGTTCCATTAAGCTCACAAGCCAAAGCACTTATGGAAGAGCTTCATACGATCAGTGGTAACAAAGAACTTATGTTCATTGGTTTTACCGGGGACGACAAACCTATCAGTGAAAACACTGTCAACAAAGCACTCAGGACGATGGGCTACGATACGAAAGTAGAAGTCTGTGGGCATGGTTTCAGGACTATGGCATGTAGTGCATTAATCGAATCGGGATTATGGTCGAGAGATGCTGTGGAAAGACAAATGAGCCACCAGGAACGCAACAGTGTCCGGGCTGCTTACATACATAAAGCGGAGCATTTGGAAGAACGGAGACTCATGTTGCAATGGTGGGCTGACTATCTGGAAGCTTGTAAAGAAGAAGCACAGACACCTTTTTCCTTCTCTATTCAGCATTCAGAACAGTGAATAGCAAACGATACGTATTTAATATTTTATAATCGATAACTCAATGTGGGCTGCGAATATCTATTAAGAATTTAAAGCTTCCCTTTGTAAGTTAATTAAAAAAAGGTTACTCATGAGCATATCGAAATAAATCTGATGTTTGTGGTAAGAAACTTCGCGATTCAGACCAATAACTTCAAACCAAATAAAGCCAGCAATCAATGCTTGGCTTTATATATCACAGGAAAATTATTTTTAGATAATTTATAATCTTTTCCTAAAATTATCATGCTCACCATTATCAGGATTTAATATACTACTTACCTTAACTTTTTCTTCTTTCACCCTTCTTCTGACCAGCATTTCCTCAAGGTTGCTCTCAAAATTATTATCAAACAATTCTTTTACGATCCAACGCTCAATCTCACCATTTATTTCGGTATAATAACCTGATAAATCAAAGTTATTTATTATGAACAGTGCCTTTTCAGCAAACTCAAGTTCAAAATGTTTCCAAAAAACATCGATTACTATATTCCACCCTGGAAATTCTGTGAAGTTGTCATATACTCCTCTTTCAACAAGTAATTGTGATGTAGTTTCTCCAAGCCTAACCACAACTTCTTTTATATCATCACCTGTTATTTCTTTCTTATCCATAATAAACCCCCTCCTTAATCGAAAATCATATAAACTATTAATCTGATTTTTTATAAAAGTCAAACCCACTCAATTAATTTATAACTAAAGAGAAATATTTTTTGATATTTTTACTTAATTCTTATAGTAGTCTCATCGAATATAAAGATTGATGTTTTCGCTTTTGATTTATTCAATTATCTTTATCCTCAATATCAACTAAGCAATATTATACAAAAAATATTTTTCTCCTGACTCTTTCACAATGTGGCTTTCTCATCTTTAAATCGCCCTATTATTGATTCACACTTTAAGGTGAAATTCTATGAATTCTTCTTGTTTCATACTGTCCTAACTCCCACAAACTTAAGCACTTACTCTCACATAGAAGTTGAGAGATGGACCATTTGAAAATATGCCAAGAGAAAAGAAAAAAGAGTTGCAACTGATAAAGAATTGATCAATTTTTATACAAATCAGTATTTCCACAGTTGCACTAAGGCACTGCAATGGACAATAAAAAAGAGCAAAATCAGAAGGTTAAAGTAGCCCAATATTTACGGATGTCTACAAACCATCAGGAGTTTTCGTTAGACAACCAAGCTCAGTTCCTCAAAAAATATGCTGACGACCACAATATGGATATCTTGCATACCTATGATGATGCAGGTAAAAGTGGAGTATCCACGTCAGGAAGGCATGATTTTAATAAGTTAATCAATGACATACTCACTAAGGAAATCAATATTAATGCTGTGCTTGTATATGATGTAAGTCGTTTTGGTCGCTTTAAAGATCCACAAGAAGGAATCTACTATAAATATCTATTAAAAATGAATAAGGTAGATGTCATCTACTGTGCTGAAAATCTTCCTGCTAATAGTGATACTGAGACATTCATACTTTCATCACTTATGTATGCTGCGGGAGCTTTTAGTAAAAACCTTTCAATAAAAGTATTTGCCGGACATGTAAATCTTGTTAAGCGAGGATACTATCAAGGTGGAGTGCCTGGATACGGACTTAAAAGAAAATTGCTTGATAATAATAACAAAGCAAAAATGATACTCAACAATGGTGAGAGAAAGAGTTTACAAACAGATAGGATAGTCTTAGTACCAGGCAGTAAAAAGGAAACAGACTTAGTAAAGAAAATATTTAATATGTTCATTTTTGAAGGATTAAATGAGTATCTCATCGCTTCAAAATTAAACCAAGAAGGATATAAATACAGCGACAGATCGGATTGGACACGAAGCCGGATACATTCTGTGCTTATAAATAATCGCTACACTGGTAAATATACATATAATCGAACATCTCAGAAGCTGAAAACTAAAAGAGTTCAAAATCCTGAAGAGGATTGGATTGAATATAATTCCTTTTTCAAACCCATAATTTCAGAAGAAAAATTCAGGTTAGCGAAAGAGATTATCGATAACCGCTCAATAAAAATGAGCAATGAAGAGATTCTTGATTTTTTAAAAAAGATCCTTTCGACTCATGGAAAAATATCAGGTTTTATCATTGATGAAGAGGATAATGGCCCATCAAGCAGTGTAGTAGCAAGCCGCTTTGGAGGACTTCTTCCAGCATATAAGCTGATAAATTACACACCCGAACGGGATTACCGCTATTTAGAAATAAACTCAGCCTTACGAATTAAACATGACAAAATTGTGAATAAAATACACCAAGAAATTAATAATAGCGAAGTATCTATATTAGATAACAAACTAATCACCATAAACAAAAGTTTAACCTTTTCCATAATACTGTCTCGATGTCGAAAAATGGGTTCTGGAAAATGTAGATGGATAGTTAGATTAGACAGGAGCTTAAATCCCGAAGTTAGTGTAATTGCAAGAATGAACAGCCTTAATACCGAACCTGTAGATTATTACATCCTACCTTCAATTGAAAGTTTTGAAAATGAGTTGTGTCTAAAAGAGAATAATAACCTTCTATTCGAAATGTATAGATTTGATAACATCAGGACATTCTTTGATATGCTTTCAACTGCGGAAATAGAGGTAGCCTAAATGAACGACGATCAAATTCATATGCTTGAAATATCAAAAATAAAAGTTGTAATCCCTCGTTCTCGGAACAAATTCAAACATGCTGAGATAACAGATAGTATCGACACAAGTGGATTAAGAAAGCCAATAACAGTAAGAAGGATTTCGGATAGAAAATATGAATTCGCCTTAATTTGTGGTCAGGGTAGACTTGAATCACTCACAGCTCTGGGAGAAAAGCTAATACCTGCTTTCATACTGGACATTGATGAAAACAAAGCATACATAATGAGTTTGGTTGAAAATATGGCTCGCGTAATACCAAGAGCGGGCGAGCAGTTCCAACGAATAAAAGAAATGAATGAGCAAGGTTTGTCTAACAAAGAAATATCCTATTCTACTGGCCTATCATTGCACTGGATTACCAGCCTGACTATGCTAATTAGCAAAGGAGAAAACAAACTATTATCTGCTGTAGAATCAGGAAGCATTCCAATCTCGCTTGCAGTTGAAATTGCCAGAGTAGACTTCGAAGGTGGACAAGAATTACTAATTAAAGCTTTTGATGAAGGTTTAATAAAACATAAAGATGTTGGTAAAATCAGAGATATATTGGACTCCAGAGATGAAGGTTTGAAAGGGTTTCTGAACAATAGCTTCGGAGTTGCAAAGAAAAAGAAAAAACTCACTACTGATGAGCTTAAACAGATATATCAAGATAATATTTCGCAGCATAGAAAAATTAAAAATAAAGCTGAATATGTAGAAAGAAACTTGCTTATAGCCAGTCAAATACTCAAAGAGTTATCTGATAACGAAGAGTTCAGTAAAATCTTAGACGAAGAGAATTTAAATGAAGTAGTAAAAGTTATAATAAAAAACACTTCTTGCGGAGGTTAAAATGATTAAATACTGCTTTAATGAAAAAACAGTCAGCTTTAGATTATGTGATCTTATTTATACTAAGAAACTTCCTACCAACTACAAAAGCAGCCAAAAGTACATACAAATAAAGAGTACGATATCTGCACTTGGATTAGTCGAACCTATACTGATTTATATTGATGGGGCTGATGGCTCTGCAAAAATCCTTGATGGTCATCTGAGAGTTGAGGCATTAAAAGATATTGAAGAAGAAAGAGTTGCTTGTCTCGTGTCAACAATTTACGACACTTATACTCCCAACAAAAAAGTTAATAGAATAACAATCATTCAAATTCAGAAAATGTTAAAAGAAGCTGTTCGAGTAGGAGTTCCTGAAGACATGCTCTGTTCAGCCTTGAATATAAGCTCCGATTCATTAAAAAGTAATCTATCAGTTCTTAAAGGCATATGCCCTGAGGTTATAGAGTTATTTAATGATAGAGATGTACCTAAGAACACATTTATGATCTTAAAAAGAATGATTCCTTTCAGGCAAATTGAATGTGCAAACATAATGATAAAATTTGACAATTATTCAAAGATTTTTGCTCAATCGCTTTATCACAGTTCCTCACCTGAGCTTTTAAACGACAAAGGTAAACCTAACATTGATGAGAGATCCGGTAATAGAAAAGCAATTGAAAGGCTTGAAAAAGAGATGGCTCAGGTCCATTTCGATACGCAAAAGATAAAAGAAAATTACGGTTCCAATAGCTTGAAGCTAACGATAGTTATCTCGCACATTAAAAAAATACTCGAAAACCCTAAGGTTTTCCATTGGCTTATTAGGAATAAACAAGATTATCTTAGTGAATTAACCAAGATTTCTGACATTGAAAAATTAACTTAACGCTTTTTTTCATAAAAAGATTTTAGGGTTAGAACTATTCAAGGATGATATCAAACTCGCTTAAGTTAAGAAAACCTAAGCTATAGATTTAAATGACAGCGATGCCGGAGGAGTTAAAAAAAAGCAGAGAAAGAGCATTGAGCTTACAAGAGATTGCTTATGTTTTTAAAGCGTTCAGACAGCACTCCGAAAGCTTCTCTCTTGATAATTATCTGGCATGTGCCCTACTACTGCTTCTCGCTGTTCGCAAAAGTGAGCTGACAGAAGCCCCGTGGTCGGAATACAATTTAGAAGATAAAAAATGGTTTTTACCTAAGGAAAGGAGCAAGTCTGGTGTTGGCATAGTCATTCCGCTTCCACCGCTTACTATTGAGATTTTAGAAGAACTAAAGGTCAGAGCATGGAATTCACCTTATGTGTTACCTAATCACCGTGTGAGCAAGTCCCAGCACATGGGAAAAGACACTCTTAACAGGGCCTTAGCGAAGCTGTTCGGTGTCGAGCTTAGCAGGAAGAAGCAACCACCTAATGTAATGGGTAGCATTGAATATTTTACGGTTCATGATTTGAGAAGACCCAGCCGGAGCTTACTCGCTTCTCTGTCCGTTTCTCCTCATGTGGCCGAGCGATGCCTGAATCACAAGCTCAAAGGTGTTGAAGGGATCTATGACAGGTATGATTATTTTGAGGAAAGGCAAGATGCATTAAAAACATTATCGATATCATTGAGTTATGCCATTTTAAGCCCCTGTCAAAAATAAAAAACATTAAAATACATAGGGTTAACGATTTATAACCCTATAAATACTTAAATATTTCTTTACCTGAAATGAAATTTTTATGAAAATCAGAATATACTGAAAAAAATTTTTTAAATTACTACACATCAACAATTCGGGGTTAAAGTGGCTTCTATACAAGTTCTCAATGCTATAGCTGTAAAGATTGTTCCCCAAAAGAGGAACAAAAGGATTGGTCATATACAGTAGGAACGCCTTGGCCTATAGACCAGAGTGAGGTTACTATTTTTACCACACGAGTTGATGCCCGATTCCATAAAAGCAGTAAAACTCATGCACAATTCCTTAAACCATATCCTCTCAATTCATTCCCTGCAAAACTTTCAAGTTATGTTAAAGATGAAAGTACTTTTCAAAACTTCGTGGATGAATTTGTAAGCACAAAATTAATAACTCAAGCAAAGCAATCACGAGCCAGTAACGGAGCAGTTTTAGTTTTCACTCACTATAAGCTTGAGAATTTTAGAGAAGATGGAACCTCTGAATTATATTTTGAACGAATCTTAGTATTAATGCTAAAAAATACAGATGCTCTTAGATTTAAAGATAATCTACAACTTAACCCAGTAGATATTATTGATTTAGATAAATTTCTCCAGGGTGCCAGAGTAGATCTGGTTAGATTTAAAGCAGTAGAGGATGGAGAAAATAAAAACAACTTATGCTTCATTCGTGGCAGCGGGGAAGTAAGACAGTATTTCACATCTTCAATCGGGGCAGATGAAATTGTATCAAATAAGACAAGCAGTGAGCAGGTTATTAAAGCTATCGAATCTTTTGCAAAGGAAAACAGCTTAAACCGTGCTCTTAAAGAAAGATTAGAATCAAAAGTAAAAGAACTTTTTGATAGCTGTAAAAGAGGGCAGTCCATTTCCCTCGATAAAATACAAATTCAAATTGATGCTATTTTACCTATAGAAAAAGCTGATATTAAAAATACTTTTGTTGATTTTGTAAATGAAAATGGTTTTGAAGTAAATGAAGAATTTGAAGTTTTAGCGAGTGATAAGAAACAGCTTGAATGGCTGGACTTTGAAACCCCCATTGCAAAATTGAGTGTCCGAAAGCATCAAATTGGTCTACCTAATTCAGATAAACCTGTAAGATTTGACAAAGATACACATGAAGTGACATTAGTGCAAAAAATAACCGACCCAATATTGATCGCTAAACTATCAGAGTTAGCAAATGAATAACGAAGAATTAATTAAACTACTGCTCAACATGAAAAAGCATGTAGTTTCAATAGAATACGAAGATCCATATCAAGTGTGGATCTACGATTACAATTCTTTTTCAAAGATAGATGAGTATTTTAAAGAAGTTCAAAACATAGATTCTTTAGCATTAGAAAAAACTGAAGAAAATAGCTTTATAAAATTATCCATTCTACTGACAAGTTCAATTGGATGGTTTTATTCTATTTCGGAGCTATTTAAATCATTGAGAGTATCGATTAAAAATAAAACGGACTTCCCGCATTATTTTTATATTAATGACTTCAAAGATGAAGAGATACTGAAAGTTAGCAAGTCGGTTAAAGCTTATTCTCAGTGGTGTGAGATCTTGTCACGTATCTCTGATCATATTGAATATGAAAACTCAGGAGCATGGCCTAGCTATATTTTCGTTATGGAGGGTGGTAAATCAAAAAGGATAACCACCTATAATTTGCCGTTGAAAAATTTTGAAGATGGCTTCTTATGTGAAATAGATACTGAACCGTGCGATATTAAGAGCCTTACAAACATTGACCTACATTCATATGAAAGAAAACTTGTAATGAGATCTTCATTAATCGAACTATATAATGATTGTGACTCCCAAAATGAGTTTCTCTCATCTTTATTGAAGTCGCCAAAAAAACTTTGGGACTTGTTTGCAATAAATTATGAAATCTACATCAATAAATATTCAATTAATAAAATAATCAGTGATGTAGAAGTTCAGAAGTTGGATTTCCTTTCAAAATTAAACTCATTGGTTCAGGAGCACCAAACTAAATCATTAACAATCCCTGCTGTATTAGTCAGCACCGCGATAATTAAAGGATGGACTCCATCAGGATTGTTACTTATTTTTGTAGCTATGTTACTCACTTGTGCTGTAGTTATTATGGGTATACATAATGCTAAGAACTCCCTGAATGACATTATTGAATCTTCAAATAAAACTATGGAGTTATTTAGTAAAGAAAACTCAGATGATGCGGATCTTGTTTTAACTCAAAAAGTAAACGGTGTAATAAGCGATGCTTTAGTAAAATTAAAAGAAAAGAAAAGGTCTGCTGATAAAATATTATCAAAGCTTGAGCTTCTAATTTATTTTGGATGTTCAGTGTGGTTCCTTTTCGTGCTCTATCAATTTAAATATACCTTGATCAGTTTTGTTCTACAAATAATAAAGTAATTTTATATAATTCAATTTTATCTATGACGTTCCTAAAACTTATCATACATTGAAAAAAACTTACAATACAACAACTTTACTAAAATTTTTTATTTAGAAAAAAGGGTAATGTTAATTTCTATTCATTTCGAGAGGTTTAAAATGAGTAACAACAACGAGTTATTAGACATTGGTTTCATCCAAGAAAAATCCATTCTTTTCCTAAAAGGAAAAAAAATTGAAGTTATCCCCGATAGTTTTGGCATCAAAAGTGACTCAATAGAAGGACTCGAAGGAAATTATGAAATAATATTCTTTGACACCTGTGATAATAAAAAAGTTAAGATAGCATTTGATAAAGATAAAAAGGAGATAATTTATCACACTGTTGATGAGCCAAAAGAAATAGAAAACGAAACTAAAAAAGGGTCTCATCCTTTTATAAATATTTCCACAACATCCTTTTTAATTATAGTGGCTCTTATATACTCATTCACAACATTATCTTTCTTTGGAAACACAATACTTTTAGCAATACCATTAGTTTTTGGATTCCTGTTATATTTCATGGCATATAAACAAGCTAAAGACTATCTAAAAAAAATAACAGACACTATCACTCTTGCAAGCTCTTTAATTTCACTTTTAGCAATTATCTATGGTGTGAATATCGGTAAATTTCTTTTTGATAGTCACCAAAATATAATTTTAAGAACATGTCTATTTGTGGTTATACAGTCATTTTCGATATTTGCGACACTTAAACTGATAATTGCCTTTCGCGAAACACTGGACGAAAGAAAAAAGTATTACGAGTTATATAAAGTTAATGATGAAAATAAAGAAACAGTAACACCAAGTTTTTTTAAGAGAACAGCAATAAATTGCAATTCAGCATTTTATTTTGGAAAAACTCGATTTATTTCTGCGTATTCAAAAATTTCAAAACCCATAAAAACCGCAATAAAAAAACTATCTACTCTATTTGAAAGTGATAAGAAATAAAATTAATAAATGGGAAGAAACGGGGTTGTCATTAATGAGACCCCAAGATAAACTCCCATCATGTGCAATAAAAATTCAGAAGAAACCAAACTTTCATTGAACATAAAATAAACACATATCACATTCAATACTGCATGGATGATTAATAATAAAAACCCGTTATTAAACAACCTCATCATTAAATTCATCTTTTTCATAATTATTAACCCATATTTTTATAGAAAGTTATAACATTTTACTTATCAATTCCTATGTAAAAGTCAATATAACCCCTATAATATATATTCACTTTAAATAAACAACAGCATTAGCAAGGGCTAACTGAGCGATGCTCAGTTGCCTTGCTTTTTCCGCCCTTCGGTTGAAAAAGAAAGATCTAAGCCACGACACAATCAAAACCCAACCCATTGACACTATTGATTTTTATGGTATTTATTACATATAGCATACGGATTTGCTATTAAGCTTAAATATCAAAAGGAGTTGATATGGAAAAATTTAATAAAATATTCGATGACGATTTCCCTTCGTCATTCAGTGATGATCCAAAAGCAAAGAAATTACCACCTAACCGCATTCGCAAACATACCGTTACGGTTCGTCTTAGTGATTTTGAACTCAAGCAAGTAAATGACTCTCGAAATCAAATGAGTAAAAGCTGTTGGCTGAGATCTTCAGCTCTCAAGCAACTACCCCCTTCTGTTCCCGAAATCAACAAAGAAGCCTGGCAGGAGCTTACTGGCTCCCTACAGAAACTGAATGATCTTACTTCGTTCCTGCTTCGCAGAGGCGAAGATGCTCAGCCACTATCGCAGGAAGTAAGCGCTTTGAAATTGAAACTGTCGCATGTAAGAGATGCTCTGCTGACACTTGAAAAGTGATCATCCAAGATGAAGGGTATGAATAAAATAAAAAGGGGTAAAAACTTCCGAGGAGTCGTCTCGTATGCTCTTTCCCCTGCTCCTCATCATATGACTACACCAATGGTGATTGGTGGCAATCTTGTCGGAATTACTGTAGACGAACTGACCGCCGAGTTCGTAAAGACTCAGAAGCTAAGAGAGGATGTTACGAAACCAGTTTGGCATAACTCCCTTCGTCTCCCTGTCGGTGAATCACTCACAAATCAAAAATGGAGGAACATTGCTGACGACTACATGAAGCGAATGGGCTTCTGTGACACTCACCTCCGTTGTTATGTCCTACACAATGATGAAGCTGGTCAGCACATACACATCATTGCTTCCCGTATAAACGTTTTAGTAGAAGGCCAACTTTACTTGGGTAAGAACGAAAACCTGATAAGCACCCGTGTGATCCAAGATCTTGAGCAAGACCACAAACTCACTCGAACGAAAGGTCCCTCTCCTGCTAAACAGCCCCAGAAGCAAAGGAAGCTCACTCGTAACGAAAAGATGATGCAGGTCAGAACAAAGGAGAAACCTCCCAAGATAGTGATACAGGAAGCTATAGATGCGGTTCTCACATTCTTCGATACCATCACTATCGAAGACTTCATACATGAACTGCAAAAGCAAAACATCTCAGCGACAGCAAACATCTCATCCACTGGCAAGATGAACGGTTTTTCATTTGAGCATCAGGGAGTCGCTTTTAAGGCATCACAGCTCGGTAAGGCATACAGTTGGTCAAACATGAGTAATCGAATCACCGTAACTCAACCTAAAGAGGCTGTTGCTCCTGAATCGATTGCCGACAAAGAAAACGTTTCGAATCCCATTGAAGTTCATCCCACAGCTACCCCAACACCACTTACGGCAAATTCCAGAGAACCTATCCGGTCTCGCTGGTTGCAATGGATACCCTACCTCGACGAGCTTATTGCCAGTTTAAAAGCTGTTAGTTCAACGATACTTAATCCTCTCAAAAGTAATGTCATCTATACAGCAATACGAACCGGCAACTCTGAAACACCAGAGTTTCCTGAGGTAAATTCTCAAGACTCGGCAAGAAAACCGCAATTTAAACCTCTTTAAACGGCTAGTTTTCAGATAGTTAAAATCATTCCCTAAGCCAAATACAACAAATATTTTCATTTCAAATCAGATTGATAGATAAAAACGATCGATCGTTATTACTGATCAATTATCTATTCATGATAGCTATTGACTATCAAAAGAAAGCAATCGATCGGTATAAATGATTTGCTAGACTCTGTTTCCTAGCCGTAATGTAACTTCAAATGGAAACACATAGCACACTGATTTATCAGCAGAATAAGCTGATGCATACGTGCGCCTTCAATTCAGTGAAACTAACCTTGGAAGAACTTATGACAGCAACAACAGAAGTAAAACAGCCCAACTTCCTCATGATGAAACGGGTGTGGATTGCTATTGCACTTCCGATTGTCATTTTCTATTTCTTTGGAATTCAGGGGTTGGTCCAGCTCGCTCTCGTATGGGTTTTTGCAAGCATCATGCTCTTGATGTTTGCCTACAAAAAATTCCGCATTAAGAAGTGGAATGCCAGCACCAGAGATGTATTCGGAGAGTCTGACGGCATGTGGATCCATGAGTTCGGTCCTACTGCTATGAAGCTCGATGAAAAACGGGGACTGATCCATCTCAAGGAAGAGAACAAACAAAAGACCTATCCGTTCTCAGCAATCAAAGAATGGCGATACAACTTGTCTACCACAAGACAAAGAACAGGCTTGGATAGAGAACTTGACCGCACCCACGACTTCAGAGAATCGGGCTTTTACATCGCAGTAGACGATGTTCAGTATCCAGAATGGCGAGTAATGTTCTTTCCCCAAAAGGGTGACTTCAACTCACAAGAAGGCATCAGAGATACGGAACTGCAACTTAAGCGCTGGATGCATATTTTTGACAACGCAATTAACAGATAAATTTTAATATATTACTTATCAGTAACTTAAAGAAACCAATCGGCTGATTGGTTTTTTTTATTTCTCAACTGTAAAGATAAACTTAACCATTCCGATAAGTTCTATGTTTTCATAAAATTTCAATAGGGACTTAGAATGGCTGAAGCGTTAAACGAAGGTAAAATCATGCAGGCTCTGAACTGGGCCTACGATAAGGCTCTGGATGGAAGCATACCGGGAACTGACTCGGCCTATGAAATGGCGGAAAGCTACCTAAAAGGCGATGACACTTTAATTGAAAAAGTAAACTCTCTCATTCGCTGGCAAAATACCAAATCCGCAACAACAGGATTCGTCTCTGGCCTTGGGGGAATCATCACCCTCCCTGTAGCAATCCCCGCAAGCATAGCTACAGTCATTTACGTTCAAATCCGCATGATAACTGCCATCGCTCTAATGGGCGGATATGATGTAAAAGATGATCGCGTAAAAACCATTGTTTATAGTTGCCTTGCAGGGAATGCCGCAAAAGACATACTCAAAAGCACAGGAATTATCATTGGCTCCAAAATGTCTACTCAGTTGATCAAAAGTATTTCAAAAGAAACCATTTTTGCCATTAACAAGCAAGTCGGTTTTAGGCTGCTGACGAAGTTTGGTGAAAAAGGAGCTATAAATTTAGGCAAGATGATACCTGTAGTAGGTGGGATCATCGGTGGAACTTTTGATGGTATATCTACAAATATTGTTGGAAATGTCGCCCGCAAAACATTTATTGAAAAAAGCATATTATCATGAATTAACTCGATAAAAGACATAAGTCTTAAAGATAAAATGACGAACTTAGGAAAAAATTGCTTTTACATTCAATATGCGAGAAAAAAATGAGATTAGATAAACTGACAATTAAAAATTTCAGGAAGCTCAAAAACTGCACTGTAAATTTTAGGGATACGACTTTCTTAATTGGTTCGAATAACGCGGGTAAATCGAGTGTTTTTAAGGCATTAGATTACCTCCATAAGAACACAAATGTTTCATCTGAAGACTATGCAAAACATTATAATGAAGAACGAGATGACTTCATAAAGGCCAACGAAATAGAGATTATTGGTGAATATCATAACCTCCCTGATATTGCTAAAGAGTGGGTAGGATTCAAAGGTCGTGTTATCAAGAACAGTGCTCCTGCTGAAGGTGAGTCAGATAACATGATAGTTTATAGGAAAGTATGGAAGCTCGATGCAGCAAAGCCTGAGGTTTATTTAAAGGAATATACTAAAACCAGAGCAGAAAAATATGCTCATGCTTCTAAGCCAATGGATCTTATCGGCGAAGACTTTGATATTGATAGATTAACTGAACATTTCGGCATCGACAATTTAGAGTTACTATTCACACATAAGAACAACAAAGAAAACTTTAATGACTTACCTGAAGTCTGGGATGTAAATACAGATAGCGCTGTAACATGGGTAAAAAACCCAGGAGGAATACCTGGAAATGTATTATCAAAACTCCCCAAAGTTATTATTATTCCCGCTGAATCATGCATAGCTGAACTAACAAGTCAAAATGGTGCTTTGCTGAGTTTGTTAGTAGACCTATTCAGTGATGTCAGAAAGAATTCACAAAATTATGCTCTGGCGCAAACATACCTCTCTGCTCTTGCAAGAGAAATGAATCCTCAAGATGAGAATACTCAATTTGGCCAGTTGATGGACAATCTTAATTCGATGTCGCACAACATTTTCCCTAATACCTTTATACATGTATCTGCGAATCTTGATGATGCAGATAAAAGTATTAAACCACTTTTTAGTATAGAGATGGAAAGCAATGTTAAAACAGCTGTAAACTATCAGGGACATGGGATGATAAGGACAACAGTATTTCAGTTGTTAAGATTCATTCAGGACTTCCTGAACAGAGCATCCGAATATCCAAGAAGAACTATTCTCTGCTTTGAAGAACCCGAACTATTTTTACACCCTGCCGCGTCTAATCAACTTAGAGATGCTCTTTACGATTTTTCCGGTAATAATCATCAAATTGTAGCCACCACCCACTCACCATATATGATTAATTTAGGATCTGACAAAAAAATAAGCCTTACAAAATTCTCAATTAGCGAAAACGGATTTTCGGCAACCAAAACCTTTAATATTGAAAAAGCTTTTAAAGAATTACAAGCCGATGAGAAGCAAAATTTAAAAATGCTTTTAAAAATAGATGATTATATATCAAGGTTATTTTTCACAAATAAATGCATATTCGTCGAAGGTGATACCGAAGAAATAATTGTCCGAGAAACAATAAAAAGATTATCACCAAAAGATAAAGCAATAGTAATAGGAAACTGTGAACTATTAAGAGCAAGAGGGAAAGCTGTTCTTATTTCCTTGGCAAAATATTTAAATGCTTTGGATGTAAATTACATTATCATGCATGACAGAGATGGAGGAACTGAAAGGGCTGAAGCAATGAACCCTTTGATACTATCAGTGACTGGTGCAGAACGCAGAATCATGGTTGAAGAATGCATTGAAGATATACTGGGCTATGATGCTCCAAGCAACGAAAAGCCATACAAAGCGCATAAACACATAGAAGATAATTGGTCAGAGGCATTTGAAGGCTTACCAACAAACTGGCAAGAAATTTTTATTAATCTTCACTCACCTCACCTCGATCATTTAGCGCTCTAAGCTTAAATACAAAAAGCTAAAATCCTGAGCGGGATTTTAGCTTTTGATTTTTCATGCACATGAAAATATAGTTTAGCCTTATAATTTTAATTTATCTTCACTTTATTTAAATGTGTCATGAATTGTATTGATCAAAAACAGCAGAACAAAAGTGTGCAATCCATGCTTCATAACTTGCCATATGTGAGCATAGTGAATAAATATCATTAGTATCAAAAACAACATAAGAGATAGAACCATGCGGCATTTTTCCGCCAAAAATTTTCCTATAATCATTAGAGTCACCAGTAAGGAATATAATACCGTTTTCATTAGGAATTTTTTTTGCCGCCCAATGAGCAAAGATATTTCTATAGTCTCTTCGAAATTTTATTTCATCAAGCTTCTCAATAACATCTTTTATGTCTGACAGGGAATGAACATAATCATGGACTGAAAATATAAGTTTTTTAATAATAAATGGGATACTGACTCTATCATTGGAACTTAAGTTTATCACTCCAGCATTTTTAAGAGTATTAAACAGTCTATTAATATTTAATTCAATATAACTATATGTTTGTATGTATTTACCTAAAACTATAAAATCATCGTCTGCCAAGACTTCAAAATTATCTGGAAAACAAATTTCAGCCTTTCTTTTCAAGTATTCCAATCGATCAGTTTTGAATTCAGTTGGTAATCCCATACATCACCCCCTAATTTGCAGAAAGATTTAAACTAAAATCCTAAATCTAAATTATTCATCTAAAAAAATTACAATAAATATTTTCGATGCATTAATTCCAACTAAGATATGTCGATGAAAAATAAGATGCCATACAAGCTATTTGCAGAGAAATAATCATCCAGATTAAGCTTAAAGATCGTGTGGCAAACACATTATATACCATTTTGACAGTGAATATAAATCCTCATACTTTTTTCTTAACCTTCAAACCATCTGATTTAAGCCCTGGTGAAGGCGTAAAGCTCTGTTTTTGAGTAGCAAATATTCTTTCTACTTCATACTCATTCCAGATAATGTATTCGATAATAAACTTGTAGAAATACAGCACTCGTTCAAGGCTGACAGTTGAAGGTATTGTATAGAAGTTTGGACTGAGTAAAGCAAAACTCAAAACTGCAATTATGTTGCTTGGTCCCTTCAGATATGGATTCTGATAGTCCTGCTGATACTTCAAAAAGTATCCAACACAGAACAGGTAGGCATCTTTTACGATTTTTTCTTTATTGCAGTCTGATTCATCGTATCTAAGAATGAAGCGATTAAGGAGTATCAAAAACTTCTGATCTGGCAAATATCTGTTTAATTTATTCATAGTAGCATCCTTGCTGTTGTGAATGTCATCCTGACATTTAAAGAAATATCACAATATTTAATCATGTCAATAGTTAAAACCTATCAATTTCTATTTAAATATCTTTTTTAGGTAAAGGACGATTAAGCTCATCGATTGTTATTTGCTTTAAATGAGAGTTATACAGCCATATCTTAAACTGCTCTAAATATTTGTTATTCAATGCTATCAAAGCTTCGTTTTCAGTTTCGAGCCTTTTTATTCTTTGACAAGCGATTTTAAAATTAGCAGGTTTAACAGCACATGTTTCTTTCACACCAGACTTGAGAAGCTTCTTTTTTGAATTAAAACAATCCGCAATTTTAACATGACTACTCAAAGATTGCCTCGAAGGTCTTTTCCCAATGATCTTAATCAACTCGTCGCATAAAGCCTCCCAGGTCAGCTTCTCATCTTCATTCCAGGTATTAATAACATTCATTATCAATTTTTCATCATAACCAGTAATATGTTTAGCCATTTATTCTCCTTTTATTATTTTAGTTTGAAATTCATACCATTTATCAGCATTAACATTCCCATCATTTTTATCATAATTGGTTTTTTCAAGAATTTTAGTGTGTATCATCATTAGTTGGCCATCATCCGTTCCAGAGTCTTGTATTGGATAATAACTACATGGGTCAAAAGCATATGAGTGCTTACAGTAACCGTGCTTAGTGACAAGCACAGCTCCATCATTCAATAAATCAAAATCAGTTATGTCCATAAAAGCTATTTCTTTTTTCCTATGACTGTTAACGGCTCCGATTGAAGTTTTATCTTTCATGAGATTGATCATTTGTAAGTGTGATCGGTGGTCATAGGAAACATTTTGTGAGACCAGCTTCCTTCCAGACCATCTGGCGATGCTAAACTCGTCCATGCCATTGATTTGAGAAAACGTATTGAGCAAATGTCTCAATTGATGGGTCCTAATCGAATATGGACTACCATTATCGTTAATATAACCGTGTCTTTTAAACAGGTTGGTAGCGCCTTTGATACTTGCAAATGCATCAATATCCAGTCTAAAAAACTGAGCAGTTGGTCTGAACAGAGGTGTCAAATGATTGCTCGTTTTCTGACATAATTGTCCCTCAAATAACAGACATAAAGCATTTGAATATTTGATTTTCTTTTCTTCATCATACCAGGGAAAATTTTTAGGCTTTTTGCTAAAGAGTTCATGTCTGGATGACTCAGGAACCTTCCCTTCCATCGTTTTTGCAACAAACCTTGGATGGGTGGACAACTTTCTCAACCGGGCTATGGCCTTTTGAGCGACAGGGACCATTACTGAAGGAATCCATTTGATGTCTCCAGCATACCCCTTCGCTGAAAAAAACCTTAAACCATATCGTTCAATGCTGTTCTCATCATGCTCTGTAATCTCACAATCCGCAGGAAGGCTTAAAATTTCCGAGATTCGTCCGGGTGCACATATCAGTAGTGTAAGAACAGACGTTGTGAAAATGTCTCTCACAGACAGTTGGCTTTCATCTTTTGAGAAAATCTCCGCAATGGCTATGACAGATTTTATATCTGGTAATTTTGAGTGCCCTTCCAGCGAAGGTTCATAACCTTGCCAACTTTGAGTTATTTTATGCCTTAACGGATTTACCCAAAAAAAGTATGATGAGTTTGTCATTCTGTTTTCACTCAAAAATAAACATAGTTTCTCAAGTTCCTTACCAATTCCAACTGCTGTTAATTTCGTATATTTAGCCGTTGCTACTCTTACACACTCATCAAAAATGTTATTATTACACTTGGCTACGTTAGCTTCACCGTATGATTTCAATAATACAAACTCAACGATCTTCAACATTGCCAAAGCATTCTGGTTTGATTTTGACTTGTTAAAAGAATGAACATGAAACATATAAGCTTTAGCAAAATCAATGAAACCATCATCTAATTTATCTCTGCTATTTCGATTATTTTTCATGTTAAACTTGTTGAATTTGTAACATCCCTTCCATACATGGCTTTCCCATGTAATCGCTAACTTTGAGTTGAATATATTACTCTTACAAAACTCAATAAAACCTTCAACATTTAATGATGGATTATTGGTATTTATTGGCTCGAATAAAATCACATTGGTCATTTAGAACTCCAGGCTGTAAAGTTTTTGCAGGTGAAACACTCTATGTGTTTGTGTTTACAATCAGTAAATCCAAAAGAATTCAAAACATATTCTGTAAAGAGCTTCTTGTTCTGTGTGCTATCGCTACCCTGAAATATCTTCGATAGAGGTTCAAAAAATGAATGAAGTTTCATATCAATATCGTGAACATTGTCTGGGCTATTTTTTACATATATTCCTGATGAGTTGATAGATTTATGGTCTAATGCTTTAGCGATCACTTCTACTGAAGCTCCTTCCTTTGCTAAACGAGATCCAAGCGTATACCTGAATCGTCTTGCATTAAGTCGCACACTTTCGTTATTTCTCGATAACCCAATGTTAAATTTAGTAGTCAAAGCATTTAATTTTCTTGAAATAAATGAATTCTTCATATGTAAAAAATCAGTAGCGATAATGGTATTTAAACTTTGATCAGACTGAATTGATACAGATTTTTTGGCGTCCATGAATATAGGTAATTCGTATTTTATATGACCAATACTCTGACTAACACTATCTTCAATATTTTTTTGATTCATATCAATCAAGTTAGTTAGCTTCTCATAGAGGCAGTCATCGATACTTACTAAGCTAAACTCACTTCTAAAGTCCTTCCTTTGTTTTACTTTCGGTATGTTTAGAAAGCAACCTTCTCCCGTTCTGATGAGATCTTTTGCTTTTAAGGAAGTTAACTGTAATGGCCTCCTTCCCGTGGTTGCTAAAAGAATGACATAGCAATAAAGATACATAGGAATTTTGTCTTCTTTCAACAAATTGCTGATAATCTCAAGAACGATTTCCAGTTCTTCTCCAGTTAGAGGTCCACTATTTGGATCTCTTCGTTTGACCGCTTCACCTGTCAAATTAGTCTTAACCTTTATTTTTTCCAGCATTGTTAAAGCTGAGGTTTCAACTCCTACATAACCGAGCTTTTTCCACTTCGTTAGAAACTTCTTTATAGAATTTAGTTTGTAGTTTTTCTCAGGACCTAAATTAACATTAAGTTGATAAACCGCATTAGCATCTATCGTCTTAATGTCTATCATCCCTAACCATTGACTAAATATCTGGTTTATGTTTTTTGTGTAACCTGCACTGTATTCAGCCGAAAAGTAAGCCAAGGTAGTAAGGTAACCAATACGCATCGACTCTGGCATTTTATCGGCAATCTTATGTGGGAAAATAGAATTCTCTTTATCTAATTGCCATTTGATATCAGAAAGCTTGAAGCTATATCCCTGCATCTTTGCAAAAACCAGACTCTCTTTTCTTAGTTTACATGTTTCCATTATATTGACCCTCAGTTATCTTTTTCAAAGATTCATAAACTCTTCCAATAACTTCCTTTTCTTTAATTGATATGTGTTTGAAGTTATAATTCTCTGACATCTTTGAATCTTTGGACCAACCCATTAGATAGCATCTCAATCCTGATTTTCGGCTGACATCTAAATTTGAATTATCAATTTCATTTGAATAAAAATAGTTCCAAGAGTGTCTCAATCTATGTCCTGATAAGTTCTTTAATTCTGGGCTTGATTTTTTAATAGTAGAAATTATTTTTTCATATGCTGAAACAGATAAAGGTTCCCCTACTGTTTTACCTGCACTATGAGTTACAAATAGAACGTCATGTTTTTTCTTTTTAGTGTATTTATCCCTAAAATTATTTATGTAATCGAAGATCTCTATCACTAACTCGTCTGATAATGGGATTATCCTTTCGCCAGTTTTGACTAATGGCTGATTCAGCCTTCGGTCTTCAATGCAGTCATGTCTTCTAACAATACTCAGTGTGTTATTTCTAGGATTTAGATCATTTACCCTAAGATTTAGTAATTCACCTGCCCTCAACCCACAATTCAGTAGTAAGGTAAAAATGAGCCTGTTCCTCACTTGAACCTCCTTCTGAAAGGGGTTTTGGCTCCCTTCGACTTCCAACAGCCTAAACAGAGTTGTTATTTGTTCTTCACTTATCGATTTATCTGTTCGGTGATTGATGCTGAGTGAGCGATTTCGCGGGAAGTGCGCCCTTATGCTTTCAATAAAACTTTCGACTTCATATCTGGCATGGATTCCCTTCATAGAATGAATCAATCCACACAGCCATTTTAGGTAATTTGAAAAAACGTGTATCCTGTAACTAAAAGTTCTTGTAGCAATCTGCTTTCCTTTGAGTAATCTTACATTCGTAATTTTTTGTTGATCGAATCTTTGCTTTGCATACCGTATCAGGTCATCTACTTCGGCTACATTTAGGAACCGCTTGCTTTCAATCCTATCAATGATGTTTATTTTTCTACTTTTCATAAAATTGCTAAGGATAAGTAGATTCGTTGCGACTATCTCCATCGTAGATGCAGTCGCACTTCTGTTCCTGACATTAGTTGTGAGATAAAGGTTCTGATAGTAAACTGGTAGCAGTGTTTCTTTGTTGAGAATTAAGCAACCGCGTTCTCCATTGCTCATAACAAATTTTTTTATTTTGAATGACATTATAATAATCCTCCGAAAACTTTACATTTAGTAATCACTACGGCTTATCATTATTTTATCGATTTAAACTTTGCAATTTTATTTTGTTATTTTTGGATTTATTTATAATCCATTTAGATACTTAAAAAAATTTCTTTCACGTGAAAGAAACCAGTACGGCTAGTTAATAGTAGTCATACCCGATTCAAGAAGAAAAACTAATAAAGCCTTATTGCATAAGTAATACAGCGGCGCCAAAAAATAATTTGTAAAGTATTCCGTTAAATTTTACTATTTTTTAATCTTAAAACTTTACATTTTTAAAATGATGATATTTTAAATAGTGATTTGTATTGTTGTTCGTCCATTGTAAATACTTTCTACTTCGTTCCAGTATTCCTCTTGAATATTTTTAGCTTTACTGCGGAGTTCATCTCCCATATGAATCATCAATGCTCCTCTTTCCAACATGTCACACAGCAAAATTTTTGTTATATCTTCAGTGCTTAGCTTAAGAAGTTCAATATCATCTGTCATAAATGAATCTTCATCTGGCAGAAGATCCGGCATTGTTTTCACATAATGGTCTAGCATCCCTTTTTGCACACTTAAGCTACAGAGCAATACATGGTCTTCGCCCTTTTCAGGCTTTTTTACAGCGATGTTAATTTCATTCTGTGTTATTTTCTTTGATAATCCTCTTAGTAGATCATTACATTTGACCACTGACAGTATGGTTTCATAGATATAGTTTCGACTATCTTTATTTAACTCAGTTAACACTTGGAATGGATTGTATTCGCTATCTTCGAGGTAATAGCTTAAACAAACCACAGATTTCTTACTCAATGTATTCATAGGTAATAATCTAATAGCTTCAGCATCGAAAATCTTATCGAAGGTTTTTTGACTCACAAGCCTTGAAAGGTTTCCAATTTTCAGGAATTCTTTAATTTCCACATTGTCCTCACTTTGTCGATGTTGTTCGTCTGGAGCCTCACTATGAAGCTGTTCTCGAATTGCTAATGGCGTCAGAAATCCACTGATCGATCTCCGCCTCAATAAAGGCCACAGCTCTCGAACCTAATTTGATAGGTTTAGGGAATCTATTTTCGGAAATCAATCGGTAAATCCATGCTTTCTTGTAGCCTGTTTTATGTAGCACTTCAGGTAAGCGGATGAGTCGTGTGGTTTGTGTAGTAGATGTGTTCATGGTTATATCTCCTCGTCTGGTCGATGAGTTGATACTAAGTAGACGGGAACAGGCTTTGAAGGGATGTTGCTGACATAGATTGTTGTATGAAAGCGATTGAGGATCATCTTCGAGAAAGAATTTTATTTATCTTCATACCTTGACACAGTAGTTCAATGTATGATTCTAACTTTTTAAGCCTCAACATTTTTTATAATGACGATCCTTGTTGTGCCCTAATCATATAGTTATGAATTTTATCCTATGGTAAGACCGAGATTAGTTTGATTTAATAACCTTCTATAATTAGTTTCTTTTGCATATTGAAAGCAATAGATCTTCTATCGCTTCATTTTTGAAGCTATGTTTCGAATGAGGTCTTGCGATTATTACCTGAGAAAGCTCTTGAAGAGTAACAACAGAACTTGGAAATTCTAAAACTAAGGATAACATCTTTGAAACCTCACGCCCCAAATTTATAGCAGAATCTACACAATCCATGCACATAGCGACTTCATTTCTTTTACCATTAATATTACCCTGATAAAATAATGGAACTTTCTTTATTTCCATAACCCATTGATTTTTCTTTGAACTCCTAACGCAACTTCTTTTATTTCTGAAACAGCATGGGCAAGTCCATTCTTGGTCATATTTGTTCCAATATCTACCTCTTACCGCAGAAAGATGCGCTATATCATTATCTGTAGGAGTTTTAGTGGATATAGCCACCTTTTTTATTCTCCATGAATTTTTTTCACCTCTGAATGGCTCTGTGTTATACAAAAGTTTTTCAGGTTCAAATTCTGTGAACTTTGATATCCCATTAAATTTTAAGAACCATTTTGCTAGTCTTTCTGTCTGCTTTGCTGTTCTTGCGGAAGGTTGATACCAATCTTTTTTTTCTGAGGCAATTTCAGCAAGTTGTTGTGCTAATTTCAATCGCATCAAGAATATTGGTTCTACTCTTTGCCAAACTTCAACGGCCTTATCTGAATCAATTCTATGCTCGCTGTTTGGAGATGCACATACGAATTCTGAGATTTCTTTTGGAGAGAATGAAAAAAATTTATGACATTTCACCAAGCGTTTTGCATCTGCATCTGCCTTATTACAATCAAAACATATTATTGTGTTATCATACGCTGACAATGCAAACGATGCTTTAATTGCAAATTTTTCAGATAGCTCATCAGCAACAATTGCATCCCTTTTAGTTGATAAATCTTCAAAAATAGATTTCACAACTTCTTTCATATGATCGTGATGTTCATGTAATTGGCATGTCAGGTAATTATGTTTATTAAGCCTGACTATTTCTGATTTTCTTCTCTTGCAACATGGGCAGATCCAGTCAACAGGGGTCATGACCCACCATTTGTTTAAATGTGCTCCTTGTGCTTTAAATTGCGCGACTAAATTTCTTGTAGAAAAGGTATATTCAGAATCAATGCCATTTAAGTCTGTGTTAGAAATACTTAACTTAAATTCTTCCCACTCCATATTTAATCTCCTTGCTAGTTTTAAATATGCATTATCTAACAGCTTTCTTTACACTATAATATATTTTTATATCGTTCTTAATTGTCTAATGGGAATATCGATAAGATGGGGATTCTTGTTGATGAAACTCTCAATGTTTTTACAGGTCTCACCTGACATAGCTTTCTCAGCTATTGGACGATCAGTGTCTTTGAGTTGCTCATCTCCTCTAACCTCATCAGTCAGCTTAGGATAAAGCACTCTGGAAAGGATAGTGTTAGAAAGAGAGACATCATTTAACTTAGCCCACATGAGCAGATCAATCATTGGAAGGATACGGTAGTCAACCAACTTTAGAATCTTTCCCAGACCGAAAGCCTCTTGCTTCCTGCTATTGATTCCATACTCTTTCCTCCATACCGGAAGTAGTGCACGAAGCGAGCCTATGATTTCTTCATCTGATGAGTTTTCCAAGTCAAAGTGTGTATACACACGGCTTTCATTGGTCCTCATAAAAACGGCTCTCATACTTTGAGTTAGTGGCTGCTCTTTGACCTCTTTCGTAAGTTGATCACTTCCTTTGACGAACGATTCTTGCGAGAACATTTCAAGAGATCTTTTGAGGCTTTCAATATGACCAAAGGTGACTTGTCGTATGTGAGTTTGGCTTTCTGCCAGATGAGTGTAGCTATCAAACGTTTTACTGATTAAGGGCTTACCTGCAAGGATCTGGTCAAAATAAACATCCCCTTCTCCAAAAAACTCAATTGAGTCGAGGATGTTCTTTCTGACCTGTAACTCCTTATGTAATCCTTTCAAAGTGCAAGACTCAACATCAACATAGTTGTCATAGTTAAACCAAGCCTGTAGCTCTTTGTAGATCTGAACTGTATCCATACCAAGGCCTTACATTCGTGTTTTTATAGCTCAATGTAGAAGTCAGCTCATCATCACCTTGAACCAGCTCTTCAATCAACAAGCTGTGAAACAGTAACAATGGCTGATAAAATTGAGTATAATTAAGACGCTTTTTTCAGTGTCTCACAACAGTTTTTAAGGTTATTTTTGAGTGTTGGTATCTATGATGGTATAAAAACCTTAACTCCAATAAAAACCTTCCAAATCAGCATTTTAACCACCAGTTCGATTTCTGCAGGGGACACCAGATTTTCATCGTTCTCCCGCCTAAAACAGCCATCTCGCCAGAGCAAGTGTCAGTCCAGCGGTGCTCATTATTCCCGCCACAATCCATTTCGTTTGTTGATTTATCGCCTGATGAAGATCGCTTTTAGTGGCGTAGTTCGATTTAATCTCCGCAATATCCGTTTTCATCAGCGCCATATCGGTTTTGATATCGTCGATATCCGCTTCAAGCTTTGAAACGCGCTTTTCCATGTTCACTCCTTGATCATCAATTCACTCAAAACAACCAGCGAGCCAGTGCCAGCGTCATACCTGCGGTACTCAGCATCCCCGCGACTATCCATTTTGTCTGTTTGCTCAACTCCTGATGAATTCTCCCAATATCCTGATGCACTTTGCCGATCTCCTGATAAAGATCGCTTTTGGTGACGTAATTCGATTTGATCACCGCGATATCCATTTTCATTTCATGAATATCCGCTTCCAGCTTTGACACGCGCTTTTCCATAATTATGGCTTCTCGTAACTTGTTATTTTAATCAATGGGATAGATTGAATTTCCTGCAAAGCATCCTACTCCGAAATCCATCGAAAAAATGCCTCACTGAGTGTGAGAATGCCTAATTGAGAGGTGTGTTCAGAAAAAAACAGGGGTTCTTGCAGCCGATTACAACGTTTTAAAAGTGAGATCGTAATTAGACGTGATCTTGGCGCCATGCCGATGGCGTCACGCCATGCAGCTGACGGAAGCGGTTACTGAAGTGACTCGAGGAGTGAAAACCGCAGCGCAATGCGATTTCTGTTAGCGGTAAACGGCTGAATTTCAGCAACTGCAGCGCCGCATCCATGCGGCGGCGCATCACATATTGATGCGGGGCCTCGCCAACGCTGCTGCGGAACATGCGGGCAAAATGGTATTCGCTCAGCGCCGCTTCAGCTGCCAGTTGCGCCAGCGTTAATGGCTGATCGAGCTGCGCATCAATATACGCCATGACTCGCCGCAACACGGCGGGCGCCAGTCCGCCACGCACCTGCGGCGCTTGCCATTGCACATCGCTGTAGCGTTGCAGCAGATGCGTCATCAGCAACGTTGATGCACTGCTGAGCATCAATTGGTTCGCTGGCTGTTGCCAGTCGGTGCTCAGCAAGAAGTGGCGATAAAGTTGGGTGATGCGATCGTCCGCCGCGAAGATCTTTTCATGCAGATTGAGCCGCGACGGACTGCGATCCCAAATCTGCTCGCCCAAATGCCGCAGATGTTCGTCGGTGCAATAGAGATGCACAAACGACAAATCGGCGCGAATATCCCACACCGATTCTACCCCGCTGGGCATCAGGCAAAAGCGATCCGGGCCGCCGCCGTTGCGCCAGCCGTTTTGGGTTTTATGCCAGGTTTCATAGCCGTCGGCGGTATACAGGCTCAGCGTATGATGATCGCTAAGATTGGTGACGCGATCGCCGCTGTTAAACCAGGCCGCCAGCTTAATGCCGCTCGACAACTGCACACTGTCGCGCAGCTGCGCTTTGTGGCGCTGCAGCATGTTGAAGGTCTGGTAATCGGCCATGGTTCATATCACTCGAAGTTCATGAGCGCCCAGTGTACGGATCTCCGCAGACAGAAAACAGGTCACAGCCGGACACAGAAGTAAAAAGCGCAAGATTTTGCAATTGCCGCGCAAAAACGTGCAAGCCGCAGGTTGCTTTTCACGCCACACTGCGGGCCAGATTATGTCGGAGAGTGCGCTATGAATGTGATGTTATACCTTGCCGTGGTGATGATTTGGGGAACCACCTGGATTGCCATTTTCCTGCAGCAGGAAGCGGGCGATACGCCCGTTTTAGTGGCGGTATTTTGGCGTTTCTTACTGGCGTCGCTGGTGATGCTGGTGATCCTTAAACTGTTGCGTCGCCTGCGAATACTGGATAAACGCGATCATCTGTTTTGTCTGCTGCAGGGCTGCTGCGTGTTTGGCTTCAACTTTGTCTGCTTCTATCATGCTGCCGCGTGGATCAGCAGCGGACTCGAGTCGGTGATTTTCTCGATGGCCGTGCTGTATAACGCGCTTAACAGCTGGATCTTCTTCCGTCAGCGCCCATCGTTTCGCCTGTTGCCAGCGGCGGTGCTTGGCCTGGGCGGTATTGTCGCACTGTTCTGGAATGATATTCAGGCGGCGCATCCGGCTCCACAGTTGCTGTGGGGCGTGGGCCTCAGCGCGCTTGGCACGCTGGGCTTCTCCTTCGGCAATATGATTTCGCTGCGCCATCAACGCCGTCAGCGTGATGTGTTGACCACCAATAGCTACGCGATGCTGTATGGCGCTTTGGTGATGGCCGCACTGGCATTAATCAACGGCGATTCGCTGGCGCCAGCGCTGAATATGCAGTGGTTAGGCGCGATGAGCTACCTGGCGATATTTGGTTCGGTCGTGGGATTTGGGGCCTACTTCACGCTGGTGGGCCGTATTGGTGCCAGTCAGGCCGCTTACAGTACTTTGCTGTTCCCGCTGGTGGCGCTAACGCTCTCCACGCTTTATGAAGGTTATCACTGGCATAGTAATGCGATTATCGGATTGGTGATGATTCTGGCGGGGAACATGGTGATGTTTGTACGCTGGCCGACGATGGGCCGATTACGGACTGCATAAATAACGAGAGCGGGCATTGCGCCCGCTCTTTTGTTCCTCTAGCGCCAGCCCTGAACGCCGATATTGAGCTGGTGAGGTTTAGTTATGGCTTTTCTGGCAATCCAGTAAAGCAGGACGCGTTCATCATCTTTGTCGCGGTCGGCCATTGCCAGTAATTTCAACGACAACGTGGATTTATTCACTGGTTGATGCTCATCGCTTAACTCGATCACCGCCTGACCGATAATGCAGCAAACCTCATCCTCATTTGACGCGGATTCATATGTTCGGTCTTTCATATTTCCTCCTTTTGAATGAATTTTAAGCCTGGCAAACATCCACAACTTTGCAGGCGATATGGCGTGATCGATACAAACACTTACAGATGGTTACCCGTAGCAACCGCTACGGCTTAAATGACATCACTTACTGTCATCACAATGTCATTCATACCCGCTTTACTGCATTTCGTTCCACCATCCGGTTCATTCACGCCTCTGCATCCCCCGCACGCGCGAGAGCAATTTATTATCTCCACAGATTCCGCTTTCTCGAGTGAGAGATAAAAATGACAACAGCAACCCCCGCGAATGACCAACGTACCCGCATGCTCACCCTTATCGGCACTATTATCACCCAGTTCGCTTTGGGCTCGGTTTATACATGGAGCCTGTTTAACGGCCCGCTGGCAAATAAGCTGAATGCGCCGATCAGTGAAGTGGCTTTCTCGTTCGGTTTACTCAGTCTTGGCCTGGCGATTGCGTCATCGCTTGCCGGGAAATTGCAGGAGCGCTTTGGCGTGCGCAACGTCACCATCGGTGCGGGCATGCTGATGGCGGTAGGTTTCTGGCTGACCGCGCATGCCGATAATCTGATGATGCTCTACCTCAGCGCGGGGATTCTGGTGGGATTGGCCGATGGCGCCGGTTATCTGATGACGCTCTCTAACTGCGTGAAGTGGTTCCCGGAGCGCAAAGGGCTCATTTCCGCCTGCTCGATTGGTGCGTACGGTTTGGGTAGCCTCGGCTTTAAATTCATCTGCGGCGCACTGCTGAGCGCACAAGGTCTGGAGAATACCTTCATGATCTGGGGCGTGCTGGCGATGAGCATGATCATTGTCGGCGCGTTGCTGATGCGTGACGCACCGATGCAGAAGAACAGAAGTAATACGCAGCTGGAAGCCAAAGATTACACGCTGGCGCAATCGGTGCGTTTACCGCAGTACTGGATGCTGGCGCTGATGTTCCTCACTGCCTGCATGAGCGGCCTGTACGTGATTGGCGTGGCGAAAGATATCGGTGAAGGCATGGTGCATCTGAGCGCGCAAACCGCCGCCAATGCGGTCACGGTGATTGCAATTGCCAACCTCAGCGGCCGTCTGATTCTTGGCGTGCTCTCGGATAAAATGGCGCGCATCCGCGTGATTACGCTGGCGCAAATCGTCTCGCTGCTGGGCATGAGCATTTTGCTGTTCACCCATATGAGTGAATCGACCTTCTTCCTCTCCTTAGCTTGCGTGGCCTTCAGCTTCGGCGGCACCATTACCGTGTTCCCATCGCTGGTCAGCGATTTCTTTGGCCTGAACAACCTGACCAAAAACTATGGTCTGATTTACCTGGGCTTCGGTATCGGCAGCGTGCTGGGTTCGCTGGTTGCTTCCGCCTTTGGCGGCTTCACCGTCACCTTCAGCCTGATTATGACCTTGCTGGTGATTTCGCTGGTGTTGTCGCTGAGCATCCGTCTGCCAAATCGCCAAAACGTGGCAGAACCTTTACTGCATAATTAAGTTCGCTGGGATGCCGCACGAATATGCGGTATCCCATTTCTCCACAATTGATCCACAATAAAACGTTAATTGAGAACCACTATTATTAAGCCTTGCCTTTCGGAGTAATCTCGTTATTATTATCAGGCATTCAGCTTATTCCGATTGGTTTATTTTACACCGCGACTTTTTTAGCATTTAATTGACACACTCCGTAATACATTCCGTAATAACTCTACATTTCCTGCATCTTCACTCCACTATTCCCCTGTAATCTGGCGTCATTGGAACAGAGGAGGACTCTCCATGAAGAAAGTGATTAAGCTTGCATCGGTTGTAGCCATTATGACGATGTTGAGTGGCTGTATTATCGATCATCATCGTGGAGGCGGCGGCCCAGGCTGGGGCCATCATGGTGGTGGCGGCGGCTGGCATCATGGGCACGGCGGTCATGGACACCGCAGATAGTTGGGCAAAGCACACACAGCAAATAATAAGAAAATAAAAAGGGCGGGAAATTATCCCGCCCTATTTTTTTAGCTTTTTACCGCGTAATTACATTGATACCAGGCTTTCTTAAGTCCGGGCAAATGGCTATTTTGCGACGGCAGTGATTCCACCTTATCAAATCCACGCTGGCTGCAATAATTCGCAAGGTCGATCTCCATTGCGTCTTTATTCAGCGTGTGCGGATCGTAACGATACTGCACGGTATTTGAGCTGGTATCTTCATCAACACGCTCAAATCCTCCTGGTTTGCTGACGCTACAACCCGCCAACATAAAAAGCGCCAATGCGCTAATAAGCATTTTTTTCATTAGGGTTTCCTCTTGAGCGTTGCAGTCTAAAAGGCAACGCCGCGCTTATCTATAGGAATAAAGCGCGAAATGTCCGGGATTAGTGAAGCTTTCGCCAATCAAATCGATAAAACCAAACGGTTTCACTTATCAAGGTAAGGGTGCGATTATCTGTTCAGACAAAACGAAGTCTGCACCACACCAGGTGAATTAATAATAAACATACTGATAATGACCTTCATGCCCGCGCTGAGCGGGCTTTTTTTTGCCTGCTAACCGGTAAGGCTGACCATCTTACGTAAAAGATTGGCCGCTTGTTTGTCAGGCAATGCGAGAATGCCGCTATAGAGATCAATCGACATCGCGCACATTGCGCCGCGATCAACCGCGGTATCCGCCGGCATATTCAGCTGTTGCAGCCGATCGCCCCACTTGCCATACAGTTTTTCCACCACGCTTTGTAAATCGCGCTGCGCCGCAGCCTGATCCAGCGGCTGTTCATTGCCGGTACTTTGCTGCAACAGCGTTTCGAGTGCTTGCGCATCGCGCTGATTCAGTTCCGGTGACAACACCTGTTGCAAATTGACGCCGCCATTCACCTGCGGATAGAGGAAACGGAAGCAGCGCTGCGGTTCCTGCTGCTGCAACGCCCGCATCTCCTCGACCGAGACGCGGATGTAATCAATGATCGCCGCATCGCTGGCGCGCGTCAGACGCTGATTAACCAGATCCATCAACCAGCCGCGCATATCCCCCAGCGCCTGATTGGCGGGCACACCTTCCAGCCGTTTATGCAGCAGCTCGCGATTAAGCAACTGCCACAATGCAGGTTCCTGAATTTTTAGCAGACGATAACCGGGCGCAAGGCTGAGTTGGGTTGCGACCTCTTCCATCAGCGCCTGCCGCTCCTGACGTGGATGAAGCCAGCTGAACCACAGTAAATTCGCCAGTATTAGCGGCAAGATAAACAACAGAACGCCTTGCCACAGTCGCAGCGAGGTGGTGCGCACCAGCAGAATAATAATGATCGCCAGCAGCGCGAACGCCGCTAGCGTAATCGGAAAAAGCGAGAGCATCGAGCGGGGTTAATCCTTACGTACATCAATTAAAACGGGGCAATTGGCGCGTTCAATCACCGCAGCGCTGACCGAACCTTTCAGCAGACGATTAAACGGCGACAGATGACGGCGTCCCATGATGATCATGCTGGCATGCAAAAGTGTGGATTGCGCCACAATGGTTTCCGCCGCTTCCCCCGCCAGAATCAAACCCTTTGCCGCCACGCCCGCACGCAAAAGCGGCGCCAGCGCGTAGCGCACCACCATTTCGGCGGTGTTCTGTTCATCTTTCGCCGCCACAAAATCATCCGGATCTTCACCGGCATCAATCTCTATCGGTTGATTACAGGAGGAGTATGCGGGATCAACGCAGCACAGCACCGTGACCTGTGCCTGATGCGCCAGCGCTTGTTCAATGGTCAACGCAATCACTTTTTCCGCCACCGGAGAGTTATCGATGGCCATCAGCAAGGTTTTCATCAGTTGGTTATCCTTCCACAGCGGTCATTTTGCCAATTTCACGAATCAAGGCGTCTTTGCACTTGATGATTTGCTCACGATAATGCGCTTCCTGCTTATGAAAACGCGCGGTCGGCACCAGTAATGAGATGGAGAAGCGGCCAAACAGCGTATCAATGGCGACCGCCATGGTCGAAATGCCCTCCAGCGTCTCACCGCGATCGATCGCCAATCCGCTGGCGCGTACCTCGGCAATCAGCTCCAGCAATTGCGGCAGCGTTTTCACCGTCATCTCGGTTAACTCTTTATAGGCTTCGCCCACCATCACGCGCACATCTTCATCGCTCTCCAGCGCCAGCAACGCGCGGCCGCCCGATGTGCTGTAAAGCGGCAAATTCAGCCCGATGCGCGGCACCACGCGCAGTTCGCGCGAGGCCACCACATAATGCACGATCGCCAGCTGCGTGCCGCTGGCCCGCGCCAGCGATACCGTTTCATTAATATCGGCAGAGAGTTGTTCGAGGAATGGACGCACGATTTCCACCACGTCGCTGTGCACGCTGGAGATCAGCTTGAGCAGCGCCGGACCGAGACGTAACCCGCCAGCACCGCTGCTGCGCACCAGCTGTGCACTGTCCAGCGCACCAATAATGCGCTGCACCGTCGAGCGTGGCAGATCAACCACCTGCGCAATTTCACCCAAACTCATGCCGCCGGGATGTTCACCCAGCGCATTCAGAATTTTTGCCGCACGCGCGATGACCTGAATGCCACCCGCTTTTTCATCCTCACGGCTTGAGGGAAGTTCAACCATGATGCGTTCCTTTTTGGCCTGCCCTACTTTAACGCGAATGATCGCACTTTTACACCCTGTATCACATTGCAATACAGCATATCGATATGTAAGATGCCACCTGTATCACATCGCAATACACTGCACCAACATTATAACGAGAAGCCTGCTATGAACGCCCAGCCCATTGCGGCTCCGGCCCCCCATCCGTTTACTCTGCGCCTGGCGCTGGGATTGGTTGGCGTGCTGATTGCCGCGCTCACATCGGGATTAAACGATCGCGTCACCGATATCGCGTTAGCCGATATCCGCGCTGCCATCGGCATCAGTTACGATCAAGGCAGCTGGATCATCTCCGCGTATCAGGCCGCTGAAGTGGCGGCAATGATGATTGCGCCCTGGTTCGCCGTCACCTTTTCGCTGCGCCGCTTTGCGCTCACCGTCTCCGCTGGTTTTATGCTGAGCGGTCTGCTGCTGCCGCTGATGCCTAACGCCACGCTGTTTATCGCCTTGCGCGTGGTGCAGGGGTTATTTGGCGGCGCGCTGCCGCCAATGCTGATGACCGTTGCGCTGCGCTTTCTTCCGCCGCCGATCAAATTATACGGTTTAGCCGGATATGCGCTGACCGCCACCTTCGGTCCGAATATGGCCGCTTCGCTGGCGGCGTTCTGGACCGATGACGTCAGCTGGCTGTTTGTCTTCTGGCAAGTGGTGCCCGCCATGCTGATTGCCATGCTGCTGATTAGCTGGGGTTTGCCGCAGGATCCGCTGCGCCTTGAGCGTTTTAAACAGATCGACCTGTTCGGCATGCTGACCGGCTGCTCCGGTATGGCGCTGTTGATTCTGACGCTGACGCAGGGCGAACGACTCGACTGGCTCGAATCGCCGTTATTTTGCGGCCTATTATTCAGCGCGCTGGCGTTGCTGACTGTGTTCTTTATTAATGAATGGTTTCACCCGCTGCCGCTGTTCAAATTGCAGATGCTGGGGCGGCGCAATCTCGCGCACGGCTTGCTGGTGCTGGCGGGCGTGCTGATTCTGTCGCTGTCAGGTTCGGCGTTGCCGTCGGCCTATCTGGCGCAGGTACAAGGCTTCCGCACACTGCAGTTCGCCCCGCTGGCGTTGACCATCGGATTGCCGCAGTTGCTGATCGCGCCTTTTGTTGCCGCGCTGCTGAATATTCGCTGGGTGGATTGCCGCTGGATGTTGACGGCGGGCGTAGCGCTGTTGGTGACGTCCTGCCTGATGGGCATGCACATCACCACCGATTGGGCGCGGCAGAATTTCTGGCTGATTCAGATTTTGCAGGCGTTCGGCCAGCCCATGGTGATTTTGCCGGTGCTGATGAGTGCCACCAGCGTGGTTGCACCACCAGAAGGCCCCTTTGCCTCGGCGATGTTCAACACGGTGCGCGGTTTCTCCAGCATCGCCGCCAGCACGCTGGTGGAATGGTTTATCAGCCACCGTGAAAAATTCCACTCCAACGTGCTGGTCGATAGCGCCGCCAGCCGTTCATGGCTGATGACGGCGCCGAACAGCGCACAATCCAGCAGCAGCATGCCATTGCTGCCGGACGGCAGCGCCAGCAGCGCGGAGAACCTCAGCGGCTTCGCCACCTTGCTAAAACAGCAGGCGATGGTGCTGAGCCTGAGTGATTGCTACCAGATGCTGATTGCCTTCGCCGCCCTGCTTGTACTGTTAACCGCCTGGCTGCCAAAACGCGTCTGGCCACCACAAACACTGATTCAACCTGTTACGACGACGTCGAGATAATTGATATGCAAGCTTTTGCTTTGAAGAGAACGGTGCTGTTGAGCGCCTTATTACTGGTGTTATTAGCGATGGCTTTTTTTGTCTGGTCATCAATGACCGGCAACGATCACCGCACCACCGATGCCTACGTGAATGCCGATTACACGCTGGTTGCGCCGAAAGTTTCCGGCTACATCGCCAGCGTCAACGTGCAAGACAACCAGCGCGTAAAGGCCGGCGAACTGCTGGCGACACTCGACGATCGCGATTACCGCGTGGCGTTAGAGACCGCGCAGGCCAATTTGCAGGTCAGCGAGGCGAAGCGTTTGAGTAGCCAGGCGCAGCTGGAACAGCAGCAATCCACTATCGACCAGGCGAAGGCCACGTTAGCGGCGAGCCAGGCTTCCGCGCAGTACGCCGGACAAAGCGCTGCGCGTTACAACCAGCTGTATAAAAGTGGCACCATCGCCGCAGACGATCAGCAAAAAGCCAACTCAACGCAGCGCTCCGCCTCGGCTACCGTCCGCCAGAGCGAAGCGGCGCTAGCTTCCGCCGTCAAGCAAGTTGGCGTGCTACAAGCTGCGGTGCGTCAGGCCGCTGCCGATGTCGCTGCCGCGCAGGCCAGCGTCGATCAGGCGCAGCTCAATCTTTCCTACACGCGGATTGTGGCGCCGGTGGATGGCATGGTCGGTCAGCGTTCGGTGCGCCTCGGCGCCTACGTTAGCGCAGGCACGCGTTTGCTGGCGGTGGTGCCGCTGCAGCAAACCTATATCACCGCTAATTATCTGGAAACCCAGCTGGCGGATGTGCAGCAAGGGCAGAAAGTGAGCGTGAAGGTGGATGCCTTGCCAGGCAAGGTATTTAGCGGCCGCGTCGACAGCATTGCTCCGGCGACGGGCGCGACCTTTTCCGCCATTTCGCCGGACAACGCCACCGGCAATTACACCAAAGTGGTACAGCGTTTACCGGTGAAAATTGTGCTCGATGAGAACCAGCCGGATCTGGCAAAACTGCGCGTGGGAATGTCGGCGATACCGGAGATTGAGACCCGCTGAAAATGTGAGCAATATCTCAGAAGTGGCCTATTTATTTTTGGGACAAATCCGCGTAAATTAGCCCTCGATCCTGTTTCGGGCTTGCCTGGAGCGACCTGAGAAGAAAGCGTGTAGCGATGATGAACTCCACCTTTCTCTTATTCTGTTCGGGTTACGCGGGTTTGGGATCGCCCGCCGGGTAGCCGCTCAGAGGAGTTGTTTTGTGAGATACGCTTTGATGGGAATATCTTTCTTCCTGTTGCTTTGGGTCGGTACTTTTGTACTGATGCTGTAGAGCCGCCAGGCGGGGCGACGCTGAGTCGCCCCACTTAATGGTTATTCCTCTTCTTCTTCCAGCGCTTTCACCGTTCCCGGCAAAATGCCATCGGCACGGAACATCGATTTAATCCCCCGCACCGCCTGACGAATACGATCGCTGTTTTCAATCAGCGCGAAACGCACGTGGGTATCACCGTAATCACCGAAACCGATGCCCGGCGAGACGCACACTTTGGCTTCCTGCATCAGTAATTTGGCGAACTCCAGTGAGCCAAGATGCGCGTAGTGATCGGGAATTTTCGCCCAGACGTACATCGACGCCTTCGGCAGATCGACCATCCAGCCCGCTTCGTGCAGGCCTTTCACCAGCACATCGCGGCGGCGTTTGTATTGTTCAGCGATATCGCGCACGCACTGTTGATCGCCTTCCAGCGCCGCAATCGCCGCGACCTGCAGTGGCGTGAAGGTGCCGTAATCGTGATAACTTTTGATGCGTGCCAGCGCGGAGACCAGCTCTTTGTTACCGACCATAAAGCCGATGCGCCAGCCCGCCATGTTGTAGCTTTTCGAGAGGGTAAAGAATTCTACCGCCACATCACGCGCGCCTGGCACCTGCATAATCGACGGCGCTTTCCAGCCATCGTAGGTGATATCAGCGTAGGCGAGATCGTGGATGACCAGCACGTTGTACTGCTTCGCCAGCGCGATGACGCGCTCGAAGAAGTCGAGCTCAACGCATTGCGCTGTAGGGTTCGACGGGAAGCCGAGAATCATCATTTTCGGTTTGGGATAGCTTTCGCGAATCGCCCGCTCCAGCTCGTTGAAGAAATCAACGCCCGCTACCAGCGGAACAGAACGCACCTGCGCGCCGGCAATGACCGCGCCGTAAATGTGAATCGGATAGCTGGGGTTCGGCACCAGCACGGTGTCGCCGTGGTCGAGCGTGGCCAGCATCAAGTGCGCCAAACCCTCTTTGGAGCCGATGGTGACAATCGCTTCCGATTCCGGATCGATCTCCACCTGATAACGGTCTGCGTACCAGCGCGAAATCGCGCGACGCAAACGGGGAATACCTTTCGAGGTTGAGTAACCGTGCGTGTCTTCGCGCTGCGCCACCTGGCAGAGTTTTTCGACGATGTGCGGCGGCGTTGGGCCATCCGGATTGCCCATCGAAAAATCGATGATGTCTTCGCCGCGCCGACGCGCAGCCATCTTCAATTCAGCGGTAATGTTAAAAACATACGGGGGAAGGCGTTCAATACGCGAGAAACGACGGGGTGTGCTGTTATCAGCCATGATGTCCTCTGGTTTACGTAAGCGCCCGGACCGTCCGAGCGACGTGGGTCACTGTGGTGACCGCACCAAGAACATAACGCGCTGATAACAAGATTGTCGAGAGCAGACGGAAATTTTTTTAATGTTGCGGATTCAGGCGGCCAAACACCCAATCGCTTACCCATTGGCCGTTTAGCAGATAATTATCCCGCAGCGTACCCTCAAGGACGAAACCATTCTTCTCAAGAATGCGGCGCGACGGCCAATTCCCCTCAATCACCATCGCTTTCAGCTTATGAAATTCTGCCTGTAGCAAAAACTGGCACAGCGCGTCGAGCGCTTCACTGCCATAACCCATTCCGGTAAACGCCGCGCGCAGCATGTAACCCACTTCGGCCTGACGATAAGGATGCCACTCGGCGCTACAGCCAAACAGGCCAATCGGCTCGCCGGTTTCCCGGATGCGCGCCACCAGACACAGCATATGAAAACTGCTCGCCTGCCATGGCGCCAGACGCTCAGTAAAGCGTTGACGAATATCGTTTTCATCCGGGATTTCACTGACCCACGTCATGGTCGCGCGGTCCTGATGTACCGCTTTGAAAATCCGCCAGTCTTCAGGTTGAAGCCGACTGAGGGACAAACGTGGCGTGAGTAATTGCATGGCTGAGCTCCCCTTTTTTATCCGGCAACATAGCAAACCGGCGTATTGACAACCAGCGGTCGGCGCACGCTTTCGCTAATCCTCTTTTTGTTACTCAAGTTTTCCTCTTTTGGCGGATGTCGCTATTTATGGCGACCAGGCATGCTCAAAATTGATCCCGGCTACGAGAAAGGTCTGCAGATTGCCGTGGCGCTGGCGGATCGTGACCACATTTTTTATCATAGCCTCCCGTTTCTTGCCTGAGAGATGCCCTTGCCTTCCCACTTCGACATGCTGCTGGCGGTTTTTGACCGCGCGGCGCTGATGCTGATCTGTCTGTTCTTCCTCACGCGCACGCGGGTGTTTCGTCAGCTGTTGCAAAAAGATGAGCATTCGGTGCGCGAAAAACTGGTGGTGACGGCAATATTCTCGCTGTTTGCGCTGTTCAGCACCTGGTCAGGCATTAACGTCGACGGCTCGCTGCTCAATGTGCGCGTGATTGCGGTGATGTCCGGCGGCATTCTGTTTGGTCCGTGGGTAGGCATCGCCACCGGCGTGATTGCCGGTTTGCATCGCTATCTAATTGATATGGATGGCGTCACGGCGGTGCCTTGCCTGATCACCAGCATCATTGCTGGCATCGCTTCGGGCGTGATTAATCGCCGGGTGAATAAAGAGCAGCGCTGGCGCGCCGGTATTCTTGGCGGCATGTTGTGCGAAAGCCTGACCATGCTGCTGATTGTGCTGTGGGCCAAGCCAATGACGCTGGGACTGGCGATTGTGTCCGAGATTGCGCTGCCGATGATTTTGGGCGCATCGAGCATCGGTTTAATCGTGCTGCTGGTGCAGAGCGTCGAAGGTGAAAAAGAGGCGATTGCGGCGCGTCAGGCCAAGCTGGCACTGGAGATCGCCAACAAAACATTGCCGCTGTTTCGCCAGGTTGATAGCCAGTCGCTGCATAAAGTGTGCGATATCATCCGCACCGACATTCACGCCGATGCAGTCGCCATCACCAATAACAAACAGATTCTCGCTTACGTCGGCTACGGCGAGCAGAACTATCACAACGGCGATGATGCCATCAGCCCGACCACCGCGCAGGCAATCGCTAGCGGTAAAATCATTATTAAAAACAACGACGAGGCGCATCGCACCAAAGATATTCACTCGATGCTGGTTATTCCCCTTTGGGAAAAAGGGGAAGTCACCGGCACGCTAAAAATCTATTATCGCCGTGCGCATCGCATCACCGGGTCGCTGAAAGAGATGGCGATTGGACTGTCGCAAATCATCTCCACCCAGCTGGAAGTCTCGCGGGCTGAACAGCTGCGCGAGATGGCGAACAAGGCAGAATTGCGCGCACTGCAGAGCAAAATTAACCCGCATTTCCTGTTTAACGCCCTGAATGCTATTTCCTCTTCGATTCGCCTTAATCCGGACACCGCGCGCCAGTTGGTGATCAATCTTTCGCGTTATCTGCGTTACAACCTCGAACTCAACGATGACGAGCTTATCGATATCAAGAAAGAGTTGTGGCAGGTGAAGGATTACATCGCGATTGAGCAGGCGCGTTTCGGCGATAAGCTGTCGATGATTTATGACGTGGATGAAGATCTGCACTTCACGCTGCCCAGCCTGCTGATTCAGCCGCTGGTAGAGAACGCGATTGTGCACGGCATTCAGCCTTGCCGCGGCAAAGGCGTAGTGACGCTGAGCGTGAAGGATTTAGGCGATCGGGTGCGCGTTGCGGTGCGCGATACCGGTGATGGCATCAGCGATGATGTGATGAGCCGCGTGGCGCGAAACGAGATGCCCGGCAACAAAATTGGTCTGCTGAATGTGCATCATCGCGTTAAGCTGCTCTCCGGCCAGGGTTTGGTCATCACCCGCCATCATCCCGGCACGGAAATCGCCTTTACGCTTAGCAAGAATGGCCAGCGGCTGCCTGCCCCGCTGCGCCCCACCACGGAAACCGCCACGTGAAAGCCATCATCGTTGAAGACGAGTTTCTCGCCCAGCAAGAGTTAAGCTGGATGATTCAGCAACACAGCCAAATCAGCGTTGAGGCCTGCTTTGATGATGGGCTGGAAGTGCTGAAATATCTGCAGAACCATCGGGTAGATGTGATTTTCCTCGATATCAACATTCCTTCGCTCGATGGCATGCTGCTGGCGCAAAACATCAATCAGTTTGCCCACAAACCGCTGATTGTGTTTATCACCGCGTGGAAAGAGCATGCGGTTGAAGCGTTTGAGCTGGACGCGTTTGACTACATTCTCAAGCCGTATCATGAGTCGCGCATCATGACCATGTTGCAAAAACTGGAAGCCAGCGCGCAACAGCAGTTGCAACCACAAAACGCAGCGGTCAACTCGCAACAAACCGTCAATCTGGTGAAAGATGAACGCATTATCGTCACCGATGTCAACGAGATCTATTACGTTGAGGCGCACGAGAAGTTGACGTTTGTGTATACGCGGCGCGAAGCCTATGTGATGTCGATGGTGATCAGTGAGTTTTGCAGCCGTTTACCGGAACAGCAGTTCTTCCGCTGCCATCGCTCTTACTGCGTCAACCTGAGCAAGATTCGTGAAATCGAGCCATGGTTTAACAATACCTATTTGGTGAAGTTGCGTGATTTGGATGCGCAGGTGCCGGTGAGTCGCAGCAAGGTGAAAGCCTTTCGGCAGTTGATGAGATTATAAGGCGAACGGCGGATGCCGCTCGCCTGCGTGTTTACAGCTCGCGGCCCAACACCTGACGCAGGTGCGCACCGGCGCCGAGTAAGCCCGGCTGATCGTGAGTGATCATATATACCGGAATATCGACCAGGTAATCGCGGAAGCGACCTTTATCTTCAAATGCCGCGCGGAAACCGGAGGCTTTAAAGAAATCGAGGAAGCGCGGCACAATACCGCCCGCGATATAAACGCCGCCGAAGGTGCCCAGATTCAGCGCCAGGTTGCCGCCAAAACGGCCCATAATCACGCAGAACAGCGACAGCGCGCGACGGCAATCAATGCAGGTATCTTTTAATGCGCGTTCGGTAACATCTTTAGGCTTGAGGTTTTCTGGCTCACGCTCATCAGACTTCACGATGGCGCGATACAGATTGACCAAACCGGCACCGGACAGCACGCGTTCCGCTGAAACGTGGCCAATCTCCGCGCGCAGCACTTCGAGAATTTCACCCTCTTCTTCGCTATTTGGCGCGAAGTCGACGTGACCGCCCTCGCCCGGCAAGCTGATCCAGCGCTTATCCACGTGCACCAAATGGCTGACGCCAAGGCCGGTGCCCGCACCATAAATCGCGATAGGCTTGCCTTCAACCGGCGCTCTACCGCCGAACTGAATCACTTCCTGTTCGCTCAGCATCGGAATCGCCATGGAAACGGCGGTGAAATCATTAATGATTTCCAGGCTTTCCAGCGCCAGATGCTCTTTCATCACTTTGGTCGAGAACGCCCAATCGTGGTTGGTCATCTCCACCCAATCGCCGGTAATCGGACAGGCAATGGCGATACAGGCGTGCTTAATGTCCTGTTTTTGCTCGTCCAGATAGTGGCGAATCACCGCTTCGAGATTGTCGTAGTCTGATGTTGAGAAAGTTTGGGCTTGCGAGATAGCGCCGTTTTCTACCTCACACAATGCGAGACGGGCATTGGTACCGCCCACATCGCCGACCAGGGCGTATGTTGTCATTCTTCTGCTGCTCCGCTTGGGTCATAAACAATTGCAGGACACTATAAAAGCCTGCCAATAAAACAACAACGCCCACCTGCACGATGGGCGTAATCCATTCAAAGATGCTGCACAGCCTACCGATCACCTGCCCGACTTCCCAGCGGCAACTTTCCGAAATTTAGCCACTATTACGCTGATGCAATGCGGCGGTGACCTTACGCAGCAGCGGCGGCAAGTCCTGTTTGTCCATCACCACTTCCACCAGCGACAGACGTCGATTCCGCATTAATTGTTCCATCACCGCGTCGAGTTGCACCGTTTCGCTGACGCGCCAGCTTTGCGCCGCACACTGCTGGCTCAGCGCCTGCGGTAGCGCGGTCCAGTTCCATTGCGCGATATCATTGTAACGTTGCTCAGCACCGTGAATCGCGCGCTCAACGGTATAACCCTCATTATTAATCAAGAAGATAATCGGCTGCTGGCCGTCGCGCAGCATCGAACCTAACTCCTGTATCGTCAGCTGCGCAGAGCCATCGCCAATGATCAGGATGACCCGCCGATCTGGCTGCGCGGTTTGCGCACCAAAAGTGGCGGGTAAAGTATAGCCAATCGATCCCCACAGCGGTTGCACCAACAGTTGTGCATCCTGCGGTAAACGCAGCGCCGCCGCGCCAAAGGCCGCAGTGCCTTGATCGGCAAGGATAATATCACCGGGTTGCAGGAAGCGCTGCATCGCCTGCCAGAATGCCTGCTGACTGATTACCGCCGCAGCAATTTGCTCACCTTCCTCGCACTCAGGCGCATCTGCCAGCCGCCAGTGCGCGCAGTGACGCTGATAAATCGGCGTCAGCGCCGCCAGCGCCTGCTGCATGCTCAACGGCGCAAACACCTCGCCAGCGACCGTGGCCTGAAACGGCTGCAGATCGATCACGCGCTCGGCGGGCAGATTTTGTGTGAAGCCAGCGGTTAAGGTGTCGGTAAACCGCACGCCGACGCAAATCGTAACGTCGGTATCTTCGATGGCCTGACGCACCGCATCGCTGCTGCCTTGCGCGGCATACGTACCGACGAAGCCCGGCTGCTGCTCGTTCAGCACGCCCTTGCCCATCAACAAGGTGGCGGCAGGAATCGCACGCAGCTGGCGCAACGCCTCAAGCTGCGGCTGCAACTGCCAGCGTGAGGCCAGGAAATCGGCCAACAGCGCCACGCGCTGCGCCGGTGCCAGCAAGCGTTCTGCCGCATCGGCAAAGGCCACGGCAACCTGCTGATGGTTATCTGCGGCTGTGGCTTTTTCCTCTGATAGCGAAATCTCAGCCGCCGCCACATCCACCGCCAGCAATAAATAGCCGGGACGATGTTGCGTTAGCGCCTCGCTGATAACGCGATCAATCTCAGTCACTGCGTTTTCCGCCGTCAGCACCGCCGATGCCACACTCACTTCCTGCGCCATACGCAGGAAGTGACCAAAATCGCCGTCGCCCAGCGAATGGTGCACACAATCGCCCTGCTGTTGCGCCTGACTGGCGGGCGCGCCAACGATATGAATCACCGGCACATATTCGGCATAGCTGCCGGCAATGCCGTTGATAGCGCTGAGCTCGCCGACGCCAAAGGTGGTCAGCAGTGCCGCCGCACCGTTGCAGCGCCCGTAACCATCCGCCGCATACGCCGCATTCAGTTCATTGGCACAGCCAACCCAGGCAATGTCGGGATGCGCAATCACGCTGTCGAGAAATTGCAGGTTGTAATCGCCGGGCACGCCGAACAGATGACGGATGCCAGCTTGCTGTAATCGGTGCAGTAAATAATCGCCAACGTTCGGGTTTTTCATCGACAGCTCCTTGTTAAGGGGATAATCACGAGTATTAGCGATGTGGCTGAATTGGCGAGATATTCATCATCGTGGCGTGGTGATTTGTGGCAAGCATTCGTTACGACGACAGATAATTCTGTAAGTTGCGATCTTCGGCGCGTTTCGCCTTAGTGTAAACGCATACACTGATATGCTGATGTCACTTTCTCCCCTATGAGACAGGAACGCTGCATGAGTGCTTTTCCCCATCCCGAACGTTATCAACAGATGCAATACCGCCGCAGTGGCCGTAGCGGCCTGAAGTTACCGGCGATTTCACTGGGTTTGTGGCATAACTTTGGCGACAGTACGCGCGTCGATAACAGCCGTGAACTGCTGCGCCATGCCTTTGATCGCGGCATTACCCATTTCGATCTCGCCAATAATTACGGCCCGCCGCCGGGATCGGCGGAATCCAACTTTGGTCGCATTCTGCGCGAGGATTTTCAGGGACTGCGCGACGAGCTGGTGATTTCAACTAAAGCCGGTTACACCATGTGGGACGGCCCATACGGCGATTGGGGTTCGCGCAAGTATCTGATTTCCAGTCTCGATCAAAGCCTGAAGCGCATGGGATTGGAGTACGTTGATATCTTCTATCATCACCGCCCCGATCCCGAAACGCCGCTGGAAGAGACCATGCGTGCGCTGGATCAGGTGGTGCGTCAGGGCAAAGCGCTGTATGCCGCCATCTCCAACTATCCGGCAGACAAAGCCGCCGAAGCGATTGCGATTCTGCGCGACCTCGGCACGCCTTGCCTGATCCACCAGCCGCGTTATTCGATGTTTGAACGTACGCCTGAGCAGGGTTTACTGGATGTGCTGGGCGACAACGGCGTTGGTTGCATCGCCTTCTCGCCGCTGGCGGGTGGCGTGTTAACCGACCGCTATTTGCAGGGTATTCCACAAGACTCGCGCATCGCCAGCGGCAGTAAGTTCCTGAATGAAAACCAGCTGACGCAAGAGAAGATGGAAAAAGTGCGTCAGCTGCAGGCGATTGCCCAACAGCGCGGCCAGAAGCTGGCGCAGATGGCGCTGAGCTGGGTGCTGCGCGATGCGCGTGTTACCTCGGTGCTGATTGGCGCCAGTAAAACCACGCAAATTGATGATGCGGTTGAGATGTTGAGCCAGCCGAAACTAAGCCAGGATGAGATCGACGCCATCCACAATATCTTAGTGTAAACGTTTACCCGCCCGGCATTGGTCGGGCGTTTTCCGCAGCAGAAAATTCTCATTTCAGATTTCCCTCAGCGTTTTCAGACGGATTCTCAAGGCTTCCCTGGTCCGATGTGGCAAACTAGCGCAACGGTGGCAGTTATAAGCTACTGAAAAGGAGAAGTTATGAAACGTGCCATTTTGTTTGCCGCCTTGCTGGCAACCTTATCCCCATTGGCTATCAGCACAGCACAAGCCGACAGCGCCACCATCAATTTGGGTCCGGGCGTTACGCTGCATCTCGGCGATCGCGATCGTCACGGTAATTACTGGGACGGGGGGCGCTGGCGCGAGCCGCGCTGGTGGAACGATCGTTATCAGTACAACGATCATCGCTGGTGGCGTCACGAAGAGTGGAAACGTCATCGCGCCTATGAACGTGAGCGCGAACGCCGCTGGCATGAGCGTGAACGTCGTGAACATCACCGCCACGATCATCGCCATGATGATCGTCGAGGTCACCACGATCACCATCATCACTAAACAAAAAATCCCGCACAATGGCGGGATTTTTCTTTTCTCTGGCAGTTACCAACCGAGCGCTTCGCCGACCAGCAAATAGAGATTGAGGGCGATCACCAGCACCACAATCAGCCGCCCGGCATTTTGCATCAGGCGTGAGTTCACCATCTCATCGCCCATCAATTCGCGGTTGCCGGTAAAGGAGAGCAGCGGAATCAGCGCCAGCGCGATACCGAAACTCAACAGCACCTGACTCATTACCAGAATGCGCGTGGGATCCCAGCCCGCCCAAATTACTATAAAAGAGGGCAACATGGTGATAGTGCGGCGGAACCACAGCGGAATGTGGAAACGGATAAAGCCCTGCATCACCACTTGTCCCGCCAGCGTGCCAACCACGGTTGAGGAGAGACCAGCAGCCACCAGACTCAAACCGAACACAATCGCTGCCGCTTCACCCAACAGCGGTTGCAGCGTTAGGTATGCCTGATCGAGATCGACGATGCTGGAGTGACCGCTAAAGTGAAATGCCGCAGCGGCGGTGGCCATCATCGCCAGATTCACAAAGCCAGCGATGGTCATGGCGATAGCCACATCCAGCTTGGTTGAACTGTAACGTTGCGCCTTGCTGCCTTTATTGCCGTGCTGCGTCAGCGCCGAGTGCAGATAAATCACGTGCGGCATAATGGTGGCGCCTAACACACCAGCAGCGAGGAATACCGCATCCGATGTTGGCAGCGATGGCAGCGCCATGCCAACCACCAGCTCACTCACTTTAGGCTGGGAGAAAAACAGCTCCACAATATAAGCCGCCGCTACAAACAACAGCAGACCGCCAATCACCAGTTCCAGCGGCTTCTGCCCGCGACTTTGCAGCATCAGAATCAGGTAGGTCGCGATACCGGTTAACACCGCACCCTGCAGCAGGGAAATGCCAAGTAATAGCTTGAAGCCGAGCGCCGCGCCGATAAATTCAGCGAGATCGGTGGCCATGGCGATGATTTCCGCCTGCACCCAATAGAACCACACCGCCGGACGCGGGAAGCGATCGCGGATGTGTTCTGCAAGATTTTTGCCAGTAGCAATGCCCAGCTTGGCGGACATCAGCTGGATCAGCATCGCCATGACGTTGGCCCACACCACCACCCATAACAGCTTGTAGCCGTAGGCGGCGCCGGCCTGAATGTTGGTCGCGAAGTTGCCGGGATCGATGTAGCCAATCGCCGCAATAAAGGCGGGGCCCAGCAGCGCGAGTTTGATCTTTCTGGCTCCGCGAGCGGCGCGCTCGGCGGTGCGGCTTTCTAGCATAGTTTTACCCTGTCCTAATGCTTGTTGACCTGTCCAGATTAAGGGTCATTCAAGGCAGATGAAATTTGGTTATAGTTATTGTAGTAATAGATGGTGCTATAAAGTATAGCCATTGCTATACATTGCGGTAAAGTCAGTTCTTGCTAAAAACAAGTGCAACGCAAAAGACTCTACTCTTGGGTTATTTTATAGACAATGTTTTTGTGGATATTTCTTGTGATGAATTTGTAATAGGGTTGTGAGCGGTCAGACTTATCTGAGAAAAAACGCGATAGCGAATACTTATAATGTGGTTTTGATCTCGTTTTTAAGTAACGCGTTACATAGAATACGCAACAAAATACAACCCTCCTCAAATTTGGAGCCGACATGTCCCATGTTTTGCATTTTCTTTTAGCACTAGTGGTGGTAGCGGTGCTGGCCTTGCTGGTCAGCCACGATCGCAAAAGCATCCGTCTTCGTTATATCGTTCAACTTCTGGTAATCGAAATTCTGCTGGCCTGGTTCTTCCTGAACTCCTCCGTCGGTCTCGGCTTTGTGCAGGGCTTCGCAGGATTCTTTGATCATCTGCTCAAATATGCCGCCGAAGGCACCAACTTCGTGTTTGGCAATATGAGCGAAAAAGGTCTCGCTTTCTTCTTCCTCAACGTGCTTTGCCCCATCATTTTCATCTCTGCGTTAATCGGTATTTTGCAGCATTTCCGCATCTTGCCGTGGGTGATTCGCGGCATTGGTACCGTGCTGTCCAAAGTAAACGGTATGGGCAAACTGGAATCCTTTAACGCCGTGAGCTCTCTGATTTTGGGACAGTCAGAAAACTTCATCGCCTATAAAGATATCCTTGGCAAAATGTCACAGCGCCGTATGTACACCATGGCAGCGACTGCCATGTCGACGGTTTCGATGTCAATTGTCGGCGCCTACATGACCATGCTGCAGCCAAAATATGTGGTGGCCGCGCTGGTATTGAACATGTTCAGCACCTTTATTGTGCTGTCGCTGATAAACCCTTACCGCGTGGATAGCGAAGAAGATCTGCAACTGCAGGACCTGCATAAAGGCCAGAGCTTCTTCGAAATGCTGGGCGAATACATCCTCGCCGGTTTTAAAGTTGCGATGATTGTTGCCGCAATGCTGATTGGTTTTATCGCCTTGATTACCGGTCTGAACGCGCTGTTCGACCTGATTTTCGGCATCAGCTTCCAGGGCGTGCTGGGTTATGTGTTCTATCCATTTGCATGGGTGATGGGTGTTCCTTCACACGAAGCGCTGCAGGTGGGCAGCATCATGGCCACCAAACTGGTTTCCAACGAATTCGTGGCAATGATGGATCTGCAGAAAATCGCCGGTCAGCTGTCGCCACACTCGGAAGGTATTCTCTCGGTGTTCCTGGTCTCCTTTGCTAACTTCTCCTCAATCGGGATTGTGGCGGGCGCGATTAAAGGTCTGCACGAAGAGCAAGGTAACGTGGTTTCACGCTTCGGCCTGAAACTGCTGTACGGCTCAACGCTGGTGAGCGTGCTGTCAGCCGCTATCGCTGGTCTGGTATTGGCCTTCTGATATATGGGGCGAGCTGCGGCTCGCCCTTCTCTTCTTAATTATTTCAATCGGTTCTAATCCGCGTCGCTTCCGCTTTTCCCCCGCTATTACCCGCTTCACTGTTAAACGCAAAACCTTTGCACAATATTGAATTTCCGTTCACACCGCCTGCGCCCGTAGTTTTTCTCCATGACGTCACTTCAGGAGAACCGCATGAGCATTCAATTCCTTGGCATGATTGGCCACCGCCTCGCTTCCGAAATCATTCCGGCTAGCGGCCCGCTGTTCGATAAAGAGTACATTGCGCGTTTTGCGCGGGCGCATGAAGACGCCGGTTTTGATCGCATTCTGGTGGGCTATTGGTCGGATCAGCCGGATGGTTTTCTGGTCACCGCGCACGCGGCGGCGCACACCTCGACGCTGAAATTTTTGCTGGCGCATCGTCCCGGCTTTGTCTCGCCGACGCTAGCGGCGCGCAAACTGGCTTCGCTTGATCACCTCACCGACGGTCGCTTAGCGGTGCACATCATCAGCGGCGGCAGCGATGCCGAGCAGCGCCGCGACGGTGACTTCCTCAATAAAGCCGAGCGCTATGCGCGTAGCGATGAGTTCCTCACCGTATTGAAGCAGAGTCTCGAATCCGCGCAGCCGTACGATCATCAAGGCCGGTTTTATCAGGCCGAGCAGGCGTTCTCAGCCATCAAACCGCTGCAGAATAAACTGCCCATCTATTTTGGCGGCTCGTCGCAGGAGGCGATTGATGTTGCAGCACGCCATGCCGATGTGTTTGCGCTGTGGGGCGAGCCGCTGAAAGGCGCGGAAGAGACGGTACGCAACTTGCGTGCCGCTGCCGCCAGACAGGGCCGGGAAATTAACTTCAACATTTCGTTCCGGCCGATTCTTGGCACTACTGAAAAAGAAGCCTGGGAACGTGCGGAGCACATCCGCGCCACGGCCGAAAAACAGCTTAACGAAAGTGGCTTTGCCTTTGGTAAGGCGAAGCCGCAGAGCGTTGGCGCGCAGCGTTTACTCGCCGCCGCCAATGAAGGCGATCGTCTGGATAAAGTGCTGTGGACCGGCGTCGCAAAACTGGTTCAGGGCGGCTACAACTCCACTGCGCTGGTGGGAACGCCGGAGCAAGTTTCCGATGCACTGCTGGAATATTATCGCCTTGGCATTCATAGCGTGCTGATTCGCGGCTTCGATCCGCTTAACGATGCGGTGGAATATGGTCGCGAGCTGATTCCGCTGACGCGCGAGAAAGTCGATGCGCTCTCAGCCGCCGATAAAAGGAGCGTCTGAAGCTTATGAGCCAGTATCAGCACCAGCGCCTGCGTGATTTTGTCACCAATCTTGCCAACTTGCTGGATGCACAGCCGGAGGAGGCCACGGTGTTGCAGCGTGGCAGCACGTGGCTTGGCGAGTTGATTCGCCACGACGACTGGCTGGACGACGCCTTTACCCAACCTCATCCCGAACACTATCAACAATATTTGTTGTATGCCGATGCGCAGCAACGCTTTTCGGTGGTGAGTTTCGTCTGGGGGCCAGGCCAGCAAACGCCGATTCACGACCATCGCGTATGGGGACTGATTGGCATGCTGCGCGGCGCAGAGATTTCACAATCCTGGCAGCCGGGGCCAAACGGATTGCAGCCGGAAGGCGCGCCAGTCCGACTCGATCCCGGCCGCGTTGAAGCGGTGTCGCCGACGGTAGGCGATATTCATCGCGTCAGCAACGCCTATGACGACCGCGTCTCCATCAGCATTCACGTTTATGGCGCCAACATTGGCGCGGTCAAACGCGCGGTCTACCGCGAAGACGGCAGTGAAAAAACGTTTATCTCCGGTTACAGCAACCGTTACTTACCGAACATTTGGGACCTTTCACATGACTAAACCGGTTTTCCCTTTACGCCAGGCGGCGGAAATTATTGAGGCCCTGCGTCAGCAGCAGGAAGTGGCGATTGTCGATGTGCGCGATGAAGCGCTGTTTGCCACCGCGCATCCGTTGTTTGCGGTGAATATTCCACTGTCAAAACTGGAGCTTGAGCTGCTGGACCGCATTCCGCAGCGCACCACCGCGATCACGCTGTATGACGGTAACGAAGGCCTGGCGCAAACCGCTGCCGAACGGATTGCCGCGCTGGGTTACAGCAATGTCGCGCTGCTGGCAGATGATTTGGCCGGCTGGCAAGCGGCGGGCGGCGAACTGTTTATCGACGTGAATTCACCCAGCAAAGCGTTTGGCGAACTGGTTGAGCATCACAATCACACACCTTCTTTATCTGCGGACGAGGTGCATCAGCTGATTAACAGCGATGCTAACGTGGTAGTGCTCGATGCGCGTCGTTTCGATGAATATCAAACCATGAGTATTCCAGGCGCCACCAGCGTGCCGGGCGGTGAACTGGTGCTGCGCGTGCGTGACATCGCGCCATCGCCGGAGACCACGGTGATAGTGAACTGCGCCGGCCGCACGCGCAGTATCATTGGTACGCAATCGCTGGTGAACGCCGGGATTCGCAATCCGGTGTTCGCACTGCGTAATGGTACCATCGGCTGGACGCTGGCCGGGCATGCACTGGATATAGGTCAGTCGCGCCGCTATGGTGAGGCCAGCGAAACCGCACAGCGTCAGGCGGCGAACAATGCGCGCATCATCGCCGATCGCGCCGGTGTGGAACGTATCCCACTCGCCACGCTGAAACGCTGGCAGCAGGAGACGCGCACCACTTATCTGTTTGATGTGCGTGGTGCCGACGAATACGCCGCCGGGCATCTGCCTGGCAGCCGCCATGTGCCGGGAGGTCAACTGGTGCAGGAGACCGATCATTACGCCAGCGTGCGCGGTGCGCGCATTGTGCTGATTGATGATGACGGCGTGCGCGCCAATATGACCGCATCCTGGCTGGCGCAGCTTGGCTGGCAGGTTTCGGTGCTGGAGGAGCTGCAGGCCAGTGATTTCAGTGAACGCGGTAACTGGAAAGCGCAGGTGCCGCCCGTCGCTCAACCCGAATTCATCTCACCGCAGCAGTTAGCGGAATGGCTGCAGGAAGGACAAACGCAGGTACTGGATTTCACCACGCGCGCGAACCATCTCAACAGCCATATTCCGGGCGCGGCCTGGTTGCTGCGCTCTACCCTGCAGCAGCAAGGCAAAGCGTTGTTGCCGGAGGCACGTCGCTATGTTCTGACCTGCGGCAGCAGCCTGCTAGCGGGTTATGCGGTGCAACAAGTGGCTGAGATGACCGACAAGCCGGTGTTTGTGCTGGAGGGCGGTAACGCTGCCTGGCGCGAAGCGGGTTTGCCGACGGAGCAAGGAGAGCAGCAACTGCTGTCCCCGGCCATTGATCGCTATCGCCGCCCGTATGAAGGCACCGATATTGAAGCGGGCGTGATGCAGGCGTATCTGGACTGGGAATACGGTTTGGTGGCGCAGCTGGATCGCGATGGCACGCACGGTTTCCGGGTGCTGCAATGGCAGCCGCAGGCGGTTTCGGCCTGAGGATAATTTGCGTGGTGAGTGATGAGGTCGCCAAAATGGCGGCCTTTCAAACGACAAAATCGCAATTTACTGCGTTGCGTTTAAGAAGGTGATTTTTTGAATGTGTTCAGAAAGAACAGAGATTTGGTGGAGATAAGCGGGATCGAACCGCTGACCTCTTGCATGCCATGCAAGCGCTCTCCCAGCTGAGCTATACCCCCACATCTGGAAATCATTTTTCGGTCAAACCGTTGGGAGCGGTTTGGTGGAGATAAGCGGGATCGAACCGCTGACCTCTTGCATGCCATGCAAGCGCTCTCCCAGCTGAGCTATACCCCCGAACCGAAAAACTGCCGAGTAAACTCGACGGACGGGATAATATGAAACCGCCCCTTGAGTGTCAACGTCAAATTCTCGTTCTGTGTTTGATCGCTGAAAAAGGCGTCAACCCCGCGTCAGCATGGCTTTTTTTTCAACACGCCATCCCGCTTCGCGACTATTTATATGCACCATCCGGCAATGCTTCCCCACTCCAACCTCAACCCTGCGTTAACTTTAGGTTAAAGATGTTAGAAGCAGTCTTGTTTTCGTTAAAAGTGCGTGTAAAACTTAGCGCGCTAATTAACCGGTCATCCTACCAGGGTGTTCTCTCAATGACCGGCCAGCAACGTCCCCATTAATCCATAAAAGAAAAGTGAACTATGTCGCTGCATACACCTAAAGAGATCGCCCAACTGGCGATTCAAGCTGGCGTGGCTAAAAGCCGCCTGCCTATCTCCACCTTGTTGATTCTTGGCTTTATGGCCGGTGCGTTTATCGCCACTGGCTTCCTGCTCGATCTGCATGTCATTAACCAACTGCCTGCTGAATGGGGTTCATTCGGCGTGCTGCTCGGCGCTGCGGTGTTCCCGGTCGGGTTGATCATGACGGTACTGGCGGGCGGCGAGCTGCTGACCGGCAATATGATGACGATGCCCATCGCCTGGTTCGCTCGTCGCATCAGTGGCTTCAGCGTTCTGCGTAACTGGTTTTGGGTTACCCTCGCCAATTTCATTGGCAGCGTTGCGGTTGCATGGTTCTTTGGTCACATGCTGGGCATGACCGAAGGCGATTACCTGAAAAAAACCGTGGCGATTGCGCACGCAAAAGTGAATGCCGATTTCCTGCACGCCTTTATTTCCGGCGTGGGCTGCAACTGGCTGGTGTGTCTGGCGGTGTGGCTCGCCTTCGCCAGTAAAGATGTGGTAGGTAAAATTTTCGGTATGTGGTTCCCGGTGATGGCGTTCGTGGCGATTGGCTTCCAGCACGTCGTCGCAAACATGTTTATTGTTCCGGCAGCAATTTTTGCCGGGCAGATGAGCTGGGCGGAATTTGCGCCAAACGTGATCGCGGTGTTCCTCGGTAACGGCGTGGGCGGTGCAATTTTTGTTGGCCTCACCTATTTCATCGCTTTCCGTCCGGAACAAGCCGCAGTGAGCCAGGCGCAATAACCTAATTTTGCCTTTTGTTGGAGAGCAGAAGGCATTTTCTGTTCAGGTTACTTTTCCCCGTTACGTTTTGTTGTAATATGTAGAACTAATGTATTTAACAGGGACAGCATCGTGAAAAAGGAATGGCTTACCCCCGAGGAGCTCGCGCAGGAAACGGGCTACAGTCGGCAAACGGTGAATAAATGGATCAAGCGTGAAAACTGGACAACCACGCCAAAGCCCGGTGTTCAGGGCGGTAAAGCGCGATTGATCCATATAGATGAGCGCGTAAAGAGCTTTGTTCAATCCACCCGCCACGCGAACGAACCGGCGGCTAATTACGGTGCACAACAAAATACGTTACCTGCGTTATTAATAAATTCTGTCCAGCAAATGACGGCAGCGGAGCAAGAGCAATTTGCGGCGTTGTTGTTGCGGGAGGGAATTCGAGGCGTACTGGAACGTCTGGGGATTCAGGAAGAATAAATAAGCCGGAAGCAGATGCTTCCGGCTTTTTCATATTATGCGTTTGCTTCGCGCTCCGCGATGAATGCCAGCGCTTTTTCGATTCGCGCAACGCTGCGGCTGCGACCAATCGCTTCCACTGTCACATCCAGCGCCGGTGACTGACCAGAACCGGTCACCGCTACACGCAGTGGCATACCGACTTTGCCCATCCCCAGCTCCAGCTCATCTGCCGCAGACTGAATTGCATGATGCACATTCTCTGCTTTCCAGTTGCTGTCGCTGATTGCAGCCAGTTTGTCGCGCACCACTTCCAGCGGCTGACGCGCGACCGGACGCAGATGCTTCTTCGCCGCGTCAGCATCAAAGGCTTCAAACTCTTCATAGAAGTAACGACAAGATGCCGCGATCTCTACCAGGGTTTTGCAACGCTCGCCCAGCAAGGTAACCAGCTTTGCCAGCTCAGGACCGGTGCGGGTATCAATCTTCTGCTGTTCAATATGCCATTGCAGCTGCGTAGCAACGTACTCCGGCGGCAGCGTATTAATGTAGTGATGATTCAGCCACTGCAGTTTTTCAGTATTGAAAGCACTGGCCGACTTACTCACGGCATCCAGAGTGAACAGCTCTGCCATTTCCGGCACGCTGAAAATTTCCTGATCGCCATGTGACCAGCCAAGACGTACCAGATAGTTGAGCAGCGCTTCCGGCAAATAACCGTCATCACGATACTGCATCACGCCAACAGCGCCATGACGTTTGGACAACTTCTTACTGTCATCGCCGAGGATCATTGATACGTGCGCGTAGGTTGGCACTTCTGCACCGATCGCTTTCAGAATATTGATCTGGCGTGGCGTGTTGTTGATATGGTCTTCACCACGAATCACGTGAGTGATGCCCATATCCCAGTCATCCACCACCACACAGAAGTTATAGGTGGGTGAACCGTCGGTACGGCGAATGATCAGGTCATCCAGTTCCTGATTGCTGAATTCAATCGGACCACGAATCTGATCGTCAAAGATGACAGAACCGTCCTGCGGGTTGCGGAAGCGCACCACGCACGGCTCATCAGCGGCGTGATGTTCATGGCTGTCGCGGCAGCGACCGTCATAACGCGGTTTTTCGCCTTTTTCCATCTGCTCTTCACGCAGCGCATCGAGACGTTCTTTGCTGCAGTAGCATTTATAGGCCGTGCCCGCTTCCAGCATGTCGTCGATCACCGCGTTGTAGCGATCAAAACGCTTGGTCTGATAATACGGACCTTCATCCCAGTTAAGGCTCAGCCAGTTCATACCATCCATGATGGCTTCAATGGCTTCCGGTGTGGAACGCTCCAGATCGGTATCTTCGATACGCAGAACGAATTCGCCTTTGTTATGGCGAGCATAAAGCCAGGAGTAAAGAGCAGTACGAGCACCGCCTACGTGCAGATAGCCCGTTGGGCTGGGTGCGAAGCGAGTTTTGATTTTCATTCAGCATTGCCTTAAATGCGCAGGTTTGATTGTCTGGATGACAAAAAAACGGGTTAACGCGAAAAAACAGTGCGCACATTCTAGCAGGTGAGGCTGATTCCTCAATGATTGTCGCGGTGGCATCCCGGTTTGCTGTGCGCTTTTCTGCTAATAAAACCAGCACATTGGCGAAAAGCGCCCCACGATGATTATTTTTAAAGCGAACGCACATTTAAGTTTTAAAAACCGTTGACTCACTTTGAAGGATCCCTATAATGCGACTCCACACAGCGGGGGTGATTAGCTCAGTTGGTAGAGCATCTCCCTTACAAGGAGGGGGTCGGCGGTTCGAGCCCGTCATCACCCACCACTCTTTAGAAGGTTTAAAGATGGCCCGCAGTGAACAAGAGATAAGATATGGGTGATTAGCTCAGTTGGTAGAGCATCTCCCTTACAAGGAGGGGGTCGGCGGTTCGAGCCCGTCATCACCCACCATATCTTAGTCAGATGACACTCTTGTTAAGCAGTACCGAAGTGGGTGATTAGCTCAGTTGGTAGAGCATCTCCCTTACAAGGAGGGGGTCGGCGGTTCGAGCCCGTCATCACCCACCACTTCGGGTCGTTAGCTCAGTTGGTAGAGCAGTTGACTTTTAATCAATTGGTCGCAGGTTCGAATCCTGCACGACCCACCAATGTAAAAAGGCGCCCTAAAGGCGCCTTTTTGCTATGCGTTAAATCTGTGGTTAATGCGTTAAATCCCAACGAACCCTTTTCGCAAGTTTAACACTCCCTGCCCTCAAGCCTCCTTATACTCTGACCGATAACGATAATGGTCTATTGCAAGGAGAAAACCATGTCTATATCCAGCGTAGGTAGTGTCAGCACCGCAAGTAGCGGCGGCGGTTCTACCTCAGAAATCGCCAGCCTCTATAAACAAATTCAATCCATCACTAAGCAGCTGAAAGATCTTTCCAGCGACGATACGCTCACCGATGAGCAAAAGTCTGAACAGGAGCAGATGCTGCAATCACAGATTCAAATGATTGAAGCGCAAATCGCGCAAATTGAGCAGCAGCAAGCTGAGAAAGCGCAACAGAAACAGGAAGCACAGCAACCTGCGGCCACCAAAGCTGATGGTATTAACCGCCCAACTGATACCAATCAAATCAACGTGTACGTTTAAAACGCCGGCTTTAGCATGCGTTGTTGCGTCAGCAGGGCTGCCTGCTGGCGCACTTCCTGCCAGATCGCTTCTGCGGCGGGTGTCAGCGAGCGGTTTTTGCGCTTTATCAGCATCAGGCTGCGATTAATTTCCGGATAAAGACGCCGCACCGTGAGTTTGCGTCCTGACGGCAACGGCAAGGCCAGCGCAGGCAGAATGCTGATGCCAATTCCCGCTTCCACCATCGGATAAAGCGTAGCGGGATGACCGATTTCCTGCACCACATGCACACTCAACGCCAGCTGTTGCAGCGCGGCATCAACTAACACGCGACTGCCGGAAGCATAATCCTGTAGCACCATATTGCGTCCCGCCAGCATCGACCATTGCGCCTGTTCAATTTGCGCCAGCTCGTCATCTTCATGACACAGCAGTAAAAAAGGCTCCTGCAAAATCTCTTCGCTGTCGAAATCAGTGTCGTTGAGCGGGCCAATTACAATGCCAAAATCAACCTCCGCATTGCGTACGCTTTGCAGCACCCATTGCTGTACGCGGTCATGCAGGATGACGCGGATATCCGGATAGCGCTGCTGGCTGCTGGCCAGGCACTGCGGCATCAGATGGGCAGAAGGCGTTTGGCTGGCGGCAACACGCACCGTGCCGCTGCGCTGTTCGCCATAGCTGCGCACATCCAACACGGTGGTATTGAGGTCGTCCAGCAGACGATTAAGCCGTGTGGCCAGCTGCTGCCCCGCCTCGGTCAGCATTACTTCCCGCGTAGTGCGATCGAGTAAGCGCACGCCCATTTCCGCTTCCAGCTCTTTAATGCTATGGCTGACCGCCGACTGACTTAAACCAATCGCTTGGCCGGCCAGACTGAAGCTGCCGTGATGCGCCACCGCGACAAAGGTACGCAACTGACGTAAGGTGTAATTCATCGATATCGCTCATAGATTGATGCAATAAATCAATTTTATTTCTAAACCCAGCAGGCGCACAATCAGCACCATCATTTTTTTAAATTTAACCGGATTTTAACAATGGGATTTTTACGCCTCGATCCGATGATGATTAAACTCATCATTACCGTGCTGCTGGCCAGCTTTATTCCTGCCAAAGGCGTCTTTGTCGATATCTTCGAATATCTGACCACCGCCGCCATCGCCCTGCTGTTCTTTATGCATGGCGCCAAACTGTCGCGCGAGAAGATCATTGCCGGCAGCAGCCACTGGCGTTTGCACTTGTGGATTATGTGCAGCACCTTTGTAATTTTCCCGATTATTGGTTTGCTGATTGTCTGGTGGCATCCGGTTAACGTCAGCCCGGAGATTTACACCGGCTTTATCTATCTGTGTATTCTGCCAGCGACCGTGCAATCCTCAATCGCCTTCACCTCAATGGCGGGCGGCAACGTCGCCGCTGCGGTCTGTGCAGCTTCAGCCTCCAGCCTGCTCGGCGTATTTGTCTCGCCGCTGCTGGTGAATCTGGTGATGAATGTGCATAGCGAAATGCCGGGCAACGGTCTGGAGCAGATTGGCAAAATTATGCTGCAACTGCTGGTGCCGTTTGTTTTAGGACATCTGTCGCGTCGCTGGATTGGCGCGTGGGTCGAGAAGCATCGCAGCCTGATTGGTAAAACCGACCAAACCTCGATTCTGCTGGTGGTTTACTCCGCCTTCAGTGAAGCGGTGGTGAACGGCATTTGGCATCGCGTGGGCGTGGATACCTTGCTATGGATTCTGGTTGGCAGCGTGCTGGTGCTGTTTATCGCACTGGCGATTAACCTGGCGGCATCGCGCCTGTTTGGCTTCAGCCGTGCGGACGAGATTGTGGTGCTGTTCTGTGGCTCGAAAAAGAGTCTGGCGAACGGTGTCCCGATGGCCAACATCCTGTTCCCGGCCAGTTCCGTGGGGATAATCGTGCTGCCGCTGATGATTTTCCATCAGGTGCAGTTAATGGTGTGTTCTTTCATTGCCCAGCGCTACAAAGCCGGCAATGAAAAACGGCTGGCGCAGCAGCAAGTAGAAGCGCAGAAGTCCTAAATATTACGGCCCGCAAAAGCGGGCCGTTTTGTTATTCATTGCGCTTGAGCGGTTTGATTAAACCTTCCAGCCCTTCGATCTTGATGGTCAGCGTCAGCTGCATCAATTCGCCTAACTTACCGGCCGGGAATTCATCTTTGCGAGCGAACCACAGCAAATACTCCTCCGGCACATCAATCAGCGCTCTGCCCTTGTACTTGCCGAACGGCATCACGGTATTGGCGATTTCAACCAGTTGCTGTTTATCCACATTACGCTCCGAGCAGGCGAATCATTTCCGCTTCGTCGATCACCGGAATGCCGAGCTCCTGCGCTTTCGCCAGCTTGGAACCGGCCGCTTCCCCCGCAATCAGCAAATCGGTTTTCTTCGACACGCTACCGCTCACTTTAGCGCCCAACGCTACCAGACGCTCTTTGGCATCATCGCGATTCATCTGCGACAGAGAGCCGGTCAGTACCACGGTTTTACCGGCAAATGGACTATCAATTTCTTCGACATTGACCACTTCAACCTGCGGCCAGTGCACGCCAATCTCTTCAGTAAGATCGCGAATAACGGCGCGGTTGCTCTCTTCATCCATAAAGTTACGCACATGCGTCGCTACCACTTTGCCGACATCCTGCACTTCAATCAGCGCATCGAGATCGGCGTTCATCACCTTTTCCAGCTCGCCAAAGTGATTGGCAAGGTTGGCGGCTGTGGCTTCGCCCACTTCGCGAATACCCAGTGCATAGAGGAAACGTGCTAGCGTGGTGGATTTGGCCTTTTCCAGCGCATCAACCACGTTCTGAGCCGATTTAGGGCCCATGCGATCGAGTCCGGTTAGCTTACCGGCAGTAAGGCGGAACAGATCGGCTGGCGTTAAGACGTACTCTTTCTCCACCAACTGATCGATGATCTTATCGCCCATGCCATCGACATCCATCGCACGACGCGAAACGAAATGTTTAAGCGCTTCTTTACGCTGCGCGCCACAAATCAGGCCGCCGGTGCAGCGCGTCACGACTTCACCTTCCACGCGTTCAACGTCTGAACCGCACACCGGGCAATGACCTGGGAAGACGATTTCACGCGTCTCTGCCGGGCGCTCCGATTCCACCACGTTGACCACTTGCGGAATCACGTCACCGGCGCGGCGAATCACCACCTTGTCGCCAATGCGCAAACCCAGTCGGGCAATTTCATCGGCGTTGTGCAGCGTGGCATTACTTACCACAACGCCCGCAACCTGAACCGGCTCCAGACGCGCGACGGGCGTAATCGCGCCGGTGCGGCCCACCTGGAATTCGACATCGCGCACGAACGTCATCTGTTCCTGCGCCGGGAATTTAAAGGCCACAGCCCAGCGCGGCGCACGCGCCACAAAGCCGAGCTGCTCCTGCAGCGCCTGCGAATCGACCTTGATAACCACGCCATCGATATCGAAGCCGAGCGACGGGCGCTCCTGCTCAACCTGACGATAAAACGCCAGCACCTCATCGGCGCTGTGTGCCAGGCGAATACGATCGGTGACTGGCAATCCCCACGCCTTAAACTGTTGCAGACGTTGCCAATGGCTGGCAGGCATTTCACCGCCTTCCAGCAGACCAAAACCGTAGCAGAAGAAGGTCAGTGGACGTTTAGCGGTGATGCGTGGATCGAGCTGGCGCAGTGAACCGGCTGCGGCGTTGCGTGGGTTAGCAAAGACTTTCGCGCCGGTGCGACGCGCTTCTTCATTCAGCTTTTCAAAACCGCTTTCGGTGATAAACACTTCGCCACGCACTTCAACGCGTGCGGGGATGTTATCGCCATGCAGACGCAGCGGAATGGCGTGAATTGTGCGCACGTTCGCCGTGATGTTCTCGCCGGTGGTACCATCTCCGCGCGTCGCCGCACGCACCAGCAGGCCATCTTCATACAGCAAGCTCACGGCTAGACCATCCAGCTTGAGCTCGCAGCAGTAAGTCAATTCGTCAGTGCTTTTAAGGCGATCCTGCACGCGTTTATTAAAGGCAAGGAAGCCCGCTTCATCAAAGGTGTTGTCCAGCGACAACATCGGCACTTCATGACGCACTTGCTCAAAAGTGGCTAGCGGTGCCGCGCCCACGCGTTGGGTGGGTGAATCAGGGGTAATCAAATCAGGATGTGCGCTTTCCAGCTCACGCAGCTGAACCATCAATCGGTCATACTCTGCATCCGGAATTTCCGGCGTATCCATCACGTGGTAGAGATATTCGTGGTGACGTAACGTGGTGCGCAGCGCGGTGATCTGCTCCTGAACCGATTTCATAGTCTCTTATCCGATAAAAAACCCCCGACAGGCGGGGGTTATATTTGTTTTGACTCAGCTAACGGCGATTAACCGATAACTTCGCGAATACGCGTTTTGTAGGTTTCCAGCTTCTGCGGCGTCATCATGCGACGCTCATCATCCAGCACCACGCCGCCTACATCATCAGCGATACGCTGCGCGGATTGCAGCATCAGCTTGAAGTTCTGATTCGCATCGCCGTACGACGGCACCATCATGAAGATCGAGACGCCAGGCGTAGAGAAATTCCCCATTTGATCCGGATCGAATGAACCCGGCTTCACCATGTTCGCCAGGCTAAACAGCACCGGACCGCTGCCGGCTGGGCTAAGATGGCGATGGAAAATGTTCATCTCACCAAACTGGAATCCGGCCTGCAGGATGCCCTGCAACAGCGCTTCACCGTTCAGTTCGCCGCCCGCATGTGCAGCGACGTGCAGCACTAATACGGCCTCTTTTTTACTGCCAGGCGCAGCAGCCGCTGGCTGTGGCGCTTCTGGTTGATGTGCAACTGGCGCTTCAGGTTCGAATTCTGGCTCTTCTGCGGCGAGGAATTCAGGTGCAGGTTGAGTCGCGAAAAGCGGTTCGTTATCCAGCAATGGATCGGCCTGAATTGGTTGTGGTGCAGGCGCTGGCGCTGGCTTCGCCACTGGCGCTTGCGGCGCAGCCGGCTTACGCACGTCTGGCTCGTTATCCAGCAGCGGATCGCCTAATAATGGGTCAGCCTGACGTGATGCCGGTTGACGTACAGGTTCAGGCGCACGCGGCGCGCTCGCTGGACGTGCAGTGAATTCAGGTTCTTCATCCGCATCACGAGGACGACGTACACGGACTTCGCCGACGCCATCATCTTCTTCGCTCAGCAGATCTTCATCGGCTTCTTCGCGCTGTTTCAGACGTTTGTGCGGGCGATCACGAAACACGGAGGAGCGCTCTTTACGGCTGGTCCACAGTCCATGAAGTAGCAGCGCTATTATGGCGATCGCGCCAACAACGATTAATATCAGACGCAAATCCTGCATCATTGTATTCTCTGTTGTTCCAATACCTTGCCACCACGGCAAACTTTATCCTCTAACTGTATTTGCCCAGCTAAACAAGTGCAAGTCTGTGCAGTATTTTCTGACAAATTAGATAGCTGCCCCACGCTTTTTTGCTGTTTTTTCGCGCAAACACTGCCTGAAGCCGATAAAAAGCCAGGTTATGATGGTCGCGCCGCTATATTTAGGAGAAAGGCTCGCTATGCCCGCAGGAAATTCGGTCTCAACATTTAATGGTGTTCACTACTTCGCTGAAGGATGGAAACTGGTGCGCCTGCCCGGCATTCGTCGCTATGTCATCATGCCGCTACTGATCAACATCGTGCTACTTGGCGGTGCCTTTATCTGGTTGTTTCAGCGCTTGGGGCAGTGGATCCCGGCTTTAATGTCACATATCCCTGACTGGCTGCAGTGGCTGAGTTATCTGCTATGGCCGCTCTCAGTGATTTCGATTGTGTTGGTATTCAGTTACTTCTTTTCGACTCTGGCAAATCTGATTGCCGCGCCCTTCTGTGGCTTGCTCGCCGAGCAACTTGAAGGGCGATTGACCGGAACGCCATTACCAGATAGCGGTTGGGTGGGCCTGATAAAAGACATACCGCGCATCATGAAGCGAGAGTTTCAGAAGCTCGGCTACTATTTGCCGCGTGCGCTTGGTTTGCTGTTGCTGCACTTTATCCCCGGCTTTGGACAAACGGTGGCGCCAGTTCTATGGTTTTTATTCAGTGCGTGGATGTTGTCCGTGCAGTATTGCGACTACCCATTTGATAACCACAAAGTGAGTTTCCAGCAGATGCGCCAGGCGTTGCGCCAGCACAAAAGCGCAAATATGCAATTTGGTGCGCTGGTTAGCCTGTTCACCATGATCCCGATTATCAATCTGGCGATTCTGCCGGTTGCGGTATGCGGTGCAACGGCCATGTGGGTGGATCGTTATCATGCACAACATGCACGCCGCTAAAGCTTTAAATCGTCTTATGCATTTTTGCGTAAGGCTTATGGTTGTGCGCTATATAGATATGCGATTTCTTTCCTTCCGCACATCATTAGAAAAGGTATGCTCTGAGGGTTCCCAATATTTCATACAGTTAAGGACGAGCTATGAGTAAGATCTATGAAGACAACTCTCTGACAATTGGTCATACGCCGCTGGTTCGACTGAACCGCATCGGTAACGGCCGCATTCTGGCTAAGGTCGAGTCGCGCAACCCGAGCTTCAGCATCAAATGCCGTATCGGTGCCAATATGATTTGGGACGCGGAAAAACGCGGTATTTTGAAGCCGGGCGTTGAGCTGGTTGAACCAACCAGCGGTAACACCGGTATTGCGCTGGCTTACGTCGCCGCAGCGCGCGGTTACAAGCTGACGCTAACCATGCCAGAAACCATGTCAATTGAGCGCCGCAAGCTGCTGAAAGCGCTGGGAGCTAACCTGGTGCTGACCGAGGGTCCCAAAGGCATGAAAGGTGCCATCGCGAAGGCGGAAGAGATTGTCGCCAGCGATCCGGACAAATATGTGCTGTTGCAGCAGTTCAGCAACCCAGCCAACCCGGAAATCCACGAAAAAACCACCGGTCCAGAAATTTGGGAAGACACCGACGGCGAAGTGGACGTGTTTATTGCGGGCGTGGGCACCGGCGGTACGCTGACAGGCGTGAGCCGCTACATCAAGAATACCAAAGGCAAGACCGAGTTGATTACCGTTGCCGTTGAGCCAACCGATTCACCGGTTATTGCTCAGGCACTGGCGGGCGAAGAGATCAAACCAGGCCCACATAAAATTCAGGGCATCGGTGCCGGCTTCATTCCTGGCAACCTTGATCTGGAATTGATCGACCGCGTAGTGGCGATCACCAATGAAGAAGCCATTAGCACCGCCCGTAAGCTGATGGAAGAAGAAGGTATTTTAGCAGGTATCTCTTCAGGTGCTGCCGTTGCTGCCGCGCTGAAGCTGCAAGAAGATGAAGCCTTCGCCAACAAGAACATCGTGGTGATTCTGCCCTCCTCTGGCGAACGTTATTTAAGTACCGCACTGTTTGCCGATCTCTTCACTGAGAAAGAACTCCAGCAGTGATGCTTAAAGTCTGAAACTGACGAAAAAAGCACCCGAATGGGTGCTTTTTTGTGGTGCAGATCTCACTTTTATCACCAGACAGATTGCTTTCAGTGATGCGGCTCTGGTATTTAAGCTTCCAATTATTTCGGTGCCTGAAATTAATATGCCTTTGAAGTGGATCAAGCTGAATCGATTTACTGATTTGGCGAAACGGCGAATCACGGCATAATGAGAAGAGTGACGCATTCGTGCAGTTTTTGATCTGTCACTGTTAATGACGTACTCATTCGAGCGCATTTTATGGTGAGCTTAAAGCCATACCAGCGCACCTACACAGGCTAAAGTTACGGCTCCAGGCTAGACTTTAGATCCATAACACCAAACCTGATAAAGTTGGGGAAATAGAATGTTCCAGCAAGAAGTTACCATTACCGCACCTAACGGCCTTCATACTCGTCCTGCAGCCCAGTTCGTTAAAGAAGCAAAGGCTTTTAATTCAGAAATCAATGTGACCTCTAATGGCAAATCTGCCAGCGCGAAAAGCCTGTTCAAACTGCAGACTTTGGGTCTGACTCAAGGTACGGTTGTTACGCTGTCTGCTGAAGGTGAAGACGAGCAGCAAGCGGTTGAGCACCTGGTCAAGCTGATGGCTGAGCTGGAGTAACCGGCTCAGTTCGCAACTAAACCGACCCCTTTGCCCCATTGAGTGCAAATATCTTGATCGCGGACAATCTGTCCGCGTTATTGCATCTTTAGAGTACTGCTCCGCGACAGTGGCGACGCATCGGGTCAATGAGCCATCGTGATTAAAAGGTAGGGTTATGATTTCAGGCATTTTAGCATCACCGGGTATCGCTTTCGGCAACGCACTTTTGCTGAAGGAAGATGAGATCGTCATCAGCCGTAAAAAAATTACTGACGATCAGGTTGAGCAGGAAGTTCAGCGCTTCCTCGATGGACGCAGCAAAGCTGCTTCACAGCTCGAAGCCATTCGCATTAAAGCCGGTGAAACCTTCGGTGAAGAGAAAGCGGCGATCTTTGAAGGTCACATCATGCTGCTCGAAGACGAAGAGCTTGAGCAGGAAATCATCGACCTCATCAAGAAAGACCACGCTACCGCGGACGCCGCTGCTCACACCGTGATTGAAGGCCAGGCCGTTGCACTGGAAGAGCTGGATGACGAATACCTGAAAGAGCGTGCGGCTGACGTACGTGATATTGGTAAGCGTCTACTGCAGAACATTCTCGGTCTGCACATTGTCGACCTGAGCGCGATTGCTGACGAATCTATTCTGGTGGCGAAAGATTTAACGCCGTCAGAAACCGCACAGCTGAACCTGAAGAAGGTGCTGGGCTTTATTACCGATCTGGGTGGGCGTACTTCTCACACCTCGATCATGGCGCGTTCGCTTGAGCTGCCTGCGATTGTCGGCACCGGCAACGTGACTGCCACCGTGAAAAACGGTGATTTCCTGATCATTGATGGCGTGAACAACAAAATTTACGTCAATCCAACTGATGACGTGCAGGAAGAACTGAAAGCAATTCAGACTCAATATCTGTCTGAAAAGCATGAACTGGCGAAACTGAAAGATCTGCCAGCCATTACGCTGGACGGCCATCAGGTTGAAGTCTGCGCTAACATCGGTACCGTGCGCGATGTCGCCGGTGCAGAGCGCAACGGCGCGGAAGGTGTTGGCCTGTATCGTACCGAGTTCCTGTTTATGGACCGTGATTCACTGCCAACCGAAGAAGAACAATTCCAGGCGTATAAAGCCGTGGCTGAAGCCGTGGGTTCGCAGGCGGTTATCGTGCGTACCATGGACATCGGCGGCGACAAAGATCTGCCTTACATGAACCTGCCGAAAGAAGACAACCCGTTCCTCGGCTGGCGCGCGATTCGTATCGCCATGGACCGTAAAGAGATTCTGCATGCGCAGCTGCGCGCGATTCTGCGTGCATCCTCATTCGGTAAACTGCGCATCATGTTCCCAATGATCATTTCAGTAGAAGAAGTTCGCATTCTGAAAGGCGAACTGGAGCTGTTGAAAGCGCAACTGCGTGAAGAAGGCAAATCCTTTGATGAGACCATCGAAGTCGGCATCATGGTTGAAACGCCAGCATCCGCAGTGATTGCTCGCCATCTGGCGAAAGAAGTCGACTTCTTTAGTATTGGGACAAATGACCTGACGCAGTATACTCTGGCGGTCGATCGTGGTAATGATTTGATTTCACACCTCTATAACCCAATGACGCCGTCTGTTCTTGGCCTCATTAAGCAAGTGATCGACGCATCACATGCCGAAGGGAAATGGACCGGCATGTGTGGTGAGCTGGCTGGTGATGAACGTGCTACACTACTGTTACTGGGAATGGGGCTGGACGAATTCAGCATGAGCGCCATTTCAATCCCAAGCATCAAGAAAATCATTCGTAATACTAATTTCGAAGATGCGAAGGCATTGGCGGAGCAGGCTCTGGATCAACCAACAGCGGATGATTTGATGAATTTGGTCAACAAGTTCATTAAAGAAAAAACGCTCTGCTGATCCACGGACGCTAGCCTCAAATTACTGCTTAGGAGAAGATCATGGGTTTGTTTTCTAAACTTTTTGGCGAAAAATCAGAGAGCGCGTCAGGCACTATTGATATCGTTGCGCCTCTGTCAGGCGAAATCGTAAATATCGAAGACGTACCTGATGTGGTATTCGCTGAGAAAATCGTGGGTGACGGTATCGCAATCAAACCAACCGGCAACAAAATGGTTGCACCGGTTGATGGTACTATCGGCAAGATTTTCGAAACTAACCACGCATTTTCAATCGAGTCTGATAACGGTATCGAACTGTTTGTTCACTTCGGTATCGACACGGTTGAGCTCAAAGGTGAAGGTTTCAAACGCATCGCTGAAGAAGGCCAGAAGGTTAAGAAAGGCGACGTGGTGATCGAGTTTGATCTGGCACTGCTGGAAGAGAAAGCGAAATCCACGCTGACGCCGGTTGTAATCTCGAACATGGACGAGATTAAAGACCTGATCAAACTCTCCGGTCAGGTAACTGTGGGCGAGACTCCGGTTATCCGCATTAAAAAGTAAGCTTCGGCTGATTCGTGAGAATTGCAAAACGGCACCCAATGGGTGCCGTTTTTTGTTTACTTAACTCTGTATGTGCGAGGAGCGGTCAGGACGACGGGTCAGATCGTAAAGACGGCATAAACCGTCCCTGGGCCTCGGCCCGCGCCGTCCATGGCGCGGGACGCTTTACTCCTCTGCCCCGTCGTCCTGCCCGGTGTAGCAAATGTGCGCGTTATCAGGAAAAATCATTCCTGTTTCCAGCGCGGTAACCTTAACGTTAACTCCAGACCACCTTCCGGGCGATTTACCGCCTGAACTTCGCCGTGATGCGCCAGAATGACCTTACGCACAATCGATAACCCCAAACCGTAGCCTTTGCCCATCAGCGGAGAATTAACCCGTACAAAAGGATCGAAGATGCTCGAAAGCTTCTCATCGTCCACGCCCGGCCCTTGATCGCGCACGCTAATTGCCAGCCACTGATTTTCCGCCTGCAGCCGCACGTTGATGTGCTGCCCTTTGTGCGAGAATCGCAGCGCATTACGCAGCACATTCTCCACACCACGACGAATCAGTTCCGCATTGCCGTGAACAGTGTAATCCGCATTTTCATCCACCTGGAAATCGACAATCACGCCGGGAATCTGCGCTTCGTAGCGCACATCGGTCACCACCGCATGCAGCAGGCCGGTAAGGTCGAAATATTCTTCTCCCGGCATACTTTCGTGCTCAGCGCGCGAAAGCGTCAGCAGCTCGCCAATCATCTTGTCGAGGCGTCGGGCTTCCTCATCAATGCGATTGAGCGAGGATTCGACGGATTCCGGCGTCTGCCGCGCCAGGCCGGTCGCCAGCTGCAAGCGCGCCAGCGGTGAACGCAGCTCGTGGGAGATATCATGCAGCAGCTCCTCACGCGCTTTCACCAGCGTATCGAGGCGCTCCACCATCGCATCAAAATCCTGCGCAACGTTCGAGAGCTCATCATGGCGTTTGCGCATCACCGGATAGAGCCGTACCGACAAATCACCGCTGGAGACGCGCGCAAAGCCCTCACGCAGCTGCCGCATGGGTCGCGTCAGGTTCCACGCCAGCAGCAGGCTAAACAGCAGCCCCAATGCGCCAGCGAAGGTAAACATCGGTTCGGGGATATTCAGGATGCGGCGCGGGCGGCCGCCGCCCATTGAGCTGTCTTCGCGCAGACCTTTAACGTCGTAACGCAGCTCGTACTGTTTGCTATCCTGCCCTTTTACCCAACGCACAATTACATCAGGAAACGGTCCCTGAAAGGGTTCGTTGATGCTTTCTGGCGGCGCATTGTTGGGCGTCGCAGCGGGTTTTTCGTGCTGGATCACCGAGAAGAATTGCCGATCGTTCGGTTCCCAGTCGGCCATCATGTCATCAAGCGAGCTGGGACCACCGCGCTCCAGCACTGAAACCGCTGACGCCATTTGCAGATTAACGATACGCCGAATCGCCACTAGCTCTGGCGGCTCATGTCGATTACCGGAGAGCGTAAAGCCAAGCCACAACAGTTGGCTGATGATGACAAACACAATCCAGAAGCCCAGCAAAATTTTCCAGAACATGCGGCCGCGATAGCTGTGTTTCATCGAATGCGATAACCAATACTGCGCACAGTTTCAATGTTGACGCTGTCGGCGGTTAAGGCAGCCAGCTTTTGACGGATGTTGCTGATATGCACATCAACGCTGCGATCGTAAGCTTCGCGCGGACGGCCAAGGCCTTTTTCCGACAGCTCATCTTTCGACACCACGCGATCCGGCGCACGCAGCAGCAAATCCAGCAAGTTAAACTCTGAAGCCGTCAGATCGAACGCTTTGCCCTGCCATTCGGTAATACGCGTGGCGGGATTGAGGCTGAGATCGCCCCAGCGCAGCAGCTCTTTCTTATCCGGCAGCGGAGTCTGATCTTCAAAGCGACGCAGCACGGCGCGCAGACGGGCCACCAGTTCACGCGGATAGCACGGTTTCGGCATGTAATCATCCGCACCCATTTCCAGGCCGATCACCCGATCAATATTGTCGCCTTTCGCCGTCAGCATAATTACCGGTAATCGGCTGTTCTGCCGCACCTGGCGCAGCACATCGATGCCGCTCATATCAGGCAGCATGATGTCGAGAATCATTGCGGTATAGTTGCCCGATAACGCGCCTTCCACCCCGGCGCTACCGGTTAAAACCAGTTGTGTTTCAAAACCTTCAGCAATCAGGTATTGGCTCAACATGGTGCCAAGTTCTACATCATCATCAACCAGCAGAATTTTCATCGTTATCTCTCGTGTAAATTGCCGCTATTTTGTCCTGAGTCCACAACGAACGCAGCCGGTTTTACGCGATCCTTACGTTGCTTACGTCAGACGATTATTACGAAGACTATAGACAAAAATGGCCTGGACGTACCATCACAGTACGCGCAGGCCAAATCATCGGTGGGAAAGTGGGATCAGTGGAAAACGCCGGTTGAGAGATAGCGGTCGCCGCGATCGCACACAATCGCCACCACCACGCTGCCAGGCTGGGCCGTGGCGATACGCAATGCGCCGGCCACCGCGCCGCCAGAGCTGACGCCACAGAAAATCCCTTCACGCTGCGCCAGCGCGCGCATGGTCTCTTCCGCCTCGCGCTGCGCCATATCTATTACCTCATCCACTAACTCCGGACGGAAAATACCGGGCAGATAGGCTTCAGGCCAGCGACGTATGCCGGGAATGCTGCTGCCCTCTTGTGGCTGCAGGCCGATTATCTGCACCGCTGGCGCGAACTCTTTCAGGTAACGCCCAACGCCGGTAATGGTGCCGGTGGTGCCCATGCTGGAGACAAAATGCGTCATGCGGCCAGCGCTTTGCTGCCAGATTTCCGGGCCCGTGGTGAGATAGTGGCCCAGCGGATTATCGGGATTGTTGAACTGATCCAGCACGCGTCCTTCGCCGCGATCGGCCATCGCCTGCGCCAAATCGCGTGCCCCTTCCATACCCTGCTCGCGCGATACCAGCAGCAATTCAGCGCCATAGGCGCGCATCGCATCCTGGCGCTCCTGACTCATGTTATTGGGCATCAGCAGGCGCAGCTTGTAGCCTTTCATCGCGGCGATCATCGCCAGTGCAATGCCGGTATTGCCGCTGGTGGCTTCAATTAAGGTATCGCCCGGTTTAATGTCACCGCGCAACTCCGCCTGATGAATCATCGACCAGGCCGCACGATCTTTGACGGAACCGGCTGGATTGTTGCCTTCCAGCTTTAGCCAGATCTCGCTGCCGTTATCAGGCGTCAGGCGCTGCAACTTTATCAACGGCGTATTGCCGATGGTATTTTCCAGTGTGGTCACGGTTTAATTCCAGACGAAAGAGGGGCAAATAAAACGGGCGGGAAAGTCCCGCCCGAAGGAGTGTCAAAAATATCAGGCGCTCTCGGCAAAGGCAACCGGGCGCAGCGGCGTAGTGCCATGGTAAATTCGCGCCTGTTGCAGGCCAACGAACAGGCGTTCACCACGCACCGGCGCATGGTGATCGCCGTCGAACACCACGGAGAACACCTCGCCCTGCCAGCCGCTCGGCTGAACGACTAACTGCCAGAAGTGGCCGCGCGGGCTGATCTCCAGCACCTGCACCGGCAAAGGCGTTTCCAGGCTGCTCTGGCGTGAAATATCGATCTCCCACGGACGCAGGAACAGTTCAACTTCGCCCTGATGCGCAGGCGTGTAGCCCAGCGACCAGCGATGCGCGGCCACATGGAACTGCGAGCCGTGTACTTCGCCTGTAAAGCGATTCACTTCGCCAAGGAATTCCAGCACAAAGCGCGTCGATGGATCGCGCCATACGTCATCTGGCGTGCCAACCTGTTCGATGTTGCCCTGGCTCATCACCACCACGGTGTCCGCCACTTCCATCGCTTCTTCCTGGTCGTGGGTCACGAACACGCTGGTGAATTTCAACTCTTCATGCAACTGACGCAGCCAGCGACGCAACTCTTTACGCACCTGCGCATCCAACGCGCCAAACGGCTCATCCAGCAGCAGAATTTGCGGTTCTACCGCCAATGCACGCGCCAGCGCTACACGCTGCTTCTGTCCACCGGACAACTGTGCCGGGAAGCGGTTGCCCAGATGGGAAAGTTGTACCATCTCAAGCAGACGCGTAACGCGCTGTTTGATCTCAGCAGCACCTGGACGTTCGCGACGTGGCAGAACGGTAAGGCCAAAGGCGATATTGTCGAACACCGTCATGTGGCGGAACAGCGCGTAGTGCTGGAACACAAAGCCCACCTGACGATCGCGCGCATGGATGCGGCTGACGTCTTTGCCATTGAAATGGATCTGTCCGCTGTTCTGATGTTCCAGCCCAGCGATAATGCGCAGCAGCGTGGTTTTACCAGAACCGGATGGCCCCAGCAGCCCCACCATCTTGCCGGAAGGAATATCCAGAGAGATGTCGTTAAGAACCGATGTGCGGTCAAACGATTTATTGATTTGTTTAATCTCAATGCTCATGATTTTCCTCCTGTAGGCGCTTCTGCTGATGCTCTAATCGCCACTGCACCACGCTTTTCAGAAACAGCGTTACGATTGCCATCAGGGTCAGCAGCGCGGCGGCAGTAAAGGCGCCCACGGTGTTGTAATCCTGATGCAGTAATTCAACCTGAAGCGGCAAGGTATAGGTTTCGCCGCGAATCGATCCCGAAACCACCGAGACCGCACCAAATTCGCCAATCGCACGTGCGTTGGTTAGCACCACGCCATACATCAGCGCCCAGCGGATATTCGGCAACGTCACGCGGCGGAACATCTGCCAGCCGGATGCGCCAAGCAGCACCGCCGCTTCATCTTCGTGACTGCCCTGGCTCAGCATCACCGGCACCAACTCACGCACCACAAACGGACAGGTAACGAAGATGGTGGCCAGCACCATGCCCGGCCAGGAGAACATAATCTGAATATTATGCGCATCCAGCCAGCCACCGGCAGGACCGTTGACGCCCCAGAACAGCAGATACATCAAACCGGCAACCACCGGCGACACGGCAAACGGGATATCAAACAGCGTCAACAGCAGCTGGCGGCCGGGAAAGGTGAAGCGCGTCACCAGCCACGCCAGCAGCGTACCGAACACCATGTTGACCGGTACGGTAATCAGCGCCACCAAAAGGGTCAGCCAGATGGCGTGCAGCATGTCGCCATCTTTCAGGTTACTCAGCGAGGCAACCCAACCCTGGTTGAGCGCTTCCCAGAAGATGGAAACCATCGGCACCACCAGCAGCAGGATGGAAACCAGCGCACCGATGCCAATCAGCAGCCACTTGCCCCAGTTGATTGGCTGGCGGTCGGCGTGGTTGATGTGTGAAATCTCCGCCATCAGTGGCCTCCTAAGCGACGGCCGAAGCGGCTCTGCAAGGTGTTAATCGCGAACAGCAGCAGCAAAGAAGCCGCCATGATCACCGAGGCGATGGCGCTCGCCGCCGGATAATCAAACTCCTGCAGACGCACGAAAATCATCAGCGAGGTCACTTCCGTTTTCCAGGCGATGTTGCCGGCGATAAAGATCACCGCGCCGAACTCACCGATGCTGCGGGTAAACGACAGCGCAGTGCCGGCCAGCAATGCCGGCGCCACTTCTGGCAGCACCACGCGACGGAAGCTCTGCCAGCGCGTTGCGCCCAGCGTTTCCGCGGCTTCTTCATATTCCGGACCTAACTCTTCAAGCACCGGCTGCACGGTACGCACCACAAACGGAATGCTGGTAAAGGCCATCGCCACAGCGATGCCGAGCCAGGTGTAAGAGACTTTTATATCAAAATGCGCCAGCCACTGACCGTACCAGCCGTTGACCGAAAACAGGCCCGCCAGCGTTAAACCTGCCACCGCAGTCGGCAGCGCGAACGGCAGATCCATCAAACCATCCAGCAGCGTGCGGCCGGGGAAGCGATAACGCGTCAGAATCCACGCCATCAGCATGCCGAAGACGGCGTTGAACAGCGAGGCCACGCCCGCCGCCAGAATCGTCACTTTATAGGCGGCGATCAGCTGTGGATGGCTAATCACCGCCCAGTATTGCGCCAGCGTCATTTGCGACAGCTGCATCAGCAGCGCGCTGATCGGCAGCAGCAGAATCAGACAGGTGAAGAGTAAGCTGGTGCCGAGGCTCAGTCCAAAGCCCGGCAAAACACGTTTTTGAGCGAGCGCGAACATTAACCGCGCCCCGCTGCCAGTAATTTGTCCAGCTCACCGTCATTGGCAAAATGGACTTTCATCACGTTATCCCAGCCGCCAAAGGCGTCTTTGACGTTGAACAGTTCTGTCTGCGGGAAGCGATCTTTCTGCTCCGCCATCAGCTGCGGGTTATTCACGCGATAATAATAATTGGTGATGATTTTCTGCGCTTCAGGCGTGTAGAGATAATTCAGATAGGCTTTGGCCGCGTCGGTGGTGCCGTTGTGCTCGACATTTTTGTCGACCCACGCCACCGGGAACTCCGCCAGAATATTGGTTTTTGGCACGATCACTTCGTAGTCGTCTTTGCCGTACTGATTACGGATGTTATTCACTTCCGATTCAAAGCTGATCAGCACATCGCCCAGACCGCGCTCGGCAAAGGTGGTGGTCGCACCGCGACCGCCGGTATCAAACACTTCAACGTTCTTGAGGAACTTCGCCATAAAGGCTCTGGTTTTGGCTTTATCTTTGCCATCCGCCTGATCGGCAGCGCCCCACGCGGCGAGATAAGTGTAGCGGCCGTTACCCGAGGTTTTTGGGTTAGGGAAAATCAGCTTCACGTTATCGCGCGCCAGATCGGCCCAGCTGTGAATCTGCTTCGGGTTACCTTTACGCACCAGAAACGCCATGGTGGAGTAAAACGGTGAACTGCTGTTTGGCAGACGTTGTTGCCAGTCAGCGGGAATCAGTTGGCCTTTGTCGTGCAGCACCTGCACATCGGTCACCTGATTGTAGGTCACCACATCGGCGCGCAGCCCTTGCAGAATCGCCAGCGCCTGCTTAGAGGAACCGGCGTGCGACTGCTTGATGGTCAGCTTGTCATTAGGATGGGCAGCGTCCCACTGTTTTTCAAAGGGTGCATTCAGGGCAACGAACAGTTCGCGCGAAACGTCGTAAGAGCTATTCAGCAACTCGGTCGCTTGCGCCGCACCGGCTAAAGCACACGACAGCGCGATACCGCCAAGCCATTTTTTCGAAATCGGAAGTGTCATGCTGCACCCTGAAAGACGGCAGTTAAGCCAATGCCATTAGATGCTGTCAGTGTATTTATAACTCAGGGGAAAGCTGTAACGGTTTTATATATCGTTTAGGGATTTCAAAGTCTAAAAAGGCATAAGACGGCGGGAGAGTTTATGCGGCGAATGGAAATGTAAATCGGCATTAAGCGATTCATTGCGCAATAAATTGCGCCGCGACAAATAAGGGCTGATATCCGTAGCGGCGCGATGAATCGCGCCAGGTTGACCTTAATACAAAGAGGTTACAGCGTTTGCAAAGCATCCAGCGACGGCGCAAAAAAGTAGCTGCCGCTAACCGGTTTGGTGAAGCGCAGCATGGCGTCCATTTTGCCGTCGCGCTCGCCGAACATGCTCAGCAATTGCTGCTCAATATTGTAGAGACGATGACAGTAAGAGATGAAGTACAGCCCATGCGTGCCACTGGCGCTGCCGTATGGCAGGCTTTGGCGCAGAATTTTCAGCCCTTTCCCCTCTTCTTTCAGATCGACACGGCTGAGATGCGATGTCGCAGGACGCTGATCGCCCGGCAACTCTTCATCCGTCTCTTTAGTACGGCCAATAATCGCTTCCTGTTTCTCCACCGCCATGCGGTTCCACAGCTTAAGGTTGTGCTCCCAGCGCTGGGTAAACACATAGCTGCCGCCCGCATCCGCGCCTGCGCTGATAATCGCGACCTCCTTGCGCGCTTCGCCCTGCGGATTTTCCGTGCCATCGACGAAGCCCGACAGATCGCGATTTTCAATCCAGCGGAAACCGTGCGTCTCTTCTTCGATATTGACCGCAGCGGCAAAGGCGCTAAGTGCCGCCTGAGCCAGCGCGAAGTTCACGTCATGTCGTTGGGATTGAATATGGATCAGCAAATCGCGCTGCGTGGCAGGCGCAATGCCTTTACCAAGCGCGGCGAAAGCTTTGAGTTCAGGTGCAGAAGCGTTGCCTTGCAGATCGCGCCACAGCGCATCACCAAAGGCGATCACCGCGCCCAATCCGGCATCACTGAATTGCGTCTGCAGCGCTTCAAGCTGCTGTAAGAAGAATTTGCTGCCCTGGCGCAGCGCGTCAAGATCGCCCGTGACGCGGGCTTCGAGCCAAATGGCGAAACGGCGGTGCTCCAACAGGATCCCGCTCTGAAACTGAGACATTGCAATGCTCTCCGGCATGAAGGTTAGACGATGTTTTTTTCGCCCGCATCATACCGGAAAGCCTCACTCTTTGAGCGGGTTTTTAAGCAAGTTTTATCTGGTTTAACGCTGCCAAACGATCTTGCTGATTTTCCAGCTTTTCAGGGTATCGTCCGAAGGCATCAAACCTTCCGGGCCATGCCATTCACCGCTGTAAATGTAGGAGATGTGCTGGCTGCCCGGCGCACGGCACTCAACATCGCGAGCATCAAGACCGGTGACCATTTTGCAGTTATTAAAGGCTTTGCTGAACTTGTCGCTGAACAGATCGCCGATCTTGCTGCCGTCCGCCGCTTTGGCATCGGCATCCTGCACTTCAATGCGCTCAACGCTGCTGCTGCCGTTAATCACCAATTTAACCTTGTCGCCATCCAGCGCCTGCCAGAAATCCACCACCTGACCATTCTGCGTGCGCATGCCCTGACGCAATTTGTAATCGCCGTTCAGCGCTTTATGGATGGCGTCTTCCGACATTGAGGTGGTGCTCGTCAGGCCCGCAACGCCTTGCTCGGTGACCTCCAGCGATCCACCAAACCAGCCGAGTGGATTGAGCGCCGACCAGTGATAGCTAAGCGGATTGTACCAATGGCTTTCGCTATCGCTCGCGCTGCCAGAGGAACCCGAACTGGCGCAGCCGGCCAGAACCATGCTGCTAACCAGCAGTGCGTGACGAACAACTTTCATGAAAACTCCTTGATCTGCTAAGCCGATTGGCGTGCCTGTTGGAGTCACAAACCGGCAAAAAGTTTATTCGACCTGCTGATGTTCCGGCAGAAAGCAGTCGCGCAGGCGAGGTTGCGTTTGCAGCCAGAACAACGCCAGCAGGTCAAACAGCGTCAATAACAGCGGCAGCGGCGAGTCGGGAAAGGCGCCTTGCAGCAGGCTGGAACCCTGCCACAGCAGGCTGACAAGTAGCGATACGCTTAATACATGACGCCAGCTTTGCCACAGGCGCGGCCAGCGCTGGCGATAGCCGGTCAGCAATAAGCCGATAGCCGCCGGAATGCCTAACGCCAGCCCCAGCCAGAAGCTTTGGCGGTCGGGATAGAACAGCGCCAGCAAATCATTGCCCTGCTGGCGTGATGCGCCCGCCATCACCAGCAGCAGCCAGGTGCGCGCCTGCAATAATAGGATCAGCCAGAAAAGAAACGGCAGCCGCAGCTGCCCTTTCGCATCGTACTCTTCGGGAAGGTATTTCAAACCGACCCTCAATACTCGCGATCTTCAATCAAACGCTTGCCCAGCAGCAGCGAGTCCACCGGCTCGTATTCGAGCTTTTCGTAAAACGCCACCACCTGATCGTTCTCTTCGCGCACCATCAAATTGATTTTTGGGCAACCGCGCGCAATCAGCTTCTTCTCAAGACGATTCATCAACGCATTGGCAAAGCCACGGCCCTGATAATCAGGATGCACCGCCAGATAGTAGACGGAGCCGCGATGGCCGTCGTAGCCGCCCATCACCGTGCCGACCACTTCGCCACCGACTTCCGCGACCAGAAACAGTTCCGCGTCGTGGTTCATTTTGCGTTCAATGTCCAGCTCCGGATCGTTCCATGGGCGTAACAAATCGCAACGCTCCCAGAGCGTGATCACTTCTTCAAAATCTTCCTGGCGGAAAGAACGGATTTCCATCGACGTTACCCTGCTGTTAGGCACAATTCGCTGATTATCACGCATTCTTTGCCAGGCGCAACCCTCACGCGTGACAACGGAGCAAAAAAAGCGCGACATTGCTGTTAGTCTGTTGCAATAGAAAGTAAACACTTGAAATAGTTGCGAGGTCGCCGACTGGCAATTGTTACGCTATAACACGGGGCAGGATTTACCTGCCATGGCCCCGTAAATGAAGAAGATTTCACTGCTTAAGCGCCTTACCAATCGTCGCCAACTGATACTTTCCGGTTTAGCGCTGGCGGTGTTATCACCGCGTGCGGTGCAGGCCAAAGAACAGAACAGCGATTTGCGCGTCAGTCCGCGTCATACGCCACCGAAACCTGCCAGCAACGGCAAACGTATCGTGATGATTGATCCCGGCCACGGCGGCATCGATTCCGGCGCCGTCGGCGAAGAGGGTTCGGAAGAGAAACACATTGTGCTGGCGATCGCCAATACCGTGAAGACGCTGCTGCAATCGCATCCACGCATCGAAGTGCGCCTGACGCGCGACAGCGACCACTTTATTCCGCTCTATCAGCGCGTCGAAATCGCCCACCAGCACGGCGCTAACCTGTTTATGTCGATTCACGCCGATGGCTACACCAGCCCGGATGCTAACGGCGCATCGGTTTTTGCCCTTTCCAATCGCGGTGCCAGCAGCGCGATGGCGCGTTACCTTTCGCAGCGTGAAAACGATGCCGACAAAGTGGGCGGTGCTGAGGTGCAGGATAAAGATCATTACCTCAACCAGATTCTGTTCGATCTGGTGCAGACCGATACCATTCGCAACAGCCTGACGCTGGGTAAACACGTCCTCGATCAGATTCGCCCGGTGCATCATCTGCACAGCCAGCACACCGAACAGGCCGCGTTTGCGGTGCTGAAATCGCCGTCGATTCCTTCGGTGCTGGTGGAAACCTCCTTTATTACCAATCCGCGTGAAGAGCAGCTGCTTGGCACGCAGGCGTTCCGCCAGAAAATTGCCAGCGCCATTGCCGACGGCATCACCCGCTACTTCGATGAGGTCGATCGTCGCGAAGCATAGTCTTTATCCTGTGGTAGAATCGCGGCAAATTTCCGGAACGAGTGACTGATGAGCAATCCCGATATTTCCCGCGTCAAAGCCTTTTTGCTGGCGCTGCAAGATGATATTTGCGCCCAATTAGCGGCGGAAGATGGCAAGGCGAGCTTTGCCGAAGATGAGTGGCAACGTCCCGGCGGCGGCGGCGGACGCAGTCGCGTATTGCGTGATGGTGCGGTGTTTGAACAAGCCGGCGTTAACTTCTCGCACGTGCACGGCGATCAAATGCCCGCATCCGCCACCGCGCATCGTCCCGAACTGGCTGGCCGCAGCTTTGAAGCGATGGGCGTGTCGCTGGTGGTGCATCCATCCAATCCTTACGTGCCAACCAGCCACGCCAACGTGCGCTTCTTTATCGCGGAAAAACCGGGCGCCGATCCGGTGTGGTGGTTTGGCGGTGGTTTCGATCTCACGCCATATTACGGCTTCGAACAGGATGCGCTGCACTGGCATCAAACCGCGCACGATCTGTGCCAGCCGTTTGGTGAGGAGGTTTATCCGCGCTACAAAAAGTGGTGCGACGATTACTTCTACCTCAAGCATCGCGACGAGCAGCGCGGTATCGGCGGCCTGTTTTATGACGACCTGAACACGCCCGATTTCGATTACTGCTTCGATTTCATGCAGGCAGTCGGCAACGGTTTTGCCAACGCCTACCTGCCGATTGTGGCCAGGCGCAAAGCGCTGCCGTGGGGCGACCGCGAGCGCCAGTTCCAGCTCTATCGTCGTGGTCGCTACGTCGAGTTCAATCTGGTGTGGGATCGCGGCACGCTGTTTGGCCTGCAAACCGGCGGCCGCACCGAATCCATTTTGATGTCGATGCCGCCGCTGGTGCGCTGGGAATACGATTATCAGCCAGAAGCCGATTCCCCCGAAGCCGCCTTGTACCGCGATTTCCTGCCAGTCAAAGATTGGTTGAAGCTACATAATTAACAAACCGCACACCCCGTAGCGGCGCGATTTATCGCGCAATGAATTGCGCCGCGAAAAGGTTTGCAGAATTTCATTGCGGCGCAACACATTCGCCAATCAAGTCGTTACAACGGCTCGGTCTGCGCCTCCACCACCGCTAACGCCACCATATTCACGATGCGCCGCACCGAGGCGATACGCGTCAACACATGTACCGGCTTGCTGATCCCCATCAACACCGGTCCCACCGTGACACCTTCGGAGCAGGAGACGCGCAGCAGGTTATAGCTGATACGCGCCGCTTCGACGTTCGGCATAATCAGCAAATTCGCGGTGCCTTTCAGCGGGCTGTCCGGCATCAGTTCACGGCGAATGCTCTCGACCAGCGCCGCATCACCGTGCATTTCGCCGTCAATCTCCAGATCCGGGGCGCGTTGCTGAATCAACGCGAGTACGTCGCGCATTTTGCGCGCGCCCGGCGCATTTGAGGTGCCAAAGCTGGAGTGCGACAGCAGCGCCACGCGCGGTTCAATGCCGAAGCGTCGCACCGTTTCCGCCGCCAGCAGCGTGATATCCGCCAGTTGTTCTGCGCTGGGATCTTCATTAACGTAGGTGTCAGCTATAAAGGTATTGCCGCTCGGCAATAGCAGCGCATTCATCGCGCCCGCCACCTTCACGTCCTCTCGCAGCCCAAACACTTTCTCCACCACATCATAATGTTCCTGATAATCGCCGATGGTGCCGCAGATCAGCGCATCGGCCTCACCGCGATGCACCATGATCGCGCCAATCAGCGTAGGATTGCCGATCACCGCGCGCTGGGCAGTTTCCGGCGTCACGCCGCGCCGTTTCATGATCTGGTAATACTCATTCCAGTACTCTTTGAAACGTGGATCGGACTCGTTATTGACGATCTCAAAATCTTTGCCCGCCTCGATCTTTAAACCCTGCTTTTGCAGACGCATAGCGATGACATTCGGCCGGCCAATCAGAATCGGCTTCGCCAGCCCTAACGTCACCAGCTCCTGCGTGGCATGCAGCACGCGCACCTCTTCGCCTTCTGCCAGCACCACGCGATTGGGATCTCTACGCGCCTGCGAAAAGATCGGCTTCATAAACAGGTTGGTTTTATAGACGAACTCGGTGAGCTGCTCACGATAAGCATCAAAATCCTCAATCGGTCGCGTGGCGACGCCCGATTCCATCGCCGCTTTCGCCACCGCGGGCGCAATCTGCACGATTAAACGCGGATCAAACGGTTTGGGGATCAAGTATTCCGGGCCGAAACTCAGATCCTGATCGTCATACGCCGACGCCACCACATCGCTCTGTTCCGCCTGTGCCAGCGCCGCAATCGCGTGCACCGCCGCCAGCTTCATCTCCTCATTAATCGCCGTGGCACCCACATCCAGCGCGCCACGGAAGATAAACGGGAAGCACAACACGTTGTTCACCTGATTGGGGAAATCAGAGCGCCCGGTGCAGATAATCGCGTCGGGCCGCACCTGTTTGGCCAGCGGCGGCATGATTTCCGGCTCGGGATTGGCCAGCGCCAGAATCAGCGGATCCTGCGCCATCTTCTGCACCATCTCCGGCGTCAGCGCTTTGGGGCCGGAACAGCCAAGGAAAATATCCGCGCCGCCAATCACCTCGTCCAGCGTGCGTGCGCCGCTGTCGGCCACCGCATAGGCCGCTTTGGTCGGCGTCATATTCGGCTCGCGATCGCGATAGATCACGCCTTTGGAATCGCACACCACAATGTTGTGCTGCTGCATGCCGAGCGCCACCAGCAGATTCAGGCAGGCAATCGCCGAGGCACCTGCGCCGGAAACCACCAGCCGCACCTCGCTGATGGCTTTTTTAACGATGGTTAAGCCGTTGAGCACCGCCGCGGTACAGATGATCGCCGTGCCGTGCTGATCGTCGTGAAATACCGGGATCTGCATGCGCTCACGCAGCTGTTGCTCAATATAGAAACACTCGGGCGCTTTGATATCTTCCAGATTGATGCCACCAAAAGTGGGTTCCAGCGCGGCAATCACCTCAATCAACTTATCGGGATCGCGCTCATCGATTTCGATATCAAACACGTCAATGCCGGCGAACTTTTTGAACAGCACGCCCTTGCCTTCCATCACCGGCTTACTCGCCAGCGCGCCAATGTTACCCAGCCCCAGCACCGCGGTGCCGTTGGAGATCACCGCCACCAGATTGCCACGCGCGGTGTATTTGCGCGCCGCCAGCGGATCGGCGGCAATTTCCAGACAAGGCGCAGCGACGCCGGGCGAATAGGCCAGCGCCAGATCGCGCTGCGTGGCTAACGGTTTGGTGGGTGAAACCTGAATTTTTCCGGGCGTAGGGAATTGATGAAAATCGAGCGCGCTTTGCTTGAGTTGATCGTCCATTGGGCATCCTTTGGCATCGCTAAATAGGCATTCAGTATAGGAATGTGCGGCACAAAAGAGGGTGAAGGCGCTCAAAGAACGCACAGACTGAAAGGCACGGATTGCCACCGCTTCGCCTGCGGGATCGGCACAGCCTGCTATCCTTATTGATGGCAAAAAGCGTAGCTGAACCGTTTAGGCCAGTCCTCCTTTCACTATCGCACCTCTTAAGCGCCACGACGCCACAATCAGAGAAAACGCATTTTCTTCGTGTAACGTCTGTAGCACTGTGTTGGACCAATACTTAACAGGAATGGGTGCAACACCTTTGCCCACATTATTGCTAATCAAGGAGTTAAGTGATGAACCAGCTAGATGCATTGAAACAATACACCACCGTGGTGGCGGACAGCGGCGATATCGAATCCATTCGCCATTACAATCCAGAAGACGCGACCACCAACCCCTCATTGATTCTGAAAGCCGCCGGTCTTGAGGGTTATAAACATCTGATTGATGACGCCATCGACTACGCGAAAAAACAGGGCGGCAGCAAAGAGACGCAAATCATCAACGCCAGCGACAAAGTGGCGATCAACCTCGGTATGGAAATTCTGAAAAGCATACCGGGCCGTGTTTCGACCGAAGTGGATGCGCGCCTCTCCTTCGATCGTGGCATGTGTGTCACAAAAGCCGAGAAGCTGGTGCGTCTGTACGAAGAGCACGGCATCGACCGCTCACGCATTCTGATCAAACTGGCGTCAACCTGGGAAGGCATCAAAGCCGCTGAGGAGCTGGAGAAAAACGGCATTCAGTGCAACCTGACGCTGCTGTTCTCCTTCGCTCAGGCGCGAGCCTGTGCCGAAGCCGGTGTGTTCCTGATTTCGCCATTTGTTGGCCGTATTTACGACTGGTACAACACCCGCAAAACGATGGATCCGTATGTGGTCGATGAGGATCCGGGCGTGAAATCTGTGCGCCGTATCTACGATTACTACAAGAAGCACCGTTACAGCACCGTCATCATGGGCGCCAGCTTCCGCAAAGTGGAACAGATTCAGGCGCTGGCCGGCTGCGACCGTTTGACCATTTCCCCTAACCTGCTGGAAGAGCTGGCCAACAGCGACGCGCCGCTGGAGCGTAAGCTGGAGCCATCAACCGAAGGTTTCCATCAGCCGGCTTCACTTTCAGAAGCGGAATTCCGCTGGGAACACAATCAGGATCCGATGGCGGTAGAAAAACTGTCAGACGGCATCCGTCAGTTCGCCGTCGACCAGCAGAAGCTGGAAGACGTGCTCTCTTCTCGTCTGTAATCCGCACTCACTCTTATGGCGGATGGGCATTGGCTCATCCGCTATCGCCAAATCACAAGGGAGAACCTTATGTCTTCACGCAGAGAGTTGGCTAACGCAATTCGTGCACTCAGCATGGATGCGGTACAAAAAGCAAATTCCGGGCACCCAGGTATGCCGATGGGCATGGCAGATATCGCCGAAGTGTTATGGCGCGATGTGTTGAAACACAATCCCAACAATCCGGCGTGGGCCGATCGTGACCGCTTTATTCTTTCCAACGGTCACGGCTCGATGCTGCTCTACAGCCTGCTGCATCTCACCGGCTACGACTTGCCGATGGAAGAGTTGAAAAAATTCCGTCAGCTGCACTCTAAAACGCCGGGGCATCCCGAACTCGGTTACACACCAGGCGTGGAAACCACCACCGGTCCGCTCGGCCAGGGCCTGGCCAACGCGGTGGGTTTAGCGATTGCCGAACGCACGCTGGCGGCGCAGTTTAACCGTCCCGGCCACGACATCGTCGATCACCACACCTACGTGTTTATGGGCGATGGCTGTTTGATGGAAGGCATCTCGCACGAAGTGAGCTCGCTGGCCGGTACGCTCGGTCTCGGCAAACTGATTGGCTTCTACGATCACAACGGCATCTCCATCGATGGTGAAACCGAAGGCTGGTTCACCGACGACACGCACAAACGCTTCGAAGCCTACAACTGGCACGTCATCGGTAGCGCAGAAGGTATCGACGGCCATGATTCGGCAGCGATCGCTGCGGCGATTAAAGAGGCGCAAAGCGTTACCGACAAGCCGTCACTGATTATCTGTCGCACCACTATCGGTTTCGGCTCGCCGAACAAAGCCGGTAAAGAGGAGTCGCACGGCGCGGCGCTGGGCGAACAAGAAGTGGCGTTGACGCGGCAGAAACTGGGCTGGCACTATCCGCCGTTTGAGATCCCGAAAGAGATTTATCAGCAGTGGGATGCCAAAGAAGCGGGCGCGCAGCGCGAGAAATCCTGGGATGATAAGTTTGCCGCTTATAAAGAGGCACACCCCGAGTTGGCGCAGGAATTTACCCGTCGTCTGAGCGGTGAAATGCCGGCTAACTGGAGTAGCGAAGTGCAGAAGTTTGTTGAAGAGCTGCAGGCTAATCCACAGAAAATCGCCAGCCGTAAAGCCTCACAAAATACGCTGGAAGTGTTTGGCAAGCTGCTGCCAGAATTCCTCGGCGGCTCAGCGGATCTGGCACCCAGTAACCTCACCATCTGGTCGGGCTCAAAATCGATCAAAGAGGATACTGCCGGTAACTACATTCACTACGGCGTACGTGAATTTGGTATGACGGCGATCGGCAACGGCATCGCGCATCACGGCGGCTTCGTGCCATACACCGCTACCTTCCTGATGTTCGTCGAGTACGCGCGTAATGCGGTGCGCATGGCGGCGCTGATGAAGGCGCGTCAGGTGCTGGTCTATACGCATGACTCCATCGGCCTCGGCGAAGATGGTCCGACACACCAGCCGGTTGAGCAGATTGCCAGCCTGCGCGTTACGCCAAACATGAGTGTGTGGCGTCCGTGCGATCAGGTGGAAACCGCCGTGGCGTGGCAAGCCGCCGTTGAGCGCCATCATGGGCCAACCGCGCTGATCCTGTCGCGTCAGAACCTGCTGCAGCCAGAGCGTAGCAAAGAGCAGGTGGCGAATATTGCGCGCGGTGGCTATGTGCTGCAGGACAGCAACGGCACGCCGGATGCGATCATCATCGCCACCGGTTCGGAGATTGAAATCGCGCTGGGCGCGGCAGATAAACTCACCGCTGCTGGCCACAAGATTCGCGTGGTTTCGCTGCCGAGCACCGACGTGTTTGATAAGCAGGACGTTGCGTATCGCGAATCGGTGCTGCCATCCGGCGTGAAAGCGCGCGTGGCGGTCGAAGCCGGTATTGCTGATTACTGGTACAAGTATGTTGGTCTGGATGGCGCGATTGTCGGTATGACCACCTTTGGTGAGTCAGCCCCCGCCGGCAAACTGTTCCCGGAATTCGGTTTCACCGTCGAGAACATCGTCAGCCATACTGAAGCTTTACTCAAGCCGCACTAATCGATCTGGCCCTGCGTCTTTTTGGCGTAAGGGCCATTTTTTGATCACAGCCTGAAACTGAAAAAAATCCGCCCTGCCCCCTTCACGCCTCGCGCAAACTGATTACTATAAGCTTTCCTCCGATTCTTATAGCGGACGCTTTCCCGTTGAAAAAACGTACTCCTTTTTTACTGGCCTTAATGGTTACAGTGCTTCCATTAAAAAGCATGGCGCAGTCGTCGCCCGATCCGCTGTTGGCATCGCAAATTGTTGATCGCTACGCCGAGCACATTTTCTATGGCAGCGGCGCAACCGGCATGGCGCTGGTGGCGATTGATGGCAATCAGCGGGTTTTCGCCAGCTTTGGTGATACGCGCCCCGGCAACAACGTGCGTCCGCAGCCCGATTCGGTGATTCGTATTGCCTCGCTCAGCAAGCTGATGACCAGCGAAGTGATGGTGAAGATGGCCGAACGCGGTCAACTGCGTCTTGACGATCCGCTGAGCAAATACGCGCCGCCTGGCGCGCGCGTGCCAAGCTATAACGGCCAGCCGATTCGCCTGATTAACCTCTCCACCCACACCAGCGGCCTGCCGCGCGAGCAGCCCGGCGGTAAACCGCATCGTCCGGTGTTTGTCTGGCCGACCAAGTCCGATCGCTGGCAGTGGCTGAGCGGAGCGGCATTAAAGGCCGCGCCAGGCACCAATGCCGCCTATTCAAACCTGGGCTTTGATCTGCTGAGCGATGCGCTCGCCAAAGCGGCGGGCATGCCCTATCCAGCACTGTTCCAGCAGTTGATAACGCGTCCGCTGGGCATGAAAGACACCACCTTTACGCCGTCACCGGATCAGTGTCAGCGTCTGATGATTGCCGAGAAAGGTGCCAGTCCGTGTAACAACACGCTGGCGGCCATCGGCAGCGGCGGCGTTTACTCAACGCCAGACGATATGGGCCGCTGGATGCAGCAGTTCCTTAACTCGGCGGTGAATCACCGCACGCCGCAAATTGATCGCCTGCAAACGCTGATTTATCGTCGTGACCAGCTAACCAAAGTGGAAGGCATGGATGTGCCGGGCCGCGCCGATGCGCTGGGCATGGGTTGGGTCTATATGGGGCCGAAGGAAGGTCGTCCGGGGATTATTCAGAAAACCGGTGGCGGCGGCGGCTTCATTACCTATATGGCGATGGTGCCGCAGCACAACGTCGGCGTGTTTGTGGTGGTGACTCGCTCGCCGTTAACGCGTTTCACCCCGATGAGTGATGGCGTGAATAATATGCTGACCGAGCTGGTGGGTAATCAGTCGGGTTCACCGATGACGGTGCAAGCCATCCGCTAACTGGGTTGTGGTGCAGGCTGTAGCGGCGCAATTCATTGCGCGATAAATCGCGCCGCTACGGAATGTGCAATGATTTAATGCTGCACGTGGTATTAACGCGACTGCACCGGATTTTGCGATTCAGTAACCCATAATGTTGGCCAATCCTCACTACTGTGCCACGCATCGCAGGTCTTCTCTTCCGCATACTCCGCCAGCACAAACTCGTTGCCGTCATACTGCCAGCGCGTTGCCACGCCGCAATCCCCCAAACCACGTCCTTTACTGAAGGTGTAGAGCAATCCATGGCTGGCATCAAATTCCGCGTTCACCAACTCCAGCTGATTATCCCCGCGTGACGGCGGCGTAAACGGCAGCGTTAAGCTCAGACCGCGCGATACATAAGGCTGCGTGCGCGTCACTTCAAAGGCCAGATCGATCACGTTATACGCACCGGTTTCGCAGCTGATCAGCAGCAGCGCTTTGCTGTCGGTCAGCGGCGACACGCTCACTTCACGCCGCAGTGGATCGAGCGAGCAGTTATCGGTATTCACCCGCCAGGTACCAAAATCAATTAAACCGCTGGTCTCTTCCTGCGTCAGCGGTGGCGGCGGCGGTAATGGCGAAGGTAACGCCGGCAACGCTGGCTGCGGCGGCACATCCCACTGCACGCGGTCGCCACGCTTCACCCAGGCGCTGGCACCGTTGACGCGGCCCTGCACGTCATCCATCAACAGTAATGCCGCCTTCATACCGCTGAGCGGAATGGTGGCGTTGGCTTTATAGGTCAGCTGCAGATTTTGCGCATCCAGCGTCTGCGCCAGAAACTCGTCGATGGCGATAGCATTACTGGTCGCCAGATGATGCGGTTCCACCGTCCAGTGTTTAAGGTCTGGTGTGAGACGGCGTTGATCGAGTAGCAGGTTATCCTTGAGCGGGCCGCCCGGCAGCTCACCGCTGTAGGCGCTGCCGTAATCAATACGCAGCAAGGGACGATCGTTGACGCCAGCATGACGTGAGAGCGTCATTACTAAGCCGTTGTCACCGGGAAAACTGCGTGCCACGCAAAAAGCCGCGTTGTTACAAGTCAGTTGCCAGTCAGAAAATGACTTTTGCAGTGGCTGAGCCTGAACGCACGCGACAAAAAGAAAGGGCAATAAAAGCAGTAACTTCATCCAATACGACATCAAAAAATCGGTCCCCAAATTCCTGGAAAGAAAATAATAGCGCAACGGGAACGCTGTCAGCAGGCCTAAACTGTGAGCCGGCCCTAAAAGCGAGGTTAACCGCTGAAAAAGCCGTCACCTGTGGCGAACGGGTACTGGATGGGGCAAGCGCTCATCATCCGTTTTGACCGATTACTGCTCAATCGGATTCGTCGGACTCTTGTTAACTCATCACAAAACGGTCAAATACACACAAACGGTCACAAGCGGTCATGTTAGGTTAAATCCATGTTTTGGATATGCAACGCGCGTAGAACGCGGATTTCGCGCCATTAGGCTTATTTATGTGAGTCATATCACTTAATTTTGATAACCAGACATCTCATTTACATATAAGACAGATCCAGATCACTCTAATCAGCTAAGGCGTTTTGGTGACTGTGGACTCGTGCGCAGCCCACACTTTCTAAATGCGCTATCCAGTAATTTATAGCCATCGGAGGTTAGTTATGTTGCCGATTGAAAGACAGCAGCGAATTATTGACGAATTAAATTTAAATGGTCGGGTCATTGTCGCTGAATTAGTCACATTATGTCAGGTTTCACAAGAAACTATTCGGCGTGATTTAACGCAGCTGGAGAAACGTGGTCTGTTACAACGCAGTCACGGTGGCGCGGTACCAGCAAAACGACAGGCCGCCAACATTCAGGGAAATACGCGAGGTGTTAACGAGTATGAATTATCTTTCCGCCAGAGAGTCAATGAACATGTTGATGCAAAAATGGCCATTGCCAAACGCGCACTCGATTTCATTAGCCCCGGCGATTGTATATTACTCGATAGCAGCACCACTTGCTGGTATTTAGCGCGACAGCTGCCGGATATTGAATTAACGGTATTAACCAATTCCATCAGGATTGTGCAAACCCTTGCGGCGCGCGGCAGCATCCGCACCATCTGTCTTGGGGGAGAATATTCTGACCGTTATGAAGATTTCCACGGCGTCGTCGCCGAGCAACCGCTCAGGGAATTTCAGATTAATAAGATCTTTTTCTCCTGTAGCAGTTTAGGCAATGATGGTTATTTACGTGAAGGTAACGAAAACAACGCACATTTAAAACAGCAAATGTTATTAGCAGCGGAAAGAAAACATCTGCTGCTGGACGGAAGTAAATTCCTGCGGCCCTCATTCGCGCGTATTTGTCATTATCGCGATGTGGACTTTCTCATTACTGACCAATTAAAAGACAAAGAGCTGGAACAAGAATTAGCGTGGAACGGCGTCAATATTATTGATTGCTCCCAGCGCAGCCATTCTATGCAGCTAATAAAAAATTAAATCGGAGTCTTTATGAAAAAACATCTTATCGCCTGTTCTCTGCTCGCCCTGTTTGCCGCCTCCGGCGCGCAGGCTGCTGACAAATTACGCATGGGCATCGTGGTGAAAATTGGCGGTATTCCGTGGTTCAACGCCATGGAAGCGGGCATCAAGAGTGAAGCGGCGAAACGCGGCATTGACGCGTGGATGGTGGGACCAACGGCGGCCGATCCGGCTCTGCAGGTGCGCGCTATCGAAGATTTGATTGCCCAGAAGGTCGACATCATTGGCGTGGTGCCAAATGACCCGAAAGTACTGGAACCGGTGCTGAAGCGCGCCCGTGATGCCGGCATTGAAGTGATCACCCACGAATCGCCGGATCAGAAAGGCGCTAACTGGGACTTCGAACTGGTGGATGCGCCGACGCACGGCATCAACCATATGAAAGCGCTGGCGAAATGCATGCATGAAGAGGGCAAATACGCCATGTACGTCGGCAGCCTGACCGTGCCGTTGCACCAGCAGTGGACCGACGCCGCGCTGAATTATCAGAAAGAACACTATCCGAAGATGCAGATGGTCACCGACAAGTTTGGCGTCGGCGAATCGCTGGATGACTCGATTCGCACCACTAACGAACTGATGTCCAAGTATCCGGATTTGAAAGGAATTATGGCCTTTGGTTCACAAGGTCCGATTGGCGCCGGTCGCGCGGTGATGAACCGTAACAAGATCGATCAGGTCTGCGTAATTGGCGCCTTTAGTCCTGGCCAGGGCGCATCGCTGGTGCAGCGTGGCGCGATCAAAGGCGGCTACATCTGGAATCCACAAACCGCAGGCGAAGTGTTCGTACGTATCGCCGACATGATGCAGAAGAAAGAGCCAATCACCGACGGAATGACCATCGAGGGTTTGGGCAAAGTGAAAGTTGACGAGGCGACCCACACCATCCTCGGCAACAACACCGAAAGCCTGGACAAAGAGAACCTGCCAAAACTGGTGAAAATGGGGCTGTAATGATGAATGAGGTGATCCCACAGACGCTGATTGCGCTCGACAACCTGTCGAAAACATTTGGTGGCAACCGCGCACTGAGCGATATCTCGCTGACCTTACTGGCTGGCGAAGTGCACTGTCTCGCTGGCACCAACGGCTGTGGCAAGAGCACCTTAATCAAAGTCATTTCCGGGGTGCACGCCCCGGATAGCGGCAGCCGCATCACGCTGGGCGACGGCCCGAGCTTTCCGCGTCTGACCACTCGCCAGGCGCGTGACTTTGGCATCCAGGTGATTTATCAGGATCTGTCGCTGTTCCCCAACCTCAGCGTGGCGGAAAACATCGCCTTCGAGCACAACCTGAATAGCCTGCTCGGCTGGCATCGCAAAGCCAAACTGCGTGAAACCGCGCAGCGCATCATTGATGAACTGAAGTTTGAACTCGATCTCGATGAGAAAGTGGCGTCGCTGTCAATTGCGCAGCGTCAGCAAGTGGCGATCTGCCGCGCGCTGGTCGCCGATGCGCGGCTGGTGATCATGGATGAGCCGACGGCGTCGCTGACGCGCACCGAAGTGAATCAGCTGCTGCGCACCGTGCGTTACCTGAAAGACAAAAACATCTGCGTGGTGTTTGTCAGCCATCGACTGGATGAAGTGCTGGAGATCTCAGATCGCGTGACGGTGATCCGCGACGGCCGCAAAATGGGCTGCTGGCCCGCCAAAGCGATGACGCCGCACCATCTGACCGAACTGATGACCGGCCTGAAGCTCGACTATCAGCTGAAAACGCCGACGCGCCATGACGATCGCCTGATCCTCGAAGTCGAAAAACTGACGCGCGCCGGACAATACCATGACGTTAATTTCAAACTCTATCAGGGCGAAGTGCTGGGCCTGTGCGGCCTTTTAGGCTCGGGACGCACCGAACTGGCGCTGTCGCTGTTTGGCATGACCAAACCGGATAGCGGCAAGATCTGGCTCGACAGCAAACCGGTGCGCTTCCGTGGGCACGAAGATGCGATCAAAGCCGGCATCGGCTACGTCTCCGAAGATCGCTTAACCCTGGGTTTGGTGCAGCAACAATCGGTGGCCGACAACATGGTGCTGCCGATCCTCGACAAGCTGCAAAACCGTTTCCACCTGATTGATGAATACCGCAAGAACAAGCTGATCCTGCAGTGGATTCAGCAGCTTGGTGTACGCGTCGCCGATCCCAATCTGGCTATCTCCACGCTCTCCGGCGGCAACCAGCAGAAAATCGTGCTGGCGAAATGGGTGCTGACCCAGCCGCGCATCCTGATCCTTGATTCGCCCACCGTTGGCGTGGATGTCGGCGCTAAAGCCAGCATCTATCAGCTAATTCATCTGCTGGCGAAAGAGGGTTTGTCGATCATCCTGATTTCCGACGAAGTGCCGGAGGTTTGGTACAACTGCGACCGCATCCTGCACTTCCGTGATGGCACCGTTCATGCCGAATACCAACCCGATACCGTTGAGCAACAGCAGCTGGCGGAGGTGATCAATGCCTGATTTTTCTCGTTTACGTCCGAGCTCCAGCCAGGGCTGGCTGGCCTGGGTTTTGCTGGCGTTCATTGTGTTTTTCTCTGCCGCCAGCGATCAGTTCCTGACGGTGCAAAACCTGCTGGATCTGGCAGAAAGCTACGCCGTGACCGGCATCTTTGCCCTCGGCCTGTTTGTGGTGCTGGTGACCGGCGGCATCGATATCTCCTTTGCTGCGGTGGCGTCGGTGGTGCAATACCTGATCGCCTCGCTGTTTGTGCAGTTCCAGTTTGATAACGCCCTGCTCAGCATCCTGCTGGCGGTGGTGTGCGGCACGCTGTTTGGCGTGATCAACGCCCTGCTGATCACCACGCTGCGCGTCGTCTCGATCATCATCACCATCAGCATGCAGTCGCTGCTGTTTGGCCTGTTGATGTGGGTAACCGGCGGCAAAAGCCTCTATTCGCTGCCGGACTGGTGGATCACGCTGCGCAGCGTGCTGCCATTCACCTGGCAAGGCAACAGCTTCCAGATTGGCTTGCCGCTGGTGACCATGCTGGTGATTGCCGGACTCACCGCGCTGCTGCTGAACAAAACCAATCTCGGTCGCCAACTGTATGCGGTGGGCGGCGATGCGGAATCGGCGCGCCGCATCGGTATTCGCGTCGGTCTGATTCATGTCTTCGCCTATGGCTGGCTGGGTGCCATGGCGGCGATTGGCGGCTTGGTGCAGGTCTATCGCATGGGCGAAGTGGTGCCAAATGCGCTGGTCGGCGGCGAGCTGGATGTGCTGGCCGCCACCGTTCTTGGCGGTGCCAGCCTGATGGGCGGCAAAGGCACGGTGAGCGGCACGCTGATGGGTGTCTTTCTTATCGCCATCCTGAAGAACGGCCTCAACCTGATTGGCGTCTCCAACTACTTCATGAACATCGTGGTGGGCGGCGTCATCATGGTGGCTATTGCCGTGACTCACTACAAAAAACGTAAAGAAACTGATGTCAGTTTCGTCTAACGGGAGCCGCATCAACATGAAATCACTCTCTGCTCTGCGTCCGGACGGCACCAATATCGGCCTGATGCTGTTAATCGCGCTGGCGCTGGCGATCTTTACCGTCATGTTGCCGGGTCGCTTTCTCACTGATTCTACCTTTATGAGCATGGCATTTCAGCTGCCCGAGCTGGGCTTGCTGACGCTGGCGATGTTTATCGCCATTCTCAGCGGCGGACTGAATCTGGCGATCATCGCCACCGCCAACCTGACGGCGCTGTTTATCGCCTGGACGCTGATGCGCGCCCTGCCCGCCGATGCCGGCACTGGCATGCAACTGCTGTGGCTGTTTATTGCGATTATCGGCGCGATGCTGATTGCGGCGGTGATCGGCGTGATTACCGGCGTGATGGTGACGCGCATCGGTGCGCACCCGATTCTGGTGACGCTCGCGACCATGATGACGCTGAACGGTATCGGCATCTGGCTGACCAAAGGCGCGGCCGTCAGCGGCATGCCGTCGGTGGTGCAGGCGCTCGGTTCCAACACGCTGCTTGGCGTTCCGCTGCCGCTGTGGGTGTTCCTGTTTGCCGCCGCGCTGCTGGCGCTGTTCCTCGGCAAAACCCGCGCCGGTAAATGCATCTATATGGGCGGCAGCAACATCAACGCCACCTGGTTTAGCGGCATCAATACGCATCGCATGGTGATTCTGGTGTACGTCATCTCCAGCCTGCTGTGCGTGTTGGCCGGTTTGATCATGATGGCGCGCTTCAACTCGGCGCGTATGGGTTACGGCGATGCGTATCTGCTGCTGACGGTGCTGGCCATTATCCTTGGCGGCACCGACCCGAATGGCGGCTTTGGTCGCGTGACCGGCGTAGTGCTGGCGCTGATCGCCCTGCAAGTGCTCTCCACCGGCTTCAACCTGATGAACATCAGCCAGCACGTTAGCCTGGCAATGTGGGGCGCGGTGCTGATTGTGGTGTTGGCCTTCAAACAATTCAAAACTCGCTTTAACGAACATCGTGCCGTCAAGCTCAGCAAACTGGCGGCGGCGCTTAACCCTTTGACCGAAAAAAAGGAAGTATGATGCGTATTCAAGTCTCCCCGTCGTTGATGTGTATGAATCTGATGGAGATCAAGCACCAGCTCGCCGTGCTGGACTCCCGCGCCGACTTCCTGCATATCGACATTATGGATGGTCATTACGTGAAAAATATCACGCTGTCACCGTTCTTTATTGAGCAGATTCGCCCGTTCACCAAAGTGGCGCTGGATGTCCATTTGATGGTCGAGCAGCCTACCGATTTCATAGAAGTGATTGCTAAAGCGGGTGCCGATTACATCTGCCCGCACGCCGAAACCATCAACCGCGATGCGTTCCGGGTAATCAATATGATCCGCAGCTTCGGCAAGAAAGTGGGTGTGGTGCTCAATCCCGCTACGCCGGTCTCCTTTATCCACCACTACATTCATCTGGTGGATAAGATCACCGTGATGACGGTGGATCCCGGCTACGCTGGACAACCGTTTATTCCGGAAATGGTGCAGAAGGTACAGGAGCTGAAAGCGCTGAAGCAGGCCAACGGCTATCAATATCTGATTGAGATCGACGGTTCCTGCAATACCCGCACTTATAACACGCTGGTCGGTGCGGGCGCAGAAGTGCTGATTGTCGGCACCTCCGGTCTGTTCAATATTCACGACGATCTGGAAACCGCCTGGAATATGATGCGCGAAAGCATTGATGAGGCTCAGGGATTGGCGCAGGTATCCGCATGAAAAAATGCTGGCTCGGTATCGACATTGGCGGCACCGGCACACGTCTGCAGCTGATGGAAGAGGAGCGCGTTTGGTCGAGCTTCCGTAAAGTGCCGACGGCCAGCTGGGCGCAGCAGCCTGATGCACTTAACGCGTTGGGCCAGTTAATCAGCGAAACGCTGGAGCAGCAGCCGGTTAGCGGCGTGATGCTCGGATTACCCGGCATTCTCAGCCGTGACCGCCAGCAGGTGATTTCGCTGCCGTTTATTCAGGCGCTGGACCAGCAACCGGTTGCCGCGCGGCTCACCGAACGCCTTGGCGTACCGGTGGCGATGGACAAAGATGTTAATCATCTGATGCTGTGGGATTTACTGCAGCTGGAGCAGCTGCCAGACAGCGCGGTGGGTTTGTATCCCGGCACCGGCATGGGCAACAGCCTGTGGCTTAACGGCCAGTTTTATCATGGTCAACACGGTGGCGCGGGTGAGCTTGGTCATGTGCCTGTTGCCGGCAACGATCTGCCCTGCCCGTGCGGCAATCGTGGCTGTGCGGAAACCGTGACGTCGGGCCATTGGCTGAGTCGCTGGGCGAGCACCCATGTGCCGGAAACCAACATGTCGGCGCTGTTTACCCAGCATCGTGAGCATCCGGAGCTGCAGGCTTTTGTACAGCGGCTGGCGCAACTGATTGCCACCGAGATGAACATACTCGATCCGGAATACCTGATTCTGGGCGGCGGCGTGCTGGCGATGGCGGACTTCCCGCTGGCACAGCTGCGCAGCCAGATTCAGCAGCATCTTCGTCCACCCGCCACGCGTGAGGGTTTGAAGATCGTGTTTAGCCAATCCACCGACCACACCGGTTGTCGCGGTGCCTGTTTAGCCGCCGAACGTCTGTTCAGGAGTGCATGATGAAAGGAAAAGTGTGTGTGTTTGGCTCGTTCAACCTCGACGTAGTCGCGGTAATGAACCGCTTTCCGATGCCGGGCGAATCGCTCACCGCCCATACCAGCATGATGGGACCGGGCGGCAAAGGCGCGAATCAGGCGACGGCCGCGCTGCGCGCCGGCGCGCGCGTGCACTATATCGGTAAGATTGGTAATGATGACTTCGGCATGTTTGCGCGTCGCCATCTGGAAAAGACCGGTTTCGATGCCATTACCTTGTTTACCTGCAAGGAGAAACCGACCGGCAATGCGCTGATTTATGTCGCCGGTGACGATGCCGAGAACATGATTTCGGTCTATCCCGGCGCGAACACCACCGTAACTGCCGCCGAGGTGACGCGCTGCCAACCCACCGTTGCGGCAGCCGATATTCTGCTGGTGCAGCTGGAGAATAATCTCAGCGCCATTCAGCGCATGATCGACAACGCGCGCGCCGGTGGCACCTTTGTGATTATGAATCCTGCGCCGTGGCAGAAGGTCACCGATGCGCTGCTGGCAAAAGTGGATTTGCTGACGCCTAACAGCACCGAAGCGATGCAGCTGACCGGCGTGAAGGTCACCGACTTCGCCAGCGCGCATCAAGCCGCAGAGAAGCTGCATCGCAAAGGGGCGCGTCAGGTGATTATTACGTTGGGGGTTTGCGGTGCGTTGCTGTCAGTAGCAGACCAGCCGCCGCTGCGTATTCCGCTGTTCCCGGCTCAGCCGCTGGATACCACCGGCGCGGGCGATGCGTTTAATGGCGCACTGGCGGCGCGGCTGGCTTCCGGCGATGAACTGCCACAGGCGGCGCTGTTTGCTTCAGCTTATGCTTCGCTGTGTGTGGAACGCTCCGGTGCAGCGCACTCGATGCCTTCGTATGCCGAAGCGCTGGCAAGATTGCAGGCGTATCCGCAATGTGTCCCGGAAACGTTGGGAGAGTGTGTGTAAGGCAAGATGGCCACACATTGCTGTAGCGGCGCAATTTATTGCGCATTTTCACCTCGATGAAAAGGTCAAAAGAGCGCAATAAATTGCGCCGCTACGGTCAAAACTACGCCTGCAACCAACCGGCGATCTGCGCATGCTGCAGCAGCATAATGGCTTTACCGTCACGAATGCGGCCATCTTTCACCATCGCCAGCGCCTCCGGGAAACTCAGCTCCAGCACGGTAATCTCTTCATCCTCAACGCCACCGCCCTTGTTGGCGCGCTGTGCATCGCTGTATTCCGCGGCGAAGAAGTGGATCAGTTCAGTCACGCCGCCCGGCGACATGTAGGCTTCAAAAACTTTATCGACCTTACCCACCTGATAGCCGGTCTCTTCTATCGCTTCTTTGCGGATGCAATCTTCCGGCGAGTCGTCATCCAGCAGCCCGGCGCAGGTCTCAATCAGTTCGCCACTTTCATTGCCATTGACATAAGTGGCAATGCGGAACTGACGCACCAGCAGCACGCTATTTTTTTCAGTGTTGTACAGCAGGATGGTGGCACCGTTTCCGCGATCGTACACTTCTCGCTTATGGCGCACGACTTCGCCGTTGTTGCGGGTGAGTTCGTAGGTGAAGTTGCGCAGCACAAACCAGTTTTCTGACAGCAACTTGTCTTTGATGATGTTGATCTTTAACGACATAACCGCTCCACTGCTAAATTGAGGGAGCCTGAGATGATAGGCCGAAGCGGTGGGGAAAACTATCTGAATTGTGAGGCCGGTCGCCGTGATGGGCGCTCCTGACTCAGTGCACAGATTGTAGCGGCGCAATGGGTTGCGCGTTAAATCGCGCCGCTACGGATTGTGCAGTGGTTTGATGCGCTGCGGTAGTGATCGGCATTACGCCAATTTATGCCGCGTTGTTAGGCCTCAAAAACCGTTGGGTTGGTCTTTCATATCGGGCAGATGGTGCGCGATACCTTTGTGGCAATCGATACAGGTTTTCCCTTCCTCAACTGCTTTGCTGTGCATCTTCGCGGCGACGGTTTTCTGCGCGGTGAAATCCATATAATCGAAGTTGTGGCAGTTACGACACTCCTGCGAATTATTGTTTTTCATCCTGCGCCACTCGTTTTGCGCCAGCTTGATGCGATGATCCTCGAACTTTTGCGGCGTATCAATGATGCCGAAAATCTTGGCATACACCTCTTTGCTCGCCTGGATCTTACGCAGCATTTTCGGGCCCCACTCGTGCGGCACGTGACAATCCGGACAGGTGGCGCGCACGCCGCTGCGGTTGTTGTAGTGCACCGTCTGCATATATTCCTGATAGACGTTATTACGCATCTCATGGCAGCCGATACAGAACTGCTCGCGGTTGGTCATCTCCATTGCGGTGTTGAAGCCGCCCCAGAAAATGATGCCGCCAGCAAAGCCCAGAATCAGTAGCGTACCGAGCGCCAGACGGCTCGGACGCCGCCACCAGCGCCAGATGCGCAGAAGTTTCTCTTTCATCATGTCCTCACTTACCGAAGCCGTCAGCCGGTTTGAAGGTGTTTTCCACCACCGGTTTGGCATCGGTTTGCGGTACGTGACACTGCAGGCAGAAGTAGCGACGCGGCGACACGGTGCTGCTCACCAGTCCATCGCGATCGGTGAAGTGCGTTGGGCTAACGCGTGGCGCGCCGGTGGTGAGATAGCTCTGCGTGCCGTGACACTGCAGACAACGGTTCACGTTTTTCGTCACCTGATAGCCATCGACGCTATGCGGGATCACCGGCGGCTGATTCACGTAGTTCAACGGCTTGCGGCTCTGCTCTTTGGGCTGATGAATGGTGCCCTGCTGCGTGGCCGTCACTTCCGGTGACTGATTGAGATCGACGCCGTTGTGGGCGTAAACCGTGCCGCCCAGTATCAGGGCGGCCAAAGTAACAAGTGTGATTAAGGGTTTCATTGCATCCTGCCTTAAATTTTAACCAGCTTGACGGCGCATTTTTTGTAATCGGTCTGCTTCGACAGCGGATCGGTGGCGTCCAGCGTGACGTTGTTGGCCAGCACGCCCGCATCAAAGAACGGCATAAATACCAGACCTTTGGGCGGCTGATTGCGACCGCGCGTTTCCACGGTGGCAAGGGTTTCACCACGACGCGACACTACGCGGACTTTCTCGCCGCGACGGAAATTGCGCTCTTTGGCATCCAGCGGATGTATATAGAGTAGCGCCTGCGGCACTGCGCGGTGCAGCTCCGGCACGCGACGCGTCATGGTGCCGGTGTGCCAGTGTTCCAGCACGCGACCGGTACAGAACCACAGGTCGAACTCTTCATCCGGCGATTCGGCTGGCGCTTCGAAAGGCAGCGCAAAAATGGTGGCTTTACCATCCGGCTTGCCGTAGAAACGCACGCCTTCACCGGCTTTGACGTAGCTGTCGTAACCTTCGCGATAGCGCCAGCGCGTCTCTTTGCCATCCACCACCGGCCAGCGCAGGCCGCGCGCCTGATGGTAAGCATCGAACGGCGCAAGATCGTGGCCGTGACCGCGACCAAAGCTGGCGTACTCCTCGAACAAGCCTTTCTGGATGTAGAAGCCAAACTCGCGCGCTTCATCATTCAACTGATCATCTGCCACTTCACTCAGTGGGAATTGGTTGACCTGGCCGTTGGCGTACAGCACATCAAACAGCGTTTTGTCGCGCAGCTCCGGATTCTGCGCCAGCAGCGCTTCCGGCCACACCTCCGCTACCTTGAAACGTTTGGAGAAATTCACCAGCTGCCACAGATCGGATTTTGCGTCGCCCGGCGCTTTCACCTGCTGATGCCAGAACTGAGTGCGACGCTCGGCGTTGCCATACGCGCCCTCTTTCTCCACCCACATCGCAGTGGGCAGAATCAGGTCAGCCGACAAGGCGCTGACGGTGGGATAGGGATCGGAAACCACGATGAAGTTGCGCTCATCGCGCCAGCCCGGCATACGCTCCTGCGTCAGGTTCGGACCGGCCTGCATGTTGTTGTTACACATCACCCAGTAGGCGTTGAGCTTGCCATCTTTCAGCGCGCGATCCTGCGCCACGGCGTGCAAACCAATTTTGGCCGGCACCGTGCCCTGCGGCAGCTTCCACAGCTTCTCGGCGGTGGCGCGGTGTTTGTCATTATTGACCACCATGTCCGCCGGTAAACGGTGCGAGAAGGTGCCGACTTCACGCGCCGTGCCGCACGCCGATGGCTGGCCGGTGAGCGAGAACGGACCGGTGCCCGGACGTGAAATTTTGCCGGTCAATAAGTGCAGGTTGTAGCACAGGTTATTGGCCCACACGCCGCGCGTATGCTGGTTGAAGCCCATGGTCCAGTACGACACCACGTTGACTTTCGGATCGGCATACAGCTCGGCGAGGGCGATGAGTTGATCTTTCTCCACACCGCTCATTGCGCTGGCTTTTTCCACCGTGTACTCAGAGACAAACTTCGCAAACTCGTCAAAGCTCATCGGCGTGGATTCGCCGCTGTCCGGGTTCTTCGCCGAAGCCTGACGCGGATCGGTGGGGCGCAAACCGTAACCGATGTCGGTCACGCCTTTGCGTAGCGTAACGTGGTTCTGCAGGAAGGTTTTATCGACCTTGTTGTTCTGAATAATGTAGTTGGCGATGAAGTTGAGGATCGCCAGATCGCTCTGCGGTGTGAACACCATCGCGTTGTCGGCCAGCTCAAAACTGCGATGACGATAGGTGGAAAGCACCGCCACTTTGACATTCTCACTGCTGAGACGACGCGCGGTAATACGTGACCACAGAATCGGATGCATCTCCGCCATGTTCGAGCCCCACAACACAAAGGCGTCGGCCTGCTCGATGTCGTCGTAGCAGCCCATCGGTTCGTCCATGCCGAAGGTGCGCATAAAGCCAACCACCGCTGAAGCCATGCAGTGACGCGCATTGGGATCGAGATTGTTGGTGCGGAAACCGGCTTTCATCAGCTTGGAGGCCGCGTAACCTTCCCACACCGTCCACTGACCGGAACCGAACATGCCGACCGAATCCGGGCCGTTGGCTTTCAGCGCCGCTTTGAACTTCTCTTCCATGATGTCGAAGGCTTGATCCCAGCTGACCGGGGTGAACTCGCCCTCTTTGGCATATTTACCGTCGGTCATGCGCAGCAGCGGCTGGGTCAGACGATCTTTCCCGTACATGATCTTCGGCAGGAAATAGCCTTTGATACAGTTCAGACCGCGGTTCACTTCTGCCTGCGGATCGCCCTGCGACGCCACTACGCGGCCATCCTGGGTGCCAACCAGCACGCCACAGCCGGTGCCGCAGAATCGGCACGGCGCTTTTTCCCAGCGAATTGGCGCAGCCAGCGAGGTCGCGGCTTTGGTGACGGTGGGAATGGTGAGTCCTGCAGCCGTTGCAGCAGCAGCCGCCGCATTGGCCTTCATAAAATCACGACGACTTATGCTCATGATGCTTCCTTACAAGGTTCTTCAATTTCGTCTTGCTGGTGATAGACCAGCGATACCGCCAACACGCCAGCGATGTTGCGGCTCTCTTCAATATTGCGCAGCAGCGCGGCGCTATCCGCGGCACCCAGCGTTACCGCCAGCGTGCCGCGCGCGGCGTCTTCCGCGGCGATGTCGCAATCGGCAAAGGCCAGCAGCGCACTTTTCACGGCGGGAATCGACGCCGGTCGCGCCTGAATCACCAGGCCGCAGACGTGCCAACTGTTTTCATGGTTCATGATGTAATCCTGTGGCTGAGACCGGGCAAGGCGCGATGCAGGCGCCGCAACCGGTGCAATGCTGCGGAAGGGTTTCAGGCTGTGCGATGCCGTTCGGCATCAGGTGAAAACGGATGGCTTGCTGTTCACAACTCTCCTGACAGCTGCGGCAATTCACGCCAAGGAAGGTGATGCAGCGGTTGTCGATGCGAATGCGCTGTGGAAACGGCTCGGTTTCACGCGCGTGGAACAGCGGCTGCGGGCAAGCGTCCACGCACGCGGCGCAAAACGTGCATTCATCCTGCAGAAAATCGAGGTGCGGCACTTCACCGACAGCCAGACGGATGATGTGGGTTTCGCAGGCCGAGACGCATGTGCCGCAGCCATCACAACCCTTCTCTCCCCGCCACCATGGCAAAGCGATGCCGTCAGCAGACGCTACGCGCTGCCCGGTAAAGAGTTCACGTCGCGACAGCGCCATCGGTTCACCTTAAACGGGGGAAAGAGAGATGGTGCGTAAAATAACCTGACGCTAAAGAGGGCTATATCACCCCAAAGGGGTAAATCCCGACGTGGGATCAAGTGAAGGGGAATTGAAATAAAAACGGGGGCCAAAAGGCCCCCGTAGATGAGAATCGCTACGATTAACGCGCGTTATCGTCCGCCAGTTTCGGCGATACATCATCCTGGTCGTCAGCATGATGTTCGTGCTCTTTCATCGCTTCGGCATTAACGCGTTTGCGCACGCCAAACCAACCCAGCACGAGCACCACGGCAATCAGGGGAATCGAGGCGATGGTGTAAGTGCCGTTCGGATAGTCGAACGCCATCAGCACCAGCACGCTCACCAGGAACAGCAGCGTCAACCAGGAGGTGAACGGCGCCCACGGTAGCTTAAAGCTGACATCTTCGGCTTTGCCCTCTTTGATCGCTTTGCGCAGACGCATCTGGCACACCACGATAAAGGCCCACGACGAGATGATGCCGAGTGACGCCACGTTCAGAACGATTTCAAACACCTGCGACGGCACATAGTAGTTCAGCACCACGCCGATGATGTAAACGGCAACGGTGACCAGAATGCCGGCATACGGCACCTGCTGCTTGCTCATCTTCGACATAAACTGTGGCGCAGAACCGCCCATCGACATGGAGCGCAGAATACGGCCGGTGGAATAGAGACCTGAGTTGAGGCTCGACAGCGCGGCGCTCAGCACCACGATGTTCATTACGCTACCGATATAAGGCACGCCCAGTTTGGAGAAGAAGGTCACGAACGGACTTTGCCCCGCCTGATAGGCATTCCACGGCAGCAGCAGTACCAGCAGCACCACGGAACCGACGTAGAACAGGCCGATACGCCAGATCACGCTGTTGATGGCTTTTGGCAGCATGGTCTTGGGATCTTTACATTCGCCTGCTGCGGTACCCACCAGCTCAATCGAGGCGAAGGCGAACACGACGCCCTGCACCAACACCAGCGCTGGCAGCAAGCCGTGCGGGAAGAAGCCGCCGTTATCGGTGATCAGATGGAAGCCGGTGGTATTGCCGTCCAGCGGTTTACCGCTGCCGAGGAACACCACGCCGACAATCAGGAACACCACGATAGCCAGCACCTTCACCAGCGCGAACCAGAACTCCATCTCGGCGAACCACTTCACGCCGATCATGTTCATGGTGCCGACAATCGCCAGCGCGCCTAGCGCAAACACCCACTGCGGCACATCGCCAAACGCGCCCCAATAGTGCATATAAAGCGCGACTGCGGTGATATCGACGATACCGGTCATCGCCCAGTTAACGAAATACATCCAGCCCGCAACGTAAGACGCTTTTTCCCCAAGGAATTCACGCGCATAAGAAACAAAGCTGCCGCTGGAAGGACGATGTAACACCAGTTCGCCCAACGCTCGGAGGATAAAGAAGGAGAAGATACCGCACACCAGATAAACCAGCGCCAGTGCAGGACCGGCCATTTGCAGGCGCGCGCCAGCACCGAGGAACAGACCGGTACCGATAGCACCGCCGATGGCGATCATTTGTACCTGGCGGTTACCCATTGCTTTGTGGTAACCGCTGTCGTGCGAGTTGAGCCAGCGTCTTTTCGCAGCGCGTTGTTCGGCTGCGGTTTTTTTAGTTGATTTCATAGCTATCCTGTTTGTCCTGACCATCAATCACCGCGTAACCAAACGATTGCGTATGGCGGTGCGAAATGGGGTAAAAACCCGGTGTCACAGCGGCGGAACGATGTCGCGTGGCGGGGTGGGAATTTACGGCGATGAATCCTACCCGTTCTGCAAGAACGAAGCAAAAAATACCGCCAGGCTGCACAAGATGAATTGTAATAATCCGTCGCGGTGCACAAAAAAACCGGCCAGAGGGCTGACCGGTAAAGGGATGGCTACAGGGATAACTACTGGAGGGAATTAACGATAAATCTCTGCGGTGCCGCTCCACAGGCTGGAATCACCTGGGGTTTGTACACCAATAACGCGATAGCCGCTGGCACCTTCCTCTTGCGCTTTTTGCGACAGATGGCGCGTTGCGTCATCCAGCGAGCCGCGTACGCCGCTGATGGAAACGGTGCCCGCGCTTTGCAGGTTTTGCGCTTGCGTAGCGCTTACAGGCTGGGCCGCCAGCGTCGAGAAACTTGCGGTGGCAAGCAGTGCAGCAGTCAGAACGGCATAACGTCTCTTCATGTGATGCTCCTGTTGTCTTCCGTTAAGGGTTAAGCGTTACAGGACTTATTATCACGCAGGGAATGAAAACCAGGTTGAGCAAGCCGTAAAGCCGTTTAATAATTCGCCAGCTTAGCGCGGGTTATTTAGAGAAAGGTAAAGAGAAAGAGTTTTCTCTGTTAAAAGTAACCTGATGTGACGAGATGTCACTCGCCGTCACCGCACGGCTGCCCTATAATCCCCCGCTCTTACAAGGGTTATTACTGTGATTGTGAAACGTCCCGTTACTCGTACCATTGCGCGCGCACTCAGCGTGATTGTGCTGCTGTCGCTGTTGACCACCGGGCTGGCGCTGATGACGCTCTCCAGCAGCCTGCGCGATGCCGAAGCGGTGAATGTCGCCGGATCGCTGCGCATGCAGATATACCGTCTGGCGTGGGACAGCACGCGCGATCCGCAGCAGTTGGATCATCACATCCAACTCTACCGACAAACGCTGGAATCCCCGGCGCTGCAGCATCTGGAGCGCGCGTGGGTACCGCTTGAAGTGAGTAGCCGCTATCGCTATCTGCGTCACAGTTGGCCGATGCTGCAGGAGACGTTGCAGCCCAGGCGAGCACAAATCTACCAGCAGCGTGTCGCGGGCTACGTCAGCGAGATCGACCGCTTCGTGCTGGCATTGCAGCATTATGCTGAACTGAAGATGCATCTGGTTGCCGCCAGCAGCCTGTTCGGTTTTCTGGCGATTGTGGCGCTGGCGTTGTGGACGATTCGCTTTATCCGCCGCAACGTGGTGCGACCGCTCAACGCGCTGGTGACCGCCAGCCAATATGTTGAGCAGGCGAATTTCGCTTTTCCGCCGCTGCCAGTGCAACAGCCGAATGAACTGGGTGTGCTGGCGCAGGCTTTTACTACCATGGCCGAACGGCTGCATTCGCACTATCGCCTGCTGGAGTGCGCGGTGCGTGATAAAACCGAAGATCTCACTCAGGCCAATCGCACACTTTCTCTACTGTATGAAAGCTCACAAATTCTCACCAGCAGCCCACCCAATCCCGAACTGTTTCAGGGATTGCTGCGTCTGGTACAGCGCCGTGAAGCGTTGACGGTGCTGAAAATTGATAGCGAAGGGATTGAGTTTCAGGCCGGTGTGGCGGCGGATGAGGTGAGCTGGCAGCGTTTGCCGTTGATGCAGGAAGAACAGCGGCTGGGCGAACTGTGCTGGCAAACCCACCGCGCACCGCCCGCCGACGAACTGATGCAGAGCCTGGCGAACATGCTGGCGCGCGCACTGTGGATTTGGCAGACGCAAAAGCAGTATCAGCAGATGCTATTAATAGAAGAGCGCGCCACCATTGCGCGCGAACTGCACGATTCGCTGGCGCAGTCGCTCTCTTTCCTGCGCATCCAGCTGGCGCTGCTGCGACGCAATGTCGATGGGTCGCAACCGCAGGCGCTGGCGATTATCGCTGATTTCGATCGCGCGCTGGCCGAAGCCTATCAGCAGTTGCGCGAACTGCTGACCACCTTCCGTCTGACCATCGAACAGGCTGATTTGGTGCAGGCGATGCAGGCGATGATTGCGCCGCTGCAGGAGCAATCGCAGGCGGCAATCGACTTCGATTATCAGCCCGGCTTGCAGATGCTGGATGCGCAGCAGCAAGTGCATGTGCTGCAGATTGCGCGCGAAGCGCTGCTCAACGCGATTCGCCATGCGCAGGCGCACAATATTCAGATTCACTATCAGCGTGTCGCTGATGAGGACCACTTACTGACCATCGAAGACGATGGCTGCGGCATCAGCAGCCTCGAAGAGCCGCCAGGACATTATGGTCTCACCATCATGGCGGAGCGCGCCGCGCGATTATCCGGCACGCTGATGATCACCCCGCAGGCGCAAGGCACGCGCGTCACGCTGCGTTTTCCACCGCGCCCGACGTACCGGTTGAGCTGACAGATTATAGAGCGCACCTGCTGTAGCGGCGCGATTCATCGCGCAATAAACTGCGCCGCTACGGCAGATGCGTTAATGAAAGAAAGTTGCCTTTGATACTGGAGATATTATGGCTAACCCTTCCCTGACTATTATGATCGTTGACGATCATCCACTGATGCGCCGTGGTATTCGCCAGTTGCTGGCGCTGGAGCCCCGGCTGGACGTGGTAGCGGAAGCCAATAATGGCACTGAAGCGCTGGCCGAAGCACGCCGTTTGTCGCCGGATGTCATTCTGCTGGATCTCAACATGAAAGGCATGTCCGGACTGGACACGCTGAAAGCGCTGCGTAATGAAGGCATCGCCGCACGCATTTTGGTGCTGACGGTTTCCGATGCGCGCAGTGATATTTATGCGATGGTGGATGCCGGTGCCGATGGCTATCTGCTCAAGGACAGCGAACCCGAACTACTGCTGGCGCAAGTGATGCGCGGCGCTAAAGGTGAAAACGTGTTTAGCGAGGTGGTGGCCGATTATCTGGCGACGCGCCAGCCGACGTCAAACCCGTTCAAACAGCTCACCGAACGCGAACTGGATGTACTGCAGGAAGTGGCGCGTGGCTTATCGAATAAGGAAATTGCTGCCACCTTGCATATCTCCGAAGAGACGGTAAAAGTGCACATTCGCAACCTGCTGCGCAAGCTGGATGTCCGTTCGCGCGTTGCCGCTACGGTACTGTGGCTCGAAAGCCGACATCTGTAGTCGCGCACAAAAAACCGTCACTATATTTACACTTTCTCCATAATTTACTCACGATTCTCTAATTTGTGCCGCGTAGAGTGTCTGCAGCAGGAGTCTTTCGAGAGAGCAGTTTGCACTCCGCCAGCGTGACGCCGTCCGCGCATCGCGCTCATCATAATAAAAGTAAAAAATACGCAGTTGAGGAGTGTCGGTTTCATGTCGAATTTCTTTATCGACCGGCCCATTTTTGCCTGGGTTCTGTCTATTCTGCTCTGCCTGTGCGGTACGCTGGCGATCATCTCGCTACCGGTTGAGCAATATCCCGACCTCGCGCCGCCTAACGTGCGTATCACCGCCAACTATCCCGGCGCATCCGCGGAAACGCTGGAAAACACCGTTACGCAAGTTATCGAACAGAACATGACCGGCATCGATAATTTGATGTACATGTCCTCCAACAGCAGCAACACCGGCCAAGCCCAGATCACCCTCACCTTTACCGCTGGCACTAACCCCGACGAAGCGCGCCAGCAGGTGCAAAACCAATTGCAAAGTGCGCTGCGTAAGTTGCCTGCGGCGGTACAGTCACAAGGTGTGACGGTGAATAAAACCGGTGACAGCAATATCCTGATGATTGCCTTCGTCTCTACCGACGGAAGCATGGACAAACAGGATATTTCAGATTACGTCGCCAGTAACATTCAGGATCCGCTCAGCCGTGTTGATGGCGTCGGCCAGGTGGATGCTTACGGCTCGCAATATGCGATGCGGATCTGGCTCGATCCCAACAAGCTGATTGCCTACGCGCTGACCACCGAAGACGTGGTGAGCGCGATTGAATCGCAAAATGCGCAGGTAGCGGTGGGTCAGGTAGGCGGATTGCCGTCGGTGGACAAGCAAGCGCTCAACGCCACGGTGAATGCGCAGTCGATGCTGCAAACCCCGGCGCAGTTCAAAGCGGTGACGCTGAAAACCAACAGCGACGGCTCGGTGGTGACGCTCGGCGATGTGGCGGATGTGGCGATGGGCGCGGAAAAATATGACTTCCTCAGCCGCTACAATGGTCAGGCGGCATCGGGGCTCGGCATTAAGCTGGCTTCCGGCGCCAATGAGATGAACACAGACAAACTGGTGCGTGAGCGTATTGCTGAGCTGTCGCACTACTTCCCGCACGGGCTGGAAGCCAAAGTCGCTTACGAAACCACGCCGTTCGTTAAGGCCTCGATTAAAGACGTGGTGAAGACCCTGCTGGAAGCGATCCTGCTGGTGTTCCTTGTGATGTATCTGTTCCTGCAAAACTTTCGTGCCACGCTAATTCCAACTATCGCCGTGCCGGTGGTGCTCCTCGGCACCTTTGCGGTGCTTTACGCCTTCGGCTACAGCATCAACACCCTGACGATGTTCGCCATGGTGCTCGCCATCGGCTTGCTGGTGGATGACGCTATCGTGGTGGTGGAAAACGTCGAGCGCATCATGAGTGAGGAAGGTCTGTCGCCGCGCGCAGCCACGCGTAAGTCGATGGGACAGATTCAGGGCGCGCTGGTTGGCATTGCGCTGGTGCTGTCGGCGGTGTTTGTACCGATGGCGTTCTTTGGCGGCACCGTCGGCGCCATCTATCGCCAGTTCTCGATCACTATCGTTTCGGCAATGGTGCTGTCGGTATTGGTGGCGATGATTCTGACGCCCGCGCTCTGTTCCACGCTGCTGAAACCGCTGGAGCAAGGCCATCATCACGGTCGTCGTGGCTTCTTCGGCTGGTTTAACCGCACCTTCAACGCCAGCGCGGAACGTTACGAGCGCGGCGTCGCCAAAATTCTGCGTAAAGGCGGCCGCTGGCTACTGCTCTATCTGGCGATTATCGGCGTGATGGCGTTCCTGTTTATTCGTCTGCCCACCTCGTTCCTGCCGCTGGAAGATCGCGGCGTGTTCCTGACGCAGGTGCAATTGCCGGCCGGTTCGACGCTGCAACAAACCTCGAACGTGGTGGCGAAGGTCGAGAATTATTATATGACTCAGGAGAAAGACAATGTGGTTTCGGTGTTCTCCACCATCGGAGCGGGTCCTGGCGGTAACGGTCAAAACGTCGCGCGCCTGTTCGTTCGCTTGAAAGATTGGGAGGAGCGTCCGGGCAGCAATCGCACCTCTTTCGCCATCATCGAGCGTGCGACAAAAGCCTTCCACAAGATCAACGAAGCGCGCGTTATCGCCAGCAGCCCGCCCGCGATTACCGGCATGGGCAGTTCGTCAGGCTTCGATATGGAGCTGCAGGATCACGGTGGCATCGGCCACACGCGACTAATGGCAATGCGCGATAAGTTACTGGAGATGGCTGACAGCAATCCGGCGCTGTCGCGGGTACGTCACAACGGCCTCGACGACAGTCCGCAGTTGCAGATTGATGTCGACCAGCGCAAAGCGCAGGCGCTTGGCGTGTCGCTGGATACCATCAATGACACCTTAACCACCGCCTGGGGTTCAACCTACGTTAATGACTTCCTCGATCGCGGCCGCGTGAAAAAAGTCTACGTGCAGGCAGCGGCTGAGTTCCGCATGCTGCCGGAAGACGTGAATAAGTGGTATGTGCGTAACAACAGCGGCAGCATGGTGCCCTTCTCTGCCTTCGCCACCAGCCATTGGCAAACCGGTTCACCGCGTCTGGAGCGCTACAACGGTTACTCTGCGCTAGAGATTGTTGGTGAAGCGGCGAACGGCGTCAGCAGCGGTACCGCGATGGACGAGATGGAGAAACTGGTTGGGCAGCTACCGCTGGGCGTAGGCTTCCAGTGGACCGGCGCCTCCTATCAGGAGCGCTTATCCGGTTCGCAGGCGCCGGCGCTGTATGCGATTTCGCTGCTGGTGGTATTCCTGTGTCTGGCGGCGTTGTATGAGAGCTGGTCAATTCCATTCTCAGTGATGCTGGTGGTGCCGCTCGGCGTGGTGGGCGCGCTGGTGGCAACCTGGATGCGCGGGCTGGAGAACGATGTCTATTTCCAGGTGGGCTTGCTCACGGTGATTGGCTTGTCGGCGAAGAATGCCATTTTGATTGTCGAGTTCGCCAATGAGATCAACAGTAAAGGCCGCGAGCTGATGGAGTCGACGCTGGAAGCCTCGCGTCAGCGTCTGCGCCCGATCCTGATGACTTCGCTGGCGTTTATCTTCGGGGTGCTGCCGATGGCCATCAGCAGCGGTGCCGGTTCCGGCAGCCAGCACGCGGTGGGTACCGGCGTGATGGGCGGGATGATTTCCGCTACCGTGCTGGCGATTTTCTTTGTGCCGCTGTTCTTTGTGGTGGTACGCCGTCGCTTCCCGCTGAAAGAGAAGCCGCACGATTAAGCAGACCATTGCGCCGCTACGGTTTGTGCGGATATCAGGTTCCGCGCATATCAAGTGCACACACTTGTCGCGACGTGATTCATCGCGCGCGGTTAAATGAATAAAAAAGCCGCCATGAACATTCATAGCGGCTTTATTGTTGTGTGTGGTAAGAATTACAGCAAGTTGGGAAGTGCCCTGCTTTTCTCTTCACGCGTTACTTACGTAACATCGCTTCGATGAATTCTTTCCAGTTTCCCATTTCGGTGTCGACCATAAAACCCTCTCTTATTGTAGCGGCAATTCTACGCCGTTTTTTTCTGGTGGTGAATACGTTTCCACCTGTTATCACTATCGGCAAAAGCGTAGAAAAGCTTCAATCTTTTGAAATTGCGTACTGACGCACATTTCAGCAACTCTATAATGCGGCAGGAAAAATGGCTGACTTAAATCGGCTAGCAGAAATCTGCGCTTAAGATAATCCTTAGTGGCTTAATGATGTCGCAGGCAATTATTAAGTGTGTAAGTGAAAGCGCTTCCTGGCCCTAAGTAATAAAATTTATAACGGCTTAAGGGTCATGAAAAATGGGTGAATAAGGCCGGCTTTCACTGTCAGCGCTCACAGCCCTTAGAGCGCTGTGGTAAACTCGCGCTTTATTTTTTACTCAACGGGAATAAGCGATGACAGCGCAGTGGGTGATGTACGGAATTAAAAATTGCGACACGATTAAAAAAGCACGCAACTATTTAGCGTCTTCCGGTATCGACTACTGTTTTCACGACTATCGCGTGGAGGGCATTGACGACGCGCTGCTGCAATCGTTTATCGATCAACTCGGTTATGAGGCGCTGCTGAATACGCGCGGTACCACGTGGCGCAAGCTGCCGGAAGCCGAACGCGACGCGGTAAACGATGCCGCCAGCGCCAAAGCGGTGATGCTGGCGCAGCCTGCCATCATCAAGCGTCCGGTGTTAGCCGCGCCGAATGGCGATCTGCTGGTCGGCTTCAAAGATTCCCTTTATTCCGCCTTTATCCAGGAGAAGTCATAACATGTTCTGTCCGGTTATTGAGCTGGCTCAGCAGCTTATCCGTCGCCCGTCACTCAGCCCGGATGATGCCGGTTGTCAGGCGCTGCTGATTGCGCGTCTGGAAGCCATCGGCTTCACGGTTGAGCCAATGCACATTGGCGATACGCTGAACTTTTGGGCGACGCGCGGCCAGGGCGAAACGCTGGCGTTTGCCGGTCATACCGATGTGGTGCCGCCGGGCGACGCCAACCGCTGGATCAGCCCGCCGTTTGAACCCAGCATCCGCGACGGCATGCTTTTTGGCCGCGGTGCCGCCGATATGAAAGGTTCGCTGGCGGCGATGGTGGTGGCAGCGGAACGCTTTGTGGCCGCTAATCCGCAGCATAAAGGTCGTCTGGCGTTTCTGATTACCTCCGATGAAGAAGCCAGCGCGGTTAACGGAACGGTGAAAGTGGTTGAGCGCTTGATGGCGCGCAACGAACGCATGGATTATTGCCTGGTCGGCGAACCATCGAGCACCGAGATTGTGGGTGACGTGGTGAAGAATGGCCGTCGCGGCTCGATGACCGCGAATCTCACTATTCATGGCGTGCAGGGCCACGTAGCCTATCCGCATCTGGCGGATAATCCGGTGCATCGCGCCATGCCGGCGCTGAATGAGCTGGTAGAAACCGTGTGGGATGAAGGCAACGAATTCTTCCCACCGACCAGCATGCAGATCGCCAACGTGCAGGCCGGAACCGGCAGCAACAACGTAATTCCTGGCGAATTCTTTGTGCAGTTCAACTTCCGTTTCAGCACGCAGTTGACCGATCAGATGATTAAAGATCGCGTGGCGGAGCTGCTCGATCGTCATCAGCTGCGCTATACGCTGGAGTGGAATGTTTCCGGCCAGCCATTCCTGACATCACGCGGTAAGCTGGTGGATGCCGTGGTGAACGCTGTGGCGCACTATAATGAAATTAAGCCGCAGTTGCTAACTACCGGCGGCACCTCCGATGGGCGCTTCATTGCGCGCATGGGTGCGCAGGTGGTGGAACTGGGCCCGGTGAACGCCACCATTCATAAGATCAATGAGTGCGTGAAAGCGTCAGATTTGCAGATGCTGAGCCGTATGTATCAGCGCATCATGGAACAGCTGATCGCCTAAGCGCGAAAGGAGAAAGGGGATGGAATTCTTTAAAGAGTACTGGTGGATCCTGGTGATCCTGCTGATGGTTGGTATTTTGATGAACGTTTACAAAGACCTAAAACGTATCGACCATAAAAAATTCATGGACAACAAACCGACGTTACCGCCGCATCGTGATTTCAACGATAAATGGGATGACGAGGACGACTGGCCGAAAAAGAAATAATCGTCATATCGCAAACGGCGCGATAACTCGCGCCGTTATGCATCCTGCTACATCATCATCACCACATCATCATCGCCCGGCTTCGCACCGCTCAGCGCCTCATCGAAGTAACGACGCGGCACGGTATAACGCAGATGATTCAGCGCCAGCTCCATGCTGCGATCGTTAATCGCGTGCGGTAAATCTTCCACCACATCCAGCGTGACATCGCCGCCCAACGAAATCAGACGTTGCTTCGCCTCTTCGGCGTGCTGAAGCGGGATCTGTTCGTCGTAATCGCCATGAATCAGATGAATGGTGTTACGCGTGCTGGCCCGCAACGGCAACGTGGCATAGCGGCCGCTGAACACAATCGCGCGTCCCGCCAAATCCGGCTGCGCTTTCATGCCTTCCAGCACCATGATGCCGCCCTGGGAAAAGCCCACCAGCGCCGTGGCTTCGGCACGCACGCCGCTCTCTTGCTGCCAGTGACGGACCGATGCCACGAACTCAGGCATGATCGTATCCACGCCCTGCTGTTCCGAACGATCGTGCGGCGGAATATCGGCAAACCACTGACGTCCTTGCGGCACGCTGCCCGCGTAAGGTGCGCCGACCGACACCACCAGCGCTTGCGGGAACGCTTTCGCGAACCAGCTACCAATCTGCGCCATCGAATCCGGGTTGTCGTTGATGCCGTGATACAGCAGAAACAGCTGTGCTGCACTGCTGGGTTGCTGAACAATTACATATCGTAGTGCCATAAGATCCTCCTCAAATCACTATACGCCGCTGCTGGCACAGAGATATCGGGAAAATTTGAACGAGATAATGGATTTATTGCAATGAACGCAGCCGCTGCGCCGCGTCGGGATTGAGGCGAATCAATGCTGCGCCAGCTTCCGATCGCAGCTGGTTTATCAAGGCTTTACGCCCGCTGAGACCGGCATGTTGCGCGGCATCGGTTAGCGTCTGTTTTTGCAGCAGGATGGCATTCAACAACGGTGAAGGAGACTGGCGCACCAGCCGCTGTAGCGCCGCGTAGCTGGCTTCGAACGGGCGCTGCGCCCAGGCAAAACCGGCCAGCAGCGCCCAGTCATCCTCGTTTAGCTGCTGGCTGGCATCGCTTGCCAGCGTTAACGGCAGCTCAATAATCGCTTGCAGCCACGGCCAATCACGCGCCAGGCGCTGCGCTGCCTGCTGTTGTAGCACTTCACCTGCCGCCGAGATTGCCAGCATCGCCATCGCGGCATAGCAGCCGCTGCTGGCTTCGCGCTGCGAGCCAATCCGCACCAGCGTAAAACCGCAGGCGCGCCAGAAGCGCCACAAGGACTCGGTGTAGCCGAAACTCACCGAGAGATAATCACAATTCTGCGCCTGCTGACGCGCGGTGGCCACTAGCGCTTTGCCGATCCCACGCTGACGCTGTGACGCCTGCACCGCAATCCGGCTAATGCGCAGTGAGCGCAGCGTTGCCGCCTGCGCGAAACCGGCATGGGCCGCCAGCGATTGCGCCACCAGATTGCCACGCGGCCGACGATGACCGGCCCACACCGCGTCAGCCAATGGCTGATCCAATCCGCCCTCTTCCACCAGCCACAACGCGCCGGTTACCTGTTCGGCTGCACCCGCCAACCAAAAACGCATGCCGGGCGCATCCAGCATGCGCCGCAAATCCAGTGGCGAGGTGCGATAGTGCGCGCTGGCAAGCAGGCGATAGCCCGCTTCCAGCGCCGTTATGTTGTGTTCCGGCGTTGCCGGATAAATCGCGATCTCACCGCTTGCGCGGCTCTCCTGCGCATCTTCAAATAGCAATGCCTGGCTGAGCCATTGCTCCAGCGGATCGTTCGGCGACCAGCGCAAAGGCTCGTCGAGCTGGAAGAGGCGCACATCCGGCAAGGTGGCGCAGAAGCGCAGCATAAAGCCGCGTCCGGTGCCTTCGTAACCTTGCACGGTGGTGATAAGCAGCACGCGCGGGAAACGTTGCACCAGCTGTTGCAGGATGGGCGCGGGAATGGCGGCCGCTTCATCGACAATCAACCACTGCGCCTGAGGCGTCGCTTCCTGCGCGAGAACGGCATCGGGCGCCATGAAACTGAAATGCTCACCTGCAAACGCTGCCAGCACCGCCGTGGAGACTTTGGCCGGCGCCGTGACTAAACAGTGTTGATTGCGCTGCGCTAGCATGCCGGCCAACGCCGATTTGCCGCGACCGCGCGCGGCGGTGATCACTGCCACGCCCGGCGGCATCGCTTCAAGCTGTTCAAGGATTTGCATCTGCTGCTGCGGCGCCTGACAGCGCCAGTTGGGCAGATGCGTTTCCACAGGATAACGCACCGCTTGATGCTGACGTTGCAACATCACCTGCGCGTCTTGCCGCATCAGGGATTGCAGATGGTGGATAAAGTGCGGCGTGGCGATCGGTTCAGCGACATCCGCCCAGCGCAAGCTGTCGGCATCGGTTTGCCTGGGCCAGCTTTCCCAATCAGGCGTTAACAGCAATAACCAGCTGCCCGCGCGTAAGGTTCCGGCCAGTGCTGCAAAAGCTTCGGCGTGAAAACCGCGGCGGGCATCAAATATCGCATGCTGGAATTCACGCCCCAGCAAGGTGCGTAAAGCAGCGGGCGCAACGGCGTGCGGGAAATCGGCGCTGTCGCTCACCGTCAGCCAGTCGCCGGGCAGCGCGGTGTGCCAACCTGTGGCCTGCTGCTGCGCCCACTCCGCATCACCCGCTATCACGCAAAGGCGCCGAATGCCTGCACGCTGCATCGCCGCCGTTTGTTCAACCACGGAGATCACTTGCTAGCGAAGGTGTTGCACTGGCCGGGATCGCCGCTATCGAAACCGCGTTTCAGCCAGGTGTAACGCTGCTGAGAGGTGCCATGGGTGAAGCTATCCGGCACTACGCGGCCCTGACCTTTCTGCTGCAGACGATCGTCGCCAATCGCTTCAGCCGCGTTGAGTGCTTCCTGCAGATCGCCCACTTCCAGAACGTTTTGCTGCTCCATGTAATGGCCCCAAACGCCGGCGAAGCAATCCGCCTGCAGCTCCATTTTCACCGACAGCTGATTCACCTGCGCCTGGCTCGCGCCCTGCTGCATCTGGCGCACTTTTGGCTCAATGCCCAGCAGCTTTTGTACGTGATGACCCACTTCATGCGCAATCACGTAACCTTGCGCAAAGTCGCCACCGGCGCCGAGTTTGGTTTTCATGTCATCGTAGAATGACAAATCGATATACACGGTTTGATCGGCAGGACAGTAAAACGGCCCCATCGCCGATTGGCCGGTACCGCAGTTGGTACGCGTTGCCCCGCGATACATCACCAGCTTCGGCGGCACATACTGTTTGTTCATCTGCTGGAACAGCTTGCTCCAGGTATCTTCGGTGGTCGCCAGAATCACCGAGGTGAATTTGGCATCTTCGTTGCTCTGTGCGGTGTTTACCTGACGCTGCTGCGACGTTGGCGCGACACTGCCGCCGCCTTCCAATAACGCGGTGAGGTCGTAGCCGTAATAGCCGGCAACAGCGACCACCACCAGCAAGATAAGGCCGCCTTTGCCGCGTGGAATGCGGATTTGCCGTCCCCCGCCGCCGCCAAGGCCAGGTGAATCATTGCGTCGATCTTCTACATTGTCGCTTTCACGACGCCCTTGCCAGCGCATGGTCTAACTCCTTTAAACATGTTTGGCATGATTTTAGTTGGCGGCAGCGGTAAGCACCAGTGTTGTAGTGACAGCACGGTAAGAATGAGAGAAACGGTGTGATAAAGGAGGAAAGAATTTGTAGGGGCGCGATTTATCGCGCAATGTCTGGAAGGTGCACCGACCGTAAAAGAGCGCGATAAATCGCGCCGCTACGGGCCGGTGCAAACAGGACTTAATCCAGCTTCACACCCAAACGCTGTGCAACTTCTTCGTACGCTTCAACCAGGCCGCCAAGGCTCTGACGGAAACGGTCTTTGTCCATTTTATCCATGGTGTTTTTGTCCCACAGACGCGCGCCATCTGGCGAGAACTCATCGCCCAGCACCACTTCGCCGTTGAACAGACCAAACTCCAGCTTGAAGTCGACCAGAATCAAACCTGCGTCATCAAACAGTTTGCTCAGCACATCATTGGCTTTAAAGGTCAGCTCTTGCATGCGTGCCAGATTCGCTTTGCTCACCCAGCCGAAGGTTTCGCAATAGGATTCGTTGACCATCGGGTCGTGTTTGGCGTCATCTTTCAGGAAGAGATCAAACAGCGGTGGATTGAGCACAATGCCCTCTTCCACACCCAGACGTTTTACCAGCGATCCTGCCGCTCGGTTGCGCACCACGCACTCCACCGGCACCATCTCCAGCTTTTTCACCAGCGCTTCGTTATCTGACAGCAGCGCTTCCATCTGGGTCGGAATGCCCGCTTCCTGCAATTTGGTCATGATGAAATGGTTAAACTTGTTGTTTACCATTCCTTTGCGATCAAACTGCTCGATTCGTGCACCGTCTCCTGCTGACGTATCGTTGCGGAATTCAAGTACCAGCAGATCCGGATTATCGGTGCTGTATACGGTTTTCGCTTTACCGCGATACAACTCAGCTCGCTTTTGCATCTTGTTAACTCCAAACATGAAAGAACCCGTGTTCAGCGGTGTTTCACCGCGCGCCGATTGCGTGACGCAATCGTTTACTTCGCCGGGCGCTATTATGCCAAATCCAAAACAAAAAGGCCGGAGAATCTCCGGCCCTTTGGCAATTTATTTCAGCGCACCTTGAATCACCTGCACCAGCGCGTCGTTCTGCGCCTGGGTTAGCACGTGACCTTTCGGATCGATGAACTGCAGACTGCTGCGGTTATCCAGATCGCCAACCTGCAACTTGTAATCGCCGTTTGGCAGTTCTGGATCTTTGGCGCCAATCTGATCCCACACGCCGCTGCCCGGCTGTTTGTAGGTCACTTTCAGGCTGCCCTGCGAACGGTTGTCATCTGTGATTTCCATGCCCACGCGTTTCAGCGCCGCAGGCAAACGCTGCCAGGTGACGTTAAACGGTGCGCGCAGAATCAACAGCGGTAAACCGGTGTCATCCGCGCCGCTCTGCACATCAATCTGTCCGGTGGCACGGTTGGCCGCCGCATCCTGGCTGGCAGAATCAACTTTATCCAGACCGGTGCTGATGTCGTTCAACATCTGGCCGGTATAGCGTTGAATCTGTGCCGGAGAAGTAACGGCTTGACCAGACTGCTGCAGTTCCAGCAAACGTACGGTCAGCACTTGCTGATAGCTCTGATTCTGCACGCTGATCTGATAGCGACCGCGATACTGGTTATCTTCGTCAGCACGGTTCCACTGCACCCAATCGGTGGTCAGCTGTTGCGAAGCGTCATCACGCTGGGCAATCGGGAACTTGTAAGACTGAATCACACCCACAACCTGCGACCAGATAGAACCGCGGCTGCTTTCCACGGCCAGCACGCCCGTGTTACCGGTGAACTGCGCACGCGTGCCGTTCAGCAGCGCCAGCGGCTGGGCTGGCGGACGAATATCCAGCTCTTTGCCAACCGCGCCTTTCGCCACGCTGTGCGGAACATCGTAATCGCCATTCTGCAACGGCAGAATCATGCCCGCGGGTGCTTTTAAATCATGCAGCTCAGGCGCCTGCAGGTAAGATTCATCCCCGCTGACCTGGCGCTTATAACGCTGATCGTTGGAACACGCTGTGAGCAGCATCAGGGTGGAAAGGCCCACTACCGTTGCCAGCGTCGAGCGCTTAACTGAATAACTCATTGATTCTCCCTAAATTATCGCAGACCTGCTTTAATCAGCGCTTGCGCCGTTTTCGTCTGACCGGCTTCGGTCAGTGGCGTCATTGGCAAGCGCAGCGTGTCATCCGCGATTAATCCTAGCTGTTTTGCTGCCCATTTCACCGGGATTGGATTGGGTTCACAGAAAAGCGTCTGGTGCAGGTGCATCAGACGCTGATTCAGGCGACGCGCTTCGGCGAATTTGCCCTGTTGCGCTAAGGCACAGAGTTCAACCATTTCACGCGCTGCAATGTTAGCCGTGACCGAAATTACGCCTTTGCCGCCCAGTTGCATGGAGTCCAGCGCCGTAGCGTCATCGCCGCTGACGATGATGAACTCATCATTAACCAGCTCTTGGATCTGTGAGACACGCGATAAGTTCCCGGTGGCCTCTTTGATTCCGATAATATTTTTAATTTCGGCCAAGCGCGCGACGGTTTCCGGCAGCATGTCGCAACCGGTACGCGAAGGAACGTTATACAGCATCTGCGGCAGATCGGTACTTTCCGCAATAGCTTTAAAGTGCTGGAACAGACCTTCCTGCGTCGGACGGTTGTAATAAGGCGTGACCGTTAAACAGCCCACCACACCGCTGCCGGTAAAGCGTTTGGTCAGAGAGATGCCTTCAGCCGTGGCATTTGCGCCGGTGCCGGCTATAACCGGAATACGGCCATCCGCCAGTTCCAGGGTTTGCATAACCACATCACCGTGCTCGTCATGGCTGAGCGTGGCTGATTCGCCGGTGGTGCCAACAGAAACAATCGCCGCGGTGCCGCTGGCAACATGATAATCAATCAGTTTTTTCAAACTTTCGCGGCAGACATTACCTTTTTCATTCATTGGCGTAATGAGCGCAACAATACTTCCGGTGAACATGGGCTATCCCCTCGACAAACAAGTGCCTCATGTTACGTTTTACATTGAAAGAAAAGCAAGCGAGCCACGCCATTCCCGCGCTTGTCAGCAGTTTTTTTTATGTTTACCTTATAGTTATTAGCGAACGTACAGGAAATGCCATTTTGTCGCAGTCACAGCCTCACCATCTGGTGATCACCGCACTGGGCGTTGATCGTCCGGGTATCGTCAATACCATCACCCGTCACGTCAGCAGCTGCGGCTGCAATATCGAGGACAGCCGTTTAGCAATGCTGGGCGATGAGTTCACTTTTATCATGCTGCTGTCCGGTAGCTGGAACGCGATCACCCTGATTGAATCAACGCTGCCGATGAAAGGTGCCGAGCTGGAGTTGCTGATTGTAATGAAGCGCACCAATGCGCGCGCCACGCCACCGATGCCCGCCACCGTATGGGTGCAAATCGAAGTGCCGGATTCACCGCATATCATTGAGCGCTTCACCGATCTGTTCGATAAACATCAGATGAACATTGCCGAACTGGTGTCCAGAATTAAACCGGCGCAGGATGGCGTGGCACCGACGCTCTATATTCAAATAACGGCGCACAGCCCGGCCAATCAGTTCAGTGCGCCCATCGAGCAGGCTTTCAATCAGCTGTGCGAAGAACTGCATGCACAAGGCTCAATTCGTCTTTATAGTGTCACCGACGATGCTAACAGCACCGTTTAATCAGGCTCCGGGTTATTTCGCCACACACTCTGCCGCTGCGGCAAACCGTGTGGTGAAATAACCCTGACGGTAAACACCACCTGGCACTTTTGCTCTTGATGGTGTATTACCCACAGCATGTAAAAAAATGGAGAGTTGTGATGAATCCACTGAAAGCCGGTGATACCGCACCGAAATTTAGTTTGCCCGATCAAGACGGCGAACAAGTAAATTTGGCCGACTTCCAGGGACAGCGCGTTCTGGTCTATTTCTATCCGAAAGCCATGACGCCGGGTTGCACCGTGCAGGCTTGCGGTCTGCGCGACAACATGGATGAGTTGAAAACTGAGGGCGTTGTTGTGCTGGGTATCAGCACCGACAAAGCGGAGAAGCTGTCACGCTTTGCCGATAAAGAGCTGCTGAACTTCACGCTGTTATCGGATGAAGATCATCAGGTGTGCGAGCAGTTTGGCGTCTGGGGCGAGAAAACCTTTATGGGCAAAACCTATGACGGCATTCACCGCATCAGCTTCCTGATTGATGCCAACGGCAAAGTTGAGAAAGTGTTCGACGATTTCAAAACCTCCAATCACCACGACATCGTGCTGGATTATCTGAAGTCAGCCTGAGGTAAACGGGTGCGCAGGCCGCACCCGGAGCGTTAATGCGTAATGCTGCTGACCAACGCATCCTGACCGGAGATCATCACGCAGTTGCGTCCGGCATTTTTCGCCTGATAAAGCGCGGCATCGGCCTGCTTGAGGCTCTGCTCCTGCGAACCACTTTCCGGCTGCCAGTCGGCAATGCCCACCGACAGCGTGACATTGCCAACCTGATCAATCCAGTTTTCTGCAATGCTGATGCGCACGCGCTCGGCCAGAATGCGTGCGTCTTCCACCGACGTCGCAGGCAGCAACATCAGGAACTCTTCCCCGCCGTTACGGCACACCACATCGGTTTGACGGGCGCTGCTGCGTAAGGTTCGCGCCACATGTTTAATCACCTCATCGCCGACGTCATGACCGAAGGTATCGTTGACCCGTTTGAAGTGATCGATATCCAGCGCCAGCACCGAGAACGGTTGGCGCATGGTGGCGAAGTAGTCGAGCACCGCGCTCAGGCCTCGACGGTTAAGCAGATTGGTCATGGGATCGCTCTGCACTTCCGATTTCAGGCGACCAATCTTATCCTGCACTAAACCAATACCTGTGAGCAGCGCGCGTTTGACCTGCGCCGCTTCGAAATACCAGGCGCGAATGCCGCCAATCTCGTTCGACACGCCCTGGGAATCCATCTGGCTGGCTTTGCGCGCCAGTTGCCACAGCGGCAGCGCAATCAGACGCGCCAGAATCACCGCCACCAGCAAGGTCAGCAGCGCAAATGGCACCGAGTTTTTCAACACTTTGAGCAGCAAGCCGGTGAGCGGCGCCAGCGTCACATCGGTGGGTTTCAACGCCACCACCATCCAGCCGGTGGTGGGCACGATGGCGTAACCGGCCAGCTTAGGCACGTTCTCTTCCGTCAGTTGCACTTCACCGTTGGTTTTCTCCTCGCGCTGGCGATCGCTAACGATGCCCGGCACGCTTTTACCAATCAGCTGGGTATTCTGGTGGTACAGCACCTGATTATTGCGATCCAGCACGTAAACATGCGTGCCATCGCGATAGAACTGCTCGCCGAGCAGCGCATTAAGGATGCTTTTCTTCTTCAGATAGATGGTGCCGCCGACGTAGCCAAGGTAACGTCCGTCTTTGCTCCAGATCGGCCAGGAGACAAACACAATCAAATTATTGGCGGCGGAGATGCTGGGTTTGCTGACCATCGGCTGACGCTGCGCCAGCGCTTCACGCGAAGCCTGGCTGGTGAGCTGCATGCCTTTCAGCATCAGCGATTCGGGTGAAATGGCTTTCACGATGCCGTTGCTGTCCACCACCGCCACCGAGTTAAAGCTATTAGTTTGCTCACGCAGGCGATTGACTTCCTGCTGCGCCAAATCGGCATCATCAAAATCATTGCCCAGCTGCGTCGCGCTGTAGTGCAGCTGCGACTGAGCCAGCTGAAAGAAGACCTCCGTCGTCGCCGCCAGTTTGGTGGCGTAAGCGCGATTGGCTTCGAGGGTGCTTTCGATCAGGACCATACGTTGTACGCGCCAGGTGGCGTACAGCGTGTTGGCAAGTGTGATGACGATGCTGGTGATCGCCAACAGCGCGATCAGCGTGCGCAGGTCAGTTTTTGGCCGCAGGCGCGTTAGCATAGCGCACCGACCTTAGTGAATAGATTCATCGATATGTGTGCCTGACAGTCTTGTTATAGTTGGATGCACTTGCCCTGGTGAGCTAACGGGCGATTGTACACCCACAACGCAAATTGAGCACGAAGCATCCTGTCAGCCACACACAATTCTTTCTCTACGCTGGCGCTAATCGATCAAACCGTTGGCATCGTAAAACGGCCACGGACCGGGATAATCGCCGATAGCACACAAATGCGTGCTCATGCCCTGCTGCGCATGCCAGCGATGCAGCAGAAAACCGGGCGGCTCCAGCACAAAATTCGCCGGTGCATTTTCCGCGAGATCAAACGCCACCTGATGCGATACACCCGGCGCCACGCACGCCAGCGTACCGGCAAAACGCGCCTGCACCGAGCGGTGCAGATGACCGCTCAGCACGCGTTCCACCTGTGGATGGCGCTGGATAATCGCCGCCAGCGCCGCCGGATTGCGCAGCGGCTGGTTATCCATATGTTCGATGCCGCAAAGAAACGGCGGATGATGCAGCATCACCAGCGTCGGCAACTGCGGCTGGCGCTGCAACTGCTCATCAAGCCAGCGCAGCTGCGCTTCATCCACATAGCCCCATGGCTGCTGCGGCACGCTGGAATCGAGCGCCAGCAGCTGCACGCCTTTCACCTGCATCTGCCAGTTCAGGGTTGCTCCGTGCTGCAGATAGTGATGATCCGGAAACGCCGCACGCAGCGCCTGGCGATCGTCGTGGTTGCCCGGCATCAGCAGAAACGGCAGCTGCAGTTGGCGCAGCGCCTGCTTTAACGTTTGATACTCTGCCGCGGTGCCGAAATCGACCAGATCGCCGGTAATCACCACCATGTCGGGGCGCGGCGCAAGGCGGTTTAGCGTCTCAATCACCCGCAGTAGCGCGGCTTGAGTGTCGACTTTTTTGTAGGATAAACGGCCGTTGGCCTTGATGTGTAAATCGCTGATTTGCGCGATGAGCGTCATTGCTTCAGACACGAATTTTTTCCTTTGGATGTTTAAGCGCGGCGGTCGCCATTTATGGCAACCGGGCCAATTAAGAAAACTGCAGCGCGGCGTCCTGCGCCAGCGTCCAGCTCACCGCTTGTCCGGCATGCCAGGTTTCACGCGCGTGGCGATCCACCTGAATGGGCGTCGCCAGCCCGATGTCGATCATCAACCGCTGCGACGCGCCCAGAAAAGTGCTGGCAACAATAAAACCCTGGCGCGGATAACGCTCATCGCTGGCCAGCAGTACATCTTCCGGGCGGCAAAAGCGCTGCGGATGGCCGCGCGTATCCACATCTACGCAGTTAATCGCACCCACAAAATCGGCGACAAATTTTGACGCCGGATGCTGATAAATTTTCTGCGGCGTATCGATCTGCACCAAACGTCCCTGCTCCATCACCGCAATACGGTCGCCGAGCGCCATCGCTTCCTGCTGATCGTGCGTCACGTAAACGGCGGTGATCGCCAGCTTCTTCAGTAGCGCGCCGATCTCCAGACGCAGACGATCGCGCAGGCGCGCATCCAGCGCCGCCAGCGGCTCATCAAACAGCAGCACTTTGGGCCGCGCGGCTAACGCGCGCGCCAGCGCCACACGCTGCTTCTGGCCGCCGGAGAGTTTGTCGATGCTACGCTGCGCCAGCGCGGTGAGATCCACCAGCGCCAGCATCTCCTGTACGCGCGCTTCCCGTTCGGCACGCGCCACGCCCTGCACTTTCAGGCCGTACGCTACGTTTCCCGCCACATTGAGATTCGGAAACAGCGCGTAGTTCTGGAACACCATGCCGACGTTGCGTTTTTCAATCGGTAAGGCGGTAACGTTGCGATCGTCAAACCACACTTCGCCGCCGACATCGCAGCTCTCCAGCCCGCTGATAATGCGCAGCGTGGTGGTTTTGCCGCAGCCGGACGGCCCCAGCAGCACCAGCGTTTCGCCGGCATGGACAGTAAGATCGAGCGGTTGCAGCGCCTGATGATGATTAAAATGACGTGCGCAGCCGCGCAGCGTCACGGTAACGGCCGCAGGGTTCATGCTGCCTCCTTGTGTTGGCGCGAAACCGCGCGGTTAAGCCAGTGATTCACGGCATTGAGCATCAGCAGCAGCGGCAGAATCATCAGAATGAAAATCAGCGTGTAGGCGGAACCCACTTCCAGCCGCATTGAGGCATAGCTGTCGGCAAGGCCAACCGGCAAGGTTTTGGTCAGCGGCGTGTGCAGCATCCATGTAATGTTAAATTCACCCACCGACAGCGTGATCACCATAAACGCGCCAGCAAGAATGCCGTTGCGGCAGTTCGGCACCACCACGGTAAAGAAGCGCTGCCACCAGCTGGCGCCGAGGCTGGCCGATGCTTCTTCCAGGCGCGGCATATCCACCGCCTGCATCACCGCCAGCACCGGCCGCATCATAAACGGCAAGGTAAACAGCACGTGACCAATCAGGATGAACAGCCAGCTGTCACGCAGGCCGGAAAACTGGCCGTAGAGCAGAATGATGCCAAGCGCGGTTGCCAGACCGGGCAGCGCCACCGGCAGCATCAAGCACTCTTCAATACGCGCCGCCCAGCGGCCCGGCGCTTTCAGCAATCCCCACGCAGCGGGAACGCCAATCACCAAGGTAACCAGCAGGCAGAACAGCGCGATCAGCAGCGACAGCCAGAAAGTATCGGCGTACATCAGCCACACTTGCTCCACCCACTTCAGCGTGAAGCCGCTGCGCAGGCCGATGAAATAGTTATTGGTGACGCCCGCCAGCATCGACAGCACCACCGGCACGATCATAAACAGCGCGGTGATGGCGGTGATCAGCAGTTGCAGGCTAAACAGTCCACGACGTTTCATGATTGCGCCTCCTTAGCCTGCGCCAGACGGCGCGCCAGCATCAGCGCCAGCCAGGCGAATCCGCCCATCAACACTGACAGCGCGGCGGCGGTGGCGAAGTTGGCGTAGTTGGTGAACTCGCCGTAAATGGTCAGCGGTAGCACCGCCAAATCGGTGCCGAGCGTAAAGGCGGTGCCAAAAGCGCCCATGCTGGTAGCGAAGCACAGCGCGCCGGTGGAGAGCAGCGCCGGTTGCAGGCCGGGCACAATCACATCCCAGGTGATGCGCCACTGGCTGGCGCCGAGCGAACGCGCCGCTTCTTCCAGCGAGCGATCGAGTTTTTCACTGGCTGCTACCAGCGTGACGATGGCGCGCGGCAGCGAGAAATAGAGGTAACCGATAAACAGACCCGCCAGCGAATAGGCCAGCGTCCAGCGCTCATGCAGCAAACTCATACTGATTTGCGCCAGCAATCCCTGACGTCCAGCCAGCATCACCACCAGAAAACCCACCACCACGCCGGGAAACGCCAGCGGAAAGGTCAGCAACGCCAGCAAGGTGCCGCGCCCGGCAAAGCGCTGGCGTGCCAGAAAGCAGCCGACGATAGCGGCGATGAGTAACGTCACCAGCGTCACCGCCAGCGACAGCAGCACGGTGTTCAGCAGGCTCAGCAGATAGTGCGGCTGCGTGATCACCGTCCAGTAACCGCTGTGCTGGGTGCTGCGATCGTCCTGCATGCCGATTTGCAGCAGGCGGGCAAACGGCAGCAGCCAGAAAGCACAGAAGAACAGCAGCGCGGGCAGCGTCAGCCACAACCAGCGGCTGCCCGGTTGCGTAGGTATCTGGCGGCGCGAGGCCGCCAGCGTGTCAGCCATCGACATTAACGCATCTCGCTCAGGTATTTCGCAGAGAAGGCCTTCTGCGCATCGGCCATCTGCTGATAGTTCACGGTGTGCGCACGCGCATAATCGCTGTCTGGCAGGAAGAATTTCTTCGCGTCAGCGGACATCGCCGAGGTGCGTACCGGACGCAGGAAGGCATTGGCCCAAATCGCCTGACCTTTATCCGACAACACGTAGTCGATCACTTTCTTGCCGTTGTCTGCGTGCGGCGCGTTCTTCACCAGGCTGATGACGTACGGCACCGTAACCGTGCCCTCTTTCGGGATCACAAAGGCGACATTGGCGTGATCTTTATATTTCGCACGGTAGGCGTTGAAGTCGTAGTCGAGCAGGATCGGAATCTCACCGGAGATCAGGCGCGCGTAGGCGGTCTGCTTCGGTACGATCGGCTGGTTAGCCTGGAGTTTTTTGAACCATGTCAGCGCGGGTGTAAAGTCCTGCATGTTGCCGCCCTTCGCCTGGTTGACCGCCACGGCCGCCACGTAACCGACAAAGGCGCTAGCCGGATCGAGGTAGCCAATCATGCCTTTGTATTCAGGCTTCAGCAGATCGTCCCAGGATTGCGGCACCGGTGCGCCGCCCAGCGCATCAAGGTTTACCATAAAGCCCATGGTGCCGGAGTGCAGCGCCACCCATTTGCCGTCGGGATCTTTCATTCCGGCTGGGATCTCGTCCCAATGCGCGGGCTTATAGGCGCTGATGACACCGGCGCTATCCGCCTGGATGCCAAAACTGACACCGTAATACACCACATCTGCCACCGGATTGCCCTGCTCCGCCACCAGCTGCGCCAGCGCCTGGCCGGAGTTTTTATTGTCCTGCGGCACCTGAATGCCAGTGTCTTTAGCAATAGCGTTAAGCTGGGTTCCCCAGTCCGCCCATTCGGGAGGACAGTTGTAGCAAATCGCCGTATCGGCGGCCTGCGCCAGCGAACTGAACAGCGAACCGGCGGTGAGTGCGAGCGCCCCGGCAATCATTGTGACTTTTTTCATGATGGTTCCCTGATAGTGGCAATGGAAGAAAAAGAGGTTGCTGGCGCGGCGATACTGGCGCCGAGCCTTAATCGATGTGGCAGCACGCGCGTGCCGCGGCTGGCTTGTTGTAACAGCATGTCGATCGCACCGGCGCCGAGCATGTCAGCTGGCTGGCTTACGCTCGCCAGCGACGGCGCGATGTGCTCGCCGATATCGATGCCATCAAAACCCATCACCGACAGCTGCTGCGGAATGCGCACTCCGGCGCGCGCCGCCGCACCAATCAGGCTGATGGCGAGCAGATCGTTGGTGCAGATCACCGCGCTGAGCGGCGTGTCGCCACTCAGCTGCGGCTGCAGCAGCGCGAAATCAGATTGGGTATGGCTGGGCATTTCGAGTACCGGCAGCGCGCGCAATCCGGCCTGCTGCATGGCATCGCAATAGCCCTGATAGCGCAGACGGGCGCGATCCGATTGCAGCATGGGACCGGCCACCATACCGATGTGGCGATGGCCGAGCTGCAGCAGGTGTTCGGTGGCTTGCTGCATCGCCTGGCGGTTATCGACGCAAATTGCGGGCCAGTGCGTGACCTGCGGCACGTTATGCGTCAGAACAAACGGCATGCTGGCTTGATGCAGCGTATGCAGGATGGCGCTGTTGTCGGCGTCGGCGACGGTAAGAACCAAACCGGCAACGCGCTGGTTCAGCATGTGCTCCACCATCGCCGCTTCCCGCTCGGGCTGATAATCGCTGGTTGCCACCAGCAGACCGTAACCGGCGGCACGCGCCTGACGCTCCATCGCTTGCAGTTGACGGGCGAAAATCGGATTCAGCAGCGACGGCAGCAGCACGCCGAAGGTGGTTGAACTTTGGGTACGCAGTTGGCGAGCAATGTGATTGGGGCGAAAGCCGAGCTGCTCAGAGGCGCTCAACACCTTTTCCAGCGTGTCAGCTCGCAGCAGATGCGGATCAGAGAATGCGCGGGCGGCGGTAGCGCGAGAAACGCCAGCCAGTTTGGCCACGCTGATTAAATCGGACATGTTCGCCTCGTAAAGTGCCAATGAGATCGATCTCATTGGCGCTTAAAGTAGCGGCGAACTGTGACAGCAACATCGCGGATAAATGACAGCGGGATGACAGCAGCGCGAACTGCTGTCAGGCAGAAATCAGAGCATCAGGAAGGCGTAACCTTCGTTCTGCAGCGACGCCACGGTGGTGCCGCTCGACAGCGTGTGGGTGACGCGCGTATCGATCCAGTTGCGCTCCAGCTGATGGAAAGCCACCGACTGATCGCAAATGGTCACCTTCACGCCAGCTTTTTTCAACTCATCAATCAGCTTGAGATTGGGGTTATCGGTGCCGTAGGTTTTGCGGAATTGCTCATTATTCAACGCCGCAGGAACCGCATCGCTGTTAATCGAGACCACAAATTTCAGCTGATCGAGCGGTACGCCCGCCGCGTAATAGAGGTTGGTGACGCGTGCCACGCGCTCCAGCCCAAGGTTCGGCTGACGCACATCGCCTTCATTACGGTTGATCTGGAAGACGATTTTATTGCTCAACCCTGGCGTGGTGGCCGGATTGTAGTCCGGCACATTCACAAAGTGGATTTTGCCGTAACCTTCGATCGCCGGCGTGCTCCAGAAATCAGCCGGTTCACTTTTCTTGTCAGCAAATTTGTCGCTAACCTTGTCGACCAAATCGGGGAGCTGTAATACATTGCCGCCGACAAACCCTGCCAGAGCCGCAATAACGATATAGGATGCTGGATGCATTTCACTTCTCCTGTGCCTGAAATTTACATCTGTAAGAGTGCATAACCTTGATTTTCCAGCGTCGACACGGTGGTCGGGCTGGAGAGTGCATGAATCACCGATGGGTCAATCCACGCTCTCGGGAAGTGATGGAACGCCACCGACTGATCGCATACGGAAACCTTCACGCCCAACTTATTCAGTGCGCCGATCAGCGCCAGATTGGGGTTGTCCGCCTGGTAGAACTGCTGGAAATGCGCGTTATCCAGCATCGCTGGCGTGGCATCACCGGTGACCGATACCACAAAGTGCAGGTCGTCAGCGGGCACGCCCGAAGCGATATAGAGATTGACCACGCGCGCTACGCGCTCCAGTCCAAGATTTGGGCGCGTCATCTCCCCTTCACTGCGGGTAATTTGAAACACCACTTTGTTGCTTAAACCGACCACCGGTTTGAAAGCCGCATCCGGTTCGTAATGGATTTTGCCGTAGCCGTCGACGGCGGGCGTGCTCCAGAAGCCGTCGGGATCGGTGGGTGCAGAGGAAAAATGGCTGACAACACGCTGATACAGGTCATCACCTTTACTCACGGTGGCGCCAACAAAGCCACCGACAATTGCGATAAGGGCGTATGAAACTACAGAACGCATAAAAACTCTCCGGCTTACACTGCGCGTCAATTCACAGTCCGTTTGAATAAAGTGCCTTATCTATACCACAGCGTGAGCAAGGCAAAAGTCCTGTAGTGACGGGCTGTCCGGCGTTTTCATTGCGTGAAAAATAATTAGCAAGGTTAATTGAAAAAGGGTTTCGATTGTCGCTTTGGCAGGAGTTGAGAAATGCGTGGCCGTGAAATTGTGATCCTAATACAGAGGGAATAAGTTTACGTGCGTTTAAAATCCGTCCGATGATAACTGTGTAGAATGCTCTGTGCGTCGTCTTCACGATTAAAAACACTGATGGATAAAGCGGGCCAACACCGCTGATTTGCCGCCGCTTTTCAGAGTAAACCTGGAAAAGTTCATGCCAAATTCAATAATTTTGAGCAACTTTACGTAACTTTAACTTCTGCGGATAAAGAAGCCTGTTTAAATCGCGGCGTGCTATTCAATTTTTTGCTGCAATTTCGTCATGCTGTAACCCTTTTTTCATTTAAAGCTCATGAATCTTCATCGTTTGCTTGTCGCCGCAGTCTGGTTAAGATAGAGCGCGTTCCGCAAAGGGAAAAATAGTGCAGAACATTTGAACCACTTACCTGTCCAATTTTGGGTGACATTTACAGGATCAAGGCATGTTTAATCGGTTGAAAAAATCAGTGCTGGCGGCCCTTATTCCTACGCTGCTGCTGACGCCTGCGCTGAGTGCGCGCGCTGACGTTAGTGATACGCTGCCCGACATGGGCACCACAGCAGGTTCAACGCTTTCGATTAATCAGGAACTGCAGATGGGCGACTTCTACGTGCGCCAGCTGCGCGCCAGTGCGCCTCTGATCAACGACCCGCTGTTGAATCAATACATTAACGAGCTTGGTCAGCGACTGGTGGCGCATGCCAACTCGGTGCGCACGCCGTTCCACTTCTTTTTGATCCAGAACGACGAACTCAACGCCTTCGCCTTCTTTGGCGGCAACGTGGTGCTGCATTCATCGCTGTTCCGCTATACCGATAACGAAAGCCAGCTGGCGTCGGTGATGGCGCACGAAATCTCGCACGTCACGCAGCGCCATCTGGCGCGCGCCATGGAAGAGCAGCGACGCACTGCGCCGCTGACCTGGGTCGGCGCATTGGGATCGATTCTGCTGGCAATGGCCAGCCCGCAAGCCGGCATGGCGGCGTTGACCGGTACGCTGGCGGGTGCGCAGCAAGGCATTATCAGCTTTACCCAGGGCAACGAGCAGGAAGCCGACCGCATCGGTATTCAGGTGCTGCAACGCGCCGGATTCGATCCGCAAGCGATGCCGACTTTCTTGCAGAAGCTGGCGGATCAGAGCCGCTTCTCCTCCAAGCCGCCGGAAATTTTGCTGACGCACCCGTTACCCGACAGTCGCCTTGCCGATGCGCGTAACCGCGCCAACCAGATGCGTCCGGTGGTGGTGCAATCGTCGCAGGATTTCTACATGGCGAAAGTGCGCTCGCTCGGCATGTACGCCACTGGCCGCAATCAGCTAACTGATGACCTGCTGAACGAATACGCCAAAGGCAACGTGCGCGAGCAGCAGGCGGCGCAGTACGGCAAAGCGATACAGTTCCTGCAGGCCAAAAGCTTTGATAGCGCCAAACGGGTGATCGCCCCGCTGCTGGCGAAGCAGCCGGATAACGTCTGGTTCCTTGATATCATGACCGATATCGACATCGGCCTGAATCAGCCGCAGCAGGCGATCGCCATGCTGAGCAGCGCCAAAGGCAGCAGCAGCAATCCGGTGTTGCAGTTGAATCTGGCTAATGCCTATGTCGAAGCGAAGCAGCCCGCCAACGCCAGCCGCATCCTCAATCGCTACACCTTTGCCCATCCAGACGATGTTAACGCCTTTGATCTGCTGGCGCAGGCCTCTGCGGCACAGGGTTTGCGCGATGAAGAACTTTCGGCGCGCGCGGAAGGTTTGGCGCTCAACGGTCAGCTCGATCAGGCGATCTCCACCTTGAGCAGCGCCAGCGCGCAGGTGCCGCTCGGCAGCCTGAAACAAGCGCGCTATGACGCACGTATCGACCAGTTCCGTGAACTGCAGAAGCGTTTTAAGGTTTATCAAAAAGGATAAGAAGATGGTCAGCATTTATCACAACCCGCGCTGCAGCAAGAGCCGCGAAACGCTGGCGCTGTTGCAGGAGCGAGGTATCGAGCCCGATGTGGTGCTTTATCTTGAGACGCCGCCCGATGTCCCCACGCTAAAACGTCTGTTGAAACAGCTCGGCATGCACAGCGCGCGCGAACTGATGCGGCGTAAAGAGGATTTGTATCAAGAGTTGGCTTTAGCGGATAGCGCGTTAAGCGAGGTTCAGCTGCTGCAGGCGATGGTGGATCATCCGAAACTGATTGAACGCCCGATTGTGATCAAGGGCGAACAGGCGCGTATTGGTCGTCCACCCGAAGCGGTGCTGGAGATTATCTAAAGCTCCAGCGCTTCTTTAACAAAAGGAATGGTGAGTTTGCGCTGGGCGCTGATGGAGGCGCGATCGAGACGATCCAGCGTATCAAACAGCGTGCGCATCTCACGGTCGAGGCGTTTCAACAGGAAGCGCCCGACATCTTCCGGCAACTCAAAACCACGCAATCCGGCACGCAGCTGCATCGCCTGTAATTTGTCGTCATCAGAAAGCGGCTGCAAACGGTAAATCTGTCCCCAGTCGAGACGTGAAGCCAGATCCGGTAAGCCGAGATTGAGCTGGCGCGGCGGTCGATCGCCGGTAATCAGCAAACGCGTTTTACCGATTTCCAGAATACGATTGTAGAGATCAAAGATCGCCATTTCCCACTCCGGATCGCCCGCGATGCACTCGATATTATCGATGCACACCAGCGCCAGATTCTCCATGCCTTCCAGGACTTCCGGCACAAACCAGGTGCGCTTATCCAGCGGCACATAGCCCACCGCTTCGCCGAGCGCCGAGAGTTCCGCACAGGCGGCATGCAGCAGATGACTGCGGCCACCGCCTTCGCGCGACCAGAAATAGAGATAGCTACCGTGTTGCTGAGAGAGTGCGCCTTGCAGCGCCGCCAGCAGAGACGTGTTTTCCCCCGGCCAGAAACTGGCGAAGGTTTCATCATCGGGTAAATAGAGTGGCAATGAGAGCTGTGCCGGCGTGTTCAGAAGTACCTCAACGGATGAGCGGGCAGAAAACCGCGCAAGTTTATCACGATCTTTGCCGGAGATGAACCGGGCTTCCCTGCCCGGCTTGCAGCCTTAACTTTCGCGCTTCTCTTCAGCGTCCAGCACCACCTCTTCCGGGCGCAATACGCTGATTAAACGGAAGATCAGCGCCAGACCCACGCCTACAATAGTCGCCAACGCCATGCCTTTCAGCTCGGCCGCGCCGATATGCACTTTGGCACCGCTCACGCCGATGATCAGGATCACCGAGGTCAGGATCAGGTTCTGCGCTTTGTTGTAATCCACTTTAGACTCGATCAGCACACGAATACCGGACGCGCCAATCACACCGTATAGCAACAGCGATACGCCGCCCATCACCGGCACAGGAACCGCCTGAATCGCCGCCGCCAGCTTGCCGACGCACGAGAGCAGAATGGCAAAGATCGCCGCGCCGCCAATTACCCAGGTGCTGTACACGCGGGTAATCGCCATTACACCGATGTTCTCGCCGTAAGTGGTGTTCGGCGTGGAGCCGAAGAAACCGGAGATCATGGTGGATAAACCGTTAGCGAACATCGAGCGGTGCAGACCCGGATCGCGGATCAGATCTTTCTTCACGATATTCGCGGTGACCACCAAGTGACCCACGTGCTCGGCAATCACCACCAGTGCGGCTGGCAGAATGGTCAGCATCGCCACCCATTCAAAACGCGGCGTGTAGAAGGTTGGCAGCGCAAACCACGGCGCATTTTCCACCGCGGTCCAGTCCACAATGCCCATCGCGTAAGAGAGCGCATAGCCGACCAACACGCCGACTAAAATCGGGATGATGGCGAGGAAACCACGGAACAGCACCGAACCAAACACGGTGACCGCCAGCGTCACCATCGAGATGATTACGGTTTTGCTGTCTGGCGATGTGCCGTCAGCAGGCAGTAAGCCGGCCATATTCGCCGCCACGCCCGCCAGTTCCAGACCGATAACCGCGACAATCGCGCCCATCGCTGCCGGTGGGAACATCACGTCCAGCCAGCCGGTACCGGCTTTCTTGACGATTAGCGCCACAATACAGAACAGCAAACCGCAGAGAATAAAGCCGCCCAGCGCCACTTCATAACCCAGCGGCAACAGCAGCAGCACCGGCGAAATAAAGGCAAAGCTCGAACCGAGATAAGCCGGGATTTTGCCCTTACAGATAAACAGATAGAGCAATGTTCCAACGCCGTTAAACAGCAACACCGTGGCCGGGTTGATGTGGAACAGAATCGGCACCAGCACGGTTGCGCCGAACATGGCGAACAGATGCTGTAAGCTGAGTGGGATGGTTTGTAACAGCGGTGGGCGTTCGCTAACGCCGATTGCACGACGAGTCATTATTATCCCCTATCCTCTTCGTTCTTCGAGCCATGGCTGCGTTGGCTGCTCTCGTTCACCCGAATCACTTACTTAAGTAAGCTCATCGGGATGAACTCGTTTGCCGCCTTGCCCTGGCTCGAATAACTCGAGGATGACAATGTTGTGTTTTTGCCAAAAAAAAGCCGACTCTCTGGCCGGCTGGTTTCTTTTATTTGGTTCCGAAAATCTTGTCCCCGGCATCGCCGAGTCCAGGAATGATGTAGCCCTTCTCGTTCAATCCCTGATCGATAGATGCGGTGTAAAGCTCCACATCCGGATGCGCTTTCTCCAGCGCGGCAATACCTTCAGGTGCGGCCACCAGCACCAGCACTTTAATGCTGGTACAACCGGCTTTTTTCAGCAGATCGATGGTGGCGATCATCGAACCGCCGGTTGCCAGCATCGGGTCGACCACCAGCGCCAGGCGCTCTTCGATGTTCGAAACCAGCTTCTGGAAATAAGGAACCGGCTCCAGCGTCTCTTCATCACGATACACGCCCACCACGCTGATGCGCGCGCTGGGAACGTGCTCAAGCACGCCTTCCATCATGCCAAGACCCGCACGCAGAATCGGAACCACGGTGATTTTTTTACCTTTGATCTGATCGATTTCAACCGGACCATTCCAGCCTTCGATGGTGACACGCTCGGTTTCCAGATCGGCGGTGGCTTCATAGGTCAGCAAGCTGCCCACTTCCGAGGCTAGCTCGCGGAAACGCTTGGTGCTGATATCATGCTCACGCATCAGGCCCAGTTTATGTTTGACCAGCGGGTGTTTGACTTCCACGATCTTCATGATTGTTCTCCCGGAATTGAGTTGAGCTAAAAAAAAATCGCCGGATTATACCGCCTTTTCGCTGCTGCGCCACTTGTCATCGGTCAATAGCCTGCCTCATCTAAGGATTGGCGAAAATCTGAGGCGATGCAAAGGCAGCATGAGATGGGACTCGCAAACGTTTGCCTGCGCTGTTAGAATTGCCGCGCTTAATTTTTGCCACCAACCGCAACTCGCGTGGGGATTCCGCAGTGACCGACAAAACCTCTCTCAGCTACAAAGACGCCGGTGTTGATATCGATGCTGGTAACGATCTGGTTGACCGTATCAAAGGCGTAGTGAAAAAAACCCGCCGCCCGGAAGTCATGGGTGGATTGGGCGGATTCGGCGCGCTCTGTGCGCTGCCGCAGAAGTACCGCGAGCCGGTGCTGGTCTCCGGAACCGATGGCGTCGGCACCAAGCTGCGTCTGGCGATGGATCTCAAACGCCACGACAGCATCGGCATTGATCTGGTCGCGATGTGTGTGAACGACCTAATTGTTCAGGGTGCTGAGCCGCTGTTCTTCCTCGATTATTACGCGACCGGCAAGCTGGATGTGGATACCGCGTCATCGGTGATCACCGGCATCGCCGAAGGTTGCTTGCAGTCGGGTTGTGCGCTGGTCGGCGGTGAAACCGCTGAAATGCCGGGCATGTACCACGGCGAAGATTACGACGTGGCGGGTTTCTGCGTCGGCGTGGTGGAAAAATCAGAGATCATTGACGGTTCGAAAGTGCAGGACGGCGACGTGCTGATCGCGCTGGGTTCCAGCGGCCCACACTCGAACGGTTATTCACTGGTGCGCAAGATTCTTGAAGTCAGCCAGACCGATCCGGCCACCAAACAGCTGGATGGCAAATCACTGGCCGATCACCTGCTGGCGCCAACCCGCATCTATGTGAAAAACATCCTTAGCCTGATCGAACAGGTTGATGTGCATGCGATTTCGCATCTGACCGGCGGCGGCTTCTGGGAAAACATCCCGCGCGTGTTGCCAGATAACACCCAGGCGGTGCTGGAAGAGAGCAGCTGGCAGTGGCCGTCAGTGTTCAGCTGGTTGCAGCAGGCAGGCAACGTTAGCCGTCACGAAATGTACCGCACCTTTAACTGCGGCGTGGGCATGGTGATTGCGCTGAGCCCGGCAGAAGCCGATAAAGCGGTACAGCTGATGACCGACGCGGGCGAAAAAGCGTGGAAAATCGGTGTGATTAAAGCGTCTGATTCAGAAGAGCGTGTGGTTATCAATCCATGAAAAAACTGGTTGTACTGATCTCCGGCAACGGAAGCAATCTTCAGTCCATCCTCGACGCCTGCGCAAGCGGGCGTATCAACGGCAGCGTCGCTGCCGTTTTCAGTAATAAAGCCAGCGCCTATGGTTTAACGCGCGCGCGGGAAGCCAATGTCCCGTCACATGCGTTAGCCGCCAGTGATTTTGCCGACCGCGAAGCCTTTGATCGCCAGCTGATGCAGGAGATTGATGCTTACGCGCCAGATCTGGTGGTGCTGGCCGGTTATATGCGCATCCTCAGCAGCGCTTTTGTCGCGCACTATCATGATCGTCTGGTGAATATTCATCCGTCGCTGTTGCCGAAATATCCGGGCTTACACACGCATCGTCAGGCGCTGGAAAACGGCGACGAGGAGCATGGCACCTCAGTGCATTTTGTCACTGACGAGCTGGATGGCGGACCCATTATTTTGCAAGCGCGTGTGCCGGTGTTTGCTGGCGACAGCGAAGACGAGATCAGCGCGCGCGTGCAGCATCAGGAACACGCGATCTATCCGCTGGTGATCAGCTGGTTTGTTGATGGGCGTTTGCAGATGCGTGAAGGTAAAGCATGGCTGGATGGTCAGTTATTACCGACGCAAGGCTATGCTCACGATTGAATGTTATGCATATTCCGAAGCGGCGCGATTTATCGCGCATTTCGATGGCAACATCGTGCCCATCCGGGCATTGCGCAATAAATTGCGCCGCTACAAATCGCAGACTTTTTTAACCAAATCTTCCCGTAATATAATCTTCGGTGCGCCGCGCTTTCGGTGAGGTGAAGATTCTGTCGGTTTCGTCAAACTCTACCAACTGACCGTTGTGCATAAACGCGGTGTAATCCGACACGCGTGCCGCCTGCTGCATATTGTGCGTCACCAGCACCAGTGTGAAATGCTGCTTCAGCGTGGTCATCAACTCCTCGATCACCAGCGTTGAGATCGGATCAAGTGCCGAAGTGGGCTCATCCAGCAGTAACACTTCCGGCTCGATGGCAATGGCGCGCGCAATCACCAAACGCTGCTGCTGGCCGTTAGAGAGCGTTAACGCATTCTGCCCCAGCTGATCTTTCACTTCGCCCCACAACGCCGCCGCGCGCAGCGCACGCTCACAGGCTTCATTCAGCACGCGACGATCGCGCACGCCCTGCAAGCGCAGGCCGTAAACCACGTTTTCATAGATCGATTTAGGAAACGGATTCGGCCGCTGGAACACCATGCCAATGCGGCGACGCAGCGCGGGAAGATCCTGATTCGCCTGCATCACCGCGTAATCACCGAGCAGAATCTCGCCTTCAATGCGGCAGCGATCGATCACATCATTCATGCGATTGAAACAGCGCAGCAGCGTCGATTTGCCACAGCCGGAAGGACCAATCAACGCCGTGATGCGGTTCTTCGGAATCTGCAGATCAATGTTATTCAGCGCCTGGCGTTCGCCATACCACAGCGACAGCTGATTAACGCTAAGGGCAATGTCGTAATCGGGCGTCATCAGAAACCTTTTTAGTGCGTCATAATCCGGTAACGCTCACGCAGCCGATGGCGCAACGCCATCGCCAGCAGATTGAGCGACAGGATGATCACCACCAGCAGCAAAGCGGTGGCGTAAACCAGCGGTCGATCAGCATCGATGTTGGGGCTCTGGAACGCCAAATCGTAGATCTGAAAACCGAGGTGCATGAATTTGCGATCGAGGTGCAGATAAGGGAACACCGCATCAACCGGCAGCTCCGGAACCATCTTCACCACGCCCACCAGCATCAGCGGCGCGGTTTCTCCGGCCGCACGCGCCACCGCCAGAATCAAGCCGGTGAGCATGGCCGGTACCGCCAGCGGCAGCACCACGCGCCACAGCGTTTCTGCCTGCGTTGCGCCCAGCGCCAGCGATCCCTGACGCAGATTATCCGGAATGCGCGACAATCCCTCTTCGGTGGCAACGATCACCACCGGCAGCGTCAGCAGCGCCAGCGTCAGCGCGGCCCACAGCAATCCCGGCGTACCAAAAGTCGGATTGGGTAAGGCGCTGGAGAAAAACAGCTGGTCGAGGGTGCCGCCAATCAGCCAGACAAAGAAACCGAGGCCAAACACGCCGTAGACAATTGACGGCACGCCCGCAAGATTCACCACCGCGATGCGCACCAGCCGCGTCAACGCATTGCGTCCGGCGTATTCGTGCAGCCATACCGCCGCGATGACGCCGAGCGGCATGACGATGATCGACATCAACAGCACCATCAGCACGGTGCCAAAAATTGCCGGAAACGCCCCGCTCTCGCCGCCACCGGAAGTCGGTGAATCGCTGACGAATTGCCAAATCTGACCGAAGAAGTGCAGCGTTTTGTTGGTTAAGGTCATGGCATTCGGATACCACGCATCCACCACCTGCGCCAATGGGATGGTGTGATCCACGCCGTTCACATCGCGCAGCACCAGCGTATCGCGCTGACTTTCGTGCTGCAGATGAGTTAACTGCTGCGCCAGCGCGTTAAAGCGGCGCTGTAACGCCGTGCGATTGGCATCAAACTCAGACTGCACTTCCAGGCTGAAGCGGCCGTTACGCTGCTGCTCATCGGCCTGCTGCTGCAAGCTTTCCAGCTGTGCATTAAGGCGCGCCATCTCAATGCGGCGGATGTTACTCGCCTGGCGCAGCTGCTCATGTACCTGCTGCAAACGCTGATGCAGCAAGGCATCGCGGCTTTGAGCGGTCATGACTTCGTTATCCTGGCGCAGCTCCACCAGCCAACCATAGGCGTTGCCGCCGTTGCGGCGCTGCAGCACCAACACATCAGCAGGACGACGGGTTTTCGCCTCGCCCTGACTGTAGAGCACGCGGAAATCCGGCGCGGCAAAATCACGGTTGCCGGTTTTCACCACATAGCGCCACTGTTCGCCCTGCTGCTGCTTTTGCAAGGTTTCACCCAGTACCATCACCGGGCTGCCTTGCGGCGGCTGGAACTGATATTGATCGACCGGCTGCGGCCAGAAGGCACGCACGCCCTGCCAGCCGAGCAAACCAATCAGCAAGGTAAACGCCAGCAGGCAAACCGCGACGGCGCCGGCGGTGAGCCAGCGCCAGCGATCGTTTTGTTTCATTGCCGTCATCCGTGGCCCTCATGCTGGCTGTAGCGTTGGCGCAAGCGCTGACGAATCAACTCGGCGATGGTGTTGATCACCAAGGTGAAGATCAACAGCAACAACGCACTGAGGAACAGAATGCGATAATGCGCGCTGCCCGCTGCGGCTTCGGGCATCTCAATGGCAATGTTGGCGGAGAGCGCACGCAGGCCAGCAAATAAGCCGCCTTCACTAACCGGCGTGTTGCCAGTGGCCATCAGCACAATCATCGTCTCGCCGACGGCGCGGCCAAAGCCAATCATCAAGGCGGCGAAGATGCCCGCCGAGGCACCCGGCAGCACCACACGCGTCAGGGTTTGCCACGGCGTGGCGCCCAGCGCCAGCGAGCCCTGCCCGAGCGCGCCCGGCACGCTGAACAGCGCATCTTCCGATAAGGTGAAAATCAGCGGCACCAGTGCAAAACCCATCGCCAGCGCAGCAACTAATAAGTTGCGCTGTTCGTAATGCGCTAAACGCTCGCCAATCTCCGGCCAGAACAGCGTTGGCAGCCACAGCGTCAGCAACGTCACCACTAACAGTAGCGGCAGCAGCAGAATCACTTCAAAACCGGGACGTCGCCAGCTGGCCGGCAAACGCGGACTCAGCACGCCGCACAATAATAAGGTCGCGGCCAACACCGGCGGCAGTAGCAGCACGCCAACCAGCGCGGTGCTGATGTGCGGTGCCAGCCACACGCCAGCGATTAAACCAATTACCACGCTGGGCAGCGCGCCCATCATTTCGATCGCCGGTTTCACCCAGCGACGTAAACCCGGCGACATAAACCAGGCGGTATACATCGCGGCAGCCAGCGCCAGCGGCGTGGCAAACAGCAGCGCCAGACAGGCGGCTTTCAGCGTGCCCAGTACCAGCGGCATCAGGCTGAACTTGGCTTGATAGCTGTCGCCCGCCGCGGTGGATTGCCATACCCAATCGGCCTGCGGATAGTTTTCGTACCAGATTTTTTGCCACAGGTTGCGCCAGGTGAAGTCCGGCCACGGGTTATCCAGCGCAAACTGTTGCCATTCCCCGGCGCGTTCAATGATCAAGGCATCACCGTGCGGCGCGAAGGCCAGTGCCTGAATGCCCGGTGCCAGCTGACGCGTTAAAATCGCGCCCTGCTGCTTGCTGGCGAACAGCTGAACCGTGCCCTGCGCATCGTAAGTGGCAAACACGCGGCGCTGCGGCTCCGGCGTTATTCCGCGCGCCTGCTGGCTGCCGTTGAAGGTGTGAATCTGTTGTAAGCGCGGCCCATTATTACTGGCGATAGCGAACCATTGCTGCACGCCCTGCGCATCCTGAATCAGCAAGGTGCGTCCACCGGCCAGCATATGCAGGCTTTGCGGCGGCAGATTGAGGGTTTGCGTTTCACGTAACTGTGCGCCATCAGATGTGATTTGCCACACGCGCAGTAAGCGCCCGCTGCTGGCGTAGAGCAAGGTGCCATCCGGCGACAGCAGCAGATGATCGGCCTGCTGCTGGGGCAACAGGATCTGATTCACTTTTTGCTGATTTTCCAGCGTCAGCAGGCTGATGCCGGCTGCGGTTTGCGCCGCGATCAACCATTGATGGTCGTTGAGAGCGGTCAGCGCCATGTTACTGACCGGGCCTTGCGGTAAGCGCAGTGGACGATCGCCGAGCGGGAAGCCCCATTCGCCGCTGCCGTTGCGGATAACCGGTTGCATTAACAGCAGTTCGCCCTGCATATTGAGCAGCACGCTGCGGTTATCAAAGCTTGCGATCGCCGCATCGGGTTTGCCATTCAGCGCCAGTGCGGGAGCGGCAGGTTGACCATCAAGCGGAATAAAGCGCGCTTCGTTGCGGCTGATGCGCCAGCCTAAATGGCCGTCGCTGCCCATCGCCAGCATTGGGGCTTTGTCCCACAGCTGAATATTGGTGGTGGCATGCATTCCCGGCGCGCTAAACAGCGGCAACACCACCCAGATCAACCAGAAGAACAGCAGTAACATCAGCAGCAAAATTCCCACGCCGCAAGCTGTGACGACGCGGCGCACTAAATTATCAGTGGCGCGTCGACGACGGTCGCTAAAGTGGACGGGAATACGATTTATGCTCATGCAGGCCAGGTTACCGGTGGAAACAAGTCGCTATGTTGCCCGTAGCTGATTGATAAGACAACCTTTGACGTTGGACAAGCCTGCCATACTCTCGCCATAATGGTGACGGACACTGAGCGGTAACGCATTTTTGCGTCTTTTCCGCCGGACATTCCGTCCAGCATCAGCATCTCGGAGTCAGAATGGGTCAGGATAAGCTGTATATAGAAAAAGAATTAAGCTGGTTAAGCTTCAATGAACGTGTGTTACAGGAAGCCTCGGATAAAAGTAATCCGCTGATTGAACGCATGCGCTTCCTCGGGATTTACTCCAATAACCTCGAAGAGTTCTATAAAGTGCGCTTTGCCGATCTCAAGCGGCGAATTCTGATCAGCGAAGAGCAAGGCAAACCGACCTCTTTGCGGCATCTGTTAAAGAAAATTCAGCTGCGGGTGCAGAAATCGGATCAGGAGTTTGATGCGCTCTACAACGATCTGCTGCTGGAAATGGCGCGTAATCAGATCTTCCTGATTAACGAACGTCAACTGTCACCGAATCAGCAAGAGTGGCTGCGCTACTACTTCAAACATCAATTACGCCAGCACGTTACGCCGATTCTGATTAACCATGACACCGATCTGATCGAATTCCTGAAAGACGATTACACCTATCTGGCGGTGGAGATCATTCGCGGCGACGATATTCGTTATGCGCTGCTGGAGATCCCGTCAGATAAAGTGCCGCGCTTTATTAACTTGCCGGCTGAGTCGCCACGTCGGCGCAAGCCAATGATTTTGCTGGATAACATCCTGCGCTATTGCCTTGATGAAATTTTCAAAGGCTTCTTCGATTACGATACGCTAAATGCCTATTCAATGAAGATGACGCGCGACGCCGAATACGATCTGGTTACAGAGATGGAATCGAGCCTGCTGGAGCTGATGTCGTCGAGCCTGAAGCAGCGTCTCAATGCCGAGCCGGTCCGTTTTGTTTATCAGCGCGATATGCCGGATGCAATGGTGGAAATGCTGCGCCATAAGCTGTCGATTTCGAACTACGATTCGATTGTGCCCGGCGGCCGCTACCATAACTTTAAAGATTTCATCGGCTTCCCGAACGTTGGTAAAAGCAATCTGGAAAACCGTCCGCTGCCGCAGATTCGCCACATCGGCTTTGACGGCTTCCGCAACGGTTTCGACGCCATCCGCAATCGCGATGTGCTGCTCTACTATCCGTATCACACTTTTGAGCATGTGCTGGAGCTGCTGCGTCAGGCCTCGTTCGACCCGAACGTGCTGGCGATTAAGATCAATATTTATCGCGTAGCGAAAAACTCGCGCATCATGGATGCGATGATTCACGCCGCCTATAACGGTAAGAAAGTCACGGTGGTGGTGGAACTGCAGGCGCGCTTCGATGAAGAGGCCAATATCCGCTGGGCGAAACGCCTGACCGAAGCGGGCGTGCATGTGATCTTCTCCGCGCCGGGTCTGAAAATTCACGCCAAGCTGTTCCTGATTTCGCGCCGTGAAGGCGAAGAAGTGGTGCGTTATGCGCATATCGGTACCGGGAACTTCAACGAAAAAACCGCGCGCATTTATACTGACTATTCATTGCTGACCGCCGATGCGCGCATCACCAATGAAGTGCGTCGCGTGTTCAACTTCATTGAGAATCCGTATCGTCCGGTCACCTTCGAGCATTTGCTGGTGTCACCGCAGAACTCGCGCGACGTACTGTATAAGTTCATTGATGCCGAGATCGCCAACGCGCAGCAAGGCAATCCTGCTGGCATTACGTTGAAGATCAACAACCTGGTGGATAATGGTTTAGTTGATCGACTTTACGCCGCCTCGTCGGCAGGCGTGAAAGTGAATCTGCTGGTGCGCGGCATGTGTTCGCTGATTCCTGATTTACCGGGCATCAGTGAAAATATTCGCATTACCAGCATCGTTGACCGCTATCTCGAACACGACCGCGTCTATATTTTTGAGAACGGCGGCGAGAAAAAGGTGTTCCTCTCTTCCGCGGACTGGATGACGCGTAACATAGACCACCGCATTGAAGTAGCCGTGGCGATTCTTGATCCCCGCGTGAAGCAGCGCATATTGGACATCATCGCCATTCTGTTTAGTGATACGGTGAAAGCCCGCATCGTCGATAAAGAGCTGAGTAATCGTTATGTGCCGCGCGGCAACCGTAAAAAGGTGCGTTCGCAGCTGGCCATTTATGACTACATCAAGAAACTGGAACAACCCGAATAACGCCTATGCCAATCTCACATAAAAGTACGCCGAAACCTCAGGAATTCGCGGCAATCGACCTCGGATCGAACAGCTTCCATATGGTCATTGCCCGCGTGGTGGATGGCGCTTTGCAAGTGCTGGGACGCCTGAAACAGCGCGTGCATCTCGCCGATGGGCTGGATGCGCACAATCGCCTGAGCGAAGAAGCGATTGAGCGCGGGCTGAGCTGTCTGGCGTTGTTCGCCGAACGTTTGCAGGGCTTCAGTTCCGCCAACGTGACGATCGTCGGCACGCACACGCTGCGTATCGCCAGCAATGCGGAAGAGTTTCTGCAGCGCGCGGCCGAGGTGATTCCCTATCCGATCGAAGTGATCTCCGGCAACGAAGAAGCGCGTCTGATTTTTATGGGCGTGGAGCACACGCAGCCGGAAAAAGGCCGCAAGCTGGTGATCGATATCGGCGGCGGCTCCACCGAACTGGTGATTGGGGAAGACTTTGAGCCGCAGCTGGTAGAGAGCCGCCGCATGGGCTGCGTCAGCTTCGCCAATCTCTTCTTCCCCAAAGGCGAAATTACGCCAGAAAACTTCCGCCGTGCGCGCCTCTCCGCTGCGCAAAAGCTGGAAACCATGGCGTGGCAATATCGTTTGCACGGCTGGCAATATGCGCTGGGCGCGTCGGGCTCCATTAAAGCGGCCTGCGAAGTGCTGCTGGCGATGGGCGAAAAAGAGAAGCTGATTACGCCAGAAACGCTGGAATTGCTGACCAGCGAAGTGCTGAAGCATAAGTCGTTTAATGCGCTGAGCCTGCCGGGCTTGTCGGAAGAGCGTAAGGCGGTATTTGTACCGGGCTTAGCAATTTTGTGTGGCGTGTTTGATGCGTTAGCGATTCGCGAGCTGCGTCTCTCTGACGGCGCACTGCGTGAAGGCGTGTTGTATGAGATGGAGGGCCGTTTCCGTCATCAGGACATTCGCAGCCGCACCGCGCAAAGTCTGGCAAATCACTATGCGATTGATAGCGATCAGGCGCGTCGCGTGCTGGAAACCACCGAGAAGCTCTATTTGCAGTGGCAGGAGCAGAATCCCAAGCAAGCCAATCCACAACTGTCGGCGCTGCTGAAATGGGCTGCGCTGCTGCATGAAGTGGGATTGACCATCAATCACAGCGGTATGCAGCGCCATTCGGCTTACATCCTGCAGAACTCCAACATGCCGGGCTTTAATCAGGATCAACAGATGCTGTTGGCCACGCTGGTACGTTATCACCGCAAAGCGGTGAAGCAGGATGAGATGCCGCGTTTCACCTTGTTTAAAAAGAAACAGTTTCTGCCGATGGTATTCCTGCTGCGTCTTGGCACGCTGCTGAATAATCAGCGCCAGGCGACCACCAAACCGGATTCGCTCAAGCTCAGCACCGACGACGGCCACTGGACGCTGACCTTCCCTGCCGGCTTCCTGAGCCAGAATACGTTGGTGCAGCTGGATCTGGAGCGCGAGCAAGCTTACTGGAATGATGTCACCGGCTGGAAACTAATGCTGGAAGAAGAGGAGTAATGCGGGCAGCTGGCCCGCAATTTGGTTATGACGACACGCCCCGATAACTATTACGCTGAAAAATACGGCCTCACGCCGACCCATTCTGAAGTGCTGGCGGCCCTGCCTCATCTTGAAGTAGGGAAAGCACTGGATTTGGGCTGCGGCCAGGGCCGCAATAGTCTGTTTCTCAATCAGCATGGCTTTGACGTGACGGCCTGGGACAGCAATCCCGCCAGTCTGGAGCGCCTGAACAGCATCATTGCGGAAGAGAATCTACAGAACATTCACACCGAGCTGTGCGATCTCAATAGCGTGCGCTTCAACGGCGACTATCAGTTTGTGCTGTCGACCGTGGTGATGATGTTCCTGCAGCCGGCAACCATTCCGCAGCTGATTGCCGATATGCAGGCCAGCACGCGTAAATATGGCTACAACCTGATTGTGGCGGCGATGGATACCGATGATTATCCCAATACGCAAAACTTCCCGTTTGCGTTTAAATCCGGTGAACTCAGCCACTATTACCGCAACTGGCATATTGTGAAGTACAACGAAGAGGTCGGTGAACTGCATCGTCGTGATGAAAACGGTAACCGCATTAAAACCCGTTTCGCCACGCTGCTGGCGCAGAAAGCCAGTTACTGAATTAACGGCCGCTTTGTGCGGCCATTCGATTGTCTGATGTCGATCAGTGCGCTGAACCTTTTTCGCTCATTTTTCACACAGCGATTGCTTTAGCGATCTAAGTGTGACTAAATATTGCCTCCGCCCATCGGGCATTTACAGGAACCACCCCGCGTGAACAGCGCTATCTCTGCACGAAGACGTCCCAAAACTGGCACCATGACCCGCATTGTTTTACTGGTCAGCTTCTTAATTTTGTTCGGCCGCCTGCTTTTCATCATTCCCGGTGCCATCGAGCATCATCAGCAAAAGAAAGCCATCCCTGAACCGGTCACGCTGAGCACCAGTGATTCGCGCTAAATAATTTGCGGGTCGGCTGTCGCTGCTAAACATTGTCCTTTGAGACAATGCTGCTTTTTACGTCTTGTTACCCGCAACGCGCTACACTGTGAGCTGACTTTACAGACACAAGGAACGCGTTATGTCTGCTTCGCATTCACAAAAATTAGCTGAAACCCGTCATCACATTCTCAACCTGCTGCTCAACGAGCACGATCTGGTTGATGTTCTGCTGGATAAATCCGTCGATCTGAATGCCGCCGAACTGCGTGATATCACCGACTGGCGTCATGAATTAGAGCGTGAGCTGCAGCAATTGCACGCCGCGGATTTAGCCGACATCCTCGAAGCCTTGCCGGAAGAAGAGCGTCAGGCGCTGTGGCGTTTAGTGCCGACGGCGCAGCGCGGTCACGTTCTGGTTGAGGCTTCAGAAACCGTTTGGGCCAGCCTGACGGAAGAAATGTCTGATCGCGATATTCTGCACGCCATCGAGCCGCTGGATATCGACGATCAGGTATATCTGGCGCGCTACCTGCCGCGCGATTTAACCGGACGTCTGCTCACCACCCTTGAACCTAGCCTGCGCGCGCGACTGATGAGCGTGATCGAGCTGGATCGCGATCGCGTCGGGCAGATCATGGATTTCAATATCCTGACGGTGCGCTCTGACGTGACCTTAGCCACGGTGCAGCGCTATCTGCGTAAAGGCAAAAAAATGCCTGACGGCACCGATAAGATCTTTATCACCGACGAACAAAATCAACTGGTAGGTGAGTTAACGCTTACTGATATTCTGCTCAACAAACCGAAGATGCTGGTCGCAGAAGTGATGAATTCGCATCCCACCACGTTTCAGCTCAACGATAAAGCGGAAGACGCCGCCAGCGCTTTTGAACGTTATAACCTGATCTCCGCTGCGGTCACCGATGCTCAAGGCAAACTGATTGGCCGTATCACCATTGAAGACGTGGTCGATTTGGTGAACGAAGAGAACGAAAGCAACATCCGTAAAATGGGGGGTATCAGCCAGGGCGAAGACGTGTTTGCGCCGGTGCGCAAAGCGGTGGGCAAACGCTGGGCCTGGCTGGCGGTTAACCTGTGTACCGCATTTGTCGCTTCGCGCGTGATTGGCCTGTTCGAAGCCACCATATCGCAGCTGGTTGCGCTGGCGGCGCTGATGCCAATTGTCGCCGGCATCGGCGGCAACACCGGCAATCAAACCATTACCATGATTGTGCGTGCGCTGGCGCTGCATCAGGTTGAACCGGGTAATTTCTCGTTCCTGATCATGCGTGAACTCGGCGTGGCATTGATTAACGGCCTGTTCTGGGGCGGCATTATGGGCGGTGTCACCTGGCTGATGTACGACAACCTGCAACTCGGCGGCGTGATGATGCTGGCGATGGTGCTGAACCTGCTGCTGGCCGCGCTGATGGGCGTGCTGATTCCGTTAATCATGACCAAAATGAAACGCGATCCCGCCGTTGGCTCTAGCGTGCTGATCACCGCGATCACCGATACCGGCGGATTCTTTATCTTCCTTGGTCTGGCGACGATATTTTTGCTGCATCATTAAGGCTTTAAACAGTGTGCGTAACGTTGCAGCATCTGCTGTAAATTGAGTTGCAACGTTGCGCGCGCCAGTTCACTCAGTGCTGGATTGACCCGCGTTGAACCACGCTGATTTAACCACTCCAGCACATCGATTAAATGCCATATGGCTGTTTTTCCATCATGAATCGGACGCGGAAACTGCGGGCTATGGCTGAGCATCAGCTTGCGCATGTTCTGCCGCGAAACTCCTATCAACTCTGCGATATCCGTCAGCCCGACTAAATCTGGCGCGGCTTCAATCAGTTCCGCATCTGGCAATGCCTGAAAAACATCCTCCAACGCGCTGCGCACCGCGTCCTGTGCAGTGCTGGCTTCGCGGCAGAACGTCATGCTTAATTTTCCCGCCACACCCGCGCCAATTAACGCATCAGTGCAGCCTTGCGAACCGAGCCGTTCGATCACTTCATCGATGTCGCTCTCATCGTTGAGCTGAAAACGCAGCGTAAACTCAAATTCCATGTTTCACTCCTCGTCACTTAACCCGCTGAGGGTTTTCACTGCAGTTATCCACCACGCGCCGTAACAGTTTGGCATGGGTTTCAGGATTTTTTGGCGTACTCCAGATGCAGGTAATGCAGTAATCCCCACATCGACACTCTGTCGAATTATCTGGGCAGTACATCTTGCCCCACGCATGGTGACCGCCAACGGCAATCTTCCAACCTCTCGCTTCTGCATATCGCAAAGCCTCTTCGACCGCTTTATGCGGATGCCGCTTCCTCTCTGACATCGCTGGCTACCTTATGCTCACCGCAATAAGTTGTCAACTGACAACCGCGAAGTGTTTCGGTACTATTTCAGCGGCGAATGCTGCAGAAAATAACCAGAACGGTCTCAACGCGCTTTGATTCAGTTTTGTGCTGGAAGACAGCGCACAAAATCAAGCGCACAGCGCCTGAAGTGCATATAGACTCTGTTGTTATCACTGACCTGAAGGAGAAGAAGCATGTTTAACGTGGATGATTTTGTGCAGTCTAAGACCGGTGGCCCAAAGATGCAGGTGCTGCGCGTGGAAGGCGATATGCTGTGGTGCGCTCGCGTTGACGATCACATCAAGCGTGAAATTGAAGTCAGAGCCGATAGCGTGAATCTGTATCACGAAGACGGCGATTTCGGCGTCTGTTAAAAAAATGGCCCCAAATCGGGGCCATTTTTAGGGATTGTCTCGCTGCACATTATTCTGACCGATGCCGCCGATAAACGGCAGACGCAGCCTAAATGGTGTGAAATCCAGCCCCATGTTTAATCCCAGCAAGTTCACTTCCAGCCCCTCTTCCGCGCCAACCGTCACACCCAACACGCCCAGCAGGGAAAGCTGCACGCCGCGACCTGAAGGTGGTAAACCTACCGGATTAAGCAGCGAGCGATAATCTTTGCCGAGCGCGTTAGCCGGTAGATCCAACTTCAACGCCGGAACCTCGCGGCCGATATGCGCCATAAAAGTATTGCTGTTGGGTCCCGGCCAGGCGTGATACGTGGTCGGCCAGGGATAGGATTTAATGGCCGCTTCGATCTGCGGAATCATCGCTTCTGCGCTACTGCCGCGATGCTCAACCAGCAGACGCGGCTTCGCACCGTACCAGTAACCATCGGGAAGATTGCTGTTACGACGCACTTTATCGCCGCTGCCCCAGCTAATCACTTCGTAACGGTTATAGCGGGTTTCACCGGCGCGCTTGAAGATAATCCACGGATGCACCGCCACCGCGCCCTTCCAGCCATAAGTCGGCGCAGCATAAACCTGCACGATAGCTTCTGCCGCATAACGCTGCGGATCCGGTGCGATACCGGCCGAATCGCGCCTTGCGGATGCCCAGCCACCGCGTTCAGAGGTGAGCTCACCGCTTCGCGTTGCCTGCGCCAAGCTCGCGCCTAAGGAAAGCAAGATGATGCAAAGAAAAGAGATCAGTACGGCTTTAAAAGGCAACATCGACGGCATCCTGATGAGTAAAAATCAACCGCTATCTTGCATCGAAACGGTGGGATTTGTATTCACGAACTATGCGATACATTTAGCCGCATGATTTGCCATCAGAAGGTTTGAAAAAAAAGCCCGCAATTAAGCGGGCTTCGTTTTTACGCAGTGATCAAAGCAGGATTTATTCCCACTCAATCGTCGCAGGTGGTTTACCTGAAATATCATAAACCACGCGGGAAATGCCGTTAACTTCGTTGATGATGCGGTTAGAGACGCGGCCGAGGAAATCGTACGGCAGGTGCGCCCAGTGCGCTGTCATGAAGTCGATGGTTTCCACCGCACGCAGTGAAACTACCCAATCATATTTACGACCATCGCCCATCACGCCAACAGAACGTACTGGCAGGAACACGGTGAACGCCTGGCTGACTTTGTTGTACAGGTCAGCTTTATGCAGCTCTTCGATGAAGATGGCGTCTGCACGGCGCAGCAGGTCGCAGTACTCTTTCTTCACTTCGCCCAGCACGCGCACGCCCAAACCTGGACCTGGGAACGGATGACGATACAGCATGTCGTACGGCAGGCCGAGTTCCAGACCGATTTTACGCACTTCGTCTTTGAACAGCTCTTTCAGCGGCTCAACCAGGCCCATCTTCATCTCTTTCGGCAAACCGCCCACGTTGTGGTGCGATTTGATCACGTGCGCTTTACCGGTGGCAGAAGCCGCCGATTCGATCACGTCAGGATAGATGGTGCCTTGTGCCAGCCACTTCACGTCTTCCAGACGCAGCGCCTGCTCGTCAAACACCTCTACGAATACGCGGCCGATGATTTTACGTTTGGCTTCGGGATCGTTCTCGCCCGCCAGCGCATCAAGGAAGCGCGCTTCTGCCGCAACGTGCACGATGTTCAGACCGAAGTGGTCACCGAACATTTCCAGCACCTGCTCAGCTTCATTCAGACGCAGCAGGCCGTTATCCACGAACACGCAGGTCAGACGCTCGCCGATGGCGCGATGCAGCAGCATCGCGGTCACAGAAGAGTCCACGCCGCCAGACAGACCGAGAATCACTTTGTCATCGCCAACCTGCTGACGAATACGCTCAACCGCATCTTCGATGATTTTGGCTGGTGTCCACAGCGCTTCACAGCCGCAGATGTCACGAATGAAACGCTCAAGCATGCGCAGGCCCTGACGCGTGTGCGTCACTTCCGGGTGGAACTGCACGCCGTAGAATTTCTTCTCTTCGTTAGCCATGATGGCAAACGGACAGGTTTCGGTGCTGGCAACGGTTTCGAAACCGGCTGGGATGGCGGTGACTTTGTCGCCGTGGCTCATCCAAACGTCCAGCAGCGGTTTACCTGCTGCGCTAATCGCATCTTCGATGTCACGCACCAGCGCGCTCTGAGTCAGCACTTCAACCTGCGCATAACCAAATTCGCGCTCGTTAGAGCCCTCAACCTTGCCGCCCAACTGCATCGCCATGGTCTGCATGCCGTAGCAGACGCCCAACACTGGCACACCCGCGTTAAACACGTATTCCGGCGCACGCGGGCTGTTCAGCTCGGTGGTGCTCTCCGGACCGCCAGAGAGAATGATGCCGTTCGGGTTAAACTGGCGAATTTGCTCTTCGGTGACATCCCACGCCCAGAGTTCGCAGTAGACACCCAGCTCGCGCACGCGGCGCGCAACCAGCTGCGTATACTGAGAACCAAAATCGAGGATCAAAATGCGATGTTTATGAATATTTTCAGTCGTCATTGAGGCGTTTCCATTGGGATGGACTTAATAATAAAAGCGCCCGGCGGGTGCCGGGCGCTAAATTTTACGGGATTATGAACCCATGCGGTAGTTTGGTGACTCTTTGGTGATGGTCACGTCATGCACGTGGCTTTCATTGATGCCCGCGCCGCTGATACGCACAAACTCCGCTTTGGTGCGCAGATCGTCAATGGTCTGGCAACCCGTCAGGCCCATGCAAGAGCGCAAGCCGCCCATTTGCTGGTGCACGATCTCTTTCAGGCGGCCTTTGTAGGCAACGCGGCCTTCGATACCTTCCGGTACCAGTTTGTCAGCGGCGTTATCGCTCTGGAAGTAACGATCTGAAGAGCCTTTGGACATCGCGCCCAGTGAACCCATACCGCGATAAGACTTGAACGAACGGCCTTGATACAGCTCGATTTCGCCCGGAGACTCTTCGGTACCAGCCAGCATAGAACCGACCATGACGGCCGCTGCGCCTGCTGCAATCGCTTTAGCGATGTCGCCAGAGAAGCGGATGCCGCCATCAGCGATAACCGGAATGCCGGTGCCTTCCAGCGCGGCAACCGCATCAGAAACCGCGGTGATCTGTGGCACGCCAACACCAGTGACGATACGCGTGGTACAGATTGAGCCAGGACCGATCCCCACTTTCACCGCGCTCACGCCGGCCTGCGCCAACGCCAATGCGCCTGCGCCGGTGGCAACGTTGCCGCCGATGATTTCCAGGTTCGGATATTTTGCACGGGTTTCACGAATACGCTGCAGCACGCCTTCAGAGTGACCGTGTGATGAGTCAATTAGCAGCACGTCAACACCGGCAGCAACCAGCGCATCAACGCGCTCTTCATTGCCCGCACCGGCACCAACCGCAGCGCCTACGCGCAGACGGCCTTCCGCATCTTTACACGCGTTAGGTTTACGTTCGGCTTTTTGGAAGTCTTTAACGGTGATCATGCCCAGCAGGTGGAAGCTGTCATCAACAACCAGCGCTTTCTCAACACGTTTTTCATGCATTTTGTGCAGCACAACTTCGCGTGCTTCACCCTCTTTCACCGTTACCAGGCGCTCTTTAGGGGTCATCACTGCGGAAACTGGTAAGGTCAGGTCGGTAACAAAACGCACGTCACGGCCCGTGATGATGCCCACCAGCTCGTTGTCGGTGTTCACGACCGGGTAGCCGGCGAAGCCGTTACGTTCGGTCAGCTCTTTCACCGCCGCCAGCGCGGTAGTTGGCAGCACGGTTTGTGGATCGGTAACGACGCCGCTTTCGTGTTTTTTCACCTTACGAACTTCATCCGCCTGGCGCTCAATTGACATGTTTTTGTGAATAAAGCCCAAACCACCTTCCTGCGCCAGCGCAATTGCCAGACCGGCTTCGGTCACGGTGTCCATTGCAGCGGAGAGCATGGGGATGTTCAGACGGATGTTTTTCGTCAGCTGAGTGCTGAGATCAGCGGTGTTCGGTAAGACAGTGGAGTGAGCGGGAACGAGCAGAACGTCGTCAAATGTGAGGGCTTCTTTAGCGATTCTTAACATTGCAATATCTCCACCTGGGGGCGATTAAAACAGATAAAATATTGCCGCGGCATTATACAGGCCGAAACCGATTGCCTCCAGTGTTTTTTCAGAAAATGTCTTGATCCTCAGGGCAAGCAATGTAGTATCAGTTGATTAACCCTCTGATTTAAAATTTGATCTACATCACATGTCGCTACCGCCAACCGCCAATATTTTTACCGTCAGCCGCCTGAACACCACGGTGCGCCAACTGCTGGAAAATGAGATGGGCCTGGTGTGGCTCAGCGCTGAAATTTCAAATTTCACTCAGCCCTCTTCCGGTCATTGGTACTTCACGTTGAAGGATGATGGCGCACAAGTGCGCTGCGCGATGTTCCGCAACAGCAATCGTCGCGTCACCTTCCGTCCGCAACATGGCCAGCAAGTGTTAGTGCGCGCCAGCATCACGCTGTATGAGCCGCGCGGCGATTATCAGCTGATTATCGAAAGCATGCATCCGGCCGGTGAAGGCTTGCTGCAGCAGCAATTCGAGCAGCTGAAAGCGCGTTTAGCCGCGGAAGGCTTATTCGATCAACAGTTCAAACAGCCGCTGCCGGATCCGGCGCGTCAGGTGGGCGTGATTACCTCCGCCACCGGCGCGGCGCTGCACGACGTGCTGCGCGTGCTGCATCGACGCGATCCTTCACTGCCGGTGATTATCTATCCCACCGCGGTGCAAGGTGTGGATGCGCCGGCTGGCATTGTGCGTGCCATTGAGCTGGCTAACCAGCGCGATGAGTGTGATGTGCTGATTGTCGGTCGTGGCGGCGGTTCGCTGGAAGATTTGTGGAGCTTCAATGACGAGCGCGTGGCGCGGGCGATTTTTGCCAGCCGCCTGCCGATTGTCAGCGCCGTTGGGCATGAAACCGATGTCACTATCGCTGACTTCGTAGCGGATTTACGTGCGCCGACGCCGTCTGCTGCGGCAGAACTGGTGAGCCGTAATCAGCTTGAACTGTTGCGTCGTTTGCAGTCGCAGCAGCAGCGCATGGAGATGGCGATGGATTTCTATCTGGCTCAGCAGCAGCGTCGCTTCACGCGCATTCAGCACCGCTTGCAGCAGCAGCATCCACAGCTGCGTCTGGCACGCCAGCAAACCGCGCTCTTACAGCTGCAGCGCCGTCTCGGTGAAGCAATGGACCAGCGCATGCGTGTGGCCAATCGTCAGCAGGATCGCCTGCTGCAACGCCTTAACGCCCAGCAGCCGCAGGGACGTATTCTGCGCGCTCAGCAGCAGCTCCAGCAATGGCACTATCGCTTACAGCAGGGCATGGAGAAGCAGCTCAATCACAATCGTCAGCGCTTTGGCACGCTGGCGGCACAGCTGGAAGGCGTGAGCCCGCTGGCGACGCTGGCGCGTGGCTTCAGCGTAACCACCGACACCCAAGGTCAGGTGGTGAAGAAAACCCAACAGCTGAGCAAAGGCGACTTGCTGCGCACCCGGCTGGACGATGGCTGGGTGGAAAGCCAGGTTACCGCACTCGAACCGCAGAAATCCCGGAGCCGCAAAGCGCGTTCATAGCGGGAAAACTATACTTCTGGCATGTACCTAAACGGCCAGGAGTTTTTTTATGTCTTACAGCGTTATTCCTCCCTACATTCTGCGCAATATCATTGATAACTGCTCCGGCGCGCAACAAGACTACGCGCGCCGCACCCTCACCCACGTCCAGCACTTGATGGGCGAACATAACGCTAAACCAGCAAGCACCGCCACCGCTCAGCCAGGCACGGTGCTGCGTGCTATCTATGACGCCGAAGGAACGCAAAATCTGCCCGGCACGTTGGTGCGCGAAGAAGGCCAGCCGGGAAATGGTGATGTTGCAGCCGAAGAAGCCTGGAACTATCTCGGCATTACCTACGATTTCTTCTGGCAAATCTACCAACGCAACTCGCTGGACAATAAAGGCCTCAAGCTCGATGGCACCGTGCATTACGGCAAGGAGTATCAGAACGCCTTCTGGAACGGGCAGCAGATGGTGTTTGGTGACGGTGACGGCGAGATTTTCAATCGCTTCACTATCGCGCTGGATGTGGTGGCGCACGAGCTGACGCACGGCGTGACAGAAACCGAAGCGGGATTGATCTATTTCCAGCAGGCAGGCGCGCTGAATGAATCGATGTCTGACGTGTTTGGTTCGCTGGTGAAGCAATTTCACCTCAAGCAGAGCGCCGATCAGGCCGACTGGATTATCGGCGAAGGTTTACTGGCGCAGGGCATCAACGGGCGCGGATTGCGCTCGATGTCGTCACCGGGAACGGCTTACGATGATCCGGTGCTGGGTAAAGATCCGCAACCGGCCGATATGGCGCACTACATCGAAACGCGTGACGACAACGGCGGCGTGCACCTCAATTCCGGCATTCCCAATCGCGCCTTTTACCTCGCCGCTAAAGCGCTGGGCGGCTTTGCGTGGGAACAGGCCGGTCAAGCCTGGTACGACACGCTGTGCGACAAAACGCTGCCGCAGGATGCCGATTTCAGCACCTTTGCGCGCTTTACCGTGCAGCACGCCAATCAACGATTCAACAGCTCAGTGGCGGAAAAGATTCAATCCGCCTGGCAGCAGGTAGGCGTAACATGGACATCCAACTGACCGATGACGCAATCATCGAGCTGGCGCGGGAAGGCGGAATCGCTTTTATCCCTAAACTGCGCGGCGAACGGCGCTTTGCGCTGGGGGAACTGCCGGAACCGCAAAAGCAGCGCGTCTGCGAAGTACTGGAACAGGCAATGCCGTTGGGGGAAACGGAAGATCAGGCGGCAAATGTCGGTCGTGGCGATCAGCGCTACTACCGCATTCAAATCACCTATGCTACCCATCGCGAAGCGGGAAGTTTCGTGATTTTAATTCCCGAACAACTGGCGCCCCCCGAGCTGCAATCGCTGTGGCGAGACGGTGAATAGGTTATCGGAGATCTCTCAAGGCAGAGCGTAACTGATTGACTATACTCATTATGTGGCTAGCTAGTCCACGTCGAAGAAAACACCCTTAGATGAGGTCTCTGCTATGACACAAAAAAAGCAACGAGGTGGTGCCGGGAACTTTGCAGAGGACCCGGAGCGCGCCAGGGAAGCCGGTAGCGCTGGCGGCAAAGTCAGTGGGGGTAATTTCAGAAACGATCCTGAAAGAGCCAGGGAAGCTGGAAGAAAAGGAGGTCAAAAAAGCCGTCGCCCTTCTAAGCAGCAGTAATTAAGGTGCCTTAAAGGAAGAGATGTGCCACGGAGGGTTATAAAAAAAGGCCGACATCATGATGTCGGCCTTTCTCTTTTTTTAACTTACTTGCTGTCTGGCAGCGCGTAAGCAATCACGTAATCACCACGGTCTGGCGACTGACGTGCACCGCCTGCGGAGATCAGGATGTACTGTTTGCCGGTTTTCGGCGAAACGTAGCTGATTGGACCGCCCTGGCTGCCGACCGGCAGACGTGCTTTCCACACTTCTTTACCGGTTGAGCTATCGAAAGCGCGCAGATAGTAATCCTGCGTACCCGCGATGAACACCAGGCCACCCTGCGTTGCCAGCGTGCCGCCTAAGGTCGGCATACCAATTGGCATTTTCGCGCGCATTTTGATACCAAACGGACCGGTATCTTCTACCGTACCCACTGGCACCTGCCACACGATCTGACGGGTTTTCATGTCAATCGCTGACAGCGTACCGAACGGCGGAGCCTGGCACGGAATGCCCAGCGGCGACATGAAGCGGTTTTTGTTCACCGCGTACGGTGTGCCTTTCAGCGGAACCGCACCCATACCGGTGTTGATAGCTTCACCACCGTTGCTGGCCGCCGTTTTGCTGGTGTCTTGTGGGATCATCTGTACCCACAGGCCCAGACGCATGTCGTTAACGAACATGTACTGGTTGTTCGGGTCAAACGAGATACCGCCCCAGTTCATACCGCCCAGTGAACCTGGGAAGCTGAGGGATTTATCGGTATCCGGCACGGTGAACAGACCATCGTAACGCATGCCTTTAAAGGCAATACGGCACGCCAGCTGATCAAACGGTGTTGCACCCCACATATCCGACTCCGTCATTTTCTGGTTGCCGATATTTGGCATTTCCACAGAGTGCGGCTGAGTTTTGGTGTACTGCTCGTTCGGGATGTGACCCTGCGGCATCGGCAGCTCTTCAACTTTGGTCAAAGGCTTGCCGGTCAGGCGATCCAGCACCCAGATCATGCCGGTTTTCGCGCCGATAACGACGGCTGGCTTGTTGGTGCCATCCTTCATCGGGAAGTCGACCAGGCTCGGCTGCATTGGCAGGTCGAAGTCCCACAGATCGTTATGCACGGTCTGATAAACCCACTTCTGCTTACCGGTGGTGGCATCCAACGCCAGGATTGATGCGCCGTAAGTGTGATCCAGTTTGGTACGGTTCGCACCCCACAGATCCACTGACGAGCTACCCATCGGCAGGAACACGGTGTTCATTGCCGGATCGTAAGACATTGGCGCCCACGAGTTTGGCGTACTGCGGGTGTAATTTTTACCCGGCATCAGCACCGCATTGGGGTCGTCGTTGCCTGGGTCAAACGCCCAACGCATCTGACCGGTGATGACGTCAAAACCACGCAGCACGCCGCCAGGCATGTCGGTCTGTACGTTATCGGCGACACGACCACCCACAACAACAGTGGTGCCGGCCATCGCTGGCGGTGACGTCAGCTGATATTGCGGATCTGGCGCACTGCCCAGACCGGTTTTCAGGTCAACCACACCGTGCGTACCGAAGGTGTCGCACAGCTCACCGTTGTCGGCGTTGATAGCAATCAGACGCGCATCAATGGTGTTCATCAGAATACGACGCTGACAGGTGTCGCCAGCAGGCAGCACAGCGGCAGTAACCGGCGTTGAACCCGGCTCGGTTGGCTGCTGCAGCGGTTTAGTCGCATCGAAATAGGCTAAGCCACGGCAGCGGTTCCACACTTCTGCCTGCGCGTTGATTTCGCGTTTCCAGATTTCCTTACCGCTGTCTGCGGCAACCGCAATCACATTGTTATGCGGGGTGCAAAGGAACAGCGTGTTGCCCACCTGCAGCGGGGTTTGCTGATCTTCCGCACCGTTACCGGTTGGGCTGATTGGCGTATCGCCAGTTTGGAAAGTCCAGGCGACCTGCAGGTCTTTCACGTTGTCGCGGGTAATCTGATCGATGGCAGCGAAGCGGTCGCCACCCGGCGTACGGCCGTAGCTGCTCCAGTCTTGCTGAGGTTTTGATTTATCGACCGGAATCAGCGGCAGCTGTTTACCGTCAAATGCCACGGTAGGATGCGGCTGGAACATCTGCACGAAAGTCGCCACCATGCCCACCACGATCACCGCAGACAGCACATAAGAGACTTTCGCCAGGGAGCTTTTGCCTTCGCTTTTACGCAGGGCTGGCCAGGTGAGGAATGCAAACAGCATCAAGCCGGCCGGCACCATCAAGCGCGAGACCAGCGGCCAGAAATGCAGGCCTGCATCAAACAGTGACCAAATCAGCGTGCCAGCAAACACCAGAATAAACAGGGTGACGGCGGATGATTTGCGACGGAAGAACTGAATGGCCGACAGCAACATAACGATACCGGCGATGAGGAAGTACCAGCTGCCGCCCAGCGCGACCAGCTTGCCGCCGCCGATTGCGAAGAACAAGCCGATTGCCAGCAAGACCAGGCCAAACAGTACGGACCAGATGCTCAGCCCTTTGCCGGGACGAGCGGAATTTTCTGCCATAACAAAAACTCTCCTGAAAAAATAAAGCGCTGGCGCCGATAAATCTGTGGCAGCCGATGACAAGGCCCCAGCCGCAGCGGGAGACAGGAACTATTCCGTTACGCTTTATTTTATATCTATTGATACGGGTGCAATGCCCGTGATTCGGCGCTTGTGAGCGAGGACACAACGTAGGTGAGAGTGATTCTCGCGACAAGGCGGCAGGATTGTACCACCTGGTACAATAAAAAGTGAATATCCATAACGCGGCAGTCACTGGTTAATAGCATTTTTGCTACAAATCCAGGCGTAACTTGTTAATAACTCTAGGCGTGGAATCCGGAGTTTTTAATCTGCGATGAAGTCAGGCGTAAATTCGACGCGCTTTTTCGAGATGAGACCGTCGCCGTGCTGACAAAAGTAGTCGACAGCGCCACAGGCTTTCAGCACTTGTAACGGCTGATGGCAATCCGGGCATAAGGCGATACGATCGAAATGACGTTCACAATTGGGGCAGTCAAAACCGGTTTCACTGAGAGTGAGTGGTTGCTGACAGGTTGGGCAGGAAAAGTTCATCCATTATCCTCTGCGCTTTGGATGGCGGTCGCCATAAATGGCGCCACTACAAGTTACAGGTGAAAAAAAAGGGCCCTGCTGGGCCCTTCTCATCTTAACGCTTGTTCTTCTTCAGATGCGACATCAGACGCTGACGTTTACGCTGCTGCGTTGGCGTCAACAGGTTGCGTTTGCCCGCGTACGGGTTATCGCCTTCTTTGAACTGAATGCGAATCGGCGTACCCATAACGTTGAGTGAACGACGGAAGTAGTTCATCAGGTAACGCTTATAGGAATCAGCCAGATCTTTCACCTGGTTGCCGTGAATCACCACGATTGGCGGGTTATAACCACCGGCGTGCGCATACTTCAGCTTCACGCGGCGACCCCGCACCAACGGCGGTTGGTGATCGTCGGCGGCCATGGTCATAATGCGCGTCAGCATTGCGGTGCCCACACGTTTGGTAGAGCAGTCGTACGCTTCGGTCACCGATTCGAACAGGTTGCCGACGCCGCTGCCGTGCAGGGCGGAAATAAAGTGGATGCGCGCAAAATCGATAAAGCCCAGGCGGAAGTCCAACATCTCTTTGACTTCATCTCTGGCTTCCTGCGTCATGCCATCCCACTTGTTGACCACGATCACCAGTGAGCGCCCACTGTTCAGGATAAAGCCGAGCAGCGAGAGATCCTGATCGGAGATTCCGGCACGGGCATCAATCACCAGCATTACCACGTTAGCATCTTCGATCGCTTGCAACGTTTTGATAACTGAGAATTTTTCGACGGTTTCGGTGATTTTACCGCGCTTACGTACGCCAGCGGTATCAATCAGGACATACTCACGTCCGTCACGTTCCATCGGAATATAGATGCTGTCGCGCGTGGTGCCCGGCATGTCGAAGACCACGACACGGTCTTCGCCAAGAATGCGGTTAGTTAGCGTTGACTTACCCACGTTCGGGCGGCCAACGATAGCGAGTTTGATTGGCAGTGTGGTTGGGTCGAAATCTTCTTCTTCCTCTTCCTCCAGCGCCTTCTCACTCTCTTCTTCTAAATCGGCCCAATAAGCAGCGTTCTCTTCTTCTTCAGTGAGCTCGACTTCTGGAACGATTTCTTCCATCCACGGCAACAGTGCGGTTTCCAGCAGGCTGTTAACGCCGCGGCCATGCGAAGCTGCAATGGCGTGAATCTCGCCTAAGCCCAGCGCATAGAAATCCAGCACCGCCGCTTCCGGGTCGATACCGTCAGTTTTGTTGGCGACAACAAAGGTGGCTTTCTCACGGGCACGCAGATGATTAGCGATTTGCTGATCCGCCGGCATTACGCCCGCGCGCGCATCCACCATAAACAGCACCACATCGGCTTCTTCAATCGCCAGCAGCGACTGCTCCGCCATGCGGTTTTCTACGCCCTCTTCGGTGCCATCAATACCGCCGGTATCAATAACAATGAATTCGCGCCCTTCCACTTCGGCGCGACCATATTTGCGATCGCGAGTCAGTCCAGGAAAATCCGCCACCAGCGCATCACGTGTGCGTGTTAAACGGTTAAATAGCGTAGATTTTCCCACATTGGGACGCCCAACCAGCGCGACCACAGGTACCATAACACTTGCCTCAGTTTTTAAAATAATTCGCCCGAATGGCGTGATTATAACGACATTTGACGCCAGGCGTCAGGCTGAAGGCGCAAAGAATACCATGCCTGACTAAAAACGAAACGGCCCCTGACGAATCAGGAGCCGTGTAAGCGAGCGGGAAACGCGTTCCCGCAGAGCCAAATCCTTAACGGGTGATGGCGTAAACTTCTCCGCCTTTCGCCTGGATCAGCAGCTTGTCACCGGCAACAACCGGTTCAGTCTGGAAGCCATCGCTGTCCAGTTTCTGCTGCGCCACGAAGCGGCCGTCAAGGGTGTTAATCCAGTGCAGATAACCTTCGCTATCACCGACAACCAGATAACCGTTGAACAGCACCGGCGAGGTCAGATTACGATGCAGCAGATCGCTTTGACGCCAGATGGCTACGCCACCATCAGCATTCAGGGCAATCACGCGGTCATCCTGATCGACCAGATAGATACGACCCGCATCCACCACCATGTCTTTCACGCCGCCAATCTCACGTTTCCACAGCACCTGACCAGAACGCAGTTCCAGCGCGGTGAGGTTACCGTTATACGCCAGCGCATAAACCACACCGTTTACCACGACTGGCGTAGTATCGACGTCGCTCAGGCGATCGATTTCCGTGGCGCCGCTTGGCTGCGAAATACGCTGCTGCCAAATCAGCTGACCTTGATTGACGATGACTGCGCTCACGCGGCCATTATCGCCACCCACAATTGCGCCACCAAAGGCCACGGTCGGGGCTGATTCACCGCGCAGTGACAGCGCAGGCATATCAAGATTAACGGTCCATTTGATCACGCCAGTGCTCTGATCAAGGCCTTGCAACATACCGTTGCTGGTGTGAACCAGCACTAAACCGTCGCTCACCACCGGACGCGACAGCGCTTCACCGGCGACCTTGGTCTGCCAGGCGATGCCACCATCGCTGGTATTCAACGCAAATACCTGACCACGTTCGCTACCGATGTAGATGCGGTCGCCGCTGGCGGTGACGCCGCCAGAGAGCAGTGCCGAGATGTTTTTCGAGAAGAAGCCGGTTTTCTCAGAGAGATCGACTTTCCATTTCTCTTTACCATTGCTGGCATCAAGCGCTTTAACCACACCAAAACGATCCGCAGCATACACGGTACCGTCCAGCCAGGCTGGATGCAGATTGGAATAGAAATCACCAACGCCATCGCCAACCGAGGTGCTCCACGCGGTCTGCGGCGTAAACTGGTTTTCCACTTTAGGCAGCGGGGCCATTTTCACTACATCTTCTTCGCCGCTGAACAGCGAGCAACCGCTGAGCAGAGTGACTGAAATCAGCCCTGGCAGCAGGTATTTACGTAATTCCATGTGCGCTCTCTTGACTGGCTTAACTTAAGTTATTCATCTTCATCTGCAGCATTTGCTTCAGCGCGGGAGAGGCCTGCGATTCAGCACCTTTGCTCCAGGCATCACGCGCGCCCTGCTTATCGCCTTTGCTCAGCAGTGCTTCGCCACGAATGTCCGCCACAATGGCTGTCCAGCCATCACCTTTAACATTGTTAAGGGTAGAAAGTGCGGCATCGGCCTGACTTTGCTGCAACTGAATGCGAGCCAGACGCAGGTTAATCACCGCCTGCAGGTTGGCATCTTTGGTATCTTTCAGCCCACTCTGTAACAGAGTGATAGCTTTATCGAGCTGATTAGTTTCAACATACTGCTTAGCCAGATCCAACGAAGCCAACGCACCATAGGTGTTGTTGTTTTCGCTGGCGAAAGTGGCGACCGCTTCCAGCGAATCAGGCTTGTCCGCCTGCATCGCACTGGTCAGCTGTTGATATTCGGCTGATGCCGCTTTATCGGTGCCTTCCTGATGACTGGACCAGAAACGCCAGCCACCCAGCGCAGCGATACCGATGATTACGCCAACGGCCAGAAATTTGCCATTGTTGGCAAAGAACTGACGCAGCGCGTCAACTTGTTCGTTTTCGTTGCTGTAAACTTCCACGCAATCCCTCTCTTTAAAATGGCTATTGCAGTGCTGCGCTTACTGCAGCAGCGTGCGCAACGTTGCTGCGGCGTCGCTCTGAGCCAGCGTCTGTTGATCGCCGGTACGCAGGTCTTTCACCACAACCTGGCCCGCTTTCACTTCATCTTCGCCCAGCACCAGCGCAATGCGTGCGCCCCACTTGTCTGCACGGGCAAACTGCTTCTTGAAGTTACCGCCACCAAAGTTGGTCATCATCTTCAGTGCCGGATCAGCATCACGCAGTTTTTCCGCCAGTTGCATCGCGGCGGACTGAACGCCCTGCCCCGAAGCGATAACATAGACATCAACAATGCGCGTCGGTTCAAATTCTGGATTAACTGCTTGCACCAGCAACACCAGACGCTCCATACCCATGGCAAAACCAACCGCTGGCGTGGCACGTCCACCCAGCTGTTCAACTAAACCATCGTAACGTCCGCCGCCGCACACGGTGCCCTGCGAACCGAGGCTGCTGGTCACCCATTCAAACACGGTACGGTTATAGTAATCGAGGCCGCGCACCAGGCGCTGGTTAATGCGATAGCTAATGCCCGCGTCGTCCAGCAAGGCACACAGGCCGCTGAAGTGCTCGCGCGACTCCTCATCAAGGAATTCGCCCAGCGTTGGCGCATCGTTTAACAGTTTCTGGATGTCAGGATTTTTGCTGTCGAGCACGCGCAGTGGATTGGTGTACATGCGGCGTTTGCAATCTTCGTCGAGTACGTCCTGATGTTGCTCAAGGAATGCCACCAGCGCGCTGCGATAGTTGGCACGCGCGTCCAGCGAACCGATAGAGTTCAGCTCCAGCTCAACATGCTCGGCAATACCCAACGCTTTCCACCAGCGCGCGGTCATCATGATCAGCTCAGCATCTACGTCCGGGCCTTGCAGGCCGAAGACTTCGACACCCATCTGATGGAACTGGCGATAACGACCTTTCTGCGGGCGCTCGTAGCGGAACATCGGGCCGGTGTACCACAGACGCTGTTCCTGATTGTACAGCAGACCGTGCTCGATACCGGCGCGCACGCAACCTGCTGTGCCTTCCGGACGCAGCGTCAGGCTTTCGCCGTTGCGGTCTTCAAAGGTGTACATCTCTTTCTCAACCACGTCGGTGACTTCACCGATTGCGCGGCTGAACAACGGGGTGTGCTCAACGATTGGCAGACGGATTTCACTGTAACCATAGCTGGCCAGCACCTGCTTAAGGGTGCCTTCAATACGCTGCCAAATCGCGGTATCCGCCGGCAGGTAATCGTTCATCCCGCGAATCGCTTGAATATTCTTCGCCACGTTAGAATCTCTTAAGACAAAAAAACCTGAGCGGCATCATACCTTATGAGGATGAAACCGCACAGGTTCAATCACAAACTGGCACGCGACAGGCGCGCACCACGATTATTTTTCCAGCTGCTGCACGTTGATACGGCGGCTTTCATCCAGCATGCTGGCTTTAGCGCGAATACGCGCTTCCAGCTGGTCGATCATGTCGTTGTTATCGAGACGATCGCGCTGGCGCACACCATCTTCGTAGAAGCCGCTTTTCTTGGCTCCGCCGGTCACGCCGAGGGTAGAAACTGTCGCTTCACCCGGACCGTTCACCACGCAACCGATAATGGAAATATCCATCGGTGTGATGATGTCTTCCAGCCGCTCTTCCAGCGCATTGACCGTACCGATGACATCAAACTCCTGACGCGAACAGGTCGGGCAGGCAATAAAGTTGATGCCGCGGGAGCGGATGCGCAGAGATTTGAGGATATCGTAGCCGACTTTCACTTCTTCAACCGGATCGGCCGCCAGCGAAATACGCAGCGTATCGCCGATGCCTTCGGCCAGCAGTAAACCTAAACCGATCGCCGATTTCACGGAACCCGCACGCGCGCCGCCCGCTTCGGTGATACCGAGGTGCAGCGGCTGATCGATGGCTTTCGCCAGTAAACGATAAGATTCAACGGCAAGGAAGACGTCAGAGGCTTTGACGCTCACTTTGAACTGATCAAAGTTGAGGCGATCAAGATGATCCACATGGCGCATCGCGGATTCGAGCAGCGCCTGCGGCGTTGGCTCGCCATATTTTTCCTGCAGATCTTTTTCCAGCGAACCGGCATTAACGCCGATACGGATCGGAATGTTGTAATGACGCGCACAATCCACCACCTGGCGAATACGCTCATTGTTGCCGATGTTGCCTGGATTGATACGCAGACAATCCACGCCATATTCAGCGACTTTCAGTGCGATGCGATAGTCAAAGTGAATGTCCGCGACCAGCGGCACGTTGACTTGTTGCTTAATCAGTTTGAAGGCTTCAGCCGCATCCATAGTGGGAACGGAGACGCGCACGATATCAACCCCGACGCGCTCAAGCTGGCGAATCTGGTTAACGGTGGCGTCCACGTCAGTGGTGCGGGTGTTGGTCATTGACTGAACGGCGATGGGCGCACCATCGCCAACTGGCACCTTGCCGACGTAAATCCGTGTTGATTTGCGACGGATGATGGGTGCTTCGTTATGCATATTCTCTCTCCACAATTACCCGGAAAGCGCGCTGCGCGTTATTGCGCACCCAGCGTCAGACGGGCAACCTGGTTATTACGGATAAAACGACTTAAATCAACGGGCTGATTCTGATATTGCACGTCAACCGCACCCGGTGCGCCAATTTTCAGACGATACGGAGCCGTTCCGGACAAACTCAGCTTACCGCCGCTACGTTGCAAACCGCTGAACAACTTCTTGCCGGTCGCATCGCTGACTTCCAGCCAGCAGTCGGCTTTGAAGTTCATTACGATGGCATTCGGATCGCCTGCCGGTTGGCTGACTGCCGCATTCGCGGTAGGCATTTGACCAGCAGGAACACTGTTTGCTGGCGCCGGAGAGGTCGCCGCTGGCGGCGCCGTATCAATCGGAGCCTGGCTTGGCGAAACCACGGCGTTGTCGCTGCCGGTGGTTTGCGCATTGTTGCTCATGCTCGACGCAGGTGCGCCGGCGTTGCTTTCAGGCGTGGCCACTGCGCCAGCACCGTTATCGACTGGCGTACCGGCAGCGTTAGTATCCGCATCGGTATTGCTGTCGGTGCTGTTGTCGCCCAATGGAATGGACTGGCTATTGTCGCCGCTGCCGTTTTGATCGGCCATCGACACCAAATCAGCCTGTGACGCTTTATGGTTCTGCCACCACCACGCACCGGTCAAACCGACTACGACGAAAATCACCAACCAGGTGAAGATCATCAGCCAGCCATCGCGCTTTTTACGACGCTTACCCAATGAGAAGCTCTGCATCGGCTCGATCCTGGCAGCGCGCACCGGAGCCTGTTTTGCCATCATCGGCAGCAGGTCATCTTCCGGCACATGCACCAGACGGGCATAGGAGCGAATGTAACCGCGCAGGAATGTCGAAGCCAAATCAGCAGGTGACTTATCCTCTTCAATATCACGCACGGTAGTAAGTTTCAGGCACAGGCGTTCAGCGACGTTTTGCTGGGTCAGCCCCATCTGCTCACGGGCCAGACGCAGGCGTTCACCTGTGGAATGTACTGCAGAATTCTCTTGAGTGGCTTCAGTATTCATTAGCTAAATAACGCTGGTACTGTATCGATTGTGGAAAACTTCGCGCCAACCGGTCGCCATAACGTGTAACGTCAGCAGCGTTTCCCTGTTGCGCGGCGAAACGTATCTGTAACCACAGGCTCTCTGCCGTTGCGGGCAAACGCTGGTGGTACACTTCTAAAAGCAGCGGAACCGACTGCTGTTCCTGCTGTTCAAGCCGCCTTTCCACTTCCCTCAGCAGTTGACTGCCCTGCTCCGGTGCGGCATCCAGCGCGTAACCTAACTGCTCGCGCGCTGAGGCACTCTCATCAGCCTGCAGGTAACAATAGCCCGAAAACAGGAATGCATCCTGACGAGCATCGATTTCCTGCGCCTCAATTGCCAGCTTAAACTGTTGATGCGCTTCGTCATACTGCCTTAAACCGCAGAGAAACGCACCGTAATTGTTAGCCACATAACCATTCAGCGGCGCTAACTGCTGCGCCTGCTGATAGTGCCAGCGGGTTTGTGCGCTGTTCAGCTGCGCCTGCGCCACACGGGCCAGGGCCAACGGCACGCGATAATCTTTCGGCGCTGCCTGCTGAGCACGCAATAAATTGCGCTGTGCAGCGGCATAATCCTTCACCGCCAGATAATGCAATCCGAGCTGCAGACGGATATCCGCTGCACTCTGCTTTGCAGGATGATTGACACAACCGGTTACAACAAAGCCAGCCAGAATCGCGGCGGGTAATCCTTTATGCATTTCAGTCTCTCCATGAAAAATATGCGGAGAGACTGACATGAGTTACGCCCGCTGAATATCAGCAGGCGCTGGCTTTCAGAGCGCCTTCACAGAGATGGCTTCGCCCGCCATTTTCTTACGCAGCGTACGCTTGGTACGGTCAATCACATCGCCCGCCAGCTGACCACAAGCGGCGTCGATATCATCACCACGGGTCTTACGCACGATGGTGGTGAAACCGTAATCCATCAGCACTTTGGAGAAGCGGTCAATACGGCTATTGGAGCTACGACCATACGGCGCGCCCGGGAAGGGATTCCACGGAATCAGGTTAATTTTGCACGGCGTCTCTTTCAGCAGTGCCGCCAGTTCATGCGCATTGTCGGTGCTGTCATTGACGTGATCCAACATCACATACTCGATGGTCACACGGCCCTGATTGGCGTTAGACTTGCCGATGTAGCGTTTGACCGCCGCAAGGAAAGTCTCGATGTTGTATTTTTTGTTGATCGGCACGATCTCATCACGAATCGCATCGTTCGGCGCGTGCAGTGAAATCGCCAGCGCTACGTCGATCATATCGCCCAGCTTATCCAGCGCCGGCACCACGCCTGAGGTTGACAGCGTAACGCGACGTTTTGACAGGCCGAAACCGAAGTCGTCCAGCATGATATCCATCGCCGGCACCACGTTGTTCAGATTCAGCAGCGGTTCGCCCATGCCCATCATCACCACGTTGGTGATCGGGCGCTGACCGGTAATTTTCGCAGCACCGATGATTTTCGCGGCGCGCCATACCTGGCCGATAATTTCTGATACGCGCAGGTTGCGGTTAAAGCCCTGCTGCGCCGTCGAACAGAATTTGCACTCCAGCGCGCAGCCTACCTGCGAGGAGACACACAGGGTTGCGCGATCCGCTTCCGGGATGTAGACGGTTTCAACCAGCTGGTCGCCCACGCGAATCGCCCATTTAATGGTGCCATCGGTGGAACGCATCTCTTCCGCCACTTCCGGCGCACGGATTTCAGCGCGCTGCATCAGCTTACCGCGCAGCACTTTGTTGATGTCGGTCATCTGCTCGAAATCATCGCAGCAGTAGTGGTACATCCACTTCATGACCTGATCGGCACGGAACGGCTTTTCGCCCATCTCAAGAAAGAATTCGCGCATCTGCTGACGGTTAAGATCCAGCAGGTTAATTTTTTCGTTTTTTGGGGAAACAACCACGGGGGAAGCGGACGACGGCGTCACAATCTGTTCGGACATAATGTTCTCTGGCCTCGTTGTTACACGTTACGGCTCTGGTTAATAGTAGGAAAAAAACAGCGCCCTCGCTGAGGCTGGCTCAACAAGGGCGCATAATTGTACTACATCTGCTGCATGATGCCAGGGGAACCGTTTAACAGAGGTTGAACAGCTGTAAAGACGGGTGTCCGCTCAGGCCATCAACGCACTTAGCGAGTGCGTGGGCAGACTTCGTTTTCTGCGAAGAAGTAGGCGATTTCGCGTGCTGCAGATTCAGCAGAGTCAGAACCGTGGGTCGCGTTCTCGGTGAAGCTGTCCGCGTAATCCGCACGCAGAGTCCCTGCCAGCGCGTTGTCTGGGTTAGTTGCACCCATCAGATCGCGGTGACGCTGAACGGCGTTTTCGCCTTCCAGTACAGAAACCACAACCGGACCAGAAGTCATGAATTCAACCAGACCATCAAAGAATGGACGGCCTTTGTGCTCAGCGTAGAAGCCTTCAGCCTGCTCTTTAGTCAGGTGCAGCATTTTTGCGCCAACGATTTTGAAGCCCGCGCTTTCAAAACGGTTATAAATTGCACCAATCACGTTCTTAGCGACGGCGTTTGGTTTCACGATTGAGAAAGTACGTTCGATTGCCATGTTGACCTCTAGTTAGCATCCTGAAGAATCCGGGAGCTCCTCCCGGTAAGAAAACGCGCCGATTATAGGGACATCATGGCGCGTTGCCTATTAGCGATTTGCGGAATTATTGAAAATAATTGATTTTTGTCGGGGCACGCAGGCAAAAAGTATGCCATATCCATGCACTCAACCGCGGATAAATGACACCGATGAGAGCTGCCCCGCTTCATCCATCACCACCAATTGATAACTGCCCGGCTCATCCAGCACCAGCGCGGCACTCTTGTTACTCACGTCACGCTCCAGCGGCTGCCCGTTTAAAAACCACCAGCGCTGCTCACCTTGCCCGCCCTGCACCGCGACCGGCATCACCAGCACCACCTTACCCGGCAGCGGCTGTAGGCGCTGTCCGTTAATCACACCGGTAATCACCATCGGCGGCGCATTGCCCTGATTGAGCGGCGGACAAGCAGGATCGATCGGCGGTAAGCGCTGCGCACGGCGTTCAGTAACCGGCAGCCAGGGTTCAAGCGGCAGCGGCCACATCAGGCGCTCCCGACTTTGTGCATCCGGGCAATCTGCCGCCACACGCCATCCCCGGCTGTTCTGCCAGTAGCGCTGACGCAAGCCATTGACGCCTTCCTGCCCCGGCGCCAGCAGCGTCGGTGGCACGGTTTGATTCAACACCCAACTCTGACGACGCTGGCGACAGTTTTCGTCGCCGGGAGGCAATGGCTGACCGCCAGGCCAGCAAATGCTCATGGCGCTGACCGAAAGCGGACGCGGATCGCGCGGCGCACCGCTCACCGGCATATGTCCCGCCAGCACATTATTGACCTGATTCATCACCGGCACCGCCGAGGCAAAACCAAATTGCCCGGCGACCGGCGTGGCATCCGGCCGCCCAACCCACACGCCAATCAGATAGCGCGGCGTGATGCCAATCGTCCATGCATCACGGTAGCCGTAACTGGTACCGGTTTTCCACGCCAAAGGCGCAATCTCCGCCACCGCGCCGCTGGCCGGAGGTTGCGCCGCGCCAGCCAGAATGCGCCGCACAATCCATGCCGCGCCCGGCGACAACAGCGGCCTCTCCTGCAGCGGCTGTGTTGTCAGCCAGCGCAACTGCGCCGCATTGCCGTGACGGGCAAAGGCGCTGTAGGCCGCCACAATCTCATCCATGCGTGCGCCGGTGCCGCCCAGCACCAGCGACAGATTGGGCTCTGCGCCAGCGGGAAAGCGCAGATTCAATTCCACGTTACGCAAGCGCGCGGCGACACTTTTTGGCCCCAGCGCATCCAGCAACTGCACCGCCGGGAGATTGAGCGACCGCTCCAGCGCAGCGCTGGCGCTCACCGGCCCGTGAAAGCCCGAGTCAAAGTTGCCGGGACGATAGTCACCGAAGCGGCGCGGCACATCCTGCAGCAGTGATTCGCCATGAATCAGCCCATCATCCAGCGCCATGCCATAGACAAAAGGCTTCAGCACCGATCCCGGCGATCGCACGCTGGAGATCATATCGACATGACCAAAACGGCTGTCGTCATTGAAATCCACCGATCCGACATAGCCGCGCACTTTCATGTTTTGGTGATCCACCACCAGCAGCGCCAGCGAGGTGCGCGGCGGTAAGTTGTTTTTCAGCGACGTCGCCAGATTCTCCAGTTCGCGCTGCAGCGACACATCAATGGTTGAGGTGATTTTGTTGTCGGGTGACAGCGACAATAGGCGGCGGGCCAGCAGCGGCGCACGTTGCGGCATCTGGCGCGGCGGCAGCCACACTGCTTCTTGTTTGATATCGGCGACATCCTGCGCTGACCAGACGTGATATTGCGCGAGGCGATCCAGCACTTTATTGCGTGCGGCTTCGGCGCGCTGTGGCCAGCGGTCCGGACGCAGGCGGCTCGGCGCCTGTGGCAACACCGCCAGCAGCGCCGCTTCACCTTGGGTGAGCTGGGACGGCGGTTTCCCCAGCCACATCCAGCTCGCCGCGCCAACGCCCTCAACCGTGCCGCCAAAAGGGGCGCGATTGAGATAGAGCGTGAGGATGTCGCGTTTAGAGAGATGATATTCGAGCTGCAGCGCGCGCCACGCCTGCACCACTTTTCCGCGCAAGGTGCGCGGTTGCGGATCGATAAGCCGCGCCACCTGCATAGTCAGCGTGCTACCGCCGGAAACCACGCCGTGATGCAGCACGTTCTGCCCGACTGCACGCATAATCGCCATCGGATTGATGCCGGGATGATGCCAGAACCAGCGATCTTCGTAGGTCAGCAGCGCCTCAATATAGGAAGGCGAGACATCCTCCAGCGTCACCGGATAGCGCCAAATGCCTTGCGGGTCAGCAAAGCGCCACAGCGGCGTACCGTCTTCGGCCACCACCACGCGCGCCGGCTGTAACTCATGCAGCGGTAGCGGTGTAAGGCGATCCAGCAGCCACAGCGCGGCCAGCAGCAGTAAAAAAAGCGGCAGCCAGCGCCACCGCTTTAGTCGCTTACTTCCAGACATCAATGCTTAGCGCACATTGAGTTTTTCCGGCGTGCTGCCAATCGCGCGCCATTCCGGCACATACATCGATTCCACCTGCGGCGGCGGCAGGCGATAGCTGCCCGGCGTCACCGCACGCGCCAGATACAGCAGCGTGCCCGGCGTGTAGCCATCGAGCGCCAGCGCGGCGACAAAGCGGTCGTCACGGAATTCGATGTGCTTGATGTTGGCTTGTTGCATATCCATCATGCTCTCTTTCAGCGCATCGGCACTGTCGCCTAAACTGGCGCTGCTGTCGCTCAGGTTCTGGTTTTCCAGCTCCAGTCCGGCAGGCAGCAGATCCACCACCAGCGCATCACTGACGCGCTCGCTGGCCGCGACTTTAAGCCGCACCACCAGCAGCTCGCCACTTTTCAGGTTGGTGAGATCCGCCGGCTTACCCTCCAGCGTGAAGTACTCACGACTGATCTGCAGCACGTTGCTCATCGGCGACGGTGCGGTGCGCGGATACCCCACCACATTCAGCGTGCCGTAAAGCGGCGATGCGTTGTCGCTTTTCACCGACACGCCCTGACGCAGCTGATCTTCCGTCATGCCAATATTGAGCGGCTGATCACTGCTGAGCGGTTCCGCTTTACCCTGCAGTGTCGCCTGCCAGCTTTCGCCTTTATGCTGCTGCAAGGTGCGGGCGGCGAGGAACAAGGCGTTGTTTTCCTGAGTCGAGAACCAGCGCTGTCCGTGTACGGCTTTCGCCAGATCGATCAGCAACGGACCTTGCATCTCCGGCAGCAGCTGGTTTTCTGTCAGCAGCGACAGAATCAGCGCGCGATCGCGCACCGGGCTGCCGTAATCGCCGAGCCAGCTGTTGGGTTTACGTTCCAGGCCAATGCCCTGCGCCAGCGCCAGTTGTGCGCGCTGTTGATCGCCCATCAGCTTCAATGCCACGCCAAGCTGCACCATCGCCAGGCCCGATTTAGCCCGATCGCGTTTTTCATACAGCGCACGCAACGCACCGAGCGGCGCCTGCTGCTGACGCGCCAGCACCAATCCGGCATAAGCCTGCACGCTGAAACGCAAGCCATCGGCATCGCTGCTCCAGCTGGTTTCGATCTGCGCGGGATCCTGCAGGTAGCGCAGCAGACGTTCGTCGGCACGGGTAATCACGCCATCCGGCACGCTGTACCCGGCTTCGCTGGCGCGCAGCAGGAAATCGGTGACGTAAGCCGTCAGCCAGAACTCTTCCTGACTCTCCTTGCTCCACAAACCAAAGCTGCCGTTGCCGCGCTGCATGCCGGCAAGACGCGCGATGCCGGTATCAATTGAGGCGCGACGCGCTTCATCGTTACTGGTTTTGATGCCCATCGCCGTCAGCTGCGCATGATTGGTGAACACCGACGGCCAAATACCGCTGGCGGTCTGTTCAAGGCAACCATAAGGATAGGCATACAGCGAACGGATATAGCTGGCGATATTCAGCGGTGGACGGTTACTGAGCGACAGCTGTCCGCTCAAGGTATCCTGCTGCAAGCCATTGAAGGCGCTGGCCATCACCTGCCAGTTCTGGCCGGTTTGCATCACGTTATCGAAACTCAGCGTTTGTGCCGGATACGCCGGTCGCACACCAATTTTCCATTTACGCTCGCTCGCTGCCAGCGTTTCACCCGGCAAACTCATGCCGGAAACCCTGACCTGTACCTCGCCTTCACCGAAGCCGCCCAGCGCTTTGACTGGAATTTGCAAGGTGGTGCGCGCGCCTTGCGCCAGCTGCACGCTGGCAGGGATTTTGCCGTTCAGGGCGATCTGGCCGCTGGCGCTGACGTTGATTTTCAGCGCTTGCGGTTGATCGGTGAGGTTAGTGAGATCCAGCGCCAGCGTGGATTGATCGCCGCTGGCCAGGAAGCGCGGCGTCGCCAGTTCACTGATCAATGGCGCGGCAACCACCAGCTTACGATCGGCCGACCCGAAGCTGTCGTCGCTCCACACCTGCGCCATCAAACGCAGTTCGCCGTTAAACGCCGGAATCGGCAGTTCCAGCGTGCCTTCGCCATTGGCATCCAGCGTTACGGGCTGCAACTGCTGCGCCACGATCTGCACATCAGTGACCGGTTTTTTGCCGCCGCGCGACAGCGCATCCGCATCGTCGCCGTCACCACCAAAGCGCAGCGCGGCCAGTTTGCCACCGCCTTCAATCAGTTGACCAAACACATCGTATTGATCGGCGTTATAACGCTTGCGGCCAAAGAACGCTTCCCACGGATTCGGGGTTTTGTAGTCAGTGATGTTAAGCACGCCGCTGTCCACCGCCGAGAGTAATACCTGAACCTGCTTCGGCAATGCGCCACCTTCACGGCTGGCTTTGACCTGCACTTTTAGCGTCTGCTCAGGACGGATCTTATCCGGCGCGTCGAGCGCTAAGCTGAGGCGGCGCGCTTCGGTCGCCATCGGCAGATGCAGCAAGCCCACCGCGCGTTTCGGCGTGACGCCGCTGGCCTTGTCGCCGTCGCGCACCACGATGGCGCTGAGATAGAGATCGTGTCGCTTCCAGCTGTCGCTAATCGGTACATCAATGGTTACGCCGCCCGCCGGAACCTCCAGCGGTTGCCACCACAGCGTGCCGCTGCTGGATTCCACCATCAGATAGCCTTTGCCGGCAGCAGGCGATTCCACCTGCACATGCGCGGTGTCGCCCGCCTGATAGGCGGTTTCATCAATTTTCAGTTTGACCTGATCCGGACGCAGCGCGCCGGTGCCGTTGGTATTGTCCTGCCACCCATATCCGGCCTGGAAGCGTACGCTGCTAATAATGTTGTCGCCGGCATGCACTTCCAGGCGATAGGTGCCCCACTCCACCGGGAAACTCACTTTTTGGTTGCCGCCCGCCGCAATAGAGATGCGCTGCTGATCCTCCTGCAGATCCTTTTGATCGAAGCGCGATTGCCAGCCTTCGCTATCAGAGAAGCTCCAGTAATAGTCGCGGCGTTCGTGGATCAGGCGCACATCAAGATCTGACGCCGCCAGTTTTTCGCCCTGCGGATTGGCGTAGACCACGTCGAATTCCGCGAGGCTGTTTTCTGCCACGGTCGGCTCATCGTGATAACGATCGCTGCGATAGTCATATACCGATTCACTGCTAAACAGCGGACGGATGCCGGGCAGCGCCGCTGCCGGCCAAATCGCCTGAGTCGCGCGGCGCGTCACCGGACGGCCGCCGGTTTCCAGCAGGCTGGCTTGCAGAATCAGATTGAGCGGCGAATGGCTCTCTTTCCAGCTGCTCTCAACGTTAAGCTGCAGCTTGCCGCTCTCATCCAGCTTCTCATCCACATCATCGAGCGAACGTTTCAGCTCTTCAGTGATGTCGCCAAATTGATAGCCGGGCAGCGCGGCCACCGCTTCACGCGCAGGACGCAGCAGCAGCTGCCCTTGCAGCTCGTTACCCGCAGCCGGCGCGCCGTACAGATAGCGGCCTTCAACAGCAAAGGTGACGTCGTCATCCGGCGCCAACGGCTGCGCGCTGTTGGTCAAATCCAGCGCCATGCGCTCCGGCAGGAAGTCTTCGACGTGGAACGGCCAGCTGCGCGGCTGGTTGTCGCCACTGTTCATACGCAGCGTCCATTCGCCGGTCATCGCCGCAGCCGGTATCGCGAAGCGATGTTGATAGACGCCGTTCTCCGGCTGCCAGACAAAGGTCTGCGACACTTCGCCATTCGGCTGCACCACGTCGGCTTTCACCGGCTGCGGCGGCAACGGTTTGCCATCTGCATCACGCAGCAGCGCGTTGACGATCACCGTTTCACCCGGACGATAGAGATCGCGCGGACCAAATACGAACAACTGTTTGTCGTAGCCTTGCGGTCCATCAATCGGGAACTCCGCCAGATCCAGCGCCGGACGATTAAGATCGATCAGCGAGGTTTGGTCCTTTTGTGTCGCCAGCAGCAGCTTGCCTTTAGCATTCGCCGGTAAGCGCAAATGACCGTTGCTGTCGCTGGTGCCACTGGCGAGTTGTTTGCCTTTTTCATCCAGCAGCTGCACGCTAACGTCACCAAGCGGCGCGCCATTGGTCAGGCTTTGGGCAAACAGTTCCAGCTGTTCAGGGAATTGGTGCAGCGACAAACCGATGTCGCTCAACGTAAACAGTGTCGCCGGTTGCGTGTAGTTGTAGGTTCCGGCCTGTTTCATCACCGCCAGATAAACGCCCGGCTGCTTCAGCGCATCGACATCGCCCAGCGGCAGCTGCATTTTCTCGCGCGTGTTGCGTGCCGGATTAAGATCGAAGCGGGCGCCGTAAACCAGATCGGCATTTTTCAGCAGCTCGCGTGATTCCCAGTACGACATATTGTTGCCGTAATTCCACTGCGCTAGAAAATCGGCCAGCGAGGCGTTTTTCACGCGGAAGAAATCGACGTCGACGTTATTCACATTCAGCGCCAGCACCGGCAATCCCTGCGTCAGACGCAGCGGCAGCAGCGATCCGCGACTGGCAAAACCCACCATCGGCTGGATATCGCGCGTGGTGAGCGATTGGCTAAACGATTTCGATAAGGTGCTGCCATCGGCCGCTTTGAGAGCGGCATCGACGTTAACCGTCAACTTGCGCGACGGTTCAGGATGACGAAAACGCAACGCTTTACCGTTTGGCGCCAGCTCCCAGCCGCCATCAACCTTGCCGCTTTTCTCATCGATAATCTGCACGCGCGCAGCGAAATCCTGCTTCGCTTCAAGCGGCGTGTTGAAGGTCAACACCAGCGCGGCGGCGCCGTCGAGTTGCAGCTCGGAGAGATCGATAACTGACAGCGATTTCTGCGTTGCTGTTGCGGTTGCCGCTTCCTCCGCGTGTATCGTCAAGGTCCCGCCGCCCAGTAATCCAGCACCGAACAGCGCGCTGAGCAGCAGCCGGTTAAAACGTTTTGCCATGGTAATTCCCTCACCAGTCCCAGAAGTTAAGAAAACGTCATTCCGCGCAATTTCACATCAACCCGCCAACTTTAGCAATCACACCCTTGAGATAGCGTTCACATTCCCGGAGACTGGTCGTTTCCCGTTTGCTGAGAAGAGGTTGCTATGACAGCCATGTTTGTGTCCGCTGATTGGTTGAAAGAACATTACATCGAGGAAACATTGCAGGTGCTTGATGCCCGCATGTTACCGCCTGGCCAGGAAGCCGTACGTGATGTGCAGGCTGAATATCTGGCTGGTCATCTGCCGAATGCGCCGTTCTTCAATATTGAAGCCTTGTCCGATCACACCAGTGCTTATCCACACATGATGCCCCGCGCCGAATCCTTTGCGGTGGCAATGCGCGAATTGGGCGTCAGCCAGGACAAACATCTGGTGGTGTATGACGAAGGCAACCTGTTTTCGGCTCCGCGTGCGTGGTGGATGCTGCGCGCCTTTGGCTGCGAAAACGTGTCGATTCTGGCCGGAGGATTACAGGGCTGGAAGGCAGCCGGTTTCGATGTCGCCACCGGACCGGTTAGTTTGCCGGAGGGTGAATTCGAAGCGACTTATGATAGCGCACAGGTGAAACGTCTGACCGATGTGCTGCTGATCAGCCACGAAGGCGGTGCGCAGATTGTCGATGCCCGTGCGGCGAACCGTTTTAACGCCGAAGTGGATGAACCGCGTCCGGGCTTGCTGCGCGGGCATATTCCCAACAGCCTGAACGTGCCGTGGAACAGTTTAGTGGTAAATGGTGAATTGAAACCGGCAGCGGAACTGCGCGATCTGTTTGCTCAGGCGGGGGTAAAACTGGATCAGCCGGTGATTGCCAGCTGCGGTTCGGGTGTCACGGCGGTGGTGGTGATTCTGGCGCTCACCTCGCTGGGTGTGCGGGATGTGACGCTGTACGACGGTTCGTGGGGCGAATGGGGCAGCCGCGACGATTTACCGATCGAGAAGTGATAGCAGGTCGCCATCAATGGCGACCGCGCATTATATAATCCGCTGACTGCCCTTAAAATCGCGCAGGAAACTGCCCCAGCGACGTTCATAGAACGGCGTGATGTGGGCAGTAAAGAAGTGGCTCACGCCGCGATCTTCATTAACCACTTCACAGATATCAATGGGCGCATCATCCGCAAGCGTATCCGTCGCTACACCGCCCGCCGCCTGAATAATCTCATCGATATCGCTATCAGCTTCGATACCAATCAGCAGGTTCGGTGCTGCGCTAGCGCTTTCACGAATGCTGGCGATGTAAGCACGGCGTACCTGTTTGTACTTGGCAAACAGTTGCGTTAACGAATCAATCATCTGCGCTGGCGGCTCGGCCACTTCGGACAACAGCAACGCATGACCGCCTTCCAGCACGGTTTGCTGGCTCAGCGCACTGCCCTCTTCGCCAATCAAATGGGCGATTTCACCCGGCGAAAACTCTTTACCCGCAGGCAGTTTCGGATTGAGGAACAGCGTTTCGCCTTGCGTGATTTCAAACAGCGTGCGCACCGGCATGCGCAGGTAAGGCTGTTCATCTTTGATGGCCTCGCCCATCGCCTCTTCCGAGGTGAAGAACGGGATCACGCTGCCGCCACCCTCTTTTTCCCAATGCTGTAATTCGACCGGCGAAGTCGCATCAAACTGTTCGGCGGGACTTTCGCCTGGCACCCACACATCGGCTTCCAGCAGCAGCTGGAAAAATTCCGGACGGTGCGCAGGCTCAGTAGCCGCCAGCTTCAGCACCTCTTCAAGACGGTTACTCATTTGTCGTATTCCAAAAAAGACGGCAAGCTTGCACCTGCCGTGATGAGGATTATTTCAGTAACAGATTGGCGACGGTGCGTACACCCAAACCGGTCGCACCCGCGGACCACTGATCCACCGCGCTTTTGCGGTACGTCGCGGAGCAGTCAATGTGCAGCCAGCCTTGCTGATATTTGCTGACGAAATGCGACAGGAACGCCGCCGCACTGCTGGCACCCGCCGCATGTGACGGGCTGGCGATGTTATTCAGATCGGCAAAGTTCGAAGGCAGATGGCTGCGATGGAACTCGGCCAGCGGCAGACGCCAAAATGCTTCGTTTTCGCCGGTCGCGCTGCCAAGCAGCGATTCCGCCAGCACATCGTAAAAGGTAAACAGCGCGTGATAATCGTTACCCAGCGCGGTTTTCGCCGCGCCGGTCAGCGTTGCCGCATCGATCAGCAGTTCAGGATTTTGCTCGCTGGCATCGATCAGGCCATCGGCCAATACCAGACGACCTTCCGCATCGGTGTTCATCACTTCCACGGTTTTACCGTTGCGATAGCGAATGATGTCGCCCAGACGGAAGGCGTTGCCGCTGACCATGTTGTCTGCGCAGCATAGATACAGCTTCACGCGCTTATTCAGACCGCGTGAAATCGCCAGCGCCAGTGCGCCAGTCAGCGTTGCCGCGCCGCCCATATCAGACTTCATTGAGTCCATGAAAGCGCTCTGCTTCAGGCTGTAACCGCCGGTATCAAAGGTGATGCCTTTACCGACCAGACAGGCGTAAACCGGCGCATCTTCATCGCCAGTTGGATTGAAATCCAGCGCCAGCAACACCGGTGCGCGCGTGGAGCCGCGGCCCACGGTGTGGATACCGGCGTAACCCTGAACACGCAAATCGTCACCTTTGGTGATGCGATAGCTGACTGCTTTGCCGCCCACTTCGTTGATCAGATCAACCGCGTTGTGCGCCAGCTGTTCCGGGCTAAGATCTTCCGCCGGCAGGTTGATGGTGTCGCGCACCCAGTCAACAATCTTCAGACGACGTGCAAATTCAGCCTGATCGTCCTCATTGAATTCCGGCCACTCGACCTGACGTTTGCCTTTCGGGCTGCGGTAGCCTTGCCAGAACGCCCAGCACTTTTCCACATCCCAGCCTTCGCCCTGCAGCGAGACGTGACGAATGCCCTGGCCGTCCAGCTTGCGCCCCGCGCGCTGGATGCTCATCAGCGCGTCTGCGCCAGTCAGGTGAACGGTCATGCCACTTTCGTTGCTGCTCAGCAGCGCTTTGTCACCCCAGCGCGCATCGGCGGCCTGGGAGCTGAGCGTAATTATCATCGGTTGTGTTGTCATCGCGTGGCTCCGTTTGCGTTAGGTGTCACCTTGCGCCAGAACCGGCGCAAGGGGTGCATGAATTAGCGGGCGTTTGCCGCAGGCGAAAGTGCCCGCAGACGTGTTACCGCTTTGTTGACCAGCTCGATAGCGTACTCAATTTCCTCTGCGCTGGTGAAGCGTCCGAGCGAAAAACGCAGCGAGCTGTGTGCCAGCTCCTGCTCAACGCCCATCGCGCGCAGCACATAGGAAGGTTCGAGACTGGCCGAGGTACAGGCGGAACCGGATGACAGCGCCAAATCTTTCAGCGCCATAATCAGCGATTCGCCATCGACGTGGGCAAAACTAATATTGAGGATGTTCGGAGCGCCCTGCTCCAGCGAACCGTTGAGGTTCACGTTACCCAATTGACTAATACCGCGCCACAGACGCTGGCGCAGCTCGGCCAGACGCGCCATTTCGCTGCTCATCTCTTCACGCGCAATCCGGTAGGCTTCGCCCATGCCGACAATCTGATGCACCGGCAACGTGCCCGAACGCATGCCGCGCTCGTGACCGCCACCGTGCATCTGTGCATCAATTTGCAGACGCGGTTTACGACGCACCCACAGCGCGCCGATGCCTTTCGGTCCATACAGCTTGTGCGCTGAGAACGACATCAAATCCACCGGCAGTTCAGTGACGTCAATCGGCAATTTGCCGACGCTTTGCGTGGCATCAACGTGAAACAGGATGTCACGCGCACGGCACAGCGCGCCGAGTACGGCGATGTCCTGAATCACACCGGTTTCATTATTGACGTGCATCAGCGACACCAGCACCGTGTCGTCGCGCAGTGCAGATTCGAGCATCTGCGGCGTAACGATACCGTCGCTGCCCGGCTGTAAGAAGGTGACATCAAAGCCTTCGTGCGCCAGTTGCTGGCAACTGTCGAGCACCGCTTTGTGTTCGGTTTGGCTGGTAATAATGTGTTTGCCGCGCGCCTGATGGAATTGCGCGGCACCTTTGATCGCAAGGTTGTCCGCTTCGGTCGCGCCGGAGGTAAAAACGATTTCACGGGGATCGGCATTGACCAGCTCAGCAACTTGATTGCGAGCCACATCAACAGCTTCTTCAGCCTGCCAGCCAAAACGGTGGGAACGGGACGCGGGGTTACCGAAAGTGCCATCCATTGTGAGGAACTGCATCATTTTGGTGGCAACACGCGGATCCGCAGGCGTAGTGGCTGCGTAATCCAGGTAAATCGGTAATTTCATTGCGCTAAAACTCCGTATAAAAAATCATACGTCTTTATAGCACATTCGGCCTCGCCCGTATGAACAGGAAAGGCCGAAGGAGAACGGATTAAGCGCGCAGATTAACGTTGATGGTTTCTTGCACACGATGCTGCTGGAAACGACGATTGTCGACGGTATTCTGACGATCGGCCACTTCGAGGATTTCCTGATTATTCACCAGTTCCGCCAGCGTGATGTTGTTGAGGAAGTCGCTGATGCGCTCACTCAGATCACGCCACAAAACGTGGGTCAGGCAACGCTCGCCGCCCTGGCAGCCCTCTTTGCCCTGGCATTTAGTGGCATCGACAGATTCGTCAACTGCGGTAATAACCGCGCCCACAGCAATCGCGCTTGAATCTTTGCCTAACAGATAACCGCCACCTGGACCACGAACGCTGGCCACTAATCCATGCTTACGCAGACGTGAGAATAACTGCTCCAGATAGGACAATGAGATGCCCTGACGCTCAGAAATGTCAGCTAGCGGCACCGGGCCCTCATTGGAGTGCAGTGCAACGTCCAGCATAGCGGTTACGGCATAACGTCCTTTGGATGTCAGTCTCATAGCATACAACCTCGTAAGCGTCCGTCCGGTTATCGGCGGGTTATCTGAAGAATTGACGCCAGTCTGACATTCCTGAGTAAAACGGTCAACTATTTAACCAAGTAAATTGCTCAACTATTTAACCAACTGTTTTACTCAACTATTATCCACATTACCTTTGCGCTTTTCGAACGATGCCATCATGCCGCGCAGGATGTTCAGTTCGTCGCGTTCGGGGCGCGCACGTGTATATAAACGACGCAGCTTGCTCATCACCTGACTTGGCGTGCCTTCACGGATAAAGCCGCTGTTCAGCATCATCTGTTCGATGTGCTGATAGAAGCGCTCCAGATCGTCAACCAGCGGATACGGTGATTCGACCGGCTCTTCCGTCGGCGCGGCTTTTTCCTGCGCGTCCAGCCAGGCCATGCGCACTTCGTAAGCGATAATCTGCACCGCCATCGCCAGATTCAGTGAGCTGTATTCGGGGTTAGCCTGAATCGCGACGTGATAGTGACATTTCTGCAACTCTTCATTGGTCAGGCCCACACGCTCGCGGCCAAACACCAACGCCACCGGCGCCTGCTGGCCCTCTTCCACGCTTTTAATGCCGCACTCGCGTGAATCCAACATGGGCCACGGCAGTGAACGTGAACGTGCGCTGGTGCCAACCACCAAACTACAACCGGCAATGGCTTCATCCATGGTATCGACAATGCGCGCATTACCAATGACATCGCTGGCACCGGCGGCGAGGGAAATGGCCTGTGAATCTGGTTTCACCAGCGGATTGACCAGATAAAGGTTGGTTAAGCCCATGGTTTTCATCGCGCGTGCGACGGAGCCCATGTTGCCGGTGTGCGACGTTTCTACCAGTACGATTCGGATATTCTGCAGCATAATTAGAGGCGGTCAGGGAAATGATGGCGCGCATCCTAACATAAAAAGAGGACATTTGCTGAACACGCTGATATACTCCGCGCCGTTTTCCCCGTTCTTTAACATCCAGCGAGAGATACCGATGCATCCGATGCTCAACATAGCCGTGCGCGCCGCGCGCAAGGCCGGAAATTTAATTGCCAAGAATTATGAAACCCCGGACGCTGTCGAAGCCAGCCAGAAAGGCAGCAACGACTTCGTTACCAATGTTGACCGTGACGCAGAACGTCTGATTATCGAAGTAATTCGTAAATCGTACCCGAAACACACCATCATCACCGAAGAAAGCGGTGAGCTGGCGGGCGAAGATCAAGACATTCAATGGGTAATCGATCCGCTGGATGGCACCACCAACTTCATCAAACGTTTACCACACTTCTCCGTTTCTATCGCTGTGCGCATCAAAGGCCGCACCGAAGTGGCTGTGGTTTACGATCCAATGCGCAACGAACTCTTTACCGCCGTACGCGGTCAGGGCGCTCAGCTGAATGGCTATCGCCTGCGCGGCAGCACGGCGCGCGATCTGGATGGCACCATCCTGGCGACCGGCTTCCCGTTCAAGTTAAAGCAGCACGCAACCCCTTACATCAACATTGTTGGCAAACTGTTCACCCAGTGCGCTGATTTCCGTCGCACCGGTTCGGCGGCGCTGGATCTGGCTTACACCGCTGCAGGTCGCGTTGATGGTTTCTTTGAGATTGGCCTGAAGCCGTGGGATTTTGCGGCGGGCGAACTGCTGGTGCGTGAAGCGGGCGGCCTGGTGACTGACTTTACCGGCAACCACGGTTACGTGATGTCAGGTAACATCGTTGCGGGTAACCCACGCGTAGTGAAAGCGATGCTGGCATCGATGCGTGAAGAGTTGAGTGAGGCGCTGAAGCGCTAGAAGCGAGAAGGCGGCTGAATCAGCCGCCTTTTTTTGTTACCGACGTTCGTGGCTTAATACCTGACGCGGTTGCGTCCTGCGACCCACGCGCCCCAGCAATGCTGCCAGTACTGCTTCAATCACCAGCATAAAGAAGGTGAACCAGCTCGCTTTCGCCGTTGCGGCCGCCGCTTGCTCAGCCACTTCACGGGCTTTTTGCTCCGCCTGCTGTTTCAACTCCTGATACTGTTGCACGGCTTTTTTATAGCTCTCCTCGGTTTGAGTTACTATCTGCTCAACCTCTTGATCGCTTTTACCGGTGCGCGCTTTGATAATATTTTTCAGCGCATCACGATCGGCAGCTTGCAATGTATCTGAGTGACGATTCATAACGCCTTTCAACCAATTAGCCAGATCATTATCAGCATTCTGTGGATTTTGTGCCGTTTGCTCTGCTTGATTTTGCGCGTTATTGGCTTCGTTATTTACATCCTTTTGCAGATTCTCAGGTTGTAATTCTGTCTTGCCGGTTTGACGCAGTGTAGTTTGTAATTCGTTTTTTAAATCATCTAAATTGATATTACTTTCCTGCAGCTTCTCTTTTGCCATATTGGTCAGTGATGGCGCCGCTGCGGAAATTCCATTACCCACGGCATTTACGCCGGCGCCTAAAATATTAAACGCACCGCCAATAACGCCAGTCGCCAGGGTAATCGCGAGCCATAATGTCAAAATGGTGCTAACACCAAACATCAACAAACCATGCATCGCCCCTTCGCGCTGCGCCAGACGCCCCGCAACGTAGCTACCTACGCCCATGGCAATCAGCATACTCACGCCGGTCCAGATTAACGCGCCGGTTCCCAGATGCTGCAGCGGATTTTGTTCCTGTTGTGGATCGATGGTTGTTGCACCAATCGCTGTACCCAATATCCCCAATAAAATATGAATGATTAGCGCAGCGATAACGCCGGCAAATACTGCGCTCCATGAAATACGTTTTAATGGTAGGCCGCCATGCACGTCGTGCACCGTATCTACGCTGCCATTATTAATCCGAGTTTCAGGCATCGTTTTCTCCTCGCAGAATATTTCGCTGAAATTTTATAATTGCTAATCCACCAGGATATTGACTGGTGTAATTGAGCTTAGACAGAGAAATCTATTTTCACCAGCGCGCTAAGCGGAGATATTTAATTAACTGTTGAGGGTGAGAATACTTGCAACAGTGGAATATTTACACTACCCAAATATCCTTAATGTCAGAAAGGACGAACTCCACCGCCGATGCCCGGCGAGGCACTTTGCCATAATGCAACGCCCGCAACGATTAACAGCACGCTACCTAACATGGCGAGCAGCGGCACCAGCAGCCTGGTCGCAGGATGAGTACCGCCGGCCTGCCCTAAGCGCTGAGCCAGCAGACGGGAGCGCTGCACTAACAAGCCGAGCGCCGAAACCGTCACAGCAGTGCCCAACGCCATCGCCACGGCAGAGGCGACGCCCCACGCATACACACCAATCACTTTGGCAAACAGCAGCATCATGATGGCGCCGGAACAGGGCCGCAGCCCCATGGAAAACACCACCAGCGCCTGCGTTTTAGCGCTAACTGCCTGATCCATCTGCGCAGCGCTGGGCAGATGCGCATGTCCGCAGCCGCAGTGTTCATCGTGCTGATGCGCTGGGCGAATAGCGTGGATCTGCAACTTTGGCTGAGGACGCCATTGCTGGCGCAGCGACCGCAATGCACGCCAACCGACCCAAATACCCAGCGCGACGACTAACAGATAACTGCCCTTTTCCAGCCAGTAACTGCCGAGATGCATCTGACGCGACGAGGTTTGCAGTACCACCAGCATCAGCGTTACCAAACCAATCGCCACGCCGCCCTGCAGCAAAGCAGCCAGCAACGTTAGCTTCATGCTGGTTTTCAACTTTGCCGGATGGGTGGCAAGAAAGGTAGTGATCACCACTTTGCCGTGTCCCGGCCCCAGCGCGTGCAGCACGCCGTAAGCGAGGCTGAACAGCATTAGCGCCACGCCCGCCTGCTGCGGTTGTTCAGCCACCTGCTGCAAAAGCTGCGTCATTTCGCGATTGAGGATTTTTTGCCACAGCACGCTTTGCAGCAAAATCTGCGACCAGTGCTGCCACAGCAGCACGCCCGCTAGCAGCAATAACGCCGCCATCAGCCACAGCGGCCATAAACGACGTGAACGGGAGGGAAGCGAAATCAGTGACATGTCAGTGTCACCGTTTGTGCGAATTGCTGGCCAAGATCCATATCCTCTGGCGGCGCATCGGCTATATCCAGCGACAGCGCATATTGCTTCAGCGAGTCATCCGGTTTCGGCGTATGCAGATCGATCTGGCAATGCGATTTAACGGTGTCGTCCATGGTTAATGCCTGTGGATTATCGTAATACATATCAACAAAGTAGCTGGGATCAAAAGTCTGAATGCGATACTGCTTCGCGCTCAATAATTGCGGCTCGCCAAACGGCACGATAAACTCCAGCACCGCTTTGTTGCCGTTGCGCGATAAGTTGTACTCTTTCGGCAGATTGAGAAACTTGACCCGATTTCTGTCCTGCCACACTTCGGTGAAATAGTGCTGACCGAGCACATTTGCCATCACCTGCGCCGCCAGCTTTTTCCACACCACATCACCGGGCTTGGCTTTACCTGCGTCGTATAACAGATCGGCGGAGGTTATCTCATCCATGGTCCACACCATTTTCATGCCGCTAAGATGTTGGTTGTCACTGATGAACTCGGTTTTCATGTCAATGAAGCTATGCGGATGTGACCAGGCTGCGGTGCTGAACAACAGCGTAAACGTAATGAGTGCAATTTTCATGTGTTATAAAGTAACAATTTTAAAGTGAAGTGTAGAGTGGCCCAGAAAAATTGTGACCCGCCCTAAAGCTCTGAACAAAAGTCACGACAAAGTGCAAGGTTACCGCGTGGAGTTAGCTATTCTTAGCTCAAAAGTGACCTGCGGATAAACCATTGATGAGTTCTGCACCCTCCTCTGCACCACTCTTCAGCCGTTCCCAGCGTCGTTGTCATCTGTTACTGCTGCTATTTCTGCCCGCTCCCGCGTTGACGCTTGAAAAGCTCTGCCAGTTAAATGGCGTGGCGCCTGTTGTCGCCCGACAGGATATCGCGGATGTGGGAGAGGAGATACAGCGTTACCATCAACTGGAGCTACACCAGATGGTCGATGGCAGCTTTCGCATACACGGGACGGAACTGGACAGGCGGCTGTGCCTGATCCACTGGCTGCGACGCGCGCTGCGTTTGTCGCAGGATTTTGTCTGCGAGCATTTTGCCCCGGTGCTGCGTCAGCGCCTGAAAGTCCTGAAAATCGAGAAAGCGTTGTGGGATGAAACCAACCTGCAGGCGCTGATTCAGCACTGCAGCCTGCGTCTGGCGCGCGACTTCAGCCCGCGCGACCGCCTGTTTCTGCAAATATTCATGAAGTATGCGCTGTGCCAGCGCCAAAACGCCTTGTTCAATGACGGACAGCGCGCGTGGCTGGCGGAAAAAGTCGAACGTGCTGCCGCCGACGACGTCATCCATCACTGGCAGAAGCGCTGCCACTTAGCGCCGGATGTAAGCGAGACCGACTTCTGGACGCTGCTATTTAGCCTGATTCACGCGCCAACCGCTACGCAGCTGGAGCATCCGCAGGCAGTAAAGCTGATGCAGTCAGTGGAAGCGCTGATTGCGCGCTTTGAGCAGTTGGCACAAACCACCTTCAGAAATCGCGCCGAACTCACTCAGCAACTCTTTACGCATCTGGCGCAGGCGCTGGATCGCAGTCATTTTGCCATCGGCATCGATAACAGCGTGGCGCTGGATGTCGCACGGCTCTACCCGCGTCTGCTGCGTACCACGGAACGCGCACTTGAGCATTTCAGCCGTAACTTTGCCACGCGCTTTAGTGCTGAAGAGATAAGTCTGGTGGCGGTGTTATTTGGTGCCTGGCTGATGCAGGAGAGTGCATTGCAGGAAAAGCAAGTGCTGCTGCTGACGGGCGCGGATGCGGCGCTGGAGCAGTTGCTGGAGCAGCAGCTGCGGGAAATGACGCTGCTACCGATCAACATCAGCTATCAGGACGTCGTGCTTTTTCAGCGTGAAGGCGCGCCGCGCGATATCGCGCTGGTGATTACGCCGTATGCCATTTCATTGCCGCTGTTCTCACCGCCGCTAATTCAGGCGGAGCTGCCGCTGAGTCGTCATCAGCAGCAGCGTATTCTCCAGTTGCTGGAGAATTAAGCGGCGCGCGGACGCAGGAACAGCGCCGGCAGCGCCACTAACGCCATCACCCAGAACAGATGTCCTTGCAGATGCGTAAACAGCACGCCGCAAATCATGGTCATCACCGCAATACCGCCGCCCATGGCCAGCGCCGAATAGAGCGATTGCAGACGAATCACTTCCGCGCCTTTGCGCGCGGCAATAAACCGCATCGCCGCTAAATGGCAGACGGTAAAGCTGCCGCAGTGCAGAATTTGCGCCACGATCAGCAACGGCAACGCGGTGCTGGATCCCAGCATTGTCCAGCGGATAATGGCGCACACACCTGATAACAGCAGGAGATCGCGCGCACTCCAGCGGCGGAACAGTCGGCTGCTGAGAGCAAAAATGATGATTTCAGCCACCACGCCCAGCGACCACAAGTAGCCAATAATCGACGCGGAATAACCGCTCTCCTGCCACCAGATCGCGCTGAAGCTGTAGTAAGCCGCATGCGCGCCCTGCAACAATGTCACGCATAACATGAAACGCCACACCGCATTTTCGCGCAGCAAATCACGCCATGCCTGCCAGCCACCATCGGTTGACGTCTGACGTTCACTACCCTGCGGCTTCGTCGCTGGCGTTAACATCATCCCACCTAACATGCCGATCGCGCCCAGTGACAGCAGCACCAGAATCGCCTGCGATGAGAACGCCGTGACAAGCATGCCGGTTAAGGCAGAGCTGATGACAAACGCCAGCGAGCCCCACAAACGAACCGGGCCATATGTCAGACCAATTTGCTGCGTCCAGGTGGCGGCCAGCGCATCACTCAGCGGCACCAGCGGTGAGAAAAACAGGTTGAAGCCGATCATCACGAACAGCAGCCACATCCACTGTTGTCCCAGCCAATAACCGATAGCGAACAGGCACGTCATCAGCGCCAGCAAGCGCAGCGCAGTGATCAGCTGTGAGGGATTTTTTACCTGCGAGGCAATCAGCAAACTGCCGACAAAGCGCGCCACCATGCCGCACCCCAGCAGCAGACCGATTTTTTCTGCATCGAGTCCGGTGCCTTTGAGCCACACGCTCCAGAAAGGAAGGTAAATGCCGTAACAGAAGAAGTAAGTGAAGTAGCCCAAACCGAGCCATTTGGCGGAGCCGATTGCCATATTCCCTCCAGCAAAAATGCTGCTGAGCAGCACGAGTGGGCGCTACTTTGTCAGAGCACTGCTGCGACGGCAATAAAAAAGGATGGCTTGCACCATCCTTTTTTGCACTGCATCGAGAAGCGTAAAGCTTACGCGTACACCGGCAGACGGCTGCAGATTTCCAGCACTTTCTGTTTGGTACGTTCGATGGTCGCTTCGTCGTTGATGTTGTCCAGCACGTCAGCGATCCAGCCAGCCAGCTCGCGAACGTCAGCTTCTTTGAAGCCACGACGCGTCACCGCTGGGGTACCGATACGCACGCCAGAGGTCACGAACGGGCTCTTCGGATCGTTAGGTACGCTGTTTTTGTTCACGGTAATGTTGGCGCGGCCCAGAGCGGCATCGGCTTCTTTACCGGTCAGGTTTTTGCTGACCAGATCGATCAGGAACAAGTGGTTGTGTGTACCACCGGAAACGATGTTGTAACCGCGCTCCAGCAGAACTTCCACCATCGCTTTCGCGTTCTTAGCCACCTGCTGCTGATAAGTCTTGAACTCTGGCTCCATCGCTTCTTTGAACGCCACCGCTTTACCGGCGATCACGTGCATCAGAGGACCGCCCTGACCACCCGGGAACACCGCGGAGTTCAGTTTTTTATACAGCTCTTCGTCACCGTTTTTCGCCAGGATCAGGCCGCCGCGCGGACCCGCCAGGGTTTTATGGGTGGTTGAAGTCACGATGTGGGCATGAGGAACTGGGTTCGGATAGACGTCTGCGGCGATCAGGCCCGCAACGTGTGCCATATCGACGAACAGGTAGGCGCCAACGCTGTCTGCGATTTCACGCATTTTGGCCCAGTCGCACACGCCAGAGTAAGCAGAGAAGCCGCCGACGATCATTTTTGGCTTGTGGGTTTGTGCCAGCTCAGCCAGCTCTTCGTAGTTGATTTTGCCGGTTTCATCGATGCCGTAAGGGATAACGTTGTACAGCTTACCCGACAGGTTTACCGGGGAACCGTGCGTCAGGTGACCACCGTGCGCCAGGTTCATACCCAGAATGGTGTCGCCTGGCTGCAGCAGCGCGGTGTAAACCGCGAAGTTGGCCTGAGAACCGGAGTGCGGCTGTACATTAGCGAAATCTGCGCCGAACAGCTCTTTAGCGCGATCGATCGCCAGTTGCTCAACGATATCGACGTATTCACATCCGCCGTAATAGCGTTTGCCCGGATAGCCTTCGGCATATTTGTTGGTGAGCTGTGAACCTTGGGCCTGCATTACGCGTGGGCTGGTGTAGTTTTCAGAAGCAATCAGTTCAATGTGCTCTTCCTGACGCACTTTCTCTTGCTCCATAGCCTGCCACAACGCGGCATCATAATCGGCAATGTTCATATCACGCTTTAACATCCGGACTCTCCTGACTCAGCTAACTTTTTAACGGCAGTTTAGGCCCCGGCTAGGGGGCGAAGGCGAACAGTGTAAACGGTTTTGACAGGTGACGGTAGCGTCAATCCCCTCTTTTTGCGCAAACGATTGGCATGGCGCTGGAACGGGTTTTTTACGCTTTTTTGCAAGCCAGAAAATCACGAAATTTGCTCACTTTCATGGCGAAAGAATTTCAGCTTTGCGCGCCAGCCCGCACCTTTCTTGCTTAATCCTTAATCACAACAAGGGATTTACAGGCGCTTCGATTACTCATAAGATGTATTTAAAATACATGTTTAAATTCACTCTGAGGATTTCACCATGCTCGACGCGCAAACCATCGCTACCATCAAATCGACCTTGCCCGCCATTGCCCAGGTTGGACCGCAGCTGACCGGCCATTTCTACCAACGTTTACTGACGCAACATCCTGAACTGAAAAACGTGTTCAACATGAACAATCAGCGCAGCGGCAATCAGCAGGAAGCGTTGTTCAACGCCATTGTGGCTTACGGCAGCAACCTGGAAAATTTGGCCGTGCTGTTGCCGGCGGTGGAGAAAATCGCGCAGAAGCATGCCAGCCTGAACATTCAGCCCGAGCAGTATGCGATTGTGGGTGAAAATCTGCTGGCGACAATTGATGAGCTACTGCATCCGGGTGAAGAAGTGCTGACCGCATGGGGCAAAGCGTACGGCGTGCTGGCTGATGTGTTTATCCAGCGTGAAGAAGCCATCTATTCGGCCTCCGAAGAGAAAACCGGCGGCTGGCGCGGTGCGCGTGATTTTCGTGTTCGCGCTATCAATCAGGAGAGTTCGGTGATCAAGAGTTTTGAACTGGTGCCAAACGACGGTAAGCCGGTGGCAACCTTTCTGCCAGGGCAGTATCTGGCCATCAGCCTACAACCGGCAGGCTGTGAAAATATTCAGCATCGCCAGTATTCGCTGACGCACCAGCCAAATGGGCAATTTTATCGCATCGCGGTTAAACGCGAAGCGCTGGGCAGCGTGTCGGGCTGGCTGCATGATCGTGCGCAGGTGGGCGATATCGTGCAATGCGCGGCACCAGCCGGTGATTTCTTCCTGCAGGCTGAAGCCGCTACGCCGATTACGCTGATCTCTGCTGGCGTCGGCCAAACTCCAATGCTGGCGATGCTGGCTACTCTGGCGCAGCAGCAACATCCGGCGGCGGTTAACTGGCTGCACGCCGCGGAAGCTGGTTCGCAGCATGCGTTTGCTGAAGAGGTGAAATCCCTCGGCGCACGCCTGCCAAACTTCACCAGCCACGTTTGGTATCGGCAACCAGAAAGTGCCGATGTCGGACGTTACGACGCTCAGGGCTTGATGGATTTGGCGAGCGTGTCCTCCGCGCTGAACCAGGCCGATCGTCAATTCTGGATCTGTGGCCCGCTACCGTTTATGCAGTTTGTCGCACGTCAACTGGTCGATGCCGGCATCAATGCCGATCGCATCCACTACGAAGTATTTGGCCCGCACAAGGTGCTGTAAAACAAAAAAGCCTGCGCAAGGCAGGCTTTTACAGGCAATGCGCGAAGGGGCTTAAATCGCCTCTTCGTCCTCTTCACCGGTACGGATACGCACTACGCGCGCCACGTCAAAGACGAAGATTTTGCCGTCGCCGATTTTGCCGGTCTGCGCGGTTTTCATAATGGTTTCTACGCAGGTATCGACGATATCGTCACCTACCACCATTTCGATTTTCACTTTTGGCAGAAAATCGACCATGTACTCAGCGCCGCGATACAGCTCAGTGTGACCTTTCTGGCGACCAAAGCCTTTCACTTCACTGACGGTCATCCCGGTGATGCCTACTTCAGCTAAGGCTTCACGTACATCATCGAGTTTGAATGGTTTGATAATTGCATCGATCTTTTTCATGACAGATCCTTTTTTACTCCCTCCATGATGGACGGATACCGTTAGTATAATTGTTCCTGACGCTGCCGCAGCAAGCTACTCTTTAAATTCGCTGGCGTCCAATTCATGGCGCGACAGCAGCTTATAGAATTCAGTGCGGTTACGTCCAGCCAGACGCGCAGCGTTGGTGACATTTCCTTTGGTCATCTGCAGCAGTTTACGCAGATAGTTCAGCTCAAACTGATTTCGTGCTTCGACGAAAGTCGGCAGCGCGGTATTTTCCCCCGCCAGCGCCTGTTCAACCAGGGCATCACCGATGACCGGCGCGGTACTCAAGGCGACGCACTGTTCAATCACGTTGACCAGCTGACGTACATTGCCCGGCCAGACGGCGCTGACCAGCCGCTTCATCGCATCAACCGAAAAGCTACGCACGAAAGGTTTATGGCGATCGGCGGACTGACGCAGCAGATGATTCGCCAGCAGTGGAATATCTTCAGCGCGCTCGTGCAGCGCAGGAATTTTCAGGTTCACCACGTTAAGACGATAGTAGAGATCTTCGCGGAAACTCTTCTTCTCCATCGCTTTGGGCAAATCGCGGTGCGTCGCGGAAATAATCCGCACGTTGATATCCAGATCGCGGTTGCTGCCTAACGGCCGCACTTTGCGCTCCTGCAGCACACGCAGCAGTTTCACCTGCAGCGCCTGTGGCATGTCGCCAATCTCATCAAGAAACAGCGTGCCGCCTTCCGCTGCCTGGAACAGACCTTCACGTGCGCTGACCGCGCCGGTAAAGGCGCCTTTAGCGTGGCCAAACAGTTCGGACTCTAAAAGTTGTTCCGGCAGCGCACCACAGTTGATGGCGATGAACGGCTTGGTGGCGCGCGGGCTGGCGGCGTGAATCGCCTGCGCCAGCACCTCTTTACCGGTGCCACTTTGGCCGTTAATCAATACGCTGACGTCAGATTGCGCTACCATGTGCGACTGCTCCAGCAACCGCAGCATCTGCGGATTGCGCGTCACAATCGCTTCGCGCCAACCGTCATCGCTGATCGGTGCGCGCTGGGCCAGCGCTTCATCTATTGCTTTATACAAAGCGTCACGATCGACCGGTTTGGTCAGAAAACTGAACACGCCTTGTTGCGTGGCGGATACCGCTTCCGGGATGGAACCGTGCGCGGTGAGAATGATCACCGGCAAGCCAGCATGACGTTTCTGCACTTCGCCGAACAGCGCCAGACCATCCATTTCGTCCATGCGCAGGTCGCTGATCACCAAATCGACCTTCTCTTTCTGCAGATGGCGCAGGGCTTCCGGCCCGCTGGCGGCCGTCGCCACCTGATAGCCTTCGCTGCTCAGACGCATGCCGAGCAGTTTCAATAAGCCCGGATCATCATCCACCAGCAATAAACGCGCGGCTTGTTTCATGGTTACTGATCCTCACTTTGCACATCGCTGCCGCCGTGCGATGTGTCGCTGCTATCAGGCGCTTTACGCGACGACAGCTGGCGTTCAATGTCGGTTAAACGCTCTAACTTGCGTTGGGTATCGGCCAGCGACTGACGCATTTTGGTTTGCTGCTGGCGCAGGTTATCCATCTCCGCGTCATTGCTCTGCTGCAAAGCGGCGTAGCGTCCACGCGCTTCGCTCAGCTCCAGTTGGGCCGCCTGATTGCTGCGCCACAGCTGTAGCAACGGACGCACCGATGCCGGATAAGCCGCGCTGTAACCGTCTAAGGTAGTGACGAAATCACGGCGCTCAACTGGCGTGACGTTACCGTTCGCGAGCAAGATGCCCTGCTTGAAGGCGCGCGCCCAGCCTTGTACCGGCCAACGACGCGCTTCTGCACGCGCTTCGGCCGGCGATAAGCGCTCGGCGCAATCCATGGCGCGCTGCCAATAGAGCGGATTGCCTGCAGCGGCTGGCGTTTCGATTTGCCACACGTTTTGGCAATCGGTCGCCAGATAATCCGGCAGGCGTACCTCCGGTTCAGGCACGCTAACGCCATTATGCTGCGTACGATCTTGTGACGGTGCCTGGCAGGCGCTGAGGCCGAAAACCAGCACTGCACTGGCCACAAGTTTGAATAGGGTTAGTTTCATTAATCAGGCATTCCCGGCGCTGGTCGTCAGAATGATACGAAAACAGACATCCGCATCCTTGCGCGTTACCAACTGCAGATCGCCGTGCATCCTGCGCAGACAATCTTTGGCGATGCTTAAGCCCAGCCCGCTGCCTTTGACCGGCCCTTTGCGCTGTTGGCTGCCCTGATAAAAGGGCTCAAAAATCATCGCCTGCTCTTCAGCCGGAATCGGTGTGCCGGTGTTTGCCACCTCAATCCACACCTGGTTGCCCTTCTGCTGGCTCTGCAGCCAGATGTTACCGGATTCACTGCCGTAGTTCACGGCGTTCGAATAGAGGTTGTCGATCACCCGCTGCAGCAGCGTCGCTTCCGCCAGACAATGATGCACTTGCAGATCAACGTGGGTGGTCATCTCACGCGCATTGGCTGGCAACGAGTGCACTTTTACCACCGAATCAATGATCTCATTTAGCGCCACGGGCTTCAGCGCCATCGGTCCATCGGCCAGCTTGCGGTTGTAATCGAGCAACTGCTCAATTAGCCGCTGTAAATGACGGCTGCTGGTATCGAGAATCGCCACCACTTCCTGCTGCTCGGCATTCAGTGGTCCAGCGACCTGATCGGCCAGCAGTTCTGTGCCTTCACGCAGACTGGCAAGCGGCGTTTTCAGCTCATGCGACAGGTGGCGCAAAAATTCGTGGCGCTGCTCTTCCAGCCAGCTTAACCGCTCACTCAGCCAGACGATGCGCTGCCCCAACGAACGGATCTCACGCGGACCACGGAAACTGCCGCTATCGCCCAGCGCCTTACCTTCGCCCAATCGATTAATCATGCGTTCAACCCGCTTCACCGGACCGATGATCATCCCCGTGAACAGCAAAACCAGCACCAGGCTAATCAGGAACAGAATCAGCGCCTGCCAGCCAAAAAACTGACCGCGATCGGCGATTTCACGCTGCAGCTGTAAGCCGCGCGAAAATACCACTTCACGCGTTGCCTGCACCATTTGCGTGTTGGTATCGGAAAAACGCTCCAGCGCGCTGGCGGCTTGCGCCTCAGGATTGCCGTTATCGCACTGCAGTTGCTGCAGCGAAGGCAAGGTGGTTTGCAGCACTTTGAAGGAAGGCAGATCGGGCAAACTGGCAGCGTGACTGCTGAGCATTTGGCCGTAGCGCGTCCACTGCGTTTGATACAGCTTCGCCAGCGACGCATCGCCGAGCACGCAATATTGGCGGTAGCTGCGCTCCAGCTCCAGCGCGGTACGCGCCATCGCTTCGCTGCGACGCACATCGGTAAAGGTATTGCGGTTGGTATCCGCCGCCTGGTTGCTTAACGCCGAAAGACTTTCCCACGCTTGCCACGCCAGCACCAGTAACGGTAGCAGTACCAGCAGGAAAGCCATTAACACTAACTGCCGCAGGGATCGGGGAAACAGACGCCATTTCATCACAACCGCGCTTCCTTAAATGTGAGCTGCAGGCATGCTAGCGAAGTATCAAAACGGAAGAAAGGCCAGATATGAAAACGGCAGGCCTTTTGGCCTGCCGTGAGAGCGACGCCGCAGCATCGCTTGCAAAATAGGTGGAGCCTAACTCAACGTTGCGTCCGATGTTTGATAACGTTGCAAAGCAAACGATTATCGGTGAGGTGGACGACAGGCTCCGTTTGGTGCGTCATTCGGTTTTTATGAGCTCAGCCGCTGAAGCGGGGCAATCATAAACAGGTGAATGAGCCACTTAGGGATTATAGCAAGTATCGTGCCAATAAATAAATAGCGCTTATTATCAGAGAAATGCCTGAGATGAAGCGCTCTCCCAGAGAAAAGCGGACCGGACGGTCTGTGAAAAGTGTCGCTTATTAGCAACGTGTTTGTCGTGGCAATTTACTGGCCATATAAATCAATGAGTTAAATGTCACCTTTTGACGACAACGTATTGGCGGGATTGTCGTTATTTTCCGACAGTTTAGAGATTATGCGGATTTCAGTAAGGTCGCCATGAATGGTGGACCTGCAAAACGCGCAGAATAAAAAAGGCCGCTATTTAGCGGCCTTTGTTTTGCTTATCCCAACTGCTTACGCGCGTTGCGGAAGATACGCATCCACGGGCTGTCTTCGCCCCACTCTGCCGGATGCCAGGAGTTGCTCACGGTACGGAACACACGCTCTGGGTGCGGCATCATAATGGTGACGCGTCCGCTCTCGTTGGTTACCGCAGTGATGCCGTTAGGCGATCCGTTCGGGTTAGCCGGATAGCTTTCTGTCACTTTGCCGAAGTTATCGACGAAGCGCAGCGCCACCAAACCTTTGCTCTCCAGCTGTGCCAGATGCGCGCCGTCACGCACTTCGACAAAACCTTCACCGTGTGATACGGCGATTGGCATATGCGATCCGACCATGCCATCCAGCAGCAGCGATGGGCTCGCCGCTACTTCAACCAGGCTGAAACGCGCTTCGAAACGCTCGGACTGGTTGCGCACAAAGCGTGGCCACAGCTCGCTTCCCGGAATCAGCTCGCGCAGGTTCGACATCATCTGACAACCGTTACACACGCCAAGTGCCAGCGTTTGTGGACGATGGAAGAAGTTTTCGAACTCATCACGCACGCGACCGTTGAACAGGATGGATTTCGCCCAGCCTTCACCCGCGCCCAGCACGTCACCGTACGAGAAGCCACCGCAGGCGACCAGCGCCTGGAACTCTTCCAGACCGCGACGGCCCGCCAGCAGATCGCTCATATGCACGTCAACTGCAGTAAAGCCCGCACGATGGAAGGCGGCGGCCATCTCTACGTGTGAGTTAACGCCCTGCTCACGCAGCACTGCCACACGCGGACGTGCGCCCGTCGCAATCATCGGTGCCGCAACATCTTCTTCTGGCTTGAAGGTCAGATGGACGTTCAGACCTGGGTCGTTATCGTCTTTCTTAGCTTCATGCTCCTGGTCGGCACAGGCTGGGTTATCACGCAGACGCTGCATCTGCCAGGTGGTTTCTGCCCACCAGGTACGCAGCGTGCTACGGCTTTCGCTGTACACCGCGCTGTCGCCAGAGCGGATCACGAAGCGATCGCCTGGCAGGGCTTTACCAATCACGTGCAGGTTAGCGCTCAGACCGTGGTCAGCGAACACCTTCTCGACGGCTGCACGATCCGCTGCGTTGATCTGCAGCACCGCGCCCAGCTCTTCGGTGAACAATGCGGCTAACGCATCGCTGCCCAACGCGGCAATATCGGCTTCGATACCGCAGTGACCGGTGAAGGCCATCTCCGCCAGCGTGACCAGCAGGCCGCCGTCAGAACGGTCGTGGTAAGCCAGCAGTTTCTGCTCGGCCACCAGCGCCTGAATGGCGTTGAAGAAGCCCGCCAGCTGCGTAGCATCACGCACGTCGGCAGGCTTGTCGCCCAGCTGACGATAAACCTGCGACAGCGCAGTCGCGCCAAGGGTGTTCGCGCCGTTGCCGAGATCCACCAGCAGCAGCAGGTTGTCTTGATCCGCCTGCAGCTGCGGCGTCACGGTGCGACGCACATCTTCCACGCGCGCAAAGGCGGTGATCACCAGCGACAGCGGCGAGGTCATTTCGCGCTGCTCAGTACCTTGCTGCCAGCGGGTTTTCATCGACATCGAGTCTTTGCCCACCGGAATGGTGATACCCAGCGCGGGACACAACTCTTCGCCGACCGCTTTAACCGCCGCGTACAAGCCCGCGTCTTCGCCTGGATGACCGGCGGCGGCCATCCAGTTCGCAGAGAGCTTAACGCGTTGCAGCGAACCAATGGAGGTTGCGGCGATGTTGGTCAGCGCTTCACCGACGGCGAGGCGACCTGAAGCCGCGAAGTCGAGCAATGCGACGGGTGCACGTTCACCAAGCGAGAAGGCTTCACCGTGATAGCTATCGAGGCTGGCGGTGGTGACGGCGCAGTTCGCGACCGGAATCTGCCACGGTCCTACCATCTGATCGCGCGCCACCATGCCGGTTACGCTGCGGTCACCAATGGTGATCAGGAAGGTTTTTTCCGCCACGGTCGGCAGGTGTAGCACGCGATTCACCGCATCCGCTACGCTAATCCCGTCACGCTGCAGCGCTTCGCCGTTGGCCTGCTGGCTGGCAACATCACGCGTCATCTTCGGTGTTTTGCCCAGCAGTACGTCGAGCGGCATGTCGATTGGCTTGTTGTCGAAATGGCTGTCGGCGAGGTTCAGATGCAGCTCTTCGGTGGCTTCACCGATGACCGCATAAGGCGCGCGTTCACGCTGACACAGCTCGTCAAACAGCGCCAGTTTCTCCGGCGCGACCGCCAGCACATAACGTTCCTGCGACTCGTTACACCATACTTCCAGCGGACTCATGCCTGGCTCATCGCTTAGGATGTCGCGCAGGTTGAAGTTACCGCCACGATTACCGTCGCTCACCAGCTCTGGCATGGCGTTCGAAAGGCCGCCCGCGCCGACGTCGTGGATGAACAGAATCGGGTTGGCTTCGCCCAGCTGCCAGCAGCGGTCGATCACTTCCTGGCAACGACGTTCCATCTCTGGGTTGTCGCGCTGTACTGACGCAAAGTCGAGATCGGCATCCGATTGGCCTGATGCCATTGACGATGCCGCGCCACCACCCAGACCGATGTTCATAGCCGGGCCACCCAGCACGATCAGCCTGGCGCCGACCACGATCTCGCCTTTCTGCACGTGATCGGCACGGATGTTACCGATGCCGCCCGCTAGCATGATGGGCTTGTGATAGCCGCGCAGCTCCACGCCATTGTGGCTGTTAACGCGCTCTTCGTAGGTACGGAAGTAGCCGTTGAGGGCTGGACGACCAAATTCGTTGTTGAACGCCGCGCCGCCCAATGGACCTTCGGTCATGATATCCAGCGCAGTGACGATGCGATCCGGCTTACCGAAATCCTCTTCCCACGGCTGTTCAAAGCCTGGAATACGCAGGTTCGATACCGAAAAACCGACCAGACCGGCTTTTGGCTTCGCGCCACGTCCGGTTGCGCCTTCATCACGGATTTCGCCACCAGAACCGGTCGCGGCACCCGGCCACGGTGAAATGGCGGTTGGGTGGTTATGGGTTTCGACCTTCATCAGGATATGTGCGGCTTCCTGATGGAACTCATATTCGCCCTTCTGCGCATCGGCGTAGAAGCGGCCAACCTCAGAACCTTCCATTACCGCAGCGTTGTCTTTATAGGCAGACAGCACGTGCTCAGGATTGTGTTCAAAGGTGTTCTTGATCATTTTAAACAGCGACTTCGGCTGCTTTTCGCCGTCGATAATCCAGTCGGCATTGAAGATCTTGTGACGACAGTGCTCGGAGTTTGCCTGCGCAAACATGTAGAGCTCGATGTCGTTTGGATTGCGGCCCAGCTTAGTAAAGGCATCAAGCAGGTAGTCGATCTCATCATCGGCCAGCGCCAGACCCAGCGTGGTGTTGGCCTGCTCCAGCGCGCTGCGGCCTGCGCCCAGCACGTCAACGCTTTTCAGCGGCTGCGGCTGATGGTGAGCAAACAGCTGCTGCGCATCGTTGAGATCAGCGAACACCGTTTCCATCATGCGGTCATGCAGCAGGCTCGCCAGCTGCTGCCACTGTGCTTCCGTCAGCTCAGGTGCCTGCACATAGAAGGCCATACCGCGCTCAAGACGCAAGACCTGTGGCAGATCGCAGTTATGGGCGATGTCGGTGGCTTTCGATGACCACGGTGAAATGGTGCCGGGACGCGGCGTTACCAGCAACAGACGCCCTTGTGGCGCGTGTTCGGCGAGAGAAGGACCGTATTTCAGCAGGCGTTGCAGGCGGGCTTGCTCATCCGCGCTGAGCGGTGCACTAACATCGGCAAAATGGACGTACTCGGCGTAAATATCACTCACCGGAAGGTGAGCGTCCTGAAAGCGGGTCAGCAGTTTGTTTACACGAAATGCCGACAGAGCGGGCGAACCACGCAGAATTTCCATCATTAAAGATCTCTCGTCTTTGAAGTGCCGGGCGACGCTTCATTGGGCGCAACAGGGGAAAACGGGCGGTATTATAGAGAAACAGCTCGGGTTACGAAACCGTTTGCGCATAAATTCTGGCACCTGGCGTTTGGCTGAATTTTGCACAATTCTTGCTATAAAAGTTGCCCTGCCCCTTTTTGTTGCGCAAAATGCCCCTCGCTCTGGGAGTTAAAACAACATAAATACTGCCTTTAAAAGACAGAGGCCTGTGAGCCATTACGAGACAACTATTTGAAACGCCTAAAAATAAACTATCTGTTTATCGGTCTGATCACCGTGCTACTTGCGCTAGCATTGTGGCCTTCAATCCCGTGGTACGGGGGCGGAACAGACGCGCTATCACAGATCAAATCACGCGGAGTGCTGCGCATCAGTACCGTTAACTCTCCGCTGACTTACTACACCATTAACAATGCACCAGCCGGTATGGATTACGAGCTGGCGAAGCGCTTCGCCGATTACCTTGGCGTGAAACTGGAAGTTGAGGTGCGTCCTAATCTCGGCGATCTGTTTGACGACCTCGATGACGGTAAAGCGGATTTGCTGGCCGCCGGCTTGATCTACAACAGCGAGCGCCTCGCGCACTACCAAAGTGGCCCGAGCTACTATTCGGTGTCGCAGCAGTTGGTGTACCGCATTGATAAGCCTCGCCCGAAGAATCTTGGCGATCTCAAAGGCCGCCTGATTGTGCAGTCCGGTTCGGCATATCTGTCAACTTTACGTTCCGCCAAAGCTGACAGCTATCCCGATCTCGACTGGGCGATCTCCACCGATCAGGGCCAGAAAGCGCTGCTTGAAGCGGTTGCTGACGGCAAACTCGATTACACGGTGGGCGATTCGGTTACCATCGGCCTGCTGCAGCGCATTCATCCGCAGCTGGCGGTGGCGTTTGATGTGACCGACGAAGAGCCGGTCACCTGGTACTTACCGCGTAACGAAGACGACAGCCTGAGCGCGGCGATGCTCGACTTCTACAGCCAGATGGGCGAGGAAGGCACGATGGCGCGGCTGGAAGAGAAGTATCTCGGCCACGTTGGCACCTTCGATTACGTTGATACCCGCACCTTCCTGCGCGCCATTGATAACACGCTGCCGGATATCAAACCGCTGTTTGAGAAATATTCCGCCAGCATGGATTGGCGTTTACTGGCGGCGATTTCTTATCAGGAGTCGCACTGGAATCCACAGGCCACATCGCCAACCGGCGTGCGCGGCATGATGATGTTGACGCGTAATACCGCCGACAGCCTTGACGTCAACGATCGCCTCGATCCCGAACAGAGCATTCGCGGCGGCAGCGAATATCTCAAGCGCATGATGGAGAAAGTCCCGGAAACGATTCCTGAAGATGAACGTATCTGGTTCGCGCTGGCGGCATATAACATGGGCTACGCGCACATGCTGGACGTACGCAAGCTGACGGCGAAACAGGGCGGCAATCCGGACAGCTGGGCCGACGTGAAGCTGCGTTTGCCGATGTTGAGCCAGAAGCGCTATTACACGCAAACCACCTACGGCTACGCGCGCGGCCACGAAGCTTATAACTACGTGGAGAATATCCGTAAATATCAGATCAGTTTGGTGGGATATTTGCAGGAACAGGAGAAGCGTTTAGCGCAGCAGTCGGCACTGGAAGCGGAGTTAGGCGCCGGTTATCCGGCGGTCGAACCGAAAATTGCGATGAATTAACCGGTGCGCTGCGCCTGACGCAGCGCCTTCTTCTGCTCGCGACGCATGCGGAAAAAGTCACTCAGCATCCCGGCACACTCTTCCGCCAGCACACCGCAATCAATCTGAATTTGATGATTCATGCCGGGATGACCAATCACATCCAGCAGTGAACCGGCCGCGCCGGTTTTCTCATCTTTAGCGCCGTACACCAGCCGCGTGATGCGGCCGTGCACCATCGCACCGGCGCACATCACGCAGGGTTCCAGCGTGACATACAGCGTGGTATCCAGCAGACGATAGTTTTCCAGTACTTTGCCGCCCTGACGCAGCGCCATGATCTCGGCATGTGCGGTAGGATCGTGCTGGCCAATCGGCCGGTTCCAGCCCTCGCCAATCACCTTGTCGCCCTGCACCAGCACCGCACCAACCGGCACTTCGCCCTGCTCCCACGCGCGCTTCGCCAGTTCCAGCGCATAACGCATCCAATATTCATCAGTTTGTGGGTTCACCGGGCAACTCCTGCGGGCAATAAAGGCGGCGCATTATAGCGATGCTGCGGCTGGAATCGAAGCGTTATTCCAGCTGTTGCAGCTCACCGCGCGGCGTGACGCGCCAGCGGTGCTGACAGAAGAACAGCAGCGGGTTGTCCTGTTTGCTGTCGCTGTAGCCGCTATACAGTTGCAGCGGCGTGCCGATTTTCTCCTCCAGCTGTGCCACCTTTTCATGGCCGAGGCAGCGCATCGACAGCAAACGTCCGCCGCGGCCCGGTTTCATCTGGCTGGCAATCAGCTGTACGCGCGGTAAGAAGGCCGAGTCGAAATAGACTTGCTCTACCAGCGACTGCGGCGAACCGGTAATTAGCCAGACATCGGCATCGCTGCTGCTGAGATAGTCGGTGAGTCGCTGCTGCACCACCGGAAACGCAGTAACACGCTGGCGGAACCACTCAGCGAATTCAGCCTCGCGTTGGCGCAGACGTTTTTCGCTGTGGCCAAAGGTAATCGCCCACAGTAATAAACTCATTGGCCAGCGTGCGGCGCGGCCTTTGATCAGCATGCCAAGACCAATCACCGGTAACAGCGGCACCACCAGCAGCAGATTGATCGGCTGACGTCGCAGCAGATAGCGCATAAAGGTGCCAAACATGTCTTGCTGATGCAGCGTGCCATCGAGATCGAAAAACACCACGCGTCGTTGTGTACCCTTTGTCAAACAGCACTCCTTCTCTATCCTTCGTGGTTTCTGCACTACAGTGTAGCCAGCTTCGGCGTTCAGGGCGAAAGCTGCTATTTTTAATTCCAGTGACTACAATGCCATTTGAATAGTTTATTCTTCGCGTTTACGCGCTGTTTGCGGATAAAGGAATTAAGGATCGAACCATGAGTTCATTGCTGCGCATTCGTCAGCTCTACCCTCGACTGGCGCTAAATGAGCGCCGGCTGGCGGATTTTTTGCTGTCGCAGCCGGATCGTGCACGGCATCTCAGTTCACAAAAACTCGCTGAGGAATCGGGCGTTAGCCAGTCCAGCGTGGTGAAGTTTGCCCAGAAGCTGGGCTACAAAGGGTTTCCAGCGCTGAAGCTGGCGCTGAGCGAATCGATGGCCGATCGCGATGCGATTACCGTGCATAACCATATTCTCAGCGACGATCCGCTGAAAGTGGTCGGCGAAAAGCTGCTGACCGAAAAGATCTCGGCGATCCGCGCCACGCTGGACATCAATAGCGAAGAGAAGCTGCTGCAAACCTTGCAGCTGCTGAAAAATGCCAATCGTATTTTGCTGGTTGGCATCGGCGCGTCCGGTTTAGTGGCGAAAGATTTTTCGTGGAAGCTGATGAAGATCGGCATCAATGCGGTGGCGGAGCAGGATATGCACGCTTTGCTCGCCAGCGTGCAAGCGATGGCGCCGGGCGATGTGCTGCTGGCGATTTCCTATACTGGCGAACGTCGCGAAATCAATCTGGCGGCGCAGGAAGCGGCGCAGGTCGGTGCCGATGTGCTGGCCTTTACCGGCTTTACGCCGAATGCTCTGCAGCAGTGCGCCACGGTTTGCCTCTACACCGTGGCGGAAGAGCAGAGCACGCGCAGTGCGGCGATCTCGTCGACCAGCGCGCAGCTGGCGTTGACCGATCTGCTGTTTATGGCGCTGGTACAAAACGATCCTGAACGCGCCTCCAGCCACATTCGCCACAGCGAAGCGTTGGTGAAAAAGCTGGTCTGATGAGATCAGGCGCGTATAATACCCGCGCCTTTTCTGCTGTTATTGGACTTCTGCCATGGCCTTGCTCATCACCACCAAATGCATCAATTGCGATATGTGCGAACCTGAATGCCCAAACCAGGCAATCAGCTTAGGCGACGCGATCTATGAAATTGATGTCGACCGCTGCACCGAGTGCGTGGGCCATTATGATGTGCCGACCTGCCAAAGCGTCTGTCCGATTGATAACACCATCATTACCGATCCACAGCACCCGGAAAGCCGCGAGGCGCTGTGGGAGAAGTTCGTGGTGTTGCACCCTTAGTTCTCGATAATCACCGTTGCGCAGGCGTAATGGCGTTCATCCGCTAACGTCACATGCACATGCTTCACGCCGAGCTGGCTGGCAATCACCCTGGCCTGCTCAAAGAAACGTAATCCCGGTTTGCCCAGCGCATCGTTGTACACTTCGAACTGATTGAAGGCCAGGCCACCGCGAATGCCGGTGCCAAACGCTTTCGCTGCCGCCTCTTTCACCGCAAAACGCTTAGCCAGAAAGCGCACCGGTTGCTGGTGCGCCTGATATTGCTGCCACTCGGCTTCGCTTAATACGCGACGCGCCAGACGGTCGCCGGAGCGCTCAATGACGCCAGCAATGCGCTCGATCTCTACGATATCGCTGCCGAGCCCGAGAATCGCCATTAGCGACGCGCTTCCCGCATCAGCTGCTTCATTTCGCTGACCGCATCGGCCAAACCGCTGAACAGCGCGCGACCAATAATCGCATGGCCAATATTCAGCTCGTGCATTTCCGGCAATTCAGCAATCGGCTGCACATTGTGGTAAGTCAAACCGTGGCCGGCATTGACTTTCAGGCCCAGACTGGCGGCGAAAGTCGCGGCTTTGCGGATGCGCGACAGCTCAGCCTGGCGCGCGAGACCTTCGGGCGCTTCGGCATAGGCACCGGTGTGAATTTCGATATAAGGCGCGCCGCTGGCAACCGCCGCTTCAATCTGGCGGTGATCGGCATCGATAAACAGTGACACCAGAATGCCGGCGTCGCTTAACAGGCGCACCGCAGCATTGATTTTATCCTGCTGACCCGCCACATCCAGCCCGCCTTCGGTGGTCACTTCCTGACGCTTTTCCGGCACCAGACAAACGAAGTGCGGCTTGATTTCGCAGGCAATGTCGATCATCTCGTCCGTTACCGCCATCTCCAGATTCATGCGCGTCTGGATGGTGTCACGCAAAATGCGTACATCGCGATCGGTGATGTGACGGCGATCTTCACGCAGATGCACGGTAATGCCGTCAGCGCCGGCCTGCTCAGCAACAAACGCGGCCTGCACCGGATCGGGATAGTTTGTACCACGTGCGTTACGTACGGTGGCAATGTGGTCAATGTTGACGCCTAACAGCAACTCAGCCATGACAATCCTTAAATGTGTTCAGTGTGTTTGCAGTGTACTGCGCTGAATATATCAGGCGGTACGACCAGCGCTAGTCGTTTGCCACATCGGGTTTCTTTTTTGGCACAAACTGGCGAAACAGTTCCTGACTCTTCAGCGGTTTGCCGCCAAGATAGGGCTTCAGCGCCATGCGCGTAAAGCGTTTAGCGGCGCGCAGAGTATCGGCATCGGGGAATTCGCGCTCCCACAACGCACGCAGCTGGCGGCCGGTAAAGCTGCGTTGATTGACCACCAAACTGGCGATAAAACCCTTCTCTTCCCGGTAGCTGTAGGTCATGCCATCAGCCACCTCTTCGCCGCTGCCGGCACAGTGCAGAAAATCCACGCCGTAACCGAGATGCCCGAGCAGCGCCAGCTCAAAGCGGCGCAGCGCCGGTTCAGGCGAGCCGTTGCCTGCCGCCAGCGTTTGGATGCAATTCAGGTAATCAAAGAACATATCAGAGAAGGGAATTTGCTGCTCCAGCACGCGCGACAGCAGCTCGTTGACGTAGAGCCCGCAATAGAGCGTAATGCCGCTGAGCGGCAATGCCAGCGAAACGGCTTCGGCATTGCGCAGCGTTTTGACATCACCGCGTCCACCCCAGCGCACCAGCAGTGGCGTAAAGGGTTGCAGTGCACCTTTTAGTTGTGAGCGGCGCGAGCGGGCGCCTTTGGCAAGGACGCGGACGCGCCCTTCGCTTTCGCTAAACAGATCGAGGAGTAGGCTGGTTTCGCTGTAAGGGCGACTATGCAGCACAAAGGCGCGTTGCCAGCCTTCCATTACTTAACCTTCGTCAGAGTAACCTAAGCTGCGCAGCGCACGTTCATCGTCCGCCCAGCCCGATTTCACTTTAACCCACAGTTCGAGATGCACTTTCGCTTCAAACATCTCTTCCATATCTTTACGCGATTCAATGCCGATGGTTTTGATCTTGGCGCCTTTATTGCCGATGACCATTTTCTTCTGGCCTTCACGCTCAACAAGGATCAGGCCATTGATGTCGTAGCCGCCGCGATCGTTCGAAACAAATTGCTCAATTTCGACGGTAACGGAGTAAGGCAGTTCAGCACCCAGGAAGCGCATTAACTTTTCACGGATGATCTCAGACGCCATAAAGCGCTGCGAGCGGTCGGTGACATAATCTTCCGGGAAATGATGCTCAGATTTTGGCAGGCATTTGCGCGCAATCGCCGCAATCGCGTCGACATTTTTGCCGCTTTCCGCTGAGATAGGGACGATTTCAAGGAAGTTCATCTGCTGGCTAAGGAACTGCAGATGCGGTAACAGAATGCTCTTATCCTGGATGTTGTCGACTTTATTGATCGCCAATACCACCGGAACTTTGTTATCACGCAGCTTGTTGAGCACCATCTCGTCGTCTGGTGTCCAGCGCGTGCCTTCAACCACAAAGATCACCAGCTCAACGTCACCAATGGAGCTGCTGGCGGCACGGTTCATCAGGCGGTTGATCGCCCGTTTCTCTTCCATGTGCAGCCCTGGCGTATCCACGTAGATCGCCTGATAAGCGCCTTCGGTGTGGATGCCCATAATACGGTGACGCGTGGTTTGCGGCTTGCGTGACGTGATCGACACTTTCTGCCCCAGCAACTGGTTCAGCAAAGTGGATTTACCGACGTTTGGTCGGCCTACAATCGCGACAAAGCCGCTATATGTTTCGAGTTCGCTCATTCGAGTCCTGACTTGGGCAGCGCCGCTTTCGACGCTGCAATGTGACTATTTATTCGAGGCCAAGCTTAATTAACGCCTGTTCGGCGGCTGCTTGCTCGGCTTTACGGCGGCTGGAGCCAATGCCCACCACCGGTTCTGCCATGCCACTCACCTGACAGTGAATGGTGAATTCCTGATCGTGGGCTTCGCCACGCACCTGTACCACCAAATACGACGGCAGCGGCAGATGACGTCCCTGCAAATACTCCTGCAGGCGCGTTTTCGGATCTTTTTGTTTATCGCCCGGACTGATCTGTTCCAGTCGTGAGTGATACCAGTCGAGAATTAACTTTTCGACGGTTTGAATGCTGCTATCGAGGAAGATGCCGCCAATTAAGGCTTCAACGGTATCCGCGAGGATCGATTCACGACGGAAACCGCCGCTTTTCAGCTCGCCCGGACCGAGGCGTAAACATTCGCCAAGGTCGAACTCTCGCGCCATCTCTGCCAGCGTATTGCCGCGCACCAGCGTGGCACGCATACGGCTCATGTCGCCTTCATCCACACGCGGGAAGCGGTGATAGAGCGCATTGGCAATCACGTAGCTGAGAATAGAATCGCCAAGAAATTCAAGACGTTCATTGTGTTTGCTACTGGCGCTACGATGCGTCAGTGCCTGCTGCAATAAATCCGGATGAGTAAAAGTGTAGCCCAGTTTGCGCTGCAGCTTGTTAATGACGATGGGGTTCATGCTATTCCAGTTGTTCTGTGCGCCTATCACTGCATACGAAACAGGGCTGAGGTTCCAACCTGTTCTGTTTCGTGTGCACTGGCCTCCCGAAAGAGAGGCCAACCTTTTTTGAAGCTAATTAGTGAATCCCACCAATGCGGCTAAAGCGCACGCCGGTCGGCCACTGTCCTTCTTGTTTCTCGAAGCTCATCCAGATGGCCACCGCTTTGCCGACCAGATTCTTCTCGGGCACAAAGCCCCAGTAGCGGCTGTCGGCGCTGTTATCGCGGTTATCACCCATCATGAAATATTGCCCTTGCGGCACAATCCAGGTCGATTGCGGCTGGCCCGGCTGCTGATAATACATGCTTGCCTGACTTTGCGCTTCGTTTACCAGCAAGATATCGTGCGTTACGTTGCCCAATGTCTCTTTGCGGGTGCCGAGACGCAGGCCGCCCTTCATGGTTTCGCCCTGTGGCGCCTGGAAGAAGCCGTTGCCGGTTTCATTGCCATCAAAGCCGCTGAAGGTTTGAATGAAGTTGCTTGGCTCAACGTTAGTGTAAGTCACTGGCAGCGCCGTGTCGCAACTGCCGCTGCTGCAACCCGGATTGATGGTCAGGGTTTTGCTGTAAGGATCAAACACCACTTTATCACCCGGCAAGCCAATCACGCGCTTGATGTAGTCCACGCTGGGATCTTTCGGGTATTTGAATACCGCGACATCACCGCGCTGCGGATGGCCAGTTGGAATCAGCGTGGTTTGGGTAATCGGATCTTTAATACCGTAAGCAAACTTCTCCACGAGGATGAAGTCGCCAATCAGCAGCGTTGGCATCATTGAGCCCGATGGAATCTGGAACGGCTCAAAAATAAACGAACGCACGATCAACACCACCGCCAGCACCGGGAACACCGATGCGGTGGTTTCAACCCAACCCGGCTGCGCGGCTACTTTCGCCAGCGTTTTACTGTCGAGTGCGTTGCCGGCCTGCGCTTGCGCGGCAGCCTGCTTCGCACGACGCGCCGGTGCCCATTTAAAGCGATCGATACACCAGATAACGCCAGTGATCAGCGTTGCGATCACTAAAACCAGGGCGAACATGTTAGCCATTAAAAATCCTTATTTGCTGTCTTTACCGACATGCAGAATGGCAAGGAATGCTTCCTGCGGCAGCTCAACGTTGCCGACCTGCTTCATTCGCTTCTTACCGTCTTTCTGCTTCTGCAACAGTTTCTTCTTACGGCTCACGTCACCGCCATAGCATTTCGCCAGGACGTTTTTACGCAGCTGTTTTACCGTTGAGCGAGCGATAATGTGGTTGCCGATTGCCGCCTGAATCGCAATATCGAACTGCTGACGTGGGATCAGATCTTTCATCTTCTCCACCAGGTCGCGGCCACGATATTGTGAGTTATCACGGTGAGTAATCAGCGCCAGCGCATCAACACGTTCTGAGTTAATCATCACGTCGACACGCACCATGTCAGAGGTCTGGAAACGTTTGAAGTTGTAATCCAGCGAAGCATAACCGCGCGAGGTTGATTTCAGACGGTCGAAGAAGTCAAGAACCACTTCCGCCATCGGAATCTCATACGTCAGCGCAACCTGCTTGCCGTGGTAAACCATGTTGGTTTGCACGCCACGTTTTTCAATACACAGCGTAATGACGTTGCCGAGGAACTCCTGCGGCAGAAGCATGTGACACTCAGCAATCGGCTCACGCAGCTCGGCAATATTATTCAGCGGTGGCAGCTTCGACGGGCTATCAACATAGATAGTTTCACCGTCGGTGGTTTCCACTTCATACACTACGGTTGGTGCAGTGGTGATCAGATCCAGATCGTATTCACGCTCCAGACGTTCCTGAATGATCTCCATGTGCAGCAGACCAAGGAAGCCGATGCGGAAACCGAAGCCCAGCGCCGTTGAGCTCTCTGGCTCGTAGAACAGTGACGCATCGTTCAGGCTCAATTTGCCCAGCGCATCACGGAACGCTTCATAGTCGTCAGAGCTGATCGGGAACAGACCGGCGTAAACCTGTGGCTTCACTTTCTTGAAGCCAGGCAATACTTTCTCCGCCGGATTGCGTTGTAAGGTCAGCGTATCACCCACGGGTGCGCCGAGAATGTCTTTAATCGCACACACCAGCCAGCCTACTTCACCGCAGTTCAGCTCGTTGCGATCAACACGCTTCGGCGTGAAGATGCCGAGACGGTCAGCGTTGTAGCTTTGACCGGAGCTCATGACTTTAACTTTGTCACCTTTACGCAGCGTGCCGTTCTTAATACGAATCAGCGATACCACGCCAAGGTAGTTATCGAACCAGGAATCGATGATCAGCGCCTGCAGCGGACCTTCCGGATCGCCTTCTGGCGGCGGGATGTCACGCACCAGACGTTCCAGCACGTCGGGCACGCCGACGCCGGTTTTCGCCGAGCAACGCACCGCATCGGTGGCGTCAATGCCGACGATATCTTCAATCTCTTCCGCTACACGTTCTGGATCGGCGGCAGGCAGGTCGATTTTGTTCAGTACCGGTACCACTTCCAGATCCATTTCCATTGCGGTGTAGCAGTTTGCCAGCGTCTGAGCTTCAACGCCCTGCCCTGCATCGACCACCAGCAATGCTCCTTCACACGCCGCCAGCGAGCGGGAAACTTCATAGGAGAAGTCAACGTGACCGGGAGTATCGATAAAATTGAGCTGGTAAGTTTCACCGTCCTGCGCTTTGTAATCGAGCGTCACGCTCTGCGCTTTAATGGTAATGCCGCGCTCGCGTTCCAGATCCATGGAATCCAGAACCTGCGCCGCCATCTCACGATCGCTCAGGCCACCACAAATTTGAATCAAACGGTCAGAGAGCGTTGATTTGCCGTGGTCAATGTGAGCGATGATGGAGAAATTTCGTATGTGCTTCATTTATATGAATATCTTCACGTAGAAAATCAGTGGGAAACTTGAGCACGAACACATTCAGGAAAGTGAGCTTAACCCGGAACCCTGTCGGCCTCATTAATGACGACGCATATTACACTGTTAACGCCGCGCGTTAAAGAATGGAACTGTGGGGAATCGCAACAGATTTCAGCGGTTAAGCTGATTGGGAAAGGCCGCATCAAACGCGGCCTGGACGGGGATCAAGCTTCGCTTTCCACGCGCAACGCATCAGGCGGTAACGCAACGCTGAGAATCACCGGCTGGAAAGCCTCGCGATCGCCGAAGAGTTTGGATACCCCTTTCGCCACGATAAAGCCGCCAATGCCGCCCAACAGCGCGCCACAGGCCGCAGCCAGATCGCTGGCGAACAGCATCTGGAAGATGCCAGCCACTAAAAACAGGCCAAACAGCGGCGTCATGTAAACCAGCAAGGCAGAGCCCAGCAGGCTGCTTTCGCGGATGCCTAACTCAATGCGCTGGCCGGGTTGCAACGGCTCCGCGCTGGCGATAGTCATCACGTGGGCATTTTTCGGCCCCAGCTGATTAAGCGCATGGCTGCCGCAGCCTTTACGCGCCGAGCAGCTGTTACAAGACGTTTTCGCTTCCGTGTGCAGAGTGGCAATGCCTTCTTTCCACGCCACCACGGTGGCCCATTCTTTCATCATTTTGGTGAACCCGAATCTATGCTGTCCGCAATACGTTTGGCAGTGGCTGGCGGTAACTCGCCCACCACCGTGATTTCGTTATTATTGCGCACTTCTGTCTGCACCGTGCGACGTCCAGTGCGCAATGCCTGCACGCTGCTGCTTTTATCTGCTGGCGTAACATTAATGGCAAAGCTAAACAGGCCATCGCTGTACAGGCGCGATTCGACAGTTTTGTTCATCGACGGAATATCGCGGCGACTTTGTGAGATCAGTTTCATGCCCGCCGGAAGCCAGTTTGGCTGCCAGCTGAGTTCCACTTTGTCACCGGCCGGTAACGACAGCGATGGCGGCAAGTTGGCCTTCTCCAGCCCTTGCATCAGATTGCGTACGCCTTCGTCGACGGCAAAGCTGATGACGCGGAATTGTTCCAGCGTTTCACCGTCCCGATCAAGCAGATCGATACGCAGCGGCAATTTAGTGTCCACATCCAGCCACACGACATAGCTGTAGCGCGTGCCATCGCGTGACACGATGCGCACCACTTCGCACATCTGATCGGCCATGCGCGAACGGCCCACCGGAATGAAATCGTAGGCCTCACCCAAACGGGAGAAGTCGGCGAACATCAAACCAGGTAAAGCATCGATAATGTGATTGCCCGGCAGCGAGAAGGGATCTAATCCCGGCTCGAAATAGCTGATGTCGTTTCCGCGCTGAATCACTTCACGGCGCGGCCCGTCCATCTGCAATAGTTGGGCGAAGATACGATTGTCGATAACCGCGTGGCGATAACGCAGAGATTCAATGCCGAGACGCGAGACATTGATGTAGGCAAATTCGTAGTTGAGGTTCTGGCTTGCCTGCTCCATCTGTTGCAACAACGCCCCGGACGCAGAGGTCTGCGCCGAGGCGATAGATGAGCAAAACAGGCTGCCTGCCAGCAGGCTAACGGCACACCAAAGCTGCTTCATTACTGCTGCTGAGTTCCTAACGACTGATTTCCGGGAACATTAGCCTGAGCCTGTTGCGGATCGTTTTTCTCAAACTGAACCTGATCGGCATGCAGACGACGTTGCAGTTCATAATCCTGCAGCATGGCATTCACGCGGCGACGCTGTTCCTGCACCTGCTGATTAGAGCTGTTGGTGTCGAAGGCTTCAGAAGGCACGCCTAAGCTGACCGGCGACGCTTTACCCATCATCGGCAAGGTATTGAATGCCGGTGAATCAGACGCTTCAGTCGCGCTGCCGGTTGGTGAACTGTTGTAGTGCTGAACACCGACAATCACCGCCAGTGAGACGCACGCAGCAACACCAACTTGCGTCAGCTGTGCCGCCCAGCTGCCACCACGACGCCAGAACGGCATCTTCTCGTAGCGTGACGGTTCAGGCTGCGCTTCAGGGATCAGCGAAGTGACTTTGCGTGCCGGCTCGTTTTCGATGGCCGCCGCCACACGTGCGGAGATATCAAAATGCAGCACTTCTCCGATATCACCGCGTAAGGTGTCGCGAATGAGATGGTAGCTTTCCCAGCTGTGCTGAAGATCCGCATCCTTCGACAACGATGCCAACAGCTCGTTATCTAAAGTTTCACCATCCATTAAAGCGGAAAGTTTTTCTTTCTGCATGCCTTGGTACCCTTCCAGTAGCCGTTATCACTGACGTTGGATAAGCGGTTGAACTTTATTATCAATAGCCTCTCGTGCACGGAAGATACGCGAACGTACGGTACCGACCGGACAATCCATGATGACGGCAATCTCTTCGTAACTCAGACCATCCAATTCCCTGAGGGTAATGGCCATACGAAGATCTTCGGGAAGCGCCTCAATGGTACGAAAGACGATTTGTTTCAGTTCTTCAGACAACATTAAGTTCTCAGGGTTCGAAATTTCTTTCAGTGCACCCGCACTTTCGAAATTTTCCGCATCGATAGCATCCACATCACTGGATGGCGGACGTCGCCCCTGAGCAACCAGATAATTTTTCGCTGTGTTTACCGCGATGCGGTACAGCCATGTATAAAAGGCGCTGTCGCCACGGAACGATTCCAGTGCGCGATACGCTTTAATAAAAGATTCCTGAACCACATCAGGCACATCGCCTGACGGAACATAGCGTGAAACCAGGCTCGCCACTTTATGCTGGTATCGAATCACCAGTAAATTAAAGGACTTTTGATCTCCCTTCTGAACCCGCTCAACGAGAACCTGATCCGTTAACTGCTCGCTCATCCGAGGTAATATCTCCCCAAAACTTTTTTATGCGTAAGTGAACTGCCAGCACATCTCATTGTTCTGAGCAAGCATGCGCTTAGAGTGGCCCTTTGGCCCGAAGTTCACTACGACCAGAATTTTCCGTATCGGAACCACGACATCATTGTTGTTGATTGTCTTTCAGTGTAGCGACTTGCCACGCTGGTGGTGTCTTTTGCGGCACCGATAATCGCTGGCAGAGTACCTTATGACGCCGTCATTTTCACCTTTATTCCCTGAATTTTCAGAGTGTTTGATATAAAAAACACATTGTGCTCAATTTCAGAGTTAACTCACTGAATACACGCTACTATCTCTACCCGCTGAATAATTTTTCCGCGCAGTTGGTTCAAAATACTTCACAGCACCCCCATCACGGCTTATGCTCAAGCCACCTTTTGTTTAGTAAATTAAACATCATGACTTCTCTCCCGGAATATCAGTGTGATGTCCTCATCGTCGGCAGCGGTGCGGCAGGTTTATCGTTAGCGCTGCGCTTAGCGCCGCATTATCAGGTTACCGTGCTGAGTAAAGCGCAGGTGAATGAGGGCTCAACGCTGTATGCGCAGGGCGGGATTGCGGCGGTGTTTGATGAAACGGACAGCATCGAATCACACGTTGAAGACACGCTGGTTGCGGGTGCCGGCTTGTGCGACCGCGATACGGTGAGCTTTATCGCCAGCAACGCGCGTCACTGCGTGCAGTGGCTGATTGATAACGGCGTTGCCTTCGATAAAGAGCCGCAGGCTGAGGGTGAAGCGCGTTACCACCTCACGCGCGAAGGTGGGCACAGCCATCGCCGCATTCTGCATAGCGCCGATGCCACTGGCCGCGCGGTGGAAACCACGCTGGTAAGCCAGGCGCTGAGCCATCCTAACATCCGAATTATTGAACGCACCAATGCGGTGGATTTGATCCTTTCCGATAAGCTTGGCCTGCCCGGCAAGCGCCGCGTAGTTGGCGCGTGGATCTGGAACCGTAAACGTGAACAGGTGGAAACCTGCCGCGCGCGCGCCGTGGTGTTAGCCACCGGCGGCGCAGCAAAAGTCTATCAGTACACCACCAATCCGGACGTGGCCTCTGGCGATGGCATTGCCATGGCGTGGCGCGCCGGTTGCCGCGTAGCGAACCTCGAATTTAATCAATTCCATCCCACCTGTTTATTCCATCCACAAGCGCAAAACTTCCTGCTGACTGAAGCGCTGCGCGGTGAAGGTGCCTGGCTGTTGCGTCCTGACGGCACTCGCTTTATGCCTGACTTTGATGAGCGTGCCGAGCTGGCACCGCGCGATATTGTGGCGCGCGCCATTGACCATGAGATGAAACGGCTGGGCGTCGATTGCATGTATCTCGACATTAGCCACCAGCCGGAAAGCTTTGTGCGCGCGCACTTCCCGATGATTTACGAAAAATTGCTGACCTTTGGCCTCGATCTCACTAAACAGCCGATTCCGATTGTGCCAGCCGCGCATTACACTTGCGGCGGCGTGATGGTCGATCAGCAAGGCCGTACAGATGTTGACGGACTGTATGCGATTGGCGAAGTGAGTTACACCGGCTTACATGGCGCAAACCGCATGGCGTCCAACTCCCTGCTCGAGTGCCTGGTTTACGGTTGGTCTGCTGCTGAAGATATGATCGCCCGCTTGCCGGACATCGCGGCGGTAGAACATCTGCCCGCGTGGGATGAAAGCCGCGTTGATGATGCCGATGAGCGCGTAGTAATCCAGCATAACTGGCATGAACTGCGATTATTCATGTGGGATTACATGGGAATTGTGCGTACTACCAAGCGTCTGGAGCGCGCACTGCGGCGCATTAATTTGCTGCAACAGGAGATTGACGAGTACTACGCGCACTTCCGCCTCTCTAACAATCTTCTTGAGCTGCGCAATCTGGTGCAGGTCGCCGAACTGATGGTGCGCTGTGCGCTGGAGCGCAAGGAGAGCCGAGGGTTACACTTTACCCTCGACAATCCCGATCTGCTGGATGAAGCGTTACCGACCATTCTGCAGCCCGAAGCTAGCGGAACAGGTAAAAGTCTTTCACCAGGCTGAGCCAGTCTGCTGAATAGCTTTTATCTTCATCACGAATGGCGAGACGTTCCAGCAAGGTTTCGCCGGCGGAGGGAGAAAAGCCTAACACCACGCGATTCGGCGGGCGCTGCGCATAGGCGGCGACATCGTAGCGATAACGCAAATGCCAGCCATCCGCCAGCGCCAGTGAAATCAATGCTTCGCCAGCTTCAGCCGGCAGCACCACGCAAAATAGCCCTTCTTCTTCAATCAACTGGGCGGCACAACGCAGCAGCGTCAGATGGTCGAGCGTGGCGGTGCTGCGTGCGGTATCGCGCGCGACACTGCCGGTTGCCATACCGGGCGCAAAAAAAGGCGGATTACTGACGATGAGCGAAAAGCGTTTTTCACACTGTTCGCTCCAGCTGACAATATCCTGATGGTGGACGTGGATGCGATCCGCCCACGGCGAAGCCTGCATATTTTCCTGCGCCTGCTGCGCTGCGCTGGCTTCCAGTTCGACGGCATCAATCTCTACCGAATTGGGCGTACGTTGCGCCAGCATCAGCGCAATCAAGCCACTGCCGCAGCCAATATCGAGGATGCGACGCGCGCCAGCTACTGGCGCCCAGGCCCCGATTAACACGCCATCGGTGCCGACTTTCATCGCACAGCGATCGTGCGCCACGAAAAATTGCTTAAAGGTAAAACCGTCTTTTCTTAACGTCGGCCGCGCATGCGGCTGGTCCTGAGACATACTTCACTACCATTGAATTTTTTACTGCCGGAAGTGTAACGTGGTGGCGATGGGAATTCACCTGCGCCGGTAATACCTACACAAACAGATGAAGATTATATTCGTTCTGTCTATAATCAGCGCCCCAAACTGAGGTAGACCATGACCGTAACCACATTCTCCGAACTCGAACTCGACGAAAGCCTGCTACAAGCTTTGCAGGAAAAAGGCTTCACTCGCCCTACTGTTATTCAGGCCGAGACCATTCCTGCCGCGCTGGAAGGCCGTGACGTTCTGGGTTCGGCTCCAACCGGGACGGGGAAAACTGCAGCGTTTTTGCTGCCCGCTTTACAGCATTTGCTCGATTTCCCGCGCAAGAAATCAGGCCCACCACGCATTCTGATCATCACCCCAACGCGCGAACTGGCGATGCAGGTTGCCGATCACGCGCGCGAGCTGGCTAAACACACGCATCTGGATATCGCCACCATCACCGGGGGCGTGGCGTATATGAACCATGCCGAAGTGTTCAGTGAAAACCAGGACATTGTCGTCGCGACCACCGGCCGTTTGCTGCAGTACATCAAAGAAGAGAACTTTGACTGCCGCGCCGTAGAAACGCTGATTCTCGATGAAGCTGACCGCATGCTCGATATGGGCTTTGCGCAGGACATCGAAACCATCGCCGCAGAAACCCGCTGGCGCAAACAGACGCTGCTGTTCTCAGCGACGCTGGAAGGTGAGCACATCAAAGACTTCGCCGAGCGTTTGCTTAACGAGCCTGTGTTTATTGAGGCCGACCCAAGCAAAAGCGAACGCAAAAAAATCCAGCAATGGTATTACCGCGCCGATAATTTAGAGCATAAGAACAAGCTGCTGATTCACCTGTTGAAACAGCCAGATGCCACGCGCGTCATTGTGTTTGTGCGCAAACGTGAGCGCCTGCATGAGCTGGTTACCTGGCTTCATGAAGCGGGCATCCGCACCAGCTATCTCGAAGGCGAAATGGTGCAGGTCAACCGTAACGAAGCCATCAAGCGTATGAATGATGGCCGCGTGAAGGTGATGATTGCCACCGACGTTGCTGCGCGCGGTATCGACATCGACGATATCTCGCACGTGATTAACTACGATTTGCCGCGCACCGCTGATACCTATCTGCACCGTATCGGTCGTACCGCGCGTGCGGGCCGTAAAGGTACCGCGATCTCGCTGGTTGAAGCGCACGATCACGTGCTGCTGGGCAAAATCACCCGTTACATCAACGAGCCGTTAAAAGCGCGTGTGATTGATGAGCTGCGTCCAGAAAGCCGTGCGCCAAGTGCTAAAGTGACGGGAAAACCGTCGAAAAAAGCACTTGCGAAGCGTCAAGAGCGTAAAGAGAAAGAACAAGAGAAACCGCGCGTCAAACAACGTCATCGCGATACCAAAAATGTGGGTAAACGCCGCAAGCCAAGCGGTAGCGATGCACCAAAGTCTGGTGCGGAATAAAACAGCACTCGTTGTAATTAATCGCCTCTTTTGAGGCGATTTTTTTGTTTTAAGCGTAGCGAAAACGCGCTTTCGCTATCATCCGCCCTGAAGAACCGTTCTTTTAAACTCGCCAGATAAAAAAAGCCGCGCCAATCAACATTGGCGCGGCTTGTATTGCTGTGTGTCTTTTCGTCAGCGCTGCAATTACAGGCTTTCGGTGAATGTACGTGTAATCACGTCACGCTGCTGCTCTGGCGTCAGCGCGTTAAAGCGCACGGCATAGCCGGATACGCGAATGGTCAACTGCGGATATTTTTCCGGATGATTGACGGCATCTTCCAGCGTTTCGCGGCGCAGCACGTTAACGTTCAGGTGCTGACCACCTTCGATGCGCACCTGCGGTTTCTGCTCAAGTGGAATTTCACGGTAAGCGATTTCGCCGAGATCGCTGATAGCAACAACCTGATCTTCTGCGAAATCCCCTTTGGCGCACAGGCAGCGCGCTTCGGCTTTATCATCGTCCAGCAGCCAGAATGAGTTCAACAGCTGTGGATTATTTGCCTGAGTAATTTGAATACCGGTAATCATAGTAGGTCTCCAGGGCTTTACGCTGTCGCAACTGGGCAGCGAGGTTCATAAGGTTTTGGAATGCTGTGGTATATCACTGCAGGAAAAGCGCCGTTTTGACCTGTATCAATTTCGTCCGGTCAGGATTACAAACTGAAAACCTAACAAATTGATTCATAAAAACTTCGCTAATTAAAATTTTACGTAAATATTCAAATTATTTTTACCCTTCTGCTGTTGAGTCCGACACGTTAAGCTAGGCGCACTATTTTGCAGGGAGTCAACGATGGCTGAGAAGCTGACCTGGCACGACGTGCTGGCTGAAGAGAAAGAGAAACCTTACTTCGTGGAAACGCTGAAAGCGGTGGCCAATGAACGCGCTGCCGGCGTAACGGTGTATCCGCCGCAGAAGGATGTGTTTAATGCCTTTCGGCTGACCGAACTGGGCGATATCAAAGTGGTGATTTTGGGGCAGGATCCCTATCACGGCCCGAATCAGGCGCATGGTCTGGCTTTTTCCGTTCTGCCCGGCGTGGCGATCCCGCCATCATTACTGAATATGTACAAAGAGCTGGAGCAAGATATGCCTGGCTTTGTGCGTCCTACGCACGGTTTTCTCGAAAGCTGGGCAACACAAGGCGTGATGCTGTTAAACACCGTGTTAACGGTGGAAGCCAGTAAGGCGCATTCGCACGCGCGCTTTGGCTGGGAAACCTTTACCGATAACGTCATCAGCGCCATCAATCAGCATCGCGAAGGGGTAATTTTCTTGCTGTGGGGTTCGCATGCGCAGAAGAAAGGCAGCATCATTGATACGCAACGTCATCATGTATTGAAAGCGCCACACCCTTCTCCGCTCTCCGCGCATCGTGGCTTTTTTGGCAGTAAACACTTCTCGCAGGCGAATGCGCTGCTCAGTCAATCGGGCCAGTCACCGATTGACTGGATGCCGGTGTTGCCTTAATAAACAAACGGCCGCATTAAGCGGCCGTTGTTATTACAGCGACAGATTAGCCTTTGGCTTTGGTCACTGCCACCATCGCCGGACGCAGCAGGCGACCATTGAGGGTGTAACCGCGCTGCATCACCATCAGCACGTGATTTGGCGCCATATCTTCTGATTCCATCATCGACATCGCCTGATGGATCTCTGGATTGAATGGCACATTGGTTTCGCCCACCACTTCCACGCCAAACTTACGCACCGCGCCCAGCAGCGACTTCAGCGTCAGCTCGATACCTTCGATCATCGAAGCCAGTTCAGCGTTCTCTTTGTCTGCCACTTCCAGCGCGCGCTCCAGGCTATCGATCACGGGCAGCAGCTCGTTGGCAAATTTCTCCAGCGCAAATTTATGCGCTTTTTCCACGTCCATTTCAGTACGGCGACGAATATTTTCGATCTCCGCCTGCGCACGCAGCTGTGCATCGCGCACGCCGGTTTGCGACACGGCTAACTCGGCTTCCAGTTGCGCGATACGCTCATCACGCGGATCCACCTCAGCGGTTGTCTCTGCGTCCACGTGCTGCTGATCCTGTTGAATTTCGTCTGAGACTTGCTCGTTTGGGGTGTTCTGTTCTTTACTACTCATGAATTTCTCCGCGTTTTGCACATTCATCTCGCTGGTTGGCTTATTATGGGGATCAGTTTGACGGTTTCAAGTAAACCCATCACATTGCCTGGCCGTTTTGGCTTATAAGGAACTCGCGCTAAATGAACAAACACTTTAACTGCATCGGGATTGTCGGCCATCCGCGCCATCCTACTGCGTTAACCACCCATGAAATGCTCTGGCGCTGGCTAACGGCAAAGGGTTATGAGGTGATTGTCGAGCAGCAGATTGCGCGCGAACTGGATTTGAAAAATGCCCAAACCGGCAGCCTTGCGGATATTGGTCAACGCGCTGATTTAGCTGTGGTGGTTGGTGGCGATGGCAACATGCTTGGTGCTGCCCGTGTGCTGGCGCGCTATGACATCAAAGTGATTGGCATCAACCGTGGCAACCTCGGTTTTCTCACCGATCTCGATCCGGACAATGCGCAACAGCAGCTGGACGATGTGCTGCAGGGCGATTACTTCGTCGAGAGCCGCTTCTTGCTGGAGGCGCAGGTATGCAAAGAAGCGTGCTCGCCGCGCATTGGTAGCGCCATTAATGAAGTGGTGCTGCATCCCGGTAAAGTTGCGCATATGATTGAATTCGAAGTCTATATTGATGAGGTGTTTGCCTTTTCACAGCGTTCCGATGGTTTGATTATCTCCACACCGACCGGCTCCACCGCCTATTCGCTTTCGGCGGGCGGCCCTATTCTGACGCCGTCGCTGGATGCGATTACGCTGGTGCCCATGTTCCCACATACGCTTTCTGCGCGTCCGCTGGTCATCAACAGCAGCAGCACCATCCGCCTGCGTTTTTCTTCCCTGCGCAGCGATCTCGAGATCAGTTGCGACAGCCAGATTGCCTTGCCAATTCAGGAAGGTGAAGATGTCCTGATCCGCCGTAGCGCCAATCATCTCAATCTTATCCATCCTAAAAATTACAACTATTTTAATACCTTAAGTTCAAAGTTGGGCTGGTCTAAAAAATTGTTCTGAAAATCAGCGCTGACTACTTTACTGTATAAAAAACCAGGATATACTGTACGTAAAACCATATCTGTTTTTACATACAGGTGATTCTATGCTGGCACAACTGACCATCAGTAACTTTGCTATCGTTCGTGAACTGGAGATCGATTTTCATCGTGGTATGACGGCGATCACGGGTGAAACCGGCGCAGGTAAATCTATCGCCATCGATGCGTTGGGCCTGTGTCTGGGCGGCCGCGCTGAAGCAGATATGGTGCGTCAGGGTGCCAGCCGCGCTGATATCTGCGCCCGCTTCCAGCTCAAAGCTTCGCCTTCCGCACAACGCTGGCTGGTGGAGAATCAGCTGGATGAGGGCAATGAGTGTCTGCTGCGGCGTGTGATTAGCGCGGATGGTCGTTCGCGTGGCTTTATCAACGGCACATCGGTGCCGCTGTCGCAGTTGCGTGAACTGGGCCAGTTGCTGATTCAGATTCACGGCCAGCATGCTCACCAGTTGCTGCTCAAATCCGATCACCAAAAACATCTGCTGGATGCGTATGCAGCCCACGATGATTTGCTGTCTGAAATGCGCCAGCACTATCAGCGCTGGCATCAGAGTTGCCGCGCGCTGGCACAGCATCAGCAGCTTTCGCAAGAGCGTGAATCTCGTCGCGAGCTACTGCAGTATCAGTTGAAAGAACTCAATGAATTTGCCCCGCAGCTGGGCGAATTTGAACAGATTGATGAAGAGTACAAACGCCTGGCGAACAGTGGCCAGTTGCTGTCCACCAGCCAGCAAGCGCTGCAAATTCTCGCCGATGGGGATGACACCAACCTGCAGAGCCTTCTTTATAGCGCTCGTCACATGCTGGGCGAACTGGTGACGCTGGATAATAAAGTCAGCGGCGTGTTCAATCTGCTGGAGGAAGCCGCGATTCAACTCAGTGAAGCCAGCGATGAACTGCGCCACTACTGCGAACGTCTGGATCTCGATCCCAATCGTCTGCATGAGCTGGAGCAACGTCTGTCACGGCAGATTGCATTGGCGCGTAAGCACCATGTCTCACCTGAAACTTTGCCGGTGCTTTATCAGCAGCTGCTGGATGAAGCGGAATTGCTTTCGCAACAAGAGAGCGATCAGGAAACTTTGCAGTCTGAAGTTGTCGCCCACCACAAAGCCGCGTTAGTCAGCGCTGAAAATCTGCATCAACTGCGCGAGCATTCCGCTCAAGAATTGAGCCAGCTGATCACGCAAAGCATGCGCACGCTGGCAATGCCGCACGGCCAGTTTGCGATTGTGCTGGAGTTCAATGCCGATCAACTCACCGCAGATGGTGCAACGCGCATTGATTTCCGCGTTACGACGAACCCAGGCCAGCCGCTCCAGCCGCTGGGCAAAGTGGCATCCGGCGGTGAGTTGTCGCGTATTGCTCTGGCGATTCAGGTGATTACCGCACAGAAAATGGAAACACCGGCAATGATCTTCGATGAAGTAGATGTTGGCATCAGCGGCCCAACCGCCGCTGTTGTCGGCCAAATGCTGCGTCAGCTGGGCGAGTCAACGCAGGTGATGTGTGTCACGCACCTGCCGCAGGTTGCCGGCTGCGGTCATCAGCACTTTTACGTCAGCAAAGAGACCGATGGTGCGGTGACAGAAACGCATATGCAACCGCTGGATAAACGCGCGCGTCTGCAAGAGTTAGCGCGTTTGCTGGGCGGCAGCGAGGTGACGCGCAACACGCTGGCCAACGCTAAAGAACTTTTAGCCGCCTGATACCGCACTTTTTTCCCGGCTGGTGGTCATATGCTTGCTCTGTAGAGGTTTCAAATAGCGAAAAGGTTTATTATCATCGGCAGTTATGTCGTCTGAGTAATAAAGCCTGCCGCAGGCAGAGTTCAGAATTTGATGGCAAAAAAATAGCCTGCTGAAAGGCGTTTGGCCCCAGAAAAGGAATGTATAGATGCGCTGTAAAACGCTGACTGCCGCGGCAGTAGTAATGTTGATGATGACCGCTGGATGTTCCACCCTTGAGCGCGTTGTGTATCGTCCGGATATCAATCAGGGGAATTACCTGGTCGCCAACGATGTGTCGAAAATTCACAACGGCATGACGCAGCAGCAGGTTGCCTATACGCTCGGTACGCCGATGATGCGCGATCCGTTTGGCAGCAACGTTTGGTATTACGTGTTCCGTCAGGAACCTGGCCATGAAGGTGTGAAACAGCAAACGCTGACGCTGACCTTTGACAGCAACGGAACGCTGACTAACATCGACAATAAGCCGAAGCTCTCTGGCAAAGAAGGCTAAGTGAACGGCAATAAAAAAGGCGCTTAAGCGCCTTTTTCGTTTTTACTTTCCGACTATTTCTTCTCAGCTGACCGCTCTGCGCGTTGACGCCGTAACTCTTTCGGGTCGGCAATCAGCGGACGATAGATCTCAATGCGATCACCATCCTGGACGGCATCACCCAATTTTACCGGGCGGCTATAAATCCCAACCTTATTCGAGTTCAGGTCAATATCTTTACGCAGTGACAGCAACCCCGAAGCCTTAATCGCTTGCTCCACAGTTGCGCCTTCTTCAAGCGTTACAGCACGCAAATACTGCTTATCTGGCAGTGCGTAAACCACTTCCACGCTGATATCAGGCACGATAAACCTCTTTTGCGCGCTGACTGAACGCCTGCACCATGCTATTTGCCAGCTCTTTAAAGATGCGGCCGAACGCCATTTCTACCAGCATATTGGTGAACTCAAAATCGAGGTTCAACTCAACCTTACAGGCATCATCACCTAATGAAGTGAAATGCCAGCCGCCGGTCAATTTACGAAACGGGCCATCAACCAACTGCATCAATATGCTTTGGTTGCTGATCAGCGTGTTGCGCGTGGTGAAAGTTTTACTGATGCCCGCTTTCGAGACATCAACGGCCGCGGTCATTTGATCTCCGCTGTTATCCAGCACGCGACTGCCGGTGCAGCCCGGCAGAAACTGAGGATAAGCATCCACGTCATTCACAAGACGGTACATCTGTTCAGCGCTATAAGGGACCAGCGCTGAACGGCTAATCTGGGCCATAATGGTTCCTGTTCATCACAAAACCATTGAATAATACCATTTTCAGTCACCAAACAAAAATTCACGGCTTTGCTTGCTGTGCTAAAATGGAGTGTTTTTTACCGCCCTGCAGGACAGGGGATGCGCCCATAAACTGAGTGATGTAGACTACGCCGCACTATGACAAAGAAAAAAGTTAACAAACCCGGTTCAGCCACTATTGCCCTCAATAAACGCGCACGTCATGAATACTTCATTGAAGAAGAGTTCGAGGCGGGTATGTCGTTGCAAGGATGGGAAGTCAAATCACTCCGTGCCGGTAAGGCTAACATCAGCGATAGCTACATTCTGTTGCGCGATGGTGAAGCTTACCTGTTCGGCTCTACTTTCCAGCCGCTGGCGGTTGCTTCAACGCATGTGGTGTGTGATCCCACGCGAAGCCGCAAGCTGCTGCTGAAACAACGCGAACTCGATTCGCTGTACGGTCGCGTCAACCGCGAAGGTTTTACCGTGGTTGCGCTGTCGATGTACTGGAAGAATGCCTGGGCCAAACTGAAGATCGGTGTGGCACGCGGTAAGAAAGAGCACGACAAGCGTGACGACGTGAAAGAGCGCGAATGGAAGATGGACAAAGCGCGTATTATGAAGAATTCAAAGCGTTAAGCGCTGGATTTTGGCGTCGCTTGTCTGTAGTATTGAAATTTCTTGGGGCTGATTCTGGACTCGACGGGATTGTGAAGCCTTAGGAGCATGCCGAGGGGCGGTTTGCCTCGTAAAAAGCCGCAAAAAAATAGTCGCAAACGACGAAAACTACGCTTTAGCAGCTTAATAACCTGCTTTGAAGCCCTCTCTCCCTAGCTTCCGCTCTTAAGACGGGGATCAAGAGAGGTCAAACCCAAAAGAGATCGTGTGGATGCCTTGCCTGGGGTTGAAGCACTAAATCTAATCAGGCTAGTTTGTCAGTGGCGTGTCTGTCCGCAGCTGGCCGGCGAATGTAAAGACTGACTAAGCATGTAGTGCCGACGGTGTAGTAATTTCGGACGCGGGTTCAACTCCCGCCAGCTCCACCAAAATCCTTCGAAGATGATTCCAGAGTCATCCGTAGAAGTCCTGAAAGCCCGCACGGCATAAGCCCTGCGGGCTTTTTTGTGTCTGTAACCTTCCGAGACGATCTGCCTGAATCCAGAGATAATTGGTACACGAATTGGTACACGCTATAATGTGTACCAAAAACGTGTACCAATTATGGACGGAAACCAGTCATGGCGCGGATGACACGCCCACTCACCAATAACGAAATCCTCAAAGCTAAGCCTCAAGAGAAAGACTTCACACTGCATGATGGCGACGGCCTTTTCCTACTCGTCAAAACATCAGGTAAGAAGCTGTGGCGTTTTCGCTATCAGCGACCAAATAGCAGCAGTCGCACAAATCTCAGCCTTGGCTCTTACCCTGCCCTAACGCTCGCTGTCGCACGCCAAGTGCGTGATCAACATATGTCGCTGCTTGCGCAAGGGATCGACCCGCAGAAGCAGCAAGAGGAAGTATCAGAACAACTGCAAATCGAGCTAGATAGTATTTTTTCCGTAGTCGCCGGAAGGTGGTTCCAGCTTAAGAGCAAAAGCGTTACCGAGGATTATGCAAAGGATATTTGGCGATCGCTGGAAAAGGACATCTTCCCTAATATCGGTGAGATCCCTGTTCAGACGCTTAAAGCCAGGACGATTGTTGAAGCACTAGAGCCAATTAAAGCTCGTGGCGCGCTTGAGACAGTTCGCCGGTTGGTGCAGCGCATCAACGAGATCATGATTTTTGCAGTCAACACAGGGTTGATTGACGCGAATCCTGCTTCGGGCGTTGGTATGGCTTTTGAAAGGCCAAAAAAACAGAACATGCCAACGTTGCGACCGGAAGAACTGCCAAAGCTAATGCGCTCATTAGTAATGTCCAATCTATCAATCACCACTCGCTGTTTAATCGAGTGGCAATTACTCACCCTGGTACGGCCGTCAGAAGCTTCAGGAACAAGGTGGGCTGAAATCGACTTCGATTTAAACCTTTGGGTCATTCCAGCGGAGCGCATGAAGGCAAAGCGCGAACATATCGTTCCTCTATCAAAACAAGCTCTCGATATTCTTGAGGTTATGCGGCCTCTGAGCGCCAACCGGCAATATGTGTTTCCGAGCCGAAACAAGCCCAAAGAGCCAATGAATAGCCAAACAGCGAATGCGGCATTAAAGCGAATAGGTTATGGCGGTAAGTTGGTTGCTCATGGTCTGCGTTCCATAGCGAGCACAGCTTTGAATGAGGCGGGTTTTAATGCAGATGTTATTGAATCAGCTTTGGCTCATTCAGATAAAAATGAAGTACGTAGAGCATACAATCGAGCAAACTATTTGAAGCAAAAGATTGAAATGACAGCCTGGTGGGGTAATTTTGTATATAGTTGATGTAGTCTAGGTTTCATGGCCTGCCAAGCAGGCCCAAAATTTAACAGAATATTTCACCAATTATAAAGTCTCTTAAATCTTTCAACTCATTGGCTTTTGCCATCAAATCCAATTTCTTCATTTCATTTAACCCCTTAATTACATCTGGAACTTTTTCATTGCTAAGCAACTCCTCACACCTCGTGATTTGTCGCTCAATCTCTGGTAGTCGCTCATTTATTTTCAGAAGTTTTAAAGAAGGATTTAATTGAGTTTCAAACCTGATAATCGCATCATATATCATTTTAATTTCATGGCTAGTTTTAGAGTGCACAATATTGTAGCTATTTTCATTGAAAGCATGATGTTCTTGATTTTGCACACTCCAGTTTAAAAGATTCCTTTTTATTATATTTACCTGTAGATCTCTTCCGTTCAAACTCTTGATCAAAGCATCATACATACTTTCCAAAGAAATTTTTATATAGTTTGGATCCTGAAAATTTCTAGATGAAAAATTACCCGTGATCCCCAATGAAAGATCTACGCAATGTTTTGCTGCTAGGGATTCAAACCAGATTCTACAATAAATCAGTGCTTGCCTGACATCATAATACTTGAGGCTTTCTGCTATTTTGTCTTCAAATGAAACCTTCTTATCTAATATGAATACAGATCCTTTATCACAACCCAAAACAAAACTTTTGAAATCCAATTTATCTTGACGACACCTGTTACTAAACATCTCCCAAAAGAAACGGTCATGAGTTGTAACTATTAGTTGAGCTTTCTTAATATAAGGATCATTAATAAAAGTATTGACTATATTGCTTCTATGTTCAGTATCTATAGCATTTACAACATCATCAAAAACGATGAAGCTTAATTTTTTCTTCTTAGCTAAGGATAACAATATTGATAAACCAAGTACTTTAAGATGCCCTTCTGATAGACATACAAATGCATCATGGACAATACTTTGGATGGTTATTTCAATTCTGTACTGTTTCATTGTATCGTCATAGTTGAAATTAACTGCCTGAATCAACTCAGAATCATCTTCATGGAAATTTATTTTATTGTAATAGTAAACCACATCTTCATTAAGCCCTGATATTATTGACTGCTCCCTTTCTTTTTTAAATTTATAAGCCTCAAAATATAGATTTGTATAATCAATTTTTAGGTTATCTAAAAAAGCGTTGTATTCAGTATCACATTCAGCTTGCTGCGTAACTAAAGATATCTGTCTATAATTTTCTTTAATAGCTTTAGATTCAATCAACATTGCACGTTTAAATCCACGAATATTATCCATGCATTCAGATATTTCTTCTTTCCTAGCCTTTATTTCAACCATATTACTTTCTATTCGTTTTAATACTTTATCTGACTCCCATACTGCTTTATTATGAACACTACAACGTTCGTTGTGTTTAATTATTTTAGATGAAAGACAACACACCTCCTCAATTATCAATATTGCTTTATCTATAGACTCCGTATCCAATTCATCAGTTATTGCCAAAGAGATTAAACTTTCGTGACTAACAATGCTTTCATCTTGAAGAGGTGAATGTTTATATAATTCCACTTGTTGTTTAATTGAATTAACACACTTGGATATATTTGAACTGACTTTCGCCTTTCTTTTTTGGAGGGAGGCGATACTCTTAAGCCGCTTTATGCAGTTTTTCGCATTTACCAGCGGATTTACGTAAACTTCACTAAGCTCTGTGCGACATAATGGACATTCATTAAAATCATTTTTTTCAAGCACACTCTCTGCCATCTTATATAGCTCTAAGTAATCAACTTCATCTCTAAGAGCTAAATACTGCTCATTTATTTTTTTAGAAAATAGTAAAACCTTTTTTAAGTGCGCTATAAACCTATTAATTGCAATGTCGTCAATTATATATGATAGCTTTCCTTTGGAGTAAATTTCTTTTTTCTCTTTATAAAAAGCACATCTTTCATCGAATCTATCAAGAAAATTTCTTGTTAGAGAACTAGCATATCTTACGGGCAACCCTGCTGACTTCATAATATTTAGTATATTTAAAATCTCGCTTCCGATTTTGTTTTGATATTCTTTATGTCTGGTTTTAGAAAATTCCACATCACGCTTTAAGTCATTTTTTTTGGATATATTTGAGTTCTTTTTCAGCTTTAACACATCGAAACTTTGGGGCTGAACTAACTTATCGAAAAATTCATCTAATTGTTCCAGCCCAACTAATGAGGCCAAAACATCTTTTTGTGCAAAACGAGTATCATTAGAACCTAATAAAGAAAACTCCTGAAGCCTATTTCTATCGATAAAACAAAAAAGATTTTCGCTTGATGAGTTTATCTTCTCACCATTATCCGCATTTGCTTCAAGTATGAGTTTACCATTTCTTTTTATATACTTAGCTAAAGATGTCTTCCTTCTCTCAGCTTCTTTAATTGTTCCCGTGCAAGCATATTCTATAGCTTCGCAAAGGCTAGTCTTCCCTCCACCATTAGGAGCAAAGAATATGTTTATTTCTTTATGGAATTGAACCAGTGCACCTTTATCCTCTAAAGATAATGCATTGAACCCTCTGAAGTTATTAACTTGCAGCGTACTGATCTTCGCCTCTTCTTTTTTAAATGCTTTTAAATCTAACCTGTCTTCTTCAAATCTTTTGTAACTTCTGAGCCAATGATTGTAACGCTCACTCATTATTGGCTCTTTTTTGGTAATTCTTTGCTGTAACATCTGGTTTATTTTTTTTGGGCCATTACGACAATTAATAAGTAACCATAGTAACAACCCTCTTTCGCGGCTTTCAAAAGCAGCAGAAGCCTTAATAAAATCAACGATATGAACATCCACTTTTCATTCCTCGACTGGTATCAATAAAGTCATATTTCTAAAATATTGATTAGATGTAAAGCTATCTTTTCTAGTAGTTGTAATTTTAAATACGGGTTCGCGCGCAATGCTATCCCCCCCTCGCCTGCCCGCTTTATGCACCGCTTTTCATGCAGGTGCATAAAGCCACCTGAGCCGCGCCCCGTATGGCTTCAACGCATCCCGCTGACGCATGGTGTTGCATGCGAATCCATGCACCTTATGCATGCACGGCTCTTTACAAATCGGCTTGCCAGAAAAAAGGCTCTCGAATGGCGAATAGCAGACACAAAAAAGCCGCTGTGTGATCAGCGGCTGTTAGGATTAATGAGTGATTCGAAATGCTGAGCCGTATCGGCCTAACGTCTGCCGTTCTTTAACCGGTATCGGCGCAACTTCCTCAACTGTTTCCGGCGGTGGCGGCGAGGTTATGACTTTCGTGATGCTCTCGTTCGTCTTAAACGTGCAGGAGCAATCCAGATTCGTGCACTGGTGATAACGCTCTTTTACCTGCTCGGACATATAGCGGCTGGATTTCGCGTGCGCCGGGCTTTTGCAGTAAGGACAGTGCATCATTTCTGGTCGTCCTCCTGAAGTTTTAAACGCTGCGCCCGGATTGATTCTGCCAGCTTCTGACGGCGTAAAGGACGCGAATAAAGATCCATATCAACGCCCGTTAGAGCCGGACGACGAACACCGATGGCTTCCAGTAATGGAGCTTCATTTAAAATACTTTCAGGCAGCGCGACCGCAGCTCGCGTCAAGGCTTCCCCAATCAGTCCAGCGATATCGCGGATCGGGTCGCGATCGTCTCCGACAAAGGTTGGGGCAATTTTTTCGCGCTGAATGCGCAGCTTGATCGACCATAGCAACGAAGGGCTGACGTTACGCAGTGCCGATTCCCAATGCGAGTCAGCAAACTCAGTAAAAGCATCTTTATGTGCTTCAACGTATTTTTTACCGCTGGTACAACAGCACAGCACGGCGTACTGCTTATCCAGCTCCAGTTCCTTCAACAGTCCCGCGAACTCATCAGCCAGCTCGCGGTTGGCAATACGCTGAGTATGCTCGGTGCGAAGCTCCTCCGTGAGATTACCACGCAATTTTCGAAAATTAGTGCGCCAGTTGCTCTCAGCCTCCTTGCCTGCCTCAATAGCGGCCTGACGCTCTTTTTCGCAGCGAGTGATGTTGGCGACAACGCTATTAAATTCCGTCATCTGCGCAGTGTGTTCAGCTCGCGCTTTTTCAAATCGAATCAGTGAGGTTGGTTTGTTTTCTGCTGTGCTCATCGTTGTCTCGCATCGTCTGTAAAGGATGAGGACATTCTGTCGTGCACCAACGGACAAATCATTTCATTGCTTTCTGCCTGTCGCTCAGCAAACAAACCCAAAATTGAGGCTGGAACATGCTTCAAAGACTTTTAGTTCTTATATAACTATTCACTACTGTTCACTAAAGAAAAAAAGATAGTAAATACAGTAAGTAAAGTGGTGAACAGTTACAAATAAAGTCTTCACTCAGTGTTCACTAGTCTTCACTCCCCTCATAATACAGCCTTTTTCTGGCGAGCTTTTTTTAGAATTTTTTCTTCTTAGGATCTTTTTTTGATAACCAATGTTCAGTGGATGGCAAATGTTGGCAATTCTTTGGCAAACGTTGGCAAACAGCAGGTTACAGAACGCTCAATTGCTCATTCATCAGCAAACAAGGGGTTGTTTACATTAGGTAAAATATTCTCAAAATAGGGAGTTACCCAAAGACACACCCGGAACCGGACAGCACCGGCCGGACTCATTATGAGGTAACACCATGCATGCAGTTTCAGCCCCTTCAACCCCAATGACGCCATTTACTGGTGATGTTTCTTATCCCCGCGATCGCTTTATGCGCCTGCCGGAAGTGATCAACACCTGCGGCCTGTCCCGCTCAACTATTTACGACTTAATCAGCCGTGAGCAGTTTCCGTCGCAGATTTCCCTAGGCGGTAAAAACGTTGCCTGGCTGGCCTCTGAAATTGATGGCTGGATGCAGTCACGCATCGCACAGCGCGCCGGAGGTGGAGCATGATCACGCTGAATTTCAACACCAGCTCATTTCCTCTGACCAAAGATGAAGCAGCCTTCATTGCTGAAAGCCTAACAAACGCACTCAGTGATAAGCCCCCAACCTCACCTTCTTTTAATAGCGGGATGCACGGCCATATTTCGGTAATGGGCAAAAAAGCTCACTCGAGAAAACACATAACGGGCAAAGCTGACAGCAAACGCCGATCAAATCCGCAGCAGTCCGATCAAGGCCTGACCGATTGCTAAGGAAAATGCACCAATGAACGAAAAAAGCCTTTTATCTGGCGAGCGGTCGTTATACAGTTTTCGCGCTGTCGCAAAATCGGCAGCCGGGCGTAGGAACCCGAGTTACTTCAAGGCGACAATACACGCGCCATGCGTGTTTTTTTATGTCGTTGCCTTAGTGCACCAGCTTTCAGCGTGGCGGTCTGTGAACCGTCATGCCTATCAGGCAATGGTGGCTCAGGCGGGGCAGCCTTCGGGCTGGCCGGTGTCCTTGAAGGCCGGTATTCCTACCCCCGTCTGGGCTACCACCATTGAGTGTAGGAACTCCGGTGGTAGTTATTACAACTACTTCAAGGAGACTGCCATCTTGGCTACGGTTATTAACACCGCTCATCCCAAATTCACCTTTATTTTCGCCGCTGTGCGCCGCACCGATCGCGCTGCCCGTCCCTGTATGCTGCGCTTTGCGGCAAAAGACGAGCGCACAGCCCGCGCCAACTTCATTCGCGACTATGTCCTGTGCTTCGCTGGCCGCGTGCCAGTAAAAGCGGTGATCGCATGAACACCCTTTCTCAGCGCCTAAATAATCAAGACACCTATCCCATTCCACACGCCGACTTTCTTCGTTTGCAGCACGCGCACTCTGTTGGAGTCACCGTTCTCGACATGTTCGAATCGGTTAACAGCATGAGCGCCAGCGACTGTGTTCCGGATGGTGTAGCACTCGCGTCGGTCGTTGCCCTTCTCACCGACCAGCTCGGCAAAGTTGTTGAAACCTGTGAATCCCTTATGTTTGCCACGGAGGCTCGCCATGATGACTGCTAATAATTCCTGCTTACCTGTTGAAGTCCGCACCGCCGTTTACCGTCGTGCGCTGGCACAGGGCTATCTCAACGCCTGCAAAACGCTGGGCATCACCGTTTCGGCCACGCTCGACGAACTACAGATGACGATAGCGCTCGAGCTGGAAGGATTTTACGTGCGTCGTCACGGCGCAGAGGCCGGAATGGAAATGGCCTGCACCATGCTGGGCGATATGGTTGAGCCTGACCTGCTCACCGCGCCGCCTCGCCTGACTCGTCTTGGCGCGACCATGATGGATGAACTGTTTTGCAGCCAGCTTGCCGCGACTCGTCGCGCCACGTTGCACTGAGGGAGATACAGCAGATGAAACACATTGTCTCTGACACGGTAAAAGCGGCGGCCGGATTCTGGCCGCAACTGCTGCCCGCACTCGGCATCAGCATTCACGCCAGCGGCAGACATAGCGCATGCCCGGTTTGCGGCGGTAAAGATCGTTTCCGTTTTGATAATCAGGACGGGCGCGGAACGTGGCACTGTAATCAGTGCGGAGCCGGTGACGGCCTGAATTTGGTCGAAAAGGCGCTCGACGTCAGCGCCAAAGAGGCGGCAATCAAAATCGCCGATATGCTTGGCGCGCTGCCACCGGTATCAAAAGCACCGGTGAACACCGTTGATAAAGCAGTCGCACAATCCGAGGCCGCCGCACGGGCGCAGAAGTTGCTCGCCGCCGCCGTTAGCCGCACGGATAACGCCTACCTTTTATCGAAAGGGCTGCACAGCAATCAGGCGTTAACGCTGGCTGCGAGTTTGCGCTGTGGCGGTATCAGTTTTGCAGTTGGCGATCTGCTTGTGCCGCTGACCGACGAAACCGGCAACGCCGTTAACATCCAGCTAATCAGCGCCGCTGGCGACAAGCGCACCTTGCCCGGCGGACAGGTGAAAGGCGCTTATCACCTTGCAGGCGAGCCGGACAGCAAAACGCTGTGGCTCACCGAAGGCTATGCAACCGGCCTCACGGTGCAGCGCCTGACCGGGCAACCTGTTTATGTGGCGCTAAGCGCCAATAATCTCCCAACACTTGCCGCGCAACTGCGCAAAACCAATCCTGATGCGCTGATGCTGATTGCCGCCGATCGCGACGACAACGGCACAGGCCATCTAAAGGCAGAGGAAGCCGCGAAAGTCTGCAAGGGTAAGGCCGCTTTACCACCGGAAACTGGCGACTGGAACGACGTCTGGCAGGTACAGGGCGACATCGCGACGCAGGCGCTACTCACCGCCTTCACTCAGCCTCATAAGCCAAGCCCGTTCGAGTCCGTGAGCGAGGCCGACCTTAAAGCCATGAGTGCCAGCGAAAAGGCGGAACTGCTGGTCGATCACTACGGGCAGGCACTAGCCGTGCCGCCCGTCGGAGAGGAAATTTGCCGCTATGAGAACGGCGCGTGGCAGGTGATGCCGGTGCAGATGCTGCGCCGCGAAATCGCCGCGCTGTTTCAGAAGGTGCGCGCACCGTTTTCAGCAGCCGGGATTGGTAGCGTACTCGATACGCTCAAGCTGATGGTGCCGCAGATGGGCGAACCGGCGCGCCGCCTGATTGGTTTTCGTAACGGGGTATTTGATACGACTAACGGCACATTCAGCCCGCACCGCCGCGAGAACTGGCTGCGCACGGTCAACAGCGTGGACTACTCCGCACCGCGTCCGGGTGAAAATCTCGCAGACCACGCGCCTCACTTTTACCGCTGGTTAACGCGGGCGGCCGGACATAATCACGACAAGCAGGAGCGCATCCTCGCGGCGTTATTCATGGTGCTGGCAAACCGCTATGACTGGCAGATGTTCCTTGAGGTAACTGGTCCAGGTGGAAGCGGGAAAAGCGTTTTAGCGTCGATCGCCACACTGCTCGCTGGCCGCGATAACACCACGTCAGCCACCATTGATACGCTGGAATCATCGCGGGAACGCGCCAGCGTTGTAGGCTTCTCGCTGATTATTCTGCCCGATCAAGAGAAGTGGAGCGGCGATGGCGCGGGAATTAAGGCGATTACCGGCGGCGATGCGGTAGCCATCGATCCCAAATATCGCGATCCATACTCAACTCAAATCCCGGCGGTGATTCTGGCGGTGAACAACAATCCGATGCGTTTTAGCGATCGCAGCGGCGGCGTGTCACGTCGCCGGGTAATCCTGACCTTCCCGGAGGTGATACCGGCGAAAGAGCGCGATTCGCAGCTACTGGATAAAATTAGCAACGAGCTGGCCGTCATTGTGCGTCATTTGATGCAGCGCTTCGCGTCACCTGACGAAGCGCGCGAGTTGTTGCAGGCGCAACAGTCGTCCGGCGAAGCGCTGGAGATAAAACGCCAGGCTGATCCGCTGGTCGATTTCTGTGGCTACCTTATGCCGTTGAGCACACCGAATGGGCTGTTTATTGGTAACGCCAACATTCGCCCGATTAACCCGAAGCGCTATCTCTATCATGCATATCTGTCATTTATGGAATCGCGCGGCCATCAGCACCCGCTCAGCCTGACGGCTTTTGGCCAGGCGGTGCCACAGACGCTTAAAGAGTATGAGCGCGTGCTGCTCAAGCGCCGGACGAATAACGGTATACAGACCAATCTCATCTTGCATGAAGACAGCGAGGCCGATTGGCTGCCAGGATTAAACTAGTGCTTCATTTAACATCGACCGGCTTAGGCCGGTTTATGCATTTAATGCAACTTAAAATATCAGGAAAACCAAAAAACAGAATCTTTAATGCCATTCCCTCACTTGTTTACACTCGTCATAGCTTAGTCAAAACAACTCAGTAACATTTACTTGAGTTTTCTATCGAGTGCAGGCATTGTTACTGAAAAAATTAGGCCATAGTTAACTAGCACAGAGCATGTTAATTTAAATGTCATTGGACAACGCAGTGCGCTTTAAACGTCACCTTCAAAAAATCATTTTATAAATATTGAACATTAGAATCGCCATGCAAATTATATCTATCCAAATTCAGAAAAATAACAAGTAAGGGTTTTAAATGTCCGAAGAGCAGGATTTTTTTGATCGTATTTTGGCGGAAGCACCTAATGCGCGACGTGCTAGCCAAGGTGTATTGATTGAAAGTGGAAATGTTTTATTGCATTTAACAGGTGTAATCAAGCACTCTGACCTAGAAGGTTTAAGTGATGACGCTTCTTTCTATGCTTCATTTTGCAGCAGGGAAGATATAGAAAGAATAAAGAAGCCGAAGGTTTTAAGTGACTTCTTACTGCAAATTAGAGCAGAAGCAATTGTTGACAACCCTAGGTTAATTAGAGTATTCAGGAAAAGAAAAGGAAATAAAAAGGATTGGTCACTTGATGAATACTACAAGAGTAAATTCAAAGAGAGCATTTATCTAAAATCATTATCTAAAGGAAATCAAAAAAAATTAGAAAAGATACCCGCCGGAAGTGCTTATCTTGATAACGTAAACGCTACATGTATGAAAACTGTTTCCGGAAACATAATAGCAATATCTGAATCACTTGAAAATTACCTCTATTTTATGAATATATTTTTCTATGGAGATGATTTTGGTCTGGACCAAGCTGACACATTAGTGCGTATTTAATTGCCCAAAGAATTATGGCAGGGCATGAATCTTATGATTTTGATTTGGATTCGAGAGGAGAGCTGCCCACGCACTTTGAGGATTTCTTACAGTCCCTAACTAATTTGCAATACCAGTTTATTCTTGGACATGAGTACGCGCACCACCTTCTAGGCCATTTGAACGACTCAAGATTATTTAAAGAAGATCTTTCTATTATGTTAAACGCATATCAAGGTGATATGAAGATTCAACACTATAAGTATTCACATAAACTTGAATATGATGCAGACTGGCATGCCATAAAAAACATAAAAGGAAACTCTCTTTACAAAGGAGATATTGCCAACGCTGCCTTTTTAACATTAATGTATTTTGAAACAAGCAGGCTAATTCTCGATTATACAAACCCCATGAGGGGTTCAATTCACTCGTCGCATCCAAGCCCTACAGACAGAATATTAAAATTAAGGTCAAGATTAAACAATAAAAGAGGTTTTTCAAGAGAACAACTTGAGAACAACATTGAGTACCTTACAAAATACACAGACCACTTTCTAAAAGAATATCTTGCTTTTAACTTTGATAGTTTTGAAAAGTATGGCTCAGTGTATCTACCGAATTACAAAAAGAAATTATTATTAGATAGAGTCGAATTTTAAAATAGTTAGGCCTTCTTTTTTAAATAGAAGGCCTAACTTATAATCCCTTCATATATCGCAAACATTACCGAAGAAATTAATATATTCGAAAAATATTTTCCTTTACCCATGATGGCCACTAAATTAATAATAGTATCTTTATGTGCGTTTTTTGTCTTTATGCTCTCAATAATATTATATGCACGCTCCGTAACTGGCTGCCCTACAATATACCGCACTAAATTAACTCCACTAGTCCAGTTTGGCGATTTTTTGAATTCTCAAGTGAAAGGGATCACCTACGGTGCACACTAGTGTACATCCACTCTAAAGCCCTTCACTATCTAACAATATGAATTTAATGAATAAATACCAAAAGTGAACAGTGTGAACACTTTTCCCTAAAATCATTTTTTTTGGATTTTAAGCTGGCCGTTGGTTATCCTAGCGCAGCCGTTCCGGGGTATGAGATCCAATAATTGGTACACGTTTAGGTACACGGAACAAAGTTGAATTAGATAAAAACATCTAAATACATGAGCTTGCGAGTTTTGTTCAGATTCCGCCAGCCCACCAAAATTCTCCATCGATGATCACCAGAGTCATTCGATGAAGTCCTAAGAGCCCGTATGGCGCAAGCCTTACGGGCTTTTTTGTATCTGGACTCTTTCAAGGCGACTCGCATGAAAATCCCAAACCGACTCCAGCCTCTCGTTGATGATGGCCTGGTAGATGAAGTACTACAAAGACTAAGAAGCGGCAAAGAAGCTGACGTTTATACCGTGTTAACGGGCGGCAAAATCCAGTGTGCCAAAGTGTACAAGGACGCCACACAACGAAGTTTCAAGCAGGCTGTGCATTATCAGGAAGGGCGCAAAGTGCGCAACAGCCGTAATTCACGTGCGATGCAAAAAGGGTCGAAATTCGGGCGCAAGCAGCAAGAAGAGACCTGGCAAAGCGCGGAAGTTGATGCGTTATTCCGCCTGGCGCATGCTGGCGTACGCGTCCCGCAGCCCTACATTTGCATCGACGGCGTTTTGTTGATGGAGCTGGTCACAGACGCAGAAGGTCTGGTTGCGCCACGCCTGAGCGATGTGTTCCTGACTGAAGAGAACGCCCTTAAGGATTTCGATACCATGATCCGCAATATCGTGCGCATGCTGTGCGCCGGCATTGTTCATGGCGATCTGTCGGAATTCAACGTGCTGCAGGATGCCAACGGACCGGTGATTATCGACTTGCCACAAGCGGTTGATGCCGCGGCAAACAACCACGCTGAATCGATGTTTGAGCGCGATGTGAACAACATCACCGCCTATTACGGGCAATATGCTCCGCAGATTTTGCAAACGCGCTATGCGAAAGAGATCTGGCAGTTATATGAAGATGGAAAGCTGACGCCAGAAACGCCGCTCACCGGTCTCTTCGTAGAAGAGGTGCATGAAGTGGATATGAACTCATTGATGGATGAGATCATCGCCGCCGAAGATGAGTTCTATGATCGTCAGCGCGCCGCTAAAGAGCGCGACGAAGAGTAGAGGCGGCTCCACAGCTCAGGCAGGCTGGCGATAAACGCCTCGACTATCGCGTGTTTATTGCCACCCGGATTCCACAACGTTACCAGCGTAACGTTCAATCCCTGATTGCCAACCTCGGTACGCAACCGTTGCACGTTGCGCCACTGCTATGCTGCGCCAGGCAGATAGCAGATTAATATTGCAGAGCCACCGCTCAGGTGGCTCTTATCCCTTCCTGCAACAACCTAAAATGCTATCTACTGGTGATTTTGCCAGCGAAACTAGACCTTTTTCATTCCTGGTTTATTCTTAAATCTTTCCATCCCGGCCTGTGCCAGGATGATTACCTGAGACGACATATTTCATGAAAGAGGGAATTATGAAAAAGACCATTATTGCACTGTCAGCCATTCTGATGGCATCTTCGGCTTTTGCCGCGACCACACATGCAACTGATGAAACTGTCGCTAACGCGCAGGCCGGTGCGAACACCGCTAAAGAAAAACTGCATCAGGCGCAGAACGAAGGTAAAGAGCAGCAGCTGAAAGCGAAGCATGCGGCAGAAGGTAAAAGCGATAACCTGACCAGCAAAGCCAGCGAAGGTACGCAGAAAGCCTGGAATAAAACCAAAGAAGGTTCTGAGAAAGGTTGGGATGCCACCAAAGAAGGCACGCAGAAAGGCTGGAATAAAACCAAAGAAGGTGCCAGCGATCTGAAAAAGAAAGTGACTGAATAACGTTCTTCGCTCAATCCAGAGGCCGCGTTTGCGGCCTTTTTTATTGCCTGTTTTTCCTCAACTTTGCATCTTTAACGCTATCCCCTTAGACTTTACCCAACACTCCATTAACCAATAATGCTCATGTCTGACAACTTTACCCGCCAGCCGCTGCCCTTACCCAACGGTCATAACAAAGTCCTGTTGCACTCCTGCTGTGCGCCCTGCTCGGGCGAAGTGATGGAAGCAATGCTGGCTTCCGGCATCGATTACACCATCTTCTTCTACAACCCAAACATTCATCCGCTGAAAGAGTATGAGCTGCGTAAAGAGGAGAATATCCGCTTTGCCGAGCAGTTTGGCGTGCCCTTTGTTGATGCCGATTATGATAAAGACAATTGGTTTGAGCGGGCGCGTGGCATGGAGTGGGAACCGGAACGTGGCGTGCGCTGCACCATGTGTTTCGACATGCGCTTTGAACGCACCGCGCTGTATGCACATGAAAACGGTTTCCCGGTGATCACCAGTTCACTCGGTATTTCGCGCTGGAAGAATATGCAGCAGATCAACGACTGCGGCGTGCGCGCGGCGGCGCACTATCCCGATATGCTTTATTGGGAGTTCAACTGGCGGAAAGGTGGCGGCTCGTCACGCATGATTGAGATCAGCAAGCGCGAACGTTTCTATCAGCAGGAGTATTGCGGCTGCATCTACTCGCTGCGCGACAGCAATCGCCATCGTGTAGCTAGCGGCCGCGAGCGCATTGAGATCGGCGTGCAGTATTACCAGCCCGACGAAGAGTGACGAAGAGTAAAGAAAAGGGCAGGAAATCCTGCCCTTTTTTCATTAACGAAACACCAGCGTTAACACCACCATGACAACCATCATCATTATCAGGTGAAACACCACCTTATTGAGATTGCGGTTACGCATTTCACCTCCATGTGTTTAAAACCACTGGCCAAAGCGCTTGATGTAGAGCATTTTCATGCCCTGCGCGACCACGCAATAACCGAGCAGCGTTGCCACCAGCCATGGGAAGTAAGACCATGGCAGCGGCACCAATCCCACCATCGCACCCAGCGGTGAGAACGGCAGCAGAATGCCGGCGATCATCACACACGCAGTGGTCAGCAGCACCGGCAGCGCCGCACGGCTCTGGATAAACGGAATCTTTTGCGTGCGCAGCATGTGCACCACCAGCGTTTGCGACAGCAAGCCTTCAATAAACCAGCCGGACTGGAACAGCGACTGCATTTCTGGCGTATTCGCCGCGAATACGTACCACATCAGCGCAAAGGTGGTGATATCGAAAATCGACGACGTTGGCCCAATCCACAGCATAAAGCGTTTGATATTACGCGCGTCCCATTTACGCGGCTTACGCAGGAACTCGCGGTCCATTTTGTCCCACGGCAGTGCCAGCTGAGACAGATCGTACATCAGGTTCTGAATCAGCAGATGAATCGCCAGCATCGGCAGGAACGGAATAAAGGCGCTCGCCACCAACACCGAGAACACGTTGCCGAAGTTCGAGCTGGCGGTCATGTTCAGGTACTTAATGATGTTGCCGAAGGTTTCGCGTCCCTTCATTACGCCCTCTTCCAGCACCATCAAATCTTTTTCCAGCAGGATGATATCGGAAGACTCTTTAGCGATGTCCGCCGCGCTATCGACGGAAATCCCGACATCAGCATCACGCAGCGCCGGCGCATCATTAATCCCGTCGCCAAGGAAGCCAACGGTGTGGCCCTGCTGCTGTAGCGCGCGCAGGATGCGTGATTTCTGCAGCGGCGTGAGTTTAGCGAATACCGCACTCTGTGCGGCGGCGTCTGCCAACTGCTCGTCGCTCATCAGGGCAATTTGGTCGCCGGTGACGATCGCGCCGCTGTCGATGCCAACCTGCTGGCAAATGCGCGCGGTCACCACCGGATTATCACCGGTCAGCACTTTGACGCTAACGCCATTGTCGCGCAGCGCACCGATAGCTTTGGCGGCGCTCTCTTTCGGTGGATCAAGGAAGGTCAGCAGCCCTTCTACCGTTAAGCCTTGCTCATCCGCCACGCTCAGCGGCTGCTGTAAACCTGGCTCCGCCAGCACGCGACTCGCCACCAGCAGCACGCGGAAACCCTGCTCATTGTATTGATGTGCCAGCGCCAGCAGTTCTGCACGACGCGTTTCGTTTAGCGACTGCACCAGTTTGCCTTCACGCTCGGCAGTCGCGATGCTCAGCATCTCTTCCACCGCGCCTTTGCAGATCAGCATCTGTTGATTGAGACGACGATCGCGCACCACCACCGAGACGCGACGGCGAATGAAATCGAACGGCAGCTCATCCACTTTGATATAGGTATCGCTTACCGCTTCGCTGACGCGGTTTTTGCCGTACTGCAAAATGGCGCGATCCATCAGATTCAGCGTGCCGCTTTGATAGTGGCTGTTAAGCCAGCTCAGCATCAGCACGCGTGAGTTCTCCACGCCAGCACAATCCAGATGATGCTCCAGAATGATGTTGTCCTGCGTCAGCGTGCCGGTTTTGTCGGTGCAGAGAATATCCATCGCGCCGAGGTTTTGAATCGCATTCAGACGTTTGACGATCACTTTACGCCGCGACATGGCGATGGCACCTTTCGCCAGATTGGAGCTGACGATCATCGGCAACATTTCCGGCGTTAAACCTACCGCTACCGCCAGCGCAAACAGTGAAGCATCCAGCCAGTCGCCTTTGGTTAGGCCATTAATCAGCAACACCACCGGCACCATCACCAACATGAAGCGGATCAGCAGCCAGCTCACGCTGTTGACGCCGCGGTCAAAGGCGGTTTGTGCGCGATTACCCACAATCGATTTCGCCAGGCTACCGAAGTAAGTTTCGCTGCCGGTTGCCACTACCACCGCTTTGGCGCTGCCGCTGGACACGTTGGTGCCCATCAGGCAGACGCTGCCCAGTTCCAACAGCGATGTGCCCTGTTCGCTGGCACCGCTGCTTTTGCTGGTGACGTGGCCGGTGACGTCATACTTCTCAACCGGTAACGATTCGCCGGTCAAAATCGCCTGGCTGATAAACAGATCGCGTGAATCCAGCAGCCGCACATCGGCTGGCACCAAATCCCCCGCCGACAGATAGATGATGTCACCCGGCACCAGCGTGGCGATATCGACTTCCTGTTTGAGCGGCGCTTGCTGCGCTGACTCACGACGCAGCACCGTGGCGGTGGTGCGCACCATCGATTTCAGCGCCTGCGCCGCTTTATTGGTACGGAACTCCTGCCAGAAGCGCAGCAAACCGCTGAGCGTTACCATCGTCACAATGATGATGACACCGGTCAGATCGGTCTCCTCGCCGTTGCGCAGCGGCAGCCAGAAATCAGTGAAAAAGCTCACCAGCGCCAGCGCCATCAGGACATAGATAAACGGATTGTTGAATGCCTGCAGCAACTGCAACAACGCCGGTGGCGCTTTGTCGTGTTCGACCTGATTGCGGCCGTATACATCCAGGCGCGCCTCGGCTTCACGTTCACTCAGGCCAAGCGCATCGCTGCGCAGACGCACCAGCGTTTCGTCGGCAGTAAAACCGGCTTCATCTTCAATCAGGTAACGCGGTGTTTTTTGACGCGGCTGGCGCGTGGTGTTCCAGGCTTTTTTGTCCTGGTTGAGTTTCATGTCAGTCATAGTGACATTCCTCTTTATTACGGCAATAAAAATCCCTGCGTGCGAGGCACACAAATTAAATTAACGGCAATGCGTTTGTTAAATTAAAAATAACCTGTCGGGAATTTCCATATCACCTCCCGGAAATTAAAGACGAAAAGAGTCGCTCGCAAAATAACGAGTAATAAATAAAGACGAAGGTAAACACCACGCAATCGAACAGCGAAAAGCCGTCTAATGTGCAGCGTCAATCAGCACGCTGAAGTTAAGCGCGCGTATCGAGGCGGAGGGAAAAGTGTGTTAAAAATCATGTGCATGATGATATCCCCACGGGCTTTGGCCCGTTACAATGTCGTTTAAAGGGAACAATCATCAGAAAAGAGAGGATTGCTGCCCGCCGTGTTGGCAAGCAGCGACAAAAAAGTTCGCGCGTCAGCTTGCCTTGTGATGCCAACTAAAAGGGTGACTGTCCAACTGAACTCTCCTGCTTTGAAATTGCGGCCATTATATTCTGGCAAGTAACGAAGTAAAGTTAAATATCGGTTAGTCACCAATCATTTATATTCCGTTGCAGTTGAGTTGATATTACCTCACATGCACATTCCGTAGCGGCGTGATTAATCGCGCGATTTTGCGTTAACGATCCTGCACCCAAAGCCCTTCCACACATTGCGCAATGAATTGCGCCGCTACGGAATGTGCGGTTTTCCCTTATAACTGAACCATGCGTCTTAGATCATTAATGCATATGCATAGCCTGAAATTGACTATTCTTCACTGCTGCGCTCTCGTAAACTCGCGTTACTTTTTTTAGGCAAGGAAACAACATGAAAAAAATTATTCCATCACTGCTGGCGTTATCGCTGGTAGCCGCCTTCTCGGTTCAGGCAGCGACGCCGAAAGATACGCTGGTGATCGCCCAGTCTACCGATGATGCCGACAGCTTCGACCCTGCGCAGGGCTTCGAGCTCACCACGGTGCAAGCGTTCACTAACATTTATCAGCGCCTGGTTCAGTCAGATCCCACCAATCCAACCGATTTGCAGCCAACGCTGGCCACGTCCTGGCAAGCGGGCAGCGATAATCGCAGCCTGACGTTTGAACTACGCAAAGGTGCTCAGTTCGCCAGCGGCAATCCGCTGCGTCCGGAGGATGTGATCTTCTCACTGGGTCGCGTGGTGAAACTCAACCTCGATCCCTCCTTTATTCTTACCCAACTTGGCTGGAATAAAGACAACGTCGATACCTTCCTGAAAAAGGTTGATGAGAACCACGTACAGATCAGCTGGAGCGCCAACGTCAGCCCGGCGTATGTGCTCAGCCTGCTCTCCGCGCCAGTCTCTTCAATTGTTGATGAGAAAACCGCGCAGGCCAACGCGAAGAACGGTGACTTCGGCCACGCGTGGCTCGGTACTCACTCTGCCGGTAGTGGCCCGTATCAGATTCGTAAAGTGGTGCTGCACGAAGCGATTCTGCTGAGCGCGAATCCAACTTCGCCAGCGGGTGCTCCGAAACTGAAAAATATCCTGATCAAAAACGTTCCGGAACCGGCTGCACGTCGTCTGCTGCTGGAGCAGGGCGATGTGGATATCGCGCGTAACCTCGGTGCGGATCAAATCGCCTCGCTGAAAGGCAAAGCGGGCGTGAAGACCGAAGCGATTCCGATGGCTTCTCTCTATTACATCCAGTTCAACATCGGTGAAAACCCGGTGCTGAAGAACCCGGCGCTGTGGGAAGCAGCTCGATACCTATTCGACTATAAAGGTATCGCTAACGACCTGCTGAAAGGCCAGTTCGATGTGCATCAAACCTTCCTGCCGAAAGGCTTCCTCGGCGCAATCAACGACACGCCATACACTTACGATCCTGAAAAAGCCAAAGCGATTCTGAAGAAAGCCGGTCTGACCAACGTCAGCTTCACGCTTTCCACCAGCAACCAGCCGCCTTACCTCGATATCGCGCAGGCGCTGCAGGGCAGCTTTGCCAAAGGCGGCGTGAAGGTGGAAGTGCAACCTGGCCTGAGCTCTGAAGTCTCGACCCGCGTGAAGGCGCACAAATATGAAGCCACCCTCAACGCCTGGGGCGCAGACTATTTCGATCCCAACACCAACGCCGCGTCCTTCGCTTACAACCCGGAAGATGGCAGCAAAACCGTGGCTTACCGTTCTGACTGGCACATCCCGGAGCTGAACAAGCAAACGCTGGCCGCCACCGCCGAGAGCGATAACAACAAGCGCGTCGAACTCTATCAGGCGATGCAGCGTGAAGTGCTGAAGAACTCGCCGTACGTGATTGGCTTGCAGGCGAAAAACCTGATTGCGCTGCGCGACAATCTGCAAGGCTATGTGCAGGGCATCAACCCGGACATGGTGTATTACTCGCAGGTTTCTAAGTAATGGCAGTGTCAGCTTCACAGGCCGGGTTCGCCCGGCCACTTTGGCAACGCGTTAGCCACATCGTCACCAGCCTGCTCTCGCTGCTGGTGACGTTGGTCGGTTTGTTAGCGTTCACTTTTATGCTGTCGCACCTTTCGCCAGTCGATCCGGTGCAACAGATCGCAGGCGATCACGCCAGCGAAGCCACCTACGCGCAGGTGCGACACGATCTCGGTCTTGATCAGCCGGTGCTGGTGCAGTTCTGGCGCTATATCAGCCATTTGGCGCGCGGCGATCTCGGCTTATCGCATCTGACCAATCAACCGGTCAGCGCCGACCTGATGCGCACCTTCCCGGCCACCATTGAGCTGGCCACCTGCGCGATGATTTTTGCCGCGGTGTTCGGCATTGCCTTAGCGCTGCTGGCGGCGTGGAAGCCGGGCAGCATCATCGATAACGTGGCGCGTTTTGTTTCGCTACTCGGCTACTCGGTGCCGGTGTTCTGGCTCGGCTTGCTGGGTTTGCTGCTGTTTTATGCCGTGCTGCACTGGTCCGCCGGACCGGGCCAGCTTGACGACATCTGGATCTACACGCTGGAGCCAAAAACCGGCTTTGTGCTGATTGATAGCTGGATGTCCGGCGATCCCGAGATGTTCCGCAATGCGATTGCCCACTTGTGGCTGCCGGTGGTGATTCTCGGCCTGCTGGCGATGGCGGGTATCACGCGCCTGCTGCGCGCGGCGCTGCTGGAAGAGAGCAGCAAAGAGTATGTGGTGCTGGCGCGTGCGAAAGGTGCCAGCCGTGGCCGCATTTTGCTGCGTCATATTTTCCCCAACGTGCTGGGCACGCTGATTACCGTTATCGCCCTCTCCTACGCCACGCTGCTGGAAGGTTCGGTACTCACCGAAACGGTATTTGCCTGGCCGGGCGTTGGTCGCTACATGACTAACGCGCTGTTTTCCTCCGATGTACCGGCGATTCTCGGCTCGACCTTGCTAATTGGCAGCTGCTTTATTCTGCTCAACGCGCTGGCCGATGCCCTGACCTGGTTAACCGATCCGAGAACCCGATGACTCAACAACTCTCTGAACTGGAAACGCTGCGTCCGCGTCGCCGACGCGCGCGCGTGACCTCGCTTACCATCGGCCTGACGCTGGTGCTGATTGTGGTGGCGATGGCGTTGTTCGCGCCATTGCTGGCGCCTTTCGATCCCAATGCGCAGATCATCTCCCAGCGTTTGCAGGCGCCATCGGCGCTGCACTGGTTTGGCACCGATGGCTTTGGCCGCGATCTGCTGTCACGCGTGATTTATGGCGCGCGCCCCACGCTGCTGTTGGTGTCACTGATTCTGGTGCTGACCATTCCGGTTGGCCTGCTGGTCGGCATCACCGCCGGTTACGTGGGCGGCTGGACCGAGCGCGTGTTGATGCGCATTACCGATATCTTCCTGTCGCTGCCAAATCTGGTGATCGCGCTGGCGCTGGTCGCCATGCTCGGCCCCGGCTTGATGAATGGCGCACTGGCGCTGGCGCTCACCAACTGGCCGCCGTTTACCCGTCAGGCACGTGCGGAAACGCTGGCGCTGCGCCGCAGTGATTACCTCGCCGCCGCGCGCATGCAGGGCATCACCGGCTTGCGCCTGATGTTTGGCCACATTCTGCCGCTCTGTATGCCAACGGCGGTGGTGCGCGCTGCGCTGAGCCTCGGCGGAATCATTCTTTCAGCGGCTGGCCTCGGCTTCCTGGGTATGGGCGTGCAACCGCCTACCGCCGAATGGGGTTCGATGGTGGCAGAAGGCAGTAAAGTGATCTTCGACCAATGGTGGGTTGCCGCCGCACCCGGCGGCGCGATTCTGTTCGCCAGCCTGGCGTTTAACCTGACAGGCGATGGCCTGCGTGACCGACTGGATACTCGTCATGCCAAATGATCTGTTAATTGATGTACAAGGCCTGACGATTCGCAGCGATGATGCGCTGCTGGTCGATAACATTGGCTTCCAAATTGGCCGCGAGCGCGTGGCGCTGGTGGGTGAATCCGGTTCCGGTAAATCACTCACCGCACGTACGCTGATGGGCTTGCTGTCACCTTCGCTGCACTTGCAGGCCGATCGTTTGCAGATTGTCGACACCGATGCGCTGAGCCTGCGCGAGCGTGACTGGATCCAGCTACGCGGCAGTAAAGTGGCAATGGTGATGCAGGATCCGAAATATGCGCTCAATCCCACGCGCACCATTGGCTGGCAGGTGGAAGAACCGCTGGTGCTGCACCACAAATTGAGCGGCGCTGAACGTAAAGAGAAAGTGTGCGAGATGCTGGATGCGGTGGGCTTGCCCGACCCGCGTCAGCTGATGAAACGCTATCCGCATCAACTTTCTGGCGGCATGGGGCAACGCGTGATGCTGGCGATCGCCCTGATCACCGATCCTGAACTGCTGATCGCCGATGAACCTACGTCGGCGCTCGATCACGCGATGCGCGATCAGGTACTGGCGCTGATTCGTCGTCTGGTTGAACAGCGCAACATGGGTTTGCTGCTGATCAGCCACGATCTGCAACAGGTTTCCGAGCACTGCGAACGTGTGATGGTGATGTATCAGGGCCGCGTGCTGGATACCTTGCCGGCGTCCGAACTCTCCAACGCCAGCCATCCTTACACCAGCACCTTGTGGGCCTGTCGTCCGAGTAAAGCCACGCACGGCGAGCGTTTGCCGGTGCTGGATCGTGCCGCGCTGGAGAAGAATTATGATTGAGTTAGCGAACCTCAGCGTTTCGCACAAGCAAGGTTACGAGCTGCGCACCGTGGTGCACGATGTGTCGCTGCAGGTCGCGGCCGGTGAGTGTTTTGGTCTGGTTGGTCCGTCCGGCTGCGGCAAGTCGTCGCTGCTGTGGGTGCTGGCGGGATTGAATCCGCACTGGAGCGGCAGCATGTCGCTGGCGGGCACCGCCGTGCAGCCCGGCAAAGCGTTTACCGGCCAGCTGCGCCGCGATGTGCAGATGGTGTTTCAGGATCCCTACGCTTCGCTGCATCCGCGCCATCGCCTGCGTCGCACGCTGGCGGAACCGCTGAAAATGCTCAAACGTGATAACATCAACGACCGCATTAATGCTGGATTCCGCCATGTCGGGCTCGATCCGGTGCTGGCGGATCGCTATCCGCATCAGCTTTCAGGCGGTCAGCGTCAGCGCGTAGCGATTGTGCGCGCCCTGCTGCTGGAACCGAAGATCCTGCTGCTGGATGAGCCGACCTCGGCGCTGGACATGTCGGTGCAGGCCGAGATCCTCAACCTGCTCAACGATCTAAAGCAAAAAGATGGTTTAACCATGGTGCTGGTCAGCCACGATCCGGATGTGATCGATCACATGTGCGATCGCGCGGCGCGTATGGCGCAGGGCCGCATCGTGGAGCAACATTCAACAACAAGGAACACCGTATGACGGTTAAGTTACGTCCGCTGGAGCGGGAAGATTTACGCTTTGTGCACCAATTAGATAACAACGCCAGCGTGATGCGTTACTGGTTTGAAGAACCGTACGAAGCGTTTGTCGAGCTTTCAGACCTGTATGACAAACATATCCATGACCAAACCGAGCGTCGCTTTGTGGTGGAGCATGATGGACACAAAGCCGGGTTGGTGGAGTTGGTCGAGATTAATCACGTGCATCGCCGCGCTGAGTTTCAAATCATTATCGATCCTTCCCATCAGGGCAAAGGCTTAGCCACCAAAGCGGCAAAGCTGGCGATGGATTACGGCTTTTCGGTGCTGAATCTCTACAAACTCTATCTGATTGTCGATGAAGAGAATAAGAAGGCGGTGCATATCTACACCAAGCTGGGTTTTGAGGTGGAAGGCGTACTGAAGCACGAATTTTTCATCAACGGCGAATACCGCAACACCATCCGCATGTGCATTTTCCAGCAGCAACATCTGGCGCAGCATAAAAGCGCCAATGCGATGGTGAAGCCTACCGCGCAGTAACTCAAACTGTTGAATGATTTGTAGCGGCGCAATTAATTGCGCTGTTTTTTTTCGCGGTAAGATTGCGCAATAAATTGCGCCGCTACGATCGGTGCGGGCTTATTAACCCCGCGCGCCGACGACGTTCAGCTTCGGCTGCGGATGTTCTGGTTTGAGATCGTACATGCCGCCGTAGAAGGGATCGACCAGCAGCCAGCCGGGGAAGCCCAACAGCGGAATATTGCCGAGCAAATACCACAGATTGGCATTGGCCTCGATCGGCAAGGTTAGCGGCACGTAGCCCGGACTCTCCAGCATCACCTGATAGTGCTTCTTACCAAAGTAATTCCCGGTCGATTTCGCCAGCTCGACGGTTTGCGGCGTATAGCCCTGCGCCACCGCGCGGCCGGTCTCATCCTGCACGGTGAAACGCGCGCCTTGAGGCAGGGAGTCGATTTTCACCGGTTGCGTTTCAGTGCCGACAATGGTGGCGCAGCCGCTCAGCAGCAGCGCACAGGCAGGAAAAAGAGGTCGCAGGTTCATAGCAGGTCCACTTCAGCATCAGATAGGACAGTGTAAACTGCCCTTCTGTGCTTAATCGCGCTATCACTGATGATTTTCTGCGCTTTATTGCGGTTGACAACAGGCAGCAATCGCCGCGATATCCTGCGGCGTGGTTCGGCAGCAGCCGCCAATCAGACGTGCGCCCGCCTGCTGCCATTCAGCGAATTTGTCATGCAGCGTGCAGCCCGACGGCGCGGAGTGCCAGGTTTTGCTGCTGGCATCGTACTGCTCGCCGGAGTTCGGATAGACCAGCATCGGCTTATCACACAGCGCCTGGAAGCGGCGAAGAGCGGGCGTTACGCTCTCCAGCGCCACGCAGTTGATGCCAACCGCCACCACCTGCGGTGCCGCATGCACCAGCTCAGCCACTTTGCTCAACGGCGTACCGTCGCTGATGTGTTCGGCATCGCGTAGGGTAAAGGAGAACCACGCGCTACTAGCAGGGAATTCGGCCAGTAAACTCACCAGCGCCTGCGCTTCGGTAAAGGACGGCAACGTTTCACAGGCCAGCAGATCGACACCCGCTTGCAGCAACGCCTTCACGCGCGGACGGTGGAACGCTTTCATCTCCTCTTCCGGCAGCGCGTAATCACCGCGATACTCCGCACCATTGGCCAGAAAAGCGCCATACGGCCCGACCGAACCGGCCACCAGCAAGGGCGCGGTGCTGGCGGAAGATGCGCGATAGTCATCACGCGCGCGCTGCGCCAGCTGTACGCTCTGGGTGATCAGTGCCAGCGCCTGCGCTTCATCTAAGCCGCGCGCGGCAAAACCCTGCGGCGTGGCTTGGTAGCTGGCGGTGATCGCCACATGCGCGCCGGCAGCAAAGTAGTCGTGATGCACCTGATAAATCAGCTCAGGATTTTCCATCAGCACTTTGGCCGACCACAGCGCATCGGTCAGATTGCAGCCGCGCGCCTCCAGCTCGGTCGCCAGCGCGCCATCCAGAATCAACGTGTCAGTTTGGGTTAGAGCCTGCGCGATAGGATTACGCGACATCGTTGGCCTCCTCAGCCTTAAGGGATGACTTGCGTCGTTGCGTGACATCGTATGCGGCATAGCAGAACAGCACAAACGGAATGCCGCACCACAGCGCGATACGCTGCGACGGATCGAACGCCAGTCCGACGCACGCCAGCAGGCATAACAGGAAGCCCAGAATCGGCGTCAGCGGATAGAGCGGCGCGCGATACGCCAGCTGTTGTAAGCTGCCGCCCGCCTGCAGATGGCGACGACGGAACACATAGTGCGAGGCGCAGATGCTGAGCCACACCGCCACCACGGCAAAACCGGAAATCGCCGACAGCGCCACAAACACTGTGTCCGGCGCAATCACACTGGAGAACAGCGCCAGCAAGCCGCCAATCATGCTCACGGTCAGCGCCAGCACCGGAATGCCACGACGGTTGACGCGCGCAAAACAGCGCGGCAGCGTCTTCTCATTAGCCAGCGACCACAACATGCGGCCAGAAGCATACAGGCCGGAGTTGGCGGCGGAGAGAATGGCGGTGAGGATCACGAAGTTGAAAATATCCGCCGCGTACGGGATGCCGATCTTTTCAAACACCAGCACAAACGGGCTTTTGACGATCCCGGCCTGATCCATCGGGATCAGCGCCGCCAGCACAAATACCGTGCCGATAAAGAAGATGATCAACCGTGCGACGGTGGTGCGGATCGCCAGCGGCAGCGCTTTTTGTGGCTGCTCGGTTTCACCGGCGGCGATGCCGATCAATTCTGTGCCCGAGAAAGCGAAGTTGACCGCTACCATGGTCATCAGAATCGGCAGCGTGCCGTGCGGCAGCCAGCCGGAAGCGGTGAGATTGTGTAATCCCGGCGCAGCGCTGCCGTCTTTCATCGGGATAAAACCAAAGATCGCACCCGCACCGAGAATGATAAAGGCGATGATGGTGATCACTTTGATGATGGAGAACCAGAATTCACCTTCGGCAAAAAAGCGCGTTGAGACGATATTCAGCAGATAAATAGCGATGCAGAACACCAGACACCACGTCCACACCGGCACGCTTGGGAACCAATACTGCATACAGAACCCGGCGGCGGTCAGGCTGGAACCCAGCGCCACCGTCCAGGTGAGCCAGTAAAGCCAGGCGACGGTATAACCGGTGGCCGGACTGAGATAGCGCGCGGCATAGACGTGGAACGCGCCGGTTTCCGGCATCGCTACGGCCAGTTCGCCGAGACAGACCATCACCAACCACACCACCAGCGCACCAATCAGATAGGCCAGCAAGGTGCCGGCTGCACCGGTGGTTGAGATGATGTAGCCGGTATTGAAGAACAGCCCGGTTCCGATCACACCGCCCAGCGACAGCATCACCAGATGCCGTACCTTCATGGTGCGCTTAAAGTTTTCCTGTGGAGGCGTATCCTGAGTTTGCATGATATTTATCCGTATGGACGTCTGAACATCTATATGGACACAAGGTTATACGCGTCAGCGTGCGGATTTGCAACGGGGCAGAAGGAGAGGATTGAGTCAGGGTTTGCGGCCCCGCGTGAAACGGGGCGCAAGTTCAGGCGCCAAATACGCCTTGCAGATAACGCTCAAGCGCAACGCGCGAGCTGAAGCCGTGCGGAATGCCGTAATGCTCCTGCGAATCGCCCATTAAATAGAGTGGGAATTGCGTGTAGTGATCGCAGGTTTTCATCTCTGAAGCCGGTTCAGCAAAGCTCTGGCTTTTCTCTTTCAGCGTCGGGTGAATGATTAAGGCGGTCCGTCCCATACGCGCTTCGCGATTGACGTACACATAGTTTTCGCCGCGACGATAACCGTAAATTTTTGGCGTTTGGGTATCCATTTCGAAGCCCACTTTCTCAAGTACGCGCGCTACCTCATCTGGTCGTAAATACATGCTTGCTCCTCTCTTCTCACAGCCCCGCAACCTTACAGCAGCAAGATGGCATGGGCATTCGGAATTTTCCCTAAAGCCTGGCACATCCCTGCGTTTAATCACGCTTCGTCTACACTAAGTATTACGTGTTAAATCAAAGGGAGCTAAAAAATGTTTAATCGAAGCGCAAAAAACGATGACATTGATATCAATCAGGATGTAAACGAACTGGCCGATTCGCTAGAGGCGTTACTTAAATCTTATGGCAGTGAAGCTAAAGACGAAGTTGATAATGCCCGTAGCCAGGCGCAGGCGCTGTTAAAGCAGACGCGTGCCAAACTGAGCGGCGGACAGAGTCGCGTATCGCAAGCGGCACGTGATGCGGGTACGCAGGTTGACGCCTATGTCCACGACAAGCCGTGGCACGGCGTGGGCGTCGGTGCGGCGATAGGCTTAGTGCTTGGCGCGTTGCTGGTGTCTTCACGCCGATAAGCATGTGTTCGTTGATGCAATGAGCCTCGCTGATGCGGGGCTTTTTTGTGGGCGCGAGATAGTGCGCGCTTTCCCTCACCCTAACCCTCTCCCGCAGGCGGGAGAGGGAATAGTTAGCTTGATTAGCGCCTTCTCCCGCAGGCGGGAGAGGGAATGTTTAGGTGGCGTTCAACTGTAACACCTATGCTGGATCGGCTCCTTCTCCCGCTTGCGGGAGAAGGCTGGGATGAGGGTCAAATCGCACAAAATCCAACCACCTCTCCCATCTCATTCCCTTTACAAAAAATTTTTCCGGCCTGGAAGGCGCATGATCTCTGGTCTTAGCGAATATCCGAAGATCAAAATCACAAAACCCTATATCTGGTGGGCTTGACCCTTTTACCCACTACATCTAGTATTCAACCCATCAACTAACTACCAAATGTCGTCAAGGACGAAGTTCGATGCAAACAGGAATTTGCTTCGTATCTCGCAATCTGACCGCAATCAAAGGGAAATACGAATCATGCGCATTATTATTTACACCAAAGACAACTGTGTCCAGTGCAATGCGACTAAAAATGCCATGGACCGCAAAGGTATCGACTATCAGCTGATCAACCTTGATACCCAACCTGAAGCCATCGACAACCTCAAATCTCTCGGCTATCGCCAGGTGCCAGTGGTGATGACGCAAGACGATCACTGGAGTGGCTTCCGTCCCGACAAAATTGCCAGCCTGCGCCAGCTCGCGGCCGTCGGGGGATAAGCCATGTTTCCACTGGTCTATTTCTCTAGCCAGTCGGAAAACACGCACCGATTCATCACGCGTCTTGGGCTGCCTGCCCGCCGCATTCCGGTTGACGGCAAGCAGCGCCTGCATATCGAACAGCCCTACATTTTAGTGGTGCCGAGCTACGGCGGCGGCAGTTCGCGCGGTGCGGTGCCGAGACAAGTGATTCAATTCCTCAATGATGATGCCAACCGACGCGGGATTCGCGGGGTGATCGCTGCCGGTAACCGCAACTTCGGTGAAGGCTATTGCCTGGCGGGCGACATCATTGCGCAGAAATGTCAGGTTCCCTATCTCTACCGCTTTGAGCTGATGGGAACCCCCGACGATATCGCTAATGTAAAAGCGGGAGTGACCCAATTTTGGCAACGACAGACACCCTAAACAGCTCGCTGACTGATTACCACGCGCTTAACGCGATGCTGAACCTGTATGACGCCGATGGCCGCATCCAGTTCAGCAAAGATCACGAAGCGACGCGCCAGTTCTTCCTGCAGCATGTACAACCCAATACCGTGCCGTTTGCCTCGGCAGGCGAGCGCCTGCGCTATCTGGTGGCCGAAGGCTACTACGAAGCCGAGGTGCTGAATCAGTACGCTTTCGATTTCCTGTGTCAGCTGCACGATGAAGCTGATGCGGCAGGTTTCGCCTTTCACACCTTCCTCGGGGCGTGGAAGTTTTACACCAGCTACACGTTGAAAACCTTCGACGGCAAACGCTATCTGGAAACCTTCGAACAGCGCGCCTGCATGGTGGCGCTGACGCTGGCACGCGGCAATGAAACCTTAGCGCGCGAGCTGCTGGCGGAAATGCTGAGCGGTCGCTTCCAGCCGGCTACGCCAACTTTCCTTAACTGCGGTAAGCAGCAGCGCGGTGAGCTGGTCTCCTGCTTCCTGCTGCGCATCGAAGACAACATGGAATCGATTGGTCGCGCGGTGAACTCGGCGCTGCAACTGTCGAAACGCGGCGGCGGCGTAGCGTTCCTGCTTTCCAACCTGCGTGAATCGGGCGCGCCGATTAAGCGCATTGAGAACCAGTCGTCCGGCGTAATTCCGGTGATGAAGATGCTGGAAGATGCGTTCTCCTACGCTAACCAGCTGGGTGCGCGTCAGGGCGCAGGCGCGGTATGGCTGAATGCCCATCACCCGGATATTTTCCGCTTCCTTGATACCAAACGCGAAAACGCCGACGAGAAGATCCGCATCAAAACGCTGTCGCTCGGCGTGGTGATCCCGGATATCACCTTCCAACTGGCGAAAGAGAATCGCGATATGGCGCTGTTCTCGCCGTACGATGTCGAGCGCATCTACGGCAAAGCCTTTGGTGATATCAGCATCAGCGAGCATTACGACGAGATGCTGGCGGACGATCGCATCACCAAAACCTACATCAAGCCGCGCGATTTCTTCCAGACGCTGGCGGAGATTCAGTTTGAATCGGGCTACCCGTACATCATGTTTGAAGACAGCGTGAACCGCAGCAACCCGATTGCCGGGCGCATCAACATGAGTAATCTCTGTTCCGAGATTTTGCAGGTTAACAGCGCCAGCGAATTCAATGACGATCTTAGCTATCGTCGCGTCGGCAAAGATATCTCCTGCAACCTCGGCTCTCTCAACATTGCGCATGCCATGGATTCGCGCAATCTGGCGCAAACCGTGGAAACCGCCGTGCGTGCACTGACCGCCGTTTCCGAGATGAGTGAGATCAATTCGGTGCCTTCGGTGGCGGAAGGCAATCGCCGCTCGCACGCGATTGGCCTCGGTCAGATGAACCTGCATGGTTATCTGGCGCGCGAAGGCATGGCGTACGGTTCAGAAGAGGCGCTGGATTTCACCAATCTCTATTTCTATTGCGTCACCTATCACGCCGTGCGCACCTCGAATCTGCTGGCGCAGGAGCATCAGAAGAGTTTCGACGGTTTCGCCGAGTCGAAATACGCCAGCGGCAGTTACTTCGATAAATATGTCGAACAGCGCTGGCTGCCGCGCACCGCGCGCGTGGCAAAGCTGTTCGCCGATGCCGGACTAACTCTGCCAACGCAGGCCGACTGGCAAGCGCTGCGTGCAGCGGTGATGCAACATGGGCTGTACAACCAGAACCTGCAGGCGATTCCGCCCACCGGTTCGATCTCGTACATCAACCATGCGACCTCCAGCATTCACCCGATTGTGTCGCGCATTGAGATCCGTAAAGAGGGCAAAACTGGCCGCGTCTACTATCCGGCACCGTTTATGACCAACGACAATCTCGACCTCTATCAGGATGCGTACTCCATTGGGCCGGAAGCGATTATTGATACCTACGCCGAAGCCACGCAGCACGTCGATCAAGGCCTGTCGCTGACGCTGTTCTTCCGCGACGACGTCACCACGCGCGATATCAACAAAGCGCAGATCTACGCGTGGAAAAAAGGCATCAAAACGCTCTATTACATCCGTCTGCGCCAGATGGCGCTTCAAGGCACCGAGGTGCAGGGCTGCGTCTCCTGCTCACTGTGATGAAAACTATGCAACTCAAACAAATTCAAGCGATTAACTGGAACCGCATCCAGGACGAAAAAGACCTCGAAGTGTGGAACCGACTGACCAGTAATTTCTGGCTGCCGGAAAAAGTGCCGCTCTCCAACGATTTGCCAGCGTGGCAGTCGCTGGACCACCAGCAACAGCAGCTGACTATTCGGGTGTTTACCGGATTGACGCTGCTCGACACCATCCAGAACGTGATTGGTGCGCCGGGTCTGATGGAAGATGCGATTACGCCGCATGAAGAAGCCGTGCTGTCGAACGTCTCCTTTATGGAAGCGGTGCATGCGCGTTCGTACAGTTCGATTTTCTCCACGCTGTGTAATACCGCAGATGTCGATGCGGCGTATCGCTGGAGTGAAGAGAATGAAGCGTTGCAGAACAAGGCGAAGATTGTGCTGGAGCACTATCGCGCCGAGGATCCGCTCAAGAAGAAAATCGCCAGCGTGTTCCTTGAATCATTCCTGTTCTACTCCGGTTTCTGGCTGCCGATGTATTGGTCAAGCCGTGGCAAGCTGACCAACACCGCAGATCTGATTCGCCTGATCATTCGCGACGAAGCGGTACACGGCTACTACATCGGCTATAAGTACCAAAAGTCGCTGGAAAACGTCGATGCTGGCCGCCGCGAGGAGTTGCAGCAGTTTGCGATTGATTTGCTGCTGGCGCTGTACGAAAACGAAGTGGTGTATACCGAAGCCTTGTACGGTGAAGTCGGTTGGGCGGAAGAGGTGAAAACCTTCCTGCACTACAACGCCAATAAAGCGCTAATGAACCTCGGCTACGAAGCGCTGTTCCCGGCCGAACTGACCGCCGTGAACCCGGCGATTTTGTCCGCGCTGTCGCCCAACGCCGATGAAAACCACGACTTCTTCTCAGGTTCAGGCTCCTCTTATGTAATGGGGAAAGCCGTGGAAACCGAAGACGAAGACTGGAATTTTTAATACGCGTCATAGTTCGCGTTGCCTGGCGGCACCTACTTTTGGCACAGCAGCGTTGACTGCGCCCACTCTTCCCAGTCCCATAGTTCACTATGCTGCTGGGTCGAGTGGGCTTGTCGCCTTGCTGTGACGCGAATTATTTAGCGTATTGATTCAGTGATAATTAATTTTTAAACCAATCTTATTTCCGCTCTTCTCACCCATTTATTTCACTTATATTTCTTCTTTTTGGATTGATTTTCGGCCGCTCTGCACCAGAAACAGTCTGAAACGCACATAAATTCACTTCTCAAATGCAAAAAATTAATCCGCGCGCATCCCTTGTGAGCACTGGCGATTTTAGCGATTGACTGCTGCGCGCGCCGCCGAATATCGCCCTTCAGGGTTGTCAGATAATTTCACTATGTTAGGGTATAGGGCGCTTAATTTTACTCAGGACCACAACAAGAAATAGTTAAACATTTAACCGGGAAATTAATTACTGCATGGCAATTAAACTCGAAGTAAAGAATTTATATAAGGTATTTGGGGATAATCCCGAAAAGGCATTTAAGCTGATCGATAAAGGCGAAAGCAAAGAGAGTATTCTGGCAAAAACCGGCCTCTCTGTTGGCGTCAAAAATGCCAGTCTGGCCATTGAAGAAGGCGAGATCTTCGTCATCATGGGGCTTTCAGGTTCAGGTAAGTCCACCATGGTTCGCCTTCTCAATCGTCTGATCGAGCCCACTCGCGGCCAGGTAATCATAGACGGTGTCGATATTGCCAAAATATCGGAATCGGAACTGCGTGAAGTCCGCAGAAATAAGATCAGTATGGTATTTCAATCCTTCGCGCTGATGCCACACATGACTGTGCTAAATAATGCCGCCTTTGGCATGGAATTAGCCGGCATTCCCTTAGCCGAACGTCAGGAAAAAGCGCTGGAAGCATTGCGTCAGGTTGGCCTGGATAATTACGCCCACTCTTATCCCGATGAACTTTCTGGCGGCATGCGTCAACGCGTTGGATTAGCCCGCGCATTGGCGATTAATCCTGATATTTTATTAATGGATGAAGCTTTCTCAGCACTTGATCCGTTGATTCGTACCGAAATGCAGGATGAACTGGTAAAACTGCAGGCCAAACATCAGCGTACCATTGTATTTATTTCTCACGACCTCGATGAAGCGATGCGTATTGGCGACCGTATTGCCATTATGCAGGGCGGCGAAGTGGTACAGGTCGGCACGCCGGATGAAATCCTCAATAATCCTGCCAACGATTATGTGCGCACCTTCTTCCGCGGCGTCGATATTAGTCACGTGTTTAGCGCCAAAGATATTGCGCGTCGCAGTGCGGGTTCTCTGATCCGCAAAGCCGCCGGTTTTGGTCCGCGATCCGCCATCAAGCTGCTGCAGGATGAAGATCGCGAATATGGCTACGTGCTGGAGAAACAGAAGTTTGTTGGCGTGGTGTCCACCGATTCATTGAAAGCCGCGCTGGCGGCCGGTGAAGGGCTGGATAGCGCGCTGCTCGACACGCCCTTAGCGGTTCCTGCCGATACCTCCCTGAACGATCTGCTGTCGCATGTGGCACAAGCGCCCTGCGCCGTGCCGGTAGTCAGCGAAGAGAATCAGTACGTCGGTATCATTTCGAAAAGCATGCTGTTGCGTGCTTTAGACCGTGAAGGAGCCTAATCATGAGCGAACAAACAGCGAATCCGTGGGAAAGCGCCAGCCAAACCACCCAGCAACCTGCCACCACTGATACCAGCCCCGCCGCCAGCAGCAGCGATCCCTGGGCGAGCGGCGGTGCCGCGCCTGCAGATAGCAGCTCCGGCAGCGCCGATGCATGGGGCGATCCCTCCGCCGCCAGCAGCGGTGGCCACGATGCCGCCAGCAATGCTGCCAGCAGCAGCAGCGACTGGCTGAGCAGCGCACCCGCTCCCGCGCCGGAACATTTCAACCTCATGGACCCGTTCCATAAAACCTGGATTCCGCTTGATAGCTGGGTGACTGAAGGCATCGATTGGGTGGTCAGCCATTTCCGTCCGGTGTTTCAGGGCATTCGCGTGCCGGTGGATTACATCCTCAGCGCGTTCCAGCAGTTACTGCTCGGCATGCCCGCGCCGGTAGCGATTGTGGTGTTCGCACTGATCGCCTGGCAGATTGCCAGCCCGGCGATGGGCGTTGCTACGCTGGTCTCGCTGATTGCCATTGGCGCGATTGGTGCCTGGTCGCAGGCGATGGTGACGCTGGCGCTGGTGCTAACCGCCCTGCTGTTCTGCATCATCATCGGCTTGCCGCTCGGCATCTGGCTGGCGCGCAGTGAACGTGCCGCGCGCATTATTCGTCCGCTGCTGGATGCGATGCAGACCACGCCAGCCTTCGTCTATCTGGTGCCGATCGTCATGCTGTTTGGTATCGGCAACGTGCCGGGCGTAGTGGTGACCATTATCTTTGCGCTGCCGCCGATTGTGCGCCTCACCATTCTAGGGATTAAGCAGGTACCAGCCGACCTGATTGAAGCGAGTGAATCCTTCGGTGCCAGCCCGCGTCAGATGCTGTTCAAAGTGCAGCTGCCGCTGGCGATGCCGACCATCATGGCTGGCGTAAACCAGACGCTGATGCTGGCGCTGTCGATGGTGGTGATCGCCTCGATGATCGCGGTTGGCGGTCTCGGTCAGATGGTGCTGCGCGGCATTGGTCGCCTGGATATGGGCCTCGCCACCGTCGGCGGCGTGGGCATCGTGATCCTCGCCATTATCCTCGATCGCTTGACGCAGTCGATGGGCCGCGACAGCCGCAGCCGTGGCAGCCGTCACTGGTACAGCACTGGCCCGCTCGGTCTGCTGATGCGCCCTTTCAGTAAAAAAGCCTGATTTCAATGGGCGGTCCGCTGCGGCCGCCCGTCTTCGACGTAACACGTAAAATAAGGAATGACTATGCGCAAGACAGCTCTCATCGCCGCCGTCCTGACGACGTTCGCCGCGACGCACGTGTCCGCCGCCGACCTGCCCGGTAAAGGCATCACCGTTAAACCGACGCAGAGCACCATCTCTGAAGAGACCTTCCAAACGCTGTTGGTGAGCCGCGCGCTGGAGAAACTCGGTTATACCGTTGAGAAGCCAAGCGAGATTGATTACAACGTGGCGTACACCACCATCGCAGCCGGTGATGCCACCTTTATTGCCACCAACTGGCAACCGCTGCACGACGATATGTATAAAGCCGCGGGCGGCGATGCGAAGTTTTATCGCCAGGGCACTTACGTCGGTGGCGCGGCTCAGGGTTACCTGATCGATAAGAAAACCGCCGAGCAGTATCACATCACCAATATTGAACAGCTGAAAGATCCCAAGATCGCCAAACTGTTTGATACCAATGGTGATGGCAAAGCGGATTTGACCGGCTGTACGCCAGGCTGGGGCTGTGAAGCGGTGATTAATCACCAGATTGATGCCTACAAGCTGAGCAACACAGTGGAGCACAATCAGGGCAACTACTCGGCGATGATCGCCGATACCATCACGCGCTTTAAACAGGGCAAACCGGTGTTTTATTACACCTGGACGCCGTATTGGGTCAGCGACGTGCTGAAGCCGGGTAAAGATGTGGTATGGCTGCAGGTACCGTTCTCTTCACTGCCGGGCGAGCAGAGCAAAGTCGATACCAAGCTGGCGAACGGGGCTAACTACGGTTTCCCGGTGAACACCATGCATATCGTCGCCAACAAAGCCTGGACCGAGAAAAATCCGGCCGCGGCAAAGCTGTTTGCTGAGATGAAGCTGCCGATTGGCGACATCAACGCCGAGAATGCGGCGATGCATGCGGGCCATGCTTCTGAAGCCGATATCAATGGCCACGTTGATGGCTGGATCAAAGGTCACCAGGCGGAATTCGATAAGTGGATTCAGGACGCACTGGCGGCAGCGAAGTAACGCATTTACATTAGCGTTGGTATTGTAGCGGCGCGATTTATCGCGCCGTTTTTCATGCAATCAATCCACTTTAAGAACTCAGCGCAATAAATTGCGCCGCTACGGCAAAACGGCTGCCTCCCCCTTTTCCTTTCCCCCGATAAGCGAAGCGTGCGCTATAGCGCACTGGTACGTCCTGTTAATTAACACACCATTGAAATAATTTTTTCGGTTACTATTACCTACAAATGATTATCTCTCTTATCCGCACGCAATGACTGCTTCCCGTTTAGCGATCAAATTCCATCACTTAGGCTGGTGTCGCATTCGCGCGGGCGTTGTTAAGAGCATGTTAATCAACACCTTGATTTACGTGGATAAGCGGCGCGCGAAAAGTGTTTAGAAATCGTAAAGATGGTTCTAAACCGCTGAGCAATACTATTCATTAATGATTGGGTTTGTTATGGTTAGCAGCGCAGTTATTCACCAGAGTTATTTTTTCTCGCGAAATTATTTATCTGTAAAAAGGTTTCCCGAGATGAATTGATGGCATCGGCTGCCTGTATGTTCAGGTGGGATGTCAGGGCAAAATGCCCAGGGTTAAGGAACAACCTGGAATGTCAGATGTTGACTATGTGATCGTGCTAACAATCACCTGCGGAAATTGTGACTACGCTTAATCTGTCACCATCATTACTATACCAGTTGCAACTAAGAGGTTTTTTTAAAATGGAAAGTTCGTTTACTCCCATTGAACAGATGCTTAACATCCGTGCTAACCGCCATAAAGATTTTCCGCTGCAGGAGATCATTTTGACCCGCTTGTGCATGCACATGCAGGGTAAACTGCTGGATAATCGCAACAAAATGTTGAAGGCGCAGGGAATTAACGAGACCTTATTCATGGCGCTGATTACCCTTGATGCACAGGAAAATCAGAGCATTCAGCCTTCAGAACTGAGTTCTGCCCTCGGCTCTTCACGCACCAATGCCACGCGTATCGCTGATGAGCTGGAGAAGCGCGGCTGGATCGAACGTCGTGAAAGCGAGAACGACCGTCGCTGCCTGCATCTGCATTTGACCGAAAAAGGCAATGAATTCCTGCGCCAGCTGCTGCCACCGCAGCATCAGAGCCTGCAATACCTGTGGTCTTCGCTCTCTACTAACGAGCAGGATCAGCTGGAATCGATTACCCGTAAGTTACTTAACCGTCTCGATAAAATGGACGAAGATCAGGTTATCGCTTCCCTGTCGCGCTAATAGCAAGAAGTGCGACACAATCACCTTCCGAAATCGCTATTTTAATCCCCTTTTGTCCGGCCAGCGCTTAAGTGCTGGCTTTTTTGACTCGGGCAACCGTGTTGAAGGATCGGCACATCCCGACTAAATGGAAAACGTGGAGAACGACATGAGTGCGACAGCGGAAGCTCAAAGCCCGCAACAGCCAGCGAATAAAAAGAAGAAGCGCAAAGGTGTGCTGATCCTGCTGGCTATCGTGTTTGTAATTATTGGTGTTTCGTATCTGGCTTACTGGTATTTGGTGCTGCGTCACTTCCAGGAAACCGATGATGCGTACGTGGCGGGCAACCAGGTGCAGGTGATGGCGCAGGTTTCTGGCAGCGTAAACAAAGTGTGGTTTGATAACACCGACGTGGTGAAGAAAGGCGACGTCCTGGTGTCGCTGGATAAAACTGATGCCGAGCAGGCGTTTGAAAAAGCGCAGACCGCGCTAGCTACCAGCGTGCGTCAAACCCACCAGCTGATGATCAATGGCAAGCAGTATCAAGCTACCATCAAACTGCAGCAAACTGCGCTGGAACAGGCCGAAGCTGACCTGAAACGCCGCGAGCCGCTGGGCGCGTCTAATCTGATTGGCCGCGAAGAGCTGCAACACTCGCGTGATGCCGTAGCGACAGCCAAAGCGCAGCTGGATGTGGCAGTGCAGCAATACAACGCTAACCAGGCGATGATTCTGAATACCTCGCTGGAAAATCAGCCCGCGGTACAGCAGAGTGCGGCTGAGCTGCGCGATGCCTGGCTGGCGCTGCAGCGTACTGAAATCCGTAGCCCGATTGATGGCTTCATTTCACGTCGCAGCGTACAGGTTGGCTCGCAAATCTCCACCACCACGCCGCTGTTGGCGGTGGTGCCGTCCACTAATCTGTGGATCGATGCAAACTTCAAAGAGACCCAGCTTGCAGGTGTACGTATCGGTCAATCGGCCACGGTGATCAGTGATATCTACGGCGATGACGTGGAGTATCACGGCAAAGTGGTGGGTCTGGATATGGGTACCGGCAGCGCCTTCTCGCTGCTGCCTGCGCAGAACGCCACCGGTAACTGGATTAAAGTGGTCCAGCGTCTGCCGGTGCGTATCGAGCTGGATCCGAAACAAGTGGCGGAACATCCGCTGCGTATCGGCCTCTCCACGCTGGTGAAAGTGGATACCCAAAATAAAGAGGGTGCCACGCTGGCCAGCACCGTGCGTTCGCAAGCCGCGTATGAAAGTAATGCGTTGGCAATCGACCTCGCGCCGGTTAACCAGCTGATTACTGACATCGTTCGTGCCAACGCTGACTAACGCCGCGGGAGGCTGTTATGGCACAAAAACCGCTTGAAGGTGCGCCGTTAGTCCTGATGACCATCGCCCTGTCGCTGGCGACGTTCATGCAGGTACTCGACTCCACCATCGCTAACGTGGCGATTCCGACCATCGCCGGTAACCTCGGTGCCTCGAACTCGCAGGGCACCTGGGTGATTACCTCTTTCGGGGTGGCGAACGCCATCTCGATTCCGATTACCGGTTGGCTGGCCAAGCGCATCGGTGAAGTGAAGCTGTTTACCTGGTCGACCATCCTGTTTGTATTGGCGTCCTGGGCTTGCGGCATGTCCGAAAGCCTGGAGATGCTGATCTTCTTCCGCGTCATTCAGGGCGTGGTTGCCGGTCCGCTGATTCCGCTGTCGCAGAGTTTGCTGCTGAACAACTATCCGCCAGCGAAACGCAGCGTGGCGCTTTCGCTGTGGGCGATGACGGTGATTGTGGCACCGATCTGCGGTCCGATTCTCGGCGGCTGGATCAGCGATAACTATCACTGGGGCTGGATCTTCTTCATCAACGTACCGATTGGTTTGGTGGTGGTGTTACTGACGCTGCAAACGCTGCGTGGACGTGAAACCAAAACCGAAATCCGTCGGATCGATATGGTGGGGTTGGTACTGCTGGTGGTGGGCATTGGCTCGCTGCAGGTGATGCTGGATCGCGGAAAAGAGCTCGACTGGTTTAGCTCAACCGAGATCATTGTGCTGATGGTGGTCGCCGTGGTGGCGCTGCTGGTGTTGCTGGTGTGGGAGCTCACCGACGACCATCCGATAGTCGATTTGTCGTTGTTCAAGATGCGCAACTTCACCATCGGCTGTTTGTCGATTAGCCTGGCCTATATGCTTTACTTCGGCTCGATAGTGTTGCTGCCGCAGCTGTTACAGGAGGTATATGGCTACACCGCTACCTGGGCCGGATTGGCGTCGGCACCGGTGGGGATTCTGCCAGTGATCCTGTCGCCGATCATTGGCCGCTTCGCCCACAAGCTGGATATGCGTAAGCTGGTGACCTTTAGCTTCATCATGTATGCCGTCTGTTTTTACTGGCGCGCCTACACGTTTGAGCCGGGGATGGATTTTGGTGCATCAGCGTGGCCGCAGTTTATTCAGGGCTTTGCGGTGGCGTGCTTCTTTATGCCGCTCACCACCATTACGCTGTCAGGCTTACCGCCAGAACGCATGGCGGCGGCATCAAGCCTGTCGAACTTCGTGCGTACGCTGGCAGGTTCCATCGGTACCTCGATTACTACCACCATGTGGAGTAACCGTGAATCGATGCATCATAGCTATCTGTCGGAGTCGGTGAATCCGTACAACGTCAATTCACAGCAGATGTATGACCAGTTGCAAAGCATGGGCATGACCCAGCAGCAGGCCTCGGCATATATCGCGCAGCAAATTACCAATCAGGGTCTGATTATTTCAGCGAATGAGATCTTCTGGGCATCGGCGGGCGTGTTCTTGATCTTGCTGGTGCTGGTGTGGTTTGCGCGTCCACCATTTGGTGCGGGCAGTGGCGGCGGTGGCGCTCACTAAGCGAGACAAACAAAAACGGGCCTTGCGGCCCGTTTTTTTATGCGTTCTGACGCCACCATTCGGCGAGCAGAATACCGGTTGCCACTGACACGTTGAGGCTTTCAACGTTGCCGGTGCCACCAATCGACAGGCTGAGATCGCCCTGCTGGAAAGCGCTGTCTGACAGACCTTCGCTCTCCTGACCCAACACCAGCACCATTTTGGCAGGCAGCTCAGCTTTCGCCAGCGGTGTGCCTTCGTGGCTTGAGGTGGTAACGATGGTGTAACCCGCTTTACGGAACGCTTCCAGGCCATCGGCAAAGCTTTCGCCGCTGATTGCCTGTACGTGTTCAGCGCCACCTTCGGCGGTACGTACTGCCGCACCTGACTCCAGCAGCGAAGCATCATTCACCAGCAAACCTTTCACACCGAAGTGCGCGCAGCTACGCATAATGCCGCCAAGGTTGTGCGGGTTGCTGACATCTTCCAGCGCCAGCACGCAATCTTTGGTGGGGGCCTTGGTCAGCCACTCGGTAACCGGCATGCCCATACGTTTTTTGATGATGAAGCACACGCCACCGTGGTGTTCAGTACCTGAAGCTTTGGTCAGCTCAGCATCTTCAACCACATGATAGGCTTTGCGGTTGGCCGCCAGCCAGCGCAGGGTTTCACGGAAACGCGGTGTTACGCTCTGAATAAACCAGGCGCGCACGATGCTTTCCGGACGGCTCAGGAACAGCGCCTGACAGGCATTTTCACCGTAGACGCGCGTCTCTTCCTGACGCTGACGGCGAATCTGCTCGGGATCGATGACCGGCTTATTCGCGACATCATCCAGTTGGCTATCATCCGCGACCGGCGGACGAGAAACGGTGCGCCACGGCGAATCACCGAAGCTGCGGTTGTCGTCACCACGATCGTCACGACGACCAAAGCTGCGACCGCGTTCGGTATTACTCGCACCGCGCGGTGCCGAGCTGCGTGCGCCGCTACGGCCACCTTCTTCATTATTACGTGCACCGCTGCGAGGACCAGAACGACGATTATCTTCCTGGCGCGCAGCAGGACGGCCGCCTTTGCCGGTACGGGGATTCGGCTTTTGACCACTCTCCTCATCACGTACGTACATCACTTTTACCTTGCCGCTTTTGCCTTTAAATTCGTCGTTCATCTGTTCCTCCAGCATTGAGAGCGCGAAGATTACCTGATGTGTCGGTGCTTAGCTATCAACTATTGAACCTATTGGGCAATCCAGATTGAGCATAGCACTCAACCTTTTCATAATGTCCGGCAATCATCAGATTTACAGGTCCGGGTTGAGGTAAATATGAATACAGTTTGTGCCTCCTGTCAGGCAACCAACCGCGTGCCCGAGTCGCGCATGGCTGATGGAGCAAAATGTGGTCGTTGCGGCGGCGAGCTATTCAACGGTGAAGTCGCCAACGCGACCGCAGCCACGCTGGATAAGTATCTGCAAGACGATCTGCCGGTGGTGATCGACTTCTGGGCGCCGTGGTGCGGCCCGTGCGTTAACTTCGCACCGGTGTTTAAAGATGTCGCCGACGAGCGGCGCGGCAAGGTGCGCTTCGTGAAAGTGAATACCGAAGCCGAACCCGCGCTTAGTTCGCGTTTCCGCATTCGCAGCATTCCTACTATTATGCTGTTCAAGAACGGCGAGATGGTCGACATGCTGAACGGCGCAATGCCGAAAGCGCCCTTCAACGAGTGGCTCGACGAATCGCTGTAAACCGCTGATGGCCAGCCGCGTGCTGGCCTTCCTTATTACCTTTCCCGGCTAATTCCATTACACTGGCGTTTTTTCTCCTGCCTGCGAATTTATGTTTGAAAATGCCGTTCTGCGCTTACGTGCGCAACGTTTAGCGCGCGCCACGCGCCCGTTTCTTGCGCGCGGTAATCGTGTCATTCGTTGCCAACGCTGCCTGCTGCCGCAGAAAAACTGTCTGTGCGCCACCATCCAGCCTCAGCAAGCGCGCAGTCGCTTCTGTCTGGTGATGTTCGATACCGAGCCGATGAAGCCGAGCAATACCGGAAGGTTAATCGCCGATGTTTTGCCGGACACCGAGGCGTTTGGCTGGTCACGCACCGAGCCGGATGCCGCGCTGCTGGCGGCGGTGAAGAACGCCCATTATCAGCCGCTGGTGGTTTTCCCGGCGTCTTACGCAGATGCCGATCGCGAAGTGCTCACCAGCCCGCCGCTCACCGGCAAACCGCCGCTGTTTATTATGCTCGACGGCACCTGGACGGAAGCGCGCAAGATGTTCCGCAAAAGTCCGTGGCTGGATGCGTTGCCGGTGATGTCGCTCAACGTGTCTGCGCCCTCGCGCTACACGCTGCGCGAGGCCCACGGCGAAGGCCAGCACTGCACCGCCGAAGTTGCTGCCGCGCTGCTGGAACAGGCCGGGGATCTCGCCGCCGCCGCAGAATTGCAGCACTATTTCGCCCGCTTCCGTCATGCTTATCTGGCGGGGAAACCGCATCATCCGATTCATGCTCTGGAAGAAGCATTGAGTAGCGGAATCTGAAGCTGGCTCTCAGCCTGCGATCGGCGAATCGGCACGCGCGCTAAAAAGCGTTTACAATCATGCCAATCTTGATAGCAGGAGCGGATGATGAGCCAACGCGGACTGGAAGTGCTGTTACGACCTAAATCAATCGCGGTAATCGGTGCGTCAATTACACCGGGGCGCGCCGGCTACTTTATGATGCGTAACCTGCTGGCCGGTGGATTTAGCGGTCCGGTATTGCCGGTAACGCCGAAGTATAAAGCGGTGAGCGGCGTGCTGGCCTGGCCGGATATCGCCAGCCTGCCCTTCGCGCCCGATCTCGCCATCATCTGTACCCACGCCAAACGTAATCTCGAACTGCTGCAACAACTGGGCGAAAAAGGCTGTAAGGCCTGTATTATTCTCTCGGCGCCATCCAGCCAGTTGGAAGAGCTGAAAGCCTGCGCCAGTCAGTGGCAAATTCGCCTGCTTGGGCCCAACAGCTTAGGTTTGCTGGCGCCGTGGCAAGGGTTGAATGCCAGCTTCTCGCCGGTGCCAATTGCTAAAGGTCGCATTGCTTTTATTTCGCAATCCGCCGCGGTTTCTAACACCATTCTCGACTGGGCGCAGCAGCGTAACCTCGGTTTCTCCTGGTTTATCGCCTTGGGTGATAGCCTGGATATCGACGTTGATGATCTGCTGGATTTCCTCGCGCGCGACGGTAAAACCAGCGCCATTCTGCTCTACCTCGAACACCTCAGCGATGCGCGTCGCTTTGTTTCCGCTTCGCGCAGCGCCTCGCGTAATAAACCGATTCTGGTGATAAAAAGTGGTCGCAGCCATCAGGCGCAGGCGATGATCGGTACTCACAGCGGACTGGACGCTGCCTGGGATGCGGCGATTCAGCGCGCCGGTTTACTGCGCGTACAAGATACGCATGAACTGTTTACGGCGGTTGAGTCGCTGAGCCATATGCGTCCATTACGCGGCGATCGACTGATGATCATCAGCAACGGCGCGGCCCCGGCGGCGCTGGCCCTGGATGAACTGTATGCGCGCAACGGTAAGCTGGCGACGTTAAGTGACGAAACCTTGCAGGCGCTGGCCACCCTGCTGCCAGAAGGCGTTGGCCGCGGCAATCCGCTGGATTTGAAAGATGACGCGACACCAGCGCGCTATGTCGCCTGCATTGAACGGCTGCTGGATAGCCATGAACTTGATGCACTGATGATCATTCATGCGCCAAGCGCCGTTTCACCTTCGAGCGAGACCGCCGAGCAGATTATCGCTGCGGTTGCCAAACATCCGCGTGGCAAGCAGGTTACTTTGCTGACGAACTGGTGCGGCGAATACTCTTCGCAGAGTGCACGACGCGCGTTTACTCAGGCTGGCATTCCCACCTGGCGCACACCGGAAGGTACCGTTACCGCTTTCATGCATCAGGTGGAATATCGCCGCAACCAGAAGCAACTGCGTGAGACGCCCGCGCTGCCGATTGGTTTGACGCAGAACAGCGCGCAGGCGCATCAGCTGATTCAGCAAGCGCTGGATAAAGGCATCACTACGCTGGACACCCACGAAGTGCAGCCGGTGTTGCAAGCTTATGGCCTGGCGACGCTGCCCACCTGGATTGCCAGCGACAGCGCCGCGGCTGCCAGCATCGCCGATCAGATTGGCTATCCGGTCGCGCTCAAGCTGCGTTCGCCGGATATTCCGCATAAGTCGGAGGTACAAGGCGTAATGCTGTATCTGCGCAGCGCCGCAGAGGTGGAACAAGCGGCTGAAGCCATTTTTGATCGCGTGCGTGAAACCCATCCACAGGCGCATATTGATGGTTTGCTGGTGCAGAGTATGGCGAATCGCGCCGGAGCGCAGGAGTTGCGTGTGGTGGTCGAACAGGATCCGCTGTTTGGTCCTATCATCCTGCTGGGCGAAGGCGGCGTGGAGTGGCAGCCCGACAAGCAAGCCGCCGTGGCTTTGCCGCCGCTGAATATGACGCTGGCGCGCTATCTGGTGATTCAGGCGATGAAAAGCGGCAAAGTTCGCAGCCGTAGTGCGTTGCGACCACTGGATATCACCGGGCTTAGCCAGCTGTTAGTGCAGGTTTCAAACCTGGTGGTCGATTGTCCGGAGATTCAGCGCCTGGATATTCATCCGCTGCTGGCATCAGCTGACGAATTCACGCTGCTGGATGTCACGCTGCAGCTGGCGCCTTTCAATGGTGATAACGAAACACGGCTGGCGATTCGTCCTTACCCGCATCATCTTGAAGAGCAGGTGCAGCTGAAAAATGGGCAATATTGCCTGTTCCGCCCGATCCTGCCGGAAGATGAACCGCAGCTGCGCGCCTTTATCGCCCAGGTAACGAAAGAAGATCTCTACTATCGTTACTTCAGTGAAATCAATGAATTCACCCATGAAGATTTGGCGAATATGACGCAAATTGATTACGACCGCGAAATGGCGATTGTCGCTATACGGCAGCACAACGGCGTCGACGAGATCATTGGCGTAACACGTGCGATCTCCGATGCCGATAATATCGATGCTGAATTCTCCGTGCTGGTGCGGTCTGACCTGAAAGGCTTGGGCATGGGCAGGCGCTTACTGGAGAAGATGATTCGCTATACGCGCGATCATGGCCTGCAACAATTGAACGGTATCACCATGCCAAACAATAGCGGCATGATCACGCTGGCGCGAAAGCTCAATTTTCGCGTGAATATTCAACTGGATGATGGCATTGTCAGCCTGAATTTGCCGCTCGGTGATGTCATCAGCTAACCTGTACAGAAAGGTAAAATTCCTCCTCTACAGGCCGGTTGATGGTATTATTTACCGTTAGGATCATGATTTGATGGCAAAAGGCCATGCAATGAACAGAGAAGAAGTGCACTGTGATGTTGTCTAAATTTAAACGTAATAAACACCAACAACACCTCGCACAGCTGCCTAAACTGTCACAATCCGTATCGGATCTGACGACGCTTTACTCGCCTGCCGAGTTTCGCGAAACCCTGCTGACGAAAATTGCCGCAGCAGAAAAGCGTATCTGTATCACCGCGCTGTATCTGGAGAATGATGACGGCGGTCGGGGAATAATGCAGGCGCTGTACGCAGCGCGTCAGGCACGTCCGGAGCTGGATGTATGTATTCTGGTTGACTGGCATCGTGCGCAGCGTGGTCGTATTGGCGCTGCTCGCGGCGTGACCAACGCTGACTGGTATTGCGAAATGGCGACTCAGCACCCGGATATCGCTATTCCAGTTTACGGCATTCCGGTTAACACCCGCGAAGCGCTCGGTGTGCTGCATCTGAAAGGGTTTATCATTGATGATACGCTGCTCTACAGCGGCGCGAGCCTGAACGATGTCTATTTGCATCAGCATGATAAATACCGTTATGACCGTTATCAGCTGATCCGCAATCCACAGCTTACCGATACCATGTATGCGTGGATCTGCGAAAATCTCAAGGATTCCGATGCGGTTAACCGGCTCGATAAAACTGAGCGCCCTTCCAGCCCGGAAATCAAAAACGAAACACGTCAGTTCCGTCAGGAGCTGCGCAGCTTTAACTATCAGTTTACCGGCAATGCAGATAATGATTGCCTTGCCGTCACGCCGTTGGTTGGCTTGGGCAAACGTAGCCTGCTGAACAAAACCATTTTCCATTTGATGCCCTGCGCTGAGCGCAAGCTGACGCTGTGTACGCCCTATTTTAACCTGCCGGCCATTCTGGTGCGTAACCTGATTCATTTACTGCGTCAGGGTAAAGAAGTTGAAATCATCATTGGCGACAAAACGGCCAATGACTTCTACATCCCGCCAGAACAGCCGTTCAAGATTATCGGGGCGCTGCCTTATTTATATGAGATTAACCTGCGTCGCTTCCTGAGCCGTTTGCAGTATTACGTCAATAATGGTCAGCTGACGGTACGCTTGTGGAAAGATGGCGAAAACAGTTATCACCTGAAAGGCATTTGGGTGGATGACGAATGGATGATGATCACCGGTAACAACCTCAATCCACGCGCGTGGCGACTGGATCTGGAAAATGCGGTGCTGATTCACGATCCGCTGAATCAATTGGCCGAGCAGCGCGAAAAAGAGCTGGCGCTGATTCGTGAGCATACTTCCGTAGTGCAGCATTATCGCGAGCTGGAAAGTATCTCCGATTATCCGGCAAAGGTGCGCAAGCTGATTCGTCGCCTGCGCCGTATTCGCATCGATCGCTTGATTAGCCGTCTGCTATAGCCGATGCGTGCGCCTATCCTCTGCGTGGTTTTGCTGTGTAGTGGATGTGCGCATGTCGCCCAGGATAACTGGACCGGCAAAGACAAAGCGCAACACTACTTCTCTTCTGCTGTTCTGGCTGCTGCAGGAAGCGAGATTTCTCAGCATCAAAATCACAGCCGCGGGCAGAATTTGCGTTTCGGCTTTCTGTTTTCGTTAAGTTTTGGTGTGGGGAAAGAGTTATATGACAGCCGCTCAGCGGGGAGCGGCTGGAGTTGGAAAGATCTTAGCTGGGATGTCGCCGGCGCCGCCAGCGGTATCGCACTGTGGAATCTCAGTCAGTAATTACAGCGCAATCCCCTTCCCTTTGCGATGCAGCATCAGCGATACCAGGAATGCTAAAGCGCCCATTGCCGAAACATACCAGAAGAAGCTGGTTTCGATACCTTCCCTTTTCAGCAGTAAGGCTACGTACTCTGCCGAACCACCAAAAATAGCATTCGCCACCGCATAGGAAAGCCCAACGCCCAGCGCGCGGACTTCCGGCGGGAACATCTCTGCTTTCAAAATGCCACTGATAGCGGTGTAGAAACTGGTGATGATTAGCGCCAGCATGATCAAGGCAAATGCCAGCCAACTGCTTTGCACATTTTGCAGCAGTAGCAGAATCGGAACCGTACAGATAGCTGCCCCCGCACCAAAAATCATCATTGAGGCACGACGACCAATCTTGTCTGACAGTGCGCCAACTATCGGCTGAATCAACATAAATACCAACAAGCAACCGGTCATTAATCCACTGGCACTGCGCGCATCCATCCCGGCAGTATTTACCAGATATTTTTGCATGTAGGTGGTGAAGGTATAGAAGCTTAGCGAACCGCCTGCGGTAAAGCCCAGCACCATCAGAAATGCACGGGTGTGATTGCGCAGTAATCCCGTAATGCTGCCGGCGTCACGATGTTCACGGTGTTTTTTCTCTGAAGTTTCGTTGAGAGAACGACGTAACCACAATGCCACCACAGCGAGTGCCGCCCCGAGGAAGAACGGAATACGCCAGCCCCAGCTGCGAAGTTCTTCATCGCTGAGAATTTGCTGTAAGACTACAACGGTAAGCACCGCTAACAGTTGGCCGCCGATGAGCGTCACATATTGGAAAGAGGCATAAAATCCTTTTCGTCCTTCCAGTGCTACTTCGCTCATATAAGTGGCACTGGTACCGTATTCCCCACCAACCGATAATCCCTGAAACATACGTGCCAGCAGAAGAATGACAGGCGCGGCAAGGCCAATTTCTCCGTAGCCCGGTAGACAGGCGATCACTAATGATCCCAGACACATCATGCACACTGAGATCAGCATTGAGGCTTTGCGACCGTGACGATCGGCAATATAGCCAAATAACCATCCGCCGATCGGGCGCATCAGAAAACCAGCTGCGAAGACGCCTGCTGTTTGCAGCAACTGGGTGGTGGTATCACCGCTTGGAAAGAAGACATGGGCAAAATAGAGTGAGAAGAAGGAGTAGACGTAGAAATCGAACCATTCGACTAAGTTGCCGGATGATGCGCCGACAATCGCCCAGATACGCTTTTTACTGTCGGCTGCCGTTTCAGATATAGCCACTTTTTGTTGTTGTGAGTCAGTCATGCTTACCTCTTTTCCTTGCGAATAATTAGCGCCAAAGGATTGAGTAAAGCATCTATTAACTGGTTGCGGGAATTGTCTCTGTTCCTGGATTACAAAATGTGATTGCCGCGAAGTTTTTAGTGCAATTTATTGCTGATTTTCATGCAAATTCAGCCATCTGCCGGCTTTAATTCGCTATATGCAGACGTAAAAAAGCCCCGGACTCTCGTCCGGGGCTTCTTCACTATTTGATGCCTGGCAGTTCCCTACTCTCGCATGGGGAGGCCCCACACTACCATCGGCGCTACGGCGTTTCACTTCTGAGTTCGGCATGGGGTCAGGT